>SCPP01000013.1_pt1:170000-2346461 | contig 2346461 bp, 2221 predicted proteins | sample 6106811 | NCBI WGS metagenome assembly SCPP01 (sample SAMN10720449, study PRJNA508395) | human gut metagenome | isolation source: Participant 2 stool, 15 month | host: Homo sapiens | collected 2018
CGAAGCTGTGGCTGTATACGTAAAGTATACGGGGTAGGGGAGCGTTCCCATAGGGTAGAAGTCGAACTGGAAGGTTCGGTGGACTTGTGGGAAGTGAGAATGTCGGTATGAGTAGCGAAAAGAATGGTGAGAATCCATTCCACCGAAAGCCTAAGGGTTCCTGAGCAACGATCGTCGTCTCAGGGTAAGTCGGGACCTAAGCCGAGGCAGAGGAGCGTAGGAGATGGACAACTGGTTGATATTCCAGTACCGGTAGTAATCGTTTGAGCGATGGAGTGACACAGAAGGGCAGGCAAGCATGCGAATGGAAGAGCATGTGTAAGCGTGCAGGCTGGTGCACAGGCAAATCCGTGTACTGAGGCTGAGGCGTGATGCGGAGTGAGCAGAGATGCGAGCGAAGTTGTTGACCACACTGTCGAGAAAAGCTTCTAGGTAGAAACACGTCGCCCGTACCAAAACCGACACAGGTATGCGGGAGAGAATCTAAGGTGCGCGGGAGAACCCTCGTTAAGGAACTCGGCAAAATGCCTCCGTAACTTCGGGATAAGGGTAGCCACTGTTGTGAAGTCCCATGCGGATGGAGCCTAGTGTGGTCGCAGAGAAGAGGCGCAAGCGACTGTTTACCACAAACACAGGTGCCTGCTAAAGCGAAAGCTGATGTATAGGTGCTGACACCTGCCCGGTGCTGGAAGGTTAAAGAAGGATGTCCGGGTTCGACCCAAAGCATTTGACTGAAGCCCCAGTGAACGGCGGCCGTAACTATAACGGTCCTAAGGTAGCGAAATTCCTTGTCGGGTAAGTTCCGACCCGCACGAAAGGTGTAACGACTTGCGCACTGTCTCAACGAGGGACCCGGTGAAATTGAAGTACCTGTGAAGATGCAGGTTACCCGCGACTGGACAGAAAGACCCCATGGAGCTTTACTGCAACCTGACATTGGGTTTTGATACATTACGTACAGGATAGGTGGGAGGCATGGAAAGCTGGACGCTAGTCTGGCTGGAGCCGCCGTTGGGATACCACCCTTGATGTATTGAAATTCTAACCGCGAGAGTAACGAAATCCGGGACAGTGTCAGGCGGGCAGTTTGACTGGGGCGGTCGCCTCCTAAAGAGTAACGGAGGCGCCCAAAGGTTCCCTCAGAGCGGACGGAAATCGCTCGAAGAGTGTAAAGGCAGAAGGGAGCTTGACTGCGAGACGGACAGGTCGAGCAGGGACGAAAGTCGGGCTTAGTGATCCGGTGGTGCCGAGTGGAAGGGCCATCGCTCAACGGATAAAAGCTACCCTGGGGATAACAGGCTAATCTCTCCCAAGAGTCCATATCGACGGGGAGGTTTGGCACCTCGATGTCGGCTCATCACATCCTGGGGCTGAAGTAGGTCCCAAGGGTTCGGCTGTTCGCCGATTAAAGTGGTACGTGAGCTGGGTTCAGAACGTCGTGAGACAGTTCGGTCCCTATCCATCGCGGGCGCAAGAAACTTGAAGGGGGCTGCTCCTAGTACGAGAGGACCGGAGTGGACGGACCGCTGGTGTACCAATTATCCCGCCAGGGTACAGTTGGGTAGCTACGTTCGGGACGGATAAACGCTGAAAGCATCTAAGCGTGAAACCAGCCTTGAGATGAGGTTTCTCATAGAGCAATCTAGTAAGACACCTTAAAGAAGATGAGGTTGATAGGTCGGGAGTGTAAGCACAGCAATGTGTTAAGCTGACCTGTACTAATATGTCGAGGGCTTGACTTAAGTGACGCCCTGATTGTGACGAGCGCAAGCGAAGTCAGAATTAGAGGTGGCGGAACTTATATCGAAAAAGCGACCTAAGGGGAGCGTTTTCGATGAAAGTGAATCGCCGAAAAGAAGTAAAAACACACAGCGAACTCAAAAGTTTGTACTCTTCTATATAGTTTTGAAGGCTTAAAGAAAACCTTCAAGGATATCGTAAAATTTCTTCCCTGTTCAGTCAGGAATTTTGCGTTAGCCTGCGGCACTATTGTTAGCGTCGCAAAAGCTGCTCCTAAACAATAGGCGCAAGCGTCAATCCGGTGGCGATAGCTAAGGGGATCCACCTGTTCTCATCCCGAACACAGTAGTTAAGCCCTTAAACGTCGAAAGTACTTGGCTGGAAGCGGCCTGGGAGGATAGAAAGCTGCCGGTTAAAAAATAACCATACCATACGGTATGGTTATTTTTTTTTGTTAAGTAAATACTATCCGGCCAGGCCTTGCCCTGGGACACATGGCAGGCAAAACCGGAAGTAGCATGCCCGTGTGTATTGGAAAACTGTCTGTTAAAAAATAAGCATTATATATGATTCCTGAAATAATATAGTTTGCAAATACTAAAAATCTTATTCAAAGTACCAATATTTTAGATTATTATGAAAAATTACAAAATGTAAAACGATACATTAAGTTTACAAAAATAAATATCTTTTACTAAAAATATAAAGTTTTTATTGACAATCGAAATGCCGGATAGTAAGCTATAAAAGCACTTTGTTCTTTATAAATGAACTTTATTATGTGGGGGAAGATATTATGATGAAGATGAGTAATTTTAGATGGAAAGTTGCCTGGTTGATTTTTATCGTCAGTTTTGTTTCATATATGGATAGAGTAAATCTGTCTGTTGCTACTCCTGTTATTATGAAAGAATATGGTTTTGATAAAATAGATATGGGACTTATTCAATCATTTTTCTTTGCCGGTTATGCTTTGATGCAGGTTCCAGGTGGTATGATGGCTGAAAAGTTTGGACACCGGATTACAGGAAGTCTGGCTGTAATTTGGTGGTCTGTATTTACTGCTTTGACTGCTGTGGCAAAGGGAAAATTTTCTTTTGCTGCAGTAAGATTTTTGTTCGGTATGGGTGAAGGGCCTATTTATCCTGCTTTTGCGATTGCTATTTTCAGATGGTTTAATAAAAAGGAAAAAGGCAACGCCAGCTCATTTTTGTTGAACGGTTCTTTTTTGGGGCCAGTAATAGGGCCGGCTTTGACTGTTGCATTGATGTCTACAGTTGGTTGGAAAATGGTTTTTTTGATTTTTGGCATTGTGGGGATCTTAATGGCTTGGGTATGGCATAAATATGTTCCTGAAAATCCTGCAGAAAGCCCCTATGTTAATGAAGCTGAATTAGCTCATATTAACGAAGGACGTACTGATGTTCCAATTGTAAAAAAAGCTGCTCCGTGGGGTAAATTATTTACTTCTGTACAGTTTTGGGCTATTGGTGTGCAGTATTTCATCACCGATTATATTATGTTCGTATTTTTGGCATGGCTGCCGCTTTATTTAATGGAGGCACACGGTTTCTCACTTGCAAAAATGGGCATATGGGCAGCAATGCCGTGGCTGACTTTGATTATCATTACCTTCAGCAGCGGTTATTTCTGTGATAAAGCTATTGCCAAAGGTGCTTCACAATATTGGATACGTACTTTATGTGGTTCTGCTGGAATTATAATTTGTTCCCTGGCTTTGTATATTGCTACAAGAACCGCTGATCCTATGCAAAACGTAATGTGGCTATCTTTATCACTGGGGTCGCTGGGATTGACTTTCAATGCCTCCTGGGCCTGTGCGATCAATTTAGGGGGAGAGTTTGCCGGTTCTATTTCCGGGTGGATGAACTTCTGGGGAAATATTGGTGGCGTCATAGCTCCAACTTTAACTGCCTGGATCGCGACCAGCTACGGTTGGGATGCTGCACTGATCGCAACAGCGTTATCGGGTGTTGTTGGCGTATTGGCGTGGTTCTTAGTCCGTCCTGATAAAGCTATTGTATAATTAATTCTACTGTAAAGTACTTGCAAAGATGAGTAAACTTTGCTATAATGCCTAAGTAATCAAATAACAGACAGTTCGTGACCATCCTGTCTCAAAATAAAACTACGGGTGTTCTGCTTAAAGCAGAACTGTTTTAACATGGATGGGACGAAAATTTTGATTTTCGTCCTTTTTTATGTAGTTCCGTTCTTGGTCACAGCAAGAAAGGAGCATAGTAATATGAAAAATCTCACTAAAACGCAAAAATTGACTATTTCCGCCTTGTGTATGGCTTTATATCTGGTTGTTATGATGTGTACGCAAAGCTTTGCCTTCGGACAGTACCAGGTACGCATTGCGACGGCTTTATATGGTTTGAGCGCTATTTTTCCTTTCCTGATAATTCCATTTGGTTTGGTAAATGTATTGGCAAATACTCTGATGGGTGGTTTGGGACCTTTGGATATGTTAGGCGGCGGTTTGGTTGGTATTATGACAAGTCTGACAATAGTTTATGCTAAACGCCATGATTTAGGTAATTGGGCTGTGATGCTGGCAATTACTTTAGTACCGGGGTTAGGAGTGCCGGTCTGGCTTTCTGTATTGCTGGATCTGCCTTACTGGCTGTTGGCGTCTACTGTTTTAGTAGGCCAGTTTATCTCCGGTGTCGTGAGTATGGTATTGGTGACAGCTTTAGAACGCTGTGAAATATTTAATTTTGCTTCAGCAAAAAAATAAGGAGGATTTATGACTTCTGGAAGAGACCAAAAAGAATTGACAGGCGTGAGCCTTTTAGGCAATAAAACTAAGTATCCTACGGACTATGCTCCTGAAGTACTGGAAGCTTTTATTAATAAACATCCCGGCAATGATTATTTTGTAAAATTTAACTGCCCGGAATTTACAAGCCTGTGCCCGATCACAGGACAGCCGGATTTTGCTGCGATCTATATTTCCTATGTGCCTGATCAGAAACTTGTAGAAAGTAAATCGTTAAAGCTGTATTTATACAGCTTCCGAAATCATGGAGATTTTCACGAAGACTGCATGAATATCATTATGAAAGATCTGATCAAGCTGATGGAACCGAAATATATAGAAGTTTGGGGTAAATTTACTCCGCGCGGAGGTTTGGCGATCGACCCATATGCCAACTATGGCAAACCGGGAACAGAGTGGGAAGCAGCTGCTAAAAAACGTTTGATGATGCATGATATGTATCCTGAAAATGTAAGTTATCGTTAGTAAGATTTTACTTTAAAGCCGAGGACTGTTCTTCGGCTTTTTATTTTTTGTTTGAAATTTAATAAATAAATTATGATTTGTTGCTGTTTTTAACACAACACCACTTTTTTTCTTTTATACCTTGTGCTACAATAGACTAAATGAAGATTTCTGAAAATTTATTTTTAGAGCTAGTGGGACTAAAAATGGACCACGAGGGACAAAATACGCTGGGAGATCACTATGGACAGTATTATTAATTTACAGAAAAAAATCGTTCCCGAGCTTACAAATCTTTTAGTTCAGAGATACCAGATATTAAGGCAGGTGAGCCATGAGTATCCTATCGGACGCAGGGCTTTGGCTGCCAGGCTGGGTTTGAGTGAAAGAGTATTGCGGGCACAGGTCGATTTTTTGAAAAACGGTGGTTTACTGGCATTTTCTTCTGCCGGAATGTCGGTGACTGAAGAGGGCGCGGATATTCTGAAAGAGCTTGCTGATTATGTCCGTAAATTGCAGGATCTGAACTCTTTGGAACAGTTTTTATGTGAACGCCTGGATATTGGGCGTGTAGTCATCATTCCAGGAGACTCTGACCAGGAAGAGGTGGTCAAACGTGAAATCGGCCGTGCTGCGGCGAGGATTCTTGGAAATCTGCTGAATGACGGCAAAGAACATATCGTTGCCGTAAGCGGTGGTACAACTATGGCTGCCCTGGCTGCTAATGTAAGCGGCAATGAGCCTAAAACAGTTGTAGTACCAGCCCGCGGCGGTTTGGGTGATAATGTTGAATTACAGGCTAATACTATAGCCACAGTCCTGGCTCAGCGGCTTGGAGCCTCTTACAGGCAGCTGTATGTCCCGGACAGCGTCAGTGAAGAGATACTGAATAGTATTTTAGCAGAGGATATTGGGGTCAAATCTGTGGTTGATATTATCAAACAGGCCGATATCCTGGTGCATGGTGTAGGACAGGCTTCAGTAATGGCACGGCACCGCAGGCTGCCGCCGGAATTCATAAAAAAACTGCTGGATGACGGCGCCGTAGGCGAAGCGTTCGGGCAGTACTGCGCTTTAGATGGCAGACAGATCTATATGACAAACAACGCCGGACTGATGCTGCAGGATCTGCCAAAGATCGGAACTGTTATCGGCGTAGCCGGAGGACGGTCTAAAGCAGCAGCTATCTTGTCAGTAATCAGGGCGTCGCGTCAGGATATACTGATAACTGATGAAGCAGCAGCTCACGACATAGTGAGAATGTTGGAAAATGATTAAGGTTACAAAGCACATTAGTGCAAACATATAATTTGCTCAAAGCATAAAAGGAGGATTTTTATCATGACAAAAATTGGTATTAATGGTTTTGGCCGTATCGGCCGCGAGGTTTTCCGTGCTTTTACTAATCCGGAGGTAGAAGTAGTTGCAGTTAACGACTTGACTGATGCTGCAACTTTGGCTCATCTTTTGAAATATGACTCTGTACATGGCACTTTCCCACATGAAGTTTCTGTTGACGGTGATAATATCGTTGTTGACGGTAAAAAAATCAAAGTTATCGCTCAAACAGATCCTGCTAAGCTGCCTTGGGGTGAATTGGAAGTTGAGATCGTAGTTGAATCTACTGGACGCTTTACTGAAGGTGAAAAAGCAAAAGCGCACTTGACTGCCGGCGCTAAAAAAGTAATTATTTCCGCACCTGCTAAAGGCGAGGATATCACTATCGTTATGGGTGTTAATGAGAAAAAATACAACGCTGCGGAGCATCATATCATTTCAAATGCTTCCTGCACTACTAACTGCCTGGCTCCGTTTACCAAAGTGCTTTTGGAAAACTTCGGTATTGAAAGCGGTTTGATGACTACCGTCCATTCCTATACAAATGATCAGAAAATCCTTGATTTACCGCATAAGGATCTGCGTCGTGCCCGTGCTGCGGCGATGTCCATTATTCCTACTACTACCGGAGCTGCGAAAGCAGTTTCTCTGGTGCTTCCTGAAGTCAAAGGCAAATTGAATGGCTTTGCTATGCGTGTGCCGACACCAAATGTTTCCATTACTGATTTGACTGTTGTTTTGGAAAAAGATACTACTGTTGAAGAAATAAATGCCGCTTTGAAAAAAGCAGCTGAGGGTGAATTAAAAGGCATTATGGGTTATAATGAGCTGCCTTTGGTTTCCAGAGATTACAATGGCTGTCCGTTGAGCTCTATCGTTGATGGTTTGTCTACGATGATGGTCGGCAAAAGAATGGCGAAAGTTGTCAGCTGGTATGATAACGAATGGGGTTATTCCAATCGTGTGGTAGATCTTGCTGCCTACATTGCTAAACAAGGCCTGTAATTAAAGGAGTATATCATTCTAATGGATAAAAAAAACCTGTGTGATTTAGACGTTGCCGGTCAAAAAGTTCTGGTACGTGTCGACTATAATGTGCCGATGGACGAAACCGGTAAGATTACCGATGATACCAGAATTCGTGCTTCGTTAGAAACTATCAAATATTTACTGGAGCATAAAGCTGCGGTCATTTTGATGGCGCATTTAGGCCGTCCTAAAGGACAAGTTAATATAAAATACAGTCTGGCGCCTGTTGCCAAGCATTTGGCAAAGCTGCTGAATATGCCTGTTGCTTTTGCAGGTGACTGCATCGGTGAAGAAGCTGAAAAAGCAGTACAGAAGCTTAAACCCGGTAAGATTTTGATGCTGGAAAACCTGCGCTTCCATAAAGAAGAAGAAAAAAATGATATGGATTTTGCCGAAAAACTGGCATCTTTAGCAGATCTGTATGTTAATGACGGCTTTGGTGTTTCTCATAGAGCCCATGCTTCGGTGGAAGGGGTTACGCATTTTCTGCCTTCAGCAGCAGGCTTTTTACTGGAAAAAGAAATTCGCTTTGTCGGACAGGCTGTGGAAAATCCACTGCATCCCTTTGTTGCTATCATTGGCGGTGCCAAGGTTTCCGACAAGATCGGCGTGATCGAAAATCTTTTGGAAAAAGTCGATACCCTGCTGATCGGCGGCGGTATGGCCAATACTTTTTTAGCTGCTCAAGGGCATAAAATGGGCAAATCTTTAGTTGAAGATGATAAGATCGCTTTAGCAAAAGAACTGCTGGCTAAGGCCAAAGCACGTAAAGTAAAATTGCTTCTGCCGGTAGATCTGGTAATGGCAGAGACTTTTGCTGCTGATGCCAGCCATAAAGTTGAAAAAGTAGCTAAACTGGATCAAAAATATATGGCTTTGGATATTGGCCCTGCGACCAGCACTTTGTATCAGGATGCGCTGCAGGATGCTAAAATGATCGTGTGGAACGGGCCCATGGGTGTTTTTGAAATGGATGCCTTCTGCAAAGGTACTGAAGCTGTCGCTCAGGCTGTTGCTAAAAGTAGAGCTATGAGCATTGTCGGCGGTGGTGATTCTGTGGCTGCCATTGAAAAGCTGGGGCTGGCTAAAAAAATTACGCATATCTCCACTGGCGGAGGCGCTTCGCTGGAATATCTGGAAGGCAAAGTCCTGCCAGGTGTTGCGGCTTTAGATGATGTACGCCGTAAAATTGTGGCCGGCAACTGGAAAATGCATAAAAATGTGGATGAAGCAGTTGAACTGGCTGAAGATATCGTCAGTGATACTAATGGGACGCTTAACGAAGTAGTTGTTTTTCCGCCGTTTACAGCACTGGAAAGCGTTGCTGAAGCCATTGACGGTAAACATGTAGGCTACGGAGCTCAAGACATGCATTGGGAAGATGAAGGCGCTTATACAGGTGCTGTTTCCGGTAAAATGATTGCTGATATCTGCGCTGAATATGTTTTGATCGGTCATTCTGAACGCCGCACCATGTTCGGTGATAATGAAGTGGCTGTTGCTAAAAAGATGCGAGCTGCATACAGAAATGGTTTGAAACCGATGTTATGCGTAGGTGAAAATGCCCAGGAGCGCGCAGAAGGAAAGACTTCACGTAAAATCAGCATGCAGCTGAAAAGTGCCTTAAAGGGCATTACTCCTGATGAAGCGGAAGTTTTGGTTGTTGCCTATGAACCATTGTGGGCTATTGGCAGCGGTCAGGCTGCAACTGCTAAAGATGCTCAGGAAGTATGCCTGCTGATCAGAAATAAACTGGAAAAACTATTTTCTGCAGATATCGCGCGTAAGGTTCGTGTTTTATATGGCGGCAGCGTTAATGCTAAAAATGCCGCAGATTTTGCAATCAGCGGTATCGACGGAGTTCTTGTAGGTGGGGCGAGCCTGGATGCGCAAGCGTTTTCTGCTATCGCACGCAGTATATAAGGGGTGACGAAAATGGCAAAACAGCCGCTATTGCTGATGATTTTAGATGGCTGGGGTATTGCTCCGGCAGGGCAGTATAATGCAGCTGCTTTGGCAAAGACACCTAATTTGGATGCTTTGTTCGACAAATATCCGCATACGCGCTTATCCTGTTCTGGTGCAGCCGTAGGCCTGCCAGACGGGCAGATGGGTAATTCCGAAGTCGGTCACTTGAATATCGGGGCAGGACGTATTGTCTATCAGGAGCTGACAAGGATCACTAAAGCCATAAAAGACGGTGACTTTTTTGAAAACACTGTTTTGAGTAAAGCTATGCAGACCGTAAAAGCCAACGGCAGTGCGCTGCACCTGCTGGGTCTTGTTTCTGACGGTGGAGTGCACAGTCATATCAGTCATTTGTTTGCTCTATTAGAAATGGCTAAACGGCAGGGCCTGAACAAGGTTTATGTACATGCTTTTTTAGACGGACGCGATGTTGGACCGCAGACTGCCGATGTTTATCTGGCAGAACTTGACGCGGAGACGAAGCGTATCGGCGTGGGTAAAATCGCTACAGTAGCAGGGCGTTATTACGCTATGGACCGCGATAAACGCTGGGAACGTGTGCAGAAAGCTTATGACGCTATGGTTTTGCATGACGGCACTGTTTGTACTGATGCGGTCAGCGGTGTGCGTGCTTCTTATGCGGGCGGGGTCACTGATGAATTTGTAGTTCCGTTCATAGCTGCACCTGAAGCAGATTCCTGCGTCAAAGCCGGTGACGGCATGATTTTTTTCAATTTCCGTCCCGACAGGGCAAGGCAGCTGACCAGAGCATTTGTAGATGAAGAATTTCCTTATTTTGCGCGTCCTCAGACAGCCCGTCCGGTAAATTTTGTTTGTATGACGCAGTATGACGAAACTATAAAAGCTCCCGTTGCCTTTGCTCCGGAAACGCTGGAAGATACGCTGGGCAAAGTACTGGCTGACCACAAGCTTCAGCAGCTGCGGATCGCCGAAACGGAAAAATATGCTCATGTGACCTTTTTCTTTAATGGCGGCGAGGAAGAACCGAATATCGGTGAAGACAGAGTTCTGATTCCGTCACCGAAAGTGGCTACCTATGATCTGCAGCCGGAAATGAGCGCCGAGCTTGTGACAGATAAGCTGGCAGAGCTTCTGGATACAGATAAGTACGACATGATAATATTGAATTTTGCCAATCCCGATATGGTAGGGCATACAGGCGTGCTGAATGCTGCTGTCAAGGCAATGGAAACTGTCGATGCATGTGTAGGGCGTATTGTTGAAAAGGTATTGTCACTGCATGGAACAGCCTGTATTACGGCTGATCATGGCAATCTGGAAAAGATGCTTGACGAAACGACAGGACAGCCTTATACGGCTCACACAACGAATCAGGTTCCTTTTTTGGTAGTCAGTGATGAAAAATATACTTTGCACGAAGGCATTTTGGCTGATATTGCGCCGACGCTGCTGGAACTGCTGAAAATCAAGCAGCCTGCTGCGATGACAGGGAAAAGTCTGTTAACAGATAAAAATAAATGATGAGGTGAAGTTAGAGTGGCAATGATTACTGAAGTATATGCAAGAGAAATTTTGGATTCCCGCGGCAATCCGACTATCGAAGTAGAGGTTTGCCTGGAAGACGGTTCCGTTGGACGCGCTGCTGTTCCTTCAGGAGCGTCTACCGGCGCGCATGAAGCGGTAGAGCTGCGTGACGGTGATAAAAACCGCTATCTGGGCAAAGGCGTGACTAAAGCAGTCGATAATGTCAACGACGTTATTGCTGAAGCTTTGATTGGACTGGAAGCAACCCGTCAGGTAGAAATAGACGAGATGCTGATCCGTTTGGACGGGACCCCAAATAAAGGAAAATTAGGCGCCAACGCTATTTTAGGTGTCTCCATGGCTGTAGCCAAGGCTGCCGCTGCTTCTGTAGGGTTGCCGCTGTATCTGTATCTGGGCGGTGTTTCCGCACAGGAGCTGCCGGTACCGATGATGAATATCCTGAACGGCGGCCAGCATGCTGATAATAACGTCGATATTCAGGAATTTATGATCATGCCGGTCGGTGCTGCAAGCTTCAGCGAGGCTTTGCGCATGAACGCTGAAATCTATCATGGTTTAAAGACCCTGCTGAACGCTAAAGGACTGGGAACAGGCCTGGGTGATGAAGGTGGTTTTGCGCCGAATCTGAAATCCAATGAAGAGGCGATCGAAGTCATCCTTGAAGCAGTGAAAAAAGCAGGCTATAAACCGGGCGAAGATATCATGATCGCTTTAGACGTTGCTGCCAGCGAATTTTATAAAGATGGAAAATATCAGATGGAAGGCGAAGGTTTGGTAAAAACCTCCAATCAAATGGTAGATTATCTGGCTGCTTTGTGCGAAAAATACCCGATCGTTTCAATCGAAGACGGTTTGGCGGAAGACGACTGGAAGGGCTGGAAAGCGCTTACGAAGAAATTAGGCACTAAAGTTCAGCTGGTTGGCGACGATCTGTTTGTTACCAATGAAGAACGTTTGCTTGAAGGTATCAAAAATGATACTGCTAACGCTATTTTGATCAAAGTCAATCAGATAGGTACTTTGACAGAGACCTTCAATGCTATTGAAACTGCTAAACGGGCAGGCTATACCTGCATTATTTCGCATCGCAGCGGTGAAACCGAAGATACTACATTGGCAGATATTGCCGTTGCTGTCAATGCCGGACAGATCAAAACAGGTGCTCCGGCACGTACTGACCGCGTGGCCAAATACAACCAGCTGCTCCGTATCGAGGAAGACCTCGGCGGCGCTGCCAAGTATAAAGGCAAAGCTGTATTTTACAACATCAATAAATAATCGGAGTAACGGTTATTTTGAAGCAGGGCAGATACCGGACGCGTATTTGCCCTGCTTTTTACTAAATTTTGTACAATTTTTTATATTTTACCGTTGTAAGCTGTATAACATTATGATAGAATAGTTAGGTACTAAGTAAAAGAGGAGGTAAGCTTTGTGATTGCAACTGTCTTAATGGTATTAGACGTAATCGTCTGTATCGCCTTGATAGCGTCTGTGTTAATGCAGTCCGGGAAGGGCTCAGGCTTGTCAGATGCGTTCGGCGGAGGCGGTGGTGGTGCCTTCTTCGGCAAGGGTAATGATGTTGATACTTTAATGGCTAAAGTTACGATTGGTTTGGGTACTGCTTTTGGTATCATCACGCTTGCTCTGGCAAAAATCAACGGTTAATTTGGTTAAAAAGAACGCTCTGCGTTCTTAATTTTTAAAAACTCAAAAGAAACAGAAAGGGGATCAATGTTTTGAGTACTTATTTAATTTTATCCATAGTCGTCGGTCTTGTTGCCCTCGGCGTGGCAGTAATGCTCAGTAACGCTATCAGCGCTGCTAATGCCGGTACTGCCCGTATGAAGGAGATCGCTGGCTATATCCATGAAGGTGCAATGGCATTCCTGTACAGAGAATACAAATATCTTGCTATCTTCATCGTTGTTGTTGCTGCAATTATTGCTACATTCTTATCAGTAAGCACTGCGCTCTGCTTTATCGGCGGTGCTGTATTCTCCATCTGCGCAGGTTATCTGGGTATGAACGTGGCTACTAAAGCTAACGTTCGTACAGCTGAAGCTGCCCGTCACGGCATGAGCGAAGCTCTGAAAATCGCTTTCTCCGGCGGCGCTGTAATGGGCCTGGGCGTTGTAGGCCTTGGTATTGCCGGCCTGGCTGTAGCTTATTTTGTTTTTGACCGTAACATTGATATTGTTACCGGTTTTGGTCTGGGCGCAAGCTCGATCGCATTGTTTGCCCGTGTTGGCGGCGGTATTTATACTAAAGCTGCTGACGTTGGCGCTGACCTTGTTGGTAAAGTTGAAGCCGGTATTCCGGAAGACGATCCGCGTAACCCTGCTACTATTGCTGATAACGTAGGCGATAACGTAGGCGACGTTGCCGGTATGGGTGCCGACTTGTTTGAATCCTATGTAGGCGCAATTATCTCCGCCTTGACTCTGGGTGCAGTTGCATATCCCGGCGGTGAAGGTGTCGAATTTGTTTTCATGCTGGCTGTTGCCGGTATCCTTGCTTCTATCATCGGTGTTATGTTTGCCCGTTCCAGCAAATCTCAAAACCCTCAGGCTGCACTGAACAGCGGTACTTACATCGGCGGTGCTATCGTTATCGCTGCTGCTGCTTATCTTTCTAACAGCCTGTTTGGTTCTCTGGATGCATTCTGGGCTATTGCAGCAGGTCTGCTTGTTGGTATGATCATTGGCAAGATCACCGAGATCTATACCTCTGCTGATTTCGGGAGTGTTAAGAAAATCGCTCAACAATCCGAAACCGGTCCGGCAACCACTATTATTGCCGGTTTGGCAGTTGGTATGTATTCTACTTTCTGGCCTATGCTTTTCATCTGCATCGGCGTAATCGTATCCTTCTTTGTAATGGGCGGCGCTACTAACGGCGGCATGGGACTGTTCGGTATCTCTCTGGCTGCTGTAGGTATGCTCTCCACCACCGGTTTGACCGTTGCTGTTGACGCTTACGGCCCGATCGCCGACAATGCCGGCGGTATTGCTGAAATGTCCGAGCTTCCTCCTGAAGTTCGTGAAATCACTGATAAACTTGACTCAGTTGGCAACACTACTGCTGCTATCGGCAAAGGCTTTGCTATCGGTTCTGCTGCACTTACTGCACTGGCTCTGTTCTCTGCTTATGCGCATACCGTTAACCTCACTACCATTGACTTGCTCAACCCTGTAACTTTGGTTGGCCTGTTCATCGGCGCAACTCTGCCGTTCGTTTTTGGCGCTATGACCATGGAATCTGTTGGTAAAGCCGCTTACGAAATGATCGAAGAAGTTCGTCGTCAATTCCGTGAGATCCCTGGTTTGCTGGAAGGCAAAGCTAAAGCTGACTATCGTAAATGCGTAGATATCTCTACTGCTGCTGCCTTGCACGAAATGATTCTGCCGGGCGTTCTGGCAATCGTTGCTCCGCTGCTGATCGGTTTCCTCTTTGGTACTGAAGCATTGGGTGGTATGATTGGCGGCTCTTTGGCAGCCGGCGTGCTGGTAGCTATTTTGATGGCTAACGCAGGCGGTGCCTGGGATAATGCTAAAAAATACATCGAATCCGGTGTTCATGGCGGTAAAGGCAGTGAAGCTCACAAAGCAGCTGTTACCGGCGACACCGTAGGCGATCCGTTCAAAGATACTTCCGGACCTGCAATGAACATCCTCATCAAATTGATGACTATCGTTTCCTTGGTATTTGCTCCGGTTCTGGCTGCTCATGGCGGCATTCTTCTGAACTTCTTTAAATAAGAATTGTAAGTTGTTTGTAAAATCCCACATCTTCGGATGTGGGATTTTTTTTCATATGGTATAATAATATAGTATAAGTAAGATTAGGAGCGTAATTACAGTGCAGTCATTCAGTGGTAATGAAGAATTTTTCTTTCAAGGCGGCAAACAGGGTATAGTATTGGTTCACGGTTATACGGGAGCTCCGGGAGAGATGCGCCTGCTGGGAGAATATCTGTATCAGCAGGGGCTGACAGTACTGGGCGTGCGTTTAGCAGGGCATGGTACTACGCCGCAGGATCTGAACGAGACCAAATGGCAGGACTGGTATAAGGCTGTAAGCGATGGTGTGTATCGCCTGCAGGCTGGCTGCGATAGAGTTTCAATAGTGGGACTGTCCATGGGAGGACTGCTGACTATTAAAGCTGCGGCTGAATTACCGGTAGCGAAAGCGGCTATCCTGGCAGCGCCGATTTACGTTTGTGACAGAAGGGCTCCTTATCTGCCGTTACTGCGTTTTTTTATCCGTTACCTGAAAAAACGTCAGCGCCAGTATCAGGTGCCGGCAAGCTACAGCGTTTGTTACCATATGATGCCGGTCAAGCCGCTGAGCAGCCTGTTTGAGCTGGTCGATTTGTGCAAAAAGTATTTGCAGTCAATAAAAATACCCTGCCTGGTGATGCAGTCAAAAGTAGAGCATACGGTAAAACCTGCCAGCGCTCAATATATTTATGATCATCTGGGCACAGCTGATAAAAAACTTGTTTGGTATCATCATTCCGGACATATACTGACCCTTGATAATGAACGGGATGATGTTTTTCAAAAAATTTATGAATTTTTGATGGAGTAAGAAAATGCAGGAAAAAGAATATACCTGGTGCTTTGCCTGCGGCAAAGATAATCCTATCGGTTTAAAAATGGAATTTACAATGGATGCCGAGGAATGTGTGGCTTATTTTACACCCAGACAGGAGCATCAAAGCTATGACGGGAGAATGCATGGCGGTCTGATCAGCGTCTTACTGGACGAGATCATGGGCCATTACCTGTTCGTCACAGAAGGAAAACCTGCCTATACGGCAAAAATGGAACTGCGTTACCGGCAGCCCGTTATGATTGGTGAAACGGTAAAATGTGTAGGCCGGCGTTTGAAACAAAAAGGCCGTCTGGTAGAAATGCAGGGCCAAATAATTACGAAAGATGGCATCGTAGCTGCTGAAGCAGTGGCAAAAATGATGCTTGAGGAAGATAATGCAAGCGAAAAGCAGTAAAACAACAATATTAGATTTTATGCGGAGCAGCTCGTATGCACCGCAGACAGCAGAAGCACTGATCGAAACGATCCCCATTAGCGGAAATCTTGATCACTTCTGGAAAGACATGCTGGAACTGGAAGAAAACGGTGAGATTATTAAAACCCGTTTCGGGACCTACGGCCTGCCTGAAAAAATGGGCTTGGTCGTTGGCAGATTCCAGCTGACCAGCAAGGGATTTGGGTTCGTGATACCTGATAACAAAGGCGAACGTCCCGATGTATTCATTCCACCCCGAGCTTTAGGCGGTGCAATGAACAATGACCGTGTAATGGCACGTGTGGAAAGCTCCAGCTGCGGCAATAAGCCGGAGGGAGAGATAATTCGTATCATCACTCATGCGAATAATAAGATTGTCGGTATTTTTCATCAAAGCGGAGATTTTGGCTTTGTAACACCCGACGATAAACGTATCGGGCAGGATATTTATATTATGAAAAGACATTTCGGCGGGGCCAAGACCAACCAGAAGGTAGTGGCAGAAATCACCGAATGGCCGGTTGAACGGCGCAACGCCGAAGGCAAGATCATTGAGATTTTGGGCAACGTAGGCGATGTGGGGCTGGAGATCCTTTCGATCATCAAGCAGAATGATCTGCCGCTGGAATTTCCGCCGCAGGTCATCGAAGCCTCGAAACGTGTGCCTAAAAGCATCAAGCAAAGCGAATTGGAAGGCAGACGTGACTTGCGCGATCTGCCGATCGTGACTGTTGACGGTGATGATGCTAAAGATCTGGACGATGCTGTTTATGTGAAACAGCTTGGCAAAGATGAATTTTTATTGGGTGTACATATCGCCGATGTCAGCTATTATGTAAAAGAAAACGCTGTTTTGGATAAAGAAGCACGTGAGCGCGGCACCAGTGTCTATCTGGTAGACAGGGTGTTGCCGATGCTGCCCGAGCGTTTATCCAACGGTATTTGCAGTCTTAATGCAGGCGAAGACCGCTTAACGATGTCCTGTGAGATGCATATCGACCGTAAGGGCCGCATTTTAAGCTACGAGATATTCCCGTCGGTCATTCATGTCCGCCACCGTCTCAGCTACCGTATCGTGCGTGAGATACTGGTGAACGGTGACGAAGAACTGGCGCAGAAGTACGAAGATGTAGTACCGATGCTGAAAATGATGGAAGAGCTGTGCCTGGTGCTGCGCAAAAAGCGTACAACACGCGGTGCTATCGACTTTGATCTGCCGGAACAAAAGGTCATTCTGGACGAACAGGGCCGACCGGTGGAGATCGTGCAGCGGATCCGCAGCATAGCTGAATCTGTTATCGAAGAATTTATGCTGGCAGCCAACGAAACTGTTGCGCGCCATATGTTTAACCAAAAGTGGCCGTTTATCTACCGTGTCCACGACTTGCCCAACGAAGAAAAAATGAAAGACTTGGCCAAGCTTCTGGCCAACTTTAACGTTAAGCTCAAGGTCAGCGAAGAAACGAAACCGGGCGAAGTGCAGAAAGCTTTGGCGGAAATGGCTGGCAAGCCTGAGGAACGGCTGGTATCGACAGTAGCTTTACGTTCGCTGAAACAGGCTGTTTATCAGACCGAGAATATTGGGCACTTTGGCTTGGCGGCAGAGTATTACACGCATTTCACATCGCCGATCAGGCGTTATCCTGACTTGATAGTGCATCGTCTGCTGCATGAATGGGTGAGCGACCCGGCAATGAATGCCCAAAAAAGCGAAAAGCTGGAACTGAACCTTGACGCGATCGCCGAACATTCCTCGATCCGTGAACGTGCGGCTGCAGAAGCAGAACGTGCTACGGTCGATTTGAAAAAAGCGGAATATATGGCCGGCCATATCGGCGAAGAATTCGACGGCGTTATTTCCGGCGTCACTGCCTTCGGAATGTTTATCGAACTGGAGAACGGTGTTGAAGGGCTGGTACATATTTCCAGCCTGATGGACGATTATTATGAGTTCTATGAAGACAGATACGCCCTGCTGGGCTCGCATACACGGAAGGTCTACCGTTTGGGTGACCCGGTGCGGATCGAGGTCTTACAGGTCAATATTGCCGACAGGAACATCGACTTTATTATGGCCGGCGAGAACGATGCTGTGCGCGACAGGATAAAGGCCCAGCTTTTAGGGCAGCGCAGCCATGCTTCGGCACGCAGCGCGATAGAAAAAAGCGGCGGCAAAAAACAGGGTAAAAGCGGCAGTCGCAAAAAGCCGCTGGATAAACGCGGCAAAGGCGGCGTTGGCGGCAATAAATATGTCAATCACGCGAAAAGCAAGAAAAAAGGTCGCAAGAAAAAATAACCACAACCAGGTGAACAATAATGGCAGAAAAGAAAATCAAAATCATTGCGGAAAACAGAAAAGCCAGACATGATTTTACGATCCATGAAACCTACGAAGCCGGTATTGAGTTGACAGGTACGGAAGTAAAATCACTGCGGGCAGGCAAAGCCAATATGAAAGACAGCTACGCCCAGATCACAAAAACGGCCGAGGTCTATGTTTATAACCTGCATATCAGCCCTTATGATCAGGGTAACCGTTTCAACCATGAGCCTTTGCGCAACCGCAGGTTGCTGCTGCACCGCGAGGAAATACGCCGCCTGATCGGCAAGGTCAAAGAAAAAGGCTACGCTTTGGTGCCTTTAAAATGTATTTTACTCACGGGCTGGTAAAAATGGAGCTGGCGCTGGCGACTGGCAAAAAGCTGTATGATAAACGGCAGGACCTGGCTAATAAAGACGCCAGGCGGGAAATGGAACGCGCAATGAAAGAGCGTAACCGTTAAAAGTTGCATATTCTTCACAGGACGCCGCTTGCAAGTAGCAGGCGCCTGTGTTAGAATAATTAGAGCCTTACAGGCCATATTTATAACCGGGGATGTACTGGTTTCGACGGGGGTAGGTGTGGTATGATAAGCGAGCCGTGGTTCCGTTAGCACGTTAAACGGCGGACGTTTAAAGTAAACGCAAAAACTGATTACGCTTTAGCAGCTTAATGCTAACGTCTTTCCGATCCTCCTCCCATGGGAACGGAAAAGACGCAAACAGTGGGATACCCGTAAGCCAATTCTCGGAGGCGGACAGGGGAAACTCATCGAGATAGCGACCGCGAAGCCTGCCGCTTGGCGTCAAGGAAGCAAAATCTAAATTAGCGGCTGCGCTCGGAGAAAGTCATATTGCAATATTTTCGGACAGGGTTCGACTCCCCTCATCTCCACCAATTGCACTAATTTAAAACTTATCATAAAATACGACCCTGGCGACAAGCCGAAGGTCGTATTTTTTTATGCCGTGACAGTTGTAAAAACAACGGTGAATATTTGAGTGTAACTAATGTTTTAAAAGTATCATTTGTAAAATTTAAAATTATTTAAAATATACTAAATGTTGGAAAAGTTTTACTATAGTTGACTTTATTATACAAAATGCTATAATTGTATTAAGAAAATAGGAGGTGTTTTATGAAATTATCTAAAAGTTATTTACAGCAGGAATTGTCGCTGCACTGACCTTGAGCGTTGCTGCATCGGCTTTGGCGGCAGAATTGACTGTTAAAACGAAAAAAATCAACGAAGGCCAGGTGAAAATAGCCACACCGGTCATCACCGGATCTGAAGGCGGCGCAAAGATGGATACGCTGTTGACGCAAATGACTACCAAAAATACTGTAGCTGAGATCTATAAATATTTATCCAGCGACAGCCAGAAAATCACTTTAGACAACTATCTTGATTTCACTAACGGTTCTCCTGATCCTGTCAAAGAAGGCTTTGCACTTGTAAAAGGCAGCGCTTTCCTTGTAAATGCAGGTTTTGATAAAGAACAAAAGGCACTGGGCAAAACACAGGCTGCCGAAAAATACAGATTGGATATCGACTATACTGCTTATACAGTCGATTCAGAAATTTTATCGTTGGAACAATACGCCAGCGCTTATACCGGCGGTGCGCATGACAACGAATCTGTCACAACGCTGACCGTTAACCCGAAAACAGGCAGGATCTATACCCTGGCCGATATGTTCGTTCCCGGCAGCGACTATAAAGCACGTTTGGAAATGCTGATCGCTATCCAGCAAAAAGGCGATAACAGATTGCTCGAACAAATGAAAAAACCAACCGTTGCTTATCAAAAAGTTATTATCTCCGGTAACGAAAAATTCTATCTGAATTCTGATCTTGATAACTGGGGCATTTATGTTGTTTACAACCCGGGTGAAGTTGCACCGATGGCAGCCGGTATCCAAAAATACTATCTGCCTATCGATACGATCTCAGATATTATCAGCTATCAACTGAAATAAGTAAAATAAAAACAGACACGCTTATGCGTGTCTGTTTTTTTTATGTTCTTTTATTTAGCTTTAGGCAGCTGAGTCAGCAGCTGCAGTTGACTGCCGTCATCAAAGCTGACGCTGCTGATGGTGACCTGCCATTTTACAGTCTTCAGATCACTGCGCAGCAAGCGGACAGTTTCCGGTTTGAACTGGTTAAGGCTGAACAGTTTTTCAAACTGCTGCTGCCCTGCGGGGCCAAAGTCAGGTAATCGTTGAAACGGCAGCGCTGGAGCAGCATACCGTCGTTATCGAAAACCTCGACAGATCCCTGCAGTCCGGTAATAGTTTTGGCAGAGATATTATTTAAGGTAAACGTGTTTTGCATGGTATAAGAAGGGAACCAGCCGCCGCTGGAATCGATAGCGATAGTTCCGGGGACGGCGGTAACAGCGGCGTCAAGCTCGGCCTGGACCTTGCTGTTAAGCTGTTTGAGCTTTGCGGCAGTAGCCTGTTCGCGCTCTTTCAGCAGCTCCTTGAGGTTGGTGATTTCCGTCAGGCGCCAGCTGCCGTCGTCCAATTCGTACATTTTGACATGCAGGATAAAATTATGTTCTAATTGTTTATCGTACAGCTTGACGGCAACATCGGCAGTTTTGCCGACCTGCTCGCTGCTTTCGACACCTTCGTAGCGCATCGTGCCGAAGCCGGTACGTTCCTTAAGCTGCTCGGCCAGCTGCTGACCTTCTGTTTTCGGGCTGGGTGCAGGAGTTGGTGCTGGGGCAGTGTCGTCGATATCACTGGTTTCCTCTGTATTGTCTTCGATCGAACCCGTTTCCACATAATGCTTGGTCTGCCCGGTCATGATTGGGACAACTACACTTTTCAGGCTTTGAACGATACCGAGCAAAAATGGATTGGCCTCTTTGGGATCGCCAAAGGCATAATAGACTACATCGTCATACGCGTGGGCATACAGTGAATTCAAATCAACATGCTTTTCGAATTTTGTCAGATCATGCTGTTGTACAGCCTCGTGGATCTGAGTAAATGTATATTGCGGCGTACGCATCCAGTAAAAAAAATACAAGGCGGCGCCGATAACGATCAAAGCGGCAGTGATAAGTATATATTTTTTATTGTTTTCACTCATGGCAAACTCCTTATTAATGCTGGTATAATCATTTTAAAGATAATAACAGGGCTTGTCAATTAAATAAAAACAATAGTCAGCCTGCTGAAAAACTTAACGGCGCTGCCAATAAGGGCAAGCGCCGTTAAAAATATTTTAGTTTTTAAAGTCTTCCGGCTTTACCAAACCGCGCTCCAAAAGGAAGGTGCGGGCAACCTCTGCCCGGTCACGGCCTTTTTCGACCACTTCATAGTTCAGCTTTTGCATCGTAGCGTCGTCAATGGCGCTGCTCAGTACAGACAATGCCTGAGCTATCTCGGGATATTCGGCATTGGTTTTGCCGTTGACGAAAGGCAGCATATAATATGGCGGGAAGAAATTTTTATCGTCTTCCAGCAGTACTAAATCATATTTCTGCAGCAGTCCGTCCGTAGAAAAAGCTGTTATCACATCTACATTATCAGACGTGATCGCAGTATACATCAGCGTCCCGGAGAAGTTATTGACCGATTTAAAGGTCATACCGTAAGTTTTTTCGATGCCTGGCAAACCGTCGTCACGGGCTGCAAATTCCGGCGAACAGCCGAAACGCAGATTATGACTGACACGGGTCAGATCGGTCATCGTCTTGAGATGGTATTTAGCGGCTGTCGCCTGTGTTACCGCTAAAACGTAAGTATTGTTAAAACCGAAGCTTTCCAGCAGCTCGATCTGATGCGTGTCCCGCATCTGCTGTTTCACCAGCGTATACATCTCATCAGGTGTAAAACCGGGGCGCAGCTTATTTTTCAAAATCGTGCTGTAACCGGTGCCGGTATATTCGGGATACAGGTCGATCTCTCCTGAACGCAGGGCCTCAAAAGCGATCATCGTGCCGCCTAAAGCCAGCTTGCGTTCAACCTTAAGGTCGGTTTTAGCTTCGATCAGGTCGGACAGCATATTACCGATGATTACGCTTTCCGTCGCGTCCTTAGAGCCGATGCGGAGATCATGCTTATTTAAAAACTCGTGGCTCAGCAGATAGCCGCTGCTGATAATAACGATCATACCGGCAACTGCCAGGATGCGTTTATGATGCTGCTTGGTACGTTCCAGGCTTTCCTTGGACATTTTTTTTGAAGCCGGGCGCAGTGAAACAGGTGTGACCGCAGTTTCTACCTTGCTCATCAAAAAATCCATTAAAAGCGCCAGACAGCAGGCAGGGATCGCACCGGCCAGAATCATATTCGGGTTGTCGGTCTGGATACCGCTGATAACCAGCGTGCCAAGACCTCCGGCGCCGATATAAGCCGCAATCGTCATCAGCCCTACCGCAGTAACGCTGGAAATACGTATACCTGCCATGATCACAGGCAGAGCAAGCGGCAGGCGCACCTTAAACAACACCTGCATATCCGTCATACCGATACCCTTTGCCGCTTCCAGCGTGTCGGCGCTGATATTGCGCAGACCGGTACAGGTATTTTTCAAAATGGGCAGCAGTGAATACAAAACTACCATTGCTACAGCAGTAACTGCGCCGATACCCATATAAGGGACCAGAAAACCTAACAGCGCCAGACTGGGAATAGCCTGGGCCAGATTAGCAAAACCCATTACCGGCCGCAGCAAACGCTCGCGCTCGGAAATGTAAATGCCCAATGGTACGCCGATACAAACGGCTATGGCGACCGAAAGCAAAGTCAGCTGGATATGGCTGAGCAGTAAAAGTCCTATATATTGCTGCTGGTCCTGTACATATGCTAATAATCCACTCATGCTTCGCCCTCCTCAAAGTCAATAAATTGCTGACTCATCGTCGTGACGAGGCTGGAATTAGTGATAAGTCCCAGCAGCCGCTTATTTTCATCTACAACAGGAACATTGGAAATATTATTGCTGTTGACCTTTTTAAGCAGGGCCACAATGTTCTCGTTGGGGTCGGCTGTCGCCTGTGCCGGTTTCATTACCGTATACACCGGCTCGCTCTTATCCGGCGCCGCATGAATAGAACGGGCGCGGATGATCCCCAATAAATGTTCGTTTTCATCAACGACCAAAAGGCTGTCGACGTTTTCGATACGCATTTTCTCGATACATTTCAGCATCGGCACATCGGGGTAGGTGATCTTCGGCGTGCGTATCATAATATCTTTGGCCTTGATCAGTTCGGGGCTGCTCCAAATGCGCTTAGAACCTACAAACTCGCTGACAAAACCGTCGGCGGGGTTCTTCAGGATATTTTCCGGGGTATCATATTGCAGTATATCGCCGGAATGTAAAATACAGATACGGTCAGCGATCTTCACCGCTTCGTCCATATCATGGGTAACAAAGACAATAGTCTTGCGCAGCTTCGCCTGCAGATTGACAAGCTCGTCCTGCAGCTGGCTGCGTGTGATAGGATCTAATGCCGAAAACGGCTCGTCCATCAAAATTATTCCGGGGTCCATGGCAAAAGCACGGGCTACGCCGATACGCTGCTGCTGGCCGCCGGAGAGATGATTAGGGTACCGGTCAAGAAATTCCTGCGGCAGTCCTACCATTTCCATCAGTTTTACTGTACGTTCAACGATCTCATCCTGCGGCAGCTTGGCCAGATGCGGAACGATCTCGATATTTTCGCGTACCGTCATATGTACGAACAGGCCTGTCTGTTGGATAACGTAACCCATATTTCTGCGCAGTTCGATCGGGTCCTGTGCAATAATATCCGTTCCGTTGATCAGTATCTGTCCTGACGTAGGGTCGATCAGACGGTTGATCATCTTCAGCAGCGTAGTTTTACCGCATCCGGAAGGTCCGATAAGTACGACCAGTTCACCTTCGTTGATCGAAAGATTGATATTTTCTAAAACATTGTGCTGTTTGTAAGCTTTACTTACATTGATAAATTGAATCAATAGGGTTGCCTCCTTGTCTATGTTTTGAAATTATGCCTGCGTCTAAAGTGAAGTTCCACTTGATGCTCATCTCCTTTCATATATATAGTAAATTCATATATTCGCTGTAAGCTGTGAATATTCCTGCAAGGTAATATAATAACAGAAAATTTAATTTATTATCCTTATTAATAAGAAAAATAAATATTAAGCTATAGCGATAATAGTATCGCAATAAGTGATAGAATTTATGGACCGCTGCCGCAGATACAAAAAACGTGTTATAATAACAGCAAAAGCAAAGGAGTGAGAGTATGATTTTTATATGTTATCCCAAATGCAGCACTTGCCGGAAAGCCGAAAAATACTTACAGGATCATAAAATCGAATACACAAAACGCGATATTAAAACAGATAATCCTACTGCTGGCGAGCTGCGCTCCTGGCAGAAAAACAGCGGTCTGCCGCTGAAAATTTTTAATACCAGCGGCCTGCAATATAAAGCACTGGGCCTGAAGGATAAGCTGCCGCAGCTGAACGAAGAAGAACAGCTGCAGCTGTTGGCTGCTGACGGAATGCTGGTCAAACGCCCGATTTTGCTGACGGACGGTAACGTACTGGTCGGTTTTAAAGAAACGGAATGGGCAGAAAAGCTGCTGTAAAAGCTATACCTTTCATAGATTAAAAAGATCTGACAGGAGAATATAATTTATAGAAAATAGTTTGTAAACTATAGATAATATTTTGAAAGTATAAAAAGTTTAGAGAAAACAGTGCAAGTGTAACTTCTGCAACACAAAAGCGGTTGAAAAAATGTAAAAAAACCTGTATAATCAGGGTAGAGAAAGCAAAGATGAACTCCGATAAGCCGATGGCGGCACATATCGGAGTTTTTTGTTTATCTGCAGTTTTTTGTACGGATAGCTGTATCAGGATTCTGACGCTTTTTTATGCAGGGCGTTGAGCCCCCGGCATTTTTTAATACATAAGTTTAAAGCAAAGGGTGTGAAATTATGGAAGCGGACAAAAAAACAACAACCGAAGAATTAGGATTCTTCAAAAAGTATGGCTTTTATCTGGCACTTGCTGTTCTGGCGGTGATAGTTATGCTGCCAAACCCGGAAGGACTTTCCGTAGCAGGCCAGAGAATGATCGGCATTATGGTTTTTTCGGTCATAGTCTGGGCGACAACGGCGATCTCGTACCCGGTCAGCGCCGGCGTCATTATGACGTTGATGGCGCTGTTGATCGGCTTTTCCCCCAACCCCGAAACAGGTAAACTGTTCGGTACGGCGGCAGGGCTCGGTATCGGGCTGAAGGGCTTTGCTTCAACAGCGTTCTGTTTGGTAGCGGCAGCCATGTTCCTGGCCGTAGCCATGACTAAAACAGGGCTTGATAAACGTATCGCGCTGGTGATCCTTTCCAAGCTGGGCGCAAAATCGAACCGCGTCGTTATCGGCGTCATCCTCTGCGGCTTTATCCTCAGCTTTTTTGTGCCCAGTACTACGGCGCGCGTAGCCTGCCTCGTACCGATCGTTATGGGTATGATCAAAGCGTTTGACGTACCGTTGAAAAGTAAATTCGCAGGTATGCTGATGATTACTGTAGCTCAGGTCGACAGCGTCTGGAACGTCGGCATCAAAACCGCCGCCGCGCAGAATATGGTGGCCGTAAACTTTATCAGCAGCCAGCTGGGAGTCGATATTTCCTGGCTAGACTGGTTTGTCGCCGCAGCTCCGTTCTCACTGCTGATGTCCATTTGCCTGTATAAGCTGATGATGCACCTGATGCCGCCGGAAATCGACGAAATCAAAGGCGGTAAAGAAACAGTTGCCAGGCTGCTGAAAGAAATGGGTAAGGTCAGTGTCGATGAAATGAAGCTGCTGGTTATCTCCATCTTCCTGCTGATCTTCTGGACTACCGAAAAGAAACTGCACCCGATCGACACATCGACAACGACGATGGTCGCCGTTACCTTGCTGCTGCTGCCCAAGATCGGCGTTATGAGCTGGAACGACGTTGTTCATAAAGTAAACTGGGGCACAGTACTTTTATTTGGCGTCGGTATTTCACTGGGCACTGCCTTACTTTCTACTAAAGCCGCTACCTGGATGGCCAATGAGATCGTAGTTGGCTTCGGGCTCGAAAACTCGACCACGATCATGGTCCTGGCGATCATGTCCATGTTCCTCATAGTTATCCATATGGGCTTTGCCAGTGCGACAGGCCTTGCTGCAGCGATCATACCTATCATCATTTCCGTCCTGCAGCATCTTAAGACCCCTGGCGTCAACATCGTCGGTATGACGATGATCCTGCAATATGTCGTCAGCTTCGGTTTTATACTGCCGGTCAACGCGCCGCAGAATATGATCGCCTACGGCACCGACACCTTTGAGGTACATGACTTTGTCAGGGCAGGTATCCCGCTTACGATCATTGCTTTTGCGCTGATCATGATTCTGGGCGCAACCTACTGGAAATGGCTGGGACTGGTCTAAGATACAGTTGTTTTGCAGATTATAAAGATAAAAAACATATGTAAATAAAGTAAACGGTACTCTTTTCAGAGTACCGTTTTTTTGCTGACTCTCGCATAGAGCAGCACTTGTTTGCCGTATATGCTTCTGACAAATAAAGTACAGGGATACCTGCTTTTGCCAAAGTGCGAAAATAAACTGTTAGAAAAAGATTATTGGTTAATTAAAGTAATCTTAATTAAATTTTTATCGTTTGCTTGTGTGTTCATTCGAGCCTAGAATAGTGGCTATGTTAGATGCTTCTAACAGCATTATATATTTGGAGATGGATCAAGATGAGAACACAAAGCAATTATATGGGAAAAGCAAAGCTGCAGAAAAAAGTTTTAACAACTATTATGACAGGATTTTTATTTGCCGGTATCAGCAACACAGCGCTGGCAGACAATGTTTCTGTGCCGGACAGTAAAAACGACGGGCAGACCATTGGCGCAGGCAATACAGCCGCAGGCGATGGCTGGAGCGTAGAAGTAGGCAGTGACAATAATAAATCAGTCTATAGTGTCGGCGATAAAAACGCCATCAGCCTGCGCGATAATGCTACTATTCATATCAAAAAAAACGCCGTTGTCACCAACGCAGCCAACAGGAACATTGGCAATTTTGGCACCGGCGCCAATACTATCGAAGTCCGTTCCGGTTCTAAGATCACTGTTGACGGCACAGTGCAAAAGTATGGTCCGCAGAATATGGGCGAAGCGATCAACGTGCATGGCGGCGGCAATACGATCGTTGTCAACGGTTCAGTCATTGCTGAAAAAAGCGCGGCTATCTGGTTTCAGGACTGGACAGGCACCGGCAATGACAGCAGGAACAGCGTCATCAATAATGGCCTGATCCAGCGCACAGACGGCGGCAACGTCATCGGCACTTCCGGCGGTAACGGCATCGACTTTACCAACAACGGTACCGTCAACGGCAGCCTGTTTTTTGCCAAAGGCGATGATAACCTGACTTTTATGCCTGGCTCCAATGTTACAGGCAATATTGATGGCGGCGGCGGTAAAAATAAGCTTAACTTAGATGGCGGTAATGATAAAGTAGGGGGAACACTGAACGGAGCTATCAAAAATTTTACGAGCCTGACTAAAAAAGGTACCGGCCTGTGGGAGATAACCGGCCCAATGCAGGGCTTTGACACAGTAGACGTACAGCAGGGCACACTTGGTTTAAGCGGCAACAATGACGGCTTCACAGGCAAGATCACAGTCAGGAAGGACGCCTCTTTAAGCGCCAAAGCTGAAAGCCTGCCGGTCAATCATCCGGTCAACGGCAATGTGGGGAATATCGACCTGACCAACGGCGGGACGCTGATTTTTGAACAGGATGATAATGGCAGCTATCAGGGGCAGATAATCGGCGACGGCTCGGTGATAAAAACAGGCAGCGGCATCGTGGCATTGCGGCCGGATGCCGGCGCCAATACCTACAGCGGTGTCACTACCATTGATGGAGGCGGGCTGGCGATTTCCTCGCAGGACGCCTTGGGCACTAACAGCGATTTGACCATAAATAACGGCAGCCTGACCGTAGAAGCCGATCTGACTATCGATAAACGAATCAATCTTGCCTCGGCAGAAGCTAACAAAACGGCGGTCATTGACACCAACGGACATAATGTGACTGCGGCAGGCGTGCTGAACGGCGTCGTTGACAGCGGTACTTTTATTAAAATCGGCGCCGGTACGCTGACTGCGGCCAATAACGACAACAGCTTTGCCGGAAACGTCGAAGTTGCCGGGGGAGCGCTGCAGATAGACGGCAGCGGCAGCAAAAACTTTACCGGCAAGATCCACGTACTGCACGAGGCCTTTCTGCAGGGCTCCGGCAAAGTAGCCGGCGACGTAGTCAACGCAGGCTGGCTGGCGCCGGGCAGCTATAACGATAAGTTCGGCACCTTTACCGTTGGCGGCAACTATACAGGCCAGCCAGGCGGCAAGCTCAGTATCTATTCCGTTCTGGGCGGCGATGCTTCGCCTACAAGCAAGCTGGTAGTCGAAGGCGATACCGAAGGCTCACCTACCAATATCAGGGTCATCAATCAAAACGGCAGCGGCGGCTATACCGATAAAGGGATCCTTATTGTCGACGTCCAGGGCAAGTCTGACCCCAACGCCTTCACACTGGCCTATGACTATAAGCAGCCGGACGGTACCGCTGCTGTCGCCGCCGGCAAATACCTCTATCACCTGCAATATAATCAGGAAGACGGCGACTGGTATTTAAAAACACTGCTGAACAAAGACGACACACCCGTCGTCAACCCTTCCGTACCCCTTTATGAAGCCTATCCGGAGATCATGCTGGGCTATATGAAAGTCAATACCCTGGAAGAACGTGTCGGCAACCGTAAGTGGCATATCATAGAGGACGGCGAACCGCAGCAGCATTTACAGTATCAGGAAGGCACCTGGTTCAAGACCGAAGGACTGAGCGGTAAATATAAAGCCGACCGCAGCACCGCTGCCCCGGACAGCAGCTATGATGTCGATTCGTGGAAAATGCAGATGGGCTACGACAAAATAATCTCACGTCAGGATGCGGCAACAACAGTTGTCGGCGGTTTGAACCTGCAAATGGGGCAGGCGCGGGCCAGGATCAAATCAGCAGTGGGTAACGGCAAAATCAAAAGCGACGGCAAAGGCCTGGGCGGTACTATGACCTGGTATAAAGACAACGGCGTTTACGTCGATACACAGGCGCAGGCCGTCTGGTTCGACAGCGATATCTCCTCCAGCTCCTCGGCTGCAGCGCAGCAGATAGAAGGCAACAAAGGCTTTGGTTACGGTCTGAGCGTGGAAACAGGCAAACGGATCGCCCTGAAACGCCCGCATTGGTCATGGACACCGCAAATGCAGCTTGCTTACAGCAATGTTGATTTCGATTCCTTCAGCGACGTCAACGGACTGGCAGTAAAACGCGGCAGCGCCGACAGCCTGCAGGGACGGCTTGGCGCAGCACTGAACTATGAAAAAAGCTATAAAAACGAAAATGACGAAAATTACCGCAGTGTAAAAGCCTATGGACTGCTCAATGTATATCATGAATTTCACGACGGTACTAACGTTTTGATCGCTGGCGACAACTTTGCCAGCAAAAATGACCCTACCTGGCTGGGACTGGCAGTAGGAGGCACTTATAACTATGGCAGAAATTCGCAGTACTCTCTGTATGGCGAGCTGGGCATCAGCACCAGCGCCAAAAACTTCGGCGACAGCCATGTACTTCGTGGTGAAGTCGGTTTCAGATATCGTTTTTAAATATAACTGCCTGCTGAAAACAGGCAAAAATAAAAGACGCAGCTATAAAAGCTGCGTCTTTTTATGTTATGCACCGTTAAGCTGGCACAATGACGTCACAATCAAATGTCGATCCCCAAAGCCTCTTTAACGAGCAGGCCGATAACAAAGGAGAAAGCGGCAACGCTAAGGCTGATAAGCGCCATCTCCCAGAAACGCTTTTTAAAATCCAGGTCCTTGGCGACCGAAATATAATAAGTAAACACCAGGATTATCAGCACCACAGTCACCAGCATCATGCCCAAAGCGTGCAGATAATGCTCGTCATCAAAAACAAGATAGGGCAGTACCAGCAGCGCCACGGTAATGCAGTAAGCAATGCCGGTATAAACGCAGGACTTAAAAGCATCCTCGCGTCCTTCGCTGCGGGCCGAAAGAAATTCAGACGAAGCCATCGACAAAGTTGCCGAAACCCCGGTGATCAGCCCCGATAACGCGATCAGCTTGGTATTCTGCAGCGCTAAAGTCAGGCCTGCCAAAGTACCAGTCAGCTCGACCAGAGCATCGTTCAGCCCAATACCATCGAGCCCACATACTGCAGGCGTTCTTCATCCAAGATCGCCAGTAGCTTCTGCTCGTGCCGCTCTTCGTCCTCGGCTATCTTCTGTGCCTGCGGTATCTCGGCGGCAATATCCTCATAATTATAGGCGGCATCGCCCTCATTGCCCTCCATCAGCTTTAGGGCAAAGGTATAACCAAAGATCACCGACAGAAAAGTATACCACCAGACCTTCCATTGTATGGGCTGCACCTTTTCTTTAGTAAAAGTCTCCCAGATCTGGTAGTGGCGGTGCTCCTCATTGGCTATTTTCAGCAGCGTCGCCTTGTTCTCCGGGTTTTTGACAAAGCCTGCGACCTTGGTATAAATATGGTACTCCGTCAGCTCGTTCTGCTGCATTTGCAGCACACGTTTTGATCTCCGGGCTCAAAGGTTTTATCTCAGGCATCCTAATCAACTCCGTATAAATTTATTCATTGAATAACATTATACTGCAATCAGCTGCAGTTGACAAAGTAGGCGGACGATTTGCAGATAAAAAAACTAAATATATTAATAAAACACCTGCAGAAGCTTAAAAGCTGTGCCGGATGTAAGCTGATGATGCTTTCGCTGTCCGTAAATATTCAAGTTCATAACCGAAAAAACAGACAGGCTGAAATCATAGTTTCAGACTGTCTGTTTTCTTATTGACCTGCCGCCAGGGTAAACTTCTTTTCCAGATGCTCGATCAGCTCACGCACCCGGCGCTTGCTGTTCACCAGATCAAACAAATCAGGCTCGTGACAGTCTGCCCGGTGCTCCTGCGTGCGCCGCCGTGCCAGCAGCAGCCTTTTTTGAGCGTCATGAACAGCTTCGTCCATATCATGCAGCCGCGGAAAATAACGCTCTCCGGCCAGCTTTTTGACGCAGCCTGTAAACAGGCCCGCCTCTAAAGCTCCATAACGCTCGACCCACAGCTGCAGCCAAAATTCCTCCTGGGCAGGGCCGGCAAGCGGTGAATGCAGGCCGGCTGCCTTAAACGTCACCAAAGCACGCTGCATAAAAACATAGGGCCGTTCCATCAGCGCAGTCCTTCCTGCCTAAGGCCGAAAGCCCGGCGCAGAGTATCCAGCGCTGCCTTTTTAGAGCAGTACACGCTCTGGCTGGTCACACCCAGTGTTGCCGCAACCTCGCGCTGGCTTTTGCCCCGCAGGAACACCTCGCTGATCACAAGCCGCTGCATCTGCGGCAGCCGTGCCACCAGCTCCAGCAAGCAGGCGCTGCGCTCATCCCTGCTGATGCTTTCCTTATAACATTCGCTGGCCAGGGCATCCAGGCTCGTGCAGCCCTCCTCGTCCAAAGTTGCCAGCTCCGCATCGAACAGGTTCTTCTTCTTTTGCACCTGGATATTGAGTTGACGGCGGATAGTATATTTTACGTGTGTGGCAAAAAAGTGGAAATTGCGCTGCTTAAAGCTTTTGATAGCATCATTGACAGCCATCAAAGCCAGGATCTCCGTATCGTCCTGCTCCAGATAATGTACATAATAACTGTTATATTTAAACGCCCGTACCATCGGCGTAAAACCCAGCAAAAGGCTGTTGACCGCCATGCTGTCGCCGCGCTGTGCCTGCGGCACCAAAACAGCAAAATCAAGCTTCTGTATATTTGACTCATGTTCCATCTGTGATCTATCTCCCCTCAGTACCGGCTGCGCCGGTTTTTAAATCTAAAGCAGCCAAAGCAAAATCCTTGGCTGTCAGCCCTTCCAGACATTCGCTGCATACTTCGCCACAGCAGTCTACAGCCAGATAAGATTTGAGTTTTGAGAAAGGTATATTATTATAGTTATTATATTCAAGAATGTGTTCAAAGCACAGACCATTTTGGTCTGTGCTTTTTTTGTATGCAGAAAATCAGTTAGTAATTCATCAGTTGCAAGACCATTAAACAAAAGTACACAATAAGAACAAAAATGTCTTGCGGGGGGGTACAAATAGTGTATAATGGCTTAAATTAAAGTTAAAGCATAAAATTATCTATGCAATTAAATTTAAAGTATCGCGAATAATTATCTGTGAAACGAATGAAATGCTTGGAAAAAAGGTGGGCTGAAGCAGTATCCGGTTCGCCTGTCTAAAATAAAAAATAACAGGGGGAGGGAATTTTGGGGCAAGGACGGCAAATTTTGTTTTGAAAATCAGTATTAAAAACAAGCATTTAAAAATCAGCATAGGGGAAGTGATCAAAATGATGTTTAAAAAAGGTTATTTAGAAAAAGCAGTGGTATTGGGGTTAGTTCTGGCATGTCCTTACAATGCGGTTTATGCGGCTGATTATGCAGCCGGAGTGAACTGGAACAGCGAAAACAACAGGACCATAGACGACGATTATGATATCAGCCACGGTAAATCGGTAATTGCTATCAGTCTGGGAAGATGCACGGATATTGTCATCAACAGTAAAGAGGTGAATGCTACTGTTATCGGTGACGATGCCAATATCGTTCAGGGGCTGAGTTCTATCTGCAGTGACGTTACTGTAGCTGACGGGATAAAGATAACCAGTTTTATCCAGAGTGATACCAGCGCCGGGTTACGGGCATTTGGTGTGGATCTTATTGGAACGAACGCTGATCCGAATAAGTTGGTACTGGGGAAGAATACGGTGATCAATGTCGAGGCTCTTGGCGGCAGCTATAATAATGTTTATGGTATTTATAATTATGAGAAAAACGATATCACGTTGGGTGATGGTTCATCAGTGGTTGTTAAAAATAACAGTGGCAATGCTGATGCGATCCTGCATGATGGCAGTAATTCTGTCAACAGTAATGTAACTATTGGAGATAATGTGAGCTTGAAGGCGGATATAACTAACGGCCAGGCCGGTGCTAAAAATCACGCTTCCGGGCTGAATAATCAAAAGGGTGATGTTGTGAACGCCGGTGACAGTCTTTATATCGAGGCTACTTCGATAACGCAGGCTGACGGAGCCCGTGCCAGAGTTGATGCCGTAAATAATCTGTATGGTGCCGAAACGGCTATCGGCGATGATTTGGTGATCGCCGCTAAGGCTAAGGGTACTACCGGAGAGATAAAAAGTTATGCGGTCTATAATTATCAAAGTGAGTTTAAAACAGGTGCTAACGCTGTTATTACAACTTCTGCTGCCGGTAATGCTGATAACAGTAATGTTAATGCCTGGGCTGTAATCAATCAGGATAATTCGCAGACGACTTTTGGTGATAACGTAAAAATTCAGGCCCGCGCTTCTGAAAGCGGTTTATCTGTAGCGGTTTTGAATCAGACTGATTCAATAGTTGATTTTGAGGGCAGTTTATACGTGGATGGAGAAGGGTTTTCGCTGTATAGCACTGGCGGGGCTGTTACCAATGCTTTGGCTGCAGGTAAAGATAAAATACTGATAGGTGATATGTACAGCAATAGCGACGGACAAATCAACGTATTGCTTGATACGGCAGATTCACTGTTTGAGGGTGCGGCGCTGATCGGCACGGCCGGAGGTGAGATCAATTTTACAATGTCGGACCTGTCACTGTGGAGGATGCTGGGTGACAGCAGCGTGACTGCGTTGGCCGTAAGCAGCGGAGCTATTGTCGATATGACGCAGTACGATGATTATCAGCAGCTTGAGATCAGTGAGCTGAGCGGCAGTGGCGGCGAATTTATTATGAAAACGGATCTGGCCAGTGAAACTGACGGCGATAAGCTGTATGTTACGGATGCGGCGGCCGGTACAAGTCAGTTTGTGCAGGTAAACGACGTCAGTATTATCAATGGTGCGGTTGTGACAGGTGACAAAAAGCTGCTGCTGATTACAGACGCAAGTAAAAATGTGGAGTTTATAGGCAAAAATCTTAACAACGGCGGGTTGTGGGACATTACTCCTACGTTGGAGAACGGTTTGGCAGTTGGTGGCAGTGAAGAAGAATGGTATTTGACAAAGCTTCGGAAAGAGGCTAATAACGATACCAGCGTTTTACTGGGAGCTGCTGATAATGCTTATGCTATGTGGCGTAACACTAATGATACGATGCGGCAGCGGCTGGGTGATCTGCGCCATAATAAGATAAATGAAGGTGACGGGCTGTGGACACGCTATACAGGCGGACGTTTCGGTGGCAGCGGTCTGGACAGCCGTTATAATATGTATCAGCTTGGCTATGATAAGACTGTGAATGCTAAAAGTACTTATGGTGTAGCTTTGGAGCATGGTAATGGCCGCGCTGATTATGATTTTGGCAGCAGTAAGGAAAAGCTGACGGCACTGAGCCTTTATGGAACATGGCAGAGCGGCAAAGGCAGTTATACTGACGTAGTTGCACGTATGGGCTGGTTTGACAGTGATATCAATTCTTATGGCGATTATCCTGACGCGGTCAGTGATAAACAGAGGGCTTACAGCCTGAGTGTGGAATATGGCAGAACATTTGAGCTGGATGAAGAGAAAGGGCTGTTTATTGAGCCACAGGCTCAGCTTATTTGGGGCAGGCTGAATGGCAGTGATTATATTACCGACAGGAATACCAAGGTCGATATAGATGGGTTAAACAGTTTTATCGGCCGCTTAGGGGTGGTTGCCGGCAAACGTACCGGTGATGGTAATGATGTTTATCTTAAGGCTTCCCTGCTGCATGAGTTCAGCGGCAAGCGCGATCTGCATCTGCGTTCGGCTAATGGCGAGGTTATGGATGTAAGCAATGATTATGGTGACACCTGGTTTGAGTTGGGGCTGGGTACTAATATAAGTTTAAGTAAAAACAGCCATTTTTATGGCGATATTGAACGGAGTTTTGGCGCTGATATCAAAAAGAAATGGCAGCTTAATGCCGGTTTCAGATTTGAATTTTGATTTGTGATACTGAAAGTTTTGGTAAGTTGATTTTTCGACAAAGTGCGGCAACCCTCCGCTTTGTTTGAAAATATTCCCCATTAAAGCCTGACTGGCAACAGTCAGGCTTTATTAATTGCCAGCAGATGTATTTGGTGTGCAAAGGATTTTGGACGATGCTTTTTGTTATGGAAAAACAGAAAATGGCTTGACGATAATTTTCAGAAAACTTATAATAGATACAGAATATATTATTAGATAATGATTATTGAAAAATGGAGGTTGAGGAGAAATGGCAAAATATAAATGCAGTGTCTGCGGTTATATTTATGACGAAGAAAAAGAGGGGCAGCCACTGCTTGACAGTAAATGCCCGGTCTGTGGAATGACGATGGTATTGATGGAGGAAAACGACAGCGAAGCTGCTGCTTCTACTGCTCTGGAAGCAGATGCAGCTCCGGAGGAGCTGGCTTATGATCCGGCATACGCCCGTTGTGACGCCAGTTGCCGTCATATGGACGATATCCATGAAATGGCTGTAACAGGTAAGTCGATCATCGGTGCTATGGGTACGCCGATGCCGATGCCTGGCTGGGACGATATCCTGCTGCTGGGCAATCAGCTGAATCCGCCGCCGCTCAATGATCATGACGCGGTCGATACGACGACTGTGATTGGTAAAAATGCTAAAAAGCCGTTGATTTTGACTAATCCGATTTTTGTTTCACATATGTCTTTCGGAGCTTTGTCAAAAGAGACTAAAGTGGCTTTAGCCAAGGGCAGCGCTTTAGCAGGTGCGGCGATGTGCAGTGGTGAAGGCGGTATTCTGCCGGAAGAAATGGCAGCGGCGCATAAATATATTTTTGAATATATCCCCAATTTATACAGTGTGACCCGGGAAAATCTGCGTAATGCCGATGCGATCGAGATCAAGATCGGCCAGGGTACGAAGCCCGGTATGGGCGGGCATCTTCCCGGCAGCAAAGTGACACCGGAAATCGCGGCGATCAGGAATAAACCTTTGGGTGAAGATGTTATCAGCCCGTCCAAGTTTCCTGATATCAATACGAAAGAGGATTTGAAAGCATTGGTGACGAAGCTGCGCGAGGAGTCTGACGGCAGGCCTATAGGTATCAAGATCGCAGCTGGTAAGCTGGAACGTGATTTGGAGTTTTGCGTTTTTGCAGAGCCTGATTTTATTACGATCGACGGACGCGGCGGTGCTACAGGCGCCAGCCCGAAGCTGGTTCGTGATGCGGTGTTCCGACCGTTTATGCTTTGTATCGTGCCCGCAAGTATCTTGATGCTGTGGGAGCTAATGATATTGCGCTGGTGATCACCGGCGGGCTGCGGGTATCGTCTGATTTCGCCAAGGCTTTGGCTATGGGTGCGGATGCTGTGGCAGTAGCATCCGCTGCTTTGATTGCGGCAGCCTGCCAGCAGTATCGTATCTGTGGTACTGGTAAATGTCCTGTCGGTATCGCTACGCAGGATCAGGAGCTGCGATCCAGATTGAAGATCGAAGCATCGGCACAAAGGGTAGCAAACTTTTTGAACTGTTCCCTGGCAGAGCTGAAAACATATGCCCGCATCACTGGTCATAAGAATCTGCATGATTTGAATGCAGGTGATTTGTGTACGATCAATCGTGAGATTTCTGATTATACTAATATTCCTCATGCCTGATATTTAAGAAAATTATGAAAGAACCCCGTATGCTTTTGCATACAGGGTTCTTTTTTTATATAAGGTGGTATCAGGAGTGAATAAAATTGGCTGGATATGATGAGATCATTTCGTCAGTGTTGTATACAGAAAGCAGAATTTTAAAAAGTTCACTTTAAATTTGAATATATTTCCCAATAAGTTTTCTTTTGGGATAAAGTAAATATATTAAGTATAAATTATATCTTGTCAGAACAAAAGTTATATGTTAAGATAATTTACGAAAATTATTTTAAAGAATAATATTAAAATATTTTTAAACATTTTGTTAAGTTAAAACATTTTGAATAAAATAATTACTCTGAATGCTGAAAATGCAAAGAAGTGATAAATATCAGCGTTTATTGAATTTAAGATCTGAAAGGAGATGTTAAAATGAGTGAATTTACTGAGCTGAATTTTAGAGAAAATCATGCGTATAAATATTTTGATATTTACAGCGCTGCTGAAAATCTTGGTTCTGAGTATTTTAAGAATGAAAGCGAGGTCTTTTATGAAGTTAAAAAAGAAAAATTTTGGCTTGGCAGCATTGATTTTAATGTCTCTTTCAGGTTCTGTATATGCTGAGGCACCGCTTACTGACAGTACAGTTATTAACGGTAATACAACTATCAATGTAGATACCGGTGCTAATAGCGGTATAAATTTGAGTGGTAACAAGGAGATAAGTTTGGCGGCATCTGCTTCTGATGCTGCTGTAACCATAAAGGTCAACGGACAAAAGTCTGTTGGCGATGTAAGGTATGGCATTAGGGTCAGCAATGGCGCTAAAATAAATTTAAGTGATTTGGATATTGTAAGTGAAGATAAAACCGGAGACGTAAATGGCATTTATGCCAGTGCCTCAGAAATAAATATCAATAATTTAAACGTTGATGTTAATGGGAACAGTATTTATGGCGTTAATATTTATAACGGTTCTCAGATGAATGTTGCCGGAAATATGACGATTGCTGTGAAAGGAGATACAGTCCCATCTTCAGGTATCAGGGGGGTTACAGTAAATTCGGCCAGCGGCGTGTTGAACGTACAGGGAGATTTAATTATTAAGGCTGAAAGTGATCAAAGAGGTTATGGTATTTACAATACCAGCGGCGGAAAGCTGAACGTTGCGCAAAATACTTATATAACTACTATTGGCGAGACTGGACACGCGATATTTTCTGCATCTAACAACGATGCGGGGAAAATAGGTTTGAGCGGTAATTTAAATATTGACAGTTATGGTGATAAAAGCTATGGTATACGCGTTATCGGCGGAACTGTTGATGTGCAAAAGAATACGGTCATAAATATGTATGGTAACAATACTTCTGGAATACATACATCTAAAGATGGCAATGACCTTGTTGAAGGCGTGATCGATTTACATGGTGATACCATCATAAAGGCGGAGGGAAATGGCAATAAAGGCATTTATGCTTCTACCGGTCTGATCACTATGGATGGTAAAGGTTATTTGCAGATGGACGGAAATAAATCCTATGGTATTTATGTCGATAACGGAGGTAAGGTTGTCCTTAACGGCGGTGTAAGTATTGATGCCCAAAAAGAGGGGAATCAGGGAATTTATATCTATGGCAGCGGTAATGTAGAGCTGCATGATTCTGTTGATATCTTTACCGGCAGTGATGCTGCAGCTAATGCGATCAATATTAACGGCAAGGGCAGTACCGCTGCAAATAAAGCACAGGTCAACGGAACTGCGCAGTTCAATATGCTGGGCAATATAAAGGTTTCTAATGGTGGTAGAATTGATTTGGAGATGACGGAAGGGTCTTTTTGGCAGGGTGCAGCTGGTATTGATGCCGGCAATGGATCTACCAGCTTGCTGAGTTTTGGTAATAATGCCGTTTGGAAGCTGACTGGAAATTCAGAAGTGACTGATTTGACACTGGATGGAGCTTGGCTTGATATGACGGCAGATGGTAATGCTTTCAGTACTTTAAAGACCGAGTCTTTAAACGGCAGTGGTGGCACGATCATACTTGATGTTGATGGTACGGCAGTTGATCAGGCAGATAAGCTGTATGTTACAGATACTTTTACAGGTACACAGGCTTTAAAGCTGCACGAGATCAACGGACGTGATAATGATCCAACTTTAGGCAAGGATGCTTTGGGTACAATTTTGGCCAGTGTTAATATAAATAACGGAACTTTTACTGCTGTCGATGGTGAAGGCAGTCTGTTCTGGCAGCGCTATGAGCTGGGGCAGCAGGCAAGTAATACCGGCGGTTATACGACCGACTGGTATTTGAAAGAGATCGAGAATATTTCTCCGGCTGAAAGGCCGACAACTACGGTAGAAAGTGTTTTGGCGGCCGGCGCGTTGAATTATTATACATGGCGTAGTGAAAACGATAAACTGATGCAGCGTATGGGCGAATTGCGCCATAATGGTGACGATGCCAAAGGCGTTTGGTTCAGAGTGAACGGCAGTAAGATTGGCCGTTCTGGAAGCTGGGGTTTTGAAAATAAATATACTGCTTATGAGCTTGGTTATGATGAGGTTATAAAACGAACAGATGATTTTGTGCGTTACAACGGTGTGGCATTGAATTATACTGATGGCAGCAGCAGTTACCGCAGCGGTAATGGTGGGAATGATGCAAAAGCGATCAGTTTTTATGGTACACAGATCGGCAGTAAGGGGCATTATCTGGATGTGCTTTTTAAGATAAGCCGGCTTGCTAATGATTTTACTGTATATGACAGCAATGCCAACAAGATAACTGGTGAGCTTGGCAATGTAGGTGTGGCAGTGAGTGCTGAATACGGGCGTAAAAATGTATTGAGCAGGGGCTGGTATATTGAACCGCAGGCGCAGCTGACTTTAGGATATTTGGGTGGCGACAGTTACCAGACCAGCAATGGCATAACTGTACAGCAAGATGGTATCAACAGTGCTGTGGGGCGTGTAGGTTTTAATTTAGGCAGGGAGATCGGAAATCAGGCCAATATTTATGTCAAGGCTAATCTTTTGCACGAATTTGGCGGAGGATATGATGTGACGATGGCTGACAGCGGTGGAAACCGCTTTAAGGCTGCTGATGCTTTTAACGATACCTGGTTTGAATATGGTATTGGCGCTGCATTAAAAACGGGCAGCAACAGTCATATTTATATTGATGTGGAACGCAGCAGCGGCAGTGACTTTAAGAAAGACTGGCAATGGAATGCCGGCGCACGCTGGACATTTTAGAAAATCGTTGTAAAGAAAATAATAGAGAGCGTATATCCTGTAGTGGATATACGCTCTTTATTTTTGGCACCAATGCTGAAATTTATAATATGAACTTTTTGCAAACTTTAACTGTAAATGCTTGACTTAAAGTTGACTCTAGCCTGTAAAATCGAATTAAAGGCAAAGGCGTTATGGTAAAATACCAAACGCTGCTTTGGGTAAAATAAAAGATGAGGAGGTATAGTATGAAAAAATTGTTGTGGTGCTGATGTCGATGCTGGCAATGCTGGTGGCGGCTTGCGGCGGCAGTAATGCCGAAGCTATTTCTACTGATAATGGAGGGAAAATTATGCAGAGTGAAAATAAAACTAACAGCAGTAAGGCTTTGGTCGTGTATTATTCGCGGTCAGGTAATACCGAGGCTCTTGCCAGAATGATCGGTAATGAAACAGATGCGGATATGTTCAGGGTGACTACTGTCACGCCATATCCTGAAGTATACCGTGAAACAACTGAGCTTGCCAGAGCCGAACGTGATAATAACGCGCGTCCTGCAATTAACGGACGTGTAGAAAATATGGCGGATTACGATGTCGTTTATATCGGCGTGCCTAACTGGTGGAGCACGATGCCGATGCCGATGTTCACTTTTTTAGAGCAGTATGATTTGTCCGGCAAAATTATCGTGCCGTTCGTTACTCATGGCGGCGGTGGCGTAGCTAATTGTGTCAGCGATCTAAAGAAAGCTGTTCCCGGAGCTACAGTGCTGGATGCATTGGTAGTCAGCGGCGGCAACGCGCAAAATGCCCAGAGCGATGTCAGCGCCTGGCTGAAACGCTTGGGTTTAGTAAAATAAAATATCATTTCCTGACAGTAAAAAACAGAGAGTGCTTTCCAGGCTCTCTCTGTTTTGTTATATCCATATTTAAATATATTCTTTTTTCAGGTATTCTAAAAATTTTTCAGAGGCTTTTGAAAAGGTTTGATATTTTTTCCAGACAATATCAAGCCCGACTTCAAGTGTTGGTTCTAATGGGCGAAAGCAAAGCGGGCTGTCGTCATATGATTTGATGATTCTGTCGATGCTTAATGCATAGCCGACCCCTTCTTCTACCATAAGGGAAGCGTTATATAAAAGATTATAGGTAGCGACGATATTCAGATTGTCGTAATTTCCTCCCATCCAGCCGGCTATCTCATTTTTGACCATGGCCTGGTTGGAAATAATCAGCGGCAGGCCCAGCAAATCATGAGGCTTGATAGTTTTATTTTCAGCTAAAGGGCTGGCTTTGGTCATCCATAAACCCCAGATATCAGTGATCGGTAATTTTATAAAATCGTATTTCTTAAGGTCAGCCGGCTCGATAAACAAGCCAAAATCAAGCAGTCCGCTGTCCAGACGTTCGGAAACGTCTTCGGCTTGGCCGCTGAAGATATGAAAATGTATATGGTCATATTCTTGGCGTATTTTACTGATTATTTTAGCCAGCATCCGCATACCTTCAGTTTCTGCACAGCCAATATAAATATCACCTGTAATGTTTTCAGCAGAGGCGTTGATTTCAGCTTTGGTTTTTCCATTAGAGCAACGATTTCTTCTGCTCTTTTGCGCAGGATCATACCATCTTCCGTCAGCGTTATTTTGCGGTTCCCGCGGATAAAAAGCTGTTTGCCAAGCTCTGCTTCCAGTTCTTTGAGCTGCCTTGAAAGCGGTGGCTGTGTCATATGTAAAAATTCGGCTGCACTGCTGATACTTTCTTCGCGGGCTACGGCAAGGAAATACTGCAGGGTTCTGATATCCATAAAATTTCACCTCCGATATAAGTATTATAATAGTTTTTGATATACTTTTCAAGTATGGCAAAGTATTTAATATATGTATTTGATATTCTTGGATTCTGTTTTTATAATTAAGACAAAGGAGCCGGGTAAGCAGAATTATCAGTGAAGCTGAAAGGCTCTGTTTTGAAACTTATTGTAAATGGATCAATGATTTTAAGGAGTTGAGAAGTATGAAAAGAAAGTTTTGTCTGACCGTTATTTGAAAATGTTTAAGAGTATCGCTTTAGGGGTGATTTTATCGACGGCTGGTACAAGCGCTGTGTTTGCTGCCGACAGGCCTGCTGATGCTGATAATTTTTACAGGAGTGATAAGGTGGAGGTCCAGAAAGTCACTTTTAAAAATCAGTACAAGATGAATATTGCCGGTAATTTGTATCTGCCGAAAGATATGGACAAAAGTAAAAAACATGCTGCTATCATAGTAGGGCATCCGATGGGGGCAGTAAAAGAGCAAAGCGCTGATCTTTACGCTGTTAAGATGGCAGAACGCGGTTTTGTAACTATGTCTGTCGATCTGGCATTTTGGGGCGGCAGTGACGGCCAGCCACGCAATGCCGTTGCGCCTGAGCTTTATGCTGAAACCTTCAGCGCGGCGGTAGATTACCTGGGTACAGGGCCTTTTGCCGATAGAGAAAAGATTGGCGCGATCGGGATCTGCGGCAGCGGCAGTTTTGCTATCAGCGCCGCTAAAATCGATCCCCGCCTGAAAGCCGTTGCAACTATTAGTATGTATGATATGGGTGCAGCTAACCGCAATGGACTTAATCATTCTCTGACGCTTGCACAAAGAAAACAGATCATTGCTGATGCGGCGGAGCAGCGTTATGTGGAATTCCAGGGTGGCGCAACTAAATACACAAGCGGGACCGTACATGAGATCACGGAAAAGTCCAATCATATTGAACGCGAATTCTATGATTTTTACCGTACGCCAAGAGGAGAATTTACTCCTGCAGGTTCTTCGCCGCTTTTAACGACACATCCGACGCTTTCCAGTAATACTAAATTTATGAATTTTTATCCCTTCAATGATATTGAAACAATTTCTCCGCGTCCGCTGCTCTTTATTACCGGTGATCAGGCACATTCCAAAGAGTTTAGCGAAGATGCATATAAACGTGCGGCTGAACCGAAAGAACTGTATTATGTTGCCGGTGCAGGCCACGTAGATCTTTATGACAGGGTAGAGCTTATTCCGTTTGATAAGCTCGAAAGCTTCTTCAAGGCTAATTTAAAATAATTTACTGCTGCAAAAGCTGCAGATCTGATTTGCTGAAAGTTTTGTTTTTGTGGATTCTCGGGATGCTGGGGGTCCACATTTTTGTTAACAGGAGAGGTTATGAAAGAAAAAAATAATTTGCTGATCTTTATTTTGACGATAGGTGTTTTTGGTATCATCAATACAGAAATGGGTGTGCTGGGTATTTTGCCGCTTCTGGCAGAAAAATTTAGTATCAGTATCGCACAGGCCGGTTTGCTGGTCAGTTTGTTTGCTTTGGCAGTGGCTGCAGCCGGTCCGGTGGTGCCGCTGCTTTTTGCGGGCATCGACAGGAAGCGGGTGATGCTTCTGGTATTGAGCGTATTTGTTTTGGGTAATCTTATTTCTGTCTTTACTGATAATTTCGCAGTTATGCTGCTGGCAAGAGTTGTGCCGGCGATTTTCCATCCGGTTTATTGTTCGCTTGCTTTTTCTGTTGCGGCTGCTTCAGTCAGCCCGGAAGCAGCCCGGGCTGTTGCTAAGGTCATTGTGGGGGTATCGGCCGGGATGGTATTGGGAGTACCGGTCAGCAGCTTTATTGCCGGCAGTTTTTCGTTAACGGCTGCTATGGCTGGTTTTACCGTTGTCAATACAGCGGCGTTGATTGCGACCTGGTTGTATATACCATCTCTGCCTGTGGCAGCAAGGCTTTCGTATGGGCAGCAGCTGCGTGTTTTAAAGAAGCCGGTATTATGGTTTTCTATTGCAGCCGTTGTGTTTATGAATGGAGCTGTCTTTGGAGTTTTTGGATATTTTTCAGGCTATCTGACCAATATCACTGCTTTTTCGTGGAATACGGTAAGCCTGATTTTACTTGTTTATGGTTTGATGAATATCGTCGGGAATTTTATTGCCGGCCGTATGCTTAGTGCAGGCGCGTCTGCCGATAAGCTGGTCATAATATTTCCGGTCACATTGGGGATTGTCTATGCTGCATTCTTCTGGAGCGGTACCTCGGCGCCGGCTATGGCTTTGATCACGCTGCTTTGGGGAGTTTTGGGAGGTATGAATGCGAATATCAACCAGTATTGGATTACTACTGCGGCCCCGGAGGCACCTGATTTTGCCAACGGTCTTTTTTTGACTGCAGCTAATTTGGGGACTGCTTTAGGGTCGGCAGTCTGCGGGATGGTGATTGCACATATGGGAATGCAGTATATGATGTGGGGCGGCATCGTATTTCTTATTTTATGTTTGGCAATGATTATCCCCAGGGTATATAGATCAGATGAGTATGTTTGCCTGGGAGAAAGCAAATAGTTGTGCTGTAAAAATAAAAAGCCGGCATTTTTCGCAGGAAAGTTCAAACTTTTTGTAAATTTATCCATTCAGGGACTAAAATAGCAGCTTTACCACTTGACTTGGAGCGGACTTTAACCTGTATAATAAAGCATAGAAGTTTTCCAGGCTATGAATAATATTTAGTATAAAAACTGAGCTTCGGGAGGAGACTGTTCTTTTGAGTGTAATTCTGTTTATTTCCTTGATCGATTTTGTTTTGAGTTCTTTGGCGTGGGTTTATTACAGTCATGCATTTTCTTTTATGAGGTCGGCGCCGTTTATCGCTTTATATGTGCTGCTGATGCTTAATACTGTTGGCAGCCGTGTTTTGCCTGAAAGTTTGCCATTGCCGCTGTTAAAGCTTTCGGCCTGGCTGAGCGGTTATTGGATAGCGTTTTTGTACTATTCGCTGCTGTTGATGGTTGTGCATGGTATCGTATATGCAGTTTTGCGTATTTTTTCATTCAAGCTGCCGTTTATGCAGTTTGCCGCTGCGGGCGCAATAGTTCTGGCAATTTTTGTTGCCTGGGGCAGCTGGCGTGCGTTTAGCCCTGTTGTACGTACGGAAACCGTTGTTACCGATAAGCTGTCGTCTGATAAGCAGTATAAAATAGTGCTTATCAGCGATATCCATTTGGGACGCGAGCTTGGCTATGATTACAGTAAGGGCTTAGTAGAGCTGGTCAATGCGCAGCAGCCCGATTTAGTACTGATTGCCGGTGACATTATGGATGAGCGGCTGCAATATATCATCGAGGAGGATTCACTGGCCCCGTTAAAGGAGCTTCAGGCACCATTAGGGGTATATGGAGCTTATGGAAACCATGATTATCTTGATCGGCCTGACGAGCTGAGAGCTTTGCTGGCAGGCAATAATATCAGTATACTGACTGATGAGAGTACAGTGGTTGATGATAAATTGAAAATTACCGGTTTGCATGATTATCGTGTTTCAACAAGTATTGTTCCGTTGCAGGCTCTGAGCGTCGATAACGATAAGTATTATAGTATCCTGATCGATCATCAGCCGCGGCGGATGGATGCTGCCGCTGAGGCCGGTTATGATATGTATCTGGCTGGGCATACCCATACAGGGCAGATGTTCCCGAACAGGCTGGTTACGCAGCGGATGTATAAGCTGGATTATGGTTTGGCCCGATTTGGTGACCTGACTGCTGTTGTCAGCAATGGCTACGGATTTTGGGGACCGCCGGTGCGGACGGAGCTGAAACCGGAAATAGTTGTTATAAATTTACAGGGGAAATAAATAAAAAACCTTCGGCACAGCCGAAGGTTTTTTTGTTTGTTTTTAAAGGATTTCTTCACGTACTAATTGATTGATCATTTTTTGCTTGCCTAAGACCCAAAGCAGGTCGCCTTTTTCAAAAACAAGCGAAACATTAGGATTGGTCATAGTGTAACTGCCGCGTTCCAGGCCGATGACAAGGCAGTGCCAGTCATCACGGATATTGGTGTCCTTGAGCGATTTACCAAGGATAGGCGAGTGCTTGTCGATAGTGATAGCGCACGATAAGAATACCGAAACGTTTTCTTTATCGTTGTCTTCACGCAGCATAAATTCGCGCATCGTGATAGGTTCTTCCACCAGAGTCATACACAGACGCTGAGTATTGATGGCGGTGTCGAACAGTTTGAATTGAGAATCAGTACCGATCATCAACAAAGTAGAATCCTTTTGCAGAATGTGATGACCGCCGGGCATATCGATGACTTCTTCAGGAGTTGAAACCTGCAGGATGTTGCAGCCATAAAGCTCACGGAATGCAAGCTGGGTCAGCGTTTGACCTATCATAGGTGAGTCTTCGCAGATTTTATAGCGTGCAAGCTGTAATTCTTCATCGAACCAGCCGTAAAGATGTTCTTCGCCAGCTTCAGCAAGGGCTTCACTATGTTTGAGCATATGGCGCTCGTTCAGATTGACAAGAAAACGTGATTCCATACGCAGATATTCGCCCATCAGCCAGTCGGATGAGGAGATGAAATAAGCAGCGCCTGCTGTTGCCAGCGCGGCCAGCAGTGACTGCAGACCAAGTAGTTTGGCAAAAACAAAGTAGAGGAATGCTGCTGCGATCAGGATTTTTAAAAATAACAGCAGTGTTAAAGGGATGTGATTAGAACGTTTCTTAAACCATAAAGTTGAGAAAAGCTCAGGATGGTTGGTTTTATTGACAAGAACTGCCCGCAGGAATGGTGCCATAACGACCAGAGTCAGCAGCGCTGTCAGCAGATTGCTGTAGGGCGCTGACATTTTTCCTGACAGGTAAGGCTGTAGATAATAATAAGAGCCTAAAGCGACAGCTGAGAGCATAGTCGTAAAAATCAAAATGCGGATAAAATACTCACGCAGAAAATCGCGCCAGTCACTGTCTTTGCCGTCGTTATCAGGATTTTCTTCCGTATAGCGGTCAAGCCATTCCAGAGTTCTTTGCGGCAATAGTTTTTTAGTGAACTGATAAGCAGGTTCTGCTGCCATAACGAAAAACGGGGTAGTAAAGGTTGTCATTACAGAAACAGCAACAATTATTGGATATAAAAAGTCGCTGATAACTCCGAGGCTCATGCCTAGAGATGCGATGATAAAGGAAAATTCACCGATCTGAGCAAGGCTGAAACCGCAGTGCATAGAAGTATTGAGGTTTTGGCCTGAAAGCAGTACACCGGCGCCGGAAAGCAGCAGCTTGCCGACTAAGGTAACAATAACGAGTACAATGATAGGTACCGCGTATTCCAGCAGTAAAGCAGGGTCAACAAGCATACCTACTGATACAAAGAAGACAGCTCCAAACAGATCTTTGACCGGTTTGACGAGATGTTCTATTTTTTCGGCACTTGGTGCTTCGGCGATAAGAGAACCCATAATAAAAGCGCCTAAGGCTGCCGAGAAGCCCATGTGGGTAGCAAGTACTACCATACCAAGGCAAAGGCCGATAGAAGCAACCAGCAGAGTTTCATCGTTCATCAGGCGCTCAGCCCGTTTAAAGAAGGACGGGACCAGATACATACCAAGAACGAACCATAAGACCAGGAAGAACAGCAGGCGCATGACGCTTTCGATCAGCTCGAGCGTGGAAATGTCGGCGCTGGCAGCGGCTAAAGTTGAAAGCAATACCATCATAATGATGCCGACGATGTCCTCAACTATCAGAATACCAAAAACCATTTCTGTAAAGCGCTGACCTTTGAGCTTGAGGTCTTCAAAGGCTTTGATGATGATGGTAGTTGACGACATGGCCAGCATCCCGCCTAAGAACAGGCTGTCCATATGATCCCAGCCCAGCATATGGCCTGTGAAATAGCCAACGATCAGCATCCCGCCTATTTCAACGAAGGTAGCTATAAAAGCTGTGCTGCCTACGCTTTTCAGCTTATAAAAGCTGAATTCGAGACCCAGTGCAAATAAAAGAAAAATAACGCCTATTTCAGACCAGGCGTTGATATTAGCGGTGTCTGATACAGTGGGGAAAAAGTTGAAATGCGGTCCGGTAATAAAACCGGCAATAATATAACCAAGTACTAAAGGTTGATTGAGTTTTTTGAACAGGATCGTCGTAATACCTGCAACTAAGAGGATCATCGCTAAATCAGCGACTATCGGCGGTAAATGAGCCATAGGCAGTCACCTTCTTTCATAAATTTATTATACGGATACCATTTTATTCAAAGCTTTGCGGACAAATTTAACAAAATGTTGTATAATATTAAAGCTGTTATATTACACAGCTCTTTCTATATTATACAATATTTCCGGTGACAAAAAAGTGAATTTTAATACAAAATTTGCATATGGAGGTTTTAATTATGTACAAAAATCTAGTTCTTGTAGATGGTGAAATCATGCCGGCAGAAGAGGCGGCAGTTTCGGTACACGACAGGGGGCACCAGTTTGGCGACGGTGTATTTGAGATAGTGCCTGTTTATAATGGCCGTTGTTTTGCTTTATTACCTCATATGGATAATTTATTCGAATCTGTTATTAAGGTGAAAATACCTGCCGTTTACACGATTGAAGAATTGATTGAATTCCATGAAGCGCTGATAGCTGAAAGTGGTATTGAAAATGGAGAGATCTATACTCAAATTACTCGCGGGACTGCCGATTATGGGCTGGCGTTTCCGGAAATGTCGGTGCCGCAGCTGACAATGACGATCGTGGAAACTGATCGGGAAGTATTGGCGGCAAAACGTGAGAGCGGCGTCAATATTATCACGACTGAGGATAATCGCTGGCAGTTCTGTAACGTTAATACCTTAAACAGGCTGCCTGAAGTTCTGGCGCGTCAAAAAGCACGTGAAAGCAACGCTTTTGACACTCTTTTTATTCGTGAGAACGGTAAGATCACTGAAAGCACTGAAAGCAGCTTTATGGTGATCAAAGATGAAATGATTTGGACACATCCTGATAATAACCTGGTTCATAAAAATATTACCCGCAGGCTGATCAAGGAACGTCTGGCACCTGATATTGATATGCAGGTTATCGAAAAAGCTTTTGATATGGAGTTTGTCCTGAAAGCAGAAGAAGCATTTTTATGCGGCCCTCGCTGCGAGATTATGCCGGTTACTAAAATAGACCGCAAATTCATCGGCAGCGGTGTAGGTAGTCGTGCCGCAGCTGCAGGCTGCGTTTAAAGCTTTTGTAGAACGTGAATGTCCGGCAAAATAGGAGAATAGAATGAAAAATAATAACTGGGTAAGAGGGGCGATGCTGCTGGCCGTAGGTCTGGTCCTGCAGGCATTGCGTTTAGTGATCCCTATGCCGCCTATGTGGACTGTTTTTGTCGTCGGTACATTGGTGAATATGGTTTTGGTGCTGGCGGCCCGTACCGTTGGTTTATGGCCGTCTGTAATGATCGCGGTGCTGTTGCCGGTAATGGCGTATTTTCAAGGGCAGCTGCCGCTTCCGTTTTTGATACCGGTAGTGGCTGTAGGCAACTTGGTGATGGTATATCTGTGTGCCCGCTTCTGGGGAAAGGGGATCATCATCGCCGCGCCTCTTTTTAAAACATTTATTTTATATTGCAGCAGTTTGTTCGTTTTGTGGCTGGTTGCAGTACCTGAAAAGCTGGCGTTATTCATTTTGTTTATTATGGGCTGGCCGCAGATGATCACAGGCATTTTAGGGCTTGTTCTTGCATATAAGCTGCATAAACGTATTTTCCCCGATACAGCCGAATAGAATCAGCTTGTGGCTTGCTGAAGTTAATGTTTTAAAGCAGTTGAAAATCGATTTTAAGAAGCGGCAAAATGCAGCTGGTTGTTTACTAAAAAAGTTTGAAGAAATGCTTGACAATTATATATAGATACGGTATTATTGTTATTGTTCCGTTACGGAACATTGAGTCGCCGAAGTGGCGGAATTGGCAGACGCACTTGACTCAAAATCAAGCGTGGTTACCCCACGTGCCGGTTCGAGTCCGGCCTTCGGCACCATATTACAAAAAAGAAACACTCTAGTTTAAACTAGAGTGTTATTTTTTTGCGTGGATATTTTTAATACAAAGCAGACTCAATGTATTTGGAAGATAATTGAATAGCTATCAAGAATAGCTTAGTTTAGAGGCAATGCCAAGGCAAATAAGAAAAGCAATGAAATAGATGATCGCTGCTTTACGCCTTGTTTTGGGTTCAAGTACGCTGAGAGGTAATACCCAATGTGGTTTTATCAGGCCAATACCCAATAAAACTAAAGATAACACTGTGAATGCGAAAAAGATTGTATCCATGTCATCAGCTCCTTCTTGAAAATAAATGCTGCTGTGGAAAATCTATCGTTATAATAACAAAGATGAAAAAGGCTTCATCGTATAATAAAGAAGCAGATCGAGTAGTGGCATCATCTTCTACTATTAGAATATCACGTTCATCTTTGACAGACAAGGGGAATATAATATAAGCTACTATATTTTTATAAAAGGGATAACTATAAATTTTATAAATATTAAAAAATCGCAGCTGTTTATTGATTTTGTTTATAAAAGTTATTATAAAGAAGCTGTTTTGGAGGCAGAAAAGAAATTGTTCAAAAGGATAATTTTTGATATAAAAATTTTAAAAATTTAATTTAATAAAAGTGCGTCTTTATAGAATCAGTGGTATATTAAAAATAGTTAAAAAGCCTATATTAATGGTATTTTAGCGTTTGTTGAAAGGGGCATAAAAATGAAAGAGAAAGACTTGCTTGACTTAGGATATAAGAAATATGAAGGCGAAACTTATGACGTTTATTTTAATAAAGATGTTTGTAAGCATTCAGGTAATTGTGTGAAAGCAAACCATACGGTATTTCAATTAAAGCGGAAACCGTGGGTTCTACCGGTTGCTACCGAGCAGGAGTCAGTTATAACTGCGATTAAAGGCTGTCCTTCGGGAGCTTTGAAATATAAGCTGAAAAATTCTGATGAGATCGAGCCGTGAATATTAGGAGGAAGAACAATGTTTGATTATAGACTGGAAGAAGATGCCAGCAGGTTTGCGGTATTTTATGAAAATGAAGAAATCGGAGAGATTTCCTTCGTAAAAACAGGAGAGCATCTTTTGATTATTGATCATACCTATGTAGATGCTAAATGGAAGGGACATGCAATTGGTAATGCTCTGGTGCAGAAGGTTGTAGATTTTGCTGTCGCTGACAACCGGAAAATCATTCCGCTGTGCCCTTTCGCCAAAAAAGTATTTGACAGAACGCCAGAATATGAAGCAGTGTATTCTAAATAAAAATTTGTTATATCCTATAAAAAAAGCATCAGCAGCTTGATCATCATCTGCCGGTGCTTTTTTGTTTAGTAATCGTGGGACGTGTATTTGATTATGTGCAAATTTTATGTGCTATAATCAGAATAACTTCTAATAGGTGTTCCGTAAATAATTACAAGGGAGGATTGGAGATGGTCAATAAGACTTTGGAAAAAATGGAAAGGTCTGAACTGATACAGCTGATCGAAATCTATTCTAAAAACTGGCTGGCTATGGATGGCGTTTGGTTTCAGTCAGTAGAACGTAAATTTGGTATGGCAGAGGCCATGGAACATGACTGTAATATTTGGGAGGCTTTTACAAAAATTGAGGCACAAAAAATCAAAGAGTTTTTAAAGTTGTCATCCAGACCTGGCATAAATGGGCTGAAAAGAGCTTTACAGCTGAGATTATATGCCAATATCAATGAAGATGAGATAATTGTCTATGGGAATACTTTGATTTACAGAACGTTAGACTGCAGAGTGCAGAATGCGAGAAAGCGTAAGGGGATGGAATTTCATCCCTGCAAGGCAGTCGGTATTATTGAATATACTGGTTTTGCCAAGACCATTGATGACCGGTTTGAGTGCGAAGCACTTAGCTGTTATCCGGAAATAACTGATGAGACCTGTAATTGTTCGTGGAAATTTATTTTAAAAGATAACTGATAATTTTATATGAAGTTTAAACAGTGTTTTTGTAAATAAACTGCTTCTCTGAGATAGTTTATTGCTCTATCCTTTTAATTTTCTGTTTAGTATAATTAAAGAGGATAAAAGAAATGAAAGAGGGTAGAGAAAATGGATCTGTCCGTTTTACACAAACTTACATATGGTATGTACGCTGTTGGAACTCTTGATGGGATAAGACCTGCCGGCTGTATAGTAAATACGGTGATTCAGGTTACAAGCGATAATCCTGTTATTGCTGTGAGTATGAACAAAAATAATTTTACTTATGAGGCCATAAAAAAGAGCGGGCGTTTCAGTATTTCGATTTTGTCTGAAGCGGTTGAACGTAATGTTATTGCAGAGCTTGGATTTGCCTGTGGGCGCAAAATGGATAAATTCTGCGGTAAAAATTTTGCCTGCGGTGTTTTGGAGGGGTTACCGATAGTGAAAGAGCACGCCTGCGGCTATATGGTTTGTGATGTTATTGCCATGCATGATGCCGAGACTCACTGCGTGATTATGGCGCGTTTAACTAAGACTTTGGGTGGAACTGATGAACAGCCTATGACTTATGAATATTATCATAATGTTATCAAGGGAAAAGCTCCAAAAAATGCTCCGACTTATCAGGCTGAAGTGCCGAAATCAGAAAAGCAGGCTCAGCTGCGTTATATTTGTGAGGTATGCGGTTATATCTATGAAGGTGACATTACCAAAGAAGCGGATGATTATGTCTGTCCTGTCTGTAAGCAGCCGAAAAGCCGTTTTAAAAGGATGTAAGGTCTAAATAAAAAAGCTACGCCTTTTAAGGCGTAGCTTTTTTATAATATTTACAGGCGAAAATCACGTTCGCCGTTTTCGATATCTGTCAAATGCTGTATAACCAGTTTACGTACTTTGGGATTGGGGATATTGGCCAGTTCATTTTGAATGAGCTTTTCGCCAAGCTCTTTAGTATGTGGCTTAGCATAGTCGGTCAAATATTCTTTGAGTGTCATCAGTGCGTTTGGATGACAGCAGTTTTGGATCTGACCGCTTTTGCATAAACTCATAAAACGGTCGCCAGTACGACCCTGACGATAGCAGGCTGTACAGAAACTGGGCAGATAACCGATTTCCATCAGCCAGGCTACTACTTCATCAAGGCTGCGGGTATCGCTGACATCGAATTGTGCTGAGTTTTCAGCTTCCGGTTCAGGTGCGGCATAACCGCCGACACTGGTGCGCGAACCGCCGCTGATTTGTGAGATTCCCAGATGCAGCACACGTTCGCGTGATTTTTGACTTTCGCGGGTAGAAACGATCATACCTGTATAGGGAACAGAAATACGGATGCAGGCTACAAGCTTGGCAAAAATATCATCGTTGATGCTGTTATTAAAGGCGTTGGGATCGATATCGTCAGCAGGGCAGATACGCGGAACGCTGATAGTGTGCGGGCCAACTCCGTGCACTGCTTCCAGATGTTCTGCATGCATTAACAGACCAGCAAAGTCATAACGATAAAGTTCAAGCCCAAAGAGTACGCCAAGTCCCACATCATCGATGCCGCCCTGCATAGCTCTGTCCATGGCTTCCGTATGGTAGGCATAGTTGCTTTTAGGTCCCGTAGGATGTAATCGTTCATAGCTTTCTTTGTGGTAGGTTTCCTGAAAAAGTATATATGTGCCAATACCGGCTTCGTGCAGTTTACGATAATTTTCGACACTGGTTGCGGCAATATTGACATTAACGCGGCGAATGGCGCCGTTTTTGTGTTTGATGCTGTAAATAGTTTTGATGCTTTCCAGAATATAATCCAGTGGATTATTTACCGGGTCTTCACCTGCTTCCAAAGCCAGGCGCTTATGCCCCATATCCTGAAGAGCGATAACTTCGCTGCGGATTTCATCTTGAGTGAGTTTTTTTCGGGTGATGTTTTTGTTTACACTGTGATAAGGGCAATAAACGCAGCCGTTAATACAGTAGTTTGAAAGATATAACGGCGCAAACATAACGATGCGGTTGCCGTAAAAATCTTTTTTGATCTGTTCGGCCAAAGCAAAAATTTCCTGATTTTTTTCATCAAGCTCACAGTCTAAAAGCACGGCAGCTTCGCGGTGTGAAAGTCCCTTGCGTTCCTTTGCTTTAGCAATAATACTGTCGATAAGCGACGCATTATTTTTGTTTGCTGAGGCATAGGCAAGGGTTTCCAGGATTTCATCATGAGCAATGAACTCACTGGCTTGCATTGATTTGACATTATACATTTGTCTACCTTCTTTCTTTCGGGGCAGGAATCCTTTCCCGTCAGTGATTTCCCTTATATATAAATATTTAAAAGGGCTGTTCTTGCGGAGCTTTTGCGTATAAAGCCTTGACGCTTACTCCTTTGAGCATACCTATTTTGCCGGAAAGCGTACTGATAACGTCGGCCGGGGCATCAAGAACGATACTGATAATATTAATGCCTTTTTGTTTATATGGCAGTCCCATACGTCCAATAATATATTCGTTATGGGCATGCAGTAAAATATTAAGCTGTTCTACTGCGGCAGTATTTTCAACGATTATTCCCAGCAAGACGACACGTTTCTGCATACAAGCACCTGCTTTCAAGACAAAATAACTGATTTATTAGTATTATATCATAAAATATCTGTAATTATTATTAACGAACAAGAGGTTATAACTAAAAGATAAAAAATAATTGCGAAAATTAACACAAACAGAATAAAAGTGCTATAATATATGAAGTAAGATTAAAGCAATGGTATCAAAAGTTACAAAAAATATTGCTCTAATTATTTTATTACATGGCGTTGATTTTTGAAAGCCAGTGAAGATTTTTATGTCAGGCAATAGCTGCAGGTAAGTAAAGTGCCGCTGCCGCCAATAATACAAGGATAGGGGATGACTATCGGTATAGAGTTTTGTTATTTACATCGTCAACCTGACCGGTATAATTAGACTTGCTGAATCTTTTTGAATTGTTGTAAATCGTGCTCAGGCTGTTTAGACATATGTTTTCTATAAATTTGCATTAAGTGTTTTTATAATGTTATTTTAGCAAATAAAAAAGGTGACCGTCAATGAGAGCCGAACCCTCTCGTTGACGGTCAAATGATTGGAAAAAGATTAAAAGAAGACTAATGTCCCAAGCAAATGTCTCGTTTGCTTTGACTGAATTATAACAATAAAAAAAGATGAATGTTGTTGCTGAGGCAACATGAATAAATTTAGAAAATAATATCATAATAAAGTAATTAAAGTAAGTTTGAAGGAATACGAAACACAAATTATAATAAAAATAAATAAAGGGTATATTAAATAGGAAGAAACTTATTTCTTTTATTTAGATGATTGAGAGTATGAGCGAAGGAGGACGGCTATGAAAGCGGTAATGCAGAATCTTTTGAGTTTGCCATTGTTCAAAGGATTGGCCAGTGATGAATTAGACACTATTCTTGGTAAAGTAAATGCCCTTGTTAAACATTTCGAAAAATCGGATTATATTTATTTGGCCGGTGATGCGGTTGAGAGTATTGGCATTGTTGTAGCGGGTACTGTACAAATGATCAAGGAAGATATTATGGGAGATAAGTCCATTATCACAACAATGGGGTCTGGTTCTATTTTTGCCGAAAATTTTCTTGGTCACAACAAACAGGATGAAAAAACTAATGTAAGTTATTTTGCTGCCAGTGACAGCGAGGTGCTGATGGTTCCCTTTGGGAAGGTTCTGGCCGACCTGAGTAATAATGATCCATGCCGTAATAAGTTGCTGACAAATATGATTTCGATAATGGCCAGCAATAATGCACAGCTGATTGAGAAAACGGAGATCTTGTGTAAAAAGACTCTGCGCGGCAAGATTATGACTTATCTGGAACAGGAAGCTAAACGTAACAGTTCTACTGAATTTGAAATACCCTTTAACAGAACGGATATGGCCAATTATTTGGATGCTGACCGCAGTGCTTTGACTCGCGAACTGGCTAGAATGAAGGATTGTGGATTGATTGATTTTGATAAAAGAAATTTTAAAATTTTAAAGTTTGAATAGCTTTAATGTACTTATATCATAACAAAATATTATTATTTTACTGTTAAACAGCTCAAAAGCCGGAATTATGCATGGTTCCGGCTTTTGAGCTGTTTATTACAAATTTAAAAATATAGTGTTGCCTGGGCAACATCATTTTGCATTTGCCATTGCTATAATGTAAATTAATAAAGGGATTGCTAAACTTGTAGTTCCTTTGCGATCTTTATATGTTGTTTAATTATTCGAACAACATATAGAAAATTTAAAAAGGAGGAATTTATTATGTCCCAAGCAGTAAAATGTTTAATTGTGTTAGCTGTAATTGCACTGTTTTTTGTTACTGAACTTATCCCTCTTGCAGTTACTGCTACCGCCGGCGCAATCGCGTGCGGCCTGTTAGGCTTCATCCCTGCTAAACAAGTATTTTCCGGTTTGTCTAACTCTACGGTAGTTTTGTTTGCAGGTATGTTCATCGTTGGTGCAGCAATGTTCTATACCGGTTTGGCTCAAAGAATCGGTAATACTGTTGTTCATTTTTGTGGTTCCAGCGAAAATAGCCTGATGTTTGGTTTAATGCTCGTAGGTACTTTGTTGTCTTCGGTACTTTCCAACACTGGTACTGCAGCTTGTCTGCTTCCGGTTGCTTTGGGTATCTGCGCTGCTGCAAAGATTCCTGCTTCCCGTCAGTTGATGCCTTTAGCATTCGCTTGCGGTTGGGGCGGTATCATCACAATGGTAGGCACACCGCCTAACATTATTGCTACCGGTGCTTTGACTGCCGCTGGTCTGGAAGGATTTGGTTTCTTTGAATTCGCATGGATCGGTATTCCTGTATCTATCGCAGGTATGCTTTACATGATGTTCATTGGTAAACATTTACTCCCGAAAGTTGAATTAGATGCTGACCAGGAAATCGAACAGGAAGTTGAAGCTACTACTACTTCTTCCTCCAAACAAATTATTTCCGGTCTTATCCTGTTGTGTGTTGTTGTTGTAATGGCACTTGGAATCAAAGGTATTACTTTGGAAATGGCAGCTATCATCGGCGCATTGGTTTGCGTACTGACTGGTTGCTTGACTGAAAAACAAGCTTACGCTTCTATCGACTGGGTAACCATCTTCCTGTTCGCTGGTATGATGCCTGTATCCACTGCAATGGATAAAACCGGCGCTGGTAAATTGATTGCTGAATGGACCGTAGGTCTGATGGGCGGTTCTCCGTCTCCGTTGATCGTTACCGCAGTTCTGTTTATCCTGTCTTGCGGCTTGACGCAATTTATGTCCAATACTGCATCCGCAGCTCTGTTGTGCCCGATAGGTGTAGCTATATCGAAACAATTGGGTGCTGATCCGAAGGCAGTATTGATGGCTATCGCAGTTGCAGCATCCTGTGCATTTGCAACTCCGGTAGGTACTCCTCCGAATACTTTGGTTCTTGGTCCTGGCGGTTACAAATTCATGGACTATGTAAAAGCAGGTACTGGTCTCGTTATCGTGGCTTTTGTCGTATCTTTGGTTGTAATTCCTGTTGTTTGGCCGTTCTTCCCTGGCAAATAAGCTAAGAACTCTCAACATAGGTCCCTATCTGAAAAACCTGTCGATTTTATCGGCAGGTTTTTTGTTGTTGACTCAAATGTAATTTTTCTTGTTATAATATAAATATAGATCGTTAGTAATGGAGTTGTAGAAATGAAAATAAAAGCGGAAGAAACAATTCAAATCCAGGGGCCTTATGGCGAAATAAATGGTATACTAACCCCCTGTATCGAAGAAAATACTGCCGCGCCGGTGCTGGTTTTGGCACATGGGTTCCGAGGTTCAATGGATGGCGGCGGCAGAGCAGCTGTTTTAGCTGAAATGGCTTCCGAATGCTGTAATGTCATACGTTTTAATTTTAATGGCAGTCAAATCCTTTCCAAGCAGGTTGAAGAATTGGAAGCGGTGCTTGCTTATGTACGACTTAAATTTTCAGCCGGAAAAATATTTTTACTGGGGCGAAGTCTTGGCGGAGCAGCGGCATTAGTTGCCGCTTCACGATCTGCTGATATTACAGGACTGGTATTGTGGGCTGCGCCGAACGATTTACAGGCGACCTTCAGAAATGCCTTGGGTGCTGAAGCCTATAATGCGTTGTCTGCAGGTCAGACTCTGTATTTAAATGATGAACGGGGTGAATTGACCTTAACACCTGATTTTATTACAGATTTTGCTAAATATGATCTGCAGGGGATTTTACTTAACTGGTGTAAGCGTCCTCTGCTGATCCTTCATGGAGAAAAAGATGAAACAGTAGCTGTTGATCAGGCACGTTTGACATTTGCTTTAGCTGGAGTTCCAAAAAAGCTGGTTATCATTAACGGCGGTGACCACAGTTTTACTAATCATGGAAATAAGGCTGCGGCAGAGGTTGTTGGCTGGCTTAAAGACAGGCTGTGATGATTAATTATTGTGGTACTGTATGAAAACTTGGCGAGGTATTTTCGAGCCTAGTGAGAATACGTACCCTTGTGGTATAATATTGGTAGCTATAAAACAGGAGGATATGATTTTGAAAAAATTATTAATATTATGTTTATTGGTTTTCAGCAGTTTCAGCGTAGTAGCCTGCGGCAGTGAAACTAAGAGCGAGCCGGATGCGGTGCTGATGAAGCCGGCAACTGCTGTTTTTGAAACGTCAATGGGTGATTTTGAAGTGAGATTGGCAACAGATCTGGCTCCTAAAACTTGTGAGAATTTTATCAACCTGGCGAAAAAAGGGTTTTATAATGGAGTTACCTTCCATCGTGTTATTGATAATTTTATGATTCAGGGCGGTGATCCTACTGGTACTGGTACAGGCGGACCTGGATATACCATTAAAGATGAATTCAGCAGTAAACTGACACACGAAGGTGCAGGTGTTTTATCGATGGCCAACGCCGGTCCGAATACAGGCGGCAGCCAGTTCTTTATTACTTTGCGTGCCTGTCCGTGGCTTGATGGCAAGCATGCTGTTTTTGGTAAAGTTACCAAGGGTATGAACGTTGTTTATAAAATCGGAAAAGTAAAGACTGATGGCAATGATAAACCGTTGGAGCCGGTAACTATTAAGAATATTGTTATAAAAGAGGGGTAAGGAGAGAAAGGAGCACGAATTTGTCCTTTTTACAGAGCGAACGTATCATTGAAGTACAGGATCAACAGGAAATGGTTGGTATTTTAGGGCGAAATGACGAGCTGCTGCGGGTAATCAAGGAACATTATGAGAGTGTTATTGTTGCGCGCGGCAATGTGATCGTTTTCAGCGGTGAAGACAATGAAGTGGGGCAGATTGAAACCCTGTTCAAAGAGCTGCTTTTTTTGTATCGTCAGGGTATGCCTCTGACTACACATGATGTCAGATACAGTATTGGGATGATTGCAGAGGGCCGGCTGGAAAGTCTGCACCGTATGTATGCCGATACGATAATCGTTACCAACCGTGGCCGTCAGGTAAAGGCGAAAACACTGGGACAATGGGATTATGTAGAAACCATTAAACGCAGTAATGTCACTATTGGGATAGGTCCTGCAGGTACAGGCAAAACTTATCTGGCTGTCGCTTTAGCTGTGAAGGCTTTAAAGAATAAAGAGGTTGAACGGATCGTTCTGACTCGTCCTGCTGTAGAAGCCGGTGAAAAACTTGGCTTTTTGCCAGGTGATATGCAGGATAAGGTCGATCCTTATCTGAGACCGTTGTATGACGCGTTATATGACATGCTGGGCAGCGAGACTTTTCAGAAATATGTTGCCAGAGGGACGATAGAAGTTGCTCCTTTAGCTTATATGCGCGGACGAACTTTGAATGATTCGTTTATTATTCTGGACGAAGCGCAGAATACAACACCGGAGCAAATGAAGATGTTTCTGACCCGTTTTGGTTTTGGGTCGAAAATGGTCATTACTGGTGATATTACACAGATTGATTTACCAAACGGTAAAAACAGCGGGTTGAAACAGGCGGCCTATGTTCTGCAGAAAACTCCGGGGGTAGGTATTATTCGTTTTGGAGAAGCTGACGTCGTTCGTCACGAGATCGTGGCCGCTATTATCAGGGCATATGAGAATTATGACAGCAGACGCCAGAAACAGCGGGAGGCAGACAATGATAATAACGCTGGAAAATGACCAGGATAAATTACAGATCAGTGAAGAGCTGGAGCAGCTGCTGACTGCGGGATTGAATGTAGTAGCCAGGCTGCACAGTCTGTCTGAGAGGACAGAAGTTGATATTACTATTGTTGATGATGAAGAAATACATATGCTGAATCGCGATTATCGTAATGTCGACAGGCCTACAGATGTACTTTCTTTTGCACTTGATGAAGAAAGTGAAGAGGAACCGGAGCTTTTAGGTGGGCCTGAAGAACATCTTTTGGGAGATATCATTATCAGCGCTGAAACTGCTTCCAGACAGGCGGAAGAATTTGGACATGGCTTGGAACGTGAAATCGTTTATTTAGCGGTACACGGCCTGCTGCACCTTCTGGGATATGATCATATGACAGATGAGGATAAAGCAGTTATGCGGGCTAAAGAGGAAGAAGCTTTACGGGAAATCAGCCTTTCGGAAGAATTTCTGGTTCATTAAAAGGAGCGGTTATGGAGATGAAGTTGTTAGCGGCAGCGCAGGCGGCACGTGATAATGCTTACGCGCCTTATTCTAAATTCAAAGTTGGGGCGGCGGTCGAAACTGTTGACGGAGAAATTTTTACCGGCTGCAATATAGAAAATGCTTCGTATGGGTTGACTTGCTGTGCAGAGCGTAATGCTGTTTTTGCAGCTGTGTGCAGCGGCGTACGCAGGTTTAAAACTTTGTGCGTAGTTGCCGATACAGATGAGCCGGTGGCACCATGCGGCGCTTGCAGTCAGGTGCTGGCAGAGTTTCCTTTTGAAAAAATAATCCTGGCAAATTGCAAGGGACAGACAAAAACAATGTCTGTGGCAGAACTGCTGCCATATGGTTTTGGCTCTGAGTCCCTGAATATAAAAAATAAATGTAAGTGAAAGCAAAGGAGCGATTAGTATAAATAAGCAGGATGGCAAGCATTATTCTGGTTTTGCGGCTATTGTAGGCCGGCCTAATGTAGGCAAATCAACGTTGACGAATGGATTGATCGGGGAGAAAATTGCAATTATGAGTGACCGTCCTCAGACAACGCGTAATAAGATCATGTGTATTATGAATACTGACAATGCTCAGATCATGTTCTTGGATACTCCCGGTATCCATAAGCCGCAGCATAAGCTGGGGCAATATATGGTACGGGCTGCAGAAAGTACGCTGCACGAGGTAGATGTGGTTTTGTTTGTTGTTGATGTTTCGGAAAAGCGCGGTGCCGGAGAGGATTATATTCTGGAGCAGCTGCGCAAGGTCAAAACTCCGGTGATTCTTGTTGCCAATAAAATCGATAAACTGGCAGACAAAGGTAAGCTTTTCGGCATTATTGAAAGCTATACTAAAGATTTTACCTTTGCGGCAGTAGTGCCTGTTTCTGCTTTGCAGGATACTGAATTCCCGGGTTTAGTAAATGAGATCACCAAGTATTTGCCGGAAGGTCCGGCATATTTCCCGGACGATATGATAACCGACCAGCCGGAACGGATAATTGCTGCGGAAATGATTCGTGAAAAGGTACTGCGGTCAACTCGTGATGAGGTGCCGCATTCTATTGCTGTGGAGATTGATGAATTCAAGGTACGTGATAATGATGATATTTATATTCGTGCCAATATTTTTGTGGAACGTGAATCCCAAAAAGGTATCGTGATTGGGGCTAAGGGCAGCTTGCTGAAAAAGATCGGCGAGCAGGCCCGGAAGGATATTGAATCACTGCTCGGCAATAAGGTTTTCTTGATCTGTGGGTTAAAGTAAAACCTGATTGGCGCAATAAGGATAAGGCTTTGAAGCAATTCGGCTATGAAGGCTGATTTATTGACTGAAAATACAGTAGTATGGTATGCTTATGCTAATAACAATTTATGAAGTTTATATAAGTAAGGAGAGATGACCTATCGACGGCGACCCCGCTATGACATGCTTATTTGAGCTGTCTATTGCATTATTGATCACTTTATTGAACGGCTTTTTTGTTATGGCTGAATATTCTTTAGTCAGAATCAGAAAAAGCAGGCTGGATGAATTGATCCGGCAGGGAAAAAGCAGAGCTAACACAGTTTTAAAAATGAGCGAAAAGCTTGATACCTACTTGAGTGCGACTCAGCTTGGTATTACTGCTTCGTCTTTGCTTTTGGGCTGGTTTGGCGGCCCGCTTCTCGCTGAAATGTTTCGCGGTATGTTTGGTGTAAGTGCCGGCACCTGGTATGATCATTCGCTGGTTTTGCCTGTGCGTTTCTTATCATCGTTTTTCTGCATGTTGTTTTCGGCGAACTGGTGCCTCGCACTATCGCCTTAGGTAAGGTCGAGCAGGTAGCGATGGCGGTCGCTTATCCGTTGGTTTTTTTTCATTACCTTTTATATCCGCTGGTTGTGCTTTTTAATCGAATCTCCCATGCTGTATTGTGCCTTTTAGGCGTTGATCCTGTCCCTGATGAAGATATCTCGCGCAGTGAAGATGAGCTGCGGATGATAGTCAGTGCCAGCGAACGCGGCGGTAAGCTGGATCATATGGAAAGCCGTCTGATTGATAATGTTTTTGATTTCGCCGACCGCGTGGCTCGTGAAGTCATGGTGCCGCGTCAGGATATGATTTGTTTGTATACTGATGATACGCTGCAGGAAAATCTGCAGGCTGTGCGTGAAAGCCGGCATACACGTTATCCTTTATGTATGGAAGACAAAGATCATGTTTTGGGCGTTATTCATGTGCGTGATTTGATGGATCTGGACGATGACGACGATCCGGCTTTTGATCTGCGGACACGAATGCGCAATATTGTCGTTGTTCCCGAAGGAATGTCAACGGCTAAAGTGCTGCAGATGATGCAGCATAAGCGTATCCAGATTGCTGTAGTTGCTGATGAATATGGCGGTACGGCTGGTCTGGTTACAATGGAAGATCTCCTGGAGGAAATTGTCGGTGATATTCAGGATGAGCATGATGGCGAAGAAGCAGAAGATATTTTGCGCTTAGGCGATGACAGCTATGAGTTCGACGGCCTTGTTTTACTGGACGAGATTTCTGAACTTTTAAATATTGAATTTGACGAACCGGAGGAAGATACCATTGGCGGTTTTGTCTTCGGACTTTTAGGGCGTAAGCCTGAAGAAGGTGACAGAGTCGTTACCGGCAGCTGGCGCTTTGAGGTTACTGAAGCAGAAGGTTTTAGAGTAACACGGGTCAAAGCTACCAGGTTACAGGAAGATGGTACTGCGGTACAAGCTGATGAGTAATACTGCATATCAGGACGAAGTAATTATTTTAAAAGTAAAGGATTGGCAGACTGCGGATAAATACGCAGTCTGTTTTTCGCGTGCCCATGGTAAAATACCTTTTTTAGCGTACGGTGCCCGTTATGCGAGGACTACTGGCGGACGGCTGATACAGCCTTTTGCGATGCTCGATATGCAGCTATATTCTGGTAAACGTCTGGACAGTATGAAAAGCTGTGAATTGATTGCTTTGCCGCAGCAAATGGACATCAAACAGATGGCTTATGCTTCGGTGATTGCTGAAGTGACAGAAGCTCTGACGGAAGCACATGAGCCGCAGGAAGATATTTATGAGCTGCTTGTAGGAGCAGTACAAATACTTTCCAGGAATAACCCGCGTCTGGTCGCGTTGTCGGCTATTTGCAAGCTGCTTGTTTTAACAGGATTTGCTCCTGTTTATGACGCCTGTGTCAACTGTACTGAAGCTGTTGAAGGAGATGCTTTTTTTAGTGTCGTTCAGGGCGGCCTTATTTGCGAAGCCTGTCACGGAGGGGAAGAGTTGCCCTTTAGCAGCGGCGCTCAGAAGCTGCTGCATGAGCTGATTGCGCTGGATTTCAATGATCCACAGCCTTTTACTGTGCGCGGCGGCGATTTGATGCAGCTGGAACAGATACTTTATCGGTTTATTGTTTACCAGATCGACAAGCCTTTGAAAAGTTTAAGCTTTTTAGCGCAGTTAGGATTGTAAAAGCATTGACAAAGGACGTCTGATTTGATATATTTTCTTTTAAGCGATGAAAGGGATAAGTAGTTTTCTGTTTTAGCGAGCCGGGATGGTGTAAGCCGGCAGATGAGAAAACAAAGGCACCCGGGAGCTGCAATTTTATAAACATCGAGGCGGACCGTATGAGCGGTCAAGCAGGGTGGAACCGCGGAGTGATTTATGTCTCCGTCCCTGTAACTTAATTGTTACAGGGACGGAGACTTTTGTTTTTGTCGTTGTAACAAATAAAATAGGAGGCAGAACATGAATTTTCAAACAATTATTTTGAAGCTCCAGAAATTCTGGGCAGACCAAAACTGCATCATGGGCCAGCCCTATGACGTCGAAAAAGGTGCGGGAACTATGAATCCGTCAACTTTTCTGCGCGTTTTAGGACCGGAACCATGGCGTGTGGCTTATGTAGAGCCATCTCGACGTCCGGCTGACGGGCGTTATGGGGATAACCCCAATCGGTTGTTCCAGCATCATCAATATCAGGTAATTATTAAACCGTCTCCGGATAATATTCAGGAGCTTTATCTCCAGAGCCTGGCCGAACTGGGTATCCGTCAGGAAGAACATGATATCCGTTTTGTTGAGGATAACTGGGAATCACCGACTTTAGGTGCTTGGGGACTTGGCTGGGAGGTTTGGCTGGATGGTATGGAAATTACCCAGTTCACCTATTTTCAGCAGGTCGGCAGTATCGACGTGAAACCTGTTACTGTTGAAATCACGTATGGTTTAGAGCGACTGGCTATGTATATCCAGGGTGTGGAAAATGTTTTTGATATTGAATGGGTGGATGGAGTCACTTATGGTGACGTTTTCCATACTAACGAAGTAGAACAGTCTTTTTACAATTTTCAAGTAGCTGATACAGCACTGCTGTTTGATCTGTTTGATAAATATGAAGCTGAGGCAAAACGCGTTATTGAGGCCGGATATATCCGTCCTGCTTATGATTATGTATTGAAATGTTCTCATACTTTTAACCTTTTGGATTCCCGCGGCGCCATCAGCGTCAGCGAAAGAACGGCTTTCATTGGCCGTGTGCGCGCTATGGCACGTTTGTGCGCAGCTGCTTATGTTGAACAAAGGGAAAAACTTGGCTTCCCGTTATTGAAAGGGGAGAATAAATAATGGAAAAATTATTATTTGAAATCGGTACTGAAGAGATCCCCGCAAAATTTATGCCGGGTATTCTTAAACAATTACAAGAGCTTGCTGCAGGTAAAATGCAGGAGCTGCGTATTCCGTTTGAAAATATCAAGGTTTATGGCACGCCTCGCCGGATGACCTTTATTGCTGAAGGTGTAGCAGAAGCTCAGGCAGACAGCACGATTGAGGCTAAAGGGCCGTCTGCAAAAATTGCTTTCGTAAGCGGAGCTCCTTCCAAAGCGGCAATAGGCTTTGCCCGCGGGCAGGGGATAGACGTTAAAGACCTGGAAGTGCGCGGAGAATACGTTTATGCAGTAAAACATTTGGCAGGTCAACCTGTTGTCGATTTACTGCCCGGTTTGCTGCTTGATATCCTGGAGTCTTTATCTTTCCCGAAAAATATGCGCTGGGCCGATTATGATTTTCGGTTCGTGCGTCCTATCCGCTGGCTGGTAGCACTGTTCGGTGAAAAAGTAATACCGGTAGAAATTACCGGCGTAAAATCGGGCAGGTATTCGATGGGACATCGTTTTATGCAGCAATCTATGAAAGAGGCTGTGGAAACTAAAGGCCTGCTGAGCGCGGCTATCAATAAGGTTGGCAATGTAGTGCATTCTGCTGTTATGGGAATGCAGGGAGCTGTTGAGATCCCCAACGCTGATGCATATGTACAGGCACTGGCTGACAACTTTGTGATGGTCGATCAGGATGCCCGCCGTGAATTGATTCGTCAGCAGGTGACAGAACTGGCGGCTGTCGAAGGCGGAATTGCTGAAATTGACGAAGACTTACTGGAAGAAGTCAATTATCTTGTTGAATATCCTACTGCATTATGTGGGAAATTTGAAGAAAAATTCCTGTCGTTACCGAAGGAAGCCATTATCACCCCAATGCGTGAACATCAGCGTTATTTTCCGGTAGTGGATGAAGAAGGCAGGCTGCTCAATAAATTTATTACAGTCCGCAATGGCGGTAAAGAGTTTTTGGATGTTGTCGCACACGGTAATGAACGTGTTTTACGCGCTCGTCTCAGTGATGCTGAATTCTTCTTCAATGAAGACCGCAAACTAAAATTGGAAGACCGTCTGGAAAAACTGAAAACAGTTTCATTCCAGGAAGGTCTGGGCAATATGTATGATAAGAGTGAGCGGTTGGCTAAACTGGCTGAAATGGTTAAGTTTGCCATCAATGTTAAAGTTGACGATACTAACCTCAAACGTACAGCTTTGCTGTCTAAAACAGATCTTGTTGCCGGGATGGTGGTTGAATTTACAGAGCTGCAGGGAGTTATGGGGCGTGAATATGCCAAATTAGACGGCGAACCTGCTGAAGTTGCTGAAGGTATTTATGAACACTATCTGCCGCGTTTTGCCGGTGACGAGCTGCCGAAGGGTACTATTGGACGTATTGTCGGCATCAGTGATAAAATGGATAATATCGTTGCTACTTTCAGCCGCGGACTTGCACCGACAGGCTCGCAGGATCCTTATGCATTGCGTCGTCAGGCTTTGGGTATCATCAATATTCTTATCAGCAGTAACTATCATATGCCCCTGATCAAAATTCTGGCAGGTGCGCTGTATCTGCTCAATATCAAACCGGAAGATACCGGTAAATTGATACCGCAGATTTTAGAATTCTTTAAATTACGTTTGAAGAATATGATGATCGAACAGGGAATCCGTTATGACGTTGTCGATGCTGTTTTTGCCGATGAACGCAACGATGATTTAGTAGATATTTACGCGCGCTGCAAGGCTTTGAATGCGTATGTAGTTCTGCCGGAAGCAGAAGCTGTTATTCAGGCTTCTATCCGTGTCTGCAATCTTTGCAAAAAAATTGAGACTGAAGTTGCTATAAGCAGTGCGCTTTTTGCCGACCCGGCAGAGCAGGAACTGCATGATGTTCTGATTCGTCTTAATAAAGAGCTGATCCCGGACATCGTGACTTATAATTATGCCGGTGCATTAAAACTTGCCGAGCAGGTAGTTGAGCCTGTAAATAAATTCTTTGACAGTGTTATGGTCATGGATGAAAATGTTGATATTAAAAATAATCGTCTGGCCCTTCTTGAGCAGGCGAAAGAGGTTACAAATGCTGTCGGCGATTTGAGCTGTATCGTTCTTTAATCGCACATTTTACGGCAGTTGTTTTGTCAGGCCCTTGGTTACAAACACCAGAGTACATTTAGTACGCGGCGTGTCTGTCATCAGGGGCTTTCCTTGTATTTGCAGTGAGATTCGTGGGCTTGATTGTATTGTTAAGAAATATACTAAGAAGTACATTGTGCAATCTTTACATATATGGCGCAGTCTATGAGATGGATTTTAGTTATAATCTGCTGATTTTACTTTTTCCCAGGTATCATTTAGTGTATACTAATATATATACTCTGTTTTTCCTGTGACGAAAATATTATTTAAAGAGTAAAGGAGGGCCGTACTGAAAATAAGCATATTTTGTAAAATTTAACACAAAAAGTTAAAAAGCGATGAAAAAAGTCCTTGAATGTGGTGTACAAATATGATATAGTATACACTATATTAAGGGCGCAGCCCAAAAAGTATAATATAAAGGAGTGCTACAATCATGAAAAAAGAAGAACAGTTTCTTCTCTGGTTTGAGCAATTAGAAAGAAAAGACGTTGATATCGTTGGCGGCAAATCCTCTTCCCTCGGTGAAATGACTGCTAAGACAGATGTTCCCGTTCCTTACGGTTTTGCTACTACGGCTTACGCTTATAGATACTTCATTAAAGAAAGCGGTCTTGAAGAAAAGATGCGCTCTATTTTGTCTGAATTGACTGACGTTGAAAACAGCGCTTTACTGCGTGATGTCAGCGCTCGTCTGCGTGATGCCATCATGGCTGAGAAAATGCCTCAGGATCTGCAGGACGCTATTGGCGCTGCTTATGTTGAACTTGGTAAAAGAGTCGGCGAAGAGAATCCCTATGTCGCCGTTCGTTCCAGTGCTACAGCTGAAGATTTACCGGATGCAAGCTTTGCTGGTCAGCAGGATACCTATCTGAACGTACAGGGTGCTGAAACCATTATCGCAAAGGTAAAGGAATGCTACGCTTCCTGCTTTACCGACCGTGCTGTTTATTATCGTGAAAAACAAGGCTTTGATCATATAGAAGTTGCTTTGAGTGCCGTTGTACAAATGATGGTTTTCTCTAAAACTTCCGGTGTTATGTTTACTGTTAACGTTGCTACTGGCGATGACAATAATATCCTGATTGAGGCAGCCTTTGGACTGGGTGAATATGTTGTTCAGGGTACTGTTACTCCTGATAATTATACTATTTCCAAACATGACCACAAAATCATTGACCGCTGCGTAAATGAGCAGGACATCATGCTTGTACGCAAAAAAGGCGGCGACTGTGAAGAAGTGCAGGTCCCTGAAGAACTGCGCAAAGTACAGACTTTGACTGACGAGCAGATTTTGGAACTGGCTGATTATGCTAAAAAGATCGAAAAACATTATGGTTGCTACATGGATATGGAATGGGGCGTAGATGAACGTACCAATAAAATCTGGATTCTGCAGGCCCGTCCGGAAACCGTATGGAGCCGCCGCAATAAAGAAGGAGGAGCAAAAGTGCAGGAAAGCAAATCTATGACTACTACTGATCATAAAGTTATCGTGAAAGGTTTGCCTGCAAGCCCGGGTAAAGTTTCTGGCCGCGTACACGTTATTCTTGATCCTTCCCGCATCGATGAATTTAAAGAAGGAGAGATCCTTGTTACTGAGATGACCGCTCCTGACTGGGTACCGGCAATGAAAAAAGCCAAAGCTATCGTCACTGACAGCGGCGGAATGACTTGTCATGCGTCCATCGTTAGCCGTGAGCTTGGTATTCCATGTATCGTTGGTACTAAGAGCCGTGGTGAAGCTGCTACTGTTACTATTCCTGACGGTATTGATGTAACTATCGATGCTACTCATGGCGTAGTTTATGAAGGCATTATTGAAGAAGCTAAAAAAGAAAATCAGGCAGGCGCTGCTGTAGCGGTTGCTGAATACTTCCCGCCGACTGGCACTAAAGTTTATATGAATTTGGGCGATCCGGAACTGGCTGAGAAATATTCCAGTCTGCCCTGTGATGGTATCGGTTTGATGCGTGAAGAGTTCATCTGGACTACTTATATCCATGAACATCCTTTGTATCTCATTAAAACCGGACATCCTGAAAAAGTTGTCGATCAGCTGGCAGAAGGTATGCGTCAGGTTTGTCAGGCAATGGCTCCCAGACCGGTTACTCTGCGTTTCAGCGATTTCAAATCCAGTGAATATCGTGATTTGAAAGGCGGCGATGAGTTCGAACCTTATGAACCTTCAGCATTATTGGGCTGGCGCGGTGCTTCACGTTATTATGATCCTAAATACATCGAAGCTTTCAAACTGGAATGCCAGGCTGTAGTGAAAGTTCGTGAAGAGTTTGGTCTGAAAAACCTTAATGTTATGATTCCTTTCTGCCGTAATGTAGAGGAATGTGAAAAAGTGGTTAAGATTATGGCTGAATGTGGCTTGGAGCGCGGTAAGGACTTTAAAGTATGGTTGATGGCTGAAATTCCTTCCAATATCATTCTGGCCGATCAGTTCAATAAGTATGTAGACGGTTATTCTATCGGTTCTAACGATTTGACCATGCTGGTGCTTGGCTGTGACCGTGATAATGATACTGTTTCCCATATCTATGATGAACGTAATCTGGCAGTGCGCCGTGCAGTACGTCACCTTATTGAGGTTGCTCACAGCGAAGGCAAAACTGTTTCTATCTGTGGTCAGGCTCCCAGCGTTTATCCTGAATTCTGTGAATTCCTCATTAAGAGCGGTATCGACAGTATTTCCGTAAATCCTGATACTGTTAAATTTACCAAAAAATTAGTTGCTCAAGTAGAGCAGCGTGTTATGCTCGACGCTTTAACAGGTCGCGGCCGTAAAGAAGTCGAAGAACTTGACTGGAAATAATAATTAAGAAAAACCCCGTTGTCTTTTAAGACAGCGGGGTTTGTTTATTAAAAATAGAATTTAGAGTTTTTTAGCTTTGATGGCGATAAGATTCATATATTTCCCTGCACCGGCATTCATTGAAGCTCTATCGTTGATGGCATGTTCCTCATCACATTCCAGCCAGTCCTGCCAGGCTTCCTCCATACACTTCAGCTCTGAGATGCTTTCGATATTGATCGTTTGAGATTGTGAAAGCAGTTCGTGCCACCACTTACAGCTGTGAAAGGTATCAAGATCTTCAGCACCCCAGGAAATGAGCAGTTCGGACGGCAGATTATTGTGATAATCTTTTTTGAAACCGGGGAAGGCTAAGGCAATGATACCATTTGGTTTGATATAAGGAGCTAGTTTGGTGTCCATAAATTCAGGTGTATTGCCAAAATAATGATATGAATCGACACTGATCACCGCATCAAAATAATTTTCAGCATAGGGAAGGGCAAGGGCATTGGCATGGATTGGTATGATGCGATCTTCAAGCCCGAGCTTTTTGAAGCGCTCAAAATTTTCTGCAGCTGTTATCCAAAGGTCAGTTGCATAGACTTGTACGCCGAATTCTTTTGCTAAAAAGATTGATGTAAGTCCTTTGCCGCAGCCCAAATCAAGTATTTTCATATCTGACGTGAGTTTTATTCCTTCTGTAAGTTCTTCTAAAATTTTTAAGGCATTAGGGCCCATCATATTTTCAAGCAGAAATTGCTTGTCGTATTGTTCGCTTTTAGGATATTTCATTATAGCACCTGCTTTCTCTGTCTTTGTGTTTATTATATTACAGGTTTTACAAAATTACTTCCTGCATTTTTTTTCTGAAAAGAAAAAGAGAACGTCAGGTAATGACGTTCTCAAGGATCAGATTTTCTTTTTAGCAATGATACTGTATATTGTTTTAGATGACAAAAAGTATTCTTCGGCAAGAACAGTAACAGGAATTCCACTTAGATAACGGCAGAATATTTCCTGATTACGTTCAGCAGTTTGTTGTTTTGTACCTTTGGTCGATCCCCAGGGGCGTTTGTTATTGGTTTTACGAGGGATATAGATATATTCACCGTCTATGTATTCCTGAATAGCTGATAAAAGTGGCGGTGGTAATATTTTTTTACCGTTTTGATAGCACATATTGCTTCCTCCCAGATTTATAATTACCGGGATGGCAGCAAAAGCTGTTTTGTTTTAGCGATTGCCTGTCAAATAGCCTTTGCTACCTGACATGACCGCATCGATATTTCTTAAAGGATTGATAAAGCAATCCTCCTTTCAAATAATAGATTCTGGGTTTATCTTATACGATAGCGGCAGATATTGCAAGAAGCAGATTTGTAGGTTTGCTGTAATGCGTGGGAAGTAAAATTCCTGGAAAATATTTTGATTTTGGTTTGACGTACCACTTAATGGATGGTAAAATATTACCAATAGAATATTACCTTTAAAGCGGTCCTGTGAGACTGTAAGGTAGACTTTTAGGTAACTTGTACTACAAGCCTTCTTTGCCATCTTGCAGGCACAGAAGGCTTTTTTATGTGATTAATAGGAGGTAGGACAATGGCAAAAGCAAACGTATCTCTGGGTGGCAGAGATATCCTTGATCTGGATTCACTTTCCATCGAGGAATATGAAATGATTCTGCAAACTGCGGCAGAAATGAAGAAAATCATGAAACGTGATATCAAAAAGGTGCCGTCACTGCGGGGAAAATCCATTATCAACCTTTTTTATGAACCAAGCACCAGAACAAGAACCTCATTTGAGCTGGCTGGAAAATATCTTGGCGCTGACGTAGTTAATATTACTACTGCCAGCTCCAGCGTTGTAAAAGGTGAATGCCTGCGCGATACTATTCTTACTGTACAATCTATGGCTTGTGACGCAATCGTTATGCGCCATCCGATCGAGGGTGCCGCTGCTTATGCTGCGGAGGTTGCTGATCCTGTTATCATCAACGCCGGTGACGGAGCGCATGCACATCCTTCTCAGGGACTTCTGGATATGTTTACCATTCGTGAACAGGGAAAAGATCTGAAGGGGTTAAAAATGGCGATTTTAGGTGACGTTCTGTATAGTCGCGTTGCCCGTACTAATATCGCTGCCTGGACTAAGATGGGGGCTGATGTACATGTAGCCGGACCAATGACTTTGCTGCCTCACGATATAGAAAGTCTGGGCGTAACCGTACACAAACGTGTTGAAGATGCTATCGAAGGTGCAGATGTTATTGATGTCCTGCGCATTCAGCTGGAACGTCAGAAAAAAGGACTGTTCCCGTCTCCGCGTGAATATGCACGAATCTTTGGCTTGAATGAAAAGCGTCTGGCGCTGGCAAAACCCGATGTTACTGTCCTGCATCCCGGGCCGATGAATCGCGGCCTGGAAATTTCCTGGGAGGTCGGCTACTGCGATAACGCCGCTATTCGTGATGAAGTGCAAAATGGTGTAGCAGTACGTATGGCACTCTTATTCTTGACTTTGACGGGGGGTAAGCAAATTGAAAACATTGATTAAAAACGGTCGTGTCATCGATCCCAGCCAAAATATTGATGCCATTATGGATTTATTGGTGGAAGACGGTGTAATCAAAGAAGTTGCGGCGGAGATTAAAGCTGCTGCCGATGAAGTATATGATGCCGATGGGCTTATAGTGGCGCCTGGTTTGGTTGACGTGCATACACATTTGCGTGAACCGGGCCTGGAAGCTAAGGAAGATATCGTAACAGGTACAATGGCTGCGGCAGCCGGCGGTGTTACGACTATCGCCTGCATGCCGAATACCAAACCCGTTATTGATAACTCTATCATTGTTTCCGGTATTAAGGAACGTGCTGCACGTGAAGGCTATGTTAATGTAGAGGTTATCGGTGCTATCAGCAAAGGCGAAGAAGGTAAAGAGCTGGCTGAAATGATCGATATGTCTGAAAAAGGCGCGATGGCGTTCTCGGATGACGGGCACTTTGTCAACAGTCCGCGTCTGTTTACACTTGCCGCCAAATATATAGGTGCTTTTGATAAAGTTTTGATTTCCCATGCTATCGAACCGGAACTGGGACATGAAGGCTACATGCATGAAGGTGCTGTTTCCGCACGTATCGGAGTGCCCGGTATACCTGCAATAGCAGAAGATAGTGCTGTTGCCCGCGACTGTCTTATTGCCGAATATACCGGCGCACATGTACATATTGCGCATGTTGCCAGTAAAGGCGCTGTTGATATCATTCGCGGCTTTAAGAAAAAAGGTGTCAATGTGACCTGTGAAGTTACAGTACATCATCTGACTTTAACTGACGAGGCCTGTGCTACTTACAGCAGTGCTACCAGGGTCTCGCCGCCGCTGCGCAGCATGGATCATGTAGAGGCTTTGCGCGCTGCAGTTAAAGATGGCACGGTAGATGCGATCGTCACTGACCACGCTCCGCATGCTCCTGAAGAAAAAGACGTTGAGTTCCGTTATGCTCCCTGCGGATTTACGGGTTTGGAAACATCCGTTGGTGTAGTTTTAACTGATCTTTATCATACAAACATCTTCACAATTAACGAAATTATTGGTAAAATGAGTACAGAACCTGCGAATATTTTTGCACTAAAAGCTGGAAGTTTAAAAGTTGGTTATCCGGCAGATGTAACTATTATCGACCTTAACAAAGAATGGACTGTTGATAATACGAAATTTTATACACGCGGCAAGGTAACTCCTTTCCAAGGAAAACATTGTAAAGGCAAAGCCGTAGCTACGATGGTAGCAGGTAAATTCGTAATGAGAGATGGTGAAGTATGCAAACGATAGCAAGAAAAGGTAAATTGGTATTAAAAGACGGCAGTGTTTATGAAGGCGAGCTGTATGGTAAACGCAATGCGGTAGGTGAGGTTGTTTTCACTACCGGTATGAGCGGTTATCAGGAAACCTTAACTGATCCGTCGTTTTGCGGGCAGATTGTTGTTATGACTTATCCTTTAGTTGGAAATTATGGTACTAACGATCTTTTTAATCAGGGGCGAAAATCTTTTTTTCAGGGATATGTGATCAGTGAACTGTGTGATCATCCCAGCAACTGGCGCTGCGAAAAAACGCTGGAACAGTTTTTGGATGAACAGGATGTACCTGTACTGACAGGCGTGGATACGCGTGCGATTACCCGTAAACTTCGCAATTATGGTGTACTGCAGGGTGTTATCGTGCCGGCAGAAATGCCGCAGGAGGAAGTGGAAAAGCTGCTGGCTACACCAGAAGTACATGATCAGGTAGCTACAGTAACAACTCCTGAAATTTATACGCTTGGCAACGGCAAATATCATGTTGCGGTCATGGATTTTGGTATCAAACAAAATATTCTTGAATATCTGGCCAGTTTTGACTGCCATTTGACGGTTTTTCCTGCATATACTACAGCAGAGGAGATTTTGGCAGCACGGCCAGACGGTATTTTCTTAGCTAATGGCCCCGGAGATCCGAAGGATTTACAGCCGATCATTGAAGAAGTTAAAAAGCTGATCGGCAAGAAGCCTATTTTCGGCATCTGCTTAGGTCATCAAATTTTAGCTTTGGCTAATGGTGCTGATACCTTTAAAATGAAATTCGGGCATCGTGGCGTCAATCATCCGGTTAAAGACCTTTTGGAAAATAAGGTTCTGATCAGTTCACAAAACCATGGTTATGCTGTTGACGAAAAATCTTTAGCCGGTCTGAATGTGGAAATAACTAATATCTCACTGAATGATGGTACGATTGAAGGTTTGCGTTATCTTGACCATCCTTCTTTCGCAGTTCAGTATCATCCCGAGGCAAGCCCCGGACCAGGCGGCCATGAATATTTATTTAAACGTTTTGTAAAAATGATGGGAGGCCAAAACTGATGCCAAAGCTGCAAAATATCAAAAAAGTTCTTGTTATCGGTTCCGGCCCGATCATTATCGGTCAAGCTGCTGAGTTTGACTATGCCGGTACTCAGGCCTGCCGTTCTCTGAAAGAAGAAGGGCTGGAGGTCGTACTTGTCAATAGTAACCCGGCTACGATTATGACGGACGTGCATATTGCCGACCGTGTTTATATTGAGCCTGTTAATGTTGAATTTTTGGAAAGTGTTATTAAACGCGAGCGTCCTGATTCTTTGCTGGCAACTTTGGGTGGTCAGGTTGGCCTGAATCTTGCAATCGATCTGGAGGAAAAAGGTATTCTGCGCGAATATAACGTGCAGCTTTTAGGTACTCAGATTTATAGTATCAAGAGAGCAGAAGATCGTGAGCTTTTCAAAGAAACGATGGAAAAAATCAATCAGCCGATTCCGGAAAGCGCTATCGTTGAAACGATGGCGGCAGCGAAGGAATTTGCCCGTAAAGTCGGGTTTCCTCTGATCGTTCGGCCAGCATATACTTTGGGCGGCACCGGCGGCGGTATCGCTGAAAGTGAAGATGAACTGGATGAAATCGTTAATAAAGGTCTGAAATACAGTCTTATTGGTCAGGCATTGATTGAACGCAGCGTAGCGGGCTGGAAAGAGATTGAATTTGAAGTGCTGCGTGACGCGGCTGATAACTGCATCACTGTCTGCTCAATGGAAAATCTTGATCCTGTAGGCGTACATACCGGCGATTCTATCGTTGCCGCTCCGGCGCAGACTCTGAGCGATCGCGAAGTACAGCTGCTGCGTCAGGCTTCTATTGATATAGTACGTGAATTGGGTGTGCGCGGCGGCTGTAATGTGCAGTTGGCATTGGATCCAAATTCTGAACGTTATTATGTAATCGAAGTAAATCCGCGTGTCAGCCGTTCTTCGGCTTTGGCTTCTAAAGCTACCGGTTACCCGATCGCAAAGGTTTCCAGTAAAATAGCTATCGGTTATAATCTGGACGAGATTCAAAATGCTGTAACGAAAAAGACAACTGCCTGCTTCGAGCCTTCTATTGATTATGTAGTACTGAAATTCCCGCGCTGGCCTTTTGATAAATTTGTTACAGCCGACCGTACATTAGGCACCCAAATGAAGGCTACCGGCGAAGTTATGGCTATCGAACGCACACTGGAAGCAGCAATGCTGAAAGCGATCCGTTCTTTGGAAATCGGTTTGACTCATCTGGAAATGCCGGAATTAAAAGAACTGAGTGATGAAGAAATTCGTGCTCGCATTTCTAAGATCGATGATGAACGTATCTTTGTTGTTGCCGAAGCACTTCGTCGAGGCGTAAGTCTGGAAGAGATCCATGAGATTACGATGATCGACAGATGGTTCCTGCAGAAAATATTGAATATCGTCAAGATGGAAACTGTTTTAAAAACTGAACCGATGACTAAGGAGATAATGCGTAAAGCTAAACGCATGGGCTTTGCCGATGTGGTTATTGGCGAATATATCGGTAAACAGATGATGGAAGTACGTGCTATGCGTAAGGACTGGGGCATTATCCCAACCTATAAAATGGTTGATACCTGTGCTGCCGAGTTTGAAGCTGAAACACCTTATTATTATTCTACCTATGCTGTTGAAGATGAAGTGCGCGTCAGTGATAAAAAGAAGGTTGCTGTTTTAGGCAGCGGACCGATCCGTATCGGGCAAGGCGTAGAGTTTGACTATTGCTCTGTACATTCCGTATGGGCACTGAAAGAGCTTGGATATGAAACCATCATTATTAACAATAACCCGGAAACTGTAAGTACGGACTTTGATACTTCTGATCGTCTGTATTTTGAACCTTTGACAGTAGAAGATGTTTTGAATATTCTTGATAAAGAACAGCCTGAAGGCGTTATCGTACAGTTTGGCGGCCAAACGGCAATCAATCTGGCTGGACCGCTTGCAGATGCAGGCGTGAAAATACTTGGCTCCAGTGTTGACAGTATTGACAGAGCCGAAGATAGAGAACGTTTTGAACAGCTTTTGACAAACTGCAATATTCCGCGTCCGAAAGGGCATACTGTTTTTGATACGGTAGGCGCTTTAAAAGCTGCAGCTGATGTCGGATATCCGGTTATGGTTCGTCCGTCTTATGTTTTGGGCGGTCGCGCAATGGAAATAGTTTATAATGATGAAGAACTGAAACATTATATGTCCAGTGCTGTTAAGGCTTCACGCGAACATCCGGTACTGGTCGATCATTATCTGCAGGGTACAGAGGTCGAAGTCGATGCTATCTGCGACGGTAATGAAGTGCTGATTCCCGGTATTATGGAGCATATCGAACGTGCAGGTGTGCATTCCGGCGATTCTATCGCTGTTTATCCGCCGCGTAATCTGTCCGAGTCGGTTATCAAAACTATCATTGATTATACCAACCGTATGGCACTTGGACTGGAAGTAAAAGGCATGATCAACATCCAGTATATCGTACGGAATAATGAGGTTTATGTAATTGAAGTAAATCCGCGTTCTTCCCGTACAGTTCCTTTCCTGAGTAAGGTCACCAACGTGCCGATGATCAATGTAGCAACTAAAGCAGCTATGGGTCATTCGCTGCGTGAGCAGGGGTATAAACCAGGCTTGGGCTTCTTCCCGGACTATTATGCAGTTAAAGCCCCTGTGTTCTCCTTCAACAAAATGAGTAATGTCGATATTACATTAGGGCCTGAGATGAAATCTACAGGCGAAGTAATGTGCGTTGATTATCAGTACTCACGTGCTTTGTATAAAGCATGTATTGCTTCCGGTATCAATGTACCGCATGAAGGCTCGATACTGATCACTGTTGCTGATATGGATAAACCTGAAGCGGCAGAAATTGCGGCCGGTTTTGCCGATCTGGGTTATGAAATCATGGCTACCGGAGGTACAGCTGAATATCTGAAAGAAAAGGGTGTTAAGGTGACCGTAGCGACTAAAGTCAGCGAGGGCAGCCCCAACATTCTTGACGATATCAAAGAAGGCCGGATAAGTATGGTTATCAATACAACTAACCATGGTCGTGATGCTGAGCGTGACGGCTTTAAAATCAGACGTTCCACAGTAGAGCATGCCATTGCCTGCCTGACTTCTATGGACACAGCACGTGAACTGCAGCACGTTATGTCGGCAATGCGCCGCCGCCGTGTGGTCAGCATCGTTGCATTGCAGGATTTAGCCTGGGAGGGATAAGCCCGTGCCAAAAACTATTACGAACGCCACTGTTATTGGTCAGCGTGTTTTAAACGCTACTACAAAATTAATAGAAGTTTATGCTCCCGAGATCGCCAAAACGGCGGTCCCGGGACAATTCGTGAATGTGCAGGTCTGCAAGAATACGGCGCCGTTGCTTCGCCGTCCTTTTGGCGTTGCTGGAGTAAATGCGGATAATGGTACTTTCATTATGATATACCGCATTATTGGCGAGGCTACTCATATTCTGGCAGAAGTGTGCAGTGGAGATAAGCTGAGTATCGTAGGTCCTTTAGGCCATGGCTTCGCTATGGAGGCTGAACGTCCATTGCTGGTTGGTGGTGGTCTGGGACTGGCGCCGCTGCTGTATTTGGCAGAAGGATTCTGTGCGCAGAACAAGCCCATAGAGATTTTGATGGGAGGGCGTTCGGAAGAAGAACTGTTTTGGACAGATTTGTACGAAGATATTTGCCAAAATATCCATATTACGACAGATGACGGCAGTTGTGGTGTGCAGGGGACAGTAATTGCTCTTTTGCCGCAGCTTTTAGACAGCGGTAAATATGACTGCGTCTATGTCTGCGGGCCTGTGCCGATGATGAAAGCTGTAGCTGAAGTTGCTGCCGAAAAAAATATAAAATGTCAGGTTTCTTTGGAAAAGTATATGGCCTGCGGTCTTGGCGCTTGCTTGTCCTGTTCGTGCAGTGGTATAGGCAAGCGGCTTAAGGTTTGTACCGACGGCCCGGTATTTTGGGCCGAGGAGGTGGGCGAATGGTAAAAGCATTGTATGATGGACGGTTGGCGACAAATATTGCCGGCTTGAAAATGAAAACACCGATTACCACAGCTTCCGGTACTTTTGGCTTTGGACTGGAATTTACCGACTTTCTTGATCTTGAAAAAGTAGGGGCTGTTACTGTTAAAGGTACCTCCTTAGAACCGCAGCCGGGGAATAAGGGACAGCGTGCTGTTGAAACTCCGTCAGGGATGCTCAACAGTATCGGACTTGAAAATCCTGGTGTGGATTATTTTTTGGAAACAACGTTGCCGCAACTGCGTCAGTATGACGTACCGGTAATAGTTAATATTTATGCCCATTCCTATGAAGATTACGGCAAGGTTGCCAAAAAACTGGATGTAGAAGGCGTTGACGCTTTAGAAATAAATATTTCCTGCCCAAATGTCAAAGAAGGAGGCCTGGTTTTTGGTACCTGCCCTGACAGTGCAGCTGAAGTAGTTAAAGCGGTAAAAAGCAATACGTCTAAAATGGTGATTACCAAGCTTTCACCCAACGTGACCGATATCGTAGCCATGGCCCAGGCTGTAGAAGCGGCGGGAACTGACGCTATTTCACTGATCAACACCTTGATTGGTATGAAAATAGATATTGACAGGCAAAAGCCGGTTTTAGGCAATGTTATAGGCGGACTTAGCGGTCCGGCTGTACGTCCTGTTGCAGTGCGGATGTGTTATCAGGTTGCTCAGAACGTACATGTGCCTATTATCGGTATGGGCGGCATTATGACAGCAGAAGATGCGATAGAATTTTTTCTGGCAGGTGCCAGCGCAGTTGCTGTAGGAACTGTTAATTTTACCAATCCTTGTATTGCAGAAACTATTTCACATGGTATTTTGGAATATATGGATAAGCATGGCATTAAAAAACTTAAAGATATGATCGGTTTGGCGTTGCCAGAAGGTAAGATCCATCTGAAACGCGCTGTAAAACGTTAAGGGGGTGGCAGGATGAATCATGACGATCGTTTGATCGTAGCTTTGGATTTCCCCACAATGGAACAGGCTAAAGCAGTAGTATTGGAATTAGGAGATAATGTCAGCCATTATAAGGTTGGTATGGAGCTTTATTATGCTGCGGGAAGTGAAATGATACGCTTCCTCAAAGGTCATAATAAGCAGGTGTTTCTTGACTTAAAATTACAGGACATTCCCAATACCGTTGCAGGTGCTTTGGCGGTTCTTACTGGTTTAGGTGCAGATATGATGAATGTACATGCCGTAGGCGGTAAAAAGATGATGCAGGCAGCTGTTAAATCTGTGCGTGAAGCTGCTGCAAAATTGGGACGCCCGGCGCCGAAACTGATTGCTGTTACTATTTTGACCAGTATGGATGATGAGCAGTTTGGTGATCTTAATTATAAGAACACTATTGCAGAGCAGGTTATTGCTTTGGCAAAGCTGGCACAGGAAGCTGGCATGGATGGTGTCGTTGCCTCGCCACAGGAAGCTGCAGGTATTCGAAGTGCCTGTGGTCCCGAGTTTTTGATCGTTACGCCCGGTGTACGTCCGGCTGGTGCGTCTATAGATGACCAAAGCCGTATCGCTACTCCTGTCGGAGCATTTAAAAATGGTTCCAGCCATATCGTAGTAGGGCGTCCTATTACTAAAGCAGAAGATAAAATTGCTGCGGCACAAAGCATCGTAGCAGAAATCAGAGGTGTTTGATATGTTGCAAGAAAAAGAAGTAATGCAGCTTTTAGAAGAAACTGAAGCCGTGCTTCACGGACATTTTTTGTTGACCAGTGGTTTGCACAGCCCTATGTATGTAGAAAAATTCAATGTGCTGCAGCATCCTAAATACACAGAAAAGCTTTGTCAGGAGTTGGCTGAACGTTATGCTGCTGATAATGTAGAACTGGTAGTAGGTCCAATGACAGGCGGTATCCTGCTGGCGCACGAAGTTGGTAAAGCGCTTGATACCCGTGCTATTTTTACCGAACGCGAAAATGGTAAAATGACTTTAAAACGCGGTTTTGAGATTCCAAAAGGAACTCGTGTACTGATCGTTGAAGATATTGTTACAACTGGCGGCAGTGTTATGGAAGTTCTGGATGTTGTTAAAGAACATGGCGGCATTCCTGTCGGTATTGGGCTTTTGGTTGACCGCAGCGGCGGTAAAGTTGATTTTGGTATTCGTACTGAAGCTTTACTGCATCTTGATGTACCAACATTTAAAGAAGAGGACTGCCCACTTTGTAAAGAAGGTAAGCCTTTTACTAAACGTGGTCGTACCGGAAAATAAATTGTACAGTGTTAATAGTATGAAAATAAAGTCCGATCGCTTATAATAAAGTGATCGGACTTTATTTTCATATGATTTTGTTATAATAGAGACTGCGTGTAAAAGGGGGAAAAAAGATGCATATTGTAATCAGAGATCATATTTTAGAAGGAGATAATCTTGATGAACTTGCCGCCTGCTTGCTAAGATGGATGCCGCCTTTAGTGCCGTGGATGCTTGATCTGCAAAAGGAAGTAAAAGAGCAGGCGGGTGAATATGGAAGTGAAGGCAAGGCACTGTTAGCTATTGTCAAAGCTAATCCTGATAAATATAAAATAGATTATCAAAGTAAGGACAGTCCTTTTTTATAATTAGTAACCAAGGGAGGTCAGGCATTACAGCTGACTTCCCTTGGTTTTATTTTAGACATATTAAAATAAAAAAGCTGCAGACATCGTCTGCAGCTTACTTTTGCGTGGCAGGGGCAGTAGGAATCGAACCCACAACCAACGGTTTTGGAGACCGCTACTCTACCAGTTGAGCTATACCCCTAAAATGGAGCGGAAAACGAGATTCGAACTCGCGACCCCCGCCTTGGCAAGGCGGTGCTCTACCGCTGAGCTATTCCCGCAAATGGCGACCCGGATGGGACTCGAACCCACGACCTCCGCCGTGACAGGGCGGCATTCTAACCAACTGAACCACCGGGCCATTTGTCAGTAGTCCTGACAGATATAAATAATACCATAAAACCATGAATGATGCAAGGATTTTCTGTAATTTTACTAAATTACTTTTCAGCGGCTTTGCAAAATAATCGTTTTAGCGTATAATCATAAGTAATATCAACGATAGTACTGTTTCGTTGAATAACCAAAGTAAATAAGGAGGATGTATCATGCTCAAAACCCCAGATTGGGCTGCAGGAGCCGAATATCTGCGTGAACATGCGCCTGAGCTGATCCCATTGATCGATAGGTTTCCTGTGTGTGAATTGAAACCTGAGCCAAAGGAGAAGTATTTCGGGACATTAGTTACAGGTATTGTTTCACAGCAGTTACCACCTGATGTCAGTCTGCAATTACTGGAAAAACTAGGAAAATTTTTAGGAAATCCACTGCAGCCACAGGCGGTAGTGGAAGTTTCCATTGAAGCCTTGTGCGAACAGGGACTGGTAAAACAGAAAGCCGAATATTTGAAAAGTTTTGCTGAAGCAGCTGTTGCAGGTCAGGTAACTATAGAAAAATTTTCTGAAATGACTGATGCTGAAATAACTAAGCAGCTTGTCCAAATTCGCGGTTTAGGGCAGTGGACTATTGAAATGTTTTTATTGCTTGCCTTGTGCAGAACTGATGTCATTCCTTCGGCTGACTTTATCTTTAAGAAAGAATTAAAACTTCTTATGGGATTAAGTGATATTCCCAAGCGTGGGCAAATTTCTAAAATAACCGAGCATTGGCGTCCATGGCGTTCTTTAGGTGTATGGTATTTATGGCAGTTTGCTGCTGAAAAAGAGCAGGAAGAAAAAGTTGTTAAAAAGAAAAATTAAAAGACCGCAATGCGGTCTTTTTGTTTTTTATGATTGTAAACTGTTTGTGAGAACAAAGATATTTCAAAAGAAAATGATATAATGAATAAAGATATAGATAGAAAAGGAGGTTATAATATGCTGGACAAAAAGGTTTTGCTCCAAATAACTCTTATACTATGCTTAGTCACTTTTGTCAGTGATGTTTTTGCCGAACCGATAAGTAAAAAGCTTTCTAAAAATGAAGAATTATATCCACAGGGATGGTCTGTCGGCGATCAGGTAAAGTTTAAGAAAAATACTGTGGTTATGATCAATGATTCAGGTGCCGTTATAAGCGGAACTCTAGCAAATGATACATTTTTACGACCACAGGGTTGGCAGCGTATTATCAATGATTATTATTTTATTTCAGCGTATACGAACGGAGGAATTTTTTTCCCTCGTCACTATCGTTATTGGAATAACAGTAATCTATATAGCATTGCTTTACCAAGTTATGGGCACGTTCGTTACAAAGGCGGAACTGCGGTTTCTTTCAGTGCAGAAGGGACAGTAACCAGTGGAACTGTGGCCAATGACATTACAATCGGTATAGGTGATAATCAATATGGCTTTGTGACTTTAAAAAGCGATAGTATTGTGGGTTTTTATGATGATGGTGCTGTAAAAATGGGTACTTTGGCAGAAGATACTAAACTGCGTCCTATTGGCTGGCAGAATAATGCCGTAGACTTGGATAATGCAGGGTTTGTTGAATTTAAAGCTAAAACTGAAATTAATTTTAGTATCGATGGGTATGTTTTGAAAGGAAGTCCTAAAAAAGCTTTGATTTGGAAAAATAATGGTATTGACAGCACTTTTCGAGCAGATGAGGCAGTTGAATTCACAGAGCAGGGCGCGGCAAGTGCTGCAGAATAAATATTGTTAATAATGTTTATTGCAGATTATTATCAATAAGTAGTTGCAAGCGCATAAAGAATATGGTAGAATTATAGACGATTTAAGATGTATTATTAAATTAAAATTGAATATTGTAGAAAATTGGTGCCAGAGATTATAAAATTTCAGCGGCTTAATAGGGAATCCGGTAAAATCCGGAGCTGTCCCGCAACTGTAATGTGGAGCACTGTAATGCGAAACCATTGGACTAGTGTCTGAGAAGGAATTGCAGTGCGATGAAACAGAGCCAGGAGACCTGCCAGTTTTTTAATAATCCTTTTATGACTTGCGATGTACGGGTCGGATACATGAATCGCAGTGTCGTTATTATCAGTTTGGTGTGGTTAGCCGAATGATATTTGCGACGCTTTGTTTTTCATCATGTATCCGAAAGTCTATTTGGTCAACTGGGGAAATGGCGCAGACTATATGCTTTCGAATATGGTCTGCGTTTTATGTTGTCCCGACATTTTACATCGTGCAGGAAAGGAATGGAGCAAATGAAGAAGATTATTTTGGAGAAGAGTACTTTATTAACGCTGTTAGTCACCAGTGGTGTATTTATGGGGGGGACGTGCGTTTTTGCAGAAGAGCCTGTAGAGAGATTTACTTTAGGTGAGTTTGTAGTTACGGCAAGCCGTGTAGCAACTAATAAGTCTGATACTCCTGCTAATATCAGCGTTATTACAAAAGAAAGTATTGCTGATAATAATTACAGCGATGCCGCTGAAGCTATCAGTAAAATTCCCGGGGTCAATGTTCTTGGCAGCGGAGCAAAAGGTACAAGTATGGGACAGGACAAAATTTTGATTAATGGAGACGAGCGCGTTTTAATACTTGTCGACGGACGGCGCGTTAATTTAGGAAGTAGCGGTAATTACAGTGCAGATTGGCTTCCGCCTGTCAATGCTATTGAACGAATAGAAGTATTGAAGGGTGCAGGTTCAGCTTTATATGGTACAGATGCCGTTGGCGGCGTTATAAATATTATTACAAAAAAAGGCAGTGAGTTGGAGAGCCATGTTACTGTCCGTGCTGCTTCCGGCTCATGGAATACCGAGCAGTACGGTATTACTGCTGGTGGTGCAACTGAAAACGGTTTGGGGATATTTGTCAGTGCCAGTAAAGATCGTCGCGGCAACTATAGCTATAAGGATATTGACGGCGATGTTAAAACTATGCCAAACTCCGGTTTTAATACAGATGGTGTCAACCTGAAACTGGATCAGCAGATTGGGAAGGACAACCGCATTACCATGCAGTTTGAACACTTGAATACTGAAGGCGGATCGCCGTTGTATAATTTTAAAGATGGTAATTATAATGTCTATAATTCAGCCCATAAACGGGTGAATAATAATGTGAATTTAAGATACGATTGGAATGAAAGTGCTGATAATAACGGCTATATACAGCTTTACAGAAATTATCAAAAAGCAAATTTTTATAGTGAAGATCCTTATCAAGTGGCCGATTTTAATGAAAAAACTATTGGTGTAGATGTGCAGCAGAATGTTACCACTGCAAAAAGCAATCAAATTACAATGGGGTTACAGTATTATAAGACTGAAGTAGAAAATAAAGACATGTATGATGGTAAAAGAGATATCAATAACAAAGCTGTTTTTATAGAAGACAGATGGCAGTTCGCTGATTCATGGCAATTGAATACTGGCTTGAGGTTTGACCATCATAGCAAATATGGCGGTGAGTTAACTCCACATATTGCCGTCAATAAAAAAATTAACAAAGATAGTAATGCTTATATTTTCTGGAGCCGAGTTTTTAATGCACCTACTACTGATGAGTTATATTCTGTCAATGCGTCAATGGGTATTGGGAATCCAAATCTTGCACCAGAGAAGGGACAGGCTTTAACTATAGGTGTTAATACTAAGATAGGTGAAAAAACTAATATGTCTTCCAGTGTGTTTTATAGTGATATCAAGGATGCTATTGGTTGGAAGGATATGGGAGGAGCGGTTTACCAATCATTCAACGTAGATAGAGAAAAGCGTAGAGGTATGGAATTAAGTGTAAATCATAATTTTGATGATAAATTTTCAGCTTATGTCTCTTATACTTATGTAAAAGTTGAACGTGATAGTGGATTTGGGTATAAGGATTATGATAATACGAAGCCAAATATTTATAGAACCGGTTTAAAATATAAGAACTATAAATTACTGTTAAATGCTGATATCACAGCTGTTACCGGTCAGATTCTTATGCATGACTCTTATGGATATACGGATAAATCTTATTTTACACTTGATTTAGGCGTTCAGTATAAAATCAATAAGGATGCGAAAGTTTTTATTAAAGGATATAATTTAACTAATGCCCGTTATCAGGAATACGGTGGATATGCATATAATCCTGTTACATGGGGACTTCTCATGCTGCATATCCGATGCCGTCACGCAGCTTTATTGTGGGTATGGAGTACAATTTTTAATGAAACAGTTATTTAATTATTGTTCATTGCCAATGTATGAAGCCGATTTGTCCGATGTTCAGCAAAATCTGCAGAGCTTTCTTAAAGAGTTTGAATTATCTTGTATTGAGCAAAGGGTATATCAACCTTTAGGGCAGGTGCCATACAAGGATCTGACGCTAGGAGTACATTTAAATTATTGGCCGGAATGGATGAGTTTTTTTTGCGGCAATCAAAAGTTGCTTAGGCAAAGCTTTAATAGTGAACAGCAGTTAAAAGATTATTATGGCGGTGCAGCGAATGCAGAAGAATGGCTTAATGTCATAAAAAGCAACTTGCAGGCTGCACTATCAGTACATCCGGAATATTTGGTATGGCATGTTTCCAATGCCGGAAATGAAGAAGTTTTCACTTTTGATTTCAAATATAATGATGAACAGATATTAAATGCAACAGCAGCTGTATTTAATAGTGTTTGCCATATTATTCCCGATAATGTCATCGTACTTTTTGAGAATTTATGGTGGCCGGGGCTGAAACTTTTAGAGCCGGGACTGGTAGAAAAATTTTTCTCGTTATTAAAAACGAAGAACGTTGGAATTATGCTCGATACAGGACATTTAATGAACACAAACATGTATTTAACTGACGAACTGGCTGGCATAGCTTATATATGTCAAGTATTGGATAAATTAGGAGACCTAAAGCATCTGATCAAGGGTGTGCATTTAAGCTGCTCACTTTCAGGAGAGTATCAGCAGCAGTTTGCCAAAGTGGTGCCGCCGAAAATCGATTTTGCAGCATTACTGACGCATATCGCAAAAATAGATCGACATATGCCCTTTAGCGATACTGGAGTGTCTGAGATTTTAGAAAAGGTACAGCCGCAATATTTAGTCCATGAATTATTTTATGACAGTTTGTCAGATATGAGCGTCAAGTTATCTCAACAACAAAAAGCCTGTGGTGTTAGGAGCAGATGAGATGAAAATATTTTTTAAAAATATGATGACATTGCTGGCGTGTTTGATGTTTTTAGTGTGCAGCGGTTGCGGCATTAAAGCAGAAAGTGATAAAAACAAGGTTGCTTACAGTGTAACTGATGTTACCGGTACGGTGATCGAGTTTTCAGAGAAACCTAAAAGAATAGTTTCAATGGGAATAGGCAGTGATGAAATATTGCTGGAGTTAGTTGAGCCGGAACGCATTGCTGCACTTACTTATCTGTCTGACGATGCTGGTATTTCATCGGTCAGTATTAAAGCTCAGGTAATTAAAGGCAGAGTGCAGCGTAATAATCTGGAAGCAATTTTATCTTATGCTCCTGATCTTGTGGTAGTACCTGATTGGGATGGGATAGACTTTGTTGGTCAGCTTCGGTCTGCCGGAATAAAAGTTTATGTTCACAAGACACCTAATACAATGCAGGAAATCAAGGCTAATATTGCTGAGCTTGCTGCTGCTGTCGGAGAAGATGAGCAGGGATACCTATTGCAGCAGCAAATGGATGAACGATTGTCTGCAATTTGGTCTAAAGTCGGAAAAATAAAACCTGAACAGAGAAAAAAGATTGTGGCACTGTCTTTTATGGGGCCAATGGGTATCAAGGGTTCATCTTTTGATGATATGTGCCATTATGCAAATATTATTAATGCTGTTGAGAATCTTGATATTCCTAGAAATGCTGCTTTTTCAGAAGAACAGATGCTTTTATTGGATCCAGATATTATTTTGGTGCCAAGCTGGGATTACAGTGGAACAAAAAATACTGGTGAATTTCAACGTCAGATTATGACTAATGAAGCATATCAGGGGATTAAGGCTATTCGTAATCATCAGGTTGTTCAAGTTCACGATAGGTATTTGTACAGTACTTCTCAATACGCTGTTAATGCTGTAGAGGAATTGGTTGCTGTTAGTTATCCGGAGCTATATTAGGAGGCTTAAATAATGTCCGGTCGATGTGAGAATTTATACATTGATCGGGCATTTTTGTATTGACACTAAAGTTAAAGAGTGTTAAAATGCAATAGAGTTAGCCATAGCTAACTCTATTGCATTTTATTTTATGAATAAAGTTGTTTATATTGATTTAAATATAGAATGTTTTTGGTTGAAAACAGTGAGCTATTTATTTTTAAGGGAGGCAGTTTATTGATGAGAAAAATTGCGATTTATGGCAAGGGCGGTATTGGCAAGTCTACTACTACTTCAAATTTATCGGCGTCATTGGCGCTTAAAGGTTATAAAGTAATGCAGGTAGGTTGTGACCCTAAGTCTGATTCAACTAAGAATTTGATGAAGGGGATGCGTATTCCTACTGTTTTAGAACAGCTTAAAGAAAAGGGGGAAGCTTTAGAATTAAAAGATATTGTTTTTGAAGGCTTTGGTGGCGTCCTGTGTGTAGAAGCAGGAGGTCCGACACCTGGCATAGGCTGTGCAGGGCGCGGTATTATTTCAGCTTTTGAAAAGCTGGAGGAGTTGAAGGCTTTTGAAATCTATAAGCCGGATATCGTCATCTATGACGTGCTCGGCGACGTTGTTTGCGGCGGTTTTGCAATGCCTATCAGGGGTGGTTATGCCAGAGAAGTGTTTATTGTTTCTTCAGGAGAGATGATGGCGCTTTATGCGGCTAATAATATTGCTCAGGCGATCAAAAACTTTGGACGCAGGGGTTATGCTCGCTTGAAAGGCATTATTTTGAACGCTAAAAATATTGAGAATGAACAGGAACTGGTGGCCAAGGTTGCCGCTGAGATTGAAACCGAGGTCGTAATGTATGTTCCACGTTCGGGAGATATACAAACAGCTGAAAATCAGGGCGGTACGGTTAGCGAATTTGTACAGGCTTCGCCGATGGTCAAGATCTATCAGGAGTTGGCTGATAAAGTTTTAGAAATGAGTGAAGATACTAAGGGGATGAATAATGAAAAATAAATTGTTGTTGTTGGCAGTAGTCGTTATAGTAAGTGCGCTTTTGTATTATTGCTTTAATACAGGCAGTAAAAGTGAAAATGTGTCGGCTGCTGCCGGTGAAACTTATAAACTTGAGTATACACATACGTTGCAGACTTATGGTTTTACTGAACCGGTTGTTTTAAAAGCAAAGCCTCAGCGAGTCGTATCTTTAGTGCATACTCCGGTTTTGGCACTGCATGAGATGGGTATTAAGCAGGTTGCTGTGCCCCAGGCGGCGATGCTGGAATGGCCTGCAGATTTGGTGAAGGATGCAAAGCTGCTGAATGTGTCGATGAATTCTAATTTTGATATCGAATCAGTTATTGCTTTGGAACCGGATCTGGTGATAGTAGGTTATCAGTCTAAGGATACTTATGGGAAAATTATGGATCGTGAAAAATACCTGTTTATTATGTTGATGCCGGGCATGTTGTATCTTATGAGTCTATCAAGGAATTGACTGACGTACTGATCAAAGCCTTTGGTCAACATAATGCAGGTGCTGAAGCTATTACGGACAGGTTCAACAAATTGGAAGCCAGAATGGCCGAAAAAAGACAGGAAAATAAAGGGCAAAAAGTTATGGTGCTGCAATCAGCCCCGCCGCGTCATTATATACAGGGTAAAGATGGGACTTTAGGCAGTATGCTGGATATGCTGGGGTACGAAAATGTGTATCAGAACAATAAGATGGTATTGATTGATCTGGAGCAGGCTTTATCTTACGAACCGGATTTACTGTTTTGTGTAGGCGGTTCTAAAACTGCGGCAGAGCATCAGCAGGTAATGGAAGAGGATTTTGCTAAAAACCCTGAATACTGGAACAATATTAAGGCGATACGCGAACATGAGGTTATTTATCTGCCGATAAAATATGTTGCGACAGCCGGGATCAATGTTATTGATAATATAAATGAATTGATCGATATTATTGATGCGAAGAAGCTGAAACAAAATGGGTAAAGAAGTAAATGTACTGCGGGTAAGTATGGTTTGCCTGGTTTTAGTGGCAGTATTATTATTGCTGGCTGTTGTTGCGCTGGGAGTTGGTAGTGCCGGGTATTCGCTGCAGCAGATCATACAGGCTCTTTTTTATGATGAAAGCGGACCGGTGAGGGTAGTTGTTTATAATTTGCGGTTACCGCGTCTGATTATGGCAGTCGAAGTAGGGGCCTGCCTTGCTGTTGCAGGTGCTCTTTTGCAGGCTGTCATGCGTAACCCTCTGGCTGATCCGGGGATTATAGGCGTCTCTGCCGGTGCGGCTACTGCGGCAACGACGATTCTACTGTTGTTTCCGACTTTGGTTTCATCAGTGCCGCTTTTTGCTTTTGGCGGTGCGGCTTTGGCCTGTGTACTTATTTATTTGCTGGCCTGGCGCGATGGGATTGATACTGTCAGAATAATTTTGTCCGGTGTTGCGATAAATACGGTTTTGGGAGCGTATAACTCCTTTTTGCAATTATTGAATTCTGATAATCTTTCCAGTGTTTTATCTTTTATGAACGGCAGTCTTTCGGGACGTTCCTGGGATCATGTTTATATCATTACGGTGTATGCTTTTATTGGTCTTGTTTTAGGCGTATGCTGTATAAAAAATGCCAACATTTTGCAGCTGGGTGACGAAATGGCTCAAAGCCTGGGAGTAAATGTAACTTTTGTACGTATCTTTTTATCTGCGGTGGCTGCTTTTTTGGCAGCTGCGACGGTAGCAGAGGCCGGTATGATCGGTTTTGTAGGGCTGGTTGTCCCGCATATTGCGAGAATGATGGTTGGCTCCGACTATAAAGCACTGCTGCCGGTGAGTATGCTTTTGGGTGCGGTGATTCTTCTGGCGGCAGATACTTTGGGGAGGACACTTATACCTGGGATGGAGATACCTGTAGGTATTGTTATGGCAGTTACCGGCGGACCGTTTTTCTTGTATATGTTAAGAAAGAAGGGCAAAGTAAGTGGAAGTTAAGGGTGAAAAATTAGAGATCGGTTACGATGGGCGTATTGTAGTCAGGGAAATGGATATTACTGTAAAAAAAGGTGAGATCACGACTATCATCGGCCCTAACGGTTCAGGTAAATCTACTCTGCTGAAAGCGCTGACACGATTGCTGCGCTGTAGTATGGGCTGCGTCTATCTGAATCAGGAGGATCTGTACAATATCGACAGTAAAAAACTTGCCAAATGTATTGGTGTTTTGCCGCAGCGCCATTGCGCACCTCCTGATTTTAAAGTCAGAGATTTAGTAGGTTATGGGCGCGTACCCTATCAGAAGTGGTACGAACATAATACGGAAGAAGATGAAAAGATAATAGAGTGGGCCTTGAAAGCAACAGGTACCTGGGCTCTGCGGGATAAATCTATTCAGGAATGCTCGGGCGGGGAATCGCAGCGGGTATGGATAGCTACCGTATTGGCGCAGCAGCCGGAAATTTTGTTTTGGATGAGCCGACTACATATTTGGACATTGCGCATCAGCAGGAAACGATGAAACTTGTAAAAAGGCTGAACCATGAGGCGGGGATCGGCGTAGTGATGGTCCTGCACGATTTAAGTCATGCGCTGGAGATCAGTGACCGGATCATAGTTTTGAAAAATGGCTGTAAGTATGGTGAAGGTCGTCCGCAGGATATTATCACACCTAAAATGATGCGTGAGGTTTACGACGTAGATTGTGATGTAGTGCAGATTCCTGGGCGTAAGAAGCCTTTAATTATGTTTAAAGAAATAAGTTGATAAAAGGAGTTTTTTATGGCGATGGATGGAAAAGAGCTGGTTGAAAAACTTGCTAAATTGAGTCAGGTACAAAGCATTAAAGATATACCACAGCTTACTCATGCTTTGTTCCCGGGGACACACTGTCCTCTGATGGGTGCGGCTATGGCTGTTGGTGGCATCAAGGACAGCCTGATCGTTGTGGTTGGTACGGATGAATGCACTTATTACACTAAAAGTATGACCATACATTCTGAAAAATTTGGGGGCATTGACGGCCGTTGTGTTTCAGTCGTTTTGGATGACCATGATGTAACCTTTGGCAGTGCGGAAAAGGTACAGGGAGCTTTTAAAGAAATAATTGAAGAATATCGCCCCCAATGTGTATTTTTGGTAACTACCTGTGTCATTGAAATAATTGGTGATGACTTTGACGCTATTTCAGAAGGTCTCAGTGAGCTTTATGGTATTCCGGTGCTGCCGGTTCATACTGAGCATTTTAAATGTGAGGACCATTTGCCTGGTCTGGAACGAACGATTACTGTTTGTGCTGAAATGATGAAATCGTGTGATTGTGACAACAGTGTCAATTTGCTGGGGCAGAGAATGGGTGATTTTGCAACGACGGAGCTTTATGCCATGCTGCAGAAAGCCGGCGTAAAAATCGGTTTGCAGCTGCCCTGCGGCTGTTCGGTAGACGATATAAAAAATGCTGCTGCAGCGAAAGTGAATATTGTCGTTAATGATATTGCGCTGCCGCTGGCCCAAAAGATGCAGGAAAAATTTGGTATTCCTTACGTTTACTTTAATAAATTTGTTATTCCCGAAAAAATCTATGAAGCCTATAAAAATCTTTTTGGGTATTTGGAGCTGGAACTGCCGGGAGAATTGGAAGGACTTTATCAAAACGCAAGAGAGAAAATCGAAAAAAACAAGGGTGAATTGGAGGGTATTACTTATATTTACGGGAATACGCCGTATGCAGTTTTTGAAATGAACTGTTTCCTCAGTTCCCTGGGAATGGTGCCTCAGGTGATCCAAACCAACAGATATACAGAAGCAGATGAGCCTTATGCAAAAGAAATATTGCAGTATACAGATCCTTATGTTTGCAAAGCGGCTAATATCGCGCCGCTGCAATATGTGTATGATGTATTGTCTCCTTATTTATATTTAGGACATGAATTTGGCAACAGACTGCGTCAAAAAGGTATTGCCATTGTTCACAGCGACAGAGCGAGTGGCATGCTGGGTTTTGAAGTTACAGGATATTTACTGCAGCAGTTAGTCAAGTCTGTTAGGGAAGCCAAAGAATATAGAAAGGAGCTGGGCTTATGAGTTTATGCAGATATTTGCCTGTTCCGTCAGATAGAATGGGTATCATTTGGAGTTTGCTCAGCGTAAAAGACAGCATCATTCTTGAATATGGCCCGGCCGGGACAACTCATTTTAGTATGGGCTTTTATGGAGCTTTAGGAGTAGACTGGCAGCAGAGGCTGTTTACAACACATATGAACGAAGACGATGTAGTCATGGGCGATGTTACCCGTTTGGAAGAAGCTATTGTCGAATTGGATAAAAGCTATGAACCAAAAGTTATTTTTGTCGTGGCATCTTCTATTTCCGCAGTTATTGGTACTGATATAAAAGGCGTTTGCAATTATATGCAGAAAGAAGTTCAGGCTAAGCTGGTTGCATTTGAGCAGGGAGGATTTAGGGGCGACTACAGCATAGGTCTGACTGAAGTTTATAAATTGCTGGTCAATAATCTTCCTTGTAAAGAACAGAGAAAGAGAAAGAAAATATTTAATATCATTGGCGCGTCAATGGGCAGTTATCGTGCCGCGTCGGATGTATGGGAACTGCAGAACTTGATGCGTGAAGCCTTTGGTTATGAAATGCATACCTGCCTGTGCTATGAAACATCTGTTGATGAAATCGGTGATATCGGCACAGCTGAAATAAATTTGGTAATGCGTCAGGAAGGTTTACCAGCAGCAGAAGTGCTGAAAAATAAATTTGATATGCCATTTGTTGTCAGTGCTCCTTACGGTTATGCAGCAACTTTAGCATGGTTGGAAGAAGTCGGTAAAATTCTGGGACAGCTACCTGACGTTAAAATGTGCGCCAGATTACGTCTTAAAGCACAGAATACAGCGTCTTTAAAAATGTATGCTATGATGATGGGCAGAAAAAAAACACCTCCGGCAGCTGTGATCGGCGAGTATGACCTGGTTAAAGGGTTGAGTGCTTTTCTTCGGTCTGTAGGGATCGATGTTAAGTATAAACTTTGCAGCCATTCTTTAAAAAGTATCGTTGAGCCTGAGTTGGATATTCGATATATATCTGTGGAAAAAGAAAAAATTGATATATTAAAAAAATTGCAGAAGACACTTGTTCTGGCAGACGATGTTTCGCACAGGCTTTGTGATAGCAGTAATGTCGTATTGAGAGTAAGTGCTCCTTTTATTGACGGAGCCCAGATAGCGACACATTTGCCGTTGCTTGGCGAAAAGGGGACAGATTTCTTACTGGAAACTATCGAAGCATATTATCAGACTTTAGCTTAATAATAGAAACTTTAAGTATCCCCTCTAGATATAATACGTGAGGGGATACTTAAAAACAAAAGGTTAGCTAAGGCTAACTTGGCGCGTAAGAAAAATTTTTCTGGACAGGCTAAATGCCGGTAAGTTATGGGCCTGAAAGATTCCATACTATATTTTTATAATAAAAAGGAGGCTGACGCTGTTGTTGTTTTAGTATTCATTATAAGGAAATTTTAGGGGGAGTTCGAATGAAACGGTTTTTAAAATTTTTATGCATGTGCCTCATTATGAGTATGGCAGAATCAGCACATGCCGCATTGCCAACAGTAAAAGATACGGTTATTATTTCTGCGGCAGACAGAAAAGCCGTTACTCTTGCTGAAATGGCTGAAAACTTTGTTGATTATGATGTAGTTTTTTTTGGTGAATTTCATGATCAGGATGTACTGCATGAGCTGGAATATGAAATGCTGCAGCAACTGTATGCCATTCATGGTGACAAGCTTGTTTTGTCACTGGAAATGTTTGAGGCAGATAACCAGTTCGTTTTAAATGAGTATTTAGCCGGTAGAATTACGGAGGAGGAATTTCTGGCAAAATCGCGTCCCTGGCCAAGATATAAAACAGATTACCGTCAGCTGGTAGAATTTGCAAAAGCACATAAGCTGCCAGTCTTAGCCAGCAATATACCACGTTTTTTAGCAGCAAAATTGGCGAAAGAGGGAACTTTAGCTGCAGTAGCAGAGCTGGATAAGCAATATTTACCGGTCAGGACCTATGCGCCTGCAGGAAAGTATAAAGAGAAGTTTGCTGCTTATATGACTAAGGGGCAAACACCGATGCGAATTCCGCAGGAACGGATAGATCAGGTATTTGCCGCACAGTGCATAAAAGATGATAAGATGGCGGAAAGTATTTTTTATTATTGGCAGGATAATCAGGATAAGGTAATTTTTCATATCAACGGCTGCTTTCATTCCGACGGACATTTGGGAACTGTCGAAAAATTGGAAGCATTGAATCCGGCGTTAAAAGTAGGTGTAATTACGCCTAAAGACATGCCGGAATCTAAAAACTATATGGAAACCTATGCTGATGATAAAAAAGACGGCGAATATATTATTTATTTTCCAAGAGTAGAAAAAGAATAATGATCAGAGGAAGGATATTATGATGAAAATAAAAAACAAACAATTTTTCAACAGGAAAATATTGATGACATTAGTTGTTGGCACAAATGTCATTTTGGGGAGCACAGCGGTATATGCTGAAGAACCACAGAAATTTACTTTAGATGAATATGTGGTAACTGCTACCCGTACAGAATTGAGCAGAAAAGAAGTTCCTCAGAGTGTGGAAGTTATAACAAAAGAGGATATCCAGAATATTGGGGCAACCAATGTTATAGATGCCTTACGTACGGCGACTAACATAGAAATACCGGAAGCTGCGGGTGTAGGGCACACTTTGGGAATCAGAGGCAGCGGGAAAAATGATGTTTTGGTTTTGCTTAACGGGCGTCGTATTCCCGGAGAAGGGTATGGCCAGGTTTCTACTAATACCTATGTGCTGTCACGGCTGAATGTGAACAATATAGAACGAATCGAAGTGCTTCGCGGGCCATCAGGTGCATTATATGGATCAGAGGCCTCAGCTGGTGTTATTAATATTATTACGAAAAAATCTGAAAAAAAATCAATGACTGTAGGTGTAGCTACAAATAGCCGTGAAATGAGTAATTATTACCATTTTGACAGCGGCAAAGACGGTAAGTTAAGTGCTGCTTTTGATGCTAACTTTACTAAAGTCCGCTATTTTAAATGGGATGATGCCAATATGAGTAAATATTTTGGACCGACTCAAAATTATAGCTTGGATGTAGATTATGAAATGGACCAAAACAACAGTTTAAATTTATATCTGAACTATGAGAATACCAATCAGCAGTTCAAAAAATTTACCAGTGCCAGCGGTCCTTTTTCTTATTTAGGTATATATAATGTAGATAGGAAAAGTGCCAGCCTTACTTATAACGGACAGAATGATAACAGTAATTATATGCTAAGCGCAACTTACGGTGAATTAAAAAAAGATGTTACCAGTGCTATGAGCGCAAACAGTGTGGGAAGCTCCAAATTTAATTTTTGGAATATTGAAGCACGTGATACGATCAAGCTAGACAATAATAATCGTTTGACTTTCGGCGGCGAGTTCAGAACTGACGGTCGCAAAGACAGCAGTATTGACGAAAGTTCTGATCAATATTCTTTATTTATACATGACGAATTGAAACTGGGTGAGAAACTATTGCTGATTCCGGCTGTTCGCTATGATCACCATGACAGCTTTGGCAGCGAGACTTCTCCGAATATTGGCGCGACATATTCCTTTACAGAGGGCTCAAGGCTTAAGGCTAATTATGGAGAAGGTTACAGAGCACCGTCTATTTCAGAATTATATGGTACTTATTCCAATCCGAATCTGCGTCCTGAAAAATCAAAGGGCTATGAGTTATCATATGAACAGGAATTTGGCGATGATACTGCAATTAAATTAACATATTTCAAAAACAAAAAGACTGATGCCATTGCTATGGATTACAGTTTAGCGCCTAATTATCAATATATGAATATAGAAAAGTCTTCTTCAGAGGGTGTTGAATTTGAAATCAAGCATGACTTGGGAAATGGTTTTACAGTAATCGGTAATTATGATTATCTGGATGCTATGAACGATAAGACTAATACACGTTTGAATTACAGCGCCCGTAATACTTATACAGCAAAATTGATGTGGACAGAGCCTGTAAAACAGGAATGGAATATTACTGCCTGGAATAAGTGGTATTCTGATTATAGGGCAGACAGTGAAGATCACAGTATCAATACGTTTAATTTTGTCGTTAATAAACGCTGGGGCGATAAATATCGTGCTTATGCCGGAATCGATAATCTTTTTGATAAAAAGATTACCAGTATGCGTTATTCGGGAAGGTTGTGGCGTGTTGGTGCGGAAATGACCTTCTAAAAATTTTATGCAGGATTTGAAAAAGCTGCTGCCTTTGGGCAGTAGCTTTCTTTGCTATAAGCAGTGCATTTGTGCTACAATAATAAATTATAGATTAGTAATTGAGCATAAAAGGATAGAGAGGTGTTAGCATGGGACAGCCTAAAATCACAGAGATAGAGGCGCAGGTTGGCGAGTGGGAATTTTTAAAAGAACTGCCGCAGGAAATAGATGGCTTTAAGTTAACAATGGGACAGGGAATAGACGGACAGATCTTAACGATTGCTTCATATAGTAATGAAGCAATGCACAGCAAGCTTGATTTGATTTATACTTCGGAAACCTTTGATTATGTACCTGTAAAAACGATTGGCATGCATACGTTCAGAGATATTCGCTATTTTTGCCGCGACAGGGATAAATTTGCTAAAATGATGCATGAGAAGCTGCCGGAGCTTTTAGCGGACGTGAACAGGGAAAAGAAGCATCAGATGGGAACCTTGATAGAGGAAGCCGGGCTTCTGAACTGGGCGTATACCGGCAAGCTGCCGCAGAAAATAGGTGCTTTTGAATTGTATATAACTCCTGACAATCCCATCGATTATATCAATGGTTCAACGCTTTTTATTGATTACAGTGACTTTGAACATGGTAATCAGCTGGTGTTTTTCTATAATAGCTTCCGCGATGAGTTTTTTGCTGAAACGAAAAAACGGTTTATGACAGGAATAACACATGAATTTGATTGCCGAAATTTAAAAGATCTGGAAAATCTGCTGGACAATAATCTGGAACAGGCATTGCAAAAACTTGGCAAAGCGTAACGAATGTAATAAATTTATTGTCTGAAACTCTTGACATCTTGATGTAAATGCCATATAATATGCCTACATGGTTTGAATGGCCCGGTGGTTCAGTTGGTTAGAATGCCGCCCTGTCACGGCGGAGGTCGTGGGTTCGAGTCCCATCCGGGTCGCCATTCATGCCTCGGTAGCTCAGTTGGTAGAGCAACGGACTGAAAATCCGTGTGTCGACAGTTCGATTCTGTCCTGAGGCACCATGTACATGCGGGAATAGCTCAGCGGTAGAGCACCGCCTTGCCAAGGCGGGGGTCGCGAGTTCGAATCTCGTTTTCCGCTCCAGTTAAGGCGACATAGCCAAGCGGTAAGGCAGAGGTCTGCAAAACCTTTATCCCCAGTTCGATTCTGGGTGTCGCCTCCACTTTTCGTTACCCATGCCGGGGTGGCGGAACAGGCAGACGCAACGGACTTAAAATCCGTCGGGATTGGAAAACCGTACCGGTTCGATTCCGGTCCTCGGCACCATTATTTTTATGGTGAATGCAAGCAGTACAACTACATAGTCAAGCAAGAGATTGACGGAGCGTCCCGCATCGGACGCTTTTTTTATTATTTAATTTTAGGATTTGAAATGAAAGCGGTGAGAAATATGGTGAATAGTTTTGCAGAATTGAAGGTTTGTGCTGAAACGGTTGAGCTGCTTAAGCAAATGGGTATTAAAAAGCCGATGCCTGTTCAGGAACAGGCTATACCGGCCTTATTTGCAGGCCGTGATGTTATAGCAAGAGCGCAGACAGGTACTGGTAAAACACTGGCATTTTTAGTACCGATGGTAGAACGTCTGGATGCGGCTAAGCCTTTTGTACAGGCGTTGGTGATTACGCCGACTCGTGAACTGGCGCAGCAGATAGCAGTAGAGCTGAAGAAGTTATTGGGCGGAAGTGAAGTAAAGGTGCTTGCGGTTACCGGCGGCCGTGATTTTGAGGCGCAGAAGCATAAGCTGGACGGCAAAAGCCATGTTTTGATCGGTACGCCGGGGCGTCTTTTAGATCATATCCGCAAAGGCAATACTAACCTTGGCGGAGTTAAATATCTGGTTTTGGATGAAGTTGATGAAATGCTTAATCAGGGCTTTATTGATGAAGCTTCGGAGCTTATCGCAATGACTGATCCGGAACGGCAGACTATGCTGTGCAGTGCTACCTTATCAGAGGAAGTGCAGAAGCTTGGTAAACGTATTACCCGTAATTGTGCTTTGATCGATATTGACCCTAATAAAGCAACGGTTGAAAATATCAAACAGATCTGCATCAAAACTACGGACGAATATCGTAATAAGGCTGTTGCTTCATTAATAGACCGTTACAATCCTTATCTGATGATTGTTTTTTGCTTCAGCAAAGAACGCACAAAAGAATTGGGTGAGTGGCTGGGAACTCAGGGATATAATGTAGATGTGCTGCATGGTGAGATGTCGCAGGCCAAACGCAAAACAGTAATGAAAGCCTTCCGTGAGGCCAAGCTGCAGGTCCTGGTTGCCAGTGATCTGGCTGCACGTGGGCTGGATATCGAAGGCGTGACTCATGTCGTTAATTATGATATCCCGCATGACGTAGACTGGTATGTGCATAGAATAGGACGTACTGGGCGTGCCGGTAACGAGGGGATTGCAGTTACCTTATACACTGCTGAAGAAGTAAAATGGCTCAAAAATATTGAAAACAAGCTTGATGTGAAAATGGAACGGCAGAATTTAGACGGCAAAACGATAGCCCGTCGTGAGCATGCGCCAGTACAGAAAAAACGTAAGGCAGAAGCTGCTAAACCGAAACGCGGTAAAAAAGCTGTCGTGGATAAACGTAAAGCACCTAAGACCGGCTCTAACCGCCGTCAAAATAAGAATAAATAAGTGTGAGAAAGTGAGGGGACTGTTATGCAGGCGATAAACAAAGAAAGAGTAGCCGGATTGTTACAGGGGCTGGCGCAATTTGGCAAAACAGAACACGGAATCACAAGATTGGCTTATACGGCAGAAGACAAAGCAGCGCAGGAATGGCTGCTCAAGCAGATACAGGACTTACAGCTGAAGCTGTCTGTAGATGCTGTTGGTAATGTCTTTTTGCGTCGTGAAGGTAAAAATACTGATTTGGCGCCTGTTGCCATGGGTTCCCACATAGATACTGTCGTGCAGGGTGGTGCCTATGATGGTACTGTAGGTGTTGTAGGTGCTTTAGAAGTACTTTATATGCTGCAGGATGAAGAACTGGAGCGGCCGATTGAGGTCATTATTTTCAGGGCAGAGGAATCAAGCCGTTTTGGCTTTGCTACCATCGGCAGTAAACTGATGGCCGGTGTTGGCGACCCTGATAAATTCTCGGGCGCTGCCAAAGAAGGTGCAGTGACTTTTAAAGAAGCACTGACAGAATGGGGCTGTGACCCTGCTGCCTACAAACAGGCACGTAAAGCAGCAGGCTGCTTTAAAAGTTTTTGGGAAATACATATTGAACAGGGTAAGGTACTGGAAGAAACAGGTGAACGCATTGGTATCGTTCATAATATTGCGGCGCCGACGCGGTTTAAAATCATTGTCGAAGGTATAGCTGATCATTCCGGAGCCACTCCCATGGGTTTTCGTAAAGATGCGCTTGTAAGTGCGGCCAGGCTTGTTATAGCCATTGAAGAAGCTGCAACTAATGAAGCGGAAAGTGGCACGGTAGCTACAGTTGGTGTTTTGGATGTAGAGCCGTCTTCGATCAATGTAGTTCCTGGCAAGGCTACCTTGTGGGTAGATTTGCGCGGAGTAGATGAAGAAAGTATCAACTGTGCCTTGAGCGATATTCGTGATGCGGTTTCAGAAATTGCTAAAAATGACAGTATTACTATCACTATGGATATGCTGACAGCCGATAATCCTGTCGCTTTGTCGGAAGAGCTGGCAGCAAAGCTGGATGTTATCTGTGCGGCGAAAGGTATCGCTTATCGCCATATGAACAGTGGAGCCGGCCACGATGCTATGCACATGGCTAAACTGGCTCCTGCAAGTATGCTGTTTGTCCCCTGTAAAGGCGGCATTAGCCATAACCCGGCAGAATATGCTGACAACGAAGATATTTGTCTGGCGATCGAGATTTTGGCGGAAGCTGTAAAAGAAGAAGCATCTGCTTAAAAAAGTAAACCAAACGATAAAAACAGGCTGAGAAGAAAAATAACTGTAAAATCTGCTGCAAAGCAGTCCTGCTAAGGCAGGGCTGCTTTGCTTTTTTACTTTGTTCGTAATATAATTATAATGATATAGAATTTTCATTTTTCAATTTGAGGAGACGATAACATGGAAGAAGTGCGTGTGCGTTTTGCACCCAGCCCAACGGGTTATTTACATATCGGTGGAGCAAGAACAGCTTTATTTAACTGGCTTTTTGCTAAAAAACATAATGGTAAGCTGGTGCTGCGTATTGAAGATACTGATACTGAACGGTTGAAAGAAGACAGCGTAAGCCAAATACTTACCAGTTTGAAATGGCTTGGGCTGAACTGGGATGAAGGACCTGAAGTAGGCGGTGAAGTGGGTCCATATTACCAATCAGAGCGTCGTGAGATTTACAGCAAGGTTGCCGAACAGCTGTTGGAAGAAGGTAAGGTGTATTATTGCTTCTGTACTTCGGAAATTTTGGAAGCAGAACGCGAGAAACAACGTGCGGCCAAACAGCCGTTCCGTTATGCCCGCACCTGCCGAGATTTGCCTGTCGAGGAAGCAAAGGCCAGAGCAGCTAAGGGTGAGCCTTATTCCGTACGCATTAAAATACCTACGGAAGGAAACCTGACAGTACATGATCTGATCCACGGCGACGTTACTTTTGATTTAACGCAATTTGATGATTTTGTCATCGTTAAAACTAATGGTATGCCGACCTATAATTTTGCTGTGGTCGTTGATGACCATTTAATGCGCATCAGTCACGTGCTGCGTGCCGAAGAACATTTATCCAATACTCCTAAGCAGGTACTGCTTTATGAAGCCTGTGGTTTTGCTGTTCCTAAATTTGGACATATGCCGATGATACTTGCTCCTGACCGCAGTAAGTTAAGTAAACGTCACGGCGCAACTTCTGTTGAAGAATTCCGTGAACAGGGGTATTTACCGGAAGCAATTGTAAATTATCTGACTCTGCTGGGCTGGGCTCCGGGCAACGAAGAAGAAATTTTCTCGCTGCAGGACACTGTGACTCAGTTTGAATTGGAAAAAATGTCGAAAAAGGCAGCCGTTTATGATACGAAAAAACTTACATGGATGAACGGACAATATTTATCAGCATTGCCGCTGGAAGCAGTTCTGCCTGAGGCAAAAATCTTCTTCATCAAATCCGGCCTGGTAGATGAAGCATGGCTGGAGGCAAATAAAGATTATTTTGCCCGTTTGGTAGACGTAGTGCGCGTACGTGTCAAAACACTGCAGGAAGTTGTTGAAGCCGCAGAATACTTCTTTAAAGAGGTAGAAAGCTATGATGAAAAAGGTGTCGGCAAGCATTTTAAACCGGAAGCAGCCGAGCTCTTAACTGTCTGCATCAATGCGCTTGAAGCGTTAGAGACTTTTGATCTTGCCAGTACGGAAGCCGCTTATAATAAGATTGCCGAAGAGCAGGGATTATCACTGGGAAAAGTTGTGCATCCGACACGCTTGGCTCTGACAGGTCGTACTGTAAGCCCGGGCTTATTTGATGTTATGGTGCTGCTGGGGAAAGAAACTACCTTGAGCAGAATGCGCAAGGCTGTTCAATATATCAAGGCCTTAGCTTAAATCAAAAATATTTATTGAAAGAGGTGCGACGCTGATGAGAATACTGGGGATTTTACTGTGCTGCCTGATACTGGGATTAAGTACTGTAGCTTTTGCCGAGCAACCAACAACTGTTTTCAGCAAAGTTGTTGCGACAAAGAATATGCAGGGCGAGATACCGGAGATTGATGGTCTGAGATATACTAATCTTCAAAAAAGTGTTAACGGCATTTTGAACAGCAAAGTCAAAGACTTGCTGGCGCAGGTTGGCGGCAGCGGTACAGTCAGCTATGAAGTGAAGCTGAACCGTCCCAGCTTAGTCGGTATTTTGCTGAAAGCGACTAACGGCGGCCGTACTGCTTATCAGGCTGTAAATTTAGATATGACTACCGGCAATGAGTTCAGCATTCGCGATTTTGTTGGCGAAGGCAATGCCGTACATGAAATTTTAGGCGCTTATGAAGGCGTGTTATTTGCTGATAACGGTATTTATACGCGTACCAGCAGTGGTGCTGCTTACAGTAATTTTGTTTCTTATAGTAAATTGTTTCCGTTGCTGCGCACAGGCGAAGCAGGCCGTTTGCTGACGGTATATGGATTGACTCGTGCTGTTGAGGATAAGGTCGTAACTGTGAAGGCCGGAGAGCTGCTGGCTTTACAGTTGGAATCCAATCGTACAACGGGTTATTCCTGGTTTGTAGAGGGTAATGGTTATGCTGGTAAGTTTTATGAACTGGGACGTTCTTATGTTTTGCCTGGTAATGCTGCCAACAACCGGACCGGAATGCCTGGATTAGAAATAATTGTTTTCGGTGCCCAGGAGCCGGGCGAATACAAGGTGAATATGGAATATAAGCGTGCCTGGGAAAAAGGCAGCGGCTTTGACAAATTCAGCTTTACTGTTAAAGTATTGTGATAACGGAGGTCTGAGATGGAAAAAACTGCCGTTACCGTGAAAATTTTTAATGATGAATATACTTTAAAGACTGATTTGCCGCGTACTGATGTGGATGCGATTGCGGCAATGGTCGATAAAAAAATGCAGAAACTGGCGACAAGCCAGCATTTGGTCACAACTTCCAAAGTCGCTGTATGGGCGGCGTTGGATCTGGCGGGAGAGTTATATACCTTACGTCGTGAATATGAAGCCTTGCTGAAAGCGGCGAAGGATATTTAGAGAAGAGGTTTTTAGTTAATGAAAAAGCAAACCATTGAACTGCTCGCTCCTGCCGGGAGCTGGGAAGCGTTGGAAGCGGCGGTGAATGCCGGTGCTGATGCTGTATATATGGGCGGCAAAGCTTTTGGCGCACGTCAGTATGCCAGTAATTTTGACCGTGAAGAAATGCAGAAGGCTGTTTACTTTGCTCATATGCACCGTGTGCGACTGTATATCACTGTCAACACGCTGGTCGATGACAGTGAGCTGGGAGAATTGGCTGATTATCTGCTGTTTTTGAGTAATGTGGGCATCGACGGTATTATCGTACAGGATCTGGGTGTGATCCGTCTGGCCCGGCAAATAGTGCCGGACCTGCCTTTGCATGCCAGTACGCAGATGACGGTTACTAATTCCGAGGGCGTTAAGCTTGCTGCTGAAGCCGGTATGGAACGTGTTGTTCTGGCGCGCGAGTTGAGTCTGGAAGAAATAAATACGATCTGTCATGGCACAGATACAGAAATAGAAGTTTTTATTCATGGAGCTTTGTGCGTATGTTATTCAGGTCAATGTTTGATGAGCAGCCTGATCGGCGGCCGCAGCGGCAATCGCGGACGTTGTGCCCAGCCGTGCCGTCTGCCTTATAAGCTGGTCAATGAAGCAGGAGAAGATCTGCTGAGCGGCAAAGACGCAGGGCAATATCTTTTGAGTCCTAAGGACTTGAATACTTTGGATATTTTACCGCAGCTGATCGAAGCTGGTGTAACATCCTATAAAATCGAAGGACGTATGAAGCGTCCTGAATATGTAGCCGTAGTTGTCGATGCTTATCGCAGGGCTATCGACAGTTATCTTGGCGGTGATTATCAGGTGCCGGAAGAAGATTTTGCCAATATTGAACAGATCTTTAATCGTGATTTTACAACTGCTTATCTGCTGGAGCGGCCCGGCAGGGAAATGATGAGCGACCGCCGGCCAAACAATCGCGGTGTTTTGGTGGGGCGTGTTGTTAAGCTTGATAAAGCTGCTAACAAAGCGACACTGAAACTTGATAAAGAATTGCATTTGGATGATGGCTTAGAGTTTTGGGTCAGCGTGGGTGGTCGTGTTGGCACTACTGTGACGTCACTTTTGCAGAACGGACAGGAAGTAGCTGTGGCTGCCGCAGGTTCTCAGGTCACTATCGATGTGCCGCATGGCATTAAAATGAATGACCGTGTTTTCAGAACCTTTGATAACCGTCTGATGACATATGCCGCACAGTTCTTTGGTGAGAAGGCCAAACGCCGTATCCCTGTAAGTGCTTTAGTAACAGCAAGAGCAGGCAATCCAATGACGGTGCTGCTGACTGATGACGAGGGCAATACAGGCTATGGTGAAACGCAGTTTATTGTAGAAGCTGCCCGCAAGCATGCTTTAAATGAGGAAACTGTGCGTAAACAGGTAGATCGACTGGGCACGACTGAATATGAGCTGTCAGACTTGGTGCTGGAATGTGATGAAAACGTGATGGTGCCGATGAGCGAGATCAACGAGGCTCGCCGTTTAGCTGTCGAAGCTTTAGATACTGCACGTCTGGAGGCTTTTGCGCCGATGCGTGTACAACGTCATAAAGTTCCGCGTGATCTGGTTCCTGCAGAAAAAATCAGCCGCAGTAAACATGCGCTTTTGACTGTGCATGCCGATACTGTTGCTAAAGCACAGACTGCTTTGGCAGGAGGCGCTGATTATATTATTTTTGGCGGGGATATTTTCAGCAGCAGGCAGCTGCCGAGGCAGTCTTATGCCGAAGTTGCCGGTCTTGCTCAAAATTATGGTAAAAAATGGGCCATAGCGACACCGCGTATTGTTAAAGAAGGACAGCTGCCTTATTTTGCAGAGCTGTTTGCCTATTGGCAGCAGTTGAAGCCCGATGCTGTTTATATCAGCAACAACGGCTTGTGGCAGCTGGCGCAGCAATACAGCGGGCTGTCTTTGTGGGCCGATATGTCTTTGAATATTTATAACGATCAGAATTTGGAATTCTGGCGTGAACAGGGCGCCGTGGGAGCAACCCTGTCAGCCGAGCTGACAATGGCGCAGGTAGAACATTTAGCCGCAGTCAGCCCCGTTCCTGTGGAATGTATGGTGCAGGGTCGGATTGAAATGATGGTTTCGGAATACTGTGTAGGCGGCAGCTTTTTAGGTGATCTGCATCAGGGCGCCTGTAAATTTAACTGCCGGGAGCAGTTGTTTTTGAGCGACCGCAAGGATGCGAAGTTTCCTATAGTTACCGATCAGAACTGCCGAATGCATATTTTAAATGCGCATGACCTGTCGATGCTGACCAATATCAAGCATATGGAAAGTATCGGCGTTGGCCGGCTGCGTTTAGACGCGCGTAATTATACTAATGAAGAAACTGCATCATTGGTAACGCTGTATAAGGAAGTGCTGCGAGGTGACCGCGAAGTTGCGGAAAACCTGCCGCATACGACCAGGGGGCATTATTTCCGCGGCGTATTATAAGGAGTAATTATGGCAAGATTTGCTGTTAAGACATTAGAATTTGATAAAGTAAAAGCGCTGCTGGCCAGCAAAACTGCCACCTCGCTGGGGAAGGCGCAGGCTTTAGCGATACGCACAGAAAGTGAGTTCAGTATCGTTAAGCGCTTGCAGGAGGAAACAGCCGAGGCACTGCGCCTGCTGGATGAAGGGAAAAGATTCCCCTTTGGCGGCGCGCATAATATTGTGGCTGCTGTTAAGCATGCCCAATTAGGGGCTGTGCTGGAAGCTGAAACCTTGATGGAGATCGGCAGTACGGCTGCGGCGATCCGTCAGATCAAGACCTTTTTACAGGAGGAGAGTGAGCTGGCACCGACTTTGGCAGCCTATGCCGAAGCTTTGCAGCCGCTGCCGCGTCTGGAAAAACAACTAGAGAATGCTATTTCTGAAAAAGGCGAGATCAAAGACAGTGCTTCGACAAAGCTTGGCGGCTTACGGACTGGCATTCAGATAGCGAAAAACCGTGTGCGTGAACAGCTGGAAAAAGTCCTGCACGATCCCAATAATCAAAAATATTTCCAGGACGCGCTGGTAACTATGCGCGGAGACAGATATGTCATTCCGATCAAACAGGAATATAAACTCAATTTTCCGGGCGTCGTTCACGACCAGTCCGGCAGTGGAGCAACCCTGTTTATTGAGCCGATGGCTGTTGTCAACCTGAATAATGATATCAAAAAATATATGGCCGAAGAAAAAGAGGAAATAGAACGGATTCTGAGGCAGCTGTCCGGCAGCGTCGGGGCAGACGGTGATCTGCTCACTGCCGGCGTCGAGACTCTTACAAATCTTGACGTTATTTGTGCCCGTGCTTATTTGGCGCAGGCGCAGAAAGCCGTAAGGCCAATGCTGCATTTAGGCGGCAAAGTCGAGATCGTGCAGGGACGTCATCCGCTGCTGGATCAAAGTCAAGTAGTGCCCCTGGATATAGAATTGGGCGGAGATTTTAATACGCTTTTGATCACCGGTCCAAATACCGGCGGTAAAACCGTAGCTCTAAAAGCGGTCGGGCTGTTTGCGTTAATGGCGCAGGCCGGCTTGTTTTTACCTGCCCGCAGTGCTAAAATGCCGGTTTTCAGAGCTATTTATGCCGATATTGGTGATGAGCAGAGCATTGAGCAGAGCCTGAGTACTTTTTCCGGACATATGACAAATCTGGTAGAGATTTTAAATGAAGTGCGCAGCGGTGATCTGGTACTGGTGGATGAAATCTGTGCCGGTACTGACCCTAACGAAGGTGCTGCCCTGGCTATGGCAATGTTAGAGCATTTGCATGAACAGGGCGTGCTGACAATGATCACGACACACTACAGCGAATTGAAAACATTTGCTTATGGACATACGGGAATGGAAAATGCCAGCGTGGAATTTGATCCTGTCAGTCTGCGGCCGACCTACAGATTGCTGATGGGTGTTCCGGGCAGCAGCAATGCTTTCAATATCAGCAGAAGGCTGGGACTGTCGGAAGAGATTGTTGAAAATGCCGGTAAACTGCTGGATCAGGAACATGTGCATATGGAAGATGTATTGCACGAGCTGGAAGGCGAACGCCGCCAATATGAATCGCAGAACAAAGAAATACAAATGCTGCGTTTGGAAAGTGAGCGGATTAAGCAGGAGCTGCACAAGCAGAAACAGGAGCTTGACCGCCGCAAGAACGAAATGCTGCGTAAAGCCCGTGAACAAGCTGATGAGATTTACCGCAGCAGCCGTAGGGAATCGGAAGCTATTTTAAAAGAGCTGCGCTCAATGAAGGCTGACTTTGATGCGAAAAACTGGAAGCTGCTGCAGAAGCCGCGCGCAAACAGTTAAATAAACAGTTCAGTGAAGATGCGCCATTGCCGGAAGGTACGCCGTTGTCAAAAGAAACTGCCAAAGTCGGGCAGACTGTCTTTTTACCTTCACTGCGTCAAAATGGTACGATTGTTGCTGTTAACGGCGGCGATGTGACAGTGCAGGTAGGTATATTAAAAACTAACGTGCCTGCTAAAAATTGCCTGCTGGTAAAAGGTAAGACCAAAGTGAGCGAAGATCTGCGGCCTAAAACGCAAGGGTATGCCCATGATATGCTGGTCACACGTACTGCTTCTACCAGACAGGAACTGGATGTTCGTGGTATGACGATCGAAGAAGCGATACCGACCGTGGATAAAGGCATCGACGATGCACTGCTGGCAGGTTTGCCGGAGCTGCGTATCATTCACGGCAAGGGAACAGGTGCTTTACGTGCCGGACTGACTGCCTATTTATCCGCGCACCGTGCGGTCAAAAGACTGGAGCTGGCTTCGCTGCATGAAGGCGGTGCCGGTGCGACGGTAATTTATCTGTAAAAGGCGGTTTTGTGTAAAAATGTAATACAATCAAGAAAATTTTGTAGAAGATATTGACCGAAAGACTAAATAATGTGATAATAGTTAGTGAAAATATATGCTTTCTGTGCGCTTGGAATGGATTTTTCCGGGTAGCAAGTTAACAAACGGGGGGAAGTAAATGGCTACACTAGTGAAAAAGTTTGGCGGCAGCTCGGTTGCGACACCTGAGAAGATGCATGGTATCGTTGACCGGATTCTGCGCGAACGTCAACCGGACGACAGAATCGTCTTAGTTGTTTCCGCTATGGGCGACCATACTGATGATTTGCTGACTTTAGCTGCTAAAGTCAATCCCGAAATGCCGAAAAGAGAACTGGATATGCTGCTGGCGACAGGCGAGCAGGTCTCCATTGCCCTGATGGCCAGTGCTTTCTGTGCCAAAGGACAGCCCGCAGTATCCTTTACCGGTGCTCAGGCTGGTATCAAAACGAACGATAAGCATTCTAAAGCCAGTATTTTAGACGTACAGGCCTGTCAGGTCAAGCAGGCTCTGGACGAAGGCAAGATAGTTATCGTTGCCGGGTTCCAGGGCATTACTGACTTGGGACAGATCACAACTTTGGGCCGCGGCGGCAGCGATACTACTGCTGTTGCGATTGCGGCAGGTCTGAAAGCTGATATGTGCGATATCTATACTGACGTGGACGGTGTTTATACCGCTGATCCACGTATCGTACCGGGAGCGCAGAAGCTGGACGAGATCACTTTTGTGGAAATGCTGGAACTGGCCCGCCTGGGTGCAGGCGTTATGCAGCCGCGCGCCGTAGAGTATGGTGAGCACAACGGCGTTGCCATCCATGTACGTTCTACCTTTAACGACGTACCCGGAACTATTATTAGGGAGGAATACACAGTGCAAGAGAAAAACTTTGTTATTCGCGGTGTAGCGCACGATACTAATGTCGCAAAAATCGCCGTTCGCGGTGTCAGCGACGAACCGGGCATTGCCTATAAAATCTTCTCGGCTCTGGCTGAAGCCAATATCGATGTCGATATGATCGTTCAAAGCGCAAGCGCTACCGACCATAAAAATGACATCCTGTTTACCGTTACCCAAACCGATATGGTAGAAGCGATGAGCGTTATTGAAAGCCTGAAGGAAACGATGCATTTTGATAAAGCTGACATTGAAGTCAATGTTGCCAAGGTATCTATCGTTGGCGCAGGTATGCTGGGCAGCCCCGGTATTGCCGCAGGTATGTTCGGTGCGCTTGCTAAAGCCAACGTCAATATCGACGTTATCAGTACTTCCGAGATCAGCGTTTCCTGCCTGGTGCCGGAAAAGGACGTTAAAACCGCTGTGAACGCTATCCACGAGCATTTCTTCCCGGAAGGCGCAAAATAAAAAGCAAGCAAAGTTACTTATATAAATTAAGGAGGCCTTTTACCAATGATCACTAGTATTGCAGCTAATCATGCTAAAGGAAAATCTGCCCAGGATAAAATTTTCGGCGCTAATGCCGCTGCCGTTGCCGCAGCAGCTAAATACGGTGCTGACAAAGTAACCAATGCCACTATCGGCGCTATTTTAGACGAAGATGAAAAACTTGTTTGTCTGCCGACTATCGAAAAGGTTTACCGTGGTCTTGCGACAAACGAGCTGATCGCCTACGCTCCTATTTCCGGACTGCCTGATTATCTTGAAAAAGTTATTACTGCTGCTTTCGGCACTTCCAGGCCTGAAGGCTATATCGCCGCTGTTGCTACTGCCGGCGGTACAGGTGTTATCCATCATACTATCTGGAACTATATGGACGCAGGTGAAACCGCGCTGACATCCGACTGGTACTGGGGACCGTATAAGGTTTTGTGTCAGGATATGGGACGTAAGCTGGATACTTATAAAATGCTGGATGAAAATAATAAATACAATCTGCCGGCTTTAAAAGCCAAAGTCAATGAGATTTTGGGCAAACAGAAAAGCCTGCTGCTCATGATCAACACTCCGGCTCATAACCCTACTGGCTACAGCCTCAGTGAAGAAGACTTGCAGGGCGTTATCGACATCATCAAAGAAGCGACTGCAGGTACTGATAAAACTGTAACGCTGCTTTTAGACGTAGCATATATTGATTATGCCGGCGAAAAAGAAGAAGTTCGTAAGATCTTCAAAAAGCTTTCTAATCTGCCTGCTAACATTCTCAGTATTGTGGCATACAGTATGTCTAAAGGCTTTACACTTTATGGCCAGCGCACCGGCGCTATGATCGGCGTTTCTTCTTCTAAGGAAATCATTGAAGAATTTGCCGCCATCAACCAATATACCAGCCGTGCGACCTTGTCCAACATCAACCGTCCGGCAATGAAAACTCTGGCTAATATTTACAGTGATCCGGAACTGCTTGCCGCTACCGAAAAAGAGCGTGACGATTATTATCAAATGATCAAAGCACGTGCCGACCTGTTCACAAAAGAAGCCGAAGAATGCGGCTTGCCGATGCTGCCTTATGTAGCAGGCTTCTTCCTGTCCATTCCGGCAAAAAATCCCGATGCTATCTGTGATAAACTGCACGAAGACAATATTTTTGCTGTTCCTTTGGCTGCAGGTGTACGTATTGCCGTTTGCGCAGTACCGCTTAAAAAGATCGCCGGTATGGCTGCAAAAGTACAGGCTGCAATGCAGGCTGTAGAAAAATAAGCATTGATAACAATCAAAGACCGGAGCTAAAAAAGTTCCGGTCTTTTTTCCCATAAGGAGTATTTATGAAAATTAAATTGACATTACCCAACAATATTATCAGAGAGTATCCTGCAGGAACGACGCTGTTGGAAGTCAGCAGAGACTTTGCTGCTAACTATCAAAGCCCGATCGTGGAAGGTATTTTCAATGGCATTGGCACTGATCTGCAAAAGCCTGTTTTTGAAAATGGTACAGTTGATTTTATAACGCTGGATACGGAGGAGGGGATGCGCGTTTATGTGCGCAGCCTGCTGTTCCTTTTTCTGGTAGCTATCAAAGAGCTGCGGCCGGAAGTAAAAATTGAGGCCCGTAATTCCCTGGGCAGCGCTTTATTTTGTGAAATCACTAACGATATCGTACTCAGCAACTACGATTTAAAGGCCTTGGAAGACTATATGAAAGAGCTGGCAGCTAAGTCTGAACCGATCATTTATAAACATATAAATAAAAAAGAAGCTGAAAAAATTTTATGCGAGCGGAACGAAGCTGACCGCTTGGAGCTGCTGCACGCTATTGATGATGATTTACTGCTGACCTGTTACACCTTGAAGGGCCATATGGAATACTTTTTCGGGCCGATGCTGCCGGATTGCGGTTATTTGAAGCTGTTTGAACTGATAAACTACGAAAACGGCATCGTTATCAATTATCCGGAAACGGGTCAGAACGAACTGGATGTTTTTGTTGACAGTCCTAAACTCAATAAAATGTTCCACGAGATGGAAGAATGGTCAACTATGCTGCAATGCAATACTGTTGCCAAGCTGAACCGCATTATAAAAGAGGACCATGCCGGAGTGATCATTCAGGTGGCTGAGGCACTGCATGAAAAAAAGATCGCCGCCATAGCTGATGAAATCACTGATAAAGGCAAAGACGTACATCTCGTGTTGATTGCTGGTCCTTCTTCCTCGGGGAAAACGACATTTGCACAAAGATTGAGTATCCAGCTGGTAGTCAATGGTCTCAGACCTGTGCCGATATCGATGGACGATTATTATAAAGAACGTTTGAATACACCGCGCAAAGCGGATGGATCTTATGATTTTGAAAGCGTCGAAGCGATCGATCTGGAATTATTCAACGACCATTTGAAGCGTCTGCTGGCAGGTGAAACAGTTAAAATACCCAAATACAATTTCCGTACCGGACTGCGCGAATACCGTGGCCGTGAGCTGACTTTGAGCGATAACTCTGTGCTGATCGTCGAAGGTATCCACGGCTTGAACGAACGTATTTCTGCCGTTGTTCCGGCCCGCAATAAACTGAAAGTCTATATCAGTGCCCTGACGCCGATGTCGCTGGATGATTACAACCGTATCCAGACTACCGATATGCGTTTGCTGCGCCGGCTGGTGCGTGATTCGCAGTTCCGTTCGCATGACGCGCTGATGACTTTGAAGCTGTGGGACGATGTACGCCGTGGGGAAGAAAAATATATTTTCCCATTTCAGGAAGAAGCAGATATTATTTTTAATACCACGCTGGTGTATGAGTTTGCAGTATTGAAAAGTATGCCGAGCCTTTGCTGCAGGGCGTACCGGAAACAGAAGCGGTCTATACTAACGCGCAAAGACTGCTTGGACTGCTTAGCCATGTGACGCCGCTGGATAAAGAGCTGATTCCCAAAAACTCTATTTTACGTGAATTTGTGGGCGGCAGCGCCTTTAAAGAAGCCCTGTAATTGAATAAAAGCATCACCAACGGCAGCTTTTAAAAAAAGCTGCCGTTTTTATATGTATCGATAGAGATTTGGTAAAATCCTGTTTTTACTTATCCTTGATATTTTGTAATTTATTAATCCGACAAATGGAGTATTTTTGTTGATTTTTGTTGCCGAAACCATTGATAATACCAGTTAAAGAGGTATATAATTATAAAAAAGCTGCCTTTTATTGAATTAAGTAACAGAAATAAATATGCTTTGCAAATGATTGCTTATACAGGGGATAAAGCGCAGAAACAGCGGGCTTAAAGCAGGTTTGTAACCATTGGGGACTTTGACTTTAAGTTTTGTGGCTACAGGAAGAGACGCTGCTTCCTGACAGGGGGATTTTATATGCAGAAGATGATTTATCATTTAGGGGTCGATATTGGTTCGACTACGATCAAATTTGTGGTCTTAGATGAAAAGGAGCGAATAATTTTTAAAGATTATTTTCGCCATTTGTCAGATCCCAGCACTGCATTTTTACAAGAGATTCAGAAAATTCTCGCTATTATTGACGGCAGGGAATTTTCGTTGATATTGACCGGTTCGGCTGGTTTTGGATTTGCCGAACGTATGGGGGTGCCGCATGTACAAGAGGTTATTGCTTGTCGCGCGGCGCTTCGTTCTTTGCTGCCCGAAGCGGAAACAGCAGTTGAATTAGGCGGTGAGGATGCCAAGATAACCTGGCTGGGCAGTTCGCCGGAACAGCGTATGAACGGTGTCTGTGCCGGCGGCACAGGCGCGTTTATCGACCATATGGCGTCGCTTTTGGGTACTGACGCTGCCGGACTTGGCAGTATGGCAGAAAGCTGCAAGCGTATTTATCCGATCGCCTCACGCTGTGGTGTTTTTGCTAAAACTGATGTGCAGGCCCTGATCAACGACGGTGCTTCTAAAGAAGATATCGCCGGCTCGGTTTTGCAGGCGGTAGTTCATCAGACGATCGGCAATTTGTCGCAGGGACGTCCAATCAGCGGCAAAGTTGCTTTCCTGGGTGGCCCGCTGCACTTTTTACCGCAGCTGCGCAAGCAGTTTATTGCTACTTTAAAATTGCAGGCTGACGCAGCTTTGATAACTGAAGATGCGGATTGCTTCGTCGCTATCGGTGCTGCTTTGGCAGGTAAGGACGGCGAGATTTTTAACGAAGAAAAGCTGCTGCAGGCCCTGGCAAAAGTGAACGATGCGCCGCTGGACGCAGTGGCAAAACTGCCGCCGCTGTTTGCAGATGAAGCTGATTATGAAAAATTCTGCTGCAGACATGCCCAGCATCAGGTAGAGCGTGAAGCTTTGGCCGCATATAACGGTAAATGTTATCTGGGTATCGATTCCGGTTCGACAACTTTAAAAATGGCATTGCTTTCAGAGGATAACAAACTGCTGTGGTCTTATTACAGCGGTAATAACGGCAATCCGGTACAGATCGCCGCTGCTGCCTTAAAGGATCTGTACGGAAAAATGCCTGCCGGGGCTGTGATCGGCGGAGCGGCTGTTACCGGCTACGGTGAAGAAATGATGAAAGTCGCTTTTGGCGCTGACTTCGGCGAAGTTGAGACCGTAGCACATTTACGGGCGGCACAGTTTTTTGCGCCGCAGGTTTCCTTTGATCGATATCGGAGGACAGGATATCAAATGCTTTTGTGAAAAATGGTATTCCTGACCGCCTGATGCTGAATGAAGCGTGCAGTGCCGGCTGCGGTTCTTTTATCGAAAACTTTGCGCAGGGGCTGGGGCTTGACGCGGGTGAATTTGCCAAGCTGGCTTTAACAGCTAAAGAACCCGTTGATTTGGGTGTACGCTGTACTGTTTTTATGAATTCTAAAGTAAAACAAGCGCAGAAGGACGGTGCGGCCATTGGCGATATTGCAGCCGGGCTGGCTATTTCCGTTGTTAAAATGCGCTTTATAAAGTTATTCGTCTGCGTGACGCAGGCGAGCTTGGTGATACCGTCGTCGTGCAGGGCGGCACCTTCCACAGCGATGCTATTTTGCGTGCTATGGAACAGCTGACAGGCAAAGAAGTCATCAGACCGGATATTGCAGGGCTGATGGGTGCTTTTGGCGCTGCGCTGCTGGCGCACGACCGCTGTCTGGAAAAATCGACATTGGTAGATGCTACAACACTGTCTGCTTTTGACTACCGCAGTAAAAGCTATCGCTGCGGCGGCTGCGGTAATAATTGTTTGGTAACCGCTCACTACTTCCCGGCAGGAGTATTTCATACGGGCAACCGTTGCCCGCGCGGTGCGGGGCTGCCAATGACCAATACCAGCGCGCCTAATATGTATGCATATAAATACCACCGGGTTTTTGATTACGAACCGCTGCCGTTAGAAGCCGCTAAGCGCGGTGTTATCGGCATACCGCGGATTTTGAATATGTACGAGGATTATCCCTTCTGGTTCACGCTCTTTACCCGGCTGGGCTATCGGGTCGAGCTGTCGGGCCCGTCGTCAAAGGAATTGTACGAATCGGCCATGGCCTCCATACCTTCCGACTCACTCTGTTATCCGGCCAAGCTGGTGCATGGACATATCCATGATCTGCTGGTAAAAGGGGTCAAAAAGATTTTCTATCCCTGTGTTCCTTACAATGAAAAAGAATGTCAGAAGGCTAATAACTGCTATAACTGCCCGGTCGTAGCAACCTATGCCGAAAGTGTCTACGCCAATATGGAAGAGCTGCGGGCGGCCGATGTTGAGTTTATGCATCCATTCCTGCCGCTGTACCATGATAAACGCCTGGCAGAACGTCTGGCAGAAGTTTTCCGTCAGGAAGGCCTGAAGCATAAGGAACTGGAAGCTGCCGTACAGGCAGCACGTACCGAACAGCTTAGCTATAAGCAGGAAATCAGAGATATGGGGCACAAGCTGCTGCAAAGTGCTGGACGGGCATGGGCATGCCGTAGTTTTGGCAGGGCGTCCGTATCACGCAGATCCGGAAATCAACCACGGTTTGCCGGAGATGATCGCCTCCTTTGGTTTAACAGTCATTTCGGAAGATGCGGTTGCCGACCTGCCGGAAAGCCTTAAAGGGCAGTTGCCTGTAGTTGTTGACCAGTGGTCGTGGCATTCCCGGCTTTATCGGGCAGCAGAATTTGTGGCTGCACATAAGGAATTAGAGCTGATTCAGCTCAGTTCCTTCGGCTGCGGGCTTGATGCCATCACCTCAGACGTAGTAAAAGAGATTTTAGAGCGTCATCACAGGCTGTATACCTTACTGAAGGTCGACGAAATCAACCATATCAGTTCCGCACGTATCCGTATCCGTTCTTTGCTGGCGGCCATGCGCGAACGTATTGATAAACATCAGGAAACAGACATACCTGCTTATATACCGCCGTCGTTTTCAAAAACAATGCGGAATACACACGTTATCCTGGCGCCGCAGCTTTCACCAGTGCACTTCCAGTTTATGGAAACTGCTCTGCGCCGTGCCGGATACAAGCTGGAGATCGCGCCGCTGCCGGATCGGGAAGCAGTAGCCTTAGGTCTGAAATATGTCAATAATGATATTTGTTATCCGGCTATCCTGGTTATTGGCCAGATGCTGCGGGCGTTGATGTCGGGCAAATATGACCTGAATAAAACCAGTATCGCTCTGTTCCAATCGGGCGGCGCCTGCCGCGCGACCAACTATATCGCTCTGATGCGCCGCGCTTTGCGTGATGCAGGGCTTGGCAGTATACCTGTTTTTTCGCTGTATGGTGAAAAAAGCGATGGGTTTTCGCTGTCGTGGCATTTGCTGAAAGATATGGTCAAAGGCTTGCTGTATGGCGATTTACTGATGCAGCTGCTGCATCGCGTACGTCCTTATGAGCAGGAAAAGGGCGCGGCCGATGCTTTGTATAAACTGATGTCACAGCTTTGCAAGGACAGCCTGGCAGGCTTGACTGGCTTATCATTTGAACAGACGATCAAACGGGTGACTGCTGCTTTTGATGTGCTGCCGCTGCGTGATAATGTGCACAAGCCTAAAGTAGGCATCGTTGGCGAAATACTGGTCAAATATCATCCGGTTGCCAACAATAACATCGTCAGCTATCTTGAAGCTGAAGGCGCCGAAGTCATACTGCCGAATATGATGGACTTCTTCCTGTATGCGGCTTATGACGAACAGGTCAAACGCCGTCTGCTGGACGGAACGCTGGGCAATGTGATCAAGTCCAAATTATTTATGAAGTTTTTGGATTATTACCGCAAGCCGCTGAATATAGCGCTGCAAAAGAGTAAACGCTTCAGTGCCTATGAACCTTTATCGGCCTTGATCGCTTTGGCAGAAAAACATCTTTCTACCGGCAATATGGCAGGCGAAGGCTGGCTGCTGACTGCCGAGATGGCCAAGCTGCTGCGCAGCGGCATAGATAATATCGTCTGCCTGCAGCCGTTTGCCTGCCTGCCGAATCATGTTACCGGCAAGGGCATGATCCGCGAGCTTCTGCGCACTGATCCTCAGGCGAATATCATTGCGCTTGATTGTGACGCTGATGCCAGCCAGGTCAATCAAATGAACAGGATCAAGCTGATGCTGGAAATAGCAAAAGAAAAGCTGCAGCAGGCAGAAGAAAAAGCCATAAACGCATAATACATAAAAAAGCCGTATGTCTTATGACATACGGCTTTTGTGTATTCAGGTCAACGGTGTTTTTTGAAATAGGCTAAAGCAACATCAGGGAACAGGGCATAAGATAAAACATCGTCGATGTCGGCGTTTGGATAGCCGGCAGCAGCCAGTTTGGCCTTCAGGCTTTCCATTTGCGGCGCAATATCGTCAGCAGGGCGATGATCGATCTGCGGTTCGTCACCGATAGCCAGTTTTTTGACTTCAGGATCGATCGGCGCAGGTGTGCGGCCATATTTTCCGCGCACAAGGTCTTTGACTTCATTCGGGATCATCTTGTAACGGCCTAAAGTGACGTTCAAAGCAGCCATAGAGCCTACGATCTGGCTGGTAGGTGTCACCAGCGGCGGATAACCAAGCTCGGCGCGTACACGCGGCATTTCTTCCAGTAATTCTGGATATTTATCGGCAGAACCCATTTCCTTCATCTGATTCAGCAGATTCGACAGCATACCGCCGGGGATCTGGAAGGTGAGTACCTTAGGATCGATGGGAATATTGTCGTTCAGGCCAAAATCTTTAACAAGCTGTGTTTTGACGCCGCGGAAATAATCTGCAGCCTTGTGCAGCCTGGTCAGTTCGATACCGGTATCACGGGGCTGGCCCTGCAGGGTAGCGACGATAGCCTCGGTAGAAGGCTGGCCGGTGCTTTGTGCGAACGGAGATAAAGCGGTATCGATCATATCGACGCCGGCTTCGATAGCTTTCAAATAAGTCATATCGCCCATACCGCTGGTACAGTGGGTATGGATATCGATCGGCACGGTAAGCTGCGATTTGAGCGTACGTACCAGTTTTTCGGCATTATACGGCGACAGCAGTCCCGCCATATCCTTGATGCAGATCGAATCGGCGCCCATTTGCACCAGCTCCTGGGCAACCTTTAAAAGTCTTCGTCCTTATGGTAGGGGCTGATAGTATAAACAAAAGCACCCTGTACGTGTGCGCCTGCTTCTTTAGCGGCACGCATCGAGCATTCCATATTGCGGGTGTCGTTTAAAGCGTCAAAAATACGGATAATGGAAACGCCGTTATCGACAGAACGTTTAACGAATTCTTTTACAACATCATCGGCATAATGGCTGTAGCCCAGAATATTCTGACCACGCAGCAGCATCTGGATCGGTGTTTTGGGTAAATGTTTTTTTAAAGTACGCAGGCGTTCCCACGGATCTTCATCTAAAAAGCGCAGGCAGGCGTCAAAAGTAGCGCCGCCCCAGGCCTCCAGGGCATAATAGCCCATATCGTCAAGTTCCTCCAGAACAGGAACCATATCGGTAATACGCATTCTGGTAGCCGCCAGAGACTGATGACCATCGCGCAGAACAGTTTCTACGATTTTAACAGGTGTGGTATTCATAACAAACCTCCTTGTAATAACTAATATCCTTACTGTTATTTTAGCACAGTGCAGTCGAAATTAAAAGATACAAAATACTGCATACACAGGAAAAGTTATTAATTAGAAGGCTTTTTAAATATTTATAATAACAAACATCATAAAATATAATTTGACCTTATAAAAGCACAAAAAATTTTTTCGCCAGGTATCTGCATTCGGATTTTATGCACGCAGGAACAGTAAAATGCCTTTGAAAGTAACCTTTGCAGCAGCTTTAAAGCTATTGATAAAGACTGTTTCGGGTGTGTTGAATCGAACTGACATATAATATATAATATATTATTATTGCAATGAATATAAATTTGAAAGTCTAGGGATAGAATTATGATGAAAAGGGAATATTTAAACGAAAATGTATATGAAGCGCTGCAGCGTCGGTTAAAGTTCCTGTTTGAGGAATTTGATAATATCTTTGTATCATTTTCCGGCGGTAAAGACAGTGGTCTGCTGCTCAATCTGGTGCTTGATTTTCAAAAGGCACATTATCCGGATAAACGCATCGGCGTTTTTCATCAGGATTTTGAAGCGCAGTACAGCGCTACCACAGAATACGTCGAAAGGACCTTTGCGCGGATCGAAAAAGATGTGGAGCCGTATTGGGTCTGCCTGCCGATGGCGACAAGGACGGCGCTCAGCAGCTACGAAATGTACTGGTATCCCTGGGACAACACCAAAGAAGATGCCTGGGTCAGGCCGATGCCTCAGCACGAATATGTGATCAACATCAAAAATAACCCGATGACGACCTATCGTTACCGTATGCATCAGGAAGACCTGGCCAAACAATTCGGCAGGTGGTACCGTATCGCGCACGGCGACAAAAAAACAGTATGCCTGCTGGGTATTCGCGCTGATGAATCGCTGCAGCGTTACAGCGGTTTTTTGAACCGGAAATACGGTTACAAAGAAACCTGCTGGATCAGCAACCAGTTCAAAAATGTCTGGGTGGCTTCGCCCATATACGACTGGAGCACCAGCGATGTCTGGCACGCCAATTATACGTTTCAATATGATTATAACCGCCTGTACGACCTTTATTATATGGCAGGGCTTAAGCCCGACCAAATGCGTGTCGCTTCACCCTTCAACGATTATGCCAAAGACAGCCTCAATCTGTATCGGGTCATCGATCCGCAGATCTGGGTCAAGCTTATCGGCCGTGTACGGGGCGCTAATTTCGGTGCTATTTATGGCAGAACGAAAGCCATGGGTTATAAAAATATCACACTGCCGGCAGGGCATACCTGGGAATCATATACCCGCTTTTACTGGCAACACTGCCGGCAAGGCTCAGACAGAGCTATATCAAAAAATTCAAAACCTCGATTGAATTCTGGCATACGGTGGGCGGCGGACTGGAAGAAGAAACTATCCGCGAGCTGGAGGAACACGGCTATAATATCCGGCGCAACGGCGTTTCCAATTACACCGTCATGAAAAACTCCCGCATTGTTTTTATCGGCAAAATACCTGACCATACCGACGATATCAAATCTACCAAAGATATCCCCAGCTGGAAGCGGATGTGCTTCTGCATCCTGAAAAACGACCACCTGTGCCGCTTTATGGGATTTGGGCTGACACGTCAGCAGCAGAAGCTGGTAGATGTTCTGAAGAAAAAATACAGTAAGGTTTGTGATGAAAAATGAAATTCAGCAGTCCTGTTTACAACATAATTCCCGTACCAATCGAAAAAATCGAGCCTAATACCTATAACCCCAACTCTGTGGCGCCGCCGGAGCTGAAGCTGCTGTATGACAGCATCAAGGAAGACGGTTACACTATGCCCATCGTCTGCTATTATGACAGCGAAAAAGATCTGTATATAATCGTCGACGGTTTTCACCGTTACCGCATTATGCTAGACTATCAGGATATTTACGAACGGGAAGGCGGCAAACTGCCGGTATCGGTCATCGATAAGCCCATCGACTGCCGGATGGCAAGCACGATCAGGCATAACCGGGCCAGAGGCTCGCACGATGTCGACCTCATGAGCAACATCATCAGCGAGCTGCATGAGCTGGGGCGTTCGGATGCATGGATCTCCAGGCATCTGGGTATGGATAAGGATGAAATACTGCGGTTGAAGCAGATTACCGGACTGACAGCACTCTTTAAAGAAGTAGAGTTCGGCAGAGCCTGGAAAGCGATTGAAAATGACTTGCAGGACGAGTGGGAAGAAGTTGAGAAATAAGTAGCAGTTTGGTGTTTCAATATTTAACGAAAACAGACATTCAGAATGAATGTCTGTTTTTTTATTAAAGAGTAAAAAAAGGTTTGTTTATAAGTTGGATTCAAGAAATTAGTTTGAAAAATTTAAGTATCAATCTAGGTGAACATTGCATATATCGTTTTATTTTTGCAGTGCCTGCTTTCAAAGCAGGCGTTTTTATTATGGTGATAAATTGTTGCAGGCTTGCACAGGCAGCCACTGCACGTGAAATTCAGGCAATAGTTTTAGGCAGCTTTTAAAACGTACGGGCAATAAAGCCATTATAAACGCGCAGACGCCGATAGTTTTAAAGCCGCTGACGTAATGCGCCGGGCAAGACTCGCAGGCGTTTTACACAGGCTTAAAGTAAGTGTCTTGCGGGGGGGTACAAACGTGCTATAATGACTGTAATTATTATAATAGATAAAGTTTTTGATGTTAAACAAAATAAAAATAATTTTAGTTTAGATATTTTGAACTAAAATACTAATGTTTTTGAAGGCTGAGGTGAAGTATGTACGATGAAAACTGCCTGCCGCGTATCGGCAGCAATATCAAGATCCTGCGCAGTACCTGCCTGTTCAAGCAGCAGCAGTTTGCCGAACGTATCGGCATCAGTCAGACCCATTTGAGCAATATCGAGCATAATAACGTGCAGATCAGTTTAAAGCTGCTGCTGCGCAGCGCCAATGCTTTGGGCTGCACGCTGGAAACACTGCTGGATAGAAAAGCGGCGGCCGAATGGGCACCGGCATATGATGTAGAGGCTGACGAACAGGCGGCGGGTGCAAAAAGTGAGCGTGTGCCTGAAACTGCCGCCGCAGAAACTGACGAACAGGAGCAGTACTCGCTGGAGGAAGTGCGCCTGCTGCTGAAGCTGCTGCAGCTGAGTAAAGGCCGCTGAAGGCATTTTTGCAGTTTGGATAAAAACTCTCAATACCAGCTCCGCAGTAATAACTGCGAGGATATAAAAAAGTTTTTCTAAGGGGGCGGCGCAAGAGAACAAAAAGCAGTAAATACCAAACTGGAAAAGAAAGGAGGAGCAAAGTGGCAGAACAAATACACATCGGTTTTGGGATCGACAAAAACTTCGGCAGATTTGCCGGGATCACGATCACCTCGCTGGTATATAACAATATCGCTAACGAACTTATTATCCATATAGTCTACGACGAATTACTGCCGGAGGATATGGACAGATTAAAAAAGACGGAACAGTTATACCGTAACCTGACACTGCACTTTTATCAGATCACCAGTACCGAGGGGATGACCTTTATCGTACCGCCGGGTCATATCACCCAGGCGATGTATTACCGCTATCTGTTCAGCGAGATGCTGCCAAAATCAGTGAAGCGGCTAATCTACATGGATGCCGATATCATCTGCAAGGGCGATATCCTAGCCCTGTGGCAGACCGACCTGCAGGGAAAGGTACTGGGCGCTGTACGTGACTGGGGCGAAGCCAAGAGCTGCGATCGTATCGGTTTGAAGAACGGCCGTTATTTCAATTCCGGCGTTCTGTTGATGGATCTTGTAAAGTGGCGGCAGCAAAAGCTGACCCAGAAGCTGTTCCAGTGGCTGGAACAGGTTGGTGATACCAAAATACTGTGGGGCGACCAGGACGCCCTTAACGGCGTCATTGATGGTGAGTTTACGGAGCTGCCCAAAAAGTATAACTGCATCATCATCAATAATACTTTGCTGAAAGCTGCCCCGGAAGACGTTATCGTGCATTATATCGACTATATCAAGCCATGGCACATTTACTGCCTGGACAGTGATGAAAAAAAGCTGTACTGGCGCTATGTCCAAAAGTCACTGTGGGACGATCTGCAGCCGTTGGACGGGCACACAGTAGATACGACGGTAATGACGGCACGGGTTTTGTATAAAGAAGGCAGCTATGAAAAAGCGGTTTCGTATTACGAAGCGCTGCTAAAGTATTTTTTGCAGGATAAGTATACCTGAAGCATTGGGAAAATACAGAAAAGCTGCATAAACAATAGGAAAGAAGGATGAATGTTATGTCAAAAAAGGAAAAGCTGCAGAAAGCACTGGCTGTAAGCCTGATGCTGACAAATATTTTCTGTTCACCCGTTTGGGCAGATCCGGTGGACGGTGTGCAAGGGGCAGACGGAGCAGCGATCACAAAAAATGAAGAAATTTCTAGTGGCGTAAGTGGTGCATATACTGCTGATAATGGAACAGATGGTGGTGACGCTTCCGGAGGCGGTACAGGCGGCGATGGTGGCAATGGTGGTTCGGTAACGGTTAATGACACTGTCACCGGCACTATTGGCGGTGCTATTGAAATTACAGCAACAGGTGGGGATGGTGCTTTAGGAGGAAGGGGAACTACTGCTTCTTCTCAAGATCAGGGACCGCATGGAGATAGTGGTGCTGGTGGTGACAGTAAAGTCGCTGTTGCTGTAAGAGGCAGCGGTATCACAACAGTCAATAATATTACGGTTGCAGCTAAAGCAGGTTCCGGAAGTACGATATTTGTTCATGCAACTCATCAGTCTGATGGTGCTAATGGCGACAAGGGTGGCAGTGCAGCAGCGATTGGCCTGCAGGCTGCCGGCAGCAATACACTGGTAACAATCACAGCGGCTGATATCACTATTTCTGCTGAAGGTGGCAATGGTGGATACGGCATCAGCAGCTATAGCAACGGTGGCGTCGGTGGCATGGGCGGGGCTGCTGAAGCTTATGGCCTTAAGGCAGCGACAAATTCGTTTGATCTGACTATCAATGATATCCGGGTCACAGCTAAAGGCGGTGCAGGTGGTGCCGGTGGCGCTGGTGGTGACAGCGGAAACGTCGGCGATGGCAAAGCCGCAGGAGTTGGGGGCAAAGCTGTAGCCTGGGGCATAGAGGCTGTCAACAGTAACATCATCGGAACGGTCAACAGTATCGATGCAGTAGCAAGAGGTGGAGTGGGCAACAATGGCGGCGCCGGTTCCAGTGATGGGCAAGTCGGCATCAGCAGCGCTGGGACAGATGGTATGGCATATGCTGTCAGCAGCGATTACGGTACAGTAGATTTGACGGTAACAGCTGGTATAAAAGCTGAAGCAACCGGAGGCTATGGAGGCGTTGGCGTTCATGGAGCAAGTGCCGATGGAAGAAAGGGAGTGGGATCTGATGGCGGCGATGGTAGTAATGGTGGCTCTGCAGTGGCTTATGGTCTGCGTTTAACAGCAGCTGACAATGCTTCTGTAACGGCAGGCAGTTTAGTAAGTAAAGCTGATGGCGGCGATGGTGGCTGCGGCGGCAACGGCGGTGGACCCGGTCGCGATAATCTGGGTGATAAAGGTGGTGACGGTGGTAACGGCGGCAATGGTGGTAACGCAACCGCTTATGCTGCTTATGCTGATGGCAGCAGACTGCAGCTGACAACGGGCAGCATCACAGCAACTGCAAGAGCCGGCAGTGGTAGTGTGGCTGGGGCGGGGGCTACTAAAACCAGTTTTTATGGTTCTTCTCTTGTCTATGCTACAGTGGGTGTTGATGGAACGGCAGGTACTGCCGGTATGGCAAAGGCCTATGGCATTTACGCCACAGGCAGCACGGTAGAGCTGAAGCACTCAACCCCCGGCAGTACAATTACAATAGGGGCAACAGCCACCGGTACTGACAGCGAAGCCTATGCGGTGTATGCAACTGACAGTAATGTGGTTTTGCAGGATAAGATAAATATTACAAGTGGCACTACATTTTTGCATAATTCCACAGTAGCTTTTACTGACAGGACAGACGACCGTACATTCACCTCCAGTGGTGAACTGAAGCTGGCAGGCAGCAACGAGTTTAGGGTAACGACAGATTTGGCTAATAATGTTGCAGATAAATTCACCTTTGCCAAGCTGGCAGACAACAGCAGTACAGATGTTCAATATATCACGGTTGGTTATGATAAAGCCTTTGACGGCAGCAGTCTGGACAGCTTTATCGGCGAGGTGACGGTACTGACAGTAACTGATTTGGAGCATGGGCAGAACTTAAATAATTTTGTGGGTAAGGAAAGCGTAATGGACGACCCGCTGACCAGATTTTTGGCAACGCCGACCGTAACAGTGGACGGCAATGATGTCAAGATCACGCAAATAGATTTTGAGGAAGCAGGCGCTTCCGAAACAGTGATGACGGCCGCTGACGCGCAGATGGCGCTGGGCAGTATGTGGCGCATCGAAGGCAACAACCTGATGAAACGCATGGGCGAGCTGCGCAGTGATAAAGAAGCGGCAAAGGGCGGCGTCTGGGCCCGTTACTACCGGGGCGAAATGAGCGCCGACAGCGCTTATGACCGTGAGTTCAGCCAGGATTATACAGCCTTCCAGGGCGGCATCGACAAAGTGCAGGACTACAAAGGCGGCAAGCTCTATACAGGCATCGCCGTCAACCGCATCGACAGCAACGCCGGCTATACGGCAGGCAGCGGTGACCTGAGCAGTACCGGTGTAGGCGTATACGCCAGCTGGCTGGGCAGCAAGGGACATTACATCGACGTTATCGCCCGCGGCAGCAAGCTGACCAATGACTTTAAACTGGTAGATCCAAACAACATCGCTGCCAAAGCCGATTACGATACCTGGGCTTACGGCATCAGCACCGAATACGGCTACAGACAGGACCTGAACGCAGGCTGGTTCGTAGAACCGCAGGCCGAACTGAGCCTGGGCCATATCGGCAGCGTCGATTACACAACCAGCAACAAAGTCAGTGTCAAACAGGACAGCGTCAACAGCGCCGTAGTGCGCCTGGGCTTCTTGGGCGGCAAAGAGTTTACCATTGGCGGGCGCACCAGCAATGCCTATGTCAAAGCATCGGCATTGCACGACTTCGGCGGCAACGGCGGCGGAACTGCATATTATAAAGGCAGAAGTACCATTGTAGAAAGCGCCGATATGAACGGCACCTGGTACGAGATCGGACTGGGAGCTAACCTGGGCATTGCCAAAAACAGCAATTTGTATTTTGACGCCTTAAAAACCTTTGGCGGCGATCTGCGTACCGACTGGCAGTTTAACGCCGGGTTGAGATTCACGTTCTAAGTGAGGGTTTGAGGCACTGGTAAGTTGCAGTAATAAGTTCAGTAAAGTAAAAATCAGCGATATGAAGTAGGTTTCATATCGCTGATTTGGTTTGTTATTTTCTGCCTATGATGTAAGCCAAAAGGCGTAACCAGTGCAGGAGCTTTGTGTATTTGCTATTGATGTCGTACCTCGTTTCTCTGTTTGTTTTACAGTTCTCTGTGTTTGCTGATGATGGCCCGGCTCAGTTCGTTCAGGCAGCTGGTCAGCTTATCCAGCCGCTGCTCCATACGCAGCAGCAGATACCAGCTCAGTACCATCGGGAAACCGAAGTTGCCGACGGCGCTGAAAATTTCTTTGGTATCCATAGTCGTTATGCCAGCACGGTAACGGTAACGACCTTGATGCGGGCTTCGACGAATTCATTCAGCCCCAGGCCGCCGCTGGTCAGCACGCCTGCTTCGATGATCCTGGCTGCTGCTGCCTGCGCTTCGGCTAAGGTAACGTCTTCACGCGGGTCGGCGATGCTTAAAGTCTTTTTTGCGCCGTCGCTTTTGGTGAAGATGAGTTCTAAAGTTTTTTCCATGTTTGTTCTCCTTTACATTAGATTTTTGTTTGCAGGTGGGGGTTATTCTGCTTTGTCGAGTTCGGCTTTTTCGGTAACGTAAACGTTAACTACGGCGTGGCTCATAAGTTCGCCGATGGCTTCGGTAACTGCGAGGCATTTGGCGGCTTCGGCGTCCAGGCGGACACTGCCGACAGAGGTGCTTTGGTTTGCATGGCGCCAAGGGCGTTGGTGCCGTTTTCTACGTCCATGGAAAGTTTGAGGGAAGTAGGATTTTTGCTGACAGTCATATTTTCAGCTCCTTTCATAATTTGGTTTTGTTTTTTGTGTTTGTAACCAGAGGTTACAGTTGTGAAAATACTTTTTAGTTTTCTTTATGCAGCTTTCTTCCAGAAGCAAGCTGCGCAAAGAAGCTTGCGCACTGTGACAATTCCTGTTTAACTTCGTTCGCTGTCCGGCTTCCGGGCAACTCGGCATTGCAGTACAGAGAAAAGCTTTAGCTGCTGATCGTCAATGCCTCAAACAGTCCCTCCAGCGCTTACAGCTCACAGCGTACACAACGGAATGTGTCACAATGTGCGCTCAAAACCCTTGTACCGTACTATTCAGCTATGGATTTCATAAGCAGAGTATCGACCGCCTGATATTATCAATATTTACGGTTTATGGCAGTAAACCGTATGATACAGAGGGTTTTAAAGCGCAATCCAAATCTTAACAGCGCTGAAAGTTCTTTGCTGACTTTCTTTCAAGAAAGTCTAAAAAAGCTAAAAAAGATTGAAGAAAACATCGTGTTCTTTAAAAAGCAGCCCTTTTAAACAAGGGGGCTGCTTTTTGCATACCACAGGGCCTTGCCCCTGATGACCTGCCCGCCGGGCTTCATTGCTCCGTCGCCGGGTGAATCGCGCAGATACCATAAATCCCAGCGGGTTTCGGCGTCGCCGCTGTACGGTCCGTAGCCGTCGATAAGCGCAGCTTCGCAGTGAGTAAGCACGTTCCAGCGGTCGATAGGGATATTGAGCCCCTGCGCCAGCTTGGCAACTAATTTACCTGCGGCATCGATCTGGCGGGGAGTGGGCGGAAACTTGCCGAACTCAGTATCTCTGCCGTTATGGGGCAGCGCGCCGCAGGCGCAGCAGAGAGCGATACCGATAGCGCCGGTATTGTGCTGCCACGTATGGCATTTAAGCTCGGTGAGCTGCGTGCAGGTCTGGTAAATACTGCCGTCGGCGTCGATGTTGAAATGGTAGTCGTCGTAAAGCTGGCCGTAACGCCCTGCGGTCCAGTGCAGATAGATCTGCGAGATGCGGTTGTGCCCCAGGGCGACAAGTTCGGCGAGCTTGGCTGCTGTCAGCAGCGGTGCTGATGATGTTTGCATTTGCATAGTAGAGATGCTCCTTTTAGATTTGCTTGGCAAGGGGGTAAAACCCTCACGCTATATATAGGGCAGCGAGAGGGATAAAAGTTTACATCGGTTTGAAAATTTTTTTTGCAAGGTGTTTTTTAACAGCAGCTCATAACATTTTAGTGATATTTGTGAACAATATGTGAAATTGTATTTTGGCATGTAAACTTTTCCGGTGTTCGCTGCCCTATATATAGTGACAGTATTCAGTACTGAACTTGTTAGCAGAGTTTTTAAGACTTATAGGGTTTTACTGCTTATGACTTTGACCTTGAATCTAACAAAGAAATACTTACAGCAAAGTAAAGCAATACTTATTTAGTAAGTACTGAATACTGCCATAAATACTTGCACGACGAAAGGATGATCAGGATGAAAGAGATCGTTACAGCAACAGAAAAAGTGGAGAAGCGTATGAGCCTGGGGCTGCAAAGCAGATTGTTGTATCTGCTTTTGAAATGCCCTTTGCTGCAGCAGAGTCAGGGATGTGCCTGTAGGGAGGCGTCAGCCCCAAACGGAAGGCTGGCAGGGAGGCAGCGGCGCGTGCATGCAGATGATGAGGAAGTTATTTTGCAGGTGACGGTGCCATATGCCCTGAGGCGTGCGGCAAGGGCGGCGCATTTGGATTGCAGCGCTTTGACGCGTAAGGCTTTGGCTAAACAGTTAAAAAAAGCTGCCCGCGATTGAGCAGCTTTGATGTGATCGAAAATGGCTGGCTGGCCGCGCCTGAGGTCGAGGCAGAGGCTGTGAGCCAGTGCTGTGTATGCGCCGAGCCGATCTGCAGCGGCGACAGTTACTGGGAGACGGAGGGCGGCGATATTTGCTGCGAATGTATGGAAAATATGACGGCAGCGGCGTTTTTGACGGATGTATGCTGTGAGCGTGAAAATATAGCTAAAAGAGACTGAGGAGTGTAGATTTGGAGATACAGGAATTGAAGCGTGATTTGGAAACATTTTTTACTGACAGTGAGAACGGTTACGGTCTTTATTCGACTGAAAGGCTGCTGATACTGGCGCAGCAGGGGGACGAGAAGGCTAAATTGCAGATCTTGTTTAATTTTAAGGGTCTGATTTATAAGACTTTGGTCAATAACAGTTATTATCTGCAGCTTAGCGCCGGTGATATTTTGCAGAATTTGAGCGAGGTGGTGCTGCAGAGGATGGCAGTGTGGAAGCCGAAGGCTGCGGCCGCATTCGGCAATCATATCAAATATTGCCTGCGGACAGCAGTATGGAGTGAGATCAGGCGGATAAAGAAACATGATTATAAAGAGTTGTCGTACGACGCTGAGGCTGACGGCGGTATTTCCCAGGCCGAGCAGCAGCTGGATACTTTGATATACAGACGGTTTGGCTATAATGAAAAACAGGCGACGCTGCGTTTTGCAGTAAAAAACCTGTTGGATGGCCTGACCGAGAAGCAGCGGTATGTGCTGCAGGCAGAGTTGTTTGAGGGGAAGGACGGAACAGAGATCGCACGGCTGCTGCATATCAAGAAGGCAGCGGTAAGCAGGATCAGGGCCAGGGCGCTCAGGCATCTGCAGGAGCTATTGGCAGCGGGCAGGCAGAGGGGTGAGCGGTTGTGCTGAAACCGTATCAGACGATAGGCCGGGCGCTGGCGTTGTTTAAAGCGGCGGGCCTTGCTGTGCCGGCGTATGGTGAGGAGGAAAAACGGCGGCTTTTGGATGTCTGGGTGCAGCGTTACGGGGCGCTGGACAGTGAGCTGTTTTTGAAGTGCAGTGAGCGGCTGGCGTCAGGGCAGCGGTTTCCGCGGTTTTATGATATGGATGCGGCACTGCGGGAGGAGGAACGTGTACGCAGCCGCCGGAAAGAGGCGGCAATGCCGCTGGCTGCGTCTGCTCCGGTAGATTATGAGGGTAACAGAAAACGTCTGCGTCAGCTGATAGAAAGACTGACTGTGCGGCGCTGATACCGGGCCATACACAGATTGCCTAAAGCCGTCTGTGTATGGCTTTTTTATTGTTGTTGCAATGGATAAAAAAGAAGTACAGACGAGTGGAAGAGGTTAAAAATAATTATTTGAAATTTATAATTAATGTTTTTTACTAATTGGGTATAAAATATTTGTTTTAGTTATGGTATTATATGTTCTTTTTTGTTAGAATAGTAATAATATATAGTTATTATAAATGGTTTGATAAACGGATTTTAAAAGGAGCGCTTATCTTGATGGAAGAGCAGGGGCAGCCTGGGGAAATGAATACAGTAGCTGAATATAATGTTTTGTTCGACAGTGTGGGGATCAATGTCTGTAAGTTGCTTTTGGATGATGAGTTGACGATTTTATGGGGAAATGACAATTTTTATATAAATTCTGGTTTTACCAAAGCAGAATATCAGAAGTTGTTTCCCAGTATCAAAGCATATTATGCAGGGCACGGGGAAGAGTTTCATAAAATCAAAAATGCATTTGCCGCTGCTTCAAAAAAGCTGGACGCAGGGCCAAGGTCGATTGCCGCAGGCCGCTTAAAAATGGTGGCTGTGCCTGGATCAATATCGACGCTGTGATTACGGGCGAGGTAGTGGACGGCAGTGAGGTTGCTTTGGCAGTTTATTCTGATATCAGCGACCTGACACGGCTGAAAGCTGAACGCGACCAGCTGCTGGAAGAGAGACCCGTTATTTTGAGTGGATGATGGACGAATACGTCGGGAATATTTACATTTCCGATCTGGAAACGTATGAACTGCTGTTTTTGAATAAAACGGCTGCCGCCACTTTACATACTACTAAGGCAGAGGTAACAGGTAAAAAATGCTATGAGGTCATTCAGGGACGGACCAGCCCCTGTCCGTTCTGCAATAACGCGCTGCTGACGGAGGACGATGTTTATGCGTGGGAGTTTGATAATCCCAATTTGAAAAAGACTTTTATGATCAGAAACAGAGTTATTAACTGGCAGGGGCGCAGGTCGCGGATCGAGCTGTCGCATGATATGCTGAGTGCCGAGTATAAGCTGGCGAAGAAGGATCAGGAGCGGGAAGCGATCTTAAAAACTATTCCCGGCGGACTGGCCAGAGTTGACGCCAGGGATTGCGAAACGGTGCTTTGGTATGGCGGCAAATTTTTGGAGATGCTGGGTTATACAGACGAGCAGTTTGCACACGAACTGAATTCCAAATGTTCCTATGTGCATCCTGACGACAGGGAGCGGGCCGCTTCTTTGATGCGTTCTATTTCCAAAACGGGCGAATATACTGTGGCTGAGTTTAAGTTTGTGACCCGCAGCGGTGATGTACGTATTTTGACGGTGACGCTTTGTTATGTGAGCTGTGAGGATAGCTGGGATGGCATTCCGTCTATTTACAGCGTGGGCATCGATATCACTGAGGAGCGCAGGGAAGAGGAGCGGCAGCGCCGGGCTTTAGAGGATGCGTATCAGTCTCTGCATGTGGCAAATCTGGCTAAAAGCAATTTTTGTCGTCGATGTCGCATGATATCAGGACACCGATGAATGCGATCATTGGTATGACGGCGATTGCCAGGGCGAACCTGCATGAACCGGAGAAGGTGAACGGCTGTCTGGGTAAGATCAATGTTTCCAGTATGCATTTGCTGCGTTTGATCAACGAGGTGCTGGATATGTCGAAGATCGAAAGCGGCAAGGTAGATCTGGTGCTGGAGGATGTCAGCCTGCCGGACGTTGTGGATAATATCGTCAGTATCTGTCGGCCGATGATGGTGGAGAAACAGCAGGAGTTCAAGGTCAATATCTTTAATGTACGCAATGAGCATGTGATAACTGATGGAGACCGTCTGCAGCAGGTATTTATGAACCTGCTTTCCAATGCGATCAAATATACGCCCGAGGGCGGTAAGATCAGTCTGACGATCAATGAATTAAAATCGGAGCTGCCAACAAAGGGCAATTACGAATTTATTTTTACTGATAACGGGATCGGGATGCCGGATGAGTATATGCAGCATATTTTTGAACCGTTTGCCCGCGCTAAAGATGAAAGTATCAGTAAGATACAGGGCACGGGACTGGGTCTGGCGATCACTCAGAACATCGTGCAGATGATGAACGGCACGATCGAGGTGCAGAGCCGCCCCGGTGTTGGCAGTATATTTACTGTGTCTGTACCATTGGAGCTGCAGCTGAAAGAGGAGCAGGAGCATGAGGAGCTGAGCGGGCTGCAGGTGTTGGTAGTGGACGACGAGCTGGCGGTGTGCGAAAGTGCGGCGATGCTGCTGCAGGAGCTTGGAATGCGCGGCAGTTGGGTATTGTCTGGTGCTGAAGCAGTAGAACGGGTAGTGGAAGCGCACGAACGGCGTGATGATTTTTATGCCGTTATTTTGGACTGGAAAATGCCGGATATGGATGGTTTGGAGACTGTCCGCGTTATTCGGAAACGCGTAGGGGCCAAGGTGCCGATCATCATTATTTCAGCATATGATTATTCCAATATCGAAAAAGAATTTATTGATGCAGGGGCCGATGCTTTTATCAGCAAGCCGTTATTTAAGTCTAAGATGCTGCATGTCCTGCAGCTGTTTTGTGATACCTGTAAAGATACTTGTGACGGCGAGGCTGTTCCGGAGCTGCATAAGGAACTGGCAGGGAAAAGGGTGCTGCTGGTTGAGGATAACGAGCTGAACCGTGAGATTGCTGTCGAGCTGCTGGAAATGCAGGGGCTGCAGGTTGAGTCGGCCGAGAATGGCAAGTCGGCAGTGGAGCTGTTTGTAAGATCGGCACCGGGGTATTATGATGTGGTGCTGATGGATATTCAGATGCCGGTCATGGACGGCTACGAGGCTACAGCTGCGATTCGTGCTCTGCCACGTCAGGATGCGGTCAGGATACCTATTCTGGCGTTGACGGCAAACGCATTTGTTACTGATGTCGGCAAGGCGAAAAATGCCGGTATGAACGACCATATCACGAAACCGATCAATTTGGAGGTCTTGTTTGCTACCCTGTATAAATGGCTGGTGTAGCGGTGATCAGCAGCCAGGGAGGACCGTTGTAAAGGTTATGGCAGTGAGAAATGAAAAGACCGTTCAGGTTTAACCTGAACGGTCTTTTATTTATGCTGGATCAGTCGTTTAAAAGCTGCGCTTTCAAGCGGTGGTATTCTCGCGGGAAGTAAGGTGTGAGCTGTGCTTCGCGGTGGTCGTAGCCATAAGCGCGCCGGGTGATGCTGACAATGGGAGGCGCCTGGATACGTTTGGCAACTGCCAGTGTGTGCATCAGTTTCCACCAGTGTTCCAGATCGGCGATAAAACTGCGTGCGTCCGGGAAGGCTTCGCTGATGATGTCTGCTTCACAGCCAAGATGTTCCGCCAGTGTCCCTTCGCTGTACCAGAGCAGGATCTCGGCAGGCGATGTTTTGCGCCACTGTTCGAGAAATCTGCGGAACAGTTTATCGTGATAGGGATAGACCAGCGGGTCGCCGCCGGTGCCTACTGTCTGTTCGGAGGAAAGCTCGGCACTGGGACGGATCGTGAAGATCGCTTCCGGCAGTACCTGACGCTGAAATACTTTGTCGTTCAGGTAGCGTCCCAGTTCGTAAACATGGTGCTTCCACAGGTCTCCGATAGGCGCCAGCGCGCCGCAGATGTCGCCGTAAAAGGTGGCGTAGCCGACGGTGAGCTCGGTTTTATTGGAGTTGCAGGAGAAGGCGCCGCCAAAGGCAGCAGCCAGGCCTGCTACGACGCGGGAGCCGCGGTCGCGTGATTGAATATTTTCGTAAATCAGCGTCGAGATTGTAAGTTGAAAATCTCGGTGCTGATGATAACTGTGGATGGGTGTCTGTGTAAGCTGTTCGCTGGTATGCAGGCAGCTTTCGGTGATAGGGATAACGGTATAGTTGGCCCCCAGTGACTGAGCTGTCTGTTCGGCGATCGTCTGTGTCATGGGCGAGTTGTAGCGGCTGGGCATATTGACCAGCAGAACGTTGTCAGGACCCAGGATGTCGACAAACAGGGCGGCGGTGACGGCACTGTCGATGCCGCCGGAAAGTCCGATGGTCATTTTGCCGATGCCTGCCTGTTCAAGGAAACGCTGGCAGCCGTAGCGGAGGCTATGATAAACCTCATCGATCTCACTGCGGGGATCAGAGGTGATGCCGCTGGTGTCGATAGCTTTGGCTTTGCTGTCCCAGCCGGCGCAGAGCGTTGCTTCTGCATACATGGGCGCATCGGTGAGCAGCCAGCCGTCAGAGCCGTAAACACAGCTGCAGCCGTCAAAGGTGAAGATGTTTTTGCCGTTGTTCTGGATACCTACATTATTGCAGTAGATGAGCGGGATGCCGGCTTTTTGCGCGGCGCTGCCGAAAAGCCGGTGCCGTTTGCTGTTTTTGTTGATGCTGAAGGGGGAGCAGGAGATGTTGCATAAAAGTTCGGCGCCATGCTGCGCCAGCAGCTGAGGCACATCTAAAAAGTAGTTTTCGGTCCAGCCGTCTTCGCACAGCATCAGGCCCAGTTTGACGGTTTCGCCGTGGGCGGTGACAGTGAGCGGCTGGTGCAGCCCGGCAACCTGTTTGTCCAGTTCCAGAGCCAGCTGCCGTAAGCCGTAAAATGACGGTTGTCATCAAATTCGCGGTAGTTGGGCAGGGCATTTTTTACGATAAAATCATAGGGCAGGGTGCCGTTAGTCAGCAGCCTGCCGTGCTGCGCGGCAAAGGCGGCGTTGTATTTGCGGGCGCGTCCGTCTTCATTGCGTTTGCTGTTATCGACGGCGATATTGCCGAAGATTACGCACAGCTCGCCGCAGTTTTCCGTAGCGGCGATGATCTCGTCGCCGTAAGCGGCGCAGTCTTCGATGAAGGCTGTTTGCTCCCACAGGTCGCCTAAAAAGTAGCCCGGTACTGCCAGCTCTGGCAGCAGCAGGATGTCGATGCCGTTTTGGCAGGCCATATCCATATGGTGCAGGATCTTTTTAGTGTTGAGGTCCGGTCGCCCGGCAATGATTTCTATTTGCCCGCAGGCTATTTTAAGTGCCACAGTACACCTCTTTTAAAGTTTGCTGAAAGCTTTTTGTATTTGCGTTTAAAAACCTATGATGTTATTATAGCAGAAGGAAGGCGGTTATGCCACTTCCAGAGGAGGCAGGAAGTTATGAAACAGAAAAAAACCAATGCGGCGCGCAGGCTTGATGAACTGAAGATCGCGTACCGCCTGATGGAATATACTGTGGACGAGGAGCATCTGGACGCTGTGCATGTAGCGGCCGAGGTTGGAATGCCAGCAGCCCAGGTTTTTAAAACGCTGGTAGTGCGCGGTGATAAAACAGGAGTTGTTTTTGCCTGTATACCGGGTGACGGCGAGCTGGACCTGAAGGCTTTGGCTAAAGCCAGCGGTAATAAGCGGGCCGAGCTGGTGCCTTTAAAAGAGGTACTGCCGCTGACTGGTTATATTCGCGGCGGCTGTTCGCCATTGGGGGCTAAAAAGAATTATCCTGTATATATGGATGCCAGCAGCAACAGCTGGGACGAGATAGCTGTCAGCGCCGGTGTGCGCGGTATGCAGATCGTAGCAGCTCCGGCTGATTTACAGCAGGCAACACGGGCTGTTGTGGTTTCTTTGACTTTCTGAAAAATAAAAAAATACATATTCATAATTTTGCAAAAAGATACAAAAATCTTAATCTGTCATTCGATTAAGTTTTGTATCTTTTTTTATTGTTTAAAAATGAAAAATAAAATGAATGTATGGTGTTCTAAAACGTGTAATGACAAAGCTTGCTGTTACATTTTTTTTGTGATAATATATCATTGCATAAATTTTTGTAGAATAATATATATTTAAAAAAATAAACTAGCGGGGGATGAAAAATGAAACGTATAAAGAATAAAAATGAGGCTTTTAAGAAAAAACTGATGACGAGGGTACTGGCAGTTCCTTTTTTTCTGTTTGGCAGTAACGCAGATATGTCTTTAGTTGAAGCTGCCTCTTCTGGGAGGTACGGCCCGGGAGCTGTGACTATAACAGATACTAATATTGTTTTAGACGATCAGGAAACTATATTCAAAAACGGGGATGGTACCTATACTATCAGTAATAGTAATAATAATACTTTAACCGTAACAGGAACAAATTATAGGAATGATAAGGCTAATGGCCCGACAGTATTTCCAATCAGTGGAAATAAAATCATCAATGGTAATTTGGATGTTACGATAACTGGCGCTCTTGGGTATAGAACGCTAAATAATGGCGGATCATTGGTTGTTAATGGTAATTTTACTTTAAAAGATTATCTGGATGGTACAGGTATGCCTTCGACTATGGTTGGGACACATTCTCTTTATAACGAAGTTACCTTTAATGGGGATTTTGATATGTATCAGGAAGCGGATAATATCCCGTCTGCAGTTACTGCCGTGACAACGATGAATATTTATGGCACGACTAACATGAATGGTAATGTTAAATTTATTACGAAAGCTGATAGGGAGCTTAGTTCCGGGCTTAATGGAATATATGTTGACAGCAGCCAAGGCGGGCCAAGTTCTTTGAATATCACTGGTGCCGGCAAAACAGTTTTTTTACAGTCAGTGAACAGGAAGTCTGATATATTGACGGCTAAGGGAGATTCGACGATTAACATCAATACAGGCGGAAGTACGCAGATCATTGGCAATTTAGACACTAAAGGTGCGACGTTAGGAGGTTATGGCGGTACGGGCGGTGTTATCAATGCTGTTCTTTCAGGGGAGGATTCGTTTTGGTATGGTGACCAGATATATGTAAAGGGAACTTTAGATCTTACTTTGAATAATGGCGCCGAATGGGGGTATTTTGGCGATAATGGCGTTGGTATAGGGCATTATGTAGGGGGCAAGGGTATTACACAGTTGACACTGAACGGTGGTTATGTAAATCTGTTTGATGATTATCTGCATCAAAAGTGGGTGGAATATGGACTTGTAGATCAGTATGAGGATATCATGGACTTTAAGCACGATTACGTATACATCGGCGACTTAAAGGGTGATGGCGGTTATTTTAGGTTAGACCTTAATTCCAATGACAAAGCTGATAGTGATATGATTTATGTAAAAGATTCTACCGAAGGCGCCGGTTATCAGTATTTACAGGCTCACGATACAAGTGAGTTTGATGGGGTAACGCCTGATAACACTCTGCGTTTTGCCACAGTTGGTCCGGCTGCTTCTGATACAATAACTTTTCATGATACTGCCAATGTATATGGTAAAACATTGTGGGATTATAAATTATTGATCGGCAGCGAAGATTATGATGTAGATGATCCTGAAAATGCTGTGTATAATGCCAAGGTTACCAGTACTTCCTATTTGAATCAGGTTGCCAAGGACGGTGCTAAAAACTGGTTTATTTATGATGTTATCAAAGATCCTACAGGATCAATGGAGACGGCAGTAGGGTCAGGTGCGGCAGTATATCATATGTGGCGTGAGCATGATCAGCTTATGAAACGCATGGGCGACCTGCGTCACAGCGGTATAGATGAAAAAGGAATCTGGTTCAGGATGAAGGGAAGCAGAACCGGACGTGACGGTACTTATGGTTTTGACAGTAAATATCGTCATTATGAGCTGGGCTATGATGAGATTATGAAAGAAACTGATAAATTTATACGCTACGGCGGTGTGTCACTTAGCTATACCGATATGGATAACTGTTATAATCAGGGACAGGGTGACAGCGATGGGTATGCAACGAATTTTTATGTAACTCAAATGGGCAATAAAGGCCATTACTTGGATGTTGTGTTTAAAGTTCAGCATATTGACAGCGACTTCACTGCCTACAATAAAGATGGCAGCAGAGTTACAGGTGATTTTGAAAATACCGGCATTTCGTTAAGTGCTGAATATGGGCGTAAGAAGATGTTGGATGAAGATGGCTGGTACATAGAACCGCAGGCTCAGCTGACTTTAGGTTATTTGGGCGGGGACAGGTATAAAACCAGTAATAATATCGAAGTCCGTCAGGGCGGTATCAAGAGTGCTTTAGGACGATTAGGCTTCAATCTTGGTAAAGATATAGACGCGAAAACTAATATTTATATCAAAGGCAACTGGCTGCATGAGTTCGGCGGTAGCTATAAGGCAGATTTGTATGATCCTGTCAGCGGAGACAGAGCCGCTATTGAGCAGGGGTATCATGATACCTGGTTTGAATACGGTATAGGTGCCGCAATACAGACGGGGAAAAATAATCATGTTTATTTTGATATAGAACGTAGTTGCGGCAGTGATTTCAAAAAAGACTGGAATTGGAATGTTGGTGCCCGCTGGACTTTTTAAGTGAAAAAGCTTTGCTTTGTGAAGATTATAAAATTGACCTGTTGTTAACAACAGGTCAATTTTATTTTATGTTTACAGAACATATTTAAAATCTGCGAATTAAGTGTTGGATTTTTACAATATTTATATATCAGCAATAATTGACTTGTTTGGAAAATACAAATGTGGTATGATTTCTCCGTAGTGAGTTAATGAAAGTGAGGTTCCTGCAATGTTATTTGTAAGTACCCGCGGCAAAACTGACCTGGTATGCTCGGCGCATGCTATTACCCGTGGTCTGGCTGACGACGGCGGTCTGTTCGTACCGCAGAAATTCCCGGAACTTTCGCTGGGCGAGATTGTGTCCATGCGCAGTATGACTTATAAAGAACGGGCTGTGGCGATTTTATCGCTGTTTTTGACCGATTATACTAAAGAAGAATTATTTGAATGTGCCGATGCTGCTTATTCGCAGACTAAATTCGGCGCTGAACCTGTGCCTTTGCGTAAGGTGAATGAAAGTACGGATGTGCTGGAGTTGTGGCATGGCCCGACTTCGGCCTTTAAGGATATGGCGCTGCAGATCCTGCCGCATCTTTGACGAAAGCGATAGCCAAGACCGGCGAGAGCAATAAAGTGGTTATTTTGGTGGCTACTTCAGGCGATACCGGCAAGGCGGCATTGGAAGGCTTTGCTAATGTAAAGGATACCGAGATCATCGTTTTCTATCCTGAAGACGGCGTAAGCGCGATCCAGAAACGCCAGATGCTGACGCAGGCCGGTGATAACGTACGCGTTATCGGCATCCAGGGCAATTTTGACGATGCTCAGCGCGGCGTCAAAGAGCTTTTCGGCGATACTGCGCTGGAAGAGGAGCTGCAGAGAAAGGGCTATGTGTTCAGCTCGGCCAATTCGATCAACTGGGGGCGTCTGGTACCGCAGATCGTGTATTATTTCAGCGCTTACAGCGATGCTGTGGCCAATGGCCGTATCAAAGCGGGTGAAAAGATCAATTTTGCGGTGCCGACCGGCAATTTCGGTGATATCCTGGCCGGCTATTATGCCAAGCTTATGGGGCTGCCGGTGGCAAAGTTTATCTGCGCTTCCAACAGCAATAATGTTCTGAGCGATTTTATCAATACCGGTATTTATGACAGACGCCGCGAGTTTTATAAAACTGTTTCGCCGTCGATGGATATTCTGGTTTCAAGCAATTTGGAGCGTTTGTTGTACAGCATTACTGAAGACGATGCCGCAAAGGTGTCGGAATGGATGCAGCAGCTGACGGCCAATGGAACTTATAATGTCGGAGAAAAGGTCAACAACAGGATTCTGGAAGAATTCTTTGGAGCCTGGGTCGATGAGCTGGAAACGAAGGAAACCATCGGGCGCGTTTTCAATGATAATGAATATTTGATGGACCCGCATACTGCGGTAGCCTGGCGGGCCTGCGAAAAGTATCGCCTGGTATCCAGCGATGATACATATTGTATCGTGCTTTCTACGGCCAGTCCGTATAAATTCAGTGATGTGGTGCTGGAAGCTGCAGGCAGTGAGGAGGACGCTAAACTGGAGCCGTTTGACGGTTTGCGTAAGCTGCATGCTTTGAGCGGCTTGCCTATACCGGAGCCAATGCTGGCGATGGAGAAAATGCCGATCCTGCATCAGGAAGTGATCGAATCTGTCGATATGAAAAAAGCGGTGGAGACGGCACTGAAACTGTGATGTACACAGCTTTGATAACAGAATTAAGCGCTTACTGCTTCGGCAGTAGGCGTTTTTTATTTAGTAAAGTTTGATATAAAATGTATGATTATTACTTTTTTTATTTAATATTGAAGGAAAAAGCAGGGATTTTGAGGTAAATTCTCGAATAATTACTGTTATAAAAATTTGTAGAGGTTAGGAGCTGAAGAAAATGCCATATTTGTTTTTTACTTTATTTATCAGTGTTATTGTGGCTGTGTTTGCAGTGCAGAATGCTGTTAGCGTGTCGCTTAATTTTGCTGTATGGACGATGCAGACGAATTTAGTGATCGTTATTCTGGGTTCGGCCCTGCTGGGTGCTTTGGCAACCTTGTTTTTTACCCTGATGATGAAGGCGAAGCATTATTTGCAAGATAAAAAGACCCGCGAAGAGATGGCGGCCCTGCAAAAGGACAATGCCAAGCTGCGTGAGGAGGTTGCGATGCTGATGCATACGCAGAAATTACATAAAGAAGCTGCTGCTAAGGCTGAACCGGCAGTAACGGCGGCAGACGAATGAGGAAACGAAAGATTTGGCAGTTGCAGAAGTGTGACAGAGAATATGCTGCAGGCATAGCTGCCGATCTGGGGGTTTCGCCTGTGGTGGTCAGCGTGTTGCTGAACCGGGGCGTCAGGGAAAAAGAAGAGATCAGAGAATTTTTGTTCGGCAGCGAGCAGCCGTTTCATGAGCCTTTGCTGATGAAGGATATGCAGAAGGCCGCCGAGCGTATTTTAGAGGCTGTAAAAAACGGTGAACAGATCACTGTTTATGGTGATTATGACGTTGACGGTATCAGCGCCAGTTCATTGCTGTATTTGTATTTGCAGGGGCTTGGTGCCAAGGTCAACACGTATATCCCCAAAAGAAAAAATGAAGGCTACGGACTGAACAACGAAGCGCTGGCGGCTTTGGACGAAGCAGGTACGACGCTTTTGGTGACAGTTGACTGCGGTATCAGCGGCGTAGACGAGGTGGCTGCTGCCCCGGCAGGGCTGGAGATCATCATTACCGATCATCACACGCCGCCGGATGTTTTGCCGGCGGCTTACGCGATCGTTAATCCGCATCAGCGCGACTGCAGATATCCGTTTAAGTATCTTTCCGGCGTGGGCGTGGCTTTTAAGCTGTGTCAGGCGCTGCATCAGATGCAGCATTTGACGGAGCCCTTATGGTCGGAGCTGACCGAGCTTGTGGCTTTGGGCACGGTAGCCGATATCGTGCCGCTGCGCGGCGAAAACCGCGCGCTGGTGAAGCTGGGGCTGGCGGCGATGGAAAATACCGGGATCGTAGGCTTACAGAAGCTTATTGAACATAGTGGCTGTCCGCAGCAGAATATTTCGGCTGAGAACATCGGCTTTATTCTGGCGCCGCGGCTGAACGCTGTAGGCCGTTTGGAGCACGCTCAGTCGGCAGTAGAGCTTTTGGTTACTGACGATGCTGCTAAAGCAGATATGGTTGCCGAACAGTTGAATGCTGAAAATGCTTTGCGTCAGGAGATCAGCCGCAAGATATTTATTGAGGCTGAAGCGATGCTGGCACAGCAGGAGCGGATCGAAACGGCGATCGTGCTGGCTAAAGAGGGCTGGCATGCCGGCGTGATCGGTATCGTGGCTTCAAGGCTGGTGGATAAATATCATTTGCCGACGATTTTGATCAGTATTGACGGCGAGGCGGCTAAAGGCAGCTGCCGCAGTATCCCGGCCCTGGATCTGTACAGTGCTTTGAACGAGTGCAGCGAATTGCTGCTGCAGTTTGGCGGTCATCATCAGGCGGCTGGTCTGACGCTGCGCGCGGCCAGGGTAGAGTCTTTTAAAAAGCGTTTTCTGGGTGTGGTCAGGGGGCGGTTGGAACCTGCTGATTATCAGCCGCGCCTGAAGATAGAGTGTCTGCTGGATAAAAACGAGGAGGTTTCGCTGCAGCTGGTCAGGGAACTGGCGATGCTGGAACCGCTGGGCTGTGATAACCAGCCGCCGTTGTTTGCCTTTAAGGATGCGGTGGTGCATTATCCCAAGGCTTTCGGACGTGATAATAACCATCTGCGTTTTTATACCGATTACGGCAAGTACAATTATCACAGTATTATGTGGAACGGTGCGGCTGATTTGGCCTGCCTTTATAATAACGCGGTTGTCGATCTGGCGTTTATGCCCAAGATCAATGTCTGGAAGGAAAAGGAAAGCGTGAATCTGCAGGTGGTAGATTATGACCAGGCCCTGCAGGTTTATGATTACCGCAATTGCAATACCAGCAAGGAAGCAGTGCTGAGAAATATTTTACAAACAAGTAAAAAAACAGTAATATATGTAAATAACACCAGCGCTGTACCTGAGGCGGCCGATCTGCCGGATGTGCAGGTGCTTGCTTATGGCGAGCAGGCCGAGGCGACGGCAGAGAATATTATTTTTTATGATTTCCCGCAGCGGGAGATATTTATAAACGGCGCTTTGCCTGTGCCTGATAGAAGCGGTAAACGGCTGCTGCTTTTATATACCAGGGCTGAGGCTGATAAATTGTGCGCAGAGCTGGAAAAGCTTTATCCGGGACGAAGCCGGCTGGTACACGCTTATAAGGAACTGGCCTGTACGCTGCGTCAGCAGGCCGTTATCGACAGGGCTGATTTGCTCCGGTCGGCCACCGATATTTCGGAGGAGGCCTTGAAGGTGTTTGAGGAGCTGGATTTTATCCGTGATGAGCATGGTAAGATCAGTTTTGGTAGTTTGCAGAAAAATGATTTGCAGAATTCGCCGACGTTCAGGGGATTGCAGGAAGAGGGACGGGCGGCTTTTGCAAGCTGTCAGAGAAATATACAGATCAGTCCGGAGGAGATCATTGGGCTGTGGCAGGGAAACAGATTCAATAAATAAGGAAGTGCTAAGATGCCTGAAACAGGAAATGTTGTTTGTGTGGAGGATTTTTTTGCGACGATCGAAAGCTATTTGAATAAGGAACAGGTGGAGTTTGTACGTAAGGCTTATGACGTGGCTGCTGAGGCTCATGCCAGCCAGCGCCGCAAGTCGGGCGAGCCTTATATCATTCATCCGCTTGGGGTAGCTACGATCTTATCGCAGCTCCAGCTGGACGAACTGACCTTGGCGGCAGCTTTTTTGCATGATGTGGTGGAAGATACTGATATCAGCCTGGATTCCCTGAAAGAGAGCTTCGGGCAGAAGGTAGCCGATCTGGTGGACGGCGTTACGAAGTTAGGCAAGATCGAGTATATTTCCAAGGAAGAGCAGCAGATCGAAAACTACAGTAAGATGTTTCTGGCGATGGCCAAGGATATCCGCGTAGTTATGATAAAACTGGCCGATAGGCTGCATAATATGCGGACGATGAAATTTATGCCGGTGCATAAGCAGCAGTCTATTTCGCGCGAAACGATGGAGATTTATGCGCCTTTGGCTCACCGTTTGGGTATTTATACCATTAAGTGGGAGCTGGAGGATCTGGCATTCCGTTATATGGAGCCGGAGATCTATTATGATCTGGTCGAGCAGGTCAAGGTCAAACGCCGCGAGCGTGAGGCAATGGTCCATTCTGCTATGGGTGAGATCAAAGAGCATCTTGATTCGATGAATATTACGTGCGAGATCCAGGGGCGGCCCAAGAATTTTTACAGTATCCATAAAAAGATGCTGCGCGACCATAAGGAACTGAGTGAGATTTATGATCTGCTGGCGATCCGTGTGCTGGTAGACAGCGTTAAGGACTGCTACGGCACTCTGGGCGTTGTGCACAGCATGTGGCGTCCTATACCTGGGCGCTTTAAGGATTATGTTGCTGTGCCGAAGTCGAATATGTACCAGTCGCTGCATACTACGGTGCTGTATGGCAACGGGCAGCCGCTGGAGATCCAGATCAGGACTTTTGAGATGCACCGCATTTCTGAATATGGTATCGCCGCCCATTGGCGTTATAAGGAAAGCGGCGGCAGCAAGCCTGCTCCGTCTGCCGGCGGTGATAAAACTTTTGATGCCAAGCTGTCATGGCTGCGTCAGCTGCTGGAATGGCATCAGGATATGAGTGATTCACGTGATTTCGTGAATACGGTAAAGATGGATGTTTTTGCCGATGAGGTGTTTGTATTTACGCCGCGCGGCGACGTTATTGATTTGCCGGTAGGCGCTGTGCCGATCGATTTTGCGTACCGTATCCATACGGATGTCGGCAACCGCTGCGTCGGCGCTAAGGTAAACGGACGTATCGTACCGCTTGATTATAAGCTCAGCAACGGCGATATCGTCGAGGTCATTACCTCGAAGCAGGCAGCAGGCCCCAGCCGTGACTGGCTGAATATCGTCGGTTCTTCTGACAGCCGCAACAAGATCAAATCTTGGTTCAAGAAGGAGCGGCGTGAGGAGAATATCATCAAAGGCCGCGAAATGCTGGAAAAGGAATGCAAACGTCTGGGTTATGACACCAAGATTTTGCTGAAAAGTGATAAACTGAAGGACGTCAGCGCTCAGCTGCGTTTAGAGAACGAAGAAAATTTGATGGCGACTATCGGTTATGGCGGGATCACGCTCAACAGTGTGATGTCTAAGCTGGTAGAGCTGTATAAGAAAGAGCAGAAGCTGACGACAACGAAAGACCTGTCGCAGCTGCTGGCCGAGTTGAAGCCGCGCCGTTCTAAGGCTAAGTCCAGTCATGGCATTTTAGTCAAGGGCGAAGAGGGCATTATGGTCAAACTGGCGCGCTGCTGTAATCCGATCCCGGGCGATCCGGTTATCGGGTATATCACCCGCGGCAGCGGTATTTCGGTGCATCGCAGGGACTGCCCCAATGTAATGAGCAATAATCCTGAGGAGCAGAACCGTTTGATAGAGGTAGCCTGGGATATTGCGACAGATTCTCTGTATAAGGTCAATATCATTATCTCTGCCGGCGACAGGACCGGTATGATGGCTGATATTATGATGGTGATGAGCGAATCGAAGCTGAATATCAATGCGCTGAATTGCCGTATCGATAAGCATAAGATGGCGAATATCAGTATGGGTATTGATATCAGTAATCTGGAACAGCTGGATAATATTATGAATAAAATAAAACGCATGAAAGGCGTTTACAGTGTGGAAAGAATGATTTCCAACGGACAGGGAGGCTGACGTGAGAGCAGTTGTACAGCGTGTAGACAGAGCTGCTGTCGAGGTAGAAGGCGCCATGGTAGGCAGTGTTGGCAAGGGCCTTTTAGTACTGCTGGGGGTCGAGAAGGAAGATACAGACAGGGATTTGGAGTATTTGCTTGATAAGGTAGCTGGTCTGCGCATTTTTGAGGACGAACAGGAAAAAATGAACCTGTCGGTAGCAGATGTGGGCGGCGGGCTTCTGGTAGTTTCGCAGTTTACTTTGTACGGCGATTGCCGCAAGGGTAAACGGCCGTCATTTGATAAGGCGGCGGGTGCTGAAATGGCCAATGCTTATTATGAAAAATTTGTGGCCGGAGCACGGTCGAAGGGGCTTAGCGTCGGCACCGGGAAGTTTCAGGCGCATATGCTTGTGAGCCTTGTAAATAATGGCCCGGTAACGATTTTATTAGACAGTAAAAAGAATTTTTAGGAGGTTCGACATGAAGGTTTTAAAAATGGAAGTTGGTATGCTTGGTACTAACTGCTATATAGCGGTCAACGAAGCTACCGGTCACGGTGTTGTTGTTGATCCGGGCGGAGATGGCGACAGGATCGTTGCCGCGATCAAAAAAGAAGGTATCACTATTGATGCGATTTTTGTCACACATGGTCACAGCGACCATATCATGGGTCTGGACGAGGTGCGTAAGGCTACCGGAGCCAGAGTTTATATCAGTGAGGAAGATGCGGAGATGCTGACGAAGGCGACCAGCAATCTTTCGGCATATATGGGTATGGACGCAGCTTTTGCGCCTGCTGATAAAATTTTTAAGGATGGGGAAACTGTTACCGAAGCCGGACTTGATTTTAAAGTGCTGGCAACTCACGGTCATACCCGCGGCGGCGTTTGCCTTGTCTGCGGTGATGTGGTGTTCTGCGGCGATACGGTGTTTGCCGAGTCTATCGGCCGTACTGATCTGCCGGGTGGCTCTTACAAACAGATTTTGAATTCTATCAAAGATAAAATCCTGGTTTTGCCTGACGAAACAAAGCTTTTGCCGGGACATGGACCTGCAACTACAGTGGGATGGGAGAGGCGCAGAAATCCGTTTCTGCAATAAGTAAGCAAAAAAATGATCAAAAGTATCAAGCTGCTGAGAAACAGTACAACTTTTAAATTGGCAGTAGCGGCGGGAGTATCCTTTATTTTATACGAGCTCGCTACGTTTCTGTTCCCTATTCTTTTAGCGATAGGTCTGGCGTTTGCCCTGTACCCTGTGTCGAATATGTTTTCCAAGATCACCGTGGGACAGGGTACTATCCATTTGTCGCGTGTGGTGGCGATCATCCTGGCCTTTATGGCTTTTGGCATGTTTATGTTTTTTGCCGTTACTTTTATTTTGCTGCCTTTGTTCGGGCAGATCAATGATCTGGTGGCGAAGCTGCCTGATTATACGACAAAAGTCGAGTCTACTAATATGGACTGGTTACTGAAGGATCCGTCACAGTATCCACGGCTGCCATACAATTTTGAAACTTTGATCGACGATGCGATGACCTGGGTTATGGGTTTTATGGGAGGTATTCTCCGGAATTTGTTTAAATCGACGATGGACATTATTGCCAATCTGGTTGGTTTGATCGTCGTTCCGTTTTTAGCTTTTTACTTTTTGAAGGACTGGCGTGAGCTGCGTCTGATGATGATCAATTTGTTTACTTATGATACGCAGCCGAAGGTGGCGCATATTTTGGATGAGATCGGCAGAACGCTGAGCGCATATATCCAAGGGCTTGGTAAACTGAGCCTGATCGCGGGTGCGTGTATTACTGTGGGCGTGGCGATACTGGGTATCCAGTTCCCGCTGGTTTTTGGTTTCCTGGCGGTCATGGCCGAGACTGTGCCGGTGGTTGGTCCCTTGATGGGTGCTGTGCCGGCGGTATTTATCGCGTATTCGCAAAATACTTCTTCGGCTTTTTCGGTAGCGCTGTTTTATCTGGTCTTTTATCAGATCGACGGCAATATCCTGATGCCCCGGATCATGGGCAGCAAAATCGACCTGCATCCCGTAGTTTTGATTTTGAGCCTGCTGATCGGTGCCAAGCTGTACGGTATTTTGGGTATGCTCTTTGCCGTGCCGGTGGCTGCTGTATACCGGGTCTTGTATAAAGAATTATGGCATAGTTCTGACGAACCACGGCCAACAGAAACTGAGCAGTAAAAACGATGATGATTAGTGATTATAGATTAGAGCAGAATTTACCTTATGATTTAACGCGGCCTGTCGCTGAGATGGCCGCGTTCTTTGACATTTTACCGCAGTCTGACAGTGCTGATGTGCTTAAAATCGTGCAGGAAGCTGATGGCTGCGTGGCGATTTTGCAGACGGAAGACGGCACCAGAAGAGTAAGCAGGCCATTTACAATTTTACAGGATGTACGGGGCGAATGGGTGCGCTGCGCTAAGCTGGCGGTGCTTGATGTGCTGGGACAGACTGTGAGGCGCGGTCTGGTGATGCCGTGGGGAATTTTGACAGGCGTACGTCCGGGAAAACTTGCCCATAAGCTTTTAGACAGCGGGTTAAGCTGTGACGAGCTTCCGCAGTATCTGGAGCGTCATTACCTGCTGCCTCACGGACAGGCGCAGCTGCTGACAGAGATTTGCCTGCGGCAAAGACAGCTTTTGCCGGCTGCGGAAAAGCAGGTCGGCATTTATATCGGTATTCCTTTTTGCCCTACGCGCTGTTCTTATTGTTCTTTTCCATCGGGAATTGTGCCGCTTGAGGAAGAATTACAGCAAAAGTTTTTAAATTTCATTGAACAAGATATGCTTACTGTGGTACAATTATTAAGTATGTATAGCCTAAATGTTACTGCTGTTTACATTGGCGGCGGTACGCCGACCAGCCTTAGTGAAACGGCGTTTGCACGGCTCATCACGCTGACGGCGCGGCATTTGCTTTTGCCTGGGGTGCGCGAGTTTACAGTGGAAGCAGGACGGCCTGATTGTTTCAGTGCCGAAAAGCTGAAAGTTATGGAAGCCTGCGGAGTGAACAGGATCAGCGTCAATCCGCAGACTTTGCACGACAAAACTTTAAAAGCAATTGGCCGCAGTCATACGGTGCAGGATTTTTATCGGTCCTATGATCTGGTACGGCACAGCGGCATCAAAACTGTCAATACCGATCTGATCATCGGGTTGCCTGGGGAAACGGCTGATGATGTGCGGGCTTCGCTTGACGGCATCAGGGCTTTGGCTCCTGATAATCTGACAGTGCATACCTTAACGCTCAAAAAAAGCGCCCCGATATTTGGTGCGCAGTTCAGCAGTCTGACGGCTGAGGATGCAGAGGCGCTTGTAGCTTACGGTAGCGAAACTGCTGCTGCAATGGGGATGCTGCCTTATTATTTATACCGCCAGCATTACATGCTGGGTAATCTTGCTAATATAGGCTATGCTGCTTCAGGCAGTGCCAGCCTTTATAATATTCAGATGATGGAAGAGCGTCACGTTGTGCTTGGAATCGGGCCGGCGTCTGCGACTAAAGTACCGCAGGCAGACGGGCATCATCTTAAAAAGCTCAATATGCCCAAAGATATCGGGACATATACGGGTAATCTGCCGCAGCTGGCGCATAAACGCAGCCTGCTTTTTGCGGATGAGGAGGAATAGATGTGTTGACCACAGCACCGAGAGGCACGAAAGATATCCTGCCGCGCGATGTGGAAGCATGGCGTTATCTGGAACGCACTATGCGTGAGATTTGTGCCCAATATGGTTATCTGGAAATCAGGACGCCTGTTTTGAGCATACCGAGCTGTTTTTGCGCGGTATCGGTGAAACGACAGACGTTGTTGAAAAAGAAATGTACACTTTTACTGACCGAGGTGAACGCAGTCTGACGCTGCGCCCCGAAAATACGGCTTCTGCCGTCCGGTCGTATGTAGAAAATAAAATGTATGCCGATCCGGCGCCGACAAAGCTGTTTTATATCGGGCCGATGTTCAGGTACGACAGGCCGCAGGCCGGGCGTTACCGGCAGTTCCATCAGTTTGGCGTGGAAGCGCTGGGCGTAGAGGGGCCTAATATCGATGCCGAGATCATTTTACTGGCGGTACAGATTTTGCAGACTTTGGGTTTAAAAGATTTGAAGCTGAAAGTAAATTCTGTCGGCTGCCCGAAATGCAGACCACTGCACAGAGAGAAGCTGCAGGAATATTTCCGGCCGCATCTTGGCGAGATGTGCAAGGATTGTCAGTCACGTTTCGACCGCAATCCATTACGTTTACTGGACTGCAAAAATCCGCACGATCAGGAGCTGGCTGCTGGTGCGCCAAGCCTGGAAGAATGTCTGTGCGAGGAATGCAAAGCACATTTTGAAGGCTTGAAAGAGCTTCTGACCGCTGCCGGAGTCGATTATGTAGTCGACCATAATCTGGTGCGCGGCCTTGATTACTATACTAAGACTGCCTTTGAGATCCAATATGCTCCCCTGGGAGCGCAAAGCGCTGTCTGCGGCGGTGGCCGTTATGACGGCCTGATCGAGGAGATCGGCGGTCCGGCAACACCGGGTATTGGATTTGCGATGGGTATGGAGCGTGTGCTGCTGGCAATCGAAAGCCAGAATCTGCTGCCGCAGTTCGACAACAGTATAGATGTCTTTGTAGTTTGCCCGGGCAGTGCAAACTTTACGCTGGCTTTTAAGGAAACGATCGCTTTGCGCCGTGAAGGGCTGAAGGTGGAATTTGACTTTTTGGGCCGCAGTATGAAAGCCCAGATGAAGCAGGCTAACAGATTGGCTGCCAAATATGTGTTGATTTTAGGTGAAGACGAGGTAGCGCGCGGTTGTGCCGTATTAAGAAATATGTCGACCAGCGAGCAGACTGAGATCCCTATCCAAGATATTACATCAATTTTAAAAACAGAGGTGCAAAGTCATGAGTGATTCTTTAAAACGCAGTCATAGCTGCGGTTTGCTGACTAAAGAGGCAGCAGGCGAACAAGTAGTTTTATGCGGTTGGGTTGCCAAACGCCGCGATCACGGCGGGTTGATTTTCGTCGATCTGCGCGATCGCAGCGGTATCGTTCAAATTGTCGTTGACCCTGACGATGCAGGCAATAGCTTTACGACTGCTGAAGCTATTCGCAGCGAATACGTTATCAAAGTAGCAGGTAAAGTGCGTCTTCGCGATGCAGCTACCGTTAACCCGAATCTTGCTACCGGCGAGATCGAAGTGGTTGCCGCTGATTTGGAAGTACTCAATGCTGCCAAAACTCCGCCGTTTTATATTCAGGACGATATCGATACGGATGAGAACCTGCGCTTGAAATACCGTTATTTGGATTTGCGCCGTCCGGAAATGCAGAAGAATTTGATTTTGCGTCATAAAGTTACTAAATTGATGCGTGATTATATGGATAAAAACGGTTTCTGTGAAATCGAAACGCCGATGCTGACTAAAAGCACTCCTGAAGGCGCGCGTGACTATCTGGTGCCGAGCCGCGTCAACCCTGGTAAATTCTATGCTTTACCGCAATCTCCGCAGATTTTTAAACAGATCTTGATGGTTGCCGGTATGGAGCGTTATTTCCAGATCGCACGCTGCTTCCGCGATGAAGATCTGCGTGCTGACCGCCAGCCGGAATTTACTCAGTTGGATATTGAAATGTCTTTCGTAGACGCTGAGGATATTATGGAAATGATGGAAGGGCTGATGGCGTATGTATTTGAAGGCGCTATGGGTAAAAAGATCCAGCTGCCGATGCAGCGTTTGACCTGGGACGAAGCTATGGACCGTTTTGGCAGCGATAAGCCGGACCTGCGTTTTGGTATGGAACTTGTCAATATGTCTGAAGCAGTTAAAGATTCTGACTTTAAAGTGTTCAATGCTATCGTAGAAGACGGCGGTGTCGTTAAAGCGATCAACGTTAAAGGCTATGCCGCTATCCCGCGTCGTGAGCTGGACGGTCTGGTTGAATTCGTTGGTATTTATGGTGCCAAAGGTCTGGCTTGGATGCAGATTCAGGAAGATGGCAGTGTCAAATCGCCAATCGCTAAATTCTTCAGTGAAGCACATTTGGCAAATATCCTGAAAACTGCAGCGGCTGAACCGGGCGATCTGATTTTGTTCGTTGCTGATAAACCGGCTGTAGTTGCTCAGGCTTTAGGTGCTCTGCGTTTGGAAATGGCTAAACGCCGCGAACTGATCGACGAAGATATGCTGGCATTTGCCTGGGTCGTAGATTTCCCGATGTTTGAATATAACGATGAAGAAAAACGCTATGTGGCAATGCATCATCCGTTTACGGCTCCACGTAACGAAGATCTGGCTATGCTGGCTACCGATCCTGGTAAAGTATATGCCAAAGCTTACGATATGGTACTTAATGGTACAGAAATCGGCGGCGGTTCCATCCGTATCCATCGTCGTGATGTTCAAAACGAAGTTTTCAAGGCTATCGGTCTTACCGAAGAGCAGGCAAAAGAGAAATTCGGCTTTATGATGGATGCTTTTGAATATGGTGCGCCTCCGCACGGCGGTTTGGCCTTTGGTCTTGACCGTTTGATCATGATTATGGCTAAACGTGATTCTATCCGCGACGTTATTGCTTTCCCGAAAACACAGAGTGCAAGCTGTCTGATGACTCAGGCTCCGAACGATGTTGACGAGAAACAGCTGCGTGAATTGCATATCCGTGCAACATTAGTCAAAAAAGACAAATAATAAGAGTCAGACTCTGTAAAAAAGGACTGCTGCGGCAGTCCTTTTTTTATAGTAAACTGATTCTGGTAAAAGTGTTTTACTTAAAGGCGAACCGGTTGTGAAAAAAAGAAAAAATATCTCTTTAAAAACAGAGAAAACCGCTTTATACCTTGTGATTTTAAACAAATTTTGGTATAGTATAGATGTAGTAAGAAATGCTCTTGCTGCATTAAAAACGCTTTTTACCCTGCGATGTTCGTTACGTGTACCTCTTAGTTTTGAGCCAACACTCTTACCTAGGGAGCCTGACTGAGCTCCGCCTTTTAAAAAACTGCCCCCTTGAGGGGACTTTTGCGACTGGCGGGAAGGCACCCACCTGCACTTGCAGGTTCAAAACATGAGGCTGGACGGCATTGTGGGGCAAAATATTTTTGGGGGTAAAAATGGATCTGTCACGTGTTGCGATGGTTATCGGTAAAGACAAGCTGCCTGTTTTAGGGCAGGCCCGTATTGCAGTCGTTGGTTTAGGCGGCGTGGGTTCATATGTTGCCGAGTCATTATGCCGCAGCGGGGTAGGTCATTTATTATTAATAGATGCCGATAAAGTGGCGGCAAGTAATATCAACCGTCAGTTACCGGCTCTTACCAGTACCTTCGGCAGGTTCAAAACCGAGGTTGTCAGACAAAGATTGCTGGATATCAATCCGGATTGTGAAATAGAAACGGTCAGTAAATTTTATGAACCTGGCGCTTTTGCCGAGTTTTTTTCCGGCAGCTTTACTTTTATCGCCGATGCGATCGATTCGACGCCGTCAAAGGTCGATCTTTTATTAGAATGTGTGCAGCGCGATATTCCTGTCATTTCTTCGATGGGCACAGGCAATAAGCTGGATCCGACGTATCTTGCAGTGGAGGACATCAGCGGTACTTCTGTCTGCCCGCTGGCAAGGTCGGTAAGGAAACAGCTGCGTGCGGCAGGTGTCAAAAAAGGTGTAACTGTAGTTTATTCCAAAGAACCGGTACAGCGTGCTGAAGCAGGCGAGGTTCCGGGAAGCATGGTATTTGTTCCGGCGTCGGCAGGATTGCTGATGGCATCGTATATCGTACGTCAGATTATTGCAGAAAATAGCTAACCGGCCTTTAGAGCCGGTATTTTTATCAGATCCTGGAGGTGGATGATGGATAGTTTGTTTGCACAGCCGCAGAAAAAACCTTTGGCTGATCGGATGCGGCCTACAAGGCTCAGCGATTTTGTCGGGCAGGAAACTGCAGTAGGCGAGCGCAGTCCTCTGCGCCGAATGATCGAAAAGGATCAGTTGCAGTCGGTGTTGTTTTACGGACCGCCGGGTACTGGTAAAACAACTTTGGCACAGGTCATTGCCCATATGACAGGGGATGAATTTGTTGCTATCAATGCCGTTTCATCCGGTGTACCTGAGCTGCGAAAGCTGATTGCTAAGGCGCAGGAGCTGCAGCGCGGCGGGATGGGGCGCACTATCGTGTTCATCGACGAGATCCATCGCTTTAATAAAGCTCAGCAGGACGTATTGCTGCCTTATGTGGAAAACGGTACTATCATTTTGATCGGTGCGACTACTGAAAATCCTTTTTTCGAAATCAATTCACCGCTTTTGTCAAGGATGAAGGTTATTCGTCTGGAACATTTAACGGCAGACGGTATCAAAAAGATTTTAGAGCGTGCGCTGACAGATAAGGAAAAGGGTTATGGATCAGAGGGTATTACTGTAACTGCCGAGGCTTTGGAAGCTTTGGCGGATTTTGCCGGTGGTGATGCGCGGGTGGCTCTTAATTTGCTGGAACAGGCTGAATTTATGCTGCCGGACGGCAGTAAGGAAATTACGATGGATGTATTGCGCAGCGTGGCAGGTAATGCTTTGCAGCGCTATGATAAAAAAGGTGATTATCATTACGATATCGTTTCGGCTTTTATTAAAAGTATGCGCGGCAGTGATGCCGACGCTGCTCTGCACTATTTGGCCCGTATGCTGGAAGGTGGAGAGGACGTAAGGTTTATTGCGCGCCGGATCGTTATCTGTGCGGCTGAAGATGTAGGCAACGCTGATCCGCAGGCCTTGATAGTAGCAAATGCTGCGGCGCAGGCGGCGCATTTTGTCGGGCTGCCTGAAGCTCAGATACCTTTGGCTCAGGCCGTTTGCTATATAGCTAACGCTCCTAAGAGCAACAGCTGTTATATTGGTATTTTCAATGCTCGTCAGGAAGTCAGGTCAATCAATACCAGAGTTCCGAAGCACTTGCGTGATGCGCATTATCCTGGTGCTAAGCAGTTTGGCCACGGGCTTGGATATAAGTATCCGCACGATTACCCAGGTGGCTGGGTTGAGCAGCAGTATCTGCCGGATGAACTGGTAGGTCATAAATATTATTATCCGAAAGATATTGGTGAAGAAAGCAGACTGCTTAAAAAAAAGAATGAAAAAGATTAATGTGAGCTGCTGATAATAATAAAACCCCCGTACTTTTTAGTACGGGGGTTTTGTATTGGCCGATATCATGTCTGACGTGGAGTGGGGACGTTGCTGACAACAGGTTTTTGGTTGCCGGTATTATTTTCGCTGCCGTCTAAGATTTCCTGAACACGTTTTTTCATGCTCGGCTTCTGCGGTTCAACGTCGCCTACGTTTTCACGGATACGGTCTTTTTTGCTGGGTGGTTTAGGCGGTTCTCCGGGAACGGAGGTGGCGCCTTTTTTATCTTTGTCTTTGTCCTTATCTTTATCCTTGTCTTTATCTTTGTCCTTATCATCATTCTTGATATCTGGTTCAGGCGGTATTACTACGCCTGCCGGGCGGACAAAGTTAGCAACGGGAACGTTTGCAAGAGCGTTAACCATGAATTCATGCCAGATGCTGAGCGGTGCGCCGCTGCCATACATATAATCAAGCGGACGGCCGTTATCATCGCCGATCCATACGGCAGCCGACAGATTGGGGGTGAAGCCTACAAACCAGGCATCCTTATAATCGTCGGTAGTACCGGTTTTACCGGCTGCCGGGCGGCCTATGCCTGCACCGCCTGCAGTACCGTCAACAAAGACGTCGCGCATGATATCGACAGTTTGATAAGCGGCTTTAGCATCAACTACAGTTTTGGTCTCCTGCTTATGTTCAAAAATAACTTTACCGTTACGGTCAACTATTTTGATAATAGCAGTTGGAGCGTTGTATTTGCCGCTGTTACCGATCGTGCCATAGGCAGCTGCCATTTCCAGCGGCGTAGTGCCTTTGCTCAGGCCGCCTAAAGCCATGGAAAGATTGATGTCAGTATAATGTCCGTCTTCAATAAGTGTAGTGATACCAAGGTTTTTTGCCATTTGGAAAACCTTTTCAGGACCGACCTGCTGAGCTACTAGAATGGTAGGGATGTTGTAGGATTTTTCAAGGCTGTTCTCAGGCTTACTTTGCCATGCCATTGCAGGTCAGAGTTTTCGGTTTCCAGCCGGGCGCAAATTCATATTCCTTGTCTTCAACTACCGTGGCAGCGGTAAGACCGTTGTCCATAGCGGTAAGGTAAACAAAGGGTTTGAAAGCGGAACCTGGTTGCCGCACTGCAAGCACAGCACGGTTGAATTTATCCTGGCCGCGTCCGCCGATCATGGCTTTGATATAACCGTTATTAGGGTCTACAGCTACTAAGGCGACTTGCGGCTGTGTAAGCTGATAGTCGTCTTTGTAGTAATCAGGCAGATATTTTAAAGATTCGGCAGCGGCTGCCTGCATATCCAGATCCAGAGTAGTGTAGATTTTCAGTCCGCCTTTATAAAGCGCATCGGCGCCGAATTCTTCTATAATGTGCTGACTGCAGTAATCAATAAAGTAGGAAAGGTTATCTTTCTGCTGGTTTTTGTGATTGTTCAGCTGCAGTTTCTCTGCTTTGGCTTTGGCTGCCTGTGCTTCCGTAATGTAACCGTATTTGGCCATTTGGTCTAAAACGACTTCCTGACGTGCTTTACTGTCTTTGGGATTTTCAAAAGGATTATAATAGTTAGGGCTTTTAGGAATAGCTGCCAGAGTAGCGGCTTCTGCCAGATCAATGTCCTGAACATGCTTGCCGAAGTAATAGAGAGAAGCACTTTCGATACCGTAGGTTCCTTGTCCAAAATAGATACGGTTCAGGTACATATCAAGAATCTCATCTTTGGTATAGCGTTCTTCCAATTGTTTAGCAATAAAAGCTTCTTTTATCTTGCGGGTAATGGTACGCTCCTGGGAGAGAAAAGCGTTTTTGGCCAGCTGCTGGGTAATAGTACTGCCACCCTGCACCTCGCCGCCGCGCAGGTTTGTCCATAAAGCACGGGCCGTACCACGGAAGTCGATACCGCCGTGTTCATAGAATCTGTTATCTTCGATAGCGATAAAAGCCTGCTGCAGGTGCTTCGGTATTTTATCGAAAGCAACTGGCAGACGGCGTTCTTCCGAAGCCGTGGTCGAGATGACGCGGCCGTTAATATCAAAAAACTGCGAAGCGGCATCGGGAATAAGCGATTCTTCCATATCTTTGGGTGCGAAGAAACCTGCAAGTCCCCAGAATGCTGCGGCGCCTAAAATAGCAAGCGCAACGAAGGCGATGATTATAAATTTAATTATTTTTCCCATACATAAACCTCGGTTCTCTTAATCATTTTCCTTTAAACCAGCTTTATACTAACAAAGCTATTTTTATCTAACGGCTATTATATCATATTTTTATACGAATTTGTGATAAAAAACTTTTATATTAAATGTAATAAAAATGAAAACAGCTTCCGCCGCTTGCAGCAGAAGCTGTTTGATGTTACCAGATATTAAGCAGATGCTGCATTGCCAGGCTGACAACCGCTATGCAGAACCAGCAGATAAGACCGAGCAGGATCGGTTTGCCGCCGGTTTTGATCAGTTTGACTAAATTAGTGTTGAGACCTATAGCTGCCATTGCCATGGCAATCATAAATTTACCGATGGCCGGCAAAAACTGGAAAAAGTCAAAGTGGGAACCAGCAAAGGTGTTGATAATTGACGCACCTAAAAAGTAGATGATGAACATCGGGAAGATAGAGGAGATTTTTACTTCCGATGTTGTAGCTTTACGTTTGGAGGTAAGATAGGCCAGTCCCAGACAAATAGGAATGATGGCTAAGGTACGGGTCAGTTTGACGATAGTTGCATAATTCAGCGCGGTATCGCTGCCGCTGGCGCTGGCCCAGGTTTGTCCTGCAGCAACTACAGATGAGGTATCGTTGATTGCCGTGCCGGCCCACATGCCAAAGCCCATATCGTTAAAGCCGAGTATAGCACCTAAGGTGGGGAAGAGGAAGGCGGCAATAACGTTAAAAAGGAAGATAACGGAAATCGACTGGGCAATGTCTTCGTCTGACGCTTTGATAACAGGTGCCGCTGCAGCAATTGCCGAGCCGCCGCAGATAGAAGAACCTACGCCTACCAAAGTTGCGATATCGTGATCGATTTTCATTATTCTGCTGACTGCATAAGACACGACCAAGGCAGTGCCGATCGTTGAGATAATTATCAGCAGAGATTGTGACCCTACCCGGAAAATTTCAAAAAGATTCATGCCGAAGCCGAGTAAAATAATCGCGTATTGCAGGATCTTTTTGGAAGTGAAGGTGATGCCGCCCTGGAAAATATCTGAGCGGGGGATACCGGCCATCAGCAGACCCAGGATAATGGCGAAAACTGGGGCGCCTATAATAGGGAACAATTTACCTAAATATGCAGCTGGTACTGCAATAGCAAAACATAATGCCAAACCATGTAATTTATTACTTAAAAAATTCATTGTAAAACTCCTTCCCGAGAATGTAGTGTACTGTAATTTTAAAACAACTAGATATTGTAAGTAAAATGAATAATCTTGATTGTTATAATCAGAAAACGTAATGAGGTCAAAGGTTCTAAAATTTACCGTACACAAAGGAAAGAGATAAATTGCCCTGATTGAATTAAAATGCTGCTGTTATTATACCTTGCTGCCGGAAAGCCTCCATTCCTTATAGAAAAACCAGCAGAAATGCAGTGTGACATAAAAAACAAAGAAGGATGCGACTATACATTCAAAATAATACAGATATTGGAAGAATTCATGCAGAACAACACCGAGCCGTGCGTAGTAATCCAGTGATAAACGCAGGGCAGAGGCAGTGATGACGAATGGGAAGGTGAAGGCTGCATAACTGGGATAGAACGGCAGACGTAAAAGACGGGGCATCAGGCTGAGGATAAAGAAGAACAGCCCTTGAGCAGCTATCTGCATGACAGTAATCAGCAGGAAGTTTTTATCGGGAACTACTGCAAAGTATCCTGCCAGACTCAGGCTCATAGGTGCCGTGTAGATACAGATCAGTGGCTTGGCAGCTTCAGGTATCGGGTGATGGAGATAGCGGTAGGTGACCAGTGCCAGCAAAAGCATATAGGCGACGAAGCCAAACCAGAAGATATAATATCCTAATGTGAGATATCCGAAAGCGGGTGCGGTAACTGAAGCGACGACGATGCCGACATACGCAATGAAGAAGGTTGGAAAAACGTTTTTCAGTTCCAGATTAAGCATAAAATTTTTGGAGAACCAGATGATTAAAATGGCGTGGGCAGCAACTGCCGCCAGCCAGATTGCTTCGCAGAGAAAAGGCGCGAAATCTTTAATATAGACACATAGCTGCATCGTAGTCATAAAAAAAGTGGCAGCAACACTGCCTAAAATAGGATTGCCGGTCATATCGGCGTGGACAAGTTTAGGGTAACGCAGTATTTTTATAAGCAGCATTGCCAAAAGGATTGCAGCGAGAATACCGCAGGTATATTTCATCAGCGGAGAATAAGGCTGCAGCAGATTACCAAGTGCCGCTAAACCAAGAGATACTCCGGCCGTAGGAATTGGAATGGATTTTATCATTTTTAGAAAGCCTCCCTTTTAGAAAAGAAAAAGATAAATACTTGATGCCTAAAAACATTGTATAAATATCATAATACAAGTATAATGATTAGTAAAATGAATTGTTTTTATAATTATCATTAAGAAAAATAATGAGGTTGCTATGTGGGAAGAACTGAAAACTTTTATTGAAGTTGTAGAACAGCAAAGCTTTACTAAAGCGGCGCAGAAATTAAATATTTCTCAGCCTACGGTCAGTTTGCATATCCGCAGATTAGAAGAGTGTTTCAACGCCGTGTTGATTCGCAGGTCTAAAAAACAAAAACAGCTTAGCGTGACTTATGCGGGCATGATTGTTTATGATGCGGCTAAGCAGATGAAAAGTCTGTGGCAGTTTACAGAAATTACGGTTAAAGAGCTGGGCAGCGAGATAAAAGGACGCTTGGCTATAGGAGCCAGTCTGACGATAGGCGAATATTTTCTGCCGGAATTTCTGGGCAGATTTATGAAACGTTATCCGCAGTTGGACATAGAAGTGAAGATTGATAATACTGTTCATATTTGCGAACTGCTGCAAAGCAATAAGATAGATGTAGGTTTAGTTGAAGGAGAAACTGGTGATAAGAAATTCCATAAAGAAGAGTTCTATATTGATCGGCTTGTTTTGATAGGGCCGATAGGAAGCCCCAAAAAGATGCAGCGACGGGATCTGGAAACAGTAACGTGGATAACGCGCGAACAGGGATCGGGCACAAGGGTGCAGTGGGAAGAGTTTTTAGAGAAAAATAGTGTATTGCCGGCCAAGACGATCATTTTCAATACTAATTTTGCCGTAAAGGAAGCGGTAAGAAATGATTTAGGATATGCGCTGCTTTCTGAACATATTGCAAAACAGGCGGCAGCTGCCGGCGAAGTAGAGCTGATTGAAACGCAGGAGGAAGCAGGACGTAAATTCGTGTGTCTGACCTTGGCTTCTGAAACGATGAGCAGGAATGTGCAGACTTTAGTGGATAATTTAAAGCGTGATTTTGTAAAGTGATTTTACAGGCATCAAAAATAAATTTAAAATAGGGCTTGCTTTTTCTGTAGAAATTTAATAAAATAATAGTGCACCCCTAAACACGGGTGAATTTTTGTAAGTAGCCGTTAAAAAAGATGAAAAAAAGTAGTTGACAACATCGAAAAGATGTAATATACTATACAAGTCGTCAAAAACGGCAGGCAGAACCTTGAAAACTGAACAATAACCAAAAACGAATGTGCGGGCGAGCGCTTCTTGAAAGAGGAGCGTTTGCCAAGTCAAAAATAATTTCTTAACAACAAATCGAAAGAGCCAATCGGCTTTCTCAATAAAACTTTATTGGAGAGTTTGATCCTGGCTCAGGACGAACGCTGGCGGCGTGCTTAACACATGCAAGTCGAACGGAGAATTTATTTCGGTAAATTCTTAGTGGCGAACGGGTGAGTAACGCGTAGGCAACCTACCCTTTAGACGGGGACAACATTCCGAAAGGAGTGCTAATACCGGATGTGATCATTGTGCCGCATGGCAGGATGAAGAAAGATGGCCTCTACAAGTAAGCTATCGCTAAAGGATGGGCCTGCGTCTGATTAGCTAGTTGGAGGGGTAACGGCCCACCAAGGCGATGATCAGTAGCCGGTCTGAGAGGATGAACGGCCACATTGGGACTGAGACACGGCCCAGACTCCTACGGGAGGCAGCAGTGGGGAATCTTCCGCAATGGACGAAAGTCTGACGGAGCAACGCCGCGTGAGTGATGAAGGTCTTCGGATTGTAAAACTCTGTTGTTTATGACGAACGTGCAGTGTGTGAACAATGCATTGCAATGACGGTAGTAAACGAGGAAGCCACGGCTAACTACGTGCCAGCAGCCGCGGTAATACGTAGGTGGCGAGCGTTGTCCGGAATTATTGGGCGTAAAGAGCATGTAGGCGGCTTAATAAGTCGAGCGTGAAAATGCGGGCTCAACCCCGTATGGCGCTGGAAACTGTTAGGCTTGAGTGCAGGAGAGGAAAGGGGAATTCCCAGTGTAGCGGTGAAATGCGTAGATATTGGGAGGAACACCAGTGGCGAAGGCGCCTTTCTGGACTGTGTCTGACGCTGAGGCGCGAAAGCCAGGGGAGCGAACGGGATTAGATACCCCGGTAGTCCTGGCCGTAAACGATGGGTACTAGGTGTAGGAGGTATCGACCCCTTCTGTGCCGGAGTTAACGCAATAAGTACCCCGCCTGGGGAGTACGACCGCAAGGTTGAAACTCAAAGGAATTGACGGGGGCCCGCACAAGCGGTGGAGTATGTGGTTTAATTCGACGCAACGCGAAGAACCTTACCAGGTCTTGACATTGATTGAACGCTCTAGAGATAGAGCTTTCCTTCGGGGACAAGAAAACAGGTGGTGCACGGTTGTCGTCAGCTCGTGTCGTGAGATGTTGGGTTAAGTCCCGCAACGAGCGCAACCCTATCCTATGTTACCAGCAAGTAAAGTTGGGGACTCATGGGAGACTGCCAGGGACAACCTGGAGGAAGGCGGGATGACGTCAAATCATCATGCCCCTTATGACCTGGGCTACACACGTGCTACAATGGTCGGCAACAAAGGGCAGCGAAACCGCGAGGTGGAGCAAACCCGAGAAACACTCTCTCAGTTCGGATCGTAGGCTGCAACTCGCCTACGTGAAGTCGGAATCGCTAGTAATCGCAGGTCAGCATACTGCGGTGAATACGTTCCTGGCCTTGTACACACCGCCCGTCACACCACGAAAGTCGGAAGTGCCCAAAGTCGGTGGGGTAACCTTCGGGAGCCAGCCGTCTAAGGTAAAGTAGATGATTGGGGTGAAGTCGTAACAAGGTATCCCTACCGGAAGGTGGGGATGGATCACCTCCTTTCTATGGAGACATGAGATAGTAAGATATCTCGTAGACTTCAAGTCGACGCACATTCGTTGGTTAATGTTTAGTTTTGAAGGCTTAGCCTTCTTTTGAACCTTGAAACCATATAGAAGAGACAAACAGTTTATTATGAAAATGATGAGTGAGTAGTAATAGACACAAACATCTAATCAAAATGCTATATTTGATGAGAGTTAACGAGAAAAAAGTCTAGGAACGTAAGTTTCTTAGCAGCTGAAAAGTCAAGCTACTAAGGGCATACGGTGGATGCCTTGGCGCCAAGAGCCGAAGAAGGACGCGGTAAGCTGCGAAAAGCCACGGGAACTGCAAGCAAGTATTGATCCGGGGGTATCCGAATGGGGAAACCCGGCCATCGTCATGGATGGTCACCCGCAAGGGAGGGAACCTGGGGAACTGAAACATCTAAGTACCCAGAGGAAAAGTAATCAAACGAGATGCCCACAGTAGCGGCGAGCGAAGTGGGAAGAGCCTAAACCGAGAAGCTCCGGCTTTCGGGGTTGAGGACCGGCAGAATCGAAGTCAGGCCTAGTCGAATTACCTGGAAAGGTAAGCGAGAGAGGGTAAAAGCCCCGTAGACGAAAGGCAGAGCAGAGAGGCCGAGATCCAGAGTACCACGAAGCACGAGGAATTTTGTGGGAAGTCGGGGGGACCACCCTCCAAGGCTAAAACTTCTTAGCGACCGATAGCGCATAGTACCGTGAGGGAAAGGTGAAAAGAACCCCGGAGGGAGAAATAGTACCTGAACCCGTATGTCTACAAGCAGTCGGAGCGCAAGCGACGGCGTGCCTATTGAAGAATGAACCAACGAGTTACTGTCACTAGCGAGGTTAAGTGGAAGACACGGAGCCGCAGCGAAAGCGAGTCTTAACAGGGCGTTCAGTTAGTAATAGTAGACCCGAAACCGTAGTGATCTACACATGTCCAGGTTGAAGAGCAGGTAAAATTGCGTGGAGGACCGAACCGGTGAGCGTTGAAAAGCTTTCGGATGAGATGTGGGTAGGGTGAAATTCCAATCGAACACGGAGATAGCTGGTTCTCCCCGAAATAGCTTTAGGGCTAGCCTCGAGGTTGAGAGTATAGGCGGTAGAGCACTGATCGGGCTAGGGGCCATACCGGTTACCGAACCTAGTCAAACTACGAATGGCTATACTGCAGAGCCTTGGAGTCAGACTACGAGTGATAAGATCCGTGGTCAAAAGGGAAACAGCCCAGAACACCGACTAAGGTCCCAAATGTTACACTAAGTGGCGAAGGATGTGGAGTCTCCAAAACAACCAGGATGTTGGCTTAGAAGCAGCCACCATTTAAAGAGTGCGTAATAGCTCACTGGTCGAGAGACTCTGCGCCGAAAATGTCCGGGGCTAAAGTATGAAACCGAAGCTGTGGCTGTATACGTAAAGTATACGGGGTAGGGGAGCGTTCCCATTGGGTTGAAGTCGTCCTGGAAGGGACGGTGGACTGGTGGGAAGTGAGAATGTCGGTATGAGTAGCGAAAAGAATGGTGAGAATCCATTCCACCGAAAGCCTAAGGGTTCCTGAGCAACGATCGTCGTCTCAGGGTAAGTCGGGACCTAAGCCGAGGCATGAAGCGTAGGAGATGGACAACTGGTTGATATTCCAGTACCGGCAGCAATCGTTTGAACGATGGAGTGACACAGAAGGGCAGGCAAGCATGCGAATGGAAGAGCATGTGTAAGCGTGCAGGCTGGTGCACAGGCAAATCCGTGTACTGAGGCTGAGGCGTGATGCGGAGTGAGCAGAGATGCGAGCGAAGTTGTTGACCCACACTGTCGAGAAAAGCTTCTAGGGAGAAACACGTCGCCCGTACCGAAAACCGACACAGGTATGCGGGAGAGAATCTAAGGTGCGCGGGAAAACCCTCGTTAAGGAACTCGGCAAAATGCCTCCGTAACTTCGGGATAAGGGTAGCCACAGTGGTGAAGGGACTTGCTCCTGGAGCCTAGTGTGGTCGCAGAGAAGAGGCGCAAGCGACTGTTTACCACAAACACAGGTGCCTGCGAAAGAGAAAGCTGATGTATAGGTGCTGACACCTGCCCGGTGCTGGAAGGTTAAAGAAGGATGTCCGGGTTCGACCCAAAGCATTTGACTGAAGCCCCAGTGAACGGCGGCCGTAACTATAACGGTCCTAAGGTAGCGAAATTCCTTGTCGGGTAAGTTCCGACCCGCACGAAAGGTGTAACGACTTGCGCACTGTCTCAACGAGGGACCCGGTGAAATTGAAGTACCTGTGAAGATGCAGGTTACCCGCGACTGGACAGAAAGACCCCATGGAGCTTTACTGCAACCTAATATTGGGTTCTGATATTCGACGCACAGGATAGGTGGGAGGCATGGAAAGCTGGACGCTAGTCTGGCTGGAGCCGCCGTTGGGATACCACCCTTGATGTATTGAAATTCTAACCGCGAGAGTAACGAAATCCGGGACAGTGTCAGGCGGGCAGTTTGACTGGGGCGGTCGCCTCCTAAAGAGTAACGGAGGCGCCCAAAGGTTCCCTCAGAGCGGACGGAAATCGCTCGAAGAGTGTAAAGGCAGAAGGGAGCTTGACTGCGAGACGGACACGTCGAGCAGGGACGAAAGTCGGGCTTAGTGATCCGGTGGTGCCGAGTGGAAGGGCCATCGCTCAACGGATAAAAGCTACCCTGGGGATAACAGGCTAATCTCTCCCAAGAGTCCATATCGACGGGGAGGTTTGGCACCTCGATGTCGGCTCATCACATCCTGGGGCTGAAGTAGGTCCCAAGGGTTCGGCTGTTCGCCGATTAAAGTGGTACGTGAGCTGGGTTCAGAACGTCGTGAGACAGTTCGGTCCCTATCCATCGCGGGCGCAAGAAACTTGAAGGGGGCTGCTCCTAGTACGAGAGGACCGGAGTGGACGAACCGCTGGTGTACCAATTATCCTGCCAAGGGTACAGTTGGGTAGCTACGTTCGGGACGGATAAACGCTGAAAGCATCTAAGCGTGAAACCAGCCTTAAGATGAGATCTCTCATAGAGTAATCTAGTAAGACACCTTAAAGAAGATGAGGTTGATAGGTCGGGAGTGTAAGCACAGCAATGTGTTAAGCTGACCTGTACTAATATGTCGAGGGCTTGACTTAAGTGACGCCTGATTGTGACGAGCGCAAGCGAAGTCAGAATTAGAGGTGGCGGAACTTATATCGAAAAAGCGACCTAAGGGGAGCGTTTTCGATGAAAGTGAATCGCCGAAAAGAAGTAAAAACACACAGCGAACTCAAAAGTTTGTACTCTTCTATATAGTTTTGAAGGCTTAAAGAAAACCTTCAAGGATATCGTAAAATTTCTTCCCTGTTCAGTCAGGAATTTTGCGTTAGCCTGCGGCACTATTGTTAGCGTCGCAAAAGCTGCTCCTAAACAATAGGCGCAAGCGTCAATCCGGTGGCGATAGCTAAGGGGATCCACCTGTTCCCATCCCGAACACAGTAGTTAAGCCCTTAAACGTCGAAAGTACTTGGCTGGAAGCGGCCTGGGAGGATAGAAAGCTGCCGGTTAAAAAATAACCATACCATACGGTATGGTTATTTTTTATGTTATAAATACTGAAATTGAATAAACGGAATATTTATTTTTATGGAGAAACTTTATTGTTTAACCCTTACTTATACTTTAAAAACTTATTGTTATCGATAAGTTCTTAAATGACATATTAATTTAACTATGGTCGTTTGTACATTTTATCAGGATATGTTATCTTAATCTTAGCAAGAGGATCCCTTCGCTGTAGTAAAAGATCTTTGAAAGAAATAAAAATATTAATAAGACCGTTAAGGAGTGATTTATATGTCATTTAAATACAAAAGATTAGATAAAAATGATGCTGCTGTTTTGCTCATTGATCATCAGACCGGATTGTTTAATCTGGTTCGGGATTTTGAACCGATTCAATTTAAGAATAATGTTTTAGCGCTTGCGGACAGTGCTAAATTCTTTAATCTTCCTACTATTCTCACTACTAGTTTTGATAATGGCCCTAATGGTCCATTACTTCCTGAAATTATAGAAATGTTTCCTGAAGCTCCACTTATCAGACGTCCGGGACAGATTAATGCCTGGGACAATGAAGAGTTTGTTGCGGCAGTCAAAAAGACTGGTAAAAAACAATTGATTATAGCGGGTATCGTAACTGATGTCTGTGTGGCCTTTGCAGCTTTATCAGCTGTTGAAGCAGGTTATGAAGTTTTTGTAGTAACAGACGCTTCCGGTACCTTTAATGCAGAAGTACGTGATGCTGCGTGGAGACGTATGGAAGCTGCGGGCGTACAACTGGTAAACTTCTTTAGCGTCGCCTGTGAGTTACATCGCGATTGGCGTAACGATATGGAAGGGCTGGCTGCTTTACTTGGAAAATACATTCCAGCCTATCAAAATATTATGACAAGCTTTAGTGCAAAATAATAAGCAGATAGTGGAATATAATAAATGAAAGATCCCTGAATTCTATTGCTGAATTCAGGGATATCTTTTTGTCTAAGACTTTCAGCACTGGTATGTATAGGTAATTTAGGTGTTTTTTTGACAAACTTGTGATATAATTGCTCTAGTTATATGAATGTCGGAAATAAGGGTGAATTTATATGCGTATAGTAATAGTCGGAGCTGGCAAACTGGGGTACAGTATTGCTCAGTTACTGGCCGAAGATCAGTATGATGTGGTAGTCGTTGAAATCGATGAAAAACGTCGCGAGGTAGTAAAAAATTCCTTGGATGTATTGACTATTGGCGGCAATGGATGCAGTCCTAATACATTGGACGATCCGGATATCAGAGACGCCGATGTGCTGATCGCATCTACGGATAGTGATGAAGTCAATATGGTTACCTGTATGATGGCTAAAAACTATGGCGTCAAGCACACCGTTGCCCGTATCAGAAATACGGAGTATGCTTTGACTGCGAAGGATTTACTTAATCAGGGAATGAATATTGATTTGATCTTAAATCCGGAACGCATTACTGCTACTGAAATAAATCATATTTTAATGACTCCTTCTGCTTTGGATGTAGATGATTTTGCCGAGGGCAAGGTAAGGATGTTTGAGGCGCGGATGAGCGACGCTTCTCCGTATGTAGGTGTACCTCTGAAAGATTTGGAAATTCCCAAGCAGATACTGATTGCTATGCTGTTTCGCCGGCATAAGATGATTATTCCTCATGGCGATGATATGCTGGAGCCTGGTGATAATGTTTATTTTGTTGGACAGCAAAGTGCTATTAAGGAATTTGAGGAAACTTTCGTTAATACTTATGAAAAAATAGAACGGGTTATGATCATAGGTGCTGGACGCACCGGCAGATTTTTGGCTCCTATGCTGGAAGAGCAGGGACTGTTCGTTAAAGTTATTGAGAAGAATAAAGACCGCTGTCAGCTGATTGCGCAAAAGCTGGAAAATGGTATCGTTTTGTGTGGTGATGGCACAGATATTGATTTATTGACAGAAGAAGGCATTGCCGAGGCTGATGTCGTTATCTGCATTACTGAAGATGATAAGCTGAATTTACTGTTGGCACTGATGGCAAAGCACCTGGGTGCAAAAAAAACTATCGTCCGTGTTGCCCGTAACGAATATGTGGAGCTGATGGAGAAGGTCGGTGTCGATATCGTACTTTCGTCACGTTTGCTGAGTTCCGGCGAAGTGCTGCGTTTTGTGCGCAAAGGCGGTATTGTTTCTGTTTCACTGCTGGAAGGTGCAAAAGCAGAAGCGTTGGAAATTATTCTACCTGATGACTGTGAGGTCATAGGTAAAAGTTTGAAGGATATCAAGCTGCCGCGGGCTTGTCTGGTCTGTGCAGTAGTTCACGATAATGAAGCTGTAGTTCCTAATGGTAATACGGTATTATATGCCGGCGATAGAATTATTATTTTCGTCAAGAGTGAATTTGTAAAACGCGTTATGCCGTTTTTTGAAAGTAGAGGATAATCAATGAATATCAGGCTTGTGATGTATCTGCTGGGTAAGCTGAGCATCGCTTGTGCCGTAGCAATGGTCGTGCCGATGATAACGGCTCTGTTGTTAGGGGAATACATGTTCCTGGGCTTTATCTTTTCTTTTATGATCTGTGCATTTATTGGTGGTGCGCTGATAGGTAATGGTGAAAAGAACAAACGTGCTCATCTTAATTTGCGCGAGGCTTTGGCAACAGTGGGCTGCGGCTGGCTGCTGGTCTGTTTTTTAGGGGCTATTCCTTATTATCTGTCTGGACTTGTCAGCCCTGTAGGTGCAATTTTTGAAAGCACTTCAGGATTTACGACTACTGGTGTAACTACTTTGTCATCGTTGAGCAACTTTCCTGACAGCCTGCTGGTATGGCGCAGTATGACACATTGGACTGGCGGTATCGGTGTTATTATGTTATTTATTACGATTATGCCTCAGGTAGGCAGCGGCGCTAATTATTTATTTAACGCTGAAATTCCCGGTCCGGCTGCAGAACGTACACTTCCGAAAATCAAGGAATCGGCTTTCGTTATTTTACTGTTTATATATTTTTTACTATTATTACAACAGTAGCCTTAAAGGTAGCAGGTATGAGCTGGTTTATGGCAATGAATTTGGCGCTGGCATCTGTAGCTACAGGAGGATTTTCATATCAGTACGAAAGTCTGATGGAATTTGAAACTGTTTATGTCGAAATGATCGTTATTATTGCTATGGTCGCCGCTAGTTTGAATTTTGCTCTTTATTATAAGATATATCAGCACAATTTTAAGGTTTTTTGGATTGATACAGAACGTAAGGCATACTTTTGGATTATTGGTATCGCCACATTTTTGATAACCTGGAATTTGTATTATACCGGTTATTTTGATGCCGCTACCAGTTTCAGACATGCGTTATTTCAAACCGTATCAATAGCCAGTACAACTGGTTTTGCTTCCAGTGACTTTAATTTATGGCCTGATTTCAGCCGTTATGTACTGTTACTTTTAATGTTTGTCGGAGGCTGCTCCGGTTCTACTGCAGGTGGTATGAAAGTTTCCCGCTTTGTGATTTTGCTGAAGGTAACATGGGCAGAACTACGCAGGACGATCCATCCACGACTGGTTTACAGTATAAAATGGGTGGACGCAATGTTCCGCCTGTGGTTGTAGGCAATGTTACAAGATTTTTTTATTTGTATATGATAGTTTTTTCGACATTGACACTGCTGATTTCGTTGACTGGAATTTCGATGCTTGATTCTATGGGTATTATTGCTGCCTGTATGAGCAGTGTAGGCCCGGCTTTTGGTATCGTTGGCCCTACAGCTACTTATGCAGATGTATCTACTTTTGGCAGATTAGTAGTTATTGCAGCAATGATTTTAGGGCGTTTAGAGATTTTTACATTACTCATTATTATGAGACCTGATTTCTGGCGTGTAAAACGCAACTGGTAAAGGCAGGTCCTTGGAGGCTGTATTTTTTATGAATTTCAGTCTGATAGCTTTTTTATTGGGCAGGCTCAGCTTGGCGCTGAGTGCTATATTGTTGCTTCCTGTGGGACTGGCGATTTTTTATGAAGACGGTTCTTTTGTGGAATTTGCTATTACTTCTTTTACAGCTTTTTTTGTAGGGTTGGGCTTTGTCCAATATGGAAAGTTTGATGAAAAAGAAAATATATCACTGCGTGAAGGTTTTGCGACAGTTGTTTTTTCCTGGATTCTGACTTGTATTATCTGTGCTCTGCCATATGCGTTTTTGCAGATCCTGGACCCTATCTCAGCTGTTTTTGAAAGTATGTCTGGTCTCACTACTACTGGAGCTACAGCTATTACTAATCTGGCAGCCGTACCAAAAACAGTTTTATTTTGGCGCAGTTTTACGCATTGGTTGGGTGGTATTGGTATCATTGTACTGTTTATTGCTTTACTGCCTCAGGTAGCAGGCGGATCTGTACATCTTTTTAATGCAGAGGTAAGCGGCTTTGGGCAGGAACGGCTGCTGCCGCGTATCAGAACAACAGCGGGAGCATTATTTTTTATTTATTGTTTATTTACCGTTATTGGTACTGGCTTTTTGGTTATTTGCGGAATGACTAATTTTGACGCGATCAATCATTCGATGTCGGCAATAGCCACAGGTGGATTTTCTACTTATGATAACAGTGCCATGCATTACAATAGTGTGTCGATTGAAGTAGTATTAGCGATGATCATGTTTTTAGGCGGCGGTAACTTTGCTCTGTATTATGCTGTTACACAGAGAGGGATTAAAACACTGTGGCGTGACAGTGAATTTAAGTCTTATATGATGATCATCGCTGTTTTAACACTTTTGATTACTCTGAATCTGTTTTTCAGCGGTGGGCTGCAGTTTTTTGAAGGTTTGCGCTGCGCATTTTTCCAGGTAGTTTCATTTGCGACTACAACAGGTTATGTGTCTTATGATTATGATACCTGGCCAACTTTTTCTAAGCTGCTGCTGTGTCTGTTGTATCTGGTCGGAGCCTGTGCAGGGTCTACGGCAGGTGGTATTAAAGTAGGACGCTTTGTAGTAATGAGCCGGGCCATTGCGGCAGAATTGCGCAGAGCTATTCACCCGCAGATGCTTTTAACAGTCAATTTTAACGGCAGAGTGATGCCGATTGCAGTAGTCGCAGCAATCAGCAGATTCTTCTTTGTATATATAATGACGATAGCCGTTATGTCGCTTCTGGTGGTTTCAACTGGACTTGGAATCGAAGAATCAATTTTTGCCGTCGCATCCTGCCTGAGCAGTGTTGGCCCTGCTTTTGGAACAGTAGGGGCAACCGGTAATTATGCTGATATTAACTGGTTTGGTAAACTTGTGCTTTGTGTAACGATGCTGCTTGGACGGTTGGAATTATTTACAATGCTGGCATTGCTGCGATCGGAGTTTTGGAGCAGCAATAGAAACTGGTAAAAGGCGGATGTTTTGTAAACATCTGTCTTTTATTTTTACTTAAATAGGAGTATAATAAATTTACTAGTGTAAAAATAGAGGAGGAAAATTGAAGTGAAGAAATATCAACTCCCTTATGGAAATGGATTTCAAGAAGTTACATTACCTGAAGAAAAAGTACTGTATGATATACATGGCAACAAGGCAGACGTACAGGAGGATATCGCTGCTGCAACTTTGGCTGCTGTGCGCTGTCCAATTGCCAGCCAGCCGTTGCAAAAAGTTGTCTGGAAAGGTGATAAGGTTGCTGTCATCGTCAGTGATGTTACAAGACTTGTTCGCACAGCTGAGTTTTTACCTGTAATTATCAGCGAAATTAATGCTGCGGGTGTCCCGGACGAAGATATTACTATTATTGTTGCCACTGGTACTCATCGTGCACATACACATGATGAAGATATCGCTGTTTGCGGTAAAGATATCGTAAAAAGGATCAAAATCCATCAGCATGACAGCAGGAACAACGAAGAGTTGACAGATTTGGGGGTGACCAGCTTTGGCACACCGATCCTGATCGATTCTTATGTGGCTGAAGCAGATAAGGTAATTATTACAGGTGCAGTTTCACTGCACCCTATGGCAGGCTTTGGCGGCGGCCGTAAGGCTGTTATGCCAGGTGTTTCCGGGCATGCTACTATTATGCACAATCATGCTATTGCGCTGGCTCCTAAAGTTGGCGATGGTTGTAATCCTCTTTGTGAGACAGGTATATTGGAGGGTAATCCTTTACATGAAGATATGGTAGAGGTAACGAAAAAATTAGACCCTGCATTTTTAGTGAATATGGTTTTCACACCTGAAGGCAAGCTGCATGAAGTAGTTGCAGGACACTGGTATAAGGCATGGGAAAAAGGCTGTAAGGATCTTGTTGCTATGGCTGGCGTACCTATTAAGGAGCTGGCCGATGTTGTCTTTGCTTCGGCAGGTGGCAGTCCTAAAGATATGAATTTATACCAGAGCTGCAAAGCTCATATGAATGCTGTTTTTGCTGTAAAAAAAGGCGGTATCATGATACTGACACTGGAATGCCCTGACATTAAAGAACCGGCTATTTTTACAGATTGGTTTTCAAAATCAGATGTGTTGCAGTTTGAAAAAGATGTACGGGCAGATTTTTCTATACCTGCTTTTGTTGCTTTTAAAACACGCTGTATCGTAAATTCATTAACTACATATTTAGTTACCAAACCGGAAAATTTTGAGTTTGTAAGGCAAACCGGTCAAATACCTGTTGCCAGCCTGGAAGAAGCGTGGCTGCTTGCTCAACAGGAACTTGCCAAACAGGGTAAGGATGATTATAAAATTACGATTATGGGACATGCTTCGGCGACAATGCCTGTATTGGAAGCGTAACCGTTTTTGAGGGAGAGCATATATGGCTTTAAAAAGATACGATTTAAACATCGGTAAGCGTATGGAAAGCATTGAATTGCCGGAAGAGCATGTAGTACAGGTCATTGACGGAGGCAGCGTTTCTAAGATTACCGATATCAAACAGGCTACGCTGGAGGCAGTGCGCAATCCTATCGGGACACAGGCATTAAGCAAACTTGTGCATGAGGGAGATAAGGTAGCGCTTATCGTCAGTGATATTACGCGCACCTGGTCTCGGACTAAAGATTATCTGCCGGCCGTTGTAGAAGAGCTAAATAACAGTGGTATTCCTGATGCAGATATTTTTGTAATTATTGCTACTGGCACACACAGGGACAACGACGATGAAGAGAAACGTTTAATTTTAGGTGATGCTTTATTTGCAAGGCTACAGGTTTTTGACCATGATGCGTATGGCTCTGAGGCAAACGTTTTTTTAGGAACTACAAGCAGAGGCACGCCGGTGTATATCGATAAGAGAGCTGTGGAAGCAGACAAGGTTATTTTAACAGGTGGTATTACAACGCATCTGTTTGCAGGCTTTGGCGGCGGGCGCAAGAGTGTTATGCCGGGGCTTGCCGGTGTGGAAACTATCAAACATAATCATTTGCTGGCTTTGACGGATGAAGTTGGCGGCGGTGTGAATCAGGAAACCTATCTGACTAAAATAGAAGGAAATCGTGTCAGTGAAGATATGTGTGAGGTCTGCGCTTTCTTAAACCCCTGTTTTTTGGTAAATTCGATTATGGATGCTGAAGGAGATTTTGTCCGTATCGTTGCCGGCCACTGGTATGATGCCTGGTATGCCGGTACTCAGGAAGTGATGAAATTGCAGGAGTGGAAGCAAAAGCCAAAGCTGATGTCGTTATTGGTTCTTCTGGCGGTTATCCTATGGATATCAACCTGTATCAGGGAATGAAATCTTATGCACCGGCACAAATGGCAATGCAGCCAAATGGTATTTTTATCGCTCTTTTGGATTGTCCTGATATTTATGAACCGCCTTCTTTTTTTGATTGCTTTCGGTTTAATGATGAATTAAGTATGGAAAAAGAACTGCGGGCTGGTTTTACGATACCATTTTATATTGCTTTCTATATGTATTGTATGTCGAAGCAGTTTACTGTTATTATGGTTACCAGGCCAGAAAACTTTGACGCAGTGCGCAGAACAGGTCAGATTCCTGCGGCAACTTTGGCGGAAGCATGGACGCTGGCACAGAAAAAATTAATGGCACAGGGCAAGGCAGAAACTTATACAGTCAACATTATGCCGCACGGAGTAAATACCGTGCCAATGTTCAAATAAAAACAAGTGAGGGAAAAGAAATGGCATTGAAAACATTTAAATTTGGTATCGGTGAGGGTTATCAGGAAATTTCCTTGCCGGAAGAACATATTTTGCAGGTAATTGAAGGGAATGAAGTTCCTAAACTGGATGATGTTCAGGCAGCAACTATTGAAGCACTGCGTAATCCGATCAACAGCAAGCCTTTGCAGGAGGTTGTCAGCAAAGGCGAAAAAGTCGCTGTCATTGTCAGTGATATTACACGCGGCTGGATTCGTACTCCTGAATTTTTAAAATATGTAATAGACGAAATTAATTTAGGCGGTGTGTCTGATGAAGATATTTGCATCGTTATTGCACAAGGTACACATCGTGCTCAAACCAGAGAAGAGGATATTGCAGTCTGCGGTAAGGAAGTTGCAGACCGTATCAAAATATATCAGCACGACTGTCTGGCGGAGGACCTGGTGCATGTAGGTGATACGAGCCGTGGTACACCAGTGTGGATAGATAAACACGTTGCTGATGCAGATAAAGTAATTATTACCGGCGGTATCACTGTACATCTGATGGCAGGTTTTGGCGGTGGACGAAAGAGTATCCTGCCTGGAGTTGCTGGTGATGAAACAATACAGAAAAATCATGCTTTGGCATTGGCTGATGAGGTAGGTGCCGGTATCAGTCAGGAAACAAGGACAACTTTAATCGATCATAATCGGTTGAACGATGATATGTGCGAAGCAGCAGCTTTGGTAAATCCTTGTTTTCTAGTGAATTCTGTAATGGATACGAATGGTGATTTCGCTCGTATTGTTGCCGGTCATTGGTATGATGCCTGGCTGGAAGGAACGAAAGAGGTTATGAAGATCCAGGGAGTTAAGGTTAAGGGACAGGCTGATGTAGTTATTGCTTCTCCAGGAGGATTTCCGAAGGATATCAATCTTTATCAGGGCTCTAAAACCTATGATACGGCAGAAATGGCACTTAAACCTGGCGGGATCGTTATTTCTCTTTTGGAAGCTCGTGAAATCAATGATCCGCCTGAATATATGCAGAGCTTTCATTTCAATGATGTAATTGAGATGGAAAAAGCTGTAAGGAATAAATTTACGATTCCCTTTTTTATTGCATATCGTTTGTTCCTGTTATGTCAAAACAGCACGGTTTATATCGTAACGAGAAAGGAAAACTTTGATACAGTGAAAAAGACTGGTCAGATACCGGTAGAAACTTTAGAAGAAGCCTGGTCACTGGCCCAAAAACAACTGGCTGAACGCGGACTAAAGGATTATACAGTCAATATTATGCAGCATGCTGCAAATACTGTTCCAATGATCGATTAACAACAGATAAAATCCCGCTCTTTTTTAGAGCGGGATTTTATTTTACTAAAAAAGAAACCCCTGCAGATTTTCTGCAGGGGTAGATAACGGCTATATTTACAGTCTGTTAGAACTGTTGAGAACATCACGCATCTTGTGAGCTACCATTTGTTTGATTGCTTCGCGTGCTGGTTTTAAATATTGACGCGGATCGAAATCAGCTGGATTAGTAGCAAGATGTTTGCGAATAGAGGCAGTCATAGCCAAACGCAAATCGGTATCAATATTGATCTTACAGACACCAAAAGTACCGGCTTTCAAGAGCATATCTTCAGGAACACCTTGTGCACCGTCAAGTTTACCGCCGTATTTATTGCACTCTTCAACAAAGGAGGGATAACGGTAGAGGCGCCATGCAGGACCAGAGGGAAGCCTGGCAGTAATTTAGTGATTTTTTCCAACCGGGCAAAATCAAGTTCAGGATTACCTTTAAATTTATAGGCACCGTGGCTGGTTCCTATTGCTATTGCTAAAGAGTCAACGCCAGTACGTTCAACAAATTCTACAGCTTGATCGGGATCTGTATATGTAGCGTCCTTTGTGTTTACTTTAACCGCATCTTCGACGCCTGCTAAGCGTCCCAGCTCGGCTTCAACGACAACGCCTTTATTATGAGCATACTCTACAACGCGTTTAGTAAGTTCAATATTTTCTTCAAATGGATGTTTGGAACCATCGATCATAACAGAGGTAAAACCTCCGTCTACGCATGCTTTGCAGATTTCAAAATCTTCACCATGGTCAAGATGCAGGCAAATGGGCAAACCAGTATCTTCGATAGCGGCTTCAACCAGTTTCATCAGATAAATGTGGTTAGCATATTTGCGGGCACCGGCCGAAACCTGTAAAATCAAAGGTGATTTTTCTTCACGTGCAGCTTCGACGATACCTTGAATTATTTCCATGTTGTTGACGTTGAAAGCACCTACAGCATAATGGCCTTCATAAGCTTTTTTGAACATTTCAGCAGATGTTACTAGTGGCATAGGACAGCCTCCTTTTTGTCTTTTGTTGTAATTAATTATAGCATACTCTATACTTTAATAGTATATAATTTTGAAAAGATCGTTGGGTAAGGCGCAGGATATTTCTAAAAAAATACCGGTTGCAGGATGGTTAAAGCCCAGGTAATAAGCATGCAGAGCGTGGCGGCTTTGCGGTCCTGGTGTTCCGTAAAGGTTATCATTATAAAGCGGGCAGCCGATATGTGCCATATGTACGCGTATCTGGTGGGTACGGCCAGTGTGCAGCTGCAGTTCCAGCAAACTGAGATGTTCCCGGCGGCTGATAAGTTTATAATCAGTACGGGCATATTTTCCGTTTGGAGAAACACAGCGCTCAATAATGCTGCCTTCCTTTCTGGCAATTGGAGCTTCTATTATGCCACTGTTAGCTGGTAATGTTCCTGTAACGATTCCTAAATATTTTTTTATGACCTCCTGCTGGGAAAGCAGAAACTGGATTCGTGGTTCTTTTGCAAAAATGACAAGACCTGAAGTATTGCGGTCTAAACGTGAGACAGGATGGATATTGTGTAATAATCCCTGTTGTTTATAGTAATGTGCAACATAGTTATACAGAGTACTGCCATCTTCCTTTACTGTCGGATGGACCAGCATTCCGGCTGGTTTATTGACGATCAGCAGATATTCGTCTTCGTAAAAAACAGTATATGAAAAATTAAACTCCATATCAGTGCTGTGACGGCAGTTCATCGACTATTTCTATTTTATCGAGCTGTTGTTTGACCTGTCCGCGGATAAAGCCTAAATATTCTTTATATAATGCTTTTTGTTCGCACTGTTCTTCTTCTGTCAAACCCTCACTGCGTTTTTTCCGGGCTAAAATGTTAATGCGGGCAATCATCTCATTAATTTCCATTACTTAAAATACCTCCGTTTCCTCTATGCATTATAGCAAAGTTAGAGGCTCAGAACAAGCGAACTTCCTTGACGCTGGTAGGAATCTATGCTATTATGAAACGGTAATCAATAAGACGTTACGAGTGCCTCTGACGATAACTGACGTTGGGAGGCTTTCTTAATTTTGCAGGGAGAGAGCAATAATGAAAATTTTTAGGGCAGTGCTTGCTGCTGCATTGTGTCTGACTGTTTTTAGCGGTTGTGGTCCAAACGCTGAAAATACTAAACCTGCCAGTGATGATAAAGCATTTTTAACTATTACTGACGATACAGGGCGTACTGTAGTACTGCCTGAAAAACCTGAACGAGTTGTAAGTTTGGCAACTTCATACCTGAATATGATTGATGCTGTAGGCGGTAAGATCGTTGGACGTGCGTCGTCAAAAATAGGAGAAATGCCGGAAGCCATGAAAAATGTACCTGAGGTCGGTTTTGTTTATAATATTAATATGGAGAGTCTTATCGGTTTAAAGCCTGATCTGGTTATTGCGAATAAAAATCAACATGAGAAATTTCTTCCGCTTTTGGAGTCTAATAAAATACCTGTTATTGCAATCAATCCAAAAACATATGATGAGGTAAAAGATAAACTTATTTTAATGGGAAAAATCTATGGTGTACCAGAAAAAGGTGAAGCTGCTGCTGCGAAACTGGATCAGCAGGTTAAAGCTGTGACGGAAAAGTTACCGAAGGATGGAAAACGTATTGTTATTATGCATGCAACTCCTTCTAATGTGACAGTTGAGCTGGAAAACAGCATTGCCGGCTGCGTTGCCAAAATGCTGGGATTTCAAAATGTTGCTGTAGGGGCAACGCCTATTAAAGGAAAACCGGAGAAGACTCCGTATAGTATGGAAGCTTTAGTAGAAAAGAATCCGGAAATTATTTTTATTACTTTTATGGGCGACAGTGAAGAGATAGAAAACAGGCTGCGTGCTGATGTGAAAAGTAATCCGGCCTGGGCATCTTTAGAAGCAGTACGGAATAACAAAGTATATTTACTGCCTGAAAGATTATTTTTGCTCAATCCTGGTTTGCACTATCCGGATGCTGTAAAATACATGGCTAAAACTGTATATCCAGAGGTTTTTAAGGATGACAAATAATCAGGCGGATACTTTGGAAAGAATTGAAAAATTTGGCATTTCACGTACAGCCTGGCGGCTTATCGTCATGGCTGCTTTTGCCATGCTGGCATTTTTAGGTGCTTTTTTAAGCTTAACAAAAGGTTCGGCCGATATTAGTTTAGCGCAGATCATTAATATTTTATCTAATCCAACATTAGAACCGCAAAGTCAGATTATCTGGAATATCAGGATGCCGCGTACAATAGTTGGTGCGTTAGTGGGTGTAAATCTTGCAATTGCAGGTGCCGTATTGCAGGCGGTAATGCGAAATCCTCTGGCTGATCCGCATATTATTGGTATTTCCAGTGGTGCTGGTTTGGCTGGTGTTACGATTATGATTTTATTTCCTACCCTGGAATACCTGATTACACCGGCTGCATTTATTGGTGCGATGCTTGCGGCTGTCTGTATTTATATTTTGGCCTGGAAAAATGGTATCAAGCCTGTACGGATTATTTTAGCTGGTGTTGCCGTATCTGCGTTTTTAAGCGCTGGTATTTCTGGATTGATGATTTTTTATAGTGACCGTGTACATGGAGCTTTAATGTGGATGGTTGGCGGATTGGCTGCCCGCAGCTGGCCGCATGTCAGTATTATTTTACCTTATGCTATTGCAGGTGTTCTGCTGGCTTTTATCGGTGCCGCTTATCTCAATATTCTGCAGCTTGGTGACGAAATGGCGCGTGGGCTAGGCGTTAATGTTGAGGTTACGCGTATTGCCATGACTGCCGTTGCGGCGTTATTGGCGGCAAGCGCTGTCAGTGTCGTTGGCCTCTTAGGGTTTGTGGGGTTGATTGTTCCGCACGCAGCCAGGCTGATAATAGGGTCAGATTACCGCTATTTGATGCCGGCTTCAGGGCTTTTAGGTATTGCTGTGGTAACGCTTAGTGATACTTTTGCACGTGTGGTTTTTGCACCTGTTGAATTACCGGTAGGTATAATTATGGCGTTTATTGGTGCTCCCTTCTTTTTATTTCTGCTAAGGAGGGAAATCTGATGAGTATTTTGCAGGCAAACGAGATTACGATTCGTATTATTGATAAGACAATCATTCATGGTTTGAGTTTATCAGTACCGGAAGGTAAGGTAACATCCATCATCGGACCTAACGGCTGCGGAAAAAGCACTACATTAAAAGCTTTAGCACGTATATGGCCCTGTTATAAAGGCAATGTAACCTTTAATGGTGAAGATATTAAAAAGTTCAGTCACAGGGAATTTGCTCAAAAACTGGCAATTTTGACTCAGGCTCCGCAGTCTCCGGCAGATTTGACAGTCAAAGATTTAGTAGAGATGGGCCGCTTTCCACACCGAAACTGGTTTGGCCGCAAAAGTATGGAAGATGATGCACATGTAGAGTGGGCGTTAGGGCAAACGAATATGCTGGGGATGCAGCATCGTCTGCTAAGCACACTTTCTGGAGGGGAAAGACAAAGGGCATGGATTGCGATGGCTTTGGCGCAGCGTCCGCAAGTGCTTTTACTTGATGAACCTACCACTTATTTGGATATTTGTCATCAGCTGGAGGTAATGCAGCTTTTAGAAAAGCTTAATCGTGAATTACAGTTAACGGTAGTTATGGTTATCCATGACATTAATCATGCTGTGCAGTACTCCGATCATATTGCTGTTATAAAAGAAGGCTATCTTGTAACTGAAGGCAAGCCGCAGGAAATAGTTACAGCACAACTTCTGAAAGATGTTTTTAAAGTTGAGGCTGATGAATTTATCTGCAGTAATGGTATGCCGGCATTGCTTCCGGTAGACCTGGTAAAATAACATAATATAAGTTAGGTGTCTTATGATTAGCATAGAAAATTTAACTAAACGTTTTGGCGAGCGTATTGCAGTAGCAGGAATAGATTTAGAAATTAAAAGTGGTGAGATATTTGGCCTTTTAGGACCTAATGGAGCTGGGAAGACTACTACAGTCAGGATATTAACCTTACTTTCCAAGAAAAAATCCGGTTCTGTAAAAATATGCGGATACGATATTGAAAAAGACAGCGAGAGAATTAAGGAACTAATTGGCGTTGTACCGCAGCATATGAGTTTGGATCAGGATCTTACGGGAAGGGAAAACTTAGTTTTGCAGGCAAGGCTGCATCATTTGAAGAATAAAGCTGCTATGGAACAGCGAATCAATGAAATTTTAGAATTTGTGGAACTTACAGATAGGGCTGATGACAAATCCAGAAGGTACTCAGGAGGAATGAAGCGGCGCTTGATGATTGGCATGGCACTTTTACATAAACCTAAAATGTTATTTTTAGATGAACCAACTGTTGGATTAGACCCACAAGTACGGCGTAAGATGTGGGATTTGATCCGTAAAATGAATGAAGCTGGAATGACAGTACTTTTGACTACTCATTATATAGAAGAAGCAGATCAGTTATGCAGGCGTGTTGCAATTATGAATAGAGGTCGTATTATAGCTGTTGATACACCGCAGAAGCTGAAAGAAAAAGTTGGCAGGGTTGTTGTTGAACATATGGAAGCAGACGGCATGATTAATAATTTTTTTGATAATCGTGAGCAGGCTGCATCTTATGTGGCAGGATTAAACTCTAATGCAACTGTGCGCGAAGCAAATTTAGAAGATGTTTTTATTGAATTAACGGGGAGGCGAGTAAATGATTAGTAATTTTTGCTATGATGTCTATACCGTTTTTTGGCGTGATTGGGTGGTTTTTAAAAAAATATTTTTTAAATTCTTATGTTCGCGTATGATTACGCCTTTTTTGTATATTTTTGCATTTGGGATCGGGTTGGGGAGAAATGTTTCTGTTGATGGTGGGAGTTATTTGAGTTTTCTCATTCCAGGTATGATCGCGCTTAATTCGATGAATATTTCTTTTAATACTATTGCTGCTCCTCTTAATATGTCACGTATTTATCATCATACTCTGGAAACATATTTGATTTCGCCAATTTCAGGAGCTGCATTCGTTTTTGGTAAGGTTTTATCAGGTACAGTGCGTGGACTGATTTCTTCTGTAATTATAGTGCTTATTGCGGAATTATTAGGGGTACATTTATATTTGGGAGGCTGGTTTATTCCAGTGCTGGTCCTTAACTGTTTTGTGTTTGCAGCACTGGCAGTAGTGGCGGCAATGACTATTGACAGCCATGAAGAGATGAGTAGTTTTAGCACGTATGTTTTAGTGCCGATGTCTTTTTTATGTGGGACATTTTTTAAAGCTGACAGTTTTCCTGAAATAATAAAGTGGTTTTTAAGTATTTTACCGTTGACTCCTGCTAGTAGTGCATTAAGAGCAGCGGCAAATAAAATGCCTGTAGAATGGCATTGGCCGGTTATTATGGCGATATATTTTCTCATATTTTTTAGTTATGCCTGTCATTTGCTGAAAATGAAAAAAGAGGAATAGAGTGATGTTTTTAAATATTTAGTGTTGAGTATATTATAGTTTTTATTGCAAATATTAATCTAACGTGATATAATTCCAATCAGTAATAAAACTTAATAAGCGGAAATCTAGGTGTGAATACTTAATAGAAAAATTGGTTGGAAGCCAATACGGTCACGCCGCTGTAATGTCGAGCAAACCTCAATTATTGCCACTGGGAAACTGGGAAGGCGGGGTAAGCAATGAAGCAGAGTCAGAAGAACTGCCTAGATTTTTCTACTGTAATCCAGCGAGTGACAGGAACAGGTAGTATGAAGTAGGTATAACCTTTCTGTTTTGCGGAAAGGTTTTTATTTTTTAATAAAATGTAAAATTTTAATTCGTTTAGTAAGTTAGCGTTGGCAAACTCAATTAAATTTGGTATTATTAATAATATAAAAATTTTAGGAGGCATTTTTGATGGAATCAATTAAGGAAGCTGTTGAGTATTTTCATAAAGGCGGGCTGGTAATGTGGCCGCTGTTATTGTGTTCAATAATAGTTGTTACTATAGCTATAGAGCGGTATTTGTATTATAAAACTGCTGATTCTGGTTCGTTATTTACGCAGGAATTTTGTACTTTAATCAGTAAAGGTGATGTAGTAGGTGCTGAACAATTGGCGTCAGCGTCTGCTGGTGAGTGCGCACGTATTATTCGTGAGACTATGGTTTTGTCTGGCGACTGTCCAAGGCACTCTGCCTATATGGAATCTCAAGCTGGGCTTGTTATAGCTAAATTGCGTAACCGCCTGCATTATCTTGGTGTTATCGTTACAATGTCTCCTTTACTTGGATTATTAGGTACTATTATTGGTATGATTGGTTCTTTCAGTATTTTTAATCTGCAGGAAGGACAACCAATGGCAATTACGGGTGGCATTGGTGAAGCCTTAATTGCAACTGCCAGCGGTTTATGTGTGGCCATTTTAGCATTATGCGCGCATTCTTATTTTGCGCAGCGTCTGGATACTTCCATAACTAATATGGAACAATGCTTTTCGGCTTTGCTGGAGGCTGAAAGCAGAGGTGACATCTAATGAAACTGCGTGATAGCAGAAGCCTTAAACAACCTGAGCTAATGATAATACCAATGATCGATATTATGTTTTTTCTGCTGGTATTTTTTATGCTTAGTACGATGTATATGGTTGATTTAAAAACAATTCCTATAAAGTTGCCTAAAGCGGAATTTTCGGCAGTTGACACTCAGACAACCTTTGCCGTTTCTGTAAAAAAGGACGGTAGCATTTGGCTTGGTGATAAACAGACTGACATTGCCAGTTTAACTATGCAGGCAAAAATGGAACAGAAAAACAATCCGCGTTTTTCAATCGTTATTAGGGCAGACAAAGATGCAGATTATGGTAAAGTCATAACTTTGCTGGATAGATTAAAAGGTGCAGGAGTTCAAAGGTTTGGTTTAGCAACGGATGTAGGAGCTGGTGAATGATGGATGACTCTAAAAAGAGGTTCCAAATAGGTTTTATTGGCTCATTAGGATTTCATTTATTTGTATTTCTTGTTTTGGCGTTTGCCGGTCTATTCGCTGCTAATCATGTTGATGATAAGATCGTCGAAATAGCAGTTTTTGGCGGTGGCGGAGGAGGCGGAGGAGGCGGCGGCAGCGGTATGAAGCCAGCCGATGCTACAGAAGCAGATTTGGCAGCAGCGAAAGCGAATGCCTTGCAAAATAAACAGCATAGTGCTTCGCAGCCACAACAGCAGATAAAAAAATCCGGCCAAATAAATACTGACGATATAATTGAAAAAACTAATCGTCAGGAGCAAGTGTATCAACAACAGCAGAATAATCAAGTCAATGAAAATGTATCTGAGGAATTACAGACCCAAAGTAAAAATATTGCCGGTGCTGATGTGAAAGAAAATACTGGCAGTGGTGGTGGTTATGGTACTGGCCAAGGAAGTGGATATGGAAGCGGCAGTGGTTCTGGCAGTGGAACTGGAATAGGCGGCGGACATGGTACTGGTATAGGTGACGGAACAGGTTCTGGAATGGGTACTGGAGAGGGTGGCGGCTATGCTGGCGGTGATCCTTCGGCAAACCCTGCTATTCCTCCGCGTTTGTTAAAAAGTCGTCAACCTAGCTATCCAAGCAGCGCCAGAAGTGCCAGCATTGAAGGAACGACGACAGTGCGCATTTTGGTAGGCTACGACGGTGAAGTTGAATCTGTCATTGTCGCAGAATCTTCTGGTAATGCTGCTTTAGATGCTGCTGCTGTTGATGCATGCTATGGCTGGCGTTTTAGCGGTGCTAAAAATGGTGTTGGACAAAAAATACGTTGCTATACATATGTTCCTATTACTTTTAGGCTAAGATCAATTTAAAACTTAATAAGAATCTCCATTGGTTTTTTCTGAATTTTATGCTATAATGATACGGTAATTTGATATTATTAGGTGCCCGTGAGGGCGTAAATGGCAAGATCGGTGTAAATCCGACACGGTCCCGCCACTGTAATAACGCTGAGGCGTTTAAGTCAGGTGCCTGCCTATGTGTGAAAGCTGTATCCACGAGTGATGGAGATGGCAAGAGAGCTGTATCTTTTAAGGATAAGTATGCGCTTGTATCTTTGTGACTTCTGTCGGAAACGGCAGGAGTCTTTTCTAATTATTAGTAAAAAATACTAGGTGGCAGAATGTCTTTAGCAAGATGTTTGTTCAGGAAGAGGTTGACGCATGGAAGAATATCAGATTTCTCAAGGGAAACGTTTGCGTTGTGGTTATACAACTGGAAGTTGTGCGACTGCAGCCTCCAAGGCTGCTGCAATGATGCTTCTGACAGGTAAACGTGTTGATTTTGTTCAGATAGATACCCCAAAAGGTATTATACTTAATTTGGAACCAGAAGATGCTGTTATTACTGAAATGAGCGTAACATGCGCTATTCGTAAGGACAGTGGCGATGATCCTGATGATACGAATGGGATATTGATTTATGCTACTGTAGAAAAAACAGCAGAAAAGGGGATAAATTTATTAGGCGGTATTGGCATTGGCTATGTAACTAAACCAGGATTGGCCTGTAATGTTGATGGACCTGCCATTAATCCGACACCTCGGAAAATGATTGTTTACGAACTTGAAAAAGTAATGAAGTCTGCAGGATATGAACAAGGGTTAAAAGTTACTATTTCAGCTCCTGAAGGCGTTGAAATTGCCAAGAAAACTTTCAATCCACGTTTAGGTATTTTAGGTGGCATTTCTATTTTAGGAACCAGTGGAATTGTTGAACCAATGAGTGAAAAAGCTTTGATAGAAACAATGTATGTGGAAATTGATACACAGGCAGCGTCTGGAAATAAAAATTTGCTGGTGTTTTTTGGCAATTATGGAGAAGACTTTACTCGTGATGTACTGGGACTTAATATTGATGATGCCGTGACCTGCAGTAATTTTGTTGGGGAACTTTTAGATTATGCGGTTTATAAGGGTTTTGAGACCTTGCTGTTAATAGGCCATTCAGGAAAGCTGGTAAAACTAGGGCAAGGTGTGATGAATACCCATTCAAAATATGCTGATTGCCGCACAGAGTTAATGGCTCTTTTGGCACTGCTTACCGGTGCTAAAGTGGAAGTTGGTAAAGAAATTATCGATTGTCCGACTACAGATGAAGTAGTGAAGATTTTGCAGCGTGAAGGTATTTTTGAAGAAGTAATAAGTGGTGTTACTGAACGTATTGATTTTTACATGCAGCATCGCGTGCATGGTAAAATAAAAACGGCAGCACTGATGTTTTCTAACGTATATGGTATTTTAGGAAAAACAGCAGCTGCTGACGAACTAATTAAATTACATTTAAAGGACAAACAGGAAGGATGAAAAACATGAGAGGTAAATTGTACAGTGTAGGTATCGGACCGGGGGACCCGGAATTATTGACTTTAAAAGCAGTGCGTCTGCTCAAAGAATGTGACGTTGTTGCTTTGCCTAAAGGTGATACCGATGTCATGACTGCTAAAAATATTGTCAATCAGGTAGTTGATCTTGATAAAAAAGAACAGCTTATTATTTATATGCCGATGACAAAAGATATGGCAGTAATGGATAAAGCTCATCAGGAGGGCGCCGATGCTGTAATAAAATTGCTTGATGAAGGCAAAAATGTTGTTTTCATTACTCTTGGTTGTCCTACAGTATACGCAACCTGCATTTATGTGCATAAGCTTGTTTTAAAAGCTGGCTATGATGCCGAATTGGTTGCAGGTGTAACTTCTATTTGTGCTGTCGCGGCAAAGCTGAATGTGTCTTTATGTGAAAGGGCAGAACCGCTTATTGTGCTGCCTGGCAGTTATAAAGAAGCATCTAAATTTCTTGATGGACCTGGTAATAAGGTATTAATGAAATCTGCCAGTGAAATTGCCAGAGTACGTGACGAATTAAAAGAACGCGGGTTGATTAAGAATGCAGCCATGGTTGAACGCTGTGGTTTACCGGGAGAAAAAGTGTACCGTGATCTTAATGAGATTGATCCTAACAGCAGCTATTTTTCTGTAATCTTGGTTAAAGAAAAGGAGTTTGACAAATAATGATTTATTTTATTGGTGCAGGGCCTGGTGCCGCTGATTTAATTACTGTTAAAGGTAAAGAACTTTTGGAAAAGGCTGATCTTATTATTTATGCCGGTTCATTGGTTAATCCGGAGCTTTTGAACTATGCAAAACCGGAATGCATTATTATGGACAGTGCTAAAATGACTTTGGAAGAGGTCATTGCAGCTATGGTTCCGGCAGCACAGGCCGGTAAATTGGTTGTGCGTTTGCATACTGGTGACCCGAGTGTTTATGGTGCTCATCGTGAACAGATAGATCTTTTGCGCAGTTATAATCTTGATTTTGAAATTGTTCCGGGTGTAAGTTCTTTCTGTGCGGCTGCTGCTTGTTTAGATGCAGAGTATACTTTGCCTAATGTTAGTCAATCTGTTATTATTACCCGTATGGAAGGACGTACACCGGTACCTAATAAGCAAAAAATCGCTGATTATGCAGCTCATAAAGCAACAATGGTTATTTTTCTTTCCAGCGGTATGTTAGAAAAATTGCAGAAGGAATTGATTGCAGGCGGCTACACTGCTGATACTCCGGCTGCTATTGTTTATAAAGCCTCATGGCCTGATGAGAAAGTATGCCGTTGCACAGTAGGAACTTTGGCAGAAACTGCGAAAGAACATAATATTACTAAAACAGCTTTGATTACAGTAGGAAACTTTTTAGGCAATATTTATGACCGCAGCGAACTCTATAATCCTACTTTTGCACATGGATATCGTGCTGCTGATCCCAGCAAATTGGATTTAAAGCCAGAGGTAAAATAAAATGAAGGCTGTAGTATACTCCTTTACCAGACGTGGAGCAATGCTAAGTATAAATATTGGTGAAGCACTGCAAAAGTTTGATTTTGAAGTGCGATGTTTAACTATGCCAAAATTTGCTGAAGAAAAAATATTTTTGGAAGCGATGGACGATCATAATAAAGCTTGTGAGTATGCGTTTAAGGAGTGCCAGCTGATTGTATTTGTTGGAGCGGTAGGAATTGCAGTGAGGACGATAGCTCCATATATAAAGAATAAATTAGTTGATCCTGCTGTATTGTCTGTAGACGAAGGCGGAAACTTCGTTATACCATTATTATCAGGTCATATTGGCGGTGCTAATGGATTTGCAAAAGCCTTAGCGAAAGTAATAAAAGCCACTCCAGTAGTTACTACAGCTACAGATGTGAATAAGCTTTTTGCTGTAGACGAGTGGGCGGCACGCAATAATATGATTATTAACAGTATGAAAGCAGCGAAAGATTTTGCCGCTGCGTTAGTAGATGGACAGGAAGTTGGACTTTTTACCGATTATCCAATTATTAGTGCCTTACCACGCCAGATTGTTCTTAAAGACAAAGGGGTTACAGGTTTGGCTATTACGAAAAATAGAAATGTGAAGCCTTTTGATTTAACGGTTCAGCTTTGGCCCAGAAATATTTATTTGGGAATCGGCTGTCGTCGCGGAACAACGTTAGAAAGTATAGAAACTTTAGTTTTACCAAAACTGAAAGAACTTGGTATAGACTTACGTACTATCGTTGGTGTGGCATCTGTTGATTTAAAAAAAGATGAGGCTGGCCTGTTGAATTTCGCAGCTAAATATAATTGGGAAATTAGTTTTTTTACTGCTGAAGAATTACAAAATGCAGCAGGTGAATTCAGTAGTTCTGATTTTGTGAAATCAGTTGTAGGCGTAAGTAATGTTTGCGAGCGTTCAGCAGTATTGGCGGCCAATAACGGCAGTATAATTTCATCAAAATGCAGTTTGAATGGAGTAACCTTAGCTGTTGCTGAAGCCGATATTGTACTTGACTTTGAAAAATTATCTTGAATGTATGTTTGAAGGAGAATTAATATGACGCAAAAAGTTTATGTTGTCGGTCTTGGACCAGGTGGTATCGAACAAATGACCCAAAGAGCTAAAGCTGCTTTGGAAAGTTGTGATGTTATTGCAGGTTATCATGTATATATAGATCTTATTAAAAATGATTTTACAGGCAAGGAATTTTTGACTACTGGTATGCGTAAAGAGGTAGATCGTTGCAAGCTTGCTATAGAAGAAGCGTTAAAAGGCAAAACCGTAGCGATGATTTCCAGTGGTGATGCCGGGGTTTATGGCATGGCAGGGATTATGTATCAAGTAGCAGCAGAACATCCAGAATTGGAAATTGAAGTTGTTCCTGGTATTACAGCTGCTTGTTCAGGCGCTGCGGTTTTAGGAGCTCCGCTTATCAGTGATTTTTGCCTGATTTCTTTAAGCGATCTGCTTACTCCATGGGAAAAAATTGAAAAGCGCTTAGATTGTGCTTCACAGGCAGATTTCTGTATTTGTTTATACAATCCATCCAGTTTTAAACGTCATGATTATCTACAGAAAGCTTGTGATATCATGCTGAAAAATCAACGTCCTGATGTTCCTGCAGGCATTGTACGCAACATTGGGCGTGATGGTGAAAATTATGAAATCACTACTTTACAGGAATTACGTGATAAAGAAGTAGATATGTTTTCTACTGTTATTATCGGCAATTCGCAAACAGAAGTTATTAATGGTAAATTAGTAACTCCTAGAGGTTATAAACTGTAATGAAACCGGTAGTTTGGCTGATTGGCGGAACCAGTGAAAGTCGTAATCTGATTAAGTTTATGGCTGAACTTGATATAATCCTTTATGCTTCTGTGGCAACTGATTATGGTGCAAGTCTGATTGAAGCACAAACTAATCTTCATGTAATGGTAGAGCGTATGGATTTGGCTGCAATGCGGAATTTTATTACAGTAAATAAACCGGATTGTGTGATTGATGCAACTCATCCATATGCTACGATAGTTACGTCAACAGTACAAAAGGCCTGTAAAGAAACTGGCTGTGAATATTTGAGATTGGTAAGACCAGCTGCTGAAGAACATAAAAACTGTATTATAGTCCAAGATTTTAATGAAGCTGTTGAGTTATTGAGCCATACGGAAGGTAATATCTTTCTGACTACAGGCAGTAAAACATTGCAGGAGTTTACTTCTGTTCCTGATTATAAAGAGCGTATTGCGCTAAGAGTTTTGCCTATGCTGGATTCTTTAAGTAAAGCGTTAGAGCTTGGTTATAAGCCAGCTAATATCATTTGTATGCAGGGGCCCTTTTCTGAATTGCTTAATATAGAGATGATGAAAAGGTATAACAGCAGATATTTAGTTACAAAAGATTCCGGTAGCGTTGGCGGTTTTGAGGAGAAGGCGCAGGCGGCTGCAAAAGCAGGTGCTAAATTAATAGTCATTGCCCGCAATGGCGAAGAGCTTGGAACTGGTTATAGTGAGATAGTAAAATTACTTAAAGACCGATATGGTAGTTGTAAGTAAAAAATATAAAAGGAGATTTAATATGTTACGTGTAAATATCGTCGGCATTGGGCCAGGTAATCCAGAGCTTTTAACAAATCAGGCTCGCCAGGCTATTGAAGAAAGTAATATTTTGATAGGCGATAAAAGGATGCTTGCTGCTTTTGGAGCAGGGAAGCGTCTTTTTGACACCATAAAATCATCAGAAATTACTGAAATATGTCAAAAAGCTGATGCTGAAAAAGATGTTGTAGCAGTGTTAGTCTCTGGTGATGTAGGCTTTTTCAGTTTAGCCAAGACGATTACTGGTAAGCTTGCTGATTGTGAATGCCGCAGATATTGTGGCATCAGCAGCTTGGTCTATTTTTCTCAACAATTAAATATAGCTTGGGATGATGCTAAAATTGTCAGTATGCATGGCAGAAATCAAAATCTAATTGCTGCAGTAGCGCAAAACAGTAAAGTATTTTCACTTACCGGAGGCGAGCATTCTCCTAATCAACTATGCCTGAAACTTTGTGATCATGGTATGGCAGATGTAAAGGTATATGTTGGTGAAAACCTTTCTTATCCAGAAGAAAAAATCACTTATGGTACGGCGTCGGAAATCAGTAAATTGGAGTTTCCTTCTTTGTCTGTGATGATGATTTTGAATGAACATGCTAATGACTTTAAATACACTGTCCATGGTTTAAATGATGATCTTTTTATTCGCAGTAAAGTTCCAATGACGAAACAAGAGGTGAGGTCTGTTTCAATTTCCAAATTGATGCCAAAAGTAACGGATAATATTTACGATATTGGTGCGGGAACAGGTTCTTGTTCGATAGAATTGGCATTGCGGGCTCAAGCTGGACGTGTATGGGCATTTGAACGCAACCCTTTGGCATTGGAATTACTTGAGAAAAACAAAGCGTTATTTGCTGTTAATAATTTGGATATTGTTGCCGGAGAAGCTTCGGAACAAATTGTTGATATGCCTGCTCCTGACTGCGTATTTATTGGCGGCAGCGGTGGTAACTTATGCAAAATGCTTGATATTATTTATACAAAGAATTCTGACTGCCGGGTTGTTATCAATGCAATTACACTAGAAACACTAATAGAAGTTGTTGAATATTATAAAACCCGTTCAGAGTATGATTTAGAGATTGTTAATGTTTTTGCCGCCCGTGGTAAAAAACTAGGGGCATATAATTTGATGATGGCCCAAAACCCTGTTTATATAATGACTGCGTTGAAAAAGGGTGAGTAAAATGTCTGAAATGTTTTTGCCTCGTTTCATGATTGCTGCCCCAAATAGTGGCAGTGGAAAAACTACTGTAGTATGTGCCTTGCTGAAAGCTTTGCTTGATCAGGAGTACAAAGTAGCCGCCTTTAAATCTGGTCCCGACTATATAGATCCAATGTTTCATTCGCGCGTAATTGGTGCTAAGTCACGTAATTTGGATTTATTTATGTTAGGCAGGGAAACAACAAAGTATTTGCTGGCAAAAAATGCTTGTGATTGTGATATAGCCGTACTTGAAGGCGCTATGGGATTTTATGATGGTATGGGTAAAACAGAGCAGTGCAGTGCTTATGATTTAGCTCATGTAACTAAAACGCCGGTTATTTTAGTCATCAATGGAAAAGGTGCAGCTTTGTCTTTGGCAGCTTTAATAAAAGGTTTTAAAGAATTCAGACCTGACGCGAATGTACGAGGCGCAATACTTAATAATGTCACTGCTATGAGCTATAAGTTTTATAAAGAAGTAATTGAGTTGGAAACAGGTGTTAAATTGGTCGGTTATTTGCCTCATATGGATGATTGCAATTTTGAAAGCAGACATTTGGGATTAGTAACCGCAGAAGAAATTGGTGATTTGCAGGAAATTATCAGCAGATTAGCAGAACAGGCAGCTAAGACTATTGATTTTGATGAATTGCTGGGTATTGCAAACAGTGCTGAGGATCTTGTTTATGAAGAACAGCCTGTTGCAAGTGTAGCTAAAGTAAAAATAGCAATAGCACAGGATAAAGCTTTTTGTTTTTATTATCAGGACGCTCTAGATTTATTGCAGGAGTTTGGTGCCGAACTAATAACGTTTAGTCCTCTTGTTGATAAAGAATTGCCAGAATGTGATGGAATAATTTTAGGAGGAGGTTATCCTGAGCTTTATGCAAAAGAGCTGGCAGAGAATATATCAATGCGTACAAGCATTAAAACTGCTCTAAAAATAGGTAAGCCTTGTTTGGCTGAATGCGGTGGATTCATGTATCTTTTGGAGCGTTTTCAAGCAGCTTCGGGAGAGATTTATGAGTGGACAGGTGCAATAAGCGGAGAAACCTTTATGACGGCAAAGCTTAACCGCTTTGGGTATATAACATTGACTGCTGAAAGTGATAATGTTTTTTGCAAAATCGGTGAGAAAATAAATGGACATGAGTTTCATTATTCCGACAGTAATAATAATGGGCATGATTTTTTAGCCTTGAAAGCTTCAGGAATTTCTGAATGGAGTTGTAGTCATGCTAATAAAGTTCTGTATGCTGGCTATCCACACATTCACTTATGGGGAAATATAAATTTTGCACGAAATTTTATTCGTGCCTGTGATGAATTTGCAAAAAAACGGGATTGATCTACTGATGGTTTTAGCTGTTAGTATTTATTTAAGGGGAATTGGATTATGATGCTTTTATTTGCCATTATAGCGGGCTTTATTTTAGACCTGCTGATTGGCGACCCGCGTTGGCTACCTCATCCGATTTGTTTAATTGGAAATTTGATAAGCTTTTTAGAAAAGCTGCTACGCAGTATTTTTGGAAAAAGCTCGCGTGGCTTATTGGTAGGAGGCGCTGTATTAGTAATATTAGTGCTTGCTTTTTCGTTTTGTGTTCCATTTTTAGTATTGGCTTTGGCAGAAAAAATCAATCCGTGGTTGGTTTTTGCTGTAGAGAGTTTTATGTGTTATCAAATTTTTGCAACGCGTTGTTTACGTGAAGAAAGTATGAAAGTTTATACTGCGTTAAAAAATAATGATTTAACAGATGCTAGAATGAAACTTTCGTGGATAGTTGGACGTGATACTAAAGAACTTACAAAATCAGAAGTGACTAAAGGGGCAGTTGAAACTGTTGCTGAAAATACTGCAGATGGAATTATTGCTCCAATGCTGTATATGTTTATCGGCGGAGCTCCGCTTGCGTTTCTTTATAAAGGAATAAATACCATGGATTCCATGGTTGGCTATAAAAATGACAAATATTTATATTTTGGGCGTTGTGCGGCAAAATTAGATGATTTTGCTAATTATATTCCAGCGCGTGTTGCTGGAATATGTATGATAGTTGCAGCTTATCTTTTAAGTTTGGATGCAAAAAAAGCCTGGAAGATTTTTAAACGTGACCGTTACAATCATTTAAGTCCTAATTCTGCAATGACGGAATCAGTAACTGCTGGCGCTCTTCATATTCAGTTAGGCGGCGGACATTTTTATTTTGGAAAATGGGTGCCTAAAGATACTATTGGTGATGATATCAGACAAGTTGAACCGGAAGATATCGTCCAGACTAATAATTTGATGTATATGACAGCTGTTTTAAGTATTTTAGTTTTTGCATTAATTTATTTACTGGAGCTTTTTATTAAAAGCTAAAGGGTGGAAAATATGTATAAATCTGTACATGGTGGAGATATTTACAGTGAGCAAAATAACAGTTTAGGGAAAAATATTGTTGATTATTCAGCAAACGTTAATCCATTAGGTTTACCTGTATCTGTAAAAGAGGCTATTAAGAATTCAATCAAAAACTGCGTTAATTATCCAGATCCTTTATGCAGGGAACTAATAGAGAAATTAGCTAAATATTTGAATATAAAAAAAGAATATCTTTTCATAAGCAATGGTGCTGCTGATGTTTTATTTAAACTTGCCTTAACAGTCAAACCTGGCCGTGCTGTATTATTGGCTCCAACTTTTGCTGATTATGAAAAAGCTTTGCGGACAGTTGATTGTAAATTTACTTATTACGAATTGCAGGAAGAAAAAAACTTTATTGCAGGATATGATCTGTTGAAAAGAATCAATAGCAGAGTAGACTTGGTTGTAATATGCAATCCTAATAATCCGACTGGGAAATTAATAGATGAAGCTTTATTGCTGGAGATATTGGAAAAATGCTGCCGTACAGGTACAAAGCTGCTATTAGACGAATGCTTTATGGATTTTGTGGATGGCGATAAAGCATATTCGCTATGTTCGAAACTAGATAAATATCACAATCTTATTATATTGAAAGCATTTACAAAAACATATGCGATGCCAGGCTTACGTTTAGGTTATTGCATGACGTCTGATGTGTCGTTGATAAAAGGACTGCATGAAAATGGTCAGGACTGGAATGTTTCTATTCCGGCACAAGCAGCTGGTATTGCGGCTTTAGATGAAGAAAATTACTTACTGGCCAGCAAAGAGTTGATTCGTGTTGAACGGCAGTATCTTACTGCACAATTGGAGGGCTTGGGAGCAAAAACATTTGGTTCTGAGGCCAATTATATATTTTTTAAATTGGAGAAACCTGAAAATTTGGCAGAACTTTTACGTAAGCATGGCTTTTTGATTAGAGAGTGTAATAATTACCATAATTTGGGGCCAACGTATTATCGGATTGCAGTAAAAACACGATATACAAATCGGGCTTTAATTAAAGCGATAAAGGAAGTTAGACGTAATGCGCTCATTATTGGTAATTATTGATGGCTTAGGTGATGATCATATTCCTGCTTTGAATGGATTGACACCTTTCCAATATGCTGAACATAAAAATATCGATACTCTTATTAAGCTGGGAACATACAGTGAAGTAAGCATTTGTGAGAATGATTTCATTCCTGAAAGTTTGAGTTGTATTTTGCGCTTGCTTGGTGTACAGCAGCGGGATTTCCCAACAAATAGAGCGTATTTGGAATTGTTGGCGCATGGTAGGGATATTTCGGAATATGAGATGGTATTACGCTGTAACCTGGTTTCAATAGACAAAGATAATACGCTGGTATCTTTTAATGGTCAGGGACTTTCGGCAGAAAGCATGGCAGAAGCAGCTAAAGCATGCGATGAGTTTTGGCAGGGCATAGAATTTATGCATTTGTCTATGTATCGTAATCTGTTGATTTTAGATAAAGACAGAAGGATTTTGGACAATTGTGTTATTTCTCCGCCTCACGAGAGTATGGGAAAGAATGTTGACCTGCTTTTAGGAGAATTAAAACAGCAGTCTTTGCTGTTAAAGCATTTTATTGAAGGAACAGCGAAAAGGTTGGAACGTTTTAATCATGATGACATTCGTTATATGCTTTATCCCTGGGGGCCTTCAGAACGTAAAACGTTGCCTGGATTTCAAGCTTTGCATGGGTTGAAAGGTGCAGCAATTTGCGAAGCAGAAATTGTCAGAGGCATTGCAAAAGGATTGCATTTGACGGCTCCTAAAATCGCTGGAGTGACAGCGGATATAGATACTGATATTGCTGCCAAGGCAACAGCGACCTTAAATATGTTGAAAGAACATGATTTTGTCTTAACGCATTTTAACGGTGCAGATGAAGCAGCACACAGATATGATTATCAGAGCAAAGCTGAGTTTATAAGTGCTATTGACGAAGAGTTTTTAGAGAAAATTATAAATAATATACAGGAACCCTTACGCATTGTTATTTGTGGTGATCATGTAACAAGTTCTATTAATGGAAAACATAATAAAAATGCAGTTCCTGTAGTTGCTGCACAAATCAATACTGCTGCTATACCAGTAAAAATAAATAATTATCAGGATATCCTGACATTTTTAATGAGAGCGAGTGATATGCGTGGCTAAAGCTATAATGGTACAAGGAACAATGTCTAATGCCGGTAAAAGTTTGGTGACAGCTGGTTTATGCCGTGTTTTTAATCAAGATGGTTATAAAGTAACACCTTTTAAATCTCAAAATATGGCATTGAACTCATTTATTACTCGTAATGGTGCAGAAATGGGAAGGGCGCAGGTTGTGCAGGCAGAAGCGGCCAACATTGAACCAAGTGCCTTGATGAACCCTATTTTGCTGAAACCAACCAGTGATTCAGGCTCACAGGTTATTGTTAATGGTGAAGCTATTGGAACTATGACAGCTGCAGAATATTTCAAATTTAAAACAAATTTGATCCCTGATATTATGAAAGCATATGGTCAATTATCCGAAAGTAGTGATTTGATTGTTATCGAAGGTGCTGGAAGTCCAGCCGAAATCAATTTAAAATCACAGGATATAGTTAATATGGGTATGGCAAAGATGGCAAAAGCACCGGTGCTTTTAGTTGCCGATATAGACAGAGGCGGTGTTTTTGCTTCTATTTACGGAACTTTAATGTTGCTTGAGGAAGATGAAAGAGCGATGGTTAAAGGTATCATTGTCAATAAATTTCGCGGTGATGTCGAGATACTGCGTCCTGGTTTGAAAATGATAGAAGAGAAAACGGGGGTGCCTGTTGTTGGTGTATTGCCAATGCTGCATGTAGATATTGAAGATGAGGATAGTTTATCAGAACGGTTAACTACACATACAGAAGTACAGGCAGTAGATATTGCTGTTATCCGTATTCCAAGAATGTCTAATTATACTGATTTCAATGTTTTTGAACTTATACCAGGTGTATCGCTGCGTTATGTGCAATCAGTTTCAGAGTTGAAAAATCCGGATATGATTGTTATTCCGGGAACAAAAAATACTATTGGTGATTTAAAATGGATGCGTCAAAATGGATTGGAAGCAGAGATAATGAAACGCGCTCATGCTGGTACAGTGGTTTTTGGTATTTGCGGCGGTTATCAAATGTTGGGGAAGAATCTTTCGGATCCATATGGAGTAGAAGAAGGCGGAGATACTGCAGGATTAGGTCTTTTGGATGTTGAAACCATTTTTGCTGAGAAAAAACGCACTATTCAGGTAGATGGATATTTTGGCAAAGTAAAAGGTATTTTCAGCGCGTTAACCGGCCGCTCTTTTTATGGTTATGAAATACATTCCGGCATAACTAATTTTGATGATGGTAAATCGTTGACATTGATGAAACCTATTCACGAAGCAGGTGAAATAAGTCCAGAAGGATCTCAGAATGTTAGTGATACTATGAACGTATATGGTACATATGTGCATGGAGTATTTGATGGTGAAGGTATTGCTAAATCTGTGGTGGAAGCTTTACTTGCTAAAAAGGGTATGAAGCCAGACGATATTAAAACTATTAATTTTAATGATTATAAAAAGCAGCAGTATGATATTTTGGCAAATAGTATACGTGAAAATATTGATATGAAAAAAATTTATGAGATTTTGGAAGCCGGGGTGTAAGATGGAGCATGGGTTAATTCATATCTATTGCGGGGACGGGAAAGGTAAAACTACTGCTTGTCTAGGATTAAGTATACGTTGTGCGGGGCATGGCAATAAAGTATTATTCGTACAATTTTTAAAAAGCCGTCTTACCGGAGAATTGAAATCTTTAGAATTGCTTTCAAATATTGAAGTCTTAAGGGGTAAAGAAACTAAAAAATTTACTTTTCAGATGACTGCGGATGAGAAACAGGAAGTCCTGCGGGAGCATATGCGGTTATTTGCTAGAATTAAGACCAAACTGGAACAGGAAGAAGTACGATTATTGGTTCTTGATGAAGTTATAGGTGCTTGTAATACAGGTGTTTTTGATGAAGGACAATTAATTGATTTTCTGAAAAATAAGCCGCAGAGTTTAGAGGTTGTTTTATCTGGACGTAAACCGTCTTCAGCTTTACTTGATTTAGCAGATTATGTGTCTGAGGTTTGTAAGCGTAAGCATCCTTTTGATAAGGGTATACCGGCAAGAGTAGGAATTGAAAAATAAGTTTAAGAAAGGTGGTAGAAAATATGGAATTACAAAATGTGTTACCGGCTGATATTGAAAAACGCAGTATGGAGATTATTGCTGAAGAATTGGGGGAGATCCAGCTTGATCCAGAGAAAGTTAGTATTGTAAAAAGGGTTATTCATACCTCTGCTGACTTTGATTATGCACGTACGCTGCATTTTTCGAATGGTGTAGTAGAGAAAGCTTTAGAGGCACTGAAAAAGGGCGCTACTATAGTTACTGATACTAATATGGCTTGCGTGGGTATAAATAAACCTGGTTTAAATAAGCTTGGCGGCAAAGCAGTTTGCTTTATGGCAGATGCTGATGTGGCAGAAAGAGCGAAAGAAGCTGGTTCTACACGTGCTGCTGCTTGTATGGAAAAAGCTTGTGAAGTAGAAGGGCCTGTAATTATTGCTGTTGGTAACGCTCCTACGGCTTTAGTACGCTTAGATGAACTTGTAAAAGAGGGCAGGATTAAGCCTGAGCTTGTTATTGGTGTTCCCGTTGGGTTTGTCAATGTTGTGGAATCTAAAGAAATCATTATGAAAACTGGTATTCCTTATATAGTTGCTCGTGGCCGTAAGGGTGGCAGTAATGTAGCTGCAGCTATTTGTAACGCGCTTATTTACAAGCTGACGCGTTAAATAAAAACATTGACAATAATATCGTAGAGTAATATAATATTCTTCGTTGAAAGACTTATTCCCCGATAGCTCAATCGGTAGAGCACTCGGCTGTTAACCGAGTTGTTGTAGGTTCGAGTCCTACTCGGGCCAGTAAATTGAGCCTGCTAAAAAAGCAGGCTTTTTATTTTGTTATCTAAATGTTTGTGATAATAGTTTTGTTGGATAACAGTACTTAGAATATCGCTGGAGATAGATAGCTTTTTTATGATATAATAAAGCTATAATATAGCAAAGGAGAATGATTCATGGCATTTGAGTTAATGAATACTCAAGAAATTCATGAGTTTGGATTACAGGTATTGCTGCAGCATCTTACTGAAAAAGGTTTTGAAATAGAATTCGCTCAACCTAATAAAAGTGAGATTCCACATGTAGTTGCTAAGCAAGGTGAGCAGTTGATTTTTATTTTGGTGGCTACTGATGTTTATCCCAATAAAGGTACTATTGCCGATTCTGATAAGCAGGCATTATTGGAACATGCTCAAACTTTTGCAGCACAGTCTGCTTGTGCTTATTTGGGAATCGCCAATGCTGACGGTGTTGTTAATAAAGATAAAGAATTATGTGCCAAAGCTTTTAAAAATGCACAATTTTATACTGACTTCAGCGGATTGGAATTCATTCATTTCGAAGATTGAGGTGCTAGAAGATGGACTTACTGAAAGTTGATTATGATAAATGTATAAAATGTGGTATTTGTGTAGAGGCGTGTCCATCATGTATTTTATCAATGGGAGAGCTTGGACCTGAATGCAATTTTGATAGAGGTTGTATGAGCTGCGGCCATTGTGTTGCTATTTGCCCAACGGCTGCTATGGATAATAAATATGTGCCGCTAGAAGAACAATTACCACTGCCGATGCCTGTTTTAGATGCTGAAACTGCATATAATTTTTTGCGGATGCGTCGATCAGTTCGTATGTTTAAACCGCAGCCACCAACTGAGTCTGATGTACGTAAACTGCTTGAAGTATGTCGCTATGCGCCAACAGCAGGTAATTCACAGGGAATGTATTATATAGTAATTAGTGATAAGGAAAAAATCAGAGCTATTGCTGAGGCTACAGCACAGTGGATGGAACAGGAAATGGCAGAAGGAAGTTCTAACAGCAGATATTTTACTACTGTATTGAGAGCTTATCGCGAGCGTGGTCAGGATATTATTGCCCGCAACGCACCGATGGTGATTTTTGCATTGGCCCGTAGATTAAATACAACTGGTGTTAGTAATGCAGAACAGTCTTGGGCTTATGCGGAGCTTTATGCACCGACTATCGGTATGGGAACGACTATTGCCGGATTTATTCAAACCTGTGGTATAGCCGGATATAAACCATTGCTTGACTTGGTAGAAGTGCCGGCTAAGCAAAAAATAGTAGGCGCTTTAATGGTTGGTTATCCGAAATATAAATTCCAAAGGTTAGTAGAACGACAGCATTTAAAAGTAGAATTTAAATAAAATACGAATAATGTAAAAAGAGCAGTAACCTTAAAGGTTACTGCTCTTTTTTCTCTCAAATTTTAAATTTAGAAAAAATAAAAGCATTTTTATTTATGAAAGAATTTAAAAGGATTGGGAAATAAAAAGCCATGCTTTAAAATATGGCTTTTTTATAACAAAAGTGTTACAATAATAGAAACATGATTGTAAAATAAAATTATAAAATTTATTACAATGAAAATACGCTGCGATCTGTTTCGTATTATTCATTTTAGATAGTTTCAGGAGCGTGGAAAATTTGCATAGTTTTAGTGAATATAAAATATCGGCAGCAGATAGATATACATCTTTCTTACTGCCGATACTTTTGATTATAGTAGATTATATTGCAATTATTAGCGCTGAACAAGTTGCTTTTGCTATACGTAATTTCTTAATACCTAATGGTGGGGTACTGCATATTTCATGGTTGAACTTTTGGATTGTGTTCCCATTATTGTATTTAATATTTTTAAATGTTGAACAGCTTTATTCCAGGAAAATGCAATTTTGGAGTATTCTGGAAAGAATATTCCAGGCATCTTGTTATGCGATAGTTTCAATAGTTATTATTTTGTATATTGCTCAAATGGCTGCTTCTACGTCTAGATTGTTTATTGTTTTATTTGGAATATTAAGTTTCTTCTTTTTAGTAAGTTCACGTTATGTAGCAAAAAAAATTTTAGAATATTTTGATTTTTTACAGACGCCAGTATTGATTATTGGAGCGGGAAAAACAGCAGAGATTTTGGTTAATGGAATTATTGGCGATGCAGGAATGGGATATAAAATAATTGGTTTATTGGAAGATAATTTAGTAAAAGATGGTATTCTAAAAAAATTTTCAGTTTTAGGTGGTTTTGCTGATGTTGAAAACGTTATAAGACATACTGGAGTCAAAAATGTTCTAATAGCAGCACCTGGATTGGAACAAAGTAAATTAATTGAATTGATTTATAAAGTGCAGCCGCTGGTAAAAAATATGGGGATTATTCCTAATCTAGTTGGTGTTCCTATGGGTGGTATTGAAGTAGAAAGTTTGTTTAACGAAAAACTTATGCTTTTGAGACTAAAAAATAATTTAGCAAGACCTGTAAACAGATACATAAAAGTAGTCTTTGATTTTCTAATGACTTTATTAGGGAGCATTGTTATTGCACCGATTCTGCTTTTTATATCAGTTTGGATATATCTTGATTCTCCAGGACCAATAATTTTTAGCCATATTCGTATTGGTAAAGATGGCAAAGAGTTTCCTTGCTATAAGTTTCGTAGTATGTGTGTAGATGCAAATATCAGGTTGAAAAAACTGCTTGAAAACGATCCTTGTGCTAAGGAAGAATGGGATAAAAACTTTAAACTAAAAAATGACCCTAGAATAACGAAGTCTGGAGCATTTTTACGAAAAACTAGTTTAGATGAACTCCCTCAAATATTCAATGTGCTGAAAGGGGAGATGAGTCTTGTTGGACCGCGCCCGATAATCAAAGCTGAGATGGAACGTTATGGAGATTATATAAACGATTATTTGATGGTCAAACCGGGAATTACTGGTATGTGGCAGGTCAGTGGTCGTAACGATATAGATTATAGCGAACGAGTTTTATTGGATAGTTGGTATGTAAGAAATTGGAATATTTGGATAGATTTTGTGATGTTATTTAAAACATTTAAGGTTGTTATCAGAAAAGATGGTGCTTATTAGCTTAAATGTTTTGTATTTTATAAAAAATAGGGAGAGATCAGTAAACTATGAAAGTTGTACTTTTATCAGGTGGATTTGGAACAAGAATAAGTGAAGAAAGTTATTTAAAGCCAAAACCCATGATCGAAATAGGGGGAAAACCTATTCTTTGGCATATTATGAAAATTTATTCTTCTTATGGATTTAATGATTTTGTTATTTGTGCGGGATATAAGCAACATATGATAAAGGAATATTTTTCAGATTATTTTTTGCATATGTCGGATATTACGTTTGATATTGCTAATAATCAGATGACGATCCATAACAATAATTCAGAGCCATGGAAAGTTACGATTGTTGATACTGGGTTAAATACTATGACAGGCGGAAGAGTTAAGCGGATCAAACAATATATAGGCAATCAAACTTTTATGTTGACCTATGGTGATGGTGTAAGTAATGTTAATATAGAAAAACTGGTTGAATTTCATAAAACTCACGGCAAAATTGCAACTATGACTGCAGTAAACGCCGGCCAAAAATTTGGTGTTCTTGATATTGATGACTCAAATACGATCAAATCATTTAGAGAAAAAAGTGATTCTGATGGAAGTATGATTAATGCTGGCTTTATGGTATTAGAACCGCAAATATTTGACTATATAGAAGGCGACAGTACTGTTTTTGAAAAAGCACCTTTAGAAATTGCAGCTAGAAATGAACAGTTAGTAGCGTATAAACATAATGGATTTTGGCAGTGTATGGATACGCAAAGGGATAAAATGCAATTAGAAGAAATGTGGGATAACGGAAAGGCTCCGTGGAAAATATGGTAATAGATTATTTTAAGAATAAGAAAGTTTTTGTGACTGGTCACACAGGATTTAAAGGAACATGGTTATGTAAAATTTTGTCTATGGTTGGCGCTAAAGTTACAGGATATTCTTTAAAATCACCTACTGAGGAAGGAGATAATTTTTTTCATCTCGCAGAAATTGAAAAAAATATAACTTCAATTATTGGTGATATTAGAGATTACAAATATTTGAAAAAAGTTTTTAATGAATGCCAGCCTGAAATAGTACTACATTTGGCAGCACAGCCTTTGGTATTAGAAAGTTATAGAGATCCTTCAACAACATATTCTACTAATGTTATGGGAACCGTAAATATTTTAGAATGTATTAGAAATAGTGAGTGTGTAAAATCATTTTTGAATGTTACAACTGATAAAGTTTATGAAAATAAAGAGTGGATATGGGGCTACAGAGAAGATGAATCCTTGGATGGATTCGATCCATATTCTAACAGTAAAAGTTGTTCGGAGCTGGTAACACATAGCTATAAAACAGTTTTTTTGCAGATAAAACTGTTGCGATATCCACAGCAAGAGCTGGAAATGTGATTGGTGGAGGGGATTTTGCCGAGAACAGAATTATCCCTGATTGTATAAGGGCTGCTTATAAAAAAGATACGATCATTGTACGTAATCCTTATTCAACAAGGCCGTACCAACATGTACTGGAACCACTTTATGTTTATCTTATGATAGCCAAAGCGCAATATGAAGACATTAAATTGGCTGGCTATTATAATGTTGGCCCGGATGAATGTGACTGTGTAAAACTGGCGATTTAGTAGATTTATTTTGCCAAGAATGGGGTGATGGACAAACATGGAAGAATGTTTGTGTAGAGGGACCTCATGAAGCGCAGTTTTTAAAATTGGATTGCTCAAAATTAAAAAATGTATTTGGCTGGAACCCAAGGTGGCATATAACTGAAGCTGTTGCTAAAACAGTAGAATGGGCTAAAGTATATAAAAATAATGGGAATATTTCTAAATGTATGGAAAAACAAATAAAAGAATTTTGGGAGGATAAAAATAATGGTTGATACTCAAGAGAGTATGAAAAATAGAATTATTAATTTGGTTAAAGAATATTGTGATACTTATCATAATCAAGACAAGCCATTTAAAGAAGGGGATAGAATCCCCTATGCATCTCGTGTTTATGATAATGAAGAAATGGTAAATCTGGTGGACAGCGCATTAGAATTTTGGTTAACATCAGGCCGTTATACCGATGAATTTGAAAAAAAACTTGCAGAATACCTGAAAGTAGAATACTGCTCGCTGGTCAATTCAGGATCATCAGCAAATTTGAATGCTTTTATGGCGTTAACGTCCCAGCTGCTCGGTGATAGAGCTATCAGACGAGGCGACGAGATAATAACTGTAGCCGCAGGATTCCCTACGACAGTAGCACCGATTATACAATATGGTGCGATTCCAGTATTTCTTGATGTTACTATACCTCAATATAATATTGATACTTCAAAGCTGGAAGAAGCTTTGTCAGAAAAGACCAAAGCGGTTATGATTGCGCATACTTTGGGAAATCCCTTTGATTTAAAATCAGTGAAAGAATTTTGTGATAGACATAATTTATGGTTAGTAGAAGATAACTGTGACGCATTAGGATCGCAATACATAATTAACGGCGAAGAAAAATTTACTGGAACAATAGGAGATATTGGCACTTCAAGTTTTTATCCGCCGCATCATATGACGATGGGGGAAGGTGGAGCGGTATACACTAATAATCCATTGCTGCATAAAATCATACGTTCTTTTAGAGATTGGGGACGTGATTGTGTATGCCCATCTGGCATGGATAATTTGTGTAAGCATCGTTTTGATAGGCAATATGGCGAATTGCCTTTAGGATATGACCACAAATATGTATATTCGCACTTTGGATATAATTTAAAAGCAACTGATATGCAGGCAGCTGTTGGTGTAGCACAGTTAAAAAAGTTTCCCTATTTTGTAGAACGCAGAAGACATAATTTCGAAAGATTATTGAATGGATTACAGGAAGTTTATGAAAAATTGATTTTGCCAGTGCCTTGTGAAAACTCTAATCCCAGTTGGTTTGGATTTTTGTTGACATGTAAAAATGGTGTTTGTCGTAATGAAGTTGTTCAGTATATTGAAGAACATGGTATACAAACAAGAATGTTGTTTGCCGGCAATTTGATAAAACATCCCTGTTTTGATGAAATGCGAAATAGTGAAAAAGGTTATAGAGTTATTGGAGAATTGAAAAATACAGATAGAATTATGAATGATACTTTTTGGGTAGGGGTTTATCCTGGTATGGATGATGAAAAGATAGATTATATGATTAAAATAATTAAAGAAGCAGTAAATTAGCTAAAATAATATATTTAAATATTAAGGAGGAAATATAAAAATGAACAATAATATACAAGTTTTGGATTGTACGCTACGTGATGGAGCATATATAGTAGACGCTAATTTTGGAAAAATTGCAATAAAAGGAATAGTTAATACATTACAAGATTCTGGTATTGAAATTATAGAATGTGGGTGGCTTAAGAATGACATGTATGAGGAAGGAAGCACTTTTTATCATAGACCAAGCGATTTTGAGAAATATTTAGTTAAGAAAAACACTAATATAATTTATGCTGCTATGATTGACTTTGATAGATATGATTTATCGTATCTTCCCACGTATGATGGTAAATCTATTGATGCAATAAGAGTAGTATTTCCATATGGAAAGTATAAAGAAGGTATTGAAGTTGGTAAATGTATAAAAAATAAAGGATATAAAGTGTTTTTTCAAGCTGCTAATACATTAGCTTATAGTGATGATGATTTAATAGAATTAGCTGAAGCGATGAATGAAGTTGATCCTATGAGTGTATCTATTGTAGATACATTTGGTGCGATGTATAAAGATGATTTGGAACGTATTGTAAAAATTCTTGATGAAAAATTAGATACGAATATAAAATTAGGATTTCATTCGCATAATAATCAACAATTATCCTTTGCGCTAACTATAGATTTTATAGAAATGTTTGAAAATAGTGAAAGAAAGATCATTGTTGATTCTAGTTTGTGTGGAATGGGACGAGGAGCAGGTAATACTACTACAGAACTAATTACTAGCTATTTAAATAGAAAACGTAGCTGCAATTATAATTTAGATTCAATTATGGAGTCTATTGATACTTATATGAGTTACTTTTTAGAAAATTATCATTGGGGTTACTCTACTCCGTATTTTATTGCTGGTTTATATTGTTGCCATGTCAATAATATTGCATATTTATTGAAAAATCATAGAACTAATGCAAAAGATATGCGTAATATAATTGAATCTTTAACGGAAGAAGAACGTAAAAAATATGACTATGATCTTTTAGAAAATAAATATTTGGAAAATCAAAATAGAATTGTTGATGACAGAAAAACGATTGAATTATTACAAAATGAACTATGTGAAAAAAATATTTTGCTAATAGCACCAGGTAAGACAATCATTGCAGAAAAAGAAAAAATTGACAAATATATTTTGGATAATAATCCTATAGTGATAGGAATAAATTCAATTAATGATAATTATGATTACAATTATATATTTTTTATAAATTCAATAAGATATAAATATGCAAGTGAAGTATATCCTGAAAAGTTAAGAGAAACAAATAAAATAATTCTTTCTAATATACTTACTGAAGAGAGTGAAAAAAATAAGATTATTAATTTTAGTAGAGTAGTGAAACGTGGTTGGGAACATTTTGATAATGCAGTAATAAATTGTTTGCGATTATTGGAACGATTGGGTATAAATAATGTTGCGATTGCTGGATTTGACGGATTTAAAACAAAGTATAATGAAAGTTATGCTGATCCATCTTTGCCAACATTAAATCCAGATAATCATTGGGATGAATTAAATATAGAAATTGAAGACATGTATAATGATTTCAAAAGCACAGCTAAATATTGTAAAAACATTAATTTTATTACTACAAGTATATTTAATAAATGATTATCGGCGGGGGATTTTATGATAAAAGTGTCTGATTACGTAATAAAATATCTAGAACAAACTGGCGTAAATCATATGTTCATGCTACCTGGTGGAGGTGCAATGCACCTAAATGATTCGCTAGGGAAGAGCAATAAAATTAAATTTATATGTTGCCAAAATGAACAGGGGTGTTCAATTGCTGCAGAAGCCTATGCGAGAGTAAATAATAAATTAGGTTTATTAATGGTTACAACTGGACCAGGTGGTACAAATGCATTGACAGGAATTGCTGGGGCATATCTTGAGTCAACTCCAGTATTTGTGTTATCAGGACAAGTAAAAAGATTAGATATGATTAATGGACAGGGTATACGACAACAAGGTATGCAAGAATTAGATATAGTTTCTATTGTAAAACCTATTACGAAATATGCTGCATTGGTCAATGATCCAGTAATGATTCGTTATCATATGGAAAAAGCGTTATATGAAGCAACTCACGGAAGAAAAGGTCCAGTATGGCTAGATATTCCTCTTGATGTACAAGCGAGCATTGTTGATGAGAATAAACTTGAGGGTTATGTTCCAGATGTTAAAGAGGAAAATAATATTGAAAAAGACGTTTTAAAAATCATTGATGAATTGAATAAATCAGAACGGCCAGTATTGTTAGCCGGTAATGGCATAAGGCTTGCTGATGGTATAAAAGAATTTGAAGAACTTGTAAAGTTATTGGGGATACCTATATTAACCTCTTGGAATGGTATTGATTTAATAGAAGAAACTCATCCGTTATATTATGGGAGGCCTGGTGGGTTAGGTCATAGATATGCTAATTTCATACAACAAAATTCTGATTTCTTTATGAGTATTGGAGCAAGATTGAATTTATTACAAACAGGATATAATTTTGATGGCTTTGCAAGAGCTGCCGTTAAAATTATGGTAGATATTGATGATGCGGAGTTACATAAAATAAATGTACGCCCCGATATTCCTGTTTGCACAGATGCGAAGAGATTTATTAATATTTTATTAAAACATAAAGATAAAATTATTAAAAAAGATAGAAAAAAGTGGCTAGATTATTCTAATAAATTAAAAAATAAATATCCGATGGTCCAGCAAGAATACTGGCAAGAAAAGGATTATGTAAATACATATTGCCTTTTGAAAACTATTTCTGATTATATGTCATCTGAAGATATTTATGTATCTGGGAGTTCTGGAAGCTGTATTGAAATATCGATGCAAACATTTGAAGAAAAAAAGGACAAAGAGTATTTTGTACTAAAGGCCTTGCGTCTATGGGATATGGATTGCCATCTACAATTGGCGCATGTTTAGCCAGTAATCGTAAGCTAACGGTTAGTGTCAATGGAGACGGCGGTTTTGTAATGAATATACAAGAATTAGAAACATTGCATAGACTAAATTTACCTGTCAAAATTTTTGTCTTGTGTAATGGTGGATATGGAGCAATTAAGGCAACACAAACAAATATTTTTTCTGGAAATTTTTTAGCTTGTGATCCAGAGTCAGGTTTGACTATTCCTAATATAGGAAATGTTGCTAAAGCATATGGATTGAAAACAGAACAAATTTATAATAATAATGAATTAAAGGATAAAGTAAAAAAAGTTTTACAACATGATGGTCCGGTTATTTGTGAAGTATTTACGCCAATTGAATTGATGGCTAAACCTAAACAAATATCTTATAGAAGAAAGGATGGTCAAATGGAATCTAAACCGCTTGAGTATATGAATCCACCGCTTAGTAAAAAAGAGTTTGAGGAAAATATGATTATTCCACTATTTAAAGAAAAATAATTTTATAAATCAAGAAGAATTAGGTTGAAAATAATGAAGTTAGTTGATTTATTTGTTTGAAAATTCAAAAGAAGGTAAATGATGAATATTAATTTTAAAGATAAAACAGTTTTTATCACAGGCGGCAGTCGTGGTATTGGTAAAAAAATTAAAGAAATATTTCTTGAGTTAGAAGCTAAAGTAATATCGCCTGATAGAAATGAACTAAACTTATCAGATTTAAATTCACTAAATTCATATTTAGATAATTATGAATTATCTAAATTTGATATTTTTATTCATTGTGCAGGTATTAATAAATTAGCGGGCATTGACGAAATAACACTAGACATTTTACAAGAGGTTTTTACAGTAAATTATTATGCACCGACAATGTTGTTAAAAAATTTTACTAGTTATATGAAAAATAATAAATATGGTAGAATCGTATTTATTTCGTCATTATATTCTATGATAACTAGAGAAAAAAGAATTGCTTATAGTTCATCGAAAAATGCTTTGACGGGATTAATGAAAACAACGGCTTTAGAATTAGCGCCATATGGTATTTTAGTAAACTCTGTTGCTCCAGGTTATGTAATGACTGATATGACTAAAAATAATCTTTCAGACGAAGAAAAAATAATAATTGAATCAAATATACCAACTGGAAAATTTCAAACTGAGGAAGATATTGCTAACTTATGTATTTTTTTGTGCTCAGACTTAAACAATAGTATTACTGGTCAACTAATAGCAGTAGATGGTGGCTTTTTATTAAGATAGTATGGAGGATTTTATGAATACAATAAATATTAAATCAAATTTATATAATTATAGTGTATATTTTATAGAGAATTTTTTGTGTGAATTGCAAAAATTTGGAGAGAATAGTGTATATATAATTGATAAAAATGTTTATCAATTATATAAAAAATCATTTTCTACAATAGACTTTTCTAAAATTTATCTTATGGATGCAGTAGAACATAGAAAAAATATGGATACTGTAATGGAGATAGTTAATTTTTTAAAATTCCTTGAAGTCAAAAAAAATTGGAAAATTGTTTGTTTTGGTGGTGGTATAACACAAGACGTAACAACGATGGCCAGTAATCTATTTTTAAGAAATGTTGACTGGTATTTTTTCCCTACTACGTTACTTGCTATGAGTGATTCATGTATAGGTGGGAAATGTGGTATAAATTTGGGAAAATACAAAAACCAGTTAGGGGTATTCTATCCACCAAAGAAGATTTTCATTGATATTAATTTCTTGAATACGCTTACAGAAAGTGATTATATAAATGGGTGGGGAGAAATATTAAAATTTTCTTTGACAAATGAAGTTAAATTTTATGAAGAAATAGTGAATGAAGAATCATATATTCCTTGTAAAAACATTCTGAAATATATATATGAGGGATTGGTAGTAAAAAAATATATTATAGAAAAAGATGAATTTGAATCGGATTTACGGAGAGTATTAAATTATGGACATACTTTTGGACATGCATTAGAGGCTTATACTGATAATGTAATTCCTCATGGACATGGGGTTATATGGGGAATTGATGTAGTAAATTATATAGCGTATAAAGAACAACTTATTACAAAAGAATATTATTTGGAGATAAAGGGATTTATAAAAAGAGCTTTTCTTAAGGAAGAGATAAAAATTGATAAGCCACATACTTTATTTGAAATTATAAAAACAGATAAAAAAGTTAAAGGTAATGTATTAAATTTTGCATTATTAAACGATAGAAGTAAATTGATTGTTTATCCAATTATTCTAAATGATAAATTAGAGAATACTTTTAAAGAGTACTTGAGGGAAACGCATGAATATTATTGCAGTTGATTGTGGTGCTAGTTTTATAAAAGCTGCTAAGATTTGTAATGGTGCCATACTGAGATGTTTGGAAGAAAAATCTCCAGTTGTGCATGGCTCTGAGGATATATTAGCACCTATACAAATCAATTTACTTGTCCCAATAATAAAAGATATAATACTTGATCTTATTGAAGATGATGAAGAAATAACTTTATGTCTTTCAAATGAGATGCATGGATTTTTATTGGCATATAAAAACACGGTACCATTTACAGACTATATTTCTTGGCAAAAAGAATATGGTAATGAAAAACTTAAATCTGGTTTCACGGCAATGCAAGAAATAGAGAGGATTGTTGACAGAGATGAAATCTTATATTCAGGTATGCCACTAAGAGCTGGATTGCCAAGTACTAATTTAAGGTATTTATTTCAAAAATCATATTTAGATAAAGAGCGTGATAACCTATATTTTTATACATTAGGTGATTATATAATAAAATGTTTATCTGGCATTGAACCAATATGCCACCCAACAAATGCAGCTGCTACTGGATTGTTTGATTTGAGAATTAATGATTGGAACAAGAAATATATTAAAGATATTGGAGGAGAAAAAATTGTTTTCCCAATAATAGGAAATGAAAAAATTGTTTTTAGATTAGAAGGTAAAATAGTAAATGTGTTACCTGCTATAGGTGATCAACAAGCAGCTTTATTAGGCGCTGGCTTAAATAAAATGAATATGCTGTCTTTTAATCTTGGAACTGGTGCTCAAGTTAGTAAATTAGTATCAAAACTTGTCTGCAGTAGTGAATATCAAATAAGGCCATACTTTAATGGAAAATATCTTGTTACAATTCCACATATTCCATCAGGGAGAGCGCTAAATGTGTATATTAGATTTTTTATTAATATATTAGATGAGTTTGAGGTATCAGTAGATGAAAATATTTTATGGGAAAAACTTTTAGGACTATCTGAAAGAAGTCATGGTTCAGATATAGTTTGTGATATGAGTTTTTTTGAAAATGCTATTACTACACATACATCTGGTGGGATTAAAAATATAAGGGAGTTTTCTTTAACTTTAGGGAATCTGATTTATGCTATTTTTGAAAGTATGGCTAAAAACTTCTTGTGGGCGGCAAAAACAATAGAGGCAGAAAACAATAGAGTTGATACAATAGTTTTTTCTGGTGGGGTGGCACGTAAAATAAAACTTATAAGGGATATAATACTTAAAGACTATCCAAATAGTAATGTTATAATTGCTGAAAATGAAACATTACTTGGATTATATTATTATGCGGTAAATTTTAAAAATAAAATATTTATTTAGAGGACATAAAATGCACAGATATGATTATATTTTGTTCGATTTTGATGGTACTTTATTAGATTCGCAAGAAGGGATAATTGAATCTTTAAAACATACAATAGAATTTAATAATATAGAAGTTGCTAAAGACATTCAACTTAGTAAATTTATCGGACCACCAATTAAAGATTCTTTTGTCGAATATTGTAGCATGAGTGATAAAGAAGCAGAGGATTCTGTAAATGTTTTTAGAGACTACTATTCTAAGATTGGTATTTTTAAATCAAATTTATATAAAGGAGTTGAGGATTTATTAAACAATATTTCAAAAGACAAACAAATTTTTGTTGTTACCTCTAAACCGCAGGTTTTCACTGAATTGTTAATAAAACATTTTAATATTAATCGATATTTTAAAAGTATTATTGGTAGTACTTTGGACAATACTTTAAAGAACAAAGATGAATTAATTAAGTGTCTTTTGATGAATAATAATATAAAAGAAAAATCAAAAGTAATAATGATAGGTGACCAACCGCAAGATATCATCGGTGCTAAGGCTTGTAATATCGATTCTATAGCGGTTACATATGGATATGGGAATATTGAAGATTTAAAATCTCTAGAGCCTACTTTTCTAGTTGATTCTATTTTAAAATTGAAAGATATTTTGGTGTAAAAATGAAAAAAGTTATTATAACAGGCCCAACTGGACCTATAGGACATGCTTTAATAGAAGAATGTATTAATAATAATATAGAAGTTTTTGCCATTTGCAGGCCAAAATCACCACGCATTAAAGAGTTACCCAATAATGAATTATTAAAAATAATAGAGATTGATTTGAACAATTTATTAGAAGCTAGAGAATTATTACCTGAAAAAATTGATGTATTTTATCATTTGGGTTGGTCTGGTACATTTGGTGATATTCGTAATAATATCTATTTACAAAATAAAAATGTGGAATACACATTGGACGCTGTTGAATTAGCACACTTATGTGGATGTAATACTTTTATTGGTGCAGGGTCACAGGCAGAATATGGTAGGGTTGAAGGAAAAATTACTGCATCGACTTCTACAGTTCCTGAGAATGGCTATGGTATAGCTAAATTATGTGCTGGAATAATGAGTAGAATACAAGCACATAAGTATGGCATTAGACACATTTGGACAAGAATACTTAGTGTATATGGACCATATGATGGTGCAAACACCATGGTAATGTCTACTATATCTAAATTATTTAATGGGGAAAAGCCGATTTTTACCAAAGGAGAACAAATGTGGGATTATTTATATTCTAAAGATGCCGGTAGTATAATGCTGTCTCTTTCCGGAGAACGAAGTATAGATGGGAAAATTTACGTTTTAGGCAGTGGTACTGTTCGTCCTTTGAGAGAATATATAGAGATTATAAGAGATAATATTGAGCCTTCTCTTGAACTAGGAATAGGTGAGCTTCCTTATAGTAAACAACAGGTAATGTATTTATGTGCTGATAATGAAGATATCTGTAATGGTTTGAATTATAGTTATAAATATGATTTTTATTCAGGGATAAAAGAAACTATTGATTGGTATAGAACTAATAAAAGGTAGGAACTTTGGTGGCAAATAATAGTAAAAAATCAAGAGATGATATTATTCAATTTTTAAAATTTGCTATAGTTGGATTATCTAATACTTTTATTGCATTAGCTGTTTATTATGTTTTGCTATGTATGGGCTGTAATTATTTAATTGCAAATACAACAGCTTGGATAATCAGCGTTTTTAATGCTTTTTATTGGAACAACAAATATGTTTTTAAAAATGAAAATACTTGGTTCAAGGCATTATTAAAAACTTATTTATCGTATAGCTTTTCATTTTTATTAGGGACATTTTTATTGTATATTTTTGTAGAATTGTGTTTTTTCAATACTAAAATAGCGCCATTGCTTACTCTTATTTTAACAATACCGTTGAATTTTATTATGAATAAATTTTGGACCTTTAAATAAAAGGGGTAGTATGATGAAAAAAATTAGTGTTTTAGTACCTTGTTTCAATGAAGTTGAAAATGTTGTGCCATTAAGTATGGCAATAATAAAAGAATTTGAAGAAAAATTATCAAATTATGAATATGAATTAGTGTTTATTGATAATTTTTCTACTGATGGTACTAGAGAGGAAATAGAAGAACTCTGTAATAGAAACGATTGTATAAAAGCGATTTTTAATGCTAAAAATTTTGGACAGTTCAATTCACCTTTTTATGGTATGTGCCAGACAACAGGCGACTGTACCATTGCGATGTGTGCAGACTTTCAAGATCCTGTTGACTTGATTCCTAAATTTGTTAAAGAATGGGAAAAAGGATATAAAATAGTTTCTGCAATAAAGAGTAGTAGTAAAGAAAATAAAATTATGTACTTTTTGCGTTCCTGCTATTACAAATTAATAAAAAGAATTTCAGAAGTAGAACAAATAGAACATTTTACAGGTACTGGATTATATGATAAAAGTTTTATTGATGTGCTTAGAAACTTAAATGATCCAAGCCCATTTTTGAGAGGTATTGTAGCAGAATTAGGCCCACTTAGAAAAGATATATATTATACACAGGCTGAACGAAGGGCTGGAAAAACCCATAACAATTGGTACAGATTATATGATGCCGCTATGTTGAGTTTTACTTCATATACTAAAATAGGTTTAAGGCTGGCAACAATTTTTGGTTTTGTGTTTTCTGCTTTAAATATGTTAGTGGCATTAGGTTATTTTATTGCAAAACTCATTTGGTGGGATAGTTTCCCATTAGGTACGGTTCCTATGCTTATTGGTATTTTTTTCACTGGTTCTATACAGTTATTTTTCATAGGATTATTGGGAGAATATATTTTAAATATCAATACCAGAACAATGAAAAGACCGTTAGTTGTAGAAGAAAGAAGAATAAATTTTTAAATTATTGGATTGGTAAAAATGTGTAAAATTTTTGATTATCTTAATAAATATAAAGAAAAAATATTTGCTATGTTATTATTAAGTGTTTTAATATGTTTAGTTCAGTTAAGTTACATACAATCAGCTATACCACCACAAGTTGGCTGGTGGAATTATTATGGATGGCAAATTAGCGAAGGAAAATTGTTATATAAGGATATATATTGTTTCCTTATGCCATATTTTGTTTGGATTATGGAATATTTATATGATATTTTAGGTATTAATTTAATTTATTTCCAAATAATCGGAATTATATTAAATATAATAAGTGTTCTTATGATATATATATTATTTTCTAATGTATTAAGTTGTTCGACAACAATGGTTGTATGTTTTGTTGGAGCTGTATTAAGTTACAGTTATATAGTGTATTTTCCTTTTGACTACAATCAAATTAATAATTTTTTTGTTATAAGTGCTATATTTTTTGCTATTTATGGAACATTTAGAAATAAAGGTATTTATTATATTCTATATGGATTATTTACTGGATTGTTTGCTATGACTAAACAAACTGGTGTTATATTTTGTATATTTTCATTGATGGTTTTGACATATAATATATATAATTTTTTCGATTTAAAACATGTTATAAAATTTCTGAAATATGCTATTTTAGGAATTTTTATAGCAGTAGTACCTGGACTTGTATATTTAATTTATACCAATACATTAATTATTTTTCTTAATCAAGTATTTCTGGCTGGAGGAGCAAAAGGACCATTAAGTAATGTTTTGGTTCGATTTTATCAATTTGGATTTTCATATTTAGAATTTATATTTGCACTAACAGTAGTAATCTCATTGTTCTGTAGGAAAAATTTAAAATTCTATTATCAAAAATATTTAGGGAGGACAGGAGTAACTTTTGAATTCTTTATTTTAAATATAGTTGCTTTGATGTTATTATTTAAATTACTAAGTCTATACATATATTCTACTGGCATTGCAATTAATGTAAAGTTCTTTTTTATATTTTCTTGTGGAATATTTATATTTATAGCATTACTTTTCGAATTTAAAAGTAAAGAATATTTCTTCTCAAAAAATATTGAATTTAGAATCAATGGTTCTTTAAAAATATTTTTTTATTTTCTTTTAATAGTCTGTTTCCTTATGATAATAGAAAATAATTTTTTTGAGTTTAGAGAGAATGTTTTTTTTATAGGAAAAGATTTGGGATATTTATATAGTGTAAAAAGATTTTTAGTTAATATTTCTTTTTGGATTTCATTGTTAAGTGTTTCTTATAATTTTTATGCGATAATTTTTCGAAAAAATGAAATTATGGATCAAAAAATTTTCCTGTTTATGTCGTTGTATTTAGGATATATTTCTATGAATATATTGTCTTCGGTTATTGAAGAAGTGTATATTTTTCCAGTATTTACTTTTTCGTTTTACTTAGTTCTAAAAAAATTAAACTTTACATTTACAAAAGTGTTTCTTGTGATCATTTCTGTGTTTGTTATTATAGTTACAATAACTCAAAAGCAAGTTATGCCATATTCTTGGCACGGTTGGCAAATGAAAGGATTAAAAAATACAGGTGTTCAATATATTGCTACTGATATAAATGGCTTAAACGGATATATTTTAGATGTAGAAACGGAGAATGCATATAAAAATATTATAAAAGCGATAGAAGAGAATTCAAATTCTAATGATATAGTATATCAATTTCCTCATATACCATTATTTAATGTATTAACTAGAAGAGAAATTGGTACATTTGCTGTGGTACACTATTTTGATGTTACTCCTGATTATATTGCTAAAAATGATGGTGAAAAATTGTTTAATAATCCACCCAAAATGGTTATTTGGAATGAATTCGGTGATGATTTGTGGAATTTTCATGAATTATACTTTAGAGGTGGAAAACCTAGTGGACAGCGAAAAATAAGGGAGTTTTATGAAAATGTAGTAAAGAAAAAATATAAATTAGTCTATAGCTATAAAAATATCTATGTTTGGGTACGTGGGTTTAATTGTGAAAAAGGCAAGGTATAATTAGAATGAGATACATGTCAGGTATGACATTATGAGTAATATTTTTTTTCAATATATGATTCTTTTTTATTTATGTTTTCCAATATTTGTTTTTTTTATTGGATTTATAAATTTATCTATAAGTGTAATATTAATGCTTTTATTATTATATGTCATTTATAGATTAAAGATATCCGAAATTCAATGTTTTCATTATCGTTCTATTGAATTGTTGACTATATTGTTTGTTTTTTTATTTCTTACTGGTCATGGTGGATTTATTTCTGCTAGTGGCATAGATATTCCATGGCGCAATGCTATTTATCAGGATCTTATCAAGTATCCTTGGCCAGTTGTTTATGAATACTCGGATAGTGCCTTAGTTTATTACATGACATACTGGCTTGTGCCAGCTGGAGTTTCTTATTTATTTGCTTTCGGTGAAGCTGGTAGTTATATCGTTTTATTTGCCTGGACCTATTTAGGACTAATGTTATTTTTCTTGTTGATATGTGATTATCTTAAAGTAAAGAAAAATCAAATGGTTGTTGTCTGTTTGATTTTTCTTTTTTGGAGCGGTCTGAATATATTAGGTATGCTGCCTAAAAGTATCTTTGCTAAAACTGCTTTTCAGATAGATGCATATAATTGGTTTAATACATGGTTGTTCGCTGGTGGAGAATATAATGGTTATCCTTTGAATTATTTTATAAGGACTACATTTGACGCAGTTTCTAATGTATATAATCAGTTTATACCGGTTGGGATAGCAACACTTTTATTTTTAAAATTTAAGGATCGTATTGAATATTATGCTGTTATCGGATTATTAGTTTTGCCATATTCGCCATTAGGATTTATTGGCATTGTATGTTTGATGTTGGGTATGTTTATTTATCAATCTAACGATATCATTTATAAAAATGGTTATAAATATTTAGCAAAAAAAGTTTTTAGTTTACCTAATCTTTGCGTGTCAATCACGATTTTTCCTATTTTTTACTTTTACTTTACGGCTAATTTAATGGCTGGTAATGAAAAATATAGTATATTTTATGTTCCATTACATGAATATGGATTAATGAGAGTAGGAATATTGCTGTTATATTACCTGGTGTATTTTGGCATATATTATTTTTTGATTTACTAAAATAATAAAAAGACCCCTTTATTTTGGATCAGTGGAGTTTTATTAATAATATTTCCGTTTTTTAGGGTCGGTGCAGGGCAGGATTTAAATATGAATGCATCCATAGCGCCTTTTATTGTCGTAATGCTGTTGGTAATGAAAGAAATTTTATATACATGGGATAAAAAATGTTTTTATGGGAAGCAGTTATTTTTGGTAATAGCGTTAAGTATTGCCATGCTTACACCGCTTATGCAAATAACTAATTCTTTACGATGCTGTTATTTGGAAGGGAAACGAGCTGTATTGCTGGATCCTCATAATATAAATGGTACTTTAAGTGATAAGAGTGTAAAAAATTTTGAGAACTTTTTATCTGACAAATACAAAGAAAGTATTTTTTATAAATATTTAGCAAAATAACTAAAATAGCAGGTGGGTGACGGTTTATGTATGATTATCTGGTAGTTGGCAGTGGTTTATTTGGAAGTGTATTTGCCTGTGAAGCAAATAAAAAAGGTAAGAAGGTCCTTGTTATAGATAAAAGGCCAAATATTGGAGGTAATGTTTATACGCAAGAAATAGAGGGTATCAACGTTCACCTTTATGGTGCTCATATCTTTCATACCAATTTGAAACATGTTTGGGCGTATGTCAATCATTTTGCAGAATTTAACCGTTTTACAAATTCGCCGGTAGCTAACTATTATGGAGAATTGTACTCGCTGCCATTTAACATGTATACCTTTAATAAAATGTGGGGCGTAGTAACTCCTGAAGAAGCTGCGGCCAAGATAGAAGAGCAGAAACAAAAAGCTGGTATAACAGAACCGAAAAACTTAGAAGAACAGGCCATTGCACTTGTTGGTACTGATATTTACGAAAAGCTGATCAAGGGCTATACCGAAAAGCAATGGGGCAGACCATGTAATGAATTGCCAGCTTTTATTATCAAAAGGCTTCCGGTACGCATGACATTTGATAATAATTATTTTAATGCTCTGTACCAGGGAATTCCTGTTGGTGGATATACACAGATGATTGCCAATATGTTGCAGGATATAGAAGTACAGCTTAATGTAGATTATTTAGAAAATAAAGTTGACTTGGATAAACTTGCTGGAAAAGTAGTGTATACAGGATCACTCGATGCTTATTTTGACTATCAACTTGGAGCATTGGAGTATCGTTCTGTCAGATTTGAGAATGAGGTCTTGAATAAAGCAAATTTCCAAGGTAATGCAGCAGTGAACTACACTGATAGTGAAACTCCTTGGACAAGAATCATAGAACATAAATGGTTTGAATTTGGTAAAGATAAAAATGGTAACGATTTGCCTAAAACAGTGATCAGCCGTGAATATAGTAGTGAATGGAATACAGGTGAAGAACCATATTATCCGGTTAATGATGAAAAGAACAGTAAATTATATGCAGAATATAAAGCATTGTCAGAAAAAGAAAGTAAGATCATATTTGGCGGACGACTGGGAGATTATAAATATTATGACATGGATGCAGTAATAGATAGTGCCTTAAAGCTTGTAGAAAAGGAATTGGTATAGACGTGTGGATATAAAAATACTTGTCGCTACACATAAACAATATTGGATGCCTGAAGACAAGATTTACTTACCTATACATGTAGGACGTGCGATAAAAGCGGATCTTGGTTATTTGGGAGATGACACGGGTGAAAATATTTCTGACAAAAATGCTAATTACTGTGAGCTGACAGGACTCTATTGGGCTTGGAAAAATTTGAAATGTGATTATATAGGATTGTGCCATTATCGGCGTTATTTTGCCCATGCTGTAAGCAGCAGCGATGTGGAAAAGAAAAAACTGGCTATATTACAACAAGCGGATTATGAAAAACTATTTCAGCAGTATGATGTCATTTTACCGAAGCAGCGTAACTATTTTATAGAAACAGTGCGCAGCCAATATGAGCATGCACATAATAAAAATGATCTAGCGCTGACAGAGCAAGTAATAACAGAATTTTATCCGGAATACAGTGAAGCTTTTAGTAAAGTTATGGGAAGAACAAAATTACATATTTTCAATATGTTCGTAATGAGAAAAGAAAAGTTTGATGAATACAGTCAGTGGTTATTTGCTATTTTATTTGAACTGGAAAAACGGATAGATATAAGCAATTATAATCAGTATGAGGCAAGAGTATTTGGCTTTTTAAGTGAGCGGTTGTTTAACGTGTGGTTAGAAAAACAGGCGTTGAATACAAAAGAAATCGATATTGTTTTTTTAGAAAAAATAGACTGGTTTCATAAAGGTATGAATTTTTTAAAAAGGAAATTTAATAAAAGGTATTGATGATGAATCGAATTGCAGCAGTTGTTGTTACCTACAATAGGATAAATTTATTAAAAGAATGTATAGTTTCTCTTTTGAATCAAAGCATAGATTGTGATATATTGATAGTCGATAATTCTTCCACAGATGGTACAGAAGAATATGTTAATAAATTGGTCAGTGAATATTCACGAATATATTATCAAAATACAGGGGCAAATATTGGTGGAGCCGGCGGCTTTAATTTTGGTATGCGTTGGGCCGTAGAAACTGGCTATGATTATATATGGATTATGGATGATGATTGTTTATCAAAAAAAAATACCTTAGATGAGTTAATGAATGCAGATGAAATATTAAATGGAAAATATGGCTGGTTATCAAGTGTTGTTTTGTGGAGTGATGGTCATGAATGCAAGATGAACAGACCAAAATTAAAAAAAAGTTTTTACGAATATCTTGAATATATACAATATGGATTGGTACAAGCAGAACAGGCAACTTTTGTTTCACTTTTTTTCAGAAAAGATGTGATAATTCGTGCTGGATTACCGATAAAAGACTTTTTTATTTGGGGAGACGATATAGAGTATACTCGACGGATATCTGTTAGAATGTCACTGCCATGCTTTGTGGTTGGTAAAAGTCAGGTTATACATGCGATGAAAGAAAATACTGGTAGTAATATTTCTACAGATATGCCAGAACGTATAGACAGATATAGATATGCTTTTCGTAATGAGGGATATTTGTATAGACAAGAAGGGTTGAAAGGAAATGTTTATTATTTAGCGAAATGTGGATATAATATTTTTCAAATACTGTTTACCTCTTCAAATAAAAAAATGAGGAGAATAAATATTATTTTGATTTCCATGTTAAAGAGCATTATATTTAGACCCAAAGTAGAGTTTATTGAAAAAAATAAATAAAATTTATATTATGAATTTGAAAGATGTAGGCAAAGATGAAGAACAAGTTATTCATCAATATAATATCGCTGTTTACTATTAAGGGATTGGAATATATACTTGCCTTTATAACATTTCCATATCTTACCCATGTGTTAGAAGTGGAGAAATTTGGTGCAATAGTTTTTGCACAGGGGATAGTGCAATATTTTGTATTGTTTACCGATTATGGATTTAATTTACTTGGACCAAAAGAAATAGCTAAAAATGATGATGTCGGAAAAAGAGGGAAGACATTTACTGCTATTTTTTACAGTAAATTACTTTTGATGTTTTTAGCAATAGCAATATTTTTGTCAGGGGTTAGTGTGTTTTATCAATTTAACAGCACTGCTGTTGATGTCTCTCTATATAGTATTTGTTTTGTGATAGTAATAGGCAATGTAATATTCCCTATATGGTTTTTTCAGGGAATTCAGGAAATGGGTTACATTACCTTTGCAAATATAGTGGCACGATTTATAAGTGTGGCATGTATATTTTATTTTGTTAAAACTCCTTTAGATTATCTGGTGGCTGCTTTTTTTCAGGCAATAGTACCTTTAGTTGCTGGTGTTTGTTCTTGGGTTATTATTTTGAAGAAGTTTCCTGATGTTTTGTGTAAGCCGGTATGGATTGATATTAGAAAACAGCTTGTTGATGGCTGGACTATCTTTACATCTACAATAGCTATAAATTTATATACTGCCAGTAATATTGTATTTTTGGGTATGCTTACTAATAATACTGTTGTTGGTTATTTTAGTGGAGCAAAGAAAATTATTGATAATATTACAGCATTGTTTTTGCCAATATCACAAGCGATATACCCGCATATTTCTAAATTAGCAGATCAATCACGTATAAAAGCATTAAATTTTATAAGAAAAATTTTGTTTGCAGTAGGAGGCTGCAACTTTATTCTATCTTTGTTGTTATTTATCTTTGCAGATAAAATAGTATGGTTATTGCTGGGTGATGGATATGAAGAATCGGTTTTATTATTACAGATTATGGCATTTTTGCCATTTGTCATTTCGTTAAGTAATATATTTGGAGTTCAAACAATGCTGACATTTGGACTGCAAAATTACTTTAGTAAAATTTTAATGAGTGCTGCAATTCTGAATATAGTAGCAGTATTACCATTTATTTATTTTTATCAGGCTGCTGGGGTCAGCTGCGTTATTATTTTTATCGAAATTTATGTAACTGTGTTAATGTGGTATATTTTAAAAGAACAATTTAGACTTATTCAAATCGTAATATTATTTAAACACCCACTTTTCCAGTGCGGTGTTTTGCTATATAATAGATCGGTAGTAAATATAAAAAATAAAGAGGTAACTATGAGTTTATTGATTACCGGTGGTGCCGGATTTATTGGAGGTAATTATATAAATTGGCATTTACAACAGTATCCGAATGATGAAATTGTATGTTTGGACAAGTTGACTTATGCTGCTAATATGGCGGCTCTGGCAGATGTCGTTAAATTAAATAATTTCACTTTCATTCAGTGCGATATTTGTGATGAGCAATTTGTTGAAAGTTGTTTTGCGCAGTATAAGTTCGATGCAGTGATAAATTTTGCGGCAGAGAGCCATGTCGATACTTCTATTATTTCTCCAGCTATTTTTACTAAAACTAATGTCGAAGGTACAGGTGTGTTGTTAGATGCCTGTGTTAAATTTGCAGTAGAAAGATTCCATCAGATATCGACAGATGAAGTATATGGGGATAAACCGCTTGATTATGACTGGCGTGGGTTTACAGAAGCGTCTCCATTACAGCCTTCCAGTCCTTATGCAGCCTCAAAGGCATCAGCAGATTTGTTATGCTTGGCATATGCCAGAACGTATAATTTAAATGTTACTGTTAGTCGCAGTAGTAATAATTACGGCAAGTGGCAACACACCGAAAAACTTTTGCCTAAAATCATATCTTTAGCAGAGCATGGTCAAAAGGTACCTGTTTATGGTTCTGGACTAAATAAACGTGACTGGTTATATGTGCTGGATCATTGTGTTGCTGTTGATAAAATCATCAGACATGGAAAAGCAGGTCATATTTATAATGTTGCGGCCGGTACTGAGATGTCTAATCTGACCTTTATAAAATTAGTACTGAAAATTTTAGCCAAAGATGAAAATGCAATTGAATTTACAGAAGATAGAGCAGGGCATGATTTAAGATATCCTATGGATTGTGAAAAAATAAAAAATGAATTGGACTGGACTCCGCAATATGCTTTTAAAGAAGCGTTGGATGAAACTGTGGCCTGGTATAGAAGTAGAATGTTGTAAAGCAGAGCATATGCTCTGCTTTTTTGGTTAAAATTTTAATTGTTAAAATTTGCCACTGCTAACCGAAAAAGGTATAATAATATAATATAGATAATTTTGAGAGGCTGCCCATATGCAGTTTCAATTTTAATATGAGGTGTATTCAGTGACTGCAAAACTTATGCAATTTTAAATTATGGCTGCCAGATGAACGAAAGTGACGCTGAGCATTATGCTGGGCAGCTGCAGGAGCTTGGTTATAAAGCTGCTGAGGATTTTCATGATGCAGATGTTGTGGTAGTAAATACCTGTTGTGTGCGTGAGAGTGCGGAAAAGCGTATTTTAGGGAAAATTGGTGAATTGAAAGGGGTCAAAGCTAATCATCCAGGTCAGATAGTTTGTGTTGCTGGGTGTATGGCACAAAAAGATGGTGAGAAGCTTATAAAAAAACATCCGCAAATCGATTTGTTGATCGGTACGGCTCATGTCAACGGGTTTAAAGAAATACTTGCTGAGTATTTGTCTGAAAAGGGTGAGCGTGTTTATAATAGTTTAGAAGTAAAAGAAAGCGAATTTGAGGGTGAGCGTATTCGTCAAAGCGGTTTTTCAGCCTGGATTCCTATTATGTATGGCTGCAATAATTTTTGTACGTATTGCATTGTTCCTTATGTACGTGGGCGTGAACGCAGCCGAAGTATAGAAAATATTGTAGATGAGGTTAGGCAGGCTGTTGCCAAGGGGTATAAAGAATTTACGCTGTTAGGGCAAAATGTAAATTCTTATGGGAAAGATTTTGGTGTGAAAGACCAGTTTGCTAAATTACTGCGCCGTGTAAATGAAATCCCTGGAGTTGAACGGATTCGCTATATGACGAGTCATCCGCGTGATATGCACGAAGATGTTATCAAAGCAGTTGCCGAATGTGAGCATATTTGCGAAAATTTTCATATCCCGTTTCAATCTGGCAGCAATAAAATTTTGAAAGCAATGAACCGCGGTTATACACGAGAAAAATATTTAGAGCTTGTAGCCATGATCAGACGTTATGTGCCTGAAGCTGCTATTACAACGGATATCATTGTCGGTTTTCCGGGTGAAACAGAAGCTGATTTTAATGATACGTTGAATTTAGTAAAAGAAGTTGGTTTTGATGCTGCGTTCACCTTTATTTATTCCAAGCGTTCTGGAACACCGGCTGCGGCGATGGAAGAACAGGTTCCGTTAGAGATAAAAAAAGCTAGGCTGAATTTATTGATGGAAGCCCAGAATATTTCAAGCTTGCAGCGTAATGAAGCCCTGGTTGGCAAAACACTGGAAGTTTTAGCTGAAGGCCCAAGTAATAATAATAATAAAGTATGGAGCGGAAGAACGCGTACAAATAAGCTGGTTTTATGGCCAGTCGAAGGTTGTGATTTTGAGCTGGGGGATAAAGTGCAGGTGCAAATTGAAACTGCGCAGACCTGGCTTTTGAAAGGGAAGGCGGTAGAATGACAACTGCTTATACGCCGATGGTGCAGCAGTACCTTGAAGTAAAGCGTCAGCATGAGGATGAATTGCTGTTTTTCCGTTTAGGCGATTTTTATGAAATGTTTTTTGAGGATGCGCTGACTGCCTCCAGAGAATTAAATATTACTTTGACTGGGCGTGCCGGCGGTATGGAAGAAAAGATACCGATGTGTGGTGTGCCTTATCATTCTGTCGATAATTATATTGCAAAACTGATCAAAAAAGGTTACCGCATCGCAATTTGTGAGCAGGTGGAAGACCCTAAAGCGGCTAAAGGGATAGTTGAACGCAAGGTTGTTAAGATCATTACACCGGGCACTGTTTTGAGTGAACAGCTTTTAGATGATAAGCACAACAGATATTTAGTCTTCCTGCAGGAGGATGGCAGTGAATTATGTCTTGCTGCTGCCGATATTTCTACCGGTGAATGCCAATGGTTCAGTGCTGCTGGTGAAGAGCGTTTAATGGCGATACAGGAACAATTGTTTCGCATTCAACCGGCAGAGTTAGTTGCGTATAGCGGTATTGTAAACTGGGAAAATTTAGCAGCTTGGATCAAAAGTAAAGTTCCAGAGTGTGCTGTTTCTGTATATCAGGAAGAAGAAGGTGCACCGCAGTATTTTGCGCAGCATTTTGGCAGTGATGATGTTGCCGATACTTTAGTACATGATACATTAGAACATTTACTGCGTTATCTGCATGTGACCGTTAAAGCTGATTTGTCGCATATTAACAGCTTATCGCGCATAGCTAAAGAGCAGTTTATGAATTTGGATGCAACAGCTGTTAGAAATTTAGAACTTATAAAGAATATGCGTGATGGTTCTAAACGAGGTACATTATTAGATGTGCTTGATTTTACCTCTACTTCCATGGGTGCCCGTAAACTCAGGAATTGGATAGAATGTCCTTTGCTTGATTTATCACAGATAAGGTCAAGGCAGGAAGCGGTAGGAGAATTGCTGACAAATGTACAGATGCGCGGTAATCTGCAGGATAAATTAAAAGCAATTTTTGATTTGGAACGAATAGTTTCACGTATCGAAGTTGGCAGTGCTAATGCACGTGATCTGGTTTCATTGCGTTCTTCGCTGGCGGTGCTTCCAGAAATAAAAAGCTTACTAAGATATTGTAACAGTAAACTTTTACAGCAGTTATGCGAAGATGTACATTTGCATCAGGAGCTGTTTACTACTTTGCTGGCAGCAATTGTTGATGAGCCGCCCTTTTCCGTACGTGAAGGGGGCATGATCCGCAGCGGCTTTGATTTAGAGTTAGATGAACTGCATTCAATTGCCAGTGATAACAAAACATGGATGCAGAATTTTGAACTTAAGATTAAAGAAGAAACTGGTATCAAAACCTTAAAGGTTGGTTATAATAAAGTTTTTGGTTATTATATCGAGGTATCTAAAGGTCAAAGTGCAAATGTACCGGATTATTTTGTGCGTAAGCAAACACTTGTAAATGCTGAACGGTATATTGTCCCGGAATTAAAAGATTTTGAGAATAAAATTTTAAGCGCTAAAGAAAAAATCGAACAGCTTGAATATTATATTTTTACACAGCTGCGCGAAAAAATAAGGTCTCAGATTGTTCAAATGCAGGAAACTGCTCGTGCTTTGGCCAATATTGATGTTTTAGTATCGTTGGCGGAAGTAGCATTTAAATACAACTATGTGTGTCCGGAATTGAATAATCGCAGTGAAATAAAGATTTATGACGGTCGTCATCCTGTTGTAGAGCGTTTATTGGAACGTGAGATTTTCGTTCCTAATAATACAACCCTCAATAATAATGATGAACGTATGATTATTATTACAGGACCGAATATGGCAGGTAAATCGACCTATATGCGCCAAGTTGCTCTGCTGGTCTTGATGACACAGATGGGCAGCTTTATTCCCGCACGTCAGGCAACTATTTGCCCGGTAGATAAGATTTTTACCCGTGTAGGTGCCAGTGACGATTTGGCGACTGGTCAAAGTACATTCATGGTAGAAATGAATGAAGTTGCACAGATTCTCAGATACGCAACTAAAGACAGTTTGATTATTTTGGATGAGGTTGGACGTGGTACAAGTACTTTTGACGGTATGAGTATTGCACGTGCTGTCATGGAGTTTATTCATGAGAAAATAAAAGCAAAAACATTATTTGCTACACATTATCATCAGTTGATCGCGTTGGAAGACGTGATGAACGGAGTAAAAAACTATTCTGTGGCAGTTAAAGAACGTGGTAATGATATTGTCTTTTTGCGCAGAATCGTGCCTGGCGGTACTGACCGCAGTTATGGCATACATGTGGCAAGGCTGGCAGGACTGCCTAAAAAGGTCATTGACAGGGCCCAGGATATTCTGGAAGAATATGATAATTGTGAAACTGCCTGCAGCGTTCAGATAACACCCAGGGCAGAAAAAGAAACAGCACCTATGGGATCATTGTTTGCCAGCAGTCTGCAGCAGCAGATTTTAAAAATGGATGTTATGGCGATGACGCCAATCGAAGCCTTGAATGCTTTGTATAAATTGCAGGATGAAGCAAAAAGGGAAGGCGGTGAATTATGAACGAACAAAAAGTGCAGTTATTAGATCAAAATACAGCGAATCAGATCGCTGCCGGTGAAGTTGTTGAAAAACCTGCTTCTGTAGTAAAGGAGCTTGTAGAAAACTCTTTGGATGCAGGTGCAGATAACATCGAGGTCACTATTTTTGGCGGTGGTACAGAATATATTCGTGTTGTCGATAATGGCAGCGGTATGTCGGAAGAAAATGCAAAATTAGCAGTTTTAAGGCACGCTACAAGCAAAATCAGAGTTGCTGAAGACCTGCTGCATTTGAACACTTTAGGATTTCGCGGTGAAGCGTTGCCGAGTATTGCTTCTGTTAGTAACTTCCAGCTGCTGACACGTCCTGTTACCGAGGAGTTTGCTACTTCAATAAAAATTGAAGGCGGCGATCAGGCAGAATGTATTGCTACTGGTGGGCACACGGGTACGACGATCATTGTTGAAAATTTATTTTTTAATGTTCCGGCCAGGCGTAAATTTTTACGTACTGTACAGACTGAAAGCCGTTATATCAGTGAATTGATCACAAAATTGGCTTTATCACGCCCTGATGTGCGGTTTAAGCTTGTCAGCAATGATAAAGAGGTTTTGAGTACGCCGGGTAACGGAGATTTAGTTGATACTGTTAAGGCACTATATGGTAAAAATGTTAGTGAGGAGCTTTTGACCGTTGATTTTGCTGACAGCGAAGTTAAGGTAAGAGGTTTTATTGGTAAACCTACTTTACTAAAAGGCACGCGTCAATGGCAGACGTTGCTGGTAAACGGACGTATCATTACTAACAGAATGATCGCCAAGGCGATTGATCATGCCTATCAGTCTCAGATTCCGAAAAGCGGTTTCCCTTTTGCTGTTTTGAATATTACCGTCGATACTGAAAGTATTGATGTTAACGTACATCCTCAGAAGAGTGAAATTAAGTTCAGCGATGACAGTACTGTTTATAAAGCGATGTATAAAGCTTTGACTGATGCACTGACAAGACCTATGAGCGCTAAACCTCAGGACCTGACATTATTGGATGATTCTGAACTGCAGGTATTCAAGTCTGCTGAAGCAGTTGTGGCAGCAACAGAACCATCGATAGTTGTTGAAACACCAGCCGCTGAAACTAAAGTGCCTGAGACAGAGTTGCCAGCCTTAAAAACAACTGAGACAAATATCAGTACAGCAAAGGCTGAGGTTTACTCGGCTTACAAGTCACAACAGCAAAGCGTTTGGAAAGAACCTGAATACACATACAGGCCTCCAAAAACGGAGCCTGTTTATACGATCAGTGAAACTCGTGATGTTTTTGACAAGCAAGATAACATTGCTTCTAATATTATCGACTTCACTGATACCGATAGTGGTGTTGATACGATTTGGCCATTGGGACAGATTGACAGAACTTTTATTGTTGCCCAATCTGATGATTCTTTGTTTTTGGTTGACCAGCATGCCGCGCATGAGCGCATTTTATACGATAAGCTTGTTGCGTCCCATAATGATATTCCGGCCCAGCAGATGTTGATTCCTTTATATATCGATGTTACTGCCCAGGATGTAAATTTGATAGAGGAACATCGGGAAGAATTTCTGCGTTTGGGTGTCGATATTGAGGCTGCAGGCGAATCTATGCTGCGCGTTTCAAGCTTGCCTTCAGATATTAAGGCTGATGATGCCGAGGACTTTGTGCGTGAAATTACTCAAATGCTGAGTGAATTAAGAACGATTAATCCAAGTGATTTGCGTCAGAATATTTTACATATGACTGCTTGCAAAGCAGCAATTAAAGCCGGTGAGGTGCTGAATATGCGCCAAATGCGACAACTGATTATTGATCTTTGCAATACAGAGCATCCTTTTACTTGTCCTCACGGCAGACCGTGTATGGTTGAAATAAATTCGGCCGAGTTATACAAGATGTTTAAGCGAACTTAAACATGCAGAAAACGTTTAAATTTGCAGTAACAGTTGGACGCAGTGAAAATGTTGCCTTAGAAAAACTTGCGCAAACATGGGCAGCAAAATTTGGTGTAAAATATGTGGAACGTGGCAGTAGGGGGTCTTTGGGGTTTTTACTAGATCAAGAACGGGTAGAAGCACTTTTAGTAGCAACAAATAAAGGCCCGCAGGTATATACTGCTTCTGGAACTTTCTTTTTTCATCCAAGTATGGCCGTTTTGCGTGTACAGCGTTTAAAAAAGCACGAGTCCGATCACTTTAGTGCTGCATTGGCTCTTAAACCGGGAATGAGAGTACTGGATTGTACGATGGGGCTGGCAAGTGATGCTGTTGTTGCCAGTTTTATTACAGGCTGGACAGGAACTGTTTGTGCTGTTGAGGCTTCGCCGTTGTTACATTTTGTGGTCAGCGAAGGTCTGCAGAATTATCAGGCTGAAGATGTTGATTTAAACAACGCCATGCGCAGAATAGAAACGGTATATGCGGAAGCAGATGAGTATTTGTACACTTTGCCAGCCGACAGCTTTGATGTTGTTTATTTTGACCCAATGTTTCGAATACCGATAAATGCTTCTTCAAATATGGAGCCATTGAGGCCTATTTCCTGTGAGAAACCGTTAACAGAAGCGACTGTTAAGGCGGCACTTAGAGTAGCTCCTTGTGTAGTGGTTAAAGAACGCGGACAAAAATTATTGGAAGCTTTAGGGTGTACGGAAATTCTGGGCGGCCGTTATAGCCGTGTAAAATATGGTATCCGAAGGAGGTAACGGCATGAAACCGAGAGTTGCAGTCATTTTAGGTCCTACTGCAACAGGCAAAAGCCATTGCGGGATAGCCTTAGCCAAACGTCTGAATGGCGAGATAATTTCCGGTGATTCCATGCTTGTATATCAAAGAATGGATATTGGTACAGCTAAACCTTCTGCTGAAGAACTGGCGGCAGTACCGCATCATTTAATCGATATTTTGCCGCCGGATGCTGCTTTCAGCGTTGTTGATTTTAAAGAAAAAGCGGAAAAAATAATTGCTGATATCAATAGTCGTGGTAAATTACCTGTAATTGTTGGCGGTACCGGTCTTTATATCAAGGCCCTGCTTGAAAATTATGAATTTAATACTGTTGAAGAATGCAGTGAACTACGCAGTGAATTGGAAGCATTTGCTGAAGAACACGGCAACAGCGCCTTGTATGAAAAACTGCAGGAACTTGACCTGGAGACCGCTTCAAGATTACATATAAATGATCGCAGAAGAATTATCAGAGCTATTGAAGCAGCACAGAGTGGTGAAAAAATAGCTCATAGGAAGTCGGAGGAATGGCCTTATGAAACTGTTGTTTTTGGTCTGCGAATGGAACGAGAAAGTTTATATGCGCGGATCAATGTCAGAGTTGATAAAATGATGGCAGATGGTCTGGTAGAGGAAACTAAATCTTTACTCGACAGTGGGCTATCATTGGATGCTCAGTCGATGCGCAGCATTGGTTACAGACAAATAGTCTGGTATCTACAAGGCCAGATGGATAAATTGGCAGCAGTTGAGAAATTGAAACAGGCGACACGTAATTTTGCTAAACGCCAATTTACCTGGTATCGTCAGATGCCGTATATTAAATGGTTTGATTTGGAAAAAGAGCCTGTGTATGAAAAGATTATTGACGAGATGCAGCAAACGCTTGTGGAAAAGTTTAAACTGCGGTAAAATTATAACAATAGATAGAAATTATTTTGGAGGGGAAAGCTATGAATAATAGTGGATCAAAGCCAGCAATGAATTTACAGGACAGTTTTTTAAATCATGTGCGTAAGGAAAACCTTGGCGTCATTATTTACCTGATTAATGGTTTCCAAATCAGAGGTCTGGTAAGAGGTTTTGATAACTTTACTGTTATTATTGAAAATGAAGGCAAACAACAGCTTGTTTATAAGCACGCTATATCGACTATTTCGCCGGCTGCTAATATTACAATTATGCAGCCAGAAAAGCGCGAACAATAATGTTTTGAAAAACAGCGCTTGAGCGTTGTTTTTCTTTTTTGAGGATGAAATATGAACGATAAATTAAATTTGTTTTTTGAATATCTGACAGTTGAATTAGGCTTAGCGTCAAATACAAGATTAGCTTATGAGCGTGATTTGCGTTTGTTTAAAGAAGCTTTAGGATTAAAGGATAATGACGCCTTGGCAACTGTATCGCGTGAGCAGGTTATTCGCTATATGACAGGTTTGAAAAATAAAGGTTTAGCCGCAGCAACGATTGCCAGAAAACTTGCTGCTATAAAATCTTTTTATCGTTTTATGACAGCAGAAGGGTATTTGGAGATTGATCCTGCGGAAGTTGTAGAAGCTGGAACAAAAGGTATCAAGCTGCCAAAAGTTTTAAATCAGGAAGAGGTTTTGAAGCTTTTGGAACAGCCTGATTTGAGAACGGATGAAGGCTATCGTGACAGAACGATGCTGGAAGTGCTTTATGCAACGGGAATGCGTGTTTCTGAATTATTGGGTTTGCCTGTCAGCGGCGTTAATCTGCAAATGAAGTATATCATCGCTTTCGGTAAAGGATCTAAAGAGCGGTTAATACCCATTGGCAGCATAGCAGTTGAATATTTGGATAAATATCTAAATGTGGTAAGGCCCAAACTGCTTCATACTAAAAATCCTAATGTAAAGAATTTATTTTTAAGTATGAGCGGAAATGAAATGACAAGGCAGAGGTTTTGGCAAATCATTCGCGGTTATGGGCATCAGGCAGGATTAAATAAGGAGCTTACACCACATATGCTGAGGCATTCCTTTGCAACACATTTACTTGACAATGGTGCTGATCTGCGGTCTGTCCAGGAGCTTTTAGGGCATTCGGATATTTCTACGACACAGATATATACGCATTTAACAAATAAACGCCTGCGCGATATTTATGAAAAAGCGCATCCGCGGGCATAGAGGAGGCTACTATGGCAAGAAGGACTAATAGAAAAAAAGGGTCAGGAGGAGGTTTTGTACTGACTTTGATTTTAGTATTATTAGCTATAGCTGTTGCTGGAGGCATTTATTATGCGGCGAGCAGAGACGGAGAAAAAGATGTGCTTGATAAAGGCTTGACTGGTTCTTCTTCGGTTGATTTGCGGGAAGAGTCCAAAGAAGCGCATAGGGCAGTCGATGATATTTTATTATCGAAGGATAACTGGCAGTTAACTGATAATGGTCGTGAAGATCAGCACGAACGTATGAAAGAAACAGGTGGAGAAGTTGTCTGGAATAAGCGGCAGCTGGCTATTGGAGTTCCGCCAAGTACTGGATTAGAAGGTGCGGCAGCCTGGCTTGGCGAAAAGATTTCCGGTACGAAAATGATTGTTCTCAATCAGCGTGAGGCTACTTATAATGGTTGGGAAGCTGTACGTATGGAAATTGCTATTTCAGCTAAAGCAGGAACTGGTAAAATGAATTTTATCACCGATACGGTTTACTTTTATCATAACTTAAATCTGACTAAAGAAGATAAAGATATCAAAGAAGACGAAAGTACGAAGAAAGATGACAAAAAAACTGCTCAGAAATATCATGGAAAATTGGCTGTCATTATTGACGATTGTGGTTACGATCTGGCACCGGTGAGAAAGCTGGTCGATTTGAATGCGCCTTTCAGTTACGCTATTCTTCCCTATAAAGATTTCAGCAGTGACGCTTTGCATGTTATAAAAGGCGGCGGTCAGACTGCGATGCTGCATTTGCCTATGGAACCTATGGACAGAACAGCTATGTCTGAGGGTAAGATTACAATCTTGACTGATATGACTGCTGAACAGGTGCAGCAATTAACTCGGAAAGCGGTAGATAGTTTACCTGGTATCGAAGGTGTCAATAATCATCAGGGTTCTAAAGCAACAAGTAATGAAGCAACGATGAAAGCTGTATTGAAAGTTTTAAAACAACAAGGCTTGTTTTTTGTAGACAGCAGTACATACTCCAAATCTATAGGTGATCAGGTCGCACGCAGTATGGGTGTTCCTACTGCCCGTAACAATATATTTTTGGACAACAGTTCCGACGAAGATGACATTATTGCTAAAATATGGCAGGCTGTAGAAATGGCGGACAGAAATGGAAGCGCTATTGCCATTTGTCATGCCAGACCGCATACTGCCGCAGCGTGGAGCAAAGTTATCGACGAGGTAAATGCATCTGGTATTCAATTAGTTCCTGTAAGTAGTTTATTGAAGTAGTCGGAGGATTATACATATGTATGTTGAAGAAACGATCAGTAAATATGAAAAATATATTAACCCTGCTCAGGCGAAATTATTTCGGTTTATGGGATTGGCAAGCGTTGAAAGATATGCAGAGGGGTGGACTATAACTGACAGCGAGGGCAAACAATTCATTGATTGTCTTGGCGGCTACGGAATGTTTGCGTTAGGACATCGCAATCCTGATGTCGTAGCTGCTGTAGAAGCAGAACTGCATAAAATGCCAATGAGCGGTAAAGTGCTTTTTAACAGACCTATGGCAGACCTGGCTGAAAAACTGGCTTTAATTACTCCCGGTGCTTTGCAATACAGTTTTTCGTTAACAGCGGTACAGAAGCTGTTGAGGGATGCCTGAAGGTTGCGCGACTGGCTACAAAAAGGAAAAAGTTTATTGCGGCAAGGAATGCGTTTCACGGAAAAACTTTTGGTTCGTTGACAGCTACTGGCAGAGATTTGTTTAGAGATCCGTTTAAACCGCTGCTGGATAATTTTACACATGTAGAATATGGGGATATAGATGATCTTGCTGAAACTATTGATGAAGAAACAGCTGCCGTTATTTTAGAGCCGATTCAAGGAAGGCGGCATCATCGTTCCGCCGGAAGGTTATTTTAAAGCAGTAAGAGAGTTATGTGACCAATACGGTACTTTACTGATTGCGGACGAAGTACAGACTGGTATTGGCAGAACCGGGACCTGGTTTGGGGTTGAACATGAGCAGATAACTCCGGATATCATGGCTACGGCTAAAGCGTTAGGTGGAGGGGTGATGCCGATCGGAGCTATAACCGCTACGGCTGATGCCTGGGCTGGATTAATAGAAGCACCTTTTTTACACACTTCAACTTTTGGCGGTAATCAATTAGCGTGTGCTGCTGCCAATGCTGCGCTGAATTACATTGAAAAAAATGATGTGCTGGATCGCAGTGCTGCGGCGGGGGCATACTTTAAAAAAGGGTTGGAATCAATTCAAAAAGATTATCCTTCGGTCATCGCAGAGATCCGCGGCCGCGGAATGATGATCGGAATTGAGCTTACAAAAGAAGGCGCCGGTGGAATGCTGATGTCGCTGATGATCGATAAACGAGTTATTATTGCTTATACTCTAAATAATCCTAAAGTTATTCGTATTGAACCGCCTCTGATCATGCCTACAGATGTTATTGATCAGGTTTTGACTATCTTTAGAGAAGCTGTCAGCAGTACGGCTGAAGTGATTGAAGATTTATAAAAGGAGCAGAATTATGCCTTGCGTAGAAACAAAGATTGTGATCAACGGCGATAGTAAGCCTATTTTTGAAATCATAAAAAATATGGAAGCTTACCCCTCTTTTATGCATGATCTGGTGAGTGTAGAAATTTTAGAACGCGGAGAAAATACTACTGTTTCACATTGGGTATCTAATGTTGATGGTCGTAAAATCGTCTGGACTGAACGCGATACCTTTTATCCGGAAGAAATGCGTATCACTTATTGTCAGACCGAGGGTGATTTGAAAAAAATGGAAGGGGAATGGAGACTTGTACCTGTGAGTGAAGGGACAGAAGTTTCCCTGCTGGTAGATTTTGAATTTGGTATTCCGATGATTGCCGGGCTGTTAAATCCTATTTTAAAGAAAAAAGTTCGTGAAAACAGTGAAAATATGTTGACAGCTGTTAAAGCGCAAATTGAAAAATAGTGCAGTAATTGGTATAATATGCTATAAGACTTACGCAGGTCTTATAGATAATGTTCGATAGTTTTTATTTTGAGGAGGAACAAAAAAGTATGAGAACAGCTTTTTTAATGACGGCTCTTACTGTGTTATTGGTACTGGTCGGAGATTATTTCGGCGGTGCCCGCGGTATGATGATGATGCTTATCATCTCCCTCGCCATGAATCTATTTTCGTACTGGAACAGCGATAAACTGGTTTTGGCACAGTATAATGCCAAACAGGTTGATGAAAAAAGTGCGCCTGCTTTATATAAAATGGTGCAGCGTTTGGCGGAAAGAGGCAATTTGCCGATGCCTAAAGTATATATTATTGACAGCCCTGTGCCGAATGCATTTGCAACCGGCCGTAACCCTGAACATGCTGCGGTTGCAGTAACTACCGCTTTGGCCAATGCCTTAGATAAAGATGAGATTGAAGGCGTTTTGGCACATGAATTGAGTCATGTCAAACATGGTGATATTTTAATCGGTACAATAGCTGCATCTATGGCAGGTATTATTACGACGCTATCTCACTGGGGGATGTTCTTTGGTGGTGGCGACAGAGACCGCAATAGCAGCAGCAGTGCTATTGTTGGTTTGGCTATGATGATACTGGCGCCTTTGGCTGCAGGTATTATTCAGATGGCTGTTTCGCGTTCGAGGGAATATATGGCTGATAAATCCGGTGGTGAGTTAAGCGGTAATCCGGATGCTTTGGCTGACGCTTTGCTGAAAATAGAATCGTATGCAAAAAACAGAACGATGCCGGGAGCTACTGAAAATACTGCTCATATGTTTATCATTTGCCCCTTTAGCGCAAAAGATATGCAGCAGTTATTCAGTACACATCCCAGCACCGCAGACCGTGTGGCACGGTTACGCGCGCAGGCCAAAGCTATGCGCAGCAGTGGAGGTGCGAAATAATTGGATAAAAAATTAACTTGGTTAAAACAGCTTTCTGAAACCTGCGGTGTTTCAGGATTTGAAACATCAATTAAAAATTTGCTTCAAAAGCGGCTGCAGGGCAAAGCCAAAGTATCTTATGATAAATTAGGCAGCGCTGTTTTTACTAATGAAGGTCAAGGCAAGGACTTGCCAAAAATTATGCTTGCCAGCCATATGGATGAAATTGGTTTTATGGTTAAGCATATAACAAAAGAAGGTTTTTTAAAATTTACTTGTTTAGGTGGCTGGTGGGAGCAGGTTATGCTGAGCCAACGCGTTACTGTACACGGCAGCAAGGGTGATCTTGTTGGCGTTATCGGCAGTAAACCTCCACATATACTGACACCGGAAGAACGAACAAAAGTGGTTGCCAAGCGAGATATGTATATTGATATTGGCGCTGCCGACGAAGGCATGGCTCGCAATTTAGGAGTTTTCGAAGGCTGCCCAGTGACGCCATATGCTGAATTTGCAGTTATGGGCGATGGTAAAACTCTGCTTGGTAAAGCCTGGGATAATCGCATCGGCTGTGCAGTCATGGCAGACGTTATGGAAAATATCGGCACAAAGCATCCTAATACTGTATATGGTGTAGCAACAGTACAGGAAGAGGTCGGGTTACGTGGTGCTCAAACAAGCGTTAATCTGCTGAGCCCTGACGTTGCTTTCGTTATTGATACATGTGTGGCTGGTGGTACGCCAGGTGTAAGTGATGATGTAGCTCCTGCGAAATTGGGAAAGGGTATTGCTATAACAATTTTTGATGCTGGTATGATTCCCAATACAGCATTGCGTGATTTTGCAAAAGAAGTTGCTGAAGAATTGAAGCTGCCAACACAGATCAGTATTTCAGAGGGCGGTGCTACTGATGGCGGTCGTATACATTTACACGATGCCGGTGTTTTGACATTAACATTCAGTATCCCTACCCGTTATATACATAGTCATCAATCCATTATTCATATGGATGATTATCAAGGTGCTGTTCAGCTGATCACAGCAATGATCGAGAAACTGGATAAGAAAAAGTATCAGCAGCTTTTAAAAGGCTAAAATCGTTTTGCGATTTAGTATAAATTAAAATAGTCTAGATAGGAGAGATTCCAATGCAACAAACACTCGTACTCGTAAAACCCGATGGTGTCAAAAAAAATCTGATTGGTGAAATCATCGCTCGTTTTGAACGCCGCGGCTTGAAAGTTTCGGCTTTAAAATTAGTAAAAATCACTGAAGAACAAGCTAAATATCATTATGCTGAACATGAAGGCAAACCTTTCTTTGGTGAATTGGTTGAATTTATTACTTCCGGCCCTGTTGCAGCAATGGTTATTTCCGGTGAGAATGCAATTAAAGCGGTTCGTGGCCAGATGGGTGCTACTAATCCGTTAGATTCTGTTCCTGGTTCTATCCGCGGCGATTACGCGCTGACTATCGGCGAAAATATCGTTCATGGCAGTGACAGTGAAGAATCCGCTGCACGCGAAATCAAAAATTTCTTTAAAGCTGAAGAAATTTATTAATTTAAAATTTTCCGGAAGGATGGTGACAAAATGAAAGCAGCAGTATATACCAGAACTGGTGACAAAGGCACTACCGGACTTTATACAGGCGAACGCGTACCAAAACAAAGCATGAGAGTTGAAGCTTACGGTACAGTTGATGAGATCAGTTCGGCGCTTGGCCTGGCAAGAGCTACAGTCAGACGCGAAGATGTCAGGGAAACGATTTACAAAGTTCAGCAGCTTCTGATGTCACTGATGGCTGATATAGCAAGCTTGAATTTGCCTGAGCCTTATATCAAAGAAGAGCATGTGAAAATGTTTGAAGAAACTATCGATAAATTCGATAATATGCTCCAGCCTTTGAGTCATTTTATCATCCCCGGAGGCACCCCCGGATCAGCTGCTTTGGACATCGCGCGTACAACTACTCGTCGTGCCGAGCGCTGTCTGCTCCGCTTATCTGAAACAGAAGAAGTCAATCAGCAGGTTCTTATCTGTTTGAACAGACTTTCTGATTTATGTTTCATTTTATCAAGAGTTGAAGTAGAAGTAGAAGTAGAAGCTTAAAACAAAATGACCATAGGTTCGGTAAGAACTGTATGGTCATTTTCTTTTGGGTTAAATTACTTTAAAAATGTTTTGAAGTAGTTAAAAATGTAGTATTTTTTATACGAAAGATATATACTTACTATAATTATATTGAAAAATAATGGGAGATTACTATGAATTTTTACCTGTTGTCGATAATTGCTTTTGGTGTGTTTGTAGCAATTCTCTACCTTAAGTCTTCTGAACATCAAAGAATGTTGTATTCGCAGAAATATGTACGTGATAAAGTAAGCGGTACACTGGGATTTGATAAGTTTAAAGAAAAAGCGGATGAAATGCTGCAGCGCAAAAAAGAGCTTTTGGCACTAATACATTTAGATATTGACCCTTACCATGATATCGTTGATATTTATGGGCGTGAGACAGCAGATAATGTTTTACGCATTTTGGGAACAGAGCTTAACCGACGTGTTGTGAAGGGATATCTTACAACAAGACAGGCCGGAGATAAGTTCTTTTGCCTTGTTCCTTTTACAGATGAAGAAACGCATAATAATTGGTTTGACGGATTATCTGATATGGTAGAAAGCGAAGTCAAGCGTATTTGCAATGTCAGCATCAAACTGCGCGGAGATCTTTATGTATGTCGAGTCGAAGACTCGCTGGAAGATGCAATGGTAAAAACTGTTGCTCAGCTCAACAAAAAAGTTTTTCACAAATGCTGCCGCAGTTTCTTTATAATCAATGATTTTGAATTCACAACTGGTTATAATTCTCTTTCTGAAGAAGTTTGCAGTGCTCTTAATAATAAAGAGTTCACTGTTTATTTTCAGCCGCAATACAATATCTATACTAATGAGATTGTTGGTGCGGAAGCTTTACTGCGCTGGGAGCATCCTACGCGCGGGATAATTCTTCCGGAAGTTTTGATTCCTATCCTTGAAGATAATAACCAGTTATCTAAATTTGAAAATTTTGTTTTTGAAGAAGTCTGCCATTTCTTAGCATTACGCCTTGCCTTGGGGTTACAGGTTTTTCCAATCTCCTGTAATTTTTCATTTGAACATTTTAAAGATGAAAATTTTATTGATTCTTTAAAAGAAGCTGCCGATAAGCATAATGTTCCGCACAAGCTTTTGGTAGTTGAGCTTGCTGAAAGATTATTGGCTGATGATGTGAATTTTGCTGGGATGCAGGTTGACGAGCTGAAAAATCAGGGATTTAAGATTGCTGTTGATAATTTTGGCGCCGGGTATTTGTCTCTGCGTATTTTAAGTGATATCAGCGTTGATATTTTAAAAATAGATAAAAGAATGCTTGCCGCCTGTGATAATGATAAAGATATCAAAATCATCAAAGGGATGGCAGCTATTGCAAAAGAATTGGATATCACGATGATTTGTGAAGGTGTTGAAACTGAGGCACAGGTTGCGATAATGAAAAGTGTTTCCTGCAATATAGCTCAGGGATTCTATTATTGCCAGCCGTTGAGAAGGCCGCAGTTTGAAAATCTGCTTAATTTAAGTAAGATTGAAATAGTTAATGCTGAACGTCGCAGCATCAACGGTTACGGACGTACTGTAAAATTACCATCATACAGAGATTTGGGCGATTTATTCCCGCAGATGTATGATTTTGCAATTGAATTGAATCTAAAAGATGGACGCTATTCAAGAATGGCTTTTAATCCTACAGGGAATGTTTTTATTCCGTATACAGGTGATTATAAAAATGATTACAAGCATATCGTTCAGGAATTGCTTTATCCTGAAGATATTGAAAAATTTACGGCTCAGCTTGATTTTGACGTTTTATCTGCAAATTACAATAATACTCCTGATTATTCTGGCTGCGAATGTCGTTTCGTCGGAGCGGATGGTGTAGCTCAATGGTATGAAATCAGGGTGTATTACTGGTTTGGACGCAGCCGTGTATTGATTACCGTAAGGAATGATTACAAAGAATGTAGAATATATAGTATTGGAAAAAATCAACAGGTGTGCCGATTGCGGTCGGCGCTTAATAGGGAAGACCGGTGTAAATCCGGCGCAGTCCCGCTACTGTAAAGGGAAGTTCACTGCAATATGCCACTGGGAAACTGGGAAGGCGCAGCTGAATGTTGAACCTGAGCCAGGAGACCTGCCTGTTACGGGTATCTTACACCTACGGGAGATAGGTGGATACTTGCATAGGTTGTTTATTTATGCCCTCTCTCGAGAGGGTATTTTTATTTTGAAGGGAGGCTTAAGGATGTGTAAAGAAATGATTTTAGTAACTGGCGGTGCACGAAGCGGCAAAAGTGAATTCGCAGAGCGTTTTGTTTTGCATTATGGATCTAAATGCGCTTATATAGCTACGGCTGAAATCTTTGACGACGAGATGGCTGAACGTGTTCGGCTACATCAGGAACGTCGTTCTCCCCAAAGATGGAATAATTATGAAGCACCTTATGCTGCCGAACAGGTGATGGTTGAGGCAGGTAAGGAAGCGGATGCAATTTTGTTTGACTGTCTTACTTTGTATATGAGTAATTTGATGTATGGCAAGGTTGCAATTGCAGGAACTTTTGAAGAAAAGGTAACATTTGTCAAAGGTGAAATTGTAAAATTACTGGAAGCCGCCAGAAAAACAGAAAAACTAGTAGTATTTGTTACTAATGAAGTTGGCGGTGGTATCGTACCGGATAATGTTATGGCACGTGAGTACAGAGATCTTGCCGGATGGATAAACCAGCAGGTTGCCGATGTATGTGACAGGGTCTTTTATTGTGTCGCCGGTCAAGCTGTTGATCTAAAGAAAATGGCATTTAGTTTTGATGATGGAGGAGCAGAGCAATGGAAAAAATAATGATTCCACCGTTGGATAGCAACGCTGCGGAAGTAATAAAAAATAACTGGGCTAAAATGGATAAGCCGCTGCATAGTTTAGGTAAGCTGGAGGAAATGGTTGAAAAATATGCTGCCATGACTGGGACGGCATTGCCTGATAAAATCAAAAGTGCAATGCTGTTAATGTGCGGCGATCATGGAATTGCCAAATATGGCGTAAGCGCATATCCGCAGGAAGTAACTATGCAGATGATAAACGGTTACATGAGGGAAACTGCCGGCGCTAACGTTATGGCACGTCATGCCGGTGCCGATGTTTTTGTGATCGATGCAGGTACGGCTTTTGACTTGAGTGCAATGCCTAAAGTTCATCAGGAGAAGGTTGCTTGGGGTACAGAAGATTTTACACAGGGACCGGCCATGACAGTGGAGCAGGCCGAAAAAGCATTGAAAGTTGGTATGAAGGTCGCAGATGAATGTATTGATAAAGGTTATAACTTATTAGTAACAGCAGAAATGGGAATCGGGAATACTACATCGACCGCAGCAATCGTTTCTGCATTTCTGGGGTTGCCGCCAGAGCTTACAGTAGGAAGGGGAACTGGTATCAACGATGAACGCATGGCGATAAAAAGAAAGGTCGTCGCTGATGGTCTGGCTAAAAATCAACCACGTTTGGGCGATGCCATGGACATCCTCTGTAAGGTTGGCGGTTATGACCATGCCGGGTTGGCGGGAATGATTTTAGCTGGCGCCAGACGCCGTATTCCTACAATGGTAGACGGTGTAAATGCGACTGCCGCTGCTTTGCTTGCATACGGACTTGAACCAGCCTGTGCTGATTATATGCTTTGTTCACATCTTTCTGCTGAAATATCACATGCAAAGATGCTGGAGGTTTTGCGACTTACGCCGATAGTTGACGCGGGTATGCGTCTTGGCGAAGGTACAGGAGCGTCTTTGGCGATTGTTATTTTACAGATGGCGATCAATACCTATAAAGAACTGTATAAGCATGGTGGCATGCATGCGTGATTTTATCACTTGCCTGGAATTTTGACGCGAGTGCGTTTTCAAAACGGACAGATTGGCGTGACGAAGATTTTCGCGCAGTGTGCCGTATTTTCCCCTGGTAGGTTTGGTTATCGGATTCCTTTTGGCAGCCGTAAACTATAGCCTGTTTTATATCGAAACGCCGCTTTTTTTACGGGTAACGCTTTTGCTGCTGGCCGAGATCATTATTACCGGCGGGTTGATGTACGATGGTTTTATGGATACTGCTGACGGCGTTTTTTCTGCCCGCAGCCGCGAGAGAATGCTGGAAATAATGAAAGACAGCCATGTTGGTTCTAATGCTGTATTGGCAATAATTATTTTGCTGCTGCTCAAAATAGCTGCCTATCTTGAACTTAGCGGTGAAACACTGACCTGGGTTTTACTGACGATGTCCGTTGCGACACGAACTTTTATGGTAGTTTTTATTGTCAATTTTCCCTATGCGCGTAAAGAAGGAATAGGGCATATGTTTACCAAGTATGCCAAACCATTTTATACGTATATTGCTTTTGCAGTATGCGCAGGTATTATTGCGGCCTGTGGTTTACAATATCTGGCGGTGGCAGGAATATGTTTTACTGTCACTTTGATAATAGCGCAATATTTAAAAACACAGTTAGGCGGACTTACCGGTGATACATATGGTGCACTGACTGAATGCGGCAATGTGATTTACTTACTGACAGCAGTATTCTTACTAAGATAAGGAAGGTTTAAAGATGGATATAAATAATATTATTGAACAAATAAAACCAATCGATCGTCAAAAAGCAGCGGAAGCACAAAACAGATTTGACAATCTTATCAAACCGGTCGGTTCACTTGCAAAATTGGAAGCTATGGTTTCGCGTTACGCCGGTATTATCGGCAGTGCTGATAAAAAATCTGTTCAATATCCTAAAAAAGCTTTGTTTTTGTGGAGTGCTGACACAGATTCTGTTGCTAAAGCGATGCAGGAGGAGCTGCCTGTTGTTTTGCTGGCACGAGAAGCTAAAGCAGAGGTTTACCCATTGCTGGTCACATCTTGTAATCTTGAGGAAGAGCTTGAAGAAGGCGCTATTCTGACAAAAGAATATATTGTCAGTGATAAACTGCAAATGCTGGCCTTGGGAAGTCTGGAAAAATATACTCTTACAGAACAAACAGAAGTATTTTTACAGCTGGAAGGAATTGAATTTCTGCAAAAGCTTAACGATCCGGTAATAACCGCTATGACTGGTGCTGTTTTACAGGCTGCTGCCTGCAAGGTACCTGTAATGCTGGATGGTATCGCTACATGCCTGGCTGCTGTCGGAGCCTGCAAATTAGCTCCGGTAGTTCTTGAATATTGTATGGCAGGGCATGTGTCGGCAGAACCGGGTATGGAAAAATTATTGAATCGGCTGGAGCTATCGGCACCGCTAAAGTTGGATATTAACAGTGGGGCGGGAGAAGGCGCAGTTTTAGCTTTTACCTTGTTTGATGCAGGCATTAAGGCGTATAATGAAATGGAAACATTTGCTGAAGCAGGAGTACATGCTGAAGTGGAAGAATTTGCGCATTCAGTACAGGTAAAAGGTAAATAATAAGGAGGCAATATGGGCAAGATATATCTTATAAGGCACGGAGAAACAGAAGCTAATAAAACATTTCAATTTCAAGGGCACATAGATAATCCTCTTAACAGCAAGGGTCTGTGTCAGGCTGCAGCATTGGGACAGCATTATGAAAATATTGTATTGGACGAAATTTATTCAAGCTCCATGCAGCGAGCCAGACAGACTGCAGCACCTTTGGCTGAAGCTCATGGACTTACTGTTCAGCCTTTAGATGAACTGAAGGAAGTTTGTTTTGGCGAATGGGAAGGTTTGAGCTATGATGAGATCAAAGCAAAATGGAGTGATCAGTTAGAGCTGTTTTTTAAACAGCCGGCACAGTGCAGAATGCCAGGCGGGGAATCATTCGACGATGTTGCATTGCGTGTTCGTTCTGTCTGTGAAGACCTTTTTAAAAATAACAGCGATAAAAATATAGCAATTGTTTCTCATGGCGGCGTTATAAGAGTACAGCTTTGCCTTTTACTGGGGCTTGATATCAATAAACTGTGGGTGTTTGGCGTACATAATGCCAGCACAACCTGTATTGGTAAATGGCAGGACCGCTTTACAATTGAGTATGTAAATGATACACATTATTTAAATGATAATGTAAACTCCGACGGAATAAAATATCCTAAATAATTATAAATTTTAAAATGTACATTTCTTGTTGACTTTTATCTTTTTTTTAGATATACTGCTTATAGTATATCTCAGTGGTCCGGGTAGGGTTCCGAACTTCTTCCATGCTACATACGCAACATGAGGAAGCAGTGGTAACATCTATAAGTCCTTATGGGGTATGTTTAATGTAAGGAGTGATTAACCAATGAAAGAAGACAAAACCTTAGTATGCCGTGAATGCGGCACCGAATTCGTATTCTCTGCTTCCGAGCAGGAATTCTACGAAGAAAAAGGCTTCACAAATGAACCCGGCCGTTGCCCTGGTTGCCGTCAAGCTCGCAAACAACGTATGGGCATCAACAACGAGCGCCCGGCTCGCGAAATGTTCCATGCTACTTGCGCAGAATGCGGTCAAGACACCGAAGTACCGTTCCGTCCTTCCATGGATCGTCCGGTATATTGCCGCGAATGCTTCAATGCTCGCAAAGGCTAATAATTAATGAAGTTAAAAAACCAATTGCTTAGGCAATTGGTTTTTTCTTTAGTAAATAGACAGTTTTATGGTATAATATCAGAATAGGAAAGTTGTGTATCTTAAGGAGGTCCTTTTTATTTTAGAACTAAAAAAAATAACATTGGCTGACAGGCCTTTGTTCGAAAGTTATTTATCACGTCCTGACCAACGTGGTTCTGAATGTGCGTTTACAAATTTATTTGTATGGCAGGACTGTTATGGCATTTACTGGACAGTAGTACATGACTTTCTGGTGATCAAGGTGAAACGCAACGAAGTGGATTTCTTTTTGCAGCCTTTTGGCGGTAAAGATGAAGATCTGCCTAAATTGTTTGCAGAAATTAAAGAATATCATGAAGGCAAGCCTTTTGAGATCCATGGTATTTATAAGGATGGCAAAGAGCGGCTGGCAAAAGCTTTTCCAGAGATGGAATTTATTGAAGATCGTGATAATTGGGATTATGTTTATTTGCGTGAAAAACTGGCTAGTTTGTCTGGGCGTAAATATCATGGTAAAAAAAATCATTACAATGCGTTTAAAAAAGAATATCCCGATTATGTTTACGAACCGATCGGACCAGATAATTACGAAGAGTGCAAGGCTTTTGGTGATGAATGGTGCGAAAAACGTGTTGGCGAAGACGAAAGCCTGCGCTGTGAGCAATGTGCTATCCATGAAGCGATTGATAATTTTGAAGCACTTGGTTTGCGCGGCGGCGCTATCCGTGTCAACGGAAAAATTGAAGCGTTCAGCTTCGGTAAAAAAATCAATGACGATACGGCCGTTCTGCATGTAGAAAAAGCAAATCCTGATATCCGCGGTATTTATGCGGCAATCAATAAAGAATTTGCCGAACATGCATGGGGGGATGTAGTTTATTTAAACAGAGAAGAAGATATGGGGCATGAAGGACTGCGTACTGCTAAGGAATCATATCATCCTGAATTTATGATCAAAAAATATTCGTCTGTTTTTAAATAGGTGTAAATATGGATTTTCGTATTATTAATGACGAAACTTTACCTAAAATAATGGAATTATGGGATTATTGCTTTGAAAAAAACGATACTCCTTTTTTTAAGTGGTATTTTAATGAATACTGCTTAAAAGAAAATATGGTGCTTGGCGGTTTTGATGAAAAATCCGGCAATTTGATGAATATGCTGCATTTGAACCCTTATACTATCAATTTGCGTGGAAGGGATTTGAAATTGCCTTATATTGTCGGCGTTGCAACAGCGCCGGAATACAGGGGCAGACATTTATTTGCTCCGCTTCTGGAAACTGCTTTTTCGGTTTTACGGGCTCAGGGTCAGGCATTTGTTTTATTAATGCCGATCAGTGCCGGTATTTACCGTCCATATCAGTTTGATTACTGTTATTACAGGCATCGTTACGAGATGCCTTTGGCCGCATTGCCCAAAGGCGATAAAGTTTCTGATATGACACTGCACCGAACAGGACTGGAGAAGGCCGAAGTTTTCCAAAAGGTCTATGATACCGTGACTGCAGCTTATCACGGCGTAGTAAAACGTGATTTAAAAAACTGGCTGCATTTACGGACAGTTCATCAGGGTGAACAGATTAAAGCGGTGCTTGTTAAACGCGGCGAAAAAGTTGCTGGCTATATGTTTTACAGCATTGATGATAAAACATTTGCTGTGCAGGAACTTATGGCAGAAGAAACAGCGGCGCGTGATTCTCTGCTGCAGTTTGCCAGACAGCATGTTACTGAAGCTGAAAATTTCAGCTGGCTGGCAGAAGTCTGGGATAAAACGTACCTGCATTTACAGGATCAGAAGTATGCTGGCAGTTTGCAGCCGTTTATGATGGCACGCTGCATTAATGTGCGTCAGGCACTTTTACAGCTGACTGACATAGCTGCGGATGTACAGGGAACATTGTCTTTGCTGATAAATGATAAAACCCTGCCTCTTAATAACGGGTTATTGAAACTGGAAATAAATGCCAGTCAGATCAATATTAAGAGTACAGTGGATATGCAGGATATTGAAATGGATGTAGCAGCCTTTACACAGTTATATTTTGGTCAGTTCTCCGTACAGGAACTGGCTGCTGAAAACAGGCTGAAGATACATAATCAGGAAGCGGCTTCATTGTTAGACAGGCTGTTTCCCAAGTGTCATAATTATATTAACGAGTATTTTTAACCGCATCTTATTTTGGAGGCTGAGTTTATGAGTACAATCAGACGTATTTTTGTGGAAAAGAAAGATGCTTTTGCTGTTGAAGCACATGGATTATTATCCGATCTGCGCAATAACTTAGGCATGAAAAATCTGACAGGCATCAGAATCTTAAATCGTTATGACGTGATGGGCGTCAGTGATGAAGAATTTGCTGCTGCAAGAAAAATAGTGTTGTCGGAACCTCCGGTAGATACTGTTACTGACGAAATTTTTGAAGTGCCTGCAGGCTGCTGTGCTTTTGCCGTGGAATATCTTCCAGGACAATATGACCAAAGGGAGGACTTTGCCGAACAGGCTATTCAGCTGATTACGCAAAAAGAACGTCCGATGGTAGCTTCTGCTAAAATTTATATTTTAGAAGGAAATTTGACCGAAGCAGAACTCGCTAAAATCAAAAGCTACTGTATCAATCCTGTTGAAGCCAGGGAAGCAGAGTGGGAGAAACCTGCTACTTTGATCGCTACCTGTGAAGAACCTGCCAGGATCAAGTCGGTTGCCGGTTTTTTGACCAAGAACAGCGATGAAATGGAAGTGCTGCGCCAGGAAATGGGTCTGGCAATGAGCTTGGAAGATATGATGTGGTGTCAGAAATATTTTAATGAAGAACACCGTGAACCTACTATTACCGAAATAAAAGTACTTGATACTTATTGGTCCGATCACTGCCGTCATACGACTTTTATGACGCAGATAGAAGATGTTGAAATTGAAGCCGGCGAGTATAATAAACCTATTCAAGCGGCTTTCGATAAGTATATGGCTACCCGTGACGCTGTTTACGGAGAGGATACCGAGCGCCCGGTAACATTGATGGATATCGCTGTTATCGGTATGAAAAAACTGCGTTCGGAAGGTAAACTTGACGATTTGGACGTTTCTGAAGAGATCAATGCCTGCTCGATCGTTGTTCCGGTAGAAATAGACGGTAAAACAGAAGAATGGCTGGTTATGTTTAAAAATGAAACGCATAATCATCCTACGGAAATTGAGCCATTTGGCGGCGCAGCTACCTGTTTGGGAGGTGCGATCCGCGATCCGCTTTCAGGACGTTCCTATGTTTATCAGGCTATGCGCGTTACCGGTTCTGCTGATCCGCGCGTACCGATCGAAGCAACTCTGCCAGGTAAATTACCTCAAAGAAAAATAACTGTCGGTGCTGCTGCCGGTTACAGTTCTTATGGTAATCAGATAGGTCTGGCAACCGGTCATGTACAGGAATATTATCATGATAAGTTTGTTGCTAAACGAATGGAAATCGGCGCTGTTATTGGCGCTGCTCCGCGTGATACTGTATGTCGTGAACGTCCGTCTGCAGGCGATCTGATCGTATTACTGGGCGGCCGGACCGGACGTGATGGCTGTGGCGGCGCAACCGGTTCGTCTAAAGAACATACTGTAGATTCGCTGCTTTCCTGTGGTGCTGAGGTACAGAAAGGTAATCCTCCTACAGAACGTAAAATCCAGCGTTTGTTCCGCAACCCTGCTGTTACGGCGATGATTAAGCGCTGTAATGACTTCGGTGCAGGCGGCGTTTCCGTTGCTATTGGTGAACTGACTGATGGTCTGGTCGTAAATCTTGATAAAGTTCCTAAAAATATGAAGGGCTTGACGGTACGGAACTGGCGATTTCTGAATCGCAGGAACGTATGGCCGTCGTAATTGAAGCCAAAGATCTTGATGATTTTATTAAACATGCTGATAAAGAAAACCTGGAAGCCACAGTTGTAGCTGAGGTTTCTGATAACCCACGTCTGGTTATGTACTGGCGCGGAGAAAAAATCGTTGATTTGGCACGGGCATTCCTCAATACCAATGGTGTAGCGCAGCATACTAATATCACAGTTAAAGCTGCTGAAGGCGAAAATGCTTTTGATAAAGTACCTGAATGTGTTAATAAAGCTGCTTCTCTGGAACAAGCCTGGCTGGGAAATTTAAACCGTTTAAATGTCTGCAGTCAGAAAGGACTTTCCGAACGTTTTGACAGCACTATTGGCCGCGGCACGGTATTGATGCCATTCGGCGGAAAAACACAATTTACGCCGAGCGAAGGTATGGTTTGCCGATTGCCGGTGCTCAATGGCACGACTACTGCCGCTTCGGTCATGGCCTGCGGCTATCATCCTGATGTTGCGTGCTGGAGCCCGTTCCACGGCGCAATGTATGCAGTAGTTGAGTCTGTTGTGCGTGCAGTATGCCTGGGTGCTGACCCTGATAAACTGCGTCTGACTTTGCAGGAATATTTCCCCAAGCTTAATAATACTGAAGTTTGGGGACAGCCGTTCAGCGCTCTTTTAGGTGCTTTTACAGCTTTAGACGCGCTTGATTTGCCGGCTATTGGCGGTAAAGACAGTATGTCTGGTACTTTTATGGATAAAACAGTGCCGCCGACACTTGTTTCTTTTGCTGTTGATGTTATCGATGGAGAAAAAGCTGTTTCTGCAGAATTTAAAGCAGCTGGTCATAAAGTGGTATTCCTGTCCTGTCCGCGCGATAATGCTGAAGTTTTGGATTTTGCAGCGCTGCGTAAAAATATGCGTGCTGTACATAAAGCGGTTCTGGCAGGTAAGGTGCTTGCCGCTGCTGCTGTAAAAGAAGGCGGTATTGCCGCTGCCGTTACTACTATGTGCCTTGGCAATCAGCTGGGTTTTGAATTCATTAAACCGTTCCAGGATACTGAGCGTTTATTTACGCTGCAGCCTGGTGGTATGGTGCTGGAACTGGCAGACGGAACCAGTATCGAAGAATTGTTTGACGGTCTGGACTGTATGCTTCTGGGGCATCTGACAGCAGAACAGTTTATCTCCATCAACGATAGCGCTATCAGGCTTGACGCGGCTCAGGAAGCATATCTGGAACCGCTGCAGGAAATTTTCCCCTATAAAATCGAAGAAAAAGCTCAAGGTGAATTAAATCAGCCGTTATATAGAGCTGATTTGCCGCTGACAGCTCCTGTGACCTTAGCAAAACCGCGGGTCTTTATTCCGGTATTCCCGGGACAAAACTGCGAATATGACAGTGCCAGAGCTTTTGAAGAAGCCGGTGCGGTTGCAGATGTATTTATCATTCGCAATCTTACTGCCCAGGCTATTGATGAGTCAGTAGAAAAGATGGTCAGCATGATCAAAAATTCTCAGATCGTTATGCTGCCGGGCGGGTTCAGTGCCGGTGACGAGCCGGACGGCAGCGGTAAGTTTATCGCTACCATGTTCCGTAATCCCAGGATCAAAGAAGCAGTAACTGAATTTCTGAATGAACGTGACGGCTTAATGCTTGGCATATGCAATGGTTTCCAGGCACTGGTAAAATTAGGTTTGCTGCCTTATGGCGAAATCAGAGATCTGGAAACAGAATCTCCGACACTGACCTTTAATAATATTGGCCGTCATGTATCGCAGATCGTCGACACCCGTATCGTTTCCAATAAATCTCCATGGCTGAGCGAAGTAGAACCCGGTGATATCCATGCGGTAGCAGTATCTCATGGTGAAGGCCGTTTCTATGCGCCGGAATCTGTTATCAAAGAGCTGTTCAAAAACGGACAGGTCGCAACGCAGTATGTAGACCCACAGGGAGTTCCTACTATGGAAATGCCCTATAACCCCAATGGTTCGCTGTATGCAATCGAAGGCATTACCAGTCCCGACGGACGCGTTTTCGGTAAAATGTGCCACAGTGAACGCTTTGTAGATGGTCTGTATCGCAATATTACCGGCAATAAAGATCAGAAAATCTTTGTTTCCGGTGTCAACTACTTTAAATAATAAAATGAAAACGCGCACCTGCAATGCAGATGCGCGTTTTAGTTTGTGGACTTACAGTTTAAAAAGCATATCCATCGGGCGGTCTTTAACAGGCTCGATTTTAGCTTTTTTTTCAGGGTGGTCGATCAGATCCAGTTCTTCAGTACGTATTTTACCGCATTTATTTTCAAAATCGTCGATGATCCACTTCAAAATCTGTTCAATTTCTTTGTTGACAGAACGGCCGTTGTGATCAGCAATTACTTTTAATTTTTTCATAATCAGGGGATGAATACGCAGAGTAAAACGAGTTTGGTCCATAATTGCTCCTCCTAAAAAATATGACATCAAAGAAACGTCAATCTAACGTCGCTAAGTTTATTATAAAGAAAATATTTTATTTTGACAAGTTGTCACAAAGATTTTTTAGTTGGTGTGGACGATTTGTGATAAAATAATGACAAATGTTAAATATTCGGAGGCAAAAATGAAATTAGACGTAAATAAACAATACAGCGGCTTTGTGATCAGGCAGGCTGCTTATATCGACGAGATTCAGTCAGAAGCATATGTGATGGAGCACACTTACAGCGGTGCCAGACTTTTATATTTAGGTAACAATGATGATAATAAGGTTTTTTTTCAGGACGCCACCGTATGATGATACAGGTGTGGCGCATATTTTAGAGCATTCAGTGTTGTGCGGTTCGCGCAAGTATCGCTTAAAAGAGCCATTTGTAGAACTGGTTAAAGGTTCAATGAATACTTTTCTGAACGCAATGACTTATCCTGATAAGACTATGTATCCGGTTGCCAGCCGCAACGCCAAAGATTTTCAAAATCTGATGGATGTTTATCTGGACGCTGTTTTTTATCCGCTGATTTATGAAAATCCCTATACCCTGCGCCAGGAGGGCTGGCATTATAATATTGAGGCACCGACGGACGCTTTGAGCTATAACGGGGTCGTCTATAATGAAATGAAGGGCGTATTTTCTTCTGCTGATGCTTTGCTTGACTATGAGGCAATGAAGGCATTGTTCCCCGACACGCCGTACAGCTTTGAATCCGGCGGCCATCCGGATGCTATCCCAGAATTGACTCAGGAAGCTTTCGAGCATTTCCATACCACTTATTACAGCCCTGAAAATTCATTTATTTATCTGTATGGCGATATGGATATCGAAACAACACTGCAGTATCTGAACGACGAATATTTGAGCGGCTTTAAACGCACCGGCGCAGTGAACTCGGAAATACCTCTGCAGAATGCTTTTGCCAGAACGCAGGAAGTTCTTGGCACTTATCCGGTTGGAGCTGACGAAGCTACCGAAGATAAAACTTATCACGAACTGCATATAGTTACTGGTGATGCACGTGATGTTAAAACCTCGATGGCATTAAGAGTATTGGAAAGTGTTCTGTTGGAAGGTAATTCGGCGCCGCTGCGTCTGGCGTTGCTGCAATCCGGTGTTTCCAAAGACATTAGCGGCTCTTATGCCGGAAGCTACCGCCAGCCGATCTTTTCGATTAAAGCCGCCGGTTCCAAACCGGAACAGCGCGATAAATTTATCAGTATTATTTATCACACGCTGCAGCAGCTGACGATCAACGGCATCGATAAAGAGCTGTTAGAGGCACATCTCAATTATTTGGAATTTAAGCTGCGGGAAGCTGATTTCGGCGCTTATCCCAAAGGCTTGATTTATGGTATCAGCGTGATGGATTCCTGGCTGTATGACGGAGATCCTTTAGCAGGTCTGCGCTATACTGAGGCTTTACAGCAGCTGCGCGAAGGTATCAAAACACGTTATTATGAGCAGCTGATTGAAAATTATCTGCTGGACAATACCCATAAGGTTATAGTGACTCTGAATCCTGAGCAGGGGAAAGAGGAACGGGAGCAGGAAGTACTGGCAGAAAAATGGCTGCGCTCAAAGCGTCGATGGATACTGAAACTATCGCCCAAAATATCGAACTGTGCAGCGAACTGCACAAACGCCAGGCTGCAGCTGATACTGCCGAGGCGCTGGAAACGATCCCGCTGTTGGAACGCAGCGATATCAGACGTGAAGTAGAAGTTACAGAAACTGTTTTGAAACAGCTGGGAACAAACGATATCTTATATGTACCGGCTTTTACCAATAAAATAGCTTATCTGAACTGGTATTTTGATCTGACAGGTATTGATAAAGACCTGTTGCCTTACTGTTATCTGCTCAGTGATGTGCTTGGAAAATTTAATACCGACAAGTATACCTATCAGGAGCTGGCCACGGCCTCTAACAAATATACCGGTGGTGTTTCTTTCCAGATGCATGCTTACTCAGCTGCCGACGACGTTAACGATTATACGATCAAGTTCACCGTTCAGGCTAAAGCGCTGACAGCTAATCTGGATAAATTGTTCGACATTCTGCAGGCAGTTGCGCTTGGCAGTAAAATAGACGACGCCAAACGGCTGCAGGAAATTTTAGACGAAGTAAAAACAGATTGGGACAGCAGCTTCTTTTCTCGGGGGCAGACTGTAGCCTGTACCCGTCTGGCTTCATATTTTTCAACGGCAGCCCGAGTCAATGAACAGGATCAATTCAGCTATTACGAATTTTTAAAAGAGCTGTCAGCCGACTTTGCTGGCAGGGCAGAGGATACCTTAGCAAAATTAAGGCATCTGTTGGGTATTTTCTTTGAAAGCAGCAAATATCTTCTGGCTTATTCCTGTGAAGAAAGCGAACGGATGCTGGTTTTAGAGCAGGCTCTGAATTTTGCAGCTTTACTGCCGCAGTCAGCTGTTGCCGGTAAAACACCGCAGTTTTTAGAGGTTCCGGGAGAAAATGAAGGGATCATGACACCCGGCAAGGTACAATATGTTGCTGCCGGCGGTGATTTTCACAAATTTGGCTATCAGTTCCACGGCGCAATGAAGGTACTGGAAACTATCCTGCGTTACGAATATCTGTGGACTAAAATCAGGGTACAGGGCGGCGCTTACGGTGCGACGGCGCGTTTTGACCGTAACGGGACCATGTTTTTTGCTTCCTACCGTGATCCGAAGCTAAAAGAATCGCTGCAGGCATATTATGATATGCCGTCCTGGCTCGAAAAACTGGAGCTCTCGGAACGTGAGCTGACAAAATACATCATCGGCACGATCAGCGGTCTGGATACGCCTCTGACCAACTCCATGCGTTTGGAGCAGGCTGGAGTTTATCATCTAAAACAGGTAGATACGGCAATGCGGCAGCAAATGCGCAGTGAGATCATAGACTTGACGAATGCCGACCTGCAGAAGCTGGCGCCGCTGATCAGGGATACACTAAGCGAGAAGTATTTGTGTGTTGTGGGCAGCAGCCAAAGTATCGAAGCTAATAAAAATATTTTTACTAAAACTCAGCATATCTAAAGCTGGTTCAAAAGTGAAGTCGAACATAGAGCTGCGGCGCTTTGTTCGACTTTTATTTATTTCTATGCTATATTTGTAGTAGAAATCGAGTGAGAAATGGGGCGTTACGATGACTGAAGTTAGCTTGGGCAAAACAGGGATCACTGTCAATAAAAACGGTTTTGGCGCACTGCCGATCCAGAGGATCCCGCAGGACGACGCAGTAAAATTGGTGCGCAGGGCGTTTGAACGAGGTATAAATTTTTGATACGGCCCGTAGTTATACGGACAGTGAAGCAAAGCTTGGAGTCGCGCTAAAGGGTATCCGCGAGCAGGTATTTATTGCGACTAAAACACCGTCTGTTACAGCAGCAGGATTCTGGAATGACCTAGAAACCAGTCTGCGCCTGCTGCAAACTGATTATATAGATATTTATCAATTTCATAATCCTGCCTTTTGCCCTAAACCGGGTGACGGCAGCGGCTTGTATGAAGCGATGCAGCAGGCCAGGGAACAGGGGAAGATCCGTTTCATCGGCATTACTAACCATCGTTTGGCAGTAGCCGGCGAGGCCATAGAATCTGACTTGTATGCAACGCTGCAGTTTCCTTTCAGTTATCTGACGACTGAGAAGGAACTGGAGCTTGTCCGTGCATGTGCTGCTCACGGCATGGGCTTTATTGCCATGAAGGCACTGGCGGGAGGGCTGATAAATAATTCTGCAGCCGCTTATGCTTATTTGGCGCAATTTGATCATGTACTGCCTATTTGGGGCGTGCAGCGTGAAAATGAACTGGATGAATTTTTGAACTATATCGACTGCCCACCGCTTCTGACAGCAGAGCTGCAGACAGTAATCAATAAAGACCGGCAGGAGCTGATCGGCAGTTTCTGCCGTGGCTGCGGCTATTGTATGCCTTGTCCGGTGGGAATAGAGATCAATTCCTGTGCCAGAATGTCGCTGATGATCAGGAGAGCACCGCAGGCAGCGCAACTTACTGACAAGGCCCAGGCTATGATGAAAAAGATCGAAGACTGCCTGCACTGCGGTAAATGTAAGGCAAAATGCCCTTATGGCCTGGATACTCCCAGACTGCTGGAAGAAAACTATCAGGATTATCGAGAAATATTAGCGGGAAAGATGATCTGAAGCAAACTGCTTAAAAGCGCAGGCTTAGTGCCTGTGCTTTTTTATATAGTTTTGTCTACAGAAAAAGCAGGGAGTTACAGTAAAGATTTTTTAAGAAAATTTAAAAAAGTAAAAGGAGAAACGCAATTTATGGCGAATACAATCAGGTAACCTAAATTGTGGAAACTTAGAGGAGGCAGAAGAATGCATACTTACAGTATGGAGCTTGGCGGCAGAACGCTTACCATGGAAATTGGTAAGATCGCTAAGCAGGCAAATGGAGCCGTATTGGTTCGTTATGGCGATACCGCAGTAGTTGTTGCGGTAACTGGTACAAAAACACCCAGGGAAGGAGTAGACTTCTTTCCGTTGACTGTAGATTTTGAAGAAAAAATGTACGCTGTCGGTAAAATCCCCGGCGGCTTTATCAAACGTGAAGGTCGTCCCGGCGAGCAGGCCATTTTGACCAGCCGTCTGATCGATCGTCCGATTCGTCCGATGTTCCCTGACGGTTATCATAATGATGTGCAGATAGTAGCTACTGCTGTATCTGTTGACCCTGATAATGCTCCGGATATGCCGGCAATGATCGGCGCTTCCTGCGCTTTATCTATTTCCGATATCCCCTTCGAAGGCCCGATCGCAGGTGTACGCGTTGGTCTTGTCGATGGTGAATTTGTTATCAATCCTACTGTGGAACAGGCTAAGGTCAGCCTGCTGAACCTGGCTGTTGCCGGTACTAAAGACGCTATTTTGATGGTTGAGGCCGGTGCGAAAGAAGTTTCTGAAGAAACAATGCTTGACGCTATCTGGTTTGCCCACGGCGTTATTAAAGAGCTGGTAGCCTTCCAGGAAAAAATCATGGCTGAAGTCGGTAAACCTAAAATGGAAGTTCCTGTTTATGAACCTCCTGCTGAAATCGCTGCCGAGATCGAAGCCTATGGCGCAGATAAACTGAAAGAAGCTTTGATGGACGCTAATAAATTAGAGCGTGAAGAAAACGTTGCTAAGGTAAAAGCTGAAATCGCAGAAGTTTTCATTGAAAAATATCCTGATAATGCAAAAGACGTAGCTTACATCACGCAAAAGCTGGTGAAAAAGATAGTTCGCCGTACTATTTCCGTTGATAAGATCCGTCCTGACGGACGTCAGCTGGATGAAGTACGTCCTGTTACCTGCGAAGTAGGCCTGCTTGCACGTCCGCATGGCAGTGCGCTCTTTACCCGCGGCCAAACTCAGATCCTCAACGTTCTGGCACTCGCTCCGCTGCGTGAAGCACAGATCCTTGACGGTTTGGGAGTAGAAGATACTAAACGTTATATCCATCATTATAATTTCCCGCCGTACAGCGTTGGTGAAACCAAACCCATGCGCAGTCCCGGACGTCGTGAGATCGGTCACGGCGCTTTGGCAGAACGTGCTTTACTGCCGGTAATTCCTTCCGAAGACGAATTCCCGTATGCTATCCGTCTGGTTTCCGAAACTCTGGAATCTAACGGTTCTTCCTCTATGGGCAGCGTCTGCGCCAGCACCCTGTCTTTGATGGATGCAGGCGTGCCTATTAAAGCACCTGTAGCAGGCGTAGCCATGGGTCTGGTCAAGGACGGCGAATATTTCACTATCCTCACCGATATCCAGGGTCTGGAAGATGCCTTGGGCGATATGGACTTTAAAGTTGCCGGTACTGATAAAGGTATCACTGCAATCCAGATGGATATCAAAATCGACGGTATCAATAAAGATATCTTCACCCAGGCTTTGGCACAGGCTAAACGCGGCCGCGACCATATCATGGGTATCATGATGGAATGCATTTCCGAACCGCGCAAAGAGCTGTCTCAATATGCTCCGAAAATCACTACGATCAGCGTAGATCCTGAAAAAATCAGCAAAGTAATCGGCCCCGGCGGCAAAATGATCAAAAAGATCGTTGAAGAAACCGGTGCTAAAATCGATATCGACGACAGCGGTAAGGTTTTCATCGCTGCAGTAAACAGCGAGTCTGCTGCTAAAGCTATTGATATGATCCACGGTATCGTTGCTGATGCTGAAGTTGGCAAGGTTTATACCGGTAAAGTTACCCGCCTTATGAATTTCGGCGCTTTTGTCGAGATCCTGCCGGGTAAAGAGGGTCTGGTCCATATTTCCCAACTTTCTACCGAACGTGTAGGCAAGGTTGAAGATGTGGTTTCTGTTGGCGATGAAATCGTTGTCAAAGTAACCGAGATCGACCCAAAAGGTCGCATCAACCTTTCCCGCAAAGCTGTTTTGGCTAACGGTTTGGAAAAATAAGCAAGAAATTTAAGATCCCGCTGATTCCTTCGGCGGGATTTTTTATAAGCGAGGTGTACTATGAAAGTAAGAGGCTTTGAAAAAATCACTAAATATGCTGCGGTCGAGTTTTCGATGCCGGAGCGTAAAACACAGAAATCTGCAGGCTATGATATCTGTCTGCCGGAAGATATAGAACTGCTGCCAGGAAAATTGCAGCTGGTACCGACTGGTATCAAGGCCTATATGCAGGATGACGAATATTTAGGCGTGCATATCCGTTCCAGCATCGCCGTAAAAAAGCATATTTCTCTTGTTAATAATCAGGGCATCATTGATGCCGACTATTATAATAATGCAGATAACGAGGGCCATATCATGCTGGCGTTGCTTAATATGGGGACTGAACCTGTAGCGCTTGCCAAAAATGAGCGTGTGGCCCAAGGCATCTTTTATAAATATCTTGTAGCAGACGGAGATGCCGATATTGACAAAGCTGTTCGCGGCGGCGGTTTTGGCAGTACCAAGTCCTAATGATTTGATCGCTGTATAATATCTTTAAAAACATAAAAAAACACAGGCTTGCTAGCCTGTGTTTTTTGTTTTCTAAAATCCCTTTATATATTAAGAGCAGAGAATTATGCTATATCAGCAAAAAATTTAAAATAATTATTTCCGCTTGCTTCGGCTGGCGTTTTTATGCCTTAAAAAAACGCGCAGACGCCTATAGTTGTAAAGCCGCTGGCGTAATGCGCCGGGCAAGACTCGCAGACGGGTTACACAGGCTCAAAGTAAGTGTCTTGCGGGGGGTACAAACGTGCTATAATGATTACGATTATTACTATAACAAATGTTTTTGATATAAAACAAAAAAGTGATGCTTTGGTTTCGATATTTTAAACTAAAATACTAATATTCTCGAAAACTGAGGTGAAGTATGTACGATGAAAGCTGGCTGCCGCGTATCGGCAGTAATATCCGCCTGCTGCTGAAGCTGCTGAAGCTGAGTAAGGGCCGCTGAAGGCATTTTTACAGTTTGGATAAAAACTCTCAATACCAGCTCCGCAGTAATAACTGCGAGGATATAAACAAGTTTTTCTAAGGGGGCGGCGTCTGGGTCCGCTACTATCTCGGTGAGCTGAGTGCTGACAGTAATTATGACAGTAGTTTCAGTCAGGATTACACAGGCTTTCAGGGCGGTATAGACAAAGTGCAGGACTACAAAGGCGGTAAGCTTTATACAGGTATCGCCGTCAACCGCATCGACAGCAACGCCGGCTATACGGCAGGCAGCGGTGATCTGAGCAGCACAGGAGTGGGCCTGTATGGCAGCTGGCTGGGCAGCAAGGGACATTATCTGGATGTTATCGCCTGCGGCAGCAAGCTGACTAATGACTTTAAACTGGTCGATTTAAGCGGCAATGCCGCCAAAGCCGATTATGATACCTGGGATTACGGTATCAGCGCCGAATACGGCTACAGACAGCAGCTGAACGCAGGCTGGTTCGTAGAACCGCAGGCCGAACTGAGCCTGGGCCATATTAGTAGAGTTGATTATACAACGTCTAATGGTGTCAGCATCCGGCAGGACGGGTTAACAGCGCTATTGTGCGCTTAGGCTTCTTGGATGGTAAAGAGTTTAGCATTGGCGGGCGCCCGAGCAATGCCTATGTCAAAGCATCACTGCTGCACGACTTCGGCGGCAACGGCGGTTCAACAGGATATTATGGCATTAAAAGTTTGGCTATGCAGACAGGCGACCTGACTGGGAGCTGGTATGAAATCGGGCTGGGCGCAAATTTGGGCATTGCCAAAAACAGCAATTTGTATTTTGATGCGCTGAAAACTTTTAATAGTACGGTTCGTACCGACTGGCAGTTTAACGCCGGGTTGAGATTCACGTTCTAGCAGATTTACAGAATAAAAAGGCTATATAAAACTTTAACAGCATACAGAAAAACAATGGCGGTATGGATATTATTTCTGTATCGTCGTTGTTTTTCTGACTATATCTCGTTGCAGTGAAGAAAAAAAACTCTGCCGATGAGGGCAGAGTTTTGCGGACGATTGAGTTTTATTGCTTATTACACCAGCTTTTTGAAGTAGCTGTTGACGAACATCAGATAAAAGACTATCGAAATCCCCATTGTTGCCAGTTCTGCGAAAGGTACAGAGAGCCAGATGCCGTTGATTCCTATCAGTGAAGGCAGGGTAAATAAGGCTGCCAGTACGAATATCAGCGAACGCAGCAGCGAGATGATGCCTGCGATCAGTCCGTTACCTATAGCGGTATAGAAGCCGGCGATAAAGATATTGAAGCCCAGGAAGATAAAGCAGTAGGAGAACATCCTGAAACCGTGTACTGCTAAATCAATGAACTGCTGGTTATCGCCGATGTACCAGGAGATTATGTTGGCGCCGTAAAAACGGGCTAATGTGAAGACCGCCAGGGAGCCAAAAAGAATGGCTTTTTTACAGTGGTCTATGATCTCGCCCAGGCGTTTTTTGTTTTGCGCGCCGTAGGCATAGCTGATAACCGGCTGTGCGCCTGTTGCTATACCAAGATAGATGCTGATGAGGAAGTAGAAGATGTTGATGTTGACGGCCATAGCCGCAACGCCATCCTCACCGGCAAATTTGATAATAGCGATATTAAAGAAAATCGTTACGATACCCGAGGAAAGCTCGGTGAGCATTTCGCCGGCACCGTTGAAGCTGGACTTGATAAAGTACCATTTGTTCCAGTGGAATTTGGTAAATTTCAGGTTTGTTTCGTAGAGTTTGAAATAAACCAGACCCATCAGCGTGGAGATGGCGATCGAGGTGATCGTAGAAATCGAGGCGCCGAAAACACCCCAGCCTAAAACAACGATCGTATAATAGTCTAAGACGATGTTGAGGATAAAGCCTGTTAAAGACATTACCAGAGAATAGGCAGGTCTGCCGTCCAGACGGATATAATATTCGAGGAACAGCTTGACCGCCAGTATCGGCGTACCTAAAATCATATATTTAAGGTAAGTTTTACAATCTTCAAACAGCAGTGCTGTAGAACCCAGAGAATAAATAATACGGTCCATATTAAAGTAAGCGACGATTGCAAAAATTGCCGTAAATCCCGTCAGGAACCAGAACATTGAGGTGAAGTAGGTGTTGGCTAAGCTGCGTTTGCCTTCGCCCAGCTTGATGCCGACCAGGGCACAGGAGCCGCAGGTAAACATGACGGCCAGACCCCAGATAAGGTTGGAGTAAGGCAGGACGATATTGATAGCGGCCATGGCGTTAGTTGATACGTATTGTGCCAGGAACCAGCTGTCGATCGCTGAATAGAACGATACCAGCACCATTGTAACTACGGACGGGAAAATATATAAGATGAAGTCCGAGAAACTTTGTTTTACATTTATTTTGCTGTACATTTGGGACACCCTTTCTGAAACTTGCGCAAGTTCCTGTATCTATATCCTACCTTAGCGGTAATATTAAAGCAAATGAGGAATATTGAGGAGATTGAAGGAGATTGGAGGAGCTTTGAGGAGTTTGGGAAAAAATTTGTTTCCCGGATTTTAAATCGTGATAGAGGCCTTAAATCGCCTTTAGTTACAAAAAAAGTAAAAAATATTATATTTTAAAGAAATTTAACGTTTTTGTTTGACAAGTGTATAGCGCAGAGATATAATAAATCCAACAGAATATTATTAGATAGAGGAGCGGAAAGCAAGAGTACTTCGCGGAGAGGGATCGCTGAAACGAAGGAAAGGGTAACCGCCGAAGTATAACGGCAGCCATGCGGTTATGCTGGGCCGTCGGTAAAAAACCGCCGGACTGTCGCCTTACAGGCGGAGGGCTATCTCAACTATGCAGATTATATTTGTATGTAACAATGCTGTTGACCGTTGAGTATTGCTCTCAACGGTTTTTGATTTTTATAAGGAGTGTGAAATTAATGATTAAGGTTTTAGTTAATGGCGCTTTGGGACGTATGGGCAGCGAGGTCGTGAAAACTGTTCTTGAACAGGAGGATATGGAGCTTGTTGCCGCAGTCGATGCTTTCGGCGCCGATAAAATGATTCCGGTCAAAAACGGTAATCAGATGGCAGTAGCTACTGATCTTAAAGCCAAACTGATGGTAGTAAAGCCTGATGTAGTTGTTGATTTTACCCGTCCTGATGTAGTAATGGCATCACTGCGCACAGTGCTGTCGGCAGGAGTTCGTGCTGTTGTTGGTACAACAGGCTTCAGCGAGGCTGATCTGGCAGAGCTGGACGAGTTGGCTAAAGCTAATAATACAGGTATTCTGATCGCTCCTAATTTTGCTTTGGGGGCAATATTGATGATCAAGCTGGCCTGCGAGGCAGCAAAATATTTTCCTAATGTTGAGATCATTGAACGTCACCATGATAAAAAGCTTGACGCTCCTTCAGGGACTGCGGTTATTACAGCCCAGAAAATCGCCGAGGTGCGTCAGGAAATGCACCAGGGACATCCGGAAGAAAAAGAGCTGCTGGCAGGTGCACGCGGCGCTGATTATAAAGGTATGAAGATCCACAGCGTGCGTTTACCTGGATATGTTGCTTCTCAGGAGGTCATTTTCGGAAGTCAGGGCGAAACTCTCCGCATCAGCAACGAACCGGTCAACCGTGAATGTTATATGCCTGGTGTGATGCTTGGCTGCCGCAAGATGATGGATAAAGTTGGTTTGACTTATGGCTTGGATAAGCTGTTATAATAAAATTTATGGAGGGGAAGCAGATGAAAAAATATAATGTGGCTATTTTAGGCGCTACCGGAGCGGTAGGAGCCGAGTTTTTGAAACTTATCGAGGAAAGAAACTTTCCGTTTGCCGAATTACGCCTGCTGGCTTCTAAACGCAGCGCCGGTAAAGAAATAGCTTTTATGGGTAAAACCTACACTGTTGAAGAAGCTACTTTTGATTCCTTTAAAGGTATGGATATCGCTTTGTTTGCAGGCGGTTCCATTTCTAAAGATTTCGCTCCGCATGCGGTGAAAGCCGGCGCGGTGGTCATTGATAATTCCAGTGCTTTTCGTATGGACCCTGAGGTGCCGTTGGTAGTGCCGGAGGTCAATCCGCAGGCTATTTTGAAGCATAAAGGTATTATCGCCAACCCAAACTGTTCTACTATTATTATGGTTATGGCTTTGAAACCTATTTATGACCTGGCAAAAATAAAGCGTGTCATCGTGTCTACTTATCAGGCTGTTTCCGGTGCCGGCAAAGAAGGTATCGACGAGCTTGACGCTCAGGTGCGGGAGCATAGTGAGGGCAGGGAAATGACTGCGAATATCCTTCCTTCCGCCAGCGCTGAGAAGCATTATCCTATTGCTTTTAATCTGATTCCTCAAATAGATGTTTTCTGCGATAATCTTTATACTAAGGAAGAAATGAAGATGGTCAATGAAACGAAAAAAATTATGGAGGATTATGAAATGCGGATCACTGCTACTACGATCCGCGTACCTGTTTACCGTAGTCATTCCGAGTCTGTAAATATCGAGCTGGAAAAAGAAGTCGATCTGGGGGCTATGCGCGAAGCGCTGGCAAAATTCCCGGGCGTTACTGTTCAGGATGATCCTTCTAAGCAGGAATATCCGATGCCGTTATATACTTCCGAAAAAGACGATGTTTATGTAGGACGTCTGCGCAGGGACGAATCCTGTGAGAAGTCTTATAATATGTGGGTCGTCGGCGATCAGATCCGTAAAGGCGCTGCGCTGAATACTTTACAGATCGCCGAAACGATGATCAAAAACGGCTGGATCTAAGATAGGAGAGCGACACAGTTCATGAAAATTTTAGTGCAAAAGTTCGGCGGTACTTCCGTTGCTTCACAGGAAGCGCGCATCGCTGTTAAGGATAAGGTGCAGAAAGCCGTACGCAGCGGTTTTGCTCCGGTTGTAGTTGTTTCTGCGATGGGACGCAAAGGAGAACCTTACGCTACCGATACCCTGATCAAGGTACTGAAGGAAACGAATCTTTCAGTCAACGTGCGCGAACTGGATATGATGATGTGCTGCGGCGAAATCATGGCAGCCTGCGTTATGGCAGCGACGCTGCAGAAATTCGGGATTAATGCTATGGCGCTTACGGGCGGTCAGGCCGGGATTATTACGGATTCTCAGTTTGGTGCGGCACGGATCAAAAATATCAATGTCAGCAATTTGCATCATTTATTGGAATCAGGCGTTATTCCTATTGTCTGCGGGTTTCAGGGCATGACGGAAAATAACGGCAAGTTTACTACTTTGGGCCGCGGCGGCAGTGATACTACGGCTGCTGCAATAGGCGCCGCTTTGCATGCTGAATGTGTCGAGATTTATACTGATGTCGAAGGCATTATGACAGCGGATCCGCGTTTGGTAAAAGAGGCTTCGATATTGAAGCAGATCTCCTACGGCGAAGTTTGTCAAATGGCGCATCAGGGCGCAAAGGTTATCCATCCGCGCGCAGTAGAGATCGCAATGAAGAAAAATATACCGTTGATCGTAAAATCTACGTTCAGCGATGCTCCCGGCACACTCATTACAAATGATTGTGCAGAAACGGAAGAGGATACTTCTATCAATGAGCGCAGGCTGGCCAGCGGTGTAACTCATCTGACCGATCTGGCTCAGTTCCGGGTTGCGCTCAATCCTGAGGATATCGCCAGCGGCCGCAAGCTGTTTGAGGATCTGGCTGATGCCGGTATCAGCGTCGGCTGTTTGAATTTATCCGAGAGCAATGCTATGTTTGCGGTTTTTGCCGATGATGTGGAACATACAAATAAAGTTTTAAATGGTACAGATTTTGAATATACTTTAACCGAGGATTGTGCCAAGGTTTCGGTTGTCGGTTCGGCGATGCGCGGCGTACCCGGTGTTATGGCTAATTTTGTTGCAGCGCTTACCGGCTGCAAAATAAGCATCCTGCAGACTGTGGATTCTGATACGACTATCTCCGCGATAATCAAACAGGAACATCTGATCGATGCTGTGAAGGCGCTTCATAAAGCGTTTAAATTATAAGCGAGGTGTAAGTAATGAAAAATCCTTATTTTGGCAGACTTTTGACCGCTATGGTCACTCCTTTTAATGCTGATGGCAGCGTCAATTATGAAAAGGCGGCTGATCTGGCTGAATGGCTTATCAATAATGGCTCTGACGGCTTGGTCGTAGCAGGCTCTACCGGCGAGGCTGCTACTATGAGTGCGGAGGAAAAACTGGAATTGTTCCGCGTAGTTGTTAATCGTATCAATAAACGCGTGCCTGTTATTGCTGGTACAGGTTCTAATAACACTGCTGATTCTGTCAAAATGACGAAAATGGCCGAGGCAATGGGTGTCGATGGCGCTTTGATAGTTGGTCCGTATTACAACAAGCCGACACAGGAAGGGTTTTACCAGCATTTTGCAGCTGTAGCGCAAAGTACAGGATTGCCTATCATTGTTTATAATGTTCCGGGACGTACAGCTTCCAATATCTCTCCGGCAATAGTAGCACGTCTGGCTGCTGATTTTGAGAATATTGTTGCGATCAAAGAAGCTGCAGGCAATGTTGCTCAGGTTGCCGAGCTTTATTCGGTTCTGCCGGAAGAGTTTACGATCTACAGCGGTGACGACGGACTGATTCTTCCGTTTATGTCTGTCGGCGCGACCGGGCTTATTTCTGTGCTCAGCAATATTGGCGGCGGTATCTTGCAGGACGTTATGCAGGCTTATGAAGACGGCCGCGTACGCGAAGCTGCAAAATTGAATGCCAGAATGGTGCCGTTGGCAAACGCTATGTTTATCGAAACCAATCCTATCCCGGTAAAAGCTGCGGTAACGCTCGTTACTGGCATTGATGCAGGTCAGCCGCGTCTGCCGCTGACCCCGATGGAACCGGCAAATAAAGCAAAAATGGTCGCCGTTCTCCAAGAATACGGCCTTGTAAAATAATGGCGAAATTAGTAGTGATAATTCAGTGTGACATCGTGCAGAAAAAATGCGTTGGTTATGCCTGCATGAAATCGTTTTATGAGCGCAGCGGCAGATTTACTGGTTATGATGCCGATACCAAATATATGACGATTACCTGCGGCGGCTGCTGTGGTGCTGGTGTAGCCGGAAAAATCGAAGATTTGAACCGTAAACTTAAACGCTGGGGTGATGATCGCAGGGATGTTGTGGTACATTTAGCATCGTGCGTCGTATCAGACAATTATCACCGTCCGCCTTGTCCACATAGAGACTACATCAAGACGATCGTAGAACGTAAAGGTTACCCTGTTATTTTTGGTTCGTATATTTCCAAAACTGCAGAGAAAAAACGTCAGGACGGCATTTACGAAGCTTTTTAATGCTTGCTGCTACCGTAGTTTTATTATAAAACTACGGTAGTTTTTCTGTGTTTGGGGCAGGATTTTTACCCTTGGTACAGAATTTAATAATTATCGAATTAAATAAGACGCTTAAAGCTGTCAGCTTCAGCAAACAGGATGAGGCCGCGGAGAATTCCGACAAATATACCGGTCTTGTCGGCAATAATATTTGTGAAGATTGGTTTAGGAGGTAGTTTTTGTGATTAAAAAAATTTTATTTTTGTGTATGACGCTGATGATATTGCTGATGCCTAAAGGACCTGTGGAGGCAGCAGGTATTACTGCTTATGAAAAATTTATCAGCCCGGCCTACTGGACGAAACATAATGCCGACGGTGATAAAGTAGTGCTAAATGCGGCGGGCGTTGAGGCTTTCAATAAAAAGATCATTGCCGCATCGCCGACAGTTTATGATATGGCCGCTTATCCTAAAACCCTGAGCGGTAAAACGGTAACAGCTTATGTCAATACGCATACAGATTTGAGTGATGAACTGTACCGGGAAGGTAAGCTCGTCAGTGATAATTATAAAAATATTCTGCGTTCGCAAACTAATGCGGCGGCAATACCGGCTGAGGTCACTGTGCGTTATGGCGTTACTGTAAGGCGTGCTAATCTGCGTAATCTGCCGACAGGTGAAGGTTTGTTTTTTTATGCCAGTGACCGTAATTTTGATGCTTTGCAGGAAACCGCTTTGGATCCGGGCGAGGCTGTCGCTATTTTGCATACCAGTACTAACGGTTATTTTTATTATGTGCAGGCGTATAATTACCGTGGCTGGCTGTCTAAATTTGATGTTGCCGAAACTGACCGCAGTACCTGGTTGCGTTATGCGGAGCCTAAGAATTTTCTGACCGTAGTTGCTAAGGATTACACATTAAAGGCGGACGGGGCTCAGGTTTTATTTCAGCAGGGCGCCCGTTTGCAGCTGGCGGATAAAAAAGCATCTGCTTATACGGTGAAGGTTCCTGTCAGGACTAAAGAGGGCAAGCTGCAGGAAGAGAAGGTAGTTTTGGCTGCCAATGCTTCTCTGCACGAAGGTTATCTGCCTTATACGACTAATAATATTATCCGCAGCGCTTTTAAATTTTACGATTCTGTATACGGTTGGGGCGGACTGCAGCAAAGCGTCGATTGTTCCAGTTTTATCAGTAATGCTTACCGTACAGTAGGTATTTTTCTGCCGCGCAATGCAGATGAGCAGGAAACAAGCGCTGGTATTCATAAAAAAATGGGCAATATGAGCAGTGCTCAGCGGGCTAATGTCATAAAAGGTTTAACTCCTGGTTCTACACTGCATATGGACGGACACGTGATGTTATATCTCGGTTCCTCCAACGAGATTCCCTATGCTATTCATTCTCTAGGCAGCCATTATACGGGCGGTACGCGTCATAGTGTAATGAAGGTCGTTGTCAGTGATTTGAATCTGCAGAAATCAAATGGCAACACCTATTTGGATGAGTTGACTACCTGTGTAACTTTCAGATAAAAATAAAAAAGTATAAAGGAGCAGTATTATGGATTTAGATCAGGAAACAGCAAAAGAGTTAGTAAAATCAGTGATAGATGGTTTTGAAGAAGAAAGTATAGTCAATGCGGAGTCTGTTACTTTGTTTTGTGCAGAGAATGTCTGCCGTACTTAACAAAAATGAATATTCCAGCTAATATAGTGCAGGCTGTCAATGGGCTGGCTGAAAAAAATGAAGATTTGACAGCAGCAGGAAGCTTGACTGATCTTGTTATAGCGCAGGATGGAAGGTTGCAGAGAGTTATTGTTGCCGGCTTTGGCAAAGGTGACGAATGCAAGCCGAACAATCTACGTAAAGCTGCCGGCAGTGCTGCCAGGGCTCTAATTGCTGCCAAAATAAAGCATACTGCTGTTGTGGCACCGATTCTTTCTAATCCGGCAAGGGCCCATTACTTAGCTGCTTTGGCAGAGGGGCTGGTTTTGGGAGGGTATCAATTTACGGAATGTAAGGGCAAACCTGAAGCTAAACCGGAACTTGATTTTTCTATTATTTCAGGTATTCCTGATGCTGAACGGGTGCTTGCAGAAGCTGAGGTTGTGGCAGATGCGGTTTGTTATACACGCGATCTGGTCAACCGGCCCGGCAATTTAGTGACTCCAAGCGTTATGGCTGAAGAAGCAGAAGCATTGGCTCTGGAATATGATATGGAATTTGAAATTTTAGACGTAACAATGATGGAAGCGATGGGCATGCATGCTTTACTGGCTGTAGGGCAGGGCTCTATCCATCCTCCGTGTCTGGTTACAATCAAATATAATGGAGCAGGTGCTGCGCCTTATACTGCTTATGTCGGTAAGGGTATTACTTTTGACAGCGGAGGTATTTCGATCAAGCCCAGTGACAATATGGGTGAGATGAAAGACGATATGGCTGGTGCTGGTGCAGTTTTAGGCGCGTTAAGGGCTATTGCCGCACTGAAAATACCCTGCAATGTGATGGGGATCATTGCCTGTGCTGAAAATATGCCTTCCGGCAGCGCTCAGCGTCCCGGAGATGTTGTAAAAGCAGCTAACGGTAAAACGATCGAGGTTATTTCAACAGATGCCGAAGGACGTATGGTCTTGGCGGATGCGGTCTGGTACGCCTGCAAGCAGGGCGCAGCCAAGGTAGTTGATATAGCAACGCTGACTGGCGGCGTTATTGTTGCTTTGGGGACAGAAACAGCTGGTATTGTCGGCAACGATGATGTTTTGATCAGACAGCTTATCGAAGCTGGTAAAAAAGCAGGCGAAAGCTACTGGCAGCTGCCTGCGCTGCCGGAATGCAAGGAAGCGTTGAAAAGTGATGTTGCCGACCTGCTCAACAGTGCCGGACGTGAAGCCAGCTGTATCAGCGGCGGATTGTTTATCGGTGAATTTGTCGAAGCAGGGATACCCTGGGCCCATATTGATATCGGCGGTACTTCTACCGCTGCTAAAACTGCGGGTTTTAAAGTTAAGGGTGGTACCGGATTTGGCGTCAGCACTTTGATTAAGCTGGCGCAGGAAATGTAAAATGTTAGTAGATCTGCATACTCATAGCACAAGTTCAGATGGAACTTATACTCCGGCAAAGCTGGTAGAAGCGGCAGCTGCTGCTAAAATAGGCGTACTGGCTTTGACTGATCATGATTCTGTAAATGGCATTGTTCAGGCAGAAGCCGCTGCTGTAAATATAAAAAACGCTCCCCGCATCATCAGAGGCGTAGAGCTTGGTACTCAGGCCGGTGAAGCCAGCGTACATATTTTAGGATATCATATTGATATCAGTAATGAGCGTTTGCTGACGAAAATGCATGAAATGCGCCATGCGCGCGAACTCAGGCTGCAGAAGATTCTTCAGAAAATAGCTGCTCTGGGCTATTGTGTCGAGGTGGCCGAATGTGATCCTGACAACAGAGCAGTCGGACGTCCCCATGTGGCTAAAGCTTTAGTCGCCAAAGGGTATTTTGCTACGGTGCAGGAAGCCTTTGACGTGCTTTTAAAGAGAGGCAGGCCCGGTTATGAACCGCAGCCTAAATTATCGCCGGAGGAGGCCGTAGAGCTGCTGCACCAGGCAGGAGGCCTAGCGGTGCTCGCGCATCCAAGTGAGTTGGAGGATAAGCCGCTGGTAAACTGTTTGATGAAGAATGTAAAATTTGACAGTATCGAAGTCTATCATCCCTCCGCAGATATAAATGAGCAGAAATACTGGCTGGAGCTGGCGAAGAATTTTGATTTGCTGGTTTCTGGCGGTTCAGATTTTCACGGAGTGAGCGGGCGTTTTCCTGAGCAATTAGGAATTTTTGAAGTTTTATATACAAATGTCAAAAATGTGATAGAATATAAACAATAAATTTAAGTCGGATTTGCGGAGGCCTTTATGAAAGTAGTAGCTTTTGTAGGTCCCAGCGGTACTGGTAAAAGTCATCGAGCAATAGGTATTGCCCATAAAAATAATTGTGATGCTATTATTGATGACGGATTACTTATCAAAGGAACCAAAATATTAGCCGGAACTTCTGCTAAAAATGAAACGAATAGAATACAGGCGGTCAAGCGCGCTATTTTTACTGAAGAAGATCATGCAGAAGCAGTGCGTCAGGCTTTGGCAGGTAATGACGTCCGGCGGCTTCTGATTTTGGCAACTTCCGACAATATGATAGAGAAAATAGTTAAGCGTTTGGAGTTACCTGAGCCTGAAAAGACCGTTTATATTCAGCAGATTGCGTCCAAGCAGGAGATCAAAAAGGCGAAACAGGCCCGGCTGCGCGACGGCAAGCATATTGTTCCGGTACCGACTGTCGAGTTGAAGCCGCATTTTACAGGTTATTTTGCTGATTTACCATATAATTTATTTTCCAAGCAAAGGAAGAAAAGCGGGGAAGACCGTTCGATCGTCAGACCGGCGTTCAGCTACTATGGCAAGCTGTTGATTTCCGATTACGCTATTTATGACATTATCAATCTCATTGCCGAAAAAATGATGGGCATTGATAAAGTAACAGGCATCAAAGTGCGCAGGCGTGCCGAAACGAAAGGCATCAGCATTTATGTCGATGTCGTATTGTATTACGGCGTTAAGATTTTTGAAGTAACAAAATTGTTCCAACACAAAATAAAAGAAAAAGTAGAATATATGACGGCAATGCAGGTCAAAACAATCAATGTTTCCGTCCGCAGCTTGTCGGTAAAAAAACAGGAGGATTTTTATGTTAAACGAACAAAGTAATGAAAGAGTACTTTTTTCGGGGTATGCAAAATTACCGGTAGGAATTACAGCTGCGGAAATGTATAAGGTAATAGGCGTGATTGTGGTTGTAGATATGAAGAGCGGACTTATCGTAAAGGCCGACTGCACACTGGCGACTGAACTGGCACGGCAATATATTGCGCAGTGCCTTATTGGTTACAACCTTTCCAATGGGCACGAAGAGCTGCAGAATATTTTAGAACGTCAATATCAGGGCAGTGCTAAAAAAGCCGTTGCAACGGCTATGCGGATAATTTATGACAAATACCGCAGTTTTAAAAACGGGGAAAGCGCCGAAGGCAGTGACAAATTTATCTGAAGATAATAAAATAACAAAAATGTATAAAAAAATCCCTTCAACAAAAATGTTGAAGGGATTTTTTCACATAACAGGATTAGTAAGTGCATCTGCCTGTTCAAAAATGAAAGCAGGTGAAGGATAATAGAATTGGCAATGCTGGAAACTGATTGCTTCTGTTGAAAAACGTTTTAGTAAAGCATAACTGGCGCGTTCTTCAAAATCGATCAGATTATCCTTGTTGATATCGGCGTCATCGACAATGACCAAAAGATAAGCCGGAACGCTGGGCGCGTCTTCCGGGACCAGGCTGCGGTCAAGCGGGACACCTGGAACGATACGAAGATGGCCGATGACCTGCTGATTTTCGTCAAGCAGCTGGGCACGGAAAGTATCGTTGTAAAGCGTACGTGAAAGTTTGAGAGTATAAGCTCCGGAACTCATAAAACACACATCCTTTTCTCTTATTGGCAAGGGAATTTATTGCCCTCTGAATATTTGATAACGATATATATGATACCATATTCTTTTAATTTTAGCAAAGCGGCAAAAATTTAAGAAAAACAGATAAAGTATATTGTATACAATATAGAGCTTCTTCTAACTTGCAGGATTTTATAGAAATTTATCGAATTAAACTAAGTAAGTAAAGTGGCATAGTCATTTGAAAAATGAGCTTTTATTTTTCATGATACAACTGTGTACACTCAAAAATGAGGAGGGGATCCTATGAAAAAACTTTTAGCTTTTCTGATGGCGATCATTGTCTTTGCTACTATGGCAGCCGGCTGCGGCGGTGGTTCTGACAAAAAGGACGAGAAAAAACCGGCTGCGCAAAAATTCATTAATATTGCTACCGGCGGTACGGCTGGTACATATTTCCCGCTGGGAGGCGCTATCGCTGACATTTTGAATAAAAATGTTCCCGGTGCTAATGCTTCAGCTCAATCCACCGGTGCGTCTGTAGCAAATATCAACTTGTTGCAGCAGGATAAAGTCGATATTGCTTTTGTACAAAACGATATCGCTTATTATGCTGTTAACGGCTCAGAAATGTTTAAAGATAAAAAAGTACCCAGCATCCAAGGGTTGGCGACTTTGTATCCTGAAACCGTACAAATCGTGACTTTGGATAAAACTGGCGTTAAATCTCTGAACGATGTTAAAGGTAAACGCGTTGCAGTAGGTGCCGCAGGTTCCGGTACTGAAGCTAATGCCCGTCAGATCCTCGAAGCTTATGGTATCACTTATGACGATATCAAAGTCCAATACCTCTCTTTCGCAGAAGCTTCCAATGCATTAAAAGACGGCAATGTTGACGTTGCATTCGTAACTGCAGGCCATCCGACCGCAGCTATTCAGGATATCGCGACTCAAAACCATGTAGTTTTACTGCCGGTTGACAGCGATAAAGCTGACGCTTTGATTGCAAAATATCCTTTCTATACCAAACTTACTATTGCAGCCAAAACTTACCCGAATCAAGAAGCCGACGTTCAGGCAATCGCAGTTCGTGCTATGTTGGCAGTAACTGATAAAATGGATGCTGATACCGGCTATGCTATCACCAAAGCTATTTTCAGCAATCTCGATCGTTTGAAAGCAGCTCATTCTGTAGCTAATGCAGTTTCTAAAGCAACCGCATTGGACGGTATGTCCGTTCCTGTTAATCCGGGCGCAGAAAAATACTTGAAAGAAAAATAAGAGTTAAATATTTTATATGATGAACCTGAGAGACCGGTTGCCGGGAACTTCCGGTAATCGGTCTTTTTCTAAAAAAATGATTCTGATATCAGTTACTGTATTAGTTGGTTTGGGAATATTGTTTTGGTATGCCAACCAATTAGTAGTTTCTATTAATCCCGAAGATGGATTGCCAAAACAATGTTTTACTGCAAAAAGAGGAGAAGAATGGAATATTGAATTTACCCATTCGGTCCAGTTGACAACGGTGGAAGAATTTTTTAGAGTTGACGGTGCAGATGATATGGTTATGACACATACTCGGTATCAATCACTGGGAGTAGGACTGCCATATTCACCTGCAGAAGGAATTTTGACTAATACTCCTGACGGTAAGTTTATCTTAAAAATGGATCGGCCTTATAAGACTGTAAAATTAAGGACTGCCGTACAAGCAAAGCCTCGTATTATACATAAAAATAAAGTCTATGATCTTTGCGATCTATATGGACAAGGAACCTTGGTCGAAATCAAGGCAGAAAAACGTTATCAATATTGGTTAAATTAAATTTTGTAAAAGGGGAGGAGAGGGCAGAATGAGTGAACAAGATAAAACAACTATGTCAGCAGAAGAAGTCCTGCAAAAGTTTGACAAAGAGTCTGACAAACGTAATTTAACAGGAATGTGGGACAAATTAATTTCTTTTATCTGTATTGCCTTCGCCGTTTTTCAATTGTATACCGCAACTTTCGGTGTACTTGATGCACACTTACAGAGAGCAATCCATTTGGCATTTGGATTTTCTTTGATTTATCTGCTGTATCCCGGCAGGAAAAACTGGTCCAGATCTGTAATGCATCCGCTTGATGTTATTTTCGCTGTTCTAAGTGTTGCCAGTGCACTTTATATCGTAATTTTTTACGACGAACTTGTTTTAAGAGCCGGTATGAATACTGAATTTGATTTCAGCATCGCTTTTATCGGTACATTGCTTCTGTTTGAAGCAGCTCGCCGTGTTGTCGGCTGGCCGATGCTTACAGTTGCACTGTTTTTTATGTTTTATGCTTTTGCCGGCCCGTATATGCCGGGGATTCTGGCACATCGCGGAGTTGGTGTGCAGGAGATGTTCGATCATCTTTTCTTTACCACAGAAGGTATTTTTGGTACTCCGCTTGGCGTATCTTCAACATTTATTTATCTCTTTATCTTATTTGGTTCCTATTTGGAAGCTACGGGTTTGGGCAAGTTGTTTATCGACCTGGCTAACGCTGTTGCCGGCTGGGCCGCAGGCGGACCTGCCAAGGTTGCCGTATTATCATCTGGTTTGATGGGCACAGTATCAGGCAGCTCTGTTGCTAACGTAGCCGGTACAGGCGCCTTTACGATTCCTATGATGAAGAAATTAGGTTATCGTCCTGCTTTTGCAGGCGCGGTAGAAGCTGCTGCTTCTACTGGCGGACAGCTGATGCCTCCCGTTATGGGTGCGGCTGCATTCTTGATGGCTGAATTTGTCGGTGTCCCTTATATCGAAGTTGTTAAAGCTGCCGTCATTCCGGCGCTGTTATATTACATTGGTGTTTGGATAGGCGTACATTATGAAGCTAAAAAGTTTGGGCTTAAAGGGACGCCGCGTGATCAATTACCTAAGTTTGGTAAACTGTTTATGGAAAAAGGCCATTTGATTTTACCGCTGGCGATCATCGTTTACTTGTTGGTATCCGGTTATACACCGATGCGTGCTGCTTTGTGGGCGATTGGTCTTACTCTGATCTGTTCCTGCCTCAGAAAATCTACACGTATCAGCTTTAGTGATGTAGTCAAAGGCTTGATCGAAGGTTCTAAAGGTGTTCTCGGTGTTTTGATTGCCTGTGCTACAGCCGGAGTCATTATCGGTGTTGTAACCAAAACAGGCGTTGGCCTTAAATTGGCTACGGCACTGCTTGATCTTGCAGGTGGACACTTGTTGCCGGCAATGTTCTTTACAATGATCACGTCTTTGATCCTTGGTATGGGCGTTCCGACTACTGCTAACTATGTTATTACATCTACGATTGCTGCTCCTGCTTTGGTGCAGATGGATGTTCCTGTTTTGGCAGCGCATATGTTTGCCTTCTACTTTGGTATCGTTGCGGACGTAACTCCTCCGGTTGCTTTGGCTGCTTATGCTGGTGCCGGTATCTCCGGTGCCGATCCAATGAAGACAGGTTTTGCAGCAGCAAAATTGGCAATAGCGGCTTTATCGTTCCGTATATTTTTGTTCTGGCACCTGAACTGCTTATGATTGATGCAACTCCATTTACGATCACTTTTGCCTGTGCAACGGCGATTATCGGCATGTGGGGCGTATCTGTCGCCATGATTGGGTTCTGTCAGTCCAAGCTCAGCTTTTTGCAAAGACTGCTGTTCTTTGTTGGCGGCTTAAATATGATTATTCCTGGCGCTGTTACTGATGCTATTGGCGTAGCAATTCTTGCAGTTGCTTTCTTCTGGCAGCGCATGAATAAAAATAAAGGTCCTATCGAAAACCATGGTGAGGATCTGTAAGAGCTTCAAACAAGCATACCTTTTAAGGTATGCTTGTTTTTTTATGTTCAGTTCACTGAATCTTTACAATAAAAATTTATTGATAATTGATTAAACATTTGTTTTTCTGCATTATTTAATGTATAATATACCGTAGAGTAGGTGTGCGGTTAATAGATTTTATTACTAGAGGTCTAAATACTTGTACGGAAATAAATTAAAAAAATTTTGGAGGTGTATTTTTTTTGAGTAAAATACAAAGTAAATTAAATATTATTCCCTTGGGCGGATTGGGGGAGATCGGTAAGAACATGACGGTATTCCGTTATGGCGACGATATAATTCTCGTTGATGCCGGCTTGATGTTCCCTGAAGATGATATGCTGGGAATCGATCTTGTTATTCCTGATATTACTTATTTAGTGGAGAACAAAGACAAGGTTAAAGCTATCTTCCTGACTCATGGGCACGAAGATCATATAGGCGCTTTGCCGTATGTTATGAAACAGATCGGCGCTCCTGTTTACGGAACTGCTTTGACTTTAGGTATTCTTCAGGGAAGATTGAAAGAAAACGGGGTCAGCTCTGAAGCATGTAAAATTATCAAACCTGGAGATAAAATTCACGCAGGAAATTTCAAAGTGGAATTTATACGTGTCAACCATAGTATTCCAGATGCAGTTGCATTGGCGATCCATACTCCTATTGGTATTATCATTCATACCGGTGATTTCAAATTTGACCAGACTCCGGTAGATGGACAGGTAACTGAATTTAATAAATTTGCAGAGTTCGGTGATCAGGGTGTACTGGCTTTAATGGCTGACAGTACCAATGCCGAACGCCCCGGTTATACACAAAGTGAAAAAATAGTCGGGCAGACTTTTGATGATGAATTCCGTTATGCCAAAAACCGTATTATTGTCGCTACCTTCTCGTCAAACGTACATCGCATCCAGCAGGTAGTTGACAGCGCTGTTCGTTATAAACGTAAAGTAGCAGTTATCGGGCGCAGCATGGTAAATGTAGTAAATATTTCCATGGAATTAGGGTATTTAAAAATACCTGAAGGCGTACTGATCGACATTGATGAGAGCAACAACTATACTCCTGATAAAATAGTTATCATTACTACTGGCAGCCAGGGAGAGCCTATGTCTGCTTTAACAAGAATGGCTATGTCCGATCATAAAAAAGTTGATATTGTTCCCGGAGACACTGTTATTATTTCCGCAACACCTATTCCAGGCAATGAAAAGCTGGTTTCCAGAACAATAGACCACTTGTATAAACTTGGTGCCGATGTTATTTATGAAAAAGCAATGGCGTACACGTTTCAGGTCATGCCAGTCAGGAAGAAATCAAAATGATGCACAATCTGGTGCGTCCTAAATTTTTCATTCCTGTGCATGGCGAATACAGGCATTTGATCAAGCATGCACAGCTTGCAGGCAGTCTGGGTATGCCGCGCGAGAATATCGTCGTAGGCGAAAACGGTTCGATCATTGAATTGACACGCAATAGTATTGGTATCAATGGCCGCGTTCCTTCCGGAAAAGTACTTGTAGACGGACTCGGCGTAGGTGATGTTGGCAATATCGTTCTGCGTGACCGCAGACAGCTGTCCCAGGATGGTATCATGATAGTTGTCGTTACTATCGATAAGGATACCTGCACTGTAGTTTCCGGTCCGGATATAGTTTCTCGCGGCTTTGTTTATGTGCGTGAAGCAGAGGGCTTGATGGAAACTGCTAAAGAGAAAGTTCAGCAGGCTCTTGATAAATGCGAACAGAGCAATGTTTCTGAATGGTCTGTTATAAAATCTGCTGTCCGCGATTCACTTGGCATATTTTTATACGAAATAAACACGCAGAAGACCGATGATTTTGCCTATTATAATGGAGATCTAATGTTGTAAATGAGGTGCCTAATTTGAGAAGAACCAAAGCAGAACGTACGGAACAACAGAATAACAGTCGTTTGGAAATAAGCGGCGTTCTTTTGCTTGCGTTAGGATGTTTTGCAGCAGCAGCTTATTTTGGGCTTCCTACAGGAACAATAGGTGCTTTTATAGATAAAGTTATGAACTATACTTTAGGTAAAGGGGCATTTTTGTTTCCGCTCGCCTGCATAGTTCTTGGTATTAGATTTTCTTTTTCTCACAAGGGAATTGGTTTTTCAAAAAAAGGATTAGCCCTAACATTATTGATGCTGTGCCTTTTAGGCACAGCTCATCATGTTTTTGTACCTGTAGGGGAAGAGCTGGTTCCTGAACAGCTTAAAGAAGGTGGCGGTCTATTGGGCGGAGCTTTTCTTTTAGCATTAAGACGTCTGTCAGGAACAGCTGGAGCATTGATAATTTTGATTGCAGGTATCATCTGCAGCGTTTTATTAACGGGGAAATTGTCTTTAAAGGCTTCGGCAGAAACAGCTGGTAGAAAAGCTAAAAATATTGTAACTTATCAAAATTCAGATAATGAAACTACTGCTGAAACTTCTGATTTCAAGAATATGGAAGTTTTGAACACTGTTAATCCTTACAACAGTGATGATTTTGCAGGCTTTACTTCAGGAATCAAAAAAGAAAGCCAGTTTAAACAGATCATTCGAAAAGCTGTTGGCAAAAATGAAAGTAAAGCTGAAGATGAAGAAGCGTTTTTTGATGATGAACAGCCATTTATCGAAGAATTTCCTGTTGCTGAGAAAAATGAGCCTCATATTATTACAAGGCCGATTATAGATTTTAATAAACCAAAGGAAACAGCAGTACAAATGCCAGAGCATGATTTTCTTAATCCTTACAAAAATCAGAATCCTGGCGATATAAAGATCATTGATACTGCTGATAAAAATATTTCTGCTGCCAGCCCGGCTCCTAAAAAGGCTGTCAGTGAAAAGTAAAACAGAAACTCTGCCGGCAGCAGAAGCAAGTACATACTTGTTTCCACCTTTGGAGTTACTTAATCCTCCGTATGTTTCCAAAGATAAGCATACCGAAGAGGATATCAGAGAACAATGTGCTATTTTAGAACAGACACTTGAAGATTTCCGTGTTCGCGCCAGCGTCGTCGCTGTTACACGCGGTCCTTCCGTCACCAGATTTGAACTGGAACCTGCTCCTGGCGTTAAAGTAAGTTCAGTAGTAAACTTAGCAGACGATATAGCGCTCAAACTTGCCGCCTCAGGTGTTCGCATTGAGGCGCCTATACCAGGCAAAGCTGCCATCGGTATTGAAGTCCCGAACCGAAAAAATGATCCGGTATTTTTCAGGGAGGTAGTCGACTGCGATTTAGTTCGTAAAACAGAGTCAAAACTTTGTGTAGGCCTTGGCAAGGATATCAGTGGTAATATTATTACGGTAGACCTTTCTAAAATGCCTCATATGCTTGTTGCCGGTTCTACCGGTTCCGGTAAATCTGTATGTATCAACACGATCATTGCCGGTATTTTATACAAAGCCCGTCCTGAAGAAGTCAAAATGATTTTAGTTGACCCTAAGGTTGTTGAACTTTCTAATTATAATGGTATTCCGCATTTACTGACTCCTGTTGTTACTGATTCCAAAAAAGCTGCTTCAGCTTTACATTGGGCTGTTGCCGAGATGGAACGCCGTTACAAGGCTTTTGCTGATAATCATGTGCGGGAAATCAATAGCTATAATGCACAGGCCGCGGAAAAAATGCCCTTTATCGTAATTATTATTGACGAATTAGCAGATTTGATGATGGTGGCTAAAGTAGATGTAGAAGATGCTATTCTGCGTTTGGCTCAAAAGCCCGCGCAGCTGGTATCCATCTTATTTTGGCAACTCAGCGTCCGTCTGTTGATGTTATCACAGGAATTGTAAAAGCAAACATTCCTTCACGTATTGCTTTTGCTGTTTCTTCACAGACCGATTCCCGTACTATTTTGGATATGGGCGGTGCTGAAAAGCTATTGGGCAAAGGCGATATGCTTTTTTATCCTATCGGTACAAATAAACCTGTACGTGTACAAGGTGCTTTTGTGAGTGATGGAGAATTAAATAAGATTGTTGATTTTATCAAGAAGCAATCCATACCAGTCGAATATTCAGAAGAAGTTACTCAGCAGGTGTTAGAAAGTGATACTAAAGGTTCTAACGCAGCATCTGAAAATGGCAACGATCTGATGAGTGACGAACTTTTTGAAGATGCAGTCCGTTTAGTCATGGATACTGGTCAGGCATCTTCTTCAATGCTGCAGCGTAAATTTAGAATTGGTTATACGCGTGCTGCACGCTTAGTTGATTGTATGGAAGAACTTGGTATCGTAGGTCAGTCTGTTGGCAGCAAACCCCGCGAATTAATTATGTCGCGTCATGAAATAGAAGAACGTTTTTTTACAGCGCAATAAAGTATGATAGAGGAGGGTAAGCTTATGGATAATATAGGAGAAATTCTAAAAAATACCAGACTTGATAAAGGACTTTCTTTAGAGCAGGTAGAAGAAGCTACCAGTATCCGAAAAATCTATCTAGCGGCTATTGAAACAGGTGACTACGCTAAAATTCCAGGTGATGTTTTTACTAAAGGAATAATACGCACCTATGGTAATTATCTGGGGCTCAACGGTCCAGAATTAGTTACGCTTTACAAAGCTGCTTGTGCAGGTGTTGATCCAGAAGAAATAAAACCTGCTGAAATCCGTACAACTTCTAAAATAAGCGTTGCTCCTCATCTAAAACCGCAAAAAAATTCTTCGAATATTTTTACTTATCTGCTGTCATTTGTGTTGTTAGTTATAATTGCTGCTGCCGGTTATATTTTCTTATTCAGCAGCAGTGATCAGCCGGAAAATATTGTGACACCAAAACAATCAGCTTTAAGTGATGATACTGCCAAAAGCAATGAAATACCTGAGCAGGAAAAAGCAAAAATAGAAGCAGATGCAAAAAAAGCCAAAGAACGCGCTGAACAAGCGGCTGCTGCTAAAACACAGAAAGCGCCTGCTGACAATAAGCAAGTACAGCAGAAGCAAGCTGTTCCTGATAAAAACAATCTAAATCTCTATATGTTTTGTAATGACAGATGCTGGGTAGAAGTTACTGTAGATGGAGAAAAAGTTTTTGAAGGAACTTTAGTAAGCAATCAGGAAAAAAATTTCTCTGCTGACAAAAAAATTATTGTAAAATATGGCAACATCAAGGCAATGCAGATTGCTGTTAACGGAAAGCCTGCTCCAGCTGAAAAAGTTGATGGAGTTGTCATTAAAGAATATAAGAAATAATATCGGAGGCTATAAATCCTAATGAAAGAATTTTTGCCGATTTCCCAGGAAGATATCAATGCCCGTGGTTGGGAACAAATAGATTTTTTGTTTATCAGCGGCGATGCCTATGTTGATCATCCTTCTTTTGGACCGGCTGTTATTTGTCGTGTATTAGAAGCGCAGGGTTATAAAGTCGCACTGTTGTGTCAGCCAGATTGGCGCAAGCTGAAAAATTTTGAGGTGCTGGGCAAGCCTCGTCTGGCAGTGCTTATTTCAGGTGGAAATCTTGATTCGATGCTTTGCCACTATACTGAGGCTAAAACCAAGAAAAAGATGCATATACACCTGGCGGAGAGATGGGGAAGCGCCCTGATCATGCTACTGTAGTTTACTCGCAGCAAATAAAACGCTTATGGCCGGAAATGCCGGTTATTATCGGAGGCATTGAAGCCAGTTTGCGCAGATTTGCGCATTTTGATTATTGGGAAAATAAAATTTTGCCTTCCATCTTAGTCGAAAGCAATGCCGACCTTTTGATATATGGTATGGGTGAAAAGCAGATCGTTGAAATTGCTGACTATTTAGCTGGCGGAGCTACTATCGAAGATATCCATTATGTGCGGGGTACAGCTTATTTAGCAGATGATTTGCAAGCGTTAGATGAATTTATTGAATTACCTTCATTAGAAGATATATTAAAAGACAGGGAAGCGTTTGCTAAAGCTTATAATCTGCAAAGTAAAGAACAGGATCCCTTTTCTGGGAAGATTGTTGTCCAAAAGAACGGCAAAAAATTTGTTGTTCAAAATCAAGTACCATTTCCTTTGTCACAGGAAGAAATGGATGCTATTTATGATTTGGATTATATGCGTACTTATCATCCTGCTTATGAAAAATACGGAGGAGTGCCTGCAATAGAGGAGGTACAGTTTAGTGTTATCAGCTGCCGTGGTTGCTTTGGGAGTTGCTCTTTCTGTGCTATTCATTCCCATCAGGGAAGAATCATTCAGACACGCAGCCATGAATCTATCGTTCGGGAAGCAAAAAAAATCACTGAATTGCCAAATTTTAAGGGGTATATACATGATGTTGGCGGTCCGACTGCCAATTTCAGACATCCTTCCTGTGCCAAGCAATTAAAAGTAGGAGTTTGTCGCGACAGGCAGTGTCTGTTTCCCAAACCCTGTCCTAATCTTGATGCTGACCACAGCGATTATATAGCACTGCTGCAAAAAGTTCGTGCGCTTTCTGGAATAAAGAAAGTATTCGTTCGTTCCGGTATCCGTTACGATTATTTGTTAGCAGACAAAAATGATCGTTTCTTAGATGAATTATGTCGTTACCATGTCAGCGGGCAATTAAAAGTTGCTCCAGAGCATGTAGCAGAACATGCCTTATCTAATATGGGCAAGCCTGGTAAATCTGTTTATCTAAAGTTTATGCGTGCTTTTAATAAGAAAAATCAAGAAATAGGCCTCAAACAGTTTTTAGTACCTTACTTTATCTCCAGTCATCCCGGCTGTACTCTGCGTGATGCAGTTGAGTTAAGTGAATTTTTGAGGGATATCGGACATCAGCCTGAACAGGTGCAGGATTTTATTCCAACTCCAGGAAGCGCATCGACAGCAATGTATTATTCCGGTATCAATCCTGAAACTGGCAAAAAGGTTTTTGTTGCCCGTAATCCTCATGATAAAGCGATGCAGCGTGCTCTGATGCAATATAAAAATCCTAAAAACCGTCAGTTGGTTAAAGAAGCTTTACAGCAGACTAATCGTGGTGACCTTATTGGTGATGATGAGAAATGTTTACTGAAAATATCTTCTTCCCATAATCCCAAAGCACGACACAGCAAAATTGCATTTAACCATAAAATGAACAAACGGCGATAAAACAGGAGGTTAAAGATGCCTCAAAAAAAAATACTGTTAATCATTGCTCTGATGTTTGCATGTATAGCCTGGTTTATTTTGATTCTGACAAAATGAAACAAGTATAGCGGTGCATGGAAAAACTGAATTGTTATTATATTCTAATTTAGATAACAGTTTTCTACAGGCTTTAATCAGCGAGTATAATAATGACCCTGATCGGAATGCTGTGATAAAACTATTACTGCCGGAAGAAAGAGAACAGGGAAAATTACCTGATTTGTATCTCTTAGAGCATAATGAGCTGCAGCTTTTAAGTAAACAGCAGCGTTTGTATGCCATTTTAAGTGAGGCTGGAGATTTATTACCGTCTGTTTTAAAGATGAACAAAGTCAATGGTTCGGTGTCTTTATGACCCTGTAGTTTTTTTGGTTAATCAAAGTTATGCCAGAAAATACGGTCAGGAAAATATTTTGAGTTGGCAGGATATCATTAAGCTTCAAAATGTGCGTGTGGCTATGGAAAATCTTTCCGATTCGGCAAATACGCGTAACTTTTTAGCTGCTTTTGCAAGTGTTCGAGGCGAGGAAAAAAGCCTGGCATATTTCAGAGGTCTTAACAGACAAATTCCTCAATATTCCCGCTTTCCTTTCACACCAATTCGCCTGACCACTGTTGGTGATGCAGACTTGGCTATTACTCGGCGCAGCTACGTATTCAAATATTTGGAAAATGATTTTCCTGCATATATCGTCTTTCCCAGTGAAGGGACTCCTGTAAGCTTATATGGGGTAGCCGTTGATGCTGCTTCTAAAAAATATGAGGATGCACAAATGTTCAGAGACTGGCTTTTAATGTCATCGGCACCGCAGAAAGTTGCGTTGGAGCAAAATACAGGTTATATGTTTTTACTATCCAATGGTTTAAATGGTAATCATATTGAGCAGCCTGAAAAATTATGGCTAAATACTGCTTATAATACTCTGGTACAACAGGAGATTTTAACAAATAAATGGCTGCAGTCGGCTAGATTTGCAGTAAAATAGATGGAGGAACAAACGTGAAAATAGGCTTAGTAAGTCTCGGCTGTCCTAAGAATCTCGTTGATTCTGAAACAATGTTGGGATTGATTCATGAACAGCAGATAACAATTACTAACGATCCTGCAGAAGCAGATTTGATTATTATAAATACCTGTGGTTTTATAGAATCTGCCAAAGAAGAATCTATTAATACTATTTTACAAATGGGGGAGTATAAAACAACAGGGACCTGTAAATATTTGATTATTACCGGCTGCTTAGGGCAGCGTTATGCAGAAGAACTTTTAGAAAATATTCCTGAAGCAGATGCCGTTATAGGTACTGAATGCTATGAAGATATTGCTTATGTTATCCAAAGGGTCACTCATGGAGAGCGGTTCATTATGCTGGAGTCTCTGAAAAAAGCAGAACTGGCGCCAATCCCGGCACCGCGTATTTTAACAACTCCTGATTATATGGCATATTTAAAAATTGCCGAAGGCTGTGATAATTGCTGCTCTTACTGTATCATCCCCAAATTACGTGGACCTTATGTCAGCAAACCGTTTGAACAAGTGCTTGGCGAAGCCAAAGCATTAGTTGATAAGGGTGTTAAAGAGCTGATAGTTGTTGCACAGGATACAACCAGATACGGTGAAGATCTTTACGGTAAACTGCGCCTGCCGGAGCTCTTGTCTGAACTTAATAAACTGGAAGGCCTTAAATGGATCCGGGTCATGTATTGTTATCCAAATAATTTTACTGACGATTTGATTGAAGCTTTCGCCAGCTTGGATAAGGTTTGCAAATATGTGGATCTTCCGCTTCAGCATGCCAGCGATAGATTGCTCAGCAGCATGAATCGCTATGATACTAAATCAGAAGTTGAGGCATTGCTAAACAAATTACGGCAGCGTATACCAGGCATTACTATCAGAACTACATTTATTGTCGGTTTTCCTGGAGAAACAGAAGCTGATTTCCAAGAATTAAAAGCTTTTGTTGAAGCACAGCGTTTCGACAATGCCGGTGTGTTCTCTTATTCCCAAGAAGAAGGAACTGTAGCAGCTGATTTGCCAGAACAGATAGATACGCAAATCAAGGAAGAACGTTTTCATGAATTAATGTCTTTACAGGCACAGATATCAGAAGATATGCATCATAATATGGAAGATATGATTTTAGAAGTACTTGTTGAAGGTTGCGATGAGGAAAACCCTGATCTTGTTTTTGGTCGTTCATATAAAGAAGCTCCTAATATTGATGGCAGTATTTTTGTCGAAAACGCAGGAAATGTTCAAGCAGGTGAGTTTATTAAAGTAAAAATTTTACAGGGTTTCACCTACGAAATGGTAGGAGAGAGAATTTAATTTGCCAGCAAGGGGGCAAAACAAATGATCGTTGAAGTTGTAAATACAGGTACTGAGCTGCTGTTGGGAGAAATACTTAATACTAATTTTCAGTACTTATCACGACAATTAAATAAACTAGGCTATGATGTGCTTTATCAGACGACTGTTGGCGATAATGAGACCAGGTTGAGAAGCGTTTTAGAAATTGCTTTAGAGAGAGCGGATATCGTTATTACTACAGGTGGTCTTGGCCCTACAAGAGGCGATATCACTAAAGAAGTTATTGCTGATATGCTGGGACTGGAAATGTATCTGGATTTAGATACATGGGATAGGATTAATAGTTTTTTTGTTAAAAAAGGTCTTTGTATGTCATCTAATAATGATAAACAGGCAATGGTTCCTTTAGGTGCAGAAATTTTAATCAACGAAGTTGGAACTGCGCCGGGTTTGGTATTAGAACATAATGGCAAGCTGATTGTTTTGCTGCCTGGACCTCCGTCAGAATTAAATTACGTATGTGAACAGCGCTTTTTACCGTTACTTATGCAGCGTTATGCTCAACAAGGTATAATCTATTCGCGTATTTTAAAAATGCGTGGCATTGGAGAATCATCTGTTGCAGCGCAGCTTGATGATATTATCACTTCACAAAGTAATCCTACCATTGCCATTTATGCTCGCCGCGGTGAAATTATTGTTCGTATTACAGCTAAAGCGTCCGATGTTGAAGAAGCCAAAGCCTTGATTTCCGGTACAGAAGCACAAATCTATGAACGGTTAAGTAAATTTATTTATGGCGTTGATGATGCTTCTTTAGCAGAATATCTTGGTCAGGAACTATTAAAAAGCGGTAGTACGATTGCCTTTGCGGAATCCTGTACAGGAGGTTTAGCCAGCAGCATGATCACTGATATTCCTGGCAGCAGTGAATATCTTTTGGGCAGTGTTGTGACTTACAGCAATATGGCCAAACAAAAACTGGTCAACGTATCTGCGGAAAATTTAGAAAAATACGGCGCTGTCAGCGAACAGGTTGCCTGTGAGATGGCGTCCGGAGTGAGAGACCTTTTTGGAACAACTTATGGTGTAGGTATCACTGGTATTGCAGGTCCTGGTGGTGCCACAGAAGAAAAACCTGTAGGCTTAGTTTATATGGCTGTAGCTGATGGCAATGACGTACATTGTGTGAAACATCTTTTCGGCGGAACCAGAACTGAAAATAAACTGCGTAGTGCGTTAACGGCTATTTCTATGGTGATAGATAAAATAAAAGCAAGAAGAAATGAGGAAATTTAAACAATGACAACTAATGTACAAGAAATGTTCGGCAGCTTACTGCTGGATAAAAAAATCGTAGCATCTTTAACAGCTATGGGTTTTGAAGAACCGTCTCCGATCCAGGAGCAAACTATTCCTTTAGTACTAGAGGGTAGCGATGTTATAGGTCAGGCACAAACTGGTACTGGTAAAACAGCCGCCTTTGGTATTCCGGTCGTACAAAGTATTACCGATCATCGCCATATTCAAGCTCTGATTATGACTCCAACCCGTGAACTGGCAATCCAGGTTGCAGAAGAGATCGGTAAAATTGGACGTACTTCTAAAATTAAAGCATTACCTGTTTATGGCGGACAGCCTATCGACCGTCAGATCAGAGCTTTACGCAGCGGCGTGCAAATAGTTATTGGTACTCCAGGCCGTTTGATTGATCATATAAACCGTAAAACTATCAAACTTGATCATATTAAATTTTTAGTCCTGGATGAAGCTGATGAAATGTTGGATATGGGCTTTGTAGACGATATGGAAGAAATTATGAAAAATCTTCCTGCAGAACGTCAAACCTTGTTGTTTTCAGCAACTATGCCAAGACCGATCCTAAGCCTCACAAAAAAATATATGAAGGCTCCTAAAAATGTTACGATCAGCAAAGAGGAACTCACAGTTCCGCTTATCGATCAATATTATTTTGAAACTAAGGATAAGATCGAAGGTTTATGTCGTTTGCTTGATGCAGAAATAGATGGTAAGCTGATTATTTTCTGCCGCACTAAAAAAGGTGTTGATGATCTGGCTATTGCATTGGGAAGCCGCGGTTATATGGCTGAAGGTTTACATGGCGATTTAAGCCAAACTCAACGTGATCGTGTTATGAAGAAATTCCGTGACGGAACAGCTGATATTCTTATCGCTACGGACGTCGCTGCCCGCGGCATAGATATTGATAATATTACTCATGTTATCAATTTTGATATTCCTCAGGATCCGGAAAGCTATGTTCATCGTATTGGACGTACCGGCCGTGCAGGTAATACTGGTGTTGCTATGACCTTTATTACGCCGCGTGAATTCCGTCAGTTGAAACTTATCGAACGCACTACTAAAACCAAAATAACACGTCGTCAATTACCGACTACAGCCAATGTTATTGAGCGTCAGCGTGAAATGATCGTTTCCAAAATGCAGAGTGTGCTGGATCAGTCTAACTATCATGATTATATGCCTATTGCAGCAAGCTTATTAAAAGAATATGATGCTGAAGATGTGGTTGCTGCTGCGTTAAAACTGATGCAGGAAGGTAATAAAGCTTTAGAAGCTTCGCCTGAAGATATTCTGGCGAAAGATTTAAGTAATACTGGTGGTCGTCCTGGCATGGTTCGTCTTTTCATGAATATTGGACGCAGCCAAAAAGTTACTGTTCAGGATATAGTTCGAACTATTGCTATTGAAGCTGATATTCCTGCCAAAGAAGTAGGTTTGATCAATATTTATGACAAGTTTACCTTTGTAGAAGTCCCAGAAGATATGGCCGAAAAAGTTTTGGGTGTAATGCACAAAAACACGATTAAAGGCTATAAAATAAATGTCGAGCCGGCACGCGTTCGTCAGTAATTGTAAGAAAAGGAAGAGCAGATATGGTAAAATACCATGTCTGCTCTTTAAGGTGTAAATCATGCGTGAAATTTTAGGTAACAAAAAAGGAATACGGGATTCTGTTTTGAATGAATTAATTGCTTTGTACGATGTACAAGTGCCTTTAGGGCAGCTCATTTCTGCGGAATTAGCTTTAAAATTAGCTGATATTACAGAATTTATAAACAGAGAAATCTCTCTTTATATTTCTAGAAGCGGGCAAATAACTAATATTGTAATCGGTGGTAATGACAGTGTAGAACTGCCAGCAGTAGAAGGTCGCAGAGGTATTGGCAGATTAAGTGGAATCCGTTGTGTCCACACTCATCCAAATGGTAATCCAGTGTTGAGTGGAGTTGATTTTTCAGCGTTAAAAAATAATAAATTCGATGCCATGGTTACAATAGGTGTTACCGCACCTGATTACACGCAGTCCATAATTTCTTTTGGCATGATAGTTGGGCTTGACAAAGAAGAACAGTTTATCTGCGATGAATATGGACCTTTTTCTCTGGAAGAAGCAGAAGCTATTAATTTTCTTAATGTAATCAATACAATAGAGCGGATTTTAGACAAGCAAACAAGTAGTTCCAGTTTAGCAGTAGCAGCAGAGAAAACCATTTTAGTTGGTATGGACTGGGGACAGATAAAAGGCGGTTGGACTGCTGAAGATTCGCTTGAAGAGTTAAAGCAGCTTGCGGATACAGCAGGTGCTGTAGTAGTGAACCGTTTTATTCAACGTCGTGCTAAACCGGATCCGGCATTTTTTATAGGAAAAGGAAAAGTACAGGAGCTGGCCTTGTATGCACAACAGGAAAATATTGATCTGTGCATTTTTGATGATGAACTGACACCGGCGCAGCAACGAAATATAGAACAGGTAATGGGTGTTCGTATTCTTGATAGAACAGCTTTAATTTTGGATATTTTTGCCCAGCGGGCTCGTACTAATGAAGGAAAATTACAAGTAGAATTAGCACAGCTGCAATATAATCTACCGCGAATTATGGGTAAAGGACTTATTTTATCACGTTTAGGCGGCGGTATTGGTACCCGCGGTCCTGGCGAAACAAAATTAGAAGTTGATAGACGGCGTATTCGCGATCGTATAGCTTTTATCAAAGACTCCATAGAAAAAGTTCGCGCTGTCCGGACTTTACATAGGATTAAGCGCGCCAAAAACCAAGTTCCTTCAATAAGTCTTGTTGGTTATACTAATGCAGGTAAATCTACATTACTAAATTTATTAACACAGTCTGATATTTATGCGAAAGATCAATTGTTTGCAACTCTTGATCCTACTACACGTCAGTTAATATTACCAGACAAGCACGAAGCAATACTTACTGATACTGTTGGTTTTATACAACGTTTGCCTCATCAATTAGTTGCAGCATTCAGATCTACTTTAGAAGAAGTTGCTGAGGCAGATTTATTGCTGCATGTCATTGACGTGAGCCATGAATTATATCAGGAACAAAGTGATGCTGTTTATAAGGTTTTAGAACAAATAGGTGCACAAAATAAAACAATACTCACCGTTTACAATAAAATAGATAAACTTCCCTCTGAAAATGCTTTGGCACAGCGTTTAGCACAGCAAGAAAATAGTGTTTGTATATCGGCTAAGAGTGGTATTGGTATCGAAGAACTCCTTGCTCTGATTTCAGAAAATCTGAAATTAAAATCTATAGAAGTCACTCTGCTTATTCCATATACAGAATCTGAAAAAGCTGCTAAACTACATACTATAGGTACTGTTTTAGAACAAGAATATAAAGAAAACGGTACTTTTATGAAGGTACGTCTGGCATCAGAACAGTTAGAGGATTTCGAAAAATTTATAATATGAGGACTATACGTAAATGACTGATTTTAAAAAAATAGAAGAGGAAGCATTATTAGAAGTATTACATGCTGCTGAAAGCTATGAAGAAGCAGCTTTGTATAATACAGAAAAGGTTATGCAAGCTTTTAGAAAGCATATGGTATCAGATTTTTATTTAAAACCAACTACTGGATATGCCTATTCCGATGTTGGCAGAGAAAAATTAGATGAAATATATGCTGATATTTTTAAAACGGAAGCGGCATTGGTACGATCTCAGTTTGTTTCAGGGACTCATGCATTAGCCGTTGCGTTACTCGGAGTTTTGAAAGCAGGCGATGAAGTAATCGCTGCTACAGGAGCTCCATATGACACAATGCAGACTATCATAGGCGTACCTGTAAAAACCCCTGGCTCTCTTACTGACTTAGGCGTAGTCTATAAAGAAATTCCCATGATTGGTTCACAAATTGATCTTGAAAAAATCACAGCTGCAATTACGGATAAAACAAAAATGATACATATTCAACGTTCATGCGGTTACAGTAGTGTGCGTAAAACGTTAAGAATTGAAGAAATAGGAACGATCTGTAAAGCAGTAAAAGCAATAAAGCCTGATATTATTTGTTTTGTTGACAACTGTTATGGTGAATTTATTGAAAAACAAGAACCAACAGAAGTTGGAGCTGATCTAATGGCCGGTTCTCTTATCAAAAACCTTGGAGGCGGTCTTGCACCTACTGGTGGTTATATTGTTGGCCGAAAGGATTTAGTAGAACTTGCGTCATATAGATTAACCGCTCCAGGATTAGGCGGAGAAATGGGGGCTACACTTGGAGATACGGCCAGAGAATTATACCAGGGCTTATTCTTAGCTCCGCATATAGTTTTGCAAGCTGTTAAAACAGCAATTTTTGCTTCTGCAGTATTTTCACGCCTGGGTTATCAGGTTACTCCTTCTGCAAATGATAGACGCAGTGATATAATTCAGACTATTCGTTTGGAAACTAAAGAGCGTTTATGTAATTTTTGTATAGCCATACAAAAAAATTCACCAGTTGATGCACATGTTGTTCCAGTTCCTGCAATAATTCCTGGCTATCAAGATGAAATAATTATGGCAGCGGGGACTTTTGTACAAGGCGCATCAATAGAATTAAGTGCTGATGGCCCTTGCCGTGAACCTTATAATGTATATTTTCAAGGAGGACTTACTTTTGAGCACGGGCGTATTGCAATTATGTCAGCTGCAAAAATGGTAGGGGAGAAATAAAAACTCAAATTTTATATCAATAGAAAAGCAGATAAGAGGATTTTATTGTTCCTCTTATCTGCTTTTTAATTATCTCAGAAAATAAAGACAGCTATATGACATCATATAGCTGTCTTTATGATATTTATTTGGTGTATTATAGACATTACAGCATTCTGAATACTGCTATTACCTTACCAAGAACCTGAATATTATCAGTACCTGTTATGGGAGTATAGGCATCATTTTCTGGTTGTAGACGAATTGAACGTAATTCACGAAAATAACGCTTAACTGTTGTTTCTTCACCATCAATAAGAGCAACAACTATATCTCCGTTATTAGCAAAATTTTGCTTTCTGGCAACAATGTAATCATGATCAAGTATACCAGCTTTGATCATACTATCTCCAGAAACAGATAACATAAAAACATCTTCTTGACAGCCAAGCAAATCTAGTGGAATGGGATAGGTCTCCTCAACATTTTCAACTGCCAGAATAGGTTGCCCTGCAGTGACTTTGCCAACCAAAGGAACAGGAACGACCGTTTTCTGCCGCCAGCTGCTGTCTTGGGTCAATTCTATAGCGCGTGGTTTGGCTGGATCTCTTTGCAAAAAACCATATTCTTCTAATTTATGCAGATGAGTGTGTACGCTGGCACTTGAAGATAAACCCACTGCCTTACCAATTTCACGTACTGCAGGAGGATATCCCTTAGCATAAACGTGCTCACGAATGAAATCTAAAATAGCTCTTTGCCGATCGGAAAGCATTTCCTCTGTAATAATTCCATCAAAATCGCTGAAACGTGCTCTTCTTGCCATAAAACCAGCCTCCAATTCCAATCATCATATACTCAAAAAATTTCTAAAGATAGTAAGTTCATTTATTTCTATTCTAATTGTTTCTATTATATCAGGAACAGGTAAGAATGTCAAAACATCTGTTTGCAATTGTTCGTTTAATGAAATTATTCTTCAACAACTATCTACAACGAAATTTACCAATCCTCACTTTACGTCCGATAATATATATTATGTAAAATGAAATTCTGATAATCATTGTGGCGACTATATACAAGCAAATTCCCATAATAATTATTTTGACGTAAAGGAGTGATATTTTGAAATCAGTAATGTCCCATAATTTTAGCCGTGTTCCTCGTGCTGAAATACAACGGTCAAGCTTTAATCGTTCTCATGGTCATAAGACAACTTTTGATGCTGGCTATTTAGTTCCTTTCTTTGTCGATGAAGTGCTTCCCGGTGATACGTTTAACTGTCGAGCTACTTTGTTTGCACGTTTGGCAACTCCTATAGTTCCCTTCATGGATAATCTGTTTATGGATACATTCTTTTTCTTTGTTCCATGTCGCTTACTCTGGGAAAACTGGGAACGCTTTAACGGTGCACAAGATAACCCCGGAGATAGTACCGATTATTTAATCCCTACATTAGCCGATAATACGACTTTTGATGTTGGTACTTTAGGCGATTACTTTGGTATTCCTACAGGTGTTTCATTATCTAATATCAATTCTATGCCTTTCCGAGCCTATAATCTTATCTGGAACGAATGGTTCAGAGACGAAAATTTGCAGGATTCCGTAGATGTTCCTAAAGACGATGGCACCGATGATGTTATGGACTACCAGCTGCTTAGACGTGGTAAGCGTCATGACTATTTCACTTCCTGCTTACCTTGGCCGCAAAAAGGCCCCGGCGTTGAACTACCTGTAGGTGGTTTAGCAGATGTTAAATTTGCAGATGATTATGATGTTAATGCGCCTATTCCGTTAACTTTTAATATTAATAATCAAGGTTACCCTGCTACTTATTGGGATTCAGACCAGCAAGGTCATGGTTATGTCCCCCGTCTTCCCCCTACTGGTGGATTAGGAAATTTAGAAGATTCTCCAGTTAACATTTATAATCCTCTTGCCGCATTACCTGCAGGAGGTTTGGTTGCTGATCTTTCTACTGCGACCGCCGTAACAATTAATTCTTTCCGTATGGCTTTCCAAGTACAACGGTTGTATGAGCGTGACGCTCGTGGTGGTACCCGCTACACGGAAATGCTTACTGCTCACTTTGGTGTTGTCTCTCCTGATGCTCGCTTACAGCGTCCCGAATATCTCGGCGGTTCCTCCTCTCCGGTCGTTGTAAACCCTGTACAGCAAACGTCCTCGACAGATAACACCACTCCCCAGGGCAATCTTGCCGCTTATGGTCTCGTTGGTAGTCGTGTGCATGGTTTCACAAAATCATTTGTTGAACATGGTTATATCATCGGTTTAGTTAACGTCCGTGCCGATCTTACCTATCAACAAGGTTTAAACAGAATGTGGAGCAGACAAACCCGCTTTGACTTCTACTGGCCTGCCCTTGCACATCTTGGAGAACAAGCTGTGCTTAATAAAGAGTTATACGCAGATGGCACTTCTGCAGATGATGATGTATTTGGCTATCAGGAACGCTTTGCAGAATATCGTTATTTCCCCTCTAAAATTACAGGGAAATTCCGTTCTACCTTTGCTCAGCCCTTGGACGCTTGGCACCTTAGCCAAAAATTTGAAACACGTCCCGTCTTAAATGCTGAATTTATCGTAGACGAACCCCCTATTGACCGAGTTGTTGCTGTTCCGTCTGAACCTCATTTCTTGTTTGATAGTTACATTGAGCTTAACTGTGTGCGTCCTATGCCTGTGTATAGTGTCCCGGGCTTAATTGACCACTTCTAAGAGGTGATTATATGAGCTTTGGAAGTGATTTAGGCTTACAAGCCGCAGGTTCTTTATTTTCCTTCGGTATGAATAGTTCTTCAGCAAAAGCCGCTTATAACAGACAAAAAGAGTTCTACCAAAACCAACATCAATGGGAAGTTGCAGACCTTAAGAAAGCTGGTCTAAATCCTATTCTAAGTGCTACTCATGGTGCTATTGGTGCTCCCTCTGTTGCCGCTCCTACTGCTGAAAATCCTGCCGCTGGCTTAGCTACATCAAGCTATCAGTATAAACGTCTTAAAGAGCTTGAACTTAAAGATATGGAGAATAGAGTAAATGTTGGCGATTCTACTGTACGAACGAATAATGCAACAGTCTCCCGGCTCAACACTCAAAATGCTGTTGATACTGCTAATTCTGCCGCTAATGTTTTGTATTTGGGAGCTCAAAAACGGAAGTTATCTCAAGATATCGAAAACAGCAAGATACTTACAGCTGCTCAAGCTGGGTATTATAATTCTGCTGGCTCTGCTGCTCTTTCTAATGCAGGCGCCGCCTGGCATAATGCTATGACAAATGCAGGTTTTAGTGCTAAGCAGATAGCTAAGCTTGATAAAGAGATTGAATTTCAAACTTACAAAAATAAACGTGAGGGAACGCGTACTTCTGTTTATGATACTGATGATAATGCTTCTCTTGCTCGTGGTACTGCTAGACTTGGTGAGGTTTTTAGTAACTTCGGTTATGGTTATTAAGGAGGTGATTGTTATAGACAAGTTTGTTAAGTATGCTACCTTTGTATCTGCATTGTTAGCCGCTATCGTTTCCAGTATTACCCAATTTAAATTTTAAGGAGTGATGATTGTGCGAAGACATAAAATGTCCCGCAGACGTTCCAGAAAACTATTTAGTAAAACTGCTTCTCGTACTCGTTCCAAAAATCTCCGTTCCCGTCCAATGCGTGGCGGTTACAGAATTTAGGTGAATTAAAATGCCTTGTTATCATCCTTTGTTAGCATGGCGTGATTCCTCTAAGCTTAATCCTAAGACTGGCAAGTCTTCTTTGGTGTTCACTGCTCCCGCTAATTGGCGGGAGTGTGAGCCATTGAAAATACCATGTGGCCAGTGTGTAGGTTGTCGCCTTGAACGTTCCCGAGTATGGGCTGTCCGTTGCGTTCATGAGGCTTCGCTCCATGAACGTAATTGTTTTATTACTCTTACTTACAATGATGAAAATTTACCCTCTGACCGATCGCTTAAGATGAAACACTATCAAGATTTCATGAAGCGTCTTAGAAAGCGTTACGGAGAAGGTATTAGGTTCTTTCACTGTGGAGAGTATGGCTCTTTAAATCAACGTCCTCACTATCATGCTATATTGTTTAATCATGATTTTGAGGATAAAAAGTTATGGAAGGTGAATAATGGCTTTAAATTATATGTATCAGATAGTCTCTCACGTCTTTGGCCTTTTGGCTATGCTTCTATTGGTGATGTTTCTTTTGAATCTGCTGCATATGTGGCTAGATACGTCCTTAAAAAGGTTACAGGAGATGCTCAAGAAGCCCACTACAAAGGGCGACAACCAGAATACGTTACCATGAGTCGGCGTCCTGGTATCGCGCACGAATGGTTCTTACGCTATAAAAATGATATATTTCCTAATGATAAATGCGTTATTAGAGATGGATTAGTAGTTAGGCCCCCACGATACTATGACAAAATATTTGATGAAATTGATCCTATTGCCTTTAAAGATGTATTAACAGTCCGTAAATTAAAAGCTCTTAAAACTGACCAAACTGTTGACTATATCCGTTTAGGTGTTAAAGAAAAATGTAAAAATAAACAACTTGAGTCGTTAATTCGACCTATTGAAATGTGAGGTAATTATTATGAAAAAATTGTATGCTATCTATGACCGTAAAGCTATGTTCTTTGGTTCTATTATTGCTGTTTCCGCTCAAATTGAAGCTGTTCGAGCCTTTGCTGGAGCCGTTGAAAGTATGGATTCTATGATCTATAAATATCCTAATGATTTCGCCTTATTTTCTCTTGGTGAATATGATGAACATACTGGTAGCCTTGCTTCTTACCCTACCCCTATTTTAGTACATGAAGCTATTGAGTTTCATCCTCATGAAAAGCCGCTGGCGCAAGGTGCAGAAATTAGCGTAGCGTCTGCACCTGTAGACAGTGGAATCGCCGTAGGCGAAAAGTCCCCCATTGGTGAATGATATGGAATTCAGAAAAAACTATGAAAAGGAATTAGTTCCCGGAAAAACATTCTATGCACCTTCATTTACTCAACAGCAGTTTAAAAATGAATGTGATGTTAATTTAATCCTAAAACGTTACGAAACTACAGGTGTAATAGACCACCTAACAGCCAAAAAGCCCCTTTATGGCGATTTTAGCGATATTCCAGACTATCAGGTAGCTCAACATATATTAATCGACGCTCAGGAGAAATTTGACGCTCTCCCAGCTTCTATAAGAAAACGCTTTGACAACAATCCGTTAAACATGGTAGAATTTTGTAAAGATCCTGAAAACCATGAGGAAGGTGTTAAACTTGGATTGTTTGTGGAAGTTAACAAAGAGCCTGTTATGCCTAGTAGTAAGCCTTTGGTGTCTGATGATTCTGTCAGTAGTAGCAATGTTTCTTTACAATGAGTTCTTTAGGTAAAAACCTCGTTAGCACGAGGTCGGCACAGTTACCCACTTGATGTAACTGTGCCGACTGACACCAAATTCTAAAACTACCCCCTACGAATCTTTTTGTGTGTCAGTTTCTTATAATGAATTAGTCTATAGTTTATGTCCTTTGTATATATATTATGTAAAACTCTACAAATTAGATTACAAACCGCAACACGGCCGTCGGCAAGTATTAACGATATTTTTGATACAGTTAAACTCTATAACGTAAATATTTAACATAAATCCACATATATGCGTAAATTTCTCTTTTAAGCTGTTTTAATCGATTGTATTATAACTTCTATTCAATTTGTTTTTCACTTGCCTTAAAAACGATTTATGACGATGTATTTTTAGATAAAAACACCTGGATAATATTTTAAGACTTATTATCCAGGTGTTAGAAAGTATTTTTTAATATTTTTCTTTTAACAAAGAACTTTTGAATAAATTATAGCTGTCGTATTCTTTTTGGATCAAATTTGATTTCATCGTTTTATCTTGTGTAAAATAACATAACAGATTAATTCGATTATCTGTATCAAAGTAAACTTTCTTTTGCCCATGTATAGATAAATCTGTCAAATCGGTTTCTTGAAAAATGTCATAACCAGGTCGGTTGATTTTAGATAAAGTTTGTGGCAAATGTAAATCTACATCATAAGTAAATTGAAGCAGGCAGTTTTCTTGATTGATATCAATATCATGTGTAAAATTTTTAATCTGAACAAACTTTTCTAGTTTTGCTTTTTCACGTGGATTCAAAAACGGTTTGTTCATAAATTCTTCGAACATAATTTTAGTAAAAACAGGATTTTCTAAAAACTGCTTTGGGCCTTGGTCATGAGGACGAGCTGGCTTATATTCTGCCGAAATACCTATAACACCTTCGGAATAAGCTTTTAAAATTTTGCTAAAATCAAAGTCATCAATATTATTAGATTCCACATTCATACCTATTTTGGTAGTTTCAATATTAAATAATTTAGAATCTATATACTCCTTCCCCATCTTTTCCAAGCTGCTGACAGGTAATGCAGAGAAGAAGCTGACAGGCATATTTTCCACTTTTTGATTGCTTTGAATGTACAGCCAGTTATGTGGGACTTTGAACTCTTTGTTAAAAATACCATCTTTAATAATAAGTTCAGAATTAGATAATTGTGGTTTAAAGAAATTCAGTTTTTTTGTAAACGCTTTAGAGAATTTCTTATATGCACGTTTATCAACTTTATTGTCTGTAAACTTTTGAATAAATTTATCAGCTTTATTTTCTGCAAACACTGTTTCACTTTGTTCTATTGCAGGAAACTCAACATATCCACTGCTTATGTTATATAATTGATCATTTTGTGACAAAATATAAATTTTAGAAATTAAATTGTACTGAGCTGTCATCTGTTTACCATCATCACTGAATTTAACATAAGGATTATATTTTTGTATATTCTGCTGTTCTTTCCGAGTATAAGCAATTGGCAATTTTATTTCATAATTCAACAGCATATCATTGTTGATTTCTAATGCTGGTATTTTGTTAATCTTTGTTATTTTATAGTTTTTATTACCAGGTAAAGATTGTGGATTATCCTGCATAAGTTTCTGCATATATACTTGTAACTCATTTTGCGGTACAGTAAGATAAGCATAAGCAGGATCAGCTAAGATATCTTTTCCAGCTTTAATATCTTCAGCTATCTTCTTTAAATCACTTTCAAATTTATTGGTAGCAAAAGCTGTTTTCGTATATTTTTCAATAGATTGCTGACTTATAGCTGCTATACCATGCATGCCAGACTTATTGCTGCCTGCCGCAAACAGATCTTTACTGACAATAATAGTGTTATCATCTGGAATATCGACACTGAAACCAGCTTCTTCACTGCGATAGTCGAAAGCATAGCAGCTGGAAAGACTAACCAAGATACCGAATGTGATGATTCCTGAACAGATTGTTTTTCTCATATTTATGTCTCCTTTGCATTCATACTGCTAAGTAAAGGGGCATCAAAATCACTGTAAATCAAGCATCTTAATATTCTCTATGAGTTCTTTAGAAGCTGGTTGTTCTGTATTTCTAAGAGTGGATGTATAAACTACAAGACCACCTTTTTTCTTTGTAAAGAAAATTCTGCCGGTATTGTCGAAATCTTTTTTATCTTTTAAATTAAATGATAGATCGAAATTTATATATCCTATTTTAGGAGTAATATTGACATCAAAATCAAACTTACTGTTTTTATAGTAGCGGCTGCTTTCAATATAGTTTTTTAGCTCTGAAAGCAACAACTGCATCTCTGCTTTAGTAGCTTCTGGATTTTCTAAATAAGCAGCTGTCTCAAATTCTTTTGTTTCACAGGAAACTGACCATACGCTTTCTGTTAGTAAATCCATCCATGACGCTATATTTTCTTCGGAAACATTATCAGCTATTTTCTCTTTATCTAAGTCATTCGCTTCCAAATTTTGAGTTTTTTCCTTAATTTTTTCCAAGGTTTCCAACGGTAAGGCAAAAGTCAAACAAGCTTTCGGATTATCAGAAAAGTAACTTTGAACATAATACCAATTTTCAGGAAGATCAAATTTAAATTTTCCTATTTTATCAGTGTAAATTAATGTATTAGTATTTGCAGAAGGTTTTGTTATTAACACACCTTTTCGATACTCGTTACGTACTGATTCAGCTGATACTTCAGACTCTTTTTGGCTGTTTAAGACTTTGGTACTGATTACGTATAATCTGTTATTTGCAGAAAGCAAATCGATTGAACATAAATATGAATTTTTATCCTTAATTTCGTTTTCCATATTTTCAGTAAACTGCATATTTAAACTTTTTCTGCCATGGATTTTTTGAGTTTGAATATTAAAAGCAACATCATTGGGCAGCTGTTTAATAAAAGGTTTATCTGAAGGCCAGTAGAGAACAGGATCCAATAATTTAAGACTGGCTTTTTGAGGATCAATACCAGAACGTTCTAATAATTCAATTGCCGTATAATCATCATTAAAAGCATCTGTAGTGAAATTTTCTTCTAATAAATCTGATGCCTGTTTTTGATTCAGGCTATAAACGTAAATAAAATTACCATTAGGCTGCATTCCACCATAAAAATTTTTACTTACAATGTTTATTTCCTGTTGTGGTATGTTTATTTTAAAGCCAGCTTCAGGATTACGATATTCTTTTGCATAACCGATATTTAGTAATGACAATTGAATTAACAGGGATAGAAATATCAAGAATTTTATCACTTTACCACCTCGTTAATTATTTTGTAATAATTTCAACCATCATACCACTGTCTAAATTGCATGCATTAGCTTCGTCAGTATCAATATGTACTTCATCAGCATTCCCTTCACCGGCACGCACTAAAACATTATTCATAATTAAAGCACGTTCTCCATTTGTTTGGATAGAAACGATATCGCCATCTTTTAAACCATATGTTTCTGCTGTTTCAGGATATAAATGAATATGCCGTGCAGCTATAATAACACCTTCTGTAATTTCTACTTCACCTTTAGGTCCTACTAATTTTCCTCCAGCAGATTCTTTAATATCTCCAGAATTTCGAATTGGAGGATTCAGACCTACTTTTCTGGCATCAGTAAAAGATAGCTCCAGTTGTGTATATTTACGCAAAGGACCGATGATCCTTAATTTCATCTCACCTTTAGCAGTTACTAAAGTAATCTGCTCTTCCGAAGAATACTGTCCCGGTTGTCCAATATATTTTTTGGGGTGTAATTCAGACCCTTCACCAAATAAAATGTTCATATGCTCGCGGCATAAATGAGCATGACGTGCAGAAACTCCTAATACTAACGGAAATTGCATTTTATTCACCTCGAAGAAAATTTTTTAATATAAAACTTATCTTACTTATTTTAACATATCATAGAAGTTTTTACCATTCTGAAGTTAAGTAAAATAAAAACAAATATGAATAGAAAATTAAAAATATCCGGCAAATTTTTGCCGGATATTTTATACGGTTATTATTATCAGAGAAAGAAATTTTTAATTAATGTTTTGACAAATATTCATCAATTGCCAGAGCTGCTTTTTTACCGGCTCCCATAGCAGAAATTACTGTTGCCGCACCAGTAACTATATCGCCACCGGCAAAAACACCAGGAATAGATGTAGCACCTTCTTCATTAGCAACAATATTGCCGCGTTTATTAGTTTCCAGTTCAGGTGTTGTTTGTTTAAGTAAAGGATTAGGCCCTTGGCCTATCGCCATAACTACCATATCAACATCAAGAACATATTCTGAACCTTTGATTTCTACAGGAGAGCGCCGTCCTGATGCATCAGGTTCACCTAATTCCATTTTCAACACATTCCATACCATTAACCCAGCCCTTATCATTTCCGAGAATACGGGTAGGATTATTGAGCAGTCTCAGTTCAATGCCTTCCTCTTTAGCATGGCCTATCTCTTCTTTGCGAGCCGGCATTTCGTCTTCGCTGCGGCGATAAACTATATATACCTGTTCAGCGCCAAGACGTTTTGCTGTACGCGCGGCATCCATAGCAACGTTTCCAGCACCGACAACGGCAACATTTTTACCTACATATACAGGAGTTGCAACATTAGGAAATTGGTATGCACGCATTAAATTAACTCTAGTAAGAAATTCATTTGCAGAATAGACTCCATTTAAATTTTCGCCATCTATATGCATGAAATGTGGCAATCCAGCACCTGTACCTACATAAACGGCACTGAATCCTTCTTCATCCATTAATTCTTTGATGGTGAAGGTTCTGCCAATGACGGCATTAGGGATTATTTTTACCCCCAAATCTTTTAAGGCGTCAATTTCGTGTTTTACAATTTCTTTCGGCAAGCGAAATTGTGGAATACCATACATTAAAACTCCACCTGGAGCATGAAGAGCCTCATACATAGTAACATCATAGCCCATTTTCGCAAGATCTCCTGCAGCTGTTAAACCTGAAGGACCACTGCCAACAATTGCTATCTTTTATCTTTTGATGAATCTATATCAGTTTTGGTGATATCAATTCCCTGCTCACGAGCATAATCTGCAACAAAGCGTTCGAGACGTCCGATAGCAACGGATTCTCCTTTGATACCTAAAACGCATTTACTTTCACACTGATTTTCCTGAGGACAAACGCGTCCGCAAACAGCTGGTAAACTATTTTTACGTTTCAGGATAGTTATAGCTTCATTTAATTTACTTTGAGCAATAGCTTGAATAAAAGCTGGTATTTCTACATTAACCGGACAACCTTCAACACAGCGCGGTTTAGGACAATTTAAGCAACGCTGTGCTTCATCGATAGCAGTTGCCATATCATAACCAAGCGCTACCTCTTCAAAATTTTTATTTCTTATATCAGCCGGTTGTTCCGGCATAGGATTTCTCATTCCTCCACGCATTTGCAATGACCTCCGCAGCTATATTCAAGCATTTCCTGACCTTTATACATTTGCTGACGCTGAACAAGATTAGCAAAATCTACTAAATGTGCGTCAAATTCCGGGCCGTCAACACATGCAAATTTATTTTCATCCCCTACCCTGACACGACACCCACCGCACATTCCGGTTCCGTCAACCATAATAGTATTTAAACTTGCAGTAGTCGGTGTTCCATAGGGTCGGGTAGTTTCTGCAACATTCTTCATCATAATAACAGGTCCAATAGCCAAGACTAAATCAATTTTTTCACCGGCTTCAAGCATTGCTTTCAGAGGATCTGTAACAAAGCCTTTCTGACCAGCACTTCCATCATCAGTAGTAATAATCAATTCATCACTGACAGCTTCCATTTTTTCTTTAAAAATAATCAGATCTTTATTGCGGGCACCGATAATAGAAATGACTTTATTACCCAATTTATGATAAGCACGAGCAATGGGATAAACCGGTGCAACGCCGATACCGCCACCAACGCAAACAACCGTACCGAATTTACCCATATGTGAAGGCATTCCTAATGGGCCAAGAACATCTAAAATTTCATCACCAACAATAAAAGTTTCACAAAGATGTGTTGTAGTATTGCCTACTGTTTGCACAATCAAAGTTATTGTCCCTTTTTTTCGATCAAAATCAGCTATAGTCAAAGGGATACGTTCGCTGTTTTCATCTGTACGAATCATAACAAATTGACCGGGTTGGCATTTATGAGCTATCATTGGCGCTTCAATAATAAATTCATAAACAGCAGGTGCTAAATTGTTTTTTACAAGTATTTTGCCACTCTCGTCACTCCTAAAGTTTTTTTGCTTTATCTAGTTAAGCGATGGCCTCGCATATTGGCCTCCGCATAAATTTTTTCTACATCCATTTCCAACAGTTCGCCATTTTTCATTAAAACTTTACCGTTGACAATAACTGTATCAGCATCAGTTGCGCTTGCAGCATAAACCAGTAAAGAAACACGATCATGGCGTGGATACCAATAAGGCTTCTGCATATCGTAAAGAACAATATCAGCTTTCTGACCTACCTCAATCTCTCCTACATCAGTAAATCCCAAAGCCGAAGCACCTTGTTTAGTTGCCAATTTTAAAGCTTCCTGGGCGGGAATAAGCAATGGATCACCGCTTATTCCTTTATGAAGCATAGCTGCCAGACGGCACTCTTCTAAAAGATCCAAATTATTATTGCTGGACGTTCCATCAGTACCTAAACCGACTATAATACCACGTTTAAGCATTGCCGGCACTGGAGCAATACCGCTGGCCAGCTTTAGATTGCTCTGCGGATTATGTGCTACACGGACTTTTTTATCAGCCATTATATCCAAGTCTGCTTCACTTACATGCACGCAATGTGCAGCTAAAGTTCCGCAATCAAACATATCTAAACTATTCATTAGTTTTATAGGTGTCATATTGTGCTCTTTTACACAATCGCTTACTTCTCCTGCCGTTTCACATAAATGCATATGAATTTCCGCATTCAATTCACCGGCTTTAGCTACAACTTTCTTTAAATATGGGACAGGACAAGTATAGGGAGCATGAGGACCAAACATTACTCTAATACGGCCATCAGCTTTTCCATGCCAGTTTTTAAAAGCATTTCATTATCCTGCAGTTTTTCATCAGCATCTGGTGTAAGTCCAACCAGACCACGGCTTAAAGAAGCACGAATACCAGTTTCATTCACTGCCTGGGCAACTTTATCCATTGCAAAATACATATCTGCAAAACATGTAGTTCCTGTTTTAAGCATTTCTGCGATTGAAAGCATTGTGCCCCAATAGATATCTTCATCATTTAATCCCGCTTCTGCAGGCCAGATTTTATTTTGCAGCCAGTCCATCAATACCATATCGTCTGCGTAACTGCGCAATAAAGTCATAGCAGCATGTGTATGAGTGTTTACCAGACCAGGCACTGCAATCTTATCAGAAGCATTGATTATTTCAGCATTTTCAAAACCTGTTGGCATTTCTTTGCTGATAACACTGATAGTGTCATTATCAATGCCTAAAAAATATTTTTCGTTATCGGGAGCAGAAATTATTTCTACATTTTTTATTAGTAATTTACTCAAGTACGTCATCTCCCTTTTCTATTTGTCGTTTAGAATAATGCTGCTTGTAGAAATCATGCATTATAGCAATGTCTGATTCCGGTAATAATTTAGCACCGCCCATAGTTTCACAAATACAATAAATATGTGCTGCTTTCTCAACTATTTCAGCAGTCATTAAAGCAGTTTCTAAAGAAATTCCCCAGCATACAACTCCATGGTTAGCTAGTAATGCAGCTTTTTTATTTTGTAAAGCTATTAAGGCATTTTCAGCTAATACTTTTGTTCCCGGTAACGCATATTCGGCAACGTCCACACTACCGCCTATTATTTGCACCAGATCTTCAATTAACGCCGGTATCGATCTATGCAGCGCAGCGCAGGCACTGGCATAAACACTATGTGTATGAACTATGGCTTGTGCTGCAGGTATAGCATTATAGATTGCCAGATGCAGAGGTGTTTCTGATGAAGGAATCAAAGCTCCCTTTATTTTATTACCTTGCATATCCACAACAACAATATCTTCAGTATTTAAGCTGTCATAACTACGTCCAGATGGTGTTATTGCACAACGTGAAGTATCTATTTTTATACTTAGGTTTCCCCAAGATCCTGCAATCATTTTTTGCTCGACCATTTTTATGCCTGCAGTAACTATTTGTCTACGAGCCGCATCAATAATGAGATCATCCTGCAAGATTAACACTTCCTTTAGGCCTGGTGCAGATATGTTTCCTGTTCCTGCGTTAACTTATCAATACCTACACCCATAGCTTGTAATTTAAGCGCAGCAATTTCTGTATTCAACTCTTCTGGTAAAACATAAAGTTTATTTTCAAGTTAATTTTTATGTTCCAACAGATATTTCATTGCTAAAAATTGCATCGCAAAAGAAAGATCCATTACTTCTACAGGGTGTCCATCGCCGCAGGCCAGATTTACAAGACGGCCTTCTCCCAATAAATTTATTTTGCGGCCATTTGACATCGTGAAAGTTCTGATATTTTTTCTAACCTCATACGACGGTTCTACAGTTAATTCTTCAAGATGCTTGATGTTTATTTCAACATCGAAATGACCAGCATTGCTAAGAATGGCTCCATCTTTCATAACAGCAAAATGTTCTTTTGTGATAACATCTTTACAGCCGGTAACGGTAACAAAGAAATCGCCATATTTAGCAGCTTCCTGCATAGGCATTACTCTGAACCCATCAAAAACAGCTTCTATCCCTTTAATAGGGTCTATTTCAGTAACTATAACATTAGCTCCTAATCCTTTAGCACGCATTGCTACACCTTTGCCGCACCAGCCATAACCAGCAACGACTACTGTTTTTCCTGCAACAGAAAGGTTTGTAGTGCGCATAATACCATCCCAAGAAGATTGGCCAGTGCCATAACGATTATCGAAAAGATATTTGCAATAAGCATCATTAACTGCAATCATGGGGAAAGCCAACTTACCGTTATTGGATAAAGCCTTTAAACGATGCACGCCAGTAGTAGTTTCTTCACTGCCGCCAATAAGTTTGGCAACCAAATTTTTGCGTTCACCGTGCAGCATATTGACAAGATCCCCGCCATCATCAATGATAAGATCAGGCTCAACATCTAATGCTTTGCTGAGATACATATCGTATTCTTTATCAGTACAGTTATGGGTTGCAAAAACAGTAACACCGCTATCAGCTAACGCTGCAGCTACATCATCCTGAGTAGACAGCGGATTGCTGCCGGTTACCACTACATTAGCGCCAGCATTTTTGAGTACTTGGGCCAAATATGCAGTTTTCGCTTCTAAATGAATGGTAACTACCATATTCAAACCATTAAAAATTTGATTTTTACTATATTTTTCATTAAGAATATTGAGCAAAGGCATATGCTCCTTTACCCAAGAGATTTTTTGCTTTCCGGATGGTGCTAAAGCTATATCACGAATCATACTTTCCATAGTTAATATTAGTCCTCCTCTTGCAGTATTTTCTGCAATTTTTTTATATTTTCTATATATGGCGCAGATATAACACCATATTCTGTAATAATGCCGGTAATCAGTTCTCCCGGAGTGACGTCAAAAGCAGGATTAAAAACATTCACCTGCTGTGGTGCTGTTACCACACTATGAAGCAATCGTACTTCGTCAGCAGAACGTTCTTCAATAGGGATCTGTTTGCCAGTTTCTAAAGTAAAATCAAAAGTACTGATCGGTGCAGCAATATAAAATGGTATCTGATGATATTTTGCAGCCAATGCCACTCCATAAGTACCGATTTTATTTGCCGTATCACCATTGGCAGCAATTCTATCTGCGCCGACTATAACAGAGTCTATATGTTGAGTTTGCATAACCCAGGCTGCCATATTGTCGGTAATCAAAGTAACAGGAATATTATCTTCTATTAATTCCCAGGCTGTTAAACGCGCCCCCTGTAATAACGGTCGTGTCTCATCTGCGTATACCATCTCCAGCCGTCCATCTAAAAAAGCTTGTCTGACAACCCCCAAGGCAGTTCCCCATCCACAGGTAGCTAAAGCTCCTGCATTACAATGCGTGAGTATTCTGGCTTGCTGCGGCAATAATGCGGCCCCATAGATACCAATCCTTCTATTGACTTCAATATCCTCCTGATAAATTTTACAGGCTAAATTTCCCAATGAAGTTTCAATAGCTTTTAAAGATTGCTGTGCATTTATCATAGTAACAGCATGTTTATATATTTTTTCAACTGCCCAACCAAGATTAACTGCTGTCGGGCGAGTAGAAAGCAAAAAGTTTTTTATTTTTTTGAACTCTATTAAAAGAGTTTCCTGGCTGAAATCAGCATATCTTGATGCAAGCTCCTGCCATCCTAATACCATTCCAAAGGCCGCAGCCGCACCAATAGCAGGTGCTCCTCGTACTTCCAAACGTTTTATTGCTTCTCCTACTCTACGGTAATCTTTACAAAGAATAGTTATAATTTCTGATGGCAGCTTCGTCTGATCTAATAAAAGCAGGCTCTGTCCCTGCCATTCCATAGTTTTAACCATTTTTACAGGCTCCTTATAAAGTAAAACCACCAAATTCAGTCATACACTGCGGGCATCCACACTCCATACTATCAGCTTCATTAGCAGCAATAAAGGCGCTGATAAGCTGTTCCATATTTTTAATACTTTTATCCATAGCTTCAACTACTTCACTGTGAGAAAGAGGTGTCGGAGAAATTCCGGCAGCCATATTAGTAACTATGGAACAATTTGTATAACACATTTCTGCTTCTCTGGCCAGCAAGGATTCCGGCATATTAGTCATACCAACGAGGTCACCGCCCAACATTGCAAACATTTTTATTTCAGCAGCAGTTTCAAAGCGAGGTCCCTCAGTACATACATAGCAGCCTTTTTTATGAAAAATAATATCTGTTTTATATAAACAATTAATTACTTTGTCTCGTAATCTTGGACAGTAAGGATTGGTAAAATCAACATGAGCGACACCACGTTCTGGATTGTCGTAAAAAGTATTGATACGGCTTTTCGTAAAATCTAAAACCTGATCACATACAACGAAATGTCCGGGTTCCATATCAGGATTTAAAGATCCAACTGCAGTAGTCGCAAAAATTTCTTCTGTACCGAGACTTTTCAGTGCCCAGATATTTGCACGATAGTTTACTTTATGCGGAGCTGTTTTATGTCCCACACCATGACGGGTAATGAAAATTACCTGATTGCCGCACATTGTTCCAATATTACATAAAGCTGCTCCATAAGGAGTTTGAATCACCTTTTCCTCAAAACATTGTAACGTTTCCGGACTATAGATTCCTGTTCCACCTATGATTGCTATTTTACGCATATTGTCCTCCTTAGTGTTTATTATTCAAATCATCAATAATCTTTATCAAATCTGGCATTTCTTTCAGAATATACGTTGGATTACCTTCATCAAGCATTTCCTGCCAGTCAAAGCTGGTATAACTAACAGCTGCCGTACCATAACAGCCTGCCGCCTGTCCACTTTGTAAATCAAAAGGACTGTCGCCTATACAAAGGCATTCTTCAGCTTTCAGTTTAAGAGCGCTCAAGGCTTTCTCCATTGGTTCTGGATGTGGTTTATGATGTTGGCATATATCACATCCAATAACCGCTTCTATATAGGTTTCCAACCCCATACACTGCAAACCGCGTTTGGCCATTGGTACCTTTTTGGAAGTAACAACAGCCATTTTTATTCCACGCTGCTGCAAAACAGACAATGTTTCTTTAACCCCTGGAAACGGTTTAATAAGCTCATCGTGATATTTTAGATTGAACTCTCTATAAACTGCACATAATGTTTCTACCTGATTTTTATCTACATAATTTTCCATAGCACTGCGTAACGGCAGCCCAAAATATTTCACCAACTCTGCACGTGGCATCTTTTTATTCAAGCAAACTGCAAAGCTGTGTTCAAATGCTTGGATTATCAAATCGATAGTATCGATCAATGTTCCATCTAAATCAAATAAAATACCGCGTATCTTCACAAACTTCTCCTTATATATTTTATATCTTATCATCTTATAATAACATAAAAGCCTTATAAAATAAAGAATTCAAGCATTTTATAAAGAAAAAGACCACTCTTTAGAAGAGCGGTCAAAAGTTATTGTTTTTTAGGAAATACGACTTGTTTCGGGCCAAGTTCAGCATTTTCCGGAATTAAAACTTCGTTAAAGCTTATTCCGCGAGTATGAGCAGTGTGGCTCCATTCATGATCATGCCTGTGAATATACCCCAGTACAGTAATAGGTATCCAGCTGTAAATAAAGAGCGGATACAATAAAAGGTACATCCATGATTTAAAAGAAGCATGAATTTTAAAAAGTACAATCATAGGAAAAATATACTGACCTATACCTATCAGCGTCCAAACTTCTAACGGTAGAATAGCATATAAGACATTTGTATAGAAAGGATAAAATTGATAGATATAACTGCAAATGACAAAAAAAGTAGAAATAAGTAAGAAATACGGTTGGAATAAATTGATTATTCCATCAAGAACAACGATATTTCTTTCCTTAATGCCTTTTACAAACAATTTACCGATATAACGGTTTGCTACATCAAAATGCCCTTGAGCCCAACGTTTACGTTGATTCCAGGATTGCATAAAAGTAAGAGGCTTTTCATCATAGACGATGGCATCATGTGCCCAAGTAGTAGGTATACCTTCCAACAAAGCTTTCATTGTAAATTCCATATCTTCTGTAAGGCATGTAGCACCCCAGCCATGTCTGCGCAATATATCTGTAGAAATACACATACCAGTGCCGCCAAGACAGCTCGATAAACCGATATTATATTTAGCTAAATGCCATACATGGTTTACGACCCAGAAAGAAATAGAAAATACTCCTGAAATCCAGGTATCATTAGGATTTTTAGAGTCCAAATATCCCTGAATTAATCGTTCGCCTTTACATAAACGGCTGTTCATTTCTCTTAAAAAGTTAGGATGAACTAAATTATCTGCATCAAAGACACAAACAGCATCATATTGACGTTCCATTTCAAAAAGCCTTTGGAACATCCAATCCATTGCAAATCCTTTGCCTTTTTCATTATCATTAAAGCGTTCATAAACGATTGCTCCTGCTTGACGGGCAATTTGCGCTGTATTGTCTTTACAGTTATCTGCAACTACAAAAATATCATATAAATGATCAGAATAATTGAGCAGATGCAGATTCTCGACCAATTGACCGATAACTTGCTCTTCATTGTGTGCACAAACGATCATAGCAAAAGTTTTTTGCTCATCATAAATTTTTTCTTCTGGTCTGCGGCCAAAAAGGCCAAAGAAAGAAAGCGTAAAATAATAGATCGTGAAGAATACAATTAAAAGCTGCAACGGAATCATGATCAAGTCAAAATAGGTACTCATCAAAAATCTCCTTGCTTTCTAAAAATATTTACTGCTTGTTTAGCATTTTTGCATAAACACAGTTAATAATCCCAGCTAACGAATAGGTAAACATGGCCGCAAAAGGCCATGCTGAAAGGTTTACATAAAGTAAATATATGCCAACAGCAGCAGCAACAATTACCGGAGGTAAAAACATTGGATTTCCTTTACCTTTAAAATCCGGAAATTTTACATTACTATACATAATACAACCAATTACAAAAGTTAGAATTGCAACAAAATAAGTGGAAAAGGAATAATCAGAAAGAACATACGTTGCTAAAACACAGGCTCCCGCAGGAATCGGCATGCCTTGAAAATATCCCTTTACCTCACCAACATTTACATTAAATCTTGCTAAACGCATAGCACCACAAATTGTAAAAATGGAAGCAATGAGTTTTCCAAGTAAACCTAAATCTGTCATACCATATTGATAAATAAGAATAGCAGGAGCGACACCAAAAGAACCTAAATCACATAAAGAATCCAGTTCTTTACCAAATTCCCCGCCTCCTACTCCTAAAAAGCGAGCAGCTCTTCCATCCATAGAATCTGCAATAACAGCCAATATTATAAATATAGCTGCTCTGGAAAAATTGCCTTCAAATGTATCAAAAATAGATAACACGCCAAATGTTAAACTTAATGCACTAATGCTGTTAGGTATGATACGACGATAATTCATCTTTTAATGAACCCTCCCGATCAGAGAAACTCCTCCAACTACTGAATCACCTTTTTTTACAAGAATTTCAACATTTTTTGGTAAAACGAGTTCAGTACTTGATCCAAATTTAATCATACCATAACATTCGCCTTGTTTCAAATTATGACCTAAAGTCACCCACGATACAATACGACGCGCCAGTAATCCTGCAACCTGAATAACCAAAACTCTCATCTTATCGTTTTGAACTCCAATAGCATGACGTTCATTTTCAAAAGAGGCAGATTTTTTATATGCCGGCACAAACTGCCCACATGTATAACGCTGGTATTTTATTTCACCATTAACAGGGCTGCGATTGACATGCACATTAAAAACGGAAAGGAAAATAGTAACCTTTATAGCATCTTCATTTAAATATTCTTCATCATAAAAGTCTTCTATTGCCATTACTGTTCCATCTGCAGGAGAATAAATAATAGAGTCATCTGATTGTGTAGGACGATTGGGATTACGGAAAAAATAAATAAAAAATAGCATTAACACTGCAGGAACTACGGCCCATATTAAACTACCCCAATAACCTACAGCAAAAGTAATAATAGCAAAAGCAAATATGAACGGATGACCGTCTTTGACTATATTCATAGAGAGTCCCTCTCTTTCGGCAAGTTTAAGAAAAGAAAAAGAAAACAATAATGTGATGAACCTTTAGTTCATCACATTATTATAATACAGCCATATCTTTTTGTCCATTTTTATTTCATTTGGAACAAATTACTTTAATAACAAATTTAGGTAAAGCAAGCATTCTTGTAAAACGGCTCGGTTGTTTGTAGAGCCTAAAAAGCCATTCCAAAGAATATTTTTGCATCCATAACGGTGCACGTTCCATTTTTCCGGCCAACACATCAAAACTACCGCCTATTCCCATAGTAATATAAGGTTTTAGCTCTTGAAGATGTGTCTGAAGCCATTTTTCCTGTTTAGGGGCTCCCAACGCAATAAATAAAATCTGTGCGCCGCTATTATTAATGGCATCTATTATAGACTTGTTATCACTGTCTTTAAAATAACCATCCCTGCATCCAACTACAGTTACACCAGGATATAAACTTTCTGCTTTTTTCTTTGCAGCTTCAGCTATACCAGGCGACGCGCCAAAGAAAAAAACTCTATAACCTTTCTCAGCAGCCAGATTAAGTAAACGATTAAATAAGTCAAACCCTGCAACTCTCTCCGGCACAGCATATCCTAACTGTCTGCCTGCCCAAACGGTACCGGCGCCATCAGGCAGGACTAAATCGGCAACATTAGTTAAGATATTTTTATATTCTGCATCGTCTTGACACATCATAATAATTTCTGCGTTAGCAGTAACTACAAATGAGTGCTTTTGTTCTTGTATCTTATCATCAAGATATTGAACAGCCGCATCCATACTATATGGGTGCACAGGTACATCCAAAACCTGAATAGCAGTAATTTTTTCCATCAGCAACAACCTTTATTGAATATATAGATCAATAATATTTGCATTTTTATCAATGCATTTGTATTTGTAAACAGGACGACCTACACTGCCTCGATGAAGATCAAGGCTCAATAGTTTCAAGGATTTAAGAAATTCCAAATATTTACGGATTGAAACACGTGAAATACCAACTTTAGCCGAAATTTCTTCTGTAGTAAACATTCCGTCGATTTTAATAATTTCAGACCAAACAGTATTTAAAGTATTCTTGTCCAAACCTTTCGGTAAAGTAACTTCTACATCTGTATCCTGATGAATGATAGTTTTGTCAAGTTCATCCTGTTTAAGGATGGACTGTTCTTCAACCAAGTTATAGCGGCTCTTATAATTATTTAACGCCAGATTAAATCTTTCAAATTCAAAAGGTTTTATAATGTAGTCAAATGCTCCTAACCGCAGTGCTGCTTTAATCTTATCTTTATCATTGGCAGCGGATACAATAATGACATCGACATCATATTCCTGTTCTCTGATTTTTGCCAGCAGCTGCAGACCATCCATTCCTGGCATAAAAATATCAAGAATGACAAGATTGTACTCTTTAGTCTGCATAATTTTCAAAGCTTCATCACTGTTGCGAACGATATCACATAGTTGAAAACCTTTGATTTGGGTCAAATAATGTTCGTGAAGCTTCCCTACCATCGGGTCGTCTTCTACTACTAAAACTTTGATCATGATGTTTTCACCGTCCTTACGATTGGTAATCTTATGGTAAACGTGGTACCTTCGCCTACGGTTGATTCAACCTCGATAGTACCTTTTAAATGGGTAACTGTCTGTTTTATTAAAAAAAGTCCGATACCGCGTCTGGGCCCCTTACTAGAATAACCTTTTTCAAAGATAGTTTCAAGTTTATTTTCAGGAATACCAGGTCCGGAGTCTTCAACCATGACCATTATTTCATTATCAAAGGTTAAAATACTCAGATTTACAATTCTTTCACTGGGATGATCACGCAGAACATCAAAAGCATTTTCAATCAAGTTGCCAATAATAAGAATCAGCTCCTGTACTGTAGGACGAATAAATTCGGTTGTAAGTTCGCTTTCATCTGTTAAAGAAAACTCGATATCTAATTCTCTTGCCCTGCTGATTTTCCCTAAAATAAAACCTGCTAATGTAATATCTTTTAATCTGGTGACTACATAAGCAGCTTCAGCCTGCCGGTTATTGGCAATTTCCATCGTAAACTGTTTTAACTCGTCATAAGCTTTCATATCAATCAAACCCATGATAACATGCATTTTATTCATAAATTCATGTGTCTGAGCTCTTAGTGCATCAGCATAATTACGTACACCAGTCAACTGATTAGCCAATTCTTCTAATTCCGTTTTTTTACGAAATGTTATAATGGCACCACCGATATGTCCATTGTCAAATAACGGAACAAGAGTTGCGATAAATAGAACAGAACCTACCTGTACCGGCATATCCAATGTTGCTCTTCCCTCTTTTAAAACAGTATCCAGCGTTAATCCGTTCATAACTGTTTCAAGCGGTTTGCCTAGAAGTGTGTGTGGATTAGGTATTCCTGCCTGAGCAAACAAAAACTCTGATTCAGTATTAATCAAAGTTATTTCAGCATCTTTATTGATTGCAACAACACCCTCTTTTACAGAATTAAGCAATGCATTGCGTTCTTGTAACAATGTGGCAATATCTTCAGGCTCTAATCCAAATAAAGTAGCTTTTACATGACGTGCTAAAAAAACAGCACCGCCTATACCTACAAACAAACCAAATAAACTTGCCAGAAAAATCAGCAGAACTGATTCTACTGTCAAATCCTGAATCATTTTAGGTGATACTCCAGCTACAATATAGCCAACAACAGTATTACGGTCATCGCGAATGACCCCTACTGCCTTTTCATTAAAAACTGAAGTATCATACCAGTTTAGATTAGTACTCAGTCCCTGTTCAGCCACTATCTGACGCGCTTCATCTTCAAATCCGTCTATCGAAGTAGGATTGTGAAATACCCGTATATTTTTATTGCGGTCTAAAATAATAATACTGGCTTTACATGACTTGGCCGCCATGTTAACGACATTATTCAGAGTTTCATTGGTATTATTGATATCAGTTTCATATGTCAGCGAACGGATTACAGCTGGCGAATGAGAGAGTAAAGTAGTAATACTGACAGCATTTACACTTATACGTTCATCAACGACACCGGAAACTCTATGAGCTATAAGCAAACTGGCAGGCAATAATGATGCAACTATAACAAACGTTATCAGAAGAACTATTTTTTGTGATAAGGTGAATTTATTTGTTCCGTTTTTATATGTCATACTTTTCACCTCACCAAAAATTCTTTTGCCACTGTTTATAGCATAAACTACTTTTTAAAGTTTTTACAATTAACTTTACTTAAATTATTACATAATTTATATTTTAATATCTAAATTTTAGCAACATCTGAAGGAACTGTCAAAATTGAATGCCAGGATTTCGTTCTAAAATCCAGTTCAATGACCATTCGTTATTAACAAGAATAACAGGTCTGTCTTTTGGTCATATACAAGCATACCGCTATCCAGTCCTTTAATATTATCAATAAGCTTTTTATCTTCCGCATAAACCCAACGGGCAACGGTATAAGCAAGCTGATTCATCAAAAGCTGGGCACTGTATTCATTGATAAGCCGATATTCCAATACTTCCAGCTGAAGAACACCAACAACACCAACAATAAAGCTTTCGATGCCGATATCCTTTTGTTCAAAGACCTGAATAGCGCCTTCCTGTGCCAATTGAGTAATTCCTTTGACAAATTGTTTCCGTTTCAGCGAATCCTTTGGCTGCACTCTGGCAAAAATTTCCGGCGGAAAAACAGGGAAATCCTCAAATTGGACTTTCATTTTTTCATCGCTTAAGGAATCACCGATTCCAAAGATACCCGGATCAAAAACGCCTATAATATCACCGGGATAAGCTTTTTCTACGATAGTTCTTTCCTGAGCCAAAAACTGCTGTGGCTGTGAAAGTTTAACCACTTTTCCTCCCTGTTTGTGATAAACAGACATCCCTTTTTCAAAGACGCCGGAACAAATACGCATAAAAGCGATTCTGTCACGATGAGCTGGGTTCATATTAGCCTGAATTTTAAAAACAAATGCAGAAAATTCTTCTGTAGAAGGATCTAAAATTTCACCATTCTGCAAAATTCTTGGCTGTGGCTGTGGAGAAAGCTCTAAAAATTTCTCTAAAAAGCTGCGAACACCAAAATTAGTCATAGCACTGCCAAAAAACAGCGGTGTCAGTTCGCCATTATTTACACGCGTCATATCAAATTCATCGCCTGCCAGATCAAGAAGTTCAATATCATTGCACAAATTATCATATAACTCTTGCCCTAATGCCTCAATAATCTGAGGGTCATCAAGAGAACCGGTAGTAGATTTTAAAATTTTAGAACCATGGCTATTATCATCCTCAAAAAGTTCGATCTGCTTTTTGATACGGTCATAAACGCCCTTATAATTACCATCAATGCCAATAGGCCAATTAATTGGGTAAGCATGAATACCAAGAACCTGTTCTAGCTCTGCCATCAAATCAAACGGATTTCTTCCATAACGGTCCAATTTATTAACAAAGGTAAAAATTGGCAGTTTTCTGCGATGGCAAACCCAAAACAGCTTTTTAGTCTGCGGTTCAACACCTTTAGCAGCATCAATAAGCATTACAGCACTGTCTGCGGCCATCAGGGTTCTATAAGTATCTTCCGAGAAGTCCTGATGTCCAGGAGTATCAAGAATATTTACGCGGTGCCCAGCATAATCAAACTGCAAAACAGAAGATGTTACGGAAATACCACGCTGTTTTTCAATTTCCATCCAGTCCGAGACTGCATGTTTATTACTTTTTCGCGCTTTTACTGATCCTGCTAGATGAATAGCCCCTCCATATAGCAACAATTTTTCAGTTAAGGTTGTTTTACCAGCATCAGGATGAGAAATAATGGCAAAAGTGCGCCTTTTCTCAATTTTCTCCAACAATTCCTGCATATTATCCCCCTAATTATTCTTTATTCTGCATCTCATATAAACGATATGCATCTATTATTTGTTTCAAAACATATTCAGGTACCGGTGTTTCTGTTTCTATTTGCCCTTTCATATTGAACCGGAAGGCAATATCGTTAAACTTTTCGCCGCCATAGGTTTCGCAGCTAAAAGTTGTACGCATAAACTCATCTTTAAAAGTACAATCTTTCAAGGAATTCTTTTTGCGTTCGGAATCCCATTCAGTATAAATGCTGAATAATCTCCGCTGTGCTTCTTCTGGGATTTCTTCACTTGTAACAACAGTTTCTTCTAACGGAGTACAGTCAAGATTTTTATATATTGTGCCATCTTCCAAAGTAATACTCACTGTCATCACATAATCTTTTTCAGAAAAAACTGCTGTTTTAATGCGCCATTTGTCTTTCCATCTTTTTATACAATCAGAGCAGATAAAATGCACATCTCTAATACTGTTACTCATAAAATTGTCACGATAATATAATTCTTCAGCAGGAACGAATTTATTATCACAATTACTGCAAACCAAAGGCAGCGTACGAATCATAGGTGTGAACCTCCTTACCCACAGACAAAATAAGCCTTTACGGGGGTTACCCGTAAAGGCTGGCGATCCGAAATGGTCGGAGCGGCGGGATTCGAACCCACGACCTCTTCCACCCCAAGGAAGCGCTCTACCAAGCTGAGCCACGCCCCGAATCACAATGAGTATTATACCCATCCTGCATATAAAAGTCAAGCAATATTTTAATTTCAGCTATGTTCCTTTTCCCGGGCGCCATTAAGATCTAACTTAAGAATATGAGCAGTACTGCGCTGACCATATTTTTCAAAAGCGTCGGTCATTGCTGCAGCAATTATATCACAGTCTTTTTCTGGATCAACATAGGCCATCAAAGTAGATCCAGCTCCACTAATAATAGCTCCATAAGCACCGTTCGCTTTGGCTGCCTCAAAAACAGCCTCTGTACCTGTAATCAAGGGAATTCTATAAGGCTGATGCAGACGATCTTCTAAGGCAGCATTAAGATATTGATAATTGCCGCTCATCAACGCTCCAACATAAAGTGCAGTACGACTGGCGTTGAAAACAGCATCCTGATGAGGAATGTGCTGTGGTATTGCCTGACGTGCCTTATGCGTGGAAAGAGGCTGGTCAGGTACAACGGCTATAAAACGAAGCTCTTTTTGCGGCAGAAAACGCAGTGAATGTGCCCCTGATCTATCCATATAACTGATTGTAATACCGCCTAAAAGTGCCGGGGCCACATTATCAGGATGTCCTTCGATTTCCGTAGCATAATTTAAAAGCCGCTCTTTAGTTAAAGTTGATCCAGTAAGCAGATTAGCCGCTACAAGTCCGGCAACTATGGCAGTAGAACTGCTGCCCAAACCTCGTGATAATGGGATTCGGTTCTGCATCGTTACTTTAAGGCCAATTCTAGTACCTCTAACTTCATTCCAAACCTTCAAAAATGACAGAAATGCTAAATTTCTGCCACCGGCCCGCAATCGATCTTCGCCTTCGCCAATAACCTCTAAAGCAAACCCAGGAGTATCTAAAATTTCAAAAGTAAAATCGTTATACAAGTTGCAGGCTAAACCCAGGGAATCATATCCCGGTCCGCAATTAGCTGATGTAGCAGGAACAATAACAGTTATTTTATTTTTCATATCAAAATTACTCCAGGTCGTGATCTTCAACACGAATAACACTGCAAACCTTTTCAACGATCGGCAGAGCTTTCAATGTTTGTACCGCCATTTGTAAATTTAATTCAGAGACATCATAAGTAATAACGACTAATTCCGCAACACCCTTGACTTTACTCTTTTGTACAACATTTTTTAAGCTTACATTCTGCGCTCCAAAAGCAGCAGCAATAGCAGCTAAAACACCGGGCTTATCCTGTACATGTAACCGTATATAACAGGGAGACATCATATTCTCCAAACTGCAGAGATGTTTTTCATCAAAGCAGGTACAATTAATACGTCCGTTCGATTTATGAATAATATTACGTGCAACATCAATTATATCGCCGCATACCGCACTTGCTGTAGGCATTTTACCAGCTCCACGGCCCATGAACATCGCATCTCCGATAGCATCACCTGTAACAAAAATGGCATTGAATACATCATTTACACCAGCTAAAGGATGAGATACCGGCAGCATCGTCGGACGCACACAAACGCTAATACCATGTTCAGCATTATTTTTAGCAATAGCTAAAAGCTTAATTGCATAACCGAGCTCTTTACCATGTTCAATATCGCATAGATCCAGCCCGTCAATACCTTCTACTAAAACGTCACTTAAATCAATACGCGTATTAAATGCTATTGACGCAAGAATAACAAGTTTTCTGGCTGCATCCAAGCCACCAACATCTGCGGTAGGATCAGATTCTGCATACCCCTTTTCCTGCGCTTCACGCAGAACATCAGCATAATCCATATTTTCCTGCGACATTTTTGTCAGCATATAATTGGTAGTGCCATTAACAATACCCATTACAGAAGTAACTTTATTAGCGGCCAAACAGGATTTTAAGGGTCTGATAATAGGAATACCGCCGCCTACACTTGCTTCAAACATAAAATCCACTTTATTTTCTTCTGCTAATGGAAATAATTCCTTACCGTATTTTGCTAAAACATCTTTATTAGCCGTTACAACATTCTTTTTATGTTCTAAAGCAGCGGCAATGTATTCCTTCGCCGGATGCTCACGGCCTATAAGCTCAACTACGATATCAATTTCAGGATCTTCAACAATATCTTCGATTTTGTCTGTTAACTGATATTTTTCTGATAATTCTTTAGCTTTTTTCATATCACGGACTAAAATTTTAGATACATGGATTGGAACACCGACTTTTTTTTCTATCTCAGCAGTATTTTCTTCTAAAACAGTCAATACACCGCTGCCCACTGTTCCTGCACCTAAAAGCCCGACTTTAATGCACTCTTTCACAATATCCCCTCCAAGGTTAAAAGCGCATCAACGGATATAACTTAAACTTGGCCTAAAACTTCCAAACGTTTCACTCCGTCGATCATACGCAATTTATCTAATAAGGCTTCCAAATCAATTGTAAGGTCTTTTGTTTCAATAGAAATAGTGGTATTTGCAACCCCCTGCAAAGGGATACCCTGGTTAATAGTCATAATGCTGCCGGAATCACTGGCAACAGTGTTTAAAACTCTGGAAAGGACACCAGCTTTATGTTCAAGCAACAAGGATAAGGTAATAATTTTCTCTTTGCTGGCTTCATAAAATGGGAATACATAATCTTTATATTTGTAATAAGCACTGCGGCTTAAGCCCATTCTTTCAACAGCTTCATTAATAGTTTTGATTTCACCGCGTTTTAAAATTTCTTTTACTTTAATAGTTTTTTTGATTGCTTCCGGTAAAATTTCTTCACGCACTAAGTAAAAAGTAGATTTGTCAGACATTGATATCGTCCTCCCTTTTATTAAATGTCCATATGGTTTTTACATGTGTTTTATTATATCATTGTTTCGTGGTAAAAGCCATATGTTTTAAGATTTTCTTATAAAAATAGAAAAACAGCCGTTTTTAGTACATAAATACGGCTGTAATCAATATTATTATTTTTTTTGTAGATCTTTTGCATTACCTTGTTTTATTTTACTTTCTGTACCATTCAAAAGTCTTTTAATATTTTCTGCATGACGTATAACAACAAATCCTCCTGCTACGACAGCAAAAATTACTAACGGCTGAGAGTAACCAAAATAATAAGCAAAAATCGGTGTACAAATGGCAGCTACAACAGACCCCAGCGAAACATAGCGCGTAAGTAAAACCAAAATCAACCAGACTCCAAAGTTGGCAATGCAAACTTTAGGCATAAAATAAAGAATCAGTCCCAAACCGGTAGCAACACCGCGTCCACCCTTAAATCCTAAAAAGATAGAATAATTATGTCCGAGCAAAGCTCCGATACCGGCAGCAACCATTCCTCCCATTGCGTTATTGGTAAAATAAGCCACTAACGCTACAGCAAGAATCCCCTTCATCATATCGCATAAGAGTACAAAAAAAGCTGTTTTCCCACCTACAGTACGAAAAACGTTAGTTGTTCCTATATTTTTACTGCCATATTCTCTGATATCAATACCATGAGCAGCTTTTACTAACCATAACCCGCATGGTATCGAACCAAATACGTGACCTACAATGAAGCAAACAAGCCATACTAAGCCTTCTGCCATTTCTCCCCCACCTTATTCTTCTTCGTTTTTACCGCGAATGATCATTTGCAGCGGTGTTCCTTCAAAACCAAAAGCTTCGCGTAATTTATTTTCTAAATAACGTTGATACGAAAAATGCATGATTTCCGGCTCATTAACAAAAATAACAAATGTCGGCGGTTTGATTTTAACCTGTGTGGCATACAATATTTTTAATCGCTGACCTTTTTCGGTAGGCGGCGGATTGATTGCAATAGCGTCTTCAACAACCTGGTTAAGCACGCTGGTAGAAATACGCATAGCATTCTGCTCCGCTACATAATGAATAACCTCCGGCAGTCTGTGTATACGCTGTTTAGTCATTGCTGAAACAAAGACTACAGGAGCATACTGCATAAATACCAATTCCCTGCGCAGATTTTCTGTATAACGTAAGGTAGACGTATTATCTTTATCGTACAAATCCCATTTATTTACTACTAAAACAATCCCTTTACCAGCCTCATGTGCATATCCGGCAATTTTTTTGTCCTGTTCCGTAACACCGTCGATAGCATCTATAACCATTAAAACGACATCTGAGCGGTCTACAGCCCTTAATGAACGAATTATACTGTATTTCTCAATAGGCTCGTCTATACGTGCTTTACGGCGCATACCTGCCGTATCAATAAAAAGGAATTTCTGACCTTCTCGAATTACGGGAGTATCAATAGCATCGCGTGTGGTTCCAGCAACGTCACTTACGATAGAACGTTCTTCGCCTACTAAAGTATTAAAAATTGAAGATTTGCCAACGTTAGGACGACCAATCAAAGCCACTTTGATTTCATCCTCATTGCCGTCTTCACCATAAGCTGAGGTTTCAGGAAATTTTTCCACAACTGCATCCAGTAAATCACCCAGTCCAAGATGATTTGCAGCTGAAACTGGAATCGGTTCACCTATACCAAGATTATAAAACTCAAAAATTTCCATTTCCTGTTTCGGAGAATCAGCTTTATTGATAGCAAGAACTATTGGTTTCTTCGATTGACGCAGCATTTTAGCTACTTCTGCGTCTTCATGAGTAATACCAGCACGCGCATCACAAACAAACAAAATGACATCTGCTTCAGCAATTGCTATCTGTGCCTGCTGACGAATAGAAACAGCTATTTTATCAGTATTCATAATTTCGATACCGCCGGTATCTACCATCATGAATTCATTATCAAGCCATTCAGTATCCGCATACAATCGGTCACGAGTTACACCAGGAGTATCTTCAACTATTGAAATCCTGCTGTTAGCAAAAATATTAAATAATGTCGACTTACCTACATTTGGCCGACCTACGATAGCGACTATCGGTTTTCCCATAACATTCTCATCCTCACTCTCTAATGGTCGATTCCGTCACGGGAGCTGACGCCCTTATGGAAATAATGTTTTATTTCCTGCATATCCGTAACCAAATCGGCTATATCAATCAATTCTTCAGGCGCACCACGTCCTGTTGTAATGATCTCTGTCTTACCTTTATATTTTTTCAAAAAATCAATAACTTCCTCTAATGGCAGCATTCCTGTTGCCAAAACAATATTCAGTTCATCTAAAATCAGTAAATCTGCAGTATCTTCAATAAGAATTTTTTTTGCTTCTTCCCAGCCTTCACGAACCATTTTAAGGTCAATAGGATCTGGATTATGAAAATTTACGAAAGCATCGCGTCCAACCTGCCTCAGTAAAAAATGTGGAAGGTATTGTGCTGCCATAGCTTCACCATAATCAGGATCATCTTTGAGAAATGACAGCATGACCGTTTTGGCTCTGCCAGCAGCACGCAAAGCCACACCCAATGCCGCAGTAGTTTTTCCTTTCCCTGATCCTGTATAAACCTGCAGTAAACCATAATCTTTCATAATCGGCCTCCTACCTGCTAAGCAGCATAACCAACTCGCGTGCATTAACGGCGCGCTCTACTTTGCCGTCAAAAGCTTTTTTAAAGTCATCAAAGGACATATCATCTAAGAAAAAATTATCCTGATTCAAAACAACAGCAGGCAAAATAATTCTCTTCATGCCTTGGGCAGCATTTAAAATATCTTTACCAACTAATAATCCGGTAACATTGATAGTTTCACCGAAAAATTCGTTATTTACCGGGATAAAACTGTGTTTTGAACCAGTTTTATTATTAAAATTATCCAGCAGTGGCTGCAAAATTTTATAAGCACTGGTACCAACCGGTATCACTGCATTAACACTATGATTGCAAACATCAGTTTTGGCAGCGATCTGCTGCCATTCGTCAATAAAACTACGACTCAGACCAATGCCATTTTCGATTTGTGGAAATCCATCATACCATGATGCATCAGGGAGTTGTTTTTCTGCTAATAAATAAAACTCATCTCCCAGATAAACGAAGGATTTTCCAAATTTTTCGCGGCATTCCTGCTGCCATACAGTAACTTTATCAACTATAGCGGCAGCTTCAGGTTTAGAAAATAAGCGCATCGGTGTCAAATGTTCTCTATGCTTTGTAATACCAACCGGAACTACAGCCATTGTTTCCACCATAGGCGCTAAGGCTTCCAAATCACGATAGGTTTGTTCCAACACTTCTCCATCATTATAACCAGGACAGCAAACAATTTGTGTATGGATGGAAATTCCAGCTTCCACCAGTCTATTGATTTTTGACATCAATTCACCTGCAAAACGGTTATTCATCATTTGGCAGCGTACTTCTGGTCTTGTTGCATGTACGGAAATATAGAGCGGTGACATATGCGTCTTTATGATCTGTTCAAAATCTTCTTCCTTCATATTTGTAAGAGTAATAAAGTTACCATATAAGAAAGATAAACGATAATCGTCATCACGTACATATAATGATTCTCTCATACCAGGAATCATCTGATCTACAAAGCAGAATACACAGTTGTTATAACAAGTAGTAACCCCGTCAAAAACAGCCGCTTCAAATTCCAGTCCCAATTCTTCATCAGTATATTTTTCAATAACTATCTGGCGCTGTCGGCATTCCGAATCTTCAATCGTCAATACAATCTGTTCGTCTGCAACTAAATAGCTTAATTCTATAATATCGTGTACTGACACACCATTAACAGCACACAGTTTTTCACCGGCTTTGATTCCGGCATTTTCGGCTAAACTGTTACGGCGTACGGCACTAATGATTCCCTGCATAGTTTTCCTTTCTAAAAGCACAGTTTGGTATCTTAATATTATACATTATAATTTCAAATTTGACAAAACACACAAAAATCCCGTTCTTATTTGAAGAACGGGATAAACATACTATCTTTTTCTGACGGCACTTATTTTTGAAATATCATAATTACGGCCAAGTAAAAATTCACGTAATTCACCTGTAAAATATATTGGGGCGTTACGCAAAGCTTTCAGATCACTGGAACCTGTAAGCAGCATTACCATTTTTAAATCATTGATGATATCTGTTAATGCCCTTTGAGCTTCTTCAATGTCTTTTTCTATAATATAACGCAGAATATTCCCTGACATCCCCACAACATCAGCACTTAAAGCAAACGCTTTCGCAGCCGTCAGCCCATCCCGTATTCCTCCACTGGCTATAATAATATCATTGCCACCGCAAACAGAAAAAGCCTCAGTAAGAGTTTTAGCGGTGTTTATACCCCACTCAGCTAAAACAGACTTTTGTGAAGTAAACCGTTTTGCTTCTATTGCAGGGAAATTCGTGCCTCCCGCTCCACCGATATCAAACCAGGTAAAACCAAAAACAAGCATCTGTTTGATTTGTTCTGCTGCCATACCGCAACCGGTTTCCTTGACAATAACAGGGACTTCGCTATGTTCTAAAATGCGACGCATATTATCCAAAAGACCTTTAAAATTTCTGTCTCCTTCCGGCATCACAAGCTCCTGTGCAGGATTCAAATGAACCTGCAAAGCATCAGCATCAAGCATTTTAACAGCTTCAGCTGCTTCGTCCGGTGTTGCCAGAGCGCTGACGTTAGCAAAAACGACTCCATTAGGATAAACTTCGCGTACTACTTTAAAACTCTGATAGCTGCTTTTACTTTTTACAGCTCCATATTGTGAACCGACCGCTATAGCTGCTCCAACTGACTTTGCTGTTTGCGCAAGCTTTCGGTTGATATCGATAACATTATCCGTACCGCCGGTTATCGCATTTATCAAAAAGGGAACGCTGAGCTTAATACCGCCCAGCGTCGTTGTAATATCAATATCAGCAGGAGCAAGCTCAGGCAAGCAATTATGCAGAAAATGCATATCGGTAAAACCGTTAGGAAGCGGTCCATCTCCAAGTTCCAATGCATATCTGATATGATCCAATTTTCTTTGCTCTCGCGACATATCTACCATCCGTTTAATTAATTGTTCAAACCTTCTAGCTGTTCTTTTAAATCAAGAGTCAGCTCCGGTTTGTCATTGATAAAAGAGCTGTATTCTGCTTTTTCTGCTTCTTTAACAGCTTTAACGATACTTAAGCCGATCTTCTTATGTTTCAAATCAACTTTGATAACTTTTACTTTTACATTTTGACCGATTTCCAAAATATCTTCCGGTTTTTCAACACGGGTTTCAGCAATTTCAGAAACATGGACCAATCCTTCAACTTTATCGGCAAGTTTTACGATAGCGCCAAACGGCAGGAACCTCTCTACAGTACCTTCTATAACCATACCTTCTTTAAAAGCAGATGCTTCAGTCAGCCACGGGTCTTCCTGAGTAGCTTTTATACTGAGAGCTACGCGTCTGTTTTCACGGTCAATTTTTTTCACAAGTACAGTTACTTCATCATCAACTTTAGCAGCATCTTCTGCTTTTACATTACGATCCCAGGATAACTCGGTATTATGAACTAAACCGACCAACCCCTGTCCAACTTCAACAAACAAGCCAAAATCAGCAATTCTTACAACTTTGCCTGTAACTGTCTGTCCTTCTTCAACAGAAGCATAAGCGGCTTCTTCTGCGGCAGTACGAGCTTCTTTAGCAGCTTGTATCCTGGCTTCTTTGGCATCACGCCAAGCCTGGGCTTTTGCTTCTTTTTCACTTCTAAGCAAATCACGACGTGAAACAACTAAACGTTTTTTTGCCGTATCAACTTCAATAACTTCCGCTTCCAATTCTTTACCAATATAATCAGAAAAATCTTCTACGCGGCGTAATTCCACATGAGAAGCAGGCATAAAACCTTCAACGCCTTCGACTGCAACAGCTAAGCCGACAATATTTTTCATTTTGTTTTTAATAATCCGCAGAACTTTTACAGTAGCACGACGTTTTTCACCTTCTGCCAAATCTGCTACATAATTCCATGCCGCATCCTGTTCAGCTTTGATTTTCGAAAGACGGATAAAATCGTCTTTCGAAGTACCGGGAATAACTTTGGCCTCCACTTCATCACCAATTTTAATAGTTTGAGCCAAAATTTCCGGAGCTTCATTAGACCATTGTGAAAAAGCAATAGCGCCTTCTTTCATATAGCCGAAGTCAACATATACCTCATCTTTGCCTATTTGGATGACTGTAGCTTTAACAATCTTACCAGGGTAGACATGTGCGTCCTCCAGGCTTTGTTCCAGCATACTTTCAAAAGATTCCATGTTTTCCATTACACGTATAGCCTCCTTAATTATACGGTCCGGCGTTGATGCGCCTGCCGTTATTCCTATATTTTGACAGTTTTTAAACATCTCCTCGTTTAATTCCGAGGCTGTTTCGATATGGTAAGCACGCTTACAGTGTTCTGCAACAAGCTCATACAAGTGTCTTGTGTTAGCACTGTTTCTGCCGCCTATTACAACAAAGGCGTCTACTTCATCAGCTAACTTCAGAGCAGCCTTTTGTCGTTGAGACGTTGCCAGGCAAATAGTTTTTTCTATTTTATATTCACCGGAACGTTCCTTCTGAAGTGCTGCCAGAATTTCTTCAAACTTTGCCAATTCAAAGGTAGTTTGAATCAAAACGCCATATTTATCTGCTAAAGGTACATTACCTATATCTTTTATACATTCTATAACTATAGCATGTTTTCCTGCCCATTGTACAATACTTTTTACTTCAGGATGATTTTTTTCACCAATAATTACAGGTAAATAACCAGCCTCAGCCAAAGCTTGTCCTTTTTCTGTGCAGCTTTAACATTTGGACAGGTTGCATCAAGAATAGTCAGATTTTTTGCATGAGCAGCTTCGTAAACGTCAGGGCCAACTCCATGCGAGCGAAAAACGACAGTTTCTCCAGCTTGAAATTCGTCCAGGCTTTCACGGCAAGGCACTCCTTTGGTATTTAAATCTTCGATAAGCTGCGGATTATGTATCAAAGGGCCTAATGTTCCAGATGCTTCATTTGCTTCAGCCAATTTATATGCCATATCTACAGCACGTTTGACGCCGTAACAAAAACCGCAATATTCAGCAATTCTGATTTTCATACTATCACTCCGCTTCTTGTAAACGTTTTATTTCCAGCATCAAAGCTTCTGTAAGTTCATGCAGCAGTTCTTTGCTGATCGGTACATCCTGAGGGAAAAAAATAGGTTTTCCAAATTTGACGTTTACTTGCGGCCATAATTTCCCCTGCCGTTTGATATCGGTACCTTTTACGCATGTTGGAACAATGACTGCTTTAGCTTTTCCTGCCATCATCAAAGCACCTGGCTCAGCCTTACCTAACGCCCCTGTTTTACTGCGAGTCCCTTCAGGGAAAATAGCTAACACACCACCATCCAGCATCAAGTCAATACCATATTTTATTGCTGTTCTATCGGCCCCACCACGTTTTACAGGAAATGCGCCCAAAAGTTTATAAATATCACCCAAAACAGGTACAAACAACTCCTGTTTTGCCATAAAGTGCACTTTTCTTGTAGATGCTACACCGATTACAGGCGGATCCAGCAAACTTAAATGATTGCTGGCAATTACCAAAGGACCTGTCGCTGGAATATTTTCTGCACCTTTTACTTCCAGCCGCAAAAATATTTTGAATAAAATTCTTAAAATAATCTTTAAGACTGAATAAAACATAGCTTAATGCTCCTGCACCAAAGTTAAAATTTGAGAAGCAACTTCCTGAATAGACATATTAGAACTATCCAAAAAAATCGCATCTTCTGCACAGCAAAGCGGCGCAATTTTACGTTCACAGTCCTGCTTATCACGAGCCTCAATATCAGACTGCAGCTGCTTCAGATCAACCTGCATTCCTTTGGCAAGCATTTCTTTGTATCGCCGCGATGCCCGCTCCTCAGCAGAAGCCGTCAAAATCTTTAAATCAGCATGCGGAAATACCACTGTTCCGATGTCACGCCCGTCCATCACTACTCCACCTGCTTCTCCCATGCGGCGCTGCTGAGCTACCATAGCTTCGCGTACAGCTCCTACAGCAGATACTTTAGAAACAATTTCTGTTACTTCCGGATTTCTGATTTCATCTGTTACTTCCAGTCCATCAACAAAAACACGGTTCAATTTTGCTTCCTGTTTAAAAGTAATAGTCATTTCAGCAGCAAGTTTACTTACTAATTCAGGTGAAAAATCCTGCTTACTTTGTAAAAACTTCCAAGCTACAGAACGATACATTGCACCTGTATCAATATAAATATAGTCCAATTCTTCAGCCGCCAGTTTAGCAATGGTACTTTTTCCTGCTCCTGCCGGACCGTCGATGGCAACTACTAATTTCTTCTCCATCATTTACCACCCTGCCTATTTATTGATATGCAGCCGCTGTCCCTGCAGCATATCCTGTTGAAAATGCCGCCTGTAAATTATAGCCGCCAGTATAACCGTCTATATCAATGACTTCTCCTGCAAAATACAATCCTTGCCACAACTTGGAACGCAATGTTTTAGGCTCTATTTCTTTTATGGATACGCCCCCAGCTGTTACAATAGCCTCTGCTAAAGGCCTCGTTCCCGTAATCGAAACTGATAACCCTTTTAACACTTCTACTAAACGCTTACGTTCTTCTTTTGATATCTGATTGACAGGCTTTTCTTCATCAAGATAAGCCTGATCTAAAACTACGGGGATCAGACGCTGCGGTAGAAGGTCTTTCATCCCATTCAGCAGCTGCTTCCGGCTGTATTGCTCAAAATCACGCTGAACTCTTGCTTCAAGCTTTTCAAAAGTCAAAGCAGGTTTTAAATCTATCAGCAAATTGATATTAGTTTTATTAGCTTTTAAAAGTGCTGCAACTGTTTTACTGAGTGATAAAATAATTGGACCTGATACACCAAAATGCGTAAATAACATTTCTCCAAATTCCGAAGCAGCCTTACTTCCTGAAGAATAAACAGTAGCCTGTACATTACGCAGGGACAACCCCTGCAAATCAGGAATATAAGGTGAATCACTAGTTAGTGGTACCAGCGAAGGTTTAAGTGGTATTATCGCATGTCCCAATTTTTCGGCAAGTTTAAATCCACTCCCGTCAGATCCGGTTCCTGGATAAGACGCCCCGCCTGCTGCAACAATAACTGCATCTGCTTTAAATACTTTACCGCTTTTAGTTTTGACGCCGATAACTTTTTCAGTATCAGTTAAAACTTCAGTCACACAAATATCAGTAACCAATTCTACACCTAAATCATGCAGAATTTTTAACAATGTATCTACTACATCTTTGGCCTGATCACTTACGGGGAAAACCCGACCACCACGTTCAACCTTAGTTTCCAAACCATTATCATTTAAAAGTTTTACAACATCTTCATTAGTAAACTGACGTAGAGCACTGTTTAAAAAGCGTCCGTTTCCAGGAATATTTTTGATTATTTCCTGCAAGTCACAATCGTTGGTGATATTACAACGACCTTTACCTGTAATTAAAAGTTTCTTTCCAGGTTTAAACATCTTTTCCAAAACTGTTACTTGTGCCCCATGTTCAGCAGCAGCAACTGCTGCCAATAAACCCGCTGCACCTCCGCCTACGACGATAACTTTATTCATTGATCGCAGCCGCCTTGATTAAAGCATTAATTTCGTCTTCATTCAAAATTCTATAACCGCCGCGTTTTAATCCCTGCAGTGTCAGATTACCTAACTTTATACGTTTTAATTGTCTTACAGGAAACCCAATAAAATCACACATTCTGCGCACTTGACGGTTACGGCCTTCATGAATAACGATATCAAAAGTTGTATTACTTTTTTCGTTATCATACCCAATCAGAGTAACAATAGCAGGCGCTGTCATTCCATCCTCTAATTTTACACCGATCCTCAGCAGATCAAGCTTGTCCTGCGGAACCAGTCCCGGAACAGTCACTCTATATGTTTTATTTACTTCATGTTTTGGATGAGTGAGTTTTTGGGCCAGATCGCCATCATTAGTCAGAAGCAGCAGACCTTCTGTATTATAGTCCAACCGGCCTACCGGAAAAACCCGTTCCGGCAAATCTTTGGCAAAATCAGCAACAGTTCTGCGCCCCTGCGGATCCGTCATAGTAGTAACAACTCCGCGAGGTTTATAAAATAAATAATAGGCTTTCTTCGCACGTTTAATCGGTTTACCATCAACTAAAATAAAAGCTTTTTCTCCTACTTTAGTTCCTAATTCTTTAACAATCTTACCATTTACCTTTACACGCCCGGCTAAAATATATTTTTCAGCTTCGCGTCTGGAGGCTACCCCAGCAGAAGCTAAAACTTTCTGCAAACGTTCTTCCATAGATTATAAATCCTCTGTTTCTTCTGTTTTATTAAGCTCTTCATTAAATTCAGCCATTAGTGATATTTGTTCCGGTTCGTTTTCATGTTCTGACAAAATATCAGGAAAATCCGGTAAGTCTTTTAAAGAATTCAGACCAAAAGTAATCAAAAATTTATCTGTAGTTCCATATAAAATAGGATGACCAATAGAATCCTTACGTCCGGCCTCACTAATCAATCCATATTCTAAAAGCGTATTAACGACACCGTCGACCTTAACACCGCGAATAGCTTCCATTTCACTTCTGGTAACAGGCTGTTTAAAAGCAATAATAGCCAATGTTTCCATAGCGGCATTAGATAATTTCATTTCCTGAGAACGCGCCAGCTGTTTTATCAATTCATAATGCTGTTCTTTTGTACATAATTGATAACCTTCTGCCACTTTTCTTAAATACAGACCGCGCTTTTCATCTTCATAATCCCGCTCTAAAAGCGATAAGAGTTCCCATACCTGAGGTTTATCAAGCTGCATTATTTCAGCTAGCTTGGCAACAGATAACGGTTCACCGGCAGCAAACAACAAAGCTTCTAAAGAACCCCTTAAGTAATCGTGAAACATTTATCGTTCCCCCTGTCGCAGGAATATATAGATTGGAGCAAAAGCCACTGTCTGGTTGATAGTTACAACACCAAGCTTTAAAAGTTCCAAAACAGCTAAAAAAGACGCGACTTTCTCACTGCGGGAACCAGTACGTGAAAATACTTTGGCAAATTCTACACCGTTGAGATGTTGAGAAAGCATATGAACAATCTCATTCATTTTATCCTGTACATTAAATTCCTGGCGCTCAATATAAGCCGTATTCTCAGTTTTCACTGAAAGCAGGGTCAGCATAGCACTAATCAACTCTGCTGCCTCATATTGTTTCAAGCTGCGTTCAACAAAACCAGACAAAAGCGGCAGTCGGTAACGGCAGCGTTCTGCCTGAAGCTTTAGTTCAGCTAGATTTGAGGCACAGACCTTAATACGTCTGTATTCTACCAGCATTTCCACCAGCAGTTGACGAGGGTCAGTTTCATCTTCCTCGCCTTCAGCAGTTTGTTTTGGCAAAAGCATACGCGATTTGATTTGCAGCAGCGTGGCAGCCATCAGCAGAAATTCACTGGCAATCTCAATATCAAACTCCGTCATTGCCTGTAAATATTCAATATATTGCTCAGTCACTGCCACAATAGGAATATCATAAATATCAATTTTTTCTTTTTCTATTAAATGTATCAACAGATCCAGTGGACCTTCAAAATCCTGAACCTTGATTGACAGGTTAGCCATATATTACAGCACATTCATGGCGGTCTTAACTTCAGCCATAGTTTTTTCAGCTTCCTTGCGGGCACGCTGTGCTCCATAATCAAGTACTTCTTTAATATATTCAGGTTTCTTTGATAATTCTTCCCGTTTAGTGTGGATATCTGCCAGCAACGCATTCATCTTTTCTGCCAAACGTTTTTTACATTCTACACAGCCAATCTCGCCGGCACGGCATCTTGCCCCAATCTCTTCATATTCCTCAGGATTGAATACCTTATGAAAAGCGTAGACAATACAAACTTCCGGATGTCCCGGGTCAGTCTTTTTTATACGCTGCGGGTCAGTAGTCATCATACGTATACGTTCCCACATTTCTTCCGGTCCAGCGCCGAAAGGAATGGTATTGCCATAGGATTTTGACATTTTACGCCCGTCAATACCCGGTAAAACCTTAGCTTTGGAAAATACTGCCTGTGGCTCGGGGAACACTTCTCTATTATAAAGATAGTTAAAACGGCGTACTATTTCCCGGTCAGCTCCAAATGAGCAGACTGGTCTTCACCTACAGGAACACAGGTTGCTTTATAAAGCATGATATCCGCTGCCATAAGCACAGGATATCCCAAAAAACCATAGGTATTATTATCCTTGCCCTGAGCAGACCAATTCTGCAGTTTATCCTTATAGGTTGGCACGCGTTCCAGCCACGACAACGGAGTGCTCATACCTAAAAGCAGCGCTAATTCAGCGTGCTCTTTAACATGAGATTGTACAAAAATGACATTTTTTTCAGGGTCAAGACCAGCACTAAGCCAGTCAATCGCCATTTCCATAACATTTTCCTGTAATTTTGAAGTATCGCTATAAGACGAAGTCAGCGCATGCAGATCAACAATGGAGAAAAAACATTCATATTCGTGCTGCAAACGAACCCAATTCTCCAGTGCTCCCATATAATTACCCAAGTGAAAACGGCCAGATGGCTGCATTCCACTGAAAATTCTACCTTTAGTCATCAACATCAAGTCCCTTCATTAATCATAATTCAACAAGCCGTTTTAATTAAAATACTATCCCCAAAATACTGTTTACCAAAGACATATACGTGCTTGCCAAAGGCCTTATGATCATACCAACGATACCGGTAAAGACCAAAGCCAGCAAGATATAAAAGCCATATTGGCCAACCATATTTTCATACTGATAAGCAGTCCGCGGCGGCAGCAGTTCTCCTAAAATCTTTGAACCGTCCAGAGGCGGGATTGGGATAAGATTAAAAAAAGCAAACCAAACATTATAAAGCTGTGTCCAAAGTAAAAACGAATAAACGCCTTTGGTCATAACATCAAATTTGGTCATTAAAGCAACAATCAATGCTGCAAGAAAGCATAAAAACAAATTTGCCGCAGGGCCTGCAAAAGAAACTTTTAAAATACCTTCGCGGCGATTTCTGAAATTATTGGGATTGATACCTACAGGCTTAGCCCAGCCGAAACCGGCCACAATAAGCATCAAGGCACCAATAGGGTCAAGATGTGCTAAAGGATTAAAAGTTAAACGTCCCATGAACCGCGGTGTAGGATCGCCCATGGCTTCCGCAGTCTGCGCGTGTGCATACTCGTGGATCGTGATAGCTATCAAAAGCGCCGGAATCCTATATAACATTGATGAAAAATCAAAATCTAACATACAAACCTCCATAATCGTCAATAGTAATATTATACAGTATTTTACGTGAAAAGAAAACGGAATCGCTGTCAGCGGTTCCGTCTTTTTTGTGAATTCTTATTTACCTGTAAATTTAGGAGTACGTTTTTCTTTAAAGGCAGTTATTCCTTCTGCACTATCGTCCGTGCCCATACATAAAGGCTGGGCAACTGCTTCCATTTCCAGCACTTCGTCTAAAGTCATCGCAGTATTATTCAGATATTTTTTGATGAGCCCTATCGCTAAAGGTGCTGAAGCTGCAAGTCGTTCAGCCATTTGCATAACCGCGTCCTCAAGCTCTGCTGCAGGGAAGATATGATTTACCAACGCCATTTTTTCAGCAGTTGCTGCATCAATCAAATCAGCTGTAAACATCAGCTCTTTAGCTTTATGAACGCCGACAGCTTTCGGCAGGAAATATAAACCACCACAATCAGGTATCAACCCTACTTTCGCAAAGCTTTGAGCAAATTTAGCTGTATCTACTGCATAAATAAGGTCACAGGCCAGCATCAGATTAACACCGGCACCAGCGGTAACACCATTGACCATGGCAATAATTGGCTTCTCGATTGTAGTAATACGTTTTGCAACTTGCCCTACTTTGGTAATGAAAGCCTTTTTTACAGCAGTATCTGCAAGAGTCTCCAAAAACGGCAGATCTCCGCCGGCACAAAAAGCTTTTCCATTACCTGTCAGCACAGCACATTTTATTGCCGGGTCTTTTTCTACCTTTGTCAGAGCTTCATGCAACCCGTCAATCAATGCTTCATTCATTGAATTCAAGCTATGCGGTCTGTTCATAGTAATTATAGCAACCTGACCTTTAAGTGAAAATAAAACTGCATCTTCCATACTCGAAAAACCTCCTCTAAATTTTATTACAGGCTGTAGTTAGGAGCTTCTTTCGTAATGATGACATCATGCGGATGGCTTTCTTTCAAACCGGCGCCAGTCATACGAATAAATTGAGTTTTTGTAATCATTTCTTCGATATCCTTAGCACCGCAGTAGCCCATACCTGCATGCAAACCACCAACCAACTGGAAGATTGTTTCTGCAGCCAGGCCTTTGAAAGGTACGCGTCCTTCAATTCCTTCTGGTACCAATTTATCGGCGTTCTCCTGGAAATAACGGTCTTTAGAACCGCGTTCCATAGCACCTAAAGAGCCCATCCCACGATATACTTTATAAGAACGGCCTTGATAAATAATAGTTTCGCCAGGGGACTCTTCAGTTCCTGCTAACAAACCGCCAATCATAACAACATTGGCACCTGCGGCGATAGCTTTAGCAATATCACCGGAATATTTGATACCGCCATCGGCAATAATAGGAATACCATATTGACGTGCAACTAATGCGCAATCATTGATAGCAGTAATCTGCGGGACGCCGATACCGGCTACAACACGGGTCGTACAAATAGATCCTGGCCCGATGCCAACTTTAACGGCATCAACGCCACATTTGATTAATGCTTCAGTTGCAGCGCCTGTTGCTACATTTCCGGCAATAATATTCAATTCCGGGAAAGCTTCGCGCAATTGACGCACTGAATTCAGGACTCCGTGCGAATGTCCATGAGCAGTATCAATAACTATAACATCTACCTTAGCATTAACTAAAGCGGAAGCTCGTTCCATCATATCAGCACCAACGCCTACAGCAGCGGCTACACGCAGACGCCCATCACTGTCTTTGCAGGCATTAGGATACATTTTAGCTTTTTCAATATCACTGATTGTGATCAGCCCTTTAAGATAACCTTCGCTATCGACCAACGGCAATTTCTCAATACGGTGTTCGCGCAGTAATTTTTTAGCTTCTTCAAGACTCGTACCAACAGGAGCAGTTACCAAACCTTCACCAATCATACATTCTTTAATCTGTTTATTAAGATTAGTTTCAAAACGCAGGTCACGATTAGTAATAATTCCCTGCAGCTTACCATCAGGATCACAAATAGGAACACCGGAAATATGATAATGCTCCATCATTTTTACGGCATCTGCAAGAATATTATCAGGAGCCAGAAATAAAGGATCAACGATAATACCATGCTCGCTGCGCTTTACTTTGGCAACCTCTCCTGCCTGTTCTTCAATCGTTAAATTTTTGTGGATAACACCTAAACCGCCTTCACGGGCAATGGCAATCGCCATTTTTGATTCTGTAACAGTATCCATACCAGAACTGATCAGAGGAATATTCAATTTAATGTTTTTAGTCAAATAAGTGGAAACATCTACATCACGCGGCAAAACATCAGATTCTGCCGGAACCAAAAGCACATCATCAAAAGTTAAGCCTTCTTTTGCAAATTTGTCTGTACGCATTATAAAACTCCCTTCTTCTTTGAAATATTTTTACTATACTAGCACAGTGATTACACAAAATCAAGTAGTTTCTGTAATTTTTTTTACAATATCTTGTTTAGGAACCTTAAAAGATACTAAAAATGACCGATTTACTGCAACATTACAGTAATCCGGTCATTTTTTATTTAAGAATTATTTTTACGCAGTTCTTCCAGCAGGAACTCATTTTTAATCCGTATATATGTTCCCTTCATCCCAAGCGATTTCGTTTCGATTAAACCGGCACTTTCGAATTTACGCAGAGCATTAACGATTACAGAACGTGTAATCCCGACACGATCAGCAATTTTAGAAGCTACAAGCAAGCCTTCCATGCCTTTCAGTTCGCCGAGAATATTGACAATAGCTTCCAGTTCGGAATAAGAAAGCGTTGAAAAAGCAATCTGAACCATTGCTTTCTTACGCACTTCTTCTTCTACTTTAGCTGCACGCTCGTGCAGAATCTCAACGCCGATAACAGTCGCAGCATATTCTGCCAGCAGCAGGTCTTCATCATCGAAGGGTTTATCATATTTAGCTACGATCAAAGTACCAATACGTTCGCCGTTACCGTAAATAGGCACGATAGTAGTTTTTTTCTGATCAAAAAAGCATTTTGTACCTTTAACAAAGGAACATTCCTGATTTTTATGTTCAATATTTGAAACTGTTTCTTTCGCGTCCATAATAAAATCCAGATATTTTTGCGGGAAGTTTTTGACATCCAAAACCTGTTCGCGCATGATATCACATTCGAAATCATCCTGAAGAGCGCTGCCTTTAACGCCGCCCTTACGCCCAACGATATAAATGTTAGCGCCAATAACATCACGCAGCAGACGTGCGATAGCGTTATATTCTACTTTTTCCCCTCTTTGCAGCAATTTGTTGATTTTTCTTGTTTTCTCCAAAAGTTCCATGATGATTCCTCCCTCAAATTTTAAGCACGCGGATGATTTTTCTGATATACAGAAGTAATACGTTCAGTCGTAATGTGAGTATAAATCTGCGTTGTGGACAGATTAGCATGTCCAAGCAATTCCTGAACAGCCCTTAAATCAGCACCATGATCTAAAAGATGTGTGGCAAAAGTATGCCTGATCGTGTGAGGACTGACTTTTTCTGCATAGCCAGTTGGGCTATATATTTATCTAAGATCCTACGGACACTGCGATCCGTCAGCGGACCTCCCCTGCTATTAACAAAAACCTTGTCATGCGCCTCTGTTTTATTCTTTTCCATCAAAGCTCCGCGTGTAACTTGCAAATACTGCCGTACAGCCTGGCAGCAGGTATGCCCTATCGGTACTATACGTTCTTTATTGCCTTTCCCCAGCAGCAAAACATATTGGCTGCCAAGATCTATATTAGTCACCGTAAGTCCCACCAATTCGGAAACACGGCAACCTGTGGCATAGAGTAATTCTAATATCGCCTGATCTCTTAATCCCAGCGTATCTTTATCCGGTAAGGTTAATATCTCATTGATTTCCAGTTCTTCCAAAAATACAGGTAATCTTTTTTCCAGCTTTGGCGTTCTTACCTTAACAAAAGGATTTTGCTCCACATAATTTTCTCGCATTAAAAACTTATAAAAAGAACGCAGCGAAGAAATCCGCCTGGCAATCGTCGTACGCGCATACTTTTCTTTATTGAGCAGCGCTAAATAGGCACGAATATCCAAAACTCCGATCTTCTGCCATTGAAAATCTTTCCCCAGCCGTTCTGCTAAAAAATTACTGAATAAACTTATATCAGCGGCATAATTTTTAACAGTCAGCGGCGACGTGTTTTTTTCAACCTGCAGATACCTGAGAAACTTATCAACCATAGGATATTGCGATATTGACTCTGCCATAATAAATCCCTTCTTCTTATGTAGACTTATAGTATCACAAACCAGGAAGCTATTTCAATAACCAAGTACTAAATTTTTTGAATTTTTTATTGAATACACAAAAATGTGTAAAAATCTGAATATAAACAAAAATAGCGGCCAATTTAATGTGCCGCTACTCTTAATATTTTAATTTTTTATGCCTAAAGTCTGCCAGATGCCTTCGTGCTGAACTGATTTTGCATCAAAGTGCAGCCAATTAAAAGTCAACTGCAAAATAGTACTGATGCCAAACGCAGCTATTATAGTACCTAAACCAACCTTCGCTCCCAGCAGCCAGCCAGCCAGCAAAACACTGCCTTCTATAAGGCCTCTGATCATACCAATCGGAACTTTCGGCAGCCGACGTTTTAACCCGATCATCAAAGAATCGCGCGGACCAGAGCCAAGTCCGGCACTGATATAAAAATAAGTGCCCAGACTGATGGAAAACTGCCCTAAAAACATTACGATGATTCCCAGCCAATAATTTTCTATTAAAGGTACAGCATGATAGTACTGAAGAACATCAACACCAAAACCGATCAATACAGCATTAAGAATCGTACCTAATCCAAACCGCTCACCCATAGCAACTGTCACTACTAAAATCAAAAGCCCACTCAAAACATTGATAGTCCCATAGGTCAATCCTGTAACATAGGAAACACCGATACCAAAGGCTTCCCATGGCGCCAAGCCGATATTAGCCTGGATGCCAAGGGTCAAACCAATAGAATACAGTGCCAGACCAAAGTGCAGCCGCAGCAGTTTAAAAAACAAGTTATGTTTGTCTTTCCAGTTCATCACAGCTTACTTGATTATTTGCAGTACATCCTGCAAAGCATTCAATGAGCGCTCTGCAATCAGAGCGTTTTTCTCTTTTTTATTACGTATCTTTTTACCTAAAGACGGCAGCAGTCCAAAATTAACATTCATCGGCTGAAAATCCCTGATTTCAGGATTGCTTATATAATGTGCCAATGCACCGTGAGCTGTTTCTTTAGGGAAGGTAATATCGGGAAGCTCTAAATAAGCCCGAGCGGTATGAATACCAGCCATCAAACCAGAAGCAGCCGATTCCACATAGCCTTCTACACCTGTCATTTGCCCGGCAAAGTAAAATCTCGGCATCGCTTTAAAATTAAACTTATCATTCAATAATTTAGGCGAATTGATATAAGAGTTTTTGTGCATTACACCATACCGGACAAATTCTGCATTTTCCAGCCCCGGAATCATACCAAAAACACGTTTTTGCTCAGGCCATTTTAAATGAGTCTGAAATCCGACCAGATTATACAGCGAAGCAGCAGCATTATCCTGACGCAGCTGGACCACGGCGTAGGCCTGTTTACCAGTTCTCTGATCTACCAGTCCAACAGGCTTTAGTGGACCGAAGCGCATGGTATCTTCACCGCGGCGAGCCATTTCTTCAATAGGCATACAGGCTTCAAAAAAAACTTCTTTTTCAAATTCTTTGACCGGAGCCAGCTCTGCTGTTCGTAAAGCTTCCCAAAACGCCAGATATTCTTCTTTGGTTTCAAACGGGCAATTCAAATAATCTGCATCACCTTTATCATAACGTGAGGCACGATATACTTTTTCATAATTCAAGGACTCTGCGGTCACAATAGGCGCAGCGGCATCAAAAAAATGAAAATAATCTGCTTCTACCAGCTTTTTGATATTTTCAGCCAATACTGCTGACGTCAAAGGCCCGCTGGCAACTACAACATAACCTTCCAACTGCTGCAAATCTGTTACTTCTTCATAAACCACAGTAATTAAAGGGTGATTTTTAATAATTTCCGTAATTCCCTGAGCAAAACCTTCCCTGTCGACAGCTAAGGCTCCGCCGGCTGGAATCTGATGTTTATCAGCCTGCTGCATGATCAGAGAATCAAGGCGGCGCATCTCTTCTTTAAGAAGACCGACAGCATTTTCCAAATTATTGGCACGCAGAGAATTGCTGCAAACAAGTTCCGCAAAGTCTGCAGTTTTATGCGCTTCGTCAGACTTTACCGGACGCATTTCATGCAAAATTACAGGAATGCCATATCTAATTATTTGATATGCTGCTTCACAGCCGGCTAAACCTGCGCCGATAACATGAATCGGTTTATTTGCTTTTAGCACTTTTGCGTCCTGCCTTTCCTTTTTTTATATGCAAGCCATTTTCACAGGTTTCATTAGAACAGTACAGTTTCTTATTGCCGTTCTTTTCAATTCGTTCCAGCATCACTTTACCGCATTTCGGACATTTTTCTTCTGTTGGCCTGTCCCATGATGTAAATTTACATTCCGGATAATTGGCACAGCCATAAAAAATACGGCGCGTTTTTGTCTTGCGCTCGATAACTTCACCGCCGCATTCAGGGCACTTAACACCGATCTTATGCAGAATCGGCTTCGTGTTGCGGCATTCCGGAAAACCGGGACATGCCAGGAACTTACCAAAACGCCCCTGCTTTATTACCATCATACGTCCGCATTTTTCGCATTTCACATCACTGACTTCTACAGGAGCTTCTACTGCCTCAATTTCTTTGTCGGCTTTTTCCATCAATTTTGAAAACGGCACATAGAATTTTTCCAGTATTTTAGTCTTATCAGCTTTATGCTCAGCAATCTCATCAAGCTCTGTTTCTAATTCAGCAGAAAAAGGAATATCAATAATATCTTTGAAATAATTAGTCAGCATATCGACGATCATGAGCCCCAGCTCGGTAATCATCAGTTTTTTGCCTTCCTTAGCAATATAACCGCGGTCCAGAATAGTCTGGATAGTAGGCGAATAAGTACTCGGCCGTCCAATACCTTTGTCTTCCAGCTCTTTTACCAGGGTCGCCTCAGTAAAGTGCGCCGGTGGTTCGGTGAAGTGCTGTTCAGCCGGTAAAAGTTTATATAATTCTACAGGCGTTTTAGCCTCCAGATAAGGAACGGTTTTATCCTTATCCTCGAGCAGGTCTTTTTTATCGCTTAGCTTTAAAAAGCCTTCAAACTTCAAAACAGAGCCCGTTGCACGCAATTGGTAATCGCCGGCGCCGATCAGCAAAGTAGTAACATCAAAAACAGCCGATGCCATCTGACTTGCAACAGCACGGTTCCAAATCAAAGAATAGAGCTTAAGCTGATCTTTATTCAGATGTTTTGCCATTTCCAGCGGTGTACGATGTACACTTGTGGGGCGGATCGCCTCATGTGCGTCCTGGGCATTTTTTTTACTTGAATAGCTGTTTGCATGTGAAGGCCTGAATTCTTTGCCAAACTCACTTTCAATATAACTGCGGATATCAGCAGCAGCAACATCAGCAATACGTACTGAGTCGGTTCTCATATAAGTAATCAAACCGACAGAACCTTCTTTGCCCACAGCAACACCTTCGTACAGCTGTTGAGCTACCATCATCGTCTTTTTGGTAGTAAAATTCAGACGTTTAACAGCCTCCTGCTGCAGGCTGCTGGTAGTAAACGGAGGCAGCGGATTACGTTTACGCTCTTTTTTTGTTGCTTCTTCAATGATATAAGCAGCTTTAGCCAAAGCTTTTTCTACAATAGCCGCTTCCTCAGCAGTATGTATTTCCAGTTTTTTGCCCAGATGTTTGATAACCTCTGCTTCAAAAATAGGAGCTTTAGCTTTTTCACGCAGTTTAGCATTCAAAGTCCAATATTCTTTAGGAATGAAATCAGCGATTTCTTTTTCACGGTCAGCAATGATTTTTACTGCTACCGATTGTACACGTCCGGCACTCAAGCCTTTTCTTATTTTACGCCATAACAAAGGACTAAGCTGATAGCCTACGATACGATCAATAATACGACGTGCCTGTTGAGCATCAACTTTATCCAAATCAATCGGGCGCGGATTCTTCAAAGCATCTTTTATGGCACCAGAAGTGATTTCATGAAACTCAATCCGACAGTTTGCTTCCGGATCAACACCAAGGATATGCGCTAAATGCCAGCCAATAGCTTCGCCTTCGCGATCAGGGTCAGTTGCCAGATAAATTTTATCAGCTTTTTTGGCCAAAGTTTTCAATTCTTTAATCAATTCGCCTTTACCGCGAATATTAATATATTTAGGCTCAAAATCATGTTCGATATCAACGCCAAACAAACTTTTTGGCAAATCGCGCAAATGTCCCATTGAAGCGCGGACAGTATAATTGCGCCCTAAAAATTTTTCAATAGTTTTTGACTTAGTAGGTGATTCCACGATTACTAAATTTTTCGTCATAATAATAAGTCCTCCTAAATTCGGTAATACCTGCGCCCATCTGCCAGGCCAAGTTTACCTTGCATTTGCAGATCCAGCAGTTCCCCGCTGATCTCTGCCAGAGAGCGACCGCTTAATTCTACCAGTTCCTCTAACGTAACCGGTTCCTGTGTCATTATATCCATCAATTGTTTAGCCAGTTCTGAAACGGCCTCTGCTCCTTCACTGGCAAACAACGATAAATTCTCTATTTTCTGCTTACTGCCGAAGTTCAATTCCAGATCATTCAAAATATCTTCCGGCCTATCTACAAGCTGTGCTCCAGATTTTATCAGACTATGGCAGCCAATACTGTTAGGCAGATAAATACTTCCTGGAATACAATATACCTCATGCCCTTCATCTGCGGCAAATTCAGCCGTTATCATAGCACCGCTCTTTTTAGCCGCCTCAACTACCAGTATACCTTTCGTCATTCCGTTGATGATTCTGTTGCGCGACGGGAAGTTAGCAGCAAGAGGTTCTGTTCCAGGTGCAAATTCTGTTACCAGCGCCCCATTTGAACATATCTGCTCGAAAAGCGCCGTATTTTCACGCGGATAAACAACATCTATACCGCAGCCAAGTACGGCAATCGTGCTTCCCCCAGCCTGTAAAGCACCTTTGTGAGCAGCACTATCAATACCCTTAGCTCCACCGCTTACAATAACCAGCCCCGCTGAAGCAAGATCAGCAGCAAAGTCACCCGCCGCCTTTAACCCATAAGTAGAAGCTCGACGTGAACCGACGATACCGATACTGCAATCAAGCCTGGGCAAATTACCCTTGATATATAAAACCTTCGGCGGTAATGCGATATGCCTTAATGAGACCGGATAGTCCGCATCACTGCTTATCATCAGCCGCACCTGCTGCCGCTCGCAAAAATTCTGCAGCTGTTCAGGTAACGCAAGATTTCTAAATTTTAGGAACTTATCAATGGCCGCCTCTTTATAAACGCGGGCAGCCAAAAGCTCTTGTCTATCAGCAAGATACGCACTACGCGCACTGCCAAACACCGCAACTAAAGCTTCAAGCTTACTGTTGCCCAATCCGACAGCAGCGCTTAAAGCACCCCAATAATAACGCTCCACAGCAATGCCTCCGATAAATTGCAGGCATCCACACGAAAACCGGGTGTCGCAAAATATTATTTTTCCCAAATCCATTTCATTATAGAGTTGATTTAGTCAACGGTCAAGCTTTTACTTATTTTTCAAGTTTTTAAAATATAATTGCTTATTTCTTCTGCAGCTCCAGGTTTACCATATTTCAAGCTGCGCTGCTGCCTCTGAAGCAAGCGTACTTGGGAGTCGACATCCGCATATCGGCAGACCATCGTTTTTACTTCCTGAGGCGAACCGGCTACCTGTGCACCGCAATACTGCTCTAAATAAACAGCATTACCGGTTTCCTGACCAGGCAGCGGCTTATAAATAATATAATTGCAGCCCGCAATCAATGTTTCAGCCGCTGTTAAACCACCGGCTTTAGTTACGACAATATCAGCAGCCAGCAATAACTCCGGTACATCATCCGTAAATCCATAAACAGTCAGTGGTATTTCTTTAAAAATTTCCAGGCGGTGCTGCAAAATTTCATTATGTCCTGCGACCGCAATTATTTTCAAACGCTGTGGCAAATAACCGTGGAAAGCTTTAACTATGCTCTCCATCGGTAACAAGCCTTCGCCGCCGCCCATCAACAGACATACTATATCCTGCTCAGACCAATTAAATTTACGACGCAGCTCCTGACGATCATATGCCTGGTAAAATTGCCGCCGAACCGGTATTCCCGTCGGTAAAACCTCAGCATCAGTCCCATCAAACTGTGCACGCAGATTTTCTGATGCTGCAAAATACACATCAACGCCTTCGCAAAGCCACCATTTATGTACAGTATAATCAGTAACCACCGCTCCCAACAGCAAATCCGGCTTGAATTTTTTCTTATAGATAGCCATGATACCTGCCGGTGTAGCATGTGTGGCAATTACAGCATCGGGGTTGGTCCTGACGATAAAATCCTGTGCCAAACTTGCTAAGGTACCATTAATAAAGTTACGCAGCCATAGCGACCCGCTCTGACGGTTTCCCCATTTATAAGCCAGCTCATACAGCCAGGGACAATATGAGAGTACCCATAAATAAAAACGTAAAAAAGCATTGCCGATACTGCCCGGAAAAAAGTCAAAAATACTTCCGTGCACTACCTGCACATTGTCTGCCAGTGCAAAAGACTGTTCCAGAGCCTGAGCGGCCAGCTTATGCCCTGAACCTATCGGAGCCGACAATAATAATATTGTATATTTTTTTTCACAAGATGCCATTTATAAACTCCATTTAAGAAAAATTTATCAAAAAACTTGAACCTGTAGCGCTATTATTGTATCATAAAATGTAATTAGCACAATATCAAGAGCTAATTTATTCTATATAATGATGGAGGTTATCATGAAAAATCGTTTACCAGTTGAACATTTTCATTTTCCGGTAGAAAAAATCAAAGCCGGTTATTACACCGACGCTTATTTTCTGCGTACCGAGGAGATACTGAATGGCGATAATCACCATCCTAGAGTAATGATGCAGCTTTTTACCCGTGAACCGGTAGTTGTTTGCGGCATTGATGAAACTATCGCCCTGATCAAAACCTGCGCACATAATCCTGAAAATATTACGATCCATGCTTTACATGACGGAGATGAGGTTGCCCCCTGGGAAACACTAATGACGATCGAAGGTGATCTGGCAGACTTTGCCCATCTGGAAACTATCTATCTTGGTTTTCTGGCGCGGCAAAGCCGTATCGCTACTAATGTACGCCGTGTTGTCAAAGCAGCAAACGGCAAACCGGTCCTCTTTTTCCCTGCCCGGTATGATACCTATCAAACCCAGGAATCTGACGGCTATGCTGCTATGATTGGCGGTATCAAAGGTTTCTCTACTGATGCCAACGCCTTAGCCAGCAATGGCAAAGGTCTGGGAACTATTCCCCACGCCCTGATCGCAGCATACAACGGCGACACGCTGGCAGCAACCAGCGCCTTTGATAAATATGTAGCGCCTGATATCGCGCGTATTGCCCTGGTCGACTTTGATAATGACTGTGTTTGTACGACTTTACAGGTAGCACGCAAACTTGGCCGCAAATTAGCAGGAGTCCGCTTGGATACCTCCGGCACTATGGTAGATAAAAGCCTGCTCAGCCAAATGGGTATGTTCAAACCGACAGGCGTCTGCAAGGAACTAGTACATAATGTACGCACAGCACTTGATGCAGAAGGTTTCGATTATGTAAAAATTATCGTTTCCGGCGGATTTGACGCCGAACGTATCAAAGAGTTTGAAGCATTAAAGGTTCCTGTAGATACTTATGCAGTAGGATCCAGCCTTTTTGACGGTAATATCAACTTTACAGCGGATATCGTTATGGTAGACGGCAAAGAATGCGCTAAAGCAGGACGAGTACATCTTCCCAACCCACGGCTGGAACTTGTTAAGTAATTTTGAAAAAAGTAAAAGCACTGTGAGATTCTCACAGTGCTTTTTTATCAAACAAGATTATTTTTTCCAGATACCAAGCGGAGCTCCTACAGGCCAGAACTGACGACCATAGAAATTATTAAGGAACCCGGCTCCGGCGCCATATAAGGAAATAAGCGCTACTGCCATTTCAGCATAAGCAGCCATGGTGTGCGGGAAATGACCGCCGATACCAAGTCCGTCTAAAGCTAAACCTAAAAGTAAGATATCAATGAAAACCATATCTACGAATAAGAACAGACTTGCAGAGGACGCAGCAATGGTACCAATGCAGGCAAATATAAAATAGGCCAAAAATGCAAAACCAATAGCTTTAGGATCCACACCGGCAGCAAGACCAGGACCAAAGGTTCCTGCTTTAATCATCCAGCTCATACCTACTGCAGACCAGAAAAAGCCGAAAGCACTGAAAATTGTTGCGCCAAAAATATTGCGATGGCAATAGTCAAAATAACCAGCCAACAGCTGGGCGAAGGATCCGCAGAAAAGAGCCCACGGCAAAACCCAGGATACTCCTTCAACGATACCTAATTTTTGTGCAGAAGCCACCATTGTTACGACGGCCAGACCAAATAGTCCCAAGGGTGTAGGGTCGGCTACTGCGATTTGAACATGCTGCGTTGAATCATTATTAGTACTCATTCATACGCCTCCTTTATTTTGGTTTGGTTGTGAATTATTCCACACGCATATATAATATACTTTAAAACTAACAACATCGTCAATAACTGTTACATAAATTTAGCACTTTTGTATACAAGTGTGATATTGTATATTTTTCAGAAAACTTATCTGTACTATAATCGCACTATTTTAGTATATAATTTATATAAAAGGAAGTGATTTTATGAGTTTAAATGCTACCCCATCTTCTGAACGCGTTCACATCGGTATCTTCGGTAAACGTAACGCCGGCAAATCAAGCCTTATCAACGCGATCACCGGGCAAAATTTAGCAATCGTTTCTGAAGCCAAAGGTACAACCACAGATCCTGTTTATAAAGCTATGGAACTGCTGCCGCTGGGACCGGTAATGATCATTGATACTCCGGGTATCGACGATGAAGGCGTTTTGGGCAGCCTGCGTATTCAAAAAGCATATCAGGTACTCAACAAAACTGATATCGCGCTTGTAATTATTGACGCTGCAGTTGGCCCTTCTGCTGAAGATCTGCGTTTGATAAAACGGATCAATGCCAAAAAAATCCCCCTGCTCATCGTTATCAACAAATGTGAAACCATAAATGAAGATAAAAAAACTGCTTATCAAGCTCTGCTGCCAAACGGGAAACTTTTATTTGTCAGTGCTGAACAGCAGCTCAATATTTTTGAGCTTAAAGAAGCAATCGCCCAAACCGTACCTGCAGATGAAAATAAAGCACAGATAGTTGCTGATCTGCTGTCGCCTTCGGACTTCGTTGTCTTAGTAGTGCCCATCGATTCTTCCGCCCCTAAAGGAAGACTGATCCTGCCGCAGCAGCAAACGATCCGCGATATTTTGGAAGCAGATGCTGCCGCTATTGTAGTTAAAGAAAACGAACTGACCAACACACTGCAAAATTTAGGTAAACGACCCAAACTGGTTATCACCGACAGTCAGGTCTTTAAAAAAGTTGCTGCTGAAACGCCGGCAGATATTCTTCTGACCTCTTTTTCGATCCTGTTTGCACGCTATAAAGGTAATCTGCAGACTGCCGTTCAAGGCGTTACCGCACTTGAAAACCTTGAGGACGGAGATAAAATTCTTGTCGGCGAAGGCTGCACACATCACCGCCAATGCGATGATATCGGCACCGTTAAGCTGCCACGCTGGATCAAAGAATATACCGGTAAAATCCAGAATTTATTTTTACCAGCGGCACGGAATTTCCCCTAGACTTATCGCCGTATAAAATGATTATCCACTGCGGCGCCTGTATGCTGAACGAACGTGAAATGCAGTACCGCATCAAATGTGCTGCGGACCAAAACATACCTTTCACCAATTACGGTATCACAATCGCCTATATCAACGGTATTTTAAAACGCACCGTTGAACCCTTCCCACAGATTTATAAATTACTGGATAAATAATAAAAAGCTGAAACCTTTTGGTTTCAGCTTTTTATTTAAACTTTAGCGCACTTCTTCAAACATTTCCGCACCCACACCGCAGGTAGGACAGATATAATCTTCTGGCAGGCTTGCACCTTCATAAATATAGCCGCAAACCTTGCAGCGAAATTGTTTTAAACCTGCTGCAGACTGAACTTCTGTCGGAGCGATATAAACTCCTCCCAAATCAGCACTTCTGTCAAAATACACCGTATGCAGCATCTGTTCTGCCAGCTCACTTAAGGGTTCACCGTAAAATTCTTCGTATAATTTAATGATTTCAGGATTTTCGTGGCTTAACCGCAGCTGCATCGAATCGTCACGTTTATAAAGGCCTTCGATACGCTTGGCACGCAGCGCATCACCTTTATATTCCCTGTCTTTAGGTTGACCGCCCCCACCGATGCATCCGCCCGGACAAGTCATTACTTCGACAAAATGATAGCTTTTTTCGCCGCTTTTGATTTTTTCGATCAATTTACGGACATTAGCAGTACCATAGACAATAGCAACCTTTACTTTCAAGCCGTCAATGTCTACGGAAGCTTCTTTGATACCTTCCAGGCCGCGTACGGGCTTCAGATCATATAGTGCTGCCGGAGCAGTTTTTTTCGTTACAAAAGTGTAAGCACTGCGTACTGCAGCTTCCATAACGCCACCGATATTACCGAAAATCACGCCGGCACCTGACCCCAGTCCCATAAAGTCATCATATGCCTTGTCTTCCAATGCTGTGAAATCAATATTTTCATCTTTGGCCAGCATAGCCAGTTCACGCGTAGTAATAACATAATCCATATCACGCATACCGTTAATACCTAAATGCCTTGCAGCAGCATTCATTTCATCACGGCGGATTTCATATTTTTTAGCTGTACAGGGAGTAACAGCCACATTAACTATTTTTCGGGGATCAAGTCCCATTTTTTTTGCAAAATAAGTTTTGATTGTTGGCCCCTGCATTCCTATCGGGCTTTTAGCACTGGAAATATGCGGAAGCATTTCCGGATAATAGGTTTCAGCAAATTTGACCCAGGCCGGACAGCAACTGGTAAACTGTGGCAGCGGTTTTTCGCCTTTTGTGATACGTTCCACCAACTCACTGGCTTCTTCCATGATCGTAAGGTCAGCAGCAAAATTAGTATCCAACACATAATCTGCTCCCAGTTTTTTCAGCAGCGCTACCATTTTTCCTTCAACAAAGCTACCGTCTTCCATAGCAAATTCTTCACCTAAAGCAATGCGCACAGAAGGAGAAGTGCTGAAAATAACGATCTTTTCAGGATCGCGCATTGCTGCTGCTACTTCATAAGCCTCAACCTTTTCAGTAATACTGTCTGCCGGGCACACATTAGCGCACTGCCCGCAGTTGATACAGATAGGCACATCTCCGGTCGCCTTGAGATCGTATGTACCGCAGACACCGATATAATCGGTGCAGACTGCTTTACAGGAACCGCATTTGATGCATTTGAATTCCAACCTTTGTACAGCAGGATTAGCCGGTTCAATAGCAACACGGATATCCGTAAATTGATGTTTACTCATATAAAAGACCCTCCTCTTTTATCACTGCCTTTATTATAACTGCTCTCAATTATTCTTGCAATAGATACTAAAAGAAAATTATTATCCTAATTGCAGATAAAAAAATAACTGCCGTAACGCAGTTATTTTATCTGTCCATATAAATTTATTCAAAAGTATAAAACTCATCGCCACTGCCGCATTAGATATGAGTAAATAAAGCACACTGCTATTTTTTATAACGTTTATAAGCAAAAAACACGATGCCCGTAACAATAACCAACACTGTCAAACGCATACTGTTTTGCTTAAAATTTACAATATCATGCCCAATAACAACTTCTAATGCCGTCGAAGGAAATTTACCGATCAGGTTGGCAATAATATAATCTCTGACGCTGATTTTGCTCAAAGCCCCGATGGCAGTTAAAATTCCCGAAGGAAAATAAGGCAGCGCTCTGGCAAATGCCATCCACTGCAAACCGTTCTTACCGCTGGCTTCGTCGATATTTTTCAGGCTGTTACTTGTAGCAATGATCTTTTCAGCAGTACCTCTGAATAAATAACGCATCAGCAGAAAGCTGATCACAACACCGACAGTTTCCGCCAGCCAGGAAATCAGTATTCCCAGTGGCAGACCGAAAATCAAACCATTAGCCGTCGAAAGAAAAATTGAAGGAAAAATACTGGCCGCATTGATGAACACATCCAGTAAAAAACTGATTACAATTGCCCAGGGCCCAAAAGACCGTAGATATTCAGCCAAATCATTGACGTTACCGCTGATAGCCAGTTTAAGAGTTTTATCAAAAAAATCCTGAGCAAAAAAATGTATACAGCATCCCAGCAGCACCAAAAAAGCCACTGCAATGATTTTAGTTATGACATCAGGGTCATGATACCATTTAGTTTTATTCTCCATTAAATCTCCTTTAATATTACGAATAAAAAATACGCTGGAACCGTTCGTCAAATTGACTGCTAAGAGCATCTTCGATCTCTCGCAGCATCTGCGGGTTCTTGAACGCTTTTTTCGCTAATTCACGTGCTTCTATCAAAACGCCTATATCTTGCAGTATATCAGCAATATATAAATCAGGCAAGCCGTGCTGACGCAAACCGAATAATTGCCCGGCACCGCGCAGCTCCAGATCTTTTTCTGCCAGAAAGAACCCGTTATCACTGTCGCGCAATACCTGCAGTCGTTCCAGTGTTTCCTTATTGTCATTATCCGTAAGCAGCACACAGTACGACTGATCCTTGCCGCGCCCTACCCTGCCGCGCAGCTGATGCATCTGGGCCAACCCGAATCTGTCAGCATTTTCGATGATCATCAGCGTTGCATTGGGAACATTGACACCAACTTCAATAACTGTCGTCGTAATCAGCACTTTGATTTCTCCTGCGGCAAAGAGGCTCATAATTTCTTCTTTTTCCTGGTTTTTCAAACGTCCGTGAAGCAGAGCGCAGGGAATATTTTTTAAATACGTTGCCTGCATTTCCGTATAAACTTCTGTTGCCGAGCGCGCTTCTACACCTTCAGATTCATCGATCAGAGCGCAGACAACATAAGCCTGATGTCCGGCCTGTACCTGACGCACCAGTCCACCATATACGGCATTACGCTTCTCACCGGTGTAGCACAAAGTCTCAATCGGTTTACGTCCAACAGGTTTTCCCTGCATCATGGAAGTATCAAGATCACCATAAATAGTTAAAGCTAAGGTTCGCGGGATCGGAGTAGCAGTCATAACTAAAATATCTGGGGCAAACTGTGATTTATTGGATAATTTCGCCCTCTGATCTACACCAAAACGATGCTGTTCATCAGTAACCACCAGCGCTAATCTGGCAAAAACAACATCGTCCTGGATCAGGGCATGCGTGCCAACCAGTACATCAATCTTTCCCAGCTCCAGATTTTCTAAAATTTCCCGACGTTTAGCTTTTTTGACACTGCTTGTCAAAAGCTCGACTCTTAACCCCTGTTTGCCCAAATATTCTGTCAGGGTTTCAAAATGCTGCTGTGCCAAAATTTCTGTCGGCACCATAATACAGCCCTGATATCCGTTTTCAACCGTTTTAGCCAGCGCCAGAGCCGAAACAACAGTCTTGCCAGATCCTACATCGCCCTGCAGCAACCTGTGCATCGGCTTGTTATCCTGCATATCAAGTGATATTTCCTGCCAGGCCTTCTGCTGCGCTTCAGTAAGTTCAAACGGCAGTGAGTTTTTCACCGCTGTAACAAGCTTGCCGTCCACGCCGTGCTTGATGCCCTGCCTCACCTCTTTAATGCGGTCGCGATAATAGAGCAGCCCGCATTGCAGTAGAAACAGTTCTTCAAAAATGAATCTTTTTTTAGCTTCTGCCAGTTTAGCAAAACTACCAGGAAAATGAATATTCTTCAATGCAGTATAACGATCCGGCAGCTGCCTTTCCGTTATAATACTTGCCGGCAATGTTTCCGGCAAATATTGTTCTGCCTTTGCCAGTGCCTGTTTGACTGCTGTACGTACCGCTACCTGTGTCAAAGAACCTGTCAGACTATAAACAGGTAAAATTCCTAAAGCATTGATACTTTCATTACGGTCGGCAATTTGAATAAACGCTTCGGAAACAAATTTTGCCGTTGTACCGCGGCGTACTTTACCAATAACAATCAGACGCATACCTGGTTTGTATTTACGGGCCTGATACCGCTGCGCTGCAAACAGAAAAATATCGGCGTAACTGCCATCGTCCTGAACTGTGATCACAGTATAGCGTTTCCCTCTGCCTGAATATTTATCTGCAACTCGAAACACTTCCCCTGTAAAAGCTGTTTTTCGTTATCAGTATTCAGCTCTCCGATACGTTTCACTTTAGAATAATCAAGATAACTGTCCATTCTCGGGAACCGGTTGAGTAGATCACCGACCGTTTCTATATTCAATTTCTGAAATTCTAAAGCTTTTTTTATCCCTATACCTTTTAAACTGGTAACAGGCTCACGCCACCACATAAAATCACTGCCAATCTATAAAATTTACTTGCTTTTACCTACAGTCTATGGTATGATACTTTTGTTAAATTTGTAACTAATGCTCGTAATACGTTAAGGAGGTGGGACTCATGGCATCCATTTGCGAAGTCTGCGGCAAAGGTACTCTCGCTGGCAATAACGTCAGCCATTCCAATAGACATACTAAACGTGCTTGGAAACCGAACATTCAACAAGTAAGGGCTATTGTTAACGAATCTGTAAAACGCGTTAATGTTTGCACTCGTTGCTTGCGTTCCGGTAAAGTTACCCGCGCTATCTAATTTATGATTATTAAAAATAAACCAAATACCTAACGGTATTTGGTTTATTTTTATTTTACCGGTACACCGCATTCCGGACAAAATTTTACAAGCGAACTGATTTTGGCCTTACAGCTGGGACAAAGGATAAAGGCCCGGTATTCACGCAGCTTGTTTTCAAATAAGTCGTAAAAAAGATTGACTTCTTTATCCTGTGGCTTCCAGTTATAAACCTGAATCCTCTTACCATGAACATCAGCAAAAACCTGAGTAGTTTCTTCGTCCATCGCCTGTGCCGAAAAACGCATAACCTTTTTATCATTATGGCATTCAAGAATGCCATTTTCATCATCACGGGAATCAACCGTCACACCCATTTCATTGACTGTAAGCAATAACAGATTCCAAGCGCTTTTATTGTTTATTTCGTAAATACGGTTATCAAAACAACCGCCGGCACCATCAATTCTCATTAGCTGACCTCCAGAAAATTTTAGATAATAAATTAATACTCATATTATAACATAAAATAAACGCCAATCGCAGTGCTTTAAACGAATAAATCGTAACAATTATGTAAAAAATCCCCAAACCTGACGGCTTGGGGATTTATTTTCAACCTTATTATTTTGCGTAGTCAACAGCGCGTGTTTCACGAATGATGACGACTTTGATCTGACCGGGATATTCCATCTCGGCTTCAATCTTTTTAGCAATATCGCGCGCTAACAAAATAGATGTAGCATCATCGATCTGGTCAGGTTTTACCATTATGCGAATTTCGCGTCCTGCTTGGACAGCAAAGCATTTTTCAACGCCTTCAAAAGATTCAGAAATCTCTTCCAATCGAGTTAACCGTTTCAAATAGCTTTCCAATGTTTCGCGTCTCGCGCCAGGTCTTGCGGCAGAAACAGCATCAGCTGCAGCTACCAGAACTGCTTCAACACTCTTAGGCTCTACATCGCCATGATGGGCCATGATAGCATTGAGTACCAATTCAGATTCACGATATTTCTTAGCAATTTCCATGCCGATCTCAACGTGGGAACCTTCCATCTCGTGATCGATAGCTTTACCAATATCATGCAGTAAACCAGCACGTTTGGCTAAAACTACGTCAACGCCCAATTCTGAGGCCATCAAGCCTGCTAGATGAGCAACCTCAACAGAATGATTCAGGACATTTTGACCATAGCTGGTACGATATTTCAAGCGGCCCAGTAATTTTATCAGTTCAGGATGCAAACCATGCACACCTACCGCAAAAGTAGCCTGCTCGCCAGCTTCTTTGATCTTTTGTTCGACCTCTTTTTGTGCTTTTTCAACCATTTCCTCGATACGGGACGGATGGATACGACCGTCGTTGATCAGTTTTTCCAGAGCAACGCGGGCAACCTCACGGCGTACGGGGTCAAAACCGGAAATAATTACCGCCTCCGGCGTATCGTCAATGATCAGGTCAATACCGGTCAAAGTTTCCAGTGTCCGGATATTTCTGCCCTCACGGCCAATGATACGGCCTTTCATTTCATCATTAGGCAGGGCTACTACAGAAACAGTAGTTTCTGCTACGTGGTCGGCCGCACAACGCTGAATCGCCAGAGAAATGATCTCTCTGGCCTTCTTGTCTGCTTCCTCTTTCGCCTGCTGCTCCAAATCTTTAATGAGCATTGCGGTTTCGTGTTTCACTTCTTCTTCAACAGATTGAAGAAGTTCTTTTTTAGCATCTTCGGTAGATAAACCGGACAAACGTTCCAGTTCACCCAATTGTTTTTGATATAATGCATCGACTTTAGCCTGACTGTCACTGAGGAAAGTCTCTCTAACAGCTAAGTGTTCCTCTTTTTTCTCAAAAGACTCTATCTTACGGTCAAGATTTTCTTCTTTTTGCAAAAGACGTCTTTCCTGACGTTGGATATCACTGCGACGCTCTTTATTTTCTCGTTCCATCTCACTGCGCATGCGGTGGATTTCTTCTTTAGCTTCTACTAACGCTTCTTTGCGTTTAGCTTCACCGGTCTGTTCCGCCTCCTGAATGATACGAATAGCGGTTTCTTCAGCAGTAGCAATTTTGTTTTCAGCAACATTTTTACGTACTAAATAACCGATCGCACCACCAACGGCACTAGCACCGATAGTAATACCGATAAGTTCTAAAATGATTTTCACCTCCTTATTAATTTTTAAAAAAAATGAGGCAACAAACTATTGTCGCCTCGTGGATAACATTCATTCATTAATTATTAACACGATTGGATACTATAATTTTAAATGGATTTTATATAAAAGTCAAGTTAGCAGTCATCCATTAATATCACAGAACCATGTATATTATTAATGCTTTTTTGAATATATTTACTTGCAAAGCCACGCGCATACAGGTACCTGCCAATAGCGGCCCGGCCTTCCTGCGTAGCAGGATCATATTTTTTAGGATTACGTTTTAAACAAGACTGCAGAGCCTTCTCCGCCCGTTCCTGTTCCTCAGCTTCAGAAAACTGCGCTAAAATATCGTTTATATAACGTTCGGCCACATTTTTTTTCTGCAACTCCAGCCGCAGGTGACATCTGCCATAGTATTTTTTAGAAAGCCAGGCTTCAAAAACCCTCTGTCCATAACGTTTTTCATCTAAGAAACCATATTCCAGTAGTTTTTGGATAGTACTCTTGATGATGACAGCATCTGCACCTTTACGTTTCAGCTTCAGTTCCATATCCTTACGGCTGTAATCACGATAGCTCAGAATATCTAAAGCATAATCATACGCTTCCTGCTCAGTCGCTAAGTTCTTGGACGACCGGTTCAGCATCGCTTACACCGCTTTCTGCGCTTACTAATTTGGCAATAGTATGCTCGCGGATCTTGGCTTCGATCTCAGCAGCCATTTCCGGATTTTCTTTGAGAAAATCTTTGACCTTTTCTTTGCCCTGTCCCAAACGAACCTCGCCGTAGGAATACCATGCACCGCTTTTATTGATGATGTCAAACTCTGCACCCAGATCTACGATGCAGCCTTCATGGGAAATGCCTTCACCGTACATAATATCAAATTCTGCCTGTTTGAAAGGCGGAGCGATTTTATTTTTAACGATTTTCACGCGGGTACGGTTGCCTATCATATCGTTGCCGTTTTTCAGAGTTTCAATCCGTCGTACATCCATGCGGACAGTGGAATAAAATTTCAACGCTCTGCCGCCGGTAGTTGTTTCTGGATTTCCGAACATAACTCCGACTTTTTCGCGGATCTGATTGATGAAAACAGTAGCACATTTAGACTTGGAAATGATACCGGTCAGCTTACGCAGAGCCTGACTCATCAACCTGGCCTGCAGGCCAACGTGAGAATCACCCATCTCGCCTTCGATCTCTGCACGCGGTACCAAAGCCGCTACGGAGTCGATAACGATGATATCGATAGCGCCGCTGCGTACTAAAGCATCAGCGATCTCCAATGCCTGCTCGCCGTTATCAGGCTGCGAAATCAGCAGATTGTCGACATCGACGCCCAGCTTACGTGCGTATTCAGGGTCCAAAGCATGCTCAGCGTCGATAAACGCCGCATAACCACCGATTTTCTGTGTTTCAGCGATCATATGCAGGGCAACTGTAGTTTTACCGGAAGATTCCGGGCCATAGATCTCGATGACCCTGCCGCGTGGAATGCCGCCTACTCCCAAAGCTATATCTAAAGACAAAGCGCCTGTAGGAATAACCTCTATGTTCATTTTAGCGCTGGCTTCGCCCAATTTCATGATCGAACCTTTACCGAAATCTTTTTCGATTTGGCGCATTGCATTTTCCAACGCTTTTGTTTTTTCAGCGTTCAGTTTTTCCGTACTCATTTGATCAAGCCTCCTGTTTCGTTGCTGTCAATTACTATCTACAAATAGTATACAAACAACTGTTCGAGGTGTCAAGATTTATTTATTTTTTCAGCAACCGGGCAATTTCTTCCCCGCTGAATTTATAGGTTTCGTTGCAGAACTGGCAATGCACCTCTGTTTCCTCATCCTGACTCATGGCCGAGATATCTTCCTGCCCTAAAGTCGCCAATGCTCCCAATATCTTTTCTCTACTGCAGCGGCATTTATAACTCAGCTCTATGCTCTCCTGAATTGTTACATCTAGACCGCGGGCAATAGTTTCGATCATCTTTTCTGGAGTATAACCCAGCTCCAGCAGCTGCGTAACATAAGGAGTTAAACTGATGTTTTCCTCCAGCTGTGCCAGCGTTTCCTCTGCGCAGCCTGGCATTGCCTGAATAAAGTACCCGCCTGAAGCTATGACCTGCCCCTCTTTATTGACCAATACGCCTAACGCCACAGAAGACGGTGTCTGTTCAGACGTGTATAGATAATTAGTAAGGTCACTGGCGATCTCGCCGTCAACCAGTTCGGCATAGCCGGTAAAAGGTTCAGCGTTCTGCAGATAACGGGTCACAATAATATTGCCGGATCCAATAGCGCCGCCAACATCCAGCTTGCCGTTTTTCAGCGGCAAAAATACATCCGGATCACCTACATAACCACGCACATGCGTGCCTTCTGCATCGGCAACGACTTCGCCGATCGGCCCGTCACCCTTTAAACGCAGGGCAATGCGTTCATTATCTTTCATAGTAGCTGCTAAAAGCAGGGCTCCGTTCATCGCCCTGCCCAAAGCGGCACTAGCCAAATGGGAAGTATGATGCCTGGTAGCAGCCTCCTGTACCAGATTAGTAGTACACAGCGCGTAAATTCGTACACCTTCAGCCGTGCCTTTAGTCAAAATATCTTTCATTATATATACCTCTTAGAATCTACGATTAACGTATGTTTAAAAATCAGATGTTTTTCAACAGATTAACCATTTCGATAGCAGTCATTGCAGCATCAACACCTTTGTTGCCAGCTTTAGTACCGGCACGTTCAACAGCCTGCTCAATATTTTCGGTAGTCAGAACGCCGAAAGCTACCGGAACACCTGTTTCCAGACCAACATGCGCCACGCCTTTAGAAGCTTCGGCACAAACATAGTCAAAATGAGGAGTAGAACCGCGGATAACCGCACCCAAACAGATAACAGCATCATATTTGCCACTCACTGCAAGCTTCTGCGCTGCCAAAGGGATCTCGAATGCTCCTGGGACCCAAACTGCAGTAATATCTTCATTGTCCATCCCATGACGTTCCAGGCAGTCGATAGCACCGCTCAAAAGCTTGCTGGTGATAAATTCATTAAAACGGGCTACAACAATAGCCACTTTCATACCTTGTGCTGTTAATTGACCTTCTAAAGTTTTCATATTCATTGCCTCCATTTTAAGTTAATTTGATTTTTATATCAGCTGCAGCAGTTGCAGTGTTTATGCTCATGACCTTCGTGCAGCTCATGCCCCATTTTTTCCTCTTTGACTTCCAGATAGAACTCGTTAAAAGGGTTAGCGTCGATAACGATAGGCACTCTTTCGCTTACGGTGATGCCATAGCCGGAAAGCCCCACACGTTTGGCAGGATTATTAGTGATCAGACGAATGCTGGTCAAGCCTAGGTCGGAAAGGATCTGAGCTCCGATACCATAATCACGCAGATCCGGAGCAAAGCCCAGCTTAACATTGGCTTCAACGGTATCATAACCCTGATCCTGCAGCGCATAAGCCCTGATTTTATTCGCCAGACCGATACCACGTCCTTCCTGACGCATATACAGTACTACACCGCACCCTTCTTTTTCTATCATTCGCAGCGCTGTTGCTAGCTGATCGCCGCAATCACAGCGCAGGGAACCGAAAGCGTCGCCGGTCAGACATTCTGAATGTACGCGTACCAAGACATCTTTTTTACCGGACACCTCACCTTTAACGATGGCAACATGGCAAAGATCATCCAGATCATTTTCGTAAGCTACAGCGCGGAAATTGCCGTATTTACTCGGCAGCGCGGCTTCAGCCGCACGATGCACCATTTTTTCGTGCGCCTTGCGGTAAGCGACCAAAGCAGCAACGGTAATAAAAACCAACCCGTGTTCTTTAGCAAATTCTTTCAATTCAGGAGTACGAGCCATATTGCCGTCTTCGCTCATGATCTCGCAGCAGATACCGACTGGCTTCAATCCAGCCAGCTTACACAGATCTACAGTCGCCTCGGTGTGCCCTGTGCGGCGCAGTACGCCGCCTTCACGTGCACGCAGTGGAAAAACATGTCCCGGACGACGGAAATCATCAGGCTGCGCGTTATCATCAGCACATTTTTCATCGTATATGCGCGTTCGTGCGCCGAAATACCCGTAGTAGTATCGACGTGATCGATAGATACGGAGAACGCAGTTTCGTGATTATCAGTATTTTTAGCTACCATTGCGCCAAATTGCAACTTATCCATGATCTCCGGAGCTGCCGGCATACAGATCAGACCGCGTGCGTATTTTGCCATAAAGTTTACTGCCTCAGGCGTACACAGCTCGGCAGCCATAATCAGATCACCTTCGTTTTCCCTATCCTCGTCATCAGTTACCAAAACCATTTTACCGGCTTTGATCGCTGCTATCGCTTCTTCAACTGTATTAAATTTGAACTCTTCCATTTTCATAGCCTCCTTATTTACATAAAACCGTTTTCGAATAAAGTAGCTTTACTCAAAACGCTGGTTTCATCCTTTTTCTCTGCCTTATTGCCAAACTTCAGCATCTGTTCAACATATTTACCGATAATGTCTGTCTCCAGATTGACCTCGTCGCCAACGGTCTTAAAGCCTAAAGTAGTTTCCTTAGAGGTATGCGGGATCAGCGATACTGAAAAAGTATCCTCGGTGACATCCGTTACCGTCAGACTGATACCATCGATAGCAATAGAACCCTTATGCAGGATGTAACGCATCAACTCCGGCGGCGTTTTTACCGTTACCACATTAGCTATGCCGTCCTGCCGGCATTTCGCGATCACACCGATCCCCTCCACATGACCGCTGACGATATGTCCGTCCAGGCCATCCATCAACCGCAGCGTCCTTTCCAGATTGACCCGGTCGCCGCTGCGCAGATCACGCAGATTGCTCAAACGCATGGTTTCCGGCATCACGTCAGCCGTAAACTCACCGCTGCCCAAAACAACTACTGTCAAGCAAACGCCGTTCACTGCAACGCTGTCGCCTATTTTTAAATTATCCAGCACTTTTCTAGCGGCTACAGTCAGATGATAACTGTTCTGCACTCTCTTCAACCCGCGCACAGTGCCAAGCTCTGCAACTAATCCAGTAAACATATCAGCATTTATTCCTTTCCACTCTGCCAGTCAGCAAAATATCTGCTCCCAAAGGCAGTGTTTCTGTCTCCTTCAAAACATAACAATCCTCCATCAGCGCAAAGCCTTTGCCGCCGACCGGAGTCAACGCCTCTTTGCCGCCGATCAGTTTCGGTGCGATAAACGCATAAATACGATCCACCAAGCCGGCTTCTAAAAAGTCACCGTGCACCGTACTGCCTCCTTCAACCAAAATGCTGGTCAGATTACGCCCAGCCAGCTCCTGCAGCAGCAACGCTACAGGCAGCTTGCCATTGACCGCAGGCAGCTGAAGCACTTCTACCTTCGGCAGCGCCTGCAGCGCTTCTGCTTTGGCCTGCTTGGCGCCCGGTAAACAAGTGCCTGTGACCAGCAAGGTTTCAGCCTCGCCGTCAAAAATCTTCGCAGTCATGGGTATTTCACAGTTACTGTCCAACACTATCCGCAGCGGGTTTCGCCCCTCTACCAACCTGGTAGTAAGCTCCGGATCATCTGCCAGCACCGTATTCTTACCGACCAGGATACAATCGTGAGCCTTGCGCAAATAGTGCCCATAAGCTCTGGCGTCCTCGCCGGTGATCCATTTCGAATCGCCGGTCCTCGTAGCTATCTTACCGTCTAAAGTCATTGCATATTTCATCGAAACAAAAGGCCTGCCGGTTACGATCCAGTGAAAAAACTTCTCGTTGAGCAGACGTGACTCTTCTGCGCATACGCCCACAGTAACCTCGATCCCCGCATCGCGTAAACGCTTAAAACCGTTGCCGGCAACCTTGGGGTTCGGGTCTTCGACCGCCGCAACCACACGTTTCAGTCCGGCAGCAATAATCGCCTCGCAACAGGGTCCGGTACGTCCAAAATGCGAACAGGGCTCCAGTGTTACATATATCGTTCCGCCACGGGCCAGCTTTTTTGCTTCCTTCAACGCATTGATCTCGGCATGAGGCTGCCCTGCCTTATGATGATAGCCTTCGCCTACAACTTCTCCATCAGCACTGACGATAACTGCACCTACCATAGGATTGGGGCTGGTATCACCTTCAGCCAGACAGGCTAAAGCCAGCGCCTGCCGCATATATAATTCATCGTCCATCAAGTCACCTTCTTCAAGTAAGCTTACGATATGCCCTGAAATTAGAAAAACCACAGGCAAAACCTTTGGGGGTTTTGTCTATGGCTCAGTAAACAAACTCATAGCCGCCTTTTCTCATCCAGACTATACTGTCGGTACCGGAATCACACCGGATCATGCTCACAAAGAAGCTCGCGGACTATAACCGCCGGTAGGGAATCACACCCTGCCCCAAAGGCTACCGTATTTAATTACTTTCTAAATATAGCACAAAATATCCACAGCGTCAATTTCTTAAAAGCGAACTTCCTGTGAACAAACATTATGCCTTCTGGCACCAACTATTTTTTTGGAAGCAGGCAGACTTGCTCTTCCCGCCCGCTTCCAAAGATGGAGGAATGAGTGTAAACTCATCTTATTATCAGGCAGCAGCCCAAAGGCAAATCTGCCGTAACAGCTTTTGAAAATTAGCTTCCAGCATCACTATCGCCTCAGCCGACGCATCATCGATATGCAGGCCTACGGTCACTGTAACAGTATGACCAAGCATCCTGGCCAGTTCTAAGGCGGCTTTGCGTGCCAGCAGGTCTTCCTTATGCCCTGTCAGGCACAGTACCGATGCCGAAGAAGAAACTATATTTTTATCTTTTAAGCTGGGGCGCGGTACGCCTACGGCGACAGCACCGATATGCTGCTTTTCACCGCCGCCGATAACGACCGTCAGATCATCACCACAGCGTACTGCCACAGCTTCCAGCAAATATTCCTGCGCTCCTAAGGAAAAAGACTTTGCCTGCATTTTAGTCTTCCCCTTTCCAGGCCACAAAATGCTTATAATCAATACCAAACTGCATCAGGACCTTACCGATGATATGCTGCATTTGCTTTTCCACCGAATTTGACCCATTGTAAAAAGTCAGCATCGGCGGCACAACGACGCAGCCGTAATCAGCAGCTTCCTTGATATTACGCAGATGCAGCCTGCTCAAAGGCATTTCGCGCGGTACGATAACTACCTTCCTGCCCTCCTTTAGACAAACGTCAGCGGAACGCAGCAGCAGATTATCTGTATAGCCGGCTGCTATCCCGGCGACTGTTTTCATACTGCAGGGTATTACGATCATTCCATCAGTTTTAAACGAGCCGCTGGAAATACTGGCAGCCATATTTTTATTGCTGTGCACAACATCGGCCAGAGCGCATACATCCTGTACGGTAAGATCCGTTTCGCACTCAAAATTTTTAACTGCACCTTCAGTTACAACTAAGTGAACTTCACAATCTGGGAGCAATTTTAAAGCTTTCAACATCTCATAGCCCAAAATGACCCCGCTGGCTCCGGAAATACCAACGATCAGACGCATCTCCAGCCCTCCTTCAGCAGATTATTTATCAAACAAGCCTAACATCGACCAGTACGGAACTTCAATCAGTACAGTCATAACATAGATAACGATAATGAACGGAATACCCAAACGGATCGTTTCCTTCTGTGAATACATACCGTTATCTTCACCCAAACCGACCAGCATGTTCAAATGCTGGAAAGGCAGCACATAGTGAGAAGCAACTGCCGAATAAGCGAGCAGCGCCGGAACAAGCGGCGTAATACCCATCTGGCTGGTAAAGGTGATCATAGCTGGGATAATGATACCCATAACTGCGATAACGCTGCCCAAAAGCATATGTATAATAATTGAAATAGTTGCGATAAACGCTGCCAGGATATATGGATCAGACGGAACTGTACCAGGCAATACTGTCTGGGCTATCCATGCATTCATACCGGTAGCGCCGCCAACACGTCCGATAGCAACAGCAGCAGTCAAAAAAATCAGTACATGCAGAGGAACACCGCTCCAGCTTGCCGGCGTCAGAATTTCGCCAACCAAAGGCAGGCTCATTGCCATTGCGATAAACAAGGTTACCCAACCGATATCGACGCCATGCAGAGTATCAGTCATCCAAAGAATGATCGCTAAAGTTACCCAAAAGGCAGTCCGAAGCTCTTTCCCACTCATTGGACCCATAGCTGCTAATTTAGCACGCATTTCCTCTTTGTTGACCTGTACTTCCTGAGTTGGCTTAAATAGGAACAAAATCATAAAGCAGGTAATAATACTTACGATAATACTGGGTGGTCCCATCAATTTAAACCAGCCAAGCCAACCTAGAGAAACACCGGATGATTGTACTGCCAGCGGACTGATAGTAGCATCGCCAGTCAAAAAGATCAGGGAAACCGGAACAGAAGCGGCAAAAACAGTAAAGCCTATTTTAACTGCATCCACACGAGGAATATTCGCACTTTTAATAACGACCGCCATAACTGACATAATCAGGAAAGCACGCGGCCAGGGATGCGGAATCAAAAGACTGAGGATAAAAGTCAGAATAAAAATCGCCACGATAATACTCTTAAATGAAGTTACATAAGAAATGATAAATTTATAAGCGATACGTTCGCCAAGTCCAGATTCTTTAACTGCACCGGCAATCAAATAAGCGCCTACAATCAAAAACATCATTGGACCAGTCCAGGTCGAAAAATGAGAGCAGGTTTTTCAACCCCAAAACTGCGAGGAGTAATAGATAAAGACCGGAAGTATAACCCGGCTGAGTGATTTGAAAGCCCCAGAAAATTACGGTCATAAAAGAAAGCGCCATACATATCTGACCATTTCTTGCAAGTCCTGGGATATCGGCCGTGCCGATCAACAGTGCTACGATAATGCCTAAAATAAACCCTATTCTCGCTTTATTCATTCCCACAAATAAAACCTCCTATCTCTTACAACTTTTGAACATCCACAACCAATAAAATATCTATTTTAATAATTAAGTTTATGTGCAGCAAATTTAATTATTGTAATTTATTAAGTTATGGAGTATCCTTATGCTAATGAGCAAGAGCTTTTTGACAGCTCCTAAAAATCTTTTTCCCCTCCTTCCCTTTCGTCTCCAGCAATTCTCTTTCTTGCTTTTCATCATAGAACCAGCCCGTCTAAAAGGCAATTCAGTTAAATAAACACGTCATTCTTGTTAGGAATTTCCAAAGGTGAAAGCTTGTATTCCATTCTCGAATATGTGTATATAGCAAAATCGAATATAATTTAAATGAAGAAGGTAAAGATTTTAAAACAAATCTCATTTTTTTACTATTTGCTATCGTGTTTTAATTTGCACAGAAGGGCGGATTGAATTTATGAATCTTAATCAATTGAAATACTTTCTGGCCATTGTCAAAACAGGTAGCTTTTCAAATGCTGCCGATGATATGTATATCTCCCAATCGTCAATGTCCAAACAGATAAAAGCCCTGGAAACAGAACTGGGTGTCGATCTCTTCAAACGCGAACATTCCAAGGTCTATCTGACTGAAATAGGTGCGGAATTTGCCAAATATGCTGAAATGACCATCAAACAACACAACGATATGCTGCTTTATTTAGATGAATTTGCTACCAAGAAGTCTAATACTATTCGTTTTGGGTCAATACCTGTAGTATCCTCCTATGGTATCAGCGCTCAGATAGCCCAATTTACAACCAACTATAAACCCGATGTTAACGTCGTTATCGATATGCACGAGACCAACCAGCAGGAAGTTATGAAAGAGCTGTTTGACGGAGCCATCGACATTGCGCTGATACGTACTGATTATCTTGATGAAGTAGATGTCTTTGACTGTATTCCATATAAGAAAGATATTTTTGTTCTGGTCTGCAATCAAAATCATCCTTTAAGTACAAAAGAAGCTGTTTCCCTGAATGACCTGATAAAATACCCACTTTCACTTTTAGATACCTCATCGGTCATTTATACGATCGTTATGAAAGCATTTGAACGCTACGGCATCGAGAAAAAAACAAAATGTCTGACAACAAGGCACAAGATCCTTATGGAGATCCTGCAGACGGCGCCAAATATTTCGCTACTGCCGCTCAGTCTCGTTGACCTGACACTTTTCCCTCATCTCTGTACCGTTCCTCTAGTTGAAGAACTCACAAGCGATGTGGCGCTGATAAAACTCAAGAAACGCCGCCTCAATAAAATTACCAAGGATTTTTGGATCTATTGGCAAAAATATTTTCAAATGCAATAAATAAAAAACCACTGCTCAGCAGTGGTTTTTTATTGCTGATATTCCTGATATTTACCGCAAAGGAACTTCCAAAATTTTTCTGTCGTCGCATTCAAAGTTTTTTCCTTACGTTTAACGATGTAAACATTACTGTAGATTGGCATCGTCAGAGGGACATATTTCAGCCCTTCAATGCTGTGTCCTTCCTCCAGCATCCGTTTTGTAAAAAAAGTAATACCAACATTATTGGCCACCATCGAAAACACATTCCTATGCCGTGTCATCGTTGCCGCCACATTACATTCCTTGTTCACTTTACGCAGCTTTTCCATTAAAATCCGGTAAATTTCCGATTTAGGAGAAATCAGAATGATTTTTGTCCAGCATCGAACAAATCAATTCGTGCATAGCTCATAAGCTCAAAACCGTCTCGTTATCGTTCATCAGTACGTCTTTCTGTTCTTCTTCCAGAATATTATAATTAACGACCTGCCTGCGATTTTTATTGACTTTCTGAAACTCAGAAAGCAGCGTTGATATCTTATAGGAACTGACGATTGGAATCGAAGCGAATTTCACTTCTTCGATCGGCGTATCTTCAAAAGCCATCAGCTCCTGGTGCATTTCGTTTTTTGTCTCCAGCAGCTGCAGCGCATAATCATAAAAACACTGGCCTGCTTCCGTCAGAGTAATCTTATTACCAGTCCTGTTAAACAACACTACCCCAAGCTCGGTTTCCAAAGCTTTGATCTGCTTGGACAGCGAAGACTGAGAAATGTATTCTTCCAGTGCTGCCGACCAAAAACTGCCATGCTTGACAATAGCGACAAAATATCTCAACTGATTAAAATTCAATTCTCTCACCTGCTTTCACTCTGCCCAGCCTGAAGCTGCTTATCTACTACGATTATACGGTAAAAGCAGGCTTTTTCGTATTCCAATAGAGCATAACGTCTTGCCTTTATAGAATTAAAAGTTTATTAATGCAAACTATTGGTTATATCTTTCCAATATGTCAAAACAGCTTTGCTATTTAGAATAGCCTTCAAACTCCCACTCGTATTATGATGTTCCTAAGAGGAAATGCTGCTTGAACACCGGTGTCAGTTGGTGCAGCTCTGAAACCGGTCAGCTGAAAACTGTTAGATATTGCAAAAAACAGTCTCCGCAAAAATGATTCTACTTTCTTGCAGGCAGCAGCTTCCCATTCACAGTACAGTATATTTAAGGAGGCTTTATTATGACTACTAAAATCAATGATTTACGTTCCGCACTCGACTATCTGCGTACCATCCCCGGACAGTTGGTGGAAACCAACGTCGAGGCCGATCCACGTGCCGAGATCTCCGGTATTTACCGCTATGTTGGTGCCAAAGGCACCGTTAAACGCCCGACTCGCTTAGGACCTGCCATGATCTTCAATAATGTTAAAGGCCATCCCGGCGCTAAAGTCGCTATCGGCGTACTTTCAAGCCGTGCCCGTGTCGGGCACCTGCTGGGATGTGAACCCGAAAAGCTGGGCTTTCTTTTAAAAGACTCCGTATCCACCCCGATCGCTCCGGTAGTTGTAAGTGCTGACCAGGCACCCTGTCAGGAAGTAGTGCATCTGGCAACAGAAGAGGGCTTTGATATCCGCAAGCTGATCCCAGCCCCTACCAATACTGAAGAAGACGCCGGCCCATATGTAACCATGGGGCTTTGCTACGGCACCGATCCTGAAACCGGCGATACCGATATTACTATCCACCGCCTCTGCCTGCAGGGCAAAGACGAAATATCCATGTATTTCGTTCCAGGCCGTCACTTAGACGTATTCCGTCAAAAATACGAAAAAGCCGGCAAACCGATGCCGATCTCCATCAGTATCGGCGTTGACCCGGCCATCGAGATCGCCGCCTGCTTCGAACCACCTACAACTCCACTCGGCTTCAATGAATTGAGCATAGCCGGCAGTATACGGGGCGAAGGCGTGCAAATGGTACAGTGCAAAACTATCAACGAAAAGGCTATCGCCCGTGCAGAATATGTTATCGAAGGCGAACTGCTGCCTGATGTCCGCGTCCGCGAAGACCAAAACAGCAATACCGGTAAAGCAATGCCGGAATTTCCGGGCTATACCGGCGCTATGAAACCAGCAATCCCGCTGATCAAAGTCAAAGCAGTTACCCACCGCCGCGACCCAATCATGCAATCCTGCATCGGTCCTTCCGAAGAACACGTCAATATGGCAGGTATACCGACTGAAGCATCTATCCTCGGCATGACGGAAAAAGCACTGCCAGGCAATGTCAAAAACGTATATGCCCACTGCTCCGGCGGCGGCAAATATATGGCCGTTATCCAATTCGTCAAAAAAGCTCCGCCTGATGAAGGCCGTCAAAGACAGGCTGCTCTGCTAGCCTTCTCTGCTTTCTCGGAACTGAAACACGTTATCCTGGTAGACGACGATGTTGATCTGTTTGATACCGACGACGTACTGTGGGCTTTGAATACCCGTTTCCAGGGCGATGTCGACGTTATCACTATCCCAGGCGTTCGCTGCCATCCGCTCGATCCTTCCCAATCCCCCGAATTTTCGCCTTCGATCCGCGATGTAGGTATATCCTGCAAAACTATTTTTGACTGCACCGTACCTTTCGGGCTTAAAGAGCACTTCCAGCGCAGCAAATTTAAAGAAGTCGATCCAGCCAAATGGGTTCCTGAATTATTCAAAAAATAATAGTAAAAGAAAAATACCTGAAGCATTTATGCTTCAGGTATTTTTCTTTTGTATACCTAATGCCAGCAGCTTCACTGCCTGCCACTGTTTGTGTCTCTCCGGACTTACTTCCCTGTCCCAAAATTCATACTTCAACTGGAAGAAATACTCCTCATAAAAACAGCTGACAGCAGATTGCCGCGAATAGTCTATTTTTAACGCTGCTAAAACGTCCAACAAACCGGCGCCAAAATATGGCAGCAACTCTTTTACTTTCCGTTTATACGTCCTGGTCTCCTCCTGAAAGCGAGCATAACACAAAGCAAACAGCGCCAGCTCCAGCAGCTCCTTAAAAGTAATATCGTCGCCGCTTACGGCAGCCGTCAGTACTGTTTCATAAATCAAACTCCGTACCGCTGCACTGGCGTGAAAAAACAAAAGAAATTCGTTCAGCGCTGTGCTGGCCTGCGGCGGTACATATCCCTCAGCAAGTTCACCACCACGCACATATGGTGCTAAAGCTGCGAAATTGCCGCTGCTCACAAAAGTCTGACCCATTTCCAGCAAAATTTCCTCCGGCGTCAACTGTAACCCATTCAGCAATCCACACGCCTCACCGTCCTGCAGATGTCGATAGATTTTCAACCCCTGCCGCTCCTCGCAGCCTGTAACCAGGCCATGCGGGCACTTCAACAAACCTTCCATATCAGTATGTCGCCCCCTTTTCGATAATCCTGCGGGCAAGAAACCTGTGCAGATTTATGATTGTCGTATGCTCATAGCCATATTTATCCTCTTCGTCAAAAGTTATCTTCACCATCTCAATCTGATTCCTGCGGCAATAATCGTTCAACTCCCTTTCGGCCTGCTCACGGTCGTTGATCTCTCCATCCGATAATAGAAACAACAATCTCCGCTTCCCCTTCAGCACCTGTTCCTGCAGCAACCGCACCGCCGGCAGCAGATTAGTCCCCCCTCCAGACAACGGTACGATCGAAGTCTGCTCGGCTTTATCAATAAAACTTTTACGTACTTTGGCCCCGCCCTCAAAATCTATTATCAGTGTTCTGATACCGTCAAAATTATTAACTGCCGCCAAAATCTCGATCAGCGCTTCTGCATATTCACGTTCAAATCGGTACGTACTGCCCGAAACATCGCGTATGATCATAATATCTACCGATACCTTACGCCGCAAGTAATACTGATAAACCCTGCTTTCCTCCGCTGTTTTAGAGACCAGATACGCTTCCTGCTGCTTTTTCAGGTTAACGTCGCCGTCATAAGCACCAATAATCTTCATCGACGTAAAGCTCTGCTTAAAAATATATTCCAGCTCGCCGATCTCGCGCCTGTATTTCCGTACTGTATCCAAAAAGAACTGTGAAGTGTCGCCCGACCTGCTTACCATACGCCCTACGCCTGCCAGCTTACCTGTCTGTGATGCGGCATTCTGCATTTTTGCTTTCAGTTCACGGATATGCTCTTTCCGTACAATCTCGTATAATTCTTCTTCGCTGAACACCTTCAGCACCGACATAGAGCCGGCAGTTCCTGCCGCAGCAGCTTTCTGCTCCCACACAGGTGTGATTTCTGACGTCATCCGCAATCCCTGCAGCCATTCTGTCAGCAAATCTGTCACCACGATCAAATTCTGCAGCTCCGTCCGTACCGCAGTCAAGGCCAGAGGTACCATAAAATCATAAAAACTACTGTCACCCTGCGGCTCGATGATACCGTACTTCAAAAACACCTGTAAAGCTTCCAGCTGACCACGCTGCGGCAAATACTTCACAAGCTGCTCCAACTCCACATCCTGTGTCGTCATATTCAGCAGTGTCAGCAGCTTGCCAAACTCAGGCAGCTCACGCGCCAGCTTATACTCACAGAACGTCCTAAACAGACTTCTATAGATGCATCGGTATAAAATATCCTTCTTAAGTCGCTCCAAGTGCCTGTACCCCTCCGCCCCCGTAAACAACGCCGTATTTTCATACCGCAAAACACTCAGTTCACTTATAACAAATGCATCAGTAAAACTCTCTGACGACAGTAGCCCATGCAAAGCTGAATGCTGCCATGCCTCCAGCAAACATTCGCAGTTGACAGCCAGCACATACCCGTCCTCACGACTTCCAGTACAGCAGCACAGCTGTCCGCATTCTGTGCCAACAGAGTCTTGATATGCAGCTGCATCAGCATAATATTCTATTTTAAAAGCCAGTTCCGGGCATAATACCGCAAAATTTTCCATAACAGCCACCTTAAATAATTGAAGACTCAAGCTTCTCCTTCACCATCTGCAAATCATAAAAACCCAGGTCTACATCCAGATAATACATAAAGCTCTGCAAAATGATCTCTTTAAAAGTTCCGATTCCTATCGCGCTCAAGGCCTGCTCCAGCTCCATGATCCGCCTGTCTGTCAAATCAGTAACGCTTGCCGCCTCACAGCCCAACACCCTTTTTGCCAGATACCTCTTGATGCTTTCAACATTCCGATTATCATAAAAATAAGAATCTATCATCGTCTGCCGCCACTCTGGGCGCCGCAAAAGCTCCAAATTGCACAGAACTACGGCAATAGCCGCATTGCGTACCGACAGTGGATAAGTATTGCTGCGTACCTCGCGCATCAACTCAATAATATAACGCTTTAGGCTTACCGGTACAACATCGTTGGCACGGTACTCCTCCGCTACTATCTGTTCAACTATCAAAAGCTCATCTTCCGCCGTCGGATAATCGAAATAAAATGAAACCAGACGCTGAGCAAAGCTCTGCGGCAGCTTAACGTTGCCGGAATATCTGCTGTCATTCGAACAGAATACGATCCGAAAATCCTCGTGTGCATAAATCATCTTATCGCCGATCGCCGTTACCGAAGTCCGGTCCAGTATACTGTTGAACATCAGTAAAATCTCCTGTACCGAATGTGTCGCCTCATCGACGATGATAATGCCGCCACGCTCCATACAATCTGCCACAACTCCGTTCTTAACTGCCAGACTGCCGTTTTCCAGCCTTAGTCCCAAAATCAGGCTTGTTTTCGTCTGTTCTGGACTCAGCTGCACATAATAGGCTGGCACATTTTAGCCAGCGCATACTGCCTGGCCAGGTTCATCGCGATAATACTTTGCCGCTGCCCGAAGGTCCCACGATATAAAGCGGCCACCTGGTATGCTCAAGCACCGCGTAGCAGCGTGCCAAAAGCTGCGTCCCATCCTCGCCTACTATTTTTGGTATCTGCTGCAGATCAAGCTGTGTTTTCAGCTCTGCCATAATTTTTCACCCCGCAATTATATAAAAAAAGCGAGGGAGCTAACTCCCCCGCCAATCAAGGACTTGTCCAAGCCCCAAGCAGCCATTTATTTCTTTAAAGGTGGAACCGGCGGAATTTGCTGTAAATTAGGAATATCTTCCGGTTTTAGTTTAAATACATCATGTACATGGATTTCTTCGGTAGAACGCCAGGAATAACTGCAGGTATCGCAGACATAAACTTCCCAAACATCGCCAACCGGGGATTTAGTCATAACTCTTACTGTATCAGCATCACAACGCGGACATTTCATAAAAATCTGCCTCCTTTATACCTCAAATTATCATTGATTTTTTTGTGCAGCCATAAAGTCTCTGAAAATAGCTTCCCATTTCGGGGTAGCCGGAGACGGTTTCAACAATTCAACAGAACGCGGATTCGGTTCCGGAGCGACCGGAGTAGTTGCATCGATGATCAGCTTGTCATGCATACCTGCCGGTACCGAAGACGGATCAAGCGGCATACCTGCACAATTCGGGATGATCGCAACATCCTTACTGGGTTTGACGCGGGTAGTAAGCGCCCACATAACCTGCTCCAGATTAAACGGATCGACAAACTCATCGACAACGATAATGACCTTGGAATAAGGCATACCATGCGGAGTAGACAGCAGACGGAAAGCAACACCCTTACCGAAGCCGCCGTAACGGACCTTCGTAGAAATGATAACGCCGATACCATGAGTATACATAGCATTGACTGCCTGCACTTCAGGCATAGTAGCTTTCAGCTGTTTGTACAGAGGAACACTGGTATTAAGAGCCATCAGGTAATCGATCTCAGTCCAGGGCATACCAAGATACAAGTTTTCAAATATCGGATTGGTACGATGTGTGATATGAGTTATCTTGATCTCGCACTGATTCCTGGCGCCGGAATAAGAGCCAGGGAACTCGCCGAACGGGCCTTCGCAGGTACGAACGCGCGGCATAATGTAGCCTTCCAGAATAACTTCAGCATGAGCAGGAACATACAAATGCTCAGCAGTATCAGCTTTAGTAATTTCAGTAGGAACACCATCCTGCAAGGCGCCGACGAATTCATATTCATTCTGGTCGTAATTAACAGGAGTGCTTGCCATAAAGCTTACAAGCGGAGTATTGCCCAGAGCGATAGCTACCGGTAAAGGCTCGTTGACTTCTTCTGCCTTAGAAAGCTGGATGGCGATATCATGAAAAGGCAAAGCCTGGATGCCGATACGGTCGATATCTTTGACCTGGATACGGTAAATACCGACATTCTGCTTATCCAGATTATCAGGTTCAGCCGGATCGCCGGTAACAACGGCTGCTTTAGACAGGAAGAAACCACCGTCCTGATCATTGATTCTGTAAAGAGGCAAAACATCAAATAAATTGATATTTTCGCTGATGGTATTTTCCTTACACATTGCTTTTTCACGTGGAAGAATTACTGGCGGTACCGGGAATTTGTCCCAGCGGCGGTTCAATTCATGGAATTGTTCCTTTACAGGAGTGTCTTTAGGCATTCCCATCATCAAAGCATGATTAGCCCAGGAACCGTGAACGTTGGTTACAACAGAATATTTATAACCTTTCACCTTCTCAAACAAAACAGCCGGTTTTTTATCCATATTAGCGCAGGCACGTCCGGCAGCGCCAATATCAGGTTCCGGATCGACCTCATCTTTAACGCGGATCAGCTGCCCCTCTTCTTCTAATGTTTTTAAAAACTCTCTCAAATCTTTGTAAATTTTTGCCATGTTTTTGACCTCCTTTGTCATCGTTTCACTTGGTAAGGTTTACCCCTTGTCTATATACTAGAACTGACTGCTCCTAATAGCAATTCAGTTAGTTCGCAAGGATATGCGTTTTCGGAATTTCCAAAAAACTATCGCTGTCATTCAGTTTAGGAATGGCAGCGACCGGCTGTTCACGCCGCCTTGCACTTGCTGGCAGACGCCTGCTTTTTACCCGTGACTGCCCTGCAAGCCAATGTAGACAGCAGGCACGTTCACATCTTTATTTTGAATGATATAACCCAGCTCCAACATACCGCTACTGCCTTTGATACTGAGTGCCGGCGTGCTCAGACCTTTGACCGTTGTTTTTGCTTCGCCTCCAAATTCGTATTCATACGCCAAGCCTGCAATAAGTACATGGGTATGGCTCCCTGTAAGGTTTACCGTCCTTAAAATATGTTATAGGCAGCAGCTAATACCCCTAAAGTAAGGTTTCTAAGCTGCTTTAGGGGTATTTTATTTTACAGAAACAGTTTTTCCTGCTTTAAAGGAGGAAAAACTTTACTAAAAACAAAAACACTGCAAAATTTGCAGTGTTTTTGTTTTTAGCTTTTTAATTATGCTTTTAAACTGGCAATCGCCGCTTTGGTATCAGCAGCGCCATAAACATACGAACCTGCAACCAGTACAGTCGCACCTGCTTCACGTACCAGTTTGGAGTTTTTATCGTTGATGCCGCCGTCTACCTGTATCTCTATGTTCAGGCCTGCATCGTTGATCATCTTCCGCAGCCGGGCGATCTTTGGTACTGTGGTTTCAATGAAGCTTTGACCGCCAAAACCGGGGTTGACGCTCATCAAAAGCACCATATCCACATCCGGCAGAATCTCTTCCACCAGGCATAGTGGCGAAGCCGGATTCAAAGCGACGCCGGCCTGCATACCTTTGTTTTTGATGTATTGCACACAGCGGTGCAGATGTTTGGTAGCTTCGGCGTGTACTACTACCATATCCGCGCCGGCATCGGCAAAATCATTGATATATTGCTCGGGATTGTTGACCATCAGGTGACAGTCAAAAAAGAGATCGGTGACCTTACGGATCTTTTTAACGACCGGCGCGCCAAAGGTCAGGTTCGGTACAAAGGCACCGTCCATCACGTCGATATGCACCCAGTCGGCCCCGGCAGTTTCGATTTTTTTGATTTCGTCTGCCAGATAAGCAAAATCGGCAGATAAGATTGAAGGCGCTACTTTGATCATTTTCTTCCGTCCTTTTCCTTTTGGATTTTATTTCTTCTAAAATAGTCAGGTACGATTCGTAACGCGACTGCGCTATCTCTCCGGCTGCCAGCGCATCTTTGACGCCGCATATCGGTTCGTGCGTATGTGTGCAGGGCGTAAATTTACATCCATCTTCAAAGCCTGCAAATTCGCGGAAACATGCCGCCAGTTTTTTATCATCCAGTTCTTCTAAATTCAAATTGCCAAAACCGGGAGTGTCTGCCAGATAACCGCCGGCAAAAGGCAGCAGGTGTGCAAAGCGCGTGGTGTGTTTGCCCCGCCCTATTTTTTCGCTGACACTGCCTGTCACCAGCTGCATACCGGGTTCGATAGCGTTGAGAGTCGATGACTTGCCCACGCCGGAAGGTCCGGCAAATACAGTTATTTTACCGTACAGCCGATCTTTCAGCTTGCCAACATTGATTCCCTGCTGCGCAGAGATCGCATAGACCTCGTAGCCAGCCCGTTTATAAACAGTTTCGATCTCGGCCACCAGCCCCGCCGGTGCCAAGTCGATTTTATTAAGGCAGATAACGGCCGGGATACCAGCCTGCTCTGCCAGTACCAGCAGCTTATCGGCCAGCAGGTAGCTGAAATCGGGGTTGATACAGGCAAATGCGACGATGATCAGATCGACGTTGGCGATAGTCGGCCGCAGCATAAAATTACGCCGCGGCAGAATCCTGGTAATCATACTTTCGCCGTTATGATTGGTTTCAAATTCAACTATGTCGCCAGTGCAGAGTGAAAACCTGATCTGCTTAAGCTTGCCTTTGACCTTGCAGGTGACAAGCTCGTCGGTACCGCTGTCGACATAGTAATAACCGTTATAGGTTTTGATGATTCTTCCCTGGCCGATACTCACAGATTTTTCTCCTCGACCATTTTATTGTTACAGAAGAACTGCACTTTGCCGCTGCCGGTAACTTCCACTTTTTGGCGTATACGTACGCCGGCTTTCTGCGCGCCCTGATAAACAGTTCTCTGTCCGTTGGCATCGATCAGGATGATCTGCACATCCTGGGTACCGCTGCCCTGGGGCACGACGAATTCGGCATATTTATTGACGCTTTGCGGATGACTGCCGGATGATACCTGCAATACAACTTTACCGTCGGCGGCAAACTTAGAGCCTGCAGGCGGTTCCATACCTACTATGCTGCCCTCACTGCTGCCGCTTTCAATATAACGTACGGTAATATCCATGATACCTAACTCGGTCAGGGCTTTTTTAGCATCATTCAAGCTGCTGCCCATTACGTCCGGCATCGACAGGTCTTTGGGATCGCGGCATACAACCAGATCTACCTTCGATCCCTTCGGTGTCTTGTTTTTAGCCTTTGGGGCCTGTTCCAAAACAGAATCGGCCGGTTTGCCTGCCACAAATTTATAAGTTACAACACCAGTTTCGTAACCCAGGTCACTTAAAAACTTTTTGGCATTGTCCAGCTTTCTTCCAATCAAATCAGGCATTTCCAGCATTTCCAGGCCTTTGCTTACCACCAAAGTGATCTCGCTGCCTTCCTTACGCTTACTGATGCCTTCCGGTTCTTGTTTGATAACGTAGCCCGGAGTCACCTTCTCGTCGTATTCTTCGTCCAGTTTTACAGTAAAGCCCGATTTTTCCAGGGTTTTCTGCGCTTCCACTACCGATTTACCAACTACGTTAGGCACATCAACTGTTTTGCGGCTGAACACGTTACCGACCATTAAAAAGACAGCGGACAAGATAGCGACCAGTGCAAACAGCTTGATGTATTTGTTCCGTCGTTCCCGCCTGTTGATAGCGGCAGCTTCCTGCACTATCTCGTCAGTACTTTTGTTGAAGGCCGGTTTCATGATAATGGTTTCTTCAGGAGCGCCTTCCTCGTTATCGTTGGCCCAGTCGTAAATTTTTCCGGTAGGCTCGGCCAGCTCGTTTTTCGAGATCGCCGTAATACCCAGCATTTCGGCATAATCTTCTTCAACGCTTTCCTGCAGCATTTTAGTTTTGATATTATAAAGGTCTTGCCACATTTCTTCGGCGGTCGCATAGCGGTCGGCCGGGTCTTTGGCAAGCGCTTTGTCAATTACTTCCTGCAGCGAATCAGGCAGGTCTGGATCATAGCTTTTCAGCGGCGGCGGCGTTTTTTCGAGGTGCATCATCGCCACAGCAACGGCAGTTTTGCCGTCAAAAGGCACGTGTCCCGTCAGCATTTCATACAAAACGATGCCCAGTGAATAGATGTCGGACTGAGCCGTTACGGGACAGCCGCCAGCCTGTTCTGGCGACAGATAATGCACCGAACCTATCACAGACGATGTATAGACCATCGTCTGACTGGTGACCATACGCGCGATACCGAAATCGGCGATTTTAGGCGTCATGCTTTTATTGATAAGGACATTATGCGGTTTGATGTCGCAGTGAATAATATTGCGGTTATGGGCATGCTGCAAAGCGGCAGCCAGCTCACAGGCAATATGCACGGCCCAGAAAGGTTTGAGTGGGCCCTGCTCCTCTAAAATACTTTTCAATGTTCTACCATCTACGTATTCCATAACGATAAAATACAAACTGTTTTCTTCGCAAACGTCAAAAATATTGACAATTGAAGGGTGGATCAGCCTTGCGGCGGACTGAGCCTCGCGGCGGAACTGTTCGAGCAGGCTTTTATCGTTATTGAACTGAGCGCGCAGTATTTTTACGGCGACTTCCCGGTCCAGCAGCATATCCTGTGCCAGGTAAACCTCCGCCATACCACCGACGCCGACAGGACGCAGGATCTTATAACGGTTATGTAAAATTTTTCCCACCATATCTGTCATGATCTGTTATCCTCCTCGGTCGGGGTCAAGTCTATCAGGATCAGCGAAATATTATCTCTGCCGCCGTTGTCTAAGGCAGCTTCCAGCAGCACTTCGGCAGCTTCGACCGTCTGATGTGCCTGCAGAATCTCGCTGATCTGTCTGTCATCCACCATATCACTTAAACCGTCACTGCATAAAAGCAGCTTGGTATCTGCTGTCAGCTCCAGAGTAAAGCAATCTACTTCCAGCTCGTCTTCGGCTCCAACAGCGCGCAGAATGATATTTTTCTGTGGATGCTTAAAAGCCTCCTGTGCAGTGATCTCGCCGTTGGCCAATAACTCTGCGACGTAAGAATGATCGCGGGTGACCTGCTGTAAAGTGCCGGCACTCCATGTATAAAGTCTGCTGTCACCTACGTTGACCGCATAAGCTTTACCGTCTGCCGCCAGATATACTGCCACGAGCGTCGTGCCCATATCATGATACTGTACTTCACTTTGAGCCATCTGCCTGATATGCTTATTAGCCTGCTGCACTGTTTCACGCATGGCGGTGCATAACTCGGTGCCAGTAAGCTCCTTAAATTTTTCCGCTTCCTGCTGCAAAACCTGTAAGGCTTCCCTGCTGGCGGTTTCTCCGGCTGCATAGCCGCCCATACCGTCAGCCAGCGCAAAAAGCTCAGGTCCTGTTGTCAACAAAGCGTCTTCGTTGACAGTTCTTACCATGCCCACATGGGTTTTACTGATAACGAACATTGACGAACCTCCTAACTTTATAGCTTATGTCTGTTTTTGTCACTGATAACGCCGCTGCTTTCAGTCCTGCTGCTCTTGGGCAAACCTGGCGCGCAGCTGTCCACAGGCGGCATCGATGTCTTTGCCCATTTCCCTGCGAACGGTGGCATTGATTTTATGTTTCTGCAGTACCTTTAAAAATGCTTCAACCACTTTTTTTGATGGGCGTTCAAAGCCTTTTTCTGGCACTGGATTGGCCGGAATCAAATTGACGCTGGCATGTTTGAACCGCAAATGATTAGCCAGCAGCTCGGCTGCTACAGGGCTGTCATTTTTGCCGGCAATCAGAATATATTCATAAGTCACCTGCCTGCCGGTATAACCGACATAAGCTTCGGCAGCCTGGATGACGTCCTGAAAAGGAAAACCTTTGTTGACCGGCATCAGCTCGGTTCTGAGCTCAGGCTCGGCTGCGTGCAACGAAATTGCCAGATTGATCGGCAGTCCCAGCTGCGTCAGCTTTTCGATACCTTGGATAATACCGCAGGTAGAAATCGTCATGTTCCGGTAACTCATATACAGCGTATTTTCCTGATGCAGGAACTGCAGTGCGCCGATAACGGCGTCAAAATTAAGCATCGGTTCGCCGCTGCCCATAACGACAATACGGCTGACCTTCTTACCTTCTCTGACCAGCATACTGTTAAAAATATAAACCTGTGCTAAAATTTCAGCGGCGGTCAGATTACGAATGCAGCCGCTGAGGCCGCTGGCACAGAAAGCACACCCCATATCGCAGCCGACCTGGCTGGATACGCAGACGCTGTAACCATAATCATGGCGCATCAGCACGGTCTCGACCGAATTGCCATCCGAAAATTCGAGCAGCACCTTGCGGGTCAGATCGTCCTGCGATACCTGCTCGCGCAGGATTTTAAGCTGCTGCGGCAGGAGCGTAAAGTTTGCTTCTAAGATCGCGATATCCGCTTTGGAAAGATTGCGCATCTGATCAAAAGCAGTTACGGATTTTTGGTATAACCATTGATAAACCTGAGCCGCGCGGAATTTCTTCAATCCAGCAGCCACCAAAAGTTCCTGTAATTCAATTAAAGATAAGCCAAAAAGCTCTTTTTTCACAGCCTACTCCTTACGCACCAAAGCGCAGATATAGAAACCATCGGTACCATCGCGCTGCGGCAGCAGCTGCAATTCGTCCACTGTTTCACCTGTCAGCGGGTGCTGAAAACCGGCATACTGCCAGTTGGGATTATTTTCTAAAAATTCAGCGGGGATGTAATGATTTTCGGCCTGCTCTAAAGTGCAGGTACTATAGACCAGCCTGCCGCCAGGTTTGACATAACGGGCAGCATTGCGCAGAATATCGCGCTGCAGCGGCGGGAAAGTTTTCAGATCAAGCTTATTTTTCTTCCAGCGTGCTTCGGCACGACGGCGCAGTACGCCCAGCCCCGAACAGGGAGCGTCTACCAGCACGCAGTCTGCCATTGACGCCCACTCAGGCTTAAACTCTGCCGCATCCTGCAGCGACGGCTCAATGATCGTAATGCCCAGCCGCCTGCTGTTTTCTTCGATCAGCTTGATTTTATGCTCGTGGATATCAGTAGCGTAGATAACGCCTTTGTTTTGCATCAGCTGCGCTAAATGGGTCGTTTTACCGCCCGGCGCACTGCAAACGTCGATAACTGTCTGCCCGGGCTGAGGTGCTAAAACCGGCGCTACCAGCATCGAGCTTTCGTCCTGCACATAAAACATATCGTTGTATTTACTGAACAAAACACTGAGCGCCGGGATCTTGGTACAGACGATACCATCTTCGCACCATTTGGAAGGTTCGGCCTCAAAGCCATCCTCCTGCAGACTCGCCAGAAGTGTTTTGCGGTCACTCACCAAAGTGTTTACACGCAGTGTCAGAGGCGGTGGCTCGTTATCAAAGCGGCACAAAGCCTGCGCCCCTTCAAAACCGAATTGTTTGAGCCAACGTTTTACCAGCCAGTCCGGATGAAATTCTTTAAGTGCTAAATACTGCCTGGGATCTTTTTCTGCATCCGGATAAACGATACTTTCCTTACTGCGCACCGCTCCGCGCAGCACGCCGTTCACAAATTTTACGATGCCTTCATGCCCGAACTTCTTCGCCAGATTAACGGACTCGTTACAAGCAGCAGAGGCCGGTATGCGTTCCAAAAAATAAATTTGGAAAACACCCAGCCGTAATATATTTAAAATCATCGGTTCGATTTTGCCAAGAGGACGTGATACCAGCTGCTGCAACAGCCAGTCTATAGTGCCTTTGGCCTTCACCGTGCCGTAAACCAGCTCGGTAACGAACCTTCTGTCCTGTTCGCTATGATTTTGTTTACTCAGCGCCTTGCCGAGCGCTATATTGGCGTAAGCCCCATCTTTGAAAACGCTGTTGATCACCTGAGCCGCTGTTAAGCGGGCATTTGGCAGCATGTTCACGGCAGCGGCTTGTTCTTTAATGTTCGCCATGCTTTTCCTCAACTTCTAAAAAGTCTAATACTGCGGCCTCCACACGTTTGATATCGACGCGGGTATTGAAGCAGGGCCCGAAGGGGCGTTCATTGAGCACGCCGACTACCGGCAGCGGAAACACGTCCTGGATACCGCTGGTCAGATCACGTTCACAGGCCACAGCCACAATAGCTTTCGGTCTGATCTGTTTGACCATTTGCCGGGCCAAAGTTCCGCCTGTGGCTACTGCCATGTGGATACCGTATTTATGGGCCAGCCCCAGCATATCGCCAACGCTGCAGCCACCGCATTGACGGCAGTTTTCGATATTACGGGTGATCTTATGTACGCAGGTATCCAGCTGGATACAGTGCGGGGTCAGGATCATAATGCGGTCGGCAGGAACTTTGACGCGATGCTGCTTGACCAAATGATTACTGACTTCGATAAAAGACTGCTCTATCTTACTGCGCGGGATATCAAAAATTCTGCCTAAAACAACGGCGAAGGGGAATAAGATATTCACAGCCTTCCAGGCCCAGAAGTAAAAGATCTTCATGATGGGCACACCTAAGATAGCCAGTACGATACCGGCAACACCGGCCAGCAATGCTAAAGCAATAGCGATACCGATGCCGCCGAACACCACAGGCAGCTTGGCGTTGATTTGTTCCAAACCAGGCAGAGCTACGCGCCAGGCCATATAAATGACCATCGCGCCAATAACGGCGCTGGCCAGAGTCAGTGAAACAAAGACCCTCTTTTTAGGCTTAAAAACATTTTCAAGTTCAATCATTACTTACCCCTCGATATTACCTAATACAGTGCCGGGCTCTACACCGCGGCCATTGCAGAAAACTTTGGCTTCCATACGTTTTTTCGATTCCGGCTGCACTTCCAGCACTTCCAAGGCACCGCTGCCGCAGGCAACTATAAAACCTTTTTTCGTTACAGCCGTAACTGTCCCTGCTGGTGCCGTCTGCCCCTCTGCCGGAACTGTTTTCCATATTTTCAGGTTTTTGCCGTCCGGCAATCTGGTAAATGCGCCGGGAGCCGGATTAAAGCCCCGCACCAAATCGTGTATTTTAGCGGCCGGATTATTCCAGTCGATTTTTTCCATTGCCCGGTCCAGCAGCTTGGCATAGGTTGCTTCAGTCTCATTTTGTTTTTCAGGCTTTGCCGCACCTGAGGCAAGCTCGTCTAACGTTCGCACCAGAAGCTCAGCCCCTTTGACCTTCAATTCGTCATGCAGCTCTCCCATCGTCATTTCACTGCCTATAGGAACGATAACTTTACTGAGCATATCGCCAGTGTCCATGCCGATATCCATCTGCATAATCGTTACGCCGGATTCTTTTTCACCCTGCAAAATCGCATAATGGATCGGTGCCGCACCGCGATATTTCGGCAGCAGCGAAGCGTGTACATTGACGCATCCTAAAGGCGGCAGTGCCAAAAGCTCCTGATTGAGCAGCTGCCCAAAAGCGGCAACGACGATGATCTCTGGCCGCAACTCACGCAGCTGGGCAATAACCTCAGGTGTTTTGACCTTCGCCGGCTGATACACAGGTAAACCCTGCGATAAAGCGTATTCTTTAACAGGCGTCATCAGCATTTTCTGCCCGCGCCCTTTAGGACGGTCGGGTTGCGTAACAACGGCAGCGATTTCGTGCTTACCTGATTCCACCAAAGCCTGTAAAGTTCCTACGGCAAAATCTGGTGTACCCATAAATACAATTCTCATTTTGATCTCCTTTAGCTTGCCGCCTATTCTATGCCGACAGGCACTGTTTCTTTAGGTGTCAGTACGGTAGCTTTATCAATAAACAGGATACCGTCCAAATGATCCAGCTCGTGCTGTACAGCGATCGCCAGAATGCCGTCGCTGGCAAGCTTCATACGTTTGCCTTTACGGTCAAAAAACTCACATTCGATATATTCGGCGCGTTCTACTTCGCCTTCAAAATTAGGCACCGACAGACAGCCTTCGCCGCCGACAACGGAACCTTCCCTTTTGGTGATAACCGGATTGATAAGCTCGATCAGGCCTTCGCCAACGTCGATAACTACTATTCGTCTGGAAACACCTACCTGAGGCGCTGCCAGGCCTACGCCGTCTGCCGCGTACATGGTTTCCGCCATATCGTTCAGCAAACGGACTGTTTTTTTATCTATACGTTCTACTTCTTTTGCCTTTAACCGCAGCACTGGGTTACCGGCAACAATGATATCTAATTTAGCCACGGTCGGACCTCCTTAATTTTTCGTACCTTATATTATACCATAAAATTCAAACTGCAGGCAATTTCTAAACTACGCTGACAGGGTCGACGTCAAAAAAGACATTGCGGCATTCTTTAAATTCAGAATTCCACAAAGCACGCTTGACCAGCTCCATCTGCGGACATTTTACAAGAATGTTCATGCGGTACAGGTCACGTACCTTGGCAACAATAGCAGGGAACGGCCCCAATACCAACAGTTCCTGTTCAGGATGTTCCAGCTGCAGCGTCTGCAGAAAATTAACGATCCGCTGGGCCAGACTGCTGCCACGCACTTCTTCCTTATCCAATACCGTAATTTTCAAAATTTCGGTATAAGGCGGATATCCCAGCTCCTGCCTGATTTCCAGTTCGCTGGCGGCAAAAGCGTCGTAATCCTGCGTCGCCGCCAGCTTGATAACTGGATTATCCGGGTCATAGGTCTGCAGGACCACATGGCCGGCCCTGTCACCGCGCCCGGCTCTGCCTGCAGCCTGTGTCAGCAGAGCAAAGGTTCGTTCCGAAGCTCTGAAATCAGGCAGATTCAACGTCGAATCTGCCGAAAGGATACCCACCAGTGTTACGTTAGGTATATCATGTCCTTTTGCTACCATCTGCGTACCTAAAAGCACATTATATTCACCGCTGCTGAAAGATTTAAGAATATCCTCATGCGCGAATTTTTTGACAGTCGAATCCTGATCCATCCGCAAAATCCTGATTTCCGGCAGTTCGGCAATTTCTGCTTCTGCTTTCTGGGTGCCAGTACCAAAAAATCTGATTCGGCGACTATGACAGTTAGGACATTCGTCCGGGATCGGGGCGGTATTCCCGCAGTAATGGCAGCGCATTGCTTCACCGGCACTATGATAAACCAGCGCAACAGCACAATGCGGGCATACAATACTTTCACCGCAGTCACGACACATCACAAAGGTTGAAAAACCACGCCTGTTCAGCAGTACTATAGCCTGCTCTCCCTGTACCGCCGTCTGCAGCAATGCATCGTTTAGCGCCGCCGAGAGCACAGATTTATTCCCCCGCTGCAATTCCAGCCTCATATCGGCAATTTCAACATGCGGCAGCATACTGCCGTTGGCACGCTGCAGCAAACGCAGATGTGTATATGTTCCCTGGCGCGCTTTATAAAAACTTTCCAAATCAGGTGTCGCACTTCCCAAAACTACCGGAATACCGCTCAGCTGCGCCCTTTTCAGGGCTACTGTCCGCGCATGATAATTGGGCCGCTCGTCCTGCTTGTAACTGCTCTCATGTTCTTCATCAATAATTATCAGGCCCAGATCGCTGAAGGGAGCAAAAACAGCTGAGCGTACACCGATCAGCAGCTTGGCACTGTTAGTACGCATTTTATACCATACATCGGCACGTTCATTCTGTGACAGTTTGCTGTGGGCAACCGCAACTTCATCGCCGAACCAGGCCTGAAAACGTTTAACGATCTGTGCCGTCAATGCTATCTCTGGTACCAGCAGCAGAACCTGCTTGCCTGCTTCCATTGCCTGAGCTACCACCCGCAGGTAAACCTCTGTCTTACCGCTGCCGGTTATTCCCTGCAGCAAAAAAGTTTCCTGATGCGGCTCTGTAATAGCACTGCCGATAGCCTCAACAGCCTGACGCTGCTCGTCTGTCAAATGCAGACTTTCCTTCAGCTCCGTCCTGTTGGCATAGCTGTTGCGCAAAACACGTTGCTCACTCCGTTCGCTCCAGCCTTTCTCACATAAGATACGCAGTATCGCAGCACTCACCTGCACTGACGCCAGTTCCTCCCCGCTTAGAGGGCGTTCGGCTTCTACCAGCACTTCCAAGGCATGCATCTGTGCACGCAGACGTTTATTATATGCTACCAGAGCCTCACGTCCTGCCTTAGTCACAACAAAGCAGATACGGGTCTTGATTTTCAGTTTATTTTCGTAATCATAAGCGATAAGCTTACCTTCATCGTTATAAACAGCCTGCCGCTTGATGCTGGTTTTACCTGGAATAAACAGCCGCATCGCCTCAGCCGGCGAACACAGATAATATTCGGACAGCCAATTTGCCGTTGCTAGCATTTCCGCATCAAACCAGGGGCGCGTATCCAGTGTCGCCAAAATTTCTTTACATTCGTATTCTGCCGGAGCAGCCGCGGCCAACGATGTCACAAACCCCTCCACTGTCTGATACCCAAACGGCACCACAACACGCCAGCCCACATCAACGTGGTCCAGCTGTGGCGGTACGGCATAGGTAAATTGTTTGAACAAGTTTTTTACAGGCAGGTTGATTGCCACATTTATATATTTCATGTAATGCTCCATTACTGTAAACTTTAACTTATTATACTTCTACTATTTAAATGAAAATTCCTTTATTTTTCCTACGGACAACAGTTTTTATACTAAGATAAAGAAAGTCACAGCTCCCGCAGAAGCTGTGACTTTACCAACATTTTAAATTACAAGCCTGCCTGTTCTTTCAAGGAAGCGGCTTTATCCGTACGCTCCCACGGCAGATCAATATCAGTACGTCCCATATGGCCGTAAGCAGCCGTTTGTTTATAGATCGGACGGCGCAGGTCCAAAGCTTTGATGATCGCAGCCGGACTCAGCGAGAAGTTTTTGCGCACCAGGTCAGCGATCTTATCATCGTCGATCTTACCGGTACCAAAGGTATCTACCAAAACAGATACAGGCTGTGCCACGCCGATAGCATAAGCCAGCTGAATCTCACATTTATCAGCCAGTCCGGCGGCAACGATATTTTTAGCAACGTAACGTGCGGCGTAAGCAGCGCTGCGGTCTACCTTTGTGGGGTCTTTACCGAGAAAGCTCCGCCGCCATGACGTGCCATACCGCCGTAGGTATCCACAATGATCTTACGTCCGGTCAGGCCGGAGTCACCCTGCGGGCCGCCGATAACAAAACGGCCGGTAGGATTGATATAGTATTTGGTATCAGCGTCCAGCATTTCTGCAGGTACGATCGGTTTAATAACATGCTCCATAATATCAGCGCGGATCTGCTCCATCGGAATTTCAGGCGCATGCTGAGAAGAAACGACTATAGCGTCGATACGTACGGGCTTACCGTCGTCGTATTCAACTGTAACCTGAGTTTTGCCATCAGGACGCAGATACGGTAAGGTACCGTTTTTACGAACTTCCGACAACCGACGGGCCAGCTTATGAGCCAGACAGATAGGCAGCGGCATATATTCTTCGGTTTCGTTAGTAGCGTAACCAAACATCATACCCTGGTCGCCGGCGCCTACCTCAGTTTCCTCTGCTTTGCCTTCTTTAGCTTCCAGCGCTTTATCAACACCTAAAGCGATATCGGCAGACTGCTCGTCGATAGAGATCAGCACGCCGCAGGTATTACCGTCAAAACCATATTTAGCACGGTCATAGCCAATATTGACTACAGTTTCACGGGCGATTTTCGGAATATCCACATAACAGTTTGTGGAAATCTCACCGACAACATGGATCTGACCGGTTGCCACCAAAGTTTCACACGCAACACGTCCCATCGGGTCCTGTTCTAAGATAGCGTCTAAAACCGCATCAGAAATCTGATCGGCGATCTTATCCGGATGTCCTTCTGTTACAGACTCAGAAGTAAATAATTTTCTCATAATTAGCCTCCTTTAGATAAAGTACACATCATCAATCTGCCTGCTTACTAAAAAAGCGCTCTCATTAATGAGAGCGCTGCGTATTATTGTTCAGCATTCTCATCTCACGAATTATCGCAGGACTTAGCACCGTTTTGCAAGACTTTCACCTTACAATGGTTGCTGCGGTTTCACAGGGCCATTCCCTCCACCACTCTTGATGAGTAATATTCAATTACAATGCTTATTATAGCTGAACAACTTTCAAATTGCAACAGATTTTACAAAAATCTTTCATTTTACATCCCGAGGCCTACAAAAGCTTATTTCTACGCCTTTTGAACGAGTTATACTATTTACGATTTGCGCAAACGCAGAACAGTATTCAAAAGCTCTTCTGCAACTTCTGCTTTGGTCATTTGCTCCAGCTCGCGCACTTCGCCGTCCGGAAACAGGAATTTAACGATATTGGTATCAGAGTTAAATCCTGCCCCCTGCAAAGTGACATCGTTAGCAACGATCATATCCAAATTCTTTTTGCAGATTTTTTCTTTTGCATTAGCAATCAGATTTTGAGTTTCGGCGGCAAAGCCTACCAAAAACTGTTTTTCTTTACGTTCGCCCAGAGCTTTTAGAATATCAGGGTTTTTATCCATTACGACAGTTAAAGCGTCGTCAGTTTTCTTTTTGATTTTCTGTTCGGCAACATCATGGGGTCTGTAATCAGCCACAGCAGCAGCTTTGATCACTATATCCATGTCGTTGTAAGCTGCCAGACAGGCGTCCATCATCTGCTGCGTAGTTTCAACCTGCACCGTTTTGACATTAGCAGGCGGATTCAGCACCGACGGCCCCGAAACCAGCGTCACCTCGGCACCGCGGTCAGCAGCGGCCTGCGCGATAGCATAACCCATCTTACCGCTGGAGCGGTTGCCGACATACCGTACCGGGTCGATCGGCTCGCGGGTACCGGCAGCAGTTACCAAAACACGCAGATTTTTCATATCGCCACAACTTCTGGCAAAGAAAGCTTTGACAAATTCCACGATCTCACAAGGCTCAGGCAGACGTCCCGCACCAGAAGTACCACAGGCCAAAAAGCCTGTCGCCGGGGCCATCACAGTTACGCCATGCTTTTTCAGGCAGGTAATATTTTCCTGCGTCAAAGCATTTTCATACATACCTGTATTCATCGCCGGACAGACGATGATCGGTGCCTGAGCGGCCAGTAAAGTTGTAGAAAGCAGATCGTCGGCAAGACCGTGCGCCATTTTCGCAATGATATTGGCAGTAGCCGGAGCTACTACAAAAACATCAGCCCAGTTTGCCAGAGCGATATGCTCAACATTAAATTCCTGGTTACTGTTCCACATAGAAGTCGCAACAGCGTTGCCGCTGATTTCCTTAAATGTCAGCGGCGTAACAAACTGCCGGGCATGCTCTGTCATAACGACACGCACCTCGGCCCCCTGCTTGCGCAGACGGCTTACCAGATCGACAGCTTTATAAACGGCGATACCGCCAGTAACGCCTAAAACGATTTTCTTTCCTTTTAGCAACAAGGCACTAAGCCCCCTTATCTCAGCGTACTTTACGCTCGTAAGTAATAACGTCGTCAGCGATCTCGCGTAAAGCGGTGCTTACTTCTTTCTGAGGCATATTCTGATTGCCTACCGTCAGTTCACGGGCACGTTTGGCAGCTAAAATCACCAGGGTGTATTTACTGTCAACTTTCTCTGCTAAATAATCGATAGAAGGGTCAACCATACTCATATTTCTCTCTCCTTATGTGCCGCATGGCAAATTTCATTGATAATAAAATAAGTTCTGGCAGCACGGTAACGTTCTGCTTCCATGATCGTCAAAACTTTGCTGGTAGCTTTCTGCGCCACATCATTGACGACTATATAATCATATTCGTTGGCATAAGCCAGTTCACCTGTTGCCGAAGCTAAACGGCGTTTAATAACGTCTTCGCTGTCCGTGCCGCGTTTATAAATGCGCGAGCATAATTCATCAAGTGACGGTGGTACGATAAACACAAATACTCCATCAGGAAAGCGTTTTTTGATCTGCATCGCGCCCTGGATATCAATCTCCAAAATAACATCCTTACCCTGATTCAGCAGTTCCATAACATAAGAACGGGGCGTACCGTAATAATTTCCATAAACCTCGGCATATTCCAGCAGTTCTCCCTCTGCGATCATCTGCTTTACTTCTTCCACAGATTTAAAAAAGTAATTCACGCCGTCAACTTCGCCGTTACGCGCCTGTCTGGTAGTAACTGAAACGGAATAAGCCAAGTCGGGAAGCTTTTCCCTAAGCATCTGACAAATCGTTCCCTTGCCGGCTCCTGAAGGCCCGGACAAAACTAATAATAACCCCTGCGGCTTCACGATTAGCCCACCTTCCGTTTTATTTATTCTTCGTCTTCGTCGTCAGTCTGCACTAAACGGTTGGCGACTGTTTCCGGCTGCACAGCCGATAAAATAATATGACCGCTGTCAGTCACGATAACCGCTCTGGTTCTGCGGCCATAAGTGGCATCAATCAGCATACCTCTGTCGCGCGCTTCCTGAATAATCCTTTTGATAGGAGCAGATTCAGGACTGATGATAGAAATGATCCTGTTGGCAGCTACAATATTGCCAAAGCCAATATTGATCAATTTGATATCCATACTTTCACCCTTTCCCCATTACTCGATATTCTGGATCTGTTCCCTGATTTTTTCTATCTCAGCTTTGATCTCCACAACAACTTGCGCCAAAGTATAATCGTTGGCTTTGGAAGCAATGGTATTTGCCTCGCGGTTGAATTCCTGGATAAGAAAATCGAGCTTGCGACCGACAGGCTGATCTGCATCAATGATCAGCTTGAATTGTTTAATATGGCTTTTCAGTCTGACGATCTCCTCAGTAATACTGGTACGGTCAGCAAAAATAGCGACTTCCTGCAGCAATCGTTCCGGTTCAATGACCTGGTTATGTTTCGCAAGCAGTTCGTTGATCCTGTCGCTCAGGCGAATCTGGTATTCTTCAACTACCTGCGGCGAACGTTCTTCGATTACTGCCAGTTTTTCGGCAATCAGATCGGCACGTTTAATGAAATCACCATAGATATTACTGCCCTCGGTCTCACGCATAGCGACAAGATTACTGATAGCCTGACGCAAAGCCTGTTCCAGCTTCGGCCAAACACTCTCAACGTCAAAAAAACCTTCTTGTGCATTGATCACATCCGGGCAGCGTGACAAATATAAAATTTCCGACTGCTCGTTAAGCTTATAGTCTTCACAGCCGATAGCGGAACCAACATCACGCAAAGCGTTATGATACGCCAGTACCAAAGCTTTATCTACTTTAATCGAAACGTTTTCTGTATTGGTATAAGAAGCATTGATAAAAACATCGATGCGTCCACGATTAACAGATTTTAAAATAGTCTTACGGATTCTGTCTTCTACCGGATTCAAAAAACGCGGTAAGCGAATAGCTACCTCGTTATAACGGTGATTGACCGTTTTCATTTCAATCGTTACTGAAAACTGCTCGTCTTCATATTCACCCCGGCCGAAGCCAGTCATACTTTTCAGCAAGCTAAAACCTCCTAAATTTTATGATGATTCATTTTATTTTAATAACGCAGGATCCACGGCAAATTCTCGTCCGCCGCAATAAGCGTCCTTAATGACCAGTAAATAAGGTTTGTCAACATTGAATTCTGCCTGATCAAAATAAAAATTATACTGCAGCTGGCAGATCTTCTGCTTTACTTCCACAGACTCAGATTTGACATCCGATTTCGTTTTCTGCTCCAAATCGATGTCTGCAGGCTTGATTTTATTTTCCTTCAAGGCATCCAGCTGTTTTTGCAGTGCTGCCGCTTTTTCCTGGATCGTTTCCATCCGATCCAGCTTTTTCTGTACCTCCACATCAACGATAGGCTTATTGACCGCCTTGTCAAGATATCTGCCGTCTAAATAGTCGCTGTGGTATGGTGTGACAAAATTCCCATTTTGCACAAGCTGCACTTCCAAATCTTTTTCATTCAGAATTATCGGTGCGTTGATCACCGCACGTATAACTAGCACGCCATCGTAACGCGCTACCAGTTCTTTAGCATTCTCCACACTGATACCGGCAGCCTCCTGCGTTTTTCCTGCGGTATCCAGAGCCGTCAGCAGATAAGGAGTATAAACTATGATCCTTTCCTCATCACGATAAGGATTGGTTTCAAAACTTTCAGCAATTACCCACGGCTGCAGCATAACTGCGTCATTTTTTTCACCCTGATAGCTTTTACCATAGGCAATAGCCGCTTCTAAATTCTGATCAGTAGCTGGAAGCGCCGCTTCTGCCTGCAGGCAAAGACAACCAGGCACAGCACCAAAAGCAGATTTTTCATAATCGTATCCCCTTCCGATTATTTGCTAATCGCGAAATCTGTTGTATACTTATTCTTGAACTATTATTATATCTTATTCTGCTTTCACGTGCAAATCAAAATCACTAAAAAACGAAGTAAAAAGGAGCAAATCAATGAATTTAGAAGGTTTGACCTTGCATATTTTAACAAATAAACTAAAAGAAGAGCTTTTAGGCGGCAAGATCTACAAGGTTTTATGCCCTCATACGAGTCGCTGCTGCTGCTTGTAAAACGCGAACGCGATACTGCGGCATTGCTTGCTGATTTCAGCTGCGGTTCACCGATGCTGTACCTGCCGAATAATTTACCCGAACGTCCCGAAAGTCCTCCGGCTTTTTGTATGCTGCTGCGCAAGCATCTGGAAGAAGGCCGTATAACCAGAATCGAGCAAAGCGGTCTGGATCGTATCATTACCATAGATATTGATACAATCGGTACCGCTAGACAAATAGTTACTAAACAACTGATTTTTGAACTGACCGGCAAAAACAGCAATATCATTTTTGCCGAAAACGGTCTGATTTTCGACAGCTTGAAGCATGTTAATAAAGCAATGAGTTCTTTCCGGCAGATCATGCCTAATCTGCCTTATCTTGCGCCGCCTCAGCAGACCGGCCTTTCTATTTTAACAGCTCCAGCTAATGCAATCATTGAGGCAATGCACGAATTTAAAACTAAAAACAGCTTAGCTGCTTTGATCGCTGCCACTACAGGCATTGGCAAAATAACTGCATCCGAGCTTTTAGCTGCGGCTGGTATAGATAGCAACACAACTGCTTTGACTGCAGAGGAAGAACAACGTCTCGCCAATGCAATCTATTCATTACAGCAATCAGCTAATCAGCAAACATCAGCGCCGGTATATGCTGTCATCAGCCGCACTAATCAGGTCAAGACTATTCTGCCTTTTGCGCCCACGATTTTGGAACCAGGCTGTAATACTAAACAACTGCCAGATATCAACAGCGCACTTAATTATGCAGTCACCCTGACGCCAATTCAATTACCTGAACAGGAAACACTGCAAAAATTAGTCATCGGCGAAAGCCAGCGTCTGGAAAAGAAGCTGCCGGTTTTGGAAAAAGATCTGCTTACCGCTGATAAAGCTGAAGCACAGCGGATGATCGCCGATACCATCATGGCTAATATTTATCAGATCAGCAAGGGACAAAGTTCCTGCCAACTGCTTAATATTTATGACAACGAGCCACTTGAAATCCAATTATCCCCCTTACTTTCACCTACTGAAAACGCACAGGCTTATTATAAACGGTACAATAAATATAAACGTGCACAAAGCGAAGTCCAAAACCAAATTGAAACGACCAGGGAGATGCTCAATTACCTGGCTTCCATTGACGCTTCACTGACTACGGCAACAACCAAGAACGAAATTGCTGAAATAAAACAGGAACTTATCACCGCAGGACTGCTGCAGAATCAGGGCAAAAAACATAAAGGTCAGGAGCCAAAATCGGAGCCGCTGCTCATAAAGCTTTCCAAAGAAACGACCTTATATATTGGTAAAAATAATAAACAAAACGACTACGTGACTTTTACCTTAGCACGCGGTAAGGATCTGTGGTTCCATACTAAAAACATTCCCGGATCACATGTCATATTAAAAACAACGCTGCCTCAGGCAACGGCAAGTGATATTGCAGCAGCAGTTCTACTGGCCGCTTATTTCAGCAAAAGCCGCAGTGGCAGCAAAGTACCTGTAGACTGTACCGAGCGGCGTTTTGTCAAGAAACCCAATGGCGCTAAACCTGGGTTTGTGATCTATACCGATCAAACAACCTATTATGCTACGCCTGATGAAGCAGCGGCTCAAAAACTTTTAAGCAAATAATAAAAACACCTGGTTTACCGACCAGGTGTTTTTATTTTACCATGATTATTTTTACAATATCTTTAAAGCCAGCAGCCCTAAATATTCCTTTAACGCCATTGCAGAAAGCTCCAGCGCAAACCCCTGCGGCATAAAGCTAAAAATACTTAGCTGCATTTTTCCGCTCAGCTGATAATCACAGGGAAAAGGCACTATGTCCAAACCTTTATCCGCAAAATTCAGTACACTGCGCGGCATATGAAAAGCAGAGGTCACCAATACGATTTTCTGCCACTGCTGTTCACGGCACAACGCAGCAACATTAACAGCATTTTCAGTTGTATTTCTTGCTTCGGTATCAGTAAAAATCTGTTGTGGCGGTACACTCAGCTCTAGCAGCACTTTTTCTGCCACTGTAGCTTCTGTACCACTGTCGGCAAAAACCTGCCCACCGCTGATAATGATCGGGATATCTAATCGTTTCTGCAAACGCACCCCGGTGATCAGTCTATTCATAGAGACCGCCGACAAGGCCTCTCTACCACTGATATCAGGCACATCCCTGACAGCTCCGCCACCAAGAACAACTACAACATCAGTTTTACCGATTATTTTTTCCAACGCCGGAGGAACATACTGCTTTTCCAGTCCCTGCATCAGCATTCCGGCAACAGGAAGAATCGAAAACAGATATAAAGTGACCGTTACTGCTGTTAAAGGATAACGAAGTCTGCTGCGTTTCTTAAAACAATAACCGCACAGTAAAAACAGCATTACAATAATACCGCCGGGCGGCAGCAGCCAGCCCGAAATAAACTTATGTACATACAGCATATTACTTACATTCCTTCACCAGCATCTCATACATCTGTCTGAAAATCTCCGGCTGTAAATTGATCTTATTTAAAATCGTATAACGCTTACGGACTTCTTTGGCAAACATCCAGGCTTTGATAAATTCTTCTTCAGTAATATTCAAAGTTTTGGGCTAACGGAAATATCGTAAGCTTCCAGAAAATCCAGCAGAATATGATGGTCACGTCCCTGAAGACGGCAGGCTACGACACTGCCAAGAGCTACCAAAATACCATGTGGGATATTATGCTCAAACAGCTCATCCATAGCGTGACAGAATAAATGTTCCGACCCGCTGCAAGGACGTGAATTACCAGCTATCTGCATCGCCAGCCCGCTCAAGACCAGTGACTGGGCCAGCATTTGAATCCCGGGAACTGTCGTCAGTGATTTAGCTTCAGAATATAAAAGCGAAGTAAACGCCGTTTCAGAAAGCATATAGGCAAAATCGTTAGGACGATCGCTGTTTTCTTCACAACCCAGCTTCCAATCATACAGTGCCGTATAATTACTGATCGTATCACCGACACCGGCTTTCATCAAAAGCCTCGGCGCGTCAAAAACAATATCAGTATCGATCAATAATCCGTCAGGAATTTTAGAAGTAAAAGAATGTTTGCGGCCGTTTTCTGCAAACAATACGGAAACAGGAGAGGCAACGCCGTCATTGCTAAGTGTAGTCGGTATCGCTATATAAGCTACGTTGGCAACAAAAGCAGCATACTTGGCCGTATCCAGTGCTGTACCGCCGCCCAAACCAATGATCAGGCTGATATTGTTCATTGCTACCTTTTTAGCAACATCAACAGCAAAATCAAAGGAACTCTCCTGAACGGTAATGATTTCAAAATCCAGTAACTGTTTCAATAGAACAACGACTTTTTTCTCTAAAGTCTGTAAAAGTCCGTCTGTCGTTAAAATCAAAGTTTTGGTATGAATAAGTTTAGGCATATATAAACTTAGATTTTTATTGAGGTCCTGAACTGCGTTTTCTTTGACCTGCATAAACAACGGCAAGGAATAATTACTCATCATTTAACCTCCCGGCGTAGTTTTATTAGCATATTATCTATTCCCTATTATATAGCAAAATCATTGTTACTAACAGCATTATTACTAAAACAAAACAATATTTTACAAAACTCTGTCACCTTAACAGGAAAATAAAAAAGCCTGCCGAAAAGGCAGGCTCTGATACTCAAAATTATTTACGGATACCAAGTTTAGCAATGATAGCGCGATAACGTTCGATATCTTTAGCCATCAGATAGTTCAGCAGACCACGACGTTGACCAACCATTTTCAACAGGCCGCGACGGGAATGATGATCTTTCTTGTGTTCTTTCAGATGCTCGGTCAAATATTTGATGCGTTCGCTCAAAACAGCGATTTGTACTTCCGGAGATCCGGTGTCGCCTTCATGACGTGCATTTTCAAGAATGAGTTGTTGTTTTCTTTCAGCTGTTAACATTGTAATTCCTCCATTTTTTTATAATCCCCAAAGCATAGAGGTCGTTGGAGAAGCGAGCATCCAAGCCTTGGTTAAAGTACTTATGTAGTATACCACACTTGACTTTTAAAGACAACTATTTTTTGTAACATTGGAAATAGTTTTTAATATTTTCGCGGTCTTCAGTAATACGTGCTTTCAGCTCATCGATACTGGCAAACTTTTCTTCACCACGTATATATTTATAAAAGTAAACAGTGATCTCCCTGCCATACAGATCGCCTTTAAAATCAAACAGATTTACCTCCAGACGTGCATGCTCCACATCGCCAAAAGTAGGGTTATTGCCGATATTGGCCATACCAAAATACAGCTTATCGCCTACCTTGACCTTGACCGCATAACCACCAGTTGCCGGCACAGCAGTTTCACTGCGCTGCAGTTCGATATTCGCAGTTGGAAAACCAATTGTCCTGCCGCGCTGCGCCCCATGCGTAACTATACCGGTGAGCGCATAAGCACGCCCCAGCATCTGATTAGCATGCTCCACATGCCCTGCCTGGATCAGACTTCTGATGCCAGTACTGCTGATAACGTTTTTACCGCATTTGACCAGTTGCCTGATAATCACGGTAAAGTGATCGTGCAATCCGGTACGCTGCAAAGTATCTGTTTTACCGCTGCCTAAAACCATAGCTGAAATTTTCACCTACTACTAAGCATCGATAATTAAATACAGCCAGTTTTTTCAAAAACTCATCCGGCGATAATCCGGCTAAATCATGATCAAAAGGTACGTTCACCAAAATATCAACGCCTAATTTTTCCAGGTATTTTATTTTTTGCTGCTGCGTAATAATTCGCACTGGCACTAAATCAGGCTTGATCAGGGATAAGGGATGATTGCTGAATGTAAAAACAATCAGCTTCAAACCATGCTTTTGGGCATAATCACGTGCTGTTTTTATAATATCCTGATGACCTAAATGCAGCCCATCAAAAGTTCCCAAAGCAATAACACTGGGACTATATTCAGTTTTCACAGCTTCTAATGAAGTAATGATTTCCATATCTGCCTCAATCTAAATCATTTCCGCATCTGCTTGAAATTGTTTCAATATTTTTTCAGCTTTAACGAGCTCGGACTCTGCACTGCCAATGCCAAGAAAATCACCTGTAATCGTTTTCAAGCGGTATGTACCGTTTGAAATGCCTCGCACAGTGGTCTTTACCCCCTGAGTAATCCGCAGCGCCTGCTTATCTGTCAAAATCAGTTCCTGTAAATCCTGCACTGCTGCTTCGGCAGGAAGCAGATAAGCATACGGTGCAGCGGCAATTTCTTCCAGAGTTTTGGCCTCTGACAGGTAAAAATCTCCTACCTGTTTGCGTAATAAAAAGCTCATTGTGCCGCACATACCAAGTTCTGCCGCAATATCTTCCAGCAAAGTCCTTACATAAGTTCCTTTTGAACATACAATATCAAGTATTAAAGAAGTACCAGTTTTATGAAGCAGCTCTAAAGCATCAATAGTAATGCTCCGTGCTTCCCGTTCAACTTCAATCCCCTGCCGTGCCAGCTGATAAAGCTTCTGACCATCTTTTTTTATAGCAGAGTACATGGGCGGAATCTGTTTTTGTTCACCGATAAATTTTTGCAGAGTTTCTTGAATTTCGGCTTCAGTAACAACACGAACCTCTGAACTGGCAATGATCGTACCACTGTCGTCTCCTGTGTCTGTCTTGATACCGAATTTCAGTTCAGCCCGGTAATTTTTACGGCCTTCGACTGCATATTCCAACAGCCTTGTTGCCGTACCGATAAAAACAGGCAGTACTCCCGCGGCATCAGGATCAAGTGTGCCGCCGTGTCCGATTTTCTTAGTTTGCAAAGTCCTGCGCAGAAAGCCGACCACATCGTGAGACGTCATTCCACAGGGCTTGAGTACATTCAAAATGCCTGATGTCATACTAATTTTTCCTTTAAGGCTTTCAAAAGCTGCTGCTGCGCTTCAGGTAAAGAGGCTTCGATAGTACAGCCTGCCGCGCGCAGATGACCGCCGCCGCCGAAGGTAATAGCGATTTCAGAAACATCAAGGTTACGAGACCGCATACTGACACGGGTAACAACTTTTTCCACAGCTTTAAACATAATAGCAACTTCGACGCCTTCAATATACCTTGGATAAGAAATGAAGGTATCTGTATCAACATCTTTGTCATACATTTCGTTATTAATAGAAATATATGCAATTTTACCATCAGCATCAAAGGTCAATGTTTCCAGAACCTTTGTCAGCATCTCAATATTAGAGCGCGGCTTAATCTCCATACTGTCAGAAATTTCATTGGGTTTTACCCCTATTTCCAATAAAGCTGCAGCTATCCGCATCGTTTTCGGCATCGTATTAGAATATTTGAAAGAACCGCAGTCCGTATACAGCGCCGTATAGATACACGTTGCCATCTCCAGATCCACTTCAACTCCTAATGTATCAATCAACTCATACATAATTTCACCGGTAGCAGCCGCAGCTGTATCAAGATACAAATAATCGGCATATTCGGTATTAGAAATATGATGGTCAATATTGAGTGTTTTAGGAGCACTGACACACTGTGACACGTTACCGGCTCTATCTAAAGAACTGGCGTCGATCACGACTAACAGATCCGCAGCTATCCGCTCATCATTTTGAAAACGGGCAAAGCTTTCGATACCGGGTAAAATTTATAGACCTTTGAGATTTCATCATCAACAGTCACAATGACATCTTTCCCAAGCTTCTGCAAAGCTTTCATCAAACTCAAAGCAGAGCCCAGCGTATCACCGTCTGGGCTCACATGAGAACATAATACTATTTTATTGGCAGCCTGCAGTAAAGCGGCTGTTTCCTGCAGGGAACAATGCTTACTCATGCGAGGGACCTTCCTCTTCTTTGATTTTCTTCAGCAATCCCTCGATATGTGCACTATACTCCATCGAAGTATCTTTTACTAAAATCAAATTAGGAGCAAAGCGGAGGCGAATCCGCTTTGCTATTTCCGTACGCATAAAGCCAAGTGCTTTATTCAATCCCTGCCAGGCGGCTTCATGATCCTTTTCCGGACCATAAAGGCTGACATATACTTTAGCAATGCTCATATCGTCAGTAAGCTCAACACCGGTAATGGTAACAAACTGGATCCGTGGATCTTTGATATCCATCAGCAGCATTTTACTAAGCTCCTGTTTGATTGCTTCCTGTACTTTTTCTACTCTTAATCTAGCCATAGTTCACCTATTCGACGGCGACTTCTTCCATAGTGAAGACTTCGAACACGTCGCCTTCTTTCAAATCGCGGAATTTTTCCAAAGTAACACCGCATTCATAGCCTGCAGCGACTTCCTTCACATCGTCTTTGAACCGTCGTAAAGTGTCGATTTCGTCTTCGTTGATGACGATACCGTCTCTAACTACGCGCACTTTAGAAGTATTGGTGATCTTACCTTCCAGCACATAGCAGCCAGCAATCAGCATTTTCGAAATAGTGATCATCTGACGAACCTCTACACGGCCCTGGATAGTCTCCTGGAATTTCGGTGCCAGCATACCTTTAATAGCAGCTTCAACGTCATTCAAAGCGTCATAAATAACGCGGTAAGTACGAACATCTACCTTCTCTGCTTCCGCTGCTTTACGGGCGTTAGCATCAGGACGAACATTAAAGCCGATAATGAGGGCATTGGCGGCCGAGGCCAGCATAACATCGGACTCGGTAATAGCACCTACACCAGCATGTACAACAACGACTTTAACTTCGTCATTTTTTATATTCTGCAAAGAAGAACGCAAAGCTTCGATAGTACCTTGAACATCGGCTTTAACGACGATATTCAGGTCTTTAATCTCGCCCTCTTGAATACGTTGGAACAAATCATCCAGCGAAACTTTGGAATTCTGCTGAATTTCTTCAATACGTTTTTTCGCAACACGCTTTTCAGCAACACTGCGGGCAATCTTTTCATCAGTAGAATCAAGAATATCACCGGCCAGCGGCACATCGTTCAAGCCTAAAACCTCTACAGGCGTAGAAGGCAGTGCTTTTTTTACTTTTTCACCACGGTCATTGACCATTGCACGCACCTTGCCATAAGCAGTACCGGCAATAATAGTATCACCGATCTGCAAAGTGCCGCGCTGAACTAAAACAGTAGCGACAGGGCCGCGGCCTTTATCAAGCTGCGCTTCAATAATCGTACCATGAGCAGGCAGACTTGGATTAGCTTTCAGATCCTGCATTTCTGCAACCAGCAGAATCATTTCCAACAGTTCGGAAATACCTGTTTTCTGATGTGCGGAAACCGGAACCATGATAGTATCGCCGCCCCAGTCTTCCGGGATCAGCTCATGCTCAGCAAGCTGCTGTTTTACATGATCCGGATTAGCTCCGGGACGATCCATTTTATTAATGGCAACGATAATAGGTACCTTCGCTGCTTTTGCATGGTTAATAGCTTCGAGTGTCTGTGGCATAACACCGTCATCTGCAGCAACTACCAAAATAGCAACATCTGTTACCTGTGCTCCACGCGCACGCATAGCTGTAAAAGCTTCGTGACCGGGAGTATCAAGGAAAACAATCTTTTTGCCCTGATAATTAACCTGATAAGCACCGATATGCTGCGTAATACCGCCAGCTTCTCTTGCTGTAACATTAGCCTTGCGAATAGCGTCAAGCAGAGAAGTTTTACCATGGTCAACGTGACCCATAACAGTGATTACCGGCGGCCTCGGCAAACGTTTAGCCGGATCATCTTCCACTTCCGGAATTTCAGTCGGATCCTCTTCAGGCGGTAACGCGGCAACTTCGACATCAAATTCACTGCCGACCAACAATGCCGTATCAAAGTCGATATCCTGATTGATAGTAACGATCACGCCCAACATGAACAAAGATTTGATAACTTCGCTGACTTCACGTTTCAGCAGGTTGGCAAAATCTTTGACATTGATAGTTTCGCCGATCTCTACATAAGTAGGTTTCTGAACCTCTACTACAGGCTGCTGCACGCGCGGAACATTATTATTGCCGCCCTGGCGTTTATTACTGCGTCCCATATGATTATTACTGCGGTTAGGACGGCTGTCTTTAGTTGCATAAGAACCTTTGATCTGCGGTTTATCTTTACGGGCATTTTTATTAAAAGGTTTATTATTGGCACCAGCAGGACGAGCAGTATTGGCCTGCGGACGCTGTGCACCGGTACCGCCTTGCTGCGGACGTGCATTATTATTGTTATTCATATTTCCCTGTTGCGGGCGCGCATTACCCTGCTGCTGCGGGCGCGCTGCGTTAGCATTATGCTGACCAGGCTGCTGCCCGCGCGGGCCTATATAAATGCCCCCCTGAGGACGCTGCTGCGGTCTGTTTCCCTGCTGCGGGCGTTGTCCCTGTTGATTATTGGGACGATTTTGCGTATTAACGCCCTGGTTAGGACGGTTTTGATTAAACCTCTGACCTTGATTTTGGGTATTAGGACGTTGCCCTGCTGTTGCTGTGGGCGCTGACCTTGTTGGTTGTTAGGACGATTCTGCTGGCTGATGCCCTGATTAGGACGGTTTTGACCTGCGTTCTGCCCCTGCTGATGATTAACGGCAGCAGGACGCGGACCCTGATTGTTGGGACGTTGTCCCTGATTGTTGGGACGCTGACCCTGTTGTTGCTGCGGACGCTGTGTATTCGCAGCGGAATTCGGTTGAGTTTGCACCTGCTTCGGAGCAGCTTCAGCCTGCTTAACCGGCTCTTTTTCACTATATGTTGCGGTGCAGGAGCAGCCTTCTTCTCCTGTACAGGCTTCCTGGCCGAGTTTTTCACTACCAAATCTCTAACCGTATCGTCTACAGTGCTTAACGTACTTTTTACCTGAATGTTATTTTTAGCTAAAATATCGATTACTTCCTGGTTTGTTTTACCAAGTTCTTTTGCTATCTCATATACTCTATGCTTACCCATTCATCCACCTCCAAGCGTATTTATGTCATATATTTTTATTTATCATATTCGCAAAGCTGTTATCCAAAACAACTACTGCGGTTCTTTTAGCCTTGCCAATCGCCCAGCCCAGTTCATCTCTGGTCAGGCATTCAACCACTGGTGTATCAGACATCTCTGCCATAAAATACATATCTTTTTTAGAATTTTCAGCAGCATCTGCGGCCACAAGCAATAGCTTAGCTTTACCGTTTTTCAGAGCAGATCTTACAGCATAGTCGCCTGATGCCAGTTTACCTGCTTTCTGTGCCAATCCTAAGGCAAAAGTCACACCATTATTCGCCATCATGCAAATCCTCCAGCAATTTGGCATAAACTTCTTCGCTGACCGGCTTTTCCAAGGCCCGTTCCAAACGTTTTTCCTTCACTGCTTTTGTGATGCATTCTTTAGATTGGCAAACATAAGCTCCACGACCTGCCTTTTTCCCAGTCAAATCAAGGCTTATCTCACCTTCCGGAGAACGTACTATTCTCAGCAGAGCTTTTTTCTCTTTCATTTCATTACAGCCCACACATTTACGTTGAGGGATCTTTTTAATCTTCGTCTGCTTCATAGGCTACACCAACTTCTTGTGCTCCCTGTTCTGCTTCTTCGGCAGCCTGAGATTCACTTTTGATATCTATCTTCCAGCCTGTCAGCTTCGCTGCCAGACGTGCGTTTTGTCCTTCTTTACCAATTGCCAGAGACAACTGATAGTCAGGCACTATAACGCGGCAGATTTTTTCTTCTTCCAGAACTTCAGTACTGACAACCTTAGCTGGCGATAAGGCATTAGCCACATATTGGTCAGGCTCGGAACTGTATTTGACTATATCGATTTTTTCACCGCGCAGCTCATTAACAATAGTCTGAACACGCATACCTTTATGTCCAACACAGGCGCCGACCGGATCAATATTCTCATCCTTAGTATAAACGGATATCTTAGAACGCATACCAGGTTCACGAGCTACTGACTTAATCTCGACCAATCCGTCGTGAATTTCAGGAACTTCCAGCTCGAACAGTCTTTTCAGCAATCCCGGATGTGTTCGGGAAACCATAATCTGTGGGCCTTTGCTTGTCTTTTTTACTTCCACGATATAGGTTTTCATCCTATCATGATATTGATAAATTTCTCCGGGGATCTGCTCGTTAGGAGTCAAAATAGCCTCGGCCTTACCTAAATCAATATAAACATTTTTATTTTCCATACGTTGAATGATACCGGTTACGATATCATTCTCTCTGCTGGAAAATTTCTCGAAAACCATGCCGCGTTCTGCTTCACGGATACGCTGTACAACAACCTGTTTGGCATTTTGTGCTGCAATACGACCAAAGTTACGTGGAGTCACCTCAGTTTCTACAATATCATCGACTTCATAGCGAGGATCTATTTTACGGGCTTCCTCCAGAGAAATCTCATTAGGATCGTCGCCTACCTCTGCCACAATATGACGCTGTGCATATATGTGAAGTTCACCTGTTACTTTGTTCATATCAACACGGACATTCTGGTTAGAACCAAAATTCTTTTTATAAGCTGTTACAAGAGCTTCTTCGACCGCCTGGAACAGGAGTTCCGGATCAATCCCCTTCTCTTTTCCCAATTCCCCTATTGCCAGAATAAAATCTGCGTTCACGTTTCTTAATCCTCCTATACTTTATAATCTTTAAAAATCAATATGCGGTCTGATCATTGCGATAAGTTTTCGGTCAATGCTGACCGGATTTTTGGCTTCTTTTCCCTTGATAATCGTTTTTATTTCTATTGTCTCATCGCTGTGACTTATTAAAATTCCAACCAGGTCTTTTAAGCCTTCCCACGGAGCAAAAAAGGAAATATCAACTTTACTTCCATAAGCTGCTGTAAAATCTTTATCTTTTTTCAACGGGCGGTCAATGCCTGGTGATGAAACTTCCAGGTAATATTTCTCTTTAATCGGATCTTTTTCATCTAAAACTGTAGTCAGTTTTTCACTTACTAATTGGCAATCGTCGATTTCAACTCCACCCGGTTTATCAATGTAGATACGCAGATACCAATCTTTTTCACGCACATATTCTACATCTACCAAAGTCAGATCGGTACCATCTAAGAGCGGCGTTACCAAATCAGCAATCAAAGCTTCCAGAGCTTCCTTCTGCACAATACTCACCTCCGGTCTATAATTTATCTTAAATAAGCGGAAAGAGCGGGTATAGCACCCACTCTCTCAAAAGAAGTCATAAATTTTCTGCTTATATTATACCACCCTGTAAGATTAATTACAAGTTTTTTGTTAACTTCCCTACAATATATATGGCAAAATTCAAACTTTTATCAAGCCCAGTCACAAATTTCAGTTTTTCAGAAAAACAAATTCCTTTGCGGTGGATTGCTCCTTCTGATATTTATATCCTAAACAGTCAAATTTTTTTGTGTCTTCAATGTGTAAAATATTATGCTCGGCACACCAGCGCACCATTTCACCACGGGCCATCTTCGCTTCAGTAGCTTTAACCTTTACTTTACCGTCCTGCCAAATACCAAAAATACAGCTGACATATTCCACTTCCGGCGTCAAATATTTTTCTATAACTTTACTGTATTCTTTTGATGCCAGGTTAAGAATGCTTTTATCGTTTTGCGTCAGCTCAAAATAAAGCCTGCTTCCCCAAAAGTCATACAGATTTTTACACCCGGCAGCCGGCAGCTTTGCCTGCATCTCCAAACGATAAGGAACAACACCGTCCATTGCTTTTAAAATACCATAAAATCCTGATAAAATATTTAAATGTTCTGCCACATAATCAAGCTGTCCATTTTCAAAAACACGCGGTGCCATATATTGATACTGGATACCGTCATAAGCCAATACTGCCGGGGTAAGATTAGCACGCAGACGCATAGTCTGTAAACGCTTATAGTTTAATGCCGCAATCTCATCGTTACATTGCCACAACTTTTTTAGATCATCATACTGCATCTTTCTCAGCTCTGCCAGTAAAACTTCTGTATCTTTTAAAAAGCGCGGTTCTGCCGCAGAAACAAGGTCATCATTATCAATACGCATTTTTTTTGCTGGGGAAATAATTATCTGCATCGTATCCTCCTGCAAGTATTTATCAAAAAGCGCGTCCTTATACAAGAACGCGCTTTTGATTCTTAACCTTTCAAATAGGCTAAAATTTCTTCAGCATTAGTATCAGGATTAGCATTGGGATATGCTTTTTCGATCATACCTTTTTCATCAACGATATAAGTCGTTCTCACTACTCCCATTGATACCTTGCCATACAATTTCTTTTCCTGCCATACATCATAAGCTTCGATGGCCTGACGTTCAGGATCAGCTAAAAGAATAAAAGGCAGCTCCTGTTTCGCGGCAAAATTAGCATGAGATTTTACGCTGTCTTTACTGATGCCGATAACCTCAATGCCCATTTTTTTATACTCACCGTAATTATTGCGAAAAGAACAGGCCTGACGTGTACACCCCGGTGTAGAATCCTTAGGATAAAAATAGACAACTACTTTTTTCCCTAAAAAATCCTTCAGGCTCACAATATTACCATCTTTGTCCTGCAACGAAAATTCCGGTGCTTTTACTCCTGCTTCTAACATACTAATCGCCTCCTAATGTCAGAATAAATCTATCTGATCTGTTTCAGGCAAATCCCCTAAGGCTCCGTGTTCTGCCAATTTTTCAACTACAGCTTTACCAACCTTGGCTCTTACCCGCAGATCTTCCTGGGAAATAAAAGGATGACCGATTTCTCTGGCTTCGCTGATACTTTGAGCGGCAGTAACACCAATTCCTCCCAAAGCAGCAAGCGGCGGCCTCAATCCCTTTTCAGTGACGGTAAAACGCGTCGGATGGGATTTATACAAATCGATACGTTCCATTTCAAAACCACGAGCCAGCATTTCAATCACCAACTCCAGATACGTCACCGTATCTTTATCTCTGTTACTTGCTTTATAGCCCTGTGCATAAACATCTTTAATATAACGTTTCATATAATCAACGCCTTTGACAACATGATCCATATCAAAGTCCGGTGCACGCACAGTAAAGTATGCCGCATAGAATTCACGTGGATAATGCACTTTACAGTATGCTATACGATAAGCCATCATAACATATGCCACTGCATGCGCCTTCGGAAAAAGATACTGGACCTTATTACAGGATTCAATATACCATTCCGGCACCTTTGCGGCACGCATCGCTTCAAGCATGGGTGCTTCCAGACCGCCTTTAGCTGCCTTGCCTTTACGAACATATTCCATAATTTTAAAGGACATACTGGGATCTACGCCTTTCGCGATCAGATTAGTCATAATATCATCCCGCGTCGAAATCGTTTCCTCACTGGGTTTACCCTCGCGAATCAGATCCTGCGCATTGTTCAGCCATACATCAGTACCATGCGAATAGCCTGATACCCTGACAACCTGACTGAAATTTTTAGGCTGAACATCCTGAATCATCTGCCGTACAAACTGTGTACCACATTCAGGAATACCATAAGTGCCAACGGCACTGCCGATCTGCTCAGGTGTTACGCCGAAAGCCTCAGTCGAACGGAAAATAGACATAGTTTTTTCATCGCCGACGGGTATCTGCTGCGGTGGAATATTTGTCAATTCCTCCAGCATTTTGATAACCGTCGGATCGTCGTGACCAAGTATATCAAGCTTAACCAGACGGTCGTTGATCGAGTGATAATCAAAGTGAGTAGTTACTGTTTCCGAATCTTTTTCATCGGCCGGTCTGTTCATCGGCGAAATATAATGAATATCCATATTGCGCGGTACAACCATGATACCGCCTGGATGCTGGCCAGTAGTTCGTTTAATACCGGCAAAGCCTTCTACAAGACCTGCAACATGTGCCGAATGCACATGCAGATTTTTCGACTCATAATATTTTTTGACATAACCAAAAGCCGTTTTGATAGCAATCGTTGAAATCGTACCAGCGCGGCAAACATTATCGCGTCCGAAAAGTTCTTCTGTATATTTATGTGCTGTCGGCTGATAATCTCCGGAAAAGTTCAAATCAATATCAGGTACTTTATCACCATGGAAACCCATAAACACGGCAAACGGAATATCGTGCCCATCACGGATCATCTCTGTACCGCACTCAGGACATGCTTTAGCAGGCAAGTCAAAACCTGACGCAACTTCTTCTATCATGAAGAACTCGCTGTGTTTACATTGTGGACAGCGGTAATGCGGTTTCAGCGGATTGACCTCTGTAATATCGATCATAGTCGCTACAAAAGAAGAACCGACAGAACCACGGGACCCAACCAGATAACCATCGTCCAAAGATTTTCTTACGAGCTTATGTGCAATATAATACAGAACTGAGAACCCATGATTGATAATGGAATCGAGCTCCATTTTCAGTCTGTCGCTGACTACCTGAGGCAGATTTTCACCATACCATTCGTGCGCACGCTGATAAGACATTTCCTTGATAGCTTTTTCTGCCCCAGGTATAAATGGTGAATACAGCTGATCACGATCAGGAACAGGTTTGATTTTTTCTACCATCTCCGCAATCTTATTCGGATTGGTTACACACAACTCATAAGCAATTTCTTTACCAAAATACTCAAATTCCTTGAGCATTTCTTCTGTTGTCCTGAAATAAAGAGGTGCTTGCTGATCAGCATCAGAATAATTTTGCCCAGCCTGCAGGATAGCCCGCAGCTGCGCGTCCTCCGGATGCAAAAAATGCACGTCACAGGTAGCGACAGTCAGCTTACCCAGCTTTTTACCAAGTTCATAAATTTTCCTATTATGCTCTTGCAGCTGTTTGACTGTGCAGCGCTCCTGTCTGACTAAAAACATATTATTTCCGGTTGGCTGAATTTCCAGATAATCATAAAAAGAAGCTATTTTCTCTAATTCTTCATCGGGACGACCTGCCAAAATAGCCCTGTACAGTTCACCAGCTTCACAGGCAGAACCCAGAATCAAACCCTCGCGATATTCTTCGATAACCTCACGCGGCAGCATCGGCCGTTTATGCAGATAACGCAAATGACTGATTGTTACCAGTTTATACAGATTACGAAGACCTGTTTCGTTCTTTGCTAAAATGATAATGTGGTTATTTTTGACCTTCTTGATACGGCTTTTCTTGATCGTATCCGTCGGCTCCAGATCGATATCATGGCCGTCGTCGTTCATCAAATAACCTTCCATACCGAAAATCAGCTTGATATCCGCTTTTTCAGCTACATCAAAGCAGAACGGAAAAGCCTGTACAACGCCATGATCTGTGATGGCAAGAGCTTTATGCCCCCATTTTATCGCTGTCTCCACCAAATCTTCCATTGGTGTTACGCCATCCATCTTACTCATTTTTGTATGACAATGCAGCTCGACACGTTTAACTTCAGCGTTATCCATACGTTCTTTTTTAGGAACAGCTATAATACCCTGAGGACTGATGACCATTTCATCAAACAAAAATCTGTCAGGAGCAACATTACCCATAATACGCAGCTGCATCCCCGGTTTGATCTTCTTTTTAAACTGCAGACATTCTTCCAGATTTTCAAAACGCATTCTAACATAAAGTCCACTGGTTTCATCACTCAAATTAAAAGTGAGCATCACATTGCCGGTACGCAGGACTCGCTCAATAAAAGCAGTCAGCTTACCATCTTTATCAATGCTTTTTACAAAAGTACCTTCTACTACGACTCGATTTTCTTCTTCGATAACGTCGATCATCGGCCTAGGCTTTCCTTTAAATGCTTTACCAAAAATAAGGCCGTCTGCTTTTTTATTCCCTCCATAGAGAAGGTTATAAGCCTTTTCATAAGCATCGTCTTTACGCTCTGCCTCACACGAAGGTACTGCTTCAAATGCGGCAGCTTCTCCTATTTCAACTGCTTCAGGTTCTTCCGGCGGCAAAGGAATTTCTTCACGCTCCGGCTCTACCTGCACAGACTTATTTTCTGTTTCAAGCTTATTTTCTGTTTTAACCGATTCAGCCACAACGGAAGTTTCCAGCAGATTTGTCTGCTGCAGCTCCACTTTTTTTAAATTAAAAGCAGCGGTAAGCTTATTTGCCACCGCTGCAAGTAAAGTTTCTGTCACGGGAGCAACTGCTTTATACTCTATCTGCCACACGGCAGCCTCGATATCCATAAAGATTTTCTCCGGCTGGATTAAACGAGCACGCAATAATTCTGCTTCCGTTAAGGACTGCTCGGCTAAAAAAGCAAAAAATTTATTTTTATCAGGAACAATACAATATTTCGCCTTCATGCTTGCGTCCTTTCTTACCAATCAACCAACGTTCTCTAAAGTAATGATGCCTTCAATACTTTGTAAACCGCGAATAATATCAATATCATCTCTATCTTTACTTATTTTGAGATACAGCTCTAAAACTACCTCATTTTTTCTGGAGTTGTTTTTTACGTTTAAAGTGCGTACCTTCACGCCATTTTCAGTCAAATACGCAGTAATATTCGTTATAATACCGGGTTCATTTTCGGCAACAATCCGAATAAAGCGGCGGGCATTTCTGCTGCTGCCGGCAAAACGTTTTTCCCAGCTGTGAAAAGTTACCAAAGTAACCATCATTACCGCCGTAGAACCAATACTTAAAACATACATCCCAGCACCGGCAGCCAACCCAATGGCCGAAATCATCCACAAGCTGGCAGCTGTTGTTAAACCACGTACGGTAACTCCCTCATGCATTATCGTACCGGCACCAAGAAAACCAATACCGCTGACTACCTGTGCAGCAATACGGGAAGAATCACGATTGCGCGGGAATTCTTCCCCATGCATAGGGTAATCATCATAACCGTACATAGAAACCAGCATAAATAACGCCGCACCGGCACAAACTAAAATATGTGTTCTAAAGCCAGCCGGTCTATCGCCGCTGCCGCGTTCGATGCCGACTATTCCGCCTAAAAAAGCGGCCAATAATAGACGAATAAGCATCTCCCAATCATGAGAACTCATTATCGGCACCTCCTTACTGTCAGTTTAATCTTTTATTTTGAAAAAGCAAGTTCTGCGAGAATATTTTTGATATCTTGTACATAATCGCCATCTAAAGGCAAATATCTGATCTCGCCTGTTTTACGAATTTTAACTTCCAGCTTACCTTCAGTCAATGTTTTCGGCCCAACTACAACGCGCAGCGGATAACCGATCAGATCAGCATCTTTAAATTTAACACCGGGGCGTTCGTTGCGATCATCGATAACTGTTTCCAGACCTACTTTTTTCAACTGCATATAAATTTCTTCAGCTTTCGCTGCAGATGCTTCATCTTTTGTATTAACAGGTACAACCAGCACATGATAGGGTGCTATTTCGATTGGCCAGATGATACCATTATCATCATAATTCTGCTCAATAGCAGCCGCCATCGTTCTGCTGACACCGACACCGTAGCACCCCATTACCATAGGCTGCTCTTTGCCGTTTTCATCAAGATAGGTAGCTTTTAAAGCAGAGCTGAATTTAGTAAACAGCTTAAAGACCTGCCCTACCTCGATGCCGCGGGCTTTGCTCACTGCGCCGCCGCAATGCGGGCACGGATCTCCTTCCTGAATAAGACGGATATCTGCTACATATGTTGGTGTAAAATCACGGCCCGGGTTAACATTGATGAAATGGTACCCTTCTTTATTAGCGCCGCAGCAAACATTATGCATTTGCATAACAGTAGCGTCAACAACTACTATGACTTTTTTATTATCGATGCCAACAGGGCCCATATAACCGCCGACAGTACCAGCAGCAGCTAATTGTTCCTCTGTCGCCATTTCCAGGTCAATAACGCCGCAGGTATTGATAACTTTGATTTCATTGACTTCGTGATCGCCACGTACAAAACAAAGAATCAAACCTTTTTCACTGTTATAAGCAACAGCTTTAACAGAATGGTCAACAGGAAGTTTTAAATAAGCGCACACATCAGCAATAGTTTTACAGTCTGGTGTTACTACCTCTTCTTTAGTCAGCATTGCTTCTTCTTGAGCTTCCAAAGGAAATAGCTCTGCTTTTTCAACATTGGCCGCATAATCGCAGCTGGTGCAGAAAACAATCTCTGCTTCACCACTGTCGGCAATTACCATAAATTCATGGGAACCACTGCCGCCGATAGCCCCGGAATCAGCTTCAACAGGGCGGAAGTTCAGGCCGCAGCGCGTAAAGATATTGGTGTAAGCATCGTACATATCCTGATAAGATTTATCAAGACCAGCTTCGTCACGATCAAAGGAATACGCATCTTTCATAATGAATTCACGGCCGCGCATCAAACCGAAACGCGGGCGGCGTTCATCGCGATATTTATTTTGGATTTGATAAACACTAAGCGGCAGCTGGCGATAAGAACGAACATCACCGCGGATCAAAGTCGTTACCATTTCTTCATGTGTAGGCCCAAGGCAGAAGCAGCGATTATGACGATCCTGCAACCTGAACATTTCCGCACCGTATACATCCCAACGTCCGCTTTCCTGCCAAATCTCAGCCGGCTGTACAATAGGCATCAAAAGCTCCTGTGAACCTTTGGCATCCATTTCCTCACGTACTATTCTTTCTATTTTTTTCAATACACGCCAGGCAAGCGGCAGATAAGTATAAATACCACCGGCAGCTTTACGCATAAAGCCGGCACGCAGCATTAATTGGTGACTAACAACCTCCGCCTCTGCTGGTACCTCACGCAAAGTAGGAGCATACAGTTTGGAAACTCGCATTATTTCATCTTCCTCTCAACCAAAATTTTCTTAATTTCATCAAACAGCTCGTCAACGATTTTATCTTCGCTGACTTTTTTTATGATCTCGCCTTTGCGGAACAGCAGGCCCTCGCCAATACCGCCGGCAATGCCTATATCGGCCTCCCTGGCTTCACCAGGTCCATTAACTACGCAGCCCATAACTGCAACCGTAATTGGTTCTGCTATTTCGTCTAAACGGCGTTCGACCTCTAAAGCAAGCTTTTCCAGATTGATTCTGGTCCTGCCGCAGGTTGGACAGGAAATCAAAGTCGGCCCATATTCTCTAAGCCCCAAAGCTTTCAAAATATTATAAGCAACCTTTACTTCATTAACCGGATCCCCGGTAAGCGAAACACGAATCGTATCGCCAATACCTTCAGCCAATAACGTACCTATACCAACTGCCGATTTTATAATCCCGGAATTAACGGTACCAGCTTCAGTAATCCCCACATGCAGCGGATAATCACATTGAGCAGCTAAAAGCCTGTAAGCCGCAATCGTTAATGGTACGTCATGTGCTTTCAAAGAAATTTTGATATTGCGATAATCAAGTTCTTCTAAAATATGAATATGACGCCAAGCAGCTTCTACTAATGCTTCTGCTGTCGGATGCCCATATTTTTCCAATAAATCCTTCGGCAGTGAACCGGCATTAACACCGATACGAATAGGTATATTTTTTATTCTGGCCGCTGCAACTACCGCTTCTACCTTTTCACGTCCGCCAATATTACCAGGATTTAACCGAAGTCCGTTGACACCGGCATCTATAGCCGCCAAAGCAAGCTTGTAATCAAAATGAATATCAGCTATTACAGGAATCGGGCTCTGCGCAACTATTTCCCGTAAGGCCTGCGCTGCAGGCATATCAGGTACAGCACAACGAATGACATCGCAGCCAACTGCCGCCAGTTCCTTAATTTGTTTCAAAGTCGCTGCAGCATCGTCGGTCCTCGTATTAGTCATCGACTGTACTGAAACAGGAGCATCACCGCCAATAAATACAGATCCCAACTGTAATTGTCTGGTTATTCTGCGCTTCATAAAGACACCTCTTTATTTTATCGGCTGATGTCGTTAAACACCGCCAAAACAGTAATACTTAGAATGATCGCTACGCCAACCATTTGAATAGCATTGGTCGCACGCGCTCCTAAAGGCTTGCCACGTACTGCTTCCAAAACTAACAGAACAAAATGCCCGCCGTCCAAAGCCGGCAATGGCAATAAATTGATAACGCCTAAATTAATACTGAGAAAAGCAATAAAGTTCAGTAGCGGAAGCATGCCCTGATTTGCCATCTCCCCTGCCATTTTAGCTACGCCGATAGGACCTGAAACATCTGCCGGCGCCGCCCCGGTAATTATTTTCTGCAGACCGTCAATCATCGCAAATATAATATACTTAGTATAGCCAGCGCCCATGGTAGCCGCTTCAACAACGCCTGGCTGATATTGTTCATATGTAGGAGAAATACCTATCAATGGCCTGCCGTACTGCGCATCATAGGCTGGCGTCATTTGATAATTTTTTACTGCGCCCTGATGCTCTGCCGTAACAGTAATCTCCTTATCAGGATACTTCTGCAAGGTAACTACCAAATCATTCCATGTGGCAATCTTTTCACCATTAATGGCAAGGATACGATCGCCTACCTGCAAGCCTGCCTGCGCGGCCGCCTTATCTTCCATAATCGTGCCCAAAATAGGCTGATCGACTGGCTTTTGAATACCATTGATCATAAAAATACTGAAAAACAAAACTATCGGCAGCAGAAAGTTCATTAACGAACCTGCTAAAATAACCAACATTCTGGCAGGAATAGATTTTGACTTAAAAGAATCATCGCTGTCAGGCTCTTCCGGATCCATACCGGCTATTTTATTATACCCGCCTAAAGGAATAATTCTTAAGCTATATAGGGTCTCACCAACTTTTTTCTGAAAAATGTTGGGTCCGAAACCAATGGCAAACTCGTCCACGCGCATGCCTGTCATTTTTGCCGTAATAAAGTGGCCGAATTCATGTACGGTGATCAAAACACCAAAAACAAAAATAGCCGCTAAAATAGTTGTCATGTCCGAGTTCCCCCTCTCATTACAAGTTTTTTAAAATTTCTCTGGTCAGCCTGCGAGTTTCAGCATCTGTCTGCTCTATATCCTCAATAACAGGCTGCAATATATTCTGATGTCTGACAATAATCTTTTCTATAGTCATCGGAATATCAAGGTATTTAATCTTATTGTCCAAAAATGCGTAAACAGATTCTTCATTAGCCGCATTAAATGCACAAGGTAAGGTACCTCCTGCTTTACCACATTCGACAGCAAGTTTCAGTGCCGGAAATACTTCCAAATCAGGAGCTTCAAACGTCAATTGACCTGCTTTTACTAAATCCAGCTGTCCGAAAGCATTATCAAATCGCTCTGGATATGAAAAAGCGTACTGTATCGGCAAACGCATATCGGGCAGTCCCAACTGAGCCAAAACAGAACCATCCTGATATTCAACCAAAGAATGAATTACGCTCTGCGGATGTACAACTACATCGATTTTTTCATAAGGCATGTCAAAAAGCCAATGCGCCTCAATAACTTCCAACCCTTTATTAGCCAAAGTAGAAGAATCAACAGTTATTTTTCTGCCCATACTCCAATTTGGATGCTTCAAACACTGTTCTAAAGTCACATTTTCAAGCTCAGCTTTACTTTTACCACGAAAAGGACCGCCAGAAGCAGTTATCAGCAACCGCTTAACTTCCTGATGTTTGCCACCTGCCAAAGCTTGAAAAATGGCACTGTGTTCACTGTCGACCGGCAATAAAGTAACATTGTGCTCTGCTACCGCACTCATAACAATACTTCCTGCAGCAACCAGCGTTTCTTTATTAGCCAAAGCGATGTCTTTACCATGCTCAATCGCAGCCAGAGTAGGTCTCAGACCGGCATAACCGACCATTGAAGCTAAAACTGTGTCAACTTCGCTGAACGTAGCCACTTCCAAAAGACCCGCTTCTCCTGCAAGGATTTTCGTCTTGCCGGTATAACGTTTTTTCAACCGCTCTGCAGCGGCCTCATCAGAAAGCGCCGCAATATCAGGCTGAAAAATATTAATCTGTTCTTCCAATAAAACGTCACTTGTATGTGCCGCCAACGCTCTGATTTTTATCTTATCAGGATTAGCTGCAGCAACCTCTAATGTCTGTTTACCAATGGACCCGGTACTGCCAAGCACGGAAACATTTTTCATTTTGAAGCCTCCGAATAATATAATCAGTGTGTTTTAGTCAACAAAACCGAAAACACTAAAACATAATAGCCAAGCGGTATGGCAAACAACAAGCTGTCACAACGATCTAAAACTCCACCATGGCCTGGAAAAATCTTACCAGAGTCTTTAACGCCAAAGGAACGTTTCAAAATCGACTCTACCAAATCTCCCAGCGGCGCAAAAACAGCTACGCATAAACCTAATGCAGCTGCCTGTGCTATCTCCATATCTAACACCTTTACTCCCAAATAAACCATTACAGCCAGACAGCCGATAAATCCGGCTGCAGCTCCTTCTACAGATTTATTAGGACTGACATTTGGACACAACTTGCGTTTGCCGATCGCACAACCGACAAAATAAGCAAAAGTATCACTGGCCCATGTTCCAAGCATAATCAGCCAGAAAAAACATTCGCCGCCTTCTAAAACAAATGAACCAATAACCACCGGTTCAAATGGTAACTGCCTTAAAAGACCAAAGTGAAAAAACAGAATGCCGATATATAAAACCGCCATAACCGACAAACCAACATTCTCAACCAAATGACCTTTACAGTGCTTATGCAGGCCTTCCAGTAAAATAGCAATAATAGTTACGACCAGAAAAAGCGGCAGTGAATATAATGTATAAATAGAATCATCCAAATACATCAAACTTCCTACCAGCACCAAGGTCATAATACCGGACGAAAAATAAAAAACATTATAGCCTTTATTTTTGGCCATATTATAAAATTCCAGCCAGCCGATAGCTGCCAGTACAAATATTGCAGCATTAAAAAGCATACCGCCGCTATGAAGCAGCCATACTACTATCGGAACGCCTACCAAACCTGTCAAAATACGAGTCAACATATCTTTTACACCTGCTTAATTTATTTTGTCACTAACCCGCCAAAGCGTCGTTCGCGTCCCTGATATTCTTTGATTGCCTGCAAGAACATTTCAGGGGTAAAAGCAGGCCAATATGCATCTGTAGTCCAAATTTCCGCATATGCGATTTGCCACAGCATAAAATTACTGATACGATTATCTCCTCCTGGTCTGATCAAAAGATCAGGCGCAGGCAAGCCAGCCGTATAAAGATAATTTTCAAAAGTTTCTGCCTGTATATCTTCTACTTTCAGCAAGCCTTTTTCGGTATCTGCCGCAATACGCTGTATTGCCTGTAAAATTTCGGCCTGCCCACCGTAGTTTATTGCCAAGTTTAAAATAATACCGGTATTGTTTTTAGTTGCTTCCACAGCGTGGTCCATTTTCTTTTTTACAACTTCCGGCAAACCTTCACGTGAGCCCATAAAACGAACCTGAACATTATTTCGATTAAATTCTTCAATCTCACTGGTCAGATAACGGCTTAAAAGCTCCATAATAAAACTGACCTCAGTAACAGGCCGTTTCCAATTTTCTGTTGAAAAAGCATACGCGCTGATAACTTTAACACCAATTTTATCAGCAATTTTAACAATAGTTTTTAAAGTTTCAGCTCCGGCCTGATGCCCAAATGTTCGCACTTTTCCCTGCGCTTTAGCCCAACGGCCATTACCGTCCATAATAATTGCTATATGCTGCGGCACATTAGCCAAATTAATACCATCGATATCGATATTTACGTCGGGGTTTGTATTCTTCTTGATTTTGAACAAGCTGTTAAACACAAGCACACCAACCCTTCCCTGGAATAAATAAAACTGACAGACCCCCTCTTAGAGGGGGCCTTGCAGTCCTAAAAACTTAAAATCAAGGTTGTTTAATAGCACCTACAGGGCAAACACCAGCGCAAGCGCCGCATTCAACACATTCATCACCGATTTCATATTTACCGTCAGCTTCTTTAATAGCACCTACGGGGCAGGTAGAAGCGCAGGAACCGCAACCGATACATTCGTCTTTATTGATTACTAATGCCATTCTCCAGCACCTCCTTTCTATATTTTTTTACTGTTACAAGAGCTACTTTATTGTCAGACAGCAAACTCTGCCTAACCACATATTCAACAGCTATCTTCTCCGCCACAACTTCGTTTTGCCGGCGCGGCGGCTGCGTAGCAGCAACCGTATATCCGATCTCGGCAGCTTCCAGTCTGGCAATAGCTTCTGCCAAAGGCAGTGACAACACATCAGGTATCAGCATCAGATCTCCATAACTTCCTTTTCTTTATTAGCCATGATATTATCGATTTCCTTGATAATTTTATCAGTCATTTTCTGAATATCATCAGTACCCTTTTTAGCTTCATCTTCAGTGATTTCTTTAGCCTTCTCTGCTTTCTTAACAGCATCGTTCGCGTCACGGCGCAGATTACGCACAATCACACGTGCATCTTCAGATTTTTTATGAACAGTTTTACAATCTCTTTACGGCGTTCTTCTGTCAGCTGCGGCAGATTCAACCGAATTACAGCACCATCACTGTTAGGGTTTAATCCCAAATCAGATTTCATAATAGCTCTTTCAATATCCTTCAGAAGATTCTTCTCCCAAGGCTGGATAATGATCATTCTCGGTTCAGGTACAGTAACGCTTGCTACCTGGTTAACAGGTGTCGGTGTGCCGTAATAATCTACCATAACCTTTTCCAGCAGAGCCGGAGTAGCACGTCCTGCACGAACAGAAGCAAGATCTACGCGCAGTACGTCAGTAGTTTTGTGCATTTTACTTTCTGCTAATTCAATGATTTCTTTTACTGTTGCCATGATTATTTTCCTCCCACCAGGGTACCGATCTCTTCGCCTAAGGCAGCACGCAAAATGTTACCCGGTTTATCAATATTAAATACTACGATAGGAATTTTATTATCCATGCAAAGACTGATTGCCGTAGAATCCATTACACTCAATTTTCTTTGAATAACTTCGATATAATCAAGTTTTTCAAACATTACCGCATCTTTATTTTTAGCCGGATCGCAATCATAAACACCGTCAACACCCTTTTTAGCCATCAAAATCGCATCGGCTTCTACCTCGGCCGCCCTTAAAGCAGCAGTGGTATCTGTTGAAAAGTAAGGATTACCAGTACCAGCGGCAAAAATAACTACACGCTCTTTTTCCATATGACGTATGGCACGTCTGCGAATATACGTTTCTGCAATCTGACGCATTTCGATCGCTGTTTGCACACGTGTTGGGACTCCCAAAGTCTCCAAAGCATCCTGCAGCGCCAGAGAATTGATAACTGTGGCAAGCATTCCCATATAATCTGCAGTAGCGCGGTCCATACCTTTCGAACTTCCCGATAAACCACGCCAGATGTTGCCACCGCCGTTGACAATAGCGACTTCTAAACCACATTCCGTAACATCTTTGATTTGTGAAGCTATGGACTCAACCGTTTCCGGGTCAATACCGAACCCTTTATCACCAGCTAAAGCTTCACCGCTCAATTTTAAAATGACACGCTTATACTTCGATTTCTCCGCCACTTCCACGACCTCCTATTTTCTGCAACTCTATATCCTATTTCATATTCTACATTTTACCAATATTTCCTCTTTTTTACCTTGAGTTTTTTGTGAACTACAGCCATTCGGGCAAAAAATAAGAGAACACCGAAGTGTTCTCTTATGCGGTTTCTCATTATTTTACGAAAGACATAACTTCTTCTGCAAAGTTTTCTTCTTTTTTCTCAATGCCTTCGCCCAGTTGATAACGGGTGAAACGGCGAATAGAAATATTCTCACCGATTTTAGCAATTGATTCGGTAATCAAATCAGAAATAGTTTTGTCGGGATCTTTAACGAAAGGTTGTTCCATCAAGCATACTTCTTTATAGTATTTCTCGATACGTCCTGCAACCATTTTTTCAATGATTTTTTCAGGTTTGCCTTCGTTGCGAGCCTGTTCAGCCAAAACAGCTTGTTCATGCTCAAGTTCAGCAGTAGGAACTTCTTCGCGTTTGAGGTAAGACGGATTCGTTGCAGCAATATGCATAGCAATGTCTTTTACCAATTCTTTGAAAGCATCAGTTTTAGCAACGAAGTCAGTTTCGCAGTTAACTTCTACCAAAACGCCGATACGTCCGCCGCCATGGATATAAGCTTCAACTAAACCTTCAGCCGCTACACGGCCCGCTTTTTTAGCAGCAGCAGCCAAACCTTTTTCACGCAGGAAGTCGATTGCTTTTTCAAGATCGCCATCGGTTGCGCTCAAAGCTTTTTTGCAGTCCATCATACCTGCGCCAGTACGTTCACGCAGTTCTTTTACTAATGCAGCAGTAATTTCAGCCATTTATTCGTCCTCCAGTATTTGATTATTATTCAGCGTCTTCAGCTGCAACTTCTTCAGCTTCAGCAGCTTCTTCCATTTGCATACCTTGACGACCTTCAAGAACAGCGTCAGCCATTTTTGCAGTTAAAAGTTTTACTGCACGAATAGCGTCGTCGTTAGCGGGAATCACATGATCGATAACGTCAGGATCGCAGTTAGTGTCAACAGTAGCAACAATAGGAATATTCAGTTTGCGTGCTTCAAGCACAGCAATATTTTCTTTGCGGGGATCAACAATGAAGAGAGCACCCGGCAATTTTTTCATATCTTTGATACCGCCAAGGTATTTTTCCAATTTTTCCATTTCATGACGAAGACCGATAACTTCTTTTTTCGGCAGTACATCAAAAGTTCCGTCAGCTTCCATAGCTTCCAGCTTACGTAAACGGTTGATACGGGTTTGGATAGTTTTGAAGTTAGTCAGCATACCACCCAACCAACGTTCGTTTACATAGAACATGTTGCAGCGTAAAGCTTCTTCGCGCATAGCTTCTTGAGCTTGTTTTTTAGTACCAACGAACAAAATATTTTCGCCGCGGGCAGCAACATCGCGCAGGAAGTTGTAACATTCTTCAACTTTTTTAACGGTTTTCTGCAGGTCGATGATGTAGATGCCGTTTCTTTCAGTGAAGATGTACGGAGCCATCTTAGGGTTCCAGCGACGGGTTTGGTGACCGAAATGAACACCAGCTTCAAGTAATTGTTTCATGGAAATAATAGCCATTTTTATTTGCCTCCTGTTTTTTCCTCCGCAGAAATCGTCTCTAACCCTTACCGCAAGCGGACAGCGGGTGATCATTCTGCGTGTGTATTTTTACACCGTGTGATATTATACCATAGTTACGGCCTCTACACAAGCTTTTATTCATAATGATCAGCAAAATTTGTTTAATACTTTACACTTAACATGTATACAAAATATTTTAATAATTAAACTTGCCAGCTATATACAGATGTGTTAGATTTGATTTGTTTATTGTTTCTATATTATTTATTATGAAAGGTGGAATGACTTCCATGAGCTTCAACATCGATAAAATGATCTCTCCCTTTATTAAAGCCCTTCCGCCCTCCGGATTGGCAAAATTTTTAGAAATAACAGCCAACAATCCTAACATTGTACCACTCAGCGTAGGTGAACCTGATTTTGATATTCCAGCAAAAGTACGTGCAGCCTGTATCGACAGTCTGAATGCAGGGAAAAGCAATTATACCTCTACACTGGGAATGCTGGAACTGCGCGAAGCAATAGCTACTGATACTTACAAAAACTATGGCGTGCAATACGACCCCAAAACTGAAATTATGGTTACTGTAGGTGTCAGCGAAGCATTAGACGTCGTTATCCGCACCATTATGGTCCCTGATGGCGAAATCATTATTCCCGAGCCCTGTTATGTTGCTAATAAAGCCTGCATCATTTTAGCAGGCGGAAAGCCGGTACCGGTAGAAACCAAACTGGAAAACGGCTTTATTCCCACGGTCACAGATCTGGAAAAAGCAGTGACTGATAAAACTCGCGCTATCCTCCTTGGTTATCCCAACAATCCTACAGGTGCTATTATGAGCAAAGAGCAAATCAAGGCTATTGGCGACTGGGCTGTTAAACATGATATTATGATCATTTCTGATGAACTTTATGCTCACCTGACTTATGGCGGCAAAAAACATACTATGTTCACAGCTTTCCCTGAGTTCAAAGACCGCACAGTAGTTTTAAACGGCTTTTCAAAAGCTTATGCCATGACCGGCCTGCGGTTAGGTTATTTTACCGCTCCTGCAGCATTCGTCCAGGCGGCAAACCTGCTCCATCAAAATGTAGTACTCTGTGCTAATATCACAGCTCAATACGGTGCTATAGCTGCTTTAAAATATTGTGAAAACGACATGCTGGCAATGGTTGCCGAATATGAAAAGCGCCGTCAGATCATGATCGACGGCTTTAAGAAAATCGGGCTGCCCCTTTATGAACCAGAAGGTGCCTTTTATGTATTCCCCTGTATTAAACAAACAGGGCTCACGAGTATGGAATTTGTTGAAAAACTGCTTACAGAAGAAGAAGTGCTGGTTATCCCCGGCAGCAGCTTCGGAGCCAGCGGTGAAGGCTTTATCCGCTGTTCTTATGCTTACAGCGAAGATAATCTGCGGGAAGCATTAACACGTCTTGACAGATTTATCCGAAAATATACAAAATAAACATTTATTATAAAAACAGACTGCCGTTAAATGGCAGTCTGTTTTTTTATAATAAGCCCACAGGTATATACCAGTTCTTAGCATCAACAGGCAATAAATCGTTTGCCAGACAAACAACACCGCCGGAGCCAATTCTCAAGGCTTTTTCACCTTCTGCAATCGGTTTCAAAATTTCAAACTTCTTAATTTCTTTTACTGGCTGTGCACTTTTACGAATTGCTAAAGGATATACACATCCATCTGTCTCAATCAAAAGTTCGACTTCTTTGGTATTGAAATCACGAAAATAACTAAGAGGCGGGATCTGACCGCAGTTAATAAAGCTTTTATAAATCTCATTAACAACCCATGTTTCAAAAAAATTAGACGCCATTGCCCCTGCTTCCAACGTTGCTGCACTGCTCCAACGCAGCAAATATGCAGCAAGTCCAGTATCAGTAAAATAAAGCTTTGGTGCTTTGACTGCATATTTTAAGTTAGGATGCGCAAACGGTTCCAAAAAATATACCAGACCCGCTGCTGCCAAAACCTTTAGCCACTGTTTAGCTGTCGGTGGAGTTATCTCTACCTCTTTAGCCAAAGCTGCGTAATTAAGCATACTGCCGGTATAGCTGGCGGCAGCACATAAGAACCTGTAAAATTGCAATTCATCATTCACCTGTGCCAATTCTTTTACATCACGCTGTAGAAAAGTCTGTACATAAGATGAATAATAGCAGTTCCAATCCTGTTCAGAAGCACTATTCAACGCTGGCATACTGCCTTGCCAAATCTGATCAAATAGATCACTCATCGGTAACAAAGGCGACTCCTTCACACGGCTCAGCAAAAATTCATTTTCCGGCACAAAAGGCCCGGCAGAACGATCAATCAATTCACCATAACTCAAACCCAATAAATTAACGATACCGATCCTTCCTGCCAAACTCTCACTGACACCGTGCATCAACTCAAAAGCCTGTGACCCGGTCAGCCAGAAATCACCGTTTTGCCCCTGTTCGTCCACATACATTTTAAGATACGGCAACAGCTTAGGAGCCAGCTGAATCTCATCAATCAAAAGCGGCGGTTTGTAACGCTGCAGAAATAACGCCGGCTCAGTCATTGCCAAGCTGCGTACACTGATATCGTCCATCGTCACATAGGTACGATCGGCCGCAGCAAGCCTACGCAGTAAAGTAGTTTTCCCTACCTGACGCGGTCCAGTAAGCAGCAGTACCTTAAAACAGCTGTTCAGCTTTTCTATTGTCGTTTCTAAATGACGTTTGATATACATCGTATTTTACTTCCTTATATAAACAAATTTAGAAAAGTGAGTTTTAAATAAACTTCTTTTCCTTCTCATTCTTCTTATCTTTCTTATTAGGTGTAAAGCCTTTGCAACGGCTTTGTACTCACTATGTATAACCTTTGTTGATTACCATGTACTACTTTCCCTGACAAATTCCATTCCCAGCCTGTATCAAGCGTTTTAACACACAGCGGCTTTGTTAAAAGCTTTGTTGAAAATCGCACATTTATTTTTAATCACTGTCGTTACTTTCTGTCCCTGTCAGCAATAGTTCAGCACTAATCAACTAGCAGCTATCTTAAAAGCAATCTGTTGTACTACATACCAACAGTGAAAATAAAATTCAAAATTTTCCTGTAAAACTACAAAAATTTCATGCCAAACTTATCCCTGGCAATATTGCGCAGATAAACCATTTCCTCTCGCTTTCGAAAAACCAGAACCCACACCGCATTAGTAACAACCAAACACAAGACCACACCAAGCACAAAGTTAATGATAGTAACCTCGGTGAATAACTTAGTATACAGCCACTTACTGACAACAGATGTCAGCAAAGTCACAGCAGCATATTTGAAATAATCCTTAAAATAGTCTTTCAGTTTGATCTCGATACTGTTCCTAAATAAAACATACGGTTCTACCCAAAAACCAGTCAATAAGGTACTGATAATGCCGCCCCAGATAACGCCGATAACGCCGTAATGAATAGTCAGATACACAGAAGCAACAAGATTTATCGTTGCTTCTGCCAGTGGTTTATAACGGTCATTCCAATATAAGCCACTAGCATCTTTAAAAGTATTCACTGCCTTACGCATATACATCAAATAAAAATTTACTATAAGCAAATCAACTATATATGTATCAAATAAAAATTCTTTACCTAACCACAATTCGATAAGTGGATTTAAAAGCACATAAAAACCACTGCTGACAATCAGCGCTTGCCATGCAACGGTAAATTCCATTACATTAAAAATTTTCACTTTCTTTTCATTAGTTTCTAAAACTATTAACTCACCAATACTGGCAGTAATAGAAGAAAAAAATTGACCAGTAAAATTATTAACCGCAGTAATAACCATATAATAATTACTGTAGAAAGCTACTGCCGTTAATCCAATAAATTTTGATAAAATCAAGTTTGATGTTGAAAAAATCGCCATCATTCCTATTTTATGAACAATAATTGCCTTAATATTTTTATAATCGTCTCTTTTATATTACTATCTAAAATTTCTACTTTTTCATCTTGCAAATAGGGATAAAGTTTTTCTACTTTTTTACCCACGATAAAATTTTCAGCAAAAGTAGAGCACAGCATTAAAATAATATATATCCAATAATTAGGGCATACAATCAAACTACTGATTTGCAATATAGCAAGAAGTATCTGACCACCACTTTGATAAATACTGTTAATATATTGCTTCTGATCAGCAATAAGCAAACTGCGTTTATACGAATAAAAATAACTGATACCTGTGTTTAGTAAAAAAATTACATAAAACCAGTGTATATAAGAAATGTTATTGCCTTTTATAAACCAATCCAACCATGGCAATAGGCAAATCCCAACAATAATAGTAATGACACCAATAGCGATATATGCCTTTTGAATAGGAGCATCAATGATTTTATTGTTGCTACATCCTTCGTAGCCAATGGTTGATACAAACTATATACTATGGCAGGACCTATTCCCAATTCTGCTAAAGATAATATCCCCAACAAATTAGTAAATAAACCATTTATACCTAAATATTCTATTGGCAATAATTTAACAAAAATAAACCGCACTAGAAACTTAAAAAAATAATTCACGCCATATGCAATTACAGTATATTTAATATTTTTACTTGATTTTTCTATTCTTCCCATAAAAATCCTTGATTTCAAATAAATAACACTTTTGCTATCACTTATATAATAAATATTTTGCCATTAAACTGATACTTTTCTTTTAATGTGTCTGTTATTTCATCACTATAATACTTTGCAAATATTATTATTGCATCAATTTGCTGTATCTTATCAAAGGATGGTAGTTGAATTGGTACTGGACAGTTAACAACATATTTACCCTGTTTTTGGATATCAGAGTCAAAAATGGCTACTATTTTTCTCAAAATCTTCCCATTTATAGTAAAAATTGCTTGTGTTTTTCCTCCGCCACCCCAAACAGCTACTCTATCATATTTATTCAATATTTCGTTTATTCTATCTGCGTCTATCTCTATAGTCGAATTGAAACTTTGTTTTGAAATTTCTTTTGTTTTTCGGCAATATATTTCCAAATAATCACCATTACAACTTTCTTTTATAGCAATCACATCTAATCCGGTATTTTCAGCTAAATAAACTAGTGAACTAATTGTATAATGATTAATGTGGTCAGAAAATATTTCATAATATCTATTTTCCACTATAGTTCTTTTCCCATTTGGTACATCTAAAAAAATTATTCCATCGTCGTCTAATAAATCCACCATATTTTTCAGCATATTCATTGGATTTTCTAAATGTTCGAACACTTGGCGGGATACAATTACATCAAACTTATTGGTAAATTTAATATCGTTATCAAAATATACATTTTTTACATTAAGTTTTTTTTCATTGCAAATATCATAAAATTTTTTAGATGGTTCAATCCCCAGTGTATATGAAAATACACTAGCAGCTTTTTGCAAAAAATTACCATCTCCACAACCTATTTCTAGAAAATTATCATTATTCAACGTATACTCACATATATTCTTCAACTGTTGCTCTTGTAATCTGTTCAGTTTTTCAGAAAAACTAACACTCATCAAATAATCATCATAATAAACATCGTTTACCATATTCGGAATTTGATATAGATCACAATTTGAGCAATGATATACACAGCAGCTTACTCCATTAAATCGCCTTGGTTCTTTGAATAATATAGAAATATTTTTTGCCATTTTATCAAAACGTTGATAAACATCTATTTCATATCCACAAAGCCTGCATTTCATTTTACATTTATCCTCCAGACAAATTTATTTAGTTTTTCAATAATAGAAAACTCTAACAAACTATTTAAATTCTGTTCCTAATTTTTTTATATTTGCATATTTCAATATTATAGCCCTATAATTTGCAAATTCTCCTTGGCATCTATAATTGCTCTAAAAATATAAAAATCTGATGGTGTTGTTATTTTAATGTTCTCAGCAGGACCTTCAACTGTCGAAAGTTTATAACCATAATGATGCATCAAACTTGCAGAATCAATAAAGTTAACATTATTTTCATCTAAAGCTTTTAAATGGGCCTTATAAATATCTCTCAAATAAAAACATTGTGGAGCTTTCGCAATTTCACAATTAGAACGATTCAAAATAGTTCCTACTTCATCATTTTTATTTTTTATAATTACAGTTTCTACAGCAGAAGAAATTGTGATCGCACTACCATACTTTTTAACACTCATTATATCCTTACTTATAGTCGCTTCATCGATCAATGGTCTGACACCATCATGAATTAAGACAATACTATCTTCTGGACAATATTCATAAGCGCTCTTTAAGCCTTTAAAAATTGATTCTTGTCCACTCTTCCCGCCAGATATTATTTTTTCAACTTTGCTAACATCCCATTTTTTATTATTTTTTACAATATGTAATGTATGAATCTAAACATACCAATATAATTTTATCTATCATAGGATGATTTGAAAAAACTTCTAAAGTATATATCAACACAGGTTTTCCATGTACATCAAGAAACTGTTTAGGTTTAGAACTAGTATTCATTCTCTGACCAGTTCCCCCTGCGAAAATAACAGCAATATTCATAAAACCACACTCTCCAAATACATTTATTTGATTGTTTTTTAGCACCATATTAAACAATTTTATTTCATTAATTATGCTTATAATTGCTCTTTATGGTTCTTCTAAATATATTTTCCAAATTCACTGTGCTCCTCCAACCAAGAGCTCGTATTTTACCGGTATCCAAATTTATGTAGTTCTCAGATATATATTCTTTCAATTCATTACTTTTTTTGAGTTTAAAAAGAACTTTAATCCTACCATCTCCAATATTATTCGCAACTAAATCTGCCATATTCGCAATAGAACCATAAGTACTTTCATTTGCACAATTATATGCTTGGTTATATTTTCCACATAACATAACTGTTAAAATAGCAGTTACTGCATCCGCTATATACAAACAACTACGACAACTTTTTCCCGGAGTATATAAAATAATATCTTTGTGGTGAAAATACGATTTTAAAAATTGCGCAAAAACTCTGTTATCATCTTCTTTTACTCCTGGTCCTAAAGTTTGAGTTAATCGTAAAACATTTACAGGAATATCATATTCAGAATAAAAGCTAGAACATAAATTTTCACACATTCTTTTACTTTCGGAGTAGCAACTTCTTGGCTCCATAGTATCAATATTACATTCATATAGTTCATCCATTTTTTCGTCTTTTTTATTAACTCCATATATTTCTATACTAGATAAATAAACCATACCGTGAATATTGTTTCTTTTTGCCAGTTCTAATATATTCATTGTGCCTATTACGGAAGTTTTTATTGTTTCTACCGGATATTTAATAAAATATTTATTACAAGTAACACTAGCTCCATGAATAATATAATCAATACTCTCTTCTATATCAGGAATATTTTCTAAATCACCTTCAACTAGTTTAAAATTTTTTTCTACTTTTAGCTGTGCGGAAAACATATCCTTTGCCTTGTCTGTGTTTCTTACTAAAGCAATAACTTGTATATTACTACTACATATAGTATTGCGATATATTAAAGCACTAACTAAATAGTATCCAATTAATCCAGTTGCACCTGTAACAAACACTATTTTGTTATTCAACTTTTCCCAATCAACGAAATTAACACCCATAATATAGTCTAAATCTTCTTTAAAAATATTGTTTTCAATCCACACCTAAATTCACGATCCTATCTTTTGTGTTTTTTATTTATTTATAATTTATTTATATATTCTTGCTATTTGTATTCATTATTTTTAATATTTTAAATGCAACCTTAACTGACGCCGTTCCATTCTCATGAAGAACAAGTTTTTCTTTAAATCTTTCCAAATCTTTTTTAAAATTTTTCTCATCAAATTGTTCTATATTTTTAATAAGCTTAAAATCATTTTCAGCATAAGAAAATGGTAATTTCTTTAAATCAAACTTCAACCCTCTATTACTTGTATATTTTTTCAAATCATTAGCATAGACAAATACAGGTTTATCTAATAACATCATATCAAACATAATAGATGAGTAATCAGTTATCAAAATATCTGCTGCGCATAAAAGTTCCTGCGCATCTTCATAAAAACTAGCATTAATGACATACTCAGGCAAGTCAACTTTTAACTCTTTAATATTAGGATGTAGTCTTAAAAATATAATCCACTCTTTATTAAATTTTTCATTCAACGCTGACTTTAGTTTAGCAAAATCCATGAAATCCGCTTTAGTGTTTCCCTGTCTAAAAGTTGGAGCATACAAGACTATTTTCATATCATTATTCAGCTTATAAAAATTATAAACTTTTTCTTTTAGTACTTTTGACTCATTGATCAACTTATCATTACGTGGCAAACCTGTTTCTTCAATTTTTCCATCGTACCAAAATTGACTTTTATATCATCGGACAACCATTTACTACCTGATAAAAATAGTCAATCATTTTAGAATCATGTTTAGCCGAACATATATAACTCTTAGAAAGATGATTCTCAACTTCTTGTTCTGCTCTTTTTAGTCCAATTCCACCATGCCATGTTTGTATATAAACTGTATCTTTTTTCTTAAATAAATTATAAAAAAAGTATTTTCTGCAATTATCGATCCAAATTTTCGCTGTCATAAATTCATAAATTGATCTTATAGAAAAAATTTTTACTGTTCTGATGCCTTTAGGAAATTTATATTATCTTTTATTAGAAACAAGCCAAACAATATCTAAACTTTTCTTCATTTTCAATAATTCTTCAACTATATATTTAGGATTGTCTCCATAACCATTACCATAAAAATTACAAACAACTATTTTTCTATTATTTATCTTGAATGGGAAAAAGAGTATATGAAAAAACAAAAAAAAGATATAAGCACTTAATATAGTGATCCACTTAAAAAGCAAATTAGACTTAATTAGCTCTTTATTCATTTTTTAGCCTACTTTCATCATTTCTAATTCATAAATACTTTTTCAATCGTTTACACAAAATATAACTAAATCCTTTAAAACATAATAATTTATTTCTTTCTAATAATCTGTTTACGAAAAATTTTATGTTCTTTTTTCTAATCAGTGAAATACCTAATAGTACGATTTCCCAATTTATCTTTTGATTTTTATCCAATTTTTCAAACAATCTATTATAGGCATTGAAAATAGAATTATAAACCATATCTATTCTTTTATCTTTTGAAACACAGCCTTTACTTACGTTGTCATTACCTTCCAAGTGATAAATATAGGCAATTCCATCTATCATCTTATATTTAGGGTTTAAAAGAAATAATTCTCTCCAAAATAAAATTGCCTCTCCCCATTTTTCATCAGTATTCAATCCACCAGCTTTTAAATAAAGCGACTTTTTTACTACATACGGTGGCTTTCCTGGATAATTCAAAGGATAATTTAATATATAGTCCTTCATCGATTTAACTTTTGACATAGTTTCCACAGTTTGTCCGTTCGGGAAAATTTTTATTATATTGCTGTAAGAAACTATATCAAACCCATCCATTAGTGTTTTAGCAATATTTTCCAAAATACTATCATCAGGATATAATTCATCATCACTATCCAAAGTAAAGATATATGGATAGCTACACTGCATCACACCATAATTCTTAGCATTTCCAGCACCCTAATTTTCGATATAGAAATATTTTATTTTTTCATTATTTAGATTTTCAATTATCTGTTTTGTGTTATCTTTAGAACCATCATCTACTATAACAATTTCATACGCATCAAATTTCTGGTTTAAAATACTATATATAGCTCTCAAAATAGTCTTTTCCCTATTGTAAGTAGCAATGACGATACTTATCATCCTATCCCACTCTCTTTTTATTGTTTTATAAATCTTTCCCGCAAACAAATTTTATAAATTTTGCTTTTTATATGTTTAGGAACTAAAGCAATAATAAATTTAGAAAAGCTAAGATAATAAAATTCTATTAAAGATAAAAATTTAATTTTATATAATATCTGAAGAAATTTAAAATTAAATTTTGCATATATCCAGCCACCACGTCTGGCTAACATTTCTGCTCCGGCACGGACATTTACTAAGACTTGCTCAACATTTTTTACTACATACCCTTTTTGCAGAATCCGTACCCACAACCAGTAATCTTCAAAATACGGCATATCTTGATAGCTAGCAACATCCAAAATTGCCTGTTTTCTGAACATAACCGTCATATGGTTAAAAGGATTGCGTTTCTTTGCAAATTTTAATATTGCTTCCTGCGTAAATGGCACTTTTCGGTAACCACTAATAATCTGCGGATCACTTGCAAACTCTGCTATCTGACCACCACATAATACAAGACCCTTATCTTGACTAAATTCCTGCAGCTGCAGTTCAAAACGATTTCTCACTGCTATGTCATCTGTATCCATCCGTGCTATCAAATCATATTTACATTGTTGAACTCCAAAATTCAATGCTTTTCCTAAACCCATGTTTTTCTCTAAAGCAAAAATACGAAATAATCCGGAGTGTTTCTTATCATACTCCTCAATAACGTCGTCCAATTCTTTTGTAAGCGGACCATCTTTGATCAATACTATTTCAGCAGCCGGTACTGTTTGCTTGATCACGCTATCCAATGAAAGTTTTAGGTATTCCGGATTTTCTTTATAGTAAACTGACATCAGTACAGAAAATTCCATTTTCATTTGACTCCTTCAGTACTGCTTTTTGTCAGCAGAACTTTGAATGTCTGCAACATGATCATCAGGTCTGTTTTGACGCTGACGTCCTGTATATACAGCAGGTCATAGATCAGCTTGTCGTAGGCACTGGTATTGTACTTGCCTGCTATCTGTGCCAGGCCCGTGATGCCTGGTTTTACGTTGTGGCGATAGTCATATTCAGGCTTTTGGGCAATAAACTGCTTAACGAAGAATGGTCGTTCCGGCCTGGGGCCGACGATACTCATTTCGCCTTTCAGCACATTGAACAGCTGCGGCAGCTCATCAAGTCTGGTAGCCCTCATAAATCTGCCGAATTTTGTGATCCTGGGGTCCCCTTCCGCAGCCAGTACCGGCCCGCATTTTGCTTCCGCATCCTGCTTCATGCTGCGGAATTTATGTACAAAAAATGTCTTACCGTATAGCCCCACACGCTCCTGTGAATAAAGCACCGGTCCTTTACTGTCCAGTTTTATCATAACTGCTGTTATCAGCATGACTGGCGATAGTATAATCAAAGCAGTTACCGCTACGGCAATATCTAAGATCCGTTTCAGTACTCTCTGTTCTGCTGTCAGCAACATACGTGTTACACGCTGCATCGGTATGTCATCAACCAATAAAAAGCCTGTATTCTTGCATGCCAGTTCATACAGTGTCGGTACAAAAAATATCTGTTTCTTCGTGCTGCGTGCATAACCCAGTATTTTTTCTTTGTCCGCGATCGGCAGCTCCGCGCCAATAAAAACATAGTAGTTAGCGTCGATAAGCTGCTTCCAGTTGGCCTGTTGACAGCTATCACAAACAGACTGCAGCGCCTGCTCCATTCCATAAGTTTTGGCAAGTTTATTCTGGATACGTGCTGCTTCTTCGCCAGCTGCAAATAATACAGCCGTCTGCTTGGGAAAGTGCTTCCATTCCCACTGGTGACAGATATATTGCCAGATTGCCAGCAACACAAAAGAAAATACCGCTGAATAAACAAGTACAACACGTGAATAATCAAACTGACGAAAAAAGAAAGTCATGGCCATCGCTATGATGTAAATATTGGTTACCGCTACCAATAAATTCAGAAAAATATCTACCAGCTTTTTGCGGATCAGACTGAACAAGCCATAGACGTTGAACATAAAGAACATAATGATGACCAGGATCGGTAAAAATTCCAGATGGAAAGCTATCTTATCCGTTTGTTTATTACCAAGTTCCAGTGCCATAGCGATGCTGGTAGCCAGATACAAACAAATTATGTCACCTATGATCAAAATTATCTTTCGCAGCAAAGAATTATATCCCACTAGAATTCACCTACAGCATTGTTATTATTTGCTTCTATGATTATTTAAAACAAAAGCACTTTGTTCCGCCAAAACTATCGATAGATAGTCAATAACAAACAGAAGTGCAGACAAAAAATAATTTGTATATTTATCGTATTTAGGTATTTTAAATTTCATTTGATTCATTTTTACATTTTATCCTTAAAATACTTTTTTGTTTCAAATAATTTCAATTAGAATTATACCACACGAGTCCCCCCCCCGCAAGACATTTACAAATAAATGAATCAAACTTATTCTGGTCTTGCTATTACTTTTGCATCGCTCTCTACACGATCGCGATGCTTAGCTAACGCGATACATGTTTGTAAAAACCCGCAGGACATAAAAAAACAACGTCGCTTTCAGCGACGTTGTTTTAATCTACATTTTTCTAACTAATCCATATATTCTTTTAATATTTTTCCAGCAAATAAATGTCACCGATTTCTTTGATTTCATTTAGATTTTGGAGTTTATCCTTATCTTTTAAACGGCGCAGTTCCAATCCTCGTACCAAAACATATTTTTGACCAGGATCATTTAAAACTCTGGCTAAATCACCACTTTTAGGTTTTACTTCCTCACCCGGTACACCAGTATAATACATAAAACCAGGCCTCAAAAATTTATCAACATAAACCGGTTTCTGCTGATCACATTTCGTATGATAAACTCTGACGATTTCTTTAACACTGAAACGATTGGCAACCATTGGCAACAAAAAGGAAAAGGCAATTACCATTGTCAAAACACCGGTAACCACATGCAGCCAAGCTGAAAAATTAATATCTCGATAACGCCACAACGCCCAAACTATACTTACGCCCAAAATAAAAGTTACGCTGCCCAGCACAATTCCTCCGAAAGCAACTTCAGGCAATTGCTGCCCGCCAATAACCCATCCGGCTGTAAGCAATAAAAACATTATTCCGCTGCCAAAAATCCAGGACCAACGGATACCATAATTTTCTTTTTGCATTCTGGCAATATTCCAGCCAATCACAATCGCCAGCGCTGGAAACATAGGTAAGATATAAGAAACGAGCTTCGTTTGAGATATAGTAAAAAATATCAGTACGAAAAGCCACCAGATATTCACGAAAAGCATTTTTTCCAGATCATCAGATCTGCTGTCTGTAATTGATGCTTTAATAGATTGCAGTAACAGCCCTGTCCAGGGAAACAAACCCAGGATTATAACAGGAAAATAATACCACCACAAAACCCGGGTCGGATGCTCAGGCGTTGTAAAGCGGGTAAGATTATGAAACCCTAAAAATGTATTAATAAATTCCATTCCATGCACTTGATACATCAAATAATACCACGGTGCCGCAATAAAAAAATACAGCAGTAATCCGCGTAAACAGTGCATTTTAAAAAGCTTCTGCCACTGCCCGGTACAAAGAATATGCAGAAATATTATCGCGCCTGGAAAAATGATCCCGATCGGCCCTTTTGTTACCGTGGCCAGCGCCATACACACATACATCAGCCAATACTGCTTATGCAAGTAGCATAATAAAGATCCGGTCAGGAAAAACAACAGCGTCGTATCTGTTACCGCCGCCTTGCCAAGATAAAAGAACTGTACAGATGTCGCTAAAACGAGCGCCGACCAAAAACCAGTTCTTTCGTTAAACAGCCTGGTAATGGAACAATAAAGCATTATTACAGTCAAAAAGGCCATTAATGCTGCAGGAAAACGCGCTGCAAACTCTCCATCCCCAAACACATGCATTGCACCAGCTACAAGCCAGTAATACATTGGCGGTTTGTCAAACCAATATTCATTATAAATACGCGGCGAAAGATAATCATTAAACTGGATCATCTCACGCGCAGTTTCAGCATATACCGGCTCATCCGGGTCAAGCAGCGGTATACTGCCTAATCCAAAAAAGATATTGAAGGCAACTATAATTGCTAAAACGAGCAAGCTTCCCTTCTCGATCCTATTCATTATTTTCCTACTTTCCCCGTTTTACATAATCATCTGCATCTTACAGCAAGTATTTCCTTTAAACGTGCATTAGACAGCGCAGAACGGAAGATATCACCCTGCCGCGTTTCCGCATAACGAACTTCAAGTTTATCAGCAGCAACTTCGGCAAAGGCGCCCAAAAGTTGATTTACCGAAGTTTCATGCTCTGTAGATACATTGATAGTCTGGTATCCCCTGGCTGCCAATCCCGCTTTAATAGCTGCTGCAACATCGCCTGCATAGACAAAGTCACGCGTTTGTTCCCCATTACCATAAACGGTCACAGCTTTTCCTGCTGCCAAAAGTTTACAGAAAATACTGACGACACCACCTTCGCCGCCTTCCCCCTGACGTTCGCCGTAAACATTCGCAAAACGAAAAACAACTGTATTAATACCATAAAGCTCGTGGTAAACACGTAAATAATGCTCTGATGTCATTTTTGTAATACCATAAAACGACATTGGCATCAATGCAAGGTCTTCATGTAAAGGAACATTTTCATTATTGCCATATACTGCCGCACTGGAGGCAAATAAAACTGTTTTCACCTTATACTTGCGGCAATTTTCCAACACATTGATCAAGCCTGCTAAATTGATTTCGCAATCTTCACCAGGATGTTCGATTGAATAAGGTACCATTGTCTGGGCAGCTAAATGCACAACTGCATCAAAATTTTCTTTTTGAAATAACGCTTCTATTTCCTGCGAACGTATATCCGCTACGACAAGTCTCATTCCTTGAGGTACATTTTCTCTGAACCCGCTTGAAAGGTTATCTAAAACTACAACTTCATAATTTTTATCACTATTTAACAGCTCTAATAAATGCGAACCGATAAATCCAGCACCGCCGGTAACTAAAAGCTTCATTGTTGATCTTCGCCCTTCCTGAGATTTTTCATAGATAAAACATTAGAGCCAAAGGCGCGTATTGAAACTACTGCCCCTAATAAAAACGGCAGGTATTCAGCTGTAAACCGCCATAAAACTGCCATAATACCAACAAGACCACCAGGCAGCAGCTCAGAAAATAATACAACAAAGCCCGCCTCTGCGACACCTGAACCGCCAGGAGTTGGTGAAAAATACAGCACCAGGTTCAGCAAAACCATTCGCCCCATAACCTGCAGCCAGTCAAATTTGATATTCATACCCAGAAAAAACATTGGTACAGTAGCATAAATACATAACAGACTGAGCCCCGATTCAATAAAGGCCCGCATTACTTTCAAAGGATTTTTGCCCATGATAAAAGATGCCTGTTTAAATTCTTTATACCAAATAAAACAATTCCTCCTGAAATCGCGCGAGAAATTATTCGTTAACCCAATGATCCAAAACTCCGGATATCTGGTCCTCATAAGCAGCACTGCCGCAATCGGCAGCGAAACAAATAAAACAGATACGATAGTAATGACACTGGTCGGCATCCAGTCAACCAAAGCATGATCACTATGCAGAACAAACGGCACCAGCAAAATCAAAAAAGTGATCGACATAATCGTACGCACAAAAACAACGACCGTGGCCTTTGCTACCGGCACGCCCGCCTTGCGCATGAACATGATCTGAGCTACAGCACCGCCGCTGGCTCCGGGGGTAACAAGCGCCAAAAAATAATTGCTTAGAACAACGTTCACCACTTGTCTGGTAGTTAGCTTTTCATCAGTCACAGCAGCCAAAGTCATCAGCCGCAAACCATCAAAAACCAATCCCAATCCCAAAATGCCAAAGGCCGCAGCAATACACCACGGTTCAAACATCGTCAGATATTCTAACGCTCTTATATCAAATGTAAAATAAATAACTGCCGCAGAAATAGCAATAACAAAAACAAACATCCATAGCAACCTGCGGATCAATTTTCTGTGCATATCAAAGCCCACCAAAGTTTATCAAAGTTACTTTCTTCTGCTCCAATAAACATTTATTTTTTTCAGAAAGAAAAGCCTGAAGCTCATCTTCCCAATGATACTGCCAGGAAAAAGTTTTTTCCAAAGACTCTGCATCCATCCCCGGATGAGTCATGATCTCACTTACGCCATCAGGCAGATTCCTAATGATTTCACCTACTAAGAATTCGTTTAAATTACCTCCGGCCAGCATTCCAAAAATGCTGTGGATAGACAAAATGGGCCTGTCTGGCTTTCATTTTCGCCAAAGCACTGCAAAAGCTTAAGCCTTCACGGCCGATCAGGCGGCCAGCAGTGCTGTTAAATCCACCGCGCCAAAACCAGCCTTCCTGCGGCATCCTAATTTTTTTAATACCAAATGCACTGCACAAATCCAATACGATGTCGGCGATTCCCGGCAGTACATGCAGATGCTGATGGCTGTCGACATGAGTTATTTCCAAACCACAGCTTAAGCCGCGTTCCAGTTGTGCTTGCAGTTCGCTGACGACTTCTGCTTTTTTTATTCTGCCAGCATACCACCGTTTGGCAAAACTGTATAATCAGCAGGCAAAAGCCCATCTTCATCAACAAGTGTTCGCAGCTGCCGTGCTTGTAAAAGCGGTTTACCACCTCCTACTAAAGTAAGATGGATACCTACTCCTAAAGCAGGTGTTGCTTTCGCCTGAAGTACTGCGTCATCAAAAGCAGCGCCGCTGCACATTAAAGACGTACTGGTAATAAAACCGTCCCTGCAACCTTTTATAATACCAGCATTGATTGCCGGATGCAGTCCGAAATCATCAGCATTAACAATTAATTTTTTCATATATTTCAGCCTCCTGAAAGGCTCTAGATTTTTTTATAATTTGCAAAATGGACTTTTACAAGCCGTTCCAGGGCACCGCGTCCCAATTCTTTCAGCAGCTCGCGTGCACAGTTTGTCGCAGCGTCACTGCCGCCTTTAGGCAATTCATTTCGCCCAACCTGCTCGGCCAGCTCCTGCATTATTTCCAAAAATTTAGCCCGCGCCAATACTGAAGCAGCCGCCACAGCAATATCTGCCTCGGCCCTGTGCTGCTGTACTATATTAACATCAGGAAATTCCTGCTGTAAGCTGGCGCGGATGTCGTTAGACGCTGTAAATTGATCAACCAGCGCATAATTACATTGCGGGCATTGCCGCAGAACATTTCGCAGTACAGCTATGTGACCATTGCTTAACAAATGGTTGAGATTTTTTCCATCTGCACGCATTTGCTGATAACGAAAATTATACATTTCCGGCTTCAAAGCTAAAACCGTGTTGATCGGAGCAGCTTCGACAATCAGCTCTGCCAGCCGCAGAACTTCTTTATCATTGATCAGTTTGCAATCCCTGACTCCCAAACGGACTAGTTTTTCAGCCGTAGTAATATCTACTAATACTGCTGCAACGACTAAGGGTCCGAAAAAATCTCCTTTACCTGATTCGTCACTGCCTGCCCAAATACCTTTAAAATCGGCACAATTTCGTAAAAGTGTATAGTCATTTCCAATAGCTGGTACGATAGCCACTTTATCGGCAGTATCTTTTCCTGTCAAAACTGCTTCCAGCTGGGACCTCAATTCTGAAGCCGTACCGCCCCAAACAAACTTAATCCCCTTTTTACCATTATATACTGATAATACTACTTTACTATCACTGTTTGTTACTGTCAACTGTATACCATACTGCAGCTTTTTTTCAGTAATTGTAAGATTGGCGTCAAAACTTTTGATCTGCTTTTTTAAATTGTCGAGATAAGCAGCAAAATCACTGTTCAAGTTGTGCCTCCGCAGCAGCAGCTGCTGCCTGCATAATAGTTTTCAGGCTGTGTCCGCTTTTTAAAGCCAAAACTTTACAATCCTCAAATTCAGGAGCAATATTCACAATTTTCCCATCCATCTGTGCATATTTAATTCTCACTTCACCTTCAGGCAACGACACAATAGTAACCTTCCTGTAATTGATATGGCGATGCACCTCATAATAACGTACTCCCAGCGACGTTGTTTCGGTCAGCAAAATATCAGTCAGCTGATCCAGGTTCTGAGGATCGAGCAGCACCGATAAAGTTTGAGCAGGCCGTCCTTTTTTCATAACGATCGGAGTCAGCCAGCAATCCAAAGCACCCGCCTGCAGTAAGCGTTCCTGCACATAAGGGTACAATTCGCCATTCATATCGTCAATATTACATTCAGCAACAAGTAATTCACCACCGGCTTCAGCTTCCAATTCGCCGATATTAATACGCAGGACATTGGGTATTTCCAGATCCCATGTCCCGGCGCCATAAGCAATTTTACTGCCGCTAAAGCCCTGTGGAATATCATTTGTACTGACTGCTAAAACCTTCATCAGTGCAGCACCAGTCGGTGTAGTAAGCTCTTTTTCGATCTTTCCGTGGCTGTGCTGCAGCCCTTGTAACAGCTCTGCCGTCGCAGGAGCCGGCACTGGCATCAGTCCGTGTGCACAATTTACAAAGCCGTTGCCTGTATGGATATTGGAAACAAAAATCTTTTCGATTCCCAAATATTCCAAAGCCAAAACGCAGCCCGCAATATCAATAATCGTGTCGATTGCTCCGACTTCGTGAAAATGCACTTCATCAACAGTTTTTCCGTGAACCTTAGCTTCAGCTTCTGCTAAAGCTGTAAACACCTGTAAAGACTGCATTTTGATTTTATCATGCAAGTCAGAATGTGTAATAATATGGGCTATATCATGCAGATTGCGATGTTCATGGTGGTGATGCACAGGTTCTTCAGACACATTCACCTGATGGCAATGCTGAGCGCAATCGGAATGATGTTCATGGTTATGCCCTGTATCGCCATGTTCGTGATGATGGTTACCAGCGTGAGTATGTTCATGCCGATGTCCAATTGTGACATCATGTTGACGTTTATCTGGCAGCAAGACATTAAAATAGTTCGCATCAATCCCACATTTATTAACACGTTCGTTGATCAGTTCATACTCTCCCAAGGGCAGCTTTTTCATCTCAGACGCCAGATGATCAAACGGTACACCTGCATCGATCAAAGCTCCCAGCAGCATATTGCCGCTGATACCCGCAAATGCTTCTATATAGATTGCTTTCATTACATCACCTCATATGATTGATAATACTTGCCATACGCCCCGCTCCAAAACCGTTATCGATATTAACAACAGCCACACCGGCTGAACAGCTGTTGAGCATGCCCAAAAGTGCCGATATCCCCTGAAAGTTAGCGCCATAACCGACACTGGTAGGCACCGCTATTACAGGTCGTTCGACCAAGCCGCCGACAACGCTTGCCAAAGCGCCTTCCATTCCGGCAACGACAATAACCACATTAGCATTTCTGATCAAATCAAGTTTATCAAACAGTCGATGAATACCAGCCACGCCTACGTCGTAAACCCTCTCTACCTGATTGCCCATGATCTCAGCAGTCAATGCCGCCTCCTCTGAAATAGGCAGATCGCTTGTACCAGCCGTCACAACGGCGATATAACGCTTATCATCTTTTGGAAGAGGTTTACGCTCTACAAAAATCAAGCGCGAATTTTTATGATAAACCGCATCGGGCAGCACCTTCTGCACCGCTGCAAATTTATCGGCATCAGCACGTGTTCCCAAAATATTATTGTGTACCTGTGCCAGCTTTTCCATGATCGCAGCAACCTGCTCTACTGTTTTACCCTCGCAGTAAACAACCTCGGGAAAGCCCTGACGCAGACTGCGGTTATGATCCAGTTTCGCAAAACCAAGGTCAGTATAATCCGCAGCATGCAGCTTTTCCAAAGCTGTTTTAGCGTCGATAGTGCCTGCTTTATAACTTTCCAAAAGCGCCAGCAAATTTTCTTCGTAAGTCATATTATAATACTTCCTTAACTATGATTTATGCAAATGTTTCTCTTTCCATTCCTCGCTCAGCAAATATAACAGCGGCACTACAACCAGAGTCAGCAAAGTCGACGTCGTCAGACCGCCAACTAAAACCACGCCCATAGACTGGCGCAGCTCAGCACCGGCACCAAGACCCAAAGCAATTGGCAGCATACCTAAAATAGTCGAAAGCGTTGTCATAAATATCGGACGAATACGCAAAGCGCAGGCTTCACGCAAGGCCTCGCGCAAAGGCATACCCTTAGCCCGTGCCTGATTGGCATAGTCGACCAGCAGGATCGCATTTTTTGTAACCAGACCCAGCAGCATCGTAAAACCGATCAGCGACATCATATTTGCAGTCTGCCCTGCTACCATCAAGCCTAAAACAGCACCGATAATCGCAAACGGCAGTGACATCATAATTACCAAAGGCTGCATAAAGCTTTCAAACTCTGCTGCCAGAACCATATAGATCATAATAATAGCTAAAATAACCGCCTTCGCGATCTCACTAAAGGCTTTTGCCATTGTATCAGCCTGACCGATCATTTTATAACGGTAACCGACCTGCATATTCATATCCGGGATCATCTCCGTCTGGATCTTCTGGATCAAATCGCCCGGAGTAATACCGACTGTATTAGCATAAACAACGATCTGGCGCTGTCTGTCCTCACGGTCAATACGTGTAGGACCGGACGAGAAATACACGTCAGCTACATCGCCCAACCGGACAAACTTCCCTTCCGTATTAGAAACACGCAGATTGGCAACGTCATTGATATCACGACGATGCGCAGCATCCAACTGTACAATTATATCATAGTCGTTATCACCAATAGTAAAACTATTGCTTGTGCTTTTGCCTAAAAAGGCCATTTCCACAACTTTACCAACGGAAGTTGAATCAAGCCCCATTGCGCTCGCACGCAGCGGATCGACCTTAACGATGATCTCCGGTTCTTCTTCCGATGAAGAAATATCAACATCAGTAGAACCTGGAACCTGTCTGATCCTTTCCGCCAGATCCTGAGCATAAGTTGTCAGCAGCTCAAGATCACTGCCGCGCAGACCTACCTGCACCGGTCTGCTGTCGCCGCGTCCGCCTCCCTGGTTACTGACGACTGCTACTTTCAATTCTTCGACATTACCAAATTTACGGCGCAGCTCATCCATAATATCGATCATACTGCGATCTCTGTCAGACGAAGGAATAAGCTTGATATCGATATTGCCTTCGTTAACAGGCACGCGCGAACCGCCTAAGCGCATCGCTGCAATCCTCACCTCCGGCATTTGCAGAATTTCTTCTTCCAACGGCAATGTCAGCTCCTTCATTCGCTCGATACTTGTACCGGCAGGAGCTTTAACACTGACGGAAAATTCTCCGGAATCGTATGTCGGCTGGTATTCTGTACCAATAAAAGGTAACAGAAAAAGATTAAAAATAAGTGAAGCAACAGAAATCAGAACTATTTTCCACGGATGCTGGAACGCAAATACCATTAATTCATCATACATCCGGCAAACAACCTGAAACCCGGCTTCAAATTTATCCAGACAAATCTGTACAACTTTGGGACGCGGATGTTTATAAGGTTTGGCATGTTCTTCACGATAATCCTTCAGCCAATAAGCCGAAATCATTGGTGTAAGCGTGTAAGCAGCCATCGTCGAAAATGCCAGTGCAAAAGCAACAGTTAAACCGAACTGTTTGAAAAATTGTCCAACGACCTCACCCATGGAACCGATCGGTACAAAAACCGCCATCAAAGAAAGCGAAGTAGCAAGAATAGCCAGAGATAACTCTTCCGTAGCATCCTGAGCAGCCTGAATCGGCGACTTACCCATTTCCATATGCCGGAAAATATTTTCAATCAAAACGATAGCATCGTCGATAAGGATGCCGACTGCCAGGCTCAAAGCCATCAGCGACATATTATTCAGCGTAAAGTCCATCGACTTCATCAAAAAGAACGTGGCAATAACGGAGGTCGGTATAGAAAGACCGCCGATGATCGTAGCCCGAAAATCGCGCAGGAACATATAAGTTATCAAAAGCGCCAGAAAGCCGCCGAAAAGAATAGCATTCCAGACATCGGCAACATTCTCGCGGATATAAGCAGACTGATCGCGTACGACATCGACCTTGATATCCTTAGGCAAATCATTTTCCATCATTTGTTCCATAGAAGCGTTGACACCGTCAACAACATCTACAGTATTGGTCTTAGACTGCTTCCTTACCAAGACCATAACGCTGGGTACTTTATTAGAACGGGAATAGGTGTCTTCGTCTTCCCAGCTGTCAACAACCTTCACAACATCTGAAAGCTGGATCGGGCGACCATCCTGATTGGCAATAACGATGTTTTTAATATCGTCGATATTTTTATATTTGCCTAACGTACGGACTGTTATTTCCATATCGTTATAACGGGCCTTACCGCCAGGAGTATTGATATTTTCACTGTTGACCTTATCTAAGATAGTCTGAAAGGAAATATTATAACTGTTCAGCTTCTCAGGATCGGCGATCAGTTTGATCGCACGCAGGCTGGCGCCGACAACAGATACTTCGGACACGCCTTCGACACGCTGCAGCTCTTCTTTAACAACGTCTTCAACTATCTTACGGGTTTCTTCACGGCTGCGCGAATCAGAAGCAAAAGTAAATGCCGCTATCGACTGTGACGAAATATCAAAACGCTGTACAACCGGCTCGTCGATGTCATCAGGCAAACGCCGGCGTACCGACGCAACCTTTTCACGCACCTCACTGGCCATCTCGCGCGGGTCAACACCCAGCTCAAATTCCAGCGTCGTCTGCGAATAACCTTCGCGTACAGTTGACGACAGGGTTTTAATACCTGCAACCTGGCTGACGCGATCTTCAATAGGTCTGGTGATCAGAGTTTCCATTTCCTCAGGTGAAGCGCCTGTATAGGTAACAGTAACACTTACCAGAGGCAGTTCAACGTCAGGATACAAATCGACACCCAAATTAGGATACGACTTAATGCCGAATACTACTAAAAGCAGTACAAACATCGTCGTAAAAACAGGTCTGCGTATAAATGTGCCTATCATTTTATTTAGCACCCTGTCCTTCTAATTTGATCTTACTGCCTTCACGCAATTTATTCTGACCGCCGGTAACGATCCGGTCGCCATCACTCAAACCATCTAAAACTTCTACCATATTATCATTGACAAAACCTATTGTTAAAACTCTGCGGCTGACGACACCATCATCATCAACAACAAAAACCGTACGCTGATCTTCACGCATTACAATAGCGCTCATAGGAATAACTAATGCATTCTCTTTCGGCTCGGCTGTAATGACAACATTGGCATAAACACCGCCGCGTAATTTACCGGCACTGTTGTCCACTGTCACCTCAGCAGCAAAGGTCCTTGCCGGCATATCTGCTACCGGCGAGATACGTGTGATCATACCGCTGAATTTATCATCAGGATATGCGGGCACAGTAATATCAGCCAATCCGCCAACAGCAATATTGCTGATCTGACCTTCCGGGATATTTATTTTAGCAGTCAATTCAGAAATATCGGCAATATTAAACAGCGCTGTGCCAACTTTAGCATAATAACCTTCCTGATAATAACGTTTAGAAATAATACCGTCCTGCGGCGCAGTTACACTGGCTCCGCTCAGCTTATCCTGCATATTGTCCCACACGCCCTGAGCTTCCGAAAGCTTGCCCTGCGCATTGTTTCTGGCAAAACGGTAATTATCTACTGTCTGCTCCGAAACAGCGCCCTTTTCATATAATGCCTGATAGCGCTGCAGCTCGCGTTCAGCTCTTTCCAAAGTCGTTTGGGCATCCATCAAAGAACCCTTCGCCGATAACAAATTAGCCGTCTGTTCTGTCTGCTCTAAATGAGCCAGCACAGTGCCAGCTGTGACCTTGTCACCTTCATTAACATAAACCTTCTCTACCCTGCCATCTATTTTAGCTGCCACATCGGCCTGCCAAACAGGATCAAGGCTGCCCGCAAAACGCATAACAGGAGTAATACTCTGCCGCTGCGGGAAAGATGTGGCCACCGCAATATTCTGCCCTTGCGAAACACGGTTCGCACGCTCGTTGTTAGCCTGGATATTACCATAAATACGATAAGCAATAATTGCTAAAAGAACCAGGGATGCGATAATTGCAATACGAACTTTTGTATTCTGCCAAATCATTTTTTTACTCCTCAATTTATCGAAATAAAGGTATTTTTATTTATAATAACAGATATTTTAATTATACAACTTTTCCATATAGAATAGCAAGAAAATTGCAGGCTAAAGCAGCGCTTTCACAGTCTTTTCAACGGTTATGCCATACAACATAAAAAGACCCCTGCTGCAGAAAAACAACAAGGGTCTAATAATATAACGTTTACTCTATTTTTTTGCTTCGTCTATTGCCGCCATATTAGCTGCGTCACGTTCTTTTACGCGATCCAGGCCGGTCTTTTCACCAGCGGCGCCAGTATTCATTTTCCCTAAGGCGTCCTTCAGCGAATAAACGGTAAATTCAGCCGTCATATCCAGATTTCCCGAAGCATCATTTTCTTTAACGGTATTAACACTGGCTTTGTTCAATTTTGCAAACCTCGTACCGTTTTCTACCTTCTGCAAAAACTCGACCATTTTATAATAGTTGCCGCTGATAGAAATATTGAGCGGTACTTCGTAAGCTCCATTTACCTGTTTTAAATTGCCACTCGGAGGCTTAACACTTTTGAACTGAATTCCGCATTCCTTTGAAAGGTTAGAATATTCCTGTACTAATTCAGGCACAGTTACTATATCAGGCAACAGCTTCTTAGCTTCAGCAAGGTAGCCTTCCTGCTTCGCTGCAAAAGCATTATAATCCTTATTCTGTTCAGCAAATGTCTGATAACTGGCTAAACGCTGCTGCTGCAGCGAATGTCTACGAACTACAAAACAAGCAGCAGTACCGAACCTAACAATAACAACGAATATTTACTGTTTTCTGACATATTGCTGTCAGGCATTTCTAATTTCACTTCTTCACCCCACTTCTCTGAATTTCCAAAGTAAAATCAATAACGCCAGCAGTACTGCTGTTATTATTGTTGCTTTCATCGGCAGAAATCAGCTGCACATTAGCAATATCAGGCCGTGCCTGTAAAAGACTGATGAATTTAACAATATCGTCCATTTTCATGGCTTTACCGGCAATGCTCATCTGATCTGGCTTATTGCCCTGTTTAACACTTGTCAGCCAGCAGCCGTAAGTTGTAACATTGCCCAGTTCAGCAAGGGAACGGCTCCAGACGATGCGGTCTTTAGAAAGATTGCGTACGATAGTATTGCGTTTATTTACTTCCGCATTCTGCTGCTGAGCTTGATCAAAACGCTCCTGCCAGACTTTCATTGAAACGATACCTTCATTCACATCGCTGAGCTTACTTTCAGTATACTTGAACATTGCCAAATGGTAACCCCACAGTAAAATGCTCAGTCCTAAAAATACATAAGCTATAATACGATAAAGTTTCCATGTAGGAAACTCACTTTTGCGCCTGTACTCAGGTAAAAGATTGATTCTAATCATCTGCTTCCCCTCCGTACAAAGCAGCGCCTATTGCAACAGTCAGCGCTCCCAGATATTTTTTCAGTTCTCTCTGATCAAGTTTATCTGCAAAAGTAACTGCTTGACGCAGATCGTTAACGACAACCTTCATTTCCATACCTTCGCTCAAAAATTCGGACAATCCGGCCATATTTGCACCGCCGCCTGCCAAAACCAGATGCGTAAATCTTGCATCCTTTTTATTGATCAAATAATATTCACAGGTTCTGCGTACTTCACGTCCCAGATTTTCAACCTCGTTGAAAAATTCTGCAAATTTAGTTTTATCTGTTTCCAGGCTGCTCAAAAGCAGCTCATCTTCCAGTTTGATCTTTTCAGCAGCCGTCAGGTCAACGCCAGCACCATTAGCAATAGCGGCATTAAACATCTGCCCTCCTTGGGGAATACTGCGCTGCGCAACAGGAGCACCGTTCTGAAAAATAGTCAGCATCGAATATGAACGCCCTATATCAAGCAAAACGAAGTTTTCCAACTGCCTGGGCAAGGTTCTATAAGCAGACAAAACTTCGATATCAATACCAATAGTATGCCAGGCCAGCGCATCACTGATTTCCAGCAGTGAATCAATAACATCCTTAGGTGAAGCAACCAAAAGCACAGGCTGCAGACCTTCATTAGTATATGCCCCAAATTTAGCCGAATCCACATAATAAGTATCAGCTTCATAAGGAACATACTGACTGGAATCCCAAGCTACAGACTGTTTCATTTCTTCGTCAGGCATTTCCGGCATATCGATCTCACGTACAAAAGCATTACGGCCGCCTACAGTAAAAACCGCATGCCTGGCATTAAAATCATATTTTGCCACCAAGCCTTTAATAAAGCTTATCATCGCATCACTGTTACGGACAAATCCGTTATTGATAAGCTCCAGTGGCAGCTCTGCTACAGCAAAACAACTAACTACAGGCTTACTGCCTGTTTCTATCTGCACCATTTTTATACTTCCGGTGCCGATATCGACGCCAACTATTTTTGACGGCTTTGTGTGAAACATTCTTTTTACGATGGCTTGCACATTCACTTGCGCAGACCTCCTTGATTCGTATAAATAAAATCAGTTTTAATACTATATTTTATAAATTATATCATAAATTCATAAACTCATACAAACAAATTCCAGTAAAAATAAATTAAATATGGAGAAAACAAAAGCGCAATATAAGCTCCGATACATAAAAACGGTCCAAACGGAATCGGATCTTTACGCTGCTTGATACCGGAAGCCAGCAGCAGCACCCCGATTATCCCCCCAAAAACAAAAGCCAGCATCAGACAAACGATACTCGCCTTAAACCCAAGCCAAACGCCTAAAACAAAACTGAGCTTAACATCGCCAGCACCCATTCCACCGCGGCTCAGCAAAAATATCAGCAGCATCAGCCCACCGGCAAATAAAGCCCCATATAAAGAATCCCACATGTCCGGTAAAGCATAATAGGCATAAATGATACCTGTCGGCAGCATCAGCATCAAAATTTCATCCAGCAGAATTTGATGATCCAGATCAATAAAAGCCTGCACGATCAGGCAAGCTACAAAAAAGAAAACCAGTATTATTTTTAAGCCAGGCAAATAATACAAGCCGCACAAGGCAAATAAAATACCTGTCAAAAGCTCTACCAGCATATAACGGGCGCTATAAGCAGCATTACAGTAGCGGCACCTGCCGCGCAGCAAAAAATAACTTAGAACAGGTATCATATCCAGAGCCCTAACCTGTGTCCGCAGCTGCCACAGGCTGACGGAGGGCTGATAACAGATTTCCCAGCGGCAGCCTGTAAATACAGACATTCAAAAAACTGCCGATAACTATGCCGATGACAAAATATAAACCAAATAACAAATACACAAAACCACGCTCCAACATAAAATATACTGTAAATTATAGTACTTTCAGTTAATTTCAGCACAAAAAGAACTGTCAAAATATATTACATAAAAGACAAAACCAGACACCATTGCTGTCTCTTGATGCCTAAATCATAGTTTTCAAAGCGTCATTTAAACACCGATTTTGAATAACAACGATGCTTTTCTTGATATACCACCTTGAATATACCGACAGAAAGTTTAACAATAATAATAAACAAAATCCTCATATCCAATTACATTGATTAATATTTATTATATCACACAAACAGGATGATATTTATTAATTTAAGAAAACATACCTTTAAAAATATATGCTCAGAATAGTGATTACCAGGATAGATAAAGTATTTGCCTTTACAATCACTTACTGCTTAAGCAGGTAAACAAAAGCAGCAGTATTATCAACTACTGCTGCTTGGCATTTATCAACATAATTCCAGATTCATTCTATAAAAGCAGATTTAATTATTTCCATAAACCTGCTCTTTTGTATAATAACCGCTTTCGATCAATATCTTGTCAATATTTTCTTTTGTTACCATTTCACCAGTAATCAAATAAGCCTTAATTTTTTCTCCCTTCTCATTGGCGATTTCTGAATTGGCAGTTACTTTTTCTCCTTTAGCAAGTGCAACAGCCTGATCAACCGCAGCTGACGCCATATTTTTCAAGTCCATATACACTGTTGCATCCTGCGTTCCTGCAACAAGTCTTTTAACCGCCGCCAGTTCTGCATCCATACCAACAATGATAACATGATTTTTTAATCCCAGCTCCTGTACTGCAGCAGCGGCACCGCCAGCCAAACCATCATTCGGACACAAAACTGCATCTAATTTCATGTCATTCGCTATAACAGCTTTTTTTACCATTTCCTTGGCCGTATCAGCGGACCACCCCGGTACATAATCATTCAATATTACATTGACGCCCGTTCCGACCATTGGTTCAATGTATTTATTGGCCCCATTGTATAAAAAGTGAGTATTAAAATCACCTTTATCACCCTTCAAAACAATAAAATTACCCTTATAAACACGCTCTGATAAATGCTTGCCCAGGTTCTGCCCAATTTTATAAGTATCATAACCAATAAAAAGATCCGTCTGAGGATTTAAAATAGCCCTACTATATGAGACAACCTTAACGTTTTTCTTTTTTGCATAATCTACTATATCATCAACCTGACGTAAATCTCTGGGAATCATAATCAATACATTGATGCCGCTGTCAATAAGTTCAAAACAGTCTTCACGCCATGTCTTAGGTGTATCAGTAGTATTAAAACGAACAGTTATATCTGCTCCGAGTTCTTTAGCACGATCTTCCATAAACTGTTTTTCTTTCACCCATCTTGTAGCACCACCAACACCAAAGAAACTCCCAGCTTGGTTTCTGAGGCTCGCTGCTGCAGCCCACAGCCAGTATAAAAATTGCCACAGCACCCATAATACATACGATTTTTTTCAGCATAACTTACCCTCCCTGAAAAGCTCGGCAAATTTACTTTCTTCCATTGGTCTGGCAAAATAATAGCCTTGAGCAATATTACATCCGCATTCACGCATCAGACTGACATTCTCCCCTGTTTCAACGCCTTCTACCACCAGACTGATATTCAGCTTGCGAGCCATTTCTACAACTGAAACAAAAATAATATTACGTTTTTCGTTATCAGCAGCTTCCTCTAAAAAAGCTCTATCTACTTTTAAAGTATCTATCGACAAGTCTTTCAACATATTCAAAGAAGAATAACCGGAACCGAAATCATCCATTGCCACAGCGACGCCATATTCACGAACTTTCTCTGTAAAATCATAAATAATACTGAAATTATCAAAAATAGCGCTTTCCGTTAGCTCCAATTCAATCAAATGCGCTGGTACCTGATATTTTTCCATTTTCTGTAAAAGTGTCGGTAAAAATTTTTCGTTTGAAAATGCAAACGTGAGAAATTTACAGAAATCGGCACACATTCAACACCGGCATCCAATGAACTTCGCAAGAAAGCTAATACTTTTTCAAAAACAATCATATCCAAATCTGTAACTAAACCTGTTTTTTCGCTTAAGGGTATAAAATCGCCCGGCGCAATCAGTTTATTATCTCTGGTCCGCCAACGGATCAATGCTTCTGCACCAACCAGCTTCCCACTGTTGATGTCAACTTTAGGCTGGTAGAAAGCTACAAACTCATCATTTTAATTGCAAGTTTTAAATCCCGTTTCAGTTCTTCATTATGAGCAGTCATATCATCAAATTTCTTGGAATAATAGACCACGTGCTGATTCAGCACACCTTTAATCGTCTGCGCCGCAACGCTGGCCTTGTCGACCATAAGATTAATATTTTCATCGTAGTCTTTGATAACATAAACGCCAGCCGAAAAATGCAGTATCAGATTTTCTTCTGTGATATTTCTGATCGCTGAAAATAACGCTTCGATTCTTTCTTCATCTGCATCCAGTAAGAAACATACAAAACGGTCACCGGAAATACGTGCCGCAGTTTCGCCTGGCTGCATCCAGACGCTGACTGAACTGTATATTTGCCGCAAAATCTTATCGCCGCAGGCAAACCCGTAAAAATTGTTGATATATTTAAAGTTATCTACATCAAAACTCAGAATATAAAATTGCTTGTTTATTTTGTTGCTTAACGTCTCCTGTACATCAACAAGAAATTTATTATAGGTATTGCCCCCTGTCACATTATCTACAAAAGCAATTTTTTCCAAAACCCGTTTCTGTCGACGCTTGTTCCAGGCAAAATAACAGATACTTACCAAAAAGATAAGTACAAGCGAAACCATAACCATGTAAAAAATCTTCATAACTATATTTCCGTTTTCGGCAATGACATCAGTAGGAACGCTCGTTACCAGATACCAGTCATGTACCTGTTCAATAGGCGTATAAGCAGAGAAGGTTTTTTCACCATTGACCGCATTTTCCATAAAACCGCTTTTATTGGCTTTAATGTCATCTTTCATTTTACGAACAGCTTCAACGTTTCCGTATTCGTAAACATCACGAAAATAATTATCCGATTTTAAAGCACAATTAATGTGTTTGGTATGCAGGATAATATAACCTTCACTATTGATAACATACATATACCCTTTAGACGAAAATAACGAAGCCGCAAACAGCTCATTCATCTGTTTATCCGTATAGATTTTCTGAATCGTACCGATGATATTATTATCGTAATACAACGGCACGCTGCCGACAAAAATATATTCGCCGTTGATTCTTGAAATAGTCCGTTCAGAAATATTAGAAATACCATCAATAGCTAATTTAAAATATCGGCGTCCTGAAATATCTATATGCGTGTCGCCATCTACATAAGCAAGCCCATTTTTATTCGCTAAGAATAAACTATCATCAATGCTGTTTTTAGAATAATCCTCTAAAAATTTATTGATATCCGCTTCTTTGGTGATATTCTTATTTTTCAGTCCGTCAGATATTTTATTACTGATAATATCCAGACGATTAAGATCTAAAAGCAGTTTACTGGTAATAACGTTCTTATTTTGCGAAACTATTTCTTCAAGGTTATTTCTGGAATCACTGTCAAGTAAATTTTGAACATATCCCAACAAAAAAACAATAACACCAAATAAAATGATGTTAAATACAAAAACAGATATCAAAAAAGGTTTTTGTAAAATTTTATCAAAATTCATGACAGATCCCATCCGGCTTCGTTAGAAGTATAAAAAAATTAAATATCACTTTTTTTCACTATGGCATTACATTGAACAATTACTTATCAATAAATTTCAATATCTTTATTTCTTTTTATTTAGTAACTAAATATTATTCTCATAAATATATTTTTAAGTTTTATTTTAAATATTTTATCACTTTATTTATCTTTTATCAACTTAAAATAATAACCCCGTTCCCTTTTTGGGAACGGGGTTATTATAAAAATGGTTTGATTTATAAATTTGATTTATAAAATAGAAGCTTCATTTACTTCTTCAATATCATTTTTTTCAGCATAGCCTGTCAGGGCCAAAGTCAAAGCACCGTCACCAGTTACATTGCAGGCAGTACCAAAGCTGTCCTGCAGTGCAAAAATCGTCAACATCAAAGCCGTACCAGTAGCATCAAAACCCAGTACACTGATGATAAGGCCTAAAGAAGCCATAACTGTACCACCTGGAACACCGGGGGCACCAATAGCAAAAATACCCAGCAACAGACAGAATAAAATCATCGTACCTAATTCCGGCAAAGCACCATATAAAATCTGCGAAACAGTCATAACAAAAAATACTTCAGTCAAAACACTGCCACATAAATGAATATTGGCAAACAGTGGAATGCCAAAATTTACCAAGTCTTTGCGCAGCACTTTTGATTTACGTGCACATTCCAACGCCACTGCTAAAGTAGCCGCCGATGACATTGTACCTACGGCAGTAATATAAGCCGGCCAGTAATGCTTCAGCACTTCCATTGGATTAGCGCCGGCATAAAGACCTGCCAAACCATACAACAATGCCAGCCAGATATAATGTCCCACCATTACTATCAGCACTACAATCAGGAACACAGGCAGCTGTTTGGTAATCGTACCTTCGTACGACAATGCGCAAAAAGTGCAGGCGATAAAAATCGGCAGCAGAGGAATAACAATATTAGTAACGATAGCCAGAACAATTTTTTGAAATTCTTCCAAAAATTTAGTAATCACAGCAGCCTTAGTCCAGGCAGCTGCCACACCAATCAAAACAGAAAAGACCAAGGCGCTCATTACACTCATGATCGGGTCGATCTTTAGATCAAACAACAGCTTTGGCAGTTCTTTTAAACCATCTACAGAAGAAACAATATTCAGATGGGGAATAATACCATACCCTGAAAACATTGCAAAAAATGCTGCTCCAACCGAAGAAACATAAGCTAAAGTAATAGCAACACGCAGCATTGTCGACGCATGCTGGCCCAAACGCGTGATAGACGGGGCAATGAACCCGATAATAATCAGCGGTACACAGAAAATAATCAATGAACCAAGTAAATTTTTGATGGTTAATATAACCTGCATCAAAGCTTCATTGGCATATAAGCCTACCAGAATACCTGCAATAACACCCAGTAAAAGTCGGGCAGGCAAACTTCCCAGTATGTTTTTCATTAACGTCACTCTTTTCTTGGATAAAATATTTTACTATATACTAAAATAGCATATACTAATCAATTCCTCAACTGTTTTTCACTTTTTCTCTCAAAATATTATTATTTTCTTAAATAAAAGTACTGAAAATAGTATTTTAGACTTTTTTACTACCGTGGAGCCCACATCATCAGACCCACACCACTGCCATACAAAATAACCGCCGCCGATTTCAGCCAGACCTGCCAAAATAAAAATCATAATCGAACTAAACATAAAATTTTCCTTTCCAAATACGCAATCCATCTAATATTATAGCCATAAAATAAAAAATTAAAAGTCTGGCTAACTAAAATCCAGACTTTTATCATTTTCACATTTAATATAAATTATTTTTGCTAATATAAAAATCTAAATCTGCCAGCCGCTGTTTAGAATCAGTTCCAATTTTCTGACCAATCAAGATTGCTAACGACTCTGCAACACATAATGGAACTACATAAGAATTTGTAAAACCAACTCCGTCTATTTTTACCGTTAACAAATAATCAGCATATGGCACTAATGGTGACGTTACTCTGTCTGTAATGAGAATGATTTTACTACCACGCTTTTTAGCCAGCTCTAAAATAGAATAATTAATCTCAGAGTAGCGCGGGAACGAAAACATCACCAAACAATCTTCTTCATTAAGATCAATCAATTTTTCTATAACACTGCTTTCTGCCATATTGCACAAAATCAAATGCGGCACAAAAAACACTGCTTTACGTGTAAAATAATCAGCACAACAAGATGTTCCTCTAAAACCAATAATATATTTATTCCGACTTTTTATAATACACTCAGCGATACTATTCACTAATTTGTCATCTAAATTAAGCATCGTCGAAGATAAATTATCAATAGCCTTATAAAAAACATCGTTTACTACGTTATCACTATTTATTTTATCTTTGGTATTAGTAAATTTCTGGCTTGGCGATAAATTCAAATTATAATGTTCAAGCATCCGTTCTTTCATAGTATTTTTAAAATCAGCAAACCCAGCAAATCCAAGTAATCTAATAAACCTAATAATAGAAGTATCACTTACACCTAACTTTAAAGATATATCAGTCACTGTACTAAGACCAATGTTATTAATATTATCAAGAATATAATCTGCTATAACTTTTTCTGTTTTAGTTAAATTCATAGACTGGATCTTACTAATCAAATTATCCATAACAACATTCCTTTAAATATTAAGTATTATGTTAATATTATACACCATAAAATAAAAAGAAGCAGGGATAAATTTCCCTGCTTCTTTTTATTTTATTCAAGTTCTCTTACAAAAGTCTGTATTCTATCCATTGCTTCCTTTAAATTATCCATAGAATTAGAATAAGACAATCTTACTTTACCCTTAATATTAAATGCTTCCCCTGGAACCAATGCCACCAGAACAGCTTCTAATAGAATATTAGCAAAATCAACGGCATCTTTTATTTCACGGCCACGATATTTTTTGCCAAAATAACAACTGAAATCCGGCAATAGATAAAAAGCTCCTCTAGGTTTCGCACAGCTTATCCCCGGCATTTCGGCCAAACGCTGCAATAAATAAATTCTTCGTTTATCGAACTCTGCAACCATTACTTCCAAATCATGCTGCGGTCCACTCAAAGCAGCAACAGCAGCCTTCTGAGATATAGCACTGGTAGCTGAAGTTGTTTGACTTTGAATTTTCTTTATTGCATCTATAATAGTTTTATTGGCAGCTACATATCCAATACGCCAGCCAGTCATTGCATAAGCCTTAGAAAAGCCATTTACAGTTAAAGTCCTGTTCCAAACATCTTTAGAAATAGAAGCTATTGAAAAGTGCTTTGCATCGTCATAAATAAGCTTTTCATAAATTTCATCTGTAATAATATAAAAATCATATTTACAAGCTAAATCAGCTAATTTACGCAAAGTACCTTCGCTATAAACAGCTCCAGTTGGATTATTAGGAGTACAAATAACAATAGCTTTTGTCTTCGTAGTTACAGCCTTCTCTAAAGCCTCAATATCCAAATCAAAAGTTTCTGCTTCTACATCTACAAAAACTGGTTTCGCTCCTGCAAACTTAATCATCTCAGTATAACTAACCCAGCAAGGAACTGGCAAAAGCACTTCATCTCCAGGATCTACTAAAGCCATGATCGAATTAAAAATTGCCTGCTTAGCTCCTACAGTCGCGCAAATTTCATCTGTGGTATATTCTAAATTATTATCTTCATGTAATTTTTTAGAAATCAAACGGCGTAATTCTATAATACCGTTACCAGCAGTATACTTACTGAAGTTATCAACTATTGCCTTGATAGCTCCGCATTTAATATAATCAGGAGTCCCAAAATCAGGTTCACCCACATTTAAAGAAATAATATCTTTTCCCTCTGCTCTCAACTCAGCTACTTTCGCAATCAATGCAGAAGTTGGCGAACCTGAAAAAGTATTCATTCTTTCTGCTAACATTATAATTCCTCCTATCCTAAACTAAAGTTTTATTAAAATCTTCACCAGTCCAAATATTTTCATTTTTGGCAACCAGCATCGTTCCTAAAACATCACCCGATACATTTACTGTAGTATGTGACATATCAATAAGTCTGTACATTCCAGCAATAGGCCCCATTAAATCCATTGGCAAACCTAAAAGATTTAAAAAAATCGCACCTGTTACAATACCACCACCGGGGATACCTGGTGCCGCGATAGACATAATAGTCGAAATAATAATAACCATTAAAATCTGATCAATAGTGAGCTGCAAACCATAGATCTCAGCTACAAAAAACGCCAGTATCGTTTTATATAAAGCGGCTCCAGTCAAATTTATCGTGGCTCCCAAAGGTATAGAAAATGAAGCAATAGACATCGGTACCTTTAACCTTTCTGTAGTAACATTTAGAGTTATAGGTATCGTACCTGCGCTGGAATTAGTAGCAATAGTATTTACCCAGATCGGTATCATTGATTTACACATTTCCAGATAATTTACTTTAGTATATAACCAGACGATACCACTAAAGAAAAACCAAATCAAAAGACAGCCAACCCAATCTGTAAAAACAAACTTAGCCAGAACCCCAAAAAGCTTAGGTCCAAATACAGCCGTAGTATTCGCCATCAGTGCTAATACACCAATAGGAGAATATAACATAACTATATCCAGCATTTTATAAATAATACTTGCACATTGATCAAAAATTTTAGTAACCCCAGCTACCTTCTCACCTAAAGACACCAGTGCCACACCTACAAGAACAGTAAAAAAAATCATTTGCATAATCTGATTTTTAGCCATACTGTCAACAATATTAACTGGTACCATATCAAACAAAAAATTTACAAATGATGGGGTTTTCACTTTTGAAGTATCAAATGCCTGCATATTATCAAGTGTAAATCCCACACCTGGATGAGTTATATTAACCATAACAATACCAACAATACAAGCAATAACTGTCATAAGGAAATAGACAATGACTACTTTACTGCCAATTCTTTTCAACCGCTGCACATCACCAATAGCAGCAATTCCGCTTGTAACGCTAAAAAAGATAACCGGAACAATTAACATTTTAATCATATTCATAAATAGATCTCCGGCAGGTTTTACCCAAATAGAAAAATCATGGAAAAACAGTCCGGCTATAATACCTATGATAAAACAAACGCCTACTCTATGCGGCAAATATTTTTTATTTAACAAAAACGTACTCATACTATCCCCTCGTTTCCCAAACAACTTGCTTTATTAATAGTAATCGTCAATTATTTCAATCTTTTTTGTCTCGATAGCTTTAGCTACCCACTCACGCTTAGCAGTTCCATTCCCAGCGGCAACCACTTTAGCTTCATCAGTTTCTTGCAGTTTTTGCGCTGCTGCAAGTACCGCAGAAGCATCCTTCAAGGGAATAATTATTACACCATCATCATCCATAACAACTATATCTCCTGGGTTTACGCTAATACCACCACAAGAAATTGGTACATTTATTTCTCCCGGTCCTTCTTTATAAGGACCACCTGGTGTAGAACCTGTAGCATAAATAGGTAATGGTATTTCCTTTGCGGATTTTACATCCCTTATCGGACCATCTAATACTAAACCATTAAGTTTTTTATAAGCAGCATATGTAAACATAATCTCTCCCATCAACGACCTGTTATCTACACCGCCCTCATTAGAAACAACAATCACATCACCTTCTCTAGCCATATCCAAAGCTGCGTGTATAAGAAGGTTATCTCCCCCACGAGATTTGACAGTAAGGGCAATTCCTGCCCATACCGTTCCATGCGGACTGGAAAACAACTTAATTCTTGGATGCATAGCACAAGAACGTCCCATCGTATCAGCAATATTAGCTGTAGGTATCTTGGCAAACGCTTTAACTAATTCCAATCCACTGTTGTCCTTTTTTAAATAAATTCTTCCGCCAACTGTCATTTGCTACACCTCACTTGATATTATATTAGTCACTTTCTTGTTTATTTAACAACATTTTAACTTCAAAAAGAATATTATTCAACATATTTCTGTAAATATTTAATAATATTTTATTTTTCTACCTAAAAAGTAAAATTTGTAACAAATTTCTAGCCATTTCATTTATTATTTCTATTATGTATTCAAACTTTAATTATTTCTATAAATTCAGTGTTCTCAAATCAACTATAAATATTACAGATGCAATTATCGAAAAGCCTTTCATTATAACAAAAACAAAAAACCATTTCTGAAAATATCAGAAATGGTTTTAATTCATCTTATTTTGTTGGTGATCTGGGAGGGATTCGAACCCCCGACCCACGGCTTAGAAGGCCGTTGCTCTATCCTACTGAGCTACCAGACCAAAAATTGGAGCGGGCGATGGGAATCGAACCCACAACATCAGCTTGGAAGGCTGAGGTTTTACCACTAAACTACACCCGCAATTTACTAAGCAATGCTCTATGTATTTGGTCGGAGCGGCAGGATTCGAACCTGCGACCCCCTGCTCCCAAGGCAGGTGCTCTACCAAGCTGAGCCACGCCCCGAATACAAAGGATATTATATAGATTTTTGATCCTAAAGTCAAGTCTTTTTGTATTTTACCTGACAGATTCTTCAAATAAAGTTTTCTGCAATCAAAAAGGCAGTCATAAAAACTGCCTTTTGGGGTCTAACAATTTACTAAAACTTAAGCTTCTTCAGCCACTTCTTCAGCAATAGAGGCCTTTTCTTTTTGTTTTGCCAGATGTGCGGTATAACGTTTTGTTTCGGCTACGATAACTCCAGTCAGGCCCAGAAGTGCGATCAAATTAGGAATAGCCATCAAACCGTTAACTATATCTGCCAAAACCCAGATTGCTTCCAGTTTCAAGAATGCACCGCAGGCAATCAGGCAAATAAAAATAATACGGTACGGTAAAATTGCTTTAACACCCAGCAAATATTCGATGCAGCGTTCACCATAGTAATTCCAGCCTAAGATCGTAGTAAAGGCAAACAGTACTAGGCCAACCATCAACAGATATTTGCCCCACACCGGGAAGCCCATCGTAAAGGCAGCCTGAGTCAAAGCTGCACCATTCAAATCACCAGTCCAGACATTAGTAACAACCAACGTCAACCCAGTCAGTGTACAAATAATGATCGTATCAATAAAAGTACCGGTCATAGAAATCAGCCCCTGTTCGGCGGGCCATTTTGTTTTAGCAGCAGCAGCAACGATCGGGGCACTGCCAAGACCGGATTCGTTAGAGAAAACACCGCGGGCAATACCATTACGCATTGCCATCATAACAGTTGCGCCCAAAAAGCCGCCAGCGGCAGCCGTAGGACTAAAAGCATTATTAAGCACTGTGGAAATAGCTGCAGGCACCTGATCTGCAAATATAAGTAAAATACCTACGGTAGTAACGACATATAACAAGGCCATAAAAGGAACGATTTTACCTGCTACGCTGGCGATAGATTTAAGACCGCCAATAGTAACGACAGCAACCAGCACAGTCAGCGCAATCGCAGTATAAATAACAGGAATGCCAACAGACAACTGCGTGATCTCAACTATAGCGTTGACCTGAGCAAAAGTACCGATACCAAAATAAGCGCACAACACACCGGACACGGCAAAGAAAACAGCCAGCGGTTTATAAGATTTGCCTAAACCGTTTTCAATATAATACATCGGTCCGCCGGCAATATTGCCATTAGCGTCAACTGTACGGTATTTTACCGCTAAAAGACCTTCGGCATATTTGGTAGCCATACCAAAAAATGCCGCCAGCCACATCCAGAACAAGGCACCGGGACCACCTGCTTTGATAGCAGTAGCAACACCGACTATATTACCTGTACCAACAGTAGCTGCTAAAGCTGTACACAATGCTTTAAAACTGTTGACGTCGCCGTCACCATCATTTTTAGCCGAAAAAATCAATTTTAAAGCCATTGGCAGTTTAAGCACCTGCAATAAATTCAAACGCAGGGTCAACCAGATACCGGTACCAACCAATAATACCAATAACGGCGGTCCCCACACAAAACTGTCGATCTCATTCAAAAGCTCCAACATAAAATTCTCCCTCTTCCCCTTATGTGAAATGAAAAACTAAAAGCCCACCGGAATAACGACAACTCCGGTGGGCAAAAAAACGATATAAGTACTCCCCTGCCTAAAAGGCAGCGGAACTACTGCTATTGCTCTGTCCATTGGCCTGAGAGATAAGAACATCAACGATATTCGTGCACCTTCGGCGCCCATTCAAGGGACTCTCCAGAGTTGTGTCCGCATACGGTTCCGCCTGATTTCCAGGCACCTGAGAGTTTAGCTCCTTCGGTAGACGCATCGTCTTCTCCCATATGTTTCATCCACGCATTATTCACTTGTGATGTTAGTTATTATAGCAGATAGTTAAAAAAAAGCAAGTACTTTTGTATTGTATACATGTATTCAATTGACCAAAGTATCGAAATAGCCTGCCTCTATCAGCTTAGCCAAAGCCAGCTCGCCGCCCTGCGGTTTAAAATCAGCTGATAAAACAGGTGCCGCCAGACCCTCTGCACCAAGCGACATGCCGACAGCACGGGTATTATAGCCTCCGGCGACTGCTTCCACAAAATGGGGCAGACAGAACCCGCCCAAAACGCCCGCGATCAGCAGAACTACGAATACTTTGAGACAACGATCACTCAATTTACCGTATGTCATACTGTATCACCGTCCTTTACTATCTTCATTATACAAAAATATTCACTTCTGTGAACATTTTGAAAACTACAATACTGCTTTCATTATCTACAAAATTATTTTTTCTGTGGTTTACTTGTGTCTTACAGTTTTAAAGCTAAAATAATCTGCTAAGATAAATAAAAAGGAGGTATACTATGAAAAATCCTAACGGTTACGGCGGCATCAGCAAATTGCCCGGCAACCGCCGCAAACCATATCGTGTACGACTGACAGCAGGCTGGCAGTATCAAACAGATGGCAAACCACTGCAAAAATATCACACACTTGGTTACTATACCAGCAGACGCGCTGCCCTAATCGCACTTGCCGACTACAACAAACGCCCTTACGACTTAAATCTGCAGCATATCACTTTAGGCGAGCTTTACAACCAGTGGTATGACAAACATACCGTCCGCCTTTCACGTTCCTCACGCTGCAGTTTTACGGCAGCCTGGAAAAAAATGTACTGATATTGCCAACGAACCAATCAAAAAAGTAAAAAAAGCACAAATGCAGGCAGTCCTGGATAATAATCAGCACCTTTCCCCCAGTGTGCAAACGCGCTTAAAAACTATTTTCAACGGTATTTTTCGTCTCGCACTTGAAAATGATCTTATCAACGTAGACTATTCGCGTTATCTGGAAAAGAACGCTACTGCCAAACAAACATCCCGCAGTATTTTTACTCACAGTGAAATCAAATGTTTATGGAAAAATCTTGAACTGACACTGCCGCTTGCTGACGGCAGCCGCCATCATTACAATGACGTCAGGCTGGTCGATACGGTACTGATCATGCTTTACAGCGGTATACGCATCGGCGAGCTGCTGGAAATACAAACGGTACATATCGACCTCAAAAAGCAGATTATTGACCTGCACGGTACTAAAACAAAAGCAGCACACCGTATCCTGCCACTGCATAAAGATATCGTGCCGCTTGTCGCCGCCCGTATGCACGGTAAATATCTGATCGAAACAGAAAATGGACAGCCAATAATCTACGATACCTACAAAAAACGTTTTTTTAACCTGTTAATGTCAACATTAAAAATGCAGCATAAGCCCCATGACTGTCGTCATACCTTTATCAGCGGTATGGACTCATGCGGGATCAGCGCCGGCAGCGTTATTTTAAAACGCATAGTTGGTCACGCCAATGCCGATGTCACTGAAAGCTACACTCACAAAAATATCCGGCAGCTTTTAACTGCAATCAACAAACTAAAATATTGATTTGTGTCTTACCAGAGTCTTACAAAACGTTATAAATTTAATAAATAACCCCTGCGTTTAATAAACGCTCAGACTGATGATACTAACTTAATGGAAATTATTAATCATCTTGAATTTTACTAAAAACAGAAAAGGTTTCACTTTGGTGGAATTGGTAGTAGTAATTGCTATTTTAGGTATTTTAGCAGGGTTGGCGATTCCACGATTTATGGATGCTACAATATCAGCTCGAGGTGCTAAGGTTGCTGCAGATTTGCGTATTATTGAAACTGCACTTACTTTGCAGTACGCTGAGAAAGGTACAGAAGCTAAAAATATACAAGAACTGGTTAATAATAATTATTTAGCCAGTGTACCTACTCCGATTACAGCGGGTAGTAAATTTAAAATTGGAGATTATATATTTGTTGCTAAAACATCTTCAGGTGGATATGAAATAAAAAATGATACTAATAATCATCCTAGAGCTACGTTTGATGGTAATACTGTAGAGAAATATATAAAGGGAACTGCAGACAATGCTTCGAAAAATTAATATTAGATAAAAACAAACGGATAGGCTTAATCTTATCCGTTTGTTTTTATCCAATAGCATATTTTACTATTAATCATATTATAATTATAATAAATAATATAAGTTGCGAAGGTAAAAAATGAAAAAGCTAAAAGGTTTTACTTTAATTGAATTAGTAATAGTAATAGCTATACTTGGTATTTTAGCGGGTATTGCTATCCCTAGATTTATAGACACTACAGAAGCAGCCCGTGGCGCTAAATTATTGGGTGATATGCGTACTATCGAAAGCATGGCTTTAGTTTATGCTGCAGATCACGGCGGTCAATATCCTAAGGTTAGCACTACCAACTCCGGTTTTAAATTCGAGTCTGGTTCCGAAAAATTTAATGATTATTTCTCTGGTGGTTATCCTTTACCGCCGCAGGGAATAATTTCTTTTCAAGGCAGTGACGGCAATACCTATCGTTATGATTTATCTGATCGTCAATATTATTATGGCTATAATAGCCAAAAAAGGGATGGTGTGGATTTTCCATTTGCTACCTGTGATGGCAAATCTATTTATGAATTTTTAACAGGTCAAAAAGGCAATAACGGCGGAAGTCCTATTTCTGTAGGTTCCAATAATGGCATAAATATTGATGTGGCTAATGGAATTGCCGAAAATGTAAGCCAAGGTATCCTAGATGCAATAAACTCTGGTAATATTAATAATTTTGGGCAAGGAAACATTGATTCTGAAGCTAAAGGTGAAGGTACGCGAACCGCTATAATAAACGCATACCTGCAAAAAAATGGCTTTGATTTGAATAAATACGGCTGGTCAATTAGAGGAACAAATACTGGAAATTATACTCTATATGTCTATCCAAAACTGACTAAACCCGGTTTTATACAGGCTACAGTTTACCAAGTAACTAACGGTAATATTGGTGCGGGTAAAACTCAAACTGTAGAAGTCATCCAAAAAGATAATATTTTAAAAATACCTGAAATTTAATAAAACAAGCTTTAAAGAATAATCCCCGCTGACGCATAGCGTCAACGGGGATTATTTCATTTGGCTTCGATTTTTGCGATATTACTTTGATATAGGCCGATACTGGCAAGAGTACTTTCAATCTTAAACTCATCTTTTTCACGCTGCAGCAAAATGTTATAAACGTGCTCAAAACGGGAAAACATATCGTGTTCAGCAGTACAGAGATTCAGATAACCGATGTCGTGTACTGCCTGAGAAACAAGTTTGTTTTCGTAATGAGGTTTTTTATAAGGGTTCAACTGCTTGCAAGCTGCGTGCCATGCTTCTGCGGCAGTCAGTTCACGCTGTCCGGTTTGATGTTGCAGCAACATTCTGGCCGCCTGCACAAAAACAGCAGGCTTAGGCGGATCAAAGGCGGTGTTTTCAATAACATACATCGCCGCAGCCTGCGCCACATCCAGCGGAAACTGCGCAATAAACGGATACCAGTCGTTTACGACTTCGCTGCCGTTTCTTACCAGCATAGGGAAATAACGGCCCAAACGATCAATGATCTTGGCTGCATCCTGCAGCGTGACCTGATTATTCATGGCAGCCTCCCTGCGCTAAAGCACGGATTTGTGCTGCACCAGCAGAAAGTACGGGTTTGGCTTGTTGGGAAAAGGAAGTAAAAGAAGAGTTTTGATAAAAGTTATTTTTCTTATCTTTCTCTTCTTTCTTATTCTTCTTATTAGATGCAGAGCCTTTGCAGTCGCTTTGCATTGCCTTTGTAAGGTCTTTGCAGTCAGCTGTGCAACGTTCGTCATCAAGGTACTGGTAAGTTCCCCAATTCACGACAGTCAGCAGGCGTCCGGTCTTTGTAGATTCGTTTGCTAAAAAACCAAGTTTTACAAATCGATCTAAAGCTCCCCTAACATTACCTGCGTTGACACCTTTGCCGCAACGTTCGGCAATATGCTGTAAGCTGGTAATAGTTTGTCCAGACTGCACGCTGAACTTTTGCCCCTGCCATTCCCATTCGGCGGGAGCGAAGTTGACCATAGACAGCAAAGTAAGAAGAACAGTTTTTTGGATCGGAGTAGATTGTTTCCAGATAGGTTTATCCCAAAGTTCGCGATAAATCTTAAAGAAGCCATTGTTCATGGACAGCACCTCAATTTTTTATATTTTTGATATAAAAAAACAAGGGATTCCCGGCTGGCTGAGTGTAATAATGTCTGCTTGCAGGCGCACTACCGCTTAAAAGCGTTTTTTATCTGGCTAAGGCTCACCGTTGCACAATGCTTGTTTATTGCCGTTGCATAGGATTTTATAACGTCGCCGCTTTAGTTTGCCATCAGTCAAATTATTTTACACGTTGCTCAGCGTCTTGTCCTGTTTTTTGAAGCCTTGCCGCACAAGCTGTGGTTTGAAGGCAACCTGTTAAGTATGCGCTTGTTAACGGTGTTTGTCAAATAAATTAATAAGTTTACTAATTATATCTCACTAATATGAAACCTCCTCACAAACATATGCTAAATAATGTTTGTGAGGAGGTTCTTTGAACATTAAACTAAAAACTAAAATTTCAATTTATTTTTCATTATTTATTAGTCAAGATTTGATCAACAGTTTTACCACCATATAAGGCACGGCCATTAGCTGCATCTAGAGTATATTCATTAGGATTAGGGGCCGTAAGTGTTACTTCAGAGCCATTAAAAGCAGTGACTTTTGCCGTACCTGTAGGAGGTGTAGGCCAAGCAGCCAAGACTTTAATTGCACTAGTCACACCGCCAGTAGTCTTGTCTATTGTTAAAGCATCTTGGCTTGTAGGCAGGTTGCCAGTTTTAGCATTGTACATCATAATAGCACTGTCAATGGTTCGCATATCAGCAACGATTCTGGCACCACGTGCTGATGCTGTAGCATCCATAAATCGTGGAATCGCCAACCCTGCTAAAATACCTAAAATAGCAATTACTACTACCAATTCCACCAAAGTGAAACCTTTTCTGTTTTTAATAAAATTTTTCATTGGATTTCATCCCTTCTTAATATAGCGTTGCTACCATTATTTGCATAATAATATAGCCGCTATTTTATTTATATTTTAATAATAACTCTTTTTTAAACTTTTATCAAGTATTTTTATCATAAAACTTTTATTTTATTTATAAGCTTCCTACTTTTGTAACTATTTCAAACATCGGCAGTAAAAGAGCTACTGCCAGCGTACCGATAATGACGCCTAAAATAACTATCAGGATCGGGTCCATGATAGTCTGCAGTCTTCCGATAGTATCATCCACCTCGGCGCCGTAGAAGTCGGCGACCTTATCAAGCATGGTATCCAGAGCGCCGGTTTCTTCGCCAATATTTACTAAGCTGATAACGATTGGCGGAAACATACCGCTGGCTTCCATAGGATCTGCCAAAGTACGGCCTCGCCTTAAGCTGCCGCGGGCCTGATTAAGTACCCTTTCAGCCTGCAGACTTCCTGTAGCCTTGCTGACAATGGTCATAGCGTTTAAGATCGGCACGCCGCTGCGTGACAAGCTGGCAAAAGTACGGGCAAAACGGGTAATGATGATTTTGTTATATAAGTCTCCGAAAATAGGTACTTTCAAATAAACACCATCACGCCACAGGCGAAAACTTTCTTTAGTACCGGCCCATTTATAAAGCAGGAACAGGCCGATCAGTGCGGCAATAACCAAATACCAGTAATGGCCAAGGAAATTGCTGATGCCGATAACGACACGGGTGACAAATGGAAGTTCGATTTTAAGCTGTTCAAACAAGCCGACAAAAACCGGCATAACGAACATCATAATAATAGCAACCACAATAGCAGCTACCGATAAAACTATTGCCGGATAAATCATAGCTGATTTAAATTTGGCATTCATTCGATAATCTTTTTCAAACTGTGCTGCCAAACGATCCATAACGATTTCTAAAATACCGCCGGCCTCGCCTGCTGCTACCATGTTAGTCATCAGCTCGGGAAAGACTTTAGGGAACTCGGCCATAGCTGCCGACAATGCTTTACCTTCACGGACACTGGTAGTTATCTGCCCTAAAACAGTACGCAGACGCTCTTTGGCAGATTGCTGAGTTAGTATCTCCAGCCCTGTTAAAAGCGGTACACCGGCTCCCAGCAGAGTTGCAAACTGGCGGGCAAAAATCGAGATGTCATAAAGATTGATACTTTCCTCAAAAGTACTCCCGAAAACAGCCCTTTCTTTTTAGAAGCTTCAATGCCAGCCACATACATGTCCTGTTTACGGATAAAGGCGGCTACGGCAGCTTCGTTAGGGGCGTTGACAGTGCCATAAACTACGGCACCATCACGTTTACGTGCTTTATATTTAAATTGCTCCAAACTGCGGTTCCTCCTTTAGCTTTATAGTCCATGCATATAGCGTTCTAATGATAATGGATCATAACAGCGTTCTTCCGCTATACTGCGGTCGATCTTATTTTGACGTACCAGCTGCGCCAGATAGGCATCCATACAAATCATCCCGAATTTGGAACCGGTCTGGATATATGACGGTATCTGATGTGTTTTGCCTTCGCGGATCAAGTTCCGCAGCGCCGGTGTGGCAACTAATATTTCAAAAGCAGCCAGACGTCCGGTTTGTTCGCGATTCATCAGCAGCTGCTGGGCAACGATGCCCTGCAGGTTGCCAGCCAGCTGAATGCGAATCTGCTGCTGCTGGTGTTCGGGAAAGACGTCGATGATACGATTCACTGTCGATGCCGCATCCTGAGTATGCAGAGTTGCCAAAACAAGATGTCCGGTTTCGGCAGCAGTGATAGCGGTGGCGATAGTTTCAGTATCACGCATCTCGCCTACCAGAATAACGTCAGGATCTTCACGTAGTGCTGCCCTAAGGCCATTGGCAAAGCTTTTGGTATCACTGCCGACTTCGCGCTGGTTGATAATGCTGTTGATATGGTTATGCTTATATTCGATCGGGTCTTCCAGAGTGATGACATGATCTTTGCGGTGTTTGTTGATTTTATTGATAACAGCCGCCAGTGTCGTTGATTTACCGCTGCCGGTAGGCCCTGTCACCAATACCAGACCACGCGGCAGCATGGCAAGGTCGCTGATAACGTCAGGCAGGCGCAGGTCCTCAAAGCTGGGTATATTATTGGAAATCAAACGCAGCGCTGCTGCCACACAGTTACTCTGCTTAAAAACATTAACACGAAAACGGCATACATTTTCAATTTCATAAGAAAAATCAGCTTCGCCGTTATCAAGAAACTGCGTGCGGCGCCGATCGTCCATCAGTTCCATGGCCATATTATAGGTATCCTCACGGCGCAGAGGTTCTTCACCCACCTGCCGCAGCACGCCATTGACACGGAACATTGGCGGCAAGCCTACCGTTAAATGGATATCCGAAGCGTTGACATCAAAAGCGTCACGCATTAACTCTTTGATCACTTTGTCATCTCCTTACGCATACGCTACGCGCAGCAATTCTGAAGCAGTTGTCTCTCCATCCAATACTTTGCGGATACCGTCTTCTTTCATAGAAGTAACGCCATAAGAACGTCCGGCAGCAAAAATTTCCGTATCGGGAGCATTTTTCAAAATCAGTTCCTTCATTTCAGGAATGATAGGCAGAACTTCATGGATCGCCATACGTCCGGCATAACCGGTAAAATTACATTTACCGCAGCCGGCACCTTTATAGAGTTTTACTTCTTCATCAAGTGCAATACCCATATAGGCCCTTTCTGCCGCGTCAGGAGCATAGGTTTCTTTGCAATGCGGACAGATACGGCGCACCAGCCGTTGAGCTACGACACCTCGCAAAGCGGAAGCTACAAGGAAAGGCTCTACACCCATATCGATCAGTCGCGTGATCGCGCCTGCAGCATCGTTGGTATGCAGGGTACTGAAAACCAAATGACCTGTCAATGCGGCGTGAATGCTGATACGAGCCGTTTCAACGTCACGAATCTCACCGACCATGATTATATTCGGGTCTTGACGCAAAATACTGCGCAGTCCGTTGGCAAAGGTAAGGCCCGCTTTATTATTGACAGCTACCTGATTGACGCCTTCAATACGATATTCGACCGGATCTTCAACAGTAATGATGTTTTTATTAGGATTGTTGATATTGGTGAGCGTAGAGTACAGAGTTGTCGATTTGCCGCTGCCGGTAGGACCTGTGACAAGTACGATGCCATAGGAAGAGTTGAACAGACTGCTATACAGCTCCATATTCTTCGCTGTGAAAGCCAGATCATTGATATCAATAGAAGCCGCCGTTTTATCAAGAATACGCATAACGACCTTTTCACCTAAAATAGTCGGCAAGGTCGAAATACGCAGATCAATATCACGTCCACCCTGTTCAATATTTATACGACCATCCTGCGGCAGACGTTTTTCGGCAATATCCATTTCCGCCATGATCTTGATACGCGAAATAATAGCGCTGTGACTGTTTTTCGGAAGTGTTACCGCATTACGTAAAACGCCGTCAACACGAAAACGCACCCTCGTATCATCCTCCTGTGGTTCGATATGGATATCACTGGCCTTATCTCGGACAGCCTGCTCAATGACGGAGTTGACGATTTTTATTATCGGCGCGTCCTCACTGCTGTCTTCAACTCTGCGAATGACAGGAGCAAAAGAATCTTCTTTCAATTTGTTGAGGCTGCCGCCTACGCGGCCGCTGACACCATAAAAATTATTAATGGCGTTAATGATATCCTGCTGTTCGGACAACACGATAGAAATGTCACAGCCACTGACCATGCGCACATCATCAATCGCATAGAAATTTGTCGGATCATTCATCGCTATCGTCAGACGGTTGCCATCTTTTTTCAGCGGTACTAAAGTGTAGCGCTCTGCCAGAAAGATTGGTACTGCCGCAACAGCTTCCGGCATAATTTCGATATCACTCAAAAACATATATGGTATGGAAAGCTGTTTTTCTAAAGTTTTAAGCATTTTACGCTCAGTCAAAAAATTCAGACTGATCAGAGTCTCACCAAGTCTTTTGCCATTTGTTTTTTGTTCAGCCAAGGCTTGATCCAGCTGGGACTGCGTTATTTCTCCCGAGGTAACAAGAATCTCGCCCAAGCGTCTTTTCTGAGTTGCCACGTTGTTCTCCTCCATTTTAAATATTGCCAATAACACGGTTATCTTAGTTTTTTATTGCTTTCAAAACAAATAATACCCCTATATTATTTTATATTTAATTATACTACGCTATGTATTCTAAAACAAACTTATTTTAATAAAAAGAATAAGAATATTTATTTGCTTTTTTTCATCTTGTGGTATAATAAGTATATTAAGATTTTATAATTATCACTTTAATTTATATTGGAGGAATTATTATGCGAAAACAGCAAGAGAAAACTGATCGTTTGTCACTTATCATTCTGGCAGCCTTCCTGGTTTTGAGCACCTCGCATTTCATGTGCCGCTTTGATGCCAGTGGTTATATAGAAGGCCTGTTCGAAAAAGCATGGGCCGGACAAGTACAGGCAGAAGCTCAGGTTCAGCCTGCTGCAGCAGTTGTACCTGCCGCAGATGCTTTAGCTGCGGCACCAAAAGTACAAACTATAGCCCGTAATCCTTTTATGGCTCCGGCAGCAATGCTCAACAAGCCAACTGTGCATCCCGGTGCAGTTATCGGAGGCGGTGCACCTGTTTATGCAGCTCAGCCTGTTTTACGCGGCATCATCAATAACGGAGTCAAACAGCTGGCCATTATCGAATTTAACAACACCAGTAATTATTACAAAGATGGTCAAAGCTTCGGCGATTATACTGTTGCCGCTATCGGCATCGATTCTGTTAACCTGAGCCATCCGCAAAATCCGCTTCATTTGACCCTAGGGAGGAATAACTAATGCATTCTTGGAAAAAATCGCTGCGAAGCACTACTCTCGCCGCACTTTTGGCCTTCAGCAGCACTACTGTTGCTTTGGCCGCACCTAACGTTACCTTAAATGTGCACGACGGCGAAGTTCGCGACGTTTTGACTGCTATTTCCGCTCTTTCGGATGCCAGTATCGTTACTGACGAATCTGTTAAAGGTAAAATTACTATTGCCTTAGATAATGTGCCGTTCAACACTGCTATCAAGCTTATCACCAGTGCCAAAGGACTGGCATATCGCATGGTCGACGGCGTTATTTTGGTTTCCACCCAGGAAAATCTGAACAAGTTCAACGGCAGCGTCAATGTTTTTAAGCTGAATTATGCCAAAGCAGAAGATGTTAAAAATGCTTTGAATGATATTCTGGAAAGTGAAAAGAAAATCAGTATCGACCCTATCACCAATTCTATTCTGTTCAGCGGCAGCAGCACAGATGAAGAGCGTGTACGCTCGGCAATCAAAGCGATGGACGTTGCTACCAAACAGATCACTTTGGAAGCCAAGATCATTTCTATCAACAAAGAAGACAGTAAAAACCTGGGCATCAACTGGAATTGGGATAAGATACCACAGAACAGTGAGGACAGCAATAACAGCAGCAATAACGATGATGATGAAGATTTCGGCGGCGTAGTTCACTTTGGCGCCAGCTATGAATTCCGTTTTAATGCGACACTCAACGCACTGTTTGCTAATGGCAAGGCCAAAATTTTAGCGACTCCGCGAATCATCACCGTTCCCGGTAAAGAAGCAAGTATCTTTATCGGTGACCATATTCCTGTTTTGACTGAGAAAATCGAAAACGGTATTACCGTCAACACTACTGAATATGTAGATGCCGGTATCAAGCTCACCTATACTCCGCTCGTCAGCGAAGACGATATGATCACCTCAGCCGTACATACCGAAGTCAGCACGCCGACACTGGTTTCTGAAATCAAAAATTATAAGATCACCAGCCGTACTGCCGATACTTATGTAAGAATGCGCAATGGTGAAACACTGATCATCGGCGGCCTGATCAATGAAGAAGAGCAGAAAAATATTCAGAAGATCCCCTTCCTCTCCAATATTCCTATTTTAGGTGAACTGTTCAAAACCGCAGCACAACTAAAAATAAAACTGAGGTTATGATGATCCTGACGCCGCATATTACAGAAGCAGGCGCGTCCCCGGCTATTTATGATACTCAGTCCCTGGAAAATGAATTTAAGGATTTCGATGATAACAGATTCCTGAAAGATATCAAAAAATCCGAGCGTTCTCAGGCTGAAGCTAAAATCAAAGCCCAGCAGAAAGAACTGGCAAAGGAAATGAAGGAACTGCAAAAAGAGTTTGGCGACGATAAGACCAAGGCTCCGCAGTCAGGTTCGATGCATGACCGCGTCAACCAAATCTTAAACGAAGATAAATAAAAAGTAAGAGCTATCGCAGTAAAAGCGATAGCTCTTTTTGTCTGTCTTTTTATATATTTTTATACCTGTCAGCTATTGTTTTGAATTTACGTACCTCTGCTTCAATATCATCTGCTGCCAAAATCCCGCTGACAATAGCTGCGCCGTTGACACCGGTTTGCAGTACCTGTTCAAAATTGGTGCTGTTGACGCCTCCGATACCGACAAGAGGTGCCGTAACAGCCTGTCTGATACTTTGCAGTCCGTCAAGACCTAAATAACCGGCATCATTTTTGGTAGTGGTGCCAAACACCGCACCGCAGCCCAAATAGTCAGCACCATCCGCAAGCGCTTGCCTGGCTTCTTCAGGGTTATGAGCCGATGCGCCAATAACTGCCTGCTCGCCTAACAGCCTGCGCACTACAGTAACCGGCAAATCGCTTTGCCCCACGTGCACACCGTCTGCCTGAACAGCCAACGCGATATCAAGCCTGTCGTTGATCAGCAGAGGTACATGATAAACAGCACACATTTTTTTCAGCAGCAGCGCCCGTTCAAGCAGCACACGACTGTCAGCATTTTTATCGCGATATTGCAGCAGGGTCACGCCGCCTTTAAGTGCGGCTTCAATGCAGGCAGCGAAATCACGTCCCTGCAAAAATCCGGTATCTGTTACCAAATATACACTGTAATCTATTTTCAGCTTCATTTTCTCCATCTCACTGCTTCCGTTCCGGGTCCAAATGCAGCACGTTCCATTTTGTCGTAACGTGATAAACACCGTCAAACAGCCTTGTTTTAAACATTCCCGGTCCGTCTTTTGTTTCCATAAACCCTGCGGCCAGTTCTGCCGCCTGCCCCATTATGACTATACCTAAAGCGGCTGCCAGCAATGGGTCTTTTGTTACTGCAGCGCAGCAGGCACATAACGTCGTTGTCATACAGCCGGCTCCTGTGATCTGCGTCAGCAGCTCATGTCCGCCAGTCAGAACTAAAGCCTGTTTCCCGTTGCTGACATAATCAGTAACGCCTGTAACAGCAAAAACACAGTTATATTTTTCCGCAGCGTCCTTCGCTACCCTTAACCCATCAGTCACATTGCCATTTGAATCTACGCCTCTGCCTTCAGCTTTTTCTTCCAATAATGCCAGACATTCAGCGTAATTACCGCGCACGATAGTTATCAGCCCTTCGTTTAAAAGCTTCAGCGCAAAAACTAAACGCAGCTTGGACGCCATAACTCCTACAGGATCTAAAACTACTGCGATGCCTTTATTTTTAGCTGCTGCAGCCGCTGTTTCCATCGCCTGCATTTTCGCTTTGGCAATAGTTCCCAGATTCAATACCAATGCATCAGCATTAGAAGTTATTTCAACTACTTCCTCCGCTTCATCGGCCATTACCGGCGAAGCTCCTGCACACAAAGTGATATTGGCGCAGTCTCCCGCCGTCACATAATTAGTCAAATGATGGATAACAGGCCTTTTTTCACGTACAGCATCAACGATCAAGCCAAATTGCCCTTTGATGACCAAACTCATTTTAACCAGCCTGCCTTTCTGTACAAATCAACAAAATGATGTGTCGGGCCACAGCCGCCGCCGATCGGCAAACTGTATTCTATCGCTTCTGTTACATAAGCCTTCGAAGCCGCAACGGCATCCGCCAGGCTCAGACCCTGGGCAAGGTTTGCCGCCAGCGAACTGGATAATGTGCAGCCGGTACCATGCGTATTTTTTGTGTCGATGCGATCTCCCATAAACCAGCGTTCTGTACTGCCATCAAACAGCAGGTCATCAGCGCTGCCGTTCAAATGACCACCTTTGACCAAAACAGCTTTGGCACCCAACTCTAAAATACGTTCGGCAACAGGTAGCATTTCTTCCTTCATCGTCACCTTCATACCGCTGATAACTTCTGCTTCCGGCAAATTAGGTGTTACCAGTGTTGCCAATGGCAGCAGCTCTTGGACCAGTGTCGCACAGGCTTCCGGTGCCAGCAGCGGATAACCGCTTTTAGAAATCATTACCGGGTCCAGCACCACGATCTGCGGTTTATAATAACGTAATCTATCGGCAATCGTTTTGATGATTTCCGGACGTGATACCATACCTATTTTTACCGCATCAACGCGTATATCGTCAAATACCGCATCGATCTGCGCCTCGATCACCCCAGCGTCTATATCCTGCACCATCGTCACACCCTGTGTGTTTTGCGCTGTTACAGCAGTAATAACGCTCATACCAAAGGTGCCATGTGCGGCAAAGGTTTTCAAATCAGCCTGTATTCCGGCTCCGCCGCTGGAATCACTGCCTGCTATCGTTAATAAATGTTTCATTTCTTCTCCTATCTGCAGACTGTCTTACTAAAATCTTCAGATTCAGTACCGCAAGCAAAACGGGCACGGGCCTAAGAGTAAGCACCATGCCCGTTTAAATTATAAAATTAAAGAACGCTTTTTACTTTAGCAACCAGATTCTCAACAGTAAAACCATATTTTTCCATCATTACATCGCCAGGTGCCGACGCGCCAAAACGATTGATACCCAAAACATTGTCTTCACTGCCGGTATAACGGCTCCATCCTAAAGTAACGCCGGCTTCAACAGCAATCTTCGGCAAACCTTCAGGCAAAACGGAAGCTTTATAATCTGCGCTCTGCATTTCAAAAGTATCCCAGCTGGGCATCGAAACTACACTGACTGCAGTTCCTTCCTTAGCCAAAACAGCCTGCGCCTCCAAAGCCAAATGCACCTCGCTGCCGGTAGCAATAAGCACCGCTTTTGTTTCTCCCTGTCCCGGGTTCAGCACATAAGCGCCTTTATAAGCATTTTCGTGAACGATTGCCGCATATTCGTGTAATACCGGCAATTTCTGACGGCTCAAAAGCAATGCCGTCGGTTTATGTAGATTCATACAAGCCATTTGCCAGGCTGTAGCAGTTTCTAAAGCATCTGCCGGACGGAATACAGACAGTCCCGGAATCATCCGCAGACTCATAGTTTGTTCGATCGGTTGATGAGTTGGGCCATCTTCACCCAAAGCAATACTATCGTGCGTTAAGACAAAAATGGAACGTAATCCCATCAAAGCTGCCATACGGATCGCCGGACGCATAAAGTCGGCAAAAACAAGGAACGTACCGCCGAATGGAATAAAACCGCCGTGCAAAGCAATACCATTAAGAACTGTTCCCATAGCATGTTCGCGCACACCGAAATGAATATTACGGCCGCTGCGGTCTGTTTTCGAGAAATAACCGACATTTTTCATCACAGTTTTATTAGAAGGACCCAGGTCGGCACTGCCGCCAACCAGATTCGGCAGCTGCATAACAAGCTTCTGCAGGATATCGCCGGAAGCTTCACGGGTAGCAGTTTTAGCAACATCTTTAAAGATCGCTTCCAAATCGTGCAGATTTACCAGAGCATTGCCGCTGATACGTTCTTCAAGTTCCATTCCCAATTCAGGATAAACAACTTTATAATCAGCCATCAATGCTTCCCAGGCTTTTTGATCGCCTTCGCAATCTTCAATTTTATTTTTGAAATACTGGCTGACAGTCAAAGGCACATAGAATGGTTGACCAACAGGCCAGCCGGCTTTTTCTTTAGTCAGTGCCAAAGCTTCAGCACCCAAAGGCTCGCCATGGCAGGAAGCACTGTCCTGTTTCGGGCTGCCATAACCGATATGAGTACGCACAATGATCAGACTGGGATGCTCGGTATCTGCCTGAGCTTCTTTAACGGCAGCTTCCATAGCTTCAATATCTTCTGAATCAGCTACACGCAGCACCTGCCAGCCATAAGCCTTAAAGCGGGCTTCCACATCTTCAGTGAAAGCGATATCGGTAGAACCTTCAATAGTAATTTTATTATCATCATAAAGGTAAATCAATTTACCCAGACCCAAAGTTCCTGCCAAAGAAGCAGCTTCGCTGGCAACGCCTTCCATCAGGTCGCCGTCGGAAGTGAGTCCATAGGTATAGTGATCAATAACAGTAAATTCAGGCTTATTATATTTTGCTGCCAGCATAGCTTCGGCAACAGCAAAACCTACACCCATTGCAAAACCATGTCCCAACGGACCTGTAGACGCATCAACACCTGCTGTATGACCATATTCAGGATGCCCCGGAGTTTTGCTCCCCCATTGACGGAAGTTTTTCAATTCCTCCATCGAAACATCGTAGCCGGCCAGATGCAGCATTGCATACAACAAAGCGCTGCCATGTCCTGGCGACAAAACAAAACGGTCACGATTGAACCAGTTAGGATCTTTTGGATTGTAGTGCATAAAACGGTCCCACAAAGTATACATCAACGGCGCCGTGCCCAAAGGGAAACCAGGATGTCCCGATTTAGCCTTTTCTACCTGGTCAGCCGCCAAAAAGCGTAAAGTATTAACAGATGCATGATCAATAGCCTGCATTTACTGAACCCTCCCAATAACTCATAGTAATATATTAATTATAGCATAAGTTGAAGAAATAAACATCGTGTATTTTCCTGTGTTTTTTATCTTTAGCGGCTTTTATAAGCTTATTCCTTATTTTATTCTGCCGCTTCACTATAATTATAAAACTCACTTTATCTTTATAAGCGTGATTTTCAGTTAAAATAAAATTTTTTTAGGGCTAGCAATAAACACCATAATAGTGTATACTAATACCCGTATTACAGCCACTATTATCATACACTTTATTTATATAGTGTCACTATTGCTTTGTACCTTTGCAGCTTAATCACAGTTATCCTGTAACAGGACATCTCCGACTGCGGTATATCATTTCAATCTGTATACCTTGACGTCGTTAGATATATTTTTAATTATTATTTTATTTCTCGGAGGTGTCTTGATGTTAATGTTTTTAGGTTTTATCGTTTTGATAGCCTGCCTGGTAATCGGCGTTCGCCGCGGCGGTATCGGTCTGGCTACTATTTCTGGTATCGGCCTTGTTTTCTTTATTTTTGTTATGGGCCTGAAACCCGGTAAACCGCCGGTAGACGTTATGCTGACAATTATGGCGGTGGTTACCTGTTCAGCATTTTTACAGGCTTCCAAAGGGCTTGATGTAATGCTGAAATATGCTGAAAAATTCTTGCGCAGCAACCCCAAATATATTACTATCCTTGCTCCGCTCACAACCTGGCTGCTTGCTGTTTTATGCGGCACCGGACATGTAGTTTACGCTATGTTCCCTATTATTTACGATATCGCTATCAAACAAAATATCCGCCCGGAACGGCCGATGTCTGTTGCTTCCATTGCTTCACAAATGGGTGTCTGCGCTTCGCCTGCTTCGGTAGCTGTTGTTTCGGTAGTTGCCATCCTCGGCGCTACAGATCACCCTTTCGGAGTTATGCAGATTCTTTCTATTTCCATTCCTGCTACCTTCATCGGTGTTGTGATCGCCGGCCTTTGGAGCATCAACCGCGGCAAAGATCTTGATAAAGACAGTGAATTCCAGGAAAAAATCGCTGATCCTGAACAAAAAGAGTTTATTTACGGCGGCCTTCAGGAACAAAGCCTTTTAAATATTATCCTGCCTAAAAGTGCCTATCAGGCAGCATTAGTTTTTCTTCTGGGTATCGTTGTGATTGCTATCTTTGGCAGCTTCCCACAATTATTGCCGCACTTTCCCAACGCCAAAGGCGTTTTGAAGCCGTTTTCCATGACACCGACAATCCAGCTGATGATGCTTTCTATTGCCGCTGTCATTATGATCCTGTGCAATGTTAAAACTTCGGAAGTCGCTTCCGGTTCTGTTTTCAAATCAGGTATGACCGCTATTGTTTCAGTTTACGGCGTAGCCTGGATGGCCGATACCTATTTCGGTGCCTATCTGCCCGTAATGAAAAAATCCTTAAGTGACATCGTACTTACTTATCCCTGGATGTATGCGATCGTTCTGTTTTTGGTTTCCAAGCTGATCAATTCACAGGCAGCGGCCGTGACCGTCATCGTACCGATGGCATTAAGCGTTGGCGTCGATCCCTTAGTAATAGTAGGTTTTATGCCGGCAGCTTACGGTTATTTTGTTCTGCCGACTTATCCTTCCGATCTGGCCTGCATCGGCTTTGACCGTTCGGGAACAACACATATCGGTAAATTTATCATCAATCACAGCTTCCTGGTGCCGGGGCTTATTGGCGTAGGCAGTGCCTGCTTTGCCGGGTATATGCTCGTACATATGGTATACTGATCTAATAAGCTTTTGACCCAATCTGTAACAACAAAAGAGTTTATCTCAATAATTGAGATAAACTCTTTTTATTTACTCACACCAACAGCAACGCACAAGCATAAAAAAGCGGTTTGCCCTTTTAGCAAACCGCTTTCAGCTTAGTTTTACAGAAACTACATCAATTATTGGGCTTCCTTAGCTTCGGCAATGATCTTTTCGGCCATTTTCATCGGTACGTCCTCATAATGGTCAAACTTCATTTCAAAAGTACCCAAGCCCTGAGTCAGAGCACGCAGGTCAACCGCATATTCGGAAATCTCGGCATAAGGAACCTGCGCTTTTACGCAGCCCATACCGTCTTCCAAACTCTGCATACCCAAAATACGTCCGCGTTTAGAGTTCAAATCGCCAATAACATCGCCCATCATTGATTCGGCGCAATAAACATCCAAATTATAAACAGGCTCCATTAAAACAGGTTTCGCCTGTTCCATAGCTTTTTTGAACGCCATATTGGAAGCGATCTTAAACGCCATTTCTGAAGAATCGACAGTATGATAAGAACCGTCAAGCAGCGTAATGCGAACATCGACTACCGGATACCCGGCCAAGATGCCGTGTTCCATGGACTCACGCATACCTTTTCAACAGCCGGAATATATTGCCGCGGCACAGCACCGCCGAAAATCTTGTCAACAAACTCAAAGCCTTCTCCTGGCGGCAAGGGTTCCATCTTGATCACAACGTGACCATACTGGCCATGTCCACCGGATTGTTTCTTATGCTTGCCTTCAACCTCCGCCGTTCCGCGGATAGTTTCTCTGTATTCAACGATAGGCGCACGCAAATCGGCTTCCACACCGAATTTACGTTTCATACGCTCCATAATGATCTCGATATGCTGATCGCCCATGCCACTGACCAGAGTTTCCTTCGTCACACTGTTCTTAGTAACAATGATAGTCGGGTCCTCGTCCATCAAACGGTTCAAAGCAGTGGCGATCTTCTCTTCCTCGCCTTTCTTTTTAGCGTAAATGGCACGAGTATACATCGGCAGCGGGAATGCGATCGGCGCAAACAAAACAGGTGAGTTCTTGTCGCTGAGCGTATCGCCGGTAGACGTAAACTGCAATTTAGTAGTAACGCCAATATCACCGGCAACAACTTCCTTCATCGGGATCTGAGTTTTACCACGCATCGTAAAAATACCGCCAATACGTTCTTCTTTTTCACGGCTGGCATTATAAACCATGCTGTCACTCTTGATCGTGCCAGAGAATACTCTAAAGAAGCTCAAACGGCCAACAAAAGGATCAGACGTAGTTTTGAAAACCAAAGCTGCCATAGGTGCGTTGGCATCGCGGATCTCTTCTTCTTCAGTTTCCGGATTCGTAACAACAAAGTCATTCAGAATAGCCGGATAGGTAAAATCGATAATCGCGTTCATAACGCGTCCCAAGCCAATATCTTTATATGCGCTTCCGCAAAGGACAGGGAAAATAATCGCTTGACGAATGCCTTTGATCAGGCAATCCATAATTTCCTCATCGCTGATAGTTTCGCCTTCCAGATAACGCATCATGCAGTCATCATCAGCCTCAACAGCAGCTTCGACCATTTTTTCATGCGCTTCTTTGGCATACTCCAGCATATCTTCAGGAATGTCCATTTCGATGGAATCGTTGCCGTTAGCTTTATAAGCCTTCATTTTGTAGAGGTCGATAACGCCGCAGAAATCGGCTTCCTTACCGAGAGGTAATTGCAGCGGCAATACACGTTTACCGATCTTAGCACGCAGGTTGTCAAGGATACTATCAAAATCAGCATTTTCACGATCCATCTTATTAACGAAAATGATACGCGGCAAATGTGCTTCTTCTGCCAGCTTCCAGCACTGCTCAGTGCCAACCTGCACGCCCGAAGTAGCGCATACAACGATCAAAGCGCTGTCAACGGCACGGAAAGCGCCTTTGACCTCGGCTACAAAGTCGGCAAAGCCTGGTGTATCAATAAAATTGATTTTGGTATCACGCCATTCAACAGGCGCCAAAGTTGCATTGACAGATACGCCGCGTTTGATTTCTTCCGGCTCATAGTCAGTGGTGGTAGCCCCGTCTTCTACCTTGCACATTCTGGAAATTGCTCCCGAACGATACAGTAAGGCTTCGGTAACAGACGTCGTTCCAGCCCCACCGTGACCCACAATGGCCACGTTTCTGATCCTATCTCCAGTATACTCTTTCATGATTACTCCCCCTTGTCCTACAAAATTTGATGTTATTACAATTCGCTGGTTACAAGGGCTTTTCCTGCATTTTAGCTGAAATTTAAGAATTTACCGTTTTTAAAACAACAAAGTGTAACGCAAGTAACAATAATGAAAAATGTATCTGCATTCGCAAAAGCTCTGACCAAACTTATAATTCACCCGTAAAAAAAGCGCAGAAGCAATCTCTGCGCTCAAAAAACTGTCTTCACTCTGTTTTTATACCGTCACCTTCGATCGTTACTTTGACCTGCTCTTCTTTGTCACTGATGCGGCTGTCCGTAACACACCGCTTGATACTTTGCTGTTCCGGCCTGTTTTCCCGCTCGGCAACAGCAAGATTGACCAGTGCATTCTGATAGATACCTTCCTGCGGCAAGTTAGAAAGATCAGGCGGCTGCGGCGGTTTATCATTTTTATTGACTACCAGCGCGGCAGCATTGCTGTCTGCCTGTTTGATTTCATAATTAGCCAGCGTCTTATCCAAACTGCCGTTAATAGCAAATTTTCCCGCAGTTTTACCATCTGCGTCAGTAGTAAAATGCAAATCACTATCAAGTTCTACACCCAAATCTTCCCAACGTTCACCGCCAACTATACCGCTGATAGAACCTGTAAAATCAGGCAATACTGAATTCGCATCTATTTCAACTCCATCGGCTGTTACAGTCAGCTGCGCTTTATTGATAATAAATTTAGTCCCATCATTGACGATTTCTATATCATAGCCGTCCTGCCCGGAATACAGTAAATCATTCAAATCATAATCACCGGCGTTCTTTTTAGATCCCACCAAAATACCGTCTGCCAACCCACTCAAACCGGCATTTTGTTCAGAACCATTGTAAACAGTATCGCCCCCTGTAATAGAGTCTCCGTCAATAGTGAAAAACCCTTTTAAAAGCGGGTCTGTGTAACCGTTATAGAATTTCCAGGAATCTTTGGAAGCTGTATCTAACCCTTTTTCAAAAGCTTTACCAAATTCTGCCAGAGTGAGCAACGTACCGCTGCCTTGATGTTTTAAATAACCTTTGATAGTTGCGCCATCAAACAGAGCATAATAAGCATTGGTAATGGCACCGCTGGAAGCAGCTGCCGTTCCTACTATACCACCTACATAACTAGTTTTACCTGTAATATTGCCAATATTATACACATTGGTAATACTTCCTTTTGCATAATAACCTGCAATACCACCTGTGTAAAATGTACCTGTTACATCACCACTATTATAAACATTATTGATGTTGCCATAGTTATAACCAGTAATACCGCTTACATATTGCGAACTAGAAGTTATTGTCCCTTTATTATAAGCGTTGGTAATATCACCGTAATTATAACCGGCTATACCACCAACAGCATAATTAGATCCTATTATTTTACCGTTATTCATTACGTCAGTAATAGCCCCTTTGTAATTATAACCAACTATTCCACCGACATATGAATATTTTTTCCCATTGTTTGTATAATATCCTGTAGCCGTAACATCGCCGTTATTGGTACTTTTCTCTATAATAGCTCCGCCATTAGCATCGGTATAGCTATTATAACCAACGACACCTCCGACAAAAGAATTACCACTAACAGATCCGCTCTCAGTATTATGGCTGTTAATTATTTTCGCGGTTCCATAATCTCCAGTATAACCGTTATAACCGGTAATCCCACCCACATACTTACCTGTTCCCGTTACAGCACCACTATTAGTACAATTTGCGATAATAGCAGGATTCTCATTATTAGCGCCTGCTATCCCACCCACGTAATCACCTGTACCTGTTATTGCGCCAAAATTTTGATTTTTTTCTATCCAATCCTTATTATGCCCTACTATCCCGCCTACGTGATCTTTACCTCTCACAGCAGCATAATTATTTGAATTAGTAATAGAATGCGTTTTATCTAAAATATCGACGCCAAAATCATTTCTGCCAACTATACCGCCAATATTACTGCCACCTGTAATAACTATAGCAGCATCTTCAGTATTAGTGCAAGAATCTATAATGCCGCCCCCGTTAATACCGCCACCATTATAACCACAGATACCGCCTATTTCATTTACACCACTGCCTGTGATCTCACCGGAATTGATAGAATTACTGATTGTTCCCATTGCACTATTCTGACCTGCAATACCGCCTACAAAACTGTTTTTGGCTTCAATATCAGCTTCATTCCTCGCATTGTTTATCGTTCCGCCAATATTACTGCCGGCAATGCCGCCAAGACTACCTCCTGTAGAAGTGATAGTACCTTTATTAATAATATTTTCCAAATTTCCGTAATTAACACCAACAATCCCGCCAACTTCTCCCAGCGAACCAGCAGCAATATCAGCTTCATTAGTAACATTGCTGATAGCACCATAATTTACACCAGCAATACCACCTACCTCTTGTGCCCCTTCAATATAGCTTTTAATGATAGTTGCAGCACCATTTATATCTTTTGTTTCATAGTCAGTCAATCGTATGTTCTTTACAGAAGCCTCTTCGCGCAGAATGGTAAATAAGCCAATATAACATCCATAGTAATTAGATGTATCAGTTCTTTTGATATTCAAGCCCATAATCTTACAATCCAGTCCATCAAGACTGCCTGTAAATCCACCTTTGGGGCTATTAGGCCAGTCACTTATGTCACCGATACTTGCAAAGCCCTTACCATTATGCCAATTTACTGTGCCACTGGCGTCAATATCATTAGCCAGCATATAATCGCCCTGCACATATTTATGACCGTCACTGCCAACGACAGTATTCTTATCGATCGCCTGCAGTTCATAAATATCATGTACCAGCATAGCATCGGTTATATTTTTACTGTTACCGCACAGATCCTGCACAGCAGCTCCAGCCAAAACAGTACTGCCTTTAGTACCGGTGCCAGTCGTATAATCGCTGACCGTATGTCCGCCAGGCGCATCATCACCAACATTTATTGTAGTCTTATCCGTAACTTCATAGCCTACTGTCACTTTATTATCAGCACGCAGAGTAATATTGCCATTACCGCTTGATTTCAGCATATGGGCATTGAGCAGCGAAATATTATCTCCTTCAAGCAGGATTTTATCAGCAGTCAGCTCACCCAGATTAATAATATCGCCACGAACTTTTTGCGCAGCTTCAAGACTCAATGTGCTAAAAGCAGTCCCGTCAAAGCTTTTTCTGTTATCTATCGTCCTGGTCGATGCCGTCAGCTCGCCTACATTGACACTGGCTGTTGCACCAAACAGGATACCGTTGGGGTTAACTAAAAATACATGTACGCCGCTGCCGCTGATGTTACCAAAAATCTCGCTTTTAGTATTACCTGTAACGTAATTCAACACGGCCTGCATCCCACTAAACTTAACCGATTCGCCCTGAGCCACGTTAAAACTGTTCCAGTCGATCGCCACATTACCACTGCCAGTGATATTCATCTGATCACCGCCAGGCGTGCCTATACTGCCAGTTCCGGCCACGACCTGCCCACCCTGCGGTAAAGCATAACCCCAATTAGGCAGCAGCAGTATTCCACCGCTCAACACCGCTGCCAATATCTGTTTATGTAATAATAATTTATTTTTCTTCATGCTTCCCTATCTCCTTCTGCTGTTTTTTAGAACAGTTTATAGGCTAAAAACCATACCCGACCGTTTTTATCGTTTTCTTCGCTTTGATAAACTTCGCCATTAAGCTTGCGGGCATAATCAACTCTCAAATAATAGTCATTTGGTCTGGCATATTGCACGCCAACTCCCCAGCCTGCCAAGTTCCGATGATCGCCTATATTTTTATTTAACTCTACCTCGCCCCAGTCGATAAAAGTTGCCAGACTGAGATTAGCTATAGACGTAGCGTAGCGCAGCTCTGCAGTTGCCTGATAACCGCTGCTGCCGCTGGCTTCGCCCTGCGGATAGGCGCGTATGCCGTCAGCGCCGCCTAAACTGAACTGTTCACTGCCGTCCAGATCTTTGCTGGCTAACTGACTGTGCAAATTGATATGCAGGTTCACTGTATGTCCCAAACTTTGGATATGATTAATATCTGTATTGAATTTATGGTAAGTACCTTCATTGCCAACATTGATATCGTCATAAGTCAATCTGCCGGTATAATACAGCGCGCTGTAACCGGTATAGCTGCCCATACCTCTGCTGTTGCCAACAATGCCCAAGTGCAGGGCGTTACTGTGTTTTTCAGTACTGCTGCCAAACGTCCGCAATTCATCTTGCAGTTGCCGGTTATCGTAACCATAAGCCGCTGCCAAATAGTTACGGCTGGTATTGATAAAAGGCGTACTGCCGTAGATACTGAAGGTCTTGGCCCTGCCGACAGCGTCCAGAATATTATAAAAACCGCTCAGACTATAATCCATCAGACTGTAGCTTATTCCTAACCGGCTGCCGCTGCTGTCCAAAGGCATTTCATATCCCAGGTTGTAGTTATGCAGATCGCTGTTAGTCAGCATCCCCCCCAAAAACAATTTATCACCGATATGCCCAGGATCGTTGAACGTTGTCTGAAAACCATAACGGTAGTGGCCGCTATACTTACCGCCATGATTATCTGTATATAAAATAGTATCTGCCTGCTTTTTATCGGCCAGCGTCACTGTTAAATCGCTGCTGCCTACTTCTGTTCCAGCACTAAGAATACCGGCCGCAGCGATTCCCGGCAAGTCATTCAGATTATTCAGCACTGTTTCCAAAGGTCCATTTTTGATAATGCTGCCCGCTTTAAGACCGCTCAAAAATCTTTCTGCCTGCCCTTCACTGAGCCGGGATCGATTATTTATTTTTATTTCTCCCATCGTCCCAAGCAAAATACGGATCTCTACCACGCCATTTTGGATATCCTGCTGAGGTAAAAAAGCTGTAGCAACTGTATATCCCTGATTACGGCAATAGTCTGTAACCAAGTCAGCCGCCTGCTGCAATTCACTGACAGTTATATCTCTGCCCATATAGTTTTTAGTAAGTTCTGCAAAAACCGCCGTGTCGATTTTATCCTGCCCGGTAAACTTAAAGCAGCTGAGCATAAATGTCTGCTCGCCCTGCACCTTACTATCGGCAGCAGTACTATATACTTCTGCCTGCTGCTCTGCCTGGCTGCGGTTCTGCTCCAATGCCCGCACCTGCGGATCGCTGCCTGGTAAAGCTGCCGCCGCCCAGACGGTTGATGCCATGCCTAAAGTTAAAGCTACTGCCATACTTTTTCCTGCCAATTTTAACAATGTCTTCTCTCCTTCGCTGTCTTATTATATTTACGTTTAGATTTTATTTTATGTTCTTTAATTATTAACTGTTTTTATAGATAAAGTATTTAAAACATTCAATTTAGCAATACTCATTATCATTATAGCACTTGTGTACCCCCCCACAAGACATACAAGAACTTTTTACGACGCAGTTTGTTGCCGTTATTGCCTATACGGTTTGATAGCAGCCAAAGTTTTAAATTATTATCAGCCTGCAACTGCCATTACGGTGCAGCTTATTTATTAAAACCGCTTTCAATAAACAAAAAACGCAGACTGTCAGAAACAGTCTGCGTTCAAATCACTTATTAAGTTTTATTTCAGCATTTCCAATACACATAAAGCGCTTAGAGTTTTAGAATCGAAGATATCTCCTTCCAGTACCATTTCCCTGACCTGCTGCGGCGTTAATTTTACGACATCGATAAACTCATCTTCATCAGTATGCTGGTCGTGTTTTTCCAAACCGCGCGCCGCATACAGGTGAATAACTTCATCAGTGAAGCCAGGTGTAGTAACGATAGAAGTCAGCCTTTGCCATTCCTTCGCACTATAACCGGTTTCTTCCGACAGTTCCCGCTCAGCACATACGTCCGGTTCTTCACCCGGGTCAAGTTTCCCTGCCGGGATCTCATACATTACTGTTCCCACAGGATAACGGTATTGTTTTACAAAAATAATACTGCCATCGTCTAAAATAGGAACAATAGCTACAGCCCCCGGATGATGGATCAGTTCACGTGTCGTTTCTCTTCCGTTCGGCAAGATTACCGAATCAATATTCACCTGCAGCAGGCGTCCTGAAAATCCCACTTTACTGCAGATAAAGGTTTCATCTAAATTTGCCTGATGAAATTTTTTCATAGCTCTCACCTTGCCTGTTTATTTTTAGCAGCCGCTGCTAAAAGCTCTTTAGCATTAGCGTAGGCTACTTCGCTGACATTATCGCCGACTGTCATCCTCATCAGTTCCTGGATACGGCCTTCTTCATCCAGTACAGTCAACCCTGTTGAAGTTCGTCCGCCTGTACTTTCCTTGCGGATCAGAAGATGCCTGTCAGCAAAAGAAGCTATCTGTGGCAAATGCGTGATACACAGTACCTGTCCTACCTTGGCAATAACGGCGATCTTTTCGGCCATTTTCTGTGCGGTAACGCCGCCGACGCCTGTATCGATCTCGTCAAAAACCATTGTCGGTACACCGCTGGCATTTAGGAGCACCGTTTTAATAGCCAGCGCCACACGTGACAGCTCGCCGCCGGAAGCGACTTTTAACAAGGGTCTGATCGGTTCTCCCAGGTTAGCTGTAAACAGGAAGGCCAATTCATCCTTACCTGTTTTAGTCAGGGTGTCTTGAGCAGTTACCTCGATCTCAAACCTGCCTTCCGGCATTGCCAGATCATGGATATGTGCCGTAACTTTAGATGCCAGCCGCCTGGCATATTTAGCGCGCAGCTGCGATAAGCTTTGCGCCTGCTGTTCCAATTCACCTTTTTGCTGCGCCAGCAGCTGTTTTGTTTTAGCAATGTTGCTTTCCAGCTGCGCCAATTCATCGGCCTGCTGCTGTGCCTGCTCTAAATATGCAGTGATCGCTTCATAGCTGTCGCCGTATTTTTTCTGCAGACGATACCACAGATCCAAGCGTTCCTCTACATAAGCTGCTCTTGCAGCATCATATTCCTCGCTGCTTAGATAATCGCTCAGCTCACGCCGGCATTCATCCAATGCGATCCAGCTGCTTTCCAGGCTTTCACACGCATTATGCAGCCGTTCATCATAACGCACAACTGCCGCCAGCTGATCTTTAGCTGCCGCCAAATTATCAAGAATACCTCTTTCGCTGTCAAGATATTCATGAGCACTGTTGACTGCTGTCATGATCTTGCCGCTGTTCTGCAGACGTTTTACCTCTTCCTGTAAGGCTTCAAGTTCGCCTGCTTCCAATGCGGCCTCAGTAATTTCTTTGATTTCCCATTCCAGACGGTCTAAAATGCGTTCCCGCTCACTGCCGGTTTGCTCCAGCTGTGTCAGCTTCGCCTGCGTAGTCAGATAGGCTGTATACAGCTCCCGATACGTTTTACGCACAGGAGCAATCTCTTCCCGTCCATACAAATCGACCAATGCCAACGGTGCATCAGACTTTAGAAGCGCCTGGTTTTCATGCTGGCCATGAATATCGACCAAAAGTTCGCTGAAGCTTTTGAGTACTGCCAATGGTACCTGCACGCCGTTAACTGTAGCCTGGCTTTTGCCGTTGGCTAAAATACGCCGCCTCAAAAACAGTTCGTCCTCTTCGTCTATCCCCTGCTCTGCCAGCAAAGACTTAACTGCTTCTATCCCGCTGATATCGAATACCGCCTGCACCCAAAAGGAATCAGCTCCGCTGCGGATATAGTCCGCCGAAGCCCGATTACCCAGCACGACGCCAAAAGCATCGATCAGAATAGACTTACCTGCACCGGTCTCACCTGTAAAAATATTGAAACCGGGGGCAAAATCTATTTTCGCATCTTCAATTAAAGCAAAATTATGCACATGCAAAGATTGCAGCATCGTTAAACGACCTCGTCCTATCAGCGATTATTAAAGCGTTCCATAAAGGTTACAGTGTTATCTTTTGAATCGACAGCAACAAAAATAGTATCATCACCAGCAACAGTCCCCAAAACCTCCGGCCATTTCATATAATCAATAGCATAAGCTACCGATTGTGCAGTACCGGGAAGACTGCGGACAACTACCAGATTTTCAGAGGCACGCATGCCTATGATAGAATCCTGGAAAGTACGTTCCAGACGTCCGGGAGTCAGCAGCATATTATGCTCTTTAGGAAAAGCATAATGATAATTGCCTTCGGCATCCGGAACTTTAATGAGCATCAGCTCTTTGATGTCGCGGGAAACAGTAGCCTGAGTTACCTCGATACCGTCGTGGCGTAAAGCAGCCGCCAAATCTTCCTGAGTTTCGATTTTGCTGTGTTCGATGATTTCTTTGATCTTGCCGTGTCTGATACCTTTCACGTCTCTCACCTCATATCTGTATTTGTAAGCGGTTGGGTATTTTAAAGCATTTCCGTATTACGGATCAGCTTTTCCTGCCAGGTTTCATAATAACTGCGGCCATTGAGCCTGATAAAAGTTACTTTGTCAGGGCTTTTGGCAATTCTTACTGTATCATTTTCCGCTATCGATGCTACTATTTCTCCATCCGCCGAAAGCAACAGTTCTTCATAGGGCGGAATAGCATTCAGTTCTATGACCCTGTCCATCGGAATCAAAAGCGGTCTTGTATAAAGCGCATGAGCGCAGATAGGTGTAATAATAGTAACATCGAGGCTGGGATGTACAAGCGGCCCCCCTGCCGATAACGAATACGCAGTAGAGCCTGTAGCCGTTGCCATGATGATACCGTCAGCAGCATAATTGCCCGAACGTTTGCCATTGACCTTCAGACTGAGATGCGCCAGCTTTGAAAAATGCCCCTTGGCCACTACCATATCGTTTAAGGCGTGAGCGTCAATCAAAACCTTACCGTCACGCCAAACACAGGCCTGCAGCTGACTGCGCTCTTCCAGCACATATTCTCCGGCCGTCAGCTTGGATAAGGCTTCCGGCAGTTCTTTGAGTTCTATTTCCGCTAAAAAGCCTAATTTCCCAAAATTGACACCAAATACAGGGATTTTCAGCGGCGCCAAAAATCTCGTCATCTGCAGCAGCGTACCATCGCCGCCTAAAGATACCGCCATATGCATCTGCTTCAGGCTTGCCCTGTCGCAAACGTCGTAGCTGGGCCTGTCCTGATAATCCAGACGCTGCGGCAGTACCGCCTCGATCTCAGCCTTATCGCACAAATCCAACACTTTCGGCAAACTGTTTTTGACATTTTCTTTTTTCATATTGGGGAATATCCCCAACCGTAATTTATTCATAAAAGCCTCGCTGTTTCTACTCCTGGGTCTGTGGTTTATCCAAATCACCATGTGATTTGGATACAAGCTCGTCAATCATAGTTTCACTTACCGCATTGTCATCACCCAGTGTCAGATGCAGTAAGTACTCAATATTGCCTTCAGGCCCTTTGATAGGAGAAAAATCCAGTCCGGCAATACCAAAACCTTCTTCTTTAGCAAAAGCTACTACTTTTTTGATAACGTCGGCATGTACCTTAGGGTCGCGTACGACACCTTTTTTTCCGACGTTTTCTTTGCCAGCCTCAAACTGCGGCTTAACAAGCGCAATAACAAAGCCAGTTTGCTTAAGCAGTTTATGTACCGCCGGCAGCACCTTATCCAAAGAAATAAATGCCACGTCGATAGTTGCTGCGTCTACCAGTTCTCCCAAGCTTTCAGCTTCAAGATAGCGCACGTTAGTGCGTTCCATATTTACGACACGCTCATCACTGCGCAGCTTCCAAGCCAGCTGACCATAGCCTACATCAACGGCGTACACTTTAACAGCGCCATTCTGCAGGGCACAGTCGGAAAATCCGCCTGTGGAAGCGCCGATATCCGCAACTGTTTTACCTTCTACGCTGATGGGGAATATCTGCAATGCCTTTTCCAATTTCAGCCCACCGCGGCTCACATATTTAAGTTTTTCGCCCAGCAGGCGTATCGCTGCCTCTTCGGGAACCTGTGTCCCCGGTTTATCTATTTTCTGTTCATTGACCAGCACCTGACCTGCCATAATGGCAGCCTGAGCCCTTGCCCGGCTTTCAAAAAGTCCTCTGGCTGTCAGCAGTGCGTCTAATCGTTCTTTTTTCACTTTGCTTCTCCGGCACCTTTCACCAAAGCAGTAATTTTTTCTTTTATACTTTCTGTATCTAAACCCAGATCCCGGAACAAATATTTTTTGTCACCATGCGGTACAAATTCGTCAGGGAGTCCCAAATTTAAGACCTGCACCTTTTGCATCAGACCGGCTTTATTAAGCAGCTCTAAAACTGCAGAGCCAACACCGCCAGCCAGCACGCCTTCTTCCAGGGTGACCAGTTTTCCATATTTTTCGGCCGCCTGAACGATCAATTCTTCATCAAGAGGTTTGGCAAAACGCAGATTGATCACACCAGCCTGAATACCGTTTGCCGCCAAAGCATCAGCAGTCCGCAAAGCTGTTTGCACCATGCTGCCGATCGCCAGCAGGCAAACATCGGTACCTTCCCGCAAAAGCTCACCTTTACCAATAGGAAGTTCTTTCAGTTCGTCTTCACAGTCAACGCCAATACCGCTGCCGCGCGGATAACGGATCGCGATCGGTCCGTTGAATTGTAATGCCGTGTTCAGCATCTGACGAAGTTCGTTTTCGTCCTTAGGTGCCATAATCGTCATCCTGGGCATCGAACGCAGATAAGCATAATCAAAAACACCATGATGTGTAAAACCGTCGTCACCGACGATACCGGCACGGTCAAGGCACATCGTTACATGCAGATCCTGCATGCAGATATCGTGCAGCACCGAATCATACGCTCTTTGTAAAAATGTAGAATACACCGCAACAACGGGCTTCATTCCAGCAGCCGCCATACCGGCAGCCGCAGTAACAGCATGCTGCTCAGCGATACCTACGTCCAAAAGCGCTGCGGATAGCATTCGGCAAATTTGTTAAGACCGGTGCCGTCAGGCATAGCCGCGGTGATAGCAACAATATCTGCATCTTGTTCAGCTAGTTCGACCAAAGTTTTACCAAACATTTCCGTGTAAGCGATCGGAGCCTGCGGATCGGTGATTTTTTTACCTGTTGCAATCTCAAACGGACCCGTGCCATGAAATTTATTCGGACTTTTTTCTGCAGGTTCATAGCCTTTACCTTTTTTAGTGATCACATGTACTAAAACAGGACCATCGACATGCTTTGCCGCTTCCAAAACCTCCAGCAGCTTATTCAAATCATGGCCGTCAATCGGGCCAAGATATTTAAAGCCCAACTCTTCAAAAACAGAGCTTGGTACCATCAGGTACTTTACACTGCCTTTAACACGTTCGATAGCATTTAAAACATCAGTGCCGAAGTCCAGGCTTTTCAGCCAGCCTTCAACATCGTGTTTGATTTTGTTATAGGTTTCACCTGTGCGCAGATCGCACAAATACTGTGACATCGCGCCGACATTTTTAGAAATAGACATTTCGTTGTCGTTTAAAATAACGATCATTTTTTTATGCAGATCGCCGGCATTATTCAAAGCTTCAAAAGACATACCGCCAGTCATCGAACCATCACCGATAACGGCAATAACATTATTATCTTCACCTTTAAGATCACGTGCTACAGCCATCCCCAAAGCAGCTGAGATGGATGTGCTGGAATGTCCTGTACCAAAAACATCGTGCTCGCTTTCTTTACGCTTCGGGAATCCTGACAGTCCTTTATATTGCCGCAGCGTCGGAAACTGGTCCTTACGCTCCGTCAGTATTTTATGGATATATGACTGATGGCCTACGTCCCAGATAATTTTATCCTTCGGTGTCGTAAATACTTTATGCAAAGCCAAAGTCAGTTCTACCACACCTAAATTAGGAGCTAAATGGCCGCCGTTTTTAGAAACGACATCAATGATCAGCTGCCTGATCTCGCCTGCTAAAAGCTTCATTTCATCCAGAGTCAGCATTTTCAGATCTGCGGGAGAATTTATTTTTTGCAATAATTGCTCATTTTGCATTCAGCAATCCGCCTTTCTTCTCAATAACAAATAACTTAGCTTTTACGCCCGCACATCATTTTTGTAATCTCACGCAGAGCTTCGGCATTTTCTCCAAACATTTCCAGACAGCCCAGAGCCTCGTCAACAGTTTTCTGAGCCAGCGCTTTGGCGCCTTCCAGAGTATATAAGGTCACATAAGTGGACTTATGCTTTTTCTCATCACTATGCGCTGCCTTGCCCATCTGAGCAGCATCACCCTCGACATCAAGGATATCGTCTGTGATCTGGAAAGCAAGCCCCAGAAGATCGGCAAATTTTGTCAAAGCCAGCAGCTCATCACTGGCAGCACCAGACAATCGCGCACCACTGCGAACTGCCGCAATGAAAAGTGCTCCTGTTTTGCCTGCATGCAGCTTACGCAGTTCTTCTTCACTGATCTGCCTGCCTTCGGAATCAAGATCAATGACCTGACCGCCGACCATACCGAAGTTTCCGGCACACATTGCCACTTCGCGCACAGTTTCGATCAAAGCTTCCGCTGATACGTTTTTTTGTTCCAGCATCACTTCAAAGGCAAGGGTCAGTAAAGCGTCACCAGCCAAAAGCGCCAGCGCTTCCCCAAAAACCTTGTGGTTGGTCAAACGGCCGCGACGATATTCATCATCATCCATACAAGGCAGATCATCATGGATCAGCGAATAGGTGTGGATCATTTCTAAACCACAGGCTACCGGCAGAAAATTATAACCGCTGACACCCAAAGCATCGGCTGTTGCCATTAAAATTATGGGACGGATACGCTTGCCACCTGCCAGCAGGCTGTAAGCCATTGCTTCATCGACACGCGAGATGCCCTTTTTTTCCAAACGTTTTTCCAGAAAAGTATTGACCAGCTTCTGCCTGTCTTCGTAATACTTATTAAAATCCATGTCAATCCTCCAGCTCTGTGAATGTTTCCAGTTCATATTCGTTATCGTCGTCAGCAGCAACGACGATTTTTTCTACTTCCTGCTGCACCGTATTGAGTTTAGTCATGCATACCTTACTCAAAGCAACGCCCTGCTGAAACGCTGCCAGCGCTTCTTCCAGCGGCAGTTCTCCACTTTCCAGCAGCTGTACCTGCTGTTCCAGCTCGGCCAACGCTTCTTCAAACTTTATGTTTTTGGCGATTTTTTTCATCGTCATTGTTTTTCACGCCTTTCTACCTGCTGCACAACCGATATCACATCACCGTCAGCAACCTGAGTCCTGAGTTCTTCTCCCCAGCGCACATCTGCGATACTGCGCAAAGCCCTGCCTGAGTCTGTCTTGGTTATCGAATAACCTCTGGCAAGTACCGTCAGCGGTGATAAAGCATCAAGCCGCGCTGCCAGCAGTCCAAACTTGTGCTGCCGTTTCTGCAGAATACTTTCCATCCTGCCCTGCAGCTGCCGCATCGCCATATCCGTACGCTGCTGCAATGGCTCCAGCCAGCGTTCCGGCTTGGCTAAAGCCCATGATCCCTGAAGACGCTGCAGCTTATGCTGCGCCTGTTCCAGTTGATGCACAAGCACCCGCTCGCCGCGTGCTGTCAGTTCCTCAACATAGCGCAGATACGAATCAGCATCTGCAACAACCAGCTCTGCAGCCTGTGAAGGCGTAGCTGCCCTGCGGTCAGCAGCAAAATCTGACAATGTAAAATCAGTTTCGTGCCCTACTGCTGAAACTACTGGTATTTCAGACGCAGCAATAGCACGCACAACAGGCTCTTCATTAAAAGCCCACAATTCTTCTATGGAACCGCCGCCGCGTCCCACGATCAGGACGTCAGCCAAACGGTGTTTATTCATAAACCGGATCGCCCTGACAATTTCAGCAGCAGAACCATCTCCCTGCACCTTGACAGGAAACAGCAACAGCTTGATGCCGCGATTGCGCCGCCGCGCGACAGTAATCATATCACGTACAGCAGCACCGGAAGGCGATGTTATCATTCCAACTGTTTTAGGGTTCAGCGGCAGTTCACGTTTACGTTCACTGTCAAACAACCCCTCCTCAGTAAGTTTTTTCTTTAATTCTTCATAAGCCAGCATCAGATCTCCAGCACCTAACGGCAGCAGCAGGTCTGTATAAAGCTGATAAACGCCATCGCGCTCGTACACTCCGACACGCCCGATAGCAACAACAGTATCACCGTTTTGCGGTTCAAATCGCAGACTGCGCGCCTGATTGCGAAACATAACTGCTTTCAGTACGCCGCCGGCATCTTTCAAGGTAAAATAACAATGCCCTGAAGAATAACGTTTAAAATTAGAGATTTCACCCTGGATCTGGATATTAGTAAAAGTACGATCGCCCTCCAGCAGGCTTTTGATCATCAAATTCAATTCACTTACGGAATAAATTACTTCATTCATAACTGCTTTCTCCCTGCCTGAACGCATAAGCAGCGCAGCCGGCAGCATTATCGGGGCTAAACCGGCTTTCGGGTATCCAGACCCTAATCCTGCGTTTAGCAAGCTTTTCTATCATATGACGGCGGATATAAGCATTAGAAACCACACCGCCTACCAGCAAAACATCAAAAATTTCTTTCTGCGCTGCCACGTTACGGATCATCCTGACAAAGGTTTCTGCCATGGCATATTGCACACCTGCCGCCAAAGCTGCAGGATCAGCGCCAGCCTCGATTTTACGCAAAGCAGCAGTAGCAGGCCCGGATAAACTGACGTCACCCTGACGTACTGCTACCGGCAATTCGATGCAATCGGCCGCAGTTGCCGCCAGTTGTTCTAAAGCGGCTCCTGCCGGAAACTGCAGTCCCAACGCAACACCTACTCTATCAACAAACTGACCGGCATGCAGATCTTTGCTGCCGCCTGCCTGTGTCAGTGCATAAGTGCTGTCAGTTTGTTTTTCCGCTAATAATAAGTCAGTAGTACCGCCGGAAGCATGTAAAAGCAGAAAACGGTCGGCATCAGGCCCCTGCGCTGACCACAATCCGGCTTCCAAATGATTTTCCTGATGGCTGATCTGCCATAACGGAATTTCGTTTACAGCCGCTAAAGAGCGCGCCAGGCCCAACCCAACCAAAAATGCTGGCATATACGAATCTTCCAAGGGCCGTGGACGGGCAGAAACACCGATACCGATGACTTTCAGCGGCTTTTTTAAAACCTCTTCCAGCAAAATCGGCAGGTTACGCGTATGCTGAAACACCATCTCCGACTGCTGCAGACCTCTGCAGCCCGGTTTCACTTGTAAAATCCTGCGGGCCTCACCTACCAGTCCGCCTTCTCTGCCGATCAGTGCGACCGACGTTGTATAGCAGCTGGTATCAATGCCCAGATAGACCTCATTTTTAGACATCACTGCGAACCATTTTACCTAGAACTCCGTTGATAAACCGCGGAGTATCATCTGTTCCATAAATTTTCGCTATTTCCACAGCTTCGTTGATTGCCACATTAGGCACCAGCTTTTCTGCTGCAAAAAACATTTCATAAACGGCGACCCGCAAAATATTACGGTCGACAGCCGGCATACGCTCCAAGGTCCAGTCAATAGCATACTCACTGATCCTGGCATCTATCGCTTCACTATTAGCCAAAACACCATTTAAAACATCTTGTGCATACTCTTTGGCTTTTTCAGCACTTTTATCAGACCGTTCTTCAACAGCAGCATTCAACGCTGCCTCACAGTCGACCTGAGCAAAATCTATCTGAAACAAACTTTGTAAAACCAATTCCCTTGCAATCCTGCGAATCATATTAGCCCTCTCTTGTCTGAAATTTATTTATGATAGCCTGGCGGCAGCAGTCTGTCCAGCCATTCCATCAGGTCTTCTTTTTTGTCCAGCTTATTGCCGAGGAAGAACCCGGCAGTAATACATATGAGCAGAAAAATCGTCTGCAGAAAGCCTAAGATCAAAAACATTACGCCGATAAACAGACCAAATATAGACCCCAGCAGCCGGCCACGGTAATTCTTCCAAAGATCACTGAAAATTTCGTTAAGCATGCCGTCTACCTCCTCAGCCTTTCGCTTTGATCTGCTTGAAGAACAGATCTATGTCCTTGATCTCCATACCCAAGACCTTTTTGATCGTATCACGTACATTATATTTAATTTCATCTGTAGTTTCAGGAATATTTATACCAGGCTCTATCGACGCATTGATGCGAATGCTGATATGTTCTTCGCCCATTTTTGCCTCGACCTTAACGCCATAAACACCATAAACCTCTTTAGCGATCTCCGCTACATAATCTTCAATAGCGCTTTTACCGACAGATACTTTACCGGAATCGGCACTGCTGATCGTCAGCGAAGTCATTCCAGTCGCGCCAATACCTGCAATAAGCAGGCGGATACTTACCAGCAGAATGATGATCCCGCCCACCGCATACTCCCAGTTGCCGGGAATAGTAGCAAAGAAAGCAGTGATAGCAGTCTGGCCGATAACGCCCAAGCTGCAAAGCACTACCAAAACGGCCACTACTGCCATCAAAAAAGTGTATAAAGTTAAAATTATTCTATCAGGTATTCCCAAAATAACTCACTCCTCACCAAAGAAATTTTCATGGGCGGCGTCCATTTTTTCCAGGCTCTCTTCCAATTCGCTCTTGGGTCGGCGCGCCACGCCCTGTATATGCACATCGACGAATTTGACTTCATAACCGGTCATGTTCTCGATTGCTTCTTTAACCTTTTCCTGTATTTCCAAAGCTATTTCAGGGATACATGAACCATATTCAACATTAACATAAACTGCGGCTGTCACAACATGCCCATCGACGGTGATCCGTACACCCTTGGCAAAACTTTTCTTACCTAAAAATTCATTCAGGCCTTCGGCAAAACTGCCGCTCATACCAATAACACCGTTGACTTCCTGCGCAGCCAGTCCTGCAACGATACTGATTACTTCGTCGGCAACTTTCACATCACCGATTTCGTCAGGCAGCTGTTCTTCTTTCTCAGCTGCATCGTCTGCATTCACAAACTCCCCTGTACCGGTTTCCAATTCTTTATCTTCAGAATCTGATTTCAACTACCATGCCACCTCCTGTCTGTGCGGCAACAGAATATACTTACCCTATTTTGCTTTTAATTATACCATAACTACTGCGTGAATACTATGTATAAATGCATAAAAAAACAGCGGCGAAAGTAAATTCACCGCTGTTTAAACAGTCGCTTTTAATTATGCACGTTCGATATATTCGCCAGTTCTGGTATCGATGCGAAGAACATCGCCTTCGTTGATGAACAGAGGAACTTTTACAACATAACCGGTATCCATTTTAGCCGGTTTGCTGCCGCCGGTAGCGGTATCGCCGCGGATGCCGGGATCGGTTTCAACTACGGTCAGTTCAACAGTATTCGGCAGGTCAACACCGAGAATACGACCTTCGTAAACCATGATTTTAACATCCATATTTTCTTTCAGGAAGTTCAAAGCATTACCCAACTGCTCTTTTGTCAATTCGGTCTGCTCATAGTTTTCGTTATCCATAAAAACATATTGTCCGTCAGATTCATATAAATATTGCATTTCACGACGGTCAACACGTGCTTTCGGCAGACGTTCGCCTGCATTAAAGGTACGTTCAACAACAGAACCAGTACACATGTTACGCATTTTAGCGCGGACAAAAGCTGCACCCTTACCAGGCTTTACATGCTGGAACTCAACGACTTGCCAGGCATCGCCGTCAATAGTAACAGTCACATTAGTTTTAAATTCGTTAGTAGAAATCATAAATAGTCCTCCTATATAAAAAATTAAACAATTTCCATCAGCTGTTTTTTAACCCCGGTCAGCACTTTTGCGCCTTCGTCGGTCAACACAACCGTGTCTTCTATACGTACACCGCCCTTGCCGGGGATGTAAATACCAGGTTCAACAGTAAATGTCATACCGGGCTGCAAAATTACATTCTGACCGCGTTTGTTGATATTCGGCATTTCATGGATCTCAAGACCGATACCATGTCCCAGCCCATGCACATAGTTTTCGCCATACCCCCGGGAAGTTATATAATCCCTGACAACAGCGTCCAGCTCTGCACCGGTAATACCGGGTTTAGCATTTTTCAAACCGCGCCACTGGGCTTCTTCAACAATGGTATAAATTTCTTTATGCCATGAGTTGGCCATCCCCAAGACAACGGTACGGGTCATATCAGAATGATAGCCGTCATAAACGGCACCGAAATCAAAAGTAATAAAGTCGCCGATCTCCACTTCTTTATCGGAAGCGATACCATGCGGCAGCGCAGAACGTTCACCCGAAGCTACGATAGTTTCAAAAGCGAGTTTTTCTGCTCCCAGGCTGCGCATATAGTATTCCAGGCGGCCAGCCAGAGTTTTTTCAGTCATGCCGGGCTGTAATTCATCCAGCAACCGCAAATACGCCTCGTCGGCAATTTTTACAGCGCGCCACATCAATTCCAGCTCGCGTTTATCTTTGACCATACGGATATATTTCAGGTCAATGACCTTCAGTTCTTTGCCGCATAGAAGCTCCTGCAAAGTATTGAAGTCATTATAAGTGAAATAATCGCCGTCAAAACCAACTGTTTTAGCATCCTGCGCCAATTCGGCAACTGTATGCCAGATGTTTTCCGCATATTCGACGATATGGCAGCATTTGGCTTCTGCCCTTGCTTGATACAAGTATCTGCCATCAGTGACAAGGACAGCCCGACGGTCATCGGCATAAAGAATGCTCGAATCACCTCTGAAGCCGGTCAAATAGCGAATTGTATTAACGTCTTTAATAACGACGCAATCCAAATGTTCTTTTTCCAGAAAATCAAAGATTTTACCGATACGCGGCATAAATCCTTACCTCACTTTTTTTATAAAATAATACGATACCCAAATATTTTATCACACTTTTGACAATTTGCCTACAAAGCTTCATTAAAACTTTCAAGAATTTCTACTGAAAACGGCATATTTTCAACAATTTCTAAAACATCATTATAGGTATCAGGCGTACCACGCAAAAGAATGATGCCTTCCTGATGATCAATCGTGCTGACTAAGGCCAGATGCTCATAGCCCTCCATGATCCAGTTTACGTCTGCTATACGCTCAGGCGCCACCTTCGCGTAGATGGTACTTCGGTCTTCTAACATATTACCTTCCTCCGCAGCAGCGAATCAGGCATCAAAGCCCTGTCGCTGACGATAGAAAATTTTTGTTGAGCATGCGGTGCACAGTCGATACTTTCTCCGTCTGCATTACGCATATCCTCTAAAGTTAGCGGGAACAGTTCCCCGTCCGGCATCAGCAGTTCCAATACCTCGCCATTTTTCACATTGTTGCGCTGTTCGATATAAGCGCGTTTAGCGGCAGCATCATATGCAAGCACGATACCGACAAAATCATGTGTCTGTTCATAACTGGAGGTCGTATAGACCTGTCCGTCACTGCCTGGTTTGCCAAAAGCAAACCCTTTTGTATACGGCCGGTGAGAAACTTTTTCCAACTCCTGACGCCATTCATCCGTGACCTGATATTTTTTTGGATCGTTCCAGTAAGCGTCGATCGCTTTACGGTATACGCTGACCACAGTCGCTACATAATGGATACTTTTCATACGCCCTTCGATTTTCAGGCTGCAAATGCCCGCCTCGATCAAATCAGGAATATGATCGATCAGACACAGATCTTTTGAATTCATTACATAAGTACCGCGTTCATCCTCTTCAATATCAAAGCCTTCATCAGGACGGTTCTTTTCGATAAGGCTGTATTCCCAGCGGCAGGCCTGCGCACAGGCACCACGGTTGCCGTCGCGTCCAGTCAGATAACTGCTGAGCAGACAGCGGCCGGAATAAGAGATACACATTGCTCCATGGACAAAGGCTTCCAGCTCAACATCAGTCCTTGCACCGATTTCCCGGATTTCCTCCAGTGACAGCTCGCGTGCCAGTACGACACGTTCAGCTCCCAGTGCCTTCCATGCCTGCACTGCTGCCCAGTTACTTGTATTAGCCTGCGTACTTACATGCAGCGGCATTTCCGGTACAGTCTGACGTGCCACGTTCCAAACACCCAGATCAGAAATAAGCAAAGCGTCAACTCCGGCCTGCTGCAATTCCAGCAGATAGTCCGGCAGTCTGGCCAAATCTTCGTTATGGGCAAAAATATTAACCGTCACATAGATCTTTTTGCCAAGTCCGTGCGCGTAAGCAGCCGCTTCTGCAATTTCTTCAATACTGAAATTATTGGCAAAAGCCCGCAGCCCAAACATCTTACCACCCAAATAAACGGCATCAGCGCCATAACGCAAAGCTATTTTACATTTTTCCATATTTCCTGCCGGCGCCAAAAGCTCCGGCTTATTTTTCATTCTCGTCATATTACTTCCTTATTGTGGTCCATGAATATCTTCGATTGCCTTCAAATGCTCGGCATAAGTTTTCGTAAAACGGTGATGTCCGTCTTTTTCAGCAACAAAGTATAAATACTCCGTTTTTTCAGGATTTAAAACAGCCTTGATCGCACTCATCCCAGGACTGGAAATCGGTCCCGGCGGCAAACCTGGATTTTGATAAGTGTTATAAGGGTTTTGGATCCTGGTATCTGCAATTGTAATTTCTTCTTTTTGAGTCCCCAAAATATACTGAATAGTAGTATCTGACTGAATCGGCATATAAATCTCTAAGCGACGCAGAAAAACTCCGGCAATGCGCGGCTGTTCTTCTTTAAAAACAGCTTCCATCTCTACCAGGGCTGCCATATTTACCAGATCTCTGATCGACATTTTCTGTTTTTCTGCTTCTTCCGGAATATTTTCTTTGTTCATCTGCGTATTGAATTCCTTGACCATCATGGCCAGCATATCTTTTTCATTCATACCGATGTCAAACATATAGGTAGAGGGAAAAATAAATCCTTCCGCCTTATAAATAACATTAGGATCACTGGTTTCCATATAGGGATATGGAGTATAATTACGCGCGGCTTCGATGAACTTTTCAGCAGAACCAAGACCTTCAGCCTCAATTTTTTTCGCAGTTTTAACTACGGTAAAGCCTTCTGGAACCGTAAACCTCACCCGCTGCACCTGTCCCTTTGACAGAACTTCAACGATCTCACTGTTAGACATCCCGGCTGTTATTTCATAACGCCCGGCCTGCAGATCGCGTTCCAATCCACGGAATTTGGCTTCCATTCGAAATGCTTCCGGAGTTTTCACCAATTTCTGCTTATGCAGAAGATTTGCGATATCCGCAGTAGTCATCCCCGGCTCAACCGTAATCAGATACGGGCTTCCAGTCGCCAGATCTTTATTGCTGCCAGTGTAGTTCAATACCCAGTAAGCACCTACTACAACTACCAGAAAGATGCCTAAAAAAAATGGCAGTACCTTCCTCATTTTTCCATTCCCTTCACACCAGAGATAATAAAGCTCAAAAAGTGCCGGACAGTATGTCCGGCACTAGCAGTTGTTATTCTTCGTCCCAGTCTTCCATGAGTTTTTCGTAAGCAGCTTTTACTTCATCAAACTCTTCGTCTGTAGGAGCTAAATAAACTTCTTCGCCGTTTTCATCAAACTCAATACGGGCGATAATCACATTTTCTTCTTCGTCTTCCTCATGTTCATGGCAGTGACAATCTTCATCTTCACATTCGCAGTCTTCCAAATTGATCTGCGCTAAAATAGCGAAATTTTTCTTGCCTACAGGTACTACCATTTCTTCACGAAAATATAATTCGTTGCCTTCATCGTCAGTAATAACTACGATTTGTTCTTCTTCCATAGCTTCCATATTTTCTTTATTTTCTGTTTGGTCCATTACGACACCTCGTTTCTAAATTATATACATTTTATATCATTTACAGTAATGCTGTCAATTTATCATTTTTCACCAAGCTGTGCAGCTAAAAAACCTTTATCCAGATCAAATCCAAGCTTACCGTTATCTTTAACTATGATATTAGTATCAAAGCTGCCGACAGCGGTAGCGATCTTGATATTGGAAAAAGCAAATTTTCCCTGCTGTCTGGTGATCGAACCTTTGATGGAACGGAACGGCAGCATCATGTACTTGCCTTCCTCGATGCGGAAGCTGCCCGCACCTGTGGCACTGCCTGCATCAGCAGTTCCTATCGCCAGCATTTTAAATGACAGCGGACCGTCGACCTGCGTTTCCGTAACTACGGAGCTGTCGAGGTCTATACCCTGTACTTCCAGTTTGAAGTCTTTGGTTTTAGTATCAATCTGACCATTGACATTGACCTGACCAGCATAAACATTACCAATAGCATCACCGATATTAAGCTTTCCGTCTTTATACAGAAACTTGCCGCTGAGCGCAGTAATATAAAGCGGATCGTAGGCCAGCTTATCAAGTCCGAAGGTGCCTTCAGCCTCAGGTTTGTCGATAGTACCCTTGACCTTGCCCAAAGCGGTAACAGCATCCTTCAAGCCCAGGCCCGAACTCAAAGCTTCTATCACAAAGCTCGGCGCATTAACAGTCAAAGCATATGTCTGTTTTGCCTCCGGCTTTTCAGCATAATAAACATTGCCGTCTATGATCACCGTCTGTCCGGCAACCTCCAGATTCAGTCCGGCAAACTTCAAAGCCTCGGTATCAGCCGAAAACCTGCCGCTGCCTTTCGTTACAGGATAATTGATCAAAGAACCTTTCAAACCGTCTATCGTACCGTCGATATTCAAAGTCCATTTATCATCGGCTTTATCAGCCCTGATTTTTACGTCAGGCAGATTACCTTCAGTGATCACCACATCAGCAGCCTGCGGCAAAACATTCAGGATATTCTGCAGCGGCATTTTCTTTACCTCTGCCACAACTGCCGTCGTGCCTGAATCATTTTGGATGTCAGCGATAATATCGCTTTTACCGTCTTTAACACGCAGACCGTATTTGATTTTTGGATATTGTTTAAAATTTCCCTGGAACTGTACTTTATCAAAATCCAGCGGCTTGTTCTCCAGCAGCAGATTCACCTTCGCGTCCTTGATTTCCATCAAACCGCGGAACTGCGTTGCTGCAGCCGCCTTTTTTACAGTCAGCAGCTCATTGTTCTTCTGCTCTTCTTCAACCTGAAAATTGATATAATTGACAATGTTCAAACCGTCTTTTTTATTATAAGACACAAAAAAACTGGGCTTATCGATCACCACATCACCAACAGAAGCTCCGGTACCGCCTTTCAGCAAAGCGTCAAATAAATTGACAGATACCGTAGCCAGAGGTATTTCGGCAATCGTTTTGCCATCCGGCCCTACCCAGACGACATTTTTGAAAATAACATCACCCGACCAGTTAGCCTGAATTTCTTCAGCTTTTAAAGTCCCCTGCAGCGCAGTCTGCTCTGCCAGAAGCTTTTTAGTGAGCTCTTCGGCAGCACGGCCTCCGAACTGGAACAGCAGCACGAAAGCAACCAGAACCAGCGCAACAAAGCCGATAAATATTTTTTTCGCCATACTTTCATTCCGTCCTTTTACTTTGTGGACTATCCAGATAATTTTGCAGAATCACCACAGCCGCCATCATGTCGATAACTTTTTTGCGTTTGCTGCGGCGCAGGTCGGCATCTATCAAAACTTTTTCAGCGGCAACTGTCGAAAGACGCTCGTCCCATAAGACGATTTTAAGCTGCGGGAACCTTTCGCCGATCACTCTGGCAAAATCCTCGCAGCTCTGCGCACGTTCGCCTACACTGCCGTTCATATTCTTAGGATAACCTACCACCATCGTATCTACTTCATATTCAGCGATAAGCTCGCCGATACGCTGCAGATCACGTTCTTCACTGGTACGACGGATTGTTTCCACCCCGTTGGCGATCATCCCCATCAGATCACTGGCGGCTACGCCGATAGTCCGCGTGCCGACATCCAGAGACATACTTCTCATGTAAGCAGCTCTCCCCGTCTTATTTTGTGTTTTTTTCCAAATATTTTACTACCAGTTCTTCAATAAGCTCATAACGTTCAAAACGACGCAGCTTCGTGCGTGCGTCATCATGACTGGTAATATATGTAGGATCGCCGCTGAGCAGATAACCTACGAGCTGGTCAATAGGATTATAGCCTTTTTCTTCCAGCGCTTTGCACACCTCGCTGATTGTTTGCGAGACGTCTTTATTTTCATTGTTGCGCTTGAACATCATTGTTTCCTGCGATACCTGAGTCATCGTTGATCCCTCCTTGATACAAAATTCCCTTGTTGAACAACCGTTTGATATAGATACACTACTATTGTAGCATACCTTGAGACAAAAAAATATAAAATAACTGTGAACTTGTATAAATAAAGGCCGAGAATACTCTCGGCCTTTAAGTTTTTTTACACAATTTATTATTTTACCTGTGTTTCGATAACGCCCCAGGCTGTTTCCAACGCTTCACCTAATTTAGAAGCATCTTTACCGCCTGCCTGTGCCATATCAGGACGTCCGCCGCCGCCGCCGCCGCAGATCCTGGCAACCTCTTTGACAATGTTGCCGGCATGGATACCTTTAGCGACAGCATCTTTCGTAGCCATAGTCAGAATACTGATCTTGCCGTCGGCAAATACTGAAGCCAGCACAACGACGCCGCCGACCTTATCACGCATCTGGTCACCCAGATTACGCAGTGCTTCGATATCATCGACACTGACCTGCTGCACTAAAGCTTTGATACCTTTGATGTCGCGAATCTGACTGTCAACGTCACTGACCTGAGCTTTAGCGATCTTATCGGCCAGCTCGGCAGCTTTTTGCTCAACAGCTTTCAGTTCGCCCTGCAGAGCTGTCAAACGTGCAGGCACATCAGTTACACGGCATTTCAAGCTTGCAGCCAGGCCTTTTACCATAGCTTCCATTTCGTTGACATGAGCCACAGCGCCATGTCCTGTCACAGCTTCGATACGGCGAACGCCAGCACCGGTGCTGGACTCGGAAATTATTTTAAACATACCGATCTGAGCGGTATTAGTCACATGAACTCCGCCGCAGAATTCCATAGAGAAACCCGGTACAGTAACGACACGCACGATATCGCCATATTTTTCGCCAAACAGCGCCATCGCACCACGTTTTTTAGCTTCTTCAATCGGCAGTTCTTCAATGGTCACACCCTTGGCTGCCAAAATCTCTTCATTAACAATAGCTTCGACGCGGCTCAGTTCTTCTTCTGTTACCGGCGAGAAATGCGAAAAGTCGAAACGCAGACGGTCCGGACCTACATAACTGACTGCCTGATTGACATGACCGCCTAAGACAGATTTCAAAGCTGCGTGCAGCAAATGCGTTGCCGTATGATTACGGGCAATATCGCTTTTGCGGCAGCTGTTTACTTCGTAAGTTACCGCATCGCCCACATTGACCGTACCTTCAACTACACGCCCAATCTGGATCGTAGCGCCGTCCGGCAGTTTTTTAGTATTTTCAACTTCAATCACACCTGTAGGAGCAGTGATACGGCCCAAATCACCTAACTGGCCGCCGCCTTCAGCATGAAAGGCAGTAACGTCAAGAATAACGGCAACGTCTTTACCATCTTCTGCATTTTCGATCGGCTGTGCGTCATGCGCAGGGTACAGCATAACGATTTTACCTGTATCTGCAGCTTCATCAACCTTTAAGGAAGCAATATCAATACCGCGGGTATTATAAATAACCGGACGGCCTGCTTTATCATCACGGGCTTCACGCGCCATTTTACGTTGAACCTCCAGCGCCGCGTCAAAACCAGCTTTATCCATCGTCATTCCGTTTTCTTCCAAGATTTCAGCAGTCAGTTCCCACGGAAAGCCAAAGGTATCGTTCAGTTTAAAAGCTGTAGCTCCATCCAGTATCGTAGCGCCTGCCGCCTCTAATTTAGCTATCTCGTCGCTCAGCAGTTCACTGCCCTGACGCAGAGTACGCAGGAAGCTTGTTTCTTCCATTTCGATAACTTTTTGGATATATTCGCGTTTTTCGACCAGGTTTGGATAAACATGACCGTACATTTCAATAACCACATCCACAGCACCGGCCAAAAACATTTTGTCGATGCCGATCAAACGTCCGTGACGTACAGCACGGCGCAGAATGCGACGTAAAACATAACCACGGCCTTCATTGGAAGGCAGGATACCGTCGGCGATCATAAAAGTCATACTGCGGGCATGGTCGGCAATTACCTTCAAAGAAATATCGGTTTTTCTTTCTCTGCCATATTCTACAGCCGCTACTTCAGATGCATATTCAATGATCGGGAAAATCAGATCCGTTTCAAAATTAGACGGTTTGCCCTGCAGCACGGAAGCCAAACGTTCGAGACCGGCACCGGTATCAATATTTTTGTTAGCCAGCGGCGTATAAGTACCATCTTCATTTTGATTATATTGAGTGAATACCAGATTCCAGATTTCCAGGAAACGGTCACAATCGCAGCCTACAGCACAAGTCGGTTTGCCGCAGCCGCGTTCTTCACCCAGATCGACATGAATCTCGGAGCAGGGACCGCAGGGGCCGCTGCCGATCTCCCAAAATTCTCTTCCAACCGTACGATGCGTTCTTCAGGCAATCCAACGACATTATGCCAGATATCAAAAGCTTCATCATCTTCGGTATGGATAGTAATCCACAGCTTATCAGCAGGAATCCCCAACTCTTTGGTAACAAATTCCCAGCTCCAGGGAATGATCTCTTTTTTAAAATAATCGCCGAAAGAGAAATTACCAAGCATTTCAAAATAAGTATGGTGGCGGGCAGTACGGCCGACATTCTCAATATCGCCTGTACGCACGCATTTTTGGCAGGTCGCAATACGAGGAGAAGGCGGTTTCATTTTACCTGTAAAAAAAGGTTTGAAAGGAGCCATACCGGCGCCAATCAAAAGCAGCGTCGGATCATCCTGAGGAATGAGTGACGCGCTGGGCAGGATCAAATGTCCTCTATCTTCGAAGAATTTTAAAAATTTCTCACGAATTTCATTACCAGTCATGTACTTCATAATCGTTTTATCGCTCCTTTAAAGTCGAAACATCATAATAAAAAATTATATAAAAATTAACGGCTAAAGTCAATTAAACTGACAAAGTATACACTATTTTCCTGACACTAAACTTTTCTTTATATAAAAAAGCCGTAAGCAAAAACTTACGGCTCCACGCCAAGTATTTCAGGAGGACACCCAAAACTTTCGGCACTATCAATTATAGATATGTTTTTACACAAAGTCAATATTCTTTTTCATTTTTCTCGTTTAATGTAATTTTCTGTTTTTGGTTATTGTGAAAACAGCCTGGCTATTTTTCCCCGGTAATTCGGATTATTTCCGTTACCCAGCGAGCGCAGTCGTACAAATCACACTCACGCAGGCACTCTTCTGTAGTATGGACCTTGTTCATACCTGTAGCTAGAAGCACGCAGGGCAAACCATAGCCGCAGAGGAAATTGCCGTCACTGCAGCCACCTGTTTTCGTCAGTTCAAAAGGCAGCTGCAGATTATCGGCTGCCTGCTTAGCCAGCAATACCGCCGCATGGTCTTCCGCTACATGAACAGCAGGACAGCCTTCTACCGGATCAACCTCTAAAATACCGCCGCCGGCTTCAACCACTTCTCTGATACACCTGATTGTTTCATTCTTCAGCCGCTCCAGCTTATCAGGGTCCATACAGCGCATATCGATCACGAATTTAGCCTGCTCCGCAACGATGTTTGTTGCAGCACCACCTTCGATCTGGCCTATATTTAATGTAGTTTCTTCATCAAGACGTCCGTAAGCAGGCAGCGCCGTCAAAGCTTTCGCCGCCAGCATAATGGCATTGATACCTTTTTCAGGCTCGATACCTGCATGAGCCGACTTACCTTTGACTGTAAAATAAATATCGAACAGCCGCGGCGCAGAGTTCGTAACGATACCGGGCGCACCACCGATATCCAGGCAATAACCGAGATCAGCCCTGATATCCTTCGGGTCAAGATTGACCACTCCCAAACAACCGATCTCTTCGGCAATCGTAAAACACAACTGGATATCGCCATGCGGGATATTCTGCTCCTGCACGGCCCGCACTGCTTCCAGCACAGCCGCTATACCAACTTTATCATCACCGCCTAAAGTAGTAGTTCCGTCAGAATAAAGGACTCCGTCCCTGAGCACGACCTTCGTTCCCGTTGTCGGCGGCACAGAATCCATATGTGCTTCAAAAAACAGTCCGGCTGCACCCTCTACATTGCCCGGTAAAAATGCCCACACATTGCCTGTTGTCCCGCCGATCTTCCTGCCGGCATCGTCCACCTTTACTTCCAGTCCCATTGCCTGCAGCTTCTGTACCAGCAGATCGGCTTCGGCCTTTTCGTCCTTACTAGGACAGGGCACACTGACCAGTTCTATAAATTCATTTAAAATACGTGTTTCATTAATCATCATTATTACCTCACAATTTACAGGATATTATCTATTATAGCACCGACCTGCTCCGGCAGCTACTTTTATAAATTGCCAAATAAAAAAGAGCAGAGAATCTATCCTTGCTCCTGATCAAGATATTTTTTTATGATATCTGCGGCTTCTTCCGGCATAATATCATTACATAAGTCAGTGTCATTCAAAATCGCCTGCAGGCTTCTGCTCTGCTGATAATCAAAATACTGCCATTTTAAACTGCGGCTGCTCCACATTTCCAAACCTTCTTTTAAATCACCATAACGCAGTAGAAAGAACCATTTATGATCACGGGAAGTTACTTTTTTATAAAACATATTCTCCCTCCGTTCCCCTCTGTCCTTATTATAGCACAAGAGTACCCCCCCACAAGACATACAAGAACTTTTTATCTTCGCCTGACGCAACGTTTTTGCTCAAATGTTTTGATAATCGTCCAGTTCCCAAAAATATCTCCTTTATCTGATAAATAGCTTGGCAAATAACAAAAATGTGGTACAATAATAGCGATAAATCCCGCAGACCGGACCGCTCACTCTTTTCATCCTGGCCGATACTGCAGAAGGAGCAAAAAATGAATCGTAAAGAAAAATTCAAACAGGCTAATCGGGAAGCAAATGCCACCTGGTTAGCCCTTCTTATTGTCATCGTCTTTTGGTGCGTCGCAGGCTTTGGTCTTGCTGACGTTAAGGTAGAATTTTTCCAGACGCCCCTGTGGGTCTGGGCAGGCTGCATCGGCACCTGGCTGTTTGCCATCGTCGTTTCTGTAGTTCTTGCCAATTGCATCTTTAAAGATATGGACTTGGACGACAAGGAGGATGAAATCAATGGGTAATTTCTTCCACCTCTGGCCTGTTCTTTTATTCCTTGCCTTTATGCTTGGCGTCAGCTTTTGGGTGCAGCGAGCTTCCCGCGGCGACCGCCAGCAGAACTTTGCTAAAGATTATTTTATCGGCGGCCGCAGTCTGGGCGGTTTTGTCCTGGCTATGACTACCGTTGCGACCTACAGCTCAGTCAGCACCTTTGTCGGTGGTCCCGGTATGGCCTGGGCCATCGGTTATGGCTGGCTTTATATGGCGATCGTACAAGTCGTAGTAATCTTTCTCGTTTTAGGTATTTTCGGCAAAAAGATCGCTATGGTTTCACGCAAAATTGACGCTGTTACAGTAGTCGATGTTATCCGCAGCCGCTATCAATCCGATTTGCTTGCCAATATTTCCGCGCTGGTGATCGTTGCCTTCTTCTGTGCGACGATGGTCGCCCAGTTCGTGGGAGCTGCCAAGCTCTTTGAAGCTGTTACAGGTTTCTCCTATGTCACTGGACTGACATTATTTGGCCTGATCGTTGTCTTTTATACTACTGTTGGCGGCTTCAAAGGCGTTGCCATTACTGACGCTATCTGTGCCGTCGCTATGATCATCGGCCTTTTTATCCTGTTCTTCTCAATGCTGGAAACAGGAGGCGGTTATGAAAAAATCATGACCCATATCCAAACCAATCATCCCGATATGCTAGAACCGCTTTCCCGCGGCAAAATGCCGATCTCGCTCTATATCAGCCAGTGGCTGCTTGTTGGTGTCTGTACACTGGCACTACCGCAATCAGTAGTCCGCGGTATCAGTTACAAAAACACCAAAGCCCTGCATAACGCTATGATTATCGGCACCGTAGTTATCGGCGCCATGACTCTGATCGCTACCTGGATCGGCGTCCTTTCCAAGGGCGTGCTTACCGATACCCTGCAGGCTTACGGCGGCAGCGTCGATAACATCACCCCGCTTACTATCATTGGCACCATGGACCCCTTCTGGGCCGGCATCACCATCATCGGTCCTATCGCAGCAACTATTTCTACCGTGTCTTCCCTGCTGCTGGCCTCCTCGTCCGCTATCATCAAAGACGTATATATGCACGAATGCTCCAAACGCCATAAAACAGTTTCCAATAATACGATACGTCTGTTCAGCATGGGTGCTACCGTTATCCTTGGCCTTGGAGTTTACTTTATTGCCATTGCCCCACCCAGCGTTATCTGGAAAATAAATATGTTCGCTTTCGGAGGCCTAGAAACAGCATTCTTCTGGGTCCTGATCTTCGGGCTGTTCTGGAAAAAAGCCAACCGCACCGGCGCCGTTTTCGCTATGGCTGGCGGCGTACTTGCCTACTGCACTACTATGGCGCTGCAAATCAAATTCTTTGATCTGCACCAGATAGTTATCGGCATCGGTGCTTCGTTGATTTTCTTCCTTATCGGCAACGCCCTTGGCAAAGAACACGACGAACATATTCTGCGTATTTTCTTTCCCGAAAAGTATAGCGATTAAAAATGTTATAAAAAAGCTTCGCAGCATAAAATTACCCGCTGCGAAGCTTTTTTTGTATTTTATTTATGCAGCTCTGCTGCCTCGTCCCAGTAAGCCTCCGGCTTCCAGCCGTCAGCAAGCAATTTTACCAGCAGCTTGCCGGTATTGGCAGCATCGTCATAAGCAGTATGCCACAAACCGCCTGTATCAACGTTTTGTTCTTCTGTTGCCTTCTTCAGCCCGGTCGTATACGTATCGCCTTTCAGCAGCTTATAAGCTGCCGCCAGATCAAGATAGTCTTCAGGTAAAACAGGATTTTCCAATTTATGCCGTCTGCAGCCTTCCGCCACCACCTTATAATCCTCATCACCCCAGGCCACAAAATAAGTCTGCCCCGGTACATATAAAGCTTTGATCTGTTCAAGCATCTCTCCAAATTCTATTGCTGATTCCATATCCTTTTCAGTGATCATACAAAAATCCATTCCCTCTTTAGCCTGCTTCGGATAAAAATGCGGATGGACAAAATTTTGGATCTTACCTGTGACCGCAAGGGAATTTCCATCTATTTTCACCGCTCCGATCTCAATTATTTCTGAAAAATCCTCGTGGACGTCCCATTCTTTTGGTATATTGAGTAAACTCAAAATCTGCCACAAAAAAGTCCCTGCTCATCAATCTGCCACCATCTTTTCTAAATATTTACATTAATTATAACACCGTCTGCCATTAATGCACTATCTGCTGAATTTTCCGAATTATAAAATTTTGCCTAATTACTTAAACTTTCCCCAAAATAATGCTAAAATATAAAAGTTCATACTTTTATAAACAACAGGAGTGTTATAGATGCAGCAACATCAATTAAAAGGCAGCCTGATGCTGTTTTTCTGCGCCCTGATCTGGGGACTGGCCTTTGTCGCACAAAGCGTCGGGGCCGACCACGTAGGCGCATTTACCTTCAATGGCCTCCGCTCATTGATCGGCGCGGTTTTTCTGATCCCCTGCGTCGCCTTTTTTGACCGGCTTGCAGGCAGACCTTTTTCTATTTGGGGTACTGATAACAAAACAGAACGGCAGGACCTTATTACCGGCGGCATCGTCTGCGGTATCGTGCTGACTATCGCCAGTACTCTGCAGCAGATCGGTATCGGCCATACCACTGTCGGCAAAGCCGGTTTTATTACTACGCTCTATATCGTTATCGTGCCCCTTTTCGGGCTTATTGTACACAAAACCGTTACCAAACTGCAATGGCTCAGCGTTTTTATTGCCGCTGTCGGTATGTATTTTATCTGTATTACCGAAAATTTCAGCGTCAATTACGGCGATATGATCATTTTGGCCTGCGCCTGCTTTTTCGCACTGCATATCATCACTATCGAACGTTTTTCCGTATTGGTAGACGGTGTGCGGATGTCGCTGCTGCAATTTGCCGTCTGCGGTATTTTAAGTCTGCCTGCCATCTTCTTTTATGAAACGCCGTCCTGGGAAGCGCTTGACCAGGCCTGGCTGCCTATCTTATACGCCGGCATCATGTCCTGCGGCATCGCCTATACCCTGCAGATTCTTGGTCAAAAATACGTCAATGTTATTTTAGCTTCCATCATTTTAAGTATGGAATCCGTCTTTTCGGTTTTCTCAGGCTGGCTGCTGCTGGGCGAACAGCTTTCCCTGCGTGAAATAGGAGGCTGCGTACTGGTCTTTGCCGCGATCCTGCTGGCACAGATGCCTCCCAAACAACAATAAAATAAAAACTTGCAGCATAAACAAAACCCGTTTCTATACAAAATATAGAAGCGGGTTTTTATCTTAACCACTGCAAAATATACGCCTGCTGCTTTAACCAACGCTGCCGCATCTGATAATCAGGTAAAACACTGGCTACACGCTGCCAAAAACGGCGGCTGTGATTCATATTGCCAATATGGCTCAGCTCATGCACCACAACATAATCTAAAACTGCCAGCGGATAAAATACCAGCCGCCACGAAAAATTCAAATTTCCCTTTATACTGCACGAACCCCAGCGTTTCGCCGCTGAAGACAGCTTCACACTCTGATAAACAACACCCATCAACTCCGCATAATGTGCTGTCCGTTCCTGCAAAACTGCTAAAGCCTGCTGCCGCAGCCATTTTTCCAGTGCCTGCTGCGGTTTGGACTGTGGACACAACAGCACTGTACCGTTTACCTGCACCTGCCCAACCTCCGTCAGACGCAGCGTATATCTGTTATCCAATACAGACAACTGCATCCCATCGGTCAATATCAGCTGCCGCTTCTTCTGCACTGCGGCATAATGCTGCTGTTTCTGCTCTATCCACCCGGTCTTTGCCTGCACAAAATGTTCTATATCGCTCAAACGGGCCTGCAACGGTGCCCGCACCCTGCACTTACCCTCGCTGTCGATCACAATAGCAATCGTCCTGCGTTTACTTCGTATCAACTCATAAGCTACTGTCATTCCTGTCTCCATATCTTTATGCTGTTTTTAAAATTCTGCCTAACCGCACACACGCACGATCATTTCCTTATTTTTCAAACCCGCCAGCCATTCGTGCGGAATACTGTCATAACCATAGTACAAACCTGCCAGACTGCCGGCAACGGCAGCAACTGTATCGGCATCCTCACCCAAATTTACAGCCCACAACAGACATTCGCGGTATGAATTCGTATTGGCCAGACACCACAACGCCGCTTCCAGCGTATCTACAACATAACCGCTGCTCTCGATTTCATCTGCCGGCAATTCATACACACTGCGGTCAATAATACGGCTGTAATAATGCAGCTCACGGTTATCATCTGCATCAGCCACCTGCCGCAGATCATCTACAGCCCTGGTAACACCCCGCACAAGTAAAGTTGCCAGCTTAAAACGCTCCCGGTGCTGAATGATCTCACCGGCAACAACACAATACAAAAAACATCCCAAAGTGCAGCAAATATGCGCATGGGTCAGCGCCGAAACATTACGAATGATTTCATATCGTCCTGCTGCCGGCTGGGCCTGCAAATAAAACTCTACCGGCAAAATCCGCATCAGCGAACCATTACCGCAGTTCCATTCGTTACGCGGTGCGCAGCACTCCAGATGTACTCCGTTCAAATAATTCAGCAGCGCCTGCTTCGTTGTTGCGCCAATATCAAAGGCCACGCCTTCAGGAGTCAGATAGCCATATTCCAGCCACTTGGCAAAACGCCGCAGCAAATCATGATAATCAAGCCGCCAGTCATTTTCGCGCAGGCTTGCTAAAGTGCACAGAGTCAGACTGGTATCGTCCGACCACAGACCCTGCCTCATCTCAAGTACCGGGCTGAACTTCAGACTTTCGCGTGTTTTTCCCTGCGCCGGCTGCCCCAACGCATCGCCCACAGCCAAGCCTAAAACGCCGTTTAAAATATAATCAGTCATATTCTTCCTCGGTCAGCTCAAAACGATATTGCTGCTCCACCTCGGGATACTTTTCACGATCCACCTCGGAAGCAAACATCGCGTAAGGCCGCACATAATAAGCAAAATCATCATACAAAGCCTGATAAACAACGCACTGCTCACCTGTTTCAGTATGCTGTGCCACAACTAACACCTTATAGTCCTTCCCTTTAAAATGCCGATAGACCCTGCCTGCCAAAATCTTACGCATAACAATTACCTCATTCAATATTTAAAATTCATTCTCACAGCTGTTTTTAAAACTCGCGTTCCAGCCCTTCATGCGCCAGCTCCATATTCTCTATCGCATTTTCATTACTTTCGGCGTTAAACCCGGAACACAATGTTTAACAGGCCAAGCGTTAACAAGCTGCCAGCGTGCCATTACTTTTTGGCAATCGTCCAAAAGCTCGATCGTCACATTTTTCCGCTCAAACTCTCCACGCTCAACACTTTTAAACCAATCCGTTAAATACCGCGAAACAGATGTGCCCCATCTCAGTGTTGCGTTACCATACTTTTTTTTGCCCGGCATTTTCACAGGCGTGCCTGCCTGATGATCACCTGCCCGGTATTCTATGGGCTCGTCAGCCATCTCAGGTGCTGAAACTTCTGAAAAATACCCTACTGCTTTACCATCTATCAAAACATTAAAATTATATTTTTAAAAGGATAGCCTGTTGCCATTTGCTCTCACTCCTTTATAATTGCCGCCCGATATTCTCATGCAGCCTGTATCTATATTTTACCCTATTTCAGATTCAAGTTACCAGCGAAATAATTATGAACTTCAAATAAAAAACAGCCTGCAGCAGTTATCATAAGCTACAGACTGTCTAAAGTACAGTTCTTTAATATTTTTATCGACTCAGCTACATAAAATCTAAAATCGTTACCGGCAACAACTGCATCCCGAAGGCTGGTAAAATGACCAGCAGAACATCGGCAACCAGTAAAATCACCGTGCTCCAGAACAACAGCTTACTTAGAATATGTTCATCCCGTTCTTCTTCAGTAAGATTGCGCAGAATAACATTTTCGACGAGAAAGCTGGCAGCGCCATAATAAAGACCTATCACCGCCAAGCTCATAACTGCCGTTCCCAGCTCACCGCTTACTTTGATCCTCATAAATTTCATCCCCTATCTTATGTATGTTTTTTACTTTGCCAACCGTTTTTTTACCTGCTGCATTTTAACTTTCAAATCAGTAAAATTAAAACTGCTGAGCTGCGTCCACAAGTCATTTTTACCCTGAATGGAAACAGTCGTATATTTTAGTACCGGAAAAACACCAAATAATCTGTATGTCGTATCTTCGATATCGATACTCTCAATATCCTTATACAAATATATTCCGGCTCTTGTTAATACCCCGCCAAAAATTTCCAGCCCGTTTTCATAAATATCGACTCTGTAGCTGCCGGCCTGCCAAAAAAATACAGCAGCCGTCCCCACTGCGCAAGTTGCTAAAATCAGCGGCATCATACTTATTCCACCGTCAATGACCGCCATAACAGCCATCAGCAGAAGAAATCCTATCACCCCTGTCGACATCAGCCTGTTCGACTTCACCACATCAAGCAGCCCCCGCAGTCCAGTACTGTTTGCATCCATCCAAACACCTCACCTATAGTTTTGCTTAACAATATAGCATATATTATTTGCAAAGTCACTATCCAGATTAAAAGTTAACAATCAGCTAAATCTAAACAGCCCGGCGCCTATCCTTTGAAAAATAATAAAACATTGCCAGCAATGACTATCTGTGTTATAATCTCACTTGATATTGATGAGCCGATATCTTTTGCTCCGCCTGGAGCACAAAGCACCTGCGTTTTCACGCAGGTGCTTTTGACTTTTATGCTTCAGCATATCCGCAACTTTGACAGCAATGCCGTAATAAATAATAAAAAACAAACCCTATAACTTCTGACGAAGTTATAGGGTTACTTTTCAATCTGGTGGAACTAACTGGACTCGAACCAGTGACCCCCTCGATGTCAACGAGGTACTCTAACCAACTGAGCTATAGTTCCGCAACGATGTTATTTTAGCGCAGAATCACCTTTTTGTCAAGCTGTGACAGCGTAAAAATCAATGTCCCCAGGCTGTCCGGCAGTTTATTCCCGTATCGTAACTTTAGTACCGACCTCGACATATGGCAGAAGCTCCAGCAGCTCGCCGTTACGCATCCGCACACAACCTTCAGAAACCATCGTACCAATGGATTCCGGCGCATGTGTACCATGAATACCAATCCCGTCCCAGCCTGTTACCAGAGAAATGAAATTAGGCCCGTAAGCCCCTTTAATCTCACCTTTGCCGTCGCCGAAATCATGCGTCCAGTACGATGCGTCTAAAATCTCGTCCACCTCAAAATTACCTGTCGGCGTAGTCATATCGCCGGCACGCTGCTTTTGACCCTGTTTTGCCCCAACAGCAACGCCCCATTGCTTAATTACTTCGTTATCCTTCAGCACATACAGCTTGTAATCACTTTTATCTATCAATATCGTATAAGCAGGCTTAACAGCTTCCGGCTGCTTTTGCTCCTCTTTAGGAGGCTCTGCAGCAGGAGTTTCCGGCTTGACCTCCTGCCCTGGCTGCTCAGCAGTCTGCGCCGACTGCTGCTGAGATGTCTGCTGCGGCACCTGCTGTTCTTTACTCAGCCCGTCTAGATACCATATAGCAGCCGAAACCAGCACACCGATCAAAATTATTACAGCGGCGATCTGTTTCTGCTGACGCTGCCGGCGCCTGACACTTTCTTCCTTAAACTGGTCTTTATAAGATTTGCTCACAGTAACATCTCCTTTGTGTTTTTATGGTATAACCGCCGCCAGTTTTTGTCAATCGCTGCAAAAATATTTACTAGCAGGTGCAGCCGTGTTAAAATATAAACAACTATTAACCTTTGATGACGGAGGCCCATATGGAAAACCTGACTGTAAACTTTCAGCTGCCTGCCGCTGCAGTTTTTGTCCCGCTACTGCTGGACGACGGACACGGCGATTATAACCGCAGCTACGAACAATACGAAAACAACGACATAGATTATGCAGATTATTCGACCGACCACCGCGATAACAACTATCGTAACTTTGAAAAGAAAAAACGTAAAAAGACACAAAAAGAAATCGTCGCCGATATTTTAAAACGCTGGGATTAAGCACAACAAAACCACTCAACTATAAAAGCTGAGTGGTTTTTATATTGCCAGCTTAACCTGTTCCCTGCTTTATAATGGCATGCAAAAGCAGTTTGCAATTTCTTCCCGCTGCTTTCACAAGCCTGCATCCCTCACTTATACATTGCTAATATTCCCCTATAACAATGCAAAGTTATCAAAACGTCCATCTGGCACCGATGTTCCACTGCCAGTCTTTAGTAAAATCACTGCCTGAGCTGCGTTCCACATCCAGATAAACATGACTGTTTTTACCTGCGGCAAAAGCGGCGCCAACACCATATTCAAACCAGGTATCGTTAAAGGTATCGCCAACCTTAACTCTATCCCTGCCGTCATACATCGTTACATCATAACCGCCGCCGAACTCATGCAGCAGATTGGCCTTAGCATAAACGACGCCTTTGCTGCCGACCTCTTTGCCGATATTGAATCCGATACGTCCGACAGCGCTTTTGATCCCGCTCTGGCTGACTTCGATACCATTACTGGTAGTATAACTGTCACCTCCCAGATAACCTAAAGTAAACTGGGCCTGCGGCTCGATATACCAGCCGTTGTGCAAGACATTTTTCCGGCCGTATTCAGCACTCAGCGATACGCCGGTATTGTTAAAATCACCGGTGATCTTATTATTTTTCGTATCGTACACCTTAAAATCATTCTCCAGATTACTGACTTTAAACACCACATCCAAATAATGCCCTTTACTGCCGATTTCCGTATTATAGAAACTGATCGCCTTGCTGCTGTTGTCGCCGCTGCCACGATTGTAGCTGCTGTCGCCGTCAACATAGCTTACCGCCGCCCCCTGATAACGTATCTTGTCGTCAGTATTTTTAGTTATGGTATCGTAACCCAGCTCGTAAGAAGTATACTTGTTTTCAAAATCAAATTTTCCGTCACGGCCGATTTTTGTTCCCCGCAGCCGGAACCAGGCCCCCTGGGCTTCTTCGCCATTATGCCGCAGCTCACCCATACGCTGCAGCAGCTTGTCGTTTTCTGTCCGCCACGTGTGATAGTTCAGCGCATTGGCTGCAAGGATCGTATCCGTACTGGTAGTAGGCTGATCAATATTCGTTACCTGCTTCAAATACCAGTCCTTAGTATAATTACCACTCGTATCGGCAGTATCCTGATGATCTAGCTCATAACGCTTCCAGTACAGCGTCCCCTCACCATCTACAGCGGCAAAACTGCCGTTATGGTTATTGACAGTCGCCAGCACCGTACCGACGCCTTCTTCCCCACAGGCGTATAACCATTGACCTCGTACAAATCAATATACTGCGTCCCGGTCAACGTATCGGTAACATACAGCTTGTCGCTGTTCAACGAATTCTGACTGGCATCGATATCCATTTTGATAACGCCGTTCTCACCGCTGAGATTATCTACCGTCAAAGTGCTGAAAGTATTACTGTCATGAGTCATATCCACTATCGAATTATCGTTATGCAAATGCGTCAGGTTAGAATCACCAGTCACCTTCCAATAGGAAGCCTCCTCCAGCGAAATATTAGTTTCAGCTGTACTGGCAGTGCTTACCCAGCCCTCGATAAACGATCCGCTATTAGCAGTAAGATCAACTATGCCGCCACTGTTATTAAGGATATTGCCGTAAATATTATATTTGCCCGCATTACCCACCACGCTGCCGTTATTATAAGTATAAATAGCATAACTCGCAGTACCGCCCTCAGTCGCACTGATAACAGCTCCATTTAATACAGCCTCGCTGCCAGTGCCTTGCGCCAACACACCTGCTGCCCATTGGCTTCCATCATCCGCACTGACGTTAATAACAAGATCCTTAGCTGCCTCAAACTTCCCTTTATTAAATACAAATACTCCCAACGCCACGCCATCCCTGCTGTTAGCAATGATAGAAGCATTTTCCCCCAAAGTAACCTTAGCGTCGTTAAAACCAACCTCGACTCCTCTGGTATCCTTTCCGCCTGTAACAAATAACCTCAACCCATCACCAACAGAAATAGTAGCTCCGTCATAAGAATCGATACCATAAGTCCAGCCAGTTCCCGCATTGATAACATTCAACTCTAAATTATCGCCAACTTCAATAATACCTGAATCCATTGTCGCATTATCACCGGCATACATACCCTTCATCACATTAGGCTGATTATTGGAATCCAGACCGCTGACATTACCGGAAACAGTGATTTTAGAATCATCACCGATTTTTACAACTCCGGAAGCATATGTCTTAATACCATAAACATCCAGATTATGTACCGTTCCTGAAGTATCAATAAAATCCATCTCGATCTGCTTCAGGTCAATCGTGCTGTTATAGCCAAAAATACCAATAGAATCGTAGCCACTGTTTGTAGAGTTGGCAAAACCATTAATATCCAGCTTGATAGCACCGCTATTATAAATAAAATCATTACCACTGGCATAAATGCCCTTCGTAACATGGCTAATGCTACTGGAGTCGATAGACGCTATTCCCCCAAGCGCCTCCAACTCACTTACTGTCGAAAATGGCTGATCGACACCTTCAGCAGCCCACACCACATTATTTAATGACATTGCTAAAACGCTTGCCAAGACTGCTTTTTTAATTACATCTTTTTTCCTTTTCATAGTTTAACCCTCTCCTTTACAATTGCTCTTGGTTTTTCATTCGCTTATGCAAATCAACTAAAACCATAGATACTTCGCTTATAGTATAATAAATTAACTGCTTTAACAAGTTATTCTCATCAGTTTATCACTTCATTTCTGAATTATCACAGCAATTTTTCTGTGATACAGATGCTTTATCCGTTCTTTACCTTTAATGCTTTTCGTTTTTAACAAAATTATTACCACTAAAAGATTGTAAATATAACTGTTAAGTTATAATAAGTTACGCATAATAAAATAATTAAAAAAAGCACAGACCAATATAGTCTGTGCTTTTATAATCTTCTCAAATCTAAATACTGCAATAAAGAAACGATATCTTTATCAAAAAAAATCAATCAAAATTCAAACCTTACTCCTGCATTTACCTGCCATTTCTTTTGGATATCGGCGCCAAAGCTCCGTTCGATATCGCCGTATAAATGACTGCTGTTGCCCAGCTTGATATTACCACCCAAACCAAGCTCAAACCAGGTATCGCCATAATCCTGCGATTCACTCAATGTTTCACCATTGCCCGCCAGCATCCTGACATCACGGTTACCGCCAAACTCATGCAGCATATTAACTTTCAGATATACATCGTTGCCCGACGCATCTTTTTTGCCTGCTACTACGCCCAAACGTCCAATGCAGCTGTTTACACCGCCCATATAAACATTATTGCCACGATCAGTCGTGTAGCTGCTGCTGCCTAAACGCCCTATGATAAGCTGGGCCTGCGGTTCGATAAAAGTCCCCTGTGCTTTATTCAGCTCTATGGTTTTTCCGTATTCCACACTCAGGCTATACGCACGGCTCTTTGCCTTGGCCTTATCCGGATAATCGCCATAGGACCTGATGTCCGTATCAAACTGGCCGAAGCGAGCCACTACATCTGTATAGCTGCTGTTATCGCCATGCCAGGTTCCATAAATACTGCCTGCAAAAAGTTTGTCTTTACCGCTGCCATAACTGTAACTCGTATGCCCGCTGCCATTTTCAACTGCAAAGCCATAAATGCTTTTGGCATTGGCTGCCTTATCATAACCAAGCTGATACATATTAAAGCTGCCGTCAAAATTACCGCTACCAAATTTCCCACCGCTGTATCGTGCCCAGATACCGTCATCGTCACTTTCATTAGTATGGAACCGCAGCTCACCAAAACGTTTCCGCAGGCTGTCGTTAGTATTGCGCCACAAGGCATAACTGCTATCAACCGCATCCAGCAAAACCTGCGAGTCATTATTCACTGCTTTAGCTATTTTCGTTAAATACCATTGATCTTTGGTTCCCTGCGAGCCATCTGTCAACGTAACATTTTCACCATTTTCAAGTGTCGGTGTCACATCCCACAAGCCGCCGGCATTAAGGTTTTTGCCTACAAAATTTACATTTTGGCTGGCATCAGTTATTAAAAGTAAATTCTTAGCACCGGTAACCATATGCCCATTAATCAAACTGGCATCTTTGACCTGTATATAAGTAGTTCCAGCTGCTGCGTTAGTGATATTCACCTTATCGCCGGTTTCAGCTGCAAGGTCGGTATCCATTATAAAGTTACCGCCGGTGCCGCTGTAATCAGTAATAGCTAATTCTGTTGCAGCTGTATCGTCAAAAGTCATATCTACTGTCGCGCCATTGTTTACCATAAGACTAGCAACTGAATTGCCGAAATCAAATTTTGATACTCGCCAAAGCGCACTATTATCCAAGTTCACGACAACATTGCCACTATTTTGCGAAAAAATAAAACCTTCTAAAACAGAATCTGCTCTATCTAAAGTCAGGTTCAGATTACCATTGTCTACAGTAATGCCGCCTTTTATGACCACCTGCTTGCCGCCGGACTGATTGATATTGATCATACCATTATCTTTTATACCAATGGCCTTATTATGCTCATAAGTATCCTTGGTATTATCCTTATTGATAAAAACATCATTTTCAAAGTTTACATTTGCACCATCTTTTGCAACAACTGCATTGCCTGCAGTTCCTGTTGCAAAAGATATATCTGCCACACCTTTTATCTCAGCCGATGAACCTGCCCGCTGAACCCACAACCCACCTTTGGAATTTGTACCTGACACATTTATTTTCAATGAATCCTCCATTTCAATTTTTCCGCCCGAAGAAACCATAATACCGATATTAGACCCGGTATCGCCGCTCACTTTGACAGACAAAGCCCCTTCAAACAAGGCACTGCTGTTTTGCTGGATCAGTATCCCATTATTCCCAGTCTGCATATTTCCGCCAACTGTTTCGATAGATACTCTATCCTTAGCATGGAACAGACTATTATTTCCAGTCGTATATATTCCAAAAACCTTATTATGAGTTGCGCTGGCATAAATATCCACCGCATGGTCAAAATTCACAACGCCGGCAGCTACACAGGTTATTGCAGCATGAGTAGCATTTGCATCTAAGTCCGTACTCGTACAGGTCAGTTTAGTATAGTTATTTTTAAAATTTATCGTACTGCCAGTATTAGCTCCGTTAGCCAATATCCCCTCTACCTTATCTCCATCTGCTACAGATCCTGAAAAAATTATATCGTTACCAGTAAAATCTAAGGTAGCACCCACATAAGCGTAGGCAATAGCATTGCCTTGGCTAGATGGTTTACCGCTGCCAAGTATATTCAGGGTTCCCTGCGCATTGATTGTAACATTTTTGTTTTGATCAATAGTAATAGCCGGCTGCTTATCCATATTCTGATTGATCGTATGATTGTCAGTAAAATTTAACGTGGTACCATCAGCTACATCCTGTCCATCCACTATAGCGGCCTCTGCCATCGGGAGCACGGATGTCCCCCCCCAGATATACACACGACATTGTCAGCAACGATATCATTACCTTTTGCTTAAAACTTTCTTATTCATCTTCTTTCACTTCTCTTTCATCTCTTTTCTTTAGGATTAGGCCTTTGTTTATAACAGGAATAACTGCAGTAATACTGCCGTTTTCTTCCTACCAAAGCAGTATAGACATGATATGTTTTATTGCAGCCAAATTCACGGCCGCAGATCGGGCAGGTAACAGTTAATCCTCTAAATACTGTTTTATTATCTTTGTATGCAGCATCTTCATAAATCTCGCTATACATCTGAAGCAGCTCCTTTAAAATTACTCGCTGCAGCGTACGAGCTTATATCTTTTGACTTTTTCTTTCTTTTTACCCCACTCATCGTAATTTTCAGGATCAACGAGTTCATCCAGTGTGCAGTCAAAGATCCTTTTTAACTTTAATAATGCCTTTAAACTCAGCATCACTCTGCCATTTTCGGCGTTGCTTAAATGTGTTTGCGATATACCCAGCTGCTCGGCCAACTTCGTCTGATGTATACGCCGCTTGATCCTTCTGATTTTTATTGCTTCACCAATTTTTAATAAATCCAAGCCTTCCATTTTCCACCTCTTCCACTATATATATTTCTTCTTTTGCAAAAGTTATTTTGCTGTTTTCTGCAATTTTTTCAATTATTTAATATTTTCTTTTATTATACAAATATTACCATATTCGTCCCCCCCCGCAAGACATTTTTGTTCGCTTTTTTAAAAAATTTGTTCAATGGTCTTGCAACTGGTAATTTTCAGGTGTATAATACAAAAACACCGGATAGACTATCTATCCGGTGTTTTTTATAATTTAATTGATTCCCTTTATTGCAATTTTGCTTTTAATGTTTCGATTTCACGGCTTTGCGCTTCTAATTTCATCAATAACAGCTGGATTTTTTCTTCCTGAGCTTTTAAGGAAGTATCGACTTCACGGCGTGTGTAAATAATATCACGTTTTGGTACTTCGCCTTTTTTAGTGCGGTCTAAAGCAAAGTTTACACCAATATTACCCATTTTTTTACCGCCCTGGGTTATACCCATCCCCAGCGAAAACATTACTTCCTGATTTGGTGCATAAAATCCGCCGACGGCCAAAGCGTTTTTGCCATCATATGACCCCATTGCCATCGCCAGTTCACCTTTGTTACCATCCTGGAAGCGTGGGTGCAGACCTGCCATTGCCGCTGATAATGCGCCAACGCTGTCTATTTCTTCTCCAAAACGGCTGATATCGTTACTGAGTCCCTGGATATCCTGTTTTACCTGATATAACTGGCTGCCGTTTACAGCGTCTGTTGAGGTCGCATCGACACGTCCGGGAGCAACATTACTGATCGTTTTGTTATTGGCATTGATACCGTTGCTGTCGATGTAGGTTTCGTTGCCGACCTTATATTCTTTGGCTTCGATGCTGTTTAAGCTTATATCATCTTTTAAAGATACTTTATAATCGTTGTTGCCCAGTTTATCTATCTGGATATTTTCACCGGCACTTAAATCTACACTGCCAACAGTTCCAAGAGTATCCATGACTGATTTTAACTGTTCTTCAGTTGCAGCACGACCAGTTGTTGCAAAATCAGCGCTGTTCAAAGTCGTATTGGTAAGACCTGTTATTTCACCGATTTTATTGCCGTTATCAGTGCTCCCTTCTATAGTGACATTACCAACTTGTACTTTGTCTTCTAAACTTACTTTGTATTTTACAGGATCACCGTCCTGAGCAATATTTTCGACCTTCACACCGCTGTTGCTGTCGCCTTCAACAGTAACTTTATTGGCTGCGATCTGGTCATTGATATCACCAAATTTGACCTCCAGATTATCAACCCTGTTATTCAGGTTAGTGATAGAGGTATTATTACTGATGTCCAGAGTTTCTCCAAGCTTAGCGTTAGGTGCAATAGTTATTTTAGCTCCTTCTGCAGTAGTTTCAACGCTGACATCGATTTTATCTTTGGCTCCGATAAATTTGATATCTGTTTTGTTTTCGCCGCCAAGTCTGATATCTGTTTTAGTACCAATTTCGTTGCTTACAGTAAATCCGCCCTGCAGCTTTGTGATATTTTCGTTGTTAGTTGTTTGGTCTGTATTAAGTTCATCTACCAGATTTTTTACACTTTTAAGCTGCGCTACATTGACTGCGTCGGTATCTTCTGTACCTGCCGCCAAATTGGTGATCTGGCGTGTATTAGCGGCATGGAACTTACCGTTCTCATCTGTATACGCCGCCGAACCTACGCTTATTGCGCCATCACTGCTGCGCCATGCCGAAAGGGAATTATTTTTTTCTTCTAAAGCATTTAAAAAATCCTTATTTTGGCTTAACCATGCATTTTTTTGTTTAGTAGCTTCTAACATACGATTTGACAGATCTGCTTTTTTGGCCAAGGCAGCCTCATAAGCTTTTTGTTTTTCCACATCCGTACTGCCTTTTGTATTGCGCAGGATATCGTCGTTCTTTTGCTTTTCGGTATAAAGGCTGTAATAGTTTTTCATAACATCTGTATATTCGTTATTTTTTTCAGCCCATTTATTATTGAAATGATTTACAACATCAGCTTTACCAATAGATGCGGCAAGCTCCATCTCTGTTGCAGGCTGACCCGCATCAGTCGCTACAAAACCAATTTTCCCAGCAGCCGTATCGGCAACTGCATCAGGGCCAAGCGCAACACCGCCGTTTGCCAAAACCGATGCAGTATCGCCCAGCGCGCTGCCACGCCATGCTACATAAGCCCTGTCACCCAGCGCAACACCATAAGCTTCTGCAGAAGCGCTGTCCCCCACAGCAACGCCGCCTCTGGCAAATGCATTATTGCCAATAGCTGTGCCGCTGTAGGAAGAAAATAATTCCCCAGGCAGATTTTTGTAAAAATCACCGGCAGTTGCGTTATAGCCTATGGCAACGCCGTTAGTACTTTGCGTATTATTACCAACAGAAGTGCCTTTGTTCATTGCATATGCATTAACACCGACAGCAGCTGAGTTACTAGTGGCATAACTGGCAGCGCCCAAACTTGTAGAACTGATAACAGACGTTGCATTATAACCGACCGCAGTACTGTATCCATACGACGCAAATGCACCCATACCCGCTGCCAAAGCGCCATAATTATTTTTATCTAAGGCGTTAGGCCCTGCGCCTTCTCCATTCTCATTATTATTTTGAGACTTTTGGCTGGCCTTCTTATAATCAATAATTCCTTTTTTGGACAAATCTTCAAGGGTAGGTTCTGTACCTACGCCAAAATATTTCATTTTGCTAGAATTATTAATATCTTCTAATGTCGAAATAACAGCATATAATTGAGAGCCATTTACACCATCTGTACTATATGCATTAATGCGTCCAGCACCTACGTTAGTCAATGTTCGTTCCTCACCACTTTTACCAACGGAAACAGTACCAACTGGCGTTGTTCCTGCAAATTGTTTTAACATTCCGTTTATTTGCATAGTAGAAGTGGAAATAGCTGTCGCAGATTCGCTGTTGCTCCCAAGATTTACACTATTGGCAGCAGTAGTACTTACATTATTTCCTAACACAAAAGTATTATTCGTGGATACTTCATTATTGTTGCCAATGACATAAGATTCTGCTCCTGAAAGTGTTGTTTTTCCATAGTTGCCAATACCAAAAACACCAGATTTTTTTGCTGTTTCAGATAATTTATTATAAGAACCAACAGCTAAACCGTATTGTGCATCATTTATTATCCCATGTCCTAAGCCAAGTCCAAACTGTTTTGTTACACGAGAATTGGAGCCTACAGCAACAACATTATTAGCCATTACTGCATTATTCATATAATTACCTAAAATTATATTTTTATCACCACCAGCATTATTACCGGCCTGTGTACCCATAATAATAGAATTGCTCAATACAGTTCCATCTGTACCATCTGCATTTTTACCTGCATTGGAGCCGGCAACAGTTCCCATAATAATATTGCCTGAACCTTTCATCCCAAGACCTGCTCGAGTACCTAATGCGACATTGCTGGATCCATGAATATCCATTAAAGCACTATTCCCCAGTGCCAGATTCCCACCACTTGCATAATAAGGACTTATCACAATGGGAGCATTTACCAAATCCGTTGAATTTCTCAAGGCATTTAGCCCCATAGCAATATTCAAGCTTGTTGTTGTATTATTGTTTGCCCAGCGACCCACAGATATGTTTTCTTCACCTGATATATTTTGGCCTGCTTCTGCTCCTAAAGCAAAATTAAAAAGGCCATTAGAACCCTTACCTGCTAAATATCCTACTGATATAGAAGAATAACCAGCTGCTGTAGAACCAGATCCAATAGCAATTGCACCATTTCCATTCATGGCCCCATTAGAATTATTCCCCATTATCACTTTGGCATCTTCACCTATAGCAATTGCACTTTTAGATGTTTTCTCAACAGATGCCTGCTTGCCTATAGCGATAGAAGATTCTTGGGCAGAAGAACTACCTATCCCAATTGCAATTGAATTATTATCAGAATCTCCTTCAGGAATAGACGCAATAGCACCGGTACTATATACAGACTGCATCAAAGCTAAGGCAATGCAAAGGCTCAATTTTTTATTTATTTTTTTCATGAAAAATCAGCTTCCTTCCAACAATGGAAGTATTTATCTTCAGCCTTTCTGTAAAACTTTCATTATTTCTATGGCTTTAGACAAATCTTCCAGTCTAAAGTTATTTTCTTCGACTATAGTTTTTATTTTTTGGCATTCGTTTTTTTCTGCTTCGTTTTCAGAGAGTGTTTTTTCTTCAAAAAAATATTCTATCGGACATTCAAACAATTCTTTTATTTTTATTAAGTGCAACAAAGTCACACCAACTCTGCCATTTTCGATATTGCTTAAATGTGTTTGCGATATACACAGTTTTTTAGCCAGCACCTTTTGTGATATTTTATTTTCAATGCGCAAAAGCTTTATTCTGTGTCCAATTTTTTGAAGCTCTTTTTCCATTATCAAGCACCTCCGAAAACAAATAGTAACAAACATTTTTGCCGGCAAAATTATTTTCTTGGGTTTGGCCGTTTATTAAAACAAGAATAACTGCAATAATATTGCCTTTTTCTGGCAAGCAAAGCCGTATAAACATGATATGTTTTGTTACAGCTGAATTCACGGCCACAAATAGGGCATTTCATCATTAATGATTCAATGCCTGATCTACGTGATGTCATTTCACTGTCATGGCAGAATTTTGAATTCATAGAATCGCATTCCTTCTTTATTTTATAATTTTTTATGAATAAATTTCACTGCAGTAAAAGGAAAGTAGACTTTCTAGGGTTACTTTAACTCCAAAAAAAATATAAATTTAATCATATAATAAATTTTATATATAATAAATTTCTTATATTATGATATCATGTATATATTCTCAGCGCAATTTTGTTTATATTACAAATGTTTTATTTTTCTTCAAACTAAATTTTATGTTATAGCTAATTATTCAAAAGCAGCTAATATTATGAATTATTTTAAATTTATTAAGCATAATAAAAATGTCGTTTCTCGGAAAATTTTAATAAATATAAAAATCCCGGACATATTACTATCCGGGATTTTTATATTTATATTATGCTGTTAGCGGTCAAAGGAATTTAGGCGGCAAGGTTTCAAAGCCAACCCTGTCTGCCACTTTATCTATGGATTGCAGGCCCGGCAGAACAAACATTTTTGATGTGCCCTGAACAAGCAGTCTGCCGTTTTCATCTTTTAACGTGCCTTCGGCAAGCCCGATCGTCCTCCCCATTCTTATCAGTCTGCCTTCCGCAATTATTTTGCCAGAAGCAGCAGCGGCAAGGTTATTCACCTGCAGGTCAAGCGTAGTTATGCCGTCCTCTTCGCCGATGCAGCAGTAAAGTGCCCAAAAGGTAGCCGTGTCAAGAATTGACGAAAAGACGCCGCCATGTACTGAAGCAAAGGGATTATTCAGGCTGTCATTGATCTGCGTTTCGACACGGCAGTAGCCATAGTCAAGCTCACAGATCTTCATGCCCAGCAGTTTAAGATACGGGGCTCTGTTGGCAATCGCCATAATTGCTTTGGCGTATTCAGGATTCACTTTTCGCATTGCATTTCACCTGCTCTTTCAATTTTTGCAGCTATCACTCTTTCAGCTTTTATATTACACTAATTTTTCATCTTAATAAAGCTTTTATTCTTCACTGCCTGACAATTATGATAAAGATCCTTTGCTAACGATAAGGCCTGCAGCAAAAAAATACCGGACAGATATCTGTCCGGTATTGCATTTTAATTTTATTATGCAGTTTTACTTATTTCAAAGCTGCCGCACAGCGTGCGCACACAGTCGGATGCTCAGCATCTTTACCTACGGTATCGCTATAGATCCAGCAGCGTTCGCATTTCTCGCCTTCCGCAGCCTGAACAGTTACTTTCAGGTCTTCACGTCCGGTCGCTTCTACGCCGCCGGCCAAACCTTCCACCAGTTTAGCCTGCGATACGATCAGCAGTGTCGCCAGATCACCTTCAACGGATCTGAGTATCGCCAGCGCTTCGCCTGTAGCATGCAGCTCGACTTTAGCGTCCAGAGAATGACCGATAGTTTTAGCGCGGCGGGCACCTTCCAGAACTCTGGTGATCTCGCTGCGGATCTCGATGAAGTTATCCCATTTGCTTTCCAGGGCTTCGTCGATATATTCTTCCTTGCATTCGGGCCACGGCATCATGAATACGGATTCAGGCATGGAAGCAGGTTTTTTCATGAACTGCCATACTTCTTCCATCGTGAAGCTGAGTACGGGCGCGATCATTACGACCAGATCCAGCATGATCTCGTACATTGCAGTCTGAGCGCTGCGGCGTTCAAAGGAATCGGCCTTGTATGCATACAGGCGGTCTTTGAGGATATCCAGATAGTAGCTGCTCATCTCGACGCTGCAGAAATTATGGATAGCATGATAGAGCACATGGAAGTCGTAGCTTTCATAAGCTGCGGAAACCTCTTTTTTCAAGAGCTGCATATGCATCAAAGCCCAACGATCCAGCTCCAGCATATCCTTAAATTCAACTTTATCGGTTTCATAATTGAAATCGTTGGTGTTGCCCAGGATATAGCGAATGGTGTTGCGGATCTTGCGGTAAACCTCAGAGAGCTGTTTCAGTATCTCTTTGGAGATACGAATATCAGCCTTGTAATCGGAGGAAGCTGCCCACAAACGAATGATATCGGCGCCATATTGGGCGATAACTTCCTGCGGGGCAACAGTATTGCCTACAGATTTAGACATTTTGCGGCCTTCGCCGTCAACAACGTAACCATGCGTCAGAACTGCGCGGTAAGGCGCTTTGCCTTCGGTAGCAACGGAAGTGAGCAGTGAAGACTGGAACCAGCCGCGATGCTGATCGCTGCCTTCCAGATACATATCTGCAGGCCATGCCAGTTCGGGACGGGTTTTGCAGACTGCTGCATGGGAAGAACCGCTGTCGAACCAGACATCCATGATATCAGATTCTTTGCGGAAATGAGTGCCGCCGCATTTGGGGCATTTGGTGCCCTGCGGCAGGATCTCCTCAGCAGAATGAGCCCACCAGGCATCAGAGCCTTCTTTAGCAAACAGGTCGGCAACAGCATTGATAGTATCGTCGTTGACCAGGTGTTCGTTGCAGTCTTCACAGTAGAAGATCGGGATCGGTACGCCCCAGACACGCTGACGGGAAATGCACCAGTCGTGACGGTCGGCGACCATATTATGGATACGTGCTTCGCCCCAGGACGGGATCCACTGCACGTCATTGGCAATAGCATTCAGGGCTTCTTCACGGAAGCCGTCAACAGATGCGAACCACTGCTCGGTCGCACGGTAGATGATGGGGTTCTTGCAGCGCCAGCAGTGTGCATACTGATGGCGGATGTTTTCTTTGCCAAACAGGCGGTTCAGCCCGGCCAGATATTTGATGATGGGTACGTTGGCATCAAAAACGAACATGCCTGCAAAATCCACACCGGCTTCTGCTGTCAGTTTACCTGAGCCGTCAACAGGGCAGATGATCGGCAGATTGTAGCGAACGCCGGTCTCAAAGTCGTCGGCGCCATGTCCGGGAGCGGTATGTACACAGCCTGTGCCGGCTTCCAGCGTAACATAATCAGCCAAAACGACTAAGGATTTGCGGTCAATAGTTTCAAACGGATGTCTGCATTCAGCATATTCCATATCTTTACCTTTACAGGTGCCGATGATATTGCTGAGGTCTTTTTTGCAGACCTTGCCAACGGCTTCCAGCATCTCTTTGGCCATAAACAGGATTTCGCCTTCGCATTCTACCCAGGCATATTCAAAGTCCGGATGCAGCGCGATCGCTACGTTGGCAGGCATGGTCCACGGAGTAGTGGTCCAGATAACGATATAGGCCGGTTTGCCCTGAGCTGCTTCTGGCAGCATGCCGTTGTCTTTCGCAGTCGCGGCGACACCAGTAAACAGCTTTTTTACCTTTATAGATATAGCCTTTTTTTGCCATCTCGCCGAAAACATGGATCTGTACAGCTTCATAATCGTGGGTCATGGTGATATAAGGATGATCCCAATCTCCAAGAACGCCCAGACGTTTGAAGTCGGTACGCTGCTCGTCGATCCATTTTAAAGCGTAGTCGTGACATTCTTTACGCAGTACCAGTGTATCAAGCTCATGGCGGTTCAGTCCCAGATTTTTGATAGCGGCGTGCTCGATCGGCATACCATGGGTATCCCAGCCGGGAACATACGGGGTATCAAATCCCTGCGCATATTTATATTTCATAATGATGTCTTTCAAAATCTTGTTTAAAGCCGTACCCATATGGATCTTTCCGTTAGCGTACGGCGGACCGTCGTGCAGAACAAATTTTTTATGGCCCGCATGCAGTTCCTGTTTCTTTTCATAGATTTTGTTTTCTTCCCAGTATTTCAAAAATTCGGGTTCGCGTTCCGGTAAACCGGCACGCATCGGAAATTCAGTTTCCGGTAAATTAAGGGTCTTGCTGTAATCCATGTGTACACCTCCAAAAAAATAAAGCCCCGCTCCCAAAAAGGGACGAGACTATAAACCCGTGGTACCACCCTCATGACAGACTTAAGATGCCTGCCACTCGAAACACCATAACGTGTGTTACCCGTCCGGGCTTACTGTTTTCAGCCCAGAAGCTCTGAAGTGATCTTCCCCTGCCATCTTTCCGATCGGGCTCGCACTGTCCCCGACTCGCTTGACTGTGCCCGGCAGGCTACTGTCTTCGTCATCGCTGCTGCTTTTATTAAAACAAAGTCATTATACACCATTATACAAGTTATAGTCAATGGTATTTGCCATATTTAAACTCAAAGATGCCATAACCGCTGTCAGTATGCAGATGTGAGGTATCGTTGAGCCTGAACACAGCATGTTCGCGCCATTTGTTGATGCCCAGGACCGTCACGCTGGACGGCAGGATATCGACAGAAAAATTTAAAACGTTGACAGCAGCTATATCAAGCCCCAGCCAATGGAAAATGATGTTTTGGATCGTGCCTTTATGGGCTACGATCAGAAGATTTTCCCGCTCCAGATCAGCGCATTTTATCAGGCCCTGCACATTACGGTCATAAAATTCCTGCCGCGTTTCGCCGCCCGGATAGTTGCGGTGATGCAGTTCCTTTAAGGTCGGCGGCTGCTGATACAAAGCTTTGGCAGCCGTTTCAGTCAAGCCTGCCGCCTGTCCGTTATTTTTTTCGCGCAAAAATTCATACGGTTCCAGCTTACTGATCCCCAGCCTGGCGGCGATGATCCGGGCTGATTCTTCCGCCCGCTTCAAATCGCTGGTCAGGATCCGCAGATCACGGCTTTGCCCTGCAAAATCTTTGGCTAATTTGGACGCAACGGCCTGCAGCTGAACCTTTCCCGCAGCCGTAAGCTCCGAATCGGTCCAACCGCCTGTCAAATGCTCTGTATGATGAGTTGCTTCACCGTGGCGTACCAAAATAATCATGCTGCCGACCTCGCTTATTTTTCAGTATCTTCGCTAAAGTTTTTCAAAAGCTCCATTTGACCTTCCAAAATGCTCATCATATGCTGACGATGCACAGCGGCCTTTTTGACCTGATCTTCAAAGATACCTTTTGCGAGAGCAGCTTTATTTTCTGCTTCAAAAATCATTTTTCTTACTTTTTCGTCGGTGTCAGCCAAAAGTGTTCTGGAACGTTCTTCGGCATCGGCAATCATCGTTCTGTAGCGTTCGTCGGCTTCGCTGGTCAGCTTTTGTGCTTCGGCACGTGCCTGTGCCAAAACATCGCTGGCCTCGTCTTTTGCCTGCGACGACATTTTTTTGCACAGATCCTCTGTAGTTACTTTCATTTTAGCGACTTCTACTTCGGCGGCACTGCGCATTTTGTCTACAAAATTCTGAGTCTCATTTTTCATCTGCTTCAGCTCGGCCTCAGCTTCGCCGCGCAGTCTGGCAATTTCCGCCAGCGTGTCATTACGCAATTTTGTAGTTTCACTTTCAGCTTCGCTGCGCAGTTTTTCAGCATAAGCTTCTGCTTCTGTCCTGGCCTGAGTCGCCGCGATTTCAGCGTCCATTTTTGCTTTAGCAGCAGCAGCCTGGCATTCAGAAGTGATCTCTTTGCATTTCATGGCAGTTTCCTGCTCCAGCAGGGCAGCCTTCTGCTCGCTGTTCTTTTTCACTTCGTCGGCAGTTTCCTGTGCGATGACCAAAGTGTTCTGCATGGTGGATTCCATTTGCTGATAGTATTCCAGTTTGGCGCTGACTCGTTCCACAGCATCTTTAAGCTCTACGTTATCCTGATACAGGCGTTCAAAATCCTTGGCAACTTTGGCAAAAAACTCATCGACCTCTTCGGTGTCATATCCGCGGAAGCCTTTGGAAAAGTTCTTATTGTTTAAATCTAACGGTGTCAACATATCGTGATACCCTCCCCATTAAATATATCTTTTCAGCGTGATGCTTAAACGACCTTTTTTGGTAGTGCCCCTGATCTCGGCTACTTCTACCCTGCCGCGGCTGCGGAAAGAAATGATATCGCCTTCGCTGACCGGCTGGGCTGCGTTCTTGGCCTCTTTCCAGTTTACTTTAACATTCTGGCCTTTGATCTCGTCAGCCATACGTGACCGGGATACGCCATATCCTGCAGCAGCAACGGCATCCAGCCTTAAAGCTGCAACTGTAGCGCTGATGACCTTGACCTTTTCTTCCTTCTGCAGCAGGTCAGCTTCTGTGATCTCTGTCAGTGAAACCGGGGCAGAACCTATCTGCGTCAGATTGTTCATAATGTAAGTAGTAAAAGATTTATCGGCTACGAACTGTGCTCCTTCAGGGATAAAAATAATATCGCCCAAAATCTCGCGTTTACAGCCCATCCCCATAAAAGCTCCCAAAATATCGCGGTGACTGAGTTCATAATAGCGTTTGTCCCATTCGACTTTAAAGCAGACCATGCCAAAATCCGGCTGACCAAAAAAGTCTTCGGCAACAAAAGCAACTTTCATACGCTCGGCATTTTTAAAACCGCCGCTGGTTTCCAGCTTCACATTTTCAAAATTGGCCGCAACGATCTCGGCCACATTACAGCCATGCGGATCAAGAAAATCGCTGACGCGGAATTTTCGGCTTCTATGAGCCCCTTCCGCCAGATCAAGCAGCTTGGCTGCCAGTTCTTCATCGCCGCCGGCCCGAAAATATCTTAAAATCTTTTCTCTATCTGCCATTGGTTATTTACCCTTCAATTTCTCACTGCGTTCCAGCACGGCCAGTACAGCATCATACATCGCAGCACGCACTCCGCGGTTTTCCAGAGAATGGATACCGGCAATGGTAGTTCCGCCTGGCGAAGTTACCTGATCGCGCAGCTGCGCCGGATGCAATGCTGTTTCCAGCACCATTTTGCCGCTGCCGGCAAATGTCTGGGCGGCCAGCTTGATCGCCAGCGCCCGCGGCAGGCCTGCATTAACGCCAGCATCTGCCAGAGCGTCGATCAGCATAAAGACATAGCCCGGACCACAGCCTGATACCGCCGTGATCGCTTCGATAGCACTTTCAGCCACTACTTCGACCTCGCCGCAGGAACCAAAAATAGTTTTAGCGGCGTCGATCATCTCGGAGCTGACCTTGCTGTCAGGCGCAATCGCCGTCATCCCCGCACCTACTGCCAGCGGTGTATTGGGCATCACTCTGATGACCGCATGTCCCGGCACTACCTGATGCAGCTTCGCCAGATCGACACTGCCCATGATCGAAAGCACCGTTGCCTGCGGCGGCATTGCTGCAGCAAGCTCAGCAGTGATCGCCGCATCAACAACCTGCGGTTTTACTGCCAGAATGATCAGCCCTGCATCTTTTACCACAGCTTTATTATCACCAGATGCTTTAATGCCGTAGGTTTTCTGTAAATATTCACAGCGTGCCGCTGACGGCTCGCCGACAAAGATCTCACCCGGGTCAGCCAGTCCGGCTCCCAGAATACCTTTGATGATAGCTTCAGTCATAGCGCCGCCGCCGATAAAAGCCAGCGGGCCGGTTTGAGCTGTTATTTTTTCCACGGTTGACCACCCTTTTCATCATAAATGTTGACGCTGGCGTCGATATCTACGTTTTTCGGGGCACAGACCAGAATATTACGGCCGATTTTTTTCATACTGCCGCCTAAAGCGTAAATAGTCCCGCTGATAAAGTCGGTCATTCTTTTGGTCACCAGGCCTTCAGTACCTTCAAAGTTCACTACTACAGGCTGGTTGTTGCGCAGATAATCGGCAACCTTTTGCGAATCGTCAAAATTAGCCGGTTCCAGCACCACTACCTTGACCTGCTTTTGAGCAAGCGGCATGGAAATGGTTTTGCCTTCAGGCGAATTTTGGACGTTCTTTTTGCTGAAGAAGGATTTTTTCTCAGCCGGCACTTCACTTCTGGCTTCGCTTTTTTCCAAAGCGGCAGACTCGGCGGGAAGTGCTGCCCTGCTGACGGCAGGCGTACTGCGGGGAATCCGTTTAGGAGCTGTTTCAGCCTTTTTTACAGGTTCCTCTTCCTCTAAAAGTTCATCATCTTCCTCTTCATATAAACCTAAGGTTTCAGAGATACGATCAAAAAATTTCATACATTTCACCATACCTTCATGCTCATTTATTTTTACTGTAATCGCGCTTACCAAATAAGGCCGTACCCACACGCACAATGTTGGCGCCTTCTTCAACAGCTACTGTAAAGTCGTGAGTCATACCCATCGACAGCAGCTCGATTCCAGGCCGCTGCGCCCGCAGCTCGCAAAAACAGCGATAACCTTCTTTAAAAACAGGGCGTGTTTCCTCTATATCGCCGCACAGTGGCGCAATAACCATCAAACCGCGTACACACAGATTTTTATAGTCGTCCAGCTGCGGCAATATCGCCAGATAATCTTCAATCAAAAAGCCTGTCTTCTGCTCCTCGCGGGCGATGTTGAGCTGCAGCAAAATATCCTGCTGCTTATGCTGCTGTCCAGCCGCCTTGTCCAGCGCAGCCAAAAGATGCTCGCTGTCAGCTGATTCAATCAGATCGAACAAGGTGACGGCCTGCTTGGCTTTATTGGTCTGTAAATGGCCGATCAGATGCCAGAAGCCGCGGTCAGCCACAATAGTGCGTTTTCCTTCGCTTCCTGCACCCGGTTTTCGCCGATATTAGTCACACCAAGCGCCAGCGATTCCAGCACCACGTCTACGGGATGATTTTTAGTTACGGCGACCAGTGTTACCTTATCGCCGGTCAGTTTAGTTTCAGTTCGCCGGCTCAAAGCTTCGGCGATCTGGGTCTGTACTTTGTGCAGATTGTCTTTTAACAAAATAAAGACCTCCTAAAAGTTTTATATTCGCCACAAAAACTATTATTCCTTTTTTATCTTCGGCAAATGCTTACGCCCATGCGCCCGGTTTTACCCAACTCGGCACGATAGGAAAAAAACAGTTCCCGATTATCGCAGGTACATGTCGCGGCACAGTGGATATTACCTCGCTCCAGTCCTGCTGCTTCTAATTGTAATCTATTCATCAGCCATAAGTCCAGATGATATTTACCATTTGGTTTAAGCGTAAAACACTCACGGTATTTTGCACCCGCCGTCAGAACTTTATCGTCTACTTCGTAACAGCAGCTGCCAATCGACGGTCCGATCGCCGCCAGCATTTTTTCCGGGTTGCAGCCATAATGACGGCACATCATCTGCACCGTTTTGAGGGCGATCTCCTCCACACTGCCGCGCCAGCCTGCATGCGCCAGTCCCACAGCCCCGGTTTCTGTATCAGCCAGCAAAACTGGTACGCAATCTGCATAAAACAGCAGCAGCGGCACATTTTGCAAATCGGTGATCAAAGCATCAGTGTCGGCAATAGTATCGGCAAAATCCACAGCGCCGCTGCCGATAAGGCCTTCTGTCACACAAACGACCTTACTGCCGTGCACCTGGGCACAGGTAGTAAACCTTGCCGCATCCACACCCAACGCCGCCGCAAACTGCCTGCGGTTGGCGTTTACAAGCTCTGCTTCATCGCCCACATGCAGCGCCAGGTTGAATCCGTCCGGCACAATACTGCTTGCTCCATGCAGACGGCAGCTGCAGCCGTTGCTGAATCCTGCTTCTGTCAGCGCCGTAAATTCACCCAGCCAGATCGGCCCGTTATTTCTTAATCTGAAACTCATACCTGTGCCTCCCCGCAAACACCGCAGCGGCGGCATAAGTCAAAACACATCGGTGTAAATTCTTCCCGCTGCGCCTTCTGCCACTCGCTGATCAAATAAGCTTCGGTAAAGCCCATATCCAAATGCTGCCAGGGCAAAGGCCTGCCGATCTCGTAAGCAGCAGCAGCAAGTTCCTCTATATCCAGTCCCTGCTCTTTCAGCACCTGCTTCAGCGGCATTTCTCTGCGGAAGGCTTCTAATAAAGCGGCGCCGATCCTGCGATCACCCCTTGCCAAAACTGCCTGCAGAACAGTTTCCTTCAAGGATTCTGTCTGCACCTGAATATGTTTCGCTTTTTTAAAAGCGGTTTCCAGCATTTTAAAACGGCGTTTTAAGGTTTTGACATCGCACAGCGGCGACCACTGAAACGGTGTAAACGGCTTGGGGATGAAACCATTCACGGAAATTATCAGATCGCCTTTATTAAGGGCGGCATCCATCTTTTCTCGTACCCGACCGATCATCGCTATCATTTCTTCGATATCACTGTCAGCTTCCCCCGGCAGGCCCAGCATATAATACAGCTTGATATTTTTCATACCTGCTGCCGCTGCCAGTTCTATGGCATTAAAAACATGTTCTTCGGTAATGCCTTTATTGATGATATTACGCATTTTCACGCTGCCTGCTTCCGGAGCCACAGTCATCGTCCTCTGACCGCTGGCAGCCAAAGCCTGCGTCAGCTCTACATCTAAAGTGTCGGCCCGCAGAGAGGCTACCGTAAAAGGTACCTGCTCATCTACCAGTGTCTGTGTCAGTTCTTTGATGTACGGATAATCAGATACCGCGGCCCCCATCAGCCCGACCTTTTTAGTCTGTGGCGGACGGTTGCGTATTTTAGCAAGCAGCAGCTCAAGATCGCGCGCCCGCGGTTTGCGGAAGCAATAACCTGCCATGCAGAAACGACAATGCCGCCCGCAGCCTCGTGCTACTTCGACGATATACATATTTTCAAATTCAGTCGCATCTGTCATAATTGCCGATGTCTGCGGATAATTATCCAGTTCACGTACCCACTGGCGTTTTACGCTGGCAGGCACCTGCGGTGACGCCAGCATACCGCAGAACATACCGCCAGCATCGTACTGCGGCTCATAAAACCGCGGCACATAGATGCCGCTCAGCTGCGCCAGCTCCAACAGTGTATCTTCCTTAGACAGGCCTTTGTCCCTGGCTTCATAAACAGCGTCCAGCAGTTTATTGACAGTTTCTTCACCTTCACCGATCACGAAAGCATCGGCAACCCCTGCTAAAGGCTCAGGATTGAAGGTCGCGCAGGGACCGCCGATGATCACCAGCGGTTCTTTGGCGCCGCGTGCTGCCGCTTCAGGCTTCACATTGCTCTGCGCCAGCATAGTCAGTAAATTGGTATAATCCATTTCAAATGACATCATCACGCAGATAACTTCAAAATCTGCCAGCGGCCGCTGTGTTTCCAGTGATAAAAGCGGCGTTTTCGTGCGTTTATGCTCTGCTAAGAGCTTGCTGTCAGGCAGAAAGAAACGTTCACAGGCTGAATCGCCGCGGCTGTTGATGAGCTGATACAGGATATGCAGTCCCAGATTCGACATCCCCAGATGATAAGTATTGGGGTAAATAAAGGCCACCGGCCTCCGCGCGCCAGGCGCAAATACCTGTGCCCCGCTCTCGCGGGCAACTATTTCTTTCAACGCATTTTTAAGCTCCCAGGTCAAATTGTCTACCTCGTTTATACTCTCTCAGTGTGCTGTTAGTCCTTCAACCGTTTTTCAAACATTTCGATCACCGTTTTCAACACCTTCAGGCGGGCATAATATTTATTATTGCCTTCCACTATCGTCCACGGTGCATAATCAGTACTTGTGCGCACCAGCATTTCGTTCACAGCCGCTTCATAGGCATCCCATTTCTCACGGTTGCGCCAGTCTTCGTCAGTGATCTTCCATTCCTTGTTCGGATTTTGCTCCCGCTCCTTAAAGCGTTTATACTGCTCGTCTTTATCTATCTGCAGCCAGAATTTGCCTATCACCGTACCGTATTCCGCCCATTGGGCTTCCATCTCGTTGATCTCGGCATAGGCCCGCCCCCATTCATCCTGCGTTGCAAAGCCTTCGATACGTTCTACCATGACCCTGCCGTACCAGGTACGGTCAAAAATGGCGATCTCTCCCTGTTTGGGAAAGCGTGTCCAAAAACGCCATAGATAGTTAAAGGATTTCTCTACCACGTTGGGAGCCGCTACCGGGTTCACCGAATACCCCAGCGGATCGAGAGCTGCCGTCAGCCGACGGATCGCTCCGCCCTTACCGCCTGCATCCCAGCCTTCAAAGCCAAAGACCGAAGGAATACCCTTTTTATACATTTCATACTGCAAAATACTCAATTTGGACTGGTATTTATCCAGTTTCTCTTTATATTCCGCTTTTGCGATTTCTTTGGACAGATCGACCTTTGATAAAACGTCGTAGATCTCGGTACGCGGCAACACCAGCTGCTGCCCGGCTTTCTGTCTGCGGGCTTCCGCTTCGGCCAGCGCCAGTTCCAGCCGCTGTACGATCACATCAAATATCGAGACCTCGGCAAAACGCGTATCGTCGCCGGCGATCAGATACCAGTGGGCATTAGGCCGGTCGCTGTCGATAAACATTTTCTCGTAGATTTCCAGATACCGCTGATAATCTACAAAATCATCGTCGCTTTCGCTGACCTTGTTCCAGCCTTTACCATAGGTTTTTTCAGCCTTCTGCACATTAGCCTTCAGCTGTTTTTCGGAAACGTGTACAAAAAATTTCAGCAGCACATAATTATCATCAGTCAGCTGCTTTTCAAAAGCATTGATATGCCTGTAGCTCGTATTTATTCTTTTAACTTGATCCGCATCGCGGTCAAAGGTATATTCATTTTTCAGATAGTACCAGCTGCGGTAATACACAGCCATATTGCCTTTTGCCGGCAGCTGCCGCCAAAAAGGCTCAAAAAAAGGTTGGTCCGGTTCTTCATCCGCCATTTTGGAAGCCGAATAAACTCTGAACCCGCGGGCATCCATCTGCTGCATCATATGATTGATGATGACGCTGCGCTGTGACCCACGCCAGCCTTCAAACAAAATTATTACAGGAATACCAGCAGCGCGGCAAGCACGCTGCAGTTCTCCCAGCCTGGTTTCAAAATAACTCATTTTTTCATTATAGGCATCTTTTTTCAGACTTTGTTTTAAATCGATTTTTTCTAACACCAATATCACCTTGTTCTCTATAGATTATCAGTCAAAAACAGTTAAAAATTCAGTCATGCAGGCAGCAACACCTTTCTTTACTGCCCTGCTCTGGCTCGCGCCGCCGATCTTCCAAAAAGCTACGGCCGACGATGACCCAACTTCCTCCACGATCCTGTTGAACAGATATTTCTCAGTTTTTACATCCACACATTTCAGCTTCATGGTAATGACTGAACTATAAGTCTGACTGCCGACGATAACCATAAAGCCGGTTTCCTTGTTGCGCGGCGGCTCCATCTCCATGTAGATCACACGGTCGACGCCCAGCTCTTTACCAACGGCAACAAGCTCTGCCAATACCGGCGCGTCAGCGTTTTCAAACGGATGGTTCTGCATCGCCTTAGCAACAGCTTTGGCACTGGCAACGGTATTCACGCCGCCTTTTTTAGCAGGCGGATATTTCTCTTTCAGCGCGTCTTTGATAGCATTAGCCGCTACCTTACGGCCCTTTTCATCCATGCCCGACTGGTCGATATACGGCAGCACCGCCACCGAATAAGGCACTGTCGAAGCAGTTATTTTTTTCTCTGCCTCTTTGTCAGCCCTGCCTGTATCGGCTACGCCGGCAGTAACGGCATCGATTGAAGAACTTTCCTGTGCCTGCAGCGGAGCGGCCCCAAAAAGCAGCGCTCCAGCCAGCAGTACAGCAGCAAGTTTTTTATTCATTAACTAACAACACTTCTTTCGTTAGAAAAATAATCTTGCCCAATTATCAAAAACTATCATCGTACGGTTTCAGCGACCGAGGTTTGTCCAATATCTGCGCCATCACAAAGCCATAGCGTACATCTTCAGCTACTGTCCCGCGGCTGCGAAAGCCTTTAAAGGCAGGCTGGGGCTTCTGCGGCTCAAAACGTTTATACAAGGGTTCCGGAACAGCAGCTTCTGCTGCCGGTGCAGGTTCCTGACAGGTATTTTCCGCCTCAGGCTGCTTTTTGGGCGCCCGGTCTTCTGGAAACTCCACATACCACGGTACAGCTTCTTCGTCCTCACCTTCATAGCCGCGCCCCTGCCTTTCCTCCGGCAGCTGCGTCTGCCAATCAGCAGGCTGCTGCGGTGGCGGCGCAGGACGCTTCTTGCGGTTACGGACATCGAAAAAGATAAAAAACAACAGTACGATGAGAGGATAAAACAGCATTAAATTGTCCATACATTCGCCTCATCTCAATACAATAACCGGCTCATACAGTCGGCTTATTTCGGGTTGCTGCCTTTTTCGCCGCTATTTTCAGGGCTGGAACCGGCAATCATTTTCCGCATATCAGTATCAGCATTGATATTGTTCATGCGGTAGTAATCCATCACGCCTAAACGGCCGTTTTCCAAAGCATCTGCCAACGCAGTCGGTACTTTGGCCTGAGCTTCGACGACCTTCGCCTGCATTTCCTGGGTATAGGCTTTCATTTCCTGTTCTTTAGCAACTGCCATTGCGCGGCGTTCTTCGGCGCGGGCCTGGGCGATTCGTTTATCGGCTTCAGCCTGGTCAGTCATCAAAGCGGCGCCAATGTTACGGCCTACGTCGACATCGGCAATATCAATAGACAGGATCTCAAAAGCAGTACCTGCGTCAAGTCCTTTAGCCAAAACGGTACGCGAAATGAAATCAGGATTTTCCAATACATCGCTGTGTTTAACAGCAGAACCAACATTAGTAACGATACCTTCACCGACACGGGCGATAATAGTCGCTTCACCGGCGCCGCCGACCAGACGGTCAATATTGGCGCGTACGGTAACGCGGGCTTTGACCTTCAGTTCGATGCCGTCTTTAGCAACTGCCGAAACTACCGGCGTTTCAATTACTTCGGGGTTAACGCTCATCTGTACTGCTTCCAGCACATTACGTCCGGCAAGGTCAATAGCGCAGGAACGCTCAAAAGACAGCGGGATCTGAGCTCTGTGAGCAGCGATCAGCGCATCGATGACACGGTCAACGTTACCGCCTGCCAGATAATGCGCTTCCAGCTGATTGACATTGACGTCCAGACCTGCCTTATTGGCTTTGATAAGCGGCAGCACGATCTGGGAAGCCGGCACGCGGCGGAACCGCATACCCACTAAATTGAAAATACCAACGTTGACACCGGCAGCGATAGCCGAGATCCACAGCGCCAGCGGTACAAAATTCAAAAATACGGCGATACCGGCAATGATCAGGATAAACATGAACCCGCCGTTAAACAAAAAATCAAACATCACAACACTTCCTTTACTAGTTAGTTTTTACTTCCTGAACAAACAGTTTATTGCCTTCCACTTTCACGATCTCTACCAATGCGCCCGGCATGATATAATCGCCAAAGCTCACCACGTCGACACGTTCGCCGTCGATGATGACAGTTCCCGCAGGGCGCAGCGGTGCTACGACCTCTCCACGTTTACCAAGATACTGCGAGTGATCCTCGGCACCTGTATAACCGTGACGGTTCTCTTGTTTCTCCCATAAAACAAAGGGATTCCACTTGCTTTCGGCGGGCAGATAAACAAACAGCAGGGCAACTACTGCGCCCAGTGCCAGTACAACACCAAGCAAAATATACGCGGCCTCAGCGCCGCCGCCCAGCAGATAATATGAGCCTGCCAGCAGCGAGATCAGACCCGTAACGCCAAAAAAGCCAAACCCCGGCACCACTGCTTCGATTCCCAAAAGCACGATCCCGACGCCCAGTAAAATATATTCGATTGGCATAGGCTTTTACCTCCCTTCGTATCGTTATATTATACCAAAAAACTTACCTAACAGGCAAATTTCACTATTCTTTTACAAAAGTAAAACCCCGCCGGCGGCGAGGTTTGTTCTTGGTGCTGCTATTTGATTGTTCATATTCTTTTCCCCAGCAGCCTATTCCAGTTTGATACCGTCGCCTTCAACTGAGACCGACGCCTGTTCGATCGTATTGCGGCAGCGTTTATCAAGATTACGGTATTCTTCCTGCTGCATTTTTTCAGCCTTAATATTCGTCAGAGTCCCCGTATATTTACTGTCGGAGGACGGGGCGTAATTATCTGACGAAGGCTCCGGTTCTGGGCTTTTTCCTTAATGACAAGCTTCCCGGTGACATTCAGCGCATAACCGTCCTGTGCAGAGAAATATTCCCTGACCTCCATCACTGTTTTCGTCAGTTCCGTAAATTCCAGCTGCAGCAAATCATCTAATGTACACTCCAGCGCATTAGCGGCACGCAGTAAAACACGGAAATTAACTGCGACCCTGCAGCACTCAATATTGCTCAGATGCGTTTGACTGATAACCAAAGCCCGGGCCAGTTCACCCTGGCTGATACCGCGGCATGTCCTGAGCAGCTTGATATTAGCGCCGATTATTTTCAAACAGCGTTCATCGTACATATTGCCCGCCTCACATCTTAATGTAATCAGATCATATTTTTTAAATTTATCAGCACTTTATCTGCTATTACTTGCAGAACATTTACCAAACAATATTTTCTATAATTTTAGCACTGTTGTAACCCTCCACAAGACATACAAGAACTTTTACGCCGCCGTCCGGTTCCGTTATTGCTCTTACGTTTTAATAATAGCCAAACTTACCTCTGTCAAATAATACTGCTGCCAGTCCACGCAACACTTTCACAATACAGTACCGACAGATATGGTATAATGAAAGTCATTTAACAACTCTGATATTTTTTATTCGGCATTTTCGCTTGTCCGGACACAGAAAGGTACAGCTATGCATTATGTGCAAGTAAAAGGTATCCTCTCAGCTAAAAATGGTATGAACCTGTATCGCGGCTGCTCGCACGGCTGCATTTACTGTGATTCACGCAGCAGCTGTTATCAAATGCCGCATGCTTTTGAGGATATAGAAGTCAAACAAAACGCTCTTGTACTGCTGGAAGAAGCCCTGCGGCGCAAACGCAAAAAATGTATGATCGGCACCGGGTCGATGACAGATCCTTATATTCCTCTGGAAACCGAACTCGGCAGCGTGCGGCATGCTATGGAGCTTGTTTATAAATATGGCTGCGGTTTTACAGTGCTGACTAAATCGGACCGGATCCTGAGGGATCTTGATCTGCTTCAAAAAATAAACGCGTCTGCAAAATGCGTAGTCCAAATGACTCTGACCACCTACGACGAAGAATTGTGCAAAAAAATAGAGCCGTATGTAAGCACGACCCATGAGCGTTTCGAAGCTTTAAAGCAATTACGTGACGCAGGTATACCGACTGTAGTCTGGCTTGCTCCCATTCTGCCTTTTATCAACGATACCGAAGCTAATCTCCGCGGTATTTTAGATTACTGTATCGAAGCCGGCGTTTACGGCATTATTTGTTTCGGTATGAGTCTGACGCTGCGCGACGGTAACCGCGAATACTTTTACCAGCAGCTGGACAGACACTTCCCCGGACTGAAAAAACGCTATATCGACACCTACGGAAATCAGTACGTTATCGACAGTCCCAACAGTAAACAGCTGATACAGCTGCTGCGGCAAAAATGCCATCAGCATGGTATCATTCAGGATAATCAGCAGTTATTTGCCTATCTGAGCACTTTTCCAAGCAATCAGGCAGACCTGCAGCAAAGTTTATTTGAATAAACTTTACTGCAGGCTGGTATAAAAACAATTTGAAGAAAGGTTTTGTATTTTATGAAATCATCTTACTATAAATACTTTGCTGCGCTTTTGTTATTTGGTTCCAACGGCATCGTTGCCAGTAATATCAATCTGCCCAGCTACGAAATCGTTCTGCTGCGTCTATTGCTTGGCAGCCTCTTTCTTATAACTGTTTTTACGGTTTCCAGACAAAGGTTTACTTTTTACCGGAATAAGCACACTTGCCTTTATCTTTTCATTTCGGCGTCAGCTATGGGAGCAAGCTGGATGCTGCTTTACGAAGCCTATCAGCAGGTCGGGATCAGCATAGCATCTTTAGCCTATTACTGCGGTCCGGTAATCGTTATGATTCTTTCACCTTTTCTTTTTCGTGAAACTCTGACCTGGCCTAAAATAGCTGGTTTTTTAACTGTTCTGGTCGGGATGTGCCTAGTGAACTTACAGGCGCTGGACGAAGGTAAAACTATTTGGGGTCTTTTCTGCGGCTTAATGTCTGCGTTTATGTATGCACTGATGGTAACAGCAAATAAAAAAGCCAAACCTGAATCCGGTTTGGAAAATTCTTTGCTGCAACTTGTCATCGGCTCTTTTATCGTCGTCGCATTTGTCAGTATGCAGAAAAACTTTGTTCTGTCACTGACAACGATTGACTGGATACCGGTTTTACTGCTCGGCTTGCTTAATACAGGAATCGGCTGTTATTTATATTTTTCTTCTATTACAGACTTGCCAGTCCAGACCGTTGCCATATGCGGTTATCTGGAACCACTGTCTGCAGTTGTTTTTTCTGTACTCTTTTTACATGAAGTCCTGTTGCCTTTACAAATGCTCGGAGCCGTACTTATACTTGGCGGCGCCATATTTGGAGAATGCTTCAATCCTGAAAAACAGCAGTGGCTGCAGTCAAAATAAAGCTCAAAAGCATAATAAAAAAGCAAGCCGCTAGCGGCTTGCTTTTTTATTATCACTATTTAAATCAAATGCTTTACTAAACTAAAAATCACTATTTACATCTTATACTTAAAATCGCAGTGCACCATAACGGCTTTCCAGCTTATGCAGGTGTTCGGTAAGAACTCCCGGCTCAATATAAGCATATTCCAATATCTGCAGTGCATTCGGTGCATAATCCCTGATAGAAGCAAAATAAGGTTCCCATTCGATCGTTCCCAGTCCTACAGGCTGATGGCTGTCTCCGCTGCCATCGTTATCATGCACATGTACAGCCAACAGCTTTTTCTGCAGCCGTTTCACGGTTTCAGGAAGATTCCAGCCATTAACGTGGGCATGTCCCGTATCCAAAAGTGCCAGAGCCTGCGGATAACGTTCAAACAGTGCCAGATATTCTTCAAAATCAAAAAGCAGTGATCCACAGGGACGCAGACCCACATTTTCTATAACAACTTGAACGCCGTAGCTTTGTGCCAGGCTGATCACTTCAGCCAAGCGCTGATAGACCAGTTCTTTAACTGCGGCAACCTCACCATGGTAAATTTCATTGGTATGCACAACTACAAATTCTGCTTTGATCTTTTGGGCATAGGTAAAGGTTTGAGCGTAGGCTTTTAAATAATATTCATCACTGCTGTCTGCCAGATTTACAGCAACACAGGGACCATGGATAGAAAATGTTCTTTTTTCCTTATTATTCTGCGCCAGCGGCAGCAATACCGTATCCCAATAATGGTCGGTCCCGAATTCATAAAAAAATTCGATATTATAGGTCAACGGCAAACCGCTGAGATATTTTTTATTGAAACCGCCAAAAGCCAGATCACTAACTGCCCATTGCATCAGTAAAAACCTCCCCTTTTTCTATATAGCCAATATTCCTGCCGCTTGTCACATCAAACAGACTCACATCGTCCCAGCTGAAACAGATCCCGCTGGAATTTTGTACATCCGCATTGCGGTCACTTACTGTAACGCTGATATTCTCACCACTCTCAAGCTGTAATTCAACAGTACGCTGATTACCTGTATTTTCTACATAAGTTATACTTCCCTGCACAGCAGCGTCCTCGCTTAAACGGCAATGCTCAGGCCTGATACCCAGCAGCAGGTCTCTGCGCTGTCCGATCACCTGACGCCACAGCTCCGGTACCGGCAGTACGGCCTTGCCGATACAAATACAATCACGGTTAAAACGTGCTTTGAGGATATTCATTGACGGGGCGCCAATAAAACCGGCAACAAATGTATTAGCTGGGTGACGGTAGATCGTATCCGGAGCGGCTATCTGCTGCAGTTCGCCATCTTTCAACACAACGATACGATCGGCGACAGTCATTGCCTCTACCTGATCATGCGTTACATAAATCATTGTCGGTTTATATATCTCATGAATACGTACCAGTTCTGTCCTGGCCTGCTGCCGCAGCTGAGCGTCCAAATTTGACAGCGGTTCATCCAATAAAAAGTAGGGTGATTGCTTTACAAGGGCACGGCATAAGGCCACTCTCTGTTTCTGCCCGCCTGAAAGCTGTTTGGGCTTATAGTTTTCATAGCCTCTTAAATTAAGTATTTCTAAGGCTTCATCGGCTCTTTTTTTGATTTCCGCTTCCGGAAGCTTTTGGATATGCAGGCCAAAGGTGATATTATCCCAGACAGAAAGATGCGGAAACAGCGCATAGCTTTGAAAAACCATGGCAATATTACGTTCACCGGGAGCAATATCATTAACTACTCTGCCTCCCATTTTCAGCTGACCGCTGGTAATATCTTCCAAACCAGCGATCATTCGCAGCGTAGTAGTTTTGCCGCAGCCGGAAGGCCCCAGCAAAATCAGGCGCTCGCCTTCTTTTATTTCCAGATTCAAAGACTTGACGATTTTAGCATCGCCGTAAGATTTACAGACGTTTTCAAATACAATACTGTTCATATATTATCCTTTGACCCCCGATTGCATAAAGGTATTGAGTATAAATTTTTGGCAGACGAGATATAATGCCAGCGGCGGCAGACTGGTCAGAGTAGCGACAGCCATAGCTATCCCCCACTCACTGCCGCCTTCAGCGCTGATAAACATTTGCAGTGCCAGCGGCAGGGTATAGGTTTCTTTGTCCTGCAGCACCAGCAGCGGCCAAAAGTATTCGTTCCATGAGTTGATAAAAAACAGGATACCGACTGCTATTATCGACGGTTTGATCAGCGGCAGCACAACCTTGTGCAATACCTGCAGCGGGCCGGCATTATCTAAAACAGCGGCTTCCAGCAATGGTTTGGGTATGCCGCGCATCGTCTGACGCATCAGGAACACACCCATACCATCAACAAACTGCGGCAGCATAACACCCCAGGGAGTATTCAGCAGGTCCAGCCTGCTCATCAGCAAATAATTCGGCATGATCAGTACCGTTATCGGAATAAAGAAGGTCAGCAGCATGCTGTTAAAAACAGTTTCTTTATATTTAAAGTCATAATAGATAAAGGCAAAAGCTGCCAAAACACTGGTCAGCACTTTGAATACTGTTACGAACGCAGCAATGAAAAATGTATTATAGATATAAGTAAACAGCGGAAAATTGCCTAATACGGTAAGATAGTTATTCAATGTCGGTGGCAGAGGCAATGGATTGAGTGTTGCCTGAAAAATCTGGTCCATATCTTTGAGCGATGTGGAAACCATAAAAACTATCGGCCACAGCTGAATAAATACTGCCACAAGCAAAGGCAGATGCCAGCAAAGATCTTGATGTGTTTTAGTTTTCATAATAAACTTTTTTCTCCAGATATTTATTTTTCAGATACAGGAACGCCATATAACAGAACATGGTGATAATAGCGAAAGCCGCTGATTTACCGGTTTGGAAGAAAATAAAACCATACTGATAGACGATATATACCAAATTGGAACTGCCCTGATCCGGTCCTCCCTGCGTCAGCATATTGACAGGTACCAGTACATACTGCAGACCGAAAACTACAGTGATCGTGAAAACATAAATTGCAGTAGAAGAAGTCATCGGTATGATAATACGTCTAAAGATCGTCCAGTTCGAAGCGTTCTCCAGCTTGGCTGCTTCGATCATTTCCCTTGGCACGGCAACCATCGCTGCCAGCATCACGATCAGGTTATAACCAAATACTTTCCAGCCAATGATAGTACAGATAGAAAAAATAACGAGCAGATTTTCCTTAAACCAGCGCGGCGATTCCATATCAAACCACGCAAGCACTATACTGAGCGGTCCGGCCAAAGGATTATAGATCCACAGAAACAGAATGCTTGCCACCGCCAGGGATAAAGTTGCCGGCAGAAACAAAACAGTGCGATAAAACATTTTTCCCCGCTGAAGAAGGTGCCCGAGGATAAACGGATAAAGATACGGCAAGACAAAGTTGAACAGCAGCATAATAAGCACAAAATTACCGTATTCCCAATGATTTTGTACAGCTCTTTGTTGCCTAAAATATCAATGTAGTTGCTCTGTCCCACATATTTCATCGTCGGGCTGATCATATTCCAGCTGAAGAAGCTAAGATACAGATTCTGCAGCAACGGCCAGTAAAAGAAAATAATAAACAGCAGAGCCGCCGGCAGTAAGAACCAAAACGCAGGCCACTTGGCTTTATTCATAACAACTCTCCTTTGGTAAAAATCAGGATGCCGCAACAAGCAGCATCCTGATTGGTTCAATCGTTTGTATTACAGTAAGTTATTGATCTTTTCTGCAGTTTCGTGCAGCGCTTGGGCGGCAGTTTCTTTGCCGCTCAGTATAATATCGCGTGCGTCAATCAGGAGTTGTTCAGCCTGTAATCCGTTAGCGCCAGGGAAGCTGGCCCATTTTACCAGATTAGGCATCGTAGACAAGGCAACCTGGATATTTTTGTTTTCTTCGATCATTTTTTTGAAACCGTTGGGGTCGTCTGCTACGCCTTTACGCGGAGGTAGATAACCTGTACCGGTGCTCCATTTAGCCAGCGCTTCAGGAGATTCGATATATTTAATGAATTCCCATGCTGCTTTTTGTTTATCGGCATCTTTTGAGAACAGCATCAGGAAGTTACCACCTGCCGGCACTTTCAATTCTTTGCCTTCAAACTGTGGGAAAGGAGCTGCCATAACTTTGAACTTGGCGCTTTTTTCAAAATTGGCACGTTTGCCAATAGTAGTGCAAACCATCCCCAGCTTACCGGACAGATAAGCCTGGAACCCTTCTTCATTAGTAGCATGCAGGCCATTGCCGTCTTTGACCATATCAGCCAACAACTGATACGCTGCTGCTGCTTCGGGAGTATCGAAACCGGCTTTGACTTTGCCGCCTTCATTTTTCAGCATTGAACCGCCGTTAGATTCAATAATGGCCTGCTGAGTCCAGTTATCAGCATATTCCTGCATAAAAAAGCCCATATTCCCGGTCTTTTCTTTGATCTGTTTTGCCGCACTCACTACCTCTTTCCAGGTTTTAGGCGGATTATTGGGGTCAAGTCCTGCTGCAGTAAAAATTTCAGGATTATAGAACAGGACCGGCACACTTATAGAATATGGAATACCGATCTGTTTGCCGTCATCAGTCTGAGCCAATGCCAGAACATTAGGCAGATAATTCTCTTTCAAGAAATTTTTATCTTCAGGAGCCTGCTTTTCGATCATCGGCTGCAGGTCAGTGTATTTAAGATTTTCAGCGGCATAGTTCAAATAAGACCAGCCCATCTGCACAACGTCAGGATTTTTACCGGAAGCGATAGCTGCCTGCAGATTTTGTGTCAACCCTTTATACATATCAGGGTTATATTTTTCGACAACCTGGATATTGGGATGCTTGGCATTAAAATCGGCAACCAGTTCTTTAACCGTTGTACCGCCGAAGCTTTCGGAGGCTACATGCCAATATTCAATCTGCACTTTTTTGTCAACACCGCCTTTAGACTGATTATCACTGCTGCCGCAGCCGGTAAAGACCATCGCACTGGCAGCTGCCAAAAGCAGTGCCGCAAGTTTCTTCTTCATCATCATTTTTACCCTCCACTTTTTAGTTACGAGCTCTGTTATGTATGATAACGAATTTTGATTAAATCTAAACGTTGTTTTTGTTAAAGATTTGTAAAGTTTGTTGCAAAAATATGTTTAGGAAAAATAAAAAAACAGTAAAACTTTATCCAAGTTCCACCGTCCTTTAATTCTTTAAAACTTCAATATATTAAACCCCCGACTGTATAACAGTCGGGGAAATTATATTTTAACTAAAGCATTTCCATGTCAATCAGCTAAATCATCAGTCTAAATATTACTTAGCTCCTGGTCTATTCTTAAAGCGGGAGTACCTGCAATAATAGTAGCGTTTTCTTTTTATCAAAGCCGTGTAAACATGATGAGCTTTATTACAGACGAATTCTTTGCCGCAAACCGGGCAAATCATCACCAGAGAACCGACGATGCTTTTAGCTTTTGTTTCAATTGTGTTCATTGTTTCTTTTTCTTTCATAGCAGATCACCCCAAACTCAGAATATTTTTTGGTCTGAGCTTACTTCAATGGAATTTTCACTTTATCACTCCCTTACAAGGCTTTTGAGCTTTATATTCATCGGGGTACCAATTATTGAGCGCCGTTTTAACGACGTTGTTTTTGCTTATTGCTAAGGACACCCGTCAGTTACACTTTTTTAAAAGTAAACTATCTCTGTCAGATATTTTTTAACTTCCTCTTATTGCAAAAATTTATAATTTGTAAATTTTAATTCACATTATTGAAAAAAGTTTGTCTTTTTAAATTTTTATTTTTCTTTATAGATATTTTTAGGTATAATAACATATTTGTTTTGAGTATGCAAGATATCTTTATTTACATAATTAATTTCAGATTTAATTTATTGTGATATTTTGCCATTCTTGTTAACTATAAGGAATGTTTGTGATTTATAGATACAAGTGAATAGAAGTATTAAAAATACTGTATGTATCGTCATTGTTGCGCTTCTTTAACCTATGAAAATATTAAATTTGAACAACTACAGATAAATAAAAAACACCTGTATTCACAGGTGTTTTTTATTTATTAATTTTCAACTATTTATTCTTGGCCTGCGCAGAAGTAGGCAAACGGACAGTTTTTACAATATTTCGTCTTCACAGTAAATTCACTTTCTCTGCGTTTAGAAAAAATATCCCTGCATAACTCAGCAACTTCCTGCAATCTATCACTGCAATCCTGCAGCTGCCAGCAGGAATTATTTTGTAAAAAGTGCAACTCGGCCAATGTCACCGGACGCTGCCATAATTCTGCAGCTGCCTTTTGATACAGTGCCAACTGATAAATATAACCCGGTGCAGGTTCGCCTGCTTCCGGCGGCACGCCTGTCTTATAGTCAACGATCCTCAGCGTACCGTCACTGTTAAAAACAGTACAGTCAATATAACCGCTGAAAGCAGCAGCAATCCCATATTCCTGCAGCAGCGGTAGTTCAAAGCTAATTTCAGCCTTACGTTCAGCATTCTGCAGCTTTTGATAAAGAGGTCCATTAATATACTGCATATATATATCATATGTCCGTGTAGCGCTTCCCTGTACCTTATTTATCTGCAGCGCTGATCTGAAAGCCTGTTCCGGTTCGTAACCGTTCGTCAGTAATTCCAAAGCCTTATGGATCACAGTCCCCTGCAGTGCCGCCGGCAGATAACCGTCTGAATCAGTTACCTTTACAGCTTCATACCCCGGCATCTGCAAAATATATTGATAATAATAACAGCGGGGGCAATCAAGATACGTCTGCAGCGCTGTTGCTGACAAGCTGCGCTGCCACTCCAACCCGTATTCCGGCAGCGGTTTGATCCGCTGCAGCAGTTCATCTGTTACAATAACCTTCTCCAACTCTGCTGCTGCGTTAACAGAAATTTCTTTTTTATCAGCTGCATATTCCTTTAACAGGAAATGATCATATTCCTGTAAAATATTGCGCAGGCTGCTGAACCATGTCTCACTTCTGCTTTTGCTGCTGCTGTCATAAGTCCCTGATAGGATCAGCCTGTCCTGCGCCCTTGTCATTGCAACATATAACTGCCTCTGTTTTTCAGCGCTATCCAACTGCTTTTCTATGTCTTTGATTGCCAGCATGACGCTTGTATCCTGCAATTCACCGCCGATATCAACTTTAATGCCTAAACCTGCGTCTGCATTAAATCTCAGCATATCCGTATCGCCTTTGCCCTTGGCATCAAGCGCGGGTACAAAAACTACAGGGAATTCCAAGCCTTTGGATTTATGGATCGTCATAATCGTCACGAAATCGCAGCCAGTCGTATCTGCAGCAGCAGCCTCTCTTGCTCCGGCCTGGCGCAGCTGCTGCAGCCGCAGCAGATATTCTGCCAGCGTCCCATGTTTTTCTATGGTATAGGCCTCAGCCAAAGCAATCATTTTTTTTATATTAGCAAGCTTTTCCAGACCAAATTCCTGCGCTGTCAGAAGCGGTTCCAGTTGCAAGACGTCAACAATAGTATGCAGCAATTCCGGCAATGGCATCGTCTCCGCATATTGCCGCAGCTGCCGAAGTTTCTCCGCAGCAGTCAATAGATGGCAACGCTTCTGATAATCGATCAACAGCCATGCATCCTTCTGCAGCAGCTGCCATAAGGTAACTATCTGCTCCTTCTGCTTGTTCAGCTCCAGAAAAAGTGCTGTCAAGCTTTCATCATCAACAGCAAAATATGGCGACCTCAGCACACCAGCAAGCTCCAGACTGCGGCTGCTGTCTTCCAAAAATACCAGTAAATTGATCAAATCAATGATTTCCCGTCGTTCATAAAAACCTTTACCATCAACGATAGTATAAGGTATACCCGCCTGCTGCAGAGCAGAGGCAAAACTTTTAGCCGATGTTAATGCACCGAGTAGTATTACCATATCTTTGTAGGATATTTGTTCTTCGGTATGCAGCTGCAGTATCCGTTCTGCTATAACTGCTGCCTCCGCTTCCCTGCGGATGGCTTTGCTTTCTTTATCGTATGCGATTACCAGCATTTCCGGCAAAATATCAGTCGCACGATTGGCATTCAACGCTTCAAAATAAACGTCCTGCTGTCTGTCTTCACCTAATAATGCCGCAAAGGCCAAATTGCATAAATCAAGCACTTTATCAACTGTACGGAAGTTATCATCTAAAACGATATTACTGCCGCCAGCAGCTTCTATATCGCGCCTGACACGAGCAAATACACTTACGTCAGCGCCGCGAAAACGATAAATTGATTGCTTGGCATCACCTACTACGAACAGCTTATGTCCCAGCAGCCTGTCTTTATCACCGCCGCACAGCAAATAAACAAGTTCTCTTTGGCGTTCGTTAGTATCCTGAAATTCGTCGACCATAATATACTGATAGCGGCTGCTGTTTTTACTGCAAACCTGGCGGTTATTTTTTAAAAGCTCCAAGGCCCTGCTTTCCAAGTCGTCGAAGCCCAGCATATTATTAAGCTCCTGCTGTTCACGCAGATAAGCACTGCAATTCACCAGAGCCTGCTGCCAGCAGGGTATCAATTTCAGTGCAGCTGCGTCTGCCGCCAGCAAATGCAGCTGCTGCAGAATTTCTTTAGCCGCTTTGACCACTGCTTTATCACTGCTTGTTGCAGCTAGAGTACCCACATAGCTGTCTAAAAGCGTCATATTTTCAGGCTTGCTGCTGTCTGCTGCCGCCTTTAAAAGTTCCGGAAGGTGTTCGCGCAGCAATTCCAGCTTTTGCCTATGAGCTGAGGCTTTCACCTTCATTTTGTCTTCTGCCAGTTCCAATAGCAGCTCCTGCAGTTGTACCTGTAATACGTTTTTCTCGTTCATCTTTGCCTGATACGGCTGTAACAAATCACCAAAGTTCAAAATCGCATCCATTTTAGGTATGGCAAGCAATAGCTGTTTTACAACATCAGCTGCGGTATATTCATCAGCCAGACGTAAAATATCACTGTCACCGCGGCGCAGTCCCTGTTTTACAAACTGCTGCACAGTGCGCAGTAAAAATTCATCCATTTATACTTCTTCAGCTACCTGAAAAGCAGGATCAAGACCTGCTTCCACGGGATTTTCTTTCAACAGACTGTTACAAAAACCATGTATAGTATTGATACGCGCCTGTTCCAGCAGTTCCAGCTGCTGCTGCCAGAAAGATGCATGCAAAGCATCCTCCTGCTCCAATTCCGCCAAACGTCTGCGAACCCTTTCTTTCATTTCACCCGCGGCTTTGCGCGTAAAGGTAATAGCCAGAATATCGGCAGCACTTACCTGTTTGCCGCCCTGCCTGAGGCTCTGTCGAAGAATGTTGACAAAACGTTCTACGAGAACACGTGTTTTACCACTGCCGGCGCCGGCAGACACAGATACATTTCTATCCAGCGTCTCTATCGCTTCCTGCTGGGCTTTAGTAAAATCAAACATTTTCTTCACCGCCTTCTGCTGCCAGTTCGCCGTAGGCCCGGCAAATATCCTTCCCAGGACAATACTCAGGGCAGTTTTTACGCGGCGCCGGCGGGAAATTCCCCTGCCGCAAGGTATTGATATATCCTCTGACAGTCGTACGGCAAAAATCTGCAAAAGCCAGCCATTGATCTTCTGCATCACTGAACGGTTTATTATTTGTTGTAAAAGGCGTTTTTCCTAAAGTCTGCATGGCAAAACCGCCTTTGCGTTTCGCTTCCTTTAGTGAATAGTAACCGCCGCCAAGCACTTTACTCTGAGGCTCTAAGGCTGCAAGCGCCATAAGATATACCGGAATCTGCAAATCCAGTCCTTCTGTCAGCTCACTGCCCGACGGAGTTTGGCTGCGTTTATAATCCGTAACAAAAATACCATTACCGTCACTGTCGATACGGTCGATACGTCCGTTCAAATAAATTTTTCCGCCGTTGACCTCCAGCACCAACGGAGCACTGCCGTTACGCCCAAAATCCCATTCTATTTTTACCGGTACAAAAGGTTCCCATTTTTTCTGGTATACAAGCTCCCGCTGCAGCCAGCGGCGCAGCAGCAAATTCAGCTTCCGACGCTGCGAAGGCCAGAAATCTGTAACGGCAATCTTTTTCCCAGTAATATATTCATCACAAACTGACGTCATAATGTCATCAAGCTGACTTATAAGCTCAGTCGGCGGATATTTGGTAAGCTTTTCGTGCAAATGTCCCGCCATAAATCGTGCTAAAACATCATGCAGCAGGCTGCCTTCAACAGCAGGCTCCACCGTTTCTGTAAGTTCTTCATATTGCTGCTGTTTCCAGACATAGCTTAGTAAAAACCTGTATGGGCATTGAGCATAGGTTTCTAAATGCGACGCACTGAATAAACCGCCAACAGCTTCATTAATAGCCCGCTGCAGCTGTACGTCTTCAAAAACTCCCTTATAAACACTATCGCCTTGCTCACGAATTCTTTCGATACTGCTGCGCAGTGTCCAATCTGCTCCCAACCGCTCCAACAACCAATTATGGCAGGTATCTTTTTGGGTAATCCCCAGCAGCAGCTCCTGCTCAGACAAAGCCTCCTGCCAGCCTATACGTCCAGCTCTGCTTCTGGTTATACACCCGGCTGCATATAATCGTTCCACATCTTCAATATATGCGGAAGCGCCAGCTGTATCGTCGCTGTACCAGCTCAAAGTCAGAGTTTCTGTTGCCATTGCTGCCACTGCGGCAAAAAAGAATTTATCCTCAGCATAAGCACACGCAGTATTATCTAATTCCACACCAACACCGCTCAATTCGGCCCGTTCTCTGTCATTGTAGATCCAGTTTTCATTTTTACTGCGCGGAAACTCACCTTCGCGCAGTCCCATAATGTAAACATGCTTGAACAGCAGCCCCTGCAGATTAGCAGCTTCTCCGAATAAAATACCTTCACTGTCGGCCGCTGTTAAAATGATTTGCCGTTCGGAACAGGCAGAAATCAGCAGCTGGCTGTATTCCTCCGCTTTTAAAGGCACACTTTCCAAACCGCCATTCTGATAATCTTCACTCAGTGTATCCAAAACTTCGGATAATTGCCGTACTGTCTCTACTATATTTTTAACCTCAAGCAGATCTGCCCTGCCATTTTTATAATTTTCGCCAGCCTTAACAGGCAGCGCCAAAGCTTCTAATATTGTTTTAAATGTTTCTCCATAAGCAGCCGCCGTATCTCGCCGCTGCACCTTGTCCAGCAGCAACTCAAGTTCGCCTAAATCAGCTGACCACTGCTTATTTTCATTGGCATCAGCCTTATCACGAACTGCCTTACGCAGTTGCCGCAGATCATTATATAAATATTCCTGTTTCAATCTGTTGAGCTGCTCTCCGTCAAAGCTATAGACCAGCTTTACAACGCCGCATTTTAACAGACGCCAGTAAGCAGCGATAGCTTCACTGCCGCCGGCAGCTACGTTCAAAAGTAAACGTAAAAATTCACAGACAGGCTGAGCACTCAGAGAAGCGATCTTAGGTAAAGTAACAGGTATACCATATTCATCACAAACAGCTCTGATACCGCTGTAAGTCTTAAAATCACGTACAGCAACCAAAAAATCATTATAAGCGGCGCCATGCTGCAGCTTAGCTTTTATAGAACGCAGCACTGCCCGCAGTTCACCTTCACTATCTCCTGATTCAATAAAATTTATACTGTCAGCAACAGCCAGCGTCTGGTAGCTTCCAGCACCTAACTTAGCCGTTAAGTGCTGCAGATCAGGCTTTCGTACTGAACCTTCCATATGCAGATCATGCAGCTGAGCAAAACCGCTTAAATAACCGAAACTCCGCTCTACAGCAGCAAATATTTCCGGTCGTTTGGGCTCGTACATCAAACCGATACTGATCTGACAATGCCGTGACAAAGATTTTATAAGCAAACGCTGCAAAGCATCAAAATGATAAAATTCGCTGAAATATAACTGCTGCCAAGGCAGCTTGGCCTGCGGTCTTTCTAAAACCGCTATTGCTAACCGGTATAAACCCTCTACATCATACCAGTTTTTTTGTTTTAGCTTATTGCGATAAAGGTTATAAAGTGCCGCTACTTCACGGTCCTTCATCACATAGGCAGGATTGCGCTGTTCCCATTCCAGCAGCGCCGTAGTAATTTCTTCCTGTGTCGACCCACTGCGTGAAAGCTGACCCAAAAGCCCGGTAACAGCTTTAACGAAACCTTCTTTATCTGCCAGTTTACTAAAATAGTCCAGGCCCTGCAATTTAGCCAGCTGGTGCAGCAAATCACCCACAAGCAGTTCCTGTGTCCTCCGGGAAATCATTTCTAATTTCACTTCCGGAGGCAAATCCAGCAGCTGCCTGTTTAATGCTACGATACGGTTGGGCAGATATTCAAAATTAACTGCCTGCGCCCTGCCTGACCGGCGGGCATGATTCACAAGCAATCTGCTTGGAAGCACCAGCAACGCTTCATCATAGCTATATTTGTTTTCTGCCTCTGCCGAAAAAAAATCCCTGGCCGTAGCACCTAACGGTACTGTATATAAATCGATCATTTTTCTTCTCCGCTCAATAAAATTATATATTTATTGTACCACAAAACAGCAGTTTCCAGTATTAAGCACAGACAAAAAGCAACAGCTGCCAGAGCCGTTGCTTTTAAACACCTAACTTATTTTCATTTACTGTTTTTCCAGACAGAGGGAGCGTAAATTTATAGTGAAATTTATGCATGCCTTGCCGTTCATAGAAACAATGCGCCTTTTCCCGCAGCATATTACTGCTTAGTTCAAACTGAATACAACCATTGTCCCGGGCCAGCTTCTCCGCATAAGCAAAAACTGCTGCCCTAAGTTCCTGCCGCGATGGGATCGCTCCACATCAAATTCTAAAATCTCTGCTATTTTAGCGGCATGATGCAGCTGTCCTTCTACGCGCAAATGTAAAAATGCAACGGTTCTGCCCTCAATTTCACCAATCATGAGAAAATGTTCCGGCAGCTTCAATAAACTGCCGAAGATATTTTCAAATTCCAGCAGCGGCAAATCCTGCTCCTCTAATTCACAAATCAGAGCGTACACAGCTCTTACATCCTGTAATTCAGCCTTTCTTATCAGCACCCGCATCACTTCCATCATAAAATTCTTTTTGCAGCAACGCCGCAAAATCTTCAGCCGGCTGCGGTTTACCAAAATAATACCCCTGAATATAATCACAGCCAACACTTTTCAAAAATTCAAACTGCGCTGCAGTCTCTACTCCTTCGGCAGTCACTTCTATTTGCAGAGAATGAGCCAGATAAATGATATTTGAAATGATTTTTTCACTGCGGTCATCCCCAATATCGTCGACAAAGCTTTTGTCCAGCTTCAAAACGTCGATAGCTACATTTTTAAGCATCATCATCGAAGAATAACCGGTTCCAAAATCATCCATCAAGACTTTGATGCCAACTTTATGCAATGCTTCGATAACATTATTCATAATACTGATATTTTCAAAAAAGGCACTTTCCGTCAGCTCCAGCTTTATATAAGCAGCAGACAAACCGCTTCCATTCAAAACACCGATATATTCGTCAACAATATGCGGATCATACAGGCACATCCGCGACATATTGACTGATATTGGCACAGGTATAAGCCCCTGTTTAAGCCAACGCATCTGCTGGCGACAGACGAGTTCGAACATATAACGGTCAACCTTATTGATAAATCCATTACGTTCAAAAAGCGGCACAAATTGATAGGGCGGAACAATAATACCGTCACTTCTGCGCCAGCGTACTAAAGCTTCTGCACCGATAAGTTTCTGCTCTTTGGTACTGTACTTGGGCTGATAGTAAGCAATAAATTCGCCTTCAGCCAAAGCTTTTTCCATCTGACTTTCAATTTCTTTTTCGTGCAACAGCTTATCACGTACGGCTCCGTCATAAAAAGCCCAGGCTGTGTCACCTTTATTTTTTATTGTCTGCCGGGCAATATAAGCTCTGTCTGCCATACTGACGATATCATCAGTTTCACCGTCAACCTCGTATATACCCATAGAAAGGGATAGTTTATAGACCTGTCCGCTTTTTGTAATATAGTTATTCAAATGCAGACATAAATCATTGATACGCCAAAGCAGTTCTTCTCTCGTATCAAATCGCAGCAAAAAAATAAATGTATCGGCAACACCATGCGCTAATATTTCGCCTTCATTCAGGCTTGCTTTTACTTCCTGCCAAATATAACGCAAAAGGTCATTGCCTTCTCCATAGCCAAACATATCGTTGAAATATTTAAAACCGTCGATATCCATACTTACGATTGCTGTCTTTTTATCTGTTTCAGGTAACAACAGTTCTGCTTCTTTAAAAAACTTGGCAAAAGAATAACCACCAGTAACTTCATCAACATAAGCAATATCCATCAGTTCCTTTTGATTGCGGGTATGGATACGCATAATGTGCCAGATAAACAATAAAAAAATCGCAATCAACAAAATACCCAGTAAATAAGTTTTATTCAGCACCATATTGATTTTATCTTCGATAACACTGGCTGGAGTTACCGTCAGCAGCATCCAGTTATTAACACCTATCGGTGAACAGTACATATATTTCTGACTGCCGTTATAAAATTCAATATAACCGCCTTTTTTACTGTTGATCATCTGCCAGAGTTTTTCAGCACTGTCTTTATTATTTACCGGATCTGCCGTCAGCAGGGCCGCATAAACATTTTTAAAGTTTTTAAAGCTTTCTGAATGCTGCGAATCTACTACAACATCACCATTTTCCTGTACCACATAAGAATATCCAGCACCGCCAAAAAACGATACTTCAATAGTTTTTCTAAATGTATCCAGGCTGTAAGTAGCGAACAAAACTCCAATCCTCTTATCGCTTCCATCTTCAAAAATCGGTACCGCATAAACTGCGATCCTGCCGCCATCCGTATAATCATCCATATTACGTGAAACAGCCGTGTGCCCGCGAATCGCCTTACTAAAATACTCTCGCTCTGAGATATTCAATTCAACACCATCTGTTGTATAAGCACGTCCATCCGTCAATGCTACGCCAATTCGTTTAAAACTGTTGCGCTCCGCGGCTTCCTCCAAATAAGCGGCGGCCGCCTGCGGATCATTTACAAAAATCCGACTGACATCGTGCGAAAGTTCAGCTAAAAGATTTTGTTTATTTTTGATTTCATTATGCAGCATCAAAGCTCCCTGATTAGAAAGTTCTTTCAGTGAGTTGATATTTTCTTCTTTGTAACTCTCTTCGATACTTCTGCTATAGGAAAAAACAGCCGTCAGCAAAATTATAATGGCAATCAGACCCAGCAAAAGCGTGCCATAAAGTTTTTTATATTTGCCCATCGCTGCCTTCCTCCGATTTCTGAATCATTTTTTGTCAGATTATTTTAATAGTTTGTCCGTTTTCCGGCTCTTCCAAATATATCTCGCCAATATGCAGCTTGCCGTTCACTATATCAAAAGCATCTGTTTTGATTGTCCCCATCTTGGTTTCAATGACAACATTTTTAAATTCCAGATGTTTATTTTGATTGGAAAACTCGCCGCTGATACTGTCAAAAGGAATAATATAGTACGATCCTTTTCCTGATTTAAAGCTGCCATAGGTCAACGCAGTTTTAGGATCTCCCTTGGATCGAATCTTAAAATCCAGTTCGACCTTGCATTTTATTTTACCGTTACGTGCGGCAATGCTTCCCAACAATTCGTGTCCCAGCGCGTCAATATTGTAATATTTTGTATCCAGATGATAATCTCCGAAAGCTTCAACTGTGCCTCCAAAAACATTTCCTTTTACATTAGTAAATTTCAGCAGAGCATCTTCGTAATGCAAATCGCCTCTGACCTTAGAAAAATGCAGTCCGGGAATATTCAGTTCTTTAAAATCCAAATGACCATCTATAACAGGATTCGGAAGTTCTCCAGTAACTGAAGCGGTAATAGAAACCGTATCTTTGATATCCGCTATTCCCAACGAAGCAGGCAGAATATTATAAAGCTCCAAATGCAGGTCGTAATGAGGAATCTGCTGCGCTAAATTGATGTTTCCTTTTATTTCCACCCCATCGCCAACCATAGTGCCGCCAAATTTTCCAGTCACAAAATCAATCGTAAGCTTTTTCTGCGTATCAATATCAATTATTGCATTAACTTCATTCAGTACAAAATAACGGTTATGATAACCGGCAGTTAAGGTACAGTTATTAAAAACAACACGCATTTTCAGCCGCTTATTTTCTAAATCCAGATTCAATTCATGCCTGTCTCCAGGATGCCTTTCCTTTACTACGATCTTTTCCTGCGCTATATGTTCAAGTTCAGCTGCTGTTTCGTTTCCTGACAAAACAGCTTCCTTTTGTTCAGCCCGGTCAATAACTCTTTTGGCCTGTGCCTGCTCAAAAATATCCAACTGCATCTTTCTGTTGAATCTTACGGCAAACAAAGCGTTGTCCAATTCCAGTTCCTTAATAGTAGATGTACTGATACTTCTGGTAATAATATCCCATGTCCGCACCTTGAAACGTCCCTGCGGCACATGTACGATAGGCTGACCGTCAATATCAAGCCAGACAAGATTCTGAAACTCTACCCGCCCCCAAATGTCGGCATCAATACTGCCAAGCGTCACCGAGCCTTTGAGCACTTTTTGAGCAGACATAGTTTTATTAAAAATAAGCATAGCCTGATCACTGGCTATTTTACACAAAGTAAAATAAGTAACTGTCACAAGCGCCCACAGTCCCAAAGCGATATAAATATATTTCTTTTTTATCTGCATATTATCACTATCCTTTGAGCGGACTGTTTCAGCTACGCTTAAATACTCTGTGTTTTCGTCATAATCTTCAAAATTTCCTGATCAGTAGTAGCCATTCCCTCTTTAGCCAGCTGCCCCACATTTTTTATAGTGTTCTCAACACCTTTGCTGACGATACCATCGCCTCCGTAAAATTGCTGCCCTTCTTTATACATATGATAACCTAATATACCTGCATCGATAGCCGTAGCTATTTTAGCAGCGCACGAAGCTTTAGCGCCGTCGCAGATAATACCGGAAGTTATTGCCAGAGAATTGACGATCGTGTGAGAAACTTCATCAACACCGCCTCCATACAGATACGCAATACCGGCACCACTGGCACAGCCGGCACTGACTGCACCGCAGTAAGCCGACAGCCTGCCGATACCTGACTTCAAATGGATCGTGATCAGATTAGATACCAGCAAGGCCCTATAACGTTTCTCGTCAGAAACACCCAACTCCTTAGCATACTCTATAACTGGTATGGAGGCAGTAATCCCCTGATTACCGCTGCCGGAATTGATCACGACTGGCATCTCGCAGCCGTTCATTCTGGCGTCAGAACCGGCAGCTGCTTTGGCTTTAGCTCTTATTTTTACGTCATCCGTTCCATAAGTCTTTAAAAGGACCTTACCGATATTAGCTCCATAATCGCCAGCCAAGCCTTCCTCTGAAATATTAACATTACATTCGATCTGAAGATCAAGAATATCCTTAACATCTTCTATTCTTGCAGTATCAGCAAATTCAATAATCTCCTGTACATTCATAAATCCACGATCTGTAAAGCCCAAACTGTCTTCGACTGCAATATCTTTCTGCAGCACATATTTATCATCTTCTCTTATTTCCACTATATTTGTATGAAACTCACAGATGCGTACATAAGCAGAATGGCCATTACCATAAACAGTGATCATTATATCAAAGATTTTTTTACTATCAGAAAAATTAACTGTTATTGGTGTGCTTTCTAAAAATTTATGAATTACGGCAACTGCTTCTGTACTCACTTCCGAAATAACTTTAAGCTCCTTCGCGGCATCTCCTGCCACAATACCTGCTGCCGCTGCCACTTCAATACCGCGCAGTCCCCCTGTATTCGGTACAATAACACTTTTTACATTCTTGATGATATTACCGCTGACCTCAATTTCTACACGTTCAGGCAAACAGCCTAAATGCTCTCTGGCAATAGCTCCGGCATAAGCAATAGCAATAGGCTCAGTACACCCCATCGCCGGAATCAATTCCTCTTTCAGCACATTGATATAATCCTGGTATTTTTGCCTTGTTATCATCTGCTTACCCCTCTGTATTTATGATTTATTCTTAATTATTCTATACATCTGACCTGTGACTCTTTATAAAACCATAATAAAAGTCCCCAAAAGTAATAAGGACAGAACCGATAATTGTTTTTACAGTAAATTGTTCATGTAAAAATACCGCTGCCATCACCAAAGTGATGACTATACTGAATTTATCCACCGGAACTACTTTCGAAGCAGCGCCAAGCTACAGCGCTTTAAAATAACATAACTCTAAAAGCAATGTGAAACGATGGTTCTAATCCATTAGTTCAGTCTTCGACCAATCTTTCAATTTCTTTCTCAAGCAATAAAAATGCTTTGGAAACTACATAACCATCAGCAATCGCATGATTCATTCTCACCGTCACAGGCATCAGCAATCTGCCATTTTCACTGTGATATTTTCCCCAGTTTATAATCGGAGGGAAATGCAGATGTCCGTCAGGCAGTTCTACATGTAGTGCTTCATATGACAACCAGGGAATATAGGAAGCATCAAAATAGTTTAATTTACTGCCGTCCAGACCATAACTGCGGGTCTGTTTAGCCTTTTCCATATCAGCGCAGCATCTGTCATAAAAAGCCTGGTAATCTTCGCTGAACTCTGTATAAACTACTGTAAAAGTCTCCGTATCCTCGTGGAAAACATAATGCGCAGTGTTGATTTTATCAAATACGACTAACTTATCTTCCTGATACAAATACCGCATTTTGTAGTCATCTCTGGTATTCAGCGCCTTGGTCAGGACATACAGAAAATTGATATAAAATTTAGTTCCAGTTTGTTTTGAATATGCAACAAGTTCACTAACATCGATCTTGGATGTAATCATAACCGAACATTTACAGTCTATCGTAAAATGCCTGTAAATATCCTTACGATAATACTTTTCCATATCTAAAACTTTATAATCCATAATTACCACCTTTTACACAACACAAATCAACTTTGGCCGTTTAACAAGTTTGCATAAATTAAATATTCAAATAATTCCAAAGAATCTTTTTTCCAATTTATTGTTGACATCGCAATTGCCAAAACGCCACAGCGCTTGCAGCAGCTACATTAAGTGAGTCCACATTGTACTCCATAGGGATCTTCACAACATAATCGCACGCATCAATCGCAGCCTGAGATAAGCCGTAGCCCTCTGTACCAAAAACCAAAGCCAGCCTGCCCTCTGCCATCAGCGCCTGATCATCTATACTGACAGCATGCTCACACAAAGCCATTGCAGCTGTTTTAAAGCCCCATTCTCCCAGCTCTTTGACATTGTTTTCTATATAAGTCCAAGGTATCTGAAATACCGTTCCCATACTGACACGTACTGCTTTTCTGCATAAAGGATCACAGCAGGAGCGCATCACAAGTACCGCATCAACACCTAACGCCGCTGCCGATCGGAATATTCCTCCTATGTTGGCTGCATCCGTGATATTATCCAATACCGCCACCCGCCTGGCTTGAAAACATATCTGCTGTACTGAAGGCAGCCTGGGCCTACGCATAGCACACAGGATACCGCGGGTCAGCTTATATCCTGTCAGTCCAGCCAGCACATCCCTGTCCCCGGTATAGACTGTAACATCCTCATACCGAGCAAGAATATTTTGGGCCTGTCCCGTGATATGTCTGCGCTCCATCAACAAGGAAATCGGCTCACAGCCAGCAGCAAGCGCCAACTCTATGACTTTGCCGCTTTCAGCGATAAAGATGCCCTTTTCCGGTTCCAGCTTATGGCGCAGCTGCTTTTCAGTCAATTTTGTGAATACTTCCAGTTCAGGAGCAGAAATGTCATTTATTTCTATAATATTTGCCATTATGCCACTCTTTCTTAGAAAAGCATCTCTCCCGGGTTATAGCCGCTTGGCAGCTCTTCTTCAACTAAAAAATTAAATTCTTCATCACGCAGGACCGGCAAAAATACGGCATAGGGGATCTCTAAAAATTCAGACGTATAACTGCTGGCCCCGAACCATTTACCCTCTTTGGCACCTAAATTCAAATCTCTTGCAAACTTGGTATCATTAGAGCAATCATGTACAACCAAATTCCATTTCTCTTTTGCTGCGGCTGCCATAAATCTGAGTGTCAGTTCGCGACTCCAGATTGGTGATATATATCCATGGCGGGCAATATACATTTTTTCACCCCAATAATTCTCAATATTATTGGGATTCAAATGCAGCTCCGCACAATTAATAAAATCTAATCCCGTGTCCAAAACAGCCTGTTTTTTCAAAAAGAATTTTTCAAAAAACTCATTGGTCATAGGCGTTTCAATGCCGACTTTTTTGATATACTTTTTTGCTATGCCAATATTTTCAATGACCTTATCAGCACAACCGGAAGCTCCTAAATTAAATCTAAGCTCATTCAGGCCAGCCTCCCCCAATGCTTTAAGCGTTGTTTCCGTAGCCAGAGTGCCGTTAGTATATAGATGCTGATAAATACCAGCCTTGTTAAATTTTTGAATAATATTATAATATTTCTCGATTTCCATAAAAGGTTCTAAATATACATAGGCAACCCCTGTAGGTTTTTTATGGATTTCCAACAACAGATCAATGTCATTTTCATAAAACTTGGTCCCGCCAATGACCCAAATCCCCTCGCCTACCGGTTCAATAGCATCCAGCTCGCCATAATTATAGCAAAACCTGCACTGCAGATTGCATTTATTGGTTTTTCTGATAGCTGTCAGCCCGCTGCCCAACAGACATGAACGGCACCCATCAGGAAATTTTTCATCTGGTCCCACAAAAAGTGTTCTGTCCTTTAATGTTTTCAAACCGGGAATTTGTTCCATAAGCTCTTCTTTTCTTTTTATAACAACTGCCTCAATCTGTGCGAATGTGGCATAAACAATTTCCTGCTGTTTAACCAGAAGCTGTTCCCCTGCAGGCAATTGTGCAAAAAATTCAAACCATGACAAAGCATCCTTCTTAGAAATCTTCATATCTGTTACTGCTCCTTGTCTACAATACAATCTACTTAATCAATCCATTGCTCTCCGCTCTGCGTAAATTGCAGTGCCTGGCAACCGGGCTCCATAATTTTATTTTTTTACTATTGTCATCAATACAACAGTCTCTACATGATGCGTCATCGGGAACATATCTACCGGCTGGGCAACTTCAGCCTGATAACCGTTCTGTTCCAGATAAGCCAAATCGCGGGCAAGCGAAGCCGGATTACAGGAAACATAAACTATACGCTGTGGCATGACCTGCGCAATAGCAGCCAGCACTTTTTCTTCGCAGCCAGCACGAGGTGGATCAAGCAGCACAACTTCGGGACGCACACCCTGTTCTACCAGTTCCTGCATTTTAACAGCAGCATCCCCTAAAATAAATTCTGCATTATCACAGCGATTATCTTCAGCATTACGTTTTGCATCTTCAATAGCAGAAGCTATAATCTCAATTCCATAAACTTTTTGGGCATGTTTTGCCAAATACAGAGAAATTGTACCGGTTCCGCAGTAACAGTCAACAACGGTTTCACCACCGCTCAAAGCCGCAAATTCAATCGCTTTGTTATAAAGCTTTTCAGCCTGGGCACTGTTTACCTGAAAAAACGACTGCGCAGAAATATTGAATTTTAAAGTTCCCAAACGGTCTTTGATCGTCGTTTTACCATATAATAAGCGTGTTTTATTACCCATCACGATATTGGTCTGTTTTTTGTTGATATTCTGCACTACACTTTTCAAGCCCGGAACAGCATCACGCAGCATTTTGACCAGCTCTTTGCCATGTGGAATATCGTAACCGGCAGTAATGATAACTGCCATAACCTCACCAGTGTTAACACCAACCCTGCCCATAACATGGCGGACTACGCCCTTACCTGTTTTTTCATCATAAGCAGAGATTTCATACTGCCGCATCCATTGACGGACAACAGCAATAATGTCATTGTTACGCTGCTTCTGGATCAGACAGTTTTCAACGCCGACTACTTTATGTGTAGCCGCAGCATAACATCCGATTTCCAAAATTCCATTTTCAAATGCAACCGGGAACTGCATTTTGTTACGATAATGCCATGGATCTTCTTCACCGATGATCGGCAGAACTTTGACTTCCTGTAAATGCCCGATCCGAAAAAGCGCATCGCGAACCTGCTGTTCTTTAGCCTTTAATTGCCCCGTATAGTTTAAATGCTGCAGCTGACAACCGCCGCAGGCTTCATAAACAGGACATAATGGTTCTACCCGCTCAGGTGATGCTTCCAGAATGGCCGTTACTTTCCCTGACGCATAATTTTTCTTCACCTGTTCCAGCTCTACTTCTACTGTCTCATCTGCTAAGGCGCCATGTGCAAAGACCGTAAATCCATCAGTCTTGCCCACACCTTCACCGCTGCTTCCTAATCCTGTTACTTTTAAAGTTATTTTATCACGCACTAAAAATTTATTATCAACGCTCATAAAATTCTCCTAAATTAAATTTTCAACAACTAAATTATACCACAAATCTATACAGTTTCTTCATTTTACAGTTTAAATAAAATGGCAGAAAAGCGAACTTTTTCACCTTCTGCCAAAATAATCAGCTATTATTTAGTTGCATCTACCCAACTACCTCCAGTTACCTTTTCCAGCATTTCAGCACTGATCGGCAAAGCTGAATGAGGTGTCCCTGCAGCAATAAAAGTAATGTCATACTCTTTCAAACTATTATCCAGATAAACTGAAACCTGCTGACGCAAGGCAAACGGACATACTCCTCCGGGCGCAAAACCTGTGATTTGCATTACAGTTTCCGCATCTGCCATTTTGATTTTTTTCGCTTCGATGGCACGGCCCCATTTTTTTGTGTCTATTTTCTTATCGCCGCAGGCAACAATCAAAATCGGCTTGCCATCAGCTAAAAAACACAAGGTTTTGGCTATCTGTACCGGCGTTGTGCCCAAAGCCTGAGCCGCCAATTCCGCAGTATGTGTTGATCCCGGCAATATTTTTATTTCCAGTTCCGGATAAGCCTGCAGGCTTTCCTGTACTCTTTTCAAACTTGTTTCATATTCTTCTGCATGCTCTTCCATTTCCATCATCCATCCCTCACATTTCTTTTGCAATTCTGCCACAACTAACAGCTTTATTTTTATACTTTCTGTGCTATAATATATCCATACATGAAGTCATACAGGCATCTGTTGTAATTTTAACACAGACAAGTCTCTCTGACAAATCAAAGTACCTGTTAAAGGAGGTTTATCCATGGATATCATTACTAAAGATACCGGCATCATCGATGCTGTTCAACAACATCCTGAAATTTTGGAAGTGTTTGCTAAATATGGTCTGGGCTGTGTTGGCTGCATGGCAGCTCATTACGAAACCATCGGCCAGGGAGCAGGCGCTCACGGCATTGATGTTGAAGCGCTTATTGCCGACATCAACAAGGCTGTTGCTGCTGCAAAATGATCTTCTTAATAAAAAACAGTCTGACGTTTAAACGTCAGACTGTTTTTTATTACCACTTGTACAATGATCTCAATAAAGCTATCTCAACTTTATATCCAGGCAATTCATTCGGTGTTTCTAAATAAAAGGGCAAGTCTTTCAGCTGAGGATGATTAGTGACAGCGCTGAGCGCTTCCAATCCAATGTTCCCCTGACCTATTTTTGCATGCCGGTCCTTATGGCTGCCCAAAATATTCAGGCTGTCATTGATATGAACAGCTAAAAGACGTTTCAAACCAATAATTTTATCAAATTCCTCCAAAACATTTTCCAAATCATTAACTATATCATAGCCGCCGTCAAAAACATGACAGGTATCCAGACATACCCCCAGTTTTCCCTGCAGCTCCACTCTGTCGATAATCGAACGCAGTTCCGTAAAGTTTCGCCCAACTTCACTGCCTTTACCAGCCATAGTCTCCAGCAGCACCATTGTCTGCTGCTGAGGACGCAGGATTTCATTCAGCAATTCTGCTATCATGATTATTCCCTGCTCTGCTCCCTGTTTTACATGACTGCCAGGATGGAAATTATATCTTGTACCAGGCAGCAGCTCCAGCAACTGCAAATCCTCAGTCATTACCATACGTGCAAAATCCCTTATTTTAGAATCTGCCGAACAGGCATTGAGTGTATAAGGCGCATGTGCCAGGAGCGGCGCAAAAGAATTCTCCCGCATCAGCGCCAGTAAAGCCCTGATATCCTCTGTATCGATCGCTTTGGCTCTGCCTCCGCGTGGATTACGTGTAAAAAACTGAAAGGTGTTGGCACCAAGAGCCAGTGCTTCCTTTCCCATATGCAAATAGCCTTTTGCCGACGATAAATGACAACCAATATTGAGCATAGATCCTCCTAGATTTACAAAGCTTTTAAAAATACGTTATAATTATAACATATCAAGCCTGCTGAAAGGAAAAGTTTGACCATGCAAGCATTACGAGAACACCTGCTGAGCCTGCAGGACACCAAATATCAGAAATTTCACAGTGCCCTTTGTCCCGGTATCGATAACATCATCGGCATCCGTATCCCTGTATTGAGAAAACTGGCAAATGAAATCCTCCGGGAAGGAGATTACCCTACTTATCTGCAGAAAGCCTTATACGAACCTTTTGTCTACAGTGAAGAAGCAACCTTATGCGGTATGATTTTAGGTTTACTGAAAATTGATTTTACTGAGCTGCTGGAAAATCTCAATATTTTTGTTCCCCGCATCGACAATTGGGCTGTTTGTGATGTTACCTGCGGCGGTTTGAAAGTTTTCAAAAAAAATCAGACTCAGGGCCGCGAATTTCTGCAGCAATATCTTGCTTCTCCCAGAGAATATGAACTGCGGTTTGCTGTTGTAATGCTGATGAATTATTACAATGATGACACATATATCGACAGTACACTGAAAGAACTGAACAATGTACGACACGAAGGTTATTACGTAAAAATGGCCGTAGCCTGGGCTTTATCGCTGTGCTTTGTCAAGCAGCGAGCTAAAACAATGGAACTTTTTCAAAATAATGAACTTGATGACTTTACTTACAACAAAGCCCTTCAGAAATGTCGTGAATCCTTCCGTGTCAGCGATGCAGATAAAGCCCTGCTGCAAAATATGAAGCGTAAATAAATAATAAAACTCCCGTCTTTATTCAAGACGGGAGTTTTATTATTTTGCCATGCTCAGCAGCATCGCTACTGCTAAAATACTCATGGGTATCAAAATCGCCAACTGACCGATTTCATTGGAATAGTTGAAGAAAAAGAATATAGAAAGCCGAGGCAACAGCTCCTAATTGCCAAACAACAGACCAAAAATCAAAGGAAATGCATTAACAGGCCTTAATTCCGTTATTGATGGTATAGGTATAATAACAAAACCTTTAAAGAGCAGCGCCGTAACGGCAAATACTGCCGTCAGCAAAGCTGCAAATGTCAGTTTTTCTGTTTTATTTCTCTGCGCCCATCATTCCGCCTACTTTTGCACCAGTTTAACCAGCACTTCCACACATTTTAGCAGGGAAGGCACCGGCAAATATTCAAAACGCCCGTGGAAATTATGCCCGCCGGTAAAGATATTGGGACATGGCAACCCCATTTCTGAAAGCCTTGCACCGTCAGTACCACCTCGTACCGGTACTAGATGCGGCTCGATTCCAGCTGCACGCATTGCATTTTCAGCCCGTTCAATTATTTCATAAACAGGCATAATATATTCCTTCATATTACAATAGACATCTTCCATTTTACAAACAACGCTGCCCGCGCCGTATTCAGCATTCAGACAATCCACCATATGCAGCAGCAGTTTTACGATCTTCCAGCTTCTTCCTGTCATGATCGCGCAAAATCATTTCCAGCTCAACTTTATCCGTACCGCCATTGATACGCAGACTGTGATAAAACCCTTCATACAGCTCAGTATATTCAGGACGCTCGCCGGCAGGCAGCAGCATCTGCCACTTGGCTGCCATCGTCACAGCGTTGCGCATCTTATTTTTAGCAGAACCAGGATGTACCGAAACTCCATAAAATGTCACCGTGGCATTGCAGGCATTAAAGGTTTCATAATTCAATTCACCAACAGCGCCGCCGTCAACTGTGTAGGCAAAATCAGCACTAAAATCTGTCAGAGGAAAATGCTCCGTTCCCCGTCCTATTTCTTCGTCAGGGGTAAACGCCAAAAGTATCTTGCCATGCTTGATTTCCGGATGTGCAAGTAAATACTCACAGGCTGAAACAATAGCGCATACTCCAGCCTTGTCGTCGGCTCCCAGCAAAGTCGTACCGTCCGAGGTTATAATTTCCTGTCCCAGATAATTTTTTAATTCTGGAAACTCCTTCGGGCTCAATTTAACCCCTTTGCCAAGGTCCAGCTCACTGCCGTCATAGGCAGAATGCACCTGCATTTTGATATTCGCTCCCGATGCTTCATTACTGGTATCCATATGAGCAAGCAACCCGATAACAGGCAGTTTTTCATTCGTATTAGCCGGCAATGCAGCCAGTACGTAACCATATTCTGTAAGTGCTACGTCATCCAAACCCAAACCTGAAAGTTCAGACTTCAGTAGTTTTGCCAGCTTTAACTGCTTTGCCGTACTGGGCGAAGTTTCTGATTTATCATCAGAAGCCGTATCCAAAGCGACGTAGCTTCGAAAACGTTCAATAATCTTATCTTTACTGAGTTCAATCATTTTTATATACTCCTAAGATCTGCCGTGCAGATAGTCTAACAACTGTCGCGCAATCCTGCCGTTGCGCCCGGTGTGACTCATTTCCCACTTTACCGCAGCAGCACGCAGATCTTCTTTTGGAATATCCAGCCCTTCGGCTTCAGCTTTATTTTCCAACAAACGGAAATACTGCTCCTGATCCATCGAATCAAAAAATAATTTTATACCGAAACGGTCAGCCAGAGAAATTTTTTCGTTAATACTGTCGCGGCTATGCAGCTCGTTCATATTCTGATCCTGCCACACTTCCTTGATAATATTACGGCGATTGGAAGTAGCATAGAACAACACATTATCAGGTTTTACTTCAAGCCCACCATCTAAAATGGATTTTAACGCTTTGTATTCCACTTCAAATTCTTCAAAAGACAAATCATCTAAAACAACGATAAATTTTTTGCCCCAACGGCTCAATTCCTGCATCACCTTTGGCAATCCGGCAAAGTCATGGCGTTTTACTTCAACCATCCGCAGACCTTTTTCAAAAAATGCATTGCCGAGAGCTTTGATAGATGATGATTTGCCAGTACCACGATCGCCAAAAAGCAATACATTATTAGCAGGCTTTCCTTCTAAAAAAGCTTCCGTATTGCGTATCAATTCTTCTTTCTGATAATCATAACCATACAGCTTATCAAAAGTCATATCAGAATAGTTTTTAGTACCAGACAGGCATTCCAGTTCGCCATTCCAGGCAAAGGCACCGTTGTCCAGCATTGCGCCATAACCATAGTCATTATAATAACTGCATAAAATTTCTACAGCTTGCCGCCCGTTTGCATCACCTTCAGCATGCAGTAAAATTTTTTCCAGCTTACTGCGTCCCGGCAAAGGCCTGAACACTGTCGGCGTATAGTTTCCCAGCAGTGGATGGTTTTTATAACGATTAAAAACGTCATCGACGAACTCGCGCATAATTACAATATCATGCGCTGCAGCTCTTGCCAGTCCTTCACCAATTTTACCGTCATTTTTTTCGGCAACAGCAGAAAACACATTCTTCTCATGCACGATTGCCGACAGCAAATACTCCAAAGGAATAATCCCTGTCAGGCCTTTTTCTTCAGCAGCAACCAGCAGCAAACCTTCCAGTTCCGGCGCAAAAAATTCTTTAGGCCTGCGCAGAGCATTTACGATCGGGTCGGATAACAGAGCTCGGTAGATCACCAGGTTACTTAAATTAGCGCAGCAATTCATCTCATTCATCTCCGTCTGTCAAAGATTTTAGAAGGTTCTGAATACTTTTTTTATAAACAGGGTGTATTTTATCTGCAGCAATTTCTGACAGCGGCTGCAGTACAAAAAGTCTGTTTTGCATATCAGGATGCGGCAGTACCAGTTTTTCACTATAATAGATCAGATCATCATACAAAAGTAAATCTAAATCTATATTTCTTTCACCCCAATGCCGTAATCGCACCCGACCCATTTCCAGTTCAGTATCCAAAAGCAGCTTCAGCAACTTTTCTGGTGCTAAATCAGTTTTCACACAAGCAACAGCGTTAATAAATTCAGGTTGATCTGTCACACCATAAGGTTCAGTTTTAAAAAAGCTTGATACAGACCTTATTTGCAGTCCTTTGACCAACAACATTTTTAAAGCCTGTCTGAGATTAGCTTCCTTATCACCTAAATTACTGCCTAAAGCTATATATGCGATGGACATAAAATTGCCTCCAGCATCCTTATAGCCCGCAGATTTTCCTGTACATCATGCACTCGTACCATTTGAGCTCCTGCATACACAGCCTGACAACTGGCAGCAATCGTACCTTCCAGGCGTTCTTCTGCTGGAATTCCGCCGAGTACACTTCCAATAGTACTTTTGCGTGAAGCAGCAAGCAATACAGGATAGCCTAAACCTGTCAGTGATTTCAGCCCCTGCATCAATTGCAGATTTTGTTCAATATTTTTAGCAAAACCAATGCCGGGATCAAAAATTATTTTTTCTTTTGCCACGCCACGGTTTTCCAGGATTTTAGCCCGTTGCAGCAAATAAGCTGCAACCTCTGTTACTACATTTTTATACTCGCAGTTTTGCTGCATATTTTTAGGCGTGCCTCGCATGTGCATTAAAATAATCGGTACTTTACTGCCGACAACTAAGTCAGACATAGCAGCATCACCTTCCATCGCAGTAACATCGTTAATGATATCTGCGCCGGCTGCTAAAGCCGCCTCTGCCGTCGAGGCACGATAAGTATCGATAGAAATAACACAAGCCGGATAACGCTCTTTCAATGCCTTGATAACAGGAACAATGCGCTTTTGTTCCTCGTCTGCAGTTACGGCATCACTGCCAGGGCGGGTAGATTCCCCGCCAATGTCTAAAACAGCCGCCCCTTGTCTAAGCATTTCGCCTGCCTTTTCCACTACCTGTTCCAACTGCGGCACACGCGAACCTGCGTAAAACGAGTCTGGTGTAATATTTAAAATACCCATCACCAACATTTTATCATAATTCAGTGTCCTGCCGTCAGATAAAATAGTTTGAGGAATCGGCGCATCTAATATAGCCATCAATTCACTTTTTATTCCTGCCATACCAAAATAAGGCATCTGCGTTAATTTTTCCAGCAGCCTAGCATAATGTTTATATGTTCCCAGAAGAATTACATCTACCCGTTCTTCAGCACAAACTACACACCCGGCTGGAATTGCACAATCTCCACCACAAGCCAGCATTTCCTGTTTGATAATATTGGCAGCAGGAGTACGGATATCCAAAATTTTTAAGGGAACAATTTCACTTTTATGCAAAAAAATCGCTTCACTGGCAGGATGAATACCCAATTGACTGAATTCATTGGCCAGTGTTTGCGGTTCCAGCTTCAGAATCATATCTCCACGTCCTTCCAACCCTTTTCGACACAAGCAAAAGCGTTATGATTATGGATACTTTCAATGCTTTCCACAGTTGCTTTATACCATATTATGCGTTTATCGGCTTCCAGACGCAAAGCAATTTCGCGGACCGCGTCTTCAACAAAACGCGGATTATCATAGGCCTGCTCAGTTACAAACTTTTCATCAGGACGTTTCAAAAGACCGTAAACAGGCGCGCTTGCTCCTGCATCAGCAATAGCAGCCAGTTCTTCCAGCCAAACCATTTCAGCAGATCTAATTTCCAATTTAGCCAAAGCTCTTTGGTTATGAGCGCCATAAGCGCTGATCTCTTTCGAGCATGGGCACAAGGTTTGAATAGGAATCTCCGCAGAAATGCGCAATGAAAACTGCTCATCCTTTTCAGCCGTATAAACACAATCGATATCCAGCGGTGCTCTCTGACCGCTGACAGGAGCCGTTTTATAAATAAAATATGGAAAATTTAATTGCAGAAAAGCCTTTTCTGCCTGCAGCCGGTCCTTCAAATGGTCAAGAATATTTTCTAAAGAACCTAATGTCACTGGTCCTAGCGTTTGCAGGCACTCTACAAAACGACTCATATGCGTTCCGCGCAGATCATGAGGAAGATCAACCGCCAGGCTTACTGTAGCGACCGTGTTCTGCGTTCCCTTTTCTTTATCTTTCAATGCTATCGGCCAGCGCAGATCTTTGATGCCAACATGCTTCAACGGTATATTACGACGATCTAATTCACCCTGTACATCCTTCATTATAGATCACCTCGGTAAATACAGCCGCTGGTTTTAGTTTCCCAGACTTCAACTTCATAAAGCTTATAGTTGGGCCCCTGCAGCATTTTTTGTAAACGTTGCCACACCCAAACAGAAATATTTTCTGCTGAAGGCTGCTTTAAAATATCATTAAGACAGGCATGATCCAATTTACTTAAAACCTCTTCCTTGACAATATTCTTAAGCCGGATAAAGTCGATTACCATGCCTTCCTTATCAGGAGTTCCCTCTACTTTCACGACTAATTTATAAGTATGCCCATGCAGTCTTTCGCATTTACCATTATATTCTGGTAAATAATGAGCCGCATCAAATTCAAACTCTTTTAAAACAAACATAGCCCACCTCCAAAATAATTAAACTGTCAAGCCGGCAAAATCATCCTGCTGCCGCAAAGCTTCATAAGCAACGATAGCAACTGAATTTGATAAGTTAAGCGATCTTGCTTCAGCAATCATCGGGATACGCACACAGCAGTCTTCGTATTCCATACGCAGTTTCTCAGGTAATCCTGCCGTTTCCTTACCAAAAATCAACAGGCTATCCTTTTCGTAGCATACTTCAGTATACCGCTTATGTGCTTTTGTTGTCAGCAAAAACTTAGCATTATCCTTATACTTTTCCAGCACTTCATAAACGCTGTCATAGTAGTGCACATCTACCAGGTCCCAATAATCCAATCCAGCACGTTTTAAATATTTATCTTCGACCGAAAATCCTAACGGCCGCACTAAATGCAAATGACAACCTGTCGCTGCGCATAAACGTGCAATATTTCCCGTATTACCCGGAATTTCTGGTTCTACTAAAACGATATGCATAAAATGTTCACCTCTTCAAATTTTAGAAACGCAAAATGCACAGTCACCTGACTGTGCACTTACATTATTTATTTTTCTTCAACAGTTCATCAACAAGTTCACGCATTTTATGCTGATCTTCTGTCGTATTTACTTCCTCTTTCACCTTGTTATCTTTTTTATCATGCTCATTTTTATATTTTTCAGATTTTGTTTCTACAGCTTCTATTCCCAGCATTCTCTGCCATACTCCCATAATTTTTTCACTATAATTAGGGCTCATGGCCCAGGTACCGTTCAACTTATACCAGGTATCACACAATCCACGCTCTAATCTGATAGCATGAGCCAAATCATAACGCGGGTCAACGATCTTCGTCGAAGGATGCTTCTGCGTAGTATAGGCTAATAAATGCTGAATATGTGCACGTACACCAATTTCAGGAGTCTTAAAATGTGCCCCTTTTACACCTCCGCCTGTAGTACCAAGTCCACAGAAATTATTCTGTTCCGGCTTCACATCGCCGCCAAAACGGAAAAAACCTGTTTCTACAAGAGCCTGGGCAAAAGCAAGATCTTGGCGCACTCCTTCGCGACTGGCTTCCTGCCAGTATAAATCAACAATTTCTTCTGCACTGCAGGTCAATTTTAAATCCGGATTATTTTGTTTTAGCAAAGCCACAGCCTGAGATTTACTGGCGACCGCTTCTCCAAAAATACCAATTTCCTGATAACCGACCGGCAAGGCAGGACTTACAACCGTCTTAGGCAAAGCTCCTTGAGCGGTGGCAGAACTGCCTGCTTTATCATTATTTCTGTTGATTATTGGAGTCTCGTTTTTTTGCTGCTTAGTTTTATTTTTTTCTTTAGACTTCTTTTTCGCTTCTTTTTCTTTCTCTTTAGCCGCCTTTTTAGCTTCTTTCGCAGTCAACTGCGGCGCTGTCGCAACAGTACGCACCTGTACCTTAGATTGATTAGGCGTTGTAATACGCCGCGATTCGGTCGGGGTATTCTGTATCAATACCTGCTTCTGACTGCGTGGTTGCGGTACAGATGATACTACAGGCTGAGTTTCATTGGTTTTATTCTCTTTCTTCCTCGCTTCTGCCTGAAGCGGCATCACCGCAGCACAGCAAAAGCCAAAGAAATAGCTATTAATTGTTGTTTTTAAATTCACGTCACTTCTCCTGCTTATTATATATTGATAGTTAAATTTTACCCCATTTCTACTGATACTGTAAAGTTTTATTCAGCTTCTTCACAAAAAATACGCATCTTCTATGTTATAATATAAATAAAGAATTTTTTAAGGAGTTGATAAATTATGCCCACTACTTTTAATTTCATCAATCATGCTTGTTTCACTCTGACACATGAAGGACATACTATTATTTTTGATCCTTATCTCGATGGCAGCACCCAGGATATCAATGATCTTAAAGTTGAATATATTTTTGTTTCTCATGGCCATTTCGACCATCTTGGCAGTGCAATAGAGCTTGCTAAAGCGTGCAATGCAACAATTATTTCCACAGCTGAGGTTTGCGGAGTTGTTAGTGAAGCCGGCGTGGAAAACCATGCTATGCATTGGGTGGGACGCACGAATTTCCTTTTGGTAAAGTGCGCCTTACTTTAGCATTCCATGGCAGCGGCATTCCTGGTGGACATGCCTGCGGTTTTATTGTCGATTTCTATGGTACTAAACTTTATTTTGCCGGCGATACCGCTTTATTTGGCGATATGCAGCTTTTACAACGATTGGATGCCTTTAATTACGCAGTTCTCCCCATTGGTGATAATTTCACAATGGGACCAAAAGACGCAGCTATTGCAGCCGAATTTTTACAAGCTGAATATGTAATTCCAATCCATTATAATACATGGCCTTTGATTGCTCAGGATCCAGTTAAATTTAAAGAAGCTGTCGAAAAAAGCACGAAATCTAAAGTTTTAATTGTATCACCAGGTGAAAGTATTGAATTAAAATAATTTAGATATAATTAAATATAAAATAACCTTGCCTATGGCAAGGTTATTTTTATATTCATTCTAAATACATCGCTGCAAAATAAGGTTCCAAAACATCCTCACGACGCTGCAGTGAAAAATTAACACCAATAGTTATTTCACCTCCAGCTGCTACAATCCCTTTTATTCTGCAATTAGTACCAATCCTTAAATTATTTTTCACTATCAGTAACGCCCGTTCCATTTGCACATTATCACCAATAATCAGATTATCACCAACTACTATCGTTACTCTTCCCAACAAATGTAAATTGTTTTCTATAGTAATATTCTTTTCGGAAATCAGGAAAGCATCCCCCTTTAATGCTTCCACTATACAAGGTAACCTTGCGCCATATAAATCATCACTATAATAAATTCCCTTACCGAACCCCAACTGGCGATATTCGTCATCGGTCAAAAAATTATAGTGGCTCCATTTTTTATAAGCGCCTATGTCCAATGTCTCTAAAATATCACCTGCTTCACCAACACAGATTAAATCATTATGGTTATTGAAATCACCATTTATCTTACGACCAGCAGTTAAAGTATTTTCGTAAAACTCCTGCCCGCGTCCTAACGGCGGCTGTAAACAAACCTCTGCCAATCTTATTTGCATATCATCTGCTATTGAAATAACACTCACTTTACGCCCTGGCAGACTTTCAGCTCTTTCTAAAACAACTTCTGTCTGCATTACTTTTTGACCAGGATATAACATTTGCTCCTCAAGCCTAAAGCTTTCTGTCAGATTACTACTCTGCTCTTTTCTCAGCACACAACTCATAACATCACCAGTTGCAGCCTGCAGCTGATTATGTAAAACAATTTTGCTTTCAGCCTCAATTTCTTCGCGCAACGAATAATATAATGCCTGAACAGCTCCGCTCAACACAACACATGCCAACAATACAACAATGCTTACACTGCCTCTGCTATATCTGTTTATTTTCATCCTTCAATGACTCCATTACCTAAAAGCAGTACTTTACTGCTGGTTATCCTTCTTCCGCTTTTAGTATCCTGGATTTTTATGGTCAGCATCAATTCTCTGTAATTCAAACGTTCTGCCCGAAACTCTTCGATCTTTACAGATGCTAAAGACAAAACATTAACGCCTTTCAAAGAATTACTTTTAGTTTGACGATATAAAATATTACCACTCAGATAAAATGTTATCTGACGACTGCCAAAAACATCCTGACAAATTATTTTACTGCTGCCTTTATACCCTGTATTACTGATTGTTACTGTTGCTGCATGTAAAACAATTCTCTCAGGTAATGAGAAACTGTAATTTGCAGCCCGCCGCAGCATAATGTCAGACTGTATACGCTGCCAGCCCTGCAGCAGCTGTCGCCCCCCGCCTGCAAACAGCAGGCTCGTCGTTATAATAAATATTAAAGCCAAATTTAATTCGACTAATAAAAATCCTTTATTCCGACAATGCATAACGCACCTTATTAACAAGCACCTTTTGATTTCTGCATTCTCTGACTGTAATTATTTCCTGTTTAATTTGCAAGTTATCAATAAATTCCTTACGTTCAATAAACAGCCCCTGCTCTGCCGCTAAAGCATCTGCCGCCTCCACGTTCCTTACTTCCAACAATTCAAATGCCAGTTCCAGCCGATTATATTGCTGCATTGCTAAAACGCAAGCCTTATAACCTGTCAATAATGAACAGCAGGTAATACTGACAAGCAGTAAAACCAGCATCACCTCAATCAACATAAATCCCTGCTTATTTAATTTCACTTACAACGACCCTTCCAGTTACAGGCTGTACTTCAAACTTTTTTACCAGCTGTGGCTGCCGTCTATTTTTTATTAAAACCGAAAAATAAACCTGCGGTGCACCTTCTGCAGAAAAGCGTATTATTGAAGTATTAGGACTGTAAAAATACAGACTTCCCTGCCCGATTTCCTGAAGCCTTACTTTTTTTACAATTTTACCTTCGCGATAAACATAATAACACTGTTGGTCTAAATCAACAGTCAACTTATTCTGTAAGCCCGCTCCCCAAAGAGCTGCCTGCTGCAACGCAGTTACTTCCGCCGCCAGTCGCTGACAAAACCCTTCCATCTCCAAACGGTTGTCTACTTTAATAATACCCTCTGCACAAGGAATCAATAATGCCATAACTAAACCATAAAAGCTGATATAAAGCAGTATTTCAACAAGTGTAAATCCAGAATTATTACGACTGCTTGCTGCCATCTGAAACAACTTCTTTTCCTTCGGCATCATTACCTTTAAGGATGTAATTCAGTCCATTATCAGCAATGGCATAAGAAAAAACAGTATTAGTAGCATCTTGAAAACCCTTATTTCTGGCAATGTATTCACTCACCAAATCTTCTAATTTTTCTGGGCATTTACCCTTTTCCATTTTATATAACTGAATCGCACTGTCCACTGTTAAAAGATCATTTTTCAGTTTGGCATTTTTAGCTTTTTTATTAGCTGAATCAATAGACGGCAGAAGCATTCCAGCCAACACACCCAACATAGCCGTTACAGCCACCAGTTCAATCAAAGTGAAACCTTTTCTTCCACATAAATTTTTATAAAAATTCATCATAACACTTCCATCATTCGTATTCAGGTATTTCCGTTAAAAAAGTCAGTAAAGGTGATGTTACTGTAAAAATCATAGCACCAATCACTAACGATATAATAATTAAAAGTACAGGTTCCAGTAAAACTTTAAAATTTTTTAAACTTGCGGTAAAATCCTGCTCCAGTAATAATGCTGCTTCCTTAAGCATCGTTGCTAAAGCCCCTGAACTTTCTCCGACGATTAAAAATTCTATGGTCAGTGAACTAAAAAGCGGAGAAGCTAATGCTGCTGCCTTGGTAATATCGCTGCCGCGAACGATAGCTTCTGAAAAAAGCATTGCTTTTGCAGTCATTTTTTTATCAGCACTTCCAGCAGCAGCAGTTTTTATCGACACCGGCAACGAAATTCCACTATTAAGAAGCAACGACAGTATTTTGCAAAATCGTATTTCCAAAAACGTCTGTCGATAACCTGCGATAAGAGGCAGGCAGAAGCACCATTTCAGCAGACTATACCTTCGCTGCCATAAATAATATAAAATAAATAAACTTAAAGACGCTGCTGCCTGCCAATATTTAACAGCAATTTCACGTACAAACATCATTACCTGTAAAGGCAACGTTGGAACAAGGTCAAAAGACTGATATAAGTCGGCAAACAATGGTAGTAATTTAACTACAAATAAGCAGCCAGTTACTATAGCTAATGATAATACCAAACATGGATATAAGCAGATATTCTTTAAAAATCTGTTTATTTCTTCCTTCTGCCCAAAATAAACAGCCAGTTCAGACAACATCTCCTGTAAGATGCCCCCTTGTTCTCCTGCCTCAATTACTGACACAGTAACAGGTCTAAAAATATGTACGTGTTTTTTCATCGCAGCAGACAACGCTTTTCCAGCTTGTAAATCAGCAATCAATAAACAGCAGACATTTGTTAAAGAAACCGGGCAGCGTGTTTTTAAAAGTTCCAATGCTCTGCACAACGGAATACCGCTGCCAATCATGGCTGCCAATTGCTGAAAAAAACGGCTGCGTTCTTTGTCATTAACTTTACCACTATTAAACAAACGGCTTATTTTAACAGTGAAACTTTGTACTTCTTCTATCCCAGTAATATAATCATAATTTTCGTGTAAAAATGCTGCTACTTCCTGTTTACTGTCAGCTAAATAACTTCCCTGGTAAAGTTTTCCTGCCATACTGCGTGCTCGCCAGCGGTACAACTGCATTGTTACACCTCCATTATTTTCAGGTATTCTTTATTCTTGCACTATACTCCCTCTCATTCTAATGATATTTGTGAAAAAATAGTGAACGAGAAAATAAAAAAGACGTCTTTCCAAGGAAAAACGTCTTTTTTATTAACTATTATTTTTACCAATTCAGATATTTAAGCTATCTTACTTTCTCCAACAGCTCCAGATATTTTCCCTTTACCAAATCTGGTTCAAAGACATATAGTAAATGTTTAAGCTGTTCTCTGCTTGTACGCGGCTGCTGAGAAGCCCAATAGCCCACTGTTAACTGTACCAGTCTGCGTACTCTGATCTTATTTTTTTCACTTTTAGCAGCAGATAAACCAAACTGCAGCCACTCTCCGTATACAGTCATTTCTTCCTGCATAGTCAGTCTCGCCACAGCAGTTATCAAATCCCGCTGAGTACGCAGCACCAAACTGCCTATTTGTTCCCGTTGCTGCTGACTGCGCCTGCTGGAAACAGCCTGATCAAGTAAAACCAGCATAAAATTCTGCCACGGAGCATATAATTTAAACGCGTTAGCAAAACCATCCCAGCCTGCATACATTTGAAAATGTAAGGCAATATTCATCAGCGTACTACGCGTTAAGGCAAAATCTTTTTCACGCACCAGAAAAACAAATAATCCGTCCATTAACTGCCTGGTCTCATTTTCCCATTTTCTCCGGGCAATCTGTGCAATCAGCTGTGTCCATTCACGCACAAAATACTGTAATTCTCCTGCAGTTAATGATTTATTATTGGTCAATAACAAACTCATCCAACGCAACATTGGTAATGCATTAACATAACGTCTGTCCGAAGCCGTAAAAAATAGCGTCAGCAAAAATTCTACCATTTTAGAACCGGCATAGACAGTACTCTCTGCACTGTAACGTACAACAGCTTTGGATACAATAGCAGAAAATCTGGCTTCATCACGCATTCTAGCAGCCATAACTGCCATATCCTGCAGCATCTGCAGCAATTCCTGTTCCAAATCAGCATCTGTTTCTGTTAATTCATTGCTTACAATAACCACTATATTCGCACACTGTATCGTTACCTCCGGCAGTCCATCTTTCATTGCCAGGCAGCCAAGCATACCCAATTTACGTATGCCTTCTGCACGCAGATGCGAATTTGTCACTAAAACAGGCTGAAAAACAGCTACTATCTCTTTTGCTAAAATTTCATGTTTAGCACGCATGAAATAGATGCAGGAATTCTTTAATTTCTCCAAACAGGCTTCGCAGGCTATTCCCTGTTCTGCCAAAAGCTTAAAACGGCGTACTATTCGCTCAATCGTCAATGACATCTGTTCCTTGACGCTTTGCGACATAACCGCCTCAGACTGCATATCTAACGCATCCAGAAGACAACTGAGCAGATCCTGTGCCAGAACACTTTTCTCATCTGAGGACAGGTCTTTTTTCTGTGTCTGTTTTTCCAGCTTAGTTACATTATCTAAAAGATTTTTAAACGTAGGACCATGAACTATCCTGGTTGATTCTTCAGCCATCTCTACCTCTATCCTCTATTAAATATTGATAGCACCTTCATAAACGATACCGCTTACAGTATCCACAGTTACTTCCATATCGTCTTTAAGCAGGTTAAGCGCATTTTCAGCGCCAACAACTACAGGAATACTACAATTAATTGCTATGATGGCCACTGAAGATGTCAGTCCACCCTCTTCTGCAATAATAGCAGCTGCTTTAGACGCATAAGCTGCCGCTTCATCCGGCAATACTCCAACTACTAAAACATCACCAGGTTTAAACTTTTCTTTAAAATCTGTCAATGTAACAGCAGTGCATATTTTACCTGTAACCGAACGTTTACCTATACCAACACCGCTTACTAATTTATTTCCCACATTAACCACCTTAATCAAATTCGTTGAACCTGGTTTACCGACAGGAACTCCAGCTGTAATGACAACCGAGTCACCGTCTTTGACATAACCGTGTTCACGTGCACATTTCAATGATATCTCAATCATTTCATCAGTATTATCACTGGAAGGCCCCAAAAGCGGCCTTACTCCCCAGTAAAACTGCATCGCCCTTACCCTTGCAGGTATCCGTGAAACGCCTACAACATAACACTTAGGCCTGTATTTAGCAATCATTCGAGCCGTAAAACCAGATTCAGTAACCGTAACAATAGCGTCTGCATCCAGTTCCTGTGCAATCTGCACTGTAGCATGACTTATAGCCTCAGTAGAATGTATTTTATCACTAATACCTTTTCCTTTAAAAATAGCTGCATAATCCAATGCCTCTTCTGTTCGCAATGCTATCTTGGCCATCGTCTGAACTGCTTCCAGCGGATACGAACCTGAAGCAGTTTCACCGCTCAGCATAATAACATCAGTTCCATCAAAAATAGCATTAGCGATGTCACTGGCCTCTGCACGGGTTGCACGATAACTATTGACCATGCTTTCCAGCATCTGCGTAGCTGTAATCACAGGCTTACCGGCCTTATTACAGCGCCTGATAATTTCTTTCTGCACCAAAGGAACATATTCAGCGGGAATCTCTACTCCCAAATCACCACGCGCAACCATCACGCCATCAGAAACTTCTATGATTTCATCAATATGCGTAAAACCTGCCTGATTCTCAATTTTGGAAATAATCCCCATCCCCGATCCTGCGGCTTCTAAAACCTTACGAATCGCAAGAACATCCTCTGCCTTTTGTACAAAAGACGCTGCAATATAATCCATATCATGTTCTATTGCAAAAGTAATATCTTTTATATCCTGCTCAGACAAAAAAGGCAGTTTTAATTCCACACCCGGACAGGCGACTCTTTTACGTGAGCCCAGCTGTCCACCATGCACTACTTTCGTATAGATTTCAGTTCCGTTAATGCGTTCTACCTCTAAAGAAAGTAATCCATCAGCCAATAAAATAGCATCGCCTACTTTTAATTCATCAGGTAAACCTGAATAATTAACTGAAGCAATCTGTTCATTACCGATCTGCTCCTTCGTTGTCAGACAAAAAGACTCGCCCTCCTGCAACGTAATTTTATCATGTTCAAAAATACCCAGGCGCATCTCAGGCCCCGGGTATCGGCAATCATAGCGATCGGTTTATTGACTTGTTCAGCCGCCCCTCTGACAAGCCCCAATCTTTGGGCATGTTCAGAATGGCTTCCATGTGAAAAATTAAAGCGGGCCATATCCATTCCCGCTTTCAGCATAGAAACTAAAAGCGGGATATTATCAGTACTGGGACCAACGGTGCAAATGATTTTTGTTTTCTTCATTGCCCGGCCTCCTTAGAATTACAACTGAAACTTGTTTTCGCAAATTACCTCATACGCATCTTCAGCTTCGGAAAGCGGCACACTGATTTCATATACGCCACCGTGCTTGGAATTCGTAGTTTTAGTCTGCGTCAAAAAACCGTTCGCGGCTAATACTTCTTTGATCCTGGCAGCCGCTTCAGCGGTCTGCGCAATGTATACTACCTTCCACACAGGTTTTTCCTCCAAGTTTAAAGCTTAAGCCTCTTTAACAGCTTTGATTTTAGCGATCAGCTTGGGCAAAATTTCATGTGCATCGCCTACGATACCATATTGAGCAACCTTGAAAATTGGTGCATTGGCATCTTTATTAATGGCAATAACAATATCAGAAGCAGACATACCAGCTAAATGCTGTATAGCACCGGAAATGCCAAACGCAAAATAAATTTTAGGCGTTACAGTTTTGCCAGATTGACCAACCTGATGTGCATGATCTACCCAACCTTCATCGACAACAGCGCGAGACCCCCCAACACTGCCATGTTCAAATAAAGCAGCCAATTCTTCGAGCATTTTGAAATTATCACAGCTGCCTAATCCACGACCGCCTGAACAAATAATCTCCGCATCTTCTATTTTAATAGCGCCACTGGCTCCCAAAATCTCTTTGCGAACCAACTCTACCTTAGATGTAACAGCATTTTTTACAGTATAATTTACAATTTCGCCGCTTCTAGATGCATCGACATCCTTTGCCTTAAAGACCTTAGGACGTACAGTGCCCATCTGCGGACGATGCTCATCACAGATTATCGTAGCCAGAATATTACCGCCCAAAGCAGGACGTGTCCATTCTACCAGTTCTCCATTGATATCCAATGCCGTACAATCAGCACAAAGACCTGTGCCTAAACGTGCGGCGATACGAGGAGCAAGATCTCGGCCATCTACAGTAGCTCCGCATAAAACAGCATTTGGTTTATAGGTTTCAACCAATTCACAAAAAGCATTAGTATAAATATCAGTATTATACTCTGCATACTCAGGTCCGCTTACAACATAAACAATATCAGCACCGGCTGCAAATAGTTTCTGCGGCAAGCTGCCAGCTTCTTTACAAATCAAAACAGCGCAGCATTTCTGATCTGCTTTAGCCGCCAATTCGGCGCCGACACCAAGCAATTCATAAACAACACCAACAGGCTCTCCGTCTTCTAATTCAACATTGACCCATAAATCTTTACCTTCTTTATTCTTTACCTCACGGACAATCTCTTCACGTTCAATTGCCTCAACAGGGCATTCCCCTATGCAGGCACCACAGGCGATACAGGTGTCCTGATCGATATTAGCCTTACCGTCAACCATATTGAGCGCGCCAACCGGGCATACTGCTATGCAGGATTCACAGCCGATACATTTTTCTCTATCTACACAAATAGCCATCTTCATTCACCTCAATGAGTAATAATTTTCGCTTGTACCAATTTTTCGACCAGCATGTCAACAGCTTTGTCTGTATCTTCTTCATTGATGATTTCGCTTTCAATCTGTGGTACGGACGGGGTGAAGATTTTCAACACTTTAGTCGGAGAACCTGATAACCCTATCACTTTCGGATCAATCTCCAACTCAGCCGCACCCATTACGGGAATCTCTGCTTTTCTTGCTTTCATTTTTCCTTTGATACTGGCAAAACGAGGTTCTTTTTCAGATTTAGTAACAGTAACTACAGCCGGCAATGTAACAGCCAAAGTCTGGCAGCTGCTTTCATTCTCTCGTTCAACAAGCAGTCTTCCATCTGCTCCCAACGCTACTTTTAAAGCCCCGGTAACCTGTGGAATGCCAAGATGTTCGGCCATTTCAGGTCCAACTTGAGCAGTATCACCATCAATTGCCTGTTTACCGCATAAAACCAAATCGCACTCTCCTACCTTACGTACAGCAGCTGCTAAAGCAACACTTGTAGCCAGAGTATCAGAACCAGCCAAAGCCCTGTCACTGATTAAAACAGCGTCGTCAGCTCCCATTGCAATGGCCTCTTTCAAAATATCCGTCGCCTGCGGCGGTCCCATCGAAACGACGGTGACCTTCGCTCCGCTGGTGTCCTTAAGGATTAAGGCAGTTTCCAATGCCTGACGGTCAAAAGGATTCATAATATTTTCAACACCATCGCGAATAAGTGTGTTGGTTTCAGGATTAATTTTGACCTCTGCCGTATCAGGAACTTGTTTGATACATACTACGATATTCATGTGAGCCCTCCTCTATATTTATGCCAAAGGTTTTAACTACATATTTATTATTGTAACATTCTTTACTTGACTGTGGCAAGCAAAACCCTGTTTTTCAACAAGGTTTCACCCCTTTAAATACCAATTTTCTCCCAATAAATCATCTAAAGCCTGATAAACACCGGCATTCTTCCCATCCACCCAAAAACAGCGCTCTACCTTGATCATCTTTCCTGAATCTATCAGATGCAGATAGACAGGTGTATCGCCCGAAAACTTTCAAAAATCTGTTTTAAGCCTTTTTGGACAATACCATTTTCATCCTTTTTCATGATCTTTATATGTAAATCAGGAGGCACTTCCTGCAGAGGTTTAATCTTTAACGCCTGAATTTTTCGTTCACGTTCATCGATACTGAGTTTTCCTTCCACGCTGATTGCATTCTCCTGATAAAGCAGCCTAGCAGCGTCACGGTAAACTTTTGGAAAAACCACAATCTCCATCTTTCCGTTAAAATCTTCTAATGTTAAAATCGCCATACTGTCACCCTGACGCGTATTTCTTATCCGGCAATCCGAAATTATGCCGGCAACACTGAAATATTTACCGTCAAGCACTTCACTGGCATCTGATATTTTACGCAATGGAGTGTAATAATACAAGGAACCGACATAAGCGTCTAAAGGATTACCGGTTACATAAAAACCGATCAGTTCCTTCTCATATTGCAAAATCGTGCGTTTGGGGATTTCTTCCAATTCAGGTATTCTTAGCTCATTAACATCAGCAAAACTGTCATCACCAAATAGTCCCATCTGTCCGCTCTGATAATCTTTTTGATAATTACTGCCCATGTCCATAGCCTGTTCTGCAACGGCTAACAACTCGGAACGTTTATAACCAAAGGAATCCATCGCGCCACATTTTATTAAATTTTCCAACATTCGTTTATTAACAGCTCTATTATCCACCCGTTTACAGAAATCCATCAAAGATTTAAAAGGTCCCTCTTTACGTGCCTGTAAAATGCTGCCGATCGCATTTTCACCTACATTTTTCACACCTGCTAAACCAAAACGGATAACCCTGTCTTTATTTACAGAAAAGCTTCGGCCACTTTCATTAACATCCGGCGGTAAAATCTTCAGCCCCATACTGCGGCACACACTTATATACCAGCTCAGCTTTTCGCTGTCACTGATGACACTTGTCAAAAAAGCTGCCATAAATTCTGCAGGCCAGTGTGCTTTAAGATAAGCGGTCTGATAAGCAACTAATGCGTACGCGGCAGAGTGCGATTTATTGAACCCATAACCGGCAAAATGCTGTAGGAGAGCAAAAATTTCACTGCTCAGCTGCGGGCTGATACCATGTTTTTGTTGAGCTCCATCAATAAAGGCTTCACGCATAGAATCCAGTTCCTTAGCCTTTTTCTTGCCCATAGCCCGCCGCAGAATATCTGCCTGCCCGAGGCTGAAGCCTGCCAGAACAGAAGTGATCTGCATAACCTGTTCCTGATAAAGAATAACGCCAAAAGTATCTTTTAAAACCGGTTCCAATAAAGGATGCAGCATCTCTGCAGTTTTTTCACCATGACGTCCTGCAATAAAATCTTCTACCATTCCCGTTCCTAATGGTCCAGGACGATACAATGCAACTAAAGGAATAAGATCTTCAAAACTTTCCGGTCCCAAATCCATAACCAGTTTCGTCATTCCGCCTGATTCAAGCTGAAATACCCCTTGAGTATCGCCCTTTCTCAGCATGCTGCACGTTGCTTCATCATCAAGAGGAATTTTATCAATATCAAGTTTATCACCAGTAGTTTCATAAATAAACTTGATTGCATCACCAATTACTGTCAAAGTACGCAGCCCTAAAAGATCCATCTTTAAAAGTCCGAGGCTTTCAATCTTATCTTTATCATATTCAGTTGTAATAAAATTTTCATTCGACAACTGCAGCGGCACATACTTTTTCAAATCATCCGGGGCAATAACAACTCCCGCCGCATGAGTACCTGAATTACGCGGCATGCCTTCCACGCTTTGAGCAAGATCAATCAGGCGTTTGATGTTCGCATCGTTTTCATATAAACTTCTCAGCTCATTACTGGCCTCCAGCGCTCTCTCTAATGTAATACCCAAATCACGCGGAATAAGTTTTGCTACATTATCCACCATGCTGTAAGGCATTTCCAACGCTCTGCCAACATCACGAACCGCCGCGCGAGCCTGTAAGGTACCAAAAGTTATGATCTGGGCAACCTTCTCCTGTCCATAACGATTAATAATGTAATCCAGAACCTGCTGCCTTTTTTCATAACAGAAATCTGTATCTATATCAGGCATACTTACACGTTCAGGATTTAAGAAACGTTCAAACAGCAAATCATATTTCAGCGGATCAATATTAGTAATCCCTAAAAGATAAGCGACAATACTGCCTGCCGCACTTCCGCGGCCAGGTCCTACAGGTATGTCATTTCTGCGGCTGTAACTTATAAAATCCCAAACAATCAGAAAGTAACAGTCATAGCCCATTTTATTGATAATACCTAATTCATATTCCAGCCTATCTAAAACCTGCTGCGTCGGCTCAGGATACCTCCCCGGCATCCCATCTAAACACAGCTTACGCAAATATTCCTCTGCCGATAATCCATTTGGAATAGGGAATTCCGGCAGCAATAAATGACCAAAACTCAATTCCACGTTGCAGCGCTCTGCTATCTTCGCTGTATTTTCTAAAGCTTCAGGACAATCACCGAACTTTTCGCGCATCTCAGCTTCACTTTTTAAATAAAATTGATCATTAGGAAATTTCATTCTTTTAGGATCATCTACAGTACTTGTTGTCTGAATACACAGCAATACATCCTGTGCATCTGCATCTTCGCGCTTCACATAATGAGAATCATTAGTAGCCACTAAACCAAGATCATATTTTTTTGCCAGGCGTTTCAGTTCAGTATTAACAGTATGTTCTTCTTCAAGGTCATGATCCTGAATTTCCAGAAAAAAATTGTCTTTCCCGAAAATGTCCAGATAATCCTTTAAACTGTTTTCAGCTCCTTCTAAATTGCCTCGCAGTATTTGCACAGGAATCTCACCGGCAATGCATGCGCTCATGCAGATAATACCTTTACTGTATTGTCTTAGAATATCTTTATCAATTCTAGGTTTATAGTAAAACCCTTCTAAATGTCCAAGTGAAACCAGCTTCATCAGATTGTGATAACCTTCGTCATTCTCTGCCAGTAAAATCAAATGGTACATCCCATCACGGTTAGTTTTTTCAAATCGTGATCCATTTGTCAAATATACTTCACAGCCTATAACAGGCTTGATTCCCTGCTTCATTGCCTCCTGATAAAAATCAACGACACCATACATTACACCATGATCTGTTATCGCCAGGCTCTTCATTCCGATTTCTTTAGCATAAGCAACCAGATCACTTATTTTTGCGGCACCGTCAAGCAGGCTGTATTGAGTATGGACGTGCAGATGTGTAAAATTTACGCTCACAACAGTCCTCCTTCCGAAAAAGCATCGATTTTTTTATTAAATTTATACCATATATTATACCACAACAGATATAGGCAAACACCAGTTGCTTTAAGGATGCACTGCCACTCAAGCAAAAGCATCACCTGCCAATAGCGGCAAAGTGATGCTGAACATCAAACTCTCCTATCTTTATTTTTATATAAACTCCATAATACTCCCGGTACTAAAAACAACAAATTAAAAGCCAAGCTTGGGAATAAGGCATTTGCCGAATCCGGGAAAATAAACGGCCAAAGGCAGGCTACCATTATACCAGCAATCATTGCGGCAAAGCCAGCCTCTTTTGGCACTAAGCCTTTAAAAAACACAATAAATGTCAATGGTAAAAATATTCCTGCCCCCCGCAATGCCATTGACAGATAATTCCAATGCAAAACCAGTGAATCAAGATAATGAAAAACGAATATTACTGCGCCAAATGTAACTGCCAGCACTGAAAATCTACTAATCCACAATAATCTTTTTACATCACGAAGACCGAATAAATCATTAAAAATATCTCGTGAAATCATCGTCCCAATTCCTAATGCAAGACCAGAAATAGAACCAAGCGAAGACAGCAGCAATGCTGCAATACCAATGCCCCCCAGCCATTCAGGCAAATATATACATAGATAAAACGGCAGTGCATCAATAGCGTTAATCTCCGGATGCATCGCATGCATATACATACCTATCATCACTGACGGTAACCCGACAGGAATAACAATCAATGCAGCTGTGACACAGCCTGTTGCTGCCGTTGCACTATCCTTGGCCGAAAACAGAGCCTGTACATAGGTCTGTGTAGAAATAACCCCAATCACCATAGAAAATAAACTAAAAAGACTGTCTTCAATGCCCTTACCAAAAAGGCTGATCCATGGAAACGCAGGAAAACTTTCACGAATTCCCGTCAATCCTCCCAAATCATTATAAGAAAGAATGCCTCCTACAAAAACAGTTGCAAAAACCAGTAATATTTTAAAAATACCAGCCATTCCAGAACTGTTGATACCGCCAAAAAAAACCAGTGCCGCAACAATAACAATTATTATTGACGCAGCAGCCACCAGGCTTACATGAAAAAGGCCCACTATTAAATGTATTGACGTAAGCATGCTTGCAACAATACTGAAAAATATACCTGCCGTAGCCGATAAACTCGCTATCGGACCAGCTTTCTTCCCGAAGTTTACAACTAAAAACTCAGAAATCGTCATCAGACCGCTATTACGCAGCGGACGGGCATAAAACAGTCCCATGATGATAAACCCAATGCCAGATCCTAAAGTAAACCACCAAGCGGTTAGTCCCAGCTGAAAGCCTAACTGTGCTGTGCCTATGGTAGCAGCACCGCCAACAATAGTTCCTATAATACTGCCTGCGACCATACCAATCCCGGCACTGCGTCCACCTAAGGCATAGTCATCAGCAGATTTTATTTTACGACCGGCATATATACCCGGCAAAATCGTTAAAACCAGTGTTATAACTATACTCACAAGTTGTACTGTTGTTAACTGCATACCTTCCACACCCTTGTTAAAATATTGCTTTCATCTTTGAATATATATTGTTTTATAAATCTTAATTCGCTGTTAAATATTTAAATCCTGCCGTAAATCTGGTAATTCATTATACTATTCTGATATGGAAACTATACCTTTGTTTACACTTTTCTTCATTTTTCATACTTTATCAAGTTTTTCTTGCTTTTTGCTTTTTTGCAAAGTACAATTATCTCATCGAATAGTATCAAGGTACTTTTATCGTACTGTTTTCCAGTACTGCAGCTTCGAGAAGTCAAAGCTTTTAATTCGACTTTTTCTCTCCAGTACAATACCTTGTTGTTCTTCGTAATTATTAATTTATTTATGAGGGGGATTTATCATGAAATTTACTAAGAAAAAACTGGCTCTGGCCATAGGCGGTGCCCTTATAACCATGTCAGTTTTAGTCAGCGGCTGCGGTACAGGCAGCGACAAGAAAGCAGACACTATTAAAATAGGCGTTGTTGCTGAGCTGACAGGTAATAACGCTACTTACGGAACATCCATTACAAATGGAATCAAACTTGCCGTACAGCAGCTAAATGATACCGGTGGTCTGCTTGGCAAAAAAATTGAACTGGTCGTTGCCGATAATAAATCTGAACCTGCAGAAGCTGCTAATGCAATGAGTAAACTGGTCAATCAGGATAAAGCTCCCGTTGTTATGGGATTATTTGCCAGTTCCAGTGCCATAGCTGCCTCTAACGTAAGTGAAGCCGCTAAGGTTCCTTTTCTTGCAGTTGGAGCCACTAATCCAAAAGTAACCTTAGATGAAAAAACAGGTAAGGTAAAACCAAATACCTTCAGAGTTTGCTTCATCGATCCGTTTCAGGGTACTGTCGGTGCTAATTTTATTTTAAATGAACTGAAGCTCCAAAAAGCTGCTGTTTACATTGATAACAGCAGTGACTATGCCAAAGGTCTGGCTGAATTTTTCAAAAAAGCTTATACAGAAAAAGGCGGTACAGTTGTCATTGAAGAATCATATCTGCAAAAAGATTCGGACTTTAAAGCTGTTTTGACAAAAATAGCTGCGGCAAAGCCTGAAGTAATTTATGTACCTGGTTATTATGAAGAAGTAGGTAAAATATGCAAGCAAGCCCGTGAACTAGGTATTACTGTTCCTATTATCGGCGGTGACGGCTGGGACAGTCCTAAATTAGTCGAAATAGCAGGTGCATCATCTCTTAACAATACCTATTTCACAAACCATTACAGCCCGGATTCTACCAATGAAGCTTCCAAAGCTTTCGTAGATACTTATGCTAAAACTTATAAGCAAAAACCTGACGCGCCCGCAGTGCTTGGCTATGATGGAGCCATGCTTTTAGCCGACAGCATCAAACGCGCAGGTGTCTATGAATCAGCAAAAGTAGCAGAAGCATTAGCTGCTACCAAAGATTTTCAGGCAGTAACAGGCAAAACCTCTTTAGACGCTTCCCACGATGCAGTAAAAAGTGCTGTTATAGTTGGATTTAAAGATGGCAAACAGGTTTACCGCGCAACAGTTAATCCTTAAACATTGTTTTATAACCTCCTAAAAACAGACTCTTACGAGTCTGTTTTTTTATTTGTTCATACTTTCCTTTGCCATCCCTGCAGGCTTAGAGTATAATATATAAATCAATAAATCTACTTTCAAAAGGAGTATCTTATGCCGGAACGCAATCAAATAATTGACGACCTGCGCGGTATCTGTATGCTTGGAGTTATCGGTATCCACGTTGGTTCTTTTGTCCTAGAAGCACCTTATCCCAATAGTTTCTTATATATGCTGCTGGAAATACTTTCACGCTATAGTGTTCCCGCGTTCTTTTTTATCTCCGGTTATGGTTTATTCTGCCAATACCGACCAGAAACTACTATAGCTTATCTGCCTTTTTTAAAAAAACGGCTGCAAAGTGTTGGACTTCCCTATGTTATCTGGTCACTGTTTTATCTGCTTTACTTTTCTGCTGTTATGCCAGGATGTATAAACTGGCAGCCAGCAAATATCCTTTTTCTTCTCTTTTATGGTTTATCCTGCTACCACTTATATTTTATGGTCATACTGCTATGGTTTTATTTTACTTTCCCATTATGGCATAAATTATTTTCTTTTTTCCAAAACAGCAATCTTAAACTTGGTTTTATGCTGCTGTTCTTACTGCATATCGTCTTCAACTACTGGACCTGTCATCCCAATCTTAAAAGTACTGACTTACCAGTATTTTTACAAAACCTTTTTAACTATCGTCTAAATTACCTGCCTCTGCATTATTTATTTATTTTTATGTCAGGCGGCCTGGCAGCAGTTTATTATAATACTTTTATAAAATTTATTATCAGACATTTCACAAAAGTAAGTGTCTTCTACATCTTTACGCTCTTGTTTATCGGGGGCAGTTATTACTATTATTATTTTTATCATAATTCCAGTCTGATCATTCTGGTAAACACTCTTCAGCAATTAAGTCTGCAGGGGTTCCTTTACACAATAGGTTCTCTGATTTTTTTCTGTGCAGTCTTTGCCAAAACAAGTCTTTCGAATCCTATCAGAAAGTTTATTCATCTCTTATCAGTAAACTCGCTTATTGTTTATCTTATCCATCCCTTTTGGATGGATATCATCAGCAGGCTTTGTCACGTTGGCGGAATTGTTATGACCAGCAAAAAAATTCTTTTGATCTACTGTCTTCTTGTCACTTTATCTGTACTCTCAAGTATTATCATAACTAAATTAGGAGGTAAACTTCCTTGGTTAGGTTTATTATTAACAGGAAAACGAACTACCTCTACAAAAAAAGCATCTTGAAAATTCAAGATGCTTTTTACTTTCATTTCATTCTAAGTTCACAAACAATTTACAAAAATCAGATTCTTTTGTATAATTGTTTTTACTATAATTATTATTTTATCATATGCTGTGTATGCAGAGTGAAAGGACTTTTATTACTATGGAACGTGAAAATTTCTCATCCCGACTTGGCTTTATCCTTATTTCTGCAGGCTGTGCTATCGGCCTTGGTAACGTATGGCGTTTTCCATTTATTACAGGCATGTACGGAGGCGCCTCTTTCGTACTTATCTATCTATTTTTCCTGCTCATTCTAGGATTGCCTATCATGGTAGCAGAATTTTCAGTAGGCCGTGCCAGCTGCCGTAGCGCTGCACTTTCATTTGATGTTTTAGAACCCAAAGGAACTAAATGGCACCTTTATAAATACGGAGCTATTGCCGGCAACTATATCCTGATGATGTTCTACACAACAGTTGCTGGTTGGATGCTGTATTATTTTTATAAAATGGCTGTTGGTGACTTCGCAGGGCTTGATGCTAAGGGTGTAGGCGCTCTTTTTGGTGGCCTGCTTGGTGATCCGCTGACTATGACTTTCAATATGGTCCTGACAGTCCTGGTTTGTTTTGGTGTTTGTCTTTTAGGTTTACAGGCCGGTGTAGAAAAAATCACAAAAACAATGATGTTATGCCTGCTCATCCTCATGTTAGCCTTAGCTGCAAACTCCATGTTCTTACCAGGAGCGGAAGCTGGTCTTAAATATTACCTCTATCCTGATTTCAATAAAGTCTTTGAAAAAGGTGTTTCCGAAGTTATTTTCGCCGCTATGGGACAGGCTTTCTTTACACTCAGCCTTGGTATAGGTGCTCTGGCTATCTTCGGAAGCTATATTGCCAAAGAACGTTCTCTAACAGGCGAGGCAGTATTTATCACTATTTTGGATACAGCCGTAGCACTTATTTCAGGCTTGATCATTTTTCCAGCCTGCTTTAGTTTTGGTGTTAATCCGGACAGTGGACCTAACCTCCTTTTTGTAACTTTACCTAACGTTTTTAACGCAATGCCATGGGGTCAATTTTGGGGAGCATTATTCTTCCTCTTCATGATATTTGCCTCTTATTCTACTGTTATTGCAGTCTTTGAAAATATAACTGCCTGCATCCGCGATCTTACTGGCTGGAGCCGCAGTAAAACTATTTATATCAATATAGTGCTGATAACAATGCTTTCTATGCCCTGTATACTTGGTTTCAATGTCTGGAGCCATATCCAGCCTTTAGGTCCTGGAAGCTGTATCCTTGATTTAGAAGATTTCTTTATCAGCAACAACCTACTGCCATTAGGCAGCCTCGTTTATCTGCTATTTTGCACACAGCGTTATGGCTGGGGCTGGAACAATTTTATCAAAGAAGCTGATACCGGCAACGGTCTTAAATTTCCTAAATGGATGCGGTTTTATGTCACTTATATTTTGCCTCTGATCGTTCTTGGAATTTTTATCAACGGTTATTTCGCTCTATTTAAATAGCCGCTTCAAAAAACGAAATCTATTTCTGAGTACTATCAAGCATTTTTATGAAAAAAGATCTCATTTTTGTATCAGTACAATACTATTCACAGATAAATGAAAAATCCCCTGTGCAAAGCACAGGGGATTTTATTTACTCATCAAATGCCAATTTTCTTATTTTTCAAGAACATCCACATCGGACCAGCCAGAAAAATCGAAGTATAGGCACCACTGGCAAAACCTACCAGCATAGCGAAAGAAAAATTATGTATAGTCTCTCCGCCAAAAAGGAAGATTGACACTATAGCAAACAATGATGTTGCCACAGTATAAATTGTCCTCGTCATACACTGCCAAATGCTGTTATCGACCATCTCGCCCAGGCTTTCACTGCGTCGATGTATTTTCAGATTTTCACGAATACGGTCAAAAATAACGATCGTACCGTTAACAGAATAACCGACTACCGTCAGCAGTGCTGCAACAAACGAAGAATCCATTTCCATTTGGAACAATGAGAAATAACTCAATACTACCAAAACATCAATAATAAGTGCTATAATTGCCGCTATTGCAAATTTAAACTCAAACCTAAAGGTAATATAAGCAATCATCAATACCCAGGAAAGAACTATTGCCATAGCCGCCTGCTGTACCAGTTCTGAACCGATTGTAGCGCCAACCTGCTCAACACGCTGTATCTGATAATTGCCAAGCTTGCTTTGCAGATCATTCATCGTAGCTCTTAATTCAGTATCCTCCACAACACCAGTACGAATCAATACACTGTTGGCTTCAGTTTTGCCATCACTGTTTTCCAGTTGGATGATACTATTGCCCATATCATGTTCTTTCAGGACATCCCGAACCTGTGCCACATTGACTGGATTTTCAAAAGTCAAATCAACAATACTGCCGCCTGTAAAATCAATTCCAAGATTAAAACCACGGGTAACAATAGAACCAAAGCCGATCAACAGAAAAATAATGGTGATGGAAAAGAAAATTTTATAATTCTTTACGATCGAAAACATTATTTATTCACCTCCTTCGGAGCAGAAACGCCAAAGAAAGCTGGATTTTTAGTGAAATTGCTTGAAATCAAAAAGCGCAGCAAAAATTTAGTCACAGTAATAGCCGAGAACATACTCAAAATAACACCAATAGCCAATGTTACTGCAAAGCCTTTAATCGGTCCAGTACCAAGATAGAAAAGAATAACGGCAGCCATTAAAGTCGTTACGTTAGAGTCAAAAATAGTTACAAACGCACGATTAAATCCTGCATCCATTGCTGAACGTAAAGTTTTACCATTGCGAATTTCTTCTTTAAATCGTTCAAAAATCAAGACATTAGCATCTACTGCCATGCCAATAGACAGGATGATACCAGCTATACCAGGCAGAGTCAGCGTCGCATTCAGATACCGCATCACTAAAAGCAGCATCATTACATAAAGCAGTAATGCAATACAAGCTACAATACCTGATAAACGGTAAAACAGAATCATAAATACAAAAACACCGATAACACCGATTCCAAAAGCTTTAATACTTTTTTCTTTAGAATCCTGACCTAATGTAGGTCCAACAGTCCGATTTTCCATAACCTCAATTTTCACAGGCAAAGAACCGCTACGCAGTAAAATAGCCAAATGCTCAGCCTCTTCCATAGTACGTGATCCTGAGATTTGAGCTCTGCCGCCAGTTATAGCTTCCTGTACTACAGGATTTGTAAGCACTTCACCATCTAACACAATAGCGATCGGTTTACCTATGTTACGTGCGGTAAGATCAGCAAACTTTTTGCCGCCTTCATCACTGAACTCCAAACCGACAACAGACTGGTTGCCCTGAGAAATTTGCGCTTTAGCATCCTTTAAGTCTTTACCTGTCAGAACAGTTTTCCCGCTGACATCTTTAAATTCCAAAAGTGCGGTACGTCCGAGCATCGCAATCGCTTTATCAGGATCTTTAACTCCAGGAAGCTCAACAATAATACGATCCTTACCCTGACGCTGTATAACCGGTTCGGTCAATCCAAGTTCATTAACACGGCGTTCAATAATTTTCACTGAACGATTAACTGCATCATCATCAACCTTTAACTCAGGTGTATCAACAGCCTGAAGCACAACATGTGTACCACCCTGCAGATCAAGTCCCTGTTTAATGGAATTTGACAAAGGCGAAATATAAACACAGAAACCCCCGATTATCGCCAACGAGATAATCAAGAATTTGCCTAATTCATTCCATCTCAAAATTAGCTGCCCCCTTTAGTAAGTTCATCAAAACTTTTATAAACAAGCTACTCACAAAGAGTAACGTTTGTTTCAGTAACCAGATACTGCACCGGTTTATCATAATAATCTACTGGTATTTTACTGCATAACAGGGCATTATAAGTCACACCCATCAGCACAGCTTTATCAACCTGTGCCAAGAAGCGGTCATAATAACCTGCACCCATGCCTATTCGGTTCCCATTTTTAGCAAACCCAACTCCAGGCACCAATACCAAAGCTATTTCATGTGGATTTATCACAACATCTGTACCACTAACACTGCGGATTCCGTAACGGTCAAGTGATAACTGGCCAAAACCTTCAAACCGCACCGCACAAATCTCTGTTTCTGAAATTATCTGCGGAACACAAACCGTTTTACCAGCGAGTCTAGCCTGCTCTAAAACAATGTCTATATTCGGTTCGTTTCCGAATGCCAGATAACCAAAAATGACGTCAGCCTGACGATATTGTGGCGAAAGCATAATATTTGCACAGATTTCTTTGCTCCAGCGGTCAACCTGATCCCTAGAAAGCTGATTGCGCAAAGATTTTAACTCCTTGCGCAATTGTTGTTTCTTCATTATTTTTCTGCCATTTCCTGCTTAACGGGATCTTGAAAAGCACTGATAGCGGAACGTGCAAAATCAACTTCCACGTCTTCAGCCAGCTTCAAGGTAACCTTTTTTTCACTGATAGCGGTAATCACACCAAACATACCGCCAATAGTCACTACTTTATCGCCTTTTTTCAAAGAATCAAGCATTCTCTGACGTTTTTGTTGTTCTTGTTTCTGAGGACGATACAGCATAAAATAAAAGATACCGCCCATTAAGATAAACGGCCAGATCGCATTGATCATCGCCATAGTATCTCCACCTTGCATGGGAACACCTCCTTCATAATTCTCCCCTATCTGGGATTATATTCGCCATAAAAACGAAAAATCCTGTTTTAGCCTCGATAATTTTCTAAAAATCTTTCGCGCAGCTCAGGGAAAGTATCACTGGCAATAGCAGAACGAATCTGCTTTGTAAAATCAAGCAGAAAATGTAGATTGTGAATCGTAAGCAGCCTCAGAGCAAACAACTCTTCTGCCTTAAACAGATGCCTGATATAGGCCCGTGAAAAATTACGGCAAGTATAACAGCCGCAGCGTTCATCAATAGGACGAAAATCCTCAGCATATGCTGCATTCCGTACAACCAGCCGTCCTTCTGGGATCATTGCTGTACCGTTACGCGCTACCCTTGTTGGAAATACACAGTCAAACATATCGACACCTAGGTTTACTGCCTCTACTATACAGTCTGGGGTTCCAACTCCCATTAGATAACGGGCTTTATTCTTTGGCATATGCTCAGTTGTTTGGTTTAAAATGTCATACATCAGCGGCTTAGGTTCACCAACACTCAGTCCACCGATTCCATAACCAGCAAAATCCATTTCCGTCAGCTGATCAGCACTCATTTTTCGAAGTTCCGGATACATTCCACCCTGAACAATGCCAAACATAGATTGGTCTTCACGGGTATGTATATCTAAACAGCGTTTGGCCCAACGCGTAGTTCTCAGAGTTGATTCTTTTGCATAATCAAAATCAGCCGGATAAGGAATGCATTCATCAAAAGCCATTGCGATATCGGCGCCTAATGCTTCCTGTACTTCTGTGGCTATCTCTGGCGACAGAAATTTTTTTGAACCGTCAATATGCGACCTGAATGTCACACCTTCTTCTTTGATTTTTCTCATGGCTCCCAAACTGAAAACCTGAAATCCACCGCTGTCTGTCAGCATCCCCCGGTCATAACGCATAAAATTATGCAAACCTCCGGCTTTCTTGACCAATTCGTGGCCAGGCCGTAAAAACAAATGATAAGTGTTAGACAAAATAACCTGACTGCCCATAGCATATAATTCTTCTGGCGCTAATGTTTTTACGGTCGCCTGTGTTCCAACAGGCATAAACATCGGCGTATCAAAAGTTCCGTGCGGAGTATGTAATTTACCTAATCGCGCGCCGCTCCGACTGCACTCTTTTATTAATTCATATGTAACTGCGTGCATAAATTCTCCTAAAAATTATTTATTCAAATCAGTAATAAACATAGCGTCACCAAAAGAAAAGAAACGATAATGTTCGCGTACAGCTTCAGCATAAGTCGACAGCATAATCTCACGTGTTGACAGGGCTGATACCAACATCAAAAGCGTGCTCTGCGGCAAATGAAAATTAGTTATCAATGAATTTACCAGTCGAAAGCGATATCCAGGATAAATAAAGATATTTGTCCAGTTCCCGCCATCTTTAATCACACCACTTTCACCCGCAGCTTCTAAAGTACGTACCGCAGTAGTTCCTACAGCAACGATACGCCGACCTTCAGCTTTAGCCTTATTAATAGCTTCAGCCGCTTCAGGTGAAACAGAGTAAAACTCTCTGTGCATCACATGATCTTTGATGTCATCAACACTGACAGGGCGAAAAGTGCCAAGACCAACATGCAGTGTTACAAAAACCTCTTCGCAGCCAATATCCCTAATCTTTTGCAAAAGTTCTTTGGTAAAATGCAATCCGGCAGTTGGTGCTGCAGCACTGCCATTCTCTCTTGAATAGACTGTTTGATAACGTTCCTTATCTTCCAGTGGTGCAGTAATATACGGAGGCAGCGGCGTTTCACCCAAACGATCCAAAATCTCTTCGAATACGCCATTATAATAAAAACGCGCTATTCTTCCGCCAAAATCCGTATCAGCAATAATATCACAGGACAACTCATCACTAAATTTTATTTTTGCCCCAACGCGCAGTTTGCGACCAGGTTTAACCAAAACTTCCCAATCCGTACTGTTTAAACGAGTCAGCAAAAATACCTCAACTCTTGCACCAGTATCCTTCACGCCATGCAGACGTGCCGGAATAACACGTGTATCATTAAAAACCAGTAAATCATCATGCCGCAAATATTCACATAAATCATAAAAATATCTGTGTTCTATTGTTCCCGTATTTTTATCTACAACAAGCAATCTTGAGTGATCGCGCGGTTCCAACGGATACTGCGCAATCAATTCCTGCGGCAATTCATAAGTAAAATCTTTTACCTGCATCTTAATCTCCGGTTTCAGTAAATTTTTTCAACCCTGGTATCTGTATAATAATGAGTTAAAATTTCTTTATAATAGTCCCTGCTGCGTGGCGGCGCACTATTTGCCATCCCACGTGCTCCCCACTGGGAAAGCCCCAGTCCGGACCCCTGCCCACGGCCTTTAAAAGTTACCATCTCACCTTTTTCACCGCTGACAAAATGCAGATCCTTTAAAATATCTTTGAAACTAATACTACGTTCGCTGACTTTTATCGGGACTTCCTTCCTGCCGATTTCTATTCCATAAGGATTTTCAATAGGAATCTCAATAGAATTTGGTACAGGACGGTTGACTTCCACTTCAAAAAAAGTACTGTTGAGCCCTAATATTTCCTGCACCTGCTGTCCTGTAAAAAGAAATGTCCCGCCGCTGCCGCTGAATAGCATTTCCTGCACCCGTCCGCTGGCAGTGCGATCATTTCCAAACATTTTGCTACTGCCTTCCAGCGGTGATAAACGTATGCTTTCAAGTTTGCCGACAGCATATCCACGCGTCGATAAACGTCGTTCGATCTCACTTGCAGGCAAAGCTTTTTCCCAGTTATACATAGGTGCATCCCAGTCGTAATCCTTCACACTGCGCAGATAAGGTACATATCTACCCCACACATCGCGGCTGTTTTCCGTCTGCCCGCCACCACTTTGGTGATAAACAGCTTCAATTGGCTGCCCGTTATAAGTGACTACCATTCCCGCTGTGACATCGACCAGTTTATTAATAGCCTGCTTTTCTGTTGTCAGTCCATAATAATCCTGCCCTTCTTCACTGGCTTTCAGATCATAACCTAAACGACTGCGGTTTCCAAGCCTGTTATAAGCCAGCGACCTTGCTGCTACAGCCTGGGCCTTAATTGCCTCATCAGGGAAAATCACAGGTATTTCTTCGCCCACAACACTATATAAATACTGCTCTAACGGCAGTACATTGACCACATCTAAAGTCTTTCCGTCAGCGGAAATACGTACCTCAAAGCTGCCACGGTAAGCTTTTTTATTTACTTCAATGGGCTTGCCATTTTCTTTTACCACAAAACGTAACGTTTTGGCGCCAAACTTCTGCGCACCCAAATTGACAGTACCACCCTCAGCATTTACAAAATACCTATCCGGTTTCAAAATCATTTCCTCTCCGGTATCCGGTACTCTTACCATCAGTTCATCCTCACAGCTAAGCTCAGCTGCAAACTGACCATGTACGACAGCAACAGCAATATCAGGCGATGAAGCCATTACTATGCCACAATTGATACAGAATACCCATGCGACAAGCAGTAGCAGTTTTTTCATGAGGACGCCCCCTTCTCTAAAACTAGTCTAACTTTACCTTAGGCTTCTTCTCATAACGGTCCCTTTCACTGAATACGCAGCCACAGTATGGCTGACGATATAACTCCAGCTCTAGGCTTATATCAACACCACGCTGATAACCTTTGCGAAAATCCTCATAGTAAAACGGGATATCAAATTCCTTCCCAGCTTCTTCAGCCATTTGTATGATCAGTTCATGCTTCTGATACGGACTGACTAATAAAGTCGTTGAGAAAGCATCATAACAATTTTCTTTGGCATACTGAGCTGCATAACGCATACGCACTCTGTAGCAGTAAGCGCAGCGTATTACAGGTTCATCCAGCATCCCTTGCACACAAGTTTCCAGAGGGTAGCTTTTATCTACAATCAGCTTATAACGTTTTTTCTCGCATAACTCTCGTAAAGCATTTAATCGCCGTTTAAATTCCTTATATGGATGGATATTTGGATTAAAATACAAAATATCAAAAGCCTTGCCGTCAACCAACAGCTTCTCTGCAGGATAGCATGCACAAGGTCCGCAGCAGGCGTGCAATAGCAGTTTCATCACATCATCCCTTTTCCGGGAAAGGCACTCCCAAATAACGATACGTTTCACGTGTGGCAATCCGCCCCCGCGGTGTACGCTGAAGCAGCCCCAGTTGCATAAGATATGGCTCAATTACATCCTCAATAGTATCTGTTTCCTCACTTACTGCAGCCGCAATGGTTTCAATACCAACAGGTCCACCGCAAAATGTTTTAACAATCGTTTGAAGAATGCGTCGATCATTGCGGTCAAGGCCATAACGATCAACCTCTAAGCGTGCTAAAGCTTCATCTGCCATTTGTCCAGTAATAACCGCAGCACCTGACACCTGTGCAAAATCGCGCACGCGCTTTAACAAACGATTCGCTACACGCGGAGTTCCGCGACTGCGGCGTGCAATTTCCTCTGCTCCGTCAGCAGCGATCTCAACACCTAAAATCTCAGCAGCACGTGTAATAATAAACTGTAATTCATCAGGCTTATAAAATTCCAACCGACACTGTACACCAAACCGATCACGTAAAGGAGCCGCAATGGCTCCTAAACGTGTCGTAGCACCAATAAGCGTAAATTTTGGCAAATCTAACCGCACGCTGCGCGCACTCGGGCCTTTACCGATAATGATATCCAAAGCATAATCTTCCATTGCTGAGTACAAGATTTCTTCCACTGTTTTGGATAAGCGGTGAATCTCGTCAATAAAAAGCACGTCATTATCACCTAAATTAGTCAAAATCGCTGCCAGATCACCCTGTCGTTCAATAGCAGGGCCTGACGTAACACGAATATTAACATTCAATTCATTGGCAATAATATTTGCTAATGTGGTTTTCCCCAGACCAGGCGGCCCAAATAAAAGCACATGATCTAGCGCTTCTTTCCTGTCGGCAGCAGCCTTGATGAATACTTCCATATTCTGTTTTACCTGATTCTGCCCGATATATTCGGCCAGGCGGCGAGGACGCAGGCTGTATTGCCATACATCGGCGTCCTGCTCCTGTCCGGTAATAATTCTTTCTTCCGGCTGCATTATTTCCTCCCGGCAAACAATTTGAGAACCTGCTTAATAATTACCTCACTGCTAAGTTCTGCATAATTCGGAATCTGTTTTAAAGCAGGCATGATTTCCGAATTAGAGTATCCTAAAGCACACAATGCTTCAATAGCTTCATCCACAGCAGCACTACCGCCGCCAAATGCAGTATCGGCAAAACCGCTGTCGCTGTCACCGCCTATACCGCCTACTTTATCTTTTAATTCTAAAAGTAACCGTTCAGCGGTCTTTTTACCAATCCCTGGCAACTTTGTTAAAACCTTAAGGTCACGGCTTTGCACTGCCAGATAAAAATCATCCGGCTTAACGGCAGACAAAATGCCTAATGCAACCTTAGGACCAACACCGCTGACCCCAAGAAGAAGTAAAAATAAATTATAGTATTCCTGATTCAGAAAGCCAAACAGTAAAATAGCATCCTCGCGCACAGCCATATAAGTGTGCACTCTAGCTTCCATTCCTACAGCAAGTTGTCCCAAATGAGCCGCAGGCATAAAGACCCTGTAGCCAACACCGCTGTTAGTTTCCAACAAACAATATTCATTTGCCAGATAGGCCACCTTTCCTTTAATTGATCCAATCATTTACTTCAACTCCTGCCATCGTCTTGTCGCTGCCGTATGCAATCCGCAAATCGCCACTGCCAAAGCATCAGCGACATCATCTGGTTTAGGTTTTGTACGAATATTCAAGAGCTTCTGCACCATAAAAGTCACCTGCTCTTTGTTAGCGCCGCCATAACCTACAACAGCCTGCTTGATCTGCATCGGTGTAAATTCCGTGATCTGGATACCGCGGTTAGCTGCTGTCAAAAGTGCCACACCGCGAGCCTGACCAACGCTTATTGCTGTCGTTACATTGCGGTTAAAAAACAATTGTTCCACACTCATCACATCCGGACGATATTCATCCAATAAGACGCTCAGTTCATCGTAGATTTTTTTCAACCTGAGTTCAGGCAGCATATCCTTATCCGTAAACACAGCTCCATAATGGATAGGAGTCAGTTTATTCCCTACCATTTCCACCAGGCCAAAGCCGCAGATAGCAGTACCAGGGTCAATTCCAATTGCCAGCATCTCTTCGTGCTCCCTCCTGATTATGATAGAAAGCAGGCAGGCCTTGGTGAGCCTGCCTGTCGCACAATTTATTCTTCGTCTTCTTCCGGCAGGTCTGCGTTTGTATAAACATCCTGCACATCGTCTAAGTCCTCCAATGCCTCAAGCATTTTCCTGACTTTAACAACGTCTTCGTCAGACAGTTCTGCCATTGTGTCAGGGAGCATTGCGATCTCAGACATCATGACTTCGATATTATTATCAGCAAGAGCTTTTTCAACAGCATCAAAATCCTCAGGCTCGGTAACTATCTCAAAACCTTCTTCCTCAGCTTTAACATCTTCAGCACCTGCCTCTAACGCTATCAACATCAAATCATCTTCCGTATAGCCGGCTTCACTGTCGATACTAAAAACGCCTTTGCGTTTGAACATCCAATTTACACAACCAGTCTCGCCCATGTTCCCACCGTATTTAGAAAATACGTGACGAACATCGGCAGCAGTACGGTTACGGTTATCAGTCAAAGTGCTTACCATTACAGCAACACCAGCAGGACCATAACCTTCGTAAGTAATTTCCTCATAATTGGAAGCATCTGCAGCACCCTGCCCTTTTTGGATAGCGCGCTGAATGTTATCTTTAGGAACATTATTGGCCTTAGCTTTTGATAAAGCCAATTTCAATTTCATATTGCCGGTAGGGTCAGGGCCACCCATTCTTACCGCAATCGTAATCTCGCGGCCGATTTTGGTAGTAATCTGACCGCGTGCTGCGTCAGCTTTACCCTTTTTGTGTTTGATGTTTGCCCATTTCGAATGTCCGGACATTGTCATATTCCCCCTAAATCTTTAAACCTTACAAATCGCAAGATATTTTTACCATAATATTATACTATAGAGCCATTATTTATTCAAACTATTTTCGATGCCACTATTTAACATTAAGATATATAAAACGCAGCCGAAGTCATCCCCGGCTGCGTTTTCAATTGATCACTATGCTTACAGCACAATATTTTTTGCATTAGCTAAAGTATCTCTTGCTTCAGCTATCAATCTTTCCATCACTTCAGCACAAGGCAGAATGTCGTTTAAAACGTTCAGACTTTGCCCTACTAAAACAGCTCCGTGGACAATATCGCCTTCCACCGCACCCAAACGGTTAGTTCCCGTAGCAAAATCGTTTAATTCCTGCTGCGGCGCACCGCTGCATTCTTTTTCCAAATATTCTTTGGTAAACTCATTTTTCAGGCAACGCACAGCATTATTGCGCGAAAAACCAGTTACAGCAGAATCAGTATCAGTAGCCTTAATAATGGCTTCTTTAGCTTTAGGATGGGTAGGACATTCGTCCGTCAGAATAAAACGTGATCCCATCTGTACACCGTCAGCCCCCATCATAAGCGCTGCCGCAATTCCACGTCCATCTGAAATACCACCTGCTACCAAAACCGGTACTTTTTTGATTAGCGGCAGTACGTTTGTCATTAAAGCCATAGTAGTTTGCTGACCTATATGCCCGCCACCCTCCATACCTTCGATGACCATGGCATCAACACCTGCTTCTTCAACACGCTTTGCCAATTTGACACTTGGAACTACAGGAATAACTTTAATTTCTGCAGCATGAAATTTTTCGATATGAGGAACAGGATTGCCAGCGCCCAAAGTTACAAAGGCAACTTTTTCTTCACAAACCACATCAATAATCTCTGCAATATTAGGAGCCATGAGCATGATATTGACGCCGAAAGGTTTAGCGGTCAAATCTTTGGCTTTTCGGATTTCATCGCGGGTCCACTCTACAGTGCGGCCACCTGTAGCAATAATACCAGCGCCGCCGGCATTGGAAACAGCAGCTGCCAAATTTGCATCTGAAGTCCAGGCCATGCCACCCTGAATGATAGGATACTTGATTCCTAAAAGCTCAGTGATCTTTGTTTTCATATATCACACCTCTTAACTTAAATTTTATTATGTAAACCTGTTGCTTTTATATTATATAATAATCTTCTGTTCCTTGGCTACCTAAAAAGTCCCTTATCCTGTAAAAAAACGGTGAAATCATGGCTTACACAATTATCTGTTAAATTGACATTTTTCGTAAAATACCGTAAAATTTTTTTAATATCCTTATACTTGGATAGACAGACAGATAAAAGAGACATTTAAGGGAAAGAGGTTATTAAAATTATGCGTAGTGAAGAAGTAAAGCTTGGTTCAACCAGAGCAGCTCACCGCTCTTTATTTTATGCGATGGGTTACACCGAAGAAGACTTAAAAAAACCGCTTATCGGCGTAGTTAACGCCCAAAACGAAATAATCCCCGGACATATGCACCTCGACCAGATTGCCAAAGCTGTTAAACATGGTATTTTAGCTGCTGGCGGAACTCCGATCGAATTCCCTGCAATCGGTATCTGCGATGGCATTGCCATGGGCCATAACGGTATGAAATATCCTCTCGCCAGCCGCGAACTTGTAGCCGACAGTATTGAAGCTGTAGCTAACGGTCACGCGTTCGACGGTCTTGTACTCATTCCTAACTGTGATAAAATCGTGCCAGGTATGCTTATGGCAGCCGCACGTCTTAATATTCCCGCAATCGTTGTCAGTGGCGGGCCTATGCTTCCCGGACGTCTTAACGGAACCGACATCAGTGTTTCCACTGTTTTTGAAGCCGCCGGTCGTTTTGAAGCAGGAAAAATCGACAAAACAGAACTCAGCATCATCGAACATGCCGCATGCCCAGGCTGCGGCAGCTGTTCTGGTCTGTTCACTGCTAACACTATGAACTGCCTTACTGAAGTACTTGGTATGGGCTTACCCGGTAACGGTACTATACCAGCAGCTTACCAGGGTGCCCGTATCGCTCTTGCCAAACGTGCAGGTGCTAAAATCATGGACCTTGTTGCTCAAAACCTGTGTCCGCGTGATATTATGACAATGGACGCTTTCGAAAATGCCATAACTGTTGATATGGCAATCGGAGGTTCTTCCAATACTGCCTTACATTTACCCGCGATTGCCCACGAAGCAGACTTAGAATTACCATTAGAATTATTTGATGAAATAAGCAAAAAAACTCCTTATCTGACTAAACTTAGCCCTGGTGGCAGCCATCATATCATTGACCTTAATGAAGCTGGCGGAATCAATGCCGTGATGCATGAACTCAGTAAACTCGACCTGATTCATAAGGGAGCAAAATCAGTAACAGGTCAGACTATGGGCGAAAATTTTGCTGATGCTGTTATCACCCGTCCTGATGTTATTCACAGCGTTGAGAATCCTTATCGCAAAACAGGCGGCATTGCTGTACTCAAAGGCAATATCGCCCCCGACTGCAGCGTAGTCAAAGAAAGTGCCGTCGCCGAAGAAATGCTTGTACATTCTGGCCCTGCTAAAGTCTACGATTCAGAAGATGAAGCTATTGCGGCAATCTGCGGTAAACAAATAGAAAAAGGAGATGTCGTAGTCATTCGTTATGAGGGACCCAAAGGCGGACCAGGTATGCGCGAAATGCTCAATCCCACATCAGTACTGGCCGGTATGGGACTTGATAAAGATGTGGCACTCCTTACGGATGGGCGTTTTTCCGGTGCAACCCGCGGGGCCTGCATCGGTCATATTTCCCCTGAAGCACGTGAAGGCGGTAATATTGCACTTATACAAAACGGTGATATCATCGAAATCGATATTCCCAACCGCACACTTAATGTTAAAGTTTCTAACGAAGAACTGTCCAGACGTCGTGAAGCGTGGATATGCCCGCCTCCTAAAGTAACCAGCGGTTACTTAGCTCGCTATGCAGCCTTGGTTTCTTCAGCAGCAACAGGCGCTGTACTTAAAGTCCCTGATCAAAAATAAAATTTATATAGTAAAATATCAATAAACCCCTGTCGTTTTAAAACGACAGGGGTTTATTGATATTTTTTTAGTTATTCCTAAACCGACATTTCTTCTTAAAATTATACAGTGCTTTCTTATTACATATGCTCAGTTATTTAATAACTATCTGGCAATTCAAACATTTCATATATCATTAACTCTATTACTTCCACCATCGTAAAATCTCCCTATTCTACAATAATAACAGAAAGAAGATGATAGTTATGGACACTTTAACCTTTAATAGCAACACTTATAGCGGTACCTACACTCCTGGTAATAACGGAGTTCCATGCACATTTACGGTGGTGGTTGGAACACCGGCGCCTACTGTAGGCGACAATTTGACGTTAGCTAGAATAAATAATCGAAATGTTTATATTCAAGATAGCGCAAACAACAACCAGTACATTGTAACCCTTGCCTAAATTCCTCTGTATTATAAAATAAAAAGAATACCATATGGTATTCTTTTTATTTTACTTTTGATTCTCATCCGAATTATTTTTATCACTATAAATTCTAAAGGCACTACGAAATACCAGAAAGAAACATAATAAAAGCGTTACTATATCCCCGCTGTCAGAGATATTGAAATTTAAACGCCGTAACACGAAAATATAAAGAAAAATTACAAAAATTATAGTATAATCCTGCTGCTTCATTATCTTCACCCCAATATATTATACCCCGCTGATTTTATTATACCATCTCCTGATATTAGTGCTGTATTTTATTATTTACAAAATAAAATACAGCACAAAAAAATAATGCAAAACACTGCCAGTCATCACAAATAAATGCCATACTGAATGCATAAATTTATGTTTTTTATCAGCATAGAAAAAAATTCCTATTGTATAAGCTAATCCACCACTTACTAACAACATTAGACCATCTGCAGGTAACATTTTCCACAAATACGGCAAAGCAATAATAACAGACCATCCCATAAGCACATACATCAGCAACGACAGTTTTTCCCACCTGCTGAGACTTATCGCATTGAGAGTAATCCCTACAACTGTCAGCAGTAAATTTATCCCCAATAACTTCCAACCTAACTCAGGCGGTAATAAAACAATACAAATAGGTACATAACTACCTAAAATCAAAAGAAAAATCGAACAATGATCAAGCACCTGAAAAATCTTTTTCGCGGTACTGTTTGTTATAGCATGATATATTGTAGACATCAGATAAAGAAAAATCAGGCAAAAACCATATATCGCCGCACTGACAATACCGCTGACACTGCTGTTATAGGATGCATAAACGATCAAAACAACAGTACCAAGAACAGCCAACAGTGCGCCGATGCCATGTGAAACGGCATTAGCTATTTCCTCACCTAAAGACTGCCTGTTTAAACTGCTCATATAATCAACCTCCAGTCTTACGTAGTAAATTATAGCACTATCCGTTAAAAAAAGTGTGACAATAAAGTTAACCTCTTACTTTATTTTCAAAATATTTTCTAAAAGTAACTATTATCAACATTTTCCAAAATATAATCGAAACAATTAGTAAAAAGCATTTTAGATTCGATATAAGGAGTAATAACGCTTCTAAACAAGCCATTCCCTCTAAAAACAATTATTTTAAACTTTTTTTCAAGTTTTTTAGCATTGCTTAATTCATATTTCTTTAATATGATTAATTCAGAAAGTAAAATTAAACTTCAAGAAAATCATTGGAATTCTTATGAAGCTATTTTTTTACAAGAAAGGACTGATTTTTATGACTACAAGAAAAATAAAAAAATTAACTACAGGACAACGTACAATTGATGGCGCAGGCGTACATCTGGTCCGTGTACTTGGCCACGATACAGTAATGGACTATGACCCGTTTTTAATGCTGGATTCTTTTGACTCACATAATCCTACCGACTACATTAAGGGTTTTCCAATCCATCCTCATAGAGGTATTGAAACTATTTCTTATCTTGTTCAAGGCGAAATGACACACCAGGATAGTTTAGGCAATAAAGGAACAATCCGCAGCGGCGAAAGCCAATGGATGACTGCCGGCAGTGGTATCATGCACCAGGAAATGCCCCAGGCCAGCAAACATATGCTTGGCGTACAGCTTTGGCTGAACCTGCCCCAAAAAGAAAAAATGACTGATCCAACCTATTTTGACATTACCGGAAATATGATAGGCAGTAAAAAAACAGATAATGCTATAATACATGTGCTTGCAGGTGAATATGACTCTATAAAAGGTGTTGAACCACCTCATATCAAGGCAACTATCTATGATGTAGAACTACAGGCAGGCAAGTCAATCACACTGCCAACTAAAACTGAGGATAATGTTTTTATCTTTTTGATTGAAGGCAATGCTATAATAGACGGCACCAATATTCCAGAAAAAACTGCAGTGCTCTTTAGTGAGGGCGATGAAATATCTGTCAGTTCTGAATCAGATAAACAATTACGTTTTATGTTCTGTTCTGCTAAGCCTTTAAAAGAACCTGTATCTTGGGGTGGACCAATTGTGATGAATACGCGCGAAGAGCTAAATGAGGCTTTTAAAGAACTTGACAAAGGAACTTTTATCAAACATAATGCAGCCCATCTTGATTAATCAGTAATACTATCCAAGAGCTGTTAAATATTAAAAAATACACAAAAAAGCCGCAACCAAAGGTTGCGGCTTGCTTTTTATTTGGTGGGCCCAGCTGGGTTCGAACCAGCGACCAACCGGTTATGAGCCGGTGGCTCTACCACTGAGCTATAGGCCCATAGTACCATGCGTTGTCTCAATGGTCAACAGTAATATTCTAAACAAATTTGGTCGAGTTGTCAAGCTAAACCGATTATTCCAAGAAGTCTTTTAACCGTTTACTGCGGCTTGGATGACGCAGCTTACGTAAAGCTTTGGCCTCGATTTGACGAATACGTTCTCTGGTTACACCAAAATGCTGCCCTACTTCTTCCAGGGTACGTGAACGCCCGTCTTCCAAACCAAAACGCAGTTCTAAAACCTTCTTTTCACGCACAGTCAGTGTTTCCAAGACTTCTTCCAACTGCTCACGCAATAAAGTGAACGAAGCAGCATCAGCTGGTGCCGGTGCATCATGATCTTCAATAAAATCCACCCAAATGCGAATCTTCTTCTTCACCGATAGGAGTTTCCAATGATACCGGTTCCTGTGCGATTTTCATAATCTCACGAACACGATCAACAGTAGTATCCATTTCCTTTGCAATCTCTTCCGGCATAGGTTCCCGCCCAAGTTCCTGCAGCAGTTGACGTGATACGCGAATCAGTTTATTGATTGTTTCAACCATATGCACAGGTATACGAATGGTGCGGGCCTGGTCAGCAATAGCGCGTGTAATAGCCTGACGAATCCACCAAGTGGCATAAGTACTGAATTTAAATCCTTTTGTATAATCAAATTTTTCTACTGCTTTGATAAGCCCAAGGTTACCTTCCTGAATAAGGTCTAAAAAGAGCATTCCCCGGCCAACATAACGTTTTGCAATGCTGACAACCAAACGAAGATTAGCTTCCGATAAACATCGTTTTGCGGCTTCTCCTTCTTCAAAAACTTCTTCCAAAAGTTTTCCGTAATCTTCTTCCAACGTCATATAGCTATCAAAAACAGCAGCATCATTTTCTTCTGGTAAGCGGCGCTTGATCTCGTCAAGTAAAGTCTTGATCTCAAACAGCGCATGTACTTCTTTATCACTGGTCTGACGATCGACTACCATTTTATCACAGTCTGGGATCATCACATTGTGTTCCTGCATCATACGTTGTAAATGCAAACGTTCATCTTTAGTAAACTCAACAATAAGATCCTGATATTCAGACAATGTACAGGGAGTACCCGCTGCAGCCGCCCTCGCAATAATTCCAAGCACTTTTTCAACATTGCGCAGTTCACAGCTTTTATGTTCCTGTTCCAAATGCTTCTTGATTTTTTTGATCAGAGTAGCAGTTTTTTCTTTACCGCTGTAAGCAGGAACCAAAGCTGCAGGCAATGACGAATTCATCAGCCTTTCGGCCTGTTTTCCCTTATCCATACGTTTAGCAAGCTTGATTTCATCTTCGCCGATCAAAAGCGGTACACGGCCGATCTCCTTAAGATACATCCTGACCGGATCATCAATGCTTACCCCTTCAGGCACACTGAGATTAGCCAGCTCTGCTTCATTGATTTCTTCCGTATCATCATCGTTGACCGGCAGTACATCATCATCACTGTTTTCGTCGACTACGTCGATGCCTTTTTGGGCAATCAACTCATACATACTGTCCATATCGTCCGGAGTCATATCTTCTACGTTTTGCATAGAATCCATAATTTCACGATAAGTGAGAACACCGCCGTGAGATTTGCCTTTAAGTAATAATTCCTCTACCTGGTCGGCAGAAATTTTAGTATTAGCCATGGTGTTCCCTCCTTTCGTTGCTTAATATCTGCTGTTGTTTTTTAATATAATTTTTTGATTTCATCTTTAATTTTCTGGCTTTCCGCAAGTTCCTGCAAAAAGCGGTCATCCCCCAAACGTTCATATTCGTCGGCGCGCAGACGGTGCTCTTCATAGCTTCGTTCCAAAGCGCCCCTGCGCATCTGCCGCAGGCAATCATCTACTAGTTTTTCACCGTTTTCTTCCGCAAGATCTTTTGTCATAATCTGCGCCAGCTCCGTGGCCGCTTCATTTGACAGTTCTGTAAAAGCTTATCAGCAGCACTCTTACTGCCGGCATCAAGCTGCTTCAGCAATCCTTCATAGATTTCTCCGCGAAATTTTGACATAAAACCGACACTATCAATTTTATCTCTGTAAACAAGCGCCAAATCGGTATTTTTTAAAATAACGTAAAGCAAAAGCTGCTCTGCTAAATCTTCAGCTGAAAGTACGTTGGGCTGTATCTGCCATTTAGACACGGCTTCCCCACGATCATTCTTACGGCTTAGCTTACGATATTCACTCATGATGAGCCCTTCGTCAATTGTCAAACGTTGGGCCAGCGTTTTGATATGCTGTGCAACCTCAATTTCATTTTTGCACTCTAGTAGGAATGGTAGTATATTCGACACAGCTTCAACTTTTCCTGCTAAATTTGAAACATTATTTTGAGAAATGACATACTGCATCTGAAATTCTATACCTGAAACAGCTGTTTCAATCAGCCGTAGATAAGCATCTTTACCGTGCTTACGCACAAATTCATCAGGATCTTTCCCATCAGGCACTATGAGCACTCTGACTTTAAGCCCGGCTTCTTTAGCAATGCTTACTGCCCTTACAGTGGCCCGTTGTCCAGCTGCGTCGCTGTCATACGAAAAAACTACTTCATCAGCGGCACGAGCTAAAAGTTTAGCCTGCTCCTGCGCAAAAGCCGTCCCCATTGAAGCAACAGCCCAATCGATACCAGCAGCATGTAAACTGATTGCATCCATATAACCTTCAACAATCACGGCCTGCCTGCGTTTCTTTATTTCCTTTAAAGCCACATTCATCCCGAACAGAAGAGTTCTTTTGTTAAACCACTCTGTTTCACCAGTATTCATGTATTTTGCCATCTGTTGAGAATTTTGCTCTAAAATACGACCGCCGAAACCAACTACATGACCACGTGGATCCTGAATAGGTATCATCACTCTGCCACGGAACTTATCCATCGGCCCACGGTCATAGTTTACCGCCAGCCCGGCCTGCACCAACAGTCCAGCACTACATCCACGTTTTCCAAGTGCTGAAAGCAATGCGTTATAGTTCGGCAGTGCCACCCCGATTGAAAACCGCTCGATAATCTCAGGTGTAATGCCGCGTCCTGTGAGATACTCCTGTGCTTTAATTCCATAATCAGTCTTCGTCAAACAGGCCTGAAAAAAACGCGTCGCCAGTTCATTAGCGGCAATAACCTGTTTTGCCTGTTTCTCACGTTCCAGTTCAGCTTTAGTCTTTTCCTTTTCAGGAACAGCAATACCCAATTTATTTGCCAGAAGCTTTAAAGCCTCTGGGAACGTGCAATTTTCCATTTTCATCACAAAGGTAAAAACATCACCGCCAACATGACAGCCATAACAATAAAAAAAGTTCTTGTCCGGCGTTACGGAAAAGGACGGTGTTTTTTCTCCGTGGAAAGGGCAGCAGCCCCAAAAACTGCCGCCGCGCTTTTTTAGCGGTACATATTCAGAAATTATCTCGACGATATTAGCTTGGGAGCGAACCTGCTCTTTAAAATCATCAAACATACCACTCATAATTATTGCTCCTGTCACCTCGAATACCATCTGATTTATTATATTCAATATTTAACAAAAAAATCCTCTTTTTAACGGTAGATAATTTTAGCATTACGACAAGTTTATATTATGGGAATGTAATGTTTATTAAATAGCTGCACAGCTCCTGCATCTGTCAGTCCACCCACAAAATCGACTACAGTCTGCTGCAATCCGAAACGATCTGCCAGTTCCCCATATTCTCTTGGCAACAGCTGCGGATACTCCATATATAAATCCATAAGAGTCCTAACAACATGTTCTGCCTTGTTATGTTCAACCGTCAGCTGGGGCGAACAGTAAATATAATCAAACATAAAATTGCGAAATTCTTCAACAGCTTCTTCATAATATTTATCAATAATAATTTGCGGCTGATTCAGTGATAATTCCACAATATTATGAACAAGCACATCCAATATCTGGTTTGGTTCTGTTCCTAAGCGCATAGCGACGATACCTGGCAATTTTTCAGGACCGATGATGCCAACTTTGCATCCATCATCGAAATCATGGCACAGATAAGCAATACGATCACAACGCCGCACCACTTGCCCTTCAAGCGTCTTTGGCATCGTACTGCCTGTATGGTTCACAATAGCATCACGAACTTCACGGGTCAGATTCAGCCCTTTCCCCTTCCGCCCATACAATTCTACGAGACGAAGGCTCTGTTCATTATGTTTAAAATGTCCAGTATAAGAATTAATTGCCCGCTCCCCTGCATGTCCAAAAGGAGTGTGCCCAAGATCATGCCCTAAAGCAGCAGCTTCTGTAAGATCCTCGTTTAATCTCAATGCTCTGGCAATAGTCCTGGCAATCTGCGACACTTCCATGCTATGAGTAAGACGCGTACGGTAATGATCACCCGGACATAAATATACCTGTGTTTTATGTTTTAACTTACGAAAAGGAGTACTGTGGATGATCCGGTCCCGATCACGCTGGAAAGCCGTGCGCAGATCATCGGCAGCCTCCTCACTATCACGTACTGCCTGCGAACTTTTAGCCGCCCAGGGTGCCAGTGTTTCCTGTTCTATATTCTCGCTTATTTCTCTAACTGATAACATTATTCTTCACCTTTATTTCACTTTCAAGCATTGTCACCAGGCACATTAAGTAATATAATTACTCATGTGAGGTGAACTGAATGAAAAAAATTTTTATCTTTGTTTTACTGTTGCTCTTAGTTCCTGCAATTTGTCTGGCAGAGCCGCAGGTAACCAGTGATAAACAAACTTTTAACCCTTTACAGGAGTTTATGATCTGCAGGGCAACGTCCATGTTGAAATTGGTGACAGAATCATCACCGGCGATGCCGCACAGGTAAGTATGTATAAACTTGAGGTACATGGACAAGGTAATATTACCCTGCGCGAAGGAGATATCACCTTCGATTGTGATACAGTCGATGTATACGGTAAAGAAAAAACTGCCTACGTAGCAGGTAATATGAACTTTACTCAAGGTGATATGATCATCAGCGCCGATACCGGCAGCTTTAACTGGAGCACAAAAAATGCTGTTTTTAACGGTAATGTAATCGTCAACGGTGAACCTAAAAATGGCGAAGTCATTTACAATGTCCGTGAAAAAGTTTTTGTAAATTAGTTTTACAGTTTAAATAACCCTCGCTTAGGCGAGGGTTATTTTTATTTAGCGGCGGTCTTTATTTTTCTGCACATACTCTAAGATCATACCTGCTGTTTCTTCGATCGCACGGTTAGATACATTGATAATAGTACAATGCAGACGACGCATAATACCTTTTGCATATTCAAGCTCTTCATTAATCCGTTTAACATCAGCATAAGCGGCACCATCTGTCAGTCCCATAGTTTTCAAACGTTCGCTGCGGATCTCATTAAGTTTAAACGGATCAATAAGCAGGCCAATGATTTTATGCGGAGGAACTTTAAATAATTCTTCAGGAGGCATGATTTCCGGTACCAGCGGTACATTGGCAACTTTTATTTGTTTGTGTGCCAAGTACATGCTGAGCGGAGTTTTAGAAGTTCTTGAAACACCTATGATAACAACATCTGCTTTGGCCAGTCCCAAAGGATTTTTGCCATCATCATATTTAACAGCAAATTCTACGGCTTCGACACGTTTAAAGTATTCATGATCTAAAGCATGGATCAATCCGGCCTGGTTTTTAGGCAGCAGTCCGGAAGTTTTTTCAATAGCCTTAAGCATCGGTCCTAAAACATCAACAACCTCTACATCATGCTCCATTGCTTTATGCGCAATATGTTCACGCAATTCAGGTGAAACTACGGTATAACAGATAATACCATTATTTTCCTTAGCCTCTTCAATAACCTTTTCAACCTGCGCCTTATCTTTAACATAAGGAACACGGATCACATCAAATTTTTCCTGTACAAATTGGCTGGTAGTAGCCTTTACAACAGACTCAGCGGTTTCACCAATAGAATCAGAAACTGCATAGATAATCGGTAATTTAGCTATGATAATTGCCTCCTTTGCCCTCTGCCAGATCCACTAACAGACGGGTAAAATTCGTTTTAGTGATACGTCCCACTACTTCGTAACTGCGCTTATCCTCGCCCACACATCTAATAACAGGCAGACAATCAATCTCATTATCAATAATTTTACGTGCTGCCGAAGCTACAGAATCTTCCTGTTTGACTACAATAAGTTTAGACAGTGGTGTCATCACCATTACAACAGGAATTTCACGCAGATCGCTGCCATTATTGATAGCAGCTTTAAGCAAGTCTTTACGCGATACCACCCCTACCAAAAGACCAGCCTCATCAAGAACAAATACTGTCCCTACATCCTCCAGGAACATAGTTACAACAGCTTCATAGGCGCTTTTATCCTGATTGACTGCTACAGGCACAGACTGCAGATCACGTACAAGGATGCCGGAAATTTCTTCCATCAACATTCCCAGCGTATTCTTGCCGGTAAAATAATAACCAACTTTAGGACGCGCATCTAAAATACCGCCCATAACTAAAATCGCCAGATCTGATCGTAAAGCCGCACGAGTTACATTCAGACGTTCAGCAATATGTTCGCCCGTGATCGGCCCATCCTGGCGCACGATCTCGGCAATACGTTTTTGTCTGTTACTTAAAGAAATTGTCCTCACACCCTTCCGAACTTACATTAATTTTTCCTATATTTATATAGTATACGCTATTTTATGCAAAATCCCTGCTTCCGGTCATAAATATTTTTAAAAGTATACAAAAATAACAGGGCCAAAATTTCGGCCCTGTTATTTTCATATATTTTCATAACTGCTCATGTTCCATTCTCTGGATCATAATACACAGCAGCAAAAAATAACGGTCTGTCATTTTAAAATAATTTTTTTGTGTTATTTCTTTGATTTTCCCCAACCGATAACGTAGAGTATTAATATGTATATGCTGTCTTTCAGCTGCATCCTCTAAACTGTTTTCCCGCAAAGCCGCTGAAAGTGTATCCAAAAGGCTCGATTGATAGCGTCTGTCATATTCCTGCAGTTTATCAAGCACCGTCGTCTTAATAAAATTATACTCCGAAGTATTGCGGCAGTGCATCAGCAAACTGAACGGCAGCCATTCTTCAGCCTTACGTACTCCTGAAATATGCAATTTATATAAAAGTCTGATAACGTTTACCGACATCTCATAATGCTCTTTAATTCGCTCCAGTTCTGTAAATTCAGGAGATATTACAGCTGCAGCTATTTTACTCTGTTCCTTATTATATTTTTTGAATATATTAATGCTCGTAAGAGCTTCTTTACTGCTGCATAACAAGATATAAAATTTTTCCTCTTCAATTAAAAATCTATCAATCAAATAATTGCTTATATTATGGCTTCCTTTAGAAAATAAAATCAAATTATATGCTTTTGCTGCACAAATCCCAGATTAGCAAGCTTTTCAGCAATAACTTCTCCACTTTTGATTTCACCATTTTTTATTTCTTTCCAAAAACGTTCCACTGTTTTCTGCAGCGTTTCATAATGGTCCCACAGCTTGATGGCTAAAAAAGAAGCTCCCTGTTGCCCAATCAACCGTTCTTTTTCCGTTAACTGCCCCTCAGCAACAATAATAAACCTCCCTATAAGCTGACTACGGGCATAGCATTCGAAAATATGCAGCTCATTGATAAAAAAGCCCGCATCAGTATATATTCTTTCATTAAAACCAGTTTTAATTTTTTCTGTCCAATCAAGAAAATCCTGTTTACGAGTACCTCGTCTGCTCCAGGAAGCAAGTATCTTCCCTTCATGATTCAGGCAAAAACAATTCTTGTGAAGCTGATTTCCCAAAACATTCACCAGCGAAGCCAGATCATCTGAATTCAGTGAAGTATGAATAAGTTTTTGATAGTTTTTTTCTACTTCAATCAACATATTGGTTTGATAATTCTGGATTTCAGAAGTGATTGTCTGCACCAGTTCTCTAAACTTGACTGCAGTTTTCACTTCAAATACCGGCAGCCGGTACTGATCTGCCAACTGCAGTATTTTCAGCGGGATCTTATTGATAAAACGACCTGTTTTGATACCTATCGCTGATATTCGCGGAGCAAGCTTTTTAAAACCATCTTCCTGCAGGTCAGGACTTTTACTGAAGGCATACCAGGTAGTTAAAACAAACTCACCTCCTGTTACCCATTCGTGCAAATCAGGCCCTTCCATAATTGTTACATGTGTTATCTGATTGTTTAAGTTCCCATGCTTATTAACCAATGTCACACGTTCGGCAAAATCTTTGATTTCCAATAATTCATTTAAGGTCACCATTTTCTTGGACATTATCTCACCTTCTTTTCTAATGCCATATATTTCTTTTTCTCCAGAATATCCTGATTACGATTTTACTATTTAGTTATTTTTTTAGCAAATCCAAAGATTTCAAAAACTGTTATACTAAAAAGCTGAACTTTACCCATCGTAAAACCTTCTTGATTTTAAACCAGCGCCTTATTTTTCATTCCGGTAAAAAAATCTTGAGGCAACTATAAAAGCAGCCTCAAGATTATCAAATCTTCCATTAATCATTCACATAAAACTAAGTATTACAAAAGTTCCACTGATGATAACGCCGGAAACAATTGTCCAAATAACGCAATATCCCATAATATCACGCGCCGATAATCCCGCAACTCCTAAAAGCGGCAATGCCCAAAACGGTTGAATCTGATTAGTCCAGCCATCTCCCCAAGCAAAAGCCATAATTGTCTGCGGAATGTTCGCCCCCAATGCCTCAGCAGCCTTCATCATGATTGGTCCCTGGATAGCCCATTGCCCGCCTCCGGAAGGAATGAAAATATTTACCAGCCCTGCCGATAAAAATGTATAAAGAGGGAAGGTATGTGCTGTAGAAATTTCCACAAACCACATGGAAATCATATCAACCAGACCAGAAGCAGTCATCATCCCCGACATACCAGCATAAAGCGGAAATTGCAAAATAATACCGCGGCTGGCACCGATTCCCTGTGCCACAGCCTTTAAAAAGCCGTTAGGACTGCTGTGCAGATATAAACCCAATGTTAAAAAAATCAAAATGACCAAATTCAAATTCAGGTCAAAACCAATCTTAGAAAAATTAGCTCCCAGATAAATCAATGGGAACAAACCAAACAAAGCGTTGAGCCAATAAGCATTTTCCAATCTTTCGGCAAATGTCATATCTTTTTTAGCAATTCTTATCTCTGGTTTTTCTTGTTCTTTTTCACTGTATTCCACTATTTCATTAGCAGGAGGTTTCATATTAAAATACACGATAAACAGCATAATTACGATGATAGCCGTCATTACCAGATTCCAGGAAGAATACAGCGTATCACCAACCGGTGTCAGTGGCAGTCCGAGCTTCTCCATAAAATTGCCTGGTGTTGCTGAAACAAGCGGAATCGAAGAAGACGGCCCGCGAATAATCTCACCGCCATAAGCCGCAGCTACCAACAGCGGAAAATGCAGGCCTTTAACCTTTTTGCCTACCTCTTTCGCAAGAACTGCACCTATAACAAGCCCAAATCCCCAGTTTATATAGCAAGACGCAATAGATACTAATGCAGTCAACCCAAGAGCCTGCTGTGGAGTTTTAGGAATACCTGTTACCTTGTTCAAAATCTTTTTAGCCAAAGGTGTCAATGCCAGTACATAACCTGTCAATAAAACTAAAACCATCTGCATCCCAAAAACAAACATCGATGAGTACCCTCTGCCCCAATATTCTATCATTTGCAGAGCACTCTTGTTCATTAAAAACATTCCGCCGCAAAATACAACAAATGTTAAGAGAATAGCCAAAATAAAAGCATCCGGAAGATAATTCTGCACCATCTTCAGACAGAACTTTGTTACAGTCTTCATAAAAATCCGCCTCCTTTTCCCATTTTCTTTTTCATTTACACCAGCTCTAAAACCGTAGCTGATCCTAGCCCTCCAGCAATACATAAAGTAGCCAAGCCATATCTGACCTGTCTTTTCTGCATTTCATGCAATAAAGTTACTAAAATCCTTGCTCCAGAACAACCAATCGGATGCCCCAGAGCAATTGCACCGCCATTTACATTGACCCTGGTCAGATCAATTTCCAGCTCCTGTATGACCGCTAATGATTGTGCTGCAAATGCTTCATTGATTTCTATCAGTCCAATATCTTCGATCCTTAGCCCTGCCCTTTTCAGCGCCAACCTTGTTGCAGGCACAGGCCCCATTCCCATATATGCCGGCGAAACACCTATTGAAGCCTGGCTGATTATTTTAGCCATAGGCTTTAACCCTGCCTTTGCAGCCGCACTTTCTTCAGCAATCAGCAACATGGCTCCACCGTCATTTCGTCCTGATGCATTGCCTGCCGTTACGCTGCCGTCCTTTTTAAAAGCAGGCTTCAATTCTGCAAGTTTTTCTATCGTTGACAAACGTGGATGCTCATCAGCAGCAAACATCAAAATCTCTTTTTTCTTTTTTACTGGCAAAGGTTCAATCTCATCATCAAAGCGTCCGCTTTTTATTGCAGCCTGAGCTTTTTCCTGACTTTCGCAGGCAAAATAATCTTGTGCCGTTCTGCTGATAACATATTTTTCAGCAATATTCTCTGCAGTCATACCCATTGTCAGGACTCCATACTGGTCAGCAGGCTGTGACCGCGGCTGACTTTCGGTATTAGGATCCAGCAAAATCCCGTTACCTACTGCATAGCCCCTCCGTGCCTCTCTGAGATAATATTGGGCATTACTCATACTTTCGATACCACCAGCTAAAACGAAGTCAGCATAGCCGCACATAATCTCCTGTGCCGCATTCTGGACAGCCTGCATACCAGAACCACATTGTCTGTGTACTGTATAAGCCTGTACTTCAAGCGGAAATTTTGTCATCAATGCAGCTAATCTTGCAATATTAGGCTGGTCGCTGCTCTGCTTTGCCTGCCCTAAAATTACTGCATCCAGAAGTCTGATATCTAAATGACTACGTTCACATATTTTCTGCAACAAAAAGGCAGCAATTTCCTCCGGCTGTATGTCCTTCATTGCTCCGTTCAGTTTTCCTATAGGCGTCCTGATTCCATCTATGACTACCGGCTGCAGCATATCTATACCTCCCTTATACTAATTTTTTCAGCCAGCTCATAATGAGCAGATGTCATTGCTGCAATTTCTTCCAATGTAACATCAGAAGTATGTTCCAGTAAAAACATCATTCCGTCCTTAAACTTAAATACAGCATATTCTGTGACTAAAGTATTAACTACTTTCCGCCCAGTCAGCGGCACAGTACAATCCTTTACCAGTTTATGCCTGCCATTTTTTGCCGTATGAGATGTCGCAACGATCACCTCTTTTACTCCAACGACCAGATCCATTGCTCCCCCTGGTCCTAAAACACCTTTGCCCGGCAAAGCCCAATTTGCCAGGTCTCCCGCTTCATTGATCTGTATGGCTCCGATAACTGTAGCATCCATACGCCCACTTCTGATCATTGCAAAAGATGTAGCACTATCAAAATAACAGCATCCGGGCGTTTCAGTAACCGGTGTACGACTGGCATTAATGAGATTAGGAATTATTGCCTCCCCGCTAAGTTGTTTAGGCCCAACACCCAGCATTCCATTTTCCGTCTGAATGTAAATATGTTTATCTGCTGGTAAATAATCAACCGCCATTGTGGGAATACCTACACCTAAATTGACAAAACCACCGTCAGGCAGCATTTCCGCAACTCTTTTAGCAATTCTTACTTTTGTTTCCGCTTCTGACATGTTTCTCATTTAACTGCACCCCGATTCTGCGGTACCAAAACATCCACATAAATATAAGGTGTTACAATCTCTTCCGGCGAAAGCATACCGGTTTCTACAATCTCATCAACCTCCACAATCGTCAAAGCGGCTGCTGTTGCCATAAGCGGATTAAAATTTCTTGCTGTTTTTCATAAACTAAATTCCCCATAGCATCCGCTTTTCTGGCATGTAACAAGGCTACGTCTGCTTTCAAAGGATACGCCAAAACATAGGCTTCGCCGTCAATAACTTTTGTTTCACAATGCGCAGTCAGCTCTGTGCCAGCTCCAACCTTTGTATAAAACCCGCCAATTCCGCAGCCTCCTGCACGGATACTTTCTGCAAATGTGCCCTGTGGCATCATCTCTAAATTTAACTTTCCATCAAAATATAATTCCGCAGCTTCAGTATTATAGGTAAAATAGGTACCTATAGCTTTTTTCAGCATCCTATTCCTTACCCACCTTCCCAAGCCTACATTAGGAGTACCAAGATCATTGGCAATAACAGTCAAATCATATATGTCTGTATCTGCCAGTAAATCAATCAGCCTCTTTGGATTACCGACATTTCCAAAACCTCCGATCATAACAACATCACCTGACCTGACAAGCTTAACAGCTTCCACAGCTTCTACAATCTTTGCTATGATAATCACCTCCATATTTAGTTCTTTGATTTCAGTATACAAAGCTAAAGACGAGCCTAATATGTAGAAACCTACAAAAATAATCTGATTTTTTTGCATTTTTGCACAAAAATAGCCCTTATAACAGTTAGATAACTGTTATAAGGGCTATAAAAAATAACAGGACCGAATATTCGGTCCTGTTAAGTTAATTATTCATTATTGAAGCAGTTCGCGTACCATTTGATTGATACGTTTACCGTCGGCTCGGCCCTTAGCCTTCGCCATAACAGCAGGCATTACTTTACCAATCGCTTTCGGTCCTTCGGCACCAGTCTCGGAGATAGCTTCAGCAACCATAACACGCAATTCTTCATCGCTAAGCGGTTCAGGCAGATATTTTTTGAGAATCTCAATTTCTGCTTTGGCCTGCTCGGCTAATTCACTGCGTTCGGCTTTTTCGAATTCTACCAAAGAATCCTGCCGCATCTTGACCTCTTTCAGCAAGATAGCCAGAACCTCATCATCATTCAGTTCCTTCTTCTCATTGATTTCGACATTTTTAATATTAGCACGCACCATACGAATAACCGATAAACGCAGCTTACCTGCTTCACGGTCCTTCATGGCCTGTTTCATATCTTCTGTCAATTGGTCTTTAATAGACATACAGCACGCCCCCATTATCTGGTTTTACGTTTTCTGGCTGCTTCGGATTTTTTCTTACGTTGAACGCTCGGTTTTTCATAATGTTCGCGTTTTCTAACTTCAGAAAGAATTCCGGCCTTTTGGGTTGCTCTTTTAAATCTGCGCAGCGCACTGTCCAATGTTTCGTTTTTGCCAACTTTAATTTCTGCCATCTGATCTCCCTCCCTCCACACACTTAGGGAAGTGTATATATGCATTTCATGCGTTTTTTGCACTATTGCTGACTATCGTCAGACCGCAATTACCGCACAATATTACCAGTAAATTATATCTTATGATAGGCCTTTTGTCAAGGTATCAGCAGGGCGGCCACCCCAATGCTTTACCGCCTAAAAGATGGATATGCAAATGCTTAACGGTCTGCCCTCCATCATCACCGGTATTGGCAACGATGCGAAACCCTTTTTCATTAACACCAAGTTTCTCAGCCAGTTCCTTAACTTTCCCAAACATATACAGGAGCAGCTCCGGTTCTGCAGTAATAATATTTTCAGTATGAGCTTTCGGTATCATTAAAACGTGTACCGGAGCAGCAGGAGCCACATCACGGATTACGATCATTTTGTCATCTTCATAAACTCTTTCAGACGGGATCTCACCGGCAATGATTCGGCAAAAGATACAGTCGTTCATTTCTTTCCCCCCTTAGTGATCCTAATTTTTATAATATTCGTCAGAAAATTTAAAAGTCCTTTTTCTATTTACTCTGTTCACAATTTATTTTCAAACTGTAACTAACAAAGTAAAAAAATCTTTAATAAAACGCTTGACTTATAGTCAACTCCAGCCATTATACTGAACTTAAAGTATTTTTAATCATTTATCTAAGAAAGGAGAGTTTACAGTGAAAAAATTTTTATCAACATTACTTTATACCGCTGCCGCAACTTTATTATTCAGCGCTTGTGGAATGACTGCCAATACAGTTTCTTCTCCTGTTGAACCAACTGTTAAAAGTAATGAAAAAACAGCAGTAAATAATAAAGCTCTTGTTTATTTCAGCAAGGATATCAGCCCTGTAAGTCTGATCAAACTATATGATAAAATCAACCAGTATATACATGGTAAAGTAGCTATCAAAATCCATACAGGAGAAAAGAACGGTCCCAATATACTCCCACGGGAAATAGTGATGGCTTTGCAGCAGCATGTACCTGACAGTAATTTAGTCGAAACCAACACTTTCTATAAAGGTGACCGCTATACCACCGCCGGCCACCGCGAAACATTAAAAGTTAACGGCTGGGATTTTTGTACTGTAGACATTATGGACGAGGAAGGAGCAGTAATGCTGCCAGTAAAAGGAGGCAAACATTTTCAGGAAATGTCGATCGCTAAAAATATGCTTAATTATGATTCCATGATCGTTTTGACGCATTTTAAAGGACACACTATGGGAGGATTTGGCGGTTCAATGAAAAATATAGCAATTGGCAACGCAGATGGCAGGATCGGCAAAGCCATGCTGCATACCTCTGACCCATCCAACCCCTGGGAATATAGCCAAGAGCGTTTTATGGAAAATATGGCTGAATCAGCAAAGGCTACAACAGATTTTTTTGGTAAACAAATCATTTATATCAATGTATTGCGCAATATGTCTGTTGACTGCGACTGTGCCGGGCTTGCTGCGGCACCGCCAACAACTCCTGATATCGGCATCCTTGCTTCTACAGATATTCTTGCCGTCGATCAGGCTTCTATCGACCTTGTTTTTGCTTTACCAGATGCTGCTAAGCATGATCTCCAGGAACGGATCGAATCACGTCGCGGTCTGCGGCAGCTCAGTTACATGAAAGAACTTTCCATGGGTAATGATCAATATGAATTAATTACCATTGAATAAAAGAAAAGCTGCCGTTAAACGGCAGCTTTTTTATTATTCCTTCAGCAATTCTCCGATTAAAAAACTCGTCTCAGCCTTCAATAATCTCACTTTTCTTATCTTGCCACATAGTTCAGCTTCCGACCGAACATAGACCCGTAAATAATTACTGGTCAAACCTTCTATATAGCCATCCTCAACAGTCTGTTCAAACAATACCTCCACAGCACTGCCAACAAAACGTTCTAAAAATTTCTGCTGCTGCTTATGATCAAGCTCAGCAAGTTGTGCACAACGTCTTTGCTTAACAGTTTCAGGAATTTGATTGGGCATTTTTTCGGCCGGAGTTCCCTTCCGTTTGGAATAAGGGAAAATATGCATTTTACTGAACCCGCAGTTTTCTGCAAAAACCAGTGTAGATGCAAACTCCTCTTCCGTCTCACCCGGGAATCCGGCAATAATATCAGTAGTAATGGCAATATCAGGAATACGTTTACGGATATCGGCCAAAAGTTCGGTAAAACGTCGAGTGTCATACGGCCTGTGCATTCTGGCTAAAGTTGTATCACAGCCTGCCTGCAAAGGTAAATGCAGCTGTCGGCACAACCGTTTATCTTTTTCCATAAGATTAAGCAGCCTCGCTTCGACCTCCACTGATTCCAATGACCCCAACCGCAGTCTCTGCAGACCCTCTACACTTAAAGCTGCCTCAACAGCATCAAATAAAGTCAGTTTTCCATCATGTTCTTTACCATAGCAGCCAAGGTGAATACCGATAAGCACTATTTCTTTATAACCAGAAGCTACAAGCTTTTTAACTTCTTCCATGATGCTTGTCAGACTACGCGAACGCAACGGTCCGCGGGCAAAAGGAATAATACAATAAGTACAGAATTGATTGCAGCCTTCCTGTATTTTTAAAAAAGCTCTGGTCTTATCACTAACATCACCTGCACTCAGTTCTTCAAACTCAGTGTTGGCACTCAGCTTACGCACGCTGTCTATTGTATCAACAGACTGAAAAGCAGCAGCTTCTTCTACCAACCGTACGATATCTGCTCTATCCTGATTCCCGATAATAAGATCAACACCAGGAATTGTCTTCACTTCTTCTGCCGCCGTCTGTGGATAACAGCCAGTCACAACCACGAAAGCAGTTGGGTTTCTGCGCACAGCACGATTGATCATCTGCCGCGATTTACGCTGCCCCGTATTGGTAACAACACAAGTATTGATCACATAAATATCAGCTTCGCAATTAAAACCAACTACAGTATAACCATGACTGCGAAATATCGCTTCCATGCTGGCAGTATCGGCCTGATTGACTTTACAGCCTAAAGTGTAAAATGCTATTCTTTTCATCAATCAGCCTCCTAAATCACCAGTTTCATAAAATATTGCGGCCGCAGCTACTAATGCAGCTGTTTCTGCACGTAATATGCGCTTGCCTAAACTTACTACCAATGCCCCAGCTGTCCGGGCCTGCTGTAATTCCGTCTCGGAAATACCGCCCTCCGGGCCTATGATCAGCAGCAGATCCTTCAAAGCCTGCTCCTTTTGCAGCGCAGCCTTCAAACCAAGCTTATCCTCACATTCATAAGCTATCAGTTTACAGTCACAGGGATTATCAGCAAGCATCTGTTCCATCGTCTGTACTGGCTGCACCATTGGTATAATATCACGCTTACTCTGTTTCGCAGCCGCTTCAGCAATTTTCTGCCAGCGCTCAGCTTTCTTAACAGCTTTATCACCTTCCAGGCGTACGACCGAATGCTCCATAGCTACTGGTATAATCTCACTGACTCCCAGTTCTACAGCCTTCTGGATAATAAAATCCATTTTTTCACCTTTAGCCAACCCTTGTGCCAGTACGATTCGCACTGAAGGCTCATGACTTTCCGCCAGTATCTCCAGACATTTGACTGTCACAACACTTTCATTAGCATCAGCAATTTCAGCAAGAGCCGTGACACCATCATCACTTACAATCTGTACTCTGGACCCGCATTGCATCCGCAGTACAGTATAAATATGCCTGGCATCAACACCCATTATTGTCATCGTATCACTGTATGGCTGCGGTATAAAAAATCTATGCACCGTCAGTCCTCCTTACGCATCTGCATAACAACCCAGCCGCCTTTGGCATCAACAGCTTCGACACACAAACCGACTTTGGAGGCAGCTGCTGATACATCATTCTGCCGTTCTTCAATAATACCGCTGGCAAGGAATATTCCTCCGGATTTTAACTTACCGGGAATATCCTGCAGAAGCATAATAATAATATCGGCAATAATATTAGCAATGATAATATCAGCCTTACCTTCTGTACCATGCAGCAAATCACCCTGTTGCACACTGATTTTTTCTGTCAGTTCATTGCCGGCAATATTTTCAATAGCTACTCGTACCGCAGTAGCATCAATATCCACCGCTTTAACTGTTTTAGCACCAAGTTTAGCAGCAGCAATAGCCAGAATTCCAGAGCCAGTACCAACATCAAATACTTCCATATCAGTACGCAGAACTTTTTCCAAACGTTCCATACACATACAGGTCGTATGATGTGTTCCTGTACCAAACGCCATACCTGGATCGATTTCAATAATATGTTCACCAGCTTTAGATGTATATTTTTCCCAGGTAGGCTTAATCACCAATGTTCTGCCAATATGCGTAACATGGAAATACTGTTTCCATTCGTTAGCCCAATCCTGCTCGGAAACAGTACGAAAACGCGTATTACCAAAGCGACATTTACCAATACGCGTTTCCAAATTTGTTAAGTCCTCATCAATCTGTGTAAGACGTGGCTGCAGCTCTTCATCCTCCGGATAATAAGCAGTTATCGTAACCACTTCTGTGTTTTCCTGCTCAGGAATATCGCATAATTCCCAAGTACCTGAATTACGCAAAGTGTTTATCAAAACCGGGTCCTCAATAACAACACCATTGTTTGCACCTGCAGCACGCATAATTTCGGCAACCAGATCAGCTGCCTCATGTGTAGTTTGTATACTTACCTCTATCCATTGTGACAAAGCGCTCACTCCTTAAATAACTATCATATATATTAAACACAAAGCTTATTCTAAAATATTTTACCATATGAAAGTGTTTTTCTACCAGTTTGAGAAGATATTTCAATGCCAAGTGCTCACATTATATCATATTTTTTGGCATAAAAAAATAAACTGCGGTGTTCAAACCGCAGTTTATACAAGTCATTATTTAAATAAGTCTTTAATCTTATTCAAAAAGCCTTTTTCTTCAGGATTAATGTTATCTTTACTGATCTCGGCAAATTTACGCAAAGCATCTTTCTGTTTTTCATTCAGCTTCTGCGGCACAACAACTTTGATCCTGACTAACTGGTCGCCGCGTGTACTGTTACGCAAACTGGGAATGCCTTTGCCCTTCAAACGCAGTACCTTTCCAGGCTGAGTTCCTTCCGGAACCTTCATCACAACCTGTCCATCCAGCGTAGGAACCTTAATCTCATCACCCAAAGTTGCCTGTACAATATTGATCGGCACTTCGCAGTAAACAGTAGTACCATCGCGCTCAAAAAACTTATGCGGTTTAACATACAAATATACATACAAATCACCGCTTGGTCCGCCTTTAACCCCTGCTTCGCCTTCTCCGGCTACCCGCAGGCGGGAACCGTTGTCAACACCTGCAGGGATCCTGACTTTAAGTTTTTTATTCTTTTTAACAGTGCCCTGTCCGCGACATTCCTTACATGGTTCGCTGATGATCTTGCCTTCACCATGACATTTAGGACATGGCCGTACATTGGTCATCTGTCCGAACATAGTGTTTTGAGTAAAACGGATCTCGCCACTTCCGTGACATTCAGGGCAAGTTTCAACTTTAGAACCAGGTTCCGCACCATTCCCATGACAATGCGGACATTGTTCGTCACGATATAAACTGATCTCACGTTCTAAACCAAACGCAGCTTCTTCAAAAGTGATTTCCAGGTCAAAGCGTAAATCAGCACCGCGCTGAGGACCGGCATTAGAACCACGCGAGCCGCGGCCCTGCCCGCCGAAGAACATATCAAAAATATCTTCCATGCCTCCGCCGCCAAAACCGCCGAAACCTTCAAAGCCCCCAAATCCACCAGCACCGCCGGCACCGCCGTTTTCAAAAGCAGCATGTCCAAACTGGTCATATTGGGCACGTTTCTGCTCATCGCTGAGTACACTGTAAGCCTCGGATGCTTCTTTAAATTTCTCAGCCGCTTCCGGATTATCTTTATTCACATCAGGATGATACTGACGTGCCAGTTTGCGGTATGCTTTTTTAATTTCATCTGCTGTAGCGGTTTTAGACACGCCTAGCACGTCATAATAATCTTTTTTACTCAAAGTTTACACCATCCTAAGCCGATTATTTTTTGTCTTCGTCAACCACTTCGGCGTCAACAACATCGTCATCAGCTTTTTTTGCGCCCTCGGCTGTTTCAGTACCTTCAGCACCTTTAGCAGCTTCAGTTTGTTTGTACAGCTCTGCGGAAAGTTCATAAAGAGGTTTGGTCAAAGCTTCAGTATCTGCTTTGATTTTTTCCATATCTTCGCCTTTCAGAGTCTCTTTTAAAGTATCAAGCGCTGCCTGTACTTTTCCAATCAATTCTTCAGAGCCTTTGCCTTCCATATCTTTAATGGTCTTTTCGGCTTGATAGCACAGGGAGTCAGCATTATTACGTACTTCAACGCCTTCTTTACGTTTTTTATCAGCTTCAGCATTAGCCTCTGCTTCTTTTACCAGACGGTCGATTTCGTCTTTTTCCAAAGTACCTGAAGACGTAATAGTGATTTTTTGTTCTTTACCGGTACCAAGATCCTTAGCGCTTACATTTACGATACCATTAGCATCGATATCGAAAGCAACTTCGATCTTCGGTACTCCACGAGGAGCAGCCGGGATGCCGGAAAGCTCAAAACGTCCCAGAGTTTTATTATCGGCAGCCATTTCACGTTCACCCTGCAGTACATGGATATCAACTGAAGGCTGATTATCAGCAGCAGTAGAGAAGACCTGCTTACGGGAAGTCGGGATGGTAGTATTACGTTCAATGATCTTTGTGAACACACCACCCAAAGTTTCTATACCCAAAGACAACGGAGTTACGTCAAGTAAAAGCACGTCTTTTACTTCACCTGCCAAAACGCCGGCCTGAATGGCAGCACCAACGGCAACACATTCGTCAGGGTTTACACCACGGTAAGGCTCTTTACCGATAAATTTTTTCAAAGCTTCCTGTACAGCAGGAATACGGGAAGAACCGCCTACCAAGATAACTTTATTGATATCAGAAGCAGACAAGCCGGCGTCAGCCATAGCCTTGCGGGTCGGCTCCATTGTGCGTTCAACGAGATCAGCAGTCAATTCGTCAAATTTTGCACGAGTCAGATCCATATCCAAATGCTTCGGACCTTCAGCACCGGCAGTAATAAACGGCAGGTTGATATTAGTAGTCAAAACACCGGATAACTCGATTTTTGCTTTTTCAGCGGCTTCACGCAAACGCTGCATAGCCATACGGTCATTACTCAGATCAATGCCTTCATTTTTCTTAAATTCAGCAACCATCCAGTCAACGATTTTCTGGTCAAAATCATCGCCGCCTAAATGAGTATCACCGTTAGTAGCTTTTACTTCAAAAACACCGTCACCTACATCAAGGATAGATACGTCGAATGTACCACCGCCAAGGTCATAAACCATAACGGTATGGTCGTCGCTTTTATCAATACCATACGCCAAAGATGCAGCAGTAGGCTCGTTGATGATACGGAGAACTTCCAAGCCTGCGATACGGCCGGCATCTTTAGTTGCCTGACGTTGACTGTCAGAGAAGTAAGCAGGAACAGTAATAACTGCCTGAGTTACTTTTTCACCTAAATATTTTTCAGCATCTTCTTTCAACTTTTGCAGAATCATCGCGGAAATTTCTTCCGGAGAATATTTTTTATCGTCGATTTCTACTTTATAGTCTGTACCCATGTGACGTTTAATAGAACTAATAGTTCTATCAGTGTTGGATACTGCCTGACGTTTTGCCAGCTGACCAACTAAACGTTCGCCGTTTTTGGAAAAACCAACTACGGACGGAGTTAAACGGCTGCCTTCCTGATTAGTGATAACGGTAGGTTCGCCGCCTTCCATTACTGCTACTACAGAGTTAGTAGTACCTAAGTCAATACCAATTACTTTAGACATGATTTATTCCTCCTCGGGTTTATATGTTAATTTTAATTTATATGGCAACTATTCGTTGCTGATAACTTTAACTTTGCTGTGCCGGATAACTTTATCACGTAATTTATAGCCCTTTTCCAGAACCATCTCTACAGTGTCATCATCCATATCGGGGTTTTGCCCCCTCATCACAGCCTCATGCATCTCAGGATCAAATTTTTCGCCCTGTGCTTTTATTTCTTCTACGCCCAAATCTTTCAAGGTCTGCTCGAACTGACGCCTAATCATTTCAATACCTGAATAAATTCCGGCGGCATCATCAGATTTTCTGGCGGCGTCTTCAGCACGTTCAAAATTATCCAACACCTTTAAAAATTTTCCGACAACATCAGCGGTAACAAAAGTTGCCAGCTGTTCACGTTCGGACGTATTGCGTCGGCGGAAATTATCAAAATCTGCCTGCAGCCTTAAAATACGGTTCTGCAGTTCTTCGATCTTAACATCCTTTTCATCCTGTTCAGGAGTTTTTTCTTCAGCAGCTCCCTCACTCTTTTTCCCGGCAGTCTCATCGACTCCATTAGCAGCATCGGCTGTATTCGTTTGAGCTTCCTGCTGAGGTGTTTCTTCGGCAGTTGTTTGCTTTGAGCTTTCCTTCAAATCTTCTGTTTGCAAAACACTTCCTCCTTATAGTCTTTTTACTTATCTAAAATTGTTTTCAGATATTTATGCAGGTAATCCATTACAGAAATGACCTTACCGTATTCCATACGGGTTGGACCTAATACTGCCATCGTACCTACGATCTGACCATTCAGACGATAAGTAGCCTGAACCATACTGCAATCCTGAATACCGGTAAATTTATTTTCAGAACCTATCGTTACCTTAAGGCCTGAATCTTCACCACCCTGCAAAAGATCCTTCAGGACCTTTTCTTCTTCTAATATACCAAGCAGGTTTCTGACTCTTTCCACATCACGGAATTCCGGTTGATTAAGCAGTTGCTTTGTTCCGCCTAAAAATACCTTCTGTTCCTGCCTGCGCCCTGTCATTTTACGTACAGCCTGCAGTAATGATGAAAAAATGAGTTTATCCTCGACCACATCTGTATGGACATTCTGCAAAATCTCCACAGAAATATCGCTAAGATTGCGATCTTCCAGCAATTTGCTCATTTTACCAGCCAGATAATCCATCTCTTCAGAAGACATACCTAAAGGAATATCAACAACATTCGTATCTATACTGCCATCATCGGCAACGATACATAAAATAGCATGCTGACTGTCAAGCGGCAAAATTTTAAATAACAGAAATTTGCAATCGTCTGCTGGTTAGTCAAAACCATGGAAACATTCTGTGTCATACGTGACAAGATCTTGGCTGTCGACTGGAAAATATCATCAATGTTACGACGACGTTCATTATACCAGCCATCTATTAATGCCATATCATTATCTGTCAATGTCCCCGGTTCAATCAGGGCATCTACATAAAAACGATAAGCCTGAGCAGATGGAATACGTCCCGCTGAAGTATGCGGCTGTTCCAAATAACCCAGAAGCTCAAGGTCTGACATCTCATTACGGATCGTTGCCGGGCTGAGCCCTAAGTCATACTTGCGGGCAATAGTACGTGAACCAACCGGCTCAGCTGATGAAATGTAGTCTTCTATGATAATTTGCAGGATCTTTTTCTTTCTTTCGTTTAACACGATCCCACCTCCAACTCGATTGTTAGCACTCATCTCATTAGAGTGCTAACATCTTGGTATTAGAATAGCACTGACCTTAACAGTTGTCAACCAATTTTTCTTACTTCACAAAGATTTCAAAAATTTCATTGCTAAAGCGCATCCCTTGCTCCGTCAGCCTCATCCGCCTATGCTCAATATCATAGAATACTAAATTTCCTCTAATAAATTTTTCTAATTCAACCCCAAATTCTAACATTACATCACAGCCAAAACGTTGTTCAGTTTCTATTAAATCTATCCCTACCGTCGTCCGTAAACCCATAAATAAATATTCTGACAGCTGCATTTCTTTTGTCAGATCTTCAAAGCCTCCACAACTTTTGCCACTTTGAATACTTTCAATATAATCAGTTACAGAATCTGTTGCTGTAAAACGTTGACTGCCATTAAAGCTGCAGGCGGAACTGCCAAAAGACAAATACGGCAGATAATGCCAGTAAACAAGGTTATGCCTTGACTCCTGACCTGACACTGCATAATTTGAAATCTCATATCTATGCAGTCCCTGTGCTTCCAGATACTCCTGTACCAATTCATACATTGCCAGCTGACAATCTTCGTCCGGCAACTCAACTTTTCCTTTGTCCAGCATACCTGCCAAAGGCGTATTTTTTTCAATCGTCAAACCATATACCGACAAATGCTGCAACCCTGCCGCTGTTAAATTCTGCAGACTGGTCTTCAGAGTTTGAAGGGACTGCTCCGGCAAGCCATAAATAAGGTCAGCACTGACTCGTGTAAAACCAGCCTTCTCTGCCATTGTAATAGCGTCTAAAGCCTCGTTGGCCGTATGTATCCTGCCAACAGCCCGAAGTTCGGCATCGTTAAGACTTTGAACACCAAAGCTTATACGATCAAATCCCAAATCTTTAAAAAAACGCAGCTTATCCAAATCGGCAGTACCGGGATTAACTTCAATCGTTGCCTCTGCCGGCTGCAGCCAGCATCCATTTTTTTGCAAAGCTTCTACCAGTTTCGCCAAAAGCTTTTCCGAAAGCAACGAGGGAGTCCCGCCGCCAAAATACAGCGTGGCCTGATCTGCAATAGTCACTTCATTGCTGCGCATCATTATTTCACTGCAGACAGCATCAACATACTTTTCCATAGTTTCTGTGTCAGCACCTGCATATGAAGCAAAGTCACAATATAAACATTTTTGCAAAAAAAGGGGTATGTATATATACCCCCTGGATTTGTTCCCATTTTTGCATTTTAATCCATCTTCAAAATCGCCATAAAAGCTTCTTGCGGCAGCTCTACACTGCCGACCTGCTTCATGCGTTTCTTACCTTCTTTTTGTTTTTCCAACAATTTGCGCTTGCGGCTGATATCACCGCCATAACACTTAGCCAATACGTCTTTGCGCATCGCTCTTACATTTTCGCGGGCAATAACTTTATTACCTATGGCAGCCTGTACAGGTATCTCAAACATCTGACGCGGAATAAGACTGCGCAGTTTTTCTACCAGCTGACGTCCCCTGGAAACAGCTTTTTCACGGTGTACTATAGCTGACAGGGCATCCACCGGTTCTCCATTCAGCAAAATATCTACCTTTACCAAGCTGGAAGCACGATAACCGGCCAGCTCATAGTCCAAAGAAGCATAACCTCTGGTTACTGACTTCAACCGATCAAAATAATCATAAATTATCTCACTAAGCGGAAGTGCATAGTGAATCATAACACGTGTTTCATCTAAATAGGTCATATTTTCATACTCACCGCGTTTTTCCTGAGAAAGCTCCATTACTGCACCAACATAGTCTTTAGGTACAATAATTGTAGCGTTAACGTAAGGTTCTTCTACATGGTCGATCACTGTTGGATCAGGGAAATTAGACGGATTATCAACCAATTCCACATCACCATTGGTGCGAAATACCTGGTAAATAACGTTTGGAGCCGTTGTAATCAGCGTTAGATTATATTCACGCTCCAGACGTTCCTTGATAACATCCATATGCAGCAGACCTAAAAAACCACAGCGAAAACCAAATCCAAGCGCTACTGATGTTTCCGGTTCAAAAACCAGTGAGGCATCGTTGAGCTGTAGTTTTTCAAGCGCATCCCGTAAATTATCATAATCTGAGTTTTCTACCGGATACAGACCACAGAAAACCATCGGCGTAGCTTTACGATAACCAGGCAGTGCTTCGGCTGCCGGATTATTGGCATCAGTAACTGTATCCCCGACACGTGCGTCTTTAACATTTTTGATTGCTGCAGCAAAAAATCCAACCTGCCCAACCTCCAATGAATCAACATTAACAAGATTAGGTTTAAAAACACCAACCTCTGTTACTTCAAATTCAGCATTGGTAGCCATCATTTTAATTTTCATACCAGGTTTTATACGTCCGTCAATAACACGCACATATAAAACGACACCCTTATACGCATCAAATTTAGAATCAAATACCAAAGCTTTTAAAGGGCTGTCACTTATACCGGAAGGTGCCGGTACTTTAGCAACAATAGCTTCAAGTACATCTTCAATACCCAAACCTGTCTTCGCACTCGTCAAAACGGCCTCTGATGCATCGATCCCGATAACCTCTTCTATCTCATGCTTGACTCGGTCAGGATCAGCACTGGGAAGATCGACTTTATTAATAACCGGGATAATTTCCAAATCATTATCTAAAGCCAAATAGACATTAGCCAAAGTCTGAGCTTCAATCCCCTGCGTAGCATCAATAACAAGCAAAGCACCTTCGCATGCAGCTAAAGCTCTCGATACCTCATATGTAAAATCAACATGCCCTGGAGTATCAATGAAATTAAGCATGTACTCTTCGCCATTCTTAGCCTTATAGCTGCTGCGCACGGCCTGCGCTTTGATTGTAATACCGCGTTCACGTTCAAGGTCCATTGAATCGAGGATCTGTGCTTCCATCTCGCGTTTAGTTAAAGTACCGGTATATTCTATCAATCTGTCTGCCAAAGTAGATTTACCGTGATCGATATGGGCAATTATAGAAAAATTACGGATCTTATTCTGGTCCATCATATTCTCCTTCATATATAATCTTGCTAAAGCGGAACATCCGCCGTAAATTCACTGCAAAATATTATATCATTTTTGCCGGTAATTAAGCAAATACTAACTCTTATTAGTAAAGCACTTATAAATAAAAGCTGCTGTAACAAAAAATATTTATGTTAAAGATTATGAAAGTATATATAATGGTATTTTTAGTCACTTCACAAATAATTTACAGCAAATCAAAGCATCAACCTGTTACAATATAAGTAATAATAAAAGAATTATTACAAGAAAGGAAGTTATATTATGGATACCTTAACCGCTATTGCAACCCGCCGCTCTACCAGAGTCTACAAACCAGAACAAATAAGCGATTCCCAGCTGCAAACAGTTTTAGCCGCCGGCTGGGCTTCTCCTGTTGGTCATGGAGCATATGACGAACTATATATTTCTGTTGTGCAAAATCCCAAAATTCTCGAAAACTTTGCAGAATACTGCGGTCAAGCTTTCGGAAACCCCAAATACAATCCGTTTTACGGCGCCCCTACTTTAATCGTCATTTCAGCTAAGCCTAAAGATGACGGCCAGATGGTTTACATAGCTGATGTTGGCTGTATTCTTGAAAATATGCAATTGGCTGCTACTGATATCGGCCTTGGTTCAGTTTATCTTTGGGCTCTTTTAAATCGTATTCCGCAAAGTCCTCAATTTGTAGCCAGCCTTGAACTGCCGGAAGGCTTCAAACCTGTTTCAGCTTTGGCCTTGGGTTATCCGGCCAAACCGCTTGAAAAACGTTCTTTTGCCGACATTAAACCCGAGCGTATCGCTACCAAAATTATCAAATAAAGTCTTTTGTGGAATAATTTGCAGAAATCCCTTGCAGAATTAACTCCTTCGTGGTAGAATACTTTAGTAAACGTATTTAATTGTAGGAGGTGAATTCGTTGCCGAACATTAAATCTTCCATTCGTAGTGTAAAAACCGACGCAGAACGTCGTGCAAAAAATGCTCCGATCAAGGCTGCTATCCGCAATGCAGCTCGTAAAGTAGTTGCTGTAACCGAGACCGGCTCTCCAGAAGAAGCAAAAGCAACTTTTGCAACTGCAACCGGTTTGATTGATAAAGCTTCTCGTAAAGGTATTATCCATAAGAATGCTGCAAACCGCAAAAAATCAAGACTTGCTAAAAAAGTCAATGCTATGGACTAATCTCTACAGCGATTAAAGCCTGCTCTTTTGAGCAGGCTTTTTATTTTCTCCAAAACACGCTTTATCTCATCTTAATTAAAGCTTTTGTTATTTTATTTTTGCTTTAGTTTATATATTTCATTCATATCTTAAAAGTGCTATAATATTATAAATACACCCTAACAGACAGGAATGATACATATGGCTGACTATAGCACTGATAATTTAAAACAATCTCAACAATTCTTACAGGCATATGATAAGTTATATTCTTTTAAAAATACTTTTTATGATCTTCTTGCCAGTTTAGAAAAAACACTTGGCCTCACAGAATATTTATCTCATATTTCTGTGATTCAACTGCGCAACGAAAAACATTTTCAGGCTGCTTTCCACTATCCAAATGAAGCCCTTTCCCAACAGCAGTCTTTGTTAAGCCATAAAGCTCACCTTATCGCAAAAAAGTTAAAGCTCAAGAGTGAAATCAACTGCAAAGATTTCAGTCACATATTAACAGAATGCGGTTACAACGATAATATAAGACCAACCACAGTTTATCCGCTGCGATTTGACGATTATCTCTATGGTTTTGCAGCTTTAGAATTAAACGAAAAAGCAATCAATTTTCAGCAATTCAGCACTGACAGTTTAACTGCTGTTGTAAATATATTATGCGCATATTTTGTAAAAAAGCATGCCTTTGAACAAACTGCATTACAGCAGAAAGTCTATACTTCAATTATCAATGGCATGAATAACCTCATCTACGTAACTGATATCCACACTAATAAAATTCTCTTCATGAACCAAACGATGAAAGACCGTTTTGCCTTAAAAGCACCTGAAGGTAAAATATGCTGGCAGGTATTGCAGCAGAATATGTCCCAACGCTGTAACTTCTGCCCTGTTTCCAAATTACTGCGTGATCCGTCTTCTAATAAGACTATTCACTGGGAAGAAGTCAATTCTAAAACCGGACGTATTTACGAAAACCATGACAGCCTTATTAATTGGTTTGACGGCTCAATCGTACATCTGCAGCAATCTATAGATATAACAGATTCCAAAAAAGCTTTCCATGATGCCTGTTTTGATGAACTGACCAATACACTGACCAGACGTGCAGGCAAAGAGCTTCTGGAAAAATTGATTAAAGCAGCTCATCAGAATTGCCATGGTTTTATAACCTGTATGTTTGATATAAACTCACTCAAACAGGTCAATGACAATTATGGACACAGTGAAGGCGATAAGCTTATTATCACTATATGCCAGACTTTAAAAAAACACCTGGGCAGCGGCGATATATTTTTCCGGCTCAGCGGCGATGAATTTATTGTCGTTTTACAGAACATTCGCTGCAAAATGTTAAGGAAATACTGCAAAAAGTCCTAATTGAACTAAAAAATTCAGCACAAAAAAATGCTCTGCCCTATGAACCATCTTTCACCTATGGGCTTTTAGAAGTTCAGTCTACAAGCAATTACTCTCTTACTGATATTTTAAACCGTGTCGATGAAAAAATGTATGAGCAGAAACGTTCTTACCATATACTTAAACGCCAGCAGGACGCTGGCCTGCAAAAGCAGTCTGACCCGTCTGAAAAAAACAATTTTTCTTATCAGGCAGAATATCTCTACGATGCTTTAGTTAACAGCACCGACGATTATCTCTACGTCTGTGACGTCCAAAGTGATGTTTTCCATTATCCCAAAACCATGGTTGAAGAATTTGCTCTGCCTGGCGAATACATCAAAAATGCTGCCGCCATCTGGGGTGCCAAGGTTCATCCAGATGATCAAAGCGCTTTTTTAGCATCCAACCAGGAAATTTTAGACGGACGCGCCAACATTCACTATGTTGAATATCGTGCTCAAAACAAAGAAGGTAAATGGATTTGGGTGCGCTGCCGCGGACAGATGCAATATAACGAGCAGGGTGAAGCAATTCTCTTTGCCGGTTTTATCAAAAAGCTTGGCGAAAATTATAAACAGCAGCTGCCTTAACGTAAAAAAAGCTCATTCCAAAAAGGAATGAGCTTTTAATATTTTATAGATGAGTGCGTGCTATCTGCCTAACCAAGAACGAGTACTTTTTTTAACAGCTTCCTTATCAACTTCCACATGATTTGGAGCGTACATCAGCAAATTTTCGCTGACCTTAGAAACAGTTGCGCCAATAATGTAACTTACACCGTTCAAATAGTCAAAAATACGGTTTTTCATTGCAGAATCAACAGCATCGAAAGATACCATCAGTGTCGCACCGCTCATTAAAGAATCAGCATACTCGCGTACGTCGCTGAATTGACGCGGAGAGCGCACCAAAATATCCATATGACCGCCTTTAACTAAGTACGGACCGCTATAAACTTGATCTTCTTCTACATCGCTATGCCAAAGCTTACGTGCAGCATTTTTTAAATCCATCTTTTACGCCTCCAAACGTCCTTGTTGTCAGATATGCTAACTGCCTACTTCTACATAAATTCTCAAAATCCTTCTTTTTTTAGAAAAATTTTTATTTTTGTATTATTATGCTTTGTTACGGGAACGCTGACGACCACGCTCAACACGATCAAGAATCTTTTTACGCATCCGAATATTCTTCGGAGTAACTTCAACCAGTTCATCATCGTTGATATGCTCCAAAGCCTGCTCTAAAGAGAAAGTCTTAGGCGGAATCAGACGAATAGTATCATCGCTGCCGCTGGCACGCATATTGCTGACATGTTTCTTTTTACAGGGATTGACATCCATATCATCATCACGGCTGTTTTCACCAATGATCTGCCCTTCATAGACCTGTTCGCCAGGAATGATGAACATATTCCCGCGTTCCTGCGCGTTGCCTATACCGTAGGATGTAGTTTCGCCGTTTTCAAAAGCAACCAGGCTACCTCTTGTACGTCCGGGGATCTCACCTTTATAATCAGCATAACCTGCGAACACATGATTCATAACACCGTTACCTTTAGTATCTGTCAGGAACTGGTTACGGAAACCAATAAGTCCGCGGGCGGGGATCACAAATTCCATACGCAGGTAGCCGGCCATCTCTGTCATGTTAGTCAGTTCAGCCTTACGCAGTCCCAGCCCTTCCATAACAGCTCCCATAAATTCCTGCGGAACGTCAATTGTTAAAGCTTCCATAGGCTCCTGTAAAGTACCGGTTTCATCATGATGCATGATTACTTTAGGTTTGCCGACCTGCAGCTCATAACCTTCACGGCGCATAGTTTCGATCAATACAGACAAATGCAGCTCACCACGTCCGGAAACAATAAATGCATCTGGACTTTCGGTTTCTTCTAAACGCATCGAAACATTAGTTTTGATTTCTTTAAACAAACGGTCACGAAGATGACGACTGGTAACATATTCACCTTCACGACCTGCAAAAGGACTGTTATTAACAGAGAATACCATCGACAGCGTAGGCTCATCAATACTGATGCCTTTTAATTTTTCAGGACTTTCTGCATCAGCGATAGTATCGCCGATATTGGCATCTGCCAAACCGATCAAAGCAACGATGTCGCCTGCTCCAACTTCCTGCGTCTCAGCACGTTTCAAGCCTTCATAGGTATACAGACGGCCGATCTTCGCTTTACGCTCGCCCTCTTCATCCATCAAAGTAATAGTTTCACCGTTATGGATAGTACCGCGGATCACACGACCGACAACGATACGTCCTACATAATCATCATAATCCAAGGTATTGACCAGCATTTGCAAAGGTGCGTCTACTTCAACATCCGGAGCGGGAATATTTTCCAAAATCACTTTGAACAAAGCTTCTAAATTGTCGCTTTCTTCTTCCATAGTTAATTTAGCAATACCATTACGGGCAGAAGTCAATACTACCGGGAATTCCAGTTGATCATCATCAGCACCAAGCTCAATGAAAAGGTCTAAAACTTCATCAATAACCTCTTTAACACGTTGGTCAGGACGGTCGATTTTATTGATAACTACGATTGGTTTCAGATGCTGTTCAAGCGCTTTGCGCAAAACATACTTAGTCTGCGGCATAGGCCCTTCATAAGCATCAACCAGCAATAATACGCCATCGACCATAGTAAGCACGCGTTCAACTTCACCGCCGAAATCAGCATGGCCGGGGGTATCAAGAATATTGATTTTAGTATCTTTGTGCATAACAGCTGTATTTTTAGCTAAAATAGTAATACCGCGTTCACGTTCCAAATCGTTGGAATCCATTACACGTTCTTCGACATGCTCGTTAGCACGGAAAATACCGCTTTGTTTGAGCATTGCGTCTACGAGGGTAGTCTTGCCATGGTCAACGTGGGCAATAATGGCAATATTGCGTAAATCATTTCTTAACATAAATCCTATCTTCCTCTCTTTTGAGCAGACGGCATACCGCCTGTAAATCCAAACCGAGCTATGCCATATACAACAAAAGCCTGCGGTCAAATAAAACTACTCTAAAATTAATGAAGGATGCTTGTCAATAAGCATCCTTCACTATGACTAATTAATTATATTCTTTTAACTTACTATGTCAACAAAAACCGCTATTTTACTATACCGGGGAGCCATGTAGCTATCTCCGGGAAGAAACACAGCAGCAAAATTTCCAGCGCCATAATAATGCCAAAAGGAATAACACCTTTGATGATCTGTGTCATTTTACTATCTGGGCTGATGCCCTGCAAAACAAACAGATTCATTCCAACCGGCGGCGTGATAAGAGCCAGCTCCAGATTGATCAACATCACAACATTGAACCAGATCGGATCGAAGCCCAATTTCATGATAATAGGATACAAAATCGGCAAAGTGATAAAAATAATGGAGATAGATTCCAAAATACATCCCAAAACCAACAGCAGAATATTAATTGCGATAAAGACTATCCACCGGCTGGTTTCCATTTCGGCAACCAGGCTCGTCAAAGCCTGCGGAACCTGCAGAATAGTTAAAACGAAACCAAATAAAGTTGCGCCGATCATAATCGCGAAAATCATCGAAGTCGTTTTGACTGTATCCAGCAAAATTTCCGGCATATCCTTCAGACCAAGCGTACGGTAAATAACAAAAGTAATAAACAAACTGTAAACCGTACCTATAGCAGCAGCTTCAGTAGGAGTAAACGCTCCCGTATAAATACCGCCAACGACAAGCACCGGCAGCAGCAGTCCCCAAAAAGAACTTCTTAGCGCCTGAAAACGTTCCTCCCAGCTGGCCGCTTCCTGCAAAGGCAGCTTTCTTGAGCTGTAAACAACCACAGCAATAAACAGCAGTGTCAAAATAACCCCCGGTACAACGCCGGACATAAACAACTGACCTACCGATTCACCAGTAATAGCGCCATACAAAATCATTGGTATCGATGGCGGGATCAGAATGCCTAAGGTACCACCTGCTGCAACAGCTCCTAGAACTAACGTTCTTTCATAACCACGAGACAGCATCTCAGGAATGGCAATAGCACCAATAGTAACGGCGCAGGCAACAGACGAGCCTGTAATCGCAGCAAAAATTGCACAGGCAAAAACTGTAGCTACACCTAACCCCCCAGGCAAATGACGCAGCCATTTATTGCCCAGCTCAAATAAATCGTTGCCTACTTTGCCTGTTAAAAGAATCTGGCTCATTAAAATATATAACGGGACAGCCGTTAACACGAAATCATCCAAAGATTTGTAAGCCAAAATCGGTATCTGGGCCAAAGAAGATCCTCCGCCCATAAAAGCAAACATACCGAAAAGTCCCGCCGTTCCCAGTGAGAAGGCTACCGGCAGTCCCAAAACCAAAAGTCCCAGTAAGATAACGGTAAAAATAACAAGCATCTTATTCCGCCTCCTTACTGAATTCACCGCTGCTGATTTTTTGAATATCTATAAGCAGGGTACGTACAAACTGTAATAGCAACAGCCCCATACCGATCGGCAGCGACATCTGTGGAATCCACATAGGAGTTCGCAGAGTACTTGGTGAAGTATTATCCATCTCATATGAAAGCAATGCCATATCCAAAGACTGCATTACAAATACGGCACAGAAAAAAATACCAACAATAGTTGTAAAAAGTTCGATATAACAACGGGTACGTGCTGATAAATGGCTTAAAACAATATCGACATGGATGTGCTTGCCAGCAGCATAAGTAACGGACATTCCTAAAAAACCTGCTACTAAAACACAATATACAGAAAGTTCTATTGACCATTCTGTCGGCGCATTGAACAAACCTCGCATCACAACTTCATAAAAGACCATCAACGCCGGCAGCAGCAATAGAATGCCGGCAATGACGCCAACTGCTTTAGTAATAGCGTTCAAAAATTTTTCATAGACCTCGAGCGCGCTTTTCAAGTCTTTTTCCTCTCATTCTTTTCCAAAATAAAAACCGCTGCCGCTTATGGCAGCGGTCAATTAAGAATTTATCTATTGTTTACTGCATATTTCGATCAATTCCTTACCAAGATCCCCAGTATGTTTAACAAAAATATCCCAAACTGGTTTAGTAGCAGACTGCCATGCCGGCAGCTCAGCCTCAGGAACAACGTAAACCTGCATACCTTTTTCTTTTAATTTCTCTAAAGCAGCCATATCCTCTGCTTTAGCATTTTTACGCAGTTCGTCACGCACTTCATTTGCAGCGTCGGTTACTATTTTTTGCTGTTCCGGAGTCAGTTTTTGAAAAGATTTTTCATTCATCGCCAGAATAAACTCAGGATAAGCATGATTAGTAATAGTCAGATATTTGGTAACTTCAAACATTTTACGGTCATACATAGCTGTAGTTCCAGAAGTTTGTCCATCAACAACACCGCGCTGAATGGCCATATAAACTTCACCTGATCCCATAGTTACAGGAGAAGCACCAAGTGCTTTAATCGTTTCTGAAGGCAGCTCACCATAACCACGCAGCTTCAGTCCTGCAAAATCCTCAGGTTTAGTGATTTCCTTTTTGCTGTTAGCGAACTGCACAAAGCCATAATCAGCCCAGATCACAGGACGCACACCCTTCTTCTTCAATTCGCCTGCTAATTTATCACCCAAGCCTCCGTCGATGGCATGATCGACTTTTTCATAACTTGGGAACAGAAACGGTACGTCAAAAACTTCCATTGCCGGAATAACAGTTGACCACATTGCTGTGGAATTAAGCCCCATATCAATGCCACCAGACATAATTGCGTCATTCATACTTTTATCGTTGAACAGCTGTCCGGAAGGATAGATGTTCAGTGTAATAGTGCCGTTGGATTTTTCAGTAAGCTTTTTATTAAAAGCCTCCATTCCCTGGGCCAGCGGATGCGCCGTTGGCAAATTGTGAGCCAGTTTCAAAGTCACTTTTTCGCTGCCGGCAGATTTTTTATCTCCGCCCCCACCGCAGCCGGCCGTTACTGCCAATGCCATAATCATAGCGGCAGCCAAAGTAGTTTTAAACATTTGGGACATTTTCATTACTCTCACCTCATAATTTTTTATTTATAGAGTTTCTCCAGCTTCATATAATCATCAAGACCGATGAACCTGTTAAAATCAGTAAAATGCATCATTTTATCTTCATAGGCCTTAGTCGTCCCCGTTTGATGCAGCACTGTCATTGCTTCTTTAAAAGCCTGCGTAATGACGTATAAGGCACTGCAGGGCCAGAACACTATTTTAAATCCTATATTTTCCAAATCTTTTGCAGTCAGGTTCGGTGTCCTGCCGCCTTCGATCATATTAGCTATCAGTATGGTATCTGGAAAAGCTTTCGTAACAGCTTCTAATTCTCTTATATCCTGCGGCGCTTCTATAAACAAAGCTTCAGCTCCGTTATCTAAATACAATTTGCCGCGTTCAACAGCATCCTCCAGTCCATTCACAGCCCTCGCATCAGTTCTGGCAATCAGTAAAAAATCCTCGTCAGTTCTGGCATCAGCAGCCGCCCGCAGTTTTTTCGCATGCTCAGATGCATCTATGACCTGCTTACCGACCATATGTCCACAACGTTTAGGCCATACCTGATCTTCAAAAAGCACTGCAGCTGCTCCGGCTTTTTCATATTCCTGCATCGTCCTCCGTACGCTTAACGCATTTCCGTAACCAGTATCACCATCGGCAAATACCGGTAATTCTGTGGCATCCACAATACATTTCACAGCCTGCACCATTTCAGTCATCGAAAGGTAACCTACATCCGGCTGCCCTAATCTAGAGGCAGCGATACTATAACCTCCCATAACCAGTGCATCAAACCCTACTTCTGCCGCAATTTTTGCCGTCAAAGCATCATAAACACCCGGCAAAACCAAAATCTCTGACCTCAGCAGACGTTCACGCAACATTTTACGCTGCTTGTTCATAAATTCCCCTCCCTTGCTGCCCAACAAATTCAACAAAAAAGCCCCTACCGGCATAGCCGATAGGGGCGTTAAGTACGCGGTACCACCCTAAATTATACTCTGAGGCCTTTAACGCAGCCCTGCGCTTTTCCCTACATTCGCCCTCAGAAAAAGAGTTCCTGGGTGAGAGGACTTATTTCCACGCTTACCGGCTCGCATCTACCGCCGGCTTTCTGAAAGCCTTCCACTGTCCATTCCCAGTCATAACCTGTAACCTGATGATTTGTCGAAACATTGAAATAAGTATAACAACACCTTAACACTATGTCAATATATTTTTAAAATTATTTTATCTTTCTGTTTTTTCTTGTACAAATGTATTGTTTTTATACTACTTTGGCATAATACAAAAAAATACAGCCGCTTTCAAAAAGCGGCTGTATTTTTATTGATCATTCTAAATAAAACTACCATCTCAATCAATGATCCTTCTGGCCCCATAAAAACGTTCATCCCAATAAGGACCAAACGCTTCACCTTCAATTACGCCATTTTTAGTACCGGCATAAATGAATTTACCATCTCCGCTGTAAATACCGCAGAAGGTCGCTCCTGGGCCATCAGTGCTATAAAATACCAGATCTCCCGGAAGCAGATCATCTTTTCCGATTCTCCTGCCTACGTCATATTGCTCATCAACAGTTCGCGGCAACGCGATACCACTTTCACCAAAAACATACTGCACATAACCGGAACCATCAAATCCTTCTGACGGAAAACTGCCGCCCATTTTAAAAGGGGTTCCAACTAAAAGATACGCATTTTCAATAATATTTCCACGAAGGCTGCTGTATTCTTCAGCATAAGCCAACTGAGGCTGCATTGTATTCCAAACTGCTCCAACCGGCAAGGATAACGCTATACCTAAAGCAGTACAAACAGCCAATCTTCTACACAAACTAACATAATTCATATTTTTCAAAAACTCCTTTACTGAAAACCCTACAGCGATGACAGCATGTCATCCACATATTTTCTGATTTTTTCCATCTTTTTGCGTATACCAGCTGCTTTATCACCGTCACGAGCAACGATCTGCTCAATTTTAGTACGATACTGCAAATAAGAACTCTCAAACTGACGCAAATACTCTCTAAGTGCCGCCACTTCCGGAACTGTCGTCACGATATTCGAAGTCGTAACATTCCATTCAGTACCATTTATCGTGACACTATCCCCATATTGCGGGATATAAGCAGCTGTACCCAAACGGCGCTGCAGCTCGTCAGCGAAATTGCTGGCAGCATCAAACTCACCATGTGTAACGAAAAATGCTTTCGGCGGCTGTTTCATCTTACCGTACCATTCAAGCAGCTGTTCCTTGTCCGCATGTGCCGAAAACCCTTTCATATTGTAGATTTTGGCATTTACCTTAATATCTTCACCCATAATCTTAACCTGCTTGGAACCTTCTATCAACCGACGTCCCATTGTTCCCTCAGCCTGATAGCCGGCAATAATGACAGAGCAGTTTTCATGCCAGAGATTATGCTTCAAATGATGCAGTATACGTCCTGCGTCTGCCATACCACTGGCAGAAACGATAATTTTAGGCCCTGGCATCTCATTAATCATCCGTGATTCCTGCGCAGTTGCCGTGAAACGCAGATTTGGAATCGCTAAAAGCCTGTTACCGTGCATTTCATACAAAGCCCGCGCTTCTTCGTCATATTCCTGAGGATTAGTAAGCGTGATAGCAGTAGCTTTGCTCGCCATCGGACTGTCGATAATGATTGGTACCTGAGGGATACGACCTTCCTGCAGAAGCTTCTGGAAATAATAAAGAAGTACCTGTGTACGTCCTACAGCAAAGGCAGGAATAACTACATTACCACCTTTAGCCACAGTGTCATTAATGATCTCAGACAGCTCCGCTTCTTTGTCATAGGCTTTATGCACACGATTGCCATAAGTAGATTCGGTGATTATAAAGTCTGCTCCGGAAATTTCTTCCGGATCCTCGATAATCGGCTGATTAGGCTGTCCAATATCTCCGGTAAAAACGAGCTTAGTTGTTTTGCCATCTTCATTAACAAAAACTTCAACAATCGCCGAACCTAAAATATGCCCGGCAACCTTAAATTTAACCTGCACCCCCGGAAGAACCTCAAGCATTTCACCAAACTCGTGTGTACGAAAATGCTGCAAGGCTTTATACGCATCATCAACAGTATACAAAGGTTCTACTACAGATTTACCTGCACGCAAACCTTTCCGGTTGGCAAACTCTGCATCAGATTCCTGAATATGAGCACTGTCAGGCAACAGAATCGTACACAGCTCTAAAGTGGTTTTCGTACAATGTACAGGACCCTTATATCCTTGTTTTATCAGCTTTGGTATCAACCCGCTGTGGTCGATATGAGCATGGGTCAGCACAACTGTGTCAATAGCATTAGGCGCAAAAACAAAATCCTTTTCATTAAAAGCAGTAATCATTTTAGAACCTTGAAACATACCGCAGTCCAACAGCATTTTTTTACTGCCTATTTCAAGTAAATAACAAGAGCCTGTAACCATTCTTGTGGCACCTAAAAAGGTGATTTTCATAACGGTCCCTCCCTGCTTAAATTCTTAATTAATATATTCTGCATTCAAAAAATATTCCCTGCCCATTAACGAATAAGTTCACTGCCTTGTCACAAAGCACCTTCAATTACTGCCGCTGCAATTACTGCAATTCCCACATCTGTCATTTGTTTCCTGTCCAAAATATGTCAGCAGATATTTACGCAGGCAACCTCTGGTAAAACAATAGCTTTCTATATCACGCAGCCTTTGGTAAGCATTTGTCAGCCACAGCTTTTTGTCTTCCGCACTGCTTTCTCTCTGCTCACAGCTATATTCCAGCAGCTGCCGCTGCTGCATTATGTCACGCCGTTCAAAAAGCAGTACGCATTTTGCCGGCAAGCCGTCACGTCCAGCCCTTCCTGCTTCCTGATAATAGCCTTCTACATCAAGCGGCAAAGTATAATGCAAGACAAACCTTACATCAGGTTTATCTATACCCATCCCAAACGCATTAGTCGCCACCATCACCTGCAATTCATTTTTAATGAAAGCGTTCTGGTTCCGCTGCCGTTCTTCCATTGTTAAACCAGCATGATAACGTCCTGCTGGATAGCCCCAGGCATTGAGGTCATTACATACTTCTTCCGTCTGCTTCTGCGTTGCACAATAAATAATACCGCAGCCGTTTTGCTCCGGCAGCCAGCTACGCAAAACGTCTTTTCACCATTGGTTTTTCCACAATAAATGTAAGATTGCTTCTGTCAAAACCGGTCACCAGTTCTAACGGCTGCTCTAATCCCAGGCATTTACTTATCTCACGTCTTACAACCGGCGTGGCAGTAGCTGTAAAAGCCGCAACAACAGAAGCCTTCGGCAGGCCGTCTAAAAACGGCTTTATTGCCAGATAAGCCGGTCGGAAGGATTCACCCCATCGTACTACGCAGTGTGCTTCATCAACAACGACCAACGCTATTTGCAGCTCACTTGCAAAAGCCTTAAACTGCTCATTCTGCAGGCGTTCAGGTGAAACGTACAGCAATTTACATTTATTATTACGGGCAGCATAAACGGCGGCACCGTACTCCTGCTTACTCATCCCGCTGCTCAAATAAGCCGCTTCTACACCATGTTCCGCTAAACTGCGTACCTGATCCTTCATCAAGGAAATCAACGGTGAAACAACCAGTGTCAAGCCCTCCAGCATCAACGCCGGTAACTGATAACATAAGCTTTTTCCAGCTCCGGTCGGCATAACAGCTACAACAGGACGTCCGTTCAAAATTTGCTCTATCAGCTCTGACTGCCCGCTTCTGAACTCACTGTAACCAAAATATTTTTGCAAAATCATTTCTTTTGTCTGCACGGCTGCTCCTTAAACACAACAAGCCTGTGTGCCAGTCGCACTACAGGCTTGTCTGCAATTTTATTTTATAAATTCTTTTCCTTGTATGGACACAATTCTACCAATACGCATTCACTGCATAAAGGTTTCCTTGCCTTGCAAATCTTACGGCCATGCCAGATCAACCAATGATGAGCATCGCTCCACTTATTCTTCGGAATGGCTTTCTGCAGCTCTTTCTCCACTGCCAGCGGATCATCGCCCTTAGCTAAACCCAACCGGTGCGAAACTCTGAAAACATGGGTATCAACCGCAATCGCCGGAACCTTATAAACAATACTGGCGACAACATTAGCCGTTTTTTTACCCACACCCGGCAGCTTCATCAGCTCCTCGACAGTGTCAGGAATAACGCTGTTATATTCTTCCGTCAGCATTTTACAGGTTGCCAGCAGATTTTTAGCCTTCGATCGGAACAGTCCACAGTCACGAATCTCTTCTTCCAGCTGTTCCTGAGAAAGTGCGCCCATTTTTTCAGGAGTATTATATTTCGGGAAAATACGTGCTGTAATCTTATTGACACGTTCGTCCGTACATTGCGCTGACATAATTACCGCTACTAACAATTCAAAAGGCATCGAATAGTTCAGCGCTGTTTCCGTACCCATATAAGTTTCTTCCAGCAGCGCTAAAATTGCCTCACGTTGTTGTTTACGCATTAGTTGGTCAGACTCCTTACCGGTGCAGGAATACGACCACCGCGGGCAATAAAGGCATCGGCCTTAAATTTGCTCACGGCAATGATGGGAGCATATCCCAGCAAACCGCCAAATTCTACCTGTTCTCCGACAGTTTTACCCGGAACCGGTATCAGACGTACAGCAGTAGTTTTATTGTTGATCATTCCAATTGCCGCTTCATCAGCAATGATTGCTGAAATAGTTTCAGCAGTCACATCACCTGGAATGGCTATCATATCAAGCCCTACGGAACAAACACAGGTCATGGCCTCTAATTTCTCCAAAGTCAGGCTGCCGCGTTCAACAGCCGCGATCATTCCCGCGTCTTCACTGACAGGAATAAAGGCACCGCTCAAACCGCCGACATAACTTGAAGCCATCAATCCACCCTTTTTAACGGCGTCATTAAGCATAGCTAAAGTAGCAGTAGTACCAGGACAGCCACAGCTCTCCAAGCCTATTTCTTCCAGAATATGAGCAACGCTGTCGCCGATTGCCGGTGTCGGAGCCAGCGACAAATCAATAATACCAAACTGAGTATCCAGACGACGGGCGGCTTCCTGTGCAACCAACTGGCCGACACGAGTAATTTTGAACGCAGTTTTCTTGATCGTTTCTGCGACAGCGCCAATGTCCTGTCCGCGCACTGCCTCCAACGCATGTTTTACCACACCGGGTCCGCTGACACCTACATTTATGACAGTTTCAGGCTCTGTAACACCATGGAAAGCGCCGGCCATAAAAGGATTATCAGGCACTGCATTACAGAAAACAACCAATTTTGCACAGCCAATAGCATCACGGTCTGCAGTACGTTCTGCTGCCATTTTGATTACACGGCCCATTTCCGCAACTGCATCCATATTAATCCCGCATTTAGTAGAACCGACACTGACAGAGGAACAGACAATATCAGTTACTGCCAAAGCTTCGGGAATAGAACAAATAAGATTTCTATCACCTTTGGTATAACCTTTATCAACCAAGGCAGAAAAACCGATAAAATTAACGCCTACTGCTTTGCCTGCCTCATCAAGCGCTTTAGCCAGCGGAACATAATCATTGCTGTCGCAGCTTTCACCAACCATCGAAACAGGAGTTACAGAAATACGTTTATTAATGATTGGAACACCAAGCTCCATTTCCAGTTCCTCGCCGACCTGAACAAGCTTTTCAGCTTTCCTGGTGATCTTATCATATACCTTCTGCGCCGTTACTTTTATATCAGGATGACCGCAGTCGCGCAAACTGATTCCCATAGTGATCGTACGCACATCCAGGTTGTTCTGCGTGATCATCTGGTTAGTTTCCAAGATATCTTTAATCGTGAACATAGACAGCCTCCTAGATACGGTGCATCGCCGTAAATATTTCTTCGCTTTGTACTCTGATCTCAACACCGATATCCCTGCCTAAAGCAGTAAAGATATCCTTAAGATCCTGTAATTTTACAGCAGCACCCGTCATATCAGCAATCAAAACCATATTGAAGAAACCCTCCATAATATTTTGATTGATATTGAGGATATTTACGCCATGCTCAGCGAGAATATTACTTACTTTAGCAATAATGCCGACCTTGTCTTTGCCAACGATAGTTAATACGATACGCATACTGTTGTCATCCTTTCCCATAAAACAAATAATAACTACCATGTCTAACACGGTAGTTATTATTGTACCATATTTTCAGCAAAGTTGTGTGTATACATTGCAAATTATAATTCAAAAAAATCTTTACATTGTAATTTTACAGCGCCGTCACCGGTTCTTACTTTTTTTAGTCTCCTGCATCGCTTTGATCATAGGTTTGATCCCGCCGCTCTGCAGAATGTTCATAATATAAGGCGACATCGGAACAGCTGCAGCTGTTGCTCCCGTAGTCAGGTTTTTGATTATTCCAGCCTCAATATCAACCTCTACTTCATCACCCTCTGCAATAATTTTCGTGATCTCGCTGCAGGTAATAACAGGTACGCCTAAATTAATAGCATTACGGAAAAATATCCTGCCAAAAGATTCTGCCAGTACAGCTCCAGCACCAACTGCTTTCAATGTTATTGCCGCATGCTCACGCGATGAACCGCAGCCAAAATTAGTTCCGGCCACAATGATATCTCCCGGATCGAAGTTTTTTACAAAGCTCTCATCAGCGCCGTACATCGCATATTTTTTTATATCTTCTACATCCGTATATTCTACAAAACGACCCGGATAAATCTGATCTGTATCAATATTTTTCCCAAAAACAAATGCTTTGCCCCTGACTTTCGTTTTCATTACCATCACCGTCCATTCCCGCAGTCGCCGGTTTTCAAATATACAGCCGGATCAGTAATTTTCCCCTCTAATGCCGAAGCTGCCACAGCAGCAGGAGAGGCCAGAAATATCCTGCCATCTACATGTCCCATTCTACCGGGGAAATTACGGTTAGTAGAACTTATGCAAACCTCTCCTCCTGCAAGCATCCCCTGGTGTACTCCCAAACAGGCGGCACAGCCCGGAGCCGTTATCGTGGCTCCTGCCCGCATCAAAGTTTGGATATACCCAAGCTCCATTGCATCTTCCATTACCTTTTAGAAGCAGGCACGACTATCATCCTCGTTGTTTTAGGAATATGCCTGCCTTGTAAGATCTGTGCTGCTACAGCCAGATCCTGCAGACGACCGCCAGTACACGAACCCAAATAAGCTTCGTCAACAGGAGTGCCGGCATATTTTTCCAATTCAAAAACATTATCAACACTTGATGGTGCCGCTACCTGAGCCCTTATTTTACTTACGTCATACGTAAGCTCCGCAGCATATTGAAAATCAGTATCTGTTTCATAAATTTTATAAGGTCTTGCCACACAGTTGTGCAAATATTCCATAGTGACAGCATCAGGCTGGATATAGCTGGTTTTACAACCCATCTCCGTTGACATATTACACATACACATTCTTTCGGAAATACTCAACCCATTTACAACAGGTCCTGCAAATTCTACCGCTTTATAAACACCGTAATCTGCACCCAGATCACCTATGATATGCAGAATGATATCCTTGGCAAAAACACCCGGCTGCAGCTTACCAACCAGATTGATCCTGAAAATCTCCGGTACCATGAACCACAGCTTGCCAGTAATCATAATCGTCGCCAGATCAGTAGCGCCAACACCGGTCCCAAAAGCGCCAAAAGCTCCGTGAGTCGTCGTATGCGAATCAGTGACAACTACTATCTCTCCAGGATGTACCCAACCTTTATCGGCCAAAACCTGATGGCAGACACCCTGATCTATATCCATCAATTTTTCGATACCCTGTTCAAAACAGAACTTTCTGAACTGCTTATGATTTTCAGCCTGTGTTATCGTAGCACAGGGAGCGTAATGATCAAAACATCACGATCTTATCAGCATCAAAAACCTTTTCACCGCCCATTTCATAAAAGGAACGTACAGTCTGCAAATATAAATCGTTGATTCCTGCAATATCCACGTCGCAATTAACTATCTCGCCTGTTGCGACCTGATGTTTACCAGCTTTTTCTGCCAATAATTTTTCAATAGCATGCATAAGCTACACTTCTTTCTTTTCTTTTATTAGCACCGCAACAAATTCAAGCCGGATATTTGGCTAAAAATTGCAGCATCGCCTCTAAAACTACCTCCGGCTGTTCTTCCGGTACAAAATGCCCGCACTCATTTACAGCAAACCCTTCTACATTAGCCGCCCTTTCCTGCCAGCCGCTCATAACATCCCACAGCTTACCGACAACACCGTCCTTACCCCACAAAGCCAAAACAGGAACCTGAATGATCTGTTCACGATCTGCTTTATCCATCTCCATATCTATAGTAGCACTGGCACGGTAATCTTCGCAAATACCATGGAAAGTCATCGGATCGCGCAGACAGCGTACATATTCGTCTAAAATCTCCTTAGGGAACCTGCTTTTAGCGGCCGGCCCGATCTTCAAATTCAAATTATAATTAACAAAATACTCAGGATCTGCCGCCAGCACTCTTTCAGGGAACCCTTTGCCCTGAATATAAAAGAACCAGTGCCAATATTTAGTCGCAAACTCCTGACTGGTATCACGGTACATATCATAAGTCGGCAAAATATCCATCATCGTACAAGACAGCAGCCGTTCCGGATGATCCATCACCATCCTGTGCAGTACTCTTGCCCCGCGATCATGACCGACACCATGGAATTTTTCAAAACCCAGCTTGCTCATAACTGTAAACTGATCGTCTCCCATAGCCCGCTTGGAATAATTAGCATGATCCGGAAGTCCTTCAGGCTTGCTACTGTCGCCATATCCACGCAGATCTGTAATAACTACCGTATAACGCCCGGTTAGACCCGGCGTCAAAAACCGCCAGATCAAATGTGTCTCTGGATGCCCGTGCAGCAGTAAAATAGCTTCACTGCCCTTGCCGCCAACTAAAGTGTTGATCTTAATACCGTCACCTACATCGATAAGTTGCTGTTTGAATTCCGGAAAATACTTTTGGTCAATATTCATCTGCCCCACCTCCGTAAATTTTCACACCACATTTAGCGTTCTATTTCTCTGCTTTCATTATCCGCTACGATAACAATAAAGTAAAATACAAATTTTAAATATAAATATAGTTTTTAGCTATTAAACAATGCTATAATAAAATGAGTTATAAGCTACAATAAGGAGTACTAACTATGACACTGACACAGATGCGTTATTTTTATGAAGTCTGTAAATGGCGTAGTATCACTAAAGCTGCCGCCAGTCTGCATATCTCTCAGCCAACTGTTTCCATCGCCATGGCCGATCTGGAAAAAGAAAGCGGGCTGAACCTTTTTCGGCGCGAAGGCAAAAAACTTTCGCTTACAGAAGACGGCAGCCTGCTGTTAAGTAAAATCACTCCTATTTTGGCTAACCTACAGCAGCTTGACCGCGATATCAAAGATATGGCACAGAATAAAAACCTCATCCGCCTGGCAGTACCTTTACAAATCGGCGTACAGCTGCTGCCAACTCTTTTCCGCGATTTCAAAAATCTGTACCCTGAAATAGAGCTGGAAGTAGTAGAAGCAGGCGGCATAGATTCACTGCGTATGATAGAAAATGAAGAACTTGATCTAGCCGTCACCAATTATGACGACAGCTTTTCACCCAATCTGCATTACCGTAAGCTTTTTAAAAGCGAAGCCTGCTTCTGCACCTATCCTGACCATCCGCTGGCGCAGAAAAAATATGTCGATACCAAAGATATTGCCAACGAACCTCTGGTACTGCTTAACGGTGGTTTTTTCGTCAATCGCCTCATCTATCAAAATTTTCAGCAGGCTTTAACAGCGCCTAAGGTAATTCTGCATTCATCGCAGCTTCATACGGTCAAAAACCTCATTTCCAGCCAAATAGCCTCCTCTTTTCTAATGCGTCAAGCCATTACGGCCTCTGACAATATCATTCCACTTTCACTTAAAAAGCCGCTTTTTATAAATTCCGGCATCGTCACCAAACGCGGCCGGCAAATCTACGGCGACGAACAAAAACTCATTGAATTTATCTGCGATAATCAGCCGTTAGGCTAAATTTTTCTCTTCTCTGTAAAATCCACCATAGTAGTAATAATATCAAGTATCATATGGTTAAAGTAAGTGTGCACATATACTTGATATCAAAAAAGAAAAGAGGAATAAAAATGTATATTGATTATCAAATTTTATCTGTAGTAGAAGACATGTCAGCTAATCCCCAAAGTAAATTCGACGGAATGAATTGCACCCCAATCGCTCTTGGCCGGTATGATGATTCCAGTAAAATCTTATGTCTTTCTGCTACGCAAACTAACTTCCCCCATTTATCCAACGACAAAAAATACAACATTATTGCCAGAAACAAAGAAAATCAAAAGACTGAAAGTTTCTCCGGAACATATAATAACGACTGGAGCTTCAGCATCTTCCAGTATAACGGTACCGCAGTATAAAAAACGCTCAAAGAAGCAGGCATGAGATAACTTTTATCTCATGCCTGCTTCTCATTATTTCTAAAAACATCTTTTGTTTTTTTATGAATTTAAACTTGTCCGCAGCTGTACCGCCTCTGCCAGATGGGCGGCCGTTATGATATCACTGCCGTCCAGATCGGCTATCGTACGCGCTACTTTAATGATCCGATCGTGGCTGCGGGCGCTGAGCCCCAACGCCGTAAAAAACTTCGCCAGCAGCTTTTCTGCAGCAGCTTCCATCTGGCAGTGCTTGTTCAGCTCACGCCTCCCCATCTGCGCATTGCAGTACAAATTAGTACCCTGTAAACGCAGCAGCTGCAGCTGACGCGCTTTGATCACCCTTTCACGAATCACGGCCGAGCTTTCACCGGCTTCCCTGCTTTGCAGATCAGAGTATTCCAGCCGCGGCACATACACCTGTAAATCAATACGGTCTAATAAAGGCCCCGACAGTTTACGGTGATAACGCTCGATCTCAAACTGCTTACACGAACATTCCCGCTTTTTATCACCCAGATAGCCACAGGGACACGGGTTCTGCGCTGTGCACATAATAAAATTAGCAGGAAAAGTAAGCGATGCCTGTACGCGGCTGATCGTCACATAACCATCTTCCAGCGGCTGACGCAGCACCTCCAAAGCAGTACGCGAAAATTCAGGAAACTCATCTAAAAATAAAACACCATGATGGCTCAATGTCACTTCTCCAGGCCGCGGCACACTGCCGCCACCTATAAGCGCGCTTGAAGAAATCGTATGATGCGGACTGCGAAATGGACGTTCCAGCATCACCCGTTCCTGCCGCTGCAGCAAACCTGCAATACTGTAGATTTTTGTTACCTCCAGCGCCTCAGCCTCTGTCAGCGGCGGTAAAATAGTTGGCAGCCGACGTGCCAGCATAGTTTTACCGCTGCCGGGAGATCCTACCATCAAAATATTATGTCCACCTGCCGCTGCAATTTCCAGTGCTCTTTTTACTACCTGCTGCCCGCGCACTTCCGCAAAATCCACATCATAGACACTGGTTGCTGCCGCGCAGATAGCTTCCTTATCCAGTACATCCAGAACCTTTTCACCCCGCAGATGCTCTACCAATTCGAGCAGCGATGCAGGTATCAGCACATCAATACCGTCAACAAGCCGTCCTTCAGCGCAGTTGCCTGCAGGGATCACAATGTTTTTCCTGCCAATGTCACGTGCATGCAGAATCATTGGCAATACGCCTGCAATCTGCCTGATTGTCCCATCCAGTGCCAGTTCGCCCACAAAAATAGTATCATCAACCTGCTCCTGCTGTAAAACACCGCTGCTGACTAAAATACCAACAGCAATAGGAAGATCAAGACCGGAACCATCCTTTTTCAAATCAGCCGGAGCCAGATTTACAGTAATCCTGGTCATCGGAAAGATCAGGCCCGAATTTTTCAGTGCAGCCCGTACCCGTTCCCGAGATTCTTTGACTGACGTATCAGGCAACCCCACAATATCAAAGCTCGGCAGCCCGTTAGAAATATCCACTTCGACAATGATCTGTTCACCATTGATACCGCAGGTTGTTTCTCCATAAACTTTAGCGTACATAAAAACGCCTCCTCTTATTTTAAAAACAGTGCGGTAAATGGTGTAATCTTGCCACATTGCCCTCAACTAAAATTTCGATCACATCAAAACTGAGCATTTGCTGATGCCTGTTTTCCTGCTGCAAATAAAAAAGCGCCGCACTCCTGATTTTCTGCTGCTTGGCGTATGTAACCGCCAGACGGGGCAGCCCAAAATTCAGGTTGCGGCGTGTTTTTACTTCTACAAAACTAAGCACGCCGCCTTTAGCGGCAATAATATCGATCTCGCCATAACGGCAGCGGTAATTACGACGGCAGATAACGTAACCTTTACGTTCTAAATAAGCGCAGGCAGCGTCCTCACCTTTTTTCCCCAGCCTTTGCCGCGCTTCCGTCACTTCTCTGACACCGGCGAAAACAGCCTGTTACCTTCCTGTTCAGCAGGAGACAGATGCATACTTTTAATGGGCTCATAACTGCGGCGATGCCACTTAGTCGCTCCAAACTCAGCAATTGCCTGCATATGCTCCCTGCTGCCATAACCCTTGTTACCGGCAAAACCATACTGAGGATATTGTTCAGCCAGTTCTATCATCATCCGATCACGAGTGACCTTGGCAATAATAGAAGCAGCAGCTATCGAAGCACTCAGCGCGTCACCGTGAATCAAGGAAACTGTTTCAATGCCGGCCGATACGATCGGCATTGCATCTACCAGCGCCACCTGCGGCTTAATCGCAAGATGTTCCAGAACCTCAGTCATTCCCTGCTTCGTAGCCTTATAAATATTCAGCTCGTCGATATTGCTGATACTGACTACATTTACAGAAACAGACAGTGCTTTGGCAAGTACTTCGTCATAAAGCTGCTCGCGCTTTACTGCCGAAAGCTGCTTGGAATCATTAAGTCCGCTGATAAATACCTCCTGCGGTAAAATAACAGCCGCTATCACCAACGGCCCTGCCAAAGGTCCCCGTCCTGCTTCGTCGATCCCGGCAATATACTGTGCCCCCTGATCGTAATATTTACGTTCATAGGCCAGCATCTCCGTAAAACGCTGCTGCTCTAAACGCAGCTTTTCCTGCCTTTTATGATAAGCGATAACCAGCTTCTGCACACCGCTGCGCTCATCGGAAGCAAGTTCTGCCACCTGATCCAGGTCAGGCTCTCCCGCCAAAAGCTCCTTTACCTCGCTGATCTTCATTATTCCCACCCCTAATTAAAAAGGCCGCGTTGCAGCGGCCTTAATTATTTTCACTCGGTTCATCTAAAGTAAAACGCCCTAAGCGTCCTGTACGAAAATCACGCAATACCAGCTGGACAACCTTATCAATGTCAAGCACACCGCCGGCCTTCAGGCAGCCGCGCGCGACGGCTATTTTAGCCATTACCTCACGCACAGGCTCAGCTTCTGAAAAATCAATAGCGTACTTTACACGCAGATCCTCCGGATAGATATGCATCAAACGTTCAAGCAACAGCTCTACTGCTGTTTCCCTGTCATAAACATCCTCTTTGATCGCTCCCGTTACTGCCAGACAAAAGCCTACTTCCGGATCTTCAAATTTCGGCCACAAAACACCTGGGGTATCCAAAAGCTCCAGACCTTTGGCGATAGTCACCCATTGCTGACCTCGAGTCACACCAGGTCTGTCCGCTGCCACAACTTTAGTTTTACCGACCAAACGATTGATCAAAGTAGACTTACCTACATTCGGCACACCCACGATCATAACACGGATCGAACGATTGCGTACACCTTTTCTCAGCCACTTATCCGTGACAGGCCTGGCCACCTGCTGGATCGCAGCCACCATCTGTTTTACGCCCTTACCGGTGCTGCAATCTACCTTACAGACAGGCAAACCGCTGTTTTTAAAAGTCTGCAGCCATTTTTCAGTCTTTTCCGGATCAGCCATATCGATCTTATTCAAAGCAACGACCTTGGGTTTATCCCCCAGCATTTGAATCAGCATCGGATTGCTGCTGGAACGTGGGATCCGCGCATCCAGCATTTCAACCACAACATCAACCAGCTTTAACTGCTGTTCCATCATCCGTTTCGCCTTCGTCATATGACCGGGAAACCATTGTATCTTAAAATCCATAATTATCTCCTCGACCGCCTATCAAGGCAGCATACGCCATCTTTCAACAGGCCAGAAAGCAACAACTGCTTCGCCTTTTACAAGCTTCAGCGGCACAAAATCAACATCGGCAAAACGGCTGTCTTCAGAATTATTACGGTTATCTCCTAAAACGAAGATATGCCCCTGAGGTACAACAGATTTTCTGTAATTAGACTTATTCGAGCCCTTCGGATCATCCTTGTAAATATAATTTTCTTCGATCACACTGCCGTTGACCAGAACCTTACCGTCACGCATCTCAATAGTATCACCGCCGGTCGCGATAACGCGTTTGATAAAATCGCGGCTTTCATCCTTCGGATAACGGAAAACGACGATCTCACCCTTTTTCGGCTCGGTAAAGAAATATTTATACTTGCTGACGATCAGGCGCTCGTGGCTTTCCAGCGTCGGATACATCGACGTACCCTCGACCATATAAGGCTCTACCACAAACGTACGGATACAAAAAGCCAGCGCTACGGCTACAATGATCGAAACCAGCCAGTCGCTGATAGTATCCTGCCAAGATGTTCCTGATTTTTTAGTACTCATATATACTCCCTCTTATTCCAACGCATCAACTGAATCGGTGCGGTCTCTTTTATTTTTGCAAACGTACTCACAACGTTCGCAACACCGTTTCTACGTTAACAAACATTAGTGGATTTGTCAATCGCCAAAGGCAAATTGTCGAAAAAATTTTACATTAATATAGTGTTTTTTCTTGCCCAAAACAGTCGCTTGCGGTAAAATACATAAGTATTAGCTTTTCCAAAATCATCATTAAATAGGCAGGATATAACCCGCCTGTGTAGAATATTATAATGTTACTATTATAACCAAATTACAAGTTTCCAAGATGTAAGGAGAGATCACCATGGTCAAAATCGCTGTTATCGGCAGCTGTTCCATCGACCTCACAGTAGAAGCAGGCAAACGGCCTGCAGCCGGCGAAACAATAATCGGCAGCAGGCTCATAGTTTCACCAGGAGGCAAAGGCGCTAATCAGGCCGTTGCCGCCGCACGTTTAGGAGCCCAGGTACACATGATAGGCTGCGTAGGCGACGATGCTTACGGCACCATGATCATCAACAACCTGAAAACCAACAACGTCGATACCGGTTATGTCAGCGTCCTGCCCGGACAGAACAGCGGTACTGCCCATATCACCATTGCCGAAGGCGACAACAGTATTATCGTCATCAAAGGCGCCAATGATCTGGTCATGCCCAAACATATCGATACTGCCTGGAACGTCATTGCCGCCGCAGACCTGGTCATGCTCCAGCACGAAATACCGCTGCCCACCATCGATTACATCATCGGCAAATGTGCAGCGGCAGGAATCAGCGTACTTTTAAATCCGGCTCCCGTGCAGCCCGTTCCTTCTGAATGGCTGGATAAAGTCACCTATGTGACCCCCAATGAACACGAAGCCGAAGCCCTTTATCCCGGTAAGACCAGCGAAGAAATCCTGCTGATGCAGGAAGAACGCTTCTTTATGACACTTGGCAAAGCAGGCGTTGCTTATGCTAAAAACGGCAAAGTACACACTGTTCCCGCATTCGTCGTTAATGCCCAAGATACCACAGGCGCAGGCGATACCTTCAACAGTGCTTTTGCCGTCGCAAGATGCGAAGGGCGCAGCCTAGACGACAGTATACGGTTTGCCAACGCCGCAGCGGCCCTCTCCGTTCAGAAGCTGGGCGCACAAGGCGGTATGCCCTATCTTAAAGATGTAGAAAGGATGCTTGGAGAATTCAAAAAATAGGAATCCTCAACAGCGACATCGCCAAAGTCCTGGCTGACTTAGGCCATACTGACACTATCGTTATCGGCGACTGCGGCCTTCCGGTTCCGGCCGGTGTCCCCAAAATCGATCTGGCTCTGAAACCAGGTACTCCTTCCTTTTTAGATGTCCTTACAGAAGTGCTGAAATATATGGAAGTCGAAAAATACATATCGCTTCCGAAATGGAAAGTAAAAATCCTGCTACATGGCAGAAAATGCAGGAGCTTTTTGAAGGTAAGGAACAGATCCTTAGCGACCACGAAGCCTTCAAAGCCGCTACCAAAACTGCTAAAGCAGTGATCCGCACCGGCGAGATCACCCCCTACGCCAACATTATCCTGCACGCAGGCGTTATTTTCTAAAATCGATTTTACAGCAAAGGAGTTTTGCGACTAATGGAAATCACCATGAAGGGTATTTCAAAAGCCTTCGGCTCCAACGAAGTACTCAAAGGCGTCGACCTGACCTTAAAATCAGGAGAGATCCACGCTCTGATGGGTGAAAACGGCGCCGGTAAATCCACCCTTATGAACATCCTTACGGGTATCCATAAAGCCGACAGCGGCACGATCTGCGTAGACGGACGGGAAATAAGCTTCAAAAACGCACTCGAAGCCGAAAAATGCGGCATCGCTTTCATCCATCAGGAACTTAATATCTGGCCCAATCTCTCTATTCTCGAAAATCTGTTTTTGATGCAGAACGTAACCAACAGTTTCGGAATGCTTGACTTCAAAAAAATGCGCAGGCTGGCCGAAGAAAAATGCAGTCAAATGGGTATTACACTGCCTTTTGACGCAGAAGCAGGCGAATGCAGCGTTGGTCAGCAGCAAATGACAGAAATCATGCGTAACCTGATGCTTGATGCCAAAGTCGTCATCATGGATGAACCTACGGCCGCCCTGACAGAACGTGAAACAGAAAAACTGTTTGCCGTAATGCACGCGCTTAAAGACAAAGGCGTTGCCATCGTCTACATCTCGCATCGAATGGAAGAAGTATTCGCCCACTGCGATACCATCACCGTAATGCGCGACGGCTACGCTATCAGCAGCAAACCCACCCGCGAAACCAATATGGAACAGGTGGTCCGCGACATGGTCGGCCGTTCTATTACCGAATATTACCCCGGACGCACAAACGAACCCGGCGAAATAGTCCTGGAAGTCAAAAACTTCTGTCAAGAAGGACTGTTCAACAATATCTCCTTCAAACTGCGTAAAGGCGAGATCCTAGGCGTAGCAGGGCTGATGGGAGCAGGCAGGACCGAGATCATGCGGGCCCTGTTCGGCGTCGATTCCTGCAAGCACGGTGAAGTTTACCTGCATGGGAAAAAAGTCTGTATCAAAAAACCGGAAGATGCCATCAAAGCAGGCATCGGCTTCATCACCGAAAACCGTAAAAGTGAGGGCCTGATCCTCGACTTCTCCATCTCCAGAAATATTGCACTGCCCAGTGTCGATACCTTTGCTAAACGCAGCGTGATCAACGCCAAAAACGAAACAGCCTTCTCCGAAGCGCTTTCTAAAAAACTGGGTGTCAAAACCGCATCGATCGACCTGGAAGCAGGCGCACTATCAGGCGGCAACCAGCAAAAGGTCGTCATTGCCAAATGGATCGGTATGAATCCATCAATCATTATTATGGATGAACCGACACGCGGTATCGATGTCGGCGCCAAGCGCGACATCTACGATCTAATGAACGAACTGACCTCTCAGGGCGTCGCCATCATCATGGTCTCCTCCGAACTGCCGGAAGTTATCGGCATGAGCGACCGCATCCTCGTTATCCACGAAGGTAAGATCGCCGGAGAGCTGGACCACGAAGAAGCGACACAAGAAAAAATAATCACCCTTGCCACAGGAGGACAGTAAATAATGAATATTAAAGAACGTATCCGTAAAATGGGCCCCTTTATTGCCCTTGTCGTAACCTTTATCGTCATAGCCGCCTTAAACGACAGTTTTGTCGATCCCAATAACCTGAAAAACCTGCTGCGTCAGGTTTCCATCAACGCCCTTATTTCTTTCGGTATGACCTTTGTCATCCTGACAGGCGGCATCGACCTGTCTGTCGGCAGCCTGCTGGCACTTTCAAGCGCCCTGATGGGCAGCCTGATCGTCAGCGGCATGAATCCGATGCTGGCGATCCTTGCAGCCTGCTTCATCGGCATGGGCCTTGGCGCTCTCAACGGCCTGGTCATTGCTTATGGCAAAGTAGCACCCTTTATCGCTACACTGGCCACCATGACCATTTATCGCGGCCTGACGCTGGTCTATACCAACGGCAATCCTATCAGCGGTCTCAGCGACGATCCCCTGTTCCAAAACTTTGGTCAGGGCTTTATCATGGGTCTGCCCGTACCGGCGCTCATCATGCTGCTGGCCTTTGCCGTTTCCTGGTTCATTCTGCGTAAAACCCCTCTGGGACGCAAGATCTACGCCGTCGGCGGCAACGAAAAAGTTTCCTTCATCGCCGGCATCAAAATCGAACGCGTCAAAATCTTTGTTTACGCTATCACCGGTTTTTTCTGTGCCCTGGCAGGCGCAGTCCTCACCTCACGTCTCAATTCGGCCCAGCCGACTGCCGGTACAGGTTACGAGCTTGACGCCATCGCCGCTGTAGTTTTGGGAGGCACAAGCCTTTCCGGCGGCAAAGGTTATATCACAGGTACACTGGTCGGCGTGCTGATCATCGGTACACTCAACAATGGCCTTAATATTCTCGACGTATCTAGCTTCTACCAACAAGTTGTCAAAGGTATTGTAATTTTACTGGCGGTACTCATGGACCGCAAAAAAGCTTAGGAGGCACTCAACAATGAAAAAAATCTGGACCTTTTTAGTAGCTGCCATCACCGTACTGGCAGTACTCACTTCCGGCTGCGGCGGCAGCGGCGACAAAGCTGCAAAACCTGCCGACGGCAAAAAAGCCACCACTATCGGCTTCTCCATCTCCACGCTCAACAACCCCTTCTTCGTATCCGTACGCAAAGGCGTTGAAGACGAAGCTAAAAAACTCGGCGTCAATGTTAAAATCGTCGACGCGCAAAACGACCCGGCTAAACAGGCCAATGATATTTCCGACCTGATCCAGCAAAAAGTAGATATCCTGCTCATCAACCCGGTTGACTCAGCAGCAGTATCCACTTCCGTTCAGGCTGCCAACAAAGCCAACATTCCCGTTCTGGCACTTGACCGCAGCGCCGACAAAGGCACCGTAGCATCCTTCATCGCTTCCGATAACGTAAAAGGCGGCGAAATGGCAGCCGAATACATCATCCAAAAACTGGGTGAAAAAGTAAAAGTTGCTGAGCTTGAAGGCATTCCCGGAGCTTCCGCAACCCGCGAACGCGGCGAAGGCTTCCATAAAGTTGCCGATCAAAAGCTTACCGTTGTTGCCAAACAATCTGCTGATTTTGACCGCAGCAAAGGCCTGACTGTTGCTGAAAATATGCTGCAGGCCAACCCTGACATCCAGGCTATTTTCGCTCAAAATGACGAAATGGCACTTGGCGCTATCGAAGCAGCTAAAAGCGCTAACAAAAAAATCTTTATCGTCGGCTTTGACGGTACACAAGACGGCCTGAAAGCAGTAGAAGCAGGCACAATGGCCGCAACTATCGCTCAACAGCCCGAACTGATGGGCCAGCAGGGTCTGGACGCTGCTGTAAAAGTAGCCAAAGGCGAAAAAGTTGAAGCCAAGATCGGCGTACCCCTCAAACTTGTAGACAAAAAATAATTACTGCCCTTTGACAATTTGGACAAACATAAAAACCCCGGCGCACAGCGCCGGGTTTTGTTTTGTCCGCACAGTTTTTAATAAAACCTGCGTTTTTAGAAGCTGTACTTCAAATCAACGAACCATTTATTACTTTGAGCATCGCTGCCTTTTTGATAACTATAGCTTACACCATAAGTCATATGGCCTTTTTCTGCTTCCAGACCCACTTTACCAATAAATGAACCGCTGTCCATCACAGTATAACCAAGTCTGTCTGCCGCAGCAGTTCCAGGTAAACCAACTGTCATGCTGCTGTCAGTATCACCCATAGCCCACATATATGACAAATCAATATTAGGACGAACTTGCCAGCCATTATCAGTAATATTTTCATAAGTCAGCGACACACCCACAGGCAGCAGCCAGATATTCTGACGTTCAGGCGCATAATTGAACGCTGCCTGACCGGCAATATCAGAGCTGTAGGAACCTGTATCAACACTCAAATATCTCAACCCAACATAAGGCATTACCTGCAAATCATCATACTGATACAGTTTTTCGCCTTTGATCCCCATCGTAATCGTATCAGTTTTCGGATTTGCTTTTAACAGACTGCCAAAGTTATTTTGTTCCACATCACTGTCACTGCGGCTATAGCCGATATCAGCAATCAAATTAGTATCAGAATTTCTCATGCTGCCATATAAGCTTACGCCCCAGAAATCAAAATCGTTGCGGCTGTAAGCGGCACCACCGACACTGGTAGTATCGCCACTGCCATAACTTAAAGCAATACCGCTTTGGAATTTACCGATCTTAGCAAAATCGGTACCCAAAACAAAACCATTATATTTGCTGTCGTAAGAAGCAGAACCACCAGCCATAGCCATATCGCGCACTTTGTCCTTGCCGTGTACATATTGTGCCCAAATTCCGGCACCACTGTTATCTTCATACAGACTGCGGCCTTTACCGCCAATATCTGCAACCGGAGCAGCGTTCAACGACATTCTTCCGGTAATAGTACTGGTAACATTGCTGGCAACAGAAACAGCATTTGCACTGGTACCGGAAGTTTCTCCCATTTGTACTGCGGCATTGATATGCGCAGCAGCCTGAGCCGATGTAATATCAGTACTGCTGGTTAAAGCAGCGACAAATGCTTTGGCACCCGGAGCAGATTTTGCAACAGCCTCACTGTCAGTTATAATACTGCCGACAACAGCTGTCGCTGCCAGCGACTCGCCGCCCGCTGCCGCAACTATCTGTTCTTTGGCAGCTTCTTTTTCAGCAACACTCAAATCCTGCAATTCCTTATAAACAACATCATAATCTTTGTTATTCTGTTTGACCTCTGCAAACATCGAAGTCCTGTCATAGGCAAGATTTTCGTCTTTCCAGAAGTTGGCTGTGCTGTTTTCGTCCACACTGACTATTTTATAAGTACCGGCAGTTTTCAAATCATTGATACCCAGTTTGCCATTTTCATTTACTGCAAGCGTCCCGCCATTGGTAACTTTGATCACAGCCTCATCAGCATCTGCTGCAACACCTGTCAACGTAAGATTATTTACTTTTGAAATATCTAAAGTGCCTTTATCGACCGCGGCGCTGCCTTGATAAGTAATATTACCAGCTAATTTTATAAGTCCACCATTTATTGCAGAGATATTACCAGTTAAACTGCCACCATCTGCAAAATTAATATCTATGCTACCACCATCATTACCCTTATCTTTTCTTGCAATTAAGTTAGCTTCTATACTTGATCCTGCGGCACCTTTAATATTAACTTCACTCTTATCAGCTGCATTAATTTCAGCACCTTTGATAATAACTTTTGCAGTGTCTACAGCATCTTGATTGATATTGATATGAATTAAAGAATCACCTTTAATCTGCATATCAGTATTATAACTCTCAATAATGCCATTAATAACTACCGTATCTTTACCATGAATATTGATTTCACCCTTACCATTACCTGAAAGTGCCCATTGTTTTTCAGGATCTTCGGCATCAGATGTAATCTCTATATTATTTCCATAAACATTTACTGCGCCTTCACCAAAAAGATTTCTTGCATAAACAGCTGCGCTACTGCCACTCGTTACCAATGTGATATTATCAGCAAACATACCTTCACTTCCAATGTTCACTATTCCATCTTGACCAGTAACAGCAGCTTCAGTTCCCTTTAAATAAACATCCCCACTGGTATTAACATTGACTACCGGATATCCACCGGAAATAGCAGCCTCATCTTTATATTTATCTCTACGTGCCTGTATAGCCGCAGCCGAACCAGTCGCAGCAGCATCTGCATAAATAGAAGCTCCGCTAATAGTAGTAGTCAAGTCATCTTTAGTATGTGTAAAATTACCGGCTAATCCAACTACAGTCCGACGGCCGCCTTCACCGCCAACCCATATAGTTCCACCGCTATTCGTCGTCCAGGTATAGCCTCCAGTTCCAAAATCAACTATAGACTTACTTCCATTAGCATTATCAACAACTTTACTTTCTCCAGCCGTCTTCTCATAATCAGCAGCCCAGACGTCCCCCCCTGATATACAAACGTTGATTACCCCTGCTGCCAGCAACGAACACATCACTCTCTTAGTTAGTTCTTTCTGTCTGACCGACATCGACATACTCATCAACCTCTTTCCTTATTTATTCATCTAGTTTTAATAAGCGAATATATTCTTTTGTTTTTCTTCTTATTTTTAATTTAAAGAACATATTCTATCACCTCATAATTATAGCACGCTTGTACCCCCCCCACAAGACATAACATCTGTTTTTCTAAAATTTTCTTTGCATTTTTGCCCTTCATTATGAAAAAGCTTATCTGCACAGGCAAAAAAATTAAAAAGAAGACTGATAAAAATCAGCCTTCTTTTTAATTATCAAGTATCATTACTCTTTCCCCTTAGACTCAGTGTCTGCTCCTATCAGCAGTTCATCAATCGTACAGCCAAGCAGCTTACGCAAACTCAAAAGCAGACGTAAACTTGGCGACAGGCGGCCATTTTCCACATTACATAAATGCGACTGCGATACACCTATCTGTTTTGCCAAATCAGACTGGCTGATATCAGCACGCAGCCTGCGAATCTTGATTTCCATCCCCATTTTTCTGTAATCTATTTTTTCCATATTCTTCCTCCGCTCTCAGCAGCTGTAAGAAGTATCGTCAGCATCAAATTATTTTTCTGCTGCCATACTGCCTGCCAACTACTCAACTTACTGCCTTAGAAGCTGTAACGGAAGCCTACGTTGGCCCCCCAGTTTTTAGTTACGTCACCGCCAAAACTGCGTTCCACATCACCGTACAGCTCAAAGTTTTTACCTAAAGTGATATTGCCTCCGATGCCTACTTCGAGCCAGGTATCGCCGTAATCTTTGTCTGCGCTGTAACTTTCACCATTAGCAGCCAGCATGGTGACACTGCTGTTGCCGCTGAACTCGTGCAGAACCGAAGCCTTGACATAAACATCACCTCTGCTGAAGGCTTTACCGGCCACAATACCTAAACGACCGATAAAGCTGTTAAGATCGTCATAAGCCACTTTTACACCTTTATTACTAATGTAATCATAGCCGTCGATACGACCAAAAGTCAGCTGAGCCTGCGGCTCAAAATAAACATTATTACCGCCGTCAAAACGTTTGCTATACTCAACACCTATCGAAGTCGCATCGGTCGAATAATCGCCCTGATCGCTGTATTTACCATAGATATCCATATCACCATAAATACGGCCGCGTTTAACTACAATGTCTAAAGCGCTGTTATCTTTGCCCTGCAACGTTCCATACAAACTTACAGCTCCAATTTTGTTCTTGCCGCTGCCGCTGGTATAATTCAGGCTGCCGTCGCTGTATTCGTAGGCAGCGCCCACAAGCCAGTCACCAGCCTGAGCGTCATAACCAAACTGATAAGTTTTATATTTATTAGTAAATTCATCGCCGCCCAGCTTACCGCCGAACATTCTTGCCCAAACACCGTTATCGGCGCCGCTCTGCAGCTCGCCTAAACGCTGGCGCAGCGTACCGTTACCTTCGACCCAGGCGCCGTAAGCAACCCGATGACTGCCGGACATAACATCCACGCTGTTGACGGTAGTTTTACCAAGCGAACCGATTACCCAATCATATTTGCCATCATTTTCCTTATCTGCCAGGGTAATATCAAATTCGTACAAGCCATTAGCATAAACAGAATCTGAAACGGCAAACTTGGTATCAGCCGCTGCTCCCTTTACCAAAACCGCATGGTTTCTTGCCGCAGCCTCCAACCCGCCAGTCGAAACGATTTTAATAGCATTAGTGCCGGCCGCAGAATTTTTATCAATAGTCAGCTTGTCGCTGTAACTGCCGCCACCGTCAACAGCACCTGCGTTCATTACAAAGGTTCCGTCTGCAGCAGTCAGATTATCAACCTGCAGGCTACAGTAACGCCCGCTGTCGGCAGTCATATTGACTACTGAGCCTTTGCCTACCGTAAGGTCGGTGAGCGAAGAATTGCCCTTCACATCCCAATAAGAGCCATTGGTAAATTGCAAATCATTGATACTGCCCTCTGTCTTATAGCTTCTGCCAGAAAAATAGGACTGCGCCGTATCAAAATTTATTTTTACCGTTCCGTATGTTAACTCATGGGCACTGTTATACATCGCACTGGAACCAACAGTGCCTTCCAGCTTGACGTCATTACCACCGGCCATGTTGACTTCCACCTTGCCGCCTTCAGCAATCATGGCCGCGCCAAGATTACCGTTTTTAACAGTCAAGCCTTTGGCAAAAGCAACTTCCGCATCGGTACGGCTGTAAATGCCATACATCTTGGTATTGCTGTTCCCGGCATGGGTGGTCGTTGTAATCCTCGCATCATCGGCAAAAGCTACTTTACTGTGTTCCTGGGCATAAACACCGTACATAACGGAGCCGTCATTCTCACCGCCTACAGCGATGTCCGCCTTGCCCGCAACCTTCACTTCGCCCAAAGAATTGGCTTCTATTCCTTTAACATACCTTCCGTTGCCCTGAGCATCAATTTTTAAATCGCCCTGGATGTTTATCGTACCCTTACCATTTAATTCAATACTGGTAATGTCAGCCCCTACGGACCTGGCTGTAATCTTTAAATCCCCATACTCTGTTGCAGATTCCCATTGTCTCACACCACGAACGTCAGTGTTGTTTGCCGTGTTAGAGGTAAGGGTAAGTTCAGTATCGCCAAAACTACCCGTAACACCGGTGCTGTCTATGTTAATGCCATAAACATTATATTCGCCCAATATTTCTATCTTAGTGCTGTCACTGACATTAGCTGAATCGTGCTCACCCATCAGGTATATCCCTGAACCGGAACCATTCACTGCTTTGCCATAGATAGCCAGGTTTTTGACCTGCAAAGTATTGATATCACCAGAATAATTTAAGTTATTGGCTCTGATGCCATCGACACCGGCAGCTTCCAAATGTATGTCCAGGTCACCCGCCAGCTCCATTTTAGAACCATTGTACAAAGTAACACCGGCAGCATAATCCATCTGCTGCATTACATTATCTTTATTGATATTGACCGTTAAATCTCCGCCTTTAATACTGGCTTCACTGCCAGTACCAGCGCTGGATCCATCAACAAAAACACCATTGGCATAACTTTCAGCAGCATTACTGTTTATCGTAATCACAGAGCCGATATCTGTTCCTAAATCTACTTTCCCCTGCGTCTCGACACGCAGGCCATGGCGCCAGGCCTGAGCTTCGCCGGACTGATTATTCGTGCCAAGTCCGTTAATCGTCAGCTCGATACCCTTTTTAGCGTCCAATTTTGATACGCCGTCCACAAAAATACCGTTATAACCATAAGTGTCCCCAGCATCCGACAGCGTAACCGTCACCCGTTCAGTAGCCGTTGTCGTATTATTTCTGCCATAAGTATAAATGCCGGCGCAGTTTTTTCCCGGATCATCCATGGTAATCGTGATTTTATCGTAAGTTGCGCCCCAAGTTCCTGTACTTAAAGTATCAGTACCGGTATAATCAGATGCCCAGGCTGCGTTGTCCCCCCCGAATGTGCAAACATACGCGGTGCTTGTAATAATCAACGATTGCAGTACTTTCTTACGTAATTCACTGTTTTGTTTTTGATTATATTTCTGCATCGAACCAATCTCCCTAAATTGTTTTATAAATCGCATCTGCTTTACCCCGCTCTAAAAGCGGGGCTGATAACATAATTTTTTAAAATAATTTTATATCTTCATTGCCGTCCTGCCTTAGAAGCTGTAACGGAAGCCTACGTTGGCTCCCCAGTTTTTAGTTACGTCACCGCCAAAACTGCGTTCCACATCACCGTACAGCTCACAGTTTTTACCTAAAGTTATATTGCCTCCGATGCCTACTTCGAGCCAGGTATCGCCGTAATCAAAATCATTGCTCAAAGCAGCACCGTTCCTATCTTGCATACTTACACTGCCGTCCCCATAAAATTCATGCAGTACAGAAACTTTAGTATAAATGCAGCCTTGTTCCAGTTGCTTGCCGACAGCTATCCCTAAACGTCCAACTAAAGAATCAATACCTTCATTAGCAACAGCAATATTTTTAGATGTACCATAACTGTTGCCATTGATATGCCCATAAGTGAACTGTGCCTGGGGCTCAAAAAACATTCCGTTTTTCTGCGCAATCCGTTTGTTATATTCAACACTCAACGAAGTTGCATCAGTTTCATAATCGCCGCTGTCAGGATACTGAATGAAGGTATTGATATCGCCATAGATACGACCGTGTTTCAATATGATATCCCAAGCAGCACCATCATTTTGCTGTAAGGTACCATACAGACTCAAAGCTCCGATTTTATTCTCACCGCTGCTGCCGCTGCCTTTAACATTACCCTGCGTATATTCATACGCCGCACCGACTTTCCAGTTTCCCGCCTTTATATCATAACCAACCTGATAAGTATGATATTTATCACTGAAACCGTTTCCATCCAACTTACCCCCAAAGATGCGTGCCCATGCTCCCTGCTCAGCGTTCTGATGCAGTGCACCCAAGCGGCTGTGCAGATTACCATTGCCGTTGACCCAGGCATAATATAAAGGTGCATTTGCCCCTGCTACCGCCAGTGCGTCACCAACAACCCTGCTGTCCAAATCTCTGACGTACCAGTTCTTCTGTCCGCCTGCCACAGCAGAATCAAGTACCGGCGTATATTCGTAAATACCGCCGCCATAAGTAGTTTCACCCACAAAGTCAGCATCACCGGTAACAGTAATAAAAGTATTTTCAGGCTTCAGCTCTTTCCCCACCAGCGAACTGATATTATTTATCGTTATCCCATGAATGCCTTTATCAGAAGCGGCAACGGTTATTTTGTCACTGTCAGTCCCGTCGTTATCAACAATAAAACTGCCGCCTGTACCAGTAAGCTTTTGAATAGCAAGAGTACTAAACGCACCCCGGTCACCGCTCAGATCGATTTTGCCGCCAGCAGCCGCTTTCAGATCGGTAACGCTCGAAGTTCCTGTAAGCCGCCAAGCTGCACCGTCCGTAACAGCAAGCTTAATAACTCCGTCATCATACAAACTTGTGCTGCCGTTAAAAACAGAGCCGGCAGTATTCAAGTTAACATTGACCACCCCTTTAATATCACTTTCAATGTCACCGAAAATAACAACCTCATTAGCACCGGCTGCTGAACCCTGATTGATAGTTACAATACCTTCAGCGCTGGTATCGCTGTTGCCCGCGGCAGAGATAGCCGTACCTCCTGCCGCATTGATGTATACTCCTTTTTGGAAATCAATCGAGCTATCTTCAGTAACCGAGCTATCATAAAAATAAGTGCTGACACCGTAAACGTAGCCTGTACCGGTCGCAGTTATTACGGCAGTATCTTCAAAAACTACCTTGCCGCCATTTAAAGCAGAAACCGTTTCTGTGTAGTCAGTACTTTGAGCCGCCAGTTCAGTTTGTTCTTTAAAAGTAATAACGCCCTCGGCATCAGCTACAACAGCCCTGGCATTCCCACCGCCAGCAGTAATTTTTATAAGATTTGCACCGCCGGTTTCACCAAGCGTTATCCGGCCTTTGCCTTCCGTATCGTCAATATATTTATGCGCCAGCAGACCCAAAGCGGCGCCGGTATCTGAACTGACTGTCAACTGTAGGGCTTTGCCGGTAACAGCGGCATTTGTCGTTACTTCAATACCGGTCACAGAAGCATCCAAATCATTATGCAGTGTAATATCTGCTCTGTTAAAATCTATCTTTCCGTGCTCATAACCATAAATACCAGTCACACCATTATTCTCTTCTCCCGATTTTCTGGCCTGACGGTCAATATCAATCAGCAGGTCTTCCTTCACGCTTACAACCGCGTAATTATCGGCCTGGATGCCATAGAGCCCACTGCCGCCCTGCACAGCATTTGGTGTATAAGCTGTCATATCGGAAGCATAAGTTCCTGTCACAACGGTCAGGTTGTTGTAAGACTGCTTAGAAGACATGTCTGTTTCTGAAGGTTTATTCCCGGTATCAGTCTGAGTGGCCCAGACGCCGCGTACAGTTTCGTTCGACTGGCCGTTGCTGCCGCTGATCACGATCTCCGCATTTTCGATCTCGGTTGTACCGATATAATTGCCATAACTGCCCTTAGTCAAAACACCTGTTGTATTTACCGTAGCTTTGTCACCTGCGGCAAGCCCCAGATTGATTTTGACATTCTTGGCTTTAAGGGAATTGGCAGCTTTATTTGCTTTGCTGTAATAACCTTCCACATCAATGCCGGCAACGACCTTGGGTACAGAACTTGTGCCGGATGTGGCAGCACTGCTGACACTGATATTCATCTCGCCAGTAACAGTATTCTTATGCTGACCGGCCGTACTTTCAAAGCCAATAACACTGCTTTTGCTGCCTACGATAGCAATATCAGCGTCTTTCAGCGTCAATGATGCTGTGCCGCTGCCATCATTAGCAATCCCACAAATACTGCTGCTCCTGACGCTGGAACCAGTTTCAACAATTTTCACAACGGCTTTATCAGTTACTGTCAGACCGGCAGATCTACTAACACCGATCGTTACATTGCTGTTTCCGTCAAGACTTTCATTGGTCACGCTGACATTTTCGTACTCGCCGCCTAAATCAGTACCATATTGGCTATTATAGTCTTGCGCCCAGGCTGCGTTGTCCCCCCCGAATATGCAAACGTACACTACTCCTGCTGTAAACAACGATTGCAGTACTTTCCCAGCTAATGCTTTATTGCTACTGACCTGCTTCAAACAGCTTTTTACTTTCTTCCGGCATTTCTGCATACATCTATCTCCTCTTTTTCACGAAATACTATAAAGAAATCCCCCACTTGGATGATGAGGGATATTCTTTATAGATTTTTCAAGCTGCCATCCTGATTTTAGAAGCTGTAACGGAAGCCGACATTGACGCCCCAGTTTTTAGTTACGTCGCCGCCGCTGATACGTTCTACATCCAGATACATACTGGAATCCTTATTAAATTTGTGGTTGACGCCGATACCATATTCGATGGCGGTACCGCCGATGCTGTCACTGTAGCTGGCGCTTCTGCCGTCAGCGCTGACATGTGTATTGATGTCGCCGTCGAAGTCGTGCAGTACTGCCGCTTTCAGATAAACGCTGCTGTCTGCCGCAAAGGTTTTGCCCAGCAGGAAGCCGCCGCGCAGAACAATGCTGTTCATGCTGTCGTTAGTAACGCTCATAGTATTGTCGCGAGTGGTTACGGTATAATCATCGCCGCCCAGATGTACGTAGCTTGCACGCACCATAGGTTCAACGAACCAGCCGTCATTCAAATCCTGACGATAGCCGTATTCAACAGCAAAGCTTATAGCTGTACTGCCAAAATCACCGTCCAGTTTTTGGGCAATAGTGCCGCCGTAAGCGCTGGTTTCACTGTCAACTTTACCAACTTTGGCAATGATGTCTACATGATGACCTTTATCGCCAGTCCATGTGCCATATAAAGCGCCTGCCGCGGTTTTGATTTCACCGTCGCCATTAGTCAGGCTGGTATCGCCTTTAGCATATTGTCCTGCCAGGCCGATACGCCAGTTACTGCCGATCTCACGGTCATAACCTGCCGCAAAGCCGTTATATTGATAATCGTTATCGCCCTGCAGTCCATCTACTTTGATTTTGCCGCCGACATATTTAGCCCAAACGCCGTCGTTATCGTCTGCAGAATTACGGACGTCTCCCAGACGTTCCATCAAAGTTTCATCAGCGCCGAACAGAGTCACTGCCGCTCCGGCTGCGATCTTGCTGGCATCCTGAGCCGCCATTTGGGCAGAGGATTGAGCTGCGGCTTTAGTGGTGACCTGTGTCAGGTTCAAACCATCATCGATAACCTTTGCTTTCCCCTCATATTCATAAGACCAGACGCCGTTATCATATTTCATTTCTTTGATGTTGTAGGTGCCGCCTTTATCTGCATTTTCGATAAGTACGACATCTTGGTCCAAATGTCCCTTAGTATCAGCGCCGGCAGCATTGTTATAGCCGTTGCGCATCCCCTGGTCAAAAACAGTGATATTATAGGTACCGCTGCCGGTTACATTGTAGTGATTAGTAATCAGCATTGTATTTCTCTGCCTGATTATTTTCGTCATAGAAGTAGACCGTACTGCCTTTCAGCGTGGTCTTGTCTGCCACCGTCAGGGTTTTCAGATTGTCAGTCAGGTTCATGGTCGTACCGCTGATATTCAAAGAACCTGTACTATCAGTTCCTGCATTAACTTCAGTATTTGATTTTAAAGTCAGAGTACTATCTGCTGTGCCGTGCTTTACAACCTCTACATCGCCGTTAAATATAATATTTGCAGCTTTGGCATCAAAGGTAACATCACTGTCGTAAGTCCAGACAGAATATTCGTGCTTCAGGCTACCTGCAGCACCATTACCGCCATCAGCGGTCACTGTAATGCCGCCAGCATCACTGACGAACTCCAGGTCATTTTTATTTCCTTCTATGCCCTGTGCTCCCTGCCAAGTACTATCTGCAGCGGTCGCTGTAATAGCAATAGCATCTGTCGTGTGTACTCTGACAGCAGTATTGTCAAGCGCCATACCCTGAGCAAAATTCTTTGTTTCACCTTCAGCGGCAGTTGCTGCAATGGTCAATTTACCAGCAACATCAACAAGCATAGAACCGCCATTTACTGTAAATGCTGTTGCCGTAGAAGTAGTTGCAGTCGCATCAGCCTTGTAATCGAACGCCGGCTCTGAACCTGAAGCAGGTGTTTGTAAATCAACATCACCTGTTGCTGCAGCATTCACTGTAAAGTCGCCTGTAACAGCATAAATATTATTGGAATCTGTAGCTTTAACAGCGACAGCGTTATTGGTAGTCGCTGCACCTTGTGCTTCTGCGCTGATAGCCAGGCCAGCGTCAGAAACCACGTTCAAAGTGCCGCCGATAGTGGCAAGTCCCATAGCGTCAGCCGTTGCGCCGTTAGCAGATTGTGCAACATCATCTGAAGCGTTTCCTTGTCCACGGGTAGGCGTCAAGCCATTGCCACCTGCACCGCCGTTAGTAGTTGCATTGACAGCGCCGTTTTGTCCAACGGCAGTTGCTCCTGCGCTACCCGCTGTACCGGCGTTATTTGTATAAGCTGTGCCGCCGGCAGCCGTATAAGCATCATTGATATTAAAACTGCCCACACCGTTACCGGCTATAGCCGTAGCTTTGATAGCAGCTGTCTTTAAAGTGACCTGCGATCCTGTAAAAGTCAAAGCAGTTGCTGCTGCGGAGCCGCCCTTCTCACTTGCACCAGCGTTACCTGCGCTGCCACCGGCACCACCGGTGCCGCCCTGGCCTGCATTGCCGCCTGTGCCTACAGTACCGTTAGCAGCAGCGGCACCTTCACCGCCCTGAGCACCTTGCGAACCCTGAAGATTATTCGTCCCATTTGAGTTTCCGCCGCCCTGGCCGCCAGCACCACCAGCGCCGCCATGTCCACCTTTACCAGCGTCACCATAGTCGCCGCCGTCACCGCCAACGCCTCCGTTGCCACCAACACCGCCTGCGCCGCCTGCGCCGCCGATACCTGCTTTAGCGCCGTCGCCGCCGGTTGCAGTAACTGCAATGCCATTGCCTGCTACAGCAAGATCGATAATACTGTCAGTCCCGGCAAAACCCAGCGCAGTTGCATTACCACCAACTCCGCCATTGCCACCGTGGCCACCAACGCCGCCGTTACCACCAACACCGCCGATACCGCCAACACCGCCGATACCGCCATTCCCGCCTGCTCCGGCCGCACCACCCTGGCCGCCGTTACCGCCGTTACCGCCGTTAGAACCTTCTACAAGATTAGTAGCACCAGGTCCAGCATAATACCAATTACTGCCCTGAACGCCTTGCTGTCCTTGACCGCCCTGAGCACCATCGCCGCCATCACCGCCAGCGCCACCGTTACCGCCGCTTCCACCTGTTCCGCCTACGCCGCCGATACCACCTGCACCACCTGCGCCACCAGCTCCGCCATTACCAGCTGCAGCTTCAACAACAAGCCCGCCTAAGCTGATCGTAGTAGCCGTGCCGCTGCCAGCAATTTTCAGTCCGGTCGCTTCAGCGTTACTGCCGCTGCCGCCATTACTACCGTTACCACCAATGCCGCCTGTAAGGCCAGCAGCTCCCACAGTGCCAGCAGTACCGTCAACACCAGCCAGCCCAGCATCGCCAGCGCCGCCCATAGTACCACTAGAGCCGAGAGTACCAGGAGTTGTGCCGGAAGTAGTACTATCAGCGCCATCAGCGCCCTGCGCGCCGTCACCTGCTTTAGCAGGAACAGTTGTTATTACTGCCGCAGTACCGCCTACGCCGCCGTAACCGCCGTGGCCGCCGTCACTGCCTGTGGCAGTCACAGTCAACACGCCGCCGGTAACAGTATTATTGCTGCCTGTAATGTCAACACCAGTAGCTATGGCAAGCCCGCCGTTGCCGCCATTAGCACCGGCGCCGCCATTTAAGTTTTTATCACTTGCCCCATCGACACCTGCTTTGCCTTCATGGGTATATTTGCCGGAAGTGATTTCCTGGGAATAAGTCTTGCCGCCAATGGCTTTAATTGCAATATCACCAAAAGTAATATTGGCGTTTAAGATATTAGTAGAATAAATGCCTACAGCAGAACCGATACCGCCATTTTTGCCTGCGGTACTTTCTTGGACGGGCAATCCAGACGCAGCGCCTTTGCCGTCAGCACCGATAATACCTTCTACAGTCATACTTCCAAGAGTTAGAGTTTTACCGCCCATATCGTCCTTGGCACGAAAGGACAGATCAGCAAAATTCTCATGGTATTGAGCGGCGTACATATCTTCACCGGTTTTTTGCTCTCTCGCAATCGCAACAGCACGATCACTATCAGCTGTATAGCTGGAATATTGTCTCGGATGATCCTGGCTGCCGCCATCGGCCGCCCATACCTGCCCCGGCATAGCCACCCATGCCGTTCCCATTACAGCCAGCGTTACTGCCGCTGCCAGCTGTCTTTTTTTACTTGCTTTCAAATCCACCAAAATCAACTCCTTAAAATTTGTTGAAGAATATATTTCTTCGGCTGACGCCGCAGAAGCTAAAGCTTTTTACCGTACTTGGCACGGCATTTTTAAAACCAATATTTTTTGGTTTAATTCCATATTAAACTTGTCTTGGATTGTATTTTTTAATTATTTTATATAATTCTTTTATTATTCTACCACAGATGTCCCCCCCTACAAGACACGAAGGGGTTTCCTGTAAAATTTTTTTCAGCGCCGCGTTAGGCACTTGTGCCCAGGCGCAAGTGCCTGTACGTGCTTCACTCGCACGCTGGCGAAAACATCGAAAAATATTTATTTAAACTTTCTTGAAAAGCTCTATAAAGAAAAAACAGCCTGCCAGCGCAGACTATTTTTTGATCGTTATGGATAATTCAAATTCCAGCACCTGCTGCAGCCGTGTCAGTACCGCTATCGTCGTACTGACCTCGCCGCGTTCGATGCAGCCGTAGTGCTTGGCAGATAAGCCCACCGCTTCGGCGGCCTGTTCCTGGGTCAGCCGTTTATTTTGGCGCGCAGCTTTCAGCTGCCGCCCGATATATTTTGCATAGTATCCCCTCCCGCCATTATTTTAAGCAGCAAAGACACTAAATTAACACCTGATTGTATAGGGTGTTAATTTTTGGCAAAAAAGTTTAGACTGGTTCTTGTTGCGCGTGACGTTTGACAGTATAGCCGGGTATCATAAAATTATAGAGAGAACTGATGGTTATAAAAAGTTTACCTGAACAGCCGGAAAGATTAAAAACATTGATAGCAGCTGCCCAAGCCGGCGATAAGAAGGCTTTGCTGCAATTATGCGAAGCTTTTAAGCCGCTTTTACAAAGCGAGGCCCGCCGCGAAATGTTTTATAGGTCACTGGGGCGCGACGCGGAGGGGATCGCCGTCCTGACATTTATCGAACTGGTTTTGAAATATAACGGCGTTGATTTTGAAAACTGGCCCGGACTGGCACGCTGCAAGGTACATTTCGCCCTTTTTGACGCTATGCAGAAGCAGGGTAAAATCTGGGAAAACGAAGCGCAGACAGATACGGACAGCGAGGCCGGGATCGACCTGCTGGATACAGGCTGCGCAGCGGTTGAGCGTCTGGACGAGCTGGCGCGGCTTTTACTTTCACTGGAGCTGCAAGAGGCCCTGAACCAGCTGAGCGCAGAGCAGCGCCGGGTCCTGACGCTGCTGTTTTTGGACGGCCTGAAGCCTGCCGAAGCAGCAGGACGTCTAGGCTGCAGTGTACGCAATATCACCAAGCACCGCTTAAAGGCGCTGGCAAAAATGCGGCAGCTTTTGGCTAATTAAACACCAAACACATAAAAAAGCAGACATTCACTAAAAGTGAATGTCTGCTTTTTTACTGCTGTTACTGATTATGGCTTTATTCCAAAGGCAACGCTATTGCAAATTCGTCGCTTCTGGCGCCTGCACCGTCTTTTAACCAATTATTGGCTTCGATCGTATGGTAGGTTATGCCTCTGGTGTAATCATAAAGCCAGATAACGCTCGGCTTGCATAAAATATTTACTGCGCCGGCAGCGTTTCTTGTTCTTAATCCTACCTCAAATTCAAAACTAAAGCCACCGTAGGAGGCCGGTCTGGGGTTGGCAGGCCTTGCCGGGCTTAAAAAACCTACATGGGGCAGCTGCACTTCCCACACGGCTTTATTTTGGCCGCCATAACAGGCATTTTTACTGATCACCTGTACATCTGCTGCGGAAAAAGCCGTACTGGCATTAAAACCTGCCAGCCCGCTGCTGTTGGCACTGCCTGTTCCGCTGGCTGTAAAGCCTGCTGTCTCGCTGTGCGTACCTACTGACGTTAACGGGCTGACAGCATGCCAGTCGCCTTTATTATCATCAACAGTAAATTCCAGCAGCATATTCCTGGCATAATAGCCTACTGACAGCCAGTTCGGGGTCGGCCGATAATGAGGCCTGTCATTATGGTAGATACTGTGGGACATGATGCCCTTGATTTTATAAAGGCCTTCTTCTACACGTACCAGCTCAAAATCGACCGCTGCTTTCACAGCCTGCTGCTTTTCATATACAGTACCTGCATGCTCATGCGCTTGTCCGTTTTCTGTAAAAACCAAATTAACTTTACTCATTTGCTCTCACTCCTTCTTAACAGTCCAATTTTTTGCCGTTCAATTCAGTGATCAGAAACTCGGCATAATTTTTGCGTCTAAAATGCAGCTTCACTTTCAGTCCCACATTTAAGGGTTGGTCAGACTCCTCGCTTTTGATGCGGCTGGCCGAAACCATATAGAAGCATTGATCACTGAACTGTTTCGTATCAAATAAACTGCTTTCTGTTTCCCCGCCTTCGCAGACCAGATAGTTACCTAAAACAAGTTCGTTGTTCTCTCTGTCATTAACGATATAGATCACCGCAGTAAGAGGAACCGGTTTTTTATTTGTTTTGACAGTGCCTTCATAAAATTCGCCTATTTTATATTCTCCGCAATATTTCTTTTCGATCGCCTGCATAAATAACACTCCTTTTAAATATCGACTAAGTAAGATGCGCATTTTTACTTACCTATATGGTAACGCTGTTTTTGTCCATTATGGTGGCAGCTGTCTGTGCTTAATACAAAAGACCCTTCAGTCAAACTGAAAGGGTCTTTTGATTTACGATCTGTAATTTGATGCCGATTATCTGCGTTCGCGGATACGAGCAGCTTTACCGGTAAGGTTACGCAGATAGTAGAGTTTTGCTCTGCGAACGATACCACGACGGGAAACTTCGATTTTCTCCAAACGTGGGCTGTGGATCGGGAATGTTCTTTCAACGCCTACGCCGTAGGAAATACGACGAACGGTGAACATTTCACGAACGCCTGCGCCGCTGCGTGCAATTACTACGCCTTCGTACATCTGTTCGCGTTCACGAGTACCTTCGACTACTTTTACATAAACTTTTACGGTGTCGCCTGCACGGAAGTCAGGGATGTCGGAACGAAGCTGTTCTTGTTCCAATACTTCAATAATATTCATAATTTCCTCCTCGAATCATAGACGTTCATGTGCGAACACACCACAGCGGACCGTCCGTTTTACACAAATGACATTATATCATAATGTTACATTGGTTGCAATTATTTTTTAAGTATTTCGGCAATTATTTTTCCCACCAGGCTTCACCGGCCAGGCGGTCCAAAATAATCGCAGCCGCCGAGCGTACGCACAGGTGGTTATAGTCGCAGGGGCCGTAGACGGGTTCCAATATGTAATCAAATCCGTTCATGGTTTCCTGTTCCATGCCAAAGCCGGTGCCAAAAAGCAGCAGCAGCGGTTTATCACCGCTGTGCAGCAAATTGCGTACAAAGCCATAGGTCACTGTATTGGGATAGGTGCGGGCATCAGTAGTAATGGTGACCGGCTCCTGCCCTTCTATTTCAGTAATCGCGGCGATTGCCGACGCAATGCTGGGCGTATGGGTAACGCGCTGAAGCGCGTTGCTGCGGTCGGGATTATAGATCCTGCCGTAGCCCTGCTGCCAATAGTCGGTAATTTTTGATAATCCCGGCCTGCACTTCGAGCGGATGGATCAAAAAGTATTTTTTGACGTCATAGGTACGCGCCGTACGGGAAATATCGTGGATATCGAAATTAGTAACAGCGGTGGCAATGACCTGCATATTTTGTTGTAAATGGGATAATGCACCAGCCCCAGATAAAGGTTAGCCATTATTATCACCTGCAAGTTCCTGTTTGATTTCGTTAAGCAGCAGCGCATCTGCTTTGCCAAGGTCGGCCAACAGATCCGGGCGCTGCAGATAAGTAGCCTTCAGGGCTTCTTTGCGGCGCCAGCGATTGATCAGGGCGTGGTTGCCGTTGCGCAGCACTTCCGGTACTTCCAGCCCTTCAAATTCTACGGGCGGGTGTACTGCGGATATTCCAGCAGGCCTGTACTGAAGGAGTCTTCAACGGCACTGGCCATTTTGCCCAGTACGCCCGGTATAAAACGCGCTACGGCGTCCATTACGATCAGCGCCGGCAGCTCGCCGCCCGTGAGCACATAGTCGCCGATGGAAAGTTTTTCATCGACCCAGTTGAAGATGCGTTCGTCGAAGCCTTCATAATGTCCGCAGACCAAAATCAGGTCCTGGCCGCTGTGGGCATATTCTTCCACGATCTCCTGCTTTAATGTGCGCCCGCCGGGGCACATGGCAATAACGCGCGCTGCGGGCAGCTGCTGTTTGGCCATACGGATAGCCGCCACCATCGGTTCCGGCTTTAAAACCATACCGGCGCCGCCGCCAAAGGGCGTGTCGTCAACGGTACGGTGCCTGTCAGTGGCAAAATCGCGCGGGTTGCTACAGCTTACTTCTACAAGTCCGGCATCAACGGCGCGTTTGATAATGCTGTGTCCGGCCGCCTGTTCAATTTGTTCAGGAAATAAGGTAATAAAAAGAAATCTCACGGTGCATCTGTCCATTCAGGTAATTCGACCACGATCCGGCGGTCTTGAAGATTGATTTCCTTAACGTGCTTTTTGAGGGCAGGGACAAGAACGTCCTTGCCTTCCGGCACGGCAATAACATAAACGTCGTTACTGCCGGTGCTCAGCACTTCTTTTAGGGCGCCGAGCTGTGTTCCCGCCGCATCAAATACAGGCAGGCCGATCAGGTCGGCTACATAATATTCGCCTTCTTCAAGCTGAGGCAGATCTTCACTGTTAATCAAAACCTTTTGCCGCGCAGCAGTTCGGCATCGTTCATGGTGTCCACGCCTTTGCATTTCATCAGTATCATACGTTTATGAAAGCGGGCGGAGGTCACCGGCAGCGAGCGGCCGTCTTCAAGCAGCAAATAGGAAAGCTCTAAAAATTGTTCAGGATGATCTGTCTGCGGCAGAATACGAAGATCGCCCCGCACACCGTGCGGAGCGATAACAGTACCAATAACTACTTGTTTTTCCATATCATTCGCGGAAAGCAATGATCTTGCCGTCCTCGGTGAGGATCTCGGCGCCCATCAGAGCGTCGATATCGGTGCCGATAGCAATCTCGACTGTACGTTCAAGAGTACCGTGGCCGATCTCCGCACCGATCTCCAAAGCTTCAGCGCGTTTGAGTTTATCTTCGGCTTCTGCTTTAGCGGTAGTGATCTTGTTTCTTTCCATTTCGATCTGCTCACGCAGAGCAGGCAATACGCTCAGGTCGCTGGCGGCCTGGGCAAGAGCTTTTTTGGCTTGGAATTCGAAGTGTTCGATATCCAGGTTGATTTGTTTTATGGTGTTTTGGACATCGCCAATAATTTTCAGCTTGAGATCTTCTGTAACTTTTGCTTTGATTGCAACCGGAACACGTACAAACATTTTATCCATTTTTGTTTACCATCCTTATACGTCTTAGACAATCTCTACGACAACTTTTACATTCTCACGGGTTGCAACAGCTTTCATGACAGTTCTGATTGCTTTAGCAATGCGGCCCTGTTTTCCAATAACTTTACCCATATCTTCAGGAGCAACATGGAGGCGAAGCACCGTTGATGTACCGGTGGTTTCCTCCTCCACGACTACTGCAGACGGATTACTCACTAGAGACTTGGCCATGACTTCTACCAATTCTTTCATGCAAATCGCGCCTCATTTCTTATTTTGCTTTAGAGTCAGCATATTTTTTCATGATGCCGTCTTTGCTGAACAGGTTTTAACGGTATCAGTAGGTTGTGCACCTTTAGCCATCCAGGAAAGAGCTTTCTCTTCGTCGATCTTTACGGTAGCGGGTTGTACAGTAGAATCATAGAAACCGATGCTTTCGATGATGCGGCCGTCACGCGGAGAGCGGGAGTCAGCAACAACGATACGGTAGAAAGGAGCTTTTTTAGCGCCCATACGTTTTAAACGGATTTTAACTGCCATTGTCTATTTCACCTCCTTAAACCAGATGTTGATTTAAATTTATTTGTTCATAAAAGGCATTTTTAAGCCGCCTTTTGAAGCAAATTTAGCCATGCCCTGCATCTTTTTCATCATCTTTTGCTTTCTTCAAAGTTCTTGAGAAGCTTGTTGACGTCCTGCACGCGCATACCGCAGCCTGCTGCGATACGTTTGCGGCGGCTGCCGTTGATAACGTCGGGATGACGGCGTTCTTTGGGGGTCATGGAGCGGATGATGGCTTCAACGCGGTCGAATTCTTTTTCGTCGACGTTGGCATCTTTCAGCTTCTGGCTGATGCCGCCCATCCCGGGGATAAGCCCCAGAATAGTTTCCAGCGAACCCAGTTTTTTGACCTGCTGCATCTGTTCAAGGAACTGCTCGAGCGTGAACTCGTCTTTACGCAGTTTCTTTTCCATTTCCAGGGCTTTGGCAAGGTCGGTAGTCGACTGGATCTTTTCGATCAGCGACAGCATATCGCCCATGCCCAGGATACGGGAGGCCATACGGTCGGGATGGAAGGGTTCCAAAGCGTCAAGCTTTTCGCCCATACCGACAAATTTTACCGGGCGTCCGGTAACGGCTTTGACTGACAGTACCGCACCGCCTCTGGCGTCGCCGTCGAGTTTGGTGACGATAAGTCCGTCGATACCCAGCTCGCCGTTAAAGCTTTCGGCTACGGTGACGGCGTCCTGGCCTGTCATAGCATCGACGACCAGCAGTATTTCATGCGGGTTGACGGCTGCTTTGATGTTGCGCAGTTCGTCCATCAGTTCTTCGTTGATATGTAAGCGGCCTGCGGTATCGATGATGACCGTGTCGCAAGCCAGGGAGAATGCTTTATCCATTGACTGACGCGCTATCTCGACCGGAGATACCTGATCGCCGAGGGCAAAGACAGGCAGGGAGAGCTGCTGCCCCAGTACCTGTAATTGTTTGATAGCCGCCGGGCGGTAAACGTCGCCCGCTACCAGCAGTGGCTTTTGCCTTTTGCGCAGCAGATTGCCGCTTGCCGGCAGTAGTAGTTTTACCTGCGCCCTGCAGGCCTACCAGCATAATAACTGTAGGCGGTTTGTCCGCTACGGTGAGCTTGCTTTGCGTGCCGCCCAAAAGCTGAGTCAGTTCGTCGTTGACGATCTTGATGATCTGCTGACCGGGGGTCAGGCTTTGCTGAACGGTTTCGCCCAGCGCGCGTTCTTTGATGTTGGCAACAAAATCTTTAACGACTTTGAAATTGACATCGGCTTCAAGTAAAGCCATCCGTACTTCACGCAGGGGCGCTTTCAGGTCGTCTTCTGTGATTTTGCCGCTGCCGCGGAACATTTTTATCGCATTTTGCAGTCTTTCAGATAAATTTTCAAAAGCCATTTTTACCTACTTTCACCGCTCACTTCTTCTAAAATGCGGCGTACTTGTTGAAGTTCTGCCGAATCCCCGCTTTGGGCAAGGTAGTCGGCCAGCAGCCGGTTTGCTTTGTCCAGCAGCTTTTTATCGTGATCATCGCGGGCCAGCAGCGCCAGTTTGCTTTCGTAGCGTTCCAGCGTGTGCTCTACCCGTTTGATAAGGTCGTGTATCGCTTGTCTTGATACTTCAAGTTCATCGGCGATTTCAGCCAGTGAAAGATCGTCGCAGAAATACAGCTCCAGGCATTTTTGCTGTTTTTCGGTGAGCAGGCAGCCGTAGGCATCGAACAGACGTCCTAACCGCACCCTTTGCTCCAAACTGTTTTCCTGCATTTCAATCACCAAAATCCTTATATATTTTATCCGACTTTGGTATTATATCGAAAATCACAGAGGCTGTCAAGCATTTTTACTTGTCACCGTCAAACAAGGCATCTACAAATTTATCGGCTTCAAAAGGACGGAAATCCATAATGCCTTCGCCGACACCGATCCACTTGACGGGCAGGCCCAGTTCTTCCTTGATGGCGATAACGACGCCGCCTTTAGCCGTGCCGTCGAGCTTGGTCAGCACAACGCCGGTGACGTTGGCGGTTTCCATAAATACTTTGGCCTGATTGATGGCGTTCTGCCCTGTCGTTGCATCCAGCACGAGAAAGGTTTCGTGCGGAGCTTCGGGGATCTCGCGTTTGATGATGCGGTGTACTTTTTCCAGTTCGTTCATCAGATTGGTTTTATTGTGCAGCCGTCCGGCTGTGTCGATGAAAAGTATGTCGACATTGCGGGCAACAGCGGCTTTGACAGCGTCAAAAACTACGGCGGCCGGGTCAGCGCCTTCTTCGTGGCGGATAACTTCACAGCCGGCGCGCTCGCCCCAGATCTGCAGCTGTTCGGCAGCGGCGGCACGGAAGGTATCGCCGGCAGCCAGCATGACTTTATATTTGAACAGATGGAAATAGTTGGCCAGCTTGCCGATAGTAGTGGTTTTGCCAACGCCGTTGACGCCGACGACAAGAATAACCGTAGGTTTGGCGCCGATACGGGTACGCTGTCCTTCGTCCTGCAGCATGGCGGCAATATATTTTTTGAGGAACGGCAGAACCTGCTCCGTACCCTCGATCTCTTTCTTTTTGGCTGCCTGACGGACAGCGTCGATGAGCTTTTCGGTGGTTTTAACGCCAACATCACCGCTCAAAAGGATCATTTCCAGTTCTTCCAGAAAGTCTTCGTCGACTTTGGCCGACAGACCGACCAGTTCTTCGATCCGGTCAGTAAAGTTGCGGCGGGTCTTGCTGAGTCCGTCTTTCAGTCGTTCTAAAAATCCCATGTTCTCACTCCTTTTCGCTCAATTTGACAGATAGTAATTTAGAAACACCGGATTCTTCCATGGTAACGCCGTGCAGAACATGCGCGGCTTCCATAGTGCCTTTGCGGTGTGTGATAACAATAAACTGCGTGCTTTCGGCATAGGCTGCCAGGAATTTCGCAAAGCGGTCAACGTTAGCTTCGTCAAGCGCCGCATCTATTTCGTCAAGGATACAGAAGGGCGAAGGCTGATAGCTGAGCAGAGCGAACAGCAGGGCGATAACCGTCAGGGCCCGCTCGCCGCCTGATAGCAGGAAGAGGCTCTGCAGTTTTTTACCGGGAGGCTGCACTTCGATATCGATGCCGCTGCCTAAAACATCATTAGGGTCAGTAAGTTTTAAAGCAGCAGTACCGCCGCCGAATAAACGCACATAACAGTCGGAAAAATATTCGTTTATTTTTCCGAAGGCCTCTTTGAAGCGTTTGGCCATACCGGAATTGATTTCGCTGATAACTGCTTCCAGATTGGCTTTGGCCTCTGAAAGATCGCTGTATTGACGCTGTAAAAATTCATAGCGCTCGCTGACAGCTTCATATTGTTCGATTGCCGCAGGATTTACCGGGCCTAAGGTTTCAATTTCACGCTCCAGACGCAGTTCACGCCGACGTAAAGCCGCATCGCTTTCATCCAGCAGATCACCGCTGGCACGTGCTTCGTCCAGAGTAATACGGTATTCAGTCGCCAGCTGTTCCAGAGCATGGTCATAGTCGCTGTTTTGACGTACCATTTCCATCGCTGCCTGATTGCGCCTGGTTTCAGCAACAGTCAGTTCTTTTCAAAGAATCCAGCCTCTCGCCTGCCACGGCCTGCTTTTCAGTAATGGCAATACGTTTGGCCCCGAATTCATCTTTACCGCCGACAACGGTCTGTAATTCGGCCAGTAATGCGGTACTGCTGGCAGCCAGCTGTTCAGTGCTGGTTTTGCTGGCCGTTATCACGTCAAGCAAATGCTTTTGCTCGTCTTCATTAGCAGCGAGTTCCTGCTGCATACGCCCCATATCGGCATCAAGCTGCTGCATCCGCTCGGCCATCATCGTAGTCCGTGCGGCAGTCGATTCCAGTTCGACCCTGGCATCCTGCAGACGATTGCGGATAGATGCCAGCGCGCTGTGGTCTGCGGCCGTTTGTTTCTGCAGATCATCCAGCAGCTGTTTGCCCTGTGCGTCTTCGGCTTCCAGAGCCGTTAGCTGCGGGCGCAGGTCGGTAAGCTGCTGGCGAGCTGCCATATATTCCTGAGAAACCTGATTACGGTCATCCAGCAGAAGCTCCAGCCGTTCCGCAGCCTGACGCTGCTCTGCGCTTAAACGCTCCAGAGCTACGCCCAGTTCAGCTTTGCGGATTTCCTTCTGCTGCAGGTCCTGGCGCAGTTCCACCAGTTTGTTGTTATAAACTTTTAAGGTGCCTTCGTGTTCTTCAAGCAGCTCCTGATATCCCAACAGCTCACGGCGCAAGACACCCGCCTTTTGTTCCTGTTCGTCGATCTCTTTGCCGCGCGACAGAAAGCCGGCTTCCTTCTGCCTGCTGCCGCCGGTCAGCGAACCGCCGGCATTGACGACATCTCCCGCCAAAGTAACGACTCTGGTACGAAAGCTGCTTTTTTTGGCGGCTGCCAAAGCGGCATCCATATTGTCCGCTACCAGCACCCGACCCAGCAAAAATTTAAAGATCGGCGCCAGTTTTATATCATAGCCAATCAGATCGGCAGCAAATCCCCGAATACCCGGCAGTTTTGCCAGTGCCTCTTCTTCACTGCGGCGTTCATAATATTTGATAGTATCAAGCGGCAGGAAGGTCGCCCGGCCGGCCTGACGCTGTTTAAGATAGGAGATAGCCTTTTTGGCGGCTTCCGAACTGCCCATAACAAGGTTCTGCGCCGCTCCTCCTAATGCAGTTTCTATTGCAACTACATATTCAGGCTGCACTTCGATCAGTTCGGCGGCAACACCGATAACGTCACTGCGCCATGGTTCCTGCGACTGCAGCACTGTTTTGATCCCATAGCCAAAGCCTTCATAGCTTTTCTGCATATTCTGCAGCAGGTTCAAACGGCTTTCCAGCGCTGTGATCCTGTTTTGACAGTCTTTATGCTGCGACAGAACTTTATTCAGCGCTTCGGTTTCTTCGGCAGCTTTAGCGCTCACTTCCCTGCCATCGCGTTTAATAAGCTCCAAAGAGTTTTCTACATTGCTCTGCTCATCGTTCATATTACGGTAACGGGTCTGCAGTTCTTCGCCTGCGGTTTCTGCTTCGGCGATGCTCTTTTTAAGGGCGTCACGCTTACGCATCCGCTGTTCCTGCTCCTGCTCCAGTCTACGGATCTCATTCCGCAGATTGACCATTGTACGCATATTATCGAAAGCAGCTGTTTTCATATCTTCCATTGCCGCTTCAGCTTCGCTTATACGTGTTTCTTTTTCTGCCTGTTCTCCGGTCAGCCTGCTTACCAAAAGCTGTGCGGCAGCCTGCTGCGCTTCTAAACGGTCATAATCCACGACCATCGTTTTGAGCTGAGTATCCAAAGCTGCGATCTGTTCCTGCAGCTTTTTGCCCTGCTCTTCCAAACGCAGTCCTGATTTTTCGCTTTGCCGAACACGCTCTGCCAACACAGCTTCCTGACCACGCAGTTTTTCCAGAGCTGTTTCTTTTTCTTTGATATCGTCCTGAATACGGTTATAGGCTTCACTGAGCTTATCCAGCTCCATTTGTAAGGCACTGCATTCAGCTTCCTGTGTGCTGACGGCAGTAGCGCGTTCCAGTACTTTATTTTCAAGTTCGGCATCCTGTGTGTTCAGCTTCTGCCGAATATTTTCAATATTTTCTATCTTGTGCACAAATTGGGTCAGTTTGCAGGCACGCAGTTCTTTATCCAGCAGATTGAATTTGCGTGTTTGTTCTGCAGCAAGACGCAGAGGCTCGACCTGACCTTCGACTTCGGCTTTGATGTCGTTGATGCGGGTCAGGTTGGCAGCGGTATCGTCCAGACGCCGCATAGCTTCTTTTTTACGCATCCTGAACTTGGCAATACCAGCGGCTTCTTCAAACAAAGCGCGGCGTTCTTCAGGACGGCTGTTCAGTATTTCATCGATCTTATTCTGACCGATAATGGACATAGAACCACGTCCCAGACCAGTATCTGCCAAAAGGTCAAGAATGTCTTTTAAACGGCAGTTCTTTTTATTGATGGAGTATTCGCTGTCACCGCTGCGAAAAACGCGGCGGGTAATGCTTACTTCATCAAAATCAAGGCTGAGGCGATGGTCGCTGTTGTCAAAAACCAGCGTCACTTCGGCAACACCCAAAGGCCTGCGCTTGCCGCTGCCGGAAAAAATAACATCTTCCATTTTGCTGCCGCGCAGATATTTGGCGCTTTGCTCGCCCAGTACCCAGCGGATCGCATCAGAAATGTTGCTCTTGCCGCTGCCGTTGGGTCCAACGATTGCCGTAATGCCCGAACCGAAGCTTAATTCAATTTTATCTGCAAAGGATTTGAATCCATAAGTCGAAAATGACTTTAAATGCACAAAATCACCCAATCTGCAATATTCTATCAGTATATTTTACCATAGATGAAGGTTTCATACAATTATATGACTCAACGCACTTTTTTAATCAAATGCTGCCGTTATGCTTGAGAAGCAAAAAGTATTTTTTGAAACACTTTTGCTGTATTTCAGGCCGTTTTGTAAAATATTTTTACATTTTTTATCCTGATGCTAAAAATAACGATTTAATTATGATATAATATGAACACTTGGCAAGACAGCAGAAATGCTGCCAAGTGCCAGAATAACCCCGGGTACTGGCGCCCGGACAAAATTTATCAGCAGTGAGGGGATTTTACATGAAACTTTCAGCACGTATCCAAAGTTTGACTTCTTCACCTATCAGAAAGCTGTCGCCGTATGCAGATGCAGCTAAAGCGAAGGGTAAAAAAATCTACCATCTGAATATCGGACAGCCCGATATCAAAACTCCTGACCAGTTTATGGAAAGCATCCGCACTTATGACGAGCAGGTAATTGCTTATGGCAATTCCAAAGGCGAAGGTTTTCTGATCGAAGCGATACGCAAATACTATGCCGAAAAAGGTATGGATTTTGCTGCCGATGATATTTTTATTACCAACGGCGGCAGCGAAGCTTTGATTTTTGCTGTCATGGCCTTATGTGATCCAGGAGACGAGATCATGGTATTCGAGCCGTTTTATGCTAACTATACTACTTTTGCCAGAGAGTTTGGCGCTAAAATCAACGCTGTACAGACAAATGTGACTGACGGTTACCATCTGCCTGACGCTGCTGCTATCGAAGCGCAGATCACGCCAAGAACAAAAGCTGTTTTACTGACTAATCCCGGTAATCCGACCGGTGTTGTTTATACACAGGAAGAAATGGATATGATTTCAGCAATCGTCCGCAAATATGACCTGGCTTTGATCGCTGACGAGGTATACCGTGAATTTGTTTATGACGGCGCTTACCGAAGCTTTGGCACAATGCCCGAGCTTGCCGACAACCTGATCATCATTGATTCGGTTTCTAAACGCTACAGTGCCTGCGGCGCCCGTATTGGCTGCATAATCAGCAAAAACAAAGAGCTTGCCAAGCAGATTATCAAATGCTGCCAGGGCCGTCTGTGCAGCCCGATTCTGGAACAGGTCGGCGCAGCCGCTTTATATACTACTCCCGTCAGCTATCTGGAGGAAGTGAATCAAGAGTACAAAAAACGCCGCGATACGATCGTTGCCGCTCTTAAAGAGCTGCCTGGCGTAGTTGCTTCCGATCCGAAGGGAGCCTTTTATATTATGGTGCAGCTGCCCGTAGACGATGCTGAAAAGTTTGCTATCTGGACTTTGGAAAATTTTGCTATTGATAACGAAACTGTTATGTTCGCTCCCGGCAACGGTTTCTACAGCGACCCTGAGTTGGGGGTTAATGAGGCTAGGCTGGCCTATGTTCTCAATTGTGATGATTTGAAAAAGGCAATTTATATCCTTGGTGAAGCACTGAAGGCATATCCAGGAAAAACTAACTGATAACTAAAGTAAAAGCCTTGAATACAAAAAGTATTCAAGGCTTTTTTATTTTTTAACGGCCGGTATTGATAACCTGCCACGCTTCCAAAAGCTTAGTCAGGCTCCAGCGGGCATTGGCCGGGCTGGTAGAAGGCAGGAAATGCACAGTAATCCTCTGCAGATCGAGCTGTCTGGTATATTTTTTAAAGGCGGCGGCAGCTTTGCCTCCATTACAGCAGATAGTATGTATCTGCGGATGATTCTGCAAAAATCCGGCCAGATCGTTAGGCTGCTCGCAGGTAATATCTGAATCAAGACTGCCTTCACGTTCGCAGTAACCCAGTACGTCCCAAAGAGCTATACGGTTATCTAAAAGCATCTGCTTTTTATCCGCATAATCAAAAGGAACCTCAGCATAGCCTAAAAGCATCGTCACCAACGGCCAAAAACGATTCTGCGGATGTCCGTAATACTGCTGCATCTGCAAGGAACGAACACCGGGCATGGAACCGAGAATGAGCAGCCTGCTGTCTGTGTCAGCGACCGGGTCAAAGCTCTGACATTCACTCATCGTCCAACCTCCAGCTTATCATAATACGTTCTGCATCAGGCCCGGCTTTGATATTTACAGGAACCGGTCCTGCAAGCTGCTGCCAGCGCCGCAGATTATTGTTTTTCAGCCCGCGCAGCTTTGATTCCAGCTTGCTCGGGCAGGTTATTACTATGTTTCCCGCGCCTTGGCAAAACAGCCTCTGCAGCTGCGGAGTCAGTTCGGCATAGAGCAAAAAGCTTTGCACAAGTTCACCAAAAGATGGGTGGAACGGTCCAGCAACAATATTACCTTCACTGCACAACTCTTCATCGGCCTGCAAGCCAACACGAATGACTTTGATCCCCGCCAGGTTTAATTTGCTGTATACATAAGCACTTTGCTCAACTGCTGCTTCCAGTGTCAGAGGCTCAAATTCACCACGTTCGTAAATATGCTCAAGCGGCGTGCCTTTTATTACCAGCAAGGGATAAATACGGGCAAAAGAAGGACCGAGCCTGAGCACCTGCTCAACCGTAGCTTTGACGCTGTCAAAGCTTTGACCAGGCATACCTACCATTAACTGCAGACCGATCTCAAAGCCATACTGTTTCAGCAAAGAAACAGCCTTATAAACATCGGTAGCCTGATGCCCCCGCTCTGCCGCTGCCAGAACATTATCGTCCAGCGACTGCACACCCAGTTCTACCGTTTTTACGCCGTGTGCCTGCAGCAGCTCTAACCGGGCGGCATCAATATAATCTGGTCGGGTAGATAAGCGAACACTGCCAATAACACCTTCTGCCAAAAGTTTATCTACAGGCCGGAAAAGTTCTGTCTGCAAGTCGGCCGGCAAACCTGTAAACGAGCCGCCGTAAAAAGCCGCTTCGTTGGAAGGGCCCGGTTTGATCCATTGCAGATAGCGTTCGAGCTGCTGCTCTACGTCTCTCGACGACGCAGTCTGCTGACCGCTGATAGTTTTTTGATTACAGAACACGCACTGGTGCGGACAGCCCGCATGCGGTATAAACACAGGTATGATTGCCACTGCCCTGCCTCCTTGCATTAAACGTTTATTATAATGCGGCTTATTAGTGCGCCTGCATTTTTATCAACATGCTTGATAATTGCATTATACCCGTATCACCGCTCCCGGTCAATGCCCGCCATCCGCCCTGGTGTCATTCACAAAATTTTACTTGCCTTTTTTAGAAAATGTTGTTATAATTCAATTAGTCCGATTTCGGACTTTATTAAAAAAGGAGGGCGCTTATGCATAAAGAGCTGCAACGGATACGCCACGGCTACTACGACCTTTGGTTCGGCACAAACGCCGTCTATGAACGCTGGGCCAAATCACACGGACTCAATAACAATTTACTGCTGACCCTGTATTTGCTGAAGGAATTTCCAAATGACTGTACCCAGCATCTGATCTGCGAAAAACTGATGCTGCCCAAACAGACGGTCAACAGTATTCTGTCCGGATTGGAAGACAAAGGCTTCGTCGAAAAAATAATCAGCCCTACTGATAAACGCGTCAAGCTGTTGGTTTTTACCAGTCAGGGAGCTGCTTATGCCGACGGGCTTTTACAAAAAATGGATGATTTTGAAGAACGGGCGCTGCGTAATATGACTGACGCCCAGCGCAACGCACTGCTGGAAGGCGGCTTTGCCTGGATGAAGGCTTTACGTGACGCCATAGATGATTAGGAGGATATCATGGGATTTGTATATTTAGGTTTAGCTATTGTTTTGGAATTACTGGGCACAACATTTTTGAAATACACACTGGGCTTTACTAAGCTGTCACCTTCGCTGGTAGTAGTTGCAGCTTACACAGGCGCTTTTTATTTTCTGTCCCGTTCACTGCAGTTTATTGATTTGAACATTGCGTATGCAACCTGGGCAGGCATCGGTGTCGTTGCCGCAGCCATCATTTCAATGCTGGTCTTTCACGAAAGCATCAACGCCATCGGCGCCGTCGGTATGGCTTTGGTCGTCAGCGGCGTAGTTCTGCTGAACCTGTATGGACCTTCACACTGAGCTGAACAGCAGACAAAGAAAACCCTTGCCGGTAAACCGGCAAGGGTTTATTTTATTTAGAAAGCCTGTCAAAGGCGCGCCCATTTTTTCAAGAGCGCTTTTAGCAGCCTGCTGTTCCGCTTCCTTTTTCGTCCTGCCTTCGCCTGAACCGATATGTTTGCCGTTAACGGAAACAATGGTGGCAAAATGTTTGTTGTGTTCAGGACCTTTGGAACCGATCAGCTCATAGACGATATCAACATCGCCATCCTGCTGCGCAACTTCCTGCAGCCTTGTTTTAAAATCACTGCAAATGCCGTGCGTACAGATAAAATCCAGCTCGGCTTTCATTAACCCCAGTAAAAATACACGGGCTGCTTCCATACCCTGGTCTAAATAATAAGCCCCAAGTACAGATTCAAAAGCGTCGGCCAAGATAGAAGCGCGTTCGCGTCCTCCCGACAAACCTTCTCCCTTTCCTAAAAGCAGGTAATCACCAAGATTTATTTTACGGGCATATTCAGCCAGCGATGCTTCGCAGACGATATGGGCCCTGAGCTTGGTAAGTTCTCCTTCGTTAAGGTTGGGGAAAGTGCAGTACATATATGTACTGACGATAACGCTGAGCACGGAGTCGCCTAAAAATTCTACGCGTTCGTTATGTTCCGGACGCGGTAATTCTTTAGATTCGTGAGCGTATGATGTATGCGTCAGAGCGCTGTTTAGAAGTTCCAGCTTGTGCATTTCGATGCCAAGGCTTTGACAGAACTTCAGCAGCTGCTCTTTGCGCGTGTCTTGCATTTAAATCACTCTATTCTCAATTAAGCTTGATATTTTTTGAAGAGAATGGTGGCATTATGGCCGCCAAAGCCGAAGTTATTGGACAGAGCCGCTCTTACTTCTGCTTTACGGGCTACGTTAGGAACATAGTCGAGGTCCAGACCTTCTTCTAAATCAGGGTCTTCATAGTTGATCGTCGGAGGGATAATACCATTCTCAATGGTCATGACGGTAGCAATTGCTTCTACGCCGCCTGCAGCGCCCAGCAAATGTCCTGTCATGGATTTGTTGGAGCTGATAGTCATTTTATAAGCATGATCGCCAAAAACCTTTTTAGCAGCTAAAGTCTCATTCAAATCATTACGATGGGTAGAAGTACCATGAGCGTTGATGTAATCAACGTCTTCCGGTTTCATACCAGCATCGTCGATAGCCTGCTGCATGCACAGGGCAGGCATTTCACCGCTCGGATCAGGAGCAGTGATGTGATAAGCGTCGGCATTCATGCCAAAGCCTACTACTTCAGCATAGATATGAGCTCCACGTGCCAAAGCATGTTCCAGCTCTTCCATAACTACTACGCCGGCACCTTCACCCATAACAAAACCGTCGCGTTTTTTATCGAACGGACAGGAAGCCTTTTCAGGATGTTCGTTGTTGGTGGAAAGAGCTTTCATGTTACCGAAGCCTGCTATAGCAACAGGAGAAACAGCAGCTTCTGTGCCGCCTGCGATCATAATATCGGCATCGCCATATTGAATAGTACGCAGAGCGTCGCCGATACAGTTAGTGCCGGTAGCACAAGCTGTGATGATAGCGGTATTAGGTCCTTTAAAGCCTAAAGCAATAGAAATCTGGCCGGCAGGCATATTCGGGATCTCCATCGGAATGAAGAACGGACTGATTTTGCCTGGACCTTTTTCGCCATATTTTAAAGACTGCTCGAGGAAGGTATGGATGCCGCCAATGCCGCTGCCAACGCAAACGCCGGCACGAACGGGATCAATTTTTTCCAGATCGAGTTCAGCATCTTCCACTGCCAGTTTAGCAGCCGCTACAGCAAACTGGGTCACACGATCCATACGTTTGCCTTCTTTTTTATCGCCATAGTTAGCGAAATCAAAATCTTTAACTTCGCCTGCAATTTTAGTGGTGAAGCCAGGATCAGAAGCATCAAACTGGGTAATGAGACCGATACCGGATTTACCAGCGATCAGATTGCCCCAAAATTCATCTTTGCCGATGCCGATTGGAGTAATCGGGCCAACACCGGTAATAACGACTCGTCTTTTCAAAATAAATCACCTCAAATTAAATTTTTGCTATTTCTTCTTTCAGTCTTCTGAAAATTTCTTTCACGGGTAAAATTTCTTTGATCTTCCACATATTGGCACCTGTAAAAACAAGGCCGGTTTCAACATCGCCCTGCTGAGCTCTGGTGAGCGCGCGGATGATGCAGAAGCTGCGGGAACATTGTTTAAGGCAGTTATCACAGGTGCGGGGACGCGGCTGCGTACCTTCCAGAACCTGTTTGGCAAAAGGATTAAGGATCGCCCTGCCTTTATAGCCAACGGGACTGTCGATCTGTACAACGTCCTCTTTGGTCATTTTGAGATATAATTCTTTCAGCGCCGGAGCACCGTTGGATTCTTCGCTGGCGGCAAAACGACTGCCCATCTGCACACCGCTGGCCCCTAATTTAAGAAGCTCCGCTACAGCTGCACCGTCAGTAGCTCCGCCGGCGGCGATAACCGGAATATTGACCGCCTTGACAATGTCAGGCAGAATATCTTTGATGGACTGTTGAGTCCCAAGATGTCCTCCCGCCTCTGTTCCTTCCACTACAATAGCGGCTGCACCGAGCTTTTCAGATATTTTAGCTAGTTTGACAGAGGAAACGATGGGCACTACGGCTACGTTATGTTCACGCCCCACGGCGAAAATATCTCTTGAAAAACCGGCACCGGCAACGATCAGGTCAATTTTTTCTTCGGCAGCAGTGGTAATTAGCCCAAGAAATTCGCGGGCCGCAACCATGGCATTAATGCCGATGATGCCTTTCCCGCCGGTAAGCTTTCTGGCCAGCCGGATCTCTTTACGCAGCTCGTCAAACGCCATGCCGGACGCTGCGATGAGTCCTATTCCGCCTTCCTGCGCAACGGCTGCCGCCAAACGCGCGGTAGACAGTCTGATAGCCATTCCGCCTTGTATGATCGGTACTTCGGCTGTCAAATCACCTATTTTAAGTACTGGTAGTTTCAACAAATATCCCCCATTTCAGGACTACTGCAACTGTCAGGGAAAGCTCCTAAGAGCTTTCCCTTGAGCTGCTAAAAGATTATTTTTCTTCATCCAACATTTTGACTGCATCAGCCACGGTGCGGATTTTTTCAGCTTTTTCGTCAGGGATTTCAACTTCAAATTCCTCTTCGAAAGCCATGATTAATTCAACGATGTCGAGGGAGTCAGCGCCCAGATCATCGATGAAGGATGATTCCATCTTTACTTCATCAGCGTCAACGCTCAATTGCTCGACAGTAATGTCTCTTACTTTTTCGAAAGTGCTCATTTACGATTCACCTCCTTCCAAAGGTCTTTTTTTAAGAATTGCATAATTACATTACCATACCACCGTCAACATGTAAAGTCTGACCGGTTATGTAAGCAGCATCGTCACTTACAAGGAACAATACTGCCTTGGCAATATCTTCAGGTTCGCCAAGACGCGCCAGCGGGATACCGGCTTCCATATCGGCTACTACTTTTTCTGGTAAAACGCTGGTCATATCAGTTTTGATAAAACCAGGTGCCACACCGTTAACAGTGATGCCACGGGCAGCAACTTCTTTAGCTACAGATTTGGTGAAACCGATGCAGCCTGCTTTTGCTGCAGCATAGTTGGCCTGACCGGCATTGCCCATTACACCTACGACAGAGGTGATGTTGACGATACGGCCCGCTCTTTGTTTCATCATGTATTTGACAGCTGCTTTAGTGCAGTTGAAAACACCTTTGAGGTTAGTGTTCAGCACTGCGTCCCAATCTTCTTCCTTCATACGCATCAGTAGATTGTCACGAGTGATGCCTGCATTATTGACTAAAATGTCGATACGGCCGAATTCTTTGATAACGGCATCGATCATTTCAGTGCAGACTTCAAGCTGGGCAACGTCACCCTGCAGCAGCAGAACTTTGCGTCCCATAGCTTCGATTTCAGCAGCCACTGCTTCAGCAGCAGCTTTGTTACCGGCATAATTGACAGCGACATCAGCTCCTGCAGCTGCCAGCGCCACTGCGATAGCTTTACCGATACCGCGGGAAGCACCTGTAACCAGTGCGATTTTACCTTCTAACTGCATTTTAACGAACCTCCTTAAAATAAGCAAGTGTTTTTTCAAGGCTTGCTTCATCTTCGACGTTCAAAGCAGCCATACCCTTGGCAATTTTTTTAGTAAAACCGGACAGGACCTTGCCTGGGCCGACTTCGACAAAAGTATCGACGCCGCCTGCGATCATATGGTTGACAGAGGTTTCCCAAAGTACAGGCATAGCAGCCTGACGGATCAGAGATTCTTTGATTTCTTCTCCTTTGGTAACTTCAGTTGCAGTTACATTAGCGACGACAGGAATCTTAGCGTCGTGGAAGGTAATAGTTTCAAAAACTTCAGCCAGACGTTTGGAAGCCGGCTGCATAAGAGTGCTGTGGAAAGGTGCGCTTACGGGAAGAAGAACAGCGCGTTTGGCGCCGGCTTCTTTCAACGCCGCCAAAGCTTTATCCACTGCGCCTACAGAGCCTGCAATAACGACCTGGCCAGGGCAGTTGAAGTTTACTGCCTGTACAGCTTCACCGCATTCAGCTTCAACAGTACGGCAGATATCAATGATTTTATCGCTTTCAAGACCTAAGACAGCGGCCATGCTACCTTCGCCAACAGGAACAGCTTCCTGCATGAACTGGCCACGTTTACGAACGATACGGACAGCATCAGCAAAGTCCAAAGCACCTGCCAAAACCAAAGCAGAATATTCACCCAGGCTATGGCCAGCAGCAACTTCGCAGCTCAGTCCGTTTTCTTTCAGCACCTCGGCACAGGCTACGCTGGCAGTCAGGATAGCCGGTTGAGTATTAAAGGTCAGACGCAGCTGATCTTCCGGACCATTAAAACACATATCGCTGATGGAGAAACCCAAAGCTTCGTCAGCAGCTTCAAAAACCTTGCGAGCGCAAGTATAGTTATCATAAAGATCTTTACACATACCTACAGTTTGGGAACCTTGTCCCGGGAATACAAATGCAATTTTGCTCATTGGGAAAACCTCTCTTTCGTCTTTTGCTCAATTGTTCTTGCAGGTTTATTTACTCCATTTAAGCACAATGGAAGACCATGTGAGGCCAGCACCGAAACCAACCAACAGTACTGTACCGCCTTTTTTAAGTACGCCCTGCTCCTGCGCCTCGCACAGGGCAATGGGAATGGAAGCAGCGGAAGTATTGCCGTATTTATCGACATTTACCCAAACTTTTTCCATTGGCATTTTCAAACGTTTAGCAGCACTGTTAATAATGCGGATATTAGCCTGATGCGGAACCAGAAGATCGACATCAGCCGGTTCAAGACCTGCTTTAGCTAAAGCTCGTTTAGCCGTTTTGCCCATGATCTGGATTGCAAATTTAAATACTTCATTGCCGTTCATATGGATAAAATGCTCTCTTGCATCTACTGTTTCGTGAGAAGCCGGTCTGCGGCTGCCTCCAGCCGGCTGGAACAGATATTTACCGCCGCTGCCGTCGCTGCCGAGATCGATACCCAAAACACCAAGACCATCCTCGACTTCACCAATGACCGCCGCTCCTGCACCGTCACCAAAAAGAACGCAGGTATTGCGGTCTTCCCAGTTCATAATGCGGCTTAAAGTTTCAGCACCGATGATGAGCGCTTTTTTGTACAAACCGGATTTTACCATCTGGCTTGCTACGCCCAGACTGTAAACAAAGCCGGAGCAGCCTGCGGACAGATCGAATGCGGCTGCGTTTTTAGCGCCGATACGGTCCTGTACCAGACAAGCGGTAGAGGGAAAAGCATGGTCAGCAGAAGCAGTTGCCACGATGACCAGTTCGATTTCTTCAGGGCTTACGCCTGCGTCAGCCAAAGCACGTTCTGCCGCAATAACGGACATATCGGATGTAGCTTCGCCTTCAGCGGCAATATGCCTGTTTTAATGCCTGTACGTTCAACGATCCACTCGTCGCTGGTTTCTACTATTTTTTCAAGATCATGGTTGGTCAGCACCTTTTCAGGCACATAGCAGCCCAGACCTAAAATACCAACTGCTTTTTCCATTTATATTTCCTCGTTTCCTTTTCTTGATTTCACGATATTGCCGGCAATATGTTCAACTACATCACGCTCAGCAAAATCTATAGCCACGCCGATTGCATTTTTGATAGCCTTTGCTTTACTGCTGCCATGGCAGATAATAAAAGGTGCCTTGACACCCAAAAGCAGCGCACCGCCGTATTCAGCCGGATCAAGCCGCTTGGCAAGCCCCTTCATAGCCGGTTTGATCAAAGTCCGCCCAGCTTGGCCAGAAAACCGCCATTCAAAATAGCTTCTTTCATTAACTTCATTATAGCACTTGCAAGACCTTCTGCAAACTTCAGGACTACATTGCCGACAAACCCGTCGCAGACGACTACGTCAACAGTGCCTTTGTTAATGTCACGGCCTTCTACATTACCGACAAAGTTGATATGTTCTTCAGCCTTGAGCAGAGGATAAGTAGCAAGAGCCTGCTCGTTACCTTTTGTTTCTTCTTCACCGATATTCAAAAGCCCGACGCGCGGATTTTTTATTTTCAGCATCAACTCAGCATAAACGCTGCCCATGATAGCACTTTGCACCATATGTTCGGGTTTGGCGTCGACTTTAGCACCGCTGTCTAAAACTACTGTCGTCCCGGTAAGACTTGGGATAGGAGTCGCGATAGCCGGACGTTCGATGCCCCTGATGCGTCCCAGTCCAAACAATGCTGCGGCTACTGCCGCCCCTGTGCTTCCTGACGATACCAGCGCATCACACTCTTTATCACGCAGCAGCTTCGTAGCAACGACGATAGACGCATCTTTTTTAGCTTTTACTGCTATACCTGGATGTTCATCCATATTAATAACTTCGCTGGAATGATGTACTGTGATTTTTCGTTCATCAGCAGCATTATATTCCTCCAGCAGTTTTTTTATAATTTCGGAGTCGCCTACGAGAACGACTTCGCAGTCATACGCTCTGACAGCCTGGACAGCTCCCAAAACCAGTTCTTGAGGTCCATAGTCAGTTCCCATCACATCAACCGCAATTTTCACTATTTCTCGATCCTTTCGTTGGGCAGTGATACAATAATGAATTTAGCACGAAACACTTCTTCGTTATTGTTGCGAACTTTGACCCAGATAACATATTTATCATGCTCACGGCGGATCACCTCCGCCTTAGCGACTAAGGTTGCACCGGCATAGACCGGTACTTTATACTTAACATTACCAACCCCTGTCAAGGCCGCATCTGCATCGACTACAGCCAGAGCCAGGGTATTGGCCATCGCAAACATATAGTAACCGCGTGCGACGCCTGTTTTTTCCAGCACCATTTCCGGCGTTATTTTCAGCATCGAAATACCGATCTTATTCAATTCCAGATCAATAAGATCGCCGACAATATCTTTTTTGTCGATGGCTTTCAATTTTGTCTGCGCAGTTTCGGCCATCTGACGTGTACGTTCACGTACTTCCGGAATATTCATCCGCAGGCGATCCAAACGGATTGTCTGGATACTGACTTCAAGTGCTTTAGCAAGCTGCTCGTCTGTCAAAAATGGATTGCGTTCCAACATCTTGGACAGATTTTCCTGCCGTATTATTTTTTTGGAAGAATTCATTTTATCACCCGACTTTAGTACCAACTATTAATATCTAGAGGTATTATAAAAGCTCACAATAAAAAAAGCAAGTAAAAATTTTAATTCCATGCTTAATTTTCCTAATAATTCACAAGTTAGTCACAATCAAATGCCCGACGGTTTTCAAACAGCTTTTTTTACTCTGCCTGTATCACTTTAGTACCAGCCAATAAAAAGCAAAAATCCCCGTACCGTTAAGGTACGGGGATTTAAAGCTGCAAGATTATTGTTCTTTAACGATAACTTGTTTGCCGTTGTAATAACCACATTCGGGACAAACGCGATGCGGCATTTTCATCTCATGACATTGCGGACATTCGACTAAGCCAGGAACTGTAAGTTTCCAGTTCGCACGACGGGAATCGCGGCGAGCTTTGGACATTTTTCTCTTTGGTACTGCCATCTTTGATACACCTCCTCAAGCTAATGAATGTGAATTTAATTTTTGATGAATTGCTTTAATGCCGCCAACCTGGGATCGACTGTGGTAGTATCACAGCCGCAGTCGCCTTTATTTCTATCGGCGCCGCAGACCGGACACAAGCCCTGACAATCGATCCTGCACAAAGCTTGAAGGGGCTCTGCCAGCAGGAGACTTTCACGAATCGGTTCCGTCAGATCGACGATATCAGATTCATAAATAAAAGCATCATTTTCGATATTCTCAGCACTTGCCGGATAGAATTTTTCCAATACTTCAGCCGTACTCTTACCTGTAAAGGCTTTAAGGCAGCGTCCGCAGGTCCTGTTGACCATGGCTTCAACCATAGCTTCCAAAAGCAAAACATCACCGGCATTGGATATCGTGCCTTTTACGGTCACCGTTCCTGTCAGCGGAAGATCCGCTTCGGTAATGTTCAATTCTGCTGGTTTCAGTTCATAGGAAAAGTCTTTTTTACCGACCAGTCTTTTCTTGATTTCTGCGACATTTATCTTTATCATATTTCACCAATCGTATCAATTATAGCTATGCTCTAAATCTTTGTCAAGAAAAAAGCGTAACTTTTATTATAATTTAATGATGCGGCGGCAGATATTCAGTGTATCACGGGCAATGACCAGTTCTTCATTCGTGGGAATCACAAAGATCTTGACCCGCGCCCTTTTGATACTGATTTCCATCTGTTTACCGCGCAGCTTGTTAAGTTCCGGATCAATACGCGTACCAAGATATTCCAGACCATTACAGATCTTATCACGCATAAACGGAGAGTTTTCACCCAGACCTGCTGTAAAGATGATGGCATCAACGCCACCCATGGCAGCAACATAGCCGCCAATATATTTTTTGACCTTATAAGCGAAAATGTCTATAGCAAGCTGACTGCGTTCATCACCGCGGTTAGCGGCACTTTCTAGATCACGGAAATCACTGGATAGCCCTGAGATACCTAAAATACCGCTGCGACGGTTCAGATAATCGTCGATCTGCTGTGCATTCATATTTTCTTTTTCCATCAAAAAAGGAATGATAGCAGGGTCGATCTCGCCGGAACGTGTACCCATGACAAGTCCTTCCAACGGTGTGTACCCCATGCTGGTATCGATGGATTTACCATATTTGATCGCAGCAATGCTGGCGCCATTACCCAAATGACAGGTAATAAAACGCAGGTCGCTCATATGCTCGCCCATCATTTCGGCCGCCTGCTGGGCTACATATTTATGGGAAGTTCCATGGAAGCCATAGCGGCGCAGTCCGTATTTGACATACATTTCGTAAGGCAGCCCATACAAATAGGCAACTTTTGGCATAGTCTGATGGAACGCCGTATCAAAAACAGCTACCTGAGGAGTATTATACATCAGGCGCATACAGGCTTTGATACCATACAGGTTCGGCGGATTGTGCAGCGGCGCAATCTCAGCGCAGGCCTCGATCCCGTTCAAAACATCATCGCTGATCAGTACCGAATCGGTAAAGCGTTCGCCGCCGTGCACTACACGGTGGCCAACAGCATCGATTTCATCCATACTGTCAATAACGCCATATTCTTCATTAGTCAGAGCATCCAGCGCCATCTGGATGCCAACGGAATGGTCAGGTATCTCGGCGCTGATATCTACTGTGTATTTGCCCGTAGGCGTGTGTTTGAGAACAGAACCTTCCATACCGATCCGTTCGATCAGACCTTTGGCCAGCACCTGCTCGCCGTTCATATTAAGAAGCTGATATTTAATTGAGGAGCTACCGCAGTTGACAACGAAAATAATCACAGTTTTCCTCCATTTGTGCAAAATTTAGCTTGCGCTCATAGCACGTTTTATTATATCATATAGTATACACTATTTAAATGATAATCGCTAGTATAAACATTATAAATGAGGGAGAATATGAATGAGCAAAGCAATAGGAATCGTAGCAGAATATAATCCTTTCCACAACGGCCACGCCCATCATCTGCGCGAAGCAAAGCGGATAGCCGGCAACAGGCCTGTCATTGCCGCTATGAGCGGCAGCCTTGTACAGCGCGGCTTGCCTGCCCTGACTGACAAATGGACCCGTGCCAGAATGGCCGTTTTAGGCGGCGTTGACCTTGTTTTAGAGCTGCCGACAGTTTTCACCTGCCGCAGTGCGGAATTTTTTGCTGCAGGAGCTGTAAAATTACTGGCTGCTACCGGGATGGTATCGCATCTTGCTTTTGGTGCGGAAGCAGCCAATTCGCAGCAGCTGATGCTGACCGCAGAATTTTTGAACGAGCCTGTTTTTCAGGACGCACTGCATCATTATCTGGATGAAGGGCACAGTTATGCCAAGTCTTTAGAGCTTACGCTGGCGGAAGACCCTTCCATGCTGACGATTGCTGAACATCCTAACAATATCCTGGCTTTAGAATATTGCCGCCAGCTTCTGCACGGCGGTTACGAGATCGAACCTGTCGTCGTTAAACGCCGCGGCAGCGGCTATAAAGATAAAACCATCAACGGGCCTATTGCCGGCGCAACAGCCATTCGTGAGCATTATCGCGGCTATGGCATCGATGAAGCGCTGCTCAGCACAGTTCCGGCAACTACAGCCCAGCTGCTGCGTGAGGCAGATCTTCAGCACCGAATGGATATCAGTGATAAAATTCTGAACCATCTGCTTTTATACAAGCTGCGTTCTTTGACACCGGCCCAAATAGCCGCAGCCTGCCAATGCAGCGAAGGATTGGAAAACCGTCTGGCAGAAGCTGCTTCCTGCACTACATTCCAAGACGTAGTCAGCGCCACAGTTACCAAACGTTATCCCGCTTCACGTGTCAGAAGACTGCTGATGCAGCTTTTACTGCAGCAGTATCGCGCTATGTTCGATAATGCCAAAGACCCAGCTTACATCCGTGTTCTGGCCTTTAACGACCGCGGCCGCGAACTGTTGAAAGAAATGCAGGATTCTGCTCAGCTGCCTGTAATTATCAAACTGGGCCGCAACGTCTTGGAAAAATACGGAGAGAAAGTCGAGCAGCAGCTTTCCGTTGATATTGCGGCAACTAATCTGCTGACACTTTTGCAAAAGAACCACCAACCACAATATAACAACGATTATACTGTCTCTCCGATCTATATTCAAAAATAATAAAGCAAAAAAAAAGCCTTCCGCTTGAGCGGAAGGCTTACTTTTTTTCAAAAGCTTATTCTTCGTCTTCTTCCTCTTCCATCGCCAGAAGTTCCATATCACGCTGAGGGCGTGAAGACATAACGCTTTCACGTTCAGCATTAACGGAAGCGCGGTTATCGTTTACAGCCTGTAAAGCGGACTGCAGACTACCGCTCAAATAGCCAAGCATATCATCGGCATATTGCAGCACATCGTGTTTTACACGCTCAACATAAGCATCAGCTTCGTCTTTCATTTCCTGCTGGTTACGCAAAGCAGTACTCTTTACATCTTCAGCAAAGGCTTCTGCCTGTTTGGAAATTTCTTCCTGACGCATTAGTCTTTCAGATTCGGATTTTGCCAATTCTAAAATACGGTCAGCTTCGGTTTTAGCCTGCAAAACAATATTGTCAGCTTCTTCATGAGCTTTGGTGACGATTGCTTTTTGTTCTTCAAGCAGTCTGGTAGCGCTTTTGACTTCTTTGGGAATCGCTTCCTTCAAATCATCCAGGATACCCGCCAAATCGCTCTCTTCGATAATGATCTTATCAGTAAGAGGTATACGGTTAGCCTCAGAAATAAGGTTATACATTTCATCAAAAATTCTGTCCAAAGTCGCACTTGTACTTCTATCAATCATCATCAAACTCAACCTCTTTCTAATATTATTCTTTGCTTATAACAAGGCTTTTGATCCGATCTTCCACACATTCAGGAACAAGACCATGGATACAACCGCCAAAGGTTGCCAATTCTCTTATTCCAGAGGAACTTAGGAAAGAGTAATTAGCATTAGTCATAATAAAGACTGTTTCTAAGTTATTGTCTATTTTTTTTATGAGCAGAGCGCGCTGAAATTCATATTCAAAATCAGAAAACGCACGTAAGCCCCTTACAATAAAAGGAGCTTTTTCCTGCCTGCAGAATTCATTTAAAAGACCGGAAAAACAGGTTACTCTGGCATTAGGGATATGTTTTGTCGCATCCCTGAGCATTTCTACCCTTTCCTCCATGGTGAACATTGCTTTATCTTTACCCGGATTATGAAAAACGCTGATAATGATCTCGTCAAACATTTGGCTCGCCCGTTCAAAAATATCGAGGTGGCCATTAGTAACCGGGTCAAAACTACCCGGACAGATCGCTCTACGCACTGTTTAACCTCCTAGAAGCTGCAACGCAGTCTGGTCATAAATTCAATTATCTTGTTCCTTATTCGACGTACGTTTCTGTATTCCTGCTATTTTTTTACAAATTTATTTTATTATTTTACAACATTTTATTATACTTTGGCAAATCTTATAAACGAAAGTAAAGTTTCACCATAGGGTTCCTGACGCACAAGCTCAAAGCACGCTGCCAGCACGCCTATTTCATCGTGCTTCGAATGTTCGATGATCAGATAGCCTCCGTCTTCAAGTACTTGAAAGTGTTCCATTTTCTGCAGAACTTTCTGAACCCAGCCTTTATTATAGGGAGGATCGCAGAATGCAAAATCAAATTTTAATCCCTGATGATGCAGATGTTCGATAATATTTACCGCGCTGCCTTTGAGAACCTGAACATCAGCCTCCGCCCGGCATTTAACGATGTTGCTTTGTACCAGGCGCAGCGATTCCCGGCTTTCATCGACAAAAGTAACCGCAGCAGCGCCGCGGCTCCACGACTCCAACCCCAGATTACCTGTTCCGGCAAACATATCCAACACACGTGCGCCAATAATTTTAGTGCCAATAATATTAAACAGAGATTCTTTGACCCTGTCAGCCGTGGGACGTACGTCCATATTCTTTGGCACAGTCAATTTCAGCCCCCGTGCCTTTCCCGTAATTATCCGCATTCAAAAAACTCCGTATCTGTAATATAATAAATATAACAAGAACGGCAAAGGAGACAGCCTATGAACAAGAAAAAATTTATTCTGCTCGCATTACTGCTGCTCTGCGCCTATTTTTATGAATTATTCGGCGGTATGCCTGCAACTGTCCCATTTGCGCCTCAGCCTGTAAAAGCCGATACTTCGCTGCTGCTGGCTCCGTTAGACAGCCGCCCTCCCTGCAGCGCTATGGTCAGAAAACTGGGAGCACTGGCTTCTATCAACGTAATTACACCGCCGCAAGAACTTCTTGACAATTATAACACACCTGCTGATAAAGAAAAACTGTTTGCCTGGCTGAAAAATGAAATGCCGCAGCATCCAGCCGCAATTTTATCAGCTGATCTTTTAGTACACGGCAGTCTGCTGGGCTCACGCGTACCTTTAGGAACAATTAACGATGAAGAAAAGTTTTTGACTTTCGTAAACAAACAGCATGCTCTCAACCCACAAATCGATATGGCGTTTTTTTCCGTCATTCCAAGATTGCTGGTCAGCGATCAGCTTATACCGGACAGCTGGTATCAATGGCATCTGATGCGTTATGCAACATTAAAGGATATGGCAGAAACATTCGGCGATCCTTACTTTACCATGCAGCTGCTGGCGATCGATGCACGCATACCGGATGATGTTAAAACGAAGTACAGCAGTCTGTATGCCGATAACGACAGTTTTAACAAAAAACTGGTCCAGCTGGCACGCGCAGACGGTCTGACTTTGGCTATAGGGCAGGACGACGCCCAGCCATTCGGGCTTCCTAATCGTAATGCTAATCATGCGCTGGCATATATGAAACATGCAGATTTAGGTTCCAGCGGGCTTATTACAAGTGGAGCTGATGAAATATCAGTTTTACTACTGACCAGATATTATAATAAACTGTATAATTACAAGCCACGCATTTTTGTAGAGTATTCCTCGCCTAAAGTCGCAGCTAAAATCATGCCCTATATGCCCTGTTCTGTTGACGCAAGCATCCGGGACAAAATAAATTTTATCGGCGGTCAGCTTACAGATGATGCTGCTGTCGCCGACTTTATTTTATTCGTACACTGCGGCGACGATGACAATCAGCCTAATAAAGCTATGCTGCAAAAACTTAAATCCCTGCTTATATCAGACCGCCACATTGCGCTGGTTGATCTTACGGCCAACTATACTGAAAACGAACTTTTAATACCTAAGCTTTTGGAGGCTAAAGTACCGCTCAGCAGGCTGGCAGCTTTTTCAGGCTGGAATACTTTAAGTAATTCACTGGGAACCGCGCTTAGTCAAGCAACATTATTTACCGGCCAGCTGCACCGATTACCGCAATCAGAACATCCGTCACTGTATGCCCAAAATCTGAACTTCACAGTTGAACGTTTACTTGATGATTATGCCTATCAGAAATTAATGCATGCACAGTTAACTACATTACTGAAACTGAAAGGCTATAAGCCAACTGATTTGGGAGACAACAAGTTTTTTGCAGAAACGCTTATTCGTGGCTTTTTACAGCGTCAAAAGATTCAGCTTCTATATGGAGACCTTGGCCGTACACCTTTTTATCGCAATAACGACAGCAATTATTATTTAACAGGTATCGACATCAATGTAAACCTGCCCTGGGCACGTATTTTCGAAATCAATCTTGATACAAACTGCAGTTTTGGGGAAAACCACAGACAGTGAAACAGCTTTGCCAACATTTAGTAAATAAATAAAAGCAGAATGTCGGCTTTTTTCTTTGACAAGAGCATGATATCATAATTGATAAACAAGAAGTCACCATTAATAGCTACAACAATATAGCTTAACTTTTGAAATAAAGAAGGGTTTATTTTATGATTTCTCTTTCAAGACTGATCATTTATGTTTTTATATTATGGTTTTGCTATATGGCGTATCTGGTAAAATTCAGATAGCTATTTAAAAAGAAACACTATGGGAATTTTTTTTCACTGCTCCAGCAAAAATCACTTTAAATAATTCCTTTAAAACAAAATAAAAAAGCCGCAGATACGCTCTGCGGCTAACTTTTAAGTGGTCGGGGCGGCGAGATTCGAACTCACGGCCTCTTGTACCCGAAACAAGCGCGCTACCAAACTGCGCCACGCCCCGACTTAAGTTACATCACTTACTGCAACGTGAATATTATATAAAATAACAAATAGTTTGTCAATGATATTTTTTATATTTTTAAAATAAAAAGCTTCCCTGCTGCCAGAGAAGCTTTTCAGACATCAGCCTTGTGTAACTACACGAATATTAGTAACGTTGAATGCTTCTGCGATAGCAGGCAGACATTCGCGTTCGATATTAGTACGGTGCAGCTCATTATCGGCGACCAGCATGATTCTCGGTCCGCTCAAATTGATATTATGCACATTACTGATCAAGCGTTTGAAACTGTCTTCTCCCAAGATCTCTTTCAATTTGGCAAGGCCTTCCATCAGATACGGCTTTTCTTTAGCCATACGCTGTTCCAGCGGAGTAAACGGCACTGTAACTACACGCGCATCTTTAGCCAGTACAAAATTTTCCTCATGCTCGCCTGGTACTACTAAGTCATCTCTCATGGTTTTCCCTCCTTCACTGCCTAATTGTTACAGAATTATTATAAATTATTGACGATTTGCAGTCAAGCCGGCAGGATTATTATAACTTAAAGCGAATATATATAAAATATTTTGAATTTATGATGGGAGTTGTTAATATGTCTTTTTTTGAAGAGTTTAAAAAATTTGCTATGCGCGGAAATGTTATCGATCTGGCAGTCGGCGTTGTTATCGGCGGCGCCTTCGGCAAAATAACATCGTCTTTAGTAGATAATATTATTATGCCCCCTTTGAGTCTCTTATTTGGCAAAGTAGATTTTTCCGGACTATTCATCAGCCTGAACGGACAGCATTACGATACTTTAAAGGCTGCTCAGGATGCACATGCCCCTATTTTAGCCTACGGTCTTTTTATAAATACTATCGTTAATTTCCTGATCATTGCTTTTGCTATTTTTGTACTGATCAAACAAATCAACAGGCTTACGCCTCCGCCGGCTCCGGCTCCAGAACCGCGTTTATGCCCCTTCTGCAAAACTGCAATCGCTGACGATGCGACCCGTTGCCCGCACTGTACTTCGCAATTATAAAAACAATTCATTTTTGTGCATCAAAGGCGCTTCTTTCAGGAAGCGTCTTTTCTTATTTGCGAAACCAGCCCATTCGTTGTATAATGTTTAGAAGATTTGCTTCTTCACTTTATCACGAGGAAGTTTTCAGTAATATTAGGAGGTTATTTCATGTCCGTTTATGACGTATTAAAGGAACGTGGTTTTTTAAAGCAACTCTCCCACGAAGATGAGATCAAAGAGCTGCTGGAAAAGGAAAAAATCACTTTTTATATTGGTTTCGACCCCACAGCCGACAGCCTGCATGTAGGTCATTTTATTGCTTTGATGGTTATGAGCCATATGCAGCGTGCCGGACATCGTCCAATCTGTCTTTTAGGAGGCGGGACCGGTATGGTTGGCGACCCCAGCGGCAAAGACGATATGCGTAAAATGCTGACTCCTGAATTTATCTCTCATAACATAGCCTGCTTTAAAAAACAGATGGCACGCTTTATCGATTTTTCTGAAGGCCAGGCTATTATGGTCAACAACGCCGACTGGCTGCTTGAACTGAATTATATCGAACTGCTGCGCGATGTCGGTGTACATTTCTCAGTAAACCGTATGCTGACAGCGGAATGCTTTAAAAAACGTTTGGAAAAAGGCCTGTCTTTCTTCGAATTCAACTATATGATCATGCAGTCTTATGACTTCCTGCAGCTGTTTAAAAAACACGGCTGTATCATGCAGCTCGGCGGTGATGACCAATGGTCCAATATGCTGGCCGGCGTTGAACTGATTCGCCGCAAAGAACAGAAACCAGCATACTGCATGACCTGTAAATTACTTACTACCAGCGATGGACGCAAAATGGGCAAAACAGAAAAAGGAGCCCTGTGGCTCGATCCAGAAAAGACTTCACCATATGATTTCTACCAATACTGGCGTAATATCGACGACAGCGACGTTGAAAACTGCCTGTCACTCCTTACCTTCCTGCCTATGGAAGAAGTACGCCGCTTAAGCTCCCTGCAGGATGCTGAGATCAACGAAGCAAAAAAAGTTCTGGCTTATGAGGTAACAAAGCTGGTACACGGAGAAGCTGAAGCTGAAAAAGCACAACAGGCTGCTGAAGCACTGTTTGGAGGAGGCGGCGCACTTACCGATGTCCCGACTATTGAAATCACTGCTGCTGATGCAGAAGGTAAAATAATTGATGTTTTAACCGCAGGTAAAATATTCAGCAGTAAACGTGAAGCCCGGCAAATGATCCAGCAAGGCGGACTTTATATTGGCGAAAATACAGTGTCCGATCCTGAGGCAAGCTTTGCGCCTTCAATGTTTGATGCAGAAAAAAGCCTGCTTATCCGTAAGGGTAAAAGAAGTATTTCCGCCTCATCATCCAGTAATTTAAAGGCTGCCTGAGGGCAGCCTTTACTTAATAGTAGAATTATCAGAATTTTATATCTATTCACGATGGGAGACTTTTTATGAAACAGAACCTGACGTTTTGGGAAATCTTACCAGTAGGGTTGATGCTCTTTTCGTCCTTTTTCGGTGCCGGCAATCTAATCTTTCCACCGGCATTAGGCCAAGCCGCAGGCGACCATTTCTGGTCAGCTGCGATTGGCTTCTGCGTTACCGGCGTAGGTATGCCGCTTTTGGGTATTATTGCTATGGCACTAACTAAAAACGATAACCCCAATGCCCTGGCAGATCCTGTTCATCCGAACTTTGCCAAAATCATAGTTATGCTGGCAGTACTGACGATCGGCCCGTTGTTTGCGATTCCTCGTACAGGTGCGGTGTCTTATGACGTCGGTATCAGACCTTTTGTCCCTGAAGACTACTATACCGCAGGTTTGGCTATTTATTCGCTTTTCTTTTTCATCGTAACCTATGTCTTATCTATAAATCCATCTAAACTGGTAGACTGGCTTGGAAAAGTTTTAACGCCAATGCTGCTATTAAGTCTGGCTGTACTTATCATCAACGTTCTGCTTGCTCCAATGGGTCCTATGCAGCCGGCAACAGGCAGTTATATAAACCTTCCTTTTCTCAGCGGCTTTCAGGATGGTTATAACACAATGGATCTTCTGGCGACGCTTCTCTTCGGCGCAACCGTCATCAATGCCATTAAACTCAAGGGTATCACCGATGACCGTCTGCTGACAAAAATCTGTGTCTACTCCGGTTTGATCGCAGCATTTTTCCTAGCTCTTATTTATGTAGCATTGGCTTATACCGGCGCTACCAGCGTCAGCATTCTTGGAATTTCTCCTAACGGCGGTGTAGCTTTAGCTGATATCGCCAACTATTATCTTGGTGCGGCCGGCAATGTTGTTTTATGTCTAATGATCTTTTTGCCTGTCTGACCACAAGTATTGGCCTGACAGCTTCTGCAGCCTCTTATTTTACCAAAGTAACACACGAACAGGTCCAATACCAGAGGTTTGTAGTGGCGATCTGTGTTTTCAGCTTTGCTGTTTCCAACGTTGGTCTGACTAATATCATCTCTTTTTCGATACCTATTCTCTGCGCCCTTTATCCGATTATTATTGCTTTAGTTCTGTTGGGAGTAACCTCTAAGCTTTTCCATGGCGATAAACGAGTTTATCGCTGCTGCCTGTTCTTTACAACTATTTTTGCCTTGCTGGATGGACTAAAGGCAGCAGGTATCAAACTTTCAGCCTTAGAAACCATACTTGGCAACACAATCCCCCTTTATGCCGACGGCTTCGGCTGGATCGTACCTTCAGTCTGTGGCGCTTTATTAGGATTGCTTTGGAAACTTCTGGTTCCAGCACAAACTAAATAATCCATTTTCAAATTTATGCGCAGTTTTTTTAACTGCGCATTTTTATTTCACAAATAAAACAGCATCTATCAAGCAGGAAAAGAGTTATAATAAAGAAAAGGAGTGTGATATTATGACACAGACGAACGGCTTTTTTACTACCTCAGACCAGGCGCATCTTTATTATGAAGTTCATGGTAAAGGTCAGCCACTTTTTCTTGTACATGGCTGGCAGTGTTCTTCCAGATTTTGGCAGCACAATATTCCAGAACTTTCCAAGCACTTTCAGGTAATAGTTATGGATAACCGCGGGCACGGCAAATCCTCCAAAGGTCTGCAGGGCCAAATCGTTGCCCGTTACGCACAGGATATCCGCGAACTTTCTGAATTTCTGGGTCTGAAAAATTTTATTCTCATGGGCTGGTCTTTAGGCGGACCTACAGTGCTTTCCTATTGGCAGCAATATAAAACCGACAGCAATCTGATTGGTCTGGGGCTGATAGATATGACGCCATTCCCTTTCAGTCCTGAAGAATGGAACAGTCAGGGTTTGCGCAACTACAATATGGAAGGGTTCAATGCACAGGTCAACCGATTGGTCAACGAACGGGAAGAATATTTTGAATTTTTTGCAAACGCAATTTTTAAAGACGGCAAACGACCAGCCGGCACAGACTGGGTAATTGAAGAATTCCGCAAGCTGCCGCCCTGGCTCTCAGCAGCCATCTACAGCGACTATATTGCAACAGATTTCACTAACGTTCTGCCAACAATAACTGTTCCCACGCTGGTCGTCAACGCCGACGGACCTGTTTTTGCCTGGGGAATCAAGCAGGGCACTTACCTGACGTCTCTAATCCCCAATGGTAAATTTGTAGCTTTTACAGAAAGCGGTCATATGCTCTTTTATGAAGAAGCAGAAAAATTCAATCAAACAGTCAGTGATTTTATCAAAGACTGTCTGCCCCAGAATGTTTAACTAAAAAAACAAAAGGCTCCCGAAAATTCGGGAGCCTTTAACTTTAAAATCGGCGCAAGTGCTTCAGCAATGCTGCGCATCCCGCTTTGATCTCCGCATACGCAATTTCAAAATCACCAGTATACCAGGGATCAGCAATGTCACGCGGCAACTCGGTAAAATCCAGCAGACGATGCACCTTTTCCTGCGGGTCACTGCCTATGATCCGCAGAATATTACTGATATTGGCACGATCCATACCCAAAATAAGATCATATTTTTCATAATCTTCTTTGGTAAGCTGCACAGCATATTTACCCGCCGCACTGATATGATCCTGCGCCAGTTTTTTACGTGTTCCCTGATGCACAGGATTACCTATTTCTTCCCTGCTTGTACCTGCCGATGCAATCACAAACCTGTCCGCAAGCCCTTCTTTTTTGATCATGTCCTTCAGCAAAAATTCTGCCATTGGCGAACGACAGATATTACCGTGACAAACAAACATGATACGATGAGTTCGTTCCATAAAACCTCCTCAAGTTCTGCAAAACAATGTAATAAGAACAATATTTTAACGCTGTCATATCAATAGTTTTTGATATGCAAAATTAATGATTATCTGCTTAGTAATCTGGCTGCTTTTATTATACTAAAGGCTGATAAAATTAGAAAGAAAAAACTTTATGTTTTATTTATTCTCTCCCCCATGCTCCGTCCCAAACGATACGACGATAATTTTCTTTATCAGTATCGCCTTCGGTATTGAAGCACAACACCACCGAGTTTTCGTCCAGCTGCAAGGCCTGTTTCAGATCACTTAAGCGCTCGTCGCGCATGGCTTCTGCCACCAGTCCCACGGTCGCCGCACCGCTTTCACCTGCACTGACTTTCGTATCACCCGCCAGCGGATTTCCCAAAATACGCATTCCCTGAGCAGCGGTATAATCAGGACAGCTGATAAAACCATCGCTCAAATTTCCAAGTATTTCCCAAGCAATACTGTTTGGCTCTCCACAGGCCAGTCCAGCCATAATCGTCTCAAGACGGCCTGTTACACTATGCAAGCTGCCGTCATTTGCCGCGGCTGTCTGATAAAGGCAATCGGCCCCTTTGGGTTCAACTATAAAAGTCAGCGGGCAGGAACTGCCATAAATATCAGCAAAAAATCCCTGTACAGAACCTGCCAAAGAGCCGACCCCGGCCTGCAAAAAGATATGCGTAGGCTTGACCGGCAGCTGCTCATACGCTTCCAAAGCCATTGTCATATAGCCCTGCATGATCCACAGAGGTATCCTTGTATACCCATCCCAAGCTGTATCCTGTACAATGATCCAGCCGTTTTTCTGTGCCAGCTCACTGGTATATCGTACTGTATCGTCATAGTTCATATCTGTGATTTCGGCCTGCGCACCTTCGGCACGAATATTGGACAGACGTTCTGCCGCAGAGCCCTGAGGCATATAAACTATAGCCTGCTGCTTCAATCTGTTGGCTGTCCAGGCAACACCACGCCCATGATTACCGTCAGTAGTTGTAATAAATGTTTTGCTCCCCAACAAACTGCGCACCTCATCTGAGACCAGACGCATATAAGGTAAATCATCTATATCTTCACCTAATTCATTAGCGATATAACTACCAATAGCAAAACTGCCGCCCAGAACTTTAAAAGCATTGAGTCCAAAGCGATAGGATTCATCTTTGACAAAAAGGTTTTTGATACCCAAATGCTGCGCCAGACTGGTAAGTTCTATCAGCGGTGTTGGACTATACTCTTTGAAACTGCTGTGAAAACTCCGCACTCGACGTGCCTGCTGCTCAGTAAAACTTCCGTTTTCGCTGCAATTTTCCGGTTGCGCTCACGCAGCACCCACTTAAACCTTGCTTTTTCCATAGTTTCCTCCCTGCACATCAGTTAACATTATAAAAAATGCCGCGACAGAAGTTACCATCACGACATTCTCATCATTTAACCAATATCAAATTCTGCCGCTCCGGCAGCCTATAATATGCAAACACAAATAGCAGTATTTATTCACCAAAAAGCCTTTATAATTATGTCGACTTCCTCCGGAAAATTCTGCATTCCTGTTCACCGCAGCACCTTCAGCTTGCAGCAAACGATACCTGATCTAGAACATTATGTCGCCGGGTTCATAATCAACGGTCGTTTTGACAAAGGCCAATTCGTTGCAATACGGATATTGCGGGCAATATACACATTCTTTCCAAACCTTCTGCGGGAGCTTTTCTTTCGCCGTTTCGATATAATCACATTTTGCAAAAAATCCCGGCTGATAAGTAAGGGTAAAGAACATCTTCACTCCGCGTTCAATGCCTTCAGCTTCCAGCAGTTCAACCATTTTTCGTCCAATTCCCTGTGTTTTACGTTCAGGATCAACAGCTAAAGAACGAATCTCAGCCAGACGATCCCAAACAAAGTGCAGTGCGCCGCAGCCAATCACATGATTGTTCTCAACGGCCACCACGTAATCGCGCAGATTTTCATAGATGGAATTACGCGAACGCGGCAGCATCAGGCCTTCGGCAGCATAATCATTGAGCAGTTTATGAAGCTTCTCTACATCATCAAAAGTAGCAGAGCGATAAATAACCATGGGCGCACTCCTTTCATTTTGTATTTTCTCAATATTACCATTATTGAGCCGTAAACACAATATATTTTTATAAACGTTTTTTTAGCAAGTCGGCAGCCGCTGTCAAAGCAATAAGCATAGCCGACGGTCTTGGCGGACAGCCTGGCACAGCTATGTCTACCGGCAATACTTTATCCAATGCACCGACAATAGCATAGGTAGACCCATACGTTCCTCCGCTGGCAGCACAGGCACCACAGGCCATTACCAGCTTCGGTTCTTCCATTGCTTCATAAGTCATTTGCACTGCCTGCGCCAAATTACGTGTTACCACGCCTGTAACCATTATCATATCAGCATGTCGCGGTGAAGCCACAAAAGCAATACCAAAACGATGCAGATCATACAGCGGATTACTCAAAGCACCCATTTCAAAATCGCAGGCATTACAGCTGCCGGCATCCAAATGCCGTACATGCAGTGAACGCCCCAGCTTGGCCCTGATCTCTCGTTCTATGGTCATCTGTACATCTGTCAATATCTCCGGCAAAGTATCAATATCAGTATGCAGCAGCGCACCTGCAGCACACGCTTCTACACATTTACCGCAAAAAATGCAGCGTTTATAATCCAATACTGGTTTGCCATCACACAGCGCAACAGCACCAGTCGGGCAAACAGCCGCACATTTTGCACAGCCATTACAGTCAGTTCCACAAGTCAGTTGTCCCCGCATTCTTGGAGCACCGCTGGTCGTTACATCTTCTGTTGTTATCTTATTCGCCAAAATCCCCTGTAACAATTTAAGCATTATTGTTCCTCCCTAACGATCCAGACAGGCATAGCATAATTCAAAGCTTTTATTGATCAGCGGAAAATCCGGAATAATATCTCCCTGCACAGCTATGGTAAGCGCCGGCCAGTTAGGATAGGAAGCTGAACGGATAAATAATCTTTCGATACATCCGTCTGCATCCAGCATCAGCCAATGCAGATTACTGCCACGTGCTGATTCGCTGATCCCCCAGCTGCCAGTCAGAGTTTTATACGCCAGTTCACCGCAATGCAGCTGCGAATCGTCTTGCTGCAACAGCTTCAATGCTTTTCTAATCAAAGTGATCGATTCGGCAACCTCACCCATCCGTACCTGCAGCCTGGCATAGACATCGCCGTCGGTTTTCGTAATTACATTAAAAGGCAATTCGGCATATAAACCATATGGCAGATCCCTGCGGCAATCACAGTCCACACCCGAAGCTCTGGCTCCAACTCCGACCAGCGCCAGGTCAAGCGCTACATTTTTACTGATAATACCAGTAGTTTTAGCACGATTCAAAAATCCGTCCTGCTCGGCAATGATCTGCACAATATCGTTGTATTCATTTTCAACTTTAGTTAAAGCAACTGTTAGTTCAGTGCATAAAGACTCAGTTAAATCATATTTTACACCGCCCGGAACTATCAGCCCACGCAGAAAACGATTGCCGGCTATCGCCTCATTACAGCGCAGCAGTATTTCCTTCAAGCGGCTGCCCATACTGATAACAGGCGCAAATCCGACTCCGGCACACATATTACCTGTATCGCCGATGTGATTATAAAGACGTTCCAACTCTGCAGCTATTGTACGGATAAGCCAGGCTCGTCTGGGTACATTCTGACCGGACAGCTTTTCCAGTGCCTGACAATACGACAAGGTATTGGCCACAGAACAGGCACCGCAAATCCGTTCTACAATCAGCAGTGCTTCCTCTGGAGTTTTACCTTCTACTGCTTTTTCGATTCCCCGATGAGTAAAAAACAACTTGGCATCTAACTGCAGAATAGCTTCACCGGCCTGGCTGAATCGAAAATGCCCCGGTTCAATAATACCTGCATGAATAGGACCGACAGGTACTTCGAACAGCCCATCGCCGTGCGAAACAGCCATTTCATACTTTCGCTCTCCACGCACATCAGCATCAATATCAACACATTTGCGCAGCGGATGAAAATCTTCAGGATAAGTTTCATGCAAAACCAACGGCCGCAGATCCGGATGATCATCCGGTATAAACCCGAACATATCATGCAGTTCACGTTCATACCAGGCAGCAGCCGGTAAAACAGGTGTTAATGCTGGATAATGAAGATCACTGCCTGCATCAAATTCAGCCTTTAAGATATCTATATCATGCTTTTCTTTATTTTCAAACAGACAGTAAACAGCATACCCGCCGCCGAAGCTGGTTTCATCGGCCCCGAACATTGCTGTCAGCGGATGCCTGCCACCGCGTGAACAAATATTAGCAGCCCCCCGCAGGCCTTCTGGTTTAACCTTCATCAAAATTGACCGCCTCCTACTATCCGTACCGCCTGAGCCAGCAGTTTTTCCAAATAAGGTATTTCACCGATTCCGGCACCTATGATGACGCTGCCTAAAAGCAGCGCTGCCAGAAACGGCGTATCCGCATGCTCAAGCAAGTCTCCGACAGGCTTTCGTTTAGCTTTATCACACAGCATTCGTAAGGCATGGTACAAAATACCGATCAGTATCCCGGCAAGCAGAACAATGATCACTATACCCAACAGATAGTGCCCGCTTAAAAACAAACTGTATAAAATATAAAATTTACTAAAAAACAAACCCAACGGCGGCATACCTAAAATTCCAATAATACCCAGAAGCCAAAACGTCGCAGTATGAGGTACATCAACGATCATTCCATGAATACGCATCATATTTTTAGTCTGATATTCCTGCACTATAGTACCAGCTATATAGAACAATACAAATTTGATCAGTGCATGATTAAACATATGCACTAAGGTCGCGCCAATAGAAAGCTGACTGAAAACACCGATACCCGCTATCATCAGACCTATATTTTCCATTGAGGAATAAGCCAGCATACGCTTGATGTCGCGCTGCACTACTACAAACGGTACAGCTACAGCAATGGTCAGTGCCGCAAATGCCAGGCACAGCGTACTGATAAATTCTACACCTACAGTCGGTATCACAACTACTATGTTACGCAGCAATACATAAATAGCGCAGGTACATAAAGCTCCGGATAAAAGGCCGCTGGTCAGAGACGGAGCTTCTGAATAAGCATCAGGCAGCCATGTATGCATCGGAGCCATACCGATTTTAGTACCATAACCAATAAAAATAAATAAAAAAGCCAGCTTTGTCAGCGACGGGTTAAGAAGTTCTGCATGTTCGGTCAGCCACAGCCAGCTCAAAGCCTTTTCAGCCCCAAGTGCCGAAATCTGCGCATAATACAGGATCATTGTTCCCAAAAGTGCCAGACAAATACCAACAGTACAAACCATCACATATTTCCAGGTCGCTTCCAGAGCACTGCGGGTAAATTTAAATGATACCAGAAAAGCAGACACCAACGTTGTCGCCTCGATAGCGACCCACATCAATCCCAGATTTTTACCATCAGTACCAGAAACATAGTCCAAACAAACATCTGGAACAAAGCATAATAACGGCCAATCAAACCAGGCGTACGGCTAAGATAGCCACGGCTGTGCTCGCGCAGCAGATATGACTTGGAAACCCATGCTGCCGCTACATATAAAGCTGTAATGATCAGTATTACCCAGACATTAAGCGCGTCCAGATAAACATATTCACTGTTAAAAGGCTGTGTTGGCGTAAAACTCTGTGCTAAAAGAATAACTGCAACGCCTACAGCAGCAGCAGTCAAGCGATTAAGCCAGTGTAGCAAACTGCCGCTGCCTAAAACGCCGCTGATAGCTAAAGCCGCACAAACCACCGGCAAAGCAAAAATTATATAAATCAGCTCCAGCATCCCGTCACCCTTCAGCTTTCTCAACACATTGGTATCTGTCGTCATAAACGACAAACGCAGCCGGTTAGTCAGTATTACCAGTACCATGACAGCAATCAGCACGTCCAAAAAGATACCCATTTCTATAACCAGAGGCAGACCTTCCGTCATCGCCATCCCTAAAAGGTAAATACCATTTTCCATTGTTATCAAGCCTACCATCTGCATAATAGCTCGGCTGCGCATAACGATCAACGTCAGACCAGTCAAAATCATTACGATGGAAAGCGCCAGAATATCGCGACCTTCCACTCCGGGCAGCATTTTATCAACAATAAGATAACTCAGAACCAGAAAAACTGCACTTGCGGCAGTTGAATAATTAACATTGATCTCTGAAATGAGCTCACGCTCATCAGCCAGCTTACTGACAAGCCGCAGCATTGCATAAGGCACTAAAAGGACTTTTACGATAATTGTCAGCAATCCCGGAGCATAAATATGAATACCCTCGCCATGCGCAATACCGGAAATAAAGCAGGCAAGAGCAATAACAGCCGATTGAACACTAAGGCAGATGATTGCCCGGCGCAGGTCCATAATACGGGTCTGCAAAAAGACAACGAACAATAAGACGATTACCAAAAAATTCATCATACCCCTCCTTACTGCGCTACAATTGCCAGCAGCAGTAAAATACCGGCTGCGGCCAGATATACGCGAACTTTGAACAGACGCATTTTATTCTTCAGAGTTTCCATAACACTTACCGCTGTCGCTGCCAAGAGCACTTTCACTGCCAGCGGCAGTGAAAGCGGCAGATACAACAACGCAAACAAGACCAAAAATACTAATGTTTTCAGCATGCTTGCCAAATGGATCACTGCCAGCAACCGTCCGGAATATTCAAGGAGCATACACTCGTGAATCATTGTCAGTTCCAAATGCGTATCAGGATTATCGACAGGAATTCTTCCATTCTCAGCCAGCAGCAGGCAAAAGAAAGCAATACATGTCAGCACGCTGGCTACGCTTAAATAAACCGCCTGAAAATCAAGCGCCATTCCCGCTAAAGTTGTGCTGCCACTGCGCAGCGCATTCACCAGTACAGCCAGCAAAATTACAGGTTCTGCTAAAACAGAAATATAAATTTCACGGGATCCACCCATGCCGCCAAACGCCGTAGCCGTATCCAGAGACGATAAAGTCATAAAAAAGCGCCCCAGCGTTAGAACACCAATAAAAACAAAAACATCTCCAAAACTGAATTGAATTCCAAAAAAGTTAGGCAGCATCGCCGCTGCCACTACTACACTGGCAAAATATACCAGCGGCGCAATAATAAAAACCAGACTGGTATAAGGCGTAAGTATTGTAGGCTTCTGCCACCATTTATAAAGATCGAAATATTCCTGGAAAATACTGGAACCGATACGATTCTGCAGCAAGGCTTTCACTTTTTTTATGATACCGGCAACTAAAGGAGCGCTGCACAAAAGCAGCAACACTTGTGCCAGCATCCAGCCCAAATCATAAATATGCATAGCCATTTACATCGCCCCCCAAATCAAAACCAAAAGCATAGCCACCATTACATAACTGATATACAGACGTACGCTGCCCTGCTGAATACGACGCAGAAAAGAAGCAGACCAGACCATATAGTGCTGAATCGGTACATATAGCTTTTCTGTAAACTGATCCGGGATCGATAATTTATATTCCAGCTGCCGCCCAAAATACGGATTGCCCTTTTTCAGATAGGTTGCCGTTCGCTTTGGCTTCAGCAAAAAATCAAAAGCCCGGCGGAGCGGCTTGGAAAAACCAGTAGCTGAATATTGCTGGCGCGCTGTAGGATAAGTACCGCAGTTCCAAGTAACTTCACGATGAACAAAGCTTTTATCGCCGCAGGTCATAAGGGCCACAGCCAGTAAAACAACCGACAATACTGTCAATAGCAGTAACGGTGCATAAACTGCATAACTTCCGCTGCCAAACCACCAAACCTTCTGCATATCTGCAAAACTGCGCCAAAGAGTTTGCTGGTTCTGCACTGCCGTTTGCAGCACAGCGACTACCGGCCCCGGGACAATACCAAGCAGCAATACCAATATTGCCGCCAACCCCATTCCCAAACGCATCGACCAATCGCTTTCGTGAGCACGTTCTACGAGCCTGCTTCGATTCCGTCCCAAAAAAACTACTCCATAAAGACGCACAAAGCAACCAACTGCTAAAGCACTTGCTAAACCGAACAGAACAAAAGCCAGTGCTCCTAAAAGCCGCAGCCCCTGTCCTTCACTGCTGCCGGCCAAAGTAACAAAACTCTGCAGTGCGAGCCACTCCCCCACAAAACCACTTGTCAGAGGCAGGGCAGACAAGCCCATCGAACCTACCAGTGTAAAAACCGCAGTCCATGGCATCAATTTACCCAAGCCACCCATTTTTTCAATATCCTTACTATCGGTAGCATGCATTACAGCCCCTGCCGACATAAACAACAGTGATTTCATCACCGAGTGGTTCAAGGAATGTACAACAGCGGCCAAAAAACCAATTAATGCATAGTCATGCCGTGGCGTTGTCATAAGTACCATCCCACAACCAAAAGCTCCGAAAATAATCCACATATTTTCTACAGATGAATATGCTAAGATACTTTTGATGTCTTTTTCCATCTGTGCATATAAAGCACCCAAAACTGCTGATAGCAGACCTACCACCAGCACAAAAGCCCCCCACCAGAATTCCATCGGGCCAAGAAACTGAAAAATAAAACGTCCGAAACCATATAAGGCTATTTTCAGCATAACGCCGCTCATCAGCGCCGAAACATGACTTGGTGCAGCAGGATGCGCATTAGGCAGCCACACATGCAGCGGCAATAACCCCGCTTTTAATGCAAAACCGGCAAAAGCAGTGATAAACGCCGCATTACGAACATTATCACTCAACACTCCCTGACCGAGCACAGCAAAATCTAAAGACCCTGCCTGACTGCCTATCATCAAAAAAGCAATCATGATTGCCGCTGTTCCGATATGGGTCATAACCAAATATTGATACGCTGCATTATGTGCAGCTTTTTTTTCAGCTTCGTGGTTGACTAACAGAAAGCTTACTACGGCCATCAGCTCCCAAGCCAGTAAAAAACTGAAAACATCAGCAGCCAGTAAAACCAGCACCATAGAAAGCAAAAATGCATTCCAAAGTCCTCCCAAAAGTCTCAGTCTTTTACCCAGATAGCTTTTCGCATAACCCCAAGCATAAATGCTCGTCACTGTTCCTGCCAAGCCCGTAATCAATAAAAAAACTGCGCTCCACCGATCAGCATTGAAAGTAAAAAATGCCCAGCTGCCGCTCAGCAGGCTCCCACTTCCCTGCATCAGATAAGCCGCAGACTGATACATCAGAGCTCCGCTGCCAAATACTGCTGCCAAAACCGCACAGTAATGTGCCGCCATCTCCATTTTTTTAGGAAACAGTGCCGTAGCGGCACCCATACCATACACAGCAAGCGTTATATATATAAGTTCCATTCCCATCTACCTCACATTCAAAACTCAAAAAAGCTCATAAAAAAACGTATATATTATACCACATTCTTCATAATTTAGCACTCATAAATATTAACAAACCCTTGTAAAATCTACGTTAATACAAAAAAATCCTATTTGCATACGCAAATAGGATTTTTGTAGATTTTATAAAATTTTCTGTATACGACTATAAACCCGCAAAGCATTGCTGTAAAAAAATGCTTCCTGATGTTCTTCCGGGATCAGTTGACGCATTATCGCTATATAATCAGGAATATTGATTAACGGCCAATCACTGCCATACATCAATTTGTCCCAGCGGTTCATATAACGCAGCCACATACCCAAATAATCAAAATAACCCTGATTCTGCCTATAGAAATGCGCCCCCGGTATTCCTTCCAGTAAACCGGACAGATCTATAGCAACATTATCATTTTTCGTAGCCACCTCAGTTGCGTCAAGCAGCCATGGATTTCCGCAGTGACAGATAACAAACTGCACGTCCGGGAAATCAGCAGCTACCTCATCCACCGTCAACGGGTGGGCATAACGCAGTTTAGCAGCAGGCGTTGCTGTATCGCCTGTATGCACTGCCACAGGCACATTATAATACCGGGCCAATTCAAACAGCGGATAATGACGTTCATCATAAATAAATACAGGCCGGTAACCTGGATAAAACTTTATGCCCAGACAATGAGGATCACTCAGATAGTGCTCAAATTCCTGAGCTGTTTTTTCAGCATTTGCCAGTGTAATATCTTCACTTTTGACGCCTAAACAATACCCCATTGAAAGAGGCTGGTTATAATTTTTCTCATCAAAAGGACCACTTAGATTAATCAGTCTCGGTGTACTGCCGCCGTAACGACTGGGCGCATCTTCAGAATTACCCATCGCCACAGCAAAAACAATATTATTCTCTTGGCATATCTGCTGCCAACAAGCCGCAGTATTTTCATGTCCTGCATTTTCTGCGACCTCATAAAACTTGTCTATATCATAATAATGCATATGCGCGTCAATGATTTTCATAAAATGCACCTTCTTTCATACAATTCCATTATAACACCTTTGACGATAGCCGATGCAGTTTTATTATTTACGAAAAAACAGCCCTTATTTATAAAGGGCTGTTAAAAAATCATTTATCAGGCTCTTAATTTAGCTTTATATTCTTCTCCTACTTTATCAACTACATTTTTAATTACCGTATCTATCTCCGTATCAGTCAAGGTACGATCACCGGCCTGGAAAGTAAGATTAAAGGCCATGGATTTACAGCCGTCTGCTACCTGCTTACCGGTATACACATCAAACACCTTTACATCAGTCAAAAGCTCGCCTGCATTAGCGCGAATCACGCCTTCAAGCTCGCGCATACTTACTTCCAACGGTACAACGACAGCTATATCACGCGAAGTACCGGGGAATTTAGGCAGATGTTTATATTTAGGCACCTTAACAGCAGCAGAGACCAAAGGTTCGATTGCCAGCTCCAGAACATAGGTTTCACTGCTCAGTTCAAAGTTAGCAGCAACCGTGGGATGCACTTCACCGAAATAACCAATCAGCTCTCCCTGATATTCGATTGCGCAGCTCTTTCCCGGATGCAGATATGGCTGTGTTGCCAGTATCAGCTTGTAATCAGTGACCTGTAATTTGCTCAAAAGCCCTTCTACGACACCTTTCATATCATAAAAGTCTACATTATCTTTTCCCTCAGTCCAGTTTAACACATTACGTTTACCGCTCATTGCAGCGCACAATACACGCTTTTCAACCGGGAACTCTGTCAAAGGCAGCGCTTTCGGCAGATAAGTGCGCCCGACTTCAAAAATTTTGACACTTTCACTTTGACGTGCCAAATTATAAGCAACTGTACTTAAAATACTTGGTACTAAAGTAGTGCGCATAACTTTGAATTCATCGCTGATAGGATTCATTACTTCAATAAACCGACGGCGTTCATCATCTGCAGGTAATTCCAGCTTGTCAAAAGAACATGGATGGATAAAACTGTAAGTCATAACCTCACTCAGTCCGACCGAAGCCAAATAATCCTCCACACTATCGCGTACGTCCTCAATCACATCCTGACGCCCCTGTACCAAAGGCAGAGCAGGCATATGTGAGGCAATCTTGTCATACGAATGCATACGCGCGATCTCTTCACTGATATCAGCATCACAGGTCACATCATAACGCCAGCTGGGCGCTGTAACGACCAGATCTTCTCCTTCCTCATGTACTTCGAACTGAAGCTTCTGCAGAATAGAAATCATTTCCCCTGTCTCTATCTCTACACCAATGCGGGTATTGATAGCAGACGGATTAACTTTAACAACAGCCGGCTGCGCCTCAGTCGGATAAGCTTCTACGATACCGCAGACAGTCTCGCAGGCACCCATCTGTTCCAGCAAATGTGCTGCACGATTAAGCGCATTATGAGTCAGCACGGTATCAACACCCCGCTCGAAGCGCCCTGACGCTTCGCTGCGTAATCCCAATGCTTTCGAAGTACGGCGAATCGAAGGTCCGTTAAAAGTAGCGGCTTCTAACATAACATTTACGGTATCGGCAGTAACTTCTGTTTCCAAACCACCCATAACACCGCCCAGGCCTACCGCATGTTCAGTATCAGCAATAGTGATCATGCTGAAATCAAGACTCCGCTCCTGATTATCCAGCGTCACCAGCTTCTCACCTTCAGCAGCACGCCGAACGATCAGCGTATGTCCACTGACCCTGTCATAATCATAGGCATGCATCGGCTGCCCTAATTCAAGCATTACATAGTTAGTCACGTCGACAACATTACTGATGGGGCGCATACCGCAGGCACGCAGATGTTTCTGCATCCACTCCGGCGACTGACCGATTTTAATATTTTTCAATATCCGCACAGCAAAACGACTGCACAGATCTGCCGCCTGCACATCTACTTTCGCCATTTCGGCAGCATTGCCGCCGGCAGTTTCCTGTACGCTCATATCTGGCATTCTGAATTTCGTACCCAAAACAGCAGCAGCTTCACGTGCCAGACCAATGATATTTGTACAATCACCGCGGTTGGCTGTCAGGTCAATATCCAACACCACGTCATCCAGTCCCAAAATCTTTTTTATATCCACGCCAATAGGTGTATCCGGTGGCAGGATGAAAATACCATTGCGCTGTTCCGGCAGCAAAAGCTTAGCATCAATGCCCAGCTCTTCAGCGCTGCACAACATTCCAAAAGAATCAAGTCCGCGCATTTTTGCTTTTTTAAGCTTCATCCCACTGGGAAGCTGCGACCCAACAACTGCAACCGGTACGATATCGTTTTGATGGACATTTTGCGCACCAGTCAGAATCTGTACGATCTCACCGCTGCCGTAATCCATCATACAAATCCACAAATGATCAGAATTAGGATGCCGCTCAATCTGTGTTACTTTGCCGGTAACAACGCCTTCCAACCCCGCTCCCAGATAGTTCACACTTTCAACTTCCAAACCTACGCGTGTCAGTTTTTCAGCCAACTCTTCAGGAGTGACATTAATATCAACATATTTTTTTAACCAGTCAATAGATGCTAACATAATCTTCCTCCTTATTTGAACTGGCGGATAAACCGCAAATCATTTTCAAAGAATAAGCGCAGATCGTCAATGCCGTATTTAAGCATAGCGATGCGTTCAACACCCATTCCAAAAGCATAACCATTAATTTTATCCGGATCGTAACCGCTCATCCGCAGCACATTGGGATGAACCATACCTGAACCCAAAATCTCGAGCCAGCCTGAATTCTTGCAGACGCGGCAGCCTTTGCCGCCACAGATAACGCAGGAAATATCTACTTCGGCACTTGGTTCCGTAAAGGGGAAATAACTGGGACGCAAGCGTATCTCCACACTGCCGCCGAACATCTCTTTACAAAAGGTTTCCAGCGTCCCCTTTAAATCAGCAAGGCTGATATTTTCACCAAGTACCAAACCTTCTACCTGATGAAACATCGGAGAATGAGTAGCATCATAATCGTTGCGGTAAACTGTTCCAGGGGCGATCATCCTGATCGGTGTGTCAGGCTCACAGGCCTGCATTGTACGAGCCTGCACAGGTGAAGTCTGGGTACGCAGCAAAAATTTTTCAGTAATATAAAATGTATCCTGCATATCCCGTGCCGGATGATCCTGCGGCAGGTTCAAAGCTTCAAAGTTATAATAATCGCTTTCTATCTCAGGGCCTTCCATGACATCAAACCCCATCCGCATAAAAATCTTTTTGATCTCGCGCAGTGTCAGTGTCACCGGATGCAGATGCCCGCAGTTTTGTGTGCGTCCAGGCAAAGTAATGTCCACTTTTCATTTGCCAGCCTTGCTTTTAAGGACTCTGCTTCTAAAACCTCGGTTTTGGCATTGATAGCCGTTTCCAAGGCGCTTTTTACTTCGTTGACGATTTGTCCGATTTTCGGTCTTTCCTCTGCCGGCAGTGCGCCCATACCGCGCAGAATTTCTGTCATCGGGCCTTTTTTACCCAAATATTTGATGCGCAAATCTTTGAGTTCGTCTGGAGTCGTTACTGCTCCCAGCTCTGCCAGCGCTTGTTCCTTAAGTGCCTGCAATTATTCTCTCATATTCTTCCTCCTATAAAAAAATAAAACTCCCGCCCCTGGTAAGGGGCGAAAGTTATGCTTCCGCGGTACCACCCTAATTTGTACTCTGCTGTCTTAACGCGACTGACGTTGCGCCTACAAACCAAAGCCTTCAGCGCAAACACTCACGAGTGAACTTCCGCTTTAGTGTATCGCAAGGCTTGCAGCCGTGGCCTCGCTCTCTGTGTCGCACGTCTGGCGTACTCTCTCGGTCATAGTGTCGAAAAAATGGGGCGTATTCAATTAACGTTACTTATTTTATCACAACTTGCCTTTACCTGCAAGCCGTTGCCGCAGACATTCAAACATAACGATTCCAGCTGCCACAGCAGCATTCAACGATTCGGCCTGCCCTTCCATCGGGATAAAAACTTTTTTTACGGCTGCTTCCAGCAAGCCGTCTGAAACACCCTCTGCTTCGCTGCCGACAACAACTGCTACCGGGCCCTGTAAATCTGTTTGATATAAACTGTCTGCATTTCCCAGGCAAGTTACCGCTATTTCATAACCGTTCTTACGTGCCCAGCTGATAAAGTCTGCTTCGCATATACCTTCAGCTACCGGTATATGCAGCAGTGATCCCATTGTAGAACGTACTGCTTTCGGTGCAAAAATATCAGTACAGCCAGCCAGTAGTACTACGCCGCTGATACCTGCCGCATCAGCAGTACGAATCATCGTTCCCAGATTACCAGGATCGCCGATGCGGTCTAATACGAGCACAATACCACCGGCTGCAGCCAGTTCCTCTAAGGCCGCACTTTGTTTGGCAACAACGGCAGTCAGAGCCTGCGGCGTTTCTGTGTCGGCAATTTTTTTCATTACAGGTTCGGTAACCTCATACAATTCAACTCCTTCTGCCGCAGCCGCTGCTATAATAGCGGCCTGCCTTGCCGAAGCAGTTTTAGTTCCTTTAAGCACAAAAAGCTGTTTCACTATACCACAGTTTACAGCTTCCTCCACCGATCGCATTCCCTCCACTAAAAAAGCCTGCTGTTCTGTCCGATATTTTTTTTGTTTCAGCTCTGCGGCAGCTTTAACGATCGGATTACTTACGCTGCTCAGTTCTTTCATCAGACCACTTCCTCCAGTGCTTTAATATTACTATGCTCACCGATAATGATCATTTCATCGCCGAGGTTAAGTACCATTTTGGGATCGGGATTGACCAGAGTTTCACTGCCGTGCTTGATCGCCACGATATTGACATTATAGCGGCTGCGCAGATTGATTCGATCAGGTTTTTCCCTGCCAGACTTGGCGGCACAGTGATACTCATCAAGCTGATGGTATCAGACAGTTCGATATAATCGACGATACTGTTGGAAATAAGGTTATGCGCTACACGCTGTCCCATATCACGTTCCGAATAAACGATCTTATCAGCGCCGATTTTTTTGAGCATTTTTCCATGAACCTGATTGATAGCTTTAACGACAACCACAGGAACACCAATTTCCTTAAGCAGTAAGGTCGTCAGCATATTCGCTTCCAAATCCCCGATCGCCACGACTGCCACATCAAAATTCTGAGCGCCCAAAGAACGCAGCGTACGTTCATCAGAAGAATCTGCCGTTACAACATGAGTCAGCTCATGTGCCAGACGCTGAACATTATCTTCATCAGTATCAACACCCATGACCTGATAACCAAGTTCGTTAAGTGTCAATGCTACACTCGTACCAAAACGCCCTAACCCGAAAACAGCATATTGTTTTTCACGTTGTTTTTTAATCATTATCGTTACCGCCTTTAACCAATCATAATATTTTCCGAAGGATATCTGATCTTATCATCTTTAGAATGAAGGAAGGATAAAACAAAGGTCAGCACGCCGATACGTCCGGCATACATAGTCAAAACCAGAATCAGTTTGCCCCAGTCGTTCCAGTCTGGCGTAATCCCAACTCCCAGACCAACAGTCGCAAATGCAGAAACCACTTCAAATAAAACGTAATCCGCCCGATGCAGCCCACCATCGCAGATCAGGAGCAAAAAATACGCTCCAAGCATCCACAACAGGCAAACTGTAAAAACATTATAAGCTTTATCGACTGTTTCCGAAGCTATCCTCCTGTCAAACAGCACCGTATCACGCTTGCCATGCAGAAGTCCCCACGTCGATACCAGCAGAACGAGCACAGTTGTCGTTTTCATACCACCGCCAGTAGACGTCGGCGAAGCACCGATCCCCATTAAAAGAACCATAAAAAACAGAGAACTGGCCCGCATATCAGTCAAATCGATCGTATTAAACCCGGCAGTGCGGCAGGTAACCGCCTGAAAAGCAGCCGCCATCCATTTGTCCAATTCGTTGGGCATGCCGCCAAGAGTAGCCGGATTCGTATATTCCAAAGCCAAGATCACCAGCGTACCGCCAAAAGTCAGGATCGCGCTGGCCGTCAGCACTATTTTACTGTGCAAACGCAGCTTCTTCCATTTCCGGTTACGACGCAGATCATCCAAAACCGTAAAACCAATACCACCGATGGTTATCAGCGCCATAATACATAAATTCAGAGTTATATCGTTATAATGCCCTGTCAGACTGGCATAATCTCCAAACAAGTCAAACCCGGCATTGCAAAAAGCCGATATAGCATGCCAGTAACCCCAGGCAATACCTGTAAGCCCCATGTCCAAAGCAGAATAAAAATGCCAGGCCAGAATAGTCCCAAAAATAAATTCGATCGTCAAAGCGTATTTAACAACATTTAACGACAACCGTACTACCCCGGAAGGTTCATTCAGATTAAGCTATTCCTGAATAAACAGCCTTTCTCTCAGATTGATCCTTTTACCAACCGCCACGCTCAGTAAGGTGGTCAGAGTCATAATGCCCAACCCACCGATCTGGATGAGAACGATCATCACTAATTTTCCAAACCAGGAAAAATAATGCCCTGTATCTACAACAACAAGTCCTGTTACGCATGAAGTAGAGGTCGCTGTAAACAAAGCGTCGATAAAACGCATACTGCTGCCGTCAGCACTGGCCATTGGCAGCATCAACAGCAGTGAACCGCATAAGATAAGCATGGCAAAAGTAAACGCCACCATCTGGCTGCCATTCAAACTACGATTAAGCAGCTTTAACCATTTGTGCAATAAATTGATCAAAAACAACAAATTTTTCACCATCCCGACAAAAGCCGCTAAATATTACTTATTGAATATAAATCAAGTTTACTCTCATTACTTTATGCTTGTCAATTTTACTTGCTTACTAAAAGACCGCTTTATTTAATTACAAATCAAATGTGCAGAAATATAAAAAACAGCGTCATCAAAATAATACTGAGCACAATAGTTATGGAATTAGCAAAACCGGCCAGTTCCACATTACCGCCCATTCTGGCAATAAAGATCGGGCCGATAGCCGTAGAAGGCGCCAAAAAAACCAGCGTCAGTACTTCCTTGACCTCTGCACTCAGCGGCACATGATAAAAACACAGCCATGCCAGGGCAATTCCAAAAACATAACGGTACAGCACTACCTCTCGCACTTGCTTCAGCTTATCTAAATCCAACGTCATTTCAAACATCATTCCGATCATCAGCATCGATAAAAAAGTATTGGCACCGCCGATAAGACCAGTAAGAGTATAAACAGGCTGAGGTAAATGCAGCTGTAGTACCGCGCAGACCAACATCAGCATATAAACAACAAAAGGCACAGATCCCAGCAGTTTAGCAGCTATACTGCGCAAATTCACAGGCTCGTATTTTTCACCCGTATGCACCAGCCCACTGGTCAGAGCATAAGTTCCGCCAGTACACATAATCGAATTACCCACATCAAACATACAAGTAGCTACTACAGCGAAAGGGCCCAAAAAGCTTTGTGCAAACGGTAAAGTAAAACAGCCGATATTATAACCGGCCAGATTAAATACGTAAAAAATCTTTGCCGCATTCGTCTGATAACGCGTCAATATAAATCCCCAGGCAATCATCAGCAAATTTCCACAAAAACCGATCAGAGTCAATATAAACAGCGTATAATCCATTTTAAAAGCTGCAAAGCTGGTAATAACGGCACATGGCAGCGTAATATTTAAGACTATTTTGGCAATAAGTTCATAGTCATGCGGTTTAAAAAAGCCGCGCTTCTTTAAGAAATAACCTAAGGCAATAACGGCTACAAATGCCAGTGCCTTAGTTAAAACCTGTTCCATATGGTTCCCTCATTTTCATCAAAAGAGATCTTGTCTTTATCTACTGCTTCATAAAAAACTCACCTTAAATTATACTGCTGACGTAAAAATTAAGCAAAATTCTTTTTATCTTAAAAATATTCCTTAAACAAAACTTTGCTTTTACCATTTTGTTTGCTATAATAGTTCACAGAATATACACAAAGGGGATATCAATGTTTAAAAAATCTAAAATAATAGTAGGTGCGGCTCTTTTAGCCGTATCAGTACTGAGCTTTACTCTGCCACAGCAGGCTGAAGCCATCAACCTTGGCAGTATTGCCGGCAAAGCCGTAGGCGCCGCCAAGGAACAGCAGGAAATCAACAAGGCACTGAATTATTATGATAACGAAGGCCGCCATGAGCTGTTTGAAGCCCTGAAACAGGAAGACGGTGTCAACAGCGATTACAATGCCAATGCCATGCTTGGCCGCATTATGCAACGTATGACCCCGGCCATCGCCAAAAGCGACGCAACCATCAATAGTAAACCATATAATTATTTCGTTAATAATCAGGAATTTTTCAATGCTTACTGTGCATTAGGGCACAATATGTCCGTAAATATCGGCGCTTTCTGGTTCCTGGACTACAATGAAGATAAACTGGCTGCCGTTATCGCCCATGAGCTTGTACACGGTCAGAAAGAACATCCAATCAAAGGCGCAAAGAAAAAGATGTCCGTTGACTTCGTGATGAAAACTGTAGGCTCTGAAATCGGCGGTGCTAACGGTCTGGCAGCACAAGTAGTAGCAGTCCATGCCAAAAACACCGGCGTTACCAAACCCAACGAATGGGAAGCTGACAATATCGCCTTCACTTATATGGCTGATGCCGGTTATAATGTAGGCGCTCCTGCAGCTGTTTGGCAGGCAGTTATCGAAAGCTCCAGCGACAGCTCTAAAAAAGATGTTCTCAGCGACATACTCAACCCGTCTACTCATCCGAAAGACAGCGACCGCCGCAATAATTATTCCAAAAAGCTTACCGAATACAGCAACGGCAAGGTTACTGTTGACGCTAACAGCGGCGAAGTGAAAATTAACGGAAAGACCTTTATGACCCCGGCTGCTGCAGGTAATATGAGCGGTATGCAGCGTTCTTACTTCGTAGCAGGCAATCTTGCAGCGATCTATCATGCAGGTCAGAATACTCAAAATGCCTATGCTGAGGGCGGCACTGTAAAAATCGCAGGCAAAGGTATTATTACTCCTGTTGCCGGTGATATCAGCGCTGGTGAATTAGTTACTATCCTTAATAACATTAAATAACAACTTAAAATAAAACAGTGTAAGTCCTAAGACTTACACTGTTTTTTATTGCCGCAGCAGCAGCAATTCAATTCATTTGTACTGTAAGCAGTAATTCTTACAGAGCAGCTTTAGCAGCTTCTACCAGTTTGGTGAAAGCAGCTGCATCATAAATAGCCATATCAGCCAAAACTTTACGGTTCATTTCGATACCAGCTTTAGCCAGACCATTCATGAAACGGCTGTAGCTCATGCCGTTAGCACGGGTAGCAGCGTTGATACGAGCGATCCACAATCGACGGAATTCGCGTTTTTTCGCACGACGGTCACGACGAGCATAGCTCAACGCTTTCATTACTGTTTCATTAGCTTTTTTGAACAGCAAATGTTTAGAACCGCGATAGCCTTTAGCCAGTTTTAAGATTTTTTTATGACGACGATGAGCAGTAACGCCCACTTTAATTCTTGCCATTATAGTCAGCCTCCCTTATCTATTATGCGTACGGCAGCATTTTTGCTACGCGTTCATGATCAGTTTTGTGAACAAGTGCAGCCTTACGCAAGTTTCTCTTGCGGGAAGGAGATTTATGTTCAAGAATATGGCTTTTAAAAGCTTTAGCACGTTTGAATTCACCAGTACCAGTCTTTTTAAAACGTTTAGCAGCAGCTCTGCGGGTTTTCATTTTAGGCATTGTTAAGTCCTCCTTATTTGGTAGCTTTAGGCGCAACAATCATAATCATGTTTCTGCCTTCTAATTTAGGTGCACGCTCAATGACAGCCATGTCTTTGAGCTGTTCAGCCATTTTTTTGAGCAACACTTCGCCAAGCTCAGGATGCGATAATTCGCGGCCACGGAACATGATAGTGACTTTTACTTTGTCGCCGTCTTCCAGGAATCGCACTGCATTTTTGAATTTGACGCCGAAGTCATGATCCTCAATACCGGGGCGCAATTTGACTTCTTTGATATCAAAGGTCTTTTGCTTTTTACGAGCTTCTTTATCTCGTTTTTGCTGCTCGTAACGATACTTGCCGTAATCCATAATCCGGCACACCGGAGGTTTCGCTGTAGGAGCGATCTCCACTAAATCAAGATGTCTTTCCTGCGCCAGCTGCAAAGCATCACGACCGGACATAATACCCAGCTGTTCGCCTTCACCGGCAATAACGCGCACTTCCCGTGCCCGAATTTCTTCATTGATACGCAAGCTTTCTTTGCTAATAACCGTTCACCTCCAAAATTAAATAAAAAACGCGAGCAGATAATACTGCCCGCGCTGAAAATCATATCCGACCCTGTCGAGCTTTTGCTGCAAGGTGAGAAGCGAGCGGCTTCTGCTTTGTTACTTGGATATAATATCATAATGTTAACTTTGTGTCAACATATTTATTAATCTTTTCTTGCTCCCAGCTGTCCGTCAAGATAAAACAATCCGGAAATATTATCGCCGATCATTTCCAGCTTTTCAACAATCTCAGAAGCATTGGCTTCTTCTTCTACCTGCTCATCGATAAACCATTTAAGACAACTTTGAGCCGCGTAATCTTTTTCTTTCAAAGCTACTTCATACATATCATAAATACGGGAAGTAACATATTTTTCATGCTCTAAAACTTTTTTGAACAAATTCAGAGGGGTACCGTAATCAGCCGCCGGCATATCAATCTGCAGAAGCTGAGGCTGCACACCGCAGTCCTGCATAAATTTTACGAAGCGCAAAGCGTGTTCACGTTCTTCTTCATATTGCAGATAAAGCCATTTAGCCATACCTTTATAATTTTTAGCTTCCATATCCAGGCTCATCGCAAGATACATATATGCAGAATACAATTCAGCCTGGACTTGTTCATTAAAAACCTTATAAACTTTTTTATTAATGATAACATCCTCCTTAACAGCTTAAAATGCCGTTTTTACTGGGTATATTATAACACTTTTCATTCGTTTTTTCAATAATTATTATCTATTTCCGTTACCACTTATCTAGCTCGACATTCATATCTAATTATTTTTTATCGGCAATTTCTTCTTGCAGCATGGCAATAAAATCTTCCTGCTTCATAGCTCCGATATCTCCTTCGCCGCGGCGGCGCACAGCAACTGTACCGTCTTCAACTTCTTTATCACCGATAACAAGCATATACGGAACTTTCTGCAGCTGTGCTTCACGAATCTTATAACCGATTTTTTCGTTACGATCGTCAAGATAAACACGCAGCCCCAATTTAAACATTTCATCACTCAATTTTTTAGCATACTCATAATGCTTGTCGGTAATCGGCATTACACGCACCTGGCAGGGAGCAAGCCAGGCAGGAAAAGCACCGGCATAGTTCTCAATCAGGATACCGATAAAACGCTCTATAGAACCATAAACCACACGATGGATCATAACCGGACGATGCTTCAAACCATCTTCGCCGGTATAGGTCAAATCAAATTTTTCTGGCAGCAGCATATCCAGCTGAATAGTGCCGCACTGCCATGTACGACCGATAGAATCTGTCAGATGAAAGTCGATCTTAGGGCCATAGAAAGCTCCGTCGCCTTCATTGATAACATAATCAAGTCCAAAATCTTCCATTGCGCTCTTCAAAGCATTAGTTGTAGTTTCCCAGGTTTCAGCATCACCCATTGAATCTTCCGGGCGGGTCGAAAGCTCGGCATGATATTTCAGCCCAAAGGTTGCATAAACCTCGTCAAATAAACGAATAACATTTTGGATCTCGTCTTTGATCTGGCTCGGCATCATAAAAATATGAGCATCATCCTGCGTAAAGCAGCGCACACGGAACAAGCCATGCAAAGCACCGGACAATTCATGACGATGTACCAGTCCAAGCTCGCCGGCACGGATCGGTAATTCCCTGTAGCTATGCGGATGAGTTTTATAGACCAGCATACCACCGGGGCAATTCATGGGTTTGATAGCGTAATCTTCGTTGTCGATCTCAGTAACATACATATTTTCACGGTAATGGTCCCAGTGTCCAGAAGTCTCCCATAACTTACGGGACAAGATCATCGGAGTTTTGATTTCCTGATAACCATAACGTCTGTGCACTTCACGCCAATAATTGATCAGCTCGTTGCGGATTACCATGCCATTGGGATGGAAAAACGGGAACCCAGGACCTTCTTCCATGATACTGAACAGATCCAGCTCTTTGCCAAGTTTTCGATGATCACGTCTGGCAGCTTCTTCAAGCATATGCAGATAAGCGTCCAGTTCTTCCTTACTAGGAAAAGCGGTGCCGTAGATACGCTGCAGCATTTTATTTTTTTCATCACCACGCCAGTAAGCGCCGGCAATACTTTGCAGTTTAAAAGCTTTTACCCTGCCGGTCGACGGACAATGCGGCCCTGCGCATAAGTCTGTGAAATCCCCCTGCGTATAAGTGCTGATAACTGCATCTTCAGGCAGATCATTGATCAGTTCGACCTTATATTTTTCATCTTTGTCTGCAAACATTTTCAACGCTTCACTGCGCGGCAATTCACTGCGTACAAGCGGAAGATTGGCTTTAACGATCTTAGCCATTTCTTTTTCAATAGCAATCAGATCTTCCGGGACAAAAACATGCTCGCTGTCTAAATCATAATAAAAACCATTAGAAATAGCAGGTCCGATAGCAAATTTAGTATCGGGGAACAAGTGCTGAATTGCCTGGGCCATGATATGTGCCGCCGTATGGCGAATCGCATGCAGTCCTTCAGAGCTTTCAGGAACAACAAATTCAACTGATGCATCATGCTCCAATTTATCTGTCAAATCTTTATTCACACCGTCTACCACAGCCAAAAGCGCCTGTTTGCCAAGTTTCTGCGACAAACCTTTTGCTACTTCCAGCAATGTCGTTCCGGCAGCAACTTCTTTTACACTGCCATCTTTTAAGGTTACTTTAACATTTGCCATTTTACTAGCCTCCTAAAAATAAATAAACTCCGTTCCCTGGAAAGGGACGGAGTTGACCGCGGTTCCACCCTAATTGACCTGCCGCTGGCAAGTCCACTCGGTACCGTTAACGCCGGCATACGACACTGCATACTAACTGCCAGAGCAGAGGTTCCGCAATGTGGTTTGAAGGTGGTAAGGTCTATCATTTTTCCAAAGCGCTTACAGCCAGGGCGCCTCTCTCTGCAGGAAAGATATGTTAGCCTCTTCCTTCGCATAACCGATTGATTATGTGACTATGATTAATTATAAACTTAACAATAATTATTGTCAATAATTTTGATTTGTAAAATTCTTGTAGCCAAATTTATATCGTTACCTTATAATTATATTAAGATTAGTAATAGTTTTAGGAGATGCCCCGATGAAGATCTGGAATAATCCATTCAGAAAAATACTGCTGTTTTCCCTGCTGCTTCTATCTTTTAGTTCGGCTCAGGCAGAGGAAAACCAAAAAGAAACTCTGTTGTTTTTACCTTTGGATAACCGTCCTGTCTGTTCCTCTTATGTTGCCAAAACAATGGAAGCAGCGGGCTACAAAGTGCTGCTTCCGCCTGATAAATATCTGGCTTCATATAATCGAAACGGCAGTCCTGATGAATTATGGAAATGGCTCGTCAGCCGTGCGCCTCATGCAGACGCTGCCGTCATTTCCACAGACAGTCTGATCTACGGCGGTCTGGTTGCATCACGTACTCATCACGAACCGCAGGCAGTTTTAGAGCAGCGTCTGCAGCGACTCGAAACACTGCGTGATCAGTTCCCAGTACGGCTCTATGCTTTCTCTACCTTGATGAGAACTCCGCGCGCCAGTTTTGGCGCTGTTGAGCCTCCATATTATTCGAAAATCGGTCCGGCTATTTTTCGTTATTCCGAGCTTTGTGACTCCGAAGATTTGATTGGACTCAGCCTCAAAGATGCTTTAACGAAAAAAACTTTGTCTACCAACCTGCCTAAAGCAGATTTGCAGGACTGGCTGGAACGACGCCAAAAAAATCTCAATATCAACAGCAAGCTGACGGAAATGACCCGCAGCAACCGTTTTCACTTTCTCGCAATCGGCAAGGACGATAATGCTCCGTTATCGCATACACATATGGAAGCACGCAAGCTCACTCAGGAAACCTATGATCTTACGCAGCGAACTTTTCAGATAATCCCCGGTGTCGACCAGCTCGGGCTGCTGCTGCTGACCAGAGCCGGAAACGAACTGAAGCGTTATCAGCCACGTGTTTACGCCTATTATGCAGATGGCTGGGGACCGCGAACGCTGCCGCAATATTCTGATATGACCTTAGGTCAATCAGTGCCACAGCAGATTTTAGCAGTAGACGGCCGTACTGCTACCAGTGCCGCTAACGCAGACGTTGTTTTGGCACTAAACACGCCCTTTGATGGCATAATGATGGATTCTACCGCTCCTTCCAATCAGTTTTTCTCTTCACCGCAAAACCGTGCCTATATCAAACAGCTCAAGCAGCTTATGGATAACGGCTACCGGGTATCTTTGGCCGACGTAGCTTATTCTAACGGAGCTGATAATGGCTTTATGAACGAACTGGCCAAACAGGGGCAGTTGGAACGGCTGACAGCCTATAATGGCTGGAATACTGCGGACAATACCGTTGGATTTGCCATTTGTCAGGGTATACTGACTCCGCAGATGTCAAAACCGGATGCTGAAAAACTGATGCGTATCAGAGTTATAGACGACTGGTATTATCAGGCCAATGCCCGACGCAGTGCTACTGCATTTTTGGAAAGCAAAAATCAAAAAAATGCAGTTTACCTTCTCGGCCCTTATCAGAAACCAGTTCACGATCTGGCTTTAGGCGTTTGCCGAGATTTATCAGGACGTTATAAATTTACAGAAAAAAGTAATTTTGATATTTCTTTCCCCTGGAACAGACTTTTTGAAATTGATGTAGAACTGAAAAAAGATAAAAAGAAATAACTGTCTTAAAATACCGTTGAACAACTTAGTCCAACGGTATTTTTTTATATTATCTGCCTATTTACTTAAATATTTATCGTTTTTCAATAAATTATTTACTTTTAATAAAGAATTGCTATATTATTTACTTAAGGAGGTTTTTATGGACAATATTGATACTGCAATTCTAGACTGTTTAAAGGAAAATGGGCGCGTCACCGCTTCTGAGATAAGTAAAAAAGTAAAACTGTCAATTCCTGCTGTTGCCGAAAGAATACGTAAACTCGAACAAAATTCGATTATTCAAAAGTATACAATCAAGCTCGACCGCCGGCAGACCGGGCAAAAACTTTTAGCTTTTATTTTTGTAAATATTGATAAAACCGAGCATATCAATGCTTTCCGCAGTCAGATAACCGTTCTTCCGGATGTACTTGAATGTCATCATCTTGCCGGAGCTTACGACTATTTGCTTAAAGTAAGCGTCAGCGATACCGATGCTCTGGAAAGCTTTCTTACTAATAAGCTAAAAAAAATCACCGGCGTCAGCAGTTCTAATACCTTTATTACTCTGGCAACGCTAAAGGAAGAGTTAAATTGCTGAACTCTTTTATACGCGGTCTGCACCTTGGTATAATTTTACAGCTGTCAATCGGTCCGGTTTGTCTTTTTATTCTGCAAACAGCTATTGCCCGGGGAATAACCGAAGCGTTGAAAGCCGTACTGGCAGTAGTTTTGCTTGACGCTTTCTATATCCTGCTGGCATTATATGGTTTAGGAACTTGCCTGAAAAATTATCCGGGCATACAAAAAAAACTACGTTATTGCGGTGCTGCCGTGCTTCTCTACTTTGCAGTTACTGCTTTAGCTGATGTTTTTCATCTACAGATTTCAACTGCCACTATTATGCTGCCACAAATCAGCAGTTTTTACGCTGCAGGACTGCTTACGCTCAGCAATCCCCTGACGATTATTTTCTGGTTAGGTATGCTTTCAGCACAAGTTTCCCAGTACCGGCTCAACAGACAGCAACTTCTTTCTTTCACTTGTGGCTGTATAAGTGCAACGTTCTTATTTCTCTGTCTGCTTGCTTTTTTAGGTAACAGCAGCGCACCTCTATTGTCACCTTCACTACAGCAATTAATCAACATCTGCATCGGATGTCTTCTGATTTTTTTTGCATACCGATCAGCAACTTGTAGATAAACATTTAATAAATTTAATCTAAACATCTCTCTTTCTTTAACTTTGAGCTGAGCACCAGAATTCCACAATACAGAAAAGCCATCTGCAAATACACAGATGGCTTCTGCTGTTTTCCTGAAGCATTAAAAACTGTAGTTTATACCAATTTGATAGTTACGCCCAGGTTCGGCATACCACTCATCAAATCCAAGAAATCCGCCGCTTTCATTGTCCCAATTGGAATAAAACTGATTAAAAATATTATTGACCTTCACATAAAGCCTGGTATTTTTCTGCAGTTTATAGTTCAATGAAGCATTCCATACCCAGTAATTATTATTGGCAAAACGATTTTCACCACGGCCGTTAGCCTGATCAAAAACTCCGCGCCCCTGCAGCAGCACACTATACTTATCATATTCGTACATCAAATCAAGCAACAGTTCACCGTAAGGTATCATCGTACTTACAGGGCTTGAGTTTTTACGTTCCGTATCCACTTTCGTCTGTGTATAAGCCACCAGAGAACGCCACTTTTCTGAAAACCGTTTCGATGCGGAAACAGTAAATCCTGTTGCTTTCTCATGCGCAATATTGGCATATCGACGAAGATATTTGGGCAAACTTATATCTACTGCAATGACATCAGTTGCATCACGATGAAAAACATTAATTTTTAATGACGAAGACTCATCCGGTATATAAGTTAATCCCGCTTCATAAACCCTACCTTCTTCTGGCTTCAGCGCCTCGTCACCATAATCAGGAGAAAATATCTGCAGCTGCTTGGGCGGCGCAAAATATTCTGTATAGGCCAAAGTATATAATACCTTTTCAGAGGGCTGATATTCCAACGACAAAGCAGGAGAAAGCTTGCTCCCTGCATAAGAATTCCAATCCTGACGCAGACTGCCGACAGCTTTGACGCTGTCAGCCAGCTGCCAGACATCCTGCAGATAAACAGCTTTACTGATCACAGTTCCGTCACTATATTTTGCTGCCAGATCCTGATAATCAAGGACCTGATCCTTGTAATATTCCGCACCGCCGGTCAAAGTATGTTTTGGGTGCCACTGTTTACTGTAACGGTCAAAAAAACCTTCCGTCCGTAAATCAAGCAGCCATGGTCGTTCAACATTTAAACTTCTATCATAGGCGGCATTGCTGCTGCGTCTGTAAATACCCACAATATTATTTTCTGTATCCGAAAATTTACGCTCATATTCCAGAGTTAGATTATCTTCTGTCTTGCGGGCATCGGTCATAAAAATATTTTTAACTAACTTTGGCGGCTTAGTTTCATCAGGTTCCGTATTCTTATAATTAAAGATCTTTGATTTATACCTGCCGCTGAAAACGCTGTAGCTTAAAGTCAGATCAGCAGTTTCACCCCAGGCTTTGGTCAATTTGATACCAGCATTTTCAACATTTTCGTACGAAGGTATACTCTTCCTTGCACTACTGTAATCGCCCATAATACTTTTTCGGGCATAAACCGACCAGCTCCATTCACCGCTTTTTCCTAAATGTAAAATATTCTCTTGCTCACGTCCATAACTGCCCGTTTCCAGATTGATACTGGTTTTAACACCTTCAACAGCTTTTTTTGTAGTTATCCTGATCACACCGCCTTTAGCAGCATTACCGTAAACGCTTCCGGCTGCTGACGGCAAAACCTCTACACTTTCCAGCATTCCCGCCGGCAGTACACCGAAATCAAAATCATTATAACTGCTGCCGTTCCAGTTAGAACGCACACCGTCAATAATTACCAAATAACGATCAGAACCATTCAGCAAAATCTTACTATAGGCATTCATACCACCGCTGGCGCCCCTTGCCATCAAAGTAACACCCGGAAGTTGCTGAATCACATCCAAAGAATTATCATAATTGCCGTTTTCCAGCTTCTTTTCATCAACTTTATAGTAACCTGGTTTACCTGCACTATTGTCATAACGCGCGGCCGTAACTATCATCGGCTCCAAATAAAATTCCGTTTCACCCGCTGCAGCCGCGGTTTTCATTGAGAAAAGCACCAGGTAAAATATAGCCAAGAAACACAAATATTTTGCTGCAAAGCAACCTCTCCTTGATAAAAGTTTCTTTTGTTATGACTTCAGCAAATACTATCAGCTAATGCAGAAACTTTTCAATACTTTTATACAATTGTTCCACATCGAACGGCTTGGGAATAAAAGCATTCATTCCCGCAGCCAGCGCTTTCTCACGATCTTCCTGCAGCGTATTGGCGGTCATAGCGATAACTGGTATTTCCTGTGCGTCGTCCCTGCTCAAAGACCTGATCTCTGCAGCAGCTTCAAGCCCGCCCTTTACCGGCATCTGCAGATCCATTAAAATCAGGTCATAAGTGCCTGGCAAAGTTTCCTGAAACCTGTCTACAGCCTGCTGTCCGTTTACAACGCGTTCAACGTGTACCCCCTGCATTTCCAACATCGTTACGGCAATCTCGGCATTAAGATCATTATCTTCTGCCAACAAAATATTTTTACCCGCTAAATAACTATGTATTCTGACTTCGTTATTATTCTCCAGGATTTCATCAAACTGTTTTTCGTAAACAGGCAGCTTGATAGTAAAGAAAAATTCAGAACCTTTTTCAACCTCACTGCGTACACTTAAAATACCGCCCATCAATTCTACCAAATTGCGGCTGATAGCCAGCCCCAACCCAGTTCCCTGCTGATTGCTGCGGCTTTTTCGGAAGACCTGCTCAAACGATCCAAAAATACGTTCCAGATCTGTTTCAGGAATACCAATGCCTGTATCACAAACACTGAAACGCAGCTCAGAAACCCCTTCTTCAGCAGTACTTTCCAGAACCGTTACCGTTATCTCGCCATTGTTTTCTGTAAATTTATGGGCATTGGAGAGCAAATTAATAAGAACCTGCTTTAAATGCAGCTCATCTCCAACAAAATTTTTATGTGTAAAACAGCATTTAAACTGTAATTTGATTTTCCTCTCTTCCGCCATCACCAGAAAAATATTGCTCAGCTGCCGCAGCAGATTATCCATAGAAAAAGGCCTGCTTTCGATCTGGATCTTGCCGCTTTCTATTTTTGACATATCAAGGATATCATTGACGATCGATAATAAAAATTTAGCAGAAGAATCAATTTTGGAAATATTTTTCTGCGTCACAGGATCCCCTTCACCGGAAAGCCGCATCAGATTAGCCAATCCGATTATTGCATTCAAAGGAGTTCTTATTTCATGTGACATCCTGGAAAGGAACTCTGAACGCACCTTGCTGATGTTTTCTACTTTTTTCATTTTAAAATAAATGACCTGATTTTTCATTTTAAACCAAAAATACATAAAAACAATCGTTACCACAAGTAAAATAAACCCAATTATGATCAGAGAAAATATGACCGGATTAGAATAAACCAAAGCCTTGAAAGACATTTCTTTCTTGCCAGACATCAAGGTATTATTGGATAAAACCTGCGCAGTCTGCTCATTGGTCAGGTTGACCAGACTTTTATTCAAAATAGAATACAGCTGTATATCATTACTGCTGCTGACCCCCAAAGACAAATATATCTCAGGACTCTCTATAACAGGAATGATATTAGTATAATAATCACTCATATACAGATCTTCCAAAACAACGACAGGTATTCTGCTATAAGAAGCTTCTCCCGAATCTACTGCATTCAGACATTCTTCATATGTATCAAAATGCGCAACGTCTGTATGTTTGATATTACGCGATGCACAGCTGCCGTTTATGACTGCAGCAATATTTTTATCATTTGGGAAAGGTGTATACTTATTACGCATGATGATAGAATTAAGCATCATATAATTTTTGGTGATATTTAAACCATCAGGATTAAAGGCGTCATTTTCATTGATATAATAACCAAGGATATCTGCCTGACCGCTTTTGACCAATTCCAAAGTCTGCCCATAGGAAGCAGCCGTTATATACTCAAACTCCGCTCCGATCTGAGCAGCAATCAATGCAAAAATTTCAGGAACGATACCTTTAGGTTCACCATCCTTAATATAATAAAAAGGATAATTGTTTTTTACTACAGCTACCTTAAATGGGCCATTTTTATGTATAAACGTACTTTCCTGTTCTGAGAATACAGCAGTGTTACTGTAATTAACAGGAAAATATTTTTGAAACAGGGCTTCGCCAAAATTCGGATTGACTGCATAAATCTTTTTTATAGCTTCATTCAGCTGCGCACTTGTTTCCGGATCGTCCTTCCTGGCAACGATATAACAAGGTTCAGAATTAAAACGCAATGCGACATTATAATCAGCCAGCTTGTTAAAAAGATCGCTTACTAAAAGCAGATCCACTTCACCATTATCCAAAGAACTTTCAAATTCATCAGAAGTACCGTAATATTTGATATCGCTTTTTATATCATTGAATTCTAAAACATTATTTAAGCGCTTTATTTTATCAGTAGCCTTGGCAAAAACACCAATCGTTTTCCCTTCCAGACTTTTGATATCAAATCCCTTGATATTCTGGTCATTTTTGTTATAAATCAGCAAACTGTAGCTATAACCCATCAGATGTTCAGGATAATACAGGTTTTCACCAAATCCAGGTGACTTTAACACAGCACCCATAAGATCATATTTATTATGTTCCATATTTTTTATTGACTGGCTAATGGAATCTCCAATAAACTCATATTCCCAACCTGTATATTTAGCGATTTCAACTAACCATTCATAGACGACACCGCCACGTGTGCCATCTGCGTATGTCTCACATATACCGCGTGTTTCAGGGAATGCCACCTTTAAAACTTTTTTAGCCTGTGTTTCTGCAGCATTTACAGTCACACAGGCACAAATAGACATTATTATCGCTAACCAAACAAAAGTACTTTTAAGAAGCTTCATATGAAAATTGTTACCTTATCTTTCCTGTCAATCAAGCTTGTTTATTATATTTTAATATTTATATTCATTTTAACAAAATTATATCTTTTGAGCAATTAAATATAAGTTTTATTATTAATTTTGCAACAAAAACAAAACACCCTCCATCAAATAATTATTGGTGGAGGGTGTTTAAATTATTTCCGCGGCAAAAAGATTTTTATAGTAGTCCCTTTGTCCAGTTCACTTTCCAGCTCAATGCGACCTTTATGGAACATCACCCCATGCTTGACTATGGAAAGTCCCAAACCTGTGCCGCCGGTTTCTTTAAAGTGACTTTTATCAACCCTGTAAAAGCGTTCAAAAACCCGCTCTTTATCAGCACTGCCGATACCGCAGCCGGTATCCTTAAATGTCAGTACTGCTTCACCGGGAATTACGGCTACTGTAATCTCAACGCTGCCGTTTTCACGATTATACTTGATCCCGTTGTCAATAAGGTTATAAATAACCTCGCTCAAAACTGCAGGTACTCCTTCTACCTCAGCTTCACAGCCACTGACGCTTATTGCGACATTTTTTCCGGCAGCCTGTTCCTGCAGACGCTGAACTGTACCTTCAGCCAGCTTTTTCAATTCGATAATTTCCAGGTTGTTCATATTATTCGCCGACTCGTCTAAACGCGACAGTTTCATAATATTATCGATAAGCACAATCAGATGCCCGGCCTCACTGTAGATTTTTTCCAGAAAGCGCTGCTTATCTCCTTCCTGAACTAACCCGTTTTTCATAATCTCAGCATAACCCAAAATCGACTGCAGCGGTGTTTTCAGTTCATGCGAAACATTTGCAGAAAACTCACGCCGCAGTGTTTCTGCTGCACGCTTTTCAGTAACATCAAAAATCAGCAATACGCTGCCTTTACCGCCAACACTGCTGCCGCATAGCTGATAAAAGCGCCCGTCCTTCTGATACAGACTTTCACCGCTGCCGCCCACAGCTACCTTCTGCAGCAGCTCCTGCACTTCCTGGCCTCGCTCCAAAGTCAGAATATTTTTACCAACGACTTCATGATCCTGCAAACCAAATAATTTGGCGGCACTGTCGTTGATCGATAAAATATTCTGCAGGTCATTCAAAAGGATCAGACCCTCATTCATACTCTGAGTAATAGCCGCCAGTTCATTCTGCTTCTGCCGCAGCTGCTTTAAGCCTTCTGAAACCTGCCTCTGCTGCTGGGCGATCCGTGTTAAAAACGGTGCCAGTTCATCATAAGTATCATTTTCCAGTGGGTTTTCCAGATCCACCTGATCCAGCGGTAAAACCATTTTATCAGTAATCCGCCGTGCCAGAAGCATAGCCACCAAAGCCACCACCAGCACTACCGCGATCATATAGGGAATACTGCCGGCCACCGTCGCAAAAACAGAGTCTGTCGTTCTTGCAACACGCAGTATATCACCATTATCCAGCCGCAGCGCAAAATAAAAAGTTTTTTCTGACAGAGTATCGCTCATACGCTCGGCCAAACCAATTCCACTTGCTAACGCTTCCTGTACTTCCTCACGATCTTTATGATTGAGCATTTTTTCGGCTGCCACATGATTGTCATAGATGACCCTGCCGTCAGTAGCAATCAAAGTAACACGAGTCAGCTTACCGCTTTCCATGGTCAATGCCTGCAGATAGCTTTTCCCGCTCTGTTCCAGACCCATTTTTATAAAAGTTGCTTCCTGTCTCAAATCACGCTGCATTGTGGTCATCGACCCCTGGTACATAATAACCGCAATCAGCACGGAAGCAATGATAACAGCCGCCGTTGACAAAAACAGCAGACCGCTGAAAATTTTATTTCTCATAGCCAGCTCCTATACGATAACCGACGCCGCGTACAGTTTCTACCAATGCTCCTGCTTCGCCCAGTTTCAGCCGCAGCGTACGCACATGAACATCGACAGTACGTGTCTCGCCGGCAAAATCATAACCCCAGATATCAGTTAAAAGCTGTTCGCGCGTAAAAACCTGTCCCGGCCGCTCTAACAGCTTATGTAAAAGCTCAAATTCCTTAAATGTCAGAACTACCTCCTGACCACCGGCCATCACGCGGTGTTTATCGATCTCCATTACCAACTCGCCGGCAGTAAGCCTGCTCTGCTTATCCTCCTGCTTATAACGCCGCAGTACGGCTTTGACCCGCGACACCATTTCCATCATGCCGAAAGGTTTGGCTATATAATCATCAGCCCCATTATCAAGACCATGAACTTTGTCGAATTCTGAGCCTTTGGCTGTTGCCATGATCACCGGCACCTGTGCGGTCCGTTTATCGCTGCGCAGCCGCTTCAGCAGACTAAGGCCATCTTCACCCGGGAGCATGATGTCCAGCAGAATCAGCGTCGGCTTGCCGCATTCCAGCGCTTTGAACAACTCATCACCGCTGCCTACGCCCAGAGCTTTAAAACCAACTGACTGCAATGTATAAACTTCTAATTCACGAATATTAGGATCGTCCTCCACGCAAAAGATCATGCACAGTATCCTCCTCATGTGCTCCTGTAATCATAAACAGCACCCATTGGGAAATGTTTACCGCATGGTCGCCGATTTTTTCAAAATACTTGGCGATCATCAGGTAATCAATAGCCTGCTCTCCGCTATCCTGCGTGCTGCGTATGACCTGGATCAATTCTTTTTTTGCCCTGCTGAACAATTCGTCAACGACATCATCGTCACGCTCTACCTGCTGAGCCAGGCGCAGATCGCCCTTCACAAAAGCGTCCAGACTGGTACTAACCATCTTTTTCGCCGCTGTCGCCATTTGCTGCAAAAGCGTTGTATCGTAATCCCTGCCAAATTCAGCCTTGCCTAAAATCTCAGCAATATTGCCCGCCTGTTCGCCGATACGGCTCAAATCCGTAATCATTTTCAGCGCCGCTGAAATCTGGCGCAAATCAGAAGCGACAGGCTGCTGCTTCAAAAGCAGATTTATACAAATATTCTCTACTTCCCGCTCTTTTTCCTCTGTGCGTTTGCCTAAAATAATAATTTCTCTGTTCAAAGCATCATTATCTTCCTGCAAAGCCTGCATCACATGCTCCAAAGCATTCTCGCACAAAGTGCCCATTACGATCAGTTCTGTGTTCAAAAGCTCCATCTGAGCCGCAAATCTGCTCCTTACCATCAGCCAAACCTCCCTGTAATATAATCTTCAGTCTTTTTCTCCTGCGGGTTCGAGAACAAAGTATCAGTATCGTTGAACTCTACCACTTCACCCAAAAGAAAAAAGGCTGTTTTATCAGAAATACGCACCGCCTGCTGCATATTATGCGTTACAATCACGATAGTATAATTTTGCTTCAATTCCAATGCCAAATCTTCTATTTTCAGGGTCGAAATTGGGTCCAGTGCCGAAGTAGGCTCGTCCATTAACAAAACCTCCGGCTGTACCGCCAGCGCGCGGGCAATGCAGAGCCGCTGCTGCTGACCACCAGAAAAACTCAAAGCGCTTTTATCAAGCCTGTCCTTGACTTCATCCCAGATTGCCGCCTTACGCAAAGCCTCCTCCACCATATCATCCAGCTTAGCTTTGCCTTTGACGCCATGTGTTCGCGGTCCGAAAGCAATATTATCATACACACTCATCGGAAAAGGATTCGGCTTTTGAAAAACCATGCCCACACGTTTACGCAGCAAATTAACATCGTCATTGGCATAAATGTCATCATTGTCCAGCAAAACCCTGCCTGTAATACGGCAGCCTTCGATAAGATCGTTCATTCTATTCAAAGATTTCAGCAGTGTTGATTTGCCACAGCCAGAAGGACCTATAAATGCAGTAATCTCTTTTTCCGGTATCCGCATATTGATATTTTTTAGCGCATGGAATTCACTGTAATATAAATCCAAAGTTTCAATAGCTATTTTCGTATCCATATTATTTTCCCTTCATCAATTGTTTTGCCAGTCTGCTCGACAGAGCGTTGATAGCAACAACGATCACAACTAAAATTACAGCCGTCGCATAAGCCTGTTTCATGTACAAACCCTCGCTGGCCAGCACATACATATGTACTGCCAGAGTTCGTCCTGACGACAGCACCCCGTCAGGAAGTGCCGCCACCGTACCGGCTGTATAAATAAGCGCTGCCGTTTCGCCTACGATCCTGCCAATGGAAAGAATAACGCCCGACAGAATACCGGGAACCGCTGAAGGCAGAACTACGGCAAAAACGGTCCGCAGCTTGCCTGCCCCTAAGCCATAACTGCCTTCACGGTAGCTGTCAGGGATCGCTTTTAATGCTTCTTCTGTCGTCCGCATGATAAGAGGTAAAATCATGATCGCAACAGTACAGGCGCCGGCAAGTAAGGAATAGCCCCATTTCAAATAGGTAACGAAGAACAGCATACCAAACAAACCATATACAATCGAAGGGATACCGGCAAGAGTATCAGCAGTTACACGCACCAAGCTTACCAGCCTGTTGCCGCGGCTGGCATATTCGACCAGATAGACCGCCGCAAATATACCAAGCGGAGTTGCAATAGCCAGCGCCATTACTACCATCAGCACTGTATCAACCAAAGCAGGAAACAAAGAAACATTTTCTGAATTATACTGCAAAGCAAACAAACCTGTTTCTATATTTGGCAACCCCTGCCACAAAATATACCCCAGTAAAAAACTCAACACCATGAAAGTAATCAGCGCTGCAGCAATCACACAGCCCAGTAAAAACAACGACAGCGGATCGCGTCCGCATTCATGCAGCTTACGGTTAAGCTGCGCTTTTAAACCCGTCATTGCTGCACCACCTTACCTTTCAGGTACGAAAAAGTCAAATTAATAATCAGGATAAATACAAACAGAACGACAGCCGTTGCAATCAACGCATCACGGTGCAGATCCGCAGCATATCCCATTTCAATGACAATATTTGTTGTCATCGTGCGCACGCCCTCTAAAATACCTATAGGCATTCTGGCCTGATTGCCTGCGACCATAATTACAGCCATCGTCTCGCCGACGGCCCGTCCCATTCCCAGAATGATCGCCGCCATAATCCCCGACTTGGCAGCCGGCACGACTGTAAAAAATACACTGCGGACATGCCCTGCTCCTAAAGCCAGAGCCCCTTCATAATAACTGTCAGGCACCGCACGCAGCGCGGCTTCAGCGACGCTTATCAGTGTCGGCAAAATCATCATGCCTAAAAGCAGTGAAGCCGTAAGCATACTGCTGCCGGTACCGCCGATATGTTCACGGATAAACGGGACCATCACTACCAGTCCGAAAAAACCATAGACAACTGAAGGAATACCAGCCAGCAATTCTACAGAAGGCTTCAGCACATTGTATATTTTCTCAGGACAGAAACGCGCCATAAAGACAGCCGTCAAAATCCCGACCGGAACTCCAACGACGATCGCTCCCAGCGTAACGTACAAGCTGCCCAGTATCATCGGCAGAATGCCGTAGACATCGTTGGCAGGACGCCATCTTTCTCCTAAGAAAAAATCTGCAGCGCCGATCTTACTGATAGTTGGCAGCCCGTTGGCAAACAAAAACAGACAAATCATAGCTACTGTAGCGATAGAGGCACACGCCGCCAGCAGAAAAACAAACTTCATTATTTCTTCTTTACGCTTCTCCATACTCCCTCACATTATACAGGCGGCTGCCCCTAGAGGCAGCCGTTAGTTTACAGTGTTCAGTTTTATCTGCTTACAGTTTATTCCATTCAGTAATCTTGCCGGTAAAGATCGCTTCGACCTGTTCTTTTTTCAGATCGCCGACTTTATTATCTTTATTTACGATTACTGCAATACCGTCAGTAGCGATAACAGTTGCTTTTAAGCCCTGTTCCAGCTCGCTCTTCTTCAAGTCGCGTGAAGCCATACCAATGTCACATATACCGCTGACAGCAGATTTAACGCCGGTAGTGGAATCACTGCTCTGGATCTCGATATTAGCAGCCGGATTGATTTTCATATACGCTTCTTTCAGTTTCTCCATTGCCGGAGTTATGGAAGACGAACCTGCTACAACTACTTTACCTGCCGGTTTGGTTCCTTTATAAGGCGCAGCTTTGTCATCGCCGATGCAGCCGGCCTTAGCTACTACCTCCTGGCCTTCTTTTGACATAATGAAAGCAATGAAATCCTGGGCAACTTCGCTCAAACCATCTTTCGTACAGATATTGAACGGACGGGCGATTTTATAAGAACCGCTTTTTACATTGGCTGCACTTGCTTCTGCACCATCGATTTTCAGCGCTTTTACTGTATCATTTAAAGAGCCCAGTGAAATGTAGCCGATAGCGTCTTTATTACCGGCGACAGTAGTCATCATGACCGAAGTATTATTGGTAATGGCAGCATTATCAGTAGTATGGTCGATTTTTTTGCCGTCAGCATCCTTCTTCTCAATACCGAACAATTCTATAAAGGCACCGCGTGTACCGCTTCCATCCTCACGGGAGATAACAACGATCTTACTGCCTGCTGCCGCATTATCAGCCTTCTTTTCCGATTCACTGCTGCCGCAGCCGGTAAAAATCATCGTACTCATTGCTGCTAATAAAATACCTGCTGCTTTTTTGTTCATTTTCATCACTATAGCCTCCAAAATTTTTATGATTTATTTTTAGTTTTCTGACTATGGCTATAGCATATCCCAGCAAAGTAAAATCCGTTAGCGCAGTTTTGTAAAATCAATGTAAAGTTTGTAAAGCGAACTGTTTTACAAAAAACAGCCTCCAACAAGTAATAAAACTTGTTGGAGGCTGTTTCAATATCTGCCTTTTCACCAAAAGAATTCGCAGCGCCCAGCTGCATCCCCATACTACCGTAAAAGCAACCGGCAGTTTTTAAAAGCTATAGCGCAGACCCGCATTCACTTGCCAGCTGCTGCTCACATCCCCACCGAACAGCTTTTCGACACTGGCATAACCATCTACCATCCGGTCAAGCTTGAAGGTAGTTCCCACCACCACCTCATACCATGTCCCGTCATACCTTTGGCTGTACGGCAGACCGTCTGTGTGCAAAGCCACTTTGCCATCGAATTCATGTACAGCCGATACCGATCCATATATATTCGTTCCATTGTCCAGCTGCTTACCAACACCGATGCCAAGCCGGCCCGTAAAGCTGTTTATCCTGTCCTGTTCAACTTCCATCCCGCTGCTCGCAGTATAGCCGGTGCTTCCCTGGCTCTGCCAGACTACTTCGGCCTGCGGCTGTACATACCATCCGCTGTTCAGTTCTTTCCTGTATCCGTATTCCGCCGAGATCCTCAGCATATTTGCGGCATAATCAGCCTCGCTGCAATGCCTGCTGATATCAGTCGTATGATATTCATCCTGCATCCTTCCGTATCTCGCTATAAGATCATAATAATGACCGTGTTTACCCAGCCACGTTTTATACAGCGACAGGTCATATGCTTTAGCTGTACCGCCGCCACCGGGCAGAGAAATATCTCCGTCAGCATAGCTGACCGCCAAGCCCAGCCAGCCTGTTCCTCCGTTTTCTTCTCTCGCATTATCGTAGCCTATGGAGATTCCCTTGTAGTCCGTACTGATTTTTCCGTATGCTTCGTTTTTCAGGTCTCCGCGCCATACTCTCGTCCACACGCCCTGCGCTCCCGCCGTCTGCCTCAGTTCTCCCAGCCTCTTTTCGAGGTGGTTTCCCATCCCCATCCCCAGCAGCATGCCCGCCTCCGCCGCTCCCGCCGCCGCTTTTACGTTGCTGCTCGGCGTTACGGTCAGCGCTACCAGCTTGTTCCCCTGCATGGTGGGTTCGTAGCGCGCCGCTCCGTTTTCGCTCGTCACGCCGTGGATCGGGCTCGTCAGGCCGCTTAATACTTCGTAGCTTCCCGTATACGTCCCCCATCCCTTTTGGTAGACGGGGTCCCTTCCCACCGCCACGCCCATCGTCGCGCCGGGGTAATTGGCCTCCACTATGATTTTGTCGCCGGCGAACGCGGGGTCGTTCTGCAGGTTCGTGTTGAGCCGGACGATGCCATCAGACCCATCGAATCGCCCGATCGTCAGCGTCCTTGCCGTCTCGCGCCGCAGGTCGTCCCAGGTCAGGTCGATCAGTCCGCCGCTGCCCAGGCTGATGTATTCTATCCGGTTCTTGGCGGCCGAATAATCGGCTCCTACGTCTACTAAGTTGTCCCACGTGCCGTTGCGGTTGTCGTACACCGGCTGCCAGACCGCTCCGTTCGCTACGACAAAGATGATGGACTGGCCCGAGCCGCTCGAGCCGTACAGTACGTTGCCCCGCAGGTACGAGTCCTCGGTATCGAGGTTGATGTTGATCGAAGCGCCGTTCATTACGTATACGTCGCCGGTCAGCCGTACGCTGTGGCCGCCTACTTGGTTCATCTCGATACTGCCGCCGCTGTCACTTGCATACAGCGCGTAGGCTCTTCCTCTCGCCCGCGTCCCGTTTTCCGTGCCGCCCACCGCGTACGCCTCGATTTGCGCGTCTCCCATGAGCTTTACCGTTCCCCCCACTACCTGAATCCCATACGCACTCGCAACAGAGAAAGCATTCGCTGTAGCTGTAGACGTAGACGTACCGCTCCACGCATTCGCTTGGATCACCGCGTTTCCATGGATGATCGTTTTGGCACCCACTCCTCCTTTAATCCCATATGCATCCGCTTCCGCTTGCGCAGTCCCGCTGTTCGCAGACGTTCCGCCCCACGCGTTCGCTTGGATCGTCGCATTCCCCTCTATCGTCGTCGTACTTCCTAGGTCTAGTTCAATTCCATATACGTTCGCGGACGCATGCACCATCCCCATACTATCATTACCTCTAGCCGTACCACCCCATGCATTCGCCTGGATCGCCGCATTCCCATGGATGGTCGTCGTCCTATCGTTCGATACGTAAATTCCATTCGCCACCGCCGTTGCAGACGCGGTCGTATTCGCAGACAAAGCCGTACCACCCCATGCATTCGCTTGGAGCGCAACGTTTCCCTCTATGGTCGTCGATGTACCACTGTTGTAAACCCCACGTGCGGTTGCATTTGATTTTCCATCATCCGTCGTACCGCCCCACGCATTCGCGCACACGGGTATCGCGCCGCCCCACAGCATGGCGTTGACGCCCGGCTTTATCCGCACGCCAAGCGCCTCTGCGCTGTTGTCCCCTGCCGCCACATCCGCGCCCCGATTGTCCGCCTCCGCCAGTATCCCCTCTCCGTCCCGCACGGTATGCATACGGTCCGCGCTGAAGTCTTCTCCCACCACTCTTATAAAGCCCGCGTTTGCCACCGTTCCCGTCAGCCAGATGCCGCCCGCGCAGGCCAGCGCCACGGCTCTCCTGAATTCTTTTCTTATTTTACCGACGTCTGCCATTTTCCTGCCCCCGATCCCATAATTACACCTGTCTGTGCCTGCAACCTTACTGCTCATCCGTATGCATCGACCGTTGCCAATACCCGACAGCCCTTATAACTCAGACGGTTATATTACTGTCTCGAATTTATTTGCAAATGTTTTATTTCAAAAACTTTTCTAAAACTTTATTAATTATTATAACACAATGTCCCCCCCGGAACAAGCAAAATCCGCCTAAGGCGGTCTTTTGCTGTGTCTAAGCTAACGCTTAGCCGTTATTATAGTAGCTTATCTATGAAAATATACACTTTTTACATAGCAGCAAATCTGCCTGAAAATAAAAAAATACTTCCTACGTTACGTAGGAAGTATCAAAATCCAGTTTAGCGCATATTGATGAATTGTAAATCTACGCCGAAGTCGCCTGCTTTCAGCGTTTGGATAACAGCCTGCAGATCGTCTTTTTTAGCTCCGCTGACGCGTACCTGATCGTCCTGCATCTGAGCATTGACTTTCAATTTAGTCGCTTTGATCGCGGCTACGATCGCTTTGGCTTTTTCCTTCGGTATACCCTGCAGGATAGTAAGTGTCTGGCGAACTGTGCCTTTGGATGCCGGCTCTACCTTACCCAGCTCCAGGCAGCGCAGCGGGATATCGCGTTTAGCCATACGGGCACGCAGCATATCGATGATAGCGTTCAGCTTGTATTCGTCTTCAGCTGCCAATTTGATACATTTTTCTTCTAATTCGATGCTGGCATCACTGCCGCGGAAATCATAACGCTGGGCGATCTCCTTTTTCGTTTGATTGACCGCATTGTCCATTTCCTGCATATCGACCTGCGATACAACGTCAAAAGAACTGTCTTTAGCCATGATGTCACTCCATTCATTGATTTGTTAATAATAACATTATATCAAAAAATCGGGAGCTTGTCATTTCGTCAGCGTCACCGTATCGATCAGCTTACCGTCCTGCTTCAGGCTGGTCACTGTCAGCTTACCGTCATTAACAGTCAGCTTCATATAATTAGGCTGGTCAAGCACGCCGTCAAAAGCGACCTCCTGCGGCTTGGAACGCGAACCGGCCCAGGTTTTATCACCACTGCGGCCCGAAGAAATATAGATCGTTCCCTGTGATGCCACATTACCGTTTTTAAACGGAGCAGAACGGCCGTAGGTATGATTATGAGCAGAAAAAACTACATCGACATTGCCACGGTCAATAACTGGTAAAAGTGCCGCACCCAATTCATTGGGTCTGCCGTCCTGATAGCGGAACAGATTACGGTGCACCAACACGATTTTCCATTTCTTATCACTGGCGGCCAGATCGCGCTCCAGCCAGCTCACCTGACTTGCGATCAGTTCAGGCTGCCACTCGTTTAATTCCTCCTGCTGCGTATCGATTACAGAAAAATGCACATCGCCGTAATCATAGCTGTAAGCCTGCTTCCGCAAACCCTCCGGCCCATTCAGGGGCAGATCGAACAAATTAAGATATAAATCGCCGCGGTAAGGTTTCCATTGCAGCGAATAATTTTCATGGTTGCCACTGATAGGAGCAACCGGAATCTGCGGCAACAACCCGGACGCTCCACGGAACCAACTGCGCCACTGGCTGTATTGCTCGCCGTTATCTACAAGATCGCCCATATTGATGAAAAAGGCGGCTTCCGGATCGTGACTGTAAGCATAAGCGGCAGTCTTACGCCAGACATTATAATCAAGGCTTTGCGAATCGCCGAAGATCAAAGCCGTAAAAGCGCCGCCGGTATCTGTTTTCAACGTTTGCCAGGCAGAAAATTCTTTGCCGCCGCCAGCCCTGTATTCATAAACAGTTCCCGGCTCCAAAGCTGTCAGCGTTACACTTTGCTGATAAACCGTCCCTGAATCTGTTGCAAATTCTTTGCCCTGCGCCCGCACCCTGTGAAGCTCATTTTCGCCCTGCAGCTTATATTCCACCCAGGCATCGCTTTCCGGCGCCTGCGTCTGCCACATAATAGTCCGCGAGGTTTTACTGTCGGCAGTAATCACCTGCCGCAGCTGCTGCGGCTCGTAACGCGCAGGCTGTTCGGCGCCGCAATATTGACGTTCATAAAAAAAGATACCGCTCCCGACCACGGCAAGCATCAATGCCAGCAGGCCAGTTTTAAAAAGCTTTACTCCATCTCATTTTTCTCTCTCCCGCTACCATACTGTTTTATGCCAAGCTATACCGCTCCCAAAAGACCGTAATTACCTGCCGCATAAAAAGCAGTTCCGTAAAAAATGTTGATATCATTGCGGAAAAGGACGACAACAGCGCCCTCTTCTTTTTCCTTGTTTAAATTATATAGGTCTGGTCTGCGCTCCAGTCAAGAAAACATTTTGTGAAAAATAATAGGACCCGCCGATAATATTTTCCGGCGGATCCAAAACGTATATGCTTTATCAGTCGATGATATTTTGCTTGTAATCGTGATAACAGCTTCTCAGCTTCTCCATTGTTTTTACCATTTCCAGCTTTAACTTGAGGCGGCATCAAAATCGCCGCGGCTAAAAGCATCGCGGATCATAGTAAAGATACACGGAGCCTCGACAGAATCTTTAGCCAACATAACACGCAGCGCTGCGATCTTCTCCCACAGCTCATCGTCACATTTATTATAGAAGCCAGTGTCATGCAGACATTTCATTGCCACGATCTCAGCATGGAATTCGGGGATGATCCTGTTTAAGAGCTCGGTCTGCCAGCGAACCAAGGCACCTTTGGCAAAAGAATCGATAAATTCTGCGCGCAGGATATTGCCGCTGGTAAGAGCAGCTTTCTTTTCGGGATATTTATTAAAGCCGCACATATTTTCCCACACAGTTGCAGGCGGTTTACCAAACAGACGGCTGCGTTCTTCCTCGCTGAAGTCTTCAAAAACATCATCTTCGCTGCGGTATTCGCGGTCTTTTTCCAGATAGAAGCCTTCAACGCCGGCCTTTTTGGACAATTCGGCTTCCAGTTCCTTCAAATTTTTGCCTGATTCCACACAAGCCTTGATTCCATCCCACATTGCCAGATAGAAAGCAGCGATAGCAATATAGGTATTAGTATAAGGATTAGGCGAACGCATTTCTATACGGGTTGCCATCGGACTGTCGATATCGCGAATCAAACCTGCCAGAATCGTACGGTTACGGGAAGGGACCTGCGGACTGATACCCAAAGAGGTAACGATACAGACAGGGGCTTAAAAACCTGGCTTCAAGCGGTTCAATGAATCGATCGTAGCTGAAATAAAAGGATTGATGACCTCATAGTTCTTCAAAAGGCCCATCATTGAACCGTAACCGATAGCGGACAGAAAATCCGCTTTCATATCGCCGGGCGCAAACAGATTGACCATTTTACCATTTTTGAGTTTTGCGGCAATACCGACATGGGTATGTTCGCCGCTTCCTGCAACGCCGGGGATCGGTTTAGCCTGGAAGGAAACTTCCAGACCGTTCATCCGAAAAACCTCTTTAACGATAATGCGGGCCAGCAGTTCGTTATCAGCAGTTTGCAGACCGACGTTAAATTTCCAGTCTACTTCCAGCTGTTCCATAACATGCGTCATATGACCTGCGCCGTCGATCTGTCCACGTACGCCGCCGCATTCTTTATGGCCCATTTCCGGTTCCAGACCATAAGCTTCCATCATTTCTATAGTCTGTTCTAAAGCGGTACGCACGTTACCGCGGGTACGCTGCCAGTATTGCTCCTGCATCATCTGCGAAGAAGAAAGGGCTTCGATCGGTGCGTCTTCACGCGGAGATTTAACCCAGAATTCCAGCTCGGTAGCACAGGTAAAGACCAGTTTTTCAATCTGAGACAGGTCAACATGTTCAAGACCTGCTATCTGCGGATGTTTTTTGAACATTTCCAGCATTTGTGCTTCCACATAATCCAGGCTGTTTTGCAGGATCGAACGGGAATCAACAAAGATTTCGTTGTGGATCAGGAAACAGGGTATGCGCAGGGTTCCGACCATTTTACCTGTCTGAGCATCAAAATGCTCGTAATTATAATCAATATACCAGTTGACACTTTTGTCGACCTTCATATCGACGCGGGCGTTATTTAAAGTAGCAATGCCCGGCAAAACAACGGAAGAACCGTCAGTCTGAGCAGCCATGCCTTCCAGGAAGCTGTTGATATCTTCGATAAATAAATTGATGGGCACTTTTTCGTCGGTATCGTTACCGGCAAAGTCCACACCCATAAAAGAAACAAATTTGATTTCCGGGTGCATTTCCAGCAAAGCCTTCAGTTCCTCCGGGGTTTGCTGTTCAGGGTTAATGTAATACAACATTTCTTTGTTCATCATAGTAATCACTTGCGGCACTGTGCCGCGCTCCTTTCCCAATGCTGAAGCTGAAATACAAATATAAAAAGGACCTTCCTATTTTTAAGCAATAAAATAGAAAGATCCCCATTGATCTATCGCCATCATTATAACAAACAACAGTCAGGCTTGTCCAGTGTTTAAAACAAACTTTAAACACTTTTTTTAACCAAACACCAAATATCACTTGCTCAAAAGCCGGATCAATATTTCTTCCAGCTTTTCAAACTGCCGGCCGCCATAGCGGATTTCGATATTGAGCTGTGATAGTTCCAAAAGTGCCCGTTCCAGTTCACCCAAGCCAAAGCGGCGGCTCTGCTCCGCCATTTTTTTTACAGCAAAAGGCGCGGCTTTTAACTCTGAAGCGATCTCGGCCTGCGAGGCCCTTCCTTCCAGAAGTTCTTTGACACGTCCAAGACGTCGCAATTGGAACGAAACCAGGCCGCATAGCGCCAGCACAGTATTACCGTGCTTACGTTCTTCACCCAAAAGCTCCAAAGTCTGCCCCAGCTTCTTTTCGGCAATGGCGTTCAGCAGCGCAAAGCGCGAAACTTCAGGCAACGCAGCGAAAGTCTGCTCGATATCATCTTTCGTCCAAATCTTACGTTCACCGGCGTAAACCGATAGTTTTTCGATTTCCTGTTCCAGCAGCAGCAGCGGCGCATTGTCAGTTACCGACAGATATTCCATGATCGTTTGTGACGCTTCATAATCAAAACGGCAGCCGCGCAGCGCAGCCTGTTCGTCCAGCCAGGGCTTCAGCTGATAGGATTTGAGAGACTTGCATTCCACCATCGCAGCAGTTTTAAGCAGGCTTTTATAAAGTTTACCGCGTTTATCGATTTTTTCGCCTAACAGCAGTACCTGACAATGTTCAGGTACATCAGCCAGCAGTTCTGCCAGCTCTTCCTGCTGCTGTTTGCGTTTTTCGCCGCCATCCTTACCTCCCCACAGCTTTTCATCTTTAATGATAACCAGACTGCGTCCTGAGAAAAAAGGGTAGGTATTGACAGCAGCAGATATTTCCTTTATATCCGTATCACGCTCAAAAACAGTTATTTCCCTGTCTTCCGGCGCAGCGTCGCCAAAAACAGCCCGCGGTAAAGCGGCGGCTATTTTATCTTTATAATAGCCTTCTTCGCCGAACACTGCGATTACACCAGCTACCTGTGTACCGGCACTTAATTGCTGCATAATTTTTTCTGCCGTGATTTCCATGTTTGTACTCCTTCAAGCCACTAAAAAAATTCCTTCTGATACCGATAACTATAACATTTTACCTGGCTGCCGTCAAAAGTGATTTTAAGCGCTCCGTCCTGATCTGTACGCCGCACCTGAGCCCCGCAGGCTGCCAGACGCTGCAGCGTTTCACTGCCAGGATGGCCGTAGCTGTTGGCCGCACCGACTGAGATAACCGCCAGCTGCGGACTGACTGCCGCTAAAAACGGCATTGAAGAAGAAGCATTACTGCCATGGTGACTGACCTTCAATACCTGACCGGGCTGAATCTGCCCCGCTGCCAGCAGTTCCTCCGTTTCTGTTGCATCACCTGTAAAAACAATGCTGCCGTCAGCAGATACAACCCTCACGATCAGCGAGCTTTCATTTGCATCGCTGTCAGCGCTGCCGACAGGCGCGCTGATGATCTGTATTGCAGTATTGCCCAGGGAATAATTTGTGCCGCTCTCGGCATATATAAGCTGCGCTTTGGTATTCTTCAGCAGTGCCTGTATATCTGCTGAAGGCTGTTCCTGAGGCAGAATGAGCCTGCGTATAGGTATATTTTTAGCTACTGCGGCCGCTCCTCCTGCATGGTCGTGGTGTCCGTGGCTTAAAAGCAGCATATCCAGACTGCGAATCCCCAGGTAACGCAGATAGGGCAGAACGATACGGCTGCCCGTATCATAGTCACCACGCAGACCACCGGTATCAATCAGCAGCGTCTGACGCTGCGGTGTTACGACCAGTGCCGCATCCCCCTGTCCCACGTCGATAAAATGTACGGTCAGAGGCTGCGGCCTGAATTTATCATAAAGCCCGATCCCCACCAGCATACAGCAGCATAAACCGATCAGCAACCGTCTTTCGCAAGCAGTGAAATCATCCCAGTCGCTGCTGCCGAAAAGCAGCAACAACAGTAAATAATAGACAGCGCCGCACAAAAGAGGCCAGCTGCCAACAGTGACAGTTGCCCAGCCGCCGGATGCCAGCCAGTGAATGATATTCAGCAAGGGGTGCAGTAAAAGCCCTGCCAGTAAAAACAGCAGCTTTCCCAACCCAAATACCGGCAGGAGGGCATATCCCGCCAGTGTCAGCAGTAGTGCCAGTTCCAGCAGCGGTACTAGAAGCAGATTAGCTGCCAGCCCACTCAGTGAAAGCTGATGAAAATAATGGATCAAAAACGGCAAAGCCGCCAGCTGTGCTGTTAAAGATACTGCCAGGATCTCGGCAATCCCCACAGGTAAGTAATGGGTACACAGGCCGCTCAGTACCGGGTAGAAATACAGCAGCCCCGCTGTTGTGGTAAATGATAACTGAAAACCTGCGTCCCAAAGCCAGCGCGGTTCATAGCAGAGCAACAGTATGACCACAGCACAGAAAATATTACTGCGCTGCGGCAGCCTGCCGCTAACGCCGGCTCCAAATAGTGCCAGCGACATAAGCAAAGCCCTCAGTACAGGCGGTTTGAACCCGCACAAAGCCGCATAAAAATAAAATTCCTGCCAGCAGCGCCATAGTACAGTGGTTACGGCGCCGCAGCAGTACAAGCAGAAAGCCTGTCACCACTGCTATATGCGTACCAGATACAGCCAGCAGATGCGCCAATCCCACAGCAGCAAAATCTTCCCGCGTCTGCGCGCTGATACCGTCGTAACCACCTAAAGTCATACCGGCTAAAACAGCCCCGGCCTGTCCCGGTACAGTATGCTGCAGATTTGAACGCAGCCCTGCAGCCAGTCCACCGATATACTGCCTGATACTTTGTCCGTCCCCGGACAAATACAGCTCACTGCCTTTTATAGACATTCGCCCCTGTAAATCCTGCAATTCGTTCCACAGCCCGCCATCCCAACCACCTGGATTGGCAAAATCAGTCAGTGGTTTAAGCGTTCCCTGTACAATAACGCCACCGGTTATTTTCTCGCTAAGATCCTGCCCTTGGACGAACACACGTACTTTACCAGATACTGCGATTGCTGTATCTGGTAAAGAGCTGCCAAGTTCCGCACTATTTGTCTGCACCGCTTGACAGGCAAGCACCAGACTGGTTCCCTGCGGCGTTACTTTGACACTGCCAGCTTCCACTCTGCCGAAAATACGTACTTCCTGACCGGTAAAAGTCTGCAAAGGCAGCTGCGGCTGACGCATGGCCCCGCTGCCGCTGGCAGCGCCACAACAAAAACACAAACCAATACCTGCCGCGGCCAACAACTTTACTCCAGCCTTTTGGCGGCAGCACCAGGCAAGCAGCAGCAGAAAAAGTGCCGCCAGTATCAATGCTGGTATCAACGGCAACAGCTTACTGAGCCCTGCGTGGCAGCCAAGCAGAAATGCCAGTGTGGCGGCGACAATGATCTGTTCCAGCTGACGCTGCATCACAGCTCCAGATAAGGCTGCATTTTGCTAAACTTGGCCTTACCGATCCCTTTGACCTTCATAACATCCTCGATACTGGCAAACCCATGCGCCGCCCGATACTCAAGTATACGCTGCGCGGTAATATCACCGACCCCAGGCAACGCTGTCAGTTCGGCAGCCGTAGCCGTATTCAAATGTACCTTGCCGCCGGCTTTTGCTGTGCCCCTGCCACTCTCAGCAGCAGTCTTTACCGAGACCAAAGTATTTGCGCCTGCTGCCTCAGCAGCTGCACCTGCATTTACCGGCGCAGTCTGCTCACGCAATTGCCTGGCACTTAACCGCGGCACATTTACCTGCATACCATCTTTCAGCAGCTTTGCCAAATTAACTTTATCGGGATTAGCTTCCAGTGTCATTCCTCCGGCAGCGGCGATAGCCGCAGTAGCTCTGCTCCCTGTGGGAATTTCATATAAACCCGGCTTTGCTACCGCACCGCTTACATATACCTTGCCTCCGAGTCTGTACCGCACTGATACCAGCTGCCGGTACAGGCACAACAACAGCAGTATCCTGCGGGCTGCTTCCCAGCAGACTGCCGCCGGCACATAAAACTACGGCAGCTCCCAAAGCTGCTACTTTTCCTCTCAGCCCTCGTTCCATCATCGCTATCCAGCCCCTTTAAAACGCAAAAAAGCAGAGTTCCTGAGGTCAACAATAAATTCGTTATACCTTAGGAACTCTGCCATAGCGTCTTTATGATTTGATCTTACTGATCCAGCTATTTAATTTTTTTCTGCGATTTAAGGTCTGGCAACAATATTGACCAAACGTCCGGGTACGCAGACGATCTTCACGATCTTGCCGACATCGACCATAGCGGCGATATGTTCATCCGCCAAAGCCAGTTTTTCCAGTTCTTCCCTGCCGGCTTCTGCAGGTACAACCAGACGGCCTTTGACCTTACCGTTGACTTGCAGCACGATCTCGACATTATCAACCTTCATGGCCTCTGCCTCGGCTTTAGGCCAGCTTTGTGCATGCACGCTGCTGTCAGCGTCGATGACGCCATGCCACAATTCTTCGGTTACGTGCGGTACGAAAGGAGCAAGCAACCGCAGCAAAGCGGAAACGGTTTCATAAACCAGACCGGCATTGTAATTTTTCTGAGCTTCCTTATAAACATATAAAGCATTGACCAACTCCATCATCGCACTGATAGCGGTATTGAAATTAAACCGCTGCTCGATATCGTCGGTAACTTTTTTGATCGTATTATGCAGCACGCGGCGCAGCTCTTTATCAGCTTCATCCAGTTTTGAAGTATCATAGCCGGTGACCTTTTGGGCCAGCTCGCCCTGGAAGTGGCTGACGATACGCCAGACACGGTTGATAAAACGGAAGGAACCCTCCACGCCCTGATCGCTCCATTCCAACTCTCTTTCAGGCGGAGCAGCAAACATAATAAACAGACGAGCAGTATCGGCACCGTATTTGGAAATGATCTCTTCCGGAGAAACGACATTACCTAAAGATTTACTCATTTTCGCACCGTCTTTAATGACCATGCCCTGAGTCAGCAGGTTGGTAAATGGTTCGTCGTATTTTACAAGGCCTGCGTCACGCAATACCTTCATAAAGAAACGTGAATACAGCAAATGCAGGATCGCATGCTCGATACCCCCGATGTACTGATCGACCGGAGCCCAGTAATCAACAGCTTCTTTACTGAATGGAGCAGTATCGTTTTTCGGATCGGTATACCGCAGATAATACCAGGAAGAACACAGGAAAGTGTCCATAGTATCGGTCTCGCGGCGGGCCGGCTTACCGCATTTGGGGCAGGTGCAGTTAACAAAGCTTTCACTGGTTGCCAGCGGTGAAACGCTGCCCGCATCAAACTTGACGTCTTCCGGTAAACGTACCGGCAGCTCTGCTTCCGGCACAAGAACTTCGCCGCAGTCAGGACAGTAAATAATCGGGATCGGAGCCCCCCAATAACGCTGACGGCTGATGAGCCAGTCGCGCAGACGGTAGTTGACATGACGGGAACCAAAGCCTTGTTCTTCCGCATAATCCATAATAGCTTTGATTGCAGCATGCATCTCCATGCCGCTGAACTTGCCGGAATTTACCAGCACGCCCTCTTTTTCTTCATAGGCGGCAGTCATATCTTCAACTTTTAATTCCTGGTCTTTAGGAGTAACGACAACGATCTTATCCAGACCGTATTTATCGGCAAACATCCAGTCGCGCTGATCACCTGTAGGTACACCCATAACAGCTCCGGTGCCATAATCGTACAGGACATAGTTGGTGACCCAGATCTCTACCTGGCGGCCATTGAAAGGATTGACAGCATATTTCCCGGTAAAGATACCTTCTTTTTCCGACTCGCTGGAAGTACGTTCAATATCGGACTGGTTGCGCACACGGGCGCAGAAAGCCCTGATCTCGTCTGCCTTCGGATTATCCCGGCACAACTGCTCTACCATTGGATGCTCGGCAGCCAGGACCACGAAGGTAACGCCAAATGCCGTATCCGGACGGGTAGTGTAAACAGGTAGCTTAGCATTGATGCAGGGCACGTCAAAGCTGAATTCCAGACCTTCACTGCGCCCGATCCAGTTTTTCTGCATCGTCTTAACGCGTTCCGGCCAGCCGTTCAAAGTTTCAAATCATCCAAAAGTTCTTCCGCATAATCGGTAATTTTGAAGAACCATTGTTCCAGATCTTTTTTGACGACCTCATGGTCACAGCGCCAGCAGCGTCCGTCGATAACCTGCTCATTAGCCAAAACAGTGTTGCATTCACCACACCAGTTGACAGCAGATTTTTTCTTGACGGCCAAACCGCGCTTATAAAACAGCTCAAAGAACCATTGGGTCCATTTATAGTAATCTTCTTTACATGTGGCAACTTCACGGTCCCAATCATAGGACAGTCCCAGTTCCTTCTGCTGACGGGTCATGTTGGCGATATTTTCCATCGTCCATTTAGCAGGGTGGATACCATGTTTGATCGCGGCATTCTCAGCCGGCATACCAAAAGAATCCCAGCCCATCGGATGCAGCACGTTAAAACCGTTCATACTGCGGAAGCGGGCAACTACGTCGCCGATGGAATAATTGCGTACGTGCCCCATATGCAGGTTGCCCGAAGGATACGGGAACATTTCCAGCACATAAGACTTGGGTTTGCCTGCATCAATATCAGTTTTAAATGCCTTGTTATCTTCCCAATATTTCTGCCATTTGCTTTCTATGGCATGGGGAGTATACTTTTCTTCGATCATTCTTCTCATAACCTCCTAAAATTTGCTTACCACCGCAGCGCGGCAAATAAAAAAGTCCCCGGCTGTTAGGCCAGGGACGAAATAGCTTTCGCGGTACCACCCTGATTGCCGAAAAAAAATCTCGGCCACTCAAAACCTGTAACGCCGGTTATGCGTCCGCGCTTTTGACGCGGCTCCTCCGCGGCGAGTTCACCTTGCTCCCGTATTGACTCGCAGCTGCCGTCAACTTTCTGCAACAGGGATCTGTGGTTACTACTCCGCTTCACCGAATTTGTTCATTCTGCAAATACTTTAACCATTATATCACAAATCCGCGGAGTTTCAAGTCTTTTCTTCCCCATCTGCCTAGTACGCACTGCAGGCGGCTTTTAATGCTCTGCGCTCATCTGGAGCCTGCTTACTCTCCCTCCAGCTTAATAGTATGACGCTGCTGCACCAACAGCCAAAATGCCAGTGTGATCACCAGTACGATGATACCTGACAATGCAAACATATTGGCATAGCCCAATATCTCGGTAATAAACCCCAGACCCATAGCGCCGACGACGATGCCGACTTCAATAAAAGCAGTAAAAAAACCCAGTGCCGGTCCACGTTCTTCCGGCCGGGTAACATCAACGACCAGTGCAGTAAGCGCCGGTACTAAAGCTCCATATCCCAGTCCGAATAATATTGCGATCAGCCCAAGCGTCCAAACGTTATCCATAATAAAGAAACACATAGCCGCCAGTGCAACCAAAAGTGAAAACGGCAAAATTACCAGACGCCTGTCGACATGATCGGACAGCTTACCGGCAAAGACCCTGCTGCCCATCGTCGCCAAAGCATAGACTACGAAAAAAATACCATAATCACTTATATTCCGCTGCTGCGCATAAATCGGTAAAAAAGTAAGAATCGCGCCATAGACCAGTGATGCACCCAAAAGGCACAGCGAAGACATAAAAATTACCCGCCGCCTGAAAATCGGCAGCAGATCCAGTTTTTGTTCCTGGTCATAAACAGGATTCGTTTCCTTGAGCGGTAGTAACACGAAAAAGCATACTAATGCCGTAACAAAAGTCACGTTGAACAAAAAAGGATAACTTTGTGTATGCTGAAGTATCCAAATGCCTGCTGCTGGAAAAACAGCCATAGAAACCACACTGCAGGTCTGATAAATCCCCAGCACCTCGCCGCGCCTGTCTACCGGCGCATAATCGGCTATATAGGCAGCTGATGCCGCCAGATACATCGCCAGACAAACACCATGCGCAAGCCTGAGTACGACCAGCGGCACCACGCCGGTAACTCTGCCGAACAGCAGAAACAACAGTGCAAAAGAAATCGCACCCAGAAGCATCATACGCTTACGACCCCATTCGTTGGCCAGTTTACCCAAATACGGCCGTATAATAAAGGACGACAGGCCGAAAGCGCCACCAACCAGCCCGATATCGGCAGGTGTACCGCCCAACATCTCCACATACTGCGGCAATACCGGAATATACAAATAAAAAGCTCCGTAATACAAAAAATTAGCCAGGCAAAACAAAATAAAATTCACTGACCACATACTGAAATCCTGCTGCTTTGTCATAGTTGCCCCTCCCCTGCGTTTTGATACTTTCATTGTATAAAAATGCTGAAAGCGGCAACAGCAACCAGGGATAGAAAGGAAAAAGATTCTCGCATCCTAATTCAGACTTCATATCTATATTAAACGGATTAATCAGACTTTGGTAGTAGACACAGGCATTTATTCTCGCGCCGAGGTCAACCCTGTCAGCAATTCCTTGCATTCCTTCTTAAAATAAGCTAACATTAAGTTAACATTAAGCAACAAAAATGGAGCATAATTCATGAAAATTTACGCTATCGGCGACCTGCACCTTTCCGGAAAGCCTCCGTCCAAGCCTATGGAAATCTTCGGGAAACACTGGACAGACCACGCCGCCAAGGTTGCAGCCAACTGGCATCAACTTATCCGCAGCGACGATACCGTCATCATCTGCGGCGACACCTCATGGGCCATGGATCTGCAAGACGCGCTGACCGACCTGAACTGGATCGCCGCCCTGCCCGGGCGCAAAATCATTCTGCGCGGCAACCATGACTACTGGTGGGCATCTTTAAAAAAGATGCAGACTGCGACAGAAAATAATTTCAGCTTTCTGCAAAACAACTTTTTTACCTGCGGCACGACTGCCATCTGCGGCAGTCGTGGCTGGCTCCTGCCTTCATCCGACAATTTTAACGCGGACGATGCCGCTATCTACCGCCGTGAAGGACTGCGCCTGGAGGCTTCACTGGAAGCTGCCAGACAAGCCGGCTACAGCGATATCATAGCCGCACTGCATTATCCGCCTCTTTATGACGCTGCAAATGAATCTGTTTTTGCCGAACTGCTGGAGCGTTACGGCGTCAGGCACTGCGTTTTCGGCCATATCCACGACAGCGATGCAAGCATGGTTTTTGAAGGTATCCGCAACGGCATAACCTATAAGCTTGTCAGCTGCGACACGCAGGGTTTTACACCGCAGCTGGTAAAATAAACAGCGAAGAAGGCGTTTCCATGCCCAAAAATATTTCCGCAGCAACACTGATGGTTTTATCCGCCTGCATCATTTGGGGCGCACAGCCGATGTTCGTCACTTTTGTCGTCCGCGAGTTCGACCCGATCCCTCTGGTCAGTATCCGTTATTTTACAGTAGGCGTAGTGCTGCTGGCAGCGCTGGCTTACAGCGGCGAAAAACTGCTGCCACCACGCAAAGCCTGGCTGCCGCTGTTTTTGATGGGCGTCCTCAGCGTTGGCGGCAACAATGTTGCGCAATTCACAGGCCTGCAATACTCGACCGTAGCCAACCTTACTATTATTGCCTCGCTGACGCCTGCCGTGACCGCACTCTTAAGTCTGGTGCTGCTGCATGAACGGCTGCACAAGCTGCAATGGCTCGGTATCGCCGCCAGTATCATCGGCGCCGTTTACCTGATCAGCAAAGGTTCGCTTTCAACGATTATCAACCTGAACTTTAATTTCGGTGATATCCTGTTCTGCGTCAGTATGGTCGCCTGGGCTTTTATACCATTCTTGTCGCGCAGGTCAGTAAATATGTATCTGCCTACAGCGCTGTAGCCTGGGCCGGGCTGCTTGGCTCGCTGACTACGGCTGCTTACAGTATCCTGACCGGGCAGTTTGCACTGCCCTATGACCTTTCCGCTTTAGCCTGGGGGTCCTATTTTTACGTTATTTTTATCGGCAGCCTGGTCGGTATGCTGTTCTGGAACAAAGGCATCCGCGTTATCGGCCCCAGTCAGGCCGCCGTGTTTATGAATCTGATGCCGTTAGTAGGCATCATCTGCGGCATCGCCTTTCTCGACGAAAGCTTCTATACTTCCGAAGCAGTTGGCGGCGCTCTTATCATCGCCGGTGTGTATCTGACTACGCAGTACCGCCTGCTGGCCTATAAACTGGCCAGATATCTGGTCAAACGCCGGCGGCAGAAATCATTGAACGACTGTTAAGCTTTTAAGGTACGGGCAGATGCCCGGCACTTTATAAATCATCATCGAAAGGTCTGTCAGCACTGCAATGCAAACGAACAAGCTTACCGCCTCGGCACTTTTGATCTGTACTTGTGTCATCTGGGGCATTCAACCGATGTTCGCCAAATTCGTCGTCAGGGAAATGTCGCCCATACCTATGGTCAGCATTCGCTACACTATTGTAGCCCTGACGCTGTTTGCTATGCTTGCCTGGCGCGGCGAAAAGCTGCTGCCGCCACGCAGGACCTGGCCGGCCTTATTTACCATGGGCATCCTCGGCGTCTGCATCAATAACGTTACCCAATTTACCGGGCTGCAATATTCGACAGTCACCAACTTTACCATTATCGCCACACTCACGCCCATCGTGACGGCTCTGCTCAGCTTTGTGCTGATCCATGAACGTCTGCACCGCCTGCAATGGCTCGGCATCTGCAGCAGCCTGTGCGGCGCGCTGTACCTGCTCAGCAACGGTTCGCTTGCGGCCATATTGACGCTGAGCTTTAATATCGGCGACGTACTCTTTTTTACCAGTCAGGTAGCCTGGGCACTGTACTCTATCATCGTCGTGCGCATCATCGACGATGTTTCCCCCTTTGCCATCGTCGCTTGGTCGGGTCTGTTAGGTTCGCTTACCACGGCAGCCGGCGCTGCTTATTTTGGCCATTTCGAACTGCCCTCGCTGCTTTCGCCGCTGGCTCTTGGCTCATATCTGTTCGTCATTTTTGCCGGCGGGCTGATCGCCATGATCTTCTGGAACAAAGGCACCGGCATCGTCGGACCCAGTCAGGCAGCCGTATTTATGAATATCATGCCGCTGGTCGGCATCGTCTGCGGCGTACTGTTTCTTGATGAACACTTTCTCGCCGCACAAGCCGTAGGCGGCGTACTCATTCTCAGCGGCGTCTATCTGACCACGCAATATCGTACCGTCGCCTATCGACTGGCAAAATATTTTACGCGTCGCCAGCGTAAACGACAGCCGCTACGCTGACATATCGATGATGAGCGACCTAAGCACAAACAGATCAAAATATCTCTCACAGTCAAGCTTCTTCTGCTCGCGTCTGCAACGGCGGCGAGCCTTTTTATTTTAGCAGGTACTATGTCATCCCCGACTTTATTGACACAGGCTGCGAACAGTGCTATGCTAAAAATGTTTACGGCATATGTCGCAAACTCATAACAATCACAGTAAAGGAGCGGTATAACAATGAAAATCGCAGTTACTTATCAGGACGGCGACATCTTTCAACACTTCGGACACACCGAATTCTTTAAAATTTACGACATCGAAAACACTGACATCGTCAAAACAGAAATCGTCAGCACCAACGGCAGCGGCCATGGCGCGCTGGCACAATTTCTGCACGAACACAGCGTCGATACTCTGATCTGCGGCGGTATCGGCGGCGGCGCCCAAATGGCATTGTCACAAGCAGGCATCAAGCTTTATGGCGGCGTTACCGGCAAGGCCAATGATGCAGTAAATGCTTTGCTCAATAATAAACTGAACTATGACCCGGCAGTAAAATGCGACCACCACGAACAGGAACACGGCGGCGCAGGCCATACCTGCAGCGCACACGGCTGCGGTAGTCATAGCGGCCACGGACATTAAGCACCTTACCCTGCATGATTTACCTGAACAGCAAAATTCAGTACACTACTTACTCACTGCTGCAGCAGTGAGTTTTTCTTTTTCCGGACAGACTAAAAAGGAAATCCATCTGCACCACTTATTAAAACGCTGTTTTGTAATCACTTCCCTGCTTTGAGGCAAAAGAAAACTGCTCCTGTTATATCAAGGGCAGTTTAAAAATATTTTTAAATTTTGTTTCGCGTACTACTGCTTACGTACGTTATCAAGTAATACCTGTCTTTATATTCTGCTTACTGTGTTAGTATTGAGATAAATAGTATATTAAAACTCTAAACTGAATTTACTTTGTAGATAGTACGTTAGCAGAATATACCACGATGCTGTAACGTAAATACAAAACGTTTATTTTTTATCTTGTATCTTTTCTTGTTTATCTCTTTATTCTTTTATGAACAGGCGAAACAGTAGCGATTTTAGCGGAGATGTTGGGTAAATTTCTTAAAAACGTCAGATAACTTCATTTCTTTATTATAACAATAACATTTTAACCATTTTTTATAAGCATATATGATATATTTACATTTTTAATATCTATGTATTAATTTATTCATTAATGCACTATAATAGAAATATAAAACAATTGATTGCAATATCCAATAAATGCATCTATCATTAAAATATTATATATGCGCAAGGGGGAATAAAATGAGAACTTACCAAATAATGAGACTCGCTTCACTTTTTGAATCTATTGTACAACAGAATAATATTATCGGAGGATTTAAAATTGAAAAACTAATATCCGCCAACAACAATCTTCAAAATACAATTACTAACAAAATTTAAATAGTTGGTTATTCATTAAAGGAACCAATCATTATGGTATTTATAGAATTTATAACACAGATGTTGATTATGGTATTCTGTTGACCGATTGGCGAGATCAAGGCAATTTTTACATTATTGTATGTAACAATAAAATGAATGGAAATGCAACCTTAGAAATTAGTCAAGAAAAAAATGACAATTTTATATGGAAATATAAACCTATGAAACGTGATGGAAACAATGCACATCGCAAACTACAATTTTCCTCTGAATATCCTGATTGCCTTGTAGAATTAGCAATTCCAAAATCTCCAACGCAAATCAAAAGTTTTATTATATCTTTAATAGAACTTGCAGAATTCAGAACAAAAGCAGATAATTTATCCATCAGTTAACAAAAAATCACCATCTGTCTGCTGCACTTTATACAGATGGTGATTTTATTTTTAAATTTTTATCCCATACCCATTTTCTTGCTTTTCGGCGACCATTAATAATTTATCACTCACATCAACTCTATAGCCTTTATCATCTTCATTCTCCCTCATATCATTTGTATCAGTCCATAATTCACACTGTGTCATAACTGTCTGCACAGCATCATCCATTCCTTCGGGTGGATATTTATGTCTTTTCAACAATTTCTTTATCAGCAGTCGCATTTTAGCCCTGGCAGAATCACGTTTCTGCCAATCAACGGTTTTATTTTTTCGTAATGTATCTGCTAACTCTTTAGTAATAGCAATTAACTCTTCATTTTCATAAAAATCTTTAATTGCCTGTGGTTTGGTCAAGGCATCATAAAATGCAAGTTCATCCGCTGTCAAGCCCAACTGCTGTCCTTCTTCCTTTGCAGCGGCTATCTGTTTTGCCAAATTTAATAGTTCTTCAATGACCTGTTCATTTGTGAGCATACCATTCAAGTATCGATTCATTACACTCTGAATTATTTCACTGAATTTTTCAGACTTCACAACATTAGTACGACGATACACCTGAACCTGTTCAGCAATAAGTTTTTTCAACAATTCAACCGCAATATTTTTCCCCTTCATTTTAGCTATTTCCAAAAGGAATTTCGGATCAAACAATGAAAACTCCTGCGAAATATCCGAAAACAAATTGATAACGCCATCACTTTTAATACTCTGCTTTAGCAACTCGTTTATCCGTTCATTCATTTCGTGCAACGATATTTTTTTACCGTCCCCTTTGTTTATTAGCCGCATTACCAAAACACGGACAGATTCAAAAAACGCCGCTTCAATCCGCAATTGCTTCTCTCCCAAAGAGGAACATAGCGATAATGCCTGTCTTAACATCAAAGATTCTTTTAAGAAACTCTCTCTTTCAATTTCTTTATCAACGGCAACAATAAAATTCACTGCGCCACTAATAGCTTTTGAACGATCCAAATCGCTGCCAACAATAAATTTAGAATAATCATATCCATGGAAAAGATCGCGGCAAATTGATAGTTTCTCTAAAAATTTTGGGTATGCTACTTTAGCAACATCTGTATCACCATAATTTTTCTTATCGCGTGAGGTGTAATCATTCATTGCTGCTTTCAATGCTGTGGCAATGCCTATATAATCAACTATTAACCCGCCCTCTTTGTCTTTAAACACACGGTTTACACGTGCAATAGCCTGCATTAAATTATGCCCTTGCATAGGTTTATAAACGTACATAGTTGCAAGAGAAGGCACATCAAATCCGGTCAGCCACATATCTACTACAATAGCAATTTTTAAAGGACTGTCATTATCTTTAAATGCTTTTGCCAATTCATCCCTGCGATGCTTGTTGCCAATTATCTTACGCCAGTCCTCTTCATCTTTGTTGCTTTCAGTCATAACTACAGCAACCTTTTCCGTCCAATTAGGTCTCAGCTCCAGAATACTGTGATATATCTTCATTGCAATAGTCCGCGAATAAGCAACAATCATTGCCTTTCCTGTCAGCATACCTTCGCGATAGTTTTCATAATGATCAAGAATATCATTTACAAGTGAATCAATCGTACTTTCATTACCAAGCAGTTCTTCCATTTTACCTAATTCACGTTTGCTTTTTTCAATTACCTCTGGATCAGCATTATTCGCCATTATGTCATATTCAGTATCAATTAACCTTAAGGTTGTTTCATCCAATTTCAACTTTATAACACGACTCTCATAAAAAACAGGGCGAGTAGCTCCATCTTCTACAGCCTGTGTCATATCATAGACATCAATATAGTCACCAAATACTTCACGGGTGCTTCTATCCCTCATAGAAATAGGAGTGCCTGTAAACCCAATATATGTCGCATTCGGCAAGCTGTTACGAATAATTCTAGCAGTGCCAATTTTTATTTCTCCTGTTACCTTATTAATGGATTCATTTAATCCATACTGCCCGCGGTGAGCTTCATCCGCCATAACAATAATGTTGCGTCGTTCAGAAAGCGCTTCTTCGGATTCTTCAAATTTTTGCATAGTCGTAAAAATAATACCGTTTGCCTGCCTTCCGTCCAGCAAGGCCTTTAAATGCGCTCTACTTTCGGCATGCATCGGTTCCTGTCGCAAAAAATCTTTACATTTAGCAAACTGCCCATAAAGCTGGTTATCAAGGTCGTTTCTATCTGTAAGCACAACAATAGTTGGACTATCCAATGCTTCTTGTAATAAATGTGCATAGAAAACCATCGACAAAGATTTACCGCTACCCTGGGTATGCCAAAAAACACCACCTTTTCCATCTGTAACAGAAGCATGTTTCGTTGATTCAATTGCTTTATTAACTGCAAAATACTGGTGGTAACCCGCCAATATTTTAAACTGTTTCAACCCCTCATTAGAAAAACAAATGAAATTCTTGATAATATCCAGCAAACGTTCTCGTTGGAACATTCCCTCAAAAAAAGTATCAAATTGAGCATGTTTAGTATTCTCATAATTGCCATCCTTAGTTTTCCATTCCATAAAACGATCTTCGCCAGAAGTAATCGTTCCTGCCCTGGATGTTAATTGATCGCTCAAAACACAAATACAATTATAAATAAACATAGAAGGGATTTCCTGCATGTAATTTCTTAACTGACAATAAGCTTCGTCAATATCCGTTTCTTCACGTGAAGGAGATTTCAATTCTATAATTACAACTGGCAATCCATTTAAAAACAAAATTATATCAGGACGCTTATTGCTGTTTTCAATAAAAGTCCATTGATTAGCAACAACAAATGAATTATTATCAGGATTCTTATAATCAACTAAATAAACGATACCCGAACGTTCTTCACCTTTGACAAAATAACGTACTTCAACTCCGTGCTGCAAATAGTCCATAAAAACAGCGTTCTTTTTTACTAATTCGCCATTTTCATAATGCTTGAGTTTAAACAACGCCTCTTTAATTGCCTCTTTCGGCAAATTGCTGTTCAAACGGTATAATGCTTCTATCAGTTCAGGTTCATATAAGGGACTGTAAAAATCTCTATCAATATCAGGAGCATAGACATAGCGATATCCCATATCTTGAAATAACTCTATTATGGAATTTTCATAGTTGGCTTCTGTATAAAATGCGGGCATAAAATTCACTCCTCTTCTCGCCGTATTTCTATATCAAAATCACATAATCGATAACTTTCTTTTCCTCCTTCTATTGGATATAGGTAGCCATTCATTAATTCTGACAATTCTTTATTCTTTAATTGACAATGTACAACTTCTAGTAAATTAGATATAAAATATCCAAATGCTAACTCATCAATTTTATAAAAACTATATCTAGAGAAAATATTGTTCATGGAAGATCGCTCGTCTTTCCAAAATTTCATAAAGTAGTCTTTTCCAAAAGTAATATTATTTATAAATCTCGAATAATTTTCTAAACTCTCTTTTAGTCCTGTATTCAATTGTCCCTCAAAACAAAAACCATTCTCATAACTAAATATCCCATTAAAAATTTTATTTCCTATTAATTGACCATTTAAATGAGCTTTCTTAACAGTTTCTCTTATATTTGACGAGTTCAATTTTGTTTTTACTTCAATAATTCCTAACACACTCTCTTTAGGAATTATTACAAAACTCTCTTTTTTAAAAAATAATGGGAAATCATTTCTATATACAACTATATCAAGCTGAGAAGTAGTTATATTTTCACCGCACATTACAAAACCATTACCTACTGATGCGCCACTAGGTAAAAGCTGCTTAATCTTATCTTCAAGTATAATTTCTTTATATCTGCCATCTTCCCCCCAGTGCCTATCGTCAATAAAATTTCTAACTCTATCTTTAGTTGAAATCAATTCTTGTGAAATAGACTTTCTGTAAGCTACAAAATCTGACATAAAGAACACTTCCTCATATTTTAATCTATATATTTTTATTTGATAAACAAGAATTTAGCGGCTTAAAGGTCAATAGCAGAGACATCTAACTCTCCAGACATAAGTTTTGGTAATAGTAAATCTCGAAGGGCTGCAAGTTTTACGTTTTTAGCGCAGTTGGTTAATATGCACTTAAAGAGTGGATGTACCCAGTCACAAAACTCTTTTACTTTAGGATTTTCAGGAGCAAACGTCCAAATAGAATTTACATCTTGTTGATTTATTCCGGGAACAGCAGCCTTGCCACCATTGTTGGAAAGCCAGTAGTAGGGATAATTTGTTTGTAAGTAAAAATACATAAACTCGTTATAACCACGATTGTAAAAATCAAGTTTAAATACATGCTCATTAATAAAAAAATTTTCATATGGGAATCCTTCTCCAAACATTGAAAAATGAGGAATGAAAGTACCTGGTTTACCTCCGTCCTTATATAACATTAATTCATAGCCATTCACAGCACCTGTTTTCATTTTTTCGGCAAATTCCTTGGGTATAAATTTTACAGATGCAAGATTTACTAAGCCTAGCGTTTTGACGTTTTCTGCACCAACACTCGGAATTCCTTCAGCAACAGCTCCACCTTTAGGCCTTCTTCCAGTTTCAAGAATGTGTGGTATATCGGCAATTTGAAGCATTTTTAAAGATACTGGTGTTTGAATACCAACAGGATTTTCCTTAAAAGGCTCATTAAAGGGGGTGAAATCAACAAACCAAGACTTAAATATTGCCTGAGCTTGCTGCTCTAAATTCTTGTTTATCTTTTCATTCAATTCAATTTTATCATCAATACATCCTAGTAATGACGCAATCTTCTTTTGTTCTTCAATATTTATCGGGACACAGACTTGGATTCCTTTCATTGTGTTGCCCGATATCTCTTTAAAAGTTGTTCCACTCCCCATAGATTCAATATAATTTTTGTTATACTTAAGCAAATAATACAAAAAAAGACTTTCTGTTTCAGCATTTGGTATCACACTTTTAAAGCCTTGATTTGTGCAAACCTCGTTTTCAGCTATTGCTATATATCCTATAGGTGCTCTGGACGAAAACAATACTGATCCTACTGGCAAAATTTGAGCCGAGCAACTTTTTAACCCCAACTCGGTTATATTTCTTTCACCTTCTGCAATATATCTGCCACTATGGTTTGATAGATCTTTTGGCGTAATCCAAGCAATATCGCCATTAATGTAGTTTTCCTCTTTTTTGGTAGACGGTGTTGCGCCTCCAACAACTGTCCCAATATCTGCAATTGTACAGGTTTTCCATTCCCCCATATTATTTACCTACCTATCCAATATATTTTTTATGTGCAATCTTAACATTACTCTGTTTTACCATTGCATATTGCAATGTCGTATCTATCCGTTTATGTCCCAAAAGCTGTTGAAGCTGTTCAATAGGCATACCCTTATCAATTGCCATTGTCGCTAACGTCCTTCTAAACTTATGCGGATGCATCTTTGTTATACCAAGCATTTTTCCTATTTTCCGTAATCGTACTTCTATTCCGCCAATTTGGATGCGTTTATAGGGAGCACGAATAGTAACAAACAAAGCTGGATTATTATCAATGCGACTATCTAAATAGTTTTGTAAATGTAGTTTTGTTCTGGCATCAAAATATACCAAACGTTCTTTATCACCTTTACCAAATACTACACATTCTCGCTCTGCAAAATTTATATCAATGCGATTCAACAATACCATCTCACCAATACGCATTCCTGTGGAAGCCAGCATATCAATTATGGCTAAATCTCGAAGCTCTGTACAATTATCACGCATTTTCTCTAACTCTTCATCGTTATAAGTTTCTTTTATATTAGTCCCGGTCTTTACCTTATGAATACGCCTTACTGGGCTTTTTAGAATATGGTCTTCATCTTCTAACCACGAAAAAAAGCTGGATAAAATACGTCTGATATTATCAATTGTTACTCTACTTGATTGATTTTTCTTTTGATACTGTGTCAGATAGAAGCGAAGATCTTCTGTTTGAATATGTCTAACACTTTTATTGACAGCCGCAATCATAGCAACTATAGTAGTTTGATAATATTTCAAAGTTTTTTCTGAACATCCCTCAATACGTTTTGCTGCAATAAATATATTGACCAGATTTACACTATCACCATCATTACTGGAAGCTACCGCTTCTATTATTTCATATCGGAATAATGCATGTTCCAGCACCTGCTGTAATTTCTTTGTTTGTAAGTTGTCGAGATATGGTAACATCTGTTGTACTATATCTGTTATTAATTCATTTTTCATAGTCATATTCTCCTTTTTTAGAGAACGACTATCAACGGCAGTTCTTTTATTAAAATCTCCCGCCGTTGGTGAGAGTTATGTATTATATTCTAAAATAAACAAGAATTTAGAGCAGCAAGCTCAGGCAATATTTAAGTCTTGGTTTGTTGATTTTGAACCATTTGGTGGTAACATACCATCCGATTGGAAATATGGAACTGTAAATGATCTTGCTCAAGAAGTCGTTTGCGGGAAAACGCCTTCAACTAAAATTCCAGAGTATTATGGTGGGGACATTCCATTCATAACTATACCTGATATGCATAATAATACATATACAGTTATAACCGAACGATACTTATCATTACTTGGTGCACAATCACAACAAAAAAAATTTTTATTTAAAAATAGTGTATGTATTAGTTGCATAGGTACCGCTGGACTTGTAACACTCGTTTCCCAAAAAAGTCAAACAAATCAACAGATTAATTCTATAATTCCAAAAAATCGATATTCTTCTTATTATATATATTTGTTAATGCAGACTCTTTATGAAACTATCAACAAACTAGGACAGAGTGGCAGCACAATTGTTAATCTTAACAAAACACAATTCGAAAAGATAAATGTACTTGTTCCATCCCTAGAGTCAATGTTAATCTTTGACCAAATAGTTCAACCCATGTTTGAAATGATCTTGGCAAATCAATTACAGAATATTGAATTATCTACTTTTCGAGATGTTTTATTACCCAAGCTAATGTCTGGCGAAATAGATATCTCTAAAGTGGATAATTAAGCCGCTAAATTCTTGTTTATTGCATTATTAACAGCAATTTTATCATCAAATGCCTTAAGAATACTCGCTATTTTCACCTGTTCATCAAATATTGGCATTTCTATTTCGATATTCTGCACAACATCTGTTTGTACTCTTTGCCGCCCAGATGAACCAACCATTGATTTAATCGCAACTTCTCTTATATTAGAACTGCAAACCAAATAATAAACATAATCTGGATCAGTAACTTCCTCCTTTGCCCGAAAAACAATATATTCAGTAGATCCAAAACCAATTTCATTCTCATCCAATATATTCACTTGAGCAATTTTACCATTCTCAAGACATGGAGTAATTCTAGCCATAATAGTATCACCGTTGCGAAATTTAGTTCCTCCTGCATAAGGCTCCACATCATAGCCTAAAATATCACGAGTAAATGGTTGCAACTTATCCATCGCAATCTTTTTTGATATCGTTCCCTTGGGAAGCGTCTCTTTTGGATTTAGTATAACAAACTCATAAAGTTTACCCATTATTTTCTCCATCTTCATTCCTGTAAATATCATCAATAAAATATACTTCTCCAAAATTGTTTTCAGCTACAATGCATACTTCAACATTTTCAAATATTTCCGCCTGATTATCAATCGTATATCCAATTCTCAATATAGCATCTATGCTGTAGCTCACTAAATCTTCCTGGCTTGTATTTTCTGATATATTCAAAATTTCCATTAAAACAGTGCTTGAATGTTTGATCAAACGAGTTTCTTCAATAAAATCATAAGAGTATGCACTTAATTGCTCCTTAAAAGAGTCAGAATCAAGCCACATCCTCAATTCTGAAAATTCATCAAAATTATCCTCAAGTGGAATAAAAGAATATTCGTCAATCTCTTTTGCCCAAAGTTCAAAAATGTTTTTTATTACATCTTCTACCGAACAAATTTTGAATTCAACACCCGCAAACATAGCTAGCAATTCTTCTGTTAAAATATCTTCATTATCTTTAAAAATGCAGTCTTGCGTATAAAAAACATATGAAGCTTCTTGATGAGAAGACACAAATTCAAAAATACTTTCCCAAAGTAATGCATCTTTAAATCCTTTATCCGACTTTTTATCTTTTCCCTCAAAAGGAGGTTTCTTTTCAAAGGCGCGATCTACTATGCTATCAAATCTTTGATTTGTCGCTATATTCATTTCGATCACATTATTTATTCCATTTGAAAGCTCCACTTTATATTCTTCAATTTTACCTTTAATAAATACAGAGTATTCCTCTAATAAATTTTCGGAAATTGAAAATTCAGGAAATTGAATTTTTTCTATTGTGTTCTTAAATGCAACAATTCTTTCATCGTGTTTTTCAATAATTTGTTTTTCCATCTCTCGCCAAACAACGGAAGGAATTACAAGTTTTACACTCTCATAAATATCAAGTTGATTTATCATATTTACTACATTATCATAAGTAGAATTAAATGAAAATGATGAAAAATCCGCCTTACTCTCATACCGTTGAAAGAGAACATTTGTATCAAAAATGATAAAATACTCCTTGTTATTTGAGCTCATATCCAATAGCTCCTAGTTTTCTTCTAATTTCCCCTTCCAATTCATGCGATTTGGCAAACATATCGGAGAGTTCGGAAGTCAGGCGGGTCATTTTCTCTTCAAACGGCTCTCCATCATCTTTCTGTTCCTCGATGCCGACATAGCGTCCTGGAGTGAGAATGTAATCCTGCTTTTCGATGGTCTGCAAATCCGCAACAGCACAGAAGCCCTTCACATCTTCAAGTGTTCCGTCTTGGAATGCGTTGAAGGTATCCGCTAGTTTCTTTATATCTTCATCAGTAAAATCTCTGTGCTTGCGATCAACCATATACCCCATTTTGCGGGCATCAATAAATAAAGTTTTTCCTTTTTGCTTTTTGTTTTTGCTGATAAACCATAAAGTCACAGGAATAGTTACGCTATAAAATAATTGTGTCGGCATAGCAATAATGCCTTCAATCAAATCATCTTCAATAATTTTCTTTCTAATTTCCCCTTCACCACTGGCTTGTGTAGACAGTGCACCGTTTGCCAACACTAAACCAATTTTTCCGTTAGGTGCCAAATGGTGAATCATATGTTGAATCCAAGCATAGTTGGCATTACCTGCCGGAGGTATGCCATATTTCCAACGAACATCTTCTTGTAACTTGTCCTGCCCCCAGTTACTAAGATTAAATGGAGGATTTGCCATGATAAAATCAGCTTTTAGAGTGGAATGCAAATCGTTAAAAAACGTGTCAGCGTGATAAGAGCCAAAATCTGCATCAATGCCACGGATAGCCATGTTCATCTTTGCCATTTTCCATGTATCAGCGTTTGATTCCTGCCCATAAACAGAGATAGTACCACGATTATTACTATGTGCTTGAATAAATTTTGCACTCTGTACAAACATGCCACCAGAACCACAGCAAGGATCATACACACGGCAATTACTAAATGGTTTTAAAACCGAGACTATCGTTTTTACAATGCTTGACGGTGTATAAAATTCGCCACCCTTAACACCTTCGTATGCTGCAAATTGTGCAATGCAATATTCATATGTTCTCCCAAGTAAATCCTTACTATCTTCGGTCCCGCTCATATCCATATTAGTGAATAGATCAACTACATCTCCTAAAACCCTTTTATCAAGATCAGGTGTTGCATAGTTTTTAGGAAGAACATTTTTAAGAATTTTATTCTCGCTTTCAATTGCCCGCATTGCATTATCAATAACGGTACCAATCTCCGGTGTATGTGCGGCTGAAGAAATCACGCTCCATCTTGCATTTTCAGGCACAAAGAAAATATTTTCTGCTGTATATGCATCACGGTCATCTTCAAAACCATCACCTTCTTTAACAAGTTGCTGATAGCGTTTTTCAAATGCTTCAGAAATATAACGTAAAAATATCAATCCAACTATTACCTTACGATACTCTGCCGCTGGAATATGTCCCCATAAGACACAGGCAGCATCCCATATTTGTTTTTCAAAACCAATCTTAATATTATTCTTTTCAGCCATTTTATCCTCCATTTTTTGATCAAATTACGCAACTTTCTGCTTTAGTTGTTTCATTTGTTTCAGTAATTTATCTTTAGTTATATTTTATAAAAATTATACCATATTTGCATGAGATTAGCACAAATAACCTGTCCGTTACTTACTATCCATGTTATAATACATTCAATTAACTACAAACGAGGTGACAAATATGCAGAAATTTATTCCTTTTGCCAAGCTGTCGAAAAAGACGCAGCAGGAGATCAACAAAAGCCATCGCAAAAGTTGGGGCAACATTGACCCGGTAACAAAACGTCCCGCAAATTCCAAAGCGTACAACCGCAAAAAAGCTCAGGCTTGGAAAGATGATTTTCCAACACCTGAGCTTTTTTATTATCTTGTTAAGTTTTAAAACAAAATTTATTTATATTGTTGACTAAAAAAGTTGCATCCTTTCAAAGTCGTAGTATAATAGGCATTATAATAAATTTAAAGTTTTTGAGGGGATGCACTTATGCAAACAAAAAAATTAAAATACCTGCTGCTGTTTGCCGTTATCGCAATAGCCGCCACAGTGGTCTGGTACTTTGCCTACTGGGTCAAAACGCCGCAGTATTCGCTGGGTCTTATTGGCACTGCGGTACAAAAGCACGATTTTACAGCCTTTGAAAAGCATGTCGATATGGAAACGCTCTACAGCAGTGCTTATGACGATGTCGTTGTTGCCTTTTTGGCAACTAACGCCTGGCCAGCCCGATCCTGACGGCTCTGGTACAAAATATCAGGAATATAGCCGTGCCGATCCTGATCGACCAGACCAGACAGTATGTCAACGGCGGTACTATGGATGAGGTCGATCCCAGTGACGCTGACTCGCCGATGCTGCAAAACAACGGTACTGATATTGTCAATAATCTGAAAAACAAGACAGGCGTCAATTCCATGCAGTATCAGGGCGTGGAGCAGGTGCAGAAAAACGGCAGCGCCGCTGTTGTGACAATCAAAGTCTTTGACAAAGAGCTGGACAAACATTTTTTGGTGGAGCTGGCTATGCAGCAGCTTGCCGACGGCACCTGGCAGATCAGCAAAATTGATAATCTGAAAACCTTGATCAGCGAACGTGATCAGGCCTTACAAAACAAACTGGCTGAACTTAACGCTCCTGTACAAAAGCAGATCGACGACGCTGTTGCCGTTTCTCCGCAAAAAATCTTTATAACTTCGGCTCCTTATTCCGGCGTTATCCGCCTGTTAGAAGCAGATATTCAGCTGACTAACAACGCGATGAAGGAGTTGCAGTATTTTACCGGTGTTCTGGAGCTTTACAACGCTGATAACGAATTATTTTACAGTGGCAATTTTGCCAGCAGCAAAGATCTGGCAGCCAAACAGACCGCAGTTTATAAATTCAACTGGGAGCTAAACCCCTTTCTGACTGATGATGCCAAGGTTATGAACAGCGATTTCAGCAAAGTGACCTGGAAGGCTTCTCTAAGCAGTCTGTCCTTTGCCGATGGCTCTACAATCGAACTTTTAACGCAGCTGCCTGTTAAAGCAGCAACTAAATAAAAACCTGAAAGCCGTAACGCCGATCCAACAGCGTTACGGCTTTTTTATTACCACTGACAGCAGGCTTTCGCTTTGCTGCGGATCAAAGCACCGCCATCTTGCAAAGTTCCGTCGGCAGATGCCAGCTTCCACAGATCCCATCTTTCAAAAGTCGTTGCCGGCCCATAATCATCAATGTCAGCCGCTTCTGCATGAGTCATAACATAATTATCGTCGATCGGCAAATCCAGTCCCCGACACAAAACCGCTACTACCCGCGCCAAGGTTTCTAACTGCTGCCGTGTAGGCGGCGCGCTGCCAAAGTCCACACTGCCATCGGCATAAGCCACCGCGTCGGCGCAGCAGCAGATGCTTACCGCAACTGCGCCGCTGTTACGATGCCAGGTATGCTCTTTATATTCTGTCAGTTTCCCGCAGCTGCTCCACACTGTACCGTCACCTGTGATATTCAAGTGATAGTCGTCATAAGTATTGTTATAATGCCCCGCCGTCCAGTGCAAATAAATCCTTCTGATCTCACCCTTTGCGTTTTCAGCCAGCGCCGCCAATTCCTGCAATGTTATTTCACGCATTTTCTATCCCTCCGTCTCAGGCTGCCTGCGCCTGCTGCTCATCATAAAACTTCTCAACAGTTATATCACAGGTTTTGCCATTGCTTTTTATAATAATATCGCCGCATAAAGCCGTATTGAAAACATCGGCCTGTAAATTGTACAGTCTTTGTACCACTTCCGGGCTGGGATGCTTATATTTATTACCTTCGCCGCTGCTGATGACCGCTATTTTCGGTTTGACAGCAGCTAAAAATTCATTGATCGATGATGTTTTACTGCCGTGATGCGCCACTTTTAAAACCTGCGCCTGCAGTGCCTCAGGGTCAGTTTGCAGCAGATCACGTTCTACTTCGGACTGAATATCCCCGGTCAGCAGCATTGCAAAATCTTTATACTCCAACCGCAGCACCAGACTGTTGTTATTGGTGTCAGAAGGAGTCCCCTTATACAGCGTCTGCGGACTCAGGACCTTCAGCTTCACCATTTCATTGACCGGAACTTCCTGACCGCCGCGCAGTACTTCAAAAGGAATCTGTTCCTTTTCTATCTGCAAACGAAAGTCGTTATACATTTTAGTTTTATAATTCTGACCGCTGTCATAAACATGTTTTACCGGAAACCTGTTCAGCACCGCTTTCATACCGCCGATATGGTCGGCATGCGGATGTGTAGCGATCAGCATATCGATCTGCTCGACATGATTTTCTTCCAGCTTGGTCAGCAGCCTGGCAGCTTCGCTGCGGTCGCCGCTGTCGATCAGGATATTTTTCCCCTGCATTTGTACCAGGATACTGTCTCCCTGTCCAATATCCAAAGCTGTAACGGCAAGGATATCGTCAGCAGTTTTCACAGCTTCCTGTGTTTTTGCCTCCGCTTTTGGCGGCATTTCTTCGGGTACTGCAGTATCCATCGTCTGTAACTGCTCCAGCAAAACCGGCACATAACTTTTTATCAGCTCGCTGTCTTTAGTAACAACGCCGGCTGCAAGCACCAGCGCAGCCAAAAGTATCGCTAAAAATGAAGTCTTCTTCATATGTTCCGCTCCTTAATTTAAATGCAGATCGTGATGCAGCGGCTTAAAAATACTCATTTTACCACCGCGCTCCAGCACTGCTGTTGCAAAACCTGCGTCATAATCTGGCAGCTCCGGCATTTTGCTTTGCTGCAGCTGTTCATTGCCGGGCAGCAGCAATCTTAAAGCATAATCTATTTTTACCGCTCCCAGCCACATCAGATACTCTATCTCGACATCGTGGAAGCCGTCCATATCGGTCCTCAGTGCAGCACACAGCTGTTCCACCTGCAATAGCTGTTCCATATTCATTCCCCTGGTTCCACGCTCGCGCCAATATTCTATAATCTTTCCTAGCCCACGACCTAAAATAAGCTGCTGATGCTGTTTCACCTCAAAAAGCAGCCGGCGGCGCAGATACACGACCTGATCCAGCCCTACTGCCAAAGTACGGTTGGCAAGCTCCAACTTGCTCATGTGTGAATTATCCCACAAAGGTTGGCTTGCACCGGATGCATCCAGCATCAGTAATGGAACAGGCGATTTCAACATACTTTCACTGCCCAGATTATCATAAACGCCGCCATCAGTCAGATAGAGCTTGGCCGGATTTTCCGGTTTCTGCGTTCCCGTACCGTAAAGATCCCTGAATTCTCTTGCCTCTACATCCAGTTCCAAAGGTGCGAAGCCTACCGGATAAGCAGCCGAAGCCGCAACGGCAAAAGCAATGGGGATATCGTCGATATCACTGCTGCGCCCCAGCAGATAACCGTAAATATCACTACTTTTAAACCTGAATCTTTTTAAGGTATTGATACAGGTAGCATTGCAGCTCCATTCTGTCGCTGCCTCTGCCTGCTTCATTTTTCTGCCTTCAAACAGTTCTTCGTCTAACACCTGTGGAAAAGCTTTACTCATCTTCGGCCTTAAAGCAGCCGCCAGAGCCAACTGCTGCAGCTTGGGCAGATATGGCAGCAGATAAGCGAGCCAGGATGCTTTTGTCATGATACGCCTGCGGAAATTGCACTGCCCCAGATTGATCAGTTTCGTTGTCACCCGCCTGTCAAAATCAAGCAAACTGCTGAAATCACCTTCTGCCAAAGCGCTGATGACAGCACCTGCAGTAATACTGCCGCCGGATACAGAGGTTATTTCGTTGACATGTTTTTCAAGTCCCAGCTCTACTAATCTGCGGTAAGCCCCAAGACAGTAAAACGTAGCTCTGAAACCGCCGCCGCTGAAACCCAGATTGATCTTATTATCTATTTCCACTTCATTTTCCCTCCTTTGAAAAAAGCCGCCCATAACAGGCGGCTTTCTTAATCTTCCAGCCATACCGGCCTTCTGGCAAAACCAACATGGTAAACTATGTACTGCATCACCACCTGATGCTCACCGATATTCAGCAAATAGAAATTCTTCTCCTGTCCGATGATCCGTCCGCGCGGAGAATCTGACAGACAGCGGTTTAGCAGCTGACGCTGCTTTTCAATGTCTTCCTCATTTACTGTTTTTTCTGGATCGGTATTGCCGATAACAACACGTTTTACATAGCCCACCGCACTTACATCAAATGGTTTCGTCATCATAGTTACCTGCCTTTACACCTCATCAGGCAACGTCATTATCAGCTGTATAATGTTCTTGCCCCTGTGCTCCTGCTGCCGCAGTTTTCTGGATACTTGTGGGGTTGATCGCCGTATTGAGGATATCCAAAACACGGGACAGACCTTCCGGCATCTCGCCCTGAGTAGCGCGGACCTGTACATGATATTTTGCGGAATTATCACTCTTACGGGTATTTTCCTTATGGCTGGAGATAGATCCCTTAACTTTGGCTTTCATACTGAAAGGACCGATCTGCAAACCCATCTCTGCTTCCAGCTCGCCTTTTTTATCGTCGATTTCCGACTGAGTTTCCGAAGATTTTACTTCCATATCGAAGGTAATATCTACCAGATCGATCGACAGAGACGGAACTTTGACCATCGCCAAAAGCGGGATATTCATTTCCACTTTTTCAGAAGCGGGACCATTGCCGTCATCGCCGTTAGCGCTGCGTGTAAAGCTGAACCCTACGGTACGTACGACCTGTTTATCGCCTTCCTTAACCAGGCCGACCTCTTCAATAAAGCGAGCCGTTGCGCCGGCCAGCATCGTCTGTGCGTCACAGGCAGCCTGCAGCGGACCGCCGATCAAAGACTCCATTGGCAAACCGCCGAATTCTTCCGCCATTTTTACTAATGCCATAATTAACTACATCCTTTCTGTTTGTACTTTATCAGGGCAGTATTTTCACCATCTGATCATTGATTTTCATAACTGCTTCAGGAGGATCGTTAGACTCAAACAGCAATTCTACATCGACAAAATTATCGGTGTCCGTTTTGTTGGAAGACAAAATATTTGCCAGCAGACCGCTGTCATTGCTTTTACCATCGTCCCAGCTGCTCAGCTTCACTTTAAACTTTAGCTTCATCTCCTTCAGCTTCAGAGAATTCATCGGTACCAGCGCAATTTTCGGCACCTGCACCAGTACATATTCCAGTTCGCCTGTGTCAGGATTGATACGAGGATATTGGATATCAAAAGTCAGCGGTTTCTGCGACTCGTCAAAATAACGTTTCATAACATTCAAGTGCTGATTTTCGATCATGCTGTGCGCTTTTAAAATCGATTCCTGCATCGCTCCCAACAAATTCTCAAAGTATTGCTTTTTCACCATCACGGCTCCTCCTCATAATCAAAATTTACGGCTGTAAAGATCGGTCACCTTAACCTGCAGCGCTCTTGCCAAAGCGTCAAGAACCGGAACAGTCGTATGCCGTTCGCCTAATTCGATCGCACTGATCATACTTGTACTGATACCTGATAATTTAGACAAATGCTTTTGCGTCATACGTTTCTCAGTGCGGACCTGGAAACAGATAATAACAAATCATAAGCCAGCCCCCCTTTCTAGGTGCCTTTTTCTTTAGCTCCTCCCCGCAGCTTCAAAAGTTTTCCATACCGGCTTTGGCAAAATAACCGCTGATGATAACAGAAAACGGACCGTCAACATAATCTATCAGCCTGTCCGGTATTTCTCTGTATATTAACCAAGTGCCGGCCGAAAACATTATGATGCCGACAAATAACCAGGTCACCGTTCCGACAACCTTTTTGGAGAAGCTCAGTTTTTCATCATCAAGTTCCATAGCTTTCACCTCCCTGGCTTTACATTACTATTATCTTTATCCACAATGGTGGAATATTATAAGAAATACTTTATTATTTTAATGTTTTACGAATTTTTAAATTGTGAAACATTTTTATTTTTGCTTTTTATCCTTTCATAAGTCCTCGCAGCTGTATCCTAGTACTTAGAAAGGACAAATAAAAAAGCCCCGCTTACAAAAATGTAAACGGGGCTTTCGCCTTTTCTGTATTTTTACAGGCCGCAGCATGCAAAAATACCTGTATCAATATTCACTTTATTACTTCAAATTTATTTAGATTACTTAAAGCGTTTTAAACGCAGGGCATTGCTTACTACCGAAACCGAGCTCAGCGACATTGCCGCCGCAGCGATCATCGGGTCAAGCAGAGGTCCGCCGAAAATGTGCAGCACTCCTGCGGCTACAGGTATACCAATAATATTGTAGCCAAAAGCCCAGAACAGATTTTCTTTAACGTTGCGGATCGTAGCCTTACTTAAACGCAGGGTAGTACTGATATTACGAATATCTCCGTTGACCAGCACGACCTGCGCCGATTCTATCGCCACATCAGTCCCGCCGCCAACGGCAATGCCCAGATCAGCCTGCGCCAAAGCCGGTGCGTCGTTGATACCGTCGCCAACCATGGCGACGATCTCCCCACCCTGCTGGAAGCTTTTGATCAGCTCGGCCTTATGACCAGGCATCAGCTCAGCAACTACTTCGTCCACGCCTGCCTGCTGTGCAATATAAGCAGCAGCACGTTTATTATCGCCGGTCAGGATAACGGTACGGATATTCAGCTCGTGCAGCTTCTGCATTGCTTCCTGGGTTTCTTCCTTCAGCGTATCAGCGATAGCAAAAATACCGCATAAATTACGGCCGATCGTCAGATAAACGATCGTTTTACCAACTGACGCTAATTTTTCGCCAAGTTCTATGGCATTCGGAGGAATCATTGCCACAGGCTGTACAAAGGACAAATTTCCCAACCGTACGTTGGTATTTTCACAACGGGCAGCGATACCGCCGCCTACCGTAGTTCTAAAATCTGTACAGGTCGGCAGTTCCATCCCTGCGGCCCGTTCTTTGACAGCTACTGCCAGCGGATGAGCTGAACCTTGTTCAATTGCCGCCGCCAGCCTTGTTATCGCTTCTTCTTTGGCTCCGTTCCAGCCGATAACGTCTGTTACTATCGGTTTGCCCTTCGTAATCGTACCGGTTTTATCAAAAACCGCCATTGTTACATTATGGGATGTTTCTAAAGCTTCTGCATTTTTGAACAGCACGCCTTTTTCAGCACCCTTACCTACAGCGACCATGATTGCCGCCGGTGTCGCCAGTCCCAAAGCACATGGGCATGCAATAACAAGTACGGCAACAAAGACCTGAATGGCAAACTTACTGCCAGAGCCGGCAAACCACCAGCTCAAGCCGGCGACTAAAGCTATCACCAGCACTATCGGCACAAAACCGCCGCAATTTTATCAGCTGTTTTGGCAATCGGCGCTTTCGATCCCTGAGCCGCTTCTACCATCTGCATGATCTGCGACAGCATCGTATCCTTACCGACTTTTTCAGCTTTAAAACGCAGATACCCGTCGGTAACTACTGTAGCCGCAAAAACATTTTCGCCGACACTTTTACCTACAGGCATACTTTCACCGGTCAGCATCGATTCATCAATACTGGCATGTCCATCTGTGATCACCCCGTCGACTGGTATCTGATTGCCTGGGTGGACGATAACTATATCACCAGTCAGTATCGCTTCACGCGGAATCTCTACTTCTCCGCCGTCCTTCCAGATAAAGCCTGTCTTCGGCGCCAGGTTAAGCAGGCTGCTGATAGCGTGTCCAGCTTCACCTTTCGCACGCAGTTCTAAAAACTTACCACATAAAACAAAGGTCAAAATAGCACCGGCAGACTCAAAATAAAGACTATGCACAGCATGCGGATTTATTCTTGCCAGAACTTCGTAGGTTGAATAGCTGCTGTAAATAAACGCAGCCCCCGTACCTAAAGCAACCAGTGTATCCATCGACGGAACACCATTTTTCAAGCTGATGATACCATTTTTGAAAAACGGACCGCCGGCATACAATATCGGCAGCGTTAACAACAACTGCACAAAAGCATAGACATCGCTCATCTGATCCGGATCTATCGGTACAGGCAAAATTTACCCGGCACCATCGGCGCCATCGCCAAATATAACAGCGGCACAAAAAAGAAAGCCGCCACTTTCAAACGTTTCTTTAAATCAAGGGCATCCTGTTCCGCCCTCTGTTCAGCTGTCGATTCTTCGCCCGGCGCATCATGGACGACACCAAAGCTCATTCTGGTCACAGCTGCTTCCAGCTGCTCTATCGTCGCCTGATTTTCATCATAACGCACCAACGCCGACTGAGTCGCCAGATTGACTTCCGCTCTGTCGACACCTGGAACCTTCTTTAAAGAACGTTCCACGCCATTAGAACAGGCAGCACAATGCATTCCTGAAATTTTAATAGTTACTGTTTTCATAAGCTTTATTTTTCAACAGTGAAACCAGCTTCTTTACTGCCATTTCCAACTGCTCCACTGTAGCCGGGGCTTCATATTCTACAACTGCCATGCACTGCTCCAGGTCTACTGCTGCGTGTTTTACGCCCGGTACATCCTCCAATGCCATTTTTACACCGGCAACACAACCTGCGCACGACATACCAAAAATATACATACTCGCTTTTTCCATAATTTATGCCTCCATTTCGGAATTTGATCCAGTGCTGCCAGTAAAATCGACAGCTTAAATTTTAAGGTTAGCAAAAACTGCCCCTCTACATCTTATAACTCAATCTTAACAACCTGTACAGGCTTTGTCAAATAATAACTCTGCCTTACAGAAGCTTGAAATTATACGCAGCAGGCAGCAATTCATTCCTTAAATCTATTATAACATATGAGTCATTATTCATATATCTTTTCTGAAAAACCTTTGTGAATTATTTTTCTGCCTGCCGCAGTATTACCACATTTACCTGCTTTTTCTAACTGTCCTGCTTTATTTTTCAACTTCTGTCTATTTTACACAAACCAGTTTTGTTTTATACTATATTTTGTAGATTTAACTGAAGAGGGTGTTTTTTATGCGTAATGACAATATTACCAGGCTGACGCTGGCAGGTATGTTTGCAGCTTTGGCTTTCGTTTGTTTTACTTATCTGCGGATCGAGATCCCCATGGGTGGCGGTATGACCGGCAAAATTTATATCGGTCATGCTTTTATCCTCCTGTCTGCTCTGATTCTGGGGGCAAAATACGGAGCGCTTACAGGTGCAATAGGTCTGTCCCTTGCAGACATTTTAGCCGGTTATACCACATCAGCACCGCCGACTTTTTTAGCCAAATTTCTATTGGGACTGGCGGTAGCCTTTATTGCTCATAAAGTTTTTAACCTGGCTGCGGCAGATGACAAAAAAGCGACTAAGATCGTAACTATAGCGGCTGTTTTCGGCTGCCTGGTCAATGTTATCACCGAACCGCTGATTCGCTATGGCTTTAAAGTCTTCGTTTTAGGACTTCCGCACCAGATAGCCTATCTATCTGCAATCAACTGTGCTGTTTCCATGGCGGTAAGCGCTGTGCCATCTGTTATTTTAGCAGTTTTCCTGTATAAAGCAGTGCAGCATAGTATCCTGAAAAGCTATAAATTTGTTTAACCTTACATTCACAATACCCCTAAAAAATGAAGGCCGCTGCTTTTATAAAGCAGCGGCCTTCATTTTTTATAATCATTGTTTTATTTTAATCTATCATTTACAGCAATAACAGCAGTCCTGCAAGGGAAACTAACGAAATACAGCCTGCGACAACTTTTTTCATGCAGGAAATCTTCTTCTCCCTGCTGTGATCAGGCTCAAATAAAGCTGCTTTTTCTTTAGCTGAAGCATCGATAAACGCTTTAGCATAATATCCATCCAACTCAAGCAGACTGTATTCCCCATTCTCAAATTGAACGGCCAGCTGATACACAGATGCTTTAGGAGGTTTTAACACTGCCCCCATGAGCTCCTGACCATATTCTTCTGTCATCCCCTCAAGTGCACAATCAGACTTTCCTGCAAAAGCATCTTTGATAGCTTCATCAGTTACAAATTCCCACGTATGAATTGTTTCTTTGCTGATGATAATTCCTTCATCAGGTTCTTTAAAATGCATCTTCGTTACGATCATACAAACTGGATTTAAGAAAACAGCACTGCCAGACAGATGCCCCAGGATCACTTTATTTTTAGCCATAAAATTTTCATCCTTCTTTACGACAGATTTTTACTATCATTACAGACTTGGCAATTTACACTTTCTCCCCTTCTTCCTGTTATTGATCCGTAATTTTCTCTGCTATTGCTGCTGTTTATTTCTAGCTTTGCGGCAAAGCTCCTGCCTGCCTCCTTTCACTTTTACACGAAATTTACGACAAAAGGCACAGTACTTTATCAGTACTGTGCCTTTATCTGCAAGATAACCAAACTACGCCTGTCTTAATATTTTTTATCTGATTTTTACACCGCTCTGATTATTTCTCAGCTCTGTTAATAGCGCAGAGGATACCCAAAAGCGCAGCTACGTTGATATTACTGTCGATACCAACACCAAAGATATGTCCATTACCGGGAATCTTCAGTTCTATGTAACAAATACCCTTCGCGTCAGAACCGCGGGAAATAGCATGTTCGTGATAATTAACAAATTCATAGCCCTCTACGCCGATTCCTGCCAGCGCCTGGAAGAATGAATCTATCGGGCCGTTGCCGACACCGGCAACTTCTTTCATATCACCACAAACATCGATTTTACCTTCAAAACGAGTATGTGTAGTGCCATCCAACTCCCGTTGTTCCAGGAAGCTGTGGGAAGCCAGTTTGTATTTACCATCAAACTCTACATATTCACGGTTAAACAAGTCAACGATCTGTTCTTCCTTCAATTCATCACCAAAAGCATCGGAAGCAGCCTTCACGATATTGCCAAATTCAGGATGCATTTCCTTCGGCAGCCTGTAACCGACAGCATGCTGCAGCACAAAAGCTGCGCCGCCTTTACCGGATTGGCTGTTGATACGGATAACAGGTTCGTATTCACGGCTCAGATCAGCAGGATTGATCGGAAGATACGGTACTTCCCAATAAGGAGTATCGCTTTCCGCCATATATTCGTAACCCTTACGTATAGCATCCTGATGCGAACCGGAGAACGCGGTAAACGCCAATTCACCCGCATAAGGCTGGCGCTCGGGCACCTTCATCTTGGTACAAGCCTCATAAATTTTTTTGACCGCCAGAATATTGGAAAAATCAAGCTCCGGATCAACGCCCTGAGTATACATATTCAAAGCAACTGTCACAATATCAAGATTGCCAGTGCGCTCGCCGTTGCCAAACAATGTTCCTTCGATGCGGTCTGCTCCGCCCAGCAGGGCAAGTTCAGCCGCAGCAACACCTGTCCCGCGGTCATTATGCGGATGAATGCTGATAATAGCAGCTTCCCTGTTTTTCATCTTAGTACAGAAATATTCGATCTGATCCGCATATGTGTTCGGCGTTGACATTTCCACTGTTGAAGGCAGATTCAGAATGATCGGGTTCTCATTCGTTGCCCCCAGGGTTTCCATTACCGCCTCGCATATTTCAATAGCAAAATCGATCTCAGTACCGGTAAAGCTTTCAGGAGAATATTCATACCGAATATTCATACCGCTGCTGGCAATTTCTTCCTCAGTCAGCTGACGGATAAGTTTTGCACCCTCCACTGCGATCTTGATAATGCCTGGCATATCTTCTTTAAATACGACCTTCCTCTGTAAGGTAGAGGTAGAGTTATAAAAATGTACGATAACGTTTTTAGCGCCTTTAACTGCTTCAAAAGTTTTTTTGATCAGTTCCGGACGCGCCTGTACCAGTACCTGAATCGTTACATCATCGGGAATATGATGCCCTTCGATCAAAGTGCGCAGGATCTCATATTCGGTTTCAGATGCAGACGGAAAACCAACTTCTATTTCTTTAAAGCCAATATCTACCAGAGTCTTGAACATCAGCAGCTTTTCTTCCAGCTGCATCGGCGTAACCAAAGCCTGATTCCCGTCGCGCAGGTCAACACTGCACCAAATCGGCGCCTTGGTAATAGTTTTATTAGGCCATTGGCGATTCGGCCACTGGAGCGGCTGAAAAGGAATATACTGTTTACTTGCTTGTTTCATAAATATTTGCCTCCAATCTGTTTATGCCGGCGCAGCGGCCCAACTTCGGAAGCGGAAATAAAAAATCCCCGCTCCCTACGATAAATGCATAGGGGCGAGGAACTGTTCTCCACGCGGTACCACCCTAATTCAGCTGCCAAGCAGCCCTCTCAGCCTCAAACAAGGCCCAGGCGTTTAACGTTGCCACACGTTCTGCTCTACATATCAAGCAGACAACTCCGGGATGAGCTATACATAAAACTTTTGCCATCGACTTGCACCAACCGTCGACTCTCTGAGGCCTGCCAGTTTTATCTTGTTCCCTTCACAGTCTTTGAGGTGAAAATTTTTGAATTGTTAAAAGTTATTATACCTACTTGCCTGATACTTGTCAAGAGAAAATATACGACTCTAAAACGTCATCTTCATTAAAATGATTACATAAACTAAATAAAAAGCATACTTTTACTGCATATTATAACAATAGTATTTATTTTTTTAATCCTGTTTAGTTAATTCAAAGGAGTCTTTTCATATTGACAAAAAGAAAACCCGCACAAATTGTGCGGGTTTTGAACTTCTGTTCCCAATGATTAACGTTTCGAGAACTGGCTTGCTTTACGCGCTTTTTTAAGACCGTATTTACGACGTTCTTTTTCGCGCGGATCGCGAGTCAGGAAGCCAGCTTTTTTCAAAGCCGGACGATATTCAGCGTCAACGTCGAGCAAAGCACGAGCGATACCATGACGGATCGCACCTGCCTGACCGGAAATACCGCCGCCAATAACATTTACGAGTACGTCGTATTTGCCTTTGGTTTCAGTAATTTCAAGCGGTTGGTTAACGATGAGTTCCAATGTTTTCAGACCAAAATAATTGGTCAGCTCACGGCCGTTAATAACGATTTTACCTTCACCCGGAACCAGGCGAACGCGAGCAACTGAAGATTTGCGACGACCAGTCGCACTATAAGTAACTACTGCCATTTACGTTTCCTCCTCCGGATTATCTTACGTTGATTTCTAAAGTTTCAGGTTTTTGAGCTGCATGCGGGTGTTCAGGACCAGCATATACATGCAGTTTAGTGTAGATCTGGCTGCCAAGGCGATTTTTAGGAATCATACCTTTAACTGCGAGTTCTACCATTTTTACCGGGTTCTTAGCGAGCATATCGCCAGCTTTTGTGTAGCTGTCGCCGCCAAGGTAACCGGAATGACGGAAGTAAACTTTTTGAACCAGTTTTTTACCGGTCAAAACTACTTTGTCAGCATTGATTACGATTACATGATCTCCGGTATCCATATGCGGAGTAAAAGTCGGTTTGTGTTTGCCACGAAGGATTTTTGCAACTTCGGCTGCCATGCGGCCAAGAGTTTTATCAGCTGCGTCAACAACGAACCATTTACGTTCGATATTGGACGGATTAGCCATAAAAGATTTCATCCTTATGTCCCTCCCTAAAGTATTTCCTGTTCGATGTAATTTTATCGTTTCTCTCCGGGGCTAGTGGAGATAGGCGTAAAATCACGTATGTATATTGTAACCATCTTGACATTTTTTGTCAAGTAAAATCAGGATTATTTTCTGATTTTTTCAATATCTGCCAGAAAATGCGGTATATAACCAACATAATCTAAATAAAGTCCCTGAGGAGGCGCCGGGGCAACCTTAAAATGACGCTTGCCTGCTGCAAATTCACTTTTAAATGCAGCAATACTTTTAGTGCCTTTGCCGACTTCTACCAGATGCCAGACGATATTACGCACCATATGATATAAAAATCCATTACCTTCAATGCAGAATTCCAGTTCTCCCTGCTCTTTTTGTAGCCATTCAGCGCGGTAAATCGTTTTAACAGGCGAACTTTGCACACTGCCGGCCGAACGGAAAAACGAAAAATCATGTGTTCCCAAAAGCAGCTGTGCTGCCTCCTGCATCGCTTCAAGCCGCAGATATTCCCGCATTTGCCAGACATAGTTACGCAGGAAAGGGTCCGCATGTTTATTCTGCACTATGCGATAACAATAACGTTTCCAACAAGCGCTGTATCTGGCATGAAAACCTTCGTCAGCTTCCTCAGCCTGCCAAAGCACGATATCCTTCGGCAGGATTCCTGCACAGGCCTTTAAAAGATTCTCCAATGGAATACTACCGCTGGTTGTCAGCGACACTACCTGCCCCCGTGCATGCACACCCGTATCAGTACGTCCAGAACCGGCTGTAACGATTTTTTCGCCGCAGAGCAAGGATAATTTCTCTTCAAGCACCTGCTGCACTGTAAGAGCATTAGTCTGCTTCTGAAAACCATGGTAATTAGTGCCGTCATAAGCCACTGTTAATTTCAGAGTACGCATAACGCGTTCCCCCAGCGAATAAACGCCATCAGACCAATCAAAACAAACACTGTCGCTAATGCCGCATAGTCACGTCCATAATAAACGAGCTCGTGCATACGGCTGCGTCCTTCTCCACCGCGATAACAACGTGCTTCCATTGCTACCGCCAGATCATCGGCACGTCTGAACGCACTGATAAAAAGAGGTATCAAAAGCGGCAGCATATTTTTGGCTCTCTGCATCAGATTGCCGCTGGAAAAATCAGCTCCGCGTGCGGTCTGTGCCTTCATAATCCTGTCTGTTTCCTCAAGCAGCGTAGGTATAAACCGTAAGGCGATCGTCATCATCATTGCCAGCTCATGCGCTGGTACGCCAAAACGTTTAAATGGGCGCAGCAGAGCCTCTATCCCGTCAGTCAAAACTATTGGTGAAGTCGTAAATGTCAGTATCGAAGAAATCAGCAGCAGCAGAATCAGGCGCATCGACATTTTCAGGCCCATTTCCAGACCTTCCTGCGTTACTTTAAAAAATTTCCAGGAAAAAATTACATTTTCACCCTGCCCTGTAAACATATGGATTACCATTGTCAGAACAATGATGATCCACAGCGGCTTTATTGATTTTAGAACCAGCATCAGCGGCAGACGTGATAAAAGAATAATCAAAAATACGAAACCCCAAAGTATTCCATAAGATACGGCTCCTGAGGCCAGAAAAATAGCGACAATGAAAAATAATGTTATCAGTATCTTCGTCCGCGGGTCCAACTTATGAATCAGAGAATTTCCCGGGTAATATTGTCCAAGCGCAATGTCAGTCAGCATTTATTTCAACCCCTTTGCTGTTTTGATCTGCGCTTCCAGTGCTTCCGCAGTCATGGTATCCGCCTGGATTTCCATCCCGCGTGCACGCAGTTCATCACTGAGTTTAAAAGCTGCGGTACGTCCATGCTTACCGCCAAAAGTTCATTTTTATGATTTTGATAAATTTCAGCAGGACTTCCGTCTAAAATGACGCGTCCACCGGAAATAACCAGCAGCCGGTTACTGTAACGGGCTGCTTCTTCCATACTGTGCGTAACTAAAATTACAGCCATCCGGCGTTTTTTATACAAAGCTATGATTTCTGCAAAAACAGCATCACGTGAACGCGGATCAAGTCCGGCAGAAGGTTCGTCTAAAATCAGATAATCAGGATCCATTGCTATTACCCCGGCAATCGCCACGCGGCGCATTTGTCCTCCGGAAAGCTGAAACGGAGACCGGCTGGCAAAGGTTTCAAAATCCAAACCCACAAATCTCATCGCGTCTTGGACCTGCTGCTTAACCTCATTCTCCTGCATCCCCTTATTCCGCGGTCCAAATGCAATATCCTCAAAAACAGTTTCAGCAAAAATCTGATGTTCAGGATATTGGAAAACCATACCAACCTGGTGTCTTGCTTTTTTTACGGCTTCACCTTTGCCGCTGATATCCAGTCCATCAATCGTTACTTTACCTGCCGACGGTTTTAAAAGACCATTCAGATGCTGCACTAAAGTCGATTTTCCGCTGCCGGTATGCCCGATCACAGCAACAAACTCTCCTTTGTCCACAGTCAGCGAAACACCTTGCAGTGCTTTGCGTTCGTAGGGTGTTTTAGCCATATATGTAAATTCTACGTTTTCTAATGTTATCGGCATATGCTTTCAGCCAACTCCTCATTTGTAATAATTCCCTGCTGTAAATTCAGACCGCTTTGCCGCAAATCATCGGCAATTTTAGCAGCTAAAGGCGCTTCTAATCCTAAAGCATATAACTCTCGTACATGACTGAACACCTCTTTCGGCGTCCCCTGCATTTTGAGCTTGCCCTCTCCCATAACAATGATTCGGTCAGCCTGCAGCGCCTCTTCCATATAATGAGTTATATAAACCACGGTAATGCCTTTTTCCCGGTTCAATTTTTTGACAGTGGTTACTATTTCTTTGCGTCCCTGTGGATCGAGCATAGCCGTCGGTTCATCTAAAACAATACACTTGGGTTCCAATGCTAAAACACCTGCGATCGCCACGCGCTGTTTTTGACCGCCGGAAAGCAGATGCGGAGCATGCTTGGCATAATCACTCATACCTACTGCCGCCAGCGCAGCATCCACTCTTGTTCTTATTTCTGCCGTCGGCACCCCTATATTTTCCGGTCCAAAGGCAACGTCTTCCTCGACAATTGCTGCCACGATCTGATTATCAGGATTTTGAAACACCATCCCCACATGCTGGCGAATATCCCAAAGATTTTCTTCTACCGTAGTATCCATACCCTCGATCAGGCACACACCTTCACTTGGCCTCTGCAAAGCGTTAAAATGACGCGCTAAAGTACTTTTACCACTGCCATTGGCACCAATAACAGCAACAAATTCACCTTGTCTTATTTCTAAATTGATCCCATCCAAAGCCTTTATTTCTTTATTTTCACTGTCTGTATAAACATGTGTTAAATTTTTTACTTCAATTATAGTTTGCATGGCAAACCTCCGCTTAATTCAGTACCTTTATATTATATTATTCCAGCCCAGGTACGTCAACCGCTTCCAGCACACTTGGTTAACTTTACAAAAATAAGACCCGGAACAGTCCGGATCTTATTTTCAAACTTTCTTATTCTCGAATTTGCAGCTGCAACATTTGAAACAAGGCTATTCTTACTTTACCGCAGCTTCCATAAATTAATACTGATATCCATATGTATAAAAAGAATTTCTCAGAAGTATCTTTCAATTCTATAGCAAAGCAAATTTTTCGCTTTCAAAAATTGCTTTCATACGGCACAGACAAAAAGGATGCCCAGCAGGATCAAACATCACACGCCATTCTTCAGAAAACCGTTCAGCTGCCATTGTTGCTCCGCAGTTAATCGCATGCTGAACCGCTTCTTCCAAATCATTGACTGCAAAGTCCAAATGCGCCATCTGCTGCTGTACTCCCGGTTCTTCCGGCCACACAGGCGGACAGTACTCTGGATTTCGCTGAAAAAGTATTCCCGGATAAGCTCCTTGGGACATTCCAGGTGCTCCTATACAGGCCCAGTTCTCATCATAAAAAGGGATTTCCCAATTTAGCAGCTCTGCATAGAATTTAGCCAACGCATAAGGGTTTATGCAATCCAGTGTGAAAGAATACATTTTGATTTTCAATTCTTTCTCCATTTTTAATCCTTCCAATAAAAGATGATTTTCTTATTATTTATCAGCTTTCATCCAGCTGCGCATCAGCTGTACTTCACGCCAGCCTAAATATGCGGCCAGGACAGCAGCCGCAAAATCCGCTGTCATACCTGCATACATAACGCCGTTAATACCATAAAACAAAGGTAATATGACAATCAGAGGCAATAAAAAAATAATCTGCCTGGTCAGTGAAAGAATGATACCTTTAGTTGCTTTACCAATGGACGTAAAAAAATTGGAAGAAATCGGCTGGATACAATCTAAAAAGGTGAAGAACAAATAAATTCTGAAATATTCCTCCGCAAATTGATAATAAGCTTCTGATCCTTCACCGAAGAAACCAATGATCTGCCGCGGGAAAAGCTGAAAACAGGCAAAAGCAATAATGGATACTACCGTTCCTATCAGCAGCGTTAAGCGGTAAGCTTCTATAACACGTCCGTATTTTTTTGCGCCGTAATTAAAACTGACTATTGGCTGCAGCCCCTGTGACAACCCAATAATGATTGAAAAATAAATCATATTTACTTTCGTAATGATCCCTGAACAGGCCAGAGGTATCTCACTGCCGTATATTGAATCTGCGCCATAATGAGTCAAAGTATTGTTTAATGTTATTTGCACTACCATAATCGCAAATTGATTAAAACAGCTGGCAGCGCCAAGTGCCGAGATCAAACGGGAACGTTCCCAGTTTGGCAGCAAATCGTTTTTAGACAACGGCAAAGTCTTGAACTTTCTTAAATATCCAGCGACCATAAGCCCCGACACAACTTGCCCGATAACAGTTGCAGATGCTGATCCGGCAATACCCCAATCCATTACAAAAACAAACAGCGGATTGAGAATCAGATTGATAAAAGCGCCGGTCAGCATACAAATCATTGAATACTTAGGACTGCCGTCAGCGCGCACTAAAGTGCTGCCCCCCGTCCCCAAAATCAAAAACGGGAAACCCAGACAATTGATTCCCGCAAAAATAAGCGCATACTTTAAAACAATATCTGTTGCACCAAAAGCGATCATCAAAGGTTTTAAAAATACCAGTACAAATACCGCTAGCACCACACCACTGCCAACAAGCAGGGTTATGGCATTACCAATATATTTAGCCGCTTCCTCGCGTTTACCTGCCCCAAGTTTCAAATTGAAATTAGACGCACCGCCAACGCCAAAAAGCAGCCCTAACGCAGTACATACCGTAGTTAACGGCAAAGCGACATTAGTAGCCGCATTACCGTACATCCCAACGCTGCGCCCAATAAAAAACTGATCAACAATATTATATAAGGCTCCTACCAGCATAGCTATAATACTTGGTAAAGCAAAATCATGTAAAAGTCTGCTTATTTTTTCACTTCCAAGTGGATTTTCTTCATTTACCTTCATAAATTATTCCTCACATATTTCTAACTTTTTCTCATATAATTATTATACATCTTTTTTATCCTGTATTGCTAATGCCACTTGTGAATTAACTGTGTCCCTTTGGGAATTTCCCATTAACAATAATAAAAAAACCAGGAACAAAAGTTCCTGGTTTTCATGCTTATTCTTAAACAAGCTCGATAATTGCCATTTCAGCAGCGTCACCGCGACGAGGACCTACTCTGTAAATACGAGTAAAGCCGCCTTGTCTTTCTGCATATTTCGGAGCGATTTCATCAAAAAGCTTTCTGGTAGCTTCTTCATCGACGAGAACTGCAAGAACTTGACGACGGGCATGCAAGTCGCCTTGTTTTGCCAAAGTAATCAATTTGGCTACATGGCTGCTAACTTCCTTAGCTTTAGTCACAGTAGTTTCAATTCTCTCGTGTTTGATGAAGGAGCTCAAAATGCTGCGAAACAAAGCTTTACGGTTGCTGGAATTACGGCCCAGTTTTCTGTATGCCATTCGTTTCCGACCCCCTTCTTATTCTTCGTCACTATTGCGTAAAGCCAGTCCCAAATCGGCTAATTTTTTCTTAACCTCATCGAGGGATTTACGACCTAAGTTACGTACTTTCATCATGTCTTCTTCGGTCTTTTGAACCAGTTCATCAACAGTATTGATGCCTGCACGTCTCAAGCAGTTGTTGGAACGTACGGACAAATCAAGATCGTCGATGGAAACGGAACCAGGACCTGCTTGGACAGGCTCCTCGACCGGAGCGGTCTCAGAACTGCCAACTACGGTGACCATACTGCTGGAAGCAGCGGTACCGGTTTGGAACAACTTCAGGTAATCAATCATGATACTGGATGCCATGCTGATTGCTTCGTCCGGCTCAACGCTTCCGTCTGTCCAAACTTCCAAAGTCAGCTTGTCATAATTGGTAACGTTACCAACACGAGTATCGGTAACGCCAAATTTTACTCTCGTAATCGGAGAATAAATGGAATCCACAGGAATCATACCAATCGGTTGATCAGGGCGTTTGTTCTTATCAGCAGGAACATAGCCCAGCCCCTTGTCGATGGCAATCTCCATATTGAGTTTCGCATCTTTGTCCAAGGTAGCAATATGCAGCTCAGGATTCAAAATCTCTACGTCGGCATCAACAAGGATGTCTGCTGCAGTAACTTCTTGCTCACCGCTGCATTCGATACGTAAAGTTTTTGGTTCTTCACTGCTTACTTTAAGGCAAAGAGCCTTGATGTTGAGGATAATATCCGCAACATCTTCTCTTACGCCTGGAATTGTAGAGAATTCGTGCAGCACGCCGTCAATTTTAACAGCTGTAACCGCAGCACCGGGTAAAGAAGAAAGCAATACTCTGCGAAGGCTGTTGCCCAGCGTGATACCGTAGCCTCTTTCCAACGGTTCCCATACAAATTTGCCATAACGGCCGTCATCGCTGATCTCAGCGGTGACCATTTTAGGTTTTTCTATTTCGATCATGCGGAAAGCCTCCTTCTCGTGCGTATTACCACAATACGCCTAATGTTGGGTGGCAGATGTTCAACTAATTATTTAGAGTACAACTCAACGATGAGATGTTCTTCGATAGGAACATCGATTTCCTCACGGGTCGGGAAACGATCAACTTTACCGCTCAAGCTTTGAGCATCGAGAACGAGCCAAGCAGGAGTAGTTTTGGAAGCCAGGGTTTCAGCCATACCTTTGAAGTATTCTTTACCACGGCTGTTTTCCATAACGCTGATAACGTCGCCGGCTTTTACCAAAGCGGAAGCGATATCAAGACGTTTGCCGTTAACAGCGATATGACCATGAGTTACCAATTGACGAGCTTGGCTGCGGCTATCGGCCAGGCCAAGACGGTAAACTACATTGTCCATTCTTCTTTCCAGAAGAACGAGCAGGTTTTCACCTGTAATACCTTTTTGTTTTTCGGCTTTAACGAAGGTATTATGGAATTGACGTTCTAACATACCGTAAATACGGCGTGCTTTTTGTTTTTCACGTAACTGAATACCGTACTCAGATACTTTTTTGCGTGCTTGACCATGCTGACCAGGAGCATAGGAACGAACAGCAAAAGCGCATTTGTCGCTGTAGCATCTGTCACCTTTAAGAAACAGTTTTGCGCCTTCACGACGGCATTGACGGCATACAGCCTCAGTATATCTTGCCATTTAGCGGGTACACCTCCAATAAATTAAACTCTTCTACGTTTCGGCGGACGGCAGCCGTTGTGAGGAATCGGAGTAACGTCTTTAATGGAGTTAACTTCGAGACCTGCAGCCTGAAGAGCACGAATAGCTGCTTCACGACCAGCGCCGGGGCCTTTAACGAATACTTCAACTTGTTTCAAGCCATGTTCCATTGCAGCTTTAGTTGCTTCTTCAGCAGCCATCTGAGCAGCGAACGGAGTGCTTTTACGGGAACCGCGGAAGCCTAAGCCGCCGGCAGATGCCCAGCTGAGTACATTACCGTTCATATCGGCAATAGTAACGATAGTATTATTGAAAGTGGAACGAATATGAGCTACGCCACTTTCGATATTTTTACTTACTTTCTTTTTGTTGCGAACAACTTTTTTACCAGCCACTCGTTTATCCCTCCCTCACTGATTATTTCTTCTTACCTGCAATAGTACGTTTCGGACCTTTGCGAGTACGAGCATTGTTTTTGGTATTTTGACCACGAACGGGCAAGCCCATACGATGTCTGCGGCCGCGATAGCTACCAATTTCAATCAGGCGTTTTATATTGAGGGATTCCTCACGGCGGAGGTCACCTTCTACTTTATAATCACCATCGATAGTTTCACGTAGTTTTGCAACTTCTTCCTCTGTCAGATCGCGAACGCGGGTATCAGGATTGATACCGGTTTTGCTCAGGATCTCACGAGACAGGGTAAGACCGATGCCATAAATGTACGGCAGTGCGTATTCAATACGTTTGTCTCTAGGTAAATCGACACCAGCAATACGTGCCATTAACGCTGCACCTCCTTCTTAGCCTTGTTTTTGTTTATGTTTCGGGTTTTCGCAAATTACCATTACATGGCCTTTGCGTTTAATGACTTTGCATTTTTCACATATTGGTTTAACAGACGGTCTGACTTTCATATTTTAAACCTCCTCTTGCCTGTCTTTGGTTATTTGAACCGATAAGTAATTCTTCCACGACTTAAATCGTACGGAGTAAGCTCGACAGTAACCCTATCGCCAGGCAAAATTTTGATGAAGTTCATACGTATCTTACCGGATATGTGTGCCAGAATCACATGACCGTTTTCCAATTTAACTTGGAACATGGCGTTCGGTAGGGATTCTAAGATTGTGCCTTCAACTTCAATTACGTCTTGTTTGGACACAGCGTTTTACCTCCTTACTTCAGCGCCCCGAGACTAGCTTTAACATCAGCGTAAACTTTGCCGATTTCCTGCAGGCCATCGATTTCATGATATACGCCTTGTTTTTTGTAGTACTCGATCAACGGTTCCGTTTGCGAATGATATGCATGCAAACGATTTTTTACAGTTTCTTCTTTATCGTCGTCACGTTGATACAACGCGCCGCCGCATTTATCGCACATACCTTCCACCTTACTGGGATTGTATTCTACATGATATGTAGCGCCGCAGGCCTTGCAGATACGTCTGCCGGTGACCCTGCCTACAAGCTCAGCGTCAGGAACTACGATATTAACCACACCGGTCAATTTAATGCCCAGATCAGTTAAAATGCCGTCGAGGGCAACAGCCTGCTCTTCGGTTCTTGGAAATCCATCCAAGATAAAGCCATTGGCACATTCAGGTTTGGCTAAGCCTTCCCGAACAATACCGATGGTAACGACGTCGGGCACGAGGCCGCCGGCGTCCATGTATCTTTTTGCCTCTTTACCTAATTCTGTGCCTTGCTTAACAGCTGCACGGAACATATCACCAGTAGAGATATGCGGAATTTTGTATTCAGCAATGAGTTTTTCTGCTTGAGTGCCTTTACCGGCACCCGGAGGTCCCATCAAAAGAATATACATTCTAATCTTCCTCCTATTTCATAAAGCCCTGGTAATGACGCATCAAAACCAAAGACTCTACTTGTTTCATTGTATCCAATGCAACACCGACTACGATCAAAAGGGCCGTACCACCGAAATAGATACCCTCTATACCGGTGATCCAACCAACAACATTCGGCATCAGAGCAATCAATGCGAGAAAGATTGCGCCGGCCAGAGTGATTCTGGACATGATTTTATCCAAGTAATCAGTTGTCGGTTTGCCAGGACGCAGTCCGGGAATAAAACCGCCATATTTTTTGATATTATCCGACATTTCAGCTATATTCACGCTTACTGCGGTATAGAAGTAAGTGAAGAATAAAATCATCAATACATACAAAGTAGTTTGAAGAGGAGTACCCCATGCAAACCAGCCTGCAACAGTTTTTACCCAAGGAATGTCTACAAACTGGCCAATCGTAACCGGAAACATCAGCACGGAGGATGCAAAGATGATCGGAATTACGCCTGCCTGGTTGACCTTTAAAGGAATGTAGCTGGTGTGACCACCGTACATTTTACGGCCAACAACACGTTTTGCATATTGAACCGGGATTTTGCGAATACCTTGAGAGATCGCTACAACAAAGACAATCATCGCCAAAGCTATCACCGCGAACAAAATCACGTTCAGAATGTTAACCGTGCCGGCTTGCAGATATTGGAAAATAACATGCATTCCATCAGGAAGTCTGGAAACGATACCAGCAAAGATGATCAGCGAGATACCGTTACCGATACCTTTAGACGTAATCTGTTCACCGATCCACATCAAAAATACCGTACCAGCAGTTAAACTGATTGCAATCAACAGAATCGACATGATCCCGGGGTTATTGATTGCTGATCTCAGACCATAAGCCATACCTAAAGCCTGGATAAAACCAAGCAGAACTGTACCGCCGCGAGTCAGCTGAGTAACCTTTTTCTGACCTTCCACACCTTCTTTGGACCATTGTTCTAATGTAGGAACAACGACCTTTAATAATTGAAGGATAATGGACGCATTGATATATGGAGTAATACTCATAGCAAAAATTGAGAATTTGCTCAAGGCGCCGCCGGAGAACATATCAAGCAGGCCAAACAAATTACCGCTTTGGAAAAGCTGCTCGATCATGGCTACGTTAACGCCAGGAACAGGGATATGTGTTCCAGCCCGAAAAACGATGAACATGGCGAGAGTAAATACAACTTTTTGCCTGAGTTCCGTAATTCTGAAAATATTAGCGAGGGCTGCGAACACTTAGATCACCTCTACTTTTCCGCCGGCAGCAATAATTTTTTCTTCAGCAGATTTGCTGAAACCCATAGCTTGAACCGTGAGCTTTTTAGTAAGCTCGCCGTTGCCGAGGATACGAACACCATCACGAATGTTTTTGATCATTCCGTGTTCGATCAGCATTACAGGTTCAACTACTGTGCCGTCTTCAAAGCAATTGAGACTACCAACATTGATTTCGACATAATTCATGCCAAATCTATTATAGAATCCACGTTTAGGCAAACGCAGATACAAAGGTTTTTGACCACCTTCAAAACCAGGACGTTTTACGCCGCCGGAGCGGGATTTTTGTCCTTTTTGACCTTTGCCAGATGTTTTACCAAGTCCGGAACCGAGACCACGGCCAACGCGAACGGAGGCTCTTTTAGATCCCGGAGCGGGAGATAATTCATGCAAATTCATCTGTAGCACACCTCCTTGTTTTAAGCTTCAACTTTTTCAACTTTCACAAGATGTTCAACTTTGTGAATCATACCGCGAATAGTCGGGGTGTCGTTTTTAACAACAGTAGAATTGATTTTTCCTAAGCCCAGAGCCTTTACGGTTGCGCGTTGATCCTGCGGGTAACCGATCAAGCTACGGGTCAGCGTGATTTTAACTTGTTCCATCATGCTACCTCCTTAGCCAAGTAATTCTTGTACGGTTTTTCCGCGCAGAGCTGCAACAGCTTCAGCACTTTTCAGGGATTTTAAACCTTCCAAAGTTGCACGAACAACATTGTTAGGGTTATTAGAACCTTGACATTTGGTCAAGATATCACGTACGCCTGCCAATTCAAGTACGGCACGAACAGGGCCGCCGGCAATAACGCCGGTACCTTCTGCAGCCGGTTTCAAGAACACACGGCCTGCGCCGAACACACCAATGATTTCATGAGGAATGGAAGTGCCAACCATAGGAACAGTAATCAGGTTCTTTTTAGCATCTTCAACGCCTTTGCGGATAGCTTCCGGAACTTCGGCAGCTTTACCAAGGCCCATACCAACATGACCGTTTTCGTCACCAACTACAACGAGTGCGGAGAAGGAGAAACGACGTCCGCCTTTAACAACCTTTGCAACGCGGTTGATGAATACGACTTTCTCTTTTAAGTCGCTTTCTTGTTTTTCGAAATTCGCCACTTTTATTCCTCCTTCTATTAGAATTGCAGTCCAGCTTCACGAGCCGCGTCTGCCAGTGCAGCAACACGACCGGTGTACAGGTAACCGCCACGATCAAATACAACTTCTTTAATTCCTTTAGCCAAAGCTTTTTCAGCAATAGCCTTGCCAACTGCTTTAGCAGCTTCAGTATTGCCGCCGTAGTTAGCTTTCAAGTCTTTCTCAACAGTGCTGGCAGCAACAATCGTTTCGCCTGTTACATCGTTAATCACTTGTGCATAAATATTGGACAAGGAACGATATACATTCAAACGAGGTTTTTCTGCCGTACCGATAATATATTGACGAGAACGGAGATGACGTTTTTGACGTTTCTCATTTTTATCAACTCTGTTAAGCAAGAGTTTCACTCCCTTCTTTTAGAAATTACTTCTTGCCTTTAGCGCCAGCTTTACCCATCTTACGACGAACGTATTCGCCTTCATAACGAATACCTTTGCCTTTATAGGGTTCAGGCGGACGCAGAGTGCGGATTTCAGCTGCAACTGCGCCGACTTTTTCTTTGTCTGCGCCGCTGACAACGATTTTGTTAGGAGCCGGAACTTCAAAAGTAATACCTGCAGGCGGCTCTTTTACTACCGGATGAGAGAACCCGAGAGTAAAGTTGATGTTATTGCCTTGTTTAGCGGCACGATAGCCGACACCGGCAATTTCTAAAGATTTGCTGAAACCGGTGGTTACACCGACAACCATGTTGTTGATCAGAGTACGGGAAAGACCGTGCATGGAACGATGAGTTTTTTCATCACTCGGACGTTCAACAGTCAGTACGCCGTTTTCCAGAGTCAATTTCATATCTTTATTGATTTGGCGAGATAATTCGCCTTTGGGACCTTTAACGGTAACCAAATTATTTTCAATAGTAACTGTAACGTTAGCGGGTACAGTAATTGGTTGTTTACCAATTCTAGACACTTATGAGCACCTCCTATCTTTCAAGTATTACCAGACGTATGCCAGCACTTCTCCACCGAGACCAGCCTTACGGGCAGCTTTATCGGTCATCAGGCCTTGAGAAGTGGAGATCACTGCGATACCGAGACCACCGAGGACTCTGGGCAGCTGATCTTTTTGAGAGTATACTCTCAAGCCGGGCTTAGAAATACGTTTGATACCGGAAATAACTTTTTCCTTATTAGCACCGTATTTCAGGCTGACGCGGATAACATTTTGTTTGCTATCGGCAATTACTTCAAAATCTTTAATGAAACCTTCAGCTTTCAAAATCTCAGCAATAGCTACTTTGATTTTGGAGCCGGGGATTTCAACTTTATCGTGATGAACCGAGTTTGCGTTACGAATACGGGTAAGCATATCGGCAATCGGGTCAGTCATTACCATACTTAAATACCCTCCTTCCTAATTTGCTGTTTTACCAGCTAGCTTTGGTTACTCCCGGAATAGCGCCTTGGTAGCTGTATTCACGGAAGCAGATACGGCAGAGACCGAATTTACGCATATAGCCATGTGGTCTGCCGCAAACCTTGCAGCGATTATAACGGCGAACTTCAAATTTCGGCTCATTTTTCCATTTTTCAATCAGGGCTTTTTTAGCCAAGGTATTCCCTCCTCACTTATGCGCTGAACGGCATTCCGAGGAGTCTGAGTAATTCTCTGGCTTCCTCGTCAGTCTTAGCGGTAGTAACAATGATGATATCCATTCCACGGACTTTATCGATCTTATCATATTCAATTTCCGGGAAAATCAATTGTTCTTTCATGCCCAATGCGTAGTTGCCACGGCCGTCAAAAGCGGTGGGATTTACGCCGCGAAAATCGCGTACACGCGGAAGAGCAATGTTCATCAACTTATCAAGGAAGTAATACATGCGGTCACCGCGCAGGGTAACTTTGGTACCGATCGGCATCCCTTGACGCAATTTAAAAGCTGCAATGGATTTTTAGCTTTAGTGATGACTGGTCTTTGACCAGCGATCAAAGTCAGATCTGCAACAGCAGAATCTAATGCCTTGCTGTTAGCTACAGCTTCACCGATACCCATATTGATGACAACTTTTTCGATTTTAGGGATTTCCATAACATTTTTATAGTTGAATTTATCCATCATGCCTTTAACAGCTTCGGACAAATACTTTTCTTGCAATCTTGTTTTTGCCATTCAAAATTTCCTCCTTTCCCGGAATCTTATTTATCAATTACTTCGCCGCATTTTTTGCAGGTTCTTACGAAGCTGCCGGAAACTGCGGTCTTTTTAATACGAGTAGCTTTTTTACAAGCCGGGCATACTAACATTACTTTGGAAGAAGCAATAGCAGCTTCTTTAGTAACGATGCCGCCTTGTGGGTTAGCTTGAGAAGGTTTTGTGTGGCGTTTTACTTTATTTACGCCTTCAACGACTACTTTAGCTTTTTTAGGCAGAGCTTCAATGATCTTTCCTTCTTTGCCTTTATCTTTGCCGGACAAAACCAAAACGGTATCGCCTTTTTTTACATGCATTTTGATTGCTGCAGTCATTTCAGGAACACCTCCTTATGTGCATTATCAGATTTCTTACAGCACTTCCGGTGCCAGAGAAATGATTTTCATGAAATCTTTATCGCGAAGTTCACGAGCAACAGGCCCGAAAATACGGGTGCCGCGCGGGCTCTTATCATCTTTAATAACTACTGCTGCGTTTTCATCGAAACGAATATAAGAACCGTCCGGACGACGAACGCCCTTTGCAGAACGAACAATAACAGCTTTAACTACGTCGCCTTTTTCTTGACAACGCCACCGGGTGATGCATCTTTAACAGCGCATACGATAACGTCACCAATGTTAGCATATTTACGGTAAGAACCGCCCAATACGCGAATGCACATAACTTTCTTAGCGCCAGTATTGTCACCAACATTAAGAATGGTTTGTTGTTGTATCATGGTTTTCCCTCCCTTGCCAATTTATCCGATCGGCAATATCTTATTTTGCACGCTCTAAAATTTCAATAACACGCCAGCATTTATCTTTGGAAAGCGGACGAGTTTGCATAATTTGAACTACGTCGCCAATATGCGCTTCGTTATTTTCATCATGAGCTTTGAATTTGATAGTATGTTTTACACCTTTTTTGTAAAGCGGATGTTGAACAAAACGCTCAATAGCAACTACAACAGTTTTCTGCATTTTGTCGCTTACTACTTTACCGATACGGGTAACACGTGCGTTTCTTTCTTCGGTCACGACTGTTTCCTCCTTCTTCATACTTCAAACACACTCAGGCATTTAACTCGCGTTGACGCTGAATGGTCTTGATGCGGGCAATAGACTTTTTGACTTCGCGAATTTTCATCGGATTCTCACATTGTCCGGTTGCCATTTGAAAACGCAGGTTGAAGAGTTCTTCTTTCAAACCAGCCAATTTGCTGTCTAACTCGGAAGCAGACATTTCACGAATTTCTGTTGTTTTCATTAAGCTTCACCACCCTTTTCTTGTGCGGCAGCTTCGGCTTCTTGCTGTGCGCGGGTCACAAATTTACATTTAATAGGCAATTTGTGGCTAGCAAGACGCATAGCTTCTTTAGCGATCTCTTCGCTAACTCCGTTCATTTCGAACATAACACGACCGGGTTTAACTACTGCTACCCAATATTCAGGAGAACCTTTACCACTACCCATACGAGTTTCAGCCGGTTTTGCAGTGATTGGTTTGTCAGGGAAAATTTTAATCCATACTTTACCACCACGTTTGATATAACGAGTCATAGCAATACGGGCAGCTTCGATTTGACGGTTAGTGATCCATGCGGGTTCCAATGCTACCAAGCCATACTCGCCATGAGCGATTTTGTTACCGCGCATTGCACGACCAGTCATACGGCCTCTATGTTGTTTACGATGTTTAACTCTCTTCGGTAATAACATTAGTTTATGCCTCCTTCACCGGAGCAGCTTGCGCTACTTCTTTGCTTTCAGGAAGGACTTCACCTTTGTAAATCCATACTTTAATGCCGATACAACCATAAGTTGTATGAGCTTCTGCTGTGCCATAATCAATATCAGCACGCAGAGTATGCAGAGGAATGCTGCCTTCACGATAGCTTTCGCTACGAGCGATTTCAGCACCGCCAAGACGACCGCCAACCTGAACTTTAATACCTTTAGCGCCCATGCGCATGGTACGGCCAACACATTGTTTCATTGCACGACGGAAACCGATACGGCGTTCCAATTGAGATGCAATGTTCTCTGCAACCAAAGTTGCGTCCATATCCGGGGTTTTTACCTCAACGATGTTGATATCAATTACGCTGTCGGTCATTTTTTTCAAGTCGTTTTTCAGCAATTCAATGTTGCTGCCCTGACGACCGATTACCATACCAGGTTTAGCAGTATGGATAGAGATGCGGGCTCTATTCGAAGCGCGTTCGATTTCTACTTTAGAGATACCGGACAAGAACAGTTTTTCTTTAATGAATTCACGAATTTTAATATCTTCTAATAAGAATTTCTCATAGTCTTTGTCAGCATACCATTTGGAATCCCAATCTTTGATAATACCTACGCGGAGACCATGCGGATTAACTTTTTGACCCACTATCTTTTCCCTCCTTTTTCCGGGATATTATTTTTCTTTAACAGCAACTGTTACGTGGCTAGAACGTTTTAAGATTTTGAACGCTTGCCCACGGGAACGCGGATGGATTCTTTTCATGGTCGGACCTTGATCTATAAAGCAGGAAGATACGATCAGATTATCCACATTCATATCATAGTTATGTTCAGCGTTTGCAACTGCACTGCGCAGTACCTTTTCGATAACCTCAGAACCAACCTTAGGGGTATGTTTGAGGATCGCGAATGCTTCACCCACAGCTTTGCCGCGGATAAGATCAATCACGATACGCAACTTGCGCGGCGCGATGCGAACATATCTTGCAATAGCTTTTGCTTCCATGTTATTTTGCCCCCTTTCCCCTTATTTTAAAGATGTACTCTTATCGGCATGGCCTTTATAAGTACGCGTAGGAGCAAATTCTCCTAGTTTGTGGCCTACCATATCTTCAGTGATAAATACAGGCACATGTTTACGTCCATCATGGACAGCAATAGTATGGCCCAAGAAATCCGGAAGAATAGTGGAGCTGCGAGACCATGTTTTTACGACTTTTTTATCGTTAGAAGCGTTCAGCGCTTCAATCTTCTTTTGAAGACTTGCATGGACATACGGTCCTTTTTTGATTGATCTGGACACTAGGTTAGCCTCCTTTCTCTATCCTTATAATTATTTCGTTCTACGTTTTACGATTAATTTGCTAGAAGCTTTTTTCTCTTTGCGGGTACGAGTACCAAACGCACATTTACCCCAAGGAGTAACAGGACGTTTACGGCCAACAGGAGAATGACCTTCACCACCACCATGCGGATGGTCATTCGGGTTCATTACAACACCGCGGTTAGCCGGGCGAATACCGAGCCAACGAGAACGGCCTGCTTTACCGATGCAGATATTTTCAGCGTCGATATTGCCAACTTGGCCAATAGTGGCGCGGCAGTTGATATGCACTTTACGGATCTCACCGGAAGGGAGACGAAGCAGAGCATAATCGCCTTCTTTAGCCATCAACTGAGCAGAAGTACCAGCACCGCGGGCAATTTGACCGCCTTTGCCAATTTTAAGCTCAACATTGTGAACCATAGTACCAAGCGGCATATTTTTCAAAGGCAGGCAGTTGCCGATTTTGATATCAGCATCAGGTCCGCTTTCGATAACATCGCCTACTTTAAGGTCTAAAGGAGCGAGGATATAACGTTTTTCGCCATCAGCATAGTTTACTAAAGCGATACGTGCATTACGGTTAGGATCGTATTCGATGGTGGCAACACGAGCCGGAACACCGTCTTTATTGCGTTTAAAATCGATGATACGATATTGTCTTTTATTACCGCCGCCTTGATGACGAACAGTCATTTTGCCAGTGTTATTACGACCTGCATGTTTTTGCAGTTTTTCAACCAGCGGACGGTAAGGCTTATCAGTTGTAATCTCTTCGAAGGTAGACACTGTAATGAAGCGCCTCGAAGGAGAATACGGATTAAAGCTTTTAATAGCCATTTAATTTGCCTCCTTATTACGTCAAATTACATTCCTTCGAAAAGGGGAATCGTATTGCCTTCAGCAAGTTTCACGATTGCTTTCTTATAATCGGAACGTTTGCCAACGTATTTACCCATGCGTTTGGTTTTGCCAAATACGCGTACAGTATTTACGTTTAACACTTTTACTTTGAAAATTTGTTCAACTGCCTGGCGGATTTCCACTTTGTTGGCAGTCAAAGGAACTTGGAAAGTGTATTTGTTGTCTTGAAGCATTACGGAAGTTTTTTCAGTAATGATCGGACGGAGTAAAATATCGCGAGGGTTAGCAGCCATTATGCGAGCACCTCCTCAATTTTAGCTACAGCGTCTTTTGCTAAGAACACTTTATTGTTATGAAGCAGATCAAAGCAGTTCAGGCAACCGTTGGAAAGTGCAGTGACTTTCGAAATGTTGCGTGAAGACAGCTCAACATTTTCATTAGAACCGTCAGTGATGAGTAAAGCCTTTTTATCAGCTGCATCAAAAGCAGACAGCATAGTTACAACATTTTTAGTTTTAGGAGCATCAAAGCTCAAGCCCTCAACAACGATAAGTTCACCGGCAGCAACTTTTGCAGACAATGCACAACGAATTGCCAAACGACGAGCTTTACGGGGCATTTTTTTCGCATAACTGCGAGGTTGGGGACCAAAAGTGGTACCACCACCTACCCAAATCGGAGAACGGGTAGAACCGCTGCGAGCGCGGCCGGTGCCTTTTTGTCTCCATGGTTTACGACCGCCGCCGCGAACCATACCGCGGGTTTTGGTAGCAGAAGTGCCTTGACGTTCAGCAGCCTGTTGCATAACAATTGCTTGATGTACAACAGCTTCATTAAATTCAACGCCAAACACGAGATCATTCAATTCTATTTCTTCACCGGTAGCTTGACCGGAGATGTTATATACTGATAACTTCGGCATTAGAAGCATCCTCCTTTCTTTCGCTTACGCTCTTATTTATTAGGTTTTACTGTTTCTTTGATTACAACAAAAGAACCAGCGGCACCAGGAATGGAGCCTTTGACCAAAATAAGATTACGTTCAACATCAACTTTAGCAACAGTCAAACGTTGAACAGTTACTTGTGCATTACCCATACGGCCAGGCAATTTTTTGCCTTTGATAACTCTACCGCCAGGACCGGAATGCATAGGACCCATGGAACCAGGTTCACGATGGGATTTGGAACCGTGCTTCATAGGACCACGAGCGAAATTGTGGCGCTTAATAGTGCCTGCAAAGCCTTTACCGCGGGAAATACCGGTTGCATCAATCAGTTCTCCAGCAGTAAAAATGTCAGCAGTGATTTGTTGGCCGACTGTATATTCAGAAGGAGCAGACAACCGCAATTCTTTGACAAATTTAACCGGAGTTACGCCGGCTTTGTCAAAATGGCCTTTCATTGGTCTGGTCATATGTTTTTCTTTAACTTCACCAAAGCCAAGTTGAACAGCATTATAACCGTCTGTTTCTTCGGTTTTATTTTGAACAACAACACAAGGTCCTGCTTCTACAACAGTAACAGGGATCAATCTGCCGTCAGCTTCAAAAATTTGGGTCATACCAATTTTCTTGCCTAAGATTCCTTTAGCCATTATTGCACCTCCTCCTTACAGTTTAATCTCGATATCTACGCCGGCAGGAAGGTCAAGACGCATTAAAGCATCAACGGTCTTCGCAGTCGGTTCCAGAATGTCTACAAGTCTTTTGTGGGTACGCATCTCGAATTGTTCACGAGAATCCTTGTTTACATGAGGGGAACGCAGAATCGTATAGATATTTTTTTCAGTAGGAAGCGGAATAGGGCCGGAAACCTGAGCTCCGGTACGTTTCGCAGTTTCTACAATTTTTGCAGCACTTTGATCAAGCGCTTTGTGATCATACGCTTTTAAGCGTATTCTGATTTTCTGTGATTTTGACATTAATTTTTTTCCTCCTAATCGCCCAGTTTCTAAGAACGGACATACTCCGTGAAAATCTCCCTGTCTAGCAGGCAAGCAACCTCTCACATCATCGCAGGGCCATGCAAATAAACATAAGTAAATGAGGGGCTTTTATTAGCCCCTCATTCGGGATCTAATTAAAGATTATTCGTTGATAGCAGCAACAACGCCGGCGCCAACAGTACGGCCGCCTTCGCGAATTGCAAAACGCAGACCAGGCTCGATTGCGATCGGAGTGATCAGCTCTACGTCCATGGTTACGTTATCGCCAGGCATTACCATCTCAATACCTTCCGGTAATTCAGTTACGCCGGTTACGTCTGTTGTTCTGAAATAGAACTGCGGACGATAGCCGTTGAAGAACGGTGTATGACGGCCGCCTTCTTCTTTCGTCAGTACATATACTTCTGCTTTGAATTTTGTGTGTGGTTTGATGGAACCTGGTTTAGCAAGTACTTGACCGCGTTCGATATCTTTACGGTCTACACCACGCAGCAGGCAGCCGATGTTGTCTCCTGCTACTGCTTCGTCCAGTAATTTACGGAACATTTCTACGCCCGTTACTACTGTTGCTTTTTTCTCTTCTGTCATTCCTACGATCTCAATATTGTCGCCTACTTTGATGATACCACGTTCTACACGGCCTGTTGCTACTGTGCCACGGCCGGTTATTGTGAATACGTCTTCTACAGGCATCAGGAACGGTTTGTCAGTTGCGCGTTCCGGAATAGGAATGTATGCGTCTACTGCGTCCATCAGTTCCATGATTTTTGCTTCGTATGCTGCGTCGCCTTCAAGTGCTTTCAGTGCAGACCCTACTACTACAGGAATGTCGTCGCCGGGGAAGTCGTAGCTGGAGAGCAGTTCACGTACTTCCATTTCTACTAATTCGATCAGTTCCGGATCGTCTACCATATCTGCTTTATTCAGGAACACTACCATTGCAGGTACGCCTACTTGACGAGCAAGAAGGATGTGCTCACGAGTTTGCGGCATCGGGCCGTCTGCTGCGGATACTACGAGGATCGCTCCGTCCATTTGTGCTGCGCCGGTGATCATGTTTTTTAACATAGTCGGCATGGCCCGGGCAGTCTACGTGTGCGTAGTGGCGGGTTGCTGTTTCATATTCTACGTGGGAAGTGTTGATGGTGATTCCGCGTTCTCTTTCTTCAGGTGCTTTATCGATCATGGAGTAATCCATGAATTCTGCGCCGCCTTTAGAAGCCAATACTTTGGTGATTGCTGCGGTCAGGGTTGTTTTACCATGGTCTACGTGACCGATGGTGCCGATATTAGCATGCGGTTTTGTTCTTTCATATTTTTGCTTTGCCATTTATTTTTCCTCCCTTAAATTAGGTTTTACTTTATATTAGGCTTGAGTGCCTTTGTTTTTGGCAATGATAGCCTCGGCAATGTTTCTCGGTACATCTTCGTAATGGTCAACTTCCATAGAGTAGTTGCCTCGGCCTTGAGTTTTAGAACGCAGGTCGGTAGCATAACCAAACATTTCGGAAAGCGGAACAAATGCGTTGATAACTTGAGCGCCATTGCGAGCTTCCATACCTTCGATGCGACCACGGCGAGAGTTCAAGTCACCGATAACGTCGCCCATGTATTCTTCAGGAACAGTAACTTCTACTTTCATATAAGGTTCAAGGATAACCGGGTCGGCTTTAGTAGCGCCAGAACGGAAGCCCATAGAACCTGCAATTTTGAAGGCCATTTCAGAAGAATCGACTTCATGGTAAGAACCATCATAAACGGTAACTTTGATATCAACCATTGGGTAACCGGCAACTACGCCGTTTTCCATAGCTTCCTTAACACCGTTTTCGATCGGTCCGATGTATTCTTTCGGAATAGCACCGCCAACAACTTTGTTCTCAAACAAGAAGCCTTCACCTGCTTCACGAGGTGAAATTTCCAACCAGCAGTGACCATATTGACCACGACCACCAGACTGACGTACGAATTTACCTTCAGACTTAACAGATTTGCGGATAGTTTCACGATAAGCAACCTGCGGATTACCAACAGTACAGCCTACTTTGAATTCACGCAGCAAACGGTCAACAATAATGTCCAAATGCAACTCGCCCATGCCAGAAATGATGGTTTGTGCTGTTTCCGGATCAGTATGAACACGGAAAGTCGGATCTTCTTCTGCCAGTTTTTGAAGGGCAATGCCCATTTTTTCTTGGTCAGCTTTTGTTTTAGGTTCAACAGCAACGGAGATAACTGGTTCAGGGAATTCCATGGATTCCAGAATGATCGGAGCTTTTTCGTCGCAGAGAGTATCGCCGGTAGTGGTATCTTTCAAACCTACTGCTGCTGCAATATCACCGGAATAAACCATGTCGATTTCCTCACGATGGTTGGCATGCATTTGCAGGATACGGCCAATACGTTCTTTCTTACCTTTGGTAGAGTTGTAAACGTAAGAACCGGAGCCGAGAGTACCGGAGTACACACGGAAGAACGCTAATTTACCAACATAAGGGTCAGCCATGATTTTGAATGCCAATGCAGAGAACGGCTCGCTGTCGCACGACGGACGTTCGTCTTCTTCGCCGGTTTCAGGATTTACGCCTTTGATATGAGGAATATCAGTAGGAGCAGGCATGAACGCTACAACAGCATCCAGCAAAGGCTGTACGCCTTTGTTTTTGTAAGAAGAACCGCAGCAGACAGGAGTCATTTTGCAAGCAATAGTTTGTTTGCGGATACCAGCCATAACTTCTTCTTCCGTCAGCTCTTCGCCTTCCAGATATTTCATCATCAGCTCGTCATCGCTTTCAGCTACAGCTTCCATTAAAGCTTGACGGTATTCGTTGGCTTTTTCAACCATATCGGCCGGAATATCAACAAATTCTTCTTCTTTACCCAGAGCGTCGCTGTAAACGATAGCTTTCATTTTGATCAGATCGACCATACCCTGGAAGGTATCTTCGAAACCAATCGGTAATTGGATAGGTACAGCATTGGCATTCAAACGATCTTTCATCATTTGTACTACATTGTAGAAGTCAGCGCCGGTAATATCCATTTTATTTACATACGCCATACGCGGTACGCCATATTTGTCAGCCTGACGCCATACAGTTTCAGACTGAGGTTCAACGCCGCCTTTAGCACAGAATACCGCAACAGAACCATCAAGTACACGCAGAGAACGTTCAACTTCTACAGTGAAGTCAACGTGACCTGGCGTATCAATGATGTTGATGCGGTGTCCATCCCATTGACAGGTGGTAGCAGCAGAAGTAATGGTAATACCACGTTCCTGCTCTTGAACCATCCAGTCCATGGTAGCGCCGCCATCATGGGTCTCACCGATTTTATGAACCCTACCGGTGTAGAACAGAATACGTTCAGTGGTAGTAGTTTTACCAGCATCAATATGAGCCATGATGCCGATGTTTCTTGTTTTTTCAAGCGGAAATTGTCTGCCCACTTTTTTATCCTCCTCGTTATAGGGATCGGGCCATTACCAGCGGTAATGTGCAAACGCTTTGTTTGCTTCAGCCATCTTGTGGGTATCTTCGCGTTTTTTCACAGCAGCGCCGGTAGCGTTTGCTGCGTCCATGATCTCACCAGCAACACGTTCGCACATGGTTCTTTCACCACGCAAACGGGAGTAGTTGACCAGCCAGCGAATACCAAGGGTGGTCTTACGGTCTGCACGGACTTCAACCGGAACCTGGTAGTTAGCACCACCAACGCGGCGAGCACGTACTTCTAAAAGCGGCATAACGTTTTTCATAGCTGCATCGAATACTTCGAGAGGATCCTTACCAGTTTTAGCACGAACCAGATCGAAAGCATCATATACAATGCGTTCAGCAACACCTTTTTTACCGTCAAGCATAATCTTATTAATAAATCTTGTCAAAAGTTTTGAACCGTATACAGGATCCGGCAAAACGTCTCTTTTTGTTACAGGGCCTTTTCTCGGCATGTGTTTCCCTCCTTATGGATTATCAATTCGTTGTGTAGACTTGATTACTTTTTAGCTGCTTTAGCACGTTTAGCACCGTATTTAGAACGGGCTTGATTGCGGTTAGCAACGCCTGCAGTGTCAAGTGCACCACGAATGATATGGTAACGCACACCAGGAAGATCTTTAACTCTTCCGCCTCTAATCAGGACAACGCTATGTTCCTGCAGATTGTGGCCGATACCAGGGATGTAAGCAGTAACTTCGATACCGTTAGTCAAACGTACACGAGCTACTTTACGAAGAGCAGAGTTAGGCTTTTTCGGGGTTGTAGTATAAACCCTAGTGCAAACTCCACGTTTTTGCGGGCATTCTTTCAATGCCGGGGCAGTGGATTTTACAGTCAAAACTTCTCTTCCTTTGCGAACCAATTGATTAATTGTAGGCATATCGGCACCTCCTTCCGAATAAATAGATTTTAATGATTATAAAAATCCTTCAGCAAAGCTTCCAGATCCCTATCAACCTTTGAGTATCGCGGCTGTCGCTGCACCGACATGGATTCCGCAGGCTTTACCAAGTTCTTGCATTGTCGCTACTTTTTCTACATTCACCCGAGCTTCAGCGCAGGCATCAAGCAGCGGCTGCACAACCCGGACATCTGCGTCATCAGCTATATAAACCGTCTTTGCAGTGCCTTTTTGAATCGCTTTAGCGGTTTGCTTGTTCCCGACAACTCGCTTCGTTGCTTGCTTTAACAACTCTACTGTCATCACAAACCCTCCTTGTAAAAGCGCATAGCTATCCCGAGATACTTACATATTGTAACACTGCCACTTGGCTGTGTCAATACTTTTTCTTGATTTTTTTACAAGCGCAAACCCGCATTAAACCGTGTTTTTTGTATTACACGGATCCTAGCGTTTCTTTTGCGTAACTTTGTAATATGTTTTACATGTTTTCTTTTGTTTTTGTAAACTTTTATTGTAACTATTTACGCTTTCGGCGGATATTTTTCATCTAATATTTCCTGGTTTTTCTAAAATTTTATTACCCACTACCAAAAGAAAACGAAAAACCTCAAATTTTTTCAAATTTGAGGTTAATTTAAGTATTTATTAGCGTTCTATACCACTCACATATACTTCAAATAACTTAAATACACATTAAAACCACGATAGTTATTATCACTGCTGGTACCAGTTACAGCGCCATCCTTCATTCTGAACGTTTCAATATCCAATGACAGTTTCTCTGAGCGCTCTTTAAAATATTGATCAAAACCAATCCCGAAAGTCGTCTTTCTGCGTTGATTAGTTGAAATATTCGTCAACGGATCATAGTTTTCACCGCTGCTATTTAGCCAATCTACCAACAAACGTATCCGTCTGTTATCTGGGAGATATCCTTTGACCACTGCAATCCATAATTCCTGCCATGTCTGGTTTCGTTCATTCGATCAAAAGTAGCGTAACGCAAAGGATCTTCTTGAGTATGCCAATAGTACGCAGTAAAAAACTGAGTATTATCAGGCGCATAATTGAAGGTCAACTCCGGCTTAAATTGATGGCCAGAAGTATATTCCAAAGTATTTTCTCGGGTTCTTTCATAAGAAGTATGGGAAAGCCCTGCTAAAAATTGAAATTTTTTGTTCAAGTGTTGCCAACGCATTTCCTTAACCCAAGCATTTCCCGGTTCTACCCACATACTGGGCGTGAGGTCGTATCTACCTCCTAAAGTGTAATAAGTTCCGAAAATAAAGGTGTTTTTATCGTCACGATTATAATAATACCAAATAGCCGGTGTAAAATTTAATCCTTCTCCAAAACGTGCTTTCTCAACCAGATCTTCATCCATAACAGGATCAAATTCATGCAACGCATCTTTACCTGTTGGCAGATTTACCGCTAAAGAAAAAACCATTACATCATTCTTTTTAGCTTTTTTATGAAACGCAACATTTAATGTAGTATCAGTCAGACAATTTACCTTACCATTATCATTGCTCCTATTATCAGAGCTGATAAATCCGGTTGCTAACCCATACTCCCAAGGCCCGGCCACAATATTATAATAGAAAGGCTGATAAAATTGATGTCCTTTATTTCCTTTATCATCACGCCAAGAATAATATTTGCTTTCTGTACCAAAACTGCTGCTCTTACGATCAGCTATGTCATAACCACGCTCATACTCTTTTAATAAATTCTGCACATACTCCAAATCATGTTTCAGCACTTCTAATCGGGCCTCTTTATCAGCTTCTTCCAACGCAGGGTCTTCCGCTATATTTTCATTATTCATTTTTAATATTAAAGCGTCTATCGTCTGGTTAAGAGCCACTATCGTAGTATCTAAATCATTAAGCTCACTACTCAGCAGTTCTTCTTTATGGACCAACCCTTCATATATACCGTCATTATAAATTATATCTTGGTAGGCAAAATAACCTTTGCGGCCTTCCCCATAAACTTCAACGATTTTATTCAACTCATAATTTTTGCTTTCGATGTCCGTTTTTCGTTGTTGTATCTCCTGTAACCTGTTCTCTTTTCTATTATGCTCAAAGTTTGCATTGGCCAACTGTTTACGCAAACTATGCAGTTGCTGCCTCAAAGTGTTATTATAAACCTCTACTTCCACGTCAGTATTTTCTAGCGCAGCTATTTCCTGCTCTATTTTTTCAACGCCTGCTTTTGTTTCTGCGGTCGCAAAGGCTTTCTTCTGCTGCTCCTGTGCCGAATACTGAAGCATATCTGCAACATCTCTAACATTACTTGGCAACGTTACACCAGCCCAGCAAACATTAGCCGCAATAAGTCCGCAAAAAGCAGTTGAAGTCGAAACTATTAACTTATTTTTCATTTCGCATCCATCCCCATCTTCTTTTTTACTAATCTGCAAAAAACAGCTTGTTCTGAAGGTAGGTTTTTCCATGTTACACTTGGATAGCGTTCTAAAAACTTATCCCAAATAACCGACTTACCATACTCGTCTAAAACATCATAATAAATCAAAAATATCTGCGCATAAGAATCAGGATAAAAAATTCCCCAATTTGATATTCTACCATCAGCTTCATCACTCCAGCTAAAATCGCCTGTTGATGTATTTAGTAAAACATTGAAAATAGCATTTTTAATATTATCGGCAATGTTTTGATAATATTCATAGTTTATTTTTTTGTCTGCCTTTTGCGCCAAATATAAAAAACTGTTAATCCCGCCATAAGCTTCACAATTATCCATCAAATATTTCACCGGGTAGTCTGGCATAGCAATAGTTAGTCCATCCACTTGCTGCAAATAGGAAATTGTGTATGCCATATCTTCTATTTGTTGCCAGTATTTCTTAATCAAACTTATATCACCAGTCTGCTCACAGTATTTGTTCAACAATACTAAAAACAACCCCGAATAACCATCTATCGAATCATATTGTGGTAAGACTTTCTCCTTATCTCCATACAAAATAACATCATAAATAGTTCCGCTCATACCATTTTTATCATTATTATTAATACGTTTCAGATACCATTCCAAAAAAGCTTTTACATCCTTTCGATGATCAGTATTATCTAAATCATCTAAGGCATATAGGCCAACCTCATAAGGAGTTATAAACACTTCATATGGCATCGTTCTATAACGCGAAGCAATAATTCTGACAGGATGGTTACTGTTATCATATGCAAATGCAACATTTAAACCTGATAGAACAAATACGCTACATACGAGCAAAATGTATTTCCAATTCTTTCTTATCATAATTTTTTACCGTTAGATAATAATAGTTATTATCTTCCTCCAGCTTAAGATAGGGGCTCTTTTCGACACTCAATCCTTTTTTAGGCACCGCTATTGTTATATCTTCCAGTCCATCAGGATTACTCAGGGCAACTGTTAACCCAGTATCATTTTTAAAGGAGTATTTCGTTTTCAGCATCTTTTGCAAAAATCTGGCAGCATCAGTCATCGTCATAACAGCAACCGAACCTTTTTGCTCTTCCTCATCCAGATAATCTAAAAACTCAAAAAAAGTTTCTTCATAGACATCTAAATCATAAGGATGCGAATAAAATAATCGTAAGGTTCTATTATTACGCCCGTAGTCAGGAATAGATTTTAACCATGTTAATACTTTTTCATTATCATAGTGTCCCAACTCATGCATCTCACCCAGTGAGGCATAAAGGCCTGACGGGACAATCGGAAAGGCCAAAACCTTCTCTGATACCATCTCGCCATTATAGAAAGTTCTATTAATACTGCTACCAGAATCTCCTGTATAATAATAAACTTCTACGCCCATACTATCCAAAGCTTTAGTGTTATAAGGCTGAGGAAAAACTCCAATAGGTGCTGAATACTCAGTCACCTTCTTTTTGGTAACGCTCTCTATAGCTTCATTGTTCATACTTATGTATTTATCAATATCAGCATCATGCAAGCGCCCCGCTTCAACGCCATATCCATACCAGTTATGGGCCCAGCCGCCATGTGATCCGATCCGCCCATATGGAATAAGCTGCAATGCTATATCTCTGCCCGGATATTCTGTTACCATAAACCCCATTTCATCCCCAGGATTATCTCTGAAATCACCGGCAGTAATATGAAATGACATCGGAATATTCTTTCTTAGCAACCCCTCTCTGATCATTCTTGGCAAGAAAAACCATTCTACGTTAGAGTCGATATGCCAATTTATAACAATACCACCTTTACCATCCGGAACATTAAGTACATGTGGAACTTTAGCAAAATTAAACAAGACAGTTCTAAGAACAGCTCGCAACGGCAAATCATCAGCATCAATCTTCATAGCCCCCAAAGGTAAATTGACATAAAACAAACTTCCCTTTCCTATATTACGTTTAACTATACCTGGTATTTTGCGGCCATCCTCAACTACTGCCCATGCGTATATATCTTCATCACGAAGCGCATGCTGCACTTCAATATTGCGCATAGAATATGATAACTTTCCATAATGATAACCACTCAAAGTAACTCCATCAACGGTTTTTCCCAAAGGAATTTGAAAAAAATCGCGTTTCTTTTCTGTCAGAAACTCCAGATAACCATGATGGAATGCATGCCGCCTATCTTCTTTAAAAGTGGAATAATTAAAACCAAGTAGACTGCTAAAAACAGCATTTCCCAAATGCTTTTCTCTTTTATTAAGGCTTCCAGCATCATACACAATTAAGCTGTAACCACCTTGTTCCAAGTAGTCATACAACCACATTGCAATTTCTTGCGGCAGATTCTCAGCGACCCTGTCTGGAAAAATAACAGCTGGGCTATTTTTTAAAATTTCAGCAGGTTGTAAATGCTGCAAGTTGTACACATCAATTATTCTATAGGCGACGCCTTCTTCCTGCAGCACACTTTCATAGCCTTTTAATACCTTACTATCGGTTTTGACGATATTACTATTTACCGCCAGGATTACTGTTATTTCTTTATCCTGTTCTATATCTTTTTCATTATTATAAGCATAAAAAGAATAAACTGAAATTGCTAAAAATATTATTAGAACAAACACATAAATCTTTTTCATATAGTTTTTCCAACTCCCTCAGTAAGGACAAACCCATGTATCACGATCCCTCTTCCAAACACAATATTTTTTCTTACTATTACAGACTTAATTTTTCCTTTTTCACCCAACACTACATTGTTCCCTACCTTCAGACATCCCTGCACAAAAACCGTGCCAGTTATTCGGCAGCAGTTTCCTATTAAAAGATCCCTTTCGCAAAATACGTTACCCCAAATTTTTACATTCTCTTCTAAACACATATTTTTATATGCTTTTACACTTCCAATAATCGTTGCTGAGTTGTGGACGACGAATTTTTTATGTGTAACAATATTATTAATAAAAACTGAATTTTCCCTTATTTTTTCTATATCATAATCTACATCATTGTACTCAGGATATTTTTGTAGCTCACTGCTATCATAATCTTTAACAAATTCTTCAGTTCCTCCAATTTCAATGCTTGGGGCAAATAATCGTTTAAAAATACAGTTATTTCCTTTTAACACCAATTTAGTTTCGCTGCTTGCACTTATACCAAGGTCACAATTACTCTCTACTACAAGGCACCCCTTTGTATCAATCCAACGAATAATTTTTACACCTTGATGAAGATAACCATCAGAATCAATCGCAACAGCCCGTAATTCGCACATTTCTCCTGCTTCTAATTTTTTAAATGCATAAATTTCTTTTGAAGATGTCGATTTAGGCGGTAAAATGGTATCTTCAGAAAAAATTGTGATCCTATCTTCAACAAAAGCTTGCGGCTTATCTGCTTGTCCTAATATTATCAGTTCTTTTTTAGATAAATCTATTTCTAAAGTCTGCCCTGCTGATAATTCCCTGATCTGTCCTAAAAAAGGTTCTAACAAATTTCTAAAGGACAAACCAAAATAACGCGGATCTTTAACATAATCTTTTTTTATATAAAGATTATCGTTATCCTGTCCTCGTTTCATTTCTTTATATCCAGGCCAGAAAGGATATACTATCATTATTAAAAATAACAAGCAGCAAAAAATTACAAGCATCATGTAAATCCACCCGGTTTTTCTTTTCTAAAACGTTCTGTCTTTTGCCATTTAGCCTCGCGCCTAGTCAAAACATCTACTAACGCATTAAAAAATCCTTTAGTTATAAACCAGAGATAAAAATAAAAATTAAAAGCCAGATAAGGTAACAATAATATTCTCTCTCTAGATCCGTCAATAACATTTGCAGTCCCGACCTGGTAAAATGGTGCAAAATTTCCAAATGTATTATAAGCGCCTAAAAACAACAATACCCACCATCCCTCTAAAATATCCATCTCATCTAAAAAGAATAGTAAAATAGAGTCAATTAATCCAAAAAATAGAATGACTGGCATCATATAAATGAATAACAAAAACATTCCATCAAGTTTTTGCCAAAAACTTAAATACTTGCTTTTACCAGTTTCCAGACATAGCGAAACATTACTTCATTATGTCCACGCGACCATCTGGCGATCTGACGGGCTCTTATATGCCACGCTTCAGGAGCCTCTTCATAACATTCAGCACTATTAGCATACAATACTTTCCAGCCAGAGCAAAAAAGCCTGTATGTAAGCTCCGTATCCTCTGCTAAGATCTTTGTATTGAAACCGTCAGTACCCATCATTAAATCTTTTCGATAGCCCCCTACAGTTCCTCCATACTGAGGGATAAGATTTAAGTTGTAACGAGCCTGCTGATCAACCTGATAACCGCCGGAACGTTCTAAATCCAGCAATCTGGTTAAAAAATTGGCTTTCGTGTTCACAGGCACAACCCGCCCCATAACGGCACCTACTTCTGGGTCAAGAAAAGCCGTCGATAAATTTTCCAATAAGCCTTTCCCCGGTAAATAATCAGCATCAAAACAACTATGATCTCCCCCTGTGCCATTTCCATTGCTCGATTTAAGGCTGCAGGTTTTCCTCTTTCTCCACTGTTACGGTGTAAAGGATGAATATTCCCATAACGAACTGCATAATCTTCTAGTATTTCTTTCGTCCCATCCTCCGAAAAATCATTGATTGGGATAACTTCAAATTTCTCTACTGGATAATTACTTTCTAAAAGCGCATCTAAAACACCATGCGCGACTTTTTCTTCATTATGCATTGGTATCAATACTGTTATAAATGGAAGATCAGAATCAATAATATCCTGATAATACAGCTTTTGTTCACAATACATTCTATTAAAGGTAAAAATAAAATGACGGATGGCGAATAAAATCATTACGATGACAGTAAAGATGAAATAAAATTTTAAAAAAGCGATCACATACGGAGTCATTACCATCGCCATACCCCCTTATTACGTTTTAATTTATCTGCGGTACTGCTGGCAAGCAAACTATAAATGCAAACTAAATACAAAAAATCTATAAATGGTCCGAAAGAAAAGAACAGCGACGCCATATACATAAGTGATACTTTAGATAAAATGAACATAAAAGTGATATAACGAACAATGCCAAAGATAAAAGAATAAACAGCACAAAAAGCAATTGTTATCCAAGACTTAACAAAGTTTATCGGCAGCATGCAAACCGCAATACCAATAATAATCGGCACAAAGAAGTAAATTCCTACCTGCTGCTTAATATAAAGGCTCGAATACTCGGTTGCATCATACGGGAAATACTCGGGTATAAACGTAAAAAAGATAGCAGAACAAACATGTACCCACAAACTGATCGACAAAAAAATAGTCAAAGGCCTTGTTTTAACTACTGAAGACAGTAAAAACAAAGAAATCAAGGTTATAAGCAAATTCAGCCAAATAAATACTATCGATGGAAACCGACCAGGCAAGGAAAGATAATATACTGGCCCAAACCACTTTAAAAAATCAGAACTTTCTATTGCTAGTACATTTTCATGGAATATAGGGCTCAGAACTTTCATTGTGAACTGTGATATAAATAAAGTAATTTGAGGATAATAAAATAATACTAATAAACATAGCGGTATTATACTAAGAAAAACACCTAAGAATACATTTATTTTATCCATTTCAATATATCTATATGTTCTGCTATATTGTATTTGTTTTTTCAGTATTTCTTTTTTCATATTTTATTCCTTTTGTTATTTCCAAATTATTATTTGTATTAATTTAAATTCTTTTGTTTTATTATATATCAATACCCCCACTACGCAATAGTATTCATGCTGTGCACAATTATTATACTAACGCATAATATGTTTTTTTATGATCAACACAAATAAGCCCTGCAAACAAAATTGGGGAAATCCCCCGAAAACTGACAGTAAAAACACCTCTTGCTGTAGAAAAGAAACTACAGCAAGAGGTGTTGTCATGTCCGGGAAATATACAAAAGTTGAAAATCCTAGTGAAGAAATACTTACTTATATTACCACAGCCAAAGATATGATATATGTGTACGCCGTCGTTGACCTGTGCGGAAAAATAGTATTATTCTATCACATTGGCAATAATATGATGATTTCGCTGATAACATATAGCATCTGGGAAGCAAGCCAAAAAGAAACAGCCGCTAATGGACTTAACCTCCACAGCGACCAGAGGTCGCAATACACCTTACAAGAATAAATTCAATAATACAACATTCATACGTCAATCTCCAGACCTGGATTCCTGTATGACAATGCAGCAATGGAAAATTTTTGGGGACACTGAAAACAGAGTGCCTACATCACATGAAATTTACCTGTCGGATAGAAGTGGAGCAAGTGATGATCGAATATGTCCAGTTTTAGAATTTTGAGCATATAAATATGAAAAACGGCCTCACTCTGTATAAAATCCGGAGCAAGGCCGCATAATTTATCACTGTTATTCTACGACAAGTGGCTTTTTTATTTGTCTGTTAACACGGTAACAGTCTACCAGTTCAGTATTGTCGATGAGTTTTATTATTTATATTATTTTTTGCTTACTTCCACTTCAAACATCCGCTTCCACGGTAAAGTGAAATTATAACTGCTTACTTTAGCGCCCAAAACAGGTTCCGCTATCTCTAAAATATCTTTAGTAATAACGGCTTCGGCCTCTTGCACCTGCTGCGTATTAAGTCCACTATTAGGCCAGTAATTAGGCCAAATTAATTCTACATAAGTTTTATTACGCACATTAGCCTGATAAGCCCAATCATCGAGATATCTTATTTCCAGCAAAGATTGAAGATCAGCCGTATCCATACTTTTTGACAGTAATCCTTGCCCCAAAGCAAATCCCAAAGTATTTCCAGCAGTATTCCAACCACCGTAAGCAGCAAGCTTTTCTGCCACTTCTTCTTCAAACAGTTTTCTGACCAAGGCATTGTCTGCACCGTTTCCATAAGCAATATCAGCAACTGCAACTGCTTTTCCCTGCTTTAAATACCTCTTGACATCAGCAACAAATTTCTCTGTATGTTCCGTTATTGTACCTGTATTTTTCTGGTTAGAAGCTTCTACTGTTACCCCATCAAAAGGAGTATTAACAGCTAATACCAAATCCGCACGTGCTAAATTAGCAGTAGGCCAGCCGCCAGCAGCATGTATATGTTCTGCGGCACTGAATGCTATTTCATCATCTTCATAAGCAGGTATAGTCTCTCCGCCTTTTCCTTCGGCGAAATCTACATAAACCATCGGAATTTCATAACTTACCCTGCTGGCAGCACGGCTTAATAAAAGCAAACCCAGCTGATCAGCCCCAGAGAAAAAACGAATTTTCTCTTTAGGAAGTTCCCTTACAAGAATATCCATTTTACGTGCTTCTTTATGAGCCTGTGAGTATGGCGCAGTATCATCACGCCCAATCAAGAGATAGTCAAAATTGCCACTTTCCACACCATGCAGTAAAAGCTCTGTAGTAGCTATATTCAAACTGCGTCGCCGTGCTCTGTCTTCTTGAACAGCCTGGGGTATTTCTACTTTCAAACCACTCAGTTCTTTACGTTCTTTTCTGCTTATTTCTTTTAAATCCAGTTTATCTTCCAACACACCCATTCTAAAAAGCTTTGGTCCCCATTCGGCATAATAGGCAGGTTCAACAGGAGCACTGCTGGCTTTGGGAGAACGCATTATCGTCGTAAATACATAAACCAAAGGATCTCCGCCCAAAGACTTCAAATTTAATAACCTCTCAGCCCGCGACGTTAAAATATCCTGAGGCAGTTGATGTGTCCTTGAATCAACCAGCCCGCCATAGATCAGAGCATCAGAAGAAATAACGATCGCGTTGGCGGTTGCCGAACGTGCAGCCAGCCATTCATATAACTTATCAGGATTACCGCTATGATCATTGCCGGCGATATACTCCAAAGGCGGCGTTTCCACATTCCATCCAGCTGCTTTCATGGTTTCTACTGCATAGTCCAAACAAACCGGCCTGTTGTCCAGCGGAACAAACAAGAGAGTATTCCTTCCCATACTTGCTTCTGTAACTGAAAATGGTAAAAAGTATATTACCAATAATGTTAAAATAAAATAAATTTTTTTCATACAGATAATCCTTCCCAAACTTTTTCAATAAAAAATCCCTCCCATGTAATTTCTACACAGAAGGGCTTTTTCCTGCTAACAACGTGTTAAACTGAACCGACTCAGGAAATCCTTAGTACGCTGATTCTGAGGTGCAGTAAAAATAACATTTGGGCTGCCGTCTTCAGCAATCACACCCTGATCGATAAAAATAACTCGGCTGGAAACATCGCGGGCAAATGCCATTTCATGTGTAACGATAACCATCGTCAACCCTTCTTCCGCCAGTTCCCGCATAACTGCTAAAACTTCGCCAACCATCTCAGGATCAAGAGCAGAAGTTGGTTCATCCATCAACAATATTTCCGGCTCCAAAGCCAAAGCTCTGGCAATAGCCACACGCTGCTTCTGACCTCCGGAAAGCTGATGCGGCTTTGCATTGATATAGCTTGCCATACCAACATGTTCCAGATATTTCATGGCAATTGCTTTTGCTTCTTCAGACTTTTTCCCCAGTACCTTAACCTGACCTACAACACAATTTTCCAAAACAGTCATATTGTTAAACAAATTAAACTGTTGAAAAACCATGCCTACTTTAGTACGGTATAAGGGAAGATTCTTAAAACATTCCAAAACATTTTCACCGCGGTAGCTGATAACTCCGTCAGTTGGTTGTTCCAAATAATTGACGCAACGGATTAATGTTGATTTACCACTGCCTGAAGGTCCAATAACACAAACTACATCACCTTTGTGCACATCAAAATCAATACCTTTTAATATCTCACGTTCTCCAAAATTCTTTTTCAACCCTTGGACGGATAATAACAATTCTTTACTTTGTTCAGCAGTCATTAATAATTACCGTCCTTTCTCTTTTTACCGGCCACATTAACAGGAAAATGACCACATGGATCCTGCATGGGATCAAAAGACACCAGTTGATAATCCTTAGGTCCATCCATTTTCCCTTCCCACCAGCGCAAAAGTCTTGAAGCGGTAAAAGTCATAATAAAATAAATAACGCAGGTAATGAAAAATATTTCAAAGTACCTGTAATATACGCCTGCTGCCGATTTTGAAGCAAAATACAGCTCTGTGACAGAAATTACATTCAAAACCGATGTATCCTTAATATTGATGATCAGATTATTACCGATCTGAGGCATGATATTACGCAGGGCCTGCGGCAGAATTACACAGCGCATCGTCTGAAAATGATCCATGCCGATAGCCACAGCAGCTTCGCGCTGACCCGGATCGATCGATTCAATACCGCCGCGTACAGTTTCCGCCATATATGCGCCCGTATTGATAGACACAACTAAAAAACCGGCAAACATTGGTGACATATCAATGTTAAACATACTCATAGCACCATAATATACTACCATAGCCTGTACGATCATCGGCGTACCTCGGAAAAGTTCTACATAAGCATTCAAGACCAATTGAGTCACTTTTACAAGAGCCTTTTTGGCAGCACTTGCCTTTGGATCCTCGGGAATAGTCTGGATAATACCTACAACAAGACCGATTACGCAACCGATCAGAGTGCCGACAATAGCCAAAAGTAAGGTCACACAAGCGCCTTTTAACAGAACATCACCATATTGATGCAGTAAAAAAGTCACCCATCCAAAAAATGACTCAGGCATTGTTGTCATAAGTTCCTCCACCTAACATAATTAATTGATAAAACACTGTTATTTATTATAGCACAGATATCCCTTAATTCGCAAAAGAATAATACGGTAAAAAAGGAAAATAAGGGACGGCATAATTGCCGTCCCTTTAGGCATAACCGGTAACTATTATTGAGCTAAAGGTTGTTTTTTAATAGCTTCGTCCATCATTTTATCAAAATCAGCAGCAGTCATTTTTTCCAAAACAGCATCCATTGCCTTAACAAGCTCTGTATTGCCTTTTTTCACAGCGATACCAATTTCAACATCTTCACGAGAAGTTTTGAAGCCTTTTCCTTCTTCAAAGTTCAAGACAGTCAATTCCGGATTAGCAAAAGCGGCAGCTTTTGCAGTAGGGATATCAGTAACGATCAGATTGCATTTTCCGGAAGTCAATGCAACAATCATACCAGGTACCGTATCAATAGCCGGCAATTTTTTTACATCGGGAACTTGATCAATCTGGTCATACCAGATTGTATTAAGCTGAGAAGTTGCTACGGAACCTTTTAAATCAGCGACGCTTTGAGCCTTAGCCTGCTCGGAATCTTTTTTTACCAGAGCAACTACCGTTGCATAATAATATGGTTTTGTAAAATCTACAGTTTCTTTACGTTTAGAAGTAATAGACATGCCTGCAATAGCAGCGTCAATCTTACCGCTGACAACTGCGGGAGCCAGACCATCCCATTCGATTTTATGGATTTCCAGATCAGCACCCATAGAATCAGCCAGCTTCTTAGCCATCATTACGTCATAACCATAAGCATACTCATTGCTGCCTGCAATTTTTACAGCACCGCCGTCAGCTTTGGTCTGAGACCAGTTGTAAGGAGCATAAGCACATTCCATGCCAACCTTCAATACTTTTTTGTCAGATTTTTTCTCTCCGCCGCAACCAGCAGTAAAAGCAACTGCAGCCATCAGCATAGTACATACAGCAGCTGTAACTAATTTTTTCAAATTCATTCTTCTAACACGCCTTTCCATCAAATAAATTATGTGTTAATTTTACAGTTCTATGCGCAAGAAGTCAATATAAATCAGCATGTATACAATGCACATAACATTTTATCAGCTTTATAGAACTTATTTCACATAGTTGTTCATATTATTATCTTTCAAAATAACGTCATGAGCACCGCCTTCAACCAGCGAAGTTGAAGAAACCAAGGTCATTTTTGCGTTTTTCTTAAGATCGTCCAAGTTAAGAGCGCCGCAGTTACACATAGTAGAACGCACCTTGCTCAAAGTAAGCGTTACATTATCTTTTAACGTACCGGCATAAGGAACATAAGAATCAACACCTTCTTCAAAAGAAAGCTTAGATGCACCGCCCATATCATAACGCTGCCAGTTACGGGCACGATTCGATCCTTCACCCCAGTATTCTTTCATATAATTACCGTTGATATTTACTTTATTCGTCGGGCTCTCATCAAACCGGGCAAAATAACGGCCAAGCATTAAAAAGTCAGCACCCATTGCCAATGCCAGAGTCATATGATAATCATAAACAATACCGCCGTCAGAACAGATAGGAACATAAATTCCCGTTTCTTTATAATATTCGTCACGAGCTTTAGCAACTTCTATCAAAGCCGTTGCCTGACCGCGACCTATACCCTTTTGTTCGCGGGTAATACAGATAGAACCGCCGCCGATACCAACCTTCACAAAATCAGCACCGGCCTCGGCCAAATAGCGGAAGCCTTCTGCATCTACAACGTTGCCAGCGCCCACTTTTACTGTATCTCCATAATGCTCGCGAACCCAATCCAAAGTCAATTTCTGCCATTCAGAATAACCCTCTGAAGAATCAATGCAAAGCACATCGGCACCGGCATTAACCAAAGCCGGTACACGTTCAGCATAGTCGCGGGTATTAATGCCAGCCCCTACTACGTGACGTTTTTTACTGTCCAAAAGCTCTAAAGGATACTCTTTATGAGTAGCATAATCTTTACGGAAAACCATATACAATAAACGGCCTTCATCATCAATAATAGGCAATGTATTCAGTTTATTATCCCAAATGATATCATTTGCTTCCTGCAGCGAAGTCTCTTTGCCGCCAACAATCATTTCATTGATTGGCGTCATAAAAGTGCTGACCTTCGTATTCAAATCCATACGGCTGACACGATAATCACGACTGGTAACAATGCCTTCCAATTTGCCGTTCACAGTGCCGTCAGAAGTAACCGCTACCGTAGAATGACCTGTTTTTTCTTTCAGAGCAACGATATCTGCCAAAGTGCTGTCTGGTCGGATATTAGAATCACTGCTGACAAAACCGGCACGATGTGTTTTTACACGCGCCACCATAGCAGCTTCATTTTCAATAGTCTGGGAACCATAAATAAAGGATATACCACCCTCTTTGGAAAGCGCTATCGCCATTTTATCATCAGAAACAGACTGCATGATAGCAGAAACGAGAGGAATATTCAATGTAATCGCTGATTCTTCACCTTTTTTAAATTTTACTAAAGGAGTACGTAAATCAACGTTCGTCGGTACACATTCTTTTGAGGAATAACCAGGAACAAGCAGGTATTCACTAAAAGTATGAGCGGGTTCATCATAATAAAATGCCATTGTATTCATCTTCCTTTTCTCTAAATTTTATCTGGAGCTTGTAGGCTTTTTAAGCTGATTTAAGTTATACAAAACGTCCCAGTGCCAAAGCATTGGGACGTCATTATTATTTTTTTAATGCGCGCCAGGCAATATCCTTACGATAATGGGCATCAGCAAAGCTGATTTTTCCCGCAGCTTCATAAGCCTTATCTTTCGCCTCACGGATATTTTTCCCAACGGCTGTGACACCAAGCACACGACCGCCAGCAGTAACTATTTGGCCATCAGCACATTTAGTTCCTGCATGGAAAACAACAACGTCTTCCCTTGCAGCAGTCTCTTCCAAGCCACTGATAGGCAAGCCTTGTTTATAGCTTCCAGGGTAACCACCTGAAGCCATAACAACACATACAGCAGCTTTGTCATACCAGCCGATATCAGCCTGAGCTAAAGTACCTGTAGCGCAGCACAGCATTATTTCTGCCAAATCACCATCAAGAAGCGGCATAATAACCTGTGTTTCAGGATCTCCAAAACGGCAGTTAAATTCAACTACTTTAATGTCGTCGCCGTTAATCATCAAACCTGCATATAAACAACCCTGATACGGTCTTCCCTCTGCCTTCATTGCTGCAATAGTCGGCTTTAAAACCTTTTCCACAGCCTTCAGCCGCAGAATATCAGTCATAACAGGAGCAGGAGCATATGTTCCCATACCACCAGTATTTGGCCCTTCATCATTATCGTTTATCCTTTTATGGTCCTGTGCTGCAATCATGGAAACGATAGTATCACCGTCAGTAAACGCCAGTAAGGATGCCTCTTCGCCTTCCATAAACTCTTCTAAAACCACACGTGCGCCGGCACCGCCAAATTTAAGGTCTCCCATCATATCGTCAACAGCAGCAAATGCTTCTGCTTCAGTCATAGCAACAACTACGCCTTTACCTGCTGCCAAACCATCCGCCTTAACAACAATCGGAGCGCCTTTTTCTTTGATATAAGCCTTGGCTGTTTCTATATCCTCGCATACTTTAAAAAAAGCTGTAGGGATCCCGTATTTTTCCATCAGCTGTTTAGAAAAAGCTTTAGAACCTTCCAGCTCTGCAGCCGCCTTACTGGGCCCAAACAATGCCAGACCTCTTGCCTTAAAAACATCGGCAATACCTTCAACAAGACTTGCTTCCGGACCAACAACTGTTAAATCAATACAGTTAGCCTCAGCATAATCAGCAAGTTTTTCTAATTCCTGCAATGGTAAATCAATACATTCACATTTATCAAGCAAAGCGATACCAGGATTTCCCGGTGCCGCATAAATCGTTTCCACCTGAGGGCTTTGCGCCAACTTCCAGGCCAGAGCATGTTCACGTCCGCCGCCGCCGATTAATAATAAACGCATTATTTCATCAACCTTTTCATCTTATTTACCTTCAACCAACTGCTTGGTCAGGTATTCACAGATCATAGCATCATATTCGGAAGTATGGTTAAAGGCTTCTTTGGCCAATGTTTTGCGTGTTTTGATGTCTGCGTCCCCATACTGCTGCAGCATAGCAATCAGGCTGGTATAACGGGCTGGGTTAGTAACAATAATTACATCACGGAAATTTTTAGCAGAGGCACGCACCATTGCCGGACCGCCAATATCAATATTTTCTATCGCTTCTGCCTCTGTAACGTTTGGTTTAGCAATTGTTTCTTTAAAGGGATACAAATTGACAACCACTAGATCTATCGGTTTTATATCATGTTTTTCCAAAGCTGCCATATGCTCGGGATTACTGCGTACAGCCAAAATACCACCGTGGATCTTAGGATTCAAAGTTTTAACACGACCATCCATAATTTCAGGGAAACCAGTCACATCGCTGACATAAGTTACAGGTATTCCGGCTTCTCTGATAGCAGTCATCGTTCCGCCGGTTGAAATAATCTCTACTCCAATGTCATGTAGAAATTGGGCCAACTTCACAATACCGGTTTTATCAGATACACTCAATAACGCTCTTTTGATTCTCATTATTTATCACCTCATCTCAAGGATGCACGATAACGCGCCTTCCCTGTATTTCCAGCTTGCCTAACGCCCACAAACGTAAAGCCTCCGGCATCGCCTTATGTTCTTCAACTAAAATTCGTGCTGCTAAAGATTCCTCTGTATCGTCATTTAAAACAGGCACAGGTTTCTGTAATATAATCGGACCACTATCTGTTCCTTCATCGACAAAATGTACAGTACAGCCAGCAATCTTCACACCGTATTCCAAAGCCTGCCCCTGGGCATCAAGGCCTGGAAAGCTTGGCAAAAGTGCCGGATGGATATTTATGATTTTCTGTGTCCATTTATTAACAAAATTCCCGCTCAATATCCGCATAAAACCGGCTAAAACAACAAGTTCTGCACCATGAGCGCGCAAAGCTGCATCAATCTTGCCTTCAAACTCTTCCTTAGAAACACATTCTTTACGTGGAATTGCTACAGCAGCTATTCCAGCTTTCTCTGCACGTTCCAAAGCATATGCATCAGCCTTATCACTGATAACAACAGCAATTTCCAAAGGTAAATAGCCGTCGGCTATCCTGTCCAATACGGATTGCAGATTGCTGCCGCGACCGCTGACCAAGACGCCAATTTTACGGCTACTCACTGAAAACGCCGCCTTTCATAATTGCTTTTTTATTACCGGCAACAACATTTCCTAATTCATAGAAAGGTTCACCTACAGAAGTAAGATGACTACGCACGGCATCCGCTTCTTCAGGAGCAACTACTAAAACCATACCTACCCCCATATTGAACGTACGGTACATTTCTGCCCAGGGCACATTGCCCCACTCCTGCAATTTTTTGAAAACCACAGGTATTTCCCAAGCTGCGGCATTGATTTCCGCATCACATTTTTCTGGCAGGATACGTGGAATATTATCGTAGAAACCGCCACCAGTAATATGCACCATACCGTGAAGATCAAATTTTTCGATCAGAGGCAGACAGGATTTAGGATAGAGCCGTGTTGGTGTCAGCAGTTTTTCACCTAAACTGCAGCCAAATTCCGGAATCTCAGTACTCATATCATAATTCATCACTTCGAAACAAATTTTACGAACCAAAGAAAAACCATTGGAATGCACGCCACTGGAAGGCAATCCTAAAAGTACATCACCAGGAGCAACTTTATCCCCGGTAATCATTTTACTTTTTTCAACAACACCTACACAAAAACCCGCAATATCATATTCGCCTTGGGAATAAAAACCCGCCATTTCAGCAGTTTCACCGCCAATCAACGCGCAACCCGATTCTTGACAGGCTTTGGCGACACCCTGCACTATATTTGCAACTTTCTCCGCATCAACTTTATCGACAGCAATATAATCAAGGAAAAACAGAGGTTCAGCACCTTGCACTAAAATATCATTAACACACATTGCAACGGCATCTTGACCGATAGTATTATGCTTATCGGCCATAAACGCCAATTTTAACTTAGTGCCAACACCATCAGTCCCGGAAACAAGAATCGGTTCCTGATATTTTCCAGAATTCAGTGCAAACAAACCGCCAAACCCGCCCAAATCTCCGATAACCTCAGGACGATAAGTCGCACGAACACTTTCTTTCATCAATTCTACAGCGCGATTACCAGCATCAATATCAACACCCGCATCGGCATAAGTCATTTGTTTTTTGCTTTGCTCGCTCATGGGGACCTCCTAATTATTTGTTCTCAAAAATATATTTCGAACCTTGACGGATAGTTTCTTCCGCATTATCGGGATAACCTGCATTGAAGCAAGCATAACACATACCTTCAGGATCCATACTGCTCAAAGAACGTTTTAATCCTTCCAGCGAAATATAGTGTAGAGAATCAGCGCCGATATACTGGCAGATTTCATCTTCTGTATGCGTAGAAGCAATCAATTCCTTTCGCACAGAAGTATCAATGCCATAATAGCAGGGGTCCGTTACAGGAGGGGAACTGATGCAGACATGCACTTCTTTTGCACCGGCATCCTTAAGTAATTTGACGATCTTACCACTGGTAGTACCGCGAACGATAGAATCATCAACCATAACAACGGACTTGCCTGCAACAACACTCTTTACTGGATTTAATTTTAAGCGAACAGCATTTAAACGCTGCTTTTGCGTTGGCTGAATAAAAGTACGGCCAACATAACGATTTTTCGTTAATCCTTCCATAAAAGGTACACCTGACTCTAAGCTATAACCAACAGCTGCCGCAGTACCGGAGTCAGGTACAGAAATAACAATATCCGGATGGATCTCTTTAGTTTCTTTTGCCAGCTCACGCCCCATATTGATTCGTGCCTGATAAACACATTGTTTATCAATAACGCTGTCCGTACGGGCAAAATAAACATATTCAAAAATACAGTGCGCACATTTAGACGGCATCTCTTTGGACCACATCATACTCTTAGGTTCGGCATAGTCATCTTCAAAAACCAGCATTTCACCCGGTTTGACATCACGAATAAATTCTGCGCCAACCAAATCAAAAGCACATGATTCAGAAGCCACTACCCAACCGCCATCAAGCTTACCCAAACATAATGGCCTGAATCCGTAAGGATCACGCACTGCAATCAATTTATGATCAGTCATGATCAAAATAGCAAAAGCACCTTTGATTTCATTAACTGCTTCAGCAACACGGTCTTCAACTTTCTCTTTCCGCGAGCGGGCAATCAGGCTCAAAACAACCTCTGTGTCAACAGTAGTCTGAAAAACCACACCATCTCTGGTCAAGCGAGACCGCAATTCGGCAGCATTAGTCAAATTACCGTTATGCGATAAAGCCAAGTTACCGCCGTCAAAATAAACGCGCAGCGGTTGAGTATTGTATGCCATACTGGAACCAGTTGTTGAATAGCGTACATGTCCGATAGCTATGTGTCCAGTAAGATCACCGACACCGTCTTTATAAACGTCAGCTACCAGACCCATGCCTTTTTTGACCTGCATATTGCTGCCATCAGTAGTAACAATACCGGTACTTTCCTGCCCACGATGCTGCAATGCATACAATCCCCAATAAGTATTGAGTGCAACATCGTCTTTATGCGAATAAATACCAAAAACACCGCATTCTTCATGTAATTTGTCTAATTCAAAGTCAATACCAGGCACAGTTAATTCTCCTTTTTCAACCATTTCTTACTTACCCTCAGCACGCATTTTTGCGAGCTTCTCACCTTTGGCTTTTACCTCTTCCTGCATCTGCAAACGATTTTCTGCTAATTTAGTAACCAGTTCAGGGTATTTTACAGACAGTATCTGTACTGCAAACAAAGCAGCATTTTTAGCGCCATTAATAGCCATCGTCGCTACAGGAATACCTGCAGGCATTTGCACAAAGCTTAAAAGCGCATCCATACCATTCAAAGGTGTGGCATTGATGGGAATACCGATTACAGGCACTGTAGTGTAAGCAGCAATAACACCGCCTAAATGGGCAGCAGCACCGGCAGCGGCAATAATAGCCTCTACGCCGCGATTGCGTGCGCCAGCAGCAAATTCATGTACCACATCCGGAGTACGGTGTGCCGAAGCAACTATCACCTCTACCTCTACTCCAAATTCTTTCAGAGTTTTTTCTGCCGGCTCAAGAATAGGCCAGTCAGAATTACTTCCCATAATAATAGCAACTTTCATGCTTCTGCCTCCTAAAGTATCTGTGAGAAAAAATAAAACCCAAGTCGAAATCTTTCAACTGCTATATGCGCAACTAAAAATCCTTCTCGGGTCATCTCTACCATCTTATTTATTATTATAATTTTACCAATAGCTTCCCTATGTGTCAATTATAATGTGAACTTTTTAACAAAAAATCATCCTATCGTTCGCTTTTTTCAAAAATTAATGAAATTCTGTTGTTTAATTTGATAAAAACCTCTACTCCTTTATGATAAGGAGTAGAGGTTTTACTTAAAAGTCTGTAATTTTACTGTTGGTCGCTATTAGTAGTGTTATATTTGATTTTGATATCACGATAACGATTCATACCGGTACCAGCCGGAATAAGTTTACCAATGATAACATTTTCTTTAAGTCCTAAAAGCGGATCAACTTTGCCTTTGATTGCGGCATCTGTCAGCACGCGTGTAGTTTCCTGGAAGGATGCAGCAGACAGGAAAGAATCAGTAGCCAGAGATGCTTTGGTAATACCAAGCAGCACCGGACGTCCTTCTGCAGGCTGTAAGCCTTTTTCCAGCATTTCCGCATTCTGTGCTTCAAATTCTGCAACATCGATATATTCACCCGGCAGCATATAAGTATCGCCAGCTTCTTCGATGCGGATTTTACGCATCATTTGGCGAACCATAACTTCGATATGCTTATCGTTAATCTCAACACCCTGAGATTTATAAACTCCCAATACCTGTTGAACCAGATAACGCTGAGTAGCACGCACACCACTAATACGTAAAATATCATGCGGATTGAGTGACCCTTCAGTCAGACGATCGCCGACAGCAATTACCATGCCCTCGGTAACAGCGAGTTTAGACCCATAAGGAATAGTATAAATCTGCTCCCCATCTTCACTGGTAACAGTTACTTTACGGATGCCGTTTTCTTCACCAATGTGTACAGTACCAGCATTTTCAGTAAGTAAACCAGGATGTTTCGGTTTACGGGCTTCAAACAGCTCTTCAACACGGGGTAAGCCCTGAGTGATATCGTCACCTGCTACGCCACCGGTGTGGAACGTACGCATAGTGAGCTGAGTACCAGGTTCACCAATGGATTGAGCAGCAATAGTACCAACAGCTTCGCCAACTTCAACTTTTCTACCTGTAGCCAGATTACGGCCATAACATTTACGGCAAACGCCGACTTTGGCTTTGCAATTGAGTACGGAACGGATTTTTACTTTTTCACGCAACGAAGAAATCTGATCCGCCATATCTTCAGTAACATAATCATTGATATGGTAACAGATATTACCATCATTATCCAAAATATCTTCAGCAAGATAACGTCCTACGATACGGTCGCGCAAAGATTCAATAACAGTTTGTTTATTTTTACCTTCGGTAATCGATTCAATCTCAATACCTTCGATTGCATTATTGCGAACTTTAACATCGCGGACAGTACCATTAGCCAAAATAGCGTCGATAATTGCTTCGTCATAAGTCGCACCGGCTTCGATCAGCACTGTACCATCAGCTGCCACAACATCTTCAGCAACTTCTCGGCCATCAAAATGATGCATCATTGCTTCTTTCAATACAGCATTAGATTGTTCATCGCTGATATTAATCTGAATTGTCTCGGTTTCTTCTCCGCTCATATCGTCAGTAGCATATAAAACTACTTCCATGACCTTTGCTGCAGCTAATTTGTTATACAAATCTTCTGTCACAATCGTATCAGCTTCGACAATTAACTCACCTGTAGCAGGATCAGTAATACCAGCTGCCAAATTACGTCCAATAACAATCTCGCGCAGTTTATTCTGACTGGAACCCAAGGTTGCTTTGCAAAGACGTCCGCGCTCTTTTACAAGATTGATACCAACGATATCACAGTCATCTTCACGTACGATCACATCCTGAGCAACGTCAACCAAACGACGGGTCAGATAACCGGAGTCAGCAGTACGCAATGCTGTATCAGCCAAACCTTTACGAGCACCATGAGTTGAAATAAAGTATTCCAAAACAGTCAGGCCTTCACGGAAATTAGCCTTGATCGGTCGGTCAATGATACGACCGGAAGGATCTGCCATCAAACCACGCATACCAGCCAGCTGACGGATCTGCTGCGTATTACCGCGGGCACCAGAATTAGCCATCATATACACAGAGTTAAACGGATCCATTGTGGACGACATAAGCTTATTGGTTACATCATCAGTAGCCTTGCCCCAAAGTTCGATAACCTTGCGATAACGTTCGTCCTCACTCATCAAACCACGACGGAACATACGCTCAGTTTTATCGATTTCTTTTTCCGTAGCGGCCAAAATCTCTGCCTTTTCAGGCGGAATTTTGATATCGGAAACAGCAATGGAAATACCTGCTTTACAAGCATTGTCATAACCCATTTTCTTAACAACGTCAAGGATTTCAGCCGTACGCAAATTGCCATACAATTTATGTGCCTTAGCAACAAGACGTCCCAATTCTTTTTTATCAAGCAGTTTATTCAAATGCCATACTTTAACTTTTTTACCGGCTTCGTTTACTTCATCTTCTAAATGGAAGTACCGCATTTCAACCGGCAGTTCTTCATTAAGTATCGCATTGCCGACAGTAGTCGTTACCAGACTTACCCCTTCGCTGGAAGGTTCTTCATAAATATCCTTATTCGGGATATAAATCTTAATGCGTGCCTGCAGTTCAACTTCACCATGGAAATAAGCCAGCAAAGCTTCATTAAAGCTGCTGAAACGCATCCCTTCGCCTTTAGCGCCTTCTTTGATGATTGTCAGGTAATATGAACCTAAAACCATATCCTGCGAAGGTACAGCAACAGGTTTTCCGTCTTTCGGGGCCAGAATATTATTAACCGAAAGCATCAGCATCCTGGCCTCGGCCTGTGCTTCAGCAGACAGCGGCAGATGGACTGCCATTTGGTCACCGTCAAAGTCGGCATTGTATGCAGTACATACCAGAGGATGCAGTTTGATTGCACGCCCTTCAGACAAGATCGGCTCAAAAGCCTGGATACCAAGTCTATGCAATGTAGGGGCACGGTTCAAGAGAACTGGATGTTCTTTGATTACCTCTTCCAAAACATCCCAAACAGCAGTAGTAGCACGTTCTACCATGCGTTTTGCACTTTTGATATTAGTAGCCTGACCGCTGTTAACCAAGCGTTTCATGACAAAAGGCTTAAACAATTCCAACGCCATTTCTTTAGGCAAACCACATTGATGCATTTTAAGTTCAGGACCTACTACGATAACGGAACGACCGGAGTAGTCAACACGTTTACCAAGCAAGTTTTGACGGAAACGACCTTGTTTACCTTTAAGCATATCGGACAAGGATTTTAATGGACGGTTACCAGGACCTGTTACTGGGCGGCCACGGCGTCCGTTGTCAATCAAAGCATCAACAGCTTCTTGAAGCATACGTTTTTCATTGCGCACGATGATATCAGGAGCATTGAGTTCAAGCAATCTTTTTAACCGATTATTACGGTTGATAACACGACGGTATAAATCATTGAGGTCAGATGTAGCAAAACGACCACCATCTAATTGAACCATAGGACGCAGTTCCGGAGGAATTACAGGAACAACATCCATAATCATCCATTCTGGGCGATTGCCTGATTTAAGGAAAGCTTCACAGACTTCTAAACGGCGTACGGCACGAATTTTTCTTTGTCCGCTTACCTCTTTCAATTCAGCACGCAGTTCCGCAGTTAATGCAGATAAATCGATCTCTTCCAGCAGTGCTTTGATAGCAGTAGCGCCCATACCAACTTTAAAACCGCTGCCATATTTGTCGCGGGCTTCGATATATTCGCCTTCGCTCAACAACTGTTTTTTTACCAAAGGAGTATCACCGGCATCAAGTACGATGTAATTAGCAAAATACAGTACTTTTTCCAGCGATCTGGGCGAAATATCAAGAATCAATCCCATCCGGCTCGGGATACCCTTAAAGTACCAGATATGAGAAACAGGTGCAGCCAGTTCGATATGACCCATACGGTCACGACGAACTTTGGAGCGGGTAACTTCAACGCCGCACTTATCGCAGACGATACCTTTATAACGAATTCTTTTGTATTTACCGCAATGGCATTCCCAGTCTTTGGTAGGTCCAAATATTCTTTCACAGAACAAACCGTCGCGTTCCGGTTTCAAAGTTCTGTAGTTAATAGTTTCCGGTTTCTTTACTTCGCCATAGGACCAAGTTCTGATTTGTTCCGGTGAAGCCAGACCGATACGCATAGACTCAAAATTATTTACATCCAACAAGAATCGATCGCTCCCTTCTATTCAATATCGTCGGAGTTATTTATATCTCCGTCCAACTCATCTTTAGCTTCCATGTTAAAGTTGCCAATATCTGCAACTAAATCAAATTCCGCATCTTCAACGCTATTTTCATCAACAGTATATTCATCTGTTTCAACAGCAGCAACAGCCGGAATCTCGCCGTCGATGTTCAAATCGAGGTCACGTGCAGTTTCAGTGACATCATCATCACTGTCGCGCATGGAAATCTCTTCTTCGTCTTCATTGAGCACCTTAATATCGAGACCGATACTTTGCAGCTCTTTGATAAGAACTTTAAAGGATTCGGGCACACCAGGTTCAGGAACGTTCTCACCCTTAACAATAGCTTCATAAGTTTTTACACGGCCCACAACGTCGTCAGATTTGACTGTGAGAATTTCCTGCAGAGTATATGCAGCACCATAAGCTTCCAGGGCCCAAACCTCCATCTCACCAAAACGTTGCCCGCCAAACTGAGCTTTACCACCAAGAGGCTGTTGGGTAACCAAAGAGTACGGACCGGTAGAACGGGCATGGATCTTGTCGTCAACCAAGTGATGCAACTTAAGCATATATACGCAGCCAACTGTAACCTTGTTATCAAAAGGTTCACCTGTACGACCGTCATACAACCTTGTTTTACCACTCGGATCTACTCCAGCCAAATCAAGAGTAGCATTCATATCTTCTTCATGAGCACCGTCAAAAACAGGTACGGACATCTTCATTGCTTTGATGCTTTCTTCACCGAACTTATCGATTTCTACAGTTTCAGGCATTCCATATTTTTCAACATCATAACCGGCTTTCTCAAAACGATCAGCCAAACCTTCAGCACCGGCTTCAATCTGCATGCCTAGAGCGCGTGCAGCCCAGCCTAAATGAGTTTCCAAAATCTGTCCGATATTCATACGGGAAGGTACGCCCAAAGGATTCAATACGATTTGAACCGGCTCTCCGCTTGGCAGGAACGGCATATCTTCACGCGGCATGATGCGGGAAACTACACCCTTATTACCATGACGGCCTGCCATCTTATCGCCTTCAGAAATCTTACGTTTTTGCGCGATATGCACACGAACTTGTTCATTTACACCAGGCGGCAGCTCATCGCCGTTTTCACGGGTAAATACTTTAACGCTGACAATTTTACCAGCTTCGCCATGTGGCACACGCAGCGAGCTATCACGAACTTCGCGAGCTTTTTCACCAAAGATGGCTCTCAGCAAACGTTCTTCTGCAGTCAGCTCAGTTTCGCCTTTCGGCGTAACCTTACCAACAAGGATATCGCCAGGACGTACTTCTGCGCCGATACGGATAATCCCGCGTTCATCAAGATCTTTCAATGCTTCTTCGGAAACGTTGGGAATATCACGGGTAATTTCTTCCTGGCCAAGCTTAGTATCACGGGCATCACAATCATATTCTTCAATATGGATAGATGTAAAGATATCCGCTTTGACCAGATCTTCGCTCAGCAAAATAGCATCCTCGTAGTTATAGCCTTCCCACGGCATATAAGCAACAATTACATTGTGTCCAAGCGCCAATTCACCATGATCAGTCGCCGGGCCATCTGCCAGCACCTGCTTCTCAACTACTTTATCGCCTTTATTGACGATAGGACGCTGATTGACACAAGTTCCCTGATTAGAACGCTTAAATTTTAAAAGTTCATAAACATCAACACTGCCATCTTCCGCACGTACACGGATTTCATTGCCAACAACACGCTCAACAATACCCGCACGTTTAGCAAGTACGCATACGCCAGAGTCAACGGCGACCTTATATTCCATACCGGTACCAACAACAGGCGACTGCGTACACAAAAGCGGCACAGCCTGACGCTGCATATTAGCACCCATCAATGCGCGGTTCGCATCGTCGTTTTCCAAGAACGGTATCAGCGCCGTCGCAATAGATACAACCTGTTTCGGAGAAACGTCCATATAGTCAACCTGATTCGGAGGCAAAGACAAAACTTCATTCAGATAACGTGCCGTAACACGTTCACCCAAGAAATAACCGTTTTCATCAAGCGGTTCATTGGCCTGGGCACAAATATATTCGTCCTCTTCATCAGCCGTCAGATAAACGATTTCGTCAGTAACACGTCCCTCTTCTTTATCAACCTTACGATATGGAGTTTCCATAAAACCATATTTATTGATAATAGCAAAGGTAGACAAAGAACCTATAAGTCCGATATTAGGACCTTCAGGCGTTTCAATAGGACACATACGACCATAATGAGAATGATGTACGTCACGAACTTCATAACCGGCGCGTTCGCGGCTCAAACCACCAGGACCAAGTGCAGACAGACGCCTTTTATGTGTTAACTCAGCTAACGGGTTATTCTGATCCATAAACTGAGACAACTGACTGCTGCCAAAGAATTCTTTAATTGCCGCAACAACAGGACGAATATTAATCAAAGCCTGCGGCGTGATTACATCTACGTCTTGGATAGTCATGCGCTCTTTAACAACACGTTCCATACGGGCTAAACCGATCCGGAATTGATTTTGTAATAATTCTCCGACACTACGTACACGACGGTTACCCAAATGGTCAATATCGTCGCCTGTACCTAAACCATCCATCAGGTTGAGCAGATAACCAAAAGATGCCAAAACGTCTTCTACGGTTACAGTACGGTGTTTTTCGGGAATATCAGCAGTACAGATTAATTTCAGTACCTGTTCTTTTACGCGGATGAAAACCTCTTTCAATCCTACGCCGCTGAAAATTTCACTTTGCTCGATGATATCAATAGCTTTATCATCAATTCTAGTACCTGCCGGCAGAATAATTTCTCCGGTAGAAGTATCAACAAGCGGTGCGTCAAGAACCTTATCCAGCAAACGACGGCGCCAGCCCAATTTTTATTGAGTTTATAACGACCTACACTGGCAAGATCATAGCGCTTATTATCAAAAAATGTAGCTTCAATCAACTGCGTAGAATTTTCCAAAGTAGGCGGTTCGCCTGGACGCAGTTTCTTATAAATCTCAATTAAAGCTTCTTCGCGATTGGTAGTTGCATCACGTTCCAAAGTTGCCAAAACGGAAGGATGCTCACCGAACAATGCCAAAATCTCAGCATTGCTGGATAAACCCAAAGCACGCAGTAAAACCGTAGCAGGTAATTTCCTGGTGCGATCTACACGAGCATAAATAACATCATTAACATCTGTTTCAAATTCAATCCAGGCACCACGGTTTGGAATAACAGTAGTACCATACATTTTTTTACCACTGGGATCCATGGATACATTGTAGTATACGCCTGGAGAACGAACCAACTGGCTGACAATAACACGTTCAGCACCGTTGATAATAAAAGTACCGGTTTCAGTCATCAGTGGAAAATCACCCATGAAAACTTTAGATTCTTTGATCTCGCCGGTGTCTTTGTAAAGCAAGCGAACGTTTACGTTTAATGGTGCCGAGTAAGAAGCATCACGCTCTTTACATTCTTCAACGCTATATTTAGGATCCCCTAACGTAAAGCCCTCAAACGAAAGTTCTAAATTACCTGTAAAATCCTTGATCGGAGAAATGTCATGAAAAATTTCGCAAAGACCTTCTCGCATGAACCACTCATACGATTTTCTTTGGATGTCAATCAAATGAGGCATTGGTAATACTTCATTGATTCTGGCATAACTGTACCGAGTCCTATCGCCTACGGGAACCGGTTTAAACATGTAATCCCTCACCCCTTCATATTTTGTCAGGCAGGCCAAACTCAGCCCGTTTCACGAATGACAAAAAAAGCAAGGTTCCAGATTGTCTCAAGGACCTTGCGTATTGTCTTCGATGAACGAACTTCATCTTTACCGTATGAGCAGTACACGATTCCCAACCACTGAGCCATCGTGACCGTTATCAAAATACCTGCAATTCATTTATTTACTGTAGTTTATTATGATATCACAAAGTTTTTCTATTGTCAATAGTAAGTAATAAAATAAAAAAATAAGCTTCCTGCAAAACAGGAAGCTTATTAAAGTTCTAATTGAAATTATTTCAATTCTACGGAAGCGCCAGCTTCTTCAAGTTTAGCTTTCAAAGCGTCAGCGTCAGCTTTGGAGATTTTTTCTTTAACAGCTTTAGGAGCGCCGTCAACGATTTCTTTTGCTTCTTTCAGGCCAAGACCAGTTGCTTCACGAACAACTTTGATAACGTTGATTTTGCCAGCGCCAGCGGAAGTCAAAACTACGTCAAATTCAGTTTTTTCTTCAGCAGCAGCAGCGCCGCCAGCAGCAGGAGCAGCAGCTACAGCTACAGGAGCAGCAGCGGATACGCCGAATTTTTCTTCCAGAGCTTTTACCAATTCGGAAAGTTCGAGTACGGTCATAGATTCAATAGCTTCGATGATTTGTTCTTTGTTCATTATATATACCTCCATAAATTCAAATGTTTTATTTTTTGTTTTAACTTGCTTGGTTAGACACACTGCTTATGCGGACTCTTTTTGCTGACGAACAGCCTCGAGTGCATAAACAACGTTGCGGATAGTACCTTGCAGTACATTGACAAAACCGCTGATTGGAGCATTCATGCTGCCCAGCATTTTTGCAATGAGGACTTCTTTCGGCGGAAGTTCTGCCAAAGCTTTAATTGCAGCTTCGTCGATAACTTGACCGTCGAGTACACCAGCTTTGATAGTCAGAGCTTTGTTTTCTTTTGCGAAATCGCAAATAATTTTTGCTACAGCAACGGGATCTTCAGGAGCAACTGCAATTGCAGTGTTTTTCTCCAATACAGGCTCTAAACCTTCGATGCCGGCTTCATTTGCAGCAATACGCAGCATTGTATTTTTTACAACGCCATATTTGACGCCAGCTTCGCGCATTTTGCGGCGAAATGCTGTATCCTTAGCTACGGTCAAACCGCAAAAATCAACCAGAATAGTGCACTTGGAAGCTGTCAGCAATTCTTTGATCTCAGCAACTTTAGCTGCTTTTTCAGGTCTAATAACTGCCATGCATCACACCTCCTTCTTAAAAAATGATTTTATAAAATCAAAAAGACCTCTCGGCCTAAGCCGGAGGTCGCGAAGGTCTATCTTCATCGTCTCCAGCCTCGGCAGGTGTATTTCTACTTATGCGTTACCGCACCTGCTGTCTATGGCCCGATTATCTTCTGATTTATAAAGTTGTTACTACATCAAAAATCTTATTTGTCGCTGTTAGCTTTCAAAACGTCAATTTTTACGCCAGGGCCCATAGTGGTAGATACAGTTATAGATTTAATATACTGACCTTTTGCACCAGACGGTTTTACTTTGATCAGAGTATCGACCAAAGTGATGTAGTTTTCCAACAGTTGTTGTTCGGTAAAAGAAGCCTTACCAATAGGAGCTTGAACATTACCAGCTTTATCAGTACGATATTCGATTTTACCGGCTTTAATTTCGTTGATAGCACGTGTTACATCCATAGTAACTGTACCAACTTTAGGGTTTGGCATCAAGCCTTTAGGACCGAGGATTTTACCCAAACGGCCTACAACACCCATCATATCAGGAGTTGCAACGCAGACTTCGAAATCAGTCCAGCCGCCTTGGATTTTAGCAACCAATTCTTCGCCGCCTACATAGTCAGCACCAGCTGCTTCTGCTTCCTGAACTTTAGCGCCTTTAGCAAATACTAAAACAGATTTAGATTTGCCAGTGCCATGAGGAAGAACTAGAGCACCACGAACTTGTTGGTCAGCGTATTTAGGATTTACGCCTAATTTGAAAGCAACTTCTACAGTGCTGTCAAATTTAGTAACAGAAGTTTTTTTAACTAATTCTACTGCTTCTTTAGGAGCATAGAATTTGTCGGCTTCGATAAGTTTCAAAGCGTCTTGATATTTTTTACCAAATTTTGCCATTAAACTTTCCTCCTTGTGGTACAAACGGATAATTCCTCCCACATAAATAGTCGACTATAAATCAGTCAACGATGGTTATACCCATGCTGCGCGCAGTACCTTCTACCATTCTCATAGCAGCTTCGATATCAGCAGCATTCAGGTCAGCCATTTTAGCTTCAGCGATTTCGCGAACTTTATCGCGGCTCAATTGAGCAACTTTCTTTTTGTTTGGTTCGCCGGAACCTTTTTCCAGACCAGCAGCTTTTTTCAGCAAAACCGGTGCCGGAGGAGTTTTTGTAATGAAAGTAAAGGAACGATCTTCAAATACGGTAATTTCTACCGGAATGATCAAACCTGCTTGTTGAGCAGTACGTTCATTGAACTCCTTAACAAAAGCCATGATGTTTACACCAGCTTGGCCAAGTGCAGGGCCTACAGGAGGAGCCGGAGTAGCTTTACCAGCCGGTACCTGTAATTTTACCATTTTTACGACTTTTTTCGGCATTTATTACACCTCCTTATTATTCAGCTTCTTCAACCTGAGTAAAATCAATCTCAACAGGTGTTTCGCGTCCGAACATGCTAACCAGAACTTTCAGTTTACCACGTTCTTCATTGATTTCAGAAACGCTGCCGACACAGCCGGCAAACGGACCAGTTTTCAAACGAACCATCTGTTGTAATTGTAAATCAATTTTGGGGCGGCTTTCTTCTACGCCCATGGAGCGCATGATCTGTTTGACTTCTTCATCAGTCAAAGGAATCGGTTTAGTACCGGAACCGACAAAGCCGGTCACACCCGGTGTATTACGCACAGCATACCAAGAGCGATCATTTACAATCATCTCTACAAGCACATAACCAGGAAAAACCTTTCTCTGGACGCTGCGTTTTTTACCGTCTTTTACTTCAACCTCATTTTCCATAGGTATCACAATACGGAAAATTTCATTTTCCATACCCAAGGAATGAACTTTACGTTCCAGATTTGCGCTTACCTTATTCTCATAACCGGAATAAGTGTGGATTACATACCAACGTTTTTCTGATTCCATATTAATGATAGGGAAGCTTCCCTTTCCTCCTTACGCAGCCTTATTGCAAAATCAAGCGAAAAACAACATTGAAGAAGGAATCAATGACCCAAATCAATGCTGCACAAATAACAACCGCAATCAAAACCACTGCAGTATTAGCAATAAGCTCTTGTTTGGTAGGCCAGGTTACTTTTTTCAGTTCTACTTTAGTTTCACGCATAAAGCGTGTAATACCGCCTGCGTTCTTCACACCCGTAGTTTCCGGAACGGCCATTTTTTCACATCCTTGCTTGAATACCTGATACTAAATCACACGTTAACAAAAATTATTTAGTTTCTTTATGTAAAGTGTGTTTTTTGCAGAACTTGCAATATTTATTCAGTTCGATACGATCAGGATCGTTCTTTTTGTTTTTGTTGGTTTGATAGTTGCGTTGTTTGCACTCAGTGCAAGCCATGGTAACTAAACTGCGCATATTTAACACCTCTCTTACTCATAGATTACCAATCACAAAATTTCACTAATATAGAGTACCACAGTTAACACTCTATGTCAACAAACTTTCAAAAATATGCTAAGACCGGTCTATGTCGGACCGGTCTTAGCAGAAAACCAAGTTATCGCTCTCTTACTTATTCGTTGATAGCAGCAACAACGCCGGCGCCAACAGTACGGCCGCCTTCGCGAATTGCAAAACGCAGACCAGGCTCGATTGCGATCGGAGTGATCAGCTCTACGTCCATGGTTACGTTATCGCCAGGCATTACCATCTCAATACCTTCCGGTAATTCAGTTACGCCGGTTACGTCTGTTGTTCTGAAATAGAACTGCGGACGATAGCCGTTGAAGAACGGTGTATGACGGCCGCCTTCTTCTTTCGTCAGTACATATACTTCTGCTTTGAATTTTGTGTGCGGATGGATGCTGCCGGGTTTTGCAAGTACTTGACCGCGTTCGATATCTTTACGGTCTACACCACGCAGCAGGCAGCCGATGTTGTCTCCTGCTACTGCTTCGTCCAGTAATTTACGGAACATTTCTACGCCCGTTACTACTGTTGCTTTTTTCTCTTCTGTCATTCCTACGATCTCAATATTGTCGCCTACTTTGATGATACCACGTTCTACACGGCCTGTTGCTACTGTGCCACGGCCGGTAATTGTGAATACGTCTTCTACAGGCATCAGGAACGGTTTGTCAGTTGCGCGTTCCGGAATAGGAATGTATGCGTCTACTGCGTCCATCAGTTCCATGATTTTTGCTTCGTATGCTGCGTCGCCTTCAAGTGCTTTAAGTGCAGACCCTACTACTACAGGAATGTCGTCGCCGGGGAAGTCGTAGCTGGAGAGCAGTTCACGTACTTCCATTTCTACTAATTCGATCAGTTCCGGATCGTCTACCATATCTGCTTTATTCAGGAACACTACCATTGCAGGTACGCCTACTTGACGAGCAAGAAGGATGTGCTCACGAGTTTGCGGCATCGGGCCGTCTGCTGCGGATACTACGAGGATCGCTCCGTCCATTTGTGCTGCGCCGGTGATCATGTTTTTACATAGTCGGCATGGCCCGGGCAGTCTACGTGCGTAGTGGCGGGTTGCTGTTTCATATTCTACGTGGAAGTGTTGAGGTGATTCCGATGGTGCTTTATCGATCATGCCATGAATTCTGCGCCGCCTTTATACTTTGGTGATTGCTGCGGTCAGGGTTGTTTTACCATGGTCAACGTGACCGATGGTGCCGATATTAGCATGCGGTTTTGTTCTTTCATATTTTTGCTTTGCCATTCATTTTTCCTCCGAATCTCTTTTGTTTTTTATAAAATAGGCTTTGACGCCATTTTACCATATTCGCTGTCTGCCTGTAAACTCCTGCTTGGTTTTATGACTATAATAAAAAAAACCCCATCACTGAGGTTTTATTTTTTATTGGTGGCGGCACACGGATTTGAACCGCGGACACACCGGGTATGAACCGATTGCTCTAGCCAACTGAGCTATGCCGCCATGTATGGAGCTAGTGACCGGGATTGAACCGGTGACCTTATCCTTACCAAGGATACGCTCTGCCGACTGAGCTACACCAGCATCGCAACCAAATAATCAAAATGGTTGCGGGGGACTGGACTTGAACCAACGACCTTCGGGTTATGAGCCCGACGAGCTACCAACTGCTCCACCCCGCGATGAAAACTAATTAAGAAAGTGGTGGAGAGGGTTGGATTCGAACCAACGAAGCGAAACGCGGCAGATTTACAGTCTGCTCCCTTTGGCCGCTCGGGAATCCCTCCATAAATAAAATGGAGCTGGCGATAGGAATTGAACCCACAACCTGCTGATTACAAGTCAGCTGCTCTACCTATTGAGCTACGCCAGCACTTAATTAGTGACAAGGAAGATTATATATTAACATAATCATTTTGTCAACTACTTTTCAATTAATTCAGTAACTTTTTTTACAAAACTCTTTAAAAGTAAAAGTATGTTAAAGCAGCTACAGCAAGTATGATACGATAATATGCAAAAGATGTCAAGCTATATTTATGAAGAAATTTTAAAAACCACAGCACGGACCAGTAAGCAACCACAAAAGCAACCACAAAACCAATCGCCAACATCTGCAGATCATCTACTGTTAAAATACTGATATTTTTTAAAAGATCATAAAGACAGGCTACAAACATCAAAGGTACAGCAATCAAAAAAGTATAATTTGCTGCAGTCTCACGTTTTAAACCTACTAAAAGTCCACCCGCCAAAGTACTTCCCGACCGGGAAAAACCAGGCCACAACGAAAGCAACTGAAACGCCCCAACAAGCGCCGCCTGTTTTAAAGAGATCTTATCTAAATCATCCAATAATTCTGCTTGGTTATCTTTAGTCTTATATTCAGCATACATCATTAATAAAGCACCCAATACCAATCCTATCGCTACTGTAAATGGAGAAAAAAGATATTCTTTAATATATTTATATGCAAAAAAAGCCACGCCCATTACAGGCACAATACCAGCGGCTACATGCCAGACGCTCAGCCCTTTATCAGCCTGCCAGCCTTCTTTTGTAAAAAATCTAGCAAAACGTTCTTTATAAATAAAAATAACTGACAAAATCGCCCCCAGCTGTACGAAAACGTCAAAAATATCTGCCGCCGGACCATCAAAACCCAGCATATGTCCTACTATAATCATATGACCTGTTGATGACACCGGCAAAAACTCCGTTACCCCTTCTACAAAGCCTACTATTACCGCTATAAGATTCTGATCCATTATAATTATCTATCCTTCCATAATTACCTTGCCACATAAATTTTACTAACTTCTACATTATACAGGTTATTATCGCTACCGCCAAGTTTAATTATATAAATTTACCTGAAATTTATCTGAATAATAAAGAAAAGGACAGCGGCGTCCATTTCCGCTGTCCTCTGAATGTTGCTGTAAACTAAAGTTCTTTTGTTTTACTTATTGGGTCAGTCACCAAAACATAAGCCCATTTGACGTCCTGTGCGAATTATATCGCTGTCTACTGGTACTAACCGTGGCTCGGAGGCAACCTTCTCAATAGGCTCCGTAACGATCTTATCGTTTTGCAGTGATACCATAACGTTATATTCCTTGCGCATGCAAGCCTCGGCCGCTGCTACACCATAACGCGTAGAAAGAACTCTGTCGAAAGGTGTAGGCGTGCCGCCTCTTTGTAAATAACCTAATACAGTACACCGCGATTCGATACCCGTTTTTTCCTCTATCTCGCGAACCAGTTTTTCTCCTGCTCCGCCAAGACGGATGGGCTCGAAGCTGCCCTTGACCATGCGCGCGATCGACATTTCCCCGCCCACAGGTCGTGCCCCTTCAGCTACAACAATAATACTGAATTGTTTCCCAGCAGCCTGGCGGGCCCTGATTTTTCCGATAACCGAGTTGATACTGTAAGGGATCTCCGGTATCAAAATAACATCTGCTCCGCCGGCTATGCCGGAATGCAATGCGATCCAGCCAGCATAACGTCCCATAACTTCTAGCGCCATAACACGATGATGGGATTCTGCCGTTGTATGGATCCTATCCAAAGCTTCTGTAGCCATCGCCATTGCTGTGTCAAAACCAAAAGTACGTTCTGTACACGGAAGGTCGTTATCGATCGTTTTAGGTACCCCCACGACCTTTATTCCGCATTCTTTAGCCAGCCTTGCAGCTATATTTAAGCTGCCGTCTCCGCCGATAACCACTAAAGCTTCAATACCATGTTTTTCAAGATTAGCCAATACTTCCGCGCGTTTATCATAATAAACCAATTCCCCGTTTTCTTCTACTGCAAATTTAAAGGGATTGTCGCGGTTAGTTGTTCCAAGAATTGTTCCGCCCCGCGGCAGAATACCTGAAACATCTTTGTAATCCATCAGTCCCATCCGGCCTGTCACGAGGCCGTTAAAACCATTTTCTATGCCAAATATTTCATATCCATTATTAAGAGCTGTTTTCACTACAGCCCTGATGACTGCATTTAACCCGGGACAATCGCCGCCGCCAGTCAAAACTGCCAGTCTTTTCTTTGCTTGGCTCATTGCTTACCTCGCTTTTTAATCAACGTTCCAAACCGTAAAACCTTCCGAACTGATACGGATCGATTCCGTTCCATCAAATTTATCATAACAGAGTTTTCCTTCTTCAAGGTAACCCGGCCAAGCTGTTACAATCACAAATTTCTCACTAAGTTTATGCAGCAAAGCATCGACATCAATATGAAACACCGGTACGAACAGTGTTTGCAGACGATCCAACAAAATAACTTCGCTGTCATATCCTTCCAATATGTCTGCCATCATCTCAGGTGCTTTTGCCTGACGTTCTCCAGGAGGAACCTCCAAAAATTTTTCAGTAATTAAAAGGCGGCAATCGATGTAATCCCACTTTTTCTCTTCAGCAGCTTCACGCAATACTTTACTTTTACCGCTGCCCGGTTTACCTGTTACGATAACTACTTTTACATCGTGATCTTTAACGCCTTCTACAATTTTTACAAATTCTTCTACTTGGCTCATGTCCATTACCTCCCAATTACGCTCAGCGTAAAATTTGCCCTTCACTTTCTAGTTATTGCTATATTCGCTGTTTATTTACGAAATCCTTTAAAAAAATAACATCATTCAGAAAAATCTAAATGATGTTGCTTTTTTGTTTCACATTTATCAATTTATTAATCACGTTTACGATGACTGAACCGTTCGCTGGGATCAATAGCTAAAAGCCCACTATAAACCTCACTCAGATCAGTGTTATCATTACGATTTGTAATGTACTTTTCTAATTTGCGTTTCACTCTCTGCAAAGCATTATCAATTGATTTGATGTGCCTATCCAGTTCAACGGCAATTTCCTGATAAGATTTGCCATCCAGATAACTCATCAAAACCTTCCACTCAAGGTCACTGAGAATATTATTCATCTTATTCTCAATATCAGCAAACTCTTCCCTGCTGATAATCATATCTTCAGGATTAGCAACTTTAACACCGGAAATAATATCCAACAACGTTCTATCAGAATCCTCTTCATAAATAGGCTTATTCAAAGAAACATATGAATTAAGAGGAATATGCTTCTGCCTGGTAGCTGTTTTTATAGCAGTAATAATCTGTCGAGTAACGCACAATTCAGCAAAAGCTCTGAAAGATGACAGTTTATCGCCGCGAAAATCACGGATAGCTTTATAAAGGCCTATCATTCCTTCCTGAATGATATCCTCGCGTTCGGCGCCTATTAAAAAATAGCTTCTGGCTTTAGCCCGCACAAAATTACGGTATTTATGCAAAAGATATTCCTGGGCAAGTGCGTTATCTTCTTGTTTAGCCTTTAAGACGACATCTTCATCCGCCATGTTTTCAAAAGCAGCATAGGGATTATATGGCGTTTCCGTACTCATTGGCACAACCTCCGTTTCCTAGGAATTTCCTGCATCTGTCAGCTTTTTCATTATACTCCATAGTTATGTCAGCGTCAATTTTTAGGTATTGCGCCGCAGCTTTTCAAAATGATCCAGAATATGCTCCTGCAGCCTGCCGCCAAGTTCATTACGTCCCAAACCCCTAGCAAGTCGTTCGCTGCGCTGCGCGATCTGTTTTTTTGTAAGCAGATATTCTTCACGAAATTCACGCGCCGAAATCCTATAGGCCCCACTCCCTAAAACATTCAGCTGTTCTGCATAATCACTGGTCACAACAAAAACACTGCTTCCGCTCTTAACAAGATCATATACGCGTCGTTCAATCCATGAATCAGCGGTTTCACCTTCATTCGTGAAAACAATCTCCAAAGCTCCGTTTTTTTCGAATGATGCAACTCCCTGTACTTCCTGGGCATCAAAAACAACAATTCCTGAATATCCTTTAAAAGCTATATACTCGGCTAATTTTTCTTTTAAAAGTTCACGGGCATGCTCAAGGTTCTCTTCACGGAATTTACGAAAATCCTGCCAACTGTTGATAACATTGTAACCGTCCACTACAAGCCATTCTTTCATACTTTAAACGCCCGCCTGCACCCGGCGCTGACGTACGACCTCGTACAGCAAAACGGCACCTGCCGCCGAAGCATTCAGCGAAGAAACTCCCCCCTGCATCGGCAGACTGACAATGATATCACACTTCTCTTTTACAAGGCGTCCCAGTCCTTTTCCTTCAGCACCAACTACAATGACCATCGGGCCAGTCAAATTACTTTTGTAATAATCCTCACCGTTCATATCCGCACCGGCAATCCAAAAACCAAGTTTTTTCAATTCTTCAATCGTCTGCGGAATATTACCAATTTGAACTACTGGGACATATTCAACAGCACCGGCAGAAATTTTCGCTACCACAGCATTTAGCGGACAGCTGCGACGCTTGGGAAGCAGCACACCATGCACACCAGCAGCATCCGCCGTTCTAATCAGCGCTCCCACATTCTGCGGGTCCTGCAGCTCATCAAGCAGCAGCAAAAAAGGAGTTTCATCTTTCTCTTTTGCCAATGCCAAAACCTCTTCTAAACTGTGAAAGCGAATAGGTGCAGCTAAGGCAACAAACCCCTGATGCCGCAAGCCATCTGCCAGTTTATCCAATCTTTCAGCTTTACAAAATTCCAAAACTACGCCCGCAGTCTTCGCCAGGCCAATAATCTCACTGACACTGCCGCCTTTGATTCCGTCCTGCACCAACAGTTTATTAATAGATCTGCCGCTGCGCAAGGCTTCTGTTACAGAATTGCGTCCGGCAAGAATTTCTTCAGACATAGCTCCTCCTAATTATCACTGTTGTTTTTGTTTTGCCGCTAAAATAGCGTCCAAACGTCCGCAGCTCATTGCACCTTCTCTGCATATACCTTCACTTACGCAAGTAGGACCGGCATTTTCAAATAATACCGGTGCGGCTTTTTTACATTCAGCCAGCATTTTTTCTGCAAGCTGCCTGATCTCCCACTGGGCACGATTACAGCAGCGCAGGCTAAAGAAATTCATCAAAGACCTGACATTAAATGTTGCCACAATTTTAGTTTCAGCCGCATTAGGAAGTACATAACGGGCATCCTCTGCCGGGATTCCAAATTCATCAGTAAATTCATTATACCTAGCCTGAATATCAGCCATAAGCTGTTCAAACTTAGCTTTTGCCTCAGGCCTTGAGGAAATAGTAGGAGGCATAATAGTTTCAAAATCATGCTCTTTTACATAACGCTGCGATTGCTGTGAATAAGAAGCGATACGGTGACGCACCAGCTGGTGCGTCAATACTCTGGAAACGCCTTCTATAGCGAAAGTAAATGTAACATGTTCCAATGTCGAAAAATGTCCCATTTCCACAAGTTTACGCACTAATTTTGCTGCCTGTTCATCAGACATTTTTTCTTCAAGCAGGGCGGCACCAACGGGAGAATAGCACAGACGTGCGCTCATAGCAACTGTCTTTTCCGGTTCCGGTGTGTGTCTGAGTAATTTTACTTCCATGTTAATTCACCCTTTCTTCTGCATAGCCTCAGAAATAATTATAAAAGAACGCTCTAATATCTCCTCCAGTCGTTCTTCCCTGTCGCCCAAAAATAACCAGCCCAACAGCGCTTCAAATGCTGTTCCCATACGATATTCATGTACGGAGGCGCTTTTAGGCACTATCGATTTAGTATTACGGCCGCGCCTGGCAATATAGGCTTCTTCTTCCGTCAAATCCGACAGCAATGCCTCCATTGCCTTCGCCTGCATAACCGCCGATACCATTTTTGAACCCAAATCATGTATAACACGAACCTGCCCTGAGGTTGGCAGCAGCCTCAACCTTACATAAAGAGAAAAAACAACATCACCGATATATGCCAAAAGTATCGGATTAAGTTGTTTCGGTTCTCCGTAAGTCAGCCCGGCAGCCGTACAGGCTGCCAAAGCATGAGCTTTTATTTGCTGATATTGTTCAAACTTCACTGTTTTTTCCAACGTACGCCTTGAGGCGTATCCTCCAGAACAATTCCTATCTCGCTTAATTTATTACGTAAAGCATCTGCCTGTGCATAGTCCTTATTGCTCCTGGCTTCCTGACGCATAGCAATAAGCATTTCCATCAGTGGTTCTTCCAAACCGCAACTTTCAGCTTCAACAGCACCTTGGGTTGATTCCAGTACTCCAATAATAGAACACATTTCAGCGAAAACACTTTGCAATATAGACACAAGCTTTCCATCTGGTTTACTGCCGACGCTGACGATACTTTGATGATAAATATTAATTTCCTTTGCCAAAGCAAACATATGACTGATTGCCAAAGCAGTATTAAAATCATCATGCATGGCTTCCATAAACTCGTTGCGCAGTTCCAAAACTTTTCTTCGCAGCTTCAGGCTTTCCTCTGTCGGGCCAGCATTCATCAAAGCCATTAAGGTCTGCAGATTTTCCTGAGCCGTTTTCAACCTTGACAAGCTGCGCTGCGCTTCCGCCAACCTCTCATCACTAAAGTCCAATGGACTGCGGTAATGAGTGGAAAGAATAAAAAAGCGCAGTGTTTCCGGCTCATAATGCTCGAGGATATCAATGACCATAAAGAAATTACCTAATGATTTAGACATTTTCTCTTCATTAACAGTGATAAACCCGTTATGCAGCCAGTATTTAACAAAGGGATGGCAACCTGTACAGCCTTCAGATTGTGCAATCTCATTTTCATGATGCGGAAAAATCAAATCACTGCCGCCGCCATGAAAATCAAAGGTTTCCCCCAAATATTTCATACTCATTGTTGAGCATTCGATATGCCAGCCAGGACGTCCTTCACCCCAGGGACTGCTCCAGGAAGGCTCTCCCGGTTTAGCAGCCTTCCACAAGGCAAAATCCATTGGATTATGCTTTTTATCGTTGACATCAACGCGCGCACCTACCATCATATCTTCCAGATTACGCCCGGAAAGTTCACCGTAATGCTCAAATTTTTCAACGCTATAATAAACATCGCCGTCCATTTCGTAGGCATAATCACGATCAATAAGAGCTTTTACAGTTTCAATGATTTCCTCCATATGCTCAGAAACACGCGGATATACATGTGCACGACGCACATTGAGCTTATCCATTACCTCAAAATAAGCATCTATATAACGTCCGCAGACATCACTCCATAAAACGCCTTCTTTATTGGCAGTGTTGATTATTTTGTCATCGACATCAGTAAAATTCTGTACATGCAGAACATCATAGCCCTCATGCTCCAAAAAACGGCGGATAACATCCCATGTTACAAATGGACGCGCATTACCAATATGCGGATGGTTATAAGGCGTAACACCGCAGACATAAATATTAGCTTTACCCGGATGTACCGGTACAAACTCTTCTTTTTGTTTCGTCAATGTATTGTAAACTCTAATCGTCATTCTAAGCTCTCCTCTACAGAGTAATACCTGCCTTAGCAAGGCTCGCCCTAATTCTGGCTTCTGTACGTTCCAAACCAAGCAACGGCACCATTTCAGCCAGTTCCGGGCCATGCTGATTTCCTGTTAAAGCAACACGGATCGGCATAAATACAGCTTTGCCACCCAGCTTGGTAGCTTTTTGGATAGCTTTGAAAGCAGCTTTTACAGCAGGTCCATCTAAAACTTCCAGCTTAGGCAATTCTTCGAACAGCATATTCATTACTGTTGGTACTGATTCTTCCTGCAGAACTGCAGCAGCCTCTGCATTTTCAAATTCAAATTCATCACTGAAATACATAGCGACACATTCAGGGATCTGCGCAGCAAAAGCAACATGCTCTTTGGCTGTAGCAACTACACGTTTAAGCCATTCCAGCTTTTCGCCACACTCATCACCTGTCATATAGCCGGCAGCAACCATATGCGGCTTAGCTGCGGCAAAAAAAGCTTCCTCATCCAACTGCCGCATATAGTGCTGATTGATCCAGTTCAGTTTATCGATTTCAAAAACAGCGGGATTTTTAGCGACATGCTCCATCGAAAAGGCCTGAATCAACTCTTCCATACTGAAAATCTCCTGTTCGCTGTTCGGAGCCCAGCCCAGTAATGCCAGGAAATTATCAATGCCTTCCGGCAGATACCCCAACTGACGATACTGATCAACAGAAGTAGCACCATGGCGTTTAGACATTTTTGTGCGATCCTTACCTAAAATCAATGAAATATGACCGAATGTAGGCTGTGTAAAGCCCAGCGCATCATAAATAAGGCATTGGCGCGGAGTATTTGACAAATGCTCTTCAGCACGAATAACATGAGAAATTTTCATCAACGCATCGTCAATTACTACAGCATAATTATAAGTAGGAATGCCGTCAGATTTTACGATAACAAAATCTCCGATTCCGTTAGAGTCAAAAACGACATCGCCGCGAACCATGTCGCGGACAAGGATCTGCTGATCGGCAGGCACCCGAAAACGTACGGTTGGTTTGCGTCCTTCAGCTTTGTACTGTTCTATTTGTTCAGAAGTAAGATTACGGCATTTACCCATATAGCGAGGCATTTGCCCTTTAGCAGATAAAGCCTGCCTTTCGGCTTCCAGTTCTTCATCTGTGCAGTAACAATAGTAGGCCTTACCTTCAGCCAGCAGCTGATCAGTATATTTTTTATACAGTTCAAGACGCTCTGTTTGACGATAAGGACCGTATTCCCCACCTACATCAATACCTTCGTCCCAATTCAAGCCTAACCATTTTAAGGCAGCCTTGATATTCTCTTCAGATTCGCGGCTGGAACGCTCAAGGTCAGTATCCTCGATACGCAAAACAAGCTTGCCGCCCATTTTACGAGCAAACAGCCAGTTAAATAACGCACTGCGAGCGCCGCCGATATGGAACGGTCCAGTCGGACTCGGTGCAAATCTTACTCTGATTTCATTAGACATTAGAATGATCCCTCCAAAAATACTTATCTTGAATATTATACCACAAGGGCATATATGAGTGCTAAGTTCGGAAAGACCTCACTAAGTACTCAAACAATACCACAAGGGCATGTATTAATAACTCGTTTCAGCAAAGCGAATTTGCATGATCATCTGATAATACTTACAACAGCCTCTGACGCCATCCCTTCGCCCCGTCCAACAAAACCTAATTTCTCTGTTGTCGTTGCTTTTACATTGACAGCACTTCTTGCAATCCGCATTTCCCTGGCAATATTAGCCGCCATCTGTTCAATATAGGGAGCCAGCTTAGGCCGCTGTGCCATAATAGTCACATCGGCATTATTTATCTGCCAGCCATGCTTTTGCAGTAAACCAACCACCTGCCTCAACAGCAGCATACTATCGGCATCTTTAAATTTCATATCCGTATCCGGAAAATGCCTGCCAATATCACCAAGACCCGCTGCGCCAAGCAAAGCATCCATCAATGCATGAAGGGCCACATCGGCGTCAGAATGTCCTAACAACCCTGATTCATAAGGAATCTCAACTCCGCATAAAATCAATTTACGGTCAGCAGCAAGCTTATGTACATCGTACCCGCAGCCTACACGAAACTGCGGCCAGTTATTATTTTTTTCTATCATCTTACAAGACCTCTGCTTTTACATAAATTTTCTGCCAGGATCAAATCTTCCGGCGTTGTAATCTTAATATTCTCATAGCTTCCTTCAGCAACAGCAACAGCTATTCCCAAACGTTCTACCAGTGAAGCGTCATCCGTTACATTACCATGCTGTTTCTGCAAAAGCTCGTATGCCTGCTTTAAAATACTGATTTTAAAAATCTGCGGTGTCTGCACAGCACGCAGAGTACTGCGCACAGGCGTATACTGCACAAGATTATTTTCATCCACAACCTTAATCGTATCCTTAACAGGCACAGCAGCAATAGCCGCACCGCTATCGGCAGCAGCGTTTAACACTCTTTTAAAAACCTCTTTGCCGGCAAAAGGACGAGCACCGTCATGCACAGCTATATAACCATCACTCTCCGTAACTGCAGACAGAGCATTAGCAACAGAATCCTGTCGTTCCTTTCCGCCGGCAACAACACAGAAGGGCAACAGCGGATAATACTCCTTGCTGTATTCCTCCAGCATCAATTCTGCTTCCTTGACCTCCTGTGGCCGTACAACAGCGATCACTCTGCTCACACAGTCTGTATCAGCCAGCATTCTCATACACTGTACCAGAAGCGGCAATCCGCCCACATCGGCAAAAGCTTTATTTTTACCTAACCCCAAGCGGCTTCCCAACCCTGCAGCCGGAACAATCGCTATGATTTTTCCATAAACGCCCCGCTATTTCAGTTTCGCGAAAATCATTCTACCTGCTGAAGTCTGCAGGACAGAAGTTACTACAACAGCAGTATTTTCACCTACCAGTTTTTTACCGCCTTCAACAACGATCATTGTACCATCTTCAAGATAAGCAACGCCCTGATTATTTTCTTTGCCATCTTTAACGACAAAAACATTCATCTCTTCCCCCGGAAGAACCACCGGCTTAATGGCGTTAGCCAGATCATTGATATTAAGCACACTGACTCCTTGGATCTCGGCAACTTTATTAAGATTGAAATCATTAGTTATAATAACAGCTTCTGTCTGTTTAGCCAATTTCACCAATTTAGCATCTACTTCATTCAAATCTTCAAAATCAGTATCTTCTACAAGCAATTGTTCTTTATTTTTCTGCTGTATCTCCTGAATAAGATCCAAACCTCGGCGGCCTTTGGCCCGTTTCAGATTATCAGACGAATCTGCCAGCTTCTGCAATTCTTCCAACACAAAGTTGGGAACGATCAAACGACCTTCCAGAAAACCTGTTTTCAGAATATCAATAATACGACCGTCGATAATGACACTGGTATCCAGTAATTTATTTTTACTGTACAATCTGTCACTCAGCGCCAACGATTTAACTGCAGCCGGTTTTACCGCACCTTTTAAGCTAGGAATACTGCGGTTAAAAAAGCCTACGATATCCTTATGCTTACGTAAAGCAACTTTCGCCCCAATAATAGAAAGCACCAGACTAAAGATCAAAGGAATATAGGGACCAATAATCGGCAAATGCGAAAAAGGCCCACCCAAAAGGTTAGCCAAAATCAAACCAATACCAATACCAAGCGTCATAACAAGAATATCACTGGTCGGCACCTTGGATAAAACGATCGCCATACGTTCCGTATAGCCCATAATATGATAAATAAGCACCGGTGCAACAGCTACACCAAGACCACCAAAAACAAAGATGCCCACAGCACCTGAAACAATAGTTGCCAAAGCTATGCCAAAAAAGCCGTTGTCATAAAGATCGTAACCAAAAATCCGAAATATAAGGCAGTAAATATTCAGTAAGTATGAGTCCGGTAAGCGCAAACACAACGACAATGGTCAGCTTCAAAATCCTGTTTAACATCTTTACACCTCCTTTCTTTAAATAATATGGATAATATAATATTTTACTACAATTTTCGTATTAAAAACAGCTAAAAAAATAAAATACGTCGGAAAATCCGACGTATTTCACTAAAAAAACTTATTCAGCCAGTTTTCAATATCCTGCTGTTCAGCATTTTTTACAAGCATCACTTCGCTGATCAAAATCTGTCTGGCTGTACCCAATAATCTACGCTCGCCGGTAGATAATTTTTTTTCATTCTCCTGCACCTGCAATGTTCTTATTACATCGGCAACTTCAAAAACATTACCGCTTTTCATTTTTTCCAAATACATATTAAAGCGTCTGTTCCATGTAATAGCTTTATTGTAATTATCAGGACGTTCTTCCAAAACTTTTTCAACGGCATCGATATCATCATTTTCGATAACATGCCTCAAGCCAACACGTTCCACACTGTCGACCGGAACCATGACCTTCATCTCTCAAGAAGCATTGCCAGGATCAGATAGTCGACACTTTGACCGTCACGTTCACGCTTTTCTATTGTTTTTACTACTCCGGCGCCGTGCATCGGATATACGACTTTGTCTCCTACTGCAAACATCTTCTGCCCTCCTAAGGAACACGCTATTTTTATATGTATTTATTTTAACACCTCCTGTTATTTTTGTCAAAATTTTATTATTTTATCATAGCTCCATATTTGTGTCAATCATTTTTTATATAAATTTTCTGATTTTATTTTAAAATAAACAAAAAAGAGCGGAGAAACCTCCGCTCTTTTAAGCAAAAACCTTATCCAGCGCTTCTTCCAAAGTTTTAACCTGCACAATACCATTGCAGGGTTCATCCAATGACAGCTTGCCCATTGGCAAAACAAATCTTTTAAAGCCAAGATTCATAGCATCCTTGATACGCCTTTCCGGCGAACCTATTCGTCGCACTTCTCCTGTAAGCCCCACTTCACCCATGACTAATACGCCATGCGGAATCGGCCGATTACGATAGCTGGATACCAGCGCAGCAGCCACAGCCAGATCTGCAGCTGGCTCAGTGACTCTCATCCCGCCAACTACATTGACGTAAGCATCGTAAGCGCCAAAATCCATTCCTAAGCGCCGTTCCAAAATCGCCAAAAGCATAGTGACCCGATTATAATCAAATCCAACAGCAGTGCGTCGGGGCATCCCATACGGTGTTTTGGCAACCAAAGCCTGCACTTCAACTAAAATAGGCCTGTTACCTTCCAGGCAGGCACAAACAACTGAACCGGAAGCATCGTTACTGCGTTCTTCCAGGAATAATCCTGCTGGATTACTTATTTCCTGCAGCCCACTGGCTTCCATAGAAAAAATACCGCTTTCATTTGTAGAGCCAAAACGATTTTTCAAGGCACGCAGCACCCGAAAAGAATAGGATCTATCCCCTTCAAACTGCAGCACCACGTCGACCATATGTTCAAGCAATCGTGGGCCAGCAATATTCCCGTCTTTAGTCACATGACCGATAATAAGCACGGCAATGCCGCTGGTTTTTGCAAAACGCAGCAATTTCGCCGTACACTCGCGCACCTGTCCGACACTGCCGGCTGCAGTAGGCAGCTCGCTGTTGTACATAGTCTGAATAGAATCAATTACCAACAATGCCGGCTGCACTTCCTGTGCCTGCAGTAAAATAATATTCAAATCGGTAGCCGTCATCACCAGCAGGTTTTCACCGCTGCTGCCTAAACGTCTCGCCCGCATTGCTGTTTGCGCTTCTGATTCTTCACCAGAAACATACAAAACTTTTATATTATTCCGGCTAAACTTCATGCCGGCATCCAAAAGCATAGTCGACTTGCCAATGCCCGGGTCTCCGCCCAACAAAACCAGGCTGCCGGGAACAATCCCTCCCCCAAGCACACGATCAAATTCACGGATACCTGTCTGCAGACGGCTGAGGGACTGTTCCGCCACCTGATGCAACGGTTTGGGCTTAGCGGTTTCGCCTACAGGCAGGTAACTCTGTCCAGGACGTTCAGGCACGTCCATTTCTTCGACAAAGCTGTCCCATTGACCACATTCCGGACACTTTCCCAACCATTTAGCCGTTACATAACCACACGACTGACAAACGAAACGTATTTTCGGTTTTGCCATTACGGACGTTCCTCTCCAGCTGCAACCAAGGCTTCTTCCTTGTGCGCTTCTTCTTTATCAAAATAGATTTTACCAGCCTCATCAGTACGGGTCAAAATAGTATCACCGCGTTTTAATTCTGAAGCCAGATACAAATCGGAAACAGGATCCTCAACCAGTTTCCTTAAAGCCCTGCGCAGAGGCCGTGCACCATAACGCGTATCCTTGCCAGCTTTTAAAAGCTCGGCCTTAGCCTCATCAGTAACCTTGATATCAAGGCCATTTTCCTGCAAACGACCTGAAAGTTCTTTGAGCATCTGTTCGACAATTTGCCGCAGTTCTGCTTCACCAAGCGGATCAAAGACCAGAATTTCATCAATTCTATTTAAAAATTCAGGACGGAAGATTCTTTTTACTTCTTCCAATACAGCACTTTTGCGTCCGTCGTTTACCTGTTTCTCACCAGTCGCAAATCCCAACGGCTTGCTGTCCAGTAAAGCTCTGGCACCAGCGTTGCTGGTCATAATGATAACAGCATTTTTAAAATCAACAGTCCGTCCCTGCCCGTCAGTCAAGCGGCCGTCTTCCATAATCTGCAGCAGCAAGTTGAAAACATCAGGATGCGCTTTTTCAATTTCATCCAGCAAAATTACCGAATAGGGCCGCCGGCGCACAACATCTGTCAGCTGACCGCCTTCTTCATAACCAACATAACCAGGAGGAGCACCTACCAACCGAGAAGTAGTATGCTTTTCCATATATTCAGACATATCAAATCTAATCAAAGCACGTTCATCGCCAAAAAGGTTCTCTGCCAGCGCTTTAGCCAGCTCTGTTTTACCTACCCCGGTAGGTCCTAAGAACAGGAACGATCCTACAGGGCGGTTTTTATCCTTAAACCCGGCTCTGGCTCTACGGATAGCTTTTGCAACAGCGTCAACAGCCGCATTTTGACCGACCACACGCTCATGTAGCGCCTCCTCCAAATGAATAAGTCTTTTAGATTCACCTTCGGTAAGCTTACGCAGTGGAATATTTGTCCAGGAAGCAACTACTTCGGCAACATCTTCTTCACTTACCGTCAATTTACTGCTTGATCCACTGCGCTGCGACTGACGCTCATCATCAAGCTGTTCCTGCAGCTTGCGTTCTGCGTCACGCAATTCAGCAGCACGTTCATACATTTGCTGAGTAATAGCCGATTCTTTTTCAATGCGCACTTTTTCAAGCTGTTGTTCAATTTCCCGCTGCGGCAAGGAAATCTTATAGCTTTGCAGCCGTACCCTCGAACAGGCTTCATCCATTAAATCGATAGCTTTGTCCGGGAGATTACGGTCAGTGATATAACGATCAGACAGACGCACTGCCGCCATAATAGCCTCATCTGTGATTTGAATACGATGAAAGGCTTCATATTTATCGCGCAGTCCCTTCAAAATCTCAATTGAATCATTAACATCAGGAGCACCTACAACGATAGGTTGAAAACGACGTTCCAGTGCCGCATCTTTCTCAATATTTTTCCGGTATTCGTTTAAAGTAGTGGCTCCTATAGCCTGCATTTCACCTCTGGCCAAAGCCGGTTTTATAATATTGGCAGCATCGATAGCGCCCTCTGCGGCACCTGCTCCGATGATAGTATGCAGTTCGTCAATAAAAAGAATAATATTTTTATTTTCTTTTACTGCTTCCAGTAATTCTTTCAAACGTTCCTCAAATTCACCGCGGTATTTGGTTCCCGCCACCAGATACCCTATCTCCAGCGAGAACACAATTTTCTCACGCAGTATCTCCGGAACATTACCGTCAACAATTCGCTGGGCCAGGCCCTCGGCAATAGCCGTTTTACCAACGCCGGCCTCTCCAATCAACACCGGATTATTTTTTGTACGCCGACACAGAATCTGAATAATGCGTTCAACCTCTTTTTCGCGGCCAACAACGGGATCAATTTTTCCATCTGAAGCCAGCTGATTGAGATTGCGGCCGAATTCCGACAGCATTTCCAACACATTACTCTTTGTTTCCACATCGCTGTCGCCAGCATTATAATTGCCATCTGTCAATGGCTGATTATCATAAACAGCCTTAATGACCTTCATGACCTGTTCTGCCGTAACGTTAAAGCGCCGCAATACCTGAGCAGCCACGCCTTCTCCTTCACGCAGCAAGCCCAACAGCAAATGCTCGGACCCTACATAGTGCAGCTTAAAAGCTGCTGCTGCTTCACCAGCAAGCTCTAAGGCCCGTTTGGCACGCGGGGTATAACTGATCATCAGCTCAGTGCTGCCAGCGGGCTCCATCCAGCTTTCCAGCTCTTTTATGACCGCCTGATTATCAATGCCAAGTTTTTCTAGAATCTTCTTGGCAAAACAATTTTCAACATTCAGCAACGCCAGCAAGATATGTTCTGTTCCAACATGATCATGACCCTTATCCAATGCAAAACGCATCGCGTCTTCCAAAATACCTTTGGCACGTTCAGTAAAACGATTCATGATCTGTTCTTCTCTAGCCTTTGGTTTCAACAGCCCATCTAAAACTCTTTGGCATTGAAAACAGTTCCCGACAAAAAATTAGACGGAGCCAATTCTTCAACACAATCCGAGCACAGCCATTTGTCGATTTGTTTATCGTTGACCACGCATACCACGTGGACCACAGCTTCTTTTAATCCGCATTTCTGACATAACATATCCATTCACCTCACTCACGTTCTGTCATTTTAGTAATAGCCGTCTCCAAAACAGCTCTTTTTTTAGCTTCATCAGCATCCAGAATTTCCATCATATACTGCAACAGTGATTTTTCACGCCTGCTGATCAAACGGTTAGCAGCCCAGTGCTCAATCAAATCATGCACTGTCGGCTCACAGTTCTCTTCCTGCAATTCATGAGGCATCACCCTTACAATACGGACAAAGCCGCCGCTGCCGCGTCTGGATTCGACCATAAACCCCCGTTCAGGAGTAAAACGCGTGCTCAGCACATAACTGATCTGCGACGGTGCGCACGACAGTTTATCGGCAAGTTCATTACGCTGTACTAAAACAGCATCCTCTCTGTCCTCTAAAAGCTGTCTGATGATGAAATTTTCTATTGCATCTGCAAGATTTCTCATCTTAATTACCTTCCTTTTATCGTTTCAGCATTAAAGTCAAACTTTTCTGCCGGCATCTATAATTAGATTAATTCTATTATATTTGACCTTTCGACTTTTGGCAAGTAAATTATTCGTGAACATCTTTTCAGCAGAAAAAAAACAAGCAGACGCATAAAACTCGTCTGCTTGATCAATTTTTTTATTTTTGCAGCTTCCTGGCAAATTCATAACCAAGCTGCCTTGCTGCTTCCAGGTCTTCTGGCTGTGCCTTCCATTTACAGGTAAAACCCGGTTCCAACTCAAAACCAGCCGCTGTCAGCAAAGCTTCCATATCTTTCTGAGCTCCGCCGGCCCAGCCATATGTACCGAAAACAGCTGCTTTTTTACCTGTTGGGTTTAAGCCTTTAAGGTATACAAGCAGACTGCCCATAGTGGGCAGCATTCCGCTGTTCAGTGTTGAAGAGCCGATGATCATACCACCTGCTTCAAATAAATCCGCAACAGCAGTACTATTCGGAGTTTCGTTCATACGCAGCAGCACAGCATCACTACCGGCACTGACAACACCCTCCAGCACAGCACGAGCCATTTGCTCCGTAGCGCCCCACATCGTATCATAGGCAATAACTACACTGCTGCCGCTCACGCCTTTGCCCCAGGCAGCATATTTGGCAATAATTTCCTGAATATGACTGCGCCAGATAATACCATGGGCTGTAGCTATCATCTTTAAATCAAGTGCCGCTGCTTTCGCCAGCGCTTTATCAATTAATTTCGCATATGGCCAGAGTATATTGGCAAAATATTTTTTTGCTTCATAAAAAAGTATTCCCAGATCCACTTCATCATCAAAACGTTTAGCAGCCGCATAATGCTGGCCAAAAGCATCATTAGAAAACAAAATCCCATCATCTGCACAATAAGTTGCCATACTGTCAGGCCAGTGCAGCATTGGTAAAGTCACAAAAGTCAATTCACGTTTGCCTAATGATAATTTATCGCCATCCTTCACGACCTGAAAATCATATAAATCACCATAATGACGAATTGCTTCCGCCTTCCCTTGAGCTGTAATAAAAAACTTAGCATTCGGAGCCGCTTTGACCAGCGCCGGCAATGCCCCTGCATGATCCGGTTCCACATGGTTCACTATTACGTAATCAATTTTTCCAGGGTCGACAACACGTTCAATCTTTGTCAATAATTCTTCAGCAAACATCGCTTTCACTGTATCGATCAAACAGATTTTTTCATCCATGATCAAATATGAATTATATGAAGCACCGCGTTCCGTCTTATATCCGTGAAAATCACGCACAGCCCAGTCAACAACACCCACATCATAAATTTTAGGAGCTATTTCCAATGGCATCATTTTTTACACTTCCTTTCTGAAAAACTGCTTCTTTATTTATTATATAAGCAAATCACAGCAAAGTAAAAATTTCTTTTAACAAAAAACAGTAAATTCTACTTACAAAATTCTATGCCTGATATTATTTTCACAAGGCCCGTTCAATAACACTGTGCTGACCTTTATCAATAAACAACCCTATTTGGTGGAAACTGCTCAAACTACTGCGATGTCCAATACTGACTACGGTAGTATCCGGCATTAAAGTTTCAACAAGCTTATACATCACAGCTTCTGTCTCCTCATCTAAAGCAGAAGTAGCTTCATCTAAAACAGCCATGACGGTTGATAGATCAGTGCCCTTACAAAAGCCAGCCTCTGCTGTTCACCGCCGCTAAGCACATGTGACCAGTCTGCTTCGACATACAGGTCTTTTGCCAGGTAGCCAATCCGACATTGCTCCAGCAACATCACCAACTCTTCATCTATTTTATGGCAACTGCCTGGATAAAGCAACGCTTCTTTCAATGTTCCCAATGGTAAATAAGGTTTTTGCGGAATAAACATCAGTTTCTCGGCAGCAGGCAGTTCCAATTTACCATGCACATATGGCCAGATACCAGCCACAGCACGCAGCAATGTACTTTTACCGCTGCCACTTGCGCCTTTGATCAGGATATTTTTATTTCGGCCGGGTACTAAAGTAAAATTGACATTTTTCAACAAGATCCTGTCATCTGGTAATTCAACCTGCAAGGACGCAACTACGATAGTATCGTTGCGACTTTCCATTCGTTCTAGATCAATCTGCGGTTTTTCCTGTTTTACCTCGTGCATATGTACCCCAAAACCCGTAAGACGCTCTACAACTGCCCGCCATTCAGCCAAAGAGGCATACATATCTACAAAATATGATAATGATTCCTGCACCCTGCCAAAGGCACTGGCAATCTGGATCAGGCCGCCTAATGTTATTTCCTTACTTAAGTAACGCGGCATAGCCACTACGAAAGGGAAAATAATTGCAATCTGTGAATAGCCGGAATTAAGCCAGACCAACTGTTTTTGTTTTTCTACTATCTTCCAGAAATTATCCAGCAGCAGTTTAAAACGCTTCTTAAATACGCCGCCTTCCTGTTTCTCACCGCTGTAAAACGCTACACTTTCAGCATTTTCCCTCATTCGCATCATACTGAAACGAAAATCCGCTTCATAACGTTGCTGAACAAAATTCAGCCCTACCAGTTTTTTACCAATCAAATGAGTAAGCCCTGTGCCAACAATGGAATAAACCAAGGCTACCCAAACCAGATAGCCTTCAATATGCCACACTTGCCCCGCCAAAGTAAATTCCAGTGAACCTGACAGTTCATATAAAATAAAGACGAAAGACACAAAAGTACAAAAAGCCTTTAAAACACCGATACTGAACTTTAACGTCATCTCAACAAACAAACGCACATCCTCACTAATACGCTGATCAGGGTTATCAGTATCAGAACCGAACATCTGCAGACGATAGTAGGTCTTATTTTTCAACCATTCATCAATATACCTGTTAGTCAGCCAACGACGCCAATTAAGCACCAGTACCTGCTGCAAGTAAAAGGCATAAACTGCCAGAATAATGTAGATAACAGCCAGCCAGCCGAAATGTATCAGCTCATCAAAAATAAGTTCGGTCTGGTAATTTTGCAGTGCATTATAAAAGGAATTGTTCCATTTATTCAACAGCACCAGCATATACACTACACCTAAAGTTAGTGCTATGATTGCCGTCAACAGCAAATAAGCCTTTCCCTTTTCTTCTGACTGCCAATAACTTTTGGTCAGATACCAGACATCTCTGAGAAATTTACTTTTATTTTTTAATTCATTCATCTGCTTTTACCTCTAAACACTCTTTATCAGAAATTTTCAATTACCTTTTTAAAATACCACATAAATAAAAAAAATCCTGCAAAAAAATAATGCCCCGTCTTTAAGACGGGGCATTATTTTTTTGCAAAACACTAAATTTATTCTTCGCTGTGTTTTTTCCTGTTGAAAATACGTTCAACGACAACGAATAATACCGGGATCATAAAGATACCGATCATCGTAGCAAAGGTCATACCGCCAACAACAGCATTACCCATAGAAACACGGGCACCGGCACCTGGACCTGTTGCAATCGCCAAAGGCACGCAACCAAGAATGAACGCGAAGGATGTCATCAGAATCGGACGTAAACGCAGTCTGGCAGCATCAAGCGCCGCTTTAACTACAGGTTCGCCATTTTCCATGTTCATCTTTGCATATTCTACGATCAGAATCGCATTTTTAGCATTCAGACCAATCAGCATGATCAAACCGATCTGCATATAAACGTCGTTCTGCAAACCGCGCAGATACTGAGCGCCAAAACAGCCAAGGGCAGCAACAGGCACTGACAGCATAACTGCCAACGGGATAGTCCAGCTTTCATACAAAGCTGCCAGACACAAAAATACGAAGATCAGAGAAATAATGAAAATCTGTGTTGATCTGTTTCCTGCTTCCAGTTCGTCACGGCTCTGATCTACCCATTCATAGGTATAAGTAGTCGGCAAAATTTCTGCAGCAGTTTCTTCCAGTGCAGTCATAGCCTGACCTGTACTATATCCTGTAGCAGGGTTACCAGCTATTTTAATAGCTCGTACACCGTTGAAGCGGGTTACAGTAGCAGAACTTGTTTTACCTTCGTCAGTAACCAAGGTATTAAGAGGCACCATATCGCCGTTATTGCTGCGTACAAAGAAATAACGCATATCATCAACATTCGTACGATATTTTGCATCCGCCTGCATAACTACTTTCCAAGTACGGCCAAAAGCATTGAAGTCATTGATCTCACTGCCGCCGAGGAAAGTCTGTAAAGCTGTAAATACGCTTGCTACAGGTACATTTAGAGACTCTGCTTTTTCACGGTCTACGTTAAACTGATAAACCGGCGTATTAGTATTAAAGGTGGTATAAGCCATACCAATTTCAGGACGTTGATTGGCTTTAGCAAGAAATTCGTTAGCAACTTCCTGCATCCGCTCCATATCGTCACCGCCCAGATTCATCAGGTACATACTCAAACTGCCTGTGCTGGACGCACCCGGTAATGCAGGCGGATCAAACGCCATAACGCTTACCTGCGGCATTTGGGCACCGATGCCATAAATCTGCGGCACTATATCCTGAGCACTGTTATCACGTTTGTCATAATCTTCCATCGCCGCAACGATCAGACCGGCACTGGACTTAGGGGCGCCAGTAAGGATATCAAAGCCAGATACTTCCATAACATATTTAACTCCCGGCAGCGACTTGATCTTATCACCCAGCTCCATCATAGCCTGAATACCACGATTACTGGATGCACCCTCCGGCAAATTAAATGACGTTACAGAATAACCCTGATCTTCACTTGGCACAAATCCGGTAGGAGTAACCTTAGCTACCCAGCCCAATAAAATAACCATAACCAGCAAAACGGCCATTGAGATTTTTGCATGACGGATACATTTTTCAACATTTTTAACATATTTACTTAAAGTATTGGAAAACCAGACATTGAACTTATGGATAAATTTACCAATAGGTCCTTTGACTTCGTCTTTATCATGCGGTTTCAACAGCAATGCACACAACGCTGGAGTCAAAGACAATGCTACGATAGCCGACAGCGCCATAGAAACAGAAATCGTTAAAGCGAACTGTTTATAAAGCTGACCAACAGTACCGCCGGTAAATGCAACCGGGATAAATACTGCTGCCAAAACGAACGCAATCGCCACAACAGGACCGGAAACTTCTTTCATCGCCCGATAAGTAGCTTCTTTTGGAGTCATTCCATTATCCTGGATGTGATGCTCAACTGCCTCAACAACAACGATCGCGTCATCAACAACGAGGCCGATAGCAAGAATCATCGCAAACATTGTTAAAGTATTGATCGAAAATCCCATCAGCACGAACGCACCGAAGGTACCAACCAAAGAAACAGGAATCGCCAGCAACGGAATAAGCGTTGCACGCCAGCTGCCCAGGAAAATAAATACAACAAGAATAACCAGCGCCAAAGCTTCAAAGAAAGTATGAGCTACTTTTTCCAGCGCTTCGCGTACGAACTGGGTATTATCCTGAACAATAGTCAGCTCCATACCTTCCGGAAAACGCGTTTCAGCATCGGCCAATACGGCTTTGATGTTATTGACGGTTTCCAAAGCGTTAGCGTCGCTTGTTAAGTAAACAGGGAAAACAACAGAAGAACCGCCGTTCAGATAACCAGCAACGTTATCACTGCGGGCACCAGCTTCAATTTTCGCAATTTCTTTAAGCTTCAGGTTATTGCCGTTTTGAGAACGGACAATAATATTACCAAACTCTTCCGGAGTAGACAAACGCCCCTGGGCATTAGCAGAATATTGGAATTCCTGCTGCTCCGCTGTAGGACGCGTACCAATAGAACCAACAGGAGCCTGAATGTTCTGACTCTTGATTGCATTGGAAACATCATCTGCGGTCACACCCAACTGAGCCATTTTATCTGGCTGCAGCCATAAGCGCATTGCGTATTCCTGACCAAAAATATCAATACTGGAAACACCCTTAACGCGTTTGCAGGCATCAAGGAAGTTTGTCATCGCATAAGAGGTAAGAAACATCGTATCAAACGTTCCATCAGGTGAGTGCAACGCAAAATACATGATGGTCTCGGCAGATTTCTTGGCTGTCGTAATACCGTAAGCACTTACCTCTGACGGCATGGAGGACGAAGCCTGAGAAACACGGTTCTGTACCTCTACAGAACCGATATCTGCATTTTTATCAAGATTGAAATATACGTCAAGTGTGTATTCGCCTACGCTGGTACTAGTAGAGTTCATGTACAGCATATTTTCTACACCATTAACTTTTTGTTCGATCGCCTGCGCAACAGATTCCTCAACAACCTCAGCACTAGCACCCACATAGTTCGTAGAAACGGCAATGTGCGGCTTGGTGATATCCGGGTATTGAGCAATTGGCAGGCTGAATCCGGCAATAGTACCAAGTAAGGTAATAAGTATTGCCAGCACTATCGCAAAGACCGGACGGTCTATAAAAAAGCGTGCCACAACTAGTTACCTCCTTAGGATTCTTTCAAAGATACAGCAGTATCCAATTCTGCCTCGGTCATCGGTTCAGGTTTTACCTCAGAACCCTGTTTAATTTTGTTGATGCCTTCGACAACAACCGTTTCGTTGCCTTCCAGACCACTTTCAACCAGCCACAAACGACCAATACGTGGCCCTAATGTAACTTCGCGCATGGATACTTTATTATCATCGCCAAGTACATAAACAAATTTCTTATACATAAGCTCGGTTACAGCACGCTGCGGAATCAGCTTAGCGTCATGTACAGTACCGCTGTTGGCCTGCAGATGAGCAAACATGCCAGGCAGCAGGATCTTAGCAGGATTTGGGAATTCAGCTTTCAGCGACAAAGTACCTGTCCCCTGCGTAATGCTGCGGTTGACCTGATCGACACGGCCTTTTTCAGAATAAGTACTGCCATCGCTCAAAACGATCGTCAGATTTTCCAACGACGCTCCACCTGCATCATTATGAGCGCTCAGAAGTTTTAAATATTCGTTTTCTGCCAGACTGAATTCTACAAATACCGGATCTGTATTAGAAATAGTAGCAAGAACAGTCTGACAGGCAGTAACATAGTTGCCTACAGAAAGATCATTGGTATCTATACGTCCGTCAAAAGGCGCAACGACATTAGTTTCTCCCAGATCAATATTGGCATTTTCCAGCAAAGCCTGCTGTGCATCAACAGCAGCCTGCGCCTGTTCGGCCTCAGCGACCCTGTTATCAAGCTCCTGCTTGGAAACAGCGTTCTGCTCATATAGCTTTTTATAACGCTCCAGATCACGGCTGGTACGAATCAAAGTTGCCTGGGCACTGGCAAGTCCGGCCTGTGCATTCAGAACTTTTGCCTGATATGTACGCTGATCAATAGTAAACAAGGTCTGTCCCGCAGTTATTTTTTCACCGCCCAGGAAATACTTTCCTGTGATCTGTCCACTGACCTGCGCCATCAAATTGACTTCTTTCTGCGCCTGCACAAAACCTGTATAGTCATAAACGATCGGCGTATCGCGTTTGATAACTTCCATCGTTTTAACCAACGTTGCCTGTGGTGCCTGCTGCTCTTTGCTGCAGCCAGCCAAAGCCATCACGGTAAATGCCGCTACCGCAACAGCCAAGGCCTTTTTCCTTCGGCCTTTATCAAAAAAACTCAGCATAAATATATCCTCCTCACGTATTCAAAAAAACGGCTGCGCCCTGTAAAAGGGCGCACGGCTCCGCTATTTTCAAGAATACTCTTATTATAGTTTATCGTAATTATAAACGCAACCGCTATTTTAACCGATTAAAGCCTTTTTTCTTAATTTTTCGTATTTTTTCTCTGTTTTTCACTATTTGCTGACTGACCAGTCAGTTCTCTTTAAAATAATTCCGGTTTCAGTAAAAACTTTTTCAGATCGCTTGCAGCCACCGTTGCTTCCAACCACTCGCCGGTTTCACTTCGCTGACAAAACACAAAATTAGTCCCGTTATAATACCAGCTTTCAGGAATACCTTTACTGAAATCCACCTTATCTTTCTTTGTCAGCAACCTTAAAACAGGAAGTAAATCGGCATCACGTAAATTCAAAACATCACCAAGTGCCAATTGTGCTCCAGTTTGTACATCAATATTTAATGGTATCTTAGCAAAAATTTCTTTTTCACCTTCATCCAGTACACCAAAAAACACCATACTGATAAACTTTTCACTGACGAAGGTCAATGTATAATCAAGTTCGCAGCCTCCAGTTGCCAGATTCTGCAAATAAGGACCAGCAATAATCGCAAAATCTCCATTGAGCTTATTTTGCACCTCAGGCGCCGCAATCGCAGTAAAAACAGGATAAGTTACGCTGCTGCTGTCATGCACCGCCTGCCTCGGTAAAATCCGCCAGTTTTTTTCATTATAGCTGCGATGGAATTTGTCGTCTTTATTTTTGCCGCCGCTGTAAAAAGTTTTACTTTTTAATTTCCAGCCACTGCTGCCATCATATGACCACACCCCGGCCAGCTTCCCAAGCAGGTCTTCCCTGTTTAACCCACTGATGTTCTGCAGCGACAACAGTTCCAAAATCCCGTCCTGCTCCATATCTACAGCAACCAGCGAATGTATTTTCCCGACATACGGGCGTCGATACCCCTTTAATAAGGTACCGTCAACGTCATAAAGCCCACGCTGTTCATAAAACTCTTTCTCTTTGGGAAGCAGTTCATAATTAGTGCTGCCGTCTGCAAAAGCAATTTTACTGCGAAAATCCGGCACAAATTCCGCAGTTGCCGCTACACCTGCATTATCGCTACCAGTAAAAATCTCCTTCACCGCCTTAGGATCAGCAAAGTCAATGATACGATATTCTATACTGCCATCGTCGCCTCCCTGTCCAACAGACAAAATCAGCTGTTCGCCTCTGCCCGTAAACCTTGCTTTTTCTAAACTGCAGTCGTAACCGCCATTAATACTTGGTACATATGCCGTCAGCAATTCAGAGTCACTGCCTTTTAAAAGCAATAAAAAATCATTCCTGTAACTGCTGCTGCGAGTCATCTGACCACCATACAGTTCCACAGTTTCCAGACTGCCGTTACCGTCAACATCCAGCTGCAACAGCGCCAGCGGTTCCTGCTCATCCTGCTGTGCCGAAGCACTGTTCATACTGACCAGCAGTCCAGCTGCAAACATGGCTGCCGACATCATTTTTTTCAAATTTATGATATTTCCCATGCGGGCCTCCGTTCTAAAAAATACTTTCATCTTTATACATTATACCAATTCCTTTACCTTACTGAAAGTTTTTTCTATTTTTGTCTATAGATATTTAAATATTTATTTAAAAATTCTTCTTTTTTTCTGCAAAAAATACTGCAAAAAACTTGGAGATATTGTAAAATTATGAAAGACATTATTTTGTCTGCACTACATTTTTGTACTTAGCGTACAATATAAGGAAGGGAAATAAATGAAAAAAATCTTGATTTTGTTTACAGCAGTTTGTTTTATGTTCTTGATGGCAGGCTGCGGCGGTGAGGACAAAAAAGCCGCTGACCCCAAAGCAAAAACAGCAGTATCTCTGGGTATGCTTCGCCTTACCAGTTCTGCACCGCTTTTTATCGCTTTAGATAAAGGCTACTTTGCCGAAGAAAACCTTGAAATAGATCAACAGTGGTTTGACGCAGCTCATCCTATTGCTGTGGCTACAGCTTCCTCTAAAGTAGACGTCGGCGCTACCGGTATCACTGCCAGTCTCTTCAATATGGCTGCCAGCGGTCAACAACTTGCTATCGTTGCCGATAAAGGCCGTGAACAAAAAGGCTTTTCTTCCTCAGCACTTTTAGTCACCTCCGATAACTACAACAATGGAATTACCAAGCTCGAAGATATCAAAGGCAAACGCATCGGCATTACTCAAAAAGGTTCTACCTTCCATTATATGCTTGGGCGGATGCTGGAAACCAACGGATTGACTCTTGAAGATGTGGAGATCGTACCTCTTGGCAAATTGAGTGCTGTTATGGCCGCTCTTGAAAGCAAACAAATCGACGGAGCCATACTCAACGAACCCAATATCACCAAAGTGCAGACTGCAGGCTATGGTAAACTTGTCACCCAAGTCGGTGACGTTATCCCCTATCAAACCTCTGCCCTTTTCTTTTCTCCCAAATTCCTGAAAAATGAAGATGCAGCAGTACGTTTCTTAAGAGCATACAAAAAAGCCTGCAATTACTACTATGATGCAGCTATTGACAATAAAGACCCCAAAAAGCTGGACGAAGTCGTAGGCATTATCGCCAAATATGTTAAAGCTCCTGAAGCTGACATCAAGCTCGGCCTGCCTTATATCGATCGTGACGGCAAACTGCTGGACAGCGATATCCAGACTCAGATAGACTGGTATACTTCTCATGGCATGATCGAGGGCAAGCTTGATCCACAAGCCGTCACCAATACCAGCCTGCTCAGCAAGGCTATGCAAAAATAATTTCTCAACAAAGTTTTCCTTATTTTTATACTTTATCAAACAACACCGGAGGCAGTAGTTTAAATGAAATTAGTTATCGACAATGTCAGCAAAAATTTCATCGATCCTCAAGGCAAACAGCTGTCTGTACTTGAAAACGTCAGCCTGACTGTACACAGCGAGGAATTTGTAGCTTTGGTAGGGCCTTCCGGCTGCGGTAAATCGACTCTGCTCAATCTTACAGCAGGGTTGCTGTCACCAAGCGATGGGAGTATTTATTTCACAGATCTGACGGAAGGCCATACTCCTGCTATGGGCATCGTCTTCCAGGAAACAGGCCTGTTTCCCTGGCGCAGCGTTTATGAAAATATTGCCTTTGGACTTGAAGCCACAGGCGTACCAAAGACAGCACAGAAAGAACGGATCCAGCACTATATCAATTTAGTTGGACTCGGCGGTTTTGAAAAAGCCTTTCCGCACCAGTTATCCGGCGGTATGCGGCAAAGAGTCGGTATCGCCAGGGCGCTTGTCATAAATCCTGACCTCCTTTTAATGGATGAACCATTTTCTGCTTTGGACGCACAGACTCGCACAATCATGCAGGAAGAGCTTGTTACTCTTTGGGAAAAGACCAGACTCAGCACCTTATATGTTACTCACAATATTCAGGAAGCGGTAATGCTGGCTGACAGAGTCGTGCTTTTATCAAGACGCCCCGGTAAAGTCAGCAAAATCCTGACCATTGCAATTCCGCGAGCTGACAGGGAAAAAACTGAAAATACCGCTCAGATAGCCGAATTTATCCGCATCATCTGGGAACATATAAGCAGTGATGCCCGTGCGGCTCTGATGGAGGTGGAAGCTAATGGCTGAATATAAAATCCACAACCGTATGACTCACTGGCAGAAAACTTATCCGGCCTGGATATCTTTCGCTGCGATAGCCTTCTTACTGGCAGTATGGGAAATAATCTGCAGTACAGGTCTGATTTCCTCATTGTTTCTACCGGCACCAAGCGCAATCCTTACTGCACTCGGCAAGCTTATTACAAGCGGCGAAATCAGCCGCAGTCTGACAGCCAGTCTTTACCGCATTCTGCTGGGCTTTGCTTTAGGCAGCATCATCGGTTTGCTGGTAGGGCTCGTTACCGGCACCTCTGCGCTGATGGACCGAATAGGAACACCGATCGTCAATGCCCTTTATCCGATCCCAAAAATCGCTTTACTGCCGCTTTTTATTCTCTGGCTTGGAATCGGTGAATTATCTAAAGTCACTATCATTGCTTTGGGCGTTTTCTTTCCCGTTGCGATGAATACCTATTCAGGTGTCAAAAACGTCGACACATTGCTGATCAAGGTAGCTGTCAGCTTTAATGCCAGCTGGTGGCTGACGATGAAAAGCGTAGTTCTGCCGAGCGCATTGCCGGTAATCTTTGCCGGGCTGCGTCTGGCAGCGGGCACTTCACTGCTGCTGCTTGTAGCTGCCGAAATGATCGCGGCACAAGAAGGTATCGGCGCTTTGATCCTGCATTATGGAGATCTGATGATCACCGACCGTTTAATGGCCGGCGTTATCGTTCTTTCACTCCTGGGACTCATTTTCAATTTAGGTCTGCAATGGCTGGAACATAAAATAGTACCCTGGAAGACCCAAAGCAAATAAACATAAACCCCGCTGCGATTAATCGCAGCGGGGTTTATTTATCCAATTACATACATTCTCTGATAGCTTTCGCCATCCGTTTTACACCTTCGATGATTTTCTCTTCCGGCATATTGGAAAAATTGATACGCATATTACGGTCAGTTTTACCATTAGGGTAGAAGGCATCACCGGTAACGCCGGCAACCTTCATCTCGATACATTTGTGGAAAACCTTATCAGCACTGCAGCCCTGCGGGAAAGTCAGCCACAGGAACAACCCGCCTTCAGGATGTGTCCATTCCGTACCTGCAGGAAATTCTTCCGCCATAGTTTTTAAAATCAGATCGCGGCGTTTTTTATAAAGGGCTTTGATCTCTTCAACATGCTTATCCAAATCATAATTTTCCATATAAGCGTCAGCTATCCCCTGGTCAAAATTAGAGGTATGCAGATCGGCGCTTTGTTTGATTTTTACATATTCACTGACAACGTCCTTAGAGGCAGCGACCCAGCCTAAACGCAGTCCCGGACAGAAAATCTTGGAAAAAGTGCCGAGGAACATAACCAGACCTTTGGTATCCATAGATTTTAAGGACGGTAATATCTCCCCTTCATAACGCAGCTCGCCATAAGGGTTGTCTTCCAGCACAGGCAGATTATGTTTGTTTATCACTTCCATAAACTTTTTGCGGCGTTCCAAACTCCAGGTACGACCGGTCGGATTTTGGAAATCGGGGATAACATAAATAAATTTACAACGGTCGGTAGTGCTTAAGATTTTGTCCAATTCTTCCGGAATCAGACCAACATTATCAGTTGGCACTTCTACAAAAGTAGGCTCATAGGCATTAAAGGCATTAAGTGCACCCAAATAAGAAGGACTTTCACATAAAACAACATCACCGGGATCAAGGAACAATTTACCTGCAAAATCGAGACACTGCTGTGAACCGGTAGTGATCAAAATCTCATCCGGATCAACCTCAGTATGATATTTATCTTTCATTCTGGCAGCAATTTTAGCCCTCAGAGTCGGACGCCCTTCGGTCGTGGCATACTGCAGCAGCTGCTGACCTTCTTTTTCCACCAGGTCATGTGATACTTTAGCTATTTCTTTCACCGGAAACAGTTCCGGTGCCGGTAAACCGCCGGCAAACGAAATAATATCCGGCTGTGCCGTCAATTTTAACAGTTCACGGATTTCAGACGATTGCATACGTTCCATACGTTTAGCAAATTTCATAAGTTCTTCCCCTCCAACATTATTAGTTTGTACAATAATAGTAGCTACTTTGTACGTTTATAATTAAAAATTCTATCACTCTTACTGGAGCAAGTCAACGTATAAAATCAAAACGCAACAACTTTCTCGATTATTTGTTTACATTTGTCTTTTTAAAGCGCACCTTTTGCATCAGAGAATAAAAAAGAGCGGCTTTTAGCCGCCCTTTTATTATTCTTAGTACATACCACGATATTTCATAGCTTCTGCCAAATGACCCAAAGCTACAATATAAGCCGCTGTACGCATATTAACTTTATGCTCCTTGGCAGTATCGTAAACTTTCTTGAAAGCATCTATCATCAGACTTTCCTGTTTTTCGATAACTTCTTCTTCAGTCCAGAAATAACGATACAGGTTTTGTACCCATTCGAAATAACTTACAGTTACACCGCCGCCATTAGCGAGGATATCAGGTACAACGAGAATACCTTTTTTGTCAAGAATCTTATCTGCATCAGGAGTTGTCGGTCCGTTAGCACCTTCAACGATTACCTTGGCCTGTACCTTGGCTGCGTTGGCTTTAGTCAGCTGCAGTTCCATTGCACACGGAGCAAGGATCGTAACATCCATAGCCAGCAGTTCTTCATTGCTGATGGGTTTTGAACCTTTATAACCCACAACGCTGCCTGTTTTCTGCAGATGTTTTTCAACATCATAAGGATTCATACCTTTGGGATTATGGATGGCACCGTTGATATCACTTAAAGCAACGATCTTTACACCCATATCATGGATCAGTTTAGCAGTCCAGCTGCCAACATTACCAAATCCCTGCACAGCGCAGGTAGCCTGCTTCGGCTTAATACCCAAAGCTTTGATAGCCTCGCCGGCAGCTACCATAACGCCGCGTCCGGTAGCTGCGTTTCTGCCTAAAGAACCACCCAGACAGATCGGTTTGCCGGTAACGAAACCCGGTTCAAACTGGCCTTTAATCTTGCTGAATTCATCCATCATCCAGCCCATGATTTTAGCATTGGTATTCATATCAGGTGCCGGGATATCCATTTTCTCGCCGATGATCGGAGCGATCCTGTCAATAAAGCCGCGAGTCAAGCCTTCCAGTTCTCTTTCAGAAAGTTTAGAAGGATCAACAACTATGCCGCCTTTGCCGCCGCCGTAAGGTAAACCTGCAACTGCGCATTTGCAGGTCATCCAGAAAGCCAGAGTCTTTACTTCGTCCATGTTGACTCCGGGATGATAACGAACGCCGCCTTTAGCCGGCCCCATAATGGTGCTGTGCTGACTGCGATAACCGGTAAATACTTTTGTAGTTCCATCGTCCATACGAACAGGAATGGAAACCTCCAGAGTACGTTCAGGAGTTGCGATAATGTCCGCAGCACTCGGGTCAAGTTTCATGACCTCAATTGCTTTGTTCAGAGGAATTTTTGCCATTTCAAACAGATTCATAATGATGCCTCCTTTAAATATTTTTTAATTTAAGCATAATTTTATTACATTTCTAGTTATCCCTACATTCCAAAATACATAGTTGAATTTTGTATAATGTATCCCCTCAGCTTTATTATAACTCTAAGCACAAGCGGCAGTCTAGCTATTTTTATACGCACAAAGAAAATTTTTTGAAAATTTTAGCAATTTATACACTTTCTGCAAATTTATGCATTTTTAATATTTTCCACATCACAAACGAGGAAATTCCTCGTAAAGCTTCCCAAAATCCAAACCGCAAACGACCTTATTTTTGTATTGTTCCCGTAAATCTTCCATGCCATTGCGCAAATGCTTCGAACTGATACCATATTCTATTGAAAGATAGGCTTCCACAAAAGCTGCCAGATGGTCGCAGCATTTTAACACAGTACCATCAACGGCCCTATATCCCTTACCGTTCTCATTATATTTTAGCCCAATCTCTTCCGGCCTGCAGGTAATCTTCTCACCGTCAACAACAGCCCGGTTACTGAATTCATCTTCAGTAAAGTACAGGATATCCTCATGCCAGCTATGCGGTAGCAGCGGCAGCAATTTTTCTGCAACCTGACGTTTTTCAATATCCTTGATCAGATCGTCCAGCCCCTGGATTGAGCGTTTGATCGGCGAAATAATGTCGCGGGTCAGCACCTCAGGCAGGTCGTGGAATAATCCACACAGAAAATCATTGACGATACGCTCATCTGAAGCCTGCATTTTTACAGCACAGAAATATGCCAGAGCAGCTACGATCAGCACATGGCCCATTACTGAAGTTTCCGGCACACGCGGAGACTGCGCCCAGCGTTTCTGAAAACGCAGCTGACCTACCAGATCAACAAACTTGCTGGTTTTACCTTTCAGCGACAATTTCTGCACTCCTGCAAGATCATAGTGATCCTCGATCTCACTTTCTATAGCCGCTTTCGTTTCCTCAACACCGTAAATGCCCTGATTGAAATGATAAATAATACCAAATTCCCACTGAGTGGCCAGATAATGTGCAGCACGCAGAAGTTTCTTTTCCATATAATTTTCCTGTGGTTCATCAAAATGTCTCTGCATTTTAGCCATAAAAACAGGATCCAGATCAGGTATCCGCTGCCGCAGTTCCTCATAAACCCAACTATTGAGTTTTTTACCATGCACACGCATCAATTCATGGAACACCGGCGGCTTGATATCAGTCAGCACGATCCGATGCAGAAATTCAAAAATACCGCCTTCGATCAGTACTCGCCAGTTCAGTTTTGCCTGATGATCCTGCTCCTCATACTTTGCAAGCACATACAAAATCATCATTTTATGCGCTTGCTTATCCAGCTCCGTGAAGCCGTTAGGACGGATGTGATCGTTCCAGCGCTGAATGTGCGCCGCTTCATATAAAAATTCTACAAAAACCTTATTCAGCATTTACTTCCAATCCTTTCATTATTTATAAAGCAGATACGGCCGCACCTGCTCAGCAAACTCCTGTGCTTCCCTGTCCCAACGCGGCAGCAGGCGCTCTAATGGCACCCCCACGCGCAAAGCCGTTTCGCCCAGGGCAATATCTATTTTATAGCCTTTACCGCCATAGCGGGCCGGGTAAACAACCTTGTCAGGATACAGTTCTTCAATGCAGCGCAGGATATTCGCCCCGGTAAGCGCGGCACGATATATCTCCGCATCAGTAATATAAATTTCCACACCCTGGCACAGCTCTTTTGCAAACGCTCCGTAAGCTGGAATAAAAGCCGCCGGTCTGAAATACACGCCTGGCAGCTGCAAACTGTTCAATTTATCCGCAACCGCATCTTTTTCAGCAAAGGGAGCACCTACATAATAAAATGGTTTTGTTGTTCCGATACCAACCGAAAGGTTAGTATCCCCCAAAATACCCGTAGTCACGTAATATAAAGCCGTAGCAGCTGTAGGTATCTGCGGCGAAGTGCCTACCCACGGCAGCCCCGTATCCTGCCAGTACATTTTCCGCTGCCAGCCCTTCATCGGAATCACCGTCAAATCAAGGCCAAGCTTCTGCGTATCGTTGATATATCTGGCATATTCCCCGATAGTCAGTCCATGACGCAGAGGCACCGGATAAAGGCCGATAAAGCTTGCCTGTTCTTGACGCAGCAGCGGCCCCTCCATCAATCCCCCAATCGGGTTGGGACGGTCGAAAACAACAAACTTTTTACCGGCTTTAGCACATTCTTCCATAGCATAGGCCATAGTTGAAACATAAGTATAATGCCGGGCACCCACATCCTGAATATCAACAGTCATCACATCGATCGCATCCAGCATTGCCGGCGTTGGCCGTCTTGCCGCTCCATACAGACTGTATACCTTCACACCTTTGTATTCAGCGCCGTCCACATCGTCTCCGGCAGCCACGGCGCCGAACAAACCATGCTCCGGCACAAAAATCCCTGTCAGATCAGTATGCGCCAGTAAAATATCCTCACTGCTGCGCAGCTTACTGTCAACACCGGTCTGATTTGTAATCAGACCCACAGGCTTCCCTGCAAACAGCTGCTCATACTCGCCGATGCGTTCGATCCCTAACGTTACCGTCGGTCCATGCACAGATTTTTTATCCTGATCACGCCTGCCGGCATCAGCGCAGCCGGTTATTAAAACAACTACCAACAAAATCAATGCCAGTATCAATCGTTTCATTAATAAAAAGCCTCCAAATTTTGGAATTTTTCCGCAAAAAATCATCAAAAACTGTCATTATTGCGTATGAGTATCAATATTCTCTGTTTTTTAGCAAAATACCTCTAAATTTTACAAAAAATTATTGAATTTTTGGGTCAAATCTGTATATAATAAGTTGTTATCTGCATAAGGATAAAATCTGCATTACGAAAGGTTGTGACAAGCAAAAAATGAAAGAAATGGTCCGTTTACAGGGAATCACAAAAAAATTTGGTAATAACGTCATTATCCCTCTCGATCTGACAATTTACGATGGAGAATTTATTACGTTGCTCGGTCCTTCCGGCTGCGGCAAAACCACTTTGCTGCGCATGATCGCCGGCCTGGAAACTCCTACCGAGGGCAGTATCTATCTGGACGACGAAAACGTCACTGCCTTGCCGCCCTATAAACGTGATGTGAATATGGTATTTCAACATTACGCGTTATTCCCTCACATGACTGTTGAGGAAAACATAAAATTCGGCCTGATGATGAAAAAAGTTCCTGCCGATGAACAAAAGGAACGTGTTGCTCAGGTCCTTTATCTTACCCAGCTCGAAGAGTTCAGCAACCGCCGTCCCCAGCAAATGTCCGGCGGACAGCAGCAGCGTGTCGCAATTGCCCGCGCTTTGGTCAACAATCCCAAGGTCCTCTTACTGGACGAGCCTTTGGGCGCGCTGGATTACCAGCTGCGCAAAAATCTGCAGCTGGAACTGAAAAACCTTCAGCGCGGTCTGGGTCTGACCTTCATCTATGTAACGCACGATCAGGAAGAGGCATTGACCATGTCTGACCGCATCGTCGTAATGAATAAAGGCGTTATCGAACAGGACGACAATCCTGATAATATTTATCATTATCCTTCCACAAAATTTGTTGCCAAATTCATCGGCGAAAGTAATTTCTTCGATACTGAAACTGAAACTTTGGCCCTGCGGCCGGAAAAGCTGAACCTCTGCGAAGAAGCTGAAAGCGAAGACAAAGCCGCAGCGCACCCCGAGCCTGCTTTTTACGGCACCGTCGTCGATGTTGTCTTCTACGGCACTATCGACAAAGTATTTGTCCGTCTTGACAACTCGAACCAGACCGTAGTCGCATATCAGTACTTTGACGACGTCAAACGCTGGACGCCCGACGAACGCGTCGGCATCTGGTGGTACGAAAGAGACGAGGTGAAAGTACAGCGATGATGAAAAACGGTAAACTGCTGGTAGCGCCGGCCCTGCTCTGGCTCAGCATCTTTTTCGTCATACCGCTGCTGATCGTCGTTGCAGTGTCCTTTGCCGGACGCACACCGTATGGACAGGTCATCTTTTCTTTTACCATTGATAACTACCTGCGTTTTTTGGAACCCTTATACCTTAAAATTTTTGCAGATACCCTGGTCGTAGCTATCGTAACTACGCTTGCCACGATCCTGATGGGGTACCCGCTGGCCTATACCATAGCCCAGCTGCCTAAAAAATGGCAGCAGCCCGGTCTGATACTGGTTATGATCCCTTTCTGGATCAATTTTCTGATCCGTTCCTATGCCTGGGTCATTATCCTGCGTTCACAGGGCGTAGTCAATACGCTGCTGTTGAATCTGGGCCTTATCGACCAGCCGCTGCAGATGCTTTACAATGATATGGCCGTTATGCTTGGTATGGTCTATGCACTGCTGCCCTTTATGGTGCTGCCGATCTATGTATCTATCGAACAGCTTGATACCCGGCTTTTAGAAGCAGCATCCGATCTGGGTGCCAAACCGCTGACAGCCTTTCGTAAAGTTACTCTGCCCCTGACCATGCCCGGTATTGCTGCCGGTACAATTCTGGTCTTCATTTCTTCGCTGGGGATGTTCGTTGTTCCCGACGTTATGGGCGGAGCTAAATCGGCGCTCATCGGCAATCTCATCCAAAACCAGTTCCTGTCAGCCCGTGACTGGCCCTTTGGCTCGGCGCTCTCCATAGTGCTGGCCGTACTGAGTCTGGTGCTGATCATCCTGTACTACAAAGCTCTGCAGGCACAGGAAGGAGGTGACGGCGATGCAAAAGACGTGGCGTAGCCATCTGATGGTAGCCTATTCTTTGGCTATTCTGGCTTTCCTTTATCTGCCGCTGCTGATCCTGGCCATGTATTCTTTCAACGAATCAAGGATCAACGCCGTCTGGACAGGCTTCACCTTCAACTGGTATGAAGCTCTTTTCCAAAACCGCCGCGTTTTAGAGGCACTCACCAACAGCCTTTTTATTGCTGTGATCTCTACAATAGCCTCGACTACGCTGGGCACGATAGCCGCTATCGCGCTCAATCGTTACCAATACAAGTACAAACCTGTCATCAACGGCCTCTTATACCTGCCGATCCTGATCCCGGAAATCGTTATGGGTCTTTCCCTGCTGGTACTATTTGCTCAGGCACAGGTACCGCTTGGTAAAACCACCCTTATCCTTGCACACATCACCTTCTGTGTTTCCTTCGTTGTCATCACTGTCAACGCCAGACTGGAAGGTATGCGGCATGAACTGGAACAGGCAGCAATGGACCTGTATGCGACTCCGTGGAAGACCTTCCGCTACGTCACATTACCGCTGGCACTGCCAGGTATCGTGGCCGGCGCTCTGATCGCCTTTACGCTATCTATCGACGACTTTATTATCAGCTTCTTTGTGGCAGGTCCCAATTCTACTACGCTGCCGCTTTACATCTACGCTATGGTCAAACGCGGCATCTCACCCGAGATCAACGCCCTGTCCACACTGCTGATGTTCGCAACGATCACGCTGGTCGTGATCGCTCAGATCCTGCAGCCGCAGCACACATCTGATAAAAACTCCGATTGATATCACAACTAACTGTGATACAATATAAACAACAAATAAAATGATGAAAGGGTGATCCGACAATGAAAAAAACTTTTTGTTTTCCTCATCGCTGTTTTAACGTTGGCTCTCATGGGCTGCGGCGGTGACGCTCCCAAAAAGGACGCAGCAGCTCCCGCCGGCGGCGACAAGCAAGTGCTGAACCTGTTCAGCTGGGCCGACAATTTCGATCCGGAGGTCATTGCCGAATTTGAAAAGCAAAACAACTGTAAAGTAAATTACGACGTTTTTGCCAATAATGAAGAACTGCTGGCCAAGATCCAGGCCGGCGGCGCGCAATACGACCTCATCCAGCCCTCCGATTACATGGTAGCAACTATGCTGAAACTGAACCTTCTGGAAGAGCTGGATCTTGATAAAATACCCAATGCCAAAAATATCGTCAGCAGCTTGAAGGCTCCTGTTTACGATCCCACCGGCAAGCATTCCCTTGTTTACACCTGGGGCATTACCGGCATCGTCTACAACAAAAATTTTATCAAAGAAACTCCCACCTCATGGGAAGACCTGTGGAACCCGGATTATAAAGGCCGCGTGATTCTGCTTAACGACAACCGCGAAGTTATCGGTATGGCACTGAAGAAAAACGGCTATTCCAACAATTCCACTGACCAGGCTCAGGTAGAAAAAGCTTTTAATGACCTGAAAACGCTGGCTCCAAACGTACTGGCTTTCGACACCGATACTATCAAGCAGAAATTTATCGCAGAAGAAGCCTGGATCGGTACTATGTGGTCAGGTGATGCTTCCTACACCTACAAAGACAATAAAAACATCGGCTTTGTGATCCCCAAGGAAGGCGCTACCATCTGGGCAGACACCTTTGCTATTCCCAAAGGCGCTAAAAACAAAGCTTTAGCTGAAAAATTCATCAACTTCATTTACGAACCCAAGATCAGCGCTAAAAACTATGAATATATCGGTTATAACGACCCTAACGAAAAAGCAATGGAATTCCACAGTGAAGAATTCCGCAACGATCCCATGCTCAAGGTCGGTATGGATAACATCGACAAAGGCGAATGGCTCATCGATATCGGCGAAGCCCTGCCTATGTATGACCGTTATTGGACTGAACTCAAAACCGCTAAATAAACACGTAGCGACCTCTGTTTATTTAACTCTGCTTTAAGATCAGGCTGTCTCCCATGAGGCAGCCTTTTTTATAACACATTAAAGGGGAAGTGTTTAGCTTTATGAAAAAACTTACATATTTACTGACCGCTCTCTGCTTTTCCGTTCTGCTGGGCGGCTGCGGATCGGACAACTCAGCTAAAGATGCCGGAGCGCCCCAGGTCCTGAACCTTTACGGGTGGGCAGATTATTTTGATCCCGATGTTATATCTGATTTTGAAAAGCAAAACAACTGCAAAATCACCTATGACGTTTTTTCTAACAATGAAGAACTGCTGGCTAAAATGCAGGCAGGCGGAGCCCAGTTTGATATCATCATGCCTTCCGACTATATGGTAACTACCATGCGCAAGCTGGATATGCTGGAAAAACTGGATCTTGCCAAGATCCCCAATGCAAAATATATCAGTGCTGACCTGCGCAAGCTGCCCTTTGACCCGACCGGCGAATATACCCTGCCTTATACCACCGGCATCACCGGTATCATCTATAACAAAAAATATGTCAAAGAAACTCCTGCCAAATGGGACGATCTGTGGAACCCGGAATATAAAGGACATGTACTGCTTTTGAATGACTGCCGCGAAGTTTTCAGTGTAGCCCTGAAAAAACATGGCTGGTCTAATAACAGCACTGACCCGGCTCAGGTAGAAGCAGCCTTCAAAGACTTGAAGCAGCTCAACAGCAGTGTTATTGCCTACGATACCGAAAACCTGAAACAAAAGTTTATTGCTGAAGAAGGCTGGATTGGCATTATGTGGTCAGGCGACGCCGCCTTTACTTACAGAGAAAATAATAATGTCGGTTTTGTTGTCCCAGATCAGGGCTCACTGATCTGGTCAGATAACTTTGCCATACCCAAGGGCTGTAAAAATAAAGAACTAGCCGAAAAATTTATGAACTATATGTACGACCCCAAGGTCAGCGCTAAAAACTGGGAATTTATGAACTGCGCCAATCCTAATGACGAAGCACTCAAATATCACTCCCAAGCCTACCTTGATGACCCCATGCTGAAAATTGGCAAAGAAAGCATCCCCAAAGGCGAATGGCTGACCGATATCGGCGACAGTATCACTATGTACGACCGTTACTGGACTGAGCTGAAAGCTGGTCAATAATAACAAAACAGGTTCACCGCTAAAGCGGTGAACCTGTTTTTATTAACCTGCATCTCAGCCGATCAGCTGCAGCAGTTCATCGATATTCTTTTTACCAAAGCTGATCTTATCATTATAAATCAGACAAGGCACACTCATAATTTTATATTGCTCGCGCAGCTCCGGGAACAAATTGATATCAAATACATCTATCTCGATCCCGTCATTTTCAACTGCCAGCCTGCCGGCTGCCATTACCAGCTCGGGGCACATCGTACAGGACAATGAAATGACTACCTGCAGCTTTTTACTTCCGCTCAGTGCTTTGACCGCAGCCAACTGCTCCTCACTGATAGCCTGACCCGGCCCGGCCGCATTATACAGTGTCACGATAAATGAATTAAACTCATGACCTCCCGGCACACCGTGAAAACGGAATCCTAAAGACGTTCCGTCCGCACGGCAGACCTCGATATACGGCAGACCGTTTGCAGCCTCCCCGGCTTCTTCCCAGCGCAGATGAGCGCTTAAGGGCGTCAGCTCGTTTAAAAAGCCGCGTATTTCTGCCGCCGCCCGGCTGTTATCCAATGCGGCCCGCAGTAATAAATCATCTGTAAATTTTGCAAAAACAGGCTTCAGCTGCGTTTTAATAGCTTCCGAAATAAACGCGCCGTCATCGGCAGCAGCTACTTCCGTCTGCTTAACTGCCGGCTCCGTGATTTGCTTTTTAGTTACTGCAAAACGCGGCAGCTTCAACTTATCGTGCAGCTGTGCAGCATATTTCTCAAGCGAAGTAGCCGCTTTGGCGCCGTCAGACACCGCTGTGACCACCTGCCGCAGATTTTTGATGCATAAGTCACCGGCGCCATAAACGCCGTCCAGATTAGTCTTTTGATCCATATCGGTGACCAGATAACCTTCACAGTCAGTTTCCAGACCGTTCAACAGCGGGCCGCCTACAGGAACATACCCGGCAAAAACAAATACGCCGAAGGTCGCGTCACTGGTCTCATAACGTGTACGTTCACCGGTCTTGCAGTTTTCATAAACAGCATAACGCAGTACGTCTCCTCCGCCGACTTCCAGCATAGCAGTATTATACAGTACTGTTATCTGCTCGTGCCGTTTCACTTCATCGGCGATCGACCCGGCACAGGTAAAATCATCACCGCGCACCAGCACTGTCACATGCCGCGCATAACGGGTCAGAAAAATCGCTTCTTCGGCAGCAGCAAAACCACCGCCCACAACAAATACATCCAGGCCAGTAAAAAATTCGCCGTCACAGGTAGCACAATATGCTACGCCGCGCCCGCGGTATTCCGACTCGCCTGTGAAACCCACCTGCCGTGGCACGGCTCCCATAGCCATGATCACACCCAGCGACTTAAAGGTTCCCTTATCGGTATGCACCTCTTTGATATCGCAGTCCAGCTTACTTTCCAAAGCCTCTGCCAGTAAAAACTCCGCCCCGAAGCTTTCTGCCTGCAGACGCATCTGCTCAGTAAGCTCTTTACCCGTAGTTTTTAAAACGCCCGGATAATTTACCACCTCGGAAGTAATCGTGATCAGACCGCCGATCTTCTCTTTTTCGATAACCAGCGTCTTATACTTGGCCCGAGCCATATAAACGGCAGCGGCAAGGCCCGCAGGCCCGCCGCCGATGATGATGACATCATACATCCGGTCCATGATCAGATAATCCCTACCAGATCAAGGCTGGGTTTCAAAGTGCTTGCGCCAGGCTGCCATTTGGCAGGGCAGACCTGATCGCCATGTTCGGCAACAAACTGCGAAGCCTGCACACGGCGCAGCAGCTCATCAGCATTACGTCCGACATTGCCGGCAATAACTTCATAAGCTACGATCCTGCCTTCCGGATTAACGATAAAGCTGCCTCTTTCGGCCAGGCCGTCAGCTTCGATCATCACATCGAAATCTCTTGCCAAAGCCCCGGTCGGGTCAGCCAACATCGGATACTGTATTTTTTTGATCGTATCCGATGCATCATGCCATGCCTTATGGACAAAATGAGTATCGCAGGATACGGAATAAATCTCGCAGCCGATTTTTTTGAATTCTTCGTATTTATTCGCCAGATCCTCTAACTCAGTCGGGCACACAAAAGTAAAATCAGCCGGATAGAAAAAGAACACCGACCATTTCCCTAAAATATCTTTTTTAGTAACCTCTTTAAAATCTTTGCCTACATAGGCCTGAACCTTAAAATCGTTAACTTCCTTGTTGATCAATGACATAATAACTGCCTCCTTATATAAACATAAATTAAGTTGCTTTAGTTAGCGTTCGCTAACGCACCTTTAATATAACATATGTCATTTAAAAACGCAAGGGAAATTTATTTGAAATTAATAATTATTATTGCAATCGTTTTATACCCTCATAAACCAAAATGCTTTTAAAAGACTCTGTACCGTATAAATTACTGCTAACAATATAAGCAGAAAATAACAAAGCAAATCAGCGATATGAAACTTACTTCATATCGCTGATTTTTTACATTACTAAAATTAGTACTGCCATATAACAGTGCCTCAAGTCCTCACTTAAAACGTGAACCTTAGCCCGGCATTGACGCTCCACTTTTTGTTGATGTCGCCGCCGAAGCCGCGCGTCACTTCACCGTAGAAGTTGCCCGTTTTGCTGATCCTGACGTTACCGCCCAGACCCAGCTCAAACCATGTATCACCGTAATCACTATGTTCTCTCAAAATATCGTTGGTACCACCTGCATCCGAGGTCAGCTGCAAATCACGCTCCCCTGCAAATTCGTGTAGCAGGTCGGCTTTGATATAGATATCGCTGTCGTTTTTGATCTTTTGTCCCAAAACAAAGCCGATACGCCCGATAGCACTGTTCATGCCTTCGATATAGCCGTTGGCTCCTCTGTCGGTAGTGTAGCTGATGCTATTTATTCGTCCCATTGTAAACTGTGCCTGTGGTTCGAAGAAAAGACCCTGATGATAATCAAAACGCTGTCCGTATTCCACACTTATACTGTAGACATGGTGATTGTAGTCAGCTTTGTCCGGATAACCGCCATAAGATTTCAGATCCGTTGTAAAATTGCCGTAACGGGCTGTGACGTTGGTATAGGTGCCGCGATTCCCCTGCCAGACACCATATAAACTTAACGCTGTCAGTTTGTCCTTACCGCTGCCGTAGGCATAGCTACCTGTGCCATCACCGTAATCAATAGCTGCACCGTAAACACTTTTATCGGCAAATATTTTATCATAACCCAGTTGGTACAGGTTATAGCGGCCTTCGTAACCGCTGCCACTGAAGCGTCCGGTCTGCCTACGAGCCCAAATCCCGTTGTCATGCTCAGCACTTCCATGCAGCTCACCCAGGCGGCTGCGCAGGCTGTCCGCGGTGTTGCGCCACATGGCGTAGCTGTTCTCGGCGTCAAACAGCAATACTTTGGTATCATTATTCGCTGTTTTCACGATTCTTGACAAATACCACTGGTTGGTCTCTTTATTTAAAACAGGTGTCGCATCCCACAGGCCGCCGTTATTAGCGGTAATTCCTTCGAAGTTCAACCTGCCGCTCTGGTCATCGATCAACAGCAGCCTGCCTGTCAGTTCCGTATCACTGACGATGCTCTGATCGTTGACATAAACAGCATACGTTCCCGTGCCGCTATTACTGATATTGACAATGATCTGATCGCCAGTATTATTAGCCAGATCCGTATCCATATAAATATTGCCGCCTGTACCCTGCAGGTCATTAAGGGTCAGCATCTGATAAACAGGTGCCACACGCAGATTTGGCATAATGCCAGCACCGTTTGTCAGATCTAACACACCATTATTGATTGTCAGAGTATTTGCCAGTGTATAAGCACTGTCTGTCTGCCTCAGCCGCAGGCTGCCTCCGTCTAAAACAGTGCCGCTGATTACCGCACCGGCTTCGATATACTGCATGCCGCCGCTGCCAACAGTTGTAGCAGTAGCCGTACCACCGCTTCTAACGATCTGGATGCCGCCTAACAGATCAGTTACTGTACCAGTTCCGCCATCATTGACCTGTTGCTGTCCATTGTTCATCGTCTTTATCGAACCAACACAAGCACTGCCACCGCTATAGCCGACGATCTGCAGACCGCTGTTCATTATATTGATCGTTCCTGTGCCAACCCCTTTATAACTAGGGTTATTATTATAACCAATCATTTGTATACCATCTTCCAACGTATCGATGCTGCCATTAGCTATACCAGACAGCCCTATAATCTGCATGGCGCTGGCACCTGACATTGTTGTTATACTGCCGTTGTTGCCAGCCCAGATCTGTTGCTGCCCGCCGGCCATGCTTATTATGGCACCACTGGCATTTTCATATCCAGGATTACCGATAATCTGTTGGCCACCATACATGGCACTTATTGCACCTGTAGCACTAGCATGTATAAACTGTAACCCTTCAACCATAGTTGCTATCTCAGCATTAGTATTCTTTCCCAAGGTTTGGGCACCGCCATACATCGTATCAATACTGCCTGAGCCGGCGTTAATAGCCTGTGACCCGCCGCTCATAGTCCCTATATGCCCCTCAGCACCGGCTGATTTGATCCACTGCCAGCCATCCAGCATAGTCCCCACAACGCCGCTGCCACCATGAATTGTTTGCACCTGTTGATTGTAGGCGCTGGTAGCGTTCATAACACTGACAATACCTACGCCGCCGGAAATCACCTGATTTCTTTGCATACTATCGCTTGTATCCATTGCCTTGATGATACTGGTACCGCCTGAAACATGATTTTCCTGTTTATTGACATCAATAATACAAGTACCGCCGGAAACATAAATCTGATGTTCGCTGTTGACGACACTGACATTACCTCCTTCTACACGAAGATCTTGATTATTAGAAACAACACTGACGTTACCTCCGGACACAGTCACAGAACCTATATTGTTCCCGATATTCAGTGACCCGCCATCAACTACATTTATCTTGGCTCTGTTGGAATCTATTGTACAAGTGCCACCGCTGGCGACATAGACACTATCATAATCATCAGTACTGGCAATACTTCTGTTCTCGCCGAAACCAACACTGTAACTACTGGCAGCCTCGGCCTTGCTGAAAACCATTTCGTCCACATAGCCTGCCAGTATGGGTAAAACTTCATAGGCATATGATTGCATTTCTTCCTGCTGAGCTTCGCTGACTGACTGTTTAGGCGCTGGCTCCTGCTGTTCTGTCATAGCCACTGCCACTGCCGGCGCAGCAGTGTTGACCAGATTCATCCCCATAACCACCGTTGCCAGAATACTTTGTACCTGTAATTTTGTTTCTCTCTTTTTCATCACTGCTCACCCTTTGTCTTCTTTTTATTCACAGCTTGTTCTTGCGGCTTTAATTTATAGTCTTCCATCAACCGATCAATGACTTTATTCACAGCTTCCGGCGTAATGTAGCGGCTGCATTCAAACTGTCTGTCGCTGCCTTTTAACCGTGGACACCATTCAAAGTCCTTATGGTCAAATACTACCCGCGTATCATTCCAGCAGCCATTGCAAACATGGTAGCTGATGACTCGGTACGGCGTCTCAAATTCATTTACCGGCAGTGTAAAACCGCTGATCAGCACTACCGGTATCCCCACCCCATTGGCCACCCAGCTAAGACCGCTGGACAGACCTATGAAAAAATCAGCATGGTACAAAAGATCGATCCGCTCCTGCAAGGGTCTGCGCCCGGTAAAATCTTCCGCGCCGTAAGGAATGATGTTAAATCGGCTGCCCATACCATAATTATTTTCTCTATCGATGCACAGTACTCGGTAGCCCAGTGTTTTAAGGTGTTTTACCACGTTCAGCCAGCCACGTCCGTTGTTCCAGTATTTGGCCTGACTGCTGGCCTGCGCCGCGATGCAGACGTATGGATCTTTAATCCTGCGTACTTTATCCCTCGGTAACAGTTTAATACACTGTTCGTCTACTTTTAGTCCCAGAATACAGGGTGCGTTTTTATGCAGCCCCACTACTCTGAAATCTGCCGGCTGGTGTTCCCTGTCATCACATGGAAAGAAAATGCCCATGTAATAACTAGCATAAAGACCGTCCGGCCGTTCTTCCGCTTGGACAAAGTTGATCTCCGGATAGCCCGGCTTGATGATCTCGATCATCTCTTCCGCCATAGCGCAGTATAAATCGCACTCATGCTTTTTTCTAAAGACTTCGGCATAAGGGAACCATGCCAAAATATCTCCTAAAATACCGACAGGAAATTTTATAAGCACTTTTTTCCCCTGTAAATCCAGGTCATGGGCAAAAATCAACTTATCTCTTTCGTAGACCTCGATGCGGAAATCGACAAAATACTTTTTACTACTGGTCACAAGCACGCCGCTGGCATTGGAATCGTACAATGTCAAACAGGCTTCCCGGTCCAGAAATCGTACCCTGTAATCACCAGCCGGCACTTCGACACGAGCGCCGTAGTTAAAGTCGAACCTGATACCCTCAAGGCCGCTGTCCTGAGTAACAGCCCCAGCGTAAAAGCGCATATAGGGTTTTGCAGCGGTGCTGTCAGAATTGTCCTTACAGCTGTCTTTATCAACAGTTTTGCTACTGCTGGTGCAGTTTCCCCTGCCTGGCACTTCTTTTTCCAGATGTTCAGACTGCCGGCCTTTCTCTGCTGTTTTCACTTCAGCCATCTTACTACTCCTTTACGCTCAGCCTCTTTTTCTGCTTATGACGCTAAATTTTTATATAAATACAGCATCTGCAAAATCTGCTGCACTTCTTCCCGCATATAAACTTCCTGTCCGCTAGTCTTATGCGCCTTTGCACTGGCGGCTTTGGCTTCCGCCGACTCTGGAAATGTTCGGGCATCAAAGATATTTTCCATCGTGCAGCCGAAAGCATTAGCGATGCGCAGCAACAGCTTCAAATTTATTTTTACATGACAATGCTCAATATTACTCAGGTGAGTCTGGCTGATACCGATACGCTTTGCCAACTCCCGTTGGCTGAGCTGACAGGCAGCGCGCAGGAATTTGATGTTGTTTCCGAGTTGCTGTAAACATTTTTCGTCATACATTTTAGCGTCGCCACCCTTGCTGCAATTTTTAAATATTTTTAGTTACACATCTTTTATTAAAACAATTTATTATGCATTATTAATTTAAAAACATTCGTTAAAATAATATTCTAATTTATTATAGCACGTTTGTACCCCCCCGCAAGACGCTTACTTTGAGCCTGTGTAAAACGCCTGCGAGTCTTGCCCGGCGCATTCCGCAGGCAGCTTTACAACTGTATGCGTCTGCGCGGGTTTACATTGCTTACTGTATGTTCTGCCCGATTGCGGCTGCGTAATTAAAATCTACAATAAAAAATTCCGGCACCAGCAGGCTGGGTAAAATAAAAAAACGCAGACTATACAGTCTGCGTTTACATTTCATTTGCAATTAATTATATTATGATTTTGTCACGTCCTGTGTTTTCATATCTATCAGAGGTTCATATCCGACCGGCGGCTCTGCTGCCAGCCACTGCTGCTTACGGTCACCGGCTGCAAACAGATGCGAATCGAACCACATATAGAAGAATTTTTCAGCCGGCACAACAACGTAGCCGTCCTGTAAATGATCGGCCGTATCATAAGGATCAGCCATAATCAGTACGTCACTGCTGGTTATGTCATCCGTGCCCATTGTGTCATAGCCGATAATAACACGCCAATGCCCGCCCCAGTCTACATTTTCGACCATAATAGGTACATTGCGTTTAAGATGCTCGACTACAAATGCTTTAAATTCCTGTGTATTCTGCGGTGTTTTATCTTTATCAGCTGACGAAGTTACCTGCCAGCCTTTTTTCTTAAAATATTTGACCATACCTTTAGTATTAGTCCCGGTATAGGACTTTGTCCCCATGATCTTGCCGATCGCCAGTTCATCTTCCTCGCTGCGTCCCTGAAAATGTTCGACCACCATCAATGCAGCGGCAGGGCCGCAGGTATATTCGGTAGTTTGCTGGTAGGTACGGAACTTCGGCAGCAGCACAAGCGAATCAGTAGGCTGCATATTATAAAAATCGAGCTGCTGAAAATAAGGCGATTTAGGCACATTGGCCAGTCCATTGTAGGACGACGCCCCGGCACTTTTGGTATCATAATTTGACGGATATGGTATCTGATTTTCATTACTCATACCCAGCATCAGCAACGCTGATGCTGCAACAAGCAGTGCAGCAAACAATTTCTTTTGTGGCATTAGCTTCCCTTCTTTCTAGTGACGTTTCTGCCAGCCTCTGACTGCTTCCTCTAAAGCAGACCTTTCGTTAGGCAGATTGGTGCTTTGCACTCTCTGTAATAAATATCGCATAGCGTCCCTGATCTTGCTTTTATCTTCTAACAGCACAAGCACATCATGGCCGCTGATCGCCAGATCCTTAGTATGAACAGGCATTTTACTTCGGGCCAGTTCCATCACCGCCGTTCCCAAAGCGCGTCCTTCCGCCATCAGTTCGGTATTCTTACCGGCGTGAGTAGCACCCATATCTGCTAAAAATACTGCTACCAGCTGTTCAAAAGCAGCAGTCATTTCATGACTATCTTTAAAATTACCGCCGGTCGCCTCGCTGCGCAGCCAACGCAGCAATGTACGTTCACCCGTTACCAGCATCGGTGCGAAGCGCATATGCCTTGACACCAGCCATACTACTCTTTGCACAAAAGGAGCCGGATAACGCAGCCGACTTAAAATAACTTCTGCCATAACGGCGCTTTCAGCTTCGTGACCATGATCACTGGGCTGACCTTCTTTATTAAGCCTGCGGATACCAGGAAGACCTTTAGCTACATCGTGCAAAAGCAGGGCCCAGCGTATTGCCAGCTGACGCGGACTGTTATCAACAGCAGCCAGAGTATGCTCCCATACATCGTAGCAGTGAAAACGCTGGTTCTGCGGCAATCCCGCCAAATGCTCCAGCTCCGGCAAAACATCTATTTCCCGATAAGTTCCCTGTTCACGCACACGGCAGCGTCCGGCCGCCAGCCCTGTCGCCATCAGCAGCATCAGTCCCTTGCCGGCCCATTTGCCGAGCAGCAGCTTATCCAGCTCTGTCCGCACACGTTCCAATGATAGCCCGGCACTGCGGCTAACAGGAAAGCTGTAGCTCTGCGGCAGGTAATACGGCGTCTGCGGCTGTCCAAATGCCGGGCCGGCGCCCTGCCGCTGTACATAATCAAAGCCCAGCTGACCTACAAAGCGGCAGGCTCTGTACATACGCAAAGCATCTTCCTGATAACGGGCTGGCGCATCACCGACAGTACGCAGTATTTTCTGCTGCAGGTCCTGCCTACCGCCGTGATAATCGTATACATTGCCGGACTGATCCAAAGCCATGGCATTGACGGTAAAATCGCGCCGCGACAAATCAGCCTCCAGGTCGTCACAATACCAGACCTGCTCCGGTTTATGCGCATCCCCGCCGTAGGCTTCGCCACGGAAGGTAGCAATTTCTACCGTTTGGGAGTCCCGATGCACAACAACGACACCGAAGTTCTGCCCCAGTTCGCCAACAACAGTAAACCCGGCCGGTTCTAAAATGCTGATAACAGACTCGGGGCGGGCCGATGTTGCAACGTCAAAATCGCCGGGTGCCTTTCCCAGCAGCAGATCGCGTACGGCACCGCCTACAACATAGGCTGCAAAGCCCTGCTCTGTAAGCAGCGTCAATATTCTGTTGATAATGGGCGGCAATAAAAATCGCCTGTTTTCAGCAGTCATAATCTCACTTTTTTTAGTTAATTTATTTTATCATAAAGTTTCAAATCATAGCAACTTTTTCCAAGCCAAAATTTAATCATTCTGGTCAATACCGCCATTAGGAAGCGGATAATCGACGGCAATACCAAAATACTCCCACAGCACTCCCTTTAAGTCGTATTCAGTATTGATGGTATAGCGGTATTTGACACGTCCACCCAGATAAAACTTTAAAAGATTTCCCCGGATCGTGATATTGCAGTCTTCGCGAAAAACAGAGATCGCTTTGCCTTTATTGAGCGGCGAATCCGGATGAAGGTCTGTATAAATGCAGGCGGGAATAAAATCCATATCCAGCTGCTGTTCTTCTGTAAAGCCAAACAGCCTTTTCCATGGTTTACGCCGTTCCTTCTGCCACAGCAGCCAGCCAAAGAACGGATCGCGGCTGAATTTATATTCGCAGATACCGTCACTCTGCACTTTGCCCTCTGCCATTTCGAGCGGACAGCGCGGACTTTCACTGTTGACGCCAACATCAGTCAGATAACGTTTATCTTCCAGTTCGATGCACATTACCCGATGCCGGCGGATCTGGTATTCCTCCAGCCGGTCGATAAAACGGGCCGCATAACTTGTGACTTTATAGCCCAGAGATTCCAGCAGCCAATTATACAGGCCGTTCAGCTCAAAGCAAATGCCGCCGCGGTTTTTCATAATGATTTTGGCAAACATATCATCATGCTCGAGCGAAGTCAGCCTGCCGCTCAAAATATCCAGATTCTCATAGGGCACATATTTCAAATGCGCGTCCTGCAGCAGCTTCAGCGTCGCCAGGTCAGGCGGCGGTACAACCTGCGGCAGATGCAGTTTACGCAGATATTGACATAATTGCCAATGGTTCATCAATGCGGTTTGCTTTTTCATTCCCATCACTCCATCCGCAATTATTCTCTTTCTTTTATTGTACCGCAAAAATATGTGTTCCTGCAGAAAATTTTACAACGCTGCTCCTTAACCTGAAGTTAATAAAATATGGCTAAAAGATCATAAATAGGTTACAATAAAGTTAGAATGAATCTTGTCGGTGAGGCGATAAAATGAGTAGCAAGCGTTATGCGCAAGTTGATAAGGAATATTGTGTATCCTGCGGCACCTGCACTAAGGCCTGTCCGCTTCAGGCAATCAGCGTGCCCGATGGTATCAGCGCAGTTGTAGAACTGGCTCGCTGCATCGGCTGCGGTCTGTGCGCCCGTGAATGTCCGGCATCTGTGATCAAGGTGGTGACTGCTGATGTCTAAACGCAATCACTGGTATGATTACCTTTGGGTCCTGACGGCGCTGTATCTGGCTCTGGGCTTTTTTAATATTCTTTTCGCCTGGCTGGGGCTGCTGTGCTTTTTCATTCCGCTTATCATGGCTTCTACATTCGGCACTAAATCATATTGCAATAAATATTGCGGCCGCGGGCAGCTGTTCGAGCTGATCGGCAACAGTTGGAAGCTTTCACCAAAACGCGATATCCCTTCCTGGCTGCGCTCGCACACCTTCCGTTACGGCTTCTTACTGTTTTTTACAGCGATGTTTGTCAATATGCTGGTTTCTACCTATCTGGTCTTTACCCATGCTATCTATTTTCATCAGACAGTCAGCCTGCTGTGGACTTTTGACGTGCCCTGGCACTGGGCTTACGGCGGCGGTGCGCAGCCGTGGATCGCACAGTTTGCTTTTGGCTTTTACAGCATCATGCTAACCTCCAGCATTCTTGGCATCATCACGCTGCTGCTGTTCAAGCCGCGTTCCTGGTGCGTTTATTGCCCTATGGGCACGATAACTCAGCTCATCTGCCGCTGGAAACATCGTAAATAAACAACAGCTAAAAAGCAGTACAAGTTTTCAAACGTGTACTGCTTTTATTATGCCAATTTACGGGCAATCAGCACATCCATGCAATGCTGATATATTTTCTGTTAATAACATTATTCTCGCCTCTTTCTTTCAGTATAACAAACCTCATGGCTAACTCAATAACTTGTTTTTTGAAAACCAGTCCTTATCCAAACTCCAGTTTAAGTACTGTTTAACATTAAATATTTCTAATATATTTAATTATATAATACCGCTATTGACAAATATTCACTTATAGAATACGATGAAATCATACTGAAAGTTCAGCCTGTAAAATACAGGTATGTCCTGCAGATAAATCTATTAAGAAAAGAGGAATTTTTTATGTTTACATATGGTACATCGGATATTGCAGCAGACCGGGAGGTTTGCATAATCTAATATTTTGCCGAACCTCCCAAAAGGCTTTAATATAACCTTTAGGAGGATAAAAAAATTGTCTAAAATAAATTTACAAACATTAGGATTTTCCGCTAAATTCGCTGAAGAAGCAGCCAGTTTTGGCTGTTTCCCTGTCGGACGCGTTTCAGCCCAGTATAAGGATCTTTACCGTGTCATAACCGAAACCGGAGAAGTATTGGCAGAGGTTTCAGGCAAGCTGCGCTTTAATGCCGCCGCACTTTCAGATTTCCTGCCGTCGGTGATTTTGTTCTGCTTGACCGCACAGATACTGTTGAAGGAAGAGCGATCATCCATCATGTACTGCGCCGCAAAAGCGCGTTTATCCGCAAAGCTGCCGGTACAGGTAACTCTGAGCAGGTAGTCGCCAGCAATATCGATACGGTATTCATCTGTATGTCATTGAACAGCGATTTTAATCTGCGGCGTCTGGAACGGTATTTAGCCATTTCCTGGAGCAGCGGCGCACTGCCGATAGTTACTTTAACCAAAGCTGATTTATGTGATGACGTAGCTGCTAAAACAGCAGCGGCTGAGTCCGTTGCCATCGGCGCTGAAATACTTGTCACTTCTTCACTGGCCGATACCGGTCACGAGCAAATACTTCCCTACTTGAAGTGCGGCAGTACGGCTGCCTTCATCGGTTCCTCAGGCGTAGGTAAATCAACTCTTATCAACCGTTTGGCCGGCACCGAATTTGCTACCAATGGTTTGCGAAACGATGATAAGGGTCGACATACAACAACCAGACGCGAACTCATCACCCTTACAAACGGGGCTTTAGTCATCGATACTCCGGGAATGCGGGAACTGGGTTTAGAAACGGCTGATTTATCCAAAAGCTTTGCTGATATCGACGAACTGTCCCAGCAATGCCGTTTTCGTGATTGTACTCATACCCACGAAACAGGCTGTGCCGTTCAGCAAGCTATCACAGACGGAATACTTGCCGCGGACAGACTGGCCAGCTATCAAAAGCTGCAGAAAGAAGTACGCTATGAAGGCCTTGATTCCAAACAGATCGAACTGGAAAAATTCAGTACCATGTTCAAAGATATTGGCGGTATGAAAAAAGCCCGCAAATTTCTGCATGACAACGACAAGCGCAGACGCTGAAAACTGTGCCGGTAATACTATCAACCGTAAATGACCGACAATAAAAAGAAACCAGCGTGTACTTTATAGTACACGCTGGTTTCTTTTTATTGTTCTTTAAATTTTACAAAGTCACCGATTCCCAAACCGGGAGTGACCATCGGCTGTACCATATTTTTAGAGTCAAGCGCAACTTCGATGATATAAGGCGCGTCCAGCTGCATAGCTTTTTCAACTGCTGCTGCCAGGGCTTCAGGCGTATCGACATGCTCTCCGGCTACGCCAAAGGCTTCGCCGTATTTGACAAAATCGACATAGCCGGGCATTTCGCAGGAAGTAAACCGTTTATTGAACTGCACGGTCTGCAACTGACGAATCATGCCTAAGCCGCTGTTATTAAAGACTATCGCCGTCACCGGCAATTTATAGCTGGCGATCGTAAACAGCTCCGAGCCGGTCATTTTGAATCCGCCGTCACCACTGATACTGATCACCCTGCTTTTGGGGCGGGCCAGCTGTGCGCCCATAGCCGCCGGCAAGCCAAAGCCCATCGTTCCCAATCCGCCTGAAGAAATCCACTGGCGGGCAAACTGGATCTTGATATGCTGAGCAGCCCACATCTGATGCTGCCCGACGTCCGTAGTGATAATATAATCCTTATCTTTGATAACCGGGTTCAGGGCCTTGAAAAACTGCGGCGCAGCTTCGCCGCCGAAGTCCTCGTCCATACTGGGCCAGCTTTCGATCAGCTGCCACCAGGCATCAAGATCATGCTTGACGCTGCCTGCCTCCAGCATTTGCAAAGTTGTGTTCATATGACCGGAAATACCGATACTGGAATAAATATTTTTATCCAGCTCCGCCGGGTCGATATCTAAATGGATAACAGTTTTATTCGCGCTATAACTGCTGCGTTCACCGGTAACACGATCGTTAAACCGGCTGCCAACAGCCAGGATCAGATCGGCTTCCTTAACGGCGTTGTTGGCACGTTCGTGTCCGTGCAGTCCCGTCATCCCTAAAAACAGACTGCGGTAGGCACTGATAGCGCCTAATCCCATCAGGGTGCTGACAACCGGGATACGCAGCTTTTCGCATAAATGCATGGCATCATATTCAGCATCGGCATTGATAACACCGCCGCCTACAAGCATGACCGGGCGCTGCGAAGCATTGATTGCAGCCACTGCGGCAGCTATCTGTTTTTCTTCCGGCAGCTCTTTCGCCAGCGGTTCCAGCTCGCCCGGCTCATAATCAAGCAAAGCGGTCTGCACATCACGCGGCACATCTACCAGCACCGGGCCGGGACGGCCTGTTTTCGCCAGCTGGAAGGCCAGCCGGATCGTCTGCGCTAAATGTTCAGGACGCTTGACCAGGAAATTATGTTTGGTGATCGGCATGGTGATACCGGTGATATCTACTTCTTGAAATGCGTCGCGTCCGATCATTGCCACCGGCACCTGGCCAGTAATCGCTACGACAGGTATCGAATCTAAAAAAGCATTGGCGAGCCCCGTAACCAGATTGGTCGCTCCGGGGCCGGAAGTCGCTATACAGACGCCGACCTGACCGCCTGCACGGGCATAACCGTCAGCAGCATGGGCAGCACCCTGTTCATGTGCCGTCAGGATATGCCGAATGTCAGCCGCTTCACGCAAAGCGTCATAAAAAGGCAGGATCGCCCCGCCGGGGTAACCAAAAACCGTAGTAACTCCTTGCTCTGCCAAACATTTGACCATTACTTCTGCGCCGGTCATCTGCATAAACTCACTTCCTTCCAATACTCAAAAATACATCAGGCCAGTTCTGCGGCGATCAGCTGCCCCATCTGCGAGGTCGAAACTTTAGTCAGACCTTCACCGCAGAGATCAGGAGTGCGATAACCTTTTTCCAAAACTCTGTCAATTGCCGCTTCGATAGCATCGGCAGCAGCATCCTGATCCAAGGAATAACGCAGCATCATAGCTACGGAATAAATAGTTCCCAAGGGGTTAGCGATGCCCTGCCCTGCAATATCAGGAGCACTGCCGTGAATAGGCTCATACATACCGGTGCTGTCACCAAGGCTTGCAGAAGGGAGCATTCCGATACTCCCGGCAATCACTGACGCTTCATCCGAAAGGATATCGCCGAAAATGTTATTGGTAAGCACTACATCGAACTGGCCCGGATTGAGCACCAGCTGCATAGCACAGTTATCTACATAGAAATTATTCAGTTCGATCCCGCTGTAATCCTGCGCCTGCATTTCGCCAACTATACGGCGCCACATCCTGGATGAAGCCAATACGTTAGCTTTATCGACGGAAGTTACTTTACCGCGGCGCTTTTTAGCAGCTTCAAAAGCAAATCTGGCAATGCGTTCTACTTCCGGGCGGGTATAGATTTCAACGTCAGAAGCCGTCTCTACGCCATCAGCATCAGGAGCAGCTTCATTTTTAGCGCCGAAATAAATGCCGCCAGTCAGTTCGCGTACGATCAAAAGATCAGTGCCGCTGACGCGTTCATTTTTAAGCGGCGATAAATGTGCGACAAAACGCGAAACCTTGATCGGACGCAGGTTACAGTACAGACCCAGCGCTTTACGAATTCCAAGCAGCCCCTTTTCAGGACGGATCTCGGGAGCAACATTATCCCATTTAAGTCCGCCCACAGCACCTAGAAGCACGGCATCAGCAGTTTTTGCAGATGCAATAGTAGCTTCCGGCAGCGGTACTCCTGTAGCGTCGATAGCGGCGCCGCCGATCAGCTGTTTATCATATTCTATAGTCATACCGAATTTTTTGGCAGCAGCATCAAGTACTTCCACAGCGGCGTCAACAATCTCGACGCCAATGCCGTCGCCCGGCAGTAAAGTGATCTTCATTCTTGGTGTTCTCCTTTGACATAGTTGATAAGGCCGCCGCAGTCAGCGATCTTTTGAATAAATTCCGGCAATGGTTTAGTTTTGATAGTAATGCCTTTGTTAACGATTTTGATCTCGCCAGCAGCCATATTTACATCCAATTCATCACCGGCTGCAATTTTTTCAACATCCTTGCCAATTTCCAGCACCGGCAGCCCGATGTTGATTGCATTGCGGTAAAAAATACGGGCAAAGCTGTCGGCAATAATGCATTTTACGCCTTTGACTTTGATAACGACAGGAGCATGCTCGCGCGAAGAACCACAGCCGAAGTTTTTGCCGGCAACAACATAGTCGCCCGGCTGCACGTTAGGAGCAAAAGTAGTATCGATATCTTCCATAGCGTGCTCGGCCAATTCGTCAAAATCAGCAATATTCAAATAACGGGCGGGTATGATAACGTCGGTATCGACGTGGTCGCCGTAACGCCATACTTTACTCATTTCATTACCTCCTCAGGGCTTGCGATATAGCCTGTGATCGCACTGGCAGCCGCCACATAGGGGCTGGCCAGATAAACCTCGCTGTCGACATGACCCATACGTCCGCGGAAATTACGGTTGGTAGTCGAAACAGCACGTTCGCCAGCAGCCAGAATACCCATATAACCACCCAGACACGGTCCGCAGGTAGGGGTGGAAACTGCCGCACCGGCATCGATAAAGGTATCAATATAGCCCAAACGCATAGCTTCTTTATAAATTTCCTGAGTAGCAGGAATAATAATAGCGCGGACATGCGGATGTACCTTACGCCCCTGCATCACCTCAGCTGCCTGCTGCAGGTCTTCCAGACGACCGTTAGTGCAGGAACCGACAACGACCTGATCGATCTTGATATGGCCGGACTCAGACGCCGGATGTGTATTTTCCGGCAGATGCGGATACGAAACGACCGGGACCAGATCATCTAATTTGATAGTGATAACACGGTCATATACTGCGTCAGCATCGGCAGTAACCGCTGTCCACTTACGGCTGACACGACCATTGAGATAGGCAATAGTTTTTTCGTCGACCGGGAAAATACCATTTTTGCCGCCGGCTTCGATCGCCATATTGCAGATAGTAAAACGGTCGGACATTGCCAGTTCGGCAACGCCGTCGCCGCAGAATTCCAACGATTGATAACGGGCACCATCGACACCGATCATACCGATAAGCGTAAGAATGATATCTTTGCCCTTGACATATTTAGGCAGCTTACCGGTCAGCTCGACTTTGATCGTGGCAGGCACCTTGAACCAGGTAGTGCCGCTGGCCATAGCCGCACCAATATCGGTTTGACCCATGCCGGTGCTGAGCGCGTTCAGAGCGCCATAAGTACAAGTATGAGAATCGGCGCCAATAATGATCTCACCGGGAGCAACAAGACCGCTGTCAGGTAAAAGCGCATGCTCGATACCCATGCGGCCAACTTCAAAATAATTGGTGATTTCATGCTGACGTGCAAAATCGCGCATGCGTTTACACATAGTTGCCGACTTAATATCCTTACACGGAGAAAAATGGTCCGGAACTAACGCGATCTTATCCTTATCAAAAACAGGACGTCCGATTTTTTCAAATTCAGCTATCGCCGGCGGTCCGGTGATGTCGTTAGCTAAAACCAAATCCACCTGGGCAACCAGCAGATCGCCTGCCTGGACCGCATCGCGGCCTGCATGTTGGGCCAGGATTTTTTCCGTCATTGTCATACCCATAACTATAACCCTCCTAAGTTTATACGAAGCAGATCGCGGGGCCTCAGCCCCGCTCTGCCTAAGGTGTGTACTGATTATTTTTTCATCCAGCTCATCATGCCGCGCAGATTTTTGCCGACTTCTTCGATCGGATGCTCGGCGCCTTTGCGGCGCATAGCATTGAACGCCGGACGGTTAGCCTGGTTTTCAAGGATCCAGTTCTTAGCAAATGTACCGTCCTGGATCTCGGCCAGAACCTGTTTCATAGCAGCTTTAGTTTCGTCGGTGATGATACGTTTGCCGGTCACATAGTCGCCGTATTCGGCAGTATCAGAGATGGAGTGGCGCATTTTAGCCATACCGCCTTCATACATCAGGTCAACGATAAGTTTCATTTCATGCATACATTCAAAATATGCGCTTTCAGGTTTATAGCCTGCTTCTACCAGAGTTTCATAGCCTGCAGTGATCAGAGCGGTAACACCGCCGCAAAGCACAGCCTGTTCGCCGAAAAGATCTGTTTCAGTTTCTTCGCGGAAGGTAGTATCGAGCACGCCGGCACGTGTACCGCCAATGCCTTTGGCATAGGCAAGCGCAATGTCGTAAGCTTTGCCGCTGGCATCCTGATGCACAGCTACGAGACAGGGCACGCCTGCGCCTTCAGTAAAGACGCGGCGTACGAGATGACCTGGTCCTTTAGGAGCGACCATGAACACGTCGATGTCAGCAGGAGGTACGATTTGCCCAAAATGGATATTGAAACCATGCGCAAAAGCAAGAGCAGCACCGGCTTTCAGATTAGGCGCGATATCTTTTTTATAAGTGGCAGCCTGTTTTTCGTCAGGAATCAGCATCATGACTACGTCGGCTGCTTTAGCTGCATCAGCCGCAGTCATAACAGTCAGACCTGCCGCTTCTGCCTTGGCCCAGGATTTGGAGCCTTCATAAAGACCTACGATAACTTTAGCGCCGCTTTCTTTTAAGTTAAGGGCATGTGCATGGCCTTGAGAACCATAGCCGATAATGGCAATAGTTTTACCATTAAGCATTTCCCAGTTTGCGTCTTTGTCATAATACATTTTTACCATTGTGTCTACATCTCCTTTTTGTTTACCAGATTTATTTAATTTTGAGAACTGACATATTACTAAATAGCTGAAGGTTTACAACTGCTTTCAGGCCAGGAATAACGCGATTTGCTGACATCCATAGCCGCATCGCCCCGTTCCAGCGCCACAAGGCCGGTCTGTACCATTTCCAGGATACCGTAGGGACGCATCACGTCGACAAAAGCATTCAGCTTATCATCGATGCCTGTAGCCAGAAAGATAAGCGACTCCCCGGTTACATCGACAGCGTGGGCCCTGAAAACATCTGCCAGCCGCAGCAGCTCGAGCCGTTTATCACCGGCGTGCACCTTGACCATGACCATACTGCGTTTGGCACTTGCCTTAGGCGGCAGGACTTTCACAGCCTCTACCTCGACCAGCTTGGCCAACTGTTTGCAGACCTGCTTGATAGTTGCATCGTCAGCCTGCATGGTAACAGTCATCCGCGAAAATTCAGGATTCTGCGTAATGCCGACTGCCAGACTGTCGATATTAAAGCCGCGCCGCGAGAACATGCCCGCGACCCGCATCAGAACACCGGGCTGGTTACGCACTACGATAGATAGGATCTGCTCCATTTTGCCACCTCCCATGGAAAATTGGTATAAAAAAACGCCCCCACCTGCTTAGCAGATAGGGGCGACTTTCACCGCGGTACCACCCTAATTTGACCTCATTGTCTCAGAGCCTTCGCTCTAAACGCCTAACGCTGCGCCGGCGTCGTTTCCTACTGCTGGTTCAGAAACGCGGCTCCCGGGTGAGTCTTATCGCTGTACCGCTACGGCTTTCACCAACCGCCGTCTCTCTAAAATCGGTAACATCAGCAACTTTGTTCCCATTCAATGCCTTTATTATCAAGTTGTACAAACAAAAGCTAATTTGTTCGTGCTATGTTTTACATTATGCCAGCATTTTCTATGCTTGTCAAGATTTTTGTATCATTCTTTTGTGATTTTTCTGAATTTTGTTTTTCTTTTACAAAAACACTGGACTAAATGTCAATAATATCATATTCTATAATATTATAAGAAAGTAAAAAGTTCGAGGTGCTTGTCCATGAAACTGCTCAAAGAAAAATCATGTCCGAAGGCTTGGTCTTAAACGACGCTATTTTAAAGTCGATTCTTTTTAAATCACCAGATCGACCCTGAATTGATGATGGAGATCGGCAAAGAATTCCACCGCCGTTTTTCAGGCTGCGGAATTACTAAAATCTTTACGATCGAGTCCTCAGGGATCGCCTGCGCCCTGCCTGCCGGTCTGTGTATGCATGTACCGGTAGTATTCGCACGCAAACAGAAATCGGCGCTTATGAGCAGCGAGGCTTACAGCACCAAAGTATACTCCTTCACCAAAAAAGTCACCAGTGATGTGACCGTGCTCAAAAAATTTTTACCGGCCGGCGAAAAAATCCTCATCATCGATGATTTTCTGGCTAACGGCGAAGCGGCCCTTGGTCTGGCTAACATCGTCCAGCAGGCCGGCAGCGAAGTAGTAGGTATCGGCATAGTTATCGAAAAATCATTCCAGCCGGGGCGTCAGCGCCTTATCGACGCCGGCTTCCGTGTAGAATCACTGGCCCGTGTCCAGGCCTTTAAGGACGGCAAAGTGATTTTTGCCGAATAATTTATCGGATATAGATACTAAAACACCCGTTACTCAATGAGTAACGGGTGTTTTTTTAATCGTTACGACGTTTATATTTGATGAACATATGGCAAACAGCAAGTCCCATCACGATATATGCAAGAAGGTTGATATCCTCGTTCAAGTCCTTAAAAGCGACATAACCCATCAAAACGACGATACCAATTTCTCTGTTGAAGCTCGTAATCACAGTTTTACAAGGTTGACCTGCAGGATACCGTCGAGCCCCTGCAGCAGTTTCAGTGTTTCTTTACCTACTTCGCTGTCCACGGTCATAAACATCATGGCGTTACCGTCTTTAAGATTACGGCTGACCTGCATGGTCGCGATATTGACCTTGCTCGCACCTAAAAGCGTGCCGATCTGCCCGATCATACCGGGTTTATCCTGGTTGCGTGCCACCAGCATGAACGGAGCCGGAGTAAGGTCGAACTGGTAACCGTCGATTTCGATGACGCGGATCTCTTTTTCACCAAAGACAGTACCGGCTACGGTAAATATATTACCTTTAGAATGGATCTTGACCTCTAAAAGATTATGTTTGCCTGCATGTTTGCTCTCTATAACGTCGACTCCGCGGCTTTCTGCAGTCAGCGCGGCATTGACATAATTAACGCGTTCCTTGAGGATGGGTTCAAAAACGCCTTTTAAAACAGCACGCGTCAGCATACCTGTTTCCATTTCTGCAACCTCGCCGGTATAGATGATCTCTACCTTTTCGACAGCTGCTTTTTCCAGCTGATAATAAAGCTTGCCCAGATATTCGCCCAAGATCAGGTAGCCCTGCATTTCTTTCAGCTCTGTCGGCTGCAAAGTCGGCAGATTGACTGCATTCGGCACCATTTCTCCATGCAAAGCTGCAATGACCTCTTCTGCAATGGCAATACCCACATTATCCTGCGCTTCTGTTGTATCAGCACCAAGATGAGGCGTTAAGACACATTCCGGCAGATCGATCAGCGGCGAGATCGGTTTCGGTTCGTCTACCAGTACGTCGATACCGGCGCTGGCAACGATGCCTTCCTTGATAGCTGCCGCCAGGTCATTTTCATTGATCAGGCCACCGCGGGCGCAGTTTACTACACGCACGCCACGTTTGCATTTTGCAAATTCTTTGGCTGTGATCATATCAAAAGTTTCTTCCGTTTTAGGCGTATGGATACTGATAAAATCAGCTTGTTCCAGCAATTCATCCAGTGTTTCACATTTTTCGGCGCTGTATTTACGGAAACGTGCATCGGCAATATACGGATCATAAGCTACGATCTTCATCCCGAAAGCCTGAAGTCTGGTAGCCACCAAACCGCCGATACGGCCAAGGCCGATGATGCCCAGAGTTTTACCAAGCAGCTCGCTGCCTTTTAAACCGGTACGGTCCCAGACCCTGGATTCGATCATTTTATGAGCTTTGACGACATTACGGGCAGAACTCAGCAGCAGACCGATAGTATGCTCGGCAGCCGATACGATATTAGATTCCGGGGTATTGACAACGATAATACCGCGTTTAGTCGCCCCTTCCATCTCAATATTATCAACACCGTTGCCGGCGCGGCCAACCACCTTTAAATTAGTGGCGTGCTTATAAAATTCTTCATTGATCTTAGTAACGCTGCGAACTACGATTGCATCATATTCAGGAATGATCTTCAGCAGTTCTTCCCTTTCGATATCAAAACGCACGTCTACATCAAAATCCGGCACTGCCTGCAGCAAAGCCACACCTTTGTCGGAAATTTTTTCAGTTACAATAATTTTCATTGTCCATCGCTCCATTCACCTGTAAAATAAAAAACTCCCGGCTTGATCAATTACAATCAAGGACGAGAGTTCTACTCACGTGGTGCCACCTTTTTTCGCCGCACAGCGCGGCCTCATTGCCGATATATCGGTCGGACCCGGACAGGTTGCTACCCCTGTCTCCTCCGGAGCGGAATTCAGTTTTTAGACGTTACGGCTTACACTGACCGCCGCTTCTCTTTGCCGCCTGCCAACTTACTTTTCTCCATCGTCGGATAAATGAACTATGTAATTTTCAAGCTTGTATCAATTATAGTCCGACACTTTTGGCTTGTCAAGCAGCACAAAAATGTTTTTGTGTAATACATCTTACAGTTTTTCCAACATTTTTATCAAAGGATAAATACCAACTGTCAAAGCAACAGCCATGCTGACACTGTCAATATCTATTTTGCCAATGTACAGGCTGTTCAGCCCTGCAGCAAAGATCATCGTCAGCCAGAACATAGCGTACAATGCCACAAAAATCTGCACCCACCAGGGCTGCTCCTTATAAAGCGGCTGTTCCTGTTCGTTATTATTCTCGTTCATGCAAAACCTCCTCCTGCCACTCCAAAGTATCTCCTTCGTCTTTCCTGCCGTCAAGACGTTTATTGATTACACGGCTGCGTCTGGCTGCAGCGTCGATATGCCCGCTGGCTTCCTGCAGTTTCTTTTTTGTTTTATCGAGCAATAAGCTGAAAGTCACAAAATCCTGCTTAACGGCAGCGATCGTTCGCCAGACTTCACCAGTACGTTTTTCGATAGCCAAAGTTTTAAAACCCATTTGCAGACTGTTGAGCAGCGCTGCCAAGGTAGTCGGCCCTGCCACGCAAACGCGGTACGTTCTCTGCAGCTCATCCAGCAGTCCCGGCAAATTTACCGCTTCGGCAAACAGCCCCTCGATCGGCAAATACATGATCGCAAAATCAGTCGTCTGCGGCGGACACAAATATTTATTCTGGATATCCCTGGCTTCACTTTTCAGCCGCCGTTCAAGCTGCTTGAGCGCAATATCGGCAGCAGCTGTATCAGCCTGCTCGCGCGCCTCCAGCAGGCGCTGAAAATCCTCCTGCGGAAATTTAGCATCAATCGGCAGCCATACCGTTTCATCCTTTCTGCCCGGCAGCTTCAGCGCAAATTCAACCCTTTCCGCAGTGCCCTGCTTCACAGCAACATTTTCAGCAAATTGCTCCGGTGCCAGCAAATCACGCAGCAAAACTCCCAGCTGCATTTCGCCCCAGATACCACGGTTCTTTACATTAGAAAGGATGCGTTTCAAATCGCCGACACCGCCGGCCAGGGTCTGCATTTCACCTAACCCTCGATGAACCTGCTCCAACCGCAGGCTGACCTGCTGAAAGGATTCTCCCAACCGCCTTTCCAAAGTCGACTGCAGTTTTTCATCAACAGTCAGGCGGATCTGTTCCAAATTAGCCGCAGTGCTTTCCGTCAGCTTTTCCAGTTTTTTATCCAGCTGCTCTCCCAAACGGTCAGAAGCTGCCTGACTTTCCATTCTGGCCGCACGGGCCAGAGTGTTTTGTTCGCTGCGCAGATCGCGTACATTCTCATAAAAACGTCGTTCCAGGCTTTCCAGCTGACTGTTCACCTCAGCTCCCAGTTCTTGTCCCTGCTGCCGCCGTGTCTGCAGAAGCCGCCACAGCATTATGAAAATCACCGCCTGCATTAAAACCAGCAGCAATAATAGTATCGTTTCCACTGTCATAGCCAAACTCTCTTTCCTTGATATTTATTAATTTATTATAGCAGATTAGCAAGTATTCTACACTGTCTTTTCTTATTTTTACATATTTACGTTACGATCCAGTTGGTGATATAATTATTAATAATTAATTGTTTAATTAATATTCAAAGGAGTGTTCTATATGAATCCAGTTGAAGCATCTGCCTCTTCAGCAGAAAAAATTCTTTTAGCAGCAACCGATTTATTTGCAGCTAATCACTTTAATGGCGTTTCCATCAAAGAAATCGCAAAAAAATCCGGGGTCAACAGCGCTTTGATCTCTTACTATTTCGGCGGCAAAAAAAATCTTTATCAGGAAGTTCTCAACGAACAGTCAAATTTATTTTTAAATCTGATCGCCCGAGTCAGCAGTAAGGACATAGCTCCTCTGGCTAAGCTGCGCGAATATATCACTGCAATTTCCGAGGTACAGAAGCTGCATCCTCACCGTATCCATCTCATTTACCGCGAGCTTTTGACCCCCACTTTTATGTGTGACAGCTTTATTAAAAACCGCTTATACAAAATCCATAAATTTATGTCCGAGCTGGTTACAGAAGCCATAGCTGACGGCAGTATCCGTAATAATATGCAGCCTACACATGTAGCTTTTACTTTGGAAAGCATCATCGTTTTCTTTTTTCTCACACATGATCAGATCCGTGATCTGGGACATTTTGAAAATGGTACTGAAAGCACTTATTTGGAAGAAGCTTTAAACACTTATTTGTCTTCCATTACCAATTAGTTCAGGAGGGCACCGACATGTCGATCAAAGAAATTTTCAGCAAGCTTCCATTTAAAAACGTCATTTGTATATTTTGGCAGCAACAGTGGCTATATTGCTGCTGTACCATATAATCAGCAATGTTTTCGCCAAGCCCGATATCGTAAAAGAAGTTCCTTATGTCCGTACTGTAACCGTCGGTAAAGAAACTGTCGATAATACATCTTCCTATCCCGGCGAGGTACGCGGTCGTTATGAAAGCGATCTGGCCTTTCAGGTTGCCGGTAAAATCATCAGCCGCAGCGTCAATTTAGGCGATACAGTAAAAACCGGCGATATCCTGATGCAAATCGACCCCAAAGACATCGAGCAGAGTTTTGAAGCCAGCCAGGCAGCTGTAACAGCCGCCGAAGCCAATTATAAGCTGGCCCGCGACAATGCATCCCGTTACACGGCCTTATACAACAGCGGTGGTGTCAGCAAAGCCATGATGGAGCAATATAATACGCAGATGGAAGCGGCCGCTTCCAGCCTGCGTCAAGCCCAGGCCCAACTGATCACCAACAGTAACCAATTATCCTATACGCAGCTTATTGCAGACCATGACGGCGTAGTAGCCAATGTAAGCGGCGAAGTGGGTCAAGTAGTAGCTGCCGGAACTCCTGTTGTGACAGTTGTCCAAAGCGGCGAACAGGAAATCCAGATCTATGTCCCTGAAAACCATTTGGATAAAATCTATCCTCAACAGTCAGCCAAGATCAATTTCTGGGCTTTAGAAAACGTTTCGGCAGATGGTTATATCCGCGAAATAGCACCAATGGCTGACAGCGTTACCCGTACCTACAAAGTTCGTGTAGCCGTAACGCAAATGCCTGCAGCAGTCAAACTGGGGATGACTGCCAAAGTACACCTGCAAAACGGTACTGACAGCAGTATTTTGCTGCCGGCCACCGCCATTTATCAAACAGGAGGAAACCCTCAGGTCTGGCTCGTTACCAATAATAAAGTACATACCCATGAAGTTTCTATCGGCGGTTATGAAGGCAATAACGTCAGGATCTCTGACGGTCTGCAGCAGGGAGATATCGTCGTTGTCGGCGGCGTCAACAAACTGGCAGAAGACCAAAACGTCCGTCTGGAAGCTGGTGTCAGCCAATGAAAAACAACTGGGCCGCCTGGTCGATCAAACATAAGCAAATAATTTACTTTTTTATGTTTCTCTGTCTGGTCATGGGCATCTATTCTTATAATTCCTTAGGTCGCAGCGAAGACCCAAGTTTTACTATCAAGCAAATGGTAGTTTCGGCAGCCTGGCCGGGAGCAACCGCTAAAGAGGTAGAAGAACACCTGACAGACAAGATCGAAAAACAATTGCAGACAGTACCTAATATTGACAGGATAACCAGCTATTCACGTCCCGGAACTGCTGTTATCAATGTTTATCTGCAGGATACAGTACCGGTCAAAGAAATCAAACAGCGCTGGCTGGAATTGCGTAATATTGTCAATGATGGCAAAGGTGACTTGCCCGATGGTGCTTTAGGACCGTTTTTCAACGACCGTTTTGACGACGTCTATGGAAATATCTACGCAGTCACCTCTGACAGCTTCTCCTATGAGGAAATGCGCGTAGTAGCCGAAAATATCAAAGATAAATTCTTTCAGATACCTGATGTCAAAAAAGTAGAACTAGTAGGAGTACAGCCTGAAAAAATCTATATCCAGATGTCTAATGCCAAGCTGGCACAGCTGGGCATACCGATCGATACACTGGCTTCTACGATCCAGGCAGAAACAGCTGTCACACCGTCCGGCATGGCTGAAAGTGACAGCACTAATACCTATCTGCGTCTGACCGGTTCCCCTGATACACTGGCCAATATCAGCAATATTCCGATCCAGGCTAATGACCGTACCTTCCGTCTGGGTGATATTGCCGAAATCAAACGCGGCTATGCTGAACCGGCTGAACCGAAAATGTACTTTAATGGTCAGCCAGCCGTAGGTATCGCCATTTCTATGGAAGACGGCGGTAATAATATCAAATTGGGTGCAAATCTTGATCAGGCTGTTCGGCAAATCCAACAGGAACTGCCGCTCGGCTTCGAACTGGGACAAGTCGCCAACCAGCCGCAGGTAGTAAAAAACGCCATCGGTGAATTTACCGACAGCCTGCTTGAAGCCATCCTTATCGTGCTGGCAGTCAGTCTGCTCAGTCTGGGACGGCGCTGCGGCTATGTCATTTCGGTCTGCATACCGCTGGTACTTTTAGGAACTTTTATCGGCATGTATGCCATGAACATCGATCTGCACAAAGTATCTCTGGGAGCGCTGATCATTTCTCTGGGCATGCTGGTAGACGATGCGATCGTTGTCGTCGAGCTGATGGAAGTCAAAATGTCAGAAGGCTGGGAACGCACTAAAGCGGCCAGCTATGCCTTTGAAACCTGTGCCATGCCGCTGCTGACAGGTACACTGATTACCTGTACCGGCTTTATGCCGATATTTTTCGCCAAATCCAGTGCCGCCGAATTTGCTTCTTCACTTTTTCCTGTTATCTCAACAGCACTGCTGCTTTCCTGGGTCATTTCAGCAACTGTAGCGCCTGTTTTGGGACACGCCTGGATCAAGCCTAAACAGCTCATTAACGAAAACGATGTTTACAATACTGCTTTTTATAAAAAGTTTCGCAGCGTCCTTTCCTGGTCGATGCTGCACCAGAAAATAGTTATTCTGAGCACGGTCAGTATCTTTATCGGTTCCCTGTTATTAGTCCCGCTGATCAAGCAGGAATTTTTTCCGGCTTCTGTGCGTCCTGAACTTCTGGTAGAGCTCAATTTACCTGAAGGCAGCAGTATCAAAGCCACGGATGAAGCCGCCCTGAAACTGACCAATATGCTGAAGGATAATCCTGATGTTGAAAGCATCGGTTCTTATGTTGGAAAAAGTGCTCCGCGTTTCGTCCTCGTAATGGACCCTGTCCAACCGCGTAACAATTATGCACAGCTGGTAGTAGTTGCTAAAGATATTGATGCCCGTAAACGTTTAGAACCGCAAATACGCGAGCTTGTAGCAGCTAATCTCCCCAATGTCGTCAGTTATTCACGTTCTATCCCGCTGGGTCCGCCGGCAGCTTATCCTGTGATGCTGCGCGTAACCGGTCCGGATGACAATATTGTTAAAGAATATGCACAAAAAGTACGCACAGTTATGGCTCAGAATCCAGCCGTGACCATGACGCGTTTCGATTGGATGGAGCAAAACGGAACTGCTAAACTTACCATCGACAACGATAAACTGCGGCAGATGGGATTGAGCCGTAAAGAAGTCGCCACTGCTTTGCAGGCCGAAATTTCCGGTTATACCGTAGCTCAATATCTGGAAGGAGACCAGGCTATTGACATGGTTTTCCGTCTGCAGCCTGTTGACCGATCTACCGTCACCGAGCTTGAGACCTTAACTATCCCCACATCTGCAGGTGCGGTGCCGTTGTCACAGGTAGCCCGTCTCAGTTACGAATCAGAAAACGGTATGATCTGGCGCCGTAACCTGCTGCCGACAATCACAGTCTGCGGCGGTATCGGCGAAGGCGTTACCGGCAACGATATCACGCAGCAGGTTTACGATGACCTTGCAGAACTGAGGCAAAATCTTCCGAATGGCGTTACGATCGAAATCGGAGGCAGTTTGGAAGACAGCGCTAAAACTTTAGGTTATCTGTTAGAACCTGTACCTGTAATGCTGCTGCTCATGATGATACTCCTGATGCTGCAGCTGAAAGATATCCGCAAGCTGTTTATCATTCTTTGTACAGCACCGCTTGGCGTAACAGGCGTTATGCTGGGATTGATAATTTTCAACGCACCGCTTGGTTTTATGGCCGAACTTGGTATCCTAGCCCTGACTGGTATCATCATTCGTAATTCCGTCGTGCTGATAGATCAGATAGACCTGCATTTGCAGGCCGGCAAATCTCCCTGGGAATCCGTACTGGAATCAGCTATCGTACGTTTCCGCCCTATTATGCTGGCTGCACTTACAACGATCCTGGGACTGATACCGATGTTTACCAGCCCCTTCTGGAATTCGATGGCCGTAGCCATTGCCTGTGGGCTGTCCGCTGCTACATTGCTGAACTTGATCGTATTGCCGGTCATCTATGCGGCTGTTTTTAAAATCAAACCCGAATAAATAAAATAAAGCAGACTGCGAGCTACAGCTCGCAGTCTGCTTTATTATTGCAACAGCTTTAATCCTTTTCAAAATAACACGTGCCAGTTTGCAAATAACCTTTAATTCTTCCATATCTGCTCTTTCAAGCACTGTTTTCAACTCATCATTAAAAATAACCTGACTGTTGCTGACAGTATCACTCAAAAATTCATCAACAGAAGTGTTCAAGGCATTAGCTATGGCAACCAGTGTCTCCAGTCCAATTTTAGTATGAGCAGTTTCAATATTGCTCATATGCGGTTTGGAAATACCGATCTTCTCTGCCAGATCTTTCTGCAGAACACCTTGCTTGATCCTCGTCAATTTGATTCTTTTGCCGATGGAACAGTAATCAATCATCATGAATAAGCCTCCCCATATATTTTCCTAATATTCATATTAGCATATAAATTTCACTATCAGGTATGCAAAATTTGCTATGCATAAATTATATAACATAAAATTTAATTTTGTAAAGTTCTTGAACCCTATTTATTGTTTATTTTTGATGTTTATATACTAGAGTATATTGAAATTAACAAAAATTAAAGCACAACCCAGTTGTGCTTTACATCTTTTACTTCTTTTTCAGTTTTTATAAGCTTAACCCTTTTCCGCCAGCGCTCTGAGCGCTAAAGCATAACCCTGGAAACCCAACCCGCATATCTGCCCCAGGCAGGCAGCAGCCGTTACTGATCTATGCCGAAATTCTTCCCTGGCATGGATATTGCTCAAATGCACTTCTATCGTCGGCAAAGCCACTGCTTTTATAGCATCCAGCAAAGCTACACTGTAATGCGTCAATGCCGCAGGATTGATAACGATACCGTCAAATTTTCCATAAGCCTGCTGGATCAGCGTGACTAATTCACCTTCAAAATTACTTTGCCTTACTTCTACTTCCACATTTAATGCCGCAGCTTCCTGCCCGATATATTCACACAAGGCTGCATAATCCTGTTGACCATAAATATTTTTTTCACGTACGCCCAGCATATTGATATTCGGACCATTCAAAACCAAAATTTTTTTCATCAGCTTTCTCTCCTTGCCAACTCCAGTAATGCCTGTAACGCTGCTTCCCGCTCACCGTTATTATCTATGATATGATCGTGATACCTGCGGTATAGTTCGATTCGTTCCGCATACAAGTCAAAAACTTTCTGCCGCCCTGCTGCTAATAAAGGGCGGCTTTCTGTATCTATGTCCTGTACAATTTTTTCTGGCAGCCTGTCTATAAAAACGATAATGCCGCCGTTTTTTAATACCTCGATATTCTCTGAGCGTTTGACTACACCGCCGCCGGCAGCGATCACACACCCTTCCAATTCTGACAGATGCCTGACTGCCCTGGTTTCAGCATCGCGGAAGCACGCTTCGCTGACTGCGAACAGCTCCTTGATAGTCTTGCCTTCCAGCTTTTCAAGCACATTATCAGCATCATAAAAAGGACGCTTCAGATGCTGCGCCAACAATCTGCCCAAAGTTGATTTCCCGCAGCCCGGCATTCCGATCAAGACGATATTTTTCATAGCTGTTTTTCCATCTCAGCGGCAACTTTTAAAATGACATCGTTTGAAATTTCTCTTTGCAGCCAGATCTCCTCTGCTGCTACAGCCTGAGCTACCAGCATAAGCATCCCGTTCACAGCCTTTTTACCCAGCTGCTCTGCCTGCTGCAAAAACAAAGTTTTAGCGGGATTATAAATCAGATCGACCGCTGTTTCAAAATGCTCGACAGTTTCCAGACCTACCGGCGATACATCGGTCTTGGGATACATCCCAACAGGAGTGCAATTGATCAGTAAATCACCGGTATAACGCTCTAAATGTAAGTAGTTGACGAATTGCGTCGGTACACTACTGCACAAGGTTTTCATATACGGAGCTATGCTTTGAGTATTACGGGAAACTAAAAATATCTTAGAAACACCGTGATCGATTAAATATTGAAGTACAGCTCTTGAAGCGCCGCCCGTACCTAAAACAGCCGCGCTTTTGCCCTGTACTTCGATGCCGTTATTTTCCAGCAAACGCCCAAAACCTGCATAATCGGTATTATAGCCGCGAATTGCACCGTTATGAAAATGGATCGTATTAACGGCTCCAATAGCCTGCGCTTCCATACTTAAAGTAGTCAAAGCAGCCATTACATTGATCTTGTGCGGAATGGTTACATTGACTCCGCAGTATTTACCACGCAATTCATGCACGCTCGCATATAATTCTTCAGGAGGTATCTCCAGCAGATCATATGTTCCTTCGACACCCAATTCTTTAAAGATCAGCTGATGTATCTGCGGTGATAAACTGTGTCCCAAACGCGCTCCAATCAAGCCAAAATGAACCATAACACAAACCTCCTATCTACCATCGGCAGGATAATTGCCTAATATCTTACAATATGCGCAGCTGTCGGAAAGCTGTTCTAATGCCTGACGTACTCTTTCTTCACGCAGGTTGCCTACCAGGTCGATGTGGAAGAAATATTCCCATGATTTACCTTCGATCGGCCGGGATTCCAAATTCATCATATTTAAACCGCTGTGATAAAAATGTCCTAAAGTCCTGTATAATGACCCCGGTTCATGTTTTACTGCCACTACTACCGTAATTTTATTAGCATTAGGCGCCTGTTCCGCTTCGTTAGAAATGACGATAAACCGGGTATAATTATTGGAATTATAGTTGATATTGGCGGCAAGAATCTGCAGCCCATACATTTCCGCAGCCTGCTTACCAGCCACCGCCGCCAAATGCTTATCCTGCTTTTCCCTCACTGTTTCTGCACTTTTAGATGTGCTGAAATAAGGCACTAACTCCATCTGCGGATACTGATGAAAAACTCTTTACTTTGTGCAAAGCCCTGCGGATGTGAATAAACAGTAGTAACATCTTCGAGCTTAGCACCTTGAACGCCCAAGAGATTGTGCTCTATTTTCACGCACTGCTCACCAACAATAGAACAATCGTGATGCCGCAGCAGATCATAAACTTCGGTAATACCTCCGGTCGAAGAATTTTCGATCGGCAAAACACCGTATTTGATCTCACCGTTTTTGACCGCCTGCACTACATCCTCAAACAAAGCATAATGATGTCTGTTTATATGCTGTCCTGCAAAATATCTCTCCAAAGCCTGATGACTGTAAGACCCCGGCATTCCAAAACAGCCAACCTCCATGACCTCCTCCTGCGGCAGAACTCGCGGCTCTGCCAGCAGTACATGCTCCAAAGCCTTGCTCTGCTCCATGATGGTCGTCATCATCGCTGTAACAGCCGGTGCATACTCTTTATGCTGTAAACGCATACAGGCCTTTGAGAGCACCTGAGCTTCCCGAGCCGCATCAAGCACAGGCAGCCCCTGCTGTTTTTTATAGGCCGCAACTTCCAGCACTGCCTCCATCCGTTCTTCCAACGCCGCAACCAGCTGGGCGTCGATCTTGTCGATACGGCGGCGGATCGCCTCTAAATCCAATTTTTCCATGCTCACACCTCACCGTCAATATCCGCAGTCAACAGCATATCTAAAACAGTCCAGGCCGTAACACCTTCCACGACAGGTACTGCCCGCTGCACGATACAGGGATCATGACGACCTTTAATTTCCAATACCGTATTCGTATGCTCAGCCACATTTATCGTTTTCTGCGGCAGGGAAATAGAAGGCGTTGGTTTGAACCCTACCTTGAATACAACAGGCATGCCATTGGTAATCCCACCCAAAATACCGCCGTTATTATTAGTTTCAGTTCGCACAGAATCTCCATCATAATACAGCGGATCATTAGCCTGTGAACCGGTGCTGCGGCAGAAACCGAAGCCCATACCAAACTCCAGCCCCTTTACCGCCGGAATAGAAAACAGTACATGTGCCAGACGGCTTTCCAGTGAATCAAAAAATGGTTCGCCCAAACCAGCCGGCAAATTAAGCGCCATGCACTCAATACTGCCGCCAATAGAATTCTGACGCTCACGCGCTTCCAAAATCAGCGCCTGCATCTCTGCCCCACGTACATCGTCCAATACGGCAAATTCCTTCTGCCGCAGACTCATCAATAATTCAGCATCTTCTCCCAATGGGTCAAACTTCCTGTCAAAAATCTCACCCACATTATTGATATGTGCCCCTATAACAATTCCATACCGAGCCAGAGCCTGCTTGGCAACAGCTCCCATAAAAACCAGCGGCGCAGTCAGTCGTCCGGAAAAATGCCCGCCGCCACGGTAATCATTGAAGCCTTTATATTTGATCTTACCGGAATAATCAGCATGCCCCGGTCTCATATTATCTTTTAGAATACTGTAATCCTTAGAATGACTATCGCTGTTAGGGATCAGCGCACACAAAGGTGTCCCCGTCGTCCGCCCTTCAAAAACACCACTCTGGATCAAAAAAGCGTCTTTTTCCTGACGCTGGGTCGAAAGCAGATTGCGGCCCGGAGCCCGCCTTTCCATCTCGCGTTTAATAAAATCAATATCAATTCCCAGCCCCGGTGGTAACCCGTCAATCACAAGACCAATAGAAGCACCATGGGATTCGCCGAAAATCGTCATTTTTATTTTTCTGCCATAAACACCGCTCATATACTTTCACCCGTTCCCACAGTTTTTATCATTCCGCCTAAGGCTGTAAAATCCTGCCAAAATTCAGGATATGATTTTTGAACACATTCGCTGCCACTAATAATAACCGCCTTTTTGCAAACCAGACTCGCTACCGCTAAACTCATCGCGATGCGGTGATCGTTCCAGGAATCAACGCAGCCGCCCTGCAGACCTTCCGGCCGCCCCTTGATAATCAGCCCGTCAGACAGTTCTGTAACTGCAGCTCCCAGTTTATTCAATTCACTGGTCATCGCTGCCAGACGGTCACACTCTTTAATACGCAGCCGTCCTGCATTGATGATTTCAGTTGTACCTTCACTGACCGCTGCCAGTACCGTTAAGACAGGAATGATATCAGGACAGTCTGCCGCATCGATAACTACACCATTAGTCGACGCACTCGAGGCCGTATGATTACCTTCGGCATCACAGGTTATTTTTCCTCCCATCCGGTTGATAATATCCGCAACGACCATATCCCCCTGCAACGAGTCCCTGTTTAGTCCAGTACAGGTAATCTGCCTGCTCAGCGTGCCGGCAACAAGCCAGAACGCCGCCTGAGACCAGTCACCTTCCACCATGTTCCTGCCGCAGCGATACTTCTGACCGCCGCCGATATGATATTTATAATAATTTTCGTGTTCGATAACGATTCCGTATTTTGCCAGACACGACAAGGTCAGATCCACATAGCTCTGCGACTCCAGTGCAGAAGTAATTTTCAAAACAGAATCGCCTGCCAGCAGCGGCAAAGCAAACAGCAGACCGCTGATAAACTGCGAGCTGACATTACCGGGAAGCTCGTAATCGCCGCTTTTCAGCACACCGTTCACCGTCAAAGGCAAATACCCGTTAGAGGCAGTTGTATAAGACAGCTCCTGCCTGTCAAAAATATCATAATAAGCCTGCAGCGGACGCGTTACCAGCTTTCCGTGACCAGTAAATGTCAGCGGCTCACCGCACAATGCCCCTAGAGGGATCATAAACCTCAATGTCGAACCTGATTCTCCGCAATCGGCAGTACTTTGCGAAACTCGTACATTACCACTGCCATTAATAGCCAAAGCTGTGCGTCCTGATCTTTCTGAAGGAACTTTTTGAAAACCGATCCCCAATGCAGTCAGACAGCGTAGAGTAGCTTCCATATCGTCAGACATACTGATATTATCAACAATACTGGTTCCCGCCGACAGTCCGGCACAGATAATTTCCCTGTGCCCCATGCTTTTAGATGACGGCACGCAAACACTGCCGTTGAGCTTTGCCGGTGTAATCTTCAATGTCGTCATGAGCTCTCCTATCCAATATAGGCAGGTATATCCTGCCAGTCTATTTTATGCAGGCGTCCGACGCCTATTTTTTCAATAATTACCAGGTTAATTTTTTTACCGCTCTTTTTTTTATCCAAAACCATTGCCTGTAAAATTTCCTGAGCATCAAATACTGCACTTACCGGCAAAGCAAACTTTTTCAGTACGCGGCTCAACTCCTCTGCAGTACCTGCTGCCGTAAGGCCCAGCTTCTCCGTTTGACGCGTCATTTGTACCATACCGATGCCAACGCCTTCACCGTGAGTATAAGTAGTAAAACCGCAGCATTTTTCAATAGCATGCCCGATAGTATGCCCAAAATTCAACAGCATACGTTCTCCTGTGTCAAATTCGTCTTTTTCAACGATCCGCGCCTTGATATTACAGCAGGTCTCAATAATAATGTCCGCCTGCTCCAGCAGCTCCTGATCACTTTTAACAGCAGCGATCTGAGCAAACAGGCCGGCATCGCGAATACAGCCGTATTTGATCGCTTCAGCCAAACCATCATGCAAAAACCGCAGCGGTAAAGTTTTCAATAAATCCGGATCTATAAATACTGCTTTTGGCTGATAAAAGCTGCCTGCCAGATTTTTGCCTGACGGCAGGTCAATAGCCACCTTGCCTCCTACGCTGCTGTCGATCTGCGCTAAAAGCGAGGTCGGTACCTGAATAAAATCAATGCCGCGCAAAAAGGTAGCTGCCGCAAATCCGCCTAAATCGCCCGGCACACCACCGCCCAAAGTCAGGATCAAATCACTGCGCGTCAAGCCTGCCCGTGCCAGTTCGTCATAAACCTGACCCAGCACAGTTAAATTTTTACTTTGCTCACCGGCGGCAAAAACTATCCTCGTAACCTCAAACCCGCTGGCAGCCAGGCTGCGTTCCAGCCTTTCGCCATATAAAGGATCTACGTTGCTGTCGCTTATGATTGCCGCTTTTACCGCCTGAGAAAGCACTCTGGCCTTTGCCCCGATCTGATCCAGCAGCCCGGCTGCGATTTCAATATTATATGTTTTCTCACCTAACGCTACTGTAATCGTACGCATCAGTACAAATCCTTTCTTTTAATCGCAGCTTCCCGCATCATTTCCTGCAGGAGCTGCGCGTCGGCAGCTGTCAGAGCTTCGCGCCAGCGTTCCAACTGCTGGCTGAATGCAGCTAATTCCTGCAGAACGTTTTCCCTGTTCGCCAAAAACAAATCGCTCCATAAATACGGATTGATATCTGCTACCCTTGTTCCATCGCGAAAACTGCCGGCAATAAAATATTTCGTATTTTCATTATAAGAAGCACTGTTGATCAGCGCTACCGCTAAAGCATGAGGCAAATTACTGGTATAGGCGATAATGCGGTCATGCTCAACGGCATCAACCTGCACTACCTGCCCGCAGCCAATCGCGCCTGCAAAGCTGCTCAGCCATTCGATCGCCCCACTGCTGTTAAAAGCTGCCGGCACCACGATATAATTGGCACCGTCAAAAATCTCGGCCTGGGACATACCAAAACCGCTGCCTTGACGGCCGGCCATCGGATGCCCCGCAATAAATTCCATCCTTCCGGTAAGCAGTCGCTGCACGTCCTCAGGCAAGCTGCCTTTAATGCCTGTAGCATCGGTTATCAAAACATCACTCTTCAAAAAAGGCACCGCACTTTTTACAAAATCCAGCGTAGCTGCCGGATAAACCGAACAGATCACTACATCTGCCGCCTGCAGTCCTGGACCTGCCCCGCAAAGAGCTTCGTCGATAACAGCCTGTTCCTGAGCCTGCCGCAGCACCTTGCCGTCAGTATCGACACCGATGATCTTCTTTACGCCCAGGCGCCTCAGCGCTTTGGCATAAGAACCGCCGATAAGTCCCATACCTACCACAGCAAAGTAAGCTGCTGCCAATCCGTGCTTCTAAAACCACTTTCCACTACGTTCACCTCGTTAAACTTTCTCCATTCTACAATCCTACGATAATTTGAACGGCTTCTTGTTTTTTATCAAGCAAACAGCCGTTTTTAACATTATTATACTATATCCTACATCTCTCTGCCGATTATTTGCGCAATGCCCTTCAATTCACCCATCAGGTGTGCAAAGCGTTCCGGCTTCAGTGATTGTGCCCCGTCACACAGTGCATGCTCGGGATCGTTATGTACCTCAATGATCAATCCGTCTGCACCGGCTGCGATAGCAGCTTTGGCCATCGGTTCAACCATCCACCACATGCCGGAAGCATGGCTCGGATCAATGACGATCGGTAAATGGCTTAGTTTTTTTACTGCCGGGATCGCGCTCAGATCCAAAGTATTACGGGTATAAGTTTCAAAGGTACGGATACCGCGTTCACACAAAATAACATTATCATTACCGCCGGCCATAATATACTCAGCCGACATGATCCATTCTTCTATCGTCGCTGATAAACCACGTTTCAGCAAAATTGGTTTATTTGTCTTGCCAAGCTCCTTCAAAAGCTCGAAATTCTGCATATTCCGGGCCCCTACCTGAATAACATCCACATCTTCCACGAAACGTTCGATTTTATCAGCTGACATGATTTCGGTAACGATCGGCAGGCCAGTTTCCTGTTTAGCGATTTTTAAGAGCTCCAATCCCTTTTCTTTCAATCCCTGGAAAGAATACGGTGAAGTACGCGGCTTGAAAGCTCCGCCCCTCAGCATAGCGGCTCCGCCGAGCTTTACCGACTTAGCAACGGAAATGATCTGCTCTTCGGTCTCTACCGAGCATGGACCGGCCATAACAACGATTTTTTTGCCGCCGATCTTGATCCCGTTGACATCCACTACGCTGTCTTCCGGATGGAACATCCTGTTTGCGCGTTTGAACGGCTCCTGCACACGCATGACCTTTTCTACCCAATCGTTAACACGCAGCAGATTGATATCTAAAGTACTGGTATCTCCGATAACGCCCAGGATCGTCATATTCACGCCGACGATCTCATTGATCTGGAAGCCGTTATTGATCAGTCCGTTTTTAATCTTCTCACATTCCTGCATCGGTGCGCCTGGTTTCATTACAATAATCATTTTTGTTCTCTCCTTTTAATTTATATGGTTAAATTTAATTATAACCTGTTATAGCTCACGTCCAACGGCTCCTGCTATGATCTTCAAATCCTGCATCAACCTGCCGAAGCGTTCAGGTTTCAGGGATTGAGCTCCGTCACATAACGCATGCTCAGGATCATTATGCACTTCAATGATCAGTCCGTCAGCACCTACGGCTACTGCTGCCTTAGCCAGCGGCTCTACCATCCACCACATACCAGCCGCGTGGCTGGGGTCAACCACCACCGGCAAATGACTGAGTTTTTTTACTGCCGGGATCGCGCTCAGATCCAAAGTGTTGCGGGTATAATTTTCAAAGGTTCGGATACCACGCTCGCATAAAATAACACTATCATTACCGCCGGCCATAATGTATTCAGCCGACATCAGCCACTCCTCTATCGTCGCAGACAAACCGCGTTTCAGCAAAATCGGTTTATCTGTCTTGCCCAGCTCCTTCAAAAGCTCGAAATTCTGCATATTGCGGGCGCCTACCTGAATCACATCCACATCTTCTACAAAACGTTCGATCTTATCTGCTGACATAATTTCTGTAATGATCGGCAGCCCGGTAACAGCTTTAGCCTCCTTTAATAAATCCAGTCCGGTTTCCTGCAGTCCCTGGAAAGAGTATGGAGAAGTACGCGGCTTAAAAGCGCCGCCACGCAGGATCGCAGCGCCCATTTGCTTCACATCCTCCGCCACGCCGATAATCTGTTCCCGCGTCTCTACTGAACAAGGGCCTGCCATTACCGTGATCTGTTTGCCTCCCACCTTCACCCCGCATACATCTACGATACTGTCTTCCGGGTGAAACATCCTGTTAGCACGTTTATAAGGCTCCTGCACACGCATAACCTTGTCAATGCAGTCATATACTCTCAGCTGATTCATATCGAAGGCAGCCGTATCGCCTACTACACCGAACAGGGTAAAATTAGCACCGCGGCTTTCATGGATCTGAAAACCCTTACCTTCCATCAAGCTTTTTACTCTCAATTCCTCTTCTGCGGGAATCCCCGGTTTCATTACTATAATCATTTATCTCCACTCCTTAATTTCATTTTTATTTACACAAGATAATAAAAAAAATCAGGCCTCGTAAGAGAGCCTGATTAAAAATTCATCTTCTTATTTACAGCAGCATATCTCAGCTACGGTATCGGCATCTGTTTACGGTAATAGAATTATGCAGTTTTGAGCAAGTAAAATAACCAGCGCTAAAATAAAAATAGCCCCGGCTAAAGTCAAAAGCATATTCATTTACCCAATTAGTTCTCAAAACAGATTCCACGATCAACCCACCTAATTTAAATTTCTTGTGTAAAACTTAATTGTTGTTATTTTAGACCCGTATCAAAAAGGTGTCAAGCAAAAGCATAAAATTCAAAAAAATTAATTTTTATGCACCGTCTATTGTAAACAATGTTACAACAAAATCAATGGAGCACACCGTTGATGCCACTTCCCAAAGTCATTACCCCGCCTATCAATACTACAAGCAGCGCAATGCGCTTAAATAAATGCTGATTGATACGGAAAAACATTTTTTCTCCCAGCCACCAGCCTAAAAGTACTGCCGGCAACACATACAGCGACAAAGCAATCAAATTTCCACCCTGAAATGTACCCGCAACAAAAAAACTGCCTAAAGTACAAAAACTGCCGATAGCAAAGATCCAGATCATATTGGCGCGCAGCAAATTTTTCTCCATATTCTCACTCAAAAAATATAAAGCGATCGGCGGCCCGCTGATACTGGTAGTCGCACTGAAAAAACCGCTTAAAAAACCAGCAGAAACACGTCCCAGCTTTTTATTTTTGACCTCAGGCACAAAATTTAATTCCATCAAAAGCGTTACAAGCAAAAGCGCTATCCCTAATAAAATCTTTAAATGATTGGCATCAGCCACTTTCAGCAGATACGCTCCGGGAATAATCCCCAACAGACTGCCGGCAGCTGTTATCAAAACTGTCGGCCACTCAAATTCTCCCCAGGTACGCCACATCATGATCACCCGCACAATAACACCGGCGATAATAACAAATACAACTGTCTCTTTCGGCCCCATGACCATCGTTAATACAGGAGCTGCGATCAGCGCAAAGCCAAAACCAGTTACAGTACTGAAAAAAGTAGCAGCAAATAATATCAACGAAGCAACTGTCAAGACAAAATAATCCATGGTTTCTCTCCGCTCTTTTCTGAAATAGATATCTGCATTATAACACAAAAAAGAAGCCCCTACAAAACGGAGCTTCTTCCAGTCGTCTTATTTCAGCCATTGACGTATTATTTTTTTCAAAAGCCTTAGTTCAAACGGCTTGGCTATGTGTGCATTCATCCCCGCGGCCAGCGCCATTTTCACATCTTCCGAAAAAGCATTCGCAGTAATGGCAATAATCGGAATCCGGACCGCATCACTGCGAGAAGCAGCTCTGATTGCTCTTGCCGCTTCATAGCCATTCATAGTTGGCATCTGGATATCCATAAAAATCAAATCATAATATCCTTCAGGCACCGCCAGGAATTTTTCCAATGCTTCTGCACCATCACCAGCGGATTCACAAGTCAAGCCCAACAGCTTCAAAAACTCTAAAGCAATTTCCAGATTGATTGCATTATCCTCAACTACCAGTACCCGTTTACCGCTATAATCAATATCAGCAGCATTTTCGTTATCACCGGCAGGTTGTTCATACTCGACCGCAATTCCGTTCTGACGCTGCACCTTCAGACAAACAGAAGCAGTGATCTTACTGCCCTTACCAACACAGCTCTCAACATCGATCGACCCGTTCATCAGTTTTGCCAGGTTCAAACTGATCGTCATGCCCAGACCAGTTCCCTGTATTTTACTGACCCGAGAATCTTCTGCTCTTATAAACGGCTCAAAAATACGCTCGATAAAACTTTGTTCCATCCCAATGCCGTTATCTTCTACAATAAAATCAAAAACAGCCAGATCATGCGGTAACGGCTTAACAGTAACCGTCAGCTTTACCACACCTTCATCAGGCGTATATTTAACGGCATTGGACAACAGATTAAGTAATATCTGCTGCAGTCTCAACGCGTCACCCAGCACAGTTATATTTTTCAGTGCCTCTGTTTCCACAATCAGCTGATGCCGTTTCTCCTCAACAGCAGGTTTAATGATATCTAATGCTTCCTCAACTTTTTCTTTTAATAAAAATGCTTCCGAGTTCAATTCTGTTTTGCCGCTTTCGATCTTCGACATATCCAGAACCTCATTCAACAGCTCCAGCATATGTTTGCCAGAAGTGACAATTTTTCAAATAATCATCTACATGATCTTTGTCGTCGCAATGTGCCGCTAAAGCCGCCAGCCCCATAATGGCATTCATCGGCGTTCTGATATCATGCGACATTTTTGAAAAGAATTCACTTTTGGCCTGATTGGCCTGTAAAGCCAGCTGATATGCGTCACTGATGATTTGTTTATTTGCTTCCTCCTGCATCGTGCGTTCATGGATATCGCGCATCGTCAAAAGCAGCCGTTCTTTTAATTTACCAAAATATGAAAGCTTAACTTCTTTATATCTGTACCCGTCTTTAGCGGATGAACGGAAATACAGCATAACAGCCTCTTCCTGCTCCAGGCACTTCAGCAAACTATCAATACTCCAGCTTTTAAATGCTCACAATCTTCTTCACAAACAAACTCTTTTATAAATACCGGCAGCTGTTCATTAATGCTGCCACGCAGCGGCAAGCCATAATGAGCGCAATAACCGGCAAAACGCATCACATAATCACCACTGTTTAAATCACAGATGCAAACAGCATCATAGTCATGTTCTATCGTAAAATTATAAATAGACTGCAGCTCGATTTTTTCAAGCTCCATTCCTTTTTGCTCGCTGATATCCTCAATGATACCAATGACAAAAGTCGGCTGCTGCTGATCATCCCATGACATAACAGTCATTGTTACCCGCACCCAGCACTGCTTGTTCTTGTCACAGAATGTGGAAGATGCAGTTTTAGCCCCATTATGAATAGCTTCGTACATCGCATAGCAATCTGCCTTACTTTCACCGCTCACAAAATCTTCCACAAAGCTTTCCGGAATATTCCTGTATTCCATACTACAGTTAAAATATTTACTGGTTCTTACCGGCATAACTTCCAGACGTTTTTGCGGATAATAATAAAAATGGAAAATTTTTGTTCCTTCCAGAACCTGGCGCAGCAGTTCCTGAGTACCCTTATCCTGCTCCAGCAATTCCTGATTAAGCAGCTCCATCTGCTTTCTGTTGTCAATATCCAGAAAAACACTTTGAATAACACGTTCGCCGTCAATATTTTTGATATATTCACCGCTGCCAATGATCCAGCAATAAGTACCATCGGCCCTCAGCGCCCGATATTCAAAAGACTGTTTCCCCTTGCCCAGCAGTATCGCGTTCATGCTCTGATATACTCTATCACAGTCTTCCGGCGCAGCCAGATCTTCTATCCGCCAGGATTTACGCTTCCAGAATTCTTCTTTTTCATAACCAAAAATCCTGATAGCTTCCATATTTGCATTTTGAAAAACAATACTTCCGTCAGCCTGTGGCCTGTATTGAACGATACCGCACAATACGGACTGAAACAGCTCGTCATAATAATCACGTTTACGTACAACTTCTATCAGCTGCCTGCTCTTTTCGATATTGGCCTGTCTTAAGACCTCAACATCGCTGGCATTCTGATGATAACCGCGAATATAATAAGCATTATCGTCTTCTTTATATAACTTGCCGCTGCAGCGAATAAAAATTGTGCCCCACCATGGATGCTTCCAGCGATACTGAACCTCTACCAGCCTTTTGGTCGTCAGCATCTGTTCAATATATTTCTGCACTATTTCCAGATCTTCTGCAAGCACGCCTTGCGCAAAATGTTTATAATTATCTTCCAGCGATAAACTCTTCTGCAGCCCTAAAAGTTCTAACATTTTATCATCGGCATACAGACGCACGTCAGTATTATTTTTGTTTATTTCCAAAAGCCATAAACCAATATTACTGATTTCCAATATTTCCTGCATCCAGCTGGAACTGTAAAAAATATCTTCTTTTAAGCCGCTAGAGTCCATAATAGTTCCTCTTTCTATTTCAAACTTCTTATTGTCTACATTATACCTTACTCTTAAACAATTTCCAATATTTGTTCTTTAAGAAATGTTTTTTAATATTCACAAATAACGCGCATAAAAAAAGACTCTCGCCCAAACGAGAGTCTTTACTTATTTTTCGCTTTGCAGTCCTTTTTCAGTCAGCATAGTCCAGCCTTCTTCCTGCACGATCAGGCCATCCTTCATCAAATGCCCCAAAGCACGTTTGAAAGCTGCTTTACTGATACCAAATTTTTCCTTAATGATTTCCATCGGTGTAGTATCACAGTAAGGCATTTTACCATTCCGTTTATGTAAAAAATTTAAAATATCTTCCGCATCGGCGATCATAGCGTTTTCTTTTTGCTGGCGTAAGGACAGATTTACCCTGCCATCCTCACGAATATAAGTGATGCGGGCCGTGATCTCCTGACCAAAATCCAAACGCCCGCCGGGAACTTCACTGCGATGCAGAAACGCCAAAAAGCGCTGATTAGTAAAAATGAAGAAGCCTTCCGGCAGGATATTATAGATAGTACCTGTCACGCTGTCGCCGACCTTGACACCAACAGCAGGTTTGGAAGCCTTCAGCATTTCTTCTTCCACCCGCATACTGACAGCAGGGCGTCCTGTTTTATCGCGATACAGCTTTATCCAGACCAGCTGACCCGGCGACACATGCCCTCGCATTTCGCTGTACGGCAAAAATACACCGCGTTCAGCGCCAATATCCACAAACCCGCCGTCCTTGGTCACACTTAAAACCTTAACGTAACCGATCTGCCCTTCGCGCATTTTCGGTAATTTCTGGCTCGCCGTCAAACGGCCATGCGGATCTTTATACAAATAGACTTTAACTTCATCGCCAACATTGACCGCTTCCGTCTGCTGCAGCTTATGCAGCAGGATATCATCAGAAGTATCGCCCGTACCAGCGTCAAGGAAAGCGCCCATTTCGCCCAGACGTGCCACTTTTAAAGTAACAACGTCACCCGCACGATATTTAAGCTGCTTTGCCATGTCTTTTCATCAGTCATTTTTGCTCTCCACAAATTCTTCCGACGGAGCATCAGCCCACAGTTGCTCCAGATTATAGAACTCGCGTTCTTCTTCAATAAAGATATGCGCAACACAATTACCATAATCCATCAAAATCCAACGGCCTTCAGCATAGCCTTCTTTGTGAGTAACAAAAATGCCTGCCTCCGCCAATTTATCTTCGATATTGTCAGCAATAGCTTTAACCAGGATATTATTTCCAGCGCTGGCAATAATAAAATAATCAGTTACAGGAGAAATGTTCTCCATATTCAGCAGCAAAATATCCTTTGCTTTTTTATCGCAGGCTGCCGCCGCGATCTTGTGTGCAATTTCTTTAGTAGTAAAATCCATCTTATCGCCTCCTTTATTCTTGTTCATCTTCATCATCTTTCATATAGGGAATGCCGATTTCGTCCAAAGATTTTTGAACTTCCTCGCGTGATGTAGCCCAATAGCTGATACCTTCTGTATCGTCAAAATTACCATACAGCATACCCGACTTGACCTTTTCGTCACCAAACAGCTTAAAGCTGTTTGCAGCCTTGATCATCGTCAAAGTGTTCATATCGGTCTCCACATGTCTGTCAACAGTCGAAAACAGCGCCGGGATCTTAGTCACCGTATCGATATTGAAAATCTGTGCTGCCGCCGCTTTCATAAACTTCTGCTGCCTTTGCACGCGGCCAATATCACCCAGCTCATCTTTGCGGAAACGCACATATTCGCCTGCCCGCTTACCGTCCAGATGCTGATAACCATGTTTAATATCAATAACAAGATCGGCGTAAGGATCTTCATAATACATATCCTTTTCCACATATAAATCAACGCCGCCAATCAGATCGATAACATCAATAAACGCACGCCAGTCCACTAAAACATAATAATGGATCGGTACCTGCAGCAGATTGGCTACCGTTTGCTTGGCCATCATCACACCGCCGTAAGCATAGGCTGCATTCAGCTTATCCCAACCAGCCCGGCCCGGGATCTGCACCTTGGTGTCACGCGGCAGCGAAAGCAGCGCAACCTTATTATCGCCGGGGTCAAAGCTGGCCAGCATCATCGCGTCAGTTCGCTTTGGTTCATCCGGAGCAGCATCACTGTCACCGTCATCTATACCCAAAAGCAAAATATTGATGCGCTTGTTCAATTTTTCATTTTGGGTTATCTTGTCGCTGGCACCAACAACATCAACCTTCGGCGGATTGATAAAATTGTCATAGATCCAGACTGTTCCCCAAAAAGCTCCCGTCAGCAGTACCGCCAAAACCAACAGTACAAATACCAGCCTGCCCCAACGTAATTTACGTTTCTTGCGGACAGGCCTGATCTCTCTATTTTCTTCCACAGACATTGGCATCTCCTACAAATTCAATTTAAGCCTTTTAAACTTAGCCGCCAATTCGTTATACCCCTCTATGCAATGAGGGTGTACCAAAAGGTCGTATTCCAGCAAATAACGTATCGTCTGCGCATAAGCCTTTATCATGGCCTGTTCCAGGTCAACCTTAGCCAGCCGGCGCATTTCCTCGATACCTGCAAAATCACGGGTCGGCTCCAGCAGATCAGCCAGATAGACAACCATCGCCATCTTGCTCATGCCTGCCGCACCAGTAGTATGAAAACGGATAGCATCCAAAATTTCCTGATCGGTAACGCCGTATTTTTCCCGGGCGTAATATACGCCCAGTTTGGCATGCAGTAAAATAGGCTGATTCCTTTCGACATCATCCATTGGTAAACCCAAAGCAATTGTATGCATCAAAAGATCACGCGTAGGTATCTCACGCCCGCAATCGTGCAGTAATGCCCCAACGCCAACCTTTTCCTTATCCAGTCCGTAAACAGCTGCCAGTTCAAGAGCAGTATCGTATACAGCCAAAGAATGTTTAAAACGCTTATGAGGCAAAGATGCTTTAAGAAGTTTTTTCATTTCTGTGATATCCAGCATGATAACAACTCCTCTCACTACCATTAAGACTGGTAGAGATGCTCCTCTAAAATATACTTTTCTACACTTTCCGGCACCAGACCCTTAATAGAAAGTCCTCGTCTGACACGTTCACGAATGCCAGTCGAAGAAATATCTACTTCAGGAGTATCCAAAAGTATAATTTTATTCTTAGCAGGCTCGCCAAAAAATTCGCAAACCTTGTCAATAGTCTGCCCATAACCGGGCCTGTCAGCAGCTATAAAAGTCACTTCTGCCAGCAATTCCCTGATGCGGTGCCAGGTGTTCAGCATCGGCACAGCGTCGGCACCAATAATAAAATACAGCTCATATTCTGAATAGCGGGCCTTTAACTCCATAACCGTATCATAAGTATAGGAAACTCCGCTGCGCTGCAATTCAATATCAGTAACTTCAAAATAAGGATAAGGCTCCGTTGCCAGCTCCGTCATCCGATAACGGTCAGCAGCAGGTGCAAACTCCAGACCAACCTTATGCGGCGCAATAAACGCAGGAACAAAAATTATTTTTTCCAAGCCCAGATGCTCGTAAATAAACTTGGCCGTCTGCAGATGCCCCAAATGAACAGGATCAAAAGTGCCGCCCATAATGCCAAGCTTTTTGCTCTTCACTCGTTTACCCACCTTCCTTATTATCACTATATTATACCAAAAACAGGCAAGCTTGCACAACTATATATAAATATTTAAATAATGAACAAACCAAAAACAGTCTTATATAAAAATACAAGACTGTTTTTAATCATTTATTTTCACAATTATCAATTTCTTCAAATTCTTTATCTATTTTTAAAATTTTAGCATTAAAATAGAACCATGTTAAATCCGCATTAGTATTTTTATAAGCAATATAATCTCTTAACCTTTGTTGCAAAATTTCTGGATTAATAAAAATAGTTTTTACCATTTTTATCTTTTTTCTCTGAAGAAAATTTATCCCAAAAATATTCTTCTTTATCATAAAATCCATTTGGCATTTCATAGTGCATTATATTTCTTTTATTTACAACATCTTCAATGTAACTTGCAGGAAAAGTATAAATTATTTTATTAGCATTCATCACCACAATTATATTATGCGTATCTTTATTATGTTTGTAGGTATAATAATCACCCTCATCAAACAATTCAAAACACGCCCTACTATATTTTTTACTATTTACTTTTACATCAAAAGATAAAGAATTATACAAAAGTTTATCATAAATAATATCATTATTTTTCTTTTGCTTTATTCTACTTAATAAAATATCAGGCTTACCGTTTATCCAGTCCTCTAATAATATATGTTCAATTTCTTTCATACTCTCGTCATTGTAAGCAACATAACGGAAATCACCTGAATCAATATTATAAAGTTCTTTCGTCAATCGTAAAATACGCATTTCATTTCTTAATGATATCTGATGCACTAAATTCAAATTAATATCTCCTTTCATTAATTTTATTACCACTATCTAAAAACTAAAATAAAATTTCTCCTATAAGTATTCGTGCAAAAAATAATATTATTAAGTTCGCATGTATATTAAGAATAAAATGGTCTTACACCCTGAGGGATTTTACTAGAAGTAGCAAAAAATCCAGCACATTCTTCTTTTTTAGTACATGCAAAGCAAATATCCAAATAATTTAGTTTCCAATCAGAAATACTTTTTCTACTGTACTGCCACAAATCTTGTGGCAATAAACAATGTGGCAAATTATATATTGACACATGCATATTTCTGTACGCCAAACCTTTTACAGCCTCAGTTAAACAATCCATATATTCATTAGGTTCAACCCAGACTTTATCAGCATATTTTTCCGCTCTCCCATATACTTCCATTCCCATAAAAGCAACATGTATAACCATAGGCAAGTTCTACCCAATAAAATGCGCTAAATCTTTTAATGATAGAATATTTTGTTTTATCAACACAATACGTAATTCTACAGGAATACTAAATCTAGTTAAATTATATATTCCTTTTATGGTTTCAGAAAACGCACCTTTCACTCCAACTATTTCATCATGTACTCGAGATATAGATGCATATAATGGAACTGCAAAAACTGTATTTCTGGGTGAAAATCTTGCTATTTTTTTCGCATATTCAAAATCAGAGAATTTTCTACCATTTGTTAAAACAATTGGTTTGCACTTACTAAATTTTTTAACTTCTGAAGCACTTCAGGTAATTTACCATTTACAGTTGGCTCCCCACCAGTTATGCAAATTTCACTCACTTCATCTTCTTTCAAAAGATTTAATATGTCAAATATTTCATTATCATGATCAATTGGTTCCTGCGGTTGCGGACACATTATACAATTAGAATTACATTTTTCTGTTAGAAATAATGCATTATGCGAAGATAAAGTATTCCATAACCTTTTGACTTTTCCTGATGGATAGATTTTTAAAATATCCCCTGTATTAATTTCTTTTAATTTATTTTCAGGTATATTATAAACAATAGGGTAATTAGATACAGATTCAAAGTTTTTACAGCTTACTCCACAAAAATTAAATCCTTTTATAAGACATTTATCAACATTAAAAACTTTACCTTTATTAAAAAAATCAAAAAATCCAAATTTCTCTGAATATCTCACAATTATAGGTTTCTGAATTTTTTTTGCCTCACCAACTACTTCCCACATATTTCCCACTCCTCCATTGGCTGTCTATTGACCCAAGACCAAAATATAGCCATGGTTTCCATATCATTTTCTTTTATAAATTTTAATAATATATCTAAAATACCTTTGTTTTTTCTACAAAACTCACTATCAGGTCTTTTTCCTATAATATCTTTAGATTCGACGTAGTATCTTATGGGGTCAGCACCACAATATGGACTATACGCACAAGTAGAACATTCTGGCATAGACTCTACGCAACTATTTTCAACTAAATTTTTTATAACACTACCACCAAAAATTTCGTAAAATGTGTTTCGTTGAACATTGCCCATTTTAAATGACTGATCACCCATTTCAGCCAGCATTCTTGCCTCATCAGTTGGATATACATCACCATTGTAATAATAAATAGCCCCAGCAATTCCTGCTCCTGATGGTGATTGCAAATCCACAAATCCTGTTGAAAATGGTGTCATTATTCGTTGAAATAACAATGCTGCATATGACTCAATAAAGAAAATTCCTTTTTTATTTAAAGATAATATATAATTCAAAGCTTTTTCATATTGCTCTAAAAATTCTTCTGTAGAATATGAAAGCTCTTTTTTATTTTTAATCGCATACCCATAAGGATTTAATGCTCTGATAAAAACACTATGAAATCCTAAATATATATATTCATCTATTACTTTATCAAGACAATATAAATTATCTTTAGTTACAGTAAGAAGAGCGTCACAACTATTAGCCCCTTTACTTTTCCTCACGCGGTTTAAATTACAAACAAAATTGTCATATGAACTATTGCCATCATATGACTTTCTATGTAAATCATGCATATTTTTTGTACCATCACAGGACGTAGAAATTTCAACATTATGCTTCACTAAAAACTCTAACTGTTCGTCACTTAAAGAAAATAAATTAGTACAAATCACAAAATTCAAATAGCGATTATTATAAAATTTAATTCTTCTTTCAGCGTCTAAAACAAAATATTTTAAAACATCCCAATTAAGAGATGGTTCACCACCTTGAAACTCAATTTTAATTTCTGATGTGGGAGATTCAAATATCTTATCCAACACATTTTTAGCAATTTCAAAATTCATATCTGTATTAAAAGCAGCTAATCCTGCAGAACTAGCATGGCAATAATCGCATATACAATTACAGCGTAAAGTTAAAACAACCATATGCAAAGATGTAAAATAATTTAAAAAATCTTTTCTACTCCTTAATTTTATAGCAAGTAAATCTTCTGTGAACTCTCTATTTTCTAATTCTACTATAAAATTTCTACTAACTAACTCCATTATTTTTGAGTCTGACAATTTATCATATTTTTCACATGCCATAAATTTAAATTCATCTGAATTTAAGAAAATATGCTCACCAACCATATTTACTAAAAGATAATCATCACATATTTTTTTAAAATAATAAGGATAGTAAATATAATTCATTTTTTCACATCCAATATAGGCTCAAAAGCTTTATCAATAATTCTTTTACGAATTTCTGATGTACGCTTTAAAATATCTAACCGTAACTGTTGATCTGCCAATTCTGTCAACAACATCTCTATATCCATATCATTTACTTCTTCATCATTTTTTTTTACAACAATCATTTTTACATTATTTATATCATCTTTTATTTCTTCTATTTTAATTACAAAAATTTCACTAAATTTATATACTACTGATAAAATTGCCTCTCTCTCATAAGTAGTTTTAGATAATAAAACTTCAAACTCATTATTACAGCAATGATAAAGTAAAGACATATTACCACTTCTTTCTAATATTATATATAAAGAAATAGACTGTCTATAATAAACAGTCTATAAATTTTAATAATTATATAAACAATTAATAACTTGATGAATAATGCGATCGATGTGAATAATGTGAACTATGTGAACTATGTGATCGATGTGAATAGTGTGCTAATTTATCTACACTAGTTGTATTATTTGCATCTGAAATCAAATGACTCTCTAAAGAAATTCTATAACCCATATCTTGCCGCAATACTATAGGCGTTTTTTCAGAAATGTCATTTACATTGAGCTCATTTGTCATACCAATATTATTAAATATCATACCAAATGAAAAAATAGCCGCCCCTATTTTTTTCAATAATTCCATATAATCCACCCCCAATATATTTTCTTTTATCTTATCATAAAACTTTAAATTGTCAATAATGTTTTTACTTCAATTCTACAGTTCTTATCCTCTAAAAAGCAGTCTATTTATAATAATTTTGAATAGACACAGCTTTAATGTTTTCATATGCATTGAATTTACTGCCATAAGAAAAGTAATCCCACTAGCTAGTTTAATACATTCTTATATTTCCGCCGCTTAATGATAATATTTTTAATAAAGTATTTTTGTTAAACAACCATCCTACACTTTTTTTAATATTATAATATATTGAAAAGCCTACTACAAATAAACAAAATTCGTTAACTTATCACAACATCAAAAAGCACTGTCAAAATATAAATTATTCTGACAGTGCTTTTTGATATCAATTTTATTTTTCTGTACTAATTATCACAGCCTGCAATTCTTTATACTTAGGCTCAATAACAAAATTTCCAGCTTCGTCTATAATGCCCCATTGCTCGCCTTTTTTGACCACTGCCAGACCACGGGTATAACTTCCGATATCAGTAATACCCGGTAACTCGGCCACCGTATCACCTTCTCTGCTGATCAGGCGCCATTTACCATTAAACTTGGCCGCAGCCACCTTTTCAGTAAAGAAATTAGCTTCATCAAATTTAGGCCGTACAATCGGTAAACCTTCTTTGCTCACATATCCCCATTTTTCTCCGATTTTATAAGCAGCGATGCCGTTGGAAAACTGCCTAGCATCATTATAAACGCTCTTTGTCACCGACTGCCCCTGCAAATCGATAAACTGTACTTTATCACCGGTTTTAGCCACGGCAATACCTTCGTTAAACGAAGAAAGCTCATCATATTCAATAGGAATGATCACTTCGCCATTCTTGTTGACATAACCGCTCTTCTCATCCTTCATAACCAAAGTCAAACCGTCGCCACCACCATTATAAGGCCCCACAAAATCATATTTAGTGGTAATTACCAGATCACCTTTAGTATTGATAAAACCACGTTTCTCATTATCAGCAACAGTATCAAACATACTGACATCGTATTTCCCTGGATGCTTTACATAATCATAGTGGTCAGTTATAGAACTCATCGCCATAGAATTTAAAATCGTATTGCCGATAAATCCCAGCGGCGAAAATTTGCTCACCCGCACCTTGACCTGTGCAACGCCATCATGAAAAGACGATACCTCTTTATATTTAGTTACAAAGGCTACCTGCCCCATCTTATCAATAAAAGTCACCTTACCGTCAACAAGCGTTCTGGCCAAGCCTTCGCTAAAAGGCGCAGCCTCTTTATACTTGCCACTGATAACCTCTGCCCCTGCAGAATCAATGTAACTCCAAACCTTGCCTTTTCTTGCAGCCGCTAAACCCTCTGCAAAGCTGCTGACATCGTCAAATTGTACCGGGATCACCAATTTACCGGTCACATCGACAAATCCCCACTGCTTGCCAATTTTTACAGCAGCTAATCCTTCGTTGAAAAGTTTCACATCATCAAACTTATTTTGACCTATTAGTATGCCATTAGCGTCATAATAGCCAAACTTTTTCTCTTTCGAAGCAAAATAACTGCCATCATCATTTTGCCAGATAGTGTCAAACTCCATTGGCAAAATCACCCTGCTGCCGGCATCATAAATAGCGAATTTTTTATTTTCGCCCTTCACCCGCATAATACCTTTGCCTGTAATAACTATCTCACTGAACTCGAACGGTAAAATCACCCTGCCCTGCTGATCGACAACGCCCCAATTTTTACCGTCTTTCACCTTCACCAGAGCAGCAACATCAGCAGCTAAACAGCTTTGCACCATCATCAACAATGCCATGCACATACCAACTAAAACCCTTACCATACTTTTCAACCCAATTCATCTCCCAATTAAGGTCTCCTGTGATTTAAATCTCTCATAGAAAACATTGCCATTATATTTTTACACATCTCTGGTCAAAGCCGCTTTAACGCTTCTTACCAAAAATCTGCAGCAGCCGTAAAAACAGGTTAATAAAATCAAGATACAAAGTCAGTGCACCCAGCACCGCAAATTTAGCAATACTGCTTTCATCGTCATCTATGCTGTGAGCGATTTTTTTAAGCTTTTGCATATCGTAAGCAGTAAGGCCAACAAAGATAACGATCCCCACATAAGTAAGAATCCACATCATAGTGTCATTTTTCAAAAACATATTGACGACCGAAGCGATGATCAGACCAATCAAAAGCATAAACAAGATACTGCCCATTTTGCTTAAATCCTTTTTAGTGACATAACCAAAAAGAGCGGTGGCGCCAAAAGTACCAGCAGTTATCCCAAAAGTCGTTGCAATGGACTCCTGCGTATACATAAGAAAAATTGCCGACAGTGTAACGCCGGTTACAGCTGAATAAACAAAAAACAGAAAGCTGGCCATACTCGCACTCAGCGAATTGATTTTGCTGCTGATGATCATAACCAACACGATCGGCGCAAACAAAAACGCATAAAACGTTATTTGACTGCCAAAGATCAGATTTAACAACGCCGGAGAATGTGCCGTATAATAGGCGACTATCCCTGTTGATAAAAGTCCAAAAAACATCCACCCATAAACCTGGGCAAAAAAGCTTTGCACAATACTTGCACGTTTAACTGATTCTACATATGATTGATTTTCCATAAATTTACCCTCCTTAAAATACTAATTATATAATACTAAAAATACTCCACTTTTCCAAATTTAGTTAATTGCAAAAAAACATACATTGATTAACCAAAGCACTGATTTCTTTCCCAATAATTTTATTGGAACTAACTGTGCTGTTCTTATGTGTAGTGCCATTTTCTTTTAGTTCGCCGATTCTTATTGCAATTCCAATATCAAAAGACTCCCACTACAAATACTGCAACTAAATAAATTATCCTAAGAAGAACAATAAATTCTGCTAATTTTAGATTCCTCAGTAGACAAATTTATTGTATCGCCAGCCTTAAAGCTCATTGTACAATCACTATTTTGAACAACTTGCACATTTTTATCTACTTTAGATTTTTCTAAAGCGTCTATATACTCTCTATCTTGAGCGGCTATTACCTCTTGCGACGTTTTTCCTCCCTGTGCTGCTAATTCAGCCTCTAGTTCATCATTATTCTTAGTTCCACTAGCCGCTGTACTTGAACCGGCTTTTGCATTGCCTGCCACTACATCCGACACTACTGCACCTAATGCGGCACTTAACCATTGATGCAACGCCGGATCGTCTCCGGCAATCTTTTTCAGTTCATCGCTCAACAGTTTGTTTACTGCCGCACCGCTGGCTCCCGCAAGGAAGCCACCATTTCTTTTCGTTCGGCTAATGCCTGTTTATGTTCCAGCTAGTTCAGCACAATTTTGTCATCTTGAATTATAAACGAGACTGATAAAATCAGCCTCGTTTACCGAAATCACCAAAATGTTAAAATGAATAGCGCAATTATGCATAATATGCCTAAATTAAATTTTGCATCGGCAAAATCTCTCCAATGGTCTTTTTCATTAATTTCTGGTCTAATTTTTCTTATGATAAAATCTAATAAATAAAACTTTAGAAATAATACAAATATTAATAATATTAATATACCAATCCTTACTATAATCACTTTATCCATGATGTTTCTAACTCCTATCAATTAAGTAATTCTTTAACTCGATCAACGCCCATATCGGCAGCTTTCTCAAACGCTGGGCCAACTAATACGCCAGCAATAGCACCAACAGGTCCACCAATCATCCCCCCAACTGCAGCTCCACCAATTACGCTAGCTCCTGTTTTACTTATTTCCCTAATTGCATATTCTTTAAATTCTTCATCACTCATATTCTTGGAGGCTTCATTCAAAGTTACTACTAAAGTTGCTCCGCTTACCAGAGGAATTTTGCGTACATACTTTATTCCGGTTTTACTAACTACTGCCCACTGAAACTTCGATGCACTATCTTTTACAACTTTAATATTATCACCAACAATACCTAATGCTTCATATATTGCGGAATCACCAGCACCATTAAGAATAGAATTAATAGTTGGATTTACTCTATTAACAATACCATCTCTGTACTCTTTTTTTGTTGCGTCTACAATATCACCATTAATATCAACACCTTTTATGATGATTCCATTATATTCAGTTAAATCAGGATTTTCTTCCAATGCAGCATCCAATCCAGCTACAAAAGACGGATCTTGCAATGCAACTATCAACTCATCTTGTTGTTTCTTATCCAAGTCTGATAAATTTTTTTGGGCATCTAATATACCTCCAGTATTGTTTGGCGAAGTTGCTGAATCAGTAATTTTCTCCTCACCTTTTTCTTTTTGTTCTTCGCTTAAAATATTATCCTTAGTGCCACTAGCAGCACTACTGGAACCAGCCTGTGCATTACCTGTAACTACATCCGACACTACTGCACCAACCAAAGCGCTCGCCCATTGATGCATATCCGGGTTATCTTTAAACGCATCGGACAGTTGCTTTTGTATAAATTCATTTACGGCTGCACCGCTGGCACCAGACAAGAAACCACTGCCAGTCAGTTCACTCATAATGCCGCCTACGAAAGCGTGCAGAGCAACTTTTTCCGGCGAACCATCATCCCAGCCCGCCCGTTCGCTGATTCTATGAATTTCATTATACGCCAATTCGCCAAACAAAGCCGCCATTTCTTTCCGCTCGGCTACGGTTTGCTTGTCAAATATCTGCTCCAGCTTGTTCAGTGTATTTTTAGTGTCGCGGTTCAAATCTTCGATATTCTGTTTCTGATTTTCTTTGTCTTTTATTTCAATAGTACCCTGCGCTACACCTGCTTTAGTCGTGCTTTCGTCTTCGCCTTTAGCTGGCATGCCTATATTTGGCGTTACTCCTTTTTCGTTGTCTTTTGCACCGTTGTTGATATTGACGTTTATCCCAACGTCTTTACTGCTGTATTCAGCTTTATTATCTACATCTTCCCACGTCAGTGTACCTGTAGTAAGTTTGTTTTTATCAGGCGTTGCGTCGCTGTCGATAACGCCGCCTTTCAGGTCAGTATTTTTATCGACGGTGATATTGAAGCCGCCTTCGCCTGCATAAATGCCGCTTTGGTCGGTGACACTGTTGTAATCGGATTTAGTTGTGCCGCTGCTGGCCCCGCCGCTGATACCTACACCTGTAGCGTAGTTGATATTGACGTTTAAGCCGCCGGAAGTATATTTTTCATCATATTTCTGGCTGTCCTGCTGGCTTTCGATATTCAAATTGCCGCCTGCATGCATCTCCACACTGCCACCACTGACTTTGCTGCCACTGATATTGGTATCTTTGCCGCTTTCTACTGTCAGCTTGTCATTGGCAGTAACTGTGCTGTTCGTATGTGTAGTGCCGTTTTCTTTTACTTCGCCTTTATACTTGGAATAACCGGCATTAATATCGCTGATTCCAGACGTGTTGATACTGACCCCTATACTGCCGCTGCTGGCTTTGGAGTCGGAACTGGACGTATTTGTATTTTTTGCAGAAGTAATATTGACATCACCTTTTGCAGCAAGACTGACATCTTCGCCGCTGATATCACTGCCTTTGATGTTGATATCTTTTTCAGTTGCAGTGATGTTGACATTGCCGTCGGCTTTGACTGTGCTGCCCTGCGCAACAGTTGTAATGCTGCTGGATTCAGTTTTTGACTTTTGGCTGCCGATGCTGATATTAAGGCTAAAATCATCAGCATTGAAGCCATCTTTTAACCCGTCCTTAGTTTGATTCAAAACGCTGTCTTTTCCACTTTTGGTCAGGTCGTTTACTTCTTTGCCAACGATCAGCGCTTTTAAGCGATCGTCTTTAACGCTGTCTGCTTTTTTGATGGTATCATGTACGCTCTCGGCTACTGATAACGCAGGTGTGGTGAGAGACACCGTTAAGCCGCTCTTTTTATATTCGTGTTTTTCCTGCGCGTTGTAGGTATTGTCGGCACTTTCGATAGTAACGTTTTGCCCGGTCAGGTTGATGTCTTTGCCTGCCAGCACGTCGCTGGCACTGATGCTTACGTCTTTACCTGCTTCGACATTGACGCTGCCCTTGATACTGCCTACAGTGCTGCCAGCCTGTTCGACGTTTTGGTTGTCGTACTGGTCTTTGCGTTTTTCTTTGCCGATGGTAAATCCCAGTCCGCCTCCTGACAGCAGTCCCGATTTTTTGACTTGTTTTTTATAGGTCGAAGACGAGGTATCTTCGACTGCTATGATGTTGACATTACCGCCGGCTGTGATGTTGACGTCGTTATCGGCAACTACATTGGAAGCCGTGATATTGGTATCCTTACCACTTGTCAAATCAACGCTGTCGCCGCTGATATTGCTGCCTACATTGTAGTCTGCAGCTTTGGCGTCATAGATATCGGTTGTTTTACTGGAGAGAAAACCGATTTTTTTCTTGTGTTCTTCAAATATACTTTCGTGATGTTCCGTCATGGTATTCAGATTGACCGAACCTGCTGCATCGGCAGTAATTTTGCCCTGTTCGCTGGCAATATTACTGGAGATGATATTGATATCGCGGCCGCTTTGCAGGCTGATATCGCCTCCGGCAGACATACTACTGCCCTGGACTTTTTCGTCGTCGGTCATTACGCGGTTGTAGTAGAAGCCGCCGCGATGCCCAATTTCGGCATCCTCCATTTTACGGTCTTTGACGGCCTTAAGCTCTATGCTGCCGCCGGCTTCAGCTGTGATGCTGTCCGTTGCCGTTACATGCGAGCCTGTTAAAGCAAGATCGCCTCCCGCCTGTAGCTGCACGTTTTGCCGCCGACAAGGGCGCTGTTATTGTTGACGTTGATACGTTTATCCCGATCAGTACCCACTACGGCGACACGGTCGCCGGTAGCGATGCTGCTGATATCGATTTTATTGCCGGCTGTGATGGACGTATTGCCATCTGCCGCCGTTACCGAGCCTTGCAGTTCAACGTTTTGGCCTGCTTTAAGGTTTAAATCGCCGCTGGCCGTGATGCTGCCGACCTGATCAACAGTTACCTGGTGCAGTTCACGGTACTGTACGTCACTGGTCGTAGTTTCGTTGACAATGTTATTGCCGGCTTCCAGGCTGATATTGGTGCCGCTGATGGTGCCTCCGGCATTGATAATATCCTGTTTGCCTGTAAGCGCAAGCTCCTTCCCTGCTTTGACAGTACCGCCCAGATTATTGATGCTGCCTGCGGTAATATCACTGCGGTCAGAAGCAACGATACTGCCGGTATTGGTAAGCGTATCACCTGTTACCAGATGGATATTGCCGCCGGCCAGTAATGCGCCGTCAGGTTTAAGCTCGCCTTTACGCACAGAAGCCAGATAAACGACTGGTACCAGTACATTTTGTCCGTTGACTTCCTGTTCTACCATCCAGACGATGTCGGTCGTTAGATTGGCCATTTGTTCAGCTGTCAGCGCTACACCTACCGTCAGGTCAAATTTATCAGCTGCTATAGCAGCATTGTTCATCAGCTCTTTAAATTGTTCTTCATCACTGGTAAAGCCTGCCAGATACTGTTTTCCTGTCAGGTTCAATATCTGATCGCGAATCAGCTGCTGTTCAGTAAAGCCATCACCCAGGCGTTTCATGACCTTTTGCGGGTCGCGGCTGATGCGTTCGAACAGATAGTCGCTGGAAAGGAAATTTTTATAATTGGTAAATCTTGGGTCCATTTCAATAAGATAGTCCGCAGTAGAGTCAGCCGGTTTTAGAAGCGGATTTTTAGAAGTGAGGTCACTGATTTGGGGCACACTGACAGACGGCTCGATCCCCGCCGGATTCTGGGCCGTTGGCGTATAGGTGACTGTTAAGTCTTCGTATTGGGCATCAATAGTGCGATTGACAGTAGTGGTGCCTACAGTAGTAGTATTATTGCCGCCGGCCGAAATAACGCTGTCGGCGCCGCCGTCAATCAGCTCACGGGTATGCAGATAGTAAGGTGAACGGTCTTGACCATAAACATAGTGACAATGACGGTGCCATCTTCTATGCTTTTTATATTTCCAGTATTTGACATCAGTACCAGTCTCAGTGGTACGTTTTATATTTTTATAACCAATGTTGGTAAGGCTGGCTGCTGCCAGGTCAAGATCATGACCGGCTGTGATAAAGCTGTATTCATTATCAACAGTATCGGCGTCAATAGTCATATCAGCACCGGAAAGAATATAGGCGGCAGGGCTGTCCAGATAAATGGTGCCATCCTGCACAACGCGATGAAAATAGCGCCGGGCATTATAATATTTGCCAGACAGGCTGAAGCCCGGTAAAGCTATATCATGATCTGTTTCTGTTACGTCCCAGCCGGTAATGAATTCACGCTTTTCATTAGTCAGGCTTTCGGCAGCAATATGCATATTTTTATCGCCCCTGATAGTGGAGGATTGGTTCAGCAGCTCAGTTGTTTTTCCTATTCCGCTGCCAATCGTTACATCGCCCTGTGCATAAACGGAAGCAGAATTGAGGTTTTGCAGTTTATTTTTGATCGTCAGGTCAATATCAGCTCCTGAAAAAATGACGCCGCCATTATTGGTAAGGTTATTGGCATTGACAACAGTGCCATTACCGCCGATCATCACTCCCTGTATCTGGGTGATGTCTTTAACGGTATTTATATCAAGTTTTACTGCTGCCGAAATAGTTCCTGTATTTTTAAGGTCATTCGCGGCAGTTACAGCGATGCTGCCTTTTTGGGCAACGAGTTTTCCTGCCTGCAATGCATCGCCGCCCGCCGAGACAGTACCGCTGCCATTGGCAAGAATGATATCTCCATATTGGCGGAAGGCAGATCCGGCAGTGAAATCGGCATTACCGTCAGTAACTGCGATTTGCCCATGCTGACGCAAGGTGCCTTTAGTATCAAAAGTAAAGTCACCTTCGCTGCTGATCGTGCCATACTGGCCGCTATTACCTTGCACCGCCAGCAAAGTCCCCCCCTGCTGTACAGATATGTTTCCATATTGGTAAAGATCGCTGCCGACGTTTATATTTAAAGCGCCTTTTTCCAGACGCACGCTGCCAGTTTGCGTAAAATCTCTGGCCGCAGTAAGGTTTATTATACCGGTTTCGCTGCCAATAGTACCTGTACTGAGCAAATCACCTTTCGTCTGCAGCTGCAGATCCGTACCGGCCAAGATCTGCTGGCTGTTATAGATATCTCCGCCAGCCGTAATGCTGACGGACCCTTTTGAGCGGCAAGCCTGCCATGCTGAGCAAGTTTACCGTCAGATGCCAGCGTTATCCCTGAACCGGAAGCGTTGATATTGCCAAAGTTCTTGATGCCGGCATCAGTATCATTGGCTACCAGCGTTATTTTGCCGGCATACATGCCGCCTACTGAGGCAATGTCAATGGTGTTGTCCATACCGGCCGTACTGTTATTTAATTTTTGCGTTTGCAGGTTTTGGGCATCAACGCTGTTATGTCCGGTAACAACATTTATTTCATCCCCGCCCCAAACACCTGCGGTAACGGCTGCATCAGCGCTTACAATATCCAGACGATCGGTAGTTTTGGCGTCAAGCCCTCCCGGTAATGATCACGCTGCCGCCATTGACCTGATAGGCATCAAGTCCGCCATTCATTACCGGTTTGCCTGTAGTAAACACGGCATGGCTTGTATTGATAAAGCCGCCATTATCCACAACGATTCCATTGGCGTTGGCAATAACAACACCGGCTCTGTGACCGGCAACTTCAATAAATCCGTTGATGCTGCTGGGATTGGCGCTTGTTACTTCGTTGAGGATGATTTTGGCCGGACGCAGCCCTAACCGATAGTTGTAATCAACATAACCACCCAGCTGGGTATTTACATATTCTGTGGCATTATTTAAAATAAGCCCGCTTTTATTGACGTCAAACCATGTATATAAGTTACGCGAAACGCCGTCACTGTTAGCGGATGCGATTTGAACGATATCAATGCCACTGTTGGTTTTCTCAACGATCGGCTTATATTCTGTTGCGGCATTTTTATCGGCTTCTATTTTTACAAAATCTGAAGCTGCAGCTTTGTCAGTGCTGACACCGGTATCCGGAGCCGTAAATTGCGGTATTTTATCGGGCTGCTCGGGCGTGATATCAACAACATTACTGCCGGTAAGCGTGCCCTCGTTAGTAAAATTATCCGGCAGATCGACATTTTTCTGTGCAGAAATCCGTCCTGTGGTCTGGTTGGCAGCGCTGCCGGCAGTAAAGATGATATCATTTTGAGCTAAAAGTACGCCTGCGTTATCAATCACGCCTGCAATAACACTGATATCGCCGCCGGCGCGCAAAACAGCATTTTTCGCCAGGGCAAGGCTGCCGTTATCAGTATTCGTAATGTCAAGATCGGTACCGGCATCAATGGTGCCGCTCAAAGAATTTTGTTTGCTGCTTAGAGAAAAATCCTGCCTGGCTTTCAGAAACCCGCCATCGTTCTTTAAATTATCTGCTGTTATCGTCAGATTTCCGTTTTGGGCAGAGATAGTACTGTTTTCGTTGCTGATATCTGCAGCAGTCACTTCTGCTGCCTGTGAAGACAGAATGATACTGTTACCTGCGTTAACGATTCCCTGCGCAGTAAGTTTCAGGTCGCCCGATGTACGCAGTATACTGTTTTGTCCGCTGCCGGCTGCTGTATTGCTTAAAGTACCGCTAAGAGCAACAGTTGTCACTCCCGTACCGCTTTGGTCGATACTGCCCTGATTGATCACATCTTTACCGCTGACTGTGATTGAGGCTGCGCTGACAGAACCGCTATTTGTAAAGAGTCCGGCTGTAGTCGTTAAACTGCCTTCACTGCTGACAGCTCCGGCATTAGTGATAGTATCGGCAGCTGTCAAAGTCATTTTTGCTGCGGCATTAACAACAGGTTCCGGCTCCGCTCCATCGTCTGTTGCGCTGGTTGGTCTGTAGATGCCGGCTGTAAGCTGTTTATCTGCAATGATGTTTTTAGCGTTTGCTGTAAAATCAACTCCGGCAGTTACATCATCAGCAAATTCTATGGTATCTGAACTTTGCAGCTCAATATTTTTCTGAGCTGTAACCCTGCTGAGGACACTGCTTTCTCCGTTTTCTGTTTCTACGCTTTGGGCAAAGGTTATTCTGCCATTGACATTAAGCAAAATACTGCCGGCTTCGCCGACAGCTTCCATAACACCTGCATTTTTTACGCCGACACCGTTTTCTGTACCCACCATCGTTATTCTGCCGGCATACATACCGCCCAAAGCAGAAACGTCAAGCGCCAGGGCTGGTTTTGCTGTTGCTGCTGACATCTGCTCTGCTTGCAGATCGCTGTAGGCTACTTTGTTGGCACCGGTAACTACATTCAGTTCTTCGGCCTGCAAGGTTCCGTTTATTTTTACAGCTCGGCTGATCAGGTCAATTCGCGGCGTAGTACTGCTCCCGTTAATAAAACCTGTTTCTGCACCAGCGGTATCTGTTTCAATTCTATCAGCAAAAGTGATTTTGGAAGCATTGTTAACTGTAAATCCTTCTAAATTTCCGGCAGCATCAATAGTGGGCACGCCAGTCGTCAAAACTGCCCTGTTAGTATTGATAAAGCCTACTCCGGCGGCATTGATGCCGTTGGGATTGGCTATGATAAGGCTCGCGTTCTGGCCGGCAATCTCCAGCATACCGTTCAAGGCAGAGGGATTACTGCCGGTAACTTCGTTCAGAATGATACCAGCCGGGCCGTTTGTAAGATTGCTGTTGCCGCTTATGTTACCTGCCAGTTGTGTATTTATCGCATTTTGACTGTTATTAAAAACAATGCCTTCCTTACCTACCTGCAGGTCGCTAAACTTGTTGTGCGACAGTCCGCCCGGCCCTTGTGGATTATTTATATTGACGACAACTGTACCGCCAATATTCTGTGAATTTACCTGCTGTCCTGCAGCAGGTGCAGACACTGTAGTATTAGTATTGGCAAAAACAACCGTGCTGAAATAAGGCTGTGACGAAAAACTTAACAAAAGCAGTGAAGCAGTGATTTTTTTTGCCAGTTCTTTTCTTCTATAGTTACTCATTATTTACCCTTCTTTGCTCAAAATTGGTAGTACACCTGAAATCCTAAAGCTGTTTTCGATGTTTTAAAGCCTTCAGGTTTATAGATCGGCGTACCGATAAAGGCGTCATACTGCAGGCCTTTAAGCAAATTGCCCCTGATGCCGAAAACGGCTCCTGCCAGATTTTTCCCAAGCAGATATTCGTCTGAAGGTCCCCAAACATGTCCCAAATCCAGTCCAAGATAAGGCTCCAAACGCAGTTCAGGTATCGCAACACTCAGCTCATTGCGAATAATTATCCCATTTTCTGCAGAAAGAGTTTGCTCTCCATCAAATCCCCGCACCGTATAACGTCCGCCAATGCTGAACTGGTCTGCACCATACAGAACATCGGTCGTATACTGACCGCGGAGGTTAAAAGTATACCGCCCCTGTACCTTGCCCAATTTTACAGGCGCAGCAATATTCAGATTCAAACCATATAAACTGTAGCGTGTAGTAGCAGTGCCTTCAACCTGATCTGTCAAACCCGGTTCCGCCTGCCACCATGGCATACCCTTTTGATAATATAGCAGCATATCTATCGTGCTTGATCCCCAATACTGCCTGTGCAGCAGGCCGAGCTGATAAGCAGTGGTTTCCTGACGCTGCACTTCTATTTCCGTATCATTGATAAAGCTGTGACGTTTACGTTTGATAAGTTTAAATTGTCCCTGCGTCTTACGGGTCCGGTCACGGTATAAAAACTTCTGTACACTGATTTCCATTCCATCTGTCTGACCGCTCGACAGGAATGGCACAATACTGGGAACAGTTTGATAAAAGCGGTTACGATATTTACTGACACTGAAAGTATAGTCTTTATATGGAAGCGAATAAGAAAAATAATAATTTTTAGTACCATAGGCACTGTCATTGCCCTCTGCGTCTTTGGTATAGCTATAACTCATAATATCATTCAATCCAGTTGGGTTATATAAGGCAATATTAGCAGTAGCCTGCAATCTGCCAGTACTTTCAGTACCTGAATCATCTATGGATAATCCAACAGTCCATGGTTTATCGCCACGCTTGACATCTATCACAACATCACTTTCACCAGGATTAGTTCCCGGAACCAGCTGCATGGTAACATCCTGATTGGGTACACGTTTCATTTGCTCCAGTCCCTGTTCCAAATCACGGATATTTAATAGTTTACCGGGACCGGCAGGAAATGCGTTGCGCCAGGTACCCCATGTATCCTGTGCGAAACGGATATCATGTATAGTACCCGGAATAATAATAAATTTTAATGTACCAAGAGATAAGTCCTGTTCGGGAATAACTACTCTGCTTGTAACATAACCCTTATCAATGATGCTTTCGGATAACAGTTTTGCTAAAATATTTATTCCTTCAACACCAATACGATGATGCTCGTACTGTTTTAATACTTGATTCGTCCAGTTAAAACTGGCTTTATATTTTTTATTTGCACATTCTATTTCTATCTTTCTGATCAAAAAGCTTACTTTTTCTTTTGGTAACTGTACTGCTTCCGCTGTTTCCGTCTGTGGAGCCAGATTTACGTTAGGCGCGTTAATGCGCTCACGTTCTTCCCTGGCCTGCCTTTTGGCACTTTGCTGCTGTTCGATCTGATCTATCCGGCTTTGCTGTGAGAGCATGTCTGCCGGTGCTGCCTGTACCTGAACAGCGTTGCAGCTCAAAATTAAAACAATCCCCGTTTTTACTAAAACTTGTTTCATCAAATTTGCTTCATTTATTTTATTTCATTTATTTTAGTTTAATAATTTGTAACTTTATATAATTAATTATACTCTTGCTGTCAAGATTTCCTTATAATATAATTTTTTATTTGTTTTCGTTTATATTAAGTATATTAACTATTCTAAAAAATTTTTGTATCAAACATAAATTTTCTCGTTTTTGTATAAAATTCGCTTATCAAAAAAGTGGCAAAAAAAAGACTGACCTGAAAACAGATCAGTCTTCTATATCAATGTTCAGTTAGAAATTTAGAAAAAAACTTTCAGCAGATACTGAACGCCAATAATGATGGCAACTAAAAGCAGCAGTGCTTTAGTACGGTCTTTTAAATCAAAAACAGTTTTAGGCCTTCTTAGATAATCCAAGAAGGCCTGCATTTTTTCGTGACAGGTTACTTTTTTAGTGATATTTTGCTTAACTTCATGCTCACTGCAATAATTTTTACTCATAGCGCAACGCCTCGATAGGATCTAAAAGTGCAGCTTTACGTGCAGGATAGATGCCGAAGAACAAACCAATGCCAACGGAGAATACCACCGCAATGATAATAGTCGGTATGGAGATCACCGTTTGCCAGCCGGCAAAATAGCTGATAGCATAGGAGGAACCGATACCTAAAATCACACCCAGTGTACCGCCGACAACGCCGATCACCATAGCTTCGATCAGAAACTGCAGCAGAATATTGTTGTAAGTCGCTCCAAGTGCTTTACGGATACCTATTTCCCGTGTCCGTTCGGTAACAGAAACCAGCATGATATTCATAATACCGATGCCGCCGACAAGCAGGCTGATGGCAGCTATGCAGCCTAACAGCAGGGTAATAGTATTAGCAGTTTCCATCATTGTTTCCATCAAAGCTGCCAGATTACGTACGGTAAAGTCATCATCGTCGCCTGCTTTGATTTTATGCCGCTGGCGCAGCAGCTGTTCTACTTCGCCCTGCACCTGGTCGATAACATTTTCATTTTCGGCCTGGATCGTTATCCTGTTGATGTGGGTAATACCCATCATGCGATTTTGCGCCGTTGTCAGCGGTATGTATACCACGTCATCCTGATCCTGACCGCCAGCCGATTGACCTTTGGCTTCCAGGACACCGATTACCTGAAACGGTGCTTTATTGATACGCAGAGTTTTGCCAACAGCATCGCCTTCGGGGAACAGATTATCGACAATCGTCTGTCCGATAACACAAACTCTGGCTCTGCTGCTGAGATCACGTTCAGTCATATTACGGCCTTCAGCTAATTTATAGCTGCGGATATCCAGTACATTAGGTGTCGTTCCTTCAACACTGGCAGTCCAGTTTTGGTTGCCGACAACTAATTGATAAGATGAAGAAACAGCCGGGGCAATATAAGCAATGCCTTCGATCTGTTTTTCGATGGCGTAAGCATCTTCCGCCGTCAGACGCGCACCCTGACCGGCTGCCAAGCGTGCGCCGCTGGCGGTACGTCCGCCGGACATAACGATAAGCAGGTTACTGCCCAGACTGGAAATGTTGTTTTTGACCTGTTCCTTAACGCCAAAGCCCAAACTGACCATGGCAATAACAGCGCCGACACCGATAATGATGCCCAAGAGCGTCAGCAATGTACGCAGCTTATTGGAAATCATTCCGTCAATGGCCATTTTGATAGATTCGTTAAACATGGTCAGCCCTCCATTCGTCACTGACCAGCTTACCGTCACGCATAGTTAAAATACGTTTGGTCTGCTCGGCGATATCCGGCTCATGTGTGACCATGACTACCGTTTTGCCGTTATCATTCATTTTTAAAGATATCCATAATTTCATAGCTGGATTTGGTATCAAGATTACCGGTAGGTTCGTCCGCCATAATAATGGCCGGGTCATTGATCAGTGCGCGTGCAATAGCCACACGCTGACGCTGACCGCCTGACATTTCCGTTGGATTATGGTCGATCCTGTCACCCAGTCCCACTGCTTCCAAAGCTGTTTTAGCCCGTTCCAGCCTTTCCTCTTCGCCAATACCGGCATAAACTAAAGGCAAAGCTACATTTAATTGTGCTGACAGTTTCGGCAGCAGATTAAAGTTCTGGAAAACAAAGCCGATTTTAGCATTGCGCGTACGCGCCAGTTCATCGTCACTATAGCCGGCGACTTCTTTGCCATCCAGATAATATTGTCCGGAGGTTGGTCTGTCCAGGCAGCCCAGAATATTCATCATTGTTGATTTACCACTGCCGGACGGTCCCATAATAGAAGTAAATTCACCGACACTGATTTCTACGCTGACGTGATCTAGCGCATGGACTACGGCATCGCCCATAACATATGTTTTCATAATATCTTCAAGCCTGATTACAGCAGTCATATGCGCAGCTCCTTTCATTTTATCAGTGCATCGGAGGGCCACCCATGCGATTACTGTTAGTTTGCGTTGCTTTAGCGGCCTTAACCAAAATTTTATCGCCTTCTTTAAGTTCAGGGCTGCTGACTGCGACCTTATCGTCACCGCTCAGACCGACTTCAACATCTACGTTGCGGATCTCTTTTGTTGCTTCATTATAAACCTGTACATAACGGCTGCTGCCTTCAGTACGCAGGCAATTAGCCGGTACCATCAGTACACCGTCTGCTTCATTGACAATAATATTTGCGCGGGCTGTCATTGTTGGCAGCAATTTACCTTCCGAGTTGGCTACATCTACATAAACGGTGTAATAAATAACATTATTTTCGGTAACAGCTTTACGGGATACCAACCTTACTATACCTTCAAATGTTCTGTCCGGATAGGAATCAACTGTAAAGTTTACTTTCTGCCCTACTTTTACCTGTCCGATATCAGATTCATCAACCATGGTTTCGATCTGCATATTATCCAGATTGGCAATAGACATGATGACCTGAGGTTCGGAAATACCAGAGCTGATCGTCTGACCAACGGGGGTAGGTTTGCCTATGACATAACCGGAAATCGGTGTAGTGATGACAGTATCATTAACATTAGAGGTAGCCTGGTCATAATTTGCTTTCGCAACTGTATAATCGGCTTCTGCCAGATCATAATCAGATTTTGAAATAGCTCCTTTGGCCAGCAGTGCACTGTAACGATTATAAGTCGCTAAAGCATTTTCCATTTTGGCCTGCATTTGTGTTTGTGTTGCCGCCAGCGAAGTATCATCTAAACGTACCAGTACCTGTCCGGCATTGACATGATCGTTCTCTTCAACACAGACTTCAACGATACGGCCGGTTATTTTGGAACTGATATCGACATTATCTACGGCACTTAAACTGCCGGTAGCTGATATGCTGTCCGATAAATGTCCATATTCAACGGTCGCCGTCCGCACCGTTTCTTTAACTTCGGTACTGCTTTTATAATAACCATAGCCAAAATAACCGATCGCTATCACAGCTATCAAAAATCCCAGCAGATACTTATTATGTTTTATCCATGCTAACATCATACATCCCTCTTTACTTTCGTAAAATTAACAATTCTTATCAGCTCGTACTATGTTTAAAATTATAACTTATTCCATTCTTTTGGTCAAAACCTATGATAACGAATTTCTGTGTTTTTTTAATGACATTTTTTGCAAAAAGTATGACAAAAAAGTGATTTCTAAAAACAGAAAAAGCAGTCTGCGCTGGGCGCAGGCTGCTTTTAGTTTAAAAATCAACCACGTATTTGTCCGTCGCCGCTGATAAGATATTTGCTGCTGGTTAGCTCCGGCAAAGCCATTGGTCCGCGTGCATGCAGTTTTTGTGTACTGATGCCAATTTCAGCGCCGAACCCGAATTCAAAGCCGTCTGTAAAACGTGTTGAAGCATTAACATAAACTGCAGCAGCATCGACACGCTGCTGGAACGTGCGGGCATGGTTATAGTCACTGGTGACGATACATTCAGAATGTTTAGTCCCATATTTAGCAATATGTGCAAGAGCCTCTTCCAATCCGCTTACTATTTTTACTGATAAACGCAGATCTCCGTACTCTGTGGCCCAGTCTGCTTCTGTAGCTGCCTGGATTCGTTTATCAAAAGCCTGTGTCTTACCACAGCCGATAATAGTGACGCCGGCGGCAAAATATTCTGTCAGCATCTGCGGCAAAAATTCAGCAGCAGCGTCTTCATGCACCAGTAATGTTTCCATAGCATTGCAAACTGCCGGACGCTGTACTTTAGCATTGATCGCAATCGCACGCGCCATATCATAGTCTGCACCTGCATCCACATAAGTATGACAGACACCGATGCCTGTTTCGATGACAGGAACCGTTGCATTCTGTACCACTGCCTGAATAAGTCCAGCACCGCCGCGGGGAATAACTACGTCGACCAGTCCGTTCATTTTTATTAAATCAGTTACTGCCTGACGATCACTGCTGTCAACGAACTGTATTGCTCCAGCAGGGATACCTGCCGCCTCTGCCGCCTGCGTCAGTATGCCGGCAATGACAATATTAGACTGCAGCGCTTCGCTGCCGCCCTTCAAAATAACCGCATTACCTGATTTTACGCACAAACCGATCGCATCAGCCGTAACATTCGGACGGGCTTCATAAATAATCCCGATAACGCCAAGAGGAACACGTACCTTAGTCACAGTTAAACCGTTAGGCAGCCTGCGCCCGTCTAAAACGTTACCGACAGGATCTTCAAGCTGCGCTACCTGACGCAGACCTTCAGCCATAGCATTGATACGTACCTGGGAAAGCGCCAATCTGTCTAACATCGATTCTTTCATATTATTAGCACGGCCGGCTTCCATGTCTTTGGCATTAGCCGCCAAAATTTCCGCAGCCCCTGCTTCAAGCGCGTCTGCCATCGCCAACAGAGCTTTATTTTTGATCACGGTAGAAGTTACTGCCAGTTCACCGGCCGCACGATGTGCCGCTTCGGCTTTAGTACGCACCATTTCATAAGTTGTCATGTCAGATACCTCCTAACCTAAAATAACCAGATCATCACGATGAATAACCTCATCGTAATTTTTATGGCCTATTTTATCTTCTATTTCCGAAGTTTTTGCACCTTTGATCTGCTCCAGCTCGGCTGAAGAATAGTGACTTAACCCGCGGGCCAGTTCGTGCCCTGCCATATCGACAACGCTGACGGTATTTCCCGCTTCAAACTGTCCTTCAACTGCCGTGATTCCTGCCGGTAAAATACTGCAGCCGCCGGCTTTACGCACGGCCTTGGCACAGCCTTCGTCAATAACAAGTTTGCCCATGATACGGGCGCCAAAAGCCAGCCAGCGTTTACGAAACTGCAGCCTGTTCTCTTTCGAAACAAAAACTGTACCTATATTTTCACCTTGCAAAATACGGGCTATGGCATATTTTTCATCACCGCGGGCAATTGCCAGATGGATACCTGAACTGGTAGCGGCTTTAGCCGCCTGAATCTTGGTAAACATCCCTCCTGTACCCAAACTGCTGCCAACACCACCGGCACTGGCCTCAATTTCAGGAGTAATATCACTGACGATACTCACCAGTTTCGCATCAGGATGTGTCTGTGGGTTTGCGGTATATAATCCGTCCACATCAGAAAGGATAACTACCAGATCAGCATCGACGATGCCGGCAACCAGAGCCGACATATTGTCATTATCGCCTATTTTCAATTCATCTAAAGCTACAACGTCATTTTCATTGACAATAGGAATTACCCTGTTTTTCAGCAGCTCCATAAATGTGTTGCGGGAATTTGTATAGCGGTGCCTGTCCAAAGATTCTGTTTTAGTAAGCAGCACCTGCGCTACGATCTGTCCATATTCGGCAAAAAGCTTCTCATAGGTGTGCATTAAAATACCCTGCCCCACAGCAGCAGCAGCCTGCTTGCCGGGAATAGTCTTTGGTTTTTCGGACAGGCCCAGACGGTCTACCCCTACAGCAACGGCACCGGAAGTAACAAGGATCATTTCTTTACCCTGATTCTGTAAGTCGGCAAGTTCCCGGGCCAGTCGGTCTATCTGTTCAAAATTACGTTTACCGTTAGCGTAAGTTATGGTACTGGTACCAACTTTCACTACGATACGTTTAGCTTCTTTAAGTGCAGAGCGGTCAAAAGTCATCCAGCTCAATCCCTCGTTAAAATCTTAGTATTCTTTGAATTCAAATACCATATCGCGGATACGTACGGTTTGACCTTCCTGAATACCTTTTTCTTTTAAAGCCGCATCAATCCCCAGGCTTTTCCAAATCAGCTGGAAACGATACAAAGCTTCGTCATTATCAAAATTGGTCATAGCGACCAGGCGCTCGATATTTTTCCCTTTTACTTCAAAATCAGCATCCGCACAAGCCGTGATCTCAAAACTGTCCGGGTCTATTTCATCCATAATGATATTCTCTTCTTCGTCCGGTTCCGGTTCAAAGTTCTGCAGCATCTCATAAGCCTTATACATCAGTTCCTGCAGACCTTCTCCGGTAGCCGCCGAAGCCTTAACGATTTCATAGCCTTTAGCTTCAACATATTCTTTAACACGCTGGAAATTTTCCTGGCCTTCCGGCAAATCCATTTTGTTGGCAACTACCAGCTGCTTGCGGCGTCCTAACCGTTCGCTGTATTGAGACAGCTCAAAATTGATTTTTTCAAAATCCTCAATAGGATCACGTCCGTCGGTACCGGAAACATCCAAAACATGCAGCAGTACTTTTGTACGTTCTACATGACGCAGAAAGTCATGCCCCAAGCCAACACCTTCATGCGCTCCCTCGATAAGTCCGGGAATATCAGCAAGAACAAAGCTGCGTTCAGCATCGATACGCACCACTCCTAAAACAGGGGTCAATGTAGTAAAATGATAAGCGGCAATTTCAGGTCTTGCAGCCGAAACCTGTGCAATGATACTGGATTTACCGACACTCGGATAGCCTACCAGGCCAACGTCAGCCAGAAGCTTCAACTCCAGCTTTATCCAGCGCAGCTCGCCCGGTTCACCTTTTTCTGCAAAAGTCGGTGCTCTGTTGGTACTTGTAACATAGCAGGCATTACCTTTACCACCACGGCCGCCTTTAGCAATAACATATTCCTGTCCGTCCTCAGTCAAATCAGCCAGGCGCACACCGGTAGCATCATCGCGCACTAAAGTTCCAAGAGGTACTTTTACGATCACATCATCGGCACGTGGGCCTGTACAGTTGGAATTACCGCCGTGTCCGCCACGTTTGGCAACAAATTTTCTTTTGTAACGAAAATCAATTAAAGTATTGAGATTTTTATCAGCTTTTAAAATTACGTCGCCGCCACGACCGCCATTGCCACCGTTCGGGCCGCCTTTTTCAACAAATTTTTCGCGTCTGAAGCTGCTGCGTCCGTCACCGCCGGCACCTGCCTCAACATATATTCTCGCTCGATCAATAAACATGATATTCTCCTCTATCTTCAATAATTAAATATTCAGCATAAATGCCGCGTTAAATTTAACGCCTGCCTACTTATCTATTTCTTTATTATAATACAAAAAGGCCGGTGAAAGCAAAGTTTCTTTATTTACTATTATCTTTTTCCAGCCAGTTTTTAAGCAGCGGCGCGGCATATGTTCCCATAGCCCTGTAAACGGCTGCCGTCGGATGTACCCCATCCAGATATGCCTTCTTCCTTTCTGCAGCAGTCAGTCCAACAGCAGGCTGCAGATCCAACAGCCAGGCCCGCTCTGCGAAACGTGCGCTTATTACATCCCGCAGCGGCAAAATATATTCGTTTAAACTGCTTTCTGCCGTTACAAGAGGCAAAACCATACCCAAATCAAAGTTTTTACTCTGACAATATCTCAAGGTTTTATCCAAATCTTCCAGAATAAATTTCTGCGGATGCATTTGAATGATATCATTAGCTCCTCCCAGAAACAAAATATGTTTAATATGAGCCGGTAAAAACATAGTTTGCAGGCGAAATAAAATATCATCTGTACAATCACCGCATACTCCATAATTTAAGAATTTATCTCCAGTGACTTTTTCAGCTTCAGCAAGCCACGATGTACGCGGGCCAAAAGGGAAACCATAAATCAAAGAATCACCAAAACATGCCACTGTCTGCATTTTTTCACCACCTGCCAATTCTTAATGGCATTTTATCAAGCCTTCTCGTAAAAAGCAAAATAATTTTTTGAGGTTTAGCTTGAAAAACTTTTAGTCCTAATATAATTATGTAATTATATTAAACAGATTATGTAATCATTGTAAGATGCAAACCCTATTGCAATAATGTATTATATAGACAAGGCAAAAGCATTTAATGCAATTACCTCCTCCCTTCTCTCTCAATTATTTTCATCCTTTCAACCTCAAAAAGCGGTTGCGACTACGGTGGTGCGAGTCGCAGCCGTTTTTTGGTTTTATAAATAAAAGGTTCCGTACTTAATGTACGGAACCTTTTATTTATTTTGTGCATTGGTATTTACCAGTATAGCATCTTTAAACTGTAAATTTTTGACAGTCGTTTCTAAAAATGTTTTTTCGTCCGCTGTCAAAGCCCGTTCTTTACTCATTATCATCAGATAAATCAAATTACCGTTCTTAAGGGTGGCATAAATCTGTCCGTCATATTTCTGCCCTACGCTGTCAGCTATATAGCTGCTGAATTTAATAAAATATATCTTCCCATTCTGCAGCTCACCTGCGACTACCGGCTCCTGCCAACCGCTGTTTTGCAGATTTTCCGCAAAATAGTCCTTCATCACTCCGCCAGGTCTATAATTCAGGTCGGGCAATTCTTTTGTCAATTTACTGCTTTCCACCATAACATGCATTGTCATCGATTTATTAACAGGGTCACTTATTGAAAGCTGCGCGACCTGAACCCCAAGTTCGTCATTTGGATCGGTCGGCCTTTCCACAACTGTTACTGCATACTGTTCAGGCAAGCTGACAATACAACCACCATCAGTCACTTCATATGTTCTTTCAGCAGCGCAGGCAACCCCTATTGAAAGTATAAAAATCAAACTCATCAATAATAAAATTTTCCGCAGCATCATACCACTCCGTTCTTAAGTATTCTGTTTACCATTATAACAGAAAGTAAGGTTCTTTGTATAAACAAAAAACCTTACTGAAAACTTTATTTTAATGAATCTTCCACATCACGCAATCTTCCCTTACCAATATTCTGATACAGATTATCATAACGTTCTTCTGCTAAATTTCGTCCTTCTTCCATAGCTTTTTTTATATCTTCAAAATACGAATTTACTGCAGCAGGTGACCATGTCTGCAATTCACATAACGCATACTTTCTAAAAAGTTCCGCATTAGCCCGTTCTCTTTTAACAGCATGTGGATATTTAAAGGCTAATTCATTCATCCACTTTTCTTCTATATCAACGATCCTTTCTATCTGTGGATTGTCCCGCAGGGTTGGTATCTGATCACCAATCAAAGCATATTTTTCAGTCATAACATTACGTCCATCTTTTTTCGCTGTTTCCAAATCGCACAGCCACAAAGCAACTGTTTTATCCGATAAAACAGAATATGTCATACGGCGCATTTCCTTAAATGCAGGTATGGTATTAGCAGGAACAGCTTCTTCCGCATTGACACTCATAAACATTTCGGTCTCCAAATCAATGATCCGCTGCATGATCTCATTTCTCTGCATATTTTTCACTCCTTTACAGCAGCACGCTTTTGTGCTAAAGCTTCAACTTCCTCCAAATCTTTAAATCCTAAATTACCATACAGATATTGGTAACGTTCTTCAACTAAATTACGTTTTTGTGTCGCGGCTAAAAAGATATCACGATAATATAAATTTAAAGTTGCATCAGAATACGTTTCCAATTCGCAAACTGCGTATGTAGTAAAGCCGCCTTCAACAGCTATTGTCAAAGGATATTTTTTATGTACTTCAGAAAGCCATTCTCTTTCGATATCTACTATTTTGTAAATCAGTTCATTTTCATTTAACGATGGTATCAAATTTTCCATACGGGCATATTTTTCTGTCATTAAGTTACGCCCTGCCGCCGCTGCCGTTTCCAGGTCCTGTAAATACGATGTCAGTGTATCAGCCGCTAAAACCGAATGGCTCATTTCACGCATCAGATAAAAAGTTTTCAGCATTTCCTGACAATCAGCAGGTTCACTGGCTTTAACAGCGATAAACATCGCTGCTTCACGGGCGATAATCTTTTCCAAAAGCTGTTTTCTATCCATTTACAACACCGTCCTCAAATAAGCTTATCTGCTGCAGTAACAATCGTGCCAGTAAATTTGCCGCTTCTCTGGTAGGATGGATACCATCACTGCCAAAAATACATTTCCCATCCAGACTTTTTATCCTGTCATACCAGTCCAGTAGATTAACGCTTTTACCAAGCATTAATCTTGTCAGCAGGTTATTATACAGAACGATCTTTTTTTCTAAACCTGCATGTTTTAACAGATGGACTTTCTCTACAGGAGGATTATTGATAACAATCACTTTACTCCCTCTGCTCTTGGCAAAATTTAGAAAAAGCTGCAGATTATTTTTATATTCATCAGGCGTTACCCAAGGGTCACGACCGTATTGTTCAGAGTAAAGCGGCCAGATTTTTCTTACTTCCGCCGGCCATAAATCTACCAGACCCAATTGTAATATCGTATAATCCGGGCGTAAAAATTCTATTTCATTGGCCTCGCCTTTTATAAGACTTAAACTTGTATTAGCATGGCGGCAGCGATTTACCAGACATACATCCTCGGTAAAATTTGCACTGAGCATTCTGCGCAGCTGCTCAGGATATGTTCCTGCGTAATCGAGTTCTACATTAAAGCTGTTTTTTGCATATCGCGGTAAACCATAGCTGTCGCCAATTACCAATACTTTCATATTTCCAGCCCCTAAACAAATATTTTCTAAATACAATACTGTTTTTAAATCTTATTTATTCTGTATAGTCTTCGTTTTCTTCTAAAACCACACCCTGTTGATCAGGAACTTTTATTTTCAGCGGTAAAATAAAAGCTATAATCGCCGAAAGAACAAAAGAACAGAGGGCAAATTTGATAGAAGCAATAAAGTTACCAGTAGTATCGGCAAGATATCCGCCCATAAAGCTGCCCAGCGCCGGTCCTATACCCATAACAATCAGGGTGGCAAGCCCCCACAATTTGCCCAGACTGACGCGCCCATAGATAGCACCGGCATAACCAACGACGCCACCCGGTTCAATTGCCCAATAAACTGCAAACAGTACGCAGATCAAAGCACCCAAAGTGGTAGACTGCGGTCCCATTGTCATAAGCAGCAAACAAGCTACTGCGCCTACAGCCGGGCCGAAAATAAGCATTGTTTTTCTGGCTTTGATCTCATTTTTCATCGCTACAACTAATTTATCAGATACGATACCCAAAAGCGGCATCGTAAAGATACCGGCGATACCAATGATGATATAAAGGTTAGTTGCATTATCTAAAGTCATTTTCAAATCTTTGGTCCAATAGGTAACGACCTGAGTCCAAATCAAAAATTCAGCAACCATACTGGTCAAAAATGCCAGAATCGAACCCCAAATCGGAAACGTGCTAAAAGCCTCTCCAATTTTCCAGGGATACTCTTGTTGGGCTGCCGTGCCTTTAGCAGGTGGAACTTCGCCAAAAGCATGTAAGCCATACTGTTCCGGGTTCTTTTTTGCCAGTAATGCTGCCAGTAAAAGTGCTACGAGCGAAATCCAACCCAAAATTGTCATTGCATCACGCCATTGTCCTGCATTTTCGACCAGCATCGGTTTCACGCCCAAACTGAGTACAATCTGCGCCATTGGGGCACCGGCAAAAGCAATACCCCACATTTTGGCATAATATTTTCCAACGAACCATTTACGAATGGAAATGGTAGATGATACCCACAGCATACCTGTTCCGATACCGGCAAAAATAGCATAAGCCGCATAATAAGAATATAAAGATTCAACCTTCGCTGTCAGATAAAAACCCAGCATACAAAAAACTGCGGCAATAGTATAAACAGGTTTTGTACCCCATTTATCCAAAATCATACCGCTAAAGAACGCTGTAATGGCATAAATGCTCATCATCAGCGAATAGCCTAACGATACCTGTGCCCCGGTCCAACCCATCGTCTGCGACATTGGCCCGGCCAGGATAGCAAAAGTAGAGCGGTAACCAAACAGGCAAAATACTGCCAGCCACGCAGCAACGACTACAAAATAAGAGGTTTTTTTCGCATCCATATAAACCATCCCTTCGTCTCAAAAATCTATAAAAGATTATGAGTTAATAGTAATTACAAATTTCAGCTCCATTTTGAAAAGAGGCGGATGCAGGCTCCTGCATCCGCCAACTTACTTTAGTTAAGGAGGAAGTATTGTAATAGACTTATTTACTTGTAAACTGTTCGCAATATACGGCTTTCAAATCACCGTAAGTCCAGTCTTTTTTCTTAAAGCCATCGCAGATACCAATGTTGTTTTCGTCAGCTTCTATAAAGCATTTGCAGCATTTACATTTAGCAATAGGCGTAAACATCGGACAGGTTTCGCTGTCAATAAGGATAATACTGTCGTTATTGGCATGGCAGATACCTTTAGCAACGTCAATAGGGGTAAAATTACGGCAATCAGCATGATTATTTTTAGCCATTGTGACTCACACTCCTTCGTATTCGGTTCTTGCAACAACTTCGTCCTGGATCGGTTTACCGATTTCTACCCAGTATTGAGTAAAGCCGGCTACACGTACCAACAAATCACGATAGTTATTAGGATGTTTTTGAGCATCTTTCAAAACTTTAGAATCGACGATATTAAATTGAATATGGAAGCCGCCTTTTCTCATGTAAGAACGGGTCAAATCCAACAATTTCTTAGAACCTTCGATACCTTTTACTGCATTCGGATGCAGTTTCAGGTTCATCTGTGAGTTTTGAGATCTGCTGTGATCCCAGCAAGTAGCGGATTCAAATAATGCATAGGCACCATTGCGGTCAGTACCAGGATATGCAGACATAGAAGCGTCAGCAAAAGTAGTACCGGAAAGACGCCCGTCAGCAGATGCAAGTGTTGCTGCACCTTGCGGAGCATGGGTAGATACAGACATCTGGCAAACATAGAACGGCTTAGCGTACAAGGATTCATATTTATCGCCGCAGCCACAGTACCAGTCTTCAAATTCAGCCAGAATTCCATCGACTTCAGGAATATCGTTGCCATATTTAAAGGATCTCAGGCAATCTGCGTGGATCTGATCGTAACGTCCGTCATCATCATCACGTTTTTCCTGAGCTTCAAGCGAGAAGCTGCCGATTTCATCAGCATTTTTGAAGCCAAAGTTATTAATAAGCGCATCTGTAAGTTCTTCCAGAGTATATTTCTTCTCTTCAAACACCAATTTTTTAATGTTGTACAAAGAATTGACCATATTGATAGTGCCTGTGTCTTCAATGTTATAAGTAGCATTGTAGCGGTAGCCCATATTGCCAATATGCTGGCCTTTTGCCAGGCAGTCAGGTTTCAGGAAGGAATTTACCAGCGACATGTTATGTTTACGCCATACATCATGCTGAATATTATTGGTAGTTACAAGGCAATCGATGACGATATCATAATATTCAAGGAATTGTTCATACAATTCTTCATAAGTTTTAAATGTTTTGTTATGAGGTGGCAGAACCTGCAAATCAATACGTCTGTCATAGCCATTGGTAAGAACCATTTCCAAAACTTTCGGATTGGAAATAAAATGTACACCTACGGAAGTCGGCTGGCCTGCGCCGCCCGGGATCCAATATTTCTTGCCATTCAATTCCAGTTCTTTCCAAATACCAGGCGAAGTTTCCAAACAGCCGCCGATCGAGAAGGCACGGGCATCTTCCAGGTTCATACCTTCCGGCCCGTAATTTTTCATGATAAATTCGATACCGCCGCGGTTATTCATCCAGGCCGGATAACCGGTACCGCTCTTTTCGCACTCTACAGCTTTCAACAGAAATTCTTCCGGCAATTTATCATCATACAGTACTGACAGTGTCGGTTGTGTGGTCTGACAAGTCATACCAGCTTCCAGCAGCAGCATTTCCAGTCTGTTGGCAGCCGGCTGACCGTCACGGGTCAAACCTCCCAGGCAGACATTATTGAAAGTATTGCCGGAAAGTACGCCGCCAACAACACCCATTGAAGCAAAACAATCAATACAGGTCATTTTTACACGGTAGCATTCTAAAAGTTCCAATACCTCAGCTTCAGTGATACGTCCGGCTTCCATATCCTGCTCAAACCATGGCCATAATACCTGTCCAATACGTCCGGGCGACATACCTGAAATAGCATCTTCATTAACAGAAGCCATATGGACCATATAAATCATTTGCAGAGCCTCACGGAAATTACGTGGTTGTTTATGAGCGATATGCTCCATGATCTCAGCTATCTCTTCATATTCTTTCTTTTGTTTAGCATTTTTCTCAGTTGCAGCCAAACGTTTGGCTTCATCAGCATAATGCAGATGCCATGTTTGGATACCTTCCAAAACAAGTTTGACCGCTTCGTAGAAATACAGCCTGCTCATACCGATAATGCCATCACCGTCAGGACGTCCTGCAGTTTCTGCAATACCTTCTTCACACATTTTGATCAAACCGTCATAACCATATTGCAGCGGATAGAAATAATTGATTACTTCACGGCCCTGCGGCAGTGTATAGCCGGAATCAAACATACAAATCAGGCTGCGCATAACAGCTTCTTTAATCGGATATTCCGGAACCATTTGTTCATAACGATGACCAACATCATCCACAGATTTGCCAACCCACTCACGAGCCAGTTTAGTTAAAACACGAACTTCGTCTTTACGGATACCATATTTACCGGCAATGGAAACAACGTTACCAAAACTTTCAGTTACGTTGCCGCCACCAGCGCCATAAGCACTGACCTGGTCAGCACTGGCAGAACCGGAAGCTAAAGCGGCCTGGTACAGTTCGTCTTCCTTCGCCATAAAGAATCCTTCAGATAACCACGGCATCGGGAAAGAACCACGATAGTACTGGGTCTTAGCACCAACAAGCAACTCACCTGGATAAATACTGGGAGTCAAATGCTCGAAGCCCGCCTTTAATGCTCTGCCGCGGCGCACTTCCATAATGTCACCCTCATTAGCCTGAAATACACGGTTATACCAATAGGGAAATTCGCAGGTTACAGAAGACAATGTCTGCAGATAAATATCTTTCAACTTAGCAGCTCTTTCTGTAGCACCTTCTTTTACTTCGCGGTCAACCATCTCTTTCGGCGCTTCACCGCCAGCTTGGAGATTCAAGGACATACCTTGCTCTTCCAATACGTCAACGAGTTTTCTTGCCATAATAAATCCTCCTTTTTTACATAAAATTCACTATAAGACCTGCAGCATTTTTAGAAGCAGTCATCCATTCAGTATTCACGCTTGCTGCATCCTTAGGTTGCCTTAAGTGTACTATGCGAAAAATCTTAAGTATTGAGCCGCCAGTAGGAGTTGTAAGTCTGAAAAAATCAAACGCTGCTACACCTCAGGTACTAGCAGGTCCTAAACACAAAAACAGCGGCAGCACACTGGTCCAAGCAAAACCAATGCGCTGCCGCTGTTTTATTGAGGAATTTTAAAATGGGGTGTCAGAACCAACATAGGCTTTGATGCCTAAATCAAGCAGCACCTTCTGCAAAGCTTCTAATTTTTCAGGAGGCGTAGCTTCATACATACTGTAAGGATAAACCATACCACAAGACTTCCATTTTGAATCGCCAAGACGATGGAATGGCAGAAGATTGAATTCCGTTAAACCAACACTGTGCATAAACTCTGCAATGGCCGCCATATTTTCTTTACTGTCATTAAAGCCTTCGATAACAGGCGATCTCAAGACCAGTCTTCCCGGCCAATCTGATTGTGCCAATGCCGCGATATTTGCTAAAATAAGTTCATTTGGAACTCCGGTTTTCTCTTTATGCTTATCAGAATCCATATGCTTCAGATCATTAAATGCAAAATCAACATATTTCATAGTTGCCAAATAGGTTTCCTGAGGGAAAAATCCGCTCGTTTCAATCGCTGTATGGATATAAGCATTACGGCACTCCTTTAGTACAGCCTGCAAAAAATCTTTTTGATACATAGGATCGCCGCCGCTGAAAGTAGCCCCACCTTTACCAGACCAGTAATGCCTGTCACGGTCAAAAATTTTCATCAGTTCGGAAACCTTCATATCTCTGGAAGCCGGTACAAAGGCTTCCTGTAAACAAGCATCCACACATTCATGACTTTCACAATGTCTGCACTTTTCCCAGTCTATTGCCAGGGGTATTTCTTTTTCATCGCTGATAGAGATTGCCTGATGCGGGCATTTTGGGATGCACCGGGTACAGCCTTGAGTCCTGTTGATGCATTTCATTACCCTAAATAAAGTCCGTACACGATTCTCTAAACCTTCCGGATTCGCACACCATTCGCAGCGCAGCGGACATCCTGATAAAAATACCAGCGTACGGCAACCGGGACCGTCATGTACAGAATAAGACTGGATATCAAAAATACGACCTGACAAATCCTGTTGAACACCTATAGGGGATAATGATCTTGCCATAAAAATCTTCCTCTCTGCCAAAAGCTTTGCGTATCATTACTTTCTGTTTCGATTGTACAATATTTTCCAGCTGACTTCTTGAGCCTTAGGCCGTATTATTAAATACAAAAAAGCCATAGGACTAAGACTTTAGTCCTATGGCTTCATACCGATTATTTATCTTTTAAACTTTTCATAAACAATTCATCATTGACGATTTGCTCCAATAATCTTACCAAATCATCCGGGTAGGCATATTGGCTGCATTCCTGCCGCAGTTTTAACAATGCTTTGTTATCATCGCCGTTTTCACTTACTAAAATACTGCCATAGCGGTCTAAAACAAAACTGATACCGGCCAGCTTTTCTAAATGGCATTCCTTAATTTTTCTCTGCAGGGTTTCATCAACACCGTTCAAATAGCCGCGAATATACAGCAACAGTGGTTTAACCCATTTGTCCATTTTCAGCGGCTCTAAAAAAGCCATTTCATCCTCGGGGACAGTCCCCTTCTGTTTACATAAAGTAGCGATGATATCCTGTATCCGTACCAACAGCAGTCCCTGCTCAGTTTCATTTTTAGATAGATTGAGATAGTCACACAGCTTACGGCAATAATGAAATTTGCGGTCAGCAACAACCACAGCTTCCGAGGGTAAACACTGTTTCAGCAAAACATTCAGGCTCTCAATAACTATGCCTCTGCTTTCCATTTCATCAAACATGCTTTTTTTACCAAATAAACTGTCTAAAATAGCATGCAGTTCATTGTAATCTACAGGTTTTACCAAAAACTGGTCAGCGCCTATTTTATAGCCATGAATCCTGTCCGCAATATCATTAAGAACAGTAATCATTACCACGGGGATATGCTGCGTTTTTGTATTTTCTTTTAATTCCCTGCAAACTTCATATCCGCTCATCCCAGGCAGCATGACATCAAGCAGGATAATATCCGGCAGATATCGTTCAGCTAAACTGATAGCATCTTTCCCCTGCTGGGCAGTAACAGTTTCATAGCCCCAGCTTTCAACAAAATCTTTAAACAAGTCCAGGTTTTTAATATTATCGTCCACTATCAAAACAGTTTTCATTTACGCACCTCACCTTTCACTGTTTCTTCATTCCCTGCTGCAGCGGAATCAAAAAAATTACTTCTGTTCCTTCACCTAAAGCACTTTTTAAATAAACATATCCACCATGCATCTCAACCATCTTTTTTACCAGTGGCAGACCCAGTCCTGTACCTTCGTATTCACGGGTATAAGAACTGTCGACCTGTTCAAATTCCACAAATACTTTTTTCTGATCCTGCTCGGCTATACCTATACCATTATCGCGCACAATAAATTCGGCAACATCTTCACGCTTATAAACATAGATTTCGATCTGCCCGCCAGTTCCGGTAAACTTTACTGCATTTGATAACAGATTATATAAAATCTGTTTTAGCTTGGCCGCATCAGCTTCGATCATAAAATCATCAGGTTCAAATTTCAACTTTACTTTTAACTGTTTACTTGTCACATAACTTTTCACGTTTTCCACAGTCTGCAAAACAATTTCTTTCAAATAAAATTCGCTGTAATTAAGAGTCATTTTCCCGCTGGCAATCTTGGATATATCCAGAATATCATTGATCAGCTGCAGCAGATGAGTACTGCTGCTGAAAATATTAGCTACATATTTTTTCTGTTTCTGATTCAGTTCACCTAATATATCGTCCTTTAAAATTTCAGAAGAACCGATTATAGCATTTAGCGGAGTTCTCAATTCATGACTGATATTCGCCATAAACTGGAATTTCGCCACATCTACTTTCTTCAGCTCATTCAATGCCTCCTGTAAATATTTAGTTCTTTCCGCAACATTAAGTTCAAGCTGCTCATTGTTTTTTTGCAGTTCAAACGCCAGTTGCTTCTGTTGCTGATGCTCACATTCCAATTGCTCTAAATACAGTTTGCTCTCCTGTTTCCTAAGTTCTAACTGAGTTGTAAACTTTTCGAACATCTCCTGCAGCATAGCACCTTCGTCATCCTTTTTCCCATTAAGTATTGCTTTGTTACCAAAATTCTTTTCATAATAATCTCTAGTCAAATCGGTAACATGCACAATCGGACAGCTTATTTTTTCAGCCAGCAGCTGCCCTAAAATAAGCATGGCCCACAGACATAAGAAAAAGACCTAAGACATACTTATAATTATTACTGACAATTCCCGAAAATTTTTCTTCTGGGATGCCAATTCCTACAACAGCGATTGGTTCATCAGCACTGTTAAAAATTTTCTGATCTAAAAAAACATGTATTTCATCATCGACATCCACTTTTCCAAAATACTGTTTATCGTCTTCCAAATATTTACCTGTTTCATGCGGGGCCCTGCTGCCGACAAAATTACTTTTAGTATCAGTCTGAATATTCGAGGCAATCCTTATCCCGTCAATGGAAAAAGCCAGAAATGAATTATCCAGATTTCTGCTGTAGCGCTCAGCAAAGTAGTTATCATTATTAAGTACATCACATAATACAATAGCTCCGATAACGTCGTTATCAGCAGATTTATCTCTGATCGGTACTACAACTATACCCATCAGAGCTTTATGCAGATACTCCTGCGCCCCCGGAGACTGGTTAAGTATTTTGATCGAAAAATTGTCATATTCAAATGAATCTTTAGTAAACAGTTCTTCAAGCCCGACAACTTCTTCTGATACATGCGTTTTCCCAAACAGCATGCTGCTGGCAGCCAGGATTTTAACAGCACTGCCATCTGGATATAACAGATAGGGAGAACTGCTTGCCAATATACGGTTCTCTCGATCTACAATAACTACATAGTCAAGATAATTAAAATTACGTTTTAAATTATTTAAAGCCATAGCAAGTCTGTTTCTATCATCATACATGGCTTTATTAATATCTGGATTACCTGCGAAAAGCAATCCTGCTTTTCTCATCTCGTCCATCCTGTTTTCCATATCATTACGAACAGTTTTCATCGCAACCTGTAAATAGTTGCGTTCATTCTCCTGGATCTGTCTGTCAAAAAAATGCTGCGTTGAAAGTACTAATAAAAGCATGGGTACCAATAGCAAAACCAAAACAAAAATACTCAGTTTTTTCTTTATGCTCATCTTCTTTGCCCCATTCGATTTTATTACGCATTAGGTACTATCCTGCAATACTCCAAAATCAACTGCATCCGATCTTTAATATCAAGTTTGCTCAGGATATTGCTGACATGTGTTTTTATGGTTTTTTCACTGATAAAAAGCTGTTCTGCAATCTGTTTATTACTCAATCCCTGACAGATAAGCATTGCTACTTCTGCTTCACGCCTGCTCAAAATACCGTTAAAAACATTTAGATCAGCTTCAGTTTTTTCCGCCCCAATATTTTCAACAACATTTAAATCAAAATTTACCAGAGCCATTGTCTGCACCAGCAATTCCCCTATCCGCTGCAGCTTACGCTGAGGCATTAAGGGTATATTATAACGTTCTATAATTTCCTGAGGCACTGTATGCGCCTCTGTAGCAATGCCACCGCCGTAGGCAATAGCAACCAGCTTGTTATTATAATAAACAGGGCACATAAAATATGTTAACCCCAAATAACACGTAAACAATTTTATCTGCTGAGTTTTTTTGAGAAAACACATTGATTTTTCTTTTTCCTGCTGACAGCGTTTTTTATTATTTTGAATTATCTGGTGACAAAGAAGACTTGAGTTTGACCACACTGTTAATGGAGTGCCTTCTAAATCAAAAAAGCATAAACTGATATTATCAACACGGGCAAAAGAATCCTGAAAGGTTTGTAATTTTTCCTTCCCAATAAATTTCAACCACTCCTGTGAAGAAAAAGTGTTGCGCATCATTTTCATCTCCTTAAGTACAACATCAAAACACCTATACGGCAGTGTAAAATGATTATATCGTTTCAATTGCCTTTTTACAACAAAACAAATATAATCTCAAAGAATTTCAAATACTTATATTGCATATTTATTCCTTTAATATCACTTACAAATATTTGCATACTTTGCACTAAAAAATCTTTAAAAGCATCCATATACCAACCATGTGAATATTTTCGGCTTATACTTATATTTTAATAGAAGTCTCTATCTGCAAATAGACTGCCAAAGTTAGAATTATGGTATTTATTTTACTCCTTAGGGATGATTATAGAAACAAACACCAGGCTATATTACAACCAAAGATGTATAAAATTACTCCTGCAGTTGTAATATTCGAGCATAATTTAAGAAATATTTGCTAAGTAAAAATAAAAACCACCCGTAAAACGGGTGGTTTTTACAAATACTGCCATACTTATCTGCTGCTATTTTTTTAATAAAAAAGCACTCACATAAGTGAGTGCTTTTAATTTTAAATTACATTGCTGCTTCTTCTACCGGATAAACACTGATTTGACGTTTGTCGCGGCCTTTACGTTCAAATTTAACACGGCCTTCGATAGTAGCGTAAATAGTGTAATCCTTACCCATACCAACATTGTTGCCGGGATGGAATCTGGTACCACGTTGGCGTACGATAATGCTGCCGGCAGTTACCAATTGGCTTTCGTGAGCTTTAGTGCCCAAACGTTGAGCATTGGAATCACGACCATTGTGAGAGCTACCGGTACCTTTTTTATGAGCATGCAATTGCAGGATCAGTTTAAACATTGCGATTCACCTCCTGTATGTATGAATGCGAACGTACTTCGGATACTGCTCTGCTACTCCCAGCAAACCATATTCCATAGTTGCCAGAATAGCCTGAGTCAATTCATTCGGAGTATTATTCAAGTTTACTTCTAAAATGCCGTCTTCTTCATCTACGTGATATGACGGCTGACATTTCAAATGCTGTTCCAATCCAAGGATTGGTGTCTGCGTCAAAACAGAAACCGCCCCACAGACGATATCTTCGCCTGCTGCTGCAAAGCCTGCGTGACCGCTGACCTTATAGCCTGTTATCAATCCCTGTTCGTTCTTAAATAAATCTACTGTAATCATTGCTGTTAAGCTTCGATTTTAGAGATTTCAACTTTAGTGAACGGTTGACGATGACCTTGGCGTTTGCGGTAGTTGGATTTTGCTTTATATTTAAAAACAAAAATCTTCTCAGCCTTACCATGTTCAACAACTTTAGCAGTTACTTTAGCGCCGTCAACAACGGGTTTGCCGATTTTAACATCGCTGTCAGCAACAACAGTCAAAACTTCGTCAAAAACGACTTCACTGCCAGCTTCAACGTCCAATTTTTCAATGTTCAGAACATCGCCTTCGCTAACGCGGTATTGTTTACCGCCGGTTTTAATGATTGCGTACATCTATTTGCACCTCCCTTATGATAGACTCGCCAAATTCGGTACTCCTAAAGAGTTTACGGAACCTCTCTGCGCGGTTGGGGACAGACTTAATCAGTCTATACTCGAATATTTTATTACAAACGGCGTTATTTGTCAACACCAGTATTGTCTAAAATAGAAAAGGTTTCTATGTGCAGACCAGTATCTGCTTCTACCTTAATTTTACAGGCCAGTTCACGTTCCCACTGCCGCAGATCTTTAGCCCGCAGCCACTCTACCATCCAGGGATTGGCAGAAATCAAAATACTGCGTGATGCGCATGGCTTAGCCAGTAAAGTCCGCAAACGCCGTTTTATTTCCAATGCTACTGTTTCGCGTGATTGCACTCTGCCACCCCCCTGACAGATAGGACAGGGAGCATACAGAACCGTTGAAAGATTCTGGCGAGCTTTTTTTCTCGTAATTTCAACTAAATTCAAAACCGTAATATCCTGAACACGCGGCTTCATTTTATCATTCGAAAGCGCCTGCTGCAGCACCTGCAGAATTTCCTGCTGATGCTCCTGCGTATGCATATCAATAAAATCTACAACTATAATTCCGCCAATATCCCGCAGTCTAAGCTGTCTTGCAATCTCGACAGCCGCTTCACGATTGATCTGCATAATAGTTTCTTCCAAATTTTCACGGCCGCTGTAACGGCCGCTGTTAACGTCAATAACAGTCATAGCTTCTGTATAATCAATTACCAGATAACCGCCGCAGCTCAAGTCTATCCGCCTGTCAGAAATAGTATCTATTTCCTCCCGCAGTCCATAGTACGCAAAAACATCTTCCTGCTTTTCATGCAGCAGAACCCGGCCCGTTGTACCTCCTGGCATGTTCTTCAGTAACTCGCAGACACGTCCATATACTGCTTTATCATCCAGGATAATTTGGGAAACATCATTTGTCAGATAATCACGTACGATCCGTACTGATAAGTCTAATTCCCGATACAAGGTTGCAGGAGCTTTTTCTACTTTCCCGCGTGCTTCTATGACACGCCAGTTAGCGCACAAATGCCTGATATCCTCAAGCAATGCTTCCTCACTGGCACCAATAGCCGCCGTACGAATAACGATTCCCATACCATCAGGCTTTGCTTCCTCAATAATAGCTTTTAAACGGTTTCGCTCCTCTTTATTCTCTATTTTATGCGAAACTCCAATATAATCCGCCAGTGGCAAAAGCACCACATAGCGCCCAGGTAACGTCAGCTCGCGTGTCGCGGAAGGTCCTTTGCTGCCTCTGGCATCTTTCGTTATCTGAACTAATATGGACTTACCTTCAGTAATATCATTACTTTCACCCAGATAAAGAAAGGCATTCTGCTGCAAACCAATATCAATAAAAGCCGCCTGAATGCCAGGAACAACATTATTTACACGCCCCTTAAAAATATTACCGACAAGATGTTTTTCACTGCTGCGTTCCACTAAATATTCCATCAGTCTACCGTTTTCAGTCAGACCCATACGTGTTTCTTCTGACGTAGCGCTGATAATGATTTTGGTTTCCATACAAAAGCCCCTCCTTTCCTGAACTATTGAATAGACTTGTCCATATGTTCCAACATCGGCAATCTGCGGCCATCAGCAGCTGCACGATACAGATCCAGTCTGGTGATATCTGCCTTTTCAACAGGCAGCTGCATTCCAAAATGCTGATTTAAGGTATTTAACAGATCTGCTGCTTTCATACTGCCATTAGGTGTAATACGACAGGAAAATTTTAACGTCAACATATCATTTTCCTGCTTTGCACATATTTCCGGTATATAAAATTTTACATCAATTTCTTTGATTTTGTTTCTAAGCTTTGGCGCTGCCTTAGCATAAACGACACTTTCTGCCGCGTTAAAAGCAGCTACGGCCTCAACATACTCACCGGAATAAGGCAGCACAACAAGATAATCTGCACCTCCGGCGGAAGCCATCAGCGCCGGTGCGTTGTTCGCAGTTACATCTGCGGCCATAATCTGAATGCCGCGAGGTAAAGCCGCTGTCATCTTCTGCACAGCCTCGTGTACTTCCATCGGCTCAGCCAGTTCTATCTCTACAAATTCAGCCATACTGACAACGCCAACACCAAGCGCCGAAGCCAGAGAAAACTTTAAATGCGGATTAAAGCCTTCGGAATAAGCAGCAGGCAGTTTAGCGCGTCGGATAGCTCTTTCAATAGTCCGCACATATTCTAAATGGGAAATAAAACGTATTTCTTTCTCTTTAGTTATCTGCATCCTTAATTTCATACTAAGCCCTGCTCTTTCCAGTCGATTATTTTTACGCCCAGCTTTTGGCAAACACCGCAACCTGTACAGACACCGTGACGACAATCGTGGGTCAATTCTTCTGCCAGGGCTTTTTCATATTCCCTGCGCAGAAAACTGCGTGCTACAGCAGGCTGGATATGTTCCCACGGGAATAATTCATTAGCTCCGCGTTCGCGGCCTATATAGAATTCTTTGTTTAAACCTGCGTCCTGCAAAGCTTCCAGCCAGCGATCATAAGAAAATGTTCGCTCCAGCCATCAAATTTGGCTCCGCGCTGCCAAGCCAGATATAAGGCTTTTCCTAAACGGCGGTCACCACGGGCAAAAACAGCTTCAAGCACACTGGTCACCGAGTCATGATACTGGAAGGTGATATTTTTTACTTTTAAGGCATCTTTCAATAAAAATTGTTTACGCCTTAGTTCCGCTATATCATCCTGCTGCACCCATTGAAACGGAGTATAGGGTTTGGGTACAAAAGAAGAAGCACTCACGGTTACTTTCGCACCGCGCCGACCTGTCACTTCCTGATATTTATATTGTACTGCCTTCGCCAATTTAGCTATAGCAAGTACATCTTCGTCAGTTTCACCAGGTAAACCTATCATAAAATATAATTTTACCGATGACCAGCCTGCAGTAAAAGCAGCACCAACCGCATTCATTAAGTCTTCTTCTGTAACGCCTTTGTTTATCACGTCACGCATTCTCTGGCTGCCAGCTTCCGGTGCAAAAGTCAATCCGCTTTTACGTACAGCCTGCACTTCTTTCGCCAGATCTACAGAAAAACTGTCAATACGAAGAGATGGCAATGAAACACTAACCTTTTCATCTTTAAATTCTTCGATCATATCATGTATCATCGGTGCAAGACAAGAATAATCTGCCGTGCTTAAAGATACCAGTGAAATTTCGTTATAACCTGTATTATCCACCAGTTGGCGTGCCAGCTCCTTTAAAAGCTCCGGCCTGCGTTCACGCACAGGACGATAGACCATACCTGCATGGCAAAAACGACAGCCGCGGCTGCAGCCGCGAAAAACTTCCAGCATAATTCTGTCATGCACGATTTCTCCAAACGGTACGATCGGAGCTGTCGGATAATTAACCGTATTCATATCAGAAATAACTCTTTTTTCAACTGCCGCCGGCGCAGCATCACAATTAGCTACTACTGCTGCTACAGTGCCATCTTCATTATAAGCAACATCATAAAATGATGGTACATAAATACCTTTGAGCTTTACCGCACAGCGCAGGAAACCTTGCCGCCCACCAGGCTTACCTTCACGTTTCCATTTTTTATAAGCCTCCATCAGCTCGACCATAACTTCTTCACCTTCACCAACAACGGCAAGATCAAAAAAATCTGCCAGAGGTTCCGGATTATATACGCAGGGTCCGCCAACAATAATAAAAGGATCTTTTTCTGTACGTTCCTCTGTTTTTACAGGTATACGGCCCAAATCAAGCATATTAAGAATATTTGTATAAGAAAGCTCATACTGCAAAGTAAAGCCGACAAAATCAAAATCCTGCAATATCTTTTCCGTTTCCAAAGTTCGCAGCGGAATAGCATCTGCTCGCATTTTTGCTTCCAGGTCTACCCAAGGGGCGTAAACTCTTTCAGCAGCAACACCGTTTTCAAGGTTCAGGATATGATATAAAATTTTAAATCCCAGATAACTCATCCCAACTTCATAAATATCCGGAAAAGCCAGGGCGATACTTACTTCAGTTTCCTCCGGACTTTTTACAATACTGTTAAATTCTCCGCCTGTATAACGAGCAGGTTTCTGTACACTGCTGAGTATATCGATCGTTAATTCTTTTTCCATACTGTTCCTCCTCTAAAATTGCAGCTGCTGACGCCGCATATTGATGTTCAGCAGCAGCCCGGCCAACAGCATATTCGTAGTCAGCGAACTCACTCCATAACTCATAAACGGCAGCGGCACACCTGTAACTGGCATAATCCCAGCAGTCATTCCAATATTTACCAGCACATGGAACATAAACATGAAAGTAATGCCCACTGCCAGCAAGGTACCAAAATCGTCTTCGGCGTTCAATGCAATAGTCAGCCCGCGCCAAATAACGATCAAATATAATAATAAAATAATAAAAATACCAATGAATCCAAACTCTTCACCAGCTACAGCAAAGATAAAATCAGTATGATTCTCAGGCAGAAAATTAAGTTGGCTCTGCGTACCTAAAAACCAGCCCTTACCTGTCAAAAGGCCAGACCCAATAGCTATTTTTGATTGAATGACATGATATCCAGCCCCGAAAGGATCAAGCTCCGGATCTAAAAATACACGAATCCTGTTTTTTTGATATTCTTTTAAAATATGCCACAATGCAGGCATCAAAGCGATAAGCGCGCCGCTCATATACATCAGCCACCTGACCTTAAACCCGCTGATGAGCAGCATCCCAAGCAAAATTGCCATAAAAACCAGCGACGTACCTAAATCCGGCTGCTTCATAACCAATATAAAAGGTACAAAAGCATAAGCCAGCGCCGGCAAATAATCAGTGAAACTGTCAAGAGTTTCCAATCTTTTATTTAAAAACGCAGCCAGACAGACAATCATTATTGCTTTAGAAACTCAGAAGGCTGAATACTGAGCGGGCCGATCTGGATCCATCTTTGAGCACCCAGCTGGCTGTGTCCTAAAAACATTACCGCTAAAAGCAGGATAATATTAAAAACATATAAGGGAGTTGCAATATCTTTAAGCAGCCGATAGTCGAAGCGCAACGAAAAAATAACCAGGGCCAAATCTATTGCTAAAAACAGACTTTGCCGTTCAACATGCCATGCTTTACCTGTCGTTACGGCGAAAGAATGAGTAGCGCTGGCAATCAGGCAAATGCCTATTCCAACCAACCCCAAAATAGCTATAACCAGCCACCAGTCCAAATTACGAAAATATCTATTTTGCTGCATTTGCTATCCTTTCCGCAGTTTCTGCTTACTTAACCGCTTGTGACGGTATCAGACCTTCTTCTCTAAACCATTCTTCAAACACTTTATATACAATCGGACCAGCTGAAGTAGAACCAAAACTGCCCTGCTCAACTACTGCCGCAACTACCAGTTCCGGAGCATCTGTAGGTCCATAGGCTACAAATAAACCATGATCGCGTCCATGCGGATTTTCTGCCGTGCCTGTTTTCGCAGCCATTGGCTTCGGCAAATTGGCAAAATAAGAAGCCGTTCCGCCAGGTTGTGCCACACCCATCAAACCCTGTTTAATCAGTTCAAGAGTTTTTTGTGATACCCCCAAAGCATATGGTTCCTGATGCTGACGTACTTCAAAAACACTTCCATCATTATTAAGGACTTTATCTACTAAATACGGTTGGTGATAAATACCACCTCCGGCGATGCAGCTCATCATCACCGCCATCTGCAGAGGTGTTGCAAGGTCTATCCCCTGCCCGATAGAAGCGTTAAAGGTATCACCCAGAGTCCAGTCCTCCCCTGTAAATATCTTGCGTTTATTTTCAGGTGTCGGAAGCAGCCCTGAAGCTTCACCCTCAAGTTCAATACCTGTTTTCCTGCCCATACCGAATTTGCGTGCAAAATCAACCAGATTATTGATCCCTAAGCGATTGCCCATTTCATAAAAATATACATTATCCGACATGCTTAAAGCCTGTTGAAAGTTAATCCACCCCAGGGCTTCTCCGCCGGCGTTGCCCATAGGGATAAGCCAGTGCTGACCGGAGTCAAAAATCAATTCTTCCGGTGTTACCTTGCCAAGTTCCAATGCCGCCGTACCCGTAATGATCTTAAACGTTGATCCAGGGGGATATTCGCCTGATATTACTTTGTTGCCCATAGGATAGTTAGGATCATTATTTATAACCTGCCAATCCTTTTCCGATATCCCATTTACAAAAAGGTTAGGATTAAACGCAGGCCTGCTTACCATAGCTCTTACCGCACCGCTGCGCGGATCAATCGCAACAATAGCCGCTGCTCTGGCGTTAGGGGCAATCCCGCTGGACCGCAGATATGCCAATTGCTCATCAACAGCTTTTTCCATAACCATCTGCAATTCTTTATCAATGGTCAGCTGCAAACTTTTCCCGGGTATGGGGTCACGCTGACCCAGTTGTTTAACAACATTACCAGCAACATCTACTTCCTCATCAAAGCTGCCGTCTATTCCGCGGATAACTTTATCAAAAGTTTTTTCAATGCCAAATTTACCAACAATACTACCGCCTGGCATCCCTTTATAGCTGCCTTCAGTAATATCATATTCACTGGCCTCGCCAACATAACCTAACGCGTGAACTGCCAGTTCTTTATACAAATAATTGCGGATTGGCTGTAATTCCAACAAAACTCCAGGTAACTCCAACCTGCGTTCTTCTATTTTTGTTACGATTTCAGGGGAAACATTGCTTTTTAAGCGGGTTGGCTCATAACTGTTTTGATTAGCTGCAATACGCTTTCTAATTTGGTCTTCCGGCATATTTAATATTTCAGACAATGTACCGATCACTTTTTCATTATCACGCTGCCCCTGACGCTGAAGTGCCACAGCATAACCAGGCAGATTATTAACTAATTCCTGCCCTTTATAATCAAAAAACAGGCCGCGCGGAGCAGTGATTTTTGTTCTGCGCAATCTGTTACCATCAGCCTGATTGCCATAATAATCGCCTTTATAAAGCTGCAAATAGGCCATTCTGCCGAGCAAAATTAAAAATATGCATACTGCTGCTGCCAGCATAACTTCCAAGCGGCGCGCGTATCTTATTGTTCAGCACAATTTGACCTCCTTTGTTTAATGCAATCCATCATCCAGTTCTATCCATTTCTGCAGTCTTTCTGTCAGAAGATACAACGGAATTACAAAAATAATATTTCCCAGGCAATAAGCAAACGTATCCTGCAGTGCCAGCTCTAACAGTAAAACAGAAAATCCCTTAGCCATAATAACCTGCAGAATAAAATAACAGCCTCTCAAAGCAATTGTTATTGTAACAATCGCCACAATATTGTAAAACATACTGTCTTTAAATACCTTTTCTTTTGTATAGCCAACATAATACCCTATCGCAGTCCTTGTCAAAATATGAAAACCAAAAATACCACCGGTTAAAAGATCCTGCAGCAATCCTACGAAAAAGCCAGCTATCCCACCGGCAAATGCACCTTTCAGCATAGCCAAACAATAAATAAGCAAAAGCGGCAGATAAAATTTAAACCACTGATTTTGCGGCAAACTCATCTGTAAAGATAAACATAACAGAAACAGGACGGGCCAAATCAGTTTCCTCATTGTGCCTGTCCTCCTTCGGTATTACTATTTAATTTACCTGTTGCTGCTGCAGGGTTGCTATACCCGGTAACAACAAAAACTTCTTCTACTTTACTGCTGTCAACAGCAGGATCAACATCTGCGTTCAGTAAAAGTCCTGCCGCCTCTGGGCTGGTTTCTCTTACAGTACCAATTACCAAACCTGCCGGATGCCTGCCACTGAAACCGCTGGTAATAACAACATCACCTTTTCTTACATCCGCTTCCCTGGGTAAATGTTCCATTTCTAAAGGCATATTTTCCATGCTTCTTCCGCAGATAACACCAACCGCTCTGGAATCAGCCCTCAAAATACGTGCCCCGATCTTACAACGGCTGCTGGTAATCAGCATGACTTTAGCAGCATCAGGATAAACTTCTTCTACCAGCCCTACGATACCATCACCCGTAACAACAGCCATCTCTTTATCCAGGCCATCTGCAGAACCACGATCGATGATTACAACATCCTGTAAATCGCCCATATTCCGCCCCACAACTTTGGCAGGCAGTAATTTCTGTTCAGGCACGTGCTCTTTATATTGCAAAAGCTTTGTCAGCCGCTGGTTTTCAGCGTAAAACTCAGCCATGGCTATATTCGCCCTTCTGAGTTCGGCGTTCTCTTTTTTTAATTGCTCGTTTTCTGCTTCCATTGTCGTAATAGCTTCCAGCTTCTTTTCCAAAGAAGAAGCTGCGCCTGTAAACGTCTGAATACAACTGTTGACAGGACTTATTACTGCAATCACCACTCTATTCAACACCGGAAATCGTACTCTTCCTTCAACAGCCAACGCCATCAGAGCAACCAATGCTATCACAATCAGAAGCAGGCTCATATTTTTCTTACTCACAATAATAATTCAGCCTTCATTTATTATTAGATGCCATAAATCCTTTTTTATAGATATCTACATTTTCAACCGCAATACCAGTACCTAAGGCAACACAGGACAAAGCATCATCAGAAACATAGACAGGCATTCCTGTTTCTTTGCTCAGTAGACGGTCAAGATTACGCAGCAAAGAAGATCCTCCTGTCATAACGATACCGCGATCCATAATATCAGAAGCCAGTTCCGGAGGAGTTCTCTCCAGAGTATTACGTACGGCATCGACAATATTAGCCACCGGTTCACTCAACGCCTCGCAGATCTGGTTCGCATTAATAAGCAGATTTTTAGGCAACCCTGTCACGAGATCACGACCACGAATTTCCATTTCTGTAGCTTCTTCAAGTTCCATCGCAGTGCCAATAGTAATTTTTATTTCTTCTGCTGTCCGCTCACCAATCAACAGACTGAATGTTTTCCTGATGTAACGTACAATAGCATCATCCATTGCATCACCGCCGGTCCGGATAGAACGGCTGATAACGATACCACCCAAGGAAATAACAGCTACTTCGCAGGTTCCGCCGCCAATATCAACGACCATACTGCCGGTGGCTTCTTGTACAGGCAACCCTGCACCAATAGCAGCCGCCATTGGTTCTTCAATCAAATATGCTTCCCTGGCCCCAGCTTGTACAGTAGCATCAATAACCGCACGTTTTTCAACCTCAGTAACGCCAGAAGGAACGCCAACAACAATACGCGGACGGACTAAAGAATGTTTGCCAATTGCTTTTTTTATAAAGTATTTAAGCATCGACTGGGTAATATCAAAATCAGCAATAACGCCATCCTTCATCGGACGAATAGCTACGATATGTCCAGGAGTACGACCAATCATCTGCTTAGCTTCGGCACCAATCGCCAGCACCTCTTTATTCTCTCTGTCTACGGCAACTACTGAAGGTTCTCTGATAATAATACCTTTACCTTTAGCATGCACCAAAGTATTCGCAGTTCCCAAATCGATTCCCATATCATGAGCAAAACTTTTAAAAATACCAAACATTCTTCAACACCTCATTTATCTAAATAACCTTGCTCTCTAAAACTAAAAAATATTCCATCGCCAATTACTAGGTGGTCAATCAGCGGAATTCCCATAATTATCCCGGTCTCATTCAGACTACGAGTCAGCTCTTTATCTTCCTGACTAGGTTTAGGATCTCCAGAAGGATGATTATGTGCTACCAAAATGGCAGCAGCATGGTACAGTAACGCCGGGGCAAACACTTCCCGAGGATGCACAACCGAACTATTGACAGATCCTTCTGAAACTTGTTCCATTCTTATGACCTGATTTTTGCTGTCTAATAATAACACCAAAAATTTTTCATGTTGTTCGTAACGCAATCTTGGCAATAAAATCTCAGCACCTTTTTGCGGAGACTCTATTTTTAACTTGACCTGACTTCCAGCTGCTGCAATACGCTTGCCTAATTCCAACGCAGCCAAAATTGTTGCAGCTTTTGCGGGCCCCAGTCCCTTGACTTTAGCCAGCTCTGCAACACTGTGCACACAGGCTATATTTTGATATAACCCACTTGAAGCAGTCAATTCTTCTGCAATTCTTAAAGCAGAACGCTTCTGGGTACCAGTACGTATTAAAATAGCTAAAAGTTCAGAATTACTTAACCCAGCAGCACCTTGCTGCATCAATTTTTCACGTGGTCTGTCATCCAGCGACAATTCTTTTATACACTGGCTCAAAAGCCCTTCACTCCAATTTGTGCCATCATTTGATACAAGCGGGTGAGCGGCAACCCCACGACGTTATTATAGCAGCCCTCTATTTTCTCAACTAAAACTGCACCACGTCCCTGAATTCCATAGGCTCCAGCCTTATCAAAAGGTTCGCCGGTCGCAACATAAGCATTAATCTCAATTTCTGATAAGCTTCTAAACCATACTTTAGTCTCTACTATTTCTACTAAATTCTGAGTCTTATAAAAAACAGCAACACCTGTCAAAACCCGGTGCACTCTGCCAGACAATTTCCGCAGCATCACGGCTGCATCATTGCTGTCAAATGGTTTGCCAAGTATTTCATTTTCCAAAACAACCATCGTATCAGCAGCAATCACAGGTATTTCGCTGCCAACTTGTTCAACAACAACCTGCCCTTTACCTAAAGCATTTACTGCTACCACTTTTTCAGCGTTATCTCCACTAACCTCATCAAAGGCGCTGGTACAAACCTCAACTTCTAACCCTATCTGCCGCAATAATTCCAAACGTCGGGGAGAACCGGACGCTAATCTTACCCGCATCAGTTCATCTCCTATTTCTTTTCAGCTTCTTCAGCATCATCAAAAACTATCGGATCCGGTGCTTCTATTTCTATAACCACTGGCTGCACACCTTCACGTACTGCGTCACGTTTAAAAATACGCGCATAATTAACTGCAAGTAACAACCAGATAACTACACTCAACATGACCGGTATTGTTTTATCAATACCAAAAAATATTGAAATACTATTGCCAAAAACAGCTCCGGCAATTACTGACAAAACAGGAAACCCATACAGTATCATCTGCATCTTACGCTTGTTCATTTCCTGATACTCGACGCCGACCACATCTCCTACTTTGGCATTGATCGGACACCAGGCTTCTAAATATTTGGGTACTTTTTCCCCTTTACTTTTATCTTTATCAAGTTTTATCTTTGCTCTTTCGCCACGCTTCTCAATCAATAACCCAACAAGCTCAGCTCTCATCTCTGACATAAATATTCTCCTTAATTATAGGCATGTATAAAAACATACCAATAACCAAATCCAAAAATAACACCGTAAATAGCAAGAAATACTATTGCCCCCTGCCATGTCACAGGATAGCCAAAATTAATATATTCACCAAAAATACCTCTTCTGTTAAAAAAAGTATATGACATGCGTCTTTTAAACCATTTAGCTTTATTTTCTGATCCAACAGCCTTGGCAATCATGAAAATATAAAAAAAAGCGCCGACAAAAACCTGAATGATCCGTGCACAAATCAAAGAACTATCTACATTTACCAATGCTTCCATTGCTTTCATCCTTTCTCAACAACCTAGTTTAAGTTTAAAAATTTATCAGGCATCTGTTGCCGTAATTCTCGCAAAAATTTTTCACTGCACTTAAAAATAAGACCAGCCAGTTTTTTATTATCTTTTCCTTCCGTAAATACCAACAAACGCTGTTCATTAGGATCTACCGAAGAATATCTATGGATATAATGACGAATTTTAGTTTTCTTAAAGAAACTTTTTATATACTTGTTAGTATAACTTTCAGTTTTACTTAAATCCACAGTGAAACTGCGTTTAATACCTAAGCCGTGGCTGATAACTTCCATTTCACCATCACGCAAAACATAGGTATATTTAAATACAACGCGCCAGATCCACATCAGCAAGAATAAAATATTAAAGCCCCAGCCTAAAGGACTAAAATAACCTATATTGATATAACGATACCCTTCATAAATCCACAATATCGCAATAACAGCCAACCCACCGTAAGATATCTGCATCCTGCGATCGCTGACCTGAGATTCTTCTCTGTATATCTCGTTCAAACAAAACAATCCCTTCATTATCTATTATCCAAGGACTGACCAACCTTTAGACCATTTCTTATTATAACAAATTTTTGCTATAAAGGATACACTCTAAAGCCCTTCATCTAAAAAAATTCACAAAACAGGTACTAAAAAACAGGCGTGATATACACGCCTGTTTTAACATTATTCGTACTATAAAATTTATTGTTTCCCTACCAAATTAATTGCCGGGGAAGAAAGGCCATACGATAGGAATTACAACCAGTGAAACGATAAAGGATACGATAACAAGACCGGTACCTGCTTTAACATAATCCATGAATTTATAACCGCCGGGGCCAAGCACCAAGGTGTTCGGAGGCGTGCCTACCGGAGATGCAAATGCGCAGGATGCTGCAACTGCGATAGCCATCAATACTGCTTTCGGATCAGCGCCAAGTTGCTGAGAAATAGCAATACCGATAGGACACAGCAGAGCTGCAGATGCAGTGTTGGACATAAATTGAGTCAAACCGCAAGACAGGATGAACAGAATTGCAGTAACTACCAACGGAGACGGAGAACCGCCCATCAGACCTACGGTCCATTCAGCGATCATTTTACCAGCTCCGGTTTTATCCATTGCAGTAGATACAGGCATCATACCTGCGAACAGGAAGATGGTTACCCAGTCGATAGAAGCATAAGCTTGTTTTTCAGTCAGGCAGCCGGTCAGTACAGCGATGATAGCACCCATAATAGCAGCCATTTCTAAAGATACACCGGGAATGCCAATAGCCATAGTTAAAACTACGCAAAGTAAAATCACTGCGGATACAATTTGTTTGGAAGCGGAAGTTTCATTTGCTTCAACTTCCTGCTCGATTTCCTGATCAGCGTCGATTTGTTTATTCGGCAGCAGATATTTACCCAGGAACATCATGTAAAACATACCTGCTACTGTTACAGGGATACCAATCCAAGCATATTCAAAGAAACCAAATTGTTCTTTCATGCCAGCTGCCTGTAAAGCACCGTTAGCGATGATGTTCGGAGGAGTACCAACCATAGTGATGATACCGCCGAGACCGCAGGCAAATGCCAAAGGCATCAATTGACGGGAAGCAGGAATTTTAGCTGCAGAGCAGATACCAAGTACAACAGGCAGCAGGCAAGCTGCAGTACCAGTGTTAGACAATACGGCAGACAATGCAGCACCAACAAGCATAATGCCGAACATTAAGCTGTTTTCACCAGTACCGGAAATTTTAACAATAGAAGTACCAATTTTTTGAGCAAGGCCCGTATAAAACATAGACGCACCTACTACGAACATACCTGCAAAAAGTACTACAGTAGAATTAGAGAGGCCGGAAAATACTTGTTTAGCAGGAATAAAACCCAACAGACCACACGCAATTGCGCCGCCCATAGCCGTTACTGCAAGCGGAATGAGTTCGGTTACAAATAACAGAGCAATAACAGCTAACATAATAAGACATTTTACTGCTTGAGACATGAGAATCCTCCTTCAAAAGTTAAAAATGTTTTAGGATAGCAACAAATTACTTCCTATTATATATGTAAGCTAAAATGATTAAATTTGCTATTTTTTGCATATTATTCAGAAACTTATCTTTAGTTACAAAATTATTAACAAAATTTAATTAACAGCTTACAGTAACAAGTGTAACAGATAAGCCAATTTTTTTCAAGATTTTTTCACAATTTTCGTATAACAAAAAACTTAGAAAACTGTTAACTGTCTTTGCTTTGTATATTTATGCTGTTTCAAGGTTGTTTAGCATTTTTTTATTCATAGCTAAAACATAAAAAAACAGACGTGATAATTATCACGTCTGTTTAATTTATTGCTTTAAGAATATACCTACTTCTTATTTTCCTAACAAATTATTTGCCAGGGAAGAAAGGCCATACGATAGGAATTACAATGATGGAAACGATAAAGGATACGATAACAAGACCGGTACCTGCTTTAACATAATCCATGAATTTGTAACCGCCAGGGCCAAGCACCAAGGTGTTCGGAGGCGTACCTACCGGAGACGCAAATGCACAAGATGCTGCAACTGCGATAGCCATCAATACGGCTTTCGGATCAGCACCCAATTGTTTGGAGATAGCAACACCGATCGGGCACAGCAGAGCTGCAGATGCAGTGTTGGACATAAATTGGGTCAAGCTGCAAGACAGGATGAACAGTACTGCAGTAACTACCAACGGAGACGGAGAACCGCCCATCAGACCTACGGTCCATTCAGCGATCAATTTGCCAGCGCCGGTTTTATCCATTGCAGTGGATACAGGCATCATACCTGCGAACAGGAAGATGGTTACCCAGTCGATAGAAGCATAAGCTTGTTTTTCAGTCAAGCAGCCGGTCAGTACGCAAACGATTGCGCCGATGATTGCTGCCATTTCCAAAGTAACGCCTTTAATACCAAGAGCCATAGTTAAAACTACGAGCAACAAAATAACGCCAGAAACGATTTGTTTGGTAGAAGAAGTTTCGTTAGCTTCAACTTCCTGCTCGATTTCCTGATCAGCATCCAATTCAGCTTTCGGGAGCAGGTATTTACCCAAGAACATCATATAGATAATACCAGCTACTGTTACAGGAATACCAATCCAAGCAAATTCGAAGAAGCCAAATTTGTCAGCGATACCAGCTGCATCCAAAGCGCCGTTAGCGATGATATTCGGAGGAGTACCAACCATAGTGATGATACCGCCGAGACCGCAGGCAAATGCCAAAGGCATCAATTGACGGGAAGCAGGAATTTTAGCTGCAGAGCAGATACCCAAAGCAACAGGCAACAAACAAGCTGCTGTACCAGTGTTGGATAATACGGAAGATAATGCAGCACCTACAAACATTAAACCAAACATCAAGCTGTTTTCGCTAGTACCACAGAAATGAACTACAGTATTACCGATTTTTTGTGCAAGACCTGTGTAGAACATGGCTGCACCTACTACGAACATACCTGCGAAAAGTACTACGGTCGAATTGGAGAGACCGGAGAATACTTGTTTAGCAGGGATAAAACCTAACAGGCCGCACGCAATTGCGCCGCCCATAGCTGTTACTGCAAGCGGAATGAGTTCGGTTACAAATAACAATGCAACAACAGCCAGAAGAATGAGACATTTTACTGCTGGGGACATTATAATTCCTCCTTTAAAATTAATTTTATATACAGCGCGTTCGGCGCGCGTATATCAAAATAAAGAGAATTTTGTAAAAGATCTTTGGAGTTGATTTCTATGAATTTTCTTGCAACTCCTTATGCTTCATTATACCACTATGCACCCAATTTTAAAAGTGTAAATTTTATTTAATTTACAGCTTTTTTGACATTAAGGTATATTAATATAATACATTAATGCTATTTTTATAACATATCCAGTTTTATTTCCACTCAGAGAACATTATTGAAAGAAATAAAATAAAAAATAGTTTTTTAATTTTATCAAAGCAGCTTCAGTAGCACTTTATTAACTTTAACTATCAATATTATTTGTTCATATTTTTATTACAGAACAATGATTTCCGATGTATCTTCATCTTTCATAAAAAAATAGGTGCACTTTCGTGCACCTATTTATACCCATAAATATCAATTATTTAGCAGGACCAATCATTGCAAGCATTGCGCCTGCAGCAACTGCGGTACCAATAACACCGGCTACGTTCGGGCCCATAGCATGCATGAGCAGGAAGTTACCGGGGTTAGCTTTTTGGCCAACGATTTGGGATACACGTGCTGCCATAGGTACTGCGGATACGCCAGCAGAACCGATAAGCGGATTGGTTTTACCGCCGTCAATGATGCACATGATTTTACCAAAAACAACACCAGCAAATGTACCAGCAGCGAAAGCAATCAAACCAAGAATGATAATCAAAATAGTTTGATAGTTCAGGAAAGATTCGGCTTTCATAGTCAAACCAGTACCAGTTGCCAACATAATCGTTACAATGTTCATTAAAGCATTTTGTGCGGTGTCAGAAAGACGATCCAAGCAGCCAGCTTCTTTGAACAGATTGCCCAGCATTAACATACCAATCAAGGCAGTTACAGGCGGGAGCAACAAGCTGATAACGATAGTCGTTGCAACAGGGAATACAATTCTCTCAAAGTGAGAAACCGGACGCAATTGCTCCATAACGATTTTACGATCTGCTGCAGTTGTGCAAAGTTTCATAATAGGCGGTTGGATCAAAGGAACCAACGACATATAAGAATATGCAGCTACTGCGATTGCGCCTAACAGGTTAGGAGCCATTTTTGCAGCCAGGTAAATAGCGGTCGGGCCATCAGCGCCGCCGATAATACCGATAGCAGATGCTTCTTGCACAGTAAAGCCAAGCATCATAGCGCCCAACAGGGAAATAAATACGCCTGCTTGAGCTGCTGCACCCAAAAGCAAAGTTTTCGGGTTTGCAATCAACGGACCAAAGTCTGTCATTGCACCTACGCCTAAGAAAATCAACGGCGGGAAAATTTCATGATTGATACCATAGAGAATTACCTGCATAACGCCCGGTTGATCCTCAAAACCTGTTTTAGGCACATTTGCCAACAAACAGCCGAATGCGATCGGAGAAAGCAGCAAAGGTTCAAAACCTTTACCAATAGCCAAATATAACAGAACAATACCCACCAACATCATGATGCCATTGCCCATGGTGAAAGCGGAGAAACCGCTGTCGTTCCATACGGATTGTAAAGCAACTACAAATGCTTCCATAATTTCCTCCTACAAATTTTTTAGTTGAGAGACCTTTACGAAAAGGCCTCTCAGCTTGTTTGTATTACATTACGATCATAACGTCGCCGGTGCCAACTGTTTGACCTGCGGAAACGCGAACGTCAGAAACAGTACCGTCAGCCGGTGCCATGATCTCGTTTTGCATTTTCATTGCTTCGAGAATCATCAATACGTCGCCGGATTTTACAGCGTCGCCAGCTTTAACTTTTACTTCGAGAACTTTACCAGGCATCGGAGCACTGATAGTAGCTGCACCAGCAGCAACAGGTTTTGCGGCCGGAGCCGGAGCTACAGCAGGAGCTGCTTTCGGTGCGGCTGCCGGAGCTGCAGCAGGAGCTGCTTTCGGTGCGGCTGCTTTAGGAGCAGCAGCGCCGCCCATATCTTCAACTTCTACTTCATATGCGGTGCCGTTAACGGTAATGGTATATTTTTTCACAGGGAATACCCTCCTTCAAAATTGTTTAAAATAAACTTAAGTATTGCTGAATACTAAATCTGTTCTAGAAGCATTCTTTACGAACACTAATAGCTTCGATATGAGCATTTTGTGTCCAACCTGTTTCAGGCAGACGACGTACGCAGGCGATTTGCTCTGCGGAATGACCAAGAGCAGCTACAGCTGCTGCAATAACAGCGATTACTTCGCTGTCATCCTGCACAGGAGCTGCAACAGCAGGTGCTGCGGCAGGTGCCGGCGCTGCTACTGGATTAGCTGTTTTTTTTTGCGTTGGATCTACCATTTGGATGATTTTCATCAAAACACCCAAGGCTGCCAATACGCCAAATACTATGGTCATATTGATGATAGAAATCAACCAAGGATTAGTAGTTACAGGACCCATTATTTCACCTCATTCTTCTTAATTAATTAAGTACTATGCGATATGCTGCTAATTACAACGGAATATTGCCATGGCGTTTTGCCGGGCGGGTTTCACGTTTGATTGCAACATTTGCAAAGCGTTGATGATGGTGGGACGGGTGTTTTTCGGCTCGATTACCATGTCTACCATGCCGCGGATTGCCGCTTGGTACGGAGTTGCAAAGTTATCGATGTATTCTTCCGTTTTTGCTTTTACATCAGGATCATTTTTGAAGATGATGTTAGCTGCACCTGCAGGTCCCATTACTGCGATTTCTGCAGTCGGCCATGCAATTACTTGGTCTGCTCCCAAATCTTGAGAACACATTGCCAGGTAGGAACCACCGTATGCTTTACGGGTTACTACTGTAATTTTAGGTACAGTTGCTTCGGAATATGCATACAGCATTTTGCGCCATGACGGATAATGCCGCCATATTCTTGGTTACAGCCAGGCAGGAAGCCAGGTACGTCTACCAAGTTCAACAAAGGAATGTTGAATGCGTCGCAGAAGCGAATGAAACGGGAGGATTTGTCAGATGCGTTGATATCCAGGCAGCCAGCCATTACTTTAGGTTGGTTTGCAATGATACCTACGGTTTGACCGTCCATACGTGCAAAGCAAGTGATGATATTGGTTGCCCAATATTGTTGAGATTCATAGAACTCACCGTTGTCAACGATGGATTTGATAACCTCTTTCATATCATATGCTTGGTTGGAGTTATCCGGAAGCAATGTGTTCAGAGTGTCGTCAACACGCATCGGGTCGTCACCGGTTTCTACGATAGGTGCACATTCCATGTTGTTGGAAGGCAGGAAGCTCAGCAGGTAACGGATCTGTTGCAGGCAGTCTTCGTCGTTTTCTGCAGCAAAATGTGCAACGCCGGAAGTACTGTTGTGGGTCATAGCGCCGCCCAGTTGTTCTTGGGTTACGTCTTCACCAGTAACAGATTTTACTACTGCGGGCCGGTAATGAACATTTTAGAAGTGTTCTTTACCATGTAAATGAAGTCAGTCAGTGCCGGGCTGTATACAGCGCCGCCAGCAGAAGGACCCATGATAGCGGAGATCTGAGGAACTACGCCAGATGCAATAGTGTTTTCAAAGAAGATTTTGCCGTAACCAGCCAAAGCGTCAATTGCTTCTTGGATACGAGCACCGCCGGAATCGTTCAGGCCAACAAGCGGAGCACCCATTTTCAGGGACAGGCGTTGTACTTTTACGATTTTAGCAGCATGCATTTCGCCTAAAGAACCACCTTCTACAGTGAAATCTTGTGCGAATACATAAACCAGACGGCCATCGATGGTGCCGTAACCAGTAGTTACACCTTCGCCAGGAAGTTCTTTCTTCTCTTGGCCGAAGTTTGTGCAACGATGTTTTACGAAACGATCCAATTCAACAAAGGATCCTTCGTCGAGGAGTGCAGCAATTCTTTCACGTGCAGTCATTTTGCCGGCTTCGTGTTGTTTTGCAACGCGTTTTTCGCCGCCTGCAGCCAGAATTACTTCGGACTTTTTGAGCATTTTCTCAATTTTTGCTTGAGTAGACAAATCTTACACCTCCATCATTATTAGGAGAACATTTTTATATACATCCCTACAAATTAAGGATGTAAAATTTTGGATCTTGACTACTGGTACTTTTTGCCATTCATCAAGAGTTCTCCAAAATTCCTGACACTAATTATAATCAGGAACGTTCTTTTTTTCTGTTGCACAGGTCACACTTTTTTATTATTTCTTTCACAAAAATTTCACTTCTAGATTATAACAAGAAAGTATTTTTCATCTAATTTTATTTGCCAGCAAATGAAATCTAAACAAAAAGCCACATAATTAAAAGTTTTTAATAAAAACTTTTAATTATGTGGCACAGGCAACAGATTTTTAAGCAATATTTAACTAAAATATTGATAGTTGAAGGTTAACTATGTCCAAATTTAAAATGAACATATTATTTCCTTTATATATGGGTAATTAGCATAATAAAAAACAGGCACACCATAAAAGATGCACCTGTTTCAATTTTAGTTATTTAGCAGCACCAATCATTGCAAGCATTGCGCCTGCAGCTACTGCGGTGCCGATAACACCAGCTACGTTCGGGCCCATAGCATGCATGAGCAGGAAGTTAGAAGGGTTAGCTTTTTGACCAACAACTTGGGATACACGTGCTGCCATCGGAACTGCGGATACACCAGCGGAACCGATAAGAGGATTGGTTTTACCACCATCCAGAACACACATGATTTTACCAAAGATAACGCCTGCAAAAGTACCAGCTGCGAAAGCAACAAGACCAAGGCAGATGATCAAGATGGTTTGATAGTTCAGGAAAGATTCAGCTTTCATAGTCAAACCAGTACCAGTTGCCAGCATAATCGTTACAATGTTCATCAAAGCATTTTGCGCTGTGTCAGAAAGACGATCCAAGCAGCCAGCTTCTTTGAACAAGTTGCCCAGCATTAACATACCAATCAAGGCAGTTACAGGCGGAAGCAACAAGCTGATAACGATAGTGGTTGCAATCGGGAATACGATTTTCTCAAAACGAGTTACAGGACGCAATTGTGCCATAACAATTTTACGGTCAGCTTCGGTAGTGCAAAGTTTCATAATAGGCGGTTGGATCAACGGTACCAACGACATATAAGAATATGCAGCTACTGCGATAGCACCTAACAGGTTAGGAGCCATTTTTGCAGCCAGGTAAATAGCAGTCGGGCCATCAGCGCCACCGATAATACCGATAGCGGATGCTTCTTGCACTGTAAATCCGAGCATCATAGCGCCCAGCAAGGAAATAAATACACCTGCTTGAGCTGCAGCGCCCAAAAGCAAAGTTTTCGGGTTTGCAATCAACGGACCAAAGTCTGTCATTGCACCTACGCCTAAGAAAATCAAAGGCGGGAAAATTTCATGGTGAATACCATAAAGAATTACCTGCATAACACCCGGTTGATCTTCGAAACCGGTTTTAGGAACGTTTGCCAGCAAACAGCCGAATGCGATCGGAGACAGCAGCAATGGTTCGAAGCCTTTACCAATAGCAAGGTACAGCAGAATGATGCCAACAAGCATCATGATAGCATTACCCATGGTGAAAGCGGAGAAACCGCTGTCATTCCATACGGATTGTAAAGCAACTACAAATGCTTCCATTTATATCCTCCCAATGTTCAATTATTTGAGAGCTTCTAGTTTCAATCACAAATAAGCTCTCTTCTAAATATAAAAGTTATTGCTTTCTTATGACGCAAATTACATTACGATCATAACGTCGCCGGTACCAACAGTTTGACCTGCGGAAACGCGAACGTCAGAAATGGTGCCGTCAGCCGGAGCCATGATCTCGTTTTGCATTTTCATTGCTTCGAGAATCATCAATACGTCGCCGGATTTAACTGCGTCGCCAGCTTTAACTTTTACTTCGAGAACTTTACCAGGCATAGGAGCAGAAATGGTTGCAGAGCCAGCAGCAACAGGTTTTGCAGCCGGAGCCGGTGCAGCAGCTTTAGGAGCGGGAGCAGCGGCAGGAGCCGGTGCAGCTTTAGGAGCAGCAGCTTTAGGAGCTGTTGCAGCAGCGCCGCCCATATCTTCAACTTCTACTTCATATGCAGTGCCGTTAACGGTAATGGTATATTTTTTCATGGATGTTAATCCTCCTTAAAATCTCGTAATAAAATAGATTAATTATTAACCCCAAATTAGAAGCATTCTTTACGTACACTAATTGCTTCAATATGAGCATTCTGTGTCCAGCTTGCTTCGGGCAGACGACGTACGCAGGCTATTTGCTCTGCGGAATGACCAAGAGCAGCTACAGCTGCTGCAATAACAGCAATTACTTCACTGTCATCCTGCACAGGAGCTGCAACAGCAGCAGGTGCTGCGGCAGGTGCCGGTGCTGCTACTGGATTAGCTGTTTTTTTTTGACGAGTAGGATCTACAAAGTAGATAACTTTCATCAAGAAACCCAGCATAGCCAATACGCCAAAAACTATGGTCATATTGATAGCAGCAATCAACCAAGGATTAGTAGTTACAGGACCCATTATTTCACCTCATTCTTCTTAATTAATTAAGTACTATGCGATATGCTGCTAATTACAACGGAATATTGCCATGGCGTTTTGCCGGGCGGGTTTCACGTTTGGATTGCAACATTTGCAAAGCGTTGATGATGGTGGGACGGGTGTTTTTCGGCTCGATTACCATGTCTACCATGCCGCGGATTGCCGCTTGGTACGGAGTTGCAAAGTTATCGATGTATTCTTCCGTTTTTGCTTTTACATCAGGATCATTTTTGAAGATGATGTTAGCTGCACCTGCAGGTCCCATTACTGCGATTTCTGCAGTCGGCCATGCAATTACTTGGTCTGCTCCCAAATCTTGAGAACACATTGCCAGGTAGGAACCACCGTATGCTTTACGGGTTACTACTGTAATTTTAGGTACAGTTGCTTCGGAATATGCATACAGCATTTTTGCGCCATGACGGATAATGCCGCCATATTCTTGGTTACAGCCAGGCAGGAAGCCAGGTGCGTCTACCAAGTTCAACAAAGGAATGTTGAATGCGTCGCAGAAGCGAATGAAACGGGAGGATTTGTCAGATGCGTTGATATCCAGGCAGCCAGCCATTACTTTAGGTTGGTTTGCAATGATACCTACGGTTTGACCGTCCATACGTGCAAAGCAAGTGATGATATTGGTTGCCCAATATTGTTGAGATTCATAGAACTCACCGTTGTCAACGATGGATTTGATAACCTCTTTCATATCATATGCTTGGTTGGAGTTATCCGGAAGCAATGTGTTCAGAGTGTCGTCAACACGCATCGGGTCGTCACCGGTTTCTACGATAGGTGCACATTCCATGTTGTTGGAAGGCAGGAAGCTCAGCAGGTAACGGATCTGTTGCAGGCAGTCTTCGTCGTTTTCTGCAGCAAAATGTGCAACGCCGGAAGTACTGTTGTGGGTCATAGCGCCGCCCAGTTGTTCTTGGGTTACGTCTTCACCAGTAACAGATTTTACTACTGCGGGGCCGGTAATGAACATTTTAGAAGTGTTCTTTACCATGTAAATGAAGTCAGTCAGTGCCGGGCTGTATACAGCGCCGCCAGCAGAAGGACCCATGATAGCGGAGATCTGAGGAACTACGCCAGATGCAATAGTGTTTTCAAAGAAGATTTTGCCGTAACCAGCCAAAGCGTCAATTGCTTCTTGGATACGAGCACCGCCGGAATCGTTCAGGCCAACAAGCGGAGCACCCATTTTCAGGGACAGGCGTTGTACTTTTACGATTTTAGCAGCATGCATTTCGCCTAAAGAACCACCTTCTACAGTGAAATCTTGTGCGAATACATAAACCAGACGGCCATCGATGGTGCCGTAACCAGTAGTTACACCTTCGCCAGGAAGTTCTTTCTTCTCTTGGCCGAAGTTTGTGCAACGATGTTTTACGAAACGATCCAATTCAACAAAGGATCCTTCGTCGAGGAGTGCAGCAATTCTTTCACGTGCAGTCATTTTGCCGGCTTCGTGTTGTTTTGCAACGCGTTTTTCGCCGCCTGCAGCCAGAATTACTTCGGACTTTTTGAGCATTTTCTCAATTTTTGCTTGAGTAGACAAATCTTACACCTCCATCATTATTGGGAGAACCTTATTTTATATACATCTACGCGGATGCAGACTCTTTGGTCCGCATCCGTGTAGTATGTAACAACTTAAAATAAAATCTTCAAAAGATTTTTGTAATTCCGTATTTTACGGAATTATTTTTTTGCCGGAGCGCAATACTCAAGCAAAATACCTACGGATTTCGGATGAACGAAAGCGATATCCATTCCGCCAGCACCGCCACGAGGAGCTTTGTCGATCATAGCAGCACCTTTTTCAATAGTGGTATCAATAGCTGCTTGAACATCATCAACGCGAACAGCGATATGTTGGATACCTTGTCCATTTTTAGCGATGTATTTGCCGATAGGGCCATCGCCATTTTCAGTGATATCAACAAGGAGCTCAAGCAAAGTTTCGCCACAGGGAATAAATACGGTTTTTACACCTTGCTCAGGAACAGCTTCTTCACCAGTGCAGCTCAAGCCAAGAACTTCAGTGTAGAATTTCTTGGAAAGATCCAGGTCTTTGCAAGCAATACCTACATGGTCAACACAAATTGTTTTAAACATTTCAAATTCCTCCTAAAAGTAATTTTGGTTGTTTTATCTTAAAACTTTACCAACAATGTCAGCGACAACAGAATACGGCTCAATTTCACGAATTTGAAGTTTTTCAACTAAAATATCAAATTCGGAAGTAGCTACAACATTCTTGTCGATATAACGGTTGACCCTGTCATTAAGCATAGCAGTAACTTCGTTTTTAATACGAGCTTTGCGTATTTTGCTCAATTGATCAGATTCAATCAAATATGCTTTGTGCTCTTCAATAGAGTCAACAACAGCTTCTATACCTTCACCCTTGCTGGCAATGGTCCGATTGATCGGAGGACGCCAGCCAACATGTTCGGGATTTAATTCCAACATCATTTCAATCTCAATGTTCAGCTTGTCCGTACCTTCACGGTCAGCTTTATTGATCGTGAAAAGGTCACCGATCTCAAGTATACCTGCTTTAATAGCCTGAATGTCATCGCCCATACCAGGAATAACAACAACCATTGTAGTATCAGCAGTTTTAACAATATCTACTTCAGATTGACCAACGCCAACAGTTTCAACAATAATAACATCAAAACCATATGCATCCATCAATTTAACAGCATCGCCCGCTTTTTGGGATAATCCACCCAAACTACCGCGAGTAGCCATGGAACGAACAAAAATGCCTTCATCGGCAGTAAGGTCCAACATTCTGATACGGTCGCCTAAAATTGCACCGCCGGAGAAAGGACTTGTAGGATCAATTGCGATAATACCAACTGTTTTACCGCGTTTACGATATTCTTTAGCAAGCTTGTCGGTCAAAGTACTTTTGCCAGCGCCCGGAGGTCCGGTTATTCCGATGACATAAGCATTACCGGTGTGGGGATAAATGGCTGTCATTATTTCAACAGCGTTATCATACTCGTTCTCTACGGCAGTAATAGCTTTCGCTAATGCTAAACGAGAATGGTTTAATACGCCTTCAACAATATTCAATGATCACACCGCCTTGTTGAGGTCCAATAAAAATTGTATTATGCAAGCCGGGACAAGCCCGGCCTGCAAAATTTTTGAGAACCTTAATTATTTTACGTTAGCGTTGATGAATTCAACAATGTTGCCAGTCGGAGTGCCAGGAGTGAATACTTCGGCAATGCCAGCAGCTTTCAAACCAGGAATGTCAGCGTCAGGAATAACGCCGCCGCCGATAACCAGAACATCAGTCAAACCTTTTTCTTTCAGCAGTTCAACTACTTTCGGGAAAAGGGTGTTGTGTGCGCCGGAAAGCAGGCTCAAAGCAACAACTTTAACGTCGTCTTGCAGAGCAGCTTCAGCGATTTGTTCCGGAGTCAGACGAATACCGGTGTAAATAACTTCAAAACCAGCGTCGCGCAATGCACGAGCTACAACTTTAGCACCGCGGTCATGGCCGTCCAGACCCGGTTTTGCTACTAAAACTCTAATATTAGACATTATTTCTTACCTCCCTATTATTGTTGGCTCTAAATTACAGAGCAGTATGAGATTGATATTCGCCGAATACTTTTCTCATTACGCCGCAGATTTCGCCTTCAGTTGCATAAGCACGTACAGCGTCAAGAATCAAAGGCATCAGGTTAACGGATTCGTCAGCACAGCCTTTTTCCAGAGCAGCTAAAGTTTCTTCAACTTTAGCATTGTCACGACGAGCTTTAAGGGCAGCAATCTTATCAGCTTGCAATTTGCCAACGGAGCCGTCAACACGCAGCAAGTTTTTCGGCGGTTCTTCTTCTTGTTGGAATTTGTTTACGCCAACAATAATACGGTCGCCTTTTCAATGTCCATTTGCCATTTGTAAGCGGATTCTTGAATTTCTTTTTGGATATAACCTTTAGCGATAGCTTCAGGAGCGCCGCCAATTTCGTCAATCTTTTTGATATATTCCCAAGCTTCAGCTTCGATTTTGTTAGTCATAGCTTCTACATAGTAGGAACCGCCCAATGGGTCAACTACGTCAGCCAAACCAGATTCGTAAGCCACGATTTGTTGAGTACGAAGAGCGATGGTTACAGACTCAGTGGTCGGCAATGCCAAAGCTTCGTCTTTGGAGTTAGTGTGCAAAGATTGAGTACCGCCCATTACAGCAGCTGCAGTTTGAAGAGCAACACGAACGATGTTGTTATCAACTTGTTGTGCAGTCAACATGGAACCAGCTGTTTGAGTATGTACGCGGAGCATTTGAGATTTCGGTTTTTGAGCGCCGAATCTTTCTTTCATAACTTTAGCCCATACACGACGAGAAGCGCGGAATTTAGCAACTTCTTCAAGTACGTTGTTATGAGCATTCCAGAAGAAGGAAAGACGACCAGCAAAATCGTCAACGTTCATACCAGCTTTGATAGCTGCTTCAACATAAGCGATACCGTCAGCGATGGTGAAAGCGATTTCTTGAGAAGCGGTGGAACCTGCTTCACGGATATGGTAACCGGAAATGGAGATGGTATTCCACAGCGGTACGTTTTTGGAGCAATATTCGAAGATATTAGTGATCAAACGCATGGAAGGTTTTGGAGGGAAAATGTAAGTACCACGAGCTGCGTATTCTTTCAAAATATCATTTTGAATTGTACCGCGCAGTTTGTCAGCGGAAACGCCTTGTTTCTCAGCAACTGCGATGTACATGCAAAGAAGTACGGATGCAGGAGCGTTGATGGTCATGGAAGTGGAAACTTGATCCAAAGAAATTTGGTCAAATAAGATTTCCATATCTGCCAAGGAGTCAATCGCTACACCTACTTTACCAACTTCGCCTTCAGCCATCGGATCGGTAGAATCATAACCGATTTGGGTCGGAAGGTCGAATGCGCAGGACAAGCCGCTGCCACCGTTAGCCAAGAGGTAACGGTAACGTTTGTTGGATTCTTCAGCAGTTGCGAAACCTGCGTACATACGCATTGTCCAGAAACGACCACGGTACATAGTAGGTTGTACGCCACGAGTATAAGGATATTCACCAGGGAAGCCAAGATCCTTCTCATAGTCGAAGCCTTCGATGTCGAGAGGGGTGTAGAGCCTATTGGGCTCAAGGTTTGCACGTTCGGGATTTTTAGCAAGTTTAGCTTCTACGCCAGCCATGTACTTGTCAAATCCAGCTTTCAGAGTTTCATTTGCCATTCTCAAATCCTCCTTAAGAATATTGTTTTTGCACAATCCGGTTTGGACTGACCGAATTATGGTGAGAGTGTCCGTCATAGACGGTGTATATGGCAAAGCCCGAAGGCCTCGTCAACAGAATTTATTTACAGATAAGCTGTAAAGTTTGCCGGCAGAACTAGCTATCTGCCGGCAAAATATTTCAGACAACAATCTCAGTCAATCGTCTTGACTAAGAATTATTTTTCCATGGTGCCGGTTTTTACGAAACGATCATGGAAGGAGAAAGCTTCATCCATAATATGCGGAGTTTGGCTATTGCCACAAGCTTCGCAAGCTCTCTTGAAGTAATCAAGAAGCAGCGGTTGATATTTCGGATTAGCAACTTTATCAATGATAACCAAAGCACGTTCTTTTGGAGACAAACCACGAAGGTCAGCTACGCCGCGTTCGGAAACGATAACATCAACGTCATGTTCAGTATGGTCAACATGAGAGCAGAAAGGAACTACAGAGCTGATAGCTCCGCCTTTTGCAAGAGATGTAGTGAAGAATACGGTCAGATAACCATTACGAGCATAGTCGCCGGAACCGCCGATACCATTCATAATCTTAGTACCGCAAATATGAGTGGAGTTAACATTACCATAGATGTCAACCTCAATAGCAGTGTTCATTGCAATGACACCGATACGACGAGCAACTTCCGGGCTGTTTGCAACTTCTTGCGGACGCAGAATGATATATTTTTTATATTTTTCTACATTGTCATAGAATTTTTTGAGGCAATCAGGGGATGGGCTCAAAGCGGTACCAGAGCAAACGCGGAGTTTGCCAGCATCGATCAAGTCGAACATACCGTCTTGAATAACTTCGGTATATACAGTCAAATCTTCAAAATCAGAGTTAACCAAACCGTTGATAACTGCGTTAGCAACAGAACCTACACCAGACTGCAGCGGCAACAGATTAGCGGGCAAACGACCTGCAGCAACTTCAGATTTAAAGAATTCAACCAAGTTTTTACCCATTTTTTGAGCATCTTCGTCGATTTCGCCCAACGGACGAACTTTATCAGTAATATCGCAGGGAACTACTGCAACGAGTCTGTCCAAATCGCAAGGAATATAAGGAGTGCCGATTACATCTTCCGGTTTTTCAACAGGAATAGCTTTACGATTCGGAGGATCCAAAGGCACATAGGAGTCATGCATGCCTTCCAATTCTACTGGTTGAGAAGTATTTACTTCAACAATAACTTTTTCAGCACATTGAACATAAGAAGAAGAATTGCCCATGGAAGTTGTAGGAATCAACCCAACCTGGCCATTGCCAAGGTCAATGATTTTGCAGGCTTCGACGATAGCGACGTCTACACATCTGCGGTTTTCCATGAAACCATAGCGAGTCATTTGAGCAACATGGCTCAAATGCAGGTCAGTATATTTTACGGAACCGTTGTTGATAGCTTTACGCAGATCATTGTTAGTTTGGTAAGGCATACGACGAGCAACGATACCAGCTTGAGTCATTGCGGTATCCATTTCAGGACCTACAGAAGCACCGGTCCAAACGTTGATTTGGAAAGGAGTTTTTTTGCCTTTTTCTGCCAGAGCAAGAGGCACAGCTTTAGGATAACCAGACGGAGTAAAACCACTGGTACCTACGTTGTCGCCATCCTTTACAAATTCTGCAGCTGCTTCGGCGCTCATAATTTTGCCGGCTACTGCTTCGCATACGCGATCTTTAATGTCGATCATGTTTACCTTCCTCCTTGTAAATAAAACAAATTGTGGCTAATGCCAGCGAAGTCTATTAACTTCACTAGTAAAAATACACTTAGTCGGCTAAATACCAACTATAAAAGCATAAAGTATTATTTGCCGAATAAGATTTTACCCATAAAAAAGGAGCACTTAGAAGTTTTGATTTACTAAAACAAAACATAGCCAAGTGCCAGCTTACTTCTATCCAAAGTGGCTACGCTCTGAATCGCAAACTGTCAGCAGGTAAAGCTTTCAGTCGAACTTCTTCGTTCTTCTGTCTACCAACCGCTAAAACATATCCAAGATATTTAGTTCTGCTTAATTTACTTCGACATTCCAACAAAAAATCCTTCAAAAAAAACTTTAATTGTGATTTCTTTTTGAACTTTTTGTGTCCAGCTCTATTATAACACATAAAGAAGCAGTAAATTTTAGGCAAAATCACTACTTTTTTTAGTTTTTAAACATTTTTTCTTTAAAACGCTATACTACATATGATATCAGTAAAACTGTAACATGGCAAGCATTTTCTTTACAATTTACAAAGAAACACCCCTTGAGCAAAACTACTCAAGAGGTGTTTTGTGGTATCAAATTAGTACTTTCAACGTGTCTGTTGGCGATAGTGCGTATGCAGTAGACTATGAGCTTTTTCTCCGAGAGGTTTACCTAACCAAGTATCATAAAGCTCTTTAATTTCCGGATTTTCATGTGATTTTCGTAACTCATTGGCACTATCACAATCAAACAACCCTTCTCTACGGGCTCTTCTAATTTCTGCATTAACGGGAATCGGTTGACCGCCGCCGCCAATACAGCCACCAGGGCAAGCCATAACTTCAATAAACTGATAATCTGCCTCACCGGCTCTGATACGCTCTAATATCTTGCGTGCAGAAGCAAGAGTATGGACAACTGCTATTTTTACAGTATTTCCTGCAATAGTCAGTTCCGCCTCGCGGGTCTGTTCCATACCCCGCACATCATTGTAATCAACAGTCTGCAAATTTTCACCTGTTAAAACATCAGCTACAGTACGCAGAGCAGCTTCCATTACGCCACCGGTAGTACCAAAAATAACAGCAGCACCTGTACCTGTACCCAGCGGAGAATCATAGCTGTCTTCAGGCAAATGTTTAAAATCCAGTCCTGCTTCCCGTATCATACGGCCAAGTTCTCTGGTAGTAATAACAACATCTACATCACGATATCCGGAAGCATTCATCTCCGGACGTGCTGCTTCCGCCTTCTTAGCAGTACACGGCATCACCGAAACGCTGACTATTTTTGCCGGATCAATACCAGCTTTTTCAGCATAATAGGTTTTAGCAATAGCGCCAAACATTTGCTGGGGTGATTTCGCAGAAGAAAGATGTGGTAACAAATCAGGATATTTAAGCTCTATCATATTTACCCAGCCAGGACTGCAGGAGGTTATCATCGGCAATACACCTCCGTTAGTCAAACGATGGAGGAACTCATGCCCTTCTTCCATAATCGTCAAATCAGCCGAAAAATTAGTATCGAATATCTTATCGAACCCTAGATTGCGCAATGCTGCAACCATTTTCCCTGTAACGATAGAACCTGGTTCCATACCCAATTCTTCACCCAAAGCCACGCGTACTGCCGGAGCTGTTTGAACTATAACAATCTTATCAGGATCATTGATAGCCGACCATACTTTTTCCGTATCATCTTTTTCCACTATAGCTCCAGTAGGACAAACACTCGCACATTGTCCACAGTAAGAACATTCTACTTTTCCAAGATCCTGTTCAAAAGCAGTAGAAACAATTGTGTCAAAGCCGCGCTCAGCAAAGCTGTAGACGCTCATTCCCTGCACATCACGACAAACACGTATACAACGTCCGCACAAAATACATTTTTCCTGATCGCGCACTAAGCAGGGGTTACTGGCGTCAATAGTATGTGCTTTACGGGCTCCGCCTTCGAATCTGATCTTGCGTAATCCTAAATCAGCAGCTATATTCTGCAGTTCACAGTCACCGCTTTTTTGGCACGCAAGGCAGTCCTTGGGATGATTGGCCAACAGCAATTCTACGACCATTCGTCTTGCTGCGCGGACTTTATCCGTATTCGTTTTCACTACCATACCTTCTGCAACAGGATAAACACAGGAGGCTACAAGCGTACGCGCTCCGGTAGCTTCTACGACACACAATCTGCAGGCCCCTTCCGGAGCAAGTTCAGAATGATAGCACAACGTAGGAATATGAATGCCGGCAGAACGCGCGGCTTCAAGAATAGTAGCATTTTTAGGGGCCTGTACAGTCTGCCCATTGATCGTTAAGGTAATCATTTCCATATCTATATAATCCTCCCTTAACCCTTAGTAATGGCCTTAAACGGACAAGCCGCCATGCAGGCACCGCATTTTATACATTTAGTTACATCGATAACATGTTTCTTTTTCACTTCTCCGGAAATGGCATTAACCGGGCACTGGCGTGCACATAACCTACAGCCTTTGCATGCATCAGTAATTTCATAATTGGCAAGCTTTTCACAGGCACCGGCAGGACAGCGTTTTTCTTTGATATGAGCTTCATATTCATGACGGAAATATTTTAAAGTACTCAATACAGGATTAGGAGCAGTTTGTCCCAATCCACATAAAGCAGTCTCTTTAATATTTCTGGCCAGTTCTTCTAACAGCTCTATATCGCCTTCTCTCCCCTGCCCTTCAGTAATACGTGTCAGGACTTCCAGCATACGCTTAGTCCCCTCACGACAGGGAGTACATTTGCCACAGGATTCAGATTGAGTAAAATTCAGGAAAAATTTTGCAACATCTACCATGCAGGTATCTTCATCCATAACTACCAATCCGCCAGAACCCATCATAGCACCTGCCGCTGTTAACGAATCATAATCTATAGACAGATCAAGCATTGATTCAGGCAGGCAGCCACCAGATGGACCGCCTATTTGAACTGCTTTAAATTTCTTACCTCCGTTAATACCACCGCCGATATCATAAATAATTTCGCGCATAGTAATACCCATAGGAACTTCGGCCAGACCTGTGTTATTTATTTTACCAGTCAGCGCAAATACTTTAGTTCCTTTTGACTTTTCAGTACCAAAACCAGCATACCAGTCAGCACCATTAGTAATAATTGCAGCTACATTACCAAAAGTTTCAACATTATTGATATTTGTCGGCTTTCCCCAAAGTCCGGCAACTGCTGGAAATGGCGGTCTTGGCCGCGGCATACCGCGTTTCCCTTCTATTGATGCCATCAATGCAGTTTCCTCACCGCAAACGAACGCACCGGCGCCTTCCTTGATATGCAGTTTGAAGCTGAACCCGGAACCAAAAATATTTTCACCTAACAACCCCATAGCTTCAGCCTGTTCAATAGCTATGCGCAGACGTTTAATGGCCAGCGGATATTCCGCACGTACATAAATATAGCCTTCATCTGCACCTATAGCATAACCACAGACAGCCATACCTTCTAATATCTTATGCGGATCGCCTTCTAAGACGCTCCTGTCCATAAATGCACCAGGATCACCTTCATCTGCATTACAGATAACATATTTTTTATCACTTACAGACGCTTTAGCAAACTGCCATTTCATTCCTGTAGGAAATCCGCCGCCGCCACGTCCACGCAGACCTGATTTTTTGATTTCTTCAATAACATCTTCAGGACTCATGGTAGTTACAGCTTTAGCTAAAGCTTCATAACCGCCGACAGCAATATATTCTTCAATTTGTTCAGGATTGATAGCGCCGCAATTTTCTAAAACTAACCGATGCTGTTTCTTATAAAAATTGATTTCCGAATAATTAGGTATACTTTCATGAGTAAGCGGTTCATGATAAAGCAACCGTTCAACAATACGGCCCTTAAATAAATGGCTTTCAACTATTTCTTCTACATCCTCAGCTTTTACCTGGCAATAAAAAGTACCTTCAGGATACACTATAACCAGCGGACCATGTTCACAGAAACCATGGCAGCCTGTTTCTACTACCATAACCTCGTCGCTCAGGCCTTTAGCTTCAATAGCCCGACTAAAAGCAAGCTGTACTTCCTTTGAACCGGCAGATTTACATCCTGTTCCTCCGCAAATCAGGACGTGTGCTCTAATGTGCTGCATATGATTTCCCTCCAAATTTTATCAAATCAGTCTTGCATAATTTTGCCTACAACCATTTCTTCAACAATACGGCCATTGACAACATGCTCTGCAATGATCTTTTTCACGTCCTCAGGTTTTACTTTACCATAAGTAATACGAGGTTCTCCAGGACGGACAATATCTACCAGGACTTCTTTCTCACACATACCGATACAGCCCGTCTGCTGTACCTGAACATCATTAAGTTTACGCACTGCAAGCTCATTCAAAACGGCAGACATCACTTCGCGCGCGCCTGCAGCAATACCACATGTACCCATACCTATGATTATTTTAGTGCCGTCATTCTGACGAACTTTCATGTCTGCCTTTAATTTTTCACGTAGGGCCTTCAAATCTTCCAACGTTTTCATTTTATACCTCCTGCTCACACCTCAACTGCGATATTTCCTGCTTTAAATATTCTTCAAACCATGTATAAACTTCAGGTCTGGTAAAGTCTGCTTCATCACCAAGGAGAGATCTGATAACCCTCGTATCAATATCAAATCCCGATGTACCTATCTTATAGATAAACTTCAGTTCCAGATACGGCGTGCCTACCAGCAGCACTTTAATACTTGATACAATATCACCCAAAGGCGGGCGATCAATATTATCCTTTGCAAAAGCAGCTTCTACGACAGTACCTTTACCCTTACGAGATTGTATTAACAAATGTCCTCCGCATTGTTTAGTGACCATGTCCATAAAAGGTATTCCCATACCTACTTTACGTGTAGTCCGCGTAGTCACAAAGGGATCGCGAATTTTCTGCACCATTTCCTCACTCATACCATGTCCATCATCACTAATACGAAAAACAAAAAATCCATTTTCATTCTCATTTATTTCTATTATTACATTATGAGCTCCTGCCTCTATGGAATTCTGCGCTAAATCAAGGATATGCAAAGACAATTCACGCATGATTGTTATTGATATTTAGCTAAAATAGCCGACAGTTTGTCCGGAGTCAAACGACCATGAGTATCTTCATTAACCTGCATAACCGGTGCTAAACCACAAGCGCCGATACAAGCAACAGTCTCAAGGGTAAAACGCAGATCTTCCGTAGTATGTCCGGCCTTAATTCCAAGCTCTTTTTCGATAGTCTGCAAAATTACTTTACCACCACGTACATGGCAGGCAGTTCCCTGACAAACGCGGATAATATTACGCCCGCGCGGATTAAGGTGAAACTGGGAATAAAAAGTAACAACACCATAAATTTGAGCAATGGGTGTTCCTGTACTGGCAGCAATGTACTCTAAAGCATCTTTGGGCAAATAATTGTACAGAGCCTGTACTTCCTGCAAAATCGGGATCAAAGATCCTTTTTTACCCTGATATCTAGCCAGAATAGCATCAATCTGCACCTTTTCAGGATTTTCTCCGCCGCAGCAACTGCATCTTTTGTCAACCATATTCATAGTACACTCTCCATTTCCCTAAACTTTAATGTACGAATACTACTATAGCAAAAAAAACGTATATAATCAACACTATTTATGATTTTCAAGCATGAATAGTGTATACTTTATACTTTTAGTGTAACTAATATTCAAGATCATTAATAAAATAACCCGGAAACCAACTACGCCCGTCTTTTCCTGCAAGTGCAAGTTTTAATTCTGAAATAGTCGCTTCTTCAATGGTAATTTTATTCTTGGGGCCTTCCAAAAATTCAAGCATTCTGTGAGCATCAGAATTAGTGACATAAGGTAAATTCCCAGATAATCTTTTCAATTTCAGCTGCTCCAACTCTGCTAAACTGTTACGGCTTATCTCTACTCCTTGCAAGCCCATATCATTAGGAATAAATCCCAGCTGTACAAGCAAACTATATGCCGGTCTATCTATATGGGCAGCTAAACACAGCCCGCCAATTTCGTTTACTTTTCGTACAACCTCCTGCGCAGATAGCTGCAATGGTCCTAAAAGCATTCTTTCCTCTTCTGCAACAAAATTATCATCATCATCAACGACAAATTGCGCTCCAAACCGTTCAGGAATGTTTTTGAGGCCACGCATTGAAAAATCGACTATTTTCTGCCACCGCCGCAGCTGTTTCAAATTGTCAAACAAAACCACTATATGCGCTTCTTCCCTGCATTCAACTTCCATTCCCGGGAACACCTTAATACCATAACGTTCACCAGCCTGAATCGCCGCCACAGCATTAGCCGAAGCATTATGGTCAGTAACCGCCAACAGCTGTATACCATATTCAGCAGCCTGCATCACTATATGATGCGGCGTCATTTCGATTTCAGCACACGGGGAAAGCAAGGTATGGACATGAAAATCTCCGATAACGGTTTTCATTTTACATTCCTGATACCAAGTTCATAAAGCTTTCCAATGACATCATAAGCAGGTAAAGATGTAGCCAATATCAAAACGTCGTTCTGTTCTGCTTTTTTCAGGGTATCCTCTTCTATAGGCGCATCGCCTGCCACAATAACTGCCGACAGACCAATCAAAGAAGCTACTGCCGCTATATTCTGATGCCCCTGCATTGTCACCCAAATCATACCGGGAGCCGCCTGCCCCATAACATTACTCAAAAGATCAGAGGCATAGCCACCAATAACATCCACATCCACAGGAACCTCATGTGTCATCAGCTTTAACCCTAAAGTTTCAATAACTTCACGTACTTGCATCGCTTTCACCATCCTCCAGCAGTTCTTCTTCCGGCTCGCTGGCTATAGGTATCTGCTTTGCCAGTTCAAGCATACCATGTGCCAGGCGTTTTACACTGCTCCTTAATTTAAAAATACAGTCAATTTCATTGGCTTTCCCCTGAACGATGTCTTCCGCCAGGCATTGACAGCTTGGTGCTCCGCATGCTCCACAATCAAGCCCCGGCAAAGATCTGAGGACCTCCTCCATCTTTTCAAACTTTTTCATAGCCTCTAAAATATCGTCATCTAATTGCATCATCGGCCGCGGGATTAATTTTTTTACATAGGAAGCCGATTTGGGAAAATCCTCACATATCATACTCTGGGCCATGGTAGCCAGACGATCATCAGGTTCATTCTGCCTCATAATACTCAGCCTTAGCTTCAAATTTTTCTCAGCAACAAATTTATTCTCAGCAGTCAGCGGCCCGCCAATGCAGCCGCCACTGCAGGCAGAACACTCTACATAATCGACATCGCGCATCTTATTCAGGGAAATTTGCTCCAGCACGTCGTACACGTCATTAATACCGTGTACAGCCAGACCGTTTTCAATTCCTGCAGCTTCCAGTTCCCCACCATAACTGCCCCAACTCATACCATAAGAAGATCCAGCAGTCACCTTTTTATCCGGCTGAATCTCTCCGCCCATGATTTTTAATATTTTTCCATAAATCTCTGAAATACTTAAACTGCCGTTGATTTGTGTATGCAGGACATCAACAGACTGCCTGATATTAGCATTTTTAGAAGGGCAAGGTGCAATAAACCAGACACCTATTTCTTCAGACTTTAAGCCGGTACGCTGCATAACTTCATTTTTTACATAAATAGCCGCAGCTTCTGTTGGAGGAAGTACAGGCACTACCTGTTTGATGAGTTCCGGAAATTTGACCTGAATCAGCCTTAAAACCGCCGGACAAGTGCAGGAAATCAAAGGTTTTCTGCCACCGTTATAATTTTTCAGGTAAGCAGCTATTTCCAAAGAAATATATTCAGAAGCTACTGCTACATCAAAAATTTCATCAAATCCCAGTCTATGTAACCCTTCCCAAATAGCCGCCGCACTTGTTTCAGGCGGAAACTGCGCATATAAAGAAGGAGGAGGCAAAGCGATATTATATTTAAATTGTTCAGTTTCTTCCAGTTTATCCGTTTCCGCCACGATAGCATGATAGCCACAACGCCGTAAACACTCGCCGCAGTCAATACAACGTGCTTCTATAAGTTCTGCTTTACCATTGCGGACACGAATGGCCTCGGTCGGACAAGCTTTAACGCACGTTACACAGCCTTGACACTGAGACCGTAAAAGGCGTATGGAATGAAAATATCCTCCAGCCATCGTATCACCCCTCTTATAAGTCTTCACTGATATGTTTGAATTTCATCTTTATATTAGTACCTGAGCCAACTGTCGATTGGATATCAAAATCATCTGAACACTTCATCATATTCGGCAGACCCATACCGGCGCCAAACCCCATTTGTCTTACATGATCCGGTGCTGTAGACCAGCCTTCCTGCATTGCCAGTTTAATGTCAGGGATTCCCGGTCCCTGATCAGCAATATATACAACCGTCTCTTCAGGAAAAATTTCAGCATCAACCTGACCACCGCCGGCATGAATGATTACATTCATCTCAGCTTCATAGGTTCCAATAGCAATACGTCTGATTATATCTGCCGGAACGCCAATTTTCTGCAGCAACCGCTTTAATCCGGCAGAAGCTTCACCAGCCCTGTCAAAATCGTCACCGGCAACATCATAATGCATTTTTACTGATTTAGAATCACTCATTGCTCTTCCGCCTTTCTGGAACAGCCTCTCAAGCCATTACTATAAAGAATCCCGCAGGCTTCAAACAATGTATATTCTGTCGACATAATCGGGAGTTTGTTTTGGGCAGCTTCTTTCAGCATATCTTCTCCGGGCAGTTTCCCTCTTACCAAAATCACACCGCATAAATCAGTCATATCCGCTGTTCTTATAACCTGCATATTAGCCAACCCTGTGCAAAGCAGAGTTTTACATTTTGTAAAGGCTAAGACATCGCTCATAAGGTCAGACCCGCAACAGGTTTCAACCTGCCGACCAAGATATTCTTCACCTACGCAGATTTTAGCGTCTAAAAGTTTTCGCACGTCATTTAAATTCATTCCGCTCCCCCTACGATTCCATATTTCCCTGAATTTATTGTAACTTGCCAAGTTTTTCCTGTAAAGCTAAATCTAAATCTTCCTCTTATGGTTATGCTTTTGTTAATTTTCTGTTAAATTCTGAACAGACCATTATTAAAATTGCAAAAAGCCAAAACAAAAGCCCCATTTGCATATTAAAATAAACATGGTCAGTCAAACCGCCCACTAAAATACCTGCAGACGCCATTAAATAACCTCTGCCAAAACCCTGAAGCCATCTGCTTTTACCAAAACGGGCCAATTCAGCAGCTTTCCAGATAATACAGAACCATAAAAGCAAGAATACTGCCAATCCATGCCAACCCAGTTCTGCCGTAATATTCAGTAATAAATTATGACAATGATACATAATGACGTCAGGATTGTTAAGATAAAAATCATATTCCGGATAAATAAACTGATATCCATACCAGCCAACACCCCACGGATGTTCTTTAATAATAAATAACGTACTTTCCAGATAGGCAAATCTAAGAGCAACAGAAGTATCTTCAGTCCCAAAAATAGAAATTATCCTATGCCATACTGCGCCACGGGCAAACCACATTCCCAAAATACCAATGCCTATGAGAGGCAATAAAGCCCGACGGCAAAAGCATACGCAAAACAACAATAATCCAACAGCTAAAGCAACCCAATTCCCACGTGAATATGTGTAAAGCAAACAAAGCCCGTCTATTAAAATTCCGCTGCCAAGTACCAGCTGCCACATTTTTTCTTTACTTGTACTAAGCAATCCTGTAATCAATGAAATAACCAGTACAAGATATCCGCCCAAAATATTCGGATTGACCAGAGTGGAAATAACACGTGTTTTCAATTCCGGAAAAGCATCATTATCAACCCAGGCCTCAGTAGGTACAACCCCAGTAAAATGCTGTACAATGCCATATACCGAAACAAACAATGACATTCCCAAAAACACACTTATTATTTGCAGAGGCCTGGGCCACTCATGCCACTTGTGCAAATCCAAGTCACTAGCTGCAGATGTTTTTTTATCAACAGCATAATGCAAAATCAGCCAGACCAATAGCGCGTATTGACCGACAACATAAATAAAATTGTAGGTAGACAATACCTCATCAGCTGAATTATGCAGCGACCAATAACCAAGTAATAACAGTAACCATAATAAAATCTGTACAAAACGTGGTAAAACAGGCTTCCTTTTTTCATGGCGCCGCAAAAACGCAACAATAAAGCCACTGAAGCCAGTGACTGCCACCATTGCCGAAGAAACTTCCTGCTGCAGCGGGATAACAGCTATTGTCGCCAACAACAGCCAATATACATATTTTTCTAAATTGGCATATTTTACGGCCGCAGCAGTCATCAATGACACCCAGCTTTCGCTTTCAAAAGCATATTCTTAAAATTCCCTACCAAATAAAGGGAACCGCATACACATATTACACTGTCTGCATCAGCTCCGGTTACAGCGGCTTCATACGCAGATGCCAAACTGTTCATAGCTTCAGCCTGATTTCCAATAAGGCTGGCCAATTCTTCAGCAGATGCTGCTCTGCCACCTTCGTCTGCCTTTACCGTATAAACTGTATCCATAGGTCTGAAAAGCTTCCCTATGACGCTTTTCATATCCTTATCACCCATCATCCCAAAAACAAACGTCCTTTTCTGCTGCGGATAATATTTATCGAGAGCATTTCTTAAAGCATCTGCTCCAGCCTGGTTATGAGCTCCATCCAAAATCACGTCAGGATTTTGAGAAATACGCTCTAGTCTGCCTGGCCAAATAGTGTTAGCAACACCAATATGCAAAGCTAATTCATTGATCCTGTCATCCTGTTTGGAGACAAGTTTAGCAGCAACTACAGCTAAAGATGTATTCGCTATTTGATGTTCGCCAGGCAAATTAATATTGTAGTCAGAACTATAATACTCACCTGCATGCAAAGTAAAAGTCTGCCCCTCCATAGTGCTTTTCACTTCTGTGCCCCAAAAAGCACTGCCATAAATATACAATTTGGACTGCTTGAACATCGCGACAGCTTTAATCGGTCCCAATGCATCATCTCCATCTGCGGCCGTTACTACCGGAACATTTTCCTTAATAATTCCTGCTTTCTGCATCGCAATCCGTTCTACAGTCGCACCGCAGCGATCAGTGTGATCCAAACTGACATTAGTAATAACAGAAACTACCGGAATGATAACATTAGTTGAATCCCAAAGTCCCCCCATGCCAACTTCAATGACTGCATAATCTACATTTTCCAAAGCAAAATACATAAAAGCAGCAGCAGTCAAAACCTCAAACTGTGTCGGCTGCTCACAAATGCCCTTTGCCACCACACTGTCTGCCGCCTTTTTCACAATAGTAATCAGAACTGCAAAACTATAATCATCAATATCCTGCCCGTTGATAACAAGTCTTTCATTATACTTTACCAAATGCGGTGACGTAAATTTACCTGTTTTCAAATCAGCAGCAAGCAAAATATTCGCTATCATACTGCTGACAGAACCTTTGCCATTTGTTCCTGTAACATGAATGGTCTTTATTTTTCTTTCAGGATTCCCTAATTCCCGCAATAATCCTTCAATACGTTCCATTCCCAAACGAATGCCAAATTTCCCCAAACTATCCAGATATGCCAATGTCTCCTGATAATTCATTTTAACCTCCAATTAATTACGACAGTAAAAACACAAAAAGCGGCGCGGAGTATCCGCGCCGCTTCGGCTGTTACTTTAAAGTTGCCAAATAAGTCAGACGTTCTTTCACGGCTTCCATTTTACCGCTCAGTTCCTCTGCTTTAGCCTTTTCCTTTTCAACTACATCAGCCGGAGCCTTTGCCAAAAAGCCTGCATTATTTAGCTTACCGGTAACACGTTTGATTTCTTTATCCATACTTTCCCGTTCTTTATTAAGACGCTGGGTTTCTTTTTCTACATCGATCAATCCTGCCAGAGGCAAATATACCTCGATTCCGGCAATAACAGCGGCCATAGCATTTTCAGGCTTGCCAGCCCCAATATCATCAATTATAAGCTCATCGATACTGCCCATCAAATTGATATAATTTTTATTGGCTTCAACGATCTCACGCAGTTCTGCATTCACTAACAAAATAGCCGGCACCTTTTTGCCTGGAGCAGCATTGACTTCCGCACGCATATTACGAATAGCTTTAATGCTTTCCATAATTGCCGTCATACCAGTTTCTGCTTTATCATCAAACAATCTCTCATCAACAATAGGCCACGGTGCAATCATGATACTGTTACTTTCGTGCGGCAGACACTGATAGATTTCTTCAGTGATAAACGGCATGTACGGATGCAGTAACTTCATAGCCGATGTCAGCACCTCTGCCAGGACATGCTGTGCCGTAGCTCTTGCCTCAGGATCTTCCTTATTATAAAGCCGCGGCTTAGCCAGTTCAATGTACCAGTCACAAACTTCACTCCAGATAAAATCATAAATAAGACGCCCTGCTTCACCCAGCTCAAATCGGCCCAAAAGTTCAGTAACATCTTTAACCGTATGCTGCAGCCGCGAAAGTATCCATTGATCAGCAAGTGTATATGGAGCCTGCTTGGCTTCTGCATCATAACCTTCCATATTCATCAAAGCAAAACGTGATGCGTTCCAGATCTTATTAGCAAAATTGCGTGTTGCTTCTACGCGTTCCCAGTAAAAACGCATATCATTACCAGGAGTATTGCCTGTGATCAGCATAAACCTTAAAGTATCAGCGCCGTACTTTTCAATAACTTCCAGCGGATCGATACCATTGCCGAGTGATTTACTCATTTTACGTCCCTGGCTGTCACGCACTAAACCATGAATAAAGACTTTATCAAAAGGAATATCCTTCATAAACTCCATACCCATAATCAGCATTCTCGCAACCCAGAAGAAAATGATATCATAACCTGTCACCAAAACACTGGTTGGATAAAATTGCTTTAACAAATCTGTTTTTTCAGGCCAGCCCATAGTAGAGAACGGCCATAAAGCTGAACTGAACCATGTGTCCAAAGCATCTTCATCCTGATGTACCGCACCACCGCATTTCGGACATTTATCAATATCAACGCGCGATGCAATAACTTCGCCGCAAGCATCACAATACCACACAGGAATCCGGTGCCCCCACCAAATCTGACGGGAAATACACCAATCACGAATGTTTTCCATCCAGCCGGTATAAGTTTTGGTAAACCGTTCTGGAACAAACTGTGTTCTGCCGTCTTCAACACAATCTACAGCCGCCTTTACCAACGGCTCCATTTTTACAAACCACTGTTTGGAAACCAACGGCTCTATTACACTGCGACAGCGCTGACAATGGCCTACAGCATGATTATGCTCTTCTATTTTTACTAAGTAACCTTTTTCCTGCAGTTCGTGTACCAGATTTTTACGACATTCATAACGTTCCTGGCCTGCAAATTTGCCGGCCTCTTCAGTCATATAGCCATCCATACCGATAACTACGATACTCTCTAAATTATGACGCATACCCATTTCAAAGTCATTAGGGTCATGAGCAGGAGTAATTTTTACAGCACCTGTACCAAATTCTAAATCGACATAACTGTCAGCAATAATGGGGATCTGACGTTCGGTTAAGGGCAGCTGCAGCATTTTACCGACCAGATGACCATAGCGCGGATCTTCAGGATTGACTGCAACAGCAGTATCACCCAGCATCGTTTCAGGCCGTGTAGTGGCTATCGTAAGATAAGTTTCCATCTCACCAACAACAGGATAGCGGACATACCACAAATTTCCGGCATCATCTTCATGTTCAACTTCAATATCACTTAAAGCAGTATTGCAGTTAACACACCAGTTAGTAATACGGCTGCCCTGATAAATAAGCCCTTTTTCGTACAAAGAAACAAAAACCTCACGAACTGCCTGTGAACAGCCCTCATCCATAGTGAAACGTTTGCGTTCCCAGTCGCAGGAAACACCCAGGCTTTTTAACTGCTCTATGATACGGTCACCATATTTATCTTTCCATTCCCAGACACGTTTAATAAATTCTTCACGGCCCAAGTCATACCTGGTCTTTCCTTCTTCTTTTTTTAAAACTTCCTCTACTTTGATCTGAGTAGCCAACCCCGCATGATCATAACCGGGCATCCATAAAGTATTATCGCCCATCATCCTATGCCAGCGAATCAAAATATCCTGTAAAGTATTATCTAACGCATGTCCCATATGCAGCTGACCGGTAATATTCGGTGGGGGGATAACAATACTAAACGGCTTTTTATCTGCTTCTACCTCAGCATGGAAATAACGGTGTTCTTCCCAATATTTATACCATTTTTTCTCGACCGAAGCCGGATCATAAACTTTAGGAATATTGTGTTCTTCTGCCATTTTACTGCCTCCTAAAAATAAATAAAGTCCTGTTCCAAATTAAGAACAGGACGAAAAACTCCGCGGTACCACCTATTTTCCCAGACTTAAATCAAAGTTTAGTCCGGACACTTGAAACGCGTAACGTGCGCTAACGGATAAACCTACTTTGATTTCAGCCTACCGACTCACGGACGACTTCAAAGCCATAAAGCTAGGTACGTTGCAGCCTGGCATACCCTCTCTGTGAGCTCTGTACTTTTACTACTTCCGGTCATCGTCATTTTAAATATAAATTTAGGTAGCTATAATATTATCAATTGCCGCTCACAGTGTCAAGCATTTCTTCTCGAATCAGCTATTTGTAAAAACAAAATTCTATTATTACTCAGAAACGCCAGCCTGAGACAGCTCAGGGTTTTCAATACCTTCGATGCCTCCTATGTTGCCACGCAGAACGGCCCCCGGCTCAACAACTAAACTTCCCGCTTTAATATCACCGTTTAAAACTCCAGAGGCTAAAATCTCTAAAGTGCCGCGGGCCACTATATTACCTGTAACATTCCCGGCCACAGTAACATTTTCCCCAAAAATATTCGCTTCTATCACACCGTTGGGCCCGATTAAAACATCGTTCTCCGAAACAATAATGCCTTTAAAGTGGCCATCAATACGCGATGCGCCCTTAGTCTGCAAATTGCCGCACAGGATCGAATTTCTTCCAAGCAAAAACTCAAATTCTTCCAAAGGCAAGGTGCTGACTGCTACTACATCTTTTTTATTTTTCCCAAACATAGTTTTCTCCTTTTATTATCTTACTAATTCCAACGGATCTGTTGTCTGCCCGTTGACCAACACTTCAAAATGCACATGCGGCCCAGTACTATACCCGCTGCTGCCAACATAACCGATGACATCACCTTTACTTACGCTTTGCCCTGCCTGAACTGCCAATTTACTCATATGACCATAAGCTGTTTCGTAACCATATCCATGCTGAATCCTTACATAACGGCCATAACCGGACACCCAGCCAGCCTCTTCAATAGTGCCAGACGCGCTGGCATAAACCGGAGCTCCATAGTCATTGGCAATATCAACTCCCGGATGCCAGTCATAAGAACGATTACCGAAAGGATCGCTGCGTCCGCCAAAATATGAAGTAATAGTCCCTCCATTAGTTGGCCAAAGTGTCGGCAGCGCTGCTTTGCGCTGGTTCAACTCGCGTAATCTGCCAAGTAAATCATTCAACGTAGCTTTTCTATCTTTGACCTTTTCCTGCAGCACCTTGTTCTGCGCAGCATAGATATCAACAGCTTCTACTTTAGCCGCCTGAGGTCCGCCTTGTCCAAGATACTGACTGCGGTCGATCCCGGAACGTGAAGGCTGCACTGCGCCTTCACCAAGCTCTCGCCGAACCGCCTCTTCCAGTTTGGAAAGCTCTGCCATTTCTTTTTCAATAGCTTCATTTTCCTGCAAAAGCTGACCTATTTTCTGTTCCTGAACAGCTTTTTCACTCCTGTAGGTCAACAGTTCCTGTTGATCCTGATGTGCCTTGTACAAAATATGCGAAGACTGAAAAAGAACACCTGCACCAAGTAAACAGAGAAAACCGCAAACAATACCAACCTTTTTCAACAGGCTGAGGCGAAAATGGATGCTCCTGGGTTCGTGCCCTTTATGAGGTATCAACATAATCGTATATACTGAATCAGACTCTTTTCTTTGTCTCTTTATCGGTTCCAATATTCTGCGCTCCTTTGATCCCTGACAACTTCAAACTTTTAAACTCAAACATATATTATTTTCTCACATCAGCCATAAAAATACTATACCTTTAAAAATTTTTTATATAAAAACGCTATAAAAAATTCAGTAAACATGCCATTGCCAACACATCTGCCATATTTGTGAACAATATGAAAAATAAAAACGCAGGCAAAAGCCTGCGTTTTTAAAGTAAACATCAAACTACAGCACAGTCATTACATTCTGCTGCCGATCTGGTATATCAGCAAAGCCATGCAATATGCCAAGCCTGTTTGATATAGGAGGGCAAAGAAAGTCCAATGCCAGCTGCCCATCTCGCGCCTGATCGCGCCAATAGCAGCAAAACACGGAGATGCCAGCAATGTAAAAATCATAAATGCATACGCACTGGCAGGCGTGAACATGCTTTGAATAGTGGTAATCAAAGTCGGATCTTCTTCGGTAGCTTCAGCAACTCCAGCCAAGATACCAAATGTAGAAACAACTACTTCTTTAGCTAAGAAGCCCGTAATTGCTGCGAAAGCAGTCTGCCAGCTGTCAAAGCCAAGTGGAGCAAACACAGGTGCCAGATAATGACCGATAACAGCCATCATACTGTCCTGAGCATCAACCATTTCAAACGAAAAATCAAAGGATTGCAATAACCACACCAATCCGGAGGCCAGGAAAATTATCGTGCCGGCTTTAACAATAAAACCGCGGGCACGTTCCCAAGTATGAATAAGAATATCTTTTGCCCGCGGCCAGTGATATGCAGGCAATTCCATAACAAAGTTCGCCGGTTCACCGGCAAAAGCCTTGGTTTTTTTCAACAGAATACCTGAAACTACAACCATCACTATACCCCAGAGATACATCGAAGGACCGACCCAAGACTGCTCTGGAAAAAAAGCTGCCGCAAACAGAGCAAACACCGGAAGTTTAGCATTACAAGGAATAAACGGCGTCAGCATAATCGTCAGTTTACGATCACGTTCATTTTCAATCGTACGTGCTGCCATGATACCGGGAACACTGCAGCCGGTACCGATCAACATCGGAATAAACGACTTGCCTGAAAGCCCGAATTGCCTGAAAATACGATCCATAATAAAAGCAACACGTGCCATATAGCCACAGTCTTCCAGGAAAGACAAAAATAAGAACAAAAGGCAAATCTGCGGTACAAAGCCAAGTACGGCGCCAACACCGCCAATGATTCCATCAAGTACGAGCCCTGACATAACTTCAGAAGCGCCAGCTGCTTCCAGCAAAGCACCTGCGTATTCACTGATGCCTTCAAATAATTCTTCCATCCAGCCGATAGTTTCATCGCCCAAGGTCTGGATACAAATATAATAAACAGCCCACATGATGCCTAAAAATATAGGTAATCCCAAAACACGGTTAGTTACAATACGATCTATTTTTTCTGAAACAGTATTTGCATAATCAACATTGGCACTTTTATAACAGCTGCGCAGCATTGAGTATATTTTCTGATAACGTCCGGAAGCGATGATACTTGCCGCATCATCATCAGCCTGCTGTTCAAAACGGGTAATCAAGACCTCTAGTTTGTCAAACACACCTTGAGATAATTTCAGTTTTTCAAGCAACTGCCCATCACGTTCCAATACCTTGACTAATTGCCAGCGGCGTTCTATATGCGGCATAGGCGCTACCATTTCGCCAATTTCCTGCAATACGCGTTCAACTTCTTCTGAAAAGCTGTTGGGGTCTTTTCTGTCACATTGTGTTTGAGCAATCTGCACCGCCCTTGCCACGAGCTGTTCCACACCTTCACCGCTGGTAGCTGTAATCGGCACAACCGGGCACCCTAACTCTTTAGAGAGCAGCTCCGTGTCCAGTACATCACCGTTAGCTCTGACAAGATCCATCATATTGAGCGCAACTACAACTTTACAGCCCATTTCCAAAAGCTGCATCGTTAAATACAGATTACGTTCCAGGTTCGATCCATCAACTATATTAACTATAACATCAGGATTTTCTTCCAAAAGATAATTACGGGTTATTACTTCCTCCGGAGAATACGGAGATAAAGAATAAATACCCGGCAGATCCATGACCTCAAAGCCATCATGTTTTTTAAGTTTGCCGCCCTTACGTTCAACGGTTACACCAGGCCAGTTTCCAACGTATTGTTTACTGCCTGTAAGATTATTAAATAGTGTGGTTTTACCGCTGTTTGGATTGCCCACTAGTGCTAATGTCTTACTCAAAATAGTCCCTCCTCGAATCAACTTTCACTAACTTTAAATCAAAATTTATTCCACCAGAATGTTCTGCGCATCTGCTTTGCGCAGCGAAAGCTCATAGCTGCGTACAGTTACTTCTAATGGATCTCCCAGTGGCGCGACTCTTCTGACGGTCACCGGTGTCCCCTTTGTCAAACCCATATCAACAATTCTGCGTTTCAAAGGTCCGGTGGCACAAACTTTTTTGATAGTTACGGTAGAACCGATAGGAACTTCTTTTAATGTCATCATACTTTTGCCCTCCTCACATTAGCTTACGCTAACTAGCCCACTTTTAAAAAGTTAGCTTTCGCTAACCTCTTAAAGTTTACTACTGCTAACTTATTTTGTCAACAACAATTTATTGCTTCTGATATTTTCACAATATTTCAACAAAATTATTTACCTGTACAATGATTTTATTATCCCTTTAAACTTTTAAATTTAAAGTTTTTTCAAAAAAACAGGACAGCATGTTTTAATCTGCTGTCCTTATAATGATTGAATAATAATATTTATATTTTTTTATACAAAATACGAATGGAATTCAAAACGCAGAGTATGGAAACACCAGTGTCGGCGAAGACAGCCGCCCACATAGACGCATAGCCTGCCAACCCAGCAGCCATGATAATAATCTTAATTGCCAAAGCAAAAAATACATTCTGCCAGGCAATTCTGGTTGTTTCCTTCGCTAGGGCAATTGCCTGAGGAATAGCCTGCATTTCCGAGTTCATAAATACAACATCTGCTGCCTCAATAGCAGCATCAGCACCACTGCCCATGGCAGCGCCAACATCGGCGCCTGCTAAAACGGGAGCGTCATTTATACCATCACCGACAAACATCACTCCACCATATTGTTTGCGTAAGCGGCCCAACTCATTGAGTTTATCCTGCGGCAGAAGCTTAGCTCTTACTTCGTCAATTCCAGCAGCACGTGCCACTGCCTGTGCGCTTTCTGCCGCATCACCTGTAAGCATGGCTGTAGTTAAATTCATCTTTTTAAGGGAGGTAACAGCAGCTACCGCATCCTCTTTCAATGTATCATCAATAATTATTTGTCCTAAATACTTTCCGGCTCTGGCAACCAGCACTTCCGTACCATAATTATCTTCTTCCCTAACAGAAAAATCAATTTCAAACCGTTCTAACAATTTTTTATTGCCACACAAAATTTTTCCATCTGAAACCTCGACAACTAATCCTTCACCGGCAATTTCTTCAAATGTTTGCGGCCGTTCGAGTTTCAGCTCACGTTCTTTGGCCGCATTTACTATACTTGTAGCAATCGGATGACTGGAAACAAGTTCTGCGGAGCCACAAAGCTTCAACAGCTCATCTTCTTCCATGCCACTTACCGGAACCAGCTTTTGAACAACAAAATTCCCTTTGGTCACAGTACCTGTTTTATCCATAACCACTGCTTTAACATTTTTCAGGGCTTCTATTGTAACGCCGCCCTTAAAAAGAATTCCATATTTCGAGCCGGCTCCAATGCCTGAAAAAAACGCCAAAGGCACGCTCAGCACCAGTGCACATGGGCAGCTGATAACCAGAAATGTTAAGGCTGTATAAGTCCAATATTCCCAATTTCCTGTTATAAAGCCGGGTATCACAGCAGTTAAAACAGCTACTGCCACAACAAACGGAGTATAGATACGCGCAAAACGTGTTATAAACCTGTCTAACTGTGGTTTGCTGGCAGCAGCATTTTCTACAGAGTCTAAAATTTTGGTGACCATAGATTCAGCCAGAACTTTTTCTACTCTGATTTTCAGCATCCCTGACGTATTAATACAACCAGAAATAACTTCATCGCCAAAACTGCGTTTTACCGGCACAGGTTCTCCTGTCACCGGAGAAGTATCAAGCAGGCTTTCACCTTCTATAACTACTCCATCCAAAGGAATACGATCACCGGCACGTACCAGTAAAATGTCACCAACATTGGCTTCCTCTGCCGGGATAACACGCACATCTTCCCCAATCAGCAAATTAACTACTTCCGGACGCATATCGACAGCTTCCATAATCTGACCACGACTTTTTTCAACCGCACGATGCTCAAAATATTCTCCGATACGATAAAACAGCATAACTCCAACAGCTTCTTCATATTGATTGATAGCAAAAGCACCTAAAGTAGCTACTGTCATCAGGAAGTTTTCATCAAAAACCTGTCCCTTCGTACTATTTTTTAAAGCGGTTAAAACAATCCTTCCGCCCAAGAGAATATATGCGGCAACAAGACAGTAAATATGATAAGCTTCCGGCACGAGTCCGGCAATTTCGCTGATTATAAACAAAATTCCGCCAAACACTATTTCTGCCAGTGAACGCTGTTCATCCGACATTGAAAGTATTCCACCGCTTTTTTTACGCTGATTAATATTTTCAGCCAATACCGGCTTGCCTATACGTTCAACTACTTTTACACCTGCTTCGATCGTACTGCAAATTGCCTGGACCTGTGGCAGCAATTGTGCGTGATTCTTCGCTGTCAGCCGCAGTTGTTTCGTAGCATAAGTTATCGTTGCAGCAGAAACATCCGGCAAATCATTGATAGCTTTCTCCATTTTTGCGGCACAATTGGCACAGCCCAAGTTCTCTAACAGGTATACCTTGCTTTCAAAGTTGAACGGCATCATCCCACTGCGTGGCACAACTTCTACATCCGATTCTATAGAAGCACAGATTTCACGAATGGCCGGCAGCAATACCTCGTGATTTTTGGCCGATAGACGCAGCTGTTTTGTTACAAAACTTACTGAAGCATATTCTACTCCAGGCAATTCTTTAATCTTATATTCCATTTTGGCGGCACAGTTGGCACAACCCAGATTTTTTAAAGCATAAACTCGTTTTATACAATCAGCATCAGGCATTCTGCAGATACAATTTTCCAAGCTTTCACCACAAACATCGCAATATTCCTCATGTGGATGGCAGAGCTCACATTGACAGTCATCTGCATGCCCGGGCACATGATGATCATGCCCACAGCCACAGGCTGCATCATGGTCATGGCCGCTTTCTCCTTTGTGATAATGTTCGTGTCCGCAGCCACAGGCTGAATTATCGTTATGGCCGCTTTCATCTTCGTGATGATGATCATGTCCGCAGCCCTGACTGTTATGTTCATGTAAATTTTCTAAAGCATGCTGTGTTTTGCTCATTTTCCAGCCTCCTTACTTTTACTGTAATCTTATTATAACACATGAGCAAATATTCATATATAGTTTTTTGAAAAATTTTACAAAACTTTTGAGAAAAATAATACAGGCAGCTTCCATTCATTTAATATGGAAACTGCCTGTTAAAATAGCCTTAATCTTTCTCAAAATACCTGCTTCAGTTACTGCAAATTTAGAAGGTTACCTGTAAACGATTCCAAATAATCTGAGAATCACGTCCGCTTTCTTTACCTTCCAAATCATAGTAATCCAAATTATAAACCATATTCTTGGCCAAAGTATAATTTATACCAACACCATAACCTTTAAAGCCTTCTTTAGTGAAGTATCCCCAGTCACCAGCTTTCATCGTATGAGCAATAAATGTACCTGCCCCCTGATCATAATAATTTCCCCAAAGTCCCCAGGTCCCCTGTTTGGCGGCCTTGGCACCCTTATAAGCAGCACTGATGACAAAGCCGTCCGTATCAGCACCTTTTTCAACAGCTTTATCAGAAATATCAGAATTAAGATACATCGCCCCTAAAATAAAGTCACCAAAATTATAATTTGCCCCTGCATTCCAGACCGCGTTATTAGAAATTTTCGTAAACCCGGCATCTAAATCTTCAAATCTATCATAACCGGCAGCTAAATCCAAGCGGCCGATTTTACCAGATAAACTGGCGCCATAGGCCTTATCTGCCATATAACCGGAATCTTTTTCAGTAATTTGCCCCCAATAGCCGCTAATTTTTACATTTTTACCATATGTTAACTGAATAACTTCTGCAGTATCGTCATAAAGGTTGCCATTAGCTAAAAATACTGGCGCTTTCCCTGCCATAACATTAAATCCACCCAATTTACCTGTAACATAGGCTTGATTGAGTTTGGTATCTTCATCACCGGAATCATTAGCAAGATTCTGGTCATTTTGAATACGGGCCGTATAAGTCCAGTCTTCATTTACACTGCCATTTACAAATAAACGAGTGCGCAGACGATTTTTTGCAACACTGCCTTTGTCTTTCTTAAAATCTCCGTCACGCCCTGCATATTCATAACGGATTTGTCCTGTAATCTTCACATTATCCGCTTTTTTCTCTAAAGCTGCTACGCGTACTCCCAAGCTGTCCAGTTCATCGGCAAATTCTACAGCCAGGCGGTCAACATTAGCGCCTTTAGCCATAGCTTTTGCTACAATTTGTGCCATTTCATAACGTGTCATCAGACGTTCGCCGCCAAAATTACCATCGCCATAACCATCAATAATTCCGGCTGCCGCCAGTCTGTTAACGGCATCATAAGCCCAATGCCCGGCCGGAACATCAGAAAAAGGATTAGCGGCATACACTGAAGCAGTCACTCCCAGTACCATTGCCATAGCAAGCACCAAAGTTTTTTTCATCATAATCAACTCCTAAAAAATATATATGCTAAGCACACTTTGACCGATTTTATATTTTTAAAAGCGTACTTATTTGGCTGTGTTTAAATATGAATAAATAAGTATTTATTCATCAAAAAATATTTTTATATTGCAGCACCCATTAAGACTGCTGCAATATACTAAAAAATTATTTAACAAAATGACAGGCTGCAAAATGACCTTTCTTAATTTCTTGCAATTGTGGTTTTTCGCTTCTGCAAATTTCCTGGCAATACTCGCAGCGGCTCTGAAATGGGCAACCCAGCGGCAAAGCCAATGGACTCGGAATATCGCCTTCTAACGGCTGAATTTTTTCTCCAGGTTTGAAATCCACTTTAAAGATAGATTTTATCAAAGCTTTAGTATAAGGATGGACACCATTAACAGACAAACGACCTTTTTCCAATAATTCCACTACATTACCAAGATACATGACCGCGACCTGATGGCTCATCAAATCAACCAGACCAATATCATGACAGATAAAAAGATATGTAATATCTTTTTCCCGCTGCAGCCGTACCAGCAATTCACAAATTTTTTCCTGTACAGAAACATCCAGCGCTGAAGTGGCTTCATCGCAGACAATAATCTGCGGTTCCAGAGAAAGTGCCCTGGCTATACCCAAACGCTGACGCTGACCTCCGCTCATACTATGAGGAAAACGGTCTTTGAATTCCACTGGCAGCTCCACCATTTGTAATAACTCTGCAGCTTTTGCGTCAACTTCAGAATTTTTCAGTAACCCAAAATTCAATAAAGGCTCACATAAAATATCTTTTACCCGCATTTTCGGATTAAAAGCCGCTGTAGGATCCTGAAAAACCATTTGTATTTTTCGGCGGTTCTGGCGAAGCGCTTCTCCCTCCAATTTCAAAATGTTCTGTCCTTCAAATATTACTTCGCCCTCTGTCGCCGGATGGATCTGTAAAATAGTTCTGACCAGAGTACTTTTGCCGCAGCCGCTTTCACCAATAATGCCAAGAGTCTGTCCCTTGTAAGCATTTAAATTTACTTTATCACAGGCAGTGAGAACCTTGCCGCCATCTACCTGAAACTTTTTCGTCAGATTTTTTACTTCCAATACTATTTCTGGCGATAATGCAACTCCATCACGGTCGCAGTTACAGTTCTCATGCGGGTGTAATTTTACGTTCTCAGGCATAATAACGCTTACCTCCCACAACCGGAACAGCCGCCAGCAGTTCCTTAGTATATTCATGCTGTGGATCGCCGATAATCTCTTCCCGCAGTCCGCTCTCCACAACCATACCATTCTGCATCACAACGATTTTATTTGACATATACGAAGCTACACCCAAATTATGAGTAACTATGATCACCGCGGCATTGTATTCGTCACGAACATCAACGATCTGCCTGATGATCTGCGCCTGCGTTGTGACATCAAGCGCGCTTGTAGGCTCATCAGCCAAAAGCAGTTTCGGGCTGAAGGTCATCGCCAGAGCTATACCTACACGCTGGCGCATCCCCCCTGATAATTCGAACGGATAACTGCGCATTACATTGTCAGGATTGGGCATCCTTACATCATCAAGCATCTTAATAGCCAGATCATAAGCTTCCCGTCTGGAAATCTGCGGCGCATGAGTCAGAATATAATCAATAAACTGTTCGCCGATACGGCGAATAGGGTTGATCATATTACCGCTGTCCTGAAAAATCATAGAAATCTCAGTCCCACACATTTCACGCCATTGCTGCGGCGTATTATCCAGCAGGTTTCTGCCGTCAAAATGATATTGCCGCCGCTTACATGTCCATTACCCGGCAAACAGCCCATAATAGCACGTATCACCGTTGTTTTACCGCTGCCGCTCTCGCCAACGATAGATAAAATCTCACCCTTTTTCAATTCTATATTGGCACCAGTTACGGTAGCCTTGCTGCCGTAACTGATATCCAAATCTGTAACTTTTAAAAGCATTACAGTGTCCCTTCTTCCCACAGATTATTTCTGGGCAGGCTTGATCTCCTTCGTCAGCCAGTAATAATCACACGGTAAAATTTCTGCATTGGCAATAGAAGTATTACTGATCATGTTTGTCTGCGGATAACCAAAAATAATCGTTGCCGCATCATCAAGAATAATTTTCTGCATATCGATTACTAATTGACGACGTTTCGCCGGGTCAAATTCTACTGCCAGCTTATCGCTCAGAGCATCATAGGCAGGATTGCTGTAACCGCTGCCGTTCTGCGGATTATTACCGTTAACATTTGTTTTCCAGTACTGATTGATAAAGACCTCGGGGTCGCCTGCCTGCAGAGTAAGAATATTGGAAATCAGCAAGTCATATTCACCTCGCACACCAATCCCGTCCAAAACATTGTAATCAACATTTTTCAGGTTAACCTTGATCCCAACCTTTTTAGCATCGGACTGGGTAGCTTCAGCAAACAAAGGCAATTCTGCGCGACCGCTGTAGAAAATAAAGTCCATCTCCAGATTTTTACCTTCTTTATCAACATAGCCATCGCCATTGGTATCTTTCCAGCCAGCCTCTTCCAACAGTTTCTTAGCACGTTCTACATTATAGGTATTAGGATCTTTTAACTGATCAAATCCATAATCGACAGAAGGCGGCATCAACGGCCCGCCAGAAGTAAATGTGTCCTTCAGTAAAACCTTACAGTAGGTTTCACGGTCCAAAGATGACAGCAACGCTTCTCGAACACGTTTATCATACATCGGCTTGCCTTCCTTAACGTTCATACGTGCCAATACGTCACGCAGGGAAGCAATAGCACTGATATTGTACTTATCTTTGTTGCTGAACAACGACATGTCGCCTGGAGCAATATTGATTGCCATATCAATCTCACCGGACTGCAGGGCCATAGCGCGTGTATTGGGATCATCAATAGTCGGGATCTCAACATGCTTAAACGGTACTTCGCCATCCCAGTAATTAGGATTAGCATCCATAACAGCTTTAGCTTTACTGTACGTATTGACCATATATGGACCGGTACAGATAGGCCCTTGCTTAGCATAATCACGGTCAGTTACACTGGTGTCAATAATAATAAAAAGCGGATCACCAAGCATTCCCGGTAATGTAGCAACAGGAGTGTGAGTTTTGATCATCAACGTCTGCCCGTCAGCACTGATATTGTCATATTCAAACATTGCTCTGGCACGGGCGGCTTTTTCAAAAGTACGTTCAATAGATTTTTTTACAGCCTCTGCAGTTACTTTGTTACCGTTTGAAAATTTTGCTTTATCATTGATTTTAAAAGTCCAGGTAAGCTTATCGTCACTGACCTGCCAATTTTCTGCCAGCCACGGAGTAGAATTCATTTTTTCATCAAATTTTACCAGACATTCACCTAAGCCGTAACGCATAACAATCCAGCCAAAGTAGTTATCTGTTGGTTCCAGACTGTCGGCAAAATTAGTAACGCCAAATTTCAAAGTGTCTTTGGCTGCCGCAGCTTTTTTGTCATCGCCGCCACAACCGGCTGAAGCAAATGCCATCAAGCCTATCATTGCAACAGCTGCTGTAAATTTAATAGTTTTTTTCATCATACATCTCCCTTTCAAATCCTTTTTATTTTATTGACTGTATATAAAACTTTATTCAACAGCTGAACTTAATCTTCCTGACGCGGGTCAAGCACATCACGCAAACTGTCGCCCCATAGGTTAAAGACTACTACCGTCAGAAAAATAGCCAGACCGGGAAAAAACATCAGCCAGGGAGCCGTCTGCAGCTGCTGACGGCCTTCATTTAGCATCAATCCCCATTCAGGAGCCGGCGGCTGCGAACCGAAACCTAAAAATGAAAGCCCTGCCAGTTCCATCATCATAGCACCGATATCCGAAGCTGCTGTAATAATCATTAACGGTAAAATATTAGGCACGATATGTTTCCACAAAATATGTGTCGGTTTACCGCCGTTGACAACTGCCGCTTCGACAAAATCACGTTTTTTTATCTTTAATACCATACTGCGTGCCAAACGAGCGTATTTAGTCCAGGTAACGATAGTCAAAGCGATAATCGCATTGATCAGACTGCCGCCAAGGATACCGGCAATAGCAATGGCCAGTATCATCCCGGGAAAGGAAATCATCATATCAGAAATACGCATAATAACCGCATCTACCTTACCGCCAAAATAACCGGCCAGAACACCCAGCGAAGTGCCTACTGCAAAAATGACCGCTACCAACAGCAAAACACTGCTCAGAGAATAGCTGGCACCATACAAAACCCGACTGAAATTATCTCGCCCCAGCTTATCAGTTCCAAAAAGATGTTCACTCGAAGGTGGCAGATAAGCATTTTTCATCGTAGCTTCCAACGGATCATAAGGAGCTAGCAACGGCGCCGCTAACGCAATCCCTATCAAAAGCAGCACCAAAAAACTGGAAAAGGCAAAAGCACGATTATTCTTTAATCCGTTAATAAGATTCTCCATGCTATCTACCTTCCTTTCGCAGGCGTGGATCAAGCCGGTTATAAGAAATATCAACAACTAGATTGATGACCATATACATAAGGGCGATCCATAAAACAATCCCCTGTACAAGCTGAAAGTCACGATAAATAATTGACTGGACCGCTAAATAACCAAGTCCCGGCCAGGAAAAAACGATCTCTACTACTGCCGCACCACCCAGCAGGTTGCCGAATGACAGCCCCAGCAATGTGATCAAAGGCAGCATCGCATTCGGCAATACTTCCCGCCAAAGGATATAGCTTTCACTCATGCCTCTTGCCCTAGCACCGACAACGTAATCCTGATTGAGTTCTTCCAAAACCGTCGTCCTTACCTGACGTGTATATTTGGCTGCCATAACTATACCCAACGTCGTAGCTGGCAAAATCAGAGTCTCCAGACTTACTCTGCCACCGACAATTGGCAGCCAGCCTAATTTTAAACCAAAAATCCACAATAGCATCAGCCCCATCCAAAAATTAGGGATTGAGACACCAAAAAAAGTCAGACCTCTCACAGCATAATCAAAAACACTGTTGCGTTTGACAGCAGAATAAATACCCAAAGGCAGTGAAAACACCAACATAAAAAGTGTAGAAGCCAGCGCTAATATCAATGTCGCCGGCAGTGACTGCATCAATTCTTCAACAACAGGTTTTTTAACCATATAGGAAAACCCAAAATCACCCTGTACCGCTCTTCCTAACCAATCTAAATATTGAAAAATAAAAGGCTTATCCAAACCCAATTCATGTCTCAGCGCATCAATCTCAACCTGACTGACAACAATATCCTCATTACCGGCAATCATTTGCCTGACCGGATCACCTGGCGACAGCATAACCAAAGCAAATGTTACAAAGCTGATACCCAAAAGCACCAATACGATTTGCCCGATCCTGCCCCAAATCTGTTTGTTTTTCAAAGCTTCCCATCTCCTTACAAAAAAAATCTCCTGCAGCCATGAACCACGGATGCAGGAGATCATAAAATATTGTTTAAACAGGCAAGACTGCCTATTTAAGTCAAATTTCAGGAACTAGCTGCTGATACGTCACCCGCGGATATGACAAAAATCAAAGGCTGCGATCTGACTTACGCAATATGCGCTTACAGTGGCGTGACCGTGCCGGATTTACACCGGACTTCCCTAATTTAACCTTGAGGCACCTTTGATAAAATTATTAAGTTGTATTAATATTAGCACAAACCATATACTTAGTAAACACTTTTATTTAATCTTATAAATCTTTTCTCTAAGCTTTCTCAATAAATAAAATAATATTAAAGACTGAATCCCAACAAATATTAAAAACGATATCCATAAGCCATCATTGCCAAGTAAAGGTACTAACAGTCTCTCCACAGGCCAAAATACAGCTAAAGCAATCAGCATCATATTTCTTATAGGAACCGTATAAGTAGCACCTGTAAACATTCCATAAAGAGCTAGGCCTATGCCAGCTATCAAAGGATAAATAAGAACATAATATTTGTAAGTTTCTGCTAACACAGCTACTTCCTCTAAGTCTGTAAAGCAATTTATTAAAAATGTACTGCCAAATGTAAATCCAAGCATTAACAGAAACACCAACACAAACAACCATTTATAGGTCATTTTTAAAATCTGCCAAAATAATGCCCTGTTTTTCTGTCCCAGAGCCCTTCCTGAAAAAACAGAAGCACCATTAGCCATACCGTCGACCAAGAATGACATGATATCTTTCAGCTGAAACAGTACGGCATTCGCTGCCAGCACTACAGTTCCTAATGCAGCACCGGCAGCAGCAATAATATTGTTAACTGTCAGCAGGCAAGCCGTACGAATCATTAAATTAGTATTGACCAAAAGTATTTTCGTTAGCTCCTCAGGCTCTATAACGGTTTTATAATCAAAATTTTTATAATCAAAGTTACCATAAAGATACATTAGCCAACAGCCTGCGGCAGCGCCATAGAGCTGACTTAAAAGTGTAGCCCAGGCTACTCCTTCAATATCAAAATGTAATACAAATACAAACAATACACTAAGTATCATATTCAGGACATTGCTTGAAACCTGCATAAATACAGAAGCACGTACTTTTGTCTGCCCCATCAGCCATCCTAACGACACATAATTGAACAGTACCAGCGGCGCTCCCCAAATCAAAATTTCATAGTAAGCCGAACAGAGTTCTGCTACATCCGAAGCCGGAGCAACCAATGACAGATAAGCCGTCAAAATAGGTTTTTGCAAAATTATGCAGCTGCAGCTTACTATCACAGCAATGAACAACGGTCTTAAAAAAGCCAGTAACCCTTCTTCTCTGGAACCAGAACCCAAAGCTTGAGCGGCATATCCAGAGGTACTGACACGCAGAAAACCAAAAAACCAGTAAATATTATTGAAAAGAATTGCACCTAAGGCTACAGCCGCTATATACTTAGGATCAGGAAGCTGTCCCATTACAGCAGTATTAACCGCTCCCATCAGCGGCTGTGTCATCGTTGAAAGCATAAAGGGTATTGTAATTCCCAAATATTCCCTGTCTGTCAAAACATTTGTACACACTGATATATTTCCTTCCGTCGAGATCCTCTAGTATTTTAGTTATTATTCTAAAATGTTTTTGAGTTTAATTGATAATAGGTATTGTATGAACATACTATCATATGTTATACTGATTAGCAAGAATAAAATTAAAATAATCGTATCAAAACTTACAAAATAAAACTTGATAAGCAAAGGAGTTATAAAAATGTCAGATACTATGGATATTTGCGGTTTAAAAGCAGAACGAGGGCAGAAACTGCAAACTTACATTCCTGTCCTTGACTCTAATACAAAAATACCTATCACTATCATCAACGGTCAAAATGATGGTCCTACTCTTTTAATAACAGCCGGCATCCATGGTGGCGAATATCCTGGTATCGCAGCGGCAATAGAAATATCTCAGGCTATAGAACCAGAAGTTATCTCCGGATGCCTGATTATAATACATCCCGTCAATATTCGAAGCTTTTGGGAACGCAGTGCTTTCGTTACCCCCGATGATGGTAAAAACCTCAACCGGGAATTCCCCGGCGATGTCAACGGAACACTTTCACAAAAAACAGCCTGGCTGCTCAGTCGACATTTTTTCCCTTTAGCTGATTTTTATGCTGATCTGCATAGCGGTGATATCCATGAAGAATTGTATCCATACGTATATTATCCCGGGCTGCCCAACTCTGAAATTTCTGCAAAAGCGCGCGAAGTAGCCATGGTTCTGGATATGAAATTTATGGTTCGTTCAACTGCTACAACAGGTGCCTATAATTATGCCGCCATTTCAGGTGTCCCTTCTCTCCTTATCGAACGAGGCGGAGCCGGATTATGCCGGCGTGAAGACATTGACGCCTATAAAACGATCTTCATAATATCCTTTGTAAACTCGAACTTCTTTGCAGCCCACAGCAACAACAAAAACATACCCCTGTTGATGTCACTGACGTTATTTATCTTGAAACTGATCAGGCCGGCTGTTGGTTCTCCAGTTGCCGTTGTGGCGACAAAATAAAACAAGGTGATAAACTAGGTTACCTGACTGATCTTTTCGGCAATACCATTACTGTCTATAATGCCGAACAAGATGGTATTATTCTCTATCAATGCTCTGCTCTAGCAGCTCCTAAAGGCACTATTTTAGTAACCTATGGTAAAGTTAAGAATAATTAAAATAATGTTGCTTGACAAAGCCCCAGCTAACCAATTACAATCAAAGTAATCTCTTTGCACTGCATATCGCTACAGTACAAACTGAACAGGCGGTAAACCTTTGGTTTTAGCGGCCGGGCCCATCGGGCAGCAGATTCGTAAACAAACATCTGCGGGACAGTAGTAGTTCCGCAGATGTTTTTATTATATCTGTGCCGCTGCAAGAGTAACCCCAGGGAGGTTATCCACCATGCAAGACAAAATTGCCCAGTCCGAACGTCTGGCCATGCAAGTTTCTATTAATAGTATCATCGTCAATCTAATTCTTTCAGTTGGTAAATTAGCAGCAGGGATACTGGCTAATTCTGCCGCAATGATTTCTGATGCCATTCATTCCGCTTCCGACGTCTTCAGTACCTTTATAGTTATGGCCGGCGTCAAGATATCCAATAAAGCTTCTGATGCAGAACATCAGTACGGACACGAACGTTTGGAATGTGTCGCCGCCATCATTTTAGCGATAGTTTTAGCACTGACAGGTATTGGTATAGGTTACGCAGGTTTAGAAAAAATATTTCACGCTTCAGCCGAAGATTTGAAAATACCGGGCAGCCTTGCTTTGATCGCCGCAGTAATTTCCATTATCGTTAAAGAAGGTATGTTCTGGTACACTAAAAAAGCAGCTGCCAAAATAAATTCCAGTGCTTTAATGGCAGATGCCTGGCATCACCGCAGTGATGCATTGTCCTCAATAGGCAGCTTTATCGGTATTCTAGGCGCCCGTATGGGCTATCCTGCTTTAGATCCTCTTGCCAGTGTAGTCATTTGCCTGATGATCGTTTACGCATCATACGAAATTTTTAAAGATGCCATAGACAAGATGGTCGACCGCTCCTGTGACGAAGCCACTATCAATACGATGACAGCTCTGATAAGCGCTCAAAAAGGCGTTGACCACATAGACGTACTGCAAACCAGAAAATTTGGCTGCCGCATCTATGTAGATGTCGAAGTAAGCGCTGACGACGACCTGACTTTACTGGAAGCACATACTATCGCCGAAAATATTCATAAAGCAATTGAAAGTAATTTTTCGGAGGTAAAACATTGCATGGTCCATGTAAACCCATGCAGCGAAGTACACCATGACTAAATAAAAAAACCACCACTGTTCAAGTGATGGTTTTGGCAGGCGCACCCCTACGCCTGCCAACGAAGGAGGAGAGAAAGGATTTTCTATTCTTTTAAGAAAGCCTTGAAAACAGCAAATAAATCAGAATATATCTGCCGGACAGAGTGAAAATGTGTCCGGCATTTTTACTCTGTAGAACAATCAATATTTCGACCAGCAAGAATAAAACGACAATCATAAGAAAAGACCGTCTTCTCAAGGCGCGAAGACGGTCAAATGTTATCAGTCAAAGCGGTTCTGCCACTCTCACATAAACAGAACCTCATTGGTTAAAAACATCTCCTTCCTGTCTCTCGCAGGTCAAGCAGTGATGCTTATATAGGCTGCTGTCCGGCTTCAGGTATTACCTCGGCTTGTGCAAGGACTGACCTGTTACGGTGACGGGATCGCATCGGATTTACACCGATCGACATTTAAGTTCATAGAACACCCATATGAAATATTGATTTGTTATATTAATTATAAGCATTACTAATTATCTTGTCAACACTTTTAGTAAAAAAACTTCTAAATATTTTTTGCGTTATATATTACTAATAAGTATTAGCAACAATTTTATGTTATGTGAAAACATTTGCACTTCTATCGTAATTTTTAAATACGCTTATCTTATGCTGTAAAAAGATAAGCGTATTTTTCATTAAGCGTTAATAACGTCGCCTCTGCAACCGATAATACACACTAGCTCTGGTTTTTCTTTAGTCATCTACTCTCACTTCTTTCATTCTTTTGACAGCAGAGAATCTAAAAGCAAAAGGATATTGTTGCCAATAGCAGCGTGGAATCTAATGTTATCTTTATCGTCAATGCTCCACGCAACATGCATGGCGCTAGTTTTATTCAAATATAAGCGTTTAAATTCGTCAAGCATCTGTTTTGGTAATTTGACATACAACATCATATTATATTGTTTAAATTTTTCATCAACCAGGACGTAGTGAGAGTCGAGAACTTCCAATCCATAACGTTTTTCGATTAATTCTATCAGGCCTTTAATAGCCGGGTTATCATTCATCTATATTGCCTCCTTAAAAAATGGCGCGGCCCACAGGCGGCCGCGTCTCAATGGAGAATCTAAAAATTATTTTATTTCAAAAGGCGAGCTGTCTTTAACATTAACACCGCTCAGCTCAGCAGCAGCAAATCTGTTGATAAGATCTTGAACTGCCATAGTAGCCGAAATTTTTCCAACCACTACTTCACGCTCGATCTCTTCTTTGCAGCCAATAATGGCTGGCGAACGATAAAACAGATTATGCAGATGTTCTTCAACCATGGTATATACCCAGGAAAGCGTCTGCTGTTTCCTGCGTTCAGCTAACACGCCATTTCCCCAGCCTTGTTTCATAAAGGCTTCGATAACATCATTCCACAGTTCCATAATTCCCGCTCCTGTATAAGCAGAGCAGGTATAGGCATGAGTCGTCCAGTTTTCGGTAGCCTGACGTAAAAATTGCAGGATACGTTCATACTCAGCTCTGGTAACCATTGCCCGCTGTTTATTATCACCATCGGCTTTATTGACGACGATTGCATCGGCGAGTTCCATTACGCCTTTTTTCATCCCCTGCAATTCGTCGCCAGCGCCTGTCAATACGACCAGCAGAAAAAAATCTACCATCGAACGTACGGTAGTTTCACTCTGCCCTACGCCTACGGTCTCGACTAAAATGGTGTCATAGCCAGCAGCTTCGCACAAAAGCAGTGTTTCACGGCTTTTACGAGTCAGACCACCCAAAGTTCCTCCCGAAGGAGACGGACGGATAAAAGCATTCGGTTCGCGTGAAAGCTGTTCCATACGTGTTTTATCGCCCAGGATACTGCCTTTGGTAACAGTACTGGAGGGATCGACCGCCAGTACTGCGACTTTATGTCCGCCACGACACAGGTTTGTGCCAAGAGCCTCAATAAAGGTGGATTTACCTGCACCAGGCACACCGGTGATCCCAACGCGTGTCGATTTACCAGTGTAAGGCAGCAGTTTTTGGATAACCTGCTGTGCCGTCTCAAAATGAGCGGCAGCATTACTTTCAACCAAAGTGATGGCGCGTGATAAAATTGCGCGGTCACATTTTAGGACACCTTCGACGTAATCGTCGACTTCCAGCTTACGGCGTTTGATAGCCGGAGCTACTTTGTCTTTTTTATCTACTGTCACACCTGGAGTTCCTTCATGACCGCCTGTAACACCGTACATTACCCGGCAGGCAAATTTATCGTTTTCTTCTTCAGGCACCCACGAAGGTTTATAAGTATCTGTCATGGCTTAATCCGCCAAGCGTCTGTTCAGCTCTTCCAGTACTTTTTTAGCGCAGACAGGTATAATGGTGCCGGGTCCAAAAATAGCTGCTGCACCGTGTTCGTAGAGATAATCATAGTCCTGGGCAGGAATTACGCCGCCGATAACGACCATGATATCCTCACGTCCGCGTTTTTTAAGTTCTTCTACCAGTTGCGGCATCAAGGTTTTATGACCTGCTGCCAATGAGCTCATACCAACGATATGAACATCATTATCTACTGCATCCTGCGCAGCTTCTTCCGGAGTTTGGAACAGAGGGCCGATATCTACGTCGTAGCCCATATCTGCGAAGGCAGTAGCAATAACTTTCGCCCCGCGATCATGTCCGTCTTGTCCCATTTTAGCAATATAGATACGGGGACGACGGCCTTCGCGCTGTTCAAAGTCATCTGTCATCTGACGAACTTCCTTGATAACATCTTCGTCAGCAAATTCGCTGCTGTAGACGCCGGAAATTGAACGGATGATAGCTTTATGACGGCCGCAGACTTTTTCGACAGCGTCAGAAATCTCGCCTTTGGAAGCACGAGCACGAGCTGCGTTAACTGCCAGCTCCAGCAAGTTGCCTTCACCGGTTTCCATGGAATGGGTGATAGCGTCCAAACAACGGCGAACTTCATCGTTGTCACGGTTAGCACGCAATTTTTTCAGACGTTCGATCTGCGCCAAACGAACTGCAGTGTTGTCGACTTCCAGAATATCAAGCGGATCTTCTTTTTCCAGACGGTAATCGTTTACGCCGACAATTTTTTCGGCGCCGGAATCGATATGAGCCTGACGACGTGCTGCCGCTTCTTCGATACGCATCTTAGGAAGACCGGTATCAATAGCTTTGGACATACCGCCGAGCTGTTCGATTTCCTGGATATGTGCCCAGGCTTTTTGGATCAACTGATTGGTCAGTGCCTCTACATAATAGGAACCGCCCCATGGATCAATAACTTTGCAGACTTTGGTTTCGTCCTGAATATAAAGTTGAGTATTACGAGCAATACGAGCAGAGAAGTCCGTAGGTAACGCGATGGCTTCGTCCAAAGCGTTAGTATGCAGCGACTGGGTATGCCCCAAAGCTGCTGCCATAGCCTCAATACAGGTACGCGTAATATTGTTGAACGGATCTTGCTCTGTCAGGCTCCAGCCGGAAGTTTGCGAATGTGTACGCAAAGCCATAGATTTGGTTTTTTTCGGGCCGAAGGAATTAACGATTTTCGCCCACAGCATACGTCCTGCACGCATTTTCGCAATTTCCATGAAGTAGTTTTTACCGATTGCCCAAGAAGAAGGACAAACGCGGTGCAAACTGGTCAATAGTAAGACCATGCTCAGTACCTGTACGCAGATATTCGAGACCGTCGGCTAATGTATAGCCAAGTTCGATATCTGCAGTAGCGCCCGCTTCTTGCATATGGTAGCCGGAAATCGAGATACTGTTGAATTTGGGCATATAAGCGGAGGTATATTCGAAAATATCACCGATGATGCGCATGGACGTAGCTGGAGGGTAGATATAGGTATTACGTACCATGAATTCTTTCAAGATATCATTTTGGATTGTACCTGCCATAACTGATTTGTCTACGCCCTGTTCTTCACCAGCCAGGATATAGAAGGCCAATACAGGCAGCACTGCGCCGTTCATTGTCATTGATACAGACATTTGATCCAGAGGAATGCCGGAGAAAAGAATCTCCATATCCAAAATGGAGTCTACCGCAACACCCGCTTTACCAACGTCACCTACTACACGAGGATGATCGGAGTCATAACCGCGGTGAGTAGCAAGGTCAAAGGCGATAGACAAACCTTTTTTGGCCCGCTGCCAAGTTACGACGATAGAACGCATTTGATTCTTCTGCAGTAGAGAAGCCTGCATATTGACGTACTGTCCAGGGTTTGGTTACATACATCGTTGAATAAGGTCCACGCAAAAATGGCGGGATACCTGCCATATAATGCAGATGTTCGCAGTCTTTATAGTCATTCACATCATATAAAGGAGCTACGTTGATTTGTTCCATTGTACGGTAAAAATTTTCTTCAAAGGATTTACCGGTTTCAGTTTTTAATTTTTCCTTCCAGGCAGCAAACTCGGCGTCGCCTTGTGCGGGTGCCTGCTGAAAGGGAATTTGACTAAAATCAGGAATTCTGGACATTATCAGAACATCCCCCTTTCTTTTTGCATACGGAGCAAGGTTTCATAGCAGTTGGATTTGACGCTGATGTAATCATCCATACCTGCAGCATCACAGATTTCTTTCAGTTCTGCACTGGGAGCACCTGCCAGGAATATCTTCATTTCCGGGTTTACAGCTTTGATGCCTTTCGTAACTGCTGGTGCCAGTTCCGGATAAGTAGCGTCAGTCGAGCAGACGATAGCTGCATCGGCACCGGACTCAAGCGCTGCTTTAACAGCTTCTTCGACAGTGAGGAAGCCATTATTTGTCACAACCTCAAAGGCAGCCACCTGCATGAAAGAGGTAACAAAATCGGCACGTGCTTTATGCTGCGGGATCGGTCCCATATTGGCCAGGAAAATTTTAACGTTTGCACCGGTTTTATCAACAAAATTTTCCGTACGCATACGCAGTTCTTCATAGCGTTCAGTCCAGCGATGCGGAGCAATAGCTTCAACCTTTTCGCCATTAGCGCTGCCGGTAAGAGCTGCTGAAATTTCACCCATAGTTGCTCCAGCCAATAATGCTTTTTCAGCATCAGCGATCAAAGAACCCAACTCACTGGCATCACGTTTGCCAAGGTCGCTGAGTACAACTTCTACATAAGCATTGTCGCGTACTTTTACGTTGACTTCCAAATCAGTTTTGCGTGCTTTAAGGATTCCTGCGAAATCAACTTCAGGCACTTCCAAAAGTTCTTCAGTCATGTTCGGGTACATGTTATTGCCGACTGCACGATCTTTTCTGGTAGCAAGATTTTTAAAACGTTCTTCTAAAATAGCTTTAACCGCTGCCTGTACTTTGCCGCTTTCAAGCGCTGCCAGTAAGCCGCCGTGGCTTTCGATTTCCTGGAACTTAGCCCAGGTTTTTTCCGTAAATTCTTCTGTCAGCGGTTCAATATACCAGCTGCCGCCGGAAGGATCGATCGGCTGAATAAAGTTGAATTCATGCTGTTCCATGATCTGGATATTACGGGCAATACGGCGGGAAAATACATCACTGGGACGAATGCAATGATCGAAAGGTTTGACATACATGCCGTCCATACCGCCAACAACCGCAGAGAAGGATTGTGTTGCCGCACGCAGCAGATTTACATAAGGATCGTATTTCGTCTGGCAGAAGGTAGAAGTGCTGACATAAAGATTGATCTTTTGTGCTTCTTCATCCCCACCGCAATTTTTAACGATTTGCGCCCAAACCATTTTCAGACTGCGCAGTTTAGCAATTTCCATAAAGAAATTAGCTCCGATACTGAAATGAAAACGCAGGTGGCGACAGAAGGTGTTGACATCAATACCACGGCGTTCCATAGCGCGCATATAAGTTACAGCTGCATTCATAGCATACGCTACTTCCTGAATGTCGTTAGCACCGCCATTATGATAAACATCGGTATTGACAACTACTGTTTTAAGCTGCGGAGCATTTTTTTCAGCCCAGGCAATGCTATGTGCCATTTCGTCATAATATTCGTCCAGCGGACGAACTAATTCGCCGTCCAAAGCAAGTTCGCCAATCGGATCGACAGTAATAGCGCCATGTAATTTTTCGAGGGCCAGACCTTTTTTCTCGCAGACAGTGATTACAGCAGCCAAAAGAGCGATGTTGGAAGCGCCGGCATAAATATCGATTTCGAATTTTTCCAGATCAACACCATCCAGCAGTTTTTCCACGTCAGCTACAGTAGCCAAAGATACGCCTATATCAGCAACATCTTTTACTTCTGCCTTATCAGGATCATAGCCTTTGCGTGTCGCAGTATCTAAAACGACACTAGCAGCGGTAGTTCCTTTCAACAGCTCGTATTTAACCATTTCATTGGCTTCGACAGGAGTTTTTCCATCACACTCCTGAGCAATAGTCCATACTTTATGGATATAACCTCCTGCATTAGCACCGCGCAGGTTGCTTTCCATGCCGGGATAGGTTTTATTGTGAGTAATCCTCTCCTGATCCTCTAATCTATAAATAGGATTCAGGGTGATACCCTCATAAGTTTTAGTGAACATACTCTTTTCAAAAGAACCGCCTTTAAGAGCAGTCACTACTTCTTGCTTCCACTCCTCATAAGACGGCGGCGTAAATTCATCGAAAGTAACCGGAGGGATAGTTCCCACTAAAGTTTCTTCCTGCTGAATCTCTGCTGTAAGGTTTTTATCTTGTTCCATATACGGCATCCTTTCATTAATTATTTTCTGTGCCGGGGTAGTAAATGTTCACCTCCTGTACTTTGCTTACTTATGTATCGCAGAATGGTTCGAGAATCTCCTACCGAAACTGCCTCTATAAGCCCCTTATCAAAAAAAGCAACCATCACAAAAAATGTGATGGTTGCTCTTGCCGCGCACCCCTACGCAGGCAATTGAGAAGAAGGTTCTTGCACAAAGAGAATTTGAGAATGGCAATAAACCCGGCAGGTTGTCCAGACCTGTCACAAATAAATATATACACTGATGGCTGACCTTATTTTCGAGGTCTAGCCATCACACTTCGACCTCAACGCGCTTACAAAAGCACAGAAAAACAGAAAACCGTTTTCTTAAAATAATATTAAGAAAAACGGTCAGAAATTCATAGCAAAAGATTCGCACTTCGTATTTACCTAAAATACGAACTCTGCAGCATCTCCTCCCCGTCTCTCGCAGGTCAATCAGCGATGTAGCTAAGGCAGTTCTTCTGACTCCGATTCATAGCTCACTTCACCTTCCCAGTATTACTACCAGTGGCATTTGAAGTTTACTCCTCGTTACAGCGGCGGGACCGCGTCGGAATTGCACCGACTTCTCTATTAAGCTCCGTAGAGCACCTTTAGCTTACAATATTCATTTGTTAGCTTAATTATATTTATTACTATTTCTTTTGTCAAGTCTTTTAATATATTTTTTCATATATTATTTTTTTGCAAATAAAACAGTATCGTAGCTTACTGTTTTATTCAGTAAGCTACGATACTGCTAATCAAGACTTTTATTTTTAAAATACATAGTGATTCCCAAAGGAACGCAGATATTCAAAAACAATAACCGTACTAATTGGTAAGTAAGAATGATTGAAACATCTTCTCCCATACTCATTCCAGCCAGGCACATTTCCGCAATTCCGCCGGGAGCCATTGCTAAAAAAGCGGTTACTAAAGAAAACCCATATCGTTCTGACAGGGACCAGGCAACAACAACACTGACACCGATCATCAAAACGATACCACTAAAAATATAAGGCATCAATTCCTTAGTAGCCGAAAGTTTTTTTGGATCCAGCATTACGCCCATGTATAATCCAATACTTACCTGTGCCAGCATCATAAGCAAACCAGGCACAGGCTGTAAACTTCCCCAAAAATACGACCCTGCCGCTGTTGCCAGAATCGGCCCCAGCAAACGCGGTGTTGGCACCTTTAACTTAGTCGCAACAAAAGCGCCTAAAAACGACAATGGGACAAGAATAAGCCAATGCGTACCGTCTGTTGTCTGAACAATAGCATTGTTTTGCATAACCTGAGCACCTAAACCATGGATTACCAGAAATGGTACTGCTACAATAACGCCTACCAGCCTCAGAGTCTGCATAACGACAACAACATTTGCGTCAGCCCTTGGATCATCCTCCGACATCAGCATCATTTGCGTCAGCCCGCCAGGCATAATGCCCATCACACAACTGATCAGATTAGCCGAAGTATGTCTCGCTGTCCACCAGGCAATTAAAACAGCAACAGCTACAGCTATCAGCGTGGCTTCCAGTACCCCAAAGGTCTGATGCGTCATTTTCTCCCATGTATCAGCTGTAAAATTACGGCCAATACCATACCCAGCTACAAGCAAACCCAATTCACGCCAATTCTTAGGCCAGGTAACAGGCGAACCAGCTATCTTACAGGCTACTGCAGCAAAAATGCCGCCTAAAAGATATGGTATAGGCAATTCCATTTTTAAAAATAACGTTCCTAAACAGGCTGCCATAACAAACAGCAGCAAACGATTCAACATATTTCCCTCGCTTAATAATGCCCTTCCAGTGCCGTCATGATCCGCCCTATCAATTCACTGCGCATTGTATTCTGAGTTACAGAATAGGTCATAATACGGCTGTCATCCAGTCCCAGTTCCCGTTTGAATAATGCTTTTTGAGCCATCGCTGCATTTTTCGACAATTTATCTGCTTTGGTCAAAATAACCTGAACCTGCAGTCCACAGTCCAGTAACCAGTGATAGCTTTCAATATCGCTGTCCAAAGGCTTATGCCTGATATCAATAAGCTGACAGACCAGTCCTAGATTATCAGATCCGGAAAGATATTTACTGATAAATCCTGACCATTTATCTTTGTTCGTTTTAGCTGTTTTGGCAAAACCATAACCTGGTAAATCTACTAAATAAAAATCAGCACGTTCTTCCTGCCCTTCAGTAGTGCGTTTAGCCTGCAAACCATAAAAATTTATAGTCTGTGTTTTGCCTGGAGTCGAGCTCACTCTTGCCAAGCCGTTACGTCTGCAGAGCGAATTGATCAGTGATGATTTGCCAACATTAGAACGCCCTATAAAAGCAGCCTCTATCAACGGTGGTGTCGGATATTGGTCTGCTCTGACAGCAGATGTGATATATTGGGCATGAATAATATCCCAGGTTCCTTTATTCATCTTACTCCTCCAAAGCTAATTTCAACACTTGATCCATATGATTAACAGGAATGAATTTTATTGCCGCACGCACATTGACAGGAAGTTCTTCCAGATCCTGCATATTCTGTTCTGGAAGCAGAATGGTTTTTACACCATAACGATGCGCCGCCAGCATTTTTTCTTTAATTCCTCCTACCGGAAGCACTTTGCCAGAAAGAGTGATCTCTCCAGTCATGGCAATACCCGCTTTTATGCAACGTTTAGTCAGTGCTGAAACCATAGCCGTCACCATAGTAATGCCGGCGGAAGGACCATCTTTTGGGATTGCGCCTTCCGGTAAATGAATGTGGATATCAGTAGTTTCATAAAACTTTTCGTCCAAATGCAGCTCTTTAGCCCGAGAACGAATATAAGTATAACCGGCCTGAGCAGATTCTTTCATAACATCACCCAACTGCCCAGTCAATACCAGACCGCCTTTACCGTTAGTAGCCAGTACTTCTACCTTCAGTAATTCACCGCCAACACTGGTCCAGGCCAAACCTGTGCAGATACCTATTTCTGCCTTGGCAGTCAGATCGCTTTCCAGAAAAATAACCGGTCCTAAATATTTAGTCAGATTTTTTTCGGTAACTTTAGCACTTTTTACCTGTTTCGTCACAATACGATGTGCTGTTTTACGGCAGATCGCCGCTATTTTCCGTTCTAAATTACGTACACCGGCCTCACGTGTATATTCGCGTATAACATGACGCAGAGCTGTTTCTGTAATATTCAAAGTTTTTGCAGTCAAGCCATGTGCCTGACGTTCCTTCGGCAATAAATGCAATTCGCCGATTTTCACTTTCTCGTCCTCAGTGTAACTGGTAAGTTGAATCACTTCCATCCTGTCTAATAGAGCAGGAGGGATAGTTTCTACCGTATTAGCCGTTACAATCCAGAAAACATGTGACAAATCAAAAGGGAATTCAATATAATGGTCACTGAAAGTGTTGTTTTGTTCCGGGTCTAATACCTCCAGCAAAGCCGAAGCCGGATCCCCCCGAAAATCAGAAGCCATTTTATCAATCTCATCCAGAAGAAAAACAGGATTCATGCAACCGCTGGTTTGCATACCATGAATAATCCTGCCTGGCATTGCGCCGATATATGTACGACGATGACCGCGGATTTCTGCTTCATCACGAACGCCACCTAAAGAAACACGGGTAAATTTACGCTCGATCGCTCTGGCAACCGAATGTGCCAGAGAAGTTTTACCCACACCAGGAGGTCCGACTAAACATAAAATCGGTCCCTTACTTTGTTTGGTCAAAGCACGTACTGCCAAATACTCTAAAATACGTTCTTTTACTTTTTCCAAACCGTAATGGTCTTTATCCAGTACTTTAGCAGCCACTTCAAGGTCAAAATTATCTTCTGTAAACTTACCCCAGGGCAAACTTAAAAGCACATCGATATAATTGCGGATTACGGCGCTTTCAGCCATCATCGGCGGCATTTTATAAAGACGGTCAAGTTCTTTATTGATTTTTTCAACAACTTCAGCCGGCAGATCAAGCTCTGACATCTGCTTCTTATATTCGTCTATTTCGGCCTGACGTTCATCACCTTCGCCAAGTTCTTTATTAATGGCTTTCATCTGTTCACGCAGATAATATTCTTTTTGGTTCTGTTCTATCTGTTTACGCACCTGCTGTGAAATATTTTTTTCCAGACCGGCAATTTCCAGTTCTTTGCATAAATACGTATAGAGTTTATTCATACGTTCTTTAACATCAACCGCTTCTAACAGCTGCTCTTTTTCTTCGATATTTATCGACAGATAACCGGCAATCATATCCGCAACCCGTCCTGGGTCAGTTTGGTCCTTAAAGGTCAGCAGCACTTCACTGTTAACTTTTTTGCTGGCAATAATCCATTGCTCAAACGTTTCAATCAGCATCCTGCGCAGCGCTTCCACTTCATTATCTTCACTGACAACAGAATCCATCGGCAGTGCATTAGCCTGGAAATATGTATCGACAGCCGGAGCTTCGATAATAGTTTCTACTTTGGCTCGGGCTAATCCTTCTACAAGTATCCGCAAAGCTCCACTTGGCAATTTCAATAATTGTTTGATTTCCGCTATGACACCATATTTAAATAAATCCTTCTGCCCGGGTTCCATCGTTACGGCTTCCTTCTGTGATACCAGAAGTATCTGCTTATCGGAAGTCATCGCAGCTTCTACTGCATGAATAGAACGCTCCCTGCCTACATCAAGATTTATAATCATACCTGGAAATACCAGCATTCCTCTTAAAGGAAGCAACGGCATTAAACGTGGTTTTGTTTCCATATATTACCCTCCTTTGCCAACAGTATTAACTGCAGCAAACGATATTTTTAAAGCATTTTCATTACTCAACTTTATTTTAACATAAAAAGGGGAAAAGGCTATGCCCCTTCCCCTTCTTTTTTTAATTGCTTAACTAGCAACCACCATTTTCGGTTCCATGTGTTCTCTGATTGCCGCTTCTGTAACTACACATTTTACAACGTCGATACGTGAAGGCACTTCATACATCACATTACGCATTACCTCTTCGATGATAGAACGCAGACCGCGGGCGCCGGCATTACGTTTAAGAGCTTCTTCTGCAATAGCCACTAAAGCACCGTCTTCGAATTCCAGTTCTACATTATCCATAGCCAGGAAATGCTGATATTGTTTAATCAAAGCATTTTTAGGCTCTTGCAGGATTTTGATCAAAGCGTCTTTATCCAAAGAATCCAGTGTCACAACAACAGGCAGACGACCTGCAAATTCAGGAATCAAACCGAATTTCATTAAATCTTCAGGCAAAACTTTTTTAAAGATCGTATCAGCTTTTGCTTCTTCTTTTGTTTTGATATCAGCACCAAAACCAAGATTCTTTTTGCCGATACGTGCACCGATAATATTTTCAAGTCCGGCAAAAGCACCGCCACAGATAAATAAAATATTAGTAGTATCGATCTGAATAAACTCCTGATGCGGATGTTTGCGTCCTCCTTGCGGCGGAACGCTGGCGACTGTACCTTCCAAAATTTTCAGAAGTGCCTGCTGCACACCTTCACCTGATACATCACGTGTAATAGAAGGATTTTCTGATTTACGAGAAATCTTATCGATCTCATCAATATAAATAATGCCTCTTTGAGCACGCTCAATATCAAAATCAGCGTTCTGGATCAATTTCAGCAGGATATTTTCAACATCCTCACCTACATAACCAGCTTCTGTCAAAGCAGTAGCATCAGCGATTGCAAAAGGTACCTGCAAAATCTTTGCCAACGTCTGTGCCAGCAAAGTTTTACCGCTGCCGGTAGGCCCCAGCATTAGAATATTTGATTTTTGCAGTTCTACTTCTTTATCCTTCGCAGGATTATTTAATTCATAGTTAATACGTTTATAGTGGTTATAAACCGCTACAGCCAAAGTTTTTTTTGCTTCTTCCTGACCAATAACATACTCGTCAAGAATATTTTTAATTTCTTTCGGCTTCGGCAGTTCGTTTACACTGACAACAGCAGCATTTGTTTCTTTCAGGTCTTCTGTCAGCATTTCATTGCAAAGTTCGATACATTCGTCGCAGATATAGACGTTATGACCGGCAATCAGCTTGCGGACCTGGCCTTCTCTTTTTCCACAGAAGGAACAAGTTATATTGCTGTCGTTCCCCTCGCCAAAGTTCATATTGTTATCTCCTTAGTATGCATCATTTCGCTTCTTCAGCTACTGCCTTACGGGTTACAACTTCATCAATAAGCCCATAAGCTTTAGCTTCTTCGCTGGTCAGGTAATAATCGCGTTCAGTATCCTGTGCGATTTTTTCTTTCGACTGACCTGTATGTTTAGCTAAAATACCATTCATCTCTTCACGGATACGCAGAATTTCGCGCGCATGAATCTCAATTTCTGTAGCTTGACCCTGAGCCCCTCCCAGCGGTTGATGAATCATCACGCGGGAATAAGGGAGCGCGTAACGTTTTCCCGGAGTTCCTGCAGCTAAAAGTACAGATGCCATACTGGCCGCCATACCCATGCAAATGGTAGAAACATCAGGTTTGATATACTGCATCGTGTCATAAATCGCCAAGCCGGCACTTACACTACCGCCAGGACTATTGATATAAAGATGTATATCTTTATTAGGATCTTCGGATTCCAGGAAGAGCAGCTGGGCGATAACGACATTTGCCATCGCGTCGTCAATAGGGCCGGTCACAAAAACGATTCTGTCTTTCAATAAGCGGGAATAAATGTCATAAGAGCGCTCACCCCTGCTGGATTGCTCTACAACGATAGGCACATAGTTCATGTCTTACACCCCTTTTCTTTAAGGTTATATTTTTAATAAAGTCACATCTGCCGCCGGAGCTTAAAGCGCCGGCGGCAAAATGCCATTATTTTGCGTTGTCAATAACAACGTGAGCAGCTTTGCGACGCAGAATATTTGCAAGCAAAAGTCCCATGTTACCATTGGATTTAATGATATTCTTTACTTCGTCCAGCGTAGCACCATGTTGAGCAGCAATAGCAGATAATTCAGCATCAACGTCTTCCATAGATACCTGAATGTTTTCTGCTTTGGCAATAGCATCCAGAACCAGATCAGTTTTTACGTTTTCAGCGGCAGTCGCACGCTGGTTTTCGCGGATCTTAGCCATATCCATACCAGTATACTGCATATACATTTCTAAAGTCATTTTACGGCTTTCCAGACTCATACGCATTTCGTCAACCATTTGGCTGATGCGGTCTTCGACCATAATCTCAGGAACTTCAAATTTAGCATTGGCAACAGCAGCATCAATCAATGCTTTTTTATATTCAACCTTCGCATTGTTTTCAGCATTCTGCTGCATACGTTCTTTGTATGAAGCTTTCAGCTCAGCAACAGTTTTATATTCACTGTTAGCTGCAACATATTCGTCATTCAGCTCAGGCAGCTCTTTGCGTTTTACATCTTGAACGTTAACTTTGAACACAGCTTCTTTACCAGCCAGTTCTTTAACGAAATAATCTTCAGGGAAAGTTACTTCTACATCAGTAGCATCGCCTTTTTTTAGGCCAACCAGCTGATCTTCAAAACCAGGGATAAAGGAGTTAGAACCAACTTCCAGAGGATAGCCTTTACCTTCACCGCCGCTGAAAGCTTCACCGTCTACAGTGCCGGCGAAATCAATAATTGCAAAATCACCTTTTTCAATAATTGTACCTTCTTCAGCAATTACCATTTTGGCCTGACGGCTGCGCAGTTCTTCTACTGCAGCGTCAACATCTGCATCTTCAACAACAGCTTCTTTTTTCTCTACAGACAAGCCTTTGTATTCACCCAGTTCTATTTCAGGTTTCAAAGTGACTTTGATAGTCAGTTCCATATCTTTATTTTCTTCAAAAACAGATTCTTCAACTTTGGGGTCGGACACAGGAATCAGGCTCTCCTGATCAAGTGCTTTAGTATAGCAATCATTAGCAACGATTTCGAATGCTTCTTGTTTAATGGCATCTTTGCCATAGTGCATTTCAATAATGTTGCGGGGTGCTTTGCCTTTACGGAAACCGGGAATGTTTACGCTGTTAGCGATTTTGCTTATAGCTTTTTTAAAGCCTTTATTCACTTCCTCAGCGGGTAAAGTAATTTTGAGGGTTGCGTCATTCACAACTCTTTCAACAGATACGTTCATTAAAAAATCCTCCCTTAGGTTTTATATGTGTACAAAATTAACAGCTTGTTCAAGGCCAATATCAAAAGATACTGACATAAATCGCTCATAATATCATATCACAAGGATCTAAAGTTGACAAGAAGCAACAAAAAACCCGGCAGGTTTCTGCCGGGCCAATATTCAAGTGGAGCGGAAAACGAGATTCGAACTCGCGACCCCCTCCTTGGCAAGGAGGTGCTCTACCACTGAGCTATTTCCGCATTGATTAGCAACAAGATGTATTTTAGAACAGAACGCCATCTTTGTCAACATTTTTTTGAAAAATTTCTATATTTTTTTACTTTTAAAAAATTCCCAAAACTAACTGGCTGATATTTTTTGAATGATCGGAAACGCGTTTCATATTTATTAATAATTCCAGCATTACAAAGCCAGCAACCGGATCACAACGTTTTTCATTCAATCGTACGATATGATTTTTCCGAATCTCTTTCTGATACTGTTTAACCTGACGGCACAATGCCCAGGCTTCTTCAGCCAGTTTCTTATCGTCTTTTTCCAAAGCTTCCAAAGCTTTGCCGCTGGCTTCTAGCACCATCTGCCCTAAAGTGTGCAGCTCGGCTTTAGCCTCATCTGAAAATTTTACATTATCTTCGTAAATCATCCGTACTTTTTTCGCTAAAGTTTCACCATGGTCACCAATACGCTCAATATCGTTACAGGCATGTAAAAGACCTGTATGCCGGGCTGATAATTCCCTGCTCATCTGCGTTTCACTCATTTGCGTCAAATATTTTGTAACTTCTTCTTCCAATGCATCTATCACTGGTTCATGTTCTAAAACATAAGCGATTTTCCTGCTGTCCATGTCTTCCATTGCCGCTATGCTCAGTTCAACATTATGACGAGCCATGGTTCCCATGCGCACAACCTCTTTACCAGCCAGAGTCATAGCGATAGACGGGGTTTTAAGCATATTCACATCCAAATATATCGGTTTGCGCGAAATGACACCGTCACTGCCAGGCAGTAACCGTTCCACAAGCTTGATAAAAGGAGCAGCAAAAGGCAGAAAAATAAGTGTATTGATAATATTAAAGGCTGTATGCGCATTAGCGATCTGACGCGCTATATCATGAGCAGGTGATACTGCCAAAACAAGTTTTATGAACAATCCCATAAAGGTCACGAAAAGGATGCTGCCAATCAGATTGAACAACACATGAGCTAATGCAACACGTTTTGCCGTAACATTTGCACGCCAGGCCGCCATGATTGCTGTAATGCAGGTACCGATATTATCGCCCAGAAGTACAGGAATTGCACCCTCTAAAGGTATCAAACCCTGGCTTGCCATGGCAATCAAAATACCAATAGTAGCGGAGCTGGATTGAATAAGTACTGTCATTACAATACCTACGCCAATGCCTAGAATCGGATTATGAGAAAATTTGCCAATAAAATCAACAAAGCCCTGATACTCGCGCAGGGGCAAAACAGATTGTCCCATCATACTCATGCCCAGCATCAGGATACCAAACCCAAGAAGTACCTGCCCCAGATATTTCCCACGGCGGCGTTTAGCAAGCAACTGCATTGCAAACCCTATTGCCAAAATCAAAGTAACATAATCAGTAAGTTTAAATGCAATCAACTGGGCGGTAATAGTGGTACCAATATTAGCACCCATAACAATGCCGAACGCCTGTTTCAGTGTCATCAGCCCGGCATTTACCAAACCAACAGTCATGACTGTTGTTGCACTGCTGGACTGCAAAACAGCAGTTACAGCTGCACCCAACGCTACTCCGACAATCAAAACCCCGGTCAATGCTTCCAGTATTTTCTGCAATTTTTCACCAGCAGCACGCTGCAGACCATCACCCATCAATTGCATGCCATATAAAAACAATGCCAGACCACCTAGAAAGCCAAAGAAATATACCATAATTGCCCCCAGTTCTCACCTTTTTATTTTGTACTTGACTTTTATTATACTAGATTTTACAACGAGCTTACAAGAAAAAAACTTTTCCGCAGCGTCTTATTTTACTGTCCCAGCGGGACTTTTATGCAGCAACAAAAAAATCCCCATATCAAAATGATATGGGGTAAAAAATCAATATAACATTTGTATACTCAAGCAGCTCACTCTAATGCCATTTAATTCAAATGTCTGATAATCTCCATTATTTCTTCAACAGGCAGCACACTGCCGCCTGCAACAACTTTTTCATCAATAACCAAAGCTGGTAAGGCCATAACTCCGTAAGCGACTACACGCCGTAAATCATTAACACGTTCAAACTCAGCATGACATTTGAGTTTTTTAGCCGCGATGGCTGCATTTTGCAATAACAATTCGCATTGTTTCGTCATAGGCCCTAAAACCTTTATATGCATTTATATCACCTTCGCTTTTCTTAGTGCTTGGCTTACAGTTATAGGATACCAAAAGCCTTTGTCCTAAGTTGGGCTAAAAAGTGAACTGTTTGTGAATTTTCAGACAATTCATCCTGCTTCGCTCAATATTGACAAATTTTACTTTATGACAGAACTTTATCAGTATGCTCCAAAATATTTTTTTCTGCTGATAAGGCTTCTTGCTCCAATGCTGCAATTCTTTCGACAAGAACTGAGCAATAATCCTGATCGCTAATCAGATTAAGATTTATTTTTACATTATAAACTGCGCTACGTACAGCTGCCCTGGCCATCAATGCCGCTACAGCAGCATCTGTAATTACGGCTGGATTACCTAATTCTGCCGCTTCTGCCGCCAAAAGTAAAACTGCCAGAGCTTTTTCACCGATTTTCAAAGGTATCTCTGCTGCCATTTTAGCAGCTTCCTGAATTTTTATTTGGCGCAGTTCTTTTTCCAAATCTGTTGCTTTCGGCATCTTATAACATTTCATGAATGCTTCAAAAACGCTGGCATCCTCTTGTACCAACTGAAGCAATTCTTTTCGCAAATATTTACTTGCGGCTGCCAACCTAATCATTTCACCTTCTACCGATAAAAATTTTTCTTTTCCCACAGTAAGATTGGCAACCATTGAAGTTAACGCCGCACCTATGGCTCCACCTAATGCAGCGGCACCTCCACCTCCTGGTACAGGTTCTTTAGATGCAAGTCTTTCTAAAAATTCATCACAGTTAAGTTTCATAAAATCGTTCATTTTAGACTCCCTGTTTTTTTTATTTGTAATCGCTCATCATGAGCAGGATAGTCAACCATTTTCAAGCTTCGCAACGCAAAAGCAAAAAAAGTCTTATCCTTACCACAATCCCTCAAATGCCGTGCATTTTGCAGGCTGTAAAAACCATCGCCGCCACTGAACATAAAATCATTACTTATGACCTTATAATATTTTTCATCCGCTAATGTGCTGCCATCAGACAAAGTAACACTGCTAATTCTCTGTCCTTCCTCCCTTCTGATATCAGCACTGATCTGCAACCCTGAAAAACGCAGTCTGCTGATATCCGGGTTGCCAATACCATGTTCCAGAACCTGCCTCAGATCACTGCCTTTTACTTCTGCTGTATATATGGTACTGTCAAAGGGAAAGATTTTCAATAAATCACGAACCGTTACCCTTCCAGACGGCAAAGTATCACGTATAGCTCCACCGTTATATAAAGCAACATCAGCCTTAAAGCCGTTTTTCAAAACATCCATAAAAAAGTCTCCGACTCTTGATTCTCCATTACGGTCATTTGTCAGCACCTGGCTATTGACAGCTAAAATCTCATTATATTTAGAATCTATGTTTTTAAATATTGGTTCCAAAAACCTTTCCATTGCATTATCCTGTACTCTCGGTAATTCGCTTAATTTATAAACACGCGAATTTGCAGAAACAACCTTCTGAGCTGCCATGGAATATAACAAATTGATTCTGCCAACTGCCTCCCCATAGCATCCGGCCTGAATTACCGGAATATCTTCATATGTCCCGCTGACACACAAATGTGAATGTCCTGTGACAACGGCATCTACTCCATGAATTTTTTGCAAAATCGGTACTATCTCTCCTGTAATACCATGTTTCTCCCCTTGGCGGCTGCCAATATGTGTCAGTAGAACAATAATTTGTGCCCCTTGCCTTCTCAACTCCTCAACATATACCTGTGCAATCTGTTCCGGCGGTAAAATTTTTACCTTCTGCAAATTAAACTGCGATGCTTTTTCCTTAGTTTCAACCGTAGTAAGACCCAATATACCAATTGTCAAACCATTCCTCTGCAACATTATATATGGTTTAAAAGGTTCCGCAACTCTATCACCTGCAGCCTCAACAATATTTGCTCCCAAAATAGGGAAATTTGCTGCGGCAGCCTGCCTCTTTATTACGTCCAGAGGATAGTCAAAAATATGATTGCCTGCTGTATTTGCACTAAAACCCATCTTATTCATCGCTGTCACAACTGGCAGTCCCTGATACTCATTGGCATCAATTGTTCCAGAAAACATATCACCACCGCCCAAAAGTAAGGATCCTACAGGATTTTGCTTCATCAGTTCGTTAATTACTCCTGACAAAACAGCAATTCCAGGATCAGCAGCTTCAGCACGCAGGTGCCCATGGAAATCATTCACACTGTAAATATCTATTTCGACAAAGTTTTTTTCTGCCGCATTTACGGCCGTTGCGATCAACAATAACAGTAGTGTTAACCATATCAGACTACATTTTTTCAGCCTGATCATTTTTCCACCCCCATTTTAAACTGCCTTGATTTTATTCGCCGCTGCCCAATATTTTCCCTGCTAAAAAAGCACAGGGAAAATTTCCTGTGCTTTTTATTATACTGTATTTATTTTTTTCAAATAACGACGTACCAAAACAGCCGCTGCGTAACCGTCTAAATTAACAGGCGGAACTTGCAGACCCAAAGGAAGTAAACGGCGCCAGCCCTGCGGAGGGTTTTCCTGCCAATACAATTTTCTGGCCTCTTCCGTACTGTAGCCTTCTTCTATCATTAATATCTTAATTACATTAGTTACTTCCATCAGCATTTTTTTTATGCTGTCACAGTTAGTGCCGTTCCCCAAAATCACAGCAGCTGGAGCAGATCCTAATATTTGCGGCAGCACTTCTGGTAAAGTTTCTGTTGCCAGTACTGCAACCTTTTTTATTCTTCCATCTGCCTCTACCCATGCAAATCCAGTTTTAGCACTACCAGGATCAACGCCTAAGTACCATACTTTATTTTCCGGCATTTTCCACCTCTAAGCGCAGTAAAACCGGTCCAGAAGCGTTAATGTCACCTTTAGCATAGGCCTTAAGTATAACTTTCCCGCCATACTTAGCCATTTTCTCACCTGTTTCGACCATTGTTCCAGCATCCATATTACCAACCTTACCTGTAAGCGGGTCTGGTATGACTCCGGCAGCAACAGCTACACGGTTAATATCAGACAGAAACTCTAATATTTCACCATTCATACTGCTCTCACTTTGTTCAAGGTCTATTTCTTTACTAAAAATCAGCTCGTTATTTTTATAAATACGATTGTCCGCTGCCAATTCCAACGTACATACAGCCGGTTCTCCAGCAATAATATTAGCAACAGTCCTTACTCTGACAAAAATATTCCCCTGCGCAGCTTTAATGCGCGTCAAAGCCTCTTCAATTACCTCATTAGGCATCCATATGGCCTGCACAGGTTCTTCTGCTTCTATTCCCATACGATGCAGGGTCACTTCATTAGCCGTAGCTAAAAACAACTGCATTTGCCGACTATTTTCTTCGTCATTTAAACTGCCTTTTAAAACGCCTGCATAAACAACTTCGCCGCTTCGAAAAACAACCTGACCTTCACGAATAGCCAAAATTCCTCGCCGCAGACGTTCTGTCATCTGTTCCAGATTAGTTACTTCCCCTTCAAGAGACTGCTTAGCCTGCGACAATTCTCCCACAGCCGACTGAGCCTGCTGAAGCTGGCCTTTGGCTTCCTCATAATTCTGACGAGCAACAACTAACTGATTCTCAATCGCCGCTTTTTCAGCCGCGCTGGCTTTTATCTGTTCATCCAAAGCCAGAATTGCCTTATTCTTTTCAGCAACATCAGCCTGAGCCTTTGCCAACGCCACAGACGCCTGATCTTTTTCTCTGTTCAAGGCCGCTAATTCATTCTGAAGCTTTTCCATTCCAAACATTGCGGTTCTAGCACTGTCAGAAGCAACAGCCATTGTTACCAAAGTAATAGAGGCGATCAAAATTCCGGTTATAACGGTCATCAACACAGAAGTATGATAGGGCCTTAAACCAAAAACAGAAAGTTTTTTCTTGCCGATCTTACTTCCCAGTTTATCACCAATAAAAGCAATCAAACCGCCAACTACTGCCAGAATTAAAATCAACCGTAATCCGAACATGAATACACCTCCTTTACTTCAAAATATATTTTTTAAATCAAGCGTTTTTCTTCTGCAGTAAAAATACACCGGCTCCCAAACAAATCAGATTGGGAATAATACATGCCAGCAGAGGATTCATCACCCCGCCTTTACCAAGACCTGTAGTAAGTGTCATTATCGCATAATAAATAAAGATTACGATAATACTGATACCAAGGCCAATAGAAGAACTTGTTCTTTGTTTCTGAGTGCCTAACGGAGCACCGATCATAGCAAAGAAAAAGCTGGCTAACGGAATCGAAATCCGCATATAGATTTCACACCACTGGCGTGCTGTCGGCTGATGCTGTCTTTCTAAAACAGAAATATATTCACGCAATTCCCTGATTGTCATTTCCTCAGGTTCTTTTTGTTCCCAGGAAATCTCTCTTGGAGTTACATCAAGCGGGATGATCTGCTCTTTAAATTTAGCAGTGCTTTTAATGCCTTCCGCTTCGTTCATTGTATAAACAGTACCATCTTCCAGACGCCAGGATCCATTTTCCCAGTAAGCTTGTTTAGCTGTTTGAATTCTCGCCAGATGAGATTTTTCAAACTCTTCGATCGTAATATTTTCCATTAAACCTTTTTCTTCATCAAAACGGCGGGCATAAGTAATTCTCTGAGTACTGCCACTCAAAGTTTTAATGATAACATGATCCTGGGTTCTCGGTTTAGTATTCTTTTTAATCTCATATTCTAAAATCCTGCCATACTGTACTTTTGCCGCCGGCACTACCTTCTCTGCCCAAACAACAGAAAACATGCTGACAAAAAAAGCTACGATCAGTACAGGTGCAACAATACGGTAATAACTGATACCCCCTGATTTCATTGCCACAATCTCGCTGCTGCCTGACAATTTACCAAATGCCATCAGCGAAGCCAGCAGCATCGACATTGGAAAGGTATAATTTACTACTTCTGGTAAACTATACATAAATAATCTGGCAATAGTTTCTCCCGAGGCCCCGTATTTAGTCATGTATTGTGTCAGCTTAAAAAGCATGGAGCTGGCAATAAAAATACTGGAAAACGAAGCGATACCAAAAATAAAAGGGTACAGCAATTCACTTAAAACATAACGATCCAGTAAGCGTAAACGCATCCCTATTCCTCCTACATGCTAAAGTTTTCGCCAAGATAATATTTACGTGCCGTTGGATCGTTAGCGATGGTTTCGCTGTCACCATGAATTAAAATTTCACCGTTGGCAAGGATATATGCTTTATCAACAATACTTAAAGTTTCTCTCACATTATGGTCTGTTATCAGGATACCAATTCCGCGCTTTGCTAAATGTGCTATCATTCCCTGGATATCTGATACAGCAATAGGATCGATTCCAGCAAAAGGTTCATCTAACAGAATAAAAGCAGGATCCGTAGCCAAAGCCCTGGCGATTTCAACACGTCTGCGCTCACCACCGGAAAGCTCTGTTCCTTTGCTTTTTCTTATGTGTTCAATACGAAATTCTTCGATTAAAGAATTCATTTTGTTCACACGTTCTTCCTCAGTCAGAACAGTCGTTTCTAAAATCGCTAAAATATTTTCTTCAACTGTCATTTTTCGAAAAATCGATGCTTCCTGCGGCAAATAACCGATGCCAGCCCTGGCCCGTTCATACATTGCCAAAGATGATATATCATCTCCATCTAAAGTAACTACACCTTCATCAGGACGTTCAATGCCTACAATCATATAAAATGTCGTAGTCTTACCGGCACCATTAGGCCCCAGTAACCCGACGACACTTCCCTGCTCTACTGTGATGCTGACCCGATTAACAACGCGCCGTCCTGAATATTCTTTTACAAGATCTTTCGTTTCTATAATCACTAGGCGACCTCCACAGGTGCTTTGGCCATTTGTAATGCCGCATTTTCATCTGCAGTTACATTTTCTTTCTTCTCCACAGGCTTAGGAACATAAACAATTTTTACATTTCCACTGGCTTCTGCCTTATTAGAGGTATTGTTCAGACGCAGGCGATTTCCTTCTACTGTATTCCCATCCTGTGTCGCTTTTGCGTTACCAATCAGTTCTATATAACCGCTATTATTTGTTTCATAAACAGCGGTATCTGCAGAAGCTGTCAAATCACGAGGTGGGCTGGAAATAGCTACACCACCGGTCGCATTTGCCACACCAACTTTTCCATCATAAGTAATTTTCACTGCATCCAGAATGCTTCCATCAGCCATGGACAAACGTGCCCAACTACCAACAGTCTCAGCATATTCACGATTTTTATAATAATCAACACGTTCAGATGCTAAAGTTTTATCACCTTTAGTCAGACGAGCATCACCTATCGCCGAAGAATAATCTTCATTATGCATTACAAATGTATAACAAACAACATGCGAGTCATCACGATCAGCAACAACACCGCCAGTCAGCCTGCCGGATTTTGTTTTGCTGTTAAATTCAGCATTAGCAGCAGTTGCAGTACCGCCATCTTGTTTCAATACTACATTTCCCTTGGCCATACCGTCCCCAGACTGCATATCATATTCAATAGTATCAGCCTTCACACTGAAATTCGAGCCTTGAGCGCAAGCAGTCCCAAGCATGCCCACCATAAAAAATATCCCTATCATCATAACGATAGTCATTTTCAGTTTATTCATTATAATCGCCGCCTCTCTGAACTTCCGCATGCCCTTCTAATTTCAGTCTTTCAAATGCACTACTGGTAACAGCCTTGTCTCCTGTCGCCAAGGTATCATCTTTAAGCAGTCTTACATTCCCCGAAGCTGTAATAACATCTTCAGTCTGCTGCCAACGTATGCTTTCGGCAGTCAGCTTACCGCCACTGGATAGAACTGCTACCACTTTATCATTCAGTTCAAAATCCTTTGCCTCATTTTTTACTTTACCGCCGCCGGCCACAACCTCTAAAACACTGCCGTCTTCACGGTAAATTTTACCTTTAACACCTTTTAAAACAGCCTCACCGCTGCTTTTGATCTGTTCAACTTCTTCAACAGTAAATTCCCAGACTTTCTTACCGTCCACTTCTCTGGCCAAAGTACTATTCCTTACTTTAGCATTCGCCCCAGAGCTTTCTTTCTGAACTGGATTGTTGGAAGGAGCCTCACCGCCGAGCATAAGCCAGGCAATAATGACGCCTGTTATAACTATTGCACCCACGATCATCTGGAAGCCTTTATTTCTCAACATGCTCCTGCTCCTTTCCTGTAGGTGTGTATGGCGTATTCCAGCGATGCTGGAACCATAACCAGTTATCAGGATATTCCCTGATAACTTCTTCGACAATTCTGGTCATTTTTAATGTAACGCGATAGTCATCCAACTGCCTATCGCCGGTATCTTCATAGTAAATAGGATCTTTGACGATTGCCTGATGCCCATAATAACCTTCTTTACGTACAATAAAAATAGGTATAATAGGAGCTTTAAATTTCCTGGAAAAATATGCCGGTCCAGAGGGTGTAGCTGCCATTTTTCCAAAAAACGGTACAAAAATACCGTCATATCCGCCATCCTGATCTGCAATCAAGCCCAGCATGCGGCCTTTTTTCATTGCTCTGGCACAACCAAGAATTTCACTTGTACCACGAGAAAATATTTCCTGACCTACGCTTTTGCGCAGTTCGTTCATAAAATCACTGTAGACTCTATTAGGCTGTGGTTTTTCAACTGCACTTATAGGAAATCCATACAAAGATAAAGCAGCACCCAGCCATTCCCAATTATCCATATGGCAAGCCAGCATAACTACACCATGACCTTCATTCAACGCTTCCCATAACACATCCGGACGATCAAAAGTAACCAAACCACGAATATTGTCTTTATTGAGTGCTGGCATATACATTATTTCCATAAAAGTTATGCCTAATTTCACAAACAATGACTTTATCGTGCATTTAGCTTCTTCATCAGAATAACCAAGTCTTTCCTTGATAGTTTCCTCTGCACGGATCCTCTGTTTTTTTGCAATTGTATGATAAAGGTGCCCTATGCCGATACCAATGTTCACCACCAGCTTATAAGGCAGCCATGATACCAAGGTACTGATTGTTTTCAGTAAATAGTAAAGCCACATTATTGAGCGTCTCCCTGTCCCTCTTGTAAATAACTGTTTACAATTTTATCCCAGTCACCACGAGCATTTAAAATAAACTCTGTAATTTGACGCACTGCTCCGCAGCCGCCTTTTTTTTCTGCTACAAAATGACATACCTGTTTTACTTCTTCTACAGCATCTGCCGGAGCACAGGCCAGACCAACCTGTGTAAGCACTGGCAAATCATTTAGGTCATCGCCGACATAAGCCGTTTCATTTAAAGACAAATTATATTTTTGCAGCAGCTCCGCTAAAGCACTTCTTTTCTCTTTAACATTTTCACAAACTTCGACGATCCCTAATTCTCTGGCCCTTCTGCGAATAATTGGACTGCAGCGACCGGTAATAATCGCAACCTGCAGTCCGCATCTTATAGCGCAGCTGATTCCCATACCATCTTTAGCATTAAAGCTCTTGAAAAGTTCCTGCTCAGCATCAAGATAAATCGAACCGTCTGTCATAACACCATCGACATCCAACACCAGCAATTTAATTATCTGAGCTACTTTTTCTATGTTTTTCATTATACCACACCCTGACGTACCAAGTCAGTCATATGCAATAATCCAATAACACGACGCTCCTCGTCAATAACAGGCAGCACTGTAATAGGCTTAGGACTGTTGCTTTCCATCAGATGCAGTGCCTGAGCCGCCAGTTTATCTTTAGTAATAGTTTTAGGGGCCCTGGTCATCAGTTCAGTAACAGGACGCTGCAGAAAATCAATCCCCTTACTCAGCCCACGGCGAATATCTCCATCAGTCAGAACGCCAATCATAATTTCATTATCATCAACTACAGAAACAGCGCCAAGCCCTTTATCAGTAATTACGAATAAAGCATCCTGAACAGTTGTTGCACCATTAACAACAGGATTATCAGCACCACTATGCATGATGTCCTCAACAGTTAAGAGCAGCTTGCGTCCCAACGAACCACCAGGATGGAAAACAGCAAACTGGCTGGCAGTAAATTTACGTTTGGACAACAAAGCCAAAGCAAGCGCATCACCATAAGCTAATGCGGCAGTAGTACTGGATGTAGGAGCCAGCCCTAACGGACATGCTTCCTGCGAAACACCAACATCTAAAGTAATATCAGAATTTTTTGCTAAAGAAGACTCAGCATTCCCAACCATAGCAATCAATTTTGCCCCTATACGCCTTAAGGATGGCAGTATATGCAGTACCTCTCCCGTTTCGCCGCTATTAGACAGAGCGATCACGACATCGCTTTCGGTTACCATACCCAAATCACCGTGAATACCTTCGGCAGGATGGAGATAAAACGATGGTGTACCTGTACTGGCAAACGTAGCCGCCATTTTTCGTCCAATGATACCTGATTTACCCATACCAGTGATGACAACTCGTCCTGGACAGTCTAAAATCATAGCCACTGCTGCAGAAAAATGCTCGTCAACGCGAGGTACGAGCTCTAAAATAGCGTCAGCCTCCATTTGCAAAGTATTGCGCGCCTGCTCTAACATTTGTTCCATGCTCCAACTCCCTCTCACTTACCAGATCTAACCGCGTACTATTTTATCAATAGCCAAAACATCTGTTAAAAGTTTCTCTAACTTGTCCAAACGAACCATATTGGGTCCATCAGACAACGCTTCTTCCGGATTATCATGTACCTCAAGAAAAAGAGCGTCAATGCCTACAGCCGCAGCAGCTCTGGCCATATGAGGCACATACTGGCTTTGACCTCCGGAAGTCGTTCCCTGACCGCCTGGAATCTGAACGCTATGAGTAGCATCCATCACTACCGGATACCCCAACTCACGCATAATTGCCAAGCTGCGCATGTCAGTAACCAAAGCATTGTAACCAAAGCTGGCACCGCGTTCAGTCAGCATAATATTATGATTGCCTGCCTCCTCAGCTTTTTTCAGTACATTTTTCATGTCCCAGGGTGCGAGGAACTGGCCTTTTTTAATATTAACTACACGTCCTGTTTTTGCTGCTTCGTAAACTAAATCCGTTTGACGGCAAAGAAACGCCGGTATTTGCAGAATATCTAAAACTTCAGCAGCTTTTTCCACCTGAATAGTTTCATGAATATCACTGACAACAGGCACACCTAAATCTTTTTTAATCTGTGCTAAAATCTTCAACCCTTCTTCTAATCCCGGTCCACGGAAAGAGCTGTAAGAAGAACGATTGGCTTTGTCATAGGATGCCTTGAAAACATAAGGCACACCTAATTTATCAGCAATTTTTTTAACTTCCTTACCAATCATCAAACTGTGCTCATAACCCTCTAAAACGCAGGGTCCTGCCATCAATAGCAGCGGATGCCCCTGTCCAACTTCATAATCACCAACTTTTACAATGTTCATGTCCGACCTCCTTCTGGAATAAAACCGCTTATTTACTTAACAGCTCATTTACCGCTGCCAAATCTTCCGGAGTATCTACTCCAATACCTTGAAAATCACTTTCCAGTACTTTTATCTTATATCCGTTTTCCAAAACTCTCAACTGCTCCAAACTTTCTGTTTTTTCCAATTCAGTGGGTGCCAAAGCAGCGTATTGCAAAAGGAAATCACGTCTATAAGCATAAATACCAACATGCTTATAGACCTTATAGTGTTCAGTTTTATTACGGGGATATGGCATTAGGCTGCGCGAAAAATAAAGGGCATAACCATTATTGTCGGTAACAACTTTAACTGCCGCCGGATTATTATAATCTTCTTCCCGCATCAATACTTTCATCGTAGCCATTTTTAAATCAGATTCAGCTTCGAAAGCTTTTGCCAGCCGGTCAATAATCTCCGGCGGTATCATGGGTTCATCGCCCTGTACATTGACAATAACATCTACATCTGGAAAATTAAGAGCGACCTCTGCTAACCTGTCAGTACCACTGGGATGATCCGGAGATGTCATGATCGCTCTACCACCAAAACCATGAACCGTTTCAAAAACTTTCTCATTATCCGTGGCCACAATAACATCATCAGGCAGTTTGGCCTCACAGGCTTTCATATAGACATGTTGTATCATAGGCTTTCCTGCAATAAGTGCCAAAGGCTTTCCCGGAAGTCGTGTAGAAGCGTAACGTGCAGGTATCACACACAAAACTTTCATTACTCGTTCGTCTCCTTCTGAATGGCGTTCAGAATTGTTTTCTCAAATACTTCACGTCCTTCAGTAATTTTTATATCCATATTTAAAATATACAACGGCATTTCTCTATTAAAATAAATGAATTCCGTTGGTATTTTAACAGCGTCCTTACCAGTTGTTACCATAGCTACAACTTCTTTGCTGATGGCTCTTTCACTGATATACTGCATTTCCAGCATTCCGTAATCATGATGGTCAGGATATCGTATAGCTTCAATTATATCAATGCCGATGCAGGCCAGAGTCTGCTCAAACGATGAAGGATTGCCGATCGCAGAAAAGACCATAACTTTTTTACCCTGCAGCTCAGAAAGATCTTTCGCATTTTCATGTATGCCTTTATACCAGTCAGCAATTTCCACAAAATTTTTGGGATGATGGATACTCTCAATAATAGGAGCATCTCCGTTGTACTTATCCAAAGTATCGCGTAATTCCTGACGGCTGAACTGAGAACTTTGATCTGTTTTAGTCAGCAGGAACAAGCCCGCCCTGTCCAAATGACTCAACGGTTCGCGCAAGGTCCCGCGCGGCAGAAGACAGCCATTGCCGAACATATTAAATGTATCAACTAAAACTACGTCCAGATCACGATATAAGTGCCAATGCTGATAACCATCGTCCATGATGATAACCTCAGCATTCATTTTATCCACAGCAAACTGACCTGTTAAGGCTCTGTTTTTACCAATAATTACCGGCACACCCGGTAAGGTTTTCGCCATTAAATAAGCTTCATCACCGGCCTCATAGGCAGTCATAAAAATCTTCTTACCATCACTGACAACGCCCATCTCCTGATCCCAGTGCGAACGATAACCACGATTCAGGATCACGACACGATAACCCATATTTTTAATAATAACGGCAACTTTTTGCGCGGTAGGAGTTTTTCCTGTACCACCAACAGTAATATTCCCTATAGAAATGACACAGCAATCTAATTTTTTCTGTTTCAATAATCCGGATTTATAAAAGTCTAATTTACAGCAAACACCAAATTCATATACATAGGAAAACATCCTTAAAATCCCCAATAAAATCCAACCAAAAAATGGGGTGTTAGGACCATGTGCCAGCTGGTATAAATATTGAATCACCGCATCTCCATGGCGCAGACGCCCGCCGCCTTCATCATGCAGATTTCTGATATTTGTAGGATAGGATGCTTCAACCTTACTGTCAACAGTCGTTAATGTCAGCAGATCCTGCAGATATTCAATACTGCGTACAGCAGCACCGCGATTTTCTTTAATAACCTGCAATGATGCTGCTCCCATTTGCAAACGTCGTTCATCGTTTCCAACAATATCTAAAACTTCTTTAGTAAGCTCTGCACTGTTATTAATCATCTTGCAGGCACCGACCTTACTCAATAAAGCATATGAATCTTTAAAATTCTGCATATTTGGCCCAACTAAAATCGGTTTGGCATGCGCCGCCGGTTCCAGCACGTTATGTCCGCCATGTTTTATCAAAGAACCACCAACAAACACCACATCACCAACAGAATAAATACGACCTAATTCACCAATAGTATCTATCAGTAAAACAGGATATTTAGACCGAGCACCTTTGATTTCCAGGAGTTTTGATCTAAATCCGCTTTCCCAATGATACTGTTTCGCCAGTTTACTGATTTCATCGGCACGTCCCGGTTTGCGAGGTGCGATAACCAAACGGGCCTCAGGATAGCTTTTAATAATTTCATTAAACACATCAAATAAAACTTTTTCTTCAGTAGGATGTGTAGACCCTGCCACAATTACAGGATAAGCATTTTCAATTCCTAATTCTTTTTTATAGTTTTCCAGGTCCTCTGGTGTCACTTCCGCATAAGTCTGATCAAACTTTGTATTACCTGTAACATAAATCTTTTTGGGATCTGCGCCTAAATGACTGATATAATCAGCGTCAATACTTGACTGCATACAGAATCTGCTGACTGTATTCAGCATATCATCCCAAATGCCATATAAATAACGATACGTTTTTACTGATTTCTCTGAAATACGGCCATTAACCATCATTACCGGAATATTTCTTTCACGAATAGCCCGCAAAAAATTAGGCCACAACTCAGTTTCTACCGGCATGAATATCCTCGGCTGAATACGTTTAACAAAAGATTCAGAAACAAACGGCATATCCAAAGGAAAATAGATAATAGCATCAGCTTCCTGAATTATCTGTTTAGCCATATTATAACCGCCTACAGTTACAGCAGAGACCAGTATTGGAGAATCAGGATATGCTTTGCGTATTTCTTTAACTAATGGACTTGTCGCAACAATTTCACCGACAGAAGCGCCATGAATCCAAATACAGTCCTTCTGAGCCACAGAAGCAATTTCTTCATCACGCAGCCCGCCCAGACTTTGCCGCATTCTGGTAGTAAAACCTGCTTCACAGATACAACGATAAAGAAAGTAAGGCAGTACGAACAAACAGCACACGCACAAAACCAAAAAATTATAAATAATATACATTCTTTAACCTCACTTCGCTTCTTTGTTGCGATACTGAATTTTATATAAATGTGCGTACAGCCCATCTAAGGCCAAAAGCTCATCATGTGTTCCTGATTCGACTAAATTACCTTTTTCCAGCACTAAAATTTTATCTGCGTTTTTAACTGTTGATAACCTATGTGCTATAACAAAAGAAGTCCTGCCTACCATCAATCTGTCCAGTGCTTCCTGCACCACTCTTTCACTTTCTGTATCAAGAGCCGAAGTCGCTTCGTCTAAAATCAGAATCCGTGGATTTTTTAATATTGCCCGGGCAATAGCTATACGCTGCCGCTGCCCGCCGGAAAGATTAACCCCTCGGTCACCAAGCTTAGTTTCATAACCATCAGTAAGCTGCATGATAAAATCATGTGCGTTGGCCGCTTTAGCAGCGGCTTCAATCTCTTCTTTAGTCGCATCCAGACGTCCATAAAGAATATTATTATAAACAGAACCATTAAAGAGCATTGTTTCCTGCGGAACAATACCAACCTGTTCACGCAGAGAATCTAACGTAACCTCTCTGACACTGTGACCATCAATTTTGATATCACCCTTGTTTACATCATAAAAACGCGGCAGTAAATTAGCAATTGTGGATTTTCCTGCACCGGACGGACCAACGATTGCTATTACCTCACCCGGTTTTACACTGAAAGAAAGATCTGTAATTACATTGCCTTTATCATTGTATGCAAAAGAAACATTTTGAAATTCCACTTTACCACTGACTTCCGGCAATTGCTTAGCATCCCTGCTTTCTGCTATTTCTTCTGGCATGTCGATAATCATAAATACACGCTGCGCTGCAGCCAACGCCTTCTGGATATTACCAATAACTCTGGTTAAACGTTTAATAGGATTAGAAATATTTACGGCATAGGTCAAAAAAGCGACCAGGGAGCCAGCAGTAATCGTGCCATTAATAACATTATTACCGCCGTACCAGATAATCATTGTCACGCCAATTGCTGCAACAAGCTCTACAACAGGAGTCAATGTTGCCATCAATTGCGCATTTTTCATATTAGCACGAAAATTCGCTTTATTTTCTACATCAAAACGATCAACCTCGTAATCTTCCCTGACAAACGATTTGATAACTCTGGCAGAAGCCACAGACTCCTGCAGAACCGAAGTAATATCCGCAGTACATTCCTGGATTCTGCCGCCGGTTTTACGAATTTTTTTCCCAAAAAATTCCATAAACCATAAGACCACAGGGAAAGTGCAGACTGTAAAAAGCGTAAGACGCCAATCCAGATAGATCATCGCTACTACAGAACCGATCAAAATAAATCCTTCTGTAATCATCTCAATGGTATTCTCAACCATAGCTGATTGCAGCGCATTGACATCATTGGTAACATAACTCATGATCGTACCCGTTTTGTTCTTGTCATAAAAGATACGCTGAGACGCTGTAATTTTTTAAAAACAGCCGCACGAATATCAATAATTACGCTTTGCCCAACGTAGCTCATCAAATAATTCTGACCATACCAGAACAAACCGCGTACGATGAAAATAGCTATAATGCTGGCAGCAATCCAATTCAGCATTGTGCCATTCTTATCAGCCAAAACTTCATCAATCATATCTTTGATAATCCAGGGAATATATAAATTCCCCGCTGCTGCCATAATAGTACAAACCATAGCAAAAAGCAGTCTGTGCATATATGGTTTTATATAACTCAAGATTCGTAAATATAATGTCATTGTTTCTCCTCAGCAATACGCAGAACCAATTCTGCAACTCTATGTACAGCACCGGGCTCTCCCAGACGCTCACTGACATAAGCCAGATCTTTTTTCATCTGCGTGTTCCGCTCCGGCTCCAAAAGTGCCAGAGCCTCCTGCTGCAAACGTTCCGGAGTGAATTCTTCCTGCAGCAATTCAGGTAAAATACGTTTGCCTGCAACAATATTTGGCAAGCCGATGTTAGGTATATTGATAACTCTGCGTGCAATAAAAGCGGTAATAGGCGAGGTTTTATAAACGATAACGGACCCCAATCCGCACAGCGCCGCCTCTAAAGTCACTGTTCCGCTTGTAGCCAGTGCCAGATCAGCACTGAACATCACATCGTAGTTGTCACCTTCTATTATTTTGACTGGTACTCCTGCAGCTTTTACCATATCTTCCAACATTTTCAGAGGAATTGTTTTGGCCCGCGGCATAGTAAAATCTGTATCGGGACGTTTTTTTAAAATTAATTTTGCGGCCTGTAACATCGTTGGCAGCATTTTTTGTATTTCCATCAACCGGCTTCCCGGAAGTAATAAAATCAAATCCCTGTCAGCATTCTTTCCTGCTTTTTCCAGGCAGCTTCTTTGCTAAGATGCGGTTTCACTATATCCACCAAAGGATGCCCAACAAATTCGGTATCAGCCCCCGCATTTTTATAAACTTCATATTCAAACGGGAAAATGGCAGCAACTTTATTGACAATTTGAGCAACGCTCTTCGCACGGCTTTTATGCCAGGCCCAAGCAGAAGGGCTGATGTAAGAAACTACAGGAATGCCTTTTGCTTTTGCAAGTTTTGCCAAACGCATGTTAAACCCCGGATAATCAACAACCACCAGACAGTCCGGTTTTCTTTCTTCCATTACTTTGGCAAAAGCTTTTTTCAATTTAAACAACGCTGGTAATTTGCAAACAATCTCCGCAAACCCCATTACCCCATGTTCTTTAATATCAAATAACACTTCGCCGCCAGCTTCACGCAGGCAATCACCGCCCATACCGAAAACTTCAGTATCAGGAGCAATATTTTTAATTCTCTTGTCACCGCAGCAGCATGAATATCTCCCGAAGCTTCTCCGGCAGAAATCAATATTCTAGCCATAAACGCTCCCTTCCAGCTATCAAAACACTTTAAAAAGTTTTCTAGTTCTTATTTTATTACACAACAATTCATTTTATATTATAACACAAAAACAGACTGAACGTATCGCTCAGCCTGCATAATTAGCAATTATTTTTCATTTATCTTGCTACAATAGTAATATTGTGAGCATCTGCCAAAGCCAGAGTTTTTTCTTTTTCTACAAGCAGCGTTCTGCCGGCCTCAATTACCAAACCGGTCGCTCCGGCTGCTATCATTGATTCCATGGTCTTTGTGCCAATGCTTGGCATATCAAACCTGTTATCCTGCGCCGGTTTTGCCGTTTTTGCGACAATAACACCTTTGCCAAGTGTTCCCCCTCGTAAAATGCAGGCATCAGTTCCTTCAATAGCTTCAACGGCCATTAAAGCACGATCTTTTACCACCACCGTCTGCCCAATATCCAAACGACCAATTTCTTTCGCCATTGCAAAGCCAAAATCCATGTCAGCCACTTCCGCTTCTGTTGGCATTCTTTGGGTCAAAACGCCAGGCGGCGGCAATAACGGCTGAATCAAAAGTGTCTGATCCATCACTTTGATGCCTTCACCTTCCAGCTCCTTGACAATAGCGTTCATGATGGTATCATCTTTACGGTCAGGTACGGAAGCCAGTATTTTTATTGCCCTAAGGTCAGGAACAACAGCTCCTGCTTTATATAAAAGCTCTTTTGTAACTTTTCCTATCATTGTCACTGTTTTTACATCATTTTTCTTCAGAGTACTGATGATCTTACCAATTTTCCCTATATGAATGTCATAATAAGCATCAACAGCCTCTGCTAACTCCGGATCTATATCAGGGACAACTCCAACAGCTATAACTCTATAACCCATAGACTTGGCTGATAAAGCTACATCCACCGGCAAATGGCCGATTCCCGACAATAAGCCTATAGTCTCCACCAGGTCACCACCTTAATCTCTGCGGGTACGAATAATACCACGTTCTACATTACGCAAAAAGCGCATCAAATGCTCAACAGGCTCGCTGCTGTCAAGTTCCTGCTCCATTGTAGCAACAGCCTCCTGTAATGGCAATCCGGATCTGTATAAAATCCGAAAAGCTTTTTTCAGCTGACTGCGTATTTCCTGAGCCATACCGGCTCTGGCCAATCCAACACTGTTCAAACCCGATACAAAGGCCGGATCACCTGCAACGATCATAAAAGGAGGCACATCCTGAGCAACACGTGCCATACCGCCAATCATAGCATTACGGCCGATCTTGCAAAACTGATGCACTGCTGATAATCCGCCGATAACAGCCCTGTCTTCAACAATAACATGTCCGGCAAGTGTTGCAACATTGGACATAATAACATTATTACCAACAATGCAATTATGTGCGACATGCGTATAAGCCATCATCAGTATATTATTACCAATAATAGTTTTATTTCCTTCACCAGTAGCTCTGTTGACGGTAGTACATTCACGAAAAACACAGCCATCACCGATAACCGTCGATGTTTTCTCGTCTTCAAATTTTAAATCCTGCGGATCAGCACCTATAGAACAACCCGGGAAAAATTTACAATTTTTACCAACTGTAGTATATTTATGAATCACCGCATGGGCTCCTATTTTACAATTGTCGCCGATGACTACTTCTTCATCGATTACAGCATAAGGGCCTATTTCAACATTTTTTCCTAAAACAGCATTGGGATGGATGATTGCTGTTTCATGGATTTTAGGCATAGGAATAACAACCGAACTCATTTCCTTCACTCCTCAATTTTAATCAAACAATTAAACAGCTTTATACTATATTATCTATATTCTGCCAAAGCTTTTACTTTTTCGCACGCTGAATTCGGTTGTTTTAACTGATTACGTACAAAAAACTTCCTATTTCATCATTTTACTGCAAATTTTAACGTTTTTTCATTTATTAAGAATTTTTTGGATCCATAATCGCAAAAGTACAATCACACTCACAGGCCACCTGACCATCAACCTTGCCTTCACAATGAATAACGCCCATATTTCCACGTATCTTTACAACTTCAGTTGTAGTAATAACCTGATCCCCCGGTACTACCTGACGACGAAAACGTACGTTATCGATCTTACCAAAGACCGCAATTTTGCCACGGTTTTCTTCCGGATACAGCATCGCCACGCCGCCGACCTGAGCCATTGCCTCAATTAAGAGCACACCAGGCATAATCGGTTCACCAGGGAAATGACCTAAGAACTGCAATTCGTTCATGGTAATATTTTTGACACCGACAGCCCTTTTCATCGGTTCCAACTCTAAAATGCGATCTACCAAAAGCATTGGGTAACGATGCGGAATAATTTTTTGAATTTCAATAGCGTCTAAAGTAATCATCATTTCTCCTCCTTGATCCTATAAGCTTGAATTTGCTTTGCTAAACAAGAATTAAATGCATGTCCTGACTTCACAGCAATTATATGCCCACGAAGATGCCCTAATAAATATAAATCTCCAATCACATCTAAAATTTTATGTCTGATCAGTTCATTATCAAATCTTGTCTCTGATAAAATTTTATCATCATCAAAAATAACAACATTTTCAATACTGCCGCCAAGCCCCAGTCCCATCTGCTGCATTTGCTTAATTTCACTCATAAAGCCAACAGTTCTGGCAGCAGCGATCTCCTGCAGGAACTTTTCTTCTGTCAGCTCGATATCAAAATACTGTGTCCCTAAAGCAGGATGCGCGTTAACAGATACAAAAGAAATCCTGTAACCATCATACGGTTGAATCGTGATATATTTATCATCTTCATAAACAGAAAAAGCCCTGTCAACAGCATATATCTTTCTTGGCTCCGACTGCCTTATTCTGCCCGCCTGTAAAATCAGCTCACAAAATACAGCAGCACTGCCGTCAGTTACTGGAGGTTCCGGCGCAGACATCTCAATGCGGCAATTATCAATGCCCATCATTGAAAATGCCGCCATTAAATGTTCAACTGTAAATACCTCGGTCCCATTTTCACTGACAGTAGTAGCTTTAACCGTAGAACTTACATTCTCCGCTAAAGCCTGTATTTCAGGATGCCCCGAAAGATCTGTACGTACAAAAACAATGCCCGTATTCTCTTTTCCCGGCAATAATTTCATTGCAACTTCTTTTCCTGAGTGCAACCCTATGCCAGAATAAGCAATAGGAGCTGCCAATGTTTGCTGCATTATTTCTTTCAAAATTCCCTCCTGCCTTTCCCCGGTTATTTCCTGACTGCAAATCTCTCACGCCCGTCTTTCCAGCGGTCATGTACCCAAAACCACATCTCCGGATGACTGATGATCTCGTGCTCCAAAATTACAACCAGCTCCTGAGTCACATCATAAAATCCTTTTCCCTATCCTTGCTCTTAGGCGTATAAAGCGGCGGATATATTTTAACCGTACAACCGCCCTCTTCACTATTATGAATAAAACATGGTAAAACAGGAGATCCATAAATTCGCGATAAAGCAGCAGCACCTAAAGGAATGATACTGTCTTTTCCAAAAAGTTTTAAATCAACACCGTCGTCATTAGTATCCTGATCATATAGAACGCCAAGCAGTTTTTTCTCCTTCAGTATTCTGCTGATAGCAAGCAAACCATGTTCGCCACGATTATAGGCAACCTTTTGTCCCACCATTTCACGATATTCATTAATGAAGCGATCCATATATTTATTATTTTGTTTTCTCGTTATAGAAAGCATAGGATAGCCATGCAAAGCAATCGTTGCCCCTAAAAGCTCCCAGTTGCCAAAATGACCTGTTGCAATAATGACACCTTTATTCTGTTTATAGGCTTCTTCCAAATATTCCAGGCCTTCAACATTAACAAGCTTAGTTATATTATCTTTATTTAACAAAGGGAAGCGCATTACTTCTACTACCATTCTACCAAATCTGCGCAAACTTTTCTCTGCTATCTGCTGAGCTCTTGCCTTATCTACGCCAAGACACTCCTGTATATTGGCTGCAGCCATTTGCATCCGCCATTTTGGAGTAGCAACAACCGCAATTCCGCCTAATATCGCAGCTGTTAAATTACGTAAACATTTAGGAGCCACGCACATAATCCAGCTGAAAAACTTAACCACATAATAAGCAAGCACTGCTTTTGCACCGCCTTGTTTCTTATTTTTCCAATTTAGCTACAGTTTCTTCCAGTACTTTAACCTTTTTCAGTAAATCGCCGATTTTTCTGAGATTCGCTTCCTGTTTAAGCCATTCCTTATGCGGACGTGCCGGAAATCCTGCATAAAACGAATTAGAAGGTACATTATTGGTAATACCTGTTTTTCCGCCAAAAACACAATTGTCACCAATTGTGATATGCCCAACTGTACCAACCTGTCCTGCAAACGTAACATTATCACCAACAGTCACGCTGCCGCTGATCCCCACATGGGCTACGACCAGACAATTTTTCCCTAAAACATCATTATGACCTAAATGCACAAGATTGTCTATTTTTGTTCCCGCACCAACAATAGTACTGCCTGCAGTAGCTCTGTCAATACAGGTATTATTTCCTATTTCAACTTCATCCTCTAAAACCACATTGCCAGCCTGCAGTACACTGCTGTGTCTGCCAGTCTTTTTATCTGTAATATAGCCAAAACCATCGCCGCCGATAACGCATCCTGACTGCAATACAACATTATTGCCTATAACACAATTTTCTCTTATTGTAACCTGAGGATAAAAGGTACAAGCTTTTCCTATTTTAACATGCTTTCCAACATAAACATGCGGATAAATTACACTGTCATCACCAATTTCAGCCTCTTCCTCAATTACAGCAAACGGCTGTATAGCAACATTTTTACCAATTTTAGCACTTGCGGCAACAAAAGCCAAAGGACTTACGACACGTTCAACATCCTCCCTGGCCCGAAAAAGCTCCAACAAGGCCGCAAAAGCGGCACGCGGATCTTTGACTCTGATTACAGGTCTATCAAGCTTGGGATCTTCCGGTGCTAAAACCATTACCCCAGCTTTACTGAGATGACAGTGTTCCACATGAGGCGGCACAGCAAAAGAAATATCCTGCGGTCCAGCCTCAACTAACCCGTTTACGCCTGTAACAATCAACTTTTGATCTTCATTTTCAAGTGTCCCCTGCAAATATTCTGCCAATTCCCTCAAAGTCTTTTCCATAACTCTGCCTCCCGCTGTTTTAAAAAGGCGGGCAGATCAACCGCCCGCCACATTTTATTTCATTTTTTCAATTACCGAATCAGTTACATCCACACCACCCTGAGGGACAGCATCTTTAATCAACACAGCTCCTAAGCCTTTTTCTTTAGCAACTGCATTTAACGCAGAATCCAGGCTTGCTTTTAATTTATTTTGCGCTTCTGATTGTACCAACTGCATTTCAGCCGTTTTATCTTCAACAATTTTTTTCTGTTCTTCCTGAGATTTGCCCTCCATCTCTTTAGTCATTTCTTCCTGCAATGCCTTTCCTTTGGTAGCAACCTCTTCTTTCACCGTTTTTACTATTTCGGCTTTGCTTTCAACAGCTTTCATATCAACCACACCAAATTCAGCATTACGCCCACTGCATCCAAAAGATACCATTGCAACTGCCACCATTAAGCCTGCCACTACTTGTTTTTCATAATCTATCGCTCCTGTTATTTCATATTCTGCAAAGCCTTCACAACATCATCAGTAATGTCATCCGCTTTGATATTAACTTTAACACTATGAAAGACGATTGTATACTGCCGCTCGTGAGCAAGTTTTATCACATTGCTTTCAATATCGTTACGAATACCTGCTCTAAGCTTTTCATTACTTTCCTGCAGTTTATCAGCCTGCTTATCGATGGCAGCCATTGCTTTAGTCAAAGCTTCCGGAACTTTCGCCAAATCAGACTGGTCTTTTGATAATACCCCAGACATATCTCCCTGCATTTCCTGCTGCAGCTGCTCCGCATGCTGTTTTAATCTGGCCTGCGTTTCAGCCACCAAAGGCTCCATTTTAGCACCAATAATTTTATTTTTTGCTGCTAAAATCTGCTGTCTTTGCTGTTCCCGTTCAGACTGAACCTGGTTTAATTCATTTTGAACAACCTCACGTTCTGCAGGACGCATTTTTATAGCTTCCAGCCGCAATCTCAAATTTAAAATTTTTAACTGGTACGCATCCTCCAGTTCCTTTTCCTGTTCGGCTAAAGCAGCATCAGCTTCTTTTACTGCTGCATCATAAGCATCTAAAAGTTTTTTCCGTTCTTTTGCTTCAGCAGCATACATTTGTGTCTGAAACCCGGCATCCAGAAAATTAGCTTTACTGTTTTGTTTCAGCTGCTGCAGTCTGGTTAAACCAGCAATCTGAGTTTTGGCTATTTCTGCCTGCTCCTCACGATAACGCAGTAATTTCTGCAATTCAGCTTCACCCTGTTTAAGAACAGTCTGTTTAGGATGAGCACTGAATGCCTTATCCCAATCAATAACGGCAATTTTATCCTTGCCGCCCGGATCATGACCACAGGCAGCAGTAAGTAATACGACTATCAAAATTATCGGCGTTAACCAGCGCATACTTTACCTCCTGCAGTTAAACAGAAACAAGGCCCTTTTGTAAAAAGGGCCTTGTCCGACATTATTTACCGCTTTGCAAAGCCTTGGATACCTCATCAGTAATATCGAGACCGCCGTATACAACGGTATTTTTGTCAACAACTACGGACAAACCTTTTTTATCAGCAACTTTTTTGATTGTTGTTTCAATCTTTTTCAAAACAGGATCCATTAATTCCTTTTCTTTATTGGATAACCGTTCCTGCAACTGCTGATAATAACGCTGTTTTTCAGTATCATTCATGGTTTTACTTTTTTCATCAAAATCCTTCTGGGCATTATCGATTTCCTGCTTCATACTTGTCTGTACATTCTGCAGATCAGGCACTTGAGAAAGCAGCATCTGATAATTAACAACGCCAATAGCCGATTCACTGGAAGCAGCTGATGCCACGCTGTTAACACCACTTTGGGTAAGTGTTAAAGCAAAACAGCCTAAAACAAAGATAGCTGCTACGAACAAAGATATCATTTTCACATTTTTTGGATCACGTAATTTTTGCATCATAATAAAAATCCCTGCTTTCAGTTGTAATTATACTAAATAATTATATCAGTCAAAATCTTTTCTTTCAACCTTTATCACAAATTTCCAACAATCCTGAAGTATGGTTTATCATTTGAATAAACATATTCCGCGCTCAAGAATTCGTGTATCCGGTATCTGACTCCAATTTCAGTAGTATCGCTGCCAGAAAAATATTCTGCCCGCAAACGCCATTTCGGCGTTATATCCTGTTCCAGGCGATAGACATTTTCTCCCAGCGGACTACGTCGCATATAACTGACTGTCGTTTTTCCGTGATGCAACGCATAACCGGCGGAAAAATCCCAGTCGACATCATCCAAAGTCACTCCGACCTCTCCGAAAATCTCATCCCGTTTTGATATGTATTTGCCAAAATGAGCGCGTCCGGAAATATTGTTCTCATTGCGCCCTATGTCACCGTAGCCTTCAAACCAGATTTTATATTCATCTGATTCCAGACGAATCCTTACCCCTGAATTAATTCCCGGCGTCAAAACTACGCTTGGACGCAGATTATGTCTTTTTACTTCAGGCTCTGCACTGAGTTCTGCCAGCAGTGATCTTTCCAGCTCTTCTTTATGCCTGCTGACATATATTACCGGCAGTCCCCTTAACTCCTGTGTTTTCTGTGCATAACGCTGTTTAATATTTAACAGCAGCAAATTGGGTATAGACTGAGAAACCATCTCATAATCAATACTTTGCACCAGCTGCCCTACAGGATAGACAACTACCTGTATAACGGTTCGCCTGTCTTCACGCACCACATCTACAGCAGCTCTGAATTCAGGCAGTTCAGCTTCAACCTTTTCCCTTACTAACCGGCGTAATACTCCACCGGCCCAGTCGGACGCATCTGCAGAAGAACCCTGCAAAACATCCTCCAGCTGTTTTTGTAATTCCGGCAGTTTCGACTGCAATAAAGCAGCCGTATTTTCTTCGACTCCCGAAAACTGTAAATCAACAAAAACATCATTTATCACTTCATTCCAGGGTGAAACCACCATTGTAACCTGCGTTTGTGTCCCCAGCTGCAACATTACCTGCTCCATCTGATATCCATTCAGGACTCTGTCCCCAACTTCTCCCAGAAGTCTTGTATATTCACTGCGCACAGGTTCTACTTTTCTGTGTCCTTATCAAGCAGCAGCTGTTCAGCAACAGTCTGCATACTTGCCGACATCCGCTCTAAAAGAACCTTACTGGTAGAACCTCTGTCCAGGACATTAACGCTTACACTTTCAATAATGGCAGCATTTGCTGCCCGTGGCAGCAAACAAGCCAATAAAACTACAGCTAAAATTCTTACAATCTTCACGGCATACTACCGCCTGTTTTAGAATTGACCGCCGAAGCTGAAATGGAAACGTCCGCCCTGATCACCATAACCATAATCAAGCTTTACCGGTCCAAGAGGTGAGTTGATCCTTAAACCAACACCATAACTATATTTCAGCTCGCCCAAATCAAATGCTGTTTCACGGTCTTTGTCCCAGGCATAACCGCTGTCTACAAACAAAACACCCTGCACTTTTTTCACGATCGGCATTCTATATTCAACAGTGCCTTTCAGCATGCTGTTGCCTTTGAACTGGTCATCTTTATAACCGCGCAACGTCTCGCTGCCGCCCATTGAAAATCTCTGGCTAAGCGGCATATTGCCGCTGGCATAACCAGCTCCAAGCTGTACGGCAATGACATTTTCTGCGCCCTGACGATAGTAATAACGATAATCAACGGAGTATTTCGTAAAGTCAAAATCGCCGCCTAAACCAGCATATTCGATCGTATAGGCATTTCTTTTGCCTTCATGCGGATCATAAATATTATCGCGTGAATCATACACTCTGGCGACACCGATACTGCGGGTCAGGCCAAAATTCTTCTTACGTCTATATTCACCGTCATATTTAGGACCATCATATCTAGAGTCATAATCGCTGTTATTTCCCCAAGAATCCTCATAATACTGCGTGCTGTAACCATCAACAGCACCTTTGTAAATGTCGTCACGATTCTTTAACGTCAGGTAATTGCTGACATACTCGTTATTAGTCTTACGACTGAAAGTCAATTCCTGCCCACGACGTTTTTTGTCATAACGGGCAATTTCGTCGGCGTTACGGTCATAGTCTGCATATTCGTTGGTAACGTCGTACAAAGTAATTGTTGCGCTTGTTTCTTTACTGTCGATCCAAGGTTTTGTATAAGAGAACTCATAGTTCTTATTATCCGCACCGCCGAATTCCCAGCGAATATTAACTTTATCACCGGTACCACGGAAATTTTTATCACCGACTGATACCATACCGATAAATCCGTCCGCATCACTGTAGCCGGCACCGATACCAAAAGTACCGGTATTCATTTCTACAACGGAAATCTCAATCTCTACAGCATTAGGCTGCTGACCGGGGTTCAATTTGATATTAACATCTTCAAAATAGCCTAGATTATAAATACGCTGCATACTGCGGCGGGCATCCTTAGCATTAAAAGGTTCGCCTTTTTTCAGTTTCATTTCACGGATAATAACATAATCTTTAGTTTTAGTATTGCCCTTAATTTTAAAGTCTTCAACAATACCTTCATTTACGACCAACAGCAGGGTTCCGTCAGGCTGCATTCTGATATCTGCAACACGTGCTAAAATGTAACCCTCTTTATTGTATTCAGCTTCCAAACGCTGTACTTTTGCGTTTACTTCTCTGATATTGATCAGCTGATTTTTAGGAAGATCCAGTAAGCTTTCAATTTTTTCTGTAGAAATCTTTGTATTTCCTTCTACTGCCAGCTGCTGATAAATAGGATTTTCCATAACATGATAGGTAACCTGCACACCTTCCGGAACCTGCTTAAATTCAGGCTGCAGATCATAGAACCATCCCATATTATAAATAGCGTATAAATCCTTACCTAAACCTTCAGACGTCAAAGTCATACCAGGTTTAGTTTTTAAAACATTAATAATCTCTTCAGTTGGAGTCACATTATTACCGCTGACCATAATTTTAGTCACCAGCTGACCAAAATACGGTGCCGCAGCCTTTTCTATTTCTGCGGGAGGACGCATTGGCGGCTCTTCTTCACGGACTGCTGTAGTATTTGTCTGCGGGGCATTGGCAACAGCTTCCTGAGCAGACTTCGCCGCATCTTCTCTGGCAGCCTCTTTTTCAGCTTCCTGTCTGCTTACAGGACGTTTAGCCTCTTCCTGCTGTTCAGCATCACCAGCTTCAGCCGGCTGTTCTTCAGTAGTGCCTTTATAGCGAGGATCGGAAATATCTTCAGATGGCTTATTATGCATATAATAAACTGTCTTTTTCCCCTTTTTACTCAGTCCGCCTTTATCTTTTCCTTTGCCTTTTTGTGCTTTCTGTGCTTTTTCAAGAGCAGCTTTGGTAACAATCTGCTCTTTTCCACCGATAGTCATGGTTTGGTTTTCAACGACATCGGCCGCACTGTTTTCCTGCGCCCAAACAGGAGTCGTCAGCAAAAGCGCTGCCAGGCTCAAAGATAAGGACCGCAACATATTTTTCTTCTCATCCAAAAATCCTCCCTAAACTAGTTAGCATCCCGTAAAGTTCTGCGCGCTTCACGCACAAGCTGCCGCATATCTGCAGTAGGCAACTCCACACTACGCTGCTGTTCTTTTACTTGCTCTTTCGGATACTCTGACGGTATCACTACCGTTTTCTGTTCTTGTTCTGGTTTATCTGTAAAAGTCGGCACCATTTTATTGGGAGCCGCCTCTGTTTGAGGCAAATTTTTCTGCAGCTCAGTTGAAGCCATAATTGCAGCGGGATTTTGCAACTTCACCCCAGGTTCTTCTACTGTTCCAGCATATAACCAGCCACCATAGCCAGCTAATACTACGATAGCCGCAGCAAGCAAAGCTAAACGCTGTCTGGTCCAAACAGAAACCCAGCCGCGTTTTTCCCGCAAATGCTTAATTTCCGCTTCAGCCAGCATCAAGTCCAATTCACCGCGCATGCCGTTGTTTTCACGGAAACTTTTTTCAGCATTTTCTAAGCTGCTCTTAACATTGCGAATATGTTCACAAATGGATTTCGCCACCGTAAAAACCCCCTTCCGCGATTTTAAAATAATAAAAGATATATATATAATCACTAATATAAAAAATTTTTCACATAGCGAATTTTCTTAATATATGCCATATATAACGATTAAAGCTTATATAAGCAATTCTTGTTTTAAATAACGCCTGTTTTCTTTTATTAGCTTTTATTTAATTCGTTCATCAATCGTGAAAGCATACCTCTAACTCTGCGTACACCTTGTTTCTGCAGCCGATAAATGTGCCCCAGACTCACATCGATTGATGCCGCTAAATCTCCAGCGCTTTTATCTTCCAGATAAATACCTGTCAAAACCTGCTGTTCTTTTTGCGGGAGCCTTTCCATCGCCTGAGTTATCTTATCATTTAAAAAATGCCGCTCTGCCAACTCAAATGGAGTAGCTTCATTTGATACCAAACATTCAGACCAGGCAAGGCCTGCTGAATTTACTCCATCCAAAGACAACATCTGGCTGCCATATTCAGCCTGCAGAAAATCAAGCATTCTTCCTCGGATACGGTGGGAAGCAAAAATGCTGAAAGCAACACCGCGTGTATAATCAAATTTTTCAGCCGCTTCCAATAAACCTACCGTACCTTCCTGAATCAATTCCAGGGTCTGTGTTTCAGTAAGTCGGAAGGCCATTGCTATTTTAAAAACCAATGGCTGATAAGCAGTAATTATTTTCCTGTACGCGCTTTGATCACCATCAGCGCAGGCACGCCATAAATCAAGTTCTTCTTCCCGTTCCAGCAAATTGATTTTTTGTAACTCCGTTAAATATTGCTGCAGCATCTGCTTCCCTCCTTTCATTTCATTTAAAAGGTTAGCCGATATTCCAGGCCATACCAGTTCTCATTATTTTCATTTAAAGAATAATTTATATTCAAATGTTTACTGATCTCATACTGACCGAATACACTATGGTGCTCATTATCCATACTGGTAGTATAACCAACCATAAAGTTATCCGTCAAATATTTACTGAATAAAACATTATATTGATTACGTTCATCAGGTGTGAACTCACGGTTACGACGTGTATCCATTTCGATACCAGACCGCAGTTTTCCTGAATAAACCCTGAATTCATCAAGCCCCAGAGCCTCTTTAAAAATTTGTTCAACGTCACCAAATACCGCCATTTCCAAACCGGCAGTCATTAAATTCTGTAAATCATCGCTGTCGACACCTTCACTGCCGGTAGCTTCACGCTGGAGAGTCAGCATCCGCACGATCTGATCTTTGGTCAGCGGCGGCGAGGAATTGAGCTGTAGGTCCATTTCTTCAAGCGGTCCAGAAATACGCATTCCAATATCATAACGCTGGAACTTTGCTGTAGCCTCAAGATTCACCGTAGGCAGAACGCTTCCAGGTATAGGCCAGGCAGCAGAAGCAGAGCGAACTTTAAATTGTGTGCGCAAATAACTGATCGAACCTCGATCCGCACTGATTGTGCCACTTATATTAGTATACAATGTACTGCCCTGGATATGCAATCCTCCGGCAAGCCATAAGTCATATAAATATTTATTATACAAATGGATTTTCGGTCCAAGCGTTATCTGTACATCAAGACCAATATTACTTTCGCCTTCGCCAAACTCCGGTATTGTCGGCATATTGACGAGCACGTCATCAAAGCGCACTTCACCTTTAAGCAGCGGCCGATAACTAAAGCGAGGACCTTTTCCAGGAGGAGGCGGCGCGCTTCCTGCTTCTGGTCTCACAATGAACCTCTGCGGCGTTACTGTCAGATTGCCATTGATACGTCCTGTAAAAATATCAGAAGCTATTTCTGCGTTATCAGCAACCAGGTCAAGCTGATAAGCCTCACGTTCATTGGAGCGCAGCGCATAAGTACCGCTGCCTTTAAATGAACCCTTGCCAAGCTTGGCTGAAATATCTTTAAGCGCAACTTTATTACCTTCAAACTCTATATCTGTATGAATATTTTCAATAACAGTCTGTACATGTTTAAATTTCAAAGACCCATCAGGAATTTTTACAGCACCGTAAACCAAAGGTTCCTCAAGCGTACCTGCCAGTTTAACCTGCCCCTGCGTTTCACCTACGCCCCATTCCACCATTGGCGAAATGACCTGCAAAATACCCAGTCGCGCATTGTCCAGATTAAGCTGTACATTCATCTGCGCGTTAGGATCGCGCCGCTGTTCTTTTGATCTGAATAAATCCAGCGGTACATCACCATAGGCACTGGCCTTATAAATATCTTTATTTAACATCGCCTGCTCTATTTTCAGATTATCATTCGCAAGCGAAAGCATAGCTGTAAAGTCATCGAAGCCAATGCCGGCCACACTGCCGTTTTTCACTTCCACAGAACCGTTTCCTTCAGGATCCTTTAAGGTTCCATGCAGCTGTACGAACATATTTAGATCACCGGTAACTTCAACAGGATCTGACATAAACGCTGTTACCAACGCAGGATTAGCATCTACAGCACCGGCCTCAAGTTCCAGCTTCCCATTAGCCAGATCAACCTTGCCGCCGACAGCAACGATTCCCTTATCTGTAACGTCCTTTGTTTCCATCAGTTTGACATCATCAAAATACCAGACTTTATCCTGCAAATGACCTTTAAACTTCATTTCTTCATATTTAAGATCATTAATAGAAATATCATCCACCCAGACATCAACAAAAATACCTGATCCCGAACCATGCGGATTAATTGCAATTTCGCCCTGAGCCAAACCATCTACATTATAATCAGCTTTAGCCATTTTAAGTATAGACCTGACATTACCATATATAGCCACTATATTGCCCTGCAGCAATTTTTGCTCATGGTTATAATCAAGCTCTGCAGAAAGCACACCTTTAGGAGCCTGCTTAAATGATCCCAGCAAATGATTCTTTATTCCGCCGTCACTATCCAATTTGCATTGGATATCCGTCAATTCTTCGCCGTTAATCATAATAGATTTACTGCTGACGTCACCATGGAAAAATGGTTTCGACAAAGTGCCAGTCAAGGTACCATGTGCATTTGCATATCCGTCTAAATCAACAGTATCGTCATTAATCGGTAAAGCACTGAGATCAATGTCTCTTATATCAACTTTAAAATCAAGATTTTTTTCTGCATCCATTCGGCCATTAAGCTTGGCCTCTGTTGATAATGCAACAATATCACAGTCACTGATTACTAAATTATTGGCCTGATAACTGTAGTCGGTTTCAATCTTATCTATAAGATAACCTTCAGCACTGCCGTCGGTCAGCAAAAACTTACCGCTGATATCCGGCATCGTTAAAGTCCCTTTTACAAACATTATATTATTAACGTTACCAGTAAGCTTCACTTCCGGTGCTACAACCTTGATGAAAGGTTCGGCTCTTACTCCTGCTGTCTCAACATCCAAATCAAAAACAGGCTCTTCACCCTGGAGATTGATGCTGCCGTTTAAAACACTTTCACCTTGGGCCATTGTCACCTTGTAATTTTTCAGGACAACAATGTTATCCTGCATACTCAGTCCACCATGAGCTTCTTCAATTTCCAGTCCAGCTATATTGACCTGCTTCAGTTGAGTAACACCTGTAAAATCAACAGCATCCTCAGTTCCTGAAACATCAAATTGCACTGCTGCCAGACCGCTGCCCTGCTGGCCCATAAAATCAAGAACAGGTGCAATTGGGAAATCTGTTACGGATCCCTGCAGTTTAAATTCACCTGCACTGGAAACTGTTCCTTGAGCTAACAATGCTCCTGTTTCTGTAAACGCCGAAAAATTATTAATTTTAAGGCCATTTTGGTCAGCATCAATGTCAAAATCAACTTTTTGCAGCAGCAAATCACGCCAACCTAAACGCACCGTATCTGCGGCCAAGTTGACTTCAAACTTATCATCTTTAATTATGCCTTTCATAGCCATGCTGCCATCTACAGTAAAAACATCGTATGGTCTGTCATGCAACGGCGCAGTTTTGACATGCTCTACGTCAAGTGCTGCCACTACATTTCCGCTTCCAAGATCATATTCTGCCAGAAAATCAACTCTGCCTCCGCCAAATTCAGCACGTGCAGTATTTATCTGTGCCTTGTTATCAATGATTCTAAAAGGTACAGAAAGTTTTCGAACTTCTTCATTTTTTATTTTCAGTAAGTCGGCAGTCAGTAACCCGCGCCCCTGAATGTTATCCTTGTCCTTAAAATCAAGATCCCCATTAAGCTGTGCCGTCTGTCCATCTACAGTCAGTAAAAGTTTGTCTGATTTAACGGCTTTGTCATTAAAAGCAACCTTTCCGTCAATACCTACAGGAAATTCCTCATCTCCGTAAACAGCAACGCCTGTCAGTTTTTCCAAAACAACGGTGCCCGACATAGCGATATCTTCACCACTATTAGTCCACAAAAGATTAACATCCGCAACAGCACCCTGGAAATTTTTAACTTTTCCAAACTCTTCTGCTAAAGGGGCAAAAGCAGTTAAAGCAAAATGGTCGCTCTTTACTGTTAAACTGCCTACAGCCTTCATGTCAATCAGGCCCTTGAGTTCCAAAGCGTCTTCATCATGTAACAGTTTCGCATCAATAGCAAATTTCGGATTACCGCCACCGTCAACAGAACCATTCAAACCAAAATCCCATTCCCCATATGGAGTTTTGGTTACAATATGTCCATTTGCAATATCTAAGATTCCATAGAACGGTGTCTCATCAGAATCTGACGGTTTCAAAAAATCCTGCACGTTCCATTGCTCTGTTTTATTCAGTGTTAAATAAATAGTCGGCTTTTCCAAAGAAACTCTGTCTAAAGCTTTATTTGTATTAAAAAGAGCATGCCAAGGCGAGATATGCAGCTTAACATTTGGCAAATCAGCAATCAACTGCTGCTTCTTGTCCTTCACCTGCACATCAAATACGGACAATTCTAAGGCACCATTCCATTCTACACGGGCAATATCAATAGAACCAGTAATATAATCCTTAGCTAAATTCGACACCAAAGGCGGAATCTGAGCCAAATATCCCGGCACAATAAATTTTATTATACTGTAATATACTATGCCGACTATTGCCGCAATTCCCAGCAACCAACGAAATAGTTTATTCATGTTCTGCCTCCGCAGTAAAAGTCATAATACAACTTATTTTACTTCGACAAAAAACAAAAACCTCCTTCATTTTAATTATAAAATAAAAAATCCCGCCTGAGCGGGATTTTTATAATTATTCTGCTGCAGTTTCTGTAGACATAGTCGGCAGATTTGTTGTATTCGCAGCCGCAGTAACAGCTACAGGTACACCCATCGAAGTTTCCAATGCAATTTTCGAAGTATTGTAATCATACAAAGCATTGACAAAATTCGTTTTTGCCTCGGTCAGTGCAACCTGCGCGTCAATAACGTCCAGGTTAGTACCTACACCGGCCATATAACGAACCTGCGCAATATGGAAATCTTCTTCAGCCTTAGCGACCGCTACCTGTGTAGTAGAGATACGTTTCTCAGCTTCACGCAGTCCCAGATAATTGCTGCGCACTTCCAGTTCCACAGAATTTACTGTATCACGATAAGTTTCTTCTGCCTGCAGCAGTTTTTCTTCCGCCGCATGTACTTTAGACAAGGTAACGCCAGAGTCAAAAATATTCATTGTCGCCCCAATGCCTACGGACCAGTTCTCTTTGTCATCACCAGGCCAGTTACTACCACTAACGCCCCAAGATTCAGTTGCAGATGCAGTAACTTTCGGCAAAAAGCCGCTTTTAGCCACTTTGACAGCACCTTTAGCCGCGTCTACAGCTAAACGGCTTTGCTCCAGCTCCGCACGGTTCATTGAAGCGTAATCAAGGCAATACTGCATATCATTCTCGTAAGGAGTATACTGCAGACTGTCTTTAAGTTTTAAGGTCGTATCTAAGGAAGTTCCAATAATCTTGTTCAACGAGGCTTCAGCTACATCATAATTATTAGTAGCCTGAATCAGCTGCTGCTGTGCATTAGCCAAAGAAACCTCACTGCGCAGTACATCTACCTTGGCTACAACGCCTACATCATATTGCGCCTGTACATTTTTCAGATGCTCTTCCAGCTGATTAACAGAATCCTGATAGAGGTTTTCCATATTGCCAGCCTGCAGCAAGCTGAAATAGCCGTCTGTAGCCGTCTTTTTCATTTCGATGTAAGCCTTGGTTTCACCCAAAGCATAGCTTTTGTAATTAGCTTTAGCCTGATCTATCGTTCCTGATAATTGTCCACCAGTATAAATAGGAATCGAAGCGGTAATAGAATTACTGTGAGAATTACCAAGATTTTTGCTATAACTTCTAGTAGCTGTATTCCACTGTGGATCTGCATATCCACCACGTCCAGATCTATGTTCCGCATCAATACTGATACCACGTCCGGCACGTGCTGCATTAAGTTCCGCTCTGGAACCTTTCTTTTCAGATACAGCGATCTTAATCGCCGGATTTGTTGTCAAAGCTCTTTGTACAGCATCGTCTAAATCAAGCTCCAAGGTTTCGGCAAAAACCGACTGACTGCATAATAAACTTACTGCAGCCGTAAGCACCAGCACCTTTCGGCTCTTTTTATAATTGAACATTATTTTCGTACCTCCAATCGACTGACTGGCTAGTCAGTATAAGAAAATTATATTTTTTTATAACCCAAAAGTCAAACCTTTTTTTAAAAATAACTGCGCAATCCGACATAAGTATTGTTTTTGTTGCCATTACGCACATCAGTCTGCTCACCCAGCAATGAAAGATTATCTGTCAGCTTCAACTCCCCGCCGACTTTTACTTTCGTATCGTTAAAGTCATAGACCTGACTGTACAGCTTAAAAGAATTTCCCAGTCTATAATCAAAGCCAACGCCAAATTCTCCCTGCATCGCTCCCATACTTACAGCAGCAGACCCAAAATTCTTTCCTAAGGAAAGATCGAGTTTGTTGGCATCACCAATATCATAACCGCCGATATAAACGAATGTATCCTCTTTGGGAGTAAAGGTAACTCCCAAATTGCTGCGCCAGTCACTGCCCTTGACACTGCGTGTTACATCAGCCTGCACCTTTGCCGTATCCAAAACTCCCAGCATTCTGTTAGCCTTATCACTTGCTTCTCTGGCGTTATGCAGAGTAGCTTTGATATCAGCTTCAGTCTGCGGATCTGTTGCGACCTTTTCCAATAATTCCGTGGCTTTTTCGATTCTGCCGCTGGCATTAGCAAGATTTTCAATGATTCTTGCCATATTCTGTCCAGCGCCACCCTTATTTGTCTCAACCATGATGTTTTCCATCTGGCTGGCAGCGTTATTCATTCTTACGGCCATTTCACTCATCTGCTGTACCATCAAATTTATTTCCTGCTGATTAGCTACAGCAACATCTGCCATGACCTTAGTAAAAGTGTTCATATTATTACTGATATCACGGGCATTTACAAACCCGTCACGCATCGACCGCTGTACTTCAGGATCGCCAAAAACGTTATTCAGCGCTTCTGCAATCCCCTCAACTTTTGCCAGAACTTTAGATGAAGCATTCATAAACTCATCCAGCCCTGTTCCCTGCTCACCTTCCAGCTTATCGCCGGGATGAATATATTGTCCTGTCATTTTTACAGGAGGCAGTACATCTACAAAACGCTCCCCTAAAATACCATCAGACCCCAAAGAAAAAACCGCTCCCTTAGGAATCTTGATATCTTTATTGATATCAGCCACTACATCAACACTGTCACCATTTACATTAACTTCTTTAACAGTGCCAACCTGTACGCCGGCATACCTTACTACATGTCCCGGCATCAGCCCCCCAACCTGCGGATAAGAAATCTGCAGTTTATAACCGCTGCCAGAGAAACTGAAAGCTCCTAAAAAAGTAATGATTCCTGCTAAAAGTCCGATACCGCCTAAAGTTAAAGCGCCAACTTTTACTTCGTTTGAACTCATTACTGTACCGCCTCCTCTCTGATTTCTTTACCGCGAATAAACGCGTCTACAATTTGATTATGACCATTTCTTATTTCTTCGACAGTGCCCAAAGCGACAATTTTTCCCTTATAAAGCATAGCAATCCTGTCCGCCGCATAAAAAGCTGATTCCATATCGTGAGTTACTAAAACCGATGTCACCTGCAATTGCTGCTGCGTTTTCCTGATTAAACGGCTGATATTATTTGACATGATCGGGTCCAGCCCCGCCGTGGGTTCATCATATAAAACTATTTCCGGTCTATTAGCTATAGCTCTGGCTAAACCGACTCTTTTCTTCATGCCACCTGATAACTCAGCCGGATATTGTTCTTTTGATTGAGGCAAGCCAACAAGTTCTAACATCTCATCAACAATGCCTTGAATTTCTGATTCACTTTTATCAGTATGCTGGCGCAGTCCAAAAGCAACATTTTCACCAACTGTCAAAAAATCGAATAAAGCAGAATACTGAAATACCATTCCCATCTTTTGACGCAGTTTGTTCCAGCCATCTTCATCCAGAGAACTTACCTGCTCCCCCTGAACAAAAATTTCTCCGGCAGTAGGTTGCAGCAAACCTATCATTGCGCGTAAAATAGTACTTTTACCACTGCCCGACGGACCTAAAACGGCAAGAGTCTCCCCTTGTCTGATATCCAGATCAATATTATTTATAACCACATTTTCACCAAAAGTAATATTTAATTTTTTTAAACTTATAATCGGTTCTGCCACAGGCAGTACCTCCTTTAAACATACAATAAAATTGACAAAAAGTAGTTAGTTATAAATATAAGGACTATAGATAAAACAACTGAACCAGTCGTAGCGATACCAACACCTTCAGCACCCTGTTTGGCACCCAGCCCTTTATAACAGGCTACAATAGCAATAATACCGCCAAAAACAGCACTTTTAAGCATACCGCCGACCATATCAAATGGCTCAGCAAACATTTTTATAGAATTTATATAAGTAAAAGTACTAATTCCAGCATAATAATGAGAAACCAGCCAACCGCCAATATTACCAATTGTATTAGCAAAAACAATCAGCACTGGCATCATTAAAACAATTGCCAAAAATCTTGGCACAACCAGATAAGTTGTAGGATTTGTAGCCATTACTTTCAATGCATCGATTTGCTCTGTTACTTTCATCGTGCCGATTTCCGCAGCAATGGCTGCACCAATACGACCAGCAACGACAACACCTGTCAAGACCGGTACCAGTTCGCGCCCCATCGCAATGGCTACAATACCGCCAACTGAGGAAGAAGCACCAAAACGTACAAATTCCTTCGCTGTCTGTACAGAAAAAACCATACCTGTAAAAAGTATCGTCATCATAACTATCGGCAGTGAATCAGCTCCCAGCTTCGCCATTTGTCTGACGGTTTCCTTCCCGTCAGCCTTGCTGATACGCTTAAGAGTATCCGTAAAGAGCAGCATCATCCGACCGGCATTAGCACAGCCTTCAAGCATAATCTTGCCTATGTCGTTACATATAGTCTGCAGCATTACGAAAGCTCCTTTCTCTCACAAATAAAACAATAATTGTCTATAATTCAATTTTTTACTTCAAATTCCCTGCTTTTAAATATACTTTATTTTTATGGCTTTTTTATGGCTTCTGTCAACAAATTATTTTACTACATCAATAACAATATCTGTTGTACCGTCAACAATAAAATTCATTGTAGTTTTTTGTTTCATCGGACTGCCCTCAAGCATAGACGCAAATCCGCCACCCGACTGCATTGCTGCGTTAGGTGCGCCCTGGCCGGCGGCAATATCCACAATAAGATCATTATTCTGATCAGCTTCGTTGATGCTTTTTATAAAATCATTTAAAGTTTTACGATTATCCTTCTGCTGTGCCGGCACACCCTCTTCACGCTGTTTCCTCAGCAGATTCTGAATCCATGCCAGTGAGCTGCCGCCGCGGACAGTCAGAGGCAATTTACCTTCCCGCTGCTCTTTCGGTATCTTAAACAGTACGGTCTTCGTAACTTTTGGCGCCCTGTAAGGCTGCAGCTGCACATCAATATGGACAGAATCCCCAGGTGCAGCCTCTTTTTCCCTTACTGCAGCACTGATAATCTCGGCTACTTCTGCTTTATCATCAAGAACAATATTGATATTGACTCCATAAATATCAACTTTTTCAAATTTATTTTGTGTTAAAATCGTTCCTGCTTCTACCAATTCCTGATTGATCAGTTTGCCGATTCCTGCCGCTGCATAATACATATTTTCCCGCTGAACATTGATCGGCCCGCTGATATCACCTCTGCCATCAATACGGAAAGAAAATCTTGCTGTGCCGCCGCCTTCACGATCCATAGTTTTAGCAACAGTATTATAAGCTACTGCATCCAGCATTGCCGGCAGCAAAACTTCATCATCTATAACTTCCACACGTGAGCTATTATTGATGCCTCTGGCTCCATCAGTAACAGAAACATACACTGGTACAACAGGCGGACCCTGACCGATCTTACCTGCAATTCCAGCACTGCGGTCCTGAGTGATAGTACCAATAGTTTCACCTATATTACCAACTTTATAAGCTGATTCCAAATTGGGCAGAGAAGCTAAAATCCAGGCCTTATTCATAAAATAACAGGAATCACCGCGCTGCATAAAAGGATGGCCAAATGCCAAAATTTCACCGTCATCGCCAACCCAGGTAACTGTTCCCAACGCCCCTAACTGGATATCACCACGCATTAAAGAAACACCTACGGCACTTCCTGGCTGTAAAGGAAAAAGAGCCGCTGCCGCCGACACCTGTTGCTTTCAGTCCAAACGGTTCCAGCTTTTCACTCAAATAACGTACACCTGACTCTGTAAAACCGCCTGCCATCAAAGGTGTATTTTTCGGTAAAAATTCTGACGGACGCGGTGCCGGTTCATTTAAAAGATCCAGCATCCTGCCTATAGGCGTTAAAAAGCAATACTTGGGATCGGTAAAGCTTTACCGAATGCCACCGCGCCGGCAAGTCTGCCATTAATATAGACTGGACTCCCGCTCATGCCCTGAGCAATACCACCACTGCGATCAATAACATCACCACTGGCTTTAATCAAAATATTATGCCCCATAGCATCGTTACCAATGACACCTAAAACTTCTATATTAAATTCTTCGATAGTGTCTCCTTCTATGACGGTCTTCGCAATACCGCGCATACCCGGAACAATATCCTCTACCGGCATCAGCGGCACATTTGCACAAACCAGCGCACTGCTGAGACACCAGATTATTAAGCTTAAAATAAATATCTGTTTTTCATAACTCTCCATAATAGTGCAAAACCGGCGTGAGCAGAGCAGCACGCCGGTTTCAATTTTGTTCTTAATTAGCCGCTACACGCACCACAGTTTGTCCGTTGCTGATATTATCGCCCGGTTTAACCAAAACAGCAGTTACTTTTCCGGCAATATTAGCTCTGGCTGCAGGCGCAGGACCGGCAATAGTTTTGACTTTAACCAATACCTGACCTTCACTGACCTGCATTCCTACAGCAGCCAGCCCATCTGCCAAAACAACGCCATTCAAAGTAGTTTTCTGATCTACAGAAGTATCTGCGAATGCCAAAGTATAAGCTCCGCCTAAAATGCAAAGTACCGTCAGCACTGCAATAACTTTCCAGTTAATTTTTTTCATTTTTCTCACTCCTTCCAAGAGGAAGCATCGGGATTTCTGCATATCTCCCTATATTGTATTATACTATTCTAATTTAGCTTTGACAAGTCAGTTCTTCTTAGAGAATAAGCCTAAGCCTACACTGACAGCCCGTTCGTTTCCGTCAGAAGGATTATTTAAAATCTTATTATTGAGTACCATTTCACTGGACCCGCCGCCATCAAAATTAAGTGCTGATACCGCCCCTAGTTTAATCATATAACGAGCAACTTCATCTAACGTCATCCCCACAGAATTAGTACGGCGTCCGTCTGCTACCAATATCACCACAGTACCGTCTTTTTTTACCCCAATAGCGGTTCTTGGAGCTCTGCCATAGGCAATATCTCCGGCAATCTGCTCACTGACAGAACGCACATTTCGTTTGCCGTCTTCTACCAGCATCGGACCTGCACCCAAAACCACTTCAGCTTTATCAGCAACAGTATCCCCTAATGTTTGCTGAACACTGGCTCTATCGCCAATCTGCAGCTGTTCCAGTATTTTGGCATTAGTTCCATGCGCGGAAACTATCACACTGTTTTTGTCTATGCGCAGGTTCCCTGCTTTACTGATTTCAGCGACCTTACCATCTTTAATACGTACCTCACAGCCAAAACTATTTGTTCGTGTCGACGGGCCAAAATAATGTGTATAAATGACGACATCCTCCGCAATACGTTCCCTGTTGATCCCTTTAACATGCAGTTTTACGCCCAATGCCGGCAGCATAACACTACCGTTATAAGCCAGATCTTTCATAATTTGCGGTTTGCCGTCAGCAATAACAAACGCACTGCGGGCCTTATCCTCCATACCAAGCCACTCGCCGTCGATTTTTAGATTACCAATAATCCAGCCGCTGGTATCGAAATATGAAGCATTGACAGCTGCTTTCGCCCCTAAAGTATTAACGGCTTTCAGCAGCCTTCCACGTCCGTTCCTGTCTATAGCTCCCGAAAACGGCAGTATTTTATAATCACTATTCGGTGCTACTTCCAAAATATGCATCTGAATCGGCAGACCTTCCATATCATCCTGCCAGAAGGTATATTGCAATCCTTTGCCCTGGTTCACTGTGTTTTTAGTCACCAGGATACGGTAAATATCTAAAACAATACGGTTTGGCTGCTGCAATGCAAATACTTTATACTGCTGCTCTTTATTAAGAGACACAACCAATTTAGACGCCTTACGTCCGTCTTTTTTCAAAACCACGCTTTTAATGATTGGGTCTTTGACCTTTTCACTCATTTCTTTAGCAACAGCTGCATCAATATTCACTACTATTGATGAACCCTGTTTCTCATCCTTGTACTTAACTTTTTCATCAGTATCAAGTACAATCCTTACCCGTGTAGGGCTGCTGCTGTAACGCATTTTATTTACTGTCGCCGCCCAGGCCTGAACAGGAAGCAAAATCAAAAGTGCCGTTAATATTATTTTTAAAAAATATTTTGTCTGCAACATTTTATCGAACCTCCTAAAAAATAATACACAGCCGCAAGGACTGTGTATTAGCACTTACAAACTACCGTTACCAACAATAGAACCGGGACGCAGTTTATTCAAATCGATTAAAGCCTTACCTGTCCCCAAAGCGACGCAGTCAAGCGGTTGTTCAGCGACATAAGTATCAATACCGGTTTCGTCCTTCAATACTTGGGAAATACCATCCAACAGCGCACCGCCGCCAGTCAGATAAATCCCCTTGTCAACTATATCCGCTGATAATTCAGGCGGACATTTTTCCAAAACTGATCTTACTGATGCAACCAGTGATGCAACAGACTCTCTCAAAGCCTTACGACCATCCTCAGACGTGACTTTGATAGTAGTCGGCAGTCCAGTCACCAGATCACGTCCGCGAACCTCCTGCTCTACCTGCCTTCCTTCAGGATGCACCGTCGCCACATTAATTTTTATCTCCTCTGCTGTACGCTCACCAATCAAAACATTATGAATGCGTTTGACATGCCTGATAATAGCTTCGTCAAAAGCATCGCCGCCAATCCGCAAGGAGGCGTCAACAACAACCCCACCCAAGCTCAATACGGCAATATCAGTAGTTCCGCCGCCGATATCGACAACCATACTGCCAGCTGCAGCTGCAATATCCAAACCTGCTCCAAGAGCAGCTGCTAGAGGCTCTTCTATCAAATATGTTTTCGAAGCCCCAGCCTGCATCGTAGCTTCTAAAACAGCACGTTTCTCAACTGAAGTTACCCCGGTAGGGATACATACCATAATACGCGGTTTACTGAAAAAACTTTTACCTGCAACTTTATTAACTACGTATTCCAGCATTTTTTGGGTAATTGTATAGTTGGCAATAACGCCTTCTTTCAAAGGACGAATGGCAACAATATTGCCGGGCGTACGTCCAATCATCTGGCGCGCCTCTTCACCTACGGCTAAAATCTTATTTTTGTCTTTATCAATTGCCACAACAGAAGGCTCATTCAAAACGATCCCCTTCCCTTTGATAAAAACCAAAATATTGGCAGTCCCCAAATCAATACCTATATCAACACTATTAAAAAACATTTTTTCACCCGCTTTTAATCATTCCCGCCGACACGTTTAATATCAGCGCCTAATCCCTGAAGTTTAGCTACTATTTCTTCATAACCGCGATCGATATGATAAATATCACAAATCTCGGTTGTCCCTTCAGCAACCAACCCAGCTAAAATCATTGCTGCCCCTGCACGTAGATCCGTTGCTCGCACCTGACAGCCTGTAAGCTTTGCCGGACCATCAACAACTGCACTGCGACCTTCGGCAGTAATACTTGCTCCCATACGGTTTAATTCCACCACGTGCATAAATCTATTTTCAAATACTGTTTCAGTGACTTTGCTGCGACCTTCGGCGATCGCCATCATTGCCATCATCTGTGCCTGCATATCTGTAGGGAAACCAGGATAAGGCAAGGTTTTTATGTCAATAGCCTTAAGCTTTTCTCCACCTACCACACGTACTCTGTCGACATCTTCTTCAACTGTTACGCCGGCTTCACGCAATTTGGCAATCAAAGGTTTCTGATGTTCTGTAAGAACATTCTCTACAACGATATCTCCGCCAGTCATAGCAGCAGCAATCATATATGTTCCAGCTTCAATACGATCAGGAATTACTGTATGATCAGCACCGTGAAGCTCTTTTACTCCTTCAATGCGGATAACATTCGTGCCTGCGCCACGGATCTTTGCTCCCATTTGATTCAGGTAGTTAGCCAGATCTACTATTTCAGGCTCTTCCGCAGGATTTTCCAAGATAGTAGTTCCTTCTGCCAAAGCGGCCGCCATCATCACATTTTCCGTAGCACCAACACTGGGGAAATCAAAGTAAATAGTAGTTCCAACTAACCCATTCGACGCCGTAGCTTCAATATAGCCATGTCCCTGTTCTATTTTTACGCCAAGAGCTTCAAAACCTTTTAAATGAAGATCAATCGGACGTGTACCAATCGCACAGCCACCAGGCTGAGAAATACGCGCCTTTCCTTTACGAGCCAACAATGGACCCATGACAAGAAATGATGCTCTCATACAGCGTACCAACTCATAAGGTGCTTCACAGGAAGTTATTTCCGTACTATCTATATTCAGTACATGGGGTTCACTGGCATCGACTTTGATACCAAGGCAATTTAAAACAGCACAAATCGTACGTACATCATCAAGAGCAGGAATCTCCTCTAAACGACTTGGGGTATTTCCCAAAATCGACGCAGCAATAATAGGCAATACAGCATTTTTTGCTCCACTAGTTTTCACAGAGCCTGTCAGACGATTACCGCCTTTGACAACTAATTTCTCCACCCAGATAGCCCCCTAAAAAATTCTATATTTATACAAAACAAGTTAATTCCATAAAATAAAACTTACTGTAATATTTTATCATTTTTGATGTACTTGTACAATGACTTTTAATGGTTTTGAAAAATTTCACATTTATCACAGTTTCTTCGCAAGTTTACAGCGTCAAAGTGTTATAATATTGATTAAAGGAGATGAAAAACTATGATAAATGCAGAAATAGAAGCTCGCGAGCTTCAGAACAAGCTTTCGCACATTTGCCCTGATGCAAAGATAGACTTCAAAATCCCTACTGCCAATGAAGCAGTGATCACAATCCATAACCCTAACGGCGGTTTGCCTATCAATATTTTAAGCAATGATTTTGATCACGAATTCAAAGTAATTTACTTCAAAACGCCACGTTTTTCCCTTCTAATCAAGACGGGATCGATGCTTTGCTTAAAGCAATTTCTGATTATATTACAGGTAAAATTGTTTATATGGACATTATCAGTACCAGTAATAATTCATATCCTCGCGATCGTTTAGTTCCTGTAAGTGAACTTCCGGAAGCTGATCTGGATAAACTTGCCCGCCTTTGTATAAACAAGAATCTGCTTAGTGAAAGCGAACTCCGCTTTGAACTGCAAGCCGGCTCCTCTATTTGTATCAATTTTTGGGATCAAAACAAAAATTTCTGTTATAAGATGCAAAACGGAAAATTAATTAAAGAATAATTTTCAAATAAAAAACTACCAATCATTTGATTGGTAGTTTTTTATTTGCTTAATCTTTGGCGATCTGCCAGGATATTATAGTAAGTTTCTTTTTCCATAATCTCCCTGCGAATGCTTTGCTTAGCACTTTCCTCAGAACACTCAGCCAAACGTTGGCGCAGAAACGCGAGATCTTGTTTCAGATGCAGCATTTTATTTCCCGAAATATCCATAATTGGATCCGACACTTCTGATCACCTTCCTTTATCAACAGAATACTATAGAAAAGTTCTTTTAGCAAGTAAAAAACCCACTGTTTTACACAGTGGGTTTTAATTTAATTGTCGTATGCGATCAACGTCCTAATTTATTGTATGCACCCAAGCGGGCAATAGCCCTTCTCAGAGAGTACTGAGCTCGGTTAACATCCAGGTTTTCGGTCTTATTTTTCAAACGCTCTTCAGCACGTTCTTTAGCCGCTTCTGCTCTGGCTTTGTCAATATCGTCAGCCATTTCAGCAATAGTCGCCAGAATAGTGCATTTATTAGCGTTCATTTCCATAAAACCACCACAAATCGCAACATAACCTTCTGTGCCATCGGCCAGACGATATTTCATCGGCGCGATGTCCAAGCTGGCAATAACAGGAATGTGGTTAGCCTCGATGCCAATACCGCCATCATTAGTGCGGAGGCCCAAGTATACAATTTCATCGGAGCTGAAAAGCAATTTATCCGGAGTGACAATTTCTAATTGCATACAATTAGCCATTATTCAGCCTTCATAGTCTCAGCTTTAGCAACGGCATCATCAATGGTACCAACCATGTAGAATGCACCTTCCGGCAAATCATCATGTTTGCCTTCAAGGATTTCTTTGAAGCCGCGGATTGTTTCTTTCAGCGGAACATATTGACCGGGAGTACCGGTAAATTGTTCAGCAACAAAGAATGCTTGGCTGAGGAATTTTTGGATTTTACGAGCACGGGCAACAGTCAGCTTGTCGTCCTCGCTCAATTCTTCCATACCAAGGATTGCGATAATATCCTGCAATTCTTTGTAACGTTGCAAAATAGCTTGTACGCCACGAGCTACATTATAGTGCTCTTCACCGATAACCAGCGGATCAAGGATACGGCTGGTGGAGTCAAGCGGGTCAACTGCCGGATAAATACCAAGCTCTGCAATTTGACGGGAAAGTACAGTGGTAGCGTCCAAGTGAGCGAATGTCGCTGCTGGAGCAGGGTCAGTCAAGTCATCGGCTGGTACATATACAGCTTGTACAGAGGTAATAGATCCAGTCTTAGTGGAAGTAATACGTTCTTGCAAAGCACCGATGTCATTAGCTAAAGTAGGCTGATAACCTACTGCAGACGGCATACGGCCAAGCAATGCGGATACTTCGGAACCAGCCTGGATAAAGCGGAAAATGTTATCAACAAAGAGCAGTACGTCCTGACCGCCAACATCACGGAAATATTCCGCCATAGTCAAACCGGTCAAGCCTACACGCATACGAGCTCCAGGAGGCTCGTTCATCTGACCGTAAACAAGAGCGGTCTTATCGATAACTCCTGATTCTTTCATTTCGCACCACAAGTCGTTGCCTTCACGTGTACGTTCACCAACGCCTGCAAATACGGAATAACCACCATGAGCGGTAGCGATATTATGAATGAGCTCCATGATAATAACTGTTTTACCAACACCTGCGCCGCCAAACAGACCGATCTTACCGCCAAGTGCATACGGAGCGATCAAGTCAACGACTTTAATGCCGGTTTCTAAAATTTTAGTTGTTGTAGCTTGTTGGTCGAAAGTCGGAGCCGGTCTATGGATAGGCCAGTAGTCGGCAGCATCAACTTTTCTCTCGTCGTGGTCAACAGTTTCACCCAATACGTTAAATATGCGGCCCAAAGTACCAGGACCAACCGGAACACTGATTGGTGCACCGGTATCAACAGCTTCCATTCCACGAACAAGACCATCGGTAGAACTCATTGCAACCGCACGGACTACATTGTAGCCGATATGCTGCATAACTTCACAGGTAAGGTGAATTTTCACTTTACCATCGTCAGTTGTACCATCGATTTTGATAGCGTTCAGGATTGCAGGCATACTTTTCGGAGGGAATTCAATGTCAACAACAGGGCCAACAACTTGTACTATTCTACCAGTATTCAAGGTTTTAGCCTCCCTACGAATTATTCTTATTGTTGTTTCAATGCTTCGGCGCCGCCGCAGATTTCGCTGAGCTCACGGGTAATAAGTGCCTGACGTGCCTTATTATAAGACAGTTCCAGATTCTTAACCAGCTTGCCGGCATTATCCGTAGCAGAAGACATCGCGGTCATTCTAGCGCCCAATTCACTGGCAGCAGATTGTACCAGTGCGGCATAAACAATAGTTTCAAGATAACGCGGTGCCAAAACCTTCAAAATTTCTTCAGCTTCGGGTAAGAAAAGGTATTCGACACTTTTCTTAGTTACACCGGTTTCTTTTTCCGGTGGTTCTACCGGAAGGATGATATCGCTTGTCGGAATTTGCGACAGAGCGGTTTTAAATAAAGTGAAAACAATATGCAATTCATCAAACTGCATATCACCGAAACGTTCAGCCGCATCGGTAGCGATAGCCACAGCATCATTGTAACTGGGTTTATCAGAGAAGCCAAGATGCGAAGAAATAACATTATAACCACGACGCGTAAAGAAATCTCTTGCTCTGCGTCCACTGGTGATAATAACTACGTCTCCTTCAATTTCAGAAATCTCGGCAACTGCCTTTTTTAAAGCATTACTGCTATAAGCACCGGCAAGACCTTTATCAGAACATACAACCAAATAGCCGATTTTTTTGACTTCGCGTTTTTGCAGCAAAGGATGCTTTTTGGCGTCTAATCCGGCCACCATGCCCTTATCACAAACAATATTAGCCAATACTTCTTTGATCTTCAAAGCATATGGGCGGCTGGAGCCTGCTTTTTCCTGCGCTTTACGCAATCGGGCGGCAGCAACCATTTTCATAGCTTTAGTGATCTGACCAATATTTTTGATGCCTTTCATGTGGCGATGAATCTCGCGTGCAGTAGCCATCAGTCAATCACCTACCTTCACTGACAATAAAGGTATCCTTGAACTCAACGATCGCTTTTTTCAAAGCTGCTTCATTTTCGTCGGTGATTTTCTTTTCGTCACGGATGGAAGCACCAATTTCAGGATGGTTCGCATCCATGAAATCAAGGAATTCACTTTCCATGCGAGTGATGTCTTTTACTGCAACATCATCTAAATAACCTTTAGTACCGAGGTAGATAGCCATAACTTGTTTTTCTACCGGCAACGGCACATACTGGCCTTGCTTCAGTATTTCAGTCAAACGTTGGCCGCGATCCAGCTGAGCTTTGGTAGCTTTATCAAGATCGGAAGCAAACTGAGCGAACGCTGCAAGCTCACGATATTGTGCCAAGTCCAAACGCAGAGTACCTGCGACGGATTTCATTGCTTTGATTTGAGCCGCGCCGCCTACACGGGATACGGACAAACCTGAGTTAATTGCCGGACGGATACCGGAATAGAATAATTCAGATTCCAGGAAGATCTGACCGTCAGTAATAGAAATTACGTTAGTAGGAATAAAGCCGCCAACGTCACCAGCCAGTGTTTCGATGATAGGCAATGCGGTGATAGAACCATTTCCAAGTTCTTTATTCAATTTAGCAGCACGTTCCAACAAACGGGAATGCAAGTAGAATACATCACCGGGATATGCTTCACGTCCTGGAGGACGGCGGAGCAGCAGGGACATAGCACGATAAGCAACAGCATGTTTAGACAAATCGTCATATACACAAAGTACATCTTTGCCCTGATCCATAAAGTATTCTGCCATTGTTACACCAGCATAAGGAGCCAGATACTGCAAAGGAGCAGAATCAGCAGCAGTAGCTGCAACGATGATAGTATAATCCATAGCCCCATGTTGTTCCAAAGTACGAACGATACGTGCTACGTTGGAAGCCTTTTGTCCGATAGCTACATAAATGCAGATAACACCGAGGCCTTTTTGGTTAATAATAGTATCAATAGCAACAGCAGTTTTGCCTGTGCCACGGTCACCGATAATAAGTTCGCGCTGACCACGTCCGATAGGAACGAGAGCATCGATACATTTGATACCAGTTTGCAGCGGAGTATCAACAGATTCACGATCCGCAATACCATGAGCAGGAGATTCAACAGGGCGTTTTTCTGCATAAGCTATCTCGCCCTTGCCATCGATAGGAGCACCAATAGCACTGACAACACGACCCAGCAAAGCTTCGCCTACAGGAACATCCATGATATTGCCGGTACGGCGAACCAAATCGCCTTCTTTAATGAGGGTTTCGCCACCCATTAAAACGATACCAACAGAGTCAGGATTCAGATTCAGTACCATACCGGAAACATTATTCGGCAATTCAACCAATTCGCCGGCCATAGCGTTTTTCATACCGATAACGGTAGCGATGCCGTCACCGATTTTTTCAACTATACCGACCTCTTCTAAGTTAACATCCACATTGTAATTCTCCAGCTTTTCGCTGAGAGCATCAGTCATTGCTTCTGGTTTTTCCAAAGCATAGTCATGAACGTCAATACCATTCATAACAACTTCCATTTTCTTCAGTTTACGAAGTGCGGAAGCATCATATACTTTGTCGCCAATTTGAACGATGATACCACCGAGAATAGAAGGATCAACATTTTTATTAAGGAAAATGTCGCGGCCTAACTTTTCGGTAAGAATTGCAGAAATGGATTGATACTCATCTACAGTTAATTTTTTAGCTGTAGTAACTTTTACATCTAAGAGTTCTTTAATAGAACCAAGATCAATTTTGAAGTCGGACAATTCTTGCTTAATTAAAGCAATATTTTCTTCACTCTTCATAATTGTACCAATCACCTCCGTATACCGGCTCTCATTATTACCGCCTTTCGCTAAAGGGCGGTGTTAATTTCGTCCGGCCTATTGAGCAACAAGCAAATTATTGTTTCAATACAGCATCAACAATATCGCCTGCTAATTTTTTGTCTTCTTCAGAGCCTAATTTTTGTTCAACAATCTTGCTGGCAGCAACCAGGCTAAGATTGATAACATGGGCGCGAATTTCGCTGAGAGCCTGCTTTTTCTCAAGAGCAATAGCTTCTTTAGCAGTTTTCACAATTTGATCTTGTTCTGCTTTAGTATCAGCAAGAATCTTATCGTGCGCAGTTTGCGCTGTTTTACGCGCATTGTCGATAATGGCTTGAGCTTCTTGACGTGCAGCAGCTAATTTAGCAGCATATTCTGCTTTAATGCTTTCAGCATCAGTTTTAGCAGTTTCAGCAGCAGCTAAATCGCCGGCAATTTTATTCTTGCGGTCATCCATGATCTTCATCAGGGGTTTATAAGCAAATTTCGCAAGAATGAAAACGAGAATCAAAAAGTTCAGGACCTGCGCAATAAGTGTAGCGTTAAAATTAACCAATTATAGCACGCTCCTTTTCTGGTTTTCCATTACGAAATTATTTAATGAAGGGGTTAGCAAATACGAGAACGATAGCGATAACGTAGCACAAGATAGGCATGGATTCAACCAAACCTACACAAATCAGCATAGTAGTCATCAATTTACCGGATTCTTCCGGTTGACGAGCCATAGATTCGATAGTTCTGCCGCAGAGGTGACCGTTACCAGTACCAGCGCCATTTGCAGCGCCTAAACAAACAAGACCCGCGCCGATTAAAGATGCAGCGGTAATGATTGCGTTTTCAGTCATTTCATTCATCCTTTCAAAATAAGAAAAATTTTAGAGTTGATTAATGCTTAATGCTCATCATGAAATGCGATGGCAAAGCTGCTTAAAGCAAGCATCGTAAAAATAAAGGCCTGCAAGAAGCCGATAAACAAACTGAACATTACCCAAAGCTCCGGGATGACCCACGGAGTCAGTTGATACAAAACGATCAACAGAATTTCGCCTGCCAGGATATTACCAAATAGACGAAGGGCCATGGTCAGCGGCTTTGTGATAGCATCAAGAAGGTGGATCGGTAAAAAGCCTGGTTTAGGACTGATAAAATGTTTAAAATGTCCTATTCCCTGCTGATGCACACCAACTGCATATCCGCCAAAGGCTACCATTAAAGAAAGCGCAAAAACAGTGTTGATATCATTGGTCGGGGAAGTCCAATGTACACCGATTTGCGGCAGCATACCAAGTTCATTGCCAATGAAAATGAACATGAACAAGGTGATCATAAACGGCGCCATATACTTGCGTCCCTTCATCCCCAAAGTCTCTTCCATCAATCCGTTTAGGAAATCAATAAAAAACTCCATTCCGTTTTGCAAGCCACTTGGAACCAGCTTCGGATTTCTAGAAGCAATAAAGAACAGTAGAAACACGATCGCCATTGTAATCCATGTCATATACATGGTTTGCATATGTATTACAACTCCTGGCGCCCATTCCTGCGCAAAATAATGAATTATCTCATTTGCGTTCTCAGCTTCTTTAGCCATAGCAGCTGCTTCTGTTCCCATTCTCTCACACTCCTTTCTTCACGCCCTGCTTTTTATTGAGCTGGTACGCGATAAATATTAGATTAAATATTAAAAATATATGTATCAGCAGAAACCCCATGCATACACCAAAAACATGGTATTTCAACTTTAACATCACAATAACTAAAGCACCGGCTGTTATTCTTCTGACCCAACGAAAGCGCTTCATGGTTTTAAGCGCCGCTTCTGGCTCTCCCTGCGGCAGTGAACGCTGAATCCCCACAAACATAATCAACGTATCCAATAGCCCAACTGCACCGCCTAAAGCAAGCCCGGAAGCCAGCTCCTGATAACCCGCCATTTTCACGGCAAGAGCTACTGCAAAAGATGCAATAGCCAATCTTGTCAGAACTTTTTTATACCCCATTGTTACTAAAGGGGTGAAGTCAATCATTTTCATCAGTTTTTACTACCTCATAAAACTGTCCGGCTTCAACTAAATATAAAAACAAAATAGGCATTTTGGAAAAAATCAAGAATAAATCATAATAATTTTAATATTTTTCACAATTTTTGTCTATCTTAATTAGGACTGAATTCAGATAAAATTTTGATGTCATAACCATTTTCATGCAAAATCTTTCTGATGATCCGCTCGCAGGCCCTGCCATCACCATACGGATTAGCAGCTTCAGCCATACTTTGATAATATTTACTATCATCCAACAACAGACTTGTTTCTCTCAATACATCATCATAAGCAGTGCCAACAAGCTTTACAGTACCTGCATCAACCGCTTCAGGACGCTCCGTAGTATCACGAAGAACCAATACAGGTTTGCCAAGGGCAGGAGCTTCTTCCTGAATCCCCCCGCTGTCAGTCAGCACAATATCTACCTTCGCCATCAAATTGGCAAAAGGTTCATAATCCAATGGCTCAATCAAATGCACCTGCGCAAGCTTACCCAATTCTTCATCAACAATTTCTCTTACTTTAGGATTTTTATGGACCGGAAAAATTGCTTCAACATCAGGATGATTTTCTAAAACCTTTCGCAGAGCCTGATAAACATGCCGCATCGGTTCACCTAAATTTTCGCGGCGGTGCGTTGTAACTAAAATCAGGCGTTTTCCTCCTGCAAGAGCTTTCTGCAATCCAGAGTCCGTAAACCGGTAATCAGCTTTAACTGTAGTCTGCAACGCATCAATTACCGTATTACCAGTCACTACGATTGCCGCCGGATCAATATTTTCTTTCAGCAAATTATTCTTACTGGTAGAGGTAGGAGCAAAATGTATATCAGCAATGGCTCCGGTAAGTTTACGATTCATTTCTTCAGGATACGGAGAAAATTTGTTTCCTGTCCGCAGTCCGGCTTCTACATGCCCCACTGGAATCTGGGCATAAAAAGATGCCAAAGCCCCGACAAAGGTCGTAGTTGTATCACCATGCACCAGCACCATATCAGGCTGTGCCTCTGCCAATACGTCCTTTAATCCTGCCAAAGCCCGGCCAGTAACGTCATATAAAGTTTGTCCAGCGGTCATGATATTCAAATCATAATCCGGCTTTATTGCAAATAACTGCAGCACTTGGTCCAACATTTCGCGGTGCTGCGCCGTCACAGCTACGATTGGTTCAATAAAATCAGGGTATTTCTGCATTTCCAAAACTAACGGACACATTTTGATTGCTTCCGGACGCGTACCGAAAACTGTCATTAGCTTGATTTTTTTCACGACTTCGTCTCCCAACTATTCAATACGGTATGAAATGGATTACCAAATCAGCTTACTGAGATTAATAATTAACGATCGTTCAAAATACCTATCTTTTTCGCACCGAAAACTACGGCTGTAATAATAAGCGCTATAATTATTGCCGCATAATAACCGCCAACCTCGGTCAGCAATACTGCAGCAATACCAAGTATAGCACTGATGATATACATCAGTAAAACAGCCTGACGCTGCGTCATTCCCATTGCCAGCAGTCGATGGTGCAGGTGTCCTTTATCCGGCTGGAAAATTGGTCTGCCATTCGTGTAGCGACGTACAATAGCAAACGCAGTATCCATAATCGGCAAACCTAAAGCTATGGCTGGCACAATCAAAGCTATTGTAGCCGCACTTTTAACAGCGCCAAAAATAGAAATAGCCGCTAACATATAGCCGATAAACATACTGCCGGTATCACCCATAAAAATTGTTGCCGGATTAAAATTATAACGCATAAAACCTACAATACCGCCAGCCAAGGCAGCTGTAATTACAGCAACAGGATAAAATCCCTGCTGAATAGCTACCAGAATTACAGTTATTGATGCGATACCAGCGACTCCGGCTGCCAATCCATCCAAACCATCCATCAGATTGACAACATTGGTAAAACTGATTACCCAAAAGATCGTAAACGGTATCGACAGATACTCCAGATAAAAATACCCACCCCAGGGATTATTAAGCCATTCGATACGAATGTCAAACAACACCAATACGGCTGCGGCAGCAATCTGCCCCAGCAGCTTAACCTTTGCCGGCAGCTGATAAACATCATCAATAATGCCGACTATCAGAATCACCGTACCGCCAAGCAAAAGCGCCATTACATCCTTAGACAAATGCATGCTGCATAAAACAGCTACTACAAACCCAAGATAAATGGCCAGACCACCCAATCGCGGCATGATGCCTTTATGAACTTTTCTTCCGTCAGGCTTATCTAATGCACCTATACGAAAAGCCAATTTTTTGACATAAGGTGTCAAAAGCCAACTGGTAAAAAGAGCTATCACAAAAGCTAAAATATACACTTGCAATTATTCACCTCATAGCGTTCAAAGCCGCTTATTTATACCTAAAAATTCTACATTCTTCTTATAAAGGTCATTCTTGTGTAATAGTATATCAAAAAAATACCATTTTGAACATTTTTTCTTTGATTTTTTTGTTGCGAAAGCAACATTTTCAGGAAAAAATAAATACAGCAACTGCCAATGCCTTTAAAAAGCACTGCAATGCTGTATTTATTTTAATCTTCATCGTGCAGTATCGTTACCTTCATATTGGCAGCTTTCAACATCTCCTCAGCCAATTTATCAGGATAAGGATTTGCATAAACAATCCGCTCAATACCAGCATTGATCAATATTTTAGTACAGACAACACACGGCTGATGAGTACAATACAACGTACCTCCGTTAACGGATACGCCATGATAAGCGGCCTGAACAACGGCATTCTGCTCAGCATGGATACCGCGGCATAATTCATGCATTTGTCCGGAGGGTACTTTCAATTGTTCACGCAGGCAACCTGTCACTGAGCAATGCTCAAGTTTAGAAGGCGTACCGTTATAACCGGTAGCCACTATCTGTCTGTTCTTGACGATAACAGCACCGACGCTGCGACGCAGGCAAGTGGAGCGCTTGCTTACTACCTGGGCTATCTCCATAAAATAATTGTCCCAGTCAGGTCTGTTATCATACATCAATGTGTACCAAAAATACGATCACCGGCATCGCCAAGTCCGGGAACGATATAACCCTGTTCATTAAGTTTTTCATCTAAGGCGGCAGTATAAACTGGCACATCAGGATGCTCATCATTCATAACCTTTACTCCTTCAGGAGCTGCCACCAAACACATAAAACGAATATTTTTTAAACCGCGCGCCTTCAGCATCGAAATCGCAGCAGCAGCGCTGCCTCCGGTTGCCAGCATCGGATCAACCACAATCGTCACGCCATCTTTATTATCAGGAAGTTTGCAGTAATATTCAATCGGCTTTAAAGTTTCTTCATCACGATATAAACCAATAAAACCTACCCGTGCATCAGGAATCATCTTCAATACGCCTGTCAGCAATCCTAAACCAGCTCTTAAAATAGGCACAACAAAAATATCGCCGGCTACTTTATACCCTGTAGTTTTAGCTACCGGAGTGGCAACTTCAACTTCCTGCAACGGCAGATTCCTAGCCACTTCATAAGTCATAAGCATTGCTATTTCATCCAGACATTCACGAAAATCACGTGAAGAAGTATGTTCCGCACGCATTTTAGTAATTTTTTGTTTAATAAGCGGATGATCTACAACTGTAACTTGCATCATTAAAATCTCCTTCCTGAATTTAGAAGCCGGGATACATAGGATATTTAGCACATAAACCCGCTACCCTAGCTGCTGCTTCCTTATGTTTTTCCTCATTTTCAGGATTATTCAAAACTAAACCAATGATTGCGGCGACCTCACGCATATCCTCCTGTTTAAAACCGCGTGTAGTGACGGCAGCAGTACCCAACCTGATACCACTTGTAACAAAAGGACTTTCAGGATCAAACGGAATCGTATTCTTATTGCAGGTTACACCAACCTCATCTAATAAATGTTCTGCTATCTTACCAGTCAGCTTCTGACCGCGTACATCAACCAGAATCAGATGATTATCAGTACCTCCTGAAACAATACGGAAGCCTTCTTCCTGCAAAGCTTCCGCGAATACTCTGCAATTATCAAGAATATTCTGCTGATATACTTTAAATTCAGGTTTTAAAGCTTCACCAAAAGCAACTGCCTTGGCAGCAATAATATGCATCAAAGGACCACCCTGAATACCAGGGAATATTGCCTTATCAATAGCTTTAGCATACTGTTCCTTACACATAATCAGACCGCCGCGCGGACCGCGCAGTGTTTTGTGTGTAGTTGTCGTAACGATATCCGCATAAGGAACAGGGCTGGGATGTAAACCAGCGGCTACAAGTCCGGCAATATGCGCAATATCAACCATCAGTAAAGCACCGACACTATGCGCTATCTCTGACATACGTTTAAAATCTATGATTCGGGAATAGGCGCTGGCACCAGCAACGATAATTTTAGGTTTTGTTTCAGCAGCAGTTTGTGCCAAAGCATCGTAATCAATAGTCTCAGTATCATGATCAACACCATAAGGAACTACGTTATAATAACTGCCGGAAATATTTACTGGCGATCCATGTGATAAATGTCCACCCTGAGACAGATTCATTCCCATGATAGTATCACCTGGCTTCAGAAAGGAAAAATAAACAGCAGTATTTGCATTAGCGCCAGAATGTGGCTGTACGTTGACATGATCAGCACCGAATAGTTTCTTTGCACGTTCTATAGCCAGTATTTCCACTTTGTCGACATATTCACAGCCGCCATAATACCGATGTCCGGGATACCCCTCAGCATATTTGTTAGTCAGAACAGTACCCATCGCCTCCATTACTGCAGGAGAAACAAAGTTTTCGGATGCAATCAATTCTATTTTATTTCTTTGCCTGCCAAGCTCCTCGCAAATAGCAGCATTAATTTCAGGATCGACAGCAGCTAATTTTTCCAGATTCATAATTACTCCCTCCAAATCAATATTTTATCTTTGGTATTTGGCACGTTCTCCACCGATTAAAGGCGGACGCGTCCATGCCGCGGTGAGCACAGCCTCGCCGATCTTAGATTCCGACAAACGTACAGGTACGGCAACTCTTTTAAGATGCATACCTATCAGCGTCTGCCCTATATCAAGGCCCGCATGAGCCGAGATTGCTTCAACTATAATGGGTTCCACAAAATTTTCATATGCTGCTGTCGCCATTGCGCCGCCTGCATGCTGTACAGGCCGCACAGTAACTTCCTGCCAGCCATACTTCTCTGCAGCATACCTTGTCGTAACCAAAGCACGGTTCAAATGTTCACAGCACTGGATCGCTAAAAAAACTCCATGCACCTCAGTCACCTTAATTAATGCGGCAAACATCGCCTCAGCAACTTTCATGGAGCCAGCAGTACCTATTTTATCACCAATCACTTCGCTGGTACTGCAACCAACAACTAAAACCTGCCCTGCTTTGACCGCACCTATTTGCAACAGCTCCTGTGCCGCAGCTGTTACCTGTGCAGCTATTTCTGCAGTATGCATTACCGCATCGCCTCCAGGGCAGCTATTTTGTCAACACGACGTTCATGACGTCCACCTGCGAATTCACCCTGCAGCCAGGTATCTGTTATCATTTCTGCCAGTCCCACGCCAATAACGCGCTCACCCATACACAGCACATTTGCATTATTATGCTCACGGCTCATTTGGGCAGAAAATACATCGCCGCACAAAGCCGCTCTGATACCGTGAATTTTATTAGCAGCAATAGAAATACCAATACCAGTACCACAAACCAAAATACCCCGTTCGGCTTCGCCTGTATTAATAGCCTGACAGACTTTAGCCGCATAATCGGGATAATCTGTAGATTCTTCCGTATAAGTACCACAATCAAGCACTTCAATACCTTTAGCAGTCAGATACTCCCTGATATGATTTTTTAAATGGATCCCGCCATGATCACTGCCAACCGCGATTTTCATATAAGTCACCTCTAAATATTTTCTATACACTTTTTATGTTTTAAACAAATTAAATCATAATGTTATTTTAACATAAATTCAGGCAAAAGCGTACCGCTTTTTGAACAAAGCCTTCCGTTGACTACGGTCACAATTTGATAACCTGCCGCCTTACGAAGTCTGTTCATTACTGCCAGCCCCAAACCGTCTTCACTGACACCCTCAGCAAAAATCATCTGTACATTCTGTTTATCGAAACCACGCAGCAGACTATAAAGCTTTTCTGCAAGGCTTTCAATATCCTGCCCCCACGAGCTTACCAAGATATTTTCAGTTTCAGGAATATGAACAGCAATTTTTTCACTGCATAAAACACCTGTTTTAATGCCCTGAGCGGCAGTCGCCGTCACTATAGGCAGCATATTGCTGATAGCTTCACCTTCAAATAAATACATTGCTGCCTGCGGAGCATAGTGCCTATATTTCATCCCAGGTGCTTTAGGTTTAAAATCACCCTTTCCTTCAAGCGCCGGATCAATCTCTACTGCTCCTAAAACTTCTTCCAACATTTCACGGGTAATTCCGCCAGGACGTAATATCATCGGTACTGCTGAAGTCGTATCTACTACAGTCGATTCGACACCAATACCACAACTGCCGCCGTCAATTACACCAGCTATTTTCCCCTGCATATCGTCCCAAACAGCAGAAGCGTCCGTAGGACTTGGTTTACCAGAAATATTCGCTGAAGGAGCTGCTATAGGGCGACCTGTCTCTTTGATAAGCCTTGCTGCTATAGGATGCGAAGGCATTCTTACACCTACTGTGTCTAACCCGGCACTGACCTCGTCAGGTATCAAATCAGACTTAGCTACGATCAAAGTCAGCGGTCCTGGCCAAAATGACTGCATCAATGCCCGGGCATTAGCAGTAAGTCCACTTGTCAGCGGCAAAATATCCTCTACTCTGGCAATATGTAAAATCAAAGGGTTGTCAACTGGGCGTCCTTTGGCTGCAAAAATTTTAGCCACAGCTGTACCATTCAGTCCGTCAGCACCCAGACCATACACAGTTTCCGTAGGAAAAGCAACTACTTCGCCTTGCCTTAATAAACAACCCGCTGCCTTTAAAATTTCTGTTTCATTATCAGCTTGTAAATTCCAGTAAATGGTCTGCATAATAAGTACCTTCTCTCGTCGCAAAAACCATACGTTCTATTTCTGCATAATCCTTACGCACTGCCGTTACTATTAGTCCAGCCTGGCGGCATAACTGACAAACCGACTGCGCCTGATCGATGCCAACTTCAAAAGCCAGCAACCCGTCCGGCTGAAGCCATATTTCACATCCGGAAACGATTCTTCTATAAAAATCAAGTCCGTCAGCCCCCCCATCCAGAGCTCCAAGGGGTTCCTTCTGCACATCGGCTGCCAGACCTGCAATAGCCGCAGCCGGAATATAAGGAGGATTTGAAACAATAATATCAAATTTTTTATTACAATCAAGCTTACTGAACAGATCAGATTCAACTAACGTCAATCTTTCACTGACACCGATATTTTCGGCATTTTCGCCAGCAACAACCAATGCAGCAGCTGAAATATCGACAGCCGTACCTCTTGACTGCGGCAAAAGATCCAACAATGATACTATAATAGCACCGCTGCCTGTACCAATGTCGAGTAAATTTTCAGCACCCGCTCCCACAGCAGCCTTAGCAACACTTTCTACCAGCAATTCCGTTTCAGGCCTCGGAACCAGTACTGCAGGAGTAACTTTAAAGCTGTGCTTCATAAAAGCTTTGGTTCCTAAAATATACGCCAATGGTTCCTGGTTAGCGCGCCGCGTAACATAACTGCGATATTCAGCCAACTCAGTATCATCCAACGGTTGATCAAAATGTACATATAAAGTTATTCTTTCGCATTTTAGAACAGCACAAAGCAGTATTTCAGCATCTAAACGCGGATTTTCGATCCCTTTATTTGCGAAATACTGCTTTGTCCATTCCAAAACCCTTGTAATCGTCCATAAGGGTTTATTTTCCATATTATTTCACCTGCTGCAGCTGCTCGCTCTGTTTGGCCGTAAGGAGCGCGTCCAGTAATTCGTCCATCTCGCCGTTGAGCACAATATCAAGTTTATGCAAAGTCAGCCCGATACGATGATCGGTCACACGACCCTGCGGATAATTATAGGTACGTATACGTTCACTGCGGTCGCCTGTGCCAACCTGGCTTTTACGATCCTGAGCCGTAGCCGCCCGCTGCTCCTCCTGCGCCTTCTCCAAAATTCTGGCACGCAGAACGCGCATGCATTTTTCACGATTTTTGAGCTGTGATTTTTCATCCTGGCATTGAGCTACGATACCTGTCGGTAAGTGCGTGATCCGCACTGCTGATTCGGTTTTATTGACATACTGGCCACCTGCACCGCCTGCACGATAAGTATCCACCCTTAAGTCGGCAGGATTGATTTCCACATCAACCTCTTCAGCCTAAGGCAGTACTGCCACCGTAACAGTAGAAGTATGCACACGTCCCTGTGACTCAGTTTCCGGTACTCTTTGAACCCTATGTACGCCGCTTTCGAATTTCATTCGGCCATAAACACCGTCACCACAGATCTGGAAAACAACTTCCTTAAAGCCTCCCAATTCAGTCGGGTTGGAATCCATAATTTCAATGCGCCAGCCCCTAGCTTCTGCATAACGGGTATACATCCTAAAAAGTACGCCTGCAAACAAAGCGGCTTCGTCACCGCCGGCACCGCCTCGTATCTCTACAATAACATCTTTATCATCGTTGGGATCAGATGGCAACAGTAAAACAGTTAACCGTTCTTCATATACAGCCAACTGCGGCTTCAGCTCTTTCAATTCATCATAAGCCATTTCTGTCAGTTCTCTGTCATCGCCAGCAGCAATTATCTCTTCCGCATCATTTTTTGCTTTTACCAAATCACGATATTCGCGGAAAACAGTTACGATATCAGTCAGCTTAGCATGAGCTTTAGTACACTTCTGCCATTCTTTTTGATCAGCGATGATATCAGGATCACTGATCTTAGCCTCTAAATCAAGATATTTATCTTCAATTGCCTGTAATTTATCCAGCATTGTTTTCTCCTGTAGATTGCTTTTCTGCCAATTCTTCAGGCGGCAGCACAGCCTTAAGCGAAGCGATTGCCACTTCAATCTGAGAATCGTCAGGCTCACGTGTCGTCAGCTTCTGCAAACAAAGGCCCGGAAAGATAGCTGTTCTCACCCAGGCTGAATCAATGTGCGACCCGGCATAGCGAATAATCTCATAGCTTACGCCAGCAATAACCGGCATCAGAATAATCCGTGACATAATACGTTCAAACAGATTCGGCCACCCTAAAAATGTGAAAACGAACATACTGATCAGCATTACAATCATCAGAAAATTAGTGCCGCAGCGTGGATGCAGTGTACTGAACTGACGTACATTCGCTACTTCCAGCGGTAAACCTGCCTCATAAGTATAAATCGTCTTATGCTCAGCACCATGGTACTGAAACACTCTCTGAATATCCTTCATCGAAGAAATAGCAGTTATATATCCGAGAAAAATCAGCATCCTCAATGCGCCCTCGGCTAAATTCAAAATCATATGGTCATGAGTCCATGCATTCAAAAAGCGCATTGACCAAGTAGGAATGATAATAAACAAAACTACAGCCAAAACAATCGAAAATGCGATCGTCATAGCCATTTCCTTACTATCAAGTTGTTCGTCGTCTTCACCGGAAACCTGTGCCGAATAAGCCAGCGCCTTCATTCCGTGATATAAAGATTCACAAAGGGCGACTACGCCGCGCAGCAATGGTTTTTTCAAAAAAGGATACTTGTCTGTAATACTGTTAGCCGGCCCAACATCAATAGCAATTTCCCCATCCGGCTGCCTTACAGCTACAGCAATTTTATCCTTTCCCCTCATCATCACGCCTTCAATAACAGCTTGTCCGCCAACATTAGGTTTCTTTTCCATGACAATATCTCCCTAAAAGCTTCGGATATAAACACAGCAGAGCTTTCGCTCTGCTGTGGGTGTAATTATTTTTCTTCTACATTGTAGCGTTTGTTGAATTTTTCAATACGGCCACGAGCAGCTAAGTTACGCTGTTGGCCGGTGAAGAACGGATGACATTTAGAGCAAACGTCAACACGCAATTCCGGATTAACGCTGCCGCTCATAAAAGAATTGCCGCATGCGCAGGTTACTTTAGCTTCACCATATTTCGGATGGATGTTTTGTTTCATTCTGATTGCACCTCACTTTACTGTCTAACTATTATATGACTATACATCATAATTCTATATTAACGCTTATAAAGTATACCATAGTACCCCTAGCTATGCAAGAACTATTTTCAGAAACTTTACTTTTACCTGCTTGCACCACAACTACGGAAGGGTTATAATAAGCGCAGCAAGCATTTCAGGATGCAGCACTCTTTTTAATGTGCACGTAAATAAACAAAGTTTGAGCTATGCAGCTCTTGATCTTTTCACTTATAAGAAAGGCAGGTTCTAAATCTTGAAAAAAACATCCTCTGAAAGCAGACTCGTCATCAGCGAGGTCATGATGCCGCATCAGGCCAATGTAGCCGGCAATATCCACGGAGGCGAGATCATCAAGCTGATGGATTCTACGGCTTATGCTACGGCACGCCGCTATGCACGTACTAATGTCGTTACAGCCAGGGTAGACGAAGTAGAATTCCACCTGCCGATTTTTATCGGCGATCTGGTTATCTGTACAGCACAGGTAGTCTATGTCGGCAATAGCTCCATGGAAATAGTCGTAATAGTAGAAGTCGAAGACCTGGAAACAGAAGGTAAAAAACGGGCTTTGACTGCATTCTTCACTATGATAGCGCTTGATAAAAAAGGCCGTCCCACCAAAGTACCAGAACTGACTCTGGAAACAGAAGAAGAAAAACGCGCCTTTGAAGAAGGACGTCTGCGCTATGAGCGCCATAAACATAAAAAATAAATCGGCCAGCAAAAATAGCAGGCGCTGCACTTGTAACCACAACAGCAGAGCCTGCTATTTTTTATTCTGTATACATCTGATTCGTCAGCAGACAAAGAAAAATATTTGAAATTATACCAAATTTATTCTTTAACAGTTTCATTTGACTCTGCTTTTTGCTTAGGCGGCTTTTTATTATATTCCTGCATTACAGCATCCATATCTCCCTGCAGCCACAACTCTAAAGCATCCGCCATTTTCCCCACTGCCTCCGCTACAAGCTCCTGTTCTTCAGCACCAAAGCGCTGTAAAACATGCTTGACCACAGCTTTATTATTATGGGCAGGATGCCCGATACCAATTTTGAAACGCGGGAATTCACCTGTTCCTAAATGTTCCTGCACGGATTTAATCCCATTATGTCCACCAGCACTTCCTTTGCGGCGAACTCTGACCTGCCCTGTCGGCAAGTCAAGATCATCCTGAACCACAGCAATATCCTGCGGATCAACATTGAAAAAGTTCGCATAGGCACCTACTGCAACACCGCTCAGATTCATATATGTCGTCGGCTTTAAAAGCAGTACTTTTTCAGGTATGCGATATTCCCCGCACAGAGCATTGCGGTCATTCTTCCAAGTATTTACACCCCAGCGGCGGGCCAGTTCATCCAGCACCATAAAGCCAATATTATGACGGGTAGCTTCGTATTCTTTTCCGATATTACCCAAACCAACAATAAGTTTCATGTCATTCTCCTTTTTGCATCAGTTCATTGACGGTAACAAAATTATACCCTTCCGCACGCAGTTTGTCGATAATGACTGATACTGCCTGTATTGTTTCTTCTCTGGACGCAACGTATTTAGGACTGTCACCATCATGCAGCAGAATGATAGCCCCCGGATGCATCTGTTCCATTATCCGGTCAACGATAACTGAAACTCCAGGGTTTGTCCAATCACGCGGTATCACTGACCAGTTAACTGCTGTCAGACCATTTTTCTGCAGTGTATCGATCACAGCCCAATCGCGAAACCCATGCGGCGGACGCATTAATGTGATTTTCTGTCCACTCAGCTTTTCCAAAATCCTCTTGCCTGCAGCAATATCTTTTTGCTGCTCCGCTAAACTCAATTTCAAAAAGTCACGATGCTTCAATGCATGTAAAGCAATCTCATGCCCCTGCGCAGCAATCTTCGCTACCAGTTCAGGATGCTTTTCAGCATTTTCAGCAACCATAAAAAAAGTCGCTTTGACCTGACGCTGCTCCAATATTTTTAGCAGTTCATCTGTATAAGGGGGATAAGGACCATCATCAAAAGTTAAAGCCACATTTTTACCGGCAGCGAAATTATGTGTTACAGTTGTACCGTAAAAACTATAATCAGGTAAAACTGCCAGTAACAGCAGTACTCCTCCAGCAAGTATAGAGACAGCCGCCAACATGGCGGCAATTCTGCGCCTGACCATACCATACCAGCCGCACCATAAAGCACCCGTACCGATAACTGTCAGCAGTCCTATTATATAAATAAGTCGCATAACCTTCTCCTAACTTATGTTAAAGAGGCTTGCCCGCAGGGACAAGCCTCTTTAAATGCTTAAATAAACTTCTTATTTTTCAAATAACTGGCTGACAGACCAGTCGTTGAAAATACGTAATACAGTTTCTGCAAGAATAGGTGCCACCGAAAGAACCTTAATTTTCGGATGTTTCTTAGCAGGAGGTAGAGGAATAGTATTAGTAACAACCAACTCTGTAATATCTGATTGCGCAATACGGCTTAAGGCCGGATCAGTAAGAACCGGATGTGTACAGCAGGCATAAATCTCTTTGGCCCCAAATTTCTTCAAAGCCCGGGCACCTTCTGTCAAAGACCCTGCTGTATCAACCATATCATCAACTAAAATAGCAGTTTTACCTTCTACAGAACCAATCAGATTCATTACTTCGGCTACGCCCGGTTCAGGACGACGCTTATCAATAATAGCCAGACCACAGTTCAGACGTTCAGCCATATTTCTGGCACGACTGACACCGCCAAGATCAGGGGAAACCACAATCATATCGTCAAGATTTTTTTCTTTGATATATTCTGCCAAAATCGGACCGCCGGGCATATGGTCAAAAGGTATATTAAAGAAGCCTTGAATCTGAGCAGCGTGCAAATCAATAGTTACGACACGGGTAATTCCTGCCGATTCCAACAGGTCAGCCATCAACTTGGCGGTAATAGGCTCACGCCCACGGGCTTTACGGTCCTGGCGTGCATAACCGTAATAAGGTATGATTGCTGTAATATGGCTGGCAGAAGCACGTTTAAAAGCATCCGCCATAATCAAAAGTTCCATAACGTTATCATTAACGGACGGGCCACAGGTAGGTTGCACGATGAAAATATCTTTGCCGCGCACGCTTTCATTTATCATTACTTGTACTTCGCCGTTATTAAAGCGGTTGATAACGGCATCGCCAACAGTAGTACCTAAATAAGCGGCGATCTCTCGTGCCAAATCAGGATTGGCATTACCGGAAAAAATTCTGAGTTTATTCTCATCTGACAACATTGTCCCATCCCTCCAAGAATGTTTAAGGTTTAGTTAATCATTAATAGTATACAACTATTAGCTACAAATCCACAAGTACTAAAAACCGTTTTTTTATGTAAAATCAGCCGTTGCGGTATTTTGCAGCCCAGCCTTCAATATTCTTCTGTTTCGCACGGGCAATACCCAAATCATCTCCCGGTACATCCTTAGTGATCGTAGATCCTGCTCCAATATAAGCTCCGGCACCAATTGTAACAGGAGCAACCATATTGCTGTTGCAGCCGACAAACGCATTATCTTCAATAATAGTGCGATGTTTTTTCTTCCCGTCATAATTTACAGTGATACATCCACAGCCAATATTGACAGAACTGCCGATATCACTGTCACCGATATAACTGAGATGCGGCAGCTTGCTGCCAGTACCAACATGAGAATTTTTTACTTCCACAAAATTGCAGATCTTCACATTATCGCCAATAACAGTATCAGGGCGCAAATGCACATAAGGACCGATCACAACGTTATCCTGTACTTCGCAGTCGTGTCCATAAACAAATTGCAGTTCCGCAGTATTCCCGATTCTGACATTTGTCAACCGAACATTAGGACCAATCTGGCAATCTTCACCGATCTTCGTAGTCCCTTCCAACCAGGTATATGGATAAATAACAGTGTCCTGACCTATTTCAACACCTTTTTCGATAAAGGTACTGGCAGGATCCATGATCGTTACACCGTCATCCATCAGTTTATTCAGAATCCGCTGACGCATAATGTTTTCTGCTTCTGCCAATTGGCGGCGAGAATTGATGCCCATGATCATATCGCTGTCAGCAGTAGCAACACCGCCGACTTTTACCCATTGCGTTCAATTTTGCCAGAACATCGGTCAGATAATATTCACCCTGCGCATTATCACAAGTTAAAGTAGCAAGCACCTCAAAAAGCAACGGCGCCTCTACACAATAAATTCCTGTATTGATTTCTTTGATTGCTTTTTGTTCTAAGACAGCGTCTTTTTCTTCTACAATACCCAAAACGTTGCCGTCTGCATCGCGTATAATCCGTCCATACCCTGCTGGATCGTCCATGAAAGCAGTCAATACTGTTGCTGCGGCATGTGACGCTACATGGTCTTCATAAAACTTTTTAAGCTCTGCTGCTTCTAATAACGGCGTATCTCCGCAAATAATCATTACCGTACCGCAAAAATCTTTTAAAACAGCTTCCGTCTGCATCACTGCATGTCCAGTACCAAGCTGTTCAGCTTGCAAAGCCATCTGTGCCTGCTCGCCAACCATTGCTTCTACCAGTTCTGCTTCATGACCCACGACCACTACCTTCCGGGCAGCCCCTGCTGCATCAGCAGCATCAAGTACATGCTCCAGCATAGGTTTTCCGCCAATTTTATGTAAAACCTTCGGCAACTTGGACTTCATTCTGGTTCCTTTGCCTGCCGCTAAAATAACCGCCACTAACTCTGACATGGATAAACCTCCGCTTCTAAAATAACAACTATAATTTTTACAGTAATTCTACTCGATAACCAGCACGACGCAAAGCCGCCACCAAAATTTCCGCATGGGCGTGATCACGTGTTTCCAGATCCATTTCTACCTGTGTCTGACCAATAGGCAGGTTACGTCCAGCATGCTCATGATAAACATAAACGATATTAGCTTTATACTCTTCGATATACGAAACAAAACGACGCAATTCGCCGGGTCTGTCAGTCAGATGTGTCAACAGCTTAATACGACGCCCCGATTTTACCAAGCCGTTTTCAATAATCCTGGAAATCATATTTACATCAATATTACCACCGCTGATAACAGCCGCAGTTTTATCCGCGTGGGGAATATTACCATGCAGCATAGCTGCCAGTCCAATAGCACCGGCACCTTCGCTGATCATCTTCGCCCGCTCCATCATGAGCAGTATCGTCGCCGCAATATCATCGTCTTTAACTACAAAAATATCATCAACATATTTTTGAATCAAGTCAAAAGTGATTTTACCAGGAGATTTTACAGCAATACCATCAGCAATCGTTTGTGCTTCCGGAGTTTCTACCCACTTGCCAGCATGCTTGGATAAATACATTGCCGGGGCACCACTGGCTTGAACACCATACACTTTGACATGCGGCGCTACAGATTTAACCGCTGTGGCAATACCCGCCAAAAGACCTCCACCGCCAATAGGAACAACTATTGACCGTATATCCGGACATTGTTCTAAAATCTCCAGGCCAATCGTTCCCTGTCCTGCAATTACCGCCGGATCATCAAAAGCATGAACTAAAGTTGCACCTGTTTCCTTCTGCAGACGTACAGCCTCTGCAGAAGCCTCATCATAAACTCCACCCTTTAAGACAACCTCAGCACCATAACCCTTTGTAGCTTCAACTTTCGCCAGCGGCGCTCCTTCAGGCATAACAATAGTTGCTTTAATACCAGCAGTCTGAGCTCCTAACGCCACGCCCTGCGCATGATTTCCCGCCGAAGCGGCAATAACGCCATGTGCTTGCTGTTCTTTAGTTAAGGTCTGAATACAATTTGAAGCTCCACGTACTTTAAACGATCCTGTACGCTGCATATTTTCCAACTTCAGGAGTACTTCATACCCTGCCATTTCACTAAAAATATGACTGCTTTCCAAAGGTGTTTTATGCACTACACCTGCCAATCGTTTGGAAGCAGCTTCCACATCTTTCAAAGTTACCTGATCTTTTGTCATTTTTTACATCCCCTCATAACGGACTGATATCGATCTTCCGATTTTCTGTATCAATATCCTTTAAAACAAACAACGCCGTATAATCATCAATCATTTTCTTTTCCGGCTCCTGCGTCGCAATGAAAAATGCTTTTCCTACAACTTTGGCACCAACCTCTTCCGCCAGTTCTGCCATTCCACGTGCCGTACCGCCGGCCTTCATAAAATCATCGATCACCAAAACCCTCGCGGAACTTGGTAAAGCACGTTTCGGCAAAGCCATTGTCTGAATCTGTTTAGATGAACCGCTCACATAATTAATACTTACCGTAGAACCTTCAGTAATCTGTCCAACACGTCGGGCCATAACCACCGGAATATTAAAAGCACGAGCAACAAAAACTGCCAAAGGTATACCACGAGTTTCCACAGTCATAATGTATTCCGGCTCTAAATGCCGCAGACGCTGAGCTATAATCTCCCCCAAACGCATTACCAGCTGCGGTTTAAACAGCAGATCTGTCATATAGATCATACCGCCTGACAATATTCTTTCTGGCTCAGCCAGCTGCAAAGCCAGCTCTGTTAAAAATTCCTCATTAGCTTTTTCGGAATGACATGGAATAAAACGCACTCCTCCGGCAGCGCCAGCCAAAGTTTCAACCCTACCCAAATCATAGGCTTCCAATCCGGCACGCACAGCTAAAACATCTTCACTTAAGGTCGATTTAGCAACCTCAAATTTTTTACAAAAATAAGTAAATGAAAACAATTGATACGGATGGTCCACCAGCTGCTTTGTCAAAGCAACTACACGTTCCATACGTTTGACTCGAGCCATAGCGCCCCTCTTTTCTACTTGCTATTCTTAAAATATTTTTCCAGCAGCTGCCAGTCTTCTTCTTTATCCACATCCATACCGATCTCGGGATAATGCGAAACTACAGCTTTCCCGCTAAATCCCAACAACTCTGACGCCCGCAATTCTATATCTGACAGAGTCAACCTGTGCAGCAGGAATTTAAGCACAAAACCAAAACCTAACCAACCGCACAACTCCCAAGGTTTTTTGCGGCGGGCAAAAATATCTTTGGCTTTTATTACCCCGCCGGAAATAACATCAGCATTCAACAGCATCATATTGCCGCCGGTAAATCTACCTTCAGGTAAGGTAACATAAGTACGTTCGGCACCAGGAAAAGCTTTTACACAATCAGCTTCAGGAATCACAGGATAATAAGCATCTGCTTCCACAGCCTCAGTCTGCTTCAAAAAATCCTGCACGGCCGCAGAGGTCAGCAAAGGTATATCGTCACAAACAAATAAAATTTTACTGTTTGCAGGCAATAATGCAGCTGCAGCTGCAGCTGTTTCAGGCATTGAACTGGATTCCACGGCTACAAGTTCAGCACGCTGCGGCAATACTGCCGCCTCCCATTGACTTCCATCAGCCGCAACTATGATCCTGCCGATCTGTCCGCTTTGATCCAAAGCATCAATAATATACTCTACCATCCGCCGTCCACCTAATGGAGCCAGCGCTCTGATATTAGTTCCAACGGCTTTTTGCAGCCACGGCGTTTTCCCACCGGCCAAAATAACCGCATTATACATACAACTTAACCTCTTTCGGTTTTATTCTTTATTCTTCTTTTCATTATGACTTTCAACCATGTCTTTGAGCAAAGTATGCTCGGCATTTTCCAGATGTATACGTGCAGCATTCTGTGCTCTTTCAACATCGCGGGCAGCAATACTGTCAACGAGAGCGCGATGTTCTTCCATCGTATCCGCCAAACGACCCGGATACATCATCGAACGACCGCGGATAACTGTAATCTGCTCACGCAGGTTATTAATTATATTACGCAGTCTTTCATTACGGCTGGCCTGATATAAAACATCATGGAAAGCAATATCTACTTCAACTATTTTATCCATATTATTTTCTTCAATATGCTGGCCGATTTCTACTAAAAGCCGCTGCAATGTTTCCAATTCATCATCATTAATACGTTCTGCAGCAAGACCTGCTGCCAAAACATCCAGTGAAGTACGAATTTCATAAACCTCATTGATATCTTTAATAGAAATATCTGCTACATAAGTACCGCGCCTGGGGATCATTACAACAAAGCCTTCCAGTTCTAACTTACGGATAGCTTCGCGTACAGGAGTGCGGCTGACGCCCATTTCATCGGCCAGTTGGATTTCCATTAAACGCTCACCGGGACTAAAAGTACCATCAATGATAGCCTGACGGATATTTTCACATACCAGTTCACGCAGAGGTTTGTAACTGTCTAGTTTAATCGGTCTAAGGTGCCCACTCATCTTCAGATCCTCTCCTTTTGTACAGTAGTAGTAACAGCAGTTTCCAGATCAAGCTCTGACAACTCTGTCAAAATTCTCTCAGTTATCTCTTTTTTCTCCGCCACAGCAAAAACTGTAGGCCCACTGCCTGACATTAAAGCACACGTTGCTCCTGCCGCCAGCATCTTCTGTTTAATCTCGGCAATGACCGGATGCGCAGGTATCGTAACGCTTTCCAAAACATTACCGCAACTCTCAAGCAGCAGTCCTGTCGCACTCTGCTCCAAAGCTTTTATAATACCGTCAATATCAGGTCTTTGATTGACCTTTTGCTGACGGAAATTACCATAAACCCAGCCAGTTGCTACTTCAAGCTTCGGCTTTGCCAATACCAAAAGTAGTTCAGGCGCTTCCGGCAATTCCGTTAATATTTCACCACGCCCCTCTGCCAGAGCTGTTCCACCTGTAATGCAAAAAGGAATATCAGAACCAAGCTCCGCCGCTAACTTTTCCAGCTCTGGCGCCGTCAAATCCAGTTGCCAGAGCCGGCTAAGTCCACGCATCACTGCTGCCGCATCACTACTACCGCCGGCAAGTCCGGCTGCTAAAAAAATTTTTTTGTTCAGTCTGATATGAACGTTCGGGATTTTACCACAGCAACGGGCTAAAAGCTCCGCTGCCTTCCATGCCAGATTATCAGGACCGCCGGCAAGACCACTATGATCTGTTTCAACCACAAGTCCTTCACCTTCTTCAATTTCCACTGCATCGCTCAAACCAACACTCTGCATCACCATTCGTACTTCATGGTAACCATCGGAACGCTTGCCCAGCACATCCAGTCCTAAGTTTATTTTTGCATAAGCTGTTTCATATATTTTTTCCATAATATAGCCTCGATTGTTTTCCTGTATACAATATATTTTATCTTGCTTCGCGTGTAGTCGCAAGATAATTCGAACATTTTTATAAATTTTTTCTGTTTTATTTGTGTTTTCAAAAAAAAAAAAAAAAATTTTACTTATTTCTATAACCCACAACATTGCTTTTTTTCTAAAAAGTGCTACTATGTATACAATATTCGCAAAATTTGCACAAAGGAGCTTTTTTATGCGTCAGCACTTATATCGCTATCTTATGGTCACCTTAGGCTGCGTCCTTATGGGTATTGCCATTAACGCCTTTTATATGCCCAATAAGCTCATCAGCGGTGGCATCGGCGGCGTTTCTGTTATTCTATATTATCTCATTGGTCTGCCAATGGGCATTACCAGTCTGCTTTTAAATATACCTTTATTTGTCGCTGCCTATAAATTCATGGATCGGTCCTATATTGTCAGCGCTCTGTATGGTATGCTTGTTTTTTCAGTTTCGCTTGATGCCTTCCATTTCTTAGCTGAAAAAGCGCCTTATGTCCATGACCCCATGCTGGCCTGTATTGCAGGCGGCGTTATTTATGGAATCGGTGCAGCAATGATGTACAGAGTAGGCGGCAGCAGCGGCGGCACTGATATCATCGGCGCGATTATTAACAAACATTACAGTATCAGCATTGGTACTACAGGCTTTATGTTCAATATTATTTTAATGTTTATTGGCGTTTTCTACTTTGGTTTAGAGGCAGTGCTTTATACTCTGCTTGCCTTCTTCGTTATGTTTAAAACCTGCAATGCATTTACAGATGGATTTGATTACAAGAAAAACATTATTATCATCAGTGAACATTATGAAGAAATAGGCAACGGCATAATTGAAGTAATTGGACGCGGCGTTACTTACCTTTATGCGGAAGGAGCCTACACACATCAGCAGCGTAAAGTTCTTTTAGTTGTTGCCAAACTTACACAGGTCGCAAAAATCAAACAGATCGTACGCGATATTGATCCTGGCTGCTTTATGATCATTCAAGATGCCAACGACGTTTTCGGTAAAGGGTTCACATCAAAACCATCTGCTCATAAAAAGAACAAAAAAATCTTCTGTACTGTTGACACTTTAAAACAAAAATCATAATCAACTGTTTCAATTTAACTTATTGTAAGTTTCATTCCGTTTTTTTACTACAATCGAAAACTTATTGAAGCTTTGTATACCCGCTAATAATTATGCTATTATTGGCGGGCATTTTAAATTTATATACATTTTTTGTTTATACAGGGACTTTTATAGTCCCTTTGGGACGTTTCATCGCATTCTTTTCTATCCGCTTGTTAAAGACTTTTGTTTTTATAATTGTTATTTTTTTGTGAAATAATTGCACTTTTATTATTTTATGTTATAATTTATTAATAGGGTAATGCATTTTTTGATTTACAATTTTCAGACAGCTTATTTCACCGAAGCATTAAAATACATTTTCGTCTTAACTAAGGAGGACTTTATCATGACATTCAAAAAATTTTTCAACGCTTTGATTGAGACCCATTTTTATCTGATGCATTAATCAGAGTTTACTGTGCCTTTCTATAATAAAAAGCACGGCATCTTTTATACGGTGCCGTGCTTTTATTTTTATCAGCTGTATGCTAAACTGTTAAATATCTTAGATAAAAAAAGAAGGTTTAGCATGTTACAAAGCGCTTATATATCGATCATCTCCGGTGCCAGCTTATGGGGGCTTATCGCTCTTTTTTTCAAATTTTTAACCGCCTGCGGTTTCTCGCCACTGCAGATAGTTGCTCTGCGGGTATTATTTGCAGCTGTACTGATGACTGCTGTTATTTTTAAAATAGATCCTAAGTTATTAAAAATCCGCTGGCGTGACAGCTGGCTTTTTATCGGAACAGGAATTTTCAGCCTGGTCTTTTTCAACTACTGTTATTTCCGCTCTATCGAAAGCAGTTCAATCTCTATTGCAGTACTGCTTTTATATACAGCACCGGTTTTTGTAATGCTGCTTTCTATATTTTTGTTTCGCGAAAAATTTACACGCTGCAAAATGCTGGCACTTTTGTCAACTTTCTGCGGCTGTACTTTTATTACTGGTATCTTCAGCAGCAAAATGACATTGACCTTAGAAGCCTTTGGTTTCGGACTTGCCTCTGGTATCGGTTATGCCCTGTACAGTATTTTTAGTAAACTGGCATTAAGGCGTTACAACACACTTACAATTACCGCTTACACATTTTATTTTGCGGCCATCGCCGCATTACCTATGGCTGAACCATTACAGCTTTTCACCTTGCTTGCAGATTTGCGTGCTCTTATCGGTGCCATTGCCATAGCCTTGATCTGTACTGTGGCCCCATATCTGCTTTACACTCGCGGTCTTCAGGATGTAGATGCAGGTCAGGCATCTATTCTTGCTACTTTAGAACCACTGGTCGCAGCCGCTATTGGCATTTTATTTTTGGAGAATCTCTGACAACTGCTAAAATCCTTGGCATGATCCTAATCCTATCTTCTATTTTTATCTTAAACACAGCTAAAAACAATGTAAAATAATACCATATCAATGTCTAAAAAACAGCCGGTTTAAAAGCCGGCTGTTTTTTATAAAGAGCGCGCTGCCATTGCACCAAACCAAGCACAAACAACACCCACGACAACACTGCCAATAATATTCAAACCGGCACCTGCCAGATTACCTTCTGACAGCAGCGTCAGCGATTCATAGCTAAATGAAGAAAATGTTGTCAATCCTCCCAGAAAACCAACGCACAATAATAAACGCCAATAAGGGGTCAACAAACCTTTCTCTGTAATCAGCACCATTAAAAATCCCATTGCCAGGCAGCCTGCCGCATTGACAATAAAAGTAGCCCAAGGCCAGTGGCAATGCCAGCGTATAAAAATATAATTTGTAACCAAATAACGGCTTACGGCACCAATACTGCCGCCGAGCGCCACTGCTAATAATTCCTGCATCTTTCTTCCACCTTTACAAAAAAATAAAAAGCCGATACTTCGCCTACACGGCAGAAGTCATCAGCTTATCAACTCATTTAAAGGGAGTACCCCATTCCCTTTTATTACCTTACCAGTTTTGGCATGCTCTGTCAATTCAGGTTGCCAAAAATTCACACTTAAGTTAATATTTAATCAGTAAAGGAGTGTGCTTATGTTACTTATAAGTGCTTGTTTATTAGGAGCAAAAGTAAAATACAACGGCAGCAGCAATTACTGCACACTGCTTGCCAAATATAAAGATTGTGGTCTTTTTATACCGATCTGTCCAGAATGCCTGGGACAGCTTACTATACCACGTCTACCAGCAGAAATTACAGGCGGTGATGGCAGCGACGTTCTTAACGGCACTGCTAAAGTATACGACAATGCTGGCTATAATGTTACAGAAAATTTTATCAAAGGTGCTGAAGCTGCTCTGGAAGTCGCCCGCAGAAAACAAATAAAATTTGCGGTTCTCAAAGCGCGCAGCCCTTCCTGTGGTACAGGGAAAATTTATAACGGAAATTTTAACGGTACACTTATGAACGGTGATGGCGTAACCAGTGCTTTATTGAAACAAAACGGTATTACCGTTTATACCGAACTTGATTTAACTGAAGAACTGCTTAACGAACTATTGGTTAGATAATAATTATAACAAGAGATATATTTATAGTTTTATCTATATAAAACAGAAAAGGAGAAATTTATGTACAATTCTTCCTCAGTCGTCCCAATTAACCGGGGAAGAAAGGCCAAACCATCGGAATAACGATGATGGAAACGATGAAGCAGAGGATAACTAAAGGCACGCCGACTTTTACATAGTCCATAAACTTGTAACCGCCAGGTCCCAACACCAACGTACAGGGAGGAGTGCCTACCGGAGTTGCGAATGCACAGGATGCTGCTACGCCGATCGCCATCAGTACTGCTTTCGGAGACGCGCCGAGCTGCTGGGAAATCGCTACGCCTACCGGCGCCAGCAATGCTGCTGCTGCCGTATTAGACATGAACTGCGTCAAAGTACAGGAGATAATAAACAGTACTGAAGTCATAATGATCGGGGTAGGAGAACCACCCATTAGGCTTACTGCCCACTCGGCGATCAATTTACCGGCACCGGTCTTATCCATTGCAGTGGACACAGGCATCATACCTGCAAACAGGAAGATAGTTACCCAGTCGATAGAAGCATAAGCCTGTTTTTCAGTCAGACAGCCGGTCAGTACGCAAACCAGCGCACCGATGATAGCTGCCATTTCCAAACTGATGCTCTTAAGGTCAAGCGCCATAACGATGACTACGACTGCCAGAATCAAACCGGAAATGATCTGTTTTTTACTGTCATGTACAGTAGCTTCGATTTCCTGCTCGATTTCCTGATCCGCATCCAGCTCAGCTTTCGGAAGCAAATACTTGCCGATAAACATCATGTAAGCGATCGCTACAACTGTCAGAGGAATACCTATCCAGGCAAATTCGAAAAAGGAGAATGGCTCATAACCAAAAGAAGTCAGAGCACCGGAAACGATAATGTTAGGCGGTGTACCTACTAAGGTAATGATACCGCCAACGCCTGCGGCGTAAGCCAAAGGCATCAACTGACGGGAAGCCGGGATCTTAGCTGCGGCGCAGATGCCAAGAACAACTGGCATCAGACAGGCTGCCGTACCTGTATTAGACAGAACGGAAGATAAACCTGCGCCGACAATCATGATACCAAACATCAAACTGTTTTCGCTGGTACCGGAGAATCTAACGATAGAAATACCGATTTTCTGTGCCAGACCAGTATGGAACATGGCAGCACCAACAACGAACATACCTGCGAAAAGTACTACTGTTGAATTAGAAAGGCCCGAAAAAACCTGTTTGGCCGGGATAAAACCCAAAAGGCCGCATGCGATAGCGCCACTCATAGCAGTGATGGCCAAAGGAATAAGTTCAGTAATAAATAATAAAGCCACTATTGCCAGAACGATTAGACATTTTACTGCCGGTGTCATAAGACTCACCTCAATTCTCAAAATAGACTACATAAAATTTCTCCTTCGCTTTTGAAAGCTATTGCTTTCTTAACCTTTATTGTAAAGATTTTTTTCAACTTATGCCGAAGTTAATTGTTAACAAATCTGTTACAATATTGCTGATAATATTTGAATTAAATTAAACAAATGTTCAACTTTTTGTTGCTGAGGCAACATATGTTCGTAGATTAGCTACTGAAGCCATTCTCCAGCCTCATATATTCCACTTTATTTTAAAGTATATAAAAACATTTTTACGTTGTATTTTAATCACCCTGCTATTTTTATTTAAAAATTCGCTTGCATTTATTAATAAAATAAAAACGCCAATATCCGTAAAAGGATATTGGCGTTTTTTTATAATTATTTTTTTAAAGCATGCAAATATTCAGCACATTCAACAGCCGCATTACGACCTTCTGCAAAAGCCCATTCCACAACACCTTGCCCACGCCGAGCATCGCCTGCTGCAAATACACCGGCACGTGAAGTATCAAAATAGCCGCTTCCTTTAGCGATCGTGCCAACAGGAGTTTTATTAAAAGCAAAAGTACTGAACACAGCAGGCTCCGGTCCTGTAAAACCAGTAGCAAGCAGCAAAAGCTGCGCCGGGATTTCTGACTCCGAGCCTTCGATCAACTGTGGTTTAGGCAAGCTGCCCGAAGCGGAGCTTATCCATTCTACCTTAGCGATGCGAACCCCTTTTACAAAGCCATTATCATCATATAAAACATCCTGAAGCATAGTGCCGTATGATAATGTAGGATCACTGCTGACCAACTCACAGAAACCGTCCTGCGTTTTTCCGGTCATCTCACATTCCCTCAGCTCCAGCTGAAGGATACTACGGGCCCCTTGGGCAAAAGCCACTGCAGCGCAGTCGATACCAGTATCTCCTCCGCCTATAATCACTACATCCTTACCTGCCGTATCAGCGGGAACAGATGTGTTTTGCTCCAACATTTCCTTCGTTACATAAGTCAGAAAATCTTTAGCATAGTAAACACCTTTAGCATCATCGCGGATCATTTTCAAACGTCGCGGTGAAGTACTGCCAACACAAACAATAATCGCAGCAAATTCCTTTTGCAGATCGGCAAAAGTTACCTGCTTGCCTATTTCTGTCTGCAGACGAAATTCCACTCCTGCATCCTGCAGCGCTTCTATTTTCTGCATGACGATATTTTTAGGAAGCTTAATATTAGGTACGCCATACATCAAAAGCCCACCCGGACGATCGTCACGCTCAAAAACCGTCACTTTAAAACCTAACCGAGTCAATTCGTCAGCACTGCCTAAACCAGCAGGACCTGAACCAACGACGGCAATTTTCACCTCGCCATCTGCACGCGCCACAGAACTGGGAATAGGATTAATCATAAACGCTTTCTTTACAAGAAAATCTTCAAGCTCTCTATCTTCACCCCATAGCTTTAAACGAGGCGGTAAATCTGGCAGTGTCAAAAAAGTCTCTCTGTCAAATACTGCTTGCTTCCTCAGCATCAGCTTCACCTTCTTTTACAACCGTCGCAGAAGTTTCAATAACATCAGCTTCACTATTCAGCAAACGCATAAACTCCTCGCCGGTAATCGTTTCACGTTCCAGCAGAAAGGCTGCCAGCTCGTGTAATTTTTCTTTATTTTCTTCCAGAATCTCACGCGCTTTCTGATGAGCTTCTTTGATAATTTCCAAAACTTTGGCATCAATTTTACTGGCTGTTTCGTCAGAACAGTTCAACGAAGGATCTCCGCCAAGATAAATATTAGTCATTGTTTCGGTAGCCATCATATCGAATTCTTCCGTCATACCCAGGCGGGTAACCATCGCACGCGCCAGCTTGGTAGCCTGCTCAATATCATTGGAAGCACCGGACGTAATAGAACTGAAAATAACTTCTTCTGCAGAACGTCCACCAGTAATAGTAACGATCTTATTGAAAAGTTCTTCTTTACTCATCAATACATTATCAGTTTCAGAAACCTGCATAGTATAACCCAGGGCTCCAGATGTACGAGGGATAATCGTAATTTTATGGACAGGAGCTGATTTTTTCTGCAAAGCAGCTACCAGTGCATGTCCAATTTCGTGATAAGCAACTATTTTCTTTTCTTCCGGCGGAATTACAGCGCCTTTACGCTGATAACCGGCAATAACTACTTCAACAGATTCCTCTAGATCGCTTTGGCTTACACAGGTACGGTTCATTTTGACAGCACGCAGGGCAGCCTCATTGACAATATTCGCTAATTCAGCACCAGAAGCACCCGCAGTAGCTCTTGCTACCGTCAAATAATCAATATCATCGCAGGTTTTAATTGCCTTCGCATGCACTTTCAGAATTGCTTCACGTCCCTGTAAATCAGGCAGCTCAACAGGTATACGGCGGTCAAAACGACCTGGACGCAAAAGCGCTTTATCCAATGATTCCGGACGGTTAGTTGCAGCTAGGATCACAACACCTTTACTGCCATCAAAGCCATCCATCTCTGAAAGCAGCTGATTCAAAGTCTGCTCACGTTCATCATTGCCGCCAAATTGTCCGCTGTCACGACGCTTGCCAATAGCATCTATCTCATCAATAAATACGATACAAGGAGCTTTTTCCTGAGCCTGCTTGAACAGATCACGGACACGCGCCGCACCCATACCAACAAACATCTCAATAAATTCACTGCCGGAAATACTGAAAAACGGCACTTTCGCCTCACCTGCTACAGCTTTAGCCAGCAGAGTTTTACCTGTACCAGGAGGACCAACCAGCAAGGCACCTTTTGGCATATTGGCTCCGATAGCCTGATATTTCGCAGGATTATGTAAAAAATCCACTAATTCCATCAATGCTTCTTTAGCCTCATCCTGCCCGGCTACATCGGCAAAACTTTTACCAGTCTGTGCTTCTACATACACCTTGGCATTACTCTTGCCAAAACTCATGGCATTGCCACCACCCAGTTTGCTGCCCATATAACGCATAAAAAGCTGGCCCAATGCGAAGAATATCATGATCGGTAAGACCCAGTTCATAAAGAAATTAACAAGCGGTGAATTTTCCTTTGGAATAACCTGCGAAAATTCTACTTTGCTCTTCATTAAGCGGTTAACCAAATCAGGGTCTTCTACCCTGCCTGTTACATAAATTACTTTGTTATCACTGTCTTTCGCAAGAACAGCTATCTTATTATTAGTGATCTCTACTTTTGCAACCTTACCATCGTCTACCATCTGTAAAAAGTTACCATAGGAAATCTCTTTGACCTGCGGGCTGAAAAACGTTGGTACGATAACCGTATTGATCAGTAAAATTATTGCCAAAGCCAAAATATAATAGTAATAAAGCGGCTTTTTAGGGGGAGCTTTTTTCTCTGGCATATCCGAACCTCCAAATATGTACATATATTGTACTTACATTATTATTCTATATTAAATGATAACCGTTCTTCGATAATTAAACAAGCAAAAAATCTGTGAAAGTCGGCAATAATACTTTCTTTTTCATTAAATAAAGTATCGAAATAATTTCTAAAAATCCTAACCACTGTTCTGCCCTGATTTTCCTGTCAGGAAACAGTCCTGCAAATTTTATGCATATACCGAAAAATTTTACACTAAAAAACCACAACTTAGCCGGTGTTTCAAAAAATGTATACAAAGTGCAGTGCAAGAATTATGTATACATGAACTTTTGATGTTGCCAGAAGTACTTTTTTCTTATACAATGGATACGGTCTCAACCAAAGGAGGGTTTACCATGAAAAAAATTAAAAAAGTTCTAGTTGCTAACCGCGGCGAGATCGCGATCCGCGTTTTTCGTGCTTGTAATGAATTAGGCATCCGTACTGTAGCAATATACTCTAAGGAAGACACTTTATCTCTGCATCGTAACCGAGCCGATGAGGCTTATCTGGTCGGTGAAGGCAAAGGCCCCATAGACGCTTATCTTGATATTGAAGACATCATGCGTATTGCCCGAGAACACGATGTCGACGCCATTCATCCCGGCTATGGATTTTTATCAGAAAACAGTCAACTGGCTAAACGCTGCGCTGAAGAAGGATTCATCTTTATCGGTCCGCGTCTTGAACACCTGATAATGTTCGGCGATAAGATCAATGCCCGCACGCAGGCTGAACTGGCTGGTATTCCAATGATTCCCGGTTCTACCGGCACAGTCAGCAGCGTAGAAGAAGTACGTGCTTTTGCGGGGAAACACGGTTTCCCGATCATTATCAAGGCTGTTAACGGCGGTGGCGGACGCGGCATGCGTATGGTAGCTTCCATGGACGAGCTGGATCAGGCTTACAGCCTTGCCAAATCAGAAGCACTCAAAGCCTTCGGCAGTGACGAGATCTACCTTGAAAAATATCTGCAAAACCCTAAACATATCGAAGTACAGATCATCGGCGATACCCACGGTAACATTGTACATCTGCACGAACGTGACTGTTCCGTACAGCGCCGGCATCAAAAACTGGTCGAAGTTGCTCCTGCTTTCTCTCTGCCTCAGCAGCTGCGCAGCCGTATTTGCGAAGCAGCCGTTAAATTGATGAAAAATGTTGATTATATCAGTGCTGGCACAGTTGAATTTTTAGCAACACCGGACAATAATTTCTACTTTATTGAAGTTAATCCAAGAATTCAGGTTGAACATACAGTTACCGAAGAAATCACCGGTATCGATATTGTACAAACACAAATTAAAATTGCTGAAGGCTATTCCATCCATGATCCTGAAATAGCGATCCCCGAACAAAAGGACATCATTACCCATGGCCATGCTATCCAATGCCGTATCACTACGGAGGATCCGGCCAACAATTTTATGCCAGATACCGGTAAACTGATCGCTTATCGCAGCGGCGGCGGCTTTGGCGTACGCCTGGACGGAGGTAATGCGTTTACTGGTTCCGTCATCACCCCGTACTACGATTCTCTGCTCGTTAAAGCAACCACATGGGGACTGACACATCAAATAGCTATCAGTAAGATGCTGCGCTGTCTGAAGGAGTTCCGTATACGCGGCGTTAAAACCAATATTCTCTTTTTGGAAAATGTACTGCAGCATCCGCAATTCACTGACGGCAGCTACAGCACTAAATTTGTTGATGATAACACCGACTTGTTTATTTTCCCTAAAACACATGACCGCGGTACTAAACTGCTCAATTATATTGCCGATATCTCTATCAATGGCTATTCTAACGTAGGTGTACAGCCAAAACCGGAATTTGCCCCACTGAATATGCCCAAGCCCTTTATCGGTAAGATTCCTGATGGCAGCAAACAGGTTCTTGATGCCCATGGCCCTGCAGGATTGGCAAAATGGGTACAGGCCCAAAGTGAAGTACTAATCACTGATACCACTTTCCGCGACGCACATCAGTCATTGTTTGCGACTCGTCTGCGTACAAACGATATGATGAAAGTAGCAGCTGCTACAGCAGGAAAACTTCCAAACCTTTTCTCATTCGAATGCTGGGGTGGCGCTACCTTTGACGTTGCTTACCGTTTTCTCGACGAAAGTCCCTGGGATCGGCTGCAGCAATTCCGTATAAAAGCACCTAATATTTTACTGCAAATGCTGCTGCGCGGAGCCAATGCAGTTGGCTATACCAGCTATCCTGATAATGTCGTCAAGGAATTTATTCATCTGGCCGCCAAAAACGGTGTCGATGTTTTCCGCATCTTTGACAGCCTCAACGGACTTGATAATATGCGTCTTTCCATAGATACTGTGCGAGAATGCAATAAAGTTGCCGAAGCGGCACTGTGCTATACCGGCGATATTCTGGACCCCCGCCGGGATAAATATGATCTGAAATATTATGTGGATATGGCTAAAGAGCTGGCAGCCGCCGGTGCCAATATTATTGCAATCAAAGATATGGCTGGACTGTTAAAACCTGAGGCGTCTTACCGCCTTGTCAGTGCTCTCAAAGACGCTGTTGACCTGCCGATACATCTGCACACACATGAAGGCAGCGGCAATGCTATCTACACTTACGCCCGTGCCGTCGATGCCGGTGTTGATATTGTTGATACAGCGATGTCCGCTATGAGTTGCGGCACTTCTCAGCCCAGCGGCAGCAGCCTCTATTATGCGCTCAGCGGTCATCCGCGCCAGCCGCGTGTAGACGTCGATGCTATGAACGAACTATCCCGTTATTGGGAAACCGTACGTCCATATTATAAAGCCGCTGACCAGACCGAACTGTTTCCAAACCCGGAAGTATATGTACACGAGATGCCGGGCGGCCAATACACCAACCTTAAACAGCAGGCAACCGCTCTCGGTCTTATCGAACGTTGGGAAGAAGTCAAAGATATGTATCACCGTGTCTCAATGATGTTCGGTGATTTAATCAAGGTAACTCCTTCTTCTAAAATAGTCGGTGATATGGCTCTCTTCATGGTACAAAACGATCTCAGCGAAGAAGATATCTATGCTAAAGGTGACGTACTCGATTTCCCTGCTTCTGTAGTGGAATTTTTTGAAGGCCGTATCGGCGTTCCTTATCAAGGCTTCCCTCAAAAACTGCAGCAAATAGTTCTCAAAGGACGTAAACCTTTAGAAGGCCGTCCCGGCGATACTTTGCCGCCTGTTAATTTTGAGGAAATAAAAGCTAAACTTGCAGAACTGGAAGCACCTATTACAGAAGAAGCCGTCAGCTCTTACTGTCTCTATCCAAAAGTCTTTACTGACTGGGTCAAACGTGTACATGATTTCGGAGATGTTTCTGTACTTGATACACCAACCTTCTTCTTCGGCATGAAAATAGGCGAAGAAATCAAAGTAGAAATCGAACAAGGCAAGATGCTGGTCATTAAGCTTGTACATATCGGCGAAGCCAATGCCGATGGTATTCGTACAGTATCCTTCGAATTCAACGGTCTGCCCAGGGAAATCGATATCAAAGACAGAAATGTCAAAGCTACCAATATCAGCCGCAAAAAAGCTGATAAAGCCAATCAGGGTGAGATCGGCGCTACTTTATCAGGTTCCGTTGTTAAAGTACTGGTGGAAAAAGGACAAGCAGTAACTAAAGGCACCCCGCTTGTAGTTACCGAAGCTATGAAAATGGAAACAACTATCGCCGCCCCAATCAGCGGTATCGTAGCCCAGATCCACGTAACAGCAGGTAACCGTATCGAAAGCGGCGACTGCCTGCTGGAAATCGAATTAAAAGCTTAAATAATAACCGATTAAAGCCCCTGTTCTTATTGAACAGGGGCTTTAATCATATAACTTTTAAGTACGATTTTCCATTGCACTCATCATTGTCAAAGCTGACTTTCTTCCCGCAACACGCGGCCCGTATACTAAATACTGCACAGCTATCATCACTGCACGATTCAATTGATTCTGCCAGAACAAACCCATTGGCGTCAGCTTATAAACACCATCAGCAGCTTCCATTAAACCGTTGTTACGCCAACGTTCCAATAAAGGAAACAACAATTCAGAAAAAGGTATTTCTGATAAGCTTCTCAATTTTTGAGGTTCAAAGACGCCACTGTCAAACTGACCTTTGATTGCGGCAAAAACAGGCGCAAACCCATCTCTTTCAAATAACATAACAAAAGGCTTTATACCCTTATCAACCAGGCTTCCATATTTTTCCAGATCAAACGGCTGCATATAAGCATAATTGCCTAATGATCCGCCGCAGCCGGCTCCGAAAGCCAGAACCTGCGCGCCTTCTTTCACCATAGTATTATAACGGCTTATTTCCCTGTCATCAGTTGCCCAATGGCAACAGCTCAGCTGACGGCAGCCATTCCTGCTTAAAAATTCTGCGCCGCTGACAAAGAGCTCTGCCAGCTTCCTCCCTGTAGGGAAATTACTCTGATCAGCTTTAAATTGATTGCCCAGCGGCGTCCCAGGAAAAATCTGCAGTTTATACAAATCGACACCACTAAGACCACAATCCAGATAAAACTGTAAATCTCGCTGCAGCAATTCTTTTGTCTGCCCTGGTAAACCATAAATCAGGTCAATGATAACCTTTGTACCCGTCGCAGCAAAAAGCTTCAATTTACGCACAACTTCTTCGCAGGTATCAGGACGCCCCAGTTGTCGGCGCAGATCCGTAGCAAAAGTTTGCACCCCAAAACTGAATCTGTTTGCACCATTTTCGATGCAAGCAGCAAGTTTCTCTTCGTCCATATCATAAATACTGCTCTCAACCGTAATTTCACAATCAGAACTTAAAGGAAGCACTTGACGTACCTTCTGCAAAATACTGCTGAGCTGTTCTTTCGTCAAGGTTCCAGGAGTCCCGCCGCCAAGAAAGACCGCTTGGATTTCCGCAGTTTTCAAATAATGCATATTACGCATCTGTTCCAGCTCTGTCAAAAGCTTGGTTACATATTCTGCTTCTGCTTTTATTGAAGAACCCTGTTTAAAAAAGCTACAATAAGTGCATCTGATCTTGCAAAAAGGAATATGGATATAAGCTGCTATAGGCCTGCTGCTGGAAGCTTCACGCAAAAGTTTCTTGAAAGCATTCTGTCCCAGAGGCGGCGGCAGCGGTTTGATGCCTTTATCTTCAAATAAAACATCAACTTCTTCCATTGCCGCATATGCGCTTGCAGCCTTCTCTTTGCCGATAATTTTTTCTAAATCCGGCAGACGCCAAAAGTGCTCCAGCCTCTTTTTATAAAAAACCATTAAGTCACCTTGCGGTTTCTCTGTCAGTAATTTATCCCAGGAACTAGTTATTTTGTCTTTAAGCATCATTTTGCCCAGCGTGGTGATTTTGTCTATTTTTTTCATTTTTAAAATTACCCAGTATTTTCTAAAAATCCATACAAATTTTATTTATAAAACCTGTCATAAAAAGTGATAAATTTTTGTATATACTCTCCTGCAGCTTGCAAATCTGCTTCATCAGGATGAGTACTTGCGTCCTTCCACCGTTTTTACTTTCTTCCGTAGGTGCATGCGAATGTCCTTCAGGCATCTTCATCATTGTTTCGATCAGCTTCGGATCAATCGCACCGCGAATAGATAAAGTGCCTACTACTTTACAGCCGGTGCTTAAATATCTGCCGGCATTGGCTAATGAGCTGATCCCGTGCTCAGAGTAAGCTTCTGCTCCCAACGTTTGAAAAAGTACGACTTTTTTATTATCCAAAGTCTGCAAAAACTCCTGCATATCCTTATCGGGTTCACCTTTATCGACCCAATAACCAGCAAAAATAACCTTATAATCATCTACTGCCGGCACCTGCTTCACAGCAGCAAGGTCACAGCGTTCTCCTGCCACTTCATAAAATTTCTTTGCAACTTTCTCTGTATTGCCGGTTTTACTGGAATAAACAATCAAAAAATCTTTCATAAATTTTCATTCCTTTCATATTACGTTTGCTGAAATAACATTGTTCCATGAAGTTAGCCTTAGCTTACTTATGTTGTCATTATAAACCATAATTCAAAATCTTGCCAAAATAATTTTTTAGCCTTATTCCTGCAGCTTCGATGCCATATATTCTACAGCCTGAGAGTATCTAAGTCCTGGATTCAAAAGAAATAATTCATCCGGCAAATAATATACTGCATTATTTTTTACTGCCGTTATTGATTCCCAGGCAGGACTGCTCATAACGTCATTTTGCAAACGCACTTCAATATCGTTTTTATCTCCCATTGAGGTAATAAAAATTATTTCCGGGTCTTTTTCTATTAAGAATTCCAGATTATAAGGAGCTTTATCAGACATCTGTTCACCAGTTGGAGCAGTTACACTCTGAATGTCCTGGACAATATTATGTAGTTGCAATAACTTGGCAACACAGCCAGCAATACTATTTTCCTTCTCTAATGTCACATTTTGTGCGCTGCTGTGTAAAATAGCAACCCTTTTAGTATTTTTAGGAAGCTGCTTAACTGTATTCTGTACTTTTTTGTCAAGCTCTGATGCAATTTTTAGCCCTTTCTCTTTCTGGCCAGTCAGTTCACCTAAAATTTTTATACTATGTTTGACATCTTCATAAGTTTTTAAATTTAAAACTACTACAGGAATACCATTTGCTTCAAAAAGTTGGATGTATTTTTCATGCATCCCCTTATAAGCGACAATCAAATCAGGCTTCAATTCTACTACTTTTTCAGTATTGATATTAAAAATAAAGCCAACAACAGCAGCATTTTTGGCAAAATCAGGAGTCCTGACAATTGTGGATTCCGCCCGTCCTACAACATTTCCATCTAAAACTTCCAAAAGTTCTAAAAAAGAAGGTGACAGAACTACGATCCTTTCAGGCTTTTTGGAAAAAGCAACCTGCCTGCCATTATCGTCCGTTATTTTCATCAACCCGCTATCTTTATGAATTTCTTTTGAAGTGCAGCCATACATAGTTACTGAAACTGCCAACAAGCACAGCATTAAAATTATTTTTTTCATATCATAACTCCATTTAAAATATCTAGCAGGCATTAAGCCCGCTAGATATTTCTACTATGTATTAAAATTTATATTCCATACCAACTCTATACAAACGTCCTAAATTTCCATCAGCATAAGCGCCAAAATTCCTATGATTACTTATGTTATCGATCCCCAAATAAATCTTGGCATCTTTAGTAAGGTGTTTTGATGCCATAATATTAGCAATAGTAAAATTCTTAGTAGAATATACAGAATTCCCCATTGTACTCTTATCTGCGTTGTGATAATAATAATTTAGATTAGAAACAATATCAAAACTGCAATCCCAGGCATAAATATTTTGCGGTTGATAAGATACCCCAAAAGTTAACTGATGCTTAGCACGATCAGTTAAACGCGTTCCGCCTGTCTTATCTTTAGCATCTAAATAAGTATAACCAAAATTCATAAAAATATTTTTCCCTAATTCATGCGAACCATAAAATTCTACACCCTGTAATGTTGCCTTTGGTACATTCCGATAAGTCATAACCTGATCTCTACCAAGTCCCGGATAGCTATTGGGATCATCATCAGTAAATCTGCCTGTCCAGTATGAACTTATCAAATCCTTAACGTCATTGCGGAAAATTCCTAAATGAGCTGTAGTTTTATCTCCCCAGTCCTTCTCCACAGCTAATTCATAACTTAAAGATTTTTCCGGTTGCAAATCTGGATTACCCTCAAAAAACTGTCCTGAGCCACCCGGATTAGCAGCGTACATCTCCCAAAAATGGTACAACTCATTAACTGTAGGAGTTTTATACCCTTGACCGATAACAGCCTTCACACGTATGTCTTTAGCCGCATTATAAGTAGTTGCCAAACGGCTTGTTATTTCACTGCCAAATTTATCACTGTAATCATAACGTACAGAAGGAATAATCAACCATTTTTCATCAGGCTTAAATTCATCCTGAACATATACGGCAGTATAATTAATAGCCGCTTCATCGTAAGCATTATATGCACTGCCTCCAGCTACAGGAGTACCTTTCTTCTTTAATCTGGTCCCTTCACTGTTATCCCGGCGGTACTCCAGCCCTGCCGTTAAATAATGTTTATCTCCCATATGCCATGAATCGTGACCTTCAATAACACTCAAGGTCCTTTTTACAGTATCAATCTTAGGATCTTTAACAGTTATTGTTCCAGGTTTGCCGCCCGTAAACATTTGCGTAACATCCTGACTTGTATAACGTTTATCATAAACCGATTGATAAGCTCTGATAATCCAGCTTTGCTTTTCATCATCACCTTTATAGGTCAGTGAATAATCTGTACGTTTGTTATCATTATAAATAGTAGATTTTTTATTTTGCCAGACTTCACCCGGCCTCATAACTGTTACAGATGAACTACCCTTCTGATTATCCTCTTTAATCCTGCTGAAATCGGCAGATAATTGATTTCCATTATCAAACTTATAACCTACACTTAAAGATATCGGTTGTTCCTTTCCATAAAAATTCATTTCATCTCCGCTGCCTGCTGGATCCATATAAGGCCTATTATTATTCAAGCCAGCATTTAACTTATAGGATACATTTTTTTCAACCCCCTGCAGATAAACATTAGACTTGTAGCCAGCACCTTTACCATTTTCATACCAGCCATATTCATAATTGATACTACCGGCATTTTTTTCCGGAGTTTTTGTAATTACATTGATAACCCCCGCCATAGCATCACTGCCATACAAAGCTCCGGCTGGACCTCTGATAATTTCTACACGTTCCACATCCTCCATGCGAATACGATCAACGTCCCAGGCATTAGCGGAATTATAGGAAAGTTCCCCACCCAAACGCTTACCGTCTACCATAATTAAAACATGCCTTGACTCACTGCCGCGAATACTGACATTACTGCGTCCCTGAAAATCATTAAAGACGTTTACTCCCAACGCAGATTTTAAAGCGTCACGCAACGTTTTCGCCTGTGTTTCTTCCAATTTTTTGCTGCTGACAATTTCTACAGCCGAGGGGCTTTCCTTCACGCTCATCTCCGTCCTTGTAGCAGTAATGACCATAGGGTCAAGTGTAAAACTTTCTGTAACTTCTTCAGCATGAGCAGTAACACCACTAAACAAAAAACTTGAACCAATCAGTGTAAATATCAATGACCTTTTCTTTACAAATCTTCTCACCTTTAACCACATCCATTTCCCATATTATTTCTACATTTATTCAAAAGCTTTTGCCCTTGAAACAAAATAAAACGCTCTTCTGCATATAAATACAGAAAGGCGTCAAATAATTGCGCAATCCCATCAATCGCAGGAATTTTATAGCGTCAAAATCAGGCAGTTCTTCTGGCTCTGCTTCATCGCTCGTCTTGCCTTCCCAGTTTCCCAGTGACATTTTAAGACTAACTCTGCATTACAGCTGCGGGACAGCACAGGTTTTACACCTGTTTCTCTATTAAGCATTACTGCACCTGATCTTATATATTTATTGTTTTATACAACTATTTAGAATTTTACTTATTTGTTTATATAATTATTTTGATAAATATTCCTATTATTTTTATTTTATCATCAAGTAGTCCCCCCTGTCAAGCGCTCGTCCGCATCGAGCGGACGGCACCTGACGCTGCGCTTATTCAAAAGATTTATTTCTTCTGATACAAAGAAAACACCGCTTGTTTAAACAAGCGGTGTTTTACTATTATTCCTTAATATTCATCAAACATTCTTTGAATTTCCTCTGGACTTTTCGTTCTAAGCAGCGCCAATTGCAGAAGTATTCTGGCTTTCTGCGGATTAAGACTGTCCGCAGCTATAAATTTGTTATCAGTATCGTTTGCACTCCGGCTTACGATACCATTACCGACCCTCGTACTGCGTACTACAGGAATACCACTTCGAGCAATCTTGATCAGGGCAGGCTTTATATTGATATGCAGATTCCCGTGACCAAAGGCTGCAATAACTATTCCCAGCGCCCCAGCCGAAACTGCCGCTCTTACTAAAATATCATCACAGTTTACGTGCAGATAGACGATATCAACTCGCGGCAGAGCAGTTACTTTACTGATATCAAACTCAGCTGCTGCCGTATGCCGACGCAGACTTGCTTTATAGAAAATAGGTTTCCCATTTTGAAAATAGCCTAAATATCCCAGTTCCCACGATTTAAATGTTTCCACATGTGTAGTATTGGTTTTAGTTGCATCACGAGCCCCATTAATTTGATCATTCATTGCAATCAATACGCCCTTACCAACCGCCTCTTGCGAACCGGCTAAAGCAACTGCATTCAGCAGATTGACAGGACCATCGGCACTCATCGCTGTTGCCGGACGCATAGCGCCAACTAAAACCACCGGTTTCTCACTTTTAACAGTTAAATTTAGAAAATATGCTGTTTCTTCCAGCGTATCTGTACCATGTGTAATAACAATACCATCGACTTCCGGCTGTTGCAGAAGTTCACTGACCCTACGGCTTAATCTCAGCCAGATATCATCAATCATATCAAAACTGCCGATATTGCAGAACTGTTCACCAGTTACATCCGCAACTTCAAGCATTTCCGGAACAGCATTTATCAAGGTCTGAATACCTATTTCACCAGCCTGATAGCCTGTCATTTCTGTATTAGAGCCTGCTTTACCGGCAATAGTTCCACCAGTTCCCAGAATTACGACTTTTGGTTTCCTCATCATTTACACCTGCCTCAATACCATTTTTCTAAAAGGATATATGAAACTATAAGTGTCAATACACAACCTACGGCCCAAACTGTCAGCATCGGACTTGCCCACAACATTTTTCATCACATCCTTTACTTTTGATCACATTTCTGTTATTCGCTGTTTCTTTTTATTAGAAGACAGTAGCCACATTACCGCAAAACTGACGATCAACCCCCAGGCACCGGCTGCCATAACGCTTTTTTCAATATTAGTAAACAGATAAACAACCATGTAAGTTGCTTCTCCTGCAATCGCTCCCCAGATAGCGGCAGTAGCATTAATACGTTCAGGCCAGATAATAGCAATCAGCATCGGTGCTAATGTAGCTGAAGCGACACCAGAAATGCCAATCCAGACCATGACTCCCATAAATTGCGGTGGATGCAGTGTCATCAAAACACAAATAATCCCAAAAACTGCCGGCAATATCTTCGTCATCATAAATGCGATCCTCTGAGCTTTTTCCTGCGGAATATTTATGATTTTACGTTTAACCAACGTTTTAATAAAAAGATCATTAGCAATACAGGTTGTCATAACCAAAAGCAGACCACAGGCTGTCGACATCAATGCCGCTACAATCGAAACCGCAAGCAGCGTGCTGATAATGGGATGAAAATAAGCTCTGACATATTCTACTACCGCATAGTCAGGCTGCTGCAGATCAGGATTCAGTGCCAGCATATACAAACCGCCAAAAATTACCAACATACAGCAGAATGAGGCAACAATCCAAGTCCAGATCATTTTTTTCATATCTTTAGGATCTTTTAATGCTAAAATTTTTGTCAGCAGCTGCGGTTGTCCAGAAAAAGCAAATTCAATCAAAATAACACCGAAAACAGTAGCGTAGCTGTACATATGTAATGATTTAGGATTAATGACCGCAGTCAACAGTGGATCACGCGCAGCAATGATCGTACTGACTTCTGTAATGCCGCCCTTGAAGAAAAAGAATCCTGACAAGAAAACAATCACACCAGCAAACATCATCAAACAAGTCTGACCAATACTTGTATAAACATCCGCAAACAAACCACCTAAAGTGACATAAACAATAGTAACTACAGTTACCGCAATAACGGCAGTACTGTAATCAATATCCAAAAGGCCTGATAAAAGCGTACCGCCTGCCGATAATTGACCAGCCACATAAAACATCTGAATCATAACGATAATAGAAACCAACGCCCTCAAAAAGTCACTTTTATACATTTCTCCCAGCCAGTCCGGCAATGATAAAGCTTTAATTTTAGTGTTACTGTCACGCACACCTTTTGCAATAACGATAAACCCTAATGTAGACCCGCCAAAAATAGCTAAAAATATCCATAAAGCGGAAGCCCCCCAGGCGTAAGCGTATCCGACATACCCCAGAAAAGTAGCAGCACTAAAGAAAGAGGCGGCAAAAGCCAATCCTAATGATATCGGTCCCATACTTTCGCTGGCAACCGCAAAATCACTTAACCCTTTTATTTTTTTAGAGCCAATAAAACCCACATAAATAACAAATATCGTATAAAGAGCAAACCCAACATAAAGACACGTTTTCAAATCCATAATAAATTTCTCCTTTCGCGCTTATTAGCTACTATCCCCCTTCCATAATAGAATGGATGCATTTCTTGTATGTATAACTAAATTTTTATATAATGAACTTAATCTGATAAATTCAACCAATTTCCTAAATTTAAAATAACATAAAATGCAACTTTTAGGATAAAAATGAACTCAAGATGACAAAATCTGCAATAAGATGCATAATTTTGCCTTTATAAGGAGCAATTCATGCTGAACTTTCTTTACCAAACAATGAGTCATTTATGGTTTGGACTAGCAGTATTTTTGATTATTTTCTTTATCTGCAGCCGAACCGCGTTTTTTCAAACAACCTTATTTCAACAAAATTATTCGTTAAAAAACAAGCTACATATTATTGCGTTTTTTTCGTTGCTAGGCATCCTCAATACTTACTGGTCTTTATATGGCGAAAGCTGGCTTATCAACACCAGTTCCATCTTTATTATCGTAGCTGGTCTAGTCAGCGGTCCTTTAATCGGTTTCTGTACAAGTCTGCTCATCTCTGTTCACTATGTTTTGTTTATCCATACCAAAGCTGCTCTCGTGAGCGGCTGCTTTTCCTAGTAGAAGGGCTACTGGCAGGACTTTTATCACACTGGTTCAAACAAAAGAACTGCTGCCTCACGCTATCGGCGTCAGTTTTATTTTCGCTTCCAGCCATATCATTTTACTCGCCTTATTTTGTTATCCCCACACATTTACACCATCAATTGAAGATTGTGCTCTCCAGGTAATGATCACGACAGCTTTAGGTACCGGTTGTTTTATCGGTCTTATCATGGACAGTTATAAACAGAAGGATATTCTTGAAGGGCTGGCGGCAAAAATTGCACTGAATGTTACTAATAGTTCAATTTCTATTTTGCAGAATGGTTTCGATCAAAATGCCGCCCAAAAAATTACGGAAAGCATCCTGCAAAACGTCAAATCCTTTGACGTTGTCTGTATTACCTCTAACTATCAGCTGCTTGGCTGCGCAGCCTGTGAACAAGAACAGCCATTTCTTGACTACCTGCAGAGAGACCTGGAAACACTGCTATCAGAAAAATTTTGCCTGAACAATAAAAAGCTTACTGTACTTACTTCTTATCAGGCTTTGCCGCTGGCAAACGATACTGCCACGATTGGTTATCTTTGTGTGGGACATATAGTTGCAGAAAAAATGACTGCCTTTGAAACAAAGCTGGCTGAAGGTATCGCAACAATGCTTTCTACGCATATCGAAATCAATCAGATCAAAGAACGTACTAAACTGCTGGCCAATGCTGAAATAAAAGCTCTACAGGCACAGATCAATCCGCATTTTTTATTCAATGCCCTAAATACAATCAGCTATTATTGCAGCGTACAGCCTCAGACAGCTAAAAAACTTATCAATTATCTGGCTGATTATTACCGCCAAAACCTTGCTGATCCAAATACATTAATTTCCCTGCGGCAGGAACTGCAGCACATCAATGCCTATATTAATATTGAAATAGCACGTTTCGGCGACAAACTAAAAATAAATTATGAAATTGATGACACAGCCTTTTTTAAGGTTCCAGCCCTAATTTTACAGCCAATAATTGAAAATTCTGTCAAACATGGTCTACGGTCAAAATTAGATGGCGGCACTATCACTATAACAGTCAGCCAAGATACAGAATATTTTTTTATATCCGTGCATGACGATGGCATTGGCATTCCTGAAGTAAAACTGGCTTCGCTGCTTCTTGATATCCCTGGCCGTAAATCCATTGGCCTGACTAATATACATAAACGTCTAATGGCAATTTACGGCCCGGACAACGGTCTTCATATAGACAGCACATATGGTACAGGTACTACCGTCAGTTTTAAAATACCAAAGCAAGAGGAGGATTGAAATGCTAAAAATAGTTATCGCAGATGATGAATTTCCGTCCCGCCAAGAACTGCGAGCCTTACTGGAAACTAACAGCAATTTGGAGATCATTGCTGAATGTGAACATGGAGAGGCAGTACTTGATTATTTTTCAAACAATACTGCTGACGCTGTTTTTAGATATTGAAATGCCAGTATTAGACGGACTGGCCGTTGGCGAGAAACTTAAAACTTTGCCCAACCCTCCGAAAATAATTTTTTCCACAGGCTTCGATCAATTCGCAGTACGAGCCTTCGAACTTGAAGCTTTCGATTACATTCTTAAGCCCTATACTAAGACACGCCTGCAGGCAACTGTTATAAAATTGCAAAAAGTTTTGCAGAATCAATCTCAGCAGCAGTTGCCATCCCGCTGTAATTTTCCTATCAAGCTCTCTATTTGGAACAACAATAAACTTTTAGTCTTTAATCCCAAAGAAGAAATTTATCTTATCAAAACAGATACCAGTAAAAAAATACTGATCTATACCAATAAAGGTATTCTGGAATCAAACCTGCCTTTAAAAACTTTGGAAGAAAAACTACGTCCCTGCGGTTTTTTGAGAACTCACAAAAGCTATATTGTTAATATGAATAAAGTGCGCGAAATCATTCCCTGGTTCAATGACACTTATATACTGACCGTTGAAAACTGCCTGGAAAAGGAAATTCCCGTATCACGGCACTTTATTCAAAGTTTTAAAACTTTCCTCAATTTATAGCCATTTGGGTTCCCAACTCCATTCACTAAATGTTTCCTTAAATTTACAATTATTTAACTTTTTATATTCCTACTAACCTTGTAGAATTTAGTTAAAATGTTATAATGAAAATATCAAGGCAAATTATTTTAGGAGGTGTCAAGCTATGGCACGATTTACTTTACCACGTGACATTTATTATGGCTCGGGTGCAATCGACGAATTAAAAAATCTGAAAGGCTACAAAAAGGCAATGATCCTCACCGGTGGCAGTTCTATGAAACGGGGCGGTTTTGCAGAAGGTCGAAGATATCCTGCATGAAATCGGTGTGGAAACCCAGCTTTTCGAAGGCATCGAACCAGATCCGTCTATCGAGACCGTCTTTAAAGGTGCCGCAGCCATGCGCAAATTCCTTCCTGACGTTATCATCGCTATCGGCGGCGGTTCACCTATAGATGCGGCGAAAGCCATGTGGGTCTTTTACGAGCACCCCGAAGCAACATTTGAAGAAATCAAGAAACCTTTCAATATACCCAAACTCAGGAATAAGGCTATTTTCGTAGCAATTCCTTCTACAAGCGGTACGGCAACAGAAGTAACTGCATTCTCGGTCATTACTGATTACTCTACTAATATAAAATATCCGCTGGCAGATTTTGAAATCACGCCGGATATTGCTATTTTGGATACCGATATCCCTCTGACCATGCCGAAAACTTTGACTGCTCATACAGGTATGGATGCTTTGACCCATGCAATCGAAGCTTATGTCGCGTCTGCACGCAGCGATTTCTCTGACCCGCTGGCACTTAAAGCTATTAGTGATATTTATGACAGTTTGATTGACAGCTATTATGGTGATAAAGATGCACGAGGCAAAATGCATATTGCTCAATGCCTGGCTGGGATGGCTTTCTCGAATGCACTTTTAGGTATAGCCCACAGCCTGGCCCATAAAACCGGTGCGATGTTCGATATCCCGCACGGCTGCTGTAATGCGATCCTGCTACCGTCTGTTATCCAATATAATGCCAAAGTTTGTGCTGACAGATATGCAACTATAGCGCGTATGCTGGGACTTACCGGTAATACAGATAAACAGCTGACTGATGCACTTATCGATTCAATCAAAGAATTGAACAAAAAACTTGGTATCGCCCAAACCTATAAAGAAAACGGCGTCAGCGAAGAATTATTCAAACAACATATAGATGAAATCGCCGCCAATGCAGTATTGGATCCCTGCACTGGTTCTAATCCGAGAAAAATTGATGCTGAAGGTATGAAGAAGGTTCTGACCTGTGCTTATTACGGTGAACCCGTAACATTCTAAAATAAACAGCAAAATACCCTGCTCAGGCAGGGTATTTTTTTCTGTCAAGAATAGCCTTATATGGTATAATAGGCATAATTTTAAAATTAAGGGATGAACTTTATGGATAAAAATGAACACAGTATTTTTGCTTATGTAATGGATCAGCTAGATGAAAATGGCATCTATCAAGGAGGTGCCTTGATAGATGATCCGACTCCGTCATTACCACGGCCATTAGGAAGCGATGATGCCTATATATATACTGCCGAAATGCCGCCTGACTTGCCAGGTGCTGAAGCCGTCTGCAGTATGCTGCTGGCTTATGCTGATGAACCTTCTGCTACTGCAAAAGTGGTTCTTGAAGAAGCATTGATAAAAATTTTATGTGTCAGTGTTTGTGATCCGCTTGTAGAACTGCTGTCAGAAGACGAAGTTCCCGAACCACTGCTTGCTTTAGCCGAAGACTGGCTGTATACAGCGCATAAACGTGAGCTTGTTAAATATGCAATCGTCATCTTAGCAGTCTTTGGACTGGAGAAGCTGCGCAAAGAACATTCCGAAAACCTTTGGGATGATTTAGTCGATCTTTGCCGCTGTGAAGAATTCACTTTTTTCCTTACCTTTGCCTACCGTATCAATAATATTGCACCACAGGACGAGCTATGGGAACTTGTTCGCTCTACCAGAGGCTGGGGACGTATATTCACCCTCTATGATCTTGAATGCACTACAGAAGAAGAAGAAATTTGGCTGCTTCGGCACGGTTGTGAAATCGAAATCGATTATGCTCCGATTTGTCTGGTAGTAATGCGTAAGGGACAGTTATTACACCATTTGCATAAAGAGCAGCTGGACTATAAAACTTACCGTGGCTGTCTTTTGATCATTAATAATTTTATTATGATGCTTGACCGTTACTATATTGGAAACAGTGATCCAACTTATATTGATATCAGCGGTATCGATTCTAAGACTCTGATCAGCGAGCTTCTGCGCCATGCTGAACGATATGATAAAACTCCTGCTGACCTGATTGGAATAATAAACATTTCCATTGGACTGCAAAAGCTTATCACCGACAGTAACTGGGCAGCATTACCTTCTAACGCCAGCCACGAACTGGTAAGCCGCTGTGAAAAACTGATTTACAGCCGCGACTGGTATGAGGAAGTGCAAGCACAATTATTCAAAGAAGATGGCAGCGTAAATTACACTACTGCTGAATTTGCCTTTGAACTGGATATTGATATATGGGAACGTCTTTTCGATTATCTTAAGCAGCACCCTCTGGAAAGTGCTTTGTTTCCTTATCTTCTAGGCTTTGAAAACGATGAACGTCCCCAGAAAGTATTGACTTTTATCGAAAAAAACATCAATACCTATACACAATCAGAAACAGCGCTTTTGATCCCTCTGAAATACCTGGAAACGCACCCTGGTACCGGAGTTCCTATAGTCACAGCCGCTTTGACCTCTATTTACGATTGGCCGCGCGGCGCTGCTTCTATCATTCTTGAAGAATGGGGACACGAACAGCTTACACCAGCATTGCGGGCGGCACTTATCACAGCACGCAGACTTAGCCAGCATCCGTTGATTACTATGCGCATAGATGCCTTACTGGAAAATAAACCGTTCAGCGTTGCTACCATGCTGGAGCAGCTGAGCAATAAAAACTGACAGATTAATAATTAAAACGGTTCAGCTAAGCTGAACCGTTTTAATTCATACCGCATCATTATTTTATTGCAAACTAACATATAAAAGATACAAATTGAGTGCTGTAACAATAAATCCTACCGCATAAAGCAGACCTTTAGTAAAAGGCTTATTAGCATAAGTCCCCATTACTTTTGGTGAAGAAGTGAGCCAAATCTGCATAAATACAGTCAACGGAAGCTGCACACTAAGCAGCATCTGGCTGACGATCAATCCCCAGAAGGGATCATTGATGAAATATAAAACGATAACAGCAGGAACAAAGGTCAGCAGCAAACCAACACGTGAATGAATATCCTTCATATCGTAAGATTCACCGAACATACCTGAAAAAATAGTAACACCTGCCATACCCGCCGTTGTTGTAGAAGCAATCCCTGCAAAAAGCAGTGCTATTGCAAAAATATGTGCTGCATTCTCACCTAAAAGCGGCACCAGCAGCTCCTGAGCCTGCTGTAATTCACTGACACTAACTCCATGAACAAAAAATGTTGCAGCGGCCAGCAAAATCATGGCACTGTTGATCGCCCAGCCGATACTCATAGAAAATAAAGTATCGACAAATTCAAAACGCAGCTGTTTTTCCATCAATGCCTTATCTTCCAGGTTCCAATGCCTGCTTTGAATAATTTCAGAATGCAGAAATAAATTATGCGGCATAATTACAGCACCTAAAATACTCATTACCACCAGCATCGAGCCTGCTGGAATATTAGGCACAGTCCAGCTGACAACGGCCTGCGGCCAATCAACATGTACCATTGAAATTTCAAATAAATAAGACATGGCAATAACAGAAACAAAACCCGCTATCCATGTTTCCAAACGACTGTAGGAATTTGTCCACAACATCAGTGTGCAAACGACAGCGGTAATCACAGCACCAGCCATAATTGGAATGCCAAACAACATATTAAGTGCAATCGCCGCACCCAAAATTTCAGCTAAAGCAGTTGCCTGCGCCGCCATAATAGCAGTAACCAGAATTGGACGTGAAATACGCTTAGGTAAAAATCTTGTCGCTGCTTCCGATAAACATTCACCTGTGACGATGCCCAGATGAGCTACATTATGCTGCAGCAAAATCAACATCAGAGTTGATAACGTTACGACCCACAGCAAAGCATACCCGTAATCGGCGCCGGCCGCCAAATTAGCAGCCCAGTTTCCTGGATCGATAAATCCCACCGTTACCAAAATACCAGGTCCGATAAAACGCAAAAGTTCTTTCGCTTCTTTACTTTGCTTGTGAATCTGTGAAAGTTTATTTTTAAACACATTTAACATGCACTTCACTCCACATCAAAATTAAAATTATTATCTATTGATAATATTATAAAGCTATTTAATTGAAGAGACAAGCTACGCAAATTATATATTTTAATTATTTAGTTACGATATCATACAAAAAACCCCTCCCATATTATTATATGTGGAAGGGGTTTTAATTTTAATAAGCTTCTGACCATAAAACCAGTTCATCACCATACAGCGATTTTTTTAAATCAATAACGCGCTGATTTTCACTGCCTCGAAAACGCAGATTGGGATTTTTTAAATCGAGCTTAAATTCGCCGTCTACTAAAACGTCTATATAAGAAAGCATCTCCTCAGTAACCGGCCAATCACATAAACGACCCGTAAGAAGATCCTGTTCAAAATCATACCCGGTATAACACCAGATCGTTTTTTCAGGATAAGCCTTACGTACCTTACGCAGCAACGGCAAAAGTGCCTGTTGATTAGACGGCTCAAAAGGCTCGCCGCCCAAAAGCGAAAGCCCGCGGATAAACCAGGGCTCCAATCCTCTGACGATTGTATCTTCCTCTGTTTCTGTAAAAGGAGCACCATAATTAAAGTCCCATGCTTCCGGGTTAAAACACCCTTTGCACTGGTGAGTGCAGCCGCTGACGAACAGCGACACACGCACTCCCGGCCCATTGGCGGTATCATGGGTCTTTATCGTAGCGTAATTCATTTATAACGCCTCCCGCTTACAGATGCAGGACGCGGGATTTGATTTCTTTAGTCTTACCCACGTTCCAGAAATTTTCACCTAAATAGCCACAAGTACGGCGAGTAACATTCATTAAAGTCTGATTTTTATTACCGCAGTTAGGGCACTCCCATTCCAAATCATCGTTGATGATAATCTCACCATCAAACCCGCACACATGGCAGTAATCTGATTTAGTATTAAATTCAGCATATTGAATATTGTCATAAATAAAGCGAACAACATCTTCCATTGCTTCCAGATTATGGCGCATATTAGGAATTTCGACATAGGAAATAGCGCCGCCAGAAGAAATACGCTGGAACTGGCTTTCAAAATTAAATTTACTAAAGGCGTCGATATCCTCACGAACATCTACGTGGTAAGAATTAGTATAATAGCCTTTATCCGTTACATCGGCAATAGTACCAAACCGTTCTTTGTCAATACGGGCAAAACGATAGCACAATGATTCAGCAGGCGTACCATATAAGGCAAAACCTAACCCTGTTTCTTTTTTCCATTTATCACAGGCAGCACGCAGATATTTCATCACGCGCAAAGCAAATTCTTCCCCTTCAGGTGTTGTGTGGCTGACATCTTTCATTAACTTAGTCATTTCGTACAAACCAATATAACCGAGTGAAATAGTAGAATAGCCTTTTTCCAGATATTTATCAATAACTTCGCCTTTTTCCAAGCGTGCAATCGCTCCATACTGCCAATGTACAGGGCTGACGTCACTGCGAATACCCTTTAATGAGTTATGACGGCACATCAAAGCTTCATAACAAAGCTGTAAGCGTTCATCCAGCAATGGCCAGAATTTTTCTTCGTCGCCATGTGCCAAAATAGCCACCTGAGGCAAATTCAAAGATACGACACCCTGATTGAAACGGCCTTCGAATTTGTAATTACCTTCGTCATCCTTCCAGGCAGCCAAAAAACTACGGCAGCCCATCGGTGCGAAAACATTTCCTTCATAATTCTCACGCATTTTTTTAGCAGAGATATAGTCAGGATATAAACGTTTAGCGCTGCATTTTACAGCCAGCTTAGTAATATAATCATACTTGCCGCCCTTCAGGCAGTTATGTTCATCAAGCACATAAACCAGTTTCGGAAAAGCAGGCGTTACAAAACGCCTTTATCATTTTTAATGCCTTCCAACCGTTGCCGCAGAATCTCTTCTACTATCATTGCATTTTCTTCCAGATATTCATCGTCCGCCTGCAGATTAAGGAAGATAGTGACAAACGGAGATTGTCCGTTTGTTGTCATCAAAGTATTAATCTGGTATTGAATTGTCTGCACACCGCTGCGCAGCTCATCCTGCAAACGTCTTTTTGTAAGGCGCTCTACAACTTCATCAGCAACACTGTCACCGACCTCAGCTTTGATCGTCAGTTTGAATTTTTCATAGCTGCGGCGCAGATATTTGCCTAAATGACGAATATCGACAGACTGCCCACCATACTGGCTGCTGGCTACTGAAGCGATGATCTGAGTCATTACTGTACAAGCCACCTGAAAACTTTTCGGGCTTTCGATCAGTTTACCGTTCATTACAGTGCCGTTATCCAGCATATCGCCAACATTGATCAGGCAACAGTTGAAAATAGGCTGTACGAAGTAATCAGCATCGTGAAAATGGATAGCGCCCTCATCATGGGCTTTAGAAATCTTTTCCGGCAGGATCAGACGGCGGGTCAGGTCCTTGGAAACCTCGCCGGCAATCAGATCGCGCTGAGTAGAAGCCATAACAGCATTTTTATTAGAATTTTCCTCCATAACATCTTTATTACTGTTACGGATCAGAGATAAAATGGATTCATCAGTCGTGTTAGCCTTACGCACCAAAGCGCGAGTATAGCGGTAAATAATATAAGACTTGGCCAGGTTGAATTTCCCCTCGTCCATAAGCTGATGCTCTACCATATCCTGTATATCTTCCACTAAAAGACGCATGCGGTTTTTACTTTCCACATAATGAGCGATAGCTTCGATACGTTCCTGATCGATACGGTCTTCCGGTTCGACTACCTGATTGGCTTTCTGGATAGCAACTATAATCTTGCTGCTGTCAAAATCGGCAGTACTGCCATCACGTTTGATTACTTTCATAACTGACGCCTTCTTTCATAATTTCTTATCGTTAACGCCAAACAAAAATTATTATTTATGCGTAAAATTTACATTATCATCATAGCACAGCGCATTGTTAATGTAAAGCCAAAAATTACTAGATGTTGTGTTTTATTTTGCACACGCAACCATATTTGGTAGAAAACTTTCTTTTGCAATATTTAAATAAGGTCTCATAAATACTACTTTCGGTATCGAAATAAACACAAAAAAGACGGCTTAAGCCGCCTTTTTTAGAAAATCACAGCAAACTGTACACTCTTACAAAATTGCCTTCTGCTAATGCCCAAACAGCAATATTTAACTGCAACGACACAACAGCTGAATAATACTCCCTGCTTTTATTACCATTTTTCAGGAATCCCAGCGAATGTATCCACTACAATCATCGCCGCTGTAGCCTTAGCCACCAGGGTATCATTGTCCAGATCGCGCACTTCGATATTGATGGTTACCAATCTGTCGTCAGCGTGTGTTATCCGTGAAGTAGCGCTGATCGTCGTACCAACCGGTGCGCCTTTGATAAAATCTGTAGCAATAGTTGATGTCACTACCCTTTTACCTATCGTTGCACCTGCAATGCCTGTAGCATTATCAGCCAGCGTTGCAACCAGTCCTCCATGCGCCATACCATTAAGATTAGCATGCCGCTCAGGATCTACTTTTACTGCAACTGTAGCGCTGCCGCAAGACATATCTACGATGTAAATACCGCACTCCTGCATAAAATTATTATGCGAATAAATTTCGCTGACCTTTGCTTTGATCTTTTCCGCTTCAACCACAGGGAGTTCCTCCTTAACGCCGTCTTATGCCAGACATTCAGCCAGGTCTGCTGCAAAATCTGCGCTTGCTTCCAGATTATCGATAAGCCAACACAGCTTGGCTGTTTTTTCTTCGCCGTAAACAGGAGCAGCCAAAGACATAAATTTTGCAACACTTTCATCCCAGCTCATCGGATTAGGCGGATCTCCTTTCGGAAAATCTACCTGTAACTCCAATACTCGCCCATCTTTACAGCGAACGATAAGCTTTGATGCCAGTTTTGCAGCATCAGCAGCATGTACCGCCTCGATCGCAGCATCACGCATGACCTTGGTCTTCGCCATCAAGCTACGGACTTCAGCATCACCAATAACTTCCGTCAGGAAGCGATCAACACCCATATCGCCGTATTTGAGCATCCCGGCAACACAATATTGGATACTGAACTTGCAGCCATACGGATTTTCAGGCTGAGGATTATTGATCAGAAAATCAGTGATCTCATTGACTAAAATCTCTATCGCTTCAACATCATCAGGCTTCAATCCATGCTCAGTACGCAGCACCTGCATCGCATACAGCGCGGCATGAGAATGTTTACAACAGGCATAAGGTTTGAACGAATTATTATCAATCTTATATATACCATCATTCAGCCCATCCGTCAATTTTTCCAAATGCGGCTCTGTGACCATAGCCCGGCAAAAGCCTTTTTCTCCTTCCAATATCTTTGTCGCACCAGTAAAACCAGCACGGGCCAGATATGCTGAAAGTACGCCGGCATATGAACTTTTACCGGCATGCAGAGTTTTGCTCATTGCGCCCTCTTTCAAAAATTCCCACAACCCTGCCGCTTGTGTACCAGCACTGCCAAGACATTGCAGCGTCGCAGCCGCATCAAGACCTAAAACCTTCGCTGCCGAAGCGGCAGCGCCTAAGGTACCTGCTGTACCGGTAGTATGCCAGAAGAAATAGGACTCAGGGATAACGGATTCGCCTACGCGGCCGCCAACCTCATATCCTGCTACTACAGCTGCCAACATATCTTTACCACTTTTATGCTCCGCCTCAGCAATGGCAAATACCGGCGGTACAACTACTGTAGCCAGATGTATAATAGATGGATTATGAAGGTCATCAAAATCAAGGGAATGGGAAGCGCTTCCATTACAAAATGCAGCATTTAAAGCAGTAGTTTGTTCCGTCTGTCCAGCCAAAACTGTAGACTGTGCCTTACCCCCGCCATCCAGCAGCAACTTACGGATGATTTGGATAGGTTTTTCCTGCGAACCGCGAATACAGACTCCCAGCCAATCTAAAATACACTGCTTTGTAATCCGAACTGTTTCCGGGCTCAATTTATCATATTGTACGCTTGCCACAAAATCAGCCAATGCTTTCGTTGTCATAACAATCAACTCCGTTCTTTCACTCACAACCTGTCAGTCAGATCAGAACATGGAACCGTCCTGTCTATATTCTCCGAATATTTCTTTCATCACGCCGCATATTTCTCCCAAAGTGGCATAAGTTTTAACAGCGTCAATCAGATAAGGCATCAAATTTTCTTCGCCGGCGCAAGCTTGCTTCAGCGCAGTTAAAGCAGCATCGACGGCTTTCTGATCACGTCCGTCTTTCATCTTTTCGACTTTGGCAATCTGGCGTTCAGCAACACTAAGGTCAGCAGTCAGAACATCCTGTTCCGCCAGTTGTTTATTATCAACAAACTTATTAACACCGACAACTATAGACCGTTTAGTTTCGATATCGCGTTGATCTTCATAAGCATGAGCCGACATTTCCCCCTGCATATAGCCTTGCTCGATAGCAGCTACAGCACCGCCCATAGCATCAATTTTCTTGATATATTCATAAGCTTCTGCTTCCATCCTATCCGTCAGGGCTTCTACATAATAGGAACCTGCCAGCGGATCAATAGTATCGGTAATACCACTTTCATAAGCCAGCATCTGTTGAGTACGCAGTGCCAGAGTAGCCGACTCTTCAGTTGGCAAAGCAATCGCTTCATCATAAGCACAGCAGGCCATAGACTGAATACCGCCTAAAACGGCGGACAACGCCTGCCAGGTAATACGGGCTACGTTATTAAGCGGCTGCTGAGCAGTCAGAACACTGCCGGCAGTATGCACATGCACACGCAGCATCTGTGCTTTCGGTACTGTAGCACCATAACGTTCTTTCATAATGCGCGCCCACAAACGGCGTGCCGCACGGAATTTAGCAACTTCCTCAAACATATTAAGTCCGGCAGTAAAGATCCAGGAAATACCAGGAGCAAAATCATCTACTTTCTGTCCGGCCTTAATTGCCGCATCAATATAAGCCATCGCATTAGCAAATGCAAAAGCGATTTCCTGTACACAGGAAGCACCGGCTTCACGAATATGGTAAGCACCTACGCTGATCGTATTCCATTTTGGAATACTCTTGGAGCGATATTCAAAAGTATCGGTAATCAGCCGCATCGAAGGCCGTGGCGGGAAAATATATGTGCCACGGGCAATATATTCTTTTAAAATATCATTTTGAATGGTGCCTTTTAATTGTTCCGGCTTAACACCCTGCTGTTCGGCAACAGCAACGTACATCGCCAAAAGCACTGCAGCCGGGCCGTTAATAGTCATAGAAGTACTGACTTTATCCAAAGGAATACCTTCAAAAAGCTTTTCCATATCAGCCAGCGAATCAATAGCCACGCCAACTTTACCAACTTCACCATGCGAAAGCTCCGCATCGGAATCAAGTCCGATCTGTGTCGGCAGGTCCATAGCTACCGACAGGCCGGTTTGACCTGCTTCCAGCAAATATTTATAACGGGCATTGGTTTCCTCAGCTGTAGCAAAGCCTGCATAAGCGCGCATCGTCCACAACCGCCCACGATACATAGTCGGCTGTACGCCGCGTGTAAAAGGGTATTGTCCAGGGAACCCGCTTTTAGAGCAGTAATCAAAACCTTCTACATCCAAAGGAGTATACACGTGTTTTTCTTTAAATTCTTTTCTTTCAGGAAATTTGGCATTGGCTTTAGCAACCTTTGCTTCATAATCCGCCAGTCCCTGTTTGATTTCTTCATAATTAGTCATGTCATTGACCCCTTTCTCATTCCGCTTCGCTGTTTACAGCATAGTGCCGGTTTCATAAAATTTTTTCTGCATATCGAAACAATGTGCCAAATCAATTGGCATATGGGCGTTTTTTTGTTGTGCAAACCTCAGATATTCCAAAAGCTGCGGCCGAAAATCAGGGTGTGCGCAGTTATTTATGATAGCTTTAGCACGTTTGACGGGACTCAAACCACGGATGTCGGCCACACCCTGTTCAGTAATAAAAACCATCGTGTCATGTTCAGTATGGTCTGCATGAGTAACCATAGGTACTACACTGGAAATCGAGCCGCATTTCGCTGTAGACGGCGTTGAAAAAATCGTAAGGAAACCGTTACGCATATAATCACCGCTGCCGCCAATACCATTCATCATCGTGCAGCCCATAACATGCGTTGAATTAGCCTGCCCGTAGATATCAAATTCCAACGGCGTATTCATAGCAATAACTCCCAAACGCCTGATAACCTCGGGGTGATTACTGATATCAAGCGGTCTTAAAACAATACTCTTACGATACAAATCAGGATCTTCCTTGTACATCTCCCAAACCGAAGGCGAAGGAGTGAACGCGCAGCCGGAGGCTTTAGCTATCTTGCCCAGCTTGATCAGACGGAATACAGAATCCTGTAAAATCTCGGAATACATTTCCAGATTTTCAAATCTGGATTTGGCCAGTCCTAAAAGAACCGCATTGGCAATACTGCCGACACCGGACTGCAAGGGCAGCATTTTCTCCGGCAAACGTCCCATCTTTTGTTCATACTCTAAAAATTCCACCAAATTCTCAGCAATTTTGATGCTTGCTGCATCAGGAGCAGTCAAGTCACGCACATGATCCAGAATATCAGACTCCACGATACAATCGATACGATCGATACCGCATTCTACATAAGGTTTACCTATCCTGTCCCCCGCATGATAAATTGGAATCTCAGTTCTATTTGGCGGGATCGCCGGAATATAGATATCATGCATACCTTCCAGATTCAAAGGAATCGAAGTATTGACTTCGATAATGATTTTCTTCGCATGCTTCACAAAAATCGGCGCATTACCAACACCAGGACCTAAAATAATATTGCCTTCTGCAGTAATTGCCGTAGCTTCAATAATAGCTACATCTACATCACCAAAAAAACCATAATCTACCTGCTGTCCGAAATGGCTCAAATGTTGGTCCACATATTCAATCTTGCCTTCATTGATGCCCTTTTTCATGCTTTTGTTGGACGCGGCATAATACGGCATCCTGCCTTTTATCGCGCCAACTGCCGCCAACTCCTCTTCAATTTCCGGACCAACAGAAGCGCCACTCCAGATATTGATACGGCAGCGTTTACCTTCTTTGATAGCTTTGGCTAAAGCTATCGTTGTTTTTTTAGGATAGCCGGATGGGGTAAAACCACTGACGCCCACATTCATTCCATCAGTAATCAGCGCCGCAGCTTCTTCCGGAGTAACGATTTTGTCAAACAACTGCGGATTTCTTAATCTCGTGCTGTCTAACATTTTCATCCCTTCTTTCCCAGATTTAAATTTCTCATACACCTTTCTTCACTTTCAGTATAATTCCGGAAACTTATAACGTAAAATACCAAAAAGCAATAGAAAATATTAATTTATTTGATATGTTTAAATTTGGTTTTCGAGTTTTAAATTACACTTTTCTTTATTTCTATTCATAAAATTCAATTGATGTAATATTACTTTTATAAAAAATTCATTCTAACAACATTTGCCATTTTCATTGACAATATCTATCTTTAAACATCAAAATAATTGATATAATTTATAAGTTTTATTTATATGCTTATCTAAAGTTATAAAAATTTTTTCAGAAAAAGATAGGTTTAAGCTGCTTTATCATCTATAATGTAGTTAAACGATAAACAAACTACAGTTAGCTTAAACTTAAATCTATATTGCCAGTAACAGGAGGAGAGCAGACTATGGACATGGAATATTACCGCAATTTTATTGCCATCGTCGAAGCAGGAAGTCTTTCAGCGGCATCCAAGCACGTACACGTTGCCCAGCCGGCCCTCAGTAATCAACTGAAGCTGCTGCAGAAAAAATTCGGCACTCAGCTAGTCAATATCCGTCGCGGCGTGCATAATATAGAATTGACCAATGCCGGCTGCATTCTTTATAACAAAGCTAAATATCTCTGTTCGCTGGAAGATGATACCCAACGGGAAATATCGGACTGCGTCAACGGCTATACAGGTACTCTGCGAGTCAGCCTGTCGCCTTCGATGTCGATTTCCTTTATTCAAACTTACCTCAGCAAATTTTCCAAAGAATATCCGCAGATCAACTATGAGCTGTACGAAGTTTCCATCTTGGAACAAATCAATCAGATGCTGACCGGGAAAACGGAGATCGGCGTTGCCAATGCTCCGCTGACACAGGAAAGCAGGTTTGATACTATCTATACCAAGCAGGAGCGCCTTGTTGCAGTAATGCACAAAGACAATCCCTGGCTGCCGGCAGACGACAAAGCTCTGCTTTTGGCACATATGGAAGATATGCCTATCTGCCTGTCACGCGGCTGTTCGACTTTATTTTTAAACGTTTGTTCCGATTCCATGATCTTCCCGCAGATCCTGAGCATTAATTCTACTAAACTGTCTACAATAGCCTGGGCAAAAGAAAATGCCGGCATCGCCGTCGTACCGGCTTCACCGGGTGAAATTTTTGACAACGATCTGATTTGCAAGATCATCCGCGATGACAGACTATTCCTTAATAAAACGCTATCTATTGTTAAAGGACGTCCACTTTCCAATGTCGCCCAACTGTTTTTAAACTATTTTTCACAGCATTCCTAAGCTTCAAAAATTGTTTAAGAAGGTGAAATTATGATTACCATTACCAACAAAACCGACTGCTGCGGCTGCGGAGCCTGTGCCAGTCGCTGCGTGACCTCCTGCATCACTATGGCACCAGACGAAGAAGGCTTCAATTATCCGCTGGTCGATACTGACAAATGTATCCACTGCGGTTTGTGTGAACGCGTTTGTCCTCTGCTGCACAAACCTCAACCTCATGAGATTTTAGCTGTTATCGGCTGTAAAAATAAAAACGAAGCCGTTCGCTTTGTCAGCTCCAGCGGCGGTTTTTTCTCCCTGGCTGCCGAAAAAATCCTGGGACGTCAGGGGACAGTCTTCGGGGCGGCCTTTGACGACAACTGGCACGTTAGACATATCGCTGTCACAAGCGTCAATGCAATGAATAAATTACGCGGTTCCAAATATGTACAAAGCGATATCAGCACTACCTACCAGGACGCCGAAAAACTGCTTCAGGCAGGCCATACTGTTTTATTCAGCGGTACGCCGTGCCAGATCGGAGGCTTGAAAGGATATCTGCGTAAAGACTATGAAAGGCTTTATACCATTGACGTAGTCTGCCATGGGGTTCCCAGTCCCAAAGTCTACCAGAAACGACTGGACGAAGTCACCGAGCTTTCGTCATCACCGGTAATAAAAGTCAATTTCCGCGATAAAACTCCCGGTTGGAAACGCTTTAATATCGTTTTTCAAACTGAAAACCATATCTTTGCAACACATAAACGCCGCGGTCCATATATGCGTTTATTCCTGAATAATGTCAGTACTCGCCCTTCCTGTTCCGACTGCGCTTTTAACAATAAACACAGCCTGGCTGATCTGACGATAGCCGACTATTGGGGCGTCAATAAGCATTTCCCGCTTTTTGATGACGATAAGGGTGTTACGTTGGTCCTCGTCAATACAGAAAAAGGCGTCGGACTTTTTGCAGATTGCCAAAGCGAGCTGGAATGCCAGCAAACAGACTTTAAGCGCGGCGCCGAATACAACGCCGCTTTATCCCAAAAAATGACACCCCATCCTTCCCGACAATTTTTCTTCGCTGAGTTGGATCACAAAAGCCTTTCTGCCTTAGCCAACGAAATATTAGGTACTGCTGAAAATTAAAACAAACTCCCTGGGCAAATATGTCCAGGGAGTTTGTTTTAATTGTAATAATCACCACAATATTTGTTTCACTTTATTATATTTTTATATTATAATTAATTTATAAAAGTTTTCCTTAAATTATAAAGGATACGGAAGGTATTTATAATGAATTCCGAAAGAAACGTCCTCAAACTTATCAACGATATCAGTAATCTAACATTATTCGTCGTAGATCAGTCAACTCTGCAGATACTTTACTGCAATCAGACTGCTGCAAAAGCAGGTTTCAGGAGAGGTGTATTCTATCATCCTGACACTCTCAGCTTTGATGCCGTCAATTTTCATCAGGGTGATTATCAGTATTTTGCTGAAAAATCTATTTTAGGAAGCAACGTAGATGTCCGAGTGAAAAGAACTCTTTGGGACGATGAGGGCAGACAGATTCCTGCCTTAGCAATCTCTGTCACACCTCATATTTTTGCCGGCGAAGTCAAGATCAGGCACGACCATTCCAAAGATCTCCTGCAGGGCATCGATGTTCTCTTTGACGAATATGTAGTTATTGATCTTGTCGACGACCGTTATATTTCTCCGAAGCTCGGCCCTTGTGCTTCGGCATTTCCTCATGCCGGCGACTTTACTCAGGCCAATGATCTTTACGGTAAAATGCTTATCCATCCTGAAGACCGGCAGAAATTCTGGGAACTGACTTCAACAAAGAGCCTGCGTCAGAATATGCCGCAGGAAAATATGCATATCGTTGGCGAACTGCGCCGTCTTGTTGCGCCAGATAGCTTTGAATGGATTGAAACTCATCTAGTATCTACTATTGATGCTCAAACCGGGCACCTGAAAGTATTATGGTGCTACCGCAATATTGAAAAACAAAAACAATTTGAGTTGAGCCAACGCGAACAGACCGCCTGGATCGCTCAGTTAAGTGAAGAATATTATGCAGTTTACCTTGTTAATCTAAGTAATAACACTTTACGCGGCCTGCGTGTGCCAGAACAGTTCAAAAAAATCGTACATATGGAAGAATGCTATGATAAACAGTTTTCTATGTATGTAAACGAATTTGTAGACCCTAAATGGCAGCAGACACTCTTAAAAATTACCAACAGCACCTACATCATTGACCAGTTTGCCAACGATAATAACCGGATTGAGCATATTTTTAAAAATAAGCAGGGGTTTTGGCTCAGTGTCAAGATCATTCCGGCACCAGGCTACTCTGACGCTTATCCTTATGCGGTACTGGCCTTTGAAGACCTGACCCAGAAAGTCGAACATTCACTCAGTGAAAAAACTGCCAAAATGGCAGTTGCGCATATGTATGCACTGGCAATCAGCGTCGATATGGAGCATCAGGGTTATAACTGTATCCATTATTCGGAAGAGATACTCTCGCTGCAAAAACGTGGCCGTTACCTTGATTTCTATGCCCAATTCCACCAACAGCTGCTGGACAGTGATAAAGCGCTTCTGTCAGGCATCTTTGATGCCAAACTTTACAGCAGACAAACCTATGCCGAAGGTGAGATGCGTATTTGGGATAAAAACAAAAAACTGCACTATTATACCTATTACAGTACCAGGATATCTACAATCGAAGGCGAAAAAATCATGCTGCTGCTGCGTAACATCGACGATAAAAAACAGCAGGAACATGAACTTGCATTACTCAGCGCCGACAGAATGCGCCATCATAATATCGCCAATGCGCTGGCTGAAATGTACTATGCAGTCTATTATGTCGACCTGCAGGAACATAGATTTTATATTCTGCGGCTTACCGAAATCATCACTGCCAATATGCTGAAAGGATTAGAAGATCATACCGAAGCCTGGACTACCTTCGTCAATAATTTTGTTCATGTGAAATTCCGCAAACAGTTATCAGAGGCTTTTGCTTTAGAAAATATTTATACAACATTGACTCAAAACAATAAAAACTCTGTCGAAATAGAGTTGCTGCGGCGTTTTGCCAACGACAAATACGAATGGGTACGTCTGGAAGCTCAGGCCATTAAAAATACCGAAGGAACTATCACAGGCTGCGTTATCGCTTTCCGGAATATCCATACACAAAAACTGGCCTACGAAAGACAACAGCAGGCATTAAAAGCTGCCCTGCTTTCTGCCGAAAAGGCCAATACCGCCAAAAGCGCTTTTTTGTCAAATATGAGTCACGATATCCGTACTCCAATGAACGCCATCATCGGTATGACTACAATCGCGCAGCAATACCTGTACGACCCTGTTCGTATTAACAGCTGCCTCAGCAAAATCGAGCTGGCTTCCAATCATCTTTTAGAGCTCATAAATGATATTCTCGATATGTCTAAGATCGAAAGCGGCAAATTATCACTTAAGGAATCGCCGCTCAATCTGGCTGAGCTTATTCACAATCTGATCTCACTCATCAATCCACAGTTAAAAGAACACCAGCACGAACTGCATGTAGAGACATATAATATCAGTGACGAATATCTGCTGGGTGACACTGTACGCCTTAATCAAATCTTCACTAATATCCTCAGCAATTCTATCAAATTTACGCCTCAAGGAGGAAAGCTCAAACTCGAGATCAAGCAATTAACGCTGGCGCCAACAGGGTATGGACACTTTCGTTTTGTTTTCAGCGATAACGGCATTGGCATGGACCAGGAATTTCTGCCGCACCTGTTCACTCCCTTCGAACGTTCCCAAACCTCAAATACTGATAGTATTGAAGGCACAGGCCTGGGTATGGCTATCACTAAAAATATTGTTGATTTGATGGGTGGTACTATTGAAGTCACCAGTGCTGCTGGCTCTGGAACCACCTTTACAGTCACCCTGCCACTGAAGCTGGCTGACAAGCAGCCCGTCCCGGTTTCTGCCATTCATTCCGAACTGCAAGCCCTGGTCATCGACCATGATCAAACTTATGCCTCTAATATCCTGCAGCAGCTACAGCAACTGCAAATTACCGGTCAAGCAGTACATAGTCTTAAAGAAGCAAATAACAAACTAGCAGCTGCCATAAAAACAAGCAGTGACTATACGACAGCCATCATAGTCTATAACCCACAGCTGGATCTGGAAGCAATGTTAAACGGATTACGCCAACTGTCATCAACATTAAAGATAGCTTTGGCAATCACCTTCTCCGATCTCAGCCAGACCATTAAAGACTATTCTTTTGACGCACTCCTGATTCTGCCTCTGTTTGCTACTAACCTTGCACAGGTACTCAACAAAATGCATCAGACAAACACAACCAGAACACAGCATCTGCTGCCATCTGCTGCTAATGAACCTAACTGCAGCGGCAAGCGGATACTTCTTGTTGAAGACAATCCGCTCAATATGGAAATCGCCTGTGAGTTGATCGGTATGACCGGTGCCATGATAGAAGAGGCCACTGACGGTGCTGCAGCACTGACAAAAATTGCTCAGGCACCTGAAAACCATTACGATCTTGTTTTCATGGATGTGCAAATGCCTAAACTCAATGGGTACGATGCAACCAAAGCAATCCGCAAACTATCACGCAAGGATGTAAAGAGCCTACCGATCGTTGCTATGACTGCCAATGCCTTCCTGGATGACATCAAAAAAGAACGTGAAGCAGGAATGAATGCTCATATTACCAAACCGTTTCATCTGGAAGAATTATTTGCCGTCATCAGCGAATGGCTGCAATGCAAATAATTATCATAAAAAAGGCTGCCGCAATTAAAAACTGCGGCAGCCTTTCGTATTTTGTTTACATCACTTCTACTCTTTTTTGTTTCAAAACCTTCAGCAACAAAGCCAGATCCTCAATGTCGTAACCGTCATTATTTACTTCCGGTACAACATGTCCCTGTAAAACACTGCCAAGCAGCGTATCTACACTGCACTTAAAGAAATGCGCCAAACGTAGCAATACCCTCAGACTGACACTGACGCGGCCGTGCTCAAGGTTGCTCATATGCGTCTGCGAAACATCTAAACGCTGAGCAAGTTCACTTTGACTGATACCGTGTCTGATACGCATTAACCTGATATTCTTACCAATTTCCTTATAATCGGGATTCATAAAGATACCTCCTTCATCACCTGTTACTAAATAAATTTATTTTTGCGCCGATTCTGTTCCTGGCGGCAGATCGCTGATAAGTTCAGCCGGATCTACCTCAAGTGCCTGTGCGATAAGAAAAAATACTTCCAAACCGCATCTGGCAGCACCACGTTCTATTTTTGATATATAGGAACGGGTCAAACCGGCTTTAATAGACAATGCTTCCTGACTTAAACCTTTCAGTCTTCTGTAATATAAAATATTTAAGCCTATACTTCTATATTTCTCAGCAAACATGACTTTTTTCACCTTAACAATTAAACTTTTATAGATATTGGTTTTATACTTATTATCTTACAAAAAAAATGCATTTGCTGTATAAAATACAGCACATACGTGCACTATATTACTCATTTATACAAAATAAAATTATACATGCAAAGAAATTATATGTCTTTAAATATGTAAATGCACTTAAAATTAATGAATTTTATTATTTTTTATATTTCAAATATTTTGCTATTTATATGAAATAATTATATATTTTATATAAAATTACGGCTTGTTATAGCTATAGTTCTACTTATTAGTACTCACCGTACAAATAAGTGGTTTTCAGAAAAGCAATATGCGAATTACGAGTAATTAAAAACTCACACCCCGGAAGATGTGAGTTTTTAATTACTTTTCTTCGTTATTCTATTCGTCCTGATCTTCGGTATCACTATCAGAAGACATACTCAAATCAGTATCGTTACCACCAGCCAGATTATCCATCTGACTACCTTGCACATCGCCTGTATCGGAACTGCGAGAATTACTGTCAGCTTGTTCTTCCTGACCGGCACCAGCTAAAATATTCTCAAAACCAGTACTAAAACTGCTGCCAGAACCACTTGCATTCAGGCTGTCATCACTGTTATGTATTTCAATTGTTCCGACACCAATATTTGTGTTTTCACCACTTGGATTTATTATTACAGGGGTATGCAGCTCAGAAGTTACAGCAGAGCTGCTGCTATGATAATTATCCTCAAATTCAGGCAGTTTAGTAATATCATGCTCATCTTCAGGCAGTTCTGGTGGATCAGGCGGTAGTGGCGGTGCCGGAAAGATATCTGCATAAGCCTTGCCAACACCTTTGTCGTTATACTTAGAAATATCGTAAGTATTGCCATCTTTATCGGTCGTCGCATAAACAGCCTTATCAGAAACAATTGCATCAATCCCAAAGCCAACGATACCACCGCAGGAATTTTCGGCGCTGACCTGTCCCAAATTCAATGCTTCACCGATCTTACCGCTGGAAGTATTACCTAAAATACCGCCAACCTGACTCGTTCCGGTTACAGTACCATAATTTATTACTTCGTCGATGAGTTTAGTATAACCACTGCCACCCATAATGCCGCCAACACTATTGCTGCCTTTTATATCACCACTGTTTTCAGAATTTTCAATAGAAACACAGCCACTAAGACCACCGCCACCGATAACAGAACCGCCGCCGCTGCCGACAATACCACCAACCATAGAATTACCGATGATATTACCACTGTTGTTACTGTTTATCAGTAACATATCATTAGCATTCGAATAATAACCAACAATACCGCCAACATAATCATTTCCTGTTATATTGCCAGTATTGGTAATATCCGTAATATCGTGTGCTGACTGCGTATAACCAATAATACCGCCTATATTATTATAACCATTCACCTTACCAGTATTGGTAACATTACTTATTTTTGTTGCTGCATCATCAGGATTATAACCAACTATGCCACCACGATAAATATAAGAAGAATCAGGATTTTCCACGAACAAATTGCCATTATTTACCGCTCCCTGAATAATGCCACGATTAAAACCAACTATGCCACCTGCACGCGTCACACCATTGATACTTCCATTATTAACACAATCAATAACCTGCCCAGTAGCCGTATTTTGGCCCGTAATACCTCCTACATTAGTTCCAGCATTAACTGAAGTTTTATTAGTAGAATTCATTATTTTACCAGCATTATTTCCGGCAATACCACCAACCACCTGATTGCTGTAAGCATTAACACTGCCTGTTACGGTTATAGTATCGATAACTCCGATGGATCCGTTATTACCGACCACGCCTCCAATGCCAATGTTATTACTTGTAATATTAACAATTAAATCTCCATCTTTAATTATCCCACTGTTATATCCAGACACACCTCCCGTATATCCATTACTATTAATTATCGTTATATCAACTTCGCTATTATTTATCTTTCCTTCATTATAACCAGCTACACCTCCCGTATATTTAACTCCAACAATTGTTCCCTTAACATTAATGTTTTGAATTGTTCCCTTATTCCTCCCAACAAGTGAACCTGTAGCTTCACAACCTGTGATATCAACATCAAGTAAAGAAAGGTTGCGCAATATACTGTTTTCAGCTGTTTCGTAAAAAAGTCCCACCTGAGCATCCACTGGTCTCTTGATGGTAAGTCTCTCGATCTCATTACCTAGTCCGTCCAAAATTCCCGCAAAAACATCATTATTACCAATCGGTACAAAATTAGCAATACTACCTGCATCAATATCATTTTTAAAAGCATAATTGCCGCTTAGATTAGTATTAATGTCCTGCAGCTGCTCAGCATTTGTCACCCACATATAACCTTTTACACTCTGAGCTCCGCCATTGATATCAAAATTTTTATCCTTACCTGCATAACCGTTAGCATCATGAGCGGTATACCCCAACACAACGTTACCATTGGCAAAATCTCCGTTAATAACAGCATTGCTGCCGTCAAAATCATCTCCGCCCAATTTTATATTATCAGTATCTAAAACGATACGGCTGCCCTCAAAACGCAGTGTGTCTGCTTCCAGTTTACCCATATTGACAAGCTCAGCAGTTCCCGCTATCCCAAAATCACTGATACCAGCGCTGTTTTTAAAATTTTGTAAAGCTGCATCGACATCAGATAAGCTCTTAGTAGAAGCCGTCAGCGAACCAACATTTACCTGTGCCGTTTTACCAAACAAAATCCCATTGGGATTGATCAAAAAAACATGTACCCCTTGTCCATTCAAAGCGCCAAAAATCTCACTGCCCTGTCTGCCGGTAACATAATTCAAAATAGCGTTCATATTCTTAAAATTTACCGTTTCTCCAGCAGCAACATTAAAACTATCCCACTTGACCGACACATTGCCTGTACCGGTAATATCCATCTGATTACCGCTGGACGTATAACTGCCGTTACCAGTAACTACCGTCCCACCCTGTGGCAATCCCCATGCGCAATTAGAAAAAGCCAAAGTGCTAACTACTATAGCGACCGTTGTTTTCCCTAGTCTCTGCCTGTTTTTCATCTTAATCCGCTCTTTTCCGCTCACGATATTCTTAAAACAATTTGTATAACCTGAACCATAACCTGCCGTTTTTATCTTCCGCCTCACTGCGATAAGATTCACCCTTTATCTTGCGTGCATAATCCAGTCTTGCGTACAAGCTGCGATCCAAGCTATAAACTGCGCCAATACCCCAACCTGCCAGCCTGCGATGCGGATCGGAGGTATCTCCGTCCTTTCGTGCCAAAACCTCACCTACATCAGCAAACAACGTCATACTCATACCTTTGACCGGAGTTTGATACCTTAATTCTGCCGTTGCCTGATAACCGCTGTCACCGCCTGCTTCACCCTGCGGATAGGCTCGCACCGCATCAGCACCCCCCAGATAAAACTGTTCACTGCTGTCTAGATTGCGGTTTGCTAGCTGTCCATGTGCAAAAATATAGAACTGTGTCACTTTGCTTAATTTACTGACATGATTAACATCAAAATTAAAGCGGCTAAAGCCGCCTTCCGTCCTGCTGAATTCATCAGCAGCCTGAGCTTCCCAGCTGCGCAGCTTTAAATTACCGGCACGTAAGACAGCACTGTAACCACTATAACTAACAGCACTTTTCAGACTTCCAGTCAGTCCAAGATGAAACACATCACTGCTTTTACGTGCCGTATAATCAAAAACACGCAGTTCATCATTCAAACGGTTATGCTCATAGCCGTAAATCAACCGTAAATTTCCGGATTTCCTGCCGCTTAAAGGCTGCGAACCATATAGGCTCACCGTTTTAGCCGTTCCTACAGCACCTGCCTGCGTAAAATAATCCCCTAAAGTATAATCCGACTCCGCGCAGCTGATACCTAAACGACCTCCCGTTCTATTAACCGCTGTTTCATATCCTAAATTATAATTTTTCATCTTCTCATTACTAAGCATCCCGCCGATAACAAGCCTGTCCCCGCTGCGCAGCGGCTCATTAACAATGACCTGCATTCCGTAACGGTAACGTCCCGAATATTTACCGCCATAATTGTCAGTATAAACAGCGCCTTCCACAATTGGCGATGCCCCTAAAACAATTGTTAAACTGCTGCTGCCAATCTTATCACCAGGCTCTAAAATACCTTTGGCCTGCACACCGGGCAATGCATTCAGATTATTCAGCGTCATTTCTAAAATATCACTGCGTAACTGCATACCAGCATATAAATTTTTTAAAAACCCTTCCACAAAACGATCTTCAAGACTTGTAGAATTTTTCACTCTTAACTTATCCAATACCCCAGGAAAAACCTTAATTGTCACAATACCAGCCACAATATCCTGACGAGGTAAAAATGCAGTTGCCACAGGATATCCCTGTTTTCTGTAATAGACAGATAAAGCTTTCGTCAACTGCTGCAAATCGTTAACAGCCAAATTACGTCCACTGTATTTTCCCAAAAGTGCCTTGGGGGGGGGCAAACACTCCTCTATTCCACTAACATCAAGTTGGAATCTTTTAACATACACCATCGACTGCGATTTTTCCGCATGTTCCGAAATATCATCTTTATGTACAACGACACGCTGATTATTAAGCATATTATCAGACATCCCATTCTGTTGGACGTCACTGCTTGGAAGCTGGTTAGCAGCATAACATCCGACAGTCTGAGACAAGACATAAAGCATAATTACAACTTCTTTTTTCACCCCTGTCCATCTCCCCACTCTTCCAGTCATAATAATACCTATTATAAATTTTAGTTTCTATTTTAATCTATTATCCTACTAATGATTCAAAAAAGCAATTATTTCGAATAATAATATTAAAAATAATTAAATTATATGTATTTTATTATACATTTATTAGAATTTATATTTTAATCAAAAGACTATCAGAGATTATGTGCTGATTCTATTTATTTTAACTGCAGACTTTTCTGATTTATGCTGCAAGCTTCTATTACCCGTTCCAAATCGTTTGTCAATTTCTATAATCACTTACTAAAAGCTAACAAACCACTATAAAAAAACTAATATATTTTTATACTATAAAACCATAACAAAATATAGAAAATTTCTATTATTAATGATACAATATTTATATTATAACAAATTATTTTAATCTTATTGCAGTAAAAATTAGGTAATTATGGGCGAGGTATATATATGAATACCAAGATCAAACAAACAATAGCTTTATTTTTTACAGTCATGTTATTGTTTGTTCTGGTGCTGCCACCACTATCCGCAGCCGCAGATGCAAGTCCTATTAAAGTAGGCTATTATGAGGACGGCGACTATATGTCCAAAAGTCAAAGCGGAGAATATAGCGGATATAATATTGAATATCTACAAAAAATTTCCAAACAATCAGGACTTCCTTTCGAAATGGTTGATATTGCAAGCTGGAATGCTGCATATGATATGCTGGTTAAAGGTGAAATCGATCTGCTGCCGGCAGTTTATCATTCAGAACAGCGGGCAGAGGAAATTTTCTTTTCCGGCCAACCAATGTGCAGTATTTATACTACCCTAAACGTTCGTATGAATGATCCACGCTATGATTATGAAGATTTTAAAGCTTTCCAGGGCATGAATGTCGGCATTATCCGCGGCGGAGTAGACGGCGAAAGGTTTAAAAGTTTTTGCCGTGAGCATAATCTTGTTTTAAATATTATTGATTATGACGAAACAAGTGTACTTTTAGAGGCACTTGATAATGGTACACTGGACGGTGTTGCTATTACCCACCTTGGAAAAAACAGTACTTTCCGCAGTGTAGCCCAGTTTTCTCCCAGTCCTTTATATTTTGCCGTAACCAAGACAAATTCCGAGTTACTGTCTGAAATCAACAAGGCCATGAATAATATTCTATTGGCTAATCCTGATTACAGCCGGGATTTGTATGATAAGTATCTTGCCCCAAGTGTTAACCAAAAGCCTGTTTTTACTAAAGAAGAACTCCAATATATAAAACAGGCTGCACCGATATTAGTATCTTATGACCCTTCTTTTGCACCTTTAACATACCAGAGTAAAAAAAGCGGGCAAATTACTGGCGTAACTGCAGACATTTTTGAATTTATTGCCAAAAACAGCGGTCTGCGTTTTGAATTTGAAGCACATAATCAAACTGAAGCTCTGCAACTTTTACAGCAGGGGAAAATATCTGCTTTGGCTTTATCTGACGGTGATTACCTTTGGGACGGTAGAAACAATATCAATTCCACACTTTATTATCTACGTGCACCTACCTCAATGATCACCAGATACGATTCAGATAAATTGGAAGTAATTGCTTTGCCTCAAGGGTATCAGCTTTCTGAAGCTATCAAGGCAGCAAATCCACATTATACCTTCAAATACTATCCTTCTATCGAAGACTGTCTTAACGCAGTTTTGCACAATAAAGCTGATGCTGCCTGTACAAACACTCATGTTGCTGGCGCTTATCTAAGCAGATCAGCTTACCAGGGTATGCGCACTATAACCTTAGCTCAGCCAATCAATGAAATGTGTGTAGGATTATCTGCGTCGGGCGATCCGAAGTTGTTTTCGATCATCAATAAGTGTATCCAATATCTTCCTACAGAGCAGGTAGACGCCTATCTTGTAACGCATTCTGCCAATACCAAAGAAGTCAGTATGCTGGAATTTATTGAGCAGCATCTTTGGCAGGTAGGCTGTATTGTGATACTGGTCCTGAGCATAATAATTCTGCTGATAGGCAGTAATTTAAGAAACGCTTTACGCAGTAACCGCCGTATTCAGGATCTGCTGTATAAGGATGAACTGACCGGTCTTTATAATATGAACGGATTCTATCAGAAATGGGAAGAAAATAACACTCCCTCCAAACAACAGTCTTTTGTTGTACTTTATAATGGTTTCTGGAAAAAGAAGGAAGAAAATAATACCCCCCAAAAACAGCAGTCTTTTGTTTTACTCTACAGTGATATTTGTCAGTTTAAATTTATCAACGATAACTTTGGTTTTTCTACGGGTGATCAGGTACTGCAAGCCAGCGGTAAAATATTACAGGAAATCCTGGAAGATGATGAATTCTGCGGAAGGATATCCTCTGACCATTTTGCTCTCCTGTTAAAGTATAATTGTTGGGAACACTTAGACAAACGCATGCAAAACTTTGTTAAAAAGCTGAATTGCTGGCGTAAAGCGAAAACCGATATTCCTTATAAAATTGATTTCGTATTTGGTGTTTGTCTGATTGAAAAAAATGCTACTATTGACCTTCATCAAAAACTTGATTTAGCCAATTATTCAAGACGCTACGCAAAAGATACTCCAGGCAGTTTTATTGTTTTATATGATGAAAAAATGCGTGCTCAGGCACTTTTAGCACAACAGTTGGAAAGCCGCTTAGATCAGGCTCTGCAGGAAAATGAATTTGTAGTCTATTATCAGCCCAAGGTTTCTATGAAAGATGGCTCCATTATAGGAAGCGAAGCTTTAATTCGCTGGAACCATCCTGACAAAGGTTTTCTGATGCCAGGCGTATTTATCCCTATCTTTGAGAAAAACGGTATGGTTAAAAAAGTTGACTTGTGGCTGTTTGAAGAAGTTTGTAAAACAATGCGCACTTGGTCAGAAAAAGGCTATCCGCTTTTCCCTGTTTCCTGCAATTTTTCAAGACTACATTTTCAACAAAGTGATTTTCCTGCACGAATCTGTGAAATCGCTGACCGTTGGAATGTTCCGCACCATCTTTTAGAATTGGAAATAACCGAAAGTGTCCTATTGGAAGAATCAACGACTATTGCAGAGGTTTTTCAGATACTTAAAGAAATGCAATTCAAAATAGCCATTGACGATTTCGGATCCGGTTATTCATCTTTAGGTCAATTACAGCAACTGACTGCAGATGTTTTAAAACTAGACCGCAGCTTTGTAAGCCACGGAGTTGCAGGTATGCGTGAAAAAATAGTTGTCGGCAACGTAATTCATATGGCCGGAGAGCTTGGTATGCAGGTAATCTGTGAAGGTGTTGAAACACAGGCACAATCCATAACACTACAGGAAATTGGCTGTAAATATTCGCAGGGATTTTATTTCTATCGTCCTATGCAGCTGGAAAACTATGAAAAATTACTTGTTGCAGATAACTAAAAATACTGCAAAATAATCTATTGATAATTAAAATATAAAACACCGCAGAAATCTGCGGTGTTTTATATTTCTATGCTAAGTACAATAATGCACGTATTTTAATAATTCCAACTTCTGTATAGACAAATATAAATAAAACCTTACTAAATATCTTTCATTTCAAAAACAGTTGATAAATGATAAAATAAACATATGACAATTTCACTGATAATCTTAAATAAAATACACTTCATTTAAAAAAGTGCAAAAACCGAGGGGATGCGATAAAATGGCAACGCTGCTACAAGAGATATTGACAAACAACCATGAATTTTTGGCAAATAACAAGTGTACAAAAGAAATATCCAAATATCCGCAGAAAAAGTTTGCCCTGCTCACTTGTATGGACACCAGACTTGTTGAACTGATCAACAAAGCACTGGGCATCCACCGAGGCGATGCAAAAATAATTCAAAATGCCGGAACCTCTTTAATCGGAGAAATGGGAGAAACCGTAAAAAGTCTTTTGCTAACCATCTATGTTTTTGATATTAAAGAAATTTTCATAGTCGGACATTATGATTGCGGTGTCGCTCTGACATCATCAAAAGACATATTACATAATATGAGAAGCAGAGGCGTCTCAGAGCAGCAATTAAAACTGATTGAAAAAGATTTTCAAGTTTGGCTTGATCCTTACACCGACCCCGCCAAAAATGTACTTACAGTCATTAAAAAACTTAAGGCAAATCCTTTTATTCCCAATGATATACCTATCCACGGACTTATAATTGACCCCCATACGGGTAAACTTGACCTTTTGGCAGATGGCTATAAAGAGATTTAAGACAAATCGTGCTCCCTGTTTTTTAGCGTCGTCAAATTTTTAGTTTTTATAATCACTATTCTAATATATCAACGTAATATTTTGGTCATTGCCAATATTCTACAAGACACCTCTTTACTTTATCGTTACAATAGTTTTGTAATGCTTGGAGCTTATAAAACATTGTATAGAAAAGAGGCTTATTATGAATCTGCAAAATGAAAAATGTGTCATCGTCGTTGACGAAGAGCTGCCGTTAGGAATTATTGCAAATACTGCTGTGATCTTGGGGATAACCCTAGGCAAAACCATGCCTGAAGCAGTCGGTCCTGATGTAATCGATCAGACAGAAAAGAGTCATCTCGGCATTATCAAATTCCCTGTTCCCGTCTTGAAAAGCTCTGCAGAAAAACTTAAATATATCAGGGAACAACTCTATCAAGACGATTTTCATGACCTGCTCGTTGTTGATTTTTCTGATTTAGCGCAGAGCTGTAAAACTTATGATGATTTTATTCAAAAAATGACTCAAGTACCGGAAAGCGCTTTAAAATATTTTGGTCTTGCAATCTGCGGCTCAAAAAAGAAGGTTGCTAAACTTACTGGAAGTCTGCCTTTATTACGATAATTTTATATTTTTGCTATTCAACTTTCAATGCCAACCCATTTATTTTCAAAACAAAAAATCCATGCAAACCGTAAAGTCTGCATGGATTCTACATTTTCAATTGGTGGAGACAAGCGGGATCGAACCGCTGACCTCTTGAATGCCATTCAAGCGCTCTCCCAGCTGAGCTATGCCCCCAAGACAATTAAGATTATAATAGAAAACAGCCTTACTTGTCAATATAATTGTAAAATATAACTCAAAAATATTGCAGTAGGTTAAGCACCGTGCTATAATGTATGACGCAAGCAAAGACGCCTGCCTTCCTGGGTCAAATCTGCCTTCAGGAAGGCAGATTTATTTTTTCAGGAGTGTTTGACAATGCGTTCTATCGAAACTACCGCGGCCAAGCTTTCTGTTTTCAAAATGACCTGGCCGATTTTCATTGAAATTTTGCTGCAGATGATGGTCGGCAATGTAGATCAATTCATGCTCAGTCATTATTCTCAAAAATCCGTTGCTGCCGTTGGTAACGCCAATCAAATCATCAACATCGTTATTATTGCCCTCAGCGTAATAAGTATGGCCGCAACAATCCTGATTGCCCAATACCGTGGTGCCGGTAATAAGGAAAAAGTCACGGAAGTTTGTACCGTAGCTCTTTTAACAAACTTCATTTTCGGACTTATCATCAGTTCAATTCTGTTTTGTTTCGACAACTTCTTTCTTGATCTGCTGGCCGTACCTGATGACATCCGGTCTGAAGCCGGCTTATTTCTACGCTATATCGGCTTGTTTATAGTGGTCCAGGCAGTATACATCTCTTTTATTTCTTTTTTCCGCGGTTATTCACTGCTAAAAGTAACGATGATGACTTCTATCATCATGAATGTTATCAATATTATCTGTAATGTTTTCCTTATTCATGGCTTCGGGCCCATCCCCCCCTTGGGAGTATTGGGAGTGACTATTTCAACCAACAGCAGTAAAGTACTGGGTCTGCTGCTGATTCTATATTTTTTCCGTCGTTTTATCAATCTGCCCTTGTCTTTTAAATATCTTCGTCCTTTTCCCAAAAAAACTTTGCACAATATCCTCTATCTGGGTCTGCCTTCAGGCGGTGAGTCGCTTTCGTATCAGCTGTCGCAGATGGTGATTATGAAATTTGTCAATCTGATGGGTTTAGTAGTCATAACGACCAAAATATATGCCTATATCATTGCTATGTTCTCATACATTTATTCGCAGGCTCTGGCAATGGCGACACAAATCATCGTTGGTTTTCTTCTAGGCCGCGGCGACCAGGAAGCAGTCAGCCAAAGAGTCTGGCAAACTGTGCGGTTAGCGGTGCTGATCAGCGGTACCCTGACAACGCTCTTATATTTCAACAGCGACCATATCTATGGTATCTTTACTGATAACCCCGAAGTGCTGGAGTTGGGACGCCACATCTTTCTCATTGAAATTTTTCTGGAAATCGGCCGTGCCGTCAACATGGTTATGGTCATGTCACTGCAGGCTGCCGGTGACATCAAAGGTCCTGTAACAATAGGCTTGCTTTCCATGTGGCTGGTTTCCGTATCAGGTGCCTACTTTTTTGGTATCGTCCTCGATTTTGGCTTGATAGGTATCTGGATCGCTATGATGATGGATGAATGTTTAAGGGCACTGATATTTATTTATCGCTGGCACAGTGGAGTCTGGCGTCACAAAAATCTTATTTAAAAGCAAAAAGAACGCAGATAAAATATCTGCGTTCTTTTTACTTTTAAATTAATCTATATAGTTTTAATCTTATCAATTATTTTTAATAATAAAAATATAAATCGGTTAATTATTAAAAATTATTTATTTATTTTCAAATCACCAATTATTTATTTCTTTTAAATAAGTTATACAATGTTGATATTTCGTATCATTCATCTAAGAAATAAGTAAAATTCAGGTAAAACTTTTTGTAAAAATGAATAATTATAATAAATTTTACTTAAAAATGTTGCCGTCGCAACAGAGGAGATTTTCAAAATTTGCTATTCTGTTAACGCATTTTAAAATTTTAAAAGGAGGAATAATATGTCCCAAGCAGTAAAATGTTTAATTTTGTTGGCAGTAGTTGCTCTCTTATTCGTAACTGAACTTATTCCCTTGGCAATTACTGCAACGGCAGGCGCGATTTCCTGCGGCCTGTTAGGTTTTATTCCTGCAAAACAGGTATTCTCGGGTTTATCCGACTCTACCGTAGTCTTGTTTGCAGGTATGTTCGTCGTAGGTGCTTCCATGTTCTACACCGGTCTTGCTCAAAAAATCGGCGGTGTAGTAGTAAAAATGTGTGGTACAGGCGAGAACAGCTTGATGTTTGGCTTAATGATGGTCGGTACGGTTTTATCTTCCTGCCTGTCCAATACTGGTACTGCAGCCTGCCTGCTGCCAGTTGCGCTCGGTATTTGTGCCGCAGCTAAGATCCCCGCTTCCCGTCAACTGATGCCTCTGGCATTTGCCTGCGGTTGGGGCGGTATCATTACTATGGTAGGCACACCGCCTAATATTATTGCAGTCGGCGCTATGACCTCTGCCGGTCTTGAACCTTTTGGCTTCTTTGAATTTGCCTGGATCGGTATTCCGGTTTCTATTGCTGGTATGCTGTACATGATGTTCGTAGGCAAATACCTGCTTCCGAAAGTAGATCTTTCCGCTGACCAGGAAATTGAACAGGAAATCGAAGCCGCTTCCACTTCTTCTACCAAACAAATCATCTCCGGCGTCATCCTTGCTTTGGTTATCATCACCATGGCTGTTGGTATCCCTGGCGTATCTTTGGAAATCGCTGCTATCACCGGCGCGCTTGTTTGCGTACTGACCGGCTGCCTGACCGAAAAACAAGCTTATGCTTCTATCGACTGGGTAACCATCTTCCTGTTCGCAGGTATGATGCCTGTTTCAGCAGCTATGGATACTACCGGCGCCGGCGCTTTGATAGCTGACTGGACCGTCGGCCTGATGGGCGGAAGTCCGTCTCCTTTAGTAGTGACCGCTATTCTGTTCATTCTGTCCTGCGGTCTGACCCAATTTATGTCCAACACTGCTTCAGCAGCTTTGCTGTGTCCGATCGGTATTGCTATTGCTAAACAGCTTGGTGCTGATCCGAAAGCAGTATTGATGGCGATTGCAGTTGCTGCTTCTTGTGCTTTTGCAACTCCGGTAGGCACTCCTCCGAATACTTTGGTACTTGGCCCCGGCGGCTACAAATTCATGGACTACGTAAAATGTGGTACCGGCCTCGTTATCGTAGCCTTTATCGTATCCCTGGTTGTAATCCCAGTTGTTTGGCCTTTCTTCCTGCTAATTAACAGTAAAAAAAAAGACTGCTTCTTTAAGAAGCAGTCTTTTTTCTATAATTCAGTAATTCAGTCCTGTTTTCTAAAGGCTTCTGTCAAGGGCGGAATGATTTGTTTTTTACGGCTCAAAACGCCTGGCAGGTGATAGCATCCTTCCGCAGCAGCTTCTCCAAAAGCGTGAACAAGCTGTGTCTGCGGACTTCCTGCAGCTAAAAGATCTGTTGCTTCACCCAAAATATCAGTAACCATCAGCAGCGACAGGTCATAACCTTCCTGCTTACGAAATTCATTAAGAGCTTTCTGCAGTTCTCCTAACCGTTCTAAAGCCTGCTGCCGATCCATAATATTGATCTGACTGACCGTAATCCGGTGTTCTCCAAAATCGAATTCCTTAATATCATTACGCACAATATCCTGCACCGGCATCGTACCAATAGCAGAACCATGACGCAGTACTTCCATCGCAAAAGCTTCCGCATCCTTGATGCCGGCCTGCTCTGCCAAACGTTTAGCAGTATCCTGGTCAAAAAGAGTCGCAGTAGGAGAACGGAAATACAAAGTATCAGAAACTATAGCCGCAAATAGAATACCTGCCAAAGCCGGCGGCAGTTCGATGCCTCTGTGCCAGGTAAGGTTGGCAACGATAGTAGCAGTTGAACCTACAGGCTCCTGTCTGATAAAGATCGGCGCGCCTGTCGTCAGCCCGCCCAGCCGATGGTGGTCAATGATTTCCAGCAAATGCGCTTCTCCAATGCCTTCCACCGCCTGACTGCGTTCATTATGGTCGACTAAAATAACCTCCTGACGATCGGGAACCAGCATCATACCACGATCCATCATCCCTACATATTTACCACGCTCCAACACCGGGTAACTGACAAATTTTGCCGCCAGCATCTTTTCTCTGACATCAGAAAGTAAGTCTGTCGTTTTCAGAGTCACAAGGTTTTTCGTCATCACCAGCCTGACCTGAATGCTCTGATTGATCAGCCGGGCCGTAGTATAAGTGTCATAAGGCGTGCTGATGACAACAGCCTTATAACGCAGGGCCGTCTGCAGTACGATTGGCGTTATTTCCGTATCCCGCGTCAGAATCAAACCTGCGGCGCCGGCCTCCAGTACTGCCAGCTGCGCCTCAACTCTGTCACCGATGATAACCAGATCTCCATTTTTAATTGCCGTGCTAAGAGTTTTAGGCTCCGAAGCCCCAATTTTGATCTTACCATTAAAGGTATGTGTCAGATCACCGCAGATCAGCTGACCATCTAAAGTATGGACAATACTTCTGTAATCTGTTTCGCCGTCGTCCAGATCTTGAATTGACAGCTCATTATAATAACGTTTCGCCAGGTCGCCGACAGTAATGATGCCGACGATATTATTTTCCTGATCCAATACCGGTACGGATTTTAAACCTTCGTGCTCTACAAAAAGCCTGCCCACATCACGCAGTGACGCATCTGGCCCCACTGTCGGCGGCTGCGCCAAGCGTATATCACTTAACCGCGGATACAGATCATCTACTAATTTCGGTACCGGTATGCCAAAATGTTCCAGCACAAACTGTGTTTCCAGATTGATCTTGCCTGCACGTGCCGGAACTGCGTTCAAACCCAGCTGCTGCTTTAAATAAGCATAGGCGATGGCAGAACAGACCGAATCCGTGTCTGGATTACGGTGACCGATAACTAAAACCGTTTTTTCCATGCTTCCACCTTCTTATCCCCGTATTTCTTACTTGTCATTGTAGCACAAAATAAAACTGTCAGCAGTAAATTTTAAGCAAAGAAACCTCCCGCAGACTGCAGAAGGTTTCTTTTGTTAATATTTACTGTTATTTTCTTTACTGCGGCGACCACCCAATTCGTTCAGCAGTTCTGCCGGATTGATATTATGATATGCCAGAAGCACTAAACAATGATACCACAAGTCCGACATCTCATACAAAACCTCTTTGCCGTTATTATTCTTGGAAGCAATGATAGTTTCTGCAGCTTCTTCGCCGACCTTTTTCAAAATCTTATCCTGGCCTGACATAAACAGGTAACGGGTATAAGATTTTTCGCCGCCATGAACGCGTTTGTCCTGAATGACGCGGTACAATTCAGCCAAAATACCGTGAATACCATCCGGTTCAGGTACCGGCAGATTTCTGCCCGCACCGCTGTTCCATAATGGATAACTGAAACAGGAATAATTTCCTGTATGGCAGGCTGCACCTTTTTGTTCAACCTTTACCAGCAGACTGTCACCATCACAATCATAATCAATACTTACGACCTTCTGCACATGGCCGCTGCTAGCGCCTTTGTTCCACAGCTCCTGACGGCTACGACTCCAAAACCAGGTATAACCGGTTTCCACAGTCTTCGCCAGTGATTCGCCGTTCATATAGGCCAGCATCAGCACGGCATTGGTTGCTGCATCCTGAACAATGGCCGGAATCAAGCCTTTTTCATCAAATTTTATTTTAGAAAAATCTACTTGCATTATAATCTCACCTCTACACCTTTAGACCGCAGGTATTCTTTGACCTGCCTGATAGTAAACTCTTTATAATGAAAGACTGATGCCGCCAAAACGGCATCGGCTTTACCTTCCGTCAAAACATCATAGAAGTGTTCCAGCTTACCTGCGCCGCCGCTGGCTATCACAGGTACCTTCACCGCTTCGGCAACTGCCCGGGTCAGTGGTATATCATAGCCGTTTTTTGTACCGTCAGCATCCATACTGGTCAGTAAAATCTCGCCGGCGCCCAATTCTGCCGCCGTTCTGACCCAGTCCAGTACATCAATTCCCGTAGGGGTACGTCCGCCATGTACATAAACTTCCCATTTATCTGTACCGCAGCGTTTTGCATCTACAGCTAAAACGATGCACTGGCTGCCAAACAGCTTTGCACCATCAGCAATCAGCTGCGGATTTTTTACTGCCGCCGTATTTACAGAAATTTTATCAGCACCTGCATTCAGAGCATTACGGATATCCTGCACCGTGCTGATCCCACCGCCAACTGTCAGCGGCATAAAAACCTGTCCCGCTGTACGGTTTATGACATCCAGCATAGACTTACGCTGCTCGACAGACGCAGTGATATCAAGAAAAACCAGCTCATCGGCAGCTTCAGTGTCATATAAGGCCGCCAGTTCAACAGGATCACCGGCATCACGCAGTTCCACAAAATTAGTGCCTTTGACTACATGCCCTTCTTTTACATCCAGACAGGGAATAATTCTTTTGGTATGCATCTCAGACCTCCTTTGCGACCTGCAGAGCCTCCCGCAGGTCAATAGCTCCGGTATAAATGGCCTTCCCTATGATGCAGCCCTCGATCCCAGAGGAGGCCCGCTGCTGCAGACGGCGTATATCTTCCAACGATGCCACACCGCCGCTGGCAATGACTTTAACACCGCAGGCTTTTGCCAAAGCGGCAGTGGCTTCTATATTCACCCCACTCAGCTTACCGTCACGGCTGATATCAGTAAAAATAATATGCTCGACCCCGATAGCAGCCATTTTTAGAGCCAACTCTACAGCATCAATACCACCGCTGACACCCCAGCCTTCGATAGCGGCTTTCCCGTCTTTAGCATCGATACCTACAACAACCTGACCAGGAAATTCCCGACAGGCTTCAGCAACCAGCTGCGGTTCCCGCACTGCTGCTGATCCAAGAATCACACGGCTGACCCCCAGTTCCAGCAATTCTGCTACAGCTGCCAGACTTCTGATTCCGCCTCCTACCTGCACTGGCATAGAAGCGTGCTCCAGGATTTTTTTGATTGCAGGCAGATTACGTCCCGCACCGGCCAAAGCACCGTCTAAATCGACGACATGTAAATATTCGGCTCCGACTGCCGACCAGCGGGCAGCCATTTCCGAAGGATCATCAGCAAAAACAGTTTCCTGGTCAAAACGACCTTCCGTCAATCTGACGCAGCGGCCGCCGCGGATATCTATAGCAGGAAAAATTATCATGGCTGCCACTCCTTAAAAGCGCGCAGCAGGCCAAGGCCTGCCCGGCTTGATTTTTCTGGATGGAACTGAAAAGCCTGCACACTGCCGCTGCCGACAGCAGCCGTTACTTCCATACCATAATCACATACGGCAGTAATGAGCTCTTGCTGCTGCGGCTCAACATGAAAGCTGTGCACAAAGTACACATATTCATCTCCTGCTTCCTGCAGCAGCGGAGAACTGCTGCGTAAACTCAGCTTGTTCCAGCCCATATGCGGTATTTTCAAAGCGGTATCCAGTCTGCGCACCTGCCCTTGAAAATAGCCCAGACCTTTCACTCCGGGAGCTTCATCACTGCCTTCAAACAAAACCTGCATTCCCAGACAGATACCTAAAAACGGTCTGCCGCTGTGCAAATATTTCTGCAGTATCGGTACCAGACCGCTGCGCTGCAGATTAGCCATACAATCGCCAAAAGCCCCTACTCCCGGTAAAATCAGTTTATCAGCCTGTGCAATAACTGCGGCATCACTGGAAATAATCGGGTCGCCGCCAACAACAGCGATCGCTTTATTAACACTGTGCAGGTTTCCCATCCCATAATCAACAATGACTATCTTCGAACTCATAAAGCCCCCTTGCTGCTCATCACGCCCTGAACGCGCGGATCTGCAGCTACTGCCTCTGCCAGCGCGCGGGCAAAAGCTTTAAAAACCGCCTCAATAATATGATGTACATTTTTACCATACAAGACTCGAATATGCACAGTCATGCCGCTGGCCACGGCTACGGCGCGGAAAAATTCCTCAGTCATTTCTGTATCGTAGTTACCCAAAGTTATTTTAGGAATTTCGGGTTCAAAAACCAGGTACGGCCGCCCGGAAAAATCCAGTACTACCTGTGCCAAAGCCTCATCCATTGGAATAAAACAACTGCCATAGCGGTGAATACCGCTTTTATCGCCAACAGCCGCTTTAAGAGCTTCTCCTAAAACGATGCCGCAGTCTTCAACCGTATGGTGACAGTCAACCTGCAGATCTCCCTGTGCTTTCACCTGCAAATCAAGAAAGCCATGCTTGGCCAGCAGTGTCAGCATATGATCAAAAAAACCGACGCCTGTAGCGATATCCGCTTTCCCGCTGCCATCAAGCCCAATACTGACACTGACCGCAGTTTCTAAAGTTTTTCGTTCTTTAACTGCCTGCCGCATCATATTGCCTCCTCTCCGCATAAGCGCTGCAGCTGGCTGATGATTTCAGCATTTTCCAGCGGCAGGCCTACCGTGATCCGCAGGCATCCCTGCAATACAGGATGACTGGTATAATCGCGCACCAAAATTTTCTTCTCCAGCAGTTTGCGGTATAAGTACATTCCTGCCAGCATCTGCTGTGTTTTTTCACCCTGGCTGCCATATTGCTGCTCGCAGGCAGCCGCTAAACGGGCAGTCAGTTCGCCCTGCGGGCAACAGGTCAGAAAATTCGTTGCGGACGGCCAGATTTTCAAGCCCATTTGCTCCAGTTGTTCTCGCATCAGATCACGCTGCTCGATAATAGTTTCCAGTTGTTCTTTATATAAGTCTTTTTGGCGGTAAACCTCTTCCGCTACAGCTAAAGACCAGGCATTAACATGATAAGGCAGCAGTGTTTTTCCCAAAACACGCATGATACCGGCACTGCCGACAGCATAACCTACACGCAGTCCAGCCAGTCCGTAAGCTTTAGAAAAAGTACGTAAGCACATAAAATTACTGTATTTACCTGTCAGAGCCAAAGTCGAACCTGCTACCAGCTTTAATTTATTCAGCGGGCGCAGATCCTGCGGATCAACGCCGCTGCCTTTAGCAAACTCCATATAGGCTTCATCCATTACTACCGGGCAGCTGACATCTGCTAAAATCTTCTCCATTACTTCAAGCGGATTATAATTTCCCGTCGGATTGTTGGGATTGCAGACAATCAACAGCGCCGGCTGCTCTGCCCTGCAAAATTCGATGACCTTATCTGGATCGACATATCCCGTCAGCGTCAGCGGATACGGTGCGGCTATACTGTCGGCCAGCTTGGTATAAACGCCATACATAGAAAAGGACGGATACGGAAAAGCGATTTTACGTCCATTGCCGCCAAAAGCATAACAGGCCATTTGCAAAAGTTCACTGGAACCGTTGCCGATTCTGATATTGTCTGCATCCAGCGCCAGATCTTCAGCAATCAGCCCGCGCAGCGTTTCAGCCTGCATCGGCGGATATCGGTTAAAAGGAAACCCGGCCAGCTTCGCCGCCACAGCCTGCTCAATCGGCCGCGGCAGATTATAATTACTTTCGTTGGCATTGACGATAATATCGGCAGCCACATGTTCTACAGCATATTCTTCCAATTCTTCCAAGCCGGTCCTGGCATTAAATCCAGCCATCTCCTCACCTCTTTTCCATACGCACGCGGATAGCGTTAGCATGCGCCTGAAGCCCTTCCGCTTCAGCCATTTTAATAACGTCACTGCCCACAGCAGTCAAGGCGCCCTGCGTATAAGCAATGATACTTGTTTTCTTCATAAACGTCTCCACATTCAGAACTGAGTAGAAACGGGCAGTGCCGCCGGTAGGCAGAATGTGGTTCGGTCCTGCATAATAATCGCCCAAAGGCTCCGGTGAATAAGCGCCCAAAAAGATCGCACCGGCATTACGCAGATAAGGCAGCAGAGCAAAAGGCTCTTTCGTCATAACCTCCAAATGCTCCGGTGCTGATATATTCGCCATCTCAATTACTGTTTCCATATCAGACGCAATAATGATCTTGCCATGATTTGCTAAAGACAATGCAGCGATCTCCTGCCGCGGCAAAGCAGCAAGCTGCATCTCAAGCTCTGCTGCAACAGCATTGCCCAACAGCTCACTGTCCGTAACTAAAATAGCGCTGGCCAGAGGATCATGTTCCGCCTGGCTCAAAAGGTCAGCTGCCAGATATTTAGGATCAGCGCCATCATCGGCTATAATCAATATTTCGCTGGGACCTGCCAGCATATCAATGTCGCAGTGCCCGTAAACAGCTTTTTTAGCCAGCGTCACAAAAATATTGCCAGGGCCGGTAATTTTTTCAACCTTTTGTACAGTTTCCGTACCAAAAGCTAACGCAGCAATGGCCTGTGCACCGCCCATTTTATAAATTTCCCTGATACCTATTAATTCAGCCGTAACCAGCACATAAGGATTGACTTTGCCATCACGTCCGGGCGGTACTGCCATCACGATCCGTGGTACTCCTGCTACTGTAGCCGGTACAGCATTCATAATCACCGAAGAAGGATAAGCAGCAGTTCCACCGGGGACGTAAATACCCACAGAGTCAACAGGAGTTACCTTCTGTCCCAGCATAGCACCGCATTCACGGTTAGTCAGCCAGGTTTTTGGCAGCTGTTCTTCGTGAAAGCGACGCACATTTGCAATAGCACGTTCGATGGCTTCTACCACTTCGGCATCAGCTGATTGTCGGGCTTCTGTAAATTCAGCCTTGCTGACCCGGATATTTTGGACACTCAAGCCTGCTTTATCGATCAGATTAGTATAATAAAGCAGCTTTCCATCACCGCCGACCCTTACGTCAGTCACAATTCTTTCGACGACCTGGGCTGCTGTCAGCGGCGCACCAAACATAGCGGTAACACCTGCCTGAACTCCGGGGGACAGCTCACATTCATCAAAAGCTTTTTTCTGCATCAAAGCTGCTATTTCAACAGCACTCATTCCTCTGGCATCTGTTACTTGCATTGCTCTTCCTCCTCATCCAGTACCTTACGCAAATCTCGGACCAGTTTATCCAGACGGTCAAATTTCAATTTAAAGCTCACCCTGTTGGCAATCAGTCTTGCTGTCGCCGTATAGATGGAATCTACCTCCACCAATTTATTCTCTTTCAGGGTACGGCCTGTTTCCACAATATCAACGATCAGCTCCGACAATCCAACCATCGGCCCCAGTTCAATCGAGCCGTTAAGCTTGATGATCTCGGTCTGAATCCCCAGACTGCGAAAATACTCCTGGGCACAGTTCGGATATTTAGTTGCTACCCGCAGATGCGCATAATCAGTCAGCCTGGGACGCTGCATCTGCTCAGGAACTGCCAGCATCAAACGACAGCGTCCATATTTCAGATCCAGCAGCTCATATACGTCCTTGCGTTCTTCCAGCAGCACATCTTTACCAATGATCCCGATATCGGCAGCACCGTATTCTACATAGGTCGGCAAATCGACAGTTTTAGTAATTATAAAGCGCACCTTGCTATCCTCGTTACTGATAACAAGTTTACGCGAATCTTCAGTTACGTTATCAGCACTATAGCCTACTTTAGCCAGCAGCTCTACTGATCTTTGAAACAGCTTGCCCTTCGGCAGCGCTACGGTAATATAATCCATTACGGCACTTCCTTTATCAATCTTCGATATACAGCAGCGTATCGCAGGCGTTAGCACGCTGCGCGTCCACTGCTTCGCTCTGGTTAAAAGGCTCGGCAGCCAGCTTCACTGTTTTGCCGCTCCTGCGCAGACGCATACACTGCGCGATCGCCTGTGGCAGACAACCTGCCTGCCAGGCCACCAAAACATCCCAGCTGCTGATATTGTCCAGCTGCCGGCGCCGACTCAGAATCAACATGATCCTGTCTATCCCTATAGCAAATCCTGTTGCCGGACAGGATCTGCCAAAATTTTCCATCATTGTATCATAACGGCCGCCGCCGATGATCGGGAAACCCATATCCTCAGCGTAGCCTTCAAATAACATTCCAGTATAATAATCAAGGTCGCGCAAAAGCCCCAGATCAAAACGCAGATAACCAGCCGCACCATAGACCTCGGCCAAAGCATAGATTTCGCGCAGATCCTGCACAGCCTTGGAGCTTTTATTGTTCAAACCACAGGCTTCAACCTTATCTAAAAGTTCCAGCCCGCCATGCAGAAACGGCAGCTCTTTAAACAAATCTTTTTGTTCCGGTGACATCCTGCTGCCATCTGCCAACGCTTCCAACCGTACCACATCATGCTCGATCAGGCAGCGTTTCAGCTCCTGCGCCTGCAGTTCAGTGACCTCAGCCGCTTCAATCAGGCCATTTATAAAATCGATCTGGCCAACACTGATCACAAAATCATTTAACCCTGCTGCCTGCAGCGAAGCTACTGCTAAAGCCAGCATCTCGGCATCTGCCGAAGGTCCGGCCGCACCCATCATTTCAACACCGGCCTGATTAAACTCACACTGGCGTCCGGCCTGTGTTTCCTCATAGCGAAATAGATTCGCCAGATAAAAAAGCCGTTTTACCGCCGGTCCCTCATTGAGCCGAGTAGCTACCAAACGCGCCAAAGGAGTCGTCATGTCCGACCGCAGCAATAAAATATTATTACGACGGTCAAAAAATTTAAAACTGCTGTCTGACAGCTGACCTGCTGCGGCAAAAGTATCCAGATATTCAAAAGTCGGCGTGACCACTTCGTCATAGCCCCAGGCTTTAAAGGTAGAGGCAAGCTTATTTTCAATTATCCTTCTGGCGCCGGCTTCACCCGGAAGTACGTCCCTAGTTCCATACGGCACCTGCAAAGCTTTATTATTCAGCATTGTGCTTGTCTTCCTTTTTTAATAATGGCATTATCGAATTATAGCCGTCAGCGCCATAAACCAAACAGCGTTTAACCCGTGAGATCGTCGCCGTACTGGCGCCTGTTTTTTCTACTATCTCTTCATAAATACAGCCTGCATCAAGCATTCTGGCAACCTCCAAACGCTGCGCCATGGATTTCAGTTCGCTGATCGTGCAAATATCCTCAAAAAAGTTGGAACACTGCTCTTCACTTTTTAAGCTAAGAATCGCTTTAAATAATTGATCGGTCAAATGGTCTCTGGTTTTTGCAGCCATGATTGCCTCCTTAAATTTAGCTGGTGCTAGCACCTTTTTTCTTTTATACTTTATCACTTTATCTTGTGAAAGGCAAGGTTTTTTACAAAAATTTTAAAATTTTTATTGACAAGTGCCGATTGTAAGTGTATTATTTTGTTTAACAACTTCAAACGGTATTTCATCAAGAGTAGCCGAGGGACTGGCCCTATGAAGCTACGGCAACCATCACGACGTGAACGGTGCCAAATCCAACGGATGTAAATCCGACAGATGAAGCAGTACGAAACGCTTTCGTTACCCTTCACCTGTGTGAAGGGTTTTTTTACGATTTTAGAAAAGAAAGAGGAACGCTGTATGATCGATTTACGCAATGTGGAAAAAACCTATTACAGCAATGCAGGTGATATCCACGCTTTAAAGAAAACAAATCTGCATATCAACGCCGGAGAAATATTCGGTATCATCGGCCTCAGCGGTGCCGGTAAATCAACCCTGATCCGCTGCATCAATATGCTGGAAGTACCTACCGGCGGTCAGGTCTTTGTGGATGGACAGGAACTGACTGCAATGAACAATCAGGAACTGCGCAAAGCACGCCAAAATATCGGGATGATCTTCCAGCACTTTAATCTGCTGGCCTCCCGCACAGTTTATGATAATATCGCTTTTCCGCTGGAAATACAGGGTATTTCGCAGTCTGAAATCAAAAAGCGGGTGCAGCCGCTGCTGGAGCTTGTACAATTACAGGACCGCGGCTATTATTATCCCAGCCAGTTGTCAGGCGGTCAGAAACAACGTGTCGGTATTGCCCGTGCTCTGGCCAGCGATCCTAAAGTACTGCTGTGTGATGAAGCAACCTCGGCATTGGACCCGCAGACAACAAAATCTATTCTCGACCTGCTCAAAGATATCAATAAACGCCTGAATCTGACTATTGTCATGATCACACATCAGATGGAAGTAGTCAAAGAAGTCTGTGACAGAGTAGCTGTTATCGAAAACGGCGAGATCATTGAAGAAGGTTCCATGATCGATGTTTTCACCGATCCGCAGAAGCCCACTACCAAAGATTTCGTCAAAAGCATCAACAATGTCGAACTGCCTGCAGTGCTGCAATCTTCTTCAATCAGCGCAGTCTACACCGAAGGCAGCAAACTGATCGTGCGATTATCCTTCATCGGTAACTCAGCCGGCGATCCGATCGTTTCCGGTATGGTCAAAAAATTCGATGTCGATATCAATATCATCTACGGTAATATCGACTCGCTTAAGGATATACCCTTCGGCACCCTGGTCATTGAGATTTCAGGAAGCGCCGCAGGCATCAAAATGCTCTGCAATATCTGCATGAACAGCAGCTGAAAGTTGAGGTGATCGGTTATGTCTCCTGAAATGTTAGCTCTTTTACTTAAATCCTTTTGGGAAACCTGCTATATGGTGCTGGCTTCCACAATACTCGCCACACTCATCGGCGTACCGCTCGGCGTGATCTTAACCGTCACCCGTAAAAATCATATCCTGCCCAACGCTCCTGTAAACAGCGTTTTAGGCGCTATTGTCAACGCTACCCGCTCAACTCCCTTCATTATATTAATGGTAGCAATCATTCCTCTGACCCGTCTTTTAGTAGGCTCTTCGATAGGTACTACCGCTTCCATCGTACCTTTGACTATTTCAGCCGCACCCTTTATTGCCCGCATCATCGAATCTTCGCTGCTGGAAATCGACCACGGCGTTATCGAAGCGGCTCAGGCCATGGGCGCCAGCCCCATGCAGATTATCCGCAAGGTCCTTTTGCCGGAAGCACTGCATTCCATCGTTTTAGGTATCACCCTCGCTGTTATCGCTTTGATCGGTTATTCCGCCATGGCTGGTACATTAGGTGGCGGCGGCTTAGGTGATCTGGCGATCCGTTACGGTTATCAGCGTTTCCAAATGGACGTTATGTTGATCACTGTCGTCGTACTTATCGTTATGGTCCAATCTATCCAGTCACTCGGCGACTACTTTTCCAAAAAGCTTAATAAAAACAAACTATAAAATCATCTTATAAAGGGGAAATTATCATGAAAAAATTAGCTAAAATACTGACCGCAGCAGCTTTATGCGTAGCTGCCCTGACCACCTTCGGCTGCGGTGACGATAAAAAAGAAGCAGCTAAAGCTCCTGCTGCCGACGCACCTGTAAAGATCGCCGTTACTGCCGGCCCCCATGCCGAGATCATGGACAACGTCAAAAAACTGTCTGAAAAACAGGGACTGAAAATCGAAGTCGTAGAGTTCAACGATTATGTAACTCCCAACGTAGCTCTGTTCCAGGGCGAGGTTTTTGCCAACAGCATGCAGCACCGCCCTTATCTGGACGCTACCCTGAAGAAAGAGCCTAAATTTGACCTGGTCGAAGTTTTCAAAACCGTTAACTTCCCGATGGCCGCTTATTCCAAGACTCTGAAAAAAGGCGACGCTATTCCTGACGGCGCTACCATCGGTATCCCCAACGATCCTTCCAACGGCGGCCGTGCTATTTTAATGCTGGCTAACGCTGGTCTGATCAAGGTCAAAGACCTCAAAAACGTTACTACCACTGTGGCTGACATCACTGAAAATCCGCATAACTTCAAATTCCTGGAGCTGGATGCAGCTACCATCCCCCGCAGCCTGCCCGACGTTACCTTCGCAGTCATCAATGCGAACTATGCTATCCCCGCAGGTCTGAACCCGACCAACGATTCCATCATTCTGGAATCTGCTGAAAATCCTTTCGTCAACATCTTCGTTACTAAAAAAGCCAACGAAAACGATCCCCGCATCGCCAAGCTGAAAGCGATCTATCAATCAGCAGACAACGAAAAATTCATTCAGGAACATTTCAAAGGCACGATCTTACCGGCCTGGAAATAAAACCTGCATAACAAAAGGACTGAGCTGAGCTCAGTCCTTTTTTTGCTATCTGCACAACTTTTCTAAGAATATTCTTCTGTCATGTCAACTACATTATATAACGCTAGAAAAAGTTGAATACAATCTTTTCTCCTGACCTTTCTTCTATTCATTCCATGTCCGACAAAATTTCTATTTATAACATCTGGTTCTTTAACAAAGTCGTCTCCGTTTTTAAAAAACACACGTAAACATTCTATGGTTCCGTAATAGCGTAGCACAGAATAAAAAAAAGAAGTTGTATTGTATTTGGGCTCTAATTTCTTCTCTAATTCTTTAACCGCTCTGCTACAAACTTCTCTTCGTCCACTTTTTTGCTTTTTTTGCGACCGTATTAATTTTGCGTCAATAATTCCAAATAAAATTACAGCACACGCCTTATACTGTCGATTTTCATAGCAAAATATTGCTGAACTCAAATCATCTTTTTTAATTGATTTTCCTTGTAAACTAGCGAATAAATATTCAATGCCTTGTTTATTAAAATATTTCAATGCAAGTTTATCTGCTTCTTTTGCACCAATAGGTTTAACGTCGAAAATTTCTATTGTGGCATGTGGTATCATCGTCCATCCAAGATTGCCCCACTCTTTATAACTTTCCAACAATTCTTGTTTCCGTTGTTCAGAAGAACCAGGTATATTTATAGCAGAAATAATTTTTGAAAATACATTTGCATATTGGACCATTACCTTCAATATCGGCTCAGCTATTTCTGCTGCACGTTGAACAAATCGGGTAAATTTTTTTATACCACTTTGAATATTTTCCCACACTGCTGGGTCGAATTTTTTCTCTATCGCTTGTGCTGCAAGTGCCGTTATCTCAATCGTATTTTGTGCTAGTTCTTGCTTCTCTGTTATTAAGTTTTTTAGTTCTTTTCTTAACTCTTCCATACTTATTCCTTGCTAACCAGTTGTTGATATAGTTTCATCAGTTCTGCTACACAGTCACTTTCCGACATATTACGCCAGTCAAAACCGTAGGCTTCCATTACAGCTCTATCATTGTTTTGATGCGCCTTGCGCAATTCCGGCGGCATTGTTAATTCATCATAAAGGGCGGCAAGACTACTATCAGGATACAATGCACGGGCATCTAAAATTGCTTGAGCGGTTGCTTCAATTTTAGTTTTTTGCGCTTCTGTTGGATTTGGCCATGGAAAGTTATTATAAACAATATCTTTAGAATAACGATAATCACTTTTTAATCTTCCTGCAACAACTCTCATCCAAGCCATATGCACATTAGATGTTAGTATGCCAAAATGATAAATACTGGCTTCAGGTATTATAATAACAGAGTCAGTAGGTATTGTATCTTTATCTAAAAATCCCATAGGAACATATCTTCTGCGTTCTGATGATACCCTGGGAATTACAACATACGCATCTGGATTCCATGTTTCTCTAAATTGAGTTGGTCTATTTGCCAGTTCTCTGGTCGGCCCAAAACCACTTTCCAAACGCATATCTCTTACTTTTTTAATTCTCTCCAAAACAAACGGCATTGATTGTATATCGCTAGGCGTTGCATTCACAAGCCACAAACAATAGCGGTTTTTTCTGTTTATAAACTCATATGCACCCATTAAATTCTTAATAAATTTAACTGCCGCTGGCTCATTTTTTATAAATTCTTCATAATCTATTTCTTCTATGATTAAATTCCCGCCATCAGTAGGTTGATTTCCTCTTGTACACTTCGGAACGTTACATAAAGGGGTGGTTCTTCTTTCTACAAAAAGTGTATCTCCTTGTAATAAATATGGATTTATGCTTATTACATCTCGTACAACATTATTATTGACATATATACTTTTTTTATGTATATCATTAACGCAACTAAAGCCAATAATAACGCAATGTACTGCAGCTTGATCCAAAGATTCGCTGTTCCATCTAAAAGTATGCCAAGCAAAATCTATATGTATATTAAACCGTTCAACTAATGGCTTCCATATTGCTGCTACCTGTTCTCCTTGAGACACAGAATTTGTAGAAACGAATGCTGATTTTATTGGCGTCTTGCTCATTAATTTTGAGGCTTTAAAATACCATCCAGCCACATAATCAATTGTACCCGCAGTTTTATAAGTTTTTCCTTTTTCGTCTACATATATTTGAAATATATCAGCCTTTTGTTCCTTACTTTGAATAGCTGCCCCTACAAACGGCGGATTACCCATAATATAGTTTAGTTTATTTTTAGCAACAACAGTTTCCCAATCCATGCGCAAAGCATTACCCTCATGGATATTGGTGTATGATTTCAACGGCAGGAAATCAAGGCGCATATGGATAATGTCTTCTGTTTCCTTCATCATCTGCGCTTCGGCGATCCATAATGCAGTTTTGGCAACTGTAACCGCAAAATCGTTGATCTCGATACCGTAAAATTGGCCGATAGAAACCTTGATTGGATTATAAAGGTCACCCATCACGATCGCGTTTCCTTGTAATTGTTTTAGAGCATCATTTTCTAAATGGCGCAAACTTAAAAAAGTTTCTGTTAAAAAGTTACCACTGCCGCAGGCCGGATCAAAAAAAGTTAAGCTTGCTAATTTATCTTGAAATTCCTTTAATTTATTCTCTCTGGTTTTCTTAGCACCTATCGCTTTGATATTGGCCAGTTCTGCTTTTAAATCATCAAGGAAAAGCGGATCAATTACTTTGTGAATGTTCTCAATAGAAGTATAGTGCATACCGCCTTTGCGACGTGTTTCCGGATTCAACGTACTTTCAAACACAGCTCCGAAAATAGTTGGGCTGATACCAGACCAGTCAAAACCCTCACTGGCATTTTCTAAAAGTTTGGTTTTCACAGCCTCTGTAAGCTGCGGAATTTCAATATTTTCATCAGCAAAAAGTCCGCCATTGACATAGGGAAAGGCGGCCAGTTCAGCATCTAAATATGGATCCCGCAAATCTTCTGGTGTATCTAATACTTTAAATAAATCAATCAGGGCCCGGCGCAGATCTCTGGCTTCAAAACGTTTGAGATAATCGCCAAACATATTATGACTGCCAAGTAACCCAGCATCCTCTGCATATAAACAAAATACCAATCGTACGCACAGAACATTTAAAGATTGCTGGCTTTCTAAGCTATCTGGATTCAAATAAAGTTTATGGATTTCTTCGTATAGTTCACCTACCAGTTTACCAGCAGCAATGGAAAGCTCCATCTCTTTTTCTATATGCTTATTACCAGTATCTACCAGAAACTGCAACCGATAATATTCTTTAGGTAAATCTTTAAGTAAAATGATTTCCGGTTCACCGTTCGGCTGCTCCATATCATAAACATAAAATTCTTTAAAATTGCAGGTTACTATCCAGCGTGGTCGAATAGAGTAAGGCAACTCAGCAGCATAGCGTTTCGCCTGCTGAAAGGGAGTCAGCAAAGAACCGTCCGATTGTTTGACAGCTGCATTAAGGTCTTTATCAATGCTTTTTTGTTCTATTAAAACATGGGTCGCAGGTATGCTGGCATCGATAAAGCTGGTATGATCAAGTTTGACCTGATCCTCAAAAGAAATAAGTTCTTCCGGTTTTTCAATTCCAAAAACATTACTTAAAAGGCTCATCCAGAATTGCTGGCTTTGACCTTTTTCATAACCTTTTCCCTGCCAGAATTCAGAGAATTCTTTGGCAGCTTTTCTTTGCTCTACATCGTTCATAACAAGCACCTCAAATAAATTTATATACTAATATTATACACTAAACTTTGTATGAAAGAACCCAATCCTAAAAATACTAACAGCATTCAGGGAAGTTCATTATGCTGTTCAAAATACTGCGGTATAAAGCTGATAAAATTACGTGTTGTCGGCGAGTGATAATGCTTGCGCCCCCATACCACTGCCGCCGTAGTCGTCAGCTCCGGGTCGTCCATACGGACACAGGCCAGCCCTTCATGCCTGGCGATCGCTTCTGCTGATTCGGGGATAACAGCCAGTCCCAAACCGGCTTTCGCCCAGGCAATCAGATAATTACTGTCATCGCTGAGACAGAAAAAATATGCCTGGATGCCATTTTTAGCAGCAGACTGTTCCAACAGTTCCTTATAACGGCGGTGGCATAAAAGCGGCAGCCCCTGCAGCCTGCTTACAGGCAGTTCAAAAGTCCCCTCCAGCTGCGGAAAAAACGCCGCATCATAGACTAATGCCAAGCGTTCAGTTGGCAGCTTATAGCTTGCAAAATAATCCTCGTCCACAGGCAAATGAACGATAGCAGTTTCAATGACCCCCTTTTCCAGCAATTCGATCACCCGTAAACTTTCGCCGATCAACAACCGATAGGTTATTTTGGGATACAACTCTTTAAAAGCGGCAATCATCTGCGGTAATACCATCAGGCTCATCGAAGGGACAACTCCCAGTGATAAAATACCCTCCTGTCCCAGCTCACTGCTGGATAATTCACATACAGTCCTATCCGTTAAATTTAAGATTTCTTCTGCCCGATGCAGCAGCATATGACCGGTTTCTGTCAGATGCAGACGTCGGCCTGATCTGTCGAACAGCACCACGCCTAGTTCTTGCTCAAGCTGTTTGATTTGTCTGCTTAAAGGCGGCTGCGCGATATGCAGCGCTTTGGCAGCCTCTGTAACATTGCCCAGCCGAGCTACCATTACGAAATACCGCATTTGCTGCAAATTCATAAGTATTCCTCCATTCATACTTTTTAGGTATTATAATTTCAAAAATAAGTATTTTAAGTATGATTTTATTGTTGTTATAATAATATTAAAGAAAAGAAGAACAGTCAAGTAAAGAGCAGGATGCAAAATTCAGGGAGGGATTTATATGAAAGAGAAAATTTTAATCGCTATCGACAGTTCTGATTCGTCCAGTAAAGTGCTTGCTTATGGTATCGATCTAGCCGGTAAGCTTGACGCAGAAGTAAAAGTAGTCCATGTAATCGAACCTTACAGCAAACGATCGACCATTTTGAACCAGTTAAACCCCGCTATGGTCAAACAAACCAATGAATTATATGAACTAGCCGGTCAGGAATTAATGGAAGCAGCAAAAAAACAGACAGCTGCCGCCAAAGTTCCCGTTCATTATGAAACTTTAGTTGGCAACGCCGCGCAGCAAATCCTGACCGCCGCCAAAAAATCCGAAGCTAGCATGATCCTCATCGGCAGCCGCGGCATGAACGCTGTTGCAGAATTTATCCTCGGCAGCGTCAGCTCCAAAGTTGCCATGTATGCGGAAATACCGGTCTTGATCGTTAAATAATGGATTGCTTGGGCACCTTTCCCCTATAGGCAGCGACTGAAATTTTCGCTGCAAAGCAAAATACCTGCCGTTGACCAACGGCAGGTATTTTTTATTTTGACTGATTTTTATAAACCTTCTACCCTGATTTTAAAATGCAGCAGGGCCAGCCAGCCCGCAATTGCCAATGTGACGCAAACAGCGGTAATGATCCCCAGCCCTTCAATAAAATTGCTCCAGTTCAATGCACCCAGCATCATACCCAAGCTGCCAAAAACAGTATTCACCGCATTGATCAGCGACGAGGCTGAGCCGATATCCGTTTTCTGCTGATCCAATAATATGGCCGTACTGAAAGGCCTGGCAGCGCTTTCCATGATCGTGACCGGTAAAAGGCTATTAAAAACCACCACGGTGAAATACTCCCTACTGTCAGCAGCGCTGCCGCTGCTACTACAGTAAAAATAAAACAGCCATAGGTAAATTGACGCGGCGATACGATCCCGATCAACTTCATATATAAAAACGGACCGACAACGGCAAAAAATGAATTAGCAGCAAAAAAATAACTGTAGACCTGCTCACTAAGCCCAAAATACTGTACATAAACATAGGAAGATACTGCCACGTAAGCCATATAAGGTGCTGCCAGCAGTGAAAATACAGTCAGTACACCAGTAAAACCAACATTTTTACCGACAACTGCCAATCTGCCGAAGGTACTCCAAAAGCTGCCCTTATAACGGTCGCTTTCCGACAGCGTTTCTTCAAAAAAGAAGCTGGCTGCCAGATTAACAGCACCGGCGGCGATCAGGACCCCGAAGGTACCGCGCCAGCTGACAAACTGCAGCAGAAATGCGCCGATAACAGGAGCGACCATCGGCGCAATAACGGCCATAGCCTGCACCAGCGCCAAAACACGATTTTTAGTGGTGCCATAAAAAGCATCTTTGACAACCGCCATCGACACAGCAACCATGCCGCCTGCACCCAAAGCCTGCACGATTCTGTACGCTATCAGACTGTAAATACTGCCGGCAAAGGCGCACAGACCACTTGCCAGCGTATACAGAACTATTCCCAGCAGTAAAATCTTCCGGCGTCCGTATTTATCACTTACCGGCCCAAACAGCAGAATCCCCACTGCGAAAAAGAAGAAAAAACTGACCAGCGTCAAATTGACCATCAAAGGTGTCGCAGCAAATTCTGTACCTATCGTCGGCAGTGCCGGCAGATATAAATCTATCGACAACGGTACAAACATATTCATCACAGCGATCAGTACGATCAAACCCTTTGCGCCTAAATATTTCTGCTGGATTTTTGAAGCGTTTTCCGTAAGCATTATTTTTCCTCCTTTAATCTAATAAAAAAACCGGATAAGAGAATATCTCTTATCCGGCAGTAGTGCCCTCCGAGGTGTTTCCATAAAAACAAGGTTATTTTAGCATCTGTTTAAATATTTGTCAACATTTTCACTGCAGAGCATTTTAAAATATCGACCGGCCTGTCAGCTCATATCAAAAATATTAAATTGTTCATATTTACCCCATAAATGCAGCGCCATATCTATTCGCCCGTCTGCAAGGAAGGTTACGCCCTCCGCTTCCAGCAAAGCACGTTGTTTTTCCTGCCCGCCGAAAGCATAATCAGGTGCCAGTACCCCGGTACGGTTCACGACCCTGTGACAGGGCAAATTACGTCCAGAAGGAGCACAGCTCATGATATGCCCTACCTCACGCCCAGCCAGCGGATCACCGACCAGCGCTGCTATCTGTCCATAGGTAGCCACTTTACCGCAAGGTATCCGGGCGACTGCCTCATACACCTGCTCAGCAAATGCCGCATCTAATATCCTTTCGCCGTTATACGTAACCATAATTTTCCTCCGATTTTATTAGTATATTACAATGCCGTACCTTTTTGGGGGATAAAAAATCCAGACATATCTACGCCTTCCAGCTCCAGCAGTTTTATTTTTGTTTCAATACCGCCGGCATACCCAGTAAGACTGCCGTTTACACCAATGACCCGGTGGCAGGGAATAATAATAGAAATGGGATTATGTCCAACAGCACCGCCGACAGCCTGGCTTGACATCCGTTCCTTCTGCAGCTTCACTGCCATTTTTTTAGCAATACTACCGTAAGTTGTTACCTCTCCATAGGGGATCGTACATAAAATTTCCCAAACGCCCTGGCGAAACGCATTACCTTGTGGTGCCAGCGGCAGCTCTGCCGCATCAGGCTTCTGCCCGGAGAAATATCTGTCCAGCCACTTTTTTACAATATCGAAAAGCGGTACAGAGTCCTTTTCAATCAAAGCTTCTTTCAGCGTCCCCTGATAATACTTTTGCCCTTCCAGCCATAAGCCGACCAGATTTTTACCGCAAGCGTCACACGCAAGCGTGATCTTGCCCAGCGGCGATAAATAAGTCGTAGAGTAGTACATATAGGGCCTCCTCTATAATGTATTCCATAAATTAACCGTAGCATAACTGCGCCAGGGACGCCAGGCTTCCGACAGTACCTGCAGTTCTTTAGGCGTATGATCCGGCAGCGCCTTTTTTATTCCTGCATCCGTTGGCAGAAAAGCATCGGGCCAGCCCATTGCCCGCATGGCTATATACTGCGCCGTCCAACTGCCGATACCGCGAATAGCCTGCAGCTTTTGCATTTCTTCCTCCGGATTGCCGCAAAATCCAAAATCATTTTTTTCGTCTGCCAATACCCGTGCCAGTTGATAAATCGTATTCGCACGCGCAGAGATAATACCTAATTTTCCCAAATGCTCACTAATATTTTCTCCCAGTGCAAGTATCGCCGCAGGCGCAGGAAAGCTGTGCGTAAGACCTTCAATACCTGTCTGGACCTGAGTTCCATACACAGCGACGAGCCTTGCCGCTAAAGTACTTGCAGCTTTTACAGTGATCTGCTGACCCAGTACAGCCCGCACCGACATTTCAAAAACATTGAAGCAGCCGGGCAGTCTGGTTCCTAAAACACACAAACCGGGCTGCAGAGTATTCATCACCTGCAGCGTTTCATATACTGCCTTAGGCTCACAATATAAATCAAATAAATTCTTGATGCGGGCCAATACCTCAGGAAGCACCGGCAGAAGACTTTCGCTGACCGTAACGCTCAAAGTATTTTCAGCCGGTCTGTGCCCGACCCGCACCCAGCCGCAGAACTGCTGGCCTTCCGCATTTTGCAGCTTTACCGTACGCAGATATTCATCATTATTTACAACTTCTATTCCTGTTATTGCCCGTCCTGCCAAAAACTTTAATATTTTATCCCAGGCATAAGGAGGGCGGTAACCAAGAGCCAAGGTGATCTCACCGTTATGGCTTTTTGCTTCTGCCTGTCTTTTCCGCAAAGCTGTGGGCACAAGCTGATAATGTTTTTTAAATAAATCGTTAAAACGGCGCAGACTGCCAAATCCTGCCGTCATTGCAACTTCCAGCACTGAAAGATCGGTGTCGGTAAGCAGATTTTTGGCAAGCAGCAAGCGGCAGGTCTGTAAATATTGGACAGGGGAAACGTGGTATTCCGCAGTAAATACGCGCCGCAAATGTCTGTCCGTACAACCAAGCCGTTCTGCTATTTCCCGCAGGCTCTGGCCGCTGCCGCAATTCCTTTCCAACATTCGCGCAGCCCGGTAAACTAAATCAGCCGTAGCATCAGTAACAGAGGTCCCGGGAGCAAGTTCCGGCCTGCACAAAAGGCAGGGCCTGTAACCGGCCTGTTCCGCAGCGGCGGCCGTCCTGAAAAGTGCAGTTTTCCGCTTTGGGCTGTCTGGCTTTGCAAACCGGACGGCAATAGATTCCCGTAGACGATATGCCAACGAAAAAACGTCCGTCAAAACGGGCATCTTTGGCTTTAAAAGCCGCGTACAATCCCTTGATATTTTCCTGCATCACCGTTTGCCTCCTTACTTGAAATCGCTTTAATTATATCATAACATTTCTATAATTCCCGCCATTTTCGGACATGCTTTTATTAAAATAATTATCAGAACCACCTCGATCGCAACACGCACGAGCAAATATTCCTGTCAAGCATTTTCTTTTATATTGTTTATTTCATTGCGTAAGTATATAATAATAGCGGTATTGATTTTTGAACAGATTACTGAACGTACTCCATTCACTTGAAAGAACCTAAAACATTACTACAAAAGGGAGGTAATTTATGCCAAAAATGTTCCTTGTTCTTATGATACTTTTACTGACGAACAATATTTGTAATGCCGCGATCTATAAAAATATCGAAAATGATTTTCTGATCGATATCGGCGATAACTGGAACCTTTCAGACAAGAGCACCCAGGAAGGCGGTATGGTGCTGATATTTACGGCTTCAGACGATAAAAAAAGCACTGTAAGGGTAGGCGTTTCTCCGGTTATAGATGAAAAGGAAAACGCAACTTTGAGAAATATGCCTAAAGAATTATTAAATGAATATTTTGACGCATTTATCGGGATGACCAAACAGGCATCAAGTAAATATAATATCACTTTCGCCGACTGTAAAAATATAGGCCCTCATTATGTACTTCTTGTGAACGCCTCTTTGCCTATGGAAATATACAAAAAAGATAAGCAGCTTCCTTTTGTAAAATCAAATGCCTTCATTGTTTTTAAGAAAAAAATATATTTATTTATGATGGATTCCTGGGATACGGAAGAAACACATCTGCAGCAACTCACAACAATAATCAAATCGCTGCAGCCTCTATGATTGCACCAGAAAATATATTATAAAAATAAGCTCAAGATTTTTCATAGTTTTGAAAAATCTTGAGCTATCTTTTTTTGGAGCTACTGACAGGATTTGAACCTGCGACCCTCTCATTACGAATGAGATGCTCTACCAGCTGAGCTACAGTAGCGGTTCAGAGCATAATAAGCTCTGCCATATAGTATAACGCAACCCGGCAAGTGCTGTCAATATACCCTGTTTGCAACAGCTCATTTTCTCAGCAGGATTTTAATTACTGCCCGTCGATAAACAAACCTCCGTTCCATAAAAATGGAACGGAGGCTGGGGATATTCTCAAGCAAGCTGGAGGGTTGCAACACCTTGCCGAAAATCAAAGAAATTATTTAGAAACTCCATCTGGCGCCGACATTCCACTGCCAGTCTTTTTTATAATCACTGCCGGCACTGCGCTCGACATCAACATAGAAGTAATTGTTTTTACCAGTCTGCACTGCTGCGCCTAAGCCATATTCAAACCAGGTATCATCAAAATCACGATCCAGTCTTGCTTTTGTACCGCCGGCATCCACCATTGAGGCATTATAGCCGCCGCCAAATTCATGCATCAGATTAGCTTTCAAGTATATATTAGTTTTTTCATTGATATCTTTACCAATATTGAAACCAATACGTCCCACAAAACTGTCGATTCCATCCTGATCTACCCTGATGCCATTGCTTGTGGTGTAGTCAGTTCCGCGCAGCCTGCCAAAAGTGAGCTGGGCCTGCGGTTCGATATACCAATTATTTTTCAGATTGTTTTTGCGCCCATATTCCGCGCTTATCGATAATCCATTTTGGTCATAGTCACCGGTGATCTTATTACCGGAGGTATCAAAAACCTTAAAATCATTATCAAGCTGACTGTATTTCAACACTAAATCAAGGTAATGGCCCTTAGCACCGATCTGCGTACCGTAAATATTTAAAGCTTTAACTTTATTCTCGCCGCTGCCGCTGCTGTAACTGCTGTCGCCATCCAAATAGCTGAAGGAAATACCAGCATAACGCGTATACGCCGGCGTTGACTTCAATTTTTGGTCATAGCCAAGCTCATACTGTGTGTATTTATTCTCAAATTCAAACTGGTCACTGCGGCTCAGCTTACCGCCTTTGACCCTTACCCAGACGCCCTCTTCCTCTCTACCATGCTGGCGCAGATCTCCCAGCCGCTGCAGCAGCTGATCATGGTCGCGCCAGGTATGATAAGCCAGTGCTCCCGAAGCAGCGATAGCCTCTACACTGGTTGTCGGCAGGTTAAGATTTGTAATGCCTTTCAAATACCAGTCCGTCGTATAACCGGAAGCAGCACTGTCTTTTTGTCCCAGCTTATAACGCTGCCAGTACAAAGTGCCTTCCTGATCATCAGCCGTAAAAGTACCGCTGCCGTTGACACTGGCTAAAACAGTATTTTCTGCCGCCTGGCCTATTCCCGGATCACTGTCGAGTCCATTTATCTCCTTCAGTGACAGTGTCTGGCTTCCGCTGAAATCACCTGTGACATAAATTTTATCACTGGCATCAACCTGGGAACCATCAATATCCATAATGATCGTCCCACCGTTACCTGTCAGCGTTTCCACAGACAGCGTACTGAAAGCCTTATTATCGCCGGTCATATCGATCACAGACTGTTCATTCTGCAAACTGTTGAGCTGTGAATTGCCAGTCAAAGTCCACAGCGAATTTTAGCCATAGTTAAGGTGCTCTGTGAATCATTGCCGCTGTCGAGCACAGCCTTTCCCTCAAATCGCGAACCTTCTGCCAGATCTAATGTAAGAATGCCGCCGTCCGCAGCCCTGATATCGCCGACAATATTATAAACACCACTGCCGGTAATAGTACTGACGGCAGCTGTATCACTATCTTTACCTTCCGCACTGAAAGCATAAGCATCTTTTGTTGAATCCACAGTAACAGCAGCGTCCTGTAAAATTACCGTGCCGCCGGCAAGCGCCGTTACGCCATGAGACTCACTGCCAACTGTCGTTATGACCGCGTCTTTTTTTAATTCGATCAGAGTGCCGTCATAACGGGCGTCTACACCATGTGACTGATCCCCCAGAGTTTTGATTTCAGCCCCTTCATCAATAGTGATTTTACCGCCGGCAGCAGTAAAATCATATACTTTAGTAATATTGCCGCCGCGGACAGCCGAAGCCTTATCGCCCTGAGTACTGATCTCGGCATCTTTGCCAACATAAAGCGTGGAATCGGCATGGATACCATAGACAGCAAAGGACTCGTCCCCTTCCGTCCAGATAGTTGCCTTATCGCCTACACTTATCTGTCCGGAGCTCCCCTGTTTAGTACCAACACCGTTAAAACCAGTATATGATAAATAGCCCGCCTGAACGGCATTTGCGCCATAACCTTTCCCTTTGGCATAAATCGTACTGTCGTCGCCTATTGTAATATTACTTTGGCCTTGGCTCGCATTGCCATCCATCGATAATACCGCAATGCTGTTGACATCATAGCCTCTGATATTATCGTGCCCTATCGTAACACCGTTGCCGATTTCAATCTTACCGCCGCTGGAGGAAGCAAGCGCTGCCCCTGTAGCACCATAACTGTTGCCGGTAACTGTACTGCCATCGCCTATTTGGAGCAGAGAATCTTTACCCGTAACGTACACAGCAGAATTAGCTGATGAATTTAAAATACTGCCGGCACCTAAAATAACTGTCGCCTTTTGACCATAGCTGCTTGAGTCTACACGTACCGCAGAAGATTTAGCCTCAACGATCGTTTTACCAAGCTCAATACTGCAATCGCCGCTGCCTGCAACGCCCCCTGTAGCATAAGTCTGGATTTGGATACCATAGCCATCGCTGGTAACGGTGACATTATCGCCAACAATCGTACCGCCATCTTTATACCCGACAAAAATACCTGTTGTATTAGAACCGGTATTTATTACAGAATCAGCTGTCATCGTGTAGGTACTGCCGTCTGTAATCCTTACGGGACTTACATCTGCGGCCTGCGCTAAAAGCGGCATATTTATTATCGCCAGTGTGACCGCCATTCTTAAAGCTTTCTTGTTATCCATTTTCATCTCCCCTTTGATTTTTTATATAAACTTATAGTGATAAGTTTATGTTTTGGCCAGTTTATCGCTTCCTTTCACTTATCCGCTATATTATTTATCTGTTTGTTAATATTTTTCCTTAATATTTTATTAATATATCGTATTGCTATTTTTATTCTTATTCTTTAATTTACATTATACTATCATATTTGTCCCCCCCCGCAAGACATTTTGTTGTAATTGCATACGCTTGTCTGAAAGTCTTGCAACTGGTACCAATCTGACTTTAACCAAGCTCAAAAATAAAGCGCCGTTTTTCAACGGCGCATAAAAAAAGTTACCCGTTTTGCTTAAAAACAAAACGGGTAACTCAAACGGAATATTTTATACTCCGCCTAAATATCCATATTCAGTTATAAGTTTCTTTAACAACAAATTTTAATTTGCGTCTGCCAGCAACCTTTTAATCGTCATTTTCTTTAAACTTTTTTCCAGTTCTTCCTGCAGCTTGCAGTAAAACCCGCGGACCGGACAATTTTCAGTAGCATAACGGCTGCAGAATTTATCCTCTTCCAGACAACGGTTAACCCTCATTGTCGGTTCCATGATATTGAGGATATCCAATAAAGTGATATCATCTATTTTCTGTGCCAGCGAAAAGCCGCCCTGCGCTCCTACCAGTCTTTCAATGATTCCAGCCTCTACCAGCTTATGAGTTATTTTCAGTACATAATTTTTCGGAATCCCCATCGCGGCTCCGATTTCTTTTGATGTAGTGATCTCTTTTTTTATTGCCAAATACAAAACTATTCTTATGGCATAGTCAGTAGTAACGTTCAGCTGCATACTTTCCCTCCGCAAATGACCCTTTAAATTATCAATAACAATTATTTTTAGCGGTTTCCTATTTTTCAATACTCTTGTTGCTTTATTATACTTTATCAAATGTTACTTGGCAATAGCTTTAATTAAAAATCCTTAAAACATAAAAAAAGACCCGGAATAAATTCCGGGTCTGGCATTTAAATTTTTTTAATCGCCTCTACGACTTTAGAATAATTTGCTTCAGCCTGAGCGAACAGCCCGTCCAAATCTTCATACTGATCATTACGGCAGTCCTGACACATTCTGGAAAAAATCTCATATAGTTTAATAAGACCAAGATTTCCACTGACGCCTTTCAGCGTATGCGCTACAGGCAGTACCTCATTATAATGTTTATCAGCGATGAGTGTACGCAGTTTATTCATATTTTCGTCGTCAACAAATTTTCTCAGAAACTTTATCATCAGCATTTCATTATTCATAAAACGTCTTAAAGTTTCTTCGACATTAACGCCGGCACCTTCTAATTCTGTTTGAACAAATTTATCCATAACTTCCGTCCACCTTTTCACTACAGCTTTTACTGATATTTATATTATAACATAAAGGTTTTGGAAATGCAGGTTTAAAAAGCTTTGCTCAGATTTTATTTTTCGGTTTGCGGCCTCTGGTTTTTTTCACTCCGTCCAAACTGTTTTTCTTAACAACCTTGGCCAGTTCAGTAATCAGATGCAGCTCATGGGCGTCGCAGCCCTGCAATAATTCTGCCAGCTCATTTTGGAAAATCTTCTCGCTGCGGTGAATATTATCACAGAGGAGCTCGTCTACGGAAACATCCAGAACATTAGCCAGATGAATAATCGTAGGCAGGCCTAATTTAGTATTTCCTGTTTCAATATTACTGATATGCGGTGTAGACAGACCGGTCACTTCTGCGATATAGCCTTGGGTAACGCCTTTACGCGCACGGGCAGCTTTGATTCTGACCCCAATAGCTTTGTAATCAATGTTCATTTCTTCACAACTCCTTTTAATTTAATCTGCATTTACGAAATTGCAGATACAGCAGGCAATAGTTTTTTTAATATCTAAGAATACATTCGCAGAATTTATTATAACTTAAACCTCAGGCTAAAGCAATACTTTCTTGCATAAAAATATTTGTAATCGTTTTTAAATATAGGCATAAGTTATAAAAATACAAATTAAATTGATATTTAAACTATTGTCTTTAAGCTGGAAGAAGTGGTACCGTTAAGCTGCCTTCAGGCATCAGAATAATATTATAGTCATTGCCAATTACTTTTTCGGCTTCAGCCAGAGCTTCTTCCACGGTAGGCACTGCTTCGAACAGCATATCATGCGCCAGCTCTTTGTCCAGTGACGAAACTAAAATAAACTTTGCTTTTTTGGTAAGACGTGTTACCGCGAAAGCTTTATTGGCACCGATCTCAAAATGTTTTTCCAAGTCGGCTTTGATAGCGTCTGCCGTTCCCAAACGTTTGCAGGTTTCTTCCAGCACCTTCGAACCGCTGCCTTCTTCACATTCGCCGATAATGATCACTACCCCACCTTCACGCACAGCACACCAGGCATTATCCATTGTTTTCTGCAGCTGATATACATTGATATCCTTGGGATAACCGCCGCAGCTGGCGATAACCAGATCTGCCGCCTGCGGGATCTCGACACCGTAGACCTGATCGACGAATTTGCAGGCTTCCTGATGTGCTTTTACATAATCACCGGCAAAAATCTTTAAAAATTCATGCTGAGCATTCAGGATCGCATTAAAAAGAAATACGGAATGGTTTTTGGCAAACATGGCCACACCTTCCATTTGGTCTTCATAAACAGGATTGCCGACAGTTTTACCCAGACCTGCATTAGGATCCAGCATAAAGCTGTGGTTGACACGTACGGTTTCCATAGCTGCAACACCCGGCAGAATGGCTTTCCGTCCGCCGCCGTAACCACTGAAATAATGATGTACGATCGTTCCAGTCATAATAACGTGATCGACATGACAGATATGCTTATTGAGCCAGACCGGCGTACCGCGGGAGGTATCACCGAAATACTCAAAATCCTCACTGACCTTGGCATCACTGTTATACATTTTCAAACGCCCTGCCACCTCTGCACCGACGGCTTCGACCATTTCTTCATGAGTCATATTACGATGCGTGCCTAAGGCAAAAACGATATGCATATCCTCGTCCTTGATACCCAGCTTATTCATTTCGTTGACCAGGATGGGCATAAAGACAAAACTGTTGGCCACACGTGTCGGATCATTGCAGATAAAGGCAATCTTCTGTCCCGGTTTGACCAGTTCGTTGATTGGCGCACTGCCGATAGGATGATAGACGGCATCTAAAATCGCCGCTTTGACATCCTCCAGCAATGGCATTTTGGCCACTGTGACCTCTTTGATAACACGGTCGGACTCCAGAGAAAACTCTTTACTGCCATGACCATATTTATAGGAATAATGACTTATGCTCATACAATCAACTCCTTTATTTTTGTTAACTCTATTGTACCATAGACTATGACAAATAAAAAAGGACGGAAAGCTCCGTCCATGTATTTTTTTAATTTATTTTTTAGGCAGTGACAATAAAACCACAGTTAAAATAATACAGGTCATCCCGACCAGATCCTCCAGCGTCAGAGGCGTTTTCAGCCACAGCACTACGGCAATGATCGAAGCTAAAGGTTCGGCACAGGAAATAAGACTGGCTTTAGTAGCGCCTACTACTTTTAAGCCTACTAAAAAAACACTGTAGCTCAGTACCGTAGCCCCCAGGATCAGATAGACCATAGCAGCGACTGCCGCACCATCCCAATGGCCGCTGGGCTCAAAAGGATTGATGAAGATACAGAGAAATCCGCCTGATAAAAATTGTCCCCAGCCGATGATCAAAGTCGTCGAATATTTTTGCAGCAGCCGAAACGGCATAACTGTATAAAACGCCAGGGAAATAGCAGAAATTATCCCAATGGTCAGCGCCGCCGGCGACAATACCACCGAATCCAGGCTGCCGTGAGTAGCGATCAGAAAAACTCCGGCCAGAGCAAAAAAAATACCGACGAACTCACGCCCTTCCGGCAGGCAGCGGTTTTTCCAGGACATCCACAGCATGACAAAGATCGGCGCCGTATATTGCAGCACTGTAGCAGTAGCCGCATTGCACAGTGAGATCGTGTAATAAAAACCAAACTGTGCCCCTAACAATCCCAGAAAAGAAAATGCCAGCAGATCTTTACGATCTTCTTTATCCTGCAGCACTGCCCAGATATTCTCGCCGCGACACAACAGATAGCCTAAAAAGACCACGCCGGCAATGATCTGTCTTACCGCGATAAGCCAGGGAGCGCCTACATCATAAAATTGAAATAAAAACTGGCCGGCAACGCCGCCCAGTCCCCAGGCTGCTGCTGCCAGCAGAATGAATATCACGCCCAGGCGAAATGAAAGCTGCATAAACTGCACTCCTTTAAATATCAATAGATTTCATTGTACGCCAGCGGCGGGATTTAGTCAATAAAAAACCGTACCGGCTTTAAATACTGGTACGGTTCGTTATTTTTTATTAAATGATCGCCATAAAATAACACAGAGAACAGAATAATATTGTTAATGTTATCATGATCGGATCGGCGATCGAAGTGCGGTAATTTTCCGGATTATATTTGGGACTGTTGCGCAAAGGCTTGGCATCCAAAAATTCCATTGGGTTATGACTCAGCTCCATGGATTTTTCATATAATACCTCCCAGGTATTGCCAAGCGCCCGACTTACTGCACAGCACAGATAAGACAGCCCGGTCACGATGCCCGCAAAAGGCTTCCGGTAAAACCAGTCTGTATCCAGTGATAAAGCTGTATGCGGCGCCATTTTTGGCAGATACATCATGAACGGCAGCATCGCCATTCCCAGCATTTCTATAGACTGAGTAATATGGTCGACCGTAAAGGGGTGGTATGGTTCCATCGTAAAGGGCAGATACCTGTACAAAAGCTCGGGATAAACGCCGTATAACACGCACAGAGTCGCGCCGATACCCATGGCTACATACATATTCTTCGGAACTTCACGTTTGATGACCACGCCGTTGTCAGGCGCCAGGAAGATGAAGTAGATCATCTTGAGGGCGATGGATAAAAACGTACCGACACCAGCCAGCTGCAGCAGCAGCTCAACAGAACCGTAATGGGCAGCAGCGGCGGCGCTGATCGTGATGGATTTACTGATGAAGCCGTTGAACAGCGGCACACCGGAAATCGAAAGGGCAGCGATCACAAAGCACCAGAACGTAAACGGCATCTTTTAGCAAGACCGCCCAGCTGGTTGATTTTGCGGATACCAGTCGCATAAATGATCGCGCCGGCACACATAAAGAGCAGTGATTTATAAAGGATATGGCTGAAAGCATGCGCTGTTGCGCCGTTCAGCGCCATAGCCGTTCCCAATCCTACGCCGGCGACCATAAAGCCGACCTGGCTGACGATGTGGTAAGAAAGCAGACGCCGCATATCATTTTCCATGATCGCATAGCAGGCTCCGTATAAAGCCATCAGCACACCGAACCAGATCAGGAAGTCAGTGCCTGCAAAAATGCGGATCAGACAATAAACAGCGACTTTAGTAGTGAACGAACTCAGAAAAACGCTGCCGGTGACCGTACCTTCGGGGTAAGCGTCAACCAGCCAGGCGTGCAGCGGCACTACGGCCGCATTGATGGAAATGCCGAGACAGATCAGCCAGAAGGCAGTATCCCATGGTCCCTGTGCCAGCGGCATAACTAAATAATCTCCGGCGCTGACCTTTAAGAAAATACCGGCCAGCAGCAGATTGCCGCCGAACATATGCACTAATAAATACCGATAACCAGCCTGCCGCGAAGCAGGAGTTTTTTTACACCAGATAAGAAACAGCGAAGTAGCCGCCATCAGCTCCGAAAAGAAGATCAGAGTCAGCCAGTCCTGGGCTAAAGTTACGCCCAGCGCGCTGCCGGCATAAGTCATCGAACAGAAGGCTTCCATCCTGTTACTGTTATGGCAGGCATAGATACCGCCGATAGCCGCCATCATACAGAAAATCAGGGCGAAGATCCAGCTGAGCGCGTCTACATGGAGATAATGCAGCGTGATCCCGTTGATAAAGGGCAGCGTCGCATTCGTGCCCGGCGCCAGCGTCAGCACCGCGCCTAATCCCAAAAGCGGACCTGCCGCAAGCACCGGCCGGCGCAGACTTTTAGGAACAAACAATGCTATCAATCCGACAGCGATCAGGATAAAACCGGGGTGCAGATTACTCATCGTCATCGTCACCTCCGTCATCATAATAATCTTCCGGACGCTGCAGCAGCGGCGTCATAACTATTTTAGCTACAAAAATCAACAGCCAGCAGCCTGCAAAACCAAACAGCAGATTAAAACCCGGGGTAGTGTTCCACCATTCGTGATAATGAGGATGAGCGAAGAAAAACTCCAGGACAGCGGCAAGCACCGCTACTATAAGAACAAGCTTATACAAAGCAGTTTTTGTCAGCTTCATCACCAGCCACCTCCAGTCCAGCCCTGGCAGATACTATCTGCTGCCTGCGAAGCCATTGCGTAGAAATTCGGGGATATTTCCGGCATCACGCCTAAAACAAGCGCCAGAATCGTTGTGAAACAGATCGGCAGCAGCATTCTGTAGCTGATCTCACCATAAGTACGGAATTGTTCCTGTGGGTCCCTTTTAAAATACGCCATTTGACAGACCGGCATCAAATAAGTAAGCGCCAGCATCGCGCTTGCGATCAGTACTGCAACATATAAGGGCTTGCCGGACTGCAAAGCGCCCAGCGCCAGGTTCCACTTACTGATAAAGCCGACCAGAAACGGCATCCCGGCAATACCCAGCGAGGCGATCGTAAAGCAGCACATCGTGATCGGCATCTTTTTGCCGATACCGTACATCTCACTGATATTACTGCGATGCGTCCTGACAATAATAACACCGGCACACATAAAGAGCGTGATCTTCATGACCGCATGGGCCACCAGATGCAGATACGCGCCTTTGATACTGAGCGGCGACAGCAGCGCCGCGCCTAAAACGATATAAGAAAGCTGCCCGATCGTCGAAAAGGCCAGCCGCCGTTTCAGATTATCCTGCTGAATAGCGATCAGCGAGGAAATGATGATACTGCCGGCCGCAAACCAGGCCAGGATATCAGCAGTCCCGATATCCGCCAAAAGCTTAGGACCGAAAACGAAGCCGATGATACGCAGGACAGCGAAAACACCGGTCTTAACAACTGCCACCGCATGCAGCAGAGCGCTGACAGGCGTCGGGGCGATCATCGCTGCCGGCAACCAGCCATGCAGCGGCATGACAGCTGCTTTTACCGATCCGGCCAGGATCATGATCAGGAAGATGAGCTGCAGCTGCCAGGTAGGCGCCATATCCGTTGTCAAAAAGCCGCCTGCCTTGAAATCCATCGTACCGGAAATGCAGTAAACTGCCACCAGTCCGGCCAAAAACAGCTGCCCGGAAATCAAAGTGTAGATCAGATATTTACGGCTGGCCAGCAGAGCTTCTTCGTTGCGCTTATGCAAGACCAGCGGATAACTGGCGATCGTCAGCAGCTCGTAAAAGAAGAAGAAGGTCAGCAGATTAGAAGCCATCGCAATGCCCATAACCGAGCTCATACAGATAGCAAAAGCGGCAAAATACCCTGTTTGCTCATGCTCATTGTTACAGCGCATATAACCAATGGAATAGAAGTTGATCGGTATCCATAAAAGCGCAGCCAGACAGGCAAAGAGAATACCGGCGCTGTCGGCACGCAGGGTAAAGCCGATCGTATCAGTGATCTGGAACAGGGTCCATTCATAGGTCACACCCGCCAGAACGCCCGGTACCATAGATATGATCAAACCGAATTTAATAAATGAAGCAATAACGCTCCAGCTTTCGCGGACATTAGGATATCTGCGGCTGAAAGAGATCAGCACCGCCGCGAGGAAGGAAACGCCTACTGCCAGGAAGGGTCTGCAATCCATGATCGTCATCTCAGAAACACCTCCGGCAGTCCAGATTTGAGAATATCGTCAACAATATCCACGCTGTAGAAGCCCAGGACTAAAATCCCGATACCGGCACACAAAATCGGGATCGCCATCTCAGGCGGCAGGCCCAGCTTGCCTTCATGCCTGTTGATTTCTGTCAGCGACGCCTCGTGCTGAACAAACATCTGCTCAAGAATACGGAAGAAATAAACGGCGTTCAGCAAGCTGCTGATAACAAGAATAACGATATAGAAATACTGCCCGCCCTGATAAGCTCCCAGCATCAGATACCATTTACTGAAAAAGCCCGCCGTTGGAGGGATACCGACCATCGACAAAGCCGCCAGAATAACGGTGATCGTACTTAAAGTCATTTTTTTATTCAGACCGCCTAAACGGTACAGATTGATTTCGCCGAAACGGTACTGGATACCGCCGATAACAAGAAACAGCGCGCTTTTCATAAAAGCGTGGTTGATGATATGCAGTACGGCGCCGATAAAACCATACATATTGCCGATCGCCAGACCGATAGCAATGTAACCGATCTGCGCCACACTGGAATAAGCCAGCATCCGGCGGAAGTCGTACTGGGCCAGCGCCATGATCGAACCGATCAGCACGCCGCCGATGCCAAGAATGCCTAAAACTGTTAAGGCAGTGCTGATGATCGGATTATTGACACCGAAAATATAAAAGAAGAAACGAATGATTGCGTAGGCTGGAACCTTGCTCATCACGCCGGCAATAAAGGCCGCCGAACCGGGATGGGCAAAGTTGTAAGCATCCGGCTGCCAGCCGTGCAGCGGGAACAGTGCCATTTTGATACCGAAACCGATAAACAGACATGCAACCGCTAAAGCGAACGGCGGCGAACTGAGATAAGGCATGATCCTTTCGCCCAGATCAGCCATATTCAAAGTACCGGTCATCGCATACAGATAAGCAACAGAAATCAGATACAGGGAAGCGCCGATCGTACCGATCAGCATATAACGAAAAGCTGCCAGCATGGATTTTTTACCGCCCATGGCGATGAGCCCGTAACCGGACAGGGACATGACCTCTAAATAAACGTACAGATTGAACATATCACCGGTGATGACCATACCGCACAGGCCCACCGTCAAAAGTCCGTACAAAGTATAATAACCGCCGATATGCAGCCAGTCTTCCTTGCGCATAAAGGGCTTGCTGTACACAGCAACCATCAGCGAAATGAAGGTTATCAAAACCGCCATCACCGCGCTCAGCGGATCGATCACAAACTCAATGCCCAAAGGCGGTTCCCAGTTGCCCATCCAGTAGTGGATCGCTTCGCCGCTGGTCAGAGTTTGATGCAGTACCTGCAGCGAGCAGGCCAGCGAACCGGCGATCGAGCCGATGACCAGCCAGGAACCGAGATTCTTATTGAACTTGCTGAATAAGAGGCAGAGCAGAGCCGCCGTCAGAGGCAGCAGCACGATCAGTACAGGACAATGCTGGATCATTTGCTGGCCCTCCTTATAACCTCTACTTCTTCAACGGAGCCGTAAACTTCTTTGATCCGCATCAGCAAAGCAATGGCCACACCCGTTGTACCCAGACTGACGACGATCGCCGTCAGCATCAGACAGTGGGGCAGCGGATTAATATAGGAAGCGGCATCCGGTACATTTGGGTCAAAAATAGGAATCATACCGCCTTCTTTCTGTGCCAGGCACAGATAAAAGAAAATTACAGCAACCTGCATGACATTCATTGCCATCAGCTTTTTCATATAATTTTTACTCAGAACCATACCATATACACCCAGAAAGAATAAAATCATGACCAGTGTATAGATCCCCTTGGTCTGCAAAAACTCATTTAGCGCTCCCATTTTCGTCCCCCCTTTCCACAACAGCATCCAGAATATTGATGATCGTCATCATAACGCAGATCGTTACCCCGATCTCAATAAACAAAATCCCCAAAGCATGTAATTCGTTGGTATGTTCTGCTTTAAACGGCAGATAACTGTAATCCAGGAAATTGCCGCCGTTAAGCATTGCCAGCCAGCCGGTAGCCGCATAGATGAAGGTCCCGACGCCGGCCAAGACCAGCGAATTTTTTACCGAGATATTGAACGAAGCGTGATCGCCCATGATCAGCCTGGATAAAACCACGCCGATCGACAGCAATGCTCCCGCCTGGAAGCCGCCGCCGGGTCCGGCCTCGCCGAAAATCAAAACATAGACGCCGTAGATCAAAGTAAAGGTACGATAATCCGGAACGCCGTATCAAGGACTATGCCGCCGAAAGGTTTTTTCATGCGTCTTCATCCTCCTTTTCCGGTCTGCGGCCCATCGTGCTGCTGCTCAGCAGCATTACTACTGTCAGGCCGGCCAGAAACATCACCGTAGTTTCCCACATCGTATCAAAGCCTCTATAGTCGGCCAGAAGCCCGGTAACGATATTGGGCGACCCGGTATCCTGCACGCTGCGCTCGATGTAAACAGGCGTAACATGCTGGTTCGGCGCCGAATTGACATCACCGATAAACGGCAGATATGTCACAAAGGAACAGAACATCCCCGTGATCACTGCCAGTAAAACCGTTACTAAACCGCGCATTATTTACACCACCTGTCTATTTTCTTCAGCGAGGCTACGAAATAGATCGTTGAGATCGTGCCGATAACGGCCTCTGTAAAGGCTACGTCAGGCGCGCCCATCATCAGATACAGCAGTACGGCACAGAAACTGAAAGCGCTGTAAATAACTGCCGCACACAAAATATCTTTACAGAAAATGACGCTGATCGTCGTTACAATAAGAAACACCAATAATATCGCTTCAATGAGGTAGATCTGCATGATTCTTCTCCTCCTTTGCATCCTCTTCCAGGGTCCAGACATGATGCCCCGATTTATAAGCTGCTTTACTGAGGATGTGGGTACCGATCGGATTGCCCAGAAAAATCAACAGGAAAATCATGATCATTTTCAATGAAGTGAGCGTGAGCCCCTCATAAATGACCAGACCCATGAACGACAGCATGACCCCCAGCGTCTCGCTGTTGCCGGAAGCATGCAGCCGGCAGTAAAAATCGGGCAGGCGCAGCATACCAATAGCAGAAGCCAGCAGAAAAAATGCTCCGCCGGCTAAAAAAAGTCCGGCAATAAATTCACGCAAAGTGATATCCGCTATCATACGTCCTTACCTCCCAGATATTTCGCTATGATCACTGAACCGACAAAACCGATCAGTGCGTAAGACATTGCAATATCCACATACATTTCCGGACGTCCGTCCAGATAACCGAACAGAATGATCAACAGGATCGTATCGGCACCGGTAACGCCCAGGCCATTCATCCGGTCATATACTGTCGGGCCCTGATAAATACGCTGCAGCATCATACCAATGACACAAACGACTGCAACCATGATTGCAACAATAATTATATGCATGCGTTACTCTCCCTTCAGTACCGTAAAATCAAATTCTTCTCCGAAAAGCTCTGCTACTTTCCGCGGCATAGCTCCGGCCAACAGTCCTTCCGCCGCGCCTTCCGTCAAAGCATGTACTTCATAGATCCCCTCAGGTGTGACATTCATCGTTACTGTTCCCGGCGTCAGCGTAATGGAATTTGCCAGCAGCACCTTCGCCATCGGGTTATCCGACCTGAACACGAAACGGATCACCTTCGGGTCGATCCTGAGCTCCGGCCGTACCGTCGCTTTGACAACATCGATATTCGCCAGCACTAGCTCTTTCAAAAGCCACATACTGTAGCATAAAAATGCAATCGGCGAAACACCAAGTGCAAAATATTTTTTGGTGCCGTCGGCATTGGGCAAAAGCAGCAGCGGGTAACAGATCCAGGCAACCACCGCGCTGGTGATAAGTCCGTACACGACAAATTTAACTGCAAAATCTCCTGACAGCGCCAGCCAGAAAACAAACATCAGTATCCCCAGGGAAAATAAATGCGTCAGCGGAGACCCCACTATCGTCCGATCTTTTAAAACACTCTCTTTCTCCACAGCAACCACCCTTCTTTTCACAGCAAACTTATTTCAAGCAATACAAATACCGCTTCCACGTCTTTGTGAAACCGGTAGGCAAAGTCTCTATACAATTCTGCATAGATAGCGACAGTTTCAAGACGGGTCGAAATATCCCGATGTCGTTTTTTGCTTCGTCCTCAGCCCTTCGTACGGCTGATTAGGTTGCAAAGCATCGGAAACAGAACCTCCTGAGACACTGGTCTGCTAATTAGTTTTACAGCATCCCTGGCAAAAGCAAAATCTTGCCCTTATTCTATGTTTTTATTTTTATTTTATATTAGACAAAAATCGCAGAATTCCTGCTATTTTTCAGCAAATTTGCTCAAATAGCAGGAATTTTTTCTAATTGCGACGAATCGCTTATAATTTTATTTCTTTAAAAAGGCATTTCCCCTGCGGCAGCACTCTGCCGGCGATCCGCGCGCCGCGTTCCACATCGGCGGTAAAGCAGACCTCCAAAGTACCTGCTCCTTCAGAGCGCAGAAGCCCCTCTGCAGCCAGAACCGTCTTCGTATCCTGCGCGGTAGCGTCCGCCGGGTCGATCACAGTCACCTCACTGCCAAACTCGCTTTCGATCTCTTTTTGGATAAAAGGATAATGCGTACAGGACAAAATCAGCGTGTCGATGCCGGCCGCCTTCAGCGGCGCCGCATATTCGGCAACAGCAGCCCTGACCTCAGCGCTGTCAAACTGCTCGCCTTCGATAAGCGGCACAAACTTCGGGCAGGCCTGAGGATAGACATCCGCACCGTCATCAGCTGCCAGGATCGCGGCCTTATGCGCACCGCTGTTGATCGTAAATTCAGTGGCAAACACGCCGATCTTTTTCCTGCTGCTGGCGGCAAGCACCAGCTGCGCACCTTTCGACATCCCCACGATCTCAAAAGCATGGCTGCCTTTAAGTGTGTCCACACCCAGAACAGTCAGCGTGTTGCAGGCAATAACTACCAGCTTTACCCCGCGGCCGTCAAGATAATCAATGATCTCACCTACAAACCGGCGTACTTCAGCTTCACTGCGGGGTCCGTACGGCGTACGCGCCGTATCGCCCACATAAATAAAATCCTCCTGCGGCAGCGCCGCCTGCAGACATTTTAAGACCGACAAACCGCCGACGCCTGAATCCAAAACTCCGATAGGTGCATTTTTCTGCATAATTATCCCTCCAACCCCATTGTTTCCACGCATAAAATTTCACTGAGCTTTATTTATATTATATGCTTTTTTTCATAAAATAGCACACTATATCTGCAAATAATTCTGTGTTACAATAAGAGGGCAACAAGCTAATCAAATCACACTGAAAAGGATGTGCTGCATTTGACCGTCTCTCCTGTCAATTACCATAGCTGGCGCCGCTTTTGGGCGCGGATGTTCGATTATTTCCTGATCGGCTTTTTATTTTTGCTTCTGAGCCGTAATTCTATCTTCGCGCTCAACAATATCTTTCTTTACTCGGCGCTGCAGCTGATCGTCGTCATCAGCGCTGAAGCCTTTATGCTGGCCCGCACAGGCACTACCGCCGGCAAAAGCTTTCTGGGACTGCGTGTAGTTTCACCGTCTGCGCCGCTGGATTTCAATTTAGCCTGGAAACGTACCTTCTGGGCCTATGTCAAAGGGCTGTGGCTGGGCATCCCGATCATGATGTTCGTCCCCGCCTGGTTTGCGCGGCAGGTGCTGCGTGACAGCGGCTCGACGATCTGGGATCAGGCCTGCGGCACCCATATCGAAGCAGAACCGGTCGGACGGCTGCGCTACATACTGTTCGCCATCGTCTTTTTTATGCTCTTTGCCGCGATCGGCAATTATGAAGTATTTCTGCAGCAAATAGCACAGGGACAATAACCAAAAGGTTATTGTCCCTGTTTTTCATCTGCATTTGCAATTAATTACTTCGCTGTCAGGCCGCCGTCCACGGGAATGATACTGCCCGTCATAAAACTGTTGAACGGCGACAGCACCGAGCAGATCACATGCGCGATCTCCAGCGGCTCCCCGACCCGTTCCAGCGGATAGGCCTGCTCCACATCCTCCAGCGTATAACTGCCGTCCGCCTGCTGCAGCTGTTTACCCAGCATCGGCGTCGCCACATCGCCCGGGCAGATACAGTTGACCCGTACCCGCGGCGCCAGATCCAAGGCCAGCGCTTTCGTAAACGCTACGACAGCGCCCTTGGACGCGCAGTACAGCGGACAGCCATAATTGCCATTGATCCCCGCGTCGGAAGCAATGTTCACGATGCTCGCCCCCTCTGCTGCCAGCAGAGGCAGCAAGGTCTGCGTCAAAAATCGTTCCTTTGACATTAGTGTCCATGATCGAAAAAAAATCATATTCGGTCACCTTCTCCAAACGGCGTTCCTGATAGATCCCCGCCGCATTGACGATCAGATCAATATTTTCACGCTGCTCGCGCACGTTCTGCGCCGCACTGCGGCAGGCTTCCAGATCTTTAACGTCGCCCTGCACATAATGCACTTTGCCATAAGCGCTCAGCGTGACCGCCGCTTCTGTACCCTTTTCGGCATCACGCCCCAGCAGCCACACCTCGGCGCCGTCTTTCAGCAGCAGCTCGGCCACAGCCTTGCCGATGCCCGACGTACCGCCGCTGATAAAGGCGACCTTGCCTTCACAACCATAGTTCATTAATCTGTACTTCCTTTCTTCAGAGCCGGCGGCAGCTGCAGCACTACGCTGGTCGCCTCGCCGGGTATACTTGTCATTGTCAGTCCGATACCGTGACGTTCGCTGATCTGCTTCGAGATCGCCAGCCCCAGACCGCTGCCGCTCTTATTCGTTTCACCCCGCGTTTTATAAAAACGGTCGAACACATGGGGCAGCTCTTCCTGCTTCACGCCGCAGCCGTGGTCAGTTACCGTCAGCCTGCTGCCGAGCAGAGTAACTTCGATTTTACTCTGTTCCGGTGAAAATTTGATGCTGTTGTCCAAAAAGATCAGCAGCATCTGCCGCAGCCGTCCATAATCGCCTTCAATGATATATACAGGCGTGTCCAAGGACAGTTGGATAGTAATATTTTTCTGCTGTCCCAACCGCTGACTGCTGCGCACTACGTCCTGCACCACATCGCATAAATTCACAGGTTCCTTTTCGATCGGAAAATCCGTATTCTGCAGCCGTGACAGATCCAGCAGATCGTTGATCAGCCGCTGCAGGAACAAAGTTTCCGCCAGCATCTGCCGGTGGTAATCCTCGACCTCCTGCGGCTCGGTGACTATCCTGTCACACAGCGCTTCCAGAGAACCGCGGATGACCGTCACCGGCGTCCGCAGCTCATGGGAAATATTCGCGATAAAATCACGGCGCAGCTGCTCCAGCTTTTTACTGGCCTGATCTGCTTCCAGCAGTCTTTCGCCCAGTCCGTCCAGCGTTTGGGCCAGCTGCCCGATCTCATCCTTCTGGTCGATATTGCAGCGCTCCGTATAATCATGCTCCGACATCTTTTCAGCGACCAGCCGCATCTTATTGAGCGGTTTGGTAAACTTCCACGAAAAAAGCATACTCAGGACAAACACCAGAACCATCGCCACGACGCACGATAAAATCAGGATCCTGATCCCCTCCCAGGCAGCTTCGCGCATGCCCTGCACCGGCGAATGCAGCAGCACCACAGCTCTGACTTTGCCGCCGGCATCGCTGACAGGCACGCCTACCGTGACCACCAGCTCGCCCAGTACGGGATTGATCTCCTCCATGACAAAGTTCTGTCCGGTAAAGCCCTGTTCCACCGCTCTTTTGATTTCCGGCGACAGAGCGTTATAGTCAAAATCACTGGCAGGTTCGGCTATATCCTCCTGCTGACGCATCAGCATCCGCTTATGTCCGTGCATCATACCGTGCTGTTCGGGCAGCGCGCCGGCGTCCTCACGGTGCATTTTGACATTTTTATTCTCATCGACCACCCACACGTTTTCCATCGTGATATTGTCGATATAACGGATGAAACGGCTGCTGCCGATACCGCCGTAACGGTTCTGCAGCCGCGACATATTATCCTGCAGTACCTCGGCGATCTTCGTTGCCCGCACCTGCATCTCTTTCTTTTTCAGATCCAGCGTATGCTTGCCGAAAAAATGCATAAAGGTGCCGCCCACGACCAAAGCAAAAATCAGCAGTACCGCTGCAAAATACAGCGTCAGCTTCCAGGCGATTTTATTGCGCATGCTCTTTCTCCTCGAAACGGTAGCCTACGCCCCAAATGGTCTTGATCTCCCACTCCTCGTGTTCAAACTTATCCACCTTGGCCCGCAGGCGCTTGATATGTGAATCCACAGTCCGGCTGTCGCCGAAATAATCGTAACCCCAGATACTGTCCAGCAGGTTCTCACGCGAAAACACCTTACTGCTGTTTTTAGCCAAAGTCCACAGCAGCTCTACTTCCTTTTTCGTCAGCGTCACGTCCGCGCCGCCGATCGTGACCAGATATTTGTCCAGATCGATCACAAGATTGCCGACGCTGTACAGATTCTGCTGCTCGGCTTCGCGCGGCTGGACCCGGCGCAGGATAGCGCGGACACGCGCCATGACCTCGCCTGCTGAAAAAGGTTTCAGGATATAATCATCAGCGCCGATATCCAGCCCCATAATCCGTTCAAAATCTTCACCGCGGGCCGTGACCATAATGATCGGCACCATCGACCGGCGGCGCAGCTCACGGCAGACCTCGAAACCGTCCAGCTTCGGCATCATCACGTCCAGCAGTACCACGTCGATATTTTTTTCATGCTGCTCAAACAGCTCCAGCGCCTGCTGTCCATCCAGAGCTACCAATGGCTCGAAACCCTCTTTGCGGGCATAATTTGCTAAAATAGAAGTTATCTGCTGATTATCGTCAGCAATCAAAATTTTATTCATCGCTGCACCTCGTAAATGTATTATTACCATTATATACTTATTTTGGCGTACGGGGATAAATTATTCTCCGCACAGCTCAGCTCCCTGTAAGTATATTATAAGGTCCGCACTTGTCTGCAATCAATATAACACAAAGATGTGTCAAAAATGTTTATCCGCAAAATTTATCTGCGGACATAGAAAAACCCCCGCCGCCTTATGGCAGCGAGGGTTGCAGTTTATCCGTTCAGTTTCAGGCAATGTAGGATTTGAGCATCCACAGCAGTTTTTGATATTCCCCTAAATAATCATTGAACTGGTCCGCAGTCACACCGTCGCCGGCAGCATCTGCCAGCTCCACGATCTCTTTGGTATCCCTGATCCAGTATTCCACATCGGCGATCAGCCCCTGCACAGTTTCTTCCGAAGAAATCGGCTTATCTGCCAGTTCCTTGATCGTCGCCAGCGCCAAAGCCTCTTTCATATTGGCGACCGGCGCCTGACCAACTGCCAGCAGCCGTTCAGCTACCGCGTCGATGATCTCGGCAGTCTGGTCATACAGCTCCTCCAGCTTTGCATGCAGAGTGAAGAAGCTGCGCCCCTTCACATACCAGTGTAGATTATGGAGCTTGATATAAGCGACTTCCTGATTGGCAAGATAAAGATTCATTTTTTCATATAATTTTTTAGACATGATAGATTCCTCCTCAAGATTTATAAATTCTGTTATTTTCAGTATCGGCCGGATAATCAGCCGTTTTGGACCTGCTCGTAATTAGCCGCTACCGCTTTCCAGTCGATAACATTGTAGAAAGCCTGCACATAATCGGCGCGCAGATTTTTATATTTCAGGTAGTAAGCGTGTTCCCAGACATCGATGCCCAGGATCGGCACGAAACTGCTGCCTTCGATGATCGGGTTGTCCTGGTTCGGGCTGGCAGACAGCAGCAGTTTGCCGCCGGCAGCCGCAGACAGCCAGGCCCAGCCTGAACCGAACTGCCCTAACGCCAGCGCGCTGAGCTGTTCCTTAAAAGCGGCAAAGCCGCCGAATTCTCTGGTCAGTGCCTGCGCCAGCGCGCCTTCCGGTTCACCGCCGCCGTCAGGACTGATAGTCGAAAAATACAGGTTGTGGTTATAATAACCGCCGCCGTTGTTTCTGATAGCTTTACGCAGACCGCTGTCAGTGATACTGTCCAGGTTTGCCAGCAGCTCGGTGATGTCCCGTCCTGCCACGCCGGCTTTTTCGGCTGCGTCATTCAGGTTTTTAGTATACGCCGCATGATGCTTGGAATAATGTGTTTCCATCGTCAATGCGTCGATATGCGGTTCTAATGCCTCATAAGCATAAGGCAGCTGATATTGTTTATACATATAGATCCTCCTTTGGCCAAAAGCTTTGGCTCATCGCAGTTTATTTTCGTTTTAGTTAGCTCTGGCTAACCTTTGATTTGATTATACACTACTCTCTTTATAAAAACAAGTCTAAATTGATTTTAATTATCAATTACTTTATTTACATAATTCAAAAATATTTTCCATTGACCCGTAAAGCCTGCTGCCAGGCGCAGCTGCTTCTGGAAAAATGCATGGAAAAATCTTTAAGCATTCCTTGAAAAGAGCTAAATTGCTTTCTTCCTGCCAAACATGCTAAAATAAAAATGTCAGAAAAAAGTCTGTAAATCGTCATAATTTTGACATAAGTTTACTCTACAATAAGCATACAAGGTCAAACGAACCTCAAATCACAATCTTAAAGGAGATGTTGTTATGATAAAAACTTCCTGGAAAAAATCTCTTGTTATCGCCGGTGTCCTCACCGCCCTATGTGCTTCCGCTGCTTTTGCGGCCGAGCAGGCCGATACCAAACCCAGCATGCGCGAGCGTGTCGGCACGATCCTGCACCACGACGAAGGCGACAATTATCCCGACCGTCCCTACCATATGGAACGCGGCCGTCACTGGGGCGGCCCCATGCACCCCGGTCCGCAGCTGACTGACGAGCAGGTCAAGGAACGTGAAGCCAGACGCGCCGAATGGGAAAAAATGACCCCGGAAGAACGTCAGAAGGCACACGAAGAAAAATATTCCAAATGGCGTGAAGAACGCATGAAAAATATGACGCCCGAAGAAAAAGAACGCTTTGAACAACGTGAAAAACAGCGTGAAGAATGGCGTAAAATGACTCCTGAAGAACGCCAGAAAGCCCGTGAAGAAGCACGCGCCAAATGGGACAGCATGAGTGATGCCGAAAAAGACGCTGCCCGCGAGCATTTCCGCAGCTATTACCATGCAGGCGGCGGCCATTACTATGAAGGCCACCGCAAATACCGCCACCATAAAGGTGAATACCGCGGCGAGCACAGAGGCGGCTATTATGGCGACGGCCGCACCGAATGCCCTAATTCCAACTGCCCCTGGTAAATATCAAAAACTTACGTAAAAATTCTTTCCTCACATCAAAAAGCCTGCGTTTCATTAGAAACGCAGGCTTTTTATCTATATTCCGCCTTATTCCTTTTCCTCATAGACCGTATAGCCGTTCTTGCCTTTATCCTTTGTCTGATACAAAGCCTTATCTGCTTTTTCATACAGCTTGGCAAAGCTTCTGCCATGCTGCGGCGCTAAAGCTATCCCTACGCTGACAGACATTTTCCAGCAGCTGCCGCTGTCCTCACAGATAGTGTCAAGCTTCTGGCACAGGCGGGCCGCTTTGCGGCGGGCGCCTTCCTCATCCGATATCGTCCCGAAAACCACGAACTCGTCATCGCCGATACGGCCGATGATATCGTCCTCACGGCAGAATTTTTTCAGCCGTTCCACGAACTCCCGGATACAATAATCGCCGAAAATATGGCCGTGCAGATCATTGGCCTGTTTAAAATTATCCAGATCGATGATAAAAAAGCTGTAGCAGCCCTGCAGCTTGCCGCACAAAACGCTGTCGATGATCCTCTCCGTCGCTTTTTTCGTAAAAACGCCCGTCATCTCGTCCGTGGAAGCCTTTCTTTGTGTTTCCAGCTCCTTGCGTTTTTCCTCGTCGATATTTTTGCGGTAGGTGAACATATGCACCGAATCGTCAGCTTCCGAATAGAAAATATAAGCGTCGATCCGCATCCAGAAATAATCGCTGCCGTTTTCCGTGATCCTGAATTCATACTGCAGATAATTATTGCCGGCTTTAAAATGCCGCATCACGTTTTCGATACTGAACGTCGCTACGTAGCCGGCCCGGTATTCTTCCAGCAGCTGTTTGTCGGCCACAGCCTGCAGGAAATCCTCATAGGGCAGGTCTTTGGCACCCAGCGCCTCAAAATACAGCTCGGTCTTTTTACTGGCCGCCCTGTTTTTAGTGATGTTCAGCTCATAGATATTATCATAGATCTGCTCGGTCGCTTCCTTAAACAACGCCTGCCGTTCTTCCAGCAGCTGCGTCATCCGCACGTTGAACTTCCGGATCACTGAAGTGATGATCAGAATGATCAGCAGGATCACCAGCAAAATCAAAACTACCGTCTGCAGCATCTTTTCATTCAGCTCGGCCAGCAAAGCGCCCGTATCCTGTTTGACCAGCAGATACCACGATAGATCGGGGATATAGCGGACGACCAGATAGCTTTTTTCGTTATTCTGCACAGCGCCCGGCATCCAGATATCCCAGTTGGTCCTGCCGTTTTTCCATTCCAGGACCTCGCTGCGGATAGCTTCGCTGTCATTGACCTTGAACCAGTCCGCCGTCTGATGACCGTTATAAAGGCTGGACACCTCGATCTCGCCTTTTTCGTTGATCAGATACGTTGCGACGTCGTATTCCTTTTCATACTCCTGCAGCAGGCCTTTGATATAGTCGATATTCACGCCGACGCCCACTACGCCGATCACCTGTCCGGCCGCGTCCCTGATCCTGCAGTTTACAAACAGCGTGATCTTGTCGGCGGCGCCCGCCACTTCATCGTTATCGATATTAAGGCTGTATTCTTCGCCGCTCTGCAGAAAATTGTAATACCAGACGTTTTCAGCTTCGCCCCGGGCCAGGTTGCGGTCTATGCCATTGAAATTATAATAGTTGTTGGTAGCTGTCGATACCAGAAACACCGAATCGTAGGCATATTTATTTTTATAGGTAGCCAGATACTTCCGGATCGTTTCCTGGTAAGCGGTCTCCTGATAACGGCTGCCCTCTTCCTCCAGCAGCTTGATCAGCAGGCTGTCGTGCGCCATCGTCTGCGAGATATTCACCGGCTTGGTCAGCATCGTCGACAAACGGTAATAAATACCTTCCGAGGCCAGCGAGGAGACCTGTTTGATCTTCACCAGTGAAGCATTATAATTAGCGCGGTAGCTCAAAGTCGCGATCAGGGCGAAACCAACCAGCAAAATCACACTGACGAGTAAATTAGTTTTTAATAAGATATTATTTTTCATTGCCAGCTGCCTTCTATTTTCCATTATTATCTATAATAAATATAATCATTATATTAAGTTACTATTTTTATTATATTCTAAAAGATTTTTACTGGCAATCTTTAAATTGTAATATTAAATAAATACTTGTTTTTGGTGAACGCTTTTTCCGGCTCATACTTTCCCAAACCTTGTGCCGCCAGCGCCCGCACAAAAAAATCCCACCGCCATGCAGCAGTGGGAGCGACAGACCCTTTTCAGACCGTCGAGAATAACGGCCAGTACCTGATGAACAAATAACCAACGACTGTGATCAGCAGTACGCTGCACAGCGACAGCAGCAGCCCGTTTTTAAACAGCTCGGCCGGGTCCAGCCCATAGCTGACCGGGATAGCCCTGATCGATACCGGCAGCACATAGGCGCTGTTGAAGGCGACGATCGCCACGAACAAATACGGGATCGGGTTCAGCCCCAGCGCCTGCGCAATACTCTGCACTACAGGCACGGCAATAGCGGCCGCCGCCGTATTGCTGGAAATCTCGGTCAGCACCGTCGAAAACAGCGTAAAAGCAAACACCGTTTCCAGACCGCCAGTCAGCGGCAGCAGAGTGATCGCCTCAGCCATTTTCAGGGCCGCGCCGGTTTCCGTCACCAGACTGCCCAAAGCCAGGCCGCCGGCAAATAAAAACAGCATGCCCCACATAACGCCCTTTTCCGCAAATTCCCAGGTCAGCAGGGCCTTACCGTCCTCATCCTCGAAGGTGAAGGCCAGCAGCCCCATGATCAGAAAGACATACGCAGGCTTCAGCGCAGGCAGCCACCCGGCGTACAGCGGCCGGATAAAAGCCAGCAGTGTCGCCGCAGCAAACAGCACCAGGCTGATTTTTTCGCCCAGCCTGATCGTGCCCAGCTGCGCGTACATTTCCTTAAAATATTCGCTGGTACCAGCCAAGTGCTTTACCGGCACCGGCAAATGGAACAGGAAAAACAGATTCAGCAGCAGGACCAGTACCAAAAGCGGCAGAAAACGCACCACCCAGTCGATATACATAAATTCCTGTCCTGTCAGCTTTTCCAGATAGCTGATCGCCACCAGGTTCGCCGCCCCGCCCAAAGGCGAGCCGAAGCCGCCGATGCCCGCGCCCCAGACGATCGCCAGCAGGATCGGCACTGCCAGCTTACTGTTTTTGATGTTTTCCTCGCCAATAAACTGCAGCATGGATACCGCTACCGGTACCAGGATCGTACAGACGACTACATTCGGCAGAAAGATGGACAGTACCGTCGCTACCAGCAGCCAGACTGCTATCTGCTGCCGCAGTGACGTGCCGATACAGCACAGGGTCTTGATCGCCAGCCGCTTGTCGAGTCCCGTCGTCGCCCAGGTCAGGCAGACCAGATCAGCGCCGAACAGCAGCACGATGATCTCAGAAAAATACTGACTGATAACGTGCTGCATCGGGATCAGGTCAAACAATGCGTTGACACCGATCGGCACGAACGCCGTCACCGAAATATTGACCGGCCGCAATATCCACCACAGCGCCATCCAGACCGTCGTCCCCAGCGCCGCAGCCGCTTTGAAGCCAAAGAACCATTCCAGCAGCAGTATCGTCAAGCCGAAGCTTAGCGGTCCCAGCAATACCGCTACGCTGTGCAGGCGGCGCTTGCGTTTACTTCCGTACATAACCCCATCCCCTTCTTGCTCTCAAACTATTTTTATTGTAGAATGGTGGTATAAAAAAGTAAAATACTATTTCTTTGTTATTATAATAAGAATTTCTTATATTTTTTAGAGGTGAGCTATGGATTTTGAATTTTACCGTAATTTTATCACCGTCGCCGAAACAGGCAACCTGACCACAGCTTCCAAAAAACTGGCCCTGGCCCAGCCGGCCCTCAGCGCCCAGATCAAAACACTGGAGCACTATTACGGCGCCAAGCTGATCCAGACTGCGCGCGGCAAACGCCAGCTGACCCTGACCGAAGCCGGGGAAGCCTTTCTGGGCAAGGCCCGCCAGATCTGCCGCACCGAAGAAACCATCCTTTTAGATATGCAGAGCTTCAATAAAAAAGCTTCCGGCACACTGCGCTTCAGCGTTTCGCCTGCCAAAAGCACCTTTTTCATCAACACCTATCTGCGTCCCTTTGCGGCCGCCTATCCCGAAATCTGCTTCCAGTTCCGGGAAGAAGCCGTCAGCGCCCAGACCAGACATATTGCGGAAAACAGCAGTGATTTTGCCTTTGCCAATGCGCCGCTGCCGTCACCGCATCTGTTTACCGCCCACAAAACGCAGAAAGAATATTTTTATGCCGTTTACAGTCCACAGGCAAACTGCGGACTTGACCCACAGCAGCCGCTGACGCCGAAACAATTACAGAATATCCCTGTCTGCTGTAACTTCGGCTGCTACAGCCTGCTGCGCAAAGCCTGCCTCAAGCACGGCTTCATGCCCAAGATCCGCTTTATCGCCACCACCAATACTGCCGCACTCGCTTTCGTGCAGGACGGCAGCGGCATCGCCATCGTTTCCGCCGGCGACAGGGACGACTTCCCCCAAGGGTTGCTGCAGCAGCAGCTGGCTGATGATGAACTGTATTTTGAGCAGACGCTGTTCTGGTCCAAAAAAGACCGGCTAAGCGCCACCGCCCAGCTGTTTTTAGACTTTTACCTGGCGGCAGCCAAGACTGACCGCCACTGATCATCAGAATCTGCGCATAAAAAAGCCTTTATGACAAAGTCATAAAGGCTTTTATTATTACGATTTACAGCTCGTACCCAAACAGGACACCCTTACCGCCGGCTTTTTTCACCTTGTACATGGCCTGATCAGCTTTGAGCAGCAGCTCCTCCGCCGTCCTCCCGTCCTCGGGATAACGCGCCACGCCGATACTGACATTGCAGAATACCTCGCCCCTTTTCAGCCGCCAGGGCTGGGCAAACCGCCGATGGATAAAGCTGGCCAGATTCCGGATATTGGCTTCCGTTTTATCGCCGTCGATGATCGCGATGAACTCATCGCCGCCGTTGCGGTAAATAGCGTCATGCAGCAGCGGGATACCGGAAAAGAACTGTCCCAGCTGCACTAAGAACTCGTCCCCCGCTTCGTGACCAAAGGTATCGTTGATCTTTTTAAAGCCGTCGATGTCAAAAAACAGCAGATAACCTTCGCCGCCCTCCTGCGTTTTGTCGATCCGGCGCTCGCACTCCTTCACCAGCATCCGGCGGTTCGGCAGGTTCGTCAGCGAATCATAATTGGCCAGATACTCGACCAAAGCTTCGTTGCGCTTATTGTCAGTGATATCGGCACTGCTCACCACATGGGCCAGTCTGCCGTCCACCCAGCGGAACGCCGCGCTGAACACCCTGAACCAGGAACCGTCGAAAGGCCGCTGATAATCCCAGGAATAGATCTTCGTCGGTTCGCCGTTCTCATCGATCAGCTTTTGCTGCGGGCAGAAAGCACAAGGCCCGTTTTGACCCGGGAACAGCACCTCCCAGCACTTGCGCCCCAAAAACTGCGAAATACCGCCGTACGGGGCCGCCATAGAACGATTGGCATATAAAATATCATGGGTATGGAAATCGTTGACATAAATATCTATACCCGTATTATCCAAAATGCTTTCCAGCGAATTTTTGGCAAAAGTCAGCTTGTTCTGATAGACCCGCACCCCGATATACCGGCCAAACATCGACAGCACTGTCTTCAGCAGCTGCTGCGTGCCTGCCGGCGGCACCGGCCGGGCCGACTGCTGTACAAATACCAGCAGCCCGTAGATCTGCAGCGTTTCATCGACTACTGAAGCCACTACCAGCGACTGCGCCGCAAACAGCTCCAGCAAAGCATTCTCAGCCGCACTGTTCTTTTGTCCACCCTCCAGCCAGACAAAGGTTTCCTGAGCCAGATAGCTGCGGTAAGCAGCGTCGACCGCGTCGATCGGAAAGCTGCCCCGCAAAGGCAGTTCCTTACGCAGACAGCGTTCTTTCAGATGCAGATGGTTGTACTGGTCCAATTCATAGATCAGCCCGCCGTCAAAATCAAAAGCAGAACAGAGCTCCGCCAGAGCCCTGTCGATGACTCCGGTATCCACCTGCTTGCCGCCCAGTAATTCAGCTAAAGATAAAACGAGAGTATCACCCGATTGTACCATTACAGCCACCTTCTATCCATACATTTAAAATAGTTCGATATTTTTATATACTTTGCTGATTTTATTCTATCATATTTATTATTTTTATCAACTGTAATTTATATTCTTTTAGGCAATAAAATTATTATATTACTCAAAAAAAAGCAGCCGCTCCATTTCTAAGGCAGCAGCTGCTTGCAGGATGATTTAAAATTTTCAGCCGGGCATCATTTCCAGAACGGATAGGTACTCAGGACCACGACCAGCCCCAGCACGATAAAATCGGCGGCTCCCAGCGGCTCGCGCGGCATATTTTTATAAGTATTGCTGCCGAAACCCTTCAGCTCCATACTCAGCGCCAGCGTTTCGGACTTGGCCACCGCCCGCATGACCAGCGGCCTGATGACCACGACATACGAAAGCAGGCGTTTCACGCAGTTGCCCCGGTTGGAATAACCGCGGCAGGACTGAGCATCCAGCGTGATCTCGCTGTCAGCCAGGAAATTAGGCACGAAACGCAGCGCCGTCGTCAGCATAAAAGCATATTCACAGGGCAGGTGGAAACGGTCCACCAGCGTCTGGGCAATATCCTGGATACGCGTCGCCGCCAACATACACAAAAACGCCATCGTCATGACCAGCATCCGCAGGCCACCCGTCAGCGCTACCTCCAGCGGCGAACCGAACAGCAGCTGGAACAGGATCATCAGCCCGGTGAACACCGCCAAACCGCCAATCGCCGCCATCGTCATGCGGTCGCGCTTGATCGACAGCAGTAAAGCCAGCTCAAAAACCAGGATCGTCGCCACCGCCTTGACCGGCAGGATAAAGACCCACGCCGTCACAGCGACAGTGACAATGATTTGAGTAAACGCACTGATCCGCATCACTCCTCAGCTCCTTTCCGCACCAACAGGCGGCAGAACTCCTCGGGTGTCGCCGCCGTAAAACCCAGACTGCCCGCCAAAGCAGCCGCCGTCGGCCGGCGCAGGCCCCATTCCTCCACAGCATACGCACCGCCGAACAGCTCCGTCGGCGTACCGTCATACACCAGGTCGCCGTCCTTCAGGACAATGGCCCGCTTCGCATAACGGCGCACCACGTCCATATCATGCGAGATCAACACGATCGTGATCCCCTTTTCTTCGTTCAGCGTCTGCAAATACTGCATCATCCGCTCTTTCTCGATCGCATCCTGACCGTTGGTGATCTCGTCTAAGATCAAAGTACGCGGATTGAGCGCCAGCGCCGACGCCACACCCAAACGCCGCTTCTGCCCAAAGGACAGCAGACGCGGATACGCGCCCGCCAGCTCGGCCAGACCTGTAGCCGCCAAAGCTGCCTCCACCTGCTTTTTGATCGTTTCTGCCGTCAGCTTTTTAGCCCTCGGCCCATACGCCACCTCATCAAAAACCGTATCTTCCAAAATCTGCAGATCCGGGTTCTGGAATACATAACCGATCTTGTCAGCCAGGTCGGCCGGCTCATAATTGACGATATCCTCGCCGTCTACCAGCACCTGCCCGCTGCGGGGATGCAGAAGCGCCATGAACAAACGGCTCAGCGTCGTCTTGCCGCTGCCGTTATGGCCCAAAAGCGCCACAAACTCGCCGTCACCGATCGTGCAGGCGATATCGTTCAGTACCGGCAGACCCCTGCGGTAAGCAAAATTGACCTCTTTAGCCTCCAGCATCAGACGTTCCCCCCTTCAAAACCAAGCATCTGTAACTCCGCAGCCGCCTCTGCCTCAGTCCGCCACTCGCCCAAAGTAATACCGAAACGGCGCTCGACGCCCAGCTTCACCTGCCATAACGCAGGTACCAGAGGACGCAGCTCCTCGTCCTCATACATCGTCCGCGCTGCAGCAGCAAAGGTATCAGCCGTTACCAGCTGCCCCTCCTTCAGCACTACCATGTCCGTCACATAAGGCAGCAGATAGTCCACTCGATGCTCAACTACGATGATCGTCGTGCCGTAACGCTGATGGATCGCATATAACAGCTCATACAGCGAATGGGCCCCGTCCGGGTCCATCGCCGATACCGGCTCATCCAGCACAATGATCTCGGGATGCACCGCCAAAGTAGCCGCCAGCAGCAAACGCTGGCGCTGCCCGCCCGACAGCTCGTCCAGCTGATAGCTTTCGCGCCCCGGCAGCCCCACGTCCTCCAAAGCCTTACGGGTACGCTCCGCCACCTCCTCCGGCGCAAAACCGTGATTCAGCAAACTGAAAGCAACTTCCTCGCCCGCGGTCAGCGAAACCAGCTGGCTTTCGTAATCCTCCAGCATCAGCCCCACGCGCATCGCGATATCCGACACCCGGCGGCCTTTAGTCGATTCGCCCAGCACCTGCACATCGCCGCTGTAACGCCCGCCCATATAAAAAGGCACGATGCCCGTCATCGCCTTGCACAAAGTAGTTTTGCCCGCGCCGCTGGGGCCTGCCACCACAGTGAACGAACCCTTTTTGATCTCCAGGTCGATATCCTGCAGCACCAGCTCCGATTTATTATAAGCAAAATAAAAATTTTCCAGCCTGATAACGCTCTCCATCATTCATCGTCCTCCTGCACAAAAAACAGCTTCCGCACCGGCCCGAACAGCAAAAAGGTGATCATGCCGTTCAGCGCGCCCACGATCGCCACCACCGGCAGCATGGCATACAGCCAGACATGCAGCGGCAAGCCCAGAACGATCTTTAAAATGAAAGTAAACACACCGCCGCTGGCCATAGTTGCCAAAAATCCCGTCACCAGGGGGCGCAGCTTCCACTTGCCCAAACCGCAGCGCAGCATCGCCTTGACCAGGATGCAGCAGGTGATCGCCCCGAAAGCTCGCTGGCGATATTACCCAGCGGAAAAGCCGACTTCGACGACGGCACCAGCGTGATGCCCGCAATAAAACCGATGCCCACAGCCTGCGACAGCGTCGGATTCGTCAGATTGATAACGATAGAATACATGGCGATCGTCCAGTTCGGCGTCACGCCGCCCACATTAGGGCTGACCGTATGCAGAATGATGCCGATAGCGAACAGCATCGCCGTGATCGCTACCCAGCGGTAGCCGTCCTGCATTGGTTTAACTTCGATCAGGTCCACCAACGGCAGCCTGGTATTTTTTTCTTTATCCATAATATAAGCCTCCTTCAAATCGGGCAATAAAAAAAGCCCTTCATCCCCATGTAGGGACGAAAGACACAACTTTCGCGGTACCACCCTGCTTGACTGAATAATCAGTCCGCTCGCTAAGATACGGGCCATGGCCGATATCCCCTTCCCTGGTAACGGGCGAAGCATCCCGACGGCGTCTACCCCCTTGCGGGCTCAAGCCGTATCTTAAAGGTCCATTCACCCTGCCGCCAAACGCCGGACTTGCACTGTCACCGGCTCGCTGAGGTCCGCTTGGCAAAGCTACTAATCCTCATCATCGATCAAATACTTATGAAATTACTTTAAAGTGTAGCACCAGCGGCAAAAGTTGTCAATAAGCGCGCGTGTATACATAGCGGCAAGCACCAAAGCTAAAAATATACTTGTAATTTTACGCCGACAGGAGTAAGATATTTTATGTAGTGGGGACGTAGCTCAGCTGGGAGAGCGTACGGTTCGCATCCGTAAGGTCGAGAGTTCGATCCTCTTCGTCTCCACCAAAGATTATAAATCTTATGCTATAATTAACAATGTTCTCTATCACTCATTGACAATATTAAAAACTTTACTATATACCTAATTTTAAGTTATTATATTATAAAATAATAGAATAAAGGAAGGTAAAAATATGGATAACAGCTTATTTTATTGTGGAATATCAGTAGCAAATGAGCATAAAAGTTTTATTGATATGCTAAAAGTCCATTCAAATCAAACATCCACACAAATTTATATAATCAATACACCTCTAGGCACAGAAAATTCTTACCAATATAATTATGAAGATGCTGTAATCGTATTAATACCAAAACATAAAATTTGCATTATAGACTTAAAGAACAATGAAAAAAATCCACAGTTTGAGGATTTTTGTGAAGATTTTATAGAAGATTTGGGCTACCTTTCTGATAAATACAGCTATCGAAAAGAATTGGGGCGTCCTCGTGCTTGGAAAGATTTACTAATCACTCAAACATCAATATCGAATATCAAAAACATAAACGACTTGTTATCCGTAACCGACTTACCCAATGATATTTTAAAGAGAAACGCTAACTATTTAATATCACTTTTAACTGGTAGTATTAATGATATATCACGCATTGGTGGTAGTCATCCTAATACAATTCTTGATGAAGTCAAAAAGAAAATTATTCTTTTTGACGGAGATCAAAGTAGATTCATCTATTCTGATAACCCATCAAAGAAACGAGTTTTAATTCAAGGTTTAGCTGGTACTGGCAAAACAGAATTATTATTACATAAACTCAAAGATTTATATATTAAAAATAAAAACTCTAAAATTGTTTTTACATGTTTTAATAAAATTTTGGCTCAAAGTATGAATAAGAGAATTCCTGAATTTTTCAATTTTATGAAAGTTGAAGAACAAATAAAGTGGAATGAGCGACTATGGGTAATGCATAGCTGGGGCTCAAGAGGTCAAGCAAATACAGGTGTCTATAGTTATATTTGTACTAATTATAATATTAATTTCCATCCATATTCCTACACTTGGTCATTTGATAGAGCTTGTTCTGAGGCAATATCCGAATTGCGCGAACAAGAATATATTGAACCTTGTTTTGATTATATGTTGATTGATGAAAGCCAAGATTTTCCACAAAATTTTTTGGAGTTATGCGAAATTGTTACAAAAAATGTAGTTTACACTGCTGGCGATATCTTCCAAGACATATATGATAGGACTATTATTAAGTCTGTAAGTAGTGACTATTTACTAAACAAATGTTATAGAACAGACCCTAAAACACTTATGTTCGCTCATGCTGTTGGAATGGGATTATATGAAATACCGGTTATTCGTTGGTTAGAGGACGAAGAATGGATCTCTTGTGGCTACAAAGTAAGTAGAATTAATAACAAAATTAAACTTTCACGAACTCCTTTGATAAGATTCGAAGATTTGGATACTTCTCAAATAAAAAGTATAGAACTAATTGGAAGCAACAGAGATAATTTTGTTGACAAAATTTTTGAAATAATTGATGATATCAGAGCCAACCATCCTACTGTACAAGCTAGTGATATAGCCATAGTATTTCTGGAAAACGAGAATTCAAATTATCAGTTAGCTGATATCTTGTCTATCGAAATAGCAACAAGGTATAGATGGCCCGCTATCAAAGGATACGAAGCAAAAAACAAATCCGAAAATGCTTTGTTTATCAGTAATAGAAATAATATTAAAGGTCTTGAGTTCCCTTTTGTTATTTCAATCGCCAATAAAAAAATAGATGATGATATATTTTCCAGAAATACTATATATATGATGTTAACTAGATCATTTATTACTTCATATTTTCTCGTAAATAATAAAACCAATAGCGATTTCATTGAAAAATATAGTAAAGCTGCTGATCATATAAACAAGAATGGATTCATGTTCCTACGTGAGCCATCAAAAGAAGAAAAAGATCAACAAAACCAAAAAATCAGTATTGCCGTTACTCAAAAACAACGTCCCATAAAAGACATTATAGAAGAAGTCTTTACTGAATATCCATCTTTATCTAGTAAAAATAAAGCAAACATTAGAAACTCTGTAATGACTATGGTTGAAGAAAACAATCACATGAGTGAAAAAGAAATTCAGTCAAGAATTCGAAAACTTATAATCGTGCTAAATGGTGATTAATCATGAAAGAACTTCACTTTAAACTTACCCCATTTATAATTCAATTAGCGTCTAAACCTATACGTACGAAATTTGATTTAATTAACCTTTTAGTACATACAATTAAATTTATTATAACAACCCCTCCAGTGCCTACTTCTAAACAGCAATTAATCCACTCTAATGAGAAACTAATCATTTATATTAATAAAATGAGTCGTATTATATTTTGCATTGACGAAAAAATTTTTTCATTCCAATTTCCATTTACTTTAAAAGAAGATTCCGATTCCTATTCCAAACTATCAATAAGTTACAATGGCATCCTTATTGATAATTTAACTTCTTCTATACTAATCTCATTATTTGATGAAGAAAGCATATTCAATGGCACCTTCAATAATCTTAACGAAAAAATATCATCTGAGATTTTAGAAAATAGCTGGCCTGAATTTGATGATGATTTATTTTGTGAATTAGTTAAAATTTTAATGCTATTTGAACCAGGATATTTACGTTACGATCATGATATTCAAAATTCAAATCCGCCAATGCATCCAGAACACCATATTGATTTTTATTTCTCATCTTTCAATACAATGAAAATAGGATTATCAAACGGTATTATAGAAAGCGAATTAATTGATATTCTAAATACCTCTACAGCTTGTAAATATTTAAAATAAAAAACCATCACTTTGGACTTGGACTGTACCCCCGAAAAACGGACAGTGAAAAAAACATCTCCTGTTGTAGAATAGAAACTACAGCAGGAGGTGTTTTCATGTCCAGAAAATATAATATACAAAAGTTGAACATTTTAGCGAAGAAGTGTTTAGATGAAAAGCAACAGGAGAAACAAATCGGGAGCTTACCGAAAGTTTTGGATTGACAAAGGACCAAATTAAGAAATTAGTCAAAAACAGAATCTTAAGGCAAGGCGTATTGCTGCAGGCTATATCACTCGCCCCAAAGGTCGCCTGCGCAAGAATACGGGAAACAGAGATCAGGCTCAAAACAATGAAATTATCAGACTGCGCATGCATGTAGAACTGCTGCAAAACTTTCTGTTCGAAGTTGGAAGGCGGTGACGTTAAAATATCGTGTTATTGAGCCGGTTAAGAGAAAAATACAGGCTGCTATGTGCAGCCTATTTAAAGTATCCCGCAGCGGTTACTACGATTGGCGCAAGCGACAAGATAAACCGGCGAAAGAACAATGGCTGACGGATCTTATTGTGGATTGTCAGCAGCGCTGCAAACAGACATATGGCTACTGCCGTGTCAAGCTATGGATAGAACCTCAGTATAGCCGAAAGGTCAATTTGAAAGCGATCCTGTGTATTATGCGAAAATTTGATCTGCTTTCACAGGTTCGCCGGTCCAGACCATATAGCCATTATCATCAGACAGTTCATAAGTATCTAAATCTTCTTAAGCGTGCGTTTAAACAGGAATTACCTAACCGTTTCTGGGTGACAGACATTACTTATATTCACACAGTCAAAGGTATGGTGTATGTGTGTGCCGTTGTTGATCTTTGCGGAAAATGGTGTTGTCTTACCGCATTGGCAATAATATGACAGCTTCGTTGGTAACAGATACTATCCGAAAAGCAAACAGAAAGGAAAAGGCCGCTGATGGAATCACGCTCCACAGCGACAAAGGGTCTCAATACACATCACAAGCATATTTTGACTTAACTAAAGAATACAACATTCAACCGTCAAGGTCCAGCCCAGGATATCCATATGACAATGCAGCAATGGAAATTTTTTTGAACGCTGAAAGCAGAGTTCCTGCATCGTATTAAATTTACCTGCCAGTCAGAGGTAGAGCAAGCGGTAGCTGAATATGTACAGTTTTACAATTTTGAACGCATAAATCTGAAAAACGGCCTTACTCCGTTGGAAATTCGGAACAAGGCCATGTAATTCATCGCTATTCTGCGATAGAGAGCTCTTTTATTCGTCTGTTAACATAGGTACAGTCCACTTTATTGTGATGGTTTTTATTTTAAACAGAATTCATTATAAATAAACAAAAGACTGAGGAGCGGTATAAACTCCAATATCTAATAATGATTTTGGAGGATCATAAATCATTATTTCTCCTAATTCATAGGCATAGGCAATATTACACCCTAAAAAATATTGCAAAAACACATCTTTAGTAATACCCGCACTTTGTTTAGTAAACCCCCATAAATCAAGGGGATCCATAGCCATTGAACTAATAACTTCTGCCTCACCGACAACCATCATCGAAGGAGATGTCGCATATATTACAATTGATTGAATCGGCTTCTGAGGTAATTTCCTTCTAAATTCATATTTTTTCTTCCCTGCCAGTATATGCTTAACATATTCAGGTTTTATCGATAATAGTATTTTATTCACAAATTTCCACCTTCATTTAGTTCAAATTAGTTTCAGAATCAAATAATATTTTTTTAAATTGTTTATCTGTTACTCGAATAAATGGCCTTGGACCTTTGCCTTTCTCAACAATATTATTTTCCCATAAATATTCTAATGTCAACCGTTTTTTTAAACTTTTAATATAAATTAATTTGATAATCATAATGTTATTTCTGTGATCATTCCAAAATCTTCTCAATTCTTCCTTCGTGAACACACTCCTGTTCTCACAAACATCTAAATATTCTTCTTCATTTTTAAAATTACATTTTATTTCATCGACAATACATATTGTTGTTATAACTGAAGAATATTTCTTAGGATATTTATCACCCATACGATACATAATAACGAAATCACCAGATTTTATATTTTTTTCAAAAGACCATGAAATATAAACTTTTTGTAACGCATATCTATGCGGCAATGTTCCTAGGAAGTCAACTTCATTTTCCGTTCTCAACTGAGAATCAGGAAACAATGAAGTATGATATTTAGACAAAATTGGTAAAATCATTTTTTTATTCTGAATAGCAAACTTAGGATAATTTTCTTTAGTAGAAAGATCTTTATTATACTTACTTATGTCTTTTACTAAAACAACTTCTTCTTCTCCATTTGAAATCTTTTTTCCATATTGATAGAAGCCCCATCGAAATAGTAAGTCACTTAAAGCAATTAATTCATCTTTATTTTTAAAAAGAGTAACATAAATTTCTTCAACATTTCTTACGATTGCATTATCAAATATTATTTTTATAAATCTTTCACCTAACCTAAATCCGGTTGACTCGACTTTAAACGTTCCCACTTTCAATCTTTTTTTTGGCTGAAAAGCAGGAAAAATATTAGAATAATTCTCATTCTCATTCTCAGTTTTCAAATATAAAAAACCTAAAATATCATTGTCATCACCGTAACATACATATGCCTTTTCTTCACTCTTTCGATTAAACCAAACATCAAAATCTTTATAGGAACTACGAAAACTATCAAAGAACTTATTATTTAAGTCAATTTCTCCAAAATATTTTTCCCTAACAGATAAAGCTTTATATACAACTAATTCTGGATTTTCAGCTGTCGCTTTAGAAATAAACGAATTAATAGAAAAAACCTTGTCAGCAATTCCTAACAAAGCGGCCTTTTCTCGCATACCTCTATCCTCTGTTATAAGAATATTAACTCTATTACTATATACTTCACACAACAGTTGATTGTCGATCTTATCGTTTACTGTTTTAGAAGAATTTTTTAATAAATTTACAAACTCTTCTGTTTGTGGCGCTATTGTATTCATTTTTATATACGAATTTAACTTTATAGAATAAAGATCTTTAACATTTTGATTCCCATAACTCATCAACTCTTTAATAGAATATGGATGTATAAATTTTTCAAAATGCAATTTATCAATCCAATAAAAAAGCTGTCCAATGCTATGATTAGTAATTCTAATATTTTCTCGATGAATAATAATATTCGTATCTAATAAAACTTTCATAATATCCTCCTAAAAAAGTTTTTTTGCAGCCCAACTGTGAATTAAAGCTAATAAACTTATAGTTAAAAGATATATTATTATTGTTTTCCAATTGCATTCATGAACCCTTGTTTTTAAAAACATTATACAATTCTCAATTAACTTATTGTCATCTTCTTGTTTAAATTTCCAGTGATATGCAACTACATTCTTATTAACCAATGAATTAAAATATTCATTCCAGATTTTTGTTTCTAATTCTCTTGCTACAGCTAATGATGACATAAACAATATTTCCACATCAGCTTCAACTACTAATAAAAAGTGGACTTTTTTTATTTTGTAACTAAGACCATTTCTAATTTGTTCTAATAGAGTAGAGTTAAGACTTCTATAATCATTAAACCGAAAATCAATAGCTTCTGTAACAGAATTAGCGCTTTGCAAAAAAATATTTTTAGGTCTATACTTTTTAATTATTTGGTTGAATTTTTCACTTATAATCCTGAATCTAAAGTATAAAGTATCTTCAGCTTTTTTCATAGATTTTGATATTGGTATTTTTATCAAAGTACCACCATATTTATGTTCTATATCCACATCATTTTTTATATCTAAAGAATATATAAACATAATACTTTCTTGCTTTTCATTTACAACCTTCGATAGTTTATTATTACCTTCCCTTGCAATTGTATAATCCTCATTAAAAACGCAACAAAGAATTTCGCTTGAACTTAAAGTACTTCCCAAATCTCTTATATTATTTTCGTCAATTGTAAAAGGAATATAGAAGTTAACCGCATCGCATATTTGCATTTTTTTTATTTTAATTCCTACATCTAAGCAAGGCGGGCCAGATAATTTGTCATGCAAATTCCATAAATTAAAATGAACATCTGCTTCTAAATCAATTTTATTAATCTCATCAGCATTAAACCATAATGCAAAGCTGTTCATTTCACACTCTCCTCATAATTAAGTGATAACAACAAATATTCTTTTTTAAATTATATCAAAACATTATAATATATTCAATAATCAGCAATATTTATTCAAGACGTATATACATCTACAAATTTCTCCTCTCATACCTCAGCAGTGCTTCCTGCGCTATTTCTTCGGGTGTTTTCGGGGTAGCTTTCAAATTATAAGAGCCTTGCAGCTGCAAGGCTCTTTTTTGTGTGTTGACGGTAGTTGCTCCGCTGCTTGTTTGGGCAGCAGTGCTTATTTGGGCGTTTGCTCCATTATTTCCATTTCCTTCCCGTCCTTGTTCTGCGGCATTATTATTTGCTCGCTGATCTTGCTGTAAACTCCCTTTGTCTTTTGCTCGCCATTCATCCTGCAGTCTGCGTTCCCTCCTTATGCCCTGCGCTTCGCGCAGGGCTTTTTCCATATTATAGAAGTTCGGTTCGCGGCGGCGGGCAGTCATAATAGTCACCGCAATATTCCATTCGGCATCGTCCGTCTCGCAGAAGCGTTCTGCCCAGCCATCAATAAATCTGGCCCGTTCATCTTCGTTTCTAAACCGCAGCTTTAGTCTGTTATATTCAAACAGTTTTACCATCTGCCGTATCTGTTCATAAGGTCTCTCCATTTTTCAGCACATCCTTCGCAATATTTTCAGCCTCTGATTAGCTTATATGGTCAGGCGCACTTACGAGTTTCTCTGTCCAGGCGGCGGCAAACGCATTTCCCAGGCAGATCACCCTGTCCGGCAGTGCCATAACAGCCTGCCGGCCTGCGCCTGATGATCCATATTCCAGCTTATCTACATCATCAGTTCTTCCGCTTCCCGCTGTTTTTCGGCCTGATGCGCTGCAAGCAGCAGCTGCCGCAGCTTAGTAAGCCCTTTTTTGATCGTTTTGCTGATCGCCGCAGGACTGACGCCAAACCTCTGTGCCAGTTCGCCGTTGCTCCAGCCTTCCAGAAAATGCAGTTCGATCAATTCTTCCTGTTTGGGCGAAAGCTGTACCAGCAGTTCCTGCACTTCCGCAAAATCCTGCTGCAGTTGCTGCTGTTCAAAATAAGTACGCGTCGTCTGCGCCGCATCTGCCGTCAGCACTTCCTCTGCAAATTCACAGCCGCTTTCTATTTCATAAGGGCAGGTCATTTCTTCATCCTTATGCCGGCGTTTCCATTCACTGCTGAGCGCCGTATACGACTTACTGACGATAAAAGCCGGCAGCTTCTCGAAATCCTGCCGCTGTCCCCACTTTTCCAGCGCTTTTACTACGGCAACCCTTTCGATCTGTTCGCCATCCTCGGCAAAACCTTTGTAAGCGCTGGTATGTGCTATTTTTCGCAGTTTGATATCAAAAGCCTGCAAAATCACCCCCAGCATTTTTTTATTGCCCTGCTGCGCTAAAGCCACTATTTCGGCCCATTTATTACACTCCGCTGTTTCTGTGCAAGTAACTGTCATCAATACATCCCCTTATCTCACCCTGCTGCGGTGATCTTATTATTCAACACCTCTACTGCCAGCTCCCGCGCCGTCAGGCTGTCCAGACAGTCTATACAAATAATGATCCCATCCAGCTCGATATACAAATCACCGGCGCAAACAGCCTCATTACACAATTCACAGCTGTACACGGCTTCCGCCAGACTCTGCGTAGGTTCCAGCCACGCATTTTCGATCGCTGTAAAATGATCCACTAGTCACACCTTGCGCCAGAACTGCGGCGTGACGTTAAACTGCGCTTAAGCGCCCTGCGGAACAAAGCGCTGCAGTTGATATGCTCGTCCTGTGCCTGCTTGCGCAGACCATAAGGCAAAACGATACGCAGCTCTACTAAAGCATCGTCCTTTCTCGGCGGTTTCACCGTTTTGACAGGCTGCGGCTCAACTGGCCGTACAGTCTCTGTCTGGCAGTGTTTTCCCTGCAGTAAGGGGCATTTCAGCGCCAAATACAAAAGACGGGCACTCAGCACATCGCCGCCCGTCTTTTTAGATTTTTGTTGTGAAGCTAAAGAATCATTCATGTTTTTTACCTGCTTTCGCTGAATTTAGGGTGTAAGTATCAATACTAACGCAGATCAGTAATACAAAACCATTATTAACACTTAAAACTTCCAAGTCAAAATCATAAGTATGTACGAAGGATTTACAGATTTTAATGATTTAAAAGCTTTAAGAGATGCTAAAGGTCTTTAAGATTTAAAAGATTCGGTATGCTTACTGCGTCAGTAATAATATCCCCTACTCTTATATGGCTTTTTACAAGGTCATTTTTAACCCCCTTTACATAAATAATTTTTATCCGCCGCTTGGAAGAGCAAATTTTACACTTTTTAAATTTTTCCTGCCGGCAGGTTAAAAAACAGAGCCTAAAAAGCCATATAAGAGTGAGAGGGTGCCACAGCACATCAAAATGCTGAACGGAGGACGTTAAAATAATGGCCTGCTCTCCAAACTCACAGGAAAGGAGCATCTCTACTATGCAAATGCAAATATCATCAGCACCGCTGCTGACGGCAGCCAAGCTCGCCGAACTTGTCGCCCTGGGACACAACCGCATCTCGCAGATCTATCTGCACTGGACCGCCGGGCGTTACGGCCAGCTTTACGACGACTACCATTTCAACATCGACGCCGACGGCAGTATTTACCAGACCTGCACGCAGCTCACCGAGCTTAAAAGCCATACGTGGCACCGCAATACCGGCGCTATCGGTATCGCTCTCTGCTGCGCCTGCGGCGCGCTGCCCCATAACGGCAGAGATACTGAGTTCGGCAAGTTTCCGCCCACTCCCCGCCAGATCGATGCCGCAGGTAAATTAGTTGCCAAGCTGGCGCAGGGGCTCAATATCCCTATCGACCGCGGGAACGTGCTTACTCACTGCGAAGCTGCGCTTATCGACGGCTACGGACCGTACAGCGGCGACGCCGAAACCCGCTGGGACTTATGGTATCTGCGCGATTCACCCGGCGACGGGGCAATGAAACCCGGCGGGCAGGTCATCAGGGGCAAGGCCCTGTCGTATGCAAAAAGCAGCCCCCTTGTTTAAAAGGGCTGCTTTTTAAAGAACACGATGTTTTCTTTTAATGTTTTCTTCAAGCTTTTTTAGCTTTTTTAGACTTTCTTGAAAGAAAGTCAGCAAAGAACTTTCAGCGCTGTTAAGATTTGGATTGCGCTTTAAAACCCTCTGTATCATACGTTTTACTGCCATAGACCGTAAATATTGATAATATCAGGCGGTCGATACTCTGCTTATGAAATCCATAGCTGAATAGTACGGCACAAGGGTTTTGAGCGCACATTGTGACACATTCCGTTGTGTACGCTGTGAGCTGTAAGCGCTGGAGGGACTGTTTGAGGCATTGACGATCAGCAGCTAAAGCTTTTCTCTGTACTACAATGCCGAGTTGCCCGGAAGCCGGACAGCGAGCAAAGTTAAACAGGAATTGTCACAGTGCGCAAGCTTCTTTGCGCAGCTTGCTTCTGGAAGAAAGCTGCATAAAAGAAAACTAAAAAGTATTTTCAAAAATGTAACCTCTGGTTACAAACCACAAAACAAAACCAAATTATGAAAGGAGCTGAAAATATGACTGTCAGCAAAAATCCTACTTCCCTCAAACTTTCCATGGACGTAGAAAACGGCACCAACGCCCTTGGCGCCATGCAAACCAAAAGCACCTCTGTCGGCAGTGTCCGCCTGGACGCCGAAGCCGCCAAATGCCTCGCAGTTACCGAAGCCATCGGCGAGCTTATGAGCCACGCCGTAGTTAACGTTTACGTTACCGAAAAAGCCGAACTCGACAAAGCAGAATAACACCAACCTGCAAACAAAAATCTAATGTAAAGGAGAACAAACATGGAAAAAACTTTAGAACTCATCTTCACCAAAAGCGACGGCGCTAAAAAGACTTTAAGCATCGCCGACCCTCGTGAAGACGTTACCTTAGCCGAAGCACAGGCAGCAGCAGCCAGGATCATCGAAGCAGGCGTGCTGACCAGCGGCGGCCTGGGGCTGAATGAATTCGTCGAAGCCCGCATCAAGGTCGTTACCGTTACCGTGCTGGCTTAACCGCCATGGATACCAAAGAGATCTTCAGCGCTGTCGGCAACTTCGGTTTCCCGATGGTGCTGAGCTGGTATCTGCTGCTGCGTATGGAGCAGCGGCTGGATAAGCTGACCAGCTGCCTGAACGAACTGAGCCGGGCCATCATCAGCAAACACAGAGAACTGTAAAACAAACAGAGAAACGAGGTACGACATCAATAGCAAATACACAAAGCTCCTGCACTGGTTACGCCTTTTGGCTTACATCATAGGCAGAAAATAACAAACCAAATCAGCGATATGAAACTTACTTCATATCGCTGATTTTTTATATTGCTGAATTTATTACTGTCGATTGCAACTAATTGAGGTTCACAGTTTTCGAGAATATTAGTATTTTAGTTTAAAATATCCAATTCAAAACATTCTTCCTAAAACAGCTTAAAAACTGTAATTTACCTGCAAACCGCCGCTGAAGCCCCGTCTTTTACCAAAATAGCCCTGCGCTCCCAAATCAAGGGTGATACGGCTGGCTTTGGCCGGCTCTAAACGTACACCCAGCTCAATAATGCCGCTGCTGCCTTTCAGTGTCGGGGCTGCCAGTCCTACTCCGGCTACTGCCATATCGGCCGCGCCGTCAAACTCATATTCCCAGGCCGCGCCGCCGTAATAGCTTACATAGGGTGCTGCTTGCCGGATTACACGGCAACCCAGCTGCAACCTTTCGCTGCTAACGCTGGCGGTAGTAACTTCGTCGCCTAAAACTTCAAAGTCCGAACCGGCCTGATGGGCATAAAAATACCTGCCGTAGACGTCAAGGCTGGTCTTTTTATTCACTTCTATCATTTTGCCCAGTCCCACATGGGCGCCGTAGTAAGTGCTTTTGTCTTCATAGCCACCGGTTGCACCATTATAGCTAAAGCCGCCGAATTTGTTTTTGATGCTGCCTGCACGCAGACCTGCTTCGCCATAAATGCCACTGGCCGAATCAAAACGTGCTATAATGCCGCCCCCGTTATAAGTAGCATCGCCGTCGCCGCGTACTGCTGCACCGTCTGTGCTTTCGTTATGTGTGTTGTAGTTGGAATGTCCGTTTTCAAAATAAATCCCAGTATGCCAGTCGCCATTCTTCACGGGTGTTTTTTGGGCCACACCGGCAATAATATTGTAGGTATTGGCTTTAACAAACGAACCTGTGTTATAGCGTGAGGTGCTGCCGCCCATCATGGCAAAGCCGTAAACCGCTCCAACGTCGGCAGCATTGCTTTTTACTGCGCCTATTCCCTGGTTGACCAGCATATCGGCTCCCTGATTGAGCAGGGACACACCGGCAGCACGGCTTTCGCCCAAAGCGCGGGCGTTGGCTGTGTCAGCTTCTTTCCCTGCTACGATGACTGCTATGGCATCGCTTAAACCGGTCACTTCTTCAAAGTCATAGCTGATAAAAGCATTACTGTTTTTCTTCAGCGTTGCCTGGTCCAAGGTAGTCGTATTGGTTATAACACCGCTGTTGGCCTGAACCAGCGTTATCTGCTGGCCTACCTGTAAGCCGCTGTCGGAGGCAACCAGCTTGACAGTCGTATCTGCCAGGTCACCCCCAGCACCGTTAGTAATGGTTAAGGCATTGCTGTTATTGGCCAGAGCCGATACTCCTAAAACATCGATGTTTTGATGGCTTTGACGCTGCCGCCAACTTTTTGAAAACTGACAGTATTGCCAGTTTTCATATCGCCGCTACTGGACAAACCGCCGTAGATGGTCCTGTCAGACAAATCTATGGCTCCGCTGATCGTAATGCTGTTGTTATTGGCGGTGCCACTCCCACTAGTATAGCCGCCGTAGATATTATTGCCGATACTGCCGCCTGCAATAACTATGCTGTTACTGTCAGCATTGCCTTTACCTGCAACACCGCCATAAACAGCACCGCCGATACTGCCGCTGCTGACGATAACTTTATTACTGCTGGCATCGCCGGAACCACTGGCAGTTCCCTGCGCATAACCACCATAAACACCGCCGGTCACATTTTGGTCTGTATCCAGCTCTACGGTATTACTGCTGGCGCTGCCGGTGATGCTTGGTGTCCAACCGCCGTACACTGAACCTCTAACGGTACCGCTGTCTTTGATCTGCACTGTATTGTTATCGGTGCTGCCTTCAGCTGCACTACCGCCAAAAACGTTACCGACTATACTGCCGCTGCTGCTTATGCTGATGGTATTTTCGCTGGCATTGCCGGAATTGCCGCCAACATACCCTGCTTTACCGCCATAAGTATTGACATTGACAGTACCTGTTATTTCAAGTTCGTTGCGGAGCGCAGAACCCATTATTGAGTAGCCGCCACTGATCTCTTTTACGCTGCTGGCAGGGCTGTTGACAGTGCCGCTGACAGTGACTTTATTGTTATTGGCATTGCCAATACCGCCGCCGCCTAAATTATTAGAATACCCACCATACAACGTGCCCGTTATCGTACCTGCAACATCAACTATATTGCTGTCAGCACTGCCATAAACGTTGTACCCGCCACGAATATCACCCTTAACCGAGCCTGTTGCTGTTACTTCAACTTTATTGCCGTTGGCCGTGGTACCGCTTTTAGTACTTGATCCAGCCGCACTCCCTCCGATAACATTCAGGCCTACCTCAACAGTGCCGCCGATAATGACCTCATTTTGATTGGCCTGCGATACTATATTATCAGTGCTGCCCCCAGAATTGCCGCCATCAATACCATACGCTTTGACAGTAGCACCTTCATCAATCGTAATCTTATTCCCGCTGGCCTCTCCCCTATCGGCATGACCGACATAGATTACAGTTTTGCCGCCTGTACTAGTGAAGTCAGATTTTATTTCGATCTTATTCCCATTGGCAGTGCCGGCTTTGGCATAGCCACCGCACACGTTAGTGATGCTGGCTGAGTTAATAGTGGTGCTGCCGGTCATAGTAACGCTGTTGCCCGTAGCTGCACCGCCGCCTGCCGAATAGCCGCCATAAACACCTTTGAGCCCGGTCGTTGTGCTGCCACCAAATTCAATACTGACATTGTTCAGCGTTACGCTGCCGCCTGCTGCGGTTGTTGTATCATTATACTTCCAGCCGAAAAGACTGGTATCGGTAAGCGTTTGATTTTCTTTTATGATAGCACCGCCGCTGCTATTGCCTGTTACTTCAGTGACCGATGCAGCGCCCGCAACAGACATTCCCCCCTGATATACAAACGTTGCTGCCAATAATGTGCGGGCAATTGCCTTGCCCAAGCTCCACCTGTTCTTCATTTTTCATCAGCCTCCATTTTTTAATGTTTTTATAGTTTAATTACTATTAGATCCGCTTTTTGTTTATTGTTTTAAACTTTAGATTTATTATTTTTGAAATCAAAGTTAATGTTTATTCTTATAAGTAATATTTTAGTAATTATAGCACGTTTGTACCCCCCCGCAAGACACTTACTTTTTGTTTGTGTAAAACGCCTGCGAGTCTTGCCCGGCGCATTACGCCAGCGGCTTTACAACTATCGGCGTCTGCGCGTTTTTTTATGGTTCTATTACTTTTTGCGTTTCACCAACCTCAGCAATCACTCCCAGAGCACAGCCCCTGTAAATCATACTAAAAATACAAAAAACGCCTGCTGTTGAGGCAGACGCTGCAAAACAATAAAAACCTCCTTTATTCAAATAATAGAAATAACAACTCATCTTTAAACGGTTTTAAGTATTTTTCTGTAAAATATATACTTGTAAGTTTTTTATAGATTATATAAAAAAACTGCCTTTTCAGACAGTTTTCTTACCATACGCAATAATACTCTCAATATTAAATTGGAAATAATTCGCAATCAAAAATCGCTATTATATCCTTCCATGCATCCAACTGGCAATTTCATCAGCTTTGCTTTGAGAAACTATCCCTTTATCAATATAACTTCTTAAAATTGCCACTAAGCTTGAGAAATCATTTTCCGTAAATTTCCTGTGAGCCTCAATAGCATACACTTCATCACAAAAAACCTTGCCTATCGCTTCATCAGATTGCCCAGAATCAAATAGTCTAATCAGATCATTTACCCATCCCTGAGCAATTTCACTTCTGCCAGTAGAGGTGATCCCTCCTCCGCTACCATCCACAGCATCTCTGTGGATAGCATAATCAAGCGCATAAGTCATAGAATCGCGATAAGTAACTCCGTGGCTATGCAAAAATACTGAGCCACGGATAACAGCGCCTGGAATAACATGTTCCCATTCTCCTCTGCTATCCAATAAATCGCTGGCAGAACCTCCCTCCTTATAAATTTTTACACGACCACACCTTTCACCATGGTCACAATTTGGATCAGTACAAATAATACACATAACCAATACCTCCTTATATTTTAATCTGATTTTAGAATAACATTAACCTGATTTACAATGGTGGAAAATGCCGCCTTCCGCAAAATAATAATTTAAATACTCAGACAAAAAAAGAGCAAACCAAAATGGTTTGCTCTTTTTTATGATAAACTTGCTGTCTGCCGGACTTATTTTTCTTCTATGCCCTTCAGCATTTTTATGACCCGCACAACTTCGTCGATCGTGATCTCGCTGTGCTTTTTTTCGTCGTTTTTTTCTGCGCCTCTGACCAGATAATCCAAGCTTACCTGCAGGATATCACAGACCCGGCACAGCATCTGCAAAGTGATCCCGCTGCGGCCATGCTCGATATTACTCAGGTGTGTCTGCGAAATACCCAGTTTAGAGGCGCATTCAGTCTGTGAAACCGCCAGCTTCAGCCGCATGATCCTGATCCTGGTGCCGATCTCTTTATAATCGATGCTGTTATCAAATGCTTTTCTGCCCATCTGCTATTCAGCTTTCGCTGTGTCTTCAGCCAAAATCTGTTCTACACGATAGGAAACGGTTTTCTGTCTGGCGGCTGCAGCCTGGGCAGCCAGCTCCTGCTCGCGTTGTTTGTCTTCTATCACTTTACGGACTTTTGATTCCGAGCTTCTGCCAAAGCGGAAGGTCGCGCCGACATTAGCTGCCTTCTCACTGCCGCTGATCGAAAAACCTACGCTCAAAAGGACATCTTTATTAGGGTTGTGGAACAGACCTGCCGCAATAGCGCTTTCACCGCTGTAAGTACCTGCCGCCATCGAGAATTGAGTCGGGGCATCCGGGTCATATTCCAGCGGATGCAGGCCGGCCATGGCGACTGCCAAAGCTCCGACTTTATCAATGCGTCCGTCCAGCTCGTCGATGCGGTTGCTTAAGCCATCGATCCGCCCGTCTAAACGCTGTACTTCCTGGATGCGTTCTGTCCGTTCGGTAGTGATTGCCTGCGTATTTTTTTCAATATTTTCTTTATTGGTCGCGATGCCTTGTTTATTAGTTTCAATATCCGCTGTGTTTTGTTCTATAGCCATAGAATTTTCCGTAATCTTTTGACCCTGCTCGCTTAAAGTCGCATCTTGTTCAGTATTTTTTTCTTGGGCTTCTTGGGCTTCTAAGTATGCTCCAGTAGCCTTTGATTGTGCGTCAGCAGCTTCCCTCTCTGCTGCCTCTGCAGTCTCTTTTGCAGTTTCCGCATCCCTATTTACTGCTTCCAAATCTTTTTGTGTTGCTAAGGCGCCGGCAGCTTTTATAGCATCTTTATCCGCTTTAACATCCGCATCATTCATGACATCTAAACCTGCATGTATTTCCAAACCAGTACCAATCGCAGCCGCATAGCCTTTTAAACAAAAGTCCCCCCCATATGTACTCCGCCCATTATCAGGCTCAAAACGACCGCCTTTGCTAAAACCTTATTCATCCTTTTCATATTCTTTTACCCCCTTGAGATTTATTTAGCATCTTTCTAAAACATGCTAAATTTCACCGTATTTATTCAACATCCAGCAAAAAAATCCTGCTCTCTTTTTGCATATTTAAGCAATTACAAGGGATAAATTAGCCATTTTATGTATATTAATATCATATTTTATAATATAAATTCATTTTATTTCTTCATCTGCCAGCATTTATATTTTTTATGTTTATTTCTTATTTATATTATTTTCGATTATTTGCTTTTATTTCCTAACTTGCGAAATCAGAAAAAATTTTTATACATTTTACTTTTTTAAATGCCAACTCAACAGCAAATAGTATTCTTATTACAAATATAACAACTTTCAGCACACTCTGGCCGCCGTACCCGAACCGCAGCTGTCAAATAAAAATAAGACCGGAAAATCCGGTCTTATTTTACTGTCCGCTTCTTGCTCAATACACAGTATATTTTATTTCTTTTTCAATAACAGTGCCTGTTTCAGGGTTGAATTTCATTTCGCCCCGTACCTCCGGCGTGTAAAAATCTGCTTCATATTCATAAAGCCCGTCACCGCGGTCTAATTCTACTTTAGTAAAAACAGCATTCGGGAATTCCTTACGGACCAGATTTTGCACATCATTTACTGAAAGGACGATTTTATGGCTGCCTAAAGCGGTCTGCGCTTCCATTTTAAACTCTCTTACCTTGCCGCCGTTTCTTAAAACTTCTATTTCATAGGCGGTATTGGTTTTATTATCATAGAATTTAACGTCATAATGAGGCACGAATTCAAAGCTTTCGTCCTTAGTCACCAGATGTGTGCTGCCTGCCGGTACCCATTGAGCAGCAATGCTGCGCGCCTGTTCCGCATTGATGAGTTCGGCAGCTAAAGCTGTAACTGTGATCGCCAAGGTGCAGAGAGCTGCTGCCAGCATAGCTATAGATTTTCTTTTCATATCCTTTACCTCCTTAACGGCCGTTACGTCGCCGGCCTTTGCTTTGTCTTTATTTTATAACACCAAGATTAAAACCAGATTAAAAGCCGCATTACCTGCCAAGGCCTGCTGCGGCTGCCTTTTGAACCTAAAACATATAAACAGCTCCACTCTGTTCAAAAGATGATTTCCAGTAAATTTTTTTGAAATTTTAAAGCTGTTTCATTGTTTTTTGTTGACTGCTTTTATGCAGATCATCAGCCGTGCTGTGCTGCTCCTATCCTCAGAATAAAACCCCATGTCTGCTAAGCAGACAGGGGTTTTGCTGTTAGTTTACTTTTGCTTTCAGTTCTTCGATTTCCCGGCTTTGTTCTTCCAGCTTAGCCAGCAGCAGTTTGATTTTTTCATCCTGCGCTGCCAAAGAGCTGTCTACCTCTTTACGGGTATAAACTATATCTCGTGCTTCTGCCTTACGGTCTCTAGAGCGGTCCAGCGCAAAATTGACGCCGAAGTTGCCCATTTTGCTGCCGCCTTCAGAAACACCCAGTCCCAGTGAGAACATTACTTTTTCATTAGGGGCGTAGAAGCCGCCGACTGCTAATGCGCTTTTACCGCCGTAACCGCCGTAAGCCATGGCCAGCTCGCCCTTGTTACCGTCCTGGAAGCGCGGATGCAGCCCTGCCATCGCTGCTGACAGCGCGCCGACCGTATCGATCTCGTCACCCAGCTTATTGATATCTCTGTGGATATTGCCTATATCCTGCTGTACTGCATACAGCTGACTGCCGTTGATGGCGTCCATCGAGGTGGCGCTGACTTCGCCCGCCGCTACATTGCCGATCGTGGTGCCATTGCTGCCTTCCAGCGTTATTTTGTTTTTATTGATAGTGCCGCCGCTGTCCACATCGTATTTGATAGCGCTGTCAGAAACAGTTTTCAGCTGGTCTTCGGTCGCCGCCTGGCCGCTGGTGATATTCTCTGCGTCCCAGGCAGTATTGGTCAGACCGCCGATCGTGCCTGCACCGCCGTCGATAGTGATCTTATCGGCCGTAATAACGCCGTTGGTACCGTTCATATTGATATTACCGGTACTGATCGTACCGTTATTGCCGTCGATAGTGACTTTATTGGCGCCGCTGCCGATCTCGACTACTTCATTCAGCTTCAGCTCGTGATCGATGCCGCCGCTGTCATTAGTGGTTTTTGTGACGATAAAGTTACTGTCGCCTGTCGATACCGAGCTTTGCTGCGCGGCCAGTTCGACTGCTTCCGCCGCCGTATCGTAGATCGCTTTCAGCTGGTCTTCCGTTGCCGCCTGCCCGCTGGTGATATTATCCGGGTCCCAGGTAGTATTGGTCAGTCCGTTGATCGTGCCTGCATCATCTTTATTGATCGTCACACCGCCGGCAGTTATCGAACCGTCGCTGCCGTCGATGACCACATTGCCGTTACCGACTTCGATCTTACCGTCGCCGGTGCCGTCTACTTTGACGCCAGTACCGATCTCCAGCTCATCAGCCAGCTTCACTTCGTAATCGGTGCCGCCGCTGCTGTTGGTAGTTGACGTAACGACGACATTGCTGTCGCCTGCCGAAACAGTAGCCTGCTCGGCCGCTTTCTGCGCTACTTCATACAGCTGGCTGCCGTTGACGGCATCGGTAGAAGTGGCGCTGACCTGCCCTGCCGCTACGTTTTGGATCTGACGGGTCGCCCCGGAGCTGCCTACGCTGACAACGCCCACAACATCGCTGACGCCGGCCCATTTAGTATAGCTGCTGTTGCCCGTAACGCTGTTGATCGCCGTCGCTGTAGAATTATTTCCCAAAGCTACACTGTCTTTTAAGCTGATACTGATATTATTTCCCAGCGCCGCCGAATTTTCTGCACCGGAGCTGATCGTATTGTTATTGCCGATAGCAGTGCTGTTTTCAGCGGCAACTTCATTAGCAGTACCGACTGCGGTACTGCTGCTGCCGGAAACAGTATTTCCCGTTCCGAAAACATTGCTCTTGGAACCGCTGGCAATATTATTATAGCCAAAAGCATTGGCATTATCGCCGCTGGCAGTATTGCTGAAACCAAAAGCGCTGGACGCCAGGCCGCCTGCAGTATTACCGTAACCAAAAGCACTGGCATTTTCATTCGTAGCCGTATTATTATAGCCGATCGTACTGGAACCTACGCCGCCGGCTGTATTATTGTAGCCAACTGCACTGGCAGCCAGAGCATTAGCATTATTGCCATAGCCGACAGCGCTGGCATTCTCACTGGCCGCTTTATTCCTGAAACCAACTGCGCTGGACGCCAGGCCGCTCGCCTCATTGCTATAGCCAAAAGCACTGGCATAGTCCACTTTAGCAACATTGCTGAAACCAAAAGCACTGGACGCTACACCGCCGGCATTATTGCCATAACCGACAGCGCTGGCATTTTCATTGGCCGCTTTATTCCTGAAACCGAGCGCGCTGGACGCCAGGCCGCTCGCCTCGTTGACATAACCAAAAGCGCTGGCATTTTCGGCGCTGGCAGTATTGCTCCAGCCAAAAGCACTGGATGCCAGGCCCCCGGCAGTATTGAAATAACCAAAAGCACTGCTGGAATTAGCGGAAGCTGTATTATTGACACCGGCAACAGTGGAATCAGAAGCACTGCCACTGGAAAAAACGGGCGCCGCCTGCACATTACTCGCATACAGGCCTGAAAAATAAAGACACCGCTGCTTAAAAATCATAATTTTTTCTCTAACTGAACTTTTCGGGATTTAGACAATTCCCCACCTCTTTTCCTTAAATAGTTACTTGCTTTGTATAGTATGCTGAAACAATAAATCTGCCCCTCATCTATTTTTTATAAAGCTGTTCTGTTTTTTAGGATGACCTCTGCTTTCTCCATCGTCTTTTCATTCGTAATAATTTAAGTAATTTTAGTTTAATTAATTTATAAACCTTAATACTTAATACTATTTATATGGATTATTTTTGCCATATTAACATATTTTCTTTGCACCTTGCAAGATATTTTTATTACAATTAAGCACTTTTTTATAATTCTTATAATTTTTATAACTGTTACATTTAAAATTTCAAAAAATGATCCCTTATCTACCGCTGTGGCAAAGGGATCATTTTTTGAAATCAGATGAGCAGCAGCAAGCTTTCTGCTGAAAATATCGCTGCTGCTTTCTATTTAAATGCTGTAAAACGGGCAAAACTGTACTGTTACTGCTGTTATTCGCCTATGAGCTGAAAGGAAAACGCCCCTAGATCGTTCTGCTTATCAAAAACGAATATAAACAGCAGAGCTTTCTCCTTACTGTATTTAGCCAGATAAGCCAGGCGGTCGCCGTCAGCATACCGCTGATAGGCCAGAAACCTGTTTTCGCGCTGCTCGCCGTAGCTGCGGCGCAGATTATTTTTCACACTGCCGAAAGTTTTTTCATCCAGCTCTGTTTGCAGCTTCGCTGACATCAGCTGGCGTATGCCGGCATATTCCATCCCGTTCTGACCGTTTAAGGCGGCAAATACCTTAACTACTGCCTGCTGCTGTTTGTTCAGGTCAGCACCGTCGCTGGCCAGGCAAACGCTGGTCATCGCCAGACTTATGACCAGACATAGGATAAAGCTCCAGATCTTTTTCATACTTACTGCTCCTCTGCTCAGAAAGTTTGCCCCAGCCTTGCAGGCCGGGGCAAGTATAGTATTTTCTGTATTTACTTTTCTACCTGTGCTCGCAGGTATTCGATTTCACGGCTTTGTTTTTCCATTTCTCTGCTTTGTTCTTCGACCTTGGCCAGCAGCAGCTGGATCTTTTCATCCTGCGCCGCTAAAGAATTATCTACTTCTTTACGGGTATAGATGATATCTCTCGGTTCTGCCTTGCGGTCTCTAGAGCGGTCCAGTGCAAAATTGACGCCGAAGTTGCCCATTTTACTGCCGCCTTCGGAAATGCCCAGCCCCAGTGAGAACATTACTTTTTCGTTGGGGTGCGTAGAAGCCGCCGACTGCTAATGCGCTTTTGCCGCCGTAGCCGCCGTAGGCCATGGCCAGCTCGCCCTTGTTACCGTCCTGGAAGCGCGGATGCAGGCCTGCCATCGCTGCTGACAGCGCGCCGACCGTATCGATCTCGTCACCCAGCTTGGTGATATCCTGATTGATATTATTGATGTCCTGCTTGACCTGATACAACTGGCTGCCATTGACGGCGTCCATCGAAGTAGCGCTGACTTCGCCTGCCGCTACATTGCCGATCGTAGTGCCGCTGCTGCCTTCCAGCGTGATTTTACCGGTGTTGATATTACCGCTGCTGTCCACGTCATATTTGACTGCGGTATCATAAACGGTTTTCAGCTGATCTTCCGACGCAGCCTGCCCGGAAACGTAATTATCTGCGTCCCAGGTAGTATTGGTCAGACCGCCGATCGTGCCGGAACCGCCGTCGATAGTGATCTTATCGGCAGTTATCATGCCGTTGGTGCCGTTCATATTGATATTACCGGTGCTGACAGTGCCATTTGTACCGTCGATAGTGACTTTATTGGCACCGCTGCCGATCTCAACGACATCATTCAATTTCAGTTCGTGATGGTCGCCGCCGTCAGCATTAGTGCTTTTTTCGATCAGGATATTGTTGTCGACAGCTTCCATAGTTGTATGCTTAGCTGCCAGCTCGGCCGCTTCCGCAGCTTTATCATGGATCGCTTTCAGCTGGTCTTCGGTCGCTGCCTGCCCGGATACATAATTGTCCGGGTCCCAGGTAGTATTGGTCAGGCCGTTGATCGTGCCTTCATCATCTTTATTGATCGTCACGCCGCCGGCAGTTATCGAGCCGTCGCTGCCGTCGATGACCACATTGCCGTTACCGACATCTATCTTGCCATCGCCGGTGCCGTCTACTTTGACGCCCGTACCGATCTCCAGTTCGTCGGCCAGCTTCACTTCGTAATCGGTGCCGCCGCTGCTGTTCGTGGTAGGTGTAACGACGACGTTGCTGTCGCCGGCCGAAACAGTAGCCTGCTGCGCTGCTTTCTGCGCTACTTCATACAGCTGGCTGCCGTTGACGGCATCGGTAGAAGTGGCGCTGACCTGCCCGGCCGCTACATTTTGGATCTGACGGGTCGCCCCGGAACTGCCTACGCTGACAACACCCACGACATCGCTGACACCGGCCCATTTAGTATAGCTGCTGTTGCCCGTAACGCTGTTGATCGCCGTCACTGCGGAATTACTGCCCAAAGCGACGCTGTTAGCCAGCGAGATACTGGTATCGTTACCAAGCGCGAAGGAATTATCAGCGCCGGTGCTGATCGTATTGCCGTTGCCGACAGCGGAACTGGCATTGGCAGCAATATTATTGCCATAGCCAAAAGCATGAGACGAATTGCCGCCCACATTATTAAAAAGGCCTACCGCCGTTGAATAATCGCCGCTGACAGCGTTATCATAACCCAGGGCATTGGAAACGTAGCCGCTGATATTATTGCTGTGGCCAAAAGCGCTGGCGAATTCAGCAGTCACCTCGTTATTGTTGCCGAAGGCACTGGAGGCGTAACCGCTGACTCTGTTGCCTGCGCCGACAGCGTTAGTGTATTCTTCTGACGCTGTATTTTCATTGCCGATAGCGTTGGATTTGACGCCGCTGGCTGTATTTTTATAGCCTACGGCGCTGGCATAACTGCCGGAAGCCGTATTCATACTGCCGATAGCGTTGCCGACATAGCCCGAGGCCGTATTGCCATAACCAAAAGCGCTGGCATAATTAGCAGACGCGTTATTGCTGGCGCCCACAGCACTGCCGAGATAGCCGGCCGTTGTGTTCTGATAGCCCAGAGCACTGGCAAAGGACCCCGAAGCGTTATTGTTGACGCCGAAAGCGCTGGAGGAAGAACCCGACGCCTTGTTCAAAGCACCGAAAGCATTGGCATATTCGTTGCTCACTTCGTTGGAACGACCCACGGCGCTGGCCGAAACCGCGCTGGCCGTAGCCCTGTTCTGATAGCCGATCGCCGAAGCGGCAAAAGCCTGCGCCTGGTTGTTATAGCCGATCGCGTTAGTATAATTGCCGCTGGCGGTATTATTATAGCCAAAAGCATTACTGATCTCGCCGCTGACGGTATTATTTGAACCTACGGCCGCACTGCGAATATTGCTGACCGTATTCTCCGTACCGAAAGCGCTGGCAAAATTACCGGCGATATTATTATTGTAGCCAGACGCGATAGCATGCTCGCCGCCGACCTTATTGCCGTAGCCAAAGGCACTGGCATAGCTGGCAGTAGCTTCATTATACACACCGTAAGCATTGGCATAGGCGCCGGAAGCCACATTCGAGGTGCCGATGGCGTTGGCCAGATAGTTGGAAGCCGTATTATCATAACCGACCGCCGAACCAAAATCGCCTGTAACCACGTTTTTCACACCCAGCGCACTGCCCGCATAAGCCTTAGCCTCATTTTCATGCCCGAAAGCACTGGCATAACGCTCCGTCGCTTTGTTCTGCGCACCGAAGGCCTGGGAATCCTGAGCCGTAGCTTCGTTTAAATAACCGAAAGCCTGGGCATTATGGCCGCTGGCAGTATTGCTGATACCGACAGCGCCTGCCGAGATCCCTGAAGCCGTATTCTTATTTCCCAGCGCCGTAGCATCGTTAGCTGTAATATTGTTGCCGAGCCCGATCGCGCTGGAATTCTCTCCGATCGCATAGTTATCATTGCCGATCGCAGTAGAATACATCGCCATTGCCTGATTATTATTACCGATCGCACTGCCTCCGGTAGCGATCACCTGATTATTGCGTCCCATTGCTACGGCCTCTGCTGCCGAAATGGTATTGGTAAAACCAAACGCCACTGATTCATTGCCGCTGACATTATTCAAATAACCAAAGGCGCTCGTACCGATACCATCCGCCAGATTGCCGGTACCGAAAGCATTGGAATTATCCGAATTCGCCTTATTGGCAGTACCAAAAGCGTTACTGTCCAAGCCATTGGCCACATTATCCTTACCAATAGCATTAGACCCGATGCCATTAGTGATATTGCCGCTGCCGATCGCGTTCGATTCATTGGCATAAGTGTTGTTTTTACTGCCGATGGCATTGGAATCCTCGGCCAAAGCCTGGTTATTCGCGCCGATCGCATTGCTGTTATCAGAAATAGCATGATTGTTATAACCTACAGCATTGGTATTCTCACCGCTGGCGTTATTATTTACGCCGGCAACAGTCGAATTGGTCCCGGTTCCATCCGCAAAAACAGCCGCGGCATAAACGTCGCCTGCACAAAACCCCGAAATCGCAAACAAACTGCTGCTCAAAAAAACTATGATTTTTTTCTCTAACTGGTATCTTTTGGATTTAGACAACTGTCTCACTCCTTCATCATCAATTTTTACTTCAAATTTTTATCTTTTATCGCACAGGGGCAGCAGGCGTGTTACAGCCTGACTTCTAATGAAAATGATTGCCCTGGCTTTTGCCTTTCCCGCTCCTTTCTATAAATTTTTCACGCTGATTGCAAGACCCCGATTATACATAAAGGGTTGTTTGGAAATAATATTTTAAACAAAGGAAGCGACTGTATTCCCTGTCTAAAAACGTTCATCAAAGCTGCGTCTTTAAAACGCAGCGTGTATTTGGGTTTGCCGCTCTGCTTTTTTCGCAAAGCGGCACTTATGGGGAAATATTTTCAAGCAAGACGGAGGGTCGCAACGTCTTGGTGAAAACCTTACTCATCCTGTCTACTTTCGCAATATTTTAATTAATTCTTGTTTTGATAATTTCTTATTCCTTATACTTAATAGTATCTATATAGATTATTTTTGATATAATACCATATTTGTCCCCCCCGCAAGACATTTTTGTTATAAGTGAATACGCCTATCTGAAAGTCTTGCAACTGGTACCCGAACTGCAAAAAACCGCCTGCCCAGGCAGACGGTTTTGTTATTTGAATTATTTACTTGCCAGCCTTAGACAACAGCCTCTTTTCTTTGCTTCTAAAAATAAATAAAAAAACACCGTATGCAATCACACATACGGTGTCCCCGAACTTTTATTCTCTTTTTCAATGCTTCTGCAGCTGTTTATTTATTTCACGCACCAGCGTCGCTAAATTTAAAGGCTTGGCTAAATGGCTGTTCATACCTGCCTTTTTCGCTTCGATGATATCTTCGGCAAAAGCATCGGCCGTCATCGCCACGATCGGCACGGTTCTGGCATCGGACTTAGCAGAAGCGCGGATCTTCTGCGTGGCTTCATAGCCGTTCATCACAGGCATCTGCACATCCATCAGCAGCAGATCATAATAGCCGGCCGGCGCCGCCGCAAATTTTGCCGCGCCTTCTGCACCGTCACAGGCACTTTCTACCACAGCGCCGGCAGATTCCAGCATTTCCACCGCTATCTCACGGTTCAAGGCGTTATCTTCCACTAATAAAAAGCGTTTACCGCTGAAATCAGTTTTACTCTTTTGTTCATCGGCAGCTGCTTGACCTAAAACATATCTCTGTAACGCCCGGCACAAAGTCGACATAAAAACAGGCTTCGTCATAAAACCGTTGACACCCGCATGACGCGCCTTCGTTTCAACATCGGCCGAATCATATGCTGAAATCAAAATGATCGGCAGCGGTTCGCTGATAGCGCGGCGAATGATCGCCGCCGTTTCCAATCCGTCCTGATCCGGCATCCTGCAGTCCAGTATCACCGCGTCGTAAGGCTCACCCGCCTGATGCGCCGCCAGGACCTTCTGCACCGCCCGCTGTCCACACGTTTCCCAGTCCGAACGAATGCCAATCTGCCGTAAAAGCTCCGTCGTATGCTCACAGACGATCACATCATCGTCGACTACGATGATTTTCAAATCGGGGAACTTAAAATTGCCCAATTCCAGTTCACTGATCTGCAGCGGCAGCCTGATCGTAAATTCAGTACCAGTACCAACCTCGCTGCTGACCTCGATCGTCCCGCCCATCAAATCGACGATTTTCTTCGAGATCACCATCCCCAGGCCACTGCCTTCTGTTTTATCGATCCGGCTGTCTTTTTCGCGGGTGAAGGGTTTAAAAATATCCCTCAAAAACTCCGGCTTGATTCCGATTCCGGTATCCCTGACTGTAAATTTGAACCAGGCTTTGGCCGCATTTTCTGACGCCGTTTCTTCGATATCGAAACTGACGGTACCGCCCGGCGGCGTAAACTTGGAAGCGTTGGAAAGCACATTGATCAGTACCTGCCGCAGACGCAGCGAATCGCAGCACAGCTGCTCGTGCCTGATATGCCGCAGGCGCACGTCAAACTGCTGCTGCCTGGCCTTGACACTGCTCTGCATGATCGAAACGATAGTGTCCATCACCTCCGGCAGCTCGATCACTTCTTCCGCCAGAGTCATTTTTCCGCTTTCTATCTTCGACATATCCAGCACATCATTGATCAGGCCCAGAAGATGCTGACTCGAAAGCGAGATTTTCCGCAGACAATCCTGTACCTTTTCCGGAGTGTCGATATGCGCGGAGGCAATATCTGTCATCCCCATAATAGCGTTCATCGGCGTCCTGATATCATGCGACATCCGGGAAAGAAAATCAGATTTTTCACGGTTAGCGACTTCTGCCGCCTGCAGTGCCGCCTGCAGTTCCTGTGAACGTTTTTCCAGCTGCTGCTGCAGTTCCTTTTGTTCAACGGCTTCAGTAACATCAATAAAGGTAGCGTAAATGACCGGGATATCGTTAACCTTTTGGTCGCTGAACATACCGCTGACTTTGATCCAGGAACAGCTTCCATCTTTACGCGGCATCCTGCAGATACATTCATAACCACTTTTCCCTTTCAGCAATGCCTGTTCAACTGCCAGCGCCATTTTTTCATACTCTTCCGGGTACTGCGCAAAATATTTGCGGCAGCTGTTATGATAGATCGCTTCATACTCTTGCTTTGTGTATAAAGTCTGCGAGTAAAAATAATCATTAGCCCAGACTACCGTAAAATTTTCGTCCATCAAGTGCTTACTGACACTGACGTTCATTGCACTCATCAGCATATTGTAATCATAGACTGTCTGCTCACTGCTTTGTTCGTTCAATTTAAGGCCGTAACTGTCAGCGTTCATGCTTTCACTTCTCTCATGCTTTTAAATTTCTGCAAATTCTCTCATCAATTTAAGCTTTACAATTATTTTATTTAATATTTTCTAAACTATTCGTTATCTAATTAATATTGTAGTTATGCTTTTTCTAAAAAGCAATATTTTTTTGTAATATCATATAATTTTACCCCTCTGCAGGACAATCATACTGATTTACTTACTCGTTCTTTTTAAGCTTCCCCACATTGGTGAATATATGTAAGCACTGCAAAAATATCATTCAACAAATCCTGCAAACTGCTTCCTGTCATCTATGCACGACAGCATAATAAAAGAACACCGTACAAAATGTACGGTGTTTTAGTGTTTTATAATTTATTTTTGGGATTCGGCCGCTGTTTAAAGCAGTGATAACTGCAGTAATACTGCCGCCGGCGTCCGGCCAGTGCCGTATAGACATGATAGGTTTTATTGCAGGAAAATTCCTTGCCGCAGATCGGACATACCTCCAGCAGACTTTTTAAAGGACCGCTGGAACTGCTCCCGCCACCCGTTATTTCATTGCCGATAACATCATCTTCATTTTTCATAACAGTTGCTCCCATCCCGCTTATTTTTTAATTGCATCCCGTTTATTTTTTGTATTACCAGTTATACTTTTTATTATATAATTAATAAATTTATATAATTTTTCAGCACGGTTTATTATAATACATCAAATCAATTCCTGCAAGATTTTTGCCGTATAATTTATATTTTATTTTCCAAGCCTGACTTATAACGTCTTCCGGCCTTTTTTACATACAGCCTGCTGCAGATAAAAGAAGTAAACGGGATCGTAAACAGGATGCCAAAGCTGCCGATAACGGCCTGCAGGATCTCTACGACCACCATTTCCTTGTTCAGCAGATACAGCAGCGAATGGTTATAAGCAAAGAACAGCAAAACTATCGTCAGTGAACCGCCGATATATGCCAGGATCAGCGTATTGGACATCATGCCCAGGATATCGCGGCCGATATTATTGCCGGCCTGCAGCAGCATTTTCCTCGTAGGTTCAGCAGTAGTAGCCGCCAGCTCGTTCAGGGCCGAAGCAATATCCATCGCCACATCCATGATCGCTCCCAAAGCGCCGATAATGATCGCGCTGAATATGATCGCTTTCAGATCGACCGGGTCAGCAGGATTCAAAAACAGCAGGTACATGGAATCCTCGTCTACCAGCCCCGTAAGCTGCAAAAAACTGTCTGCAGACGCACTGATAAGCGCCGCAATGACAAGTCCGCCGATACAGCCCAAAATAGTCGCGACCGTTTTTCTGCTGATGCCATTCACCAGCAGCAGATTAGTCACGACAATAAAAGCACAGGTCAGGATCGTCCAGCAGTAAACGTTCTTGCCTGACAGTATCGCCGGTACAAAAACTGCAAAGATCGACAGACAGCAAAAAAGCAGAGAGATCAAAGTATTTACGCCCTGCATCCGTCCAAAAGCGATAATACTTAAAGCAAAAACAGCAAACAGCCACATCAGTACATTACTGCGCAGATGCTCGGCATAACTCCATTCACCCTGACTGCTCTGTCCCGGCAGCAGCAGCACCTTATCGCCAACGGCTACATCGCGCCCAACCGCAAAACTGCCGGCTTTATTCTGCGCAGCCGTCACTTTGACGCCTTCTTGCCTTCCTGACAATAATTCGGCTTCAAATCTTATCTGCTCAAATTTAGCCCCGGCTGCTGCCGGCAAAAGCTTCACTACCCTTGCCTCAACAACGTCAGTAGGCGATTTCTCTTTAAAAAAACTTAAACCCTGCACAGCAAAATAATGCCCCGCCGCAAGATACAGCACAGCCAGAATGATAGTAACGAGATAAACAAATTTATTTTTCAAGGTACGACCTCCAAAATTTATTTAAAATAAATTTTGGCAATTCTCAATTATCAAGACGCACTTTCAGCCCGATCAGCGTCAGCCTTGCCAGACTGGCAGGCAAAGCCCTGCTTCCAACACTTTCAGCCGGAACTGACAGACTCAGCAGCAATGGCAGCAGCGCCGGCAGAACATAATTAAGACAGCTGCCGATAACGCTGACCGTCAGACACACCGGACAAGCTGTTCCGCTGCAGTCATGTCCGTGACTGGCCTCTACATATAGAGGAGCCCAGACTGCGCCGACAGCAATAACCAGTATCAGCAGTAAAGCTGTTATCGATTTATAATTACTTTGTTTTAAAGTCATGGCGTTCACTCTCAAAACAAGATTTTTCTTTTACTCTATTTATTAATATACCACAAAAATTTCCGCTGACTTGTGAACTTTTTTGCCGCTATCAGTACAGATACAAAAACAGGCCCGTTATTCAACGGACCTGTTTTGCGGGGAATATTTTAAAACAGGATAGAGGGTTACCGCTCCTGTTAAAAAACAAATAAATTATCTTTAGAACGTCCAGCGGGCGCCGGCATTCCATTGCCAGTCTTTCTTAAAGTCACTGCCGGTACTGCGTTCTATATCAAAATAGATATGGTTATTTTTGCCGGTTTTAAAAGCAGCGCCTATACCGTATTCAAACCAGGTGTCATCAAAAATCTCACTGGCGCTGACCCGGCCGCTGCTATCCGTCAACGTTGCTTCATAGCCGCCGCCAAATTCGTGCAGAAGGTTGACTTTGGCATAAACAATGCCTTTCTGCCCTACTTCTTTACCAAAATTTAAACCAATGCGCCCAACAGCACTTTTGATCCCGCTTTGACTTACTTCGATACCATTATTAGTACGATAATTGTCGCCGCCCAAATAACCCAGAGTGAACTGGGCCTGCGGCTCGATATACCAGTCGTTGTTCAGAACCTTCTTACGGCCGTATTCCGCACTTAAAGCAATACCGGTATTCTCCATCGAACCGGTGATTTTATTATTGGCAGTATCATAGACCTTAAAATCATTATCCATATGGCTGAATTTAAGTACCATATCCAGATAATGGCCTTTATTGCCGAGCTCCGTATTATAGAAGCTGATAGCTTTGCTGCTGTTGTCGCCGCTGCCGCTTTTATAACTGCTGCTACCATCTGTATAGCTGATCGCCGCCCCCTGATAACGTGTCATCGTCGCGGTCTTTTTCATCAGTTCATCATACCCCAGTTCATAGGTCGTATATTTATTTTCAAAAGCAAACTGACCATCACGCCCGATCTTACTGCCCTTTACTCTGAACCATGCGCCTTTTTCGTCATCACCGTTGTGGCGCAGTTCGCCCATACGTTTCAGTAATTTGTCATTTTCATTACGCCAGGTATGGTAATTGAGTGCTCCCGCAGCTGTAACAGTTTCTACACTCGTCGTCGGTTTGTCAAGAGTGATGATTTTATCCAGATACCAGTCCGTGGCATAACCGGCCGTAGCACTGGCTTGATGTGCCAGATCATAATGGGTATAAAACAAAGTACCTTCGCGGTCATGGGCCGTAAAAACACCATTGCCGTTGACGCTGGCCAGTACCAGCCCTGTACCTTCCATGCTGCTGCCTGCCGGTGCATATACATCCTTCTGATAGATATCGATAGCCTGCGTTCCACTGAAATCATCAGTGATATACAATTTATCACTCTCCATACTTCTTACGTCGATATCTATTTTGAAAATACCGCCACTGCCGTTAAGATTCGCAGCCGTCAGTGTACTGTAACGGTTCTTGTCGGCCCGCAGATCGACGATGCCGTTATTGATATTCAGATCAGTTGCCCTGGAGCTGCCTGTCATATTCCAAACAGCGCTGTTGCTGATATCAAAATTTACTTCCCCGTTACCTGTGATATAACTAGCCGCAGTCAGATAGGAAGTATCTGTGTTCATATTCATATTTACGACTCCGCCGTTATAGCCGCCTACATCACCTATGACCTGCACTTCACCACTGCCGGTCGAATTTACGTCGATCTTACTGTCAGCGCCACTGGCAAATAAAGACCAGGTAATAGCGCCATTATCATTCATAAATAGGCCTTTAGCTATATCGGCTTTGCCGCCGTTGCGCACATCAAAACCATAAAGGTAATCGGCACTGCTGCCAGCAGTCGAAATAGTCAGGTCATCGTTAAATTCAGCCTTAGTCGTACCGTCTACATTATCATAAATATAAACCGCTCTGGCCGTATTGACACCGTTTTTGACAACGATATTCGTTTTACCGTTAAACTGAGCCTGGCTTTGTCCCCAAACATGCAGACCTGTATTATAATAGCCGCCGTTACTTTCCAGACTGAAATCCTTATTAGCAACCAAATTCGACTCATTGCCTATGGAAACAGCTTTCAACCAATAGCCGTCCTGCCAGTATTCAAACTGGGTCCCTTCGTTGACCCAATGACCAGGAGCTGTACCCTGCGCAGTCAGATTCTGCCCCACCAGCAGGGCGTCATTATTAAAAGTAATATCTGTCCGTTCCACATCGATCGCCTTGCCGCCAATGATCTCACCGTAAATATTGTCATCGGCAATACCATCGCTGACAGCATAGATCTCTGTCGATCCACTGCCGGAAAACTCGACTGTATTACGGTTAGTAGAATGCGTATCCACAGCCTCGATCCCGGAATGACCTTTGAAAACAATAGAATCAGCATTGAATCTTGCAGTATTATTGATATTGTAAAGGGCACTGTTGCTGCCGCTCCGATAAGTAAACTGCAGTGCTGTTTCATTAACATCAATCAGAATCTGATCAGCTTTAACATCCAGATCACTGCCGCCTGACATAGTAATGCCCACCCGCCTATCAATAGAAGAAGAACCCGGATCACCTGCGACTTCGATCGCAAAGCGGCCGCCGTCAAAAGCCAAATTGCCATTATGCAGTCCGATGCCATGACGGTGTGTTGAAATATGCTGCTGCGGCATCAGGATCGTCAGATTTATTTTATTGCTGCCATCACTTTTAAAATCAAATTTACCGCCATCATCAGCATACAAAGCATACACCTCAGTAGCACTGTTAGTAATCTCGTTACTGACGACGACATTACCGCCGGTAAAAGTCATCGTCCCGTCTAAAACACCTCTTTTGAAGGCATGTAAGGTTGCTCTTTCCGAATTAATATTATTGTTATAACCCTTCAGCGTCAAAGTTTTACCATCAGCAACGTTGACCTTGACCGCACCATTATCAGTAGAAAACAGCGCTCTTTGATAAGCCGGAAGCCCAGTATAACCACTGGCATCCAAAGTTACATCGCCATTAGTAACAGTATATTCCCCGCTGTATCTTTGTGGAATACTGGTAGTATAATTTTCGTCGACCAGCTCCGTTGCTGCAGCAGCTGTCGGTGACACTGTAATGCCAGCCGCCTGCAACAATGCTAATAGTAACAAACTATGCGTAACCCTCTTACTTAAATTTTCTTTTTTCACAACTAATATTCCCCCTCAGTTTTTCAGTTCAATATAAATAAACGCACCTGTCATTCCTAATACTTGAATGATTTTCGCGATATTTTAAAATTAATTATAATAAAAATTTTATTCTTTAATATTATTTAGACAATAATAGCACAATTATCCCCCCCCGCAAGACATTTTTGTTATGAACAAATATTTCCTTTAGAAAGTCTTGCAACTGGTACCATACACAAATTTCCCGATATGACGCTATAAAAAAAGCACCGCTCTTACAGCGATGCTTTAACAAGTATATTTTTTATATAAAGTTATCCTGAAAACCGTATCTTTCTACAAATAAAAAACAGGCCAGCCTTCTAAAAGCTGACCTGTTTTTTATTCATGCCTGCTATCAGGCATTTTCATAATATCTGATCACTTTTATGCGCCGCATTCTTTTATCATTAGCTTTGACCGGCGCTTCATCACACTCCGGATCGACCAGATCCTCCAGCCTGCACCCGAAAATACTGCGCAGCTTCAATAGCAGTTTTAAACTGCCGGGGACTCTGCCATTTTCAATATTGCTCAGGTGGGTCTGCGTTATATCCAGCATTTCCGCCAAAGCTGTTTGCTGAATGCCCTGTTTTACTCTTCTGACTTTGATTTCATTGCCTATTTTTTTCAAATCGATACTTTGCATATTCGTCCCACCACTTTCTTTAAAATCTTTTTGCTTAGCTTTAATCAAGGTAACGAATGACCCTGACTCTCTTTTTCCTGGGTTTGTTTTCATCTTCCAGACAAAGCAGTTCGTCGATCGTACAGCCTAAAATATTTTTCAGCTGCAGCAGCAGTTCCAGGCTAAGCATAGCGCGGCCAACTTCGACGTTGCTCATATGTGTCTGCGAGATCCCTAATTTTTCTGCCATCGCTGTCTGAGAGATCAGTTTCTGCATCCTTCTTACTTTGATATTCATCCCTATTTTTTTTCTGTCTAAAGTTTCCATTTTCCACTCCTTACTGTGTACGTATGCATATAGCTTCCTTTAAAAAAATATATCCTGCATTTCTACACGTTTTTCTATTTCAAATTTCATCATAATTGCAAACTGTACACCAACATTTTTAATGTTTAATTATTTTGCCAATTAAATTAAGTATAGTTTATTGTTTTTATTATAGCATTTATTAAAAACCAGCACAATATCTTATATAAAAATGTTGCTCCAAGCCGTTTTTAATCACATATTAAACTTTTTCATATTTTTAGCAGAAGTAGTTTTGTATTAATTAATAAAATTATATTTTTTATTCGTTTACATTTGTTATTTCATTCTTTAATAAAAATAAAGTATTTTTAAATTATATCTAATCGTTTTTTCAAATAACTAAATTTACTATATGTTTTACTATAAATGTTTATGTTATAATTTACTTGTAATATTTTCGAAGGGATATTGGCGATGTTAAGCAAAAATACGCTATTTGAATTTCTTTATCAAAATTTACACGACCAGATCACCTGCGGCCATCTGAAACCTGGCGATACTCTGCCTTCCATGCCGCAGCTTGCAGCCATTTATAATGTCGGCATCCGTACCGTCAAAGATGTTTTGGCCAGATTAAAAACAGAAGGCCTGATCCAAACAACAGAACGCAAACCGGCACGTGTCATTTACCGGGCTGAAAAAAACAGTGCTTCTCAAAGCTATGCTGTTGGTCTGCTGAGGCGTCAGGAGTCGCTGACAGAAGTTTATCAAACCATGGGGCTCATTTTACCGTCCATTTTTCATTTTTCTGCCGCACACTGCGATATCAAAAAACTGCCCTCCTATCAGAAGCTGCTCAAAAAAAATAACTGTCAGGATACTGCAGCGCTCGATGCCGCTTTTTCAGCTCTGCTGAACGAACTGCTGCGCAGCTCCAACAATCTGCTCTATAACGATCTGTATAACAGTCTGAAAACTTATTCTAAGGTTACTTTAGCGGAACCTAAAAATATGCTGTTTAAGTATGATCCGGAAACCTTCCGGCTGCTGCTGGCTGCTTTACAGAGTAATGATTACCAGCTTGTCAATAAGCGTTTCAATGATATGTATCTCAGCTTTTCTGTTTCAGTCAACAAATATATCCGGAAAGTATACAAAAAATACCAACAGGCAGAGATTCCCGAACCTGTTTATGATTATAACTGGAGCGCTGAAAAAGGACGCGACCATTACTATACCCAGATCGCCCGTGACCTGATCGATAAGATCGCCGCCAGCATCTATGAGCCCGGTACACTTTTACCTTATGAAGCTGTACTGGCCAGAAACTACAAAGTCTCTATTTCCACGATCCGCAAATCGCTGGCTCTGCTCAACGAGATCGGCTTCGCAGAAACCATCAATACCAAGGGCACTATTGTCAGGCTGCCGCCTACCTTCATCACCGCTAATTGTATGCAGAACGAGCGTTACAAAAAAGATACGCTGATCTATCTCAGCGCCTTGCAGCTAATGTCAGTTATTATCAAGCCTGTCGCTGTGGCTGCAGCCGGCAGGATCGATCCCCAGACACAGAAAGCCTGGCGGTCAGAATTTGGTCAGCCAGGTAAAGTACCCTGGGTTACGATCGGGAGCAGCCGCTGCGGGCGATACTGCAGGAAACCAATAAACTGCTGCACTGGGGTTATTATCTGGCTTTTCACCGCCAGAATCTTGCAGGAACGACGGATACTCTTTGCAAATATACATGGCAGGCTTATTTATACCTGGAAGCACGGGATATTGAAGGTTTCAGCACTTATCTGGCAATTTGTTTTTCCTATATCCTTGAAACGATCCGTGATTTTATTATACAGCATGGCCTGCAGGAAGCCGCAAAGCTTGCAACACCTTACAAGATACCCGATTTAAATATCAAATAAAAAAATAGACCTGCCATAGGGCAGGTCTATTTTTGGGGAATATCTTCAAACAAGGCGGAGAGGGTTGCAATCTACCTTGCCGAAAATCGACTTCACAAATTTTAAATATTGCAATATTTAAATTCGCAATATTTTAATTTATGTTATTATAGCACATTCCCATTTTTTTCAAAATAGTTTTTCAGAAATTTATTTTTAAATCAAAAGCAGCTTCTCCATTATTAAGATGAGAAGCTGCTTTTACATTTTTCCAGGAATATTCCCTGCTGTTCTCACAGCATATTTTCATCAAATACGACAAAAACATTTTTGCCTTTTCCCTTGGCTTTATACAAAGCGCTGTCCGCTTTCTGATACAGGTCGTCAAAAGCAGCGCCGTCGTCAGATTCACAGAACACCATCCCGATACTGCAGGATATCTTCAGTCCTTCTTTTGCCGCGCCTTTAGTGTACAGACTGCAGATCTGCCCGGCTTTCACCAGGGCATTTTCCATACTGGTGATATCACACATCAGCACCGCAAATTCATCGCCGCCGATACGGCCCAGCAGATCCGAGCTGCGGAAGCTGCGCTCAAGATTGGCAGTAAGCTCACACAGCACCGTATCACCGAAGGCATGTCCCCTGCTGTCGCTAACATTTTTAAAATCATCAATATCCAGCAGGAAAAAGGCATGCTGCCGTTTCGAGCTGTCAGCTAAAACCTCATTGACATATTTTTCAAAAACAGCCCGGTTATAAATACCCGTCAAAGGATCACGCTCAGCCTTATGCTGCATCCGTGCAAATTTATTCTGCGTATCGTTGATATCCAGAACATTACCTAAAACACGCTTGATCTGCCGCTTATCATCAAATACCACCGCCATATAAAAACGATACCAGTGATAATCGCCATCAGAAGTATGCAGGCGCCCCTGAAAAACTGTCCTGCCGGCCCTTTGCAATTCTGTCAGAGCCTTCTGCACGGCACTGCTGTCTTCCTCATGAAAATACTTATTTAAACTGCTGCTATTCTTTTCCGCAATAGTATCAGTAATAAAGCCGCCCAATTTTTCCAGTATCTGTTTTTCGGTATTATGCCCGGCCGCACCTTCACCGGTATTTTTAACGATCAGAAATTTACATGCTTTCAGATCAAATTCAAACATGCAGCCTTCCATCAAGCCAGCCGTCAGCCGCAGACCCTCTATCTCCGCGTTGATCTGTTTTAAACGGTCTTTTTCGATCTGCCGCCAGATATAGATGATAACGAGAAAGCACAGAAAGATGAGCAGGAAATATTTTCCCATCGTATCCCGGGCGATCTTATTCAGCATCTGCTGATCTGCCAGAAGATTGGTTCCTGAAACGATCTGGAAAGTGTACCAGTCGTTAACTTCTACAGGCGCAAAGACTACATACTGTGTCTCGCCAAAGATATCAGTATAATAGAAAGCGCCGCTTTCTTTATTGGCAATAGCTTTTTCCAGGTCTTGCTCCGTCATCGAGCAGCCAATGGCTTCCTGCTCCAGGAATTTAAAGAAATTTCCCTGCTTGCCATTGCCGATGCCCATAATAACGTCGCCCTTTTCATCTGCGATCATCGTAATGCGGTCCTGCTGCATATTCAGCACCGCCAGCAGCGTTTTCGTCGCATTGTCAAGATCATAGGCTTCATGGACAACGCCGATGACCTCTTCATCCTTATACAGTGGCTTAGCCAGAATAACTACTTTTCTGCCGCTGGACGGCAAAACGACCGGCCCTTCAACAACTTCTTCTCCCTCTAAGGCCCTTTTATAATAATCCTGATCCAGGATATCGATTTCCTCGCCATTGCTCATCAGGGTTTTCTGACCACGATAAGTAAGTCCAACAGTCGAAAAATGCCCTGTGTTGGAAACTGTACTCAAAAGATTGATCAAATTATCCTTCTGCCCTTCATATCGAGGAGCGTTTCTCAGCACGATATCCAGTAATTCATTCTGCCGCTGGATCTCGGTATGCAGAATAACCTTGGTATGATGGGCTGCGTCCAGCAAATAATCGTAAGTCTGGCGTTCCAGAATATCCTTTTGACTGGCACTGAAATTGAATGCAAAAGAAACCGCCAGGATCAAAACTGAGATTATAGTTATGACGATCAGCTCACGATGCAGTTTTCCCCACATAAAGCTACCTCTTTCTATTTTTACAAATGCTCTCTGAATTCTACAAAATAAAACAATTATGTTATCCGCTATTAATTATAACCTATTTTTTATATTATAGCATTTTTACTTTTAGCAAATAAATACTTTTATCTTTATTTTTTAAGCCCGGCCGCTGTTTTTTACTGCCGTCGAAAAAAAGCAAAACACCGCTTTCTGTAAAAGCGGTGTTTTGCCTGTAGGAAGCTATATATGAGATGTAATTGCCGTTAAGGCTTAAACATGGCTGTTGGAAACTTCAACAGTTTTGTTCATGACGTTGGTAAAGAATGTAACCGGCACCATAGTCTTGCCATTTACTAAAATCGGAGCGTTGTCCAAAGTAATGGTTTGGCCATTGCGTACATATTGGTTGCTGCCAATAGTCATAAAATAGGTCTGATCACCTTTTTCCATCGAAACATTTTGCATACCGGCATCCCAGAATACCTGGTAGTCCATTTTTTCCATCAGCGGACGCAGGGGCAGGTATACTGTATCTTCTTGAACCATGATGGCTTCATCAGGAGTTAATACCAGCTCTTGTTGATCCATAACGATGGTTCCTGCACCAAGATGGACTTTGATATCGGCACTGTTGGCTTTAGCAATAGACCAGCCAAAAATGCCTACCAATAATAAGCAGACCACTACGATTACAGATTTTTTCATTTTCATTGACCTCTTTCCTTTCCTGCTGAGCAGGTTTTGTTTACGATTTTTATTATATACACTTTTTCATCTGTGTGAAGTTTTCAATATTTAAATATCAACTAGAAAAAAATTACAGTTTACTTACAAAAATACTTTTTCCGCCTTTTTTACAGGTCTGAATGGCGCATTTTAAAGCCCTTAACCCCCCTGAAACAGTAGAAGTAAATAAAAAAACGACCTTTGTAAGCGCAGTACCTGCAAAGGTCATTTTTGAGTATAAAAATTTTTTAATCCAAAGACTTGACGATCACCAGAACAGGAAACGCCGCATCGGGCAGATCGCTATGAGCACCGCCGCAGACCTTTTCTTCATAAGCGTCCCGGTCCAGCAAATCAAAATCTACAATAATATCGTCACTGTAATATTCCTGAGCCGGCTCAATATCTTCTTTTCGGATACCCTGCCAGGCAGCTTTCGGCACTTTTGCCGCAAAAAATTCCAAAGTCGATGATTTAGCATGATAAATCTGGATCGCGTCTTCTGCGGTATACAACATAACTTTCAACTCCTGTCTTTTCAAGATCAACGGCGCGCTGCCAATGAATGACAGCATCGCTTGTTGTTATTATCACTATATCACAGAAAGCAGCGACAGTCAAAAATCTTAATAATAATTATTAGTTGCATTATTTTCTAAAATATGATTACTAAAAAGCGGTACTGCCGCCATATCAGGACAGTACCGCAAGTCAGATTTATTTATTATGCCTCGATCGGCTCGTCCTGCAGGGCTTCATAGCCTTCCTCGCCAGTACGTATCTTAACGACGTTCTCTACATCATAGATAAAAATTTTACCGTCGCCATACTTGCCGGTATAAAGCACTTTTTTCGCAGCTGCCACCACCGCAGCCACAGGAATAGCCGAAACAACAAGTTCTACTTTGACCTTGGGCAGCAGATGCACGCTTATTTCCGCACCGCGGTAATATTCGGTATTGCCTTTCTGCAGCCCGTAACCCAAAACCTTCGTTACCGTCATACCGGTAATACCAAGTTTATCCAAAGCTTCCTTCAAGATCTCAAAACGCAACTGCGAAGTAATGATCACGATCTTCGTCATTTTCGGTCTGCCTGCTGACGGCAGAGCGGCAGTAACGTGAGTAACGGCAGCACCAGCCTCTGCTGCTTCCTGAGCAGTCACAGCACCATGGAAATCTTCTGCTGCCGGCATAAAATCGGCATAAGAGCTGGCCAGACCATGCTCTTCCATATCCAGCCCGGCGATTTCCTCACGCGTGCTGACCCGCAGTCCGATAGTTTTATCGAGGATTTGAAAAATCAGCGTCATCACGATACCGATATACGCCGCTACCGCTGCAACTCCTGTCGCCTGAATGATCAGCAGCTCACTGCCGCCGCCGTACAGCAGACCGCCGTCTACTGCAAAAACACCAACCAGCAGCGTGCCCAGCGCACCACAGACTCCATGTACCGAAATTGCGCCGACAGGATCGTCGATTCTGGCAATCTGGTCAAAAAATTCTACTGCAAAAACGATCACAAGCCCGGCAATGATACCGATCACAAAAGCTCCCGGAACACTGACTGCGTCACAGCCAGCAGTAATAGCGACCAATCCTGCCAGCGCGCCGTTCAAGGTCATCGATACATCAGGCTTGCCGTAACGCAGCCAGGTCAGGAACATCGTTGCCGTCGCGGCAGAGGCAGCGGCCATATTAGTAGTAACAAAGATCCTGCCCATTGATGTCAGGACATCGTCACCGGTCGCGCAAACTGTAGAGCCGCCGTTAAAGCCAAACCAGCCGAACCAGAGAATGAATACGCCCAAAGCGCCCAGCGTCAGGCTGTGTCCCGGTATGGCATTGACACTGCCGTCAGCATTATATTTTCCAATACGCGGACCAAGTATCTTGGCACCGACAAGCGCGGCTACACCACCAACCATATGGACCGCCGTAGAACCGGCAAAATCATGAAAACCCATGGCGCCGAGCCAGCCACCGCCCCAGATCCAATGCCCCGAGACCGGATAAATAACCGCGCTGATCAAAATACTGTAGATGCAGTACACAGAAAACTTCGTCCGTTCGGCCATAGCACCTGATACAATAGTCGCCGCCGTAGCACAGAAAACAGTTTGAAAGCTATAAAAAAGGCCCAGGACGGATAAGACGCCCCATAATCGTTTTGCACAAAAAAATCAGGCGCACCGATCAAACCGCCGATATCCGTGCCAAACATCAGGCCAAAGCCAATGATCAAAAAACGATACTGCCCAGACACAGATCCATAAAATTTTTCATCACGATATTGCCGGCATTTTAGCTCTGGTAAAACCGGTCTCGACCATGGCAAAGCCTGGCTGCATAAAAATACCATAAACGCGCCGATCAGTACCCACATCGTATCCGCTGCTGCGTATTTTTCTATCATCATAGTCCCCCCACATCCAATCATTTTAGCTCTATTTATAAAAAAGAAGCGTATCCTCAGCGGATACGCTTCTTCGCGTTGTCAGCTTCCCCTGGGCGTCCTTTAATTGTTGACGCCGTAAAGCAGCTTGCCGTAGGTCGGATACGGCAGATAGTCTTCACCGATCAGCTCTTCGGCAGCATCAGCATAGCTGCGCAGGAGCTCCATTTCTTTTAAAACCGTGTCATGATAATAGTTGGCCTCAGCTTTCATATCGACGCATTTTTCAGCACCTTTCAGCGCTTTGGCCAGCTTTTCACCGCTATTATACATTTTAGCGGTCAACTCGGAAATCTTCGCCGCCAGATCAGCTTCAAAGCAGTTTTTGATCCCCAGGTCCTTTTTAGCCGCAGCATTGCCCAGCAGGTCATTAGTATAAGCCGCTGCCGCCGGCAGGATATCCTTATACAGCATATCCAGCATCGTCAAGGCTTCGATATTGATCGTTTTGGCATATTTTTCCAGCATGATCTCCACCCGGGAACGCACCTCGGCCGCTGTAAAAATACCGTGTTTAACAAACAATTCGATATTTTTTTCCGCTTCCATATAAGGCAGCGCTTCCGGTGTGGATTTAAGATTAAGAAGCCCCCTCGATTTGGCCTCTTCTACCCATGCGTCCGTATAACCGTCACCGTTGAACACGATACGTTTATGCTTGACGATGGTTTCTTTGATCAATTTCTTCATGGCAGCATCTTTATCGGCTGCTTTTTCTAATTTGTCTGCGAATTGATTCAAAGCTTCGGCAACGATAGTATTGAGAACGATATTAGGGCCGGCGATAGAAAACTCGCTGCCCAGCATTCTGAACTCGAACTTGTTGCCGGTGAAAGCGAACGGAGACGTACGGTTTCTGTCCGTATTATCCTTGGTCAGTGCCGGGATAACATCGCCGCTCAATTTCAATAACTCCGCCGCGTCAGGATTATACTGCTTCCCTTTTTCGATAGCTTCCAGAATATTGGTCAGCTCCGTCCCCAGGAAAACAGATACTATCGCAGGAGGCGCTTCATTCGCGCCGAGACGATGATCGTTACCGGCGCTGGCTACACTTACGCGCAGCAGATCCTGATATTCATCAACAGCTTTGATGATAGCTGCGAGAAACAGTAAGAAACGGGTATTTTTATGTGGTTCTTTACCGGGATTCAGTAAATTATCGCCTTCAGTAGTCGCAATAGACCAGTTATTATGCTTACCGCTGCCATTAACGCCAGCAAAGGGTTTCTCGTGCAGCAGGCATACCAGTCCGTGACGCAGGGCAACGCGCTTCATAAATTCCATTGTCAGCTGATTATGATCAGAAGCTACGTTAGTAGTAGTAAAAATAGGTGCCAGCTCATGCTGGGCCGGAGCAACTTCGTTATGCTCCGTTTTAGCAAGCACACCCAGCTTCCACAGCTCCTCGTCCAGCTCCTTCATAAAAGCCAAGACGCGCGGCTTGATGATGCCAAAATAATGGTCTTCCATCTCCTGCCCTTTCGGAACCTTGGCTCCGAACAGTGTGCGCCCCGTATATACCAGATCCTTACGCTGCTCCCACATCTCCTTATCGACGAGGAAATATTCCTGCTCCGGCCCGACAGTAGTCACAACCTTCTCGGTCGCCTGCCCAAACAGCGCCAGTATACGTCTGGCAGCCTGGTCGACACAGCACATCGAGCGCAGCAGCGGCGCTTTTTTATCCAATACTTCGCCGGTATAGGAGCAAAACGCAGTCGGGATGCATAAACAGCCATCCTTGATAAACGCATAAGAGGTAGGGTCCCAAGCAGTGTAGCCGCGGGCTTCAAAAGTAGCGCGCAGACCGCCCGAAGGAAAGCTGGAAGCATCAGGCTCGCCCTGGATCAGTTCTTTCCCGGAGAAATCCATAATAACGCGGCCGTCTGCCGTCGGAGCGATAAAGCTTTCATGCTTTTCGGCAGTAATACCGGTCATCGGCTGGAACCAATGGGTAAAATGGGTCGCGCCATGTTCCAGCGCCCAGTCTTTCATCGCATTGGCGATGATGTTGGCAATCGGCAGATCCAGCGCTTCGCCTTTTAAGACAGCGTTTTTGAAAGTCTTGTAGGTAGCCGTTGGCAAACGGTCTTTCATAACCGTTTCATTAAATACCAGGCTGCCAAACATTTTCGGTACATTGCTCATAATTTTCTCCCCCTCACTGAAACTAAACAGAATAAAACAAAAAGCAACGGCGAACTCAGGCCTTGGCCCGCAACTTCGCTGTTGCTTATGCTGTGATTATAAATCACTTTTCAGGATTTGTAAAGAGTTTTAGCAAATATTTTTCCACATTTTTATTTAAATGTTCGGATTTTTAGCATAAAAACGCCTTTTTTTACTATTTTTTATATTAAATGTTCCGAAAAATCATTGACAATGAAAAGCAAACAAGCTAAACTAACAATGTAAAAAATCCATCTACCAATATCAACACTTGCGATTTAGCAGGCGACGAGTGCCTTACATTCGCCGGCTCTACTAATAAATTTATTTAAAAGAAAGCAGGTTACAGACAATGGCAAAAATGTTGTATGAAGGCAAAGCCAAAAAAGTTTTTGAAACCGAGAACCCCAATGAAGTAATCATCTATTATAAAGATGACGCTACCGCCATGAACGGCCTCAAAAAAGGCACTATCGCAGATAAAGGCATTATGAATAATACGATCACCAGCTTTTTCTTTGACCTGCTTGCCAAGCACGGCATCCCCCATCACCAGATCAAAAAGCTCAGCGATCGTGAAGCGCTGTGTAAAAAAGTCAGTATCATCCCCATGGAAGTAGTTACCCGTAACATCGCCGCCGGCAGCCTGGCCAAAAAAATGGGCGTCGAAGAAGGCTATGTTATGAAACGCCCTATCGTAGAATTTTACTATAAAAACGACGATCTTGGCGATCCGATGATCAACGCTGATTATGCCGAAGCTTTTGGCTTGGCAACCGATGCACAGGTTGCAGAAATCAAAGCCTGCGCCCTGAAGATCAACGAAATCTTAAAGGCCTTTCTGGCTGAACGGAAAGTGCGCCTGATCGACTTCAAAATGGAATTTGGCGTCGATGCAGACGGAAAAGTGATCCTCGCCGACGAGATCACACCTGATACCAGCCGCTTATGGGACTGGGATACTAACGAAAAACTCGACAAAGACCGTTTCCGCCGTGATATGGGCAGCGTCGAAGAAGCCTATCAGGAAATAATCAAAAGACTGACAGGGAAATAAACTGACACTGAAATAAAGATCCAAATACAGGTAATAATTCATAAAGCATTTTTACGAAACAAGAACTAGGATCGGCTACCAACAAAGGTATATCTCTTATGATACATATCTTTGTCGCTTTATCCCAGCAATATTTAAATGAAATACAGCCTACGCTGAAATACCTTCAGTGTAGGCTGTACTTTCGTTTCAACATCTTCATTTTAATTTCAAATAATGAGGTTTAATTCTATTTAAAAATGCGGTGTCTTTCTCTTCTTCAATACTTAATGCTGTCAAATCAACAACCATCCCACTTGCTTTTTCTAATTCATCTGAAATTAATCTCAGATCGTCACCAATTTTATTTGAGTATTCAGTGTATAGTAATAATATATCAATATCATTGTGCAATATCATAGAATCTAATGATGATCCAAACAAATATACATGTTTAAAAGAATCAAACAGGGATATGTATTCTATTATCAGTTCAGGAATGCCATTACTTAATTGCTTTGATGTATTCATAAAATGCTTCCATCGTTAACAACTTTACATTTATCTGTTCTGCCAATTCATATGCTTGTTTAGATATGCAACTTTCTCCATTCCAGTGATGTAGATTAACAATAACGCTTTCTTCTTCTGGTGAAAGACGCATTAAATTTGACTGACTCAAACAATATTCATAAACAAAAATCATCTTTCTCTCTTGTATGAGGATTTCTCTTAGATTGCTGTCATTCAAAAAACTATAGCTAATTTTTCTGGAACGAATATATTTTAAGGCATAATTTAAACTCTCCAGCCGGACCTTTGCACTTCTGAAACAGCTATAATCATGATACAACTGCCTTAATCTAGGAGTATCATACAAAAACACCTTATTTGATTTTCCATCCTCAGTCATCTGTATATATGGGCTGTCAGTATCCAAAACCATGGTTTCAAATTTACCTTGCAACTTTAGCTTTTCTATTAAGCACTCCAATGACTCTGTAGACGGAAGCATGGAATCCTCGACAGGAGCAATACCAAACATTGAATTTATTTCTACTGGGAAAATAATTTCTCGACATTTCTCTTCATCAGAGCGAGTAGCTTCAAATTCCTCTACATGCGCTATGAACAATCTAATATATTCCAAATTTGAATAAGCTTTCTCCTGGTTGCGCTGAATCAAATCTAAATTTGATGAAAATAGCAAATTTAATTTCCTATTATTCGATAAAATCGAAGGCTCAAACTTATCCCATAGTTTCCTATTGTCTTTCTCATAATAGTTTTCAAAAATAGTTTTATTTTGCAAGAGAAGAGGCACAACCACTACTTTTAACTCCTCAAAAGTAGAATATTTTTTACTAAAAATTCTTTCGAGCTCTTCTCTTCGAATTTTCTTCCATCCCAAAACTTCTTCTGGAGTAAAAGCATGGCTTTTATCAAAAGCTGTATGACAGTTCGGGCATAGTAAAACTAAATTTTCGAACGAATTATCTGATGTTTCACAATAAGGATCGATATGAGCTTTTTCTAATATGTCTCTACTTTCACTAAATAACTCTAGCTGGCAACTAGGATTCATACATCTCCCCATTGATTCTGCATATAATCTTCTTTTAACATTCTCACTTATATATCTACTGCTCATCATACAATCTCCTTACTTCTCATCTATTACAACAACGATTTTCAAATTGTATTTCAAAAGTTTTTAATATTCTTTGCTAACCGCACTTTTGCCTAATGTTTATGCCCTTATTTATTATTCGACATAGAACTCTCATATCCTTTACCAACTGATTTCATGGTAATTTCGTATATTTATTTTTTTGTTATATAATATTGGCAAAACTACTATTGCCTGACGAAAGCGAGGTAGCTGCCATGGAAAAACAAGCCTTGATCGCTCATTGCCTTACTTATCCTAATGCTGTCGAAGATTATCCTTTCGCCGATAACGATCTCACTATTATGCGCCATCCATCCGGTGGTAAATGGTTTGCCTGTATTATGCATCTTCAAGGCAAGCTATGCATAAATCTGAAATGTGATCCTGTCAGATCCGAATTTCTGCGCCGTACTTACAAAGGCGTTTACCCGGCCTGGCATATGAACAAAGAACATTGGAACACCGTCGAAGTAAACAGTGTGCCCAAAGGCGAATTATTTGCCATGATCGCCCACAGCTTTGAACTGACCGCGCCAAAAATACCAAAAGCGAAGCCCAGGAGAAAAACAGAGAAATAAAAAAGCACCGCTTTCAGGCGGTGCTTTTAATATATCAAGAATATCATAGCTACATTGTAATTAATAATTATCGTACACTATATTTATTTTTACTGATAAATTCAATTATTTCTTCTCGCAGATATAACGGCTCTAAAACTTCACAATACTGCAAATACTGCAGCAGCCAAAACTGTATACCTCCAGGCGTGTTTCTTAAAACAGCGGTAAAATATTCTTCTCCATCGGGAAGCAGTAATATCTCATTGCCGAATTTTTCAATAACATCGTCTAAAATAACATTATGACATCTGATTTTTACGCTTTCTGAATACGGCGAAAACATATAAATATGTTTTTGAGTAAATTTTGTCAAATCAAAATCTGCTGCTAACGGTTTAACTGGCTGCCTTTCTAAAATACGCACGTCACAAATCTTATCTACTCGATAATAACTGATATTATCATAAGCATCATAATGACAAATAAGGTAATAATTACCATTGGCAAATACTAATGCATACGGATTTACAAGGTAACGAACGCTTCTTTTCGGAACAAGTTTTTTCTCCAAATTATATTTCAGGTAAGTAAATTCCACCTGGACCTTGCTGCTTATTGCTTCATCCAGCAGATCAATATTAAAAAAAACTGATTTATTCGGAGTTCTTCTTTCCCTGCGTATTATCCTGAGGTTCAGATACTGTTTCCTCTGATGGAAACTTAAAAGCTTTTGCAGTTTCTCAATCAACAATTCACTCTGCCTTCGTGGTATCCCATCACAGGCATATACCGCATCCATTAAAAGCCTTACTTCAGATACTTCCAGTATGCGTTCCTGTAAATAATATCCCTGTTTATTTTCTTCATATGTCGATATTTCGTAACCAAGATTATCCTTCAAAAGGCTTATTGCGCTGTAAACTGTTCTGCGATCGATATCAGTACCATAAAGGCTTTTCATCTTATGCAATATCGTACGCATAGGTAAAATATGTTCTGCATCAGAATATTCCCGAAGTATCTCCAAAATACAAATCGCATTAGCCCTATCACTCAGCACATTTTTCACCTATGCAGATTGCTTCTGTCATTTTCGCAAACCCCTGCATAGCCCCTTCTAGGTCGGCCATGGCCTGCTTGTAATTTTCAGATTCTGTACTCAAAGTAAATTGAGACGTAAATATACCGATAGTTATATTTTTACCATACCCCAGCCTGGCAGGTTTTTGATAACCATATTTATCTAATTTATATTTCCACTTCTCATCATAAACCAGTCTGTCTCTAATATTACTGGGCGTTAACTTACCCTTTTCCGGCATTTCTTTAATACCCAGTTTTAAACATATTTCCAGCTTCTGATTTATAAACTGCATCATTAAATAAATTTCATATTTTATTTGCTCGTCACCTTCACTATAGAAATAATTGCATTTATTATCTAACCACATACCATAAAACCCACCAGCTTGATTATGGACATAATCAAAATTAGCCTTAAAACCATATTTTCTCAAACTACCTTGATCTATCTGCGGTTGCACAAACGAAAAGAACCCCAGTATCTGCTGCCAATCCCACTCTTGTAACGGCAAGGATTCGAATTGCTCTGCTTTTTTATGTAAATCCTTTAAATATTCATAATAATCATTAAAAATCACATTAATAGTTTTATCTTCATATTTTTTTAAACATTCAACAATCTCTGCCCGCCCGATCCGGCAGTATCCAGCCTCCTTAACAGCTTCATAATCACTCTGAAAACCTGTTTTATAATATACGCCGAGAACTGTATATTCCTGGAATTCATCAGTTATCGCCTTTTTATAAAACTGCAGCTGGTCGTCGTGCTCAGAGGTATAAGTTTTATCTTCAATAATGATTTTATATTTATCTTTAGGTGTAGACACAGTCAGCAAAACATCGATCGCTCCACGTTTCTTTTGTTTCTTTTCTTCATCTTCTTCATTTACTGTAACCTGACGCTCGATTTTATCAACAACTATGTCACTGGGCCCTATATTTGATTTATCTTCAGACGAAGATTTTTTTACAAACATCCACAAAAACTCCTGTGCACACGCTTTGATCACAGCATCTTCTTTTGAATCTTTCGTAGCGTATGACATCAGCCAACAAATAAATGCGTCCTGGGATAATTCGCCAGTCGCCCAATAGAACAAATTGTTTTTCATATTTGATAAATTATTGTCCATAATTAACACCTCCAAGAGTTTCAATTCATGTTTTAATTATATTACATTTATAGCTTATGGCAAATATTTATCATTTCCCTGTTCTGAATCTGTTTTCCATGTAGTTCACTCCTTTGTACACCTATCATAACCCATAAGCATGTACAAAGGTTTGTATATCTAAAGGAGTGTTAAACCGTTGGGAGGCCTCTCCCATCGTGTCATGTCATTATCAAATATACTGCTTATACTCGCCTTTTTTGAGCTTCAAAAAACCATCTTCACCATTACAAACCCACAACGCTTCATCAAAAAAATTTGAATTAGGACTTGATACCATCACTGGATGAAATAAAATATTTCCGAAGCCAGTATCAACCACATAAATATGATTCTTTTTAACATATTCTGACTTCGACCTGGGGATCTTCTTATAAATAATTTCAATAAGACAATCGCCACTACTATTAGCCCAAGAACTAACTAAAATTTTCACAATAACATAGTTTTTATAATCTTTAATGAGGTACGTTGCACCGCTGAATCCCTGTTGATTCACACACACAGCTTTAACATTTCTAACAACATCCAAGGAATAATGTTCTAACCAGGGATCATAAGCATTTCCTTGAATAAGTGCCATCTCTATAGGATCTTTCAGGTCATTATACAGTTTTTTAAATCTACAATCATGTTTGAAGATGCCTCTCTCCGGAATAGATTCTGTTGTATCTTCCTCCTGCCCACTAAAGTTTCTATCGCCAATCAAATTTTTATTAATGTTCAAGCTCTCATTTGCCGCTTTATTAGAACCATTGGATAGAGCCTGCTGCTTGCCAAAACTGCAACCGCCATTAAATAATGTCAGCATAACCATACACACAATAAATATCTTCATAATACCATCGCTCCTACTCTTTTATTAATTCACAAATATCTATAGTCAATGCTTCCGCAATAAGCAATAATGTTGTCAATGACAAATTTTTAGGATAAGCCCCATGTTCTATTTTCGATAGATATGACGGTGAAATACCAACTTTTTCAGCTAATTGTTCCTGAGTTAAGCCCTGCAACATTCTGAAATATACAATTTTAGCACCTATCTTCCTATATCGCATGGCAAACATCACTATTTTCACCTCTACAAATATTATGCCATTCCTAATTTTTTTCGTACTGATTGCTGGTCCAGTAAATTCCTATAAGTCATGATTATGCACTAAAGATGATTTATATTAACAAAACACCGATTATATTTATTCTTCAAAATAATATTTTACTAGTTTAGTCATAGAGAATGCTTTTACCAGTTTTATATTAGTACAGTTCTCTGTACTAAAGTCTGCACAACAAAAAACACCTCCAAAATCTTGGAGGTGTTTAAATTTTACTCTTAGTCCAGTTTAACTGCGGTTCCGGAAACGCTGACCATCAGCATACCGTTAGTTTCGCCCAGCACTTCATAGTCCACATCGACACCGACTACGGCATCGGCGCCCAATTTAGCGGCGCGCTCAGACATTTCCGCCAGCGCTTTTTCACGTGCTTCCTGCAGTTCCTTTTCATAGGTCCCGCTGCGGCCGCCGATCATATCCGTAATGCTGGAAAACATATCCTTGATAAAATTGACGCCGGAAACTACTTCCCCAAAAACAATACCTTTATAAGCAACGATTTTTCTGCCTTCTACAGCAGGTGTAGTCGTAACAATCATACTGTCAGCTCCTTTTATTTTACTGTTACCAGTTCATACGCGCGTGTTCCCATACCCAGCTTTTCGGCATGAGCAAGACAGGTCTTCCATTCAGATTCCGGTGTCAGGTTATGGAAATGATCGTGTCCCTGACAGCCTTCCGGATCAGCTTTTAAATGATCGTCCAGCAGTGAGTTCGCCATAACCGGCGCTGCGTTGACCAGATCGGCACAGGCCTGATCCAGTGCCACCGGATCAAAAGATGCCAGCATACCGATATTAGGCACTACAGGTGCGTCATTTTCCGCATGACAATCACAGTAAGGAGATACGTCAACGATCAGGCTGATATGAAAATGCGGCCTGCCGTGCAAAATAGCCCAGGCATATTCCGCCATCTTTTTATTGAGCGCTTCCATACTGGAACCATCAGCGGGCGGCTTCACCGCGTCCATCGGACAGGCACCGATACAACGTCCGCAGCCAACACATTTATCCAGATCGATATGCGCTTTTTTATTTTCGATGATCGGCGCACCATGCGCACAGATCCGCACACAGGCACCGCAGCCGATACATTTGCGTTCACTGATATGCGGTTTGCCGTCATGATGCATTTCCATTTTTCCGGCACGAGAACCACCGCCCATACCGATATTTTTAATAGCGCCGCCGAAACCAGTAGCTTCGTGACCTTTAAAATGATTCAGGGAAATCACGATATCCGCATCCATCAATGCTTTGCCTATTTTCGCCTCTTGCACCAATTCGCCGCCCGGCACAGTTACATAAGCTTCGTCAGTGCCCTTCAAGCCGTCGGCAATAATAATGTGACAGCCTGTTGAAAAAGGAGTGAAACCATTTTCGTAAGCAGCTGTAATATGCTCCAGCGCATGCTTACGACGGCCTACATATAAAGTGTTGCAGTCTGTCAGAAACGGACGTCCTCCTTGTGCGGCAACGGTATCAACAACTACTTTGGCATAATTGGGGCGCAGAAAAGAAAGATTGCCCGGTTCGCCGAAGTGGATCTTGATCGCCGCAAATTTATTCTGAAAATCAATATCTCCGATCCCGGCTGCTTCGATCAGCTTACCCAGCTTCTGCGGTAAACTCAACCCGCCATATCTGGTACGCATATCCGAAAAATAAACTTTTGCCTTCGTCATATTCCATTCCTCCCTTATAACAATCCCGGTAAATTCAGGTCGCTGCTGTCGATAACAGGCCGGCCCAGCGCACGTGACGGCACAAAACTGCCGTGGCAGTCGCTGCCGCCGCTGACAAGAAGCTGATGCTGACGGCAATAAGTGAGCAGTGCCGCAGTATCTTCCCTGCTGTGTCCCGAATGGTAACATTCAAACCCGTCAAAATCCTCCTTCGCCAATTCCAGCAGTGTCGCTGCCAGCCCCGGCCCATGAAAACTGCTGGCTGCATGCGCGCATAAAGCTACGCCGCCGGCAGCATGGATGGCATCCACAACTTCTTTGATCGAAGGAAAAACCGGAAAACCAAGATCATGTTCTTTGGTAAAAATCCTGCTGAAAAAATCATTGACATCACCGCAGAGCCCTTTATCCTGCAAGAAAGCCAGGGCTTTCCAGCCTCCGCGTCTTCTATCATAATCATACCGCAAAAACTCTTCAAAATCCAGCGGCCAGCCTCGTTCGATCAACATTTTTATGCTTTCATCATCCTTGCTGTGCAAAAGCCGCTCATTATGCTCCAATAAATCCAGCAGCCGTTTGTTTGTGACATCGATACCATAACCCAGGATATGAAAACAGAAATCGTCTTTCGTCGAACAGATCTCCGCACCGGGAATAAATTTTAATCCTGCTGCGACGGCCAGCTCATGTGTCGCCGCCACATTGGCCACGCTGTCATGATCGGTAACAGCAATAGCTCCCAGCCCTGCTGCAAGCGCCGCTGCAACGACTTCCGGCGGAGTCCAGGTACCGTCAGAAGCGGTACTGTGGATATGCAGATCAACTTGCATCCGTCTGCTCCTCCTTCCTGCAGCGGCAGATCTTGCATTCTGCCGTCAGGTTCTCCTGTGCCTGCGGTTTCTGATAAAAACGTCTGCCAAATAAACAGCTCAAAATAAACATACAGGTACCAGTCAGTACAATAGTGCCGCCCGGCGCTAAATTAGCATAATAAGATAAGGTCAGTCCGCCTGAAACGATAACGAGCCCATAAGCAATACCACCGTAAATCGTCCCGGCAAAGCTGCGTGCCGTCTGCAGTGCGCAGGCTACCGGTATCACCATCATAGCGGAAACCAGCAGCAGGCCTACGATACGCATCGAAAGCGCAACTGTCAGCGCCGTCAGCACCGCCAGCCACATATTGAGTCGGTCAGCAGGCAAGCCTGCCACCCGTGCCGATGTTTCATCAAAGGTCAGATATTGCAGCGGCCGGTAAAAAAGTACCACAAAAATACAGGCAAAAATCCCCAGGCCGGCCACTATCCATAAATCGCTGCTGCTGATCGTCATCAGACTGCCGAATAAAATACTGCTTAAATTAAAACCGCCCATACGGTTCATACTTGTAAAAACAACTGCCAACCCGATACCACTGTAAAAGAAAATTGCTAAAATCATCTCTGAAAAGGCCGCCAGCCTGGTCCGTACCCATTCTATCACGAGCGCCCCAAGCACAGTGACCGCTGCTGCGCTCAAAACGGGCTGCCAGCCCATCAGCGCTCCGCCCGCTACACCGGCGAAGGCGATATGTCCCAGGCCGTCACCGATCATCGACTGCCGCCGCAGCACTAAAAAACTGCCGATCAACGGGCAGATCACTGCCACGATCAAACCGGCCAGCCAGGCGCGCTGCATAAATTCTGTTTCAAACATTTCCAACATATAAGTACCTTCTATCTGTAAAAGTAACCGTGCTTATGACGATGCACCAGCGCCTGCTGTACGTCGCCCCAGAAGCAGACATCGTGGTCAAGGCACAAAGCATTATGCGCCACTTCGGCTGCCAGCTCCAAATCATGCGACACCATCACGATCGTCACACCCAGCTCACGGTTGATATCCCTGAGCATTCTGTACAGTTCGATCTTCGCATCCGGATCGACTCCGGTAGCCGGCTCGTCCAAAAGCAGCAGTTCAGGCTGCCGCACCATAGCGCGTGCCAAAAAGACACGCTGCTGCTGACCACCTGATAACTCACCTATTTTACGATGCGCAAGCTCTTGAAGATAAAACCGTTCCAGCATCGTTTCCACTCTGGCTTTGCCAGCCCGGGAAATTTTCTGAAACATACTGCTGCCACACAAAAGGCCCAGCCCGATAACCTCTTTGACACTGATTGGGAAATCGCGATGCTGTTTAGCAGGATTCTGCGGTACATAACCGATTTTTTCCCAGGCCTTGAATTGCAGCAGCGGCGTTCCGTACAACTCTATCTCGCCGGAAGTCGGCTGCAGAATGCCTGCTAAAAGACGCAGCAGCGTACTTTTCCCTGCCCCGTTAGGGCCAATAACGGCAACAAAATCTCCCTGGGCAATCTCCACCGAAAGATCGTGCAGAATCCAGCCTTCGCCATAATTATAGCCTAATTTGTTTATTTTAATGATATTTTCCATAGATCCACCGTTTATTTAACGCCCAATGCCAACTCCAGATTGTCGATATTCCGCGTCATGATTTTTAAATAATCGTCGCCGTTGTTTCTGCCTGCTTTACTCAAACCTTCCAGCGGATCAAGCACCAGCGTTTCAGCTCCGGAGGCTTCCGCAACAGTTTGAGCGATCCTGGGACTGACGAGAGTTTCAAAGAAAACATATTTTACCTGATTGTCTTTGATAGTACTGATCAGATTTTTCAAATCAGCCGGAGTTGGTTCCGCATCAGGAGAAATACCCATGATCGCTACCTGCTGCAGACCATAATCTTCAGCCAGATGACCAAAGGCGGCATGAGTCGTGACAAACAGCTTTTGCGGTGCTTTAGCCGCCAGCTCTGTCAAACGCTGGTCAAGCTGCAGCAGTTTTTCCTGATAGGCTTCGCTGTTCTTTTTATAAACAGCAGCATGTTCAGGATCAGCCTGCACCAAAGCAGCCGTTATTGCAGCAACTTCCAATACAGCTTTTCTCGGACTCAGCCAGACATGCGGATCTACATGAGTAGCTTTTTCGTCAAACAGTCCTTTGCCGGCCTCCACACTGGCTACCTGCTTGTCCTTTACAGCTTCTAAAGCAGGCCGGGCCCAGTTCTCGACTCCGCCGTTATAAACAAAAAGCCTCGCATTGCCTAATTTTGTTAAATCTTTGGCTGTCGGTTCCCAGTCATGCGGTTCCACACCGTCAGCGATCAATGTATCGACCTGCAGCAGATCTCCGCCGATCTGTCTGGTAAAATCAGCCATAGGATAAAAGCTTGCCACTACCGGCAGCTTGCCATCAGCCTGTTTTTTTTCACTGCCGCAGCCGACTGCCGCCAGTAAAACCATACCCAATATTACAACTAAAAACTTCTTCATTCTTACCTCCTACAAATTACCGCAGCTAAAATTTATTATTAAGCAGTAAGCCGCTTCACTTCTCCCCGGTGGGCCCTTGCCAGAACGCACCAACCTTATTTTTACTCCTTATCACCTCTTTCCTCAGACTGCTCAGTTATCACAATCTTCACAATAACCATATAAAATGCTGTGCTGCAGGCTTAAATTAAATTTATGCTTATGCAGTACATGCTCTGAAAACATATCTAAGTGCTCACAGCTCAGAGGAATGACTTTTCTGCATTTCAGGCACACCAGCTTCCCTCTTAAATCAGCCTGCGGACAAGGCAGACGCCAATACTGCGTTCCCGATCCATCAACCGGCTGGATTTTAATGACAGATCCTTCCAAAGCCTGCCGCTCCAGAAAACGGTACACCGTCGTCTGACCGATGTCGATCTGCAATTTTTGCAGGCTGCTCAGCAAATCTTTGACAGTTAAAAAATTATGTTTATCCTCTAAAAAATATTGCAGCATCGCTTCCTGCTGAGCTGTTTTATAAGGATTACGTTTTTTCATAAAGCACTTCCTAATTTGAAATTGAAATTCATATTCACATCTTACTCTGATTTAAAAACCTTGTCAAGCACACAGTCAATTACCTGCAATTTAAAGAAGCTCTATAATCACCTGCCAAAATAGAGTATAATACTGTTAACAAACATCTTTTTTAAGGAGGATTTTGCCATGCTTACTAAATTACCCGCCCAAAATAAAATCGCCGCGTTCGATATCGACGCTCAAAATACCTTTACTCCTGTCTGTCCGGACGAACTTCCGGTTGCCGAAGGCGACCAGATCGTTGAGGAACTGAATGCCCAGGCAGCTCTAGCATCGCTGCGTATCGGCTCGCGTGACGCCCATTCCCCTCAGGCAGTCTGGATCGCAGGTAACGGACATCCTGTGCTCAGTCCCGTCAGCGGCTACCCCGATGTCGATGTATACTGGCCGGCTCATGCCATTGTTGGGACCAAAGGTTTTGAATTTATTACTGGTCTTGAACCTAAGAACTACGACTTTCAGGTCTACAAAGGTATTGAAATCGACAAACATCCCTACGGGGCCTGTTACCATGATTTAGCCAACACACTTTCTACCGGCGCGATCGAGTATCTGCGTGAACATGGCATCACTACAGTGATCTGCGGCGGCCTGGCTACGGATTACTGCGTCAAAATACTGTTTTACAATTACGTGATGCTGGTTTCGAGGTCATCTTAAACCTTGCGGCCTGCCGTGGCATTGCTCCCGACACAGTTGCGGCGGCACTCGAAGAAATGCGTACCCACGACGTCACGATTGTCGAAAATACCGCAGAATTAAAGAAAATGCTGTAAGCACACAAACAAAAAGGACGAGCATGTGCTCGTCCTTTTTTCATTATTATAGTTATTCTTTCTGCCACACCTCAATACCACGCTGGCTTGGCAAGATCGCCGGATCGAACTCCGGCTCTACGATACCGGCACGTTTTTGATCCATATAATCATGCAAAGCAATATAAGCATACTTGCCTAAAATCGCGATCGCCACTAAATTCGTTATCGCCATCAGCGCCATAAACAGATCGGCCAGATCCCATACCAGGGCAACTTTAGCCACACTGCCAAACAGTACCATACCCACTACGAAAACACGGAACAACATCAGCGTCATATAATTTTTACTGATAAACCCGATGTTGATCTCACCATAATAATAATTGCCTACAATAGAACTGAACGCAAACAGGCAGATCATTCCTGCCAGAAAACTCGGCGCCCATGGTCCTAAATGCTGTGACAAGGATTGCTGCACCAATTCGATACCGGTCAGCTTACCTTCAGTATAACCATCAGACAACAGCACGATAAAAGCTGAAGCCGAGCATACCAGTAAAGTATCAACAAAAACGCCAAAAGCCTGGATCAGGCCCTGTTTTACGGGATGCGAAGCACTGGCAGTAGCAGCAGCATTCGGCACACTGCCCATACCAGCCTCGTTTGAGAACAGGCCGCGCTTGATACCGGTCATCAGCGCCGCACCCATACCGCCGCCGGCAACAGCCTGCAGATCAAAGGCCGAACTGAAGATAGCGTTGAAAACCTGCGGCAGTTTCTCTATATTCATCAAGGTCACGCCTAAAGCTATTAAAAGATACAGACCGGCCATAATCGGCACCATCCATTCAGCGACCTTCGCAATACGCGCCACGCCGCCAAAAATGACAATACCGGTCAAAGCGGCAATTATACAGCCCATCACGAAACGATCCAGTCCAAAGGCAGCCTGCAGGGAAATTGTGATCGTATTCGCCTGTACCGAATTAAAAATCAAACCGAAGGTCACACTGATCAAAACGGCAAACAAGGCCGCCATTGGTTTGTTGCCCAGTACGTTCTTAATATAATAAGCAGGTCCGCCGCGGTAACCGCCGCCTTCACGCGGAACTTTGTAAATTTGAGCCAGCGTGCTTTCAATAAAGCCCGTAGCCGAACCTAAAATGGCGATGATCCACATCCAGAAAATCGCTCCGGGACCACCGCTGACGATAGCGATCGCAATGCCGGCAATATTACCAACACCAACACGGGAAGCAGTGCTGACACAAAATGCCTGGAAGGAAGAAATATGGTTATGTTCAGTCTTCTGTCCAACGCCTTCCTTCAAAAGACGTACCATTTCCTTCAGGCAGCGCACCTGTACAAATCGTGTCCGCAATGAAAACCAGATCCCCAAACCCACCAGCATCACAATCAGAACATATGACCATAAAATATCATTGGTAAAAGCAACAAAACTCTCTAAAAACTCCATTTTTTCTCTCCTTCATAATCAGACCTGTTATTAATTTTCTCTCTCGGCAGGTACCTCTACATATTCGCTGCCGACCTGTTCCAGCTGCGTTGCCGTATTAAGCGCCTCAGTCAGCCACCGCTCCGCCTCATCCTGCTGCTCTTGTTTCATATACAGCAAAATCCTGGCCTGCTGACCATATTCTACCGACGCCACTGTAAAAAGCTGCTGCTGATAGATAATATTCAGAAGTTTTCCTGCGTCCGCCGCGTCCGCACTTAAAGCAAAAGTACCCATTAAAATCTTCCGTGCCAGGCCGCAGCTTTGAACAGCTTTGGACACGCTGCCAGTATACGCGCGCACTAACCCGCCTGCACCAAGCTTGATCCCGCCGAAATACCTTGTCACTACCGCCGCAACGCCGCTCAGCTGATTTTTCCGCAGCACTTCAAGCATCGGCAGTCCTGCCGTTCCTGACGGTTCGCCGTCATCACTCGATCTTTGCGCCAGCTCATCAATAATATAAGCAGAACAATTATGCGTAGCATCCCAAAACTCTTTTTTTACAGCCTTGATGAAATCCTGCGCTTCTGTTTCACTGCTTACTTTTTTCAACGTGCAGATGAACCGCGATTTCTCAATAACTGTTTCGTCACGGTAATCGGTCCTGATAGTATACAATGCTTTTACTCCTTTTCCAATACGCTGTTTTTATTATAGCATAAGGCAATATTTACCGAAACTTTATCTTTAGCCTTTTAACTTTAAAATTTTTTTGTTATAATATTTGGAAGTATTAATAAAAATATGCAAACCTCTGCTGTTTTCCGCAGACAAAAATCTACACCATAAGGTGTTGATCTGATATATTTTATTTTTATTCAAGGGAAAGAGGTTTTACACAATGAAAACGTTTTGTCATCTGATAGGCAAATACTTTGGTATCATCGCCGTTGTATTTCTTATCCTGGGCATGACCGTACCCGACAGCTTTAAATGGGTAGTCGGTAATATCGGCGGCATCCCGGTTTTGAGTACCTTATTGGGCGTTATTATGTTCGGTATGGGCACCACACTCAATCTCCGTGATTTTGCTTTAGTTTTAAAGCGGCCTGTCGATGTTTTTGTCGGTGTCTGCGCCCAGTATCTTATCATGCCTTCGCTGGCTTTTTTACTGGCTATGGCCTTTAATTTAGACCCGGCTCTAACTGCTGGCGTAGTTTTAGTTGGAACCTGCCCTGGCGGAACTTCCTCCAACGTCATTACCTTCATGTCCAAAGGCGACTTGGCCTTATCTGTAACTATGACCAGTGTTTCCACACTGCTTTCACCGATTCTTACTCCGCTCATCACCTATCAGCTTATCGGACAGAAAATCGCTTTTGACCCGCTGGGAATGTTCTGGAGCATCATTCAAATCGTTATTATACCGATCTGTCTTGGTCTGGCTGTTAAAGCGCTGCTGCCTAAACTTGCTAAACAGGCTACCGATTATCTGCCTGCTGTTTCGGCTATCGCTATCTCCCTGATCATTGCCGGCGTTATCGCCGTCAGCCGTGACAACATCGTCAAAACCTCCGGTATCATTCTGCTGGTCGTCATCTGCCACAACTGCCTGGGTTATCTGTTAGGCTTTATTTTAGCCCGGATCACCGGCATGAGCTGGAAAAAAGCCATTGCGCTTTCAGTTGAAGTAGGTATGCAGAATTCCGGTCTGGCTACAGGCCTGGCTAAAACTCATTTTACTTCCATGCCTATGGCTACCGTTCCTGGAGCTATTTTCTCAGCTTGGCATAATATATCAGGCGCACTGCTGGCCTGGATCTTTGTCAACTTCCTCAATCCCAAATATGCTCCTGCCGAAGAAGAAGAATCCGTATCATCTCAAGCTTAATATTACAGAGAGATAAAAATTAAGCAAGCGTCCGTTTCTTAAAAGAAGCGGACGCTTTTTTTATCCGAATAAACACTGCTTCTCAAACCACCGGCAACAGTGTATAATTCATTTTAGTAATATTTTTAAAATTTCCAGCAAAAATATCTGTTTAAACTGATATTTATAAAGGAGTTGCTACATTGTCCGAACTTGCTCCTCTTATCGAAGACCTTGCTTTTATCCTTGTACTTGCCGGTATCGTTACCATTTTCTGCAAAAAATTCAATCAGCCTTTGGTTTTAGGCTATATTTTGGCAGGCTTCTTTGCCAGCCCGCATTTTAACCTGCTGCCAAATGTAGTCGATACAGCCAATATTACAGTCTGGTCGGACATCGGCGTTATTTTTATTTTGTTCAGCCTGGGACTTGATTTCAATTTTGCCAAAATCAAAAGTATCGGCGGCACAGCGCTGATCGCCGCTGTCACAGAACTGGCAGGCATCACGCTGCTTGGCTATGCCTGTGCCAGACTGCTTGGCTGGCAGCCTATTGACAGTCTCTTTGCCGGAGCTATGCTTACCATGTCTTCTACAGCAGTCGTCAGTAAAACCTTTGAAGAGCTGGGACTCTTGAAAGAACGCTTCACGCAATTTACCTTCGGTATCCTGGTATTGGAAGATATTTCCGGTATCATTATGATGGTCATGCTCTCAACCATCGCCGCGGCAGGCGCTGCCATTTCCGGTACAGAAATGCTCGGCAGTATCGGCGAGCTGGCTTTTTTTCTCATTATCTGCTTTGTCTGCGGTATTTTCTTCCTGCCTACCTTCTTCCGCAAAGTCAGCCGCTACCTGACTTCCGAAACACTGCTCATTTTTTCGCTGGGTCTTTGCCTGAGCATGGTAGTCCTGGCAACTAAAATGGGTTTTTCGTCGGCATTAGGCGCATTCCTTATGGGTTCACTGCTTTCCGGTACGGCTTTTACAGAAACCACAAAAAAACTTTTGACGCCGGTCAAAGATCTTTTTTCCGGGATCTTTTTCGTTTCTGTCGGAATGATGGTAGACCCCGCTCTGATCATTAAATATGCGCTGCCGATCGCTGTACTTACAGCAGCTTTGATCATCGGCAAAATTATTTTTTCATCACTGGGCGTCCTTCTGGCAGGCAAAGACCTACAGACAGCGCTGCGCTGCGGCTTCAGTTTGACGCAGCTGGGTGAAATAACCTTTATCGTAGCCTCTATCGGCGCTGCCCTCAAAGTCACCAGCGATTTTTTATATCCTGTTTGCGTAGCTGTTTCAGTTATCAGTATTTTTCTTACGCCTTCAATCCTGCGCCACGCCGATAAAGTATCCGGCTGGCTTCTGCGTAATCTTCCCGCAAGACTGCTGCGGCTTTTACCACAGCCTGATGAAGCTCCCGCCAGCGACGAGCAGCGCAGTGCCTGGAAAGAACTGCTGCAGAGTTACTTTACCCGCCTCACAGTTTTCTGTGTAATTCTCAGCTTCCTTGCCTATCTGGGACAAAGTAAGCTGCTTCCATATTGCCACAGGCTTTTTGACGGCTATACAGCTGATATTATTGCCGCAGTTATCCTGCTGTTGTGTATGGGGCCATTTTTAATGGCGGTCATGTTCCAGAGGGTTGCACATACAGACCTTATAGCAAGTCTGTGGTTCCAAAAACCCGCTAATCATCTGCCCATTTTTCTTCTGCTTTTTATTAAGATCGCTGTTGGTTTGTTTTTTATCCTGTCCGTATTTACAAGTATACTGGGTTTCAGCAAATTTATCGCGTTTGCTGCAGCCTGCATTCTGGCAAAATTCATCTATTCCTCAGAGTATTTCGTGGAACGCTATTTACAGATCGAGGCTCAGTTTATGATTAACCTGAATGCCAAAACTCTGGCAGCACAGAAAACACGCCGCCAACCATCCTGCCTGGCTCGATGAACAGCTGCATGTCAAACGCTACCGTGTAGCAGCGACTTCACTCTGCGGCGGTAAAGCCTCAAAGAACTTAATCTGCACCGCCGTTATAATGTTTTCGTGCTTGAAATCCAAAACGGCAGCCAGATCCTGCCTATCCCCAGCGGCAGTGCCGCTATCTATGCCGGCTCTCAGCTGCTTTTAACAGGTACGCCCAGACAGCTGCAGAATTTTGAACTGGCAATCCAATCCTATGATATGCAGATTCTGCCGCTGGCTACTGATAACCAGCAGACACTGCACCAGTTTTTAGCCGATCCAAAGCATGGCGGCACAGCCTACTTCTGTTACGCGATGCCGATCGACAGGCATTCGCCGCTCTGCGGCTCCACGCTCAAAAAAAGTTCTTACCTCGGCAATGTCAATTGTCTGGCTTTAGGTTTGGAACGTGGTAATTATACGCATCTCAATCCTGATGACTCCTTTGTCTTTCAAAAAGGGGACATCCTCTGGATCATTGGTACTCAGGAAATGATGAACCAGCTTTTTATCAGCGAAACCATTTAAAAAGACAGCAGAGAAAATTCTCTGCTGTCTTTTACTGTTTTTTCTGCACTTTATCTTCGTACATCTTCATATCGACACGTTCCAAAAACTCTTCCAGGGTTTCTTGTCCGTCATAAGCCGCCACGCCGCAGCTGATTGCTATACTGTACTCACTGTGCCCCTTTTTAAAACGATGACCTGTAATCGTTTCCGACATTTCCAGGCAAAGTCTTTCCACATAGTCTTTATCACTGAAAGGGCAGGCCAGTAAAAACTCATCGCCGCCGATCCTGGCTGCCCAGCCGCTGCACTGCTCATTAAGCGCATTTATTTTGTCAACTACATAAAGAATGACCTCATCGCCGCATAAATGCCCAAACCTGTCATTGACACTTTTAAAATGGTCGATATCGATCAGCGCCAGCGTCAGCTTTAACTGTTCTTTCTGAACAGCAAACATTTCCTGCAGCAGATTGTTGGCATGGCCTTTACTGTAAAGGCCCGTAAACTGTCACGGGCCGCAAGTTCACTGTAACTGCTGATTAGTTCCCGCAGCTCACTGCTGTCTTCGCTGGTAGCATCATAAACGCTGAAAGAATTTGTCACATCGCGTCCCAGCTCCAGCACATATTCTTTACCATCTTGCTCCCAGGGCGTACTAAGGATCAAAATACTTTTATCTCCCAGATATTCCATTTTCATGATTTGCTTTTTCTGCTGGACAGCCCTTTCGGATGAACAATTCGGACAGGGCTTACTGCGATTCCACAGCTCATAACATTTGCGGCAGGGCTCACACATCTTGCCGTCATTATAATCGTGGACTAAGTGTGTCCTCATATCCACGAAGCGGTAAACATCAAATAATTTATCTATAGTTAAATTCCCTGCAAGCTCCTGATCGATTGCATCTATCGGATATATATTTTCTTCCAGTTCTATACTATCCATACCCTTTAAAGCCATTCAATTCTCACTTTCATATTTTTTATTAATTACTTATTGTTTTACACTTATAACAAATATAAATTGCCTTGGCAACGATTACTCGCTGCATTTGTACATATGCTATAATAAACATATATCATTAATTAGAGGTCACATATTATGGATATAAAACAATTGATACACACACTGCAGCACACACACCAGCTGCAGCCGGAACAAATGCAGACCTTGCTCACAGCCGCTTTCAGCGACGCTGTCATCCGTGCAGAACTGGCTCAGGCTGCACAGCAAACTGCTCAGGCTGTTTTCGGCAATAAAATCTATATTCGCGGGCTGATCGAATTCACCAATTACTGCAGAAATGACTGTTATTACTGCGGAATACGACGCAGCAACACAGAAGCTGTTCGTTACCGCCTGACCGAAGAACAAATCCTTTCCTGCTGTGAGCAGGGTTACGCCTTGGGCTTTAGGACCTTTGTTCTGCAGGGTGGCGAAGATCTTATCTACAGCGACACAGATCTGGCAGCTATCATCAGCGCCATAAAACAGGCTTATCCTGACTGTGCCGTTACACTTTCCATTGGCGAACGCAGCCGTGAAGCCTATCAGCTTTGGAAAAAAGCAGGCGCAGACCGTTATCTGCTGCGCCACGAAACAGCAGATAGCGAACATTATGCACGACTGCACCCGGCAGAACTCAAACTGAGTAACCGCAAACGCTGCCTGCGCGATCTCAAAGAACTGGGTTATCAGGTCGGCACTGGCTTTATGGTAGGCTCGCCCTGGCAAACAATGGCTAATCTGCTCGAAGACCTGGCCTTTATCCGTGAACTGCAGCCGCAGATGATTGGTATCGGTCCCTTCATTCCCCACCATGCTACACCCTTTAAAAATTATCCCGCAGGAACGCTGGAACAGACCTTAACACTGCTGTCCGTCCTGCGCCTGATGTTTCCCAAGGTATTACTGCCTGCGACAACGGCTCTCGGCACCATCGTTCCCAACGGACGTGAGCTTGGTATTTTAGCAGGTGCCAATGTTGTAATGCCCAATCTCTCCCCGGCAGATGTCCGCCAAAATTATCTTCTTTATGATAATAAACTCTGTAGCGGAGCAGAAGCCGCCGAAGCCAAGAATGACCTCGCCGCACGGCTGCATTCTATCGGCTATGAAATAGCCGAAGGCCGCGGTGATTATAAGGAGTCCTGAAAATGCTAGCAAAAGATCAAGTCATAAATACCTACCGTGCGCTCAATAACTGGCGCAGCTTCCGTTTGAAGCTGTTTATTGAAGGTATCATAATCGGTATCCTTTCAGGGCTGATCATCAGCTTTTTCCGCTGGTCCCTGCATCTGGTAGAAACTAACCGTGAACATATTTACACCTTTCTTAAAAACACAGACTGGTATTGGACTGCTTTTTGGTTCATCGCTTTAGCTGTAATAGCCTTCACTTTAGACAGACTGACAAAATATGAACCTCTGGCTGCCGGCAGCGGTATCCCTCAGGTCAAAGGCGCCATTTTAGGCTTCATTAAAATGCGCTGGCTGCGAATCCTCTGGGTCAAACTGCTCGCAGGTATCATCGGCATCGGAGCCGGTCTTTCCCTGGGGCGGGAAGGTCCTTCGATCCAGCTCGGCGCCGTAACCGCCCAGGGACTCAGCCGCCTGCTGAAACGCACCCGGCTCGAAGAACGTTACCTGCTTACAAGCGGCGCCAGTGCCGGCTTGGCGGCAGCCTTCAACGCTCCGTTAGCGGGCGTTATTTTTGCTTTAGAAGAACTGCACCGCAATTTTTCCGTCGTCGTCCTGCTGCCAGCCATGGCTGCCGCAATGACTGCAACGGTTATTTCACGTTTCTTCTTTGGCAACGACACTATTTTTGATTTTTTCGGTCTGCCTTTCCTGCCGCTGGAATATTACGGCTATGTGGCCCTTTTAAGCCTGGTCGTAGGTTTGGCAGGCGTAATTTTTAACGCCGGACTTTTAAATATTCCCCGTTTCTACAAACTTTTCCCTACTCCGTTCAGCAAAATAGTCTTCGCATTATTCTGCGCCGGTATTTTAGGTTTTGTTTATCCGCAGGTGCTGGGCGGCGGCAACGAATTGATCAACAATATTGCCAAAACACCTTACACTCTGCAGGCTTTACTGTTGCTGCTGGCAGGTAAATTCATCTTTACAATGCTCAGCTACGGCAGCGGTGTCCCCGGCGGCTTCTTTCTGCCTATGCTTGTCATTGGAGCACTCACAGGCAGTGTCATCAGCAATATCATGATCGCTTTAGGGCTTCTTGATCCTTTCTTTTACTCCAATATCATCGTCATCTCTATGGCGGCTTTCTTTTCCGCCTCGGTACGGGCTCCGATCACCGGTATCATCCTTATTATGGAAATGACCGGCTCCTTCCAGCATATGCTGGTCTTGTCCATTGCCTCAATCGTGGCCTTTATTGCCGCCGAGCTGTGCCGCAGCAAACCGATCTATGAAGAACTGCTGGCACGCAGTCTGCAGTCCGCCAATAAAAATGACGGCAGTCACTGTGAAAGACAGCGGAACGTCATTGAACTGGCAGTCTGCAGCGGCAGTCCTATCGACGGACGTCTGATCAAAGAAATCAACTGGCCTGAGCATACACTGCTCGTGGACGTCAAGCGCGGCGAAAGCGATCTGATCCCCATAGGCGACACCAGATTGCGGGCCGGCGACTTCCTTTATGTCCTCACCGACGATACATTAGCCAAAGATCTTCGTAAAATGGCCGAGGGTGAGTAATCTTATTCTTTTATATTGCGAAATTTTACTGATAACTTATCAGTTTTCCCTTGTCAAATAGTTGTTTTTTAGATATAATGTAAAGCACATTCTGTTTCTTATCAGGATGGCAAACTTGCACTTATCTATAATTTGAGGAGGGGTTCGCACATGGACAAAGTTAAGGAAACCTTAAATAAGGTTCCGCTCTCCGGATACATTGTTTTGGTTATCGCCATTGCAATTTTCTCCGGTCTGTTTGCAAATGCCGGTCATGGTCTGAATATTTTCGACTTTGACACATTAAACGGTAAATTCGGTACAATGAAAAGCGCTAAAGCAACATTCTCAGGTCAAGGCGGCAGCGGTGCACGCGACGGCTTCCTGTTTGCTTTCGGTTTGGCTCCCGGCGTTATGCTGGCAATGGGCCTCATTGAAGTAGTTGAGCATTACGGCGGTCTTAAAGCAGCTCAAAAGCTGATGACTCCGATTCTGCGTCCGATCCTTGGTATTCCTGGTATCTGCGGTATCGCGCTCGTTTCTTCACTGCAAAGCACTGACGCCGGCGCAGGTATGACCAGACAATTGCATTTGGAAAAACAGATCACTGATAATGAACTTTTGATTTTCAGTGCTTTCCAGTTTACAGCAGGCGGCCTGATCACTAATTATCTTTCTTCCGGTTCCGCACTGTTTGGATTCTTGACAGTACCTATTTCCATACCTCTGGCAGTACTGTTTGTTATGAAAATTTTCGGCGCTAATATGATGCGCGCCTATGTAAAAATATTCTGCAAGGAGGCCGCATAAGCATGAGTGAAGAAAAAATCAACCACGCTCCCGAAGACGCTGCAGCTGCGGCAGAGGCGGAACTTAACGCAAAATTAGCAAAACCTTCCTTAATGGATATCTTCGTTCGCGGTGCCCGCAAAGGCTGGAACATCGCTATTGATAATATTATCCCTAACGTTTTGATGGCTTATGTATGCATCAAAATCTTAAACGTTACCGGACTGCTGACTCTGGCAGGTAAATTCTTCGCTCCTGTTATGGCCATCTGGGGTCTTCCCGGCGAAGCAATCATGGTACTGTTCAGTGCGCTCATGTCCATGGGCGGCGCTGTTGGTGTCTGCATGGCGCTTTATAACGACGGCGGCATCGATGAACGCTCGATTACCATCGTTATCCCCGCTATCTACCTCTTGGGTTCCAAGATCCAATATCTGGGCCGTTTGCTGGGCACTGCCGGCGTTCCTTCCAGACATTATCCGATCCTGCTCAGCATTTCTTTCCTGAATGCTGGTATCGCCATGTTCATCATGAAAATTTTGACCATGTAAAGCAGTCGTCAGTTTATACTGAAATTAAAACTCCATTCCAGTTATACTGGAATGGAGTTTTTTATTTAGAAACAACTATTTTCGCAATAAAGAAATCTCTTTTCCGTTGTAAATACAACTTACTTTAAACTGTAATTATAATATCATAAACATGAAAGAAGTATTTGTCTGCTCTGCCGTTATGGCAGCAACCACAATAACGGAGAAGGAAATCTCCATAATTATAAGGAGTGATATTATGGAACCGAAAATGTTTTGTTTTCAATGTCAGGAAACAGCCGGCAATAAAGGCTGTATGTTTGGAGGCGTCTGCGGTAAAAAACCTGAAACCGCCAATCTGCAGGACCTGCTGATTTATGTGACCAAGGGACTTTCCGAAATAACAACCCGCCTGCGCTCTGAAGGCAAAGAAATCCCAGCAGCCATCGACCGACTGATCACTACTAACCTGTTTATGACCATCACTAACGCTAATTTTGACGATGACCGTTTTATCGACAGAATCAATGAAACTCTATCCAGCCGTGACGAACTGTTTGAACAGCTCCATGACGATACAGGACTGAGCGATGCCGCTTCTTGGCAATATCGTACTGCAGAAGAAAGGACCTTAAAAGCTGACAAGGTGGGAGTACTGGACACCAGGAATGAAGACTTACGCAGTCTGCGTGAGCTGACCCTCTACGGCTTAAAGGGTATGGCTGCTTACAACAAACACGCTAACGTTCTGGGTTACGCCGATACAGCTATCGATGCCTTTTTGCAGAAAGCTTTAGCAAAAACCTTAGATGACAGTCTGAGTGCCGATGACCTGACATCCCTTGTCCTGGAAACAGGCAGCTTCGGCGTCAAAGTTATGGCACTGCTTGATACTGCCAACACTTCGACCTATGGCAACCCTGAGATCACAAAAGTTGAGCTTGGTGTCAGAAACAATCCCGCGATTCTTATTTCCGGACACGACCTGCGTGATTTAGAAATGCTGCTGGAACAGACTGCTAATACAGGCGTCGACGTTTATACCCATTCTGAAATGCTGCCGGCACATTATTATCCGGCTTTCAAGAAATATCCTCATTTTGCAGGCAACTACGGCAACGCCTGGTGGAAACAAAAAGAAGAATTCGAAGCCTTCAATGGTCCGATCCTTCTGACTACCAATTGTCTAGTGCCTCCCAAAGAGAGCTACAAAGATCGTATCTACACTACAGGCTCGGTAGGTTTTTCCGGCTGTAAACATATTGATGGAGAAATCGGGGAAACAAAAGATTTCTCTGCTATCATTGAACACGCTAAAAAATGCCCTCCTCCCACACAGCTGGAAAGCGGCGAACTTGTAGGAGGGTTTGCACATCACCAGGTCCTCGCTCTGGCAGATAAAGTCGTTGACGCAGTCAAAAGCGGAGCCATCAAAAAATTTGTTGTTATGGCAGGCTGTGACGGACGCAGCCCGGCACGTAATTACTATACAGATTTCGCGAAAGCTCTGCCACAGGATACTGTTATCCTGACTGCCGGCTGTGCCAAATATAAATATAATAAGCTGCCGCTCGGCGATATCGGCGGCATACCCCGTGTTTTAGACGCAGGTCAATGCAACGACTCCTATTCGCTGGCGCTGATTGCACTCAAGCTGAAAGAAGTTTTTGGCTTGGATGATATCAACCAGCTGCCTATTGTTTACAATATCGCCTGGTATGAACAAAAGGCCGTTATCGTTCTTCTGGCACTGCTTTCCCTGGGCGTTAAAAATATTCATCTCGGCCCTACTCTGCCAGCCTTCCTGTCGCCAAAGGTTGCCAATGTCTTGATCGAAAACTTTGGTATTGCCGGAATCACTGATGTAGATACTGACCTGGAAATATTTTTTGGTAAAAATTAAACCTGCATAAAAAAGACGAGTCCGTTAGGACTCGTCTTTTTGCTTATAATTCATCCAGTTCCATAATACAGCTGGCCAAAAGCAGCGCTCTTTCAGTTAATGTAGCTACCTCTATATACTCACTGTCGCTGTGAGCCCCGGCGCCGCAGGGTCCTACACCGCACAGAGTGGGTGCACCTGTCATGGCCGGCCAGGCCGCGTCAGAAGCGCCGCCAACATATTGCTGACCCGGTTTTGCCAACCCGAGCTTTTCAGCCTGACTTGCATAGTGTTCGTACAGCCGCTGTACTCCGGGTGTAGTTTCAAATGGCATAAATTTAATCACATTGCCAGTTACCGTAGTCTTAGTATGAGGAACATAATTCGTTTCTACAATCCGCTGCACATCGGCAATAGACTTTTCTGCTTCGACAATAGTTTTAAAGCGCACATCAACCTCGCCAACGGCCTTATCAGCAACAATATTAGCCATAGTACCGCCGCTGACAACACCAACATTATATGTAGTCCCAACAGCAAAATTATTGAGAGCATGGATAGCTACTGTTTTCTGTGCCAGTTCCAAAATCGCACTGGCGCCTTTTTCAGGTTCATTCCCCGCATGTGAAGCGATCCCCTCTACTACCAGCGTTGGCCTGGTAGTTCCCTTCCGGCCCGTAACGACGCTGCCGTCAACGCGTCCAAATTCCAGATTAAAAACAGCATCCTTCCCTGCGCCCGCTTTTTTGAACTGTGCCACCGCATCAGTAAAAGGATGTGACATTTCTTCATCACCGCACAGTAAAACGGTCATATCCGTCTCCTGCCAGCCATTCTCCAGCAAGGCCCTGATTACATATAAAGCCATAACCAGCCCGCCTTTCATATCCAGTACGCCTGGGCCGTAAGCCCGTCCGTTTTCAACCTTGAATGGGCGAACCGCCGCTGTACCTTGATTGAACACCGTATCCATATGCCCTGAAAACAGTACCTGCTTTTTACCGGGCTGCGCTTTCCTAGCAAGCAGCTGTACAGGAGCACCATCAGTTTCCAGATATTCTACAGTAAATCCCAGCACTTCTAAGAACGCTCCTATTCTCTGTGCCACCGCATTTATACCGGCCAAAGCATCTGCTCCTGAATCAATATTCACCAATTCTTCCAGTAATTGCAGCATCCCCTGCTCTGATCCTCTGATCTGATCTAAAATTTTCGTTTTCATCAAAACTCTCCTCTGCATAAATACAAGTATAATTCTTATATTATTCGCTTACTATGCTTTTTTTCCTGCTTTTTGCTCATAAAAAATCATATTTTCAGAAAATTTATAAATGAATTCTAAAATAAAAAACAGTATGAGATTTAATCCCATACTGTTTTTTTATGCTTAACCGCTTATTACTGCATTTCATCCAGATGCATGATACACATCGCCAGGAGCTGCGCTCTTTCAGTCATCGACGGCACGAATAAATACTCATTATTACTATGAGCACCTACAGCCTGCGGACCCATCCCGCATAAAGTCGGCGCACCGACCATGGCCGTCCAGGCAGAATCAGCACTGCCGCCGACATATAAAGCTCCCGGGACTGGCAGCCCCAGCTTTTCAGCCTGTTTAGACAAATGACCATACAGCTTTTGTACGCCGTCAGTAGTTTCCAGCGGCATAAACTCGATCCTGTTTTCTGTTACAGTAGTTGTTGTATTGGCCACATAAGTTTTTGCCGCTATTGCTTCCACACTTTTTATTGCTTTTTCAGCTTCTTCAGCTGTTTTAAATCTGATATCGACACGTGCCTCTGCGCGATCGGCGACAATATTTGCCAGGCTCCCGCCATTAAAAACGCCTACGTTATAGGTAGTTCCGACTTCTAAATCAGTTAACGCATGTAAAGCAATAGTTTTATGGCAAAGTTCTAAAACAGCGCTGGCGCCTTTTTCAGGTTCGTTTCCGGCATGGGCAGCGATACCTTTTACAGTCAGCACCGGGCGAATAACGCCTTTACGCCCGATAACTACACTGCCGTCTGCGCGTCCTGGTTCCATATTGAAAACAGCATCTTTGCCCAGACCTTCTTTTTTAAACCATTCTACAGCATCTGTCAATGGGTGCGCCGGTTCTTCATCTCCGCAGAAGAAAAGCGTCAGGTCAGTATCATCCCAGCCATTATCCAGCAATGCCTTAACTGTATAAAGTGAAATCGCTATCCCTGCCTTCATATCCATAACACCGGGACCATAAGCCTTGCCATCTTCGATCCTGAACGGTCTGGCAGCCGCCGTCCCCTTAGGAAAAACCGTATCCATATGTCCCATCAGCATAACTTTTTTCTTGCCCGGACGCGGACGTTTAGCAAGTACATGTGTAGGCGCATTCGGTGTTTCGATATACTGCACCTCAAACCCATACGGCGTTAAAAAGTCGCCTATGATATGAGCAACCTCATCAATCCCCTCCAAAGCATCATAGCCTGAATCGATATTAACGATCTGCGCCAAAGTATCCAGCATGGCAGTTTCTGATTTTTTGATCTGTTCTAAAATTTTATTTTCCATTTTTCTGCTCCTGTTTTCAATAATATCTTTATCTTATTCGCTCTTCTTCCGCTTTTTCCTGCCAATAGCAATACTTATAAAATACAGCGCAGCGGCTGAGGTTTCCCTGTCAGTGATTTCGCACCGCCTGCCGTTACCAGATACGTATTCTCTGTACCGACCATACCGATTCCCTGTAAAGCTATCTTAGGCTCGACAGCAAAAACCATACCCGTCTCCAGCTTACCTTTGAAACCGTTTGCCAGCGCAGGAGATTCGTCCATCACCAACCCGATACTGTGTCCTAAAAATTTGCCGCCGTTCATAAACCCGTTTTCATACTGTGGATCAAACTGTTCCATTACCTGCCGGTAGATATTTTCGATCACCATGCCCGGCTGCAGCAGCGACGCTGTCAGTTCTTCCAGAAAAACACAGTGCTCATAAGCAGCCCTGATTTTATCACTGAAAGGATCCTGATCTAAATCCCCATAATAATACACCACTGTTTTATCAGTATGATAACCATCCACACCGCAGGGTATATCCAGATATACTAAACGCCCAGCCTGCAGCTTACGAAAAGCAGAGCCGATCGACTGTACAGCGACACAAGTGCCGCCTGTACCGCCGGGGCCGTCAAAAGCTGTTTTCACCAGACCGCTTTTCCCAAAAGAAGCCAGACCCACAACATCCTCACCTAAAGGCAAATTAAAACGCGCTACCCCGTGCGAACCTCGACGCAGCATTTCTGCATACAGGTTGACTGCCAGTTCTGCCTCACTTACACCTTGGACAATAAACCGCGGCGCCAGTTCATCTAAAACATTGCGATGAATAGAACCTGATTTTCTCATCAGTGCCAGTTCATAAGGGCTTTTTATCAGTCGCAGCTCACTTATCACACTGTCCATCCCTGCCTCAGAGGCAAAAGGCAAATATTTATACAACAGCTGCTGCCATTCCAATGTCGCTGTTTTATTTTCCAAGTATACCTTAGCAGGCAGCGGCTGATAAAACTCAGCCAAAGTACGAAAACTTTTCATCGGACGGATATCCTGCAGCAACGATTCATTGCAGGCACGTTCATAACTGCGCCTGACCCATAAAATCTCGTCCTGCGGCCTGATTACCAGTACACCGTCCTGCATTGTACCTGCAAAATAATACATATTGACTTTATGGTTGACGATGGCTATTTCCCAGCCGGGAAATTCTCTGTCCATAACGGCTCTGAATTTATTCAGGCGTGCCTGCAGCTCATCAGCAGGTACGCGCCGCAGCTGCTCTGTCATCATGATCTCATGCTCTAAAATAGTCATTGTTTCACTCCTTTAAAAAAGTATTTTCTATTATCTTACCATAAATAATGAAACAGGGCCGATATTAAATATCAGCCCTGTTTCCCCTCATTCAGCCTATATATTTTTAAATAATCCTGTAAAATCAAAAGTGGCAAAGTAATCTGCCGGAGTCTCCGCACGGCGAATCAATTCCGTACTGCCGTCCTCCTTCAGCAGCACTTCCGCACTGCGCAGTTTACCATTATAATTGTAACCCATGGCAAAACCATGTGCTCCCGCATCATGAATAAAGAGCAGATCGCCGATATTGATTTCCGGCAGCATCCTGTCGATAGCAAATTTGTCGTTATTCTCGCACAAACCGCCGGTAATATCATATTTATGATCGCAGGGCGCATCCTCCTTACCCATTACGGTAATGTGATGATAGGACCCGTACATGGCTGGACGCATCAGATTAGCAGCGCAGGCATCCAGTCCGATATACTCTTTATAGGTATGTTTAACGTGGATGGCTTTAGCAACAAGTGCCCCATAGGGAGCCAGCATATAACGGCCCATCTCTGTAAAAATTTTTACGTCTCCCATTCCTGCAGGCACCAGGATATCCTCAAAAGCCTGACGTACGCCTTCGCCGATAACCATAATATCATTGCCCTCCTGATCGGGACGATAAGGAATACCGACACCGCCGGACAGATTGATGAACTCAATATGCGCTCCTGTCTCTTCCTTCAATTCCACTGCGACCTGGAACAATATCCGTGCCAGTTCCGGATAATAATCATTAGTCACAGTATTGCTGGCCAGAAAAGCGTGCATTCCAAAATGTTTAACACCCTTGCTTAAAAGAATTTTATAAGCTTCTGTCATCTGCTCTCTGGTCATACCATATTTTGCGTCACCGGGATTATCCATAATATTGTTGGCAATGGCAAAATGCCCGCCTGGATTGTAACGGCAGCTGACCGTATCCGGGATATCAGCAACTTTTTCCAGAAAGTCGATATGAGTGATATCATCCAGATTGATAGTGACATTCAATTGCCTTGCCAGCTGAAAATCTTCTGCCGGCGTTGCATTGGACGAAAACATAATTTCATCGCCTTTAAAACCAACGGCATCGGCCATCTGCAGTTCCGTATACGAAGAACAATCCGCACCGCAGCCTTCCTCATGCAATATTTTCAATATTGCCGGGTTAGGGGTAGCTTTAACGGCAAAATATTCTTTAAAACCCTGATTCCAGGCAAACGCCTTATTCACACGACGCGCAGTTTCACGAATAGCCGCTTCATCATATAAATAAAACGGCGTTGCATACTGTGCGGCGATCTCATCTAATTTTTCTTTACTTACAAAGGGTTTTTTACTCATTCTTTCTCACCTTTCTCTGCTTCAGGAAGCAATTCTATCAATTTTATTTCATTTTTCAAAGCATCCTTAAATAAATCTACCAGATTCTGTTTGCTGGAATATAAACAGGTTGAATTACTGCCATCAGCCAGATCTCCTGTCAAAACCTCCTGTGAATCGGCGATCAGACGGATCTGGCTATTAGGTTTATGCGCATAATAAATAATCGCACCCTCCAAAACAAAAGGCCTGCCGGTAATAATGACCACCTTTAATCCCCGGCCTACCGCCTCAGTCAATTCACCACGTAAAGCTTCGATAGCCGAATCTGTTGCCGAAACATAAATACGGGCTTTAGCCTTAACAATCGTATTTTTGAGCTTATTGATGATTTCGGTCGCTCCCTTGATCGTAATATAACCATCAACGCTTTGTGACGTACTGGGAAGCTCACGCAGTAATTCTTCTTTCAGTTCCTGCAGTCTTCTTACCCTGTTTTCGCAAAACTCATCCAAGGGCACCGGCGTATATCTTGTAGCCTTATCCTCAAGCACATAAGCAGCGCCTTTTTCTACCAGACCTGCCAGCGCCGTATAAGTATTAGATCTGGAAATACCTGTCAGCTTTGTCGCTTCATAGCCGGTCAGCCGTCCTTCTGCCAGCAGGGTCAAATACAGCGTAGCTTCCTGTCTGGTCAGATTAAAATAAGTAAGTTTTTCAATAATATCCATATTTCACCTTCATTGTTCCTACATAAGAACACTATAAGTCATTTTTCTAAGTTTGTCAAGGCTAACTTATATTTTTCATATATTTATGAAAAATAACAAAATTCGTCAGCTATCAAAATCGTAGTTATCGCTTCAATATTTTAAGATAAATTGATAAATTCAGCAGAAAATTATTTTTATAATTAAAATTTATTATCTTGTATTTTAAATTCAAATATTATAAGATTATATAAATAGTATTTATAATTCAAATTATTCTAATTTTTTAAATCTTTTTCGGAGTTGATTCCCCCATGAAAAATTTAGGCAAAATAAGCGTTATCGTTTTATTTTTGTTATCGATATTCGTAGGCAGCTTTACTGTTTACTCAATCAGCAAAGTACAATCCTACGGAACTCTCATCAATTACCTGGGCATCGTCCGAGGCGCAACCCAGCGGCTCGTCAAGCTTGAGCTGCAGCAGCAGCCTCACGATGAGCTTATAGCTTATATCGACGATATCATTTATGACCTTAAAAACACCGACGGTAAATACGGTTTGGAAAAAATTCCCAATGTTGATTATCAGCAGCAGTTTTCCGCCCTCAATACACTATGGCATCGGGTAAAAAGCAATATTTACGCCGTGCGCCAAAACCCTGCCAATTCACCACTGCTGCTGCAGTCCAGCGAAGTACATTTTGAGATCGCCAATAATACTGTTTTCGCTGCTGATAACTATACTACTTCCAAAAGTCACCAGCTGACACTTCTTTCTGCTTTAATGCTGGCAGGCATCATTATCATGTGGATCGCCTTATTTATGGTATACCTGCGTAAATTATATTCACTGGAAAGCAGCAACAAAACACTTTATGATATAACGACAAAAGACCCGCTTACCGGTGCTTATAATTTTGAAACATTTAAGAAAAAAGCTCAAAAACTACTCACACAAACGACTAAAAAATATTCGCTGAGCTATGTTGATTTTGCTGATTTTAAATATATCAACGATGTTTTCGGGTATAAATACGGCGATGAGATCCTTATCAATTATGCCGCTACCATTAGTAACGAACTGCGTACAGGAGAAGTGCTGGGGCGTGTTTCCGCCGATAATTTCGTTATTCTGCGTTACTATAATGAGAAAAACGACATTATGGTCCGGCAGCAGCAGGTCGATATCAAAATAACAGAATTCATGCATGATATGTACGGTGGTCAGGCAGTTTCTGTCCAATGCGGTATCTGCTATCTGGAGGACCTGGCAGAGGATCTGCAGATAGAAGGTATTTTAGACCGTGCAAATTATGCGCGTAAAACTGTAAAAACAGGACTTAACAGAAAATATGCTGTTTATGATGAAAGTATCCGTAAACAGCTGCGTTATGAAAAATCCATCGAAAACCGCATGCTGAAATCACTGGAAAATGAAGAATTCCTCGTTTACTTTCAGCCCAAGGTCGACTTGCAGACAGGTCTGGCAACACAGGCCGAAGCGCTGGTACGCTGGCAGACAGATGAAGGACTGATCATTCCGCCTGATAAATTCATTCCCATCTTTGAAAAGAAATATCTTATCTCATCACTTGACCAGTATGTATTTAAAAAGGTATGCGCTTTTATCAGACGGCGCCTCGATGCTGGCCTTCCTGTAAATACAATCTCCGTCAATGTTTCCCGACTGCAATTTTACAATTCAGATTTTGTAAAAACATATGAAGATATCAAAAACAAATTCCGTATCCCTGATCACCTTTTAGAAATAGAAATTACAGAATCAATCGCCTTTGATAATGTGACCTTTCTCGAAAAAACAGTCAGTGAACTGAAAAGTAAAGGTTTTTTGATTTCTATTGATGATTTCGGTACCGGGTTCTCTTCTTTAAGCCTTTTGAAAAATATTCCTATTGATGTGCTCAAAATCGATCAAAGCTTTTTCAGAGAAAGTATCCACAAAGAAAAAGACAACATCGTTATTAAAGGTATTATCGATCTCGTCAATAAATTAAGCATCCGAACTGTCGCCGAAGGTATCGAAACTGCCGAACAGGTAGCCTTCCTTAAATCTGTCAACTGCAATATGATCCAGGGGTATTTTTTCTACAGACCGCTGCCTGAGGATAAGTTTGAGGAAATACTGAAGAAGGAATATACTACCAAAGCTCCTGCTTTCACTTTTACACTCAGCGAAACTTGATTGGACTATCGCTCTAAATTTACATTAACAAAAACACCCTTCCCATAACTATGGGAAGGGTGTTTTGTTAATCATTATTATTTAATTTTTTAAAGTCGTATTTTTTCACCGACTGCGCTTATTTATATACATCCGTTCGTCGGCAACTTTCATCAAATTATCATAATCCTCGCCGTCATTTGGAAATTGAGCCCAACCGACACTGGCTGAAATATTTATAACAACGTCATCTACAACAAACGGCTCTGCCAAACTTTTTGTCAACAATTGTTTATAGTACTCAACCCGAGCTCTGCACCCACCCTGCAGTTCGACCACTGCTACAAATTCGTCCCCGCCCATGCGTACTAAAGCCGCATCATCACCAAACACACTTCTTAACCTGCATCCAAATTCTCTCAAAAGCTCATTTCCTAAAAAATGACCATAACTATCATTAACCTGTTTAAATTTATTCAAGTCAAAATAAAAAATAATAAAAGGTTTCTTGGTGAAAACAGATAATCTTTTTTCTATTTTTTCATTTAGCCATCTTCTGTTAAATAAACCTGTCAATCCGTCTGTATATGCAAACTGATATAAAACTTTAGCCTGATCTCTCTTTTGTTTAAAAATAACAGCCAGCAAAAAACTGATCAATAAACCTACTAAAAGTTCTTCACAGATTTTCGTCCAGTCTATCCAGCCTTTTATCGGCATCAAGTCCAAAGCCCAAACATGATTAGGCACATTGATGCTGCATGAAATAGGTTCAACCGCACTGCTTTCTTTTGACTGGTCGATTATTATGATATTATCACTGTCTTCCGACTTACAATAAAGTCTGTAATAATAACCATATTTTTGTAGTTCCTCGAGCATGATCGGTTTCAAAGCTGCCGGAAGATCCAGAATAATTACAGAAAAACCTAAAAATTTTTCATCAGTGTTTTCCCGTGTCAAAAAAACAGGATTCCTTCCAATTAGCCCAAATCCACCCTGTGTAAGGTTATACGGTCCCGAAAGAGCTGTTTCTCTTGTTTCCAAAGCCAGTAAGGCATCTTTTCTTCGTTTGGGATCATTAAAAACACTACTACCAATTACAGCTTCATTACCTTGAAGCGGATAGCAATATTCAACAATACCACCTGGCAAATACTGTACTGCCCTGATCCCGTCACCATCAAATAAAGACTTTGCCACATTTTCAAAAACAGACTGTGAAAGCTCGCCGTTATTAGCTAAAACAATAGCTTCTACTACATCGGTTTTATGAAACAGACTGTTTAAAAGCATCTCGGAACGTGCGCTGTATACATCGGCAACATGCCTGGCATCTCTTTTCAACATTTCTACAGATGTAAAAGCAGAATATGCGACTAAACAACAAGTGATTATTATGCCTCCAAAAAAAACTTTTATATCAAAAGCTTTAATTCCAGTTTTTTTCATCATAACAACCACCATTCTCAGCAATGATATTCCTGACTACTCAATTTTACGATAGTAATGCTTTCTAAAGATACGATGCAGCGTAATACAAAAAAATAACCAGGTCGCTCCAGCTGCATAACCGGCTAAAATATCCGTCGGATAATGCACCCCCAGATAAACACGGCTCAAGCCGATAAGCAGGATATAAATGCCGGCTGCCGCCAGCAATCCCCAGCGCAGCGGTTTACTTCGCAAGCCTAATCCTGCAAAATATGCCAGGATGCCATAAAAACAAATCTCCCCCATAGCGTGACCGCTGGGAAAACTGTAACCACTTTCAGCAATCACAGGGAAAATATCTGGCCTTACACGTTCAAAAATGCGTTTCAGTACCTGATTTAAAATACCACCACCGCATAAACAGACTAGATAAAGATACATCCTGTCTTTTTGCCTGCTGTATAAATACCAGCAGCAGACAAGCGCACTTGCCAGAAGATAAAAAGTACTGGACCCGCTTGCCGTAACGAGCATTACCTCTGCTGTCAGCGGCGGCGTAACAAACTGCTGTACATAAGCAATAAACTGCAGCTCCAGCTGTTGCAATGCCGGCTTAATAAAAGTATGCTCAGCTATTTCTACCAGCACTTCCATCAGCACGATACTGATAACCAAAGTAACCAGCAAATACAAATAAGGGCGCCGTAAAGCCATACGTACAATGGCGTCCCGCAGATTACTCATTGCTGCCTCACTTTCCTAACCGTTCAGTTATATATATTTCAGACTTCAGCTAAAGTCTTTAAAGTTTTTTCCAGTACTTTTACTGCCTGCGTAACAGACTGAAAATCACTGCTCTCTTCTTTGGAATGGCTGACACCATTTATACTTGGTACAAAAATCATTCCTGTAGGTACGCCGCTTGCTGCAAAAATCTGTGCATCATGTCCTGCCCAGCTGGGCATGGCCTGAAAACTGACACCGCACTCAGCCGCAGACTGCTCAATAACTTTCCTGACTGACTCTGACAACGGTACAGCAGCCACATGAAAATCATTCTCCTTTGTAATCACGACACCGCTTTTACTCGCCGTCCGCTCTAGTAAACTCATGATCTTTGCACGAACCTCTGCTAAAACCCTATCGTCAGCAGCCCTTGTTTCAATAGCAAGCTGCACTTTTCCAGGCACGATGTTCACAGCATTGGGAGCGACATTCAACTGACCCACGGTAGCTACGAACCTGTCATCGGCTTCAGCAAGCTCCTTGACTCCTAAAATGACTTCCGCTGCCGCAGCCAAAGCATCTCTGCGGCGCCTCATGCTAGTAGTCCCGGCATGGTTAGCTTCTCCATGTAAAGTCAGGAATAATCTATCGTAGCCTACAATAGCAGTCACCGCCCCGCAGGTCAGGCCACGTTCCTCCAAATCAGCGCCCTGTTCGATATGCAGTTCTACAAAAGCCGCCAGATCCTGAAACCCTACTGCGGCATCCTGCAACGCGCTATGCGGCAGTCCGGCTGCCTGTAGACATTCGGCCAGGGAGCCGCCTGTCAAATGCACGATAGACTCCGGCTTCTGTTTTTTAAATTCGCCTCCGCGTACACGTACGCCAAAGCAAGCCATACCAAAAGCTGTGCACTCTTCTTCGATCGTCGCAATTACCTGTACTGTTCGTTTCGGGCGATAGCCCTCTTCCTGCCAGCTGCGCACACATTCCAGTGCTGCGACGATACCCAAAGCTCCGTCAAAATTTCCGCCTGCCGGTACGGTATCGAGGTGTGAACCGCTCATGACGGCAGTCAGTTCAGGATCTCGTCCCACATAAGTCCCAATCAGATTCCCAATCGGGTCTACCTCTGCCAGCATGCCCGACTCCAGCATTTCCCGCTGCAAAAAAGCCTGCGCCGCCAAATACTCTGCCGTATAGGAAAGACGCGTCGTCCCACCCTGCGGTAATGTTCCGTAAGCAGCCAAAGCAGCTATAGTTTTCTTAATCCGCTCATATTGTATCGCCATAAAAATCTCTCACTTTAAAAATAGTCAGCCAGCTCTGAAGCGTGATCCAAAATAATATCAGGCTTGATGCTGCCATGCTCCACGTCAGCTAAAGTTGCCTCGCCGGTCAGAACCAGTATTGATAAAACACCGTTATTGAGCCCAAAAGCAATATCTGTCGATAAACGGTCGCCAACCATGGCAATTTCTTCCCGTTTATAGCCCGTTCTGGCTGTAATAACATCGATCATATAGTGATAGGGCTTGCCTAAAATCTGCTGCGGGGCCTTCCCTGTAGCAGTTTTAATCAGCTCGATCATGGCCCCGCAATCGGGAATAAATTCTCCGCCTTCGATCGGGCAGCGTACATCCGGGTGCGTTGCTACATAAGGCACGCCCCTGTCGATAAGTCTGCAGGCAATAGTCAGTGTTTCGTAATTCAAAGACATATCAAACCCAACCACAACAAAATCAGTGCCTTCTTCCAGTGTCGTCGTTATGGTAAAGCCTGCCTCACGAATAGTTTTTTTCAGCTGTTCCGTCCCTAAAACAAATAATCTGGCCGCCGGCCGAAGCTGCTGCATATAATAAACAAAAGCATCCGAGGATATCAAAACATTATCACGAGTTACCTTTATCCCCATCCGCCCCATTTTTTCCACATAATGCTCGTGTCCTTTGGAGGAATTATTAGTTACCAGATAAAATCACGTTCTGCGGCACGTAATTTCTGAAAAAATACATCCATCCCCGGGATTAATGTATTGCCTAAATTAATCGTACCATCCATATCAAACAAAAAACACTTGATATTTTTAAGTTTTGCACATTGTTTTTGATCAGTCATGCCAAGCTCCTATAATTCATAATCATATGTTTATTATATAGTATTTTACTGTTGAGGTAAAATTTTTCCTGTTTTATTCAGACTTTATTTTTTAAAGTTACTTGTTTTTTTATTCTTTTAGTGTTAAACTAAAATAAGAACAGTAAAGGAGCGTGTTTAACTTATGAAAAAATATGACGCATTGATCATCGGCTTTGGCAAAGGTGGAAAAACACTGGCAGCTGCCCTCGGCAAAAAAGGAATCAAAACAGCTGTTATTGAAAAATCTCCGCTGATGTACGGCGGTACCTGCATAAACATCGGCTGTATTCCTACAAAAAAACTCATCCATACTGCAGCTGACGCTAAAAAAAATCAGCAGGCAGATTATTCTGAAAAAAATAATTTTTATGCTGCTGCCATTCGTGAAAAAAATACTTTAACTGCGCTTTTGCGTCAGAAAAACTATGATAATGTCGCTGCAGCTGCAGATATTTATACCGGTGCCGCCCGTTTTCAGACTGACCATACGGTAGAAGTCCAGTTGCCGGACGGAAAAATATCTTTATACGGCGAAAAAATTTTTATAAATACCGGTTCGGAACCCGTCATTCCTCCGATCACAGGCTTACAGCTGAGCAAGCGTGTTTATACCAGTACTACTTTAATGGAACTCAGCACCCTGCCACAAAGACTGGTTATCATCGGCGGTGGCTATATCGGTCTGGAATTTGCCGCCATGTATGCTAATTATGGCTCCATGGTCACTGTTCTGGAATACGGCAATACCTTCATCCCGCGTGAAGACCGCGATATCGCCAATGTTATCCAAACACGTTTGGAAGAGCTGGGCGTTCGCTTTATCTTTAATGCACAGGTCGATGAAATAACCGACGAAAACGAATTGACTACTGTCAGCTATCTTGAGCGCAGCAGCGGTATGTCCGTTAAAATTCCAGCTGACGCTGTATTGGTAGCCACAGGACGCAAAGCAAGCACAGCAAGCCTTAATCTTGAAGCCGCCGGCGTTGCCGTGAATGAACGCGGCGAAATCATCGTCAATGAATTACTGCAGACAACCGTCCCTCATATCTGGGCGCTTGGTGACGTTAAAGGCGGACTGCAGTTCACTTACATCTCCCTGGATGACTTCCGCATTATTAAAGAGCAGCTTTTCGGTCAAAACGACCGTACAACAGCTAACCGGCCGCCTGTCGCCTATTCCGTTTTTCTAGACCCTACCTTCGCACGTGTCGGCCTCAGTGAAGCAGAAGCACTGCTGTCCGGCCATAAGATCAAAGTTGCCAAAATCGCAGAAGCAGCCAGTCCCAGGGCTCGCCTGTTTGGCAGCACTTCAGGTTACCTGAAGGCTATTGTTGATGCTGAAAGCAACAAAATCCTCGGTGCGGCATTTTTCTGCAGCGAAGCCTCGGAAATCATCAATATCGTCCAACTGGCAATGAAGGCCGACCTGGATTATACCGTTCTGCGGGATAATATTTATACACATCCTTCTATGAGCGAATTTTTAAATGATTTGTTTTCAACTTTAGATTAAAGGAGTATTTTTATGAGTCAGCAATATCCCTTTCAATGTAATATCGCTCAAGCACTCAATATTATCGGCGACAAATGGTCTCTGCTCATTCTGCATGGTATTATGAGCGGACACCAGACCTATAAAGAGATTTACAACAGCCTGGAAGGCCAGATTGCCAGCAATCTGCTTTCCAGCCGCCTGAAAGCGCTTGAAGCCGACGGACTGATCAGCAGCGATTTATACCAGAAGCATCCGCCCCGCTACCGTTATACACTTACACCTGCTGGCGAGGATTTGAATATCGTTTTTAACAGCCTGGTGCTTTGGGGTGAAAAACATCTTACTACCTGCTATAAACGCCTGATCCATAAAAGCTGTAATCATACTGTAGAAACACATTACTATTGTCCCCATTGCCAGCAAACTGTTGCTGAAGATCAATTAGCAGTAGTTGCCGCCGAAGAAAAGGAGCATCAGCATGAGTAAATGGAGTATCTTCGCACTTTGCATCATTGCAGCAGTCGGGCTTTGGTTCTACAACAACGGCGCCTGTCCTTTACAGGCTATGAGCCCCAGCAGCTATACTGCTTCATCAGGAAGCTATCAGCAAATAACTGCGTCTCAGGTCAAAGAACGTCTTGATAAAGGTGATAAGATTACTGTTATTGATGTTCGCACCCCTGACGAATATGCAGCCGGGCATATTCCCGGCAGTCTTTTGATTCCTTTTGATGAAATCAAAGTAAAATCCGATCAGTTGCCGCAGGATAAAAATACTGAAATAGTGGTATACTGCCGCAGCGGCAGACGCAGTGCAATCGCTGCAGATACCCTGATTTCATTAGGCTATGCAAAAATTTATGACTTAGGAGCAGTCAGCTCCTGGACCTATGGTTTGGAAAAATAAGTAAAGTAAAATAAAAGGCGGGTTCATTAAGAACCCGCCTTTTATTTTACTTTACTTAACTGAGCAGCAGTCTATCACTGTCCAGCATATCACCGCTGGCCTGCTCAAACATCTTCAAAAGATCAGGAATCGTCAAACGCGACTTTTCTTCACCTTCGACATCAATAATTACCCGTCCGTTATGCAGCATGATCAGCCTGTTGCCGCAGCGCAAAGCGTCACGCATATTATGAGTAATCATCAGCGTCGTCAAATGATCCCTGTTAACGATCCGTTCCGTCAAAGCCAGAACTTTAGCAGCTGTTTTCGGATCCAGGGCTGCCGTATGTTCATCTAACAAAAGCAGCTTTGGTTTGATCAGCGTTGCCATCAGCAGCGTTAACGCCTGCCTCTGGCCGCCGGAAAGCAGCCCGACTTTAGCAGTCATTCTGTTTTCCAGACCCAGATCCAGCTCCTGCAGCAATTCGCTGAACCAAGTCTGATTATCGCTGTCCAAGCCCCATTTTAATCCAGGCGTTTTACCCCGTCTGGCGGCAATAGCAAGATTTTCTTCGATCATCATCCCCGCAGCAGTACCCATCATCGGATCCTGGAAGACACGCCCAATATATTTGGCCCGTTTATGTTCCGGCGTTTTTGTAATATCATTACCGTCAATAATGATCTTTCCACTGTCGATTGGAAAAACTCCGGCAATAGAATTCATCAAAGTCGACTTACCGGCGCCATTACCGCCGATGACCGTTACAAAATCACCCGGTTTCAAATGCAGCGATAAACCCTGCAGAGCTTTTTTCTCATTGATTGTTCCTGCAAAAAATGTCTTACAGATATTTTCAACACGCAGCATTTATTTCACCGCCTTTCGCAGACCAAGCTTACTTTTAATAAGCGGCAGCGACAACGCAAACGCTACCAGAATAGCTGTAAACAGTTTCAGATCGTTTGGCGGCATTCCCATCTGCAGTACAGCGGCAATAACCAGACGATAAACGATAGAGCCCAGCACAACGCTGATGATGCAGTTTTTAAAGCTGCGGGTACCAAACAGTACCTCACCGATAATGACTGAAGCCAGACCGATAACGATCGTGCCTGTACCCATGCCGACGTCGGCAAAACCATTATTCTGTGCTACTAAAGCACCGCTCAAAGCTACCAGGGCATTACTTATCAGCAGCCCGAGAATGATCGTAAAATTAGTATCCACGCCCTGCGCCCTGATCATCTGCGGGTTAAAGCCTGTAGCACGAATAGCCGCTCCTATTTCCGTACCAAAAAACCAATAAATCAAACCTCCGATCAAAAGTGAGCTGACGATACCCACACACAATACAGCCTGAGCATTACTGAAACCACCAATATCACGCATAATGGAAAATACTGTATCTACACGCAGCAGCGACAAGTTAGCCTTACCCATTACACGCAGATTGACAGAATATAAAGCGATCATCGTCAAAATGCCGGCCAGCAGAGCCGGTATTTTGAGCTTAGTATGTAAAAGTCCGGTCGCAACGCCAGCCAGCATACCAGCCAGCATCGCCGCACCAAAAGCCAGCCACGGAGAATATCCGCCAGCTAGTAAAGAAGCTGCTACAGCAGCTCCCAGCGGAAAACTTCCTTCCACCGTCAAATCAGCAATATCCAAAACTCTGTAAGTTATATATACGCCCAGTGCCATGATCGCCCATAAAAGTCCCTGTGCTATCGTTGGCATCAATAAGTCTATCATCTATCTTCCTCCTGTGATATATCCGTAAAAACGGGTCTCTCCTCTGAAACAAGGAGAAACCCGCGCTTGTTTATTTAGAGCTTTCTGCTGCCTTAAGCAGATCTTCGGGAATCTTGATACCGATTTTTTCAGCATTTTCCTTGTTGATAATGACCTTAAAAGATTTCTGCAGCTGGATAGGCATTGTCTGGGGTTTAGTCTTGCCGCTCAGAATATCGCCGGCCATTTCACCTGTTTGTTCGCCCAACTGATAATAATCGATCGCCAGAGTAGCTACGCCTCCGGCCATGACCATCCCCCCCTCGCCGCAAACTACGGCCAGTTTAGCCGGCTCAGTTACCTGGGCCAGTGTCGGCATTGCCGAAGCCAGCACATTATCTGTCGGCACGTAAACAGCATCTACTTTGCCGACCAGACTTTGAGCAGCCTGCTGGATATCATTGACATTAGATACAGTCGCTTCCTCTACCTGCACGCCCTTCTCTGCCGCATATTTTTTCAGCAGCTCTGCCTGCAGCTGTGAATTGACTTCACTGGAACAATAGATCGTACCAATAGTTTTAGCACCAGGCACTAACTTAAGCAGCAGTTCCAGCTGCTCTTTTATCGGATTCATATCGCTGGTCCCTGTAACATTACCTTTAGGTTCACTGTTGGAAGCAACCAGCTTTGCTGCCTCATAATCTGTAACCGCTGTTGCTACGATAGGAATATCCTTGGTAGCATTGGCCATCGTCTGGGCCGCTGGAGTAGCGATAGCGCAGATCAGGTCTACTTTATTGCTGACAAAACGCTGTGCGATATTCTGCAGATTAGACTGATCTGCCTGCGCATTCTGCCGATCATATTTTACATTTTCATTCTCTTTAAAGCCTTTAGCTGCCATTCCCGCTATAAAGCCTTTATTGGCAGCATCCAAAGCATCATGTTCAACTAGTTGGACAATACCTACATTTACTACTTTCTTACTGTTATCGGCAGCCTTTTTTTCGCCGCCGCAGCCCGCTAAAAGTCCTAAAGACAAAGTCAGGGCAATGCCTGCTGCTAAAGCACGCATTTTTTTGTTCATAATAACCATCCTTCCATTCTACAGTATCACTTTTGATCCTTGACGAACACATATAAGGATAGAATAATTCTATCATTTATTATCACAAAACACAAACAAAACAATAAAAACAGGGCTGTTTCGTAACAAACCAGCCCTGTTTTGTATTTTATTTTACGATCTCAGCCTTAGCCAAAATATCCTGCGGAATCGTAATCCCATTGCGTTTGGCAGTAGTCTCGTTCACTACGACCTTAAACTCTTTCTGCATCTGGACAGGCATTGTCTGAGGTTTGCCCTTACCGCTCAGGATCTCAGCAGCCATCACGCCGGTCTGTTCACCAAGTTTATAATAATCAATACCTAAAGTAGCCAGACCTCCAGCCCGTACCGGATCACTTTCGCCGCAAATAACAGGCAGCCGGGCTTCATCTGTTACTGCTACCAAAGTCGGCATTGACGAAGCCATCACATTGTCGGTCGGAACATAAACTGCATCGACTTTACCAACCAGACTATGCGCAGCCTGCTGGATATCATTAACTGTAGAAACCGTAGCTTCGATAACATTGATGCCTTTATCACCTGCCAGCTTTTTCAAAACATCGACCTGCAGCTGTGAATTGACTTCGCTGGAACTGTACACGGTTCCAATATTTTTTGTCTGCGGCGCTATCTTCAAAAGCAGCTCCAACTGCTGGTCAATCGGATTCATATCACTGGTTCCCGTAACATTGCCTTTCGGCTCGTTATTAGAAGCAGCCAGCTTTGCTACCTCATAATCGGTAACCGCCGTCGCTACAATGGGTATATCTTTCGTAGCATTAGCCATCGTCTGAGCCGTCGGCGTAGCGATAGCACAAATCAGATCCACCTTATTGCTGACAAAACGCTGTGCGATATTCTGCAGATTAGACTGATCAGCCTGTGCGTTCTGCCGGTCATATTTTACATTTTCATTTTCTTTAAAGCCTTTAGACGCCATACCTGCCACAAAGCCTTTATTGGCGGCATCCAATGCACCATGTTCTACCAGCTGGGCAATACCAACCGTTACCATTTTTTTACTGTCGTCAGCCTTCTTTTCGCCGCCACAGCCAGCTAAAGCTCCTACTGCCAGCAGCAGAGCTACACCTGCAGCTAAACTGCGTAAATTCTTTCTGTTCATTACTACCATCCTTCCATTCTACAAAATTCTACTTACAGCCTGGCAATTCCAAACTGAGATTATCGTTATTCTAACATCAATTATCAGAAAAATCAAACTTATAAGCTATTTGTCAACTTACTACAATAACAGCTATTTTTATAACAAAATTATTTCTACTCTTTAAAAATACTCTTTTACTTTCTATCCGTTTTTTATTTTTCAAAATGCTCTTTTAACTTTTTATAATAGTTTTCAATACTTTTATCGCCTTCATTATTTAAAAACAAGCAATATGGCAAACTATCGGTTTTTTGTGTTTCTCAATACACTGACAACACAATCCATGATTCTTACAATTTTTCTTAGTACAACTACATTCTTTCACATTTACACAACTCATTTTTCAGACCAACCTTCCGTATTATCTGCAGAAACATCTATTAAATAAAATTTTGAATAAAATTAAAAAAGTATCCTGTTAAAATTATACCAATTGCAACAATTCCTATAAAAACGGTTAATAATTTCGGTTTTACAGCCTTCCTCAGCATGACTATAGAAGGAAGCGACAATGCTGTTACTCCCATCATAAAACTAAGGACTACGCCTAGCCCAGCACCTTTATAATATAATGCTTCTGCAATAGGTATCGTACCAAAAATATCAGCATACATAGGTATACCTATAACAGTTGCAAGTATAACAGAAAAATAATTATCAGAACCTAAAACTTCTTCAATAAAACTTTCAGGAATCCAATTATGAATAAACGCACCAATGCCAACTCCAACAAGAACATACCAGAAAACCTTTTTTACAGTAGCTAATGTAATATCTTTAGCATATTCTAATCTATGCTCCTGTATCCACTGCCAAGCATTTTCTCTGGTTTCAGAATTTTCATCAACTAAACTTTCCAAATAACCTTCCATTCTCATTTTATCAATTACAGTACCACCAATAACAGCAACTACCAAACCTAATAAAACATATAATAAAGCTATCTCTGCACCAAAAATACTGGTCAATAGTACCAAAGAACCCAAATCAACTAATGGTGAAGAAATCAAAAATGAAAAAGTAACTCCCAATGGCAATCCAGCTTTAGTAAAACCAATAAAAATAGGTATGGAAGAACAACTACAAAAAGGGGTTACAGTACCAAGCAATGCCGCAATCGTATTTGCTTTCAACCCGTTGAACCGACTCAAAATTTTTTTACATTTCTCTGGCGGGAAATAAGATTCTATTATAGAAATACCGTAAATTAAAATTCCTAACAAAACAAAAATTTTGATAACGTCGTATAACCAAAACTGAATACTACCTCCCATTTTAGAATAAATGTCGACACCGACAGAAAGAAGCAACTCTCCAATCAACTCATTTAACCACTTCATGCCCAAAACCTGATCCTGGATGAATACCCATAAACTCATTTTTCTTCTCCTTTAATCGATATATTTATATATATCGATTTATTTTTTAAAATAAAGCAGCTTACACAACTCTCTTAGATGTATAAACCGCTTTTATCAACTTATTATATATAAAATATCAAAAATTATTTATCCATTTTTGCAATTCTATTAATTTTTTTTTATTTATTGAATAATGAGTCCATTTTCCTTCTTTCCTTGGTACAACAAACCCAGCTTCTGTTAACACTTTCATATGATGTGACAAAGTTGGTTGACCAATATGTAGCTCATCAAGAATTTTACAAGCACATAATTCGCCGCTTTTCAGCAATGTCAAAATCCTAAGTCTGTTTTCATCACCCAATGCTTTAAAAAACTTTTCCTGTTTTAGAAAAATATTATCCATAACCAACACCTCACATCGACTTTTCTCGATATAACTTTACTTTATAAATCGATGTTTGTCAATATATATTTTATTATAAAATACTCAGCATTTATATTTGCTTTTCATTTCAATTCAATCATTTTCAACATTCCATTATCAAAAGCAAAAATATTCCAGAGAAAAAATATCTGGAATATTTTTTATGTGTCTTACTATATCATTTCTCCAAAATTTTACGCGCAGTGCTTTCCGTTACCAGCAGATGCGTAAATAAACCTGTTTTCAGAGCTCCTGTTATGGCATTCGGCGCAGCACCAAGTGCTAAACCGATAATTTTGGGACAATGCCGCAAAGTTCCTAACGGAATCCTGACAGCAAAATCATTTTCGCCACTGATAAATTCGCCCCGCTCATTATAATAATAGGACAAAAAGCTGCCGACTGCCCGCTGACGTTTCAAACTGTCACCAAAACGTGTCGCCGTTGCTTCATCAGGAACACTGGGAAAATCTCTGATCTCAACAAGAGCAGCATCCAGTTTCTGCCACATAGCGTCAAGTTCCAAATAAGCTTCAGTCGTTTCAAACTGCTGCCGTTCTTCCAAACTGTCCGGAAAAGCCGGTACAGCAAGACGATAAGCATGCCTGCCGCAAGCTGAGGCCAGCGTTTCTGCCAGTTCGTCCACACGGTAACCTTTATTGGGGATATGTGCCTTGCCGATCAGCGGCAGCACAGCACCAGGCTGCCGACGGTTACATTGCTGCGTCAGCAGACTGATGCTTTCGCCCAACAGATACCCCCATCCCAATCCTAAATTACGTTCATACAAAAGCTCACCGGACAGATAATCCGCAGCCGCTTTAAGATTTTCTTCCATTGAGTCCTGTACCGGCAGAACCATACCTCCATGCAGGGCATACCTTGTTTGCAGTGACTCTAACAAAGCAGCATCGCCTTCTGTCGAACTGCGGATCTCGATATGTACGATCCCTGCTTCGCGCGCACGCGTCAACATCTTACTCACTAACGGCCTGGAAACTCCGATTCGCTTAGCGACCTGATCCTGCGTCAGCCCCTGTTCATAATAGAGCCGGGCCACGTTGACAAGATCAGTTCGTTCTTTGCCGCTCAGCAATTTATTTCACTTCCATCAATTCCATTAAAATACCGTCCTTCATAATAAAAGCAAGGCGGGTATTTTCATCGGCAAACCAGGGCTCAACAACAACAGTATTTGCTTTTACCTGTTCATCCAGGTCGTCTACCTTATAAGCAACATGGACCATAGTCTGCAGTTCTTTCGGCAAAGGTGTATCTTTCTCAAAACGCAGGTATTCAATATTGAATTCATTAGTTTCAGGAGCTACGATATATGTCTTGATAGCTTCGGCATAAACAGCGCCTTCCATGATTTTATCAGTGGGTACTCCCACATGCATAAACTGTTTCATCATTTCACGTCCTTCATCAATGTTTGATAAGCCTTATACGCAGCTTCAGGTTTGACATTTTCGTGCACAACCATACGAATCGCCTGCAGCATAGCACTCGGACATTCTGCCTGCAAAACATTGCGCCCCATATCAACACCGGCTGCGCCTTCATTAACAGCACGGTAAGCCATATCCAAAGCTTCCGGTTCCGGAACCTTTTTACCACCGGCAATGACGATTGGGACCGGACAGGCAGCAGTGATCTGCTCAAAATTTTCACAGTAATAGGTCTTGATGATATGTGCTCCCTGTTCAGCCAAAAGCCTTGTCGCTAAAGCAAAATAACGCGTGGTACGTTCCATCTCTTTACCAACGGCTACGACACCTAATACGGGAATACCATAACGTTCACCTTTATTGATATAGTAAGAAAGATTGTGCAGGGAAGCAATTTCAGAAGCAGAACCGATAAAGCACTGTACGGCCATACAGGAAGCGTTCATGCGCAGAGCTTCCTCAATATCGGTACCAATGACACCCATACTCATATCATCTTTCAAAACAGAGCTGTCTGCACTGCAGCGCAAAGCAATCGCCTTGCGGTTATCGGCTGGAATACAGGTTCTCAGCGCACCACGAGTCGCCATCAGACAATCAGCATGATCCATCAGCGGCGGAATGACCAGATCCAGTCTTTCCAGACCAGCTGTACTGCCCATGATGTAACCGTGATCGAACGCCAGCATGATTGTGCGCCCGTCAGCCGCAAAAATCTGTGACAGACGTGCCTTCATACCCCAGCCGGCATTCTCATGACCTTTTACATGAAAGTGCTGGGCGGGCGGCTTGATGCCGATACCATAATCTTTAGCAATAATATTACCGTCTTTATCTGCCATTTTTATCTCCTTAAAAACATTACTTTAGTTTTTATAATACGGGGTGCGGCAGGGTGCATTCCAATATTTGAGCAGTTCATCATCCATACGGGCAATAAAGAGCTGGAATCCGGCCATTTCCTGTACTGTCAGCACTTCACCAACAATATTGGCAACAACTTCAATACCCTTTTCTGCCAGATAATGACAGCATTTACGGAAAACGATCAGTTGTTCCATCAGCGTAGTAGCGCCAACGCCGTTAACGATAACCAAAAGTTTTTCACCTTTTTTGATATCCAAATCTCTCAGAAGGGCATCTATCATAATAGCTGCAGTTTCATCAGCAGTTTTCATTTCAGTCAAGCCACCGCCGCCTTCACCATGCTGCCCCATGCCGATTTCCATTTTACCTTCTTCGATCTGAGCAATGACCATATCCGTAGCCGGATGAGTAGCGCCTTTAGCTGCAACAGCGATCGTAGCCATATTGTCAGCAAATTTCTGTGCAACAGCGGCCACCTCTTCCAAAGACTTGCCTGCAGCAGCTGCTGCGCCGGCAATTTTATACAACGGCACACAACCGACTAACCCGCGGCGATCGTCAGCATTACTGCGCGGAGCATTGGCTATATCTTCCTGCGTAACAACTTTTATTACGTTCAATCCCAGTTTTTTAACCTGTTTCATTGTCAGATTACCGGTCAGCATATCGCCGGCATGATTCAAAACAACAAACAAAACACCGTGGCCTTTATCTGCCATTTTGATTGCTTCTATACAGGCCTGCGGGCCAGGAGCGGCGAAAACATTACCAGCCACGGAAATATCTACCATACCTTCGCCGACAAAACCGCTGATAGCAGGCTCATGGCCGGTACCACCCAAAGTGACGATCGTAACGCGGTCAGCATCTTTCAATTTATTATTTACAACCAGGTTGCCATCTTCAAGATGGATGATATCCTTATTGGCAAGAGCCAGACCTTCCAGTAATTCACTGGTCAGATTTTCGGGATCGTTAATAAATTTTTTCATGCTTTTCAACCTCCAAAATTTTATTTGTTTCCGCACCTGCGGAAAATTAAGCCTTTATAAGGCCTGCGCCATACCGTTGAATAAAATAGCTATGGATACAGCACCGGGATCTTTAGTACCGATACTGCGCTCACCCATATTTTTAGCGCGGCCGAATCTGGCAACCATAGTACTGGTCTGTTCCGCACCAGCGTCAGCAGCTGCAGCCGCAGCTGCCATGATTTCTTTTAAGCTTCCTTGTGTTTCAATAATGGCATCGATAGCCGGATACAGCGCATCGACCATAGTCTTATCACCGGGCTTTGCTTTGGAAATATCCATAAAATCTTCTTTGGCCTGCGTAAACATTTTCCGCAGCTCTAAATCAGTCAGTTCAGCCTGATCGTCGATTCCTTCGGCCATCCCTGTAAACACCGTACCCCAAAGCGGTCCGGCGCTGCCGCCGTTGATACCCATAAAAGCGTCGCCCAGCTCATCCAGCAAGACCCTCATCGTATCAATAGTAGTATCTTCTGTTTTTTCTTTCATCACATCAGCCATTCTGCCAATAGTGATTCCGTGATCACCGTCGCCAGCCACACTGTCAAGCTCACATAAATATTTACTGTTAGCTTTCAGCTCTGTACCAGCACGATTCAGCATTTTTCTAAGTAAAGGCAAAGTCAGCATTTCCGATCACCTCACAAATGTATTTACCGTAATTTTAACATTCGTCAGAACATTTGTAAATTAATTTTCAGACAATTTGCGACATTTTCACATTATAACTTCTGGCAGAATTTGTAATTTTAGAAAGCTTTTATCAGGCATTATTGTAAACGATTAAACAAGCAGTGTTAGCCGCACTATATACTTTAAAAGTATAAACTAAAATTATTATCATTTTTATTCCTGAAAATTTATGTAAGGGGACTTTTTTATGTCCGTTGACTCTGTCAAACAAAAGAATATATCAAAGACATTGACGCTCTGGAATTTTTTTACAATCGGGTTCGGTGCGATCATCGGTACCGGCTGGATTTTTTTAGTCGGCGAATGGATCATCATCAGCGGAGGACCCATTCCGGCCATGCTGGCATTTTACTGGGGCGCTGCTTTTACTGCCTATCGGAGCTGTTTTCGGAGAACTTACAAGCGCTCTGCCTATTGACGGCGGGGTAATAGAATATGTTGACCGCACCTACGGTAAAACAGTATCTTTTATTACAGGCTGGCTGCTGCTGCTAAGTAATATTATCATGTGTCCATGGGAAACGATTGCTGTCTCCACCCTTTTTGGAACCCTGTTCGGAGATATGTTTCCATGGCTGCGTTCAATCAAGCTCTACAGCATTTTAGGTGCCGATGTATACCTTTTCCCAGTACTGATAGCGCTTTGCCTTTCAGGATTTATCATCAGACAAAATCTGCACGGCCCAAAAGCAGCAGCTAAAGCCCAGTCTTTCCTGACTAAAGCGCTGCTCGCAGGATTACTGCTGGCCATTATCAGTGCTTTTGACAAAGGCAGTCTTGCAAACTGGCAGCCGCTTTTTCTTCCGGTCAATGAGTCGACAGCACATACTCAGGCCACCTCTCTCTGGACCGGTATTTTTGCCCTGCTTACAGTAACGCCTTTTTTCTATACCGGGTTTGACACTATCCCGCAGCAGGCAGAAGAAGCTGCTCAGGGCTTAGACTGGCACAAATTCGGCAGAATTATCAGCCTTGCACTTTTATCTGCAGCTACCTTTTACATTATCTGCATAGCAGCTTTCAGCAGTCTTATCCCCTGGACAAGTTTTGTCAAACAGCCTTTGGCAGCTCTTGCCTGTCTTAAGCACATCAATTTTAATTTATACTTTCTCATGCTCTGCATAACTGTTTTGGGAGCGTTGGGTCCTATGAACTCCTTTTATGCCTCATCCTCCAGGATTTTACTGGCTATGGCCCGAAAAAAACAACTGCCTGCAGCCTTCAGCCCCTCCGACCACTCTCAGGCTATTGCCAAATCTACACATATTCTGCTCAGCACAAGTATCGTTCTCGCCCCTTTCCTGGGAAGCAATATGCTGCTGCCTCTGACAAATGTTGCTGCCCTGACCTTCATGTTCTCCTGTATGATGGTCAGTCTGGCCTGTTATAAAATGCGCAGCAGCGAAGCAAATCTATACCGCCCCTACAAAGTCCCTGGCGGCAAAGCGGGTATCAGTGCTGCATGCTGCGTCAGTTTTCTCATTATTGCTGCCATGCTGCTGCCCGGTACCTCTGCTTCGCTGAGTAAAACTGAATACCTGCTGCTGACAGGATGGACTGCTTTGGGGCTGCTAGTTAAAAGCCTGCATCTTTATAAAAAAAATAAGGACTGCCGTTAAAACGGCAGTCCTTATTTTTTCCCCAGAGTAATGACAACATAACAGAAACACTAAAAACATTATCAGAATGGCTGACTGAAAATTCACCATTATATTTTTCAACAATCTTTCTGATATTAAACAGGCCTATACCACAATAACGCTCATCAATCTTCACTGTTCTGTAAATATTATTCTGTTTTTTCACTTCACCAGTAAACGAATTAGCGATATCAATGAACAGATAATCTTTTTTGATATTGACGTTAAGAACAATAAATTTTTTCCTGCCCGGTTCTACGATTCTTTCACATGCCTCCACGGCATTATCAATCAAATTTCCAAAAAGAATACATAGATCCACGTCAGCGATATTTAACGAAGGCGGTATAATTATACTGCATTTTAAATTTATACCACGGTTTTCCAAATTAGCCAAACCATTACTGAGAATGGAATCAATAACTATATTCCCACTGTAAATAATGCCTTGCAAGCCTTTATTACAGGTATAAAGTTCCTTAATATATTCCTTAGCTTCTTTAGCATGACCACTGTCCAAAAGCGCATATAGACAGCTAATATGATTTTTGATATCATGCCGCAGACTCTGTAATTCACGCTGTGATATATCCAATCGTTCATAATGACGGCGCTGCAGTGACAGCAATTCTTCCATTACCGATGACTTTTCTCCGGACATATCCAAAAGAATATTTTTTTCCAGAAGGTAGAAAAGACTGATTGATGCAGAAAACAAAAGTACTGAAGTATAAATATAAAAGACCTGTATCCCCGCGGCAGATCCAAACCCAATATTTTTATGGGAAATAATGATTACTGAAATCATCACAGTCAGTGGAAACAGATATGAAATTACAGCATAAAGTAAATTTTGCTTATTCAGCCTCAACTCGCGAATACAAATCGTACCCCATAAACTCAAAACAAACAGTATACATGCCATCATCTGCGACCAGGGATCCATAACAATGCGATAATTAATCAGCTCCCGCGGCAAAGTCTGTTCACCCCAGGCCAAGGCAATACCTGTCATAGCCGTTTTACATTCATAATTCATAATAACAAACAGTAAGGCAATCGTAATCTTATTCTGTAAAGAATCAGAAAAGAAAACAACAGCAATAATTGTAGCAAAGAAAAAATAATAAGCAGCCGTCGAAAACATGGGACTTTCATTTACATAAGAAAACATCTGGAAAGTAAAATAAAATATCACCCCCAGCCAATAATACCTCTGTCTTACTGAATTACGAGTCAAATAAGTATTGAAAAGACGATATCCGATCCACGTCTCAGCCGCAGATAAAATCACATAAGCGATCCATTTCAGCATAATATCCATATCAAATATTTTCCTTCATATAGGATAGGAACTGCTGCCGCAATTCTTTGCTGCGATGCCTGCTAAGCGGCAATTCCTCTCCATTTTCTAAAGTAACAGTATCTTTAAAAATATTACGTATATGTTTTAGATTAACAACATAACTTTTATGAATCCTGAAAAAACTCTGTTCACTCAGTGACTCCTCCACTTCACTGATTTTCCCCGTAAAAGTTGTTTTCCCCCCCAGATGGCAAACCGATAAAGTGCGCATATTAGATTCGAAATAATAAATATCAGTAGTTTTTATTTTAAACAATCCTTTTTCATTGGTAAAACTGAAATATTTATTCTGTAACCTGGCTATTGATGTCAAAATAGTCCGTACTTCCTGTAAAAAATAAGCTTTATCTACTGGCTTCAAAATATAACGATAGGCATTTACCTGATAACCATCCATCGCATATTCAACAGTTCCCGTTACGATTAAAATCGGCACTTCGCTGTCATATTTCCTGATCAGCCTTGCTGTTTCAATACCATTTAATGGCTTCATCAGCATGTCCAATATGATGATATCAAATTTACGCCCCCGTTCATACTGGTGTACCAGTTCCCGTCCGTTCAAAAAAGGCACACTTTCCAGCTGTAATCCCGATCTTTTGATCTCTGATAAATAACCGGTCAATATTTCTACAGCCTGCCATTCATCATCGCACAAAGCAATATAAAACATCTTCTCACCTCCGTTCCTAACTGGTAATTATATTTTTATTATAACATCTGTATCTTGAACTAATCGCTACGATTATGACACTGGAAGTGCCGATTTTGCTGCTATAAAATTTAACCCGTACCTGATATTACATCGAATATATCAATTATGAAATTTTTGTCGTAACACGATTTACTTTAAGCTATAGTAAAGCTGTACAAAGTTACTACCCTTCTCTAAATTATTCGAATATTTAGACATCGTTTCATGTTTCTCATTATCTTCACTCAAAGGAGGGCTTTTACATGTCAGCATCAAACCAAAAAGGCAGTATGCAAAAAACACTGTCACTCTGGAATTTTTTTACAATCGGTTTCGGAGCTATTATCGGAACCGGCTGGGTTTTGATGGTAGGCGACTGGATGATCATTGGCGGAGGTCCTGTAGCAGCTATGATCGCCTTTATTATTGGAGCTGTATTTCTACTGCCTATCGGAGCTGTATTCGGAGAACTTACTGCAGCAATCCCTATTTCCGGCGGCATCGTTGAATATGTAGACCGTACTTATGGAAATACCATGTCCTATATTACCGGCTGGTTCTTGGCTTTAGGCAATGCAATCCTCTGTCCATGGGAAGCAATTGCTATTTCAACGCTCGTTTCAGATATGTTCGGAGATTTATTTCCAATCCTCCGTTCAATTAAGCTCTATTCAATTATGGGCGCTGATGTCTACCTGCTTCCCACTGTTATTGCTCTGAGTTTTGCTGTTTATGTAATCATCCAAAATTTTCGTGGTGCTTCCGCAGCGGCAAGCCTACAGGCATTTCTTACTAAAGCCCTGCTCTGTGGAATGATTCTTGCTATGGGTATCTCACTTGTTAAAGGCGGCCCTGAGAACATCCAACCAATTTTTGCCAGTGTTGAAGGTGCGGCTTCATCAACTTCAGCTTCAACTATGTTTGCCGGTATCATCTCGGTTCTTGTTATGACACCATTCTTTTACGCAGGTTTCGACACTATTCCTCAACAGGCAGAAGAAGCCGCTGAAGGTCTCGACTGGAACAAATTTGGGCGTGTTATCAGTCTAGCACTGCTAGCCTCCGGCGGTTTTTATATGGTCTGCATCTATTCCTTTGGCAGTATCATACCCTGGACTGATTTTGTAAAAAGTTCTGTTCCTGCTTTAGCTTGTTTGAAAACAATAAATATTTTTTTGTATATCGCAATGCTCTGCATTGCCACAATCGGGCCTATGGGTCCCATGAATTCTTTTTATGGTGCTACAAGCCGTATTATGCTTGCTATGGGACGTAAAGGCCAGCTGCCCAGATCTTTTGCTGAAGTAGACCCTGTTTCAGGAACTCCCAAAACAGCTAATATTCTCTTAGCCGTTTTAACTGTTATCGGCCCATTTCTAGGAAAAAAGATGTTAGTACCACTGACTAATGTCTCAGCTCTGGCTTTTATTTTCGCCTGTACTATGGTCAGTTTCTCCTGTTACAAAATGCGCCTTACAGAACCTGATCTTCCCAGACCTTATAAAGTACCAGGCGGAAAATTTGGCATCTCACTGGCCTGTCTTGCAGGATCACTGATCGTACTTCTGATGATAGTTCCCGGAAGCCCCGCTACACTAAATGCCGTAGAATGGAGTATCGTTTTGGGATGGCTGGCTATAGGCCTGATTATAAAAACTTTGCACCGAAATAAAACCTCTGGATCTACAACAATTCCGATATCCATAGATGACACACAGATTCATAAATAACTTTAATTAAAAACCATATTCACAAAAAATAATCAAGGGGGTATTTATCATGAAAAAAATCGCTTTAGTTGGAGGTTATCTCATTGATGGCACCGGTAGAGAACCACTTGTAAACTCATTAGTCTTGGTCGAAGGCAAAAAAATAACCTATGCCGGACCTGCCAAGCAAATCTCTCCTGAATATGAACAGATCGATATTAATGGCAAAACTATCATGCCAGGACTTATTGATACGCACTTGCACTTTTCCGGCAACTTGACCGATGACGATACCGAGTGGGTTTTAGAAGATCGCGTTCAAAAAACGGTAGTAGCTGTACAACAGGCCCACGAATGTTTGGAAAATGGTTTGACTACAGTCGGAGAAATCTCTTATTCAGGCCTTGCAATCCGAAATATGGTAGAAAAAGGTGTTATGCAGGGACCACGTGTCGTCGGTACAGGATTAGGCTTCTGCCGTACCTGCGGCCACGGAGATTCTCATAAACTTCCTATTTGGTATAATGAACAATCTCATCCATGGGCTGAACGTGTAGACGGCCCCTGGGAACTGCGTAAAGCTGTCCGCAAAAGACTGCGTGAAAATCCTGACGCTATCAAAATATGGTCTACCGGCGGCGGCATTTGGCGCTGGGATCAAAAATTAGACCAGCATTATACCTTTGAAGAAATCAAGGCTGTCGTTGACGAATGCAATATGGTCGGTATCCCAGTCTGGTCTCACGCCGAAGGTTACGGTGGCGCCCTTGATTCTGCAAAAGCCGGAGTTCATCTGATTATCCATGGACAGACCTTAAATGATGAATGTCTTGATATCATGGCTGAAAAAGGGATTTACTTCTGCCCAACAATCCAATTCCTTAACGAATGGTTCAAAACATACGCGCCGCCATACATCCCAGAGGTACACGATCAGTATTCCGGAGCAACTGTTGCAGAAAAAGAACTCAACCGTGTTTACGCCAATCTGCGTAAAGCAAAATCCAAAGGCATAGGGTTAACCATTGGCTCTGATAGCTTCTGTTCCAGCCTTACACCTTACGGGACCACTGCTATCGGCGAAATGTATTCTTTCGTAGAAAAAGCCGGCATTTCAGAAATGGATACTATCGTGGCAGCAACAAAAGTAGGTGCTGAAATGCTGAAGGTCGATAAAATAACCGGTACTTTAGAAGTCGATAAGTTTGCTGATATCCTTGTCCTAGATGGCAATCCTTTAGAAAACATACGCGCTGTTGCAGTTAGCAATATGAAAATTATCATGAAAGAAGGTACAATCATAAAACAATAACCTTCTGCAGCTACTTGGGTAACATTATCATCCTCCTACATAAGTTTCTCAAGCAAACGGAAGGGAATTTCCCTTCCGTTTGCTGCTTTACAGTAAAAAAGTCTGCCGCGTAAGCGACAGACTTTCATAAAAAAATATTTTCTTATACAGTGCCTTCTTCCAAAATTCCCAGCTTACGGCGCCAGTAACGTGAATAAACCGCCCCTGCAGGATTATTTGCTAAAACCCTGTCCTTAGTAATTATACTGGAAACCGGCACTTTGGATTCCATGGTAAAAAGCATATCGTGACCTACGCAAAGCCCTACGATAAAATTCAATTCTGTACCGCCTTCATTCAGCAGGCGGGCCTGCACTTTAGGATTGCACATAGCTTCACGCTGTCCGGGTTTGATTTTTCCAGTTCCAGCAGATCTTTATCGACGGAACAGACTTTGCAGCATACTGATTGAACATCCAGCCCTTCCTTCTTAAAATACTGGGCACAAAAATGAGCTTCATTGGCTAAACCGATGCAAAAGGCTATCCCGACTTTTTTTACACCCATCTCTTTAGCGAAAAATACGCTTTCTTCCAACCGTGTCATTTTCAAATAATTGCGGCTCTCTGTCGCAGACGACGCTCGCATCATTTTTTTATCTTCGTCGGTATAATACTCGCTGATTTCTTCATGAGTCAGACGAGTACAGTTCTGACCGCTGGTATAACATTTGTGATGAGGGCAAAAAGCACAGTTCATAAGTCATTCCTCCTATCATAGGCTGATGTTTATCTGTAAGTATTCGCCGCTCAAACAGCAAATCCTTTTTCTAATTTTAATATAGCAAGCAACAGCTCTGATTTCCTGCTCTGCAACACTCTTTTAACTGGAAATAAATCCTAATTTATGATATTATAGTTGTTGTATTTTTCAACATTTATCCTTACGTAAAATCTATTTTTATAAGCAGGTAAACATGCAGCAGAATTCTTTTTCTTATCCGGCCATGCTGGACTTAAAAAATAAAAAATGTGTCATTATCGGCGGTGGTAAAGTAGCCGTCCGTAAAGCGCTGCCATTGATCGAAGCAGGTGCGGACCTGACTGTAATCGCACCTGCGGCTGATCCGCAGCTGTTGACTTTAGCAAAGACCGGACTGCTGCAGCTGGAACTGCGCGCTTATGCAGACAACGATCTCATTGATGCTTTTGTAACGATTGCAGCAACCGACGATTTTCATATCAACAGAAAAATCGCTGCTGCTGCACCCTGTCTCTGTAATGTTGTTACAGAACCGTCATTAGGTAACTTCAGTGTGCCTTCAACCGTAAAAAACGGGGCTTTGACATTTACTCTGTCTACCGGAGGTATGCCCGCTTTGACGCGGGTACTGTCACAGGACCTTAGGGCATATTATGGCTCTGATTTTGCCGAATTCAACGAATTCTTACAACAGCTTCGACGAGAACTGAAAACAATAGCTACTACACCTGAAAAGCGTACTGCTTTCTGGCGTCAGACTTTAAACCAATCCGTCATCGGCCTGCTTCATGCAGGTAAGCTTGACCAAGCAAAGGAGATCATTACTGATGCAGCTAATCGTTTTAGGCTTGAATCACAAAACAGCCCCCGTTGAGATCCGTGAACGTTTCAATTTTTCACAGGATAGAACGGTTCGTGTGCTGCGCCGGCTGCGCAATAACGACAACCTCAACGAAGCAGTTTTACTTTCAACCTGCAACCGTACTGAACTTTATATGGTGCTGGAAGATCCTGCTGCCGGATTACATTTTATCCGTACTTTGCTGCGCCATTTGGCAGGTGAACAATATAAACCCGACTATTTCTATAATCTGACCGGCATTAATTGCGTCCGTCATCTGTTTAAAGTCGCTTCCAGCCTTGACTCACTCATCATCGGGGAAGGCCAGATCCTGAGCCAGATTAAAAATGCATATCATCTGTCCCGCAGCTGCGGTATGACAGACACTTTGTTCAACACCTTATTTAATCGTGCTATCGCCGTCGGCAAGCGTGTACGTACAGAAACAAAGATCGCCTACAGTTCTGTTTCTGTTTCTTCCGCCGCGGTAGATCTGGCTATCGACGTTGTCGGCGATCTGACTAAAGCCAATATTTTAGTATTGGGTGCCGGCAGAATGAGTGAACTGACCGCCCGCCATTTGATTGATAAAGGCGCTAAAACTATCTTTGTCAGTAACCGTAATCTGTCTCACGCTCAGGAACTGGCAGAAAAATTTAACGGTACTGCGATCCCGTATAACGAATTTATGCATCAGGCGATAACCTCTGATATCATTATCACTTCTACAGGAGCGCCTCACTATGTGATAACAGAACAGGGTGTACGCGATATTATTCCTAAACGCAGCGGCAAACCGCTTATTTTAGTTGATATTGCCGTTCCCCGTGACGTTGATCCTCTGGTTGGAGATATAGAAGGCGTTACCCTGTATAATATCGACGATCTGGAAGGCGTTGTCGATATGAATAAGAATTTCCGATCTTCTGAAGCCAAGGTGGCTGAAGCAATTATTGACGAAGAAATAACGGCACTGAAAGAACGGCTGCGCTATCTGACGATGCGGCCTGTAATGGTTCAGCTGCATGAAAAAATGAATTTTCTGCGGCAGAAGGTTTTAAAACGGGCATTTGCCAAACTGCCAAATCTTACTGATAAAGAACGCCGTATCATCGATATCATGACTCAGCGCCTGGAACACAAATTCCTGCGCGAACCAATGACAGCTATGAACAGTGCTGCCGGAACGGCAGATGAAGAACGTTACAGAGATATGATCTGCGAGTTATTTTTACTCAACGATTCGGGAGAGGACTATATAGGTGATGAAAACAAATTTGATTATTGGGACTAGACAGAGCCTGCTGGCTCTGTGGCAAAGCAATCATATTGCCGACCTTCTGCGCAGGCAATATCCGAAATGTACTGTAACTTTAAAAAAAATCATTACCAAGGGAGACCGTATCCTTGATGTACCGCTGGCCAAAATCGGCGGCAAGGGACTTTTTACCAAGGAACTGGAAACTGCTCTTCTAGAAGGTGAAATTGATCTTGCCGTCCACAGTCTGAAAGATATGCCTACTGTTCTGCCGGAAGGCCTGTGCCTGACAGCGGTTACCAAGCGGGCTAATGCTGGCGACGCTTTTGTCAGCAATAAATATGCTTCTATCGAAACACTGCCGCAGGGAGCAGTTCTGGGCACTTCCAGTCTGCGCCGCAAAGCCCAGCTTTTGTCAGCACGCCCGGATCTGAAAATCGTAGATTTACGAGGCAACGTCGATACGCGTCTGCGGAAGCTTGACGACGGCCAAATGGATGCTATAATCCTTGCTGCGGCAGGATTGACTCGTCTCGGATATACCGATCGGATCAGAGAAATAATCCCCCATAATTTCTGCTTACCCGCAGTTGGACAAGGCGCTTTGGCAATCGAATGCCGCACCGATAATACAGAAGTAAGAGCTATGCTTAATTTTTTAAATGACCAGCCTACCAAACAGGCTACTGATGCCGAACGTGCTTTTTTAGGGCTCATTGAGGGCGGCTGCCAGGTCCCTATTGGTGTACATGCTGTCACTGAAGGAGATGCTGTATCTATTGAAGCAATCATCGCATCTCTGGACGGAAGCACTGTTTTACGCGATACGATCAGAGGCCAGGCTGTAAACGCTGCAGAACTTGGAAAAGAACTTGGCAATAAAATGTTAGATCAGGGCGGCCGTGCAATCCTCGCCGAGATCATGTAAGGAGAGAAATTAATGACAAAACAGGGAAAAGTTTACTTGATCGGTGCAGGCCCCGGTGATCCCGGTCTGCTTTCAATCAAAGCCATGGAATGTTTGCAAACAGCCGACGCTGTCGTTTACGACCGTTTGGCAGATCCGAGAATTTTAGCTTATGCTAAAGACGACGCAGAAATGGTTTATGTCGGCAAAGCTTCTGCCAACCATACAATGCGTCAGCCAGATATCAATAAACTGCTGGTAAAGCTGGCAGCCGAAGGTAAGACTGTTGCCCGCCTCAAAGGCGGTGATCCTTTTGTTTTCGGACGCGGCGGTGAAGAAGCTATTGAACTTTTAGAAGCCGGACTGCCATTTGAATTCGTTCCCGGCGTAACTTCTGCCATCGCAGTTGCTGAATACGCAGGCATTCCTGTCACCCATCGTCACGTAGCCACTTCCTTTGCAGTCATTACCGGCCACGAAGACCCTACCAAAGGCGAATCAACTATTAACTGGAGCGGTCTTGCTACCGCTGTTGATACTTTAGTTTTCCTGATGGGTGTCGAAAATCTTACTAATATTACAAAAAATCTCATCGCCAACGGGCGCAGCGCCGATACTCCGGCAGCAGTCATTCGCTGGGGCACCAAACCGGAACAGCGCACTCTGATCACTACTGTCGGTACTGCTGCTGCCGACGTTGCCGCGGCAAATCTGAAACCGCCGGCAATTTTTATCGTCGGCAATGTTGTCAAACTGCGCGAGCAGCTGCAGTGGTTCGATAACAAACCTCTCTTTGGCAAAACAATCGTAGTAACCAGAGCCCGCGCGCAGGCCAGTACTTTGACCAGACAGCTGGAAGCCGCTGGTGCTCGTGTAATCGAGGCGCCGGCAATCAAAATCATCCCCCCGGAAGATTATACCCCGCTGGATAAAGCAATCGAAAACATCAAAACCTACAAATGGCTGATCCTGACCAGTGCTAACGGCGTTACCTCTTTCTTCAATCGCCTTGATAATGCCGGATTAGATTCCCGTTCCCTGTCTGACATCAAAATAGCCGCTATCGGCAGTGAAACGGCGAAAGCTTTAAAAAACTATGGCATCTCCGCCGATTTAGTTCCCCCAGCCTTCAAAGCTGAAGAACTGGCCGAAACCCTGTCAGCAGAAGTGCAAGTTGGTGATAAAATCCTGCTGGCACGCGCTAAAGTAGCCCGTGAAGTATTACCGGAAAGCCTGCGTGCTTTAGGAGCCAGCGTTGATGTTGTAACTGCCTATGAAACTGTTACCGCTCTGGATAACAAAGAAGAATTGCTGACTGCTCTGCAAAACGGAGAAGTTGATCTTGTTACTTTTACCAGTTCCTCAACTGTTACTAATCTTTTGACATCCTTAGGCGATCAAAGAGAACTTATCAATAATATTCCAGCAGCGGCTATTGGCCCTGTTACCGCCGAAACCTGCCGCCAAAATAATCTTGAACCTGACATCATAGCTGAAACATTTACTATTGCAGGTTTGACAGACGCTATTCAAAGATATTATAAGGAGTGATCAGTATGGGCTTTCCTATTTACCGTCCCCGCCGCCTGCGCGCTACAGAAAACCTGCGCAGCATGATCCGCGAGACTGAACTTTCCGTTAAAGACCTCATTTATCCGTTATTCGTCGTCCCGGGCACCGGTGTAAAAAATGAAATTGAATCGCTGCCGGGCAATTACCATTGGTCCTTAGACCGTTTGCCGGAAGTTTTACAGGAAATCAGCGAACTTGGAATTCCTGCCGTTATACTGTTTGGTATCCCCTCTTATAAAAATGCTGTCGGCAGCAGCGCCTGGGATGCAGAAGAACCTGTACAGCAGGCCTGCCGCCTGATCAAAAACACTTATCCCGAACTGGTAGTCGTCACCGATGCCTGCCTGTGTGAATATACAGAACATGGCCATTGCGGCGTTCTGGAAAACGGCTGTACTGTCAACAATGATGAAACGCTGCCGCTTTTAGCTAAAATCGCAGTTTCCCACGCTCAAGCCGGCGCTGATGTCATTGCGCCATCCAATATGATGGACGGTTATGTCAAAGTTATGCGTGAAGCCTTAGACGAAGCAGGTTTCAGCAATGTGTCCCTGATGGCTTATTCAGCTAAATACGCTTCAGCCTATTATGGCCCTTTCCGCGCTGCAGCCGATTCCACTCCCTCTGCAGGCGACCGCAAAGGCTATCAGATGGATCCCGGCAACAGTGACGAAGCTCTGCGTGAAGTTGCTCTTGATATCGAAGAAGGCGCAGATATCGTTATGGTAAAACCCGCTTTGGCTTTTATGGATATCATCAGCCGTGTCAAAGAAACATTTAACCGCCCTTTATGTGTTTATAATGTCAGCGGTGAATACGCTATGGTCAAAGCAGCAGCAGCCAAAGGCTGGATCGATGAACAGCGTATCGTTATGGAAACGATGCTCGGTTTTAAACGTGCCGGCGCCAAAATGATCATCACCTATCATGCTCTCGACGTAGCCAAGTGGCTGCTGGGCAAATAAGGAGGCCGCATATGGATCACAGCAAATCTCAGGCAGCTTTTGCCGAAGCCAAACAATACATTCCCGGCGGCGTCAACAGCCCCGTTCGTTCCTTCCGCAGTGTTGGCGGTGTTCCGCCTGTCATTGCCAAAGGCAGCGGCAGCAAACTCACCGACATCGACGGCAACGAATATATCGATTATGTACTTTCTTACGGTCCTTTACTTTTAGGGCATGCACACCCGCAGGTCACCGAAGCCATCCAAACTGCAGCCGCCAAAGGCTCATCCTATGGCGCGCCGACCCTGGCTGAAACAGAGCTTGCCAAACTTCTCTGCACACTTGTCCCTTCTATGGAAATGGTACGTATGGTCAACAGCGGAACAGAAGCTACCATGAGTGCTCTGCGTTTAGCACGCGCTTATACAGGACGTGAAAGCATCGTTAAATTTATAGGCTGTTATCATGGCCATCACGACAGCCTGCTGGTCAAAGCCGGCAGCGGCGCAGCTACTTTAGGCGTTCCTGACAGCCCCGGTGTTCCTAAAGGCGTTGCCGCCAATACCATCACTGTTCCTTTTAACGACCGGGCTGCCCTGGAAGCTGCTTTTGCTGCTAAAGGCAGCGATATTGCCGCCGTTATCATGGAGCCAACTCCCGGCAACATGGGACTGGTATTACCGCAGGACGGCTATCTGGAATTCATTCGCTCCATCACAAAAAAATATGGAACACTGCTTATCTGTGATGAAGTCATGTCTGGCTTCCGCAGCAGTGAAAAATCTTCTCAGGGCCTCTACGGCATTGATCCTGATATCACCTGTCTGGGCAAAGTTATCGGCGGCGGGCTGCCGGTAGCCGCTTACGGCGGTAAACGCCAGATCATGGAACAGGTTGCTCCTGTTGGCCCCATGTATCAGGCCGGCACTTTGAGCGGCAACCCTCTGGCTATGGCAGCCGGTATCGCCAACCTTACCTACATGCACGGACACAATGTCTGCAGCCAGCTGGAAAGCATGACGGCCATCCTGACCGGAGGCCTTGCTAAAGCCGCTGCCAAGGCAGGAGTGCCTGTACAGGTGCACCGTCTTGGTTCTATGTTTACTGTTTTCTTTACTGATCAGGAAGTTTATGACTATGACAGCGCCTGCACAAGCGATTTAGATGCGTTCCGCATTTATTTCCATAGCATGCTGGAACAGGGCATTTATCTTCCTCCATCTCAATTTGAGACCAATTTCTTATCTCTGGCCCATACGCCTGAAGATATCGAAAAAACATTACAGGCAGCTGAAATAGCTTTTAGCACAGTTGCTGCTGCGAAAAAATAAAGTGAAAAACAAAAACGTCATAACCTAAAGGTTATGACGTTTTATTTTTGATTATTTTTGTTCTTGTTTTTGAACTTCTACCGGAGCAAAAATAAACTCCGTCAGCTTGCCCTCTTTATTAAAGCCATAAATCACACGTACCAGCTGCTGTTTACTGTAGCTTCCCAGATAAGTCAACCGGTCACCCTGATCAAAACGCTCATAAGCAACAAATTTCATTTCCTTCATTGTCCCTAAAGTATCTTTGACCTGCTTTTGCAAAGCAGCAAAAGCTTTTACATCCATTTTTTGCTTCAGTTCGGGGCTAAAACCCGCTGCAGCACCTGCATAACCGCTGTCGTCCGCAACAGTCAATGCCGCTACAAACTTATCAACTATTTTCTGCTGTTTATTTAAATCATTACCGTCTCCGGCAGCAAAACAAACCGCGGCCATTGCCACTGTTAAAACTACAGTTACCAGCATTACTAATTTTTTCATATAAGTCATCCTCTCATCACTGCAGGTCTTTATCAAAAATTGCCTGCTTACTATATCTTAATTATAACCGATTCAATGTTATCGTCAATGTTTTTATCTTACTGAGCATTCAGCCATTGCTGGATAATAACGCTTTTCTGACCCGCAGTCCAGCTAAGGTCATCAACCGCCAGTTCTAAATCACCGATCATCATTTTCCGCCCGTCATCATGGGCATAATCACTGACACGCCACAAAAGCGGATAACCCTTAGAGGCCAGTAAATCTTTTGAATGTTCTGACAGCAAATAGTCCATAAAAGACTGTGCTTCTGCTAAATTTGCCCCTTGGAGAATAGCAGCACCGGTAATACAGTTTTTATTACCGTCTTTGACTAAAGTTGCGAATAGATCGCGATTTTGCCTTTCCAGCTGCAATGCTGTGGAAAGTGAAACTACCGCGATCGTTTTTCTGCCGCTGCGAACCGCTTCAATAGCCTCCCATTCACTGGCCGTATATAAAGGCAGCTGGCTGTTAAAAGAAGCCGCATACTCCATAGCTTTAGCTTCGCCGCGCAGCTGCCAGATAGAAGTTATCATGCCATAACTCCGACCGCCGTTTTTAAAATCAGCCAGCGCTGTTTCTTCCCAAAGCTCCGGTTTCAGCAATTCATCCCATGTCTCAGGAGCATAAAGCCCCAACTCGCGCAGTCGGTCACGATTAGTCAAAAATCCTATATAATCGACATAAAGACCTGTCCAGCGCCACTGATTCTCACGCATTTCAGCAGGTACTTTATAGGCCTCCCTCGGCCTGTAGCTGCGCAGCATTTTCTGCTCTCCTGCCAGATAATATTCTTCAGGCGTACCGCCAAGCCAGACATCGAATTTTCCCTCTCTCAGAAAATTAAGCCGTTCATCCAAATTCCCTGCCGGCAAATGTCTGACTTCAACTTTCACATTCTGCTGTTTGGCAAAATCTTCCGCTAAAATATCTGTCATTGTTTCATTCAGGCTGCTGCAGATCTTGATACTTTTCTGTTCTTCTTTGATGTTACTGCTGCAACCGCTGCAGAGAAACACAATTGACAGCACTGTTACCAGAATTACTTTCATAGTTCGACCGCCTTTTATGGTAATAAATTAATTATACCACAAGGGTACGCATTACCGCGAAAAATCACTATCATTGATCAAAATTCCCGTACAGCTGCTAATTTGAACTTAATTATTGACATCAGTGCTTTTTTTAAGTATAATTTATACGTTAGCTTAAGCTAACTGTTTGGGGTTGCCTGCTTCCAAACTTTTACACTTATCAACTTAACGCTCACTCGATACTGTGCTTAACAGCTCTCACGCACAGTTTTTTATTTTTCTCGAGTTAGCTTAAGCTAACTTTTCCAATACACTTAAAATCACATTAACAAATTACTTTACAAATACTCAAAATAGCCTCTGCTGTTATAGTTCAATGTGTTATAATTGATTATAGTTGATTTTTATTCGTCATTTTTATATTTCTACCGGCTGCAGCAGCAGTAGGTACATTTATCTGCGAGGTCTGCCATATGCCAGAACGTTTATTAAAATACTACCGCCCTTACCGGAAAACATTGTTTTGCTTTGCTCGGATCCGTTATCACATCCGCCCTTGATTTATGTTTTCCGCTCTTTATGCGCTATATCCTGGGCGATGTACTGCCCGAAGGCAATCTTTTCCTCTTAGGGCAGGCTACGATCATCTTGCTTTTTTTATACCTGCTTAATTTTATAATCAGTTATCAAGTCTCAAGACACGGCCGACTAATGGGTGCAAAAATAGAACAGGATATGCGCAGTGACCTTTTTCAGCATGTCCAATCAATGTCTTTCCGTTATTTTGACAACATCCGTATCGGCCAGCTGATTTCCCGTATTGTCAGCGATATTGCCGAGATCCGTGAGCTTGTTTTTCTTGGTCCTAATTACCTGCTGGTCTGTACTATAACCATGCTTGGTACTCTGGGAATACTTATTTATCTTAACTGGCCTTTAGCGTTACTGGTCAATCTGCTGCTGTTAGGAAAAGCTTATGAATCAGTTGCGACCAATCATGCACTGAAACAATCAGGGCGTATGATCCGCGAACAGGTCGGTAATCTTACAGCACAGACAAATGAAAGTCTGAATGCCATACGCCTAGTTAAATCCTTCAACAATGAAGAATGGGAAGAAAAACGCCTTGATAAAAACGGACAGGCTCTTTTACAGGCACGTAAAACGTCGTTCGACCTTTTATCACGCCTGAACAGCAACGCCGTATTGTTTTCCAATGTCACTAATCTTGTTATCATTGTCGTAGGCGGCGCCATGATCGCATATGGTAAAATGCAGATCAGCGATCTGGTCGCCTTTTTACTGTATGTATCAATCTTTATCCGCCCCATCCTGCGCCTGACCGCACTAGCAGAATCCTATCAGAAAGGTATGGCCGGTTACCAGCGCTTTTGCCAGCTGATGGATACCCCTTCTGAAAATACAGATCTGCCCGGCGCATTCGACTGTGGTACTTTAAAAGGCTCTATTTCCTTTAAAAATGTCAGCTTTGTCTACGATCCCGGCAAACCTGTTATTCAAAATTTTGATCTTGATATCGCTGCCGGTGAAGTTATCGCTTTTGTCGGCACTACAGGTGTTGGTAAAAGCACGATCTGCAATCTGCTGCCGCGTTTCTATGAACTTCAGCAGGGCGTTATAACCATTGACGGAATGGATATCCGCAATATGACCTTAAAATCACTGCGCCGTAATATCGGCATAGTTCAGCAGGATATCTTCCTTTTCTCTGACTCTGTACGTGAAAATGTCGCTTACGGCAACCCTCATGCCAGTATGGAAGAAATCATCACCGCTGCCAGATTGGCCGAAGCTGATGCTTTTATCAATCAGCTGCCGGATGGTTATGACAGCCAGCTTGGTGAACGCGGTGTTAAATTGTCCGGAGGCCAAAAACAGAGGATTGCCATTGCCCGTGTTTTTCTCAAAAATCCGCCCATCCTGATTTTAGACGAAGCGACTTCTTCCCTAGATAATGAAACGGAAAACCTTATCCAGGAATCACTGATGCAGCTGTCACGTAACCGCACTACCCTGATCGTAGCCCATCGCCTGGCAACGATCCGTCATGCCGACCGTATCGTTGTCCTCACCCCCAACGGTATCAGCGAACATGGTTCTCATGACGATCTGATGGCTTTGCAGGGAGAATATTACAAGCTTTATATGGCACAGTTCAGTAAAAGCCCGCTAAATTAAAGAAACCCTCGGATGAAAACATCCGAGGGTTTCTTCATATAAACAGCTTTTAATTATTCGCGGTCAAAGATCATTACTTTTTCAAAATCAAGATATACCTTTTCTCCGTCGGCAAATTCTTTCAAGTCTGCCCCTTTGACGATAACGCGTACATCATGATCACCGACGGTAACACGGTAATCAACAGCATCACCTAAATAGAAGCGATGCGTCAATGTCCCTTCAAGCATACCACCGCCGCGGCTCATCGTAATATTCTCAGGACGTACAGCGATGGTAGCACTGCCGGAAACACCCGAAGTATTGGGGAAAGAAGCTGTAGTACCTTGCAGGTATACTCTGTCATCCGATACTTCACCCTGCATAAAATTGACCAACCCGATAAAATCAGCAACCATTTTGTTGGCAGGATTGGTATAAATTTCATGCGGAGCACCGATCTGCTGCACTACGCCTTTACTCATAACAACTACGCGGTCGCTCATTGCCATGGCTTCACCCTGATCATGGGTTACATAAACAACAGTAATACCAAGTGCTTTTTGAATCGACAGGATCTCAAAACGCATGCTTTCACGCAGTTTAGCATCCAGATTGGATAACGGTTCGTCTAACAGCAGCAAACCTGGCTGCGCAACCAAAGCACGAGCCAAAGCGACACGCTGCTGCTGACCGCCGGACAGTTGATGCGGATAACGGTGGCCATATTCGCCTAAATGCACGAGCTCCAGCATTTCATTTACTCTTTTCAAACGTTCCTCTTTGGGAACCTTTTGGATCTTCAGCGGATAAGCCACATTTTCAACAACCGTCATATGCGGCCAAACTGCATATGACTGGAATACCATACCGATATCGCGATTTTCCGGAGGAACAAATTTATTCTGCGACGAAGAACTGACGCAGTGGTCACCGATATAGATCTCGCCTTCTGTAGCTTTTTCAAAGCCTGCGATCATTCTCAGGGAAGTTGTTTTACCACAGCCGGAAGGACCGAGGATAGAAACGAATTCGCCGTCTTCAACCGTCAGGTTGAAATCATTAACAGCCGTTACAGGCCCGAAACGTTTAAATACATGTTCAATACGTACTTGTGCCAATTTATTCCACTCCTTCTTTAAATTCCCACATTGCCTTTGGTCAGTTTGTTAAGGATCAGGTTACCAACCAAAACGATAGTCAAAATGATTACTGATAATACAGAAGCATTTTGTGTATCTGCATAAGTTTGCAGCTCGTACAGCAAAACACCGATAGTTTTAGTTTCTGCACCGTACAGAAGGAGCGACATCGTCAGCTCGTAGAAAGACGGCATAAAGATCAGGAACCAACCGGCGATGATGGACGGAGCGATCAACGGCATAATAATATCTTTACAGGTTCTGATCCAGCTGGCACCTGAATTTAATGCTGCTTCTTCAAGAGAAACGTGCACCTGACTCAGGGAAGCCGCTATTGTCCGCACAGACATGGTCATATATTTGACCAGATAGCTGACGACCAGAATCCACATCGACGAATAAAGATTGAGACCGAAATTACCGGAGAAGGTGATAACCAGAGCCAGGGCGATAACGATACTCGGAGTAGAACCGCCGATAACGGTCAGCAGATCCGGGAAGCTACGTCCTTTGACTTTTGTTTTAACGGCCAGATAAGCAATGAACACTGAAAGTATCGTACCAATAGTGGCGGCGATTACGCCATACACGACCGAATTCCAGATACTCTCCATATACTGACTGCTGGTAATAACAGGCTCCCATGCATCAAAGCCGATATTCGACCAGGTAACTCCGCGCGACATACTCTTTAAAAGTGATGTCAGCAATATAGAACCTAATGGTAAAATTACTGCAATAAACGCATATAGACCTACACCACAGAAAGCAGGCCATTTCCATTTGCCAAGCTCTACGATATTAGGACGGGTACTCTTACCGCTGATCGTTGTATAATCCTTGCGGCCCAGCATCCAGGTCATAAAGAACAGTAAGAAGTTGGCAAGGAACATCAAAGATGCTGCTAAAGCCGTGGCATCACGGATACCCTCATCATTACCCATGTAAATATAGGTGACGATACGGGTAGTCATAACCTCGATATTACCAGGCATACCAACAATGGCAGGAATACCGAAGCAGGAACCGGCAGCAATGAAAACCAACAGACCGCCTGCTAAAATACTTGGTGCCATCAAAGGCAAAGTAACATCGACCAAGGTACGCAGAGGGGAAGCTCCGGAAACACGTGCCGCTTCTTCGAGCGTCGGATCCATTTTTTCCATTGCCCGGGAAATGGTAATAAAAGCAAAAGGCGAATAAAACAGGGTCAATACCCAAGCCAGACCGCCCATAGTATAAATATCAAATGGAGATTGCTGCAGTTGCAGAATCCACTTAAAAATCGAATTCAAATAACCGACGCTGGGATTTAAAAGCTGTACCCAGGCAATCGCACCAACATAAGGAGGGATCATATAGCTGGCAACCAGTAAAGTCCGGTATGTTTTTTTACCGGGCATATCGGTGCGGCCAACAAGCCAGGCCAGCGGGAACGTAATAATAACACTGGCTACCATAACTAAAAGCGATAGCTGCACAGTATTGGACAAAGCACGCCAGTTAACATCCTGACTGTAAACATCAGCATAATTGCCGAAATTGATGGCTCCATTAACCATAATACTGTCATAAAGCAGTATTCCCATCGGGAAAACCACAAAATATAATAATAAAATAACGGAAACAGCAATAACTATGAATTTACTATTAAATCTAGGTAAAGACCCCACTATGGCTCCTTTCCCCGGCTTTGAGACCGGTGAAAAATCATTTACAGGATTTTCCTGCAAAGAAATTGGAAAACAGGGATCGTCAAAAACGACCCCTGATCCCTTAAAAATTGTTACTCAACAAATTTTAATAAGAACTATTCCATAACTCTTACGCGGAAAGCCTCTTTGATTTGAGCATTTTCTTTGGAAAGTTTTTCCCAGTTTACTTTAATAGCTTTATCAGAGAAAGTTTTCAGAGCAGGAGCGCCTTTAGGCGGCTCTACGTCACCGCGTACAGAGTGCATCCAGCCTTGAACAACTGCCTGCTGACCATCTTTAGACAACCACCAGTCAACCAGAGCTTTAGCACCTTCGGGGTTTTTGGTTGCTTTAAAAATAGCGATCGGAGACGGGATGATGATAACGCCGTCTTCAGGATAGGAAACTTTCAAAGGCTCATTTTTAGTATTAGCCAATTTGAGGACGTTTTCTTCCAAAATCATTGCAGCAGCATATTCGCCGGTCAGCAATTTGTTCTGAATAGCAGAGTTGCCTTCTTCAACGCGAATATCATTAGCTTTCAATTGGTCGAAATATTCCCAGCCATATTTATCGGCCAAAGCGCCAACCGCTACATAAGCAGTACCGGAAAGCATTGGGTTCGGCATAGCGATTTTGCCTTTCCATTTCGGATCGGTCAGATCTTTCCAGGATTTCGGAGCATCTTCGGGTTTCAGTTTATCAGAGTTATAAGCAATGATCATGTTGCAGACACGAACAGAGGACCAAGCACCGTTCTTGTCTTTATCAGTGATGACATCTTTCAGGTTCGGGGAAACATAATCAAGCAGCAAACCTTGATCCTGCAAAGTCAGGTAGTAGGAAGGATCAGCAACCATCAGAACGTCAGTACCGATTTTGTTGGCTTTGATCTCGCCGGTAATTTTAGTGATTACTTTTTCAGTACCGCCCTGGAACCAGGTAACTTTCATATCAGGGAATGCTTTAGCTACATTAGGTTTACACATTTTATCGATGATATCAGGATAAATAGAGGTATAAACCATAACGTCGCCTTTAGGACCGCCTTTAGAATCTGCAGCTTTCTTATCGTCGCTGCCGCCGCAGCCGGCAACTGCTACTGATAATGCCAGAACTGCTGCTGCAGTGCACAACCATTTTGCTTTTTTCATTAAACATCCACTCCTTTGTGTTGTCATACTACCCTTAAAGTTCGCCCGGCTTTGTAAAATTCCTGCTTACATTAGAAAAAAAGTTTTACAAAAAATTAAAATTTATGTCACATTTACGCCTTATTTAAAAAACATTCCATTGCCAATCGACAATACGACACTTTTGGCCCTATGGGATTTTTTGTGTCCCGCAATTATACGGCTGCTAAAAAATTTAATTCCCACGCCGGCACATACGGATGTTTACGCAGATAAACCTTATATTCAGGCACTAACTGCCACATAAACAATGGCAGCAGGAAAATATCCGCATCGTGATGATAAGCGGCAATAAATAATTTAGGTTTATTACGTTTTATCTGCTCCTTTCCCCCTTTCAAAGCCTCCATCTCAGCGCCTTCCACATCCATTTTGATGTAAGTTACACGCTCATCTTCAAGCAGTGTATCAATATCGACAGCCTGCACTATGTGACGCTGGCCTGTCAGCAACGTTGACTGACGGCCGCCGCTGTCAGAAAAAGACAGTTCTGCCGTTTCTTTCCAAATGGCTCTTTCAAAAATTTTGATATCAGACAAACCACTTGCCTCTACATAAGCAGATAATTTTTTATAATTACGCCTATCCGGCTCTGCCGCAAAAATCCGATTATATTTATTATTAGTCAGCTGTAAAAATTCCCTGATCGTATCACCATTATAGGCACCTAGATCAGCATACGTTTCTTCTTCGCTCCAACTGAAAATACTCTGCAGATCTTTTAGCCGCTCCGTCTCACTTTGCCATAAATAATGCAGTTTACCGCTCAGCTTATAATTCAGTGATGCTGCAAACACGTCTCGGGACCAATCATCAGCCAAATTGTCATATACCTGCTGCAATTCCTGCTGATGCTGCTGCAGCCAGTCAAACGAAACTGTTTCATCTCCGGGAAACAGCGGCAAATGCGGCGCTACTGTTTCATGCATTGTGCTCAGCTCCTGAAAGCGGTTTAAAATTGCAGGCGACTCTGAGGCAAAGGCAATAACAATCAGAAAATCACCCAGCCGATCTTTAACTGCGGTATAAGTCTCGACCATATGACCACGAAAAACCTGCCCGCGAACAAATTCATCACTGGCAAAAATACCGGCGACCTTTATTTGCATCCTGTCACACAAGTCAATAATCTGGTCGGCACCGTTACCCATTCCATATAAAACAACAGGCTTGTCAGTCAGCTGCAAAATCTGCCAAACGTCCTGTTTTTCCTTAATAAAATCCAACATTTACGCCGCTCCCTTCTCTACAACTTTATTGTACACGAAACTTTACCTGCCGTCATACTTTTATTGCGTTAACTTTTATCATTCTTATGGTTGACATACCACCATCAAGTTTTATATACTATTATCGTAAACTTAATTTTAGTTTATAGTTAACCATAATTAAGGTGATCTTTATGTCTACTTTTAAAATTCGTGAAATCAGTGAAATTGCCTTATTGGCAGCATTTATCGCCGTCAGCGGGGCTTTTAAGCTTCCCAGCTTTATTCCAGGAAGTGAATTTCAACTCTCTGCTCCTATTGCTGTAGCGATCTGCGGTGTTTTTGGTATCAAAAAATATCTGCTTGCAGGTATTCTGGCCTCTGCCGGCGGTTTACTCCTGGGTACGCAAACTATTTTCAACGTCCTTATTGCAATGCTTTTTCGAATAGTCGTTGCCTTATTATATGCAGTTTTAGGAAAAACCAAAATCTTCTACCTGTTATCAGGACCTGTCGCTTCCTCCGCAGCACGTCTTGCACTCAGTCTTTTTATTGGTAAGGCAGTCTATCCTCTGTTGGCAGCAGCTCTTCCTGGAATGATTTTCACAGCATTAACATCCGGGTTATTTGCTTCTGTTTTAGAGAAAACATTAAACATGACAAAACGTGTTTACGAACGTTCTTGACCGCTACTTTTTCTATGCCTGAAGTCAAAACTTCAGGCATTTTTTATCCTGCTCTAACTATACTTGCCCAGACCTTTTTATAATGTTAAAATAGTACTGATAATATTTGCCGGAATATTCTTACTGCTCACTAATTTTCACCGGCTGTGTTTTTATTACACGATCAATCAAACGGCACTATTGCCAACGGAGGACTTGTTATGATTTTGCAAGAATCTGGAGAAAACTATTTGGAAACCATTCTAATGCTGCAGCAGCAAAACGGCAGTGTCCGTTCTATCGACATTGCAACGCATATGAATTTTACCAAAGCCAGCGTCAGCAGGGCTATGAGTATTTTAAAACGCGAAAATTACATTCTGATGGAAGCGGACGGCAACATCATTCTGACTGAAACAGGGCTCGCTAAAGCAAACGCTGTTTTGGAAAGACATCTGCTGTTAACTCGCTTTTTACGCGAAAATCTTGGCGTATCCGAAGAAACAGCTGAAAAAGATGCCTGCCGAATCGAACATGTTATCAGCCCCGAAACCTTTACCGGGATAAAAAAACTCATCAAAAACTCTTAACAATTCAAAGGAGCTGTTTTAACAATGATGAAAAAATTACTTCTTTTGCTTACTGTTGCCATCGCAATGCTGGCATTGCCGCTGGCCGCTCATGCAGACAAAACGAAATGGACGAATCCCAATTACGATTTTAATAAACTTCACCGCATCAATTTGGTTTCCATAAGTGTAGTCGATCCTGTCGGCAGCAATTTTACTGTTGACGATATGGCGACCGAAAAAATAATAAGTGCTTTACAAAAAGCTTTAACTAAAAAAGATTATGTTTTTGATACAAGCATCGAATCAAATCTTTCAATTACCAAAGAAGATGCTTCCCAACTGACCAAAGATGCTTTAAGCGGCACTTATACAGATATATCGACCAAAATAGCGCCTGCTCCAACTGCTGATCTGAAAATAATCGCCCATAAATTTGGTTACAACAGACGGGTCATCCCCGCTCACGAAGAACCGCGTACCAGATATTACAAAGAAAAGGTCAAAGACAATAAAGGAAACTGGATCGAACGGGACGCAGAACGAACTGTTTATGAATATGTTCCAGCCAGCACTGTATATGACGGCTACGTTGATGTAGCTTTTCATCTTTTTGACCCTGCTACAGGAAAAATAATTTTCAGTCTGCGCGATACACGCAGCCGTACAGCAGACAGTGATACAACAAATATGTGGCAGCGCATGGCCAATGCTTTCGTTCAGGATATTGATAAAGCTGCAAAAAAATAACTCTGCAAATTTCTAAACACCCTTTAAATAATTAAAGGGTGTTTATTCTTGTATACCTCTGTATCTTAATGATATTTTTTCCTAATTTGCTTGACACTCTATTCAAAGATGTTATAATTTAGTATATCAAACTGAATACGGTAATGCAGGTTCCGTCAGGAATAACAGAGAAGACCGGTTAAAAGCCGGCGCGGTCCCGCCGCTGTAAGATGGAGCAACGCCTATAGAACCACTGGAATATTCCGGGAAGGAAGGCCGAGCCATGAAGTCAAGCCAGAAGAACTACCTGCATCGCGATCTTAGTGACCTGCGAAGGACGGGGAAAGATCATGGGTCTAACCATGTTTTATCACCATCCCTAATATTTATGGATGGTTTTTTTATTACCTATTCAGAAAATAATCAGAGGAAAGAGGAATAATTTATGAAAAAACTGCTTTCAATGTTAGTTATGGCTTCAATGATGGTTTTTGCACTGGGAACTATGGGCGCTTCTGCCGCTGCTAAAGCACCGAAAAACGACAAGGCTGTCGTAGTAGTCAGCTTCGGTTCGACCTTCGACGACACCCGTACGAAAGATATCGGCGGTATCGAAGAAGCTGTTGCCAAAGCTTTCCCGAACCGTGATTTTAAACGTGCTTTTACTTCCTACATCATCATGGAACGATTGGAAAAAAATAAAGGCATCAAAGTCAACGATTTGCCTGCAACCTTAAAAGAACTGAAAAAAGCCGGTTATAAAGACATTCTCGTACAACCGACTCATTTGCTGCACGGCGAAGAATATGAGCATAAAGTCCTGACCACCGTTGATAAATTCAAAGGTGATTTTGACCGCATCGTTGTCAGCGATCCTCTGATGGTAGGTAAAAACGATTTTGCTATCGCTGCTTCCGCTGTTGCGACTCAATTCCCGACTCTTGGCAAAGGTGAAGGCGTTGTCTTGATGGGTCACGGTTCTCCCCGTGATAACAACCAATCCTTTGGCAACACCTACAAAATGCTGCAGGAAACCTTTGATAAAATGGGTTTACCGGTAGTAGTTGGCACTGTTGAAGAAGTGGATACTCCTAACGTGGACGAAGTTCTGGAACAAATCAAAGCACGCGGTTACAAAACTGTGCATATGTTCCCCCTGATGATCGTTGCAGGCGACCATGCCAACAACGATATGTACGGAGATGAAGAAGATTCCTGGAAATCCATGATCGAAAAAATGGGCGTTAAAACTGTAGGTCACCTGCAGGGTATCGGCCGCAATGCCGCAGTACAGGCTATTTATGTACAGCATGCAGTTGCTGCCGAAGCCGGTGTTCAAAGATAAATAATTACTGTTAGTCCAAAGGACGTTCTTCTAAGGAAGAACGTCCTTTTATGTTCTGGAAATCAGTACAAAAATATTACAGCGTTTTTATTTTAATAAAATTTTCTGTAAATTTGTTACCCTTTGTTGCTGCTGCTCTTGCTTTATGAGATATTAGAATGCTATACTTTAGTCATTGAAAGACATTATATATGAAGAAAGGGTGTTGCACCAATGGGTTTAGTAATCTCTGCTCTTGTTACTTTTTGGGTCGGCTTTCTGATATACAAAAAGTACAAACCTCAACCGGTCTTATTCTTAGGCGGTATGATCTTAATGTATATTGCCGCCATTTTCGGTTACGGTACTATCTTACCGGCCAAAGCCGCTACAGGCTCTACTTTCTTTGATGCTTTTGAATTTATTCGCGCTACCATGAGTTCTAATGCCGGCAAGCTCGGTATGAACATTATGGCAGTTGGCGCTTTTGCCCGCTATATGGACAAAATCGGAGCTTCCCGTTCTTTAGTTCGTCTGACTATCCGTCCTTTACTGGCTTTAAAATCACCTTATATCGTTTTATCCGGCACCTGGGTTGTCGGTATGCTGATCGGTCTGTGCATCAACAGTGCATCTGGTCTGGCCATGCTGCTGATGGTCACCATGTTCCCGATCCTGATCGGACTTGGTGTCAGCCGTCTGTCTGCTACGGCTGCTGTTGCTACTACGCTCTGCTTCGACTGGAGCCCCAGTGATACCGGTACCATCCTTTCTGCTGAAACCGCCGGCTTGAACCCGGTAGTTTACTGGACTGACTACCAGGTACCGATCGTTTTGGTTGCCTTCGTTGTTGTCGGCACACTGCACTATTTCACTCAAAAATATATGGATAAACGCGACGGACATGTCGTCCAGCCGATGGAAGTTGAAAAACCGGCTGAAGATGATCCGGCTGACAGCGCGCCGCTCTGGTATGCGGTCCTGCCGGTTATTCCGCTGGCTTTGATTCTCTCCTTCAGCCCGCTGTGGATCACCTCAATCAAAATGAACATCGTTATGGCTATGTTCATTGGACTTTTTATTGGCGCCTGCTGCGAATACATGCGCTGGCATGACGGCAAAAAAGTTCTCGGCGACATCCAGACCTTCTTTGACGGTTTAGGAATGCAGATGGCTAACGTTATCACCTTGATCGTAGCTGGTCAGACTTTTGCTCAGGGCCTTCTGTCCATGGGTACTATCAATGCGCTGATCTCCGGCAGTCAGGGCTTTGGCTTTGGCCCGATGGCTATGATGCTCGTTATGGTCGCTATCATCACCTTCTCCGCTATCGTTATGGGCAGCGGCAACGCTCCGTTCTTTGCCTTTGCGGCTCTGACACCTGCTGTTGCAGCCCATACAGGACTGCATCCGGTACTGATGCTCCTGCCGATGCATTTTGCGGCTTCTATTGCCCGTAACTGTTCGCCGATCACAGCAGTTATCGTTGTATCCTCCGGCATGGGCGGCGTTTCTCCGTTCGACCTGGTAAAACGTACCGCTATACCAATGGCCGGCGCAATGCTTGTTAATATCGGTATGACCTTCTTCTACTACTACAGAGGGTAATTGAAATTTTGATAAAACAGAATAGCTGCCTGCGGGCGGCTATTCTTATTTTAGAAAGGATGTGTAAATCATGTTCATCTGCGACTGTCACTGCGACACACTTACCGAGCTTTACAAAAAAGGCACTTCCCTGTATGACAACGATCAGCACTTCGACATTAAACGTCAGATAGAGCTGGGCGGCGGTCTGCAGTTTTGCGCTATTTTTGTCCCGACCCACGAATTCCGTTACTACGGCGGACTGCGTTATACGCTTTCCCTCCTCGACAAATATAAGCAGGAGCTTAAAGCACTGCAGGAGAAAGGCATCGACGTGCTTCCCGTTTTAACTAAAGCCGATGCTGCCGACGTGCTCAACCACAAAGCAGCAACTCTGCTGGCTATCGAAGAAGGCGGCGCTATCGACGGCAGTCTGGAAGCCCTGCGCATGCTCTATGAGCTTGGCGTGCGCGCTATCACCCTTACCTGGAGCAACCGCAACGACATTGCCGATGGCGTCAACGAAGAATGCAGCGGCGGCGGTCTGACCACCTTTGGCCGTCAGGTAGTTGCAGAAATGAACCGTCTGGGCATGCTGGTAGACGTTTCCCATATTGCTACAGCGGGCTTCTGGGATGTTATCGAAACTTCTACCAAGCCAATCATTGCTACCCATTCCAATGCCAAAACACTTTGCAGTCATCCACGTAATCTCAATGACGACCAGATCAAAGCCATCAATGCCAATGACGGTCTGATCGGTATCACCTTTGCCGGACAGTTCCTGGAAGAAGATTATAACAATGCCTGCATCGACAGTGTGTACCGCCATATCGATTATATGCTGAACCTTTTGGGCAATGACGACCACGTCGGTTTCGGCAGCGACTTCGACGGTATCAGTCACCCGCCTTATAATATCCACGGCGTACAGGATTACAAACCGCTGGTAGAATACCTGCAAAGCAAAAACTACAGCGACAGTACCATTGAAAAAATCACCCACAAAAACGTGTTGAACTTGTTGAGTAAGGTTTTATAATCAAAAAGAGCTTCTGCTAAAAACAGAAGCTCTTTTTGATTTTGGCCCTAATATTATAGCATTTTTTAGCTGCTAATTCACTTTAACACAAGGCGATAGCTTTCCTCCATCCATATGCAAATCTGCTCCTCAATGGTAAACAAATCTTACCTTTACATCTTCGCCACTCTCAACAAAACGAATGGTAAAATCTTCAAGTCTAGGAACTTCCTCCCACTCACCAACGCCAGGATTACGATCTACCCATCTAATAGTAAAATCCTCGCCACGCTCAACAATCCTAACTTTTAAATCCTCTCCCCGAGATACTATACGCACTTTACCATGATTCCAATAAGCATAACTTGTAATTGGTAAGGCCAGAATGCCCACCATCAAAACAATTACACTAAACAATGCTGTTAATTTTCTCATAAAGTTTCACTTTCTTTTCGGTAATTTTTATTAATAGTCAGCATAAGGATCAAAATCAGGATCTGTGTACGGATCGTATGACTTACCAGTCTTTAAACAATTTTTAATAATTTCCATATGCTCCTCTTCCCCACCTGGTGCCATGAAAGTAGGAAAACCTTCATCAAATTTTTCCACATATTGTTCTATAAGGTCTTCATATTTATCCATAATTTACTGCCTCCTAGATGTTTATACTATAGTTATTTTTTAAGCCTCTTTTAATCCTATCGATAATCTTATCTGCTTCTTTTTTAGTAATAGCTTCAAACTCACTGCCAGGGTCCCATTTCGCTTTCAGAAAGTCGTTGTTTTTAACGAATTTCTGTTCAACTGTCCTGTACACATACGCGTCGTAATCTTCGATTTTGATAACAGTATCATAACCTTTAGCACCTAACCAGCCGTAATATTCTGCGTTCATAGCTTATCTGCCTCCCAGCTTATTAAATTTCCGTCCTGTTTTTTGTCATCGACAGAACAGCTTCAAGAGAATTTATGACACAGCAGATCTGATACTTTAACAGAAAACAGGCATCGTAAAACTCCGGATACCGCCTTCTTGTTTCTGTAAGTAACGGTAAAATAAACTTTCTGGTCTCTTCGATATACTCACCCAGTTTAGACGGCGAAAAGCCGTGCGCCATAAAAGAAACATTATTACAGCGATCCAGCAATTTCACAATAACAGCCTCACGATTTTCAATGATCGCGCAAAAGTAACGGCTCCTGGCCTGGGCCTTTGTTTATCCATCCTTCACAGCAAACGTCAGCAGGCTTACTGCCCGGCGAACAGTTTCACTTACCGGCAGTTTATCCGGCGCTATATCACAATCTTCGCAGACGTCGTGAAGCAGCGCAGCCACAATGACAGCGTCGTCATATATACCCATTTCCAGAGCATGACAGGCCATATTGAGAGGTTGAACTATATACGGAACGCTTCCATCCCCCTTGCGATACTGCCCCGCATGTTTTTCTTTAGCAAAGGAAAGCGTACGCAGAGTTTCCGGCATTTTGCGGCGATATGCGATTTTCAAACCAGTTTTGGTATCCATCATCCTCCCCACCCCTTCTGCATCATAATCATAACATTTATTCAGCCGTGTTTCCAACACGTTTACCTTGAAAAAAACAGATAAACTCAAGCTCAGCTTGAATTTACCTGTTTCCGGCTTCCAGCCTGCTTAGCGGCGAAAAATGTCCAATATTTTAATCAAAAACCTTTTGCCAATACTTTAACTACAAATCACCGATTCAAGGTGATTTGAGCTGTTTCCTTTATTCATAACAATCAAACCGTTCTTTATGAAAAGTAAAAATTTCTTTACCCTCGTACTTTTTATAGATCGCATAGATCGTTTTAAACTCATCTAAGTTAATCGCATGCTCGCCAATCGAAGGTACAATGGCTACCCCCGGCATACCATGTGCGTACAATTTACGTGTGATATTGATATACATCCACGGGCAGTTTGAGTAGTGTCCTTTGCACCAGCCAATCTTAAATCCTTCTTCGCGTAACCACTGCACAAACGGCGCATCAAATTCCAAAAATGATTTATCGCAAACCAAAAATGCTCTTACATGCCCCTTGTTGATCCACTTTTCCTCTTCCATGAGAAATTCCTCCCAAAATTTACTCATAAAGAAAAGACCCATCACCTGATGGGTCTTAAAAAGCAGTCTTATAAGCCCATCATTCAGCCTTTAGCACCTTACCTTCGGCAGGTTGCTGTGCGGTCAACGGGGCTGTCCCTCGCGCACTCTTTATGGTAGTTTCAGTATAACAAAAGAATAGTGGTAAATCAATAAAGTGTGAGAATACTAAAGTTATTCATGAATCTGCAATAGCTTATTATCCTTTTCGCTCAATAAGTTTAGCATTTTTTGAATAATTGGTATTAAATAATGATGCTCACATTTTTAACTAAACTCGCACTTATTATAATCGTCTAAGCTACCATGGCATTTTGATTAATACCATCAATAACTGTCCGCAAATTCATGAATACGGTAACATCATCAAACAATTCACTGATACTGCCCTGGTCAGTAAATGGGCTTTCCTGCAATACCGATAAATCTTTCATTAAACCATTTTTAACAATATAGTTTACAATTTGACGCACAAAATACATTTGCCTGCTATCCAATCCGGCATTATTTAAAAAGCCCGAAAAAGCTTCGTTAGCAGCCCTATGGTCTAACCCTACAATAGAGCGTACAAGCTCTCCTAGAGGTGTTGCTCCATATTGCGAGCTATATTGTTCTTTGGTGCCCAGGTCGTGCCACAGGATAGTTTCAAGCTCCTTAACGTCACTTTCAGTAAGCGGCATATTACTCTTGAGTTTTGCAATCACAGGCAGCTTTTGATTTTGCAGAATATAGTAATTGACCTTCTTTTTATACTGAACCAGATCGTCATTATCCAGTTCTGATTCACGCCATTCCATTGCCAAAAGATCGTCCATAAAGTTAGTATCATAATGTACTTTGAGCCCATCAGGAATAAACTTGATCAAATCGCGTAATTTAATGCGCAACTCTTCGTATCCTGTCACTCCAATACGATCCAAATAGTTGCTTTCCAGAATTTCTTCGATCAAGTCTTTTTGTGCAGCAACATCAGGTATTGTTCCCAGCTTCGCCAGCTCTTCAGCTTTGCCCCTAATATCATTCTGCGCACGTTTAAAGTTTTTTCCAGTTAACATCGCCAGCTCAATCTGATAAACCAGCTGGTCAAAACGAGACGCTGTTGGATCATCACCCAAAGGCAACACTAATGGCGCAACATGTTCAGCAATTTCCTGCGTTTGTTTAAATTCTAACACCGTAAAATCCGCTTCAGACTGGTACTTATCAATCACACGCAAATGCTGCTTCACCGCAAAATTATCCCGGGGCAAAGCTTTGATCTGTGCAACTAAAGATGCCACAAGTTCTTTGCGATATTCTTGCAGCTCCGCTGTTTGCAGGCTCAGTTCCTGCAGCTTATAAACCATCTCCACCTTGGTGTTAAAAGTGCGCTCCTGCAAAGTTGGCACTGTACTTGCTTCACAACCCTTAGAATGCAAACGGAAGAATTCAAAATTGCCGCACAAGTCAAAGATATAAAAAATTTCTTTATTCCGGCCATCAATCAAGCCTTCACAGGTTCTGGTTCCACGGCCAATCATTTGCCAAAATTTAGCTCTGCTCATAACCCTTTTAAAAAATACCAGGTTAAGTATCTCCGGAACATCGATACCTGTATCCAGCATATCTACCGAAATAGCGATCTGCGGCAATTTCTTTTTATCCGCAAAATCATCAATCAGACTTTGTGCATAATTAGTATAGTTATCAATCACACGTGCATAGTGCTGCGGATAGTCAGGATATTCTTTATTCCACACTTTTAAAATCTTTTCCGCATGCAAGTGATTTTTAGCGAAAATAATAGTTTTTCCAATCTTGGAACCAAAATCTACTTTTTGCCCATGCTCCATTAAAATATGCAGTGTTTTTTTAATGGTATCCTCATCAAAAATCCACTGGTTCAAAGCACTGGAATCTATGGACTCGGGAATATTGCCGTCCTGGTCAGCAAAAGTCTTTTCGTACTCTTCTTTTTCCTCTGGCGATAATTCGTCATAAGTAATTCCTTTAGTCAAAAATTTTAATGAAGTTTCGACCGACTTAAAATCAATCAAAAATCCGTCTTTTACTGCCTGGTCAAGCTCATAGCCATAAGTTGGCACTCCTACTTCCAACTCAAAAATCTCGTAGGTGTTTTTATCCATTTCATCTTTTGGCGTAGCAGTTAGACCCACTAACAGGGCATCAAAATAAGTAAAGATATCCTTATATTTATTATAAATACTGCGATGCGCTTCATCCACTACAATTAAATCAAAATGCCCCGGAGTAAACAGGCGCCCGCCTTCCTCATTCCGCATGGCATCAATACAATTCATCATAGTTTGATATGTCGAAAATACCGCTCTGGCATTGGCATCTTCTTTACTATTTGTTAAATCGCACAGCGAAAGGTTAGGCAGTTCGTTATGAAAAGCACGCTTAGCCTGAGTAACTAAAGCATTGCGATCTGCCAAAAACAACAAATTTTTGACCCAGCCGTGGCGAATCAAAACATCGGCTAATGAAATAACTGTACGTGTTTTACCGCTGCCGGTCGCCATAACCAGCAGCGCTTTGCGGCGGTTACGCTCACCTATTGCATCACATACCGCTTGAATCGCTTCTTTTTGATAATAACGGCCTGAAATAGCATCGTTTATCTGTACGCCTTTTAAACCTTTGCGGTCTTTTAAAATACAAAAATACTGCTCCAAATCACGCTTGGAGTAAAAACCAGATACTAAACGCTCCGGGTAGTGCCGATCATCCCATAACCTTGTTTCGTAACCATTGGTTAAAAAAATAATTGGCCGTTTACCAAATTTTTGTTCTAAAAAATTAGCATATAAAACTGCCTGCTGACGGCCTTTTTCAACATTCACACTAGTACGTTTAGCTTCAATAACAGCCAACGGCATACCGTCATCAGCAAAAAGCACATAATCCGCCGCGCCATAGCCCGATTTATTGGGCATATTATCGACAGGATACTCATCGTACCAGTTAACGCCGCGCTCCCAACCGGCATCCTGAAGCATTACGTCGATATACGCCTTACGTGTTTGAGCTTCCGTCATATCCATCGGCTTAACTTCATAGCCACGTTTGAGACGTTCTAAACGCTTCGCCGTCATGCCCGGGCGTTTGGGGAAGTTTTCATCAAGCAAAGTTTGGAAGTCCACTTCTTCTACTTCCCGTTGAGCCAAAGGCACCTCTGCCGGCTCAACAACTTTATTAATAATCCCCTTATCAAAGGACGTTTCTGCATAGCTGTCCGCATAACAGCAAGCTAAAAAGTCCAAAAAGCTATGTAAGTTTTCCAAAGCCAAAACAGCCTGGTCTTTATTGACGCTCTTAGGATTATGAGTAGCATTGTTACCAATTTTACGCAGGTAATTTATCTTCGCCGCCATCCCCGACGGTATTAAATCCTGAAAATCTTCGGTGCTGATGAGAGTAACCAACTTATCGGCATAGGGCTTTGTTAAAGAACTGTCTATACTATAAAGCCATTTTACAGCAAACTCTAAGGCTGTGCGGCATGCCGTAGCGCACAGCGCAGGCGAAATATGCAAAACACGTTCAGCCGAGACGGCAGCCTCGGCAAACGGTTCAAACTGTGGTTCTTTTAATAAAAAATCAAAGTTGGTTTTCATCAAATACACCTCATCATTTTACGACTAAAATATCTCACCCTTAAAACATTTTTGCAGCAAAGATTGATAATTTTGTTCCATGTCTGCAAGTGACTTTTGCAGTAAAGCTTTTTGCGCTTCAACTTTTTCAACAAATTCAGCAAATTGATTTTGCAATGATAATGGAGGGATTGGAACATTTAAAGAAAGTATGTCTGAATTAGAAATATTTGCTTGTCTTATACCCCTACTGATTCCTGTAAGTTTCTTTTTTATTTCTTTATTTCTCAATAAATATAAAAGATACATGTTACTAAGATCCCCAAATATATTTAATTTTGCATTCCTCTGATTTAAGTAATAACGATCAAAAAATGCCGGTAGAACACAAACATTTGCATAATCATCTTTTCCAACTGTACCAGTAAGTGACATAACCAAATCTCCAGGATAAATAAAATACCTTTCCAAAGATTCCGTATAAGTCCAATATACTAAATCATTCAAAGTGAGCGTCCCTGTATTAATATTTCCAATTCTCAAAACAGGAATTCCAGTCATAGTATATCCGGTACTTTTAAACGTATATCCACCTATTACTTTTAAGTGTTGGGCTAACGAGTTTACAGACCACCCTTTAGGATTAGTCACTGGATCACCAAACATTTCGATAAACTGTGATTTTATTAAAAAATCCAGTTTTTCTATTTGCTCTTTGCGTTTTTCGATGAGCGCATTGGCAGTATCCAGAGCAGCGGCTATTCTCTTTTGAATATCTAGTGGGGGGAGCGGAATTAGCATTTTACTTAATGCAGACTTATTTAACTTTGCTCTCGTTGTACCACTTATCAAAGGTAAAACATCATAGAACATTATCGAATAACACAAATAATCAACATCTATTTCCTCTTTTGGTTTAAGAACATGAGCATGATTGTTAACCCAACATTTTCCTGAAACCCTATACGCTATAGGACGTGTCGCAGATCCGAAGTTTCCGCCATCTTCTGCTAGCAATACCAACTCGTCATCGAAGATAAAGTTATCAATATAGTCTTGAACACCATTTGCTCCGTAATACGGATATTTTCCAGATCTTCTTTCAGATGCTGTTATCGGCACTCTTTTGTTATCTAAAATATTCGTAACCTCAGAAACGCTTACCAGTTCCCACTTACCCACGCAACATCGCCTCCAGTTCTGCTAAGCCAGAGGTAATCTCACTTTCTAATTGTCTGATTTCTGTCATGATCTCGAGCGGATGCGGATATGTTTCTTCAACATACACTGTTTTTTTGTATTTATTTATCGAAAGGTCATAGCCATTAGCTACGATTTCTGCTTTGGGTACTAAAAAGCTCTGTTCCGTGCGTTCACGCTTTGCTTCCTCTCCCAGGGATTTAAAGCGAGCCACAATGTCAGGTATATCACTGCCTGCTATGGCAGTACGTTTATCGTCCAGGCTGTAACCGTCATTTTGCATGTCATAGAACCAAACATCATCCGTGCCACCGGCACCTGTTTTCGTAAAAATGATTACCGCCGTACTTACTCCGGCATAAGGCTTAAACACACCGGAGGGCATGGATATAATTGCTTCCAGACGATTGTTTTCTACAATCTCTTTGCGAATAGCTTTATGAGCATTGGACGAACCAAATAAAACACCGTCAGGAACAATAGAAGCGCAGCGACCGCCAGTTTTTAACATCCGTAAAAACAAAATTAAAAAGAGCAGTTCTGTTTTCTTGGTTTTAGCAACTTTTAGTAAGTCTGTTGATACACCTTCATAGTTCAAACTGCCTTTAAATGGTGGATTTGCTAAAATTTTAGTATATTTACCACTGTCAGTATTTTGCTCGGACAAACTGTCTTTATATGCAATATTAGGATTGGCGATACCGTGAGTCATCATGTTCATGGCACCAATACGCAGCATAGTTCTATCCATATCATAACCGGTAAACATGGTGCTGTCATAATGCGTTTTTTGCTCTTTATTGTAAAAAATATCTTCTAAATATCGCTCTTTTAAATACTGACCTGCCGCTACCAAAAAGCCACTTGTACCACAGGCAGGGTCGCAAATAGTGTCGCCTGGCTGTAAATCCATTAACTCTACCATCATACGGATAATATGCCTCGGCGTGCGGAACTGCCCATTAGTACCGGCCTGTGCCAATTTAGAAAGCATATACTCGTACAGGTCGCCACGGGCATCTTGCTTATCCGGCATTTTATCTATTTGGGTATAGAGCTCGTCCAGTTCTGTTACTAGTCTTTCTAATAGCTGCGGTGTTGGTACTTTAAAAATAGCGTCCGCCATATACTTGGCATAAGTACCGCTGTTGCCATTTAATTGCTTGATAAAAGGAAACACTTCTGCCTGCATGATTTTGTACATGTCTTCAGCGGATTTATGAATAAATATTGACCATTTAAGCTGTTCTTTACCCTGAAATACACTTTTATGAGGAATACTCAGCATCAGACTTTCTCTTTGCCGGGTCTGGTCTATTTGGTCAAGATCACGGACAAACATCAAATAGGTGAGTTGTTCAATAACATCTAATGGATTGGCCAAGCCGCCCGTCCAGAATATTTCCCAAATTTTATCAACTTTATTCTTTAATTCGCCAGTAATCATGCGTGTACCCCTTAGGTTTTTGTATAGTTTCTTTTTGTGTTACCCGTTTAGCTATATCATTTATTTTTTAAATGCTTGCTTATGCTAATTTACTATATTATATCGTGTATGCTAAATATAAACAACGTATCGAAAAGAAAAAAAGCTACTAGACAAAAATATCTAGCAGCTTTTATTTAAACAATTTCTATTTTACAATGCTTTTTAAAATGTTCTTCTGCATTTACACCTTTAAAACACTCTTGCAACATCTTTATAATATCTATCTTTTCTTGCGCGCTTAACTCAGCATCCAAGGCTTCTATGGAATGAGAATTTACATCCAACATTTTCTTAGCGCCCTCTACGCTAGACAATATCTTCTCTGACCTCATACAATTAAATTTACTAAAGGTCTCAATTATTCTTCTAATTTGATTTAAGAGCATGCCTCCTGATAGCATGGGACAACCATAAATAAGTTCTAAATCTTTCCAAAGAGCTTCATAACTTGTTTTAAAATCATCTTTTTTCGTTTTTATGTACTTTAATTTAATCTTATGTCCATTAGAATTAAGTCTCATAAAAGTATTTTCATTATAACCGTCGTCTCTATCAAAACCATATTTAACATTTAAATAAAAATGACAATTATGAGTCAATAAGACAAACTTATCGTCTTTTTTTACACGGCGCATTAATTTCTGCAATTCTTCAATAATTACATACTGCATGGTGTCATCGTTAGAATTCATCGGATCGTCAAATATTATCAACTTAGGTTTACTATTTCCTACTTTTACTTCTTTTAATTTCTCAATAAAATACAAAAACGCAATGATATTTTTTTCACCTGTAGAAAGCTCGTCCACATTTCTAATATCACCAGTTCTTTTGCACTTTATTTGATAAAATCCTTTCTCATCTTTATCTTGCATATGAACTAACTCAAAATTAACATATAATTTTAGTTTTCGATTGATTTCATCGGCTAATATTTTTTCATTTTTTGTAGATCTTACAAGCTCTTTTATCTCATCTTCCTTTTCACTAACTTCTTTTTTACGCAACTGTATTGCCTTTAATTCGCCTTCTAGATCATTATTTGACTCGCGAACGGCCTTTTCTAACTCTTCCTTTCGCACGATTTCTGCCTCATAGCCAAACTCCTCAAGCAAAGTTTTTATAATGTGACATCTTAATTTAGTCTTGGCTATTTCCTTTTGCTCAGACAAACTATTTGAGTTGTTTTCTGTAACTAAAGTATTATATTTTTGAATAATTAAGTCCATTGATTCTGGTATACTTATATCTAATAATTCTAACGATTCATATAAATATTTTTGCTTATTATTTGCCGTTTCTTTTAACTCGTTAAGAAAAGAGTCCAACTCTGTTTTTCTCTCTAATAAATTACTGCGAAGATTTTCGGCCTCAATACTTTTTTCTGGATAAAAAGAATTTACATCAATATCTATGTCCTTTATTTTTTTCAATTCAGATTCAATTTTACTTATAAATTCTAAAAGTTCGGTCCTAAAGCTTTCAACTTCATCTGCTGAAAAATATAACTTTAGTTTGTCATATCGTTCCTTAGAAAGCACATTACCACAAAACGAGCACTTATCATTCGCCTTATGAAGCTTAAAACCACTTTCTGCAAATGTTTCTTTGTCTTTATTATTTGCAAACTCTTCTATAACAACCTGTGCAGAAACCTTCCGACAAAGCAACTCGTTCATTTCCTTCAAGTATTCTCCTAAATTTAGAGAAAGCACTGGCAGATATGAAGCCTTTTTTTCTGTCAAATTAACCGTTTTTTTCATCTGTTCAATCTCAATATCAGACAAAAATTTAGCTTTTTTCAATTCTGTTTCAAAGTCGTTCTTATAATATGTTGTCTTGGCAATTTGCGGATCAGTTTCATTCTTTATTTTCGCTGCCGACCCCTTATAAAACTCCTCTATCTTGTCTTTCTGTTTCTTAAACTTTACTTCCTTTTTTTGATGCCGTGCCCACAAATTATTTGGCTTGCCAGGCTGCTTAGTAACATTTGTTTCGAGTTCTGCAATATCTAACTGTATCTTATCTATCTCAGCATTTTTTTCAGCGATTTTTTTATCAATTTCAACATTGTCCTTTCCTAAAATCACAGCATCTAACATATTGGATTCACTAACAACTGTTTCAAAACCTTGAAATACACTTACTTCATAATCAGTAGCATTATCCTTCAATAAATTAGTAAGCGTCGTTTTGCCAGTACCATTTTTACCAAATATAAAAGTTATATTTTTATCTATTGTGAAAGTATTGGTTTCAAATCTCTCTTCATTTGACAAATCCAACGTAATGTTTGACACAGTAATAACATCTCCTAAATTCTTATTGTCAGCAAGTGCGCAACTTATTTTATAATATATTTTATTTATATTTTTTTAGCTGTATTGTAATCATTATAGTCTATCAATGATTTACATGCCAATTATTTTGAATATAATATATTCAAATACCATTCAACTTATAATTACCTAAACTACAATTAAATTTTTCTTTATAAAACGCCCTAAATTCATTGCTTTCACATCGCTTATTAATTTTGTACATCTCTTTTATTTCTGGCATTATTATTTTTACCATCACAAAACAAAATACAAACATAGGATCGTTCATAATTACATTATTTGCCTGTGTTATTACAGAACACAAAATAGTGGTTTGGATAATACTTTATACAATAATAATGTTAATACTTCTTCGATCGTAGCCATTAAAAAGCCGCGATACATCTTCACCAAAAACTTTCTCGCGTCTTAAAGATATGTCAGATCCTTCCTGTTCAACTTTTCCTTTCTTTTTCATGACTATGTCCCCCTCAATTTTACTCATAAAAAAGGCCCATCGATGATATGATGGGTCTTAAAGTTTCCTGTAAGCCCATCATTCAGGCTTTAGCATCTTACCTTCGGCAGGTTGCTGTGTTGTCAGCAGGGCTGTCCCTCGCACACTCTTTATGGTGACTTCAGTATATTACAAGGTCTAACACAAATGCCTCTGTATTTATTACTTGCATCTATAGGCAATAATGGTAACTTTACCTTTTCCGGGATACTTTTTTATTTCATATTTTCTGGGGAATGCTTCTATTAGCTTCGGCAATTTAATAAACCCGAAAGTTCGCACATCAAAATCCGGTTTTACTCTTTTTATAAATTGTCCGGCTGAACTAACATTTACATAGCCTTCATCATCCTGGTACTTGTCAGATGCTATTTTTAATAAATTATGTATTACACTTATATCTTCTTTCGTAGAATCGACTGTAGCAGTTTCCAAGCATTCCTCTTCTATCTCTATTGCTTTTTCACTGCTTTCAGTTTTAGACTTTGCTGCTTTTATATTTTCGCCAAGGTTCTCCAGAAAAATAAATTCATCACAACTGTTTCTAAAAGCTTCCGGTGTTTTCTTTTCACCAACACCCATCACATATACTCCGGATTCATGCAAATTTATTGCCAAGGGAGTATAATCACTGTCGCTGGCAACGATAACAAATGCATCATAAATCCCTTTATGCAGCAAATTCATTGTATCGATTACCAACGCCATATCAGTTGTATTTTTACCAGAAACATAGTCAAACTGCTGCTCCGCTTTTATCGCTAAACGTTTCAGCTCATTTTCCCAGTTTTTTAATGTATCTTTTCTCCAATTACCATACGCTCTTTTTACAACGATACGGCCATGTGTAGATATTTCCTGTATAACATCCTCCAACTTTGCCAATTGAGTATTATCTGCATCAATTAAAAGCGCGATTCTTTGCAAATTTTCCATAAAACACCTTCTTTACTATTCTTGATATCTTATAACAGCATTAAAATAAATAAGTACTTCTGATATCCTTAGAAATCCCCTAAATCAGTGGGCAAATACAATCCTTTCAATAGTCTTCCTATTAGTAATCAAAATATAAACATTTTCTTTCCCTGCTACATCACTTAAACAGGTTATTCTTTTTTACAAACATAATAAAACTCTGATAGATATTTGCTGTTCTATCCACAATATCCTGCTCTATATAATCCGTCATCGTATTTGCCATAGTAAGAAGCTCATTATCCTTTGTGGCATCCTTCTTTTTGCCGCTATCTGTAGTGAATCCTTTGTAATATTTAATCTTGTCCGAAAAACGGTAATCAGAAGCACGAATGTTAATTCCTTCTTCCAGAAGCACTTTATTCCCAAGCTTTTCGAGGTTATTTTTATCCTTAAGCGTCTTCTCGTTCTCTTGACGTTTGCGAGCAAATATATGCTCTATTTCAAGTTTCTGCGCACCGTCTATCAATACTTGGTCTTCATCTTGGTACATCCACCACGCAAGCATCGAACGAGTGATAGGTCGACCATTCGTAAACACGTAGTTTTCGATCGCTGCGGTTACTTCCTTCTCATCCAACAGATAATCTGTAAATGCAATATCTTTACCATTTACAATATTTATCATTTCCGGATACACTGGTGTTCTCAGAGCATTTACGCCTGGTCTGATAATTGCATACGCCCATATAAAGGCAATCATTTTATTTAAGAAATCATAAAGTTTTGTTTCTTCCAGATTACCATCAGCATCCCTATTTGTCATAAAATATACTGACAAGAAATATGTCCACATACCGTTAGGTGCATAATTCAGCACAAATAATAACTTTAAGTTTCTTTCTGAGAACGCAGTAGACTGTTTTACAATGGAATCCCAGAATGCTGCAAGTGACTCCAAATCCGACAGTGCGACATCACTCTTCAAAATCAAATAGTTATTTCGCTCATAGAATTTTCTTAAGGCTTCAGTAGTCGTCGATCTTATACCGTTCTTAGCACGAAGGAAATACATATACCTTGTAAATAATTCATCCATAGGAGAACCAGTAGTCGTACTAAAAATAGAATCACATATCAGTTCCAATGCTTTCCATCTGGAAATGAAATTATCTTTTTCTCCCTTTGTGGAGTAATACTTATATAACTGTGCTTTGAAAATGTCAGTATCAGCCAACGGCTTTCCTCTATCATTCAATGTTGAAAAGATACGCAGTGCAGTATCCTGTGATTCTGCTTCGATCGGTAACAAAATACAGTTGTTCAAAATTCTCGTTGGCAAATAGGCAAAATAGGAAGGATAATCACTCAAGAAATCATGAATTTTTATCTCGAAGAAACGATATGTATCTGCATATCTACTCTTCATTGAAGAATCAACTCTTCCACTTTTTAAAATATTTATAAACTCATCTTTATCATCGTCAGTAGATACCTCAGAATCAATTTTTAAACGATTCATATTAGGCTTACCAAATTCATCAGTCTTCCAAATACATTTCTCGATGATTTCTCTTGTACTTCTTGAATTTTCATCTTTCATATTCTCAAACTTAGAGTAAAACGCACGGATCAACAACATTAATGTGGTAAGCCTCTGCTGTCCATCAATTACTTCAAGCTTTGCATTCTCATTTTTGAAAGTTACGATAGGCCCCAAGAAATATTCGTCACTATCGCTGTCAAACTTTGAATAGTCGTTATCTGGAAAAGCAAATGTAAAGATGTCATCCCATAATGTCTGACATTCATTCTCGCCCCATGCATACGGTCTTTGATAATCCGGAATCAAAAAATCGGCTTTCTTATCAGAAAACAACTGTCTTATTGTCTGTTGGTCTATATTGAGTTTTGACATACTCCACGTCCTCTTTTCCTTTGTCTTTGTATGCAATAGAGCAACCCATGTGCTATTACATTGGTAAAGTCCTTAATCTTATACTTTTTAAATCGCTATGTAGCCTCTTTTCTAAATTTTGTAGCTACGGATGATTTAATTCTATATCCAAGAGAAATTATCATATCCAAATTATAAAATCGCAATTCAGCACATTGCAAATCTTCACAAGTGTCTCCACTCGCACATCTTCATTTCTCTCGAGTTTCGCCATTGCGTTAATTGTAATCTTCGTCTTTTCGCAAAGCTGTGTTTTGTTAATCTTTTATCAATCATTAATTTCCAAAGTTTGTCGTAACAGACAGCTATATTTTCTGCCTCCTTCTTGCTCAGTTGTGGCGTTGTTAACATTGTTTTCATTATACTATCTTCAAAGACGTCATTCAAGATAGAAAATCCATAAGAAAGGTCTTATTGAACACTGTTGGTTCAATAAGACCTTTTCTTATGGATTTTGTCACTACACATATAAATGGCTTATCTTGTGCTATACAAATTATTTTTTCAAGTATTATCAAGGTTTTTCGGGACTCAAAAGCCTATTTTAATTTATTCCCACTCGATAGTGGCGTTCGGTTTGGGCGACAAATCATAGCAGACGCGGTTGACGTTTTTGACTTCAGCCAAGATCCTGTTGGTGATTTTGTGCAGGATCGGCCAGTCCAGTTCTTCGATAGTTGCCGTCATGGCGTCAACAGTATTGATCGCACGGATGATCACAGGATACTCGAAGGTTCTGGCGTTATCACGTACGCCGACAGATTTGAAATCAGGTACAACGGTAAAATACTGCCATACTTTTTTATCTAATCCGGCATTGGCGAATTCTTCACGCAAAATAGCGTCAGCTTCACGCACTGCTTCCAGACGCTCTTTAGTTATAGCGCCCAGACATCTTACCCCAAGTCCCGGTCCGGGGAACGGCTGACGGTAAACCATACTGTGCGGCAAGCCCAGTTCGATACCGCAGGCACGCACTTCGTCTTTAAACAGCTGATACAACGGTTCAACCAGCTTGAACTGCAGATCTTCGGGCAGTCCGCCGACATTATGATGGCTTTTAACGCTCTTGGCTGTTTTAGTGCCGGATTCTACTACGTCAGGATAAATAGTACCCTGTCCCAGGAATTCGATACCGTCCAGTTTACGCGCTTCTTCTTCAAAAACACGGATAAATTCGGCGCCAATGATTTTCCTTTTTGCTTCCGGATCAGCTACGCCAGCCAGTTTAGAGAGGAAACGTTCGCTGGCATCAACATAGACAAGATTAGCTTTCAGTTCATCTCTGAAAACTCTGACGACGCTTTCAGACTCATCTTTACGCATCAGACCATGGTTAACATGCACGCAGGTCAGCTGCGAGCCGATAGCTTTGATCAAAAGCGCTGCTACAACAGAAGAATCGACACCGCCGGACAAAGCCAGCAGAACTTTTTTATCGCCGACCTGTTTTTTGATCAGTTCGATCTGATCATTAATGAAATTTTTCATATTCCAGTTGGCTGTGGCATGGCACTCATCAAAAACAAATTTTTTGAGCACTTCCAGCATAGCTGTATGTTCCGGCCAGGCAGGCAGATTTTCTACTTTAGCCAAAGTATGGCCGACAGACATTACCGGCACTCCAAACTGATAAACGGCTGCTTCCACGTCGATCGGCTGACCGTCGATAATATTGTTTTCTCCCCCGTTGATGATGATACCTTTAACATTAGGCAGCTCTTTCAGTTCTGCTGCTGTGATATCATGGGGTTTGATCTCGCTGTAAACACCCAGTTCCCTTACGGCACGAGCCACCATTGTGTTTTCGTGGCTGCCCAAATCTAAAATTACGATCATATCCTGCTGCATATCCATTCTCCTATCTGCAATAAAATTTTACACCAGCTTAGATATATTAATTGTAACATATTTAACGCCTGCTTCTCCACTAAATTATTGCAGAAAACTTAACTAAATTCATCTTGTGTCTGCATAAAATAAAACCGTACTGTTTTGGATCACAGGTACGGTTTTATTTGTTATCTAATATTTCATACCCTCATTACCATTCTCTGGGTATTTCATTAAAATGTCCGGCGATAAACATAGTCGTCGTAATAGCAGCCAGTAGATTATTCTGTTCGTCTGTCATTTCCGCCATAATGACCATAGTTGTCTGCCCATGGTGTTTGACCTGGCTTTTAACGATCGCCGTCCCCGTACCTGGCAGATTGCTGATAAAATTGATATTGAAGCTCAATGTCTGCACAACCTCGCCGACACTGGCTCCGGTAATGCCCATAACTGCATCGGCTAATGCCGCCAAAGCACCGCCGTGCACACCCAGCAAGTGATTGGTATGGATGTCAAAATCTATCGGCATCTTTACCGTTGCACCGCCGCAGTGGATCTCATCGATCTCTATCTTCAGCAAATTCATAAACGCGCTGCTGCTCCAGATCTGTTTGATATGAGCAGCTACATCTGTTACTGTGTTCATTCAATCACCTCTTACTTATATATACATATTAACCAGCATCATATACAACGGTACGACAACAATACCTAAAAGCACCGTTAAAAAACTTAACGTCGCCGCATAAGCAGAATCCGCGCCATAATTTTTAGCTACAATAGCCATCTGTGTCATCGCCGGCATGGTCGCCTGCATAGTGAAAACCTGTGCTGACAGCGCCGTTACAGGCAGAAACGGTATCAGAACCAAAACACATACTGGACAAACCAGAAAACGTCCGGCAACGCCTAGCAGCAGATCTTTATCGAAACCGATTTCTCCCAACGGGATCTTACTCATCTCAATGCCAATAAAAACCAACGATAAAGGCGTCGTCAAATTACCTATATATTGGAAGCTGTTCATCAAAAAAGACGGCAGCCTGCAGTCCAGCAAGACTAAAATGATACCGACAATGAAGCCGACCAGTGGCGGAGAAAAAATTTTCTTCAGTGCTGCCGGAGAAAAAAACGCTGGTTTATTCTTTGTATCACTCAGGGTATCCTGCACAATATTATGTACACCAAGTGTCCAGAAAAAGGTTGTATTGACCATATAATAAAGCATTACTGCCGGGATACTTTTTTCACCAAACAGAGCCAGGTTGACTGGCAGACCAATAAACATGGTATTAGCAATAAAAAAATTAGTACAGAAAATGCCGCGCCGTTCTTTTTTTATTTTAAAAACGTGAGCAGCTATTGTACCGACACCAAAAGCCAGCAGCATGGAACATATCGGCAGCAGCAGATCAGGCGCCATGGCAACCAGTTTATTATGATCAAAATTTTTACTGATACTGACGATCATATAAAGAGGCAATGACACAGCAGTTACCAGCCTGGCGATCAATGCGCTGCTGTACTCGTCAAACCAGCCGCGTCTGCTTAACACAAAACCGATACCAATAATAAAAACTATACTGAAAATACCTTCCAGTGCTTTCAAAACAAATTCCATACCGCACCTCTTTTCTGGTTGTAACAGCAAAATAAGGCCCTTTTAGCGGGCCTTATTTTGCTTGATGGAGGAATGGCATAATCACACCTTCTATGCCGGAAGCAGTAAACATCTATCTAATCTTTCCCCTGCGACCTGTCCTAAATAATCGCAACGGGGAATTCCTTGTTTTCAACTAAATATAACGCAGCCGTAACAGACAGCAGATCGGCACTGCCGCCGGGACTGATCCGTTCATTCCTGAAAAGTTCTTCACTTTCTGCCAGCAGCCGGCGTCCAGAATCAGTAAAAATACTTCCCTGCGCCAAAATATCTCTGGCACGCTGCTGTACAAACGGCAGCTTCGCATAACCGCCGCGCCAGATGACATTAGAATCCTGCACAACCGTCATTAAATGAACCAGAGCATGAACCAAAGCATCGTTCAGTCCAGCGCCTTTGGCAAACGCTTCCTTTAAGCCGGGCAACCCGTTCTGTCGTACACTGGGAAATCCTGCTTCCACTTCGCCGCGGATGCCCGTGATACCATAAGCCTGATATAATCTTTCTCCTGCCGTCAAAGGCCGGTCTGCCTGCAGTCCAGACAACTCATTCTCTGTCAGCCCCTGCGTCATTTCTGCCACGATAGAGCACAATGCTTTACTGTCCAGACCTTTATTCATGGCAGCCCCTGCGGCAGCAGCCAATAGCCCACCGGCAAATAAAATGCCTCTTTGGGTATTGACTCCTTTCGTCACGCGCAGCAGCTCCTGCTCCGCACTGACGCCGTAACGTCTTACCTTTCCAAATAACTCCTGATAATTTCCATTATGCTTCATCCCTAAAATCTGTAAATCACTGAAAGCTTTTGCCAAAACCGCAGAACCGGCAGCAAAAGTCAAAATACTCATATCTGTATGAGCACCGCTGCCATGACGGGTGACTAAGCCTGGTTTGGGATGGACGCAAACCTCCATAAAAACCGCCTGCGTCAAAAACATACTCATTTGCCGTAAAGTTTCAGATTTAGCAGAAAGCTGGCGGGCTGATATCTCGACTACTATTTCTTTAAACGTATCTTGCTCATTTAATTTTTTAGCTTGGTGATCATACATCGCTGCACCTGCTTTCTGCCGGGATCATTACTTAACCAAAAATAGCTTTTGTTGCAAAATACAGAATTGACGGAAATACCAGACAGCCGGAACCGGTATAGAATGTAGCTGTCATTGCCGCATACGGAACCAGTTTGGGATCGACTGCGGCCATACCAGCAGCCGTACCGGAAGTAGTACCCATCAAACCGCCATAGATCATGGCGGACTGAGGATTATCAAGTCCGACAAATTTAGCAACAAATGGAGTCAGAATCATAACCAGAACAGATTTAACAACGCCGGCTGCGATGCTGATGGCTATAACCTCAGAAGACGCGCCCAGTGAAGCCCCTGTTACAGGTCCTACAACAAAGGTTGCCACACCGGCGCCGATGGTTACCAGACTTACAGAATCAGTATAGCCCATGGCATAAGCCACACCCACACCTGCTACCCAGGAAGTCAATAAGCCAAAAATAAGCGAAAGTACACCTACAAGACCAACTTTTTTGATTTCACGCAGGTCAGCGCCAAAAGCAGTGGAAACGATGGCAAAATCACGGAACATAGCTCCGCCCATAACACCAACGCCGGCAAACATCGGAATGCTCGCCAAACCTTTATGACCGCCGCCGACTACACCGCCGATATATGCCAGAATCAGACCGAAGAAGATCGCAATTGCGGAGCCATGGATACGTCCCTTGGTCAAACCGCCGATTTTATAGGCAATCCAGGTAGTGATACCGATGATAATAAAAGCCGCAACTAATCCGTTTTTAGTAATAAGTTTAATGAACATTGCTGCGAAATCCATATAAAACGCCTCCCATTCTTTTTATGACTATGCACCAAATTTTCTTAAAATAGGAATAAAGACAAAGCCGAGGGCTACGCCCAGTACTCCGCCCAATACAGCGATCGTTCCGCCGGATAAAGCGGCGACAACGTCCTGAATGGAACTCATAGCCACAACGATGGGAATATACATGGCGCTCCAGAAAGCAATACCTTCCTGCCCTTTTTTATCAAGCCAGCCTGCATCTATACCTTTATTGGTAAGAATAATCAGCAACAGCATAGCAAAACCAACCCCGCCGACATTAGCTTTAACACCCAGAAGCGCGCCTAAAATATCGCCAATGTAATTACCTGTTAAAAAACAAAATGCTAATAACGCAACACCATAAATAATCATGAGATTACACCACCTTAGTACAATTTTTTATTATCGCTCCCCACTCAAGGGGAGCGAAACAACTAAAGGCAACGGTAAAAATTTACTTATTCAACTACGGCAATAACCTGACCGGCACTGACACGGTCGCCGGGCTGCACTTTATATTCTTTGACTACTCCGGCTACCGGGGAAGGTACCAGCTGTTTCATTTTCATTGCTTCCATTACTATCAGTACGTCTTTTACTTCAACGCTGTCGCCTACTTGTTTTTCAAAGCGAACGATTTTACCGGGTACGCGGGATTTAATTTCCATGATTCGACATCTCCTTAAATTTTAGTCTGCTCTTATTCGACTACGGCAATGACCTGACCGGCACTTACGCGGTCGCCGGGCTGCACTTTATATTCTTTGACTACTCCGGCTACCGGGGAAGGTACCAGCTGTTTCATTTTCATTGCTTCCATTACTATCAGTACGTCTTTTACCTCAACGCTGTCGCCTACTTGTTTTTCAAAGCGAACGATTTTACCGGGTACGCGAGATTTAATTTCCATGATTTATGCCTCCTGTGACAGTATTTCCACAACTGTCTTTTTCTTTAATATTTGTACATCCTGTAAACTCTTGCCTAAAACTGTCTGTGTCGGCTGAAATAATTCAGCCGCCTTAATACCATAGCCATTAATAAGCTCCGTTTCCAGATCAATGTCTACCTGAAACTTCTTTCCAATGGCCTGCAGTTCTGTATATACCTCCTGCAGCTGCTGCAAAGACAATCCCGTTATCAACAGATCAAGATCAGATTCGCTGTTGGTAAAAGGTAAACCGGTAGCTATTTCCAACCCGGCCGAACCTAAAATTCCCAGTTTCAGCCGCCTCTCTGCCGCATAGCTGCATGCCGCCTGCGCCGCTGCCAGACAATTCGTAAATACTTTAAATTCAGCTGCCGCAAGCTCATAAGGCCGTTTCAATTTAACTGCTTCGCCTACCTCCAGCTCTGCTGTCAGGCGTAAACGCCGTCCCTCACATAGCTGCGGATGCACAAAGCCCAACGGTATCACGTCTGCCGAAAGTACTTCCGCACGTCTGACTATTCCGGGAATAACGCTGTCAGCGCGGAAAATATCCGCCGCTAAAAATGCCTTTTCCCCTGTCAGCTCGTTTAAAAACACTTGTTTCAGCCTTGCCCTGCCGATACTGCTCGGATAAACCAGGTCATGCCTTTTTAACTGCGTTTTGTCCATACGGGATCCGCCTTACTGTTCTGCTGATAATCAAGCTGCGCCTGGACCATAGTGTCGAAAAATTCCGTCTGTACCGGCCCGGTGATTGTAACAGAAGGTATTTCAATTCCTGATATAGGATCGCCCCGCAGTTCCAATATTGTTTGTTCGGCATTGACCTGTACTTCAGGACTGACCTTGACGATCCGCCCTTTAATCCTCAAAATACTGCGGGCCACCCTGTTTAAGGTAACGGCTGAGGCCAGAGTAGTAGCTTTTACGATCACTTCATACTCCGGATAAGTCCGTTCCCGGCGGTAAGTAATGATCTTACCGGCCTTATTACAGACATGTCCCGACTCTGAACACGGAAAACTGTCACCCATCGGCAGGCCGCCTGCTATCAGCTCATAATATTGCTGTCCGCCCCTGATGGCCGCCGGTGTCAGTTCGATATCGTCCCTGACAGGGATACCGTCCATAGCCAGCCAGCCTATTTCCTGACAGCCGTATAAATCATGTACTTCCGCCTGCAGAAGTTCCTGCGCCACCGGCAGCAACTCCAGATCCAGAGGCGTACCGGCAGTCAACAGCTTTACTCCTTTAGGCAGATCTTCAGCAACGCCCATATTTTTAGCATCTGTCAGTGCCGCCCGTAAAAACGCAGACTCACCCACCACAGCTGCAGGCCTCTCTTTATACAGCGCTGCCAGAAAGGCATCACGGCTGGAGCGCACTAAAAACGACCATTCCAAACCAAAATCTTTTAAAGCCTGCCCTGAAAAAACATTTACCAGCGGCGGATAAGTAACAAGCAGCTTATCGCCGTGCTTTACTCCAGCGCGCTCTAAGATCCTGACCGAAGCTCTGATGCGTGCCGGCAATTCAGCATAGGTAACTCCGACGATATTTTGAAAAGCCGATGTTCCCGTTGTAAAGGTAAGATAAGCAAGATTCAAAGGCGTATGAACATCTTCAATAACATGAGCCGCCGTCGGCCCGGCAATGCCTTTATCCGCCAAAGTACGCTTCGGCATCTCCTCCAGTTTGGGAGCAGAACCGAAATCTTCGACCAGCAGGCTTATTTCCTGAAGCAAGCTGTTCATCTGCAATCTCCTTACGCGTTGATATATTTATCGGCAACTGCAGTAAATTCTGCATTGACCTTGGCAATAGCTTCCATTCTATGGGTCCGTCCGCCCCGCTCATTGCCCAGAATACCTCTGCCCCAGGGACCGAGCAGTTCGCCTTTCCCTTCAGCCTTTAATTTAGCAACCTCATCGATATGCCGGATAATTACTTCCCGCATATCTTCTACCTGATTGACAATTTCCTGTACGCCGCCCAGTTTGTAAAAGAAATCTACACCGGCTGCAAAAACAGGATTGCTGGTAGAAAGCTCTTCCAACCGTTCGATATCCATTTTCGTGATCCTGGCAATGGAGGTCAGCGGCATAACATGGATCATGGTGCCGAAATCTTTGGAAAGGGCCAGAATATGGTCGGCCTGTAAACCATGGCACAGGAAAGCTCCGGAAATTGCGCGGCCAATGACCATGGCCACGATTGGATGTCCTGCTTTGCGTGCTTCGGCTAAAGCCAGCTGATAACCGCCTGTGGATTTATTCATACCGGCGATTTCTTCCATTTTGCCGGGACCGTTACCAGGAGTATCAACTATCAAAACGATAGCGCGTTTCTCAGGCAGCGGTTTATCCTTATCGGCTTCCATAGTCCGATAAACTGCCGTTGCCATCTTATAACCTTCCTCAAGTCCGATGACACCGCCGAAAACAACAGGAAATCTGTCGTTAAACGCCATCGCATCATTAGCGATGATCGTAGTCGGTTTGCCGTTCAGCTTAGCAGTACCGACAACAGACCCGGGGCCATAATCAGGATCGAAGCTGTAACCGTCAATGATATTTTCCTGGAAGGAATCTTTATCGATGATCATATCAATAGCATCGCGTCCGCGACCTATCATAGTGTTGTCCAATTCTTCCATATTCATATTCCTCCTTTTCCTTAACTGCGTACTCTGCGTTTTACTACTTTAAGGAATTCCGCTGTCGTCATCTCAGGCAAAGCTGCCGGATCTTCATTACCGAAATATTTCCACAGATCCATCGAATCCTTCGGCTGCATATCTCCAACAAGCTTCACCAGCTCCTGCTGTTCCTGTACCAGCTTCAGAGAACCGATACGGCGCATTTTTTCGATCTCAGCCATTGGTATCTCAGCCACTTCAGCCAGAGTTTTATGGAATTCACCGATTTTATCTTCAACAAGATAGTTGCAATCCTGAATGATATATTTATGTTTGGCACCGGTTGTCCGGTAAACCAAAGCCTTGTTGGAAGCGTCAAATTCGTCTTTGCCCATTTCCTGTTCGATTACTTCCGGACCAGTCAGGCCGATACGCCCTTCTTCATTCATCACAATGACGTCGGTAGCTGCAGCTACAAAGCCCATACCGCCAAAGCAGCCGACTTTACTGCCAACTACCGCTACTACCGGAACGATACCGCGGCAGTCCTGGAAGGCATCCATTACTTCGGCATGGGCCAGAAGTCCGGCATTGGCTTCGTGCAGACGTACGCCGCCGGTTTCAAAAGAAACCGCGACCAGCGGACGTCTTGCAGCATATTCTTCAGGGTATTTAGCTTTAATGTCAGCAGCCGCCTTCAATGCCAGGCGAATAGTTGCGACCATTTTACCGCCATTGACCTCGCCAATAGCGCCGCCAATAAATTTCCCTTCCATTGATACTACAAAAACAGGATGCTTGCCCAGCAAACCAACGCCGCAGACAGTACCGTCATCAAATTCCACAGCAGTCCCAAGTACCGGCAGATGCGGGCTGCAATAACGATCCAGCGGATTTAAAAACTCCGTAAAGGTTCCTTTGTAGACCATGCCCAAAGCACGTTCACGGGCATTAGCGTCAAAGAAGCTGCTGTTTTCAAGTTCAGTCCAGTTTTTCATAATTATTCAGCCTCCTTTGCAGTAGCTTCTGCCAGTGCCTGGCGTAATCTCATATAAACAACGATCGGGGTGGCGTTATCATCGTTGATCTCGATACTTACATTGCCAACACCTGTATCAGTTACAAATTTTCCGAGCATTTTTTCCCAAACCGCATCAAAGCCTTTAACAGGAGTAACTACTTTGGCTTTAACGCCGCCGTTCAAAGCTTTCTTTTCCATAAGTACTTCCAAATCGCCGGAACCGGTTACACCAAGATGCGACCATTCCTTAGCGATTTCCTGTGTTGCAGCAGATTTAAATTCAAATTCCAAAACCTGTAATGCCACGTTAATCTCCTCCTCTTACCAGTTTCTGAATTTAGCAGGCGGATTATACAGACCTTTAGACCAAACGACCAGGTCATGTACGTTTTTAGCCGCCAGCATGGAACGGTTAGCTCTGCTCATATCAATACCAAGATCATCGGCAGTCTTGATCACACCAAGATCACGCAGACGCAGGGTCTCTTTCGGATCAGCCTTCATACCGACTTCGGTAAAGCCTGCGATACCGCGGATAGCGGCAGTACGTTCTTCCATATTTCTGCATTTATGCAGGTATGCGATACCTTCCTCGGTAATGATATGAGTCAGGTCATCGCCGTAGATCATAACCGGTTCAATCGGCAGATTAGCGTTTTTAGCCAAAGCAAAAGCATCCAGTTCCTCTACGAAGCCAGGCGCCAGTTTTTCACGGAAGGTTTCGGCCAATTGTACGACCAGGCGTTTGCCGCGGTGTACAGGTCCCCACATTGCTTCTTTAACGCCATATTCTTCACCGCATTTAAGCCATGCTTCAGAAGAATGACGACGGCCTTTCGGGTCGCAGCCCATATTCGGAGCGCCGCCGAAGCCTGCCACACGGTTAGCCGTAGCTGTAGAACTGTTGCCATAAGGATCGATCTGCAGTGTGCCGCCGATAAACATATCAATAGCATAATGTCCTGCCGTCTGAGAAAAAGCACGGTTTGAACGCATTGAACCATCCGGCCCGACAAAGAAAATATCACTGCGGGCAGCTACATACTCATCCATGCCCAATTCACCGCCGAAGCAGTGGATCGATTCGACCCAACCGCTTTCAATAGCCGGGATCATCGAAGGATGCGGATTCAAAATAAAGTTGGTGCAGATCTTGCCTTTCAATCCCAGCTCCTCACCATAAGTCGGTAACAGCAGCTCGATTGCAGCCGTATCAAAACCGATACCATGGTTCAGGCTTTTAATACCATACTCGCCATAGATACCTTTGATCGCCATCATGCCCTTTAAAACCTGAGCATCAGTAATCAGTGCCGGATCACGTGTAAAGAGCGGTTCGATGTAAAACGGTTTCGGAGATTGAATAACATAATCGACCCAATCACCGGGGATATCAACGCGCGGCAGCTCATCTACGATCTCGTTAACCTGCGCAATAACGATACCCTGACGGAATTTAGTCGCTTCTACGATCGCCGGAGTATCCTCAGTGCTAAAACCGGTAAACAGATTGCCATGGCGATCAGCCTTCGTTGCCGCAATCAATGCAACACGAGGAGTCAAATCAACAAAATAACGTCCATACAGCTCTAAATAAGTATGGATAGCGCCCAGCTCCAATTTGCCTTCTTTTAAAAATTCGGCAATTCGGCCTGCCTGCGGTCCGGAAAAGGACATATCCAGCTTTTTAGCGATACCTTTTTCAAAAACATCCAGATGTTCAGGCAAGGTCAAAACAGACTGTACCATGTGCAGATCATGCACCTTACCAGGATCTACCTGGCAGAGTGTTTTCGCCAGAAAATCGGCCTGTTTCTGGTTGTTGCCCTCGATGTTGACCTTATCGCCGGGTTTGATAACAGCCTCCAGTAAAGCGACTGCATCTTTGGCATCAACGATTTTTCCTTCTTTGACGTAAGGGGCAGCTGAGGCAGCTCTTGCCGCAGCATCTTTCTTTAAAGAGTCCCACTCACGCGTAATACCTTTAAGCTCCATTACATTCTCTCCTTTCTTATTACAAAACTGCTTCATATATACCGAACCCGGATAAAAAAAGAGAGAACAAAGCACAGCTGCAAACTGCGCCTTCATTCTCTCATTCACCACTATTTACTTTCACCCGGATCTATATATGCATAACTCCCAAACCGGCCCGCTCATGATTAGTCATATAATGCAGTGCCGATTTACCGAACAATGCCACCGCCAGCCAGCCATCATCACGTACAACCGCTATTTTCAGCGCCAGACTGGCACTAGAAGAAACGCTGACTAAAATACCTTTTTTAGCTTCTTCCGTAGCGTGAATCAAAGCGTGAATATCATTAGCCGTCTTTTCAATGATTCCAGAATTGAGACTGGCCCCAATTACGGCCCTGTTCACCTTTTCGTGAAAATCATCATAAGAAGTTTTGCCGCCGACCTCTGTCACTACAAATTTATGACCAACTTCAGTCAGCGCTCTTTTAGCCGTTTCCTCGTCCTTCAGCGTACGTGTTAGCGCCAGCAGCATTGCCGCTACGCCTACGCTTTTAACACTTTCACCCTGTAAAAACGCTTCCATCTCTCAGTCCCTCCCTTTACTGCAACCTCAGCAGCTACGGATGCTTATTTCACCAAAATCGAAGCTTTCGATTTTTCCCGCAGCATTTCGTACAAGCAAACTCCCATAATCATCCATGTCTTCCGCCACTCCGGAATAAATCTCTGTATCATTATCCCTTACTGTAACCTTATGACCCAGTGTACAGCTGTAGTCCAGCCAGTCCTGCCTAATCAAAGCAAAACCGCAGCAGTGCCAGTGAGAGTAAAGCAGATCGAATTCATCCAGAAACGCCTTGAGGACCTGTTCATGCTCGTATTCGATGCCCGTTGCCAGATAAAGAGAAGTGGCTGTAGCTTCTAGCTGGGCTCCGAAATCTTCAGAAGACATATTTATGTTGATACCAATGCCAACAACGGCGTACTCGATACTGCCATCAGCAGTCAGTGCCATTTCTGCTAAAATACCACAGACTTTTTTACCGTCCAGCATGATATCGTTGGGCCATTTTATAGAAAATTTTTTATCAGTTAGCACCTGCAAAGCTTTCACCGCAGCAACGGCTGCCAGCAGCGTTATTTGGGCACAGTATTCGGCAGCTATCGTTGGTCTGAGGATCATGGAAAACCACAATCCCTTCCCCTCCGGTGATTCCCATTTCCGCCGCATTCGTCCTCGTCCGGCAGTCTGCCTTGCGGCAATAACAATTGTACCTTCTGCTGCCCCCTGCTTTGCAAGCTCCAGCGCTTTCAGATTAGTAGAATCCAACTGCTCATAATAATATATTTTATTGTGCAGTATCTTCTTTATTTCTACCATCTTTATTGCCCCGTCTCAAATTTTACTTAACCAGGTGGATCGTCGAAATGAAGACGCCGCAGGCAATTGCCGAGACGATAACGCCGCCGATATTAGCCCCCATTGCCACCGGCATTATTACGGCGAACGGATCTTCATCTTCAGCTATATGCTGAGCGATTTTAGCAGTAGTCGGCACACAGGAAATACCGGCAATACCAACAACAGGATTGAAATTTCCTTTTTTGAATTTGTAAACTATCCAGCCGCCTAAAACACCAACAGCACCTGATACTGCCAAAGCTACCACACCAAGAATGATCAGCGGTGCAACTTTGGGATTAAGCAGGGTAGAGGCTTCGCATAAAGTGCCAAGCAAAAGACCCAGCATCAAAGTAGCAGCATAAAGGATAACGTTTTCCAGCAGATCCTGATACGGAACGATTTCAGCTTCTTTGATCGTCATACCCAGGAAGAAGGACATGATCAACGGCGCCGCCATCGGCAGTAAAATACATAACAAAGCACAGCATACTAAAATAAAAATAAATTTTTTGGTTTTCGGAATTTCAGGAGCATCAAAAATGATATCGATACCACGATATTTTTTAGGCACCAGCATTTTTACTAATGTCGGATAGCCTGCATAAGTCAGGCTTAAATAAAGATAAGCAATAACGGAAATCGGGACGAACAGTTCCGGAGCCAGCATCAAGGAAGTAAACAGAACCATCGGCCCATCAGCACCGCCGATCGAAGCTACAGCAGCAGCTTCCGGTGGAGTCAATCCAAGATTCACACCCAGAATAAGCGTAACAAATGTACCTGCTTCGGCAAAAATAGCAATAATGATGGAAGTCCACGGATTAGCCAAAATAAAACCAATTTCACACATAGCCCCAATGCCCATAAAAACCAGACAGGCTACCAGACTGTTGCTGAAGGTCAAATTATAGATCGGCTGCAAAAAATTGATCTGCATGATATTCATCAATGCGCCCGGTTCTGAAACGAGCGGATCCAAAAACAAAGTGCCAAGCTTACCGCCGTCTAAAAAAAGTACGCCGCAGTTGATACAAATCATACCAACACCCATCGGTACCATGATCAAAGGCTCTAAGGTTCTCTTAAAGCCCAGATAAGCCAGAATAAAACCGAAAATTATCATAAAAATACGCGCACAGGCGATTACAGGATCTTGCACAAATAAACTGGCAATACCAGGAAACAATGTTGCGACCAGACTCATTTCCATCGTTATTCCATCCCTTCTCCATTAGAATTATTATTGCCCATCAATTTATTGAGCAATACCACTACGCCAATCATAAACAACGAAATAGCCGCAGTGAACAAGTAAGAAAATCCTGCATACGCATAAACATTCATTGCTTCAAACCCCTTTCAAACTTTTCTTTCCTGGCGTATCAACTGTCGGTTTCCGGATAACCAAATTATGGTAAAAAAAATAGAGAAACAGAATCATCTCCATCTCTCTTTCACCACTTTGCAATTGCCAATCAGGAAAATTAATGCCAAACACTCGCACACTCACAAGACTTTATCCTAACCGGTTTTTACCGGTGCCTTGTCCGTCATTGAAACATGCTTAAAAATAAAAAGACGAAGTAATAGAATCACTATCACTCCGTCACCACTATGCAGTTGTAATAAACTATTTTGAAAACTCTCAAATACTCTCTTGGTAAAGCTCTCATATTCTCTACGCTTTTATAATAACACAAAAAATCGATTTGTCAATTATTTGTTAAATATTTTCAAACTTTTCTATATATGCATAATGCCAAAACCCATGCGTTTATGATTAGTGATATAATGCGCCGCTGAATCTCCATAAAAAGTTACGGCAATCCATCCATTTCCTCTTACAATCGCAACCTTACACGAAATATTGGCCTGAAGCAGGTTCTGGGAATAACCAGATTTTGCATCAGCTGCTGCATGTAATACCGCATGTATCTCCTGCGCAGTTTTTGAAATAACACTACAGTTGAGACAGGCTCCAATAATTGACCGTGTCATTTTTTCTCTAAATTCGCTTTTAGATGCATCGCCGCCAAGTTCCGTAACAGCAAATTTGTAACCTTGTTTCTGTAACAACTCTTTTAAAGCATTTTCATCGGCCAGTGATGTCGTCATTGCTAACAAAATTGATGCAGCCTCGGTACAATTCAGCATACCCGTCAAAATATCATGTTGCTCCTTCATCTCTGCACCCTCTCTTTCTACTTTTCAAGTACGATTATTATAACATGTACCCCCCCACATCACAAATTTCTGTTCCAAAAAAACAAAGAACTTTGCGTTTACACCAATTTTAAGCATAAACGCAAAGTTTTTTAATTATTAGTTATCGTTTTCCATTTAACTGCAAATTCCGCTCAGTTATCAAAAAATCTGCGCAGTTCCTCATTTTCCTTCGTCAGTCCCAAAGCCAGCATCAGCTTTATTCTGGCTTTCTGTCCTGTTAATTCCCCGCCCAGAATGATCTTACTTGCTTCCATTGACCTGGCGCTGCCAAAATAACTGTACGCCGGAACTACACGCCCCGTATGAACACGTGAAGCCAAAACTACAGGAATATCCCTGCTCCGCACATATTCGATACCTTCCTTAACTGCCGGCGGCACATTCCCGCAGCCTAAAGCTTCAACTACCAATCCCTGTACCGGCTTTTCCGCCAGCATTTTAAATAAATACGCATCCATCCCCGCATAGGTTTTCAGCAAACAGACATCTTCTGCCAGCACTGCCGGACAGATTTTTTCAAGATTCAGCGGCTGACGTCGAAAAACCACTCTGTCAAAATAAATATGCCCTATAGGACCCCAGCCCGGCGAATGAAATGTAGCACAGGACGTAGTATGCGTTTTGGTAACTTCTGCAGCAGCATGTATCTCATCGTTAAAAATAAGTAATGCGCCTTTGCCCAAGGCTTTATCGCTGGCAGCGACCATTACTGCCGCCAGGATATTTGCCGGTCCGTCCGGTCCTGTTTCTGAAGCGCCGCGCATGGCTCCTGTAAGACAGACAGGCTTATTCGTTTTTACTGCCAAACCTAACATATAAGCTGTTTCTTCCAGTGTATCTGTCCCGTGGGTCACAACAATGCCGCTGACGTCTTCCCGCTCTGCATACCGATCAGCCATTTTTGCCAAATCAAACATCATCTGCGGTGTTATGTGACCGCTGGGCACATTGGAAAATTCAACTACCTCCACTTCGGCAATCTCCCGCAGTGCCGGGACGGCTTCGATCAAATCATCACCACTGACAGCCGGGATCAGGCCCTGCGTCACAGGATCATATTTCATGGCAATAGTACCGCCTGTAGTCATTACAACAACTTTTTTCATGCTCGCACCTTCCTTGCATCATTATTTACTTCATCATAACATATCAGCCGCCGGCAGACAATTTCCTGCCACCCAAATTCCCGCTGGCATTACAAATGGTGTATAATATTTATATCATTGATTACGAGGTGTCATGTATGATAGTAAGCGGTATCAGCCTGGTTTTGGAAGGCGGCGGTATGCGGGGCATGTTTTCCGCCGGAGTTTTTGAAGCATTCATGCAGAAAGAACTTATTTTCCCGCATATTGTCGGCGTTTCTGCAGGTGCCTGCAATATTGTTTCCTATATGTCACAGCAGCCGCTGCGTACCAGACGTGTCATTCAAAATTATGTTGGTGATAAACGTTACTGCAGCCTGAGCAACTGGCTCAGGACCCGTTCACTTTTTGGTTTTGACTTCATTCTCAAAGAACTGCCGCAGAATCTGCTGCCTTTTGACTATGAAGCCTTTAGTAAATATCCCGGACAGCTTTATGTCGGCACGACCGATGTTATCACAGGCAAGCCTGTCTGGTATACCCAGGGCGATATGGATAAAGATTTTCTGCCGCTGCGCGCATCCGCTTCATTGCCCTTTTTTGCTCCTGTCGTCACCATCGGCGGCCATAAATTATTAGACGGAGCTATAGTAGAGCCCATACCTATCAGCAAATCCATTGCTGATGGTTATCAGAAATTCGTTATCGTACTTACCCGTAATGCCGGTTACCGTAAAAAACACCCGGTACCGCAATATCTGCTGCGCCTCGTCTATAAACACTATCCTAAATTATGGGAAACCATGGCCAGACGTCCTGACCTATATAATGACCAGCTTGCTTTTGCCGAACAACTGGAACAGGACGGCAAGGCCGTTATCATCCGTCCAACCGTACCTTTAAAGATCGGCAGACTGGACCAGAAACCGCAGCAGCTTTTAAAGCTGCACGATCACGGTATCGAATGCGGATTAGCAAAATTTCACGAAATCATGCAGCTTTATCGTAAGTAATAAAGGAGGAACCATGCGTTTTTTACATACTTCCGACTGGCACCTGGGCCGTATTTTTCACGGCTTACATATGACCGACGATCAGGCTATAGTACTGGAAGAATTAATCGCCCTGGTCAAAGAAAGTAATGTTGACGCCGTCCTGATCGCCGGCGACATTTATGACCGCGCCGTACCGCCGACACAGGCAGTGACCCTGCTGGACGAGGTTCTGCGCCGTTTAGTCCAGGAGGCCGGCAAAAATGTCATTATGATCGCCGGCAATCACGATAATGCCGACCGTCTCGGCTTCGGTCAAAGCCTGTTATCTCAGAACAAGCTTTATATCACCGGGCCAGTCAGCCCTTCTACCCAGCCCGTTGTATTATATGATACCTACGGGCCAGTTTATTTTGCACCGCTGACTTATGGCGAGCCCCTGGCAGCGTCCGAACTGCTCCGGCAGCCTTTAAAAACACACGAAGATGTTGTTCGCTGGCAGATAAGCAACCAGTTAAGACAGATCCCTGATACAGCGCGTAAGGTTGCGCTGGCGCATGTCTTTCTGACAGGAGCGCAGGAATCTCCGGACAGCGAACGCCCTTTGGCTATCGGCGGAGCAACCACCGTAGGCATCGACTGCTTTGCCCCGTTTAATTATGCGGCTTTAGGACATCTGCACGCCTGCCAGAACGGCAGCAGCAAGGTACGTTACAGCGGTTCCCTGCTCAAATATTCTTTTAATGAAGTCCAGCAGTCCAAGGGCGTACATATTGTAGATATGGCCGCAGACGGCAGTATTACTGTTGAAACAGTACAGCTCAAGCCTCGCCGGGAACTGGCCTGTCTGCGCGGCAGTTTTTCTGAATTAGTCAGCAAGCCGCAGCCGGAATTGTATGATTGTTATCTGCAGGTAACCCTGACTGACGAACAGCCGATACTGGACGCCAAATACCGGCTGGAACAGGTCTACCCCAATATCCTGCATTTAGAATACGCACGGCTGCACAGTGGCAACGATGCGGACACTGCCGCAGTAAATCATAAAAAGCTTGGTACTGCCGAGCTTTTTGAAGCTTTTTTTACACAAGTCAACAATCGTCAGCTCACTGACAGTGAAAAATCCCTTTTATCGGACATTATTAACAGCGAAGTGCAGACAGAAAGGCAGGCCTGACCATGAAACCATTACAACTTACCATGCGGGCCTTTGGTGCTTACGCCGGTGAGCAAATTATTGACTTCACTCTTTTAGGAGATAAAAACTTTTTCCTGATCCACGGACCGACCGGTTCCGGTAAAACTACTATTTTAGATGCGATCAGCTTCGCTTTATACGGCAGCGCCAGCGGCGATCTGCGCGAAAGTAAAAACCTGCGCAGCGACTACGCTCCCGCCGAACAAAAAACCGAAGTAGAATTTACCTTTAAAAGCGGGGAATATATCTATCAGGTACTGAGAGCTCCCGAGCAGGAATTAAAAAAGCAACGCGGCGAGGGCACTCGAAAGGTACCGGCAGCAGCCGCCCTTTTTAAAATCCTTACTGACGGCAGCAAGGAACCGCTGGCCGCAAAAAGTGACGAAGTGACGAAAAAAATTACAGAACTTATCGGGTTTAAAGCGGAACAGTTCCGTCAAATAGTTTTGTTGCCCCAGGGAGAATTCCGACGGTTTCTGATCGCCGAATCGAAAGATCGCAAGTCTATTCTAGAAACGATCTTCAAAACCGAGCTGTACCGGCGTATCGAAGCACTGCTGGCAGAACACAGCACTGCTATCGACAACGATTATAAAGCACTTAAACAACAACAACAGTTTATTTTGAACAGCACCGAATGTGAAAACAACGACCAGCTTCTTGCTGACATACAAATATTTCTGCAGCGGCAAAAGGAAGAAACGGCTGCACTGCAGACTGCTTCCGCACAGCTTGCAGCAGCAAAACTGCAATTGCAGCAGGCTCAGGAGCTGCATAATGCTTTTGCGGAAGCAACTGCAGCACGAACGGCTTTCTTAACTTTGACAGAACAGCGCAGCGCTGTTGAAACTGCAAAAACTGAAGCAGCACAGGCTGATAAAGCCGCACTGCTGGAAGAAATTTACAACTCTACCCTGCGCGCACATAAACACAACCAGGAATGTCTGTCAGCCGAACAAAGCGCTCAGCAGGCAACAGCAGCGGCGCAAGCAAAGCTGCAGGAACTGCACAAAAGCTTTCAGAACAATTACAACAGCTTGACGGTCAAAGTCTCAAGGATACTGCGAACCTGGATAAAGCGCTGGAGCTTTTGAACCAGCGGATCCTGCAGCTCCACAGCGAAGCCGCTAAATTATCCGGAGTCACTTCTGAATTAGAACGTTTGGCCGCGGCTCTCGTTGACAATGAACCGTGTCCTGTCTGCGGAGCTTTGCAGCATCCGCACCCGGCTACAATAACTGCGGCCCAGAAATCTGAGCTGCAGTTGAAAACACAGACGATTACCAGACAGGTCCAGAGCTTACAGCTGCTGCAGCAAAGCTATCAGCAGGCTCAGCTGCATCTGGCAGGCTGCGAAGCTACTCTGAAAGCAAACCAGGCGGCTTCTGTAAATGCTGCCAAAGAATTCAGCGCTCTGCGCGAACATTTTAAAGAACGCCTGGACGCTTCAGACTTTGAATCACAGACAGCCTTTCTTGCCGCTTTGCGTACTGAAAGTACGCGAAAACAACTGCAGCAGACCATCACCGCCTATGAACAAAATCTGGCCGCAGCAACAGACCGCCTGCAACGCGCTCAAAATGCCGTCAACGGTAAGACCGAGCCAGAACTCAGTGCCTGCAAAGCAGCGGAACAGCAGGCAGACGCTCTCTACCGTCAACTGACAGCTCAAACGGCAGTAACCGCCAAAGAGCTTTCTGATCTGCAAAAAGCACAGCTCCAGCTGCAGGAATTGGAAAAAAAGATGGGCACTTTACAGGATGCCTATCAAACAGCGGCCTCTCTGGCAGAAACCGCAAGAGGCAATAATCCCTCACGACTTACCTTTTCCGCATTTGTTTTGCAGGCTATTTTAGACGACGTACTGCAGGCCGCCAATCTACGTTTAACCTCTATGAGCCGTGGACGTTACAGTTTATCACGTACCGGTGATGTTCTGGATGCCAGAAGGGAAAACGGTTTAAACATTGAAGTTACCGACAGCTTTACAGGCGTTGCCCGTCCTGTCAAAACACTTAGCGGCGGAGAACTGTTTCTGGCTTCACTCTCGCTGGCCTTAGGGCTTTCCGATGTAGTACAGGCCTATGCGGGAGGTATCCGCCTTGATACCATTCTGGTCGATGAAGGTTTTGGCACGCTTGACTCCGAAGCCCTGGATATGGCTATCCGCACGCTTACCGATCTGCAGAAAGGCGGGCGTCTGGTAGGAATCATTTCCCACGTCAGCGAGCTGCGCGAACGCATTTCAGCCCGATTGGAAGTAATCCCCGGCCAGCGTGGCAGTACTGCTGTTTTTCACGTCTAACATAACAAAAACCTCCGCAAGCAAATGCTTACGGAGGTTTTTTATTAACCTATTTCGCGTTCTTTTTCTGTTCCGCGCACATTAACAGGGCGGTTATTTTCATCTACCATAACTACCTTTGGTTCAAAACCTGCCGCCTCTTCAGGCGTCATCAGCGCATAAGCGATAATGATCACTGTATCACCCACTACGACCTTGCGTGCCGCAGCGCCATTAAGGCAAATCACACCGCTGCCGCGTTCCCCTGCAATAACATAGGTTTCCAGGCGGCTGCCATTATTATTATCAACGATCTGTACCCGCTCGCCCGGCATGATGCCGGAAAGTTCCAACAGCTCGGAATCAATGGTAATACTGCCCATATATTCTAGACAGGCTTCTGTCACCGTAGCACGGTGGATTTTTCCATGAAACATATTCAAAAGCATTTATTCAACCTCCAAAATCACATTATCGATCAGCCGCGTAGTCCCAAAACGCACTGCTACTGCCAATAGGCACGAACCGGTAATATCACCTGCAACAGGTTTCAGATCGGGCAGCTCATAAATTTCTACATAGTCAATCTCACTCAACGGCTCTGAACCGATCAGCTTGGCAGTTTCAGCTGCAATTCTACTGCTGTCACGCTCACCCTGCTTAAAAAGTTCTTCCGCATAACGCAGGCTTTTTGATAAAATCAAACCGGCTGTGCGTTCTTCCTGGCTCAAATAAGTATTACGCGAACTTTTAGCCAAGCCGTCAGCCTCACGTACGATCGGCATAATCCGCAGCTGAACGTTAAAAAACAGATCTTTGACCATTCGTTTGATAACCTGTACCTGCTGCGCGTCCTTCTGCCCAAAATACGCCCTGTCAGGCTGTGCCAGATTGAACAGCTTGCTGACAACAGTAGTCACGCCACGAAAATGTATGGGACGGCTGCGGCCGCATAAAACCTTTGTAATATCACCTGTTACCTCTACCGAGGTCATATCGGCACTGGGATACATTTCTTTAGCCGCAGGGGCAAAAACGATATCGGCCCCCATTTTCCCTGCCAATATACAATCTGCTTCCAAAGTGCGCGGATAGGCTTCCAGATCCTCCCCCGGCCCAAACTGTGTCGGATTGACAAAAACACTGACTATCACCAGCTCATTCTCTTTACGTGCGGCAGCAATGAGTGAACCATGCCCTTCATGCAGAGCCCCATAGTCGGTACCAGACCGATGCTTTTACCCGCTGCCTTTGCTAAAGCTACCTCTTCCTGTAAATCTGCTGTCGTTTGGCAAAGTTTCATTTTAAGGCTTCCTCTCAATATAATTTCTCTAAAACTTCATCATCTATTTTAAACGTATGCTCCGGCGCAGGAAAACTGCGCTCCTTAACTTCCCTGATGTATTGCTGCACTGCGCTGACAATACTTCCATGCAGATCGCTGTATTTTTTGGCAAATTTCGGACAGAACCCGTCCGAAAATCCCAGCAGATCATTACAGACCAGTACCTGCCCATCACAGGAATTTCCGGCGCCGATACCAATAGTTGCCGCTGTTTTCAGTTCAGCAGTCACCTTTGCAGCCAAAGCAGCCGGCACACATTCCAGCACAATAGCAAAAGCTCCTGCTGCCTCTAACGCTTTAGCATCATCCAGCAATTTCTGCGCTGCGGCTACATCCTTACCCTGCACTTTAAAGCCGCCCATTTGATTGACAGACTGCGGCGTCAGACCAATGTGTCCGACCACGGGAATGCCTGCGGCAACCATTTTTTGTACCAGTTCACAGATTTCACTGCCGCCTTCCAGTTTTACTGCCGTGCAGCCAGTTTCCTTTAAAAAGCGGGCCGCATTATAAAGACCGTCAGCAATGCTGGCCTGATAACTCATAAAAGGCATGTCAGCGACAACCAGTGCCGTCCCGCAGGCGCGCATCACTGCTTTGGTGTGATGAAGCATCTCTTCCATCGTTACGGGCACAGTAGAACCGTAACCCAACATCACATTACCAACAGAATCACCTACCAGAATCATCTCAACACCGGCTTCATTAACATTACGGGCCATCGCAACGTCGTATGCTGTAACCATCGTTATCGGTTCACCCTGCTGTTTCATTGCTTTGATAGTCGATGTGGTTATTGCTTTTTTATTCATGGTTTTACTCCTTTACTGTCAAGCTTTCAATAGTTCTTGTAAACTTTTTACTTTCGCTTCATCGATACTGCCGTTTTCACTCGCCAGACGCACAGTCTGAAGTGCCAGTTCCCGATAAACCAGCTGCAGTTCCTCCGGCAGAATTTTCAGATGTCCTGCTACAGTGCCTGCATCACCGCGGGCAATCGGCCCGGTCAATGCCTTGCGGGCCAACGGAGTCTGATGCAGATTACTGACAGTCCCATCCAGCAGCGGCAGCAAAAACTGCAAAGCCCTTGCCTTGTCAGGTGTCCAGCGTTCAAACAGTTGCTGTGCTATCGCAGTTATTGTCACAAGATAATTAGAACAAAAACAAGCAGCCGCATGATAGGCACTGCGCTCCGCTTCAGGAACTCTGAATGGATATGCCTGAAGCGCTTCGGCCAGATAACAGGCAGCTTGCTGTGCTTCATTATCACCATCAACAGCCATGCCGATATCTTTAAATCTGGCGCTGCCTCCGGCAAAGCTCTGCAATGGATGCAGACTGCCGCAGTGGATCCCCAAGGCAGAAAGCGCCGCCAAAGGGTCCAACCCCAAAGAACCGCTGCAATGCAGGCACACCTTCTTTGACAGAATATCCCTCCGCCCGGCAGTACCGACTTCCGCAGCCAGTGTTTCAGCTGCTGCCGCGATCTGCCCGTCCGGAACTGCCAGCAAAACTACATCAGCAGCCGCCAGCACCTCTGCCCCGACTGAAGTAATCTGAAAGTCACCCATGCCCGCCAGCCTCGCACAACTTTTCGGCGATCGACCCGCTTTGACGCTGACTACCTGTAAAGCAGCAGTTACTGCACAGGCTTTCAAAAAAGCACTGCCAACCTTACCCAGCCCAATGATGCCTATTTTCATGGTTCCCTCCCTTTCTTCGCTTGAGAGCATAACCAAGGCAGTAAAATAAAAAACGCACTCCCGCCGGGAGCGCGCAAAAATACTTATAAAAAGGCCTTGTTATTGCGTCTCGTCCCGGTCATTACTGATCCAAGCGATTAATGACTGATTTTAAATTAAGACCTGCGGCTTATGGTACAGCTCACAAAGATACTGCCCGGCCATTTACGGTCACCGCTATAATAGCACAAGCACTCCGGCCTTGACAAGCGTTTTTTACCTTACTTTACAAAAAAACCTTTCTTTCGGTCCCTGCCTGTATATTTTGTAAAAAGCACCGTGGAAACACAGCGTACTCATGATATCACCCACTTTAAAATTCCTGTTGTTTTTCATTCTTTCATGCTATACTGAAAGAAAAAAGGAGGTCTTTGTTATGCCCTACGTAAATATTAAAATCACCCGTGAAGGCAACGTGACACCAGAGCAAAAACAAGCCCTGATAGAAGGTGCTACCAATCTGCTGCACGACGTGCTCGGTAAAAACAAAAAGACTACTGTTGTCGTTATCGATGAAGTCGATACTGATAATTGGGGCATCGGAGGCATTTCTGTTACCGAGATCCGGAAAAGAAACAACTAAAAACACTATTTTAACGCCGTTATCATTTAGATAACGGCGTTTTTTATATTTCTTTATTTTATTCATTTGCAGACTAATATTAGTCTGCATTTTAATTTCTAATTTTTCAGTTTTATTCTTAATATTTTAAATACAGCCGACTTTTTATCAGCTATTGTAATTTCAAATTACCCAGAGTAATACCCTGCGCTTTCTTCTAAAAACACAGTATTATTTCCTTTTCCTCGATTAAACTGTATGGATATATAATCTATAAATGCTTGACACGGTACATTTTCACAAAATATAATTATTTTAACTTATAGGATTTAAAATTCTTTATTACAATAATTATTTTATTATTTTTATCTTCTATTGTTTTATTCTTAAGGAGGACCCAATTATGTACAGCAACAAGAAACGTCAAGCAATACTTTTGGCGCTCCTTGCAGCGCACTGCACCTTTTACGGAACTAACGTAATGGCTGCGCCGGTACCTGTTACAGACGGCAAATACACTGCAGATGGCACAGACACTTATGATCCTATCACACATACCGATACTATCAACAGTATCAAAGTTTCTAATGGCGCTCAGGTTTCTGTCACCGCCGGTGCAACAACCGTCAACGGTGTAAACAGCAGCGAATCCCTCACCGCCAGCAGCGGCGGTCAGCTTACTGTTAATGGCAGTTTAAATGCCACGGTCGGTTTAGGCGATACCTATTCTACAGGAGTAGGTTATTCTGGAATTGTTGCTAACGGCAGCGGCAGTAAAATAATCCTCAGCGGTACCGATAATTCTATTACCTCCAAATCCACAAACTATAAAAATTCTGAATCAGCATTTTTTGCTTACAACAATGGTGAAATACATGTAACCGGTGACACGACAACTGTCAAAGTAAGTCAGAGCCGCATTGTAGCCGCTCAGGATGGAGCTTCTATAACTTTTTCCAATGGTAAAAGCGATGACCAGTCAACCTTATTTAAAGCAGCAGTCAGCGCTGGATGGTAGTTGCCAACGGGACAGGGAGAATCAATTTTGACCGAGTGGAAATAGACGGAACCGGCTACAGCAATGGCAGAATGTTCTTAGCCAACGGCGATCCTGCTAAAGACATTAACGAACAGGCTAAAATAACTTTTCTTGGAGGCAGCTTCAATAGAAATGACGGTGCCGGCAGACCAGGAGCTACGGCACTGGAAACAGGCAATTTCGGGCAGATAGAAGTACTTGGCTATGAGGGCGGTGAGCTTGATATCCGTACAGGAGGCAATCACGAATCCGGTATTATCGCTATTGGCGGCGGCAGAATAGATATCAACAGTACTCAAAGCAGTAATTTCAAAACTACTATCGAAACCAGCGGGCGCAATCATCAACATGGTATTGTTATCGGTACTCTGGCTGCAACAAATCAAGCTGCAGAAAAACATCTGGGAAGTAAATACGGATCATCGGAGGTCAACCTCTATGGTACTGCAGATATAAAAGTAGATCATGAAAAAGCTTATGGCATCAAAATAGCAGGAGATGGGGCTGGATTCAATATGTTTGCTGTCGATGGACAGCTTGAACGTAGTAAGATCCACGCCAGCTCCACAGCCGTAAAATATTCTTCAGCTCTGGGCAACTCCACTGATAAGACCGGTAATAATATGGATGCCGGTAAGCAAATAATCCATTTGGAAAATACTGATATCACTAATGACGGAGTTGCCAGCACCAGTGACAGTGACGGTGTCTATACCGGCCACCTGATACAGATAGGTTCACATGGCCAGGAAATAACCACTGACGGGCATCAACGTGCCAGCAATCCTGGCGGTACTAATTACAGTGACATTATCAATGTCGCGGATGCAGTCAAGGACGCTACTTTAAACTTGGTAAACAGTACAGCAACCGCTCATGATTCCAGTAATAAAGACTTGATACATATTACCTATGGCGGTCAAACGACAACTAATCCGGATCTTGTTGCCAGTAATATTACTGTCAATACTTCTAAAAACACTGTTCTGAACGGTGCTATTTTTACAGATTATACAATAGACAGTACCGGTAAAAGCAGCAGGCTTGATCTTGCTCTGACGGATAACAGTACCTGGAATATGACCCAAAACGCTTCTGCAAAAAATTTATGGCAGGGATCTGAAGCAGAAGGCAACTTTGTTACTGATCTGTCCCTGAATAATTCAGTTATTAAATTTGGTCATCTGGACTGGAACAACGATAATGAACTTCTCGAAGCTCAAAAGGCTGAAAATTTCAAAAATTTATATGTGGCGGGAAACTACAGCGGCGACAATGGCCAGCTGCATATGAATGTCGTCTTGGGCAAAGACGATTCTGCAACTGATAAAATGATCGTCGGCGGTGACACTTCAGGCACAACCTATATCAATTTTAAAAATATCGGTGGTAGTGGCGCACAGACCGCTCAGGGTATCAAGGTCATTGAAGTTCTCGGGAATTCTGATGGTAATTTCATCAAGTCTAATCCCCTGGTCGGTGGCTTATATGAATATTCACTCGTCAAAGGCGGCAATCAAGGTACTGAAAGTAATTGGTACTTAACATCCTATGCGCCTACTACTGCCCCTGTCTATCGTCCTGAAACAGGTTCATATCTGGGAAACATGGCCTTAGCCGGTTCTATGTTCGATCTCCGCCTTTATGATCGTGAAACGCATCTGCAGCATCAAAACAATCAGGAAGATGGCCCTAATATCTGGATCATAAACAGCTATACCCGTACGAAACAGGATTTCAGCAACGATCAGATCCACGGTAATGCCAATCTATACAAACTGCGCATGGGCACTGATCTTTATAATGAAGTCAATGATAAAGGTGAACAGCAGCTGTTCGGCATAATGGCAGCCAGACGACTTCAGCCAGTTTCGCCAACCGTGATTCCAAAGGTTCTGTCGATGGATTTTTATTAGGTGTCTATGGCAGCTGGTTTGCAAACGCACATGACAGAAGCGGCTGGTATGCTGATACCTGGTTCCAATATGCCTGGTTTGATAACGAAGTCAATGGTGCCGGACTAAGCAAAGAAAGCTATGATACCAACGGCTGGGGACTTTCGGCAGAAATCGGTAAATCCATAAATTACAAAGAAACAGATCGGCGTACTTATTCTTGGCAGCCTAAGCTTCAGCTTACCTATACCAAGCTTAATAATGATACGTATACTGAAAATAATGGCAGTACTATCGCTTTTGGCAATGAAGCCAATCTTCAAACACGTTTGGGACTGCGTTGGTTAAGTGAACAGAATACAGCTTCGACAAAAAAAGATTCTTTCTTTGCCGAGGTAAACTGGATCCACAATTCTAATAATTACACTATTTCTTCTCTTGGTGACAGTATTTCTCAAGACGGTAACAAAAATCTTGGCGAACTTCGTCTCGGTTATGAAAAAGAATTCAATAAAGACTGGTTCATCTCTGCTGATCTCAGCGGACGTTTTGGCAGTAATTCTTACAGTTCTTTCCAAGGTATGCTGTCTTTGGAGTATCTATTCTAAAAAGAAAAACTCCCGGTTTTCCGGGAGTTTTTCTTTTTAGCCGTTTATACCAGCATGCTGTTTATATGAATCCTCCAGCAGCCTGATGAAATAATGATAACTCGCAAAGAGAAATAACGACGAACCCAGCCAGGCAATCGGACTGGCGTAACAAATGCCGCTGTAACCAAAATATTCGGTCAGATATACTGCGGCAGAAGTACGCAGTATCAGCTCTACGATACCGCTGAACATAGGTATCATCGCAATACCCATACCCTGTACGGCATTACGATAGATAAAAATCTGACTGAGGAAAAAATAAAACGGCACGCTGAGATGCAGATACTGCTGCGCCTGCGATAAAACCTGTTCATTAGCTTCGCTGATAAAAATACTGATCATTTCGCGGCCGAAGAAATACATAATAACAGCGGCAAATAAACTAAAACACAGCGCCAGCAACGAACATTTTTTTACACCCTCGCGGATCCTGTCAAACCGATGAGCGCCAAAATTCTGCGCGCTGAAAACCGCCATCGACAAGCCAAAAGAAATCATCGGCTGCAGGGCCAGCTGTTCGATCCGCATTGCGGAAGTGAAAGCTGCGATCGTAGTCGGACCGAACTTATTACAAACAGCCTGAATGAAAATCATACCAAGCCCCAACACTGAAAACTGCACCGCCATTGGCAGGCCCATACGCAGATGCTCCCAGGCAAAATTCCAGTCAAAGTGCCAGTCCTGCTTTTGCAGACGCAGGATCGGGAATTTTTTGACAATATAAACAATACACAGCAGCGCGGAAAAGCCCTGCGCAATAACCAACGCTACTGCTGAACCAGGCACGCCCCAGCCGAACTGAATAATAAACAGCAGCGCCAGAAAAATATTCAGGATCGTTGCGATAATCAAAAAACTATAACGGTGTTTTACTGTCGCCCAGAGAACGCAAAATGCCTGCCAGAAGATTATATCCCATCATGGCGATAATACCATGACTGATGATCAAAACATAACTTTTAGCATCTTCAAACAACTCCTCAGGAACGTTCATCGCCGCTAAAGCCGGATCAAGGGCAAATGTTGCTATAAGCATCATTATCAAAACAAAACAAACTCAGCATCGTGCTCATCGCCACACTGCGGCGCACACCGTCAAGATCACCGGCGCCGTACCGCTGGCCCGTAACCACCGTAAACCCATTAGACAAACCCATCGTCAGCACAACCAGCATCATGAACAGAGGCGCTGTAGCCCCAACTGCCGCCAGTGCGTTGACCCCTATCGTCCGTCCTACAATGATGATATCTGCTATATTATATAATTGCTGAAAGACATTACCGATCAAAAGCGGTACCATAAAAGGAAGGATCAGCTTCAGCGGATCTCCCTCTGTCATATTCCTTACCATAAAAACACCACCCAACCATTTCCTGACTGATCAGTCAGAACTTAATTTTAACATTTATTTCAAATATTTGCAATTCATCTTCAGGATGAATTCACAAATAAATCAAATCTCTTTTTTTACTGATTCAAATATCTTAACAAGACAAATTTTTTTCTGTCAATTCACTGCCTCTTCAAACAATAAAAAAGGACGCCGCAGCGTCCTTTTTATTTATTTCAGTATCCTTTTACCACTTCATTACGCAGCTTGCCGATACCCTCGATCTCTACGACAACTTCATCTCCAGGCAGCATTGGACCGCAACCCATAGGCGTACCGGTCAGAATCAGATCGCCGGCATCCAGTGTCATACTTTGCGAAATATAGCTTAATATCTCATAGGGATTATATACCATGTCGCTGGTGCGCCCATTCTGCTTAAGCTGTCCGTTCAAATACAATTTGATCGACAGATCCGTAGGATCAAGATCAGTTTCCAGCCAGGGCCCCAATGGGCAAAAAGTATCAAAAGATTTACTGCGCAGCCACTGTACGTCCGACAACTGCAGATCCCGTGCTGTAACATCATTAGCGCAGGTATACCCTAAAATATAATCCGGCACATCTTCCGGAGCTACGTCTTTCATCCGCTTTTTGATAACAACGCCTAACTCAGCCTCATAAACTACCTCATGGCTCTGACGCGGATAAATGATTTTGCCGTCGTTACCGATAACAGTATGCGCAGCTTTAGTAAAAAGCGCAGGCTCCTTAGGTACGTCCACATGAAATTCTCTTGCATGGTCACGATAATTGAAACCGACACAAATAATCTGCTTCGGCACACATGGAGCCAAAAGTTTAGCGCCAGCCAAAGGAAAAACCTCATCTGTCATCCGCCAATAAGTATCAATACTGCCATAGACAGCGCGGATCACATCACCGTCGATAAAACCAATCCTGGCACGGCCCTGTTCTTCAAAACGTACGCATCTCATAAATTTTAACTCCTCATCTTCCGCATCTTGCGTTCTCTAAAATATACAGGCTCCAGGCCTGCCTCATCTGCTAAACTAAGCGCTTCTCTCATGCGGCGCCCTACATGCTCTTTATAATGGGCATCGCTGCCGATCACCGCATATTTACCTCCCAGCTGTGCATAACGTCTGTACACCGCCAGTAATGAAGCCATAGCTCCAGCATCATCCAACCGGCGGGTATTGATCTCCAGTGGTTTTTCTTTTGCTATCAGCAGCTTAAAAACCTGATCAAAAAGTTCCGGCGCTTCTCCCAGAATCAGTTCTTTATCTGAGTAAGGCATATACCGGCACATATAATCAATATGGGCAAAAGCGTCAAAATTATTATGCCGCTCCAAATTAGCCAGTGTATCTATCAGAAATTCACGTACAGCTTCAACTTTTGCCAGCCCTTCATAACAGCGTTCTTCATACAGATCGCGGCCATTAATGCAATGCATGGATGCCAGCACATAGTCAAAGGGATATTTCCCAGCCAAAGCTTCATCTGCAGCTGTTGTCTGCTTCTGCATTCCGATCTCGATTCCCAAAAGCACTTTGTCACTGCGATAAGGGCCAAACCGTTCAAAATATTCGTCTACATCAAACATAAATGCACTCGGATTCGTCGGGTAATCATCGTCCCAGTGCTCAGTGATAACGATGCCAATATTCTGCCGCTTTGCCGCAGCGACGGCCTCGGCAATTTTCATATGACTATCGCAGGAATAATCACAATGCATATGTGTGTCAAAAATCATATTCTGGCCATCCTTTCGTAGTTTATATTGTATCAAATAGGCTTGAAAAAGCAACTAGAAAAACTATTTAAAACTATTTTTCACAATATTTAACCGGTATTAAAAAACTCCTTAACAGAATTTTTTCTGTTAAGGAGTTTTTTATCAACGTTTTTTAAAATCAATCATTTTACCATTTAAATCAAATTCTGCGCTGTATGCTTCTCTGTCGCTCTCTGCATCCATCATGACGGTCCAATCGCCTTTCCAAAAACGATACACTAACGATTCTTTGACTTTTACATCTTTTTTATCACTTACTTTTTCCTGGAAAGCTTTGTACATCTCAGGAATTTTGTCCATATTTAATGCTTGCAAAGCGATCAGATTATCTTCCATATTACCGCTGCCGGTAATCTTTACAGCAGATGGTCCGCTCCAGCTCCCGTTGCGGTATTCATAATGATCGACATCTTCTTTGGTGCCTGGTTTAAGGATATTGATAGAAATAAAATTACCGCCGTAATCTTTTCCTGAAACAATCGTAATATCCTGAAATACCTTAAGCTCCTGTCCTTTTAAACCATCTTTATTCTGCAGCTCGCCCATAATTTTCCCGATAGCGCCGGGCTCAGTGAAAACACTTTTACTGCCGCCGCCACCACAGGCAGTCATGAGCATTGCAAAAATCAACATGGAAATAACTAACAATAATTTTTTCATTAGAATCGCTCCTTTAACCGAGTTCGTCTGAATATTTACAAATAACTGTTAAAGTTTCTCAATCATTTGTAAATATCATCAGATGGATAATTTGCAATTATTATAGCATACTTTTATCTGCACTTCAAAAATATTTCCGGTTCATAAACATTTGTGAAAATTTATAACGTGATATAAATAAAACTCTTTTGGACCGCTTATTAAAACCGTCCAAAAGAGTCTGCAAATCAAACGTTAAAACGAAATTCGACTACGTCGCCATCCTGCATCACGTATTCCTTACCTTCAAGCCGAACCAGCCCTTTATCGCGGGCAGCCGCTTTACTCCCGCACTCAACCAGATCATTATAGGAAACGATTTCCGCACGGATAAAGCCGCGTTCGAAATCTGTATGAATCTTGCCTGCTGCCTGCGGCGCTTTAGTTCCACGTACGATCGTCCAGGCACGTACTTCTATTTCGCCGGCAGTAATATAGGTCATCAGCCCTAAAAGTTTAAATCCGGCTTTGATCAGGCGGTCAAGCCCTGCTTCTTCTAATCCGGCCATCGCCAAAAATTCCTGCGCTTCTTCATCCGGCAGTTCGGCGATCTCCGATTCCATCTTCGCCGATACGGTAATCACTTCTGCACCCTCACCGGCCGCATACTTTACAACAGCCTGCACATGCGGATTGGCAGATGCGTCGGCAACTTCCTCTTCACTGACATTGGCTACATATAAAACAGGCTTCATAGTCAAAAGATGCAGTTCTTTCAAAAATTCCAGCTCATCTTCAGTCAGCCCCAGACGGCGTGCCGGCACTGCCTCGCTGAGTCCTGCCAAGACTTTATCCAGAACAGCCTTTTCGATTGGCACCTTTTTATCACCAGTCTTTAAAAGCTTCACCAGTCTTTCCTGGCGTTTTTCAACCGATTCCATATCTGCCAGGCACAGCTCTGTATTGATGATCTCAATGTCACGCAGAGGATCGATACTGCCCTCGACATGAGTGATATTTCCATCTTCAAAGCAACGTACAACCTGTGCAACGGCATCAACCTCACGGATATGCGCCAAAAATTTGTTACCCAGTCCTTCACCCTTGGACGCGCCTTTAACAAGCCCGGCTATATCTACAAAGCGCATTGCCGCAGGTACGATTTTTTTTGCTTTGACCATTTCTCCCAAAACAGACAAACGTTTATCAGGCACATCAACAACACCTACATTAGGTTCTATAGTACAAAAAGGATAGTTGGCAGCCTCTGCTCCCGCTTTGGTAATAGCATTGAACAGGGTGCTTTTGCCGACATTAGGCAAACCGACTATCCCTACTTCTAAATTGGTACTCACTCTGATCGCTCCTCATCTATTAGTAATACTTTATTTTACCTCAAAGACAGTTTTTATGCAATATCATTACTGCGGCGGAGATTATGCCATTGCTTTTATTAGTTGTTTTCAGCCCATATTTTTTTATATTTCTACAGTATATATTTTTGCAGTAAATTATTAAAATCTCATTTAAAGATATTTAATTACATTATTTTATGTTATAATAATAATATATTTTAGCTTGTTTGTATAAACAAGTAAGAAAAGGAGCTGTTTATATGATGGAAACGATTCAGGAAATCCTTAATTTTTCAGTCGGTAAACTGACTGTTGGCAACATTATTTCCGCACTTGTCATTTTTCTTGTCTGCCACGCAGTAATCAAAGCATTGATGGGTCCAATAGAAAGACTGCTGGATAAACTGAACGTAGATTTGACGCTGCGCGGTTTTTTACGCACTGTTATCAGAGTAGTGCTCAATTTTGTCGCTGTATGCATCGTTGCTGAAAGTATCGGTATTCCTATTGCTTCACTGCTGGCCGTTTTAGGTATGTTGGGTTTAGCTGTTTCACTTTCTGTACAGGGCGCTTTATCCAATCTTTCCAATGGTATCATGCTGCTGATCACCAAACCATTCAAAGCAGGCGATTATATTGCCGCAGCTGGTATCGAAGGTACAGTTAAAGAAATTTCCATGCTCTGCACCAAAATCATCACTGTCGACAACAAAGATATTTTCGTACCGAACAGTGAGATCGCCGGCGGAAAAATCACTAACTTTTCCTCGGAACCGGTACGCCGCGTCGATATTGTGATCCGCGCCGGCTATAATAACGATATTGCCACTGTAAAAAAAGCTCTGACCGAGGCAGTTGCAGCTACGGACAAGACTCTGAATGATCCCGCGCCCTTTATCAGGCTTTCCGGTTATAAAGAATATGCCGTAGAATATACGATCCGTGTTTGGGCCCAGGGCTCCGATTACTGGAATGTATATTTTGACCTGCTGGAAAACATCAGCAAAGCTTATGCCGCTAATGGCGTCAAAGGCGCTGTTCCAGGTATGAATATCTATATGCAGGAAGATAAATAAAAAATAAAAGAGCACTTCTGTTTAGAAGTGCTCTTTTATTTTATTCAGGAGTTATTTTTCTGCATATTTAATGCGCAGCTCTGCTATGCTCAGCAATACCGTCAGTACTGCCGGAAAAAACAGCACCACCAGCAAATCAACCATCAGGTTCACTTCCTATCACGGATACCGCTTTATTTATGTACGTTAGTATGCAGACAGATTCTGTATTTACGCCAGCAGGCAAAGGTTAATACACCCAATACGGCTAAACTCAAACAAGCATTAAAGGTTGCGGCTGTCATTTATCTTCACCTCTCTCTTTCATAACCATATAATACCGCTGCCCCAGCGGCAGGTAAATGCCAGGAACCGTAAAAATAGCCCTGACCAGCATAAAAAAGCTGTAAATATTACCCGGGCAATAAATGATCTGTTTCCGATCAATTACCCTCGGCTTACCGGCCTTCTCTTTTGCAGTCTGACAGATTATAGTATAATTAAATTAATAAAAGCAAAGGGGATTTTGCCATGACTAAGCCGACAACAGCACGTACCTGCATTGTAGAAGCTTTTCTGCAGCTGTGCCAGACCCTGCCCTGCGACAAAATAACAGTTTCACAGCTTACAAAAAAAGCCGGTTACAACCGCAGTACTTTTTACGCCTATTTCAATAATACAGATGATCTGCTGAAACAATTAGAAAATGAATTATTTCAGCTTGTCGACACTTTTCTGCCGCATGGCCTTCGTATTTTTCGCACAGGTATGCCTACAGCAGAAGAACGCCTGTTGTCACAAAGATTTTTTAAAAGCAATGCCCGTATTTTGGCAATGCTCCTAGGCCAGAACGGCGATCCGCGTTTTGTCCATAAAATGAAAAACCATATTCGGAAAGTACTGATCCAAAACCTGCAGCTGACTACTCAGCAGATAACACCGCAGCTGCAGCTGTTGATAGAATTTATCATCAATGGTCATCTGCAGGTATTGGTCTATTGCTACGAGCATGACAGTCCGCTTTCACCGCTCGATTTTTGGCTCAAACTACGCAGCTTTATCGACCAGCCCGCCCTGCTGGCTGCAATGACTGCAAAATCCGACAAAAGCCCCTGATTTGTTGATTGCCAAGAGGCTGCTCTTCTTCTATTATTAAATTAAGAAAGCACTCAAAGGAGCCGTATGATGAAGAAAAAATTTTTAATCATGATAGCAGTAATAACAGCGGTAATAAGCTGCCTGTGGTTTTTCTTGAAACCTGCTGCAAAAGATCCTACGCTGGTAACACTATATGGGAATGTAGATATCCGCCAATTTGATATTGGCTTTCAGGTTCCGGGACAAATCACCAAAATGTATTTTGAAGAAGGAGATACAATACGGGAAGGCAGCCTAGTCGCAGAGATCGACGCGGCAGATTACAAGCTGCAGGAAGCCAAGTCGGAAAGTGAAGTAGCCAAGGCCTATGCAGCAATGGTCCAGGCGCAGTCAGTCTATGATAAATATACTGTTTTATATGGCACAGGCGCTATTTCCAAGCTGGATTTTGAAACTGTGGAAAACACCTTGAAGGAAGCGCGCTCAGCTTATAATGCATCCGTAACCGCAAAAGATCTTTTAGCCAGGCAAAGTGATTACTCCAAACTTTATGCACTGGAAGAAGGCATCGTTACCGCACGTTTAGTTGAGCCTGGTACGATCATTCAAAAAGGAACGGCCGTCTATACTTTATCCAAACCGCGCCCGATCTGGGTCAGAGCCTATATCAATGAAACAGATCTGGGCAATATTTACGATGGTATGCCGGCACAGATCATTACCGACAGTACTGATCCGCAGACAGGCGCCAGGAAAACGTATCAGGGTCATATCGGTTATATTTCCCCTGTCAGCGAATTTACGCCCAAAAGCGTACAGACAACCGATCTGCGTACAGATCTAGTCTACATGATCCGTGTTTATGCCGATAACCCGGATAAATTTCTGCGTCAGGGAATGCCCACGACTGTTTTGATCGATTTGAAGGATACCCGGGGTAAGTAAAATGGATACGGTAGTAATAAATAATATCACTAAAAAATTTGAACATACGACTGCTATAGACGATTTGACGCTTACCATACCTACAGGACAAATGACAGGTATCGTAGGTGCCGATGCCGCGGGTAAAACCACGCTTCTGCGTATCATAATCGGGCTTTTGTGTGCCGATTCGGGAACCGTTACGACCCTTGGCTATGATCCGGCCCGGCAAAAAAAAGAACTTATCGCTCAAATAGGTTATATGCCGCAAAAATTTGGACTGTACGAAGACCTGAGCGTACGTGAAAACCTGGAATTCTATGCAGATTTGAAATCAGTCGATAAAAATTTTGACGAACTTTTGGACTTTACCGGTCTTCGGCCCTTTCAAAAACGACTGGCCGGCAATTTATCCGGCGGTATGAAGCAGAAGCTTGGTTTAGCCTGCGCGCTTTTAGGAGACCCTAAATTCCTGGTCTTAGATGAGCCTTCTGTTGGTGTAGATCCCATCTCACGCCGCGATTTAATGCGTCTGGTACGGGCGACGATCAAAGAAGATACCACCGTAATCTGGTCTACGGCTTACCTGGACGAAGCTAACAGTTTTGACAATACCGTCGTTATCGACAAGGGAAAAGTCATCTTTCATGGTCCGCCGGAAACACTGGCTGCCACTTCTGCTGATTTTGAACGCGAAGTTATCCGCCTGATGGGCGGCTATGAAGAAAAAGAATCACAGATCGCAGCCCATTATATTTATCGGGAAAGCACTGTAGAATATCCCGTGGAAGCTTTAAACCTCTTAAAAATGTACGGTAACTTTGCCGCTGTAAAAAATAACACCTTTCACATCAAAAAAGGTGAAATTTTTGGTTTGCTAGGCCCTAATGGTGCCGGCAAATCTACCTCCTTCAAAATGATGTGCGGCCTGGCCCGGCCAACAGACGGTACTGCAAAAATCATGGGGGTAGATATCAGGAAAAATCCTACTTTAGCCCGCTCCTATCTAGGCTATATGGCGCAGAAATTTTCATTATACGGCAATATGTCAGTCCGCGAAAATCTGGAATTCTTCGCCGGTATTTACGGTATTCCCCTGGCAAAAATCAAAGAACGTGTCGGCAGCATCGCGTCTTATTTTGGTTTGACTGTCTATTTTGACCAGCTGTCAGAAAAACTGCCTTTGGGCATCAAACAGCGCTTATCTTTAGCCTGCGCGCTCATCCATAATCCGCCGATCTTATTTCTGGACGAAGCCACCTCCGGCGTAGACGTGGTCACCCGCAAAGAATTTTGGTGTCATCTGCGCGCCCTGGCAAAAAAAGGCGTCACGATTTTGATTACTACTCATTTTATGGATGAAGCGGAATATTGTGATAACATCAGTTTATTTTATCAGGGCGAAACTATAGCCGTCGGCACTCCGGCAGCTTTAAAAGCGCAGGCTGCTGCTGCGACGATGGAAGAAGCCTTTATTACGCTTATTAACCGCAAAGATGCAGAAAGCGGACGGCTATGAGAATTTTATGGGCTTTTATCAAAAAAGAATTCCTGCAGATCTTTCGCGATCCCAGCAGTATTTTGATTGCTTTTATCTTGCCGACGCTGCTGTCTTTGATTTATATGTATGGCATCAATGTCGACTCCGTCAATATCAATCTGGGCCTTAAGCTGGATGACGCCAACCCCAGAGTAATTTCTCTGTCCAGGTCTTTCAGTAATAATCAGTATATCAGAACGAAGGTCTACGATGACAAGGACGCCATGTACAGCGATATCGTCAATTCCAAACTTCAGGGAGCCGTGATCGTGCCTAACGATTTTACTGTCACTCTTAACAATGGCCGCACCGCGCAGATCCTGGTCATTACCGACGGCAGCGAAACCAACACTGCCAACTATGTCCAAAGCTATGCCAGCGGCGTTATTTATCAGTGGCTGGAAACGACCGGCTACAGTAAGCAACAGGTAAGTCTGATAGATCCACAGCTGCGGATCTGGTATAACGAGAAGCTTGACAGCCATTATTTTATTTTGCCCGGTTCTCTGGCTGTAACCCTAAGTCTGGTCGGTATCCTTTTAACAGCGCTTGTCGTAGCCAGGGAATGGGAACGGGGTACAATGGAAGCTTTGTTAAGCACCAGGCTCAGCAGATTGCATTTTGTAGCCGGAAAATATTTTTCCTACTATATTTTGGGCATCTGCTCGCTTTTGTTTAACGTGTTTTTATGCATCGCTGTTTTTGATCTGCCCTTCCGCGGTTCTTATATCATACTATTTTTAGTGGGCAGCCTGTTTTTGCTGACCTGTATGGGCATCGGCTTACTGGTATCCACGATTTTTAAAAATCAATTTCTGGCCTGCCAGATCTCTTTAGTCATGGGTTTTTTACCGGCACTGCTCCTTTCCGGGCTGATGTTTCCGATTTCATCCATGCCTGCTTTTTTCAGATATTTAACAGCAGTTTTACCGCAGCGTTATTTTGTGTCGTTTATTGAAAGTGAGTTTTTAGCAGGAACTATCAGTGATATAGTTCTGATCAACACCGTTTATTTAAGCTGTCTGTGCCTTGTGTTGTTATTTTTAGTTTATAAAAATACGTTAGTGAGGTTGGAAAAATGACAACACGATTATTGACGCTGATCATTAAAGAATTTAAAGCAATCTGGAAAGATCCCCGCAGCAGAATGATCGTTACCATCATGCCTATTATTCAGCTTATTGTTTTCGCCAACGCTGTAACAATGGAAGTAAAAAATATTGATATGTTAGTGCTGGATAACAGCCGCAGCTACTATTCCCGCGAACTGATCAGCCATTTTGCAAATTCGCCCTGGTTCAACTCTGTAGCGGTTGTTGACACGCCTGAACAGCTCAAACAAAGCATTGATATCCAAAAAGCAAGCCTGGCTCTGGAAATACCTCCTGATTTTGCCGTATCTATAAAAAACAAGACCGGCGCCAGCGTGCAGCTGATAACAGACGGCAGGCAGACCAATTCCGCTTCGATCATCGGCAGCTATGCTACACAGATCATCCAAAGCTATGCCAAAGAATTATCCGGCAGCGAGCCACGCTTGGAAATAGTCACCAGAAACTGGTTCAATGTCAACCTTGATTATAAGTATTACTCACTCGTTTCCCTGATGGCTATGCTCTCGATGGTCATCGTGCTTTTACTGACATCGCTGTCTATTGCCCGGGAAAAAGAAGTCGGTACTTTTGACCAGCTCATTGTCAGCCCTCTGTCTTCTACCGAGATCCTCATCGGCAAAGCCGTACCGGCCCAGTTCTTAGCCTGGCTTCTGACAATGGTGATGCTTGCTATTTCAGTACACTTTTTTGATTTTCCTTTGGTTGGTTCGCTTGCAGTTTTTTTAGCAGCTGACTTTGTCGCTCTTTTAGCTTTAGTCGGTGTCGGTCTGTTTATTTCATCCTTATGCAGAACGCAGCAGCAGGCTATTTTAGGTGTCTTTACCTTTCAGATGCCTGCCGTATTGTTATCAGGATTTATCTCGCCTATTGATAATATGCCGGTCATACTGCAATACCTCACTTACATTAATCCGCTGCGTTTCTTTCTGGTCATTGCCAAAGGCGTACTGCTGAAAAATATGGATATGTATCATGTGCTGATAAATTTGATACCGCTGGCTTTAATAGCTGTTTTAACACTAAGTATTGCCGGCTGGACCTTTAAAAGTAAACTGGAATAAAATCATCAAATTCCGGAAACTGTTACTATCACACCGGAACAGAGCCTTGTACTCTTTGCCCTGCAACGTCACTTCAATCTTTATAAAAAAACAAGCCCTCCGTTTCATCAGAAACAGGGGGCTTGTTTTTCAACCGTTTTCATTCATATCTGCTGATTTCGACCAGATTGTTATCAGGGTCACGCACATAAAGGCTCTGCATTTTCCCTAAAGCACCATTACGCTCGACGATGCCAACTTCAACCGCGATACCATGCTTTGCCAGCTCCTGATAAACAATGGGCAGTTCCGTTACCGTCAGCAGACAAATATCCAGACTGCCGTAAGCCACATTTCCGGCCGCCGGCAAAAATTCCGCAGGACAACGATGAACATTGATCTTCTGCATACCGAAGCGAAATGCATAATGGTCGTCCTGGCACAACAGTTCCATCCCCAGGACATCACGATAGAACCAGACGCAGCGTTCAAAATTACTCGTTGTCAAAACCAAATGATCTAAAGCTGTAATCTGCATTTTGCGCCGCTCTCTTTCAATATTTTTAATTAAAAAGCTCTGCCTTACAGCAGAGCTTTTTGCTATTTTACTGATCGGCCGCAGAAACCACAGCTTTTACAGCTTTAATGAACTTAGGCCTGGCAATCATTACAAAATGACCGCAACCCCTGCATTTTAAACCAAAATCCATTCCTGTACGGGTAATTTCCCATTCAAAGGACCCGCAGGGATGAGCTTTTTTCATTCGCACTACATCGCCGACATTGAACTTAGCGTCCAACATAGCTTATTCTACACCCTTCACCGTACTGATATCCGTTACATCGTAACCGGCTTCACGGATCTGCTCAATAATATCCATACCATGCTGCGAAAGGTCAGCGCGAATAGTCAGTTCCGTAGTATCGGCATCATTACGCTTGGTTACAACAGAAATGATATTGATGCCCTGATCGCGGAACATACCGCCGATATCGGCAATAACGCCGACCTTATCAGTAACATCGATCGTGATACGAGTGCAGCTTTTAGCAATGCCCATGATGGTAACGAAAGCGCGGAAAATATCGCTGTCCGTAATAATGCCGCACAGCCTGTTATCTTCATTCACAACAGGCAGAGCGTTGATCTTATGTTTATACAATATATAGGCGACATCCTCAATTGCACTGTTATCACGCACAGTAATCACATCGCGGGTCATTACGTCGCGTACCTTCAGGCGTGACAGCAGATAATTAGCTTCGTAACGTGATAAAGTACTGGCATCAGAAGGTGAAGTGCGCCCAACGTCGCCATCAGTGATAATGCCCATCACTCTTTTGATATCATCTACAACCGGAATACGGCGAAAAGCACTGCTCTTCATCAGTTCCCGGGCTTCCAGCATGCTTTTGTCTTCTGAAATCGTTAATACGTTAGGTGTCATAAAGTCTTTAACTAGCATTGTAAACACGCTCCTTTTCCGGCATCAGCCGCCCAAATAAGCCTTACGCACAGCTTCACTGCTGGCTAATTCCTGTGCTGTACCTGCCAAAGCGATGCGGCCGGTTTCCAATACATAAGCTTTATCGGCAATTGATAAAGCCATATTGGCATTTTGTTCTACCAAAAGCACCGTTGTACCGCTCTCGTTTATTTCTTTTATTATATTAAAAATTTCTTTAACAAGCAATGGTGCCAGACCCATTGAGGGTTCATCCAGCAGCAAAAGTCTCGGCCTGCTCATCAAAGCCCGTCCCATAGCCAGCATTTGCTGCTCACCGCCGGAAAGCGTTCCTGAAATCTGGTCCTTACGTTCCAGCAGTCTAGGGAATTTTTTAAAAACGTCTTCCAGATCGCGGGCAATACCATCCTTATCATTACGCAGGTATGCACCCAGTTCCAGGTTTTCCATGACCGACATATTTGCAAAAACATGCCTTCCTTCCGGAACCTGACATAGGCCCATACCCACAATTTTATGTGCCGGTACGCCGACGATATTTTTATCTTCAAACAAGATCGTGCCGTTTTTCGGTTTCATCAGCCCGGAAATAGTCCGCAGCGTTGTGCTTTTGCCGGCGCCGTTAGACCCTACCAGAGTTACGATCTCACCTTTCGGTACCTCGATACTGATGCCCTTGATAGCGTGGATAGCACCATAATATACATCGATATTGTCTACCTTTAACATCAGGACACCTCCTCGCCCAAGTATGCTTCGATAACGCGTTTATTATTTTTGATTTCATCAGGCGTGCCGCTGGCAATACAAAAACCATATTCCAGAACATATATCCGCTCGCAGACCCCCATAACCAAACCCATATCATGTTCGATCAGCAAAATCGACAAGCTGAATTTATCTCTGATCCAGCGGATCATTTCCATCAGCTCTTTAGTTTCCTGTGGATTCATACCTGCAGCCGGTTCATCCAAAAGCAGCAGCTTCGGTTCCGTGGCCAGTGCGCGGGCAATCTCCAGCCGTCTCTGTTCACCATAGGGAAGATTTTTTGCTGTTTCATAAGCTTTATCTTCCAGCTTAAAGATTTTTAAAAGCTCCAGGGCTTTTTTGGTAATTTCATCCTCTTCGCTGAAATAACGGCCAACCCGGGCAATCGCCTCGCCTAAAGTATATTTGACATGCATATTATAAGCAATTTTGACATTGTCGATAACCGAAAGCTCGGAAAAAAGTCTGATATTCTGGAAAGTACGCGCCATTCCCAGCTGCGTTACCTGATACGATTTTTTACCGCTGGTTCGCGTACCGTTGAACATTATCTCGCCTTCAGTAGGTGTATAAACACCGGTAATCATATTAAAAGCCGTAGTTTTTCCGGCTCCGTTGGGACCGATCAGCCCAATCAGCTCACCTGCTTTGATTTCCATGGAAAAGTTGGAGACAGCACGCAAGCCGCCGAAAACCATCGAAATATCATTTACTTTCAGCAGTGCTTCCATCTTTGCCACCTCCTAAATGAAACATTTTCAAGCTGAGCTCCTTATTACCGAACAGTCCCTGCGGACGGCGCAGCATCAGTACGATCAGAGTAATCGAGTAAATTATCATCCGCCATTCAGGATATTCTGCCAGATAAGCAGAAATAAAAGTCAGCAGCACAGCGCCGGTAATAGCGCCTGTCATCGAGCCCAGGCCGCCTAAAACGACCATGGTCAGAATATCGAAAGAACGCATGAAAGTAAAGGATGCCGGATGTGCAATATAAAAGTAATGCGAGAACAATACGCCTGCAGTGCCGGCAAAAGCAGCCCCCAGCGTAAACGCCATAACTTTGTATTTCGTAGTGTCGATACCCATAGTATCAGCAGCGATCTCATTCTCGCGAATTGCCAGACAACAGCGTCCTGGCGCTGAATTCTTGAAATTTTTAATAAAGAAAATGATGAAGATCATAATCCAGAAAACCCAGGGGAAATTGGTCAAACGGGGTATGCCCATCAGTCCGGAAGCACCGCCCACATAATCGATATTCAGGATACAGATACGAATGATCTCACCTAAACCAAGTGTCGCGATCGCCAGATAATCGCCATTCAGACGTAATGTCGGCAGACCGATCAAAAATCCCAAAAAGCCGGCAGCAACTGTGCCCGCTATCAATGCCAGCTCATATGAAAAACCAAGCTTGACCGTAACGATAGCGCCGGTATAAGCACCAACCGCCAAAAAGCCCGCATGTCCGATAGAAAACTGGCCTGTGTAACCATTGATCAGGTTCAAGCTGACTGAAAGAATAATATTAATACAAATCAGAACGATATTCAGTTCCCAGAAAGGGCCGATGACCTCTGCCATCATCAATCCCTGCATAACAGCAAAAAGTACAGCGCAGGCTACCAATGTCAGCAAATCTTTTTTTCTCAATGCATTCATAGCTCTCACCTACACTTTCTCACGTACATTTTTGCCCAATATACCGGCAGGTTTATAGAGCAAAATAAGGATCAGGATAGCAAATGCCGCAGCATCGCGGAAGGTTGAAGAAAAGAAACCGCTGACCATCGCCTCAACAACGCCCAGGATAATCCCTCCCAGCATAGCGCCGGGAATAATGCCAATACCGCCGAGAACTGCGGCAACGAAAGCCTTGATGCCAGGCACCATGCCCATCAGAGGATCGATAGAGTTATAATAGATACCTACCAAAACACCGCCGGCTGCTGCCAAAGCAGAACCTAAAGCAAAAGTCATGGAAATAACACGGTCAATATTAATACCCATCAAACGGGCGGCATCAGCATCAAAAGATACTGCACGCATCGCTTTGCCCGCTTTGGTGTTTTGTACAATGTAAGTCAGTACGGCCATCAAAATCAGCGCACTGATCAGGATAACGATCTGCTGGCTGTTTACTACCAACGGTCCAAAATGATAAATAGTCGCTTCAAACACAGCCGGGAACGTACGCGGCTGCGGCGTTGCAATAAGGATCATACTGTATTCCAGAAAGAAAGATACACCGATTGCCGTAATTAAGATTGCGATTCTTGGAGCATTACGCATCGGCCTATAAGCCACGCGTTCAATAATAATACCGGCTAATGCGGCACAGGCCATAGAAAAGAGTATAGCCGGAATAAAAGAAAAGCCAAACATTGTAGTTGCTATAAAGCCGAAATACGCACCCAACATGTAAATATCGCCATGAGCGAAGTTGATAAGCTTGATGATACCATAGATCATCGTGTATCCCAATGCTACCAGCGCATAAATACTGCCCAACGAAATGCCGTTAATAAGCTGTTGGACAAATTGTTGCATAAAGGAACCCATGTCCATAATTCCCGTCCTCCTGATCTCGTGGATTAAACGCAATGAGGCTGTGGTAATACCACAGCCCGCACCATTGCAAAAATTAATTGTGGATTTTTATCAAGGATTGATTTTTGTCCTGAAGGTTTGAGCGCCGTCTTTATGTTCGATAATTACAGCACTTTTAACCGGATTATGCTGCGCGTCAAAGGTTACGGTACCTGATACGCCCTGGAAACCGTTGATCTTGGCCATAGACTGAGCGATTTTCACAGGATCGGTATCGCCTGCGTTTTTGATTGCCTCGGCAACCAGCAAAGCAGAGTCATAAGCAAGCGCTGCAAAAACGTCTGGTTTTACTTTATAAGCCTTTTCATACTCGCTGACAAACGCTTTATTCAAAGCAGAATCGTCATCAGGAGAATAAAGGCTTGAGAAATAAGTATTATTGAGTGCCGCCTTACCTGCTATTTCAGGCAGTTTAGCGCTGTCCCAGCCATCGCCGCCGGCCATGGGGATCTCGATACCCATCTCACGGCCCTGCTTAACGATCATACCAACTTCCTGGTAATAGCCGGGAACATACAGAATATCCGGAGCCGCAGCTTTGATTTTAGTCAAAGTAGCTTTAAAATCGGTATCCTTTTGCAGATAGGATTCTTCAGCCACAACAGTGCCGCCGTTCTTGATAAAGTTCTCTTTAAAGAACGCCGCCAGACCTTTGGCATAGTCAGAAGAATTATCGATAAGGATCGCTGCTTTTGTTGCCTGTAAATCATTTTTAGCAAAGTTTGCCATAACAGTACCTTGGAACGGATCAATAAAGCAGGCGCGGAAATTATATTCTTTTGTTTTTCCTGTCGCCGGATCAACTGTAACGTTAGGGTTGGTAGCCATAGGAGCAATATCCAGCACTTTACTGCCGTTATTGATCGCGCCTGCGGCTATCGTAGCCGAGGAAAGGTTTGGGCCGATAACGGCAACAACCTTGTCCTGAGAGACCAGCTTCTGCATGGCATTGGTAGCTTCTGCTGCTTCGGACTTGTTATCCGCCACAACAAGCTCCAGTTTTTTGCCATTAATGCCACCTTTGTCATTAATGTTTTTGAAAGCCAGCTCAATAGCATTTTTCGAAGAAATACCAAAACTGGCACTGCCGCCGGTCATCTCAAGATTACCGCCGACCTTGATGGTATCGCCGCCGGCCGGTTTTTTATCGCCGCCGCAGCCGCTGAGCATAGCTGCTAAAGCTACGCTTGCTACCATTACTGAGAATACCTTGGTAACTTTTTTCATTGTTTTTCCCCCTCTGATGAAAACTGCAAAATATATTTAATCTGGCGCGTTTAAAACACGCCGGACTAAAAAACATCTAAAAAACAATGGGTCTACCTGGGTTCTATATTATATATTCTTTTGCAAACAGTTTTTTTATCTGAATTACAGCGTGATTTTTTCTTTGAAGGTCTGAACGCCGTCTTTTAATTCAATAATAATAGCGCTGGTGATCGGGTTATGATCTGCGTCATAAGTCAATTTACCACTGGCAACAGACAAGTCTTTAGTCGCAGCAATAGCCGCAGCCAATTTAGTACCGTCAGTAGTTCCTGCACGTTTAATAGCGTCAGCTAAAATCAGACCGGCATTATAACCCTGCATACAGAAAACATCAGGCTCTTTATTATACATAGCTTTATAACCGGCGATGAATTTTTGTACGGAAGGCTCTTTATCCTGTGCGGAATAAGCGCTGGAGAAATAGGTATTGTTCAAAGCTTCAGGACCGCCGATTTCAACAAGCTTCGGACTATCCCAGCCATCGCATCCCAAAAGCGGAACATTCAACCCCAATTCACGTGTTTGTTTAATGATTTTAGCAACTTCTTCATAATACCCGGGAATATAGATTGCTTCCGGATTAGTGGATTTGATTTTCGTCAGGGCAGATTTAAAATCAAGGTCTTTAGCAAGAAAAGCTTCTTTAGCGACGATCTTGCCGCCTTTTTCTTCCATAGTTTTAGTAAATACTTCAGCTAAGCCTTTGGAATAATCACTGGAAGCATCATACAAAATCGCTACATTTTTTACTTTCAGGTTTTTATCAGCAAATTCTGCCATAACACGTCCCTGGAAGGGATCGATAAAGCAGGAACGGAACACAAATTCTTTTACTTTTCCATTTTCGACAGTAATGTTCGGCGCAGTTGCACAAGGTGCAATCAAAGGCACTTTATTAGCAGTAGTGATAGGTGTGGAAGCAGCTACACAACCGCTGGTTGCCGGTCCGACAACAGCTATTACCTTATCCTGAGTGACGAGTTTGGTAACCGAGTTACCTGCTTCAGAAGGTTCCGACTTGTTATCGCTTTCCACGATACGCAATTTTTTACCATCAATACCGCCGGCTTTATTTACTTCATCAAAAGCCATTTTTAAGCCTGAAAGAGTAGACTTGCCGTAATTGGCGACATTACCGGTCAGCTCAAAGCTTGCACCTACTACGATTTCGTTGCTGTTTGCAGCCTCTTTCTTTTTGTCTCCGCCGCCGCAGCCTGCTGTCAGCGAAGCAAATACCATCGCTGCCAAAGCAGCACTGGCAACTTTTTTCCAGGTTTTCATTTGTTCTTTCCCCTTTTCCTATAATAGTATAAATTGGTTACTTCTATGCAGCAGCCGACGCTGTTCCCCTCTTAACAGTATTTTCCTGGCAAAGCTACGTTTGTAACTATCTGCTCACAATTATAAATAATTTTTCACACTTTTGTCAACTCTTTTTTTGTAAATCCATACAAAAAACAAATAATTTACCTTACGATTTTGTATTTTTTGGACTTTTTTTATTTTAATCCGTATCCAAGATACTTTTTTCCATTCAGCATAGACTGTATACAAAATTCATGGAAATGGCTTGGCAGCTTTTCTTGATATGATGTATAATATCCTTGTATGTTAATCGATTACAGATAGGAGCTCCTATGCATTATATACCCTTACTTTTTTTATGTGCGAAAGTTTTTTCCTTCATATATCACCGGGAGCTGGCTTTATTCCTGCATAACTTCCGGGCCATAGTCGAAGCGCGCAGAAGTACCAAAAAGGTACATGTTGTTTTTATTGATAAAACCACTATTTTTTTTCTGATTTATTTTCTCATTGATATTCTTTTCTTATTCTACTGTATCTGGCTCATTACCGGTGACAGCTGGGAACCCGGATGTATGCTGTTATTTCTTTCTGCTTTGGAGTCTTATGGTGTCCAGGGACGTATTGCCGGTGCCTATGAAGTAAGTCCACAGGGATTTATTTATGCTAAAATCTGGTTTAAGTACCTGATGAGCGCGCAAATAATGTTCATCCTTCTGCAGCTGTTCCACGGAAATATGTAGTGCGTAGAACTGCTTATCTTTTTCTACAAAAATAAGAATTACCAATATATATATATGTAAACATTATGAAAGCGATTTCTAAATTATTAGGAATCGCTTTTTTATTTCCTCCAAATAAATAACAGCTATTATAACCTCTTTTTAGTTTTGCGGTCTTGTGGGGGGGGCAAATGTGCTAAAATATTTGTTCGGAGGCGATTTTATTGCATATAATGATAAAAAACAAATTATTACTTATGAAAAATATTTTCACCAAACAATTTAGGCACTTTTTTCTTATTTTATTTGCAGTCCTGCTAATCCTACAGCTGCTTGGCAGCGGAACTTTTATTATTACCAAAACAAAGCAGCTGTTATTCACCGTATTTATTACGAGCTGCCTTACATCAATATTCTCCTATTCCAGAATTTATTTTTACAATTATTTATTAGCTCTGCTGCCGCTTTTATCACTGCTATTTTGTAAAACCGCAGCCGGCGAAGTTATAACTTCCGTAAATATAGCTTATTATTCTATATTTTCATTTTCATTTACCAATATCATTTTTTTTCTGTATTATTACAGTACCGCATATAAAACTCTACGACTTCTTTCTCCAGTAGTACTGTTACTCCAAATCTGTACGTTTCTTATTTCAACAGCAGTTTGGGGTTATTATACTTCCAGCCAAAGTTTCCCCACTGCCACAACAATTCTTGCACTATTACAAACCAATATTTCTGAAAGTTCCGAATATCTGCAAACAAACTTTACTGGGCATACTTTATTATTATTTCTTTTTCTTGTTCTTGTCTATCTGGTGTTCTCTCTGCTTTTACACTTGCGTCTTAAAAGCTGCCGCATAAATAATATGCCTCCAGTAGCGATTGCTGTATTTGTGCTTCTTAACCTGCTGACAGTATATAAAAGTTCTATGACCCCTGATAATTTTTTTACCAATACATTACGGGAGACAAGAAATGCTTTGGCCCAATATGATAATTTTTCTGCCCAAAAAAACGCCCGTCAAAAAATACTTGGGTCTTTAAAATCCCTTCCAAAAAACGCTGCAGGTGTCTACGTTCTGGTTATAGGCGAATCGCAAAATAAAGGCCACATGTCTGCTTACGGTTATCACCGGCCTACGACACCATGGCTTCAATCAATCAAAAACCAGCATGGCTTTCTGCTTTTTGATAACGCCTATTCCTGTCACAGTCATACTGTTCCCGTTCTGACTTATGCTCTAACAGCTAAAAATCAGTATAATACTCTGCCTCTGGAACAGGCAGCATCTATTATAGAAATTGCTCAGGCAGCAGACTTTCATACTGTATGGATAAGCAATCAGGTAAAATACGGCGCTTGGGATACTCCGGTTTCCGTAATTGCTGATCAGTCACAAACACAATACTGGTTAAACGGACATCTGGGAGAAACTACTCAAACTACTCATTTCGACTTGAGTCTGGTAGATGTTTTTAAAAAACTGCCGGTATTCGACAAAGCCCTGATAGTTGTGCATCTGATGGGTAATCATGGTTCTTACGAAGAACGTTATCCACATGCGTTTAATCGCTGGACGGGAAAATCTCATATTGATAAGTATGATAACAGTATTCTTTACAACGATTTTGTCATGAAGCAGCTTTTTAGTGCGGTAAAAGATCTGCCAAACTTTCAGGGGCTGATTTATTTTTCAGATCATGCCGATGATGTTGATGCAGGTCTTGGTCACGACGCTTCCAGATTTACTTTCGATATGGCACGCATTCCATTGTATATGTATTTCTCTGATAACTATATTCAAAAATACCCGCATACTATGGCTATTTTAAAGAAGCATACGTCAGCCTATTTTACTAATGACCTTATTTTTGATACGCTTATCAATATCATGCAGATTCCTTTTCCTGTTTTGGAAGAAACAAACTCGCTGGCAGATAAAAATTATAAAAACACAAGCACAAATTTAAAAACTTTATATGGCAAAAAAAGTCTTAGTGAAGATCCATTTGCTGATTAAGGTCAACACAGAAAAAACGCCCACAAATCGCTTGTGAGCGTTTTTCCTTTATGATACAGTCCATTCTATTCGTTTTTGATTTCGCCAGCCTTACAGGCCGTTTAAAACGATGCTTTTTTTGTCTGTTTTATCACTTTTGCTGCAATACTTCCTGTTCTTCTTTGGAAAGTACATACTGGGATTTTCCAGCTATGACCGGTTTGGCATAACAGCGATTTTCTTCTCTGCCATAAATGCTTGAAAGTACCACACCATTATTTTCTTCATCAACCAGAGCTACAGAATAACTTAAATCACTTCCTGTATTATCAAAAGCATTATATCTTAACACGCGTAAATTCTGCACACAACTTTTTAACCGCAGCCGCAGATCATCACGGCTCTTTTCCAAAGCTGTTATTTTGGCTTCCGCACTGCGCACATCTTCCAGCGTCTGAGTAAGTACTTCGTCCAAATCCATAGTTGTGCCTTTAGTAAAATAATCATACTTCCACTGTAATTTTCTCAGCTTACTATTCATATTTACCAGCATCACCAGCAAAAATACTATCAAGACCAGTAGTGCCGCTATTATAAACAGCAGATTATCGCCCAAAATTTGATTGATCTGTTCCATTGTTCTTCCTTCTCCCTTTATAAAAGACCTGAAACTGCAACGATGATCCCGGCCCAAAGCACTGCCGGCAGCAGATTAGAAATACGAATCTGCACCACTTTCAGCATATTGACACCGATCGCCATAATCAGCATACCGCCCGTAGCAGTTACTTCATTTAAAATACTGGTAGTTAAGACCGGTTCCAGTACCCCGGCCAGCAAAGTCAAAGTACCCTGATATAACAGTACGCTTACTGCTGACAAAGCGACACCGATACCAAGATTGGCCGTCAGTATAATCGCAATGATACCATCCAAAGTCGATTTAGCGAATAAGATCGTTGTATCACCTTTTAATCCATCCTGCAAACTGCCGATAATTGCCATTGCGCCTACACAATAAATCAGGCTGGCAGCAACAAAGCCTTCGCCAATAGCTTTGGCGGCTCCGGCATCATGTCCGCCAATCAGCTTACTGCCGATCCAATCTCCAAATCTTTGCAGCTTCGTATCGATATCGATACCTTCGCCAACGATAGCACCTAAAACAATACTGAAAATAACAACCATGATATTTTCACTTTTAAAAGCCATCTGTACACCTATAACAATGATACACAGTGCCACACCCTGCATGATGCTTTCCTGCCATTTTTCCGGCAGTCCGCGGCGCAGCAATAATCCTGCGCCCGCTCCGGCTAAAATCGCTCCGGAGTTAACCAGCGTTCCCAAACCGACCATAATTCCCCTCCCGGTAAGCGCTGCTCGTGCCAGATCCTTTGCACTTACTTCATTCTTTCACCAATGCAGCAACACTTTATTTTAAACAGACAGCCAGGGCTTCTTCCTTTTTAATGTCTGCTGCGCCGGTCTGTTCAGCAAATCATATATCCGCTCCAGATCCTCAGGTGAATAATATTCTATTTCTATTTTGCCTTTTTTTTCATCCTTGGGCACAACTTTGACCTTTGTTCCTAATAATTCTACCAACCTGTTTTGAAAATCGCTGGTAAAAACATCTCCTGCCGCGGCTGCCTTTCCTTTTTTATTGTTTGCTTTTTCCTCAGCAACAATTACCGCTTCTTCAGTAACTTTGAATCTGCGCCCAGTTTTCAGCTCTTTGACAACGTCTTCCACTGTCCGTGAACTCCAGCCTTTTTCAATAATGGCCGCAGCAACTTCAAGCTGCTGCTTTTCATTATCCAAAGAAAGCAGCGGTTTTACCTGCCCCATCGTCAATGTTTCACGTGAAACATATTCTCTGATCTGCTGCGGTAAATTTAACAGCCGCAGCAGATTAGCAACAGCAGTACGGCTGCGGCCAACTTTTTTCGCAGCCTCTTCCTGTGTCAGCTTGCATTCGGTCATCAGCCGTTTGATGCCTTCTGCTTCTTCCAGCGGATTAAGATCATGACGCTGAATATTTTCTACCAAAGCAATTTCCATCATCGTTGCATCATCATAATCACGAATAATAACCGGAACAGTTTTCAGCTTGGCTTCCTTGGAAGCACGCCAGCGACGCTCTCCGGCAACGATCTCATATTTACGTCCGTGTTTACGTACTACCAACGGCTGAATTACTCCATGCAGCTTGATAGATTCAACTAATTCTGCCAGTTTCGCTGCATCAAAAACCTGCCGCGGCTGATGTGGATTAGGAACAATATCTTTCAGAAGCAGCTCCTTCTTTTCTTCGTCACTACGTACCGGTTCTACCGCTGTATTGACCGGATCGGCCGCATCACCAAAAATTGCACCCAGACCTTTGCCTAAACCTTTTTTATTCATCACCGATTACCTCCCGTGCCAGTTCCTGGTAAACCATCGCACCCTTGGATTTTGGGTCGTAGACAATGACCGGCTGTCCATGGCTGGGAGCTTCACTCAAGCGTACGTTGCGCGGGATAATAGTATTGTACATTTTCGTTTCAAAATATTTTTTTACTTCATCGACAACGTCGGCCGATAAATTGGTCCGCGCGTCATACATCGTCATCACTACGCCCTCCAGCTTTAAAGCCGGATTAAGATTTCTCTGCACTAATTTTATCGTATTCATCAGCTGACTGACACCCTCCAGGGCGTAAAATTCGCACTGAATAGGGATCAGCACCGAACTGGCAGCCGTCAGTGCGTTGATAGTCAGCAGTCCTAAAGACGGAGGGCAGTCGATCAGCACATAATCATAGTCGTGCTTAACACGTTCCAATGAACTTTTCAGGCGGCCTTCTCTGTTCATCAGACTTACCAGTTCGATCTCGGCTCCTGCCAGCTGGATCGTCGCCGGCAGTACGTCCAAATTATCATAGGAACTATGGATGATCAATTCTTTCATCGGCACATCATCGATCAACGTATCATAAATACACTTTTTGATATCGCGCTTATCAAACCCCAACCCGCTGGTAGAATTACCCTGCGGATCAGAATCTATCAATAATACTTTGCGTCCCTTCTGTGCCAGACACGCCGCCAAATTGACAGTAGTCGTAGTTTTACCGACGCCGCCTTTCTGATTGGCAATAGCGATAACCTTAACCAAAATCTTCACCTCACCCTTAATATCTTCAAAATAAATTATTTGAATTTCATCTGTTTCCCATTTTATCACAAATTAAGTGTTTCACCTATAGCAAAAACTAAAATTCACTTACTTTCTTTCAAATCATCGTCTTTTACGCAGCTTCTTCCAGGCAATGTTTCACGTGAAACATTGCTGCAACATTCTTTGCAGCCAAAACTTCCTCCAGCTTTGCTTCTATTACCATTGCTTTGAGTTTTTATCAACATAACCCACAGTTTTATCCACATATTTAATGAAATTTACTTTTACTAAAACTTCAGCAAAATCTGTTTTTTATTTTACAGGCTTTTTTCCATTAAAATATGCGGACAAAATTCATCCAAATATGCCTCACCAATTTTCCGGTAGCCTAAAGTCTGGTAAAAGCCGCTGGCACGGCATTGAGCGGACAAACTGATCCGCTTACCGCCAACTCTGCGTGCTTCCTGTTCCAGTGCCAGCATGATCTGTGCCCCTAAATTTCTGCCACGGAACTCCGGCAAAACAGCCACCCTCCCAATAATAAAATCCCCCGACCGCTCTCCCGGAAGTAACCTTCCTGTCGCCACAGCACGCCCTTCCATAAATAGTACTGCATGCGGAACCATTTCGTCATATTCATCAAATTCATTTTTAAAACCTTGTTCTTCCATAAAAACTTTTTCTCTGATAGTTTTTGCTTCTGTACACAAAAAATTATAAATTTTTACCATTTGGCTGCTCCCTTCAAAAAAAGTGTCCAAATCTACACCTTTCAAAAACAAGGCGTGACTTAGAACACCCAATCATTTTCCTCATCCGCTGATAAAGAATTTACATCCTGTATTTATAATTGCCGTAATATAACCTGAGTATACTGCTATTTCAGACCTGCATTCTGTCGCTGCTGTAATAATTGTTCTTGATAAACAGCTATTTTAGCCTGCAGATTTTCACTGTACTGTTGCCATTTATGTACTTCTTCAGCTACATAAACCTGATGTTTCAGCAAAAGCTCCAACCGCTCGGCAATAGTACCGTCCCCATTATAACGCAGCTGTGCATATCTCTTTATATCACGCAGCAGCATCCCTGTCGCTTTTAATTTACACAAAAACTGTACCCATTCCCTATCTTCGGCCAGATAATTGCGACAGCCATTTTGATCACGTTTAACAAACAACAGGCCCTTTTTTTCATAATATCTCAAAGTATAAGCACTGATCCCAGTTAATTCCGCAAATGCACCGATTTTCATTTTTTATCCTTAATCCTTGACTTAGAGTATAGTCTAAAATTTATACTTTCATTGTAATCATTTTGGAGGTGAATGTAAATGTCTGATAATTATTTTAAAACAGGTTTAGAAAATTTAAAGAAAATCGATGGGACTGCAGGCAGTAACGTCATCGAAAATCTCAGTGATATTGCTCCTGATTTGGCCCGCTATATCATTGAATTTGCTTTTGGCCAGATTTACGAACGTCCCGGGCTCAGTCTGCAGGAACGAGAACTGCTGACGCTGTCCAGCCTTTTGACTGCAGGCGGCTGCGAAGCCCAGCTGCAGGTACATATCAACGCAGCATTAAATGTTGGCATAAAAGAAGAAAAAATTATCGAAGCATTTCTGCACTGCATACCTTATACGGGTTTCCCTAAAGTCCTCAATGCTGTTGCCGTAGCCGGACAGATATTCTCTGGCAAATAAATTTGCAGTAATCGACTGTACTGCTTATACTTAAAGTATCATTAATATTTTAAGGAGCAATTATATGCAATTACAGATTCTACCACAAACCTTTGCTGTGTGCCAGATTCAGGATACTTCTCAAATAAACTGGCAGATGCCGCTGTTTTTTTTTAGTAAAACTGCTGAAGAATTGTCCCTGGTCTGCCCTGAAACCGACCTTCCTGCAGCAGTTCTGCAATGTGAACGAGGCTGGCGGGCTTTAAAGATCTGCGGCGTACTTGATTTTACTTTAGTCGGTATCCTCGCTAAAATTTCCAGTCTGCTGGCAAATGCCGGTATCAGTATTTTTGCCGTTTCAACCTATAATACTGACTATATCCTTATCAAAGAATCCCATCTGCAGAAGGCTGCTGCTGCATTAAGAACCAACGGCTATCAGATAACAGCATAAAAGCAAAAAGCGATGTTTCATTTGAAACATCGCTTTTTATTATATGTACAGCTTATCATTACAACTATAGATCTCATAACACAGCTTACTTTTTAAGCCTACGATCGTTCTTCAAAAAACGTTCTAAATACACCATATCTTTAAGCTGTATGCCATTTTCAAAAATCGGCTGAGGATAATTATCTGTAAAAAAATTTTTTATCACATGGCTTCTTGTAAAACCACAGGCTTGATAAAAATTCAGCGTTTCAAAAACATCACCTGTTCCGACCAGCATTCTTGTTCCCAAGCGACTATACAAGCGGCAAATTTCTGTCATTAAAAAACGTCCATAACCACGACGTTGTTCCTGCGGCCATACCGCCAGGTTTTTGACTTCAAACACATCCTCTTTTTCCTGGGTCACGACCACTGTCGCCTTCAGATCTCCCTTATATAAAGCAAACAGATCTCCTCTCTTCAGATAACGATCCAGCATTTTCTCGTCTTCGTCCCCAGCAGTAATAATTGTAAAAAATCTTTTTTTGCTTCCAGTTCCAGCATTATTACAGTTCCGTTCGATGCTGTCTTCAGCCATTTATCACGATCCAGCGTATAAAGAAAATGCGGCATTTCCTGACCTCGGTAAATTTTCACAAAATTACACATTGCCTTCATACCAAGTCCTTCTGCAATGTGCTGCGAAGCAAAATTATTCGTCCTGACCTGCGCCGTAAGCGTTTGCAGCTGCAGTTTACGAAAAGCATATTGACACAAAGCCGCAGTTCCTTCTCCTGCATAGCCTTGTCCCCAATATTTTTTGTTCAGAATATAGCCTATTCCAATATATTGCTTACCTTCTGCCACTTCTTTCAGTATCCCCATCACCCCAATAAGACTGCCATCATTTTTTTTACGAACTGCCCAGTAGCTGTAACCATCACTGCTATAACGGCGAAGATTTTCATTCAGCCAGGCCTGTGATTCTATTTTAGTAAAGCCATGTTCCCAGGCATACATGATCTCAGGATAACCAAGCAATATTTCCAGCTCTGGCAAATCAGCCTGGGTCAATTGAAAAAATTCCAGCCGTTCAGTTATTAAAAACGGCAGTATACATTTATCTCTCACTTGCCAACCACTCCATTTCTATTATTTCCCATCGTTCTCCTAAAAATTCGACATTGTACAGAGGAAAAATCACCTTCACACCATCAACAGCTTTAAAGCCTCCACGCTTGTAGCAGTTTACCGCCTGTAAATTATTGGTGAATACTCCTAAAGTTAAACGCTGCATGCCCAAACTCTCCTGTACGTATTTTTTTATCAGACGCAATAAAGCCTGTCCGTAACCATTACCTCTATATTGTGGTGCCAAAAGAACAAATCCTAAATGAATGCTCCGCTGCAGGTAATCCGCACGTCTCAATAGTATATGTCCTGCCGGCGACCCATTTTCTGCCAGGACTGTCATAGGCCATGCTGTCTGCTCATCAGCCATCACTTCTGCATAGGCAATTATCTGATCTGCCGTTAATGGATATGTAAATTTTCCCGCACTCCAAAAATAAAATTCTCGTTCATCAATAATCCATGAAGGCATACAGGCAGCATCACTGTTTTTAAAAGGACGTAATTTAAACATTTTCCACCTTCATCTTTCAGTTTTTGTGTTCGTACTTATTATTTATTCGGCTTGCGTTTAAGATATAATAACTTTTTCAGATCGGCTTCAATCTGCCAACAAAGTTTCTGATAAATTTCAAATATCGGCATCCCTAATAAAGCGCTTAACTCTTTCTGCGACAATGCCTTTTCCAGCATAAATTCTCTCCTATAAACAGCAGCCTTTATTTTAATTCTTTGGCCATAGTTATTGTTCTGGCAGCAAAACCATAATGTTCATAAAACCGCTCCGCTTCAGTATTTCCACAAACAACTTTCAGTTCCAACAGCTTCAAAGGCAGACGCTCAAGTCGTTCAAGCATCCATTGCATCAGCATCTTTCCCGCCCCCTGCCCACGCAGCTCCTGCCTGATATAAAGATAGTCAATACTGCCGCAGACATCAGTATGCGAAAAAACACAGAAACCTTTCCACCCATGATCAACAGCCAGAACTGCTGCGACAGTTTTGCCTGCGCTGATTCCCCGCTGCAGAGTCCTGATCTTTTCATCTGCACAAACCAGCGGATACAGCCCCCGGAAATTTAAAGCTGTCTGATTATGGTAATCTGCCAGCTCCAATAGTAAAGGTTTCAACGCACCAACTGTTTCCACCGTCAGCATTTCTATTTTTAACATCATCTATCCACCTTCCAGCTTTATCTCACACAGGCACGCACAAATTTTTCCGGCACATTCATTCTTACAGCAGCAGCTTCTATAGTCATGCCGCTATCAAGAAACCTTCTGCAGACAGACTTCATATTTTCACCCACCTCCAAGATATGAAAATCCGGGTCATAAAAGCGAATTACTCTTTGCCCCCAGCTATATTGCTGAACTGGATGTACATAAAAGATCCCTTTTATTGCTGCCAGCTTTTTTAAAAAATCATCGAGTTTATCTTCTTCAAAATAAAGTTCAGCAGCATTGCCGCCAAAACTGATACTTTGAAGATCCTTACTGATAAATTCACACCAGCTTTCTTGAGTCTGTAACGCTACTCCGCCTGTTAAAGTAACATTCGCACCCAGATCCATAGTAACTCTCAGTCCTAAAACTTCTTTATAAAATTTGACTGACCTTTCCATATTTTTTACAACCAGAAGTGCTGCCTGAAATTTCATTATGATCTACCTGCCTTCTTTATATTTTTAACCATCTTTCGCAGATATATACCTGAGATGCAAAACAGGAAACGGGTTGCCTTGTCCATCCAACTCAGACCGCGAATATTTTTTAAAACCTTGTTTCTGATAAAAACAATAGGCCTGCGGATTTTGTTCATTAACGTCGACTTCCGTCACTCCAAGCCCGCTGACAGCATGGCGCAGCAGCTTCGAACCAAATCCCTGCCCACGTTCACTGCTTGCGACAAATAACATTTCCAGCTTTATTCCGTCAATGCCCATGAAACCCTTATAACAGCTATCTTCAGCCTTAATAGCCCATAATTCAGGAATAGATTCCAAATTCTGGTATACCAACGGACGCAGCGCTTTAATATCGCTCTCCCTCAAAAAATCATGTGTATGACGCACCGAATCTTCCCAAATAATCATTAATATTTCCAGCAAATTTCGTTCTCGTCTTACAATTTTTATTATTTCCATCTTTCTTTCCTTCACTATTTCAAAATATGAGTAAAAAGAGGATGTTTCACGTGAAACATCCTCTTCATAATGCTTCTGCACTTATAAACATTTAACTGCGGCGCACCATCTCAGAGGTTATTTCCTTCAACGTAAACGCACCGCACATCGCCATAGTATCTTTCAGTTCAGCAGCCAGTTTTTCGATATATACTTTGACACCCTCTTTCCCTCCGCCAAAAACAGCAGTAACAAAAGGACGGGCAATAACAACAGCATCAGCTCCCAAGGCCAGCGCTTTAAAAATATCAACACCACTGCGAACGCCGCCGTCAACAATAATACGCATCTTCCCGCCTACTGCCGCCGCTATCTCCGGCAATACTTCTGCCGTTGCGGCACACTGATCCAGGACACGTCCGCCGTGGTTAGAAACAATGATCGCCTGCGCTCCCGCCTGCTGCGCTTTTAACGCTGCTTTCGCCGTCATAATACCTTTTACAATAAATGGTACACCTGCCTGCTGCGCAATTTCTGCCAGTTCAGAAACGGATTTGCTGCCGGCCGGCGGCATCATATTCTGTAAAAACGGTAATCCAGCAGCATCAATATCCATAGCTACGGCAAAAGCGCCAGACTCCTTTACCAGGGCCAGCTTTTCTTTAATCGTTTCCAGATTCCATGGTTTGACAGTAGGTATACCCTGCCCGTCAACAGCTTTGATAGCCTGCGTCGCCGCTGCCATGACACTGCTGTCCAAGCCGTCGCCTGTAAAAGCGGCAATACCATTTTCCGCACAGGCTGAAACCAGGACTTCATTATAAGTAACGTCACTATAAGCGTTACTGTAATGCATTGCTATTGCTCCTACAGGACCGGCAAAAAAAGGATAGCTGAAGTGCTTGCCAAACAGCTCCAAACCTGTATCTATCTGTTTTTTCTCACAAATAGTATCCATATTGACACGGATCTCCTGCCATTTCTGATAATTACGGATAGCAGTATCTCCTATACCTTTCGCCCCTGGTCCTGGCATCGTATTTCTGCAGGCTACACCATTGCATATGGGACAAGCCTTACATTTAGTACCGATTTTTGTCCGCGCCGTTTCTAAAACCTCATTATAATCCATGGAATTGACCCTCCCTTATTCTCCTGTCACCTTGTTTCTATTTTACTACATTAGCTGGATTTGTACAGAACTATTCTTAAAAATACATAAAGAAAAGCAGTGATCTTTACAGACCACTGCTTCAGTAGGCTTAAAACAAACGCGGCTCTTTTGGTTTTTTAGTATTACGGATTCTTAAAGTCACCAGCACGTCACCGCCGTCAACATCCTGCTCCATTGATACGGGAATTCCAACATCTTTTATCGTAGAAACTATTTGCTTGATGCTGTTAAGATAGATACGCACATCATTAACGATCACCAGACGCTTTTTCTTCGGAGTAACTTCGCCTTCATCTGTATCCAAATATTTTTTTACATATTCTTCTGTCTGACGCACACTGAAATTATTCTTTACAATCGTTTCTACAATCTGCAGCTGCTCTGCCTCTGTCGGCAACTTAAGCAAAACTCTGGCATGCCTTTCTGTTAAGGCATTTTTGCGCAGAGACTCGCGTACAGGCTGCGGCAAACGCAATAAACGCAGCTTATTGGCAATAGTCGATTGTTTTTTACCAACCCGAGCCGCCATAGAATCCTGCGTCAGATGGAATTCGTTCATCAGCATTTCGTAGCCTTCGGCTTCTTCCAAATAATGCAGATCCTCCCGCTGCAGATTTTCGATCAAAGCTATCTCCGCAATCTGCTGTTGAGTATAATCACTGATAATAACAGGAATTTCACTCAAAGCTGCCATTTTGGAAGCACGCAGACGTCTCTCGCCGGCGATAAGCAGATAATTACCGCTGCCATCTTCCATGGGTGCTACCAAAAGCGGCTGCAAAACACCATATTGGGCAATAGATGCCGCCAGATCCTGTAAACCATCTTCATCAAATGTTTTACGCGGCTGGTAAGGATTCGGTATAACTTTAGCTAAAGGCACCCGTACTACCTCGATTGCTTTACTGCTATGCTTGGTACCCATTTCCGCACGTCCTGCTTCTAAAACAGAAAATCCATCATCAACTGTCATAAACTTAACCTCCACTATTTATTCCAGGGGTTGTTTGTCCGGCAAACCAGCTTTACGCGGATATGCCTTGGGAGTAGTTTTTATTTTGGCTATTTTCACAATAGCACGACCATCATTCAACCCAGGAAGCTTTACGGCGTCGGCACTTACCAGGCGCCCGCCCAAAATTTGCAGCGCTTTATCAGCAGCAGCTATCTCTTCCTGATATTTGCTGCCTTTTAGTGCAATAAAGCTGCCGTCTGTTTTTACTAACGGCAGGCAATATTCTGCCAAAACACTCAGTCTGGCAACTGCTCTTGCCGTCACCAGATCATACTTTTCACGATGCCTGGGATCTCTGCCGGCATCCTCGGCCCGTAAATGCACACAGCGAATACCTTTTAGTCCTAATTCAATAATAACCGTTTCCAAAAATTTCAGCCGTTTAGCCAGGGAATCAATCAAAGTTACTTTTAAAGAAGGGCAGTATATTTTCAGGGGGATACCAGGAAATCCTGCCCCTGTACCAACATCAGCTAAAGTTTTTTCACCGAACAGCTTCTCATCAAATGCCAGCAGAGAATCAATCATATGTTTAACGGCTACTTCTTCAGGCTCGGTTATCGCCGTCAGATTCATCACTTTATTCGTCTCCACAAGCAGTTCATAATAAGCACTGAATTGTTCCAGCTGCTGTGCTGTAAAGCTCAGTCCCGCTTCTTTCCCTTTCAACTGCATTATTTCAGCAAACGTCATGATTCATATTCCTTCCTGCGCATTACTTCCAACGCTATCATCAACACGCTGACGTCAGCCGGAGAAACGCCGGAAATGCGTGAAGCCTGACCGATTGAAGCAGGCTTCACTTTCGCCAGCTTCTCTGCTGCTTCGGAAGACAGCTCTTTGATACTCAAATAATCGATATCAGCCGGTATTTTTTTATTTTCCAGCTTCAATGCTTTTTCCACTTCCTGTTTTTGCTTATTGATGTAACCTTCATACTTGGCAAAAATCTCTACCTGCTCGGCAACTACTTCCGGCAGCTCCGGCACTTCAAAAGCCTGCTGTAATTTTTCATAAGTCATTTCACTGCGGCGCAGCAGATCCAGCAGTGACATCCCCGAACGAATCGGCACTGTTCCCAGTTCTGCCAACTTGGCAAGCACTTCCGCATTAGGAGGTAAATGTGTACTGCTCAAATTCTGCAATGTCCGTTCCAGCAAACTGCGTTTTGCAGTAAAAGCTTCGTAACGAACATCGTTTACCAGACCAACAGCTCTGCCTTTTTCCGTTAACCGCAGGTCAGCATTATCCTGACGCAGCAGCAGCCGGTATTCAGCACGCGAAGTCATCATGCGGTAAGGCTCATTCGTTCCTTTTGTAACGAGATCATCAATCAAAACACCTAAATAGCCTTCGCTGCGGCTTAAAATAAGCGGCTCTTTACTCCTTATTTTCTGCATGGCATTAACACCGGCAAGAAGCCCCTGCGCGGCGGCTTCTTCATACCCACTGGTACCGTTCGCCTGACCGGCAGAAAAAAGTCCGCTGATAGCTTTATGTTCTAACGTCCGCTGCAATTGCAGCGGATCAAGACAATCATAATCAATAGCATAACCGGCGCGCATCATCCGGCAATTTTCCAAACCGGGTATAGTCTGCATAAACTGCAGCTGAACATGTGCGGGCAAAGACGATGACATTCCCTGCACATACATTTCATTTGTACGTAACCCTTCCGGTTCCACAAATAACTGATGCCGTTCCTTATCGGCAAAACGTACGATTTTAGCTTCAATAGAAGGACAATAGCGTGGACCGACGCCTTCGATCATACCATTGAACATACCTGACAAATGCAGATTATCACGAATGATCTTATGAGTATCAGCATTGGTATAAGTCAGCCAGCAGGGAATCTGCTTTCTTTCCGTAATCGTACTCATAAAAGAAAAATTACGTACCTGTTCATCGCCATATTGAGCTTCCATTCTGCTGTAATTCAGGCTGCGGGCATCGATTCTCGCCGGCGTACCCGTTTTAAAACGCATCAGCTCTACTCCATGCTCTAATAAAGAAGACGACAGTTTATTGGCTGAGCGCAATCCGTTAGGTCCTGATTCATAATTTACCTGACCATAAACAATACGCCCGCGCAGATAAGTGCCGGTAGCTAAAATGACGCACTTCGCTTCAAAAACTTCGCCCGTTTCAGCCTCTACACCAACTACAGCTCCATTTTCAACTAATAATCTGTCGATCATCAATTGTTTAACATCCAGATTTTCCTGGTTTTCCACAACCTGCTTCATCAAAGTATGATAAAAAGGCTTATCAGCCTGAGCTCTTAACGCATGGACAGCATAACCTTTACCTGTATTTAAAAGCCGCATCTGAATACAGGCTTCATCAGCAGTTAGACCCATCTGACCGCCTAAAGCATCAATCTCACGCACTAAATGACCCTTAGCCGGTCCGCCGACAGAAGGGTTACAGGGCATCAAAGCAATATTATCCAAAGACAAAGTAGCAAGAAGAGTCCTGCCGCCAAGGCGTGCAGCCGCCAGGGCCGCTTCTACTCCGGCATGACCTGCACCGATAACGAAGACATCATAATTATCAGTAATATACATTTTGTCACCTACAACCTAAACTCTTATTTCCCAACACAGAATTTTGAAAAAATTTCATTGATGATTTCATCCTGAAGAGTATCACCTGTAATCAAACCCATAGCATCGATCGCTTTATGCAGATCAATGACCAGACAATCATATGGCAGCATCGATGCCGCTGCTCTGATTGCTTCTTCTACACTTAACAAAGCTTCACGCAGCAGATTCTCGTGACGTGTATTTTGTACATAAGCACCACCAGATATAGCATGCTCTGAACCATAAACATAACTTTGCAGCCAGGCAGTAAACTGTTCCAGCCCACCGCCGGTTTTTGCAGATAAAAGCAGTACTCTATCTTTACCAAAGCGTTTCTGTAAAGCTGTTAAATCATTTACCTGCGGTCGATCACCTTTATTTACTATTATAACACAGGGCTTACCTGCAACTGCATTTAAAATTTCTTCATCTTCTTCGTTTAAAGGCTGAGATCCATCCAAAACTACTACAGCCAATTCTGCTTTGTCAAGACGTTCCTTACTCCTGGCAACCCCTATCTTCTCAACATAATCTTCTGTCTGCCTGATGCCGGCAGTATCAACTAATACCAATGGCACACTGCCAAGCAATAACTGTTCTTCAATTACATCGCGCGTAGTTCCGGCATATTCTGAAACAATAGCCCTTTCCTCACTGAGCAGAGCATTTAAAAGACTTGATTTGCCTACGTTAGGACGACCGACAATTACTGTCTGCAGACCTTCGCGTAATATTTTACCGGTATGAGCATGTTTAAGCAGATATTCCAGTTCCTGTTTGACCCTTTCCATACCTTCACTGACAGTATTAAAAGTTATTTCCTCAATATCTTCTTCCGGATAATCAATAACTGCTTCCAGATTTACTACAATATCTAATAAATTACGGCGCAGACCTTTGATTTTTTTAGACAGTTGGCCATCCTGTTGACGTACTGCCATTTTAAAGAAGCTTCACTGCGTGATTTAATAATATCCATAACTGCTTCCGCCTGGATCAGATCTATACGTCCGTTTAAAAAAGCTCTCTTTGTAAACTCGCCCGGTTCAGCCGGACGAGCGCCCATTTTATAGGTTAGACCCAGGATAGTTTTTAACGATTGTAAACCGCCATGACTTTGTATTTCCACTACATCTTCTGCAGTATAGGAATGTGGTCCCTGCATATAAACAGCAAGAACCTCGTCTATTTTACTATTTTCTTCATCAACTACATGACCATAAACAAGCAGATGCGGTGTATGTTCGGTCAATTTTTTACCCGAAGCTGATCGAAACAACTTATCACCTATCGCAGCAGCCTCAGTACCACTGATGCGTATTATTCCTACCGCGCCTTCACCTAAAGCCGTAATAACGGCGCTGATTGTTTCGTTAGTTTCAGAAACTGTATGTTTCTTTGCCATAATTACTCTCCAATAGAGAAACCCAGTAAAATAAATTACTGGGTCTCAGACACAAATTATTTTTTTAATTCGATTACTACCTTACGATAAGGTTCTTCACCTTCGCTTAAAGTAGTAATGCGGCGATCATTCTGCAACGCCATATGAATAATCTTTCTTTCATGAGGGTTCATCGGTTCAAGAACTACTCTTTCACCGTTACGTTTAACTTTATCAGCAAGACGTACAGCCAAACGGCTCAATGTTTCTATTCTCCGCTCACGGTAATCTTCAACATCGATAATAATACGAATTCTTTCACTGGAATTTTTATTAGCCACGAGATTAGTCAGATATTGCAGAGCATCCAAAGTCTGTCCGTGTTTGCCGATCAGTATCCCCATATCTGGACCATGTAATTTTAAAGTAACAGTACTATCAGCTTTATTAACGAATTTTTCCATAACCACTTCAATTTTCATGGAATGGAATATTTTCTGTAAAAATTCCTTACCGGCCCGGACTGCTTCTTCATCAACTACAAATTCTTTTTTTACTGCTGCTTCTGTATCTGTGTCTACAGCAGTATTTTTATATTCTTCTTTACCGGCCTGAACGTCAGCTTTAATATTATCTAAAGCTTCTTCAACAACATCGCCGATTTTAGCAGCAGCATCTTTTAAAGTAACACGAATTTTAGCTTTTTTAGAAAATAAACCAAATAAACCGTTTTTCGCTTCTTCAATAACTTCGATATTTACTTTATCCCGAGTAGTTTTTAACTCATTCAAAGCCTGTTCTAAAGCTTCATCAACATTTTTTCCTGTTTTTTCTAGGAAACCCATCTTTTTCGCCTCCTGTAGCAATTATTTTACAGTAGCCTTATTCATCAGTGCCTGCTGACCGATCTGCATCAGGTTCATAACAACCCAGTAAAGCACCAGACCAGCTGGGAAGCTAAAACTGATATAGCCGATAAAAAGCGGCATAAAATACAGCATCATCTTATTTTGTGCTGAAGAAGTATCCGGCATAGTCTGTTTTGACTGCACAAAAGTAGTCAAAGCTGATAAAACCGGCAGTATATACATCGGATCCGGATTAGAGATACTTTGAATCCATAAAAAATTAGCCGGTCCAACATAATGAAAATCACGAATACCATAGAAAATACCGATCATAATCGGCATTTGTACTAATAACGGCAGACAGCCAGCTAAAGGATTGACATTTTCCTGTTTATAAAGGTTTGCCAGTTCCATATTCAAACGTTGTTTATCGTTCTTGTATTTTTCCTGGATAGCTTTCATTTTAGGCTGCATAGCCATCATTGCTTTTGTTGATTCGATTTGTTTTTTTGTTAAAGGATACAACAGTATTTTAACAATAATCGTCATAATGATAATTGCCAGGCCATAATTAGGTAAACCTACAGTAGCAGTCATATTATAAAGTACCGTAATAACCTGCTGAACAATATTACTGAGAAAGTCCAAGATATCACTCCTTAGAGGTTAGTGTATATATTTACTACTTTAATTTGCATTATCAAGTTGTTAACTAACAGGGTCATAACCGCCCGGATGAAAAGGATGACATTTTGCTATCCTTTTAACTGCCAGCCAGCCGCCCTTTAAAGCGCCTTTTTTTCGGATAGCTTCAATGGCGTACTGAGAGCATGTAGGATAAAACCTGCATGTAGGCGGAAATAACGGTGAAATAAATAACTGATAAAAACGGATACAAACAATCATCAATGTTTTCACAGAAATTCACCTTACTTCAATAAAACGGCTCTTTTAGCTAAACGCATAAATACTCGATCATAAGTTTTTAAATCTGCAGCAGCCAGTTTTTTACGAGCTACCCAAATAAGCTGTATATTCGTCAGCAATTCCGATTTATGATGACGAAATACTTCTCTCATCATTCTTTTGACACGATTACGTACTACGGCGTTACCAATTTTTTTACCGACAGCAAAACCAATCTTAGGACCTTCTGCGTCTAAAGGTAAAACATAAAGTACAGATAAACTGTCAACGACAGAACGTCCGGTAGTATACACCAATTGAAAACCGGCTTTAGACTTGATTCGATTTTTTTTAGGAAAAGTGAACTTTTTTCTTGGTTCCAAATTCTTGCACCTGCCCGCATGGAAAAAATAGGCCACTCTCGCGGCCTATTTTTATGATATTATGCAGACAATTTCTTTCTGCCTCTAGCACGTCTTCTTTTGAGAACTTGACGACCGCCCAAAGTTTTCATTCTTTCTCTAAAACCATGGGTTCTTTTTCTTCTAAGGTTGTTAGGTTGAAAAGTACGTTTCATGAAATCTTACCTCCTTACCACTCACTAGTTTTATCAAATTCTATATTGATTTGAATTGATAGCTACAGAAATTATATTAGAAACGACTTAAAGTGTCAAGAATAAAGCAGTTAGTTAAAGAAATTTTTATTATTTTCTATCCTTCAAAATTTTCTTCTCAATTAAAAATTGCTAATAACTCTTAATTTTGATAGAATATAGTGATAGTAATAATAGTCTTACTATGTCATTTTTTATATTTTACAGCGACAGAAAACCGACTGTAGGATTTTTTATAAGCCTTGCTATTATTTTTTGTCTCAAATCATTATTTCAACGCCTTACAAGCCGTTTATGAGTAGCCACAGGAAGGATGTATTTTATGAGCTCGTACGATTTAGCAGAGGTTTGGGTAAAATTCCTGGAAAAATTCCATGAATCTACCAGTGAAAATGTTTATAATGCCTGGATCAAACCTTTGATTCCCTTAGAAATAACAGATACCTACTTAAAAGTAGGCGCCAAAAATAATTTTACAAAAAAATGGCTTGAAGAAACGTATACTACAGTCATTGAAGGTATGCTTGCCAGTATTACCGGCACAAACCTGCAGTTTAAAATTGAAAACCTTTATTTGAAAACTGAAGAACTCCCTATAAATTCAGCAGAAACTACTCCAGTACAAACTGAAAACAGGTCTCTGCTTCCTGAGGCAGTTCTGCCGCCTGTAAAAAACAGTTTTACCCAGCAAGATCTTTTTGAAGATGATATCCAAAGCAACCTTAACCCAAAATATATCTTTGAAACTTTCGTTATCGGCAATTCCAACAGGTTTGCTTATGCAGCAGCTCAAGCTGTAGCTTCAAATCCTGCTAAAGCCTATAATCCACTTTTTATTTATGGCGGTGTCGGTCTAGGTAAAACACACTTGATGCATGCGATTGGCAATCAGATAAAAATGAATGATTCCAAAATGAAAATTTTATACATCTCAAGTGAAAAATTTACCAATGAAATAATTAATTCTATTCAAAATAAAAATACAGATGCTTTCAGAAAAAAATATCGTAATATCGATTGCTTAATTATCGACGATATTCAATTTTTAAAAAATAAAGAAATGACACAGGAAGAATTCTTTCATACTTTCAACACCTTATACGAAGCTAACAAACAGATTATCATATCCAGCGACCGTCTTCCGCGTGAAATCGAAACGCTGGAAGACCGATTGCGTTCACGTTTTGAATCAGGACTTCTCGCAGATATTCAATCTCCAGATCTGGAAACAAGGATCGCTATTTTGAGAAAAAAAGCAGAATCAGAAAACATCTCTATTCCTCATGATGTTATTTCTCTTGTTGCATCCAGCATTGACACCAATATACGTGAAATAGAAGGCGCTTATACAAAAATAGTAGCCTATGCTTCATTGATGGGAAGTCCGATAACTATAGATCTGGCAAAAAAAATACTTGACGCTATGGGAACCAGCACTAAAAACAAACAAATTACTTTTGACGATATCATTCAGGTTACATCTGATTATTTCAAAATCAAAAAAGAAGAATTTTTTACAAAAAAACGTACTCAAAATATTGCTTATCCAAGACAGATAGCAATGTATCTGTGCCGTGAAATGGCTGATTTTTCTTATCCCCGAATTGGTGAGTTTTTTGGAGGACGCGATCACACTACTGTTATCCATGCATATGAAAAAATCGTAAAAAAGATCAAAGAAGATCCTAATTGTGAAAAAACTATTACTTACCTTGTAGATAAATTAAAACAATAACTTTCAAAATTCTACCATTATATAATACTTATCTACAGTTTCTGTGGATAAGTTGCGTTATTTCTGTGGATAAACAGTTAATAAAAAGCATCACACAAAAAACTGTTGATAATGTTAATAAATTTTCCCAATTATCCACACTTATATCAACAAGTTTCATAAAAGCTTTTATCAGTGTTTTTAAGCTGTTTCCACATATTCACACTCCCTACTACGACGTCTACTAAGATTTTAAATTAATATAGCAATAATAAAAAAGATGGAGGTCTGTATAACATGATTTTTACCTGTAAAACAACTAACCTTAACAAAGCAATCCAAACAGTTCAAAGAGCTATTTCTTCCAAACCTAGTACTCCTATCTTTTCCGGAATCCATTTAATTGCAGATAATAACATTTTAGAGATCCAGGCAATGGATCTGAATATGGCTATAGCTTGCAGTATAGAAGCGGAAATACAGGAAAAAGGAGAAATAGTTGTTTCAGCAAAGCATTTTTCAGAATTGATGCGCAAGCTTCCTGGCGAAAATGTTACCATCGTAAAAAATAAAGAAGAAAAAACTATCAATGTTCAATCCGATAAATCTGATTTTCAGCTCTTACTGATGAATGAAGATGATTATCCAAAATTTCCAGAATTTAATGCTGATAAACAAATAGTTTTAGAAGATGAAAAAATCAAGGAACTTATTAAAAAAACTATTTTTGCCTGCTCTACAGACGAAGCAAGACCTTTGTTCACAGGTATTTTAGTGGAACTCCAGGATGGTAAGATAACTTTTGTAGGTACTAATACTCACCGTTTATCAATCAAAACTATGGAACAGGAAAGCAGCGAAGCTATGTCAATGATTATTCCTTCCAGAGTTTTAAGTGAAATTGCTCGTAATTTAACAAGTGAGTTACCTCAGGAAGTAAAACTTTCTTTATTAAATAATCAAATCATGGTACAGATCGATAAAGTGGTAATTGTTTCCCGCTTAATCGAAGGAAAATTCCCTGATTATCGTAGAGTTATTCCTCCTGCTTTTAACATTAAAACTCTATTCAATGTTAAAGAACTGGCCGGAGCTGTAGAACGCGTTGCTTTATTTTCCAGTGATGGTGATTACAGTATTATCAAAGTAAGTGTCGGTAATAATGAAATCGTTGTAAGCTCAAGCAGTCCAGACGTTGGTAAGGGACGTGAAGTAATCGAATGTCAAACTCAGGGCGAAACGATCAATGTAGCTTTTAATTCTAAATATATCATTGATATTTTAAAAAATCTTACTGATGAACAGGCTACGATGGAGTTAAATACTTCTCTGAGTCCTGTTTGTATTAAACCGATTGCTGAAAGTAATTATATTTATATCGTTACTCCTGTCAGAGTCGTATTTTAAGTGAGAAGGTAAAAAATGGAAAAAATAACTGTCGGTATCACTACTGAATTTATTACGATCTCTAATCTTTTGAAATATGCAGGAGTTTTAGAGACCGGAGGACAGGCGCATGAGGCTATTGAAGCGGGAGTAGTTATGTTGAATGGTGTTATAGTTACGGAAAAACGAAAGAAAGTTTTTCCGCAGGATACTGTTGTTTTAGATCAGCAAGTAGAAATAAAAGTTATAACGGAATAATTTATGAAAGTAAAAAGAATCTATGCAGTTAACTTTAGAAATTATAAAGAATGCTGTTTGGAAATTACTTCAATGGTCAATATCTTTTATGGGCAAAATGCTCAGGGAAAAACAAATCTTTTAGAAGCGATGTTTTATGCTGCCTTTGGAATGTCACATCGTACTGCCCAGGAAGATGATATGCAGCGTCTGGATACAAATCAGTTAGCTGTTGGTATTAATTTTGAAGATTTACATGGGGTAAATGATGTTAAAATAAAAAGACAGAAGCTCGATGGTAAGAATAAAAAAGAATTGTTTTTGAACGATGTAAAGGTTCGGCCCAAGGAACATTACGGAACTTTAAATATGGTGATGTTTTCACCTGAGGATCTGCAGCTTATCAAAGGTGAGCCCGCTTTACGCAGACGTTTTTTTGATATGCAGATCTCACAGACTGATAAAGCTTATTATGATCTGTTGATAAAATATAATCGTATTTTACAGCAGCGCAACAGGCTCCTTAAAGATATCCGTGATAATAATGCCAGTATTGAGCTTTTATTGACCTGGGATCAGGAATTTGTGCTGACTGCGGCCAGAATAGCTGTAAAAAGGCTGGCCGCTTTGCAGAAATTAAAAAATATAGCTAAAGATATTTATGCTGCTTTAACTGGTGAATTAGAAACATTAACTGTTTTTTATGAACTTAAAGCTAATAATGGCGAGCTTCTTTATCCTGATGAAGCTATCTGTTGGGAAGATTTCTATCGCAGTAAGCTGTTTGAACGGCGGCAGGTAGATATTTTAAGAGGCAGTACTGGCATAGGACCTCATCGTGATGATCTGTTATTTAAAGTAAATGACAGAATTTTGAAAGCTTTTGGTTCACAGGGGCAGCAGCGCAGTGCTGCTTTAGCCTTAAAATTGGCACAGCTTGAATATGTCCGCCAGGAAATAGATGAGTTTCCTGTATTACTGTTGGATGATGTAATGAGTGAACTTGATGATCAAAGACGTTGTCAGCTATTAAAATTTATTGATGGTAAAGTTCAAACTTTTATTACGGTAAACGATAAAGCTTTGATTCCGGATTTGAGCGGAAATGCGTATTTCAGGATTATTGAAGGCAGAATCGCAGAGGGATAAAAATGGAAGGTATAGAAAGAGTCCTTTTAAAAATGCTTCCTAATCAGGAAGGTCGTAATAAATATTTTATTTTTTCTATGCAGAGTAAATGGGAACAGATCTGTGGTGCTAACGTAGCTAAGCATTCCAAACCAGTACGTTTGGAACGCAAAGTTTTATATATAAATACGGATAGCTCTGTTTGGGCTAATCATCTTTTGATGATGAAACAGCAGTTTATTAATAATATCAATCGTGTTATGACTAATGACCCTGTCAAGGATATAAAATTTTTCACAGGCTCTATTGAAAATTTTTTGCAGCTTCCGAAAGAAGAACAGGAAGTGAAATTAAATTTTAAACCTTTGACGGAATCAGAGAAAATTTTTATTAGACAGGCACTGGTAAATATTAATAATCAGGAATTGCAGAAAAAGCTTGCTCATTTCAGGAAAGTTTGTCTGCAAAGAAAAAAAGCATTACTTATCGAAAACAATGATATGAAATGTAAATATTGTGGTGCTGCGTTAATTGAAAAAAATGATCTTTGCCGCGTCTGCCAGCGTTATGAAAAAGAGAAATTGAGAACAGAAATAGTATCTATTTTGACATCTGAACCTTGGCTGAATTACAATGACTGTCAAAAATATGTCAAATGTGATAAAATGTTATTCGATAGTGTAAAAAATTCTTTGAAACAGTATTATTATGCCAAGGTTTATAATAATCAGTCTGATATCAGAGAAGAAATGACGGCTGTGATGTTAAAAACAGGGATGCAGCCTGATAAAATCAGTGAACAGCTTGCACAAAATATTATTAAAGGATTGCGGAGGAAATATTAATATGTATCTGCATCTTGGTGCCGACTGTATGATAAAAAATACGGATATTATAGCTATTTTTAATATTCGTGATCAACAGTCGGAAATTTATGATAATTATATTTCTGTGAATAAGGATAAATATAAAATTATTGATTTATCGGAAAATGGTGAGTGTTCAAGCTGTATTTTAACAACTGATACTTTGTATTTATCGGGAATTTCCGCTCTGACTTTAAAACGAAGGGCTGAAGAAGATTTTGGCAGTGATGCCATTTATAAAAGTTTTTGATCGTTGAAGGAAAGTATTAAATATACTTGAATTATAGGAATGTGGAGGTTACTATGTCTAATTTGGAAGAAGCAACTGAGGTTAAGGGACAATATGGTGCCGGACAGATTCAGGTCCTGGAAGGTCTGGAAGCTGTACGTAAAAGACCAAGTATGTATATTGGCAGTATTTCTGCCCGTGGTTTGCATCATTTGGTGTATGAAACAGTTGATAATAGTATAGACGAAGCCTTAGCAGGTTATTGCGATGCTATTGATGTGACTATCCATAGCGATAATAGCATTACTGTACGTGATAATGGTCGTGGTATTCCTGTAGAAATGCATAAAGTTGGCAAGCCTGCTGTAGAAGTAGTTATGACTATCCTGCATGCCGGCGGCAAGTTTGGTGACGGAGGCTACAAGGTTTCCGGAGGTCTGCATGGCGTAGGTGTATCCTGTGTTAATGCGCTTAGCGAGCATATGGAGGTTGAGGTACGTCGTAGCGGTAAAATTTATGGGATTGAGTTTTCCCGTGGTAAAACAGTTGTGCCGCTTTATGAAAAGGGTACTACTGAAGAAACAGGTACTACTGTACATTTTAAACCTGATCCGACGATTTTTACGGAACTTATCTACAGTTATGAAACCCTGCGTTTAAGAATACGTGAACTGGCTTTTTTAAATAAAGGCATCCGTATTAATCTCAATGATGAACGTACTGGAAAACAGGAAAGCTTTCATTACGAAGGCGGTATCATTGAATTTGTAAAGTATGTAAATGAAAATAAGGATAAGCTCCATGATGATCCTATCTACATCGAAGGTATCAAAGATACTAATATTGTTGAAGTAGCTCTGCAGTACTGCGATACTTATACTGAAAATCTATTTACTTTTGTCAATAATATCAATACTGAAGAAGGCGGCACACATTTAAGCGGTTTTAAACAGGCAATGACGCGTACTATCAATGATTATGCCCGTAAAATCGGTGCTTTGAAAGACGGAGAAGAAAACCTCAGCGGTGATGATGTCCGTGAAGGTATGACTGCAGTTATCAGTATTAAGATTCAGGAGCCTCAGTTTGAAGGTCAGACTAAAACTAAGCTTGGAAACAGTGAAATTCGTCCGATCGTTGATAATCTAGTCAGCGAAGGTTTAGGAGAATTTTTTGAAGAAAATCCTGTTATTGCCAAGAGGATTGTAGAAAAATCAATTCTTTCCGCCAGGGCACGTATGGCAGCACGTAAAGCACGTGAATTAACAAGGCGTAAAAGCGCTTTGGAAATCAGCAGCCTGCCTGGTAAATTAGCCGATTGTCAGAGTAAGGATGCTTCAGAAACAGAGATTTATCTTGTCGAAGGTGATTCTGCAGGCGGCAGTGCCAAACAGGGACGTGATCGTCGTTTTCAGGCTATCCTGCCTTTGCGCGGCAAGATTTTGAATGTTGAAAAAGCAAGATTGGATAAAATTTTAAGCAGTGACGAAATCAGAAATATGATTACTGCCTTTGGCTGTGGTATTGGCGAAGATTTTGATCTGGAAAAAGCACGTTACGGTAAAATTATTATCATGACAGATGCCGATGTCGACGGAGCTCATATCAGAACTCTGCTGTTGACTTTCTTTTATCGTTATATGCAGCCTTTGATCAAAGAAGGACATGTATTTATCGCTCAGCCGCCTTTATATCTGGTCCGTAAAGGTCAGAAGCATTTATATGCTTACAGCGATGATGAACTGCAGACTGTTTTGGATGAAGTTGGTCGTGACAGCAATCCCTATATCCAGCGTTATAAAGGTTTAGGTGAAATGAATCCGGAGCAGTTATGGGAAACAACTATGAATCCTGACGGAAGAACGATTTTGCAGGTACATTTGGAGGATGCTGCTGAAGCAGACGCAATTTTCTACATATTGATGGGTGATAAAGTAGAACCACGGCGTCAATTTATTGAGGCTAATGCCGGTAAAGTAAGAAATCTGGACCTGTAATTACGGAGGTCATTATGAAAATCAAAAAAAATCTTTCTGATGAAGAAATGTTTAAAGGCTATGTAGAAAAAGAAAGCTTTGAAAATGCTTTTGATGCTGATGAAAAAATAGTTTCTTCTAAAATGAAAAATAAAGCTGCAGCAGCGAAAGAATTATTATTACCTGCTGAAGCTCAAGAAAAATTAAATCATTATTTGCTGGAAATAAGCATGGATTGGTTTAAAAATGGTAATGGTGACGTTGTCTGGAAAATTTATAAGGAACAGGGACAAATCATAATTAAACCTGCACCTGCTAAAAAGAAGGATTTAAGGTAATGGAGAATTGGAAGCTACTTTTGCCTCAGGGAGAGCTGGAAATAAAAACTTCCAGGCAGGGTTCTTCTACAGCTTTATTATTGGCCGGAGGTAGAAAGCCTGCGTCCGAATGGCTGGTGCAAATAGCTGCATCTAAAGATATTTACTGTGCTGATAAAGGGATCGAATGCTGCTGTGAAAATAATTTAAAACCTGTTTGGTTATGCGGCGATGCTGATAGTGCGGCAAAAGACTGCTGGGAAAAAGCACAGCTTTCAGGAGTAAAAATACTTCTGCATGATCCTCTGAAAGATGATACAGACTTACAGCTTTTACTGGCAGCTATGCCGGAAGCTGTAAATATTGTTGCCAGCGGTATTTGGGGCGGCAGATTTGATCATTTGTACAGTAATGTTTTTTCTTTGCTGAATTATAAAATTCAACGTGATGTGCAGGTTGTTATGGCTGATGAACAGGAAATTTTATTACTGCTCCAAAAGGATGAAAGTTTGATTTTCAAACCTTTCAGTCCTGAAAATATAGAAGCTTTGTCGTTGCTGCCATTAACAGATTGCAATGAAGTTACTTTGCAGGGCGTTCAATGGAATTTGGAGTATGCGCCACTGCTTTCAGCTCATCCTTATGCTATCAGTAATATGGTTGAACAGGAAAAAGTGGTTTTTACCTGTAATCAGGGTCGCGTAGGTTTTTATCTTAAATATAAACTTTAAGCTTGGTGATGGGTGAGGGGAAAATTTTGGAAATTTTAGATCCAAGTACGATTGCTTTTTTATTGTTAGCAGGATTTATAGCCGCATTTATCGATTCAACTGTTGGCGGAGGCGGTTTAATTTCTACGCCGGCATTACTGGCCCTAGGGTTGCCTGTAAATTTTGCTTTGGGAACTAATAAGCTGGCTGCTTCTATGGGCGGTTTGATGAGTGTTTTTTCTTTTTGGCGTGCAGGAAAGATCAATCAAAAGGTTGCCATAAGTCTGATGCCGTTTTCTTTTCTCGGATCGGCTTTAGGTGCTTATGTAGTTTATCTTCTGCCAGAACAGCTGATGAAAAATGTGATCGTTGTCCTTTTAGTCGCAGTTGCTGTTTACACCTACCGTCGTAAAGACTGGGGCGATGTATCGGCAGTTAAACAATTGGGATTGGCAGCCTTGCTTGGGTCTGTAGTAATGGCCTTTGGTATTGGCTTTTATGATGGTTTTTTTGGTCCGGGAACAGGTTCGTTCCTGATTTTTGGATTTTTATTTTTGGGTTATGATTTTGTAACGGCAGCCGGTAATGCTAAGGCCCTGAATTTTGCCAGTGGTATCGGAGCGCTGTTGTCTTTTACTTTAAGTGGTTCAGTTTTGTGGACTTATGGTCTTTTGATGGGCTTTGCCATGGTGATAGGTGCTTATTTTGGTTCCCGTATGGCTATCAGACATGGTGCTTCTTATGTTAAACCGCTTTATTTGATTGTAACCACACTTTTAATAGGCAAGCAGGTTTATGAATTGTTGTTTAAGTAATTATGAGATGTTGAGGTGATATTGTGGATTTAGAGACAGGTACTGGTAAAGTTTTACCGGTCTACATTGAAGAAGAAATGCAAAAATCCTATATCGATTACGCAATGAGCGTTATCGTGCAGCGTGCTTTGCCTGATGTACGTGACGGTTTAAAACCGGTACACCGTAGAATTTTATATGCAATGCAGGAAGCCGGTATGGCATCCAACAAGCCTTATAAAAAATCTGCCCGTATCGTTGGTGAAGTTCTCGGTAAATATCATCCTCACGGTGATACTTCCGTTTATGATGCCATAGTACGTTTGGCACAGAATTTTTCGACACGCTATCTGATGGTAGACGGTCATGGCAACTTCGGCAGTGTCGACGGTGACTCTGCTGCTGCTATGCGTTATACGGAAGTGCGTATGGCCAAGGTTGCTGAAGTTATGCTGGAAGATATTGAAAAAGAAACTGTTGATTTTGTGCCTAACTATGATGAATCGCTGAAAGAACCAAGCGTTTTACCGGCGAAGGTACCTGCTCTTCTCATTAATGGCAGTGCCGGCATCGCTGTAGGCATGGCCACCAATATCCCGCCGCATAATCTGAGTGAAGTAGTTGACGGATTGATTATGCTGATCGACAATTCTGATATAGAAATACCGGAATTGATGACAGCAATCAAGGGTCCTGATTTTCCTACCGGAGCTACGATCCTTGGTACCGAAGGCATCCGCAGCGCTTATACTACCGGCCGTGGTATAGTAAAAATCCGCGCACAGGCAGAAATAGAACCCATGCAGAAGGGCAAGCACCGCATCGTTGTTACGGAAATTCCTTATCAGGTCAATAAAGCCCGTCTGATCGAAAGTATTGCTCAATTAGTTAAAGACGGTGTGATCGAAGGCATTACTGATTTGCGTGATGAATCTGACCGCCGTGGTATGCGTATCGTTGTCGAATTAAGAAATGACGTTGTTCCTGATGTTATTTTAAATCAATTATATAAACATACCAAATTACAGGATTCTTTCGGTATTATCATGCTGGCTTTGGTTGACGGGCATCCTCGGGTTTTAAATCTGAAAGAAATCCTTGTCCACTATCTTAACCATCAAAAAGAAGTTATCACCCGTCGTACAAGATATGAATTAGGTAAAGCCAAAGATCGCGCTCATATCTTGGAAGGTTTGAAAATTGCCCTGGATAATCTGGATGCAGTTATCAATACTATCCGCAGCAGTGCTAATGCAGATATTGCTAAAACTGCGTTAGTAGAAAAATTTACTTTAAGCCTGCGTCAGGCTCAGGCTATTTTGGATATGCGTCTGCAGCGTTTAACGGGTTTGGAACGTAAAAAAATCGACGATGAATATATCGACGTTATGGAAACGATTGATTGGTTGGAGAGCGTTTTGGCAGATGAGCAAAAAGTCCTCAATATTATTAAAGAAGATCTGTTGGAAATGAAAAAGAAATTCGGCGACGCACGTCGTACGATTCTTTCACATGATACTTCTTCCATGGATATGGAAGATCTGATCGCTGAAGAAGATATTGTCATAACGATCAGCCATCAGGGTTATATCAAACGTCAGACTCTTGATAATTTCCGTAATCAAAAACGCGGCGGTGTCGGCAAAACCGGTGGCAGCGGTAAGAAAAATGACGATTGTGCAGAGCATTTGTTCCTGTCGACAACTCATCATAATATTCTTTTCTTTACCAATAAAGGTCGTGTTTATCGGCAAAAAGGCTATGAAATTCCCGAAGCTGGACGTACAGCTAAGGGAACGGCGATTATCAATCTGCTGCCTATTGAGCAGGGAGAAAAGATTACAGCAGTTATCCCGGTGAAAGAGTTTAAGACAGAGCAGTATATGTTTATGGCTACAGATAAAGGGACAGTCAAAAAGACCAATCTAGAAGATTTTAACAGTGCACGTAAGGTTGGATTGATTGCTATTACTCTGGATGAAAATGAACAGCTTATTGGTGTAGAATTGACTGATGGCAATTCAGAAATCATTCTGGCTACCAGAAACGGTATTGCGATCCGTTTTGATGAACAGGATGTGCGTCCCATGGGACGTACTGCTCACGGTGTACGCGGTATTCAGCTGAATTATGGTGATGAAGTTGTTGCTATGGACAGCGTGACCAGTGAAAACAGTGAAGTATTGACTGCGACTGAGCAGGGACTTGGTAAACGCACCTCTGTCAGCGAGTATCGCAAACAGACTCGTGGTGGTAAGGGCGTAATAAATATCAAAGTAAATGAAAAGACCGGCATTGTGATTGGAATGAAGGTTATTACTCCGGGGCAGGAGATTATGATGATCACTGCTGCCGGCATCATTATCCGTATTGACGTCGAAGGCATTTCCCAATTTGGACGTAATGCTCAAGGCGTTAAACTGATGACATTGAATGATGATGATAAAGTAGTTTCTTTGGCTGCCGTTCAGCAGGCTGAAGATGACGTTACAGAAGAAGTAATAACAGATGATGTGCAGACGGAAACAGTCGATGTTTCTGATGAGATCATAGAAACATCCCAGGCTACAGAAGAATAAAAAAAAGCCCTGCTCAGCAGGGCTTTTTCTTTTTTGTATAAATTTTACCAGCCGATACCGATACCGCCGCGATGTCGCCGGCCGATACCGATACCGATACCAACATTTACACCGTCATCATAAACAGTGCTGCCGCGGGGGATTTTCATAAACCAGAACTTATGAATATTTGCCTTTATGTTTTCAGCGCCGGCATCAGAATCATCTTTACCACCCATATAACGGCTGTTATCATAAAGACGGCCTGATTTTTCCAGATCCTTTACTACATCAAAAGCTAGGGTGAAAGTCTGCTCACTGGCTGTCAGTAAATAAAGCACTTTGTTAGTAGGAAGATTTTTTAACAGTTCTTTACGGACTGCTTTTTTATCTTTAAAATCGGGATAGACCTTGTAAGCATCTTCGTCTATCTTAACATAAGCAGCCGGATTATCATCAGCCTGCAAAAGCTCATCGACTTGCTGTTGGCTCAGAATTTTATCTGAGGCGGCAGAAGCTTTTTCCTCAGCCCAGGTTACAGCAGTAAAAAATGTCAGACAAAGCATGATAGTTAAGGTCAGATAAAGAATACGTTTCATTAGTTATCACCTGCTTTTCTTTTTAATTTTATTCTAATTTAATCGAATGAAGCTGTCAATTTTTCAAGAGAGACGATTGAAAACTATTTGTAAAAATTAAAGAAAATATGTTAAAATATACATATAGCTAAATTTTAGAAATGAGGTAACTATGAAAAGAATATTTTCTGCCGGCAGAGGGCTGGCTTTTATAGTTTTTATGACGGTTTTTTTGTTTACTGGCTGTGGCCAGAGTGCTGAACCTAAATCGGAAGTAAAAAATCCGACATTGCATGATGCGGCTGTAAAAATGGTTGCCGGTATGAGTTTAGAAGAAAAAATCGGACAAATGCTGCTGATCGGTATTGATGGTACGGAAATAGACGAGGGTGCGTTGAGCATGCTGCGAGATTATCATGTTGGCGGCGTGATTTTATTTGACCGCAATATGAATAATAAATATCAGGTTACAGGACTGAATGCTAACCTGCAGCGACTGAATAAAGAATATAATAAATTACCGCTTTATTTATGTGTTGACCAGGAAGGCGGGATGGTTGCCAGAATGAAGCAGGGGTTGACCGTTGCTCCTGCAGCAGCCAGAATAGCTGAACAGGGCACTCCTGAAGATGCACGTCGCTGGGCTTACCAGACAGCTATGGAATTGGAAACGATTGGTTTCAATGTAAATTTTGCTCCTGTTTTAGATATTGGTATTCCTTATGGAAGATCTTATGGGCACGATGCTGCGTCCGTGAGCAAGTTTACCGAAGCAGCCTGCCGTGGTTATGATCAGGCAGGAATTATTTACAGCTTGAAACATTTCCCCGGTATGGGAAAAAGTGAGGTCGATCCGCATACAGAACAATATCGGATTACAGCTTCTAAAGAGATTTTATTGCAGGAAGACACAATACCATTTAAAAATATTATCCAAAATTTTGACAACCAGGATTTTATGGTTATGGTAGGGCATTTGATTTATACAGGACTGGATACATTGCCGGCCAGTGTTTCACCTCAGGTAATCAATAATTTTCTGCGTAATGAGCTTGGTTTTCAGGGTATCGTCATTACAGATGATATGGAAATGGGAGCTTTAACAAGTATGTATGGTTTTCGTGAAATGGGGGTTGCAGCAGTTCAGGCCGGAGTTGATGTTTTGCTGGTTTGTCATAATTATGAACATCAGCAGCAGGTTTATCAGGGTGTACTGGAAGCTGTAAAAACAAATAAATTGACAACAGCCGCTATTGATGCAGCAGCTGTAAGAATAGTGGAAAATAAAATGATTAAGTTATTAGATGCAGGCAAACAACAGGAATTGTTGCAGGACTTGCAGAAAGAGGCGCAGTAAAAGGAGTCGGAAGTGGGAAAAAACTTAGGAAAAATTATATTTTTAAATGCTGTAGGTTTAACAATATTTTTTAGCTGGTATTTACCTGCTGAACATGGTTTTTGGTTTACATTGGATAAAAGCATTTTCTATTACTTTAATGAACAGCTTCAACCTGAAAGCTCTTTTACGTATTTTGTCGGTCTGACTAATGTACGTCATTTCGATATAATTTCTTTAATGGCTATGTTGGCATTATATGGTTATTATTATTCTAAACAGGATCATTTAGGTAAACGAAAAATGTGGTTTATCGGTGTCACGATGCTGTTTTTTGCGGTAATATTAAATCAGCTGGGGCATTTGATTCCTGTACAGCGATGCAGTCCGACAGGATTTTTTGAAAATATTCATCGTGTCAGTAAAATGCTGGTTTTTAAAGCTAAGGATTATTCTGGCGACAGTTTTCCAGGCGATCATGGTCTGATGCTGATGATTTATGCCGGTTTCATGCTGAGATATTTTGGCAAAAAAGCTTTTGCCGTCAGCTGCATTATTTTAATAATTTTTATGCTGCCGCGTATTATGGCCGGAGCGCACTGGTTTACAGATATTGCTGTAGGTTCTTTAAGTATTTCTTTGGTTGGTTTGAGTTGGGTTTTACTGACGCCGGTGAGTGATAAATGTATAGATTTTTTAAATAAAATTTTTCCGGATAAAGCTGTAAAATAATTTTTAAAATATCCTGTCAAATTTGACAGGATATTTTTTTAGTGATAGGGACTTTAAAAGTCCCGTGGGTGACAAAAAATGAAATTTTTCTTGTAAAAACTATAAAGTAAGTTCTTTTTTTGTAAAGAATGTGATAAAATTACTAAGTATAACTTAGAATTTTTGTTTAGGATGTGAAATGATGGAATTTTTCAAAACAGCGGATGTCGTTGTTATCGGCGGCGGTATTGTTGGTACTGCAATTCTGCGTGAGTTGTCGAAGTATGATTTAAAATGCGTGCTTGTTGAAAAAGAACCGGACCTTGCTGCAGGTACTACGAAAGCTAACAGTGCTATTTTACATGCTGGTTTTGACGCGCCGACAGGCAGTTTAAAAGCAGTTACTAATGTACGCGGCAATAAATTATATCATGAGCTGCAAAAAGAATTAGGTCTGGATATTGAATGGACAGGTTCTCTTGTTGCTGCTACCAGTGAAGAAGAAATGCAGACTTTACAGGAATTATTGGAACGCGGTCAGAAAAACGGCGTTGAAGGCCTGCGTATTTTAAATAGAGAAGAAGTTTTAGCCAAAGAAAAAAATCTGACAACAGTTGTTGGTGCTTTATGGGCGCCGTCGGCAGGCGTTTGCTGGCCTTTTGCCATGGCTGTGGCTTTTGCGCAATGTGCAGTGCAGAATGGCGCTGAAGTAGTTACGGACTGCCGTGTAACTGGATTTATTAAGGAAGCTGGCAGAATTACGGCTGTAGAAACTTCAAAAGGTTTGATCAAGGCTGCTTGTGTCATAAATGCCGGTGGTGTTTATGCAGATGGTATCGCTCGTTTGGCTGGCGATGAAAGCTTCACTATTCATCCGCGCCGCGGCGAATATATTCTTTTTGATAAAACTGCTGCAGCCAGTTTGGTTAAAGGCGTTGTTTTCCCAACACCTAATAAAAAGTCTAAAGGTATACTGATCTGTACGACTACGCATGGCAATACATTTATCGGTCCTAATGCACAGGATATAGAGAATAAGGAAGATACTGCCGTTACTCTGACAGGGATGGACGAAATTATGAATTCTGCCAGAAAACTGATTCCAAATTTGCCGATGGGTGCTTCGATTACTGAATTTGCAGGGCTGCGTGCAGTTTCCGGCAGCGGAGATTTTGTCATCGGCGCTTCACCTGTAGCAGGTTTGTTTAATGCTGCAGGGATGCAATCGCCTGGACTGACAGCTGCTCCGGCAGTAGCCGAAATGATTGTTGAAGCTGTGTTGGCATATTTTCCGGCCGCTGTAAAAGCTGATTTTAAAGCTGCTTTACCGCAAAATCCTCTTTTTCATAGATTGTCACATGAGGAGCAGGCAAAGCTTATTGAAAAAAATAGATTGTATGGCCGTGTTATCTGTCGTTGTGAAACGGTCACGGAAGCGGAGATTATCGCTGCTATCAAAGCGCCCTGCGGAGCTAAAACAGTTGACGGTGTTAAACGCCGTACGCGTGCCGGTATGGGACGCTGTCAGGGCGGTTTCTGCGGTCCGCGCGTTACCCAGATCCTGGCACGGGAACTGGGTATACCCGTACCGGAAGTTTTGAAAGAACGTGCTGATTCTCATTTGTTTTATGAAAAAAACTCTGCAGATGAGGGGGAAGCATAAAAATGAAAAATTTATATGACGTAATTATTGTCGGCGGTGGTCCGGCTGGACTTTCTGCTGCTTATAGCGCTTGGCAGAATGGTGCTAAAAGTATTTTGGTTATTGAGCGTGACCGGGAATTAGGCGGCATTCTGCAGCAGTGCATTCATAATGGTTTTGGCTTGCATCATTTTAAAGAAGAGCTGACTGGACCTGGATATGCTTATCGTTGCATTGAAATGATCAAAGATAAACCGGAAATAGAAACCTTGGTTGATACGATGGTTTTGGAAGTTTTGCAGGACAAAACGGTAATTGCAGTCAGCCCTGAACATGGACTGCTGAAAATTGCAGGCAGAACCGTTATTCTGACTATGGGCTGCCGCGAACGTACACGCGGTGCGATCAGAATTCCGGGTGAACGGCCGGCAGGTGTTTTTACTGCCGGAGCGGCGCAGCGGATGGTCAATATGGAAGGTTATCTGCCTGGACATAAAATAGTAATTTTAGGCAGCGGTGATATTGGATTAATCATGGCGAGGAGAATGAGCCTGGAGGGCTGTAAAGTGCAGGCCGTTTTGGAAATCTGCCCGTTTTCCAATGGTTTGACCCGTAATATAGTGCAGTGTCTTGATGATTATGATATTCCTTTGTATCTTTCCCATACTATCACAAAGATCCACGGACGTGATCGCGTTACCGGTGTAACTGTAGCAAAGGTCAACGAAAAAATGCAGCCGATTGCCGGGACTGAATTTGATATTGAATGTGATACTTTACTGCTTTCTGTCGGCTTGATTCCGGAAAATGAACTATCGCGCAGTTTGGATTTAGAGATGCATCCGCTGACCAGCGGCCCTATCGTAGACCAACGCCGCCGTACCAGTCTTCCTGGTTTTTATGCTGCCGGCAATGTTGTACATGTACACGACCTAGTAGATTTTGTTTCGGAAGAAGCGGAAATAGCAGGTAAATTTGCAGCGTTAGATGCGCAGGAAAAATTGGATGGCGACTTGCGTACAGTAAATGTGATTGCCTCGAACGGAGTACGTACATGTGTACCGCAAAGACTGTCTCTGCCCGAAAATGGTGAAAAAGCACGTTTATTTATGCGTGTTGCCAATCCGGAACGTAAAGTAAAATTAGAAGTAAAGAGCGGCGAAAATGTCATTTTGACAAAAATGCTGCCTGTTGCCAAGCCAAGTGAAATGATTGCTGTCGATATTCCAGCAGAAAAGACAGCGCTTATCGGAGAAACTTTGACTGTGGCATTGAACAAGGAGGCATAAAAATGGCTGTAGAAACTCGTATAATGAACTGTATCATGTGCCCTTTGGGTTGTGAGATGACTGTTACTATAGAAGACGGTGCGGTAACAAGTGTTACCGGTAATACCTGCCCCCGTGGTCCTAAATATGCCCATGATGAAGTAGTTGCCCCCAAGCGGATGCTGACAAGTACCGTACAGGTAAAAGGAGGACTTTTACCATTATTGCCCGTCGTATCTAAAACTACACTGCCTAAAGAACGTATTTTGGATTGTGCTGCGGCATTGCGCCAAATAGCCGTAAAGGCTCCGGTGACTGAAGGCCAGATTATTGTAGAAAATATTCTGGGATTGGGAGTAGATATTATTGCCAGCCGTTCGATGGAGGCACATCGGGAATAATAGTTTGGATTAAGTTGTTCGAATCCGGTTTTGCTGTAGAAGGCAAAGCCGGATTTTTATTTTTAGTGTGGCAGGACTTGTAAATTCAGTAAAAGGTAAACTATTATAGAAGCGTTTTTGGACGGCGGACAATGCAATAAACAGTTATTTTTTCAAAAAAATAACTGGAGAATGGCTTGTAGTCAAGCGGGAGACGTTGCCAACGCTGCCTGGTGTATCATGCAAAAATATAAAAAATGTTACAAAAAAGGTGTTGACAGAAGTAACGGGGAATGCTATTATATACAAGTCGCCGAAATGCGGCGGCAGGCAGAACCTTGAAAACTGAACAATAACCAAAAACGAATGTGCGGGCGAGCGTTTCTTGAAAGAGGAGCGTTTGCCAAGTCAAAAAATAATTTCTTAACAACAAATCGAAAGAGCCAATCGGCTTTCTCAATAAAACTTTATTGGAGAGTTTGATCCTGGCTCAGGACGAACGCTGGCGGCGTGCCTAACACATGCAAGTCGAACGGAGAATTTATTTCGGTAAATTCTTAGTGGCGAACGGGTGAGTAACGCGTAGGCAACCTACCCTTTAGACGGGGACAACATTCCGAAAGGAGTGCTAATACCGGATGTGATCATTGTGCCGCATGGCAGGATGAAGAAAGATGGCCTCTACAAGTAAGCTATCGCTAAAGGATGGGCCTGCGTCTGATTAGCTAGTTGGTAGGGTAACGGACTACCAAGGCGATGATCAGTAGCCGGTCTGAGAGGATGAACGGCCACATTGGGACTGAGACACGGCCCAAACTCCTACGGGAGGCAGCAGTGGGGAATCTTCCGCAATGGACGAAAGTCTGACGGAGCAACGCCGCGTGAGTGATGAAGGTCTTCGGATTGTAAAACTCTGTTGTTTATGACGAACGTGCAGTGTGTGAACAATGCATTGCAATGACGGTAGTAAACGAGGAAGCCACGGCTAACTACGCCAGCAGCCGCGGTAATACGTAGGTGGCAAGCGTTGTCCGGAATTATTGGGCGTAAAGAGCATGTAGGCGGCTTAATAAGTCGAGCGTGAAAATGCGGGCTCAACCCCGTATGGCGCTGGAAACTGTTAGGCTTGAGTGCAGGAGAGGAAAGGGGAATTCCCAGTGTAGCGGTGAAATGCGTAGATATTGGGAGGAACACCAGTGGCGAAGGCGCCTTTCTGGACTGTGTCTGACGCTGAGGCGCGAAAGCCAGGGGAGCAAACGGGATTAGATACCCCGGTAGTCCTGGCCGTAAACGATGGGTACTAGGTGTAGGAGGTATCGACCCCTTCTGTGCCGGAGTTAACGCAATAAGTACCCCGCCTGGGGAGTACGACCGCAAGGTTGAAACTCAAAGGAATTGACGGGGGCCCGCACAAGCGGTGGAGTATGTGGTTTAATTCGACGCAACGCGAAGAACCTTACCAGGTCTTGACATTGATTGAAAGCCCTAGAGATAGAGCTTTCCTTCGGGGACAAGAAAACAGGTGGTGCACGGTTGTCGTCAGCTCGTGTCGTGAGATGTTGGGTTAAGTCCCGCAACGAGCGCAACCCCTATCTTATGTTGCCAGCACGTAATGGCGGGAACTCATAAGAGACTGCCAGGGATAACTTGGAGGAAGGCGGGGATGACGTCAAATCATCATGCCCCTTATGACCTGGGCTACACACGTACTACAATGGTCGGCAACAGAGGGAAGCGAAACCGCGAGGTGGAGCAAACCCGAGAAACACTCTCTCAGTTCGGATCGTAGGCTGCAACTCGCCTACGTGAAGTCGGAATCGCTAGTAATCGCAGGTCAGCATACTGCGGTGAATACGTTCCCGGGCCTTGTACACACCGCCCGTCACACCACGAAAGTCGGAAGTGCCCAAAGCCGGTGGGGTAACCTTCGGGAGCCAGCCGTCTAAGGTAAAGTCGATGATTGGGGTGAAGTCGTAACAAGGTAGCCGTATCGGAAGGTGCGGCTGGATCACCTCCTTTCTAGGGAGACATGAGATAGTAAGATATCTCGTAGACTTCAAGTCGACGCACATTCGTTGGTTAATGTTTAGTTTTGAAGGCTTAGCCTTCTTTTTTGAACCTTGAAAACCATATAGAAGAGACAAACAGTTTATTATGAAAATGATGAGTGAGTAGTAATAGACACAAACCTCTAATCAAAATGCTATATTTGATGAGAGTTAACGAGAAAAAAGTCTAGGAACGTAAGTTTCTTAGCAGCTGAAAAGTCAAGCTACTAAGGGCATACGGTGGATGCCTAGGCGCCAAGAGCCGAAGAAGGACGCGGTAAGCTGCGAAAAGCCACGGGGAACTGCAAGCAAGCATTGATCCGGGGGTATCCGAATGGGGAAACCCGGCCATCGTCATGGATGGTCACCCGCAAGGGAGGGCACCTGGGGAACTGAAACATCTAATTACCCAGAGGAAAAGTAATCAAACGAGATGCCCACAGTAGCGGCGAGCGAAGAGGGCAGAGCCCAAACCGAGAAGCTCCGGCTTTTCGGGGTTGAGGACCGGCAGAATCGAAGTCAGGCCTAGTCGAATTACCTGGAAAGGTAAGCCAGAGAGGCGTAAAAGCCCCGTAGACGAAAGGCAGAGCAGAGAGGCCGAGATCCAGAGTACCACGAAGCACGAGGAATTTTGTGGGAAGCAGGGGGGACCACCCTCCAAGGCTAAAACACTTCTTAGCGACCGATAGCGCATAGTACCGTGAGGGAAAGGTGAAAAGAACCCCTGGCGGGGAGTGAAAGAGAACCTGAAACCGTATGTCTACAAACAGTCGAAGCGAAAGCGACGGCGTGCCTATTGAAGAATGAACCGACGAGTTACTGTTGCTAGCGAGGTTAAGTGGAAAACACGGAGCCGCAGCGAAAGCGAGTCTGAACAGGGCGTTCAGTTAGTAATAGTAGACCCGAAACCGTAGTGATCTATCCATGGCCAGGTTGAAGCACAGGTAAAAATGTGTGGAGGACCGAACTCGTGAGCGTTGAAAAGCTTTGGGATGAATCGTGGGTAGGCGGTGAAATTCCAATCGAACGCAGAGATAGCTGGTTCTCCCTCGAAATAGCTTTAGGGCTAGCCTCGAGGTTGAGAGTATAGGCGGTAGAGCACTGATCGGGCTAGGGGCCATACCGGTTACCGAACCTAGTCAAACTACGAATGGCTATGCTGCAGAGCTTGGGAGTCAGACTACGAGTGATAAGATCCGTAGTCAAAAGGGAAACAGCCCAGATCGTCAGCTAAGGTCCCAAATGTCATACTAAGTGGAAAAGGATGTGGGGTTTCATAAACAACCAGGATGTTGGCTCAGAAGCAGCCACCATTTAAAGAGTGCGTAATAGCTCACTGGTCGAGAGGCCCTGCGCCGAAGATTCCCGGGGCTAAAGTATGAAACCGAAGCTGTGGCTGTATACGTAAAGTATACGGGGTAGGGGAGCGTTCCCATAGGGTAGAAGTCGTCCTGGAAGGGACGGTGGACTGGTGGGAAGTGAGAATGTCGGCATGAGTAGCGAAAAGATTGGTGAGAATCCAATCCACCGAAAGCCTAAGGGTTCCTGAGCAACGATCGTCGTCTCAGGGTAAGTCGGGACCTAAGCCGAGGCATGGAGCGTAGGAGATGGACAACTGGTTGATATTCCAGTACCGGCAGCAATCGTTTGAACGATGGAGTGACACAGAAGGGCAGGCAAGCATGCGAATGGAAGAGCATGTGTAAGCGTGTAGGGTGGTGCATAGGCAAATCCGTGCACTGAGCCTGAGGCGTGATGCGGAGTGAGCAGAGATGCGAGCGAAGTTGTTGACCCCACACTGTCGAGAAAAGCTTCTAGGTAGAGACACATCGCCCGTACCAAAACCGACACAGGTAGGCGGGGAGAGAATCCTAAGGTGCGCGGGAAAACCCTCGTTAAGGAACTCGGCAAAATGCCTCCGTAACTTCGGGATAAGGGTAGCCACAGTGGTGAAGGGACTTGCTCCTGGAGCCTAGTGTGGTCGCAGAGAAGAGGCGCAAGCGACTGTTTACCACAAACACAGGTGCCTGCTAAAGCGAAAGCTGATGTATAGGTGCTGACACCTGCCCGGTGCTGGAAGGTTAAAGAAGGATGTCCGGGTTCGACCCAAAGCATTTGACTGAAGCCCCAGTGAACGGCGGCCGTAACTATAACGGTCCTAAGGTAGCGAAATTCCTTGTCGGGTAAGTTCCGACCCGCACGAAAGGTGTAACGACTTGCGCACTGTCTCAACGAGGGACCCGGTGAAATTGAAGTACCTGTGAAGATGCAGGTTACCCGCGACTGGACAGAAAGACCCCATGGAGCTTTACTGCAACCTAATATTGGGTTCTGATATTCGACGCACAGGATAGGTGGGAGGCATGGAAAGCTGGACGCTAGTCTGGCTGGAGCCGCCGTTGGGATACCACCCTTGATGTATTGAAATTCTAACCGCGAGAGTAACGAAATCCGGGACAGTGTTAGGCGGGCAGTTTGACTGGGGCGGTCGCCTCCTAAAGGGTAACGGAGGCGCCCAAAGGTTCCCTCAGAGCGGACGGAAATCGCTCGAAGAGTGTAAAGGCAGAAGGGAGCTTGACTGCGAGCCGGACAGGGCGAGCAGGGACGAAAGTCGGGCTTAGTGATCCGGTGGTGCCGAGTGGAAGGGCCATCGCTCAACGGATAAAAGCTACCCTGGGGATAACAGGCTAATCTCTCCCAAGAGTCCATATCGACGGGGAGGTTTGGCACCTCGATGTCGGCTCATCACATCCTGGGGCTGAAGTAGGTCCCAAGGGCTCGGCTGTTCGCCGATTAAAGTGGTACGTGAGCTGGGTTCAGAACGTCGTGAGACAGTTCGGTCCCTATCCATCGCGGGCGTAAGAAACTTGAAGGGGGCTGCTCCTAGTACGAGAGGACCGGAGTGGACGGACCGCTGGTGTACCAATTATCCCGCCAGGGGTACAGTTGGGTAGCTACGTTCGGGACGGATAAACGCTGAAAGCATCTAAGCGTGAAACCAGCCTTGAGATGAGGTTTCTCATAGAGTAATCTAGTAAGACACCTTAAAGAAGATGAGGTTGATAGGTCGGGAGTGTAAGTACAGCAATGTATTGAGCGGACCGATACTAATATGTCGAGGGCTTGACTTAAGTGACGCCCTGATTGTGACGAGCGCAAGCGAAGTCAGAATTAGAGGTGGCGGAACTTATATCGAAAAAGCGACCTAAGGGGAGCGTTTTCGATGAAAGTGAATCGCCGAAAAGAAGTAAAAACACACAGCGAACTCAAAAGTTTGTACTCTTCTATATAGTTTTGAAGGCTTAAAGAAAACCTTCAAGGATATCGTAAAATTTCTTCCCTGTTCAGTCAGGAATTTTGCGTTAGCCTGCGGCACTATTGTTAGCGTCGCAAAAGCTGCTCCTAAACAATAGGCGCAAGCGTCAATCCGGTGGCGATAGCTAAGGGGATCCACCTGTTCTCATCCCGAACACAGTAGTTAAGCCCTTAAACGTCGAAAGTACTTGGCTGGAAGCGGCCTGGGAGGATAGAAAGCTGCCGGTTAAAAAATAACCATACCATACGGTATGGTTATTTTTTTATGTTAGGTAAATACTATCCGGCCAGGCCTTGCCCAGGGACATATGGCAGGTAAAACCGGAAGTAGCATGCCCGTGTAGTGTATGAAGTAAAATATCGATTCTTATAATGAATAACCGCTTTAAGTAAATTTTTCTTAAAAACACTACTAAAAGGAGTATTTATGTTACAATATACTTATCGCTCTGAAAGGACATGTTATGCAAAAGAAAAATTTTTTACCTATTTTAGCATTAGCAGTAGGTCATTTGGTGACTGACTTACAGGCTGGTGCTTTACCAATAGTATTGCCACACCTTAAAGAATTATTTACATTGAGTTATTCGCAGCTGGCAGCTATAGTTTTGACGCAGAATATTACGTCGTCGGTTATTCAGCCGGTATTTGGTTATATTACGGATAAGCGATCTATGCCTGTCCTGCTGCCTTTTTGCGCTGCTATGGCAGGTGCGGGGTTTGCCGCCATAGGCTGGGTTTCCAGTTATACTTTAATTTTATTGACCGTTATTATAATCGGTATAGCCAGTGCGACTTATCATCCTCAGGCTTCAAAAACTGTTAATTTTTTAAGCGATGAAAACAGTAAAGCCAAAAATATGGGCATTTTTTCTCTGGGAGGCAATGCCGGTATGGCCGTCGGCTCCATTTTGATGACTTTTCTCATTGGACTGCAGGATGGCATCCATAATACGATGTATTTTATTTTGCCAGGGCTGCTTGTTTTTGGGTTAATGATGAAATATATGCCAGATTACAAACGTGTTAATGCGGAGCATAGTTTGAAAAAAGCTGCAGTACAAATTAAAGCTGCTTCAGAAAAGCTCTCTTATACAGGAATGTTTATACTGCTGTTTTTTATCTTTATGAGGTCTACTATCCATACGGGATTATCTACGTATCTGCCGTTATTTTTTATGAAATTTCGTGGCAGTGAAGCAATTTTTGCCAGCGCTTTGGTGTCGGCATTTTTATTGGGTGGTGTAGCAGGAACTTATACGGGTGCAGTGCTCAGTGACCGTTTAGGCGCCCGCAGGATCATTTTAGGATCGATTATACTAAGTATTCCAACGATATGGCTGATCAGCCATGCAGGAACGGAAATTGGCGCAATGCTGGCTGTTGTGGCTTCTGGTTTTTTTATCATCGGGTCGTTTGCTACAACTATCGTTTTAGCGCAGACGATGCTGCCTGACAACGTTGGGATGGCAGCAGGTCTTACTATTGGTTTCAGCGTCGGTATGGGTGGTTTTGGTGTTACTATTTTAGGATTTATTGCCGATAATTTTGGTTTACCGCTGGTAATGCAGATCGTTACCTGGCTGCCGGTAGCTGCGGCGATCATTGCCCTGAAAATTCCAATTCCGGCAAGTTTAAGAAAATAATTATTGGCAGATAGATGGAGGAACAATGGAAAGTACTTTCAGACAGGGAATAATTTATAGCTTGACTGCTTATTTGCTATGGGGAATTTTGCCTATTTATTGGAAAACTTTAGGCGTAGTACAGGCTTTTGAGATTTTATCAAATCGTTTTATCTGGTCCTGTGTTTTTGTATGGATATTGATCATCGCTTCCGGCAGAGTAAAAAGTTTTTTAGCAGAAACGCAGGATATTTTTACAAATCCTAAACAGGCTCTGGCAATGCTGGCTGCGGCAATTACGATCAGTTTCAACTGGGGGTTGTTTATTTGGGCTGTCAATGACGGCAGAATAGTAGAAACCAGTATGGGCTATTATATCAATCCTTTAGTGAGCATTGTTTTTGGTGTTTTCTTTTTGAAAGAACGTTTGGATAACTGGCAAATGGCAGCAGTTATCTGCGCTGTGATCGGTGTTGGTACAATGGTCTGGAACCTGGGCCAGCTGCCTTGGGTTTCTGTATCATTAGCTGTTTCTTTTGCTTTATACGGCTTGATCAAGAAATGTTTATCGGTAACGACAATGACGAGTATTATGCTGGAAACACTGCTTATAACGCCGCTGGCTTTGGCTTATGAATATTATTTGAGCCTGCATGGAACCAGTGCTTATCAAACAGCAGAAACCAGTACGTTGATAATGCTGGCCTGTGCCGGTGTAGTGACGGCTACGCCGTTATTGTTTTTTACGGCAGGGGCAAAGCTTTTACCGTTAAAAATAATTGGATTTTTACAGTATATTGCTCCAACAATAAGTTTGCTGATAGGCGTTTTTATGTACAGAGAAAACTTCACATCCGTACATATGGTCGCTTTTGGTTGGATATGGTTTGGTCTGTTTTTATTTACTATAGCACAGATAAAACGGCGGTAAAAATTGAGTTAAGCAGCAGTTAAATTAAAAAAAACTGCTGCTTTTTTATTTTCAGAAAATTTAGGCTGAAGAAAGAAGGCTTTAAATATACACTTGTAAAAGCTTTTGTCAGTGTCAAGAAGCGCTTAAATAAAACTTTTAATCAAACGATTAAAAGTTGCCCTTGACAGTGCACTTTGAACACAAAGTATAGACTTCAGCATCTGTATGAGCCAATAAACAAACTAGATATTGTGTTGTGGAAAAATGGGTAAAGTTTTCTGAAAGTTATCCACAGAATGTTGATAAAATGTGTATAACTTAAGGGTGATATGGTATAACTTGGAAAATTTAGGGGAAAAAAAGATTGAAACTGTGTATAATATGTAATTTATACACAGAATGCTGTGGAAAACTATGTGGATATTGTTGATAAATGGAGAGGATTTTGCTTTTTTGACACATATATTTTGTATCCGCCTTAGGTGGATAAATTAAAAGTACTGTCGATAAGCATAATTTATAGTTTTGCGAACAAAGGTTTAAATAGCGTTTAGTTATTTTCCGGGTTTTACTTGCGTAAAAGGCGCAGATTGTGGATAATATTAGAAGGAAGATAACTGAGAGTTTTGGAGGATGAAAAATGGCTATTAAACAAGCACTGGCAGTAAAAACAATGGAGGCTGCGGCAGGCGGCAAGGTTGTGTCAGCCTCTCTGAGCGAAGTCACTAACGGCTGGGTCGCACTGGTTATAAAGGCTGCTGATAAAAAATTAGTCTGTGTTACACAGGGGGAATGTCCTTTGACAGCGATGTGGGCTGTCGAAAATTCCTGTGAACAGGATGGTTTGCATGTGGATATTATGTCTTTGAATGCAAATAATGCGGCAGTTATCCGTCGTTTTGTAAAATGGGCAGCGCCCAGTGCCTGCGGCACTAAAGGTACGAGTATCGGTTTCAGTGACTGGCTGGGAGCTGCAGGCGGATGCATTGCGCCGCTGTTTGCTAAAAAGCAGGTAAAGCCTGTCCTTGCAGAATATTCAGCTGCTGACAGCGTGCTCTTAAAACGCAATTTTCTGGAAGCTGTAGATGCTGCAACCTGGGGAGTTTTTGAAACAGGTTATAAAGAAGGCTATGGTGCCAATGCTGAAGGGTTGAAAAGTGAAGAAGATATTGTAAAGGCATTATTATACGGCTATAGCATGATTGGCCTGGACTGCAGCGATAAAATAAATCTGCAGATCGAAAAAATGTCAGATGCAGAGGTAGAGAAGCGTTATAATGATTTTCCGCAGGAATTTCGTGATGCGATGCAGGGCTCATATTTGGAAGCAAATTTTCAGGTAGGAAGTGAAGTTATTCATTTTGAGCCTGAACAGCTGCGGCGTATCGTTTTGGAATATGGTGAAGCTATTATGCACGCACAGTTCATTTATAATTCTTATCTTAAAAATACTCCCTGGGAAATAGATTTTGAGCTGCTGATATCTAAAGAGGGTAAATTACTTTCTCCACAGGAGCATTACCTGATTGCTAATGAATTGCAACGTAACGGCATTAAATTTGCGGCTTTAGGGCTCAATACTCTGGATGAGGCGCAGCTGCTGCAGGAAATGCTGCAGACCCATGCCGCTATTGCTGATACTTTTGGCTACAGACTGAGTTTTTTACATGCTGATTTGACCTTAAAAGATTTGGGAGCAGTAGCTAAAACCCTGAAAGGGAAAGTGCATTTTAAGCTCAGCAGCGTATTGTGGCTGGCAGCCTGGGAAACGGTGCTGAAGCTGGAACCGCAGCTGGCCTGTCAAATGCGGGATTATGCCGGTTTAGCAGAAACAGACGCTCTGATACCACAGACTGAGACAGGAAAAGCTTACGCATTAAGTTATAAAACTTTGCTGGCTCCGGAAGCAGGTAATTTTGCAGATCAGGTCAAAGAAGTTTTAGCAGTTAATCATGCCGCATATAGTGAACGAATTTCTGTTTTGGTAGGCAATTATTTAAGAACATTGTAAACATTGGAACAAATATAAGAATTTTTGAAAAAAGTGTTGACAAGTGCTGTTAAAAGTGGCATAATATGACCAATCTTAATATTGTATTGTAAAAGTGATGATTGGGAAGAAAGACAAGATGTAAAGTCACAGAGAGCCGATGGTTGGTGGAAATCGGCACGGAGCGCTTGTTGAGTAAATCACCCAGGAACTCGTCAGCGAAAGCAGAAGTAAGTAGCATGATGCGTACCAGATGCGTTAATTCTGAGCCGGTTGATGGACTGGTGCGAAGTTATAAATTAGGGTGGTACCGCGTATTTTATACGCCCCTGCAAAAGCAGGGGCGTTTTTTATTTGTTCCTAACGCACTGCTTTCCATCAAAATCATACGAGGGAGGAAATCAAAATGTCGGGAAAATTATTTTTAAAGGCTAAAAATGAGGAGACTTTACTGCCGAGAGTGCTGCGGGTATTGTCAAAACAAGGTGTGGACGTGCAGGAACTCAATATGAAGGTTCAGTCTGACGGAATGGAACTGGAAATTGTTTTGAATACTGAAAGTGATGTTGCGCAAATGGCGAAGCTGCTGGCAAAACAGGTCGCGGTGGTTTCCGTAAATACCTTGATGCTGCAGGAACAAGCTGCAGTCTGAAAGTGCTGATTTTGGGAGGAAAGCGAAGAATGAAGTTATCTGGTGCGCAAGCTATTATTAAAGTTTTGTTGGAACAGGGAGTAGATACTGTTTTCGGTTATCCGGGCGGTCAGGTAATTCCCTTGTATAATGCGTTATATGACGCGCCGCTGCGTAATGTACTGACGGCGCATGAACAGGGAGCCATCCATGCTGCTGACGGTTATGCACGTGCCAGCGGCAGAACGGGGGTTTGTATAGCTACCTCCGGCCCCGGTGCGACCAATATCGTTACGGGACTGGCTACAGCTTATTTAGATTCCGTACCGCTGGTAGCGATTACGGGACAGGTTTCTGTTGCAAATTTAGGCAGAGACTCTTTTCAGGAAATAGATATTGTCGGTGTGACATTGCCGATAACGAAATATAATATTTTGGTGCGTAAGCCTGAGGATTTGCTGCCGGCGCTGCGGCAGGCATTTTACCTGGCACAGGAAGGTCGTCCGGGACCGGTGCTGGTGGATGTTCCCAGCAATCTGCAGGTCGGAGATGTGGAGTGGATGGAAGCGGAGCCACTGACGCCGCCTGTTATGGAAACGGCCAGAGAAGAGATATTGGAAGCCGCAGCAGTTACTATTACTAATGCCAGACAGCCGGTATTTCTGGTAGGCGGCGGCGCTGTTCACAGTGGTGCTGCGGAAGAGGTGCTGCGTTTTGCCAGAAAAACAGGGATGCCAGTCGTCAATACGCTGATGGGGATTGGGGTTTTTCCGGGAAGCGACCGGCAATGCCTGGGGCTGACAGGTATGCACGGACACATTGCAGCCAATATGGCAGTTGCTAATGCCGATGTACTTATCGTAGCGGGAAGCCGTTTCAGTGAACGAGTCACAGGTGACCGTAATCGTTATGTTGGTAAAAAAACGATTATCCAATTGGATATTGATCCTTCTGAAGTAGATAAGAATGTTATGACAGCGCTGCCTTTAGTCGGAGATATGAAAGAGAATCTCAACAAGCTGAGTGAACGGGTGAAAAAACTTGATATAGAACATTGGTGGCATACGATCAAAGCCTGGGATGCGACAGAAAACCGTGCGGCACAGTCCGGCGAAAGATTGACAGCGCCCTGGCTGATGAAAGAACTGACGCGCAGCTTTAAAGGTGAAGATACGGTATTTGTTACTGACGTCGGGCAAAATCAGATGTGGGCAGCCTTGCATCTGGAAGTAGACGCGCCGCGGCATCATTTGACCAGCGGCGGCTGCGGAACGATGGGATTTGGTCTGCCGGCAGCCTTGGGAGCTAAAATTGCCCTGCCTGAGGCGCAGGTTGTACAGATCTGCGGCGACGGAGGCTTTAAAATGACCGGTATGGAAATTTATACAGCGATGCGTGAAAGCGCTCCTTTTATTACTGTTGTCATCAATAACAGTTGTTTGGGTATGGTCCGTCAATGGCAGCAGGTTTTTTATGATAAACGTTACTCTTCTACTATTCTGACGCCGTTTAATTTTGTTGGTTTTGCTAAAGCCTGCGGCGCAGACGGTGCGACAGTAACTACTTGTGCTGAATTTACCGCCGCATTGGCAAAAGCGCGTAAACAAGGAAAAAATTTCCTGATCGAAGCGGTAGTAGAACAAAGTGATCTGGTTGAACCAATGGTAGCTCCCGGCGCGGTGCTTGACGATTTTGTCAAAACTGACGCCTGATAAAAAGGGCCTTATGAGGGAAAAAATAAAGCTTCGGCGCTAAATAAGACAAGCCGTAAATAAGGGAAAGAGTCGTAGAAAACAGCCGAAGGAAATAACCGTCATGCTTTTTAGTATGACGGTTATTTTTAGTAAACTACCCTTGCAATTTACTGGGACTAATGGTATAATACATAAGCTTGTATATAGTAATATATACTTCCCCTGCTCCCATTAGGGGGCCAAAGTCCAAAGGAGGAGGTGATTTCGTGAATAACTACGAAGTCATGTACATCGTAAAACCCGTTGAAGAGGAAGCTTTTGAAGCTCTTGTTGCTAAATTTGACAACCTCATCAACAATAACGGTGGTACTGTAGAAAAAACCGATCGTTGGGGCAAGAAACGTCTTGCTTATGAAATCGACGATATCGCAGAAGGTTTGTATGTTCTCGTAACTTTCAGTGCAGAACCTAAAACAGTCAAAGAACTTGACCGCGTTATGAAGATTACCGATGAAATTTTGCGTCACATGATTATCAGAAAAGGTGAGTAACCAGGAGGGTAACTAGTATGAACAAAGTTATTTTAATGGGCCGCTTAACTCGTGATCCTGAGGTTCGTTATACTCAGACAGGCAAAGTTGTATGCCAGTTCACTTTAGCGGTAGACAGACCTTTTGCTAATCAGGAAGGCCAAAGAGAAGCTGATTTTATTGCTATCGTTGTATGGGGTAAAATCGCTGAATTATGCGGGAATAGTCTTACAAAAGGTCAAAGGGCTCTTGTAGACGGTCGTTTGCAGATTCGCAGCTATGATGCTAAAGATGGTACGAAACGCTGGGTGACAGAAGTTATTGCCAACAGCGTAGAATTCATTGAACGTAAAGCAACTGGCAGCGGAGCTCCGGTTCAGTCCGGCGATGCAGGTCCGAAGAGCGAGATGGAATCTTTTGGTTCCGCAGTTCCTTTTGATGAAGAGATCCCATTCTAAATAGGGAGGTTATGCGAATGAAACGTGAAAGAGGCAGAAGAACCAGAAGAAAAGTATGCAGCTTCTGTGTTGATAAAGTTGAAGAAATCGATTATAAGGACGTTGCTAAGCTGCGCCGTTATATTACTGAACGCGGCAAAATTTTGCCCCGTCGTATTTCCGGTAACTGTGCTAAACATCAACGCCAAATGACTACTGCTATCAAACGCGCACGTAACGTAGCTCTGCTGCCATTTACCTGCGAATAATATTAGCTTTTAGTTATGAAATTAAGCACCCTGTACTTGTTACAGGGTGCTTTTTGTATATTTTTGTGCAGATATTGACGGCTGGGCAAGTTGTTGCTATAATGTAGCTTGAAGTTAGCGATAGCTAACCAGAGCGGCTGATGATTTTTTATAATAAAGGAGATGTAAACGTGGCAACAAGAAGAGGACCGAGATTTAAAGAGTGCCGTAGATTCGGCATCAATGTGTGTGGTCATCCCAAAGCTTTGGATAGATTGGGAACAACTGTAAAACGCAGTAAAAAAATGTCAGAATATGGTAAACAACTTTTAGAAAAACAAAAAATAAAAGCTTATTATGGCATTTTTGAACGTCAATTACTGAGATACTATAAAGCTGCAAGTAAAAGTAAGGCACGTACGGCAGACGCTTTATTCTGCACACTGGAATGCCGTTTAGACAACCTGGTTTACCGTATCGGTTTTGCAAATTCTATTCGTCTGGCACGCCAGCAGGTAACGCACCGTCATATTCTGGTCAATGGTAAAAATGTCAATATCCCGTCTTATATCTGTAAGGCAGGCGATGTGATCAGTTTGAAAGAAAATTCGCGCAGTAACGAGCTTTTTAAAAGTAATTTCCTGGAACGTGAAAGCTTTGCTTTGCCGTATATCAGTAAGGATAAAGAAAGCTTCAGCGGTACTCTGGTTCGTCTGCCTCTGCGGGAAGAGATTCCTATTCAGATCGAAGACCAGCTCGTTGTAGAATATTTCTCACGTTGATCTAGCATGAAAAATTATGAATGTTATAATGAACTGACCTATTGGGATAAATTTCTTTCAGAAAAGCGTTTGGCGACAGTCGGGTTTTGTGAAGACAATACGCAGGAAACGGTGATTGTTAACGCAAGTATCATCGCTGCTGAAATGCAGATTTTCAGCAGTCAATGGCTGTGCCTGCCGAATTGTTATGCCGTGCTTGGCTTTTTGCAGTATGTGTATTTTCCTACAGTTTTTTATCATAGCATGTATGGAAATAATGAATTAAAAATGCCTCTGGTAAGTACAGGGGCTTTATGTGACTATATTGCCGGCCGCGATGTTAAAAATAAAGCTGCTATGCTGGAACTGTTACAAAAGCTGCAGCAGCTGTGGCAACTGCCTGAAGGTGAATGCCTGCAGCAGCTTCAGGATATCTGTACTGCTTTCAATTCACATAGGCTGGATACAACTGCGGTAGCACAGATCCTGCTGTTTGAAGAGGTGCCACAGGTTTTTGAATATATAAAGCAGCAGATCTGGTGCGAAGAAGTTTTTTATGAGGATTTTGGCTGTTCCTACAGCTGGCTGGAAAAGCTGTGTCAAAGCTTTACTAATGGTTCCTTTTTCCGTTATCGGCTGCTGCATTTTTTAAATGACCGTGTCGGTTGTTTAGCAGGTTAAAAGAACAATTTTATAATTTTTACGAAACGTCCCGCACTACCAAGTGCAGGACGTTTCTTTTATGGCGCGATGCCGCAGATTTAGAAAAAAGTTGTATTCTGAGAAGGAATGACTTATGATACTTGCAGGGAAGCTTTAATGTGAAAGTAAATACAGCTTGTAGGAGTATTGGTTTCGTGAAAAGTTATGGAGGGAAAGTAAAAAAGTTACAGACTGATTTTTTGAAAATAATGGAGGTATATGATGCAGCTGACTGTGTTGGTAGATAACAATACTCTGATTGACCGTTATTATTTAGGTGAGCCGGGCGTAGCCTATTATCTGGAAGATGGTGATGTCAGAATTTTATTTGATGTGGGTTATTCGGATATATTTCTTAGAAACGCCCAGGCGTTGGGGATTGATTTGAGCCGCTTACAGCAGGTAGTGCTTTCACATGGGCATAATGATCATACACGGGGTTTGCTATGGCTGAGCGAGCAGGAATATTTTTCTGAACTGCAGCTGCTGGCGCATCCGGATGCCCTGAAGCCGAAGCAGTTTGCCGGCGAATCTATAGGCGCCCCTTTTACAGCACAGCAGCTGCAGGAAAAGTGCAGGCTGCGGCTTAGTAAAGAACCGGTATGGTTAACAAAACGGCTGGTTTTTTTAGGCGAGATCCCAACACTGAATGATTTTGAACAGCGGCATGGGTTTGGCAGTGCTGAGGATCCTGTAGATTTAGTACTTGATGATACGGCTTTAGTTTACCGAGGCTCAGAAGGATTATTTGTGATTACAGGCTGTTCGCACAGCGGGATCTGCAATATCATTGAATATGCTAAAAAGGTTTGCGGTGAAGCTAAGGTTCAGGGGGTTATCGGCGGCTGGCATTTATTTAAGGTCGACGACCGTCTGGAAAAAACGATCGCCTATTTACAGAAGCATAATATCCGGGAGCTGTATCCGTGCCACTGCTGTTCCTTTCAAGCGAAAGCGGCAGTACATGCACAGATACCTGTTAAAGAAATTGGTGTTGGTAAGGTTATTGAGATAAACTGAAAAATACCTCGGGATTTTTCCCGAGGTATTTTTATTTATTTTCAGCTATAGTCTTTTATTAGAACAGAATAAACAGTAATCGCAGAACGGCAAATTTTTACAACTTTTTTACAGCGGGGAGGGTTCTTTTGACAGCGGCTTTACGCAAGGTAGTAGTACAATAAGTCATCATCAGTAGTAAGGTGATTTGCAAGTGGTGTTTTTGTACAAGGAGGGAAAATGATGATGGAAATGCTGCCCTTGACTGAGTTATGGCTCAGTTCGCTTTTAGCAGTAGGTATTTTATTTTATCTGATTTATGCATTATTGAAACCGGAGGATTTTTAAAATGACAAAAGACATTATGCTATTTGTGCTGTTTTTAGCCGTATTATTGCTGTGCGCCTGGCCGCTTGGTAAATATATGGCGCGAGTTTTTAATTACGAAAAAACCTGGGGTGAAAGATTTTTTGCACCTTTGGAAAATATTTTTTATAAAATGGCTAAAGTTGACCCGCGCACAGAAATGCCGTGGAAGGAATACTGCCTGAATCTCATTATTTTTAATGCTTTAGGTATGTTATCACTTTTTGTTTTGCAGCTGACGCAGGCTTTTTTACCGCTCAATCCGCAGCAGTTGCCCAACGTCGAAACCTGGCATCTTGCTTTTAATACGGCTGCCAGCTTTATGACCAATACTAACTGGCAGGCTTATAGCGGCGAAACGACTTTAAGTTATTTGACACAAATGCTGGGATTGACTGTACAAAACTTCTTGTCGGCGGCAACAGGAGCTGCTGTCGCAATTGCTCTGATCCGTGGTCTGGTGCGTAAAAATACTGGTGAGTTAGGCAATTTTTGGGCAGATATAATCAGATGTACGACCAGAATACTGCTGCCGATTTGTGTTGTAGCAACATTGCTGCTGGTTTCTCAGGGTGTTATCCAAAACCTTAATCCTTATGTCGATGTACAAACCGTCGAAGGGGCACAGCAGACTATTGCTATGGGACCGGTTGCTTCTCAGGAAGCGATTAAGGAGCTGGGTACCAATGGCGGCGGTTTTTTTAATGCCAATTCTTCTCATCCGTTTGAAAATCCGACTCCCTGGAGCAATTTCCTGGAAATGTTTTTGATTTTAGTGATCCCTACAGGTTTATTATTTACTTTTGGTGAGATGTGTAAAGATAAAAAACAAGGCTATGCTGTTTTGGCATCCATGCTGCTGCTTTTTGTTTTGATGCTGGGGGTTTGCTATGCTTCTGAAAAATATGGTAATCCGATAGTTGCTGCGCAGGGCATCAGCGGCGATACTGCTATGGAGGGCAAAGAAGTCCGTTTTGGTATCGGCAGCAGCAGTTTGTTTGCAACGGTTACCACAGCTGCGTCCTGCGGTGCAGTAAACTCGATGCATGACAGCTACACCGGTACCGGCGGATTAGTGCCTATGCTGCAGATGATGCTGGGAGAAGTTGTTCTGGGCGGTGTCGGCGCCGGATTTTACGGTATGATGCTGTATGTATTTATCACAGTTTTCATTGTTGGACTGATGGTAGGACGTACACCTGAATATCTGGGGAAAAAGATTGAAGCAAAAGAAGTTGTTTTGACAATTGCCGGACTTTTGATTCCGGCTGCCACTATTTTAACGATGTCGGCTGTATCCTGTCTTACGGAAGCCGGTCAGGCCGGGATATCCAACCCCGGGCCGCATGGTCTCAGTGAAATCTTATACGGTTTCGCTTCTGGTGTCGGCAATAACGGCAGTGCTTTTGCCGGTTTGGGCGCCAATAGCCTGTGGTACAATGTTTTGATCGGTTTGGCAATGCTGATCGGCCGCTTTGCCGTTATTGTGCCTGTTTTGGCCATTGCAGGCAATATGGCAACCAAAAAAATCGCTCCTGCCAATGCCGGTACTTTTAATACGGGCAGCAGTCTTTTTGCCGTGCTTTTGGCCGGTGTTGTTTTGATCGTCGGCGCGTTGACTTTTTTACCGGCCCTGGCCCTGGGACCGATCGTAGATCAATTGTTTATGCTGCAGGGCAAGGTATTTTAAGGAGGATCTGAGATGAAAAGAGATAGACAACAGCAAGAGATTTTGGGCGAGGCCGTGCGTAATGCGTTCCTGAAGCTCGATCCTCGTATCCAATGGAAGAATCCTGTTATGTTCATAGTTTTTCTGGGCGCGATTTTAGTAGCAGTTCTGGCTGTACGTGCTTTTATGGCAGGCAATACACAGGAAGGCTGGTTTGACCTGCATATAGATTTATGGCTGTGGTTTACGGTTCTGTTTGCCAATTTTGCCGAAGCCGTAGCCGAAGGCCGCGGCAAAGCGCAGGCAGAAAGTCTGCGTAAAGCCCGCAAATCTCTGCAGGCAAAGAAAATCAAAGCTGATGGCAGTTTTGAAATCGTCGGTTCCGAAGCTATCCGCAAGGGTGATATAGTTTTGGTTGAAGCTGGCGATACCATTCCTAACGACGGCGAAGTAATCGAAGGCATGGCATCGGTGGATGAAAGCGCTGTTACCGGTGAATCAGCGCCTGTTATCCGCGAATCAGGCGGTGATAAATCTTCTGTAACCGGCGGCACTAAGGTGTTATCCGACTGGATTAAAGTCAGGGTGACTACTAATCCCGGCGAAACCTTTCTCGATCGGATGATCGGACTGGTTGAAGGTGCTAAACGTCAGAAAACCCCGAATGAGATCGCCTTGACGCTTCTTTTGGTTGGTTTGACGATCATATTTTTGTTTGCAGTAGTAACTTTGGAACCGTTTGCGATTTATTCCGGTACGGTTATTTCTGTAACGGCACTGGTTGCGCTGCTAGTTTGCCTGATTCCTACAACGATCGGCGGTTTGCTGTCAGCGATAGGTATTGCCGGAATGGATCGGCTTTTGGGACGTAATGTCCTGGCAATGAGCGGCCGTGCTGTAGAAGCAGCTGGTGACGTAAATGTGCTGCTGCTTGATAAAACGGGGACGATTACCCTGGGCAACAGGATGGCGACGGAATTTATTCCTGCTACTGGCATTACTGCGGGAGAACTGGCCGATGCGGCACAGCTGGCTTCTTTGGCTGATGAAACTCCGGAAGGGCGTAGTATCGTTGTCCTGGCTAAAGAAAAATATGGCCTGCGTGAGCGTGATCTTACACATTTACAGGCAGAATTCATTCCTTTTACCGCCCAGACCAGAATGAGCGGTATTGATATCGTCGATGCCAGAATACGTAAGGGATCGATGGAAGCCATGCAGAACTATGTCAGCGAACTGGGTGGGGCTTTTCCTGCTGAAGTCCGCAGTGCCTGTGAAAATATTGCGCATCAGGGCGGTACACCTTTAGTAGTTGCCAAAGATAAACAGGTCCTGGGTGTTATTTATCTGAAGGATATCGTCAAAGGCGGTATTAAAGAACGTTTCAGTGAATTGAGGAAAATGGGCATCAAAACGATCATGATCACTGGTGATAACCAGTTGACAGCGGCAGCGATCGCTGCCGAAGCCGGTGTGGATGATTTTCTGGCTGAAGCAACGCCGGAAGCGAAATTGAAAATGATCCGTTCCTATCAGCAGCAGGGAATGCTGGTAGCAATGACAGGTGACGGTACTAACGATGCGCCGGCACTGGCTCAGGCAGATGTGGGCGTTGCAATGAACAGCGGCACACAGGCAGCCAAAGAAGCCGGTAATATGGTCGATCTTGATTCCAATCCAACGAAGCTGATCGAAGTTGTGGAGATCGGCAAGCAGCTTTTGATGACGCGCGGTTCCCTGACGACTTTCAGTATTGCCAATGATATCGCTAAATATTTTGCGATTATCCCGGCTTTGTTTGCCGCAACCTATGCGCCGCTGGAAGTGCTTAATATCATGCAGCTGCATTCGCCGCAGAGCGCTATTTTGAGCGCGGTGATTTTCAATGCGCTGATCATCATCGCATTGATTCCGCTGGCGATGCAGGGCGTAGCCTATAAACCGCTGGGGGCGTCTAAAATATTGCAGAGAAATCTGCTGATCTACGGTGCCGGCGGTATCGTCGTACCGTTTATCGGGATCAAGATCATTGATGTGCTGTTAGTTGCTTTGGGCTTGGCTTAAGAAAGAATGAGGTGGAAATATGGGCGCGATAAGAAGATCGTTAGTAATGGTGGTAACCTTGAGTATTTTTACCGGGCTGGTTTACCCGCTGGCTATGACAGGCCTGGCGCAAGTGGTATTTCCCAGCCGGGCCAATGGTAGTATAATAATAAAAGACGGGGTTCCTGTTGGATCGGCTCTGATCGGACAGGCATTTACCGATGCCCGTTATTTCAGCAGCCGTCCTTCTGCCGGCGGTAATGACGCGGCCAATTCAGGCGGCACCAACTATGGCGGTACCAGCGCTAAACTGCAGCAGCAGGTAGGAGAGCTGGCAGCGTCTGTGCGTACGGCGAATGGCTGGACGTCTGCGCAAGAAGTGCCCAGTGCGCTGGTAACAAATTCCAGCAGTGGGCTGGACCCGCACCTGACACCGGCAGCGGCTTATTGTCAGGTCGAACGTATTACCAAAGTGCGTGGTCTGGAAATCAGACAGGTACGCGAGCTGGTGACAGAACACATTGAAAAGGCCGATCTGGGCGTTGTTGGCGAAGACAGGGTCAATGTTTTAAAGTTGAATCTGGCACTTGATAAATTGCAACAGGATCAATAAAAGTTAGGGCTGCTGAAAGCAGCCCTATTTGGCTATCTTGCTAAGGAGACAGTTATGGAACTGACAGAGAAACCTCAAAGTGGACATGAATATGCTGAAACGCTGCTGGCGGCGGCCAATAAAGAACAGCGCGGCAAGCTGACTGTTTTTTTAGGCGCGGCCGCCGGTGTTGGTAAAACCTATACCATGCTGCAGGAAGCACAGGCCCATCTGCGAGAGGGGACTGACATCGTACTCGGCCTGGTGCTGACGCACGGGCGCATGGAGACGGCAGAGCTTCTGGAAGGGTTGCCGCGTATTTCAGAGCAGGAAATAGAATATCATGGCAAGACGCTGCAGGAAATGGATTTGGACGCTATCCTCAAACGCCGTCCGCAACTGGTCGTCGTTGATGAACTGGCGCACAGTAATGTGCCCGGTTCGCGCCATCAGCGGCGCTATCAGGACGTAGAAGAGCTTCTGGCTGCCGGTATCGATGTTTATACTGCGGTCAACATTCAGCATATCGAAAGCTTGAATGACGTTGTGGCGCAGATCACCGGCAGTATCGTACGTGAAACTGTGCCGGATGCGTTTTTCAACCTGGCAGATGACATCAGACTGATTGATATTCCACCCAAGGAACTGCTGCAGCGTTTGCAGGATGGCAAGGTCTATCGCCCGCAGCAGGCCCAGCAGGCGCTGCGGGGCTTTTTCAGACAGGGAAATATCAGCGCGCTGCGGGAGCTGGCATTAAGATTTACGGCCCGGCATGTGGATCAGGATATGCTGGCCTATATGCGCCTGCATAAAATAGAAGGTCCCTGGCCGGCTTCCGGCAAGGTCATGGTTTGTGTCAGCGCCAGCCCTTTTTCGGCACAGCTGATCAGAGCGGCACAGCGTTTGGCACAGGGGCTGCATGCAGAATTTTTGGCAGTGCATATCGAAACGCCGGAGAGGAGGTTTCCTCACGGCGATAAAGAACGGGAAAGGCTCTGGCGCAATCTGAACCTGGCCAAAGAATTGGGCGGGCAGATCCTGACTACGGCCGGTACTGATTTTGTGGAAACAGTGCTGCAGATCGCTGTCAGGGAAAATGTTACCGCGATCGTGGTTGGTAAATCAGGTCCGCGATGCTGGTATGAGCTGGGGAGAAAAACTCTGGTCGATCGGCTGATCGATAAAAGCGGTTTTATTCATGTTTACGTCATTCAGGGACATGTGGAAGAAGAAAAGCCGCCTGTCATCATGACGGCCGTGCCACAGCGGCAGGCCGGCTGGCGCCAGTATCTGGGGGCGCTGGCAGCGGTCGTTGTCACGACGGGGCTGTGCTATGTTTTCCGCGGTCAGCTGGAGCTGGTCAATATAGCGCTGCTTTATCTGCTGCCGGTTTTATTGACAGCAGCCTGGTGGGGCAGAAGTACGGCCTATGTAACAGCAGTCTTTTGTGTTTTAGCCTTTGATTTTTTATTTTTAGAACCGATCTTTACTTTTACTATTTATGATATCAGATATCTGTGGAGCTTTTTGATTTTTGGGTTGGTGGCATTTTTAGTCGGCGGCAGGACAGAATCGCTGCGTCGGGAGCTGGAAAGTACCAGACGCCGTGAAAGTAACGTTAACAGCCTGTACCGCTTCAGCAGTCGTATTGCCGCCGTTGACGATGCAGAAACGATCATGGAAGAATTTGTCAGTCATGTGGGGCGCGAGCTGCAGCGGACCGTGTTGATTTTGGCGCCGGAAAGCAAAGTGCTGCGGCTGCAGGCCTGTTATGCTGCGCCGCAGGAGCTTGGGGCAGGTGCTTTTCAACTGGCTCCGTCTGAATATGCCGTAGCTGCCTGGGTACAGGAGCACGGGCAGGCGGCCGGACGTTCTACGGATACCCTGCCGGGGGCGGAAAATCTCTTTTTGCCGCTGCTGAACGGAGAAAAAGTAATTGGCGTTGTGGGGATAGCCATTGACACCCGCAAGCTGTCGCCGGAAGAAAGGACCGTGCTGGGAGCCTGGGTAAGCCTGCTGGCGATCGCTTTGGTACGGGCCGGTTTAAGCAGCGAGGCCAAGCAGGCCGCCATGCTGCGGGAGGCGGACAAACTGCGGACAGCGTTGTTTAATTCCGTGTCCCATGAACTGAGGACGCCGCTAGCGGCAATCATGGCCTCTGTTTATACCTTAAATGATAAAGCTGTTGCTTATGGCGAAAAACAGCGGCAGCAGCTTTTGGAAACCATTGCCGACGCTTCCAAAAGGATGGAGCGGATCATTGGCAACCTTCTGGATACCGCCCGTCTGGAAAGCGGGATGCTGCAGCTGAAGCTGGACTGGTGCGATCTGGAGGATGTTGTCAGCGGCGCGCTGCGGCGCAGCAAGGAACATATGCAGAGCTATAAGATCAAAGTAGAGATGGCGGACGATCTGCCGCTGATTTATGCAGATGCGGCCTTGCTGGAGCATGTGGTGTTGAATTTACTGGATAATGCGGTAAAATATTCAGTAGAAGGCAGTGAGATCGAAATACAGACCTGTCTTGGCGACAACGAAGTGCTCGTTATGGTTCAAGATCGGGGTCTGGGAGTGAAAGCTCAAGATATACCGCGCCTGTTCGATAAATTTTACCGGGCCAGGCAAACGGAGAAGATCAGCGGCACCGGTTTGGGTCTGGCGATCTGCAAGGGTATTGTCGATGCTCACCACGGCAGGATCTGGGCGCAACCGCGTGCTGGCGGCGGCAGTATTTTTGCTTTTGCTCTGCCTGTAACATTGCCGGAAGAAAAGGCTGGTGAAAAAAATGACTGAGAAGACCCTGCGGGTGTTGGTTATTGATGATGAGCCCGCGATCAGGAAGCTTTTGAAAATATCAATGCAAGCTTACGGTTACGAGCTGGGTGAGGCTGCTACAGGGCAGGACGGGCTTTTACTCGCGGCCTCCTTCCGGCCGGATATTATACTGGTCGATCTGGGACTGCCGGATCTGGACGGCAAAGAAGTTGTGAAAGCTTTGCGGGAATGGTCGGAAACGCCGATCATTGTTTTGACGGCGCGAGAACAGGAGCAGGAAAAAATTGCTGCTTTAGATGTCGGAGCTGACGACTATGTGACCAAACCCTTTGGTATGGGTGAGCTGATGGCCAGAATGAGAGTCTGTCTGCGCCGGGCCGGCAATAAAGAAGGAGAACCGATACTGACCTGCGGCGGCCTGCAGCTCAATCTTCTGGAACACAGGGTAGTAGTGGAAGGGCGCGAGGTCAAACTGACGCCGACAGAGTATGAGCTATTGAAAGTGATGCTTAAGTATGCCGGACGTGTGCTGACGCATAAGCAGCTGCTGAAAGCCGTTTGGGGCAATGAATATGATACGGATACCCATTATATTAGGATCTATATGCGGCAGCTGCGGCGCAAAATAGAACCGGATCCGGCGCAGCCAAAATATCTGATTACTGAAGCCGGTATTGGCTACAGACTTTTGGGCGGCGAATAAATTTTCAGATAGAAAAAAGGACTATTTCTTGAAGAAATAGTCCTTTTGTTTTAATTATTGCAATATCGTTTAAAAGAATTGTTCGATAAAGCCCGGCGGCAGGTAGCCGAAAAGATCTGCCAGCATATAGGCTGAAAAAACCGAAGTAATAGCAAATGCGACTGTGTAAGCCAGTTCTTTTTTTGTGGCATTGGCATAAAAGCCGCGTATAGAACAAAGAAAAATCAAAACCCAGAAAATTTTCAGTGTTGTCGGTGTCATAATTTAGCTCCTTTAGTTTTCGAAAGTTCCCTTGACGATTGCCTGCCCGGCATCCACCATCAAACGGCCATTGGCAAAAACTTTATTTAAAGTCAGGTCGTCATTCCAGATGATCAGGTCGGCGTCCCTGCCAACGGCAACGCGGCCTTTGCCTTCCAGCTTCAGGGCGTCGGCAACATTACAGGTGATCAGCTGCAGCGCTTTTTCAAAGGGCAGGATACCGGCTTTGACGATACTCAGCATTTCTTCATATAAATAACGCGGTGCGGCTGCGGTCAGGCCGATCAGTTCGTTGTTTTCGTTGAATTTGGGCATACTGCCGTTACCGTCGCTGCTCAGCGTCAGACGTTCCAGAGGTACGCCTGCGTTCAAAGCCTGTTGGACAGCTTCCGGCACCGGAATGGCACTGCCCGTCATGCCGCAGGTCAGATCGATGATGCCGCCCTGCAGAGCAAATTCAATAGTTTGCTTATAAAGCATAGGGTTTCGGTTGACGTGGGTGGGACGGAACACACTGATCGGCAGTTCGGTACTTGCAAGAATTTCCAAAACAGGCTGCAAACCACGTTTGCCGTCGCCCATATGGATATGCAGCACGCCGGCTTTGCCGCTCAGCATACCGGCGATACGGGCTTCTGCTGCCAGACTGGCATAAGCCTGCACAGCAGGCATGGAAGAACGGTGATCGCTCATAGCGACCTTGCCGCCCAGAACTTTGTCGATCAAAACGATATCGCTGCGAAGATTGGCTGTAATATGTTCGCTGTCCGCTGGATAGGCGCCGGAATAGATCCAGGTAGAAAGGCCTTCTTCTTCCAGTCCGCGGGCTTTGGCCAGCAGATTTTCCATACTGCGGGTCACGCCGTCGGTGCCGAGCAGCCCGATCACTGTCGTCGTACCTGCCGTGGTCAGCTGTGACAGCTGGATCTCCGGCACGCGGGTAGCGAAGCTGCCTTCGCCGCCTCCTCCAGTAATATGGATATGCTGATCAATGAAACCGGTAGTAACTTTAGCGCCGTTGACGTCGATGACAGTGCAGTCAAAAGGCAAGTCGCCGATCGTCGGGGCCATATGCGCGATTTTACGTCCGGCCAGCAGGATATCCTGACAGCCTGCGTCGGCGGGGGCGTAAACATGAGCGTTTTTTATGAGTGTAAACATAGCTTCCTCCATCAATATATAAATTAACTATTATCAATTCGCTTTAGCTGCTGATAATTCCTGCCGGAAATGAAGATTTTCTGCTGCTAAAGAAAAATCCCTGCCGTTTTACCAGCAGGGAGAAGCTGTTTCAAACAGGAATGATGGAAACAGCTCCGACCGGGCAGACCTTTGCGCATAGACTGCAGCCATCGCAAAGGAGCGTATCTGTGCAGGGGATCTGGCCCGCTGGCATACTCAGTGCTTCATTAGCGCCGTCGCGGCAGGAACGAACGCATTTGCCGCAGCGGATACATTTATCCTTATCGACATAAGAACGCATCGGCTGGCGGTTCAGTTCGGCGTGAGTACCGATTTGCGGCAGCACGATGCCGGTCAGTTCGCCGACACGCCGCAGTTGTTTGCCGGCCAGATAAGCGGCAAGCCCGCCGCATAAATTTTCGATGAGTTCCTGACCGTTCAGCATCACCGCTGTCGTCATTTCTACTGCGGTTGCGCCCACGGCCAGATATTCAGCCGCGTCCTGCCAGCAGCTGATACCGCCGGTCGCGATAATGGGCAGCTCTACGGCTTTGGCGATCTGGGCTACGGCGCGTAACCCGATCGGTTTGACGGCGGGACCGGACATACCGCCAAAGGTAGTGTGCCCGTAAACATTGGGCTGAGGCGTCAGCGTTTCCAGATCGACAGCTGCCAGCGACTGGACCGTGTTGATGGCGACGATCGCGTCGGCGCCGCCTGCAGCAGCGGCCCGTGCGATCATGGCGATATCGGTTACATTGGGTGTCAGCTTAACGAACACTGGCACTTTGACTACTGCTTTGACCCAGCTGGTGACCTGTGCCACATAAACCGCATTCTGACCGATCGCATGGCCCATGCCCTGTTCCGGCATTCCGTGCGGACAGGAAAGGTTGAGCTCCAGCGCGTCGACGCCTGCCGTCGCTACATCTGCAGCCAGCTGTTGCCAGGCTTGCCGGACGACGGGAGCCATGATACTGGCGATGAGGAGCTTGTTGGGAAAGTCAGCTTTTAAGCTGCGGATATCCTGTAGCCATTGTTCTACAGAGCGTTTGCTGAGCAGTTCGATATTTTCAAAACCCATGATCTCGCCGCGGGCATTGCGTAAAGTGGCGAAACGGTTGGGCACGTCGTTGATGACGACTTTGTCAGGAGTGATCGTCTTGATGACAGCGCCGCCCCAGCCTGCTTCAAAAGCCCGGCGGATCATTTCCGGTCTGGCGGTCGGCGGCGCCGAAGCCAGGAAAAAAGGGTTATGTGCCCGCAGGCTGCCGATAACGGTCTGTAAGGCAGGGGCATACGTTGCAGTCATAGTGTCCACCTCCATTTTGTTGATTTAATTATATTATAAACAGCAGTTTATAACCAGCCGCAAAAATAATAAAATATTTTATTTTAAAAAATAATATTTACTTTCTAATGAAAATATGGTTAAATTCAAATAAGAAGATACTTTAGGAGCTGCTGGACGTGAAAAAACAAACCGGTTTTACCTTAGTTGAATTGGTGATCGTGATAGCGGTGCTGGGCATTTTGGCCGGCATGGCGATCCCGCATTTTATGGAAGCCCGTGAGGAAGCGGCAAAAAGGAATGTCTGGCCAATCGGACGCAGATCATGCGGATGTTCTATGCCCAGCAGGCAGTGGGTTACAGCAAGACACTGGCGGATTTTCTGGGAGACGTTATAGATGAGACTGAAGGTAATAAATATTTTACGTTTATACCAAAGTGTGCCGATGGTGGAGAGTACCATGTCAGTAATGAAGTGGTGGTTTGCACTATTACAGAGCATAATGAAAATACAGTTGCTTTTAGTACTATACCAGAAGATATATTGAAAAAATTTAATGATATGATCGATGGTTTTTATAAGGATGGAGTTTTAGATGAGGATGCCTTAAATAAGTTGCTGGGTATTACTAATGCCAGTGATAAAACATTAACCAGTAATGATTTAATGAGAAAAGCTTTTTTTGAAATGTATGGTGGATGGATAGAGGGAACGGGGGTAGATGGAAAGCAAATTTATTTTAAATTTCATCAAACTGCAGATGGAATACTTGTATATGCTAATAAAAATGGTGAATTTAAAAATGGAGGGGATTGGGGAGCAAATTATGTTTATGATACAACTACTTCTAAGTGGTATTATGGTGGAACTAATCAGTATGGAAAAGATATTACAACTAGTGTAGCAAATATTAATAATGATATTAGAAGTACTGAAGAAGCCAAGAAAAATGAACAAGCACTTTTAGATATGGTGAAAAATGAATGGACTGAAGTTACTCTTAACGACAATACTTTCAGCAAATAACATCTTTGCATAACTGAAAAGGAAACAACTATAAAAACAGGCATTGTTTCATGTGAAACAATGCCTGTACTTTTTTGCTGTCTGGCCTGCCGGGAAACGGTAAAATAAAAAACACCTTTCTTCCTAAGAAGAAAGGTGTTTGGCACTTTGATGGTGCCTCAGCACAGAATCGAACTGTGGACACAAGGATTTTCAGTCCTTTGCTCTACCAACTGAGCTACCGAGGCAAAATGGCGACCCGGATGGGACTCGAACCCACGACCTCCGCCGTGACAGGGCGGCATTCTAACCAACTGAACCACCGGGCCATTGGTGGGGCTACATAAAACTTCTACCAAAATAAAAAATGGTGGGCGCTGACGGGATCGAACCGCCGACATTCTGCTTGTAAGGCAGACGCTCTCCCAGCTGAGCTAAGCGCCCGAATGGTGACCGGTAGGGGAATCGAACCCCTGATACCGCCGTGAAAGGGCGGTGTCTTAACCGCTTGACCAACCGGCCAAATTTTGGTGACCCATGTAGGCCTCGAACCTACGACACCCTGATTAAGAGTCAGGTGCTCTACCAACTGAGCTAATGGGCCGTCGTAATGTTGCTTATATAGAATACACGAAAATGGAAAGTTTGGCAAGAGTTTTTTCGCTGTTTTTCTAATTTTTCCAAAAACTGCGGGAGAGGGTCCGAAAAAAACGGTAAAGTTGTGTATACATGTGGAAAGGATTGACGCTGACGTGTTAAAGAAGGTAAAATAAAAACAGTTAGCTTGTTGAACTAAATGAAGGCTTCCCCTAAAAATTTTTTGGAGGATTAAAACATGAAATATGATATCGCAATTATCGGCGGCGGTCCGGCGGGCCTGTCGGCGGCTATTACTGCCAGCAGTAAAGGACGGAAGGTAGTGGTGTTTGAGGCTCACGGTTTCAGTCCCCGTCTGCGCAGTGTCGAGCTTATCACAGATTATATGGGCTGTCCCGATATTTCCGGCAATGAGCTGATGGACAGGTTCATCGAGCATGCACGCCATATCGGTGCGGAGATTATCGAAGAAAAAATAGTTTCATTAAAAGAGAAAGCCGGTTATTTTGAACTGGGTACGCCTAACAGCCAGTATAATGCCGATACGGTAATTCTTGCTACGGGTATTTCCCGTTCCAGCCTGCTGCCGGGCGAAAAAGAATTTTTAGGCCGCGGCGTAAGCTATTGCGCCAAAGTCGACGGCGCTGAATACAAAGGTAAGCGCGTTGCTGCGATCGCCACTGTTCCTGATGCGATGGAAGAAATAGAATATCTGGCTGATATCTGCAGTGAAGTAATTTTTATTCCCCGTTTTCAGGGCTTCGTAGCTCCAAAACGCAAAAATGTAACGGTGGTCCTGGATCAGCCGACTGATATTACCGGTACCGACAGAGTAACCGGGCTGCATACCACTGGTGAATTTTTCAGTGTCCAGGCAGTCTTTATGTTCCGTGCTTCTGATCCGCTCAACAGCTTTTTGCCGGGTCTGCAGATGCGCGGCCGTTCTGTTCTTGTCGACGACCAGGCTGAAACAAGCATCGAAGGCGTTTTCGCCGGCGGCGACTGCACCGGTCAGCCCTGGCAGGTCAATCGTGCGGCCGGTCAGGCTCAGAAAGCCGCTATCAGCGCGATCAATTATCTGGCCAAACGTGACGGTTTGATTGAAACTTTTAAAGAATACAGCTGATTTTAAACTGAATAACAGTGATTTTACGGGCACGCCGATGTTCTTCGGCGTGTTCTCTTTCATATTATGGTAAATTGTGCTAAAATAAAGTTTACGAAGTAATTCAACATTTGGAGGAATGAATAATGTTAGATATGAAATTTGTTAGGGAAAATCCTGAATTGGTTATGGACGCTATGCGTAAGCGTAACGCCAATGTGAACCTTGACGAATTTTTGGAATTGGAAAAGAAACGCCGTGAATTGACCCTGCAGGTCGAGGCTCTTAAAAGCCAGCGCAACGCAGCTTCTCAGGAAATCGGCAAAATGAAAAAAGCCGGTGAGAATGCAGATGCGCAGATGGCCGAGGTCCGTGCCCTGGGTGATAAGATCGCGGAAGATGATAAAGAGCTGAAGGATATCGAAGCCAGATTAAAAGAAATTCTGATGACGATTCCGAATATGCCGGCAGCAGATACACCTGTTGGCAGCAGTGATGCCGATAATCCGGTAGTGCGTACCTGGCGCGAACCGGCTAAATTTGCTTTTGAGCCTCAGGCTCATTGGGATATCGGCGAAAAATTGAATATCCTCGATGTTGAACGTGCCGGCAAGGTTTCCGGCGCCCGCTTTACTTTTTACCGCGGACTCGGTTCCCGGCTGGAACGTTCCGTAATCAATTTCTTTCTGGATATCCATACCGGTGAAAACGGCTATACGGAATTTTTCCCGCCGTTCATCGTCAATAAAGACAGTATGCAGGGAACAGGCCAGCTTCCTAAATTTGCTGAAGATATGTTCAAACTGGAGGGGCTGGATTATTACCTGATCCCTACTGCCGAAGTTCCGATCACGAATCTGCACCGCGACGAAATTTTAAGCGGCGACGATCTGCCGCTGTATTATACTGCCTACAGCGCCTGCTTCCGCGCTGAAGCAGGCAGTGCCGGCCGCGATACCCGCGGTCTGATCCGTCAGCATCAGTTTAATAAAGTAGAACTGGTAAAATTCACCAAGCCGGAAGATTCCTGGGACGAATTGGAAAAACTGACGGCTAATGCCGAAAAGGTGCTGCAATTATTGGAACTGCCGTATCGTGTCGTGCGTCTTTGCACAGGTGATATTGGGTTCAGTTCTGCTGCAACTTATGATTTGGAAGTGTGGCTGCCGGCGGCTAACTGCTATCGTGAAATTTCTTCCTGCTCCAATTTCCTTGATTTCCAGGCTCGCCGCGCTAACATCCGTTTCCGCCGCGACACTAAATCCAAACCGGAATTCGTACATACCCTGAATGGTTCAGGTGTGGCGGTAGGACGTACTGTTGCCGCTATTCTCGAGAATTACCAGCAGGCAGACGGCAGCGTTATCGTGCCGAAAGTCCTGCGGCCTTATATGGGCTGCGACGTTATCGAAGCACCTAAAAAATAAGTAGTTTTTGCAAACCCCTGCTTTTAATAAGCGGGGGTTTTCCATATTTAGGTATTTTGTGTTGTCAAATCAGCATAGATTACTATATTTAGTAGTGACTTATTTAGTAAAAAAATATTAAAAATCCTAAAAAACCAGTAAAATTTTAGTAAAAACAGACGTTAAGCGTGATTATCACGGTTTTGCCTGAAACTCCTCAAATTTTTTTCAATTTCTTTCATTTTCCTATTGTACTTTCAGTAATTTGTGGTAAAATCATATGAGTAAAATCAATGCTAAAGCAAGGGGAGAGTGGATATGAAGAAGGACATCTTTTTTCAACTTAGTCAAAATGCTGCAGAAAGGCTGGCAGAGCGCTTTGGAACGCCGCTGCTGGTACTTTCTTTAGAACAAATAGAAAAGAACTATCGCTTTTTGAAAAAGCACTTGCCGCGTGTGCAGCTTTACTATGCGATCAAGGCCAATCCGCATCAGCGGATCTTGGAACTGCTGCGTGACCTGGGTTCCTGCTTTGATGTTGCTTCTGACGGCGAGATCAGAACTCTGGCAGCAATGGGTATTGACGGCGAGCGTCTGATTTACGCCAATCCTATCAAAACCGGCGGCGGTCTGCAGGCCTGCTGTGACGTCGGTGTACATAAAATGACTTTTGACAGCGAAAGTGAAATCGTAAAAATGGCACAGGGCTGCCCCGGTGCTACGGTGCTTCTGCGTATCCGTATCGACAATTCTTCCGCACATGTAGATTTGAATAAAAAATTCGGCGTAGGCCGCGAACGCGCAGTAGAACTACTGCAGGCAGCACAGGCTGCCGGTCTTGACGCCGCCGGCGTTTGTTTCCATGTCGGCAGCCAGACGATGAGCGCCGATCCATATCTGAATGCGCTTGATCTGGCCCGCGAGATTTTTGAAGAAGCTGCCGCTGCAGGGATGCAGCTGCGGATCTTAGATATTGGCGGCGGATTTCCGATCCCCGAACCCAAGGTGCGTTTTAATTTAAAAGAAATGCTTAAACAGATCAACGCCCGTCTGGACGAAGATTTTCCCAATGTAGAGATCTGGGCGGAACCGGGACGTTTTATGTGCGGTACGGCTGTCAACCTTATTACCAGCGTCATCGGTGTTACTGAACGCGGCGGTCAGCCCTGGTATTTCCTTGATGATGGTTTATACGGAACTTTTTCCGGCGTTATTTTTGACCAGTGGGACTTTAAGCTGATCAGCTTTAAAGAAGGAGAAGAAGTGGAAGCCACTTTTGCCGGTCCCAGCTGTGATTCGCTGGATATCATGTTCCGCGGCAAACTGACTGTACGCCAGGAGGTAGGCGATCTGCTGCTGGTTCCTTCCTGCGGCGCTTATACTTCGGCTTCGGCGACGACCTTCAACGGTTTCAGTAAAGCCAATTTTATCGTTTGGGAAGATTTAAAAGACGAAATCGAGCCGCAGCCGCAGGCTGCTATGGTTGGCTGAACAACAGAATATCTTTGCTCCGGCTGTTTGCAGCCGGAGTATTTTTATTGCGGTGAGCAGGCGGTTGCAGCGGTAGTTTGACGAAGCGTTACAATTGCTTGTAACGCCTTGCTGCTTGTGATAAAATGTAAAGATAACATGGATAAGTGTTTGTATTTATCGTGGAGGCTTTCTTTTGCAGGCAGATCAGAAAAAAATGCCGCTTGTAGCGGCTATGCTCAAATATAAAAAAGAACAGGTCTATCCTTTCCACACGCCGGGACATAAAGGCGGCCGCGGAATGGAACCGCTTCTGGCTGGCGAGCTGGGAGCAGGCGCATTGCAGATGGACGTTTCGCTGATGGCGGAGCTGGATGACATCCATTGTCCTGAAGGCTGTATTGCCGCAGCGCAGACCATGGCCGCACAGCTTTACGGCAGCGACCGCTGTTTTTTTGCTGTTAACGGTACGACGCAGGCCATTCAGGCAATGCTGATGACTGCTGTCAAACCGGGCGGTAAAGTTCTTATTCCCCGCAATGCTCACCGCAGTGTTGCCGGAGGGCTGCTTTTAGGTGATCTGGAGCCGGTATACGTATTACCGCAGTTTGATGCGGTTTTTGGTATCAACACGCAGGTCACTGCCGGGCAGATCGAAGAAGCTCTGCAAAAAGATCCTTCTATTAAAGCAGTGTTTCTGACCAGCCCTAATTATTACGGTCAGGCTGCTGATATTAAAACGATTGCTCAAATAGCCTATAAATATGGTGCTGCACTATTGGTAGATGAAGCGCACGGCCCGCATCTTGGTTTCAGCGAATTATTGCCGCCTTCGTCTATGGAGTGCGGCGCGGATGCCTGCGCGCAAAGCACGCATAAAATTTTGGTGCTATGACGCAATGCTCGATGCTGCATGTGCAGGGTCGGAGCCTTGATTTAAAGCGGGCTGCTGATGTTATGAGTCTGCTGACGACAACCAGCCCCAATTATCTGCTGATGGCGTCTCTAGACGCGGCGCGTTTCCAGCTGGCGACAGGCGGCAGGCAGATGGCGGCACAGGCTGTGGCTGCGGCAGACAGATTGCGGCGGCTTTTACAGACCTTCAAGGGGCTGAAGCTGCTGACGGCTGATTGTGCCGGCAGTAACGGTATTGCCGGGTTTGACAGCACCAAGGTGACGGTCAATGTAGCCGCCTGGGGTTATACAGGTATTGAAGCCGGGGAAAAACTGCGGCAGGCAGGTGTTGCCGTAGAACTGACAGATGCCGATAACGTGTTATTTTTAGTTACCTATAGCGACGGCGGCGCTGATTATGATGCCGTACTCGCTGTGATACAACAGGTTTTTACCGAACTGGAAAAAAACAAAAAAACGCCGCGCCGTTTGACGGTCAGCCCACAGCTTCCTGCACCGCAGCAGGTGATGTCTTTACGGCAGGCCTTCGACAGCGCGAAGACCAGCATACCTTTGTGCCGTGCGGCCGGAAAAATCTGTGCCGAGCAGGTAAGCTTTTATCCGCCCGGCATACCGGTACTTTTGCCGGGTGAGCTGATTACGGAAGAGATCATCGCTTACTGTGAAAATATGAAAAACTTGAACCTGCCGGTCAGCGGACCCGCTGACGGCAGCTTGAGGGAAATACGAGTGGTGTTTTGATGAACAAAGGGTATTTTATCACATTGGAAGGCCCCGACGGCAGCGGCAAAAGCACGCAGCTGGAGCTGATCGCAGAGTACCTGAGGCAGAACGGACGAGAAGTTGTCTGCACCCGTGAACCGGGAGGCAGCGAAGCTGCTGAACGCCTGCGTCAGCTGGTGCTTGACCCGCAGCTGGACATAGACGCGCGTACAGAAACTTTGCTGTATCTGGCAGCACGTGCTGATCATTTAGATAAGGTCGTGCGTCCGGCGTTAGCGTCCGGAAAAATCGTGCTTTGTGACCGTTTCAGCGATTCGACACTGGTTTACCAGGGCTTTGTTCGCGGTCTGCCGCTGCAGGAGCTGCTGCAGCTGAACACTTTTGCAACGGGCGGGCTGGAACCAGATTTGACGCTGCTGCTGGACGGAGATCCTCTGCTGCTTGCAGGCCGCAGGTCGCAGCGCGGTGTGACCGACCGTTTTGAAAACGAAGGACTTGCTTTTCAGCTCAAGGTAAGGCAGGGATTTGTCGAACTCAGTAAGGCCTATCCACAGCGGATCAGGGTCATTGATGCTTTGCAGGAACAGGAAAGCGTACGCGGCTGTCTGATCAGCGAGTTGGAGGCTTTACTTAAAGAGTAAGCGAGGAAAGGATGCCTATGTGGGACGATATTCTGGGACATGAACAGAATAAGGAATTTTTAGCCAGGCTGCTGCAGCCGGGTAACAGGCCGCATGCACTGCTTTTTTACGGCTCGGAAGGTATTGGTAAAAAGCAGCTGGCCTTGCGTTTTGCTAAAACATTCCTGTGCCAGAAGCCGGACGAACATCCCTGCGGCAGGTGCGAATCCTGCCGTCTGATCAATCTGGCAGAGCACAGCTTTGCCCATCCTGATTTTATTCTGGTGGAGCAGGAAGCTCCCGGGAAAGACCTGAAAATAGAACAGATCAAGGAAATGAGCAGGCAGGCCGCCTTTGCGCCTGCGCTTTCAAGCCATAAGGTATGCGTCATCGATGCTGCTGACAGGATGACGGTAGAAGCGGCGAACAGCCTTTTAAAGTTGCTCGAAGAGCCGCCGCCAAACTGGATGTTTATTCTGGTTGCGTCGCGGCTGGAACGCCTGTTGCCGACGATCCTTTCGCGGGTCATTCAATTACGCTTTGACCAGATACCCCTGGCACTGACACAGGAGGCTTTGAACAGGCTCGGGCTGGAACGCTCGGAACTGCTTGCCCGCCTGGCAGGCGGTTCGCTTGGCGCTGCTGTCAATTTGGCTGCTGCAGATGCCGTCAGCTACCGCGATCAGGCTTTGGAATTTCTGGAAGCCCTGCCGCTGGCGCAGCCCATGCGGTATGTAGCTTCGCAGCCATGGCTCGAAAGCTATGACAAACAGGGCGGTTTATTATTTACGGAAATGCTGCTGTTTTTAGCCCGGGACGTTTTGCTTTGGCAAAACGGACTGGAGGAACAGATTTATAACTGTGACTGCACAGATAGATTACGGCGTTTGGCCGCCTCATGGCCCGCTTCGCATTTGAAGCAGGCGGCGGACATCGCCCAGCAAGCATATCAGGCCATCGAAAGCAATGCCGGCGCCAAGCTGGTTTTGGAAACGGTGGTACTTAAAACAGACATACTTCGGAAGGAGGAGAGATAGTGCCAACAGTTGTAGGTATAAGATTCAAAAAAGCAGGTAAAATATATTATTTTGATCCCGCACTCAGCAGCGTAGCCCAGGGGGATCATGCCATTGTCGAAACTGCCCGCGGGGTAGAATACGGCGAAGTAGTAGTAGGGCCGCGCGAGGTCAGCGACAGTGAGGTGGTTTCGCCTTTGAAACCGGTGCTGCGCAAAGCTACTGATGAAGATGCCCAGAAAGTCGAAGAAAATATCGTACGCGAGAAAGAAGCTTTCAATATCTGCCTGCGTAAGATCACTAATCACGATCTGCCGATGCGTCTGATCGATGTGGAATTTACTTTTGACGTCAATAAAATCATATTTTATTTCACAGCCGAAGGGCGTATAGATTTCCGCGAGCTGGTCAAAGACCTGGCCGCTGTGTTTCGTACCCGGATCGAGCTGCGCCAGATCGGCGTGCGCGATGAAGCGAAAATGCTGGGTGGGATCGGCAGCTGCGGCAGGCCGTTGTGCTGCTCTACTTTTTTAGGTGACTTTGAACCGGTATCGATCAGAATGGCTAAAGATCAGAATCTGTCGCTGAATCCGGCGAAGATTTCGGGTATCTGCGGTCGTCTGATGTGCTGCCTGAAATATGAAAACCATATGTACTGCTGCAAAGAAGGCGGCTGTAAACGTAACTGCGGCAATGACCGTGTCGAGATCCCAAAATTGGGCTCGCTGGTAGTAACGCCGCTGGGAGAAGGCAAAGTAACAGGCATCAACCGCGCTATGCGTACGGCTTCCGTGCAGCTGACGCCCGATAACGTTATCCAGGTAGAATGGGACGAGATCGTTGATGCTTCCAAGGCCGATCCGATCTGAAATGAGTAAAGCTACAGAACGCTGCGATTCCCTGCCCGGCTGTAATTATGCGATCTGGCAGGACTCGGAAGAATTTTGTTTTACGACGGATGCTGTTTTTCTGGCAGCTTTCCCGCATTTGGTCAGGCAGGCCCGTGTTTTGGAACTTGGCGCCGGTACAGGGGCCATCAGCCTGCTGCTGGCAGCACGCGGTGCGGCTCAAGTAGTAGGCGTTGACTGTAATCCTCATGTAGTAGAGCTGATGCGCCGCAGCATTGCGGCTAACGGGCTGGAGGAATGTGTCAGTGCCGAGCTGGCCGATCTGCGGGAGCTGAAAGCGCTTTATCGTTCGGAAAGTTTCGATCTGATCGCCGCTAATCCGCCCTACCGCAACAGCGGTAAGGTTCGCCGGGTAGCGACTGCGGCCTGCCATGAACTGACGGCAACGCTGGAGGATTTCTTCCGCGCCGCCGCCTATCTGGTCAAATATCGAGGGCGTTTTGCCATTGTGCAGCTGCCCGAACGATTTACGGAATGTATGGAACTGGCGCTTAAATATGGTCTGCAGCCGAAAAAACTGCAATGGGTACATGCCTTTGCGGATAAGCCTGCCTGGATCTTTCTCATGGAAATGGTCAAAGGCGGCAGTTACGGACTGGAGGTTTTGCCGCCGCTTATTATGTATAATGAGGACGGCAGCCACAGCAAACAGACGTTGGAGTATTACGGTATGGCGGAGGAGGCAGAATAATGGCAGGAATTTTATATTTGTGCGCGACGCCGATCGGCAATCTGGAAGATATGACGCCCAGGGCGCAGAGAATGCTGGCCGAGGCGGATATTATCGCTGCCGAAGATACCCGTCATACACTGCAGTTATTGAACCGTTTCAATATCAAGGGACGGCTGGTACGCTATGATGAGCACAGCAAAGAACGGCAGGGAGCTTATCTGCTGGACGAACTGCTGTCCGGAAAAAATATCGCTTTAGTCAGTGACGCCGGGTTTCCCGGTATTGCTGATCCGGGCGAACAACTGGCCAGGCTGGCGATCGATGCCGGCGTGCAGGTAGTGCCTGTACCTGGTGCCAACGCCGCGTTATGCGCGCTCATTGCTTCAGGTCTGCCTGCCTCACCGTTTTTTTTCGGCGGATTTCTGCCCAAGAGCAAAAAAAACAGGCGGCAGCAGCTGGAAGAATGGCAGTATCTGCCGGCTACGATTATTTTGTACGAAGCGCCGCACAGGATCGAACAGGTGCTGCAGGAAGTGCTGGAGGTCTGGGGGGACAGACAGATGGCAGCAGCGCGTGAGCTGACCAAGCTGCATGAGGAGTTTTTCCGGGGCACGGTCAGTCAGTGCCTGATCTGGCTGCATGAAAATAAGCCCCGCGGTGAATTCTGCCTGGTCATCGCCAGAGGCCTGGAACAGCCGCAGCCTGCGCAGGAAGCAAAGGATCCGCTGGCGCAGGTACAGGAACTGCTGGCTCGCGGCGTCGATAAAAAAACGGCGCTGGCGCAGGTTGCTAAAGCAAATAAGATTCCCAAACGGGAATTATATAATAAATTAATTTCAGAAAAAGAAGGGATCAACATATGACAAAACCAACGTTTTATATCACCACCCCGATCTATTATCCCAGCGATAAACTGCATATCGGTCATGCTTACTGTACGACTATCGCCGATACCGTGGCCCGTTATCATCGTGCCAAGGGCGAAGACGTCTTTTTTCTGACCGGCAGTGACGAGCATGGTCTGAAGATTCAGCGTAAAGCTACGGAGATGGGTGTTACCCCGATACAATATGTTGACGAGATCATCGCAAATTTCAAACTTTTATGGCAGCGCCTCAATATCACCAATAACGATTTTATTCGTACCAGCGAAGAACGCCATCATAAGGTTGTGCAAAGTATTTTGCAGAAAATCTTTGAACAGGGCGATATTTATAAAAAGAATTATGAAGGCTGGTACTGTGTACCCTGCGAATCCTACTGGCTGGAGCGTCAGCTGGTCGACGGCAAATGCCCCGACTGCGGCCGTCCGGTAGAGCGTATGGAAGAAGAAAGCTATTTCTTTAAGCTTTCCAAATATCAGGACCGTCTGCTGGAATATATCGAAACTCATCCCGACTTCATTCAGCCTGTGGCACGCCGCAACGAGATGATCAACTTCATCAAACAGGGACTGGAAGATCTGAGCATCACCCGCACCACTTTCGACTGGGGCATCCCTGTGCCTTTTGACAACAAACACGTTGTCTATGTCTGGTTTGACGCGCTGCTCAACTATTTTACTGGTATCGGTTACGGCAGTGATCCGGAAAAATTCAATAAATACTGGCCTGCTAACCTGCATCTGGTCGGCAAGGAGATCGTGCGTTTCCATACTATCATCTGGCCGATCATGCTGATGGCTATGGGTGAAGAACTGCCGAAACAGGTTTACGGACATGGCTGGCTGGTAGTTGAAGGCGACAAAATGTCCAAATCCAAGGGCAATGTCATTGATCCTCTGGCGCTGATCGACGAATTTGGCGCCGATGCTATCCGTTATTTCCTGCTGCGCGAGATCAACCTCGGCAGTGACGGCAATTTTTCGCGCGACGCGCTGATCACCCGCATCAACGCTGATCTGGCCAATGACCTTGGCAACCTGCTGCACCGTACGGTCAGCATGATCGAAAAATATCACGGCGGCGTGATCCATAAAACCGCCTGCAGTGATCCTCTTGATGACGAGCTGATCGCCCTGGTCAATGAAACTGTTGCGAAATATCAGGACGCTATGGACCATATGGAAATCAACACGGCGATCAAAGCTCTGTGGGCGCTTATCAGCCGTGCCAATAAATACATTGATGAAACAGGCCCCTGGCTGCTGGCAAAAGATCCCGCCAAAGCAGCGCGTCTGGAAACAGTTATGTATAATCTGGCAGAGGTATTGCGCATCGTCGCTATCCTTACAAGTCCTTATATTCCTTCTACCAGTCCCAAGATCTATACCCAGCTGGGCCTCACTGCTCCCGAGCAGTTCCTGCTGGCCGATACCGCCTGGGGCGGACTGCCTGACGGCACCAAAGTGCAGAAGGGTGAGCCGCTGTATCCGCGTATCGAGATCACTGAAAGCGGAGAAACTGTTATCGCCGCTACCAAAAAGACTGCTCCGGCCGCTAAACAAGCAGTTAAGGCCGAAGTAAAAGCTGAGGCCAAAACGGAAAGCAAAGCCGCGGCAACAGAAGAAATAACTATCGATGATTTTATGAAGATAGATCTGCGCGTAGCTACCATTACCGCAGCAGAGCGCGTACCTAAAACCGATAAGCTGATGAAGCTTGAGGTCAGGATCGGCGAAGAAGAACGTACCATCGTTTCCGGGATCGCGCAGCATTATACTGCCGAAGAGCTGATCGGCCGCAATGTTATCGTGATCGCCAACCTGAAAGCTGCAAAACTGCGTGGGATCGAATCCCGCGGGATGCTGCTGGCCGCCTCTGACGGAGAAGGTAAGCTGGTGCTGGCTGATGCCCCCGATATCGCTTCCGGGAGCAAGGTGAAATAAGATGTCACGTACAGGACTATTCGATTCCCATGCTCATATGGACTCGGACTATTTTACCGATGACCGCGACGCGCTGCTTACACAGCTGCAGGAAGAACTGGACGGGATCATCAATCCCGGCTGTGATGAGATCACGTCGGGTTTCGCTGTAAGTTTAGCTGAAAAATATGATTTTATGTATGCCGCTGTGGGCTGGCATCCTGAAGACCTTGAGGGTATTTTGGATAACAGCTATCTTGACGAGCTGGCAGCCTGGGCCGTCCACCCCAAGGTAGTAGCCATCGGCGAGATCGGCCTCGACTATTACTGGAAGGGCAACGAGCCGAAGGACGTGCAGAAGCGCCGTCTTTTAGAACAGCTCGATCTGGCCAAACAGTTCGACCTGCCGGTGATCATTCACGACCGCGATGCGCACGGCGATATCTTGGAGATCTTCCAAAAAGAAGTCACAGGTGTGCGGGCAGTGTTCCACTGCTATTCCGGCTCACTGGAAATGGCGAAGGAACTGCTTAAGCGAGGATTTTATCTTGGGTTTGGCGGCACCTCTACTTATAAAAATGCCGCAAAAGTGCGCGAGGTCCTGCAGTATGTGCCGGATGACCTGCTGCTGTTTGAAACAGATTCACCTTATCTGACGCCGGTGCCTTATCGCGGCAAGCGTAATCAGCCGGGTTATACCGAGCTGGTGGCACGCAATGCGGCCGAAGTGCGCGGCACGACCTTTGAAGCGCTGGCAGCGCAGACTACTAAAAATGTCAAAACTCTTTTTAATAAAATAAAATAAAATACAAACTGCCTGTTTGTTTTTCGCAAACAGGCAGTTTGTATTTTAAGGCTGTTATTTTCCAGAAGTCAAAACAAGTATCTGTGTCCACAGTAGTTTTTAGGTTTTTGTTTTTTCTGTAAAAGCTTATGTGTGTTTAAGGGCGACAGTTTGACAGAAAATTTTTCTTTATGGTAAAATTATACGTCTTTAAAAGGAGGTACAATTTATGCCTAATAGAAAATCATTATATAGAGCAATGGAAATTTTGCCGCTGCTGTTAGTGGTAGTTTTAGTTTTCAGCGCTATTTGTCTGGCCAACAGCAAAGAAATAGTTTTGCGTTACGACGGGCAGGAAAAAGTAGTGACCACTATTCTTGAAGATCCCCGTTCTATTTTGGAAGAGTCCGGCGTCAAGGTCGGCAAAGAAGACCGGATCCTGATCTCTCCGGCAAATGCCGAAAAAAAGACCAGGGAAGTTATTGAGCTGAAACGCGCCCTGCCTGTAACGATCGAAAAATATGGCGTCAGCAAAAAATTCTATACCGGTAAAGCAACTGTCGGCGAGGCGCTGGATGCCCTGGCGATCAATTATGAAGGCAAAACAGTCTATCCTGCTGTTGATACGCCGATCACTTCCGATCTGGAGATCCATATTTTAGGGCGTTTTGATGAGCTGCATGAAGAAGAGCAGCCGATCGAGCCGCCTGTGGAGTTTGTTGATAATCTGGAAAAGCCGTATGGTGAGAATAAGGTGCTGGAACCGGGCGTACCCGGCAAGATGAAGGTGACCAGAAAAACTACGCTTAAAGACGGCCTGTTCCAAACTCATATCATCAGCAAGACAGTGCTGGAAGAGCCTAGACGTGAGCTGGTAGAGCGCGGCATGGCCCGTTCTATCGAAACTTCGCGCGGGCGGATGCGTTATAATAAAGTTATGACCATGGAAATCACTGCCTATACCTTGGGTGAAGGCAGCGGTACCGGACGAACTTCGATAGGACTGGTGCCTTACGAAGGTATCGTGGCCGTTGACCCGCGGGTTATCCCGTATTATACTAAACTGTATATCCCCGGTTATGGCATTGCCATGGCCGGCGATACCGGCGGCGCTATCCGCGGCAATCGGCTGGACGTGTTTATGCACGACTGGCACAGAGCCATTCAATGGGGACGCCGTACCTTAGACGTATATATCTTAGAGTAACGGAGGCGCGGACTTGCTGAAAGAAGTTCTCGTAGTAGAAGGAAAAATGGATACAGTGGCGATCAAACGCGCCCTGGAAGCCGATACCATCGAAACAGGCGGTTTTACCTTAGCGCCATATACCCTGCGGCAGATCGAAGCCGCATATAAAAAGCGGGGCATCATTATCCTAACTGACCCGGACGGTGCCGGCGAACGTATCCGCCGCTTTCTGACGCAGCGCTTTCCCGAAGCGGGGCAGGCCTTTGTACCTAAAGCGGATGCTACGGCGCACAATGATGTGGGCATCGAGCAGGCTCAGCCTGAGGCGATCCTGGCAGCGCTGAGTAAGGTGCGCCACCATGAATATAAGCCTGACAGCGAATTTACCAGCCAAGACCTGTGGCAGAACGATCTGGCCGGAACAGGCAGTGCGGCGTATCGCCGTGATAAAATGGGCGCTTTGCTGGGCATCGGCTACGGCAACGCCAAAAGGTTTTTAGAGCGGCTCAACAGCTATGGGGTCACCCGCAGCGAATTTGACGAGGCGCTTGCGCAGTTAGGAGAACAGCATGGATAAACCGATCATTGCCAGACGCGAAGTCACCAATCATATATTGCACACCTTTAAATTAAAAGCGGATAAAAGACTGGGACAGAACTTCCTGATCGACGAAGAAGTCGTACGCAGGATCGTTGCTGCTGCAGAACTGTCTGAGGACGACACGGTTTTAGAGGTCGGCCCCGGTATAGGCACTTTGACTCAGGGACTGGCGCAGAGCGGCGCCAGGGTCGTAGCAGTCGAGCTGGATAAAAGGCTGCTGCCGGTGTTGGCAAAAACACTGGAAGGTTACGATAATGTGCGTATAGAAAACGGCGATATCCTGGAAGTCGATATCAAAAATATTGTTGGTGCGCCGACCTTTAAGGTGGCGGCTAACCTGCCTTATTATATTACCACGCCGATCATTTTCAATCTGCTGGAACAGCGCCTGCCTATGGAACGGCTGGTTGCCATGGTGCAGAAGGAAGTAGCCGAGCGGATGGTCGCGAAGCCCGGCGGCAAAGATTACGGCGCTTTGTCAGTTTCGATCCAATATTATACCGAGCCGGAGATAGCCTTTATCGTACCGCCGGAATCCTTTATCCCGGCGCCCAATGTCGACAGTGCCGTCATTGTCTGCAAACGCCGCACCGTGCCTCCGGTCGAGGTCTGCGATGAAAACTGTTCTTCAAAGTCGTAAAGGCGGCTTTTCCGTACGCCGTAAAATGCTCAGTAACGCTCTCAAAAATATGGGCATCAGCAGCGTACAGGCTGCGGCATGGTTGGAACGTGTCGGTATCGACCCCAAGCGCCGGGGCGAAACGCTGTCGCTGGCAGATTTTGCCAGCCTGACCAACTGCTTTAAAGAAGTGCTGGCAGAAACAGAAGCATCAAAATAACAGTTGACAGCACAAGTGTCATCTTGGTATAATCTAATCAGATGAAACGTCTGGCCTTCGCGGTCAGACATTGCCCCTCTGCTAAGGCGGTGGGGTTTTTATTTTATATAGGGGGATCCTATGGAATATGATAAACCATTTAAAACTTATCGCGAACAAATAGATATTTTAAAAAATCGTTATGGACTTATTATAGAAGATGAGGATTTTGCTGAAGCTGCGTTAAAATCACTTACTTACTATGATCTTGTTAATGGTTACAAAGATTGTTTCATGGAAAAAGAACGGTTTATTGAAGGAATGACAATAGACTTTATATATCTTTTTAGTTTAGTAGATAAGGGAATACAATCTATCCTGTTCAAATATAGTACTATTGTCGAAAATTCGTTTAAGACAAAGCTGGCTTATGTTTTAGCCGAAAATCTTGGTGTGCATCAGGATGAATATCTAAATGAGCGTTGCTTTTATAAATCGTATAATAATAAGTTGTTTTTTTCTGATTTTAAAAGACATTGTAATGATATTTATTCAGGTGTAAAACCTATACCACAGCCAACCAAACATTATATGCAAAAACATAACCATATACCGCCGTGGATATTGTTGAAAAATGTTTCTTTTGGTAATACGATTAATCTCATAAGGCTGTTACAAGCATCGGAGCAACAAAAACTTATCCAAATGTTACTGCCTGATGCCGCGATCCCCTACAATAACAAAGTTGAATTTACTATTTCTTCATTAAATATCATCAGGGAATATAGAAATAAAATAGCACATAATTTGAAATTTATTACATTTAAACCTACAAGAAATAAATTGAGCCCTACCATAACTACAAAAATCGTTAGCAAAAATCTTTTGAGATGGAAGGATATCAATAAAAATAAAGTTGCTGTTCATGATATTTATGCGTATATTTTGGCGCTTGATTTGTTATTAGGTGATAATTATATAAGAAGATGTTTTTGCAGAGAATTATTGGGACTGTTTGAAGCAACGATACTGTTGGAGGAAGAAGTGTTTCGAGCAATAGGTATGCATTATTTTAAGATCACAGGTATTCCGGAAAATATTGGTGTTAGGTTGACTAATTATATGAAAGAAATAACAAAATAAAAAATAATCAAAGGAAAAATGCCTATGAAAAAGATCGCTGTTTTAAGATGTCTGCGTACCAGTAATAACTGTACTGGCAGCGGCTGTCTTAAAGCATTCAATAATAAAACTAACGCTTTTGCCGTTTATGAGGCAGAGGAAACAGAACTGGCCGCTTTTTTGAACTGCAGCGGCTGCGGTGATGTACAGATGCCCAATAACGAGGAAGGTCTGCGCAAAAAGCTGGACCGTCTTGTTACTATCGGCGTTGAAGCCGTGCATTTAAGCGGCTGTACCAAAAAGAAGGACGCACAGGGAGAAAAACATGAATGCCCGGTGATCACCAAAACTGCCGAATACCTGGAGCAGCAGGGGATTACTGTTGTCAGAGGCACACATCACTAAAAATAAAAAGCTAAAAAGCATCGACAAATTTTGTCGATGCTTTTTTATTTTTATCTATGAAATTACGGCGATTAGTTGAGCCGGTCAGCCGTCCTGCTTCAGCAGCAGCCGCAGCTTATCCAGCCCTTTGAGCCGGTGCTTGGTGACGTTGCGTACACTGCAGCCCAGCAGGCGGGCTGCTTCTTTGGGTTTCTGTTCGCACAAAAACAACAGCTCGATAACCTGCTGCTGTTCGGCAGTCAGCCGTTTTAAAGCCTGCCGTACTTCCAGTGACAGCAGCAGTTGGGCAATATCGTCCGGCAGTCCCTGCTGCAACCCGGCCTCATCTAGAAGGGCGGTGCCTTCCTCGCTGTCAGTATTGACGGCGATCTCGTTTTCCCAGATCCGGCCCTGCTTCTGCATGGCGTCGAACAAAGCGAAATGTACTCTGCAGCGCGCGTAACCGGGCCAGTTTACATAATCAGTACCGCTGTATTTGAGTACCAGCTCGATAAAAGCCAGCACAGCGATGCCTTCCGCATCTTTCCCCAGTGAATTATAAAACATCTCGCGCCGTGCTTCGCTGCTGAGCAGGGGCTTAAAATTACTGCACAGCTTCAGTAAAGCACCGTTGTCGCCTGCCTGCGCCGCAGTTATCAAAAGCTGCAGTGCCTGGGCAGCCGCGCTGCTTGTATTGGTATCTGTCAAAATAGCTATTTATATCAGTTCTTCCCATAATTTTATGACGGCGGGCCGTACTGTAAAGCGTTATGCATAACAGGGCTCAGTATGCGCCTTTGTATTTGTTTTGTAAACAACCTTTGGGGTAGGCTATAAGAAATACAACCCATAGGGTTATTTTGCTTTGCTGCTTTTGCGGTTAAAATTTTTCACAGTCAAAACTTTTAGCTGAGGTGCAAAATGAGCAAGCATACTTATAATAACATCGGCCGCAAATTATACCAGCTGCGGCTGGAGCTGGGGCTGACCCAAAACGACGTGGCCGAACGCTGTAATATGTCGGTCAATTATTACGGCCGTATCGAACGGGAGGAATGCAACTGCAGCGTTAATCTGCTGGATAAGATATTGCAGGTGCTGGGAAAGGAAATAGATTTTAAGTAAACAGTACTGCTGTAGCTGCGGCTTTTTTACAAGCCGCAGTTTTTTTCAGTCTCTTTCAGCTCGGCATGCTTTTGATTGTTGGGAGGCAGCAATATTATAACTGCGCAGACGCCGATAGTTGTAAAGCCGCTGGCGTAATGCGCCGGGCAAGACTCGCAGACGTTTTACACAAATAAACAGTAAGTGTCTTGCGGGGGGGTACACAAGTGCTATAATAACTATGACTATTACTTTTGACAAAGTTTTTGATGTAAAACAAAAGAAGAAATATTTTAGTTTCGATATTTTAAACTAAAATACTAATATTCTCGAAAACTGAGGTGAAGTATGTACGATGAAAGCTGGCTGCCGCGTATCGGCAGTAATATCCGCCTGCTGCGCGGTGCCTGTCAGTTCAACCAGCAGCAGTTTGCCGAACGTATCGGCATCAGTCAGACCCATCTGAGTAATATCGAGCATAACAATGTGCAGGTCAGCTTAAAGCTGCTGGTGCGCAGCGCCAATGTTCTGGACTGCACGCTGGAAACACTGCTGGACAGAAAAGCGGCGGCTGAATGGGCACAGGCACATGATGCCGAGGCTGACGAACAGGCGGGTGCAAAAAGCAATAGTGTGCCTGAAACTGCCGCCGCAGAAACTGACGAACAGGAGCAGTACTCGCTGGAGGAAGTGCGCCTGCTGCTGAAGCTGCTGCAGCTGAGTAAGGGCCGCTGAAGGCATTTTTACAGTTTGGATAAAAACTCTCAATACCAGCTCCGCAGTAATAACTGCGAGGATATAAACAAGTTTTTCTAAGGGGGCGTCGCGGCAGAACAAAAGCAGCAAAGACCGAAAAAGACTGAACTGGGAAAGAAAGGAGGCGCAAAGTGGCAGAACAAATACATATCGGTTTTGGGATCGACAAAAACTTCGGCAGATTCGCCGGGATCACCATCACCTCGCTGGTGCATAACAATATCGCTAACGAACTTATCATACATATCGTCTATGACGAATTATTGCCGGAGGATATGGACAGATTAAAAAAGACGGAACAGTTATACCGTAACCTGACACTGCACTTTTATCGGATCACCAGCACTGAGGGGATGACCTTTGTCGTACCGCCGGGGCATATCACCCAGGCCATGTATTACCGCTATTTATTTGCCGATCTGCTACCAAAATCTGTTAAGCGGCTAATCTACATGGATGCCGATATCATCTGTAAGGGCGATATCCTGCCGTTGTGGCAGACCAATCTGCAGGGCAAGGTGCTGGGAGCTGTACGCGACTGGGGCGAAGCCAAAAGCTGCGGACGTATCGGTCTGAAAAACGGTCGCTATTTTAATTCCGGCGTGCTTTTAATGGATTTGGTAAAGTGGCGGCAGCAGCAGTTGACACAAAAGCTGTTCCGGTGGCTGGAACAGGTAGGAAGCACGAAGATTCTCTGGGGCGATCAGGATGCGCTCAACGGTGTTATCGATGGCGATTTTGTAGAGCTGCCCAAAAAATATAACTGCATCATCATCAATAATACTTTGCTGAAAGCTGCCCCGGAAGACGTTATCGTGCATTATATCGACTATATCAAGCCGTGGCACATCTACTGCCTGGACAGTGAGGAGAAAAAATTGTACTGGCGCTATGTCCAAAAGTCACTGTGGGACGATCTGCAGCCGCTGGACGGGCATACAGTAGACACGACGGTAATGACGGCGCGGGTACTGTATAAAGAAGGCAGCTATGAAAAAGCGGTTTCGTATTACGAAGCGTTACTGAAGTACTTTTTAAAAGATAAGTATACTTAAGTGTTATTTAAAATGTTATTGAGTTGGATAAAAAAGCGGAAAGAAGGATGTAAAAAATGAGCAGGGAACAAAAATTAAGCAAAAAAATCGCCCATACTTTGCTGGCGATGTCGATTGTATATTCTGGTGGGATGAATGTACTTTGTAATACGGCTTTTGCCTTTGGCAAGGGTGCTGACGGCGCTGATAAAAGCGAGAGTGTGGCAGTAACTGACAGTGCTTATACAGATGCCTACACCGGCAATGACGGTGTTGACGGCGCTGCTGGGAACACCGGAGAGAGCGGCGGCAACGGCGGCAAAACTGTCATAGAGCTCACCGGCTCTGAAAATGTATCTAATAATATCAGCTTTACTGCCACCGGCGGTAAGGGCGGTATTGGACGAAAGGATGTAGACTATAATAATAAAGGTTATGGCGGCAATGGCGGCGCCGGCAGTGATACAGCTGTCGATTTAACTGTTACTGGCGCTGACGTTACACATAGTGATGTGTCTTTGACCGCTACAGGCGGCGTTGGCTCGGTTTCCGGCAGTGGTAACGCCAGTGTGTATAATACACCGGTGTATTCAGACGAAACAGGCGGCAATGGTGGTGACGGCGGCAGGGCAGAGGCCAGTATCACGGTTAGCGGCCAAAAATATACAGTAGCTGACTTTACCTTGAGTGCGACTGGCGGTGACGGCGGGAATAGCCAGAATATAACTAATGGAGGATACGATGGCAGTCAAGATCAATTAGTAGTTGATGCTGGTGGTAATGTTGCCAGGATCGGCGCTGGCGGCGCCGGCGGCAGTGCTTCAGCGTCAGGCTTTGTTTTAAGTGCCGGCAGCAGTCTGGTAGAAACTGTTACTGCTGCCGATGTTGTAATAACTGCTACCGGTGGTAAGGGCGGCTCTAATACACAAGGATCAGGTTATATTTCAGGTGCTTTTGGCGGTATCGGCGGCGCTGCCGCAGCATATGGTATCAAAATAGCAGCATTGCTGCCGCAGGAGGTCGCTTTTACTATTAACAGCATCAGCGTAACAGCAAGCGGTGGAGCGGGTGGCGATACAAGTACGGGTGTGCACGATGCGGTAAAGCTGGTCGCTGCTGGTGGAAACGCTGCTGCCTACGGCGTTTTTAACAATAAAGGTTCATTAGCTGCCAGTGTTACTGGTGATATTACGGCTGAAGCTACAGGCGGCACTGCTGGTGGGATGGGCTTTGGTAAAAATGGAAAAAGTGGTAGCAATTATGGTAGCAGTAGCATTGCAGCAGAAGACGGCAGCGCTGGTAGAAACGGTTCAACTTTAATTGGCAGTACCGCTGTAGCAGTCGGTTCGTATAATGAAGCAGGCAGGAGTGCTGTCCGGGCAAACGATATCACAGCAACGGCAACTGGCGGTATAGGAAGCACTGGCGGTACGGGTGGCCAAGGCGGTGGAGGTTGGCGTGGCAGCGGATACAGCGGCGATATTAATGGCGGTGTTGGTGGTAACGGTAGTACAGGCGGTACAGGCGGTACAGGCGGTACAGGTATAGCTGCCGGCGTGCAGAATATAAATGGTATCAGCCTGATAACTGCAGCTAAGCTGTCGGCAACTGCAACTGGCGGCGCGGGCGGCAATGGCGGCAATGGCGGCAATGGCGGCAACGGTGGTGATGGCGACTCTGCGTATGGAGCCGGTAAGGTTAGCGGTAATGGTGGTAATGGTGGTAACGGTGGTAATGGTGGTAATGGTGGTAACGGTGGTAATGCATTTGCTTACGGCGTACAAAGCAGCGGCGGTAAAACAGAACTTGCTGTCGATGTGATAGTGGCTGCTGCTAAAGGCGGTAGTGGCGGCAGTGCTGGAACGGCTGGTAATGCAGGAAACACTGGAAGTGGTTCGTCGTCCGGCTCCGCAGGCAGCGCCGGTTCTGCAGGCAGCGCCGGTTCTGCAGGCGGTATTGGTGCCGAAGCCAAAGCCTACGGCATTTATGCGGAAAGTGGCGCAGTTGTCAATTTAAGTGCCAAAACCCCCAGCGGCACGATCAAGATCGGCGCTAAGGCAGAAAACGCCCAAAGCATGGAAGCCTACGCAGTGTATGCCGATAAGGCCACGGTATTGTTCCACGATAATGCCATATTAAATACCAGTGACGGAGCTTCGACAACGGACAATAATGTACTGACATTTTTGAACAATGCCACCCTTGGCTTTGGCGGCACAGCTGCCAACAGAACTGTTACCGGCGGCACCCTTAAGCTGGCAGGCAGCAATACCTTCAGGGTCAATACTGACCTGAATTTAGGAACCGCTGACAAATTTACTTTTGACAGTCTGGCAGCAGGCAGCAGTACTGATAAACAGTACATCACTGTCGGTTATGACGCGGCCCTTGACCCCTACAAAGAAGGTAGCATTGGAGCCAACGGCGGCACACCGATAGACGTTTTGGAAATAACCAATTTGAACGGACAGGATTTAAGTAATTTCACCGGCGGCACAACCATATTGGACAGCGTACTGTACCAATATAATAGTACGACTAACGTTCAGCTTGATGGCACTGGTAAAAAAGTACAGATCACTGGCGTTACTACTACTAAAATTCCGGCACCATCTGAAAGTGTTAAAACAGCCAGCGACGTGCAGATGGCAATGGGCAGTATGTGGCGTATCGAAGGCAACAACCTGATGAAACGCATGGGCGAGCTGCGCAGCGATAAAGAAGCGGCAAAGGGCGGCGTCTGGGCCCGTTACTACCGGGGCGAACTGAGCGCCGACAGCGCTTATGACCGTGAGTTCAGCCAGGATTATACAGCCTTCCAGGGCGGCATCGATAAAGTGCAGGACTACAAAGGCGGCAAGCTCTATACAGGTATCGCCGTCAACCGCATCGACAGCAACGCCGGCTATACGGCAGGCAGCGGCGACCTGAGCAGTACCGGTGTAGGCGTATACGCCAGCTGGCTGGGCAGCAAGGGGCATTACATCGACGTTATCGCCCGCGGCAGCAAGCTGACTAACGATTTTAAATTTGTCGATTCAAGTAATAATGCCGCCAAAGCCGATTACGATACCTGGGCTTACGGCATCAGCGCCGAATACGGCTACAGACAGGACCTGAACGCAGGCTGGTTCGTAGAACCGCAGGCCGAACTGAGTCTGGGCCATATCGGCAGCGCCGATTACACGATGTCTAACGGCGGCAGGATAGAAAATGACGGCGTTGACAGCGCTGTAACGCGCGTAGGTATTTTGGGCGGTCGATCGGCGGGCGGCCGAGCAATGCCTATGTCAAAGCATCAGTATTGCACGACTTCGGCGGCAACGGCGGTGCGACCGGCTACTACGGCAATGACAGTCTGGCTTTGCAGACAGGCGACCTGACTGGCACCTGGTACGAGATCGGACTGGGAGCTAACCTGAGCATTGCCAAAAACAGCAATTTGTATTTTGACGCCTTAAAAACCTTTGGCGGCGATCTGCGTACCGACTGGCAGTTCAACGCCGGATTGAGATTCACGTTCTAAGTGACGGCGTACTTATGCAAATGCTGTGACTGAACAGGGGTCAATATTTGGAATCAGCTATGTAATTAGTGGCAGGCGGAGCTGGTTAGATGTAAATGTAAAAAGGACGTGTCTGAATTTTAGTTCAGACACGTCCTTTATTGTTTATTTCCTCACCCGCAGGCTCTGCGCGGTGAAGGTAACTAACGGTATATAATTTTGTTTTTCAGCATAGGGAAAGACGAACAGTCCGTCAAAGGCTTTCTGATTGCGTTCGCTGTGGGTAAGTACAGCCATGCAATGCTGTCCGTCGGCCGTACAGCTGAGATAAAGATATTGAACGATCAGGTTTTCTGCTGTCCGTCCGCTGCCAGCATCCACTATTTTGACGTTGGTGATCTGCTTGGGCAGCTCCAGCGGCGCCGGGTCAGTATTGTAAGTATAACGCGGGGCTGGGATATATTCGTATTCTTCGTTCGGTCCTAATGGCGGCAGCGGTATCTCGCTTCTGTTTTTGAGCGCTTCGCTGAAGATCCGGTTTTTAACAGGATCATTTTCTGTGGCGGCAAAGGTCATCAAAACAGTGTTGCTTTGGGCCCGCATCAGCATGGGACCTGCAGCAGGCAGTCCGGCGAGGGTATCAGTACCGAAATCCTTGGGCAGCGACAGGCTGTAATAAGGATCGCCGTTATAGGAATAATAATAAAAGTCCTGCGGCCAGATCACGCGCAGCGGTTTTTCCTCAGGGATCGGTGGCTTGATTTTTTTGATCACCGGCTTGGTTGGTTCCGGCTGCATATCAGCAGGCGGAGTTTTGATATCCGAATCGACAGAGGAGGTAGCATTGGATGCAGTATCAGCCGGTGTTTTGGCGTTCGGCTGTGCTTTAGCCGTAGCTGCTGCCAGCCTCTGGGCCTGTGTCTGCGGCGTGATGCTGATGCCTTCAGGCGGATGTCCGTTACTGTTATCAGCTTCTGTATGGACAGAAGGAGCCTTATTTTTGATTTTATCGTTGCCTGGGTCAGCGGCCCAAACAGGGATTATTTCAGCGAGCAGTGCTGCTGTGACGATAGCGGCGAGAAAGAATTTCATGTTTCTTACTCCTTCAGCGGCGCGGCGATAATACCGCCGCCGACTACGTAATCGCCGTCGTAAAATACTACGGCTTGACCTGGGGTGATGGCTCTTTGCGGTTCGTCAAAGGTAACTTTGATTTTACCGTCCGCCAGCGGCTTGATAACTGCCGGTACGTCTTTCTGCCGGTAACGGGTCTTGGCGGTGACACGCAGGGGCGCCTCCAGCTTATTGATCGCGATCAGGTTACAGTTTTCGGCAAGCAGAGCTTTCTGGAACAAAGCATCATTAGGGCCTAAAATAACTGTGTTGCTGGCAATGTCTTTATCAATAACATAAAGCGGGTATTCATAAGCAATGCCCAAACCTTTACGCTGACCGATAGTGTAGTGGATCAGTCCCTGGTGCGTTCCCAGCACCTGACCGTTTTGGTGGATGAATTTACCGGGGCGCGGTTTATTTTGGTAATGCGTTCGATAAAAGCGGTGTAGTCGCCGTCTGGGACAAAGCAGATATCCTGACTGTCCGGCTTATGAGCCGTTACCAGGCCCCGGTTTTCGCTCATCCGGCGGATCTCGGGTTTGGTAATATCTGCCAGCGGCAGCAGGATATGCGCCAGCTGCTGTTGGGTCAGGTTAAAAAGCATATAGCTCTGGTCTTTGGCGTGGTCGTCGCCGCGGGCCAGCAGCCAGCGGTTTCTGTCAGCGTCGAAAATGATGCGGGCATAGTGACCGGTAGCCAGATATTCACAGTCCATCAACCGGGCGCGATCGAGCAGTTCGCCGAATTTGATGTGTTTATTGCAGTCGACGCAGGGGTTTGGCGTACGGCCGGCTTCGTATTCGCTGATAAAGCGGTCGATGACGCAGCGCCTGAAGCAGGGACTGAAATTGAAGACATAGTGGGGAATGCCCAGCTTGTGTGCAACCAGTTTGGCGTCTTCAACGTCGCTTAGTGAGCAGCAGGTACTGTCCTGCTCCAGTCCCAGATCCTCGTTGGAGAACATACGCAGCGTGGCTCCTGTTACATCGTAGCCCTGCTGCTGCAGGAGCATAGCCGCGGCAGAGCTGTCAACGCCGCCGCTCATGGCGACTAAAACTTTTTTCTTCATAATTTATTATAAAACCTCGTTCGTTCAGGCATCAAAGGAAGCGCAGGCTTCGTTGATAGCGGCTTCGTCTTCGCGCATAGCCAGAATAGTCTTTTCGATCAGCTCGTCGACGGTCCAGCCCAGGTTGGCAGCGCCCTTTTCAATAACGTCGCGCGAGCAGCCGGCAGCGAATTTTTTATCTTTGTATTTTTTCTTGACTGATTTCAGTTCCAGGTCCATAACGCTTTTGGAAGGGCGCATAATGGCAGCGGCGCCGATCAGTCCCGAAAGCTCGTCGATAGCGAACAGCACCTTTTCCATCTGGTGCTGCGGTTCGATATCGTTTTGCGCCAGGCCGTAGCCGTGGCTGGCGGTAGCGCGGATCAATCTTTCGTCCAGTCCGTGTTCGCGCATGATTTCCTGTGATTTGAGACAGTGTTCAGCAGGATAAACTTCAAAATCCAGATCATGCAGCAGGCCGACCTGAGCCCAGAAGCCTGTTTCGTCGGCATAGCCCAGTTCTTTGGCGAAGTATTTCATGATGCCTTCTATCGTCAGCGCGTGCCGCAGGTGAAAAGGTTCCTTATTATATTTTGTCAGCAGCTCCCAGGCTTCACTGCGGGTTAAATCAGCCATGAAAATCAATCCTTCCGTTTATGCGTATTGACGCGTATTTAATAAAATAATTATACCATAAAGGCACGTATGAACACTAGGCTCGAAAATACCTCGCCAAGGGTTCAAACAGTACCATAAAACAAGCGCAGAGGTGTACTCTGCGCTTGTTTGTCAGGAGAGGGTAAAGTTGATTTAGTCGCCGATAAAGCCCGGGGTGGACAGGTAACGTTCACCGGTGTCGGGAAGCATGACGACGATTTTTTTACCGGCGTTTTCGGGTCGCTGCGCCAAAAGCGTAGCGGCATAGGCCGCAGCACCGGAGGAAATGCCGACCAGCAGGCCTTCATTTTTCGCCAGCTCGCGGCTGGTGCTGAAAGCATCTGCCGCGTCGATAGCGATAACTTCATCGACAACGCTGCGGTCAAAGTTTTTGGGGATAAAGTTGGCGCCGATGCCCTGGATCTTGTGCGGGCCGGCCTTACCGCCGGACAGCAGGGGAGAATCGCTGGGTTCGACGGCGACGATCTTGACGCGCGGATTTTTTTCTTTCAGGTAAGCGCCAGCACCGCTGACAGTACCGCCTGTGCCTACTCCGGCAACGAAAATGTCGACTTCGCCGTCGGTATCGCGCCAGATTTCGGGGCCGGTGGTTGCTTTATGGATGGCCGGATTGGCCGGATTAACAAATTGTCCGGGGATAAAAGCATTGGGTATTTCTGCTGCCAGTTCTTCTGCTTTGTCGATGGCACCCTGCATACCCAAAGAACCGGGTGTAAGCACCAGCTCGGCTCCATAAGCCTTCAGCAGGTTGCGCCGTTCAACAGACATGCTTTCAGGCATGGTCAGGATCGTGCGGTAACCGCGTGCTGAGGCTACGCTGGCCAGGCCGATACCTGTATTACCGCTGGTCGGTTCGATGATGACCGAATCTTTTGCAGCAGTCCCCGGGCTTCGGCGGCGTCGATCATCGCCATGGCGATACGGTCTTTGGCGCTGCCGGCCGGGTTAAAATATTCCAGCTTGGCGATGATAGTCGCCTGCGGAGCAAATTTCCTGTTATAGTTGGTCAGCTCTAAGAGCGGGGTGTTGCCGATCAAGTCGGTCAGGCTACGGTAAATTTTAGTCATGATATCAAAACCTTTCTTTAATAAATTATGCTGCAAGCGGTAATTTACTTACAACATCGGCATTTCTGCCGCTGTTGTTCCACTAAGTCAGCCAAGGTGATGTTATCGACTACTTTATTAACGGCGTCTTTTATTTCACGCCATACTTCCATGGTTACACATTCGTCTGCACGGGTGCAGGCTTCCTTGGTATCGTCTACGCAGGCTACCGGGGCCAGATTGCCTTCCAGCAGCCGCAGTATTTCGCCTACAGTATATTCCTGCGGCTCTTTGGCAAGCATATAGCCGCCCTGGGCGCCGCGGGCGCTTTTGACAAGTCCGGCGCGGCTCAGCTGGGTAATGATCTGTTCCAGATATTTGTCGGAAATATCCTGCCGCTGGGAGATATTTTTAATGGGGATGAAGCTGCCGGTATGATTGTAAGCCAGGTCAAGCATCAGCCGCAAAGCATAACGTCCTTTGGTAGAGATTTTCATAAGCACACGTCCTTTCAAAAGCTTGACATTATTTTACTACTAGTTTACTAGGAATTCAATAGCTGAACAAAAAAATTTTTTCTACACAAAAAATTCACAAAATAATCTTGACAAAAATACTGGGAATTACTATACTGAAAGTGTAATCATACTAAACAAGTAGGAATTAAGAAAGGACGGATCGCAATGCGGGAAGTTTATTTAGATAATGCGGCCACGACTAAGGTCAGACCGGAAATAGCAGAGGCTATGGCAAAGGCTATGGTAGAAAATTATGGAAACCCTTCCAGTATATATAAGGCAGCACAGCGTGCGGCAACAGCTATTGCCGCTGCCCGTCAGCAGGTTGCGGATCTGATCGGCGCGTCACCTAAGGAAATCATTTTTACAGGCGGCGGCAGTGAGGGTGATAATATGCTTATTAAAGGCGTGGCTCATGCCAATGTCAAGAAGGGACGGCACATTATCACTACGCAGGTCGAGCATCACGCTGTACTGCATACCTGTGAAGAACTGGCGAAGGAAGGCTTTGAGATCACTTACCTGCCGGTAGACGAATTCGGCAGGGTTACAGCGGCCCAGGTAGAGGCCGCCTTACGCGACGATACGATCCTTGTTTCGGTGATGTATGCCAATAATGAGATCGGTACGATAATGCCGATCAGAGAGATCGGCGCAGTCTGCCGCGCACATAAGGTGCTGCTGCATACTGACGCAGTACAGGCGGCAGGTCATATCCCTATTGATGTTACCGGCGACAATATCGATCTTTTAACATTGACGGCGCATAAATTTCATGGACCAAAGGGCGTAGGCGCGGTGTATATCCGTCAGGGTGTGCGTGTACCGGCGCTGATCGTCGGCGGCGGGCAGGAAAAAGGCCTGCGTGCCGGCACTGAAAGTACGGCCGGGATCATCGGTATGGGGCTGGCAGCTGCTTATGCGAAAGAAAATATGGAAGCCAATGCCGAAAAAACACGTGCTTTGCGTGACAAATTGATCGAAGGGATTTTGGCAAAGATCCCTGAAGTAAGGTTAAACGGACATCCTACTGACCGACTGCCGAATAATGTAAATGTCAGCATCAGATATATTGAAGGCGAAGGCCTGCTGCTGCTGCTTGACCATATGGGTATCGCGGCTTCCAGCGGCAGTGCCTGCACTTCCGGGTCTCTGGACCCGTCGCATGTTCTGCTGGCTATCGGACTGCCGCATGAGATCGCGCACGGTTCGCTGCGTCTGACCTTGTCGGAAGAAAACAGCAGTGCCGATGTCGATTATGTTTTGGAGCAATTACCGTTGATCGTTGAAAAATTAAGGGCGATGTCGCCTCTTTACCACAAGTAAGAAAGCAGGTGTAGTTTATGGCATACAGTGAAAAAGTAATGGATCATTTTATGAATCCCCGTAATGTGGGTGTGATGCCCGATGCCGACGGCGTCGGCGAGGTAGGCAATGCCAAATGCGGCGATATCATGAAGATTTTTATTAAAGTCAAAGACAATATCATTACCGATATCAGTTTCCAGACTTTTGGCTGCGGTGCGGCTATCGCTACCAGCAGTATGGCAACAGAGCTTGCTAAAGGCAAGTCTGTCGAGGAAGCGCTGGAACTGACTAATCTGGCGGTAGCTGAAGCACTTGACGGACTGCCGCCGATCAAGATGCATTGTTCCAACCTGGCAGCTGACGGCTTGCGTGCCGCGATTTATGACTATAAGGTCAAAAACGGTATGTCGACCGAAGGTATTGAAGTGTGCAGCGGCTGCTGCCACGACTGCGGTCACTGACAGCTGTTTTACTGTTAAGATTTTTCATCTCCAACCCCTCCTTTTATTCACATTAGTTTTACAGAAAAGCCGATGGTTAGCGCCATCGGCTTTTTTATGGTAGAATAGGAAGTATAAATTATAAAATCAATAATTTACCGTCGGAGGATGAAACAATGGCAGCAATCGATATTGAAAAAGAGTTTAAGCATTATCTGGAGATCTTTACCCATGACGAGGAACTGGGAAAGATTTTGGCAAAGGTATCTTTTCAGGAATTGTTCAACGATAAATTTTTAACGGAAAATAGTAAATATACCTCGATGGACGATCTGATCTGGCGCAGCGGCTTCGGCATCATGAATCTGCTGGAGGTAGAACAGGTGAACCAGGATAAATGGAACGAATATATTGCCAGGAATACTGAATGTAAAACCTGGCATGAATTCGGCAAACTGGCCATGATCGACTGGATGAAGCATAAATTGGAAGAAGCGAAACAGGCCAAAAACTGATTTGAGCGGCACCGAGGCGAAGGCTTCGGTGTTTTTTATTTTTAAGGAAGTGATTTTATGGCAGCGATCTTACATGCACTGCAGGGGATTTTGACTATCGTTATTATGATAGCTACCGGTTTTATCTGTCCCGTAAGGGCTGGTTTTCTGAAAGCTTCAGCTCGGCTGTGGCCCAGCTGGTGACCAAGGTCTGCCTACCTACCTATATGATCGTCAATCTGACGGTCAATTTCAGCCACGATCAGCTGATCGAGATGAGCGGCGGTCTGCCGGTACCGATCATTTCCATGGCATTGGGCTATTTTATCGGCCATGCGGCAGCACGGCTGCTGAAGGTGCGGCGTGACCGGGTCGGCGTGTTCTGTACTGTCTTTTTTGTTTCCAACACTATTTTCATCGGCCTGCCGATGACGCTGGCTTTGTTCGGTGAAGAAGGTATTCCTTATGTCATGCTGTATTATATGGTCAATACTACGATGTTCTGGGTCGTAGCAGTGCACGATATGGCGTCTGATGCCGGTGTGGCGGCACCGTGGCTCAGCAGAAAGACTCTGAAAGTGGTTCTGAACCCGCCGCTGTTAGGTTTTTTGGCAGGAATTATTTTAGTAATGCTTGATTGGCGTCTGCCGATGCCGATCGAAGCTTCTTTTCGTTATCTGGGCGGAATGACGACGCCGCTGGCCATGCTGTTTATCGGTATCGCGATCAGTAAAGCGTCCTGGAGCGAGATCAAATTTGACAGAGAGCTGACGGCGGCAATGGTGGGAAGGTTTGTGATCTGTCCGCTGTGCGTTATGGTCTGTCTGCCGTTTTTTGCGCTGCCGAAATTGATGAGCGATGTATTTGTTATGCAGGCGGCTATGCCGGCGATGACGAACACTTCTATTGTAGCTAAGGTTTATGGCGGCGATTACAAGTATGCGGCGATGCTGACGGTGGTCAGTACACTGCTGGCAGTAATAACGACGCCGTTTTATATGTGGGTGCTGCGTGGTTAGATCTGTTCGCCTGATTGCAGAAACGTTCGCCTTAAAACTCTAAAATACGAACAAATTTTTAGAAAAACTCTTGACAAACAAAACAGTTCGGTTTATTATATGTTTAACGAACAGATGTTTTGAAAGGTCGTGGAGTTATGAAGAAGTTGTTTGTATTAATGCTGATGACCACTATTTTATATACAGGCTATAATTTTTTACAGGATGATACTGTTTATCATTACGAACAGATCACTGTACATACAGGCGATACCATGTGGGCTATCGCTGACCGCTGGGCCGATCAGGACGAAGATGTACGCGAAGTCATTTACCGTATCTGCGAAACCAATGCGCTGGCGAATACGAACCTGAAACCGGGACAGAAGCTTTTAGTACCGGTCAGGATGCAGTTTGTCGATCAGCTGATGGTGGCAGAGGCCGGCGATATCAAAGGCTGATAATTACGGCGCCGGCGTAGGAAACTGATTCAAAAGTAAATAATATGCGTTAGGGCGCAGTAAAAAAGACGTGCCTGCCTTTTGGCAGACGCGTCTTTGTGTTTTTTAGCTTTCTTTTTTTATGGGATTTTATCCAATGGAAAAGAAAGCTTTTTTATTTTTGAGAAGTCTATTTTTCGACGTAAATACAGAAAATAGCGGACGGGCAGTTTGCTGCCGGCCGCGTACCCGTTAACGCGGCAGAAAAAGTAAATCTTACTAAAAATTTAACGTGTCTTGTGGGGGGGTACAGACGTGGTATAATATAAAACAATATAACTGATATATTAAAAATATTTCCAAAAATAAATGTTTGATGGTGTAAGGAGAATAAAAATGAAAACTAAAATCATAAGCCTGATGCTGGTGTTGAGCTGCGCCGGCGCTTCGGCTGCCACAGCTTTGCCAAACAGCAGCGGGGATCTGCGCGCTTTGGAAGAAAACAGGGCGGACGGGGATAAAACGGCTGTTCTGACAAAAGAAGAAACAAACACTGATGTGAGCGACAGCAGAAAGTTTTATCTGCAGAATTTTGTCTTTACCAGTGAAGATGCTATCCAGCAGGACGTATTGGCTGCGCTGGTAGAAAGCTATTGCGGACGTGAAGTCGATTTTAATGAACTGCAGCAGGCGGTCAATAAGTTGACTGCGTATCTGCGCGGACAGGGTTATGCGGTTGCTACTGCTTTTTTGCCGCAGCAGGAAATCACTGACGGTATCATTGAAGTCAAAATAGTCTTAGGGCGGTTAAGCTATGTACAGGTCAATAATACTTCGGCTCTGGCGGAAGGACAGGCAGAAAAAGCCGCAGGGATTCTGCAAAAGGGAGAGCTGCTGCGTACAGACCGGCTGGAAAAAGTTTTGAATAATATCAACGATCTGGCCGGCGTTACAGCCGTAGGTGTTTTGCGGGCTGGGCAGGCCAATGGTACCAGCGATTTTGTGATCGATCTTCGGGCTGATAAACCGCAGCAGACGATTTTATACACTGATAATTATGGCAATAAATACAGCGGCAGATACAGATATGGCTTTCAGACAACGATCAACAATCCCGGCAGGATCGGCGATAAATTTTTTCTGGGTGGGATGCTTTCAAATGATAACCTGCATAACTATAATTTGGGCTACGAAATGCCGGTCGGCAGCCGCGGGACAAAAATGGGCGTCAGCTATAGCCTGATGGATTATACGCTGAGCGGCTTTTATAATATCCTTGACGCGGTCGGACGGGCTAAAACTTTCAGCATTTATGGCAGTACGCCGCTGATAAATACTGCTTCTGATCACCTGGCGGCAGTTTATGGCTACGATAACCGCCAGCTGAAAGATGAGCTGCGCACCTTTGGCATCGATACAAAAAAACACAGTAATGCACTGTATGCCGGCATAGCGGGCAATATTAAAGGTGCCGGCAGTTATACTGGCTACAGCGCTTTATATTATGCGGGACGGCTAAGTTATGACGATGCCAGCAGCTACACGGAAGGCAGCTATCACAAATTCAATACTGACGTCAATCATATCCGCAGATTAGGCAATGTTTTGAATCTGCATGTAAATTTCCACAGTCAGCTGGCCAGCAAAGATCTGGATGGCAGCGAACAGTTTGTTCTAGGCGGCGCTAACGGTGTGCGGGCTTATCCGCAGGGTGAAGCCAGCGGCGACAGCGGCTACCAGGCTACGGCAGAACTGCGTTATGCCACTCCCGTACCTGATCTGACTCTGGCAGCTTATGTGGATTGGGGCGAAGTCGAGCTGTCTAAAAGTTATGGTCAGCACCGCGGTCTGGCCGGTTGGGGACTGGGCCTGCAGTACGCCAAGGCTGACGATTACTATCTGCGGCTTGACTATGCGCGCAAGCTGGGCAGTGAAGAGTTTACCAGTGAAGAAAGCGATAAAAACGGCAGGCTATGGTTTTTGGCCTACAAACTGTTTTAATATCGGTCAAGGATAAGGAGCTGTGTGAAGATGAAAAATGAGAAAATGCTTTTATATAAAAAGATCATGGTCACGGTTGTAAGCGGCGGCATGCTGCTTTTGCCAAACTGGGGCTATGCCCTGCCGCAAGGCGGCCAGGTCGTGGGCGGCAGTGGCAGTATCGGCTCTCCTGGCGGCGGTGCAATGGATATTACCGGCAACGGCGGCAATCTGGCTATAGACTGGGACAGCTTTAATATAGCCCAGGGAGAAACAGTAAATTTTAAAAATATGCAGGCCGTTTTAAATTATGTGACGGGCAGCCAGCGCAGCGAGATTTTCGGTAAGCTGAATGGCAGCGGCGCGCATGTCTTCCTGCTCAATCCCAACGGGATCTTGTTTGGTGCCGCGGCAGAGGTCAATGTAGGCAGCCTGACAGCATCGACAAGAAGTCTGCCGGAAGAGGCCCGTAAAGGCTTTAACGGGACTTTGGGAAATTTGGATGCCGATGGTATTGCCAAAATCCAGGCCGATATTGTTAATTTAGGAACGATCGCTGCTGACGCCATAAATTTTGAAGGTAATAATATCTCGATCATCAAGGCTGATACGCTGCAGATACAAGGCGGCGACCTGGGTAAAGTCAGTTTAAAGGCCAAGGACAATATCAACATCGGCTACGAGGTGACGGATAAGACTACCATTGATGTAGGCGATGGCAGCGGGGGGCATACTGTCAGCGATTACAGCAAGGGCAACGGCACAAAAGCCAGCAGCTTGGGCATTGTCACAGCGGCCTTAGACGGCAGTGAAAAAAATATTACTGATTGTATGCTGGTACATGACGTATATGAGCTGCAGGCGATCAATAATAATTATGAAACCGAAAAAAACAGTGCAAATTTTGACTATAGTTATGTCAATGGCGATTATATGCTGGCTAACGAAATAGATGCTTCTGTTACCAGCAGCTGGAACAGCGGTCAGGGGTTTGCGTGCCTTGGCGCTTTAAAACAGCTGCCCATGGGAACCCCAAGTGGATTTCAAGGCGGGTTCACCGGCAGTTTGGACGGTATGGGGTATACTATCAGTGATTTAACGATCGATCGCAGCGGCGAATCGTATGTTGGTTTATTTGGCTGTCTGACGGAAAGCGCGCGAGTAACGAATTTGACACTCTCCGGCAGTATCAGCGGACAAAGCAGCGTCGGCGGCATAGCGGGAAAAAACCTGGGGCTGATCCGTAATGTTGCCAATAAAGCCGCTGTCAAAGGTAATTCTTCGGTAGGTGGTATCACCAGCACTAATTATGGTACGGTGGAATTTGTCAGTAACAGCGGCAGTATCACGGCAACAAATGGCGGTAGTGTTGGCGGCATTGCCAGCAGTAATGGTGACGGGAACAAAACTGGTATTATAAAGTACGCTGAAAACACTGGTGCTGTTATTGGCTGGGGAAATCTCGGCGGCATCGCCGGTGTCAACAATAGTAAGGGAACTATTGAAAACGCTGTTAATCAAGGCTCTGTTACAAGCAATGTGAACGACAGTACCGGTTTTGGGGGGATCAGCGGGATCAATAAAGGGACAATAAAAGATGTGGTCAACGAAGGCGACATTAAGATATATAAAGAGGGAACAATGGGTGGCAATTCGGTAGGCGGTATCAGCGGCAATAACATAGATAAGGGAACTATCGAAAATGCTGTTAATAAAGGCGCTATCCTTGGCGGCGTAGCTGTTGGCGGGATCGTTGGGGAAAATTCCGGCAGTATCAGGAACACTGAGAACAGCGGTAATATTATCGGTGTTATTTCTGCTGCCGGAGGGATCGTAGGCAGAAACGCGAATGGAAAAGGATCGGTCATCGAGGCCTTTAACAGCGGTGATGTGAGCGGCAATGGTTATATAGGCGGTATCGTTGGTAACAATAAAGGCGGCTTAATTGAAGCTGCAGCGAATGAAGGCAATATTTCTGCAGATCAGCAGCTCGCTGGCGGTATTGCCGGTTATAATACCAATGGCGGGAAAATAGTAAATGCTTCTAACAAAGGTATTATCACCAGCGGTAATTCTAAAGGGGATAGTTTTGCCGGCGGTATCTGTGGTTTTAATTCCGGTGGCAGTATTGCAAACAGCTATAATACAGGGGACGTAACTGCTGATGGAAATTATGTCGGCGGGGTCTGCGGCGCTAATGCCAATGCGCTGGTTGACGGTGTGTACAATACCGGCGCTGTCGAGGGCGCGGATAATGTGGGCGGTGTTGCCGGTTATGACGGCAATGATGAGGAGCTAGACTATGCCAGTATCAAAAATGCTTATAATACCGGCAGTGTCAGCGGTAATAAAAATATCGGCGGTATTTTAGGGCTGGGAGAATATGGCAGCGTTGCTAATGTTTATAATTTAGGCAAGGTCAGCGGCAGTGCTGACGTAGATGCAATTATGGGCGCGTCCGATACAGAAGCAGTTTCTGCCGTCCGGAATGCCTATTTCCTCACCGATAGCGGTTACCAAAAATACGGTGATGGAACAGTATATGCTACGACAGCAGAGTTCAATCAGGCTTTCGCAGATGGGCTGGGAGAAGAAGATAAAAAAGTCTGGCAGACCGATCAAAAACAGACGGCACCGTATCTGAAGCCGTTTCTGCAGGAAATCAGCGGTGATGTGGGCAGGCTGGAAGCTGCAGCTGGCAGTGATTTTAAGGCCGCGCTGCTTGCCAAACTGCAGGAGTTGGGTATAAATGTAGACCCTGATAAAATCCTGGGATTAGATGGTTTGGCAGCCGGTGAATATGATTTGGGCGAGCTGCTGTATTCTACGCAGGACGGCTATGCTCTGCAGCTGACAGGCACATTGGTGGTAAAATCCGGTACTCAGCCGGAACCTAAACCAGAGGCTCCCGCTACAGATGACAAATATACGGCCACTTTGACCAGCCTTCAGAAAAAAGTTGTGCAGGCGTGGGAACAGAGCCTGGTCAATGACAGGGATTGGCATATTGAAGAAAACCGTAAAATACAGCTGGAGAATAATTCAGTAAAAATCGAGCCCGTGCTTTTTGATGAAGTGAATCTGCAGGATGAAGAAACGCCGGCAGAGTAAAAAAACACAAAGGACAAGCAGTTTAACTGCTTGTCCTTTGTGTTTTAAAGAGGGTAAAAGTTTCTGCAGCAAGTATAGCCGCTGTTTTATCTGGCCATCCGGTAAATATTTTCCATATCGGCAGCGTTCAGGGTGACGAAGCCGCCGATCGTTCTTCTGCCCATAAAGCTGCATTTGTGTGCCAGCTCTTTGATTTGGGTGTCGGTGAGTTCGATTTCCATGTCGCTGATCGAGGTAGGCATACCAATGGAACGGAAAAAGTCTTCCATGGCAGCGATTCCTTCAAGCGCTGTTTTTTCGTCATTGCCGAAGCTGTAGGGAACATTCAGTACGTTAACTGCCAGTTGCGCGAAACGGCAGGGGTTTTGTTTGAGCACATAGCGGGCCCAGCTGCCCCAGATCGCTGCAAGGCCTGCGCCGTGAGCAATATCGAACATACCGCCCAATTCATGCTCCAGCTGGTGGGAAGCCCAGTCGCCCTGACTGCGGTCGCCGGTGATGTCATTATGGGAAAGCGTGCCTGCCCACATGATCTCGGCGCGGACGTCATAGTCGGCAGGCTTCTGTAAAGCCAGTCGGGCATTACGCATGACGTTGCGCAGCAGAGCTTCGGCCATGCCGTCAGTGAGGGACAGAGAGGTGACGCCGGGTTTGGTAAAGTAACGTTCTAAAGTATGGACGATGATGTCAGTACAGCCGCTGGCTGTTTGGTAGGGCGGCAGAGTGCAGGTCAGCTCGGGATTTAAAATGGCAAATTTACAGTAGGCATAGGGCGACTGCAGTCCGCGTTTCAGCCAGCCGTCTTCATTGGTAATGACTGACGCATTGCTCATTTCACTGCCGGCCGCGGCAATGGTAAGGACGGCGCCGATAGGGGCGCAGGCCTGCGGCGCTTTGCCGCTGTAGTAGTCCCAGACGTCGCCGGGATTGGTGATGCCATAACCAATGGCTTTGGCACTGTCGATGACGCTGCCGCCGCCTACAGCGAGAATAAAATCAACTTTTTCCCGCCTGCAGATTTCAATACCTTCATAAACCTTGCTTAAACGAGGATTGGGCACAACGCCGCCCAGGGTCACATAGTGCAGTCCTGCTTCCTGCAGTGCGCCGCAGACACGATCAAGCAGACCAGATTTTTTGGCACTGCTGCCGCCGAAGTGTACCAGGACCTTGCTTGCTCCTTGTGTTTTGCAGAGTTCACCAACCTCGGCTTCGGTATTTTTACCGAAAAGTATTTTTGTAGGTGCGTAATATTTAAACTGTTCCATAATAACAGCTCCTTTGCTGCGGCAAATGTTGCCGCTGTAAAATCTTCTTAAACCTATCGTATCGCAAAACAGGCAGTTTGTAAAATGCAGAAGTTTTATAAAATTATCGGAAGGAGAAATATTTTGTGATTTCTTGGTGAACAATTTGCAAAAGAGCAAGAGTTTTGTTTGTTGATGTCGAATTGAAACGATAAATCTGAAATGATTCAGGCAGAGGAGGTAATATTATGCAGGGAAAAAAATGGATCGCCGCGGCACTGGTCTGCGGATTTTTACTGGGACAGGGAACGGCTCCGGCGCAGGCCGGTATTTTGGGTACCGTAGTTAAAGGCGGCGCCGTATCGTTATTGGTCAGCCAGTTTGCCGACCAGCTGAACAGCGCTATCAATACTTTGACGGCAAAATATCCTATCTCCAGCGATTACGCTACCAAGGTAGTGCCGATCATTACCGTGGGTGACGGAAGTTATGCCGGCGCTGCTCAGGTATCGGGACCGAAGGAGCAGGTAGATAAATGTCAGGCTGCTTTGCAGCTGGAGGCTTCCTTCTTTAAAAGCTTCCGTGCGAAAGCGCTGATCCCGGTCGATAAGGTCGCTATCAGCGGTATCAATCGCGTGCAGGGTGTGGGCGTATCGGCCCAGATCGATGTAAAGATCTAACAGCTTAAAACAATTTAAAAAGTGCAAGTCCGCAGGCTGATGTATGTCAGCCTGCGGACTTTTTTTATTTGCACGGGTATTTTAAGGGTCATGCTTTAACAAACCTTTAAAGAAAGGTGAAATTCTTTACAAGAACTTAAAGCCTTCTTAATTCAAAGCAAAGAAAGCTTTGTTATGATGACAGTGTTTCCAGATGCAAGCAAAATTTCAGTACTTGTGAAAAAGGAGAGAAGGAAATGAAATCAAGAAAATTATTCAAGGTCTGCGCCCTGCTGATGCTGGCAGTAATGAGCTGTTTGCTGTTCAGCGGCTGCGGCGGTCAGTCTGAGCAAAAGAAATTTGTGATCACTTATCTGCCGAATGAATCGACAGATAAAAATGCCGATGCCAGAAAAGGTATGGCGGGCGATTTGAGCAAGGTTTTGGGAATGGAGGTCACAGAGCTGGTATCTAACGATTATAATGCGGTGATTGAGGCTATGCGTACCGGTAAAGCCGATATGGCTTATTTTGGACCGTTAAGCTTCTGCCTGGCTTATGAACGTGCAGGTGCAGAACCGATCGGGATGATTGCCAAGGATAAAGATAAAAGCTGAATGATAGACTATACTGATCGATATCCTGATTATCAGGAATGGATCGACTTCAACTGATTCAATTTGAGCATTTGCGAGAAGCTTTCGATGGATGATCTGCATACTAATGGCAAATTTTTCCAGGCAGTCAGCTTTTCCGGCAAGCATCAAGCAGGTCTGGCGGCTGTAGTCAAGGGTGATGTGCAGGTAGCTCCTATCTCTGATGCAATTCTGGCGGCTGAGATCAATGCGGGACGTGTCAGCAAAGATGACGTTAAAATTATTTTCGCTTCTGATCCGATCCCGTCCGAACCGATGGCTCTGCGCAGGGAGCTGCCGGCAGAAGTGAAGGAAAAGGTAAAAAACTTTATCCTGAGCTATGACAATGCCGCTTACTACAAAGGGGTAATGGGTGCAGAGGATAAGCGTTTCGTAGAATGCAGTATTGAAGATTACAAAGGTATCATTGATCTGAACAAAGCCCTGAGCAGCAGTAAATAAGTTGGAGCAGAGGCCGGCGCTGTCCGGCCTTTTTTATAGGAGGAAGCATGAGCACGGTTTTAAAAATGGAGCATATCGAGAAAGTTTATGGCAATCAGGTCCGCGCTTTGCATGATATCAGTCTGGAGGTCAGAGCCGGAGAATTTGTCGCTGTTATCGGTCCTTCCGGATCGGGCAAGTCCACCCTGCTGAGAACGGTCAATCAGCTGGTAGTCCCCAGCGGAGGTCATGTATACATCGACGGCGAGGAAGTTACCGGTGCGTCCGGCAAAAAGCTGCGGCTGCTGCGGCGTAAAGTCGGGATGATCTTTCAGCATTATAATCTTGTGCAGCGGCTGTCGGTAATGCAGAACGTGCTGCATGGGCGCTTGGGTTATATGTCGGTGTTGGACGGGATGCTGGGTAATTATACGGAAGAGGATAAACGTAAGGCGATTGACTTGCTGCAGGAAATCGAGATGGGCGATCGTTTATATAACCGTGCCAGTGATCTTTCGGGCGGTCATAAACAGCGCGTAGGTATTGCCAGGGCGATTATGCAGGAACCGAAGCTGCTTCTTTGTGACGAACCGATCGCTTCACTGGACCCTAATGCGTCTAAAATCATTATGGATCTGATCTATCAGATGACGCAGCGCTGTAATATTGCCTGTATCGTCAATCTGCATCAGCTGGATGTGGCCATGCGTTATGCTACGCGCATCATCGGTCTGGCAAAAGGAGAAATGATTTTTGACGGAACCCCGCAGCACCTGAATAATGCAGTGATAGAGAAAATTTATAATACTTCGATGGAAAATCTGATCATTAAGCAGGGTGAAAATTATGCCTGAAAAAATAAGTATAATGAATCCCCGTGAAAAACAGGTTTATACCTGGTTTTTAGTGGTCGTGCTGGTTTTGTTCTGCCTGGCGACTTATATTTCCCGTTTTAATCCGCTGGAGGTGCTTTGGGAACAGGGAGAATTCTGGAAATTTCTGTTTCAGGATTTCCTGCCGCCACGCTTCAATGCTTCGCCGGTAGTAGTAGAATCGATTCTTGTAACTTTTGCGTTGGCGGTTTCGTCCAGCTTCGTTGCGGCAGAGTGTTTGCTTTTCTTTTCGCTGTGTTCGGCAGCACTTCTTTATCACCCTGGAAGGGACTGGCCAGAACGATCCGGGGGTTTGCCACTTTTCTGAGGAATATCCCGACACTGGTCTGGGCTTTTATCCTTTTTTCGTCACTGGGTATTGGTACCGGTGTTGGTTTTATTGCTTTGCTGATTTCGACCTTTGCCTTTATGACAAGAGCGTTTATTGAAGTGATCGACGAGGTATCCTGTGATGCAATGGAAGGGCTGACGGCCTGCGGCGGTACGTTTTGGCAGAAGGTCTGTCAGGGTATCGTACCGACCTGCCTGACACAGTTTATCGCCTGGTTCCTGTACTGCATCGAACTTAATATACGCGCATCGACTATTGTGGGAATGGTAGGCGGCGGGGGGATCGGGCTGGTGCTGTTTTCCTATATCAAGTCGTTTAATTATGCCGGCGCGGCAGGAATTATTCTGGTTATTGCGGCGATGGTCATTATGGTGGAATTTTTAACTAATTATCTGCGAAGAAAGGTGTTGACATAAAATGGAGCAGACTTTTGTACAGGCGAGGGTGCAGTGTCTTGAGTTCAGTAACGGCAGGATCCGTGTTGCCCGCAGCGGGCAGGATAGTGAGCTGCGCTGGTTTTTAGCAGCTGTAACAGTCGTTTCGATAGTGGCGTTATATTATCTGCAGTTGGATTGGCTGAAGCTTATTTCCAGGCTGCCTGACCTGGGGAAGACCTTTGGTTTGCTGGCGCTGCTGGATTTTCACGATTTTGGGCTGACGCTGGAGGCCTTTTCCCAGACAGTGGCAATAACTGTGCTGGCAACTATTTACAGCGTTCTGCTGGGATTGGTATTAGCTGCCTTTGGTGCCCGTAACCTGATGAAAAATAAATTTGTGACGTATGCTCTGAGCGCGTTCTTTACGTTTCTGCGTGCCGTACCGACACCGGTTTGGGTATTGCTGGCGCTGGTCTGTCTGGGGTTGGGGCCTGCTGCGGGCATCGTAGGACTGTGCGTGCATGCCACAGCTTTTTTTGCCAGGGCTTTTACGCAAAGCTTTGAAGATGTGCCTGAGGAAGTGATCGAGGCGCTTGAGGCAACAGGAGCCAGTAAGCTGCATATTTTTTTGTCGGCGATACTGCCTGCGGCAGCTTCGCAGATCATGGCCTGGACTGGTCTGCGTTTTGAAATAAATTTTTCTGAATCAGCGATCCTGGGGATGATCGGTGCCGGCGGAATCGGCTTTGCGATTGCGAATAATATCCAGGGCTATCAGTTTGGGGCCGCAGGGCTGGCGATCGTACTGGTTTTTGTATTTGCCTATTGCGTGGAGCTGGTTTTTACAACAATCAAGAAAAACTATATCTGACAGATAAAGGGTGATGTTATGGAGAAAAAAGAGTTGTTCCGGATTATGGCGGCCGCCGATGGCAGTATGCTGCGTGAGCTGGCTCAGCCGCTGGCTGAAAAATATGGTGTCAGCGTTGTGAAGGCGCCTGCTAAAACACTGGCGATGATCAAGCTGCGTGAGCCGGTAAAACAGCCTGTTTTATCTGGGTGAGGCGCTGGTGTGCGATACAGTTGTGGAACTGGGTGGCACTAAAGGGACAGCTGTTGTGCTGGGTGATGATTTTGACAAAGTCAGCTCCATGGCGGTGATCGACGCTGCTTTTAACAGGCAGGTCAGCGAACTGGATGAACTGAAGACAGTGCTGCAGCGGCTGTCTATGCGGCAGCAGCGGGAACAGGAACTGGAAAACGGATTGTATGCCAAAACGATGGTTGATTTTCAGACTATGGATCAGGAGTAAAGATAATGCAGAAAGCTTATGAATTTGATTTTGTATATGACACTCAGGCTGCTTTTCGTCTGCTGCTGGAAGCGCTGAGCAATCCGGGACGCATCGTTGAGCTGGGACCTCTGACCCGGAAACTGGGTGGAGCTTATGCCATGCCGCTGACTGTGGCGGCAGTGCTTTTGGACAATGAGGTCAGTTTTGCAGTCTGCGGTTCTCCTGCGCTGGCAGAGAAAATTACTGAGCTGACTCTGGCTAAAACGGCTGCTGTGAGTAAAGCGGATTATATCTTTGTGACGGAGAATGCAGATTGGCAGGAAGCAGTACAGGTTGCTAAGTGCGGTACACTGCGCGATCCTCATAAAAGCGCGACTGTTATTTTGTGCACAGCGGATCTGCAGGCAGGCAAGCTGCAGCGGATCAGCGGGCCCGGGATCAAGGCTGTCCAGGAAATCATTATGTGCCCGGAACTGCAGGCGGCTTTGGGGAAACGTGATGAGCAGGAATATGAGTATCCGCTGGGCCTTGATTTTTTTGTGCTGGATCAGCGGGGCTGCCTGATGGGTATACCACGTAAAACAAGAATAGAAAGCAGGTGAACAGATGGCTTATGTGGCAGTTTCCGGCGGTCAGGAAGCAATAGAGGAAAGTATCAGGCTGCTGCATTGTATGCGCGGCAGTACTTTTAAAGAGCTGGAAGTAGAAGCGATAGAAAAAAAGCTGGGCCTTTTAGTGGATCGGGTAATGAGCGAGTCTGGCTTATATGCGCCGGCTTATGCGGCACTGGCTTTGAAACAGGCGGAAGGCAGTATCGAAGAAGCAGTGTTTTTGCTGCGGGCTTATCGTTCGACTTTGAGCCGTAATTATTATACCCTGCCGGCCAGCGGAACAGAGATGCGCGCTGTCCGCAGGATCTCGGCAGCCTTTAAGGATATCCAGGGCGGACAGATCCTGGGAGCGACCTATGATTATACACATCGGTTGATTGAATTTAAACAGCCGTCGGCAGTGGAATTATGCGCCCGGCGTCAGTGCTGCCTTAAAGAGGCGAAGCCTGTGCCGGTAGTAAAGCTGCCGCGGGTTTCGGAGTATCTGAAGGCAGAGGGATTGATCGACAGCTGTGAGATCGATGATATGGAACCTGTGGATGTAACGAAGAATGTTCTGGAATTACCTGCTGACAGAAGCGCGCGTCTGCAGACTCTGACTCGGGCTGACGGGGGCTTTATCGGCGGACTGGCGTATAGTTCGATCCGTGGTTATGGCGCCGTACATCCAACTGTAGGTGAACTGCGCTGCGGCTATGTGGAGCTGGAAGTACCATATTTGTTTGACGAGACGGAAAGCATCTGCATCGGTGAAATTTTGCTGACGGAAGTAGAGGGCTTTATTCCTGAGGATGACGATAAGAAACTGAAATTGGCAGTAGGCTACGGCGCAGTTTTGGGGCGGAACGAAAACAAGGCGATCTCGATGGCGGTGCTGGACGCTTCCTTGGAAACAGAAGGGCCTGCTCCTGCGCAGGATGAAGAATTTGTACTGCTGCATGGTGATTCGCTGGAGATGAACGGCTTTATTTCTCATTTGAAACTGCCGCATTACGTTACCTTCCAGTCTAAGCTGGACAGCGTACGCAAGACCAGAAAGGAGCCGGAGCATGAATCCTGAATATAATTTTGCTTTCCTGGACGAAGGTTCTAAACGGGAAATCAGGCGCAGTATTTTAAAGGCGGTGGCTGTACCCGGTTATCAGGTGCCGTTCGGCTCGCGCGAACTTCCGATAGGGCGCGGCTGGGGGACGGGAGGCATTCAGCTCACTTTGTCGCTGATCGGCCCGCGTGATGTTTTGAAGGTTATCGATCAGGGCAGCGACGATAGTGTCAACGCTGTCAATATCAAGAAATTTATCAATTTGTGCAGCGATGTGGCGACTACTACAGACAGTACGGAAGCAACCCTGATCCAGACGCGTCATCGTATACCCGAGGAACCGCTGCGTAATGACCAGCTGCTGGTTTTTCAGGTGCCTTTGCCGGAACCGCTGCGGGTGATAGAACCAAGCGAGGAAGCAACGAAGCTGATGCATGCAGAAGCAGATTACACGGGCATTTGGCTGCAGCTTTATGAAAGCATTATGAAATATGGCAAGGTCACGATTGCTACGGAATATCCGGTTACTGTTGAGGACAGATATGTTATGAACCCCAGTCCGATCCCGAAATATGACAATCCCAGACTGCATGAGTCGGAATGTCTGTATTTATTCGGAGCAGGGCGCGAGAAGAAAATTTATGCGATACCGCCTCATACAAAGGTCGTGTCGCTGGCGTTTGACGATGTGCCTTTTGAGATCGAACATATGGAAGGCCGCCGCTGCCGTTTATGTGGAGCGGAAAATGTTTATTTTGACGAGCTTATCGACAGAGAGACAGGCGCTGTCAGCTATCAGTGCTCGGATACAGGTTACTGCTCTAAACGAAGGCTGCGCAAGGAGGCGGACTGCTGATGCGTACTAAAGAGGAATATTATGAAGATACATTAAAAAACAGGGCCTTGCTGGAGAGCCAGGAGGTGCTGAACTGCAGTTGTCCTTACAGACGCTGCGAATGGCACGGGAAGTGCCGCGAATGTGTAGCGCTGCATCGTTATCACGCCGAGCATCTGCCCTGTTGCCTGCAGCCGCTGCTGAGGGAGAAGATCACGGTGCTGGCGGGGTGCTGTGAAATGGAAACCACTTCCAGAGTCAAAGAATCTGAGAAATTCCGTGAATATGTAAAAGAGCAGGATGCTGTGCGCGGAAAGGGGCGGCAGATATGATGAATAAAGAAGAGGCCGTTTTACAGGTGCGCGATCTGCTGCTGCGTTATGGCAACGGCTGCGAGTGCTGCAGCAGCCGGCAGCCGCTGGAAAAGAATCGCTGTCCCCGCTGCGGTACTGTCTGGGCTGTACGCAATGTATCCTTTGACGTTTATCCCGGAGAAGTATTAGGCATTGTCGGTGAATCAGGCTCAGGAAAATCCAGCGTGATGAAAAGTCTGTATTTCGATCATGAAGTAACAGGAGGCAGTGCCTTTCTGAAGCAGTATCAGGATGGAAAGGTCAATATTTTCGGCGCCAGTTCACAGCAGCGCCGGTATATCAAAAATCATCTGATGGGGATGGTTTATCAGAATCCTCTGCTGGGTCTGCGTATGGATTATTCATCTGCTGCCAATGTTGCTGAAAAGATCATTGCCGCCGGCAACCGTAATGTAGCTTTTATGGACGGCAGAACAGTGGAGCTTTTGGAAGCGGTGGAGATACTGACTTCCAGGCGTGCGGAACCGCCCAGAAATTTTTCGGGCGGTATGCAGCAGCGGGTACAGATCTCCAAGGCGCTGGCCAATAATCCGGGGCTGCTGCTTTTGGATGAGGTCACCACCGGGCTGGATCTTTCGGTACAGGCCAAGGTTTTAGACCTGATCAGGAAAATACGCAGCCGTTATAATATTTCGATCATTCTGGTATCGCATGATCTGGCAGTGATCAGGATGCTGGCAGACAGGACGATGGTCATGCTGGATGGCCAGGTAGTGGAAAGCGGTCTTACCGATCAGATTTTAGAGGATCCGCAGCATGCTTATACACAGCAGCTGGTACACTCATTGCTCTAACAGCGGCGCTGCCGCGGGAAAGGACGACTATGAAAACAGCTATTTATAATGGTAAACTGATCACACCTGCCGAGGTGTTGGAAAATAAAGTGCTGGTGTTGGAAAATGACCGTATTATCGATATTCTTGCAGAGGATGTTATAGATCTGGGGCAATATGATGAAAAAATCGATGCGCACGGAAGGTATGTCTGCCCCGGTTTTATCGATACTCATTCTGACAAGATCGAACAGATCATTCAGCCGCGTCCTACCAGTGTGATGGATTTCGAGATGGGACTGAAGGAGATCGAGCGGCAGTTGATCAATCAGGGGATCACAACGATCTACCATTCGATATCACTCTACCAGGACGATTATTTTGGGGCTTCGGAGCTGCGCTATAAGAAAAATGTGCTGAAGCTGGCTGAGCTGATCAATAATATCCACGAGCGTCATCACCTTATTCATCATCGTCTGCATTTGCGGATCGAGATCGATAATCTGGAAGCGTTTGATATCGTCAGCAAAATGCTGCGGGAAAAACAGTGCATGAGATATCGTTTATGGACCATACGCCCGGGCAGGGGCAGTACCGCAATATCGAGACTTACCGCAAAACTATTACCGCTTATCACGGCGAAACTGTAACAACGCTGGGGTTTGAGGGCGTGCTGGAACATCATAAAACAAACGGACCCTGAGCTTTGAACAGCTGCATGAGCTGGCGGAACTGGCCAGGGCTAACGGAATCCCCGCAGCGTCACATGATGACGATACTGCTGCCAAGCTGCAGGTAAATAAGGAGCTGGGCGTTGCTATCAGTGAATTTCCCATTACGATCGACGTTGCCAGGCAGGCACAGCAGTTAGGTTTGGCTACAGTGGTCGGAGCCCCTAATATTCTGCTGGGCGGTTCACATACCGGCAATCTGTCTGCGGCAGAAGCGGTCAAGGAAGGCTGCGCCGATATTCTCTGCTCCGACTATTATCCTGCGGCAATGCTGCACAGTATTTTCATTATGCATAAGCAGCACGGCGTGCCGCTGCCGGAAATCGTCAATAAGCTGACGCTGAATCCGGCCAGAGCGATGTGTATCGATAACGATTATGGCTCGTTGGCGGTGGGAAAAAAGGCCGATCTGCTGATTATCAAGATTTTAGACGGTTATCCTGTTATTACTCACGCTTTGGTTGACGGCAAGGTTATTTCACAGTTGGAATACAGGGTTTAGGAGGAGTTATGGAGATACTTGCCATTGAAGGGCTGACGAAAAATTTTTATCTGCATAATTTGGGCAAAACTATCAAGAGCTGCCGCGACATCGGTTTCACGCTGCATGAGGGTGAATTTATCGGTATAGTGGGGCGTTCCGGCGCCGGTAAGTCGAGCATTCTTAAATGTATCAACCGTACCTATCTGCCGCTGCAGGGTACGATCGTTTATAACAGTCAGGCTTTTGGGCCTATTGATCTGGCTCAGGCCGACGAACGGCAGATGCTGCAGCTGCGCCGCTATGAAATCGGTTATGTGGCTCAGTTTCTGAATGTGATGCCGCGTACGACGGCAAAAGAGCATGTTATGTCGGCACTGCTGGAGATCGGCGTCGCCGCCGGCGAGGCCGAGCGCCGTGCTAAGGAAATGCTGGATTATTTTCGTTTGCAGGAGGAATTGTGGGATATTTATCCGCAGACCTTTTCCGGAGGTGAAAGGCTGCGTTTGAATCTGGCGCACGCTATGGTCAAACGGCCGCGGCTGATGCTGCTGGACGAACCAACGGCGTCTCTGGATAATAAGACTAAAGTTTTAGTAAAGGATATTCTGCAGCAGTTAAAAGAAGAAAAGACCAGTATGCTGGGAATTTTCCATGATCTGGAATTTATGGAAGGCGTTTGTGATAAGGTCTTCAATATGTCCGAAGGGAGTTTTGCCTGATGCGCGGTGATCTGCACTTACATTCTGCATATTCTGACGGCAGCGCTACGGTGATTGAACTGATCCAGCAGGCGGTGAGCAAGGGGCTGACCCATATCGCCATTACCGACCATGACCGGGTGCCGCGCTGCGGTGATATTCCGCCGGTCACTGCTTTGAAGGTGATGCCTGGAATCGAGATTTCGGCCTATGATTTTCAAAAGCAGCGAAAGGCGCATATTTTAGGTTATGCCATGCGTGACACGAGATCAGTGACGGCCTTCTGCCGTCCGCTGCTGGAACGCAGGCAGGCTAATAGCCTGCGTCAGATCGCCCTTCTGGCAGAGCATGGTTTTCGTATCCGTCCTCAGAATTTTGTGAAACGGGCCGGACACGTTATTTACAAACAGCATCTTATGGAATATTTGGTGGCGACGGAGCAGGTTGAAGAAATGTTTGGCACTTTTTATCATGAAACATTTAAAAACGGCGGTTATTGTGATTTCGATATTGAGTACCTGGATGCTGCTGCTGCCGTGCGTGTGATTACAGAAGCCGGAGGATTGGCAGTATTGGCCCATCCGGGGCAGCAGCAAAATCTTGAGCTTGTGCCTGAACTGGTCGGGTATGGCTTAAAGGGTATTGAGCTGGAACACCGTAAAAATACAGAGGCTGATAAAGAAGCTATTAGACAGATGGCTGGTCAATACGGCTTATTTCTTACCGGCGGCAGCGATTACCACGGCACACTGGAGGATGGCAGCAGTGAGCTTGGTTCCTGTCTGGCGACGGAAAACGCGCTGCGGATAATATTTAATAATAACAGTGATAAATAAAAAGAACGCATTATCCAATGCGTTCTTTTTATCATTTATGCTGTTGTTTACGTTCTTTACGTTTGGCACGCTTTTCTTCTTCTTCTTTTTTTGCGGCCGCACGTTTTTGATAATCCAGATAGAAAAAATACAGGCAAGCCGGTACGCCGACTGCGAAAAAACCTATCCAGCGGTTGCCTAAAAAATATTCTGTCGCCATACCGGCGGCAAAGGTTGCGAGAACTACATAAAGCATAGCGTTGCTCCTTTATAGTTTAAATAAATTTAAAAACTTTTCACTGACGATGATATTGTTATGGGGCACTTTCTGCCAGCTGAACAACGGAAGCAGTTCTTTGGCACTGACTGGTTCAGGTGTCGGCAGCAGTCCGGCCAGGAAGGCAAGGAGGCCGATGAGCGGCTGAGGACTGACAAAATGCTGACGAAGAAAGCCGAGATCCAGATCACGGTCGCGTTTGGAAAGACGTCTGCCATCTGCAGCCATCAGCAGTGGTACATGAATAAAAGCCGGTGGGGTAAAGCCCAGCAGCTTGTACAGATAAAGCTGCTGTGGTGTGGAACTGAGCAGGTCGCAGCCGCGGACAATTTCCGTGATGCCCATCAGGGCATCGTCAACGACCACGGCCAGTTGATAGGCGTAAACACCGTCGCTGCGCCGCAGGATGATATCGCCGCATTCAGCAGCCAGGTTCTGCGTATACGGACCATAATGTCCGTCGATAAAGCTGACAGCAGTATCAGGAAGCCGCAACCGCTGTGCCGGGTCTTTGGTGCGGGCTTTGGCAGCAGTCTGTTCGGCTGTCAAATGGCGGCAGGTACCGGCGTACAGGATGCGTCCGTCACTTAGATGCGGTGCCTGAGCGGCGTGCAGCTCAGCCCGGTTGCAAAAGCAGGGGTAAGTCAGTCCCAGTTTTTGCAGCTGTGCAAAATAGGCGGCATAGATGTCAAAACGGCGGCTTTGATAATAGGGTGCATCTTTTCCGCCGGCGCTGCCTCCGGTATCCCATTCCAGGCCCAGCCAGTGCAGATCATCTTCTAAAAGCATGTCGCTGCCGGCAGGGCAGCGGGGCTTGTCAAGGTCTTCGATACGCAGTGTGATGGTTCCGCCCTGTTTTTTTGCTGACAGCCAGGCCAGCAGGGCGCAGAAAACATTGCCGAGGTGCATTCTGCCGCTGGGCGTAGGGGCAAAGCGCCCGCAGACGGCTTTTGCCATAAACCGACCGCTCCTTTCAGACTTTTTTATTATTGTATCACGGAGCGGGAGACAAAAAAAGGTTTGCTATAAAATAAACAGCACCTGCTGCTGAACAGGTGCTGTGAAAGTTTATTTAAAGAAAGGCCAGACGATAGGGATAACGATCATGGAAACGATAAAACTTACGAAAATTAAAGGAGTGCCAACTTTAACATAATCCATGAAACGATAGCCGCCAGGTCCTAAAACCAGTGTGTTAGGCGGTGTACCGACAGGAGTGGCATAGGCGCAGGCGATGCCGATGGTGATCGACATGACGACGGCGTGAGGGGAAGCACCTATCTGTTGGGCAATAGCAACTCCGATGGGGCAGAGTAATGTTGCTGTTGCTGTGTTGGACATAAATTGTGTCAAAAAGCTGGATACTAAAAATAACAATGCGGCTACGAATAAGGGTGAAGGCGTGCCGCCGAGCAGATCGACGCAGAATTTAGCCAGCAGTTTGCCGGCACCGGTTTTATCCATGGCGGATGAAACGGAGATCATACCGGCGAACAGGAAGATTGAAACCCAGTCGATGCTGGCATAAGCTTGCTTTTCAGTCAGGCAGCCGGTCAATACGGCGACGAGCGCGCCGATAACAGCCGCCATTTCCAGGGTAATGAATTTCAGGTTCAAAGCCATAACGATGACTACGCCTAAAAGGATCAGACCGGAAATAAGCTGTTTTTGAGGATTGTCATTACTGACGTCGAATTCCTGTTCGATTTCTATATCGGCGGCCGCATTGACTTTAGGCAGAAAACGGTAGCCGATGAACATCATGTACAGGGTGCCGGCGATAGCGATAGGAATACCGACCCAGGCAAATTCAAAAAAGCCAAAAGGCCTGAAACCTGCTTCGACTAAAGCGTTGGAAGCGATCAGGTTCGGCGGCGTGCCGATAATAGTGAAGATGCCTCCGAAAGCGATGCCGAATGCCAGCGGCAGCAGCTGCCTGGAAGCCGGAAGCCTGGCAGCGGAGCAGATGCCCAGTACAACAGGCATCAGGCAGGCCGTCGTGCCGGTATTAGACAAAAAACCTGAAAGGACAGCGCCGATGATCATGATACCCAGCATCAGGCTTTTTTCGCTGGTACCGAATACCGAGACTACTTTTTTCCCGATGTTCTGCGCCAGCCCGGTATGGAACATTGCTGCACAGACGACGAACATGCCGGCAAATAGGAGTACTGAAGAATTGGAAAGGCCGGAAAAGACGGCTTTGGGTGTGATGAAGCCTAACAGGCCGCAGGCAACGGCGCCGCCGATCGATGTGACGGCAAGCGGAATCAGTTCGGTAATGAAAAGTAAAGCAATAACAGCAAGCAGTAATAAAAATTGTACGTCCGGGGTCATGATTATCAACTCCTTCTCTCCAGAAAATAACAGTCTTGCTGAAGCTGGCAATAGACAGTACAGCAGGACAATTTATGGGTAAAAAATACCGCAAAGATAATGTGCCGCTTAAAGGTGTATGAGGTTACCTGTTAAAGGACATTATTTTGCGGTTTACAAACGAAGCTATTTTATTTTCAAAGGATGTACAGCTGACTATAAAGGAATATTTCCGTGACGTTTCGCAGGGCGGGTCTCGCGTTTGCTCTGCAGCATTTGCAGGGCGTTGATGACAGTGGGACGGGTGTTCTGCGGTTCGATGACCAGATCGACCATACCTCGCATCGCAGCCTGATATGGTGTGGCAAAGTTGTCGATGTATTCCTCAGTTTTGGCTTTTACATCAGGGTCGTTTTTGAAAATGATATTAGCTGCACCGGCAGGACCCATTACTGCTACCTCCGCAGTTGGCCAGGCTATGACCTGATCGGCACGGAGGTCCTGTGAGCACATGGCGATGTATGAACCGCCGTAGGCTTTACGGGTAATGACTGTGATCTTGGGTACAGTAGCTTCGGAATAAGCATACAGCATTTTGGCTCCGTGGCGGATAATACCGCCGTATTCCTGATTACAGCCCGGCAGGAACCCGGGAACATCTACCAGATTCAGCAGGGGGATATTGAAGGCATCGCAGAAACGGATAAAGCGTGCCGCTTTATCAGAGGCGTTGATATCAAGGCAGCCTGCCATGATTTTAGGCTGGTTGGCAATGATCCCAACAGTCTGTCCGTCCATACGGGCAAAACAGGTGATGATATTTGCAGCCCAGTATTGTTGTGATTCATAAAATTCGCCGTTGTCAACAATTGATGTGATAACGGTTTTCATATCGTAGGCCTGATTGGAATTGTCCGGCAGCAGGGTATTCAGTCTGGCGTCGATCCGCTGTGGAGCATCTCCTGTGTCGACGACAGGCGCCGCTTCCAGATTATTTGAAGGCAGAAAGCTGAGAAGATAACGGATCTGCCGCAGACAGTCGCTATCATTTTCAGCGGCAAAATGCGCTACGCCGGAAGTACCGTTATGGGTCATGGCGCCGCCTAATTGTTCCTGGGTCACATCTTCGCCGGTGACGGCTTGAACAACTGCTGGGCCGGTGATGAACATTTTAGAGGTGTTTCTGACCATATAAATAAAGTCTGTCAGTGCCGGACTGTAGACTGCGCCGCCGGCTGAAGGTCCCATAATGGCCGAGATCTGCGGGATTACTCCCGAGGCCAGAGTATTATTGAAAAATCTTGCCATAGCCGGACATGGCATCGACAGCTTCCTGAATACGTGCTCCGCCGGAATCGTTAAGTCCGACAAGCGGCGCACCCATTTTCAGAGCCAGGCGCTGGACTTTGACGATTTTTGCGGCGTGCATTTCGCCTAAGGAACCGCCTTCGACTGTAAAATCCTGGGCAAAAACGTAGACCAGACGGCCGGAAACAGTACCATAGCCGGTTGTGACTCCTTCGCCGGGCAGCGCCTTTTGGGACTGGCCGAAATCAGTACAGCGGTGTTTGACGAAACGGTCTAATTCAACAAAGGAGTTTTCGTCCAGCAGTGAGGCGATCCTTTCCCGTGCTGTCATTTTACCGGCTGCGTGCTGTTTGGCGATACGTTTTTCCCCGCCTGCCGCTAAAACTACAGCTGTTTTCTGCAGCATTTTTCTATTTTTACCTGGGTTGACAAGGGAAACACCTCCTGAATGGTTGGCTGTTAAAGCCAGTGTGATTTAAGAGAACTGTTTTACCGGCTGCGGTCAGTGGGTATTGGCGTTGATAAAATCGACGATATTACCGGTAGGAGTACCTGGAGTAAAGACTTCGGCCACACCGGCGGCTTTTAAGCCGGGAATATCAGTATCAGGGATAACGCCGCCGCCGATAACCAGTACATCGTTTAAACCTTTGGCCCGCATTAATTCGACCACTTTCGGGAACAGGGTGTTATGTGCTCCGGAAAGCAGGCTCAGGGCGACGACCTTGACATCATCCTGCAGAGCTGCTTCAGCGATTTGTTCCGGGGTCAGCCTGATCCCGGTATAAATAACTTCAAAGCCTGCGTCACGTAAGGCGCGGGCGACGACTTTGGCGCCGCGGTCATGTCCGTCAAGGCCTGGTTTAGCTACTAAAACACGAATTTTCATTTACAACACTCCTCAATAAAATATAGTTTTTGATTTAAGCGGCAATAAATATCTGCCTGAGTTTATTTAACCTAATTATATAAGCTGGATATTTGTTTGAAAAATATGGATGTTTGTTAGGTGAACGGGTCGAAATTGATAAGTAACAATAAAAAATAAATGGTTAAAGGGCCGGATGATTATAAAAACTGTCTAAACCCATTCAGAGGGCAGCCTGATAGATATTCTATCCAGTAAAGTTGGTTGTTTTTATATATCCAGATATCAAAAAATATTATAATTGGATAATATTTTAATGAAAATTTACAAATAGCGGCTTTGTGATATTTTAGTAACATTGCAGGATAAGTTGACGCAAAAGCGAATTATAACAGCAGGAACAATCGCAAAGAGGTGATACCATGACCGAAGAAAAAGAATTACAGCCTGTCGATATAGAGTGGGAAGCTGAAAAGATCTGCCGCTGGGGAGCAGCCCGTGCCGGTGTGATTGTAGTTGCGCCTTTGGTGGGAACAATGGCTTTGATGGCTAACGAGGTCTATATGATTATGCGCCTGGGCGAGCTGCGCGGAGTAAAGCTGGAAGAAAGTGCTGTTTTGGGACTTTTGACTTCACTGGGGGCGACTTTTGTCGGTCAGACACTGGTAACGTTGATTCCAATAGCGCCGATCCAGGTGCCGGTAGGTGTATCGGTGACTTATGCTGTAGGCAAGGCCGCTAATGCCTGGATTAAGGCCGGGCGTCCCGAAGATATTGCTGAATTCCGGAAGTTTATGAAAGCGCCCGTAAAGAGGGAATGAAGCACAGTGAAGATTTTGAAAAAATGGATTGCAAAGACACGCCTTTGGGCGATGAAAGCAAACGTTTTGAACTGCGTGAGCTGAAGGAAGCTTTGCGAAACAAATCAGGAAATTTGTTTTCTAAAATAGAAAAACATGCTGATCGGGCGGAAACGGTTTTATCAGAAAAAATCGCGACGGTCAGTGAAAGACTGCGGCCGTTGAAAGATAAGGGGCAGCTGTGGTTCTCGGCGCAGAAATGGGAGCAGCTGAGCCAGGGCGGTCTGGTAGTCCCTTATGATGAAATCGTGGATTATGTGCGTCAAAGCCTGGCCGGCAGCGAATTTACATTACAGTCTCTGGCTTATGCCGAGCCTGATCTGCTGCGGCTGGAGCTGCAGCATACAACGCACGGCACTTTGGAGCTGCTGCTGCAGGTCGAGGTGTTTAATGTCGATGCCGAATCTGCTTTTACAAGGCTGAAGCTGGTCGATTTTGCTGTCGCAGACAATGATTTTGCGCAGCTGGTAGTGGAGCTGATGGGGAGCAAGCTGATCATGGCTATCGTAGATCTGGTGATCGACAGGGTGGATATCGATGCGGATAGTGTTACGACCAAGTATGAGCAGGGCAGTATAAGTGTCGATTTTACGGCTGCGCTGCAGCAAAGCAGGCTGCAGCAGAAAAAAGTCCTGGATCGTTCACTGTTTGATGTAGTACATTTGGTTGAGCTGGTGCCTCAGGCCGATGGCGTTCTGGTAAAAGCTAAAACTGAATGGAAATAAAACCGTTTTATAAGGTGACGCTGCTTTGGGCAGCGCCACTTATTTTTTGCGTTTTTGCCGTTTTCGGTGTAGAATATACATACCTAGCTATATATATGTATGTATAGCTACGAAGGAGGAAATTAAGTGATTCGTAAAACTTCTGCCATGGTAGAAGCGGGCATTTTGGCCGCTATCGCCATAGTTTTTGCTATTATCAGCATGTATGTGCCGGTCATCGGCAGCTTTATCAATTTTTTATGGCCCCTGCCTATCGCTATCTGCGGTATGCGCAACGGACTGCGCTGGAGCGTTATGACGCTGATAGTAGCTGATATTGCCGTAGCAGTTCTGATCAGCCCGCTGCATGCTTTTTCGCTGCTGGCTGCTTTTGGTTTAGTGGGGCTGACCTTGGGCGAGTGTATGCGCCGCGGGTATAAGCCTTTCAAGCTGATGCTGATCAGCTCGGTGGCCTGCCTGATTTCTATCGGTGCCAGTTTTTTGATTGCGCTGTATATCATGGGTATCCAGCCGGTCGATATGATGTTTACTTCATTGGAAGAGGCTGCCCGTGAGAGCGTAGGCTATTACCAGTCCATGGGAATGAGCCAGACCGAGATCGACGCAGCCGTTAAAAGCAATGCCGAGATGCTTCGGATGATGCGACTGATCATGCCGGGAGCTTTTTTCCTGTGCGCTCCGATTATTGCCTTTGTCAATTATCTGGCCGCACGTAAAATTTTGAGTAAGCTGGGAGCTGCTTTTGAGGAGTTTCCTCCTTTTACGCAATGGAACGTACCTGGCTGGCTGCTGTGGCCTTATGGTATTTCGCTGCTGATGGTTTCCTATTATGTTCAGTATCCGGAAAGCCTGATGTACCATATCTCAGTTAATCTGCAGGTGATAACCAGTGTTTTCTTTGTATTGCAGGGTATTGCTTTGATCTATTGGTGGCTGGAAAAAAACAATAAACCGAAATGGTGGGGAACTGTATCGGTGGCACTGTTGTTTTTTGTCCAGATATTTTCTCAGATTATTGTGTTTGTGGGCGCGTTTGACCTGGTATTTGATTTCCGTAATCTCAGCGGGAAAAGGACTTCCAAGCGCGCATAGAGATGAGGCGAGTATATGTTTAACAAAATTTGGGATTCGCGCAGTGATATCATACCGCTGATACTGATCGTTTTTCTGACGTTCATTATCGGTTTTTACGAACCGTTATGGATACCGGTATGTATTCTGCTGATCGGCCTGCTGTATTATTACAACAAAAAAAGTCTGCGCAGTAAGGAAGTACGCTTTAACAGCTATCTGGATACGGTAGTGCGTAATATTGAGCGTACTAATCATCATGCCGTTCAGAATCTGGATATCGGGATGGCTGTTTTTGCCAAAGACGGTAAACTGCAGTGGAAAAATGAGCTGTTCAGTAAATATGTGGGTACTAAAAATCTGGAGGGCAAACGTCCGGAAGATGTTCTGCCGCTGCCGGCCAATGCGTTCGACACGCTGAGCGTGAAGGACGGCGAACGCCTGATCCAGATCGAGGACCGCTACTATAATTTGAAGCATTGCCGGGTGCAGACATCGGAAAAAGGTGAGAAAAAAGGCACGGGCCTGATGGTTTATCTGAGCGACGTGACTGATTTTGAGCTGCTGCGCCAGAAATATGATAATGAGAAGCTGTGTCTGGCCTACGTCAGGTTTGATAATTATGAAGACGTGATGAAGGGTATGAGCGAAACGACCCGCGCCAATATCAGCGGCGAGGTCAATGAAGTACTGAGCAAGTGGGCCGAGGAAGAAAACGGCTTTATCAGCCGTTCTAATAAAGAATTGTGTCTGATTGGTTTTAATCAGGCGGTCCTGCGTGATTTAATGGAGCAGAAATTCCCCGTTTTAGACAGTGTACGTGAGATCCATGTCGGCAATAAGATCACTCCGACAGTGAGCATTGGTATTGCCTGCGAAGGCGACAATCTGGAAGAACTGAGCCAGAACGCAGTCAAAGCATTGGATCTGGCGCTGGGGCGCGGAGGCGACCAGGTGGTCGTAGCCGTAGACGGCGGGACACAGTTCTTTGGCGGCACGACTACCGTAACTGCTAAAAGTACACGTGTGCGCGCACGTATCGTAGCGCATACGATCCATGAACAGATCATTGCCGCAGATAAGGTTTTCGTTATGGGGCATATGATGGAGGACTTTGATTCGATCGGCAGTGCTATCGGTGTAGCGAAAATGGCGCTGTCACTGCAGAAGGAAACTTATATCGTTGTCAGCGGCGAAACTGACGCACTGGATAAGATCAAGGAAATGCTGCAGCGTGATGAACTGAAGCTGATCCAGGATGATGAACAGTACCTGGAACTGATGCTGGAAGGACCGGAGGCAATGGCCCATATTACGCCCGGCAGCCTGCTGTTTCTGGTCGACCATCACCGGCCGATGCTGTGCGCAAGCAAAGAGGTTATGGAAGCGATCCCGAAACGGATCATTATCGACCATCATCGCCGGGCGGAAGACGCCATCAAAGAAACGGTGCTGCAATATATGGAACCGTCTTCTTCCTCGACCAGCGAACTGGTGACGGAGCTTGTAGGCTATTTTAATGACCGTCTGGAATTTACTAAAGGCGAAGCGACCGCGCTTTATGCGGGCATCGTTGTCGATACGAAAAATTTTGCCGTACAGACCGGTGAGCGCACCTTTGAAGCGGCAGCTTTACTGCGCCGCAGCGGGGCTGACCCGACTGTGGTAAGGCAGCTGTTCAAGGACGATATGGAAACCTTCCAGATCCGTTCGCGGCTGATTGCCGAAGCAGAAAGCCCGGAACCGGGACTGATCGTTTCCGTTTATGAACAGGCTCCCAAAGAAGCGAAATCATCAGTCATAGCGGCTCAGACTGCCGACACGATGGTTGCCATCAGCGGTATTTATGTCAGTGTCGTTATCGTGGAATATGTTGACGGTTCGCTGGGCATCAGTGCCCGCAGCGACGGTACGGTCAACGTACAGATCATTATGGAAGAGCTGGGCGGCGGCGGTCATCAGACTGTGGCCGGCGTACAGCTTGACAATAAGAGGGCTGTGGATATCATGCCGCAGATCATCTCTTTGGCAAAAAAACAGTTAGAGGAGATTGATAACAATGAAAGTGATCTTACTGCAAGATATTAAAAGTTTAGGTAAAAAAGGCGATATCGTAGAAACGGCCGAAGGTTATGGCCGCAACTATCTGCTGCCTCGCAAATTAGCGAAAGAAGCCAGTGCGGCTAATTTAAATCAGGCCAAGCAGGATCAGGCCAATGCTGCCCGTCGTGCCGCACAGAAGAAAGATGAAGCTACCGTTCTGGCAGCTCAGATCGAAAAAGTGACCGTTACTTTGAAGGTACGTGTCGGTGATAATGGGAAAATGTTCGGCTCGGTTGCGTCTAAAGACGTGGCGGAAGCATTGATCGAACAGACCAAGCTGGATATCGACCGCCGGAAGATAGAACTGAAAACACCTGTTAAGGGTTTAGGCAATTATACAGCTGTAGCTAAACTGCACCCTGAGATTGCTGCGGAATTTGCCGTAGTAGTTGAAGCGGAATAAGCGAAAGACAGGGAAGGTTATGCAGGACAGAGTACCACCGCAAAATATAGAAGCCGAGCAGTCAGTGCTGGGCGCGATGCTGATCGAGAAAGAGGCTATCCCCAAGGTCATGGAGATCCTGCGGGATACTGATTTTTACCGTGAGGCGCACCGCGTCATTTTTAACGCTATGCTGGAGCTTTACAATAAGAACGAAGCTGTGGATATGATCACGGTGACGGAGATTCTGAAGCGTGACAACAAGCTGGAGGATGTGGGCGGTATCGCTTATGTCACTTCGCTGGCTAATGCTGTGCCGACTGCGGCCAACGTAACCTATCATGCGAGCATTATCGAAGAAAAATCGATTCTGCGCCAGCTGGTTTCCGTATCGACGCAGATCGCTTCGATGGGTTATGAGGCTAATGATGATGTGAAAAACATCATCGACAGTGCTGAAAGCAAGATTCTGGAGATTTCCAACCGGAAGAAGACAGCTGATTTTACGCCGATCAATGAGATCGTTCTTGATTCTTTTAAGAGTATCGAAGCGCTGATGGGCAATAAGAATGGTCTTACCGGACTGCCTACAGGCTTTGAAGATCTTGATAATCTGACCTCCGGCCTGCATGGCAGTGATTTTATCATCCTTGCGGCCCGTCCTTCCATGGGTAAAACTGCTTTTGCGCTCAATGTGGTACAGAATGTGGCGATCCGAGCTGCCAAAAAGGTTGGCGGAGCTCCGAAAACAGTTGCTTTTTTCAGCCTGGAAATGAGCAAGGAGCAGCTTGTACAGCGTATGCTCTGCGCCGAAGCCAACATTGATTCGCAGCGGCTGCGTATCGGCGAGCTGCGTGATGAAGATTGGGCGATGCTCATCAATACGGCAGATACGCTTTCCAGTGCTAATATCTATATCGACGATACAGCAGGTATCACTGCCATGGATATGAGGTCGCGCGCCCGCCGGCTGAAAGCCGAACACGGTCTTGATCTGATCGTAGTCGATTATCTGCAGCTGATGCAGGGCAGCGGTAAAAAGAACAACAGCGGTGACCGGCAGCAGGAGGTTTCAGAGATCTCACGTTCGTTGAAAGCGCTGGCCCGTGAGCTTGATGTTCCGGTCATTGCTTTATCGCAGCTGAGCCGCAGCGTCGAAGCGCGTCAGGTCAAACGTCCGATGCTGTCTGACCTGCGTGAGTCTGGTTCTTTGGAGCAGGATGCGGATATCGTAGCCTTTTTATATCGTGAAGATTACTATAATCCGGAAACGGAGAATAAAAATATTACCGAACTGATTATCGCTAAGCACCGTAACGGCCCTGTCGATACGGTCAATCTGTTCTTCCACAAACAATATACCAAATTTGTGGGACTCAGTAAGCGTAAGGAGTAAACTCAGACCTGTGAGCAGATGAGAAGGAGGCGGCGCGTGGAAATATGGATGGAGCAGCTGATGGCTTTTTTGCAGAAGCATTGGCAGTTTACTATCATCGGCTGCGGCCTGCTGATTTTTATCGGCGCGCTTTTAAACTGGCGTTGGGTCTGCGAATTTGACCACAGGCGGGTGCGCCCGTTTGCCTTTGATACGCTGGTACATGATTTTTTCGGCGATCAGGGGTATCGTTTTCTGATGGGTATCAGTGGACTGGTCATTATTTTGTGTGGTCTGGTATTTTTATTTTTGTCATAAATAATGGAGCGCTTTAAAGAAAAACAGCGTGAACGCCTGTGATAACAGGTTTTCACGCTGTTGTTTATTTTACGAATGTTTTAAATAAATTTGCAAAAAATGTTCAGTAGTATTGCAGTGAAGAACTGAAAATGTTATGATATGAGAGGATAAAAAAGTTTATTTATAAGAGAGGAAGAACGCAAGCAGGCCTTCTTCCTATTCTTATTGCAAAAAACACCGATTTTACGGGGGGAAACAAAAAAATGATCGAACGTTATACTCATCCCGAGATGGGTCATATCTGGACTTTGGAAAACGAATTCCGAACAATGCTGCAGGTAGAAATTCTGGCCTGCGAGGCGATGAACAAACTGGGCATCGTTCCTGATGACGCATTGAAGGATATTCAGACTAAAGCTGATTTCCGCATCGAACGCATCAAAGAAATCGAAGCTGTCACCAACCATGACATCATTGCTTTTCTAACCAATGTGGCCGAATATGTGGGCGATGCTTCCAAATACATCCATAAAGGCCTGACCTCCAGCGATGTCAAGGACACCGCTTTGGGTGTGATGATGAAACAGTCTGCCGACCTTTTACTGAGTCATCTGGAAAAATTCCATGCTGTCCTGAAACGCCGTGCCGCTGAACAAAAGCATACGATTATGATCGGTCGTACTCATGGCATCCATGCCGAACCGATGACCTTCGGGCTGAAGTTTGCGCTGTGGATGGATGAGACAGAGCGCAATATCGAACGGTTGAAGCAGGCGCGTGATTTTATTGCGGTCGGTAAGCTTTCGGGCGCAGTCGGCACTTACTCCAATATTGACCCGTTTATTGAAGAATATGTTTGTGAAAAATTAGGTATCAAGGCTGCCCGTCTGGCTACCCAGGTCATCCAGCGCGACCGCCATGCCGATTTTCTGACTACTTTGGCGATCATTGGTTCCTCTCTTGATAAAATGGCTACGGAAATCCGTGCCCTGCAGCGGACGGACATTCGTGAAGCTGAAGAATATTTTGCTCCCGGGCAAAAAGGCTCCTCGGCGATGCCGCATAAACGTAATCCCATCACCTGCGAAAAAATCTCCGGTATGGCACGTTTGCTGAGAGGGTATGCCGTTGCTGCGCTGGAAGATGTCGCCTTGTGGCACGAACGCGATATTTCCCACTCTTCTGTGGAACGTGTGATTTTACCGGATGCTACTATCGCGCTGGATCATATGCTGCGTAAATTTACCGGTATCGTCGACAAGCTGCTGGTTTATCCGGAAGCGATGATGGCGAACCTGAACAAAACCGGCGGCCTGATCTTCAGCCAGAATCTGCTGATCGCACTGGTCAGCAAGGGCGTGCTGCGTGAAGACGCTTATAAATGGGTGCAGCGCAACGCTATGGCCCGCTGGCTTGAAGGCGCTGATTTTAAGACCAACGTGGAAATGGATGCGGATATACAAAAATATCTCTCCAAAGAAGAAATCGAAGCCTGCTTCGATCCTAAACCCATGCTGCGTCATGTAGATTTGATTATGTCCCGCTTCGGATTATGATTTAGATAAGGAGATGCTCACATGTCATCTGTTGTAGTTATTGGTGCCCAATGGGGCGATGAAGGTAAAGGTAAGATTGTTGATTATTTGGCACAGAAAGCCGATGCCGTCGTACGTTATTCCGGCGGTTCCAACGCAGGTCATACGGTAGTCGTCAATGACGTTTCCTATAAACTGCGTCTGCTTCCCTCCGGTGTTTTGTACAGTGATAAGACTAATGTGCTGGGTAACGGCGTCGTTATCAACCCCGGCGTAGTTCTGCATGAAATTGCTGATATGAAGGCTAAAGGCATCAGCTGCGACAATCTGGTCATTTCTGACCGTGCGCATGTGGTGCTGCCTTACCATGCCCGTCTGGATGAACTGCAGGAAGCAGCTTTGGGCTGTAATAAGATCGGTACGACCAAAGGCGGTATTGGCCCCTGCTATATGGATAAGGTTGCCCGTACCGGCATCCGCATCTGTGATTTGATGGAACCCGATACTTTTGCAGAAAAGCTGAAAATCAACCTGGAAGCCAAAATGCCATTATTACTAAAATTTATGGCGGCGAACCTTTTGATTATGAAACTATGCTGCAGGAATTTTTGGATTATGCCGAAGAGCTGCGGCCGTATATTGCCGATACCGGCGTAGTTTTAGACGAAATTTTCAGCGAGGGTAAAAACGTGCTGTTTGAAGGCGCGCAGGCTACTTTCCTTGATATCGATCATGGTACTTATCCGTATGTTACCAGCTCGAACCCGACTGCCGGCAATGCCAGCACCGGCAGCGGCATCGGCCCCCGTTATATCGACCATGTGGTGGGCGTAGTCAAGGCTTATACGACACGCGTCGGCGAAGGTCCCTTTGTTACTGAGCTGCTTGATACTGACGGACCCGGGCACCAGATCCGTGAAACAGGCCATGAATACGGTACCGTTACCGGACGTCCCCGCCGCTGTGGCTGGCTTGATGCTTTCATGCTCAAATATTCCGCACGTCTGAACAGCCTGGACTGCCTGGCAGTGACCCGTTTGGATATTCTCGATAAAATGCCGAAGATCAAAATGTGCGTCGGCTACAAGATCGACGGACAGGAAATCAAACAGATTCCTGCCAGCCTGAACGTTCTGGCAAAGGTTGAACCGGTTTTGAAGAGTTTGAAGGCTGGCTGACTGATATTACGTCTATCCGCACCTTTGACGAGCTGCCTGTTCAGGCTAAAACTTATCTGAACCGTCTGAGTGAGGTTGCCGGTGTCGAACTGGGTATTGTTTCCGTAGGTCCGGAACGTGAACAGACTATCGTACTGAAAAAATTGCTGTAAATCAAAAATTTAAACCGTCAGATTTTTTCTGACGGTTTTTATATTTTTGAAAATTATTTCTTGACAGAACAGTGAAAGGTAGTTATAATTATATCGTTGTCAAGTTGGCTTGAAACTTGATAACTATGTGATCCACTAGCTCAGTCGGTAGAGCACCTGACTTTTAATCAGGGTGTCCCGCGTTCGAGTCGCGGGTGGATCACCATTTTTTTTTGTCTGGATGTTTGCCTGATGAAATAAAATCCCGCTTCTTATGACAGAAGCGGGATTTTTTGTTTATGCGGGCCTAAAGTAAAGCCTGCCGCAGTTTTTGTACCAGTACTGCTGGTTCCGGGCAGGTCATCAGGCTGCTCATCAGACAGGCGCCGGCGGCGCCTGTTTTTTTTATCTGTCCGATATTGGCAGGAGTGATCCCGCCGATAGCGTAGACGGGCAGGGATGTAGCGGCGCAGACGGCGCTGAGAAAATCAAGACCGCGTCCGGGCAGCCCCTGCTTGCAGTTTGTAGCAAAGATATGCCCGGCTATTAAATAATCGGCGCCCAAGTCAGCGGCACGTACCGCTTCGTCAGCATGGTGGATGGAAACGCCCAGGCATTGTACCTGTGCCCGCAGCTGAGGCTGGCATAGGAGCTGCTGATAGCTTACCTGCAGTCCATACGTATCAAGCAGGCGGCAGATGTCCTGATAAGGATGCAGGATCAGCGGCAGCTGATGTGTCCGGCAGATTTTCTGCACCTGTGAGGCCTGCCGATAATATTCCTGCGGCGGTAATTCTTTGGCACGGAAAATAAGAGCGTCGATTTCAGAAGCAGCTAAAAGCTGGAGCTGCGTCCAAAAATTTTCAGGACAGGAAGCTTGGTCGGTAACGGCGAGCAGCTTAAACATAGACATAATCACTCATGACCGGCTGCAGTCCTCGATTCGTCAGCATTGCGCAGATTTCACGGACGGTACGGCTATCGTCGATCAGGAACTGTTCGTCGCCTTTGCTCTGCTGGCTGTGACCGCCGATGCCAACTTCAACGCCGGCAGAAATTTTAGTTGCAGCAAGTCCGACTACGTTATCGCGGAAACGGGCGCATTCACGGGAGGAAATAGTGAGGGAGGCAAAGGGCATAAAGATGCGGTAGGCGCAGATGATCTGCAGCAGCTGCCGCTCATGGACGTCTTTGGGATTGATCTGCTCATTGTTGATGATGGGGCGCAGGCGCGGACAGGAAAAAGCGATCTCGGCCTGAGGGTATTTACGTTGGAGCAGATAAGCATGCAGACCTGTTGCCAAAGCGTCACGGCGAAAATCATCCAGTCCCAGCAGAGCGGCAAAGCCAACTCCGCGCATTCCGCCCTGTAAAGCCCGTTCCTGTGCATTAAAACGATAGGGGAAAATACGTTTACGTCCGCCCAGATGCAGCTGACCGTATTTATCAGGGGCGTAGGTTTCCTGGAAAACGGTGACGAAGTCAGCTCCGCATTGATGCAGATAGGCATAATCACTGCTGTCCATGGGGTAGACCTCCAGACCGACAACACGAAAATATTTGCGGGCCAGCCGGCAGGCTGCACCAATATACTGTACGTCGCTCATAGTCGGGCTTTCCCCGGTCAGGATCAGGATTTCTTCCAGGCCCTGAGCGGCAATAGCCTGCATTTCCGTTTCTATTTCAGCGGCAGTAAGCTTGGCGCGTTTGATATTGTTGTGGCAGTTAAAGCCGCAGTAGATGCAGTGATTTTCGCAGTAGTTGGCGATATAAAGCGGGGTGAACAGATTGACGGCATTACCGAAATGTTTACGTGTTTCTGCCTGTGCCCTTTGTGCCAGCTGTTCCAGAAATGGTGCTGCGGCCGGCGCGAGCAGTGCGGCGAATGCTTCAGGCGTCAGGTGATCCTGAAGCAGGGCCTGTTTCACGTCGTCCGCCGTATAAACAGTTTCGTCGTAAGCTGCACGGGCGGCCAGCACCTGTTCCATAATAGCTGACGAGGTTATTTCCATATCCGGCTGATAAGCCATCGGATCGGTATGCTGATCGATTTTCATATTCATATCACCTGTCTTCCAAAAAGCCTGTCAGAGGCGATGAAGCAGCCGCACCCTGCTCTAAAACACGTCCCGGCCCGGCTAAGTAAGCGGCACGCCCTGCTTCAACAGCCTGCTTGAAGGCTGCAGCCATCAGAGGGATATCGCCGGCTGTAGCGATGGCGGTATTGGCCATGACGGCAGCGGCACCCATTTCCATGGCTTCACAGGCCTGGGAGGGGCGGCCAATCCCGGCGTCGACGATAACAGGCAGTGCTATCTCATCAATAATGATCTTGATAAAATCGCGGGTTGCCAGCCCTTTGTTGGAACCGATCGGCGCTCCCAGGGGCATGATCGAGGCTGCGCCTGCGTCACGCAGATCTCGGGCGGTGTTAAGGTCGGGATACATATAAGGCATGACGATAAAGCCTTCTTTAGCGAGGATCTCCGTTGCCCTGATCGTTGCCTGATTGTCCGGCAGCAGATATTTAGAATCACGGATGATCTCCAGTTTGATAAAATCGCCGCAGCCGCAGGCACGGGCCAGCCTGGCTATGCGTATTGCTTCTTCAGCAGTACGGGCTCCTGAGGTGTTGGGCAGCAGTGTGATGCCTGAGGGAATAAAATCGAGGATATTGTCCTGCTGCGATTGAGCGCGCCTCAGCGCTAAGGTGATGATTTGCGCCCCGGCCTGTTCGGCAGCGGCTTTGATCAGCGGAAGCGAATATTTGCCGCTGCCAAGAATAAAGCGGGAGCTGAAGCTGCAGCCGCCTAAAATAAGTTTATCTTCTTGCATCGTAGTTTAAAATTCTCCTTTCGTTTAAGGTGTGGTGAAGCCCAGCGCCAGTCTCATGACCATGGTCGCCGCATGGGCGGCACAGACGCTGACGCGCGGGGCCAGCAGGCTGCCGTCCGCGGCAATATCGGCAGTACCGTCGCCGCACAGGTAGAAACGGTTCAGCCTGCGGCTGGTAGTAATAGCATTGGCGCTGCCAGCGCCCGCCATGCCGGAACAAACGATCAGTTTTGCCTGCGGCAGCCGCTGCAGGACGGTTTCTGTCAGCATGGCCTTTTGTTCAGGGTCGTCAAAAGCTTCGCAGATGATATTACAGCCGGCAAAAATTTCCGGGATATTCTGCGGCGTGAGCTTTAGAAAGTGCGGCTCGTAGCATAAATAGGGATTGATCTGCAGCAGCTGTTCTGTCAAGGCTTCGGGTTTAGGTCTGCCGATGTCACAGAGTCGGTAGCTTTGCCGGTTGAGATTACTGATATCGACCCGATCGCAGTCGGCGAGGGTCAGGTGTCCGATGCCAAGGCGCGTCAGCTGGACGGCAATGTTGGAGCCCAGCCCGCCTAAACCGGCGATACCGACACTGGCGGTGTACAAATGCTGCTGGCGTTCCTGTCCGTGCCGTTCAACCAGTGCTGCTGAAAGCTGTTGCCTGGTGATTTGTTTAGTCATTTTTAACCTCCGCCCACAAACTGTACAACTTCGATGGTATCACTGTCGGCGAGCTGCACTTTGCTGAAATCGCTGCGGCAGATGATTTTACCGTTGAGTTCGACGGCGACGCGGGCAACGTCAAAACCCTGCTGCGCCAATAATTGCGACAAGGTGCTGCCTGCAGCGGTGCTGATTGGTTGACCGTTGATTTGCATAGGGAACCCTCCTTGAAGAAAAATAAAAAAAGGCGCCACAAAAAGCTACACCCGTGGTGGTGTACCCCTTTGTGACGCCTTACGGCTTCACTCTTTTTTTAGCATAGCATCTGCAGGTCAATACTGTCAAGAGCTTGGCAGATACTAAAACCATGCTTTTTTTAATTGCAGCAGTGCCGGTCGGATGTCGTTTTCCTGAATACCGACAAAAGAAAGCAGGATCTCTGGTAAATTACCGTTGCTGTCGTAAACCGGCAGGATCCGGACGCCGTTTTCCAGTGCCCGTTCGGACAGGGTATCGGCAGTTTGCTGCGTGACGACAGCCAGGCGCAGATGCAGACCGGATTCATAGGCTCGTACAATGACTCTGCTGCCGAAGATTTCCGTTAAAGCTTGCCGCAGCAGTGTGTTTTTATTACTGTAGAGCCTGCGCAGTCGTTTAACGTGGCGGCGCAGTGCGCCGGCAGCAATAAAGTCGGCCAGTGCCAGCTGTTCGATCGTGGAAGACGTTTGGTTATAAAGGTGTCCCAGCTGGCGGTAACGGTCTAACAGCAGCGGCGGCAATACCATGTAAGAAATACGCAGGGAAGGCAGCAGCAGCCGCGAAAAAGAACCAAGATAGATAACTGTGCGGCCATCACTCATGCCCTGCAGTGAGGATACCGGCCGGCCGAAATAACGGAACTCGCCGTTATAGTCATCTTCCAGCAGATAGGTCTGCTGCTGCGTTGCCCAGCGCAGCAGGTTCAGTCTTTGCTGCGGCGAGAGCGAGCGGCCTTTATAGGGATTGGAAGGGCTGACGTAAAGCAGCCTGGGCAGGGAAGTTTCTAACTGGTCGGTGCTGAAATGCCGTACCTGCCAGCCATGCGAAGTAAAAAGCCGCTCTGCCTGGGCAAAGCCTGGCGCTTCCAGAGCAATACTGGTGATATCTGGCTGTAGAATGTCGATCAGGATCTGCAGCAGGCTTTGCACACCGGCGCCGATCACGATCTGTTCGGGGCTGCAGATAACGCCGCGGGCCACCGAGCTGTATTTGGCCAGTGTACGGCGCAGTTCTGTTTCACCCTGCGGCTCGCCATAGCCGGAAAGCAGGTGTTTATTTTTTAAGGCACGGTTCAGATAGCGCCGCCAAAGCTCGGAGGGAAAAGAAGCGGGATCGATATAATTATTGGCAAAGTTATAACGTACGGCAGGCGGTTCGATACTTTGTGTCACAGGCGCGTCGCTGTGCTTTCTCAGGCCTGACAGTGCTGCTGCAAAATAACCGCGCTTAGGTTCGTTTTGCAGATAACCGTCGGCAACCAGCTGATTGTAAGCGTTTTCGACAGTCGTGCGGCTTATCTGCAGCGCTGCTGAGAGCCTGCGTACAGACGGAAGTCTGTCGCCGGCTGCGATCTGGTCATTGTAGAGCTGGTTTTTGATAGAGTCAATGATCTGGGTATATAAAGGCGTGTCGGTCTGTTTGTCAAGTTTAAGATTAGTCAAAAGCATAAAACTGTCCCCTTTAGAAAAATAGTTTCTGGCTATTTATTGCTGTACAGAATTATTGTATCATAAAAACTGTCGTTAACGAAAGCAAGTTTTTAGGAGGAATAAAGATGACAGATAGACAAATTTTAAATCGTAATTTAGCACAGATGCTCAAAGGCGGCGTAATCATGGATGTCACCAATGCCCAAGAGGCTGAAATTGCCGAAGCTGCAGGCGCAGTAGCTGTTATGGCGTTGGAACGTGTGCCTTCTGATATTCGCAGGGATGGCGGCGTTGCCAGAATGAGCGACCCGAAGCTTATTAAAGAGATCAAAAGCGCCGTATCGATTCCGGTAATGGCCAAGGTCAGGATCGGTCACATTGTGGAAGCGGAGATTCTGGAGGCGCTGGGAATAGATTATATCGATGAAAGTGAAGTTCTGACACCGGCCGATGATTTATATCATCTCGACAAGCATGCTTTTAAGATCCCTTTTGTCTGCGGTGCCCGCAATCTGGGCGAAGCACTGCGCCGTATCGGTGAGGGAGCGGCAATGATCCGCACGAAGGGAGAGGCTGGTACCGGCAATGTGGTAGAAGCAGTGCGGCATATGCGGACGATGATGGGACAGATAAGATTGCTGCAGAATCTGCCGCGGGAGGAATGGATGAGCTTTGCCAAAGAACAGGGAGCGCCGTATGAACTGGTGGCAGAAGTCGCTGCGGGCGGCAGGCTGCCGGTAGTTAATTTTGCTGCCGGCGGTATCGCTACGCCTGCAGATGCGGCCCTGATGATGAAGCTTGGCAGCGAAGGTGTTTTTGTCGGGTCAGGTATTTTCCGCAGCGGCGATCCGGCTAAGCGCGCCAAGGCGATCGTGCTTGCGACCAGCTATTATAACGATCCTAAAATCGTAGCCGAAGTATCAGAAGATCTGGGCGAGGCCATGAGCGGTATCGATATCAAAACTATACCGGCAGAACAAACCTTTGCGGAGCGTGGATGGTAATGCAGAGTGTAGGCGTACTGGCACTGCAGGGGTCATTTTCTGAGCATCTGACTAAACTGGCGCAGCTGACGGAGGTTTTGCCGGTTGCCGTAAAAACGGCTGCTGATTTAGAGCAGGTGGACAGATTGATTCTTCCCGGTGGTGAAAGCACTGCTATCAGCAGACTTTTACAGCGAACGGGACTGTCTGAGCTTTTAAAACGGAGGGTGAAAGAGGGGCTGCCTGTCTGGGGACCTGTGCGGGGCTGATTCTGCTGGCAAAAAATATTGTCGGGGAACAGCCGCATTTAGGAGTGATGGATATTACCGTGCGTCGTAACGCGTATGGCAGTCAGCTCGACAGTTTCAGCTGCAGGCAGTTGCTGCCTGCTTTGGGGGCAGAACCGCTGCCACTTGTATTTATCAGAGCTCCGTGGATAGAAAGGGTTGGCGAACAGACAGAAATTTTGGGGGAGTATGCAGGGCATATCATAGCTGCCCGGCAAGGGAAGCTGCTGGCGACAAGTTTTCACCCGGAATTGACAGACAGCGATGCTGTCTATCGTTATTTTCTGCAGCTGTAAAAAATAAAAAAACGGAGTCTGCACAGCAGGCTCCGTTTTTATGTGCGGAATGCTTAAACCTTATGTTTGACATGATCCAGCGCCTGGGCAAACAGCGTCAGGACGTGTTCGTCGTCCAGCGAATAAATGACTTCTTTGCCGGACTTGGAAAACTTGACCAGCTGAGCATGGCGCAGCTGCCGCAGCTGATGAGAAATAGCGGAATGGGTCATATCCAGCATTTCGGCGATATTACTGACGCACATATCCTCGTGGGACAGCAGTTCTAAAATTTTAATGCGGGTCGGGTCACCTAAAACCTTGAATATTTCCGCCATCGGCTGTACATATTTATCGGCCAGCTGAGGGTGGATTCTGGCGCTGTGTCCGCAGGAATCGCAGGTCACAGTATTGTTAGTTTTATTTTCGCTCATGTTGGGGCTCATCCTTTCTTATCAGCGCGGTAGCCCTTTGTAAAAAAGAACAGCAGCGTCGCATAATAAATAAAACCGCCGGCTTCGGTACGGGTAATCAGCCAGAAGGGAAACAGCGTAAAAGCTGCGATGATAAACAGCACGTAGGGCGCGCATTGCAGCAGCGGCGGCCGGCTGGCCAGAGTGCGCCAGCTGATGACGCTGTAGCGTGAGGCGAAAATACCGAAAAGGAAGCCGCTCAGGCAATATAAAATTTGTGAAAGCATGGTATCAATATTCATAAATTTGATTTATTTCCTTTATTAGCAAAAAGATTTGGCAGAGCGTAAGCAAGGATACCGCTTTTAATGATCAGTCCGGCGATGATACTGCCGCCGACAGTGCTGATCAGGAACGGCGGGATAAAGAACCAGGCTGCTGCCGCGCTGTTCAAGAAGAAACGGGCGATGACCCAGGCAGTCAGTCCGCCTAAAATACCGGTGCCGAAAATCTCGCCGGCCATAGCCGCTTTGACAGAGCCGAACCTGCTATAGCAAAGTCCGGCCAGACAGGCACCGATCATACTGCCGGGAAAAGCCAGCAGTGAGCCGGTACCGAACATATTGCGCAGGCAGGAAATGACAAAGGCCACTGCTGTCGCATAGCCGGGGCCTAAAATCACCGCTCCCAGCACGTTGATGGCATGCTGCACGGGAAAGCATTTGGAAATGCCGGCCGGTATATAAATAAGATGCGCGCTCAGGGTGCCGATGGCAACCAGCAGCGCCGCTAAAGTGAGCTTATGGATCTTCATGTAATGACACCTCTTCAGACAACTTCTATAACTTATTATAGCATTTCACAGCAAATAAATTAAAGGGAAACAGTAAAAAATGTAGAATATTATAAAGTATATTTTCAGAGGATATTTTGCAGTTAAAATATTGGGGGTCAGAAGAATGAAGGCTTTGACCGGTATCAAGGTGATAGATTTTTCTAAATGGCTGCCGGGACAGTACTGCGGTATGGTATTGGGAGATTTCGGCGCCGATGTTATCAAAGTGGAAACGCCTGCAGGCGACGATACACGCAGATTTTTTCCGGAAGCGCTGCCAGGTATGAGCTATTGGCATTTGGCGCTTAACCGTAATAAACGCGGCATTACGGCCGATATAAAAACTGAAGGCGGACGTAAGCTTTTATTACGTCTTCTGTCAGAAGCAGATGTATTTTTAGAAGGCTTCCGGCCGGGTTATCTGGCGCGTTATGGCTTGGATTACGCAACTGTCAGGGAAATCAACCCGCAGCTGGTCTATTGTTCGATCACCGGCTTTGGGCAGACTGGCAGTTACCGTCATAAACCGGCCCATGACCTGAATGTGATCGGACTTGCAGGTCTGAATTCACTGGATGACGTTGGCAGTGCCTGCGTTTCAGAGGTACAGATTGCGGCGCTGGGCAGCAGTATGAACGCTGTCAGCGGTATTCTGCTGGCTTTGCTGGCGCGCGAACGTACCGGGGAAGGTCAGGCTGTAGATATCAATTTATATAATACTTCACTGAGTCTGCAGACAACCGGCATCAGCAGCTTGTGGGGCTGTAAGGCTACAGGTTGTCAGCCTTTCGGGCGCACGGCACATTATTATAATATTTACCGGACGCAGGACGGCCGTTATTTGAGCGTGGGGACGATCGAACCTAAATTCTGGCGGCGTTTGTGCGAAATCCTGGGTTGTGAAGAGCTGATCGAGCGTCAGCATGATTTTGAACATGGTAATGAGCTTCAGGAGCGTTTGACAGCAGTATTCCAGACCAAAACGCAGGCCGAATGGCTGGCGTTGATCGGTGAGGAAGAATTCTGCGTGACGCCGGTCTGTTCGCTGGAGGAAGCCTTAAACAGCGAGCTGACACAGCAGTCAGAAATGCTGGCACAAAAACAGGAGGATATCGGCACTTTGCAGTATGTCAAACCGGCGATCCGTTTGTCGGATATGCCGGGCAGCATCGAACGCCGGGCGCCGCTTTTAGGAGAACATACGGCTGAGGTGCTGACTGAACTGGGTTATACGGAGCCGGAGATTATGAAGTTGAAAGAAACTGGTGCGATTTGACAGTTTACGTTAAAACAAGGGGTGTGAAAAGATGAAACGCTTTATTTTAGCAATAGTCTTTGTATTCTGCTGCAGCCTGGGGATGACGCCGCCGGCAGAAGCGGGGCTGATCAGCAAGGAACAGGAAATAGAGATGGGCCGTCAGACGGCGATGCAGCTGGAAGCTAAATACGGTGTCGTGCAGGATTATGCCTTGCAGGAACGTGTCAACCGGATCGGTCAGAGCCTGGTCAAGGTCAGCGAACGGCAGGATCTGGAATACAGCTTTAAGGTGCTGAACAGTGACGAAGTAAATGCGCTGGCCTGCCCCGGCGGTTTCATTTATGTATTCAAGGGACTGATCGATTATATGCCGTCCGATGCAGAATTAGCTGGCGTATTAGGTCACGAGATCACACACGTTGTCAAAAAGCACACTGTGCATCAAATAGAAAAACAGCTTTTAACGACTTTGGCTTTTGCTATCGTTACCAAAGGTGATTTAGGCATAGCGGGACTGGCGACGCAGGCTTTAGCGGCCGGTTACAGCCGTACCGACGAACGCGGCGCAGATAAGGGCGGTTTTAATCTGTGTGTAGCAGCCGGTTATAATCCTTACAGTGTCGTGCTGACGATCAACAAGCTGGAAGACCTGGCGAAGGAACAGGGTAATCCAGGCTATGGTATTTTTTCGAGCCATCCCGAGCCGGAAGAACGTTTGAAACGTGTTATGAAGCAGATCAAAGCGCTTAAAGTACATCCGGAAATAACTCTTAACGAAGATAATACAGCCAGAGTGCATGAAGGTGACTGGGGTTTTAATATCACGCAGACTGTCGGTAATGACCGCCCGGAATATCGCGCTTATATGCTTGCCGGCGGTTTATACTGCGTGCGTGAACGTGATAAGGGCCATATCGATCCATATCGCTTTATCGTCTATGATAACGGCGGCAGTGCCACTATTTACTATGATGACATCGAGATCCTCACTGTTTACAATCAGGATGCGTATGCGGGCGGCTTCGGCAGTGCCGGCAGCTATGCGGCGGCCTGTACCGAGCTGCTGCGCCAGTGGGTGCCGGTTGCGAATGCCAACGATACAGCAGTGCAGTCCAAGAGTAAAGATAAAAAGAAATAACTGAAAATTTATTGCCTCTTCTTGATTAATTAAGAAGAGGCAATTTTTATACATATTTTTCTAAGTATTTTTAAAATATATGATAGTTATTATTTATAAACTAAAGAGAATATGTGATATAATAAATATGGGATTTTATGAGTAAAGGACGGCTGTGAAGATGAATGGCATAAAACAGTTCCGCAAAAATAAACAGGGATTTTTACTGGTCGATGCTATGATCGGGGTTTTGGTAGTAGCTATCGGTCTGGCTGCATTAGCGGCTTTATATACTTATGGTATCGGTGTGATGGTATCGGCGGACAGACAGGAAAAGGCTGTACAGATAGCATCGGAGAAAATTGAACTGTTAAAGGCAGCCGATGGGCACAGCAGCAGTGATATCAGAGAAATAGTTGAATATATCAATAAAGAAGGTAATAATACAGTTACCCAGGACGGCATTGAGTACCAGATTAATGCTCGTGGCGGTGATGGAAGCCTGGGGAATAATTATCCGGGTGAGAGCGAATTGTATTTGGTCAGGGTAGAAGTGAAGTGGACAGATCCCAAGCCGCAGGTCTTGGATCTGCAGACATATATCCGTACAAAAGATTGATTTAAAGGAGCGGCGGCATGAAGAAGCAGTCCGGATTTACATTAATAGAATTAGTGGTAGCGATGGCAGTATTGGGGCTGATCATGGGGGCAATGGTACATTTGTTCGGCAGCAGTGTTACCAGTCTGCATGTAGGCGCCAGGCAGGAAGTCGTTTATGAAGAGGCGCGTTTGCTGATGAACGAGCTGAAAACTACTTTGCGCTATGCGGATAAGGACAGTATTGATCCGGAGCAGCCGACGGTCAGCACAAGTAAATTTTCCTATAAAGGTAATCTTTGGGACAGGCATATGGATATTGCTCAAGGAACCAATAAAGAATATAAAGTGACTGTCGAGTGGAAAGATGATACAAAAAAACAATTGCAGGTAACGCGGGAAGATATTACTGACGGCAGTAAAAAAATAACTGTTTTTCCAAATGACAGCAATAATAGTATTTTCGAGGGTAAATTTCCTGTTACTTCTGAAACGCTTACCTTAAATGACGGTAATACAGTGATCATGTATAAGATCGCTTTGCCGCTGCAGTATGAATTTAATGGGCAAATGAAAACACAGACCTTGGAAACTAAAGTTGTGCCGAGTGAAGAAGAAGTAACAGAAACACCTGAAGAAAAAATGCTTAAAGAATATACAAGCTTAGTAAGTATTTGGCATAAGCTAAAAAATGGAGAAGTTTTAACAAGTTCAGAAAGAAATTCGTTAGACGATTTTAAGAAATTTTTTGGAACAAGTAATGATTCACTTTGGCAATTGGGTAATAATGATAAAATAAGAGAGTATTTATTAAGTGAAAAATATGGTGGAGCCTGGTTTAGCGTAAATATAAATGGCAAAACAGTCTATATGAATCCATATGGATATGGTGATACAAATGTTCCCATTACTGTAGATAATGTTTTTCTTATTGGCTATACCGACCCGGATAAAACAACCGGATGGAATGTAAATTATGTTTATAATCCGGAAAATAAGAAATGGTATCACTTAATTAAAAATGGTGGTGTATCGGTCAGTTTGCCATTTAATAAAGTAAAAGATTTGATTAATGGATCTGGATGGGAAATCGTTGGTAGAAGTTAATTTGATTATGAGGTGACGAAATGAAAGATCAACGCGGGTCGGTAACTGTCATATCTTTGGCAATGCTGTTGTTTTTAATGGTTGTTGCCGTAGCCTGGCTGCCGATGATGACAATGGAAAAAACGGCTGCTGCGTCTGATTATCGGGAACAGCAGGCTTGGAATGCCGCCGAAGCCGGCTATAAAAGAGCTGTGGCTGCGTTATCAAACAAAAATAATGACTGGCGATGGCTTACACCGGAAGAATATATTCGAGATAGTGATAGTGCGAATTTTGCGCATTTGAGTATAGATGGTAATAAAGTTGACCAAGATGAAATTTGGTACGCTGTTAGTATTATGGGAAATAATGCTGATATAGTTTCGGGATATATTCCTGGAGAAGATGTTGTTTACCAGATCACTGCTGTCGGTTCCTGTCAGGGCGTTCGTAAGGTTATCCGTAAAACGTATGTTTTAGGTGATGACGACAGTTCTGGCGGTGGTGACAGCGGCGGTGAGGAAACACTGGAATTACCAGGTCTGGTACAGGCTGGCGGTACTGTGACCATAACCAATAACCAGGCAGGAGAATTAAACGGCGATTTATATGGTTCAGGTTTTTTTGATTCCAGCGGAAACCAATTTAGTAGTGGACATACTCAGGGAACATATCCAAATACATTGAAGACACATATCCCTGAAAGTGTTTTTCAAAAAAGTAGTTATAAAGATTTGAATACTATGTTAAGAACAGATCAATGGAATTGGATTTTTAATTTGGAAGCAGGTAAGAATTATATTTGGGATTTAAAAAGTGATGTTGCCTGGAATGTTGGTAATTATGTTGGTAATGAGTGTACAATAAATGCTGAAGAATCATCGGGGAAGGTTATTTTTATTGATAATAGTACTGAGTACCTTAAGGGAAATATAATAGGGCCAAGCCAAGGAAAGCCGGTAACATTTATTTTTACAAAAACTATCAAAATAAATGCTAAGATTACTGGAAATGTGAGAATATTTACTTCTGCTGATTTTACTTTTGATAATCAGGCAGCAACAGGATTGATTATGTTTATGTCCAACGGAAAAATGGAAATAATTGGTTCTATAAATAAAGGATTTTTGTCATCTGACAAAAATATAATAATTGCCAACCAGGCTTTCTATGGGCAGGCTCAAGTTAAAGGAAATTTCGAAACTAAAGGTACAATTCATTACAGTGATGCTGTTTTAAAGGCTCCTGGTTTTACAGTTCCCAAGGGTATGAATTAAATAACGCATAAAGAGGTAAACAGTATCGCCGCTCTATAATAGCAGCGATACTGTTTTTTTGAATTTTAGTAGCGTTATATATATTAGTTTAGTGAAGAATTGGCGTAGTATAGATTAAACAAATGTTTACAAAAAACTTGATATATTGTTATTTTATAATGCAAATGATATAATAATTAAAGAATAACAAATAATATATGCTTTTAACCTCGATTTATAATTTATATCAAAAGGCGGCGAGGTGAATTTTGTGCAGAAACAACGTGGTTCGGTAACTGTTATAGCTGTAGTAATGCTTTTGTTTTTAATGATTATAGCGATAGCCTGGCTGCCGATGATGACAATGGAAAAAACGGCTGCCTCATCAGATTATCGGGAGCAGCAGGCGTGGTATGCTGCTGAAGCCGGATATAAGCGTGCAATAGCTGCTCTTAATGATGGGAGTAGTGAATGGAATAATTGGTTAAGTAAAATCGCAGAAATAAAGTCTGGGGATTTTTATTTAAATAGCCTTGATAACCAAAAAGCAGATAAGCAGGGAGTCTGGTATGCAACTGCGATTACGGAGATCAAAGATGACAATGAAGTGGATGTTACTATACCAGGCGATAAGGCCAACTATATAATTACATCAGTCGGCTCCTGCCAGGGTATACGCAAAGTTATGCGAAAAACCTATATTTTTGGTGATGACGGAGGGACTGGCGGTGGTGACAGCGTGGGAGAAGAAGTTTTGGAATTACCTGGCTTGGTACAGGCCGGAGGTACGGTCACAGTAGTACAAGACCAAAAGGATTTTAATATTGACGATATAGATACTAGGTTTCTGGGAAAATTATATGGATCTGGTTTTTACAACGTGAAAAATAATAATTCATTTACGAATGAATGGACTGACAGTGTTAACAGGCCGACTCTAAAAACAAGACTTCCGGAGAGAATTTTTGATATAAGTAAATATCCCAAAATGCCTCCTATGCCTGACATGACATGGCCTTATACAATTAAGACAGCAAAGAATACAGATTATTATTGGGATTTGTCTAATTTAGTAGATGAGAGTGATCCTTATAATATAAAAAGAGTTAAAGTTGTAGATGCAGGGAACTCTGCCGGTAGAATAATTTTTATAGACAATCAAAATTACAATAATGGAATACAATTAAATCAAATCAACGGTCCTGAAAGTGATTTGCCTGTAACCTTTATTTTCAGCGCGCTTAAACCAGTAGTTTTAACTGGAACGATTACAGGCAACGTACGAATGTTTTTTGCCGGCGATTTTCAGTTTGGCATGGGGACTGAGACCGTTGCCTATAATGGCTTGACGATGTTCATGTCTAATGGTGATATGAAAATATGCAGCAGTATTTGGAGTTATAAAAATAATCCGGGTGGAGGATTTTTATCTTCTGATAAAGATATTACGATAGTTGAGAGTGCTTCATTTCAAGGTCAGATTCAGTGCAGGGGCAATTTTAAGACAAGTGGTCTGATACAGTTTAATGATAGTGTGCTCAAAGCTCCTGGTTTTACCGTTCCCAAAGGTATGAAATAAAAACGTATAAAGAAGTAAACAGTACCGCTGCTATTATATAGCAGCGGTACTGTTTTTTTTGTATGGTATTGACAGGTTTTATATTTGTTTAATAAAAGATTATTAAATATAGCCTAAATAAATATTTATTAAAATAGGTACAATATATTGTGATTTTATAATACAAATGATATAATAAATTAAAAAATATCAAATAATTTATATTATAGGTTTTAATTTATAACCTATACAAAAAGAGCAATGAGGTGAAATGTGTGCAGAAACAACGTGGTTCGGTAACTGTCATAGCTATAGTAATGCTGTTGTTTTTGATGGTAGTGGCCATTGCCTGGCTGCCGATGATGACAATAGAAAAAACGGCTGCCTCATCAGATTATCGGGAGCAGCAGGCATGGTATGCTGCTGAAGCCGGATATAAAAAAGCTGTTGCAGCTTTAGATAATAAAAACAGCAACTGGACGTGGCTGACACCGGAAAACTATATACAAGGCAGTGACAGCGGCAGCTTTGGACATTTAAGTATAGACGGCGGTAAAGCTGACCAGAATGGCATCTGGTACGCTGTGGGAATTACTGAAAATAATATTGATCTGGCATCTGACTATACTCCTGAAGAGAGCGCTGCTTATCAAATAACCTCAGTAGGAGCTTGCCAGGGGATTCGCAAGGTTATCCGTAAAGTTCATACGTTAGGTGATAATGGCGGTACCGGAGGCGGAGAAGAACCGGAGCAGCCTCCAGACGCCTATATAAATGACAGCTTTATTACTTCAAGCGGAGCATTGATTATTAATAACGATATAGATTATGATCCCAATAATAAGGTATATTACAGTGGATATTTTGGTGACTATACAGTGGGCGGGCAGGTAATCAATAAGGAGTTTGTGACAGAGCCTAAATATAAAAGTGCTGCATCGCCGGAAGTTTTTGAAAAAGCTACTTATCCGGAGCTTCAGTCTACAGGTGCGACTGAAGACAGGCCTTTAAGTAACTGGAATATTACCAACGGGCAATATTGGGCCGCTAAAGCCAGCTTTTCGGGAACGAAGATAAGTGTTGCCAATAATACTGTTTTATTGATCGGTGAACAGCTGGGTATTGGCTATATGTTGTATAAAAATTTTTTAACTATGGATAACGTAGAAATCACTGTTCCTAAAGGAAAAACTTTAGAATTTATTATTTGTGACTATGGTACTATCAAAGATTATGATAATGTGGTTTTAAAGAATATTACGATCAAGGGCGGTGGGCAGGTAAGCTTTATTTCCGGCGGGTCGATAGCTGTAAATTCGATCAAGTCGGTAGACAACAGCAGGATACTTTTTATTGCCAATAAAAATTTGAGTTTGTCAGACCCTTTTATCAATGCAGATAAACAGCTTGACGGCGGCTGTTTCCTTTCTTCGGCAGGTAATATGCAAATGCTGGTCAGCGGAAATGTGACAGCTACCTTTTATGGACAGATGCAGTCTGCAGGTCTTATTAGTATTGGCGGTCAAAGCGGTGGGACAGGAAAACTTGTTCTGCGCTTTAATAAAATCGGCGAAAAATTGAAAATGCCGAATATGTATTATTTAAGGGCCGCATAAGGAAAAGGACTGGTAAGAGTCGGCAACAGTGGTAAAAAAGTTTAAACGTATGTAAGAGTAAAGAAAAATATGGTGTGTAAAATCAAACAGCCCCTGTTTCCTAAAGGAAACAGGGGCTGTTTTTGTTGAGGGAAGTAGATGATGTATAAAGGTAGTGGGTAAGGTGCTTATTATTTGTTGAAATAACGTTTCAGGAGACCTTCGAAAGCTTTGCCGTGGCGGGCTTCGTCTTTTGCCATTTCATGCACGGTGTCATGGATAGCATCCAGTCCTGCTGCTTTAGCGCGGCTGGCCAGATCGAATTTACCTGCGGTAGCGCCGTTTTCGGCTTCTACACGCATTTCCAGATTCTTTTGAGTGGAGTCGGTAACGACTTCGCCTAAAAGTTCAGCGAATTTAGCTGCATGCTCAGCTTCTTCAAAAGCTGCTTTTTCCCAGTACATGCCGATTTCAGGATAACCTTCACGATGAGCAACACGGCTCATTGCCAGGTACATGCCAACTTCGGTGCATTCGCCGGTACGCGTCGCTTCTGCACGTCTTTTCGGTGAATTTGGATGCAGGAGCTTTACATTGCGGGCAGTACTCAGGAGCTGCTTCGCCTTCATAAACATAACCACAGATTTGACATACGAATTTTTTCATTCTTCATTCCTCCAAGTGCTATAAAATTTATTTTTTTGTGAGCAGAACTTACGCAGATGTAAGTTTTCAATGTAATTATAATAGCACAGCTTTTGTCAGTTGTCAATAATAATTATCCGTTAGTATTATAGAAAAATAAGGCCGGGAATTTTTGCTTCCAGGCCTTATTTTGAGGTTTATTTAGTTAGATGATTAATAGATGCAGGTCAGAATTTGACGGTGATACCCATATTAACGCCTTTGGTTTTGACGTCGCTGCCGCCGGGAGCAGAATCTTTGAATTTGTTGTCATAGTACGACAGATTCAGCTCTACATTGGATACCAGAGTACGGCTCAGGCCGATTTCATAGCTGTTGAGCTTGTTGCCCACGCCTGCTCTGCCCCATAAAGTACAGAGAAAAGGCAATTCGACACGTCCCTGGACACCGACTTGGCCGGAACTGCGGCTGCGGCTGTCGCCGTGCAGTTTGATGTCACTGTCGACATAACCTGCGTAAACATCAAGTACTGGCAGGACTTTGTACATCAGGTTGAGCTGCTGGGCTTCGACCTTGTTACTGCCGCTGTTTTTGTATTGATTCCATTTGTAGTTGACAGCGGTATTGCTGCCAAGGCCTACGGTGATACCGGCATAGGGAGACGTTTTTTTGCTGCCGACGCTGTGTCCTTCATAAGTATTGCTGGTAGGGACGTTAAGTCCCAGATCAACAGCTACTTTGCCCGCGTTATAGTTTTTGAGCGGAGAAGCAGCGCAAACAGTGGTGATTCCTAAAGCCAGTGCTAAGCTTAAAATTAATGTCTTTTTCATTCCTTTATACCTTCCTTACTAAAACACTCAAGCGAGTCAGTTCTGGATTTTACCGTCAACGCCTTTGACGAACCAGTCCATACTCAAAAGTTCCTTATCGGTCAGAGTAGTGCCTGCAGGAACTTTCTCGGCACCGCTTTGATCATACAACGGGCCGGTGAAAACTTTTTGTTTGCCGGCAATGATATCTGCTTTGGCAGCATCAGCCAGTTTTTTTGTTTCATCGCTGACTGCGGGTCCGTAGGGAGCTATGTCGACTACTTTATCTTTCATGGAACCCCAGTAAGCGCCGGATTTCCAGGTACCGTTGTTAACCTGTTTGATGGTTTCTTCATAATACGGTCCCCAGTTCCAGATCGCGGAGGTCAAGGATGCTTTAGGTGCATTGGCCGACATATCGACATTGTAGCCGATGCCATATTTGCCGCGTTCTTCAGCTGCCTGCTGCGGACCGGGGGTATTTTGATGCTGAGCGATGATATCGGCACCGGCATCGATCAGTGTGATAGCAGCCTGTTTTTCGGTAGCTGGATTATACCAGGTATTGGTCCAGAGGACTTTGACCTGTACGTCAGGGTTGACGCTTTGCGCGCCCAGGGTAAAGGCATTGATGCCGCGGATTACTTCCGGGATCGGGAACGCTGCTACATAACCAATAACGTTGGATTTTGTTTCTTTACCAGCAACGATACCTGTGACATAGCGGGCTTCGTACATACGGCCGAAGTAGTTGCCTACGTTGGGGGCTGTTTTGAAGCCGGAGCAGTGCAGGAAGGTAATGTCGGGGTATTTTTTCGCGACGTTGATCGTCGGGTCCATATAACCAAAGCTGGTGGTGAAAATAACTTTGTTGCCCTGGGAAGCTAGTTGTGTAATTACACGTTCGGAATCGGCACCTTCAGGAACTGATTCGATGTAACTTGCTTGAACGTTGGGCATGTTTTTCTCAACATACTGACGCCCCAGTTCATGTGCCATAGAGTAGCCGCCGTCTTTGGCGGAGCTGACATAAACGAAGGCAACTTTGGTTTTGTCGCCTGCAGCCTTAGGGTCAGCTTTCTTTTCACCGCCGCAGCCGGCAAGTAATGCGCCGCAGGCCAGCAGACTAACCAGAGCGATGGACAGGATTTTCTTCATGCAAATGACCTCCTTGATAAATTATTTCTAACTTTAATTGTAACAATGGCCGGGCAATAAAGCAATATTTTGTGAAATAAAACCGAAAAAGCTTGTCAAAAAGTGGCTTTAAGGTGATAATTATAATGTATGAGTATGTGTAATTGTAAAATTTGACAAGGCGGGTAATCATGAGCGATACCGAAAAGAGTGCTAGCAGTAATAATAAATTTTTAAAAGGTACACTGATTTTGACGGTTTCCAGTATCGTCGTCAAGGTCATCGGTTCGCTGAATTGGATCATTTTGTCGCGTGTACTGGGCGGCGAAGGGATCGGCCTTTACCAGATGGGGTTTCCGATCTATCTGATGGCAATAACATTGTCATCGGCAGGGATACCGGTCGCAATTTCGATTATTACGGCTGAAAAGCTGGCGCAGAAGGATTTTCTGGGAGCCAAACGTGTCTTTAATGTTTCTCTGCGGTTATTGTTCGTTACAGGCCTGGTTTTTGCATCGGCACTTTTTTTCGGCGCTCATTGGCTGATCGATAATCACTGGATCCGTGACAGCCGCGCTTATTACTCTATTATTGCTTTGGCTCCGGCCGTATTTTTTGTTACATTTTTAGCCAGTTTCCGCGGCTATCTGCAGGGCTGGCAGATCATGACGCCAACGGCGGCTTCCGAGATAGTAGAGCAGCTGATGCGTGTTGTGACGATGATCGTTTTTGCGAATATGTTTATGCCGCATGGTTTGGCTTATGCGGCTGGCGGCGCCAGTATGGGCGCCGGAGTCGGCGCCTTCTGCGCGCTTTTGGTTTTGATGTGGTTCTATGGACGGCTCAAGCAGAAGCTGAAAGCGGATCTGCAGCAGCAGAATCCACTGGCTACGAGAGAGTCGGCGCGGGCCATCATCAGCCGCCTGCTGCGGCTGGCGCTGCCTGTTTCCATGTCCAGCCTGATGCTGCCGGTTGTGGCGAACCTTGATCTTTTGATCGTGCCGCAGCGGTTGGAAGCAGCTGGTTTTCATATCAGTCAGGCGACAGAGTTTTTCGGTTATCTGACAGGTATGGCTGTGCCGTTGATCAATTTAGCGACTATCTTCACGGCGGCTATGACGATCAGCCTGGTACCGGCGATTTCTGAATCGCGGGCACTGAATGATGTTTTCGGCATCAGGGCCAAAACCAGGACGGCCTTCAGAGTCGCTTTGATCATTACCTGTCCCTGTTTTGTAGGTATGTATTTTCTGGCTGAAAAATAGCGGCGCTGATTTATAATGCGCCTGGAGCTGCCGATGCTATCCAAACTATGAGCGTAGGTATCTTGCTGTTGGGTCTGCATCAGATCAGTACAGGAATTCTGCAGGGGCTGGGTCGGACTTCGATCCCGGTCATCAATATGATTTTAGCGGCTGCGGTCAAGGTGTTTTTAAGCTGGACGCTGACGGCAATACCGACTTTGGGTATCAAAGGTGCGGCAATGGCTACGGTAGTGGATTTTGGCCTGGCAGCAGTTTTAAATATGATTTTTATTTACAAATATACAGGTTTTGCTTTATCCTTCAGCGGTGTATTTAAGCCTGCTGTGTCAGCCGCAGCTATGGGAGCGGCTGTTTATGGCGTGATCACGCTGGCGGTAAGCTGGGGAGCCTGGGCGATTTTAGCGGCTATTGCCGTGGCTGTGCCTGTTTACGGCGGCGTATTGCTGGCAGTGGGCGGTATGGGTAAGGATGATCTGGAAAGTCTGCCTTTTATTGGGCACAGGCTGCTGGCAGCAGGTCAGAAGTTAGGGTATTTTAGATAAGAGGTTAAAATATGGAAGAAAAAGATTTACAGAAACAGCAAGAATATACCTTTACAGTACCTCGGGCGGAAGGGCAGAAAGTTTACCATTTTGGCGCCCGGCGGTTTAAATTGCTGGCCGGCGCTGTATTGATATGTACTGTCTGTATGGTGGGCGCGCTTGGTTATATGGGTTATAATTTTTATCAGTTCCGTCAGGAACGGACTGATTTTTTAGAATATCAGGCTAAAAAAGGCGAGTTGGAAGCACAGCTGCAAAGCCTGCTGGCGGATAACGAAAAAATGCTGCGTGATATGTCTGAAATCACGACATTGGAAACTAAACTGCGCCGGGCATTGATTCGTGACACTGATAGTACTAAGCTGGGCAGTGATTTGAGCAGCGCGTCAGGCGAAACGGCAACGGCAGGCAATGCTCCTCGTTACTTGGGACAGGGAGGTCCTGCTGATTTGGGCGTGAAGGAAATGGCGGCAGTACTGACGGCTCAGAATAAAAATATGGCGCAGCAGATCGACGAGAAGAAAACTTCGATGAGTGAACTGCTTTCGGAGTTGGAAGGGCGCAATAATAAACGCTCGGTCTTTCCTGATCTGTGGCCGACCAAAGGTGGTACGATCAGCTCTCCCTACGGTGGACGTACGGGACCGATCGGTGGCGGTTACGACTGGCATCCCGGGGTTGACATTGCTGTTGAATTCGGCGAGCCGGTTTACGCCAGTGCGATGGGGACGGTAGAGGTTGCCGGTTGGAACGGCGGTTATGGACGATATGTACGTATCGATCACGGCAACGGTTATGAAACTGCTTACGGGCATATGAGCGGGATTGCCGTTGCGCCCGGTCAAAGCGTGCGTAAGGGTGAGATCATCGGCTTTGTCGGCAGCAGTGGATATAGTACCGGCCCACATGTGCATTTTGAGGTTTTTGTCGATGGGCAGAACGTTGACCCGATGTATATGCTGAAAATCGGCCAGCGGCTGAATAAATAGCAGTAAAGAAAGGCATTGTTTCCTTGGGGAAATAATGCCTTTTCTATGTTTAAGGACAGATAAAGCTTGCCTGAGAGCATAAAAATACTTTATGATAGAAAGAAAAGGACAGAACAGGCAGATGCAGTTGACCAGGATAAAAGGAGGCAGAGGCAATGGAATTGCGGATACTGAGGTATTTTCTGGCAGTGGCACGTGAGGAGAATATCACAAAAGCGGCTGAGCTGCTGCATATCACGCAGCCGACATTGAGCCGACAGCTGGCACAGTTAGAGGAAGATGTGGGAGTAACGCTGTTTTCGCGCGGCGCGCGTAAGGTGACGTTGACTGACGAAGGAATGCTGCTGCGCCGGCGGGCCGAGGAGATCGTTGATCTGGCAGATAAAACGGAAAAAGAACTGACAGAACGCGACGAGCTGATCAACGGCGTAGTATCGGTGGGCTGCGGCGAGTTGGCTTCCGTACAGGTCATTGCTGAAATGTTCCGGGCTTTTAAAGAAAAATATCCTGCTGTAACTTACGAATTATATGCCGGTAATGCGGATTATACTAATGAACGTATCGAAAAAGGTCTGTCAGATATTGCTTTGTTTCTGGAACCCGTGGATATTGACAGGTATGATTTTATCCGTCTGGGGGTCAAAGAACGCTGGGCCGTGCTGCTGCCTGCCGAAGATCCGCTGGTGCAAAAGGGCTTTGTTACGGCGGCAGATCTGGTGGGGAAGGAGCTGCTTTTTCCCGCACGGCTGAAAGTGCAAAATGAGCTGGTCAGCTGGTTTGGTGATTATTTTCCGCAGGTCAGGGTTCCGTATACCTGCAATATGAGTACGAATGCTTCGATAATGGTACGGAACGGGCTGGGATATGCTTTTCATATTGAGGGTTCACGGCCTTTTTTGGACCGCTCACAGGTCTGTTCGCTGCCGCTGTATCCTGAACTTGCTGCTACTACAGTGCTGGCCTGGAAAAAACGACAGCCTTTCAGTGTAACGACGACGAAATTTATTGAGTTTGCCAAAAATTTTGTGAAAACATATAATAATAGGGAACAGTGAAGATAAAAGCAATAGCAGACAGTTGCAGCTGAATCAGAGGCTGTGGTCAGAAAGTGTAAGTGCAGATCACCAGAAGTGATTGCGCTTGCACTTTTTTTATTTGTACAGTCGTGGAAAATCAATGCCTAAAAGGCATTGATGGATATGAGAAATAGGTATTATACATATAAGAAAGAATAATTTATAATGAAAGTGATCCGGGAACACGTGTTATGGAAAAGTTTAAAGAGAGAATTTTTAGTGGGGCTGAGTAGCTATGGAAAAGATGCAGAAATGTACGCAGGAGAATTTACAGCAGCTGCTGCAGTCGGCAGAACAGCGGCCGGAGCGGTTAAAAGCAGCTTTAAATATCATTGAGCACAGCGATAATACAGAGGAACAGAAAATCAAGCTGCTGAAAAATCTGCGCTTTTATCTGCTGGATGATATCCATTTTAAACAACAGCTGCTGGATAATGTCGATTACAGTATTTATCAGCTCAGGCATAATCACTGTGAGGAGGAGTAAAAATGACGATTCGGGAAATTGCCGCAAAAACCAATATGTCAACTGATACTTTAAGATATTATGAAAGGATCGGGCTGCTGCCTCCGGTGCCACGGAATGCGGCCGGGATCCGCAATTATGATGAGTATTTTGTAAATTTTATCAATTTTATCAAAAAGCTGAAAGCCAGCGGGATGTCACTGGAACATATCATTGATTATATTCGGCTGGCAGAAAAGGGTGATGCTACGATACAGGAGCGTAAAAAGCTGCTGGCAGAGGCTCGTGAAACGCTGCTTGATAAAATCAACAGTTTGCAGCTGGTTGCGGAACTGGCAGATTATCAGCTGAGAAATTATGAGAATTTGTTACAGCCGGAAACATATGCTTTATTAAACAGGCATCCGGCTTCGAAAGCACTAGCAATCTGATCCAGAAGTTGATAAACAAATGATTTATTATGAGGAGGAAAATAATATGAAATTTTGGCAGAGATTCAACAAAAACACTTTTAGAGGAATAGCTGCGGCTCTGGTTGTGGCTGCTGCGGTCATGGGCGGTACAGATGCAGCTTTGGCAGCCGGTGAGCCTGTGACAGAGGAACAGACAAAGATAATCAGCGCGTCGCTGCTGCAGGCAGGTGGTACAGTATTTCCTATCGGTAATGATAATGCGGCTTATGCCAGATATTTTACCGGACAGAGCTTTCTTTTTCCCATGGCTAACGATACTGTAAGTGTGTCTAACGTGACTTTTGCTCCGTCCTGTATCAATAACTGGCATACTCACAGCGGTTCGTGTCAGGTCCTGGTCGGGGTATCAGGCCGTGGATATTATCAGATCTGGGGACAGGATCCGGTAGAAATGAAAGCCGGTGAAAGTGTGACGATCCCGGAAGGGACTAAACACTGGCATGGCGCTGCCGGCAACAGCTGGTTCCAGCATCTGTCGATTATGAGCAAGGGTGCAGGTACTACCTGGCTGGAGCCTGTTGACCAGAATGTTTACAGTCAGCTTAAATAAATATACGAAAATGAGTTAAGCATAGTACAGTAATAAAAAACTCAGACTTTCATAATTTATGGAAGTCTGAGTTTTTGCAGTTATATATAATTCAGCAACGAAAAATAAACAGTGATCAGCCTAATTTACGTTCTACCATTTTAACGAGGACCGCAGTACCGCTGGGCAGAGCTTCTTTGTTCAGCTGCATATCCTGATGATGCAGGCCCGGAGCTGCAGCTGCGCCGACACCGAAGTAAGCAGCTTTGATATGGGGATATTTATTAACAAAGTAGTGGAAATCTTCACCGCCGGGGTTAACGAGTTCTTTCGCGAGTTTTTCTTCGCCTACTACCTCGACGATACATTCTGCAACTTCTGCAGTCAGTTCGTCATCGTATTCAGCAGCGGGGATCACACCGCCGGGAGTAGTGACTTCGGCAGTAGCCCCAAGAGCAGCGGCAGCATTGGTAACTGCACGGCGCAGTTTTTCCAGCAGTTCGGTCATAGCTTCGTTGGTTTGTGCGCGGGCATCGACGATCATTTCAACTTTATCAGGAATGATATTGGGGGCTACGCCGCCGCCTTTGATGCCGGTAACTTTACAGGACCAGGGGATGATAGGATTGATTTTAATAGCCGTAATCGCATTGATAGCGACAGCGGCTGCCTCGATTGCGTTGACACCCAGGTGCGGACGTGCGCCGTGACTGGATAAACCGTTGATAACGACGTTAACGAAGGTGCTGGAAGCATGGCGCACTGCTGGCGACATTTCGCCGTAGGCAATGTCCTGTACAGGACGGATGTGCAGACCAAGAGCGATATCGACGTCTTCAATTACGCCGGCATCAATAACTGCCAAAGCGCCTTTTAAGGTTTCTTCACCCTGTTGGAACAGGATGCGCAGGGTGCCGCGTTTAACCTTGCCTACCAGCTCGGAGGCAGCGGCTAAAAGCATGGCGGAATGGGCGTCGTGGCCGCAGGCATGAATATTTTTCTTTTCGCCGTCGATCAGAAAGGGCAGTGCGTCCATATCGGCACGCAGCATCATTACAGGTCCGGGCTCTGAGCCTTTGATTTCGCCGATAACGCCGGTGCCGCCAACATTGCGGGTAACTTTATAGCCCAGTGCTTCTAATTTATCTGCCAGATAGGCGGAGGTTTTAAACTCTTCGAAACCGAGTTCAGGAATTTGATGTAAGTCGTCATAAATCTTGCGCGGGTCTAATTTGTCCATAAGCTATCTTTCCTTTGCCTTAAAAATTAAAGCGCACTGTAATCGCTTTGTAATAATTATAGCATCAACGCCGCTAAGAAGCAAAAAAGGCACAGCAGAAGCTGTGCCTTCAGATACAGGGATTTATTTACCGAGGATGATCGAAGTCAGGGCGATCGGGTCAACATATTTGCCGTCTTTATAAACGCGCATATTACCGCTGGCGATCTCGTCGATCAGGATTACTTCGTCGTTGTTGTAACCAAATTCGAATTTGATATCGTACAGATCCAGACCCATTTTAGCAAGGTCGGCAGCCACGATTTTGGTGATTTTCAGGGTTTGTTCCTTCATGCTGTTGAACATTTCCTGGTTCATGATGCCGAGAGCAGCCAAACCTTCGGAAGTGATCAGCGGGTCGCCTTTAGCGTCGTCTTTCAGAGTTGCTTCCACGTAACCGCCTTCCAGCACAGTGCCGTCAGCAATATAATCGCCGTAGCGGCGGATGAAGCTGCCGGTTGCTTTCAAACGGCAGATGACTTCCAGGCCTTTGCCGAATACTTTAGCAGGCAGGACTTCCATAGTAGCGTTGTCGATATCTGCGCTGACATAGTGGGTTTTGACGCCTTCTTTTTTGAGGATCTCGAAAAAGTGGATAGAGGTTTCGAGATTTGCCTTGCCGATACCTTCGATAGTCAGACCGATGCTGTTTTCACCGGGATCAAAAACACCGTCTTTGCCGGTGCAGTCATCTTTGAATTTTAAGAGTACATTGCCGTTTTCCAGGGAATATACTGTTTTGGTTTTGCCTTCGTAAATTTTCTCCATTGGTAACAACCCTTTCACTTTTAAAAGTATTGGAACTGTTTTAATATTATATAATATTTATCCTGTTGGTTGCAAGAGAAGAAAGCAGGAAATTTCTTTAATTTGACAGTCCCAGGCGAATATGATATTTTGAAGTCAAAGAAAACAGACAGGCGGTGGCAATAATGATCAATATTTCGATACCTGCGATCTGGATCGCATTTTTTGGAGCGCTGTTTGGGGCGATGCTGGGCGTAGCTTTGTCCTTCTGGATCATTAAAAGAGAAGTACAGCGGGAAGTAAGACGGATTGAAAACGAATACAAATTTCTTTTGGTGCAGGGGCTGGTCGGCGGCGTGATGAAATACTTTTTTAAAGATGAAGAAACGACGGTATGTAAGGAAGAAGCGAAACAGCCGGCAGAATAGAGCGGATACATCAGCCGGCACCGGGCATATCGTGCCTGGAGGTCTGTTTTTATCGGTGCGGGATTACGGGACCAGTGAAGCCGTTAAATTTGTCTAAGCTTGATGTTGGGATAAAGTAAGACTTGCAATAATCATAATATGGGCTAATTTAATTAATAAACTAAAATAATCGATAGTATCCAGTTGAAAGTAACAAAAATGTTTTGTATGATATATATAAGAAGTAAGACAAAATAATTTAAGGATGTGAAGTAAAATGAAATTGAAAAATATTTTTTCAGTACTGGCGGCCTTAGCAGTTTTGTGCGTAGGCGCTATGGCCATGGCGGCTCCTGCTCCCGGCCAGCTTGGACAAAGCCGGGCGGCGATCGAAGCAGCTAAAGCAGAAATCCCGGCGACCTGTAATCTGATCGGGTATACAACTAAAGGCGACGAAAGCCATATTACCTTCCAGGATCCTGATACTTTGGAATATTATTATGTAGAAGTAAAAACTGCTACCGCTAAAGTAGAAGAGATCGAAGTTAAAGGCGCTACTTTTATTAAAGGCAGCACTATTATCAATAAAACCCCGGCTGATATTGAACTGGCAGTACTTGACGCTTATCCTGATGCCCGTAATATCGTTGTCAGCATGGATAAAGACGGTAACAATTCTTACTATGAAGCTAAATTTACCACAGTAAAATTTAAAGGCGAAGTAAAATTTAATCCTGCAACCGGCGCTATTTTTGAACGCGAGCTGGATTATTATTGAGCAGTAAAAGTTAATAAGTGATTGCAGCAGGCCCCGCTTTCGGCGGGGCCTGTTTTTTATTTGCGGTTAAACGGAGCCGGGCAGAGCGGCAATAAAAATGTATGCTGAAGCCGAAAAAGCGTAAGTTCACAAAAATATCAAACAAACTAAAAAATTTTCACTTGACTTAAAGTTAACTCCAGGAGCTAGAATGAAATTACAGTTAGAGGTACTGAAGGCATGCAGATAGCTGATGTTTATCAGTCTGATAAGGAGGCAGTGATCATGAAAAAGATTACCAGACGCGATTTTTTAAAAGTTGCCGGTACGGCAGTGGTAGGCGCCGCTGCTTATAATTTACAGGGGTTGCATCAGGTGCTGGCAGACGATCCGGTACTTGGCAGTCAGAAGGTAGCTGCTGACCGGGTTAGCAGCTATTCCAGCGCCAGGGTTTATTTTACCAGACATATCGACAGCGAGCATTTGCTGAAGCTTTATAATTTGATCAATGAAAATATTTACGGTAAGGTCGCTATCAAGATTCACACCGGCGAGCAGCATGGGCCCAACATTCTGCCGCGGGAAATGGTGCGGGATTTGCAGCGGCAGATCCCTGACAGCGTTTTAGTAGAAACGAATACTCTTTATCATGGCGATAGATATACGACCGCTGATCACATTGAAACCCTGCGTGTCAACGGCTGGACGTTCTGCCCGGTGGATATCATGGATGCAGAGGGTACAGTGCTGCTGCCTGTACGCGGCGGCAGGCATTTCAAGGAAGTTTCCATGGGTAAAAATATCGTTAATTATGATTCTATGCTGGTGCTGACGCATTTTAAAGGGCATGCTATGGGTGGTTTCGGCGGGTCTATGAAAAATCTGGCTATCGGCTGCGCTGACGGCAGAATCGGCAAAGAGCAGGTACACGGAGTCAGTGATCCTGGTATGTCATGGGAAAAATGGCCGGACAAGGAACAGCTGATGGAGAATATGGCGGAATCGGCTAAAGCGACGATCGATCATTTTGGAAAACATATCGTTTATATCAATGTTATGCGCAGGATGTCTGTTGATTGCGATTGTGCGGGGGTGGGAGCGGCCGAGCCGACTATTCCCGATATCGGCATTGTAGCTTCGACCGATCTTCTGGCTGTCGATCAGGCTTCTATTGATCTGGTCTATGCCCGCCCGCAGACAGAAAACCATGATCTGGTGGAACGTATCGAATCGCGGCACGGTCTGCGCCAGTTATCCTATATGCGCGAACTGCAAATGGGTAATGATAAATACGAATTGATCACGATTGATTAGCAAAGGAGGAAACCTTTATGTTTGGCTTGGGTTTACCGGAATTACTGTTGATTTTAGTTATTGCACTGATTTTTTTTGTACCGGGGAAATTACCGGATATAGGTTCTGCCCTTGGTAAAAGTATGCGCGAATTCAAGCAGGCGGTAAATACAGTGGAAACAGAGACGAAAAAGCTTGATCGGGAAGTGACAGCGGCAGCAGATCTTAAAGCAGCAGACAGCGAAGGGAAATGATGGCCGGCTTATGAACAGCAGGGCAGCTTCTCCGGGAATTGAAGAAATGACAATGCTGGAACATTTAAGCGAGCTGCGCCGGCGTTTTTTGAAATGTCTGGCTGCTTTGGCAGTTTGTACAGGACTTTGCTGGGGGTTTATCGATGCGATCGTCGCATTTTTGACTGCTCCCGCCGTTAATTTGTATTATATGCGTCCGGCTGAAGCGTTTTTTATTTATTTGAAGGTGGCGTTGGTAGCAGGAACACTGCTGGCTGTGCCGATGATCGTGCTGTACGAAGGCAGCAGGGTTTTTATTAAGTATGTTTTGCAAAATAAATAGGTGAATGACAGAAAAGGCAGGCTGAAAATTCCTTTTAAAGGGGATTTTCAGCCTGCCTTTTTGGCGTGGTAAAGACGGATTCATGAAAGGATATCTGTTTTCAAAACCCGTTTGAAAAAGATATTGTCAGCAAGTCCGTAGAGCCCATCGTTAGGATAACGATGGGTCTATTTTTTTGAGCAAATATGCAGCCTAAAAAGGTTCCAGTAAGCAAGACTGTTGCAAGAAAATTTATTTTAGAACAAAAATGTCTTGCGGGGGGGGACAATTATGATAATATATCAACAGCAATAATAGTTTTAAATTTATTAACTAATTAAGTATAAGGAATATACATGAATTTAAAGAAGGAAAAGATGCTGTTTTCTATATAGCCTGGAGAGAGGGAAAGTTAAAAATCCAAGGCTATTGGGGATAAAAAAATTAAAAAGGGGAATGATGTATGAAAAAAATCAAAAAAAGTAAATTACAAAAACACCTGGCAATTTTCTTGAGTACCTGTGTTTTTTCCGGAGTAGGTTTTTATTTTGGAAATACGGTACAGGCGGCGCCGGTTTTTGGTGCTGGGACTGGGTTAGGTTCTGTCGTTGCGGGCGAGAATAATCTTGCGAGCGGTATGGGATCCAATGCTTTTGGCTATACCAATATCGCGAATGGTAATTATACCAGTGCTTTTGGTGCAAACAATACAGCCAGCGGCCTTGATTCTAGTGCCTTTGGTTATAGCAACAAATCTTATGGTGAGTATTCTGTTGCCTTGGGTATCAATAATACCGTAAGTACCAATTCTCAATTTGGCTCTGCTGTGGGTTCAGAAAATACACTTTCCGGTACTGCAACGGATTCCAATGCATTTGGCCATAAAAACACAGTTGCTGGTCAGTATTCTAATGCGTTTGGTATTGGAAATGAAGTGTATGGTAATTCAAGTACAGCTGTTGGCAATAACAATAATATTACAATTGGTGCCCCTGGTTCTTATGCCTTAGGCGGTCTTGCAAAAATAACATATGGATATAGTGTAGCTTTGGGTTATGAGTCTGAAGCAACGGGACATCATTCTCTTAGTGGGCACAATATGTTCGGTAAATGGGCTGGTACCAGTGATGGACTCGGTGTTGTCAGTGTTGGCAAGGCTGGAATGACACGTCAAATTCAAAATGTAGGTGCCGGCGCAGTACATTCTACTTCCACTGACGCGATTAACGGTAGCCAATTGTATTATTTAGAACAAAGTGCTGTTAAATTTGACGTAAGTAATGGCAACATCAACTATAACAATATTACTTTAGGAGGCATTGGTGGTACTATTATCACCAATGTAAAGGCTGGTGCATTAAATGCTGCTTCTACTGAAGCTGTCAATGGCAGTCAGTTATATGCTGTACAGCAGGAGGCCGCCAAGCATACTACAGTATCAAAAAAAGCCGGTGATAATAATATTGTTGTTGCGAAAACTACTAATGCTGATGGCAGTGATAATTATGAAATTGCCCTGGGGAACGATCTGAATATTGCTAACTCCATCACAGCCGGCAGTGGTGCTACTAAAGTCACCATTAACGGTGCTACTGGTACTATAGGTGGTCTGACAAATAAAACTTGGAATGGAACTACTTATACCAGCGGCCAGGCAGCGACCGAAGATCAGCTGAAAGTTGTTTCTGACACCGCTGCTGCCGCCGCCGCTGCTGCTGCTAAGCATAACACGGTATCCAATACAGATGGCAATATTAGTATCAATTCGACAACTAATGCATCTGGTGGTATTGATTATGAGCTTGGTCTGGGTGACGATCTGGAAATCGCCGGCAGTGTCAACGTAGGCAATGGCAATGTCGTTATCGACGGTGACAACAGCACGATCAGTACTGGTGATATCGTGATTGACGGAACCAATAATTCCATAACTGTAGACCAGATCACTATTGATGGTGCTGCAGGAACAATCGGCGGACTGACTAATACAGACTGGGATCCGGACAACTATGTGTCCGGCCAGGCAGCAACCGAAGACCAGCTGAAAGCAATCAGCGATGAAATGGCTGATATAGCGGATCTGGCAGCAGCACATAATACGGTATCCAATACTGACGGCAACATCACGATCACGGAAACTACCAACGCGGATGACGGCATTGATTATGAACTGGCGCTGGCTGACGAACTGCAGATCGGCAGTGACGTTAAAATCGACGGCAATGCCGGAGCAATCGACCTTGGCAGCGGCAATATTATGCTGGACGGAGCCAATAGCACGATCAGCACTGGTAATATCATGCTGGATGGAAGCAGCGATACTATTACGGCCGGCAGCGTCAGCATCGACGGCGCGGCAGGAACTATCGGAGGTCTGACTAATACGACCTGGGATGCAGATAACATCACCAGTGGCCAGGCAGCAACCGAAGACCAGCTGAAAACTGTTTCTAATTCGGCCGTAAAATATGACACAGACAGCAATGGTAACGTTGATAATAGTAAAATCACACTGGGCGGTAATGGTGGTACTACGATTACTAATGTTGCCCCGGGTGAAGTAAGTTCCACGTCAACCGACGCAGTCAACGGCAGCCAGCTGTACGCCGTGCAGCAGGACATCAGCAGTATCAATAAAGATATCAGCAAGCTGGGAGACGAAATCGACAGCGTCGGCGCGCTGTCGGCGGCGATGGCAGGCTTACACCCCCGCTTCCAGGATGGAAACAAAGGTGAATTTGCGATGGCGGTCGGCGGTTACGGCGGTAAGAGCGCGGTAGCGATGGGTGGTTTCTACGCTCCTAATGAAAAAGTAATGTTTTCTTTGGGCTTAGGCGTATCAGAAGGCGGCCGTAAGATGGGCAACTTTGGCGTGAACTTTGCCCTTGACCGCGCAAGAGACCGTACGAAAGAGCCGAGAGACATACTTTACAGCCGTAAGGAAGTAGATGCTGCATTGGCTGCACAAAATGAACAAATCCAAATACTTTTGCAGGAAATAGAGCTGTTAAAAGTGAAAGCTGAATAATAGTAAGAGTTTTTTAGTAAAGTTCTTTGACCCTCTACTTTACTTAAAAATATTTCCCCCAAAACCTCCGTCTTTAGGCGGAGGTTTTGTTTTGGATAAAGTAAATAGACGTTGCATTTGGCTGTACCAAACGAACAAATTCAAATGCTGTCAAAAGCGAAAGCTGAGTAATAGTTTTTAGCAAAGGTGAAATAATATTATCCACTAATACTCCGATTGAATGACGAGGCATTAGCTGTGATCATAAGTGCATATTTGTAGTAAATTTGGCACTCGAAGCCCATCGTTTAAAGAACGATGGGTCTGTTTTTTTGAGCAAATATGCAGCCTAAAAAGGTTCCGGTAAGCAAGACTAGTGAAAGGAAATTTATTTTGGAACAAAAATGTCTTGCGGGGGGGGACAATTATGATAATATATCAACAGCAATAATAGTTTTAAATTTATTAACTAATTAAGTATAAGGAATATACATGAATTTAAAGAAGGAAAAGATGCTGTTTTCTATATAGCCTGGAGAGAGGGAAAGTTGAAAGTCCATGGCTATTGGGATAAAAAAGTGAAAAGGGGAATAGTGGATGAAAAAATTAAAAAAGGGTAAATTGCAAAAACAACTGTCAATTTTTTTAAGTACCTGTATTTTTTCCGGAGCAGCATTTTATTGTGGCAATGCAGTGCAGGCGGCGCCTGTTTTTGGTTCGGGAACAGGAATCAATTCAGTCATTGCGGGAACAGATCTTATTGCGTCAGGAATGAGTTCTACTGCTGTCGGTTATAACAATGAGGCATCAGCCCCTCATGCCGCTGCTTTTGGCAGTGGTAATTTGGCAACAGGACAGTTCAGTTTGGCTGCCGGTTATAAAAATACTGCGGGCGCTATATATGCTATAGCAGTAGGCGGAAATAATGTTGCATCAGGGCAATATTCCATCACGTTAGGAGTAGGAAATAATGCTACTAGTGGTTTGGCTTCTGCAGTGGGCAATAGTAATACGGCGTCAGGAAATGCATCGAGTGCTTTTGGTTACTCAAATACAGCCAGTGGGCAGAGTTCTGTTGCTTTTGGCCGAAGTAATACAGCCAGTGGAAACCGTAGCAGCGCTTTTGGTTATTTGAATACAGCCAGCGCTCAGTATGCCAGCGCCTTTGGCTATACGAATGAAGCCATTGAGGCTAATACTACTGCTGTTGGGTATCTTAATGTGGCCAGCGGAGTTAATGCCACGGCCATTGGCAATAAAAACATTGCAAGTAAAGAGAGTGCCAGTGCTTTTGGTCGCAATAATACGGCCAGTGGTGAGAGTTCTAGTGCCTTTGGTTACAATAATACGGCCAGTGGTGAAAGTTCTAGCGCTGTTGGATATCTGAATAATGCGACAGCTGCTTATGCCAGTGCTGTTGGACGTGATAATACGGCTAGTGGCAGGAGTTCAAGTGCTTTTGGTGCTGATAATGCCGCCAGTGGTGAATTTGCCAGTGCTTTTGGTCGTGGAAATACGGCCAGTGGTGGGATTTCTAATGCTTTTGGTGCTCTAAATACGGCCAGTGGAGCGAGATCTAACGCTTTTGGCTATTCAAATACAGTACAGGCGGCTCGCAGTACCGCTGTTGGCGAGAGTAATAAGATAGAAAGCAGTGCCACGGATTCTTTTGCTTTGGGTAATAAAATCAGCATTACGCTGAAAGACAGCGTAGCATTGGGTAGTAATTCCGTCGCAGCAGCCATTAATATCGTCACGGCACACAGCAGTTCAAGTAAATGGGCCGGCGTGACTGATGTAGTGGGCGTGGTCAGCGTGGGCAGCTCAGGCGCAACACGTCAGATCCAAAACGTAGCGGCAGGCGCAGTCAGCGCTACATCTACAGACGCAGTCAACGGCAGCCAGTTATATGCAGTGCAGCAGGAAGCAGCTAAACATAATACAGTAACGTCTGGCGACAATAATATTGAACTTACTGAAACTGCTAACAGTGCCGGCGGTACTGATTATGAAGTCAAGCTTGCTGACGATCTGGAGATCGCCAGCAGTATCGACGTAGGTAATGGCAATATCGTACTTGACGGCGATACCAGCACGATCACAGCAGGAAGCGTTGTCATTGACGGTGACGCAGGCACTATCGGCGGTTTGACCAATACGACCTGGGACGCAGATAATTATGTTTCCGGACAGGCAGCGACGGAAGACCAGCTGAAAGCAATCAGCGATGAAATGGCTGATATAGCGGATCTGGCAGCAGCACATAATACGGTATCCAATACTGACGGCAACATCACGATCACGGAAACTACCAACGCGGATGACGGCATTGATTATGAACTGGCGCTGGCTGACGAACTGCAGATCGGCAGTGACGTTAAAATCGACGGCAATGCCGGAGCAATCGACCTTGGCAGCGGCAATATTATGCTGGACGGAGCCAATAGCACGATCAGCACTGGTAATATCATGCTGGATGGAAGCAGCGATACTATTACGGCCGGCAGCGTCAGCATCGACGGCGCGGCAGGAACTATCGGCGGTCTGACCAATACGACCTGGGATGCAGATAACATCACCAGTGGCCAGGCGGCAACCGAAGACCAGCTGAAAGCAGTATCTGATTCAGCGGTCAAGTATGAAGTAGATGGCAGTGGTAACGTCAATAAAAATAAAATCGTACTGGAAGGCAGCGGCGGTACCACGATCACTAATGTAGCTGCAGGCGAAGTCAGCGCTGCGTCTACAGACGCGGTCAACGGCAGCCAGCTGTATGCCGTGCAGCAGGACATCAGCACTATCAATAAAGATATCAGCAAGCTGGGAGACGAAATCGACAGCGTCGGTGCGTTATCAGCAGCGATGGCAGGCTTACACCCCCGCTTCCAGGATGGAAACAAAGGTGAATTTGCGATGGCGGTCGGCGGCTACGGCGGCAAAAGCGCGGTAGCGATGGGCGGTTTCTACGCTCCTAATGAAAAGTAATGTTTTCTTTGGGCTTAGGCGTATCGGAAGGCGGCCGCAAGATGGGCAATTTTGGCGTGAACTTTGCCCTTGACCGTGCAAGAGACCGTACGAAAGAGCCGAGAGACATACTTTACAGCCGTAAGGAAGTGGACGCTAATATGGCTGAGCAAGATGAAAAAATCAAAATGCTGTTAGCAAAACTGGAAGAACAGAATAATAAACTTGTAAGACAAAGTCGTGAAATAGAGTTACTGAAAGAAAAATTAAATAATGTTGAAACTGGTTTTTAGCGAAGTTCTTTAACCCTCTACTTTGCTTGAAAATATTTCCCTCATAGCCTCCGTCAAAAGACGGAGGCTATGTTTATTTTATTTGAACTTCTATTTTATAGATATATTCATTAGGCACACGGTTTTACTGAACCTGAAAAATAAAAAAGACGCAGAACAAAGTCTGCGTCTGAGGTTTACTTTGGAGCGGGAGACGAGATTCGAACTCGCGACACGCGGCTTGGGAAGCCGCTGCTCTACCACTGAGCTACACCCGCATGATTACTAGATTATTATAGCACAAACGATGTTTGTTGCAAAGTCACTTAAAGAAAAAAACTGATATTTATGGATTTTGCTGTTCAATGTCAATGTTTTTCTGCTGCAGACGCTTTTTCACACTGTCAGATAATATGTAGGCTATCACCGAAGCAACAGGCACGCTGACGATGATGCCTAAAACACCGTAAAGACTGCCGCCGACAGTAATTGCTGCCAAAACCCAGATCTCGGATAAACCAACAGATTTGCCGACGATTTTAGGATAAAGGATATCGCCTTCGATACGCTGCAGTACGAAGAAGAAAAGAATAAACAGCCAGATTTTGCCGGGGGCGGCGAGCCCAATAAGAATAAGACCTAAAAGGGCGCTGATGATAGTGCCGATGATCGGGATAATAGCCAGAAAGCCAACGATGACCGAAATTGACAGAGCATAGGGCAGCCCTAAAAGCAGCATCCCGGCGAGGCATAATAATCCCAGGCAGAAAGCTTCGAGCAGCTGACCGCCGATGTAACCGGAGAAAATAGTATGAGCGGCACTGCCTAGATCAAGCAGGTAAGCCGCGCGTTTACCGCTGCAGAATGCTAAAATCATATTACGGGTTTGCCGGGAGATTGTTTCTTTATTCAGCAACAGGTAAACCGCAAAAACGACGCCGATAACAATATTGCTGACCAGTGAGATCAGGGATGTCGTGATATTTAATGTATTATAGAATAAAGTTGTTTTATTATTTTCCCAGTAGCTGTCTACAGCACGCAGCAGTTCTGACCATTGCGATTGCAGGTAATCCAGTGTGTCAGGCGAAAGGGCAAGTTCGGACCATCTTTCTTTAAGGGAGACGGTCAGTTCGGCAGATGCTTTAGGCAGTGTTTTTACGATCATATTAAAGCTTTGGTGCAGATCGGGGCCAATTTTGAGCCCGCCGATCAGAACGATGCCAATAATAAGAGTCAGGGTGAAGATCAGACAGACCGGACGTTTGATTTTTTGGGGCCAGTCTGAAGAAAAGCGTGCAAACAGTTTTTGCCAGAGGCGTTCGATATGCACCAAAGGAACATTGACGATAAATGCCAGGCAGCCGCCGATGATAAAAGGCATGATTAAATTGCAGAAGAAGCCGAGCAGGGCCAGCGCCGCTTCATAGCGCCAGAGGGCCCAGATAAAGATAATGACTGCCAGCAGCGGCAGGAATCGTTGACGTTCCATTGTTTTTGCTCCCGTATAATATTTATAAACTGCTTTTATTTTATCACATAACCGGCAGGCTATAAAGGGCATTTGTCTTAGTATTGTGAACATTTGGCAAAGTTTCGAACCTGGTGAGAATACATACCCTTGTGGTATCGTTTGAACACTTGGCGAGGTGTTTTCGAGCCTAGTGAGAATACATACCCTTGTGGTATAATAGCACTACGAGTTTAAAAAAGTTGGTGAAAAAATGATAGTTATCAGCAAAGCGATTTTGCATATTATGGATTTTAATTCAGGGGCTACCATCTATTCTGGTGCAGAGCTGGATATGGGCGCGCCTGGTACTTATGATTTTCTGGCGGGGCATATCGATAAATTATTCAAGGACGCGTCGGCTAAAACGGGTCAGTTCCTGCCTGAGAGCATTTTCAGTCAAACGGCATCAAATTATTTGGATGAGCATATCACTTTCTCTGATTTCAGCGCCGGCATCTGCAAGGATCTGGATACCTGCCTTACAGATGCTGGTGAGACAGATATAGTCGATGTAGTAGTTTGCGATTTTACGATCGAAACGGAGCGTTATTTGGGAGTGATGCTTTATGGCAGCCGGCCCGCGTATACCCATCAGGTAGTCAACGATGGCACTGCCGTACGCAATGAGATCATTCGCCACTATGCAATCCTGCCTAATCCGGTGCAGAAGGTCAATACCTTTGCTTTAGTTAATGTTGCCAGCGGCGAGCTGCGTTTTGCTGATAAAAAACGCAGTATAGGCGGAGAAGATGTCTATATTTTGCCGCAGCGTATTTTGCAGTGCAGCACTAACACCTCAACGAGGGAAACAGTGAAGCTGGTAACGGAAATGGCAGGACAGATCGCTGAAAACTACGGGTACAGCAGCACAGAAGCCGTTGCTAAGGTCAAAAGCTATCTGGCGGAAACAGCTGAAACTGACAGTAAATTGGAAACAGCAGCGTTGGTAAAAGAGGTGTTTTCTGATTCAGAGGTTCTGCAGCAGGAGCTGCAAAAAGGCCTGGAAGAAGCGAAGCTTCCTGAGCAGGTACCGGTTGATAAAAATTATGCTCTGCGCATGAGTAAGTCAATGAAGATCAAAACCGATACTGGGATCGAGATCATCGTGCCGGCTGAATGCCTGGAAAATAACGATTATATCGAATTTGTCAGCAACCCTGATGGAAAGATTTCTATTTCTATAAAAAATATAGGTAAAATCTTGAACAGATAAAAAAACCAGTCCATATGGACTGGTTTTTCTTATAACAGTTATGCTTTGGTTTCTGTTTTTTCAGTTTCAGCAGCTTCTGCTTCGGCAGGAGTATCCACAACTTCAGCAGTTTCTGCTTTGGTTTCGTCGATTGTCTCTGTCAGAGGAGCAGCTTCTTCTTCAACAGGTTCCGGTTCATGGACCGGCATTTTACCGCCGCATTCGCCGCAGAATTTTGAGTTGAGCGTCACCTGAGCGCCACAGGACGGGCAGGATGTTTTCGGTTCTTCTCCGGCAAAGGCAGTTGCTTTGATTTTGGCAATAGCGACTTTGTGTTCATCGATTTTGGTCAAAGCTTCACTGATAGCAGTGCAGTGTTCCTTGAATTCTTCAGGTATTTCTTCGCCTGCTTCAAATTTAGCCCACAGGATCTCACCGATTTTTTTGTGGGTATCGCTGATTTTACTGCGTTCTTTATTGACTTGAGAGTTCAGGCGCTGGATTTCGAGGGCAGCTTCTGCTTTCTCACCAAGAGTTTTAGTGAGTTCTTCAGTTTTTTCAGCGGCGGATTTAACTATTTCGCCAAGTTTGTTTAAAAGTGCCATGATATTTGCCTCCTGATACATAAATTTTTGTTGTTCATATTTATTATAGCATAGAAAGCGTGCAGATAATATATTTACGATAATATTGAAGCCCGGTTTTTAAATAAAAAAATTCTTAGGATACTTTCTTAAATACCTGTAATCGTGATACAATGCAAAGAGAGTCAGCAAGAAAAGAGATGAGCAGAATGAAAATAAAAATCGATGTTTTTGGTTTGAAAAAATGGTACAAGCAGCTGCTTGACGAAAATTTTTATAAATTTTTGATCTCACTGGGTCTTTTGGCCAGCGCGCCCGTGATCGCCAGTGTATTATTTGATTATATAGTTATTTATGGCAATGGCCGCTTCAAGGCAGGTCTGCTGTTGGGCATCGTTCTGCTGCTGCTGTTCTTGTTATTGAGTTTTATCAGTATTGCGATCTGGGCGGCAATCAACAGTAATACTACGGGTCAGCGGCGTATGATGCTTATTATCAGCGCCTATCTGATGATTTGGCTGGCCTTCGGCAATTTATATTATTTTTTCAGCGACACCGAAAATTTTGTGGCTACTAATACGACCAGTGTCGAAGGATTGGTGAAGGAGTGGGACGGCGATATGCATGTTACTGAACTGCAGGAAAGTACAGTTTTGCGTAATGTTCCGCATTTTTGGGAGTTGGTGCCGCATAAGGACAGTGGCGGCAACGAACAATTGCTGCCGCGTACTGTTAATCGTCTGAATGGATATCTTGATTGCCTGTATTTCAGCGGCGTCAGTATCTTGACTATCGGTTACGGTGATATTGTGCCGGAGTCGCGGTTTTTAAAAATGCTGGTTTTGCTGGAGGGTTTTTTAGGGCAGTTTATTAATGTTGTAGCGATTGGCTTGTGGCTGTCAGGTGTTAAGGGAAGCGACGATCTGAAAAAACAATAATTACAGCTGGTGAAAGAAGGCAAAAAAAGTGCATAAATTTTTGTGTTGTTTACTGTCCGGGTTGCTGGCTGTTGCCGCGGTCTGCCTGCCGATCGGAAGTTCGGTGGCCGCAGAGCAGCAGATATCGAGAACCGGCATTACTATTCCAGAGGATACTGTGCTGCAGTTAGAGCTGATGAATTTTCTGGAAAGTAAGAGAAATAAAGTCGGCGATACTGTTTCTGTAAAATTATTGGAAGCTGTCAGTGTTGCTGATGAGGTCATCATTCCTAAAGGAACTGTTTTGGAAGGGTACCTGAAAAAAGTGCAGAAAGGCAAGCTGCTGTCACAAAAGGGCGTGATCAGGATGAGGCTTAAAGATTATTATCTGCCCAATGGTTATCTGCTCAGATTGAATAATGAGGAAATAAAATTTTCAGGAGATATGAATTATACTTCGCTGGCGGCAGGTGTGGCTGTTCCTTTTGCAGGTCTGGCTTTTAAAGGCAAAAATGTCAGCTGTAAACCGGGGATGCAGTTTAAGTACAAACTGGCGCATGATGTAGCGGTAGAGCGTTATTGATGTCAGAATCGATGAAAAAGTAAAACCTTCAGTACAGAGCGTTAAGTTTCTGTGCTGAAGGTTTTATTATTATGTTTTATTTGGAAGTTTTATTTTTTCAGGCTGATGCTGACTTCCATTGCTGCCTTTAGTTCTTCCAGTTTGTTTTCCAGCATGATGGTGACAGTACCGTTATCAATGGCTGTGATAGTACCGGGGAAAGTTTTTGAGTACAGCGGCCTCGGCAATTACTTCCTGACCTGTTTTTAAAGCTGCGGCCTGCTGCGGCTGCATTTTCAGATTTACCTGGCATTGTTCGGTTGCGCGGATAGTCAGGATATGTTGTCCCTGAGCAGCTGTATCTCCGCTGCTTAGCAGTTTTTCCGTCACTATGCCGGTACAGGGGCTCTGGGCTTCGTTGGCCTGCTGTTTTTGCAGCAGCTGTTGATAATGCTGTTGTGCCTGGAGTGCTGCTTGCTTTTGCTGTTCGATAGCTTCGGGTGAAGCTTTGGCAGTCAAACGTGTCTGATGCGCTTTGGCGGCTTCCAGGTTGGCTTCTGCTGCCGCCAGTGCTGCCTGTGCCTGTTCCACTTTGATCCTGGCGATAGCGTTTTGAGCGTAAAGAGAGGCCATTTTTTGATAGTTCTGCTCCGCCGCCTGATAAGAGCTCTCGGCACTCTGCAGTGAATAATCAGCAGCGGCTATGGCCTGTTCACCGCTTCCGCTTTCCAGGTTAGTAAGCTCAGCATCGGCGCGGGCCGCTTCGGTAGCAGCGTCTTCAACAGCGGCGTCAAGCTCCGGCTGTTCAATTGCAAATAAAGGCTGCCCTTTACCGATACGTTCGCCAGATTCAAGGATCAGTCCTAAGATTTTTCCGGCAGCAGGCGCTGTTATTTTATAAGCTGGGATATCGACACTGCCGCTGCCGATAACAGTGGGCAGGGTAGCAGCCGGTTTACCGCAGCCGGCCACAAGCAGCATGCTGCAGAGTAAAAGCAGTAATTTTTTCATGTAAAAACTTCCTTCGTTATCTGATATCATCTTTTACTATATCATAAGCTGAAACTTAGTAAAAGTGAAGGATCGGTGAATTCAATGCAGATATTGTTTCAGGAACGGTAATGTTTTTGCGGCAACAGCACCGGTCAGCAATCCGAAAGGCAATGATAAAAGGAGCAGTAACGGCAGCAGGGAGAATAAAGCGGAACTTTGCATTATCAGGGAAGCAGTCAGGATCTGACCTGTATTATGTGCGGCAGCCCCCAGGATGCCGATACCATAGGGTGAAAAAAGCTGACGGCGCCGTCCTGCTTCCATCAGCAGCAGGCTTAAAAGCGTTCCTCCAAGGCCGATAAGAAAACCAGGTGTAAAAAGGCCTGTGCTCAAAAGTCCGACCAGAAGAACGCGGGCAGTCAAAAAAAGCCCGGTCAGGCGCAGACCGAACAAATATAAACATAAAATAGTAATAGTATTGGCCAGTCCCGGACGAATTGCGCCCAATTGGACAGGCAGGGGCAGCAGGTTTTCGCCCAGACGCAGCAAAACTGCCAGCGCTGCCAGCAGTGCCAGGACAAGCATGGTTTTAGTTGTCGTATCAGTGGAGGAGCGCATCAGGAGAGTCTCCTTCTTTGGAAGTTATTATTTCAATAATAACGCCTTCGGGAATGCAGACGATAGAACCGCTGCCGGTAATTGGGCCCTGCTTTTCGCAGAGCTTATCAGGGCAGGGGGACTCGCTGACGCGAAGGCTGCTGTTTGCTTTGGTGATCGTCAGGCTGCCATGTTCAGTTGGCAAAAGATACTGATCGGGAAAATCACGCAGTGTTTGCTGCAGGATAAGCTCGTGGTGCCGGGTGATGCGTACAACGGCATTGCTGTCCGCAGCAGTGCTGTCTGAATACCAGAACCCGCACAGTGCTGCTGTGATGATGACTAAACAAAGCAGATAATCATTACGGCGCATAATCATATTCCTTTGGCAGGCTGCCAGGTTTGCTGCAGATTTTCGGAGACGAAAATACTGCCGTCATTTTCGACAATGACTACGGCCAAATCTTTGGCAGCAGTAAGCCTGTTTTTGATTTCCGTTGTTGGCAGTAAAAAGAACAGTGTAGAATGATAATCAGCGTCCAGCGCCGATGGCGCGATCACTGTTACAGATTGATGCAGACGGGACGGCTGCCCTGTTTGCGGATCTAAAATATGATGGTAGCGAATGCCGTTCAGTTCGTAGTACCGCTGATAATCTCCGGAAGTTGCGGCGGACTGGCCGTCATGGAGCATCACCGTACCTAAAAAGGCTTCAGGATCACGGGGGTGCTGGATGGCAACGCGCCAGGGCATGTTGCCGGGTTTATTACCAATTGCTTTAATATTACCGCCGGCGTTGATCAGGGCGCAGGTAATACCAGAATGTTTTTTCAGCGTTGCCGCCGCCGCGTCAACGGCATAACCCTTAGCGACAGAACCCAGGTCAAGTTTGACGTCAGGATCATTGTAGCTTAGTGTTTGTGCGGCAGCGTCAAAATGATATTTGTCTTTACCTGTATGGCGTAAGGATTCCTGTAGTTTTTCCGGAGCGGGCAGTCTGTTCTGGCTGCGGGCCAGCTGCCAGAGGTCAACGACAGGAGCGATGGCAATATCGAGCTGCGCATCCGGTTGATGGTCCAGATAGTCCAGCAGTCCGGCAAGCTGTGGAGCCAGCTTAACCGGGGCCGCTGCAGCTTTGCTGTTGGCTTCGTATAAGGAACCGGGGTCGCCGTCGTTAAAACGGTCCGTGACCTGGGCTGTTTTTTGGAAGGTCTGCATCGCGTCGTCTATAGCCAAGCGGGCTTCTCCGGGTTTATCGCTGTAGGCGTCTATTTTGACGAAGGTATCCATAGAAAAGCGGGTGTCGGTGACTTTGATCTGTTCTTCTTCGCCGCAGCCGCTGATGCTGAATGTTAAAAGCAGTATCAGAAAGAGCAGATATTTTTTGCAGTAACTTTTCATTGTTTCTGGCCGCAGCTTTCTCCGAGCGGGCAGGATGTGCAGTTGCTTTTTTTATTCGTAGCAACGGTGCCGTGCTCGTGTTCGGTAGTAATGGGATCTAATTTATGCAGGCAATGACGCGGACATTTCTGAACACAAAGGCCGCATTCTATACATTTACTGTGGTCGATAACCGGCAGACTGCCGTTGGCATCTTCGCGCATGGTAATGGCCTGCACGGGGCAGACTTTTGCGCACATGCCGCAGCTGATGCAGGAAACGCTGCAGTCTACCATAGCGGCTTTCCCTTTGTCGCGGTTATTGCATTTTAGATGGATCTTAGTGCTGGCGCTGGTAATATACAATACCATCTGCGGGCATTGCCGCGCGCAGATACCGCAGCCGCTGCATTTACCATAGTCGATAACAGGCAGACCGTTTTCGCTCATGGAAATGGCATGAAAGGGACACATTTTACGCAGGAACCAAAACCAAGACAGCCAAAGTTACACTTGCCCGGTCCGCCGTAGTATTTGGCTACCAGGTGGCAGTCTTTGATGCCGGTATAATTGTACAGCTTGGGCGCATTTTCTTTGCAGCCGTTGCAGGCGACGCGGGCGACCTTACGCAGGTCGGGCGATAAAGGTATATCGCCGGTAAAGCCCATGATGCGCGCTATTTTCTTTTTAGAATCAGGCGAGCAGGCCAAACAGGGTGAAACACTGTCGCGTCCGGCAACGATGGCTTCAGCCAGTCCGCCGCAGCCGGGATAACCGCAGGAGCCGCAGTTGGCGCCTGGCAGCAGATTGGTGATCTCTTCGATACGGGGATCGGTATGTACGGCCAGCTTGCGGCCTGCCACAGCGAGAATAGCGCCGAACATGCCGCCCAGGCCTGCTACTAAAGCAACAGATTTCCACATGGTGTTCTCCTTTTAGTGTATGCCGGCAAAGCCCATGATAGCGATCGACATACAGCTGGCCGTGATCAGGGCAAGGGGCAGGTTTTTCATACATTCCGGAGCGTCGCTGTCTTCCAGCCGTTCGCGGATGCAGGAAAACAGTACCAAAGCCAGAGTATAACCGACAGCGGTGCTGACAGCGTTAAGCAGACTTTGCCAGAGTGTATAGTTTTTTTGGATATTGATAAGGGCAACGCCTAAAATAGCACAGTTAGTAGTTATGAGCGGCAGAAATACTCCCATGCTTTTATGCAGTGCCGGCAGCATTTTCTTGATGAACATTTCTACCAGCTGCACTAAAGACGCGATCGCCAGAATAAAGACGATGGTCTTTAAATAGGTCAGGTCATAGGGAGCCAGGAACAGATAATAAACCAGCCAGGAGATCAGTGAAGCTAGTACCATAACGAAGGCAACGGCAGCGCTCATCCCCAGCGCGTTACGCAGGCTTTTGGAAACACCCAGAAAGGAACAGATGCCCAGGAATTGTGATAAAACGATATTGGAAATAAAAACTGCAGAAAAGATAATGGCGAAATTACTGTCCATGGTTTACCTCCCGCCTGGCTTTGATATAGTTGAGTGCCCCAAACAGCAGCCCCATGGTCAGAAAGGCGCCGGCAGGCAGGATCAGCAGCAGTACGGGCTGCGTTCCAGGCAGTGCTACGGCATGTCCGAGCAGGGTACCGGCTCCGAAAAATTCACGGCAGGCACCGATAGCGCTGAGAGCAAGCGTAAAGCCGATACCCATACCGACAGCGTCCTGAAAGGAAAGCCACAGGCCGTTTTTAGAAGCGAAAGCTTCGGCCCGTCCTAGAATGATACAGTTAACGACGATCAGCGGAATAAAAATACCTAAAGATTCGTAGATCGCCGGCACATAAGCATTCATCAGCATTTCGGTCACAGTAACCAGAGAGGCGATGACGATGATATAGGCTGGTATCCTGATGTTGGCGGGGATAAATTTTTTCAGTGCGGAAATAATCAGGTTAGAACCGATCAGAACCGCAGTAAAAGCCGCGCCCATGCCAAGAGCATTAGTTAAAGAAGAAGTGGTCGCCAGGGCCGGGCAGACGCCTAAAAGCTGAACAAAAAGCGGATTTTCCCTGATAATACCTTTTGTAAATTCTGGCAGCATGGTTACACTCCTTTCCCTGCGGCGGCTTTGCTCACGCCGAAATGTTCCTGATAATGTTTGCGGGCAGAATTGATGCCTTTGACAACTGCTTTGGAGGTGATGGTTGAAGCAGTAATAGCCTGGATCTCCTGCGGTTGGGAAGCATTTTTGCTGACAGTCAGATCATGGCTGAGCTCCTTACCCAAAAATTGGTCTATAAAAGCCGGTTCTGTACATTTTGCTCCCAGACCGGGAGTTTCATTTTGCTGCAGGATTTTTACACCGCTGATGCGGGCGCTGGGATATTCGATACCCAGCATGATAACTACTTTACCGCTGTAGCCGTCCGGATTGACTGTGTAGATATAGCCGTTGGTCTGGCCGTCTGTTTCAGAACGTTTGACAGCGACGATATGCTTTCCTGCTGCCGGTTCATCAGTGAGCTGACCGGCGTCTGGCAGTACTTGCTTATAACCTTCGCGGACAGCGTCTGCTTTGCGGGCTTCGATCAAAGGTGCTGTCTGGTCGTGGGCAGTACCGACGCAGGCTGCGGCAATACCGCAGATAACGAGCAGGATAGCCGCCAGCCGCAGAATATCTTTACTCATGGCGGGCACCTCCTCCGAAGGGGACGTTAGTTACATAACGGTCAATCAAAGGAGTGACCATATTCATGATCAGGATCGAATAGCAGACGCCTTCTACATAACCGCCGCGCAGGCGGATCAATGCTGTAAGGATGCCAAGACCGAGTGCGTAGATCAGCCGGCCTTTTTTGGTGATCGGGCTGGTGACCCAGTCAGTAGCCATAAAAAAGGCGCCGATGATCAGCCCGCCGGAAAGCAGATGATAAATGGCAAACCAGGTCGGATATTCGCGCAGCCAGCCGTAAATAGCAGTAATAACGACAACCGTGCCGATATAGCCAGCAGGGATACGCCAGTCGATGTGTCCTCGCCAGAGCAGATAAATTCCGCCTAAAAGCAGCGCCGGGACACATGTTTCGCCTAAGGAACCGCCGACATTACCCCAAAACAGTACGCTCAGTGAGGGAAGGTCGACATTAAGCCCGCGCTGCCAGGCGCTTTCGGCCAGGCGCAGAGCTGCCAGCGGTGTAGCGCTGCTGACAGCGTCGGTATAAGGTGTGGCTTTAGTAACTGCTTCTGCGGCAGCAGTGTTCCAGGGCATGGTCCAGGTCGTCATCTGTGCCGGGAAGGAAGCGAGCAGGATGGCGCGGCCTAAGTGGGCAGGGTTAAAGATATTGCTGCCCAAGCCGCCAAAGACCTGCTTACCGATAACGACAGCACAGAAGCTGCCGAAGGCAGCCAGACCCAGTGATAATTCGGGCGGCAGGCAAAATGCCAGCAGCAGGCCGGTTAAAAGGGCGCTGCCGTCACCGACAGTAATCGGCCTCTGCATGAGCTTTTGACATAACGCTTCGCAGATGACAGCCGAGAGGCAGCAGGTAAGGATAACGCTGAGCGCCGGCCAGCCCGAAAAAGTAAACAGCGGCGACCAGAGCTGGCAGAAGTGATAGTAAAACATCGCGCATAGCGGCGCTGATAGTACTGCCGCAATGGATATATGGCGATGACGATATAATGACTAAAGGCGCAGGAGCTTTGACCGGTTCCATAAGAGTCTTCCTTTCTATACGTGCACAAGATACTTATTTTTTATAGTAAGGGTTATGACCGCCGAAGCCGTCAGTAAGGATAAACTGTTTGCCCATGCGGATATACTGGACCAGGGGGATATGGGCTGGACAGTTATAGGCGCAGGAGCCGCATTCGATACAGGTACCAACGTGGCCGGCCAAAGCTGCCGGCCAATCACGACGTTTGACTGCTTTGAAAAGCTGGGTCGGTTCTAAAAACATCGGACAGGTATCGACACATTTTCCGCAGCGAACACAGGGATTTTCAGGCGGCAGCTTGGCCAGTTCAGACTGGTGATCAAAAAGCAGCAGCCCGCCAGTGCCCTTGAGAACAGGAAAATCAAGCGAATGCAGGGAAAAGCCCATCATCGGACCGCCGGAAATGATGCGGGCCGGATCGTTTTTCAGGCCCTGGGCACCCTGCTCGACAAGGTGGCTATAAAGTGTCCCGATGCGGACACGATAATTACCCGGTTTGTGAACGGCGTTGCCGCTGACAGTGACGATACGCTCATAACAGGGCAGGTCGTCTTTAACTGCCAGAGCCGCCTGCATTGCAGTGGCTACATTATCGACGATCACGCCAACAGCCGAGGGAAGGGCTCTCTCAGGGACAACGCGGCCGGTAACGGCATAGATCAGATGGCGTTCGCTGCCCTGAGGATATTTTTCGGGACAGACAACGACGCTGATATTAGGATCGTCAGCAGTAAGCTGATTAAAAAGCTCGATAGCCCGTGGTTTATTATCTTCGATGGCAATGATGCCTTTGTTGGCTAAAGATGCTTTCAGGAAATATTTCAGGCCGCGAATTACTTCATCGGCATGTTCGATAAGAATACGGTAGTCGGCGGTAATAAAGGGTTCACATTCGATACCGTTTAGGATAACTGTGTCAATGATGCGGCCGCTGCTCTGCGGCGCGTATTTGACATGTGTCGGGAAGGTTGCGCCGCCCATACCGACGATCCCTTTTTCTGCCAGAAGCTGTCTGATCTCATCAGGCGGAAGTACCAGGCCGCTTTCACGCGGTGTGATCGTGGGGTCGAGCGTGTCCTGGCCGTCATTTTTGATGACCATACAGGCCGCGACGGTGCCGTTGGGAAGAAAGCGTCTTTCGCTGCCAACGACCATGCCGCTGACACTGGCATGGATATTGCTGCTGACTGCTCCCTGGGCTTCGGCGATCTTTTGTCCAAGATATACCTTTTCGCCAGGCTGTACCAATGGTTTGGCAGGAGCTCCGATATGCATCGAGAGCGGCAGCACGACTTTCTCGGGTGCGGGGATAGCCTCGATCGGCAGTTCCGCAGTTAAATTTTTAGCAGCATCGATATGAGTGCCGCCTATAAAGGTATGTAGACGGGAAAACATGTTGTCACCTCGTTAAAAACAAATAGTGTATACTAATAAAGATTTAACATATATTATAAGGCGTAACTGCAGAAATAGCAATTGTTTCAGCAACATTTTCAAGTAATATTGCCAGGTATCAGAAAAATAGTAAAGAATGTAATAAAATGAAATAACGTATTAATAACTGGCGGAAGGTTTGCATAAAAGGGGCAGCGTGGATTTGCAAACGACTGGCAGGGAAACTGAAAATATAAACCTTAGTATTAGTGACTGTAACCGGCATTTTAAGTATAATATTTATGGGATAAACTAAAGTATTAGTCACGGAGAAGGTGTGCGATATGACAAAATTTACGCCTGAAGAAAATAGCAGAATCGTCGGCTTTTTTTCTAAAACAGTTAGTTCCCGCACAGATTTTCGCAAAACAATATTAGAAGCGTTCAGTAGCATTTTAGGCTATAAACGCTGTACTTTCTGGCTTGCTAACAATAATGGCAGGCTGGTAGAACCGATGTATATCAATGTCAGCGATAAAATCATGCAGGCTTGGGAAGCTGGTTACTACCGTTATGATCCTTTTGACTATGCTAATTTACCAAAACAGTATCGCAGGCAGGGTACTTTAGTTGTAACTGATTTGGTTGATGAAACAGATTATTTTAAACAGAATATTTATTATAATGATATTTTGGCAACACAGGATTATGTTTATAAAATGGTATTGTATCTGATGGATGGCGAAAGATTTATCGGAGGGATGTCTTTTTTGCGCACTAAGCAGGAGGTCCCTTTCGGATACAGTGATAAATTGCTGGTAAGTTATCTGGGACACTATATTTCACAGTTGCTGACAGAACAAGGTCAGATCAGTAAACTGCGCAGCGAGAATGCCCAGCTGCTGGAATTTGCTGATTTATCAGGTGACGGACTGATTGTGACTGATGAAGAGGCTAATATCTGTTATATAAATGCCGGCGCCAGAAATATTTACGATCTGTTGCTTTTACATGGTCAGATAAATTCTTTAGAGGACCTGATCAGCGGCGTGAGATACCAGGAATGCAAAACTCCGGGAATCAATCATATGAGTTATTGCGAACTGGGACGTTACGGTATCCATATTAAAGCCAAAATGGTTTTGCAGGAAAAATTTTACAGTATTGTTTTTCAACAGAAATCCGGCAGTAAAATATTTGCGGATGAACATTGTGAAGCACTGCTGCAGGAAAACGGTCTGACCAGCCGTGAAAGAGACGTTTTAAATTGTGTTTTAAAAGGTATGACTAATGTTGAGATCGCGGAAGAATTATTTGTCAGTATTCATACGATCAAAGCGCATTTATACAGTATTTACCATAAGTGTAATGTCGGCAGCCGCAGTGCCCTGATGGCAAAATTCAGTCAGCGGAATTATCGTTGAAGTATTTAAAGCTCCGTCCATTAATACTTTAGTATTAATGGACGGAGTATTTTTTTTACTTTTGGTTAATAGTTTACCTGCAGTGTAAATAATAAAATTTAAGTAGGGATGGCAGCAATAAAGTTGAAGAGAAAAAGGAGGGCTCAGGTATGTCATATCTGGAAATAGCAAATTCAACAGGGATGTGGTTGGTTTGCAGTGTTATTATTTTTGTAGTTATTTTTCAGGCCGCTGTTTTTATGCGCAAAGCTTATAAGACAGGTAAAGAAATGGGCCTGAGTGATGAACAGATGCAATCGGCGATGCGCAGCGGAGCCATCAGTACAGTAGGGCCTTCGCTGGCTGTAGTTGTAGCAATGATTTCGCTGATCGTAAGTTTGGGGGCGCCTTTTGCCTGGATGCGTTTATCGGTAGTCGGATCGATTCCCTTCGAGCTGATGGCGGCTGAAACAGGTGCCGTTGCCATGGGAACAAGTTTGGGCAGCAGTACTTATGATGTCAGCGCTTTTGCTACATCAGTATGGACCTGTACGCTGGGAGCCAGCGGCTGGCTTTTGATCTGCGCATTTTTACAGATAAATTTGACATTGTGCGCCGAAAAGCTGTTGGCGGTAATGAAGCGTTGCTGCCTGTGCTTTCTGTATCGGCGATGATCGGTGCTTTTGCTTATTTCGGCGCTCCTTATCTGGCCGGCCGCGGTCTGGCCAGTACTGTCGCCTGTCTGAGCGGCGGGGTGTCTATGATCTTGGTCAATTATCTTGCTGATAAAATCCAAATGCCTAAATTGAAGGAATGGGCGTTAGGAATTGCTATGCTTTGCGGGATGTGTATGGCGATGCTGTTTGTTTAAGGAGGCGGTCGGATATGAAAGAGTCGTATAAGGAATTTGTGAAACAAATAATATTCTGGGGGCGGTTCACTTTATTGGCAGCATGGATATGCAGCTTCCTGCCGCCGCTTTATCTGGCTGTAGTTTATGGGATCATGCCAGAGGTTACAAGTATCGTCAAAGCATTCTCCATGATCGCTTCCGTAATGCTGGTAAGCTGGATCGTCGAACCGATTGCTTATTTCCCGATCGTAGGGATTACGGGGACGTATATGTCATGGCTGGCCGGAAATATTTCCAATATGCGTGTACCGGTATCGGCGCTTTCACAGACAGCCGCCGGTGTCGAAGAAGGTACGCCTGAGGGCGATATTATTTCTACTTTGGGTATTGGTGTATCTGTGATAGTTAATTTGATCGTTTTAGTGCTGGCGGTGTTTTTTGGGCAACAGGTGATAAGCTCGCTGCCTGCTGATATTCAGGTTGCCTTTAAGTTTATTTTACCGGCAGTGTTCGGCGCGATCTTAGCCAATTTTGCTTTGCGTGATTATATGCTGGGTTTATTTGCCCTGGTCATGTCTTTCGTACTGACAACGCTGCAGATGCCAAGCTTTATTGTTTTGCCGGTTTGTGTATTCGGAACTATCGCTGTTGGCATTTGGAAATTCAAGAGAAAACAGGCGCAGGCGGCCAAATAAAGGAGCCATGATAATGATGAAAGATTTTAAAATAATTGAAGCTGCTGGAACTCCGTATGAGATAGGTTTTGCTCATGGCGAACAAGGGCGGGAGGAAGTGCTTTGCAGCATCGCCACTTATAAGGAGATGTTTAAAACCTATGCAAATTTAGGATGGGAGGAAGCCAAGCACAGATCGCGCGCTTATATCGAACATATCAGCAGGTATGACAGTGATCTGCTGGAAGAGATACGCGGCGTTGCGGCAGGAGCCGGTGTAGAGCTGGAAGATATTCTGGCGCTTAATGCCCGCAGCGAAGTGATTTTAATGTCTGGCAGCAAAATGCCTTCGGATGGCTGCACTGCTGTTGCTGTTACTCCGGAAAGCACACAGGACAGACATACGATCCTGGCACAGAATTGGGACTGGAAGGGGCGGCAGATCGAAGCGGTTCTGGTGTTGAAAATCATTCAGCAGGATAAACCGGCAATCACGATGGTGACAGAAGGCGGTATTATCGGAAAAGTAGGTTTCAATGATGCCGGTATCGGCGTATGTCTTAATGCTTTAGGTACAGTAGGCAATCCGTACGGCCTGCCGCTGCATATTGTTTTGCGGGGGATTTTGGACAGTCGTAAATTGAGTGATGCGATCCAGAAAATCAATGCTCAGCCTAATGCCTGCGCAGCTAATTATTTGCTGGCGGCAAAATGCGGTGAAGCTTTGGATGTTGAAAAATCGCCGGTCGATTTTGAGGTTTTTTATCCGGAGCGTGGCATGCTGGTACATACAAATCATTTTTTGTGCGACAGAATGAAACCTGCCGATACCAGCAGATTTATGGCACACGATACGTTTTTGCGTTATGGTCTTGCAAGAAAAATGCTGGAAGACAAAAAAGGCGTGGTTACAGCAGACAATGTAAAAGAAATTTTGGCAGTGCATAAGGATTATCCCGACTCTATCTGCAGGCATGAAGATGAACTTGATCCGGACGGTCTGCGTATGTGCACAGTGTTTTCTATCGTTATGGATATGACAACTTTAAAAATGGAACTGCTGCGTGGTAATCCCTGTGAAAATAAATACAGGGAAGTTTAGGGAGTTGGAATGTTGAAGGAGAAAGGGAAGGTGTTTAATAATGAAGAAAACTTTGATGTTGGGTTTACTTTTAAGTATGGGTATTTCTGCGTCTGCTGCAGCTGTCAATCCTTTTACGGATGTTCCGGCCGGGCATTGGTCTTATACTGCGGTCGAGCGACTGGCGGCAGCAGGGATTATTGACGGGTATGGCAATGGCAGTTTTGGTGGTGACAGATTAATGACGCGTTATGAAATGGCGCAGATAGTTGCCAAGGCAATGGCCAAAGGAGCTAATGTTGACCGTCTGGCGACAGAGTTTGCCGAGGAACTGGACGGGTTAGGGGTACGTGTTGCCGTATTGGAACAGAAAACTGATCAGGTTCAGATAGCAGGTCAGATCCGTACATCTTATGCTGCTTATTCTAAGGGAGCCGCTCGTATGTTTAAAAGTAATCACTCCGGTGTGATGCGTTCGCGTTTGTTCTTGACGGGAAAGGTAAATGATAATTGGAATTATCAGGGCGTTCTGCAGAATATCCAGGATTTTACTAATGATTCAGGCGATGAAAAAACAGAGTTTCAGAGAGCTTTTTTAGAAGGCAGGATAGGAAATGTCAGATTAACTTTAGGCAGATATCACAGTTTTGTTGCCGATGGCAATTTGTATGACCACAGAGTCGACGGAATGAAAATGGCACTGGGCAAAGAGCTGAAAGCGGAACTGGAATACGGGAAACTGGCGTATGCCGATGGCGCTAAACTGGGCGATAAATTCTATCGTTTTACCCTGAGCGGCAAAACCGGGGCGTGGAACTGGGAAGGCAATTATATCAACATAGATAATTTGCTGAAACTGGGAGGGCAGGATGATAAAATCTGGACTTTAGGAGCCAGAGTTAATTTGGATAAGGCCTATGCCAGTGCCATGTATTTGAAATCAGACGTAAATGTGGCCGATAAAGATGCAGGCTATGTTTTGGGTATCGGTTATGCCGGTGCCAGACAGAATGAGGCTGGCAGCTGGGGTGTCTGGAGCAAATATTACAATCAGCCTTCTGGGGCAGATATCATGCATACGATGCCGGGAGTGCATCCTGAGACTGGTTTTAAAGGCTGGGGATTTGGTGCCGATTATACTATTGCCAGAAATATGATACTTGATACGGAATATTATGCGCTGAAAGACCAGCGGGATATTGCCAATAATAAATATAATACTTGGTGGACACATCTGATGATCTTATTTTAAGCAGTTGGTCAGGCGCCCTTTAAAAGGGTGCCTTTTTCTATTTGAGCGGCTGTGTGGTATTGGCGTTTGTTTTTTGTGGATATATATAGCTGCTGAATAATTAATATAACAAAAATAAAAACGAATGTCTTCCGAGATTGTGAAGCAAACCGCTTTGCAGGGCAGTTGCAGAGTGTTTTTGCTATAAATTTAACAAAAAAAGCAGATTTATTTTACACTTTAGCCATATTTTCTCAAAAAATTCACGAAAAACTACTGCGGAATACTGTAAAATAAGTTATAATAGGTATCGTAAAGTGTATTATAAGTTGCTTATTACGAGCTTAAAATCGCTTTACTGTAATCCTGGCAGTCATCAAGTTGAGTATTTTTGATACTGCCGGTACAATTTAGGATACCGGGAGGTATACATGTTTTTTGACTCTTATGACACTCCTGTCTTCCGTCCGCCCAGTGAAGCCCGCAGTTTTATCCTGCGTGTGACCCGCGGCTGCGCCCATAACAAATGTACTTACTGTAATATGTACAGAGGCGTGCCGTTTCAGGTACTGACTGAGGACGAGGTCGCCAGACAGATCGAGGCTGCTGCCGTTCACGGCAGAAATTCGGTTCGCAGAGTGTTTTTAGCCGACGGTGACGCTTTGGTACTGTCGACGCCGCGTCTTTTAAAAATTTTAGACGCGTTATATAAAACTTTTCCGAAGCTCCAGAGGGTAGCGGCTTATTCCGCTCCAAAGGATATCCTGCGTAAATCGCATGAAGAGCTGGTCGAGCTGCGCGAAGCAGGTTTGAAGCTGCTTTATTACGGCATGGAGACAGGTGATGATATTACCTTGCAGGCCGTGAAGAAAGGCGTCAGCGGCGAAGAGGCTGTTGAAGCAGGCCGGAAGGTTATTGCGGCAGGCATGAAGCTGTCGATGATGATTATTCTGGGCCTGGCGGGCAAACCAGGCAGCAAGCGCCATGCGGCGGAAACTGCCAAAGCGATCAATGCTATCAAGCCGACGATGCTGAGCGCGTTGTGTTTGATGCTGTACCGCGGCAGCGAGCTGCTGGATCAGTTTGAACGCGGAGAATTTGAACCGCTGCCACCACAGGGTTTAATGGAAGAATTGTATAGTATTTTAGCTGCTGTCGAACTGCCGGAAGATCATCCGTGCATTTTTCGCAGTAACCATGTTTCTAATTATGTTCAGCTGGCAGGGACCCTGCCGAAAGACAAGGAGAGGCTGCTGGGCGAGATTGCCTGGAGCGCTTCCGAATTAGGTAAGATCAAGGACTGGGACGTTTATAACAATACAAGATATTGAGTGTGCAAGGAAGGGGATCGATGGTAATGAGGAAAATGACCGCATTGCTGACCTTTGTGCTGATAATCTGTCTGCTGCCTGCCGCAGCTTTTGCCAAAACCTTTAAAGAGGGTGACAAGGACTGGAAAATCATGGTCACTCAGCAGAAGCTGAAAACTTTGGGATATGCTACTGACCGTACCGACGGTAAGTTCAGTAAAGCAACTGCCGGCAGTTTGAAAAACTTTCAGAAAAAGCATAAACTGAAAGCGAATGGACGCCTGGACGATAAAACCTATAAAAAGGTCACCTGGGAAGCCTTTAAAAAGGAAGGAATTACCAATGTCAAGGGCAGGGATGTCGTGAAAACGGCTTCTAAATATAAAGGTACTCCTTATAAATTTGGAGGGACAACGCCTAAAGGCTTTGACTGCTCGGCCTATGTGCAGTATGTTTTTGGCAAGCACAGGGCGCAGCTGCCGCGTACTGCGGATGTGCAGGTATTAGAGGGTGTTTTTGTCCTTAAAAACCAGCTGAAGGAAGGCGATCTGGTCTTTTTCTCGACTTATGAGCCGGGCGCATCCCATGTTGGAATTTATGCCGGAAAAGGCATGTTCTGGAATGCATCGACGTCTCGCGGCGTAGTACTCGATTCACTGGACAATACTTATTGGAAATCCCATTATTACGGGGCGCGCCGTATTCTTGTCGATAACGGTGAAGTGTAATATTCAACAGGTGCTTTTATGATATTTGATGAAATCGAGGAGGGGTCTGAATAATGATCCGTGAAAAACGTAACAAGGAAAAACTGGCTTCCTATTATCGTAAGTTTATGGAAGACGGTGTCATCGATCCGAACGTCCATCCCTGGGTGGCTGAGTCCTGGCAGCGCTGCCGGGCGATGAAACTGCCCCATGAAACGATGCCTAAGCTCAATAAACTGAGCCGTGAGGAGATCGTTGAACATCAGAAGACCCATGAGTTTATCGTAAAGTATGTCGACGGTTTGTATGAACAAAGCAAACAGCATTTCAATATTCATAATCTGAGCATGCTGCTGATCGATGAAGACGGTTATGTGATCAAAAATTATGCACTGCCCTTTTTTCAGAGAGTGATCGAAGATATACAGGGGATGCGCGTACTGGAAGAGGACGTAGGTACCTCGAGCATCAGTATTGCGCGTGAGCATAATGTACCGTTTTTAATGTTTGGTCCGGAAATGTGGATCAAAGACAGTCATTCCGGCGATGCCTGCAGTGCGCCGATCTGTGTCAACGGCAAGATCCGCTACATTATTTCCTTCTTTTCGCTGGATCAGAACGATCTGCCTTATGACCTGCTGCTGTCGCTGCTTTTGACAATGAAATATTCTATCGAGCAGCATCTTTCCATGCTGGAATACTGGAGCATTTATCAGCTGATGATGAATGAACTGCCGGTGGCCGTGTACTGGATCGGTCAGGACGAGCAGCTGAAATACTGTAATAACAATGCGCAAAAGCGTCTGGATGGCAAAAAGAACCTGGAAGACGTATTTTTGAATTATGAGCATATTCCCATCAAAAAAGCCCTGCAGGGTGTACCAACGCATCGTCGTGAGATCACCTGGATCACGCAGGACCGTACCTATGAAGATATTACTACAGTCATGCCGATCAAAGTTGGCAGTGAGGTCGAAAGCGCTTTGGTGATGTCGATGTCGATCGAAGATCTGAAAACTACGATTGCCCATGCTACCGGCTACAGCTCCCGTTACAGTCTGTACAGCATGGTGGGCGAGACCAGTGAATTTTTGGCTTTGCAGCATAAGGCTTCGCGTATTGCCCGCAGCGATAATAATATCCTGCTTCAGGGCGAGCCGGGGACCGGCAAGCAGCGTTTGGCCCATGGTATCCACCAGGCCAGTCCGCGTGCGGCTGCACCGTTGATCGTTGTGAAGTGTTCGAATGCGCCGATCGAGGCGTTGGAAGAAGAATTTTTCGGCAGTGTAGACGGTGACCGTCAGCCAATGGCCGGTAAACTGGAGCTGGCACTGGGCGGCACACTCTTCCTGGACGAGGTCGAAAAGCTGCCTGTGGAAATGGGTGATAAGCTGGCTGATGCCCTGAAAAATGGTTTGGTAAACCGTGAAACCGGTGTTCGCAAGAAGTTAAACGTGCGTGTGATCGCTGCCTGCGATTCTAATTTGAAACGTTTGTCTGATAAGGGGCTTTTCTCAAAATCCTTATATGAGCTGGTATTGGATACGACAATGCGCGTTCCGCCTCTGCGCGAGCGTGTGAAAGATATTGAGGTCATCGCTTCCCATATTCTGGCTGAAATGTCGGCGCAGCATAATCTGCCGCCGAAACGTTTGTCGCCGGAAGCGCTGAATCTTTTGACAGGCTGCAGCTGGCCAGGTAATATCAAACAGCTGCAGGGAGTTATCGAGCAGGCATTCTTCCATACTCCCGGAGCAATCATCGAATCCGATAATATCAAGCTGCCTGGTGACCGGACGCTTGAAAAATCCTGGAAATATGATAAAGACGCTTTTATTGCGGCCTGGAAATCTGCCGGCGGCAATATCAGTAAACTGGCAGGAATGCTTGATGTCAGTCGTGTTACCCTGTACCGTTATTTGAAAAAATATGGACTGGGACCTAAAGTCGGCAAAGAGGATTAATAAAAATTCGAAAAATAAATAAAAAACAGAGTGCATTTGCACTCTGTTTTTTATTTTTGCAGTATTTAAAATAGTTATAAAGGCGCGCAGAGGAGACTGGACAATATCTTTTTTTAAATAACCAGGTTAAATTTAAGAAAAAGAAAGTTTATGAAGTACAGTTTTATTGCCAAGTAAAATTTGAGCGATTATAATAAAGCCAACTTAAGTATGAAAGCAGGTGTTGACAATGTTCAAGAACAAATTAGCGGCCGTTATTATGGCTGTTTTCACAGCCATAACATTTTCTGTTGCGGCTCAAACGGCCGAAGCCAAACCGGTACGGCCAGCTCCGGGACAAGTACTGGTTCCGCCGCAGGTACGTGAAACTGCAGAACTGCAGAAGATCAGTAAACGTTTTGATATTGATGCGTCTGTTCTGCAGACGGAGTTTGACCGAGGCTGGGGTTTTAAAGAGCTGCGCCACGCTGCTCTGCTGTCACTGGCTTCCGGGAAAAATATCAATGAGATCCTGCGTCTGAAAGAGAACAACAGCTGGCCGAGGGTAGAATATTTAACGGGTATCACGCCCAACGATATTAAAGCGGCACGTGATAGAAATGATGCCCGTTATTTTGCGGCTGCACTTGATTTGAAAGAAAGGGACATCCTTCCTTACCTGCGTCAGAATTACGCGCTGAATGATGTGCTGCATGCCGCACTGCTGGCAAAAGCTTCTGGCAGCACGGCAGAGAGCATTTTGGCTGCTCATCGTCCGCCGACGCATGACTGGAGTTATGTGGCTTATGAATTGGATGTCAGTCGTGAAAAGTTAGATGCGATCAGGGAAAAATAGCCAGCGTAAAATGAATTTATTGTTGAAATAGGAAAAGTCTGCTGCTGCCGCGGCAGGCTTTTTTTATTTGTACAGGGTATTGGCAGCAGGTGTGAAAGGTTTTTCTGGTTACAATACAATGGTAATTTTTTATAAAAATGATGATTAGAACTCTATTATGTTATATAATATAAATTGGATTTGTATTTAGATTTTACAAAGGCGGGTCAGTATGAGACTAAGAAAAAAACCATGGATCGAAGAAGCAATGCAGGATTTAAAAGGTGAATATGTTTTGATGCATGATTTGGAAAATTATAAAGGACGCTGGCAGGAACTGTTTCCCGGTAAGCGTTTATGTCTGGAGATTGGCTGCGGCAAAGGCCGCTTTATTATCGGTATGGCGGAGCTGCATCCGGAAAAGGCTTTTATTGGTGTGGAAACGCAACACGATATTGCTTATTATCCCGGTAAAACTGCCAAAGAAAATAAGATGGATAATATCAAGGTCATCTGCGCTAATGCAGAGCATATGGAGGACTGGTTCGAGCCGGGCGAGATCAAAGAATTATATTTGAATTTCAGCGATCCGTGGCCGAAAGCGCGTCACGCCAAACGCCGGCTGACGCATCGTAATTTCTTGGCGAAATATCAAAGACTTTTAGGAAAAGGCGGACACCTGCGTTTTAAAACGGATAACAGAGCGCTGTTCGATTTTTCAGTTGAGGAATTTAAGGAATTTGGCCTGGAGATCATTGCGTTGAGCTATGATCTGCATAACTCAGATTATGATAATGAAGTGCAGACGGAATATGAGCGTAAATTCAGCTCTTTGGGGACACCGATAAATTTTTGTGAAGTGGTATTTTAAGAGAGGCTGTTATGAAGAAACGATTTTTGATCTGGGATAATCCCAAGGATGCGATCATCAGCCTGACTTTACTGCTGATGCTCGTGGGCTGTATCAATGTGTTCAGCGCCAGCTTTGTCGAAGCGCGGGATATGTTTGAGGATGGTTATTATTATCTGAAGCGGTACTTGATTTTTGGCGCAGCCGGACTGATGCTGATGCTGTGGCTGGGATTTCGTGCGCCTTCGTATAAAACGTGGCTCAACGATTTTTGGCTGAAAGCCATCTATTTTGGTGTCGGCAGCCTGCTGCTTTTAGTAGATCTGATCGGTACGACTAATAAGGGTGCTCAGCGCTGGTTGTATGTGGGCGGAATTTCTATTCAGCCTTCAGAGCTGGCGAAGATTGCCGTGATCCTTCTGGGGGCAGCTCTGCTTGGTGAAATGCTGCGTAAGCGTCAGTCGATCAGTCTGCTGAATAAGGATACCGTCTGGCCTTTTGTGGGGACGGTGATCTACGGCATTCTGGTTTTGAAACAGCCGGATATGGGTACGGCGGCTATTATCGTAGCGCTGATGGTGGGTCTGTATATTTTGGCAGGTCTGCGTCTGCGTGAGGTAGTAGGCCTGTTGGGGATTTTAGGCGCAGTGGCGGTGGCAGGGGCGATCATGGCCCCTTATCGGCTGCAGCGTGTTAAAGTATGGCTGGACCCGTGGAGCGATGAGGCTAATACGGGCTATCAGATGGTACAGTCGCTGATGTCGATCGGCAGCGGCGGTCTGACAGGTTTGCCGTGGGGGCAGGGCAGCGGCAAGTTCTTTTATCTGCCTGAGGCGCATACAGATTTTGCATTTGCTATCTTTGTCAGGAATGGGGACTGCTGGGTGCGGCGATCCTGATTTCGGTGTTTCTGTTACTGGCTGCGGCATTTTTTCGTATTGCTATGAATACTAAAGATGAACGGGGCTTTATTCTTGTTTCCGGCGTCAGCCTGCTTATCGTGGGACAGGCGGTTGCGAATATGGCAATGGTGTGCGGACTGCTGCCTGTAATCGGCGTGCCTTTGTCCTTTATCAGTTATGGCGGTACTTCGATGCTGATAACTCTGGCTTCGATCGGACTGGTGCTTTCAGTTTATCGCGACGAGTGTAAACGTGAAAAGCTGGAGCGGCTGTCGCCCGATACACGCAGGACGCAGATGCATGTCGTTTCACCCGCTGAGGAGGTGGCAGCGCTGATGAAGAAGTTTTCGCTGCAAAACGGTAAAAACGTTTTGCCATTATCGGCCTGCTGATCTTTTGGTTTTGGAACGGTGTTTCTGCGGCTGATCTGGCTGCAGGTCATTCAAAACGAAGAGCTGGCCAGACGTGCTGCCAATCAGGTTACCGGCAAGGTAACTAAATATTCGCCGCGCGGAGCCATTTTGGACTGCAACGGCGAGGAGCTGGCAGTCAGCATTATGTCTAAATCTCTGTATGTCGACCCGGTCGAGATGCAGGATAACCCGACGAAAAAGGGCGAGAAGCCGGAACGTGACGTCAAGCGGCTGGCCGCTGATTTGCTGGCCGGAGTGCTGCAGATGAAAGCAGACGAATTATATGCTGATTTTACAACAGAAGCACGCTTCATCTGGCTCAAACGGACGATGGAGCCTAAAGAAGCGGCAGAAGTAGAACGGATCATTCGTGAGAATAAGCTGCCGGGGCTGCATTTTTTAGAAGAAAGTAAACGCTATTATACAAAAAAATCAATGGCGGCTCAGGTGCTGGGTTTTGTCGGTACGGATGATAACGGTCTCAGCGGTATCGAGCTGGCTTTGGACTCGGTAGTCAAGGGTGCGGAAACACAGCAGCAGGAGGTCGTCGATGCGCTGGGGCGCCCCATGGGTGACAGCGGTTTCAATAAAGCCAGGCCGCAGAAGATGGCTTCAGTCTATCTGACCCTGGACAGCAAGATCCAGTTTGTGCTGGAGGATGCGCTGGATAAGGCGATGAAGGATACGAAAGCCGCCAGTGCGGCGGTCATCTTGATGGACCCGAATACGGGCGCGATTCTGGGCATGGCCAATCGGCCCAGTTTTGACCCTAATACTTTTTATAAATATCCGGCTACCAGCTGGACTAATCGCGCGGTTTCGACTATTTACGAACCGGGCTCGGTTTTCAAGCCGATTGTGGGCGTGATGGGACTGACGGAAAAAATTATTACGCCGACCACGATGATCAATGATACGGGCAGTATTCAGATCGCCGACCGTACGATACGCAATTGGGACGGGGAAGGCATGGGACTGGTACCGTTTCAGGATGTTATAAAATTTTCTATCAATACGGGTATGGTACAGCTGGGGATGCAGCTGGGCGCACAGCGGATGATCGATTACAGCAAGAAGTTCGGTTTCGGCAGTGTGACCGGTATAGAGCTGCCGGGTGAAGAAGAGGGTATCCTTTATAATCCGGATCATATGTATCAGCCGGATATTGCAACCATGTCTATCGGTCAGGGCATTGCCGTAACGCCGCTGCAGATGCTGCGTGCGATCTGCGCTATTGCTAACGGCGGCGAGCTTTTGCAGCCGTATATCATCGATAAGATCGTGATGCCGGATGGACGCGTTCTGCGCCAGGGGCAGAAAAAAGTGGTGCGCCGGGTGATGAGTGAGGAAGTTGCCGCACAGATGCGCGGAATGATGGAGCAGGTTGTCGCCGCCGGTGGTGGTAAAGCAGCAGGGATCAAAGGCTACCGTATTGCCGGTAAGACCGGTACCGCCGAAAAGCTTGCGGAAACAGGCGGTTATGCAGCCGGTAAATATATTGCTTCTTTCGTAGGCTTTGTACCTGCTGATAAGCCGCAGTATGCGATGCTGATCATGCTGGATACGCCGCAGGGAGCTTTTTACGGTTCGCAGGTTTCGGCGCCGGTATTCCGCGATACATTGCAGCAGATCCTTGTAGCTAAGGGCATTCAGCCCAGCAGCAGTGAAGGACTGCCGTCATTTGAACAGCATGTACGGAATAATCCCGCTGTTAATTCGACAGTGCCGCCTCCGGCTAAGATGCCGCAGATGGAGATACTGGCAGACGGTAAGATCAAACTGCCTGATTTCAGCGGGCTGGATATGCGGCAGACGGCTGAACTGATCCAGCAGGGACGTCTGGTACTGGTGCCGCATGGCAGCGGTCGGGCGCGGAAGCAGTCGCAGCCTCCGGGAACAGTAGTTGCCGAAGGTACGAAGCTGGAAATCTGGTTTGAATAAAACATTTAAATGTATACATTAGGTTGCTGTCAGAGCAGCAGGAAAAAATCTGTCGGCACAGAAGATATACAAGATGGTTCACAGGTATAAGTGAAGAGGAGGGCGTTTATTTATGTTATCAGATATTGAAATTGCTCAGCAGGCCAAGATGCTGCCGATCACTGAGGTTGCCGCTAAGCTCGGCATCGGCGAAGAAGACATTGAAATGTATGGCCGTTACAAGGCTAAATTATCTATGGATCTGATCCGCCGCATGGAAGATAAACCGGCAGGCAAGCTGGTTTTGGTAACGGCTATTACGCCTACGCCGGCAGGCGAAGGCAAGTCGACTACTACCGTAGGACTGGCCCAGGGCCTGGCCAAAATTGATAAAAGCGTTATCGTAGCTTTGCGCGAGCCTTCTCTGGGACCCTGCATGGGCGTTAAGGGCGGCGCAGCCGGCGGCGGTTATTCTCAGGTTGTGCCGATGGAAGATATCAACCTGCATTTTACAGGTGATTTCCATGCGATCACATCTGCACACATGCTGCTTTCGGCAATGGTCGATAACCATGTGCAGCAGGGCAATGCTTTGAATATCGACCCGCGCCGGATCGTTTGGAAACGTGTTGTTGATATGAATGACCGCGAGCTGCGTAATATTGTTGTCGGACTGGGCGGCAAAGCGCATGGCGTACCGCGTCAGGACGGTTTTGATATTACCGTTGCTTCTGAGGTCATGGCTATTTTGTGCCTGGCCAGCAGTCTGCACGATCTAAAAGAACGCTTAAGCAAGATCATTGTTGCTTATGATTATAATGGCAAACCGGTTACCGCAGGGCAGATCAAAGCCCACGGCGCTATGGCTGCCCTTTTGAAGGATGCTGTGAAGCCTAATCTTGTGCAGACACTGGAAAATGTGCCGGCGATTATTCACGGCGGCCCGTTTGCCAATATCGCCCACGGCTGCAACAGCGTGATGGCAACTAAGACGGCTATGAAGCTGGCTGATTATACGATTACAGAAGCAGGCTTCGGCGCTGATCTGGGCGCTGAAAAATTCTTTGACATCAAATGCCGTTATGCCGGGTTGAAGCCGGATGCTGTTGTGCTGGTTGCTACAGTGCGCGCATTGAAGATGCATGGCGGGGTGCCGAAGACGGACTTGACTGCGCCGAATGTGGACGCTGTGAAAAAAGGTATCGTCAATCTGGAAAAACACATTGAAAATATTAAAAAATTCGGTCTGCCTCTGGTAGTAGCCATCAATATTTTTGCTCAGGATACACCGGAAGAGCTGGAAGCTGTACGTGCCCATTGTGCTGCACATGGCGTCAATGTTGCATTGTCCGATGTTTTTGCCAAAGGCGGCGCCGGCGGCGTGGAGCTGGCTAAGGAGGTTGTTGCGCTGGCAGAAAGCGGCAAGGCTGATTTTGCTCCTATCTATGCTTCCGAGCTGACCTTAAAGGAAAAAATCGCAACTGTGGCGCGTGAGATTTACGGTGCCGGCGATGTAGTTTATGCTAAAGAAGCGGAAACTGCTTTGAAGGATTTTGAAAGTCTGGGTTATGGCAATCTGCCGATCTGTATGGCTAAGACCCAGTATTCGTTTTCGGATGATCCGACGTTGCTTGGTCGTCCCAGCGGTTTTACCATGACGATCAAAAACTGCAGGATCTCTGCCGGCGCAGGCTTTGTAGTCGTGCTGACAGGTGATATCATGACGATGCCCGGTCTGCCGAAGGTGCCGGCAGCAGAGAAAATCGATGTCAGTGATGACGGCGTCATCAGCGGCTTGTTTTAAGGGGAGTTGTAGCAATGGAAACTTTGTTGATGAAGGGCAAGCCCGTTGCCGATGCATATAGAGAAACTGTTTCAGCCAAGATCACAGCCGCAAAGGAAAAAGGGATCAAAGTTACTCTGGCGATCATTGTGGTGGGAGATGACCCTGCTTCGCATGTTTATAAAGACCGTCTGGTAAAACTGGTAGAAAGTCTTGGCGGTGAAGCCAAGGTGCTGGCAATGCCGGAAACAGCAACACAGGAAGAAGTTATTGCCGCTATCAAAAAACTTAATCATAACCGCTATGTTACCGGTATCCTGCCGATGATGCCGATGCCGAAGCATATCGACGGCGATGCTGTCGGTGCCGCTATCACTATGAGCAAAGACGTGGACTGTTTAAACCCTAAAAGCGTCGGAGAAGTCTTTTTAGGGCGCAGCCGCTGGGCACCGTGCACTCCGCGGGCCTGTATGGCGACGCTGTCTCATTACGGTATTGAGTTAAAGGGGAAAAACGTCGTTGTTGTCGGGCGCAGTAATGTAGTTGGCAAGCCTGTGGCGCTGCTGCTCCTGCAGGAGCATGCTACGGTCACTGTCTGCCATTCCCGGACCAGGGATATTGCGGATGTGCTGCGTGGTGCTGATGTCATCGTTGCCGCTGTGGGTGTACCGGCTTTCATTAAACCTGAAATGGTCAAAGAAGGCGTCGTGATCGTCGATGTTGGTATCAATGCTGTCGAAGGCGGTCTGGTAGGTGACGTTGACCCTGCCGTCAGCGCTAAAGCCAGCGCTTTTACGCCTGTTCCAGGCGGTATTGGCATCGTCAGCAATATGATGGTCATGGATATGTTAAGCAGAAATTTATAAGGCGAGGTAAGTAAGACCGTGAGAAGATTTGTATGGCTGCTTTTACTGATCGTTTTTGTAGCTTTTATTTTTTATAATTCTTCTATGCCGGCGGCAGAATCACACCGGGCCAGTGAACTGGTCGGCTCGATTCTGACCGGTATGGGGAAATGGTTCGGCATTGATGTACCGCAGCAGAACCTGGATTATAATATCCGCAAGCTGGCACACTTTTTGGAGTTTGCTATCCTGGGCGTGATCCTGTGCAATGTTTACGCGGCGTTCGGTGTCAGTCATCGTACAGCGACAGGGTATATTTTGTTTTTAGGTTTGGCAGTAGCCGTTAGCGATGAATATATCCAGCTGCATGCTCCGGGGCGCAGTGCCTTGGTTACGGACGTGACCCTGGATTTTTCAGGGTTTTTTATCTGGCTGACACGTGAGGTCTGGAGCTGGGCCAAGCGGTAGTCAAAATGCAAAAACACTGTTACGTATATACGTAACAGTGTTTTTTGTTATTTGATATAAGCTGCCAGAGTTTCATAGAGCTTTTGCGGGTCGATAGGTTTGGCAATATGGGCGTTCATACCAGCTGACAGCGCATTTTTAATATCTTCGGCAAAAGCGTTGGCAGTCATGGCAATAATAGGGATCGTTGCTGACTGTGGATGTGTACTGCTGCGGATAGCCTGGGCGGCTTCATAGCCGTTCATGACGGGCATCTGGATATCCATCAGGATAGCATCGAAGCTACCCTTTGCAGATCCAGTGAAAAGCTCTGTGCACTGCAGACCGTTTTCAACGATCGTGACTGCCGCACCCGTTTTTTCCAAAATCAGTTCGGCGACCTTTTGATTGATCGGATGATCTTCTGCCAGCAGAAGCGATTTCCCTGAAAAATCAAAATCAGCACTGCCAAAAGTGTGCGGTGGTTTTTCTACAGGATGTTCAGCTGCAGTATCGAAGTGCAGCGGCAGTGTAACAGTAAAAGTCGTACCTTCACCCTGCCTGCTGGTTACGGAAATCGTACCGCCTTTATAATCGACGATATTTTTGACGATGGCAAGTCCCAGTCCGGAACCTTCGATATGCTTGCTGATGACGTCGCTGCTGCGGAAAAAAGGATCGAATAGATGCTGCAGGCTTTCGCTGTCGATACCGATACCGGTATCGCTGATCGTAAATTTATACCAGCCGAGCCGCTCATTGTCTGAAGGGAGCTCGCAGGCGCTGAAGGTAACAGTGCCACCCGGAGGTGTGAATTTACAGGCGTTGCTGACAAGGTTATCCCAGATCCGCTGCAGCTGTGCGGTATCACCGATACAATTGCAGTGAAGAAGTTCTGCGTTATGCAGGAAGTTAAGGCTGTTTTTATCCATCAACAGCTGGTAACGGCTGCAGAATCTGTCTATTTCTACGGACAAGTTGAACGAGGTACGCGCCAGTTTCAGTTTGCCTTTTTCGATGCGGCTCATATCCAGAATGTCATTGATCAGCGTCAGCAGATGTGACGAAGAGCTTTTGATAATATCAAGATATTCGCTGAGATGCTGACGGTTATCCAGATCGTCCAGGGCCAGATCCGTCATACCGATGATCGCGTTCATGGGCGTGCGGATGTCGTGGCTCATAGCGGAGAGAAAATCTGTTTTGGCGCGGTTGGCTTCCTGAGCCAGATCCAAGGCATTTTGCAGTACGGATCTGGAATTTTTTTCGGCGCTGATGATATCAGTAACATCACATCGGACAAGACAAATCGTATGATGACCTTCGTCGCCCCAAAGGACGTTGATCTGTTTGTTCTTTTCGCTGCCGTCATTAGCAAGATACGGCAGCGTAAATTCGTAACCCTGCGGTTTCTCTGCCAGCCTGCTGAGGATGACCGGCAAAGAAAATTTTTCTGCCGCAGTTTCATCCGCTGCCAGTTTAGTATAAGGAAGGCTGAGCTTGTGCAGTGCTCTGTTAAAGTCCGCGCATTTATAGGGTGACAGATTTTGCAGTACAGATTTGCGGGTATACATTGTAAATTCTTTTGTCACCAGATTGATGATACTGAGCTGCTCAAAGGTATAGGCCAGCGTATTCAGCAGCGCTCGCTGTTCCCGTACGTAGTCTGTGATATCGGCTCGGGCCATACCGACTTTATTCAGCCGCTGATCGATCAGGAATACGATCATATTTTTAGTATAGATATGTCCTTGTTCATCCTTCAGTGAATAATGGAAGGAGTAGGAATTTTCGTGATACAGCCGCCGCTGCATATTGGCGGGATCAAACATTTCCATACAAAATTCCCGATCTTTGGGGACAGTGAAGGTCTGCAGGAAGGCGACGATATTTTTGCTGTAGCTTCCCTGTTCAGGCGGCATTAGATTCGCTTTGCTGTTTGTGAAAAAAAGCTGATAGCTATCGCTGTTGAAATCACAGGTAGCGATAAAATCATAATGGGCGTGCGCCAGATGCATCGATATCTGGTCGTTGATCTTAAATTGTGTCAGATCGAGCACGGAAAGTACGCCGATCGTGTGGCCGTTATCCGGTGATTCTATCATATTGATGACACATTTAAGGTAATGACCGCTGTTATCATGAGGCATACGGATAAAGCATTCTAGTTCCTGACTGTTGATGCCCTGAGCAAATTTTTCCAGCAGCGGGGCATTGAGGAAGGTATTAAGGAAGTGCTGTCGTTCTTCCGGGCTTTCGATAAGAGTGGCCAGCCCCTTGAAAAAGTTCTGGCGCTCGAAACCAAATTTTTGCAGGGGATCGATACCTGTTTTGTCGTAAATACGCAGGATCCTGTTGGCGGTTATATCGCAGTAACCGCTGAGAATTTCGTTAGAAAGCGGATAGTTCTGCTGACGCAGTAAAAGATCATTGTATTTTTGGCGCAGCTTGTTCTGCGCTTCTATTTCTTTGGTGATATCACTGTAAACTGCATAAATAAGCGGGATTTCGTTTGGGCTTAAAATGAGTGAAGAATTGTTTTTGATCCAGATATAACTGCCGTCTTTTTTGCGCAGCCGGTAGATACTTTCGCAGGTATCAAGGTGCTTCTTGAGATGCTGATTCAATCGGCCAATGATATAGTCAAGGTCGTCCGGATGGACGCCAGCTGTGGCATCGTTTTTGTAAAGCGCGTAAGCTTCGTCAGTGGACATACCTGTCATGGCGGCGAAACCCTCGGAAATATATTCGGGGAGCATTTGTTTTTTTGCCATATCAAAACGGATGACTGCAATGCCGCCAGGAAGATTCTGGACAAGGGTCTGATAAAACTGTTCCAGTTGCTCGGTTTTGCGCGAACTGGTTATTTTATCGGTAATGTCGTTAATAAAAAGCGTGTAAGCAGGCAGACCGTTCCATTCAAGTTCTTTGGCACGGATCTCGTAGCTTTTGCCGTTTGCGAAGGTAAGCTCCTGTGGTTTTTCGATATTTTTGATCATTGATAAAGGGCAGAAGGTACAGGGAGTCTGTTTGTCGTGCAGGGCGGTGTAGCATTTTTTACCCCAGGCATTGGTTTTACCTGTTAAAAAAAGTTCTACGTTTTCATTGTAATACAGCAGGTCATGGTTCTTTTTATCAATGACATAGATACCCTGGGCCGCTTCGTTGCTGATCTGCTGGAATAGTTTGGCTTCATCGGACATACCGGTAAAAACGGCATAAAAGATGCCGTTGATAGCTTTGCCATTCAGATGGACCCATTCCAGTACCTGATCTTTTCGGGTGATACGATAAGAAAGATCAAGAGTGTCACTGCTGATGAACATATGCTGGAAAGCATCGTAGACCCGCTGATAGTCTTCTTTAAAAACCATGCTCCAGGGATTGGCCGCATAATGCTGCAGATCAGCTGCGTCACTGCAGCCGAAAAGTTTAGCAACACCATCGGAACAAAACAGACGCCGGGGATTTTGCATATCATTAAAATCATAGGCAGCAATGCCGCCGGGAATAGAATTGATGACGTGTGCCAGCTCTTCTCGGGCCTGTTTGAAGGCGGAAATATTGTGGAATACACATTGCAGAAGGGGATGACCGCCGTCTTCACCTATTTTCCGGGCGTGAACATTGACCCAGACGATGTGTCCGTCGCGATGCTGTTTGCGGAATTCAAAGCTTGCCGATTTTCCGGCTTCCAGTACTTGGCGTATCTTCCGAATGACCATAGCGGCATCTTCCTGATAGATAAGATCAGCAGCATCCTGTTTTATGAGCAGGTCATATTCATCGCGGCTATAGCCGGAAAGAGCGGGTACGCCGTCAGAATAGTAAACCGTTTCAAAGATGTCGGAAACTTTATAGATTGCGACGCCGCCGGGAATAGCGTTAATGATATCCTGGGCATTTAGTTTTTTGTCAAAGCGTTTCATTGCAGATCCTCCCCCTGATAAACAGGACGATAATAAATAATTTTTTATATTAAAATTATAACATTTTTTAAATGAATATAAAAATAAAAAGTTAAATATATTAATCAAGAAAAATATAAAACCTGGATTATTGTTATTTTTGATAACAGCAATCCAGGTTTTATATGTTGTGTGTGAAAATTAAAATAAAGCCAGCCGGGATTTTAAACTATTTTGATGCCCAGCAGTCTGGCAATGTCAGCGGATTGCAGTAAATTGATCTGCATGCCCCGCAGTTCTTTAAAAGTTTCTGAAACAGTAATGCCATCGATTTTGCAGTCTGAAAAATCAAGGTCTTTAAGAGGGGTTTTAAAGAAGTCGGCACCGCTGAAAACTGAAGCTGCTAAAGTAAGTTTCTTCAGGCGTACTTCAGCCCAGAAGGACTCTTTGAAAGAGCAGTTGCTGACGGCAGAGTTTTCCCATTGTGATTTGGAGAAATTGGCGTATGCAAAGGAACTGTCACACAAGGTCAATTCCTTGCAGCAGCTTTGTGAGAAATCGGCACCGTTGCCGCGGCTGTCGGTGATAGTTACTTGTTTCCAAAAGCTTTCGCTGAAATTACAGTTGGAAAAATCACAGTTTTTTACAGCGACTGACAAAAAGCGTGATTGTGAGAAATCACAGCGTGTAAAGCGGCATTTGCTGAACTGGACATTGTGAAAAATGATTTTGCTGAGGTCTTCATTATTCAGAGTTTCATCATGGAAAGACATATCGGAGATACGTCCGTCGTCTTCGCTGCGGGATGCAGCAAGCTGTTGGGTTAACATGTTTTTACCTCGTAATGTTGATGTGTATATTACTACTATAACACATAAGGGGTCGGAATGCGCAAAAATCCCCGGCATTATTAATAATGCCGGGGATTACAGCAGCTTATTTGATCAGATCCATACCAACCTGCAATGCCTGTTTATTTTTCTCTTCAGTGCCTTTCGGTACGCGGTTCAAAACAGCTTTGACCAGCGATTCTTCACTGACGATGCCGGTCAGCTTCACCAAAGCTCCCAGCGCGATGATGTTGGCAAAAAGCGCTTTGCCAAGCACTTCTTTGGCGCTGTGGGTGATCGGCAGCTCGTAGACCTTGCCGCCGAAGTCCGGCACGTCGCTGACGAAAAGACTGTCGGTGATCATAACGCTGCCTGCCGTCAGGTCGTGTGAATATTTGGTAGCCGCTTCCTGGCTCATTGCCAGCAGCAGGTTCGGGTCGGTCACTTTCGGGAAGTGGATCGCTTCGTCAGAGATAATGACCTCTGCTTTGGATGCGCCGCCTCTGGCTTCCGGGCCATAAGACTGGGACTGGATCGCCAGCTTGCCGTCTAAAAGCGCCGCCTCTGCCAGAATGATGCCGGCTGTGATCAGGCCCTGGCCGCCGGTACCGGATAAACGTAATTCCTGTTTCATGATTATTTACCTCCCTGCGCTCTGGCGATCAGCTCGTCGTAGGCTGCTGTATATTCCTGTCTGCCTTCAACCTGATACAGTACGCCGATCGGGAATTTGCCCGCTTTTTGTTCTTCGGTCATTTTATCCCAGGCTGCCAGCGGTACTGCGTGGTCGCGCTGCCATTTCATCATGTCGGCAGGACCGCCCATTTTATTCTGGCGTCCGTAGGAGATGGGGCAGGCAGTAACAGCTTCGATCAGGCTGAAGCCTTTGTGTTCGATACCCTTGGCGATCAGGTCGGCCAGGATCTGGGCATGGAAAGTGGTGCCGCGGGCGACAAAGGTAGCGCCGGCCGCTTTGACCAGCTCGGCTACGTTGAAGTCCTGTTCGATCGTCGCATAAGGAGCTGTCGTCGCTTTGGAGCCTGTCGGTGTCAAAGGCGAATACTGGCCGCCGGTCATACCGTAAATACTGTTGTTGTAAAGTACGACAGTCATATCGATGTTGCGGCGGGCAGCGTGGATCAGGTGGTTGCCGCCGATCGCTGTAGCGTCGCCGTCGCCGGTAACGACGATGACAGTCAGGCCGGGGTCAGCCAGTTTAACGCCGGTCGCTACCGGCAAAGCGCGTCCATGTGCGGAATGGACTGTATTGAAATCTAAATAGCCGGAGGCACGGCTGCTGCAGCCGATGCCGGAAATAACTGCGACTTTGTCTTTATCAAGGTCAAGCTTGGCAACTGCCTTGACGATGGTGCCGGTAACGACACCGTTGCCGCAGCCGGGGCACCAGATATGAGGCAGGCGGCCCGGACGGAAATATTTATCGATCATTGCTTCCATGTTCATAATCAAATCTCCTCTCCTTCTTAGGCCATGGCCTTTTTGATCTCAGCCAGCAGCTGAGCGGGGGTAGCCGGTTCGTTGTCGTATTTTGCGTACAGCGCAACCGGTACCTGTCCTGCGACGACGCGCTCTACTTCCAGTACATACTGTCCGTAGTTGAGCTCGTGCACCAAAATACCTTTGACCTTGGAGGCCAGTTCTTTGATCTGCCTGTCAGCCAGCGGCCAGATCGTGATCGGGCGCATCAGGCCGACCTTGAGACCTTCCCTGCGTGCCATATCGACAGCTTCGTAAGCGGTGCGGGCACCGCCGCCGAAGGCGATAACTGCATATTCGGCATCTTCCATCTGGTAGTTTTCTACCTGGACGATGTCGTCAAGATTTTTGTAAAGTTTGTCATGCTGACGGTTGGTAGCGGCTAAAGTAGCAGCCGGTGTACCTTTCGGGAAACCGGTCTCGTCGTGTACCAGACCGGTGACGTGCCAGCGGTAGCCGCTGCCGAAAGCGGGCATGGCGGGTACAAGGCTGTCGTCGGCAGCGTAGGCTTTAAATTCTTCGGGGCTGCATTCAGGCTGTTTACGTTCTGCCTGCGGGATCTCGCTGTAATCGTCCGGCAGTTCGATCTTCTCGCGCATATGGCCGATAACTTCGTCCATCAGCAGTACAACGGGAACACGGTATTTTTCGCTGAGAGCGTAAGCGCGCAGCGTCAGTTCAAAGCATTCAGGCACGCTGGCCGGGGTCAGGGCAATGAGCCAGTGATCGCCGTGCGTGCCCCAGCGGGCCTGCATCAGGTCGCCCTGGGAAGGAGAGGTAGGCTGGCCGGTAGACGGGCCTACGCGCTGCACGTTGACGATGACCAAAGGAATCTCGGCCATGCAGGCATAACCGATCAGCTCCTGTTTTAAAGAAAAGCCGGGTCCGCTGGTCGCGGTCATAACTTTTTTGCCGGTCAGCGCTGCGCCGATAATAGCGCCCATGGAAGCGATCTCGTCTTCCATCTGGATGAATTTACCGCCGACGAGAGGCAGGCGTTCAGCCAAAGATTCAGCAACTTCGGTAGAGGGTGTGATAGGGTAGCCGCCGAAAAATTTTACACCGGCAGCGATGGCGCCTTCGACCACTGCCTGGTTGCCTTGTAACAAAAGGATTTTGGACATGATTTCAACTCCTCCGTTTTACTTTTCTACAAAAATCGCAAAGTCAGGGCAGCGTGTTTCGCACTGGCCGCATTGGATACATTTATCCTCGGCGACCACCTCTACTTTTTCGATCTCGCTGATTGCCAAAACCTGTTTGGGGCAAAATGCTACGCAGATTCCGCAGCCTTTGCAGCGATTTGTATGGACCTTCAGACTCATAATCGCGACCTCCTTCTTTCTCAAAAACTATCCGCCTTAAGCGGAACAAAAATAATTAGAAAAAATAAATAATAGTTTTCTGTGATTTCAACTCTATTATATAGGAAAGCATCGGCGATATAAAGCCCTAAAATTGTGAAAAAATAAAATAGCAAAATTTTTTGATGAAACAAAGTGAAGTTTGGAAAGATAAATTTGTAAAGTTTGTCTAAAAAACTTATAATAATATATAATAATGGAGAAATAGAAATATTTATTGAAAGGAAGTTTGATTTATGCGCGAAATAGACAAAACCTTACCTAAAGATCAGAGAATATTGCTGGCAGCAGAGGAAGTTTTCAGCCGCCGCGGCTATGTGCAGGCGACTTTAGACGAGATCATTGCGCTTGCGGATACAGGTAAGGGCACGGTCTATAAATATTTCGGCAATAAGGATAACTTATTTTATACACTTGTCGCCAGTAAGATAGAGCCTTTCCTGCAATGCCTGCAGGAGGTGGTTGCTTCAGGTAAAAGCACCAGCGAAAAAATCAGAAGCTATATGCTGGCGCTGCTGCCGTTTCTGCGGGATAATAAGGATCTGTATCGGATTTTATGGTATGAGGTGAGCGGCAATCAGCGCGGCTTTCATCCGGTATTTTTAAACGATGGTTCCTGGGAAATGAGTTCTTTGTACGGTGATACTCTGTCTGAAGATGAATATAACCGTATCCTGCGGTACCGCAATCTGATCAGGGAGCAGGTCCTATGTCTGGTGACGATCATCAGCGAAGGCATGGAGACTGGCTTTATGAAGCAGGGGCAGCCTACGATCACGGCTCACCATTTATTCGGCGGGGTAACGATGTCGGTGCTGCACTATGTGGGTCAGCCTGAATTTACCGATGCTGAACTGGCGGATCTGATTGTCGACAGGTTTTTGTACGGGCATGCTGTAAGATAACCTTGGCTTTGGCCGCGGAAGGGTGAGAAAGCTTGGAAAAGAAGCTTTTATTAGAACAATTCAACAAAGATTTTGCCGCGATGCAGCGTGGTATGATGATGCAGTTTGATAAGCTGCCGCTGCCAGTATATGTATTGAGGGTAGAGGCCGATGCAAGCGGACTGCCTCAGGATTTTATCTTTGTTTATGCCAACAGCGCCTGTGCCTCTTTTTTGGGTATCGACGGTAAAAATTATCTTTTGGGAATGTCTTTCAGCGATATTTGGGGCGATAACGGCGCCAAATGGCTGAATATCTATACGAAAACAGCGTTGGAAGGTCTGACCCAAAATATCGAGGATTATAACGAAAATTTAAAAAAATATCTGTCAGTCGACTGCTATCAGCCGATGTACGGCTACTGCGGCTGTTTTATGCGCGACGTTACCCAGCGCCGGGATATGGAACGGCAGCTGTACGAGGAAAAAGAACGTTACCGGGTCGCGATGGAATCCAGTATAGATCTGCTGTTTGAATATGATATCAGATTACAGGTGATGCATTCCTGGAGCAATATAGCTTCTGAAAATTCTCAGGAAAAAACACGGCGCAGTTATATCCCGGATTATCTTTCCGTGGTCATAAAAGAAAATCTTGTCGATCCATCGGATCGGGAGGCTTGGCTGGGCCTGTTGCGCGGTGAACGCAGCGAAGAAGCCCTGGAAATCAGGATGCGCCGTTATATTGACGAACAGGTAGATAACAAGTGGTATTTAGTGCAGGCAACGACTGTTTATGAACAGGGACTGCCGGTACGCGTTGTGGGTACGATGCGCGATATCGACGCCTGGAAACGGATGCAGCAGGAAAAGCAGCTGGTCGAAAGCCTTAATTATGAGATCAATCATGTGCTGGGCGATATTTATTATGCCGTAGTGCATTTTGATCTGGACGCAGGTACTTATCATTTTGTTGAGCTGACCGGGCAAAAATGCGTGGACTATCCGTATAACGGCACGTGTGAGGAATTTCTGGCCTATACCAGAGATGTAGTACCGCGCGAGGACTGGCATAAATTCAGGCAGCGTTTTAATTTACGGGAGATGCGCCGGGTTTTGACTAAAACCGGTGATAAGCTGGAAATGGAGCTGCGTCGCAAAAACGGCGGGTCTATAAATGGATCAGTCTGATGGTTTCATATCTGCCGGATTACAGCGGTTCGAAAAAACAACAGGCGGTCCTGGTGGCGCGTTTTATTGATGATGAGCGCCGCCGTGAGATGGAACAGCAGCAGGAATTGAAGGAAGCTTTGGTGGCGGCGCATACTGCTAATGAGGCGAAAAGCGCTTTTTTGTCGCAGATGAGCCATGATATCCGTACGCCCATGAATGCGATCATCGGAATGACGACTATCGCCAGGCAGAATATTGAGAATAAAGTCAAAACGCTGGACTGTCTTAATAAAATCGGCAGCAGCTCCGCCCATTTGCTGGAGCTGATCAACAGTATTTTAAGTATGTCGAAGATCGAAAGCGGTAAAGTTATTTTAACAGATGATGAGCTGAGCCTGCCGCAGCTGCTGGAGGATGTACTAAATATCATCCGCCCGATGGCCGGTAAAAAAATGCAAAATCTGCGGCTGGAGCTTGAAGAGCTGAAACATGCGGAGGTTCTGACTGACAGTACGCATCTCAAGCAGATTTTGCTTAATGTTTTAGGTAATGCGGTCAAATATACTCCGGAAGGTGGAGAAATCGTTTTGGGGCTGCAGGAGCTTTCCGCAGTGATCCCGCAGCGTTCGCAGTATGTTTTTACTGTCAGAGATAACGGTCCGGGGCTGTCGGAAGAACTGCTGCCGAAAATTTTTGATATGTTTGAACGCGGTGAAGACAGCCGTACAAGTAAAATCGAGGGTACGGGACTGGGGCTGGCAATCTGCAAGAACCTGACAAATTTGATGGCCGGCACTATCGAAGCCGCCAACAGGCCGGAAGGCGGCGCAAAGTTTACCTTAACGCTGCCGCTGCGCTGGCTGGGCGATGATGCAGTAAAACCGCTGCCGGCAGTAAAGTCTGCGGGAAGGAGCGATTTTTCGGGACATCGGGTCCTGATAGTTGAAGATAATGACCTGAATATGGAGATCGCTCTGGAGTTTCTGCAAAGCCTGGGGTTAGTCTGCGAGGGTGCTGAAAATGGCCGGCGGGCAGTGGAAATGTTTAATGCATCTACGCCCGGTCATTATGAAATGATATTGATGGATGTGCGGATGCCTGTTATGAACGGCTATGAAGCAACCAGGGAGATTCGCAGGCTGGCGCGTGAAGATGCGCGGCAGATACCAATTGTGGCAATGACGGCCGACGCATTTTCTTCAGATATCAAGATGGCGCTCAATGCCGGGATGAACGAGCATCTGAGCAAGCCGGTCAGTATCGAACGGCTGCAGGAAGTACTGGGACAATGGCTGTAACGGCAGGAGAAGCGGTACTGATGTTCTTATTAAAGTAAAACACCCAACGCATAGCGTTGGGTGTTTTTTTGTCAGGCGATCCTGCCTTCCTGCATATATAGCTGGCGGTCGCACATATAATTGATTACGGCTTTGTCATGGGAGATAAAGAGGAACGCCATCTGTTCCTGCCGGCGAATATTTTTTAAAAGCTGTAGGATCTGTGCCTGGACGGAGATATCCAGCATTGATGTCGGCTCGTCCAGGATAAGCAGTTTCGGTTTAAGCAAAAGCGCACGGGCGATACTCAGGCGCTGTACTTCGCCGCCGCTGACCTGATGCGGATAACGGTCCAGCAGGGCAGGTGACAGTTTGTCTGTGGCCAGTGCGGCTTCGATAATCTCGCTGCTGTCAGGCAGATCAAATATCTGCAGCGGTTCACGCAGGCTGGCACCCAATTTCAGCAGCGGATCAAAAAAGCTTTCAGGACGCTGCGATATGAACTGTACTTGCTGGCGAAAGGGTTTCAGCTGTTTCTGAGACAGCTGAGTCACGTCCTGCGTCTGAAAGATGATACGGCCGCTGTCTGTCGGCAGAAGCCGTAGCAATACACGTGCCAGAGTACTTTTGCCGCAGCCGCTGGGTCCCATCATACCGACTGCTTCTCCGGCAGCGATCTGCAGACTGCAGCTTTGTAAAACATCGTATTGCCTGCCGCTGCTGCGGTCCCAATATTTTTTAGAAACTTCGACAGCTTCAAGCATAGAGGAAGCACCTCACTTTCGCGGTGCCGCTGTCATAGACAGGCGGGACTTCCTGCAGACAGCGTTTTTGACAGCTGGGGCATCGCGGCGCAAACCGACAGCCGGGCAAATGATCCTGCGGTAATGGCGGCAGGCCAGGCAGCGGCTGAAAGCCGTTTTCCGGCAGTGCTGCCAAGAAAGCCTGGGTATATGGATGGCGTGGGCCGGTAAGGACTTGGGGACCGTATTCGACGATCTGGCCGGCATACATAACGGCGATGTCGGCGCAGATAGAACGTGCCAGCTGTAAGTCGTGGGTGATGATGAGCATACCCAGTGACTGGCTGGTTTTTATTTTCTGCAGATTTTCATAAACAACGCCGCAGGCTGTTTCGTCCAGTCCTTTGGTAGGTTCGTCGGCCAGAAGCCACAGGGGCGAGCAGCAAATACTCATCGCGCATAATACGCGCTGCAGCATGCCGCCCGAAAGCTCATGCGGATAAGCGGCGAGTACGCGCTCTGCATCCGGTAATCCGAAAAAGGTCAGCAGCTGTTGCTTGCGCTGGTTGGTTTTATCATTGAGTCCGGCAGTCTGCAGGATATCGTCGAATTGCCTGCCTATTGTGCGCAGCGGGTTGAGCGAGTCGCCGGGATTTTGAGGTATCAGGGCGATTTGCTGTCCGTAAAAACCGGGCAGGGAAGTGTTGTATGCCAGAATATCTGTACTGCGGTAGAAAATATTGCCGCTGCGAGCGACATAATCGGGCAGAATGCCTAAAATAGCCTGCCCCAAAACGGATTTACCGCAGCCGCTTTCTCCGATGATACCAGTGATTTGTTGGTGACGGAAGCAGATGTCAACACCGTCAACGGCCCGAACCAGTCCACCGGGGACAGGAAAGTGCACGTAAAGCTGATGCAGCACCAGATCAAGTGCTGCTGCAGAGTTTAAAGTTACCATTTACGCACCTCATTAAAGCGTACATCCAGTTTGTCACGCATAAATTCGCCCAGATTATTGATAGCGTAGATCAGAAAAAAGATGCAGGCTCCGGGTATCAAAATCAGATGCGGTGAACTGCGGTAATACAAAACAGCATCGCTGACCATTACGCTCCAGTCGGGAGTCGGCGGCTGAACGCCCAGGCCGAGGAAGCTGAGTCCGGCAATGGACAGAATACCGCGTCCCACACGGATAGTGAACAGAATAAGCAGCTTGTTGACAATATTGGGAATGATGTGATGCAGCAGCAGCCGACTGTCACTGCATCCCAGACAGCGCAGACCTTCGATGAAAGGTTCTTCTTTGAGCTGCATGACTTCAGCGCGCACGATACGGGAAAACCCGGCCCAGGAGGTAATGACCAGCGCCAGTACCAGACTTTTGATGCTGGGACCGAAAATGCCGGCAATGGCGATCATAAAGCAGCTGCCTGGAATGCCTTGGAAAATGTTGCTGGCGACAGTGCACAGCATATCCAATTTGCCGCCGTAAAAGCCGCAGAAGAGACCGATTACCAGGCCGACACCAAGGGACAGAATTGCCGAAGCCAGTGAAAGCAGGATCGAAGCACGGCCACCGTAAAGAATGCGGCTGAACATATCGCGTCCCAGAGCGTCAGTACCAAAAAAATGCTGCCAGGAGGGCGGCTGCAGACGGTTTGCCATATCGGGTTCAAAGGGATTGTGTGTAACCAGGAGCGGTGCCAGAATACTGGCGCCGATAATGAGCAGCAGCACACTGGCCGCACAGTAAAATTGCAGGTTTGATTTTTTCATGACCGCTCACCCAGCTTTACCTTGGGATTGAGATAAGCGATCAGCAGATCGACCGTTACCATCACCAGGATCAGCGTACAGCCGCTGACCAGAACATAAGCCTGCAGCACCGGATAGTCACGGTAGCGGATGGCTTCCAGCGCCATGCTGCTGATACCGGGGATAGCAAAAATGCTTTCGGCTATTACAGAACCGCCCAGAACGCTGGCAAAATAATTGCCCAGCAGAGCGATGACGGGGATAATGGCATTAGGCAGTGCATAGCGTGTGAGCAGGTTGAATTTATTGATGCCACGTACTTTGGCGACCAGAAAATACTGACGGCCAAATTCTGTCAGCAGTGCGCCGCGCATAAAGCGGCAGACAGTGGACATGGTGGCAAAAGCCAGAACGAAAGCCGGCAGCAGGAAATATTTCAGGCTGCCCGTACCGCTGGTGGGAAGCCAGCGCAGCTGTTCGCTGAAAATAAGGATCAGGATCAAAGCCAGCCAGAAACCGGGAATCGAGAGCATGACATTAGTAAGGTTTTTGACGAAGTTATCAAAAAAGCTGCCGCGGTAAACTGCGCAGATGCTGCCTAAAAAGATACCGCCCACACCTGCCATCAGCAGTGCGAGTACAGCCAGCTCCAGCGTCACAGGCAGGCGCTGCGCGATCTCGGCGGCAATGTCGCGGCCGGTGATATAGCTGCTGCCAAGATCGCCCTGCAGAACTCCCATCAGCCACAGACCGTAGCGCAGCCACAGTGGTTTATTCAAACCAAGTTCTTCGCGCATCGCTTCGAGCTGTTCTTCGCTGGGGGCATATAATCCATCCTGATTCAGGACAAATTCAGCCGGATCGCCGGGCGATAAGACGCCCAGTATAAAAGCCAGCAGGCTGATGCCCAGCAATACGGGCACAGCAGTCAGGATTCTTTTACAGCAATAACTAATCATCAGTCTATCAACTCAATTTCTGCTAAATTAACGCCGTAAACCAGCGCATCATAATTTTTTAAACGTTTGCTGTAAGCAACGATGCTGCGGTCGTTGAATAACGGTACTACAGGCTGGTCTTCGATGGAAATAAGCTGCAACCGATCATAAATGGCACAGCGTTTATTTTCATCTGTGCAATGCTTGGCCTCCTGCAGTAAAGCTGCGACCTCATGATTTTGGTAAGCCAGGCAGCTGATCTTATTGCGGCTGCCGTCCGGCATCATAAAAGTATAAAAAATACTGTAGGGGTCGCCGTTAGGCAAGCCCTGCTGTACGCGGGCAATGTCATAGTCGCCTCGGCGCATCTGCCGGGCCATGGTGGCATATTCCAGCGATTGGATCGTCACATCGAGGCCAATGCTTTGCAGCCAGTATGAGATCAGTTCTGCTTCGCCTTTCTGCAGCGGTTCGCCGCCATTGATGCAGTAGACCACTTCGCAGCGTTGTCCGCCTAACACTTCACGGGCCAGTTTTCGCGCCTTTTCGGGGTCATATTCTACCGGATAGTCTTTATAATAAGGGCTGGTGTAGTTCAAAAGATTGGCAGTTGGTTCGGCATAGTTTAAATATAATGCCTGGACCAGATCTTTTCTGTCGATCGCCAGGCTGACGGCCTGACGCATACGTACATCGTTAAAAGGAAATCTGCTGCCGTTCAGGGCCAAAAAGCGGATCATCGTCGATTTATTGGTCGATATTGCAAAACGGTCATCCTGTTTGATTTCCTCAGCCAAAAAGGGCGGAATGGCGTTGATGTCCAGAACTCCTAAAATTTCGCCGGCCTTTAAGGCCGCATAACGGACGTCGGGATTGGGAATATTCCTGACTACGATTTCGGGCACCTTTGCTTTAGTGCCGTAATAAGTATCGCTGCGGGTAAGGCGGACATATTTGTTCAGTACGTTTTCAGTGATCTTATAAGGCCCTGTACCTATAGCGAAGCCCTGAAAATTGCCGTCGGGAGCAAAGCATTCCGGGGCATAGACAGGGCTGCCGAAGTCGATCATTTTATACAGCTGGTTGACGTTGGGCTCGGCAAAAGGAATTTTAAGGTGTAATCGTCGATTTTTTCGTAACGAATCAGCGACGGATAAAAGGTTTTGATATCCAGACCATAAAAAGAGGAACGTTTGACGCCTAATTTCATCCGCTCAAAGTTTTTGATAACGGCATCGGCATTAAAAGGGCTGCCGTTGTGGAACTGTACGCCCTGGCGCAGATGGAAGATCCATTCTTTGCCGCCGTCCTTCATCTCCCAGCCTGTGGCCAGGCAGGGTTTGGGCAGGCCGTTTTCATCTTTGGTGATCAGTGGTTCCCAAACGCCTAAAATCTTGCTGCAATAGTAACCGTCTTTTTCGCCTGGGGCCAAATTTCTGCCGGCAGCTAAAACAACGGCGTTGTTTTCAGCTGTGATATTTTTTTCCTGTTCTGAGGCAGTTTGCTGCACGCCGCAGCCGCCAAGCAAAAGCACGGCTGTCGTAAGCAGCAGTAACAGGGGCTTATAAAAATGTTTCATATTTTCATCCCAGATTTATTTTTTACAGAAATAATAACAGTAGTGCGCGGCTGGCTGATCGTATATCGTCCGTCTGTAAAAGCTGCCTGTCCGGTAAAAGCCTGCAAAAGCTTTGCCTGCTGCTCATGAAAGATTTGCGCAGTCAAATCAGCCTGCATTTCCTGACTTACATCAGCCAAGTCGAGGAAATACTTCTTTTTGGGGTAAGTTAGAAATTCTACGTTGGCCTGCAGACCAAGCCGCCATAAAAGCAGCGGCAGCAGCTGATAATCAAGACATTCAGGACAGGACACGCCGTTTTTCTGATAAAGGCTGTAAAAGAACGGCCGCTGGATAGTTCTGACGATGATAAAGCCCTGGGTACTGTAAGCGTGCATTTTCAATAAAGCGCTTTTTATGTCGCGGATACGGTAGAGTGAATTGACACTGACGATGTAGTCGAATACAGCGTCAGTTGTAAAATCTTCCCATTTGCCTGCCTGCGTGCGAATATTGCCGATACCTTCGGCAAGCCGCCTCTCTTCAAGCACAGCCAGCATGGCAGGTGAAAAATCAAGACCGAGGATCTGCTGAGAATATTGTGCCATCAGCAAAGTGAAATTACCGCTGCCGCAGCCTATTTCCAAGATGGTTTTATTCCTGCCCAGAAGGCCGGCCAGTTTATCGGCAATCAGGCCGGTATCGTGATTGAGATTATATTCCTGTGTATATCGCGGCGCCAGCCGGACCCAAAAATCATTTTCTGCCTGGTCATTGAATTTGCGGTTGTCGGTATCGCCGGCAGCGTTCCAGCCAAAGGTTTCCTGCCAGACTGCGTTGAAGTCGATATCGGTGAATTTAAGCATAGCGGTAACTGCCTCCTGCTATTACAAAATCAAAGAGGGCATACATACCCTCTTTGATAATGGAAGTGAAAATTAAATGTCGAAGGTTGCGGACAGCATCAGGGTACGCGGGCTGGATAAGATCAGATTATTACCATAGGCAGTCCAGTAGTTTTTATCAGTAAGGTTGTAGCACATTGCAGTCAAGGTAACAGGAGTTTTGTTGAAAGCAGTTTTATAATTGACACCCAAGTCGTAAGTCATATAAGAAGGGGTCTGCAGCTGTTCATTATAAATATCGGCTTTACCGGTGTACATTGCCCGTCCGACAATACTGAATTTTTCATCCGGATTATATTCCAGTACGGCCACAGCATTCCATTTGGCCGCACCATTGACAGTTTTACCGTCGTTAGTGCCGTTTTGGGTTTTGTTTTGAGTGGCATCCAAATACATCAGACCGCCCATGAAATTCCACTTATCGGCGAGTTTACCATTCACAGACAATTCTATCCCCTGGTATTCCTGTTCGCCGTCCTGCTGCAAATACGTGCTGCCTTTGTAGACTTCGATGTTGTTGGCTTGCTTGATGTTAAAAATACCTAAGCTGGTAAGGAAGCCGGCATTGGCATATTTAAAGCCGATTTCATTTTGTTTGGTTTTGGCAGGATTTAAGACTTCACCGGCATTAGCATATTTGCTGGCAACAATAGTGCCCTTATCAAAATTTTCAGAATGACTGGCATACAAAGAAGTATGCTCATCGGGCTGATAAACAAAACCATAAGTGGGGCATAAAGCATCGCTGCCAACGGTTTGAGTTACTCGTCCGGTAATTTTATTATAGCTGTCGACCGAAGCATTATGCTTGTGCACACCAAGTAAAAGCTGGGCTTTTTTATATTTTACAGTGTCAGCTAAAGAGATACCCCAATACTGATCTTTACTGCTCAAACCGGTTTCTATTGAGGGATACCAGACATTGTTGCCCTGCAGGCCGCTGTAAATATTGCCGCTGACACTGCCCATACTGCCATTGTTATACATGTTTTTGGCGCCTTCGATACTGTGCCAGGCTTTGTCAAAGGCCAAAGTCAGATCGTGATTTACTGCGCCGGTTTTAATATTGCCGTTGATACCGAGCTGGGCATAATAATTTTTGGTAACAGTTTGTGTGGACATTAAATTATTACTGACATCGCCTTTGTCATTGATGATAACGAAATTACTGCTGGCGCCGATGATGTTTCTTTGCAGTTTGTTACTGTTCATACCGGCGTTCAGAAACCATTTCCAGTCGGCATTCATTTTTTGTTCATGATTTAAAGCAATGATGTATCCTTCTGATTCTTTGGCCAATCCATCAAAACCGTAATTTTTGCTTGCTTCAGGAGCGCTTGGTACTTTGGTGATCTCTTTGCCGATCGCGGCTGCTTTTAATGAGAACCAGCGTGCGCCGCCTTCGATATTTAAATGCCGGTAGCCAACAAGTAAATTGGTGTTGCTTTTTATCACGGTGGTCGATGTTGGCAAAAATACCTTGGGCTTCCATATCATTGCTGTTGATTGCCGTGTTGCCATTCAGTAATTCCGTATTGATACGTACGCCCCATTCTTTGTCTTTGCCGAAACGACGGCTGACATCCAGGTATTCACCAAAAGACCCTTTGCCTGAAAAAGTTTGGCGGTAACGTGTAAGCGGTGCCTCTGTTGCTTTGGAGACAAAATTAACTATACCGCCGGCTGCCGTGGTTTCATAGGTGCTGGGAATACCGGTAATGCCGCTGTTAGGGCCGGAAATAAATTGAATGTCGCCGATCATAAAGGTAGGGGCGGCAAATTGAGTCATTAGACCGGGGATACCGTTTAGGTAGGAACTGGTACCGTTGCCTTTGATGCCGCGGATAGAAAAATCATTGTGTAAAGTCGTGCCTTGAATCCGCACAGCCGGGTTATTTGCTAAAATGCTTTGTAAAGGCTGATTGGGGCCGCCGAAAGTCTCAATGTTTTTTTGAGTGATGTTCATATTGCTGAAAGGCACGTCCAGGACGCTTTTTTCGCCTAAAATGCCGATACTGCCTTTGGTTTTTACATAACTGCCAGGCAGGGCGTCTTTATCGGCTTCGACAACGACTTCGTCCAGGTCGTGCGTCATGGTTTCCTCAGCACTGGCCGTCAGAACAAAACCAGTGCTGGCAATAGCGCAGAAAACAGCCGTTGTTAAAAATTTCTTGTGCTTATTTATCATTGGTAAACACCTCATAATTTTATTAATAGATTTTCCAGGTATGCACGCTGATGGTATACCTGGACTTAATTCCTAAAAGCAGTGTGGCTGTCTGCTAAATATCGAACTGCGCTGACAGCATCATTGTACGCGGCGCGCCGAGAGCTACGGAGGTACCGCGGGAGATCCAGTAATCTTTGCCTAAAACGTTATAACACATAGCAGTCAAAGTAACAGGTGTGGAATTGATTTTGGTTTTATGTTTATAACCTAAATCAAAGGTCATATAATCGGGGGCCATAACACCATTATCGTTAACGTGGGACTTGCCGACGTAGTTCATACGGAAAATAGCGGAATTATTCTGGTCCGCTTCATATTCCGTTGCCAAAACGGCGTTCCATTTAGGAGTACCGGTAGCATAACGGCCTTCGAGATGCTCACTGCCTTTAGCAAGCTTTTCACGTTTACCGTCAAGGTACATCAGGCCTCCCATAACATTCCATTTAGGAGCAACTTTACCGGTCAGAGAGTATTCGACGCCTTTGAATTTATTTTCGCCGTTTTGCGTGTAGATTTCTCCTATTTTACCGCCGGGATTATCTTCTTTGATATAGCTGCCCTGATTTAATTCGAAGAAGGCCAAACTGTGTAAAATTTCGCCGCCGCGGTATTTGATGCCGACCTCAGTTTGTTTGTTTTTGATAGGTTTAAAAATTTCACCGGCATTATCGTAAGACTTACTTACCTCTACCGGTTTGGTATAGGATTGGGCGTAGCTGGCATATACTGATAAATTTTCGACAGGCTTATAAGCGATAGCAAAGGTAGGATTAAGGGAATCTTTGCTGACTTTGGCGCTGGAAGCACTTTCAGTTTCGGTATCGCGGTATTGCAGTGCTGCATATAACGAAGCTTTGCCAAATTCAAAACGGTCGGCCAGGGTTGCTGCATAAGCATATTCTTTGCTGTAGCCAACAGAATCGATGTCAGCAGCAGCGATTGGAGTGCCGATAATATGAACGCCATTCCACAGATCCCCGCCGATAGTGGCCTGACCTGCAGCACTGCCGGAATTGACGGCTTTACTTTTATACATGAAATAATCAACGGCAAAAGACAAGTCATTTTTTACATTACCGATGGCGGCCTTGTTAGAAACGCCGACCTGCCAGTAACTGCTTTTACTGTCGGAGACATAGTCGCGGAATTTACCGGAGAGCTTGCCGTTGTCACCGAGAGTCAGTGAACCACTGTTGGGATCGTTTTATGCTCGGAATAATGCCCGTAGCCACCGTTGATGAAACCGCTCCATTTATCGCTGAATTTTTGGATATGGTTTAAGGTAAACAGCATGCCGTGATTATATTTGGTCTGACCGTCAAAACTGAGGTCTGTTTTACCGTTCGGGGCTTCCGCCAGATTGCCTTTGGTAACACCGCTGGCACTGAGCCAGCGCTGGCCTCCATTTACCTTCCAGTCATAATAACCGCCGAAAATATTAGTCATACTTTTAGCGTCCTGATGATCTAAGTTGATATAAATACTTTTATCACGTACATCGGCATCTTTTATGGAAAGGCCTCCGTCTTCATTATGGGCGTTGACTCTGATGCCCCATTCATTGTTTTTACCAAAGCGGCGGCCTAGATCAAGGTCTTCGGTCCAGGTACTGCGTCCGGAAACACGCTGTGTATAGCGGGTGACAGGGTCTGCAGCAGCGCGTTTGGTTGTACCGTTCAGCAGTCCTGCCGGCGCATCGGTGCCATTAGTGCCGTTGTTGGAAAAGGTAGCGCCGTTAAGCACGGTGTTAGGGCCGGAGACTATATCGACGCTGCTGAGGATATATGCCGGGATGCTGCGGGTCTGGTTGAACATATTGGGAATACCGTTGATGTAGTAATGAGAAGCATTCATATTGACGCCGCGCATACTGAAATCTGTATACATGGGAGAAGTACTGCCGATACGAATAGAAGGGGTATTAGCCAAAGTACCGTTTAAAGGCTGATTGGGGTCATAAAAGGTCATAATAGTTTTTTCAGTATATTTTTTTTTTGTGTAAAAGGAACATCGATTGCTTTGATATTGCCCAAAATGCCAACTCTGTCGTTGTTGGCTACAAATCCCCCCGGCAGAGTGTTTCTGTCGGCTTCGACGATGACTTCGTCCAAATCATGCGTCATGGTTTCTTCGGCGCCAGCGGGTACTACAAAGCCAACGCTGGCAACAGCGCATAAGACGGCCGTTGCCCAGATTTTTTTCTTCCCATCCATCTTTTAAACACCTCGTCAAATAAATTTTATATCTTTAGTTTTTCTGACCGAGCTGACCGGGTTTCGCGTGTCAGAAAAATAAAAGCAAAATAAAAAACGCTTTTCTGCGCATAAAGACAGAAAAGCGTAAAAAGCTCTTGTAACGCTCCATTCCTGTCTTTCGCAGGATCGTAATGGGCTATAATCAGGCAGTTCTTCTGGCTCTGCTTCATCGCGTACCTCGTCTTCCCAGTTTCCCAGTGACGTTTTGAGGTTTGCTCAGCATTACAGCGGCGGGACCGCATCGGCATTGCACCGATTTCTCTGTTAGGCAATAATGCACCTGATTATCATAAAGTATTCAATTTTGAAATCAGATAGAATTATAACATTTAACTTTTTATATTACAAGTAATAATTTATGCTAAAATTAATTTGTTAAAAAACATAGCTGTTCTCAATAAGTTGTTGATATATAATAGCCTGAAAAATCAATTTTATCTATGCAGTGTGAAGCGTTATATGTCAATGGTTCTGCGAAAAGTTCAAGGCGTAGAGGAAAATAAAAAAGCAGCCACATCATGATCGATGTAACTGCTTTAAAAATAAATCATAATAAAAAGTCTGCAAAATCCTGCGGAGCAGAAACGATTTGTCTGACACCGGCGGCACTCAGTTCGCCCGGGGAACTGTAGCCGTAGCCTGCGCCGATGATGGCGATTTTATTTTGCTGTGCGCCGATAGCGTCGTGCTCGCGGTCGCCCAGCATAACGGCGGCGTTCTTATCAGCAGCGGTAAGGTGCAGCCGCTGCAGCACTTCGCTGATCACGTCGGCTTTGGTTGGCAGCTCGCCGTTGAACCCGGGGCCTGCTATTGTTGAGAAGTGAGCGGCGAGGCCAAAGTGTTCCAGGATTTTTTCTGCGTAAAGCTGCGGCTTGCTGGTGGCTACGGCAAGGGTCTTGCCTGCCTGCCGCAGGTTTTGCAGTAATTCGGGAATACCGTCGTAGACGGAGTTTTCGTACATACCGACGCGTGCGAAGCGCTCGCGGTAATATTCAAGGGCCGTATTTGCTTCTGCGGCAGTCATGCCGCAGATTTTCTGGAAGGATTCTGTCAGCGGCGGGCCGATAAATGGCAGCAGCTCGCGGTCGGGGCAGGTGCCTTTGCCGCATTTTTCCAGGGCATACTGCACACAGCGGATGATTCCGGGTGCCGAGTCGGTAAGGGTGCCGTCAAGGTCGAAAAGGATATATTTATACATTGCCTGCTCCTTTGAGTGTATTATGATAGTTTGATTTTGTGTTCACATTATAACATAAATTAAATGCTGAAGAAAACTGCGGCTGATATTGCTTAACCGTTGCCGGCGGTAGTGTTATAATAAAAATATAAATTTTATTGACGAGGGGTTTTTAAGATGACAGAAAAATTATATGAACAGGATTCGATGCTGAAAAGTTGCCTGGCAACGGTGCTGAGCTGTGCAGAAGATAAACGCGGGTATGCCGTGGTTCTGGACAGGACGGTGTTTTTTCCGGAGGGCGGCGGTCAGCTGAGTGACTGCGGAACGCTGGGCGGCGTGAAGATGACTTATGCTGCGCAGCGCGGCAGCGAAGTAGTGCATTATTGTGAGCGGCCTTTGACGGTTGGGGCGCAGGTCGAAGCGGTGCTGGACTGGCAGGCCCGGCTGGACCATATGCAGCAGCATACCGGCGAGCATATTCTTTCGCATGCGGTCTGGAAGCTGTTCGGAGCTAATAATATTGGTTTTCATATGGGCGAACGTTTGGTGACTATTGACCTGGATAAAGAATTGACAGCGGCTGAGCTGGAGCAGGCCGAGGATTATGCCAACAGCCAGATCTGGGAGGATAAGCCTATCACGGTCAGTTATTTGCCGCATACGGAGCTGTCAGCGCTAGTGATGCGTAAGAAAAATGAAAAGCTGACAGGCACGCTGAGGATCGTGACGGTGGCAGACGGGGATATTTGTACCTGCTGCGGTACGCATCCGTTACGTACAGGTATGATCGGTCTGATCAGGATCAACCGTTTTGATAAACATAAGGACGGGATCAGAGTAGAGTTTTTATGCGGGCGCTGGGCACTGGAAGACGCACGCCGCAAAAATGAATATATCTGGCAGGCCGGGCGCCTGCTTTCCATGAAGCCGGAGGGCGTACCGCAGGGACTGAGAAAGCTGCAGGAAGAAGTAACGGAACTGAATGAGCGGTTAAAAGCACAGACCGCTAAATTATATGAATTTTTAGCGCCGCAGCTTTTAGCGCAGGCTGCTGTCGATGAGGGCGGCATTAAATATGTCGCGGCGGCACAGGAGGATTGCAGCGCCGCCGATGCCAGACTGCTGCTGAATAAACTGCTGGCAGACGGGCGTACTGTGGCTGCGGTCGTGTACAGGTCCGGTGAGCGGATCAATTTCGTTTTGGGAAGCGGGGAACAGACGCAGGCTGATTGCCGCAGTCTTTGCAGAAAGGCAGGCGAGCTGTTTGGCGGCAGGGGCGGCGGGTCGCAGCATTTTGCTCAGGGCGGCGGAGCGTACAGCGATGACTGGCGGCAGAAGGTACTGCAGCTGCAGCAATTATTGAAGGAATAGTGATCTTTTATTTATAAAAAGAAGTTTTTATTGTGTAAAATGCAAAAAAATAATATAATAAAACATATAGAATTGTGATGATTATGAATTTTACAGTTGCTTGCAATCTGTGATATAAGTAACCGCAAAAGGAGGCAGACAGGCTTGGAGAGGCAGAAAGATAAAATCCTGATAGTCGATGACGTTGAGCTTAACCGGGCGATCCTGTGTGAGCTTTTTGCCGGTGACTATGAAATACTGGAAGCAGATAACGGTAAAACGGCTGTAGATCTGATGGAGCAGTATCACGAGGAAATAGCGATCGTGCTGATGGATATCGTGATGCCGATCATGGACGGGTTGGAAGCTCTGGAAATTATGAACGGCAAAGGCCTGACTGAGAAAACGCCTATTTTTCTGATCACGGCCGAATCGTCCAACGATGCTATTTCCAAAGGCTTTCGTCTGGGTGTGGTTGATGTCGTTTTAAAACCGTTCAACCCAGATAATATTTGCCAGCGCGTTAATAATATCATCGAATTGTACCGTTATCGTTATAAACTGGAAAAGCTGGTCCAGGAACAGATGACGAAAATCGAAAAGCAGAATGAACAGCTGCGTAATTTCAACGTGGCTATGATCGATACCCTGAGTACGATCGTTGAATTCCGCGACTGCGAATCAGGACAGCATGTCCAGCGTATCCGTCAGCTGACCAAGATCATGCTGAAGGAGCTGGGACGGCAGAATGCCGAATATAAAATGAGCGATAAGACCATCGAGGATATTTCGATGGCGGCGGCACTGCATGACATAGGCAAGATCGCGATCCCGGACTATATCCTGAATAAACCCGGCCGGCTGACGGCAGAAGAATTTGCAATTATGAAGGAGCATACGCTGTACGGCTGTGAGATTCTGGAAAGTATCGACAGTCTGAAGCAGAATAAAGAGCAGTACCGCTATCATTACAATATTTGCCGCTGGCACCATGAGAAATGGGACGGCAGCGGTTATCCTGACGGACTGATCGGCAAAGAGATACCTATTTATGCGCAGATCGTGTCGCTGGCCGACTGTTATGACGCTTTGACCAGTGTCCGCTGTTATAAAGGTGCTTTTACCCATGAAGAATCGGTGCAAATGATTGAAAAAGGCGAATGCGGCGCATTCAGCCCCGATCTTCTGCAGTGCTTTCTGAAAATCGCTCCGGGACTGCCGGAAATTTTACAGTCAGACGACGGGCTGCCGGCGGTAGTGTATCACTATCAGCATCCCAATACCGAGAAATTCAGCGGTAAAAAATGCTATAGCTGTGATATGGATAAAAACAGCCGAGTTGCGCGTTTGCTGGAAATAGAACGCGAAAAACAGAAGGCGCTGTTTGCCATGAGCGGCGATATAATTTTTGACTATGATCTTGAAAAAGACCTGATCATTTTCTCGGATGAATATAAAAATATTTTTGGCGGTGAATGTGTTGTTACAAACGCAAAAGAGGCCATTTACAGCAGTATGCCTATTTTACAGGAGGATCTGCAGCAGCTGGCGGAGCTGACCAAGGCATTGACAGAAGAGAACAGCGGTTATGTTAAAGATGTCCGGCTGATCAATAAGTTCGGCGAAGAAAAATGGTACAGGATCCATATAAATTCGATCTGGGATAAAGAAAATTATGGCGTCATGCTCAGTATCGTGGGCAGGATGGTCAGTATCGATAAAATGAAACGTGAGATCGGACTTTGGAAAAGGCAGGCTGAGAGTGATGCTTTGACCAAGCTTGGCAACAGGGCTTATGGCGAGCGCCTGCTGCAGCAGATGCTCTGCGAACCGCAGAAGGAAAAGGCTGCGGTCATGTTCCTGGATGTTGATAATTTTAAGATGGTCAACGACAGGCATGGGCATTTGTTCGGTGACGAGGTTCTCTGCCGGATCGCCAATGAGATCAGCAAGCAGTTCCGGATCGATGATATCGTCTGCCGCATCGGCGGCGATGAGTTTCTGATCATTATGCGTAACATTAAGGATAGCCGTCTGCCGCTGATGAAAGCGGATGAGCTGAGAGCAGGCATCGAAAAACTGGGACTTGAAGCTGATGTCCGGGTGCCGCTGTCGATATCCGTAGGCGTATCGTTTTATCCCGTAGATGGTACAGATGATGCAGTGCTTTTATATAAAGCAGATAAGGCTTTGTATGAGGCGAAAAAGCGCGGCAAAAATAATTGTGTCATTTACAGTAAAGAGCTGGAAAATGAACCGTTCATGTCGCAGATAACCGCTGCGGAAAGCGAATAAAAAATGACCCGTACGATAAAATCCGTACGGGTCATTTTGTTTATAAGCTTGTCTTAAAGTGCTTTGATCATGTTGCAGAGTCTGTCGACCTGAGTTGGGTCTGTGGCCCAGCTGGTGCAGATACGGGCGGCGATCCTGCCGTCGTCCATGTATTCCCAGGGTGCAAGGGCAAACTGTTTACTCAGTTCGTCGTACATTGCCTGTGGGAAAATGATGAACTGCTGGTTTGTTGTGGAATCGGTCACAAAGCCCAGGCCGCGTTCCTGGACAGCTGCTTTGATCTGCAGAGCCAGTTCAACGCCATGACGGCAGATCTTATAATAAAGTCCGTCTGTAAAAAGAGTTTCAAATTGCAGGCCCAGCAGGCGTCCTTTGGCCAGTACAGCGCCGCCCTGCTTCATGATCGTGCGGAAATCGTCTTTTAGAGCCGGATTGATGATAACTGCCGCTTCGCCGAAAAGCGCGCCGCATTTGGTGCCGCCGATGCAGAAGACATCGCAGTTGTTTGTGATATCCGCCAGTGTCAGGTCATTGTCAGGAGCTGTCAGGCCGTAGCCCAGACGGGCTCCGTCGATAAAAAGATAAAGTCCGTAATGCCGGCAGACGGCATACAGCTCTTCCATCTCTTCTTTGTGGTACAGGGAACCGATCTCTGTCGGCTGTGAGATATAGACCATTTTGGGCTGGACCAGATGTTCGCGGCTGGGGTCGCCTAAATACAGCTCGTGCTGCTGTCTGATCATGGCAGCTGTGATTTTGCCGTCAGATGTCGGCAGGTCGATTACCTTATGGCCGGTTCGTTCGATCGCGCCGGCTTCGTGCGTGTTGATATGGCTCTGTACAGTACCGTAAACGCCGTGGAAGGGGCGCAGTGCTGCGCAAATGATCGTCAGGTTGGTTTGCGTGCCGCCTGTCATAAAATGTACATCGATATCGCTGCGGCCGCATTCTTTTTTGATCAGCAGGGCTGCTGTTTCACAGTATGGGTCGATCCCGTAACCGCCGGTCTGTTCAAAATTAGTTGCTGCCAGTGCTTCCAGTATTTCAGGAGTGCAGCCTTCTGTGTAGTCGCTGGTAAAATAATACATAACGCGCCACTTCCTTTACTTGTTTTTCCGTTTGGCCAGCCAGCCTTTAAGGTGTGTTTCGTAAAAAATCGGCAGCAGGGAGAAAATAATGATGCCCAGCGTAACATGGGAAAAATTGTTTTTGACCCAGGGCATATTGCCGAACAGATAACCGCCGCCGACGAATAAAAAGACCCAGGTCACAGCACCGATCACATTATAGATAGCAAAAGTACGGTAATGCATATTGCCGATGCCGGCTACGAAAGGCGCCAGCGTACGGACGATAGGGGCAAAGCGGGCCAGGAAGATCGCTTTATGGCCATGTTTGGCATAAAAGGCTTCAGCCTTCTGGATATGCTGTGGTTTGATGAGTTTCGGATAATTCCGCAGGATCCGGTGCCCGAATTCTTCGCCGATCATGTAATTGCAGGCGTCACCTAAAATTGCGGAAACCAGAAAGATGATCACGAGCGTCGTCAGGTCAAGGCCGCCTGCTGTAGCTGCCAGGGCGCCGCAGGCAAAAAGCAGTGAATCGCCGGGCAGAAAGGGAGTCACAACAAGTCCGGTCTCGCAGAAAACGATCGTAAAGAGGATCGCGTAGATCCAGTGACCGTATTGCTCCATGACAAGAGGCAGGTAGCGGTCAAAGTGCAGGATGTAATCGAAAAAATTAGAATAAAGTGCTTCCATTGTCAGAGGTTACTTCCTTTCGCAAAAAACTAAGTTTATTTTATCATAAAATACCTGAATTTGATATGAGAAAATTAGATGGATATGGTATAATGACAATATCGTAAAGCGACGGGAATTTAAGCTGCAGGTGCGGCAATGATCTCGCCTGATGCTGACCTGCAGTCACAAACAGCCTGCTCTTACATTTTACAGCAGGCAGGAAGCAGGGCACGTCTGTGATAATGGTGATAGTTCTTTATGGAAGAGGAGTGAAGTTATGACAACTGATTTATGCTGGTGCGGCAGCGGCAAAGCTTATGCCGACTGTCACAGCGAAATAGACGCTAAAATCGAATTGTACCGCAAGGCCGGTCACGAAGTGCCTGACCGGGAGATGATCAAAACGCCGGAACAGATCGCAGGTATTCGAGAGGCCTGTAAGATCAATACGGCAGTTTTGGACGAAGTAGAAAAAAATATCAAAACAGGCATGACAACGGAAGAGATCAATACTATCGTACACGAATATACCGTTAGTCATGGTGCGATCCCGGCACCGCTCAATTTCTGCGGATTTCCTAAAAGTGTCTGTACCTCGATCAACGATCAGGTTTGCCACGGAATACCGTCGGCACAGGACGTTTTGAAAAGCGGCGATATCGTTAATGTCGATGTTTCAACTATTTATAACGGCTACTATGCCGATGCTTCCAGAATGTTTATGATCGGCAAAGTCGATAAAAAGAAACAGGATCTGGTAGCGATCACTAAAGAGTGCCTGCGCCGCGGGCTTGAGGCAGCACAGCCGTGGAGCTTTGTCGGCGATATCGGCGCAGCCGTGTCCGGTTTTGCTCATAAGCATGGTTATTCTGTCGTCACCGAATTCGGCGGTCATGGTGTGGGTATCGATTTCCATGAGGAACCTTTCATCTGCCATGTGGGCAAACGTAAGACAGGAATGCTGATGGTACCGGGCATGATCTTTACGATCGAGCCGATGATCAATACCGGGAAGCGCGAGGTTTATGTTGATGCCGGCAATGACTGGACTGTTTATACTCAGGACGGCGGCATGAGTGCTCAGTGGGAATATACGGTGCTGATTACGGAAACCGGCAACGAAGTACTGACTTATTGAGGTAGTGCTGTTTAAAAATAAAAACGCTCAGGGCTTAGGCTCTGAGCGTTTTCTTTAGTTAAGTGTTTTAAGGACGCGGGTGATCGCAGCAAATAACTCTTCAGGAACGATGGGTTTACTGACATGATCGTTCATGCCGCTTGCGTAAGCGCGCCTGATATCTTCTGTAAAAGCATCTGCCGAAAGCGAGATGATCGGGATCGTCTGTGCCTGCGGGTGCGTACTGCTGCGGATCGCCTGCGTCGTCTGATAACCGTCCAGGACCGGCATCTGAATATCCATCAGGATCAGAGCATAGGTGCCGGGGGCGCTGTTTGTAAACAGTTCCAGTGCTTCTTTGCCGTTGACGGCGCAGTCGCTGCTGATGCCACGGCTTTTTAAAAGCTCCAGACACAGCTCCTGATTGAGAGGATTATCTTCAGCCAGCAGCAGATGCAGACCATGCAGGTTTTGTTCAGCCGTTGTGCTGTCTTTTTCAGCAAGTTCTTCGGCGTAAGGCAGTGTCAGCTGTACGGTGAACGTACTGCCTTTCCCTTTGGCACTGTTGACGCTGATGCTGCCGCCCATCAATTCAACTAAATATTTGACGATAGAAAGTCCAAGGCCGCTGCCGCCGTATTTTCTGGCGGTGCTGCCGTCTTCCTGCTCAAAGGGCTGGAAGACGGCAGCGAGCATTTGTTCCGACATACCGCAGCCGGTATCTGTAACGACCATTGTCAGGACAGTCTGATCAGCGCTGTCGGCCTGCTGCTGAGTAATGTCAAGCGTGATCTGTCCGCCTGCGGCAGTGAATTTGACGGCATTTGACAGCAGATTGCTTAAAATCTGCTGCAGACGCAGGCTGTCGCCGAGCAGGATATCGTGTTTGAAGGCTTCGCTGTTCAGGCTGAAACTGATATTTTTTTCGCGGCATTGGATGCTGTAAAGACCCTGGAGTTCACACAGTACTTGAGAAAGTTTAAAGGGAGAATTGTCCAGCTTGAGTTTTTGGTTTTCGATCGCGGACATATCGAGAACATCGTTGACGATACCTAAAAGCAGCTCGGACGAATAGCTGATTTTCTGCAGATATTCAGTGCTGCGGCTTTGTTTTTCCGGCTGCAGGGCCAGTCTGGTAAAGCCCAGGATGGCGTTGAGCGGCGTACGGATTTCGTGGCTCATTCGCGACAGAAAGCTGCTTTTAGCTTCACTGGCGGCCAGCGCCTGTTTGGCAGCAGTTTCCAGCTCCAGATTTTTGGCTTCCAGCAGTTCCAGATATTTTGCCGCTGCAAAGTGAAATAAAGCCAAATGACCAGCATGACCAGTAAAGCGGCGATCAGATAGTCGTATTTATAGGCCAGATCAGACAGCGAAGGCCGGTAAGGCGATTGTACGGTCTCGTACATCACTATGTTATCCAGTGTTTTAGGATTCAGCGTGTCGATACATTTGTTGAAAATAGTCAGCAGCTGGTTGCCGTCGGCATTATTAGCTGCTGCCAGACAGAGATTATCGGGGAAATTAAATAAAGATAAAATCTTTAAATCGGTAAAGCGGGGATTTTGCAGATGATAGCTGATGATATGGCTGTTCTGCAGAGCAATGTCGGCCTCTCCGTCCGCTACTGCCAGCAGGCAGTCTCTGGTATTGGCTTTATTGATAATGGAAAAATGGGGATAGGTATTTAAAATGAGATTTTTATAGGCAACATAATTAAAGGGCAAAGCTACCTTCTGCGGTTTGGTGATGTCGATAAAATTATTTTTATTGGCGACAGCCATAACGCGCCCCTGAAAGAAGGGCTTGGAAAGCCGGATCGAAATGTTGTTTCGGTAAGGCTCGTAATCCGTGATCCCAGCGATCAGGTCAAAACCTTCTTTCTGCAGGCTCTGGTCCAGGCGGGCACCTGCCGGCAGCAGCTTTAAAATGACCTGGGCACCGGATAAGCGTCCCAGCTCTTTGGCTATTCCGGGCAGGATACCTGCCGGCAGATTAGTTTCGGAACTGAATGCTGAAAGCGGTTCGTCGTTAGGGAGAAAACCGATGGTGATCGGCCCGCGGTGCGCCAGGAAGTCTCGTTCTTTTTTGGTAAGCAGCGGCTGCGTCAGCAGGGAGCTTTGTTCGTAATAGGTGGCATAAGTCGTATTTTCAAATTCAGGCGTATTGGCGTGAATGTTCATTAAAGCATCGTTTAGGCGCTGCAGGACGGTTTTATTGCCTTTAGTCGTAATAAAATAGATCGGGTCGGCCTGAAAGCGGGCCACTAACCGCAGATCTTTATATAAGGGCATGCTGCCGGTAACTACGGCATCGATCTGTTTATTTTGCAGCGCTTCGACCATAGCTTTGCTGGAATCAAAAAGTACAGGCTGATAGGTAAATGTATTTTTACGGGCAACATCGCTTAAAATTTCTGTCTGGAAGTTACCCTTGAGAACGCCGATCCGCAGACCGTTGAAGCTCTGGTAATCGTTATAGTAAACTTCGTTATCGTCATTGCGCACGTACATGACCATGTATTCGACGCCGCTGGGCAGCGAGGCAAATTCGTAGCTGGCGGCACGCTCAGGCGTGTACTGGGCCATGCCTAAAAGATCAAGCTCGCCTTTGGCTAAAAGCTCCAGACATTCCTGCCAGGTGGCATAAACATATTCATAACGCCAGCCTGTATAGTGCGAGATTTCGTTGAGATATGCAACGCCGTATCCGTCGACGGTTCCGGCTGCGGTTTTTTCGATAAAACCGGGGCTGTCGGTGTAGCCGACCCTGATGGGATGAGGGCGCATGCCAGTGGCAGCGGCGCTGAAAGGGTAAAGCAGCAAGAACAGGCAGCAGCAGAAAACGAGCAGATTTTTGTTCTTTTGGAAAATTGAGCGCAGGTGATTCATTAAGAAACCAGCTTTCCCAGGTTATGGTTTGTTGATACCTGTTGTTTTAAAGAGTAAAACATTATATATATTTATTATATAATATTAATTTTAATAAAACAAATACCAACAAAGCCAAATGATAAAAGCGGTATAAATAAGGTGTTGTATAAAAGGATAAAACCCAAATCAAAGGAGGTTTTTAAGAGCGCCAGAAAAGAAGGAGAGAGAAAAACAAGAAAAAGAGAGAGCAAGAAAAGAATCGTCACACCTTTAGTCAGCGACGGCACTTGAAAGCGGAACTGAGGCCGGGATCTTTGGCACGGTTCCGTTTTTTTGCAGCGGCTGCGACTACAGGGCTGAAAGGTCGTGAAAAAATGATCGTTGTCAATCCGCAAACTGTTACAAACCGTGAGCTGGCTGCTTTGGCCATGCAGGCTAAGGGCAGGATCAGCAGGCTTTATCTGCACTGGACGGCAGGTCACTACGAAGATGTTTATGATGATTATCACCTGAACATCGGCCCCGGCGGTGAGATGTATCTGACTTGCAAAACATTTACAGAAGTGAAGGAGCATACCTGGCACCGTAATACGGGCAGTATCGGCATCGCGCTGTGCTGCGCTTCCGAGGCGCAGGCCTGCAGCGGCCGGGATACTGATTTTGGCGGCGAGCCGCCGACAGTAGTGCAGATAGAAACACTGGCCAAAGCCGTTGCGGTATTGACGGCCTGTCTGGAGTTGGAGATCAATGTCCTGACAGTGACGACTCATTGCGAAGCGGCCTTGTTTGACGGTTACGGACCGCACAGCGGCGATCCGCAGCTGCGCTGGGATCTGTGGTATCTGCCTGACCTGCCGCTGGACAGCGTTCTGAAACCGGGCGGGTATGTTATCCGTGGTAAAGCCTTGTGGTATCTCAGCGAAATTTTAAGACAAAGGAGGTGAAAGAAATGGCGATCACTAAAACTGTTACCAAACAGACCCTGACGCTGAATGTCGAAGACGGCGTTAACAGTCAGGGGGCTGCAAAAACTAAAGGTCATAATTATGCCGGCGTACGTCCGGAAGCAGAACCTGCTGCTATCATGCAGGCTGCTGCTGCTCTTGGCACTCTTATCAGTCATGAACTGATGGGCGTTGTTGTGACTGAAAAAGCCGAGCTTGCTCAATAAAAGCGGGCACAGGTACAGAACGTATATTTATTAGAAAGGAGCTGGAATGAATGGAAAAAGTTTTACAATTGGTATTTAAAAAAGCCGATGGCAGCAAAAAAGTCTTCAGCGTGACCGATCCCCGCGATGATGTTACTGCTGACGAAGCAAAAACAGCGATGGGGACAGTCATTGCTGCCGATATTTTTGCAGCGGACGGTATCGGTCTGACTGAAGCTGTTGAAGCCCGTGTGCGCACTACGGAAGTCAATGTTTTAGCATAAGATGGATATGGAAACGCTGCTGCCACAGGTCGCTAATTATGGTTTTCCAATGGTCCTGTCGTGGTATCTGCTGGTGCGCATGGAAGGCAGACTGGACAGACTGACGGACAGTATCAACAGCCTGGCCCGCAGTATTGCGGCCGGAAAAACAGCATAAAAAAAGACGCAGCTCAGGCTGCGTCTTTTTATTTTATATCATTGTTTACCAAGCGTCGATACCGCGCCCGTCAGCCAGCGGATCGGGTCCGTAGCTGTTAGGACCGATCGTGCCGCGAAAGAACATCAGGTAGACAGCAAAGAAAAAGCTGATCAGCGGAATGAAGGCCAGCAATACCATGAGCGAGCCGTGGTCAAGGTCATGCAGACGTCTGACGTAAAGCGACAGGCAGCTGAGCGCGGCGATAAAGGTCAAAGCAAAGGCCAGTATCTGGAACATCGTTCCGTCTGGGGCAAACAGACTGCCGATCAGATAGCCCAGACACCAGATGATAGCATTACGCAGTAAAAAGCGCAGGATATAGGGCTTACGGTTCAGGCGGCCGTCAAAACTGAAAAACATTTCCTGGAAATCCATAAAGATTCCTCCTTTTATATAACGTCAGATAAATACAAATATCACTGTTGCTGTCTTAATGATAACACAGACAGCAGCTTAAGTCGGATTATTTTAATTACTTTTCTGACGCCAAAAGTTATGGAATTTATCGGCCAGCTGTTTTTGACTCAGCTGTTCCGGCCACAGCTCCTGATTGGGAGCATTGCGCATAGCGGCGGCCAGATGGTCGTAGACTTCAGGGCTGCGCTTTTCCAGTTCGCGGATATGCTCTTTGATATCCTGGCGTTTGGTATGACCGTCGTAAGGACAGGGATTACGCAGAGGCTGCAGGTCAAGCTGCCTGACCATGTCGATGATTTCTGCTTCGCGGTAATACAGCAGCGGCCTCAGTACGGTCAGACCTGTTCTGGACAGTGGTGTGACCGGTAAAAAGGTACGCAGCTGACCGGAGGTGAGCACGTTCATCAAAAAGGTCTCTACGGCATCATCGTGGTGGTGGGCCAGGGCCACTTTGTTAAAACCAAGCTCCAGTGCCGTACGGTTGGTAGCGGCACGGCGGAAATAAGCACAGGTGAAGCAGGGCGTATTGCCTTTATTCTGCCAGGCAGAGTTGACATCGACCTTTTCGCTGTAATGTTTCAGACCATAGTATCCGCAGAAAGCTTCCAGCTCTGCTTTGGGAAAAGCAGGTGAGAACATTGCGTCAACAGTATAACAGGCCAAGTCAAACGGCACAGGGGCATATTTTTGGATCTCGGCCAGTGCGGCAGTCAAAAACATACTGTCCTTCCCTCCGGAAAGTCCGATCAGGATCTTGTCACCTGCCTGCAGCATATCAAATTCGATTACAGCCCGCCAGAGCTTGCTTAAAAGCTCAGCAGGAACGAAGGGTGTACGGCTCATGGAGATTCTCCTTCAGTGCTGGTATATGATGTTGTTATTATACCACAAGGGTATGTATGAGTGCTAAATTCGTAAAAACTTCATTAAGCATTCAAACGATACCACAATGGTATGTGCCCTCACCAGGTTCGATAAGGGTGTTTAGTAGTGCAAATAAAAAAAGCCTGCTCAAAAAGAGCAGGCTTTTATGGTTTAGATTAAGCTACGCGAACGTTAGCAGCGCGCATTCTGCGGCTGTTTTTCGGATCAGCTTCTGTATCAAATGTTACAGGTTGACCTTCTTCAAGAGTTTTGAAGCCGTCGCTTACGATAGCGGAAAAATGTACAAATACATCTTCGCTGCCGTCAGCAGGAGTAATGAAACCAAAGCCTTTATCAGAGTTAAACCATTTTACAGTACCGTTCATCATAACGAGTACCTCCTAAATTTTATTATATTCACAGACCACACGCAAAAAACTCACATATTTTTGTAACTCATTCAATAGCAAATGACTTACAAAAATATGTGAGCACAATTTGTATATTCGGAATACTTCTATATATTATCATGGCAGAAACAGGAAGTCAAGCTTTTGTTAAAATATATTTTTGAAAATTTACAGTGCTGTTTTCAGGCAGCGCTGATGTGTCTGAATGTCTGAAACATAAGGAAGCAGAAACTCTGCTCTGATTTTGTAAAAAAAGAAAAAATTAATGTAAATATTCAAAAAAGAGGATAAATTATTTAAAAATATGTTTTTGAATATTGAAAACCCTGTATTTAAATTGGCATTTACGGTACAATATAACTATAATAAATAATTGTGCTGACGAATAATCGTAATCTTTAAAGGGGTAGAAGCGATGCAGAAAAAATCCGAAGCTTTTCCTAAAAAAATATATTTGAAGCCGGCTTTGGAAGAACGTCTGGCTCAGATTTTGGCAGTGCCGCTGACAGTTGCGGCTGCCCCTTTCGGTTATGGTAAAACGACTGCTGTGAAAAAAGTGCTGCTTTCTATTTCTGTAGATATGCTGTGGGATACCTGTTATACAGGAGCGGAAGAGGCTTTTTGGCGTTGCTTTGTCAAATCGCTGCAGACTGCTGGTGTAGATACTGCTTCGCTGACCTGGCAGGAACTGCCGCGTAATGCGGCGACCCGTCAGCGGGTTATCGAAGTGCTGCAGGCATCGAAATTGAAAAAAACGGTTGTTTTCGTCTGGAACAATTATCATCTGCTGGGCAGCGAGGACTGTGATAAGCTGCTGCTGGCGCTGGCGAAAGCTGATCTGCCCAACTGGCATTTTGTGCTGCTGACACAGCGGCCGCCGGATTTCACTTTGGATGAGTTGGTCCTGAAAGGTGAGTGTCTGTATCTGCAGCCGAAGGATTTTGCTTTTGAAGTGAGTGATATTATTGTTTATTATCGTAAAAACGGGATAGTTTTAGAACGTCGTGCCGCCGAAAATCTGCTGGATGCTACAGAAGGCTGGGTCAGCGCCCTATATCTGTATCTGCGGCAGTACCACAACGGGCAGAGCCCGCAAACAGGCGAAGAACTGCTGCGGCTGGTACAGGCCGTGGCTTATAATTCCTGCAGCGAAGCGGAAAAAACATTTTTAACAGAGCTGTCTATTTTAAATGAGGATTTTAGTGGACGCCAGGCTGCTTATATAACGGAAAATGATGCGGCGCCAGCTCTGCTGGAAAATCTGGCGCTCAGACATGGCTTTATCAGTTATGAGCTGCTGAGAGGGCAATACCATATCCATAATGCATTCAAAGTCTATCTGCAGCGTCTGGGAGCAGAACTGCCGGATACAGAACGGCGTCGTTTGTGCCGGCGCAGTGGTCAGTGGTATGAGCTGCAGAACGATTTTCTGACAGCCTTTTGCTACTATCATACAGCCGGCGATTATGACAAGATGCTGACCGTTTTTGAAAAAGACCGCGGCTGCAGCTTTGAGAACAATTATAAAAATAAAATTATGGCTTATTTTGGCGAAGCGCCTGAAACGATCAGACAAAAGCATATCAAAGCGGGCTTGATTTATGCGCTGTGGCTGTTTTTGAGCGGGGAAAACGAACGGCTGCAGGATGAAATCAGGAAGCTGCGGAAATATATTGGGCAGCTGGAGGACAGACAGGAACGGGAGCAGTGTCTGGGCGAGCTGGAGTTTTTGCTGGGTGAGACCCAGTATAATGATGTGGAAGCCATGGCGGCTTATTTTAAAAAGTCGCTGCAGCTGCTGCGGCAGCCGGTACGCTTTTTCTCGCCGCAGACTATCTGGGGCGGCGGTGCCAATTCTATTTTGTTTATGTTTTACCGTCAGGCCGGTACGCTGCAGAAAACCCTGGATGTTTTTCCGCAGGCTATGGCATATTATTACCGTCTGGTGCAGAATCACGGCGCCGGTTCTGAATATGTACTGGCATCGGAAGCGTATTTTCAGCGCGGTTATTGGGAAAAAGCGTTTATTTTGGCAACGGAAGCACTGAATGTTTCACGGCGCAACGAACAGGTCAGCGTAGAGCTGTGTGCTGAATTTATTGCTCTGCGTATCAGTATAGCTTTAGGTAATAAAAAACGTGTCCGTGAGATCAGCAGACGGCTGGATACTCTGCAGACGGCAGTGCAGGAGCATTTATACCGCAAAACTATCGAAGCCAGCCGCGCCTGGATCGATCTGCAGCTGGGGGATAAGGGCAAACTGCTCGTTAGCTGGCTGCAGAAGGGTGATTTTCAGAAATCGGGTCTGCTTTATTCAGCCTGGGGCTGTTTATATATCGTTTATGGACGCTATTTACTGCTGCAGAAGGACTATCTGCCGCTTTTGGGGCAGCTGCGTGAATTTGAAGCGGCGGCGCGGAGTTTTAATAATTTTTTACTGAGTATTTATGCTGCGGTCTACAGTGCTGCGGCACAGGACGGTCTGCAGCATGAAAACGAAGCTTTGAGCGAATTGAACCGGGCACTGGTGCTGGCGGCTGCAGACGGGATCGTGATGCCTTTTGTGGAAAATTTTGACGTGCTGGAACCGCTGCTCAAAAAAGCAGCACAGCAAAACAGCGGTGAACCGGAGCTGCTGGCAAAGATATTGGAGCTGGGTGCAGTATATCAGGAAAATTTAAAAAATATCAAGCACAAAGCTTCGTATATCATGGGCGGCAAAACTTTGACTGCCAGGGAGGCCGAGATCGCAAACTTTGTTGTGCAGGGCAGGACTAATGCGGAAATTGCCGCGGAAATGTTTATTGCCGAGATAACAGTGAAAAAGGCTTTGCAGGGGATCTACCGCAAATTAGGCGTCGATACGCGTCTGGAGCTGGTAATGGCCCTGAATGCCGATATGTAAAAATTTAGCTGATGTATTTTGAAAAATTAAAGACAGTTATTGCTATAGTAAAACACCACCCAATAAATTGGGTGGTGTTTTACTTTTTAGGGGTAAATATATAGCTGACAAAGCAGTTGTTTAAAATGCTGCAAATATTGACGTGACAAAAAATATTTATTATCTTTTAATCACAAAAAGATAATAAATATAAATATAAATAAATATTAAGAATTGAAAAAAGTGGTAGACTGAAATATTCCTGATACTTTATAAAAGGACGTTTTAGTCAGGATAAACTTTAAGTGAACAGAGGCAAAATCTGTAGTATAGCGATCCCTGCCGTTACAAAATGTGTCGTGGGCAGCCATCACTTGCAGATTTTCCCAGTTATTGAGGGTTGGTTTTATAAGCAAGGAGGAAACAAAATGAAAAGATTGAAGGTGACAGGCAAAGAACTGGCTCTTTTATGCGGGATGGCGGCGTTGGGGACGCTGACCTTCCCGCTGGGGGCCGCAGCAAGAACAGTAGACAGTGTTACTGCCACTGCTGGCAGTACGGCAGAAATCGTTTACAGTGGTGAGACACTGACGGTGACAAACGGCGTAGAGTCCATTGGTAATAACGCCACTGGTATCCGCGCCGTCGATGATACTGAGGTTGCTATCGGCAAGGATATCTATGTGCATGGTGCCAACAGCCAGTATAACAATTCTTATGGCGTTTACGGTGACAGCGGCGTCCAGGTCAGGGTTGGGACAGATATCGTTGTCGAATCAGATGCCGGTGCCGAACGGGTACGCGGAATTTACATCGATGGCGGTTATGGCAGCAGCATTTCGTCAACGCCCGATATCCAGGTAGGCGGCAATATTTCTGCCAGCGGTATCAATACGATCGGGATCTATGTCAGCGGCAAAAATGCCAACATCAAAGTAGACGGCAATGTGACCGCTTCTAACCGCAATGCTACCGGCATCACCACCGGAGGGACCAGTAAAATCTATGTAGGCGGCGATGTGATTTCGTCCTATGATAATAATGGCACACTGTCTTATGGTATTTCCGTTGGAGCCGGTAACGATTCCTATGTAGAGGTGGCAGGCAATATCGTCGCTTCCGGCAAACTGACCTCCGGAGTCAGGATGGGTGGCAGCGGTACAAATAAACAGATCAAAGTGGGCAAGTCGGTCGTTGCCGGTGGTGAATCGTCCAAGGGCATCGACACGAACGGTGACGGTGTGAGCGCTTATGTGGCAGGCGATGTTACAGCGAACGGAAAAAGCTCGCTGGGCATTATCGTGCAAAACGATGCGCAGGTAACAGTATATGGTAATCTGAAGGCCAGCGGCGAAGGTGCTAAAGGCGTAGAACTGCGTGACGGCAGTTCGGTAACTGTTGGTAAAAATATCGAAGTCAGCGGCACTGAAGCTATTGGCATCAATGTTGACCGTTGGAACGTGAGCGGCAGCGGCATTGAAATAAATGTGGGCGGCAGCTTTATCGTCAGCGGTGACGACAGCTATGGAATTTATACGGGTACTACGAATAATACTGCCTTAAAGGTGAATATTACTGACGATCTGGTAGTTTCAAGTACTAACAGCAGTACCCAGTCCGTGGGTATCTTTTCGGCTTATATGCCACTGGAAGCCGTTATCGGCGGCAAGGTGGCTGTTTCGGGGACGGGCGTTTATGGTATTTATGGTGATGCCGGCTCGGATATCGGCGTTGCAGGTAACGTAGAAGTTACAGGTGCGGGGTCGCTGGGTATCCAGGTGCTTGGCGGTTCGAAAGTGCAGGCAGGCGGCATTGTGACCGGCAGTGCTGCAGCTGACAGCATTGGCGTGGATGCAAGTAACAGCAGTGTGACCATCGTTGGTGCTTCTTCTATTGAAGGTACTGGCAGCACAGGGGTCCTGCTGCGTAAAAACGATGCTGCTTTGACCATGAGCGGGCTGATGACAGTGAATGGCGCCAACGCTATCGGTATCGATATCAAAACCAGCGGTATAAAAGCCGCTTTAGATGGTCCCGGAAGCGTACAGGTCAGCGGCACTGATGCTGTAGGCATCAAGCTGGGAAGCGGTACGGAAACTACTATTGACAGTTGGAACCTGAACGTGGCGGACAGCAATGCCGGAGCAGGCATTGAACTGGGTAATAACAGCAAGCTGGAACTGAAAAATGTTGCTTCGCAGGCAGCGGCTGATGGAGTGCTGCTGCGAGCTGCAGGTACGGCTACTGTGAATGTCGATGGCAGCAGTCATCTGGTCGGCGACGTACTGCATGACGGGACAGTAAGCGGTACTTTGGCACTGGCATTTGCTGAAGGCAGCAGCCTGACCGGCAAAGTCAATGAGCAGGGCGCAGGCGTTATAAATCTGGAGATGGACAACGCAGTTTGGAAGCTGAGTGGCGACAGTAGCCTGCACCAGCTGACATTAAATAACGGAGCGGCTGTGCATTTGACACACAGCGGCGGTTACCATACCCTGACGGCACAGGAACTGCAAGGAAGCGGCGGTTTGTTTAAGCTGGATGTGGATGTACGAAGTCTGGAAAGCGATAAACTGGCCATTACTGATGCCAGCAGCGGCAGCCATGTATTGGATATTTACCAGAAGGATGCTTATGAGCCGTCCGCTGGCAGTACAGAAGGGCATGGACTGGTATTGGGCAGTGTTACCGGCACGGCTGATTTTACGGCTAAAGACCGCGAGGGCAGCCTGTTTTACAAGCATTATGAGTTGGGCAGCAAAGCCAGCGAAACAGCAGGCTACGACACTGACTGGTATTTAGATAAGATCATCAGCGTTGATCCCGGCGATAAAACAACGACGACTGTAAAAACTATTATGGGTGCTGCAGCGCTTAACTACCATACCTGGCGTACTGACAACGATCAGCTGATGCAGCGGCTGGGCGACCTGCGCCAGAGCGGTGATGGTGAGAACGGAGTCTGGCTGCGCCTCAAAGGCACTAAGATCAGCCGGGACGGCAGATTCAGCTTCGAGAATAAATATACTACCTATGAGCTGGGCTACGACAAGGTGCTGCGGCAAACTGATGATTATACCCGCTATGGCGGCGTGGCCTTCAGCTATGGCGACGGCAGCAGCAGTTATGCTGGTGGCAGTGGCTCTAACCATAATAAAGCCATCGGATTATATGGTACGCAAATCAACAAAAAGGGACATTATTTGGACTTGGTGCTCAAATACTCCGATATGGATAATGATTTTAGCGTTCTGGATACAGAAGGGAAAAAAATCAGCGGCGATTACGATAACAAGGGACTTGCTTTCAGCGCCGAATATGGGCGGAAAAACGCTTTGCAGCGCGGCTGGTATATCGAGCCGCAGGCGCAGCTGACGCTGGGCTATCTGGATGGCGGCAGTTATTTTACCAGTAACAGGGTCGAGGTAGAGCAAAGCCATATTAAAAGCGTGCTGGGGCGGGTAGGCTTCCAGCTGGGCAGGGATATCGATGCCAAAACCAATATCTATATCAAAGCTGATCTGCTGCACGAATTCGGCGGCGGTTACGATGTGAAGATGACGGCGGCCAATGGCGACAGCCTGTACCAGTCAGCCGATTTTGACGATACATGGGTTGAATACGGTATCGGCGCTGCGATCAGGACTGGTCACAACAACCATCTCTATTTTGATGTGGAACGTACCGCCGGCAGCGACTTTAAAAAAGACTGGCAGTGGAATATCGGCGCCCGTTGGGAATTCTAACTAAGTATTCGCAGTCAAAAAATACTCCGCTGCAGCGGAGTATTTTTTATGAAAGAAGAACCTGTTTTGTGATAAAATGCTGTTATAACAATAATGATCGGGGTAAAGGTTATGATTTTGGTATCGGCGGCGATTATTCGCAATACAGCAGGAGAAATACTGATTTGCCAGCGCGGTGCGGGCGGCAGCTGCGCATTTTTATGGGAGTTTCCGGGCGGTAAGCAGGAAGCGGGTGAAACAGCTGCAGACTGCTTAGTACGTGAATGCCGGGAAGAGCTGGGGATAGAGATAGATATTGTGGCTCTGCTTGAGCAAACCAGTTACACCTATCCGGATAATAAAATAGGGCTTTCCTTTTTTGCCGCCAAAATAACCGGCGGTGTGCCGCAAAAAAGCGTACATCAGAAAATTTTATGGGTACGGCCGGCAGAACTGCTGCAGTATCAGTTTTGTCCTGCCGATACAGAAATAGTCAGCAGGCTGGCACAAGGAGAATAAAGTAAAAGCACTGGATTTATTTTCAGTGCTTATTTATTTTCTTGGCTGCGGCGGATAAAATAGCAGGAAAAAGTGAATCAGAAGCGAATAATATTAAAGTTACGATAAAATAAAAAGATGCGGCACAGGCAGTGCCGAATAGACGGAGGAACCAATGACAGAGACCTTAGCAGGCCTTAATCCAGAACAGGCCGAAGCAGTACAGACAACCAACGGACCCATGCTGATCATGGCAGGTGCCGGCAGCGGCAAGACCAAGGTGCTTACTTGCCGGATCGCACATTTGCTGCAGCAGGGCGTACGTCCTTACCGTATTTTAGCAATTACGTTTACCAATAAAGCGGCCGCCGAAATGCGCGAGCGCGTCGATAAAATGGCGGGAGCTGCGGCTAAAGATGTCTGGCTGTTTACCTTCCATGCTTTCTGTGCCCGTTTTTTGCGGATGGAAATAACTAAATTAGGCGGTTATGGCAGTAATTTTGCTATCTATGACAGCAGCGACAGCCAGAACCTGATTAAACAGATTTTAAAAGAACTGAATCTGGATGAAAAGCGTTTTCAGCCGGCCGGTATCGCGTCGCGCATTTCCAATGCCAAAAACCAGCTGCAGAGCGTCAGTGATTTCAGTAAAGCTGCTTCGGATTTTTACAATCAGAAAGTGGCGGAGATCTATGAACGTTATCAGAATAAACTGCTGGTCAATAACGCGGTGGATTTTGACGATCTGCTGGTACTGTCGATACGGCTGCTGCAGGAAAGCGAAGAAGTGCGCGCCAAGTATCAGGAGCGTTTTGATTATCTGCTGGTAGACGAATATCAGGATACCAACCATGCCCAATATCTTTTAACCAAGCTTCTGGCGGCTAGACATCGTAATATCTGTGTCGTAGGCGATGCCGACCAGAGCATTTACGGCTGGCGCGGTGCTGATATCCAGAACATTCTGGATTTTGAAAAGGATTATCCCGAAGCCAAAATCATCAAGCTGGAACAGAACTACCGCAGTACGCAGGTTATTTTGGATGCTGCGAATGCTGTTATTGAAAATAATACAGGCCGCAAACCTAAAAATTTGTGGACGGATAATGATAATGGTGTGGCGATCACTTATTTTCAGGCTATCGACGAACGCGACGAGGCCCGTTTTGTGATCGAAAAACTGCAGGAGCTGCAGGGCCAGCAGAATATGAAGCTGGGCGAGATGGCAGTCTTGTACCGCACGAATACGCAGTCGCGTATTTTTGAGGAAATGCTTATCAAAAGCGGGATCACCTATAATATGGTCGGAGGACTTAAATTCTACGACCGTAAGGAGATCAAGGATATCATCGCTTATCTGCGCGTGATTTTTAACCCGGCAGATTCGCTGAGTCTGCTGCGGATCATCAATGTGCCGCCGCGGTATCGGCGATGCAACGCTGGCCAAGCTGCAGGCCCATGCCGCTGAAAATGGGATGTCGTTGTTTGACGTGGTATCGAATGCCGCGCAGGTCGAAGGACTGAGCATCCGTTTCGTCAGCAAGCTGGATGAACTGGCGGCTATCATTTTTGATTTGATGAATCAGGCTGATAACCTGCCGGTAGAGGAACTGATCGAACAGGTGCTGAATAAGACCGGTTATATGGAAGAACTGCGGAATGAGCATACAGCGCAGGCGCAGAGCCGCATTGACAACCTGATGGAATTGATGTCGGTCGGGCAGGAATTTGCCAAGACGGAAGAAGAGAATAATCTGGAAAATTTCCTGGGGCATGTGGCGCTGGTGTCGGATATCGATGATGCCGAGCTGGGTGAGGACGCTATTACGCTGATGACACTGCATTCTTCGAAGGGTCTGGAATTCCCGATCGTCTTTTTGGCCGGCATGGAGGAAGGTATTTTCCCACATGCGCGGACGCTGATGAACGAGGAAGAAGTGGAAGAAGAACGCCGCTTGTGTTATGTTGGCATCACCCGTGCAGAGAAACAGCTCTTTTTGAGCAATGCAAAGATGCGGACTATTTATGGGCATACGGTGTCCTACCCGCCGTCACGGTTTTTACAGGAAGTGCCGCGTAATCTGGTTACGGTCTTCAAACGTCCGGCATTAGAACGCAGGACGATCAATATGGTGGAAGCAAAACCGCAGAAACGCAGCCGTGATACGAACTGGTTCCTGGGCGGGCAGGAAAGCTTTATTCCCAAGCAGGCAATGAGCACTGCGGGAGCTGCTGCCGGCGGCAGTTTTAAGGCCGGCGATAAGGTGAGCCATGCTAAATGGGGCGTGGGGACAGTCGTCAGTGTTACATCGTCGCAGGATGGGCAGGAAGTGAAAATCGCGTTTGCCGGTGCCGGTATCCGCAGCCTGCTGACCAAGTATGCAGTATTGAAGAAGCTGTAATTAAATAGTGTTTTGGTGGCAAAGTGCCGTACCATATATAGAATAGTAAAATTAAATTTGACACTCTGATTTTTGAAACAATGAGACTAAAGCCTGAAAAACAGAAGCCGCCGAAGGGCAGCACAATAAAGGAGGCAGTCATGGAACTGGAACGCGCACAGGCTAAAAACGAGGCCGAACATTTGCGGGCAGAGATCCGCCATCACGAATTTTTATATTATGTGCTGGATGCACCTGAGATCACCGACGCAGAATATGACCGGATGCTGGTGCGCCTGCGTGAGCTGGAAGCGGCCTGGCCTGACGATGTGCCTGCCGATTCGCCGACGCGCCGTGTAGGCGGGAAGGTGAATCCCGAATTTACCGAGGTCAGACATCTGACGCCGCTTTTGAGTCTGGGCAATGCTTTTTCGGATGCAGAGCTGGTAGCTTTTGATCAGCGTGTGCGCAGCGGTCTGCCGGAAGGCAGCGCTGTAGAATATGTTATGGAGCCGAAAATCGACGGACTGGCCTGCAGCCTGATTTATGAAAATGGACGTTTGGTAAGGGCGGCAACGCGCGGTGACGGTGTGACCGGCGAAAATGTAACAGCCAATGTACGCACGATCCGGTCGATCCCTTTGGTGCTGAATATGAAAAACGGCGCCGCGCCGCCGGAGCTTTTAGATGTGCGCGGTGAAATCTATATGCCAAGGCATGCTTTTATGCAGCTGAACGAACAGCGCCTGGAGGCCGGCGAGAGCGAATTTGCAAATCCGCGTAATGCGGCTGCCGGCAGTCTGCGTCAGCTGGACCCTAACGTAACGGCGCAGCGGTCGTTAAGCTTTTTTGCTTATGCCGTAGGCGAAGGAGCCAGGGACAAGCATGCCGATTCTTTGGCGATGCTGGCTGATTATGGCTTTAAGGTCAGTGAAAATTACAGTATCGTAAAAAGTATCGATGCGGCGATAGAATATATCAGAGACTTTGACTCCCGGCGTAAAAGTCTGGCTTATGATACTGACGGCGCAGTACTTAAAGTCAACGCTGTTTATCAGCAGGATATTTTAGGTGCGACAGGCAAGGACCCACGCTGGGCGATCGCTTTTAAATTTCCGCCTGAGCAGGCTGAAACCAGGCTGGAGGATATCGTGATCCAGGTTGGGCGCACAGGCGTGCTGACGCCGACGGCAGTGCTGACGCCGGTAAGGCTGTCGGGCAGTACGGTAAGCAGGGCCACGCTGCACAATGAAGATTTTATTAAAGCGAAGGATATCAGGATCGGCGATACGGTGGTCATCAATAAAGCCGGTGAGATCATTCCTGAGGTTCTGCATGTCGTGCTGGGCAAACGGCCGGAAGATACGAAGCCTTATGCGATGCCGCAGGAATGTCCGGAGTGCGGCTGGGCTGTTGAACGTAAAGACGGTGAGGCAGCTTTGCGCTGCACTAATCCGCATTGCCCGGCTTTGGGACGCGAAGGGCTGATCCATTTTGCTTCTAAAGGAGCAATGGATATCGAAGGCTGCGGACCGGCGGTGATCAATCAGCTGCTGGAGGCAGAACTGATCCGCGACGTCAGCGACCTGTATCTGCTGACTAAAGAACAGCTGGTAGTGCTGGATAGAATGGGTGAAAAATCGGCGGAAAATTTAGTGAAGGCTATTGCCGCCAGCAAGGAGCAGAGCTTCGACCGGCTGCTTTTCGGCCTGGGCATCCGTCACGTCGGGGCCAAGGTGGCTAGGCTGCTGGCAGTGCATTTTGGTACGGTCGAGAATTTGCTGGCTGCCGATGCAGAGCAGATCGCCGCTATCGACGATATTGGACCGAAGATAGCTGAAAGCGTCGTTACTTATTTGGCGTCGCCGTCGAACCGCGACTTGCTCGCCCGTCTGAAAGAGCTGGGTCTGAATATGGAAATGCAGGTTCAGGCTGTCAGCGAAGAGCATCCCTTTTATGGCAAAACTATGGTCTTTACAGGTACGATGCCGACTTTGGGACGTGCTGAAGCACAGACTATGGCGCAGGACGTGGGCGCTAAGGTCAGCGGCAGCGTCAGTAAAAAAACGGACTATGTCGTTGCCGGTGCCGAAGCAGGCAGTAAGCTGACGAAGGCGGAACAGCTGGGTGTGACTGTTATCGACGAAGCCGAATTTTTGCGCTTGCTAAGCGGTGCAGCTGAAGTATCGGGGACAGCGACAAAGGAACAGAAGCTTTTTTAAAAATATAATAGAAAAACAAACGACTGCATAATAAAAATTATGCAGTCGTTTGGCGTTTATGAAGCTAAAATTTTTATTTGTCCAGATAAGCGGCTGTGATCTCGCCGGTGTAGTAGGTGTGCCAATCCTTATCGGCATACCATCTGTCGGCCAGGGCCTTATCAAAATTTTCCGGTGCCATTTCGCGTTTTTCCACGATGCGGCATTCCAGATGCAGCCCGGCGCCTTTGATGACGGGCACTTTAACGGTCTGCCCTTCAGCAGGGGTGATTTCTGCCGCGGCGAATTTATCCATGTCATGTCCTGATTTGCTGCCGCATAGCCCCAGTGCTTTACTGAAAGCGGCGGTCAGCGGAAAACTGACGGTAAATTCGTTATGGGCTTCGATCAGCTCGTGCGTATAGCGTGAGTGACGTACCATTACGGTAAAAACAGGTTTGCCCCAAATATTGCCCAGCGCTCCCCAGCCAATCGTCATCGTATTGTGTCTGCCGCCTGCGGCAGTAGTAAGAAAAGCACCCTTCGCCAAAACCTTTAAAATAGTTTCCGCATGGTCGAAAGCGTTGATATTTTGCATAGCTGTCACACTCCTTCTACTATTATTATAATCGCTTTTGTGTGACAATGCTGTAAATTTGGCGAAAACAGACGGAAAAGTGAGCTGGATAACTTTTCATTTAAATTTATGATATAATTATGCTCGTAGTAACATAAGATTTTAGGAGTTGAGTGCGATGATAAATCGTTTGGAAAAATTTCAACAGGGTATATACAGAAATCAGGGGGATTTTAAATCTTTTTGTCCTGCTTTTATTAATCAAAAATGGCTCTGGGAAGACGCAGAGCTAAATTTTCTGCTTGCTGAAGCTAACAAAGAACTTGGTGGCTTGAATACATATTCTGAGCTCATTCCGGATATTGATATCTATATTAGGATGCATATAAGGGCGGAAGCCAATAAATCTAATAGGATTGAGGGGACTAATACAACACTTGAAGAGGATATGATGGAGAAAGAAAATATCCCTTTAGAAAAACGTAATGATGTACAGGAAGTCAATAATTATATCGAAGCGATGAATTACGGTATTGGGAGAATATTGCAGGATGATTTTCCTTTCACCAGTCGGTTATTACGAGAGATGCATGCCATTTTACTTCAGGGAGTGCGGGGTAAACATAAAACTCCGGGCGAATTTCGGCATTCACAAAATTTTATAGGCGGCAGTATGCCGTCTAATGCTAGATATGTTCCTCCGTCCATGGCTGATTTAGATGCTTTGATTGCTGATCTGGATAAATTTATGAACGAAGTTGAAGCAATGCCGGAGTTGATAAAAATTGCTATGATTCATTATCAATTTGAAACTATTCATCCATTTTTAGATGGTAATGGCCGTATAGGGCGTCTTATGGTACCATTATATTTACTTTCTAAACAAGAACTGCAAAAACCCTGTTTCTATATCAGTGATTATTTTGAGCGAAATCGTGTAGAATATTATGATAGGTTGCAGAATGTCAGAGAAAATGGAGATATGCTGGGTTGGATTAAATTTTTCTTGCATGCATCTATTGAAACTGCAAAGGCCGCTAAGATGAAATTTAAGAATGCAGTAGAACAAGTTAATAAGTACAATCTATATCTAATTAACAAAAAAAATAATGCTGCGAGTTTACAACATATATTACATGTGATGTATTGCCAACCTGTTGCTACCAGTGAACAGTTAAGTAAATTAACAGGGCTGGCGGTGCAGACAATTAATAAAATGGTAAAGATTTTATGTGCGGATGGTATTTTGGTAGAAGTTACCGGAAATAAACGTAATAGAGTTTTCGTCTTAGACGATTATCTGAAGGTTTTTGACTGATCTTTATAAAATATTTAGTTAACAATGAATTAATTCTGTTAAAATGGTTCTTGCAGTTGAGTATAATAAAGCAAAACTCCCAAAATGATTCATAGTGGAATTGTTAGGAACTTTAAACCAGAAAATGATTCAAAACAAATCGCTTATGAATCAAAAAAAAGAAAAAGATTCATAAAGCATGAGGGAATGAACCGTATTTGAAAAAATGATTCATAAGGCTTGCTTGTGAGTTATTTCTCATTAGTATTGAATGAAAAAGTAATAGACTATTACTTTGGATGTGTTATATGGTATAATATTAAACGAGTTTTTGAATGTTATAAAGAGATATATTTATCATAGGAAGGTGAAAAAATGAAGGTCACGACCAAAGATGTAGAATACATCGCCCAGCTTTCCCGTTTGACTATTCCTGAGGGTGAAATGGAAAAATTCACGGAACAGTTCAATCAGATCCTCAATTATGCCGATATTTTGCAGAAGCTTGATACCGCAGGCATCGAGCCGACTCCGTACGTGCTGCCGATCAGCAACGCGTTCCGTGAGGACGTAGCTCTGCCCGGCGTTACTCAGGAAGAAGCGCTGAAAAATGCTCCGGCAGTCCATAACGGCGGCTTTAAAGTGCCCCGCGTTATCGAATAAGAGAGGGAGGAACTACTGTGGATCTTTACAAGAGCACTGCTCATGAATTGCATGATAAACTCGTTAATAAAGAAATCAGCTCCGTGGAACTGACTAAAGCTCTGTATGAGCGCATCGACGCTGTCGAGGATCAGGTCAAAGCCTATGTGACGCTGGATAAAGAAAATGCTTTGGCACAGGCGGCCAAGGTTGACGCCATGATCGCCGCCGGTGAAAAAATCACTCCGCTGGCCGGCATCCCCGGCGCTATCAAAGATAATATCTGCACTAAAGGTCTTTTGACGACCTGTTCGTCCAAAATGCTGGCTAACGTTGTGCCGATTTATGATGCGCATGTTATAAAAAAACTTCGCGCCGAAGAAACTATTTTCCTCGGCAAAACAAATATGGACGAATTTGCGATGGGTTCTACTACTGAATCGTCTTATTTCCAGGCTACTCATAATCCCTGGAACCTGGACCGCGTACCCGGAGGCTCCTCCGGCGGCAGTGCCGCTGCTATCGCGGCCGGCGAAGCTATCTGGACTCTGGGTTCAGATACCGGCGGTTCCATTCGTCAGCCTGCTTCTTTTAACGGCTGTGTCGGTATCAAACCGACCTATGGCCGTGTTTCCCGTTACGGCTGCGTGGCTTTTGCGTCTTCGCTCGACCAGATCGGGCCGATCACCCGCGACGTTACCGATGCCGCTACAGTGCTCAATACTATCTGCGGCAAGGACGAGCATGATTCTACTTCGCTGCCGGTGGAAGTGCCTGACTTTACCAAAGCTCTGCGTCAGGACGTTAAAGGCCTGCGTATCGGTCTGCCGAAAGAATATTACGGCGAAGGCCTGGACCCCAAAGTCCATGCCGAACTGAAAAAAGCAATCGCTCAATACGAAGCCATGGGCGCTGAGATCGTTGAGATTTCCCTGCCTCATACCGAATATGCGGTTATTACCTATTACATCATTGCTCCGGCAGAGGCTTCCGCCAATCTGGCCCGTTATGACGGCGTCCGGTACGGTTTCCGTGCGGCTAATGCCACCAGCGCGCCCGAAATGACTACGCTCAGCCGTACAGAAGGCTTCGGCGCGGAAGTAAAACGCCGTATCATGCTGGGAACTTATGTTTTGAGCAGCGGCTATTACGATGCTTACTATAAAAAAGCCATGCAGGTGCGCACGCTTATCCGCCGCGACTTTGACAGCGCTTTTGAAAAATGTGACGTTATCCTGGCGCCGACCTCCCCGGTCGTTGCTTATCCTATCGACGGCAAAATGGACCCTTTGTCCATCTATATGCTCGACGTTTACACCATTCCGGTCAATATGGCGGGCCTGCCGGGTATTTCCGTACCCTGCGGCTTCGCGGACGGTATGCCTGTGGGCATGCAGCTGATCGGCAAACCGCTGGACGAAGAAACCGTGCTGCGTGCAGCCTATACCTTTGAACAAGCCAACGAATACCACAAGGTACTGGCACCGTTAGGAGGTAACAAATAATGAAAAAATATACTACTGTTATCGGCCTGGAAGTCCATGCCGAGCTCAAAACAAATTCTAAAGCGTTCTGCTCCTGCTCGACTGAGTTCGGCGGCGAGCCTAACACCCATGTCTGCCCGGTCTGCCTGGGGATGCCCGGCGCTTTGCCTGTGCTCAACAAACAGGTGGTGGAATTTGCGATTCGTGCGGGGCTGGCTCTGAACTGCGATATCCAGAAATTTAATAAATTCGACCGTAAAAACTATTTTTATCCCGATCTGTCAAAAAACTATCAGATCTCTCAATTCGATCAGCCTATTTGCCTGGGCGGGCATATCGACATTGAAGTGGAAGGCGAGAAAAAACGTATCGGCGTGACCCGTATCCATATGGAAGAAGATGCCGGGAAGCTGAACCACAGCGGCGCTACGATCAGTACCTCCGACTCGTCGGCAGTAGACTACAACCGTGCCGGCGTACCTCTGATCGAGATTGTCTCCGAGCCTGATATGCGCAGCTCCGAAGAAGCCCGCGCCTACCTGGAACAATTAAAAGCTATTTTGGAATATACTGATGTCTGCGACTGCAAAATGCAGGAAGGCAGTCTGCGCTGTGATGCCAATATCTCTGTCATGCCGGAAGGCGCTGCCGAGTTCGGTACCCGCGCCGAGATCAAAAACCTTAACTCCTTCCGCGCTCTGGTGCGCGCGATCGAGTACGAAGTCGAGCGGCAGATCGACCTTGTTGAAAGCGGCGGCCATGTTGTGCAGGAGACCCGTACTTGGGATGACGCGCAGGGCATGACCTTGTCCATGCGCAGCAAAGAAGAAGCGCATGACTACCGTTATTTTCCGGAACCTGATCTGGTGCCGGTAGAATTAGACGACGCCTGGATCGAACGCGTTAAAAATGAACTGCCAGAGCTTCCTGCTCAGCGTCAGCAGCGGTTGATGACAGAAAATGGCCTGCCTGCTTATGATGCAGGATTGATCGTTGCCACCAAAGCTATGGCCGACTACTTTGATGCTGCCTGCAAAAATGCCGGTGATGACAAAGCTGTAGCCAACTGGCTTTTGGGCGACGTTTCCGCCTATCTCAACAACGAAGGCATCGAAATCGATGCTTTCCCGATCAAACCGGAAAACCTGGGCGAAATGGTTGCCCTGATCAAAGGCGGCGTGTTGTCCAGCAAGCTTGCTAAAAAAGTATTTGCCGAAATGCTCAAAGCCGACAAATCTCCGAAAGTCCTCGTTAAAGAGCTGGGCTTGGAGCAGGTCAGCGACGAAGGCGCTATTGCTGCTATCGTTGATGAAGTGCTGGCCGAAAATCCGCAGTCTATTGCCGACTTTAAAGCCGGTAAAGACCGTGCTATCGGCTTCCTGGTCGGTCAGGTCATGAAAAAATCCCGTGGCAAAGCTAACCCGGGTATGGTCAATAAATTATTAGTAGAAAAAATGCAGTAAACGACTGCTGATTTTAAATCCTGTAAATGGGGGTGTCGCAATGAATAAACCGTTTGTTTTTGTTGGTTCAGGTTTGGGCTATTTGTGGTTGCTCATTTGGACGACTGTCGTTTCTATTATTACTGTGGGCTTGTTTTTCCCATGGGCTTATTCAGCGCAGCAGCGCTGGATCTGTGCTAATACCTACGTTGAAGGCAGGCGGCTGCGTTTCGACGGCACCGGGCTGGGGTTCTTTTTTCAATGGCTGGTCATTATGCTTCTGACTGCTGTTACTTTTGGCATTTATGCTCCCTGGGGCTATTGCCAGTTTAAACGCTGGGAGACCCGTAATACAGTTTTTGATGATTGAAAGCAACTGCCTGCTGTAATAAAACAATAAACAAAAGCTCCGTCTTTTTGACGGAGCTTTTTTGTCGTTCTGATTTATTTATATTTGCCAGAAAAATATTTAAAAATACAAATAAATATGCTTGTAGATATATATAAAGTATGATATTCTTTTAATAAGTAAAAGAATATTAAATAATATAAAACGGCAAAACTGTCGAAAGGCAGTGACGCAAAGCTATAGGGTCTAAACCTTTACGGAATGACAGCCAGCTGCACTTAGCAGAGACGTGATCCGGAAGGGGTCAGCTGTCTCTGTTTTTATTTTGTCAAAAAGAGCGGCAGAAAGGGCCGTGCAGCATTGGCAGCAGCTTGGGCGCCTGGCAAAACGTCAGGGCAAAGCGCAGAAGGACAACGGCTATTAAAAATCTTTGTGTCTTGTGGGGGGGTACTAAAGTGCTATAATATATTTAAAGCACTTTTACAATAATTAAAAAAGTTGTTTAAAAATGGTGCAGGATTTTGAATATAGTGGTTAAAGTGGTCAAAATTTGGAAAGGGGATTTGATGATGAAATCCAAAAGCTTGGCAAAAAATAAGGATTTACAAAGGAAAGTACTGTGCTCGCTGCTTGCAGCAGGCGTAATGTCCGTTTGTATATCTGGGGGGGACGTTTGGGCGCAGCCGACAACAACTGTACAATACGGAGGGGAAAATGTTGAAGGTGGCTATAGAGTAATCTATGTGCCATTGACAAAGACGGATACCTTAACTGTTACTGATAATGGTGCTTATGGCGTTACTACCGTACAGGACAGGACGATTACTATTGATTATGGCGGTAACCCGGGTACGGCGAATCCGGCTGTCCAGGCCAGGGCTGATCAAAATATGGCTGCTTATCCTGTGCTGAATATATTTACGCAGGGTGATTTAACCGTAAGCGGTAAACAGACCGCTGTTAGCGGGCAGGATGGCGCTGTGAACCTTAGCAGCAGCACCGGTGATATTACATTAAGCACGAATTTTACCAGTAGTGCAAATTTACCTGTTAATAAAACAACTGCTCAACATTTGAGCAATGAAGCTTATTCAACTATTTATGCCCGAAATCTTTACAGTAAGGATAAAGTGGCCGGAGCGGTAACTGTCAGCGGTAAAAATGTAAATATTTTGACGGCAGAGCAAACCATGACCGGCATCGGTATGGAGAACGTCAAATATGGTACGGCCATTTCCGGCAACGGCAATGGTTCAGTTGACATCCATGCCACTGATGTAGTAGTTATTCGAGGAGCAATCGAAAGTCTGAATACGTTTATGCAAAATAAAGGCACAACCGGCATTAAGATTAACGTTAATCAGGCTGCCGCTGATACCGCGAAAGTTACAATGGAAGGTCTTTTTATCAATGCCGCGGATAAAAGTGAAGTCAATATCAAAGGAGCCGCAGGTTCCAGTATTACAGCAGATTTACTTGCCAGCGCTACAACTAGTGTTTTAGGAAGTGGCGGCAAAATAAATGTTGATTTTACTGACGGAGGCAGTATTAAAGGCACTGTCAATGCCCAAAACGGCGGCCTGGTCAGCGTGAAGGGCGCAGAGATTAATGGCGCGATTAAAGTTGACGGGATTGACAGCGAATATCATGGAACTGATACGGCTCTGACAACAGTAACGGCTGATTTATCTACATATACAGGTTCAGAGAAGGGCGCCGTTATAGTAACAAATAGCGGTAACGCTGTATTTGACGGAAAGCAGACTTTAATTACGGTTGATGCGGATCATGCCGGTAAAGTTTTCGGTGTAATCCTGGATAAGGGTAAAGCTGAATTTAATGCAGATACCACCGTTATCAATGTTAATAATACCAATGCTATTGGCACGTGGGATTATGCAGTTGATGTCAAGGCTGATTCTCAAGCTGTTTTTAACGGCAAAGATGTTAGCATCAAAGCTGTAAAAACCGATTATACATCACAGACTTTTACTGTTCGGGATAGATCAACGGCTGACTTTAATAATTCAGGGACAACAATTATTGAAGCAAACAGTAATGCCAGTGTTACCGCTTTGGATGTCAAAAATGGCGGTATTATGAATGTTAACAGTGATATATTAGCCATTAAATCGGAAATTTTGGGCGGTAAAGAAGCAGCAATAAACGCTATCGGTATCCAAATTCATTCTGAAGATGATCATTCTCAATCAACGCAGCTTAACATCACTGATAAAGTGAATGATTTTTCAATTGATGTAAAAGGACAGGGGTATGATTATGATGGCACTTCCTATTCAAGCGGAACTGCGGCATTGAATGCAAGTGATCAAGCCACGGCAACAATTGAATCCAAAAAATTTACCGCTAACGTTGTTTTTAATGATGAGACTGCAAGTAGTGATAATAATCATAATGTTATGGCAGGCCTTTGGGCAGCAGATGCTGGTAAAATTGTTGCAAGTAAGGCTACTGATACCGTCGTTAATGTTACTAAAACAGGTCCGAGCGCGGCAAAAGCATATGCTGTTTGGAGTACAGGAAAGAATAGTGATATTTCATTGTTAGGGAACACCACAATCACCGCCACAGGTAAAACAGCTTCTAATGCTCTGCTTGCCGAAGATGGCGGACAAATAACTGTTGGCAGTGAAGGCAAAACTGTTGATTTAACGGGCGAGGTCAAAGTTGATGGCGGCAGTGTCAGTAATCATGGTAATGTCACTATCAATGGTCAGTTGTTGGTAAAAGCAGATGGAGCAAGCAGCGAATATACTTCGACAGGTGAGAGCCTGCGTATTAATGCTGGTTCTGACTCAGCTGTACAGATTGAAAATTCCAGTTTGCAGAACGTCAGCAACGTTCTGGATTTTAATGCGAAAAATACGGAACTAAGCTCCAGCGGCAGCAATTATATCTCCGCTGTAAATATTCTTAATAACAATCAGCCAGATGTGACGGCGTCAAATACAGTGAATTTCAGCGGTGATACAACAAAGATTACAGCAACAGCAACAGACGGCAAAGCTCAGGGAGTAAGAATTGGAGAAAGTAATTTTGGTAGTGGAAAACTAACAACTGATATAAACTTTGGTGCCACCAATACGTCCATTAATGTTAAAGGTAATGTTGTTGCCGGTGATTACTATGACCAAGTAGCCGGTATTTGGGAAGGTGAAGGTTCTTATAAAGGGGATGTAGCTACAAACATTGCATTTAATGGCAAAGCAAATATTGATGTGTATTCACAAGGCGGTAATGCTTACGGAATTTTTGTTGAACATGGTAGTGAAATAGGGACTACTATCATAGATTTTAATGACAATACGGTTATTAATGCTCAAAATGCCAACGGCAGTGGCGAGGCTGTCTATATTAGCGGAGACGGTGTTGCGGTTAATTTTAACAAAGCACAGAAGAAGGGGGTTACGGTTGATATCATCGGTGACATTACTGCAGCTAATAATGCTAAAATTACGCTGGCAGGCGATAGCAATGTTGTTAAAGGTACGGTTACGGCTGATGCTGGCGGCATAGTTTTAGCCGGTAGCGATAAGGCAACTTATATCGTTAATAAATTCGTGACGAAAGATTCTGTAAGTAGATTTACTACTGTTACAAGAGGTACGATCACCGTCAGCGGCGGTACTTTGAATATTGATAATCTAAGCGATATTAATAAATTTGATTTAGCTGATAATTCACTGATTGTCACTGGTAAAGGCGTGTTGAAAGCTGCGTCGGATAAGGTTTTTGAAGCTGATACTAGTGGTAAAAAAGTTATTGCGGGTGTTGACCAAAAAGTATTGTTCAATGGCGGTAAACTGGCTATTAGTGATACCAGTTATACTCTGGCAGACAGCAAGGTATACAGTGAGGCTTTGGGAAAGGTTGATGACAGCGGTGTAGGTGCTAATACCAAAACCACGATCGTTATGACCGGTACACTGCAAGATCAGCCTGTAGACAACAAGGCCACTGTAGACGACCTAGCGCCGACAGGTGCCGTCCATACCAATGTCACCGGTACGGTAAGCACTGGCACCTTGAACGTAGGTGACGGCATTTCCTCTGAAGGCGCGACGGGTGTCAATAATGACCTGGGCGTCAAAGACCTGGATTTCAGCAGTACCAGCGGCACTGTTGATGCCAGCGTCACTATCAGCAACGATACCGGGCTGACACTGGTTGGCGACGGCAGCAGTGAACTGCTGAAAGGCACCGGTTCCAATAATAATGTAACGGTAGGCAGTACCAGCGACAGTGCCGGTACCCTGACCCTTGGCAATGCGGCGGCAGAAAGCAGCGGCGGCACCTTGAACGCAAATGTAACCCTGCAGTACGACAGCCAGATGAACGTAGAAGCAGGCAGCTTTACAGTCGATAAGATCACAGCCACAGAAGGAACGGTAGCTGTCAACGCAGGTGCGAACCTGACAACGACGCAAGACTTTACAGTTGGCGATGCCATTAATAATAAAACGGGTACGATAGACGCTGCCGGATCTATAACAGCCGGCAAAGTGGATTTGCAGCAGGGGACCGTAGCCGTTACCGGCTCTTTAACGGCAAATGAGCTTAGCGTCGGCACGTCCAACAAAGAAGGCACTGTCACTGCAGCCGGCACAGTAGACGTCGGCATCTTGAACCTGAACAAAGGCAATGTTGAAGTTACAGGTTCGTTAACAGCAGAAACATTGACCGTAGGGGACAGTGATGCTAAGATAGCCGTCGGCGCGGCTGACAGCGCCGGCACGCTGACCGCTGAAGACGTAAAGCTTGGCGGCGCCAGCCTCATGCTGGACCCGGCCTGGGAAGACGGCAGTACGATTCAGACAGCATCTAAAGCAGGGCTGAAATTTAACGGCAGCCAGATAGACGGAAAACTTACCGTAGGACAAAATTCAGTTTTGAGTCTGGGCACTGCGGATACCGCGAAAGCGGAAGCCGCCTTTACCGATACCGGATTGACCTGGGGGCAAAATGACATCACCGCTGCTTTGTATATCGATTACGAGCAGACAATGGACAGTACGAAAGGCGGCATCAAAGTCGACGGCAGCCTGACTCATGCAAGCGACAGCAAAGATCTTGCTGCGGCCAATACCGCAACTTTCGCAGCCGGCTCGCTGCTGATGGTCGCCGGTGACGCCGCACTGACGATGGACGGAGCGTTAAAAGCAGGCGACACGGCTACGATTACTATCAGGAATGGCAGCGCTGCGACTTTAAAAGTTGATTCCGGCGCCAAACTTTATATCGCCGATGCACAGGCCGATAAACAATATACCATCGTCAGCGGCTTTACGAACAGCGGTAGCGCTGTTACAGACGGCGGCTGGAACGGTACGAACCTGCTGTTGAACAAACTGGTCAAGGGCAGCGGCAGCTATAGTAGCGGCAGCTTTACCGTCAGCACGCAGAAAGTTAAAGCCAACGAAGCTCTGCCGGGCGTAGCTCTGCCGAATATTCTTGATGCAATGAGCTCTCAAACCGATTCGCCTTATGCGGGTATCAAATATCTGAGCAATGCGATCAGCGGCCTTAATAGTAATGCGCAGACGCTTGCGGCAGTCAACTCCTTCGCCCAGGGAGCGGAAAACAGCGGCGCTACCCGCACGGGTGCTTTAGCAGCCCTGGATCTGGGGACGGCGGCGCAGGAACATCTGTCCTTAGCCAAGGCGGCTGCAGAACAGAGCGGCGGCTTCGGCAAAACTGCTGTTGATACTGCTGACAACGGCAGTATCTGGGCACAATATATCCACAACAAGGATAAAGTCGATAACATGGGCGGCGTCAGTTATGACGGACAATACAACGGTGTTATCATCGGCGGCGACTTTGCAGACCGTGGCAAATACAGCAGCGGCATAGCTTTCAGTTATGGCAGCGGTGACAGCACCGGCAGCGCCTCTAAAAATGAATTTGACTTCTGGGGCCTTAGCTACTATGGCGGTATCCAAAACGGCGATACCAATCTGATTTTCGATGTCGGTTACAGCAAAACCAGCAGTGACGTCAAAGGCGTAATCAAAGCCGAGCCTGACACGCAGGTCATCAGTATGGGAGTCAAAGGTGAAAAACTTATCAGCAATGGACATGGAACGAGCTATGTACCGTATGCTGGCCTGCGTTATATGAATATTGATACGGACAGCTATAACGGCAGTATCGACGGGAAGACGGCCGCTCATTACAGTACCGATAAAGCTGATTTGTGGTTGTTGCCGGTAGGCATCAGCATCAGCCATGAAAGCGTTACTGCCGGAGGCTGGAAAGTGCGTCCGACAGCCGATATCGCTTATGTTTGGACTTTAGGTGATAAAAATACTGCGATGGATATTACCGTTCCGGGTGTAAATGCGACCGATAGACTTGGCTATGATATCATGGACAGCGGTTTCTTTGTCGGCAAACTGGGCCTGGAGGCTGAAAAAGGTGATTGGACTTATGGCTTAGGCTATGCCTGCCAGAAAGGCAGTCATGCTCAAAACAGCAAATTTATGCTCAATGTAACTTACAGCTTCTAAAAAACAACTTTTTCAAAATCTCTTTTTCCTGTTCACCCTTTTGTGTCCCTGTGTGGAAAGCCTGCCTTTTATCGGCAGGCTTTCTGCTTTTGCTGCGGACGTTTATTTGTAGATGCCGGGTCATATTTTATATTTGCATGATTTATGGTAAAATAAAGATACAATCCAATGGCTTGAGCGTACGGTTTCTTGCATGCTGAGAACCGTTTTTTTATTTGGAGCTTGCCTGTTATGTTTTGAAAGAAGGAAAAGTAAATTGGGATCAGTCCATAATCAGCATTTTAAGCCGCGGCTGGCGATGTTTGCCGTGGGGATATTTTTAATGACTTTTGGTATCGCTCTGTCCTGTAAGGCCGACTTGGGCACATCGCCGATTTCCAGTGTGCCGTGGGTTATGAGTATGTTTTTACCTTTTAGTTTGGGTGATATTACGATCATGATGAACATTGTTATGATCCTGGCGCAGCCGCTTATTCTTAGGGCGCTTTATGTAAGGGAGCTGGTGGGCCAGCTGCTGACGACGCTGGCTTTTGGCTGCAGCATTGATTTTTCAATGGGTCTGTTGGACTGGTTTATACCGGGCAGTGCACTGGAACAATGGCTTGCTTGCCTTTTAAGTATTGTTGTCTTGGCTTTGGGTGTTTTTCTGGAGGTGCGCGCTAAAATCTTTTTAGTTGCGGGCGAAGGTGTGGTCAGTGTACTGGCGTTTGTTACTCAAAAAAAGTTCAGCCTGATCAAAAATTGTTTCGATATATCGCTGGTCACTTTAGCGATTATTATTTCCTGGGTGGAATTCGGTACATTACAAGGAGTTGGAGCCGGTACAGTAGTGGCCGCAGTTTTAGTAGGGCGGTTTGTACATTTGTATGAAAGCAGGCTGAGCTTTTTCGATCGCTGGAAAGTAGAAGCTTAAGTGGCTGCAGCTTGATTTTCCTGTAAAATATTTTAAATTTTTTGGTTTCAAAATATTTGTCTTATCTGTAAAAAATATTTTAAGTGCTTGCCAAAAAAGCAGGAACGTAGTACAATGTGGTTAGCGAAAGCTAACCTGAGCGAATTTAAATTTATGGTGCAATAAAGCGTCTGCGGCAGAAGCCGTAATGGCGCAGCGTGAACGAAAGCAGGTGTAAAAATGGCTGATTATATTATTGGCGGTATTTTAGTGGCTCTGGCAATTTTGGCACTGCGCAGCGTCTTCAAAAAAACATCTTCCGGCGGTTGTGCCGGCTGCAGCGGCTGTAATGGCTGCGGACCCAGCTGTCACGGAAAGGATCAGGAAACTGCCTCCAAATAAGCGGTGGAATGGCAGACGCCTGCGGCGTCGAAGCCTTGCAGATTATTGACAAATCATTTTAAAAAGCATATAATTTGACCATAAGGTCATTGGATTTTGTATCAGCCGCAGGCGCACGCAGACGTACGTGTCCTGCGTTTTTTTGTGAAGGTGGGTTTAGTTTTATGTATCATATCGACCGTGGCGCGTGGGCCGAGATCAATCTTGATGCCGTGGCGCATAACGTGCAGATCGCCAAAAGCAATCTTGATCCCCATACTAAGCTGTGTGCCGTTGTCAAGGCTGATGCTTACGGACATGGCGCGGTAGCGGTAGCCCGCGAAGCCGAAAAGAACGGCGCTGATTTTCTGGCCGTAGCGCTGCTGCAGGAAGGTCTTGAGCTGCGTGAAGCAGGTATCAGGCTGCCTATTTTAGTGCTGGGTTCGCTGCAGCCGGGAGCTGCCAATGTTGTAGTGCAGTTTGATATCAGTCACGCCGTTTTGACGAAGAACGTTTATATGCCCTTAACGAAGCGGCTGTTAAATTGAATAAAAAAGCCAGGATCCATATCGCTATTGATACCGGTATGCATCGGATCGGCGTACATGTTCGCGATGCGGGTGAATTTGCGGCTAAGGCCGCGGCGCTGCCTGGCATTGAGATCGAAGGAGTGTTCTCGCATTTTGCAACGGCAGATGCTGATGACAAAGCCTATGCCGCGCATCAGTTTGAACGCTTCCAGGAAGCGCTGAAGCTGATCAGGGAGAAGGGTATCAGGGTACCGCTGGCACATATCGCCAACAGTGCCGCTTTGACAGAACTGCGTGAATATCAGATGGATATGGTGCGTCAAGGTATTACTTTGTATGGTTTGCATCCTGCGCATATGAGCGATTGTTATAAAGATTTTGAGCCTGTCATGACGGTCAAATCGACGGTAAGCTTTGTCAAAAGCCTGCCTGCCGGTGCGACTATCGGTTATGGGCGTACTTATACATTGAGCCGTCCCAGTGTTATTGCCACGGTGCCGGTCGGTTATGCCGACGGCGTCAACAGGCGTCTTTCCAACGTGGGCTATATGCTGGTTGGCGGCGGCAGGGCTCCTATCGTGGGCCGCGTGTGTATGGATCAGGTGATGCTTGATGTTACTGACCTGCCTCCGGTCAAAGTGGGCGACGAAGTCACCGTTTTCGGCGGCAAAGATTTGCCGATGGAACTGGTTGCACAGTGGGCAGGTACTATCTGCTACGAGCTGGTCTGCAGTGTTAGTCCGCGGATGCCGCGCCGTTATGTGCGCAACGAAAAGTGAGTCTGCTTTAAAAACGCTTTCCCTTATTTATGGCTGCTTTTGGCTTCGGCCGGGCAGCCGCTTTTTTATTTGCAAAGGCTGTAAAAGCAGGAGGGCGTTATTTTTATTTAGGCCGCTGCGGCGGCAATATGCTACAATAATAATATAAGAATCAGTAAGGAGTGTGACTTGACTATGAACGAACAGGAATGGCAGGCGTGTGTGAACCATGTGGCCGGCGGTGAATATCCGGTCCCCCGCGGTATGATCAGCAACTATAACGACTGGCGCTGCCGCTCGACGGTGGGGCGCGCTTTATATTGGATGGATGAGGTAGAAGCCGCGATGCATGTCCTGGCAACGATACTTGATGTGGAGCCTGATATGGAGGATGCACCGGAAATGGGCCTCAGCGAAGCTGAACATAAAGTGCTGTGCCTGCGGGATATAGCTGAAATCGTTTGGAAGTTGGCCCATAATGAGGATGCCGCTTTGAATTATCTGGATCAGGCCTATGCATTGAGCCGGGCTTATAAACATCCCTTCCGCAGCGCTTCCCGCGGCGATATGTTTTATCGCCGGCTGGCGATTCTGCGTGAGGTAGGCAAAGAAGAGCAGGCTGTACAGGAAGCGGAAAAGATGCTGGAGCTGGAAGCTGAAAACGACGGTATCAATCCTTACCGTTATTTTGCCTATAAATTTTTAGCTGAGCATGAACATAATAATGGTGATGACGAAAAAGCGGCACAGCTGTTTGAGGAGGCTTTCAGGTATTATCCGGTCAGTGAAGCCGGTGAGCGTGATCTGGCCAAAGCGGCAGCGGCTGAAACAGCTGCCGACCGTTATAAGGCTTATGTATTTTGCAGCACGATTCAATACAAGCCCTGGGAAGAATTACCGCCTGCCATCATCAGGCGCGATCTGTGACGGAGGTTGCAGTATGAAAAAAGTAGTGTTATTAAGCGGCGGTATTGACAGCACCACCTGTCTGGCGCAGGCTGTGCAGGTCTGCGGTGCGGAAAATGTCACGGCGCTGTGTGTTTTTTACGGGCAGAAGCACAGCAGGGAAATGGCAGCAGCCCGTAAGGTTGCGGCTTATTATGGTGTACGTTTACTGGAGCAGGATATTGCCGGCATCATGTCCTATAGTAATTGCTCACTGCTGGCAGCCAGCAGTGAAGCCATCGAACATAAAAGCTACGCGCAGCAGCTGGCTGAGCATGGCGAAGGTACGGTAGCGACTTATGTACCGTTTCGCAATGGCCTTTTGATCAGCGCTGCTGCCGCTATTGCCATTTCATTGGGAGCTGATGCGATCTGTTATGGCGCTCATGCTGACGATGCGGCTGGACGGGCTTATCCGGATTGTACGCCGGAGTTTTATGCGGCTATGGATACTGCCATTTATGAAGGCAGCGGTAAATTGTGTCATCTGGAAGCACCGCTGCTGAATAAAAATAAAGCGCAGATAGTGGAGCTGGGACTGAATTTGGGTGCTCCTTATCAATATACCTGGTCGTGCTATGAAGGCGGCGACAGGCCGTGCGGCGAATGCGGCACCTGCATCGACAGGGCCAATGCCTTTAAGGCCAACGGCGTGGACGACCCTGCTTTATAAGTAAAAACACACCCTTTTAAAGGGTGTGTTTTTATTTTACAGTACTTTTTCATAACAGTAAAACTGGTGCTCCATTTTACGGAACTGGATTTCACCGCAGAAATGATAGCCGTGCTTTAGAAATAGCTGCTGAGCTTTTTCGTTCAGGGCGTAGGTATCTGTTTTTAAATAACGCAGTCCCAGGCTGAGAGCGAGCGTTTCAGCCTGCTGCAGCAATTCAGAGCCGGTACCGCGGCCGCGCAGGGCCGGGTCAACTGCCATGCGATGCAGGACCAGGGCTTTTTCCGCCAAAGTCCAGCCGGCATCAGCATAAACAGCTGGTTCGGTCTGATTGATGCAGATCAGGCCGCAGATCTGTCCTTCAGCTTCTGATACAAAAAGATCGCCTTGGGTGATGTCTGCGGCAAAATCCTGTTCAGTTGGATAAACCTCGTCCCACTGGTAGTTGCCGTAAGCGTGCATTTCCCTGACCGTAGCCTGCACGATAGCCATGATCCGTGTTAAATCCTGCATAGTTGCCAAACGCAGCATCATTGCACCTCGATTCTTTGTTTTTGACCCTTTGTTTTTTGCCAGTGTGTTTCCAGATTGGCACACATTTTTTTGAACAGCCTGTTCAATTCTTTGCGTTCTGACGCTGTAAAATTTTGCAGACACAACTGCAGGCTGGTGTTTTCTTCAGTGATGATTTGATCGTAGAGCAGGAGAGCTTTTTCTGTTGGGAAAAGCTGCCAGTGCCGCTGGTCTTCGCTGCTGCGCTGCCTGTTTATATAACCGGCAGCGGTCAATTTTTGGACAGCTTTGGCAGTCGTAGATTTATCGACTTTTAATAAGAGCGATAAATCGTTTTGATTGATACCCGTATTTTCGCAGATCCGGGTCAGAAAAATAAACTGTCCCCGCTGCAGCGCCAGTTCCTTAAAATGCAGATCGTGAAGATAGTGGATCGTGCGCGCCAGCGTGCCGATGTCACGCAGCAGGTCATTATGCAGTTTTGTCATAATATTCACCGCCATATTAGTTGAACTTTCAACTAATATTATGACGTAAAAGGTTGAAAAATGCAAGCTAAATATATTATAAAAAATAATTTAATTGTTGGATTAAAACTTTCTCCACAATAAAAAGCAAAAGCTGTTAAAATATTGTTATTAATATTGGAAAATTTTGTTAATTGTGAGGTGTCTGTTTTGTTTTTAAAGAAACATTTTACGATAATAGGGTTGGCCTGTGTTTTGTCTGTGCCGGCTGTCGATGCTGGGGCCGAAGGCTTTGCGATCAACGAGTGGTCAGCTGAAGGCGTGGCTATGGGCGGAGCGCGAATGTTTGCTGAGAATGACGCCGCCAATATTGCCTACAATCCGGCGTCGATCACCAAAGTGCGGGGCGAAGCTTTTAAACAGAGTGCGGTTTATATCAGCCCGCATGGCAAATATACGGCTTATGACGCTACAGGAAAGCCTATTGACGAAGGTAAAAACGTCGTACATGCTGGTTGGGCTCCCGGCAATTACTATGTCAAACAGCTCAACGACAAAGACTGGATTGGTATAGGGTTGTTCAGCCGTTTCGGCATGATCTCAGAATTTGAACGGGATTCTAAAGTTGCATCTAATGCCTTTTTCTCTCGCTTGAACGGCGCTAGCCTGACGCCGACCTATGCCCGCAAGTTTGATAACAAGTGGAGTGCGGCCGTGGGGGCGGAAGTCAATTATGTGGGTCTGGAACTGCAAAAAAATGTTTTTTATAATTCGGTCCCTACCCAAACCAAAGGAGAAAGCTGGGCCCTGGGCTGGAATGCGGCTGCCAATTATGCTTTTGATTCTAAAAATGAGATCGGCCTGGTTTACCGCAGCAAGGTGACTCACAGCATGGAAGCAGATTTTAGAGGTTACAGCAGCGGCATTACAGGAAGTGATCATTTTACCAAAGCGCATGGCAAAGTTACTTTGCCGGATAGCTGGGCTATTGGTTACAACCATAAATTCGATGATCGGACCCGGGTAGAACTGAACGGTACTTATACCAAATGGAGTACCTATGATGCTTTGAATATTACTTTTGATGATAAATTTTTAGGTCAGTCTGGAAGTTATAGTCAGAAAAACTGGAGCAACGGCTGGCGTTATGCTTTGGGCGTAGAACATAAACTGAGTGACAAATATACCATCATGGGCGGTTATGCTTATGATGAATCGGTAATACCTTTTGACGGCGCCGATTTTATCGTGCCGACCGGTGCCCGCCGCACCTACAGTCTGGGCTTCCAGTACCACGATAAAAAACAGACACTTGCCATGACCTTGGGCTTTATCGATATTGATGGGTTGAGTATCAAAGGACATATGGGTGATACTTATGATACCGCCCGCAGCCATGATAACTATGCTAAAGTTGTCGGTATCAGCTATCAGCGTAATTTCTGATATAAACAGCTAAGCAAAAACCTCTGCGTTGACAGAGCTTTTTGTAACAGCAGTTCAGAAAATAAAAGAAGTTGCATTGTAAATTTGATTTAATGTAAAATTTCAGCATTTTATAATCAAGCTGAAAGGGTGAGAGAAATGACAAAACGTTTGCTGATTTTAATTATGGCATTGCTTTTGGTCTGCGCTTCTTGTTTAGCTGATGAGCAGGTTGTAGTGGATTCTTTTAAAGTGCATGTGCAGGATATTATGCAGCCTGTTCTCGCTACCTATAAAAAAGATGCTGTCCACATACGTTATTTTGATCCCTCTAAACATGGACTGCAGGGTTCAGGACATTGGTTCAAGGTGCGGAATCTGGAACCTGTTTATTCTTTGGATGTTAAAAAAAATGATTCTGTCATGTACCCTTATATAGGCATACTTGATGTTGAGCGATACACTGAAATATTTACAGGCAGTTATCCTACTAAAGAAGAAGCCTCCAAAGCAGAGAAATCATATCTTTCTAATGCTATGCAGCACTGGCGCTTTTACTATGGCTATCAGAAGGGTAAATGGGAGAAAACAAAAGTTGAATTTTACAGAGATACTGAAAAAAGATTTATGAGTGATAAAATAACGATAACAGAATATGATGTTTTTGCAAATCGTTAGAATAAAGGTGTGTATTTGCTCTTTATAGCTAATGGAGCTGGTACGGATAGTTGATGATAATAGCAGGAATGAAAAGACGCTCTTACGGGTGTCTTTTTTTATTAGCAGATAAATTTGGATCATATGTCGTTTTTGACTATCCAACTTCATTTGGTATATAATGGAAGCGGTTATTTATCTGCCGTTTGACGGATTATCAAAGAAGCGAGGCGAACCTCATGGCAGTGATTTTTTATTTGAGTGGCACAGGTAACAGCCTGTATGCCGCTAAAAGTATCGCGCAGGAACTGGAGCAGTGCCGGCTGGAAGGAATTACCGGTTATTTAAAAGCGCCTTATGAGGTGCAGGACGAAGTTGTCGGTATCGTCTGCCCTGTTTATTGTATGGCGCTGCCGCCTGTAGTGGAGGCTTTTCTGCAGCAGGTGAAAATGGTGCCTCAGTATATCTTTTTAGTAGTGACTATGGGCGCGATGTCCGGACAGGCGCTGGGTCAGGGGAAAGAGCTTTTAAAGCAGCGTGAGCTGCGGTTATCATATGGCGCTCAGGTGGCGCTGCCTGATAACAGTATCGTCTTTCCTTCGCCGCAGGCACGTCAGGAGAAGCTGCTGCGTAACGCTCCGGCTGAATTGGGACTGATCGCCCGTAATATCAAAATAAGTATGATAATTATCAGCATCTGGATCGTGGTTTTTTGTGGAAGTATGGCGGTACAGCTGCCGGTATGTGGGTGCTGGATAAGATCAAGCAGTTCGGTAAGCTGAGCTGCGCTGATGATAAATGTGTCGGCTGCGGCATTTGTGCCGATGTCTGCCCCGCGGGTAATATAACTATGGCAGCTGGTAAGCCTGCTTTTGGCAGCGAGTGTGTGCATTGCTTCGGTTGTGCGCACTGGTGTCCGCAGAATGCCATCAGCCTGGGACGTTTAAAACCCGATCAGAAAACTCGGTATAAGCACCCGGAGATTACGCCTGCCGAGCTGGCAGTACAGAAGGAAAGGAAAGATGAAATATGAAAACTTACGCTCCCGTAACGGAAGCAGTGCTGGACGCTTTAAAGACTATTGTCGGCGCTGAATACGTTTTGACCGAGCCTGAAAAATTAGAGCAGTATCAGACTGACGAAGAAACTGATCCGCGCAAGTTCCATCTGCCGGAGGCGGTTGTTCTGCCGAAGGACGCGCAGGAGATCGCGGCTGTTATCAAGCTGGCCAATACATATGATGTGCCGGTCACTGTCCGCAGCGGCGGCACCAGTCTGGCTGGCGGCGCTATTCCTGTATGCGGCGGTATTGTCCTTTTAATGGAACGGTTGAACAAGATCATCGAGCTGAATGCCGAAGGCATGTATATGGAGGTTGAAGCCGGTGTGCGTACTGTCGATATTCAAAAATATGCCAATGAGGCTGGTTTTCTGTATGCAGGCGACCCCTGCAGCGCTGAAAGCTGTCTGATCGGCGGCAACATCGCCACTAATGCCGGCGGCAATAAAGCGGTGCGTTACGGTGTGACCCGTGACCAGGTTTACGCTGTCGAGGTCGTAACACCGACTGGTGAGATCGTAGAGCTGGGAGCACGTTTAAAGAAAAAATCGACCGGGTACTGCCTGGAACAGCTGATCATGGGCAGTGAGGGCACGCTGGGCATTATCACTAAGGCGACGCTTAAGCTGCAGCCGATCCCGCCTTACAGATTTGATCTGCTGGCTGTGTTCAGCGATCCGGAGCAGGCCTTGGACGTAGTGCCGAAAATCATGCAGGCCGGCATTAATCCGACCAGTGTGGAGTATATGGATAATTCCTATGTGCGCGGTACGGCCGACTATCTGGAGTTTAAGGGAGCCCCTCATTATGAGAACGGCATTTATGTTATCATCACAGTGGAGACTTTCAGCGAGGACGAGCTGGATCTGAAAATGGAGCAGCTGGATGAGTTGTGCAGTGCTGCCGGCGCTGTCGATGTGCTGGAAGCCGATGAACGTATTTGGGATATGCGCCGCAACTGTCAGGAGTCTGTACGTCTGATCAGTCTGGTTTCCCTGACGGACGACGTGGTAGTTCCTGTTAATGAGATCGCCGGTACGATCAAGTTTATTATGAAAATAGGCGAAAAATATCCTTTCCCGGTCAAAATCAACGCGCATATCGGCGACGGGAATCTGCATATCGTTTTATGCAAATGCGAATTGAGCGACGAAGAATGGGAAAACAAAGTGGAAGCTTTCCATAAAGAGGTTTATACTTATGCTTACAGCATCGGCGGGCGTCTGGCCGGCGAGCATGGTATCGGCGCAAAAAAACTCAGAGAAATGGAAACATATACCCCGGCCGGCGAGCTGGCGATCATGCGCACGATCAAGGCGGCGATGGACCCGCAGCTGATTTTGAACCCGGGCAAGATCTTTGATCTGTAAGTTATTGAACTGCAGCGGCAGTATGCTGCGGAAAAGATAAAATCTTATTTTGTAGGACAGTAGAAAGGAATGGAAGTTATGAGTAAATACGAACCGGTCAGCGCAGAAGTGGTAGCAGCTCTGCAAACGGCTTTGGGCGCGGAGTATGTAAGGACCGATGCCGAAACCCTTGAAAAGTACAAAACTGACGAGGAAACTGATCCCCGTTATCATCATCTGCCGGAGGTCGTAGTTTGGCCTGGCAGCACAGAAGAAGTGGCGGCGGTCATGAAAATCGCCAATCAATATAATGTGCCGGTAACACCACGCAGTGCCGGGACCAGTGTTTCCTGTGGGGCGATCCCTGTTTATGGCGGTATCGTTCTGCTGTTGGAACGGATGGACAAAATCGAAGAGCTGAATACTGAAGGTATGTATATGGTTGTCGAGGCTGGCGCGCGTACAGTAGAAATTCAGGAAAAAGCCAATGCGGCCGGCTTCCTCTATGCAGGCGACCCCTGCAGCGCTGACAGCTGTCTGATCGGCGGTAATATTGCCACTAATGCAGGCGGTAATAAGGCTGTACGTTACGGCACTACTCGCGATCAGGTCTATGCGATTGAAGCAGTTACGCCTACCGGCGATATCGTTAATGTGGGCGCACGGCTGAAGAAAAAATCGACGGGCTATTGCCTGGAACAGCTGATCATGGGCAGTGAAGGTACTTTGGGCATTATTACTAAAGCCACTTTAAAGCTGCTGCCGCTGTGTCCGTATAAACTGGATCTGCTGGCGATCTTTACCGATTTGGATAAAGCTGTCGGTTTAGTGCCGAACCTGATCAAAGCGGGGTTGAATCCGACGAGCGTGGAGTTTATGGATAATGCGTTTGTACGCAGCTCCAGCGATTACTGCGAATTGAAGCTGCCTCATTATGAAGACGGTTTTTATGTTATTGTGACGGTAGAGACATTTAATGAAGATGAGCTGGAAAGCAAAATGGAACAGCTGGACGAGATCTGCAGTGCCAGCGGCGCTACTGATGTTTTAGAGGCTGATGACCGTGTGTGGAAGCTCCGTCGCAACTGTCTGGAATCTACGCGCGTTTTGAGTCTGGTCAGCACTTCTGATGATCTTGTCGTACCAGTCGATCAAATCGCTAACTGTATCCGCCATCTGACCAAGGTTGCGGAAAATTACAACTTTAAACTCTTTACGCTGGCTCATGCCGGCGACGGCAATCTGCATTTCCAGATTTTGAAAGGCGAGATGAGCGACGAGCAGTGGGAAGATGAAGTAAGCCGTTTCCATGCTGAAGCTTATCCTTATGTTTACAGTCTGGGCGGTCGTCTTTCCGGCGAGCATGGCATCGGAGCCAAGAAGGTCGAAGCCATGGAAAAATATACGGAGCCGGTAGAAATGAAAATGATGAAAGAAATCAAGCGTGCGCTTGATCCTAAAAATATTCTTAACCCGGGCAAGGTATTCAACGCCTGAAAACTAATAAAACCATCTGTACTTTAAGTACAGATGGTTTTTGCGTATTTGAGGTTCAATATAATTTTGAAATATTAATACCATTTTTTACGTTGTAATTTTTTAAGCGTAAAGATAGCAATCAATGCCATAACGCCAAGGCAGAGCGGATAGCCCCATTGGGATTTCAGTTCCGGCATATACTGGAAATTCATGGCAAAAATACTGCTGATACAAATCAGCGGCAGGAAAATGACTGCCACTGTAGTCAGCGTAGCCTGAATATCAGCGCTGCGTTCAGCAGCGGCATTGACGCAGAGCCGCTCCAGAGAAGTCAGTAATTCTTCGGCGACCGATAAGGTAAGTACGGCACCTTCCAGTTTGATCGTCAAAAGTTCGGGGGCATTATCGCTGCCGATAACTAAAGGCGGGTCCTGACGCAAGGCGCGGCTGACGATGCGGCGCATCGGATAGACCGCCTGTTTGGCAGTGACCAGGCTGCGGCGCAGACGCAGCAGTTCTTTGGGATCCGGATGTTCATCCTGTTCGCTGTAAGCTGCAGACAGAAGCTGCAGCCGTTCTTCCAGATAATTGATGACCTCGCAGTTGTCGTCAAGGATCTTGCCTAAAATCAGGGTCAAAGCCTGCGGGATCGTATTATTAGGCTTCTGCAGGGTTGTTACCAGCGTACGCGCATTTTTTAAACGGTCACAGCGGCCATGCTGCAGAGAAAGCAGCCTGTTGGCGCTGGCGGCGAAACAAATATTATTATAAACGGCATTGCCGCTTTCGTTTAGCTGCAGGTGGCGGCAGACGAGGATTCTGTTGTTGCCGTCGCGGAATAAACGCGGCTGCTGTTTTTTATTTTCTAAAATGTTTTGAGTAGCGGGACTCAGTTTGAAGGAGCGGGCGACGGTCATTACCTGATCGTGCGAGCCGAATAATGACATATCAAGCCAGATAGCACCTTCTTCCGGAATTGCTAAAAGCTCTTCTGTAAGTTCATCGGCAGAAATATAGGCGTTTTCCTGGCCGTCAAGTATCAGCAAAGTGCGCGCGCTGCTTTGAACTTCTGTTTTTTTCTGAGCAAAGAGTGCGGCTGTGTCGATTTTTTGCTTTAACATCGCATTAGCTCCTTTTGTATAAATTCAAATTTCTGTATATATTTTAACCTGTTCAAAGTCAACTTACAATAATAAGGCAGGATTTTTTTTATAAATGGCGAAATATAACTATTTAAATAGGATGAAAAAAGATTGTCGGCAGGAACTGCCGGCGTTGTCGACGCAAGCTATTTTAGATAAAGAGGAGCAATGAACGACATGTTTACAAGAGTTTTGTTAGCAATGGATCTTACGCCTAAGTCAGAAATACTGCTGCCGTGCCTGTACAGTCTGTGCCCCGATACAAATACAGAAATTATTCTAGCTTATGTATTCGATGAAGAAGAGGACGCAGATCCTTACAGTAGCAGTTATAAAAGGTTTACAGCAAGCTGCAGGGTATGCCAACGAGCTGATGCGCAACGGTTATGAAGCAGTAAGTATCGAAATGCCCTGGGGCGAGGTATTTGAAGAAATAACCCGCGTCGGCGACGATAAAGAAGTAGATCTGACTTTAGTGGCTTCGCATGGAAAGGGCTTTTTTAGAAGTGCCTTGCTGGGCAGTACGACCTTTGATCTTGCCAGATCTTCGAAGCGGCCATTGTTTGTTGCCAAAACCGACGGTGACAGCGACAATATTGCCGATGATGATATGTTGCGTAAATTGATGATACCGACCGATTTTTCTAAGAAATCTTTAGTGGCGCTCAATTTGATCCGCAGCCTGCGTGAGCATGTAGCGGAAGTGGTGTTCGTACATGTAGTGGAACGCAGCCGCAATCAGAGCGATCTTGAGAGCAAGCTGCTGAATGCCGAATCGCGGATGGAAGAACTGGTGGCCGAGATGAAACTTTTTGGGATCAAGGCTTCTTATCTGGTCGATAAAGGGGCGGCGTCTAAAAAAATCTGCCGCTGGGCGGAAGAAGAAAATGTGTCGATGATCGCGATGACTAAAACCGGTGCTGGCCTGGTCAAAGGCCTGGTAATGGGGGCAACAGCTCAGAACGTTACGCTTAATTCCGAGCGCTCACTGCTGCTGCTGCCTGCTGATGAAGTAAGTAATGATTAATAGAGAAGTGAAAAAAATTTTACATAATCTTGATGGAAACTCTTGACATATCTTCCGGAAATCAGTATACTGTTACTTGCGGCTGGATTAAGCCAGCCGCAAGTTTATTTTTAAGCGGTAAACAATAGCATAATCCCTGATTTTTTCAACCTGGAGAGATGACCGAGCGGTTGAAGGTGCACGCCTGGAAAGCGTGTGTACGGGAAACCGTACCGAGGGTTCGAATCCCTCTCTCTCCGCCACTTAAAAAAAGTTTGCCGCGGTCAGCGGCTTTTTGTTTTTCTGTAGGACCGCAGGCGGCGGGTCCTGCGCAATAGGAGTCTGTGAACCGTGTCAGGTCCGGAAGGAAGCAGCACTAAGCGGATCCTCTTATGTGCCGCAGGGGTGCCTGCGTCTGTGGCCCTACAGGGAAACAACTGAGAAAAAACCGGCTGTTTATGACAGCCGGTTTTTTGTATTTTTATATTATTGATGCAAAAGTGTCCCTTAAATTTTTCACAAAATTGGATATGTACTTATATCCGTAAATTTTATATAATAAGTAGATAAGAAACTCAGAGGCTTAATGACGGGAAAGGAGGCAGAAAATGGCTTATGTAGCACTATACCGGCGCTGGCGGCCGCAGGGCTTCGATGCCCTTGTAGGTCAGGACGCAGTGAGGATCGCATTGAGCAATGCTTTGACGACAGGACGGATTGCGCATGCGTATTTATTTGCCGGCCCAAGAGGTACAGGCAAGACCAGTACGGCGAAGATTCTGGCGAAAGCTCTGAATTGTGAGCAGGGGCCTACTGCTAATCCCTGTAACGAGTGCGCCAACTGCCAGCGGATCAATGACGGCAGCAGTATGGATGTGTTTGAGATCGACGCTGCCTCTAACCGCGGTATCGATGAGATCCGTGACCTGCGTGAAAAAGTCATGTTTGCGCCTGTCAACGGGCGTTATAAAGTATATATTATCGATGAAGTGCATATGCTGACGACAGAAGCTTTTAACGCGCTGCTGAAAACGTTGGAAGAGCCGCCGGCGCATATCGTGTTTATTTTGGCGACGACAGAGCCGCATAAGATACCGGCAACGATCCATTCCCGCTGTCAGCGTTTTGATTTTAAACGTGTGACTAATGAGGATATTGCCAAACGTCTGCGCGAGGTTGCTGACGGCAGCGAAATCAGAGCGGATGACGAAGCCTTGAAACTGATTGCGATTCAGTCAGACGGAGGTATGCGTGATGCGCTGAGCCTGTTGGATCAGTGCGGCGTGATGGCCGATACTGTAACTGCCGAAACGGTACGGAACGTTTTAGGTATCGTGGGGCGTGAAGCGCTGCGTGAGCTGGTGCGTGCGATCGGCAGGCAGGACTTGTCAGCTGCTTTGCAGCTGCTGAACCGTTTGGCTGAGCAGGGCAAGGATGTGCGTCAGATCCTGACAGAGCTGGCCGAGTATCTGCGGGCGGTGCTGCTCTATAAAGCATCGCCCGGATACCACGAAATTTATTTGACGGATACGGAAGAAGCTATTTCTGAGCTGGCTCCGTTATTTGGCAGTGATCGCCTGATGGCGGCTGAAGAACGTCTGCATCAGGCCATGGGTGAATTGCGGTTCAGTGCGCGGGGCAGGATTACTGCGGAATTATGTCTGTTTGATCTGTGCCGTATTGAGGGCAGTACTATTGCCGCACTGATGGCCCGCGTAGAGCAGCTGGAGCATCAGGTACGCAGCGGTGTGCCTTTGGGTGCTGCAAACAGCAGGACTCAGATTAAGCCTGAACCCGAAGAAAAACAGGCAGCGGCGGTTGCTGCTCCTGCAGCGTCCCGGGTAAAAAAAGCGCCGGCAGTAAGTGCCGTTCAGGCACCAGCGGCGGAACCCGAGCCTGCTGCTGCGGTAAAAGCTGAAACAGAGCCGAAACCTGTTTCTGAGGAAGCAGCTGCTGCGACGACACTGGAATACAGCGGTGACTGGACCGAAGGCGAAGATCTGTGGAACCAGGCTTTGGAGATCCTTAAGAATGAGAAAAAACAGTCTATGGTGGCCTGTGCCGCCGGCGGTTATGTTACAGGGTATGAAAACGGCGTTTTGACCGTTGGTTTCAAAAATAAATTCATGTGCGTCAGGATGAACGATCCTGATTATAAGAAAGCTTTTGAAGAAGTGCTGCTGAGGCTGGCACGGCAAAGTGTACGGTTGGAATGCATCACTGCCGCCAAGCCTGCCGCTGCCAAACCTAAAGCTGCTCCAAAACAGCCTCCGGCGGAAGATGTTGAACCTGCTGTGAAGGCTGCGCTGGACGCTTTTGGCGGCACACTGCAAAAATTATAAATCAAATTTCTGCCGCAAGGCATCATTACGAGGAGGAACAATAATGTTTAACGGTGGTATGGGAAATATGCAGGGCATGATGAAAAAAGTACAGAAATTACAGGCTGATATGGCAAAAATGCAGGAAGAATTAAAGCTGCGTACAATCGAAACTACAGTAGGCGGCGGTGCTGTCACCGTAGTTGTCAGCGGTAAAAAAGAAGTTGTCAGCGTTAAGATCGATCCCAGCGCAGTAGATCCGGAAGATGTAGAAATGCTGGAAGACCTTTTGGTAGCGGCAGTTAACGAAGGTATGCGCAAGATCGACGAAATGACTGAAGCTGAAATGGGCAAACTGACCGGCGGGATGAAAATGCCGGGCATGTTCTGAAAATGGCCAGAATGATCCGGCCGCTGGCCAATGTGCATGAACAGCTGCGGCGCCTGCCCGGTATTGGTTCCAAAACCGCTCTGCGTCTGGCGTATCATATTATCGATATGCCGGAAGAAGAGGTGCGCCGTCTGGCAGAAACACTGCTGGAGGCCAAGCGGCAGATCCGTTTGTGTGATATTTGTTATAATCTTACTGATGCCGAGACCTGTGAGGTTTGCGGCAATGCAGGACGCGACCACAGTGTAGTCTGCGTTGTGGAACAGCCGCAGGATGTAATGGCGATGGAACGCAGCCGCGGTTATAACGGTGTTTACCATGTGCTGCACGGCGTTTTGTCACCGCTTGACGGTATCGGTCCTGATAATCTGCGTGTAAAAGAGCTGCTGCGGCGTCTGCAGGGTGATACGGTCAGGGAAGTTATCATCGCTACCAATTCTGACGTGGAAGGCGAGGCTACTGCTGCCTATCTGGCGCAGCTGCTGAAGCCTGTCGGTATCGTTATCAGCCGTATTGCCCATGGCCTGCCTGTTGGCGGCGATTTGGAATATGCTGACGAGCTGACTTTATCACGTGCTTTGGAAAACAGGCATAGAATGTAAGAAAGAAGGAGCTATAGCATGCAGGAAATAGAAAGTGCTGTCCGCGATCTGGGCGGTTCGGCCATGCAGGGCATTGACCATGCTGTAAAAGGGCTCAACTCGGGTACTCTGGAAGGAACGCTGCCGTTTATTATCGGCGTCCTGATTTTAGTCGTCGTCGTAAAATGTTTTTCACTGCCGTTTCGTCTCATCTGGAATGGTATCTGCGGTGCGGTAGCTTTGTGGTTTATCAATCTTATAGGTGGATTTTTGGGTTTCGGACTCAAAATCACCGTTATCAAAGCGCTGATTGCGGGGTTCTTTGGAATACCTGGCTGTTTGGCGGTTATTTTATGGGAGCTTTACGCCAGGTAAAGCTTCAGGCAGGAGGTAAGTTATGAATATGCTGCATAAAGCCATGACCATTGCCGGCAGCGACGCCAGCGGCGGTGCAGGTATGGAGGCTGATTTAAAAACATTCCAGGAGCTGGATGTTTACTGGATGACGGCTCTGACCGTTATCGTAGCCCAGAATCCTCATAAAGACTGGGATCACGAAATTTTCCCGATCGGTTTGGACGTTGTGGAAAAACAGATCGAAACGATTGTCGCCGGTATCGGTATCGATGCTATGAAAACGGGGATGCTGGGCAGTGCCGAGCTGGTTGAGCTGGTGGCCCGTACTATAGACCGTTTCAAGCTGCGCAATGTCGTTATTGATCCGGTCATGGTCTGCAAGGGTGTGGATGTGATCATGGTACCGGAAGCCGCCGCCGCTATCAAAACTGTTTTGATGCAGCGGGCTGACGTAGTAACGCCTAATACGATCGAAGCAGCCTATCTTGCCGATATGGAAAAGGTGGAAACACTGGACGAGATCAAGGAAGCTGCCGGACGGATCAAGGAGCTGGGAGCAGGCTATGTCGTAATCAAAAGCGGTTCCCGCAATGACAGCAGGGAAGCTGTTGACGTGCTTTATGACGGCAGGGAATTTACAATTGCCAGCGCTCCTAAAATCGAGCCCTGCTATAATCATGGAGCTGGCTGTACTTATTCGGCAGCGATTACAGCGGGACTGGCCAATGGACTGAGCGTGCGCGAAGCTGTGGAACTGGCGAAAAAATTTGTAGCGGCCGCACTGCGCGGTTCTTTCAAGCTGAATGAATATTCAGGTGCGACAAACCATTGTGCATACCGTTTGGAGAATAATAAATAATTTCAGGATATGCTAAAGTTTTTGGATAAAACTAAAAACTTTAGCATATTTTTTTTGAAAAAACTGCGGTTTGGGCAACGATTTTGCAGAAATACTGTATACATGAAGAAAGAAGGCAGGATTTTTATTATTTTTGCCTAATTATTGTAGACGTAATTTTAATATTTTATTATGCGCAAGGGGGATATTTTGATGAATTTGTCAACAAAAATTCTGATCGGTCTTGGTCTTGGTATCATTGCCGGTCTGGAACTGGGTGCGGAAGGTGTAGATTTCGCCAAAACATGGATCGGACCTTTTGGTACTATCTTTATGAATATGATCAAAATGATCATCGTTCCTTTGGTCTTCTCGTCTCTCGTCATTGGTGTCTGCAGTTTGGGGGATATCAAAAAGATCGGCCGTATCGGCGGCAAAACTATGGCTTATTATTTGGGAACTACGGCATTTGCGATTGTACTTGGTATATTTTTAGGTACGGTTTTAGAACCGGGCGCCGGCGTGAATATGCCTGGTGAAGGCGTTAAAGCTGCGGCTAAAGCCGCGCCGCCTATCATGCAGGTAATTATTGACATTTTCCCGACTAATGCGATGGAAGCGATGCTTAAAGCCAACATGCTGCAGATCATCGTTTTCAGTCTGTTCATGGGTATCGGCATCACTGCAGTCGGTGATCGGGCCAAGGCTCTGTACAATGTTTTTGACGGTCTGGCAGAGGTCAGCTATAAAATCGTCGGTTTTATCATGAATGTGGCGCCGATCGGTGTTTTCGGTTTGATCACTCCGGTCGTTGCAGCTAACGGACCGGCTGTACTGCTGCCGCTTTTGAAGGTTGTTATCGCTGTTTATCTCGGCTGCTTCCTGCATGCGGTCATCGTTTATGGCGGTCTGCTTAAATTCGTCGGCAAGATCAGCCCGATCAAGTTCTTCAAAGCAATTTTACCGGCACAGGTGCTTTCGTTTACCAGCTGTTCCTCCGGCGGCACATTGCCTGTCAGCATGCAATGCATCCAAAAGCTGGGTGTTTCGAAAGACATTTCCAGTTTTGTACTGCCTTTGGGCGCTACGATCAATATGGATGGCACTGCTGTTTATCAGGGAGTCTGCGCACTCTTCATTGCGCAGATCTATGGGGTCGATCTTACGACCGGGCAGTATCTGACTATTGTTCTTACTGGTACGCTGGCTTCGATCGGCACTGCCGGTGTTCCGGGGGCAGGCTTTATCATGCTGACGATGATATTGACGGCGATCGGCTTGCCGCTTGAGGGTTCCGCTCTGATCGCAGGTATCGACCGTATCCTTGATATGCCGCGGACCTGCGTTAATGTTACCGGTGACGCTACCGTTGCTTATCTGGTTGATAAAAGCGAAAAGTCGAACATCGAAGAACCGCTTTATTAAAATAAGACAAGACTCCTTGACGGATGGGTTTAGACCCGTCCGTCTTTTATATTTCAAGAATAATTCACAACAGGCGGCAGGAAATTTGCTGTGGACGCAGAAGGGATATAGGAGAAATGGGGTTATTGTATGGAAAAAACAGCTGAACTTATAAAACAGATCACAGAACGACTCAACCGCCGTCCTGCCCGGATCGATAAAGCTGACCGTTTGTGGGATGCTGCCGTTTTAGTGCCGTTGATAGACACCAAGCAGGGTCCGGCAGTTCTTTTTGAAGTACGGGCCGCCGGTTTGGGGTGGCAGCCGGGCGATGTATGTTTTCCGGGCGGACGCTATGAGTGCGGCGATGACAGCTTTGCCAAAACTGCTGTGCGCGAAACCTGTGAAGAGCTGGGTATTACTGAAGACAAAATAGAATTGTGCGGTGAACTGGATTACTTGGTGACACATATGGGACCTATTATTCATCCTTTTGTTGGCAGGCTGGCCAACGAAGTAAAGCTGGACTGCAACAGCGATGAGGTAGCTGAGATTTTTACGGTGCCGCTGAATTTTTTATTGGTTTCTGAGCCGCGCGTTGCTCATATGGAACTGGCAAACCGCGCGACTGCAGATTTTCCTTTTGATCTGCTGCCGCGCCATCCGCACGACTGGTATAAGCGGAAGGGGTATAATATCTATTTTTACGAATATCAGGGGCATGTTATCTGGGGGCTTACAGCTCGGATACTGCATGGATTTATTAAACGGTTTCATAAAGAACTGCAGGCTAATATTTTGTAATTGGGTGTGGGAAAGGAAGAAAAGGATTGAAAAAATTAATTTTGCTGATCGTAGCGGCAATCGCTGCCGCCAGTTATTTGGTATATGCTTATATGAACGGCGATCCGATGTTTGGGACGCTGGCTAAAACTATGGATGACCTGCCGCGCAATGAACGGCTGGGCTCTAAACGCAATATCGTAGTATTAGGCGTAGACGGCAGGGAAAAGGACGATGATCCTGGTCGCAGCGACACGTTATTTGTCGTAATGTTCGACCCTAAAAGTAAAAATGTTTCGCTGCTGTCGATTCCGCGTGATACCAGGGTGCGGATCCCCGGGCATGGCTGGGATAAAATCAACCATGCTTATGCGTTCGGCGGACACAAGCTGACGCAGCAGACAACGGAAGAGCTTTTGGGCATTCAGGTCAATAATTATGTAATGGTCGATTTCAGTGGTTTTGAAAGTTTGGTCGATGCGATCGGCGGCATTGATATTGATGTGGAAAAGGATATGTATTATTATGATGACTGGGATGATTTTCTGATCGATCTTCCGGCAGGGCAACAGCATCTGGATGGCAAAAAAGCGATCCAGTATGTGCGCTATCGTGATGAGGAAGGCGATATTGGCCGTATTAAGCGTCAGCAGAAGTTTATGATGGCGGTTTACGAAAAGATTGCTTCGGCACAGATTTTAACTAAGATGCCGGGGCTGGTTTCGGAAATTATGAAAATGGTCAAAACTGACTTGCCCGTTTCAGATATGCTGGCGATGGGCGGCGCTTTACACGGAATGATGAAAGAACAGGGCGGTCTGCAGATGGCTACAGTTCCAGGTACGCCTGAATATATTGATGAGATCAGCTACTGGATTCCCGATATTACTGACCTGCGCGAGCAGATGGTAGATATGCAGGGCGCGCAGATGACGGAACGTTATCGTCAGGGTGCTGAAAAAATGGAAGCAGAGTATAAACGCAACCTGATTACAGCGCAGGAAAAAGAAAAACAGAAAGCTGCAGAAGAGAAAATCAAAGCAGATGAACAAACAGAAAAGAAAATAAAAGAGGATACGAAAGAGAAGAATAAAGAAAAAGCTGATGCCGAAAAGAAAGCTAAGGCTAAAAAAGCCAAGTCAGGCGAAGAACTGGGACCGGCAGAGAAAGACGGGCAGCAGTTAACAGAGCCGCCTAAGGCTGTGAAACCGCCTGCTAAGGAAAGCAGCCGCAATACGGTATCTGTCAAGGTCGTTGACTGCAGCGGCAAAGGAGCAGGCAGTGATGCCGCAGCAAGACTGGCAGCAATGGGCTTTGAGGTTATCGACGGCGGCAGTGATCCTGAACGTGATCAGACTACGGTAGTATCTACGACCAGCAACGGACGTGTGGTCAGCAGGCTGTCGGCTGTACCGTTCCCGTACACTCTGAGGATTCTGCGGGCCGATGATGCGTCTTATGACGCGGTGATTTTTATCGGTAAAGATTATCAATAAACCTTTGTCCAATGCAGGTAAATTCTCTTTGCACAAATTTTCTGAAAAAGGCAGAAAACTGCTATTGCATATTGTATACAAAAATGCTATACTAGGAGTATCAAAACAGCCCCTCATTTGGCCCTTCTCGTAAGGGCTTTTTTTTTACCCTTTTTTAAGTCTGCTAAAAAATTGAAGTCGTTTACAGTATTTGCAATGCTGTTTTGAAGTTGAGCTTCAACAAAAGTGCAGACAGTGGTGGAAAAAGCAGGATTATACTTTATTTTTTTACAAAAATGGCTAAAAAGGCCTGCTAATTGTGCTATAAGTGGAAATAGAGCTGGAAATATGATAAAATATATACATATTGTAAAGGCGTCTGCCTGAAATAAGAGCATGTACGTTAATTTGATTAAGGGAGGATGCGCAGTGAGAAATGATATCCATATCGTTTTGGACAGTATTGCTGTTGCAGAAGAAACACCCTTGCGGGACGATCCCCGTTGCCATGTGGTCCCCCTGCTGGTAAGACATGGAGATACCGAATGGGTGGACGGAGAAAAAAGCTTGCAGGAAATGTTTGCCATGGTGGAAGCAAGCGGGCAGCTGCCTAAAACTTCGCAGCCGGCCATCGGCAGATTTCTTGATGTATTTACAGAATTAGCCGCAGACGGTAAAAAAGTGATTGCGATCATGTTAGACGGTGTTTTGAGCGGTACTGTTCAGACAGCACGCTTAGCAGCCCGGCAGGTCATGAGTGAAATTCCCGGGTCTGATATCCGTGTCTTTGACAGTCTTACAGCAGCCTGTCCAATCAGCGGAATGGCAATGGAAGTACTCGCTTATGCTGAAACCGGCGCAACGATGGACGAGCTGGAGGAGTATCTGAAGGGCCTGATCGAGCGGACGGAAACGTATTTTTCCGTCAATACTTTAGATTATCTGCAGAAAGGCGGCCGTATAGGCGCCGTAGGCGCTTTAGTAGGCAATATTCTGGGCATACGTCCGATTGTGCACATCGATACCGCCGGCGAACTGGTCGTTGTCGATAAATGCCGTACCCGCAAGAAAGTATTGCAGCGCATGGTCGAGCTTGCCGCTGCGAATGCTCCTATAGAAGCTGTGTATGTGGCGAATGCTGAAGCTGAGGAAGACGCTGAAACTTTGCGCAAGGCAATGCTTGAATTGTTTCCCGGACTGCCTGTTCTGGTAACCGGGATCGGAACTGTTCTGGCAGCACATTTAGGACCCGGTGTTATTGGCCTTTTTGTGCGGCGGCAGCGCTGAAGAAAGGTGCAGACTTGATATGACAAGTAAACAAGAGGCGATTATCAGCGGCGAACAAATAAAAAATATGCTGTTGGGCGCTTATAAAAGTTTTGAAAAAAACTATCAATATATTAATGATTTGAATGTTTTCCCGGTGCCGGACGGCGATACCGGCACTAATATGATGCATACGATGGCAGCAGTGGCCCGTGAGATCAGTCAGCTGCAGAATGCGACTGTTTCCGAAGTAGGGACTATGGCAGCCCGCAGTGCGATCATGGGGGCGCGCGGTAATTCCGGCGTGATCCTGTCGCAGTTGCTGCGTGGCCTGGGAAAAGGCCTGGCCGGCAAAAAACGAGCTACCAGCAACGAGGTGGGCAAAGCTTTTCAGTTTGGTATTTTGTATGCTTATCGGGCGGTATCAAAGCCTGTTGAAGGAACGATCCTTACTGTGGCGCGTGCTATTGCCAAAGGTGCGTATCATGCTGTGCGTCAGGGTGAAGATTTTGAAGATGTTTTATGCGAGGCGTTGGAGAGCGGGAAAAAAGAACTGGCTCGTACGCCGGAACTGCTGCCGGCGCTGAAAGCGGCTGGAGTAGTGGATGCCGGCGGTCAGGGCTTGATCGTTTTCCTGGAAGGCTGTCTGGCAGGTTTCCGAGGCGAAGACGCAGGTGAGCTGCATCTGCCGCCGTCAAAGCCGTCCTTCGCCAATTTTATCGAGATGGAAGTAGATTTGGAAAATCCTTATTGTACAGAATTTATCGTTAAGGAAGCTGAAGTCAAAGAGGACGTTGTACGCAGTACTCTTCAGCCTTTGGGTAATTCGTTGATCGTAGCTGTTGTCGGCGATATAGTCAAAGTGCATATCCATACCAAAGCTCCCGGGCTGGTTCTGCAGCACGGCTTGAGCTGGGGCTCCCTGCACGATATCAAGATCGACAATATGGCCGAGCAGCATCAGCATCGCGTTGTCGGTGCGCAGACGGAGAAGCACGGTCTGGCTGTACTGTCGGTGGCGGCCGGGAACGGTATTGCCAGCATCATGCATCAGCTCGGTGCAGCTGAGATCATCAGCGGCGGGCAGAGCATGAATCCGCCGGTAGAGGCGTTTATTAAAGTTATTGAAAAGGGCTCGGCGGAGCAGTACATTATTTTACCGAACAATAAAAATATTATTCTGGCGGCGGAGCAGGTCAAAAAATTATTGGGAGCAGCGCAGGTAGATTATGTGCCGACAACAAATCTGGCGCAGGGTCTGGCGGCACTGCTGCATTTTGACGCAGCTAAAACACTGCAGGAAAACAGCGCTGTGATGCGACGTGAGGCTAAGGAAGCCCACAGTGCTGCTGTCAGTATTGCTGTGCGTGACAGCGTTGTTAACGGGATAACTGTAAAAAAAGGGCAGTACATTGGTTTGCTGGAAGATAAGATCGTTTATGCCGGAGCAACTCTGGAAAAAGTCACGGCGGAAACTGTCAAGCTGGCCGGCAGCGACTGGGAATTGATCAGTCTTTATTATGGCAGTGATCTGACACAGTCTGAAGCTGATAAAATCGCCGCAGAGCTTGAAGCTCTGGACGGCGGTTGGGAAGTTACAGTTTTTGACGGAGGTCAGCCGCTTTATCCGCTGCTGCTGTCGTTAGAATAAAAAATAGTGATCAGCAGGCCCTGCCGTGCGCGGGGCTTGTTTTATATTATGGGAATGAGGGGAAGCAATGCAGGAGATCATGATCGCGATCGTTTTGGGGATCGCCGTAGGTTGCAGTGACCTTTTAAATTATAATGTGAAAAAATGGCTCAGCCGGTTTTCTACAGTCAGCCTGTTTATCATGCTGTTGTGTCTGGGTGCTAAGATCGGCTGTGATGCAGAGCTTTTGGGAAAACTGGACCAGTTGGGCGGCAAATCTCTGGTCATGGCAGTTTTTATCATTGGCGGCAGCGTGCTGATGCTGTGGCTGGTGCTGAAGCTTTTTGCAAAAACGGCAGCCCGGGCGGAAGGGAGCGATGAATAATGGTTTATGCTATTTTTACATTTATCGCTTTAGGAATCGCCGGCGGATATTTCTTTTTGGGATTGGAACATAAAGACCTGCTGGACGATATTTTGATGTCGGCTTTGTATTTTATGGTTTTTGTTGCCGGTATCGAAATCGGCGGAAACAGGCATATTATAAAAAAAATCTGCAATCCGCAGAGTATTCTGCTGGCAGTTGCCATTCCAACGGCTGTAACTATCGGCAGTTTAGGCGGTGCGGCTCTTTCAGCCTTCGTGACCGGGATGGAAATGCGGGACGCGCTGCTTGTCGGCAGTGCTTTAGGCTGGTACAGCCTTTCCTCTGTAGTTATCAGTACGCTGTATAGTGTTGAGATCGGGACGATCGCCTTTTTAGCTAATATGCTGCGTGAAGTCCTGGCATTTTTAGCCATACCGCTGTTGGTAAAAATCAATAAATTCCTGGCTTTGGCGCCATCAGGAGCTGCGACTATGGATTCCGGTCTGCCGGTGGTTATCAAATATACCAATATCCATGTCGGGCTATTCGCCTTTATCAACGGCCTGCTGCTGACGCTGCTGGTACCGGTGCTGCTTTCAGTACTCATGCCTGGTCAGTAAAAAAGAAATCCCGCGCTTGTTTAAAACAAGCGCGGGATTATTGTTTTTAGCAGAAAAATTCGTTGTTTTTGTAAATGTCTTTTATCGGCGCCAGCTTCTGGGCGATCAGGGCCTGAGCCTGCTGAGGCAGTGAGCGGGCCTGCTGAGGGCAGATAGTAGTGCAGCGCAGGCACAGGATACATTTTTGGGGGTCAGTTGTGTGCGGCTGCCCGCTGGGGATAGCCTGAGTTGGGCAGGTGGCCGAGCAAAGACCACAGCGGATACAGGAATCGCTGACCTGAGGTACGACGGGCATAGGCTGCCAGTCTTTATAAGGACGATTGCCGGGGATATTTGTCAGCGCTGGCGCCTCTGTTAACGGCTTAGCGGAGATTTTTTTGGCAAAGTCAGTTAATTGTGCCAGATCGTCAGCATCAGGCCGGCCGGCGGCAATACTGCGCAGCATCGAATGTTCGGACAGTACGGCTGCTGCGGCGATCACACGGAAGGATTGACTGGTCAGACTATCGCTCAGCTCCAGCAAGGCATCTTCGTAGGCGCGGTTGCCATAAGCTGCTACAGCAATGGCGCTGGTATTCTGACCGTGCAGAGCGGTCAGCTGCTGCAGTGCAAAAGCTGGAACTCTGCCGCCGAAAACCGGTACGGCGACAACGATGATATCATCAGCAGCGAAAGTATACTGTGCCAAAGCAGGTAAAGACAAATCTATTTCTGTAAATCCGTCTGTATCAGCCAGAGCACTGGTAAGTGCCAGGGCTGCTTTTTTGGTACCGCCTGTAGGACTGAAATAAGCTGTATATATTTTTGCTGGTTTGCCGGTTATTGCTGTCATAAGACCGCCTCCTTCAGGGTTATGCTTCTGATTTTATTATGAGGCTTACAGTCTGGGCTGTCAACAAGCCGTCTTACCGCAGGATCTGGAGATATTTGTTTTCAAAGTCATTTAAAGGCAGAGGTTTACTGAATAAATAACCCTGCACCTCATTGCAGCGCAATTCCTTTAAAATATCCAACTGTTCCAGTGTTTCCACGCCTTCGGCAATCAATTTGATACCGAGATCAGAACAAATGACAGCCAGAGAACGGATAAGGATACGTGCCTTTTGGTTTTGTGCCAGTGTTTTTACCAAACTGCGGTCTAATTTTAAAATATCGAAATTGATAGTAGTGAACAGCGAAAGACTGGCGTTGCGAACGCCAAAGTCATCAATGGAAATAGAGAAACCATATTCCTTCAGTTTTTCCAAAGCCTGGCTGAAAACAAGCTGATTATCGACTTCGGCAGTTTCTGTGACTTCCAGTTCCAGCAGGCTGATGTCGATATTATGCTTGGTGATAAGAGCTAATAGCTGATCGGCCAGGAAATGGTAAGACAGAGTGCTGCGTGAAAGATTGATAGAAACGGGTTTGACCCGCAGCTTTCTTTCTTTCCAGATATTGATTTGCTTACAGACTTCTTCAAAAACATAAAGATCCAGCATTTTTATCAGTCTTGCTTCTTCCAGGATCGGAATAAAATTATTGGGGGCAATGATTTCTCCAGCCTGATTTATATAACGGATCAAAGCTTCAGAACCGATAAATTCCTCGGTATCCAAAGAAATTTTAGGCTGGAAATAAATGCAGAACTGTCCGGCTGTCAGTGCTTCCTGCAGAGCGCTGTAATTGGCCAGATTGAGGATATCATCTAAATTATGCCGATAGCGGCTTGTTTTTTCTTTGCCATAATAAAATTTTTTCTTATCCGTATACATAGCGCTGTCAGCCTGCTGCAGCAGGCTGTTTAAATCGCTGGGGGATTTGACCCAGCAGCTGCCTGTAGCGATGGAGAAGGGCAAGTTAGTTTTTTCACAGAAAATATTACGCAAAAGGTTAAATTTTTCATAAAAATCGGTTTCTGTTAGATCATAGGTAATGATAACAAACTCATCACCGCCGATGCGGAAAAGTTCGTCGGGTTTAAAAAGGTTGAAGACTTTGGCTACAGTTGTTATAAGGATTTTATCACCCTGGTGATGGCCGTAAAAATCATTGATTTCCTTCATACCGTTGATATCGATATAAATAATGCCAGCAGAAGCATATTGTCCCGGCCTGAACTGACTGAGCACGTCCATAAAAGCGTTTCTGTTCAGTGCGTTCGTCAGCAGATCGTGGTAGCTGAGGCGATGCAGCATATCGACATGATTCCGATGTCTGATCGCATAGGAAAGAAAAATGGACATGGAAAGCAGCAAATAAGAAGAATTTTTGATTTTTTCACTGTCGTAATTATCGATGCCGATATAGCCTGCCAGCTTGTTATCCAAAAAAATAGGCGCAGCGATCAAAGAGGTGATTTCCTGGGCGTGCAGCGTAGCATAAGCCGCCGGATTAGTCTTTTGCAGCTGTTCGACATCGTCGATGATGATACAGTCGTTTTTTTCAAAAAACGGCAGCCAGTCGGAAATCAATGACAGATCGAGCTGCTGCAGCTTCTCCAGCTGCGGCGAGATCCCGGGAGCTGTCCATTCATGTGTGTTGTTCATCAACTCGTCTTTGATTTCAAAAACATAAGCACGGTCAGAAACTAGAAATTCGCCGATCTGGGTCAAGACAGCATTGATCGTCTGATCGAGGTCATCGACGGCGTAAAGCATTCTGACACAGTTGGTAATTAAGGTCTGGACATCAAGCATATTTTTCAGTTCCTGCTTTTGCAGTTCGCGTTCTGTTATATCAAAAGCTATTTCCATGCGTGCAGTTTTGCCGCGCCATTGGATTATTTTATCCTTGAGTAAAAAGTGTCTGCCGATAGAGGGATTTGTGAATTCCCAGGTATAAAAATTATCATCGCACAGTCTGTCGTTGGTACAGAATTCGCAGGGTGAAGTTTTACCCTGTAAAACTTCATAGCATTTTTTGTGCTTGTAGTTTTCCAGATGCAGTGTCTGGCAGCCGGTCTGATTGACAAACAGCAGCTCGTAGGTTTCTGGATCGGAAACATAAACAAGTTCCGATATTTCATTTAACAGACTGAGGGTATTGATATCTCTTTTCATGTTTATCACCTAAATATTATTGATTATTATTTAAAAATATTATATCATAAAAATAAAAGTATACATATCTTTATATTTATTAATATTGTGATGAAAATATAATTTGTAACAATAAAAAACAGACGTCTTAAAAGACGTCTGTTTAAATTATATTTAGACGGTAGTTTTTTTTGCCTGTTTTAAGCTCAGGCCGATACGGTTACGTTGTTCGTCGATGCTGATAATGACCGGCTCGATCACATCGCCGACGCTGATAACGTCCAGAGGGTGGTGAAACCGACTGTTGGATAATTCGCTGCGGTGAATCAGACCGCTGGTTTTTAGGCCGATATCTACGAAAACTCCGAAATCAACAACATTTTGGACTGTTCCTTTGACAACGCTGCCGATCTCCAAATCGCTCAGTTTTGCTACCTTTTTGCGTGTCAGCGGTGCCGGAGCATCTTCGCGCGGATCGCGCCCCGGCCGGGCCAGGGCTTCCAGGATATCAGTTACAGTCGGCAGGCCGGCGTTCAGTTTGACGGCAATGGCAGAGGCGTCGGCTTTAGCTGCCGCTTCCTGAACAGCGATGTCATTACAGTGTTTCAGGTCAAAGCCAAGCTCTGCCAGGATCTGCTCTGCTAAGGTATAGCTTTCAGGGTGGACGGAGGTATTGTCTAAAGGATTTTTTGCCTGGGCGATACGCAGAAAGCCTGCGCATTGAGTAAAGGCTGCCGGACCCAGACGGGCAACTTTTAAAAGTTCCTTACGGCTGGTAAAGGAACCGTTATCGTCACGGTAGGCAATAATATTTTTGGCGACGGTGCCGGAAATGCCTGCTACGTATGAAAGCAGAGCGGGAGAAGCTGTATTCAGCTCGACGCCGACGTGGTTGACGCAGGACTCGACAACAGTACCTAAGGTCGCAGTGAGTTCCTTTTGATTGACATCATGCTGATATTGACCAACACCAATAGCCTTGGGCTCTATTTTGACAAGCTCTGCCAGAGGGTCCTGTACACGGCGGGCAATGGATACCGCTCCGCGCAGGGAAACGTCCAGATCGGGCAGCTCTTCGCGGGCCAGCTTGGAGGCAGAATAAACAGAAGCGCCTGCTTCGCTGACGATCAGGTAAGCAATATCAAGATGGTATTTTTCGATCATCTGGGCCGTAAACTCCTCTGTTTCAAAAAGCAGTTCCGTTGCCGATAGCTACCAGGGTCACTTTATGCCTAGTCACCAGATCCATAAAGCCGGCTTCCGCTTGTTCACGCTGATGCTGGCTGCCGGTGATATACAGCGTATTGATCGCCAGTGTACGTCCGTTGGGATCAATAACGGCTGCTTTACAGCCGGTGCGGTAACCGGGATCGAGACCTAAAACAGTATGCCCGGCAATAGGCTGCTGCAGCAGCAGCTGCCGCAGGTTGGCGGCAAAGACAGAAATAGCCTGTTTTTCTGCTTTTTCCGTCAGTTCGTTACGCAGTTCCCGCTCCAGCGAGGGAAACAGCAGCCTTTTGTAGCTGTCGGCAACAGCATTTGTATAAAGCTCGTTCCAAACTGTGTGTGGCTGGATTTTCAGTTTTTGAGCCAGTTTAGTCAGCATGGAATCCGCAGGATAATTTAGGGTGAGCTTCAGACAATTTTTGCTTTCACCGCGGTTCAAGGCTAAAATGCGGTGCGGCGGCAGCTGACGTATCGGTTCGGAATATTCTTTATACATCAGGTAATCCTGCCCTTCGGTTTCGTCAACTGTCAGCGTTGAAGCAAGTTCGGCACCTTTCCAAAGTTCTTTGCGGATCAGTTCGCGGATATCGGCGCGGTCGGAAATATTTTCGGCAACTATGTCGGAGGCCCCGGCCCAGGCTTCGGAAACAGAGTTGACACCTTTTTCAGGATCTACATGCAGGCTGGCCAGCTTGTCTAAGGTCATTAGCGGCTGGGATTGAGCCATGATCAGTTCTGCCAGCGGCTCCAGTCCGCGTTCACGGGCTATCTGTGCCCGGGTACGTTTTTTAGGACGGTAAGGCAGATAAAGATCTTCCAGCTCCTGCATTTTGACAGCAGCTTTGATCTGGCTTTCAAGTTCAGGGGTCAGTTTTTCCTGTGAAGTTATTGATTCCAGTATTTCCTGACGGCGTTCTTCCAGATTACGCAGATATTGAGCACGTTCGCTGATCATACGGATTTGTTCTTCGTCCAGCGATCCGGTCACTTCCTTGCGGTAGCGGGCGATAAAAGGGATAGTATTACCGCTGTCCAGCAGTTCTAGAGTTGCGGCTGCCTGCTGCGGCCTGACCGACAGTTCGCCGGCAATTATTTGTTCAATGGTCATGGGTCTACCTCTTTCTTGTGTATAATAATTATAAAATTCGCTTTTAATTGCCAAAATCCTTGTGGAAGGTTTGTGAAATATGTTTAAACAGCTGCAATTAAAGGATATTAAATATTGACAGGAAAGTTTTTCTTTATTATAATTTAGTAAATAATAGATAAAGATTATCTAAAACTAAACAGGCAATAAATGCCGGACAAAAAACATTTCAACCAAGGAGGTAAATCATGTTAAACAACCAAGAACTGACCGCCCTGCTGCGTCAAAACGGTTATAAAGTCACTCCGCAAAGATTGGCAGTTTATGAAGCGCTGGCTAATACCAAGCAGCATCCCAGTGCTGAAATGCTGTTCGGTACCCTGCAGCCTAAATATCCTTCCATGAGTTTTGCTACGGTTTATAAGACCGTCGAGATTCTCAATAAACTGGGCCTGATCCAGATCATCAATACCGGCGAGGACAGTTTCCGCTATGATGCTGATATCAGCGAGCACAGCCATGTGCAGTGTACTGTCTGCGGCCGTGTCGATGATGTACCGGCTCTCAATGACCGGTCTCTGGTCGTAAAGGTGGAAGAAGCAAGCGGTTACAGTATCGACAAACACCAATTTTATTTCTTTGGCGTTTGTGAGAAGTGCCGTAAAAAACACTGAAATTAGAGAAATGTTTATGTTGCCCCGACTGTACAGTCGGGGCTTTTTTATTAAGAACACAGAGTTTTTATTGTATGATAATATAGAATATTGTTAGTGTATAATTACAATGAACAGCTATAATTAAAATTATGGCTCTGTTTTTATAAAAATTTACTTTTTTGTCAAAGCAGAAAGTATAAAGTTTTGATATAATATATAGAAGCAAAAATCATTATAGAAGATGAGGAGGAGTCGGGGATGACGATTGCGAAGCATCTTGAACATACTTTATTAAAACCTGAGGCAACTGTCGAGGATATTATGCAGCTTTGCAGCGAAGCCCGGAAATACGGGCTCTTTGGCGTTTGTGTGAATCCGTGTTATGTGGGGCTGGCCAGACATCTGCTGAGCGATACGAACGTCAAGGTTGTGACAGTAGTAGGGTTCCCGCTGGGAGCTACATTTTCTGAGGTCAAGGCTCTGGAGACAAAAATGGCGGTCGAAGCGCACGCTGATGAAATAGATATGGTCATGAACGTATCGGCATTTAAGACCGGTGATTATGCTGCTGTAGTCAGTGATATCCGCAGCGTAGTCGAGGCGGCCAGTCCGTTTCCGGTCAAGGTGATCATTGAAGCCTGCCTGCTGACAGACGCTGAAAAGTGCACGGCCTGTCGTTTAGTAGCCGAAGGCGGTGCGGCGTTTGTCAAGACCAGTACGGGTTTTAACAAGGGCGGCGCTACTGTCGATGACGTAAAGCTGCTGGCAGCCGAAGCAGAAAAGTATGGTCTCAAAGTCAAAGCCGCCGGAGGTATCCGTGACGCGGAAGCTGCGCAGGCTATGCTGGCTGCAGGAGCTGAACGTATTGGAACCAGTGCCGGGCACAAAATCGCGGCAGGCGAAGCATGAGCAGTGAGTTTGAAATCACGATCCTGGCCAGCGGCAGTAAAGGCAATGCCGCGGTGATACGTGCCGGAGAGCAGGCTTTTCTGGTAGATGTCGGCATCAGCTGCCGCCAGCTGACGGAACGTCTGCATCAGGCAGGCATGAAGCCTGAAGATTTGACGGGCGTACTGTTGACACATGAGCATAACGACCATGTAAAGGGACTGCCTGTTTTTTGCCGTAAATACCGTCTGCCGGTGTTTGCCAATGAAAGGACCTGGCAGTATATGCCGAAAAAAAGTGAAATGGAACGCAGCTGCTGCCGCTTACTGCCCAAAAAACTGAGCAGCGGCAGTTTGGAAATAATCCCTTTTGCCGTCCCGCATGACGCAGCCTCTACAGTAGGCTATGTTTTTAAAAGCGGCGGCAGTAAATGTACATATCTCACCGACGTAGGCTTTGTGACAGACGAGGTGCGTCAGAATATAGCTGATGCTGACGTAGTGGTGCTGGAAGCCAACCACGATGAAGATATGCTGAAAAATGGCAGTTATCCGCAGATACTCAAGCAGAGGATTCTGGGAACACGTGGGCATTTATCCAATGTTTCGGCAGCCTGGCTGCTGGCGCATATGGAGCGCCTGCCGGAAGAGGTTTTTCTGGCTCATCTGAGCCAGGAAAACAATTTGCCTTCCCTGGCCCTGCAAACGGTGCGGGGTATTCTGGACGCTAACGAAGTTGGAGCGGATACAAAAATTTATATCACATCGCAGGAAAACATAGTAAAAAATTATGATTGAGGAGTGTTGAGATGGAGAGAAGCTTTATGAAAAAAACCATGAATATCTTTTTCTGTGCTCTGCTGGGAGCTGCTGTACTTATAGGCGGCTGCAGTGATAACAATAAGGCTGAGGCAGTAAAGGAACAGAAAACTGCTGCTGCGGCACAGAAAGATGCCAGCCTTTCCGGTGCCCGTAACACGCCGATCGTAGCGGCGGCTAAAAAAGTAGGTCCGGCAGTAGTGGGCATCACTAATAAAGCCTATGTGCGCGATATTTTTAATCGAGTGCAGCTTACTGAACGCGGCACAGGTTCCGGCGTTATTTATGACAAGTCCGGTCTGATCGCGACTAATAACCATGTTGTAGAAGGCGCTTCAGAAATCATCGTCAGCCTGACGGACGGACGCAGTGTCAAAGGCAAGGTATTGGGGGCCGATGCGGCAACTGATCTTGCCGTAGTAAAGATCGACGAAAACAATCTTCCTGTTGCCGATTTCGGTGATTCCTCAACTTTACAGGTCGGAGAACCCGCTATTGCTATTGGTAATCCGCTGGGGCTGGAGTTCCGCGGCAGTGTCACAGCCGGTGTAATCAGCGCTTTGAACCGTTCCATCCAGTTAGGGGAACGTAAATTTGACCTGATCCAGACTGATGCGGCGATCAATCCCGGCAATTCCGGCGGTGCGCTGGTCAATGCGGAAGGAGGCCGTAGGTATCAATTCTGCGAAGATCGCTGTTTCCGGTGTCGAAGGCATCGGGTTTGCTATCCCCATCAATTCGGCCAAACCGATTTTGGATGAACTGGCTAAAAAAGGTCGTGTAGTGCGTCCGTATATTGGCGCCAGCCTGGTCGATAAGGATATTGCCAACCGATACGGTTTTGATATCGACCTGCATGACGGTATTTTTGTTATGAAGGTTTGGGAAGGCAGTCCTTCGGCTAAAGCCGGCCTGCGTCCCGGCGATATCATTCTCAAGTTCAACGGTGAGAAGATCGATAAAGTAGTAGAGCTGCGCGGCAAGCTGGCTGAGCTGAAAGTCGGCGACAGTGTGGATGTTGTTGTTCTGCGCGGCGGCGCTGAAGAAACGATCCACATGACCCTGGAAGAGATTCCTGAGGAAAACCGTTAAATGAAGATCACCATTGCCTGTGTGGGTAAGATCAAGGAAAAGTATCTGACGGCGGGGATCGAAGAATTTACAAAACGGCTGCAGCCGTTTTGTAAATTGGAAACGATCGCTATTGGAGAAGAGAGAATGCCGGAAGATCCATCGCCGGCCTTAAAAGAACAGGTGCTGGGCAGAGAAACAGAACGTTTGCTGGCAGTGCTCCCGGAAAATTCGTATGTGATTTTACTGGATGTTAGTGGCAAGGCCGTAAGTTCACCGGAGCTGGCCGCCAAAATAGAGAAGCTGGCCTTAGCGGGCAGCAGTCATATCACCTTTGTGATCGGCGGTGCTTTTGGTTATACGGATGCATTGCGGCATCGGGCTGATGAGCGTATTTCTTTTCCAAAATGACTTTTACCCATCAAATGATCCGTCTGCTGCTGGTAGAGCAGATTTACCGTGCGTTTAAAATCAGCCGCGGCGAAAAATATCACTGGTAAGTAAACAGCCCTGATAATTTATCAGGGCTGTTTTTTGATAAAAAATAAAAAGTTTTATTTGACATAGAGTAAACTCTAAGGTTTATGATACAATTAAGAAAGAATGATTTGATGCTTGGAGGGATACTATGCGAAGCTGCAAAAAATATCTGCTGCTGCTGGGTCTGCTGTTGATGGCTGCGGTCGGAGGCTGTGGCGGGATCGGGTATGAAGAAACGGATGAAAATAAGCCGGTTACGATTAAAGGACCGGAAGGCTTGCCTACTAATCCTAAAATACTGATTGCTTATTTTTCACATACTGGGAATACAGAACTGGCCGCCTGGCAGATACAGGCTGCGGTCGGGGGACAGCTGTTTGCAATTCAGACTGAGGTGCCTTATCCGCAGGATAAAAGTGAATGCGGTAAAATAGCTAAACAGGAACTTGCAGGTAATGAACGGCCTCCTCTGGCGGCGGATTTAGCTGATATTTCCCAGTATGATACGATTTTCATCGGTTATCCTGTCTGGTATGGAACAACGCCTATGGCCGTGCGTACTTTTTTAGAAGCGCATGATTTTTCAGGTAAAGTGCTCGTACCGTTTTGTACCAGTAAAAAAAGCGGTATCGAAAAGAGCCTGGATGCTATAGCCGCAAGCTGCCCGCAGGCGGATATAACAAAAGGACTGGCTCTGCAGGATATCGGGACCGGGAAGATGCAGCGACTGATCAGCAGCTGGCTGGAAGGTGTACGCGGCGAAATAGATACGTTTGGTAAAAAGCGGACGGCACAATGATTTGCAGATAAATAAAATACCTGTGCTGACTTTTAAAGTCAGCACAGGTATTCTTTTACATATAATGCTTATCAGGCATTGGCGGGGATGATCTGATTGATGCAGGCGATGGCGTTCAGCGTACGTGGAAAACCAATATAGGGCAGGCACTGGGTAACTGCGTCCAGCATCAGTTCTTTATCGTTGCCGACATTGAGATTGGCCTGTACATGGGCTTTGACCTGAGGTTCCGCACCGCCGATAGTGCTGATAGCGCATAAGGTGATCAATTCCCGCATTTGCAGATCAAGGCCGTTTCTGGTGTAGGTATCGCCAAAGCAGAACTCTGAAAGATAATTGGCTATATGTTTTTGATTAGCCGGCGAGTTTTTGTGCATGGCGGCAATGTGTTCTGTTCCGAAAATCTCACCCTGTACTTTAAAGCCGTCGTCAAAACGGGTGGCTTCGGTAACAGTACTCTGGTTTGCCAGCGGCATTTTAATGCCCTGTTTTTTAAAAACTTTATTGGTGATTTCCAAAGCGCCGACCGTTTTGGGAAAGCCCACATAGGGAGCGCACTGATAAAGTGTTTCTTTTATTTCTACCGGGGTAGCGCCGGCTTCCAGTGCGGCCTGCACTTGTGCAGGCAGGCTGTCTAAAGTCTGGCTGGCGGTAAGTGCGGTGATCGTCAGCAGTTGACGTTGTTTGTCGGTCAGCTTACCACGGGAATAAACGTCGCCGTAAATGAAATTGTCCATGGTCTGAGCAAAATCCGGGTCGGTGGCGGCAAGTTTGTTTTTGGCGCTGCCGAAAAGATGCGCCTGTTTTTGCTGTGCTGTTTCAATCCTGTTTTTTGAAGCGGCACACACGCTCATTTTGCCAATTGTAAAGGTCATCCCCCCCAGCAGCAGGGATGTCATCAGGAACATGGAAATAAAGTTTTTCATAGGTCTGCCTCCTCTTGTTTTTGATTTTGTGACGGATGTTTTTTCTGATAAATGTCAGTACGGTAGTTTTCTATTTTGATATCTATTCTGGCTAAGGTTTGCTGGATAAATTCCAATTTTTCCTGCAGCACTTCCCGCTGCAGTTCTAAAATATCCTTACGGGCTTCCAGCGTGGTGTCGCCGAGCTGTGACAAGGCGACATATTCTATCAAAGTTTCCGGGGAGAGACCGGCTGACCGCATGGTTTTTATAAATTCTATCCAGCAGAGGTCTTTGGCAGTGTATTCCCGGGTCCCGCCTTTATTGCGGGCGACAGGTGGGATAAGCCCGATCCGTTCGTAATAACGCAGAGTATTGGGTGTCAGCGAAGTCTGTTTGCCTGCTTCGGTAATATTCATAAAAATCACCTCCTGTAACTTTTAAATTCATTCTAGCGTTTGGAGTTAACTTCAAGTCAAGCGTTTTCTGAAAAAAATTAGCCGGCCTGTCCGATATAGATCAGTGTATAATAGAAACAAGTGAAGCTTTAAGCAGTTTATCAAAAAGAGGAGGGATGACGAATGATTATCAGTGCCAGCCGGCGAACTGATATTCCTGCTTTTTATTGGGAATGGTTCCAAAAGCGGCTGCAGGAACAGTATGTACTGGTACGCAATCCTCTGAACCTTCATCAGGTAAGCAGGATCAGCCTGCGGCCGGAGGTCGTGGATGGGCTGGTTTTCTGGACAAAAAATCCAGAACCGATGCTTAAGCAGCTGTCAGTTCTGGATGCGTATGCTTATTATTTTCAATTTACGCTCAATGCGTATGCTGCTGACGTAGAAGCAGCTTTACCGCCATTGGCGGTGAGGATAGAGATATTTCGGCAGCTGGCGCAGAAGATAGGTGCGGAAAGAATGATCTGGCGCTACGACCCTATCCTGTTAAGTGCACGCTATGACCTGCGGTATCACGCAGCGGTTTTTGAGGAACTGGCAGCGCAGCTGGCCGGCAGTACGAAAAAATGTATTATCAGTTTCCTTGATTATTATCCTAAGATCAAGGCAGGTCTGCATCAGGCAGGGCTGAGAGGCCTGAGTGAGGACGAGCAGCGGCGGCTTGCGGCCGTATTGTCCCAAACAGCCCGGCAATATGGTCTGCAGTTGGAAACCTGTGCGGAAGCTATAGAATTAGCTGATCTGGGGATTGGGCATGCCAGTTGCATCGACGCAGAGCTGCTTGGCTGTGTGGGCGGGTGCCGTCTTGATACAGTCAAAGATAAAAATCAGCGCGGTGAATGCGGCTGTGCCGCCAGTATCGATATCGGCGCCTATAACACCTGTCTGCATGGCTGCATTTATTGTTATGCTAATGACAGCCGCAGACAGCTGCAGCAGATCACGGCTGGAAATAGCAGTTCGCCGCTGCTGTGCAGTGAGCTGGAGCCTGCGGATAAGGTTACGGAAAGAAACTTGCGGGCGCTGCGGTCACTGCAGGCAGAGCTTTTTTAAATATCGGTTTTGTTGTCAGACAGCCGGTATTAATTTTTTGAAAAAGCTGCTTGACTTGGAGTTAACTCCATTGGATATGATACAGATAAGGAACGGAAGTTCCGGCATTTTAGTTATGAGTGGGCGCAATAAAAAACAGGTGATTTGGCGGTTCTGCATCAGTGCGGACTGCGTTTTCAGCTACAACGGATTTGAGTGCAGAACGATGTGAGAATGTGATAGAAAAGGAGTGTGGTGAGAATGTTGGAAGAAAAATTAAGCGTGTTTCCCATGGGTGAAAAAAATGATGCCTATGCCCGGTATTTTGTGGGGCAGAGCTATTTGAAGATGCTGACAACAGAAGGAGTAGTTATTGGCAATGTTACTTTTGAGCCCGGCTGTCGCAATAATTGGCATATCCATCATCAAGGCGGGCAGATACTGCTTGTCACAGGCGGACGAGGTTATTATCAGGAGTGGGGGAAACCGGCCCGGGAGCTGAACGCGGGTGATGTGGTTAATATCCCGCCTGAAGTGAAACACTGGCATGGAGCGGCTCCTGACAGCTGGTTTGCACACCTTGCAGTCGAAGTGCCCGCCGCGGGGGTGTCCAATGAGTGGCTGGAACCGGTAACAGATGCAGAATATGGAAATTTGAAATAAAGGAGCAAAAATAATGCTGGGTAAATTTGTTTATTCCAATCCTACCAAATTGTATTTTGGCGAAAATTCATTAGAAAATCTGCCGCAGGAATTGGCATGCTATGGTAAAAATGTCATGCTGGTATATGGAGGCGGCTCGATTAAGAAAAACGGTATTTATGAAAACGTAGTCAAGCTTTTGAGAGTCAGCGGCAAAACAGTTTTTGAGGATGCAGGTGTAATGCCTAATCCCACACTGGAAAAATTATATGAAGGCTGCAGGATAGCCAAAGAAAACAAGGTCGATTTGATTCTGGCAGTCGGCGGCGGTTCTGTTTGTGATTATGCCAAGGCTGTTTCAGTTTCAGCTTACTGCGAAACTGATCCATGGGAAAAATATTATCTGCGGATGGAAGCGGTGGATAATAAGATTATCCCGGTTGGCTGTGTTCTGACTATGGTTGGCACAGGTTCGGAGATGAACGGCGGTTCAGTTATTACCAATCATGCGGCTAAAGCTAAAATCGGGCGGGTGTTTGGTGATAATGTGTTCCCCAGATTTTCGATACTTGATCCGACGTATACTTTTACGCTGCCGCGTTATCAAATGGTTGCCGGATTTTTTGATATCATGTCGCATATTTTGGAACAGTATTTTTCCGGAACTGACGACAATACTTCCGACTATCTTATGGAAGGCTTGCTGCGTTCGCTGATCCACAGTTCCAGGATCGCTGTGCAAAGCCCTGAAGATTATGAAGCGAGAAGCAATATTATGTGGATCGCTACATGGGCCTTGAATACTCTGGTAGCTAAAGGAAAGTCGACAGACTGGATGGTGCATATGATCGGTCAGTCGATCGGCGCTTACACTGACGCTACGCACGGAATGACTCTGGCCGCTGTGTCGCTGCCTTATTACAGGCACATCATGCCGTACGGACTGGCGAAATTCAAACGCTTTGCCATCAATGTATGGGATGTGCGTCCTGAGGGGAAAACTGATGAACAGATAGCTCAGGCAGGCCTTGCGGCGATGGAAAGCTATATGAGGGAACTGGGACTTGTACTTAACGGCAGGGAACTTGGCGTCGATGAAACGATGCTTGACGGGATCGCTCAGGGTTCGTTCATTCTTGAGGGCGGTTATAAAGTACTGACTAAAGAAGAGATCGTTGAGATATTGAAGGAAACGCTGAAAGCCTAAAAAACAGAGCTTGCATTTATGCAAGCTCTGTTTTTTTAGGGCAGGCGTTCCAGTTTGATAGTGAAATCATTATCGAAAGCGGCCAGTTTTTCAATACCGCTTTCAACAGTACCAAGTTCAATGAGGCTGTTGGCATAACCGTAATCACGGTAAAAAAATGCCAGATTACCCCAAGGTGCATAATAAGCAAAACTGCCTGTTTGAGGATCAAAACCGGCAGGAGCGCCCTGTGTGTCCAGGCGCCGCGGCAGATAAGCTACCTTTTCGGTATTATTAAAATCTTTGCAGGTCAGTTCCAGCGGCAGCAGGCTCAAAAAATCCTCTGCAGCTCTGGTGCCATTGAGTTTGACGATAAGCTCGTCTTGGTTGGCGAGTGTCAGCCTGATGCGTTGGACTGCGTCTGTTGGAGCGGTCTGAGCTGCGTTAGCTGTTGTCTGGTCGATTTTGGCATTGGTACCGGACGTGCTGCTGCAGGCAGCCACAGTAAAGCTCAGTAATAAAGTAAGCGTCAGGGCCAGAGTTTTCAGCATGGTATTTCCTCCGTTTCTCTGTTTGTAAGTTGCAAATAGATAGGGTCTGCCGTTGCTTATACGGCTTCTATATGTGAGTTTATATGCTGGAGTCTGCTCCAGGTCAAGCGTTGTTTGTAGATTTTTTGCAAACTGCTTGACTGTGAGTCAACTCCAGCCCTTACAATGAAAGCAATACAGGAAAGGAGCGGTAAAAATGGTTAAGGATTTTAAACGCTGGACGACGCAGCTTACGGCGACGGTTTTGTATAATGGGCGTGGTGCCGCCAATCTGCTGGGGCCGATATGACCTGGAAAAATGTTTGTCTGCCCGGAGTTAATTGCGGCTATTGCCGCTATGCAGAAGCCGGATGTCCCTGGGGGATGACGCAGCATACCCTGACCGGTTTTACTTTACCTTTGGGCTGGCGGGTTTGGGGGCTGCTCATCTTGTGCGCTCTGTTTTTGGGCCGGATGATCTGTGGCTGGCTGTGTCCGTTTGGCTGGGCGCAGGAGCTTTTAGATAAGCTGCCGATGTTGAAGCTGTCTAAAAATAAAATTACGTACTATTTAAGTTATTTTAAATATGTGGTTCTGCTGCTGTTTGCCTGCAATCTGTATTTCTTTGATCTGCATGGTCTGGACTGGCGTTGGATCATTGGACTTTTGGCTGCTGCGGCGCTGTTTATCTATCGGCCTTTTTGTCGTTTTTTCTGTCCGTTGGGAGCTTTTTACAGCCTGTTTAACAGGATCGCCGTTTTTGGCATGCAGGTAGATTCGCGTAAATGTACCGCCTGCCAGCGCTGCGTACGCAGTTGCTTGATGGATTGTAAACGGGTAGGCGACAGGGAATGTATTGTCTGCGGTAAATGCAGACAGTCCTGCCCGACCGAAGCCATTTCTCTGGGCTGCAAATATTAAAGAAGAAATAAAATAACCTGCCGTATGCAGGTTATTTTGTGTTTTTTCTACATCAACAGTCCGGCACAGCCGGCTAAAAGCATCAAGGGAATAGCGCTCAGGTTACGGTAGTAATGCAGATAAAAAAGCAAAGCCGTCAGCAATGTCGGCCAGAATTTGAAATAGGTCAGCAGATTTTCCATTGCGACGGTTCCGGCTGCGGGGAAAAATGTTATCCGCATAAAAAAGAAAACTGCGGTCAGCATCAAGGCGATAACCGAAGGCCGCAATCCATTGAGGATACCTTGTACAGCCAGCGAAGAGTTGAACTTTTGGAGAGAACGGGCAACGATGGCGACAAGAATGAAAGATGGCAGGCTGACGCTGAAAGTAGCTACAAAAGAACCAAGCAGGGCATGCCAGAATTCAGGGCCGCAGACCCTGGCTCCTACATATGTAGCCGTATTGACAGCGATAGGGCCGGGGGTGATCTGAGAAATAGTGATGATCCGTGCATATTCAGCTGCGGGGATCCAGCCGCGTCCGACGACTTCCTGCTGAATGATACTGATCATTGCCAGACCGCCGCCGAAAGAAAAAAGCCCGATTTTGAAAAAGACAGTGAATAATTCCCAATAAAGCATCATTTTGTATCACTTCCCAGATATTTAGTGGCGCAGTAACCAAGCGCTGAGGCCAGCAGAACGATTATGGCAATGTCGAGACTGAAAAAATAGATCCCAAGCAGTGAAAAGGCCAGAATGAACCAGCCAAAATTGTTTTTGATGGAATAGGGAATCAGTTTCAGAGTTGCTGCGATCAATAAAGCTGTGATAGCAGAATTGATACCGTCAAAAAATTTCAATATATTGGGGTACTGGTCAAAACCACTGGAGGTGAAAGCCGTGACGATGACGAAAATAATGACGAAAGAAGGCAGGACGACGCCGATAGTTGCTACCAGTGATCCTTTAAGTCCCCCCAGCCTGTAGCCAAGAAAGGTAGAAGCATTGACGGCAATAACGCCGGGCAAAGACTGCGAGAGCGCAAGAACGTCAGTAATGTCTTCATCCCTGATCCATTTTTGTTTTTCAACAAATTCGTCACGTATCAGCGGTATCATTGCCGGCCCGCCGCCGATCGTGAACAGGCCGATCTTAACAAAAACAAGAAACATATGAAGATAACGCGGGCGCGAAGTATCCATAATAACCGCCTCTTTTCAGTCTGATAAATGGTGTTATTTTTATTATCGGTTATCTGCTCCAGTATTACAAGTCTGGTTGGAACAGGCAGCGGTATCGGCTGTGGCAAATAAAACCAGATATAGTATGGAAAGTAAAATGAATACCAGATGTAGATAAAATGTACTGATAGTTATGACGTTAACGAATAGGCAGAGTCTAAAACGGCATAAAATAACCCCTCCGCAGCTGTAGCGAAGGGGTTATGGTCAAATCAGAGATGTTTCTTTTCGATCAGCACGCCTACTGAAGTACGCCATTTCAAAATACCGGCGATGATGAGGCTGACAACGAAGCAGGCGGAGAAGAAATACAGGGTAATTGAATAGCTGTTGGTCGTTTCACGGATCCAGGACAGCAGCAGAGGCCCGGCAATACCAGCCATGCCCCAGGCAGTCAGGATCTTGCCGTGGATGGCGCTGAGTTCTTTCGTGCCGAACAGATCGCTGAGGAAGGCGGGCATACAGGAGAAGCCGCCGCCGTAGCAGGAAATGATGACGAAGACAATCAGCTGGAAGATGAAGGCACTGCTTGTTTCTGCAAGTGCGTAGAAGGCAAAGATCTGGATCAGGAAGAAGACTACATAAACTGTACTGCGCCCGAGATAGTCGGAAATAGTAGACCAGAAAATGCGTCCCAGACCGTTGATCAGACCGATGATACCGACCATGGAGGCGGCTGCCATCGGTGTCATTTTTACTACTTCCTGTGCCATCGGTGAAGCTACTGCTAAAAGTCCGATACCGCAGGTAATATTGGTGAAAAAAATCCACCACAGTGCGTAAAATTGCCAGGTTTTGCGTGCTTCTTTGGCTGTGAACTGAGTATCCGGGAGGATACTTTTGACGTTAATGCCGGACGGCCCGCCGTTGCTTGCTTTAGGTGGTTCAAGATATAAGGCGGAGGCGGCCATGATAACCATGTACACGCAGCCGAGAATGATAAAGTTCTGTACCAGTCCGTATTTGGCAACCAGGATCTGCATCAGCGGACCTGCGATCAGGCTGGCAAAACCGAAACCCATGATAGCAAGACCGGTGGCAAAGCCGCGGTTGTTGGGAAACCATTTGACCAGCGTCGAAACAGGGGTGATATAACCGGTCCCAAGACCGATACCGCCGATAACGCCGTAAAAAAGATATAAGAGCGGCAGACTGTTGAGATGCAGTGCCAGCGCTGTACCGAACATACCCAGACCAAAGAAGCAGGTCGAGGTGAGACCGCTTTTACGCGGGCCGTATTTTTCAACGTAATCGCCCAAAAATCCCGCTGACAGTCCGAGAAATAAAATTGCGATCGAAAAAGTCCAGGTCGTTTCTTTCAGGGTAAAACCCATAGCCTGCATAATAGGCTTTGTCAGTACGCTCCAGGCGTAAACACTGCCAATGCAGATATGGATGCCGATAGCCGACAGAGCAATGAGCCATCTGTTTTTCATAGGTAAACATCTCCTTTTCACACTAGAAAAAATCCGAGAGGGCCAAAGCCGGAAAATAAAAAAACCATCCGGGATCAGTTCTCTCTGCCCAGACGGTCGGCTGTTTCTATGGCATCGCAGTACACGTGGTTGATTCCACTTTATCCGTCAGTCCTGCGAGGTCTATTTGATTTATGTTCTCATTATAGCAAGAATTACGATAATGTCAAGCAAGGAAAAATAAAAAAACAGCAGTATAAAAACAGAACCTGCCCAGCTTGTTTACTCTTACCCTTAAATAACGTATAATAAAAATTAATATAAAGATGTAGTTTATTTTATAAAAATGCGGGAGGGAATACCATGTATTTAGCTGATGAACACAAGATTTGGGTCTGTAAAGGCGAGGATAAGATCTGCATGCTGCCGAAAATGGCAAACCGTCACGGTCTGATCGCCGGGGCAACGGGTACGGGCAAGACCGTTACTTTAAAGGTGCTGGCAGAATCCTTCAGCGAGATGGGCGTGCCGGTATTCCTGGCCGATATCAAAGGCGACGTTTCCGGTATGTGCAAGGCTGGTGAAAGCAGTGAAGGGTTTCAGAAACGTCTGCATAAATTAGGCATAGAAAATTTTGAGTTCAAAGGCTTTCCTGTACGTTTTTTTGATGTTTTCGGTAAAAAAGGGCATCCTGTCCGGACGACTATTTCCGAGATGGGGCCGGATCTGCTGAGTCGGCTTTTGGAATTGAATACCACGCAGAGCGGTATTATGACGATCATTTTCAAGATTGCCGATGATCAGGGACTGCTGCTGCTGGATCTTAAGGATCTGCGTTCGATGGTGCAGTACGTCGGTGATAATGCGGCTCAGTTCAAAACTGCCTATGGCAATGTGTCGGCTCAGAGTGTCGGCGCGATCCAGCGGGCTCTGCTGCGCCTGGAAGAACAGGGCGGAGATGTGTTTTTCGGCGAGCCGGCACTGGACATCAGGGACTGGCTGGCAGTGGCAGATGACGGACGCGGTTATATCAATCTTCTGCATTGCGTAGAGCTGTTTCAGACTCCGCTGTTATATTCTACATTTTTATTATGGATGCTGTCGGAGTTGTATGACCTGCTGCCGGAAGCAGGCGATCCGGAAAAACCTAAAATCGTCTTTTTCTTTGATGAAGCACATCTGATTTTCAAAGACGCGCCGAAATCTCTGCTCGATAAAGTTGAACAGATCGTGCGTTTGATCCGTTCCAAAGGCGTCGGCATTTATTTTATCACCCAGCAGCCTTCTGATATTCCAGATACTGTTTTGTCACAGCTGGGAAACAAGCTGCAGCATGCGCTGCGAGCTTACACACCTAAAGACCAGAAGGGGCTGAAGGCTGCGGCGCAGGCCTTTAGAGCCAATCCTGATCTTGACGCGGCTAAAGTGCTGCCGGAGCTTGGCACCGGCGAAGTGCTGGTATCACTATTGGATGCTGACGGAGTGCCGACAATGGTGGAGCGTGCTTATGTTATGCCGCCGCGCAGCTATCTTGGCGTAGCTGACGACACGCTGCGCAACCAGCTGATAGCCTCCAGCCCGCTGTATAGTAAATATGCTGAAGCTGTAGACCGTGAGTCTGCTTATGAGATTTTGAGCGTCAAAGCCCAGCAGGATGCGGAAGCAGCAGCCAGGGCACAGGAAGAAGCGGCGCTGCAGAAAGAGCTGCGCAGCCGCAGCGCGGCTTCTAAAAAAGAACCGCCTACGGTCGCTGAAAAGCTGATCAGCAAAACGATGACGCGAATGGAAAATAAAGCTGTAGACACTATAGTACGCGGTATTTTTAATCAAATGAAAAAATGGTTTTAAAGGTGCTTGAAATGAAAAAGATTTTTGCAGCATTACTGGCTGTATTATTTATAACCGGTGCCGTGCTTGGCTGCGGCAAAACGCCTCAGACAGAGCTGAATCAGGCTAAACAGCAGGCTGCAGAGCAGGTGGCCAAAACCGCCAAAAGTGGACTGGCGCAGCTGCAGGGCAAGCAGGCGCAGTTCAAAGTCGAAGAAGGGCGCGCTTATACCGGTAAGGCTGAGGTAGCTTTGTATATCCATACCTTTCATAAATTGCCGGGAAATTTTATTACTAAACGTGAAGCCGAGCGCCTGGGCTGGAAGCATAAGGGAACGCTGAATGAAGTGGCGCCAGGTAAAAGTATAGGCGGCGACAGGTATGGCAACTACGAAGGATTACTGCCGCAGAAATCAGGACGCAGCTGGAAAGAATGCGATATTGATTACAAAACCGGTAACAGGAATGCTAAACGTTTGGTGTATTCTAATGACGGACTGATTTATTATACGGACGATCATTATAAAAGCTTTGAAAAATTGTATTAAGGAGGCGGCTGATGAAAACAGTAACTTTGGCACTGGCCAGGATGCAGTCGATCAGGCAGCTGCATAAATATCTGCGTGCGGAGCTTGAGCTGCCGGATTATTACGGTGAAAATCTGGACGCATTGTATGATTGTTTGACGGAAGTCTGCGAGCCTGTTATACTAAAAATACCGCAGGCGGTAGCCGCAGGTTCAGAATTAGGCTGGTATGGCGCAAGACTGCTTACAGTTGTACAGGATGCCGCCGCTGCAAATCCTAATCTTCAAGTAGAGCTTATTTAAAATATATGCAGTCTGCTCAAGCGGCAGGCTGCTTTTATTCTGTTTTACAGAGGGCGAAAAGAATGATTTTAAGTGTAGAGAAGCTGTCGCACAGCTATGGCGTCAGAACTTTGTTTAAAGATGTAACTTTTAATATTGAAATGGGCGATAAAATCGGTATTATCGGCGTCAACGGCACCGGTAAAAGCACGCTGCTGCGCGATATTGCACGCGGTGAAGCCGGTGACGGCGGCCGGATTACGGCAAATGGCAGCTGCGTGATCGAATATCTGCCGCAGAATCCTGATCATGATCCACAGGCAACGGTATTGGAACAGGTATTTCAGGGAGATTCGCCGCAGCTGGAATTACTGCGGCGTTATGAACGGGCGGCAGCGCTGGCGGCTGCTGATCCTGAGAACAGTGCGTTACAGAGCAGGCTGCTGGAACTGCAGCAGCAAATGGACAGCGCATATGCCTGGCAGCTGGAGAGCGAAGCTAAAGCGGTGCTTGATCAGCTGGGGATCAGTGATTTTAATCAGCCGATGGCGGAACTTTCCGGCGGGCAGCGCAAGCGTGTAGCACTGGCCGGAGTTTTGGTGCGTCCGTCCGATCTTCTGATTTTGGACGAACCTACTAACCATATGGATAATGAAACTGTGGCCTGGCTGGAACAGCTGCTTTTGAAGCGAAAAGGCGCTCTGCTGATGGTGACCCATGACCGGTATTTTTTTGACAGAGTGGTCAACCGGACATTGGAATTAGATGGCGGGCAATGCTATTTATATACAGGAAACTACAGCCTTTTTTTACAAAAGCGTGAAGAAAGACGCCAGTCGGAAGCTGCTGCTGCTCAGCGGCTGCGCAATGTTTACCGGCGTGAACTGGCCTGGATCAGCCGCGGTGCGGAAGCACGGCGGACAAAAAGCAGGGAACGCATCGAACGTTTTAACGAGCTGGAGCAGGAAGTGAAAAATATTTCTGCATCGGGAGAACTGGAAATGTCATCTGCCGGCAGCCGATTGGGGAAAACTGTGGTCGAGTGCGAGCATCTGGGACTTGACTACAACGGTGTGACCTATATCAAAGATTTCAGCTATATCCTGCTGCGTAATGACCGCGTGGGCATTGTTGGCCCTAACGGCAGCGGCAAAACGACGCTGATGGATATTCTGGCGGGAAAATTAGTACCTGACCGTGGCAATGTTCAGATCGGACAGACGGTCAGGATCGGTTATTTTTCTCAGCACAGCGAATTTCCGGACAGCGAACAGCGCGTGCTGGAATATATCCGCGATGTGAGCGACCACATCGAAACAAACGATGGGACAAGGATTACTGCCGCACAGATGCTGGAAAGGTTTTTATTTCCTTCCGAGCTGCAGTGGGTGCCGGTCAATAAACTGTCCGGCGGAGAAAAACGGCGGCTGTATCTGCTGCGGGTGCTGATGGGTGCTCCCAACGTCTTGCTTCTGGATGAGCCGACCAACGATCTTGACATCCCGACGCTGTCGGTGCTGGAGGATTATCTGGACAGTTTTAATGGAGCTGTCATCGCAGTTTCGCATGACCGTTACTTTTTAGACCGGTTTGCCGGCAAAATTTTTGCCTTTATGGGTAATGGTGAGATCAGGCAGTTTATCGGCGATTACAGCAAATATGAAGCAGCGGCGGCCGAAAGCAAAGCAATGCTTGCAGGCGGTGCTAAAACCGGTACCGGCAAGGAGCGTATAGAAGCCGTTAAAAGCCAGTCTAAACAAATCAAGATGACTTATAAGGAAAAACTGGAATTTGAGCAGATAGAAACAATGATCGCCGGTGTGGAAGCCGAGCTGAAAATGCTGACGCTGGAAGTCAATAGCGCCGGCAGTGATTTTGTGAAGCTGGGCGAGCTTACCGCGCAGCAGCAGGATGCCGAGCAGCGTTTGGAACAGCTTGTGGAACGCTGGGCCTATCTTACGGAACTGGCGGAGGCGAGCGGTGTTTTCTGAGCTGCCTTAAAATAGAAAGGGATAAATATGTTAGTAGACGAAAATTTTAAACAACGCCTGCGGCGGCTTTTTTCAGTGATGATCCCGATTTTGATTACTCAGACGGCGATCATGGCTATGAATTTTTTTGATTCTTCAATGTCTGGTCATGCAGGTGCGGTCGATTTGGCGGGCACTTCGATCGGCGGTAATATCTGGATGCCGATTTTTGTTGGCACTAATGGAGTTTTATTAGGCGCGATGCCTATAGTTGCTCATCTGTTAGGCGCTGATAAGCGCGATAATATTGGTAAGGTCATTCGGCATACGATTTTTTTGGCGATAGCTTTTCGGCAGTTATCATTTTAATGGGCGTTTTATTTTTAGATAACCTGCTGACACATCTGCATTTGGAACCGCAGGTGCATTATATTGCCAAGATGTATATGGCGGCGGTGGCCGTAGGTGTGATACCGTTTTTTATGTCAACCTCGCTGCGCGCTCTGATAGATACTTTGGGACATACAGGTATCACAATGAAGATTTATTTGCTGGCGCTGCCGGTAAATGCCTTTTTGAACTACTGTTTTATTTTTGGAAAACTGGGAATGCCGCGTTTGGGCGGGGTTGGCGCCGGTGTGGCGACTGGTATTACCTACTGGCTGGAATTTGCTATTTTTGTCTGGATCGTGCATAAGCTGCCGGCTTTTGAGCATTTCCGGATTTTTAAAGACCGTTTCCATTTAGATATCAAACAGCTGCGTGAAAATCTCAGCATCGGTGTGCCGATTGGTCTGGCAATGTTTATGGAGGCCAGTATTTTTGGTGTAGTTGCACTGTTCATTGCCAAGTTCGGTACAGTCATCATTGCGGCGCATCAGGCAGCGTTGGGCTTTACTTCATTGCTTTATATGGTGCCGCTCAGTTTTTCAATGGCGCTGACGATTTTAGTTGGGGTCGAAGCAGGTGCCAAACGTTTTGAGGAAGCGCAGAAATTCAGTCGTATGGGCATTGCTCTCAATATGGCCATCGCGATTTTTCTGGCGGTGCTGGTTTACACTAACAGACCTTATATAGCCATGCTCTACACTACTGACCCTGTCATTATTGAAAAAGTAGTCGGCTTTTTGTTTTATGCAATCTTTTTTCAGTTGTTTGATGCGACGGCAGCGCCGATCCAGGGAATCCTGCGCGGGTATAAAGATGTTAAAGCAACCTTCTATTCCGGTTTTTTTGCCTATTGGGTGGTTTGTCTGCCCTTGGGCTGTTTCCTGGATTTTGTAATGGAGCATGGTCCTGCCGCATATTGGCAGAGCCTGGATATAGGCTTGTTTTTCTCGGCGGTTTTCTTAACGCTGCGGATGTTCTGGCTGCAGAAAAAGCTGGCACGTGAACAAATATAAAAACCGCAATAAATAAAAACTCCGGCTGTTTAGAAGCCGGAGTTTTGTGTTTAAGTGTACGCCTGTTTTAAAAAAATAAATAGCAAAATAACGCCGTAGAATACTTAGCCCCTTTGGGGCTAAATTTTTTTGCTTAAATAAATCCTGACCTCTTGTGTATTTGCAAAGTATACGAGGGGTATTTTTTTGCATTGTTGACGGCGCAGGCGGGCAGCAGGAGGACAGTGACCACGTGCAGAGCATTGCCCGCTGATGGTTGTTGTATAAGTGCCGGGAAGGGGCAAAACGGAAGTCTATGATAAATATCCGTTTGTATGTCTTGTGGGGGGGTACATACGTGCTATAATAATTATTATTACTCTGAGAAATAAAAACACCGTTTTAAGAAAAGAAAATCAAATGAAAACCAAAGAATCTATCTGAAAAGCAGTAAAATTTTACCTTAAAAATAATGAGAAAGGCGGAGGTAAACGATGTACGATGCAGATTGTCTGGAAAAAATCGGAGCCAATGTCAAGTTCCTGCGCACGATGCGCAAGCTGCGCCAGCAGGATGTAGCGCAAACGCTGGGCATCAGTCAGACCCATCTGAGCAATATGGAATGCGGCCGCGTCAAGTTCAGCCTGAAACAGCTGCTGCGCCTGGCCAACCTTTTTGACTGCCAGCTGGAATGTTTTTTTGACCCCCGGCAGGCGGCCAACGTAGCAGTCGGCGGGACCGGACAGGATAAGCGGTATACCCAAAGTGATATGGAGCTGCTGCTGACACTGGTTAAAAAAAGCGGTCAGCCGTAACGCTTCCAGCTTTAGACAAATAAGCGGTACTGTTGTGTAAAAGTTTAGACTGATAGAAAACAAAACGAACAGGAAGACATGACTATGACGGAAATAAAATCAGCCAGTGACGAAGAAATGGCATACTCTGCCAAAGGCAACAGCGATGGTAACAACGGCGGCCTGCCCCAGCAGGGACAGGCACCTCAGGCAGCGCCAAAACCCTATATGACCTTCGCCGCAGGCCAGGTGCAGCAGCCAAGCGGTATTGCAGGTATCAGCTTCGACTTTAACTACGGCGCCCGCGTCACCGTGCCCCAGGGCGAGTACAGGGTTCGGTTTATTGACCGCAAAGCCTGTCTTACTGTCTACGACGCACCTGCCAGCGGCGTTTTGGTTGCCAGCAGCAAAAAGTATTTTATCGATTTTCGTATCGAAGTATACGAAAAAGATAAAATGATCTTTGCCCACGACCTGGATCTGCGCAGCCAAAAAGTGCTGTTAAAATTCCCGGTCGGGATATTGGGAGATATTCTGGCCTGGTTCCCCTATGCGGAAGCCTTCCGCCAAAAGCACGGCTGCCAGCTTTACTGCTCCATGGCCGAAGAACTGGCAGAGCTGTTTAAACCAGCCTATCCTAAGATACACTTTCTCAAACCGGAAGAACGGCCTGAAGGGCTGTACGCCAGCTACTATATGGGCATCTTCTTTCCCTGCGACGACAGGTTGCACCAGCCATCAGACTTTCGCATTCGCGGCCTGCATCAAAACGCCGCCATGATCCTGGGGCTGGACGAAGGAGGCGAACCGCCTCAGCTTAGCGTCAAGCTTTTGCCCAAAGACAAAACACGTAAAATAGCAGGACCATACGTCTGCATCGCCGCCCAGTCCAGCAGCCAGGCCAAATATTGGAACAACGGCAGCGGCTGGCTGGGCGTCGTCAAACACCTTAAAGCCAAAGGCTACAGGGTGCTGTGCATAGACCGCGAAAATGTCTACGGTATGAACAGTCGCTTTAACATAATCCCCTACGGCGTCGAAGACTTTACCGGCAAGCTGCCCCTGTCAGAACGTATCGACCTTTTATACCATGCCGACTTCTTCATCGGCCTGTCCAGCGGTCTTAGCTGGGTAGCCAACGGCGTAGGCATACCTGTCGTACTCATCAGCGGCTTTACCCTGCCGTTTAACGAATTTGCCACACCCTACCGTGTCATAAACTACCACGTCTGCAACGGTTGCTGGAACGATACCCAGGTAGTATTCGACCACAAAGACTTTGAATGGTGCCCACGCCTTAAAGGCACCGACCGCCAGTTTGAATGCAGCCGCTACATAACCCCCGAAGCGGTAAACAAAGTTATAGACAAACTGATGGCAGACTACCAGCTGGATCCGCTGGCACCAAAACAGCCGGCTCCAGATAAAGCAGCGTCAGCAGAAGCTGAGTCCATAGCAAGTGCAGCAATAAATAAAACCACTGCCGCTAAAACAACAGGCAAAGCAAAAAAAGCGCGGATAAGAAAATGAACCTTGCCTCTTGCAGTAAAAAACATAAGGAGAAGTAAAAATGCCAGAAAAATTTAACATAGTACGTCAATGCCGGCATGGGCTGATGGTCTTTAACAGGCACGATCAGTTTATCGGCAAAGCGCTGAAGGTCTACGGCGAATATTCAGAAGGTGAATACGATGTTTTTAGCCAGGTAGTAAAACCCGGCGACACAGTTATCGAAGCCGGAGCCAATCTGGGCGCGCATACACTGGGACTGGCGCAGCTGGCAGGGCCGAAGGGCAGGGTCTATGCCTTTGAGCCCCAGCGGCTGATGTTCCAGACACTGCTTGGCAATGCGGCGCTCAACAGCCTGACCAATATCTACGGCTTCCAAAAAGCCCTTAGCAACGCACCGGGCAAGCTGCTGGTACCACTGCAGGACTGCGAAAAAGAAGTGAACTGGGGTGGTCTGGCCTTGGGCAGTTGCAGCGAAGGTGAATAAGTAGAGGTTATCACCATCGATAGTCTTAAGCTGTCGGCCTGCGACTTTATCAAAGTAGACGTAGAAGGCATGGAACTGCCCGTACTACAGGGCGCGGCAGAAAACCTTCGTAAATATCGGCCGATCCTGTATGTAGAAAACGACCGTGCAGAAAAGTCGCAGGAATTGGTGGAATGGATAAAACAGCAGGGCTACGACTTGTACTGGCACAAACCGACCATGTATAACCCCAATAATTATGAAGGCGTGAAGGAAAATATTTTTACGATAAAGCAGCAGACAGAAAAAGGCTGGATCGAAAGCAATTATATCTCGCTAAATATGCTGTGCCTGCCCATAGAAGCTGGCATAGCTATGGAAGGCTTTGAAAAAGTACAGTAAGAGTTTTACTCCAAAATAAAGTTAAGAGAGAAGGAAAGAAGATGAGAAAACATAAAAATTTAAATAAACAGGAGTTAATGATCAGGCAGGACATTCCGTGTGTACATCTGGGGGGGAAGTTTGTGCCTTTGAAATCTAGGGTAAAATCACTGCTGGGGGAAAAACGCAAAAAACGGGCAGAAAAAGTTCTGGCGACAGTAGTTATGGGCATGAACCTTGTCAATGTCACAGCTCCGGTGGCAGTACTGGCCGCGGCTGGGAAAACGGTGCCTGCCCCAGTCCAGCCCCTGCGTAGCGATGCTGCGCCTTTGGATTACGCCGTGCTGCCCCAGCTGGCAGACGTAGTGGACAGGGCCATATTTGCCCGCGCCGAAGCCACTGATTATAGCGGCAATGCCAGCGTAGCCACTATGGTGAAGGGCGATACGCAGACTATAACCTCTGGACAAAACGGTATTGTAAGTGTTATGAGTGGTGACGTAAACGGCGCTGGTCTGCAGACGATATCAAGCGGCGGGACCGGCACAGTCAGTAAAATGGATGGAGGCGGCACGCAGTTTGTCTCTAGCGGCGGCATTGGCACGGTAATTGATATGAACGGTGGCTATCAAACTGTCTACGAAGGTGGCACAGGTAAGGTGGAGACTATGGAAGGTCTTCAGTACATCTCCGGCGGTGTTGGCTCAGTAGGAACTATGAATGGTAACGCTGGGCAGTTTATCTACTCTGGCGGCACAGGTATGATAAACGAGCTTAACAGCTACCAGCAATATGTGAACGAAGGCTGTACCGGTATAATCAACATCATGAACACTACCGGTACACAGTGGATCTCGGCCAATGCTGTCGGTACGGTGGTCACATTGAAATCGGGGACGCAGTTGGTTGATGATGGCGGCACCGGTACGATCATTACTCTTGACAACCATGATGGCGCCGGCGGGCAGATCGTTTACTCCAATGCCATCGGTACGATCGTTACTATGCTGGACGGCGAGCAGTATGTATTCAAGGGCGGCAGCGCCACGGTAGTCGATATGAGCGGCGGAACACAGATCGTTAGAGTTAGTGGTAATGGCATGATAGAGACTTTAAACGGTGGTGAGCAGAATATCATGGGAGGAGGCACAGGTCTGGTCAGTACAATGAACAGTGGCAGTCAGGTTATAAGCAGTAGCGGTACTGGTACAGTCGACACTCTGAACGGCGGCACGCAAACTGTTGCCGGCGGTGGCAACGGCACAGTGAGTACTATGCTCGGTGGTACGCAGGTTGTTTCCAGCAGTGGTAAGGGTACGGTAAACGCCTTGAACGGCGGTACACAAATCGTTTCAGTCGGCGGCACGTCACTGGATACTGTTTTGAACAGCGGCGGAACTGTCTATCTGGGCAGCGGCGGCAATATATCTAATATTACCTATAGCGGCGGTATGCAGATCATCGACAATATCACTTCCGGTTATGATAATATGACGCTTGGCAGCGGCGGCACCAACGTGACCATGGGCATTATAAGCGGAGCACAGATGAGCGGGACGATCATTAACAGCGGCGGCGAGCAGCTTATTCTTAATGGTGGTACAGCCCTTGATACAGAGCTTAACGGCGGTATTATGCAGATGAGCAGCGGCGGTATAGTCAGTGGGGTGACCATGACAGGTGGTAGTATGGTTTTAGAAAACATTGATGGCGGCAGTTTCAATATCAATGGCACGCTGACGGCAAATAATGCAGTTATCGACATGACTGACAGCAGTGTGACACGCGCGGGAACACCGGCCTATGAAAGCCTGACCATAGATACGCTTAGCGGCGGCGGCACCACCTTTATTCTGGATACCGATCTGGCAGGTGAAGCCAACAGCGATAAAGTTATCATTACCCATGCTGATGTCGGTACTCACTATGTACAGATCAAAGACTTGAGCAAGTTAAACAATATTGAAGTAACAGGGGAACATAAGCAGCTTTTGATAACCGATGCCAGCGGCAAACTGACCTTTGTGGGTAAAGAATTCAATGCCGGAGGACTGTGGGACGTTGACCCCACACTGTCTAAAGGTGATGCTCTGGGGCTTTCGGCCAACGACTGGTATTTGACAAATATGGTCAAAACAGTCAATAATGATACGAGCGTGCTTTTGGATGCTGTCGATAACAGCTATGCTATGTGGCGCAATACCAACGACAGTCTGCGCAGCCGTTTGGGAGCACTGGCAAGCGGCAGCGAGCAGGCAGACGGCGTTTGGGCGAGGACGCAGGCAGGGCGCTTCAGCGGCTCAGGCTACGAAGGACGCTACAACCTTTATCAGTTGGGATTTGAGAAGCAGTTCAAGGGCGGAAGTATCTATGGCGGCGCTATCGACTACGGCGATGGCAGCGGCAGCTACGCCCTCGGCAGCAGCAAAGATAATCTGAGATCCTTTAGCCTTTATGGCATCTGGACAGCAGGCAGTGGCGCATATACCAATGTTACGGCCCGCGTAGGCAACTTCTCGACCGATTTGGAATCCTACGGCGACTACCCGGATAAAGCCAGCTACAAGCAGCACGCCTACAGTCTTAGTGTGGAATACGGCAAACGCTTTGATTTTGAAGCAGGTTTCTTTGTTGAGCCACAGGCACAATTTACCCTTGGCAGGCTGGCCGGTATCGACTACACCACCGACAGAGGCGTCAATGGCCGTATCGACGGCATGAACAGCGCCATCGGCCGTATCGGCTTCGTCATGGGACAGAAGATAGAAAACGGCAGCGATATCTACCTGAAAGCCGACCTGCTGCACGAATTTGCCGGTGAGCGCGACCTGCAGCTGACCTCGGATGCAGGCGGAACCAATGATATATTGACCAAACACAACGACTACGGAGATACCTGGTTCGAGCTGGGGCTGGGCGGCAACGTCAAGATCAGCAGGACGGGCAACTTCTATGGCGAAGTGACGCGCGGCTTCGGCGGCGACATCAACAAAAGTGGAGCGTCAACGCCGGGCTAAGGTTCACGTTCTAAGTGAGCTCCGCTTTGCTGCGAGCAGTAAAATAAATCCGAATAAATGGAAAAACACTGCTGTGAACTAAAGTTCACAGCAGTGTTTTAATATGTTTTGTAATTGTTTGAAATTTATTTTTCGTTGACAATCAGCGCCATAGCCAGCAGGTCATCCTGACCAATATTTTCGATGCTGTGGCTTTCGCCTTCGGGGCAGAAAACAACTGCGCCTGCAGTCAGCGTGTTTTCAGTGCCGTTGTCATTATATAAGGCCGTACCCTGCAGGATATAAATAGTTTCGCTGGTGCCTTCATGTTTGTGGTAACCGAGTGAACAGCCGGGTTTAAGAATTACGCGCGCATAAGCGGCTATTTTACCGCCGTAAACCTTTTCATCGACGATGTGCTCCATAATAGTATTGCCTTTACCGCCGGCCCGGCGTTCAAAAATATCGGTTTTTCTTTCAGTGACGATCATCACAAGCCCCTCTTTCGTTATAAAATACTGCTGTTGAAATAAGATTCGCAGCTGTAAGGAAAATTCCTGCAAAAAATTTCAAAAAAAATCAATTTACCTCTTTACAAATTTAGCATACTAAAGTATAATCAAAAGCGTAGTAAGAAAACAACACCTTAGAGGGGGATGGATGATGAAGAAATTTTTACTTTTGGCTATGACGCTGCTGATGGCTTTGTCTTTGGTTGCAGGCTGCGGCAGTGACAGTCCTAAAAAAATGGTGATAGGTCTTGATGACAATTTTGCGCCGATGGGCTTCCGTAATGAAAAGAACGAGATCGTCGGTTATGATATCGACCTCGCTAAAGAAGCCTGCAAGCGTGCTGGTATGGAAGTAGAATTTAAACCGATCGACTGGGCTTCCAAGGAAGCAGAGATCAAGGGTAAGCGTATCGATGCGATCTGGAACTGCTTTACAGTCAACCCGGAGCGTCAGGAAGCTTATACGCTCTCCAAGCCCTATATGGTAAATGCTCAGCTGGTAGTTGTTCCTAAAGGGTCTGAGATTACTAAAATTGCTGATTTGAAGGGTAAAGTTCTGGCAGTACAGGATGACAGTACCGGTTCTTATATTCTTGACAGAAATAATGAACTGAGGACTTCCCTGAAAGATTACAGAAAATATCCTGACTTTGCTGCTGTTTATATGGATATGGACGCCGGCCGTATCGATGCCATGGTAGTTGACGCTGTTCTGGCTCGTTATTATATGGTCAAACATCCTGATAAATATGTAGCTTTGGAAGAAAATCTGGGCGACGAAGTCGTAGCGGTTGCTTTCCGTAAGGATGATAAAGAATACAGTGAGAAAATCAACAAGGCACTGGATGAAATGAAAAAAGACGGCACCATGAAAAAGATTTCTGAACAATGGATGGGTGTTGACATCACTAAATATTAATAAGCTCCGGGCCGATGGCATGAGCTGTCGGCCCTTTTACTCTACTTATTTTTAATGCAGATACGGAGACTCATAATGGATTATATTATTTCCATCCTGCCTCAGATGTGGCTGGGAACGATCGAAACTTTAAAATTGTTTTTTATTACTATTGTTTTGTCAATACCTTTAGGTATACTGCTGGCTCTGGCGAGGGTTTCGTCACTTGGCAGTCTGCGCAGTGCCGTTGGTGTCTATGTCTGGCTGCTGCGCGGTACGCCGCTGATGCTGCAGCTTTTATTCGTTTATTACGGACTTCCATTTATTCCCGGTATCGGGATCAGGATGGATGATTTTCAGGCGGCTATTTTTGCGTTTGTACTTAATTATGCCGCTTATTTCTGCGAAATTTTCCGCGCCGGTATCCAGGCTATTCCTAAAGGCCAGTATGAAGCGGCCCGTACTTTGGGTATGAATTATGTACAGACCATGCGCCGTATTATTCTGCCGCAGGTTTTTCGCATTATCCTGCCGCCTGTCAGCAATGAGACGATAACTCTGGTCAAAGATACTTCTTTGATTTATGTTTTGGCAATGAATGATCTGCTGCGGACGACACGTAATCTGGTGCAGCGTGATTTCAGTATTACGCCGTTTCTTGTAGCCGGTGTTTTTTATCTGCTGATGACGCTGGTTTTGACCTACGGATTTGACAAACTGGAAAAAAGATTTTCGAAGTACGATTGATGGGAGTAAGCCATGAAAAAAATCGAAGCACGTAATATTCATAAAAGTTTTCAGGAACTGAACGTTTTGCAGGGTATAGATCTTGATGTCGAAGAAGGCGAAGTCATTGCCGTCATCGGTCCCAGCGGCAGCGGTAAAAGTACTTTGCTGCGCTGTTTGAACAAGCTGGAAACTATCAACAGGGGCACGATCATTATTGACGGTGAGCTGCTTGCTGATACCAGCAGCACAGGTGAGGTGGTATATGCACCCGGTGACGAAAGCCGCCGAATTGCCTGTAAAATGGGAATGGTGTTTCAGCAGTTTAACTTGTTTCCGCATATGACAGTGCTGCAGAATTTGATTGAAGCACCGGTGCAGGTGCAGAAGCGCGACCGTGCCCAAGTAATCGAAGAAGCAAAAATACTTTTAGGCAAGGTTGGCTTGTCCGAAAAAGCGGATATTTATCCGCGGAAGCTCTCCGGCGGTCAGCAGCAGCGTGTAGCTATCGCCCGCGCTTTAGCGATGAAGCCGTCGATCATGCTTTTCGATGAGCCGACATCTTCGCTGGATCCTGAATTGACAGGGGAGGTTCTGCGTACCATGCGTGAACTGGCTGAAGAAAAAATGACGATGGTAGTAGTGACTCATGAAATGGGTTTTGCCCGCGAAGTAGCGACCAAAGTTATTTTTATGGCTGATGGCAGAGTACAGGAACAGGGCAGGCCTGAGGATATTTTTACTAATCCGAAAAATGAACGTCTGCAGGCTTTTTTGCAAACTGTGTTAAAATAAAAACAGCGCCCTGAGGCGCTGTTTTCGTTATCAATGAGGCAGAAGGATGAATGATGAGGGGAGAGCTGCGAAATGAAAAGCAAGAATATCAATCAGCTTGTATTGGCCGGGGTACTGTGTGGTATCGGTATCGTTGTGCCGATGCTGATGCCTAAAATAGTGATCGGGCCGATGTCGTTTACGCTGGCCAGCCATGTGGCTATTTTTATTGCGATGTTCATATCGCCGAAGCTGGCCGCAGTAGTTTGCTTGGGAACGACGCTGGGCTTTTATGACGACGCCTGTAATTATTGCTCTGAGGGCTGCCAGCCATATCTGTTTTGCCCTGCTTGGGGCTGTGCTGATCAGAAAAATACCGGAAATCATTGAAAAGCCATTGCCAAGCACTGTGTTTAATGGTGGGCTGGCCTTTGTACATGCTCTGGCTGAGGTTGCCGTCGTTTCACCTTTCTTTCTGGCCGGCAGCATTTTCAAACCGGAACAGCTTGCCGACGGTTATGTTATGAGCGTACTTGTTCTGGTAGGGGTTGGTACATTTTTACATTCGCTGATCGATTATACTGTTTCGATCATGCTGTGGAAGCCTGTACGTGCTGCATTGCCTTCGCTGGCCGAGCTGCGTGAATAACGGCAGTAAAGGTGAATGAGATGAAAAAATAAATAAAAGCACCGGCCGCCATCGGTGCTTTTATTTATTTTAGGAATTGACTAATACGGCAGAAGGTATACAATTAAAAGCAGGTTATAGAGAAAAGGGGCTTTTAAGTGGAAAATCGCGAGTATATAAAAACAGGTTCGCAGGTTTACTGGCGAACGCTGTTTATTATTTTTTTAGGAAGTATGGCGGCTTTTGGTGCCGAGTACTGTGTGCAGCCGATTATACCGGTTATTGCTTCCAGCTTTGGGCTCAATGCAGTACAGGGGAGTCTGGCAGTATCTTTAGGATTGGTGGGGATGTCAGCAGCAATGCTGCTGATTGCCGGTTTGGCACCGCGTTTTGACCGTAAACTGGCAACTGCTGTCGGCTTGATAGGCGCTGCAATACTGACTATTATGATAGGCTTCAGCGGCAGTTTTGAAGCTATTCTGGGGATGCGTCTGATACAGGGATTGCTTTTAGCTGCATTTCCTTCGTTGATAATTGCTTACATCAATGAGGAATTTGAGCCGTTTAACGTCGGTACTGTAATTGGGATCTATATCAGCGGAACAACAGTGGGAGGTCTGTTTGGACGGCTTGTGGTCAGCGCGATTACTGATTTTGTTTCCTGGCGCATGGGGCTGATTGTGATCGGCATTTTATATCTTGCTGTCGGTATTGCTTTTTTTATGCTGCTGCCTAAACCGAAATATCAGCGGCAGCGCCAGTCAGGCGGACTGCAGCTGATAAAAACCTTTCATACCGCTCTGGCAAATAAGAAATTATTATGGATTTACCTGGTTGCATTTTTGATTATGGGTTCTTTTGTTGCTGTTTTTAACTTTATTTCCTATGTCTTACTGGCACCGCCTTATTCATTAAGCCAGACTGTAGTAGGGCTGCTGTTTGTAGTCTATTTGTTTGGAACCTTCAGCTCTACCTATATGGGCAGATTATCAGATCAGCATGGTAACGGGCGCGTACTTATTCTGGGCCTTTTGATAATGCTGACCGGCGGGCTGCTGACTTTACTGCAGCCGCTTGTATTTAAATTTATAGGGCTGGCTATATTTACTTTTGGGATGCTGGGTTCACATTCCGTAGCCTGCGGCTGGGTAGGAAAACTTAATCAGGGCGATAAAGCGCAGTCATCGTCGATGTATATGTTTTTCTATTATGCCGGTGCAAGCTCACTGGGGACTTTAGGCGGCGTATTTTTGGAAAGCTATGGCTGGAGCGGTGTTATCGGCATGGTTGCTGCTGCGGTTATCATTTGCCTCCTTGTAGTAGTCAGGCTGGAACTGGCGGTAAGTCAGCATTTATTGTGGCATCACTAATAAAATAGAGAAAGTCAAAAACAGCAGGTGGTAAAGGTTTGTCGCCTGTTGTTTTTTTATGTACAGACAGAAAAGCAGTAAAATTTGAAAATAATTCACTTGACCTGGAGTGCGCTCAAGGTTGTATAGTTATGTCAGGAGCAGTGGAAAGACAACAAAGTAAAGGAGCGGAGTAAAGATGAAAGTAATATTGGTTAACGGCAGCCCCCATGAAAAAGGATGCACATATACGGCGCTGGCAGAAGTTGCGTCTGCATTGGAACAGGAGGGCATCGAAACAGATATTTTCTGGATCGGTACTAAAGCTATTGCGGGCTGTATTGCCTGTCACGGCTGTGCCAAAACTGGCCGCTGCGTTTTTCATGACAAGGTCAATGAATTTTTGGAGCTGGCACCTGCTTATGACGGCTATATTTTTGGTTCGCCTGTACATTGGGCTGCAGCCGGAGGAGCGATAACTTCTTTTATGGACAGAGTTTTTTATACTGCCGTTTGTTCAGGTCAGAAAACTTTTTACCTGAAGCCGGCGGCTGCGGTGGTATCTGCCCGCCGTGCGGGAACGACGGCAGCCTTTGAACAGCTGAATAAATATTTTATGCTGATGCAGATGCCTGTTGTAGCTTCGCAATATTGGAATATGGTACATGGCGTCAATGCTGAAGAAGTAAAACAGGATTTGGAAGGCTTACAGACGATGCGTACGCTGGGCAGAAATATGGCTTTTTTACTGCGGTGTAAAGAAGCCGGTTTGCAGGCTGGTGTAGCATTACCACAGCAGGAAACGCCAGTTTTTACTAATTTTATTCGCAGCTGAAGCGTTTGTTTAAAGCTTTAGCTGCAGGTAAACAAAAAAACTCCCGCAATGCGGGAGTTTTTTGTTAAAAAATAATTCAGCGCTTAGACTGTAATTTAGCAATAAATTTAGCTTTGTCAATAATGAAGCGCTCGTGGGTACCGTTGCCGATCGGTCCATGATCATCGCAGGCGCCTACCTTAAAGGTAAGCTTGCGTCCTTCAACGGCTATCAGTTTGGCTGTAGCAATAATTTTTTTTCCAAGCAGCGTGGCGGCTTCATGAGTGGTGTCCATTTTGATGCCGACGCTGCTGGTAGAGGAGTCAAGGCATGGAAGGATCGCGTTGCAGGCGGCCTGCTCCATCAGGGCTATCATGGCCGGAGTAGCAAAAACATCAAGATCGCCGCTGCCCATAACTGCTGCAACATTGGTGGTGTCAACGATTGCTTCGGCTCGTCCTTGAAGACCGGGTCGTAGTTCAACTTTCATTTATTAAACCTGCCTTTCTGGGAATTAATATTTTATATACTGCTTACATATTAACCTGATTTTTAGCATTGTGCAAGTGGGTTTTTATTTAGTATAATAAAGAATATACTGCTGCTGGAAAAGTGGATCGGATCAGGCAACGGTAATTTTAGCGGCTTGAAGCCGCGGCGGGGAGCGAAATCTATGCTTTTTTATGAAATAATCAACGATCATCCGGCAGAAGACCCGGCTCTGATCTGTCAAGATAAAATGCTGACTTATGGTGAAGTGCGTGAGGAAGTTACTTTATGGGCTGCGCATCTGCAGAGCAGCGGCGTATGTAAAGGCGATAAAGTCGGCCTGTTCAGCAAAAACTGCAATGAATTTGTGATCGCTTATTTGGCGATCATTAAAGCCGGCGGCGTTGTTGTTCCATTTAATTTTCAACTGGCGGCGCCGGAGGTGGCCTATATCGTTCAGGATGCAGGTATGCGCGTAATGGTGACGCGGCAAAAGCTGGAATTAGATGCCGCATTGCAGGAATGTGGCTGTGGCCCGCTCAAGCAGCTGGATTTCGAGGATCTGCGTCAGCCTGTTGACAGGGGTTATGAAGATATAGCTATGGACGATAATGATAATTGTACGATCATTTATACCAGCGGTACGACAGGGCATCCTAAAGGAGCAATGCTGTCACATCGTAATTTGGTTGCCAACGCGAAAGATTTTACGCAGAGGGTGTTGATGTATTCTTCTGATAAGACCTTGTGTGTGCTGCCGATGTATCATTGTTTTGCCTGGACTGTTTCCGTAGCATGTCCTTTATTGCATGGCTGCTGCATAGTTGTACAGGAAAATTATACTTTAGCTGAAGCACTGCGGTTGATCCAAAGGTATGAAATAACACAGTTTGCCGGCGTACCTACGATGATCCAGATGTTTGAAAAGGGTGCCGACAGCGGGCAGCTGGCATCAGTACGCTTTTTTATCAGTGGTGGTGCTTCCTTACCGCAAAAGCTGGCAAAAGATTTTAAGAAAAAATTTGGAAAGCCCGTACAGGAGGGCTATGGCCTGTCAGAGGCTTCGCCGGTCTGTACTGTTAATCCGGCTGAAAAAATCAAGGTCGGATCAATTGGACCGCAGCTGCCGAATGTAAGAGTTGAGATCCGTGATGAGGATGACAGACGGGTTGCCAGCGGCACGGTAGGCGAGCTGTGCGTCCGGGGGGACAATGTGATGTTGGGATATCTGAATCGCCCGGAAGAAACGGCTGCAGCTTTACGCGGCGGCTGGCTGCATACAGGTGATTTGGCATATCAGGATGAAGAAGGTTATATTTTTATCGTTGACAGGCTCAAGGATATGATTATTACAGGCGGGGAAAATGTTTATCCGCGTGAGGTCGAGGAAGCGTTGTATCATCATCCGGCAGTGCAGGAAAACGCTGTAGTAGGTGTGCCGGATAAGCTGCGCGGTCAGGCGGTCTGTGCTTATCTGGTATTGAAGGAGGGCGCGGCGGCGACAAAACCGCAGCTGCGGCGCTTTTTAATGGAGCGTCTTGCCAGTTACAAGGTACCAAAATATTTTTTCTTCTGCGCGCAGCTGCCTAAAAATGGTACAGGTAAGGTTATGAAGACAGCTTTGCGTGAAAATGCTATTGAAGATTTAGTTAATCGTCAGAATTAAGACAGGCGGTGTAAAATGCAAGTAGAATTGCGAAAGAAATATTTAGATTTACTGGATACGCTGCGCAGTTACGGCAGCGTTGCCGTGGCTTTTTCAGGAGGCGTCGACTCTTCGCTGTTATTGTATGCCGCACGCGAGGCTTTGGGTGATAACGTACTGGCGGTGACGGTAAGGACGCCAAGTTATCCGGGACACGAAGCGAGGGACGCGGCACAGCTGCTGCGCGAACTGAAAATACCGCATTTTGAAATCGGAGTCGATCAGCTTGCTGTTCCGGGATTTGCAGAGAATGGTCCGGAACGTTGTTATTATTGTAAACGTGCCTTATTTGAAACCGTTGTGGAGATGGCTGGGATGTATCATTGCAGCTGCGTCGCAGATGGTTCCAATATAGATGACGAAGGTGATTACCGCCCCGGGATGAAAGCGATAGCAGAGCTGGGGATCAAAAGTCCTTTTCGGGAAGTGGGACTTACTAAAGAAGAAGTACGGCTGCTGTCAAGGGAGTTTGAGCTTTTTACCTGGAATAAGCCTTCCTATGCCTGCCTGGCCTCACGTATACCTTATGGTGAAGTTATTACTGCAGAAAAACTGCAGATGATAGAAGCAGCAGAGCAGATTTTGCTGGATCTTGGTTTTGCCGAAATGCGTGTACGCTGTCACGGCAAATTGGCGCGCATTGAAGTTGCTGAGTCCGTTATTGAAAAAATTGCGCAGCCGCAGCTGCGCCGGAAGATCGTGGAAGCTTTAAGGAAGGCGGGGTTCCTGTATGTAAGTTTAGATCTGGAAGGGTTTCGCAGCGGCAGTATGAATGATACATTGACAGATAAGTGATTCTGAAAAACACTTCGGCCCCTTACCTCCAGCGGGTAAGGGGCCGTTTCCAAGGGATTACCGCCTTTACAAGACGGGAATATGTATATTAACTGATCATTTTACGATTACTACGGGGCATTCTGCATATTGCGAAATCTTCATGCTCACGCTGCCCATCAGCAGTTCGGCCAGCATGCCCATACCTCTGTTGCCGAGCACGATCATATCAGCTTCGGCAGTTTTGGCATATTCCAAAATCCTCTCAGCCGGGTCGATATCAACGATCAGACGATAGGATGCGGTAGTGCAGCCCAGCTTATCCAAAATACCTTTAGCGATATCAAGCGGAGTCGGATCCGGTTCTTTGGCTGCCATTTCAGCTTCTTCAATAGCATTTTTAGGTTTTCTTGGCGGAACTTTAGTGTAGTCGTAAGGTACAATAACATTGACTACCATAATTTCGCTGCCAAACGGTTTGCCGATGCCGGCTGCAAACTCCAGTGCACGCAGCGCAGTTTCGGAACCATCGAACGGTACAAGAATCTTTTTCATCATGGTAAATCCCTCCTTAAAACATCCGCGCCTATAGATCAGATCGGAAATGTTACAGGCGGTAGTGGTAACACTCCGCAAAAGTCAGGTTAAAATTTAGATGATTTTCAGATGATATCTTGTTTTCTTTTTGTATATACTTACTTCTACAAACGGATCAAAAATCCTGCTACGTGAGCTGTTGAAACCAGTAAAATTTTTGCGAAAAATATTACAGAAAATGCTGGTTTTCAGGTTTCTTTCTGCAGATAAAAAAGCACTGACGTATTTAATAACGGCAGTGCTTTTTGTTATTTGTTAAGGGGCCGGGAATATTATTTTAAGAGCCCGTTGGTTGTAGTAATAACTTCGGGGGCACGTTCAAAAAGAAATTCGCCGTCGCGGACGGAACAGGCAACGGAAACGCGATTGCAGACTGCTTCAAATTCGCCTTTGGCATTGAGAACGATAAAGTTGGCCGGTTTGCCGGCTTCGATACCGTATTGATCGAGAATATTCAGGGTGCGGGCGCCGTTGACTGTAATCAGGTCGAGGGAGTTGCTGATTTCTTCGATACTCATCATTTGCGCGATGTGTATACCGGCGTCAAGAATATTCATCAGATTACCGTTGCCGACAGGATACCAGGGATCGCTCATGGAATCCTGGGCAAAGCAGACGTTGATGCCGGCTTCGTTCAATTCCTTGACACGCGTCAGGCCGCGGCGTTTGGGGTAGTTGTCAAAACGTCCCTGCAGATGGATGTTTTCGGTAGGGCAGGAAATAAAATTGACTTTGGAAAGCCCCAGTAATTTGAACAGCTTATAAGTATAGGCATTGTTGTAAGAATGCATGGCACAGGTATGGCTGGCAGTGGCTTTTTCGGCGATGCCGCTGCGCAGTGCTTCGGCGGCCAGGACTTCGATAAAGCGGGACTGGTCGTCGTCAGTTTCATCGCAGTGGATATCGACCATTTTGTCGTATTTTACTGCCAGTTCGAAAGCTTTCTGGACGCTTTTAACGCCGTCTTCACGTGTATATTCAAAATGGGGGATGGCCCCGACCAGGTCAGCGCCCATAGTGAGAGCTTCTTCAACTAATTTATCACCGCCCTGATAAGCATACATCCCTTCCTGCGGGAAGGCGATGATCTGCAGGGTGCAGGTATCTTTGACTTCTTCGCGCAGCTCCAGTATGGCCCGCAGGGCTGTAAGCTTGGGATCAGTCACGTCAACATGGGTGCGGATATATTGCACGCCGGTAAGGATCTCCTGTTTCATGGCCTGACGGGCGCGTTCTTTGATTTCTTCTTTGGTCAGCCTGCCTTTTGTTTCAGACCAGCGCTGGATGCCTTCAAATAAAGAACCGGTTTTGTTGGCTGCCGCCGGATTAAGTGCAGTGAAAACGTAATCAAGATGAATGTGGGGATCGACATAAGGCGGTACGGCGAGTTTGCCTTCAAGATCTACGACCTTCTCAGCTGTTACTTTTGCGGCAAGACCGGGGCCTATCTCTTTAAATTTACCATCAGTTATATAAATGTCCTGCAGGCCGTTCTGACCTTTTAATTTGGCGTTGGTGAATAATATGCTTTTCATTATAAAGTCTCCTTTACAAACTTAATGTTGTGGCGGAGGAGCTTCGTAACGAAAACTCTTGTCGCAATCAGTATAGCAAGTCGAAATATAAAAAGCACTGTATGAATGATACAAAAAGAGCAGTACTGACTTGTGCAAAAAATGCACTTGCAGGCTGGAATGTTTTTGGCCTTTTTGTACGTTGTGTACAAGGTTGAAGCGGGGGTATACTGAAAGCACAGTAAAGCTAGCTGCTGCACAAAAATAAACGGCCCGGGGACAGGACGAAAACTCTTAGTCAAGTAAGTTCCTAATTAAATGCGGCACTGCCGCAGGTCCTCACAACTTTCTTTCTTAAAAGAACAAAGCAACAAGGAAAAATGCAGGTAAACGACATTAAAATATGGATATTAAAGGAGCGATAAATCATGATCAGAATGAACGAAATGACCTGGATGGAATTTAAAGCGAAAATCGACGAAGGAGCGATCACTATTCTGCCTATCGGCGCCTGCGAACAGCATGGCCCCCATCTGCCGCTGTGTGTAGATACGGTTCTGGCTAACGGCTTTGCCGAAAGACTGGCGCAGCGTGTTGGCGGTATGGTAGCGCCGGCAATCAACTATGGTTATAAATCTAAACCTCTTTCCGGCGGCGGCCCCTGTTCCCGGAACTGTTGATTTGAACGGTGATACTCTTGTCCGTTTGACCTATGATGTTCTGGAAGAGCTTATTAAAGACGGCGTGAAAAAAATCATGGTGCTTAGCTGTCACTTTGAAAATGAAGCTTTTGTCTGCGAAGCAGTCGACCTGATAGCTCAAAAATATGGCGAACAGGCCAAGATTTTGATCGCTAACTGGTGGGACCCGATGCCGGCAGAGATCATCGATAAAGTGTTTGACGAAGTACCGTTCCCGGGCTGGGCTTTTGAGCACGCAGCTGTTACGGAAACCTCTCTGATGATGGCTTTCGCCCCTGAATTGGTGCATGAAGAAAGAATGGTAGATACCCAGGGGCGACTCCTGTCCGTATCATATCTATCCTGTGCCTAAAGATGCGGTTCCGCCTACCGGCGTACTTGCTCCGGCGCGTTCTTCTTCAGCTGCCCGCGGACAGCTGATCATTGACAGTGTTTTAGATGAATTGGTAAAAATCTGCGATAAAGAATTTTAATTCCGGTTTAGACAAAGCGGCGGATCTGCCGCTTTGTCTTCCATAAAGGAGAATTATCATGGCTAATACAAGTACCAGTGGTATTTTACTGACGATGCTGTCGGCTGTTACCTTCGGGTTTGCCTTTACTCTAGGGCCGATGACCTATGGCGAGGCTGGCAGCAATCCGGTGACCCTGACCTTTTGCGTAATTTTTGAGCTTACCGGTGCTTTTGGCGATTCTTTGGTATCAGGGCATATCTTTACAGGTCAGCGCCAAAGAATTGTGGAGCCTGACTATTTTAGGCGGTATCGGTAATGCTGTGACTACGCTGATGTTGTTTATTGCCTTTTCATTGATCGACGTAGGTGTAGCAACAACGATCCACTTTATTTATCCTGTTTTTGTGACTATCGGCTGCGTACTTTTTTATAAAGAACGGCTGGGACTGCAGAAATTTATTGCTCTGCTGATCGCTACTGCCGGGATTGCCTGCTTTTTTCTGGGTGTGGATATGAGCGCTGGTTTCAGCGGCGGGACTTTTCTGGGGCTGTTTTTAGCGGTCGCTTCCGGCGTTACGTATGCTTTTTATATCATTTATATGGATAAAAGCGGTTTGAAAAATCAGCCTGTTTTTAAAATTTCTTTTTATGTAGCACTGATGTCTTCGATCGCTATGGGGATCTTTGGCATAGGAACAGGTGAATTGACTTTGACGACTCTGACGCCGCAGGCCTGGTTTATTTCCACTGTGTTTGCATTGCTGTGTACGGTGGTAGCCCTCTCGCTGCTGCAGATAGGCATCAAGCATGTCGGTGCTTCTACTGCCGCTATTTTGACTACCTTCGAGCCTATTACCAGCATTATCTGCGGCGTACTGCTTTTGGGAGAAACAGTGACTACGATCAAGATCGTTGCCTGTGCCATGATTATGACGGGCGTAGTTACACTGTCACTGGCAAAACAAAAAAAGCCTCCGGAAGAGGCAGTTACCGTTCCGGAAGGCTGATAAATTTGAGTAAACCTACAAATCCTCCTGTAAATAAAACAACAGTAAAGGACCGGACCGCTGCTTGAGGGTCTGGTCTTTTGCTATTCTTCCAGGTAGTCTTTGGCGACGATGCTGCTCAGCAGCTCAAGTCGTACCAGGGCATCGTCGATATCGCGCCCCAGCAGATCACGGATCTGGTTAAGACGGTATAAAAGTGTATTACGGTGAATAAACAGTGCCTGTGATGTTTTAACAAGATTGCCGTTGCAGTATAAGTACTGACGCAGCGTTTCCAGAAGCTCCGAATTATTTTTGCTGTCATGCTGCAGGAGCACACCGAGATTATAGTGATAGTATTCGCGGATTTCTTCTTTATCATCGATTTTAAACAGCAGGCGGTATAAACCAAGCTGGGAATAGTAGACAATGTGATTGCTGCGTCCCATCTTTTTCCAGAGCAGCAGCGCTTTCTGCGCTTCCTGATAACTGATTTTGATTTGTTCGACATCGGCGTAAGGACGGCCAAAGCTGAGGTAAAGGTTGCTGCCGCTGTAGAGCTGGCTTAAAAGACCGCAGACGGTTTCCAGATAAGCTGCCGCCTCAGCTGCTTTTTCCTGTGTAGGCGCGCTGGCAAGGCAGATCACATTATTGCCGTAGACCAATGTGATGACCGGCAGCTGTTTCTCTTTACAAAGACTGTCGACAGAATGCTGCAGTTTATCTTCAAGGCTGTCATGGCCTGCATCTGTCATGATTTCATCAGCGGGGTGACTGACGTTAAAAACAGCAATAAATTTATATTCCAGTAATTGGATATCGTTGATGATCGCTGTATCAAGCATTTGCCGGTAATCAACATCGGAAGCAAAAAGCAGGCGGCCCAGAAAGTTTTTTGACTTTTTGATTTCAAATTTATCACGCATTATCAGGTCGGTTATTTCGCGCGTTACATCAATCAGCTTTACGTCCCAGGGCATTTCAAAAAGCGGGAAATCGGCTGCGTCGGCCTGGGCCAGCAGTTCTTCTGGAATAGAGTTGATATATTCATTGCCGACCAAGATTACAAGACCGGCTAATTTTTTCTGGATACATTCTAAAATGAGATCCTTAAGTTTATCGGCGCTGTGCACAATGCCGGTAATAAACAGCAGCTCGCCGCCGTGTACCCATTGCGAGACAGTTGAAGTCTGTCCTACGTAGGGCCAGGTGACCGTACGGTCCAGACCGTTTGGCCCGGCAACCAGCTTGATACGTTCAAAATATTTTAAAGTCAATAGATCCTGACAGGTAACAGACATGGTAGGCCTCCTTGTGGTCGAATAGTCAAATGCTTATTTTATTATATCAAATTCCAATACTCGGCAGCAGGAAATTTAAGCGGCCGAATAAAGTGTAGCTAGTGTTACAAAAATTATTTATTATTATTTATACTCTAAAACATGAATTTTCAGAAACTGCGTGCTATAATTAAAGTAACAAGAAAAATAATAATTTATGGGAAGGTGTGAGTTATATGACGGCAGAATTCAAAAAATGCTGGATGCTTAAAATTTATACGGGCGAGGACGTTATAGTAGGCAACGATCCCCTGTACAGAACGATTCTTGAAGAAGCCCGCCGTTTAAAGATCGCCGGCGCTACCGTCATTAAAGGTATCGAAGGTTATGCGACCGAAGTGCGTGGGATCGACCGTCGTCCGGTATCACTTTTTACCGGTGTTTCCAACCTGCCTGTTTTGGTGACGATCGTCGATCAGAAAGAAAATTTGGAAAAGCTGATCCCGTTTTTAGAGAAAAAGGCTACGCATGCGCTGGTGTTGTTTGAAGAAAGTACGGCTTTGGTTACTGACTATATGCGTCAGGTGATTGCCAAACGTCAGGCTGACGGGCTGGAAAAATAAGTTTTGCCCTTATAAAAAAATTTGGCCGCAGGTTTTACAGCCTGCGGTTTTTTATGCCCGACAGCGTATTTATCGGCAGGACTTAGCAGGATTTTTCGGGAAGATTGCGAATAATAATAAGTGGTTTACTATGCCTGAAGGAGGGTATGCAAATGGATATGAATCAGGAAACTAAGGTCACTGTCATTGACGACCGGCTGCGTCAGGAGGAAGCTGAAACTTTGTGCCGCTGGGCTGCTGCCCGCGCCGGGGTTATCGTTGTTGCTCCGTTGCTTGGAACAATGGCGCTGATTGCTAATGATGTGTATCTGGTGATAAAATTAGGCAGTGTTTATGAAGAAGAAATCGGAGAAAAGGCGGCCGTAAGCCTGCTGAGTTCTTTAGGAGCTTATTTTGTAGGCAGTACGCTGACGACACTGATCCCGTTTGCTCCCTTGCAGATACCTGTAGCTGTAGGGACTACCTATGCGCTGGGACGGGTCGTTACCGAATGGCTGAAGGCCGGTAAACCGGCGGACCTGAGTCCGTTTAAAACTGTGTATGATGATGCTTTGCGTGAAGCAAAGAAAAATATTGAGCTTTTTAAAAATGACCCTAAAAAAGATGAACCACTGGGTGATGAAAGTAAAAAATACGATTTGTGATCAAACCATAATGAATGGAGGTCCTTTATGTACGAGAACTATGATGTAGCGATTATCGGCGGTGGCCCTGCGGCTGTTTTCGCAGCTTATGAATTTACTCTGAAATATCCGACGGTCAGGCTGATCATGCTGGAGGAAGGCAATCCAATCGAACGGCGTCAATGCCCGCTGGCTGCAAAAAAAGTGGATCATTGCCTGCGTTGTGTCCCTTGTGATATCATGCGCGGTTTTGGTGGTGCCGGTGCTTTTTCGGACGGTAAGTATAATTTTACGACTGAATTCGGCGGCTGGCTGAGCGAGTATATTCCGGAAAAGACTGTAATCGAGCTGATTGATTATGTTGATGAGCTTAATTGCCGTCATGGCGCTCCCGGCGAATATTTCAGCACAAAGAACAGTACTATCGGCGGTCTGGCGCTGGGACATGATCTGCATCTTTTAAACGCCAAGGTCCGGCATCTGGGGACTGAAAATAACCTTATTATTATGGAGCATATTTATAAATATCTGGCTGAGCGAATGGAGATCCGCTGTAATACCCATGTGGAAACTATCAAACGGCACGGTGATGGTTTTGAACTGGGCGTTCGCGGCGAGGATAAAGCTGATATTCGCTGTGATTATCTGATCGCTGCTCCCGGACGTGCCGGTGCGGAATGGTTTACCGAACAGTGCCGCGGACTGGGATTGTCCTTTATTAACAATCAGGTCGACGTAGGCGTGCGGGTAGAGGTGCCGGCGCAGGTCTTTAAACACATTACTGACGAAGTCTATGAAGCTAAGCTGGTCTACCGGACACGGCAGTATAATGATCTGGTCCGTACTTTCTGTATGAATCCCAACGGTTATGTAGTGGCCGAAAATACTGACGGCATCATTACAGTCAACGGGCACAGCTTCCGCGATCCCAAGCTGCACAGTCATAATACGAATTTTGCTTTACTGGTCAGCAATAAATTTACAGAACCGTTTACTGAACCGCATCAATACGGCAAACGTATCGCTTCTTTTTCCAATATGCTGGGCGGAGGCGTGCTGCTGCAGCGTTTCGGCGATTTGATCAAAGGCCGGCGTACTAATGAAAGACGTCTGGAAAAGAGCTTTACTAAGCCTACCTTGTCGGCTACGCCCGGCGATTTGAGCCTGGTGCTGCCTAAACGCCATTTGGATAATATCATCGAAATGATTTATGCGCTGGATAAGGTGGCGCCGGGGATGGCTAATGCCGATACCCTGCTTTACGGTGTAGAGGTAAAATTCTACAGTGCGCGTCTGGAACTTGATGATAAGCTGGAAACGAAGATCCCGAACCTGTTCGCCGTCGGCGACGGTGCCGGTATCACCAGGGGGTTGTCACAGGCCAGTGCGAGCGGAGTCCATGTTGCCCGCCAGATCGGCGCGCGGCTATGCGGAGGAGCGGATTAATTTTATGATGAACGGAGCAAAGTCATGACCTTGCCTCTTATCAGTATGCGGCAGATAACGAAACGGTTTCCCGGCGTTATCGCCAACAATAAAATAAATTTGGAATTGTACCCCGGTGAGATACATGCGCTCTTGGGTGAAAACGGCAGCGGTAAAAGTACTTTGATGAGTATCCTTACAGGTCTTTACAAGCCTACAGAAGGATGTATCATGGTTGGCGGGGAGGAAGTAAAGTTTGCTTCGCCTGCTGACGCCATTGCCAGCGGTATAGGGATGGTACATCAGCATTTTAAACTGATCGAATCTTTTACGGTAGCTGAGAATATCGTTCTGAGCCAGAGCAAAGGCGGTTTTTTGCTGAAACCGGAGCAGATCATAGCAGATATTGAAAGTCTGGGTGAGAAATATGGACTGCAGGTAGATCCGCGGGCCTATGTCTGGCAGCTTGGTGTGGGAGAAAAACAGCGCGTGGAGATCTTGCGGATGCTTTATCATCGCAGCCGTGTGCTGATCCTGGATGAGCCTACGGCTGTTCTGACGCCGCAGGAGACACGCGAGCTGTTCGTCAATCTGAGAAAGATGGCAGACGACGGCTGCGCGGTAGTTTTTATTTCCCACAAACTCAACGAAGTCGAGGAACTGGCCGACCGAGTAACTGTTTTGCGCAGCGGTTGTGTAACCGGCAGCGCCGCAAAAGAAGATATGCGTCGCGACAAGCTGGTGCAGATGATGATCGGCCGCGAGGTGCTGAATACCTATGAAAAAAACTGCGAGCACTGCGGGGAAGTGGTGCTGCAGCTGGAGCAGGTTTCAGCTCTCAATGATATGAATACGGTTGGACTGAACAATGTCAGGCTTGCAGTCAGAGCGGGTGAAATTTATGGTATCGCCGGAGTATCGGGCAACGGTCAGCGCGAGCTGGCTGAGGTACTTGCCGGACTGCGGCCGTCGATGGGCGGAAAAATATTTTTTTACGGACAGGACCTTACCAATAAAAAACCGAAAGAAATGATCGAAGCAGGTATCAGTTATGTGCCGGAGGATCGTCTGGGTATGGGGCTGGTGCCAAATCTGGATTCTGTCAATAACGTGATCCTGAAAGAATATGACGGTAAATTTTCCAAAAGCTGGCGGATTCGGCGTGAAGCTGCTATAGCGGCGACAAAACGTATCGTAGAAGATTTTGATGTGAAGCTGGGATCGATTTTCCAGCCGGTGAAGATGATGAGCGGCGGCAATCTGCAAAAACTGCTGCTGGGACGCGAGATAGCCGCTAAACCCAAGCTGATGATCGTACTGTACCCGGTACGCGGCTTGGATATAGGTGCTATCGAAGCAGTGCACAAGCTGCTGCTGCAGCTGAAAGAAGAACAGACTGCGATCATTCTGGTATCGGAAGAGCTGGAGGAAATCGCAAAGCTGGCTGATCGTGTAGGCGTTATGTTTGCCGGGCAGATTTTAGGTGAATTCCCTGTCAGCGAAATGGATACAGAAAAAATCGGTGCTTTGATGGCGGGTATTACCGAAGCGGGAGGTGCGGGCGTATGAAGCTGGTAATGGAAAAACGTCTGGCACCCAGTCCGCTGATGCGCTCGCTGGTGCCGGTGGTGGCAGCTTTCGCCGCTCTGGTTTTCTGCGGTATCTTTTTTGCAGTGACGGGGCGCGATCCTTTTGAGGTATATTATGCCATGTTCAGCGGTGCGTTAGGTTCTGAGTATGGTATTTCGGAAACGATCGTCAAAATGATACCGCTGGCGATGTGCGGATTAGGCATTGCCATTGCCTTCAGGATGCAGATCTGGAATATCGGCGCTGAAGGGCAGTTTTATATGGGAGCCTGTGCGGCCAGCTGGCTGCCGCTGACTTATCCTGACCTGCCTTCTATGATCATGCTGCCGGGCATGCTGCTGCTGGGAGCTGCGGCAGGCGGGATGTGGGGACTTTTAGCCGGGTGGTTCAAAACCAAGTGGCTGGTCAGCGAACTGATTACGACGCTGATGATGAATTATATTGCAATTTTATGGGTCAATTATCTGGTCTATGGTGCGTGGCGTGATCCCAAGGGCTTGAATTTTCCTTTGACAGCGGCCTTCAGTGAGTCGGCTTTGCTGCCCTCTTTCGGAGATCTGCGCGTACATGCCGGTATCATTATTGTATTTGTTTTAGCGGCAGTTCTGGCAGTAGTTTTTCGTGATTCCCGCTGGGGCTACGAGACACTTGTTATTGGTTCCAATCCTACGGCTGCCCGTTATGCCGGGATCAATATTCCCAGAAATGTTTTGCTGGTGATGCTGCTAAGCGGTGCTGTCTGCGGGATGGGCGGCATGATTGAAGTCAGCGGCATCGTTGGCAAGCTGCAGCCGGGTATCAGTCCCGGTTATGGTTATACGGCAATTATTGTGGCCTGGCTGGCGCGGCTGCATCCGGCAGCGATTATCGTAGTAGCTTTTTTGTTTGCGATTATCCATGTCGGCGGGTTTATGGTGCAGACACTGGGGATTCCTTCGGCTGTGGCAACAATGCTGCAGGGAGCTATTTTATTCTTTGTCGTCGGCGCTGATATCTTTACCAATTATCAGCTGCGCCTGATCAAAAATGAAGGAGGCGAAGAGAGTGAATGAGACATTGCTCATTTCAATTTTAGCTGCCTCTATTACGGCCGGTACCCCTATTTTGTTTGCTGCGCTGGGTGAACTGATTTCCGAGCGAGCTGGTGTTACCAATCTGGGTGTGGACGGGATGATGCTGGTCGGTGCCTGTGCCGGGTTCATTGCCGCTCAGCAGACGGGCAGTCTTCTAAGTGGTGTTGGGATGGCGCTGCTGGCAGGTTCATTGATGGCGCTGATACACGCTTTTCTGACTGTCACCCTGCGGGCAAACCAGGTCGTCAGCGGTTTGGCGCTGACCTTGTTTGGCACGGGTCTATCCGGTTATCTGGGTTTGGATTATGTGGGGCAGCAGGCGACTGTTGTTTTCAGTAAGCTGGCTGTACCGGGGCTCAGTGAGATCCCGGTGCTGGGGCCGGTACTGTTCAGGCAGGATCTGCTGGTTTACTGCAGTTATATTTTAGTGGCTGCTGTTGCTTTTATCTGTACCGTACAAGAGCAGGGCTGTTTATGAGGGCTTTGGGAGAAAATCCGGCTGCTGTAGATGCTGTAGGCGTCAATGTTTTTGGACTGCGGTATTTATATGTGATCATGGGCGGTGCTTTAGCCGGTTTGGGCGGCGCGTATTTGTCGCTGGCTTATGCTCCCTGCTGGCTGGAAAATATGACGGCCGGACGCGGCTGGATCGCGGTGGCACTTGTAATTTTTGCTCTGTGGGATCCCTGGCGTGCGCTGCTTGGTTCGTATCTTTTCGGCGGCATTGATGCTTTGGGCTTTCATTTGCAGGTCATTGGCCTGCCCGTGTCTGTTTTTATTTTGAATATGCTTCCATATATTTTTACGATAGTGGTTTTGATTTTGGTTCTGGCCCGCAAAGGGGGCCGTCTGGCAGCGCCTCAGGCGCTGGGGCAGCCTTATGACAGGGAAGAACGTTAAACGAGGAGAGCTGTTATGGAATTTTTTATTTTCTTATGCTTTATGTCTTTTGTGTCTTTTGCTGTGGCCTTCCTGGCTTACGGACTGGTGATCCGTCTTATGGGGACGACGAGTTCTGCAAGCCGTTATTCGCAGATCATTCTTGTGCCGATAGCGATCATTGGTTATGATTTTCTGACGATCACTGCGCCGGCCGAATACCGTTATGTTATCGGCGGCCTGCCGATGCTGCTTTTAGGATTAATGCTGCTGTATTACCGTTTTGGTAAAGGCGGCAGTATGGATGATGCTCCGGCACCGTCAGAGATCAAAAAAGTAAGTAAAAAATCCCTGAAGCATCAGGCGAAAAAAAATAAAGTTAAATAATTTTGCTTTAGCAGGAATTTAGGCTGTAAAAAGAGAAATTAACAGTGAAACCAATAAGCTTATTATTGATTTTGAATATTCTAAAAGCAGTTAAGATAGCAGGAGGTGCGTATTATGTTTAAAAAAATCTTAGTACCTGTAGACGGTTCCGAAACCGCATGGCGCGCATTGAATAATGCGTTGGAGATCGGTAAAAAATTTGAGAGTGAAATTTTGGTAGTGAACGTAATCCAGCCTTATAATAATGCTGCTCTTTTGGCAGTCCCGCTTGACCATGCTACGATTAATCAGGGTAACAGCGAATTGGAAAAAGTCGGTGATAAGGTTTTGGAACTGGCCAAAGAAATGGTCGGCTCCTATCCGCATAAAGTTGAATATGATATGGAAGTAGGGCATCCGTCGGAACGGATCATCGCTTTGTCCAAAAAAGTGGAAGCCGACGCGATCGTTTTGGGCAGCCGCGGACTCAGCGGCATTGCTGAATTTTTCCTGGGCAGCGTCAGTTCCAAGGTTTCTCAGTATGCAACAGTGCCGGTACTGATCGTAAAATAATTGCGGAGCTGTGTTTAAAGTTTTGATGAAGGATGATGAATATGTTGAAAAAAATCCTCGTACCTATCGACGGGACTGAATATTCCTGGCGGGCCATGGAATATGCCGCTTCGCTGGCAAAGCTGTCGGGTGGACACCTGGTTATTTTGACGGTCGTTAAGCCGGGGATTAAAGCTGTCGGCGGTGCTCCTTTGGAAGAAGAACTGGTCTACAGTGCCAATGGGCCGGTGATGCAGATCGGCAATGAGGTGCTGGGCGCTGCCAAGCACTTAATGGACAAACAGGAAATCCCCTGCGATTATCTGCTGGCTATCGGCAGTAGAGCAGCTGAAGAAATAATTAAGCTGAGCCGTCGCGAAAACTGTGACAGCATTGTTATTGGCAGCCGCGGTTTTGGAGCTTTGGAAGGGCTTTTAAAAAGCAGTGTCAGTAAAACGGTGATCGAAGAATCCGAACTGCCAGTTATTGTAATTAAATAAAAGTGGTCTTTGAGGCGTTGTGTATAAATTACACAGCGCCTTTTGTTGTTTTAAGAATAAAAATATTCTAAAAAACCAAAAATATTGAATAGATATTATAATGATGTTATAATACAAATGGATAAACAAAATGCAAACTTTTAAAAATGTTAAAAATAAATATCCTGAAGAAGCTTTTTTTAACTAAAGTAAAAGTTGCGACTGGGAATATTTATAAAAGAGGTGCAGAAATGAGCTCGAAAATGATGGGCTTCGACGAATTTCCTCAAATAGCACGCACAGAAACTGCGCGGGCGATCTATCTGATTGATGTTGATACCTGTGAAATTGTTTATATGAATAAGAGTGCGAAAGACATGCTGCAGCTGGCTTATGAAGATGACAGCTACTGCGGTAAAAATGTTATACGGTTTTACAGGGACTGAGCAGCAAGTGCAGGTTCTGCCGGAATAATCTGCTGACTACAGAGCGCATGTTTGTGGAAGAAATATATCAGCCGTCGGTACAGCGCTATTTACAGGTCAAGAGTATTTTATTCAATTATATGGGGCGTCGTCTGCGTTTTGAAATTCTATATAATTTTAAGGAAGAAGAACTGGAACAGCAGAAAAAATATCTGGATCAAAAATTGGAACAGATCCGTTGGGTAGATAATCTTACCGGACTGTATAATAGAGAGAAATACAGCAGTCTGTTGAAGGATATAGAAATTAAGAAAATACGGCAGATTGGTATTGTCGATATGGATATCAACGGGCTGCGCAATATCAATGCAACCAAGGGCTATCATTCGGGTGACAGGGTCCTGATCAGGATGGCAACACTGATCAAAAGTGTTTTTGGCATTAATTCGTTTCGGGTGGGCAGTGATGAGTTTGTCAGCTTATCACTGAATACAGGTAAAGCGGAGTTTGAAGCAAAAGTAACGGAGCTGAAAGCTAAATTCAGTGCGGAAACAGATTTCAGGGTCTCGGTCGGCAGCTTATGGAGCGATAATTGCCGGGATATTTATAAAAAGGTATCCCAGGCTAATGCAGTGATGGAGGCAACTAAATCGTTTGGTTATAAAAATCTGGCCGCCGATTATAATCATAAAGCTGAAAGCGCGCACCGGCTGCTGGACAAGATCGCGGCAGGAAGGTTCAAAGTTTACCTGCAGCCTAAAATAAATTTACAGACAGGAATGCTGGAGGGCGCGGAGGCTCTGATCAGAAAAATTGACGGACATGGCAATGTGATAGCTCCGGATAATTTTATTCCGTGTTATGAAGATATTGGTTTAATAAATTATATCGATACCTTTGTTTTGAAGACCGTTTGCCAATTGCTGAAGAAATGGCGCGATCAGGGCGACAAGCTGTTTAAGGTTTCGGTAAATGTTTCGCGGGTGACGCTGATTGCGGAAGACATAATCAAAGATGGTGTGGCGATCTGCAGAGAATATGGTATCGATCCGGGACTGATAGATGTGGAGATCACGGAAAGCTTTGGTTTGCTGGAAAAAGAGCTGCTTGTAGATTTGATCAAACGGATGCATGAGGCGGGATTCAGTATTTCAATGGACGATTTCGGTACCAGCTTTTCTAATCTGGAATTATTGTCGCAGGTGCATTTTGATACGGTAAAATTCGATAAGAGTTTGGTGGACACTATCGTCATTAACCCTAAGGCACAGATTCTGTTTAAGGCAGCAGTTTCAATGTGCCGTGAATTTGGCGATACACTGACTTTGGCCGAGGGCGTTGAAACGGAAGAACAGCTCAAGGTGTTGCAAAAGCTGGGCTGTCAGCTGGGTCAGGGATATTATTTTGCCAGACCGCTACCGGCAGAGGAGTTTTGGGAACGTTATGTAAAAAAAAAAGCATAAAATAACCCCGCTGCATTATTGCAGCGGGTCTTCTTCAGGTTCAGTATGAGCGCCGACCCATTTCCGGATGCGTCACAGGTTTGAGATGCAGACGCTTGGCCTGTTCTACGGCTTTATCCAGCGGCAGGTCCTGTCGTCCGGACTTGCTTTCAAAGACACAGCAGGGAGTATCGCTTCCTACTTCTCCGCCTGGAAGATAAATATATTCCTGATTATCGTTATCGCCGAGAATAATACCGGCCAATAATTGTTCTGCTAGTATTTTTGACATAATATCCTCCTAGAACATGCGGCGTTTCCACAACCAGTAGCCTGTACCTACAGAAATCAGCAGGGCGATGGAAGTGATGGTGACAAAACCGAATTCGTTACCTTCCAGAGGCACCGGAACGTTCATGCCCCATAAGCCGCCGATAGTTGTGGGGATAGCTAAAATAATGGTTACAGAAGCCAGGAACTTCATAACTAAGTTCAGGTTATTGCTGATGATAGAGGCAAATACTTCCATCATGCTGTTAAGAATATGGCTGTACATTTCAACCATTTCAATAGCCTGCTTATATTCAATGATGACGTCTTCCAAAAGGTCTTCGTCTTCTTCGTAGAGCTTGATCAAATGTCCTGACTGATTTGTAGAACGCAGACGCAGCAGTTTTTCAGTAACGATATAATTGCTGCGCAGGGAAGTAGTAAAGTAGGTCAGTGACTTCTGAAGATCCAGCAGGTTGAATAACTCGGAGTTTTCCATGGATTTACGCAGATGCTGCTCCAGTTCATCAGTACGTTTGATGATGATACGAATATACTTTAGATATAAAGTAGCTGATTTATAAAGGATCTGGAACAGGAACCGCGTTTTTTTGAAGGTGCTGAAGAAACGATGATTATAGGAAGAAAAGTCAGCAACAACAGCGTTAGGCTCCAGACAGACGGTGACAATAAAGTCTTCAGCGATGATAATGCCGAGCGGAAGTGTGTCGTAGTCTTTGTTACTGCGTAAAAAAGGAATATCGACCAGGATCAGGATCTGGTCGTCTTCAGTTTCGATACGCGATTTTTCTTCTTCGTCAAGTGCGGCCGTCAGAAAATCCAGCTGGATCTTAGTAGCGGCGGCTATTTCATGCAGTTCTTCAGGGGAGGGACTGACAATGTCGATCCAGCAGCCCTTTTCTAATTGTTCAAGCTCAAGCTCATCGATGCCGTTTGGTGTACTTTTGAGGATCTTATACATTGCAGGTGCCCCCTTTCCTTGGAATTTGCGATGTTGTTATTTGTTTAGATGCTGCTCCAGGGCCTGAGCCAGCTGGTCGCCGCAGGATGTGCTGCGGTTGCCGCAGTGAATGCCGCGCAGTTTTGCGGCAACTTCCTCAACGGGAAGTCCTTCTACCAGGATGCCGATAGCTTTAAGATTGCCGGGGCAGCCGTTGACGAAAGTAACATTATGGACCTTGCCGTCAACGATGTCATAATTTATTTGTTGAGAGCAGGTGCCGCTGGTTTTGTAAGAATACATAAATTTAAGCCTCACTTATCAGGGAATTTCAGATAAATAAATCTTCTGTAATCTTTTTTACATTCGACATAAAAATCTAAAATCCTTGTTGCCGGCAGCAAAGTATAAAAAATTTTACAAGGCAGCCAGCGAATGTAAATGAGCTAAAGAAAGTAAAAAAGTGTTTTAAAAAGCTGTTTTACTTCACTTTGCAGAAGAAAATTGATATAATTATATCCATACTTGATGGGTAGGAGGGTAGTATGGCAGCAGGCGCCTTCTGAGGCGCGGAGTGGTTTTAATAAGCAGCAATGTAGCAGCGTAGAAAGGTAGTGTGGCATTTGTCTATTCAGTTGATTATCGTGTGCGTGTATATCGCGCTTTTGTTTGGTATCAGTTTTTATGTTAAAAGGCGGGCTGATAAAGGCTCGACGGAGTATTTGTTTGCCGGGCGTAAATTAAGTGCCGGCCTGATCGCGGTCAATATTACGGGGCTTGCGGTCGGTGCGGCTTCTACAGTGGGCGTTGCTGAAAATGCCTTTAAAGTAGGTATGGCGGCAGGCTGGTATAATGCAGCCTGGGCAGCGGGGGCTGTCGTGATGGGGCTTGTTGCCGCTGGGAAACTGCGGGCGATGAAGATTTCTACGATTCCGGAATTTTTTGAGAAATACTATGATACGAAAGGTCGTGTCATCAGCGCGGTCGGTCTTGTTATTATTATGTCTGTTATTACGGCGCTGCAGTATTTGGCGGGCGGGGCGATTCTGGCTTCGCTGCTGCCTGACATTTTCAGTTTTAAAGGCGGCATGATGATGAGTGCCGTTGTTTTCATCGGCATCACCCTGATCGGCGGTCTGTGGTCCTCAGGTCTTTCCAATATCGTCAGCGTCTGTCTGATTTATGTCGGTGTCCTGTATTCCTGCTTTGCCGCCGTCAATAATGCAGGCGGGATCGAGAATATTGCGGCTCAGCTGCCGCCGACGCTGGATTGGTTCGATCCTTTGGCTGGTATACCGATGGCGGTCATTATCGGCTGGTTCATAGTTATGGTCACACAAGCGATCACGGCACAGGGTCCGGTGCAGATTGCCTGTGGTGCCCGTGATGCCAAAACTGCCCGTAAAGGCTTTCTTTTAGGCGGCATTTTGATTTTCCCGATCGGATTTTTATGCGCGCTGCTCGGCATTGTAGCGAAGGTTTCTTTCCCGGATATTACGGCGACTATGGCTCTGCCGAAAGTCGTTATGAGTCTGAACCCGGTGGCATCAGGAACGACGCTGGCTGCCTTGTGGGCGGCCGATGTTTCTACTGCCTGCACGATCCTTTTGGGGGCGGGCACTTTGTTCAGTCAGGATATTTACAAACGTTTTATTAATCCTTCTGTCAGCGATGAAAAATTTGTCACTGTCAATCGTCTGACTATTTTCGGGGTTGGTTTGATAACCTTATGGTTTGCTTTCAATGCCGCAGGTATTTTGAAGACCATGATTGCCGGTCTGTCGATGACTACCGCTCTGACCTGTGTCTTTTATTTACTGTGTTTGCGCCGGGGCTGTGCCGCAGAAGCAGTGCTTTTTATACAACGCTGGTCGGACTTTTAGGGCTGGTGGTCTGGGAATTTGTACCGGCGCTCCATGTTCTGCAGCATGTAATTTATTTTGAATGGCTTATTTGTATTGTAACCTTTTTAATAGTGGCAGTTGTTGATAAAACTCCGATTAAAGTACCGGAATATGTAGAGGAAGAGGCTTGATATTATGACCGACAGCAAACTCACCAGTATTGAAATCGGCCGTGCGGCCCTGAAAATAGCTGTTACAGGTTCACGCAGCGAAGAGCAGAGAATCAAGCAGGAACTGGCTGAACAGGGTATTCGTTCGACAGCGGTCGATTTTGGCGGGGAATTTATTCCGTCTATTGTCAAGATTGTTGAACGTGCTGTAGTGGCAGCGCAGAGGCAGGGCCTGGTTTCAGATACGCATGTTGGCGCCGGTGCGGTAGCAGGCGCTGCTCATGCGGCTTTAGAGCAGGTGAAAACCAAGGCTTTGGGCTTTAATGTCGGCGGCAAGATCGGTATTGCCCGCTGCGGTGAGCATTTGTGCGTTGCTATTTATATGGCGGTAGGCGTGCTCAATCTCAATGAGTTGTGTGTAGGTCTGGCGCATCGTTCGCTGGATAATGTGGAATAAGGACGCAATAGTAAAAGCAGTGAGGTTATTATGAATATATTTGATGTTATCGGACCGGTAATGATTGGTCCGTCCAGCTCGCATACGGCTGGAGCCGTACGTTTATCGTTATTGGCGATCAGCATTCTGGGGGCCTGGCCGGTAAAGGCGCAGATTGCTTTGCATGGGAGCTTTGCTCAAACTTACCGCGGCCATGGCACGGATATGGCGCTTCTTGCGGGACTGATGGGCTGGCTGCCGGATGATGCCAGGATTCCGCAGGCAATGGATTTTGCGCAGAAGCAGGGCTTGGAATACGCATTTTCCACGATCAATCTAGGTGATCTGACACATCCCAATACGGTCTATTTTAAATTGACAGCTGCAGATGGCAGAAAATGCGAAGTTATTGGTTCTTCTATTGGCGGCGGACAGGTTCTGGTAACTTCTATTGACGGTGCGGCTGTAGAACTGAGCGGTAAGCTGCCGGCGATCCTTACCTTGCATAAGGATAAGCCTGGTGTTATTTCCCTGGTCAGCAGCGCTTTGGCAAGTGCCGGTATCAATATTGCCGGTATGCGGGTTTTCAGGGCGAATAAAGGCGGGTTGGCAACGATGGTCATTGAATGTGACCAGGTCGTGCCGGAGCCGATAATCAATCTGGTTGCTGCTTTGGAACCTATGCAGTCGGTGCGGTTCATCCGTAATGTTTTGTGAGGTGTAGCGTGATTAACGAGAAAATTTCTTTAAGGACCTGGATTGAGGCCGCAGCTGATCAGGGTGTTCCGTTACATACTTATCTGCTGAAGGTCAGCAGCGAAGAGCTTGAACTGAGTGAAGATGCTATATTAGAGCAGATGCAGACAATGCTGCAGGTAATGGAAGAATCGGCAGCATTCGGTCTGACCGGGGTAAGTTCACACAGCGGCCTGACTGGTGGTGCTGCTAAAAAGCTGCAGGAGGCCAGACAGTCTGAAAATTATAAAAATATTTTAGGCGGTGTCGTTAACGATGCTGTGGCTTATGCCATGGCTGTAGGTGAATGCAATGCGGCGATGGGACGTATCGTCGCCGCTCCTACCGCCGGAGCCAGCGGCGTTCTGCCGGGAGTACTTTTGGCATTGAAGCAGCATTACAATTTGAACGAACGGCAAATGGCTGAAGCTTTGGTAGTGGCTGGTAATATTGGTATGGTCATAGCCAGCCGCGCTTCACTGTCGGGCGCTATGGGCGGCTGTCAGGCTGAATGCGGCAGTGGTGCGGCTATGGCGGCCGGTGCCGCTGTAGATGTGCTGGGAGGCACTCCGGAACAGGTAGGACATGCAGTGGCGATAGTATTCAAAAATATGCTGGGGCTTGTTTGTGACCCTGTTGCCGGTCTGGTAGAAGTGCCGTGTATCAAACGAAACGGCGGTGCCGCTGCACAGGCGTTGCTGGCAGCAGAATTGGCTCTGGCTGGTATCACAAGCTTTATCCCTGCAGACGAAGCCATTGATGCGATGAAGTCAGTAGGCGATCGTTTGCCCTGCACGCTCAAGGAAACGGCGGAAGGCGGACTGGCACAGACACCAACTGCACTGGCCTGGGCACAGGCTTATTTTGCCGCTGATGGTAAAATTTGAAAAATATTTTAGATAAGTATTAAATGGAGGTAAATCAAATGAAAAAAATTATTAAGACTGAAAATGCACCGGCTGCTATCGGGCCTTATTCTCAGGCTGTTATGGCTAATGGTATGTTGTATATGTCAGGTCAGATAGCTTTGGTTCCTGAAACAGGCGAAGTAGTAGATGAAGGTATTGAAGCGCAGACGATCAGAGTCTTGAAAAATATGGAAGGCGTATTGTCTGAGGCAGGTTTGACTTTTGACGATGTGGTAAAAACCACTGTTTTTTTGACTGATATGGAAGATTTTGGCGTTGTTAACAGCATTTACGGTGAAAAGTTTGCTGAAAACGCTCCTGCGCGTTCCTGCGTACAGGTTGCGGGACTGCCGAAAGGTGTTAAAGTTGAAATAGAAGCAATCGCTGTCTGCAAATAATAATCCCTGCAAAAAAATGTAAAAAAGTTTATAAAAAAGATTGACATAAACTAGTGGCTATGGTAGAATAACATTCGTCGCCAAGCTATTAAGTTTGGACAATTTGGTGGCTGTGGTGAAGCGGTTAACACGGCGGATTGTGGCTCCGTTACTCGAGGGTTCGATCCCCTCCAGTCACCCCATAATTATCCGGTTTCTATCCTTGGGGCGTAGCCAAGTCGGTAAGGCACGGGACTTTGACTCCCGCATGCGTTGGTTCGAGTCCAGCCGCCCCAGCCAATGTGATCCACTAGCTCAGTCGGTAGAGCACCTGACTTTTAATCAGGGTGTCCCGCGTTCGAGTCGCGGGTGGATCACCATTTTTTTTGCCTGTTTGCGAGTGTGGCGGAACTGGCAGACGCACTAGACTTAGGATCTAGCGCCTTCGGCGTGCAGGTTCGATTCCTGTCACTCGCACCATTAGTGCTCATGCACCCTTTGGGGTGCTTTTTCTTTTTGACTACAAAGTATCAAGCGGTGACTGACTACAATTTGACTACGAAGAAACTAGATGCTTTTTCTGCAGCTGCTTTGTCCATGTCGGGAGTAACATGCGAATACGTATCCATTGTTTGTTGAAAAGTTGAATGCCCTAGCCTTGCCTGGACTATCTTGAAATGTACACCTGACTTTAGTAGTAGCGTTGCATGAGTGTGCCGCAAGGAGTGAAAAGAAAAACTTGCGGGCATACCAGTTTTTTTACCGTGAAGCGTAGCTGTTCGAGATAACCAGTCAGGGCTTCGAGGATTGCCGCTATCGCTAGGGAATACTAAATCGTTATCAATGTATCCGAAGGTCTTTAACTGGCGCTCTAAAACGGATTTACGCTGTTGCCTTAATATGTTTATAGTTTGGTCGTCAATATATAATGTTCGATTACTTGTTTTGTTCTTAGTTGTTTTTGATATTATAACCTTTGTTCCAACTTTTATAACTGGCTCATCGACCGTGATCGTTTTGTTTTCGTAATCAATATCACGCCAGCGCAGACCTAATATTTCCGAACGACGTAGACCGGTCGCAAGTGCAACATAAAAAAGACGATATATTTCTTGGTTATCTACACCTTTCAAAAAATCATTAACTTGTTCTTGGGTCAACGCTACAATCTTTTTTGTAGGTTCTTTTTTTGGTTTTTTAATTTTATCCATAGGGTTTTTGATAAGTAAATCATCATCAACAGCTAAGCGCAACGATGTTTTTAGTAAAGTATGCATGTATTCGACAGAACGAGCTGACAAGCCGCTATCTTTCTTTTTATTTAGGAATTCCCGCAAAAGGGGAGAAGTTATTTCAGCAAGGCTATACTGGCCTAATTCGCTGCGCAAGTGAGCATTAACGACGCATTCGTAACTTTTTAGTGTAGATGGAGATATATTAGCGCTTATATATTCTAACCAGGCATCTAGCCATTCATCATAGAGTATATCGGAGCTGTAAATGTTCTTGCTTTGCTCTTGTTCGTATGCTTCACGTTTGCGTTCCGCTTCTGCGGTTGTAGCACCATAGAAAAACTTACGTTTCCCATTGTATGTTTTAGTGATAACAATTCTTCCGTCTGCACGTTTCTTCTTTCTAGCCATAAAAAATCAGCTCCTTTACTGTTTTTTGAGTATGCAGTAGCAGAGCTGATGTGCTATAATATTTATAGTAATCAGCTCGCTTAGTGTGTGGGCGTTACGTTGACCGTTCCTGTTGGCGCAGGGGCGGTCTTTTTTATTTAATATCCTCGGTTATAACGATTAACTGCGTCATTAGCTTGGGATATTGCTTCCAATTTTGCTTCGTGAATGCGTTGTATGTCGTTATTACAATTTTCTACATACTCTTTAGCTTCTTCTACATACCTTGCAATATCATTACGGCTAGGGTCGTACGGCAAATAAGAATTAAATTCTGGGTATCCCATAATTCCAAGGTTAGAACCGCCAATTACAAATGCAAACGCTACACTGGAACACCATATACTTGCAATTAAAGCTATTATGAATATTTTTTTCATAGGATGAATCTCCTTCATTGAACATTATCGCGATTACCAAACCACTTTGATACCCCAGAAAAAGCGACTATAGTAGTGCCAAAAAGAATGGTAATTATGGCATTAAAAATAAACCATACGCCTTCTAATGCTAAATATTGTAAAACCACAGCATACCAAACTTTAGCAAAAAATATACCAACTATTATAGCAATTGGGACTGTTATAAAAAGCGGAAGGCTCATTACAATAGAAAGAGCAAATATTGCAATTGCTGCTCCATTGCCAGAGAACAAACCCCGCATTCCAGGAAAAGCATCAACAATCAATTCAATTGAAAACTGAAAACCAAAAATAAATGCTGATAATAATATAATGCTTAATAAAAATGCCATATAAACATCTCCTTAATTATAATTTAGTTAGCATAATACTAATCGAAAAACTAAAAAAATAAAACTACCTGGATCTAACTAATTCAATTTCATCAACGCAATAACAACAATCAAAGTCGTTATTTGCAATATGCCCTTGCTCGTGTAGAAGCGTTTTTTTATTTGCTTCAAAAGTAAACCTTGAATTGAGTACACAAATTTTTTCACCTTCAGGAGTACAAAAACAAAAACCTTTTATTGATAGAGGTAGATTAAATAATATGGTTCGTTCAATCATCTTCATTACGTTCCTTTTTTCTCATTCGGGCAACCATATCGGCTACAAACTTTAGATCTTCGGGGGATACGTCTTTAGCGGCGTCAAACAATATCTTCATGTCTGGGTTATCATATATCTCTTGAGCCATTTGTGCCGCTTCTGGGTTAGTGTAGTATCCCTTGTGTTCAACCGCGGTAGCGGTTTCTTCGTTGCCAAGTAAATAGTCGGTGCTTACCCGAAACTTTTGAGCCAATTTTAAAAGCATTTCATTGGACGGCATACGCTGGCCAAGTTCATAAAAGGATACTGCTTTTGGTGTTACTCCTAAGAAGTCCGCCAGCTCTTTTTGTGTTATATCATTATCTTGTCTTAATTGTTTTATTCGTTGACCTAACATTAAGTTCACCACTCCTTGTGTACTGTGTGTTCATTATACAACAAAAATATAAAAAAAGCTATTGACATTCCACGAAATGTACTGTACAATATGTACATAGAGAAAGGAGGGGTACAATGAACAAATTAAAAGAAATTAGAACGAAGAAAAAAATAAGTCAAGAGATGCTTGCTTGCAATGTAGGCGTAACGGTTAGATACATTGCGTTCCTTGAAAGCGGAAACAGAAAACCATCGATAGATGTGGCTTTTAAAATTGCAAAAGTTTTAAATAGCACAGTCGATGATATTTTTTTACCCCGCAAGTGTACAAAGTGTTCACAAGAGTAACCGAAATAAGCACATAAACACATAAAGGAGTGAGAACATGAACAAACTAATTCTCAATCCCGAATACGGACTGTACGAAAAGAACGGTCAACCATTTTGCGATAGTTTGCAGGTAGCCGAAACATTCAAAAAAAGACATGACAGTGTTTTAAGAGATGTTGGTAATGTTATGAAAAATTGTGGGGGAAATTTTGAACTCCACAATTTTGTGGAGATTACCTACAAGGACCAACGAAATAGAAAACAACCTAAATACCTTTTAAGCAAAGACGGCTTTACTCTTTTGGTAATGGGTTATACAGGCAAAAAGGCAATGCAGTTTAAAATCGCATACATCAATCGATTTAATCAAATGGAAAACTTCATAAAGTCGCTACTAGCAACTAAAGAAGAATTCCCGGCTTTCACAGAAGCTGTATTGTTGGCACACAGTGAGCCTAAACATTATCACTTTTCTAACGAAATCAATATGATATACCGCATTGTACTAGGAATGGACGCAAAGACATTTAGGGAGCAACGAGGTATTGATAAAGGTGCGAGTATTAGACCATATCTATCGAGTGATGAGATTAAACTTGTCGAGCAATTACAACGTGCTGATATTGGATTGTTAGTGTCTATGCCAATGCTTGAACAAAGAAAGTTTGCGTTAACTAATTATTATAATCGTTTGTTGCTTAGGCTAACAGCGTAGCAACGCCTAGCCCCACAACGCAAGTGTAGAAAGGAGTGAGGAGATGTTAGAAGATTGGCGAGATTACCGTCGCTACATAAAAAGCAGGCAAGATATCGGAACTAAAGGCATAAAGTATTATTTCTTCTGCTGTGTGCCGATGATATCTAATAAAACTTTAGATGAAGCAGCGATAGAAGATTGGTTGCCTTATGTAATTTCAGTTTATGTGTTGGGTATTTCATTAGTAACTTTACTTATAAAAAAGGTTATAAATTGATATAGCTAATGCAGCTAAAGAGATAAGTATAGGAGTGACTTTCAGTAACCTTGTTTCTAATCTATCCAAACTTCTTGAATTGTAATCTTCTACGAAGTCAATACCTTTTTCGGTGATAGTGAAAATGTCGTCATCTAGTTTTGTGGGTTTAGAACCAATAAAACTAAGTTGTGGCTCACGTAAAAAATTTTGATTGCATAGTTTGCCGATTTCAATTTCAAAATTTTCCCCAATGAAAAGTTTAATATCCGCACGGGTCATTGTATGAGTTTTGTAAAGATGTTTTAGAAATTTGATTTTTTGTTTTTGGGTCAAAATAATCACCTCAAGAAAATTATATCACAGTGAGCTACTAAGGGAGCAGAAAGGAGCATAACAATGAACAACTTAATTGAAATCCAAGTTAACGAAAACCAAGAACAAACAATTAGCGGTAGAGAATTGCATATGTTTTTAGGAGTTGAAACAAAATATAACGACTGGTTTCAACGTATGCTACAGTATGGCTTTGAAGAAGGTAAGGACTTCAACTCACTCAAAAAAGAGCAAGTTCAATTTGAGGGTAGTAGAGAGGTTCGACGTGAAATCATTGACCACATCCTAAAAATTGATATGGCAAAAGAACTATGTATGCTGACCCGCAACGAAAAAGGAAAGCAAGCACGTCAATATTTTATTGAGGTTGAACGTGACTGGAATAGCCCGGGAAAAGTAATGGCCAGAGCCTTGCTGATTGCTAATAGGCAAATTGATACTTTGAAGTTTGAAAACACTGCACAACGTCAAGTAATTGCGGAATTTATACCTATCAAAGAATACGTTGATACTATTCTTTCAAGTGAGGATACCGTAACAATTACGCAGATAGCCGCTGATTATGGCATTAGTGCAAAGGCACTGAATAAAATTCTTAATGAGCAGGGATTGATCCGTAAAGTCGGTGGTCAGTGGGTACTGTACAGTAATCATATGCAAAAGGGATATACAAAGTCCGAAACAATTGATGTAACCCGCGCTGATGGTAGTATAAAGGTAGTAATGAATACTAAATGGACGCAGAAGGGTAGATTGAAAATTCACGAGTTGCTGACGGCTATCGGAGTTTTGGCTAATATGGACAAAACAGCAGCGTAGTAGGAGGTAAGAACATGAACACCAAACAAATAACGCTCCGACTACCAGTCAAACTACATGAGCAGCTTAAGCAGGAGGCGGAGCGTAGAGGAATTAGTTTGCATGAATTAATTTTATTGAAAATCAATCCTTTAGACGTGAAATTTTCTTAATTTTGCCATGTTGCAACTCAAAGTCGGCAACACATTGTTCGATGAGAAACTCTATTTGCATCGCAATAGAACGCTTATTGAATTCAGAAATAAACTTAATCTTTTCGAAATTATCGGGTTGCATACGCATCGTGAAGGCTCTTTTATCGGTAACCATTATAAAACCTCCTAACTATTATAGTGATTTCATTATGATATAAAAGTAAGAAAAAAAATCAATATTGCATATTGACATCACTATGCAATATATGGTAACTTATTATTGCAAGGTGAATTCACCGAAAGGAGGAGTAAATAATGAAAGAAACATTCTTATTGAGAATGCCGAAGGCATTAAAAGAGTGGCTTATAGAAGACGCGAAGCAACAGGGATTGACTTTAACAGGATTGGTTGTATCGATTTTAAACGAATACCAAAGACAGCGTAAACAAAAAGGAGCATAGAAAGGAGAGCGGGCATGGGAACAAATTTAAGTGAAGTAACAAAAGGATTTATATTTGGTTGTGTCTTGACGTGGATCGCTATTTTAATTCCGATAGTTCTCGGTAGAGTTTTTGGAGATCGAGAATTAGAAAGTCGACATCAGAGTGATCAGTTTCACAAGCGTAGGAGTTAACCAATGTAGCAAAACGAGCTGTTTCGAGTGGGTAGTGTTGAGCTAAAGTAATTTGGTTCTTTTGCCAAAAAATATTATTCCAATCAGCTGTTAAAGCGCCAGAGTTAAATCGCCTTATAGAAACATAGTCGATAAATGCTTGAACGCAAGACGAAAATAATGGTTTAAGTGCCAATTTGAACTTTTCATTCTCTTGTTGTTTGGAACTTATTGACAACCGATGATTGAAATAAATTCCTATCATTGTACCTGTAGTGCCTAAGAGATATCCGTAAATCAAGTCTTCCGTCACAAAATCACCTCCTTCCTAGCTACATTATAGCAGAGGGAGCAAACAAAAAGGAGCATAGAAAGGAGTAAGGATATGAACAATGAAGAAATGGAAAATAAAACACAAAAAGCCGTAAAAGATATTTTACAGGTGCTAGCTGAAAATGAATTTACGGCTTTTGAGGCTACCTCTATCTTAGAGATAACAAAAGGTATGCTGTCATTTGTTCCGATTAAGAAGGATTTTATACCGAGCATTGAATGCTCCGACTATTTCAAATCCCTTTCTTGAGCTCGTTTAAGATTGGCTTGTATGCTATTTTGTAGGCGTTAGCATAAGCGATGGGTTGGGCTTGGATATTGCCAGCAGACGCTTGCTGTTTTACATATTCTACAGCTAAAAGATGGGCACGCAGTTCTACATTATCCACAACAATCACCTCCTTTCAGGTGATTATACCACAACGTAAGTGTAGAAAGGAGTGAGGAGATGTTAGAAGATTGGCGAGATTACCGCTGCTACATAAAAAGCAGACAAGATATAGGGTCTAAAGGTGTGAAGTATTATTTTTTCTGCTGTATCCCTATGGTGTCTAATCAGTTTTTAGCGGAATTGCCATTTGATGAATGGTTGCCACTGATTGTGTCAATAACTTCTTTGCTTATCTCAATTTTTACATATTGTTCAGTAGATTGAGATTTATTGTATGCCAATATTGCAACAAGTAAAGCTATGACTGATATTAGAATTGGAACTATTTTCCAAAACCTAAATTCCCTTAATGCTTTTGATTTGGTGCATTTTTGAACGGATTGGTTTTGCAAAGCCATCCTTCCTAAAGGTGTAACAAAAACAAATTCTGTTTCAATGGTTAATGTCATTCCGCCACTTTTTTCAACAAATTTTTTATATTCGATGTAGCTGGTATCTGGAATTATTTCTTGCCTTACTTCTGTTAGCGTCCCACCTTGGACAGAACGATTTATAGCTATAGGATTTGTGTAACGTGGAGTTGACAAGAGCTTTAAACGATATTTAGTGGCATATTTATCATTTGGGAATTTTTTTAATATGTTGCTTTCTGTAACCTTTTCAAACTGATCAATGAAATTTAAAATTTCATAATCAATATCAAGTAATTCCAATAAAATCACAACCTTTCAAGTATTTAAAACAATTATATCACAATAAACGACTTACTTAGAGAGCAGAAAGGAGCGTAGTAATGGAAAGCGCACTTATAGGATACGACGAGTTAAAGCCGTTACTGCAACGCACAAGCGAAAGCGGAGTAGTTTCAATTTTGGCTGCAGCGGGGATAAAAAGAGTAACACGTGGCAAATGGCGCCGAGCTGAAGTAATGAGGTTTTTAGAAGCAGAGAATATGACAAGGGCGCAATCACTTGCCGAACGCAGGCTACAACGCGAAGTTGAAAGCTTGCAGTCAGAGGTAACGAATTTAAAAAGTCAGTTATATCAAATTGCCAGTTTAGCAGGGGGCTTTATGGCATATGAAACACAAAGGGGGAAAGCATAATGAAAATATTTTACAAACTAGCAGGGCTTGGGATCGTTGCTGTAAATGCCGTTATAAGCAGCATAAGAATATACCCAGGGGTAACACTTGTAACTCTTGCGACAATCGCTACAGTAGCGCGTATGGCTTATGTAGAGGGAGTTATAAGGGGGCTGGGGTTATGAGCTGGAGTGATTTAGCCAAAGAATTTGCATTAGCTTCCTTGGCAATATTTGTAGGCGTGTACGCCGCTATTGTCGTAGCTGTTTGGACGGTGGCGAAATGAGCAAAAAGAAAAGAGCTACCGAAGTTACAGCTTCGATAGCTCAAGGTGGACTGTAAATTTTACGAGCTTTAGCGTCCATCCATATTATAGCATATGGGAGAAAAAAGTAAAATGGGAAAAACGAAATTAGGAAGCCACAATGCGAATTTAAACACTTTAGTGCCGTCTAAGATATGTGACCACTGTGGAAAGGTATTTTCGCTTCCGTGGGGCAGTGATTTTAAAGACTATGCTTACCGAAAATATAAAGGCAGAAAATGGTATATATACTGTAGCTGGTCGTGCCTGCGTGCTGCCGAAAAAATCAAAACTAAAAAAGCTGGGTCGTGGAGTGAAAAGCGCAGAGCTGCGGCGTTAGAGCGACAAAGAAAGCAGTTAATGACTATTCTGCCGCATTATGAACAAGGCTGTACAATAGCAGAAATACGAGATTTAACTGGTATTGCATATGCGACGATACAACAACGACTTTCAGAGTACAAGAAGGTGCTGAATAATGGATAAATTACTACAGGAAAAAATTGATCGCTTGAACAGAGCCGTTGCAATAGTAGACAAAAGAGAGTTTAAAGCGCCTGTACGAACATCTCCACGTCCGGTCGTTGTATGTGCACATTGTGGCTGTAGAGTACCAATAGAGGATACACGCTGTAGATGTGGCGGTCAAACTTTTAGAGAGTTTTAGGAGGACATAGAAATGAATGAGAAAGAAAAGTTAGCGGCCTTTCGTGCGCTTCAGCAAGCATACGGTGAGCCTAAAGTCCCCGCAAAGCAGGCTGTTAAACTTCTTAGACGTGCAGAACGGTGTAAAGGCATAGTGAGGTGTAAATAATGAAAAAATCAGAAAGTACTATTGAATTAGCGAAGGCTTTAGCTAAATTTCAAAGCGAAATAAAAGACCCGTCAAAAAGCGGGAAGGCTAATTATGGGAAGTATGTTACATTAGATGAATTGCTCGAAAGTATTCGACCAGTGTTATCCCAAAACGGGTTATCATTTTTACAATTTCCGGGCGGTGACGGTCAATTAATTACAATAACCACTGTGTTACTGCATTCTAGTGGCGAGTGGATTGAAAGCGAACCATTTACATTAAAGTCGCAAAAAGTTGATCCGCAGGGCGCAGGGTCTGCGGTGACATATGGTCGTAGATACAGCCTGTCTGCGATACTTGGTGTGGCGTGGGATACAGATGATGACGGCGCGGGTTCCAGTCGTGTGACGCCGCAAACAACGGAACCAAAAGCAGAAACAAAGGCAGGCCCCATAAACCTTGAATATATCAAATTTGCAGGCACACAATGCTTAGTGCAAAGTCAGTCTAATGGCAATTGGTACAAAGTGGAAGACCTGCCCGTTAAACACCTAGAAAACATTCTAAATGATGAGCATTTCGCTGCTGGCTACGATGCTATAAGGGCAACGATCAATGCTAAGGCGGTAGCAGCAAAATGAAGTTGGAAGGTTTAGGGATTCATCAGTTAAATAAATTTTGAAAAGAGGAATTAAAAATGGAACAAGTATATGGGAAAAAAGTTGAAAGTTATCATGACAGTACTGATAATTATATCGCTGAAAATGAAGTCACTGTAACAATTACATTAAGCGAATATCGAAAATTGGTGCAGGAAGTGGCTACAAAAAAATATGATATCGACAGGGCGAACTCGGCAACGTACGAGGCAAAGCGCCAGCTGGAAAAATTTAAAAATCAATATTTCGAGGAATTAAAAAAAGAATATGGCGAAAATTCCGAAGATGAAGATTAACGCAAAGTAAGTGGGCGCAAAATGAAGCTAACAGTTAAAGGTTTACAGACGTTAAAAGGGATGGGATACATAAATTTAGTAGTACCTGTCCCTTTATCAGAGGAAGAAGAAATCAATAAAATCGATCCTGAAAAGCAGTATGTTGTAGAAGTCAAGCAATTGCGTAAAGGGCGTTCTAACGACGCTAATAAATACGCTTGGGTATTATGCCAAAAGATAGCAGAAAAGCTGTCAGAAGAGAGCTTTCACAGCAAGGAAGATGTTTACAGGAAGGCAATCAGGGAATGTGGTTACGGCCGAATATGGCCAGTGCCAACTGACGCTGTAAACAGAACTATTGAAATTTGGCAAAGCAATGGTGTTGGCTGGATAGCTGAATTGCTTGGTGAATGTCAGAACATTAAAGGCTATAGCAATGTAAGGGTATATTACGGTAGCAGTGCTTATGACACGAAAGAGATGAGCCGTTTTATAGATTGCCTGGTATCTATGGCAAAAGATATTGGTGTAGAAACAAGGCCGCAGGAAGAATTAGATGAGCTGATCAGGGAGTGGGGCGTTAAAGATGGCTAAGAGTATCATACAGAAAGAAAAATATTGTTACCTATCTGGAGTGCAAAATGTGCCACTTGAGGAGCATCATTGTTTCTTTGGTTCGTTACGAAAAATCAGTGAAAGATACGGCTTTAAAGTTTGGCTTACCCCTGAATATCATAAGGGGAAGAACGGTCCACATCAGGATAGGCAAACAGATTTACTGCTGAAAAGAGAATGTCAACGTAAGTTTGAAGAAACTCACAGCAGAGAAGAATTTATGAAGATTATCGGAAGAAATTATTTAGATGACTGATTATTAGAATACATTTGTTATGAATAATTAATCAGGAAGGGAGAGGGCGTTTTGGCAGATGTAAAATGGATAAAAATTACAACAGATATTTTTGACGACGAGAAAATTTTGTTGATCGAAGGACTGCCAAGTTCAGACGAAATTATAGTGATTTGGTTTAAGCTGCTGATATTGGCAGGGAAGCAAAATAACAATGGTGTCTTTCTGATGAATGAGCGTATTCCATATACAGATGAGATGCTGGCAACGATTTTCCGCCGTGATATAAACATCGTTCGTTTGGCTCTTAAGACTTTTGAACAGTTTGGTATGCTTGAATTGGTCGATAATGTTATTACCATTCCGAATTGGAATAAACATCAGCAGCTTGATTCCTATGAAAAGAAAAAACAGCAGGATCGTGAGCGTCAAAAAGCACGTAGAGCGGAACAGAAAGTGTTAGCTCTTGGGACGAAAGATATGAATAAAAATTCAGAAGGCGAAAAAAAGTCGCGTGACAGTCGCGTGACAGTCGCTGGACAATCGCGTGACAGTCGCGAAAATGTCGCTGAAAATCGCGGCCTAGATAAAGAAGAAGATATAGATATAGATAAAGAAAAAAAATATAAAAAAAGAAAAGCCGAACAAGTCGGCTCTTGATGATTTAATTTTTAAATATACTAGCAATCCTGACTTGAATAAGGCAATCAAAGATTTTGTTGATATGCGAAAGAGAATAAAAAAACCTTTGACAGAAAGAGCATTGAATATTCTTTTTGTTAAGCTTGATACTTTGTCAGGTGGGAATGATAGCAACAAGATTAAGATTTTAGAAAACAGCATACTGAATTGCTGGCAGGGGATTTTTGAGCTGAAGCCAGAGCAAAAAGAAAAAACACAAGAAGAGATATTGCGGGAGATGATGCGACGATGATCGGCCAGGATCAAGATACGGAAAAACTTGTATTAGCTGGAATGATGTCAGATAAAGAAAATCTTGATCAAGGGATCCAAGAGCTTTTGGATACTGACTTTACGAGTATGACTTATCGAAAAATTTTCTTGATGATTGCGGCGATGTATAACGACGGAGATCAGGTGAATGTCGGCACAGTTTTAGTAAAACACCGTGACGAAATAAATAGTTTTGGCTTAGGCGTGTCGTTTATCCAACTATTCGAGCAGTTCGTACCAAGCATAAAAACCCATATAGAACGGCTTAAAGAGTGTACTAAAGCAAGGAAACTATTAGGTTTGTCAGAGGCTATCAGAGGAGCTGTGGAGCGTGGTGATTGCTGTGACGATGTGTATGGGAACATCGAAAATGAGTTGATAAAAAATACTGCTATTGGTGCAGAACGCGTATATATTTCACCACAGGAAATGAGTGACACTTGTGTATTGAGCCTGCGAGATCGTTACGAAGAAGGTCGGAGAGAAAAGAAAGTCATAAGGACTGAGTTCAAAAGCATAAATTATGCTACAGGCGGATTAGAGAAAGGTGATTTAATTATTCTGTCTGCAGAAACTGGTGGAGGTAAGTCGGCATTTGCTATGAACTTAGCCTATCAAATTGGCATAGTACAGAAAAGACCTGTGCTATATCTAAACTCTGAGATGTCAGCTGACCAAATGGCGCTGCGGTGGAATTCAATAATTAGCCATATAAGCCATTCTAAAATCAGGCGTGGAGAATTGACGGAAGAAGAATTTTATTACATCATCAGCAAAAGTGATGAGATGACAAAAGGAAAGCTACACACGCTTACTATACCGGATCTGCAGGTTAAAAATATTTTTTCTGAAACACGCAGAGCGGTAAAAAAGTATGGAATTGAAATGCTGGTTGTTGATTATATTGGCCGTATGGATATGACTAATGCACCATCAAAGGAAGATTGGCAGATACTCAAATCGGCAGCGCAGAAGTTAAAGACACTTGCACAGGATTTGGGAATTATCGTTGTGATGATTGCACAGCTGAACGAAAGAGGAAAGCTGGCCCAGTCAAGTTATATGTCACATGAAGCTGATTTGTGGATTAACTTAACAAGAATCGAGGAAGATAATCTGAATAAGTTTTATCCGTTCAATATGTTACTTCAGTTGAAAAAGGCGCGTAACGCAAGCACTAATAAGCCTTTGTTCTTTTTCTTTGATGGCGATACGTTGAGTTTTACGGATAAAAAGGAGCGTGCTGAAAAGTGGAACAAAGAAGAACAGGAACGGAATCGGCAGAATTTTACAGCGCTTGGAAAAATGACTGCGTCATAACAGAACATCAGTTAGTACGTGAGGCTATTGTTAAAGATTATATAAGCGGATTGATTCCAAAAGTTATTGCTCAATGGAAAATAAAAATTATAAATCAAGCTATAACATTGAGATATAAGGAGCAGTGGTAACTATGAAAATAAGTGCAGAAAAATTACAGGAGATTATAGAAAGTCACGGTAGATGGTTGCGGAATGCAGAAGGAGGGGAACGTGCAGACCTCCGCGGTGCAGACCTCCGCGGTGCAGACCTCAGCGGTGCAGACCTCCGCGATGCAGACCTCAGCGATGCAGACCTCCGCAGTGCAGACCTCAGCGATGCAGACCTCCGCAGTGCAGTCCTCAGCGATGCAGACCTCCGCGGTGCAGACCTCCGCAGTGCAGTCCTCAGCGATGCAGACCTCCGCGGTGCAGACCTCCGCAGTGCAGACCTCCGCGATGCAGACCTCCGCGGTGCAGTCCTCAGCGATGCAGACCTCCGCGGTGCAGACCTCCGCGGTGCAGACCTCAGCGGTGCAGACCTCCGCAGTGCAGTCCTCCGCAGTGCAGTCCTCAGCGATGCAGACCTCCGCAGTGCAGTCCTCCGCAGTGCAGTCCTCCGCAGTGCAGTCCTCAGCGATGCAGACCTCCGCGGTGCAGACCTCCGCGGTGCAGACCTCAGCGATGCAGTCCTCAGCGGTGCAGACCTCAGCGGTGCAGACCTCCGCAGTGCAGTCCTCCGCAGTGCAGTCCTCCGCAGTGCAGTCCTCCGCAGTGCAGTCCTCAGCGATGCAGACCTCCGCGATGCAGACCTCCGCGGTGCAGACCTCCGCAGTGCAGTCCTCAGCGATGCAGACCTCAGCGGTGCAGACCTCCGCAGTGCAGTCCTCCGCAGTGCAGTCCTCAGCGATGCATTCCTAGACAAAACATATTATCAAGTTGTTAGAATTGGCAGTCGCCGAGGAACAACTACTTATTGCGTAGATGACGACAATGTCCTGTGCGGATGCTGGAATAACTACAAAGGTGGTACGCTAGACGAATTTAAAACTCGTGTAGAGAGTGTATACGGACGTGAAGGTAATAATCCTAACGAGCAATATTACGATGAGTATATGGCGGCAATCACATTCTTTGCGGCAATGAAGGAGATGAAATAATGAAAATTAAAGCAACAACACCATGTTATAAATTTAGAGATGTTAAACCAGAAGAACAGATTGCCAAGCTTAAAGAGGAATTAGCAGAGGTAGAAGAAGCGTATCAGCGTTTAAAACAAAATCCGAATGAATATCAAAAATTAGTTGATTTGCATATGGAAATTATAGACTTAAAGGCTTGTTGTAACACATTTATTTTTCAACTGCGTTATCGTTACAGAGGTGTGTCTATGAGCCATGAGTTTGATGCGCCACAAGAAGCTATACGCCGTGTTATAGCTAAAAATATGACTAGAGGATATTATTTATTCCCAGAAGATTTTGAGAAGCTGAATACTAATAAGTAAGAACCGTTTTGATATACAGTCAACTTTAGGAGGTAGGCAATGAGAACACGAATCCTTGATGCTTGTTGTGGCAGTAGAATGTTTTGGTATGATCGAGATAATAAATATACAGTTTATCAGGATAACAGAGAGTTAGAAACCAAATTGTGCGATGGGCGGAAATTGGAAGTTGCGCCAGGACTTTTAGGGGATTTTAGAAAAATAATATATGCGGATAATTACTTTGATTTAGTTGTTTTTGACCCGCCGCACTTGATTAGGGCTGGCGAAAAATCATGGTTAGCGCAGAAATACGGCGTATTATCCGAAGGTTGGAGAGAAGATATCAAAGCAGGTTTTGATGAGTGTTTCCGGGTATTACGTCCATTCGGAACATTGGTTTTTAAGTGGAATGATGAGCAAATTCCTTTTGACGAGATAATAAAGTTAGCCCCTGAAAAGCCGCTGTTTGGCGATAAACGAGGGAAAACTCGTTGGGTAGTATTTTGTAAGGGGGCTAGAGCCGATGAGTGAAATATTAATAACGATACCAGGCGAGCCTTGCGCACAAGGGCGACCACGCATTAGTACAGCAGGCGGTTTTCCGAGAGCGTACGATCCAGCTAAAAGCCGAAATTATAAAGCTTTTGTTAAGCTGATAGCACAGGAAGAGATACCAGTACAGGGCTGGAGATACACAGAATTACCTTTAGCGGTTACTATAACAGCCTACATGAGCATTCCGTCGAGCAAGTCTAAGAAATTCAAACAGGCAGCAGCTTTAGGCGTAGAGCGACCGACCAAAAAACCCGACATAGATAATATATTTAAGTGCGTTACAGATGCTTTGAGCGGTATCGCATACAAAGACGATAAGCAGATAGTAGCTGCTACGGTTAATAAGCGGTATGCAGAAGTACCGAGGGTTGAAGTGTTGATAAGAATTATTTAAGGAGGCGGAACAGATGAATAAAGCGATCATTATGGGCAGGCTAACGAAAGACCCCGACGTAAAGTATACACAGACGGGTAAAGTGGTAGCTCAATTTATATTAGCAGTAGACAGACCATTTAAAGACGCACAAGGGAACAAGGAAGCAGACTTTATCCCTGTAGTTGTATGGGGTAAGACCGCCGAGCTGGTAGGTAACAGCTGTCAGAAAGGCCACAGGCTGCTTGTCGAAGGGCGGCTACAGATCCGCAGCTATGATGCAAAGGACGGCAGTAAACGCTGGGTAACGGAAATAATCGCAAATGGTGTGGAGTTTGTAGAGCGAAAATCTGATAAAGGCGGTACAAGCGGCGATAAAAGCGAGTTTGAGCAGTTCGGGCATGCTGTACCGTTCGATGAGGATATCTCATTCTAATGAAAACTAAAACAGCAATAGCAATCGGTGTAGCCATTGGCATTATAACAGGTATAGCAGTAGGTATTGGCAGTGAGATAGGGCAGTATATAGTATGGGTGGTATTAATGCCATAAAGGGGGAGTACGGTGACTATCGAGGAGATAAAGGCAAAGCTAAAAAGATATCGTTTTATTGCAGGAGAAATCAGTGACTTGCTAGATGAGCGTGAGCGTTTGCGGTCGCTTGCGGAAAAGATTACACCTTCGCTGTCCTTTGCTCCTGTATATGGTGCAAATACGGATAAAATGGCACCTGTGGTTGCTAATCTCATTGAGGTGGAGCGATACATCGAAAAACGCAGTAAAGAGCTTCTGCTGGCAAGAATGGAAGCAGAACAGATAATCGACAGATTACCGGACGAAAGGCACAGGGCTGTATTAAAAAGTTATTATTTTTCAAGGCGAAGCTGGGAAGAGTGTTGTGTAGCAGTTGGGTATGAGTGGGCGCAAATACACAGAATTCATTCGAGGGCATTGTACGAGTTAAGAAAGATGATATAGAATGATACCCTAAACCCATGATAAAATATAAGATGTAAAATAATGTTAATATGATTTACACTCATTTAAGGTATCACCAATAGCACCAGCTCCTGCGGCCGGAGTGATCAAAAGGTCGCACATTAAATTTATAACGCATACGCAGTAACCCGCTCATTATCCGAGCAAGTGGCAAACCGTATGTTATATATTTGCTATGGCGTTCGCCGTATGATGGCATATGATAGCTGCAATTTATCGTATGAATGATGCGGATAACTACCCATAGCACTACCGTGCGACTTGCAGCGGCCGCACTGGTAGTATCAAAACATCGCAGGGAAGCCTAGTAACGGGATAACCTGCAAAGGTGAAACGTTCAGGCTTAGCGCTTGGACATTACCCGTGTAGCTCAGATGGCAAGAGCGATTGACTTTTAATCATTTGTCGCGGGTTCGAGTCCTGCCACGGGTAATTTGGCATAGATGGGGCATACCTATCCACGCTTAAAGGTGCGTGTGTTGGACAGGTAATCTTCCAACTGTCGCCCTGTTGTTGTAGTCAGACAGCAGGGCTTTATTTAATAATTGATTAATCTACATATAGCGGTAGAGAGGGGATAAACAGAGATGAAATACAAAAAGAAACCAGTTGTGATAGAAGCGTTTCAGTTTGATGGCGATTTGAAAGGGAGCGACGGTAAATATTATGTACCGGAGTGGGCGGTAAAAGCATTTAAAATGGGAAACTGTACTTTGGGTCCTTAACTCTAGACGGAGCGCCGATTGAATTGTTTGTCAAAACCCTTGAAGGCATAATGCACGTCCCTGTTGGAAACTATGTTATACAAGGTTTACGCGGGGAGCTTTACTCTTGCCGCGAAGATATTTTTACAGAAACCTACGAAAAAGCATAAAGTGTATAAATAAAAGCCAGGTAAAAATGCGATAAAACACGCTAAAGTATATCATAAATTAGCATACAGGCTAAAATAATGGCGAAATCAAGTCCAGAAACATAAAACAACCAAGCACTTACTAACGTAGGTGCTTTTTTATTTGCTAGGGAGTGACGATATGGCAGAAGAAAGCAAACTGAAAGCTTGTGAGTGTGGCTGTGATGATGTAAACACAGTAGAGATTATCAGCATAAGCGGAAGACAGTGTTATGTGTGCTGCCGTAAATGTGGTAAGAGAACCTGTTATAGTGATAGCGTACAAGAAGCTGTTGCGGAATGGGAAGTAATAAGGGGGGATTAATATGGCAGGCGGCAGACCGTCAGAGTTTAATAAAATTTGGAATAACGAAGACGGCTTACTGCGGATAGCTGGCTGGGCAAGAGATGGGCTAACGAACGAACAGATTGCCGAAAATATGGGGATTGGTTTATCAACACTATACGAATGGCAGAAGCGTTATCCAGAGTTTTCGGACGCCTTAAAAACCAGCAAAGAAGTTGTAGACTTGCATGTAGAGAACGCTTTGCTAAAACGCGCCTTGGGATATGAATACGTAGAATGTACTTATGAACCTGATAAAGAAACTGGCGAAATGCGAATAACGAAAAGAATAACCAAACAAGTTGTGCCCGATACTACAGCACAGATATTTTGGCTGAAGAACAGGAAGCCGGAAGATTGGCGGGATAAGCAGCAAATTGAGCATTCGGGTGAGGTTAACATAGCCCAAACACTAAAAGCCGCACAGGAACGGGCGAAGACATGATTACAAAAGAAATTATTGAATTTGTCGCACAGTTTGAGCATGATCCTGTAAGGTTTGTAAAAGCTATGTATCCGTGGGGCGAAGGAGAGCTTGCAGGGCAGCAGCCGCAAGAATGGCAGCTGGATTTGCTCAAAGAAATGGCCGCAGAGATGGAGAAGGACCCGCAGGCGCTGCAAAGGTTTGCAACAGGATCAGGGCATGGCATCGGCAAGTCTGCTGGGGTATCGTGGCTTATTGAATGGGCGCTTTACACTAAAGTTGATACCAAAGCCGTTATAACGGCCAACACAGATACGCAGCTGCGGACTAAGACCTGGGCAGAGCTTGCAAAGTGGCATCGCTTAAACATTGCGAAGGAAATGTTTATTTACACCGCTACGTCGCTGTATAGCGCTGATCCGGCGCATGAGAAGACGTGGAGAGCTGACGCAATACCGTGGAGCAAGAGTAACCCGGCGGCGTTTGCTGGGCTACATAACAAGGGGAGCCGCATCCTGCTTGTGTTCGACGAAGCGTCAGAAATCGACGATGTTATCTGGGATGTCGCTGAGGGCGCCATGACTGACGATAACACAGAGATATTGTGGATGGCGTTTGGCAATCGCACCCGAAATACGGGTAAGTTCAACGATTGTTTTGGACGAGATAGAAGCCGCTGGAGCACGCGGAAGATTGACAGCAGGACTGTAGAGATAACTAATAAAAAGCTGTTGCAGGAGTGGATAGACTATTACGGCATAGATAGTGACTTCGTGAAGGTCCGTATACTTGGCGAGCCGCCTTCTAGCGGCGAGTTCCAGTTTATAGGCAGAAACATTATCGAAGCAGCAAGGGAAAGAGTAATAGACTTGCCCGATTATCAATTTGCCCCGGCTGTTATTGGTGTAGACCCTGCTTGGTCTGGCAAGGACGAAGCGTCCATATACGTAAGGAAGGGCAATTGGAGCAAACTCCTTTACACAGAGCAGAAAAGCGATGACACGAAAGCCTTTGCTCATCGTGTGGCTATGTATGAAGATGAATACGAAGCCGCAGCAGTATGTATAGACTTTGGCTATGGACAGGGGATATACAGTGAAGGCAAAGCGTTAGGGCGCAAATGGCACTTGATACCTTTTGCAAGTACCAAATGTGAACCGGCATATTTTAATAAACGTGCAGAGATGTGGGGCAAAATGAAGGACTGGCTGCGTGAGGGCGGAGCGCTTGACCCGCTTGATAAAGAGATAGCGGATGAGCTGGTGCTGCCCGAGCTGGTACCGAGTAACAACGGCACTATAAAGCTACAGCGTAAAGCTGATATGGCGTATAGCCCTAACCGAGCCGACGCGCTGGCGTTGACATTTGCGGTCAGGCTAAAGGCCAGTGCTTTCGATAAGATTTCGTTAAGGCGCAGGGAATACGCAAAGCCCAAGCAGTATGATCCACTTAAAGCTATCTATTAAACTAGGTGCTAATTTCAGCGGTTAAATGCCGTAAAATACGGCATAATACAGCAAAAATATCTATAGAGATTAAAAAAGAAAGGGTTGATTAGAGTGAGCAGTATTTTTAAAAGTCCGAGTTACTCTGCCCCGGAACCGGTGGCGGTAGAGCCGGCAGCACAGAAGGTTGAAGCGCCAACAAGTGACAGTGGTATAGCCAAGGCCGCCGAACAAAAGAAAAAACGTTATGGCTTTGCTAAGACTGTAGGCAGTGTGACTGGTAATGATACATTGGGGGCATAATTATGATTAGTTTAAGCGACGCAAAGAAACTGCATAATGCGTTATTTGAAGCAGAAGAGTATTTGCGCTGCCGGCAGATGTGGCTAAGGATACAGGATAAACAGTTGCCATTTTTGGGTGAACTTGACCAGCGCGACAAATTCGTGAAGAAAGATCGCGGCATCATTGATATGACGGCGTGGCGGGCGAATATGATTTTCTCCGGCGGCATGGCAAATGGCAGCGTTCCGCAGACTGTTGAATGGTTTGACTTTGATGTGGGAACAGAAGAACAAGTTGCCAAAGAGATAGCTGAAAGCAGACGAGATACAGTTAATCTTGCGTTAAATCATTCTAATTTTTATTCGGCAGTACACTATGCTTATCAGGAGCTTCCATTTGGGCAATCGCCTGTGGGGGCTTTTTTTGATCCCACAATGGGGATTGTGTTTGAGAATTACAGCATTGGCAGCTATGCTTATGCGCTGGACCAATTCCGAAACGTGATGAGCTTTGCTGTTAAAAAGAAATTTACTTATAGGCAGCTAGCCCACAAGTTTGGTTTTGAAAAGTGCCCCGAGAACGTAAAGAATGCTTTGAAGGATAAACGGAGTACGGAAAGCACAGTAAATTGCTATTGGCTTATAACGCTCAATCCGGAGCTGAAGCATAATGAATTTGGGGCGGACGGGAAGCGATACCTCTCACTTTACTGGGTGGAGGGAGAAGATGACTACATCAACAAAGGCGGCTTTGATGTTATGCCGATTGCTATCGCCCCATATTGTGTAGTTCCAAACTGCAATTACGGCATAGGTCCGGGCTGGTTTGCAGACAGCGACACTGCAATGATGCACGCACAGCTCCGCAATGCTTTTGGCAATATGGAACTGTTCAGCAGGCCGCCAGTACAAGCACCAAGCGGAGTAGAGGTGGACTACAGGCCGGGAATGGTTACAGAGCTGAATGGTGTGGATATGGGCAAAGTAGAAAGCTTGTTCAATATCGCCCCGGCGTTCCAGGCAATATTTGAGACCGCCCAGGCGACGCAGGACAATATCAATTCAGCTTACAACGTCAACCTGTTTGCGATGCTTGAGCAGGCAAAGTTTGACGGACAAGGGCGTACTGCATTCGAGCTGGATTTAAGGCATCAGGAGAAAATGCAGCAGTTATCGCCGATTGTTACGCGTATCAATCATGAGTTTTTAGGCAGGCTGATAGAAGTCGTCTACAGTTACTACGAGCGTAATAACGGTTTCGCACCGATACCGCCAGAATACGACGGAATGAATATTGATGTTAAGTATGTATCGCCGCTGGCACAGGTTCAAAAGATGAGCGGACTGCAAACGTACGAATATCTTCTTAACGGATTAATGCAGCTGGCACAGCTCAAGCCTGAAATAGCAGGCATTCTTGACGCTGAAACATTTATTAGGGAGTACGCCAATAAGACCGGCGCGCCAACTAAATTGCTTTACGACAAAAAAGAGTACAGCGAGTTGTTACAACAACAGGCACAAGCGGTGGAAGAAGAAAAGCAGATGGCAGAAATAACAACAGCTGCTCCCGCTGTTAGGGACTACACGGCCGCAGTAGCCAATGTAAACGAGATGGCGACCGATGGAAGTAACCCAGCGGTAGAACAGCTGCTAGCAAGTCTACAGCAGGTGTGAGGTGACTTTAGATGTTTGATAAAGAGGCATATAAAAAGTACAAGGACAGCGAAGCGTGTAGGAAAGATGCAGAGGCCATGAGGTGGCTGCTAGACGACCACCGGGGGCGCTGGATACTCTCAAAGCTTGCAGATGAAAGTTTCCTCAATGAGCCGATGCCTTCGCTGGATACAAACAGTATATTGATGCGCGAGGGCAGGAAAGGAATTGTTCTTGACCTTTATAAGCAAATCCGCAAATTGGGCAGGAACGAAATACTGCTACTCGTAAAAGCAGATGCTGAACGCCGCTTGTGGCGTGAAGATATAAGAGACAACTTTACACGAAAGGAGAATGAGTAATGGAAGAAACTACTGTAGAAACTACCGAACAGGTGAGAGAACCTGTTACCGAGCCCGTTACTGAACAGCCTGCTGCACAGCAGGAAGAGAAATCCGCAGAGCAAGCCGAGGAGAAACCGAAAGAGCAGGAAGAAGCCGCTCCGGTTATTGACGAAAAGTTTGTTAAAGACAAACTTGATGAACTGCTCGGCGATGTCAACAATGAGGCATTGACTAAAGAGTTCGGGGACCAGCTAAAGGAAATAGGCATTACAGACCCCGATATGGCAGAAAAAGCCTTGAATTACGTTTGCTCTGCCAGAGCCAACAAGATTATCAGTGATTGCACCGAAACAATGCAGCACTTCGGAGCAACAGAAGATAATCTCACGCCGGAATATATCAAGGCTATGGACGAAGCACGAACAGCTATAACTGCTGTTGATGCAAAAGTCCCCGGCATTAAGGAACTGTTTGACCAAGTAGGAATTCAAAGCAACCTGAAAGTTGTGTTGATGCTTCAAAAGATTTTGCCGTTTGTTGGCGAAGAAACCGGCGGTATAAACAGCGGTACGGGTATTGGTGCAACAGAGGCAGTAAAAGGCTATGCAGAGATGGTATTTGGTGACTACCCCAGCGAAGCCGATCAAAAATAAAAAACAATAAAAGAAAAGGAAGGTACAAAAAATGGCAACTATCAAAGAAAAAAATCCGACCATCAAAGATATTATTGATGGTCAATCTCCTGACGGAAAGACAGTACTCGATCTGGTCAACCTGCTCAGTCAGGAAAATCCCTTCATGGAAGATGCAGTCGTCAGGGAGTGTAACCAGAACGATCAGCACACAGAGGTAGTAATGACTTCTATGCCGACGATCAAAAAGCGCAAATACAACGAAGGTGTTAAAAGCTCCAAGGGTACACGCGCAAAACTTACTGATGCAACTTCTATCTACACTGCGCGCTGTGCTGTAGACAAAGATTTGGCGTCACTTAACGGCGGAACCCGTGAGTTTTTGATGCGTGAGAACGAAGTGTTTTTAGACGCTATGGCGCAAAGCGTTGCTACTGATGTGATTTACGGTGCACAGGCAGCGGGCAATAACGGTTTGATTGGTTTTGCAGAACGCTACAGCACACTTACCCGCAAAAATCCCGACGGCAACTTGCCGGAAACAGCCGATTATATTATCGACGCAGGAGGTACGGGCAACGATTTAACTTCTTTGTGGCTTGTAGTATGGGGCCTGAAAACCTGCTTTATGATCTATCCGAAAGGAAGTAAGGCAGGACTTGAAGTAGAGCCGACTTATGTTGGCGATGCTTATGACGAAAATGGCGATCCGTATCGCGCCCACATTACCAACTATAATCACAAGGTTGGCCTGTGCGTAAAAGACCTGCGCAGCGTAGTTCGTATCGCTAATATTGATACCGTGGCATTGGCGGCCGACGCTGACAAAGCTAAGCTGGTCAAATTTATGGTTGATGGGTTCGTAAAACTCAAAAACAAGAAAAGCGGCAAGCTGGTTATTTATTGTAATGACGCGGTATATGCTCATCTGTGGAAAATGGCTATCGACCGCGGCAACGTAGACTTTGCTGTTACTGAGGTTGAAGGCAAGCCTATGGCAACGTTCCAAGGCTATCCGATCAAATGCTGTGACGCTATTATTTCTACAGAAGCACAAGTTGTATAAGGAAGAGAGGTAAATAAATATGTATGATGTACAAGCAATGAACGCAAACAATGTGGCTTATGCCGCAGGTGCTTTGCCTGATGTAATTGATCTTGGCGCTGATTTTTCTAACGCCATTGATCCTAATATCAACTATGTTGTTACCCTGTCAGCTCCGGCGACAGCGGCTCTGACCTTTACTGTCAACGCTGCTAAAACCGCGGCAATGGCTAGTCCTGTTGCTGTTGCTGTAGTGCGTATTCCGGTAGGTGCCAAATACGGCTTTGCCCCGCTTGGCACCATCCCTGCTCGTTACCTGGGTGTAACTGCCGCTGGTGATTTTGCAGGTAATATTGATGCTGGGCTGGCCTACGGGGTTCAAAGTCCGTTAGGTGTAGGCTTGGCGCAGGGGTGATAATATGTTGATTAAGGTATTTGCTATTTCTACAACTCAGGTCAAAAAATCGGGTCGCCCCTTAACGCTACAGGCTGGGAGTGTTGTTGAACTGGATACTTCTATCGGTGATACCTATTCTAAAAGGGCCTGCCGTGTTGTTGGGCAAAACGCGACTGTTACTGTTGACGCACCCGAAAAAGAAGAGAATGACAACGATACTGCCGGTAATGATGTCATTGACATTGCAACTGCTAGCCGGTCCGAACTTTGGGCTTTTGCGGAAGAAAACGGCATCGAACTGCCGCCCGAACTAAAAAAGGGGAATGCATCTACAGAAAAAGTGCGCGCCGGCGTTTTGACCGCACTGCAAGGCTAAGAATTAAGGCGGGGCGCAAAGCTCCGCCCTTTCTTTTAAACAGACAAATATTAAGTTGTTTAGTTAAAAGATAGGAGTGATGAAAATGTATTCTGTTGTTGATTTGGTTAATATGGCACTGAGACAAATAAAAGTACGTGAAATTATTTCGCTTGATGATGAAACAGTCGAGGCGAAGAGCGCAAAACAAATGCTTAAGCTGTCGCTGGGGGACCTGCTTAACCGAGCTGACTGGCGTTTTGCTAAGGTAAAGAGAGTTTTGCCAAAACTGGACATTGAAAGTATTGATGCAGCTTACGCCACAGAGAAGATCATGTCATCTAATGTTTATCTGTATCCGGAAGATGTTGTAAGAATCCGCGAAGTATCAAGCGGCAGATGTAGAGGGGCAGCTGAATATGAGCTGCTTTCTGTCAAGCTGAAAAGCAGAGATAGCTTTGTTTCTGTTCTTGTTTCAAGACTGCCGCATATAGAGCTTACTTATACAAGATACTGCGCCGAGGTAAATTTGTGGCCGTCGACTTTTCAAAGGGCGTTCGTTCATTATTTCGCCTATAATATGGCAATGTATTCTGCAATGGGTGACGCACAGGCGACCCAGTTGCAGCTTTATAATATGGCCGTAAAAGAGGCAATGGCGTCTAATACAAACGAGGATAAGCACAGGATGAGGATTGACCCTGATATTTTGAAAGCGAGGGATTGGTAATGACATACAGGTATTTAACGCCTAATATGACTGGTGGCATTGCGTCGAAAGATATTCTAACCCGTGTTGATCTAGACAAGTACCCGACGTTTTTAAAGCGTTGTAAGAATGGCATTGTCAAGCCTTATGGCAGCGTGTACAAGAGGAACGGCACTGTTTATATTGATGAGCTTGTGGCAGCGGGGAATGTGCGCCTGCTTGCGTTCAAGCAGGCGGATGTGGATTATCTTTTGGAATTCACCGACAACCACCTGACAGTGCGCCGTTACGGGAGCGTTGTAAACAATATAGACAGTCCGTATACTTCTGACGACCTGCCACGTCTTAAAGTTACACAGTCAGCAAATACAATGTTCATCTGCAGCGGCAGGCTGCCAATAATGGAACTGCGTAACAACAATGGAACATTCACTATTAATAATTTAAAAATACCGATTCCGCCGTTCGATGAATTGCAGACCGGAGTTAATTTTAGTAGCAACAACTCGACAGGTAACGCTATTTTAACATCTAACGTTGATTTTTTTACAAGTAGTATGGAAGCGGAAGCGGTCAAGGTTTTGCAGCGAGTTGCGACAAAAATAGAAGATGTAACGCTTCAGGGGCAACAAACACTTGGACCTGTAGTGCTGTATGAGAATGCGAGACTGATTTTGAGCGGCAGTTGGACTGGCTCTGTTATATGGCAGTATCGCCTTAACTGGGGCGGCGGTGGCTGGGATACTGTGGGAACATATACCGGCAATGGAACTTTTAACGGCGTATCGACAACGCTTGCACTTTCGTATCAGGCGCTTATAACCGTAACCAGTGGGAGCGTGACCGTGCGTATGCAAAGTGATGACAGAGAGTTTGGCGGCAGCGGAGGTGAGGGTGACTAATGGTAGAAATGCAGGGTACATACTCGGGAAATAATACCAAAGAATTTTTTGTTGGCGACAGTCTTAACATCCTGACAAAAGGTACTTGGACGGGAACTATTATTTTACAGCGCAGAGCAAAGCTTTCAGAAGACTTTATTGATTACAGGAAATATTATTCCATCGATGATTATAATGTCAACGAAAGCTTTACTGAAGATGGTGACGGGCATTATTATCGTTTGGTTTTAGACATCACAAGCGGTACGGCGACAGTTCGGCTCACAAACTATGGCTATACGAATGAAGGGATTGCCTATATTAAAGAAGTAGTTGATTCCAAAAACGCCATAGTGGAGATACAGAAAAGCTTTGCGACAGATGCGAGCACAGAAGGGTACTATATTAGTTTGTTCTCTGCGGCAAATGGTTATCCAAAATGTGCAGACTTCTTTCAGGACAGGTTTGTATTAGCGAATATTGACAGCAAGCCTAACGGTATCTGGTTCAGTAAGAATGGTGATTACACAAATTTTGATGAAGTAATAAGGGATGGAACGCTGACAGACGATAGTGCTATAAACACAAGCGTTGTTGCCCGGAATGATTATAATATCAAGAATATTATTGCCGCAAAAGACTTGTGCGTATTCACTGGTGACGATGAAAGGATCGTCAGTGATGGATCGACGGTAACACCAACCAGCATTAATATCCGCAGGCAGTCTTCGTGGGGTAGTACTGACAGGCACGTCCCGTTTGTAGCAGATAACAGAATCCTTTATATCCAAAGCAACAACAAATTTTTGCGGGATTTTGGGTACACATATGAAACGGACGGTTACACAGGTAATGAACTGACGCTTTTTGTCCATGATTTTATTGACGCGGACATCAAAGACTATGCCTACGCAAAGTATCCTGAAAACCTGATCTATTTTGTACTCGAAAGCGGCAAGATAATCTGTCTTACTTATTTGGTGAACGAAAAGGTTTTCGCATGGAGTGAGATTGAAACTGCTGGAAAGATAGAGCAAATTGAAACCGTTACCGAAAACGGCGCCGATACGATTTATACAACAGTGGTCAGAGATGGTCATCGGTATCTTGAGAGAATGGCTTTTGACACAGATTCAATCAAGCCAAGCGATTATGTAATGTTGGATTGCAGCAGCATCTTTACCGATACGGATGGGCAGGGGATAGTTATACCGCGCCTGGCGAATAAGTTGGTTTGGGTTGTCACAAGCGGCGATATGATGAATGTAAAAACACAGACAGCAGGCGCAGAAGGCAACATCGTTATTGAGCCGCCTGAAAGCGGGGTATATGGCAAGATTATCGTCGGCCTGCCGTATGAATTTGTTTTGGAGTTGCCGGCAGTTCACAGCACATCCAAGCAGGGCAGCTCTATTGGGTCTAGAAAGTCTGTTACCTCTGTGACGATGGAGCTTAGGGAAAGTTACTATGGTGATGTTTATTCACGTGAAGGCAGCAGGCCTAATCCTATTTTCAGTACGATAAAAGATCGCTTAAGTGCTCTTACATCAACGCTGCAGATTGAGTTGTTCAGTGGACTGGTATTGGTGCCTCTTGCTTCTGATTCTAACCTTGACGGTGGGATAATCATAAAGCAGGATGAGCCGTATCCGTTTAAACTTTTGTCTATTGCAAGGGATGTGGATATGTCGTGATTTACATTAAAGACTATACCGAAAACCTGATAGAAGACGCGAGATATGTTTTTGCAAACCTCAGGGAAGATGACAAACTAATGTTTTCGGAATATAAGGATATGAAAGAGGCTTTTGCGTTTCATGTTGAAAAAAGCTGTGAAATTAAAATTGCATATAACGGCGAAAAACCAATGTGCCTGTTCGGGATAACAAGTAAATATCCTGTTTTGGGCTGGAAGTATCTGGTGTTTCATTTTGGGACGCTGGAGGTAGACCGGCACAGAAAAAGTTTTGTGAAAACAGGCCGGCAGGTTTTAAACGATTGGGCCGAACGTTACGGAAGTTTATACATGACCGTTCACAGTTACTACAAAAAGTCTTTTGTAATGGCAAAAGCGTTTGGGTTTAAATTTAAATTCAATATTTACGATATCTACATATTTGCAAGAGAAAAATCTTTGGCAGAAGCAGGGGCAGAACGAGAGAAAAACGGACGCTGATGAAAGTTGACGCAAGATGGAATAAAATTCGTTACAGCGAAAATATGGCGATACAGGATGGGAGTGGTGATAATGGCAGCAGTAATGGCAGTAATGCAAGGGGTAATGACATTTGCCCAGGGCAATCAGCAGGCATCGCAGATGAAAGCGCAGGCCCAGCAAGCCGAGTATCAGGCAGCAGCTGAACGGGCCAATGCCCAGATCGCAGAACGTAATAGAGAAGTGGCGGGAGCTAATGCTGCCGAGGAGTTACGAGGTGCGCGCAATAGGAAAGATTTAGTAGCCGGGCAAAATACGGCAGCACTGGGCGGCGCCGGGCTTGAAAGCGACAGCGGGCTTGGCTTGGCCTTAGACAGGGCTAATGTAATGAGCTTTGAACAGCAGACAGAGAAAATCAGGCAGAATTTATTTACAAGTGATCTTGACCTGCGGCAGGAAGTCGCTAACCGTAATCAGGCGGCGGCAGCGGCCGACGCTACGGCGAAGAACTTGAGAAGCGCGGCAAAAAATACGAGACGTATGGCAATTCTCGGTGGTGTGCTTACTACTGCAAGTGGACTGATGGGCGGTGGTAAGGCAAGTAAGGCAAGTAAGGGAGCTTCAAGCGGCGGGGCGCAATCTTATGGCTTAGGCTCCAATGGTTACGGCTGGGGCAATAGTAACCATATTGGCTTTCAGACTGTTGGGAAGAATTATAAAACTGTACTTGGAAATACTTTTTAATGTGAGGTATAGCAATGGCTAATTTAACGGTAAAAAATAATACATACCAACCGATAGGATTGCGCCCGCAACAGTCAAAAGTAGGGTATAACGGCGCGCAGATTGTTGACCAAAGTGGGATTTACGGGCAGGTTGGGAAGGCGACAGAAAAAATAAAAGCGGCTGTTCTTGTCAAGGAAGAAGCAGATGAAGCTTTGCGGGTAGCTACTGCCAGTAATGAGGCGGCCAAAAGAATGGCTGAGCTGAAAGTAGATATTTTTAAGAATAGGCAAGGTAGCAATGCTGCTGATTCGCAGGCTTATTTTGAGCAACAAGCGAAACGCATAAAAGACGAGATATATGCCAATAGCGGCATTAAATATAAGACAGGTGAGCTGGCGTTTAAAAAGGCGGCAGAGGACAATATAGTGTCTGGCAGTGTGTGGGCGTACAAATGGCAAGCCGAGCAAGAAAAAGAGTTGAAAGCTACAACTTACGAACAGTTCGTGCAAGACAGGATAACAGATGTTTTGGATGGTGGGGCACTTGAAGCGAATTATAGCCTTGCTGTCGGTATGGCGGGGTCGATGTTCGTAAACAGTCCGCCAGAAAAACGAGAACAGCTTATCCGAGATGTCAGCGATCAGTTTGCTTCTGTTCTAGTTGTTAATGATGTTAATAATAAAAACTTTGATAGAGCTTCGGCAATGCTGGATGTGTTTGGTGGCAAAATATCGCCTACACAAAAAGTGAAACTCGGTACGCTTATAGCTAATGGAGAAAAAACAACAGCAGCATACAATGACGCAAATACAATAATGGAACAATGCAAGCGGCCTGATGGAAGCATAGATTATGCTAAAGCAATAGAGCGTGTAAATAGCTATGGCAACGGGAATCTGCCAGAAGGACAATTTACATTTAACCCGGGAGTATCATTTAAAGGCGCACAAAAGCAGACAGTAACAGGCGTGAAAGCTGCTACTGGTTTGCTTAATGGGCTTGGGATTACTGATGTTTATGTAACCAGCGTTAACGATAGTAACGTTCATGTTCCGGGTAGCGCTCATTATGAGGGGCTTGGGGTAGACGTGGATTGTGCGGCATTAAGGGATGCTACCCCGGATCAAAGAGCGATGATGAAGCAGTACTTAGAACAATCCATGCCAGGGCTGAAAGTGCTCAACGAATACGATGATGAGCGTTCGCCGAATGCTACTGGTGGACATTTTCATCTTGATTTTACTAATTATAAAGGGAACGGCGGTTTTGATCGCGAACGTTCCGATGCTATAAAAACAGTTATTAACAACGCGCATCAGGAAGAGCAGCGGATTCGTGGACTTAAACAAGAAGGATATGATAAAGAATTAACTCAAATGGTTATGGAAGGTAATCCGAGCATCGCTAAACTTGATGCATTTGGGCAAAAACTGTATATGGACGACCCTATGCTATACAATGCTTTTGCTCCCGCAATAACAAAACTAAAAAGTTTAGGGACAGTAGGTAGTGTTGGCGGGGCAAAAGTAAGCGATCCTGCAACTTTAGCTACTGTATATCAGAGTATAAATAACGGTACATTGAGCGTAGAAGATTTAACGGTCAAGTATGGTTCTTTGCTGTCAAAAGGTGATTATAACAAAGCTTTAAAACAGCTTACCTTGAATACCAGTCCGGCCGTAAAGGAAGCAAACAAGGAAATAATAGTCCGGATAGAAGATATGTTCAGTAATAAGGTGGATCGCACTGATGTACAAAACGCTGTCTTTTCTGCGCTTGACAATATGGAAAATGCTATGAACCCGGAAGTTAGGATTGCAACAGCGGCAAAACTGATGGAAGATAAAGCTAAGGTTCTTGCAAAGGCACAAACATATCGCAAAGATCGGGAAGCAGCCGGTGACGCTATCGCGCTTGCTACACCATATGGCTTAAACAATGAAGTCGCAAATATTATGACGGCGTATGACAACAATGGTTCTATTGCTGAGAGTGTCAGTAATATGTTATCAAGAATGGAAGTTGGAGATGCTGTACAACAAGAGGCCTTTAGGCTTGTTGCTGGCAACGGGCAATTAGTTAACGAAACGACAATGAATGATGCTATTGCTAAAATTTGCGAACAGCGAGGGGTGCCTTTTGCGCAACACCAACTTAAGACCATAGCAATAACGCCGGTAAACCCATGGTGGCAGATAGATACCGAAAAAGAAATGGAAGGGGACTATTGATATGGCAAGACTTAACGTGAGCGGATGGGATACAGGATTGTTAAGTTCTTTAAAGGCATCTGATAATCTTGATCCCAAAGCCAGTGAAGAAGCTGTAAAATATGCCAACGCTTTTGGAATATCTCCAAGCCAGGCAATGCAGGAAGTGTCGAAAGTCAAAAGCACGTGGGGCAAGGGTGACGATAACGGATTGATAGATTTACCAAAAACCAGCCCGCAGGTTGCGGAGTTAATGAAAGACCCGATTATGGCGAATTTATATCGAAACTCCCCGTCTACGGCTTTACGCTGGGCGAAAGGTGCAGAAAGCGAGTGGGTGCCGGTCAAGATGGCGAAGTCTGTTCTCAATGGCGTGACCGGGGTAATGGGTGCTTTTACCGGAGCGGCGGGCGGGGCACTGGAGGTAGTCGGGAACGCACTCGACAATGATAGGATATACAATGCCGGGCGCAGAGCTGTATCTACTGCTAACGAATGGGCTGGTATGCGTTTTGATGTGCAAGCTGATAGTACTGCGGGCAGAATTGGTTATGCCTTTCTTGAGAACGCTCCACAGTTTCTCGCACAGGCATTTGTAGGTTCGTTTAACCCTGCAGCAGGTGCGGCAATGATGGCTGCTCAAGTAGGCGGCGGGCAGTATGCCGAGCTGCGAAGGAATAATATCAGCGTGACTGATTCTGCTTTAGCTTCATCCGGGAATGCTGCTATCCAAGGTGCGCTTGAAACATTCAGTTTAGGAAAGGTGCTTAATGCCGGGCGCAGGCTGAGCCAGGGAACGAATGCAGGTAAGGCTATAGCGGAAGCTATGCTTACCGAAGGGGTCACGGAGTTTATTCAGGAATATCCGGACGCTGCTGCTGAAATATGGGCGAAGTATAATCATTTCTCGACAGAGGATCAGGTAAATAGATTTGTTGCTGACTTCAACGAGATAACCGAACGCGGCGCATATGCCGGCGCAGTTGGTGCGCTGTATGGCTTGCTGGGCAGTAGTGTGTCTGTAGCAGCTAACAGACAGGTACAAGCGCAAAAATCTTCGTTTGTTGCAACAATGGCGGAACAGGCACAAGCTTCCGGTGTAACTCCGGATATGGCCAAAGTGGCTGTTGATACAATTACAGAAGGAGAAGTTGTGTATCTTGATGCCGAAACAGTGCAAAGGGTATTTAACCAGCAGGGAATAGATCCATTATTGACATTAGGTGTTTCGGAAAGCCAAATAAATCAGGCGGTAGAAAACGGTAGTGATATCATAGTATCTGCAGGCAGTTTAACGAAAGCGAAAATGGAAATGCGGGGGTTACTTGAAGAGTTAAAAGGAAATTATGCATTTGGCAGTGGCGAAGCAATGGAAAGCCGAGTTAAAGAAAGCCGGGCACTGGAAGCTGCATTTTACCAAGCGAACAAGCAGACAGAGCAAGCGGACGCTGTGTTCGGCGATTTTAGGCAGCAATTGGAAGCTGCCGGCGTTAAGGGTAAAAAGGTTGATGATATTATTACAGTTCTGCGCAGCCGTGGCGCTGCGTATAACCCCGAAAACCCTGCCCAATACTATATCGATCATCCGCTGGAGATAGCCAGAGACCTTTATATGCAAGCCGGGCAATATGCACAAACTAAAACAGCCGGCGAGAAATTGCTTGAGGACGAAAAGCACTTTGGGGATAATATTGATAAGTTTATATCAGGCAAATTGGTAGATAAAACTATTAGAGTAATGCAGACACCTCTTGCGTTAGAAGTTGCTGGTGCAAAAATATTGCCGGTGGACATTTCTGTTGAAAATCTTGATAAGGTTTTAAATGGAAAACATAAAAGTGATATGTCTGCTGACATAGTGAAGCAGATACCTAGGGCATTAACTGATCCCTTAATGATATTTGATACCTATGATGGTAAGAATGGTGCAAAAAGAAAAATAGTTGCCCTGGATTTAAAATCCGAAAATGGAGCAACCATTGTAGTACCTTTCGAACTTGAAGTAGATAATAAAAGCAATAAGTATGTTATGAACGAAATTATAAGCGCATATGGTAAGACTGACAATAAGACAGGCGAACCACGCTATGAATGGTTTGCTAAGCAAATTGAAAACGGAAAATTAAGATACATTAATAAAGAAAAAACCGCTAAACTGATTGAAAACGAGAAGCCCGAATGGCTCATGCCGTTTTCAACAGATAGCGGTTTTCTTAGTGCCAATATACCAAATGAAACGGACCTTGTCAAGCGCCGCGAAGAAATGCAGGGATACTATCAATCTGCTTTTCATGGAAGCCCACATAAATTTGAAAAGTTTGATTTAGGGGCCATTGGTACAGGAACCGGCATACAGGCACATGGATGGGGCTTGTATTTTGCTTTCAGCAAAAATACCGCTAAACGGTACAGGGATAGATTAAAAGGCCGCCGTGATACGTATACGGACGAAGGTTCTCTGGTTGAAGTTGATATCCCTGAAAATGATGTATTACTCGATGAAGATAAAGCTATCGAAAAGCAACCGCCTAAAGTACGTGCGATTATCGAAGCTGAATTAGAAAGAATTGGCGGGAGTGCAAATAACGGCAAAAGCTTTTATAGAGAATTAATATTCGAAATGCGAAGGAGAGGGATGGAAAATCCAGCCAGAGCAGCATCTGAACATTTAAATAAATTAGGGATAAAAGGCATTAAATATGTTGGAATGGTAGACGGACAATCATATGTAATTTTTGACGATCAGGCAGTAAAAATAATCAATAGTTATAACCAAAAAGTTAATAATGATAAAAAAGGCGCTATCACCTGGGACGCAGAAGGTAAAGCGATAATCAGCCTGTTTGAAGGTTCTGATCCGAGCACGGTTATTCATGAAACTGTAGGGCATTACTTCGTTGAAAACCTTATGCAAGACGGTGTGATGGCAACTGCGACAGAGCAAATGCGTAAAGACCGTCAGACTATGCTTGAATTTGCAGGAATAACAGAGCAGGAATGGCAGGAACTGAATAAGCCTAATGGAGAACTTTCTAATAAGCAATTTGCCCGTAAGACGGAGATCCACGAAAAGTGGGCGCAGGCAGCAGAACGTTATTTCCTTGAAGGTAAAGCCCCCAGTGCTGAATTACGTGGAGTAATGCGCAGGTTTAAAAATGGCTGCTTGAAGTATACAGTTCTTTGCGGGGTAATATGCTTGTCGAAATCAACGATGATGTACGGCAAGTCTTTGATAGGATGCTTGCATCCGAAGAAATGATTGCAGAGGAAACAAGGATCGATGGTTACTTTGCGGCTATGCCTGATAGCATCAAGGGAAATGTCTCTGATGCACAGCGCCGAAATTTAGCAACGCTTATGTCTAACGCAAAAGGTATGGCGGCTGATAAGTTATCTAAAGAAATGCTTGTGAATTTTACACAAGCACAAAAAGAGAAAATTGCTGCCAGAAAAAAAGTTTTGCGAAAAGAAGCAGAACTCCAAGTGAAGGAGCTGCCGGTATATAATGCGGCAGAGATGCTGAAAGAGGAAATGAAGCATAATGCCAAGTACCTTGCTAAAAACTATATTGAAGAAACTTTGACTAAAGAGCAAATATCAATGTTTGAGCTTATCGCAGGGCTTAATGATTATACCAACGGGCAAAAAATGGCAGAGGAAATTTTGAAAGCTCCTACGTATAAAACCGCAGTCAATGAAGCAATCAACGATGCAATAAAAGCTGAATTTCCTGATCTTGCAAGTGACAGAGCCGCAGCAATGCAAGCTGCCAAAGAGGCTATGTATAATGAGCAATCCGGACTTCTTATCGCGACAGAGGCAGAAATAATTCAAGGGCGCGTTGATAAAATCGTTGCAGAAAAATACGCAAGAATGAGGTTGGATACGGCTAAAGTTCAGGCCCGAAGTGATTTGCATGAACGGTATAAAATCAACGAAGCAGTTAAGACAACTAAATATATCACCGCTGAAAGAACGGCAGCCCTCAAAGAACAAAAAGCAAGGCGTGATGGGGATATGTCCGCAGCAGCACGGTATAAAAACATTCAGCTTTATAACCATGCCTGTGTTATTGAGAGTTTGAAAATAAGAAATGAGGTTGCAGCGGCAAAAAGATATCTTTCAAAAATTGCCAAAGCAAAGCCGGATAGCTGGAAGAATGAGCAGCACCTTGCACAAGCAGGGGCATTACTGGCTAGATTTGGGTTAAGCGCAAAAGGGTATAACCCTGAAGTAAAAACAAAAACATTAGCCGAGTATATTTTAGAAACGAATGACAAGTATGACAATATGGATATTGCAGGCTGGCTGATAAATGAGGACGTTCAAGTTAAGAACCCTGGGAAGGAACTGACTATTGAGCAGCTGCAAGATCTTGTTGATGCAATTAAAAACATTAAGAAAGTTGCTTCTGATGAAAACAAGCTTAAAGTGCTGACAGCAAAAGGTGATTTTAATGAAGTTAAATCTGAATTGCTGGGGGCACTGGGAAAACTGCCAACAAAGCAAAAAATTGAGATTGGCAGTGCAAAGGAAACTTCTGTTGCTGATAGATTTAAGGCAAGCATTTTAACTCCCGAAATGCTTTTTGAAAAGTATGACGGGTGGAAACAGGGAGTTCTTAGCAGGTTGTTTGGTACTCCTGCAAGAAGACATGATGATGCACTTAATGTAATGCAAGCTGAATATTCCAATGCGATTAAAGACTCGCGCGAGGAATGGTTGCCATCAAGGAAAGATAAAAGCAAGGCGTTTGAGAAAAAAGAACGTACAGAGCTTGGTGGCGGGATGTTTAGTGATATGGAATTAGTTCAGATGTTATGTAATCTTGGAAATAAAGAAGGCATTGAAAAAATTTGCGCAGTTGGAACAGAACAACGGCCAACCGTGCAGTCCATGTATTTTCGCAATTCTTCTCTTTGGGTAACGGATAATATTGAAGCTACAAGAGAAAACTTGTTAAGTTATCTGGGACAAGAGTTAGGCGCGGGTGGTATAAAATATGCACAGGCCAAGATAAATGCAGCAGGCCAGCAAAAAGACATTAAATTTGATTTGGATCGTAGGACTACTGGATTTACCCCGGTAGCAGTTGAGACGGTAGGGGCAGTTATCGAAACTCCGCAGGGCACAGTTACCTTTAGTGGCGGATACTTTCCATTAGTGAGGGATAGGGGGGCGGGAAGCAAGCCCCAAGGCCAAGACGCCATTGCGGATAATAAAAATCCAGGTGGCCGCATTCGAACCAACAGAGGTTCTTCAAAAGCTAGAACAAAGGCTATTTATCCGATCGATCTTTCCCCGGATTGCGAAATGCAGGCAGTCATGGATACACTACACGATATTGCATATCGAGAGCTATTCAGCGATATAAACAAGATATTTAACGATGGAGAAATCTATCGCGCGCTTGTGGAAAAGTTGGGCAATGCGGATTTTGCAGCACTAAGAGAGTATTATCTTGCTAAAACAAATGATACTAAGAGCGCCAAAATAGGTGAAGGGTTGATGAGTGATACTGCGTCATGGCTAAGACGTAAGACCAGTAGCTTTGTTATTATGATGAATGTTAAGGTTAATTTGCAGAATTTAGGTAATATCTTCCTTTATGGCAATAGTGTAGAAGGCTGGACGCATACGGACACAGTTGCCGCAATAATGAATTGGAGCGCGAACCTGCAGGAGGTTGGAAAGTTTGGCGGCTTGATAGAGGGCGTACAGGAGTTATCGCCTTATATGCGGTTCAGGGCAGACAGTCCTGACTATACTATCAACGAGCTTCGCAGCGAGGGTAAACAGTCCGAGCTTGAAAGGAAATTTATGGACGCCGGCGCAAAATTGATGTCGTTGACCGATGGGTTGACGGCTTATCCTGTCTGGGCAGGGGCTTACGCTAAAAAGATAAGAGAAGGTTCAAGCCATTTAGAAGCAAGGGATTTTGCCGATACTGTTATCCGTAGAACCTTAGGAGCTTTTGATGCCAGTAATACCGCGCCGATACTGCGCGTTGGCGGAGGATATAAATTGTTGACAATGTTCCAAAGTTTCTTTGTTACACAGGCTAATCAGTGGATTAGGGAGTATGGTATTTTCATGAGAGATAAAGATGTAGTTCGGTTAGCAAATTTTGCGTTAAGCAAATGGTTGATATTTTCCATGGTAAATCTTATGCTCTCTGGTGAAGATCCATTTGAGGAAGATGAAGGGCTTGGAAACAAGTTGTTTAATGAGTTGGTAACTTATCCGGCTAGCATGTGGGGACCGGTTGGCACCGCTGCAAATGTGGCGTTAAGTAATGCCTTGGGAATAAAAAACTATGGCTATCGTCTTTCTGCAGCACAGTCAACAATTGAAAAAACACTTGCTACTGTAGGCAACGTTAGGAAAGCTGCCGAGGGAAAACGCAGCGGCGAAGAGCTTGCAGAAGATTTAACCTATCTGACAGCTTTGTATGGTGGTGTTCCAAAAGGCATCCATACTCTATTTTGGAACTCTTATGATTATATTGCAAACGATATGGATCTGAAGCTGGGAGATATTTACAGACGGCGGACAAAGCGTGACCGTGATGAATAAAAATAACCCCCTCGATTTTGAGGGGGTTAAATAATACAGAAAATTTATTATGAAATTCTTGTTAATTAATAAAGCAGGCGATTTTACGATTTAGTGTTTGTGGTAAGTTCCTTTGCTTCGATCCCAGTGACCGCCATTGGAATCAGTTCTACCCGGGTGTGCGAAAACTGTAGCTGCTAAAGATAAGACCAATGCAAAAATTAAAAGTAAAGCTGTTGCTTTTTTCACGATAACCCTTCTTTCGTATGCCTATTAATGCCTGCTTTTCACAATTATAACACAAACTATATGAATATAAAAGTATCAAATAGGTACTGACTAATAATCAGTGCTTTTTATATTAAAACAAAAGGAGTGATAATATGAGTGTAACAACTACCGCAACATCTGTAAGTTACATATACCAAGAGGGAGAAGTGTATTCTCTGCCTTATGAGTACCAAAACGAAGCAGATGTAAAAGCAAGCTATATTGACAGTGACGGAAACAAGGTAAACCTTGCTTATAATGTTGATTATACTGTCGGCGGCAGTACTGTAACATTAATAGCAGCGTTACCGGATGGCGTAACAATTACGTTTTCAAGACAAACAGAAATCACACAACAAACGGAGCTGCCTGCACAGCCGATTACAAAGGCGATAGAAGAAGCTATTGATCGTAATACAATGTGTATTCAGGAAGCAACTGCTGCTCAACAGGTGCTTAAACTGGACTTTGAAGAAACCGTTAACGAACTAAACAATAAGTATAACAACTTCGTTGACGAAGTAGACGAAATCGTTAACCATGCAAATGTTTATGTTCCAACTGTTGACAGTGATGGCAATTTAAGTTGGGCCAATGAAGGGGGACTGCCAAACCCGACAACGGTCAATATCAAAGGTGATAAGGGAGATGATGGCGAGCCTGGGCCGATTGGTCCTCAAGGTCTTCCGGGGCCTCAAGGTGTGCCTGGACAAGACGGAGAACAGGGCATACAGGGCATTCCCGGCAAAGATGGCCGAGATGGGGAACAGGGGGCGCAGGGAGCACCCGGAATAGGGATAAGATACAAGGATGACGTAGAAACCTACGCCGATTTACCCAGTGCTGGAGTAACCGAAGGGGATGCATACTATGTTAACGCAGACGGATTACTTTATATCTACGGTGTTACTGGTTTTCCTAATGTCGGCGATGGTATACAGTACAGAGGTCCGCAAGGTCCGCAGGGCGTACCGGGAGTAGATGGGAAAGAGGGCGAACAGGGAGTGCCAGGCGTGCAGGGAATACCTGGCACAACAGCAACTATCACAATTGGAGCTGTAACAACAGGAGAGCCAGGCAGTAATGCAAGTGTAACCAATGTCGGAACAGATACAGCGGCCGTACTTGCTATATCAATCCCTAGAGGAGACAAAGGCGCAGATGGTGCAGGTGCGGGTGATGTAATAGCTGCTGCCAATAACACTTTCACAGCCTGGAATTTCTTTGAGCGACTGCCCAGATATACAGGTACAGCCACAAATGCGAGCAGTACGGAGTTTTTGACTAAAAGCATAGCTGACACATACTACCTCGGCACTGACATTACTCAAAATGTAAGCTTTCGAGGCAGCAATAATTTTTATGGAAGTGTGTACTTGCGGAACACTGTATCAGTGTCAGGCACAATCACAGTACCAACGCCGACCACATCGTCACAGGCGGTCAATAAAGGTTATGTGGATACGGCGGTAGCTACAACGCCAGCGCAACTTAAAACACAGTCGGATATGCAGTTAAACACTGTAATCACAAGTACTTCGCTTAAAGCGGATTCTACAAATGTACAGTCGTATACCATTACAAGCGGCGGAGGAATAGGGATATCCTACTTTGATGCGTCCGCCACTTTAGCGGGCTATGTTAAGACGTTCGTTATTTCTGTCACTAGATCAGGTGGCGCAGGTACATTTAAGATTGGGGCTAATCACCGTATCGGCGATAATATCCCCTCGGTGTACATGGTGGATGGTGCTTTACCCGACATAGCCGATGGCGAAGTATTGAAAATCGCCATGGAAGTGAACGAGCCTGCGAATGCTATCTTTATCTATATCCTCGGAAAGGTGGCATTGTAATGCTATCCAATAAACTGTTATTGGTGACAGACAAGAAAACAACTGCGAACACTTGGACAGGTCATGTTGTTGCGGTTTTAGCATGGAACGAAGACTTGCACGGCTATTCGATAGGGTACGATCCTGATAATGCCAGCTCTTTTTTGAGCCCGTTGTTGGAAACCGTATATAGTGGCTGGTCAATCACTGAGATAGTAATAGCGTTTGTTCCCGGTAATTACTTAATGTTTGAATGGGGTTTTCATAATCCAGCAATAAGCTCGGATGAAGATGTCGAAGCTCCATACAAATTACCAGGATTGAAAACGTTGACGCTTACTACTAAAGATGGCAGCAGTTCGTATGTATTAAATAATGCGGCTGATTACTATGGTGGCACTGGTACGTTTGACTTCTACGGATTGGAAGAGGGCGGGGACGGTGCTTTGATAAACTGGATAACAACTAATATGGATAAACTAGTTAATGAAACAGGCGTTCAAGCTACCTTTGACATAACGCTGGAATGGGAGTGATGAAAATGTTGTTTAAAAAAGTAAAGTATAAATATGAGGGCACTGTGTATGATAGCTTTTCACAGCTAAAGCAGGCATATCCATATATCAGCTTCCCAGCCGAAAAAACGGATGATGTCTTAGTTGCGCTGGGCGTCGAAAAGATTGAAGAATACCCGCCGCTAGAGCGGTGTAAGACGCTACTTATTGGTCAGGCGAAAATCAAACGTAACGCCGCAGAGATTGCGCCGGTTGAGTATAATGGCAATACCTTTGACTTCGACACAGACAGCCGGGACAGACTGGATATTGCGCTTAAAGCACTGACCGCGCAGGGTGATGGTGCGACCATTGACTGGGGACTTGCTGATAACACATCCGCAACGATAACGGCCGCTGACATTATGGGCGTGTTTGTAACAAGCGCTGTCAGAAGCAATGCACTGCATGAGCAGTACCGGCAGCAGAAAGAAAAAATTGAAGCCGCCGAAATGGTCGAAGAGCTGCTGAAAATTGAGGAGGAAGAATAATAATGGATTTTAACGCTTTTAAATGCGCTGTATTTGCTACGATAAAAACGATAACAGATAGTTTTTCGCTCAAGGTAATATTTACAGCTATAACAGCGATACTGCTTCACAAGCACTCTGTACTGTTTTTTGCGTTTTCGCTTTTAGTTGGCATGGATTGCTTTACAAAATGGATAGAACTTTCTTCCAAAAATATGCAGGCTGCAGGATCTGAACAGCCTACAATATTGCAATCAGTTTTAAACCTGCGTAAGGCCCGCAGAGAAGGTGCAATTAGTAGTGAAGTTATGAAGCATCGTTTTCTTGGCAAAGTTGCCGTATATCTAATTTGTGCCCTTTCTGCGGCGGTTGTAGATATGGTAATGTCAAAATTAAATCAGCCATACTGGGCAGTAACATTGGTTATAGGTTATCTTGTTGCGACGGAATTGTTAAGTATTATAGAAAATCTAAGCGGCGCAGGCGTAAGTCAGATAACAAGTCTTGTAGATTTAATTAAGAAGAAAATAAGAGTATGACAAACAAAGAAGCAGCAGAAACACTACAAGCCATGCTTGACGCTATGGATCCCCGCTTTCTCACATGGGATAGAGAACAGCGGAAGGTCGAAGCGTTGAGCATGGCTATTGTATTACTGAAAAAGGAGGTTGAATATGTTAAAAGAAATTCAATTTCAACGTAGCAAACAGCGTATTTATGCTATGGACGGAGAGTACAGAACAATTGATAGCTGGGAGTGCCGTGACGCATTCGTACCCGGATACAATGCGGCAGGTGACCCGAGGAAGTTTACCGAACGGTGTCTATACCGGTGTAACTGCTGAGGTAACTGACGGTGCATATGGTCCGGCTTATGGCAACTTTTATATCACTACACGCGACCCCAGGGCACGTGATATTCATGGTGGGGGCAGTGGACTTCCTGATCCTTATGCAGACTATCAAGGCTGGATACCTACTTACGGCTGTCTGCGTATGCAAAACGCTGACGGTGTGGTATTAAGCCGTATGATTATTGATAGTGGGAATAGCGTTGTGTTGACGGTGGTGGAATAAATTTACTCATTTTCGTTGTTTTTGCAACGAAAATGAATTGACAATTTGCAATGCGTGTGTATTTTATAAATCGTGGATTATCATTAATTATTGTACAAAAGGAGGATGTTTATTATGGTAAAAAGTCGTACGATAATCGCAACGCCTCCTGGCGTTACAATAAAAGAACAACTTAGTGATAGGGGAATGAGCCAAAAGGAGTTTTCCGCTAGAATGGAGTTGACTGAAAAACATATTAGCCGTCTTATAAATGGAGAAGTGAGATTAACTACTGATGTTGCAAATCGATTAGAAATGGTGTTAGGTATACCAGCTAACATTTGGAACAATTTAGAGGCGATTTATCAAGAAAAACTGTTTAAAATGTAAATATCAAATTTCTTGACTTTAACACTAAAAAGCACTTTGCGAAAGCAGAGTGCTTTTTTCTATGGAGGAATAACATGTATGAAAAAATCAAAAGTTGGATATCTAATAATCGCTTTCTTGTCGGCGTGGGTGTTGGCGCAGTTCTTTTTCTTGCCTGCTACCTGTTCAGCCACAGAAATACCCCCACAGCTGACGATATCACGAACACAATATCTGGAACTCAAGACCATAATCAACGAGCAGGAGAGCTTACTGGCGCAGCTGGAAGTGAAATTAAAGCAGCTGGAACAGACATCACCCGAGCTGTTGAAAACGTTGAGCGAGCAGAAAGCATTGCTAACCAAAACGCAGGAACGCTTGAGGAATGCCGAAACATTGTTAGCACTATCAAAACTAGAACGAGAGAAGCTAAATCAATCCTTGCAGACGTTGAGCGATCAGCTAAAGAAGCAGAATGACGTTAGCAGGCGCAGGGAACGGCAGAAAGCCTTTTGGGGCGTTGTCGGTGGAGTGCTTGTTGGATTGTCGGTTAAATAGTAAAAGCCTACCTTCATAGGTAGGCTTATTTTTTATGCAAAAATTAAAAGTATTTTATTAAAAAGTGTTGACAGTACGTATTGATACGTGTTATAATATACACACAGGGAGGCGATCAAGTGAAACCTAAAGAATTAATAAAAATTCTTGAAAGCAACGGTTGGAAATTAGAACGGACAAGAGGTTCACACCATATATTCAAGCACCAACATAAGCCGGGAATGCTAACCGTTCCACTTCACAACACCGATTTAAAACCGGGAACGCTAAATCAAATCCTAAAGGTTGCGGGGCTGAAATAAGCCCCCTGCTTTTAAAACAATAAACAGTAGATGAAAAAGGAGGACTTAAAATGGAAAAACGTATCTATCCAGCTATTTTTCACCCTGAAACAGACGGCGGATATTCTCTTTATTTCCCCGACCTTCCTGGTTGTATTTCCGAGGGGAACACTTTAGCTGAAGCGTTTGACAATGCTCAAGACGCATTAGGGATTTACTTATATTCTATGCTTCAGGATAAAGCTGCTTATCCCGTAGCAAGCAAACCAGAGGCACTCGCAATTGCTAGTGGTGATTTTGTAACTTTGGTAGAATGGGATGAATTAGAGTACTTACGAAAAACTGATAACAAATCAGTAAAAAAGACGTTAACCATTCCCGCTTGGCTTAATGCAAGAGCAGAGGCGCTGCAGATCAATTTTAGCAAAACATTAAAAGATGCATTGATTCAGAAGGTAAGCAATTTATAATTAATAAAAACACTAAAGTCGAAGCCTACTAACTATGGCAGGCTTTGACTACACTTTGACTACAACTTATAAAAATAAATTGCCGCAGTTTAGAAGTTATTGCATATAATAGTGGCTTGAATACTAGCTTTATCGCATGGGGCAAGGCTTTAGAAAACCATATTTTTTGACTTAGGATCTAGCGCCTTCGGCGTGCAGGTTCGACTCCTGTCACTCGCACCAATCAAATTATAAAGCTGTAGAATCGTTAGATTCTGCAGCTTTTACTACTGGTAGGAACTGTTGGAGAAATAATTAAGATTAATGTATAATATATGAAACAATAAAGGATATTAATTTTCTAATAGAATTAAAAACTAAAAAGTTATTGACAAAACAGAAAATAATATTATATTAATACTAAAGAAAATATCATTAACAGCAGATAACAGACTGGGATATTTCGATTAACAAATGCGTATTCGGGCGCTGACCCCGTAAATAAAAATATATGAGAAGTATTACAACATTAGACCTGCAATATGCCCATAGATTTTATGGGTATCTGCATGGACCAGGTAACTATTGAGGTGGAAGATTCTGTCGAACCAGGTGTCAATATGGTATTTCCCTGTAATGAAATTCAAAAAACTGCCTGGGACGTTTTAAAGAACTTCGATCATGCACTGATTTTGAGGGAAGATGATCCGCTACTGCCGGCAGTACTTGCGAGAACCAGATGAAAGGTGCGGCTTTCAAGACAGAGCTGGCAACAGCATACCCGGATTGTCGTCTTGTGGTTACAAAAGAAACTATGACTGTCGAGGGCATGATTAAGATCGTTTATGATCTGCTTAAAGACAAACTCAATATTGCGAAAATAACTTTTGTCAGCGGTGTCAATACTGCTTCGGCAGAGTTCACAACCAAGAATCAAATTGATCGTTGCCCGCTGTGTGGTATTGCCTTGAATGAAAATGGTGTTTGCCCGAAGTGCGGCTATAAAAAATGATAGTATAGAAATAATGAAAACAGCAGGCCTATAAGGCCTGCTGTTTTTTGTTGGGATAAGATGGACAAAGGGTTAGAGGATATTCATATTAAAATTACTGGAGGGAAAATAAAACAACAGCAATTTAAAGCAGGATACAGGGAAAATTTTTATTTGTATCTTGACTTGGAGTGAGCTTTAAGTGTTATGATTGATAAAAGAGGAACGCAGAGGTGTTTGTAGAAAAAAATAGTGTTTATTTTACCATAGCAGAGAATATTACAGCGACGTGAAATTAGATAGCTAAAGTTTCTGCTTTAAAGTATATATGGGGGAAGGTTTGTTATGCGGGGGCTGAATAATGAAAAAAGATACGCCTTGCTGGACAGTCTGCGAGGGCTGCTGTTATTGGAGATGATCGTCTATCATTTTTTTTGGGACCTGGTGTATTTATTTGAGCAGGATTTGCCCTGGTTTCATAGAAGTTTGTGTTATTGGTGGCAGCAAAGTATTTGCTGGCGTTTTATTTTTCTATCAGGCTTTTGCTGGCCTTTAGGGAAAAGGGCTGTACGGCGTGCTGTGCAGGTTTTTGGGGGAAGTGTCCTGGTGATGGTTATAACGCACATTTTTGTGCCGGACCAGGCGGTTACCTTTGGCGTTTTATTCTTTCTGGGGTCAGGTATGCTGCTGCTGAAGCTACTTGACCGGCGGCTGTGCAGGCTGGCTCCTGTCTGGGGCATTACAGCAAGTGGTATGTTATTTTTTCTGACCCGCAATATCAACGACGGTTATTTAGGTTTTGAGGATTGGAATTTTTTCAAAATACCGGAGCAGCTGTATCTGAATAAATTCACTACTTATGTAGGATTTACAGAAGCAGGATTTTTTTCCAGTGATTATTTTTCTTTAATGCCCTGGTTCTTTTTATATTTGGCAGGTTATTACTGTCTGCGTTTTTGTGAAGCTCTGGGCGGATTGTCTAAGATCTTTGATTATGGCAGCGGCTGCCTGAGTTTTTTCGGACGGAGGTCTTTGTTAGTCTATCTTCTGCATCAGCCGCTTTTGTACTTGCTGCTGACGTTGATTTTGGGTGGTAAGGTATTGCTTTAAGGAGAAGGAGTGTTGAGAGTATGGAATATCGTGAATTGGGACGGACAGGTATTAAAGTCAGTGTGATAGCATTAGGGTGCGAAGGCTTTGTTACCAACGAAGGTGCCTTAACAGAGCAACTGCTGAATGCGGCAGAGCAAGGCGGCATCAACTGTATTGATTTGTATGCGCCGCAGCCGGAAATGCGCAGCCGTTTGGGTAAATGGCTGCGTGGCCGCCGCGGTAAATTTGTTTTACAGGCACATTTATGTACGGTTTGGCAGGAGGGACAGTATAAGCGGACCAGGGAGATCGGGGAAGTGAAAGCGAGCTTTGAAGATCTGCTTACACGGCTGGCAACGGACTATATAGATATTGGGATGATCCATTATGTGGACTCTCTGGAAGATTGGGAAGCGGTAGCTGGTGGCCCGGTAATGGAGTATGCAAGAGAACTGCAGGCTCAGGGAAAAATCAGATATATCGGCTTGAGCAGCCATAATCCTGCCGCAGCTATGCAGGCTGTACAAAGCGGTTTGATCGATGTACTGATGTTCAGCGTTAATCCCTGCTATGACCTGCAGCCGGCGAATGAAGACTGTTATGCGCTTTGGGATGGGAAAAATTATGACAGGCAGCTTGTGAATATGGATCCGGAGCGGGAAGCGCTGTATGAAACCTGCAGCCGCCTGGGCGTCGCTATAACCGTAATGAAAGCTTTTGGCGGCGGTGATTTGCTGGATGAAGAGCTTTCGCCGGCAGGAAAAGCTTTGACTGTTAATCAGTGTCTGCACTATGCTTTGACGCGTCCCGGAGTAGCGGCAGTGATGTCGGGAGCGCATACTGTTGACGAGCTGGAAAAATGTCTTGAATATACTACGGCTGCTGATGTTGAAAAGGATTATGCGGCTGCTTTTGCCGCTTTACCGAAAATCAGCTGGGAAGGGCACTGCATGTATTGCGGACATTGTGCTCCCTGTCCGCAGGGAATAGATGTGGCAGCAGTAACTAAATTTTTGAATCTTACCAAAGCGCAGAACAGTGTTCCTGAAACAGTACGCGAACATTATGCTGCGCTGCGGCATCATGCCGGGGAGTGCGTGAAATGCGGTGCTTGTGAGAAACGCTGTCCATTTAAAGTTACAGTTATCCAAAATATGCAGGAAGCAGTGAAAGTGTTTGGTATGTAATAACTTAAATAATCTTAAAAATAAATTATTGCTTGACTTGGAGTTGACTCCAGGTGTTAAAATAATCGCAGGAGGAGGTGTTGCTCTATGACGATTGCAGAAGTCAGTAAAACGTTTGGCTTGACAGCTGATACGCTGCGTTATTATGAACGAATTGGCCTGATACCGCCGGTCAAGCGTAGCAGCAGCGGTATTCGTGATTATGATGAAAAAGATTGTAATTGGGTAGAATTTATTAAGTGCATGCGCGGTGTTGGTATTCCGGTAGAAATGCTGATTGAATATGTGGCGATGTTCCGCTTGGGCAAGGAGACGATTGCTGCCCGTAAAGCTCTTTTGGTAGAGCAAAGACAGCAGCTTGCCGACAAGATAGTAGCTATGCAGGCTGTACTGGAACGGTTAGATATGAAAATAGATGGTTATGAGGAAAGATGTTTAAAATTTGAGGAAGAAAATTTAAGACAATAAATAAGATTTGCAGCAGAGGTCAGCCAGGAGTTGGTTGACCTTTATTTTTTATCTTCGATCATAATAAATGTCTGAAAGATAATAAATATTTATATAAACAAATAAAAGTGATATAATTATTATTATACGCAAATGTTTACTTGAATAATATTGCTCGATGTTTTGGCTGGGGAGGTATTTAGGATGCTGAAAAGAATATTGACTGCTGTGTTGATGCTGTTTGTTCTGCTGGTAGTCAACAGTGCAGGTGCTTCTAATACAGTACGCATAGCCTATTCGGATATTGATAATTTTGTCGGTATCAAAGAAGGACGGCTGGCAGGTTATGGCGTAGCTCTATTTGATGCAATTGCCGAACATACCGGCTGGACTTATGAATATAAAAGCGGTTCGTGGGAACAGTGTCTGGAGTGGGTGAAAAACGGTGAAGCCGATTTTACTTTTCCAGCCCAGTACAGCGAGCAGCGGGCGGCGGATTTCCTTTTCAGCAGGCAGAACTGTATTTTAGATTTTGCTGCTATTTATACGTCCGGTACCAACAGCGATATTTTATATCAGGATTATCAGTCGTTGCAGGGTAAACGATTAGGCATGATCAAAGGCAACTATCTTAATTTATGTTTTGACAAGTTTGTGGGGAGTAAAGGCATCAGCGTTCAGAAATTTTATTACAGCAGTGGTGCCGAAGTCAATGAAGCATTGGCTGCCGGTAAGATCGATGCTATTATGAGTGGGAATTGTGTGCTTGACGAAGATAAAAAGCTGGTTGCTAAATTTGATTATCTGCCTGCGTATATCATTACGGGAAAAAACAATACGGCATTAATGGAGCAGCTGGATCAGGCGATGCGGGCGATAACGCTGGAAAATCCTTATTTTACTGCCGCGTTGTACGAGAATTTTTACGGACGTGCCGACAAGTTGGCTAAGGGGTTTACCAGGGCGGAACTTGCTTATATCCAGACAGCCGCACCGCTGCGTGTTGTCGGTGATGCCGATAATTATCCGATGGAATGGCTGGACGGTAAAAACGGCGTTTATAAAGGCACTTATCAGGATGTGCTGAAATTATTGGCTCAGGACAGCGGTTTAACGATGGAAATGACCTACACTCCTGATATGGCCTCGTCGTGGGAATTGCTGGCTGACGGCAGAGCTGATGTTATTTCCGGAATAGTCTGGACGAAAGAATTGGAGGCCCAATACGATTTTCTGCACACAGACAGCTTTCTAAAAGAAAATTATCTGATTTTGGGTAGGCGCGGAGAAAGCTTTGATTTTAACAGCCGTTTGAAAGTAGCTATGAAAACTTCATTTATAGGCACTGCAGATTACATCAGGCAGAAATACCCGCAGTGGCAGATTGTTGATGGCGACACTTTAGAAAGCTGTCTGGAAATGGTGGTCAACGGCGAGGCCGATATTATGCTGGGCAATTCTATTGTGATGACAACTAACAGGTATCTGAGCAAATATGCCAGCCTGATGCCTGTAATGACGGTAAGTATGGAAATACCTGTAGGTTTCGGCATTTCTAAAAAATGTCCGCCGGAGGTATTGAGTATTTTTAATAAATCAATCCAAAAGCTGGATGCAGGTGCTCTGGATAAAATAATTTTAGATAACAGCATCGTTAAACACAGAGCATTGGACTGGCGGGAATTTATTAAAAATAATTTTCTTGTTGCCGGAACAGTATTTTTTGCGGTATTGGCTTTGAGTTTTACGGGTATTTTCCTATTTTTGAAGAACCGCCAGCAGGCCAGGTTTAATAATAGTTTGGCTGAAGCACTGGCTGCAGCGGAACGGGCTAGAAGCGCTGCTGAATACGCACATAATGCTAAAAGCGAATTTCTGTCGCGGATGTCGCATGAGATACGCACGCCGATTAACGCGATTGTCGGAATGAGCGATATTGCAAAGCTGCGCGCTGCTGACAGCCAGCCCGTATTAGATTGTTTGGAGAAGATCGATACTGCGTCCAGGCATCTGGCTGCATTAGTAGATGATGTTTTGGATATGTCCAAAATAGAAAATGATAAATTGCAGCTGACGCCGCAGATAGTTTCACTGCACAGTATCATCTTTTCGACCCTGGATATCCTGCAGCCGCTGGCAGAAAAAAAGGGTGTTCTTTTACAGCGGAAGGTAAATGTTGCAAATTGTTCTGTGTACGCTGACAGCAGAAGACTGCAGCAGATCATGGTAAATTTAGGAGCCAATGCAGTAAAGTTTACAGCTAAAGATAAAAAAGTTGTTTTAAAATGCGATATGCTTGAACAGGATGATGAGAGCCTGCTGATCCGGTTTGTCTTAGAAGATGAGGGAATCGGTATAAAAGAAAGCAATAGACAATGTATTTTTGAGGCATTTAATCAGGGCGGACGCAGTACAGATGCTTTTTATGGTGGAACGGGACTGGGTCTGGCCATTTCGCAGAAGCTGGCTCATATGATGGGCAGTGAGATCAAGCTTGTCAGTACATTTGGGGTCGGCAGTCGCTTCTGGTTTGATCTGCGTCTTGCCAAGGCCTCTTTTTTGCAGCAAACGCTTTTAACTGATGAGATCGATCTGCATGGTTACAGACTGCTGGTAGTAGAAGATAATGAAATAAATATGGAAATTGTTTGTGAGCTGTTGCGTAATGTCGGTGCCGAATTTGCTACAGCGAGCGATGGTGAAGAGGCGGTCGAGTTATTTGGCGAGGCAGAGCCGTTTACTTATGACGCAGTTTTGATGGACATCAGAATGCCAAGGATGAATGGTTATCAGGCTGCTGCTGCTATCAGAGCATTGCCGCGTCCGGATGCTGTCTCGGTTGTTATAATAGCGATGACGGCAGACGTGCTGGAAAATGATGTGGAACAGTCACTGGAACAGGGCATGGATGCACATGTTGCCAAACCGTTCGATACCCGTCAGTTTCTGTTTTTACTGCGCGGTTTATTGCAGAATAAAGAAAATATGATTTGCAAATGAATAAAGTATTGACAAATTTAAATAGCCTAATATATAATTTAGGAGCTGGATATTCTGGTAGGTGAGGCTACCACAGGGATATGGATTGCTGCCGCGGAGTGGTGGAGACACCATGAGCAGGTTTGAACAGGCTATGTCGACAACAAGGCATAATCTAATGCAATTTCACCGCCCTGTGGAGTTAAAGCTTGAACAGGGCCGGTTCTGATTGAACTGTAAGGTAAATTTGTTTTATTGCCGCGTCTTTGTTTAAGCATTGACGCGGTTTTTTTATTTGCCGCGGCCAGCCGCAGAATTTTGATTATAGATATTTTATAAAAAAGTGAGGTGAGAAGAATGGACGCAGGAGGCAGTAGGGGCATAAAACCAAAAGGCGAAGAACCAGGAAGCGGTCTGCCGTCAGGGCGTCTGTTCTTCCGCGACAATTACATATAAATACTTTGTCTTTTCGTTGTGTGTCCTACTTTCCTGAAAGTATGCAGTAAAACCGTAAGGAGGTAGAAAACAATGAAAAAGAAATTACTGTTTTTAAAAAATAACCCGCAGGAGATCCTGCATCGTGAGAAGGTCAATGAAAGACTGCGTTTTGCTGCAGCTCATGACGTGAACACAGTTCTGAAGTATTTGGGAACGACTGGTAAAGGATTGCCGTCCGGGATGGTAGAGCAGGCTCGTGAACGGTATGGCGATAATGTTGTGACGCATGGACAAAAAGAATCTCTGTTCACGCGTATCTGCAAAGCTTTTATTAATCCTTTTACAGCGATTTTGTTTGTTTTGGCGGCAGTATCGGCTTTTACAGATATCTGGCTGGCTGATCCGGGTGAAGAAGACGCCGTTACTGTGATTATTATTACGACGATGGTTATGATTTCCGGTATCCTGCGTTTTGTGCAGGAAACGAGAAGCGGTAACGCGGCGGCTAAATTATCGGCTATGATCGAAACTACGACCTGTGTGGAAAGAATGGAAACGGGTCAGCAGGAGATACCACTGGACGAAGTCGTCGTCGGTGATCTTGTTCATTTATCGGCGGGCGATATGGTACCTGCTGATATCCGTATTATTTTTGCCAGGGATCTGTTTGTCAGTCAGTCGGCATTGACCGGTGAAAGTGAACCGGTAGAGAAATATCTTTGCCTGGATGTTCAGGCAGCTTCTATAACAGAAGAACCTAATCTGGCCTTTATGGGCAGTAATGTCATCAGCGGTACAGCGGTAGGAGTTGCCGTAGCAGTGGGCAATGATACGCTTTTGGGCGAAATGGCCAAGGCGCTGAACAGCAAGCCTCCGAAAACCAGCTTCGAAAAAGGTGTCAATTCTGTTTCCTGGGTTTTGATACGTTTTATGCTGGTCATGGTGCCGGTAGTTTTGTTTATCAACGGCTTTACCAAAGGTGACTGGATGAATGCGGCCTTGTTTGCAATTTCCGTGGCCGTAGGGCTGACGCCTGAAATGCTGCCGATGATTGTGACGACCTGTCTGGCTAAGGGTGCAGTTGCAATGTCCAGAGAAAAAGTTATTATCAAAAATTTAAATTCGATCCAGAACCTTGGATCTATTGATATTCTCTGCACTGATAAGACCGGTACGCTGACGCAGGATAAGGTTGTACTGGAATATCATCTGGATATTGAAGGCAAAGAAGCGCCGCGGGTATTGCGGCATGCCTTTTTAAACAGTTATTATCAGACGGGTCTGAAAAATTTGATGGATATTGCCATTATCAGCAGGACGAAACTGGAAGAGGAAGAAAACAAAGATCAGCTGGGCGATCTGGAACATTTTTACCAGAAGGTAGATGAGCTGCCCTTTGATTTTGAACGGCGCCGGATGAGTGTGGTAGTAGAAGACCGGAATGGGAAAACGCAAATGATCACCAAGGGCGCCGTAGAGGAAATGCTGAATATTTCGGCTTTTGTCGAATATGCAGGGCGTGTAGTGCCGCTGACGGCTTCTATGAAAAAGCTGGTTATGGAAAAAGTGGATGCGCTTAATGCCGATGGCTTGAGAGTCATTGCCGTAGCGCAGAAAACCAATCCTTCGCCGATAGGAGCTTTTTCGATAGCAGACGAGAACGAAATGGTTTTGATCGGTTATCTGGCTTTTCTGGATCCGCCCAAAGAAACGACTGCAGCTGCGATCAGGGCTTTGCAGGAGCATGGTGTTGCCGTGAAAATACTGACAGGGGACAATGAAAAGGTCACAAAATGTGTTTGCCGTCATGTAGGACTTGCAGCAGAAAAAATGCTGTTGGGTTCTGAGGTGGAAGCTATGAGCAACGAAGAATTGGCGGCAGCGGCAGAGTATACCACTGTTTTTGCCAAATTGGCTCCGGCGCAGAAAGCCAGAGTAGTACGCCTGCTGCGTGAAAATGGACATTCTGTAGGTTATCTCGGCGATGGCATCAACGATGCGGCGGCCATGAAAGCCTCTGATGTTGGTATTTCTGTCGATACGGCCGTAGATATTGCCAAGGAATCGGCGGATGTAATTTTACTGGAAAAAGATTTGCTGGTTTTGGAAAAGGGTATTCTTGAAGGCCGTAAAACCTATGCTAATATGATTAAATATATCAAGATGACGGCTTCGTCTAATTTTGGTAATATTTTTTCGGTTTTGATCGCCAGTGCTTTTCTGCCCTTCCTGCCGATGGCATCGATACATCTGATTTTGCTGAATCTGATTTACGATATCTCCTGTACGGCGATTCCCTGGGATAATGTGGACAAAGAGTTTTTGACCAAGCCCAGAAAATGGGATGCTTCCAGTGTCAGCAAATTTATGCTTTGGATCGGTCCTACAAGTTCTGTTTTCGATATTTTGACCTATGCACTGATGTATTTCATCATTTGTCCGGCCGTTGTCGGCGGCCATTTGTTTCACGAACTGAGTGATCCTGCCCAGCAGGCATTATATATCGCTGTTTTTCAGGCTGGTTGGTTTGTTGAATCAATGTGGACGCAGACGCTGGTTATCCATATGATCAGAACGCCAAAGATTCCATTCCTGCAGAGCCGCGCTTCAGCGCCTGTGACATTACTTACGTTTATTGGTATCGCAGTGCTGACAGTGATACCGTTTACAGCGGTGGGACATGCTATCGGGCTGGCTTCGCTGCCTGGTGAATATTTTAGCTGGCTGGCCGCTATTACTTTGGCATATATGCTTTTGGCTACGATGATGAAAAAACTTTATATCAAGCGCTATGGAGAACTTCTATAGTTGTTTATAGACGCTGGAACGCATATAATATAAAGATACGAAGCGTAATAAATGGGGGAATGGATTAATGCTGGGGACTATCGTCAATACAAGCACGATCATTGCCGGCAGCGTGCTTGGCAGTGTGTTCAGACAGGGGATCAAAGAAAATTACAAAAAAGCACTCTTTGATGCGTTGGGATTGGCTACTGTTGCTCTGGGAGCTAATGCAGTAGTCAGCAATATGCCGCAGAGCAGATTTCCCGTCTTGTTCATTCTTAGTCTGGCGCTGGGCAGCATTATCGGTACTTTGCTTGATATCGACGGCCGCTTTCAGCGTCTGGCAGGGCGGTTCAAAGGCGGGTCCGACCTTGGTCAGGGGCTGTCTACGGCAATACTGCTTTTCTGTATCGGGACCCTGTCTATTCTGGGGCCGATAGAAAGCGCGCTGTATGGTAATAACACTTATCTTTTTACTAATGCTACGCTTGATTTTGTAGCTTCGATGGTTTTGGCTTCCGCATATGGCATCGGCATAGCCTTGGCAGGAGTCGTACTGTTTTGCTGGCAGGGGTCGATCTATCTGCTGGCCGGTTGGCTGGCGCCATTTTTGACAGCTGAACTGATGACAGAAATTTCGATTATCGGCGGAGTTTTATTATGAGCTCCGGGTTTGCGATTTTAGAATTAAAAAAGTTTAAGACCTTGAATATGCTGCCGGCACTTATTGTTCCTGCAGTTTGGACACTGCTTTTAAAATGTTTTTCCTGAGTAAAACGGTCTCATTTGAAGATGAGACCGTTTTTTAGTTTTTTTAAGTGATTATCTTAACAAAAAAATAAGTTAAAAGTGTAAAATAGCTGTCAGAAAACAGGTTGTGGACTTGTAGAAAAACGTGGCGGTGTTATAATAAAACTGTAAGGAGAATTTAAAACAGCGGTTAGGGCCGAAAAGTTAATTGCTTTTTTAAATTCTCAGTGCTATAATATAGTAAAAGATAATTTTTATTTGTTGCGATTACACACTGCAAATAAATCAAAATTTTGAAAGGTGGTGGCAGTAATGCCAAATTTTGCAAACCCGTTTCAAGGTAATGTCAACAGAAAGTTAACCAAAGAAGAATTGATCCAAGCCGTACGTCTGGATATTGCAGGTGAGCTGGAAGCTATTTACTTGTATGATGCCCATGTACAGGCTACTGATGACGAAGTGGCAAAAATGGTTATTTCCGATATTCGTGACGAAGAAAAAGCCCATGTCGGTGAGTTGATGACTTTGCTGCGTTATCTTGATCCTGCTGAAGCAGAACATTTCATTTCCGGTGAAGGCGAAGTTAAGGAAATGCTTGAAGGCCTTGGTATGAAAGCTGCCGGGATTGCCGATGACAAAACGGAAGTTACCAATAAAGCGACTACCGTAGGCAGCCTGCTGGATAAATAGGAGGTATGGTCATGGAATTTTTAATGCGTGATGATGTTAATCTGTCTGCCGAGCAATGGCAGTCTATTGATAGTGCCGTAATCCAAGCGGCAAGAAATGTTTTGGTTGGACGTAAATTTTTACAGATTTACGGTCCTTTGGGTGCCGGTGCACAAAGTGTGAATGTAGATGTGCTGACTCCTGCTGAAAAAGGCAGTGTAGATTTCTTCGGTGAGGAAGAGGAAGCTGTAAAAGTTACAGGCCGCAGTTTTAAAGAGCTGCCAATGATCTATCGTGATTTTGTATTATCCTGGAGAGATATGGAACAGGCCAGACAGATCGGTATGCCGATCGATTTGGGTGCGGTCAGCGCTGCCGCAAATGCCTGCGCTCAGAAAGAATACCTGATGATTTTTGCAGGGAATCCGAAAGCCGGTTATGAAGGCTTGGCTACGGCAGAAGGTGCTTTTAAAGTAAAAAAATCCGACTGGAGCAAAGATGAAAATGCTTTCAGCGATGTTGTTAAAGGTCTGCAGCATTTTGCGGACAAGAATTTGAGAGGCCGTTATGCTTTGGCAGTCAGCCCTGACCTATATGCACAGTTACAGCGTTTACAGGTCAGCACCGGATTACTGGAAAGCGAACGCATCAAAACCCTGGTTGGCGGCGGATTATATATGACTCCGGCGTTAGGTCTTAATAAAGCCGTATTGGTCTGCGCTGAACCGCAGAATATGGATCTTGTTATAGGTCAGGACCTTATTACCGGTTATATGGGTTCTGCTAAGCTGAATCACGAATTCCGTGTATTTGAAACAGCTTTGCTGCGGATCAAATGCAAAGATGCAGTAGTGGTTTTTGGCTGATCGTAAAATTTAAAGCCTGCCGGCATATTATGTCGGCAGGCTTTTTACTATGCAGAATAGCAATACTGAAAGCGTATTAATATTTATTTAATAAAAATACTTGATGTTTAATAATTGAAAATAAGCTATAATAAAATAAAAATGAATTATCGGTATTAAGGAGGCCGGGCATGGATAAAAAACGTGGTTATAATATAAAATATTTATTGCTGTTCACTTCAGCAGCTGCGTTGCTGTGCGCTCTGGCTGCATATATCAGCATTAACGATACCTATAAGTATACCCGTGAAAGAGCAGCTTTTCTGGCGGAAAGCTATGGCTCTCAGACGCGCTACGAACTGATGGATCTTTATGATGACGCTTTTGTCCTACGTGAGCTGATCCAGCAGGGTATGCTGGATGCCAAAGGTACAAAAATAGCCGTACATGAAAAAGGTTTTCGTAATATGTCAGAGCTTGGTATCCAGAGAATGAACAATGTCTGTACAGCCTTTGACGATATGGCTTTGATCACAAATGTATCTTTGGCTATGGCAGAAGGTCCGCTGCAGGACGGTATTCCTGAAAAAACTGTGATTTCCTATTGCTTTCCTTATGAAATCAATAAAAGTGCCCTGGGAAAAAATCTGATGATCCAGCCGAAACGGGATGACGCTATCAGGAAAGTGTATCGCAAGCAGGGCGAGTTGGTGATCGAAGGACCGTTCAGAAGGATTCAGGATAATGAGCTGGTACTGACGGGCAGGGTCGCTGTAAAAAATTCTGACGGTTCACCCTGGGGCTTAGTTGCTGTGACTTTAGATATGAATCCGGCAAGTCCGAAATATGCTTTGCAGAACATCAATTTTGCCGCACTGCAGGGGCAGAAATATCGTTATCATTTATACAAGATAGAAAACGGAGCCAAATTGACGATTGCTGCTTCTGACCATGCGGCAATGGCAATGACAGGCGGAATGAAATATGATATCGAACTGCCGAATGCCAGCTGCATCATAGAGGTAGACAAAGCAGGCGGCTGGGTTGGTAATAATATAATTTTTTTGAATGCAGGTATTGCCTTTTTTGTATGGCTGCTGAGTGTTTTTGCCGTAAAAAAATGGCTGGAAAATAAAGAGGCCCACCGTGAGATTGCAGACAGGGAAGAAATACTGCGTCAGATTGCCGATAATATCAACGGAGGCGTTTTGACACTGGTCAATGATGCCGGCTTCTGCATCCGTTATGCTAACGATGGATTTCTAAAATTGATTGGTTATACAAGGGAAGAATTGGAAAACGTACCTTCGTTTTTGAGGGCGCATTTGATATATGAAGAGGATGCGCCTAAATTTCAGGCATTACTGGATGGTGTCTGGCATCTTAATGATAAGATCGATTTGGAGATGCGCCTGCTGCATAAAAACGGGCATTATATACCTGTTTTGATCCGTGGCAGCGTGGGGATAGATAAAGACGGCATGCTGGTAATGTACTGCGTTATTGTTGATATCAGTGAACAAAAGCGTATCATCCAGGAACTGGAACTTGAGAAGGAGCGTTATGATCTTTTAGTGCAGGCTTCCAACGAAATAATTTTTGATGTGGACGTGCTGCCGGAGCATATTGCCTGGTCGCCTCTGTATCGCAGGATTTTTGGCTTTGAACCCTTTGGTAAGCTTGCTTCTGAATCTGCGCCTCCGTTAAAATCGGAGGCCGATAAAAATACTGCCGTTATCAGTGCGTTTATCCATAAAATTATTGCAGAGAAGCATTCCGGCAGTGAAGAACTGCTGCTCAGTTATGCCAATGGCGAGCAGCACTGGTTCAGGATCCGGGCTAACTGCATCATCAAAAAAGAAACAGTGATCCGCCTGGTAGGCAAGCTGGATAATATTGATGCAGAAATGCTTGAAAAAGAAAAGCTGCAGGATATGAGCCGTATCGATCAGCTGACAGGAGTTTATAATAAAGCCGGCTTTAAAACTGTGGTGGAACCGCTGTTGAAAGAAAGCGGTTCGGGCAGCTTTATCTTTACTGACCTGGATAATTTTAAAACAGTCAACGATACCTTAGGGCATCAGACAGGCGATAAAGTTTTACAGGAAATGGCAGCAAAGCTGCAGCAGTTTTTCCGTTCCGACGATATTATCGGTCGTTTTGGCGGTGACGAATTTTATATTTATGCACCGGGGCTTTCGCCGGAGGCGACAGTCAAAAGGGCGGAGGATTTATGCCGTATTCTGCATACTGCCTATGATGGCGTTACTGTTTCTGCCAGCATTGGCATTTGCTATTTCCCTGAGCATGGCCGGGATTTTGACAAGCTGGTGCATTTGGCTGATGTGGCCGCGTATGTTGTAAAAGAAAGAGGCAAGGGCGGTTATCATGTTTATGAGCCGGGTGATAAAATTTAATTTTGCTTGCTATTGCCGGCAAAAGATGCTAAAGTTAATTTAATATCATAAGTCGATCCACTGGGGGCGCATTATGCTGAGAGGCCGCAAGGCCGACCCTTAGAACCTGATTTCCGGGTAATGCCGGCGTAGGGAAGTGGCGTAAGCGCGAGCCAAAGCCAATTTCCTGTGGGAGATTGGCTTTTTATTTTGAAGGGGGAGTTTAATAATGGCAACACAGATGCAGTTGGCCCGTCAGGGCATAATCACAGAAGCGATGCTTCAGGTAGCGGCGCAGGAACAGTTGGCGCCTGAGGTCATCAGGGCTGGTGTAGCGGCAGGAACAATAGCTGTTTGCTGCAATATCAACCACAAAAATCTTGTGCCGCGCGGTGTAGGTCAGGGCTTGGCAGTCAAGGTCAATGCCAATATCGGTACTTCCAGCGCTTATCCTGATCCTGAACCTGAGCTGGCTAAGCTGCGCGCTGCTATTGATGCCGGTGCCGATTCTGTGATGGATCTTTCTACAGGCGATAATATCGACGCTTCACGTAAGGCTATCATTGCTGCATCCACTGTAATGGTTGGTACGGTACCGATTTATCAGGCAACAGTAGAAACTATTAAAAAACGCGGTGCCGTTGTTGAAATGACGAAAGAGGACCTGTTTGAAGTTATCCGTCAGCAGGCTGCCGACGGTGCTGATTTTATGACGATCCACTGCGGTATCAACCGTCAGGTTCTGCACGCTCTTGTCAGCGAAGGGCGCGTTATGGACGTTGTCAGCCGCGGCGGCAGTTTTATTACCGGCTGGATGCTGCATAATGATCGTGAAAATCCTTTATATGAATATTATGATGAAATATTGGACATCTGCGCGGAGTATGATGTAACGATCAGTTTAGGTGACGGACTGCGGCCCGGCTGCCTGGCAGATGCTACAGACAGGGCGCAGATTCAGGAGCTTTTGAATTTGGGGGAATTGACCCAGCGGGCCTGGCAGCGCGGTGTACAGGTAATGGTTGAAGGACCGGGACATGTTCCGTATAATCAGATTGCAGCTAATATGCAGCTGCAGAAGCGTTTATGTCATGGTGCGCCTTTTTATGTTTTGGGGCCATTGGTAACTGATATAGCGCCTGGTTACGATCATATTACTTCTGCCATTGGCGGTACTCTGGCCGCGGTCAGCGGCGCTGACTTTTTATGTTATGTAACGCCGGCCGAACATTTGGGGCTGCCTGACATTGATGATGTACGTGAGGGCGTGATCGCAACGAGGATCGCGGCTCATGCTGCCGATATTGCTAAGGGACTGCCCCAGGCTATAGCCTGGGACAGGGAAATGGCTGTCGCACGTAAAAATCTTGACTGGCCGGAACAGATTCGTCTGGCACTCGACCCGGTGAAGGCGCAGGCTTACCGCGACAAGAAGAATAAGGCGGAGGATGAAGCTTGTTCCATGTGCGGCGATTACTGCGCTGTCAAGATCGTGGGACAATATTTGGAAGCGCACAGGAAAAAACAATAATAACCGTAAAAAGAGGACTTACATATGTAAGTCCTCTTTTTTATCAGTCTTTGTATAAATAATCCTGTACTTTGCTGTGACTGTCTTCAGGCCCGACCATGATAAAGACGTCCCCCGCTTCGAAAAGCGCGTAGGGGCCCGGCGAAACGATCAGCTCTTCGCCTTTGCGGATAGCGACGACGGTAACACCGGTACTTTGCCAGAAGTTTATTTCCGAGATCATCTGTCCCAGGAAACGGCAGTCTTGAGTTATTTTTACTTCATAAGGCAAGATAGGTGATGCCAAACGGAATTTTTCAATATATTCAAGCAGCTGATGGACATTATCTAAAATATCGTCCTGTTGTTTTTTCTGTTGTTCCGATAAGGTTTCGATATTTTTTTTCAGTTCGGTAATGGTAGAAATATTGCGGAAACGGCTTACCAGCTGTGAGGCCCGTTCGGCCGAAAGCACTGTGCTGCCGCTGCCTGATTCAATGGCGACGATGCCGACATCCTGCAGCATGAACATGGCGCGGCGGATCGTTTCAGGAGAAACGGCATAATGAGCTGCAAGCATGGAGCGTCCGTAAATTTTTTCGCCGGCCTTATATTTGCCGGCAGCTATCTTGGAAGCGATATCGATAGCGATTTTCTGATAGATTGGTTCTGCTATTTTGTGTTTGTTAGCCATGGTATAGTCCTTTGCAGTAAAAATTTAGTAAAAATCAACAGGCTTAAAATTTATATTTGTCTGCTGGCAAGGCGCAGCAGCAGACTCCACAAGTGGCCTGACAGGCGACTGCGGAGATTTTCCGAAACAAACTGTTAACTGACAGCTGCAGATCTTCGCAGTGTAAAAAAGTAATTAAAGTAAATTGACAAGCTTTTATAAGTAAGTTAAACTAAAAAACAGATAGAAGCAACTCAATAATAACATAAAGTTGTCGGATTGAAAAGGGGGGAGTTTTGATGAAGAAAAAAATAATGCAGCTGTTGGGTATGGTTTTGTTTGTAGGCCTGCTGGCAGGCTGCGGCAGCAATAATGAAAAAACGGTAGTTTTTTCTGATGCCGGCTGGGACAGTGTGAAGTTTCATAACGCGGTAGCCGGTTTGATTGCAGAAAAGGCTTATGGTTTAAAAGTAGAAACGATGAACGGCTCGACGCCGATTATGGAAGCGGCACTGGTGCGCGGTGATGTGGACGTAAATATGGAGCTCTGGACGGATAACGTTGCTACCTATCAGGCTGATAAAGCCGCTGGTGGGATAGTCGATCTGGGAATCAACTTCGATGATAATAAACAGGGCCTGTATGTACCGCGTTATGTGATCGAAGGTGATCCCCAGCGTGGCATTGCGCCGATGGCGCCTGATCTGCACAAGGTTTCTGATCTGGCCCGCTACAGTAAACTTTTTGTGGATGAAGAAAATCCTTCCAAAGGGCGTATTTACGGAGCCATCCCCGGTTGGGCGGTCGATGAAGTAATGTTTAAAAAGTATAAGCACTACGGTCTGGATAAAAATTATGTGTATTTCCGTCCTGGCAGCGAGGCGACCTTGAGCACAGCCTTTGTAACGGCTTACGAAAAAGGTTTGCCGATCGTTGGCTATAATTGGGAACCGACCTGGATCAGCGGCAAGCTGGATCTGGTGCTTTTAGAAGACGCGCCGTATAATCAGGCCGGGTTTGAAGCAGGTGAAACAGCTGCGCCATCAGTAGTTGTCATGGTATCGGCTAACAGCCGTTTTCCAAAACGGCAGCCTGAGTTTACAGAGTTCCTGAAAAAGTATCATACTTCCAGTGCTTTAACAGCGGAAGCTCTCGCTTATATTGCCGATAATAAGGCGACTTATGACCAGGCGGCCCGTTGGTTTTTACAAAAACATGATAATCTGCTTACGCAATGGCTGCCGCCCGATAAGGCCCAGACCATGCGGGCTGCGTTAAAAGAACAGTAAGGGGGCGGGCATATGACAAGTTGGTTGTTGAATTTTCCTAATATCAATCTGAATATAGCAGAACCGATAGATGAATTTGTACGTTACATCAATATTAATTACGGCGAGGTTTTTGTTGCCGCCAAAAAGATGCTCAGTATTTTTATTAACGGCATCAACGGCGCACTGGATATGATTCCCTGGTGGCTGATGATTCTGCTGGTAGTTTTTGCCACAAAAAAACTTATGAATAGCTACAGAAACGGCATCATTTACGGCGGCCTGCTGTTTATGATCGGTGCCTGCGGGTATTGGCATATGATGAATGAAACTTTAGCTATCGTGATCACGGCAGTAATTTTTTCATTGCTGATAGGTTTGCCGATCGGGATCGCTCTGGCGGCGGTACGCGGCGCTGATACGATCGTGCGGCCGATACTGGACGCGATGCAGACGATGCCGACCTTTGTTTATATGATACCGGCAGTTATGCTGCTGGGACCAGGAAAGGTGCCGGCGGTTCTGGCAACAGTAGTTTATGCTGTGGTGCCTGTTATCAGGCTGACCAGTCACGGTATCCGCCAGGTCGATCAGGAGGTTGTTGAGGCCTCCCGCTCGTTTGGTTCCTCCAGCTGGCAGACTTTGTTTAAGGTGCAGATACCTCAGGCGCTGCCAACGATCATGACCGGTATCAACCAGACGATGATGATGGCGGTGGCGATGGTAGTTACCTGTGCCATGATCGGTGCGAACGGACTTGGTATGGAAGTTTTGATCGCTATTAACCGTATGGAATCCGGACGCGGCATTATCGCCGGTTTCGCCATTGTTATTATTGCGATCATTATTGATCGCCTGACACAGAGCCTGGTGCAGAAGGAGGGTAAATGATGCAGGAAAAAGATACTGTTTTAGAAGTGAAAAACTTATATAAATTGTTTGGTCCCTATGACTTCCTGGATGAAAGAAAAGCTGCCTTCAAGCTGTTGGAGCTTGGAGCCAGCCGGATGGACGTTATGGAAACGACAGGTATCATGGCTGCGATCAGCGATGTTTCCTTCAGCGTCAAAAGAGGTGAGCTTTTTGTACTGATCGGTTTATCAGGCAGTGGTAAATCAACTATCGTACGCTGCCTTAATATGCTGCATAAGCCGACAAAGGGCGAAATTCTGATCGATGGCGAGGACATTACCAAATATAATGAAAAACAGCTGCAGGAGCTGAGGCGTACGAAGGTTTCCATGGTCTTTCAAAACGGCGGGCTTTTGAGCCATCGCGATGTACTGGGTAACGTGGCCTATGGCTTGGAAGTACGCGGTGTCGGCAAAGAAGAACGTGAAAATAAGGCTATGGAAATGATCAATATGGTCGGACTGACGGGTTATGAGCATGAAAAACTCAGCAGCTTGTCAGGCGGGATGAAACAGCGTGTAGGTATAGCCAGGGCGCTTGCTAATGATCCTGATATACTTCTGATGGATGAAGCTTTTTCGGCGCTTGATCCTCTGGTCAAAAACGATCTGCAGTTTGAGCTGCTGCGGATCCAGGAACGCATGGGTAAAACTATTGTTTTCATTACCCATGATATCAACGAAGCCTTTAAGCTTGGTAACAGAGTAGGTATCCTGCGCGACGGCAGAATGGTGCAGATCGATACGCCGGAGCAGATGCTTGCAAACCCTGCAGATGATTATGTTAAGAAATTTATCCATAATGTCAATACCAGTAAGGTCTTTTGTGTGCGTAATATTATGTCTACGCCCAGCTGTATCGTTAAAGACAGCGATGGTGCCAATACGGCACTTACCAGTATGCGCGCCAACGGCGTGTCCAGCGCTTATGTGGTCGGAGACCATATGAACTTCATCGGTATCGTTACCCTGGAGGGAGCTTTGGCTGTCCGTGACGGGAAAAAGACTTTCAGCGAAGCGATCATACGCGATGTGCTCCAGGTCAACGATCTGGACGCTCCCGTTGCTGATATAGTGCCTTTGGCAGCTAATGCTGCCTTTCCGCTGGCCGTGGTTGATGAAGAAAAAGTATTCCGTGGTATTATCACCAAGGCTTCTGTCTTGTCTTCCTTTGTTGCCTGAAAGTCAGCAGATGTTAAAAATAAAAGAAGAGCTGCCAAAGCAGCTCTTCTTTTATTTGGTCATAAGGCTATTTTGGCGAGATGATCGCCGTCAAGCCTATAGCCGTAATTTTTGCGCGGGTCCCAATAATTGACCCGTACAATGTCGCCCTCTTGTAAAGCTTTTTCTAATTCTGTGCTGTCTAAAAGCCCCTTGCGGGTAATAAGATTTGTCAGAATAGTAAAGTTTTCCGCCTGTACTTCGATAGAATTAGCGATACAGTCTTTGCCGCTGTCACTGCCGTCACTTTTCAGCAGATCAAGATAAACACTGCGTCCTTTCAGATATTCGCTGATATCAAAGGCAAGCTTGTCAATGCCTTTGGCATCCTGGTCAAAAAGTCGTGGAGTTTTATTAAAAACGACCACGATGCCTGCGTGAGCTTTGGCTAAGATGTTGATAGGTTTTCCGCCGTGTTTGTTTGGTATAGTCAAGTGAGCTGTGGCAGAGTCATTGGCTGTATCTATTTTAATCCTGGGAATACGGGCTTGAAGAGCATTTGCAATGTAGTTAACAATCGTCTGCAAATTCAACACCTCCGTAGCATTATTATAGCATTTGTCAATAAATTGAGTAGTTTTAAAAATTTACAAAATACTTGCATAATATTCACATGTATACATGCGAAGGAAATTTACAAAAGTGATTAAATAGTGTATACTAATTGTGTGAGCAAGGGTGAACTATGTCTTGCCGCACATTTATTTTGCGTATCACTGGAACCGATAAGGCCGGTTCCCATATCTTGTACTCTAATTAAAAGAAAGAAGGGGATCAAATGACAAAAATGAAAACTATGGACGGTAATACGGCAGCGGCGTATATATCTTATGCGTTCACCGATGTCGCAGCTATTTACCCTATTACCCCGTCCTCTACCATGGCCGAAGTTGTAGACGAATGGGCTGCTCAAGGTCAGAAAAATGTTTTTGGTCAAACTGTAAAAGTATTGGAAATGCAATCTGAAGCTGGTGCTGCCGGTGCCGTACACGGTTCTTTGCAGTCCGGTGCTTTAACAACAACCTACACTGCTTCGCAAGGTCTCCTTCTGATGATTCCTAATATGTACAAAATGGCAGGCGAGCTGCTGCCGGGCGTGTTCCATGTTTCTGCCCGTGCTTTAGCTGCCAGCTCACTGTCTATTTTCGGCGACCACCAGGACGTTATGGCTACACGCCAGACAGGTTTTGCGCTGCTTGCTGAAAGCGGAGTACAGGAAGTTATGGATCTGTCGGCAGTGGCTCATTTGTCTGCTATCAAAGGTCGTGTTCCTTTTATTAACTTCTTTGACGGTTTCCGTACTTCCCACGAAATTCAGAAAATAGAAACTCTGGCTTATGATGATCTGGCTAAACTGATCGATTATGATGCGGTCACTGCTTTCCGTAATCGCGGGCTCAATCCCGATAATCCGGTCGTTCGCGGCACTGCTCAAAATCCTGATATCTATTTCCAGACCCGTGAAGCTGTAAACTCTTACTATGAAGCTTTGCCCGGTATCGTTGAAGAATATATGAACGAGATCAACAAGCTGACTGGACGTAAATATGGTCTGTTCAACTATTATGGTGCTCCGGATGCGGAAGAAATCATCATCGCTATGGGCAGCGCCTGCGAAACGATCCAGACTGTTGTCGAAAAACTCAACGCTGAAGGCAGGAAGGTCGGCCTTCTGGCTGTGCATCTGTATCGTCCGTTCTCGATCAAACATTTTATGGCTGCTGTTCCTAAAACAGTTAAACGTATTGCTGTTATGGACCGCACCAAAGAACCCGGTTCCTTTGGCGAACCGTTATACATGGATGTGCGCGGCGCTTTCTACGAAGCAGAGATTTCACCGCTCATCATCGGCGGCCGTTATGGCCTGGGCAGTAAAGAGCTGACTCCGTCTGAAGTGCTGGCGGTTTTTGAAAATCTTACTGCAGCAGAACCGAAAAATAATTTCACTGTAGGCATCGTTGACGATGTTACCAATACCTCTTTGGCGGTAACTACCTCGCTGGATACTACTCCTGCCTCTACCAAAAGCTGTAAATTCTGGGGCCTGGGCAGTGACGGCACTGTCGGCGCCAACAAAAGCGCGATCAAGATTATCGGCGACCATACGGATATGTATGCGCAGGGTTACTTCTCCTACGATTCTAAAAAATCCGGTGGTATCACTGTCTCGCATCTGCGCTTCGGGCATGAGCCGATCCGCGCTCCGTATCTGATCACTTTTGCAGACTTTGTAGCCGTACATAATCAGTCTTATGTAGACAAATATGATGTTACCGCAGGCCTGAAAAAAGGCGGTACCTTCCTTTTGAACTGCAACTGGTCTATGGAAGAGCTGGAAACGCATCTGCCGGGCAATATCAAACGCTACATTGCTAAAAATGCTGTTAATTTCTATACTATCGACGCGGTGAAGATCGCTCAGGAAATCGGTTTGGGCGGACGTATCAATATGATCATGCAGTCAGCCTTCTTCAAACTGGCGGATATTATTCCTTTGGCTGATGCCGTCAAGTATCTGAAAGAAGCTGTCGATCATTCCTACGGACTGAAAGGCCAGGCTATTCTTGACATGAACTATGCGGCTATCGACCGCGGCGTCGATGCTATTGTGAAGATCGATGTACCTGCAGCCTGGGCTGATGCTGCTGGTGACGCCAATATCGCAGTTACCGGCAACGAATTTATCGATAATATACTGACTCCAGTCAATCGTCTGGAAGGCGATAACCTGCCTGTCAGCACCTTTAATAAAAATGTCGACGGTACTTTCCCCAGCGGTACTTCCGCTTACGAAAAACGCGGTATCGCGATCAATGTACCGGAATGGCAAATGGATAAATGTATCCAGTGCAACCAATGTTCCTTCGTTTGCCCGCATGCAGTCATCCGTCCTGTTCTGATGACAGAAGCAGAAGCTGCCAACGCTCCGCAGGGACTGGAATACAAAGATGCCATCGGAGCTAAAGAACTTAAATTCCATATGGCTATTTCACCGCTGGATTGCACCGGCTGCGGCAACTGCGCGCAGGTCTGCCCGGCTAAAGAAAAAGCCCTGGTTATGAAACCTCTGGAAAGTCAATTGGCCAAAACTGCTCATTGGGATTATACTGCCCATCAGGTTACGGCCAAACCTAATCCGATGAACAAAAATACTGTTAAAGGCGTTCAGTTTGAACAGCCCTTGCTTGAGTTCTCCGGCGCCTGTGCCGGCTGCGGCGAAACTCCGTATGCCAAACTGGTTACACAGCTTGTTGGTGACCGCATGATGATCGCCAACGCTACGGGCTGTTCCTCTATCTGGGGTGCCAGTGCGCCTTCCATGCCGTATACTACTAACAGCAAAGGCCATGGTCCCAGCTGGGCAAATTCTCTTTTCGAGGATAATGCCGAATATGGTTTGGGTATGTACCTTGGTGTAAAACAATCCCGCGAGCGTGTTGCTGAAATGGTAAAAGCAGCTTTGGCTGCCGAGATTCCGGCTGATCTGAAAGCAGCAATGCAGGATTGGCTCGATAATATGGACGTCAGCGAAGGCACTCGTGAACGTGCGGAAGCATTGACGGCCGTTTTGGAAAAATATCAGGACCAATGCGATAAATGCGCAGCTCTGTATAAAGAAAAACAATTCTTTGTCAAGCGCAGTCATTGGATCTTTGGCGGCGACGGCTGGGCTTATGACATCGGTTACGGCGGTCTGGATCATGTTCTGGCTTCGGGTGAAAACGTTAACGTTATGGTTTTTGATACCGAAGTTTATTCAAATACCGGTGGTCAATCGTCCAAAGCCACACCGGCTGCAGCTATTGCCAAATTTGCTGCCAGCGGCAAAAAGACCAAGAAAAAAGATCTGGGCATGATGGCCATGAGCTATGGTTACGTTTATGTGGCCCAGATTTCTATGGGTGCTGATAAGAATCAAACTTTGAAGGCGATTGCAGAAGCGGAAGCTTATGACGGACCGTCCCTTATCATTGCTTATGCTCCGTGTATCAACCACGGATTGAAAGCGGGTATGGGCTGCAGCCAGCTGGAAGCTAAACTTGCTGTAGACTGCGGTTATTGGGCAACCTACCGTTATAATCCTGCTTTGAAAGAAAAAGGTGAGAATCCTTTCGTATTGGATTCTAAAGAGCCTACTGCTGATTTCAGAGAGTTCCTTTTGGGCGAAGTTCGTTATTCTTCCCTGCTCAAACAGTATCCTGAAACAGCTGAAGCACTGTTCGCCAAAACTGAACAGGATGCTAAAGAACGTTTGAATAACTATAAACGTTTGGCTGGCAAAGCATAAACCCTGCTGTAATAAAAAACAAACCGCCGTCAAAACCGACGGCGGTTTTTGCTTACTGGTGTGCTGTGCAGTCTACGGCATTCAAGAGGTATTTGTTGGAACTTGACGAGAAGGCATATTTGCCGTATAATATCAAAATAGCACGGAGAGGTGGTCGAGTGGTTTAAGGCTCTGGTCTTGAAAACCAGCGAGGTGCAAGCCTCCGTGGGTTCGAATCCCACCCTCTCCGCCATATTTTTACAACAGCGTTGTAGGGGCCTCGTAATAAATATTTGCGTTGGTACTCTTGAAAAAAATATCAGGATAGTGTATACTATCCAAGTAAGTCAAACGGAGTGGTACTCAAGTGGCTGAAGAGGACGGTTTGCTAAATCGTTAGACGGGGTGACTCGTGCGTGGGTTCGAATCCCACCCACTCCGCCACTATTAAAAGTTTCAGAGCCTTCGAGATTTTTCTCGAAGGCTCTTTTTCTATGTCTGGATAAAGTTTTAAAAGTTTTTCTGGTTTAAATACGCTGTTTCTGTGTAATAAACTTATCAGAAAATGAATAGAAAAAAATTTAAAGTGGCTTTTTATGAAGAAATAGTTGAATATTTGGAAGTTAGTAATACAATGAAAACATAACTTTGTTAAGCTTGAGGGGGCGAAAATAGTGAAATCAGAAAATAATATTGTTGAGGGTGCGCTCAAGGTCCACAAACTTACCTTTTGGGAAGCTGCCATGATCATTGTCGGCGCTAACATCGGGTCCGGCATTTTAGGACTGGCCTATTCGGCCAGAAAAGCCGGCTGGCCGGTATTGATGCTTTGGCTGATCATAGCAGGATTTTTTACGACGGCGTCAATGCTGTATGTGGCTGAAACTACGTTAAGGACCAGAAAGGTCATGCAGCTGCCGGGACTTGCTAAAAAATATGTGGGCGAGCTGGGAGCCTGGCTTGTCTTTATCTCAGTGGCGGCAAATACCATTGGCTGCCTGATTGCTTATACTAATGGCAGCGGCAGGATTTTAAGCGAGATGTTCGGTCTCTCTACACAGATCGGCAGTTTGCTTTTTTCTGTTCCGGCTGTCATTGTAGTCTGGTTTGGCCTGAAAGCGACCGGCGTAGCAGAGAAAGTTATCAGCTTTGGAATGATGGCGTTGCTGGCGGTGATCATAGCAGCATCTTTTTTAGCTGAGAACTCTGATTTGTCCAATGCGATTTTTACAAACTGGACTTATGCGATACCGGTTTTCAATGTTGCGATCTTTTGTTATATTGCTCAGTATGCCGTTCCTGAACTGGCAAGAGGTTTGGCACATGATCAGCAGAAGCTGGCGCCGGCTATTGTTACGGGAATGTCATTGACGATGGTTTTGCTGGCTTTGGTGCCGCTGGCAGTACTTTCTTTGACGGGGCCGGAAAATGTAACGCAGGTAGCAACTATTGCCTGGGGCAAGGCTTTGGGTGAATGGGCCTTTTTTACGGCCAATCTGTTTGCTCTTGCTGCGATGATGACTTCCTATTGGGCGGTTGCCGGCAGTTTTCTTACCAACATCGTGGATAAGTTTAATTTTAAATCGGAGGACGATGTTAAGACCAGGCTGTTTGTTTTGGCATGTGTGGTTATTCCTCCGTTTATTTTGGCGTATAGCGGCTTGGTAAGCTTTGTTGACGCTATTTATCTGGCTGGTACGTTTGGCGGTGTCATTATGTCCGTGCTGCCTGTTTTGATGCTGCGTTCGGCAAGGAAAACAGGTGATATGGAACCTTCATGGCAATGCGGCTGGATCGCGTCTGCCTGGGTGCAGTGGTCAATGATCGTTTTATTCTGCGGTGCTGCTTTGTATGCTGTTTTAGGGTTGTTTGGCCTGCTGCCTGCTGCCTGGTAAGGAGATGACGAAAATGAAAATTTTTGCAAAAGATAAAGTCGTTTTTAACTTCAGTAAAACTAATCAGCCGGTATATTTTGTGGAACCCGGAGAAACGTTTTGGGTCGAAACCGATGATTGTTATAGCGGGCAGATAAAAACAGAAACGGTTTTAAGACCTGATATCAATATAAGCATTATGGACTGTTCTGTGGGTCCTATCGCTGTGAGCGGGGCTGAACCGGGTGACGTTCTCTGCGTTGAGGTACTGGCTATTCAGCTGGCTGAGCAGGGGGTGATGGTTACATCTCCCGGTTTGGGAGTGCTGGGTGAAAAAATCACAGAAGCGCACACTAAAATAATTCCCATCAAAAATGGCTTTGCTGAATTCAATGAAAAAATAAGACTGCCGTTAACGCCGATGATCGGCGTGCTTGGCGTTGCTCCGGCGGAAGGTAGCGTGCATTGCGCTGTTCCAGGTGATCACGGTTCTAATATGGATACCAAGCTCATTAAGGTCGGCTCCAAAGTGTATTTGCCGGTATTTGTCAGCGGTGCCAATTTGGCGTTGGGCGATCTGCATGCCTGTATGGGTGACGGCGAGCTGAGCGGGACGGGAATAGAGACAGCCGGCAGAGTATGCCTGCAGGTGGAAGTTCTCAAAGACCGGAAGCTGGCGCGTCCGATGCTTGAAACTCCTGATGCTGTTTATACGCTGGCCAGCAGAGCTGATATTCAGGAAGCTATCCAAACAGCAGTGCATGACATGGTAGAATTTTTAATGCTGAAAAAAGAATTGGATTTTGCTGATGCCTACAGACTGCTGAGTGCTGCCTGCGATATTCAGATCAGCCAGTTGGTGAATGATAATATCACTGTAAGGGTAAAAGCACCGAAACTGGATCTGCAGTTGGAGTCTGTTTTCTGAAACAGCAGAATAAACATAAAAAAATAAAACCACCCTGTTTATTACGGGTGGTTTTATTTTCAGCCCAGGCCGTTGAAGCGTGCCAAAGTATCATAAACTGTATGCGCCAGCTTATTTTTGTAAGCAGCAGGCAGCTGTTTTAAAACAGCAGATTCTTCTATCAAAGCTGCCAGGCTGTTTAAATTCGACATTTGGCAGCAGTTGGGCAGCAGGATATTGCTGATGATCAGCGACAGAGCGGGCAAATGTGTTTCCGGCTCCTGCTGCCAGTTATCAGGCAGGGCTTGTGCTATTGCAGTTTCTAAAAGAGTGGCGATATTTGTCATGATAGACCTCGGTTTTCGGTTTCTTGAAAATAGTATAACATAGGAAGGCTGATGTTGCTGAAACTGTAGACAAAAAAGAATTAATAGCATATAATTTGATGTAATATAAATAAAATAGTTAGAAGAATTTCAATAATATGCTTGTGTAATAATTTATGGGGAATTAAAAAGTTGGGTGTGAAAACGTGTACCATTATAAATTACAGGTATTGATTTTAAGCCAGGATAATCGTATATATGATGCTGTCAGTTCTCTTGAACCGCTGGCTGGTTTTGAGCACGAGCTGCTTTTAAGGCAGTCGGCAGACGCAGCTGTTAAAACTGCTGATGTTATTGTCTGTGAATTGTCAGGAGCAGTTTTGGCAGAGCTTGTCAAAACTCAAAGCCGGATGCCGCAATAGTTTTTTGTGCTGAGCCGCAAACTGCAGAGCAGCTGGATGCAGCTGTTTATCAGTCGCTGACAGATCTTTGGATCAGGCCATGTACTGAAGCTTTTGTTGCTTTTAGGCTGCACAGACTTTTTGAACATATCAAGATCATAAAAGACTGTCATTTGGCGCAGCGTTATCTTGATACCGGAATCAACAGTATTCCCAGCCTGATCTGGTTTAAAGATATCCGCGGCGCGCATTTAAAGGTCAATGACAGTTTTTGCCGTGCCGTTGGTAAGACCAAGGCAGATGTTGAGGGCCGCGGCCATTATTATATCTGGGATATGAAAAAGGAAGAATACGAGCAGGGTGAGTATATTTGTCTGGAATCGGAAGAGATCGTCCTGCAGGAAAAGAAAACCTGTATTTTCGACGAAAAGGTCAAAACTAAGCATGGAATGCGGCAGTTTAAGACTTACAAGTCGCCGATTTTTGATGATAATGAGCAGTTGATCGGCACTGTTGGCATCGCGCACGACGTCACTGATCTGGAAAATATGGGGGCGGAGCTGGAAGTTATCCTGCGTAATCTTCCTTTTGCGGTTTTGCTGACTAACGAGGCCGGCAAGATCATCAATGCCAATGATATCTGCTCGCAGTATTTTACAGAAGGAAAAGAAGCTATGATCGGGCAGGAATATCAGCAGTGGAAGCAGCAGAATTTAGCTGATATGAGTGAGATCAATGCAAAAGGCTATGCCGATGCAAAAGTGCTTGTCGGTCGGCGTGAAAAAAATCTGGAGATTTACGAAAAGCCTATTTTTGATGTTTTCGGTACGGCTGTAGGTATGCTGTGTATGTGCCGCGACGTAACCGTTGAACGGCTGCTGGAAAAGAAAATTATTTACAGTGCCAACACCGACCAGCTGACAGATCTTTATAACCGCCGTTATTTTTATGAATATATGACGCGTAATAAAATCATGTCTAAGCATGTCAACCTTTTTTATATCGACCTTGATAATTTTAAAAAGATCAACGATGAATATGGACATCAGGCCGGAGATACGGTTTTGGTAATGGTAGCCAAGCTGCTGAAGCAGACCTTCGGAGCTGAATTTATTGCCCGTGTCGGCGGCGACGAGTTTTTAGCGGTAGTTTTAGGCTCGAAGACAGATGCGGAGCTGGCAATTTTGGCAGAAAGATTTTTGAGCAGTCTGCAGCAGACGATTGCCGACAATGCTAAGTTCGCCGTGCTGTCAGCCAGCATCGGTATTGCCGTCAGTAATGCGCTTACGGATGTCGACCTGCTGATACGTCAGAGTGACTCGGCCTTGTACGAAGCCAAAAGAAACGGCAAGAAACAGTATAAAATATATCACAAATGACCATAAAAGCACTTTGCCGGGTATATAAAGGTAAAGTGCTTTTAGTTTTCCGGCGCATCAGAAAAAATTTATTGATGTTTTAACAATGATAATGTAATTATTATTTGTTGCAATTATAATCATTAATGGTTAAAATTAAGATATAAATAAAATATATTGATAAAAGGAGCGATTATTATGGCAGTTGTACATATTACTAATGAAACTTTCGAAAAAGAAGTTATGCAGGCTGAAGGGAAAGTCCTGGTAGATTTTTGGGCATCCTGGTGCGGGCCATGCCGTATGCTGGGACCGGTTATTGATCAGCTGGGCAGCGAACTGACTGATGTGAAAGTCTGCAAGATCGATGTTGATGCCAATCAGGATCTGGCAGCAAAGTATAAAGTTGAAACGATTCCTACACTGGTCGTGTTTGAAGGCGGCAAGGAAGTGAAACGTTCTGTCGGCGTACAGCCGAAGCCGGCTATTTTGGCAATGCTGAAATAAATTGCGGCTGGGAAGCGGTGAAACTATGACTGAAAAACAAATTATGACTGATGTTTTGATCGTCGGTGCAGGTACTGCGGGCTTGACGGCGGCAGTCTATGCCGCTCGTGCTGGTAAATCTGTTAAACTGGTCGAGCAGTATTTGCAGGGCGGGCAGATCATCAATGCTTCGCATGTAGAGAATTTCCCCGGCTTTGAATCCATTGCCGGCTTTGAATTTGCCGAAGCACTTTATAATCAGGCTATCAAAATGGGTGCGGAAATAGTTTACGATAAAGTGACCGGACTGCAGGATTACGGCAGACATAAAGGCGTACAGACTGAATATGGCGGTGAACTGCTTGCAAAAGCAGTGATTCTGGCGACCGGTGCGCGGGTGCGTCCGCTGGGCCTGGAAAATGAAGACCGTTTTATTGGTTCCGGCGTTTCCTACTGCGCTACCTGTGACGGAGCCTTTTTTAAAGATAAAAACGTGGCCGTTGTCGGCGGCGGTAATACAGCGCTTGATGATGCGCTGGTATTGAGCTTTACCAGTAAAAAGGTTTATCTCATCCATCGCAGCGATACTTTCAGCGGCGAAAAACGGTTGCTGGAAAAGCTGCAGGAGCATGATAACGTTGTTTTCATTCTTGACAGTGAAGTAACAGCCATCAATGGCTCTGAACGGCTGGAGTCGCTGGGCATCCGCAATAAGGTCAGCGGCGAGGAACAGACGCTGGATGTCGATGCCGTTTTTATCGCTATAGGCCATGTTCCGGATAATAAAGCTTTCGCGTATTTGGTTGAGCTGGACGCTTATGGTTACATTAAAACTGATGAAAATTGTGCGACTTCCTGTCCCGGCATTTATGCTGCCGGCGATGGCCGCGTTAAAAAGGTGCGCCAGCTGACGACGGCTGCCGCTGATGGTACGGAAGCTGCCCTGGCGGCTTGCGATTACATTGACCTTTTATGATGGACGAATGGGTGGAACAATCTTTTTAAGGATCGTGATACCTGATGAATATTGATTTGGATATGTACCAAATGACTGCTGTAGCAGTAGTTGTATACTATGTTGGCCTGCGTTTAAAACGCAGGTTCAATATTTTTGACCAGTACTGTATCCCGGCTCCGGTTATCGGCGGCGTTCTGTTTTCTCTGCTGAATCTTGTCATGACGACCGGAGGCTTTTGGCATTTGACGCTGGATACATCGCTGCAGGGATTTTTTATGACGATGTTTTTTACCAGCATTGGTTATACGGCCAGCTTGCGTATGCTGAAAGAAGGCGGACTCAGCGTTTTGAAGCTGGTAGCTGTCTGCGCCGTGCTTATCGTTCTGCAGAACCTTGTTGGTATCGGACTGGCCTCGGTTTTTAATTTGGGGCCGCTGATCGGCATGGCAACGGGTTCGATCCCGATGGTCGGCGGGCATGGTACGGCTGGTTCCTTCGGTCCTCTGCTCGAACAGATGGGCGCGCAGGGGGCGGCGACTGTGGCTATTGCTGCAGCAACCTTCGGTCTGGTTATGGGCAGCGTTATCGGCGGGCCGATCGCCCGTTATCTGATCGATAAAGACAATCTTTTCTGTTTTGAATGTGTGCAGGAGCCGGTGCATAAAACTCCTGTTGTCGGGAAGGAAGCTTATGCTGTCGATAAAGAATATTTCCTTTTCGGCATCGGTCAGCTTTTGGTGGCAATGGGTATCGGTTCATGGATCACAGGCCTGATAACATCTTTTGGTGTTACCTTCCCGTCGTACATTGGTGCGATGCTGGCAGCTGCCGTTATTCGTAACCTGTCCGATCTGACCGGAAGGTACGAAGTTTTTTCCAAAGAAATCGATGTTATGGGCAGCGTGTCGCTGTCGATCTTCCTTTCAATGGCACTGATGGGCCTGAAATTGTGGCAGCTCAGCGAACTGGCACTGCCGCTGGTGGTAATGCTGCTGGCGCAGACGGCGATGATGGCTTTGTTTGCCCGCTTTGTTATTTTCAATTTAATGGGGCGCGATTATGAGGCCGCTGTTATTACCGCTGCCGGCTGTGGCTTCGGTATGGGTGCCACGCCTAATGCCATGGCTAATATGAATGCTATCGTTGCACGTTACGGGCCGGCGCCTAAAGCTTATTTTATCGTACCTTTGGTCGGCAGTCTGTTCATTGATTTTATCAATGCCTTTATTATTACCCTGTTTTTGAATATGTTTTAAAGTGCTGTTAATAAAAAATACCACCCTTTGGGTGGTATTTTTTTATTTTGCTTATTTTCTTTTTACTTAAAACCTTCCAGCAGTTTGTTAAAGTTTGCCTGCGGCATTTTTTCAACGTTTTTAATAGTGTTGAAACCGGCAAGGCCGCTGGCCTGTTCGTAAGAAGCGCGGTCGTTTTCATACAGCAGCCCGGTCAGCATACCTTCTTTTTCCATAATATGCCGTGCGGCCGCACCTTTATCATGCGGGTCGTAGCCGGCAATATCTTTGACGTCGCTCAGATGCTCGCGGAACCATTCATAAGTATTGGTATGGTTAAAAGTTACGCAGGGGCTGAACACATTCACGAAGGAAAAACCCTCGTGACGTACGGCTGCGACGATCAGATCTACCAGCTGCGGCAGCTGGGCTGAAAAGCCCTGCGCTACAAAAGTTGCTCCGGAAGCTAAAGCCAGTTCAAAGCAGCGATCGGGGTCTCGATATTGCCTGTCGGCGTGGTCTTGGTTTTAAAGCCAACATCACTGCGGGGAGATGTCTGGCCTTTGGTAAGGCCATAGACATGATTATCCATCAGGATATAAGTGATATTGACGTTGCGGCGCATAGCATGGATAGTATGCGCTGTGCCAATGGCAAAGCCGTCGCCGTCGCCGCCGCAGGCGATAACGGTCAATTCAGGGTTTGCCAGCTTAACGCCTGGGCAAAAGGCAGAGCGCGGCCATGAGTTGTATGCATGCCGTAGGCGTATAGATAACCGCCGATACGGCCGCTGCAGCCAATGCCGGAAACCAGTGCCAGCTGATGCGGTTCCAGATTTAGTTTTACTGCTGCCTGCTGCAGAGCCATTTGAACGGCGTAATCACCGCAGCCCGGACACCAGTTGGGTTTTACCTGATTTTGAAAACTAGCTAAAGTCGACATCTTACAGCACCTCCTTGCATTTGGCCAGCAATTCTTCTTTATAGAAAATATCACCGTTGTATTTTAAGATAGAATGCAGCTCCGGACAGGGCGGTACATTCATTTTTATCAGCCGTGCCAGCTGTGCCGTGGCATTGTGCTCGACGACGACGATTTTTTTCGCTTCCTGCAGATAATGGTTGAGAGCGCAGACCGGGAATGGCGATAACAGGCGAATCTGGACATGATTGACGCGCAGCCCTTTTTCGCGCAGCTCCTCAGCCACTTCGCTGATGACGGCGCGGGTGCCTGCCATACCAATGATCAGCAGATCGCTTTGCGGATAGGGAGCGTCTTCATAAAGCGGGCTTTCAAATGTATCAACAACGCTGCGGACCTTGCGCAGGCGTTTATCGGACTGTGCTGTACGCATGGCCCTGTTTTCGGAAGGCCGGCCGACCTCATCATGCTCCAGACCGGTGCCGAGGCTGATGCCGTTTGGCGTGCCGGGCAGGACTCGCATGGAAATGCTGCCTTCTGCTTCCAGATCATAGCGTTTAAAATACTCCGGCGATTTGATTTCCGGCAATCCGTCCTTGACCAGCTTGCCGCGCCGCACCTGCAGTTTGCCGTAATCAAGGCTGGTTACGGACTGTTTGCCTAAAGACAGCTGCAGGTCAGAAAGCACGATGACCGGACATTGATATTCTTCAGCCAGATTAAAGGCTTCAAAAGTGTCGTAAAAAGATTCTTCTATAGAAGAAGGCGAAATAACGATTTTGGCAGTGTCGCCGTGTGTATTATAGATCGCTGCCATCAGGTCCGACTGCTCATGCTTGGTCGGCAGGCCGGTACTGGGGCCGCCTCTTTGTGTATCAATCACGACCAGCGGGGTTTCCGTCATTTCCGCCAGGCCGATTGCTTCCGCCATCAGCGATAAGCCTGGGCCTGCTGTCGCAGTAAAAGCGCGGGCGCCGGCATGAGCTGCGCCGATCGCCATCGTGCAGGCCGAGATCTCGTCTTCCGTCTGCAGCATCACGCCGCCTTCGGCAGGTGCGTATTTTACCATATATTCCATAATTTCTGAAGAGGGAGTTATCGGATAGGCCGACATGAATTTGGCGCCCGAGGTCAAAGCCCCCAGAGCTACTGCTTCATTGCCCAGCATAAACAGCTTCGGCTGTGGATTTTCCAGCTCCGGCATCGTAAAGGCTGCCAGCAGATCATGATAATTATTTTTAATATATTCGTAGCCTGTTTCCAGCGCCAGGCGGTTTGTCTCCATGACCTCGGCGCCTTTGCGGCCGTATTGTTTTTCCAGCAGCGGCAGCAGTTTGACAGTATTGATGCCCAGTAAAGCGGCGGTGATGCCTAAAGCCAGAATGTTTTTCGGCAGTGTTGTACCGTCTGCTTTGCTCAGTTCGTTCCAGGATAGAGCAACAGTGCGTACCTTTGGTTTTTTACCTTCCAGCCAGGCAGCATCGGTAACTAAAATGCCTTCGGCCGTCAGTTCAGGCGCATCCACCTCCAGTGTGTCCGGGTCCATCGCGATCAGCAGATTGCAGCTGCTGGCGATCGTAGCTACCGGATGGTTGGCTATACGCAGCTTATAGCTGGTGTGGCCGCCCTTGATCCGGGACGAAAACTGACGGTAACCATACACATCATAGCCTAGAGAGCATAAAGCTGCGGCGAAAATCTCACCCAGGCTCTCTAAGCCTTCGCCCTGCTGGCCGCCGGCCTTCCACGATAATTCTTGTTTTTTCATACAATATCCCTCCTTATTAAAAGGTTTTTTAGTACAGGTATTTACCCGGGAGAAGTTTAAAAAATTCACCCTGTGCAGATAAGTTTCTGTATCTATAGTTTAACCTATTTCTGCGGAAAATAGCAGTAGCAATTAGATTTAAAAACTTTTTAAATATGTTGAAAATAGCCTGCAGATACGGCAGTACAGCTGCAAATAAGTAATTTATAAAAGCATAGCCTGTAAAAATAATTTTTCGTTGGCAAACAGGACGCGGCAACGCTTTGGTAAAAACAGCGAATTATCCGAAAATAAAGAAAAATACAATCATTAGTTATATTTTTAACAAAATAACTTGCAATAATTCTGAAAATAATGTAAAATATGTCCAAACAATGAATTATATATAGGATAATAATTGTTTTTTAACCTGTTTATAATGCGTTGAGGAAAGTATCGAAGCAAAGCAGTGCGCCGAGTAGAGGAAACTAGGTAACTCGCATGAAGCAAACTGATGCGCACAGATTCCTTTCCGGGACGTTTTATAAAAATAAAACATTTCCGAAGGAGGAAATAACAATGAAAAAATCTTTAGTATTAGCAATGGCTATGGCTTTGGGCGTAACTGCTTCTGCCTATGCTGCAAACCCCTTCTCCGATGTACCTGCAGGTCATTGGGCATATGATTCCGTAAACAAACTGGCAGCAGCTGGTATCGTTGACGGTTATGGCAACGGCACTTTCGGTGGCGATCGTCTGATGACCCGTTACGAAATGGCTCAAATCGTAGCAAAAGCAATGGCAAAATGGCGCTAACGTAGACCGTTTGGCAGCTGAATTTGCTGACGAACTGGACAGCCTTGGCGTACGCGTTGCAGCTTTGGAGAAAAAATCCGACAACGTTAAAATCAATGCTCAAATCCGTGCTCATTATCAATCCTATGATAAAGGTGGCGTTTACAGCAAAAAGACTAATGCTACCAGCGTTTTGCGTTCCCGTATCTGGCTCAACGGCCAGATCAACGAAGACTGGAAATACACCGGTATGCTGCAGAACCAACAAGACTTGCTCAATGATAAAGGCGATGAAACCACTGATTTCCAACGCGCCTTTGTTACTGGCCGTATTGGCGGCGTTAAAGTAGAAGCTGGCCGTAATAACACTGTTCTTGGCGGTGGTGTTGGCAACATTCTCAGTAACCGTACTGATGCTGTAAAACTGGGCTTTGGCAAAGATCTTAAAGTTGGTTTGCAATATGGTCGCGTAAATCCTGGTAGTGCAGCTCCTAAAACTGATACTTATTGGGCAGCTACTGTTGGCGGCCAAGTTGGCGCTCTTGGTTTGAACGCTGGTTATTATGATTTTGATAATGTTTATAAATTAGGCGGAGCTTATGTAAATGGTACAGAAGGACAAGACGATGCTATTTGGGCTATCGGCGCTGATTACAAATTCGGTGATTTCAAATTGGATGCTACTTATTTGAAATCTGATGTTGATAAAATCAACGGTAATAAAGTTGATGATGATGGTTATGTAATCGGTTTGACCTATAAAGGTGCTAAAGCTGCTAAAGCTGGCACTTATGGCGTTTATGCTAAATACTATGACCAGGGTGCTGGCACATATGTTTGGCACGGTATGAATACCGATTTGGCTAACGACTTTGGTTCTAATGGCTTCAAAGGCTATATGCTGGGCGTTAACTACACCTTCGCTAAAAATATTGTTGCAGCTGTTGAATATTCTGATTTCGACGCTAAAGACAACTACACTGGTAAAAAACCCAGTGACAAAACTATCTGGTCCGAAGTTATCTTCACTTTCTAATTTTAGTGAACCTGCTTCTTCAAGGGCGATCTTACGATCGCCCTTTTTATATCTTGGAATTAAAATCATTGAATGTGTTATTTTAACTTTATTATAATAATTGACATATTATCCGCTTTGGCTCTATTTTTTTTGTTTGTTTTATGATAAAATAACTTATAATTGATAGTTATTTGAAGGAGGTTATATCAATGAAAAATATTCTGCGCTCTTTATTGCTGGCTTTAGTTGTGATTGGTTTTACTGTCCCCGTTTTCGGTAAAGCCGAAGCCGCTAAAATAGCTATTCTGCCGCTGGCGAATAATGTAGCGGATGATGAGCTTTCCAGTCAGGTTTTCTTTAATGAATGTATGGATTATTTCAAATTCCCCGAATTTGATATGGTTGATGATGCTGTGCTTGACAAAGCTTTGAAGGAAGAAAATTATGCTGCTGTTGGTAAAAATGGCCCTGACGAAGCAATGCTCAAACGTATCATGGCTAAAACAGGCGCTGATATGGCCTTGATGATGAGCTTGGATGAACTGAGCCTTGAGCCGCAGATGGGTATGATCGAAGATTATTATAAATTTAAAATCAAAGCTCGTATCATGTATGTCAACGGTCTTACTGGCAATGTCACTAAAGATCATATCAATGATGAAGAAATGGTCGAATACCCGGTTATTGCCCGCAGTGATTATGAACATAATGAGTTTCGTAACCATGTGATTCGCGAATTGAAAAAAGTTGCTAAATTTTAATATTATTTCTAAAACCGGCAATCTTTATGATTGCCGGTTTTAATTATTATATTTATAAGTTCGATTTATAATTATAATTTATAAAATTGCATAATAAAAGATGAAAAGAAAAGTAGATTACATTTTTGCTGCATAAAAATAAAAAATACTTGTCAAATTAGTGAAAATACGGTAAAATAAACTAAGTTTATAATCAGTTGATTAAGGAATAATCTTTATAGTTGGATTTGCAGAGGAAACAAGGCAACTCGCCGCAATGATTACTAAAGAAGTTATTCTAAAACAGCAAAATTATAAACTTAATAATTTCCTGAGGAGGAATAACAATGAAAAAATCTTTAGTATTAGCAATGGCTATGGCTTTGGGCGTAACTGCTTCTGCCTATGCTGCAAACCCCTTCTCCGATGTACCTGCAGGTCATTGGGCATATGATTCCGTAAACAAACTGGCAGCAGCTGGTATCGTTGACGGTTATGGCAACGGCACTTTTGGTGGCGATCGCCTGATGACCCGTTACGAAATGGCTCAAATCGTAGCAAAAGCAATGGCAAAAGGTGCTAACGTAGACCGTTTGGCAGCTGAATTTGCTGACGAACTGGACAGCCTTGGCGTACGCGTTGCAGCTTTGGAGAAAAAATCTGACAACGTTAAAATCACTGGCGAAGCTCGTTTTCGCTATGTAGATCAAAAGGCTAGCGCTAATTTGGACGCTGATGGTAAAGGTCATGGTCATGTAGCAGACTTACGTTCTCGTATCTGGTTGACTGGTCAAGTTAATGAAGATTGGAAATATACCGGTATGATCGAAAACATCCAAAATTTTGCTGATGACAAAGGTAACGAAGATACCAATTTCCAACGTGCTTATGTTGAAGGTAAATTGGGAGGTATGGCTGTAACTGCTGGTCGTTATAATATGTTCCTTGCAAATGGTAACATTTATGATGACCGTGCTGATGGTATCGAACTCGCTTATGGTGATAAAATTAAAGTTACAGGTGTAGCTGGTAAAGCTGATCCTGGGACTGATGGATTAGCTGCTAATAGTTATGCTGGTGGCGCTATTGGTGCTGACTTTGGTGTAATCAATGCAACTGCTGGTTATTACAATTTTAAAGATATTGGTGCTAAGGATTCTGGTGTTGACAATGCTATCTGGTTCGTAGGCGCTGGTACTACTTTTGGCGATTTCGGACTGAATGCTATGTATCTGAAAGGCGATGGCAGCGGTTATGATGGTGCAGACAAATATTTTGACGGTATTGATGATGACGGCTGGACTGCTGGCCTGACCTTTAAAGGTGCTGAAGCTACTGAAAAAGGTACCTGGGGTCTGTTTGCCAACTACTATGACCAGGGTGGCCAAACCTATATTGCCCATACTACTGATGCCAATACTTTTGGTGGCGATGGCTTCAAAGGCTATGGCGTAGGAGCTAACTACACTGTTGCTAAAAACATGGTTCTGACTGCTGTATATTATGATACTGAAAACAAATTTGACAGCAGTGAAAAAGATCATAGAATCTGGACTGACCTGACTATTACTTTCTAATTTAACTGAATTAGATACTGTAAATTTAAAAGCGGCTGCTTAGGCAGCCGCTTTTTTCAACAAAACAGTTTTTGATTGTTAGGAAATGTGTTAAGATATCTTCAGATGCTTTTTACTGAAGGAGGTAAATAATGAAAAAATTCTTTAATTATGTGCTTTTGGCGTTAGTCACGATTTGCTTTGCTCTGCCGTTAGGTGGTAAGGCCGAAGCGGCTAAAGTAGCCGTTGTGCCGCTGGCTAATCATGTTGCCGGCGATGAACTGGCCGGTACCATTTACATGCAGGAGGCTTTGGCGCTGTTCCGTTATCCTGAATTTGACCTTTTGGGTGAGGATGTAGTGCTGGAAGCTATCGACAGTGAAAATGGCCTTGCTGATTACAGCAAAGCTGCTTTAGAGAAGGTCGCTCAGGCTACCGGCGCTGACGTTGTAGTGGCTATGCAGCTGGACAAACTGGATGCTAAGCGGATGCCGCAGCGTAAAGAAGCAACTTTGAAAATGGATCTGCGCGGCAAATTTGCTTCGCTGAATACTGTTACCGGTGCTTATTATTATAAAGACCTGCGTGATACCAGAACGATCGAGGAAGCCGTTACGGTGCGCGGTGACTGGGAACATGAAGTATTGCAGAATGTAGTGCGTAATGCCTTTAAAAAGGTTGCGGGAAAATAACCCGTAGTTTTATAAAAAATAACGTCAGTCATTAAGACTGACGTTATTTTTTATCATTTATATTTTTAAAGGAAACATAATAAAATTTAACAAAGGTTCTTGTGAAAAAAGCAAATTTGTATCTCCTCTTGTTTTTTACAGTTAAAATGTGCTAAGATGTTCAGAGTAGACATCTAATCTGGTATAGAGGAGGCTCTTTAATGAAAAAAATTATGAATTTTGTACTAATGGCTGTTTTGGCTGTTTGTTTTGTACTGCCGGCAGCAGGTAAGGCTGAAGCCGCAAAATTGGCTGTTGTCCCGCTGGCTAACCATGTAGAAGATAACACTACTGCAAGTATGATTTACATGGAAGAGATCATGGATACGTTTAAGTTTCCTGAGTTTGATATGATTGCCGAGGATGTTGTGGATAAGGCAGTAGGCAGCAGGAATATTTCTGATTTCAGTAAAGCCAACCTGGAACGTATTGCCCGTGAAAGCGGTGCGGATATCGTTATTGCCATGTCGCTTGATAAACTGGATGACAAAGCTTTGTTTCCCCGTCGCGAGCCTACTTTGAAGCTGGATATGAGCGGTGAGTTTGCATTTTTGAACAAAGTTACCGGCAGATATTATGTTAAAAAGTATTCTGACGATATGGAAATTGAAGAGATTTTGACTGTACGCAGTGATTGGAAGAGCGAAGAATTTGCCAAGACTGTACGCAGTTATTTGAAAAAGGTGACTCAATTTAAATAGGTTTATTATTGAAAGGGGCAGCTGATCATAGATCAGCTGCCCCTTTTTTGGTTCCTGCTGTCAGTCACCTTCTCCTCCCGATTGAGAAGGATCGAATTTCCATTTGCGATGACGTTCAAAATCACTGTCATTCTTACGTTTTTTGTCTTTTTTATGGTGACGGTTTTCCTCTATGCGTTTTTTCTCTTCCTGACGTTCCCAGCGTTCACGGTCCCGGCGCTCTTGCTTGTCGGATTCATATTCTTTGCCGCGCCGTTTTTTTTCACGGTCCCAGGCTTCCTGTTCTTTGCGTTCCCTATCGGCCATGCCCAGGGTTATGTTCGTATAACTGCTGACGTTTTGATAATAGCTGTTTCGAGAGGGGGTCGGAATAATATTATTTGAGGCTTCGGAGCTGAATGAAGGCAGGCAGGCTGCCAGGATGATACCTGCTGTAAGTAGCGTTTTTTTCATTTTAGGACCTCCTTTATATTCGTAATTTACTTATTCTAACATAATTCATTTGTTATATACAATGGCCTTATTTTATAAGAATAGAGATAGGATAGGCGAAAATAATTTTTGGTGTAATAATGCAATTTTAAAAAATAAAATTATAGGATATTGGCAGAAAAATAATTAAAAGCTTATAAAATGATGAATTTACTGATTTTCAGTTAAAATAAATAAATAGCAATTAATCTTGCAAAAAGGAAGGCCAGTGTTTAGAATATATAAAAGCTTATACTTTTAGATCAAAAAAATAATGAAATGGATTTCCGTAAGTAGAGGAAACAAGGCAACTCGCACTAAAGGAGATTCGGAATTATTTATTTGAGCGCAAAGTCTTTATAAGCTTAATAAATTTCCGAGGAGGAAAGAAACATGAAAAAATCTTTAGTACTTGCAATGGCAATGGCATTGGGTGTAACTGCTTCTGCCTATGCTGCAAATCCCTTCTCCGATGTGCCGGCAGGCCATTGGGCGTATGATTCCGTAAACAAGCTGGCGGCAGCTGGTATCGTTGACGGTTATGGCAACGGCACTTTCGGTGGCGATCGCCTGATGACCCGTTACGAAATGGCACAAATCGTAGCAAAAGCAATGGCAAAAGGCGCTAACGTAGATCGTTTGGCAGCTGAATTTGCTGACGAACTGGACAGCCTTGGCGTACGTGTTGCAGCTTTGGAGAAAAAATCTGATAATGTTAAAATTACAGGTGAGTTCCGTGCTTTGTATGCTAACCATGAAGGTAAAGGCAGCATTTCCAACGATTATGAAAGCACTTTGCGTTCCCGTATCTGGATCACAGGTCAGATCAATGACGGCTGGAAATATACCGGTATGCTGCAGAACACGCAGGATCTGTCTACTGATTCCGGTGACGAAAGCACTGATTTCCAACGTGCCTATCTGGAAGGCCGACTCGGCGGTATGGATGTAACTGCCGGCCGTTACAATGCATTCTTTGCTGACGGTAATATCTATGATAATCGTGCTGATGGCGTGGAAGTTTCTTACGGCGATAAAATCAAGATCATTGGTGCCGCTGGTAAGGCAACTGACGATCTCGATAAGCTGGGCGTTTCCGGAACTACCGGCGGCAGCTATGCCGGCGGCGCTGTAGTTGCTGATTTCGGTAAATTCAACGCGTCTGCAGGTTACTATAACTTTAAAGACATTTTAGCTAAAAACAGTAAACTTGATAATGCAATCTGGTTCGTAGGTGCCGGTACTGAGTTTGGCGATTTTGCTTTGAATGCCATGTACCTTAAAGGCGATATGAGCTATCATGATGTTGATCTTGACGGCCTTGATGATGACGGCTGGACTGTAGGGTTGACCTTCAAGGGTGCGGAAGCAGCTAAAAAAGGTTCCTGGGGCCTGTTTGCCAACTATTATGATTTAGGCGGACAAACCTATATTGCTCATACTACTGATGCTAATACCTTTGACGGACAAGGTTTTAAAGGTTATGGTGTAGGTGCAAATTATACTGTTGCTAAAAATATGGTTTTAACTGCTGCTTACTATGATACTAAATCTAAATTTGATACCAGTGATAAAGACAAAATCATGTGGACTGATCTGACGATTACTTTCTAAGACAGATTTTTGCAGTTAATTAAATAATCTGAACTAAAAACGGCCGCATATGCGGCCGTTTTTGTATACTTTGGAACAAGTAAGAAAATTTTTTTCAAGAGAATACATAAAGCAGAAAAAATGGATTTTAAAATATAGGCGATTTATTATTATCAAAAGCAAAAGAAAAGTGGAATTTACTGATTTTTAGTTAAATTAGATAAATATAAAATAGTATTGCAAAAACTAGAAACGCACGCTAAAATAAACTAAAGCTTATAGTTTTTAAAGTTTATAATAATTGAAAAGCGGATGGCCGTAGAGGAAACTAGGTAACTCGTATGGCGCATTCCTTAGGAAATTGTTATGAGCTGAAAAACTTGGCTTAATAAATTTCCGAGGAGGAAAGAAACATGAAAAAATCTTTAGTACTTGCAATGGCAATGGCATTGGGCGTAACTGCTTCTGCCTATGCTGCAAACCCCTTCTCCGATGTGCCGGCAGGCCATTGGGCGTATGACTCCGTAAACAAACTGGCTTCAGCTGGTATCGTTGACGGTTATGGCAACGGCACTTTTGGTGGCGATCGCCTGATGACCCGTTACGAAATGGCTCAAATCGTAGCAAAAGCAATGGCAAAAGGCGCTAACGTAGACCGTTTGGCAGCTGAATTTGCTGACGAGCTGGACAGCCTTGGCGTACGCGTTGCAGCTTTGGAGAAAAAATCTGATAACGTTAGAATCACTGGTCAGGTACGTTATGACTACACTGATTATTCCGGCGATATCGACGGTTATCGTTCCAAACTGCGTTCCCGTATTTCCATCAACGGTCAAATCAATGACGACTGGAAATATGTTGGCATGCTGCAAAATGACGAGAATTTAGCAGATGATATCGGCAATGAAGGCACTGAATTCCAACGTGCTTACGTTGTAGGTAAAATCGGTGCTGTAGGCGTTTCTGCAGGTCGTCAGAACCTGAACCTTGCAGATGGTAATATCTATGATACCCGTTATGATGGTGTAAACCTGACTTTCGGTAAAGAAGTGAAATTGGAAGCCTTCTATGGCAAACCGACCAACTCTTTCAAAAACTGGGGCTTCGATAAAATTTATGGCGCACGCGTTAATGGTAAAATCGGCGCTTTAAATGCAGAAGCCGGCTGGACTAAATTTGAAGGTGATGCTACTCCTATCACCAGCGACGACGACAGCATCTGGAACGTTGGCGCAACTTATAACTTCAGCGATAAAGCATCCCTGGGCGTTATGTACTTGAGATCTGATGTTGAAGATCTTGACGGCGATAAAGACGGCTTTGTAGTTACCGGTACTTTGGGCGGCGCTAAAGCTTCCAAACCGGGTTCTGTGGGCTTAGTTGCTAAATACTATCAACAAGCTGCAGGTACTGCTATCCAACACACCATGAACGGTGAATATGGCCCGACCTATTCCGGTGAAGGCTTCAAAGGTTACAGCGTAGCTGGTTACTATACTGTTGCTAAAAACATGATCGCCGGTATCGAATACTACGATCTGAAACAAACCTATTCTGACGACAAAATGAAAACCTTGTGGTCTCAATTGATCGTTACTTTCTAAGATTAACTTAGAGACTTAAGCGGACGCGTATGCGTCCGCTTTCTTTTATTTTATGCTGAAATTGGTTGAAGATGATCTGCTGCCTGAATTTGTTTCAATAAAGCTTTCTTAAATTTTTTTATTCCATTAACTTGTTTAAAGTTAAACTTTTGCAATTAAGCTAATTTGCATCTGGGGTTGACGGGGTTTAAGATAGGTGACGTAGCCGATAGATTTCAGGAACAGGCGGCAGCAGACGGAAGAGGTAACAAGGTGACTTGTCCGAAATGTTGTTGATTTCTGTTTGGAATTTACGGACTGCAGAAAATATCTTTCCTGAGGAGGAATAGAAAATGAACAAATCTGTAGTTTTAGGTATGGCGATGGCTTTAGGCGTAACTGCTTCGGCTTACGCAGCTAATCCGTTTTCTGATGTGCCGGCAAACAGCTGGGCTTATGATGCTGTCAATAAACTGGCGGCAGAAGGTATTATTGACGGTTATCCTAATGGAACTTTCGGCGGCGATCGTTTGATGACCCGTTATGAAATGGCACAGATCGTAGCCAAAGCTATGGCTAAAGGCGCTAATGTAGATCGTCTGGCAGCTGAATTTGCCGATGAGCTTGATTCTTTAGGCGTGCGTGTTGCCGGTCTTGAAAAGAAATCAGATAATGTAAAAATCACTGGTGAGATCCGTGCCCGTTATGTTGACCAAAAAGCAAAAGCTAATCAGGGCAGCAAATATGATTCTGACTTGCGTAGCCGTTTGTGGCTGAATGGTCAGATCAATGATGACTGGACTTACACGGCTATGATCCAGAATATTCAGGACTTCAGTAATGACCAGGGCGACGAAGGTACAGACTTTAAACGTGCTTATGTCAATGGCCGTGTCGGTGGCGTTGGCTTGCAGGCAGGCCGTATTGATGCGTTCCTGGCAGACGGCAATATTATGGATGCCCAGGCTGACGGTCTGGTTGCCACTTATGGTGATCGGATTAAAGTTAAAGCTTACATGGGCAAGGCTTCTGACGATACTGATTTCGATGTCAATAATGTTATTGCAACTAAAACAATCGCTAACAGATATTACGGCGGTGAGGTTTCCGGTAATCTTGGCGATTCGCTGAACCTGGCTGCCGGTTATGTGAAGTTCCAGGATGTTATGGGCAGAGATTCTGGTAAAGATGACGGGATCTGGCATGTTGGCGCAGCATATAACTTTAATAATGATCTGACACTTTCCGGTATGTACCTCAATTCTAACTGGGACGGTGAAAGAAATTCTGACGACGACGGCTGGACCGTTGGTTTGAATTATAAAGGCGCTCAGGCATCTGATGCCGGTTCTTATGGTATTTTTGCCCGTTACTATGATCAGGGCGAAGGTACTTATTGGGAACATACTACCGATGCCAATACTTTCTGGAATACAGGCTTTAAAGGTTATGCAGTAGGTGCAAACTATGCTGTTGCTAAAAACATCGTTGCTACTTTGGCCTATTATGATACCAAAGCCAAAACTGTTACCAGTGAAGGCAGCAGCTTGAAAGATAAAAGACTGTGGACTGACGTGACCTTTACTTTCTAAAATTTAAGAGCTGTAAAAACGACCGCTTTGGCGGTCGTTTTTTTATCTGTAATTATCCATAGAAGCTTAATGGCAATTGTGGTATAATATGAACAATAATATTGTTGACGAGGTAGAAATGGATACACAGACTTTAAAGTATATTGGCAAAGATTTGTATAAAACACATATTTTGAAAGAGTGGAAACGTTACATCGTTTTTATGACGCGTTGTCATTTACATAAAGGACAGATTAACGATTTACTGGATTTTTTTAAAGCAACTCCGCAGCGTCAAGCGATGTTGGAGCATACTACTTCATTTGTGGAACAAACTACCCGTGCGTTTTTTTATAAAGATTCTACCTGGGATGAGCGTATTGCCATAGTAAAGAACCATATTGAATATATGGAAAATATATTTAACGATGAAGCTATAGCAAAATTATATGTTAATGGCGAACGTATCAGGTTGTGGGAAGATGTATATGAAGAACAGCCGGTGGTAATGGAACTGTGGTTTCATGGAGGTCAGCGTAAGGAAGGCTGTCTTTCGCTGGTGCTTTCATTGGGTGCAGACGAACTGTACCAGATCATGTTTTGGCTGGCGCCGTCGCCGGAAGATAATGAGCTGTCACTGTGGATAGGCGCGTTGCAGGGAACTCCTAACGGCAGTGAGATCATAAAAGGTCTGACCAAAGCTTTTTTTGGTTACCGTACCAAAAATCTGATTTTTTATGGCATCAGGAATGTGGCGGCAGGATTGGGATGTAAGCATTTATATGCCGTTTCCAATGCCGGGTATTATGCGATGAATCATGTACGCAGGGACCGCAAATTAAAAACCTCGCTGGATGATTTCTGGCAGGAATGTGAAGGACAGGTATGTAAAGATCAGCGTTTTTTTGAAATGCCGATAGAAGAATACCGCAAATCCATGGAAGAGCTGAAGCCTTCTAAACGGGCTCAGCATAGAAGAAGGTTTGCGAAAATGGATGAAATAACTGAATCTGTGACAGAAGTGTTAAATAATTATAAAAAATAAAGGCGTGACCACATTATCTTGTGGTCGCCTATTTTTTTTACGCACTTTATATGGTATAATAGCTTCATAAAAATAATAAATAACGGAGGTATTGTAATGAAAAGACGACTCCTTACTTTGCTTTTGACTTTGGTTTTCTGTGTAACATCAGTTGCGCCTGGTTTTGCCATGAATGCTGATGATTTAGGCGGCACTGTACCGGCTGCGGCAGCAGTGACACAAATGTCTGCTACTGATAAAATTTCCGCAATGGAAAAGATGTTATATGGTACTGAGCAGGCAGGTGCATTGGTCGGCCGTATGGATAGTTTGGAAGATGATGTTTATGGTACTGTTACCAGCGACGCTATTTTAGATCGTATTGATAACCTGTATGATTATCTTAAAGGCAGCCCTGCCAGTAATGAAGCCGGGTTTTTAACTAAACTCAACGCTATTGAATGGCAGTTTAATGAAAGTATGTCCGGTGGTCCCGCCAAGACCCGTATCGAGGCAGTAGAAATGATGCTTAACGGCAAAATTGATGAAGGCTCTCTTTCTTCCAGATTAGAAGCTTTGGCGAATATCGCTTTTACCGATGGTGTGATTTCTGTTGAAAGCGTTACTTTACCGAAGGATTCTGTGATTAAAGTAGAATTTACTGAGGAACTGAGCAGCAGAGAAGACAAAGCCGGTGAACCTGTGCATTTTAAAATTGCTGACAATGTTTATGTGAATGATGTGCTGGTACTTCCTAAAGGTGCTTTAGGAGAAGGTACTATCAAAAAGGTTGTACAGCCGCGCAGCTTTGGCCGTGATGCCCGTATTGACGTAGATTTTACTCATGTTTATGCTCTTGACGGAACTAAGGTTCCGGTCTATATCGGCGATCTGGCTAAACAGGAGGCTAAGACTGCAGCCGGTGCAGCAGGAGCGGCAATCGGCGGCATGATCGTTTTAGGGCCTATCGGTGCTTTAGGCGGTGCCTTTGTTACCGGTAAAGCAGTAGTCATTCCCGTTGGTTCTACTACTTATGTACAGACTATGGAAGATACTACTATCCAGGGTATGGTTTATCAGGGAAAATAAAATTTGAATTATCAGTAAAACCCGCCTTAGTGGCGGGTTTTTTATTTAAAATTGTGATATAATATGTAGTGGATATTTGTATGCTTTTTTATAAATGATAAATTTGACTGAGGAGAGAAAGCATGAATAAGAAAGTCTTAGCAACTGCTTGCTTAATGAGTTTAGCAGTATCACAGGCAGCTTTTGCCGACGACTATGTTACCGGTGATTCGCGTTATGCTGCGCCTGATTTTCAGGAACAGAAGCAGGAGCGGGAAGCTGGTGTAATTAAAGATAAGAGCAAGAAGAAGAAACAGGCGGAGTCTGCTGAGCCGATGCCGATAACCTTATGGAGTGACAGTGCTACATATGACCAGGGCAGCGGAGACTTTTTTGCTGAAGGTAATGTCAAGATAGTGCAGGGGGATGAAACTATTCTGACTACCAGGGCCGAAGGTAATATGAAGACCGGGGATGTCTGGCTCAAGCAGGGCGGAACACTGCAGGAGCCGGATACTACCATGAATGGGGAATGGGTCCATTATAATTTTAATTCCAAGACTGGTGAGATCAAGCAAATTGACGGCAAAGGTGCCAAAGACTATTTTAAAGCACCTCATGCAACGATTTATCCGGATAAAATAGTTGTGGATGAGGGCGGACAGACAACACGCTGTCCGGCTGTGGAGCATGATCCTTGTCTGCTGATAACGGCAAAACTTTTGAGATTTATCCCAAAGAAAAATGGTCGCCAGAGATGTTAAGGTTTATGCCAAAGGCAAGCATATCTACTCGCGTGATTTATGGGTCAATAGATTAGATGGTGAGAGTGAAAATAGAATAATGCCGCGTATCGGGTATGACGGCAGCGATAACGGAATGTATGCTAAACTGCAGGTCGATTATAATTTAGGTCCGAAAACAGATTTTTATGCCGATCTGGCTTATTATTCTAAGGCTGGTTATAAGCCCATGTACGGCATCAATCACGATGAGCGTAACTTTAATATAAAGTTTCAGGACGGCTGGGATGAAGAAGATGATGAATGGATCCGCAAAGAAAGAGATATCGGCTTATATTATAAAAACCATCGTTTGATCGATAATTTACCGTTGACATACAGTGCGTATATTACTCATGGTTTGTGGCGTAATGAAAAGAGCAGTATCAAAAGCTGGCATACAGAGTATGCTGCTTATTTGAATCATGACCGGATTTATCTGTTCAACAGTAAAAATACCTTCCTTGATCTGACTGTAGGTAAAAAGTGGGTCACAGAAAGCTATACTGACGAAACGCAGTCCACGATGATGTATTATGCAACTTTAGGTCAAAAGCTGGCGCCGAAGTGGGATACCTGGGTCGGCTATTACCGTGAGGACAGAACGAGCAATCTCTATGATTACGGACAGCCTGATATGGGCAGGGAGCTTCGTAACGGACTGAGCTTTAAACTTGATGATAAAAATACTTTTACGATTGTCAACCGTTATGATTTGGGCAAGCATAGTAATTATGAAACAAATTACAGATGGACGCACAGGTTCTGCTGCTGGGCCATTGAATTTGAATATGAGCAGGATCACAGAAAAGATCATGGCAATACTTTCAGAGTCCGTTATAACTTCCTTAATTGGTAAAGCAGGTGAACTATGGAAACCATTAAACAGCGTTTTGCTGAACATATTACTTTGGCACAGCAGGTTGCAGAAAGCAGAATTTTAGAGCAGGTTGCAGCCAGTGCGGAAATTATTCGACGGGCCTTGCAAAACGGCAAGAAGGTTTTGTTTTGCGGCAACGGCGGCAGTGCCGCCGACAGTCAGCATTTAGCGGCTGAATTCGTAGGACGCTTTCAAAAGGAGCGCAACGGTCTGCCTGCTATAGCTTTGACCGTAGATACTTCTATTTTGACAGCGGTAGCTAACGACTATGGCTATGATACTGTTTTTGCAAGACAGGTGCAGGCCTTAGGAAATACCGGTGATGTTTTGGTCGGATTATCAACTTCGGGTAACAGTAAAAATGTGTTGGCGGCTATTGATGTTGCCAAAGCTAAAGGGATACAGTGCATCGGGATGACGGCTCAGGGGGGCGGCAAGATGGCAGAGGTCTGTGATATCTGCATGGCTGTTCCCTGCCCGGTTACGGCTCGGGCGCAGGAAATACATATTTTGATTGGCCATATTCTGTGCGAATTGGTGGATGGTGAATAAAGTGACGAATTTGTCATGTACTGCTTTTTTAGCTGAACATATCCAAAATTTAAAAATTGCTGTGATTGGGGACGTTATGCTAGACCGTTATTTTTATGGCGAGGTCAAGCGCATTTCTCCGGAGGCTCCTGTGCCTGTTAATAAGGTCAAACGCATAAAGTCTGTTTTGGGCGGCGCCGCAAATGTAGCTGCAAACCTGGCACATTTAGAATGCAGGGTTTTTATGGGTGGCGTTACCGGGGCCGATAACAACAGAGAAGTACTGGAAGCGATGATGGCCGAAAAAGGTATCGATTACAGTGGTTTGATCAAGTCGCAGCAGCGTGAAACGATCACGAAGATGCGTATTTTGGGAGCGCAGCAGCAGATGCTGCGCCTGGATTTTGAAGAAACAGGAGATTTGTTTCCGGAAGAAACAGAGGCCTTATCATTATGGCTCCAGAATTTACTGGAAGCCGGATTGGACGGTGTGATTGTTTCTGATTATGCCAAAGGTGTCTGTTCGGATAATTTTGTGCAGTGGGTGATCGCGACTGCGCATCAGTATCAGGTGCCGGTGCTTATTGACCCGAAGGGGGCTGACTGGAATAAATATCGGGGCTGTGATTTCATTACTCCAAATTTAAAGGAGATGTGCGAGGCGGCTGGAGAATTTGTTCCTAATGAGGATGAAGAGGTTCTGCGTCTGGCCCAAAATGCCCGGGAAAAATATGCGATCAAAAATGTTGTGGTCACCCGCAGTGAGCGGGGGATGACTTTAGCCGGTTTGGATGGTCTGGTGATTAATGACCCTGCTACGGCACAAGAGGTATTCGATGTTTCAGGTGCCGGTGACACCGTAGCGGCAACGCTTTTGGCAGGCGCTGCCGGGAAGCTTCCCTTACAGGATGCAGTATTTATGGCTAATCGTGCTGCAGGTATAGTTGTAGCAAAAGTTGGTACGTATCCTGTGCATCGGGAGGAACTGTTAAAGGATCTGCTGACGGAAGAGCGTAAACAGGGCCGCGGTTATAGAACTTTGAGCTGGTCCGAGATAGAATCTTTGGCTAAAACATGGAGATCCTGCGGGGAAAAAATAGTTTTTACTAATGGGTGTTTTGACATTCTGCATGTAGGGCATGTCAGCTATTTGGAAAAAGCGGCCAGGCTCGGCAGGCATTTAGTCGTTGGGTTGAATTCTGATACTTCGGTACGGAAACTGAAAGGTGATGTCAGACCTTTAGTACATGAGCTTGACCGTGCACGCGTTTTAGCGGCACTGGCTTGTGTTGACGCAGTGGTATTGTTTGAACAGGACACACCAACGGAATTGATTGAAAAAATACGTCCTGATATTTTAGTCAAGGGCGGTGATTATAAACCTGAGGAAGTTGCCGGAAGGGAATATGCAGGCGAAGTCAGGATCATTGATTTTGAAGATGGCTATTCGACGACTGGTATTGTGGAGCAGATAGCTCAATTTGTGAAGGAGGGAAAACTATGATTATTGTAACCGGCGGTGCAGGTTTTATCGGCAGTAATATCGTTAAAGGCTTAAATGATCGCGGACGCGATGATATTTTAGTTGTGGATAATCTGACTAATATGGTCAAATTTAAAAACATCCAGGGACTGAAGGTCATGGATTATATGGATAAAATGGATTTTTCTGAGGCTTTAAAGGCTGGTAAATTTGCTCATGAGAATGTTGATGTTATTTTCCACGAAGGCGCCTGCTCTGATACGATGGAATATAATGGCAAATATATGATGCAGAATAACTTTGAATATACGAAAAATCTGATGCATTTTGCAGTTGACCGTAAGATACAGATGATTTATGCGTCGTCGGCTTCCACTTACGGCAGCGGTACAAACGGATTTCGTGAAGAATCTGCCTGTGAGGAAGCTTTAAATGTTTATGCGTTTTCCAAATTATTTTTTGATAATTATGCCCGTCGTTATTTTGGCAAGACCAACAGTCAGTTAGTCGGCCTGCGCTATTTCAATGTTTATGGTCCGCAGGAAAATCATAAGGGTAAAATGGCATCTATGGTTTTCCAGATGTATAATCAATGGCTGGCAGAGAAAAAGGTTAAATTATTTGATGCTTACGGAGATTATGGTGCCGGTGAACAGACAAGAGATTTTATTTATGTAAAAGACGTTGTTAAAGTTAATTTCTTCTTCTGGGATCATCCTGAAATCAGCGGGGTCTTTAACTGTGGAACAGGGCATGCCCATACTTTTAATACTTTGGCCCAAGGTGTACTGAAACATTTTGGCAGCGGCGAATTGGAATATGTGCCGTTCCCAGAAGTATTAAAGGGTAAATATCAGAGCTATACTCAGGCAGATGCGACGAATCTTTTGGCGGCAGGGTATGACGGAGGTTTTACTGACGTGAATGAAGCTGTTGCTGAATACTGCGCTATCCTGGACAAGAGCGGCGGTTATTATACTCATGGCGCATAAGGCAGTCTTTTGACCGCGACGGTGTGCTGAATAACGATAAAGCTTATTTATATAAGATCGATGAACTGGAGTGGATAGAAGGCGCGCTGGAGGCAATAACCTATTTAACACAGTCTGGGTACCTTGTTTTTGTCGTGACTAATCAAAGCGGGATAGCACGAGGTTATTATACGGTCGCTGAAATGGAAAAACTGCATCAGTATATGTCAGATACTGTTTTTAACAGCGGCGGGAAGATAGAAAAGTTTTATTATTGTCCGCATCTACCGTCTGGCAGCGTTGCTGAGTATGCTGTTGACTGCGAGTGCCGCAAACCTAAACCGGGACTTATTTTACAGGCTATGGCAGAATATGATATCGATCAGGATAAATCTTTTCTGATTGGTGATAAGAGACGTGATGTAGAAGCGGCAGAGGCCGCCGGGATTAAAGGGTATTTGTTTGAAAAGGGAAATTTATTGGACTTTATCAAGCTGATAATTCCTTAAATAAGTGTTATTAGAGGCATACATGGAATATAAAAATATTTTACTGATCAAAATGAGTTCATTGGGTGATATTTTGCACACGCTGCCTTTTGCGGCAGCTTTGCGGCAGCGTTTTCCCAAAGCGAAAATAACATGGCTGGTGCATCCGCAGTTTGCCGGTTTTGTACCTGATCCGCCTGTTATTGATGAGATAATTTATTTTGATAAGGTAAAGTTCAATAAAATGAATTTACTGGCTAAATTGGCGTATTTCCTGGAAATGCGCCGATTATTGCATTCTAAAAAATTTGATCTGGTAATAGATATGCAGGGGTTGTTTAAAAGTGCGGTGCTTGCAGCTATCAGCGGCTGTTCTGATCGCATTGGTTATTGTGAAATGCGTGAAGGCAGCGGACTGATAAGTAAGGCTGTCTGCGGCAGACATAGTAAGGAGCATGTAATTGAGCGTTATCTTGATGTAGCGCGTTATTTAGGCGCTTCGGCAGAGCAAATTGTTTTCCCGTTGCCTGATTTGTCCAAAGAGACTGTTTCCGTGCAGGAAAAATTACAGAAAAATGAGCTGCAGGGTGAATATATAGTTGTTGTTCCCGGGGCAAGGTGGAAAACAAAAGAGTGGCCGGCAGAGCATTATGCCAGTTTGATCAAAATGATCATTGCTGATGGCTGCAGTGTTGTTTTGGCAGGTGGACCTGATGATACTGCTAAAGGAGAAAAAATTACAGAGTTGACTGGAAAGCCGGCGCAGCTTATAAATTTGATCGGTCAGACGAGTCTGCGCGAATTAGCAGCGCTTATTAAAGGCTGTAAGCTTTTTATCAGCGCGGATACAGGGCCGCTGCATTTTGCAGCAGCGTTGAAGAAACCTTTGATTGCTATGTATGGACCGACTAAAGCTGATCGGACCGGCCCGTATGGCTCTGATGACGCGACGGTTATTTTGAGTACGGCTGCATGTGCCGGGTGTTTAAAAAAAGAATGTGACGACTGGCATTGTATGTATGACATAACACCTGAGATGGTATATGCGGTTTATATCGAGAAAAGCAGGAGGCTGTAATGGTTGAACTCAATGGCAAGAAGATACTGGTAACGTTTTTAATGCACTTGGGTGATTTGACTTTAACGACGCCTTTTATCCATGCTCTGCGTAAAGCTGCACCTGATGCACATATTACTATGCTGGTAGATGAAAAACTAAAAGATGTGGTGCTTTTTAATCCGTACCTTGATGAAGTTGTCACGATAGATAAAAAAGGTCGTGACAACAGTATTTTGTCTCTATGGGCCTGTTCCAGGCATTTAAGCAAACTTGATTTTGATGTGCTCATTAATTTGCATCCTAACGAGCGCTGTTCTTTTATTGATGCGATGACAAGTGTTAAACTGCGTACAGGTACGACGCATAAAATATTTAAGTGGTTTTGGGATGTTTTTACGCCGCTGGATAGGTCTATGCATGCTGCTGATATGTATCTTGACGTATTGCATCAGCTAGGTGTGCAGGATCTGAGTAATAACGGTCTGGAAATTTTTCCGGGGGAAGAACATTTTTTAGAAGCAGAGCTTTTCTGGCAGGAACAAAATATTACTGATCAGGATAAACTGATTGGCTTTAATATTGGCAGCGCCGTACCGACTAAACGCTGGCCGCCGGAACGTTTTGCTGAGGTTGCAGATATTTTTGCGGCCAAGGGGTATAAAACAGTATTTTTTGGCGGGCCAATGGATGAAGAGATGGTTGCGGAAGCAACAGGTTATATGCAAACACGGCCGATTATTGCTACAGGACATTTTGCTATTGGCGGGTTGGCCGCTGCAATGCGCCGTTGTTGTTTGATTATTACTAATGACAGCGGTCCTATGCATGTGGCTATCAGCCAGAAGGTGCCTATCGTTGCTATGTATGGACCGTCAAATCCGAAGCTTTATGGTCCTTATACAAAGGATGCTGTAATAGTTACGGCACAACCGCCTTGTCAGGGATGTGCAGACGGAATGAAACACAGCTGCGATGATCTGCAGTGTATGTCCAGGATGACGGTAGAACAAGTTGTGGCAGCAGCGGATACAATAATGTTGAATAAATAATAAAAAAGCGGATATGATATCCGCTTTTTCTGGTTTATTATTAAGAGAGTTGGTTCTAGTTGGAAAAATTCAGTTTGTTCTTTAGAAATTTACAGCAGGAATTAAAGCTGTTTTTGTTTTTTACAATTTTATTTACCTTGTTTAGAATTGTTTTTATCAGCATATATAGTTATCAGCTTGAAGATGGCAGTTATAGGGAAGTTATACTCTGTTTGTGGTATGGATTGAGGTTGAGCCTTAAAACCACAGGGATAATAGTATTGATATCAGCTGTTTTTTCAACGCTGCCGCAGCTGTTATTTACAAAATGGCCGTCTGATTTGTTGAGAAAAGTAATTTCTTCATTATCAGTAGTGTTATTTACAGTTTTATTTTTTGCAAGAGTGCCTTATTATAAAATTTTTAATTCAGGATTCAATATCATGCTTATTAATGGTATGTATGATGATATCAGTGCTATCATAGATACTGCTGTTAATGAATATCAGCTGTTATGGCGTTTGCCGGCAGCAATTATATGCGGGATTATTTTAGCATGGATATTATGTAAATTTTTAGATACAAGAACATATAAGATCAAGTTTATCAGCAAAAATAAAAGATGGTTATATAGTTTTGGTATAATAATATTTTTGACAATATTTTGGATATTTGTTCGTTATGGGGGGGCATTTAATTATGCCAAATCAGTAAATTGGGAAAATGCCGAACGGCTTAAATCCAATTTACTTAATGAAGCTATATTGGATGACGGACAGTCATTATACAGAGTTAAAAGTATTGCTGGGAAAATTAAAAAAATTAATAATGTAGAAATTAGTGCGGATGCACTTCGGCAAAAAATAGAATTATTAGGAGGGAATCCTTCAGCCGACAATATTGATGAAGCCTTTAAAAAAGTTGTTGCTGTTCCAAAATTGCAGCAGCCGCCGGGGAATGTGGTGCTTATAATCGGCGAAAGCCATGCTTTATGGCCATTTTTACCAGAATATAAAGATTTGGGATTAGTAACAAAGGAACAAAATTTGATCAATACGCCTAACTGTTTTAAAACCAATTTTATGTTAGCTCAGGGGACGGGAACGATGCCTACGATCAATGGTTTCGTGACTGGACTGGCAGATGCTGGAATTTATCCTAACAGCCAGCCGGAAAGTTATAAAACAAAATATGGCACAGGAATCGGTAGTGTTATGAAAGCTTTAGGATATAGAACAGTTTTTTGGTATGGCGGGTTTGAAGCTTGGCAGGATATCAAACAGTTTACTTTATCCCAAAATTTTGATGAGTTTCATTGTGCAGGCGATTTTCAGTATGAAGGCGGAAATTCATGGGGATGCCCTGATGAAATATTGTTCAAATATGTAGAAAAATATATAGCTGAAGAAAAAGACGAAAGAACATTCCATATTATTTTAACGACAAGTAATCATCCGCCTTATAATATAGACGTTGTAGCCAAAGGCTTTCCTAAAGAAGAAATAAAACAAAAATTGCCGGATAGTTTGGGTTCTGATGAAGAAACTTTAAATGAAATGGGACATATCTGGTATGCTGATCAAAGTATGGGCAATTTTATTGAAAAAGTTGAAGCAGATAAACCGGATACACTGTTCGTAATAACAGGCGACCATGCTGAACGGTTTGACTTTGCCAAAGAGGTAGATTTAAAGACATTATCGGCAGTTCCCTGTATCTTTTATGGCAAGAATGTAGATAAAGATTTACTAGCGGATAATAAAGTTGGCTGTCATTTGCAGATCATATCCACTCTGGCAGAAATGGTAGGCCAAAAGGGTGACACTTACAGCAGTATTTGGCCCAGTTTGTTTGATTATAATGGTATTGTTTTCAACCATCGTTTATGGACAGATACTGAAAAAATATATAAAATAAACAGCGAGATACCAAATACTTTGGCAAATAAAATAAAAGCTGCCCGTCAATTAACTGCGTGGAGAGTTTTAAAAGGAAATGATATAATTAATGGGTAGTTTGTAATATAGATATTTTATAGATTATGAGGAAATAATATGAAGACATTGTCAGTTGTTATTTTAACGAAAAATGAAGAAAAAAATATTGTTGAAGTTATAAATAATGCTCGGAAATGTACTGATAATATATTAGTTGTTGATTCTGGCAGTACTGATAAAACAGTTTTTTTAGCAAATGAGTGTGGTGCTGAAGTAGTTTTTCGTAAATGGGATAATGATTTTGCGGCGCAACGGAATTTTGCTCTTGCAAAACTTAAAACAGATTATGTGTTATATTTAGATGCTGATGAAAGAATGTCAGATGAATTAATTATATCTATTAAAAAAATTATGAAACAAGATAGATTAAAACAATATAGTTTTATTAGGAGGATTAAAGCTTTTGGGTTTGAATATGAACATGGCATTTTTAAACCAGATGAAGTATTGAGATTGTTTCCTGTAGAAGCTGTACATTGGGAAAATAAAGTTCATGAAAGGCCTGTCTGCTGCTTACCAATAGTAAAATTGGCAGGAATAGTTGACCACTATACTTACGAATCATGGCAGCAATGGCTAGATAAAGCTGGTAATTATACTACTATTTGGGCTCAAGACAGCTATAATAATGGTAAGCGTGCTGGGGCAAGCGTTGCATTCTTTCACGGTATATATGGATTTTTCAGATCTTATATCGTACAATTAGGTTTTTTAGATGGCTGGGCTGGAATGTACTCAAGTTTACAGCATTTCTTTTATACGTTAATAAAATATTGGAAATTATATGAGCTGACGAATAAAAACCAGAATAAAATATCGTAAATTTATAAATGCAAAAGGAGAAAAAGATGATTGATAAAAAATTTTATTCTCATTTATGGTTTCTAATATTATATGTACCATTTGTTTTTATTATTAAAGAATTTTTACCTGAAAATATAGCACGTGAGAATGGCCCAATTGAAAATTTTCAATTGATATTATTAGTTATCGGAGTTTATTTTTGCTATCAATCATTAAAAAAATCTACATTACAAACCGATAAATATATTTGGCAGGCTGGTATTATTTTTTATGCATTAATGTTTGGGAGAGAGTTGAGTTGGGGACGTGCTTTGTTAATGCGTACTGATGGAAGTGTACCTCAATGGAGTGAGTTTGGAATATATGGACAGTTGGCCCATCCATTAATTGGTCTTGCATTGATATATTTGGCGATTCTGTTTTGGAGAGGAAAATTTTTTTCTTTTTTAAAAAAATATAAACTTCCAATATGGGACTTGATATTTTTAATTATGTTTATCATATTAGTAGATGTAAGTGAACACTATGATTTTAGTATCTTTCATGGAGAAATAGATGAAGAATTGTTTGAGTGTGCAATGTATTTTGAAATGTTGAAAATAACTTCATTTATTGGAAGGCAAAATAGTTATCGTAGGATTATTGACTAAAATAGTAGTTGAGGATTGGGGGAGTTATTGTGGAGAAAGAAAAATTGATTTCTGTAATTGTACCAATGTATAATGTTGAAAATTATTTAGAGGAGTGTTTAACGTCTTTAATTGAGCAAACATATACAAATTTAGAAATAATAGTAATTAATGACGGATCAACTGATAATAGTCTTGGTGTTGCCGAGGTTTGTGCTAGACGTGATAATAGGATAAGAATATATAATTTTGAAAATGCTGGAGTGAGTGAAGCAAGAAATAGAGGGTTAAGAGTCGCACAAGGCGATTATATAGCTTTTCTTGATGGTGATGACTGGGTCGAAAAGGATATGTATAAAATATTAATGAGTTATATAGTTAATAATAATTGTGATATGGTAAAGTGCGCTGTACGTGAATTTGGTCATGGCATAAATAGAAAAATAATGCCAACAGATAACAGAATAACGAACAAATGTGATGTGGGGGGGAACAGGGTAGCCTGTTAAAAAAATACTATTTCCAAGATTTTTTGTGGAAGGTAGTATGGAATGGTATTTATAAAAGAGATTTGGCGTTAAAAGTACATTTTCCCAAAGGTCTGTGTTTTGAAGATAACTATTCCGCAGGAATGTATCTTTTTTATGCTTCAAAAGTGATGATGATAGATAAAATTTTATACAATTATAGAGTGAATTTTGCTGGAATCAGTAAATCAGGTAATAAACGACCCTTAGATATAGCAATCGTTACGCAGCAGTTGATTAATGATTTAAAAGAGCAAAAATTTAATGAAAATAATTTAATGAATAAACTTTATCAAAAGATGGCTAGAGAATTGTTTCACTTTATTCGTGGAAGTGGTAAAGAAAACAAAAAATTTAAATTAATATATATTGATAAAACTTTATATGAATGGTTGATTTTAAAATTAAATTTTAGAAGAAGAATATTATTATATTATTATATTGTGAAAAACAATATAATAATATTTTAGGGGATGTTATAGTTGATAATGAAAAGACTTAACCTATTTTTAGCAAATCTTATTCAGGATTTTAAACTATTTGCTTTTTTATGGTGTATGACACAAATATTTAGAAGCTTTTTTTTATTAATATTTAATAAAGAATTAGTTAATATTTACTGGAATGAAATAATAGAATGTTTTGTTATTGGAGGTAGGCTGAGCTTTAACTCTATTGGGTGGGTAACTATGATTTCTATTGTTATGATCAGTATCCCATCTTCTATTTTTCTATTTTATAATAGCAATAAAATAAGAACTATTTATACAGTAATTATTGCATCTATTTATTGCATAGTATATTTTTTTGAGATACCTTATTATTTTGTTTTTCAAAGTGCCTACGATTTAAATGTAATGAATATATTTTATGATGATTATCAAGCTGTAATTTTATCTGCTATTAATGATTATCATTTATTAGAATGTATTTTAGGTATACTGATTTGTATATTCCTGAATTTTTACATTTGTAAAAGAATTTTTAAAAATAATTTTTATAATATGTTTAAAAGAATAACTGATTTTAAAATAATGTCATTGATTATGATTTTCGTTATTTGTTCTTTATATTTATTTGTATTATTAATAAGATTTGGTGGATCTTTCACAGGATATAATGCAATAAAATATGATAATGCCCAAAGGTTTGATAATAATCTTTTAAATGTTGCTGTTTTGGATAGTGGGCAGGTAGTAAAAAGATTTTTTATTATTTATAAACAAATCAATTCTATAAAAAAAGAACAAATTTTCGGAAATGATTTACGGTATAATATTAAGTTATTAGATGGTAATAGTGAAGCAAATGATTTGAAGTCTGCTTTTAGAAAAATAAAACAGGAATCCCCATATTTTAAAGAAAAACCTAAAAAGATTATCTTGATAATAGGGGAAAGCTTTGGTAATTGGCCTGTTTTAGAAAAATATCAAAAAATGAATTTAATGCCTGAATATTTATCATTAATGAGATCTGAAAATAGTTTTACTATTTCAGAATTTCTTTCTGATGGAGCTAATACTGGTGCTGCTGTAACTTCTTTGTTATCAGGCCTGCAGGCGAACGATCTTCATATAAATTATTTGCCGCAGACTTATAAAGAACCATATCCTACAGGTTTAGGTATACAAATGCAAAAACTTGGGTATAAAACATGTTTCTGGTATGGCGGTTTTAGTGATTGGCAAAATATTAAAAAATTTGTATTATCTCAAGGATTTGACGAATTTTATGGTGTAGATTCGTATAGATGTAATGAGATAAATGTCTGGGGATGTTCTGATAAAGAATTATTTGAAAATGTGCTAGTTGGTATGAAAAATGAGGCTAAAGATGAATATGTATTACACGTTATTTTAACAACAAGTAACCATGCTCCATATAATATTGATATTGTTAAAGAGGGGTTTCCTGAACAGAAAGTAAAAAAGAGTCTGCCTGATAATGTACCTAATAATAAAGATGCAATGACGCATTTAGGCTATATTTGGTATACTGATAAATATATTGGTAAGTTTGTTCAGGATGCGAAAAGTATAAATGCAGATACTTTGTTTATGATTACTGGTGATCATTCAGAGCGTTTTGATTTTTCCGGTAAGGCTTCAATTGAAGATAGGTCATCGCTGCCGTTTCTTTTTTACCATAATAATATAAAGAAACAGGATTTTTCGAGTTCTTTATGTGGCAGTCAGTTGCAAATAGCACCAACACTGATAAATTTAATAGCGCCAGTAAATTTTGAGTATTTTGCTTTACGTGATTCATTGTTTGATAACAATAAATATACTTATAATTTTAAACTTTTAATTGAGAATGGTCAGTGGAAGTTTTCTAATAAAATAGAAGAAATATCAGGAAATATGATTGCTGAAAAGCGAAGAGCTGAAATTTTAATTTCTTCAAAGTGGATTTTACAAGGGCCTGAATTTTACTGAAAAATACCGCATACAACTATAGTTGTATGCGGTATTTTTATCAGTTGATAAAATCTATTATAGATCTTTGGATAGTGGAGTTCTACCAAGATTAGTGGTTAGTGTATCTTTATTAAATCTATAATTTGAAGAGGCAATGCTTTGGCTTTGATCAAAGTGATTGGAAGATATATCTATAATGTTACATATAAGATCATAAATAAGATCATTAGTAAATGGTTTTGAAATATTATTTCTTAAGTTTGCAGAAACAACAGGATTTTGTAATTGGTAATTTTCCGAAAGATAAACAAACATTGGTATTCGAACAGTTGCAAATCCAGAAAAATCAGGCTGTCGGCGTTTGTCGGGAACTGTTGCATGGTCTGAAAAATAAATCATTGCTTGTAGATTAAGTTTTTTATTAGCAAAATTATAAATTTCCTCTAATACCTTATCTGTAAAAGCAAGAGAGTTATCATAATTATCAATGAGATTATATTTCCCTGATGTTCCCCAAATAGTGAAATCTTTTGGATAACGAGTTTGGAAATTATCATGACTTCCCATAAGATGTAAAACAATAAAATTATTTTTATTTGGGTCAACTTCCTGTAAATAATCTAATAGAATATTATCAAATTGTTTTTTTGATGAATCTTGCTGTGTCCATTTTGCATTAGTAGCAGTTTCTGCTACTAATGTTATTTGTGTATCGGCAGAGCCTATGAAGCCTTGATTGCTATACCAATGTGTTATATAATTTGCTTTTTTAGCAATATCAATGATTGAAAAAGATTCGTTAAAATTTTTATTGTTGTATTGATTACATTCTGTTAAGGCACGTTCTAAAACAGGTACAGTTTGCGTCCAACAAGCATAAGCATTAGGAAATAGAAAGAAACGATGGTCTTCTTTATGTGAAGATAACCATGGAGTAGTGTCTCTTAAATAATCAGAAAATAAACTCATATGATCGCGGGAGGCTGATTCACCTATTACTAAGATAATTGAATGCGGCATAGTAATATTTTCTTTATTATTTATTTCTACAATTAAATTAGAAAAATTTTCTTTGTGGTAGTTACGGTATTTAGTTGCTTCTTTAAAATATGTTTTTACATCTATAAAAAGTTCTACAATGCCAGTTCGATAAAAAACACCCCTGCTTCCATTAGCCCAAAGGTAGAATAAGAGAAATAGGGTTAATGCGATTAAGATATATGATGCATAGGAATGAGAATATTCTGGATAATTTAAGTGTGTTAACTGATAATTAGAATATAAAATTAGAGAAAAGAAACAAAAAATAATGAAAAAAGTAAAAAGTTTTAATTTAGTTGAGAGAAAATTAAGAAATTCTAAAGCTTCATTTTTATCAGTTTGTTGAAGCGCCATCATACCTGTTGATGATATACAAGTGCCATACAAAAAGAAATATATATACTGGGTGATTGGTATTAATAATAAAATAAATTCTAGAAGGGATAGTATAAATACCACAAGTTGATTATAAAAGGAATAAATTTGCAAAAGTATTTGCAAGGAAATAAGAAAAGTCGTTAGATATAAACCGAAGACGATATCTAAATGATAACTGAAAGAAACACTTTTCGTCTTATTGGTTAAGAAATATAATGTTGGATATGTAATGATCCAAGCTGTGCCGATAAGAATTGGTATAATAAAGTGTTGTGATATTATTGTGGTATTAAAAAGTAGGGGTGGAAAAGTAACGGCGAGTATACAGGGCAAAAAACGGCGCATTTGTAGATAAAATGCTTTTTTTCCAAGTCCTTTAGATATATTTGAATAGAAAAAGAAAATCAATATATATAATAGTAAAGCCGGAATAGTGAAAGAAGAACTAATTAATGATGACAATGTAAGACCCTCCTTTAAATATAAATATTATATCATAATATTTAAGAATTGTGATGGAACCTAGGCACTGTTATTGAGATTTAAGACATTATGTAATATAATGGTATAAAAATTATAGAGCTTTGAATTTAAGGAGAAATTATGAATGATCATATAAATATAGTTTTTGCCTCTGATAATAACTACGCGCAGCATTTATGTGTGACCATGGTTTCAATTTTACATAACACTAATATGAAAGAAATGGTTAGATTTTATGTTTTGAGTGATAATATAGTCGAGAGTAACAAATTTAAAATAAATGAAACTGTGAGCAGGTTTGGTGCAGGTATAATATTTATTGATGTTGATGATACTATGTTTAGAAATGTTTATGTTAGTGGGCATATAAGTAGGGCTGCATATTTTCGTTTAATGATTGGAGAATTAGTGCCAAAAGAGATAGATAAAATTATTTATTTAGATGTTGATTTACTGGTTTATAAAGATATAATAGAACTTTGGAACTCTGATATGAAAATGATGCCGATAGCAGCAGTTATTGACTATGGTGTAATTTCATCTTCAAGATTACGTAAACAAAAAGTGAAGTCATAGGGTGGAAAATGGAGAATCATATTTTAATTCAGGTGTGTTATTGTTAGATTTACAACAATGGCGAGAGAAAAAATATGGTGATATGATTATAGAAGCTGTTACAAAGCAAAATTTCCCTCATCATGATCAAGACGCTTTGAATAAGATTTTTATGAATAAATGGTCTGAGTTACCATTAGAGTGGAATGTTATTCCACCAGTGTTCAATCTTTTTATGAAAATATTATTTAGTAATAAATTGCGGAAAATGGCGATAGAAGCAAAACTTAATCCAGCGATTTTGCATTTTGCTGGCAGGTATAAACCTTGGGAATTTGTAAATACAGTTGGATTTAATGATAAGTATTATGAATATTTATCATTAACTGAATTTGCAAAGGCAATAATGCCGCAGCCAAGTAAAGATATGAAAGGTAAATCGTTATTTAGGCAGATTGTTAGATTGAAAATTGCAAATTTATGGTTGAAGGTTTTCGAAAATATAAAGTGATTGCAATTTCGCCGAAAAGATATATTGATTATTTGTATAAAACTAAATTGATTTGATAAAAGATATTTGAGAGGGTTATTGGTGATATGAAATATAATAATTGGTGTTTAGGTCTTCTAACATTGGCAATGTGTACGCAGAGAGCATCTATTGCAGTGGGTAATATTTGTTTAGGGTTTTCTATTCTTATGTTTTTACTTCATTTATATCAAAGATACCAAAGGGGGGGATCTTTAAAGCTTCCTCCTGAGTATCAAATTTATTTTAATATTTATGGAATATTTATGTTATTTTTACTACCGTCAGTTTTTTTTGCTGGAGATATAGTTATTTCTTTTAAATATCTTATTGGTATTTTTGGTTATAGAATAATGCCGTTTGTTATGCTTTTATATACTGAATGTGATAATAAATATATTAAACGTTGTTTATTAATTTTTGTGGCCTATATAGCATTTGATGGAGTTGTGACATTCATTGAAATGTTAATTAAGAATGGTGCCAGAGCAGGAGGATTGGGAGATGGGTTACTGCGACATGCCAGCATTATGGCAACTGTTTTTCCTGTAGCCTTGATTTTATGGTTAGATGATAGGATAGTGTTTCCTGGTAAACGTTATTTTATCTTATTTGTCATAGGAATAATTTTGGGATTTGGCGGTAATCAGAGTCGGAGTGGCTGGCTTGGTGGCATCAGTATTTTGCCTTTTGTTTTATAAGTATTTTAGTTTGCAGTCAAAAAAAATGTGGGCTATCTTGTTATTATTGTGTTGTTTGGCTGGAATTATATATACTTCTCCTAAATATCATCATAGATTTCAAAGTATTGCTAACATTACTACAGATCGGTCAAATGGCGATAGGGTAGAAGCATGGAAGTCAGCATGGAAAATGGTATTAGATAGGCCGTTGATTGGTTATGGAATCAATCAGGGACATCAAATATATTTGAATCAATATCGTAGTAAAGCTGAAACGCAGGGATTACCTCATTTCCACAGCAGCCATGTTGAAGTTGCTGTAGGAACTGGTTTTATAGGATTTATAGGTTATATTTTCTTTTGGTGTTTTATGTTCTGGAAGCATAGAAAATTTGAAAATACATATATAATGATGATATTTTGTGTATGTTTTGCTTTTAATGTAGTTGGTTCTTTCGATTATACTATAGATTTATTTGCTAGTTTTACTACCTTGTGGTTTGTTTTGGGAAGTTTGGTAAGATTGGCATATCCAAAGGAAGATGCTTCTATAAAACAATTTAAACAAAAGTATGTGGATAATAAAGCTTTTGAAAGTTAAAGAAAAAGTGAATATCATACAGAATATAAATTATGGAGATTTATCGATGAGGTAAATATGTCTAAAAAAACGTTGTTCGGCGTCGATTATACTGACAAAGAATGGATCAAGATAATTTTATATTTGTTTGTCGGTGGTACGGCGGCGCTGGTAGAGTGGGCGTTTTTTTACGGCTTTAACCAGGGGATAGGTATGGAGTATATGCTGGCGACGGCTGCAGCGTTCTGTCTGGCAACGCTGTATCATTATTTCCTGGGTAATATTTTGGTTTTTACCAGCGGTGCCAGATACGAAAAAGGTAAAGAACTTTCTTTAGTTTTTGCCGTTAGTATTATGGGGCTTGCTTTTAATTTGATTTTAATGTATATTTTTGTAGGAATGATGTTATTGCAGCCGATGTTTGCCAAAGTATTGGCCAGCTGCATTGTAGTCATTTGGAATTATCTAGCACGTAAAAAGTGGATTTTTTGACAGCGCGTATCTGCCGGTAATATCTGGTAGATTGTGCTATAACGATGAAGTAAGGCCAGTTGTATTTGCTGGATTGATGAAATAGGAGATTAGAATATGCCGAATCGTGTCGACATTGCAGCTTTTCAAAAAGTAATGATCGTTTATAATCGGAACTCTGGCAAGCAGTTGTTTGCAAGTATGCTGGCAAGAGTAAATGAAGTAAAAAAAAGATTGAAACAGGTCATTGATCCGAAAAGTTTGGAAATTGTTGAAATTAAGTCTTTCGAGCAGGTTGAAGGTCTGGCAGCTCGTCTTTGTCAGGAAAAATATGACTGGATAATTGTTGCAGGCGGTGATGGTACTTTGCGCGCAATAATCGATGTTTTTGCCAAACATGAACATATGCCGTATGTCAGTGTTTTTCCTGCCGGGACAGTTAATTTGGTAGCAAAAGAACTTTTAATGAGCAATGATCCAGCAAAATGGGTCAAACGCGTTAGCAAAGGAATTGTTTCGCCTGTGCAGCTGGGGAAGGCTAACGGTCATATTTTTTTAACGGTAGCAGGGATCGGGTTCGATTCGCTGGTAGTCGATAACGTATCTGAACTGGAGAAGAAATTGCTGTCAAAGCTGGCTTATGTTTGGCAGGGAACAGAGATGATGCGGAAAGAATTTGTCTATAGTAACTGGCGCTATAAGTTTCAGGTGCGGTTAGATGATGAGGAAGAATGGTATGAGGCTTCGTCTGTAATCGTTGGCAAAAGCCGTTATTATGCAGGCCGTTACAGCTTGTTCAATGGGGCTTCGTTATGTGTGCCGCAGCTGCATGTAGCTATTTTTACCGGTGATACCAGGGCTGACTTTATGCGCTATGCAGCAGTCATTGCGATGGAAGCGCTGCAGCTTGATAAAAGTATCATCATCAGGCATGCGCAGAAAATAGAGATTCGTTGTAATGTGGAAGATTTCGCTGCTGAGCTTGATGGGGATGCTATTACTTCAGCACCGCTGCAGATAGAGCTGCATCCTGTTCCCATCAACTTTTTAGCATAAGTAAGCGGATGTGAAAATATGTATAGGCGCAGTATTATCTTGGTAATTCTTTTGCTGCTTTTTGCGGCTGAAGCATTTTTTGCGCGTCAATTTTATATTGAAATAGTACCGTTTCCTGAAGACGAATGGTGGATGACGGTCGTTAATAATTGCCTGCGGGACCTGCTTTTAGCTGGTGTAGCGGGCTTATTGTATTTCAGGAGAAATCGTCTTGCTGACCGTACGAAACGTTATTTCCCGGTGGTTGTTATCGGTGTGCTGTATTTGCTGATTGCTGGCTTTATGGTCAATCAGCTGAGCCTTGATAAAGGGTTTTTAACGGTATTAGCTGTCCTTACAGGTTTAAACAATAATATTGTTTTAGTACTTTTGGCGGCAATGTGTTACCATAAATGGCCTTCTATGCTAATGAAGTCAGTTTATTTTGCTGTGTATTTTATAACTGCGCTGACAATGATTTTTGATGCGTTTTATTTTTGGCAGACTTCGATGCATGTCGAAAGTGTTTTGTTCAAAAATTTAAATATTTATGCTGTTCAGGGTGTTTTATCAGGTATGACGGCGATACAGCTTGCAGGGATAGGTTTTGCTGTTGCTGCTGTTTTATTGTTGTTCCGGGTGACGAAGCCTCAAAAACGTAAACCTAATTTTGCCTGGTCGCTGTTGTGCGTATCCGTATTTTTTCTGGGCTTGAATCTTTCATATTGGTCAATGGTGCAGGTCAATAAATATATTTTGACGGAATATGTTTGTGTTTGGGGCGACGAAACCAGTGAAATGATCCGCAGTGATTATCGTAATTTATTGACGACGCCTGTCAATATTAATTTTGCCAGCAAAATGTTGTTTGATACGGATAAGATCGCCAGACGTAAACATATTGAGCAGCGCCCTCTGACAGCAAAAGACGAACGTGTGCTGAAAGAACTGGGTATTTTAAGGACTCAGCAGGTGCTGCAGCCTTTGGAAGCGCAATATGATAAAATTGTATTGCTGGTTTTGGAATCAGTACATCGTGATTATATAGGTTTTTATAATAAAAATATTCCGCAGGAAACGACACCGTTTTTAGACAGCTTGCTGGCAAAATATCCTCGTCTGGATAATTACTATTCTTCAGCGATCCCGACAACGCAAGGCTTGAATGCGACTTTTCGTTCACATCTGATTTTTGATGAAGAGATCAACGGTGCAAAGCAGGGATCCCTGTTCAGATCCGTACAGGAAGCAGGCTGGCGCGGTATTTTTATGAATGCGTCCAGTCAGTATTATAGTAATGAAGTGCGCGAATATCCGCATCAGTTTGGCATGCAGGAGTATTATGCCAAAGAATACCTGCAGGATCTGGGATACAGCGGCGCCAGCGGCTGGGGTTATCATAATGATGTGTTGTATAAGGAAACGCTGCGGCTTTTAGAAGCCGGGCGTAAAGATAAAATGCTGCTGGTAACCAAAACTCTGGATATGCATCAGCCATATCCTTACTATGGTATCAGCTGGGAGAATATGCCGCCGGCAGTACGCGATCACGAGCTGGTGACGATTCGAGGCATGTATTGGGTCGATCAGACACTGAAAAACTTTTTTGAGGAAGCTGAAGCCAAAGGTTTGATGGATGACAGGACTCTCTTTATAATTACAGCTGATCATAATCCTCATTCAGGTGGAGAATATACAAAAATCGTAACTAATGAGAATGACAGGAAAAGTATTGCCCCTATCCCGTTGCTTTTCGTATCTAAAAATTTACAGCCGTTGAATAATTTAATGACGAAAGATTATGCTTCTCAGATCGATTTGGCTCCGACCTTACTATATCTGGCTGGTCTTAAGGCTCCGGAAGATTTTATGGGACGTAATTTGCTGGAAAGTGTCGAAACGCCGTTTGCTTTAGGATATTTTGGCGGAAAGGCATTCTATTATTCTGCTGACCTGTCTTTTGAAGATCAGATGGATAATCCTTCGCCGGCTACAGAATATGAAGATGCGCTGACAAATTATATAATTCATGAATATTCCGAACGTCAGCTTAAAAATCAATAAAAATATTCAGCACATAGTGAATGTATTTTGTATACATATACATAAATGCTGGAATTTTACATCGCAGCAATGCTATAATACCTTGTATTAATTTTTTGGGAGGGGTTATTTATGATGGTAATTATTGGTGCAATTATTGTTATCGGCGTCATTTATCTGCTGTTGAAAAGACATGAATCAAGAATGGTGCTGATTGCTGCAGGTATTTTAATGGCTGTTATTGCTGGTAAACCTATGGCAGCATTGGATGCATTTGCTAAAAGTATGACAAATGCCGGACTTATTACTTCCGTATGTTCCTGCATGGGTTTTGCTATGGTTATGAAATATACCGGCTGTGATAAACATTTGGTTGTCGCTATTGGTAAAGTGCTGAAAAAAATGGGCTTTATGCTCATACCTGGTGCTACTATTGCGACTTTTATCATTAATATAGCAATTCCAAGCGCGGCAGGCTGCAGTGCTGCTGTCGGTGTTATTTTTATTCCTATTCTGATGTCTGCCGGTATCCACCCGGCGATGGCGGCAGCTGCCGTAAAATCAGGTACTTATGGGAGTATGCTGAATCCTGGCCTGGTACATAACGGCGTTATTGCCAAATTGTCTAATGTTGAAATCACCGAAGTTATTACTCACCATATGATGGCTGATATCGTTGGTGTTATTATCGCTGCAACCACATTGACTATCCTTGCTATTTTCCTGAAAGAAAATAAAGGTTATCTGCCGGAAGGCGGTAACGATGCGGTGGCTGAGGATTTAAAGATTAATCCGCTGTATGCTCTGATGCCGCTGCTGCCGGTAATTATTTTACTGGTTGGTTCTACAGGTATGGCACCGATTCTGAAAATGGGTGTGCCTCAGGCTATGTTGATCGGCGCTTTGCTGAGCTTGGCTGTGACTCGCAGTAACCCTACTAAGCTGACGAAATCTTTCTTTGATGGCATGGGGGATGCTTATGCCAATATTATTGGTATCATCATTTCTGTTGGCGTTTTCGTTTCCGGAATGCAGTCTCTGGGGCTGGTCAAAGCCCTGATCAACTGGATGCTTGAATCTACCGGCATCGTTAAGATCGCTGCAACCTTTGGTCCGTTTATTCTGGCAATGATCTCCGGTTCCGGCGATGCTGCAACTGTAGCTTTTAACGAAGCTGTTACTCCGCATGCGGCACAGTTTGGATTGCAGGCTATTGATATGGGTTCCATGGCTGCCTTGGGTGGAACCTTGGGACGGACAATGTCTCCGATTGCAGGTGCGACCATTATCTGCGCCGGTATTGCCGGTGTCGATCCGATGGAAGTTTGCAAACGTAATGCTTTGGGTATTACTCTGGCCTTGCTGGCAGGCATGGTCATTCTGCTGTTCTGATTTTAGCAAGGAACGCCCGCTTTTGCTGCGGGCGTTTTTCTATTTATTTATTTACAATACTGTATTTTGCAAAAAATCTGCGTTCTGCAGCACTATGCTTAACATTTTTTTGTGATATAATAAACGTCGGAGGGATAATGTGAAAATTGAGAATTTCATGCAGGCATTAAAAGAATATCAAAGCCCTTTGGTTTTCAATCCTTGGCGTGATTACGACCCCAAATGTGATATAAGCAGTGATGCTCCTGTTATCCGTGCGGCTAATTTGACCAGATATTTGCAGCTGCGTCAAAAGGCGCATTATTTATTTATTGCGGAAGGTCTTGGTTATCAGGGCGGACATTTCTCGGGAATGGCGATGACTTCCGAACGGATTTTACTGGGCCTGCATCCTGATATAAAGCCTGAGGCAGTTTTAGGTGAGTGGGATTACCGCAGAACCAGTAACCCTGAAAGTGAACTGCTTAAAAGTACACAAAAACAAAGCGGTTTTAATGAGCCTACGGCGACAGTAATGTGGAATACTTTGGCAAGACATGAATTGTCAGCTTTTGATACCATTTTATGGAATATTTTTCCCTTTCATCCGCATAAAAAAGATGATCTGCTTACTAATCGAACTCCTACGAATGAGGAGCTGGATGCGGGTATAGAATATGCAAAAATGCTGTTGGCTTTAGTGCCAACTTTAAAAATAGTTGCTATTGGTCAAAAATCAGCAGGGACACTGCAGCGTTATGGAGTTGAATGCGTAGCTTGCGTTCCGCATCCATCCATGGGAGGCGCCAATCGTTTTAAGGCTGCAGTTGCACAGCTGTTTACTAACGGGGAATGATTATGGAACAAGCGCATGAAAATAAAATGACGCGTGACGAAACCTTAAAAGTAGCATTGATGGTAGGTAAAATTTTACTCAAAAGCGGTGCGGAAACGTATCGTGTAGAGGATACTATTAACCGCTTTTGTATTGCTAATGGCTATGAAGTTGATATTTTTGTAACCCCGACGGTAATAATTTTGGGTAACGAACAGGTTGACAGTTTTAACTGTGTCAGCCGAATTCGTTATCGTACCACCAATTTAGGCATGATCAGTGAAATGAATGATATGTCTTATAAATTTGAGCGCTGGCCAATGAGCTATCGTGGAACGATGGCCTGGCTGGAAGAAAAACTGAAAGCACAGGTGCCTTATGGCAAATGGAAGGTTTGTCTGGCTTCTGCTATAGCATCAGCTTCTTTTTCGGCGATGCTGGGCGGCAACAGCCATGATTTTATTGCTGCTTTTATAACTGGCGGTATTGCCATGCTGGTTTTGAAACAGATTGCAGGCTATCGCCCAAGTGCGTTTTGGGAGAATGCGCTGGCTGGTGTGGCAATTGGTGTCGTAGCGCTCATTTGCTGTGCTGTAAGCGTGCAATGCACGATGGAAAAAATCATTGTTGGTGCTTTGATGCCGTTTGTACCTGGTGTGGCTTTTACTAATGGGCTGCGTGATTATATGGCAGGAGATTTGCTTTCTGGCAATGCGAGGATAGCAGAGGCTCTGCTCTTTGCTGCATCTATTGCTATTGGTATCGCCTTCGCGCTGCGTGCTTGGGTATTGTGGGGGTGGGATTTATGGAAATAATCACTTCCTTTATTTTTGCATTTATTGCAACAATGGCTTTTGCGGTATTATTTCAGTCACCTAAAAAAATCTTGCTGACAGATGGTTTGATTGGAGCTGTTGGCTGGGTGGTTTTTATAAGTCTGCGTGATCAGATGGGTTACAGTTCGTTTTATGCCAACTTTTTCGGGACGCTTGCTTTGGCGCTTTTGAGTGAGCTTTCAGCACGGATTTTTAAACAGCCGGCAACTGTTTTTGTCATTCCCGGTATTATTCCGTTGGTTCCTGGGTTAGGTATCTATAAAGGGATGTTTGCCGTAATCAATAATGATTATAATGGCGGTATGTCGATTCTGCTGACGGCAATAACCGATTCGTGCGCTATAGCCGTTGGTGTGATGCTGGTTTCCAGTTTATTTCGTGTTCTGAAGATCAGGAAAGACAGAAGATTTTTAATCAAGTATCATGGTAAGGACGTTTGCTGAGGAGATAGAAGATGACAGATAAAAAGCAGGATGAGAAAAGCTTTGACAGTTCTAAAATCAATACACAGGAACTGCAGAAATATAAACAGGATTACAGCGAGCACAGCTTTAAGGAAAAACTGCGGAAATATGCCAAAATAATTGGTGTAGGGGCAGTTTATAAAGTGCTGCAGCTGTGGTATGTTTTACAGAAACCTGATGTGCCGTTGAAACAGAAAGCACTTATTACGGGAGCTATCGGCTATTTGATTGCGCCCTTGGATTTTATTCCCGATTTGACGCCTGTTTTAGGTTATAGTGATGATTTTGTGGCTATTACTTATGCTTTATTGCAGGTTCAGGGATATGTGGATGCAGAAGTTAAAGAAAAATCTAAGCATTTTATTGAAGATATTTTTGGGACTGATGCTGTCAGTGAATTAGACTAAACTTGTTGTGGAGGGTTAGATTTGGGTTTACTAGAGTTATTGCTTTTAGCCGTAGGTCTGGCGATGGATGCTTTTGCAGTTTCTATCTGCGGTAGCTTGGCTTTAGCTCCGGCTTCGCGTTTTAGTGGAGCCTTGCGTTTTGGCATCTGGTTTGGATTTTTTCAGGCACTGATGCCTGTTGTTGGGTTTTTCTGCGCAATAAGGTTCAGATCTTATATTGAAACCTATGATCATTGGATAGCTTTCATTCTTTTGATCTATTTGGGAATCAACATGCTGCGTGAGGCCGATGCTGCTGACAGCTGTAATTTAAAGCAGCATTATAATATCAGGGAAATGCTGACATTGGCTGTAGCTACCAGCATCGATGCTTTAGCGGTTGGTGTGAGTTTTGCTTTTTTAGATGTGGATATCTGGACTGCGGCCGGGCTGATCGGTCTGGTAACTTTTATTTTTTCTATGGTAGGTGGTTTGGCTGGCTTCAGGTTAGGAGAGAGGATCGGCAGCAGAGCTACGTTAGTGGGCGGCTGTGTCCTTATCATTATTGGGACGAAGATTCTTTTGGAACATACCGGCTGGCTGTAATTTATAATTTTGAAAGGTAGTGTTGACAATGGCAGAAGCAAACAAAGAAAGAATTTTTGATGAATTTGTGGAATTGGTTTCTGTTCCCTGTCATACTCTGAAAGAAAGGCAGGTTTTTGAACTTCTGCAGCAGAAGCTGAAAGATCTGGGTTTTGTGACACAGGAAGATGATGCAGGTAAAGAATTAGGCGGCGAATGCGGCAATTTATGGGGATGGTTGCCGGGGAACAAAGTCGGAGCGAAACGTGTGCTGCTGACCGCGCATATGGATTGCGTGGAACCATGCGAAGGCATCAAGGTCGTTAAAAAAGATGGTAAGATCCTGTCAGATGGGACTACTATTTTAGGCAGTGATGATAAATCCGGTGTAGTGGCTATTCTGGAAGCAGTGCGGATGCTGCAGGAAACAAAGGCTGAACACGGTGATATCCAGGTTTTGTTCACGATTGCTGAAGAAGGCGGTGTTAACGGATCGCGCTGTATGGACAAGAGCCTGCTGCATGCCGATGTTGGCTATGCTCTGGATAGTGAGGGCCATCCGGGAGAAATCGTTACGGCTGCTCCTGGACAGGACAGGGTACATTTTAAAGTGCACGGTAAAACTGCCCACGGCGGACTTGCTCCTGAAAAAGGCATCAATGCGATTCTGGTTGCAGCTAAAGCTTTAGCCGGTGTTGAAAAATATGCCAGGATTGATGAAGAAACGACTTGTAATATCGGCGTTATCCATGGCGGGTTAGCTACTAATATTGTTCCTGATCTAGTAGAGATCCAAAGCGACGTTCGCAGCCGTAATCTGGATAAACTGGCTGCTCAGCGTGATTATCTGGTTAATACTGTCAATGCAGGTGTTGTTGCTAATGGCGGTAAGGTGGATGTGGAGATCATTCATAAGTATCAGCCTTTTGACCTTAGTCATGATTCTGACGTTGTGACGCTGGCACTGGAGTCCTGCAAGGCAAACGGTTTTACACCGGATGTTACGGTGACTGGCGGCGGCAGTGATGCAAACTTTATTAATGCTTATGGTGTGCCCTGTGTCATTTTAGGCACTGGTATGAGTGAAGTGCATACGGTCGATGAATTTATACTGGAAGAAGATCTTTATAACAGTGTGCTGATGGTTTACGGAATTCTGCAGGCTGCGGCAAAATAAAAAATAAAAATACCTGTTATCTAAACGTTGATTATGTTTAAATAACAGGTATTTTTTTATCCCAGCTGCACGCTGAGCTCGACACCGAAAACTTTGGCAAACCAACGGATATGCTGTTTGATCTGATGCATCTCGATGCTGGGTATACCTTCGGCATGTAATGTCAGTACAGCATGTTTTTTTTCGATACGTGGCTGAATGCCGCGTATCTGATTGGTTTGTGAATAATCAAGGCTTTCCGCAAGCGCCAGCAATAAAGATAATTTATTGATAGCCTGCCAGTGATTTTCGTTTAACAATTCTTTGTAGTTTCGATCCCGAAAATAATTTTTGGAGATGCCGTTATGCCAGCCGGCGATAGCGGAAGTTATCAGCTGTTCACGATGTGAAAGCCCAAAAATCTGAGCGTTTTGGATCATATACGCACTGTGCCGGGCGTGGCTGTAGAAGTTGATGGTGATACCGATATCATGCAGCAGAGCCGCTGTTTTCAGCAGCTTTCGATAATCCTTGTCCAGCTTATGTAAATCTTTCCAGGCGTCAAACATAGTCAGTGCAAGCTCGGTGATATGTTTGCTGTGCGTGGTATCCGGCGTATATAACGTTAAAATATTCTGTGCGCTGCGGTCCAGAATATCGGGGGCGATCAAAGGCATATTTTCAGACTTGGCATAGTAATCAAAAAATAATCCTTCACGCAGGCCGCAGCCGGAAATGGTCAGCTGCTTGCAGCCGGTAATTTCCAGTAAACAATTAACGATGCCGGCACCGGCTAAAATGATATCGGCACGCTCACTGCTGAGACCCGCTATTTTACGGCGCTGTTCTAAAGTTGTGCTGCGCAGCCGGCTGAAAATATCATGGAAAGCCTGTGCGGAAAATTTATAGTTGTGGATTTTGGAAGAAGGATATTTACTGCGTTTTTGCTGCATTTTGCCCAGTGTACGCGCCGTACCGCCAACACCGATGAGCGGCAGCCTGTTTTGTTTGAGCCAGGGATGCTGTGCAAGGCGGCTGAGCAGGAAAAAGCTCATATCGCTGTAAACATTAGGCGACATAGTGCCGCGGGTATTAAACATATCCGTAGTATTTACTGCGCCAAAGGGCAGTGAAACAGATTCAACGATCTGCCGGTTTTTAAAAAGGATCAATTCCGTGCTGCCGCCGCCCAGGTCAAAGATAATACCATCTTTAACCGGCAGCGTATTGATAACGCCCAGATAACTGATGTAGGCCTCGGTATTACCTGTAATGATATGCAGGGTAATACCTGTTTCTGCTTCTACAAGACGCGTCAGTTCAGGGCCGTTTGGAGCTGAGCGGATAGCGGCTGTAGCCACGGCAATGGTTTTGTCGGCATTATAAAGCCGGCACATATAAGCGAAGCTTTTCATCGTTTCCAGGGTTGAAGCGAAAGCTTCTTCTGTTAAACGACCGGTTTTATCAAGCTTCTGACTGAGCCGCAATGCTTCTTTTTGATTATAAACCATGTTGTAAGCGCCATTTTTATAAATATGGCTGATTACAAGACGGGCTGAGTTAGAACCGATATCGATGATTGCGATACGCTGCATATTTTTCACTCCCAGTAAATAGAAAACGTTCCTCGATTAAAAAGATATATTTTATATATTACTCACAGATTAAAAAAATCCTGCGTAATTTAAGTGATTTTGTAAAATTTTACGTAAAGAATTGTAAAAAGTAACGTTTGTGCAAGGATTTAGAGGTCTGATGTCGAATTTAATATAAAATGGAGGAGGTTTGTTTGTGAAAAAGAAAAGCTATACAACCTTTGCCGCGATACATCTCGGATCAGAGATGATCAGCATGCAAATAGTTGAATACCGCAATATGAATAAGGTAAAAGTAATCGAACAATGCAACCACAGAGTCAAATTGGGCGAAGAAACTTTTAAAAATAAAATTATCCCTTTCAGTATGGTCAGCGAAATCTGTGAACTGCTGCAGGGCTACAAACGCCTGATGTCCGAATATGGTGTGGAAGAATGCAGTGTGCAGGCAACGACCGCTGTGCGTGAAGCGTTGAACCAGGTGTTTTTGCTGGATCAGATTTATATCAAAACTGGTTTGAAAGTAAAAGTTGTTGATATGCCCCAGGAAATTTATACCAAGTATACGGCGATCAGGCAGACTTTGCGCAGTGAAGGCATTAACGGCAAAGATTATGGTATGCTGCTGATGGATATTTCTTCGGGTGGGTTGGGCATTACTTTTGTTGATGATGAAAAAATTAAATATCAGCAGAATTTTCATGTGGGCATCATCAGGATTAAAGAAAGTTTTAACCGTAATCAGCGTAATGGTATGCAGTTCAATCTGGCGCTGACAGAGTTTTTGGCCAGTACGATGGGGCCTGTGCGTGAAGCTCTGAAGGATGCCAATATCCGCTATTTGATCCTTTCCGGTACGGAAACCGAACTGCTTTTACAGATGTTGGGACTGGATACTCAGGCTAAGGTAACAAGGATTAAAGCCGAGGAGTTTATGGAACTTTTTAATAAGGTCCACAAACTAAATCTGCCGCAGATCATAAAGGTATTCAAGATAAAGGAAAGTGTGGCAGAATTAGTACTGCCGACGATTCTTTTATATGAACAGCTGCTGGCTTTAGTGCCGACAAAAGAGATAATTATTACCGCCGATCGTTTTATCGATGGTATTCAGCTGCTGCATATAGGACCGAAGACAGATAAAGAGTATGCTGCCGAGCTTGAAAAAGAGCAATTAAGCCTGATCCATAATATCGGCGAACATTATAATTATGACGTTAAGCACGCCAAACAGGTAGAACGGCTGGCGCTGGCAATGTTTGATAAATTAAGTAAAAGCCATGGTATGGATGAGCACTGCCGCACTTTAGTGCAGGCTACGGCGCTGCTGCATGATATCGGTAAATATATTTCGATGCGCAGTCATTCGCTTTATACCTATAAGCTTATTATGTCAACGGACATTTTAGGGTTCAGTGATAATGATAAAAAAATCGTGGCGCTGGCAAGCTATTACCATGCCAATCAGCTCTTTGAAAACAAGGCTGGCAGTCCGGAAATGGAAAAAGAACTGACGCCGTTAGTAGCGAAAATAGCTGCCTTAGTGCGTCTAGCTGATGCGATGGATCGCAGTTATCAGCAGAAAATCAAATTTTGCAAAGTCAGCATTAAAGATGGGACGATGTTAATTGAAGCTAAAAGCAAGGTCGATTTGACTTTGGAAGAATGGACTTTCGCTGGTAAAGCGACATTTTTTGAAGAAGTTTACGGCTTGAAAGCAATTTTAGAACGGGTGAGTGAATAGATGAAAAGCATAGATTTGAACAAACCTGAATATTTTTTTAACCGTGAATTGAGTTGGCTGAAATTTAACCTGCGCGTACTGAAGGAAGCTGCAGTCAAAACGACGCCGCTGCTGGAACGCTTGAAGTTTGTTGCGATTACCGCGTCTAATTTGGATGAATTTTTTATGGTGCGTGTGGCCGGACTGTGGGATAAGTGGGAAGATGGAATCAATCAGCGCGATGCTTCCGGACTTACAGTCAAGGAACAATTGGATGAAATCAGCGCTTCTGCGCATGAACAGGTCAAGCTCCAGTATAAATATATGCTGTCGATTCTTAAAGAGCTGGAAAGTAATGGTATCAGGATCTGCCGTGTAAGTAAGATCAGTGAAAAAGGACGCGGCTGGCTGGATGAATATTACCGTGAGGTTGTTTATCCGGTTTTGACGCCTATGGCTGTCGATGCTTCCAGACCATTTCCTTTTTTGGCGAATAAGACACTGAATTTGGCGGTAGAGATCATCAATCAGGACGAAGAGCAAAGCATGGGTTTGGTGCAAGTCCCTTCAGTATTGCCGCGGCTCGTCGAGGTAGAGGGTGAAGGCAAGCGGACTTTTGTATTTTTGGAAGATATTATCATTGAAAATTGCCATGATCTTTTTAACGGCTGCCAAATTTTGGATGTAGTGCCGTTTAGACTTACGCGTGACTCTGATCTTGACGTTGATGAAGACGATATAGATAATTTGCTGAAGGAAGTAGAGAAATCTCTGCGTAAACGAAAACGCGGCGCGGCAGTGCGGTTGGAATTAAATAAAACAGCTAATCTGCGGATCAAAAAATTCCTCAGTGATAATCTTGATTTATCCGAACAGGAAATTTTTGAGATTAACGGTCCGCTCGACGCGACCTGTTTCTTTAAATTCTCTGGACTGCCCGGCATGTGGCCGTGGCTCTATGAGCCTTTCGTACCGCAGCGTCCTTTGGAATTACCGGATGACGGCGATTTGTTTGGCGCTATCAGAAAGAAAGATATTCTGCTGCATCATCCCTATGAAAGCTTTGACCCCGTCGTGAAGCTGGTCAATGATGCCGCTTCAGATCCGAAGGTGCTGGCCATCAAACAGACCTTATACCGCGTCAGCGGCAATTCGCCTATCGTAGCCGCTTTGGCTCGTGCTGCCGAAAATGGTAAGCAGGTAACGGTTCTGGTGGAGCTGAAGGCACGTTTTGACGAAGAAAACAATATCATTTGGGCCCGGCGTTTGGAGCAGGCCGGCTGTCATGTTATTTATGGACTGGTGGGGTTGAAGACCCATGCCAAAATCATTCTGATTGTGCGCAAGGAAGCTGACGGTATCAAACGTTATGTGCATTTAGGCACAGGCAACTATAATGATAATACGGCCAAGCTGTATACTGATATGGGTCTGTTGACGGCCAATGATCAATTTGGCAGTGATGCTTCAGCGTTTTTTAATCTGCTGTCAGGCTATTCCGAGCCGCCGCTGTGGAATAAACTGGTGATGGCGCCTTTGGGGTTGCGTAATAAAATTTACGAGCTGATCGATAACGAAATAGCGCATGTTCAGGCTGGTGACAAAGGTCATATCATTGTAAAAATGAATTCTTTGATTGATCAGCAGGTCATTCAAAAATTATATGAAGCTTCGATCGGCGGCGTGCAGGTAGAACTGATTATACGCGGCATTTGCGGGCTGCGGGCCGGCGTAGAAGGGATCAGTGAAAATATTACTGTGCGCAGTATTGTCGGCAGACAGCTGGAACACAGCCGCATTTTCTGGTTTGCCAACGGCGGTGAGCAGCAGCTGTATCTTTCCAGTGCCGACTGGATGCCCAGAAACCTGAATGACCGTGTGGAGCTGTTTTTCCCGGTTGAAAACGAAGAACATATTAAGCGGATCAAAGAGATTCTGGAGCTGTATCTGCGTGACAATGTCGGTGCGCATATGATGCAGTCCAACGGTACCTACAGGCGTGTTACCAATAAGGCTACCCCTGTAAGCGCCCAAAGTTCCTTATATGAAGAAGCGCTTTTGGCGGCAGCGGCTGATAAAATTCCGATGGAAGTAAGATTGCGGCCGATGTATAGCAAGGATGGTAAAGAGTAATTTAAGCACTCCGGTAAGAATGCTTATTGTAGTATTTGCTGTGAGTTGCTATAATAAGTGCAGAAGTTTTAAGGAGGAAAAAAGAATGAGCATGTTTACTGTAACCTTAAACTACCATGGCAATTATGGCTATGTTGAATATGACAGCGAAAATAAACAGGCGGAAGTTGTTTTAAGCATTCCCGAAGCGAAAGCCAAAGTGGAAAAGTTTTTAAGTGAAAAGCTGACTTTGGATGTGCAGGAAGGCGATACTGTGCGCCAGTTTGTTACTAAAACGCTGGAGCCGTTGGCCAGTTTGGAAAATTTTAAAATCTGTCTGACCAGGCTTTGGTTCAATACGGACGTTTCGGTAGAATGGAGCATGCCTCCGGGAATGATGGAAAATTTGTGATTGAATGCTTTCCCTGTTTGTGTTATAGTAAGAGGGTTCTGAAAAACAAGCAGAACATTTACGTCTTGGTAGCTCAGTAGGATAGAGCGATCGCCTCCTAAGCGATAGGTCGGGGGTTCGATTCCCTTCCAGGACACCAGTAAACACACGCGTTTGCCGATTCGGCAGGCGCGTTTTTTTGTTAGCAAAACTATTATTGGAAAAATGTGGATATGCATTTTAGTACTAAGGATATGAAACTCATGAAATTTTATTTTAATTCAGATTAATATGGAATAATTGACTTGCAAAGCAGTAGAGAAAAAATAACTGAATAATAATCAAAACAAAAAAGCCCTGCCTTATAATGCAGGTGCTAAATAAGGAAGTAAATAATAATAGTGTAAAACGGCGTGGCGAAAGCTACGCCGTTTTACTGTCCGCTACTGTCTCCGGCAGAATAATTTTGCCTACATCCTGGTAGATAATCTCTACTTTTTGTCGCCATTTGCCACTGCTCTTGTCAGGAGCATGGACAACAATTTTTTCAATAAACTCATTGACGATGGCAGATGTCAATTCTTGAATACTTGTGTATTTCCGAGCCTTGCGGATAAAACCGTCTACATTAATTGCCTGCTGCTCCAATTGTAAAATATCATTCTGGATTATAGTTGCTTCCGCCTGCAAGGACTTCTGTTTATTGACATACTCTCGCGAAAACTTGATGAACATTTCATCTGTCAGCTTCCCATTGATATTATCTTCATAAATGCGTTTCACGATATTATCGAGTTCTGCAACCCGTTTTTCGTGGGCGGAGAGCGTTTTCCGTGTTGCTGTTAATTCCACTTTCTGCTCTGGTCTGTCTTTCTCCATCATTCTTTGTACAAAGTCGGTTTCATGCTTGCGAACAAAAGCAGTAATATTCCGCAGATCATACAGTACGAGGTCATACAGAGTAATATCTCTGATGAAATGGACGGAGCAGCTTCCGGTGTTGCTCTTGTAGTTCGAGCATACAAAGTGATCTTGATTGGGCGTGAAATTATTTGTGGTACAAAAGTACAGCTTTGCATTACAGTCCGCACAATACAGCAAACCAGAGAACAAACTTTTCTTACCTGTTTTGGTTGCCTGCGCTTATGATTTCGCAATTCCTGCACCCGCTCCCACTGTTCTTTCTCAATAATCGGAGGATGTGTATTCTCAAATACAATCTGATTTTCTTCAGGGTTGTCCCGCTTTTTCTTATCTTTGTAGGACTTGCGGAAGGTCTTGAAGTTGAAGGTGTGCCCCAGATATTCTGGCTTCGATAATATCCTCGCCACTGTATTTGAAATCCATGCACAAGGGTTATCAGGAATACTGTTGTTTGATAGTCTGCCCTGTGCTTGCCAGTATGCGGCTGGTATCAACACTCTTTCACGAGTGAGCCGCTTTGCAATCTGAGTATGTCCGTATCCCTCAATGCAAAGTGAAAATATGTACTGTACAATCTTGGCTGCTTCTTCATCCACAACCCACTTGTTTTTGTTGTTTGAGTCTTTCATATAACCATACGGTGGATTTGTGCAGAGAGGCTTACCCGATTCACCTTTGGCCCTAAAAACAGCTCGGATTTTCTTGCTTGTGTCCTTTGCGTACCACTCATTGATGATGTTCAAAAAAGGGGTAAAATCGCTGTCTTGTTGATTGGCACTATCAACGCCGTTGTTGATGGCAATAAAGCGGATATCTTTTTCGGGGAACAGAATTTCTGTATAAAATCCTACTTTCAGATAATCACGCCCGAGGCGGCTCATGTCTTTCACAATGACAGCAGAAACTTCGCCGCTCTCCACTTTTTCCATCAGCCCCATCCATGACGGACGGTCAAAATTTGTGCCTGAGTAACCGTCATCCACGAAGAAAACCGTATTTTCAAAACCGTTTTCCTTTGCGTATTTACTGAGGATGTCTTTCTGATTTTTAATACTGTTGCTGTCCCCTTGAAGTTCATCATCACGACTGAGCCTGCAATAGATGGCAGTAATTTGATTAGACTGTCTGTTATTCATAATTCCTCCATTCCGACAGCCGACAAAAGATTGGTGCAACTTTATTGTACCGCGCCTTTTGCAGACTGTCAGCCGCTCTTATGCGTTTTCTTCCCGTTCGGACAAGGCGAGACGTTTCATCTTGGAAACAATATCCTCATCGCCTTTGCCGGAGAAAGAGGAAACAACTTCAAACATCGTATTTCCGATGGTTCTCTCATAAGTCCTAGGAGGTATGATTAGCTCCTTAATATCCTTGTTTATCTTGATTTTCTTATCCATTCCTATCCCATCCTTTTGTAGTTTTGAACGAAGAGCAAGCACAGCGAGTGTAGCCACACTCGCTTATTTTTGTTTCTTGGGATACTCCCAAGCCCTACTCTTTTTCCTCACCTAAGTAATGCTGAAAACTGCATTTTAGCACCCACTATTTTTAGTTTTCATTTACTACCACGATAGAGGATGAGATATGCCAAATCGGTAACTTTTTATGAAGGTTTTTTACTCTGACAAAAAGTCGCCTTGAGAATTTTCTCAAGGCGACTTTACTTCAACACTTTATGCTCGTGAGTATTCCAATTTACGAAAGCCACATTTTACTAGTCTTCTTATCTAATTACATGAAAAACCCCTCCGTATCAAATATATGGTCCAACTCGTCATTTGTCATGGCGTGAGACACTTTATCCCGAGTAGCGCTTTTTGACATATCCAAGCGTTTGAAGCGGTTCTTCCCAGCGGTATCCTTGCCCATCCTGATAAGTTGAATACGACCTACGCCCGGGTTCTGCCGTGCGTATTCTGCAAATCCCTTTGCTTTACCCAGATTATCTTTAAACTCAGAATTATGCGGCTCCAGAATATCTATCACATATCCAAGAACATCATCTTGCCTAACGACGATAAAATCCGGAAATGTCGGTTTGAATTCGTTATCGATTTCATAAGGTATGCAAAGCGCCCAAGAGCCTCTGGAAGGATTTCGAATCCAGCAAACAAAATCGTTCTGTTTTTCTTCTTCCTCAATCACTTCCATTTCCCATGTGTTCAACTTCATGATTGCAACACCTGTTACGGGATCAACAAATAAATGATTACGATATTCCTTGCCTCCGGCCTCATGAGGAATCTGAATCGTTTCTGGCAAACGGAAGTTATGCTTACTAACTATATCGCCGTCTGAAACTATACTGTCATACTGCCTTCGTATTTTTTCCAAATCAACCGTTGCGATGTACCGGCGATAATCATCGTTAAGCCCGTGAAATCGCACTTTAGCATAATTGTTCAATGAATTAATGCACTCTTCATCGGCCACAAATAAAATGACATCAATTTTAAACTGGTTAGGATTAGATTCATCCATGTATTTTTTACCATATACCATACCAATCCCCTCATTGCCGAGTTTCACCTCTGCAACACGAAATTGTCTGTCCACATCAGTATCTGTAGTTGTAAATAGGTTGTGTACGGAATAATTATCGATGGTTTCTCCGAATGCATCAAAAATCTGCGTCGCCAACTTAAACTGTTTTACCTGAAGGGTGAGTTCGTCGTACGTTCCAGCATTTTTTAGTCCTTCGATATAATCATGTATCATTTCTGCAATTTCAGACTGTACCTCACGGATAGCTTCTCTGTGTAGACCTGACATCGTCAGCAAATGTGCCATCTTAAACAAAGAACTCAGATAATTGCTAATACGAACAGCTCTCACGTTATAAGTGAGCAAACCTGCATCATTAATGAATTTCATGACCGCTTCACGATCAAACAAATCTTCCGGCACTTCAGGTGCTGGCGTTTCTTCAGCTTTCGATGTTTCGGCAACTGTTGGCTTTGGATTTGTCTCATCCTGCGCTGCATCTTCTTGGGTTATGGGTTCTACCTTCTCCTGTCCACCGATAGTCGGCATTGGAGTCATCGTACTCACAGGGTTATTTTCAGGAGTTCCTGAAATATCCGCAGGTCTATCTTCTACATGCGGAACCTGCGTTGTAAAGTCAGGCGATAATTCACCTTGGTTTCCATCAAACACATCCAATGTCATCTGTCCGGGTACCGGTATCTCTTCTTTTTTCTTCCTTGGTTTTACAGTCAATGTATCAAATTTCTTGCCAGTCAAAGATTCTCCATAAATATCGGTTGGAATATCACCGCCTTCGGCACTCTGCAAAGCTTCAACCACATCTTTTACAGTATCCTCATTGAAGTAAGGCAAATATAGATGCACATCATTTAAGACATCATCTACTTGGATATGCATTTGCATAGGAGTCCGAACCATTCTCCCAAGCAACTGTGCAATATAAGTGGCATCGTTTGCGTGTCTGAAAGATACCATTGTTTCGGCACGAGGGCAATCCCAACCCGTTGACAGATTTTCTTTAAAGAAAACAACACGAATATTTCTATCATCTGAGATTCTTGATGGCTCGACATACTTTACTTCGAGTCCACTTACTTGAATCGAAGAATTCGTTTGTCCAAATGTATGAACTACCTGACCATTCTCAAATCTATAACCAATTCGCTCTTCAACCTTACTCAGGCAATCTTCCAAATTTGTATCAGTCAGCTTATTGCCTCTGCCATTAAGAACCTGGATTACAAGCACAGGATTTACATAGGCATAATGTTGTTCATAGCAATACTGAGTCCAATGTTCCCATTTTTCCTTCCAGTCATCTGCCGCAGCCTGGAGTATAGCCATGTCGTTGTTTGCAGCACCCTCCTCCGGGTATGTAATAACGATTCTATCCTTGAGTAGACTCGATGCACGCACCTCGTCTGCGGTAACCACTGATTTATGGATTGTAGAAGAAGTTCCCTCAACGAGCATATTAAATCTCTGTGTGGTAGCAGACATACCGATTACAACCGGCATAGGAGGGATTTTGTCGTCCGTGCTGCCTTTAAGGAATTTCTGCATGATGGTCGTAGCCCTACCTGCCTCGCGTCCCTGCATCCCACGATGTGCCTCGTCAATAATGAAATAGAGTCGGTCGCTCTTTTCGCGGACGGTATTGGCGATTGTCTGCCAAATTGTGTAGGTGCGACCATCACCATTCTTTGTAAGGTTTGAAGTTTTTGAGAGTTTCTGTGTATTCAAAAAATAGATGTGGCCATCCTCAAACATCTCTTTATCGAAGGAATCTTCGCTAACCGTTACACACTGACCTAATCGAATCTTATCCGCCTTAGAATCAATCTTCAATTTGGACTGTTCGTTTAGCTGCGGCGAGTCCGAAAGCCAAATCACGATAGCGTTCTGCTGTTCTGCATATGATTCATCCCCAAAGAAAATGCTTTCTATCAGAGAAGCCATAATAATTGTTTTTCCGGCACCTGTAGGTGCGGTGAAGGAAATCACCTGCGGAGTGTGCGTCCGATGGTAACTGCCCATGGCTTCCGCCGTCTTCATGCGAATATCAGCAAGCGCTCTTTTTTGAAATGGAAATAATTCAACTCTCATGGTTACCTCCCTGTATTGATCCGGAAATTATCCAAATAGTCTCTATAAAGCTGATAACAGTCTTTTCCGTTGTAATTGCGAATCATCTCGCGATAAGCGCTTTCGGAATCAGTTACGATAAACACTGTTTTTATATCTGGATGCTTTGCCAGTTCTGCATCAAACTCAGGATAATAGACCTCATCAATAAGCACGGCCATTTTGTTATCTGCCAGTATCAGCATGTCTGGCAACTCTTCTGTTTCAAGTATCGGGCACCTACCAATTGCGCCGCCTTTCATCCAAAGAACCGGCATCAACTCTTTAAATTGTCTTCCAAGGGCGACGGAAGTCTTGTCCAAAAATCCCAGTTTTAGAAACACCGCATTGCTTTTAAATCCTTCTGCCATTGGCAGTTCACTGCCGACATAGCTTCCCTTCAAAGGATTGCCATTTACATCATGCCCTTCAATAGAGCAGACTGTGCGTGGCCAAGTCACATAATGGGCAATGCCTAAATTTTCCCACTCAGAGTCTCCGGGTTGATACCCCTGCTTGGTCAACGTCTTCGATTCCTCCACAGATACCTCGTTATTGGTCACCATGATACAGCGACGATTACCGCCATCCTCGGCGTTAAGTAAATTAACAGCATGCAGCGTTGTTCCAGAACCAGCAAAGAAGTCTACAATCAGTGCATCTGGTTTATTTGCTACAAAGAAGCGTATTGCGTCATGGACTGCATATAGGGATTTAGGGAATGTAAATCTTTTATTTGCAAAGATATTACCTAATAAACGCGACCCGTACTGAGTCGAATCGTGAGAGGCGATTTTCCAGATGTCACCCGGAACAGCCATCACTTGGTCAGTTTTTATATCATCAACGATAATTTCATTATTAATACCACGTCCGCTAATCTCAAACTCACCTTTTTTTACTTTTTCATATTCCGCTCTAGCTAATCTATAGACGGTAAAACCGCGCTTTTTATCGCCACCTACCTTCACTCGTCCTTCTGCTAGACCATTAGCTAAGGTAGTAGTTGACCATTGCCATCGCCCTTCTGACCCATCTTTTCGAATAGGTAGTAGGCAAAATAGATTGTCAATCTGAGGCGCTTCAGATATTGTATCAGGTAGTGGATTTCCGATTTTTACAATTTTTCCGTTTTCTGGCGAAATATATATTGGATAGAATCCTCCAGGCGAATCTTTTCTAGTAGCACCGGTTCCTGATCTTTTGAGCAAATCCCATCTAATATTTCCTGTATGAGTACGTCCTTTACTTGAGACCCACTCTCTATCCAATATTACACGGGAAGGGGAAGCGTTACCAAACAGAACAAAAAAGATATACTCTCCGCTGCGACCAAATTCACCGGCTCTTGCTACGTTGGCTGGATTTATCATAGTGCTAACCATCTGCATTCTTGCTCCCGGGAACAATTCCTCAAGTAAGCATCCCAGATGCAGATACTCTTTCTCATCAATCGTCACTATCAATACGGAGTCCTCCGGATTCAAAAGCTTTTTAGCCAGTTTCAGCCTTTTCTCCATCATAGAAAGCCATTTGCTATGTCTGTAATTGTCAGAGGAATCTACATAATCATTGTTGTATTTCCAGTCTTTTGCACCGGTATTATATGGCGGATCAATGTAAATACAATCAACCTTACCGGCATAGAGATACTCAAGCAATTGAAGCGCGTGATAGTTGTCCGCTTCGATTAGTGTGTGCCATAAATCACTGTCTGGCGCGTTTTCCACAAAGTCCAGCTGTCTCAAAGTGGGATAGATAGCCTCGCCAAACTCTGCAACAACTACAAGTTCATTCAATTTAAAATTGACGTGTTCGTGTGTCTCTCTGTGGTCACACAAAACATCATCGTCATCTATTTGAATAACCGTGTAAAAGTCGCTGACAGCACCGGTTTTCAACGCAACCTTTGAGCCGACACGAACTGGCACATCATAAAGTGGTGTGCACTCCGGCAGATGCTCCTCGAACACCAATCCAAATTTTTTCTGTTTAGCTAATCTATCTGTTTCCTGCAGAATTCGTTCCCGAAGAGCCGGATCGTCAATCTGCTGGATTAAGTCTTGTAATAGCGCCATAGCTTCCACCTCATTCTTCTGTAATCGTCTTATCTTTTATGTGGTATTGAATACCACGATCTTCGCAAAAACTAATTACCTCTGCTGCCAACTTATTATAAAAATCCTTATGCCCTTTATAAGAGCTTACTTCTTTGTTGTAATTTGTGCGACCAAAAATTAGCTTATCGGTGAAGCCAACCGCTTCCAATATTTGCTGCAAATCCTGCTCTATTAGGTTTGGTGTAGGATATGGCTCCATGCTTACCCATGTTTTACAGCCGACATCGTGCAGAGCCTTTAGCGCCGCTAATCTTTCCTGATATGGCGCAGCGCCCGGCTCTACCTTTTCTCGATAGCTTTCATCTAAAGAAATCAGTGTGATACCATATTCGTTGTCCCGGGATAATTGTGCAAGCGAGATAGGCAGGATACCCTTCGTGAGCACTGTGCATTTGATTCCTGCGGCATTTAATTTTTTTATTGACTCTATGGCCATATTTTCAACTTCTTTATATCCGTACATAAACGGGTCTGTTGAGAAGCACAATTGCACAGATTTAATTTTATCGTTCAGTCTCGGTATTTCTTTATCTAACAAGGCTAGTGTGTTTGAAATTAACTTTGGTTTACACCAATCGTTATAATCATCCACTTGCCCGAATCGTTTCTTTTGTAAGTATGCGTAACAAGGATACTTGCATCCGTGGGAGCAGCCTTGCACAAAATTCATCGTATAATCGCCGTACTCTACACCGGTCTTGTAGAGCATAGTTTTACGCTGAATATAGCAGTCTATTTCTGCCATGTGTCCATCATCTCCCATTCGAAAAGGTTATTGTTTTCCGAGATATATCAGCGCCAAAATCGTGCTTCAAGATTTGTTTCAAATCATTTTTATATCCATCAGACGGAAATACTGGATGCTCATCAAGAGCCGCCCAAACATCCGAAAGCGGCACATCCTTTTTTCCACGAAAGTTTTCGTGCAGATATATTGCTATGCTATTCAAATCATAGCAATATTCATCTACAGAAGGTTTAAACACTCCTGTACCAAAAAAATCAAACGTTAATTGATTTTCTTCACCATGTCTATTCTTGGTTGACGATTTATCGCCAAATGTTTTCCAAGCAGTCGATTTGAAAAGTTTAAAACCCTTTTCATGGCTCGTACAATGAACAAGGTCATATACCAATGAATTTCTCGTATTAAAAAACGGAAACGTAGCTATGTAATACTTTCTTGTGGCAGAGCCTTTCATTTTGTCAATAATCTCAAGAACCCTTTTTTCATATGCTGCTTTATCGCTCCCATAAGGAACTAAATCAGATATGCTATCGACCTGATATGTCCCTTCATACTTTTTCTTTGTCTCTTCTTTCTTGACCTGCGATATTGCACGTATTGAATCAGAAACCATATGATTAATCAATACCTCGCCCCAGTTTTTGAAAAACGGCAGCAGTGCATCCCAATCGATTGAAGCATCATATGGATCATAAAGCAAAAGAAATGCATATGGCTGCTTTCTTTAAGCTGTGTACCTATCCATTTTAGCAGTTCATTGCCGTCGCGCACGGTTGTAACAATTTTATAATTGCGTTCTTCCTCTGGCAAATGTTTCTTTAGTTCTTCAATTTTATCTGCATTATTGTCATTGAAAAATAAGTGCACTTGCTTATCCGGATATGTTCTCGCCACGTCGAGCAGCGCTTCTGCTACCCGAATAGGCGTTCCATTCACGATGTTTTTATCGTCATCCTGATACACACCACTATTACACATGCAATCAATAAATACGATACCACTACAGCTATCGGTTAGCATGAGCTTTTGTGCCCACGATTTTATATAGGTTTCAATTAGCTCAAATTTTTTAACTGTGTGAGGATGTGCATCACTTATAATTTTGGAATTATTATTACTTGCCATATAACCTGCCCCTTCACTACACTGACTCGTCGCTATCGGTTGGTATAAAGTCCATAATATCGCCAACATTGCACTTTAATGCTTTGCAGACCTTCATTAACACTTCCATGCTAACGGTTTCACCTTTTGAAAGTTTCGTGACAGATGCCCAGCTGATTCCAGCTGCAGTTTGCAAATCCTTCTTTTTCATATCCTTGTCTATCAGGACTTTCCACAATTTCTTATAACTAACTTCCACGGTTGTCACCCCTCTTAATTCGAAAGGATATAGCTTTCCAAGTATGATGTCTATTATATCAGATTTCTCTTAAATCTCAAGAAATAATCGTATAAACGCATGAATAATCTTTTGTGGTGAGCGAATTCTTATAATTCAAAAATATATTTGGATACACTATTCAAAAGTGGCTATTTAAATTGTTTCTATAAAAACACGAGGATGAAGTTGCAAAAAACGAAATCATGATTTCCGAAGTCTGTTTTTGCAATTAAGGGTATAAACATTTTATTTCCTCTCCCTCTTTCAAAAGTAGACAAATAGCGGTAGAAAATCGCAGTATTTATGCGGTCTTCTGCATACAAAATTAGATGGCTAATGGTTTTATATTCAGAACGTCCATAATCGCCATTCAGACAAGAAAAACAGGCAAATCACACCTTTTGTGATTTGCCTGTTTTGTATACACCTTTGCCAGCTGTTCTTGATTTGATTACTTCCTTATTAAGTGCCAACTAAAGGCGGGGATTTTTTGTTTTTTAGCTGTGAGAATATTTAACAATTGGTTTATTTACAATATAAAAAGCTGCCAGGGTTTGCTTGAGGCTTAAGCTACTGCTGTATTTGCGCACAGTTTATTTTTGTGTGGAAAATACTTTAGTAAATTAAGCAAAGTAAAAAAATAACTCAGATCAGTAAGAGGTAAAAATGATTTGGAGATTATTTCTCCGTAGAAAATTATATGTTGGCGGCAAGCCCATGCAGGCGGGATTGTTACGATAGAAGTTCTGGCGTTTTACTCTAACTTTTTTAAAAAAACATATTAAAAAGTAAATGAAAATTTCTTGCTTGGATATTTTGTTTGTAACGGGTGTAAGATTTATCCGAAGCAAGAAACCGCATAAAGAAAAATGCTGCAAAGCTGGCTTTATGTATGATTTGCCGAAAGCCAAGATTCCCATCCGCTGCTGACGGCAAATAATCGAAAGGAGAGGTTTTATTATGAATCAAGACGACAACAGTAATAAAATAGGTGTCGTTGCTGCAACATTGATGGTTGCCGGTAATATGATGGGTTCCGGCGTATTTATGTTGCCTGCGAATTTGGCGGCAATAGGAGGCGTTGCAGTATTCGGCTGGATAGTTACCTGTATAGGTGCTATTGCTCTGGCACTTACATTTGCAAAGTTATCTTCTATTGATCCTGCTGCCGGCGGTCCTTACGCTTATACGCGTCAAGCCTTCGGCGATTATATGGGGTATCAGACAAACCTCATTTACTGGCTGGCAAATGTTATTGGTAACGTTGGTCTGGCAGTTGTAGGTATCGGTTATCTGATCAGTTTTTTCCCGGCTTTAAAAAATCCATTTGCTTTTGCTCTGGCGCAGATCTGCGTTATCTGGCTGTTTGCTTACGCTAATATGATCGGCCCTAAACTGGTCGGGCGTATTCAATCAGTAACCACTACTCTGGCATTGATTCCTATTATCGGTACCGCAATCTTAGGCTGGTTCTGGTTTGACGGCAAAACCTACATGGATGCATGGAACGTAACAGGTAAAAGCACTGTCAGTGCTATTGGTATGACATTGAACTTTACTTTGTGGGCTTTTATTGGCGTCGAGAGTGCTTCTGTATCTGCCGGCGTTGTTAAAAATCCTAAAAAGAATGTTCCAATTGCAACTATTGGCGGTGTAATTTTAGCCGCTGTCTGCTATGTTTTAAGTTCTTCTGTTATTATGGGCATGATTCCGAACCATGCACTTGCAAATTCATCGGCACCTTTTGCTGATGCCGCAAGACTGGCCTTCGGTGAAATCGCTGGTAACGGCGTAGCTATCTGTGCGGCTTTAGGCTGCCTGGGTTCGCTGGCAGGCTGGACGCTGCTGGTTGGACAAAGTGCTAAAGCTGCTGCTGATGACGGTTTGTTCGGTAATGTTTTTGCCCGTACCAACTCTAAAGGCGTGCCTTCTGCAGGCTTGGCTATTGTTGCTGGTATCATGACAATACAGGTTTTGGCAACCATGTCGCCGTCTGCCAGTCAGCAATTTGGTAAGATCGCATCAATAGCCGTTATCCTGACTTTATTGCCTTATATTTATTCCAGTATTTCTATCAAGGTTTTAGGTTACGGAAAGTTATCACCGAAAGATTACAATAAATCATGTATCATCGGTTTGATAGCAGCTGTCTACAGTATGGCTGCACTTGTAACATCCAATGGTAACCAGACACGGTGGTCACTGATCTTCGTTATCGCTACGATCGTATTCTTCTCCGGCGCTGTTACCAGAAAACATGAGCTGGAAGAGCTGCACGAAACTCCTGGCGGATTCTCGCCGAGATGGGTTCGTTACACTTCCCTGGCTATTACGATCCTTACCTTGGTCGGTACGTTCTGGTACTCTGTCGGTATCGATAAAAATATGGAACTCAAACATCGTACTAACATAACGACTACTACACAAGCTCCGGATAAGGTAGGTTCTACTACTACTCAATCTGTTAGCATAGATAACTAAAAAATTAATTAAGGAGTGAAAAAAATGATTATTTCCAAAACAAAAGGCAAAAGAATTTTGTTGGTACATGACCTTTGCGATCATAATACCCTGGATGAAAGTGCTCTCGATAAACTGAGTAATGTTTTAGGAGAACATGAAATTGAAGTGCTCACCGCTACAACAGCATTCGATGCCGAAATGATGATTGTCGCTGACCCGATGATCCAAGCAATACTTCTGGACTGGGATCTGGCAGAAGACAATACACATCAGGCTGCTAAAGATGTTTTAAACAAACTACGCAGCCGTGCCGAAAACGTACCTGTATTTTTATTTGCAGATCGTGCCGACGTTGCTGATATTCCTCTGGAAGTATTGAAAGAAACCAGTGACTTCATCTGGTTGTATGAAGATACTGCTAACTTTATTGCCGGCCGTATCGAAGCAGCGATTGATACTTATTTGAAAAATCTGCTGCCGCCGATGTTTAAGGCTTTGGCTAAATTCTCTCAGGTGCATGAATATTCCTGGCATACTCCGGGTCATACCGGCGGTACTGCTTTTATGAAAGCACCTGCAGGACGTGCTTATTTTGATTTCTTTGGCGAAAATCTGTTCCGCAGCGATTTATCGATCTCTGTCGGCGAGCTTGGTTCTTTGCTTGATCATTCCGGACCGATCGGTGCCAGTGAAAAATATGCCGCTAAAGTATTCGGCGCTCATCGTACCTATCATGTTACCAACGGTTCTTCTACCTCTAACAGAGTAATCTTTATGGCTTGCGTAACTCATAATCAGGTTGCATTGTGTGACCGTAACTGCCATAAATCCATAGAACAGGCGATGACCATGAGCGGCGCTATCCCTAACTATATGATGCCGCTGCGTAACTTCTACGGTATTATCGGTCCTATCCCGCCGCAAGCTTTGCAGGCTGAAGCAATCAAGAAAACTATTTCTGAAAACTCCTTGATTACTAAAGATATAGATTCTACTCCTGTACATGCAATCGTTACCAACTCCACCTATGATGGTTTGTGTTACAATGCCCGTCGTGTTGAAGAATTACTTGGACAAAGCGTTGTCCGCATGCATTTTGACGAAGCATGGTATGGCTATGCCCGCTTCAATCCTATTTATAAAGACCGCTTTGCCATGTACGGCAATCCTGCCGACCACAAACCAACTGATATGACGGTTTTTGCAACTCAATCCACCCATAAATTACTGGCTGCTCTTTCTCAGGCTTCCTTCATTCATATCCGTGAAGGTAAAAAGAATGTCGATCACAGCCGTTTTAATGAATCCTTTATGATGCAGGCATCTACCTCCCCGAACTATCCGATTATTGCTTCTAACGATATCACAGCAGCAATGATGGATGGTAAAGGCGGTAAAGCGCTGACTGACGAATCGATCCATGAAGCAGTAGCCTTCCGTCAATTGATGGCAAAACTGAATGCAGACTTTGCCGATCAGGGCGAATGGTTCTTTAACTGCTGGCAGCCTGATTTTGTTAAAGACGCTGAAGGCAAGAAAATTGCTTTTCGTCTGGCCAATCCCGAATACCTGGCTACCGAACCGGAATGCTGGGTCCTGCATCCTAATGACGCATGGCACGGCTTCGGTGATATCGAAGACGGATACTGCATGTTAGACCCGATCAAAGTATCTATCACCACTCCGGGCATCGGCCCTGACGGGTTGGGTAAAATGGGCGTACCTGCTTCCATTTTGTCCGCTTATCTTACTGCCAATGGCATCATTCCTGAGAAGACAACTGACTTTACTGTTCTGATGCTGTTTTCTATCGGTATTACTAAAGGTAAATGGGGCACTTTGATCGATACCTTGATCAAATTTAAAGAAGACTATGACAACAACACTGCTTTGGAAGAAGTATTGCCTGATGTTGTTAAAGCAGCTCCGCAGCGTTATGCAGGTATGGGCCTGCGCGACTTGTGCGAGGAAATGTTTGCAGCAATGAAAGAGCTCAAAACGACAGAATTTATGTCCGAAGGTTTCGCTGTATTGCCGCATCCTGATATGAGCCCGGCAGCAGCTTATGAACAACTGGTGCTTGATAATGTTGAAAAAGTAGATCTTGACGGTGTTGCTGAGCGTACCTTAGCTACAGGTATTGTTCCTTATCCGCCTGGAATTCCGCTGATCATGCCTGGTGAAAATGCCGGTCCTGCCGATGGCCCTGCACTTGGTTATCTGAAAGCCTTAGAAGGCTTTGACAGACAATTCCCTGCTTTTGAACATGATTCCCATGGCGTAGAAGTAGAAAATGGTAAATATTACGTTACCGTTTTGAAAAAATAACGGTCAGCTACCGTTCATATAGATACCCTTTCCCCTTTATAACAGGCGTCATCAGTTTCGGTGGCGCCTGTTATTTTTATACTTTTTTAAAGGTGGTAATGTAAAATACAAAACCAGGTCTGAGAGTGAAGAAATAAATAAAGCTTGCGTTTTTACTGTGTATGGCTGACAATAAAAGCAGAGAACTTTTGGTAAAGGTTGTGAATTGTGATGAAGAATATAGATTTGACAGAGGTTTTGGCTGCTGCCAGAGGCGAAGTCCCAGCTGACATAGTGTTAAAAGGCGGTTGTATTTTCAATAGTTTTACAGGTGAATGGGAAATTGGCGATGTAGCTATAGTTGGAGAAACTATTGCCGGTATCGGTAGCTACAGCGGTAAAAAAGAAATTGATGTTACCGGTAAATATGTGACTCCCGGTTTGATGGACTCTCATCTTCATATTGAAAGTACAATGGTTGCTCCGCGTGAGCTGGCAAAAATTTTACTTTTGAATGGAGTAACGACGATTTTTGCCGATCCTCATGAAATTGCTAATGTCCTTGGAACAGCAGGGATTGAATTGATGCTTACAGAAACAGAGGCAATACCTTTAGACGTTTTCTTTATGCTGCCTTCTTGTGTGCCTGCTACTGAAATGGAGACCAGTGGTACCGTGCTTACAGCTGCAAAGCTGGAGCCGCTGGTCAGTCATCCAAGAGTACTGGGATTGGGTGAGATGATGAATTATCCGGGGACGATCAATGCTGCGGCAGCAGTGCTTGATAAACTTGCGTTGGCTGGCTGCAGCCTGTGTGACGGGCATGCTCCAGGTGTAAGCGGTAAAGCTCTCAATGCTTATCTGGCCGCAGGGATCAGTTCTGACCACGAAGCAACAACGGCGGATGAAGCAATGGAGAAACTGCGCCGAGGTGCTTATCTGATGCTGAGAGAGGCTTCTGGGGCCCATAATTTGTTAGCCTTACTGCCGGCAGTAACGCCGCTTAATTGCCGCCGCTGCTGTCTGGCAACAGATGACAGGCATTTAGATGAGCTTGTGAGTGAAGGCAGCATCAATTATTTGATTGAGATTGGTACAGCGCATGGTTATCCTGTTGAACAGTTATTACAGATGGCGACCTTGAATACAGCAGAAAGGTTTCGACTGTATGACAGAGGTGCATTAGCACCCGGTTATAAGGCGGATATCTGTGTTTTTAATAATCTTGTAAATTTTCAGCCACAGCTAGTCCTAAAAAACGGTGTCGTTATTGTAAATAAACAAAAACTGCTCTGGCAGTCACCGCCGCTGCTGAAAGCTCCTGAGAATACCATGCACTTGGGAGATGCGCGTGAACAGCAGCTGCGCTTGCCGGTAATGAATGGCAGAAAGGCCCGTGTTATCCGCATTGTTCCAGAGCAGATTTTGACTGAAACAGAATATGTGCAGCCTAAAGCAGAAGCTGGTTTCGTTGTGAGTGATACTGAGCGTGATATCCTAAAACTGGCAGTTTGGGAAAGACATGGTAGTAATGGGAATACAGGTGTAGGCCTGGTACGGGGCTTTGGTTTGCGGCGCGGTGCTTTGGCTTCGACTGTAGCGCATGATTCGCATAATCTGATTGTGGTCGGGGTTGACGATCAGGACATGCTAACGGCTGCAGTTGCTTTGCAGTAAGCAGGCGGTGGCCTGGCAGTGGTGGCAGATGGAGAAGTAAAAGCTATGCTGCCTCTGCCTCTTGCCGGTCTGATGAGTGATCAGAATACTGAATTTGTTCAGCGTAAGCTGCAGCAGCTGAACTTTTGGACTGCTGAACTGGGAGTGCCGGAAAATGTGAATGCTTTTAATTGCCTTTCATTTCTGGCGTTACCGGTTATTCCCAGTTTGAGGCTCAGCGATAAAGGCTTGGTCGATGTTGGTAAATTCGCAATTGTTGATCTATGGGAATAAAATATAAAAAAACGCTCCTTAAAAAAGGAGCGTTTTTTATGTTTCAGGCTTGTACTTCAGTTTTAGGGGCATCTGTTGGTGGAGCTGCTTGCTTTTGGACCAGCGGTGTTTCAAAATAAACGCTGGTACTTGGGAATGCACAGCCAAGATTTTCTTCTTCTAACATTTTCATAATATCGATGTTGATTTGCTGGCGGACATCCATAAAACTGGCGTAAGCGCTGGCCTTAGTATAGCAGATTATTCTGATGTCCAGGCTGCTGCCACCGAAATCCTGAAAATTGACGGTGATGCCGTCGTCATAAACACCATCATGATGCATGAGATATTCGCGCAGGCGGCCGACAAATTTTCCATTTGCTGATAGGTCGTGTCGTAGGTCAATCCCAACACAAAATCAAGCCGTCTTTTTTCACGTTTACTGAAATTGGTGATGGCCGTGTTGGAGAGCAGGGAGTTGGGGATATAGACAAGTTCCTGTGGAAAAGTACGCAGACAAGTGCTGCGGAAAGTGATTTTTTCTACAGTGCCTTCGATGCCGTTAGCCGAGATCCAGTCGCCGATCACAAAAGGTTTGTCAATGATGATGACCAGACTGCCGAATACGTTGGCCAGAGAATCTTTAGCGGCTAGGGCGACAGCCAGTGAGCCAATACTCAAACTGGCGATAAACCCGGTAATATCGTAATTCCATTCTTTGGCGATCATGACAAAACCCAAAATGATAAGCAGGATGCGTAAGGTTGTGGAAACCACATTGGATAGCGCCAGATCAAATTCAACGCCTGCTTTAAGGAGTACCTTCATGGCGATACCATGCGTAGTGTCGCTGAGGTTGTAAAGGCCCCAGATGAAACAGATGATGAAAAAGCTGCGCAGAAGCTGATCGATAGAAGGATGGTCAGCTATAAAGGTCAAAGGCGAGCAATTAAGCGCTGCATAAATAGCAAAAATAAATAGGAAAAAATGCACTGGCTTTTCAAAAGCGTTCAGCAGGTCTTCTCCGTATTCAAAGGATGTTTTGCTGTTAAAACGATGCAGTACACGCAGTAATACGGCTCTGTAAAAATAACGTAAAAATGTAAAAAAAACAAACGCCAGAAAAGGTCTGAGCCAGGGCTGCAGAAGAATAAAAAGAGCGTCCAGATCCATTGTAGTTACTCCTCTAAAAGATATTTGTAGATATTGTAACATTTGCGTAAACAAAAAACAATAATTCACATAAGAGTCATACAATTATCTAACTATTTATCATAAATATGTTATAATATATTTTAATCTTCGTTAAGGAGGACTTTGTGTGGAATTTTTAGTAGAGTGGGCATTCGGAGCCTTGATCGTGGTTGTAGGTCCGTTGCTGACGCTGCTCGACCTGCCGGGCAATACAATTATGTTAGCTGCAGGCATAGGTTATGCTTTTTTTGATGAAGCCAGATACTTTGATGGACGTCTTTTATCGGCGCTGGTGCTGGTTTATGCTTTTGGTGAGATCTGGGAATTTATCGTATCGTTTTTGGAATTCGGCGGCATAAAGTATCGTGGGGTGCGGTATTTCTGATTGCTGTCGGTACTTTTATAGGCGCTGTCATCGGTACAGGCTTTTTCCCGGTGCTGGGCTCTGTTTTGGGCGGCGCAGTTGGTTCGTATATCGTTGCCTTCGGTTACGAGTTTATGCGTACCAGGAATAAGGAGAATGCGTTCGCGCTGGCCTGGAAGGCAGCACAGACACAGTTTGTTGCCATGCTTGGCAAAATCGTCGCATCGTTTGCGATGGCGCTGCTGCTTTTTAAGCAGATTTTTTTGAATAATTGAAACAGTACAATATTAAAGGAGGGTAAAAATGGTATTTAAATTTTTACACAACAATTTTAATGTGCTTAACTTGGAAAAAAGCCTGAAATTTTATGAGGACGCTTTGGGATTAAAAGAGGTCCGCCGTAAAGTAGCAGGTGACGGCAGTTTTATTTTGGTTTATTTAGGAGACGGACAGACTCCGCATCAGTTGGAATTGACCTGGCTGCGTGACCGTAAGGAACCGTATAATTTGGGCGAGAATGAGTTCCATCTTGCATTTGAAGCTGAAGACTATTCTGCTGCCCATAAAAAACATCAGGAAATGGGCTGTATCGTGTATGAAAATCCAGCGATGGGTATTTATTTTATTGCTGATCCTGATAATTATTGGCTGGAAATTATTCCCAAACATTAATTTTTAAAGAGAGGTGACAGTAATGACCGATCTGAAAAAAATGACTGTGGCTGCCAGCGGTAAACTGCGGCAGGTGGCCTATGATATATTGAATGAACAGACTAGACTGCTGTCATGGCAGCAGGGCGGCAAAGTGCCGCAGGAACAATTTGACAGCTGGCTTGCAGAAGCTGAAGGACTTTATTCTATTGGCAATATTAAGGTTGATGAAGCTTTCCTGGCCAAAGCGCCGAAGCTGAAGGTAATTGCTCAGGCGTCGGTTGGATATGATAATATTGATATCGCTGCCTGCAGCGCACGGAATTGCAGTAGGTAATACGCCGGGCGTACTGGTGGATGCTGTTGCCGATCTTGCGTACGGGCTGATTTTAGATAGTGCCAGAAGTATTGCCCGTGGCTGGCGGCACGTTGAAAGCGGCAAATGGGGCGAACGGAAGGGCCTTGGCTTCGGCGTTGATCTGGCTGGAAAAACTCTGGGAATTGTCGGGTTGGGTGACATTGGCAGTGCCGTAGTGCCCAGGGCCCAGGCCAGTAAAATGAAGGTTATTTATCATAACAGGCACCGGCGTGCTGATGAAGCAGCGCTGGGCATCAGTTATGCTGGATTTGACGATTTGCTGCAAACGGCGGATTTTGTTTTGGTAACAGTTAATTTAACACCGGCAACGGCTGGAATGTTCAATGAAGAAGCTTTTGCTAAAATGAAACCAACGGCGCGTTTTATCAATATTTCCCGCGGCAGAGTCGTCGAGACGCAGGCACTTTATGAAGCTCTGCGAAGCGGGCAGATAGCTTATGCGGCGATTGATGTGGTTGAACCGGAACCATTGCCCGGTGATCATCCGCTGCTGACACTCTCCAATATTACGGTAACCCCGCACATTGCCGCATCAACGGTGGAAACACGTGATGCCATGGCGAAGCTGGCAGCTGCGAATATTTTGGCAGGTTTGGCGGGGGATCCCTTACCGGCGCAGGTGCAAATAAAAGACTGACAAGTAAAACAGACCAGAAGAAAGGAGGGGGAGCAGTGAAGAAAATGTTATGCCTGCAAGATGTATCAGGTGTGAGCGAAGTCGATTTGGCTGAACGCCTGCGTATCATTACCGGCTGGAAAGCCTGCAGAACTGAAGAATGTGAACGGCGGTTTGAGATCGACGGGGAAGAGGCAGTATTGAGATGCCGCGAAACGGAGTTGCAGCCGCCGGTAAAAAACAGTGAATTAAGGCTTATTGCGAAAGAAGGCATCGTAATCATGGCGGCCAAGCTGCTTCCTCTTCGCGAGATGACTGTTGTTTATACCAGTAAGGAGCTAACGAAGCTGAGTACGGTTGTCGAAAAACTTTGCTGCCGGATGTCGCTGATTATAGCCGAACCGGATCTGAAGCAGCGTTTGGCCCAGGAGAACGGAACCTATGATTTTAGGAAGCTGCCTGCCTATAAAAATGGCAGTCTGCAGGCGATGGCCGTTTGCCATCTTCCTTGGCAGATTTATGTGGTCAGTAAAGCCTGGCAGCAATTTCTGCAGCAGCCGGAAGAAAAGGTTTTTGTCAGACAGCTGAGGGTAAAATTGCGCCGGCTGCGTTCGACTTTGAGTTTTTTTAAACCGGTGCTGCAAAAAAACAGTACAGTTGCCTGGCAAAATACCCTGCGGCAGCAGGGTGAAATACTGTCACGGCTGCGTGAGCTGGATGTGGCTTTAATGACCTGTGAAAAAATAAAGTTGCAGGCAGCTGCTTCAGGCGGTAAGCTGACAGTACCAACTCAGGTGGAAGAGCTCCTGCAGAAGCTGCGTGTGGAGGAAACTGCAGCATGTCTGCAGAAGGCGGACCTTAGCATCATGACCAAAACGCTGGCGCAGTTCAGTATTTGGTTGCATGAGAGGCCACTGGCTTCAAATCTGGCTGATAAAAAAATCAGGAAATTTATCAGCAGACGTTTGAATGAGTGGAGTGAAAAACTGGAAACTATTGATAGAAAATATCCGGATTTTCATAATATGCTGGAACTGCACCAGATCAGGATTAAGATCAAACGTTTTCGTTATGCGCTGCAGACTTTGCCGGAAGTACCGCGCGACAGTAATCTGCTGCGGCGGTTGAAAAGACTGCAGGATATGCTGGGCTTTTTACATGATGATTTTATCAACGCTAAGTTAGTGCAGTGTTTTCTCGAGGATGCTGGTAATGTGCAGCTGCGCTATGAGGCAGGGCTGTTTGCCGGATGGGAACGCGCTAAAGCAGAGGCGGCGGTAGAAATGCTGCCCCAGTTGTGGGAAGATTTCTGTGGCGCGTTGAACGCCTGGCGTAAAGCAAACTTGTAGACAGGAGCGCTGTATGAAAGAGTGGGAAGATTTTTTAAAAGGTTATGGCTTTGTGCCCTGGTCAGCTGGCGGGATGCAGGGATGGTATCGTCAGACTGCATTTGTCAAGGATTGTCTGGCAGGTGAAATTGCCCGCTATTATGCGGATGATTATATAGTGATCCGTCATGAAGGCGATAGATCAGTAAATTGGCTGCGGGAACATTGGCAGAGCAGGGAAGACGTTATGACGCACAGGTTTCTGCTGTTGGACTGCCATGAGACCAGATTGACAAAAAAAGTTTTTTGGCTTGGTATACGCGGCTGGTTGGAAATATTGCAGTATAAGGAGGGGGATGCGGAAAAGCGTTTTGATGATTTGATCTATTTAGCGCAGCAACGGCGCTGCGGCAGAGTAATTCTGCAATAAGTTCGCGAAGGGGATATTTTATGTTACTGACCATTTTTGTAATTACGATTCTTTGTTTTGCTGTCGCTTACAAATTTTATGGCGGCTTTCAAAGCCGTTTTTACGATTTAGACCCAAATCGTAAAACTCCGGCTACTGAATTACAGGACGATATTGATTATTGCCCTGCTCATCCGGCGGTTTTGATGGGGCATCATTTTGCCTCGATTGCTGGTGCCGGACCTGTTGTAGGTCCCATTGCGGCAGCGGCAGCACTTGGCTGGCTGCCAACATTACTTTGGATTATTATCGGTTGTATTTTTTTTGGTGGTGTACACGACATGGGTGCTTTGGTTGCGTCTATTCGTCATAAAGGTATGTCGATCGGCGAAGTTGTCCGTCAATGGATCGGTGCCCGCGGCCACAAGTTATTTCTTGCTTTTACCTGGCTCAGTTTAACACTGGTAATTGCTGTATTTTTGGAATTAGCAGCACAGACCTTTGCTGCTGACCCCGCTGTCGCTTTCACAGCGACCCTGTATATTTTTCTGGCGATGGTTTTTGGTGTCGCTATTTATCACTATGGTATATCTTTAAAAGTCAGTACGATTATTATGCTGCCGATTTTATTCGGTTCGCTGATATTTGGTATAGAAAGCTCCTGGGTGCAGTCAACCTTTGCTCTGAGCCTTGATACCTGGCGTATGGCTTTGATCGTGTATATCTTTGCCGCTTCAGTATTGCCTGTTTGGCTGCTTCTGCAGCCTCGCGATTATCTGGCCTCGTATATGTTATATTTTTCCGTGTTTATCGGCGGTGTGGGCATGATTTTTGGCGGTGCCAGCTATGAAGTAAAATTACCTGCATTTAAGGGGTTTGTTACTGCTTCCGGAGACTGGCTCTGGCCGCTGCTGTTTATTACAGTAGCCTGCGGTGCTATTTCAGGCTTCCATTCTCTGGTTGCTTCCGGCACTACGTCCAAACAGCTGAAGCGCGAAACTGATGCTGTTCCTGTTGGTTATGGTGCTATGCTGCTGGAAGGTGTTGTTGGCGTTATTGCGTTGGGTACGATTATGATGAGCGGCGAAATGCTGCAAGGCGGTCCGACTGTTGTGTATGGCAACGGCTTAGGCCAGTTTGCTTCGCTGCTGGGTATTTCTCCGCGCGTTGGTACTGCACTTGGCTTACTGGCTCTCAACTCCTTTATTCTTACCTCGCTTGATACGGCTACCCGTTTGGCGCGTTATCAGCTGCAGGAATTTACAGGCATGAGCTTGAACAAATATCTTGCTACAGCTATCAGTGTTGGTGTGGCCTTAGCTCTTATTTTTGTTAAGACCGGTAAAGTTGCTGCATGGCAGATGATCTGGCCTGTTTTCGGTGCTACTAACCAACTGGTTGCTGCGATTGCGCTTTTGGCAATGGGTGTTTGGGTAATTCGTTCTCTGAAAAAAAGCGCCGGATTCATTATGTACCCGATGGCTTTTATGCTGGTAACTACTATTGTGGCTTTGGTACAGATGATTGCCGCTAATTTGAATAACTATATCGTATCAGGAATTTCTACTGTTTTGCTGGTACTGACTGTTTTACTGCTCAAAGAAGCATATGCAGCGCTGAAGGCCGCTAAAGCAGAATAGAAAGGACGGTGACTTATGACAAAAATACCATATAAAATCAATTTATCCGAAGATGAGCTGCCGAAATATTGGCAGAATATTCGCCCTTATATGCAGGAGGCTCCGGACCCGTTTATCAATCCGGTGACCTTTAAGCCTTGTACTGCTGATGATCTGCGCCCTGTTTTCTGTGACGAGCTGATTGAGCAGGAGCTGGATAATACCAATAAATTTATTGAAATTCCGGAAGAAATCCGTGATTTTTATAAAATGTATCGTCCATCACCATTGACCAGAGCCTATAATTTGGAAAAAGCGTTGGGTACGCCGGCAGAAATTTACTACAAATTCGAAGGCACTAATACTTCCGGTTCGCATAAACTCAATTCTGCTGTTGCTCAGGTTTATTATGCGAAGCAGCAAGGGCTGACTCACCTGACTACGGAAACAGGTGCCGGACAATGGGGGACTGCTCTTTCGATGGCCTGCGGTTATTTTGGCATTGATCTTTCCGTATATATGGTTAAGGTTTCAGCCGAGCAAAAACCTTATCGTAAGGCCGTTATGGAAACTTATGGTGCCAGAGTTATTCCTTCACCTTCGGATACTACTGAAGTAGGACGCAGGATTTTGGCAGAAAACCCCGGTACAGGCGGGTCCTTGGGCTGTGCTATCTCAGAAGCAATGGAAGTATCGATGAAAACAGATAACTGCCGCTATGTATTAGGCAGTGTACTTAATCATGTAGTGCTGCACCAAAGTATTATCGGCCTGGAAACTAAGCTCGGACTTGATAAATACGGTGTTCAGCCGGATATAGTCATCGGCTGTGCCGGTGGCGGTTCGAACCTTGGCGGGTTGATTACGCCGTTTATGGCAGATAAGCTTGAAGGAAAAAATAATATTCATTTTATTGCCGTTGAACCGGCTTCCTGCCCTTCCTTGACCCGCGGCAGATATGCTTTTGATTTCGGTGATACCGGACAAACTACACCGCTGATGCGTATGTATACTTTAGGCAGTGGATTTATGCCTTCACCTAACCATTCCGGTGGACTCCGTTATCATGGTATGTCGCCGATCGTCTCTAAACTTTATCATGATGGGATGATGGAAGCGCGCAGCGTGGAACAGACAAAAGTGTTTGAAGCAGCTACGATGTTCTGCCGCTGTGAAGGTACATTGCCTGCTCCTGAAAGTTCACATGCTATTCGTGTAGCGATGGACGAAGCAATTAAATGTCGTGAGACCGGCGAGAAAAAAGTTATTGTTTTTGGTTTGACCGGTACTGGCTATTTTGATTTAGCCGCTTATCAGGCTTATAATCAGGGAACTATGGTAGATTATGTTCCTACTGATGAAGATTTGGAAAAAGGCTTTGCTACGCTGCCAAAAGTAGAATATTAAAATTAAACTCCTGCCGCATATTGCGGCAGGAGTTTTTTGTGAAAAAAGTAAAGCCCCTGCTTATTTAAGCAGGGGCTTTAGTTATTTGTTAATCTTCACAGCAGTCTTCCAGCAGTTTTTTTGCATCGATATATTGAGCAATACCTGCCGCTACTTTTTTAGATTCCTTCATTGCCAAAACTACGGTTGCAGGGCCGTGTACTACATCACCGCTGCTGAAAACCCCGGCTCTGGTAGTCATACCGTAAGGGCGTTCACGGGTAATAACAAAACCACGGTCGTCGACCTGGATACCTTTGGTAGTAGAAACGATACGGGCGGCAGGTCGCTGTCCGATAGCCAGGATAACACAATCACAGGGAATGACTTCCTGACCGCCTTCGGTTACGAACTGACCGTCATCAGTTTTGGTGATGTTTTGTACTAAAAGTCCAGCCAGATCTGTTTCGTCAGATTCTGCCGGTTTGCGGCGGATATTGTTTAAAGCACGCATCTGCTTTTTGTTCAGATAAGCGATGGGCTGCTTCAGAAAATTGAATTGTACGCCTTCTTTAACTGCCGCTTCGTATTCAGACGGGAAGCTGGAAATTTCGGCTTCGGTTTTATGATAGACGATAGTCACGTTTTCTGCACCGCGGCGTATTGCCGTACGAGCGGCGTCCATAGCTACGTTGCCGGCACCGATAACTACTACGTTATCGCCGTCATGCAGCAGTGTTTCACTTTCGTCTAATTTTCCGGAATCTGAAAGTACTACCATACGCAGAAAATATGTGGCAGTCAGAATGCCGGACAGTTCTTTACCTGGGATATCTAAAGTACGTGGCAGAGAAGTGCCTGTACCCATAAAAACAGCATCATAGCCCTGTTCGAATAAATCATCAACTGTAAAGTCTGGCCCGACCAGCATGTTGGTCTTGATTTCTACGCCTAAATGCAGCAGTTCAGTGATCTCGCGGCGGACAACGTCTTTTTGCAGACGAAATTCCGGTATGCCTAACAGCAGAATGCCACCAGGTTCTGATTGTCCCTCAAGAATAGTGACGGCGAAATTCATTTTAGCCAGATCGCCTGCCACCGTCAGACCTGCAGGTCCGCTGCCGATAACGGCAACTTTTCCGCGTTTGCCGGTAGAAGGAGGAAGTGGCTTCAGATTATTTTCGTGAGCGAAATCAGCGATAAACATTTCTAAACTGCCGATTTCGATTCCGTGTTTATTTTTAGTTAAAACGCAGTGAGCTTCGCATTGACGTTCATGCGGGCATACACGTCCGCAGATAGCGGGCAGGTTGCTGCGTTCGGCAATTGTTTCGTAGGCCAGACCGATATTGCCTTCACTGAGTGCGCGGATAAACTGCGGGATATTGTTGGCTATCGGGCAGCCGGTGCGGCAGGTGGGCCGTGCACAATTCAAACAGCGGCGCGCTTCATTGATAGCTTCCGACATGGTCATTGTTCTGCTCATTCGTTGTTACCTCGCTTTTCATTTTGCTCGCGATGTTTTTTGATGATTTCTTCCAGTTCTTCCAGTCTGCTGTCCATACGTACCATATAATCTGCCAGACGGTCTTCGTAATCGGCAACTGGATCGGGAAGCTGGTTATGGTTCAGATCGATCATGCTGTCAGGGCTGCTCATATCGCTGGCGGCAATGCGGACTCCATCTTTGGTAACGATACGGCCGGGAACACCTACTACTACCGAGTTTGGCGGTACTTCCTTTAATACTACCGAACCGGCACCGATCTTGGAATTGGAGCCGACTGTAAAGGATCCCAGTACTTTAGCACCGCTGGAAACGACTACGTTATCGCCGATCGTAGGATGACGTTTGCCTTTTTCCTTGCCGGTACCACCGAGGGTTACTCCCTGATAGAGCGTGACATTAGAACCAAGTTCTGCGGTTTCGCCAATAACAAGGCCCATACCATGGTCGATAAAAAGTCCGGGTCCAAGAGTTGCTCCGGGGTGGATATCGATACCGGTCAGAAATCTGGAAAATGTATTAAGCAGCCGGGGAATCAGTACCCAGCCTTTTAAGTATAATTTATGCGCTAAACGGTGGAGCCAGATAGCATGCAGACCGGGATAACAAAGTGCTGCCTCCAGCCTGGTTTTGGCTGCAGGATCGCGGTGCATAACTGCATCAATGTCGGTTTTAATTTGGTCTAACATGACAGACTCCTTTCGTAAACAGTTTTAAAGTGACTTCTTAACTTATATATTTTAGCACAGGGTATTTTCCAATGCAAATTATTGCAATGACAGACATTATCGCAGAAAGTTAAAAATATGAATAAAGTATACAAAATATAATGGAATTGTAAAATTTTGTAAGTTGTGGTAAAGTTTAAAGAAATAAAAGTTCATAATCAAACAAAATGCTTAGAATTAAACCTGTACCACTGATAGTATTTATGCTATAATTAAAAACGATTTACAAGAATAAAGTGTATACTATTTCAAAGCGAGGTGTTTATTACGGACAAAGATGTGATGAAAGCAAAAGTATGCGCCGCTATTGATGCCTGGGCCGCTAAAGTCGAAGCTTTAGCGCAGGATATCGAAAGGGAACCGGAACTTGGCTTTAAAGAAACTAAAACAGCAGCTAAAGTCACTGCTTTTTTACAGCAATTAGGTTTGACACCTCAGACTGGTTTGGCCCTGACGGGTGTCAAAGCCCGCGTTGTAAGCGGACGTCCCGGACCTACTGTGGCAGTGTTGGGCGAACTGGATGCGATAGGGTGTCCGGACAGTTGTAAAGCAGATCCTCTGACCGGTGCGGCGCATGCCTGCGGCCATAATTTACAGGTTGCAACAATGGCTGCTGTAGCCTGCGGGATTACGCAGTCTGGTGTTTTGAGTGAATTATCAGGCGATGCCGTATTTTTTGGCGTTCCTGCTGAAGAATATGTAGAACTTGCTTACCGCAACAAATTGATCAAAGAAGGCAAACTGCATTTTCTTACCGGCAAGGGGCAACTTATTTATGAAGGTGCTTTTGACGATATCGATATGGCGATGCAGATGCATGCTGATAAAAATATGCCGGCAGCAACTGTATCCATTGGTGAAAGCAGCAACGGCTTTATTGGTAAAACAATTCAGTATGTAGGTAAAACAGCTCATGCAGCCGATGCGCCTGATCAAGGTATTAATGCTCTCAATGCGGCTATGCTGGGACTGATGGGAATCAACGCTTTGCGTGAAACTTTTCGTGAAGCAGACGTTGTTCGTGTTCATCCGATCATTACTAAAGGCGGCGACTTAGTAAACTCTGTTCCTGCCGATGTCAGGATCGAGACCTATGTACGCGCTAAAACCATGGAAGCGATCGAAGCGACTCATAAAAAGGTGGATACTGCATTGAAAGCCGGCGGCGATGCCGTAGGAGCACAGACGGTTATTGCCACGATGCCGGGGCAGTTGCCTTTGGCCTGCAATAACAGGCTGAATGAGTTGTTCGTAACCAATGCTAAAATTGCCGAACCCAATGTAGCAGTTAAAGACGCCGGACATTTCAGTGCTTCAACTGATATGGGTGACGTATCGCATTTACTGCCGGTTATTCATCCCTTTATTGGCGGGGTCGACGGCTTTTTGCATACGGCAGATTTTCATGTAGTCGATTTTAAGCATGCTGTATTGTTGCCTGCTAAGGCTTTTGCGATGATGATCATTGATTTGCTGGCCGACGATGCCGAATTGGCGCGTCAGATCAAAGCGGAGCACCACCCGCTGCTGACAAAAGAAGAATACATCGCCAAGCTTGATAAATATTTTCAGTAATTATAAGCTGTAACAGGAAAATGATGGAAAAGGGAAGGTGGATTTTGTGAAAAACATTAAAGTTCATGCCATCGTTTTAGCATTGATCATCATTGCGGAAATGATTGGTAACGTTTCTTTCAAGATCGGCGTAGGTACTATTGTACTGTTGCCGATGCTGTATGCCCTGATTATGGGTATTTTTATGGCACCTAAATTCTTAAAGGTAGTTAATCAAAAGGATATGCTGGATGCAAGCTCGCTGATCGGCATTACACTGATGCTGCTGATGGCACGTTACGGTACTTTGGTTGGGCCGACGCTGCCTAAAATTCTGGCGGCTTCTCCGGCTTTGATACTGCAGGAGTTTGGTAATCTGGGCACTGTTTTCATCGGTGTGCCTGTGGCTATTTATTTGGGCCTCAAACGTGAAACTATCGGTGCGGCTCACTCCATTGCCCGTGAACCTAACGTAGCTTTGATCGGCGAGCGTTATGGTCTTGACTCTGCTGAAGGGCGCGGAGTTATGGGAGTGTATATTGCCGGTACGGTTTTTGGGACTATTTTCTTTGGTGTTATGGCCAGTTTTGCAGCTGCGTACCTGCCTTTCCATCCTTATGCGCTGGCAATGGCAGCCGGCGTCGGCTCTGCCAGTATGATGACTGCTGCTGTAGGTTCTTTAAGCGTTATGTATCCGCAGATGGCGGATCAGATCGCTGCCTTTGGTGCAGCCAGCAATATGCTCTCCGGTCTTGACGGCCTGTATATGTGCATCTGGATGGCTTTGCCGCTGACAGAGTGGTTGTATAAGAAAATCTACCGCTTCAAATACGGTGTTGAACCGACAGGAAAGGATGCTGCAAAATGAAAATCAAAGATACACTGATCGTATTATTTATTGTCGGCGCCATGTCTCTTGTCGCCAACGCTATTGGCACCAAATATACTATCGTGGAAGCAATTCCCGGTCTGCTATTTTTAATCTTTTTGGCAATTGCCGGTGTTATTCTGGCAAAATATTTGCCGGGACGTATCCCTGCTGTTGCTTATATCGTAACTTTGGGCTGTATCCTGACTTATCCGACTATGCCCGGCAGTGACGTGATCAATGAAGCTGTTAAAAAAGTAGGCTTTTTACAGCTTTGTACTCCGATTCTCGCTTATGCCGGTATCGCTATCGGCAAAGACCTTGATGCTTTTGCCAAAAGCGGCTGGCGGATCGTTGTTGTTGCCTGTGTAGTTTTTACAGGCACTTATATCGGCAGCGCGATTATTGCGCAGACTATCTTGAAGGCGCTGGGACAGATTTAATCAGCAGTATTTTCAGGCACTGGCCTTTGCCAGTGCTTTTTCTTTGACCACGTTACTAAATTTACAGAGGTAAAAGCGAATGAGTTGAATTTATCGGCAAGATAAAGTACAATAGAAGTTAGAATTTTACCATATGGGAGGTATGATTATGGCTGAAGTTTTAGCAAAAACTACATTTTCCAGTGTTATTCACAACAACGAAGTTTGTGATGAAATAGTTAAATGGGGCAATGCTAACGGTTATCCTGTTACGAAAGCAAAATTACAAAATAAATTAGATGCGTATGTAGGGTTTTCGCCTGAGTATATGATTTTGGCAAAACGGCTGCCGCCTATTCCCGGAGGCTGGGATGTGACTGTCGAAAGCTACGAACCCGAAGAACGTATCATTCCGCTCAATGTTAAACCGGAAACAGGAGAGATCAACCGCTTTATCGTTAAAATGATGGAAGAATATGTTAAAGAAGGTCTGAAAATGGAGCTTGCTGAAAATATTTATGAATCTTATGGTACGCACCTGCGTGATTTAAAGGTCGTAGGTCATCCGATTCTCATCAATAATTTTGAAGATTTTATCGAAAATATGCGTTGATTGCCAGAACCTGCGTTTTACGCAGGTTCTTTTATAATTGCAGTCAATATTATACAAGATGGCACGGTAGATTTTTGGTAGGATAAGAAAAAGGAGCCTGCTGTGAAAAATGAAAAACGTTTTGTAAAATATGATAAAGAACTGCAGATAGAAGCCTATTGGTTTCAGGGAATCCTGCAGAAATTCCCGCAGCATTTTCACGAATATTATGTGCTCGGGTTTGTTGAGAAGAGTGGCCTGCGTCATATGTGCTACGATAATGTGGATTATTATATAACTGCCGGTGATGTGCTGCTGTTCAATCCCTGCGTGCCGCATAACTGCGAACCAATGGATAATGATCTGCTTGATCTGCGCTGCCTGAATATTAAACCGGAGATTATGAGTCAGTTTATGCAGGAATTGACAGGCAGTGAGGAAGTGCCGCTGTTTGCCAGCCCTGTTTTACGCGGTGACGAATTGTCTGGATCACTCCTGCGTGAACTGCATCAAATGATTATGCAGGAACGGGAAGACCTGGCGAAGGAAGAAACTTTTTATTTTTTGCTGGAACAGCTTGTTGCTGCCGGTATCAGTAAAACCTCTATCGAGGCGAAAGCCCCGCCTGTACGCAGAGTAACAGAACATCTGCTGGGGCATTATACAGAAAAAGTGACGCTGGAAGAACTGGCAGCTGTGGCTTGTATGAACAAATATTCCCTGCTGCGGCTGTTTACGAAAACGGAAGGTATCACGCCTTATCGTTACCTGGAAACAATAAGGATCGGCAAAGCTAAGGAACTGCTTGCTCAGGACCTGGAGCCTGCTGAGGTTGCATTGATGACCGGTTTTAGTGATCAAAGCCATTTCAGTAAATTTTTCAAAGAGGTCATTGGCCTGACACCAGGGCAATACCGTAATATTTTTAAAGTAAAACAATAGGAGAAGCTATGCAGAATAAAATTTTGATGGGGCATCTTTTTGCTCTTGTAACGATCTTGCTCTGGGGTACGACATTCATCTCGACTAAAGTATTGCTGCGCAGCTTTACTCCGATAGAGATTTTGTTTTTCCGCTTTATTATGGGGCTGATAGTTTTGTTTCTGATCTATCCGTATCGGTTGAAGGTGACTGATAAAAAACAGGAATGGATCTTTGCCGGTGCCGGATTAAGCGGTATTACTTTGTATTATCTGTTTGAAAATATTGCGCTTGTGTATGCTCCTGCGTCTAACGTGGGAGTTATTACGGCCACAGCACCATTTTTACAGCATTACTGGCCTGTCGTTTTGGCAGGCGAAGCTCTGCAGAAAAATTTATAGTCGGGTTTGTACTGGCGATTGCCGGTATCGCCATGATCAGTTTCAACAGTGCTACACAGCTGCAGATTAATCCTTTAGGAGATTTTCTGGCTTTAGCGGCAGCTGCTACATGGGCAGTTTATGCTGTATTGTCTAAAAAATCAGTTCATTTGGTTACAATGCCATCCAAAGCACACGGCATACTTTCATGTATGGTTTGGTATTTATGCTGCCGGCACTGCTGTTTATGGATTTTCGCTGGGGTTTTGAGCGGCTGGCTGATCCTGTCAATCTGTTTAATTTGTTGTTTTTAGGTGTCGGAGCGTCGGCGATGTGCTTCGTGACCTGGAATATGGCAGTCAAGCTGCTGGGAGCTATTAAGACCAGTGCCTATATTTATCTGGCACCTGTAGTTACTGTGATTACCTCTGTTATTGTTCTGGATGAGAAAATCACAGCGGTTATCGCCTTCGGTATGCTGTTGACGATGACAGGACTGCTGCTTTCAGGTGATGTTGTAGCTTTGGTCAAAGCAAATATGCGCGGTAGGGGAAAGTAAAATATTTTGTAAAAAGAAAATTTAAAATAACGTCTGCGAAAATGCAGGCGTTATTTTTTATGATATTTATGCCTTATAGGATATAAAAAAGCACCCGCAGATAAATCTGCGGGTGCTTTTAAACAGTTTTTACATATCCTGAATATGGGCTTCAGCTACGTCAAAGTCTTTGACTATAGAAGCATCGGGTTTTTTATCCAGCAGGCTGACAACATAAATAGCCAGAGCTGAAATGATGAAACCGGGAACGATTTCGTAAATACCGGTGTAAGCAAAAAATTCTTTCCAGATAAGCACTGTGCTGCCACCGAAGAAAACGCCTGCAATAGCGCCTTTGATAGTAGTGCGGCGCCAGAAAAGGCTGAACAGTACAAGCGGGCCAAAAGAGGCGCCGAAGCCTGCCCAGGCATATGCTACCAGCTCCAGGATATAGTTGTTGGGGTTGGAAGCCAGCGCTAATGAGCAGCAGGCCACTAAAATTACAGATAAACGGCTGACAAAAACCAGTTCTTTTTCACCGGCATTTTTACGCAGCAGCGCTTGGTAAAAGTCGGTGGAGATTGCTGAAGCTGTTACCAGCAGCTGGCTGGAAGAAGTACTCATGATCGCGCCCAAAATAGCGGAAATGATGATGCCGGCCAGGAAGGAAACGAAGAACTCATTGTTAAGAACCATAAAAACAGTTTCGGCATTGACGCCTGTCAGCGTATCGCCCAACAACACGCGTCCTACAAGTCCGACCGTAACTGCGAAGAATAGCGAAAAGATTACCCAGACCATAGCGATACGGGTTGCCTGAGGGATCTCTTTGGCAGAGCTGATGCCCATAAAGCGTACCAGGATATGCGGCTGGCCGAAGTAACCCAGACCCCAGGCCAGCAGAGAAATAATTGCCGTAGCGCTTAGTGTGACGCCGGTAGCGTCGGTAAAAAAGCTGAAATAGTTGGCGTTCATATTATAAAGTTTTTCAAAGGCTGTTACCGGACCACCGGCTTTAAAAATACCGGTTACAGGAACGATGATGATCGCAAAGAACATCAGGCAGCCCTGGAAGAAGTCGGTGCGGCAGACCGCTACATAACCGCCGGTAAAGGTGTAAAAAACTACAATGCCTGCCGTGATGAGCAGTGATTCAAAATAAGGCAGTCCAAAAACAGTATTGAATAAGCGTCCGCCGGCAACGAAACCAGAAGCTGTATAGATAAGAAAGAAAATAAAAATAAAAATTGCCGAAACGACACGCAGGATTTTTGTTTTATCGCGGAACCGGTTTTCAAAAAAATCCGGTAAAGTGATCGAATCGTTGGCTATTTTGGTATAAACACGCAGCCGCTTAGCCACAAACAGCCAGTTCAGCCAGGTTCCGATTGCCAAGCCGATAGCGATCCAGAATGCGCTGACACCTGCTACATACGCATAGCCCGGCAATCCCATCAGCATCCAGCCGCTCATATCTGAGGCTTCGGCACTCATTGCCGAGACCCATGGCCCTACCTTACGTCCGCCTAAAACATAGCCGGCCAGATCCTGTTCTTTTTTCATATGGAAAATCCCTATGCCGAACAGTGCTAAAAAATACAATCCAAATGCAAAAATGATGCCCCAATCTTGCTGCATCGCGACCCCTCCTCTTTAATTCAACAAAAACAGTATAAATATTATACACTTTTTTTAACCGCAGGTGCAAGAGTCAGCCTTTCCTTGACTGAATACGGCCACTGATATATAATATTTGAAGAAGTTTTGTAGACCGTTCCTTTTATTTATTGAAAGGAAGGTGCAGGCATTGAGGGGCTTGCTCCGTTTCGAACATAGGTTAACGCGGCGAAAGGGAGTAAGCTCTAGTCGTTTTTTATGGAGTGAAAAGTGTTATGCAGCCTGTGAAAATACATATTTACAGCCAGTCACACAGCAGCGCAGGGACGGAAAATATCGAGACCACAGCTTACGGGAGACTGGCAGAAAAAAATAATAAATATTATGTTTTTTATGATGAATCTGAAGCAGCAGGTCTGGCAGGCACTAAAACTACTATCAAGTGGGATTATGAGAGAGTCATTATTCTACGCAGCGGCACGGTGGATTGCAGGCAGGAATTTGCCGGAGGTCTGGTCAGTGAAAGTATGTACCGGACTCCATATCTGGCTTTGCCGATGCGGCTGACGACAGAGTATTTATATGTTTACTGCCGCGACAAAGTCTGGCATATCGATTTGGAATATGTTTTAGAACTGGAAGGACAGACACGCAGCAGATTTAAGCTGAAGATGGAAATCGAGGAGGATGTCAAGCGTGAATATGAAGGAAGCACTGGCTGCTGCCATTAAAGCTGCCGCGGTTAAAGCGATTGCCGCCGGTACGATCAAAGAGGGAGACTTGCCGGAGGTATTATTAGAGGTGCCGCCGCAAAAGGAATTTGGTGATTTTGCCACCAATTTTGCTATGCAGTCAGCCCGCGGCTTAAAATGTAATCCGCGTTTAGTGGCTCAGGCTGTGATCGACAATCTGGACTGCCCTTATGTTGCAAAGGCTGAGATCGCGGGACCGGGGTTTATTAATTTTTATCTGAAACAAAATTGGACAGCCGAACTTTTGGCAAGTATCGTAGCAGCAGGTGCTGATTACGGCAATCTGCCTGCCAGAGGCGGCGAAAAGATCCAATTGGAATATGTGAGCGCCAATCCTACCGGACCGCTGCATGTCGGCCATGGCCGTGGTGCTGCGGTAGGCAGTTCACTTGCCAATCTTCTGAAAGCGGCAGGCTATGATGTTACCCGTGAATACTATATCAATGATGCCGGCAATCAGATCAATAATCTGGCTGCTTCGGTCAATGCCCGTTATCTGGAAGAGCTTGGTGTGGATGTGGAGTTCCCGGAAAACGGTTATCATGGTTACGACATTGTGGAAACTGCCAAACGCATCGTCAAGATCTACGGCGATAAATTCCTGCATATGGATGAGCAGGAACGTTTGTACGAATTCCGTACGATTGCCTTAAAAGAAAAGCTTGCTGCTCTAAAGGAAGATTTGGAAGCCTTTAATGTCACATTTGATGTCTGGTTCAGCGAGCAGACACTGCATGATGCAGATAAGATCAAAGAAGCCTGCGAACTTTTGACGGAACGCGGCTATATGTATGAAAAAGACGGAGCATTGTGGCTGAAAGCTACTGCTTACGGTGATGATAAGGACCGCGTCGTGATCCGTGATAACGGTGTGCCTACTTATTTGGCTGCTGATATTGCTTATCACTGGAATAAATTCAGCCGCGGCTTTGACCGTGTCATCAACCTGTGGGGCGCTGATCACCATGGGTATATCGCCAGAATGAAGGCAGCTGTAGGCGCTTTAGGGTATGATCCCGAGCAGCTGGAAGTTTTGATCCTGCAGATGGTCAGTCTGTACCGCAACGGTGAGCTGGTCAAGATGTCGAAGCGTACGGGTCAAAGCGTCACTTTGAACGAGCTGATCGAAGAAGTCGGTACTGATGCTGCCAGATTCTTTTTTGCTATGCGTTCGATCGACAGCCAGCTGGATTTTGATCTGACCCTGGCTACTGAAAAATCTAATGAAAATCCTGTGTATTATATTCAATATGCACATGCCCGCATTTGCAGTATCATGCGTCAGTTGGCTGAGGAGAATGTTGTTGAAGCGGCTGCTGCCGATTATAATCTGCTGACAGATGCGACAGAGCTGGAACTGATCAAAAAACTGGGCGAATATCAGGAAATGCTGGAGCTTGCGGCTAAAGAACGCGCGGTACACCGTGTGGCGCATTATGTGCACGATCTGGCCGGACTGTTCCATTCCTTCTATAATCAGTGCCGTATCCTGGGTGTGGACCCGGAAGTGCAGCAGGCACGGATCAAACTGGTACAGGCGACCCGCCATACTATTAAACATGCTTTGAATATTTTGGGCGTATCGGCACCGGAAAGAATGTAATTTTTGGAGATAAAAAGCCATTTTATGAGGAACGGGAGGACAATCATGACGAAATATATTTTTGTAACAGGCGGTGTAGTTTCTTCGCTGGGGAAAGGGATCACAGCGGCTTCGCTTGGACGTTTGCTGAAAAGCCGCGGCTATAAGGTAACGATCCAGAAATTTGATCCTTATATCAATGTTGATCCGGGGACAATGAGCCCTTATCAGCACGGCGAAGTTTTTGTCACCGATGACGGTGCTGAGACCGACCTTGATCTGGGTCATTATGAGCGCTTTATTGATATTAATTTGTCAAAGAGTTCCAATGTGACCGCGGGCAAGATCTATTTGTCCGTTATCAATAAAGAACGCCGGGGCGATTATCTGGGACGTACAGTGCAGGTAATCCCTCACATTACTAATGAAATCAAAGAGCGCGTTTACCGCGTTGGCCGTGATGATAATGCTGATTTTGTTATTACAGAGATCGGCGGTACCGTCGGCGATATTGAAAGCTTGCCGTTCCTTGAAGCTATCCGTCAGGTAAAAAAAGAAGTTGACCGTAACGACGTCTTGTATATCCATGTAACACTTGTTCCTTATATAGCTGCTGCAGGTGAGCTCAAAACCAAGCCGACCCAGCACAGCGTTAAAGAGCTGCGCAGCATCGGCATTTCCCCGGATATCATTGTCTGCCGCAGTGAACGTCCTATTTCCAAAGATATGTGCGAAAAAATGGCTATGTTCTGCGACGTTGATCCGGAAGCTGTAATTCAGAATCTGACCGCGGCAAGTATTTACCAGGTTCCGATGCTGATGGAAGAACAGGGTATGGATTCCATCGTGCTCAAAAAATTGGATATGCCTGATAAACCAAAAGATATGACTTACTGGCATGAAATGGTAGAGCGTATACTGAAGCATTATGACCGCAAAGTAACGATTGCCGTAGTTGGTAAATATGTTGAATTACAGGATGCTTACATCAGTATTACAGAAGCATTGAAGCATGCCGCTGTTGCTAATGAAAGCGAACTGAAAATAAAATGGGTAAACGCCGAGAATATCGAAGCGCCTGAAACTGATATGCAGAAAATTATGGAAGGTGTAGATGGTATTTTGGTGCCTGGTGGTTTTGGCGACCGTGGCATAGAAGGAAAAATCAAAGCTGTGCAGTATGCCCGTGAGAACAAGGTCCCGTTCTTTGGTATCTGTCTGGGTATGCAGTGTGCTGTTATCGAATATGCTCGTAATGTCTGCGGTTTGGAAAATGCTAACAGTGCCGAATTTGTAGCTGACTGTAAGTATCCTGTCATTGATCTTATGCCGGAACAGGTAAGTGTAGAAGATAAAGGCGGTACGATGCGTTTAGGTCTTTATCCTTGTAAAGTTTATCCCGGTACTTTGACTGAGAAGGCTTACAAGGAAGAACTTGTTTACGAACGTCATCGTCACCGTTATGAAGTAAACAACGCTTTGCGTGAGCAGATAGTTGACGGCGGTCTGAGAATCGGCGGCACTTTGCCTAACGGACGTCTGGTTGAGATCGTTGAGATCCCGGAGGACAGACATCCCTGGTTCCTGGGTGCACAGTTCCATCCGGAGTTTAAATCCCGCCCCACTAATCCGCACCCATTATTTAGAGATTTCATTGCCGCTGCTTTGCGGGAACAAAAATAAGACTCTGAAGAAAAACCCAAAAGCAGACTGCGAGTCAGTCTGCTTTTTTTGTAAAAGGAGTAGAAAGTATGCTGAAAAAAATTTTTATCAGTGCGATTTTATTGATCGCTGTCCTGTCTTTTGTAGTGTCGCTGCTTTCTGGTAAAAATAATGATGAAAAGGTTATTGCTGCCCCGGAAGACAGGGTAGCAGTCATCAATATCGAAGGGACTATCGTCAGCGGTGAACCGGGCGAGAATATCTGGGGTGAAACTACGGGCGCTTCTTCGGGCCGTCTGATGCGTGAGATCCGTGAGGCGGCTGCCGACAGCAGTGTAAAAGCACTGGTGCTGCGTATCAATTCCCCAGGCGGCAGTGTTACCGCAGCAGAAGAAGTTGGCCGTGAACTGAAACGTTTTAAAGAAACTACTGATAAACCGATCATTACTTCGATGGGCGACAGTGCTGCTTCGGCAGCTTATTGGTTGGCTGCTTACAGCGATACCATTTATGCCAATCCGTCTACTTTGACAGGCAGTATCGGGGTCTATATGCCCTATATGAATACGCAGGAACTTTTCAAAAAAATCGGTATCTATACTACTAAAATCAAAAGCGGTCAGTACAAGGATATTATGTCCGCTGACAGACCGATGACTCCGGAAGAACAGCAGATATTACAAAATATGGTCAATCAGATGTTTGAGAATTTTGTCGTCGTGATCGCTGAAGGGCGTAAAATGGATATCACTAAAGTAAAAGCTTTGGCGGACGGACGTGTTTATACCGGTCAGCAGGCTCAGGCAGTCGGGCTTATCGATGAACTTGGCAATTATTATGACGCTTTGGAGGCAGCAGGTAAAGCCATCGGAGTAGATGGAATACCGGAAATTAAAGAAAACAAGCGTCAAAAACCCTGGGAAGTATTTTTCAGTGCCCAGTTATCTAAAATGATGCTGGGGCAGTTGGAAATGCTGCTGCAAAAAGACGCGGCTGGAATGTCTTCACCGCAGGCGGCGAGGTGATGCCTTATGAGGCGTAAAACCTTTGACGTTTTGTTTGAAACCAGAGATGGCATGCGTTTGTTGGTACAGGAGCGCTGCATGTGGCGCAGCTTGTGGTATTTTGCCTTAAGCGTGGGTCTGTTCAGCGGCGTTGTAACAAATCAGTTGTTTTTAGATCAGGCGCTGTCGGTACGGTTTGCTGTTATTGCGGCCGCTGTTTCCATTGCCGGCGTAGTTTTGTCGATGTATGGTTTTTTGCTGCACGGGATTTTGGAAACTTTAGGAGCCATGGCCGGTGATGCTGTGGGATTGATCTGTCTGCTGGGTTATACGACTTTACCGTTTCTGGTCATGACTCCGGTAGCTTTGCTGGGGACAAAACTGGGCCTGCCGGGGATGCTGGTAGTAGTGGGGGCCGCCTGTATTACAGCGAAGCTGTGGATGCTGTACCTGCTGATCAGAGCCTTACAGGTGGTTTACCTGATAGATTTTAAACGGTCGCTGGCAACTGTAGCATTCAGCTTGTTGCTGCTGTATATCGCTTTTGTGCTGCCGCTGCAGATCGTGTTTGAATTGCTGATGCTTAAGATAAGTTGATAAATTTAACTTAAAATAAAGTAATTTTTATTTTACTCTGCAAGTTACGGCAGAAAGTGATATAATTAATATGATTTTATATGATCGTATCAATAAAGGAGATGGTTGAGGAATGAACAGAGAATTATCCATGGAGTTCGTACGTGTTACCGAAGCTGCAGCAATTGCCTGCGGCCGCAGTGTAGGACGTGGTGATAAAAACGGTGCCGATCAGCTGGCGGTCGACGCTATGCGCAAGGCATTCGATACGGTAAATATCAGCGGTACAGTAGTTATCGGTGAAGGTGAGATGGATGAAGCGCCGATGCTGTATATCGGTGAGAAAGTCGGCGGCGGCGGTGCCGAAGTCGATATTGCCGTTGACCCTGTTGAAGGTACGAATCTGGTAGCTAAAGGTCAGCCTGGCGCAATCGCGGTTATTGCCATCGCACCGAAAGGCTGCCTGCTGCATGCTCCTGACATGTATATGGATAAGATCGCTGTCGGTCCTCGAGCTAAAGGCTGCATCGATATTGATGCGCCGGTCAGTGAAAACCTGGAACGTGTGGCTAAAGCCTTAGAACGTAAGGTTTCTGACCTGACCGTCGTATTGTTGGACCGTGAACGTCACTATGGTATTATGGATGAGATTCGCCGTGCCGGAGCACGTATTCAGTTGATTACTGACGGCGACGTTAACCCGATAGTCAATGCCGGCATTGAAGGTACCGGCGTGCATATGTATATCGGTAAGGGCGGTGCTCCTGAAGGCGTACTGGCTGCTGCCGCTATCAAATGTCTCGGCGGTGATATGCAGGCACGGTTGTGCCCTGAAGATGATGAACAGGTCAAACGCTGCATGGAAATGGGCATCTGCGATTGCCAGCAGGTTTTGAGCTTGGACGATATGGTCAAAGGCGACGACTGCATGTTCACTGCGACGGCTATCACCGAAAGCAATTTGCTCAGCGGTCTGCGTTATTTCGGCGGCGGTGTACGTACACATACTGTTTCCATGCGTTATAAAACCGGTACAGTACGTTTTGTTGACGCAGTACACAGCTTTGACCGCAAAGATTTTGCCGTTAAACTGTAAGTTTTACAATCTTCAAGGGTTTTAGCTCAGGCTAGAACCCTTTTGTTTTCAAGGGTAAACTGATGAAATTGCAATTATTGGACGCTATTGGTGAAATAACGGAAGCCCGTACCGCTGCCGGGTTGTGGCAGCAGGGTCAGGGGTGTTCGCTGACTGGTCTCAGCGGAGCCGCAAAAACAGTATTTTTGGCAGCTCTGGACCGGCTTTTGCCGGAACAGGGCTCTTTAGTGTTTCTGCTTAGCGGCAGGGACGATATTCGTGAATACCGCAGGACTTTGAATTGTTTTTATTCGGATTTGCTGATGCAGGAATTGTATCCTGTCGATCTGCCGCTGGTGCAGGCTGATTCGCGGAATCGTGAGATTCAGGCTGGGCGCGTGGCGGCGATGCGTATCTTGCAGGGGGAAGAACGGGGTATCGTTTTTGTGACTGCGGAAGCATTGCTGCAGAAGCTGCCGATACCGCAGAAGGTTTTGGGAAGCGGCGTTGTCGTAACATTGGGGCAGCAGCTTGAGCAACAGGAGCTGCTGGAACGTCTGATCGAACTGGGATACGAGCGTACTACTCAGGTAGATGCCATCGGTCAGTTTTGTCTGCGCGGTGATATTCTCGATATTTTCCCGATCAATAGTCAGTATCCTGCCAGGATCGAATGGTTTGATGATACTATTGATGCGATGCGCAGTTTTGACCTGGATAATCAGCGCAGTATTGAATCTTTGAGTGCTGTTAAAATCGTGCCGCTGCAAATTGAGTCCGGCGAAGATTTTTCAGCTTCGGTACTTGATTATTTAGCTGCTTCGACGCGCTTGGTAGTAGATGAGCCGTCACGTTTATTTGAACTTTTACAGAAACTGTACACTGAAAGTTCTGGTTATGCCGATGAATTATGGTCGCCTGCCGAGCTGGAAGGTTTTTGCGCTCAGAAAAGAGCCTGGGTCGTAGCAGCGCTGGGACACAGCCGTTTGCAGCTGTTTAAGGATATCAATGTGCCTGTGCGGTCTGTAGCGCCGTATAATAGAAATCTGGAATTGCTGACAGGCGATCTGCAGGGCTGGCTGGCTGACGGGCAGGTGCCTGTGGTGATGATGAGCAGCGATATTAAAGCGCGCGGACTTGCTGACAGTCTGCAAAGCCGTAATTTAAACGCTGCTTTTGTAAAAGAGGGTGCACTGCTTAGACCGGGACGCATCACTGTCATCAGTGGCGAGCTGACGGCAGGGTTTCGGTTCTGGAATGAAAACTGGCTGCTGCTGACAGAAAATGATATTTTGGTATGCAGAAAAAAAGACGGCTGCATACCAAAAACAGCGGTGCTCAGCTGCAGTATTTCTCGGAAATCAAGGCTGGAGATTATGTAGTCCATTCAGTTCACGGTATTGGACGTTATATCGGCGTGGAGAATGTCCTTGTTGACGGCGTGCATCGTGATTATCTGCTGCTGGCGTATGCCGGTGACGACAAACTGTATGTCCCCGTGGAACAGGTTGGCATGCTGCATAAATATGTCGGTAACGAAGGGCAGTCTCCAAGGCTTTCTAAAATGGGCGGAGCCGACTGGAAACGTGTGCAGAGTAAAGCCCGTGCCGCGATTACCGAGCTGGCTGAAGAACTGCTGCGATTATATGCGCAGCGTAAGATCGTCCCTGGTCATGCTTTTGCTGAGGATACCGAATGGCAGCGTGACTTTGAAGAACGCTTCCCTTATGAAGAAACTCCGGATCAGCTTAAAGCGATCGCGGAGATCAAGGCTGATATGGAAAAACCTGAGCCGATGGACAGATTGTTGTGCGGTGATGTCGGTTATGGTAAAACAGAAGTTGCTATCCGCGCTGCTTTTAAGGCAGTTATGGATGGTAAACAGGTAGCAGTAATGGTGCCGACGACTGTTTTGGCGCAGCAGCATTTTATGACCTTCAAAGAACGAATGCAGCCTTTTGGGGTCAAAGTAGAGATGGTAAGCCGCTTCTGCACTCCCAGGGAACAAAAACGAATCCTGAATGATCTGGAAAATGGTCAGGTGGACGTTCTGATTGGGACACACCGTTTATTACAGCAGGATGTGCTGTTCCCCGATCTGGGATTACTTGTCATCGACGAAGAACAGCGTTTTGGTGTGGCTCAGAAAGAAAAAATCAAACGTTGGAAAACAGGCGTTGATGTGTTGACCTTGTCGGCGACGCCGATTCCGCGTACTTTACATTTGGCGCTTGTCAACGGACGCGATATGAGTGTGATCGAATCACCGCCGGAGGAACGGCTGCCGGTAGAAACTTATGTGGCCGAATATAATCCTGGAATGATCAAAGAAGCGCTGGAACGTGAAATGCGCCGCGGCGGCAGGATTTATTATGTGCATAACAGGGTTCTTGGTCTCGAAAATATTGCTGCCGATCTGCGCAGTCTGGTGCCGGGGATCAATATCAGGATCGCTCATGGTCAGATGTCAGAGGATATGCTGGAAGATGCAATGATTGCTTTTTATGAAGGCAGCTGTGATGTGCTGCTGTCGACTTCGATCATCGAAAATGGTTTGGATGTGCCCTTGGCCAATACTATTATTATCGACGGAGCCGAAAATTTTGGCTTATCGCAGCTGTATCAGATGCGCGGTCGGGTAGGGCGCTCCTCTCGTTTGGCTTATGCCTATTTCGTTTATAAACGTAATCGTGCTTTGAGCGAGGTCGCAGAAAAACGTTTGCAGGCGATTCGTGATTTTACAGAGCTGGGCGCCGGGTTTAAGATCGCGATGCGTGATCTGGAGATCCGTGGTGCCGGTAATCTGCTGGGGGCGCAGCAGCATGGACATATTGCAGGTGTGGGTTTTGCTGCCTATTGCGATATGCTGGAGCGTACGATCCGTAAGCTGAAGGATGGCGTTGAAGACGGTATCCCTGAACCGGATCCGGTTCTTGAGATCAGCGTTGACGGATATATTCCCGATGACTATATAGCTGACCCTCGTTACAAGCTTGAGCTGTACAGACGCTTTGCCGGATTGGACTATGGAGAAAAAGACGATCTGCTTGACGAAATTATCGACCGGTTTGGAGAACCTCCGGAAGAGGTGGAAGTTTTATGGCGTGTGGCCTGTCTGCGGGCTTTGTGCCGACTGCTGCATATTCGCGGTATCAGTGTCAAGCCGGGCGAGCTGCGTATTACCTTTGCTGAAAATGCTGCTATCGATCCGAATGCCCTGATGCAGCTTATCAGTGAGCAGCAGCAATATATGAATTTCAAAAGCGGCGTGCAGGCCCAGCTTATTTTCCGCACAGTCAAATTAAAAACTGACAGTTTGACCTGGCTGGAAAAAATCTGCCGCGGCTGGCTTTTGATTAAGCTATACAGAGACAATAAAGTTGATTATAATTAATTAAATGAAGAAATCAAGGGAAGGACGAGGGTATGACCAAGGATAAGTTTTTACGTGGCGCCATGATATTGACGCTGGCGGGGCTGATGGTCAAGATCATTGGCTCGGTCAACAGAATACTGTTATCCAGACTGCTTGGCGGCGAAGGTATCGGGCTTTATCAAATGGCATATCCCGTTTATCTTTTGATGCTGTCCGTATCTTCGGCCGGTATCCCGATTGCGATTTCGATCATTGTAGCCGAAAAAGTGGCAAAAGGAGATTTTGCCAGCGCCGGCAGGGTATTCAGGGTCTCGCTGGGGCTGATGGCCGCAACGGGGCTTGTGTTTGCTGCCGGGCTATATTGTGCGGCCGGCTGGCTGGTCGATAGCGGACTGGTACGCGATCCGCGGGCTTATTATGGATTGGTAGCCTTAACTCCGGCGGTGTTTTTTGCTACGATCCTGGCCAGCTTCCGTGGTTATTTTCAGGGGTATCAAATGATGACTCCGCCTGCGGTCTCACAGATTCTGGAGCAGTTTGTACGTGTTGTGACGATGGTCGTACTGGCCTATTATCTGCTTCCGTACGGATTGGAATATGCGGCGGCCGGGGCTGCTTTCGGTGCTGTGCCGGGTTCTATTACCGGACTTATCGTACTGAGCTTTTTTTATCTGAAGAACAAATTGCGTTGGCAGCAGGAAATCAGCAGGCAGATCACTGAAGAACCCGAAAGTATCGGGAAGATAGCCAAACGGCTGGTATTGCTGGCGCTGCCTGTTTCCTGTGCTAATATTATGGTGCCTGTGACGAGCAGTATTGACATGCTGCTGGTGCCTAATCGCTTAGTGGAATCAGGTTTTTCGGTCGAAGAGGCTACGACCCTGTTCGGTTACCTTACAGGGATGGGTATGCCTTTGGTCATGATGGCTACTATTCCGACGCTTTCACTTACAGCAAGCCTGGTGCCTGCTGTTTCAGAAGCATTTACTCTGGGCGATAGGAACAGTATCGATCAGAAAACAAATATGGCCATGAAATTATGCTGTTTACTGACTTTTCCTGCCGCTGCAGGAATGTGGGCTTTGGCTCAGCCTATTTCAAAATTACTGTATGGCACGCCTCTTGCAGGCGAGGCGATCAGAAACCTTGCTCCCTCTATTTGCCTGCTTGGTATCCACCAGATAACCACAGGTATGCTGCAGGGAATGGGACAGACTATTATTCCTATGTGGAATATGCTGCTCAGCGCGTTGGTCAAAGCTGCTGCTGTTTGGTATCTTACGGCGCTGCCATGCAATATTGTCGGTGCCGCCTGGGCCTCTAACATTAATTTTGGCTTGGCAGCTGCTCTAAACATCTTCTTTTTGATTCGCAGCGGCATCACTTTTAAAGTGTATGCTTTGGGGAAAATATTACTGGCGGCAGTTTTGATGGCAGCAGTCAGTATGCTTTTATACAATTATTTAATAGTTTATTGGGGCAATACTTTTGCGACGGCGGTAACGATTTTTGCAGCTGGCATCGTTTATCTATTGACTTTGATAGCAAGCGGAACGATCGGCAGGAAAGAATTGCAGAAACTGCCTGTGATAGGTTCCAGATTCAAGTAAAGGGATGGTAAGATGGAAAAAGGAATTACTGTTGTAGGATTGGGGCCTGGCAGCGCAGGGCATTTGTCGCTGGAAACAATGGCAGTGCTGAAAAGCGGCGGCAAGGTTATTCTGCGTACGGCTGTACACACAACTGTAAAGGAACTTGAGCGGTCTGGTATAAAATTTACGTCCTGCGACGCTGTTTATGAACAGGAAGCGTCTTTTGAAGACGTCTATCAAAAAATTGTTGCTTCCATTTTACAGGATGCGAAAGAGCAGGAGGTAGTTTATGCTGTTCCAGGCAGTCCTTTGGTTGCTGAACGAACTGTGGTGCTGCTGAGGGAACAGGCTGCAGCGGCCGGAGTGCCTCTGAAAATTTTACCGGCGATGAGCTTTTTGGATCTTGCATATGTCGATTTAGGCATTGATCCTATTGCCGGGTTGCGTATTGTTGATGCCCATGATTTTGATGCGCTGGCAGATGCTGGTAAATATCCGCTGATGATCACGCAGGTCTATAGTCAGCTGGTGGCGTCGGATGTGAAAATCAATTTGATGGAAGTACTCGCTGATGAAGCGCAGCTGTACTTTTTACGTAATTTAGGCCTGCCTGATGAAGAATGTCTGCCGCTGAAGCTCTATGAGCTGGACCGGCAGCCGCATATCGATCATCTTACCAGTGTCTTTATTCCGGCACAGGAGCAGACTGTTGTGCAGCATGTCAATGCTTTGCAGGAAGAAAAAACGCTGTGTTTTGATGACGATGATGATTTTTACTGTGATATCGAGGATTTCCGCTATGATGCTGAACTGCTTCCGCTGACAGAAGTTATGCGTAAGCTGCGTGAGCCAGGCGGCTGTCCCTGGGATCGCGAACAAACGCACAGCAGTATTCGCCGTAATATGATCGAAGAAGTCTATGAATTTTTAGAAGCTGTTGATAATCACGATTTTAAAGGTATGGAAGAAGAACTTGGCGATATTCTGATGCAGGTTGTTTTCCATGCGCATATGGCAGCTGACGCAAACCTGTTCTCTTTGCAGGATGTTATTGATGGAGTGACTGAGAAGCTTACCCGCAGGCACCCGCATGTATTTGGTTCACGTAAAGTTTCAGGCAGTGATGAAGTAATAAAAAACTGGGAAGCCATTAAATTGGAAGAAAAAAAGGAACGGACGCATGTTCTTGATGGAATTTCTCCGGGACTGCCGGCGCTGATGCGTGCTTACAAGCTGCACAGCAAGGCTTCCAAAGTAGGTTTTGACTGGCCGGATACCGCAGGCGTCTGGGAGAAGGTTCTGGAAGAACTGCACGAACTTGAAGAGGCAGTAGCCGGAGGCAGCCTGAAGGAAATGGAGCATGAGCTGGGAGATTTGCTGTTTATTTTGTCCGGTTATGCCAGACATATCGGATTGGAACCGGAAACAGCTTTGAATGCTGCGAATAACCGTTTCATAAAAAGATTCGGTTATGTAGAGAAAAAAGTACAGGTTTCAAAGAAAACATGGCAGGACTTTTCATTGGCTGAATTAGACGCTTTTTGGGAGTTGGCAAAGGATTTTGAGAAAAATAATTAAAAAAAGGCGTTTTTTACACAAAAATTAAGAAAAAAAAAAAAAGATGAAATGTTAGCAGGAATATTGCTTTTGATAGCGAATTAGAGTTTTAGTGAATAACCTTAGTCGTTGTGTTTAAGCGGTTTTCGCCTAAACTGGCGCATACAAAATTTAAGGGGGATTTATTGTGAACAAAACTGAACTTATTGCTGCAGTAGCAGAAAAAGCTGGCCTCACCAAAAAAGATGTAGAGAAAGCAGTAGCTGCTTTACTCGAAACCGTAAAAGGTGAAGTTGCTAAAAAGGGCAAAGTACAACTGATTGGTTTCGGTACTTTTGAAGCTCGTACTCGTAACGCTCGTACCGGTAAAAATCCTCGTACCAACGAACCCATCAAAATTCCGGCAGCAACCGTTCCCGCTTTCAAAGCTGGTAAAGCTTTCAAAGACGCTGTTAACGCTGCTCCTGCAAAAAAACACAAAAAATAATCTTGGGTTTCAAGAATGCCGGGCCAAACAGCCCGGTATTTTTGTCTGATTAATTAACAGGAAGGAGCTCAAAATGGCTGAGATGCGCAGAAAAAAACGCCGCAGCTCTAATGACTTTTTATGGGTCCTGATTATTTTGCTGATCATCTGCTTGGGCGTATTGGGCAGGCAGGAGTACAAGATCTACCAGATCAATAAGGAAATGTCAGCCACTCAGCAGCGTGTCGACGAATTAAAAAAAGTTCAGGCTGAGCTTGAAGCTGAACGCAAACGTTTGGACGATTTGAAATATATTGAAAAACTGGCGCGTGAAGACCATAATATGGTTGGCAAGAACGAAGTACCGCTGTTTATAGTTGATGAACAGGAAAAGCAGCAAAAACAGGAAACAGAAGCTGAGGAAAAGAAAAAATAACAGCTGTACAGTCGATTTTACTGGCGTACAGCTGTTATTTTTTATCTTTTTTCATATATTTGTACAATGCAGTTGACACTGATTTTAAAAGAAGGGTATAATACTTACTGTATAAAGATTTTTTAAGGGGGATTATCCGCTTTATGTCACTCGAAGTTGGTGCAATCGTTGAAGGTGAAGTTACTGGTATCACAAATTTTGGAGCGTTTGTGCAATTGCCTGAAGGAAAAGTTGGTCTTATACATATTTCCGAAGTCTCCAATGTATATGTAAAAGATGTACATGATTTTTTAAAGGAAAAAGATAAGGTCAAGGTCAAAGTGTTGTCTATTGACGAACGCGGTAAGATAGGTCTGTCCATTAAGCAGTTGACACCGCCGCCTCCGGCACCTCCGAAACCGCAGCGTCCGGTAAGTCAGGAACGTCGTGCACCTAAAGTGGCACCTCCTGTTTCCTTTGAAGATAAATTATCGCGCTTTTTAAAAGACAGCGATGACAGATTATTAGATCTGAAACGCAATACGGAGTCTAAGCGCGGCGGCCGTGGCGCCAGCCGCGACAGATAATGTCTAAAAAGGCACTTCCAGCAGAGGTGCCTTTTTTATTTGGGTTGTAGGATAATAAGGTGAAACGATGAAAGAACACAGGCAAATTACTGAAATTCTCGATCAGGTAGAGGAACATCTGCCTGTCGGCAGTAAAATAATTGTTGCCTGCAGCGGTGGGGCCGATTCAATTGCTTTGGCTGATGCACTGCTGCTGCTGCAGGAAAAACGGAAGTATCAGCTGGTAGTTTGTCATGTAGAGCATGGTTTGCGTGGCAGCGAAGCTTTGGCTGATGCTGATTTTGTTGTGGAATTCTGCCGGATGCGTCAGGTTGCCTGTGAAGTTCTGCGTGTTGACGCTAAAAAATTTGCTGCGGAGAGTAAACTTTCTGTAGAGGACGCGGCTCGTAAATTACGCTATACTGTTTTATTTAAGATTCTCAGTAAACACAAGTCTGAGTATATTGTGACAGCACACCACCGTGACGATCAGGCAGAAACCCTGCTGCTGCATTTGCTGCGAGGCAGCGGTGCGGAAGGGCTTGGGGGAATGCGCTGTCACAATAACAGTATCGTACGGCCCTTTTTGCAGGTGAGCCGTCGGATGCTGGAAGCATATTGCGCAATGCGTAGCTTGGATTATCGTACTGACAGCAGTAATATGGATTTGTACTATACGCGGAATAAAGTGCGGCATATATTGCTGCCTTTGCTGGAACGGGAATTCAATCCTAATATCAAACAGGCTTTAGCACAGACTGCGACGTTGACTGCTGAGGATGCTGATTGTTTGAATGAGCTGGCAGAAGAGAAGTTTTTGCAGTATGTGCTGCAGGACGATCATTCCTGCAGCTGTGATACAGCCTGGCTGCTTTCGCTGCCTGCCGCGCTGTGTTCACGTATCATCAGGATGATGTGGAAAAAGCTTGGAGCTGCAGGTCTGCTTACCTTTCAGCAGACGCAGCAGGTGATCGGCTTGGTGCATAAAGGCAGCAGCAATAAAAGGCTTATGCTGCCTGGCGGGACCTGTGCTGTATACAGCTATGGTAAGCTTACAGTTGCTGTAGCTGAAACACCGTCAGCGATAGCAGCGCAGAATTATGTTTTTGATTTGGCTGAGCTGCAGAAAGCTGGCAGGCTGCAAGTTGAGCTCCCAAACGGTATTTTAAGTTTGGGTTACTTTAAGGGATCAGCAAGTCCCTTGGGGCATGCAGCAATATATCCCTGGCATTTGCTGCAGGACAGGCAGCTGGAAGTGAGGCAGAGGCAGGACGGCGACATATTTTTTCCGGCCGGGTCTTTGGGAAGCAAAAAATTAAAAAAGTATTTTAACGACATTAAAGTACCTCCGGAACAGAGAAAAAGTCAGCTTTTAGTAACCTGCGGTAAACAGGTCCTATGGCTGGTGGGAGGAAAAGCTGCAGGCTGGCATGAACAGGAGCAGGGCTGCGAAGCATGGCTGACGTTGGATATTAAATATTTCAGTCTGGGAGATGACAAGTAGTGGATATGCATGAAGATATTGGTAAAATCTTACTGACAGAGGAAGAAATAAAAGCGCGGGTCCGGGAATTGGGAACCCAGCTGAAACAAGATTATGCAGGCAAAGAAGTAGTAGTAATAGCACTTTTAAAAGGCGCCGCTTATTTTGCTACTGATCTGACTTTGGCAATGGATATGCCTGTCAAGATCGATTTTATGGTCGCGTCTTCTTATGGCAACAGCACTAATAGCTGCGGTAACGTCAGTGTTAAGCTTGATGTGGCTGAGGAACTGGCGGGACGGCATGTGATCCTGGTCGATGACATCATTGACACAGGGCTGACCCTTGAAGCTGTTTGCTGTATGCTGCAGCAGCACAAGCCGGCTTCTATCAAAACAGCGGTAATGTGCGATAAGGCCGACAGGCGCGTCAATGGTAAAAGTGCGGATTATGTAGGCTTCTGTATTCCTGACGAGTTTGCTGTAGGCTATGGATTGGATTACGCCGGTAACTATCGTAACTTACCTTATATCGGTGTTTTAAAGCCTTGTGTTTATGCGCGTACATGATTTTATCGACTAATGGTTGTAGAATTTCCGCATCTATATTATAATAAAAAAATGACGTTACTGTAATTTGGTAGACGATCGCAGTGGAAGGAGGAGCAATTCCTTGAATAGATTTTTTAAGAACGTGACGTTCTATTTGCTGATTATCATCGTGGCAATCTGGATGATCGATTATTATTCGGCCAGCACGGTCAGCAAAACAGACATCACTTATAGTGCGTTTATGAAGCACGTGCAGCAAGATGAGGTCAAACAGGTAACGATAGTTGATAATGTCATCAGCGGCAAGCTGAAAGATGGTAAAGATTTCTCAACTGTGGCTCCCAGTGATGACAGCCTGATCCCGACTTTACGTGCCCGTGATATTGAAATTAAAGCCGAGCTGCCGCCGCAGCCGCCTTGGTGGACGACTATCTTAAGCTCGCTTTTGCCGATGCTTTTGATCGTCGGTATTTGGTTTATGCTGATGCAGCAAAGCCAGGGGGGCGGAGGCCGGGTTATGAATTTCGGCAAAAGCCGTGCCCGTCGTTATGACGAAGACAATATTAAGATTACTTTTAAAGATGTCGCTGGTGCTGATGAAGCGAAGCAGGAACTGGAAGAAGTTGTCGAGTTCCTGAAGCATCCGAAGAAATATAATGATCTCGGTGCCAAAATACCGAAAGGTGTTTTACTCTACGGGCCGCCTGGTACAGGCAAGACACTTCTGGCCAAGGCTGTCGCTGGTGAAGCTGGCGTACCGTTTTTCAGTATTTCCGGTTCAGATTTCGTAGAAATGTTTGTCGGCGTAGGCGCTTCCCGTGTCCGAGATTTGTTTGAACAGGCTAAAAGAGCGCTCCTGTATCGTTTTCATTGATGAGATCGACGCTGTCGGCCGTCAGCGTGGTGCAGGCTTAGGCGGCGGTCATGATGAGCGAGAACAGACCTTGAACCAGCTGCTGGTCGAAATGGATGGTTTCGGAGCTAATGAAGGCATCATTATGATTGCTGCAACCAACCGTCCCGATATCCTTGATCCGGCACTTCTGCGCCCGGGACGTTTTGACAGACAGATCGTCGTTGATCGTCCTGATATCAAAGGCCGTCAGGAAATTTTAAAAGTTCATGTTAAAGGTAAGCCTATCAGTCCTGAAGTCGAGCTTGGAGTTATTGCCCGCAGAACTCCTGGTTTTACCGGCGCGGATCTGAGCAATCTGGTCAATGAAGCTGCGTTGATGGCTGCCCGTAAAAATAAGAATAAAATCGATATGCCGGAAATGGAAGAAGCGGCGGAGCGTGTTATTATGGGTCCCGAGCGCCGCAGCCGCGTGATCAGTGATAAAGAAAAACGTCTGACTGCCTATCATGAAGGCGGCCATACTCTGGTAGGTATGCTGCTCGATAATACTGATCCGGTTCATAAAGTAACTATTATTCCGCGTGGGCGTGCCGGCGGTTATACATTGAGCCTGCCGAAAGAGGACCGTTACTATGCGACCCGCAGTGAAATGCTGGACGAATTGAAGGTGCTTTTAGGCGGCCGTGTTGCTGAAGCTCTGGTACTGAAAGAAATTTCCAGCGGTGCCAGCAATGACCTGCAGCGTGCTACATCTCTGGCCCGTCAGATGATCTGTGAATACGGTATGAGCCCTGAATTGGGTCCGATGACGTTTGGTCATCGTCAGGACCAGGTTTTCCTGGGACGTGATATTGGCAGAGATAAAGACTACAGTGAAGAAGTCGCTGCCAAGATCGATAAAGAAATCCGTAAATTTATTGATGAGGCTTACCAGAAAACGGAAAGTCTGCTGAATGAAAATATGGATAAACTGCATTTGATTGCGGATGCACTTATTGAAAGAGAAACTTTGGAAGGCGAAGAAATCGATCAGTTGATGAAATACGGTAAAATTTTATCTAAAGAAGAGAATACTTCTGAGATCGGAACTCCGGAGCCGGCAGAGGTGCAGCCCGCAGAATCTTCTGCAGCTCCCAGCGAGCAATAGTCTGTAATCTAAGACCGTCCCTTGAATTTCGGGGACGGTTTTTCTGTGACTTGACTTTTGGTTAACCCAGTGCTAATCTAAGGGTAACATTGTGTGGGAGTGTGATGATATGCGGGAACGCATTTTAGAAATATTGCGCAGTAAAATGCCTGCTCCTGTTTCAGGGGAAGTGCTTTCTCAGGAACTGGCAGTATCGCGTACGGCGATTTGGAAGCATATCCAGGCTTTAAAAAATGAAGGCTATACTATAGAATCCGTACCTAAAAAAGGCTACATCCTGAAAGAAGTACCTGACAGATTGAAGCCTGCAGAAGTTGTCGCTAATCTGAAAACGAAATGGCTCGGACATCATATACACTACTGTGAGCTGACGACGTCTACAAACGAACTGGCTAAACGTCTTGCCGGTGAAGGCTGCGAAGATGGCCTGGTGGTGATCGCGGAAGAGCAGAACTCCGGCAAGGGGCGTTTGTCACGCGGCTGGTTTTCTCCGTTTGCCCGTGGAGTATGGTTTTCGGTTGTCTTAAAGCCGCCGTTCATGCCGCAGGAAGCGTCGAAGTGTACGCTGCTGGCAGCGATTGCCGTCGTGAAAGCCGTAAATAAGTATAAAGGCGTACAGGCATCGATCAAATGGCCTAACGACGTTTTACTGGACGGTAAAAAACTGGTGGGCATTTTGACAGAAATGAGCGCTGAATTTGGACGGATAAATTATATCGTTATCGGTACCGGTATCAACGTCAACGTACCCAAAGAGATGGTGCCGGAAGAACTGCGAGCAACAGCTGTATCGCTCGCTGATGTTGCCCGTGAGCCTATCAGCAGAGTCGAACTGCTGGCTGATGTGTTGGGCTATATGGAAGAACTGTATGAAAAAGTTTTGCATGAAGGTTTTAAACAGGTGCTTGAGGAATGGAAAAAATATTCTTCGACTTTAGGTCAGCAGGTCAAAGTTATTGCACCTGACCAGACTTATTTCGGTGAAGCTGTCGATATAGACGAAGATGGTCTTTTAATGGTAAAACGCGAAGACGGCAGAATCGAAAAAGTCATTGCCGGTGATGTTTCGATCCGGCCTGCCCAGGCCAAGCAGGGGGAATACGCGTAATGAAGATCAGAGAGATGCTTCTGGCCGGAACCTTTGTCACGATGATGATCATCAGTGCATATATCATAGTTCCTATTGGGCCTGTTCCCATTACGATGCAGCCTTTGGTCGTGCTTTTGGCCGGTATGCTTCTGGGAAGCCGCTTAAGCGCTGTCAGCATATGCGTGTGGGTGATGCTCGGCTGTGTGGGACTGCCTGTATTCAATCAGGGACAGGGCGGAGCTGTGATGCTGGTCGGACCTACCGGAGGCTTTATCATTGCATTTATTATTACGGCCTGGCTTGTTGGTTATCTTACAGAACGTGACCTGGAAGCAAGTTATTTAAAAAATCTTATGTATATGTGCGTGGGAATGCTGGTATGCTATGCGATAGGCCTCATCGGCTTCAAGCTCAGCTTCCAGTACTTTCTGCAAAAGCCCATGAGTTGGGACAATGCCATACTTTTAGCAGTTGCGCCATTTCTTCCATTTGATATAATAAAGGCTGCAGCGGCTGCGCTTATTGGCGCTAAAGTGCGCAAGGCTTTACTCCTGGCAGGTCTGCTTGAGCGGACTAAATAAGCTCCTTGAGGAGGAACATGAATGTTATTAGTAATTGATGTAGGTAATACCAACATTGTAGCAGGTGTTTTTGACGATAAAGAACTGGTCTGCCATTGGCGCTTTTCCACAGATCGCAGTAAAACTGCCGACGAATATGGTATTTTATTACGCAGTATGTTCAATTATACGCGGATGCCTATGGATCAGATTAAGGCAATCATTATTTCCAGCGTTGTACCGCCGCTGATCGTACCGCTCTGCCATATGTGCGAGCGTTATTTTGAGCTGACGCCTATGGTCGTAGGCCCCGGTATTAAAAGCGGTATCTCACTGCGCTACGACAACCCCAGAGAAGTCGGTGCAGACCGTATAGTTAATGCGGTTGCCGCGTTTGACAAATACAGCAAAAAAGGTATGCCGATGATCATCGTTGATTTCGGCACCGCGACTACATTTTGCGCCCTGCTGCCGACAGGCGAATATTTAGGCGGCGCTATCGCCCCTGGTATCGGTATTTCTACGGAGGCTTTGTTCCAGAGAACGGCAAAACTGCCGCGTATCGAGCTTATCAAACCTAAAAACGTTATCTCGCGCAATACTGTAAATGCAATGCAGGCGGGCGTTATTTACGGTTTTGTCGGTCAGATGGACGGCATTGTCAGACATATGAAGGAAGAATTAGGCGGTAATGCTTTTGTTGTCGCTACTGGCGGGTTTGCCAATACGATGGCGGCCGAGTCCGATTCTATTGACGTAGTAGAGCCGTTTTTAACCTTAGACGGATTACGGATTCTGCACGAGAAAAATTCTAAATAAGCAAAGACCCGCTGTCTGGCGGGTCTTATTTCTATAGTATTTCAAAATTGGGAGTGGATTATGCAGATCGGCACTTTAAAATTAGATGTACCTTTGTTGCTGGCGCCTATGGCCGGAATCACAGATCTGCCCTTTCGGGTCATTTGCAGAGAACTTGGCTGCGGTATGACTGTTTCGGAAATGGTCAGCGCCAAGGGGCTGCTTTATAAAAATGTCAAAACTTTTGATATGCTGCGCATCGATCCGGGTGAAAGACCTACGGCGATCCAGCTTTTTGGTTCTGTTCCGGCAGAACTGGCTGAAGCCGCAAGGATAGTCGCCGGGAACGGTGCAGATGTGATCGACTTTAATATGGGCTGCCCGGTGCCTAAGGTCGTCAATAATGGCGAAGGCTCGGCTTTGATGAAAAATCCGCAGCTGGCCTACGAAATTCTGGCGCGGATGACAGACGCTGTATCTGTTCCGGTTACTGTGAAATTTCGTGCCGGCTGGGATTCTGAACATATCAATGCGGAAGAAATAGCTGTACTGGCAGAAAAGGCGGGCGTAGCAGCCGTAGCAGTACACGGCAGGACAAGGGAACAGTTTTATAATGGCAGGGCAGACTGGCAGGTTATCGCCAGAGTCAAAGCGGCTGTAAAAATACCGGTCATCGGTAACGGTGATATCTTGACAGTAGCTGACGGACAGAGGATGCTTGCAGAAACAGGCTGCGACGGATTGATGCTGGGGCGCGGTGCCGACGGCAATCCCTGGCTGTTCAGCAGATTGCAGGCCGCCTTGTCGGGACTGCCTGTGCCGCAGGAACCGCCCTTAAAAGAAAAACTTGCTCTGGCATTGCGGCATCTGGAGATGCTGATAGAATATAAAAATGAATCTGTTGCTGTTAAAGAGATGCGTCGGCATATCGGCGCCTATCTTAAGGGTATGCCTAAAGCTGCCGAATATCGCGGCAGGTTCCATCAGACAGAAACCTACGCCGATTTTAAAAAACTGCTGGCAGAATATATCGAGGCCGCAGAGAAATTCGGCGCCTGAAAACGGTTAAAATAAATAAGATAATACTAAATCTAATAGCAAATATTGTAGGAACACTTTAAATATGCTAAAATGATATGTCATCAGGGACAAGTTTTTTAGAGAAAGAAGTAGAACAATGATTGCCTCTCAGACAACTGAATGCAGCTGTAAACATATCGTAAGTGTAAGTTTGGGATCTTCTGAGCGCAATGCTAAAAGTACTTTGCAGCTTAAGGGCAGACCTTTATAATAGAACGGCTGGGCACTGACGGAAATCTGCAGAAAGCCCGGCAGCTTCTGGAAGAGCTGGATGGCCGGGTAGACGCGCTGGGATTGGGAGGGACCGATCTTTATGTATATGCCGGCGGTCGGCGGTATACTTTTCGTGAATCGGCCAAGCTGATCGAAAATGTCAAAAACACCCCTGTGCTGGATGGCAGCGGGTTGAAAAATTCTTTGGAACGTATTCTGATCAATCGCCTTGCTGCTGATAAAATCATAGACTTTCAAGGGAAAAAAGTGCTTATGGTCTGCGGTGTAGATCGTTTTGGTATGGGCGAAGCGTTGGTAGCCAATGGCGCTGACGTTACTTTTGGTGATTTGATTTTTGGGCTGAACTGGGATCATCCGATCAAATCGCTGCAGACTCTGGATAGTTTTGCAAAATTGCTGGCGCCGCTTCTGACAAAGCTGCCCGTAAGGTGGTTCTATCCGATGGGCGCCAAACAAAGCCAGAGAAAACCGCAGCACCAGGGCTATTTTTTAGAGAACGATATTATTGCCGGTGATTTTCATTTTATCAGGCGGTTTATGCCGGATAAGCTGGCAGGCAAGACTATTATTACCAATACTGTTACAGCCGGTGACCGCAAGCTGCTGCGCAATGCCGGAGTACGCTGTCTGATCACAACGACGCCGTCTTTGGACGGACGCAGCTATGGTACCAATGTGATGGAAGGCCTGCTGGTGGCAGCCAGCGGTGCTGATAAACAGCTTGATGCGGCTGTCTACGAAAAATTACTGGAAGAATATAAGATAGAATCCGGGTTAGAATATCTGAACGGAGAGGAGGAGCACATTTAATGGAAAAGTTTGCATTTATCATACATCCGCTGTCGATTCATGATATGGCTCACGTATCGCCTGTTTTGAAATTTATTCCTGACAGCTGGCTGGAAAGTGCTCTGAAGCTGAAAAAACCTTTTCAGGTTTCACATATCACAGGTATCAAGAGCCCTTACGCAGAAGCGGAAGGCTGGTTTATCGGCTGTCCCCTGACATCGAAGCAAATGGTTGAACTGCCGGAAGAATTTGTTATGGACAGGATCATAGAATCAGGGAAGATCGCTCAGGAACTGGGCGCTAAAGTGGTAGGCCTGGGCGCATTCACCTCTATCGTTGGCGATGCAGGCATCACAGTGGCGAAAAATTTAGATATAGCTGTGACATCGGGCAACAGCTACACAGTTGCAACAGCACTGGAGGGAACCCGTGAAGCAGTAAGGCTGATGGGAAAAGATCTGGCAACTGCGCATGTGACTATTGTCGGTGCCAGCGGTTCGATCGGTGCGGCCTGTACAAGGATTCTGGCACGCGAAGCAAAGGATATTACAATGGTCGCAAGGCATCTGCAGCCGTTGGAAGAACTGGCGCAAGAGCTTTCGGGCAGTGTTGCTGGCAAATTGACGGTTTCCAACGACATCAAACACAGCCTGAAGGATGCCGATGTTGTGATCGCCGTTACCAGCGCCGTAGATTTTCTGATCGAACCTGAGGATCTCAAGGCCGGGGCCATCGTCTGCGATGTGGCAAGACCGCGTAATGTTTCGCGTGAGGTAGCTTCCAAACGCAAAGATGTGCTGGTCATAGAAGGCGGTGTGATCAAGGTACCGGGCAATGTCGATTTCCATTTCGATTTTGGCTTCCCGCCGCAGACTTCTTTTGCCTGTATGGCAGAAACAATGATTTTGGCACTGGAAAAGCGTTATGAAAATTTTACTCTGGGACGGAAACTGACTATTGAACAGATCGATACGATATCGCAATTAGCCCGTAAACACGATTTCAGTCTGGCTGGCTTCCGCAATTTTGAACGGGCCGTTACAGATGAAGAAATCGCGCATATCCAGGGTTTTGTCGAACAGGAACTGGCAATGCGTAATATCTGAGGTTGACAATAAACCAACAAAAAATTATAATTTAACCTAGTACATTATATTATTTATCCGCTGATCCCAGTGTCAGGCATTGCTGCTTGGCACTGTTTGTATTGTGAGGCGGCGGAAAAATATGATTTTAAAGGAGTAATACCATGGGTGCTAAAGAAACTATTTTAACGGCCGAAGGTTTAAGAAAACTGGAGGACGAATTAGAAAATCTTCGTTCTGTAAAACGTCAGGAAGTTGCCGAGCGTATTAAAGTAGCCATTTCTTATGGCGATATAAGCGAGAATTCCGAATATGACGATGCCAAAAATGAGCAGGCCTTTATCGAAGGGCGTATTATCGAGCTGGAGCAGATGATCAGCACGGCTACGCTCATTGACGAAACTGCGAAAAAGAAAAAAGGCACAGTTATTCTCGGTTCTACCGTTATCGTTAAAGATATGGAATTTGGAGACGAAGAAACCTATACCGTTGTCGGCACTACTGAAGCTGATCCTTCGCAGAACCGCATCTCCAATGAATCACCGGTCGGCGCTGCGATTTTGGGACAGAAAGTAAACACTGTCGTACAGGTGCATACTCCTGTAGGCGAGCTTTCATATAAAATAGTAAAAATTAAATAGATCTGATTTTTTAGGAGCGAGAAATATGTCGGAAGAAATTAAAAATCAACAAGCTGCCGAACCGGAAGCTTTAACAGAAACAGAAATCAATGAACAAATGCAGGTGCGCATCAATAAAATGCACCAAATCGAAGAAAAAGGCTGGAAACCTTTCGGCCATAAATTTGAATGGACCCACCATGCTCAGGATATTGCCGACCAATTTGAAGAATTAACGGCTAATGAAACTGTTGTCCGTCTGTCCGGCCGCGTTATGGCTATCCGCGGTCATGGCAAAACCTGCTTTATCGATCTGATGGATAAAACAGGCCGTATTCAGCTTTATGTACGTAAGGATGCCTTGGGCGAAGAAAACTATACCTTGATCAAACTGATGGATATCGGCGATATTATCGGTGTAGCCGGAACAGTTTTCCGTACGCACATGGGCGAATTGTCTGTTAAAGCGGTTGCTTTGGAACTGCTTTCCAAATCTCTGCGGCCTCTGCCGGAAAAATGGCATGGCTTGAAAGATGTCGAAATGCGTTATCGTCAGCGTTATGTTGACCTGATCGTTAATCCTGAAGTCCGCCGCACTTTTGTTCTGCGCAGCCAGATCATTAAAAGCGTTCGCGAGATTTTAGACGGCAGAGACTTCCTGGAAGTCGAAACGCCGATCATGCATTCTATTGCCGGCGGCGCAGCCGCACGTCCGTTTATCACCTATCATAATGCCTTGGATATGCAGCTTTATATGCGTATCGCGCCGGAACTGTATCTGAAGCGTCTGATCGTCGGCGGGATGGAACGTGTTTATGAATTAGGGCGCGTATTCCGCAATGAAGGTATTGATATCAAACATAATCCTGAATTTACCATGGTCGAGATCTACCAGGCCTATGCTGACTATAATGATCTGATGCATTTGACTGAAACCATTGTTTCACAGACTGCACAGAAAGTGCTCGGCACGATGAAGATCAGTTACGAAGGCCAGGAGATCGATCTGACTCCTCCCTGGAATAGAATGACTATGATCGAGGCCGTAGCTAAATATACCGGACAGGATTTTTCCGGTATCAAAGACCTCGACGAAGCGCGTAAAATGGCAGATGCTATCAACGTGCCTTACGAAAAAACTTTCGGCATCGGTAAAATCATCAATGCCTGCTTTGAAGAACACGTAGAAGAGAAACTGATCCAACCTACGTTTATCACAGGACATCCGAAAGAAATTTCACCGCTGGCCAAAAGCAGTGAAGCAGATCCTGAAATTACAGACCGTTTTGAAGGCTTCATTTATGCGCGAGAGATCTGCAATGGCTTCTCCGAGCTCAACGATCCTATCGACCAGCGTGAACGCTTCCAGAAACAGGTGGAAGACCGCGCTGCCGGCGATGATGAAGCTCATATGATGGATGATGACTTCGTAACCGCGCTGGAATATGGTCTGCCGCCTACAGGAGGGCTGGGCATCGGTATCGACCGCCTGGTTATGTTCCTGACAGACAGCAGCAGTATCCGCGACGTTATATTCTTCCCGCATATGCGTCATAAAGTACAATAAAAGTAAAAAGAGTATAAATCCGCACCGTATTTTTCGGTGCGGATTTTTTCTTGAAAAAAACATAAAAAAGTTGTCAAAAAGGTGTTGACAGAAGTAACGGGGAATGCTATTATATACAAGTCGCCGAAATGCGGCGGCAGGCAGAACCTTGAAAACTGAACAATAACCAAAACGAATGTGCGGGCGAGCGTTTCTTGAAAGAGAAGCGTTTGCCAAGTCAAAAAATAATTTCTTAACAACAAATCGAAAGAGCCAATCGGCTTTCTCAATAAAACTTTATTGGAGAGTTTGATCCTGGCTCAGGACGAACGCTGGCGGCGTGCCTAACACATGCAAGTCGAACGGAGAATTTATTTCGGTAAATTCTTAGTGGCGAACGGGTGAGTAACGCGTAGGCAACCTGCCCTTTAGACGGGGACAACATTCCGAAAGGAGTGCTAATACCGGATGTGATCATCGTGCCGCATGGCAGGATGAAGAAAGATGGCCTCTACAAGTAAGCTATCGCTAAAGGATGGGCCTGCGTCTGATTAGCTAGTTGGTAGTGTAACGGCCCACCAAGGCGATGATCAGTAGCCGGTCTGAGAGGATGAACGGCCACATTGGGACTGAGACACGGCCCAGACTCCTACGGGAGGCAGCAGTGGGGAATCTTCCGCAATGGACGAAAGTCTGACGGAGCAACGCCGCGTGAGTGATGAAGGATTTCGGTCTGTAAAGCTCTGTTGTTTATGACGAACGTGCAGTGTGTGAACAATGCATTGCAATGACGGTAGTAAACGAGGAAGCCACGGCTAACTACGTGCCAGCAGCCGCGGTAATACGTAGGTGGCAAGCGTTGTCCGGAATTATTGGGCGTAAAGAGCATGTAGGCGGCTTAATAAGTCGAGCGTGAAAATGCGGGCTCAACCCCGTATGGCGCTGGAAACTGTTAGGCTTGAGTGCAGGAGAGGAAAGGGGAATTCCCAGTGTAGCGGTGAAATGCGTAGATATTGGGAGGAACACCAGTGGCGAAGGCGCCTTTCTGGACTGTGTCTGACGCTGAGGCGCGAAAGCCAGGGGAGCGAACGGGATTAGATACCCCGGTAGTCCTGGCCGTAAACGATGGGTACTAGGTGTAGGAGGTATCGACCCCTTCTGTGCCGGAGTTAACGCAATAAGTACCCCGCCTGGGGACTACGATCGCAAGATTGAAACTCAAAGGAATTGACGGGGGCCCGCACAAGCGGTGGAGTATGTGGTTTAATTCGACGCAACGCGAAGAACCTTACCAAGGCTTGACATTGATTGAACGCTCTAGAGATAGAGCTTTCCCTTCGGGGACAAGAAAACAGGTGGTGCATGGCTGTCGTCAGCTCGTGTCGTGAGATGTTGGGTTAAGTCCCGCAACGAGCGCAACCCTATCCTATGTTACCAGCGCGTAAAGGCGGGGACTCATAGGAGACTGCCAGGGATAACCTGGAGGAAGGCGGGGATGACGTCAAGTCATCATGCCCCTTATGTCTTGGGCTACACACGTACTACAATGGTCGGAAACAGAGGGAAGCGAAGCCGCGAGGTGGAGCAAATCCCAGAAACCCGACCTCAGTTCGGATCGTAGGCTGCAACTCGCCTACGTGAAGTCGGAATCGCTAGTAATCGCAGGTCAGCATACTGCGGTGAATACGTTCCCGGGCCTTGTACACACCGCCCGTCACACCACGAAAGTTGGTAACACCCGAAGCCGGTGAGGTAACCTTTTGGAGCCAGCCGTCTAAGGTAAAGTAGATGATTGGGGTGAAGTCGTAACAAGGTAGCCCTACCGGAAGGTGGGGCTGGATCACCTCCTTTCTATGGAGACATGAGATAGTAAGATATCTCGTAGACTTCAAGTCGACGCACATTCGTTGGTTAATGTTTAGTTTTGAAGGCTTAGCCTTCTTTTTTGAACCTTGAAAACCATATAGAAGAGACAAACAGTTTATTATGAAAATGATGAGTGAGTAGTAATAGACACAAACCTCTAATCAAAATGCTATATTTGATGAGAGTTAACGAGAAAAAAGTCTAGGAACGTAAGTTTCTTAGCAGCTGAAAAGTCAAGCTACTAAGGGCATACGGTGGATGCCTTGGCACTAAGAGCCGATGAAGGACGCGGTAAGCTGCGATAAGCTACGGGAGGTGCAAGCAACCATTGATCCGGGGGTATCCGAATGGGGAAACCCGGCCATCGTCATGGATGGTCACCCGCAAGGGAGGGCACCTGGGGAACTGAAACATCTAATTACCCAGAGGAAAAGTAATCAAACGAGATGCCCACAGTAGCGGCGAGCGAAGAGGGCAGAGCCTAAACCGAGCTCCGGCTTTTCGGGGTTGAGGACCGGCAGAATCGAAGTCAGGCCTAGTCGAATTACCTGGAAAGGTAAGCGAGAGGGTAAAAGCCCCGTAGACGAAAGGCAGAGCAGAGGCCGAGATCCAGAGTACCACGAAGCACGAGGAATTTTGTGGGAAGGGGGGGACCACCCTCAAGGCTAAAACTACTTGGCGACCGATAGCGCATAGTACCGTGAGGGAAAGGTGAAAAGAACCCCGGGAGGGTGAAATAGTACCTGAAACCGTATGTCTACAAGCAGTCGGAGCGCAAGCGACGGCGTGCCTATTGAAGAATGAACCGACGAGTTACTGTTGCTAGCGAGGTTAAGTGGAAAACATGGAGCCGCAGCGAAAGCGAGTCTGAACAGGGCGTTCAGTTAGTAATAGTAGACCCGAAACCGTAGTGATCTATCCATGGCCAGGTTGAAGCACAGGTAAAATTGCGTGGAGGACCGAACCGGTGAGCGTTGAAAAGCTTTCGGATGAGATGTGGGGAGGGGTGAAATTCCAATCGAACGCGGAGATAGCTGGTTCTCCCCGAAATAGCTTTAGGGCTAGCCTCGAGGTAGTAAGTATAGGCGGTAGAGCACTGATCGGGCTAGGGGCCGTAAAGGATACCGAACCCTGTCAAACTACGAATGGTTATGCTGCAGAGCTTGGGAGTCAGACTACGAGTGATAAGATCCGTGGTCAAAAGGGAAACAGCCCAGAACACCGACTAAGGTCCCAAATGTTACACTAAGTGGCGAAGGATGTGGAGTTTCCAAAACAACCAGGATGTTGGCTCAGAAGCAGCCACCATTTAAAGAGTGCGTAATAGCTCACTGGTCGAGAGACCCTGCGCCGAAGATTCCCGGGGCTAAAGTACGAAACCGAAGCTGTGGCTGTATACGTAAAGTATACGGGGTAGGGGCGTTCCCATAGGGTAGAAGTCGAACTGGAAGGTTCGGTTGACTTGTGGGAAGTGAGAATGTCGGTATGAGTAGCGAAAAGAATGGTGAGAATCCATTCCACCGAAAGCCTAAGGGTTCCTGAGCAACGATCGTCGTCTCAGGGTAAGTCGGGACCTAAGCCGAGGCATGGAGCGTAGGAGATGGACAACTGGTTGATATTCCAGTACCGGCAGCAATCGTTTGAACGATGGAGTGACACAGAAGGGCAGGCAAGCATGCGAATGGAAGAGCATGTGTAAGCGTGTAGGGTGGTGCATAGGCAAATCCGTGCACTGAGCCTGAGGCGTGATGCGGAGTGAGCAGAGATGCGAGCGAAGTTGTTGACCCCACACTGTCGAGAAAAGCTTCTAGTGAGAGCTACCGCCCGTACCGCAAACCGACACAGGTATGCGGGAGAGAATCTAAGGTGCGCGGGAAAACCCTCGTTAAGGAACTCGGCAAAATGCCTCCGTAACTTCGGGATAAGGGTAGCCACAGTGGTGAAGGGACTTGCTCCTGGAGCCTAGTGTGGTCGCAGAGAAGAGGCGCAAGCGACTGTTTACCACAAACACAGGTGCCTGCTAAAGAGAAAGCTGATGTATAGGTGCTGACACCTGCCCGGTGCTGGAAGGTTAAAGAAGGATGTCCGGGTTCGACCCAAAGCATTTGACTGAAGCCCCAGTGAACGGCGGCCGTAACTATAACGGTCCTAAGGTAGCGAAATTCCTTGTCGGGTAAGTTCCGACCCGCACGAAAGGTGTAACGACTTGCGCACTGTCTCAACGAGGGACCCGGTGAAATTGAAGTACCTGTGAAGATGCAGGTTACCCGCGACTGGACAGAAAGACCCCATGGAGCTTTACTGCAACCTAACATTGGGTTCTGATATTCGACGTACAGGATAGGTGGGAGGCATGGAAAGCTGGACGCTAGTCTGGCTGGAGCCGCCGTTGGGATACCACCCTTGATGTATTGAAATTCTAACCGCGAGAGTAACGAAATCCGGGACAGTGTCAGGCGGGCAGTTTGACTGGGGCGGTCGCCTCCTAAAGAGTAACGGAGGCGCCCAAAGGTTCCCTCAGAGCGGACGGAAATCGCTCGAAGAGTGTAAAGGCAGAAGGGAGCTTGACTGCGAGACGGACAGGTCGAGCAGGGACGAAAGTCGGGCTTAGTGATCCGGTGGTGCCGAGTGGAAGGGCCATCGCTCAACGGATAAAAGCTACCCTGGGGATAACAGGCTAATCTCTCCCAAGAGTCCATATCGACGGGGAGGTTTGGCACCTCGATGTCGGCTCATCACATCCTGGGGCTGAAGTAGGTCCCAAGGGTTCGGCTGTTCGCCCATTAAAGTGGTACGTGAGCTGGGTTCAGAACGTCGTGAGACAGTTCGGTCCCTATCCATCGCGGGCGCAAGAAACTTGAAGGGGGCTGCTCCTTGTACGAGAGGACCGGAGTTGACGAACCGCTGGTGTACCAATTATCCCGCCAAGGGGTACAGTTGGGTAGCTACGTTCGGAAAGGATAAACGCTGAAAGCATCTAAGCGTGAAACCAGCCTTAAGATGAGATCTCTCATAGAGCAATCTAGTAAGACACCTTAAAGAAGATGAGGTTGATAGGTCGGGAGTGTAAGTACAGCAATGTATTGAGCGGACCGATACTAATATGTCGAGGGCTTGACTTAAGTGACGCCCTGACAGAGGCAAGCGCAAGCGAAGCCAATGGCAGGAAAGGTTGAACTTATATCGAAAAAGCGACCTGAGGGGAGCGTTTTCGATGAAAGTGAATCGCCGAAAAGAAGTAAAAACACACAGCGAACTCAAAAGTTTGTACTCTTCTATATAGTTTTGAAGGCTTAAAGACCTTCTGAAACAATCTGGTGGCGATAGCTAAGGGGATCCACCTGTTCTCATCCCGAACACAGTAGTTAAGCCCTTAAACGTCGAAAGTACTTGGCTGGAAGCGGCCTGGGAGGATAGAAAGCTGCCGGTTAAAAAATAACCATACCATACGGTATGGTTATTTTTTTATGTTAGGTAAATTTCTAATCTTTACTTGACGTTAGCCTACGCTAATAGTATACTATATGAAGATGAAGAATAGTGTTCTTGATAAGGAACAACACAAGGGGCTTTTAATCACTGTATTGTTTGTCTGTTTTTTGTTATAATATAAAGCAAGCTATGAATTTATTTAGGAGGATATTGCCATGAAAATGGAATTTACAAAGATGCACGGTACTGGTAACGATTATGTTTACGTCAACTGTATGAAACAGGAATTGCCTAATCCGGGTGCTATTTCCGAATATATCAGCCACAGACGTTTTGGTATTGGCAGTGATGGCCTGATCATGATCTGTAAATCTGACGTTGCGGATTTTAAAATGCGTATTTTTAACGCTGATGCTTCTGAAGCCAAGATGTGCGGTAATGGGAGCAGATGTATCGCCAAGTATGTTTATGATAAAGGTCTGACGGATAAAACAACTTTTACGCTGGAAACGCTCTCCGGTATCAAAACCATCGATGTATTTTTGGGTGAAGACGGTAAAGTGGCAGAAGCCAGTATCGATATGGGCGAGCCTATTTTTAAATGTGCCGACATCCCCATGATCAGCGATCACTTTATGTTTGTAGATCAGGGACTGGTGCTGGAAGAAGACATTGTTTATAATGGTACGGCTATTTCTGTAGGCAATCCGCATTTCGTCACCTTTGTAGACGATGTAGATGCTTTGGACCTGGAAAAATTAGGGCCTAAATTTGAAAAACACAAATTATTTCCTGAAAACGTCAATACTGAATTTGTGCAGGTAATCGATAAAAATACCGTTAAATTCCGCGTCTGGGAACGCGGCAGCGGCGAAACCTGGGCCTGCGGCACCGGCGCGACAGCAGTCTGTGTTGCTACTATCATGCTGGGCCATGCAGGTAAAAAAGGTGAAGAATTAACAGTTATCGCCAAAGGCGGCACTCTGAAGCTTACCCATTTGGCCAATAACCATGTTATTTTAAGAGGCCCGGCTGTAACTGTATTTGAAGGCGTCATCGATATTCCCGATGAAGTCATTAATAAATAAAAATATATTTTTAGTTTAATGGGGGACAAAAAATGGCTTTTGTAAATGACAACTATTGTAATTTGAAAGACAGCTACCTGTTTTCGCAGATCGCGCAAAAGGTTAATGCTTATGTAGCGGAACATCCTGAGAAAAAGGTTATTCGTATGGGTATCGGCGACGTTACCCTGCCTTTGGCGCCGGCCGTTATCGACGCGATGCAGAAAGCCGTTGCCGAAATGGGCGTGAAGGAAACTTTCCGTGGCTACGGACCGGAGCAGGGCTATGATTTCCTGCACGAAGCTATCGTAAAATATTATGCCGGCTTCGGCGTAACTTTGGCCAGCGATGAAATCTTTATCAGCGACGGCGCTAAAAGCGACTGCGGCAATATTACCGATATTTTCAGCAATGCGAATACGATCCTGATTCCTGATCCGGTCTACCCTGTATATCTGGATACCAATATCATGTGCGGCCGTAAAATAGTTTATATGGACGGCAAGCCGGAAAACAACTTCCTGCCAATGCCTGACGACAGCGTTAAAGCTGACATCATTTATCTTTGCTCGCCGAACAATCCTACCGGCGCTGTTTATACCAAAGAGCAGCTGGAGACCTGGGTCGCTTATGCACTGAAAAACGACGCGGTCATTTTGTATGATGCCGCTTATGAAGCATTTGTTGATGATCCTGCAATCCCGCGCAGTATTTTTGTCGTTGAAGACGCCAGAAAATGCGCTATCGAATTATGCTCCCTGTCCAAAACTGCCGGCTTTACCGGTACCCGCTGCGGTTATACCGTAGTGCCGCATGCTTTAGTACGTAAAACTGAAAGCGGCAAAGAGCTGGAACTGAACAAAATGTGGCTGCGCCGTCAGACTACCAAATTCAACGGTGTGCCCTATATCATCCAACGCGGCGCCGAAGCTGTGTTCAGTGAGCAGGGGCAAAAGGAATGCCGCGAAATGCTGGCTTTTTATAAAGAAAATGCCAGGATCATGGCCGAAGGCCTGCGCAGAAAAGGCATTAAATTCTACGGCGGGACCCATTCACCCTATATTTGGCTGCAATGCCCGCAGGGTATGTCTTCCTGGGAATTCTTTGATTTCCTGCTTGAAAAACTGGCTGTTGTCGGTACTCCCGGCGCCGGTTTTGGCGCTATGGGCGAAGGATACTTCCGCCTGTCCGCTTTTGGCAGCCGTGAAAACACTATCGAAGCAATGGAACGCATTGAAAAAGAACTGTAAGCAGAATAATAAAAACGCCTGGTTTTTAACCAGGCGTTTTTGTTTTTAAAACAGACCGTCAATTTTTAACAGCTTTGATACAGAACATCGGGACTGGGATATAGAAGATATCCTGTTCGGCATAAATACGGTCACCGACGCTCTGGTCGACAGAACAGGAACAGCTGCCTAAAGCCTTAAGTATTTCCAAGTCCCAGCGGGGACGCTCAAAGAGGCTGATTTCCAGCATATGGTAAATATTGTGGCACTCATTTAATAATTCTGCGGAAACATCGGCATGGGCATTGAGGGCAGGCAGTTTTTGCCGATGATGGTCCTTGGCGTATTCCGCGTCATAATTCAGCAGGATACCTTTCGGAGCCAGCACACGGAGCCATTCGGCATAAGCTGTTTCGGGATGTGGCAGGTTCCACATCAGATTTCTGGCAATAACGACATCAAAGCTGCCGTCAGAAAAAGCCGTATGCTCGGCATCGGCAGTCTGAAAAGTACAGCTGCAGCCTTCTGCTGCCGCCAGCACTTTCGCCTGAGCGATCATGGCAGGTGTCAGATCGATACCGGTGACTAGGTGACCTTCATTAGCCAGCAGAACGGAGAAAAAACCGGCGCCGCAGCCAACGTCAAGGATACGCAGCTGTTTTGCGGGCGGCAAATGCTGCACGATCTCGCGCTGCCACTGGCTGTATTTTTCACTGTGCAGCTCCTGACGGCGCAGTGCGGCAAAAGCGTCGGCCCTTTTCGTCCAGTAATTTTCAATATAGTTTTTGGTATCGCCGCTTGGAATAAGCGTTTTTTTAGATAAATCAGACATGATCTGCTCCTATTTTATCGCTGCAATCATAAACATGGGCGTTGAAGCGTAATTTATTTTTTCTACCGTCGACCAGACGCGCTGCCAGACAGAAACGTCAGTAGTAATGGAACGCATACGCAGCTTTTCCAAAGTGCGGATATCCCAATGCGGCCGTTGGATACCTGTCAGAGGTACCTGCAGGGCGATCGCCTCCATCGCGTCGATATCAGTACTCAGATAATGGTCTTCAAGATCGTTTTGCTGTACGTTGCGTCGATCCTGTTCGTATTGCTGTTTTAAGTCAGCGTCATACAGATAATTATACCAGTTGGCGTCAAAATTCAGAAGCAGCCCTCCGGGTTTCAATACATGACGCCAGTTGCCATAAGTCTGCTCCGGGTCTTCCAGGACCCAGGTAAGATTGCGTGAAAGTACAACGTCAAAAGAGTCTGCGGTAAACGTCGGCTTCTGCGCGTCCATCAGGCGAAAATCGATAGCTTCCTGCCAAGGTCCGGCATTACGTTTGGCTTCAGCCAGCATTGCCGGGGCAGCGTCGATAGCCGTTACTTTATAACCGGCTTCCGCCAGAATAACAGCAAAGAAACCGGGACCGGTGCCGGCGTCTAAAACAGTGATTTCCTGCGGCGCCCGGTTAGGATAAACCATCTGGATCTGTCTGCTGATTTCTCTGAGCCAGTTGCTGCGCTGACAGCCTGCCAGTTCTTCCTGATTGACCTGCGAATAACTGGGAGCCCGATCTGTCCAGTATTTTTTATTAACTTCAAATAATGCAGATGTCATAGCTTTCACCTATATTTTCGTAAGATTGAATGCTGCCGTTACCAGTTCGCGGGTGTAATGCTGCTGCGGTCGGGTGATGATATCCAGGGCAGGTCCGCTTTCAATGATCGTCCCGGACTGCATGATCAGGATTCGCTGGCAGATTTCCTGTACAAGAGTAATGTCGTGACTGATGAACAGCAGGCTCATTTTAGTTTCAGCCTGCAGCTTAAGCAGCAGCTGAATGATCTCTGCCTGGGTCTGTACGTCTAAAGCGCTGGTTATTTCATCGCAGATCAGCAGCCGCGGTTTGATACTGATCGCTCTGGCGATAGCGGCACGCTGACATTCGCCGCCGCTCAGCTGGTGCGGAAATTTTTCAGCATGCTGCAGTGTCAGGCCTGCTGCCAGCAGTAAAGCGATCGATCTTTCCTGGGCCGCAGCCTTAGTACAGCCGTAATTCAGCATTGGCAGCATAATCGAGCTGCCGATGCTTTTCCGGGGGTGAAAAGCCGCAGCGGCATTTTGAAAAACCAGCTGGACCTGACTGTAATAATTTTTTCGCAGTGCGGCATCGGCAAAGTCCAGCGGCTGGCCATTGAAGCTGACCGTACCGCTGTCGGCCGGCGTCAGTCCCATAAGCAGACGTGCCAGGGTGCTTTTGCCGCAGCCGCTTGCCCCAGCCAGCCCCAGACATTCGCCGGGGGCAACACTAAAGCTGACATTGCAGACAGCAGGCAGCGCGTTATGTTCACTGAAGAAAGTTTTACTGAGGCTGGCTGCCTCTAACAGGGCGCTCATAAAAGAAATTCCTTTCTGAAATGCGGTATGGCCTCGATCAGCTTACGGGTATAGTCATGCTGCGGCCGGTTGAGTATTGTTTGCGCCGGACCGCTTTCGATGATTTCGCCCTGCCGCAGTACGGCGATCGTATCAGCTATCTGGGCCAAAGCGCTGATGTTATGTGAAACAACGATCAACGCAGTATGGTGATCTGTTTTTAGCTGCAGCAGGTGCCGTAATATTTTCTGCTGCGTCAGCAAATCAAGTCCAGAGGTCGGTTCGTCTGCCAGTAACAGCTCCGGCTTCAGCAAAAGTGCCATAGCTATACAGACCCGCTGGTTCATGCCGCCCGAAAGCTGAAACGGATAGCTGTTTAAAATGGCCTGAGGCTTAGAAAAATCGAGCCCGGCAAGCACCTGCGCGGCAGACTGCAGGCTGGCGGCCGTATCGAACTGCCCCTGTGCCTGCAGCATAGTGCAGATTTGCGAGCCGATCGTCTGCAGGGGATATAAAGATGCTGTAGGGTCCTGAAAAATCATGGACAGCTTCCTGCCGAGCAGACCGCTGCTGTTCAGACGGCCGCCGCTGAGCAGGCTGCGCCCCTGCCAGAGGATCTCGCCGCCAGTAATGACAGCGTTAGCAGGTAAAAGGCCGGTCAGCGTTTTTAATAGAGTGCTTTTGCCGCCGCCGGAGCTGCCGACGATGCCCAGGATCTCTCCCGGGCAGACAGTAAGCTGCACAGCTTTTAAAATTTCTTTAGCCCCATAGGCAAGGCTCAGGTTATTTATTTGCAGTAATGGCTGCTGTTTGTTCATAGTTGAACCCCTTAGACCTCAAGGTCGGAGGTGATTTCGTAATAATCGGAAGGATGGGCTGTAAAGCCCTTGATGTTGCTTTTCATCACAAAGGACATTTTCAGATGCGAAGCATAGATAAATGCGTTATCGTCTAAAAGCTGCTGGCTGATCTGGACTGCCAGCCTGCTGCGTGCTGCCGGGTCAAATTCGCCGCGCAGCTGCCGGGTCAGTTCTTCGACCCGTTCATTATGTTAGTGGCCGGAATTATAGGAAGAACTGTCCAGTACATGGGTCGTAAAATAATACTGCGGGTCGCCTGTAGGCGCAGCCACAAAAGCCTTGGCATAAATATCCCAATCCCCGCGTTTCAGGAAATCGTTATAATTATCTGTCGCGTTGACTTCGGCCCTGATACCGACCTCCTTTAGAAAAGCCTGGGCCGCTTCGGCCAGCAAAGGCAGCTCCTGCCGGGAAGTATAGGTGAGCCAGCGGACGGTAAGGTCCTGACCGTTTTTATCAACGTAGCCGTTGCCGTCAGTGTCGGTCCAGCCGGCTTTCCGCAGCAGTTTTTTTGCCTGTTCGGCGTTATAAGCGTCCGTATGCACGGCATCGCCGCCGCAGGGCATATTGGCAGGGAAGGGACCGACAGCCGGCGTACCGTTGCCATTCAAAAGCACGCTGGTAAATTTATCCTTGTCGATAGCCATAGCTATTGCCTTTCTAACGGCAGGCTCCTGTAATACCGGCGTCGTAAAATTCAGGCAGGCCTGAAAAACTCTGGAAGTATTGGCGGAAGCAACCTTAAATTTTGCATTGCCGGTAAATAAAGGCAGACTGGCATAGGGCAGGCCCTGTGTGGCATCGATCTCGCCGTTCTGCAGCGCCATCGTCAAAGTATCGCCGTCGGGAATACTGCGGACGATAACTTTATCTGTTTTCACCCTGCCGCCCCAGTACGCCGGATTTTTAGTCAAAACTATTTCCGTAGGCGTCAGGCTTTGGACGATATACGGGCCGGTGCCCGAGATTTTGACATCGTCGGCAGTGCCACGCTGCATATCGATGATGCAGCCGTAAGGATCGCATAAATAATTGATCAGCTCCGGCGCTTTTTCCTGAGACTTTATCGTAACGGTTTGTCCGTCAGCAGTGATTGAAGCCAGTTTTAAGTCGTCGGCAGCCCGTTTATGGCGCTTTACCAGATCCTCAAGGCAGGCTTTCACGGCGGCTCCGGTAAGTCTGGCGCCGCTGCTGAAATTTACGTCGTCGCGTAAAGTGATTTTAACAGTATGATCATCAAGAAATTCGTAGCCTGTTGCCAGCCAGGGCTGCGGCTGCATTGCTTCATTAAAGCGGAACAGCGTTTCGCCGACGCCGTAGCGCAGTGTTGACCAGCCCTTATAGGATTCGTGCGGGTCCATACCGGCGTTCTCCATAGCCACACCGTAAGCTGTGGTGCCGTAGCGGAAGACAGATTCTCCCGCCTTGTCAGGAGCTGCGGAAGGGCCGCAGCCGTTGAGCAGTAAAGCGGTAAGCAGCAGACCGCTGCCCAGTAAAGAAAGTTTCATCATAATAGCAATACCCCTCGCATAAAATTATTTAGGATTGAATTTAGGGTCAAGCTGATCACGTAAGCTGTCACCTAAAAGATTGAACAGACTGACCGTCACAAAAATCGCCGCGCCGGGTGCCAGGATCACCCACGGCGCCGTCTGCAGCATACTGCGGCTGCTGCTCATCATCGAACCCCACTCGGCTGCCGGCGGCTGGGCCCCCAGACCCAGAAAAGACAGGCCGGCAAGTTCCATCAGCATCGTGCCAAGATCAAGTGCCTACATTACCAGCAGCGGACTTAAAATAGAAGGGAGGAGATGCCGGAAAATTATTTCCGTGTCGCTGCAGCCGCTCAAACGTGCCGCCTCGATATATGGCTGCTGCCGGACAGTCAGCGCCTGACTGCGGGCCAGGCGTGCATATTTGGGCCACGAGATGACGGCCAGCGCCAAAACAGCGTTTGTCATACCGCCCAGGATACTGGCAACAGCAATGGCAAAAACAAGGCCGGGAAACGCTAAAAAAATATCGGACAGACGCATGATAAAATTATCCAGCTTCCCGCCATAGTAACCGCTCCAGAGCCCGGCGGCAGTACCGGTAGTAAAAATGATCCCCACTAAAGCCAGCGCAGAAAAAATGGAGCTTTGCCCGCCGACCAGCACACGCGAAAAACGCAGCGTCCGTAACGGTCAGTCCCAAAGGGATATTCGGCGCTGGGAGCCTGCAAAGCCAGGTCAAGGTTTTGCAGATAAGGATCGTGCGGTACCCAGTAAGGCGCGCTGAGCGTGACCAGAAACAGCAGCACTGTCAGCAGAAGCAGCCAGCAGGTCTTATGCAGGCCATGCGGCAGTATGTTTTTTGGCATCACCATCCACCGCCTTTAGTAAATTGCCGTGCCTGCGGCTCCAGCTGATGCAGCAGCAGATCGGTGACAAGATTGACACAGGTAAAAATGAGCGCGGTCCAGACCACGTAAGCCTGCACGACCGGGTAATCGCGCATCAAAATAGCGTCCATTGCCATTTTGCCGATCCCGTCGATCATAAAAATCATTTCAATAATTGCAGTTCCGCCTAACAGCGAGCCTACCGACAAGGAGAATAAAGTAATGAGCGTACTGCCAAGAGAACGCAGGATGAACCTGCGAAAAACAGTTGCTTTGGGAATACCGCGTACAAGAGCGCCCGCAACATAATCCCTGTTGATCTCCTCCAGGATATTACTGCGGATATGCCGGATATACTTGGCAGACATGGGAATTGCCAGCGCCAGCGCCGGCAGCAGCAGACCGCCGAAGCCTGAGCCGCCGAGGACGGTAAAAAAGTTCAGTTTTAATGCAAAGCAGTAAAGCAGCAGCAAAGCGATAAAAAATCCCGGCAGTGAATTGCCCAGAAACGCGCAGCAGCGAATCAGATGATCGCAGCAGCGGTTATGCCTCAGCGCTGCCGCGATACCCAGCGGCACAGAAATGCAGGCGGTAAGCAGCAGGGCCAGCGCCGTCAAATAAAGCGTAGGCTTCAGCTTAGCCACAAAAAGCGCTGTTACAGGCGTGCCTGAAATATACGAACGTCCCATATCGCCGCTGCAGACAGCCAGCAGCCAGTCCAGATAACGTACCAGCAGCGGACGGTCGAGTCCCAGCTCGGCACGGGCCGCTGCTTTGACCGTTTCCGATACCGCCCCGGAGGCCTTATACATCATATCGACCGTATCATCTGCCGGCAGCTGCATCAGCACAAACGTAAAAAAAGTGATGCCCAGCAGCACCGGCAGCAAAAGCAGAAAACGGTGTTTGATATAAATATTCATCGTGTCAGGCATCCTTTCTGAAAATAAAAACAGCTATGCAAAGTAAACCGCCCTTTCAGGAGCAGCTTAAGCCTTCATAGCTGTATCAATAATACTGTTGTTCAAATAAGAATGAGGGCAGCTTCAACTGCCGGCGGCTGCTTCAGCAGCCTGATATTATTTTATCATATTTTAATACTTTAAGTTAACTTCAAGTCAAGCTTTCAAAGAAAAAATTTACAAAAAAGTTTTTTCTTTGTGAGATTTTTGTAGAATCACAAAACTTTCCTTGAAGCTATACCAAGGTAGATGTATAATAGTAAAGAATCAAATTGACCCTAATATTCAAAGAGAGCCGGAGGTAATTATTAATGAAAAAAATTCTTTTAATGCTGACAATGGTCTTAGTGCTTGGTTTCAGTGCTATCTGCAGTGCCAGCAACGGTAAAGTGCTTGACGCTGAAGAAGCCATGGTCAACAAGTTTTTGGCAGCTTCCAATTATTCTGCCGTAACTTCCATGATGACTGACGGTATGAAAAAAGACTTTACAGAAGAAGTTTTTAAAAATTTCAAAGAGCAGATGGATAAAAACTTTGGCGCTGTCAGTGAAAAACGTTTAGTAGTGATAGAAAAAGGCGCCGATGCTGATATTTTAAGATACAGCATGAAATTTGCCAAACAGCCCGAAGCAATGATGAGCTTCCTGTTTGCAGTCAAAAACGAAAAACCTTTATTAGGTGATTTCGGTATTGCTCTGCCGCAAAAAGAAGAAAATAAAGAAGCCGCTAAATAAAACGGCGTAAAAAAAGGACTGCCAAACGGCAGTCCTTTTGTATTTTTATAGCAGCCCGCGCAGTTTGTCCAGTGCTTTTAATCGGTGCTTGGTGACATTGCGCACACTGCAGCCTAAACGTTTTGCTGCTTCGGAAGGTTTCAGCTCCTGTGCGAACAGCAGCATCATCACCTGCCGCTGGGCGGGGTTCAGCTGACGCAGAGCTTCCTGCAGATCCAGCGACAGTAAAAGCCGGGCCAGCTCGTCCAGGCTGCCGTCAGCATCACGGCAGGCCTCCAGCAGTTCGGTCCCGGCGGCGCTGTCAGTATCTACCTGCGCTTCGTTTTCCCAGATCTGCCCCTGCTTCTGCATGGCGTCAAAAAGGGCAAAATGCACCTTACAGCGCGCCAGCCCTGGCCAGTTGGCAAAATCGGCGCCGGCATATTTCAAAATCAGTTCGATCAGGGCCAGCACGGCGATACCTTCGGCATCTTTACCCAGCGACCGGTAAAACATTTCGCGGTGGGCCTCGCTTTTTAAAAGCGGACTGAAATCTTCGCATAGCTGCAGCAGTGCCTGTCTGTCGCCGCTTTGTGCGGCGGTTATCAGCAGCTGCAGGCGGCTGGGAGGTGTCTGGTCGTTTGTATTGTTTGGAGTGTTAATATTTTTTATGATGATCAAATCCTTTGGTTTTATGATGGCAGGCCATACTGTAAAGCGTTATGCATAACAGTTGCTAGTGTACGCCTGTTTTTTAAAAAAGTAAATAGCAAAATATCCCTTCCAGCCTGTTAGCCCCTATCTCTAAGATAGGGGCTAAATTTTTTTGCGGCTGGCCGTTGGGGTGCAGGATAAGCAGGAAAAATTAGATACCGGGTCTTAGCAGAAAGAGCTTTTGCTGCGTTTGGTAAAACAGCAAAAGTAAGATACCGCCTTTAAGGGTCGTAAAGCAGAAACCTGAAAAATTTTTTAAAAATTTTTCCATTGCTTGCCAACCCTTTGAAACCAAGCCGCCGAGCCGTTTACATAGGCCGGCGACGCCAAGCGTATCGCGGCGCAAACACAAAAATGTATATAAAATCCATCGCGCGTCTTGTGGGGGGGTACAGAGATGCTATAATAACTAAAGATATTGCTTTTGTAAATAAATATAAAGCTGTGATTTGAAAACATGAACCTTAAGTGTCACTAAGTAAAATTTTCAGGCAGCTTTTATTTGTCTATCCAAAGCTGCAGGGGGTGAAGTATGTACGATGAAACTAAACTGAAAGGTGTCGGTGCCCGTATCCGCAACCTGCGGGCCGAACAGGAACTGACACAGTTTGAACTGGCAGAAAAGATCGGTGTCAGCCAGACGCACCTTAGTAACATCGAGTGCGGACGGGTGCAGATCAGCCTGAAGCTGCTGCTGCGGATCGCCAATGTGCTGGAGCGGCGGCTGGACTATTTTTTAGGACTGCCGTCTTTGCCGTTTGCTGATGCCGCACCACAAGGCAGCTATACGGTAGAGGAATTGGGGACGCTGCTGCAAATGCTGCAGCTTTTAAAAACAACGAACCATTGAAGAAAATATAAAATTAATCAAACATAAGGGAGCTGGGAGAAGATGAGTAAAAGGGATATGCGTGCTAAAAAACTGCTGCTGGCAGTGTTATTGGCCATGAGCATGCAAAGCTATCATGCTGCGCCCACGTGGGCGGCCGAGATTGGTCAGCCTGCAGGGCAGACTGAAACTGTGGACGGAAAAGGGCAGAGCGGCAGCACCACAACGCCTGCGGAGGAAGAAGAAACTTCTGCACCTGCCACGGGTGAGGAAGCAGCAGCCGCCGAGGGGGAAGATGGCGCTAATACAGATGCTGCCATGCCGCTTGTTCCCTACGGTGTGCGTGCCGCCAGTGCCGGCAACGATGATTATGGCATCATGCCGCTGGTAAATTATTCTGATGGTACAGTTACCTTTAGTGAAGGTGCTTTGGATAATGTTACCAGTATCAACGGCGTTTATTTTTCTGCTGCCGCAGATCAAAGTCACCTTTTGATTGGTTCAGATAAGAGAACATTAACAAATAATAACAATACTGGTATAGGCATACTGTCTGTTGCTAATGGTAATTCAACAGTTGCAGTTGGTTACGAAGCAAGAGCGTCTGCAAATTATAGTATCGCTATAGGTGCTTATTCTAGAGCTTATGCTGATGATAGTATTGTAATCGGTGAGAATAGTGAAATCACGGATACAGGACTGGGTAGTATGGCGCTGGGTAGAAATACTAAGGTGGTAAGCCAAAATAGTATTGCTATTGGAAAAGGAGCCCATATCAGTGGTGAAAGTCAATTGTATAGTGTAGCTATTGGCGTTGACAGCACTACAAGTAAAGCAAAGCAGGTATCCTTCGGCCATAAAAAAGATGACCTTGATAGAGATGGCAGTTCTTTTGGTGACGACCTGTTCCGCAGTGTAGTAAATGTTGCCGATATTGAAATGCACGGCGGTATAACAGGTTTGACGAGTATAGAAGGTGTGGCAGTTTCGGGCAGTGCGGCTGACGGCCTTACCATCGGCGGCATTACATTTAACAACGGCGGGATCATGGGTGAAGTAACCATGGATCAAGCAAAAGAAGTATCTTATACAATGAAAATTAATGGTCTGGATCTTTATACTGGTGTTAGCGAATGGGATAAAGGAAGTATGGCTTTAGGTAAAGATGCCCAAATTTCTGCATATACTGGCGCCACTTCTTTTAATGCCACGGCAATTGGTACAAGAGCAATTGCAGATGGTGATAATGCTATTGCCATTGGCGCTTACAGCACTGCCTATACTGAAGACGATCAGCCGGAAGGCAATGCCATAGCTATAGGTACTAATGCTAGAGCAATTACTGCTAATAGCATTGCTTTTGGGTATCAGACTTATGCAAATCGGAATGCAGGCAAAAGTGTGGCTTTAGGTGCATATTCTTCTGTGGATGCTTCTGATACTGTCAGTTTTGGGCATAAGAATGGTGATAAATATTACGATAATATCAATAATGATGAAAAAAACTATACAGATAATCTGTTCCGCAGTCTGGTCAACGTCAAAGACATTGAATTAAATACAGCTGATGACGGAACTGGTGGCGCGATCACAGGGTTGACCAGTATCAACGGCGTGGCAGTTTCGGTCAGCACGGCGGCTGGCCTTACGGTCAGCGGCGTAACGCTTAATGGTGGCAAGGTGAATGAAGTTGCGTTAGGGCTTAAAGGTGGAACTGGCTCTGATAAAGACAACGTGTTTGTGGGTACTGTTGACGTAACGCAGATGCAGGCTGACGTAGCAGGTAAGGCAGATACAGCGACAGTAAGTACTTTGAGCAACAAAGTCGGTACGGCAGAAAGCGATATCGGTAATTTAAAGAAGAATACGGCAGGAATCAGCGTTGCTGATGGTATGACTGTGATTGCCAAAGGCTTTAAAGTAGGAGCAACAACTTATGGCATGGACAGCAGCGGCACACTGACGGCAGCAACTGTCAATGGCGCTGTTATTACAAGCGATAGCTTTAACGGCATCAGCATCAAAAGTGATGGAACAGTAGACGGTGTGGATGTGAGTGCCCTGAAAGCTACTGTTGATGGTATCAAGACTGACGGTGTGAGTACTGCGGATACAGCGGGTATCAAACGTGATACGACAGGTATATCGACGACTAAGATTGAAGATAATACCAGTATCACAACAGATGGATTGACAACAAATAAAGTTACTGTTGGTAATGCAATATTAGAAAATAGCAAGCTGACAGTAGGGGCCGTTACTTTGACAGGCGGTAAGCTGAGCGGCCTGACGGCAGGAGATATTACCAGCGCCGCCAGTACGGAAGCTGTGACCGGCGGGCAGGTCTATACTATAAAATCTGATCTGGAAACATCTATAAGTGGCAAAGCTGATACAGCGATAGTGACTGCTTTGGAAACAGCAACAACAGGTATGTCCTATGCCAGCGGTACAACTACTTTCACCGGAGTAGTGACAGCAGGTGAGTTTAAAGTTGGCGTTACGGGCTTTGGCTTTGGCAGTGACGGTGCCTTAACGGCCAAAACTGTGAACGGTGTGACGATCAGCGGCAGTGATGCGGCTAAAGATGCGGCAATTGGCGGCTACAGCTTAAAAACAATAACCGATGATATTGCTGATTTGAAAACTAATGGCGGTGCAACCAGCGCCAATACGGTGGGTATCAAACACAGCGGTACAGTGGATACGGTAGATAGCCTGACTACTATCGAAGGCAGTACCGCAATCAGTGGCAGAGGCATTGTCGTAACTGGCATAGTTGATGCAACTACGCTGAAAGAAGGCGGCACGGAGTTAGCTGCTAAGTATGCAGGGATAAGTGAAGCCTATACCGCAGAGAAAGCAGCTTTAAAAGCGGATAAAGCTGACGTCGATACTTTAAAAACAACTGTTGGCGATGCGGATACAGGTTTGGCAGCAGTAAATACCAGAGTAACTGATTTGCAAACAGTAACTACGGGTATGAGCTATGACAATGATACTACCAGTACCAGCTTCAGCGGCAATGTAGTTGTCGGAAATGTAGGCAATCAAACCCATACGCAAATCACTGATAATGCTATTATTTTCGGTGAGGGTACTGATAAGCAGGTCACAGTAGATGCCAGCGGTATCCACGTAGGTAAAAAAGCGGCCGGCGGCATTGCTTTATATGCCGATGCTGACGGTACGCATATCGATCACACCAGTCTGGTAACAGGATCGGTAACGGCGGACAATCTGAACGGAGTTGCTATTAGCGGCAACGCAACTGACGGTTTGAGTGTGGGCGGCGTGAATATCAAAGACCTGCAAGACCGTGTTACAACTATTGAAAACAGCGGCCCAGGCAGTGGTACCAGCACTGATACGGAAGGTATCAAACGCACCAAAGACAACGGTAAAGATGTGACCACGCTCGAGGGTGTTACCAGCTTTACGGCTGACGGTATGCAAACAGCGAACATGACCGCGGCAACAGCGGCTATCGGCGGTGTGGATTTTGCCGCTAACGGCGTAATGACAAGCGTCGGCAGTATCAATGGTATCAGTTTTGCTGATGGTAAGATCGGCGGCGTCAGCCTGAGCGGCGGCAAGGTGAATGGTGCGGAGATCAACGGCGCTAACTTTAACGGCGTAGATGTGAAAGCGCTGAAAAATAAGGTCGACAGCCTGGGAACGGGCGGCGGCACTGGCGGTGGTACAGGCAGCGGTGACGGCAATACTAGCGGCATCGGCAAGCCTGACGGTGATACGACGACGATCGAGGGCAATACCAGTATCACTACTGACGGTATTGACACTAATAAAGTCAATGCCAGCGATTCGATCGTTGTCGCTGATGGTGAAAAGAATAAAACAGTTATCAGTAAAGACGGTATTCTGGTGGCCGAAGGCGAAAAGAATCAGGTCAAGATCAATGAAGATGGTATCCACGTTGGTAAAAACAGCTCGGTCGTCAACGACACAGACGGCTTTATTACGGATAAAGGACTGTATATCGGCGTCAGCAGCAGCAGCGATACCAGCACAGCCAAATTCAGCGTTGCCCCTAACGGCAACCTGAGCAGCAAAGCTGGCGACTACGGTTTCAGCAATACCTCGGCAGACGGCGCCAAATTTACCCACAGCGGTGATACGGTTTACGGCACAGGCAGCCAGCTGGATACTACGATCCAGGGTAATAAGGTGACTACCGGCAGGATAGATACGGACGAGTTATACGTAGACGGTAATAAGGTAACTGTAGCCGGAGGTACTATCAGCCAGACTGACGCCGTAAACAACCATTTGAGCGGTGCTGATGCCGACGGGAATACAGTGACTAATGACTTTAAGACCAGTGCTGTGAACGGAACGACACAGGCGGCTGAGAAAACCTCGGCTGACGGTAAGGAAAGCACCAAGACCGTAAATAATACCTCGGCAGGTGGTACCGGCGTGACGACCAGCAAAACCACGACCGACAGCAAAGACAATGTGACGGTGAAGGAAAGCAGCTTCGGCACGAATGAAAAAGGTATGACGCTGAGCACAAGCAATAAGGTAACTGACAAAGACGGAAAGGTTACTAAAGACACCAGCGGCACGACCACGATGACCGGCGACAGTATCAGCGTCAGCAAAACAACGACGACTACGGAAAAAGACGCTGACGGCAACGAGAAAGAAGTCACCAAGACCAGCGGCACCACGATCGGCAGCGGCGAAGTGACCTTGAAACGCGAGGACGGCAGCACGATAGAAGTAGGCAGCGCCATTGAAGGTATGCAGAGTGATATGCGAGAGCTGGACGGCAGGGTCAACCGTATGGGAGTCGAGATCAAGGAAGTGGGCGCACTGAGCGCCGCTTTGGCAGGTCTGCATCCGCAGCCTGAAAACGCCAACAGCCGTGCGGATTTCGCAATGGCGATGGGCAGTTATGAGGGCAAGCAGGCACTGGCAGTAGGCGGGTTCTATCGCCCTGACAAACGGACGATGCTGAGTATCGGGGCATCGACGACCAGCAGCAAGCATATGATGAATATGGGTATCAGCATAGCGCTGGACAGGCTGCCGGAAGCAGAGCGCAAGGCGAAGGAAGCGGCCAAAGCGGCTGGCGTTGAGCAGGAAACACTGAACAGGGTGCTGGAGCGTCTGGCGGCTTTGGAGCAGGATAACAGGCGTTTGCAGGCTGATAATGAAAAGCGTGATGTTGCTTATGAGAAACTGGCTGCTGATTATACGCAGCTGAAAGAAAAATATATAGAAGAAACTGCTGACAGGCAGCAGTCTGAACAAGTTGAGGCTGAAGAATAAATGTTGGGGGTTGGATGGTAATGAAAAAGACAGTAATCTTATTGATATTAACTTTGATGATGGTGGTGAGTGGTATGTGTTATGCGGCAGGAGATGGCAGTGACTTGAACAGGCAGCAGAAGGTGGCCGATAAGTTTATGGCAGTACTCAGCGGCGATGCTGCGGCTGTGACGCAGCTGCAGGTAGATATGGTGCCGGAGCTGGCAGAGAAGATGACGGCGGCTAATTTTGCCGCTTTGCAAAAGCAGCTGAAGGAACAGTTTGGTATTCAGAAATCGGTGCGTTTTGCGGTTTATGAGCGGTTCGACCAGGGCGACCGCCTGACGTATCTTGTAGGCTACAGCAGGCAGCAGGCTGTGCGCGCGGTATATGGTTTCGATAAAAACGGTAAGCTGAGCGAATTCGTTTTTGTACCGCTGGAAGTAAAGGCGGCCCAGAAATAAAAATCAATAAAACCCAATAAAAAAGGCCGGACTGTTAAGTCCGGCCTTTTTATATAGATAAGGTCTGTTACCAGGTGAACCAGGTATAGATGCTGAATACTGTCAGCAGCATGACTTCTAAAATAAACATCGGTTTGAGGGTCTTGAAGAAGTCGGCTTTAAAATAATCCAGGGTGACGATAAAACACATATGTGTCGGCGTCAGCATTTGTCCGGCTACGCCGAAGGCCATGGCCACGCCTGCCAGGTTCAGGTCGCCGGGCGACAGGGCTGCTACGATGGGCATAACGATCGCTACATGACCCTGTGACAGACCTGTCAGGATGCCGATAATAAAGGAGATAGCGGCGATAATGACAGGTACGGGCAGCGGCGAGGCTTTAAAATCTTCCACGATGGTATGCAGAACGTTGGTATCGGTCAGGATCTGGATAAAATAGAGAATGCACAAAACGTTCATCAGCATTTTCCAGTCGCAGGCGCCGGTAAAAACTTCTTTGATGTTCAGGACGCGGCTTGTCATACGCAGGACCGGGATCATGGCGAAGGTGACCAGAGCCATAGCGGTGGAGGCGTTAAGGTCGCAGAAAACTACCAGCAGGAAGTTGATTACGACCGGGGAAAGCGACAGTACCAGGTTCATAATGTCCTGACGGCGTTCGGCCGGATCGACATCTACATTGCTGTTAGCGGGCATATCCAGCGGACGGATGAGCACCAGCCAGCCCAGGGCAAATGCCAGCAGGGTCAGCCAGCACAGGTGGGCGATAAAGTCGCTGAAGGCAACGCCGGCGATGCTGCAGGCCATGATCATGCCGGGTATGATGGGACTGGAAAATTCAAAGATATGCCGGAACCAGAAATTGATGGCGGCTTTATGTTCTTTGGTCAGGTCTGTATTGCGGCTGGCTGCTTCGACGATGGGCGCAGAAAAACGTGCGCCGCCCAGCGAAGGCAGCAGGCCGAGAAAAGCTGGCATAATGGCCAGTGTAAATTTTTCGCTGGCAAATAAGCGCTGCAGGGCGCGGATCATTCCGTCTAAAGCGCCGCTGGTACGCAGCTCGATTTCCAGGCACATGACAAAATAGAGCGCCAGGATCAGGTCGTAGGTGCGCTGCATGGTAAGCGTGGTAGTGAAGGCGCTGACCAGATAATGGAACTGAGGGGCTACTAAAGCCCAGATCAGCAGGCCGCCTGCCAGGATCGCCGGACCGATGGGGATGTGGCGGCGCAGCAGGATGATGATCAGCAGCATTGCTAAAGCGATCACGAGAAAAATATTCATTTTAAAACCTTCTCACTCTCAAATAATATATCTATTATACAAAGAATGCAGAGAAATTTCCATATTCGGCTGAAAAAAGGTATAATAAAAGAAAATATACTTCTGGAGGTGTACTATGTATATCAGTCGCTTATGTTTGCAGAATTACCGCTGTTATGATAATTTTGAGATAGATTTCAACAAAGAACTGACTGTTATCGTAGCTGAAAACGGTAAGGGCAAAACAGCTATTTTAGATGCGGTCGCTGTAGCTTTAGGGCCTTATCTGGCGTGCTTTGACGGTGTTAAGGCCAACCAGATCAGTGATACGGACGTACGCCAGACCAAAGATACTGTAGGCAGGACTTTGGAGCATGTGCTGCGGATGAAAAGCCAGTATCCCGTTGTGATCGGGGCAGAAGGCGTTGTTGACGGCGAAAAGATCACCTGGAAAAGAGAATTGAAGGCGGCCGGGGGGCGGACGACGATCCTGAATGCGAAGGCTTTGAGCGAGTATGGGCGGCATATGGTCAAGGCGCTGCGGGAGGTCAACGACAGTAAAATAATTTTGCCGGTCATGGCTTATTATGGTACCAGCAGGATGTGGAAGGATAATAAGCTGTTCGAGCTGCGCAAGGATATCAGTTTGGAGCGCGGCAGCGGCTACGTCGATTGTATGGAGCCTTCGTCATCATATAATACTTTTGGGCAGTGGTTCAAATATGCGGCGATGAGCGCGATGGAATTTGACCGTTATCTGGCCGAGAGCGGTAAAAAGGATGAAAAGAATCCGTATACGGAAGTGCTGAAGGCTGTGCGTCAGGCGATCATTACCTGTATCGGCAGTATGGGCTGGACGGATATAGATTACAGCTTTGCTTTTCAAAATCTGATCATTATGCATGAAACGATGGGTGTATTGCCGCTGGAGGCTTTGAGTGACGGTACCCGCAGCGTGATCAGTATGGCGGCAGATCTTGCGTACCGGATGGTGCGGCTGAACCCTGACCTTGGAGCCATGGCGGCTCTTGAAACGCCGGGCATCGTACTGATCGACGAAGTCGATATGCATTTGCATCCTTCCTGGCAGCAGGCGGTAGTGTATGATGTGCGGAAGGCGTTTCCCAACGTACAGTTTATTGTGACGACTCACAGTCCGCAGGTTCTGAGCACGGTCCCTGCTGAGGCTATCCGTATCCTGCGCTGGGACAATAATCTGATCAATATCGATAAACCTGCCTTTTCTTTAGGCGCTGAAAGCTTTCAGCTGCTCAAGGATATTCAGAATGTCGACACGCGCCCGCAGGCATTGCCGATCGTGAAGGACCTGTACAGGTATCTGATGCTTGTGAGCGAGGATAAATGGGATACGGACGAGGCCAGGGAGCTGCGCAAACGTCTGGACGAATGGTCTAAAGGGTGTGAACCGGCTTTGGTCCGTGCTGATACGGAAATCAGGATGAAGTCTTTCAGGAGGAAGAAAAAATGAAACGGGTGTACAAATCTCCGGCTACACCCGAGCGCCTGTGCAGTTATGTGAAGGCGTTCCCGGACGAGACCTGGGAGCATTTCCGCCGGCGCAACCGCAGGGGCTACCGCGAAGTAAAGCAGCAGCTGCTGCAGGATCAGCACGGTTTATGCGCGTATTGTGAGATCAGTATCAAGCTGGCTGAGTTTGAGGACAATGTTGATGATTTCAGGGTGGAGCATTTCTTCCCAAAAGTAGCTACACAGCTTGAAAAACACAATTATCACCTGGACTGGCATAATCTGCTTGGTGTTTGCCATGGCGGCAGCCAGCCTTATGTGTCGGACCCTGAATGGCGTTATTCCAGCAGGAAGAATGACCGGAGCTGTGATGTACCAAAGGGCGGGAAACCGATTTCCGAGCGGATACTGAACCCGCTGAAGATACCGGCGTCAGTCAGGCTGTTTCGTTATCAGGAGCATACCGGTAAGATGATCGTTGACGAAAGTTCCTGTCCGAAAAAACTGCAGGCCAAGGCGCGCAATACGATCCGCGAGCTGAATCTGAACGCGCCGCGGCTGCAGCGGATGAGACTGGCGCTGATCAGGATACTGGAGGACGAGATAAACAGTGCTTTGGCTGGCGGAGCGGTGCTGGAGGAGTTTTTGCCGCTGCTGGCGGAAAGTATCCTGCTGCCGGATGAAGATGGCAATTATCAGCCGTTTTTTTCAGTGGCGCGCTGGTATCTGGGTGAATTTGCCGAGGATATTTTAAGGGAAAATAATTATGCGATGTAACGCACTCCTGCTTAAAAATAACTTTTTAAGCAGGAGTTTTTTTGTGGAGGTAGAAAGTAATAATTATCATGTTTTCAGATAATTGCAGAAAGATATAGGGGAGCGGAGAAATATGGAATTAACTAAGAAAGCGTTTAAAGCATATGATGTGCGCGGCGTTGTGCCGACAGAGGTCAATGCGGAGATGGCTTATCGGGTAGGGCGCGTTTTTGCGGCGATGTTTGCAGCTGAAAAAGTTGTAGTCGGGCATGATATACGCTTGAGCGGGCGCGAGCTGGTCGATGCTTTGACGGAAGGGCTGCGGCACGGTGGCAGTGATGTGATCGATATCGGGCAGTGTGGTACGGAGATGATTTATTTCGCGACGGCACATCTGGACGCTGACGGGGGGATCATGGTAACGGCCAGTCACAATCCGGCAGAGTATAACGGGATGAAGCTCGTGCGCCGAGGAGCCAGACCGATCTCGGCCGATACGGGACTGATGGAGATCGCTGATATGGTGGTCGACAGTAAGGATTTTCCTCATGTCAAGGTGCCGGGCAAGACGGAGGGTGCTGTAAGACGTTATGATATCATGCCGGAATATATCGAGCATTTGCTGGGATATATCGACATCAAGGCGCTGAAACCGCTGAAGATAGTGGCTAACCCTGGGAACGGCGGCGCCGGTCCGGTCTTGAACGAACTGGCCAAATATCTGCCTTTTGAATTTATCAAGATCAATGAAATACCTGACGGGACTTTCCCGAACGGGGTGCCTAATCCGCTTTTGGTACCAAATCGCGAGGCTACGGCAAAACTGGTGCGCGAATATCAGGCTGATCTGGGCGTGGCCTGGGACGGCGATTTTGACCGCTGCTTTTTGTTTGATGAAAAAGCCGAATTTATTGAAGGCTATTATATAGTCGGTTTGCTGGCAGAGGTATTTCTGCGCAAGCAGCCGGGCGCCAAGATCATGTATGACCCGCGTCTGACCTGGAACACGCAGGAGGTTGTGGATGCGGCTGGCGGTGTTGCTGTGCGCTGCAAGAGCGGGCATGCCTTTATGAAGGAATGTATGCGTGCCAATGAGGTGCTGTACGGCGGCGAAATGTCGGCACATCATTATTTTAAAGATTTTTCCTACTGTGACAGCGGCATGATACCCTGGCTGTTGGTGGCGGAGCTGTTATGCACCAGCGGTAAAACTTTGTCGGAGCTGGTCGAAGCACGGATGGAAAAATTTCCCTGCAGCGGCGAGATCAACCGCAAGGTTGAAGATTCAGCGGCCGTACTGGCGGCGATCGAGGCTGAATATGCTCCCGGCGGTCAGGTTGATAAGCTGGACGGGCTGAGCATTGATTATGCCGAATGGCGTTTCAATGTGCGTGTTTCCAATACAGAGCCGGTGATGCGTCTGAATGTTGAGACCAGAGGCGATAAAAAGCTGCTGGCTGAAAAAACAGCGGAACTGCTGGAACTGATCGGCGGCGAAGAAGCCTGACAGAGCCCGCGTCTGATCGGTGCCGGCGGCAATCAAGGTAAGTGTTTATCTAAAAATTTATTTCCTGTTCAAGTGGAGAAAGAGTGATACAGATGACTGCAATCAAACAAGTGCGCAAGGCTGTTATTCCGGCGGCCGGATTAGGCACGCGTTTTCTGCCTGCTACTAAAGCTACGCCGAAGGAGATGCTGCCGATCGTTGATAAGCCGACGATCCAGTATATTATTGAAGAAGCGCTTGCTTCGGGAATAGAAGATATTCTGATTATTACCGGGCGCAGCAAACGTGCTATTGAGGATCATTTTGACCGCAGTATCGAACTGGAATTGAACCTTGCGGCCGGCGGTAAAGCGCAGGAGCTGGAGATGGTCAAAAAGATCTCTGATATCCGGATCCACTATATCCGCCAGAAAGAGCCGCGCGGATTGGGGCATGCTATTTTATGCGCGAAGCAGTTTATCGGCGATGAGCCTTTTGCGGTGCTTTTGGGCGACGATGTAGTAGACGGTGAAGTACCGGCGCTGAAACAGCTGATGGATGTTTATGATAAAACCGGGGCCAGTGTTTTGGGCGTACAGGAGGTGCCGCAGGAAAAGGTATCGTCTTATGGTATCGTAGCGTCCGAGCCTACGGCCGAACCGCGCACCTTTACGGTCAGAGATATGGTCGAGAAACCGGGCGTTGAGGAAGCGCCTTCGCGGCTGGCTGTTTTGGGGCGTTATATCATCAATCCCGAGGTGTTCCCGATCCTGGAGGCTACCAAGCCGGGACGCGGTAATGAGATCCAGCTGACGGACGCATTGAAGGAGCTGGCTAAACTGCAGAAGATGTATGCTTATAATTTTGAAGGACGTCGTTATGATGTCGGCGATAAACAGGGCTTTTTGGAGGCGACGGTGGAAATGGCGCTGAAGCGTCCTGATCTGAAGGATAAGTTTTTAGCATATTTACAGACTATTGTCAGTAAGAACTAAGGAGATTGAATGATGAATGTTCTGGTTACCGGCGGTGCCGGTTATATTGGTTCACATGTAGTTGAAGAATTGCAGAAAAACGGTTTCACACCGATCGTTTACGATAATCTTTCCACAGGCCATGCGGCGGCAGTGCCTGAAGAGGTGCAGCTGGTGGAGGGAGATATCCATGATGTTGCTTTTTTGAAGCATATCATGGCCCAGTTTGAGATCGACGCGGTCATTCATTTTGCTGCCAGCAGTCTGGTCGGCGAATCGATGGAAAATCCTTCCAAGTATTATTTTAATAATGTGGAGGGGTCGCTGCATCTTTTAGAAGCAATGAAAGGCGCCGGCGTAGATTATATCGTTTTTTCGTCGACGGCGGCAGTATACGGAGAGCCTGAGAGCGTTCCCATTAAAGAGGACAGCTGTCTGAACCCGACTAATGTTTACGGCCGCACGAAGCTGATGATCGAAAAATGCTGGCTGATTATGATATGGCTTATGAGATGCGTTATGTGGCGCTGCGTTATTTTAACGCCGCAGGAGCTTCGCCGAGCCGTGATATCGGCGAAGACCATGATCCTGAATCGCATTTGATCCCGCTGGTTTTAAAAACTCCGCAGGGCGTACGCAGGCAGGTTGCCATCTATGGTACTGATTATGCTACTGCAGACGGTACCTGTGTGCGTGATTATGTTCATGTCTGCGACCTGGCAACGGCACATGTTCTGGCACTCAAGCATCTGCTGGCTGGAGGAGCGAGCCGCGTGTATAATCTGGGCAGTGAAAATGGTTTCAGCGTGCGCGAGATCATCGATGCTGCTAAAAGATTACGGGGATAGACTTTACTGTGGTGGAAGAAAGCCGCCGCAGCGGCGATCCGGCTGTGCTGATCGCTTCTTCGGAGAAGATCAGGGACGAGCTGGGCTGGGTGCCTAAGTGCAGTACTGTCAATGAAGTTATCAGTACGGCCTGGAAATGGCATAAGGGACACCCGCAGGGCTATGAAGGCTGAAAATGTAAGACCGGTTTGCCTGGGCAGCCGGTCTTTTTGCTTTCAAGCCGTTTTTTTGTTAAAATAAGAGTTCAGGAAGAAGAAAACAGAGGACGAAAAAATGCAGCTTGTTGTAGATAAAATTGCCAGGAGTTTTGGCATTAATGAAATATTTAAGGATATCAGCTTTATGATCGATAAAGGTGAAAAAATTGGGCTGGTAGGCGTAAATGGCAGCGGCAAAACAACGCTGCTGCGCTGTCTTTTGGCTCCGGAAACGGTTGACGGCGGCGTGGTGCGTTTTGAACCCGGCTTGAAGATCGGTTATGTGGAGCAGGGGTTTCAGAATATCGGCACCGGCAGTTTGTGGCAGTTTATGCTGCGCTCCTGCCCGGAGATAGTGACGATGCGTGAAGAACTGGCGGCTTTGGAAGCACTTTCTGCCCAGCTGGAACCGGGTGCGGAGCTGGACGGGGTTTTAGAGGAATACGCCCGTGTGACCAAACGTTACGAACATGTCGACGGATATAATTATGAAGCGTTTATTAAAAGAGTCTTGATTGGCCTGGGTTTTGAGGAAGCGGTCTGGGATAAGACGGCGGAGCACTTTTCCGGCGGACAGAAAACCAGGATGATGCTGGCGGCGGCCCTGGTGCGGCAGCCTGATTTTCTGATTTTGGATGAGCCTACAAATCATCTGGATATTGCTATGACTGAGTGGCTGGAGAAGTATCTGCAGGAATTTAAGGGCGGGCTATTGGCAGTCAGTCATGACCGTGCGTTTCTTGATAATATCGCTACACGGATACTGGAAATGGAAGGCGGGCATCTGACTTCCTTCAAAGGCAATTACAGCAAATATCTGGTGCAGAAAGAGCTCCAGACTGCAACACTGGAAGCTGCTTATGCTTCGCAGCAGGATTATATCGCACGGACGGAAGCCTATATCCGTCGTTTTAAAGCGGGCATCAAAAGTAAGATGGCGCGTGGACGCCAATCTCAGCTGGATCGTCTGGAGCGGATGGACGCGCCTGTGCAGCATGAGGAATTTGCCCTGCGCCTGCCGCCTGCGCCGGAGTCTGCTGAACGGGTGCTGATTTTGGATAACCTTTCTGTTGGTTATGGCGATAATGTACTGCTGCATGATATAGATTTGGTGCTGCGCAAGGGTGAAAAGGTTGGCTTGCTGGGCCCTAACGGCACCGGTAAAACGACATTGCTGAAAACTGTTTTAGGCGAGCTGCCGCCGCTGAAGGGAACAGCGCAGATCGGCAATCGTGTGAAGGTGGGGTATTTTTCGCAGAGCTATGAAAGGCTTGCTCCCAAACAGACGCTGCTGGATAATTTTTTGGTGGAATATGGCTTTACTGAGGAACGTACGCGTTCACTGCTTGGCGGGATGCTGTTTCACGGCGACGACGTTTTTAAAGAGATCGGCACTTTGTCAGGCGGTCAGAAGGCACGTCTGGTATTGCTGAAGCTGGTGCTGGACGGGGCAAACTGCCTGGTGCTGGACGAGCCGACCAACCATCTTGATATTATGGCGCGGGAGACTGTGGAAGCTGCTTTGACTGCTTTTGACGGAACGGTGCTGGTGGTCAGCCATGACCGTTATTTTATCAACGAGATCGCTGACAGGATCTGGGAACTGGAAGATCACCGGGTCTGTGATTATAAAGGCAATTATGATTTTTATTTAGAAGAAAAGGCTAAAAGACGGCTGCTGCAGGCTGCCGTGCCGAGCAGCGCCCCTGTGCAGAGGAAGGCTGCGCCTGAGCCGATAAGCAGTACTGTAAAAAGTTCCGGCAGGCATAAGCGTGCCTACAGCCCGCAGGAAGCAGAAAAGCTGCTGGCAAAAGTTGAATTGAGTATTCGTGAACAGGAGGCTTTGCTGGGGGTGCTGGAAGGACGAATGGCCGATCCTGCCAGCCATACAGACCCGGAAGCCAGCGCTGCTTTGGCGGCGGAGCATGCTGCCCTGCAAGCGGAAATCGAGAAGCTGATGCTGCGTTGGGAAGAACTGATGACAGCGGCAGAAGCGTTACAGGAGTAAGCAGAAGATGTTAAATGCAATGACGGACGAAGAATATATGCAGTTGGCGCTGCAGGAAGCCCGGGCGGCTGACGTGATCGGCGAGATACCGATCGGCGCCGTACTTGTGGTTGAAGGTGAAGTTGTAGCGAGGGCGCATAATATGCGCGAAACCTGGAACGATGCGACGGCGCACGCCGAGGTCATCGTGATCAGGGAGGCGTGTAAAAAGCTGGGCCGCTGGCGTTTAGAGGGGCCGTGCTTTATGTTACAGTCGAGCCCTGTCCAATGTGTTCGGGCGCTATCGTCAACAGTCGTATCGACAAGGTTGTTTACGGCTGTCCTGATGCTAAAGCCGGAGGGGCAGAGTCGATCTTTAATATCATCAGTAATCCCAATCTTAATCATACGGCACAGGTCGTCAGCGGCGTCTGTGAAGCCGAATGTGCACAGGTAATGAAGGATTTTTTTAGACGCAGACGTGCGGAAAACAGGCTGGCAAAGGCTGGAATAGCTGCTGACAGTGCGGAAAATTAAGAAAAACTCTTTGCAAAATACGGATTTATGATATAATAAATAAGGCTGGTTTACGCGGAGAGGTGTCCGAGTGGTCGAAGGTGTTTGACTCGAAATCAAATGTACGGCAACGTACCGTGGGTTCGAATCCCACCCTCTCCGCCAGATGATTATGCGGTTCTTCATTTATTTGAAGGACCGTTTATTTTTTTGAAGCGGCAGACATCAGCAAGAATAAAAATATTTGACAATAGTTAGATGTCTAATTATAATTGAGATATGATGAAGCAGACAAAAACGATTTTTTTGATCAGTAAAATAAGAGAGAAGGCTAATAAATTCATTCTGGCAGATCTGGCGCAGCATGGTATTACTAAACTGGCTCCCTCACATGGAGATATTTTAGCGTGTCTGTATCAAAGGGAGCGGGTGACGATGAAAGAGATTTCAGACTCTATCCATCGGACGAAACCAACGGTAACGGTGCTCGTAAATAAGCTGGCAGAGCTGGGGCTGGTGAAGAAATTTCAGGCAGCGGAGGATTCCCGGGTCATTTATGTGGAGCTGACTGAGCAGGGAAAAGCATTGCAGAAGCTTTTTGAAAAAATTTCAGCTGATTTAGTTCAAAAAGTTTTTCAAAATATGGAACAGGAAGAAATGAAAAAGCTGGAAATATCTTTGCAAAAAATTCTGGATAATCTGGGGTAAAATTTTTTAAGAAAATAGTTAGACCTCGAACTAATTTTAGCAGCTGATAAACAAGGGACAACAATATTTTTATGATAGATAAACATGAGATTTACGCAGGGAAAGGAGGCTGGCAGATGAAAGGTCTGCGGCAGTGTTTCGGAAATTCAAAGCAGGCTGCGGCTAGGTGTGCAAGCGGCTGGATCGAGTGATTACCAGGCCCTGAAAGGGGTAAATAAAAGAAAGCGAGTTGAGTTTTATGAAAAAAGAAGTATTGGATTATGTTATTGAAAAGACACATGAATTGATGAATGCTGCTTCCTGCAGCAGTGAAGCTAAGGCAGCGGCGCAGAGCTGGCTGGATGCGGTCGGCACAGAACGGGAAGCCGATGAAACAAAAGAATATATTGCCGAACTGGAAGCGGATATTATGCCGATCGACAATCTGATAGCTTTTGCAGGATCTGAGGCCGGAGCCGGATATTTTGGTGCCGAACTGGCAAAGAATATTACCGCACATGCTGAAGAAATAAAGCTTGCTGGGGCTGAATACTGCGATTGCCCTGCCTGTGCGGCTGTGGCAGAAATACTTGCCAGAAAAAAAGAATTGCTGTGAAGGTTTTTAGCAGGTTGATTGCGACTGCTTGCAACAGAATATTGCTGATAAAAGGAGTTTCATTTATTTGAAGCTCCTTTTATTTTTATAATTAAGTATTGATGCCGGATTTTTAATTTTAGTCAGGCTTCGGAAGCTGTACGGCAGATTAAAATTTTGTTATGATAATATCATCAGCCAAATTAGTGATGGAGGCATGAAGTGAATAATTCTGTGGTAATAGATAAAAAGTTTTACTGGGAACTGTTTAAATCTACGTTCCTGATCAGTGCTTTTACAGTGGGTGGTGGTTTTGTCATTATCCCGCTGCTGAAAGCCAAATATGTCGATCATTATAAATGGATGAGTGATAAGGAAGCGCTTGATCTTGTTTCAGTAGCGCAGTCGGCTCCTGGAGTGGTGGCCGTCAATGCCGCTATCATTATAGGTTATCGTCTGGCAGGGTATACCGGCGCTGCAGTTACTTTGCTGGCTACAGTGCTGCCGCCGCTGATCACACTGACGGTGATTTCGTATTTTTATGATGCTTTTGCCCATAATTATTATGTGCAGATTTTGCTGCGTGGTATGCAGTGCGGGGCTACAGCGCTGATACTTGACGTAGGCATAAATCTGCTGCAGAAAGAGCTGAAAAAGAAGCTGCTGCTGCCGTGTTTGATTATTTTCGGCACTTTTATCGCCAATTATTTTTTTCAGGTCAATATCATGTATCTTATTCTGATCGATGCCGTTATCGGTTATTTATGGCTGCAGGATGAAAAATACAGCTAAGGAGGTATGGAAGTGATATATATAAGTTTGTTCTGGAGTTTCTGTATGGTCGGCGCTTTTTGCGTTGGCGGAGGTTATGCTTCCATACCGCTGATCCAGACGCAGGTCATTGATGTCCATCATTGGATATCATTCAGTGAATTTATGGACGTTGTTGCTATTTCGCAGATGACACCGGGGCCAATAGGTATCAATGCCGCTACTTTCGTAGGGACAAAGGTGGCAGGTATTGGCGGCGCGGTAGCGGCGACGGCAGGTTTTGTTACGCCTTCGCTTATTATTATGATCGCATTGGCAAAGCTGCTGGCGAAATATGGAGATATGGGAGCGATCAGGGGTGTTTTGAACGGCCTGCGCCCCGCTGTAGTCGCATTGATAGCTTCTGCCGGTGTGATGTTTTTAACTCTGTCTTTGTGGAACGAAGAAAAATTGCCGGCTGTCTGGAGTGATCCTGATCTGGTCAGCACGATCGTTTTGCTTGTTTCACTGGTCCTGATCAAGAAGAAGATCTGCGGCGTGATCCAAACACTGGTTGGTTCGGGGTTATTGAGTTTGGCGCTGCATTTTTTTATAAAATAATATAGTTGAAAAGTAATTAAAGGATTCCTGACTGTTTGCAGTCAGGAATTTTCTTTTAAAATAATATTTTAATGTTAAGAATTGTTTTTCTTGTTTTTTAATAATTCATTTAATATAATTAAAGAAAAATGACGGATAAGAATACGGGAGAGCTTAATATGATCAGTGCCGGGCAGAAAGTAAACAAGCTGATGCAGGACTTTTTTACTGCTTATTTTAATGAACGCGATTATAAAGCTGCCGCAGGCTTTCTGCGTGAAGACATCAGATGGATAGGTCTGGGGGCAGTCTGCAGTGCCAGAGATCGCAGTGAGGCTGTAAAATTTTTGCAGGCTGAAATTGCAGCTGCACCATATGCGGTTTTCTTTGAATATGAAAATGTTCAAAATACGATGCTGTCTGAAACGGCGGCAGTATTTCTATGTGATCTGCTGCTCAAAAAAAATAAAGATGGGTATGACAGTGACATAAGCATACGTGTAATGGCAGCCTGCAATTGCTGTGATTCTGTATGGAAAATTGCGGCGCTGCATGTTTCACAGGCAAATATGGGACCGGAGACAGGTGATTTTTTCCCGGCAGCGTTCAGTATGGAAAAGGTTGCCGAGGTCGAAAGCAGCATTAACAGGCAAATGCTGGGTCTGCTTAACCGCAGTATACCAGGTGGTATTTTAGGCGGTTATGTTGCGCCAGGTTTTCCTTTGTATTATGTTAATGAAAGAATGCTTGCTTATCTTGGCTATACTTATGAGGAATTTGTAGCAGATACCAAAGGTCTGGTTATGAACGGCATTCATCCTGATGATTTGGAACGGGTGGAGCAGATTGCCAGCCGGGCGATGGATCAGGATAGTGAGTATGAAGTTAAGTATCGGATGAAAAAGAAAGACGGCAGTTATATCTGGGTCAGTGATGTTGGGAAAAAGGTTCTGGCTGTGAACGGAAATGATGCCTGTATCAGTGTGATCAGGGATATTTCTGGTGAGATAGAAGCAAAACAAAAGCTTTTCGAGGAAAGCGTTGAGAACAGGCAGCAGAAGAATATCCTGCAGAATATTATCGATACTATGCCCAGCGGCCTGCTGCAATGCAGCTTTGACAGGATCCCCAAAGCTTTGATGGTCAACAGGACCGGGGCTAATATTTTAGGGTTCGAGAATGAGCATGAGTTTTTTCTGCGGAGGGATGTTTGTGATAATATTCTTCGCTGTATCCATCCGGAAGATAGAACAAAGGTTTTAGAGGAACTTTTCAGTATTGCAGAGGAAGGGATCGTCAAGAATTCAAGCCACCGTATCAAAACTGTAGCAGGCGAGGAAAGATGGGTACGGTCTGCTGCCTGCGTTATTCAAAATCAGCAGGGGGAAAAAATCTATCAGATAATTTTCCATGATGTTACCGAAATCCTGCAGCTGCGCCGCAAAAACCAGCAGTGGGATCTGATGGAACGCAGCGCGTTATATACGGCTATCACATCAGCTTATCCGATGATCATTTTCGGAAATCTTACACGGAATACCTGCAGTGTTTTAGATCAGGAGGGACAGAGCCTGCATTCTCTGGATTGCGGCAGCTATGATGCTATGGTCAATGGAGTGTTGGGTTCGGTAGCACCTGAGTATAGAGATGAGTTTACCAGTAAATTTGCCCGTCAGAACCAACTGGCAGAGTATGAACGAGGTGCTCACGAAACTTATATGGAGCATCGCCAGCTTCTGGATGATGGACAGTATCATTGGGTCTCAGCACATAAAATCAAGGTGGAAAATCCCGTTAATGATGATATTCTTACAGTTTCGCTGATTCGCTGCATTGACGAGCAAAAGGACAATGAGGCGGAAAAAAATCAGATTTTGCGTACTGCTTTAGGTGCGGCAGAGGCTGCAAACAATGCTAAAACGGAATTTTTATCGCGGATGAGCCATGAGATACGTACGCCGATGAATGCCATTATCGGTATGACAGCTATAGCGTTGTCTGCATTGGATAATAAAGAGCGTATCAGCGATTGCCTGGCGAAGATCGGTATTTCGGCAAGGTTTTTACTGAGCCTGATCAACGATATTTTAGATATGTCGCGTATCGAAAGCGGACGAATGAGTTTGGCACATGAAAAATTTGATTTTGAAGAAATGATCAACGGTCTGAACTCTCTTTTTTATCCGCAGGCGGAAGAGAAGGGCTTGAAATTTAATACTGTTATCGAAGGGATGACAGAAGAGCTTTATATCGGTGATTCATTACGTTTGCGTCAGATTTTATTAAATATTTTATCTAATGCCTTAAAATTTACTCCGGAAGGTGGCAGAATCCAGTTTACTATCAGGCAGATGAGCCGGGGTGATAAGGATGCCTGGCTGAGATTCACCGTAAGCGATACAGGCATTGGCATGAGCAAGGTTTTTCAAAAGCATCTTTTTGAATCTTTTGAACAGGAAAATCCCAATATTTCTATCAAATACGGCGGTACTGGTCTGGGATTGGCTATTTGCAAGAATCTGGTAACGCTGATGGGCGGTTCGATAAATGTGCACAGTATCGAAGGTGTTGGCAGTGAGTTCTGCGTCGATGTAAAGTTAGGCCTAACGGAAGAAAGCTATCGACGTAAAAATCTTGATCTTCTAAAGTTCCGGGATTTGAAAACGCTGATAGTTGACGATGACATTGTGACTTGTGAACATGCCAGCCTGATTATGAGTGATTTGGGGCTACAGGCAGAATATGTGACTTCGGGAGCTTTGGCAGTACTGGAAATCGAAAAAGGCATCAGGGAAATGAACCCTTATGATATTGTGCTGGTAGATCTGAAAATGCCGGATATGGACGGAATTCAGACAACGAAAGCTATAAGACGGCTGGTTGGAGCTGAGACATTAGTAGTCGTTATGACAGCATATGAATGGAAGGAGCTTGAAGCAGATGCAAGTATAGCGCGAAATCTTGTTTGAGAATTTGCGAGATTTGAAATGAGATTTTTTTTCTGCATAAAAATAAGACTTTTGATCTAATTTTAATTAGAAGAACAGATGATAGGAATAAAAATTAATGTTATGGTAATCCATATGGACAAAATGAATATTATCGCATATCCAAGTGGTGATTTTTTCATAAATTCTCCTTTAAATGCTCATTGAAATACCTTTAAACGAAATATAAATTTATAAAAAGCAGCCTATCTGGGCTGCTTTTTATATTTCATCAATTCTTATGTCTCGTCAGGGGTAGGCTCATATGTCATCTTAAAGATATCTGGTTTGCATGGATACAATTCGCCCTTTACTCCTTTGATGACGTAATCATCATAGCTTACTGCATGGATACCTTCCAGTGTTCTTATAAAAAGGTCTGGGCCTTCAAAATATAAAATGCCTTGTTTGTAGGCGTCCACTGCCCACTCAGGCACATAATAATCACCGTTACTATTCATGAAGTCGCCATCAAATTGAAACGCTTCGATGGTTATTGGTTTTTTCGTGAACTTCATTTTGTATTCTCCTTTTAATCAACAACTTCTAACAGTATATTATTTCCGTTCGCAATGATCCAATTAGACACTTCGATTCCATCGGCATTTTGCATGCGTAGACAACCAAGGGTAGGTACCCAGCCTTGATATGGAGCATAAGGATTGGCGAGCCCGCTGCCGCCGCCGTGTATATCACGCGCCCGGTAATCGTGCGTTGTGATATAAAAAGTGCCATAGGGTGCACCGAAATCCCCGATCTCTGCTTTGCACCAGTATTTGCCGTTCGGCAGCGATTCTCGCGGTTGTCCAGACTCATTGTAGCCAGGGACAAAAGCGCTGCGGCAATCATAATTATTAATTACTAGGCCGCGATCGTCCATGGTATATAAACGTTGCTGGGATCTAATGAATTGTAATTGCATTTATTGCTCCTCCAATGTGATTTTCAAAAGTGTTTTAATGCTTTTCGCTTTGTCGATTTCGGCTTTTTTCGCCTCGTACCACGCATAAGCTGCCAACTGTCCTTCGCGCGTAGCGTTGTAAACTGCCGTCATGCCATCAAGCGTCAGCTCTGCCAAACCTTTTTGGCTGGCAGATAACCATACTTTGTAATATGTGGTGCCAGTGCCAGCTATGAGCAATGGTGTGTATGCTGCCATAAAATTGGTGATGTCTACTGCTGCACAATCAAAGCCATATTGTATGCCATCAATTTCAACCCAGCGGATGGCATCTCGTTTTTTGGCAAAAACTAACCCCGCTTGTGCTTTTAGTATTTCCTTACAGCGTTCCAGCGATGGGTATTCTTCGACCTTTTCAATCCCTAAAATTGAAAGAACATCAGCATCTGCTCCGACAGGAAAGCTGATATATGGGTATGCCTGCTTTAGCTGCGAAAAGCTGTCATACGTATTACCTTCGTGCTTATATTTAATAACCTTCTGTATCATCATCATTCGTACCACTCCAATTCAAAAGTAAAATCTAAAGTCGCTGCTGCTGTTAGATTTGTATAGCCCCAATTAGCTAAATCATCACTGAAAATGTTATAAGAATTACTGTTAGGATCAAAAAGACTGTCCATATTATCTATGACAAAGGGACTTCCTCCTGTCGTAGAGTGAACAATAAGCCTTGACAGCCCAGTAAACCTTTTGGAAGTAGGCGGGGTAGGCTCCGGAAGATTATAAAAGTACAATGCTGCCTCAAATAACATTATGCTATTAGGATCGACTGCAAGAGTTAAATTATAAATTTGGGTATCGTTTTTAACTGTTTGCAGTAAAGGAGACAAGCTCCCCTCTCCTTCATCTTGATAAGCACGGGTATAAATGTATACATATGCGTCTATTCCTGCATATGTCAAAGCAAGGCTTGCGTTTCCCTGCCAGTTTATAAGCGTTCCTGCTTTCTTTGACGCTAATATCAATTTGCTTGACAAGCCCATGTTACAATGCCACCTTTCCGAGGATATAGATAAAGATAGCATTTGCAGGCTCATTCACTTCCATGGCTATTTTCAATACTTCGCCATCAACAATATCAGGCAAGGCGCCATCCACCATGTAAACTGTAGGAGTATTAGCTCCAATGCCGTTGTTAGAACCGATGCTGAACGTGCCGGCTCCACCTGACCGAGCAACAGAAATAATAAACGTCTTGACATACCCAGTCATATCGCCAGTGTCTCTAAATACTACACTTCGACTCAAACTGTTATTAAGGGTATAGCTTTGAATATTTGAGTGCCTGCGTTGTAAGACTGTCGGTAATGAGCCGACTGCCTGCATGTCAGATGTTGTTTTTAAAATTCCTTCAAAGGTATTTGTTTTTGTGAAAGTGTTATCGGCAGCAGCTATTATATCACCTGCACCTGCACCATCTGCGCCTTTGTCTCCTCTGGGTATAGTTATATCAAACACTGCTGCCGTCGTTGTGCCGCTGTTTACTACAACTGCGCCACTGCCCGGCTCTCCTGTTGTTACCGTCCCGATAGCAATTGTGGCCGCTGTTCCGTCTGTGCCGTCAACACCATTCAACCCGTCTTTTCCATTGGTGCCATCATGCCCTTTTGGTATACCAAAATTCAAAACTGCATTTTCAATAGTGCCGCTGTTTAATACCGTTGCTGCCGATCCAGCTTCAAGAGTTTCAACACTACCAATCGTCAGCGTTCCGTATTGGACTACATTAACGCCACCCGGAACGGGCGTGAGCTTTATTGTCGGTATTTTAACTACTGGATCACTCACTGTGAACCACCGCCTTTATGTGTAAATTTGCAGGAAAAAGCAGCGTCGTGACGTGCCCTTCGCTGCGCAAGACAAGATCGTACACATATGAACCAACTGGTATCTCCGCAAATGTCGCAGCCGGTATACTGACATTGATTAACCGGTCTGAAACGTCGCACTTCGCCTGATGTATTACATCCGAACTATTGGCTGTAGCCTTTACGGAAAAAGTAATATCATCATCATCAGCGGACACACCTTCAATTTGCCATGCACAGTTAAATGTATCCCCGTATGAGCATATAATATCCAACCCATTTGCGATAATCATCAGTTCACCCCCAGTTCGATCACGCGATACCAACCAGCTCCGCCGCTACCACCATATGAGCCGCCAGCTCCGCCGCCGACGCTGGCAGTACCGGAGCTTAAATTACGTTCGCATACTACGAGTATTACACCACCGCCGCCACCTCCGCCACCTGTCTGTATTGCGCTGTCCACTGTGACGCTTGTGCCATTTAAACCTGTAGAAATATACGATCCTATATTTTTATGTGATTTTGCTACAATGCGGATCATGCCGCCACCATTACCGCCAACCGCGCCCGAAAGTGTTTCCGTGCTGCCCCCCTCGGATATCGAATACACTCCGGGGCTTGATCCGCCGCCACCGCCGAGAATTTCTTCGCTATAGCAACCTGCTAAAACACCTGCAGCGTCAAGACTAAGTCTTGAACCGCCTATTTTAGTCCCGCTGCTATTTACTCCATAATACCCCGAATCCGAACTGGAACCAGCCGCGCCACCAGCTCCGCCGCCGATTGCAGGTTCGCCCGGATTTCCGTTAAGACCTATACTTGCCCCGTATAAGTTTCTTATTTTCACCTGTTGCCCGGATAGCCCACCGCCCCCACTGGCATTTATAGTTCCGGCATTTATAAACATTCCCTGACAACGAATATCTATAAACCCACTGACTGACACAGTCACCCCAGGGGGAATATATACACTGCGGTAATTCTTGCGGCCACTGATCGTTACGTTACCAGTAGGGTAGAAATCACCGTCGCTGCCATCACCACGGTCGCGCCACCATGAGGGATATGCGGCAGAGGTAACACCGGTTAATGTTCCTTTCGCTAAATAGGTTATTTCAACAATCTTTCCGGCATCTGCTGCAGCAAAAAGAATCTGCCCTGTGTTCCAGTTTTCATTATTATCGGCGTTTGTATGGTAATCCGGGTAATATTGCCCGGCTACCGGGGTGGCCGATACCTCGGTCAGTGATTCTCCGTAGACTGCCGAACCGCCGGAAATATCATTAATATATCTGGCTGAAGTAGTCGATGGCGCTGACTTGACCGGGACCTCAGTAAGCGTAACTATATACGGAGATATGGCCGGGACTAAATGCCGCTCTGTCAGCGTTATATTTGACGGAATATCAGAATATGCATCATATCTGTAATTACTTGGATTTGCCATTTTGCCTCCTATTTGAGCTGTTTGGTTGCTGCAGCCTGCAGTAATTCAAGGTCTTTTGCATATCTGGACAGTTCGGCCAGATATGTATCTATTTCCGCAGGCTGCTTGCCAAGCTCCATGTCGCATTTGATGCCTTTGTCAGCAGAGACGCTATATTTTAGCTTTGTTATTGGGTATTGATGGGCTATACCCGCTCTGTCAGTAATAACTGCCTCGCCATCCGTCCACATCTTCCGGACGTTAAACCGTCCGTCCGCCAAAGGGTAGGGGAGCTGTATCTCGCCAACTTTGGCTGATAGGGCCGGTTTAGACATTGACAGCAGCTGATTTTTGCCCCAGCGTTCGGCGTCGGCGGCAGAGTATGCCGACGGCAAGGTTAATACTTTTCGCGGATGCCGTATCTGAGCTGGCTTTCTGCGTCCTCTACTGTCGCTAACCACTGTTCGCCATTGCCATCTACAGCTGCGCCTTTTATCGGCAGCACGTTGTAGATTTTTTCGGCGTCGTCCACCGGCTCAAAACTGCCCTGATGATCTCCGACCCAAAACCTCGCCTGCTCATTGACCTCGCGGTTGCGCGGACGGAAAAACAGGCGGCGGTATTCGTCTACGCCGTAAACGTAATCGATTGCAAAGTCAGACAGCTGCTTGAGTGCGTCTTTGGCTGTAACGCCGTCAAATTGTATTCGTGACGCGATATAGTTGGTGTTGATCAGCAGATTACTGCTGTAGTTTAGCCCGGCTTTTAGCTCTGCCTGGCGGGCGATATCAGACACCATATTTGATACCTCGCGCCCCTGAAAATCTGCAAATATGACTACTGCGTCCAGTTTATTGTAGTACCCATGCGCGGTGTATTTGTATTCTTTGGCAGTGCTGCCTTGGGAGGGGCAGTTTAAAATGTATCCACTCCACCACGGCCGCGGATCATTGTATAAGTGGATATCAATGCGCTGATCTACGGAAAGTTCTGCGTTTGTGGGCAGCCGGCTAAAAACAAAATCCGCTTTTCCGCAGCCAGTTTCGACTATCTCGAATTTTAACGACTTTAGCGCATTGCCCTCGACGCCGCTGGAAAAAATCGCGGATTTGGTCCCGTCCTTGTTGTAAGCGATCATATCATAGCGGTCTGGCAGGTAGCCTATCTGATCATCAGTGTAACCGCCGGCCAGTCCGATAAGTCCTGCGTGAATGTATTGGCCGCGTGGATATAGGCCGTATAAAAGATTCCCTTTGCTCATATAAACCACCTGGCTCTGTAGATTATTTTCACCTGCCCGGCCGGACAGGTGAATTTGAATTCATTTCGACCGGGCAGGGCATGAAGGAATACTCCGGAAAAGGTATTGATACTGTTATCATTATCGCGCCGCACTGTTCCCACGTTGCCATCCACGCGAGCTTTGTGAGGATAGCTAAGGAGCGAATCGGTCAGCTGCATCTGTTCGCCGCTATCTGTATGCATGATCTTGACGTTATCCATGGGCGTATCGGCCATCGGGATAAAATCAAAAATCAGAGGAACGTCAATCGCCGAATCATTATATAAACTGACCACTTTATCGGTTTGGTTCCCGGTAAACAGAATGTTTACCACGGTATCAGCAGTTGCGTAAACAAACGGATCTGTCATCATAAGAGTGATATCAATATCAGACCAAAGCCATTTAAAGCCTTTGACCCATTTTTGTTTCGTTTCTACTAATCCGGCAATGCGATACTCCCGGTCGTCGCGGGCCATGCGCAGCGAGTAGTTACGCTGCGCAAACAGGTTTATGATATTGTTGTATTGCCGGTCATGGTCGGCTTGGTTTTCGCCGCGAATGTGACAGGACAGTTTCATTTTCCTGCTTTCGATTTTGCCGTCGCCGTAGGCATAGCTGCCGTGCGCGTAAGCTTTATCGGCCTCCTTGATGCGCATTTTTATATCGTTAATATTGGATATGGCTACACGCAAATATTGTCTTTGTTCCACGCCTGCGGCAGATACGACAGTGATATATTCGTTAGGATATGCGGTTTTTTCTTCGTATTTTGCTCTTTTAAAAACCATTTAACTGCTCCTTAAAGCGCCTAAAACGCTGTCGTTAAGTCCGCCGAGCAATTGATCAGCGTCCCAGCCGTTGTTGATTTGTCCGTAGTTATTGCTGGTGACGTTAATCACGCTGCCGCCAATACCGCCCGGAATCGAACTGATACCGCCTCGCATGAAACTGCTGTCACCAAGACCAACGCCGCCGGTATTGAGCCCGCCCATGGCGCTGTCAAGGCCTCCGGCCATAAAACTGTCAGAGCCAAGTCCACCAGAATCGCTGCTGCCGGATACAAAATCGGCGCCGATGCCTGCTGCTCTGCCTGCCACTGCCGCTGCCAAGCCTTCGCCGCGAGCGATAGAACCCGGCACTGCTGCCTCGGCAAGCGCTGCTGCAGGCTCCCATGCTGCAGCACTTGCTGCAGCGATACCTTTTGTTTCGGCAAGTGCCATTTTGTTGGCCATTTTTGAAAAGACTGCTGCGAGCTGTCTGCCAACTATCCACTGAATGAACATATTAAGTATCTGTTTGCCAAGGTTTTTTAAAACGTCACCGAGCTTAGCTCCTTCAGTTATAATACTGGCAAGACCTGATGCCAGGCCGTCTTTGAGTATTTGCGCCGCTTCCAGTCCGAACGATAAGAGGCTTTCCTGGCTTTCGAGCTGCCAGTCGTAATAAGCCTGCCTGAGCTCCTGCTCTTCGATCATTTGCTGCTGGCGGGCGAGGGCCTGTTCGAGCTCCATTTCCTGCTCGGCGGACAGCCGCCCTTGAAATGCCGCCAGAATTGCAGCCTGATTGTTTTCGGCAAGGGTCTGCATTTCGTTGTTGTATTCCTGCATGGCATTTTTGCGCTGCAGGAGGCTGTCGGCGAAAACTTCATTTGCCTTCGCTTCGGTTTGCTGGAGGTATTGCAGCCGCTGCGCTTCGGTTTCGGCGATCAGCTCGGCGGCTTTGGCATTGCCTTCGGCTTCGGCCTTGATTCTGGCATCGCGTGCAGCGTTGTAAGATTCAGTCGCTTTTTTTACCTGTTCGGCAGCATTGTCAAACATAGTATTTCTCGTGCCGGTAATGCCGTCCCACAAGGATTTGAACGCCTCGGCTTTTTGCACCATTTTATCAAACAGATCAATGTAGGCCTTGGCCTCCTGCGCAGACGTATCACGTTTTGTACGGCCAGAACCTTTTCTGCCAGAGCTGCCGCCACCGGCATCAGAAGCATAGTCACCGAGATTGCTAAAGTCAGGCGGAGCTTCCAGCTTTCGCGCATGTTCCGCAGCATCGCGGATCGCGGCGTAAGGATCATTGTCGCTGCTTATCTTATCCCAGTCCTCGACTACTCCTGCCGCCTTTGTGACGTACTCCTCGTAGCCTTCGATGCCTTCAGCATCAAATACTCCCTGCAGGAGGTTGGCTCGTTCCTGGCCGCCCAGTTCGTACTCTTGGGCTTTGACATAGGCCAGCGTTGCAACTGCAGCAACGCCCGTCGCTGCAAGACCTATTGGAGTAGACAGCATAGCCGCACGCAAAGCCCTGAAGGCCTTTATAGCTTTACTGATCGCCGGGATAAGGGTCGTCACTACCGCTATATCTATTGCGACAAACGCAGCAGCGACGACTTCGGTCGGTACGCTCTGGATGATCGCAGACCGAAGACCGGAATTGTCCACGCGCTCGCGGAACTCGTCGAAAAAGTCCATGGCTTTAGCTAGTTTTTTATGTAAATCAAAACTCTCGACGATATCTTTGCCGACGGAGATCGACGTGCGGCTAATACCGTCCATGAGGTTAGACCACATGCCGTCGATCGTGTGAGACTGTGCCTCCATCATACCGCCGAATTTGCTGTTCATACCAGCAACAATGGCATTCAAGCCTTGAGCCGCGCTGATCTGACTTTGTTCGGCTCGTTTCATGGCCTCGGGAATGGTTATACCGAGGCTTTCGGAAATAAACTTCCAAGCCGGGATACCTGCTTCAGCCAGCTGCCGGATCTCTTCAGCCGACACTTTGCCTTTGGCGGCCATTTGGCCCATGGCAAGCGTTATCCGGTCGATGCCCTCGGCTTGCATGCCAAGACCTGCTGCGGCGTCGCCAACGGCGGTCATGACCGGAATGATCTGTTCAGCGGAAAAACCCATTGCCAGAAGTCTGCGCGAGCCATTTGTTACTGATTCGAGGTCAAACGGAGTCACCTGTGCAAAGTCCTGCAGGTCGCTTAGCATAGTCTTCGCCTGCTCGGCATTGCCCAGCATTGTTGTAAACGCGATCTCAAGCTGTTCCATTTTTCCTGCAGCTTTAACGGCTCCCAGTCCCATGGCTGCCGTAGCTGTAGCGATAGCTGCTGCAGCGAGGGTCGACGCTGTCCTGATTCCATCCAGCGAATCTTTTGTTTTGTCGTTTTGCCTGGCGGCCTTGGCGGCAGCATCAGCGGCGCCTTTTTGTGCGTCGGCGAGCTGGTCGGTAGATCCTGCAGCTTGAGCTGCAGCGCTGGCCGCCCTGCTTTGCGAGCTGGCGACGTTATTTAATGCAGTTTCGAGTCTTGCTGCCTGCTGAGCCGCTCGGGTTGCTGCCGCATCAAAGCCTTGGCTTTCGCCATTTATCTGGACTTCTATTTTTTCGGCCATGGTAGCTCCTTATCCGAATAACCTGATGTATTGCTGCCAGTCCTCTTCTGTAAATTCATTCTTACTGCGGCTACTGGAGAAGCGGCCATCACTGAAGAGATCTTCGAGCTTCAATTCACGCGCGCCTTTGCGCCGATGATGATTTAAATAATGGATAGTGATAAGGCTTGCGATATCTATCTGCCGTGCTTGGCGCAGGTATTTTTCGCCGTCCCACAGAGCAAATAATTCATACGGCGTTAAAACTGCAATCTGCTCGGCTGTGAGTTTTATCGCATAGCCGATCCAGATGCAGCGATCGACCCAGTCGGCAAAAGTAATTACTTTTTTTCTTCGTCCTCGTCACTATCATCGCCGGACTGTTTTTTATCGGGCAGGATCTCTGCAAACGGGCTTCTGGCAGCGTCACCGAATACCAGTCCGGAAAGTCCGATCGCGGCAGTGATCAGGCCTTGCAGTTCGTAAATTGATGTTTCCCGGATCAATATCTGCACGCCGTCTTTGACTTGTTCGCGGGTCAGTTTAGGTATCTGCCATTTCAGCCCTGCATGGATGCCGGATACAACGTCTTTAAGCGACCATACCGGTTTAGTCGCAAGAATGCTGACATTCCTTTCGTCAGTAGTCGCCTCCAGCATTTCCAGCGCGTTTATGGTAAATTTCAGCTGATGTTCTTCTCCGAAAATATTGAGATCTACAGTGGGTCTAACTTGGCTGCCTTGGGCTTTATTTTTGCTTTCTTTTGCATTTACATTGCCTCCTTTAATTAAAAAGCAGCGAGGAATCTCCCCGCTGCTGCGATTATGCGCTATTCGCGCGGGTCAGCCATATCTTCGATGACTATCGGCTCGCCCTTCCCGCTAAGCGTCAGGGTGAGGATCGATGCGTCGTCATATGCTGCGGATTCGCTCATTTCTGTGATCGAATACCAATTGCGGGTACTGCGTCCGCCTTTTACCCAGCGCAGGATATCTACAGCCTCATTATTATTGTAGGCATCGTAAAGCTGTGCGATCGTGGGATCGCTCGGCTTGATGATGAGCTCCATGGATATCTCGGTCGTTTTCATGCCCGGCTCGCTGTCGCCGTAGCCGTTGGAATTTTTATCGCTGGTATCGATACTGTCGGCGCTGTTATTAAAATCTGCAGTTCGTTGTCCGCCCATGATAGACCAGACCGGTTCCTCATAGGTTGCACCTTCGCCGTAGTTTAAACAAGCAATTACCTCGCGGCCCATGAGTTTTTTATCGATCACCGGGCGGATGGGTCTTTGTGCTGCCATTTTTACCTCCGTTAATTACTGTCGTAAGTCACATCAAGGGTCGCCAAGAAAACTCCCGCCTCCTGCGGCTGGCCCTGCGAGACCCCGAAAAGTATTTGCGTTATCCGGGCGGTAGTTGCCCAGTTATCAAGCGTTGGGTTTTTAAAAATCACCGCGTCCAGACGGTCTGCGACGTCATCAATATCGACGCTGTCACCTGCGGCGACTACACAGACGGAGAAAATCGCGCGGCCGTTGCGGCTGCCTTTGGCGTCAAAACTGTATGTTACCTCGTCGCAGCTGATCGTGCCTTCGGTTTGTTTAGATCGCTTGAGACCTTTGACGAGCACGGTCCATGGAATGTCAGGCAGCTCGTCGCTCAAGATGCGCGCAATCGCGTCAGTTACTTCCTGGCGCCTGCTCATATCAAGACCTCCCCAGTGTGACTTTAGGGGAGCCGCCGACGGCAGTCCCGGTAAAGTCTGCTGCTGTAATAGATCCTGACAGCGCGGTCAGTTCTGCGTAGTACGCTTTGCGCTTTTGCTCGTAAATGTCGATGCGCTGCCGGTTTTCGCCCATCGTTTCCGTCGCATCTGTGCCTACTGCGTCAAGTGCCGCCGTATAGCAGGCATAGACGATTGCAAGGCGTCTGATGTTATAGGGCAGAGGGTCGGCAATATCATCATCAGCTATAGCGAATTTTGCCTGCACTGACCCGACATAAGCGTTTGCCGCATCGATGTCGGATTGATCAACGACTAATACGTCGTCGGTGATATCGGCATCGGTTATAAATATCATAATTTTGCCGCCTTTCTGATTGCCTCGCCAAACCTTGCTCTAACCGCCGCGGTTTCTTTTCTGGCCGCTTTATACAAAAAGGGATCGCCTTTAATGCCGGAAATAACGACGCGCTTGGAGAAGGCAAATCCTTCTCCGGTTGCCCATCTGAGAGCGGCTCTTGATTTTGGGACGATAACGATCGGGCGGCCTTTGGCCCCGTAGATGCCTGTGCCTTCGTGCAGGTAGGCGCCGATCTTGGTTGTTACACCTACAACACCCGAAAGGGGGCCGGTCTGGTTGAATTCGATCCCACGCTCAGTCTCGCCGCTGCGGGTCGTAAATTTATGCTCAGCCCTTGCCCGGTCCCGGATATCTCGCAATGCGGCTTTAAGCGCCGCTACAAGCTCATCTTTTGCCCGGAGCGGTAGCTGCCGAAAATTTTCGGTCAGCTCCTTTGCTCCGGTGATCTTAATGGTTATCATTTTTCGGTGGTATCAGCGGCCGGGTCATCCGGTTTGGCTTTTGGGTTTTGCCTTTGACTTCAACCCAGCCAGCCTTTTTGTAGGCCGCGATCTGGACGTCACTTTTAAGGGTTACTTTTTTGCCTTTTTTTGTAAGTTCCATTTAAATTCCTCCTAAGCGGTCATATGTACATACACTGCGTTAGCTTTGGATGCAAGTACAAATGCGTCGTAGTAGACGCGGCCTTCTACCAGCCAGCCGCTGATGCCTTGCGGGTTTTCGTGGATCGTGTAATCAGCGAGCTTGACCGGGCTGCACATTGCGACCGGATTGGTGAGGATAAACGCGCAGTCAGCGGGTAGGTAAGTGGACGGGACGGGGATGATCGGCGTACCGTCTATCATGCCCAGCTGGCCTGTGATCAATGTGTTTTGAGCCAGGTCGCTGGCTTGGATAAAGCTGCTGTCCAGCTTGATATTTTTGTAAAACTGGCCGGATACATAGGCTACAGATCCTACAGATGGGACCTTGTTGTCGATCAGGTGGTTTTTTGCGTCAAGAAATTTTTCGTATGCATTGGAGCTGGTGATGGCTGCTGTCGCAGTGCCGCCAGCATTGGCTGCGAGCGCCGCCAGACGATAGGTGTCGACCTCGGGGATTATAACTTCGTTGACCTGGCGGGCAAGAGCCTTGCCGGCCTCTTTGGTCATCATCGTGTCGTTGTAATTTCTGCGGTCGATCGAAAAAGTAAAGCTGCGGTCACGACCGAGAGTCAGCTCCTGCACGGTGTCTTCCAGTTCCGTTACTGTACCATAGCGGCTGTTACCGGTCATGGAATAGTCGTTCAGGGCCTTGGTGGGGATGCTGTAGACGTTGACGGTTTTCACCCCGATAAAGTCAAAGTCATCATTTACGGCCGGAGCCGTCACGCTCATGAGCGCGAAGCGTTCGTCGATTTTTTCAGAATATTTAGCTGCGTAATTGATTGCCATTTATAAATGTCCTCCTTATGCGTTGTCGAATCCGTCAGCAAAAGCGTCGCCAGAGCTGCCGCCATGGCCTCCGCTGCCGCTGCCGCCGGATGCGTTTACTTTTACTGCCCATGCGTTATCTTTGAGCCATGCTGCTACGCCGTCGTTGATAGAGACGCTTTCGCTGCCATTTTGCATGGTCAGCTCATCATTTTCGCCGACAGTGACGTTTTCGAGCAAAATTTTGCTTATGGCTTCCGGGTTTGCCGCATTGCCTTTGGCAAGGGCCTGCATCAGGCCGTTACTTTTGAGAGCGGCTACACGTTTTGCGGTCTCGGCCTCTTTGGCGGCTTTGGTGTCAGCCAGCTCTTTGTCGATTTCGGATAATCGCTTGGTAAGACCGGATAGTTCTTTTGCGATCTCGTCAGGCTTTTTGCCCGATGCGCTAAAGGCATCCAGAGCGCCTTTAAGTTCTTTTGCGGCATCTGCAGCATTTTCTTTGTCTTCGATCCCAAGGGCTGCCAGTACAGCATCATATCTGCCGGAAGAGCTCTCCAGCTCTTTTGGGCAGCAGCTACTTTTTCGCGGTGCGTTTTCGCTTCCGCGTTTAATTTTTCGATTTCGCTTTTCACTGCGGCGACGATATCAGATCCGCCGTCCATGGCTTCAAGTTTGGTGTAGATTTCTTTTAGGTCCATTGTTGCCTCCATATTTTTAGTTTCGGCCTCCGCCGCATTTATATCAGAGCCTCCGCTCCAGATAGCTTTCGTTTCCTTTTGATTCAGATTGCGGCCGGTTGCGTAGCCGGCCGCAAAGAGAAAGGAGGATGTTTATAGTCAACCGATAGGAGGTTGGATTTCCTGCCGGTTTTGAGCTGTTTCGATCTGGCTCAAAATGTCAAGCGCCAGATTGAGGGCAAACTGCTTTTGATCGTACCGGTATTCTGCCCGGCGATCCATATAGTCCCGGATACTCGTAATATCTCTGATCGCTGCCGCAATACTTTTTTCAGGCGGCTGTTTTATTTCTCCGTAAAGTCCTTCAGGTATCATTTTTTACAAATCATCCTTTCGGCAGATCATTTATGCGCTTGCGGATTAGATATACCCCCTTTTAAAATCGTTCAAACACCGTTTAAAAACGTTTAAATGATTTTGGCGAAAGGGATTTATCCTGCGGGAGCGTAAAACCGCTTAAAACGGATTTTTGCGCTTGCGGTGACATAAAAAAATAAGATCAATCCCGAAGGATTGATCTTATTATCTCTTTTATTCAGTTTGGCGGCTTTTCAACGCCTTTAGTATTTTGCAAATTATGCTGTTTTGTATTCCGGCAGATATTTTTCCAGCTGCGAGTAGCTCCTGGACATATATCGCAAAAACTCTATGCAGCAGGCGTGGTCGGTTGGGTAGGTGCCCAGCAGATCCTTTTGGCCGCGCTCCATGTAGTAGAGCTCCCATTTGCCTTTGGGTGCAGGGAGGATGATATATCCATCATAACCGCGGAGGTAGTTATCGCCGGTGATTTCGTAATCTTTGCGAGGGATTTTTTCATTGATCAGTATTTTTTCCAGCTCTTTGATGGTCATCGCTCGTCAACCTCCTCTAAGTAATCAGATAGCTCCATAATCCTGTTTGGCAATTTGTACTGCCAGCCACCGCCCGTTTGTCCAAACCACGGCGCAGTGCGGCCAGATAATACTCCCGTAATGTCTTTTTTGACGCGGTAAACGTGATACTCATCGTTTTTGCTTCCGGGCGGCAGTGATCGCTCGCTAAATATAGTCCCTTGCGGACTTACAAAACTGCCTGTATCTCTGCCGTAGCGGTCTACGATCACGCTGCCGGCTTTTAATGTTTCGGTGCCATAGCTGCCATAAAAGCCATCATACAGCGGATAGATCGGTTTGTTATCATCACTATACCAGCGGGCAGCTCCACGTTTGCCTAAAGTATAACTTAACCCCTGTGATTTTGCAATAGCTGCAAGATGGCTATCTGTCGGCGGCAGCAGGTTGCGCTCCATCAGATCGCGTACGAGACCAGAGTCAAGCCTGCTTGTCGGGTTCACAAGGCCCTGCCAGCCCCGCAGGTATTTAGTCCAGCTGTCACCGGCGGTCCATGCGTTGACGCCATAGAGACCGAGTACGAGTTTTTGCTTATCAAAGGGCAGATCGCGCAGCCAGCTATCAACGGCTTTTTTTGTTTGATCTTTTTGCTTCGACAGGTCGACCTCACCGCGGTAGACCTCAGAAAGGGAGCACAGGCAGTGCGGGTGCGCCGGAAGGGGCGGCACTTTGTCTCTCGGATAAACGCCGCCTCCTAAATTGTACATGTCGGCTTTAGCGTACATATCGCAGATATCATAAACGGGATGCCTGCTGCTGAGTTTCCACCTGACAGCGACGACATGAGGGTCCGCCAATGCTCTTGCGAAAAACCCGTCAGCCCATGCCCGGGTACTTTCGGTGCGGGTGATACGCTCGGCGACGTAGCGGGATTTTTCGTTGATCGCAATATCGAGAGCGGTTCTGTATGCCTTTTCGCTGCCAGTCTTGGCGGCATCAAGGAGTTTAGTATAAGCAGACTTTAGCGCTATATTGGGCGCGCCTTTTCGGGCCAGCCTGTTGATATTGCGCAGCGCGATGCGGGCAAGGCGTGACTGCTCCTCGTAATTTTCGGGCGTCCAGCGCCGGAGATGGGCCATGTATCCGGCGATAGCTTGCTCCGGTATTATCGCTCCTTTACCATAGCCGTCATAAAGGGCTTTGGCTGCAGCGCGCCAGTCGGCGCCATTTTTCAGCGACCGTCCGACCACGGTAAGTATCTGGGCCCGCATGTCTCGGCCAGCTCCGTAAAGCCTTGCCGATAATTTGACGCCGTTAGACGTCCATGGTTTTCGATCGCTTTAACAAGCAACTCACGGTAATCGGGTGGTATAAACGATGTGTCAGCTACTCCCAGGCCGATGGCAGCAGCGTCTGCCAGAAAATCAGGCAGGCCGGTCAGGTAAAACATATCAGGGCGCGCCTTGATGGCCTTATCGACAGCTTTATCTACCTTATCTCCTGCGGCTATGCTTGCTGCGATCAGGGCCTCTGCTTTTTTCGCATCACTGCGCCAGGCGGCAAGATAGACAGATATTAGCTTTAATAATTTATTTGTTTCCATTTTTAATCGCTTTCGGTGGCATCAAGAGCTGACAGATCAGCAAGATCGCTATATTCGCTCACTATTTGCTCGACCCGGTCTTTTTTCATATCAGGCAGGTAGGACGTGATAACGCGTTTCAGTATCTCCGTATTAAATGTTGTCCCAAAATCAAGGGCTTTGGCCGTTTCGGCGTTGGCAAGCTCTGTCGTGACATCCGACACAGAAAAGTCTTTAGGGTAATTGCATTGATAGTCAAATTCGGCGCCAAGCCAAAGCGCAAAGAGCTCGGCCAGTTCCGTTTCGGCGACATCGATGTTGCCCGCAAAACTGCTGAGGAGCTGGTTTGTTTGCTCAAAGTCCCACTGCTTGGCGACTCCGGAAGACTGGGTCCGTACGCCCGTGACGTTTACAACGACAGCCATGCGGTAGATCTCCTCCTGCAGCATCTGGATCTGGTTGGCGAGCACCGTCGCACACTCTGCCGGAGGCGCTATAAAGCTTGGGATGTGCCGGGAGTCCGGCGGATAAGCCAGAGCGTTATCAGTGCCGATATCCAGCTCCTCGGCTTTGGTTGTCGGATATGTCAATATGCTGAACGTCTGATTTCGCAAGATATCATCCAGCCAGCTGCATTTGTTATAAATACTCCGGTTGGTCATGGCGATTGATATAAATTCTGATGCCGGGAACATATCAAAGGGACTGATTTCGCGGCTGGCGAGCTTGACTACCGGCACGCGGCCGAGGTTATATTTGCCGCTATCGATGACTTTGTCGCCATCGCGCAGCTCCCAGCCCTCAGCAGTGAAAATACGGTCAAAGTCACGTTTGCTTTTGGGGTCGCGCTCTAAAAAAGAAAAGTAAATGATCTTGCCATTATTGTCCACCTTGATCTCTTTAACCCGGTCAGGGTCCAATAGATAGGCATAGGGCCTTTTTTTGCTCTCAAGGATCTCGCCGATCGTGCTGCCGGGCTGCGGGGCGTTGTCGCAAACAACGTAGCCGATCCCATAGAGTTTTGCCGCTACTGCCCAGCGCTTAACAAGCGTATTGAGATCTGTACCGGCAAGATCGGTGTCTTTTGCGAAATCTTCCCAGAGGGCTGTGATCGCCCCGGAATATTCCCGCTGTGGATCTCGTTTAAAGATTGGGTCCACATGAGCGTTTACACAGGGTGATGTGTAGTTTAGGTAATAGGCCAAAGCGAGGCGCTGCTGATATTTTTCGGACGATTCGCGCGGGTGCTGGACGAGGTATTTCCCGTTCAAAAAGCCTCCATCGCCATAATACGCATTGTTTAGCAGGCTATATTCTTCGATCCGGTCGTTTTTCATTTTTTTGATCCTCCTAATACTTGATTTTAAAAGGCGTCACCTTGCCGGACTGCCATTTGGCGCGGCCGGCGTGGGCCGCAAGAGCGAGTGCCCAAAACCTGTCGGCGTGTCCGTCATCTGTTTCCGGGGCGACGTAACGCACGTTGCCCCCTGACGTGACAACTTTTTTTACACTGTGCAGGTCGTCGCGGATCTTATCGTCTTTCGGGATCGTAATGAGCCTGTCCTCAAACAGTCCACGGATATGAACGGCCATATCCTCTTTGCTCGCGCCGGTAAACATCACCGGCTCGACTTTATGGCCGTAGTCCAGCTTGGCGTCCTCGGCCAGCTGAGCGCCGATGCCGGTGGCATCGATGCAGGCCCGGTAGAGGTTCGGGAGGTCAAGGAATGTGTAGAGCAGCTGGCGCTGATCTCTAAACTTCATGCCCTGCATCTCTTTGACGCAGATGGTGTTATATCGCTCTCCGGCTTTCTCCAGGAGCCAGATGACCGAAAGGTGCTTTTTGCGGGCAACGTCAAAGCCAAGGTATAGCTGCGCTGCCGGATCGATTAGCTCCGGCAGATTGCGTGCGACTTTGCCATCGCTGCAGCCATTGATAAGGTCAAAAGTCAAAAAGCTGGATGACTCGTCCAAAAACTTGCAGCAGTACTCCTGCAGCCATGTGTCCTCGCTGCCAGCTTCGCGGCGCAGCTCCTCTATGTTTAGATCCAGTCCCTCAGAGACGGCCAGATAGATGTCTACCTCATGTTTACTCCAGTTATTGTCCGGGTCCGATACAAGTTTTTCAAACTGATTGCCGACGCCGTTTGGTGTTGATATTATGCGCAGCTTGTATCCGCGGGTAATAGTCGGATATAGCGCTGCCCAGATCGCCTTTGAGTCGGCATGGAAGGCAAATTCGTCAAGGACGACATTGCCGGAGAAGCCGCGGGCCGTGTCAGGATTGGCAGGCAGCGCGATGATGCGGCTGCCGTTGGGCAAATTAAGCTCCAGCTGCTTATAACTGTCTTTGCCGACCTTAAAGTCAGCTTCGATCACGTCAAGGGCGTAGCTGGCAGCTTTAGCGTGCATCTGCACTTTGTCCATCAGCTCGCGGGATTGCCGCTCGCCTTTAGAGAGCAGCACCCAGAGCGTCTTGCGCTCTAATGCATCAAGCAACACTTCCAGTGATACCGCAAAAGAAAAACCTGTTTGCCGCGCTTTGTTGACCAGTTTGAATCTGCTTTTATCTTCTACCCAGCGCTGCTGATAGGGCAGCAATGGTATCAATGGCTGCATTTTTGCTCCCATGGTTCCTCCTTTTGTTAAAAAGCATTTAAACGCCTTTTTCAAGGCGTTTAATATGTCAGACCATACATCCCCTTGATATAGGCCATATGTTCCGGCGATAACGCTGCCATTGTTGGCGTGCCTTCTTCCAGAGTTTTGATGATTTCATTAGCTTTTTTGCGTGCCTCTAATTTAAGGCGTTCCCGCTGCACGCCGCTGCGTTCCAGCAGGGCCAGAGCCTTGATGACTTCTGTTGCTTTAGCACCTTTCAGGGAGTCGATCTCCATGATGTATTCCATTACAGCAGATAGTGCCATCTGATTGGCGGCTTCAGCTATTTCAAGTGCCGGACGGTCTCCGGCAGAGTCTACTACAACGCGGGCCTGATCGCGAAAAAGCTGCAGCTTTTCCATCTGGGCTAAAAACCGCTGGCCATAGCGGCCAACGCTGGCCCTGCTGATATCCTCGCCCATATGCTGCAGATGTTCGGCTATTTCGTCATATGTTTTACCGCTAAGTATGAGTTTATCGACGGCTTCGCGCACTGATGCCGGAAGCTTTGATATTTTGCTGTGGCTGCGCTGCTGAGTTTTTCGCCTCATACGCTCACCCCCGGATCCGCCTCCAGATTTCCGTCTACGAGATCTTTTCCGCTGGCAGTGAGTTTGACCATCTGACGCGCAAGATCGATATCAGTAAAGCCTACCTGCTGCAGCGTGACATAACCTTTTTCGGCCAGATATGCCAGCTGCGCCTTGAGTTCGCGTTTGGTGACATCAAAGCGGGCTGCAACGAGCGACTGCAGCACAAGCTTTTCGCTCAGTCCTGCAGGGTAGTTATAGTCAAGGACAGCAAGGATGCGTCCCCGCAGCTCTTTTGTTTCAATGCGTTCAATGCTGTTCATTCTGCTCTCCTTTTGCAACTACTTGCGCCAGTGTTTTGTCAACTTCATGCAGTGCGCTGAGTGTGCGGTCTAATTTTGAATCTATTTTGCTGACCATAGCGATATACTCGTCTTTGGCCACAAAGTCTCTTTGTATCCGTAGTGCTTCTCGGGCATAGTCTTCTCGTAAGCGTTCTATTTTCAAACTAACATCAATAATCTTTGCATCTTGGTCTGTAGTGCGTTTGATCAGATCCTCTTTGTACTCGTTCAGGTATCTTCCACACAGCGTCAGGACACCTGATATGATCGCCATAGCGATAGTAAAAAGCATGTTGATGTAAGTTTGATCCATTATTAGAGGCTCCTTATCTTAAATTATTTGTAGTAGCAAACTTCAGACAGATAGTTTTTTAACTTGGCATTCAGTTTTGACCTGCGAATAATTTTCTTCGTATCTTTAGATTTTTTCTTATCTAATCTCAATACGAGATCGATGACATCAAGGCGCCCTGTAGTAAAAAGCATGTAGGATTTACTGTTTAAACAGATTTCGAAGAGATCAAGAGTGTCACTAGCTGTTATTTCATTGGAGTAGCCGCTATTATCTGTATATAGATACGGCGGATCAGCAATGATGCAAACATCTTCTAGCGAGCCATATTCAACGAGGACTTCGCGCCAATCACATGATACCCGTTCAACATTATTCAAGTAATCTCCGGATATTAACGGGCTTTTTACGAGATTGTTCCAGCAAGATTGGTTTATTTTGGCAATCAAGTCTATTTTTCCGGCGGCATATTTCCCGCTAAACAGTAACCAGCTGCCAATGGTTATCCAGTCTGAATCTTCCGGAAGCTTTTGTAGATATACATTCAGTTTTGTGAATATATCGGGATAGCTGCGTATATTTTTCCCGCTTGGTATGTTTTCGAAAAGCTTTGTCAAGTATTGATGGACGACGTTTGTTTGTGGTATCAATTCCAGACGGTGATTGTAGTTGTCGAAATCATTCCAGATAACGCGGCTTTGAGGATTTTGTTTTTTGATGGTGTTTGAGATAAAACCGCTGCCACCAAAAAGGTCTAAATATACTTTGTGTCCGCTTATAGCATTAAACGCATCGGACAGACGTCCCCCCCACATGTACTTATTGCCACGAAAGGGGATTGGGGGTCTGGTGTTCTTAATAATTTGGTCTCCTAAAAAGTTATTTCAAGGCCGACAGCTACATGTTTTTTTGTGTCTGGGATAGTGGCCATGATGGTAATTTTCTTATTTTTTGCAATAAAATATCCGTAGCTTAGTGCCGGGCCGTCAGTTGTCTGCCAGATGCCCACTGCTTGGCGTGGTCTTTTTGCTTCGGCCAGTTGATCAACGAGTTTCGTAACGTCAAGAGCCGCTTCAGTTTTACTTTCAACGACAAGCTTGCCCGCATCAAATTTATGCTGCTCGTTTTTAAGTGCTGGCAGGGTGTAGGTGCTATCGTTATATTTTACCTTTACTGCGGGGGCATGGACGGTGATCTCGGCATCCGCGTCATCAACTCCGGCTTTAGCAGTATAGCTGACGTTTGTGCTGGTTGTAGTAGTCAGCTCGTTTTTTGGTTTTGTCGGCAAAGGAAGTTCTGTTTCGGGCTTCGGCGTGCAATAAAGCATCAAGGCTGCCGTTATCAACGCGCCAGCGAGAAACGCAGCCAGCAGTTTAACTTTTTCCATCGAGTTTACCTATAGCGCTGCTTGCGCCGCGGCTGTTGATAAATTTTCCTGTGACCTGCGCGCCAAAGCAGGCAGTCAGGATCGTACCGGCAAATATTTCATAATGCGGCCACGTTTTCCCCTGCAGCAGCAAGAACATCGTCACAAAAATAAAAAAGGCAAAGCCGGTTATAGCCAGGACTGTAGTGCAGCTGGGGTGACCTTCTGCATCACAGATCAGGTCGAGGATAAATTTTTTCAAGGCAGGAACCTCCTAAAAAACAATAAGATCAAGCAATTTGCTTGATCTTATTATCTATCGAATCGGAAAAGTCGGCTTTTCAACGCCTTTAGTATTTGAGCGTCAAAAAAGGTTCCCTTGATTTTCTTTCAGTATTCTTTTGGTTTCGTTTCTTCTGTTTTGTGCGAGCAGGCTGCGCACATAGACTTCGGATACATTGTATTTCCACGCAAGTTGCCGCGTGTTGGACCCGTCGAATTCTTTCGCTATGGCGCGGTTTCTCGGCCCTTCCAGTACCTCATCATAAAGCGGGATATACTGTTGGATTCCGCCGCTATACCTGCAAAGGTCAAGTGCTGCCTTTATTCCGATCGCACTGATTATAGGCTGAAACGACTGCGCGAAATCTTCCGGCTGCACATCGGCTTCGAGCTGGCTTTTGATTTTTTTATCCATCAGCAGTCAACTCCCTTCGGTGTTTTATAGCTTTCAGCGCTTCGATGACTTTCGAGCATTCACCAGGCGTTTCTGGATTGGATTTCCCCACAGTCTTTTGGCACAGGCTGCCGAGACCTGCGTCTGATATGCCCATATCGGCCTGCATTTTCGCAATATGGCGCAGTTGAGCTGCTGTTGATCGGCCTTGCATTTCAAACCCCAGCCGCTGAAAGGTTTTGAGGAGATGCTTGAAAGCCGGTTGAGTTAGCTCTTTGGTGCTGTCTACACCATATTTATAGAGCAGTGATCGATAATCTTCTTCGCTGAGGCCAAGCTTTGTTTTAGCTGTCTGCAGCAGCCCGACCTGCTTTTTTGTTATGATGTTAGCCATAATTGCCCTGCCTCCTTGATTATTGCTCGCCGGGGCTTATCGTAAGGGCAAGCGTATCTTCGACGCTGATCGCTTTTGCCAGCTCTTCAACGTCCAGCGAGCTAAGGTCAAAGTATTTTTGACGAGCTCGGCGTTTTGGCGGCGCGGATAGCGTCGAGTTCTTCTTCTAGGTTTTCACTGCCAAGGCCTGCGGCCCGAAGAAGCTCCAGATCCTTTTTGTATTCGCCCTTGAGCTTTTTAACAAGCACCTCCACAGCGTCAGGTTTGGCTTTTAAAAGCACCAAAATGGCTTTCAGGTCTATTTCCTCGTAGTCCATACGCAAGAGGGCTGTGAGGGCGATTTTAAACTTTGTTTTGATCTCGTATTTCGGCTCAGTTTTAACTTTGATGTTTTCTTCAGCAACGGCGCCGATCAGGGCCATTGCTTTTTCCGGGTCAATGATATTGAGTTTTGTTCTGATCATGAGCTCCGCCCGGCCATTATCTGAGCTGGCATAGGCGTAATTTAGATTACAGTTTTGCATTTTGCGTAAAGCTCGGTCTGGATCTTGATTTTGGCTTCTTCCAGCTGCTCTTTGGCGGCAGCGATTTCGGCCTCCAGCTGCACGGCTCTGTCGATGTAGGTTTGGATATTTGTACTACTCATTGATTGCGGCTCCTTTTCTTGGTTTTAGCACGATTATTTTATCTCCTGACTTTTGCTCCTGCAGGCTGATTATAAGCTTGGTACCCGGTTTCAGATGCATGAGCCTGCGAATCGCTACAGGAATGCAGCAGGTACCATTTCTGTTGATAGTGAGGATTGAGTTTATCATAGTTTCTCCTTTATTATGATTTTAACCATCTTTTTATCTTTTCCCAAAGCGATAACTTTTCTTCTTTCGGCAGAAGCACGCTGCCTATCTCATGCGATTTTATGCTGCTGTCCAGCGAAGCTGTTGTCCCGTCCTGTTTCCGGCTCTTACGGCCGATTTCGCAGCGGCGGCAAACTTTGTTTTTAAAAGCAGACTTAGTGGAGCGATTCCTGTCTTTTGGCATCTGTTTTTTGCCCATCGGCTTTTCCCTCCTTGGTTTCGACTATTACGCTAATGGTGATTTCTAAAAAATCTTTGGCAGTAAGAAATCCGGTAGATTTTTCAATCATTTCGGCGAGGCCTTTTATCGCCTTCATTACAAACTTAATTAATTCTTCCGGGCTTTTAGTGCGCCCCAGAGTGTAGAGGTCATTTTCCAGGCATTCTTCGATTTGCTGCCGCAGTCGTTTCGTTACCTGCTCTTTATTTTCGTCTCCTACTGATGTATATCTTTTGTCATTTTCCATTAAAAAATCCCGCCCCTCCAAATGTAGTATTCGATCACGGTTGCTGCTGCCTCTTGGCCAAGGGAGTAGAAAAGCTCTAAAAGCCTAAAAGCAGACTAATGCTGCAATAAGGGCCATGAACCCGGCAAGTTTTAGCATCTGCCAGCACACGATAAATGCTATTTTTAGTATGTTTTTGATTCCGGTTAAGGTTAATGCGTCCATGTTTAAACTCCTTTGTGTTTTTATATTCGGCCGAAGAGTTCTGTTATCGCCGCTGCCAAAAGCCGCAGGATCACTGTTGCTAAATAATAAGCCATTGTTACCTTTAGCCCGAAGATCATTGCATCTAAGATCCTGTTAGCGTTCATTATTGGTCCTCCCTGTATCTGTCGATGTAGCCCCACACTGTATTGGCATTTGCGCCTATCGCCAGTGCGATGCGACTGGCGCTGTGGCCTTCGTAGTGCATTTTAAATATATACTCGTGATGCTTTTCCCAGTCAAAATTAGAACGCTTCATCGGGCGAAACGGCGGTATGCGTTTACTTTCTGTTTTTGGCGGCAGAGGAGGTAGCTGGATCCGTTTAGGGGTTATGACCTTCGGTTCCTTGTGTAATCCTCTGTAGCATGGATTAACATGCATATGGGCGCAATAGGCGGCGTCAGGTGCCGTTTCTTGCAGGTGATAACATTTATCGCACTCCAAAATACGCGTCATTTTCTCACTCCTCGCTTGCTGATGCGTAGGGCTGCAGCTGGCTTTCTTTACGCCAGACTGCGCCATGCGGTTTTGTTTTGATCAGGTAATTTATTTCTTCAGCAGCGCGGTCTACTTTTACTATCTCGACGGTGCCGATGGCTGCGTCGCCTTCCGCTTCCTCGTCATATCGGCTCGCACTGTACCATACTTCGCAGCCTGTTTTAAATTTAGGCACAAGCACCGGACGCGGCCAGCCCACAAACCATTTGAAAGCTTTTGTTATAGCGATAAGAAGATTTCTCAGCATGTCATATTTCCTCCCCGGCTTCAGCAAGACGATAATAATAGCTTGAAATAGCATCGTCTTTGGTTTCCCACGCCTCAAACCATTCATTGCCTGCACTGTCTTTGCCCCAGGTGGCATATGATTTTTTTAAATTGGCATTAAAGCCGAGCGCGGTAAAGCTTTTGCCGATATGCGTAAGATTCATGAGTTCATAATTATTTTTATCCATTGTGCCTCCTAGACTATTGTAATAACTTGTTCGGCGGCCTGAATATGGCGGATGGACAGCTTTTCGCCTGCGCTATGAGCCATTTTAAGAGCAAAGAGGTAAAGCTTGGTCATAAGGCGCAGCGCCCCGGTTTTATTAGCGGCCCGGTGCAGTTCGTCGAGGGCTTCTTCATCAAGCTCCACGCCATTTTGCAAGACGATTCCCTGCACGTCTTCCAGCGGGATCGTTTCGTCCAGCTGGATCTTAACGCTGCGGCTGAAAAACTGGCCGGTGATCAACTTGTTTTTTTCGGTGATCTTATCCATGATAGTCGGGTTTGAAACGAGGATCAGGGGTACGCCGGTCGCGTCATATATTGCCCTCAGCGTCTCGATCGCGTCAAGCCGCAGGAAGTGAGCTTCGTCTATAATGATGGGGCGATTGGTCTTTTCAAGTGCTTTAACAATAGAGCGGTGCATGCGGTCAGCTCTGCTGTCTGTTCGTTGGCGCAGGGCTTCGAGTATCTCTTCCATGACGCAGCGCTTGGTGGCAAGGTTGGGATTTGCTGTGATGAAGATACTGGTCGGGTTATCCGCTGCCCAATCTTTAGCAGTTACGGTTTTGCCGATCCCGGGTGCGCCGTAAATGACGATGATATCATTGCGATCGCGGGCGTAATCCATCCCGAAGTTGATCTGGCGCATGATATTTGTTTCAATGATTTCAGGGGCCTTGATCTCGTTTATCGCCCGGCTGCGGCTTTCATCAGCGATCAGCAGCGCTTCTAATTTATCTGCGATGGCTTTCTGATCGCCTTTATAGCTGCCTCTTAAAAACCGGACAGGGCAGCTCCCGAGATCCCAATCTGCTTGGCCAGTTTTTCCTGACTGATATCTGTATGTGTCGTAAGATATTTTTTAACTCTTTCGATTAAGCTGTTCATTGTGTTTCCTCCTTTTAAACGAGCTTTATATTGACTTTAACTGTTATTTTGATATGATATTTACGCAGGTCGGCTCAAATTCGCCTGCGTGTATTTTGGGGAGGCAGTCGCTTGCAGGCGGCTGCCTTTTGTTTTCCCTCACCTTAATTTTTCTGTTATAATTTAATCAGAAAGGAGGTGATAGTTATGGATCTAGCGAAAGTAAGAGCTGCAGTCGATGCTAAGTTATCAGGTGTGCAAGACGCTGATAAAATCAGTGCTGCTATCGTTGCAGGTATTGATGCTGCAGTCAAAGACGCTTCGGACGTTGACCAAGCCAAAGAAAAATTAAGCTATTCTATTATGTCGGACATTCGGAGTCTTTAATCTCGGCACTCGACGCGTATTTGTGATCTGCTCTGCAGGCTATATCCCAACAAATACGGTTAAGCAAGCATTGATATTGTTCTTCAGGTAACCAACTGTTTACGTTTTTTACGCAGTTGGTTATCTTCTTTGTGTTTTCATCAAGTTCTTCCATGGTATTGCCCCTTTCTTGGTTTTAGGTTAATAGAATCATGAATTCCTGTTCTCGTCTCGAATGATGCTGTTTAAAATTAACGCTATATCAATTTGCCTTCTAAGCAGCCATGCCACTTTTTGTTCTAAGGAAGATTCTTCCTTTGGGTTCAGCAGGGTTATTTCTTTCCAAAACAAATCCATTTGTAGGGCCGCTGAGCCGAGTCGCCATCGGAAAACCGTTCTGAAAAGATAGAACCCGGCAATCACGCCAACGAGGAAAACGATTAACAAAATTAGTTTTTCCATGATCGATCCTCGCTTAAGTTTCTACAAAAAGAGTGCAGTTGCAGCTGTACTCTTTTTGTATTTCTGCAGCGGCGGCTACAGCTTCTTTTACTTTTTCATATCCGGGCTCATAAGGATCTAATTGTATTTTTAGATCCACTTGTAGGCGCGGAGGCATAGTGTAAGTTTGCTCTCTTTTTGACTCGTCCGTTGAATCAGTATTTGTTTTTGATCGTTCTTGGTAAACTCTAATTTCTTTTGCCACACCATTGGCGTCAGAAAAATTTACAGGATGGTTTTTTGAAAAATGTGCAGATCTGAGTTCGAGTTCGGAAAGTACACCTTTTATTGCAGTAAAAGTAAGGTTGTTTTTTTGAAATATCCACATAATTTCTCCCACAATTTCATGAAAGTCTGGTTTTTTAGGAGGCATCGGCGTGTCTTCGTTGGTTATCTTCTTTTTTGTGTTTTCATCAAGTTCTTTCATGGTATTGCCCCTTTCTTTGTTTTAGGTTAATAGAGTCATGAATTTCTGTTCTCGTCCCGAATGATGCTGTTCAAAATTCACTTGGTTCCTTTATGATGAGAATAACGAATACTAAAGCCATTGGAACGATTCCCAAAAGCAATGAGCCTATCAACGCAATCCCTTCATTCATGTACGAATATACTTGAGATATGTAAGCCCAGATTATCGCTATCTCCAGAACTATTCTTTTGATATTTTTCATCATGTCCTTTCCGCTCTGTGTAATAACAGAGCTTTTTTATTTTTATGTTTTTTGATTACACTTACTTTTTCCAACGCTCCTTTCTTGGTATTATCGTTCCTTGTAGCATGGCTTCAAAGGGATTTATATTTAAGGTATCGCCTGCAGCTTTAAGCCGTTTGGCGCTCCTGTTGACTTCTCTGGACGTCTGCACAAGCTCTATGACGTCTGTCGGTTCCGGGTCCGGGGCGGGTTTATTCTTGGCGAACATGGCGGCAATTTCTGATATGCTCGGTAGATCGGCAGCCTTGGCGGCTTTTGTGAGCGGGTGATTTTTTAGCCGCTTCATAGCTCCGGTTTTGCGGGCCATTTCCTGCGCTAAAAGCTCCGGATCTGCTCCGATCGCCGGCAGCGCTTCAACTCGCTCAGCTGTACCGATATACTCATCTTTGGTGCTATAGACGTAGATCTTCGACAGATCATCCTCGTCGTAGCGGATATAGACGCTCTGACCTTTGATGAGCAGGAAATCCGGGTTATAGTATTCCTCACCGCGGAAGGTGATGCCATTGCGGCCGATCTTGCGCGGGTTGGTCGACTTCATAAAGAGCAGCTTGCAGGTATCCGGAGTTGCCCTGCGAACCGGCAGGCGCGTTCTGATAAAGGTTTCATCCGGGCACTCGGCCTTGCGGCCTCTGCCGGCAGCTGACGGCGTTTTATTCCATATTTGCCGGATATAGGTATCAAGATCTGCTTTGATATCGTCAAGCGTCAAGACCTCACGGCCCTTTTTATGGTTTTTAAGCATTTTCCTGATAGTATCGTTATGATCTTCCGGGCGCTCTATGGTGGATCTGCCGCAGTAGGTGCTGTAGTTCTTGCTAAAGCGCTCTACAACGTCTTTAAACGCCCTTTCAATGACCTTTGCACGGGCATTTTCGACTATTGCGTAATGGACCTTGATGTCGAGGTGAGCCGTAAGGCTTGCCACCTGTTTGCCTTCGGCGATCAGCCTTGCCTGATCATCCTCGCTCATGGGTTTACCTCTGTAACCGCGCCCAGCAAAGCGATACGAGCAGTAGTCGCGGCCGTTATCTATGTAGATTTCACGCGGCAGCCCGATTGCTGGATCCATAGCTGCTTTAGCAAGCGAGCCGATGATCGTATTCGTGCATGGGCTTAAAGTCACCATCCAGCCGACAAATTTGCGGCTTCTCATATCAAGCCAAGCTGTGAGCCATGGCCGTTTTACTTTGCCGTTATGGATTACCATGAGATCCAGCATGTGATGGTCACCGACGTAGATCTGGCCGGATGAGATGCTATCAGGATCGCGGCGGGTAAATGGCGTTGCGTTGTCGTAGGCGTTTTTAACGCCAAGCCGCTGCAGGCGGCGGATGCCTTCCGGGATATCCGTGCGCACAAGCCGGGCGACAGTCTCTTTAGTCGGCAGCCACCAGCCTTTGTCTGCGCCTTCCATTTCTACGAGGTCGTAACAGTAGCTGATAGACAGCCGCTGCGGACGAAGATACAGCTCGCAAAAGCGTTGCCATGCCTCCGGATGGATCTTGCGCTGTGGTTGCGTTGGCGTCTTGCCCAAAAGTCCGTCCATGCCTTTTTCACGATACGCCTTTTCCCAGCGATACAGCGATGCCAGGCTGAATTTAAGCTCCGGCCTGCAGCTGCGGATATCGGCGGCAAGGATTTTGAATACCTCGGGCTTTTTAAGCTTTGAGTGCCTGCTGCAGTAGTCTTCCCATTCTTCCAGCAGCCAAAGCCGCTGCTCTGCCTGGTCGCGGATCCACTGCGGCGCTGTTTCATACGCCGTTTTTACTCTTTTGGTCTGCATTTCCATGTATTTCCTCTGGGCCTCCGGCGGCAGATTGTGCAGCGGAAAGCGGTAGGACGTACCAGTGTATCCTCCGCTTTTTACCGAGATAGCGCCATAGGCGTCAGCAAGTTCTTGTGTCCATCTTTTACTGCATCCCAGCAGCTCTGCGACCTGTTCTACTGTCAGGTATGTATTTTGTTTTGATTGGAGATCGGTACTGGAGATAATCATTGTTTTGTCTGCCAGTCGATGTATTCAATTTCAATATCTAAAGCAACAAGCACGTTGTGCATTGCATCACAGCGGCCCTGACAGTAGTCTTCGAGGTTTTCATCGTCATTGTTCAAGGCGCGGCCTTCGTAGTAGTCGACCAGCTCAAAGATTTTTTGTTTTGCGTTTTTGCTTTTGGGGTTCATGGCTATCCCTCCTGCTGTGATTTCCATTCTTCGTAATCGCTTAATAATTCAAGAGTAACGAGGGCATCTTGATATCCCAATGCTTCACCTTTATATAGAGCGTCCAAGTGAGTTTGTTGGTATTTATCCGCTTTGAGCTCCGCAGCATAGCAGCCTTCAAATAATGCAAGTTTTTGTTTTCGGTCCATGTATAGCGCCTCCTTTTGGGGTTTGTTATAATATAAAAAAAGAAGGGAGTTGTTTGATTTATGTTTGAGGAGTATATATCTAGTTTTGGGTTTTACAATATTATTGTTTCTGTTGTTATTACTTTAATTTTGAATATTTTGAAACACTGGATTGATTTGCGAACAAAAGAGCTAAACTCGCTAAAATCGCTCATTCTGTTTGCGTATGCGAAAATTTATTCTTTTATGAATGAGCTGCAAGCAGCGTTCCCGGACCTTTCGAAACAAAAAGTTCTACCAGCTGAAATAGAATTGTCTTTACCTGCGTCGTTAGGCTTTTCGCCTGAGCAAACAGAACGACTTTTTTCTTTAGCGAAAAACGCCAATGTTTTTTTCTTTATAACTCAAGCGGAAATCTTTTGTAATCTTTCTACTTTAGACGCTAAGCTCGATCGCGCTCCTGTTGTCTCCGGTAAGGTGGCAGCTACCTTGGTTGTATGTGGATGCGATTGTTTGAAGGATCTGGAATTATTGTTTAAACTCTCAGGATATAATATTGATGATTATATTGAAGAAACGCGTAAGACAAGAGACTTATGACGAGGCAGAATATTATAGGGAGAGCATCAAAGCCTTGGATGCAGACCAAAAACAGCGATGCAGCAGCGAAAAGTGTTAAAAATAAAACCAACACTCTGGTTGATTTGCTCATATTCAAGACAGGCTTTCTTTTTCTATCATGTTTGTAATTCTCTGCAACTAACTGATTTCTCATGAACCAGATGCCATATCGGTACAAAGAGGATTTCAGGTGTTTTTTGTTGGTCATGACTGTCTCCTTTGTCAAAACGATATACATTGCTTTATGGCGATTACAAGCGCGATGATGGAAATGATCAAAGAGATCGTTCCTATTATTTTCTCAGCAAAACTCATTTGTTGACAGGGGTGCATTTCTTCTTTCGCTGCTGCTCTAGCATCAGCTCGGGCCCATGAGTAAAGAAGATGTTTTACTTCCTGTATTCCTTCAGGCGTAAGTTTATATTTGTCATACGGTTTCCCAAGGGCTTTATAACGTTCTATTTCTCTTTTTTCTAGTGCCTCAAGAAAGATTGTAAGTTCAGCTTCTCGGCCGGTTTTGATAATCATGTCAGATCACTCCTCTTTGTCATAATTCACCCAATATACAGGCCAGCGAACATCGGGAGTAGGATTTTCCGTTAATGTTTCATAGATGGATTTAAAGCAAATTTTTGCATAGCGGAAGCATTCGTAACTGCCAAAGCAGATCAAGGGACAGCTGAGCGGTTCGGCGAAACGAAGCATGTAAATAAACATTGCAACTCCGATAAACAGGAATACTATTCCGGGGATTGCAAAAATGAGGCAAAGGATTATTTTTATCATTCGGACACCTCTTTAGTCGATTATTTCAAAAATACTGAAGCATCGCTGAGCTACGCTGTGGCAAATGCTTTCTATTGATCGTTCTGTGTCACTGTGATGCTTAATGTCGGCCGCAATGGAAACTATGTCTTCGGCAGTGATATTTGTTAAGTACCTAGCAAATTCAAGCATCCTCGTGTATTCTTGGTTCGTCCCTCTGGTATACCATTCATTATCGACGCACAGTCTGTAAAGATCATCAGAACACATGCGGCGCGTTTCTCTTACCTTCATTAATATGCCTCCATTCTCTAAAGCTGCGTTTTACGCGGCTTTTTTATTGCGCGAATACTAACTGTAGGACAAGGGTGAAAACAACGCCACAGGCGAACCACACAGCGTTTTCCGATTCTGTTAACAGGTACCAGATTGATGCATATATAATAGCAAGGTTATTTTTCATTTAATTCACCTCACGAAGGGAAATTTCAATTTTCGCTCCCAATCCTTTTGCAATTTTCTCCAGATTTTTAATGGAGCCGGCTGTTATATTCTTTTCTATTTTGCAAATCAAAGAGCCACTTACGCCTACGGTTTTGGCTAACTGCGATTGTGTTATGTTTTTTTGCCGTCTTATTTTTCTTAACTCTTCGTTTAGTTTCATTTTACGACATTCCTTCCTGTATCTTTTTCTTTTAATTCAATTTTAATGAATAAAAAGAAAAAAGTCAAGCTAAATATATATTTAAATTCATCGTTTACAAACTGGCGGCATTTCTATATGATAAAAATGAAATTTATTGAATTATATTCAAAAAGAGGAGTTGTTTTTTAAATTGGATTTAGGCGGAAAAATTAAGAGACTACGGATGTTAAAAGGAATATCAGCGTTAGCGTTATCAAAGCAAGTAGGTTTAGTGCCTTCACAGATTTCAAAAATAGAAAACAATTCTAGCAAACCATCATTAGATGCGCTTTTTAAAATCTGCGAAGCCTTAGATGTTCCAGTTTCAGTGTTATTCGATGACGAAAAACCGGAAATTTCGGTAAAAATAAGGGAGATTGATAAAGAATTGTCTAAATTGAGCGAAAAGCAACTAGATGCTCTTTTATTTTTGATTTCTTCATTTACAAAGCAACTACCCTTAAATTAGCCTTGCTTTCGCAACAATATACATTTTTGTGTATATTGTTGCTTTTTCCAATGCGAAGTACAAAGCAGCGGAAAGCCCGCTTTGCTTCGTCCTTTTGTGGTTCGCATTAAACTTCGCATCAGAAAATATAATATAAATAAAAAAACCCCGCTTAAAGTGCCGTAAAGGCAGTTTTAAACGGGGTTTTAACGCTTTTTATATTATATTTTAAAATCTTTCATACGGCTACAAATGTACACGAGTGGCCGTTTTTTCATGCACGCCGTGAGATTTTTGCCCTCTCGGTGCCGATCGTCAAACTCCGCACCATCTCAAGCTTTCCCGCCTTTTCTCGGGTTATCTCACTTTCTTTTATTTTCTCATATCAAATCTCTCGTTATAGCAAGGCATGCAGGTGTGGACTTTTTTATCACCAAGCCGCTGTTCCGTTCTGAGCTGGTAGATTTGTTTGAAAAGATCAATGATTTCAGTGAAGCAGTATATGAGCCGGAAGCAGCAAAAGGAGAAGTACAGTTTGCTGGAGAACGGATTTTACTGGTAGAAGATAATGAGCTGAATCTGGAAGTTGCGGCAAGTCTGCTGGAAATGAAGGGACTGACGATAGAAAGTGCCTGCAACGGTCTGCAGGCACTAGAAAAATTCTGTTCAACTCCTGTTGGGTACTATGATGCTGTTTTGATGGATATCAGGATGCCTGTTATGGATGGGCTGGAAGCAGCACGTAATATCAGGTTGTTTGATAAAAGTGATGCGCAGACGATCCCGATTATTGCTATGACGGCTAATGCGTTTGACGAGGATGTGGAAAAATCACACGCAGCGGGTATGAACGCACATTTGGCAAAGCCGATTGAACCGGAAAAGCTGTTCGCAGTTTTGCAGGAATTTATTTAAGGTGATTGATAGTAAGCTGAATAAAAAGGTATGGGCATGCCCATACCTTTTTATTCTTGACCTGTTTTTGTAACATCTGTAGCGAAATAGTAAATGGTTAAACGTAAAGAATAAATAGTATTTGCGTTTATTAGCATTTTTGTTTAGAATTATTAGAAATGTGTATTAGGGGAAAGAGGTTGCTGCTGATGAAAATTATTGATTTATTAAAAAACGAAAAGGTGTGCATTTCCTGCGAGCTGTTTCCACCTAAAGCAGGTACAGAGCTGCAGAATGCTTTGAATATAGTCAGTGATATTGCCGAGGTGGGTCCGCATTTTATGAGTGTTACGTATGGGGCCGGCGGTACATCTGTGGGTCAGACGGTGGCTATTGCCCGGGCAATAGAAGCCAGCGGACGCCCAGCGCTGGCGCATCTGACCTGTATCGATGCTGATGAAGCCAAGATCGACGGTGTTTTGGCACAGATGCGGGCTGCTGGCGTCCAGAATGTTTTGGCTCTGCGCGGAGATGCGGTGAATGGCAATGACGGGGATTTTGCCCATGCCAGTGATTTGATGGGGAAAATCAAAAAAGCCGGTGATTTTTGTGTCGGCGGGGCCTGTTATCCGGAAGGACATCCGGAAGCCGGCTCTCTGGATCGTGATATTGTCAATACCAGACGGAAAATCGACAGTGGCTGCGACTTTTTAGTGACGCAGATGGTGTTTGACAATAATATTATTTACAATTATATGTACAGACTGCTGCGGCATGGTATCGATGTGCCGGTCGTGGCGGGTATTATGCCGGTGACAAATGCCAAACAGATCAACCGGATCTGTGAATTGAGCGGGACCAAACTGCCTGCGAATTACCGCGCTATCGTCGAGAAATTTGCAGATGATCCCGAAGCGTTAAAACAGGCGGGTATTGCTTATGCTACGGGGCAGATTGTTGATTTGATCGCTAACGGACTGAAAAATATTCATGTTTATACGATGAACCGGCCGGAAATCATCGGCGGGATCATGAAAAATCTGTCGGAGATCGTAAAATGAAGTATGACAGAGCTGAAGCCGTGAGGTATATGGGCGCGAAAAAGATGATAATGAGGCGGCTGTTTTGGCTGATCTGGCTTATTTGCAGCTGCGGAACGAAGTGCGGCCCAGAAGCTGCTGGCATATTTTTGCGTGCCGTGTAGATGATGCAGGCGTGACCTTAGTAGATAATGGCATGCGTTTTGAAAGCAAAAATTTGGCAGGACATTTGCAGGGCTGTCAAAAAGCGGCGGTTTTGGCTGCTACTTTAGGCAGTAATGCCGATACTGTTTTGAGGCGTCTGGCATTGACTAACGTAGCACAGGCAGCAGCTGCTCAGGCTGTATGCGCGGCTCTGATCGAAAGTTATTGTGATGAAACCGAAGCCGAGATAGCGGCTGCAGCAGGGCTGCACTTGAAACCGCGTTTTTCACCGGGGTATGGCGACTGGCGGCTGGAGGATCAGCGTCAGCTGCTTATGCTGCTGGATTGTGCAAAACGAATCGGTCTGACTTTGACCGATGGTTATATGCTGACTCCTATAAAATCAGTGACGGCTGTGATAGGATTGACTGAAGATACCGTCTGCAATACCAGTAAATGTGCGGCGTGCGTTAATCGAGCATGCGAATTTAGAAAGGAATGAAAGCATGGGTTTCAGGGATTTATTAGGTAAAGAATTATTATTTTTTGACGGCGCTACCGGGACGATGCTGCAGGCATTGGGGCTGCAGCCGGGCGAGCTGCCGGAGCTGTGGAATTTTACTCATGCGGCTGAAGTGCAGTCTGTACATGAAGCGTATTTGAATAACGGTTCGAATATCATAAAAAGCAATACCTTCGGGGCGAACCGTCTTAAATTTAAAGGGATGGATATCACCGTTGATGAAGTTGTGGGGGCTGCTTTAAAAATAGGCAAAGCTGCCTGTGCCGGACGTACAAAAGCGTTTGTGGCACTGAATCTCGGCCCTACCGGAAAATTACTGGCGCCTTATGGTGATCTTCCGTTTGAGGAAGCTGTGGATATTTATGGTGAAATGGTACGCAGCGGTGCCAGACACGGAGCTGATCTGATCCTGATCGAGACGATGAGCGATACTTATGAGATCAAAGCCGCGCTTTTGGCGGCAAAAGAAAACTGTGATCTGCCGGTGATCGTTACGTTGACGTTTGATGAAGATGGTAAGCTGTTGACCGGTGCTGACGTTTTGAGCGCGGTAGCAATGGTGGAGGGGCTGGGGGCAGATGCTGTAGGGTTTAACTGCGGCTTGGGACCGAAACAAATGCGCAGGCTGCTGCCGCAGTTAATAGAAGCATGCTCGCTGCCGATCGTTTTGAATCCTAATGCCGGGCTGCCCGTACAGCGTGACGGTAAAACTGTTTTTGACGTTGCCGCAGATGAATTTGCAGCGCTGATGCAGGAAATGATACCACTGGGTATTTCTGTCGCCGGAGGCTGCTGCGGTACTACTCCGGAACATATTAAAGCTCTGATCGAAAAGTGCTATGGTATGCAGCCGGGAGGACGCCGCAGCTGTGATCTGACTGTGGTTTCTTCTTATGGCAAAGCTGTCGTTATCGGCGGGGAGTCTGTGATCATAGGCGAGCGCATCAATCCTACAGGTAAGCCGCGTTTAAAACAGGCTATTTTAGACGCAGATCTGGATTATATTTGCCGGCTGGGGTTGGAGCAGCTTGAAAATGACGCCCATATCCTGGATGTCAATGTAGGTGTGCCGGGTATCAACGAAGCTGCCGCTGCAGAGAAAACAGTTCTGGCTTTGCAGGCCGTCACTTCGGCACCGCTGCAGATCGATACTTCAGATTATGAGACTATGGAGCGGGCTCTGCGTTTATATAATGGCAAACCGCTGTTAAATTCTGTCAGCGGTAAAGATGAATCGCTGGCAAAGGTACTGCCGCTGGTAAAAAAATACGGGGCTGTTGTGGTTGGCCTGGCGTTAGATGATGACGGCATTCCTGCAACAGCTGCAGGCAGGTTGGCCGTTGCGGAGAAAATAATCGCACGCGCCGTTGAATGCGGTATCGAAAAACGTAACATTATTATTGATCCGCTGGCGCTGACGATAAGTACGGGACCTGACAACGCTGCTGTTGACTTGGAAGTGATCCGTAAATTGATAGAGCAGAAGATCAAAACGATTATGGGCGTTTCTAATATTTCTTTCGGACTGCCGTCACGTGATGCTGTCAACAGTACATTTTTCACTCTGGCAATGGAGGCGGGGCTTTCCTGCGCTATTATCAATCCGCAGAGTAAAGCGATGCTGGATGCTTACTATGCGTATAGAGCTTTAAAAGGATTGGACGGAGGCTGCAAGGCATATGTGAAGCGTTTTGCTGATTCCGTAAATAAAGTTCCGACAGCTGCTGTCAGTGAATATACACTGCACGATGCGATCGTTAAAGGCTTACAGGAACAGAGCCGTCTGGCTGTGACCCGGTTGCTGGAAACAGAAAAACCACTGGATATTATCAATACTCAGATGATACCGGCTTTAGATTTTGTTGGAAATGGTTTTGAGAGAAAAAATCTGTTTCTGCCGCAGCTTTTGATGAGCGCCGATGCCGCGAAGGCAGCTTTTGAGGTGATACGCGACAGGATGGCTGACGGTGGCGCTGTGGAAAAAGGTACTGCTGTTGTTATTGCTACGGTTAAGGGTGACATCCATGATATCGGTAAAAATATAGTTAAGGTACTGCTGGAAAATTATGGTTATAACGTTATCGACCTTGGTAAGGATGTAGCTGTAGAAGCAATAGTGAAAGCTGTATTGGAGCACAAGGCTCATGTTGTAGGACTGTCAGCTTTGATGACGACTACAGTAGGTGCAATGGCAGCTACGATCAAGGCTTTGCGTGATGTCTGCAACTGCCGTATAGTTGTGGGCGGTGCTGTTTTGACACAGGACTATGCTGACAGTATCGGCGCCGATCACTACGCGCCTAATGCTGTCAGTGCTGTTGGTTATGTCAACGAAGTTGTAGAAAAATGATTTGCTGACAGGCCTTTGCAGCGGGGGACAGCTGCAAGAACGGCTGTTAAGGGCAGATATACAAAAAAATATGCAAAGTATATTGTATACAAAAACGCGCGGCGAGAAAATCTCTGATGTCACTGTACACGAGAGGCGGACTTGCCGTGTTTTTGTTTTCGGGAAAGTTCTTTTTACGAGGACAAAACAGTGAAAAAGCAACGCTTTGCAGCAACATTATTCTTACAAAAATGTTAAAATACGAAAAACGCTGTTTGAAAACTGTAAAGAAATTGTGAAGAAATAGTAATATTGTCACATCCGTGCTTTGATGTTATAATCATTTACAGTTAAGGGGAAAAAGCTGTGCAAACAGTAAAGAAGGGACAGATTACATTGAAAATGAAAAAAATATTATCAGCGCTGTTGGCTTCAGCAGTAGCAATGAGCTTAGTAGCAGGCTGCGGCGGCGAGAAAAAGGAAGATGCTAAAGCATCCGACGTGATCAAAGTCGGCGTTTTCCTGCCATTGACCGGTGATAATGCTGCCGGAGGCGAACTGGAACTCCGCGGTATCAAGCTTGCCAACAAACTGCATCCTGAAGTTTTAGGCAAAAAGATCGAGCTTGTTGTAGCTGATAACAAATCTGATAAAGCTGAAGCTGCTTCTGTTGCAGCCCGCCTTATCGAAAAAGATAAAGTAAGCGTTATCGTAGGTTCTTATGGTTCTTCGCTGTCTATGGCGGCAGGTAATATCGTAAAAGACAGTAAAGTTCCGGCTGTTGGTACCAGCTGTACTAATCCGCAGGTAACTGCTAATAATGACTATTATTTCCGTGCCTGCTTTATTGATCCGTTCCAGGGTACCGTTATGGCTAACTATGCATTCAAACAAGGTGCTAAAAAAGTTGCCATCGTGCAGGAAGTTTCCAATGACTATGCAGTTGGTCTGGCAAAATTCTTCAAAGAAGCTTTCATAAAATTGACCGGTGATGAAAACAGCATTGTTGAGATCGCAAACTATCAAACAGGCGATAAAGATTTCAGTGCTATTCTTACCAATATCAAAGCTAAAAATCCTGATGCGATTTTCGCACCCGGTAACTTTACCGAATCTGCACTGCTTGTAAAACAAGCCCGTCAGCTTGGCATCGAAGCTCCCTTTATGGGCGGCGATACCTGGGAAACTCAGGAATTCATCGATGTTGGCGGCAAAGATGTTGAAGGCGTAGCTCTTTCTACTGCGTTTGACCGTGAAAAAGCAACTACTCCGGAAGCTAAAAAATTCCTGGATGAATACGTAAAAGAGTATAAAGGCGAGCCTTCCGCATTGACTGCAATGGCTTATGATGCTTATCTGATCGCTATCGACGGCATCAAACGCGCAGGTTCTACTGATACCGTTAAGATTCGTGACGCTATCGCAGCAACTAAAGATCTGGAATGTGTAACCGGTATGACTACTCTTGATAAAAACGGCGATCCTATTAAAGGCGCTGTGATCAAAACTGTTAAAGACGGCAAATTTACATTCCTGGATTTTGTAGAAGCTAAATAATTCATTGGTTCTTTCATAACCCTTTTGCTTTATGTTAGTGCTCCCTTCTCCTTAAGGGAAGGGAGCAATTCTTTTGTGTCATGAGGTGTTTTTCATGGAATTTTTCCAAGCGATTGCGAATATGTCCGGTGACAGTCTTGCGCAGCATTTGGCTAACGGCATATCTCTCGGCAGTCTTTATGCCCTGATCGCCATCGGTTATACGATGGTCTATGGCATTTTATTGATGATAAACTTTGCACACGGCGATATCGTTATGATGGCATGTTATTTTGCCTTTTTCGGTATTACCGTTTTTCACATTCCCTGGTATATTACTTTTGTCGGAGTCATTATTGCTACGGCAATTTTAGGTGTAGTGATTGAACGGACGGCTTATCGTCCGTTGCGTGACGCACCGAAAAATTCTGTTCTTATTTCTGCTATCGGCGCTTCATTTTTATTGGAAAACCTGGCTAATTACTTATTCAGCGGCCGGCCGATGCGTTTTCCTAATATTGAACTTTTATCGCAGAATATTTCTATCGGCGGGATTCAGATCCAGGCGATCTGTCTGGTCATTCCCGTTATTACAATCATCAGCCTTGTTGTGCTGCTGCACATCGTCAATCATACTAAAACAGGTATGGCTATGCGTGCAGTTTCCAAAGACTATGAGATCGCGCGCGTTATGGGCGTCGATATTGATAAAATAATTTCGATTACATTTATTATCGGGTCCTCTTTGGCCGCTATCGGCGCTATTATGTGGGGTATCCGCTATCGTGGCATTACCCCGATGATGGGGGTTATGCCGGGTTTGAAATGCTTTATTGCGGCGGTTATCGGCGGCATCGGCAATATCAAGGGTGCAGTGCTGGGCGGCTTTATACTCGGCCTGGGAGAGATCTTGATCGTTGCTTTTTTTCCGCAGCTTTCCGGTTACCGAGATGCCTTTGCTTTTATCGTGCTTATTGTGATTCTGTTTTATAAACCTACCGGCCTTTTGGGCGAAAAAACGACTGAGAAGGTGTGACGAAGATGAAAAAGAAAGATGTTTTCCTTACTTTGATCGCTATTGCCGCACTCTTTGGCGTTGCCTGCTTCGTCCAGACCGAGATGGATTCTTATATCCGCAGGATCGTCAATCTGTGTCTGGTTTATGCAATTATCGGCTTATCCATGAATCTGACGAATGGGTTTGTTGGTCAGTTTTCGCTGGGGCAGGCTGGTTTTATGGCTATAGGCGCTTATGTTGTAGGCATTTTTACCGTGCCTGTAGAGCTGCGGCCTAATGTTTTTTATGCGGTACCGATGAACCCGCTGATCGCTGATATTCAAATGCCCTTGTGGCTGGCCCTGATTGCCGGTGGACTTTTAGCCGCTTTAGTGGCTTTTCTGATCGGTACGCCGGTATTGCGTCTGCGCGGGGATTATCTTGCTGTGGCGACGCTGGGCTTTTCCGAAATTATCCGTATCTGGATAACTAATGCGCAGAGCATCACTAACGGGGCTTTGGGTATCAAAGATATACCGCCTCTTAATGATGTGCGTTATATTTTTCTGGCGACGGCAGTGACTTTTATTTTTATAGCACTTCTGATCAATTCTTCTTATGGCCGTGCGTTTAAAGCGATCCGCGAAGATGAGATCGCGGCTGAAGCGATGGGAGTAAGCCTGTTCTGGCACAAAAATCTGGCATTTATGATCAGTGCTTTTTTTGCCGGCGTGGGCGGCGGCTTGTATGGTGCGCTGCTGGGAACTGTTGATCCGAAGAATTTCCTTTTTACATTGACCTATAATTTTTTGCTGATTATCGTTTTAGGCGGTATGGGCAGTATTACCGGCAGTATGCTGGGTGCTGTCATCGTTACGGCCGGGCTGGAGTTCCTGCGTGTATTTGACGAACCCCTGATGCTTTTTGGTATGGATATTCCGCTTTTCCGTCCTGGTTTCAGGATGGTGATTTTCTCGGCGCTGCTGATGGCCTGCGTGCTTTTCTGGCGGCACGGGATCATGGGGACCAGCGAGCTGACCTGGAAAAATATCCGTGCCTTCTGTAAAAATCCATTCAGCTTCTTTGGGCGGAAGGGAGCAGAAAGATGATTTTAAAAACTGATAATATTACAATGCAGTTTGGCGGTGTGACAGCTGTAAATCTGCTTAATATTGAGATCAATGAACACGAGATTGTTGCACTGATCGGTCCTAACGGTGCAGGTAAAACGACGGCTTTCAATATGATTACCGGGGTCTATACTCCAACCAGCGGCGACGTGATCTATACAGATGCGCAGGGTGAAGAACAGAAAATAACCGGTAAAAGACCCAGCGAAATCGCCAAAATGGGCGTAGCACGTACTTTTCAAAATATCCGTCTGTTCAAAAATCTTTCAGTATATGAAAATGTTATGATTGCCAAGCATCTGCACCTGAAATCCGATTTTATGTCGGCGGCTCTGCACCTGCCCTGGTATAATAAAGAGCAGCGTGAGATGGAAGCTTCGGTCGAAGCCCTGCTGAGGAAAGTTGATCTATGGGAGCTGCGCGATGAAAAGGCGTCCAGTCTGCCGTATGGGCAGCAGCGTCGTTTGGAGATCGTGCGTGCGTTGGCAACTGGCCCGCGTCTGTTGCTTTTAGACGAGCCGGCAGCGGGTATGAATCCTAAAGAAACTGATGAACTGACGGAGTTTATCCGCCAGATCCGTGACGAGTATGATCTGACGGTGTTTATGATCGAGCATCATATGGATCTGGTTATGGAAATATCTGACCGTATCTATGTTTTGGATTTTGGTATGACTATTGCTGAAGGCACACCGGAGCTGATCCAAAATAACAAGCGCGTTATTGACGCTTATCTGGGGGTGGATGAAGATGCTTAAAGTGCAGGATTTATTTGTAGCTTATGGAGGCATCGAAGCGCTCAAAGGTATTTCCCTGGAAGTGCCGGAAGGTAAGATCGTTACGCTGATAGGCGCTAACGGGGCCGGTAAAAGCACCTTGTTGCGGACCATTGTTGGGCTGGTAAAGCCTAAAAGTGGTACTATCAGCTATAATGAACAGAATATTACCGGGCTTAATTCACAGAAAATCGTTAAAACAGGTATTACTTTAGTTCCGGAAGGACGAAGGGTTTTCCCAAATCTGACGGTCCTGGAAAATTTACAGATCGGCGCGTATATGCGCAATGATAAAGAAGAAATAGCCAAAGACATCAAATGGGTATATGAATTGTTCCCGCGTCTGGAGGAACGCAGCTGGCAGATGGCCGGCACTTTATCCGGCGGTGAGCAGCAGATGCTGGCTGTAGGCAGGGCACTGCTGTCGCGTCCTCAGCTGATGATGATGGACGAGCCGTCTTTAGGACTGGCGCCGCTCATCATTAAAGATATTTTTAATATCATTCAGGAGATCAACAGCAGAGGTATGACGATCCTTTTGATCGAACAGAATGCTAATATGGCGCTGAAGGTGGCTCATCAGGCTTATGTACTGGAGACTGGCAAAATAACTATGAGCGGGACCGGTCAGGAGCTTTTGGAAAACCCTGATATCAAAGCCGCTTACCTTGGCAAAAAAAGAAATCAGAAATAAATGCAGCAGCCGGCAGTATTTGCCGGCTGTTTTTGTATTTTCCAGCATTTCCTTGCGAAAATAGTCAGAACAGGCTATCATATAAAAAGAGAATGGTGGTAAATAAATGATAGAAAATTTTTTGAACAGTTGCAGGCGTCATCGCGAAATGCTGCGTTTTTCTGTTTTGGCGATATTTATTATCTGGGTTGTCTGGCAGCTGCATAGTTCGCCTTATATCCTGCATCCTTCCTCAGTCGAAGATGTGCGCCGTTGGGTAGCGTCGTACGGCAGTCTGGGGCCGTTAGTTTATATAGCTTTATATACTGTGCGGCCGGTACTGTTTTTTCCAAGTATTTTTTTAAATCTCAGCGCCAGTATTTTATTTGGGCCAATGCTGGGTATCGTATATTTGCTGTGCGGTGGTCTGAGCAGTGCTGTTTTATGTTATGCGCTGGGAAGTCTGGGCGGCGGCAGGAGGCTGCTAGATCGTTATGGCGGCTCGTGGGGTGAAAGGCTGACTAATTATTTAAGCGGCAGCGGCGGATTTGTTAAGATGCTGTGGCTGCGCACAGTACCTATTTTTCCGTATGATCCGGTAAGCATTATTGCCGGCTGCTGTAAGATGAACCTGCAGCTGTATGCTGCTGCAACTGTACTGGGAATGCTTCCGGGAGCGATTGCATATAATTTACTGGCTGATTCTATTTTAGGCGGCCGAGGATTGTATGTGTCTGTAGCTGTAGTTATTATAGCTTTTGGTCTGCCTCTGGCGTGGTGGGCTTTGGGCGGTGAACATAAAAAATTAAAGGAGTAGATACTGATGAAGGTTTACGTTTGGCGTCATAACAAAACTTATCATAGCCACAGTATGATCAATGAGCCCTGTGTGCAAAACCATTTTTATCTGGATGCACTGGCAATCGTAGCTGCAGAAAGTCTGGAAGAAGCCTTGTCAAAGCTGGCGGAACAGAATGCCGGTTGGCGGATCGAAGACCTGCGTGCGCTTACTCCCAGGGTATATGATTTAGATGTTCCCCAGGTTATTTTTACAGATGTCCGCGGTTCAATAGCGGAATAGGAAGGCGATAACATGGATAAAACAGTGGAAATGGAAATGAAACTGACGATTGCCCGTAGGGATCTGAAAAAACTGCTGGCATCTGAGCTTATTACTGCTACAATGATTAAGGGAAGTTTGGCAAAACAGGAGCTGCTGACAACGTATTACGATACTGCGTCATACAAATTGACCGAATCTGGAATGGCATATCGCATCAGGCGTAACGGCAAAAAATATGAGGCTACAGTAAAAACAGAGCAAGCGTCTGGGGGAGGACTTTCGGCTCGACGTGAGTTTAACATGCCTTTGAAAAAAGATAGTCCGACAGTGAGTGGTTTCACAGAATTAGGATTGGAGACTGATCTGGAAGAATTGCTGGCAGGAGAAGAATTGCAGAAGCTTTTTACCGTAGAAGTGAAAAGGGAGATCAGGCTGCTGCAGGTAACTCCTGAGACTGTTTTGGAAATGGCGATTGACCAGGGCAAGATCAATGCCGGAAAACAAAAAGAAAAAATCGATGAAGTTGAGCTGGAAATCAAAGCTGGAACGAAAGCGGATTTATTAGATTTCACGGCTCAAATAGCTGCTAAAATACCGATTTTTATTGAACCGCGCAGCAAATTTGCCCGTGGCCTGCATTTGCTTGGTAATGGCGAAGAACATGAAATACCAAAGGGACGCTTGAAAATCGACCGTGGCGGTATGGTGCAGGATGAGCTCAGCAAATTGCTGGAGTATTATGGTGATCGGATCTTGAAGCTGCAAAACAGACTGATAACGGATAAAAATGTGCTGGTGCAGGCCGATAAGCTGCTGCTGCCGCAGTTCAAGCATTTGCAGGCTTTACTGGCGCTTATCAAGCCGTTATTGGCTGAAGGGAGTATGATAAAATACGTAAATTACTGGCGGAACCTGCTGGTACGCTGGATGTACTGTTTCGTTATAAACGGCTGCTGATGCAGTGGCAGCTGCTGCATGGAACGGCGGGCAGCACTATTTTGCAGCGCCCGCAGCTGGCAGAAAAGTTGACGGAAGAAATAGAAAATATTCTTGCGGAAGTAGCAAAACAGCTGGAACAGGGAGTGTACAGTCACTGTATTTTTAAACTGCTGGCGTGGACTGAACAATCATTATGGCAGAACAGTTATTATGTGGAAGTTGAACAGCTGGCAGGCTGTCGTGTAGAAGACTGGTATAATATGCTGAAAGAACTTGATATTAAAGGGGAAAAAATAGACGAAGCGCAGGCTAAAAGTATTTTACGCGTCTGTGAAGCTATTTATTATGCCCGCCGCAGTCTTAAAATTGACAGGCTCAGTAAAACTGCCTGGAAAGATATCAAAGAACTGTACCAGCGGATCCAGGTACTGGTTTATGATGTTTACAGCAGCAAATGCCTGCTGAACTGTATTAAGGGGAACAACAGCCGTGCGCTTTATCGCGACAGCGGACTTTTGATAGGCTGGCGTCTGCAATCTATGCAGTCTGCCAATACTAAAGCCTTAAAAGCATATGGTAGGGTAGTAGAAGCTTTAAAGAAATAATGGCAATAAAAAACACCGCGAATTATTCGCGGTGTTTTTTATTTATTGAGCTGTTCTTCAAGCATGCCCTGATGGATACTGCCGGGCTCCTGAAGTAATTTAACTTTCAGGCGGGTAATGCGGATATTATCCAGTTCTTCGACCAGGAATTCCGCTTTGGGCAGTTTTACAGACTGCCCCAGCTGCGGAGGGTAATCAAGCTGGGAATAAACCCAGCCGCCGATTGTGTCGCAGGAGTTAGAACTTAATTCAAGGCCGAAAAGGTCATTGACATCTTCAAGCAGCATTTTACCATCAATAGAGTAGGTTTTATCGCTTTCTTCTTCAACTTCAGGACGTTCCTCATCAAATTCATCCTGAATTTCACCGACGATTTCTTCTAAAATATCTTCGATGGTTACCATACCGGCAGTACCGCCGTACTCGTCGATTAAGATTGCCAGTTGTTTGCGCTGTTTCTGCAGCAGACGCAGAAGTTTACTGATCGGCATTGATTCTGGTACTACCAGAACTTCACGGGCTAAAGTGCGTAAGTCCGGCTTTTGACCTGCGTTTAAAGCACGCAGCAGGTCTTTGATATGCAGAAAACCGATAATATGATCTTTGTCTTCTTCACAGATCGGATAGCGGGTCATACGTTCACTGAGAGCGACTTCGATGTTTTCTGTAAAGGAATCCTTAAGATACAGGCAGATCATATCCGTACGCGGGACCATGATCTCACTGGCATGACGTTCAGAAAAATCAAAGACATTATCAAGATAGGTCAGTTCGGTTTTATCGATATAACCATATTTATAGCTTTCTTCCATTAAAATACGAATCTCTTCTTCGTTGTGTGCTTCTTCTGCTTCGCTGGCAGCATGGATACCCATGCGTCTAAGTGTCCAGTTGGCGACATGGTTTAAAAACCAGACTGCCGGATACATCAGCTTATTGAATACGATCAGGGGCCAGGCTATAAACAGCACTACTTTTTCTGTTTTCTGGATAGATAAAGATTTTGGTACAAGCTCGCCAAGAACGATGTGCAGTGCGGTAATGACAGAGAAGCCTACAACAAAGGCGATCGTATGTTCAAGCTGCGCCGGGATATTGAATAAATGAAAAAGCGGTGTCAGCATTTTAGCTACGGCGGGTTCACCAATCCAGCCAAGACCTAAAGAAGCAAGCGTAATACCAAGCTGGGTTACAGATAAATAGGCATCAAGATGCTCTGTGACCTGTCGGGCATAGACTGCCTGACGGTTGCCTTCTTTTATTAAAGTATCAAGGCGCGAAGGTCGCACTTTAACTATAGAAAATTCTGATGCAACGAAAAAGCCGTTGAGAGCAACTAAAAACAGGATGATAATAACATTTAAAAGTATACTAAAATATTCCAAAGAATCTGTTTCCGTCAGGAAACATGTTCACCTCCATTACTGCTTAAAGCAGTATATTATATAAAAATAATTTTATCATATATCAATGTTATAAACAAAGTTTCATTTTTGTATAAATTAGTTGTTAACAAGCCATTTTCGCAGGTAAGAGGCTAATTACTTCCTGCGAAGAATGTATGGTAGTTTAAACGCTGTATATCGCAGTTTTTCAAAATACTGGCTGTTGGCAATAAAGTTTTGCGGTCATTAAATTGATAAATATACCACAATAGCAGCAGTTTGTCAGAGATATTTTATTTTTAAAAAATTATAATATTGCTTGGAAACAGGAAAAATAAAGTTATTAAGTATATAATTTTATACATATTAATAGAAAATTAAAGATGCGGCAAAGTATGGCTGAAAAAGACAAGCACTGACGGAATATTCTAAAAATTAAATTCAGTGAATATTTTGTAGCATAAGTTAGTGTCCGACCGTAGTTTTTATTCAATGCCTATTTTTACGGTTCTAAGTACTAAAAAACAGGCTCTTTTATTTCTTAAATATTTAAAGCTTTATTCAAAACAAATTAGTCAGCAATGGCAGTAGAAGTGGCGCTAAAATAGAAGTAGCAATACCGGTAAGACCAATTGCTACACCGCCGATGGCGAGTTGCAATGCGCTTTTATTGACGCAGGCACTGGTTCCGAGACCGTGACTTGAGGCACCAATAGCCAGACCGATAGCGATATCATTTTTAAAGCCCAGCCAGGATAAAATTTTATGATTGAAGGTAGAACCAAACATACCTGTAAAAATAACACAGGCAGCGGTTAAGGAGGGGATACCGCCAATGACACTGGAAATATCCATGGCAATAGGCGTTGTTACTGATTTGGGAATCAGAGAAAGCAGAACCTGTTCGCTGGCGCCAAACAGCTTTCCGCAGACGAAGATGGAAACAATGCCGATGACTGTAGCGACAACAACTCCGCTGACGATGACGGCAAGATTGTTTTTAAGGGTCTGACGGTTACGGTATAAAGGGAGTGCCAAAGCTACTGTAGCCGGTCCTAAAAGGAAGTTTATGAAGTTTGCTCCGGCAGCGTATTGTTCATAAGTTATATGAGGTGACTGAAAATAAATGATGCCCATAATAATAGGGCAGGCCAGTACGAAAGGTGGAATAATGTTAAGCTCAAAACGATTGACGATCAGTTCGCAGAAGACGTAAACGATAATGGTCAGTCCAATGCCGAACATGGGTGAATTTAATAAGGCTTCGGGAAAGAACATCAATGTTTTCCTCCTTTGCTGTGTTTGGAAACCAGCTCGACAAAAGCTGTAGTAGTAATAAGAATAATCAGACTGCTGACGATGATTGTGATAAAAATTGCGATGCTTTCAGCTTTAATAATATCGAGATAAAGCAGCATACTGATACCGGCTGGTAAAAACAGCATGCCCATCTTTTCGATTAGGATAGTACAGGCGTCTTCGACGCTTTCCTCACGGATGACACCTGTCAAAAGCAAAACAGCCAACAGGATCATACCAAGCAGTGCCGATGGAAAAGCAATGTGCAGGGCCTGCAAAAACAAAACACTGACCCATTGCAGAGCCAGCAGAATAGCGATACCACGTAAAATAGAACCAGCTGTCATAAATTTTCCCCTCAATTTGTATAGAATAACTATTATTGTACTCTTGCATATATGTTTGTCAAGATTTTGATGAATTAAAATAATAATAAAAATATTTGACTTTTTGACTTTTGGCGTTTATAATAAAAATTAAGGAAGCCGGCGATGCCAGCTTCCTTGCGAATTATCCTACTTAAAAGCTATATAAAGATTAGTTAAAAGAATCAAACCTAAAAGGCCCATGGCAAACAGTCCCAGTAGTTCGAAGCGGTACATGGATACTTCTTCATTGAGCAGTGTATAACTGCGCTGGATAACGTGGATTTTATTTTCAATATTGTCTTTCCAGACAGAAGCGCGCAGCAATGACAGATATCGAGTGTAGATACGTGCATAGAAAATATCTTCTGTTACCTGCAGGGCATTGTTGATATTGCTGGTGAGACTGCTGACATCGGCCATCAGTTCCATCAGGTTACCGCGGATCTGGCGATAGCTTTCGAGCCGCGTTGCTTTACTGGTCATATTGGCTTCTTCAAGTTCATCATAGGTTTTATCAATGGCATTGTTGAGAGCGTTATCATAATAGCGCAGCTCTAAAAACTGTGCATTGGCAAATTCAAGCAGATCAGGAACGTCAAGGCTTCCACTTTGGTCGTAAACTACGGCTGAATCCCAGGCCAGATAAGTAATGTCGTCGGCATAGGAGAAGCGATTTTCCAGTGTTTCCCTGCGAGTTTGTTCACTGACAGGGGTTCTATCTTTAAGTAGCAGCGGGACCAGATCCCAGTCAGGGATATTCTCTTTGAAGTAATAAACAACAAAGTCTTCGTCGAAATCCGAAACACGCTCGTTTGAGCAGGCGGGACGAATCGTTTCCAGAACGGCGTCCAGATAATGATGGATCTCGTCTTCCGGCATATTTTCGCTGACGATAGCCATATCGAGATATTCGTCGTAAGTTACATCGTCTTCAAATGGGATTCTGATAATCAGGCTGATAACTCCCAAATCAAAAATACGGGCCTTGATTTCAGCCAGATAGGTTTTGCCGCCAAGTTCCATTTCGTGTGAACCAAGTTCTACCAAAACAGGCGGGTCTTTAAAGGTAATGGATTTTGTCGAGATCCTGTCCAGACGCAGACGTGAAGCTATTTTATTGCGGCTGGTCCACAGGGCCTGTACAAGGTCCAGGTTGATTTCGTCGGCGACGTCAAACAATCTGTAAACGATCATGGATGTATTCATACTTGCCTCCATATTATATTACTTTGATGATTTGCTGGTTGATATTGAATGATACAGGTCAGCAACAAGTGCAGAAGCCCATTGGCGTAGAGAGATATTATCTCGTTTACTGTGCAAAAGCAGCTTACTTAATTGGTTTATTCGCCGCAGAGTTTAGTTTCCCTGCGTGACGATAAAAATTTTCTGTAAAAATAAGTTAATAAATTCTAAATTAGATGATAGTCAGGAGGTGTAGCGATATGCAGGAACGCTACAGTGAAGAAGTAAAAAGTATTTTGGAAGCAGCGCAGCAGCAGGCTGTAATGAATTATCAGCAGGAGCTGTCATGTGCGCATATTTTAGTGGCCTTAAGCAGCAGTGAAGGTTTTTTCAGATTTTTACTCGCTAATGTCAAGGCAGATGAAAGAAACTTTGCACAGGAGGCTAAAGCGTTGATGCAGCGCATTCCTTCTGTAAAGGGACAGGATCGTCAGCTGGTGATGAGCACAGCTTTAGCCAGAGTATTAGGGCTGGCAGCGCAGGCCGCCGGTCAAGGTGAAGTGAATGTTGGCAATTTGGTTGCAGCTTTAGCCGGTGACGGTGACAGCGAGACAGTTTCTCTGCTTAAAAAGTATGGTATTGATAAGAAAAAGGTTGAGGGCTTGTATATGGCTTATACTAATGGGCAAGCTGATGAAGAAAGCAAACAGACACTTGAAAAATATGGACAGGACCTTACTGCTAAAGCGATGGAAGGCAAGTTGGATCCAGTTATTGGCCGTGATGAGGAAATTCGCCGTGTAATTGAAATTTTATCGCGTCGTAAAAAAAATAATCCGGTGCTGATAGGTGAGCCTGGCGTTGGTAAAACGGCAATCGCTGAAGGTTTGGCAAGACGTATCGTAGCAGGTGATGTACCTGAAAATCTGAAAAACAAGACTTTATACGCTTTAGACCTGGCAGCTTTGGTTGCCGGTGCTAAGTATCGCGGAGAGTTTGAAGAACGTTTGAAAAAGGTTTTGAAGGTTATTTCCGATTCTGCAGGACAGATCATTATGTTTATTGATGAGCTGCATACCGTGGTTGGTGCTGGTGCAGCCGAAGGAGCCATGGATGCGGGTAACATACTGAAACCGATGCTGGCCCGCGGTGAATTGCGTTGTATCGGCGCGACTACATTAAATGAGTACCGCAAGTATATTGAAAAAGACAGCGCTTTAGAGCGTCGTTTCCAACCGGTAATGGTCAAACAGCCAGGCGTTGAGGATACGATTTCGATTCTGCGTGGATTGAAAGAACGTTATGAGGTGCATCACGGTGTAAGGATTAAGGATGCGGCTTTAGTTGCGGCTGCTGTAATGAGTAACCGTTATATCAACGATCGTTTTTTGCCTGATAAGGCGATTGATCTGGTCGATGAGGCGGCAGCACGATTGAGGACCGAGATCGATTCGCTTCCGGCAGCGCTTGACGAAAGTAAGCGGCGGATACTGCAGCTGGAGATCGAGGCTCAGGCCCTTGGCAAAGAACAGGATGAGCAGTCTAAAGAACGGCTGGTGAAAATTGAAGAAGAGCTGTCTGAGCTGAGAAAGGAAAATGAAGAGCTCGTTAAACGCTGGGACGGCGAAAAAGCTTCTATTGCCCGTGTGCGCGAAGTGAAAAAAGAGATCGATGCCGTTAAACAGGAAATGGAAGGCGCTGAGCGCAGCTATGATCTGAATAAACTGGCAGAACTTAAGTATGGACGGCTGCCGGCTTTGGAGAAGGAACTTGCAGAAGTCGAAGCAAACAATAAAAATGATAAAGAGAATGTGCTGCTGAAAGAAGAAGTAGATGAAGAAGATATCGCTAAGGTGGTCAGTACTTGGACAGGGATCCCTGTTTCGCGTCTTAGCGGCGGCGAACGCGAAAAGCTCGTACATCTTGAAGATATCCTGCATCAGCGCGTTGTCGGTCAGGACGATGCGGTTAAGGCTGTCAGTGAAGCTGTCGTTCGTGCCCGTGCCGGCATAAAAGATCCTGATCGTCCGATCGGCTCATTTATTTTCCTTGGTCCTACCGGCGTTGGCAAAACAGAGCTGGCTAAGGCTTTAGCCGAGATATTGTTTGACGACGAACGCAATATGATTCGTATCGATATGAGTGAATATATGGAAAAACATACCGTTTCCCGTCTTATCGGTGCACCTCCAGGCTATGTAGGCTATGATGAAGGCGGACAGCTGACTGAAGCAGTGCGTCGCCATCCTTATTCTGTGATTTTACTGGATGAGATCGAGAAAGCACATCCGGATGTCTTCAACGTATTGCTGCAGGTACTGGATGATGGCCGGTTGACCGACGGACAGGGACGCAATGTTGATTTCAAAAACACGTTGATTATTATGACGAGTAATCTTGGTTCGGCCGAGATCATGAAAAAGCAGGGACAAATTTCCAGAGAAGATATCCAGAGTATGCTGATGCAGTTCTTCAGACCGGAATTTTTGAATCGTGTGGATGATATCGTGGTCTTTAAGGCCTTGGAAAAAGAGCAGATTAATGATATCGTGAAAATGATTCTGAAAGAGCTTGGTGAAAGACTGGAAAAACAGCTTGATCTGACGCTGGTATGCAGTGATGAAGCTGTGGCATATCTGGCGGATACAGGGTTTGACCCCGCTTTTGGTGCCCGTCCTTTAAAACGCTTGATCGTACATACTGTTGAAAATCTGCTGGGAAGAAAAATTGTCAGCGGAGAGATCAAGAGCGGTGAAACTGTAAGAGTAGTCCTGAAGAATGGTGTAATTGATATTGAGCAGGTTTCCTAAGTATTAAAAAAGTAAAGATTTCTGTAAAACAAGGCTGTGTTCGTTGAACACAGCCTTGTTTACGTATATAATGAGTATATAAGGAATTTTTTTATTGGAAGGAGCGATCAGAATGGCTAAAAAGGTAGTGATTATTGGCGGTGTTGCTGCTGGAATGAAAACAGCTTCACGCCTGCGCCGCAGAGATAAGGACGCAGAAATCACAGTAGTGGAACGTGGACAGCAGGTAAGTTATGGAGCCTGCGGTTTTCCTTATTACATTGGCGGAGATGTAAAGGATTTTTCCAGTTTTACTCATACACCGCAGGGGTTTGCACGTGATGCGGAATTTTTTAAAAATGTTAAAGGCTTTGATGTTGTTACCGGGCATGAAGCTCAAAAAATAGACCGCGCGAATAAAACGGTAACCGTAATGGATAAAGAAACTGGGGCAATACAGGAAATGTCATACGACGTATTAGTGTTAGGGACTGGGGCTACGCCTGTAAATCTGTCTTTACCTGGAGCTGAACTGGGAGGGATACATAATTTCTGGTTCCCCTGGGAGACACTAAAGGTTAAGGAAGAGATGGAAGCCTATAAAGTCACCGATGTCGTTATCGTTGGGGCGGGCTTGATAGGCATGGAACTGGCGGAGGCTTTTCATAAGCAGGGGCTGACTGTAAATATTGTAGAGATGCAGGATCGTATTCTGCCGCAGATGCTGGATCTGGAAATGGCTGATTTAGTTAAGAAACCATTAGAAAAAGCCGGTATCAGGTTATATCTGGAAGAAAAGACGCTGGGTTTTGAAGGCGAAAATGGACGAGTTACAGCAGTAAAGACTGATAAACGTACGATTCCGGCTCAGTTGGTTATTGTGGCGGTAGGTGTACGCCCGAATACAGAGTTGGCAAGTGCTGCAGGACTGGAGCTAGGTACAAGCGGGGCGATTGCTGTTAATGAATATTTGCAGACCAGTGATCCTGATATTTATGCCGGCGGTGACTGTGCAGAAAATATGAATCTTATCAGCAAGAAAAGAATATTTGCACCAATGGGTTCCACTGCGAATAAACATGGACGTGTTATTGCGGACAATATTTGTGGTGACATGATAAAATATCCCGGTGTTTTAGGAACAGGGATCTGTCAGATATTGAACTGGCAAGCCGGAAGTACGGGTTTGAACGAAAAAACGGCCAAAGCCGCAGGGATTGAGTTTGAGTCTGTGGTCGTACCTGGATTTGACAGATTAGGTTATATGCCCGGCGCGCAGCGTTTGGTGCTGAAGCTGCTGGCGGAAATTAAGACTCAGAAGGTTTTAGGGGCTCAGGTTGTAGGAACCGGCGGCGTTGATAAACGTGTAGATGCTTTGGCTGCTGCCATGAGCTTCGGAGCGACATTAGAAGATTTGAGCAATATTGATTTCGCATATGCGCCGCCTTTTAACGGGCCAATAGATAATATTGCGACAGCCGCCAATGTTTTGATGAATAAAATAGAAGGACGCCTGCGCAGTATTAATCCGAAAGATTTTAAAGAATTGCGTAAAAGCGGTGAATATACTTTGGTAGATGTGCGCACCCGGGAGAATATAAAAGTAACCGTATCGCTGGCTGTGCTAATATCATCAATTTACCTTTGGGCAAGGTGCGCAGTGAAGCCGAGAATGTGCTGGCTGATAAAGACGCTAAACTTGTTTGTTCCTGTCAGATCAATCTGCGTGGTTATGAAGCTGAAACTATGCTGCGGGCCTTAGGTTATAAAATGTCCAAAGCCTGGAAGGAAGCATGAGCAGCTGGCCTTATGAAACTGAAAGCGGCGAAAAAAATTAGAAAATAAATGTTACATATATGCAAGATTTCTTAGCTTTTTTGCAGAAACCTTGCATATATTTTTTTGTTTTATAAAAAGACTTGCTTATTACTTTAAAAGAGCGTATAGTTTAATACTGTTTGGGAAGGGGTATTACAATGATTATTAGACCAGCTACAATTATGCGGAATGATTATAATTTGATTTCTGAATATGCGCATCAAAGCGGCGAAATTGTATATTTAACGAAGTATGGTAAAGGTGATTTGGTTGTGATGAGCATCAAAACTTTTGAACAGCGTGAAGAAAAGTTTAAGTTCTATCATACTGTTATGCAGGCAGATTTAGACAGACAAAAAAGTGCCGAAGAGCTTTTTGACGGAGACGACGCTATCGCCAGATTGAAGGCGAAATTTATTGACTGATTATGCAATACGTACAGGATTGAAGATATTACCGCAGGCATGGCACGATCTTTTGGAAATTGGGTTTGTCTACAGCAGACAGGGTAAGAGACTTGAAGCAAGTGCTGTGACATGTAGTATTGTTAGTAAACTAAAGGAACTACAGGATTTTGCAATGCTGGGGAACAAAACACCCTTGAGCAGTTTGAATGAGAAAAAATATTTGATGCTGATGATAGATAAGTATGCCTGTATTTACCGAAAGGTTGAAAATACTGTATATATTTATCATATTACAGAATTACAGCGTGATTATCCTAAATTAATGAAATGACGGCAGGCAGCTTTTGCTTACAGCGAAAGCTGTTTTATTATTTTCCGGCAAGGGTATTTTACAGTAGTTTCACATATTTTCGAGTCTAGTGAGAACACTACCCTTGTGGTATAATATTTAAATATGAACAGGATAATTTGAGCGTTAAGGAAAGTGGTGAAGAAATGGCTGATAAATTTTTAGTTATTGATGGCAGCAGTTTGATACACAGGGCATTTTTTGCTTTGCCACCGTTGATGACCAAGCAGGGAGTTCATACTGGCGCAGTATATGGCTTTTGTAATATGCTGGTGAAGCTTTTGGGTGATGTAAAACCTAAATGGCTGGCAGTTGCATTTGATAAATCACGTAAAACTTTCCGAACGGAAATGTTTGCAGATTATAAGGGGCAGCGTAAACCTACGCCCAGTGAACTGAGCGAACAATTTCCACTGGCCCGGCGTTTGCTGGAAGCTATGAACATCACTGTTCTTGAAACTGATGGTTACGAGGCTGATGATATTATCGGTACTTTTGCCGTACATGCGCCGCAGAACGCAGAAATTATTATCGTAACCGGCGACAAAGATGAATTGCAGCTTTTGGATGACAGGGTAAAGGTTTATTTTACCAAGCGAGGGATTTCTGATATCAAGGCGTATGATGTTGCAGCATTTGCCGCTGATTATGAAGGGTTGTCGCCAAAACAGCTGATTGATTTAAAAGGACTGATGGGTGACAGTTCAGATAATATTCCTGGCGTTCCCGGTGTAGGCCCTAAAACTGCTTTGAAGTTGATTTGTGAATATGGAACAGTAGAGAAGGTTTTAGAAAATATTGCGCAAATCAGCGGAAAAAGTTTAAAAGAGAAATTAGAAAATAATAAGGATGCTGCGCTGCTTTCAAAAAAGCTGGCAACCATTTTTACAGAAGTTCCAGTCGATCTTGATCTTGATAAATATGAACTGAAAGCTATGTCGGATGAGGCAAGGCCTTTAATGCAGGAATTGGAGTTCCGAAATTTGCATGAGAGATTCCAGACTATTTTGGGCGGCAGTGACGGTACCTTTGATCTTTTTGGAGAAAGTATCGGTCAGGAAAACGCCAATATAGAAATTGCGCTTTTAGAAACAGCAGAACAGGGCAAAGAATTCTTTGCGTTATTGCAGCAAAAGCAGGAAAAGGTTGCATTTACTGCTGTTTGCGGCGGCGAGTTACCTAAAATCCATTTTACTGCAGTGGAAATTTTTAATGATGGAAAAATTTATAAATTGCAGGAAGGCAGCGGGGCCTGGAACTTTTTTTATGAATGGCTGTCTGATTACAAACAATTGAAAGTTACATGCGACAGCAAAGAGATTTATAAGGCTTGTATGTGCCTGAATAAAAAAGCCGACGGTATAGTTGATGATATAGGTATAGCTGCTTATTTGATTGAACCAGGTCGAAGCTCCTATAGTTTGAAGGCAGTTGCAGAACGTTATCTGACTGCAAATAACGGTGGGAATGCCGCTGATTTGCAGGCGTTACTTCCGCTTATTGAACAAAAACTGCGGGATTATGAATTGTATAAACTATATACGGAAATGGAACTGCCGCTGGCCTATTTGCTGGCAAAAATGGAATTAGCTGGAATTAAGCCGGATGTGAAGCTGCTAGAGAGTATTACAAAAGAAATGGCAGTACAGATAACTGCTTTAGAGATTTTGGCAGAAGAACAGGCCGGTGAAAAATTTAACCTGAAATCTCCTAAACAATTAGGTGTACTGCTGTTCGAAAAGTTGGGGCTTCCTATTATAAAAAAGACAAAGACCGGTTATTCGACAGATGTTTCTGTTTTGGAACAACTGGAAGGTTCGCATCCTCTGATTACGACGATCCTGGAACATCGCAAGCTGACAAAACTGCATTCAACATATCTGGAAGGGCTGCGCCCACTGATCAATCCTGCGACAGGGAGAATTCATACGCATTTTCAACAGACGGTAACGGCAACAGGAAGGTTATCAAGTACTGACCCGAATTTGCAGAATATTCCTGTACGAACTGAGATCGGTAAAAGGATCCGTGAAATATTTATACCGGGGACTGGTTATGACTGGTTGATGTCTTGCGATTATTCTCAGGTAGAACTGCGCGTACTTGCACATATGGCACAGGATAAGCTGCTTTTGGAATCTTTCCTGAATGGTCAGGATGTACACGCACGTACAGCGGCAGAGGTGTTTGGGGTGCCGTTGGAACAGGTCGATTCAATGATGCGTACCCGTGCGAAAGCAGTTAATTTTGGCATTGTTTATGGTATAAGTGATTTTGGACTTGCTAAACAGCTGGATATCAGCCGCGGTGAAGCAGCCGAGTATATAAAAAATTATTTTGCCCGCTATACAGGGGTAAAGAAATATATGGATGATACGGTCAATCATGCTCGGGAACAGGGTTATGTAGCTACAATGTTTGGACGTCGCCGTTATCTGCCTGATATCAGGCACAGTAATTTTAACTTACGCAGTTTTGCTGAGCGCACTGCCATCAATACGCCAATTCAGGGGACTGCGGCGGATATAATCAAAATAGCGATGCTTAAAGTTGAACAGGCGCTTTCTGAGGCTAAAGTCAAGAGCCGCATTTTGCTGCAGGTACATGATGAATTAGTATTAGAAGTTATGGAAACGGAAAAAGAGCTGGTGGCACAGCTTGTAAAAAAAGCAATGGAAAGCGCTGCTTCTCTTAGTGTGCCGCTAACTGCCGATGTTGCCTGGGGGAAAAACTGGGCACAGACCAAATAGGAGGGATATCCATGCCGGAGTTGCCAGAAGTGGAGCAGGTCAAAAAGACTTTGCTGCCGCATATTAAGGGAAAAACCATTACTAAAGTTGAAGTATATTTGGATAGGCTGGTCAAACATCCATCGTCTGAGCAATTTATCAAAAATCTGACCGGTCGTACGATTGAAGACGTTTGCCGTCGCGGAAAGTATCTGGTGCTGAAAACAGGTGTTGATCAAAAACTTATCGTGCATTTACGTATGACCGGGTCTTTGGTGGCACAGGCTAGTGATTTAGAAGCACCGCCTTATGCCAAGATAAAATTTGAATTGACTGACGGTGTTACTATGTGGTTCTGTGATATAAGAACTTTTGGAACACTGTATTTAGTTACGGATGATGATTGTTACATTGCAGGTTATGAAACCTTGGGGCCTGAACCGCTGACAGTAGGGTTTAATCCTGAATATCTGGCTCCGATAGCTGCTAAAAGCCGCAAGCCCATCAAAACGTTGATTCTTGATCAAACGGTTATTGCCGGACTGGGAAATATTTATGCTGATGAGTGCTTGGCTTTAGCTGGAATTTTGCCTACACGTATAGCTAATACTTTGACGCGTGCGGAAATAGAAGCTGTGCATGAAGCGGCGAACAAAGTGATTGCACAGGGAATTGCCAATCGAGGAACCACTTTTCGTGATTATAAGGATGGCGAAGGTAATAAAGGTGACAATCAAAATCATCTGCTTGTTTATGGACGTGGCGGCGAACCGTGTAAAACCTGCGGTGAGCCTTTAGCCACGACAAAGGTTGGCGGCAGAGGCACTACTTACTGTGCCAAATGCCAGCACTGAGTGAAGTTATGAAAACTATTGGGTTAACAGGTGGTATTGCTTCTGGAAAAAGTACTGTCGCTTCGATTTTACAGAAACTGGGAGCTCATATTTTTGATGCGGATATTGCAAGCCGGCAGGCAGTTGCGCGTGGATCACAGGGGCTGCAACAGGTTGTAGATGTTTTTGGCAGAGATTACCTGACAATTGACGGGGAGTTGGACCGGCAGAAGATTGCACAGCTGGTTTTTGAAAATAAAGCAGCGTTGGGGCAGTTGGAAAGCATAGTTCATACTTATGTGCGCAGTGAAGCAAAAAAATTTTTAGAACAGTGCAGGCTGCAGAATTTATCAGCAGCGGTGCTTGACGTGCCGCTGTTGATCGAATGCGGCTGGTATAAAGAAGTTGATTTAGTGTGGCTGGTTGCAGTTGACGAACAGACTCAGGTTGAGCGTGCTATGGCACGCAGTGGAATGTCGCAGCAGGAAGTAGAGGTTCGTATTGCGGCACAAATGACTTTGGCTGCAAAGTGTCAGTATGCGGATTTGATCATTGACAACAGTGGCAGCCTGAAGCAAACTGAGCTGACAGTAAAAAAAGAATGGGAAAAAGTATTACAGATGGAGGATTGAGTTTGGCCAGACGTCGAAAAAAGAAAAACAACAGCCGCAAAATTTGGTTTGTACTGATTTTGCTGTGTGCAGTTTCGTTGTTGGGCTGGAAAATTTGGACGTCTGACGAAGTACAAATGCGGTTTGTTTATATGTGGCCTTATCAAGGCGAGATTTTGGAATACAGCGGGAAAAACAAGATTGATCCTTTTTTAGTGGCGGCAGTCATAAAAAATGAAAGTAATTTTGATCGTAAGGCTGTATCTAAGGTTGGAGCAATCGGACTAATGCAGATTATGCCGGATACCGGGGCATGGATCGCCGAACAGATGGGAATCAAAAATTTTGACCCACTGGATTTATATCGTACAGACGCTAATATCCGTTTAGGATGTTGGTATCTTGGAGAACTGGAATATGAATTTCAGCGGAACTGGGTCTTGATGATGATTGCTTATAATGCCGGTCGTGGCAATACAAAAGCGTGGATGCAGGAAAATAATTGGGATTACGATTTTAATAGAATCGAGGATATTCCCTACAGTGATACACGTGAATATGTGAGGAAAGTTTTGTATGATCGGGATGAGTATTACAAATTATATAAAAACAGGTTAAAAAAGTATTGACGGAGTTGTAATAGTGTGCTATTATATCACTGTTGCTGATTTAGGCAATTGTAATGCGGTAGTGGCGGAACGGCAGACGCGCTAGCCTCAGGAGCTAGTGGGGGCAACCCCGTGGAGGTTCAAATCCTCTCTACCGCACCATTTTGTCTATAACGGTAATTTTTAACCACAATGCGGTTGTGGCGGAACGGCAGACGCACCATCTTGAGGGGGTGGCGGGGAGACCCGTGTGGGTTCAAATCCCACCAACCGCACCAAATGAGAAGATAAACGCTTCACGAATTTTCGTGAAGCGTTTTTTATTTGTCAGAGCTGCAGAATTTTTTTGTTTTATTTATTGCTTATAATCATATTCGTAGTATGATATGAATATGATTAAGAATGGAGTGAGATAAAATGATTTTTGGTGTATTGCCACAGAAAAAGAATCAGTATGCATTGCGTATTTTAGGAAATTGCGGTGAATTTACTTCTGAGGAGCTTTTGCGGCTGTCAGAATTAACAGCAAAGTTTGGCAATGGTAAGATTACAGCCACCAGCAGAGGAACTTTTGAATTGAATGGTGTCAGTGAGAGTGAGTTGGAGCCTGCGATTGAGGCAGTACAGGCAGCAAAACTTCGCTTAGGTGGAACAGGTGCGACAGTTCGGGCTGTTGTGGCATGCAAAGGTACTGACTGCCGTAAAGGTATGTTTGATGTGCATGCTTTTGCCTGCAGACTAGATAAAGAATTTTATGGTATTGATGTACCTAAAAAATTTAAAATCGGTGTCTTTGGATGTCTTAATAGCCTTGGTAAGGCTATGGCACAGGATATTGGGGTTATGCCCTCTTTTACAGAACCAGGAAAATTTGAAATATATATTGGTGGATTGTTAGGGAACAGACCTGTCCAGGGAAAGCATATCCCAGTACCTCTAAAGGAAGAGATGGTGGCAGATGCGATAAGATATGTTTTGGATATATATAAGACAAACGGTATTTATCCGCAGCGTCTGCGTACGGTATTAGATGACAAAAAAGAGCTGTGGCAGGAAATCAATTATTATTTTAAAAGCCTGGCAAAATAACAGTTGAATAAAAAGTATGGAAGCTGCTATTTTTAAAATCTTTAAAAATTATCTTTGACGATTAAGTAAGATTATATAACGTCATGTTTTTTCATAAAGTCCTATAATTAGATTCGTAAGCAGTAATGCAAAAAATATTTAAGGAAGTGGACTTTATGAAATTCAAAAATCTTGTATTAACATTAGGTGTATTAATGATGCTGGCCTTTACTTCTATGGCTGCTGCCGCGCCTAGTCAGGTAAACCGCAGTATGACAGCGATTAATGCAGCAAAAGCAGAAATACCTGCTGTATGCGAACTGGTTGGTTATAATGTGGACGGTGATACCAGTATCATAACTTTTAAAGACCCTAATACTTTGGAACGTTATGTTGTAGATGTTAATACAGCGACGGCCAAGGTGCAGGAAATCGAAGTAAAAGGTGCTACATTTGTTATGGGCAGTACTATGGTTACTAAAACTCCGGATGATATAGAAAAAATTGTTTTGAAAAATTATCCTAATGCCTATGAAATCGTTATTACTCAAGGGCAGGATGGAAATAATATTTACTATATTGCCGACTTTTTGACTGATAAATTTGATGGAGAATTAAAGTTAGATCCTGTTACCGGTGCTATCTGTGAACGTGAACTGGAATACTTCTAAACTGAAAATAAAAAGGAGTACATCGATCGATGTACTCCTTTTTATTTTTTAGAAAAGTTTTAAAATATCATTGTTGTTAAAAGCGCTGATCGGTTTTAAAGGACGCGGAGAACCGTCAGGCTGCTGCAGCTGTTTGTCCATCCAGATGATATCCAGCCACTGGTCAAATTTATAGCCGGCTTTTGGATGCGGCCCAAGATTTCTGAAGCCAAAGGCAGCATGAAAATCGATACTGCGTTGGTTATTAGCAGTAATGCATGCATAAACATTATAAAAACCCTGTTTTTGAAGCAGGTCCAAAAGGCAGCTGTAAAGTTTTTTGCCAACACCGCTGTTTTGGGCTTCAGGGGCCAGATATATTGAAAGATCAGCGTCGTAAAGATAAGCGATGCGTTCCTGATAAGGAGAGCCGTAGGCAAAACCTAAGATTTTGCCGTTTCGTTCATAAACTAAATACGGGTATTTACTGCTGATGTTTGAAATACGTTCAGTAAATTCTGCGAGGGTAGGCGGTTCATATTCAAAAGAAATAGTTGTATCCAGGACATAAGGCGTGTAAATATTTAAAATTCCGGTGCTGTCTTTTAATTCAACAAAACGGATCTTTTCCTGCATGTTCAAGCCTCCCGGGTCTATTGACGTTCGTTTAAAATGCGTTTAAAGATTGCAAACATGACTTCTGCTACGTCATCATTAAATTTGATTGCTATGGATTCACCGTCTTTTTTTGTAAAATAAATGATATTTACTGAAAGATTGGCATTATCCAAATCGTTGAGTTCTACAACCTTTGCCATTTTGTTGCTTAAATAAATGATGCGCTGGTTCGTAAAGAAAAGATAGCCGATATCGACAACAGCGGTTACTTCTTCAGTAAAATGAGGATGTTCTATTTTTTCGCCTTTAAAAGAAATTGTTTCGTCTATTTCCAAGCGGCGGGTCAATTCAAAATAGTTATCTTCTTTCTCTATTGTTTTATGTTCGCAGAAACCTGCCTGCTGAGCTGCGGCATGACATATTTCTCCTTCGTTCAGCGGAAAGTCGACTTTGATATCTCCTAAAGGAGCATTTTCGGCTGACCATAAATAACGGTATTTATCTAAAGCATTTTGAATATTGGGTTTGAATTCATAAGGTATATCGAGTTTTGTACAAATTTCCCTCAAAGCGGTTTCTTCATCAGGACTGAACCTCTGCTGCTCAGCTATTTCGTCAAATTTTTTATTCAAGTAGTCGTGAAATACCTGAACGCGTATATCATAGCCATCTTCGTAATCATAACCAAAAACATTATTGATTTCGCTGATTGTTAGAGGTTCTTCTCCACTGATTATTTTTCGACAGCGAGAGAAGTAAGCTACTTTTTTAGCTCCATTATCAGCTAAACGCTGTAATTTTTCGGGAAGTTCTAAAACTTGAGCGAGATGTCTTGTTTCTTCGAAAACGGGGTCATCTTTGCTTACTGCGCTAATATATACATAGTCGGCTACTTTACGGTACATACTGCTGCGGTATTCGATATTGCTGCTGTCAAATTTTGCTCCCCAGTTTTTGATAAAATTGCTGACGATCTCTTCGGTTAATTCAGTAGCAGCAGTACTTTCTGCCAAAAAATTATTTATTTCAACTAAGGCGTTATGACCGGGCTTGCTGCCAAAGAGCCTGCTCATCATTCCCTGGGTCTCTAATTCCTGCTTTTCAAATCCGTTCACTGGTGTGCTCCTTTTCTTAGCTAAATTAAATGATATTGTAAATAATATTATAGATATTATACAAGAAAAACTGTAAAAAGTCATTTGCCCAATTTGTTAAGAAAAAATTATAGGCAGTAGTTATTTTGTTGCTGCGGCGGTTGAAAAACAGTTTTATGAGTTTTTTTTATATAAATGCTATGATATAATCAAATTAATAATAGTTGGTTTGGAGATGAGTCTATGTCCTTGTTGGATGAGAGAGGCACAGGGGCTATCAGCTGGCAGCGTAATTTAGCCGTATTATGGTGTGGCGTGTTTTTTGCATGCGCCAGTTATACGATGGTAGTTCCGTTTTTACCTGTTTATTTACTACAAGAGCTGCATGTTGAAAGCAGTGAAGTAAATTTTTGGAGCGGTCTTGTCTATTCGGTAACTTTTTTAGGCGCTTCGATTATGGCCCCGTATTGGGGGGCAAGAGCTGACAGGGTTGGTCAGCGGCGTATGGCGATACGTGCAGGATTTGGTCTCGCATTTACCTACTGGCTGGCAGGAATTTCGCAATCGCCGGAACAGCTTTTAGGTGTGCGTATTTTGACTGGTTTAATCAGCGGATTTGTACCTGCATCTATGTCGCTGGTGTCTTCGACACTGCCTGAAAGCCGCATGGGCTGGGGAATGGGCCTGATGCAGACTGCGGTTGCCAGCGGCAGTATTTTAGGACCGATGATGGGCGGTTATTTTAGTTCCTGGTTTGGTATGAGACTATCTTTTTTTGTTGCCAGCTGTTGTTTAGGATTGGCGACAGTAATGGTTGTGCTTTTTGTTCGAGATGTGCCGCACAGCCAGGAAGAACAGAAAACAAAAATCAATTTGTGGCAGGATCTGCAGGAGTCTTTGCATAATAAAGGGCTGCTGTATGTAATGACGATGTTCTTTCTGATCCAGGTCTGTACGATGATCATTCAGCCTTTGGTAACTATGTATGTTTCGCATTTGATGGGTAGAATGGATGAATCGGTCGTTAAGGCTGCCGGTATTATTTTTTCGCTGGCAGGTATAGCCGGTATCATTGCAGCTCCGTTTTGGGGCAAACGTGGTCAACAGCTAGGTTACACTAAGGTGCTCTGTTTTGTTTTATTTTGTGCCGGCGCTATCAATCTGTGTCAGATTTTTGTGCAGGATATCTGGCAGTTTGCAGGGATCCAGTTCGTATACGGTTTATTCCTGGCAGGAGCTGTACCTAATGTTAACGCCCGCCTGGTAGAGGTCACAGATCCGTCAATGCGCGGTAAGGCTTTTGGTCTGGTTACTTCAGCACAGCAGTTCGGCGGTGTTATAGGTCCTCTGCTGGGAGGTTTTTTGGGCGGCTATATGCTTACACGTCATATTCTGGTCATTACGGGAATTATTTTACTGCTGGCAGGCAGTTATACGTATTTTACGAAAGTGAAAAAGACTGCGGAAGTTTAAGGAACGGTTTAAAAACTTACATTATGAAACTTTAGTGAATTACAAGGCCTGTGCTCTTGACTAAAATTTAATTTGAGTGAATAATTAAGATAGTAACGGATACTGATTATCACATGAAAGTGAGTGATTTATATGTTAAAAGAATTTGAAGGGCAAATGCCTAAAATCGACAAAAAAGCACATGCTTTTGAAAGTGCCGATCTGATTGGTAAAGTAGAAATGAAAGAATACAGCAGTGCATGGTTCAATGTTACTATTCGCGGCGATGTTAATCGTATAGAAGTAGGACGCTACAGCAATATCCAGGATAACTGCTGCCTGCATGTTGCTGATGATTATGCCTGCATTGTTGGTGATTTTGTTACTGTTGGTCATGGTGCTATCCTGCACGCCTGTACTGTGGAAGATCATTGCCTGATAGGGATGCATGCTACCGTACTTGATGGCAGCGTTATAGGACATGGCTCCATTGTAGCAGCTGGCGCAGTGGTGACAAAGGGAACTAAAGTACCGCCGTTTTCACTGGTTGCCGGCATTCCCGCCAAAGTGATCAAAACTCTTGACGAAAGTAATCTGGATAATATTCATGCACAGGCTGTTAAATATAAAGATTTGTGGAGCAAACGCCACAATATCATGCCGGATATTGACGGCGAAACTTATCATGGTGAAAAAATAGTATAAAATATAAGTAAAAGGAGCTGCTGCTGCAGCTCCTTTTTAATTTGCTGTACGGCAGGAATAAACATTTCAGGCGGCGAATATATACGCTAGCTGAATTCGTGAAAGGAGTTTTAAAAATGAAAGATACGATAAAAGAATATTTGGCAGGTCAGTATGACGCTTATGTAAAAGATTTGGAGACGCTGACTAATATCGATTCAGGGAATGGAGATTTGCAGGGAACGGAAGCTGCTAATAAGTTTGTCGCGGAAAAAATGCAGGAGCTCGGAGCTGTTACTGAATTCCGTTATAATGACAGGGCGTGCCATCTGATTTCTCGCCTGAAGGGAAGCGGAAAATTGAGTATTCTGCTTGTTGCACATGTTGACACGGTATTCAACCGCGGTGAAGCGGCTAAACGTCCTTTAAGGTTGATGAGAATGGATTTGCCTGGGGGCCTGGCGTCGGTGATGACAAGGCTACTGTAGTGGAAGTTATTTACGGGTTAAAAGCTTTGCTGAAAGCAGGATTTTCTGATTTTAAAGAAATTATTTATTATACCAACGGCGAAGAAGAAGGCGGCTCCCCGACTGCCGAAGCGATTGTGGCAGAGCTTTCTCAGCAGGCAGATTTTGCCGTTATTATGGACGTAGCCCGTCCTAACTGGGGCATCGTTACACAGCGTAAGGGTAATGCAAAGTATAAGGTTCAGGTAACAGGGATTGGCGGACATCATGGCAATGCTTCACAGCATTGCGCCAATGCTATTCATCAGCTTGCTTATACAATTACAGAGCTGCATAAATTAGCAAGCCCTATGCCTGGAGATCCGGCAGATTTTACAGCAAAAGCGTTAGCTGATCGCGGCATTGTTGATTCTGGACAGTTTATTCCTCAGAATACTGTCAATGTCGGCGTTATTGGATCGACCAATGACAAGATCAGTGTCATTCCCGGCGATGCTTATTGTGAAGTCAATGTTCGTTGTTTTTCTGTAGCGGAGCAGGAACGGTTGGACAGAGAGATCAAGGCTTTAGCAGATAAAGCAGTTGTTGCCGGAACTAAAGTTGAAATTACGGGCGGTATTGTTACAGGACCGATGGAGAAAACGCCGCAGGTCCAGAAGATGGTTGATGTTTACAGCAGGATCGTCAGGGATGAATTTGGTGGTAATGTTACTGAATGGGTCGCCGGTGGATTGACTGACGGTAACAGAACTGCAAAATATATTCCTACTCTAGATGCATTGGGAGTAGAAAACTACGATGAGCATACTGATCATGAATCCGTTGATTTAAAAACAGCTGTTCCCAGAACTACAGCTTTCGCTCTGACTTTAGCAGAGCTAACAAAAATATTTTAATTTTTTTGTTGCAGGCAGTCGCAGACTGCCTGCAGTTATGTTAAACTAATAAAGATATGATAAATCTGTAAGGTAAGGGATGAAAGCATGGGAAAAAAAGACAATAAATATTCTAACGCAGCGACATCATTGAGTGAAGGTGGTATTTTTGGGTTAGGACGTCATATTGATTTTACTGATGGGATAACAAGAATAGCACTTATCTGTACTATTTTAACGTCGGTAGCGGCAACTTTTTGGAAAACTATGGGCGGTGCCGATACAGAAACTGCCATGTATTTTGGGCTCAATACGGCTGCTGCGTTTTTCTTTTCCTGGCTGATTGCCCAGGAGCTTGATCCGGATCGCAAGCTGGGTGGTATTATTGGCGGAGGGCTGAGTATTGTCGCTGCTTTGACTCTGGGAGAAGGTAATGTTCTTGTTCTGCTGTGGCTGCTGTTTATCCTGCGGATGCTAAACCGTACTTCCGGTTCGCGGCACAAGATCGGGGATAATGTTTTCTTGATTTTTATTGCCTATTGGCTTGGGAAAGATGGATATTGGCTTTATCCAGTACTTACGGGCACGGCGTATATTATTGAAAGCCAGATCAGGGGCGGATATTACAGGAGCCTGTATTTAGGCGGTTTGGCGTTTGCTGTTACAGCAATGGCCGACACTTCTATGAAAGCGCACAGTCTTTCGATGATTTATGTCTATCTGATGGCGCTTTGTTTTATTTTGTTTTTACCTGAAATAAGAATGGCGGCAGTAACAGAAGCCAAAGGTGATATTGACGGAAAACGTATCAGTCCGCAGAGACTACAGGTGGCACAAGGCGCTTTTCTGATGATAGGGTTTTCAGTGCCGTGGGTACATGGCGACGCACAGGCTGCTGCGCTGACACCAGCCTGGATGGCCGGAATAGGTGTAGGCGTTTTTCTGCTTGTTGATGCTATTCAAAAAGCTATGTTTGAAAAAAATAAACAATAAATTCAGGAGGTTTTTTAAATGAGTGAAAACAGAAAAATCAGATTTACAACTAATAAAGGAGAATTTATCGTCGAAATGTTCGAAGATAAAGCGCCCAAAACGACTAAAAATTTTATTGAATTGACAGAAAAAGGCTTTTATAATGGCGTAGTATTTCATCGTGTTATCGACGGCTTTATGATTCAGGGCGGTGACCCTACCGGTACTGGTATGGGTGGACCAGGGTATAAAATTGATGACGAATTTGGTGAGGGGCTGCAGCATGATGACGAAGGTATTCTTTCAATGGCTAATGCCGGGCCCAACACTGGCGGCAGTCAGTTTTTTATCACTTTAGCACCTACACCATGGCTTAACGGGCATCATGCTATTTTCGGCAAAGTTGTTGAAGGGATGGATATTGTACGGTTGATTGGTGTAGTACCTACGGATTTTCGCGATCGCCCTAAAGATCTTGTAATTATGGAAACTGTAGAGGTTATAAAATAATTTGCCTGCGTATGTTTACATATTACGCTGTCGTGATGAATCACTTTATACCGGCTGGACAAATGATTTGGAAAAGCGGCTTGAAGCGCATAACAGCGGTAAAGGAGCAAAATATACCCGTGGGCGCTGTCCTGTAACTTTGGTCTATAGTGAAACGCTGTCAACTAAGGAAGAAGCGCTGCATCGCGAATGTGAAATCAAAAAAATGACTAAAACTGCTAAATTAGCCTTAATTAAGCAAAATATGAAGGAATAGAAGCAAAAATATTAAAAAAATTACAAAAAATAGCAAAAGAGAGTTGCTTTATTGTAAATAATAGGCTATAATGGGCTGGTGAGTGAGATGTTCTAGCTCCTCATTAAAGTAATTTTTAGGAGGCCCAGAAAATGACTGGCAAAGTAAAATGGTTTAACGCAGAAAAAGGTTATGGTTTCATCGAACGCGAAGATGGTGGCGACGTATTCGTACATTTCTCCGCTATTCAATCCGAAGGTTTCAAAACTCTTGAAGAAGGTCAAGCAGTTGAATTTGACGTTGTTCAAGGCAACCGCGGTGAACAAGCTGCCAACGTTGTTCGTCTGTAATTGATATAGATTAAAATTTTTTTTAATATATAGCAGCATATGAACAGAAAAGTAAGGCGCTACCTTTAAGGTAGCGCCTTTTTTCCTTTTTATAAAATTTTGAGTTTAATGACAGGCGTAAAATTTTAATTACGCAGCAGTTGTGTTGTAGTGTTATGAACTTTATTGCTATAATGAGAGTTAACAAGAAACGTGAAATTATTTTTAGGAAAGGAAGTGTAAAGCATTGGAAAATATACTGCAGGGACTTAATGCGTCTCAGCTTGAAGCTGTTACTTCTACGGAAGGATTTATACGTGTTATAGCTGGAGCAGGGTCAGGTAAAACAAGGGCTCTGGCTCGGCGTTTTGCCTATCTGGTCAATGAAATCGGAATTTTGCCGGGGAATATTCTATGTGTAACTTTTACTAATAAATCGGCGAATGAAATGCGTCAGCGAATCCATAACCTGACTGGTGATAATGATACTGGTTATATCAGTACTTTCCATAGTTTCTGCGTATCTGTTTTACAGGAGGACAGCCATGCTCTGCAATATCCAAAAAGCTTTCTTGTTTTAGACAATTCTGATATCGATTCGATGCTGAAAATTATTTACGAGGAACGTGGATTGACGCTTAGAAATATGACTTTCAGTAAAGCACGGGATATGATTGAAATCAGAAAACTAATTAAAGAACCGGAATATTATCTGGATATGCTCAATATGTCATTAGATACATTGAGACAGAAATATCTTACTGCAACAGAGCCGTCTGATATAATTTTTTATGGTTATTTATATCAGGAGAAAAAATGCTTCGGACTAGATTATAATGATTTAATTAAATTTACCTTATATATTTTCGAACAAAATGAAGCTGTTAAAATAAAATGGCAGCAACGTTTGGAATATATCATGATTGACGAATTTCAGGATATTGATGAACTGCAGTACAAATTGATGTCAGTATTGTGTGGTTACCATAAAAATCTGTTTATCGTCGGGGATCCAGACCAGACGATTTATACCTGGCGCGGTGCTAATGTGCGCTATTTACTGGATTTTGATAAGATTTTTCCAAGTGTAAAAACTATAATGATGATGCAGAATTATCGCTCTACACCGCAGATAGTTTCGGTTGTTAATGATTTGATTGATAAAAATAAGTTTAGGATCAAGAAAAATCTTATGCCAACTATTGCAGACGGAAGGAAGGTTATATGCCATCATGCAGATACTTCTGAGCGTGAAGCGATGTGGATAGCAGAGCAGATCCAGGCATTGCATGGCGAGGGGACTTCTTACAGGGAAATCACTGTTTTATATCGTGCGCATTATATTACCAGAATCGTAGAGGAAGTTTTTTTACGTGAAAAAATACCTTACGCTATTTACAGCGGGGTGCAGTTTTTCAACAGAATGGAAATAAAGGACGCTTTGGCATATTTACGGTTGATTGCATATAAAGATGATCTGGCGTTTTTAAGAGTAGTTAATGTTCCTAAAAGAAATCTTGGGGAGCGGCGCATAAAATTTTTGCAGGAATATGCAGTTAAGCATCAATGCTCTCTGTATATTTCTTTAGAGACAAATTTGGATAATGAAATTTTTAAAGGGACAAAAGCCGCACAGTTTGTAGCATTGATCGAAAATTTTGCCGCTAATTATGCAGAAAGACAAATTTCGGAATTGCTGGCTGCAATTTTAAATGAGAGTGGTTATGAAAAAATGCTGCGGACAGAAGGAAGTCAGGAACGTCTGGATAATCTGGCGGAACTTAAACAGTCGGTTTATGAATATGAAACTTCCTGCGGGGAAGAAAGTACTTTAGAACATTACTTGTCACATGTTGCTTTGTTTACTAACAACGATGCGGCTGATAATAGTGATAAAGTAAAATTAATGACGGTACATTCGGCCAAAGGTCTGGAATTTCCCTATGTATTTTTATGTGCGATGAATGAGGGTGTTTTCCCGTCTAAGAAAACAGATACTATACAAAAGATGGAGGAAGAGCGCAGACTCGCTTTTGTTGCAATGACCCGTGCACAGAAAGGGCTGTATCTTTCTGAAGCTGAAGGTAGAAATTTTGATGGCTCTCCGCGCTATCCGTCGCGTTTTCTGCTGGATATAGAGTCGGCATTGCTTGATTATACACAAAAGCCGCAGGAAGGTTTGATAAGAGAAACAAAAGATTATCTTGTTATCAACGAGCGTTATCTTGCTGATGAAGAAAATCAGTTGTCACTGGCTGTCGGGCAGCGTGTAAAGCATAGTATTTTCGGTTCTGGTACTGTTGTTGATGTAGATTTGATTAAGGCCGCGCATCTTGTGAAATTTGACAATATTGATACGCCGCGCAGTATTTCTTTCAGGGCGAAATTAGAAAAGGTTTAGGTAAGATAATCAAAAGAAGTCGTATTAAACGCATTTCAATTGAGAAATGCGTTTTTCTTTTTGTGTTTTTCGCAGCATTCATTTATAATTATTGTAAATGATGTTAATTAATTTTAGGAGCGGAGGTGCAGTATGCGCTCAATAATAAAGGTTTTAACTTGCGTTCTGCTGGCGCTGGTTGTGTTTGTGCCGATTAGAACAAGCTGGGCGCATGAGTATACGCCTGCGGAAAAGAAAATGATTGATGCGGCGTATCGTGATGCACATTGGACTACAGTTGCAGCAGCAGCCTGTATAGGAGCATATTCCCCGGAAAATGCTCCGGAATTTGGTTATTTGCGCGATTATGGCTGGAAGATAGTACCGCATAAAGTAAAAAAAGGAAAATTGGAAGCCAATTTTATTGTGGCAAAAAATAAAACCCGACGCGGCAGGGATGTTTATATAGTTGCTTTTCGCGGCAGTGCCAGCAAGAGTGACTGGACTGTCAACCTGAACACCGATAAGGTGCCGTACGGCGGCCGCAGCCTTGAGGAATTTATTGAATATGCAGGACATTCTGAAAAGGATAAAACTGTACCAATGGTACATAAAGGCTTTAATGATTACGTCAATACTGTTTTAGAAACAATGGTCGATACTAATGATGACGGTATTGATGAGGTTTTGTTTAATGAGATTTTGGCTAATACAGATACACGTGTATTGCTTACCGGGCATAGCCTGGGGGGAGCTGTCGCTACATTGCTGGCAGAACGCCTTGTAAGTATGGGGATAGATAAAGATCGTGTGCCGGTTATAACTTTTGGCGCGCCTGCCATAGGCAACGCTGCTTTTGCCGAAGTCTACGGTGATAAGATAGATCTGCGCAGAATAACTAATAATGCTGATCCTGTGCCGGGCAGCCTGCAGACATTTTTTGGAGGCTACAAGCAGTTTGGAAAGCATCATAAATACAATCTTTCCCGTAAGCTGAGTGATTTTCAGCATGATATGGGAATGTATTTTGATTACAGCATGCGAGAATATTATGCAGCTTTGGACAAAGCAGAGGCTGCCGGTGTACGTGAAAAACTACCCATGCAAAAACTTGAAGGAACGGAACCGTTAGTAGCTGTTTGGATCGGCAGCAGTCTTGAGGTAGATAAAAGGGACTATGTGCCTGATATTAAAAGGTTTATTATGAACGAGTATCAAATGATGCTGCCGCGGTATGTGATCGTAGATACGGAAACAAAACTTTATGACGACAGCGTCTATGCAATGGAAAAATTTTATCAGAAAGCGCGGGAGCTGGGCGCAGATTATATTTTGATCGCTGAGATTGATGGACGGGTGCTCAATGACAGGGAAAAATGGTATATCAATATGAATCAAAGCGTATTCACAGTTGATGGCAGACTGATAACGATGAATAGTTTTGCACGTTTTGTTTCACCGGTTTCCGGGAATATTCAGGCAACAACTTTTGTTTTAGAGCAAAGCCGTGAGGAGCTAAAAAAGCATCTGACATTTGTCAGGTTAGATCAGCACGCTTCGCCTCGCCGGCTATGATCAAAATTTTATAAATAGGTGTGAGAAAAGTATGAAACAAGAAAAGCTGGAAAGTTTAGCCCAGGAATTAGCGGCTTGCAGAGAATGCCCTCTGCGGGAAGCAGCACAGGCTCCTGTAGGCTGGTTTGGTAATTATGACAGTCCGATTGTTTTTGTGGGCGAAGGACCTGGCGGCGTGGAGGATGACTACGGCTGCCCCTTGATTGGTCCGTCTGGACAGTTGTTGGATAAGGCTTTGTGGGCTGCCAAGATGACGCGTGACCGTATTTTAACGACCAATGTTATCAAATGCCGTCCTAAGGGTAACCGCACGCCGAATATTGCAGAAGCAGATTTCTGTGCACAGCGTTGGCTTGACAAGGAGTTGGCGATATTACAGCCTAAAGTTGTGGTTGCTTTGGGCAGTGTTGCTTTACATTATCTTGGCAATCAGGATATGCGCATCACCAGAGACCGTGGTAAATGGTTTAAAACAAAACATGGTTTTGATTGTATAGCGACTTTTCATCCTGCGTATTTACTGCGCATCAGTAATATTAAAGCGCTTAATGCAGCAAAATGGGACGTTTTTCATGATTTGGAGGCAGCAAGGGATAAAGCGTTGGCGGCAGTGCCTGATTATAATTTGATGTCTGAAGAGAAAACCGACCTTTTTAAATTGTTTCAACGACGTAAATAAATTTTCAGAAGCTGCGGAATAAAAAGAAAAAAATATATAAAAATTCCAAGTTAGGTATTGCTAACTTGGAATTTTTGTGTTATACTCAAAATCAAGTTAGACGGGGCTAACCAGACGGTGTGATTTCGACCCTTCTTTCTTTTATCACTTATGAATAATAACCGGAGCCTTGCCGGTAGCTACGTTTGGTTAGCTAAACTAACTTTTTCCAAAGGAGTTATCATGCAGTTTGAATTACATGGCTTTAAAAGTTTTGATGAATTGCTGGCTTTCCATTGCGCACCGGCGTTGACTGGAATCAAACCGGCCAATCTTGTCAGCTGCCCTACTGCATCTATGCCTGTAGTCGCGCCGCTTTTGGCTGATTATACGGAACAGTTTGCCGATAAGGGGATTGCTTTTGAAGTTTTATGTCATTGTGCGGCACGAACTTTGATTTTGGTTTACCAGCCGCAGCAGCTTGAAGATTTGCTGCAGAAGCAAGCGATAAGCTGTTATTTACAAGAACTTGGTTATAAGTCTGGTTCGGTGCATTCATTGCTCCGACAGTTAGGGGCAAAGATATCCTGCAGCCAGGATTTTCCGCATGAAATTGGTATATTTTTAGGTTATCCATTAGCGGATATCCAAGGCTTTATTAAAAATAAAGGCAAGAATTGCAAATGCAGCGGTTATTGGAAAGTATATGATGATGTCGAGTATGCCAAGCGTTTGTTTGACGCATATAATAAATGCCGGGACAGGTTGTTGAAGGCTGTAGCTGAAGGCGTACCTTTACATCTGGCAGCGGCTTCTTTTTAAGGAGGTTTTATTATGGAAAAGATTCCTGTTATTTATTGGTCTGGTACCGGTAATACGAAACTGATGGCCGAGGCTGTGGCCGAAGGTATTGGAACTGCTGCAGAGCTCAAAAGCGTTAGCGATATCACTCCTGAACAGGCGGCTGAATATTCAGCATTGGCACTGGGATGCAGTGCTATGGGTGCTGAAGTTCTGGAAGAATATGAGTTTGAACCGTTCTTTACTGCATTAGAACCGTTTTTGCAGGGGAAAAAGGTTGTGATTTTTGGTTCTTATGGCTGGGGCGGAAGTTATATGAGTGATTGGGAACAGCGTATAAAAGCAGCTGGTGCCGAATTGATTGCCCCGGGGCTTTTGGTATTGGGTGCCCCAGATGAAGCGATGGCTGAAAGCTGCCGCGAGTTAGGTGCGGCTTTAGCTAAAGCATAACTTTACTTCTCCGTCATAACTACGGTAAGAGCAGACTGTGGTTATGTCCTTTAATATTCCATTTCTCCAAATGCAGATAACCGGGTCCTTTCGGGGATTCCGGTTATCTGCATTTTATTGTAAGTGGATGTTTAATAAACGTCATAAACGAATACAAAATTTATATAATAAAGAGCTTACTTGAAAGCGTATCACAAGTAGCTTATAATAAGGATAAAGGTAAGGAGTTGTTTAAATGGAATCATTGATGAAGATCAACGATCCGATTTTGTTAGCTCTGATAGCAACAGGTTTTACCTGGTTCATGACTGCACTTGGTGCGGCGATGGTATTTTTCTTTAAAGAGATTAACAAAAGGGTTTTAAATATGATGCTGGGCTTTGCTGCAGGTATTATGGTTGCCGCTTCTTTTTGGTCGCTTTTGGCTCCTGCCATAGAAATGGCGGAAAAAAGCAGTTTGCCTGCCTGGCTTGTTGCTGCTATTGGTTTTTTGAGTGGTGCTGCTTTTTTGTGGCTGGCGGATAGAATACTGCCGCATGCGCATTTCTTTGCAAAAGAAGGGGAAGTAGAGGGGATTCCAACTAATTGGCGTCGTAGCATTTTACTTGTATTCTCAATTACGCTGCATAATATACCTGAAGGTTTGGCGGTTGGTGTTGCTTTTGGAGCAGCGGCGAATAGTATGAGCGAAACAGGATTGCTGGCAGCTGTAGCTGTTGCTTTGGGAATTGGTATTCAAAATTTCCCAGAAGGTGCTGCAGTTTCTATCCCGCTTCGGCGCGAAGGTGTTTCGCGGATGAAAAGTTTTATGTATGGCCAGGCTTCCGGGCTGGTAGAACCGATAGCTGGTGTTATTGGTGCGGCGATGGTTACTTCCATGGAGGCTATTTTGCCGTATGCCTTAGCCTTTGCTGCCGGCGCTATGCTGTATGTCGTTGTCGAAGAGTTGATACCGGAGTCTCAAAGTGGTGGAGAACATGAAAGTGCGGACCTTTCGACGATTGGGTTTATTATTGGTTTTGCGATTATGATGATTTTAGACGTAGCTTTAGGTTAAGCGCGGCTGAAGCCGCATTTATAATTAAGTGATAAAATTTTATTAAGGAGTGAGTACAAATGGGCGAAAAGAAGTTCTACATCTGTAAACATTGTGGTAATATGATTGGTATGATCAAAAGCAGCGGCGTAAATGTCGTTTGCTGCGGCGATCCTATGACAGAACTGAAACCTAATACAGTGGAGGCTTCGCAGGAAAAACATCTGCCGGTAGTTACTGTTGAAGGTAATATTGTAAAAGTAAAAGTTGGCAGTGTTGAGCATCCTATGACAGAGGAACATCATATTGCCTGGATCTATCTGGAGACAGAACAGGGCGGCCAACGGAAGAAACTGGCTGTTGGTTCTAAACCGGAAGCTGAGTTTGCATTGGCTGGCGGCGACAAGGTAGTAGGTGTTTATGAATACTGCAATCTACACGGCTTATGGCTTACAAAAGTTGAATAGAAGTTTGTAATAAAAACAGGACGGATTTTGCCGTCCTGTTTTTATTTTTAAATAATATAGTAGACGTAGCTTTATATAGCAGGACTTTTTATAGAACTGATAGAATTAAGTCATATAAGTGATATTAAAGGAGGGACGAGAAATGAGTGAATTCAGTGAAAAAATGGGCATGGAAGTCGGTAATGCTTTTAAGAGTGGTTATAATTGCAGCGAAGCGATAGTTGAAGCTTTTCGCAAATATGCTGGCGTAAATATTGATGATAACGCTTTTCGCCTGGCCTCAGGATTTGGCGGCGGTATTGGCCATGCCCGGAATATTTGCGGCGCTTTAGTCGGTTGCACAATGGTTATCAGTACATTGATCGGACGGAATACTCCTGAAGAAAAACCATTGAAAGAAATTTATCCTGTTACCAAAGAATTTCACGATCGTTTTGAAAAAGAATTTGGATCAACAATGTGTAAAGATCTGATGCCGTACGAATTCAATACTCGTGACCATCTGAAAAACTGTTTGAAACTTACAAATCGTATTGGTAAATTTTTAGCAGAGTTTTTAGAAGAAAAAGGTTTGATTACAGTATAATAAAGGATTTAGCTCAGTACCGGTTAGGGGTGCTGAGCTATTTTATTAAATAAAATAGCAGGAAAACGTAACCTGGATGTATAATATAAACATATTATGCTGTTTGCCAAGCAGTATTTATTGGAAAAGGTTATGAGGGGGCGTAGCTGGTGATTGTTGGAATCGGTTGTGATCTAACAGAAATTTATAGAGTGAAAAAAGCTCTGACAATAGAAAAGTTTGCGGCAAGAGTTTTTTCTCCTGCTGAACAAGAATATTGTGAAGCCCGTGGCATGCAGAAATTTGCAAGTTACGCGGCAAGATTTGCGGCTAAAGAAGCTTTGCTGAAAGCTTTGGGAACAGGCTTGAGGGGCGGCAAGCTTATAGATATTGAAGTTTATAATGACTGTATGGGAAAGCCGAGTTTGCGCTTGAGCGGTTATTTTGCTACTCTGGCTGAAGAACGCGGTGTCAAAGAAATATATCTTTCGTTGAGCCATACTAAAGAACTTGCTATGGCCCAGGTTGTATTGGAGGGATAAGGATGAAACTGGTTTTTGCTAAGGAAATGCAGAGTTTAGATCAGCAGTCTGCAGAACAGATCGGCTTGCCGACAATGGTGCTGATGGAAAATGCTGGTAAAGCTGTAGCGGAAACAGCTGCGGATTTTTTAGAAGATTGTTTTGGGAAAAATATTGTTGTTTTTACAGGTAAGGGCAATAATGGCGGTGATGGTTTTGCTGCTGCACGGTGGCTGTCCAATCAGGGAGCGCGGGTAAAGGTTTTTCTTGTATCACCGTGGCAGGAACTTACAGGAGATACTGCGGCGCAGCTGCGTATTTGCCGGAAGTGTGGTATTGAACTATTTGCACTTAAGGAAGACAGAGGCAGCTGGGATGTAGCGGAAGTTAGTTGTCGCCAGGCTGATTTGGTGATAGATGCTGTTTTAGGAACAGGGTTTAATGGCGTTTTAGAGGGGGTACAGCAACGTGTCTGTGGTTTGATGAACAGTATTGCTGTGCCGGTTGTGTCCATTGATGTACCAAGCGGTGTCAGTGCTGATACAGGCAGTGCAGATAAAAATGCTGTGCAGGCAGATATTACAGTTACTATGGCACTTGCCAAACCAGGTTTGTTTTTGTATCCGGCAGCTGAATTAAGCGGAGAAATTATAGTTGCCGATATTGGTATGCCTAAAATACTTTTAGAACGTATGGATAGTAAAAAGTTTTTGTTAACTGAGAATATTGCTTGTGATTTACTGCCGCAGAGAAATGGAAACTGCCATAAGGGTGAAGCGGGAAGGGTAGTTATCACCGCTGGATCACCGGGTTTTACAGGTGCGGCTGCGTTATGCGCGGAAGCGGCTGTTAAGGCAGGTGCTGGTCTGGTAAGTTTGCTGACGCCGCTTTGCAGTCGTGAAGTATTAGCGGTGAAACTGACAGAAATTATGGTCGAAGGTTTGATCGAGCGGATGCCGGGAGCTTTAGGTGGAGGAGCCACTGGTGCAGTGCTGGACAAAGCCGGCAGAGCTGATGTTTTGGCTATAGGTCCTGGTCTTGGTACGTCTGGAAGTACGGTGGAAGTTATTCGGGAAATTCTGCAGTCGGTGGAAGTGCCGGTGATTATTGATGCCGATGCGTTGACTGCATTGCAGGGACATGTTGGTATTTTAAATACCATGAGGGCTCCGAAAGTTTTAACGCCGCATCCGGGAGAGTTGGGAAGGCTGTTGGATTTGGAAGCGGCTGAAGTTGACGCAAGACGCCTGGAATTGGCAGGCAAATATGCTGCTGAGTGGGATGCTGTCCTCGTTTTGAAAGGCGCGCCTACTATTATAGGCTGTCCTGACGGCAATGTTTATATCAATACTACCGGCAACAGTGCTATGGCTACAGGCGGCAGCGGTGATGTGCTCACAGGAATTATTGCCGGGTTGGCTGCGCAGGGGATTTCTGTACAGGAAGCGGCGTTAGCTGGTGTATATATGCACGGGCTGGCTGGCGATTTGGCCAGTAAAGGGATTATTGGTATGGCAGCAGGAGAAATCAGCCAGTACTTGCCACAGGCCCGCAGAATTATTGAGCAGGGAGAATAAAAGATTTCACTTAAATTTTGCAGATAAAAGTTAGGGTATGTTTACAATACTTACGCTTAAATGATAAAATTAAGTATTAGAGATGAAAGAAAGGGAGATGCCGTTTGCAGAAGAAATTAGTTTTTGTTTTTGCACTTGTAAGCTGTTTGATGTTTAGTTTAACGGCTTTTGCCTCAGAAATAACAGATGTTCGTTGGGGAGTTGATAAAACCAATGTGCTGCGTTTTGTGGTGGACTGTGATAAACCGACAGGTTATAAAATAACTTTTGACGGCAATACGATGCTGATAACTATGGATGCAGATTTAAATAGCAAAGTTGGCCGTGCTCATAAGATAAAGAGCGATATTGCCAATGAAATGCGTTTAGATACGTCGGAAGGTAAAACCGTGCTGAAGGTGCCTCTGCAAAAGGCCATTGGCAGTAAAGATTATAAGGGGTTTACCTTAAAAAAAGATCCTGTTACCAAAAGACCGGACAGAATCGTTATTGATGTTATGGCTAATAAACGTCAGGCATCTGAACCTGCCAAAACAACACCTGCAGGCGGTAAAACTACTACAGATAAAACACCGACACCTGCTGTTAGTAAAACTGCCTATCGTACCAGCGGCGGGCTGAAGGATAAACGAATTACGCTGGACGCAGGACATGGAGGCAGTGATCCGGGAGCAGTTGGGGCAAAAGGCACTAAAGAAAAAGATATTACTTTAAAAATAACGCAGAAAGTTGAAGAACTGCTGAAGAAAAAAGGCGCTAAAGTTACAATGACACGTGTTAAAGATGTTGACGTTTATGGCGTAAATGCTACGGACGCGCAGGAGCTTCAGGCGCGTGTCGATGTAGCTGAAAACAGTGCTGCTGATCTCTTTATCAGTCTGCATATCAATGCTTCTGTCAATAAAAACGTAGGCGGCTTCTCGTCCTATTATTATCCGAAAACAAGTCATGATGCACGTGTAGCTGCGGCCATTCAAAAACGGATGACTAATAATTTTGGTTTGGATGATTTAGGTATACGTCAGGCAAATTTCTACGTCAATAAACGCAGCAGTATGCCGTCGGCATTAATCGAAATGGCATTTATAACTAATGCCAAAGAAGAAAAACTGCTGAACAGCAACTGGTTTCAAAGTAAGCTGGCTAAGGCGATTGCTGATGGTATCGAGGACTATTTTAAATGATGTGGGAGGCCAATATGTTAAAGAAATTTGCAGTAATCTGCACTTTGATGCTCTGCGTGTTAGTTGCAGGCTGCAGTGATGATCAAACTGCTACGGTTATCCCGCAGCCTGAAACTAAACAAACGCAGAATAATAAGAATCAAGAAATTACGGTAACGGTGTATCGTGCACCTGTCAACGGAGAGGAATATCTGTTGCCGGAAAAGGTAACCCGCAAAGCCGGCGCGATGACTGCTCCGGAGATTGCGTTGGATATTTTGGTAAACAGCAGTCCGCAGGATGCTGCGAAAATGGTCAGTCTGTTTCCTAAAGGGACAAAAATCAGAACAATGAAGATAGAAGATGGGACTGCTTATGTTGATTTTTCCAAGGAAATAACCAATGTACCGCAGGGATCCTATACTGAACTGATGCTGACAACTGCTATTGTCAACACTCTGACAGAGTTTCCGGAGATAAAAAAAGTACAGATTTTAGTTGATGGTAAAAAAATTGCGTCCTTGAAAGGACATACTGATATTTTAGATCCTTTGGAACGTAATACTACTTTATTGAAAAAATAAACGGGAGCAGTATCGGCAAAAGTCGGTACTGCTTTTTTGAAATGGGAGTGCTGTTGATGGAGTATTTTTGTGGTAATATTGAAACGATGGAAGCGTTAGGAAAACTTTTGGGAAGGCTTGCTAAAAACGGGGATGTTTTTTGTCTTTGTGGTGAGTTAGGTGCCGGTAAAACTTTGTTGTGTCGTGAAATAGCTATGGCACAGGGGGTTGATGCCAGTGAAATAAACAGTCCAACGTTTTCGATTATGAATGTGTATCATGGTAAAATGGAGATCAGGCATTTTGATTTATACAGGCTGAATACTGTTGAAGAATTGGAAAATATCGGCTATGGGGAATATGTTGGCGGCGAAGGGCTGACTCTTATCGAATGGGCGGATAATTTTTTAGAGGAAATGCCTGAAGAAAGTCTTGATATCTACATAAAAATTGTTCCGGAAGGCCGTTTGATACAATTGCTCCCTAATGGTGAAAGGTATCTGGAATTATGTGAGGAAGTGGAAAAAAATGCTGACTTTAGCCATTGATACGGCAACTAAAGTCTGTGCCGTGGGTTTGTGTCGTGATGGACAAATTTTGGCAGAATATAGGATTAATATGGGCATGACTCACTCTGAGGGGCTTATGCCGCAGCTTGAGCAGCTTTTAACACGGACTAAGATCACTAAAAATGAGATCGATCTTTTAGCAGTCAGTATGGGGCCGGGGTCTTTTACCGGTTTGAGGATTGGCCTGGCATCGGCAGAAGCAATGGCTTATAGCTGGCATAAACCTATCTGCGGGGTTAATACGCTGAAAGCGCTTGCCTATAATCTGCCGATAGACGGTTATGTATTATCACCTGTTTTAGACGCACAAAAAGGCAATTTTTATCAGGCGATTTATGAATGGCAGCAGGGGACACTCATAGAGCATCAGGAGATCAAAGTTGTAGATCGCAAGCAGCTTTTGGAAAATATAGCTGTTTTGGGTATGCCTGCTTTATTATTGGGAGAATGCCAGAAAATTGACCTTGCCGATTTGCCTTCATGGTGCCGAAAGGCTCCAGCACATTTATGTTGGCCGCAGGCTGCCTCGGTAGCGCTTTTGGCGGGAGCCGAGTATGATCCTGATAATACCGGTGATATTTTTGGTTTAGAACCTTATTATATTAGAAGATCAGAGGCTGAAGAATTATGGGAAAAACGCCAGCAGGAATAATGATAAGGACTTTGACAGCGGCAGATTTGACTGCTGTCAGCAGCATAGATGAAAAGTCTTTTTTTGATGTCTGGAGCCCAAGTATGTGGCTGGATGAGTTGAATAACAGCTTAACAACATATCTTGTTTTAGAAGATGCTGGGCGTATTCTTGGTTATGCCGGGTTTTGGCTGGTGGCAGGGGAAGCGCAGATAACCAGAGTCGCGGTTGCTGCTGAAGAACGTGAACACGGCTTGGGAACACGTTTGACAGCAGCCCTGATCAATAAGGCATGGGAACTTGGCGCTGTGGCGGTGACTTTGGAAGTGCGTGAGAGCAATATTGCAGCGCAAAAGGTTTATTTGACCTGCGGTTTTGCCAGCGAGGGGATAAGACCAAATTATTATGAAGATAATCATGAAAATGCAATAATCATGTGGTTATATAAGGAGGGTAAGCCTGATGTCTAAAGACGTGTATATTTTGGGCATTGAAAGCAGTTGTGATGAAACTGCGGCTGCCGTAGTCAAAAATGGACGTGAAGTGCTTTCAAATATTATTTCCTCACAGATTGTTATCCATCGAAAATTTGGCGGTGTTGTACCGGAGATAGCTTCGCGTAAACATATTGAAAATATTTTGCCGGTTATTGACGAAGCACTGCGTCAGGCTAATGTGAAGCTGGAAGAAATAGACGCTGTCGCAGTAACTTATGGACCAGGGCTTGTAGGGGCGCTTCTAGTTGGTGTATCGGCTGCCAAAGCGCTGGCTTGGGCTAATGACAAGCCGCTGATTGGTGTCAATCATTTGGAGGGACATGTTTTTGCCAATTTTTTGAATGATAAAGATCTGGAACCTCCTTTTATGGCTTTAGTAGTAAGCGGCGGGCATACGGCGCTGCTAAAGGTAACTGATTATAACAGCTTTGAATTACTGGGACAAACTCGTGACGATGCTGCAGGTGAAGCTTTTGATAAAATTGCACGTGTGATGGGTCTGCAATATCCAGGAGGACCGGAAATAGAAAAATTGGCGGCAGCGGGGGATCCGCAGGCGATCGATTTTCCGCGGGCACTTTTGAAGGAAGATTATCAGTTTAGTTTCAGCGGCTTAAAGTCAGCTGTAATCAATTATCTGCATAACGAACAGCAGGCAGGCCGTGAAGTAAATAAAGCCGATGTGGCCGCTTCATTTCAGGAAGCGATTGTAGATGTGCTGGTGCAGAAAAGTGTGCATGCGCTGCAGGAAACCGGTTTGAAAAAAATAGTTCTGGCCGGTGGTGTTTCGGCTAATAAACATTTACAAACAGCGTTAGCTGATGCTGTAGGCGGGATTGGAGCAAGTTTGGTACATCCAACTCCGATTTTATGCACTGATAATGCTGTAATGATAGCTTGCCGTGGTTATTTTATGTATCAGAACGGTGAGTATAGTCCTCTGGATTTGAACGCTGTTCCATCGTTAAAATTAGGTTGAACAGTGTCCACTGAAGTAAAAGAACTTGTGGATTTTGTGGATAAAATGCTGAAATATAGCTAAAAAACAGTTCTTGTTGTGCATAAGTCTGTGGATAATGTGGAAAAAACTGTGGATTGATGGGGATAAACAAGGTAATAAGAAACAGGGGAATGAATGATATGCCCAAGAATTTGACTGTAGAACAAAAAAATATTTTATCCTCTATGAAAGTCGGCGCAGCTTTTGCTGCCGATGTTGCTCATGCATGCATAACGATGTATGTTTGGGATGATAACCCCAAATTTCTGTATATTTATCATCAGGAACTGCCAAGAACGCAATTTTTGGGTGAACTGCCTGATGAAACAGGTCGTGAACTGCGCGGTAATGAGGAGCCTTTAGTGCAGCGGGCACTGCAGCGAGGTGTGCCTTTGTCAGGGAAACGTGAGCTGTCGCTGGGGTTTTTCGTCGATTTGCGTGTTTATCCTATTCAAGATAGTAAAGGAAAATGTTTTGCCGTAGTTGCTTTTGATACCAATGAACCGGAAGAACTTTTCATTATGACGGCAGTGGAGTTTTTAAAAAATACCGGCCGACAGATTTTAAGCAGTAATTATTACGGCAGATTGCTGCCTGGCGACGGGTTGATGATCGTTGATAAGGACAAGGTCATTATAGCCGCGAACAGGACGGCCAGACATCTTTTTAAAGTGCAGGGCTTATCTAATTTAGTTGGACGAAGGACAAACAGTTTGCAGATCAACTGGCCTTTGGTTGGTATGGTACTGAAGACGGGTGTCGCTGAAGGAAAGGAAATAGACATGCAGGGGCTGCTGCTTGCAATGAGGGTGATACCTGTTACGAACAGGCCTGATACAGCGGCCGCTATTGTTATTCTACAGGATATAACAGAGCTGAAAAAGAAAGATACAGAGCTGCTTATCAAATCTGTAGTTATTCGGGAAATACATCATCGCGTTAAAAACAATTTGCAGACTATCGCCAGCCTGCTGAGACTGCAGGCACGCAGGGCTCATACAGACGAAACGAAAATGGTATTGCGTGACTGTATTAACAGGGTTACCAGTATCGCTGTTGTACATGAATTTCTTTCACAGCAGGATAGCGGAAAAATTGATGTAGCTGTGGCAGCGCAGGGAATTTATGAAGCCATTATTGCCAGTATGGCAGACCCTAATCTTAAATTGCAGACAAGCTTTAAAGCGGATAATGTTTTGCTGCCTTCCGATAAAGCAACAAGCATTGCTTTGGTTCTGAACGAGCTTCTGCAAAATTCACTGGACCATGCTTTTGCAGGCCGCTGCTGCGGCCGGATTGATGTTGAGTTTTATAAAATCCCCGGAAGTTATTGCTTAAAAATCTGTTATGACGGTAATGGTTTGCCGCCGGGTTTTGTTTTAGATGAGCAAACCAGTTTAGGCTTGAAAATAATAAAAACTATGGTGGAAGCAGATCTTCGCGGTACTTTTACAATAGAAGCCCTGAAACAGGGGACTTGTGCTGTAGTTACCATACCGTCAGAGTTGGAGGGGTCAGAATGAAAAATACTTTGAAAGTTGTTTTAGCTGATGATGAGGCGCTTATTCGTCTTGATATCAGAGAAATGCTGACAGAGGCAGGACATGAAGTTGCAGGTGAAGCCAATAACGGTGAAGATGCAGTTGCCATGACGAGAGCTCTGCAGCCTGACCTTGTGATCATGGATGTGAAAATGCCGCAAATGGATGGGCTTACGGCTTCTAAAATCATTACCGACGAGCATCTGGCTCCAGTACTTTTGCTGACAGCCTACAGTCAACAGGAGATTGTATCGCAGGCAAAAAGTTCGGGTGTATTGGGATATTTAGTGAAGCCGGTTCGTGAAGAACAGTTATTTCCGGCAATGGAGATAGCAATTTCCCGTTTTGAAGAAATCAAAGCCCTGGGGGCTGAGCTGGGATTATTAAAAGAAAGTTTGGAAACAAGAAAACTGCTTGACCGGGCTAAAGGAATTTTAATGTCAGCACATGGATTTACGGAACAGGAAGCATATCGAAAAATGCAGCAGTACAGTATGAACAGGCGTATTTCCATTAAGGAGTTGGCTGAAGCGGTAATTGCATCAGCATTAAAAATAAATAAATATAAAAATTAACGCAGGAGTAATTGAGAGGCTGCGTGAATTTTTCACTTTTTTGTCAAAAAATTTTACAGGAATTGTCTTGCATTTTTTTAGGAAACGGATATAATAATAAATGTAATTAGCACTCGACAATAATGAGTGCTAACAAAAGAACAATAAAAAATTTATATAGGCATCTGAAAGGGGACTTGAAAATGTTGAAACCATTAGCAGATCACATCGTTGTAGAACTTACAGTAAAAGAGGAAAAAACTTCCAGCGGTATTTATTTGCCGGATACGGCTTCTAAAGAGAAACCGCAAACTGGTAAGGTCGTTGCCGTAGGCGCAGGTAAAGTGCTGGATAACGGTACTCGTGTCGCTCCTGAAGTTAAAGCTGGCGATGAGGTTGTATTTGCAAAATATTCCGGAACTGAATTTAAATATGACGGTAAAGATTATTTGATCCTCAGCGAACGCGATGTGCTTGCTGTTCTCTAAGTAATGATTTTTTACTAAAAAAGTGAAATATAAAGGAGTGTATTTGAAATGGCAAAGGAAATAAAATTTAACGAAGAAGCTCGCCGTAGTTTAGAGCGCGGTGTCAATGCATTAGCAGATGCAGTAAAGGTAACCCTTGGTCCTAAAGGACGTAATGTAGTGCTTGAAAAGAAATTTGGCGCGCCAACTATTACTAACGATGGCGTAACTATTGCCCGTGATATCGAACTTGAAGATCCGTTTGAAAACATGGGTGCGCAGCTTGTAAAAGAAGTTGCTACAAAAACTAACGATGTTGCCGGTGACGGTACTACCACTGCTACTGTTTTGGCACAGGCTATGGTTCGTGAGGGCATGCGCAATGTTGCTGCCGGCGCTAATCCAATGGTGCTGAAAAAAGGTATTCAAAAAGCTGTTGACGTTTTGGTAGAAGAACTGCAGGCTGTTTCTAAAAAGGTTGAGACTAAAGAAGCTAAAGCTCAGGTTGCATCTATTTCCGCAGCTGATGAAGAAATCGGCGGTCTGATTGCTGACGCTATGGAAAAGGTCGGCGACGACGGTGTTATTACTGTTGAAGAATCCAAAACTATGGAAACCTGCCTGGAGACTGTTGAAGGTATGCAATTTGACCGTGGCTACATTTCTCCTTATATGGTAACTGATCCTGATAAAATGGAAGCAGTTCTTAACAACCCGCTCGTACTCATTACAGACCGTAAAATTACTATGATTCAGGATATTATGCCTGTACTTGAAAAAGTCGTCCAAGGCGGCCGGGAATTACTTATTATCGCTGAAGATATTGAAGGCGAAGCTTTGGCCACTTTGGTTGTGAATAAACTTCGCGGTACCTTCAAGGCTGTAGCTGTTAAAGCTCCTGGTTTCGGTGATCGCCGTAAAGCTATGCTGCAGGACATTGCTATTCTTACCGGAGCAACAGTTATCAGCGAAGAAGTTGGACGTAAGCTTGACAGCGCCAGCATGGAAGATTTGGGCAGCGCCAGCCAGGTCCGCGTAACCAAGGAATTGACTACTATCGTTGATGGCGGCGGTAACAAAGAAGAAATTGCAGCACGCGTTGCTCAAATCCGTGCTCAGATCCCTGAAACTACTTCTGAATTTGACAAAGAAAAATTACAAGAGCGTTTGGCTAAACTTGCAGGCGGCGTAGCTGTTATTAAAGTTGGTGCTGCTACTGAAGTTGAGCTTAAAGATAAAAAACTGCGTATTGAAGATGCTTTGAACGCTACTCGTGCAGCAGTTGCTGAGGGTATTGTTGCAGGCGGCGGTACTGCTCTGCTGCAGGTGCAAACTGCTTTAAGCAAAATCAAAGTAACAGGCGATGAAAAAACCGGCGTAGAAATCGTTAAACGCGCTATTGAAGAACCGGTACGTCAAATAGCTTATAATGCCGGATTGGAAGGCGCAGTTATCGTTGATACGATTAAACGTTCCCGCAGAGGTTTTGGTTTTAACGCTTTGACCGAGGAATACGTTGATATGATCGAAGCTGGTATCGTTGATCCTACTAAGGTTACCCGCAGTGCTCTGCAAAATGCAGCCAGCATCGCAGCTATGGTTTTGACTACTGAATCTGTTGTTGCTGATAAGCCTGCAAAAGAAGGCGCTGCTCCTATGGGTGGTATGCCGATGGGTGGCGGAATGCCGGGTATGATGTAATAAATTTACATCTGTACATTGAAAGTCCAAGGCCCCGTACTTATTGTACGGGGCCTTTTGCATTGCAATTTCAGCGTGATTATTGTATGATATTATATTATACATTATTAGTTAAATTATTTTGAGGAGGCTTACAGCAATATGCAAACAGGTAACCATGAAATGATCTTAGTTATCGATTTCGGCGGTCAGTATAACCAATTGATCGCCAGGCGTGTAAGGGAATGCGGCGTTTACTGTGAAATAGTTCCCTATACCTACACTTTAGAACAGATCAAAGCTAAAAACCCTAAAGGGATCATCTTTACAGGCGGGCCTAATAGTGTTTATGGTGATGATACTCCTAAGATCGATCCTGGCGTATTTGAACTAGGCGTACCTGTACTTGGTATTTGCTATGGACATCAGCTGATGACTCATACGCTGGGAGGCAGAGTTGAAAGCGCTGATGTGCGTGAGTACGGGAAAACGGCTGTAAAACTCAATAAAAATAATATTCTTTTTAAGGATATCGAAGAGCACAATATTTCCTGGATGAGCCACACTGATTATGTGTCAGAGGTCCCGGAGGGATTTGTAGTAACTGCTGATACAAGTGAATGCCCTGTAGCCGGAATGGCTAATGATTTGCGTAAATTATATGGAGTGCAGTTCCATCCTGAAGTGGAGCATACACCATTTGGACGTAAGATGATTTCTAATTTCCTGTTTGACGTCTGCGGAGTTAAAGGTGACTGGACTATGAGCAGTTTTGCACAGCGTAAAATTGCCGAGATTAAAGAGGCCGTTGGCGATAAAAAAGTTCTCTGTGCATTGTCCGGCGGTGTTGATTCTTCCGTTGCGGCAGTATTAGTACATAAAGCAGTGGGTAAGCAGCTGACCTGTGTTTTTGTAGATCACGGCCTGCTGCGTAAAGATGAAGGCGATCAGGTCGAAACGGTTTTTAAAGAACAATTTGATATGAATCTGATCCGCGTCAATGCAGCGGAGCGCTTTCTTGGCCGGTTGGCAGGTGTGTCTGATCCTGAAACGAAGCGTAAGATCATCGGTGAAGAATTTATTCGTGTTTTTGAAGAAGAATCTAATAAACTGGGCAAGGTAGATTTTCTGGTGCAGGGAACTATTTATCCTGATGTTGTCGAAAGCGGTACCAGTACTTCAGCGACAATCAAAAGCCACCATAATGTTGGCGGCTTGCCGGAGGATATGCGGTTGGCTTTGATTGAACCGCTGCGCGAACTGTTTAAAGACGAAGTTCGTGCTGTCGGAGAAGAATTGGGAATACCTTCTGCCTTAGTCTGGCGTCAGCCATTTCCTGGACCTGGTTTAGCTATCCGTGTGCTAGGAGAAGTTACTCAGGAGAAATTAGAAATAACTCGTGAAGCTGATGCTATCTTTCGAGAAGAAATTGCTAAAGCTGGTTTAGAGCGCAAAATATGGCAGTATTTTGCGTGTCTGCCCAATATCCGTTCTGTAGGCGTTATGGGGGATGGACGGACATATTCGCATACCGTTGCACTGCGTGCTGTAACCAGCAACGATGGTATGACCTCTGATTGGGCGCATATTCCTTTCAGTGTTCTGGATATTGTTTCCAGACGTATTGTCAATGAAGTGCAAGGCGTTAACCGCATTGTTTACGATATTACATCTAAACCGCCTGCAACGATTGAATGGGAATAAAAAGATAGTAAATAAAACCGCAGTCCATTTTTATGGACTGCGGTTTTTATTTGGTGTTTTAGAAATCCAAATATATATATATTTGGATAGTAGATGTTTGTATGAATACACGGGAGAGCATTTGTAGTAACAGCAGTTATTTTTCGGTTGATAGATATCTGGGAAATTATAATGATTAAGCATTTTATGGGAAGATGCTTTGTTATAATAAAAATACATAGTTATTAACTGGATAAAAAATAATACTAAATAATCATTCGATAAAGAATAGAGCCTGTTAAAGAAAGAAAAATGTAAAATTATACAAAAATATAAAAACGGACAATAGTGAATAAAAATTAATAATTTTAAAGATTAATATACTTCGGCAGCTTATTTTACAAGACAAATATTTTGTTCTGTAAAATAGGCTGCTTTTTTTATTTAAAATAAGATTTAAATGGTGAATTAAATTGGCTGTTTAAGGAAATGCGACTTGTTAAGCGGGTAGTTAACGATAGTTGCATTATCTGTAAAAGATTGATTATTATTAAATAAATACCAGATGAAATAACTAAAAGTTAAAAAATAATAATAAGAGAAAATCATTATAATGTGAATAAAATGTAACTAAAATGCAAAAATATTCCTAAAAATATTGACAAATCAGTTTTTAACAATTAATATTACATTGCTAGAATATAATTTTATAAACTTAAAGAAGGTAGATGCTTTAAAAGGAAATAAATAAATAAATTTTAGTAAAGTGATTTTTAATATATTTAAAGTCGTTGGGGAGCGATTTTAATATATAAAAATTATAAATTTTAAAACTCAATAAAGGAGAGGGTTGCAATGAAAAATAAGAAGACTTTGCATTTGGCTATAGCTTTAGCTATAAGTTCAATGCCTTTATTCGGTGTTGCAGAGGCAGCTAGAGGTTCGATGTATGGTGGAGAATCTGTCGGTGATGATGTTACGATTGAAGCTTCTGCTAATGCGTATCCGAGTTTAGTAGGACATGCTTTTGGTATTTATACGAATGTTACCAATTCAGCAACAGTTACTTCGGCGGGAAATCGTTTGACAATTACTACTACAGGTGAAGCTGGTGACGGAATCCGTTCAAATCCGAGCGGTAATTCTGACTGGCAGAATGCTACTGGTACGATTAATATTGGTAACGATTTGACAATAACTGTCAGCGGTAACAGTGCCGATGGTTTGAACATCAACGGTTCTACAGTCCTCAACATTGGGGATAATGCTACGATCAATACTTTGTATAATGGGGAATTGAAGTATTCCAATGGTGATACTTCTGACGGAGCCCATGCTGTGCGTGCAAATTTCCATGCTACAATAAATATTGGTGATGGGTTAACGGCCGGAACACTGGGTGAAAGTTCGCATGCGGTTTATGCGGCACAGGGCAGGTCTACAACTAATCCGACAGGCGGGTCTAAAATCAATATTGGTAAAGGCGCGGTTTTGTCTACGGCAGGTGATGGTTCGCATACCGTAATGATGGCTTCCAATAATGGCAAGATCGTTATTGAAGAAGGCGCGGAGATGACTACGCTGGGTGATGGTTCTCATGGTGTTGCTGCTTATGCTGATACTTCGGCAAAAGGAAGTGTCGCAAACGGTGCTGTTGAAATTGGCGCCGGTTCTACTATTGCTACAGCTGGTGATGGCTCCCATGGTGTATTTGCAAACATGACAGGTTCGGTTTTATCTTTAGATGATAATGTTGGTATTACAACTGAAGGTGATGCTTCACATGGCTTGCTGGCACAAAGAGGTGTTATTGAAGCAGGCGACGGTTTGAATATTTCGGTTGAAGGCAGCGGATCTCATGGTGCATATGTAAATGCTGCAACCGGCAGCATAGAATTTTTAGGCGGCGCTACTATAGATAATAATGATAATGATGGCTACGCTATTTATGCCGATAAGGGAACTATAACAGGTACGGCTGGTAATTCTACTTTTAATATTACCGGCAATATGTATGCTGATAACAGCGGTTCCATTGATTTGGACATGGATAATAATTCTGTGTTTACTGGCAGTACCGCACTTGCAAACAGCGGAACGATTAATTTGAATTTGAAAAATAACAGTTACTGGCATGTTACCAGCAGTTCTGAAGTCAGCAGTTTACATGTCAGCGGCGGCAGTATGGTCAATCTCAGTCATGAAGCTGGTATGAATACCGTTGTGACTGTTGATGATCTGAGCGGCAGCGGCGGTGTGTTCAAATTCAATACTGAACTGGACAGTGAAGCCAATGGCGATAAACTGGTAATCAATTCTTCGGAAACCGGCAGCACACATTATGTGCATGTTAATGACCTGAGTTTGATCAATGGCGAGGTTTCAGGTGAAAAGAAACTGCATTTGATCACAGATAACAGCAGTAATGCTTCTTTCGTTGGCGAATATATGGATACCGGTGGATTATGGGATGTACTGCCGACTGTTGAGCGCGGGGATACTTTAGGTGAAAGTGCGAATGAGTGGTATCTGACAAAAATTGAAAAGAAGGAAAATGGCAATACTGAAACCATCAACGATGGTTTTGCCAGTGATTACAGCTTGTGGAGAGCCACTAATGACACTTTACGTAAACGTTTAGGCGATATTCGCAGTGGTGAACATGGAACAGACGGTGTCTGGGCTCGTATGTATCATGGTAAATTGAAAGGTCAGAGCTATACTGATAAATACCATACCTATCAGTTGGGTTATGATAAGACCAGATATGACGAGAAAAATGGTCAGCGTACTAATGGTATCGTATTGGAACGCAGCGAAGGTAAATTAAGCTATACGGCAGGCAAGGGTGAAACAGGCCTGACTGCTCTCGGTTTATATACGACATGGTTTGGCAATAAAGGCCATTATACAGATATAGTGCTGCGTGCTGGACACTTGGATCACAAGATGAATACTTATGGCGAATATGCTGAACGCAGTGATTATGACAATGCTGCTTACAGTATCAGCTTTGAGTATGGCAGGCAGAAGAATTACGAAAAAGGCTGGTTCTTTACACCGCAGGCACAAATTACTTTAGGCAGAATGAATAGTGTTGATTTTACGACCGAACGCGGAACCAAGATCGATGTAGATGGTTTAACCAGTGCTATTGGCCGTATCGGTTTTGAAGTTGGACGGAAGATCAGCCCGGAAAGCAGCTATTATTTTAAACTGGGAGCGTTCCATGAATTTGACGGTGACCGTGATGTATCGATGGTTGCTGCTAACGGCGAAAATCTGCGTAAACGCTATGACAATGGCGATACCTGGTATGAATTCGGTATGGGCGCACAGGTTCAGTTAAGTCGTAATACCCATTTCTATGGTGATATTGAACGCAGCTTTGGCGGCGACACGAAAAAGGAATGGCAGGTAAATACAGGTATTAGATGGGAATTCTAAAACTGTTTAAATGATGCAGAATATTGCATAGGGGATTTGGTGGAGGAAAGACGACCAAAGGAGAACTCGGATCATGGATAAAATTCAAGGAAAAATTAAATTTATAGCACCGTCTTTACAGGATGAACATTATAGCACAGCATATATTTTAGGTAATATTACCTGGCTGATGATGCATTCTAAACAACATGAGACGATGCCGCTGCATATGATGGCTTCGCAAATCTTTCCGGCGATTGCCAATAAGCAGTATGTACTGGGAATGTCAGAAAAAGGCAGCCCGTTGTTTTATATGGCCTGGGCCAATTTTGATGATGCTGCTGAAGCGGAGTATTTAACAAACTATAACCTGGCGTTAACACCCCATAACTGGAACAGCGGCGATCGTCCCTGGATACTGTTTTTTGCTGCACCGTTCGGTGGAGCTTATGAAGGTGAACGCTGGATAAAAGAAAATCTTTTTAAGGATTCGCCTGAAGTGCGGTTTCTTTATCATGAGGGTAAAAAACGTGGTAAACGTATTTTATGTAAACGCGGCAAAAATGTCTCTGCGATGGCAAGCTTGAAGTGGCATAATGAAAATATGCCGTTAGTAGCGGCGCCGATGCAGCTTGAAAAAGATGTGGCGTCACTGCTTGGTTAATCAAAAATAAAAATCCTCAACCAATTTTGGTTGAGGATTTTTTGTTTTTAAATTATTTTTGTAGTCCAATCTTCGATGTTCCAAACTGAAGTTACCCAATCTTCATAAAATTCAGGTTCATGCGAAACCAGAAGGATACTTCCTTTAAATGAGATCAGCGCGCGTTTAAGTTCTTCCTTTGCGTCAACGTCCAGATGGTTTGTTGGTTCGTCTAAAACAAGCCAATTGATATCACGAAGCATCAGCTTGCATAAACGGACCTTAGCTGCTTCGCCGCCGCTCAAAACAAAAACTTTGCTGGTAATATGTTCGTTAGTTAAACCACAGCCCGCTAAAGCGGCTCGGACTTCATAATTGGTAAGACCGGGATATTCGTTCCATACGTCTTCTAAAGCTGTATTTTCGTTTTTAGTGCGTTCTTCCTGCTCAAAATAACCAGGTTCTAAAAATTCACCCAGTTCTACAGAGCCTGACACTGGCGGTATCAGTCCTAAAATAGTTTTTAAAAGGGTCGTTTTGCCTAGTCCGTTTACACCGCGGAGAGCTATTTTCTGACCGCGTTCAAGATTGAAGCTTACAGGACGAGTAAGCGGTGTATCATAGCCTAAAACTAAGTTTTTAGCTTCAACTATGAAACGGCTTGGAGTCCTTGCTTCTGTAAATTTAAAGGTTGGTTTAAGTTTTTCACGTGGTTTTTCAATGATTTCCATTTTATCAAGCTTGCGCTGCCGGCTTTTAGCCATATTAGTAGTAGCGACGCGTGCTTTATTGCGGGCGACAAAATCTTCCAGTTTGGCAATTTCCTGCTGCTGACGTTCATAAGCGCTTTCACGCTGGGCTTTATAAATAGCGTACATTTCCTGGAATTTGTCATAGTTGCCGGTATAGCGGGTCAGTTCACAGTTTTCCAAATGGTAGATAACGTTGACTACCTGATTGAGGAAGGCTATGTCGTGAGAAATAAGAATGAAGGCATGCTCATAGTTTTGTAAAAACCTTGTCAGCCATTCGATATGCTCAACGTCTAAATAGTTGGTAGGTTCATCTAATAACAAAATGGAAGAGTTCTGCAAAAGCAGCTTGGTAAGCAAAACCTTACTGCGCTGACCGCCGGAAAGTTCGCTGACATCTCTGTCAAGCCCGATACTGCCTAAGCCGAGACCGTTAGCCACTTCTTCGATTTTAGTATCTAATGAATAGAAACCACTGTGTTCGAGTTCTGTCTGTATCTCGCCTACAGTATTCATCATTTTATCTATTTCTTCAGGTGCAGCTTCAGCCATCTTGTCGTAAAGTTCCAGCATCTGTTTTTCTGCTTCGTACATATCATTGAAAGCAGTGCGCAGGACCTCGCGGATAGTTTTACCAGCCTCTAGTGTACTTTGCTGGTCTAAGTAACCAACAGTAACGCGTCCGGGCCATTCTACCTTGCCTTCATCCGGCAGTAAATGGCCGGTAACGATATTAAGGAAGGTCGATTTACCTTCGCCGTTGGCACCGACGAGACCGACATGCTCGCCGCGCAGTAATTTAAAAGAAACATTTTCCAAGATCTGGCGGCCGCCAAAAGTATGGGAAACATTAGTAACATTCAAATAGCTCATACTAAACCTCTTTCATGAAAATATATGTTACAATTTTAACGTAACTAATAGTAGTTTGTCAAAGCAGAAAACAGGATTTTACATGGAAATGTAGAATAAAGAAATACTGAATTTAATAAGGAGGCTTTTATAATGATCTGCGGAAATAAGCAAGATATAGAAAAAATACTGCCATATGTATCAGAGGGTTTACAGAAAGCTTTACAATATATAAAAGAAACAAACTTTGCCGAAGTAAAGAACGGTGAATATGAAATAGATGGCAGGGATGTATTTGTAAGAATTAATACCTATGCGACAGAAGATAAAATAAATAAAAAGCCCGAAGCTCATAATCAGTATATTGATGTCCAGTATTTAGGTGCAGGGGAGGAAATAATTTATTTTACACCCAGAAGAGCTGAACATATTGTTGTGGAAGATCATGCAGATGAAAGTGATCTGCTTTTTTACGAAGAAATAGAGGAGAAGGATCACGTAGTTTTGCAGACTGGTGATTTTGCTGTATTTTTTCCGTGGGAATTACATCGGCCTGGCTGCAGTACCAAGAATGGAATGCAAGAAGTGCAAAAAATAGTTGTTAAGATTAAACATAAAAATCAGTAAAAATTTCAAAAAAAGTGTTGACAAGATTACAAAATTGCCATATAATACCACTTGTGACGTTGAGAAACGTCAGTGACCTTCCCCGATAGCTCAATCGGTAGAGCACTCGGCTGTTAACCGAGTTGTTGTAGGTTCGAGTCCTACTCGGGGAGCCAACTGGCCGGTTGGTCAAGCGGTTAAGACACCGCCCTTTCACGGCGGTATCCGGGGGTTCGATTCCCCCACCGGTCACCATTCGGGCGCTTAGCTCAGCTGGGAGAGCGTCTGCCTTACAAGCAGAATGTCGGCGGTTCGATCCCGTCAGCGCCCACCAGAAATCAGGCATATCCAAGAAACTTGGATATGCTTTTTTTATTTGATTTTTAGGAATAATTGCTTTCATAATGTTTTACAAAAGTAACAAACCAGCAGGGAAGCCCTTAAAGAGGTTTTTTTGATAATTTGCATTTCTCCTGGCTTTGTAGTAAAGTCAAATTAGCAATAAAAGAGTATTTATAGTAAGGAGGCATAATTATGAAAAAAACTTTTCTTTCCAGTATTCATGAACGCCGCAGCGTTTACAGTATTACCAACACTTCTCCGATTCCCAAAAATAAAATTGTAGCACTGATAGAAATGCTGTTGGAGGATGTTCCTTCGGCCTTTAATTGTCAGAGCGCCCGTGTTGTAGTATTGTTTGAGCAGGCTCATAAAAATTTTTGGGATATTGTTATGAGAACTTTGCGTGAACGTGTACCGGCTGAAAAATTTGCGCCTACTGAAGCTAAAATCAATAGTTTTGCAGCAGGGTATGGTACTATTTTGTATTTTGATGATGAAGGCATTACAGAAACTTTTGCCAGTAATTTTCCTACTTATGCGGCAAATTTTAAAACTTGGGCAGATCAGGCTAACGGCATGCTGCAGTTTGCTATCTGGACAGCTTTAGAAGAGGAGGGGTTAGGTGCCAATCTGCAGCATTATAACCCAATTATTGATGCGGAAGTAAAAGAAGTATTCAATATCCCAGATCAGTATCGTTTGATTGCGCAAATGCCGTTTGGCGCTAAAACAGCTGAGCCTGATGAAAAAGAAGTTATATCCGGTTCGGATAGAATGCGTATCTTAGAATAAAAGATGAAAATCCCCCGATTAAACGGGGGATTTTTTTTGAAAAGACATTCTTTTGACATTTAATAATGTTATACTAATAATATAACTATTCTTGGAGGTGCAACAGATGAAGATGTCGCGGAAATTTATAACTGCTGGTGTGGCAGGAGTCATGGCTTTGGGGATAGCTGTTTCAGCATGGGCTGCAGAACCTCAGATTACTGATCAAAAAATACGTTCTGGCGGAGTAACAGTTAATATCCCTGTTGTGAAAGGCGCCGTAGGCGGTGCAGAAGTTGATGACAAAGTGAATATGGCAATTGATTTTAATATTGTGAAAAAGTTGTATGCTTATTTGCCCGGAGGAAGTAATGGACTGAGTTTACAGGAAAATTACTATCCTGAGTTTGACGGTTACGGTGGTGCGAAGGCGAGCCGTGAGTTTGTGACTGATATAGCGGGCTTTATCAATCGTCAACTGCAAAATCAGGCGCAGGCAGCTCATAAAGCCGGTTCTCATGTCAAACAGTATACGTTTGACGGCAGATATCAAGTGCGTTTTAACAGTGAAGAGTTACTTTCTTTAGAACAAACTTATATGGATTATTTGGGTGGTGCCCATCCGAATACATATTTGGATACGATCAACGTAAATTTAAAAAACGGTAAATTACTGAGTTTAGGCGATATGTTTAAAGCTGGCAGCAATTATCTGCCGCGTTTGAATGCCATTGTTGCAAAACAGGTGGCAGACGAACAGCAGTTAAAGGGATTTTTTGATAAAAAAGTAGAAGTGAACGGAACAGAAAATTTTTATATTACGGATAATGCTGATCTTGTTATAGTATATCCGCCTTATGCTGTTGCTCCGTATGCTGCCGGAACGATCGAGTTTATCATTCCTGTTAGCCAGGTTGCAGATATTTTTAATTTTAAATTAGAATAAAAGACTGATATTTTAGCCCTGCTGAAGCAGGGCTTTTTTTATTGTCTGATCAAGCGAAATACTTTTATGACATAAATGACAGGGATTTTTCAAATAATGTTAACGCGATTATGTATTATAGTGCACATATTTGAACTATTATTGAAAACATAAAAATGAATAGCTGGATATAATAAAATTGATGTAATTAATATTACAGAAGAATAAAAGTGTGGTTGGTGAAATTATGTTTAGCAAGAAATTCAAAAAAATAGGATTGAAAATAGCCTATTACAGAAAAAGAAAGGCATTGAAACAGATGGAAGTAGCGGAAAAGGCTGGTATCTCCTGTTCATATCTTTCTAAAATTGAAACAGGGAAAGTGCGTTACAGTCTGGCTGTTTTGATACAGATCGCAAAAGTACTCGATATTGATCCAGGGGAACTGTTGACAGATGGGAGCAGTTATTAAGTTAAGAAAAAGTAAAGAGGTGTAAGAAAGTGGAAGAACCTGATTATAAAACGATAGGTATTAATATAAAAATTAAAAGGATACGTCAAGGTATCAGTCAGGCTAAATTGGCTAAGCTTTTAGGAGTATCCGCAGCTCATTTGTGTAATATAGAAAATGGTAAAGTTAAAATAAGCCTGAAAATGTTGTATAAGCTTACCGGTTTTTTTAAGTGTAGTTTAGATGATTTGCTAACCGTTTAAGATACTTAAAAACAGTGGTAAAAGTTAAATGCTCAGTAAAAGCAGTAGAATAAAAACTTTTGACTTATTGTCTATATAATATGTATATATTACTGAACCTCCATAAAAAAATGGAGGTTTTTCTTTTTTATGTAAATAAAGATATAATATTTCAAAAGATAGTATTGAATGTAAAAATAAAATAAATAATAAAAAGAAATAAAAATAATATAAAAAGTAATTTTGAAACTTAAACTTAAGACAAAAACATATCCATTATGATAATATATAACCAATGCAACAAGAATACTTTTGTTAGAAATAAATTTAAATATAATGAATTGTATAGTGTATGTAAAATATCAAAAAAATTATTGCAGATTATTCTGATAATTATAAATGCAATATTGAAGACATAATATGAAGTAATTTTTTGAATAGCATTTAAATAATGTGAAATGTTTATTGATATAAATTAATGGAAGTTGAAAAAATTAACACATAAAATAAAAAAGATATAATTTATTTATTTCTGTGCACTAAAGAACACATATGTTAACTATTTCTGAACACCTAAATATTAATAAAATGTGATAATAATATTAATAAAGTATAAAGAATAGCAAAGAAGGGATAAATAATTAACATCTTGGATTAGTATGGAAATGGAGATTTAAATGTTTTCGACAAAATTTAAACAATTAGGGTTAAAAATTCAATATTACAGACAAATGAAAAATATAAGTCAGGTAGAATTAGCTGATGAGGCAGGAATCTCACGCTCGTATCTGTCGAAAATAGAAACAGGGAAAGCGCAGTGCAGCGTACCAGTTTTGCTGCAGATTGCGCAAGTCCTGAATGTTGATGCAGGTATTTTGCTGACAGATAAGGATATTTAAGTAAGATCAGAATAATTTTCTGGTATGTTTATCTGCATACCGGTTTAATTTTGAAAAGCTAGCAAACAAATGGTTTTATCCTGATGTTTAGCTTTTATAAAAATATAGTTCTAAAATTTTCTGGGATTATATTTTATACAGTTCAGGGAGGAGATGGCAGTTATGAGCGTAGAACCCAATTTTGTAAAAATCGGACAAAACATCAAGATCATGCGTATCCGTAAAGGTGTTACCCAATCAGAGCTTGCGAAAAAACTTGGTATTTCTCAAACACATATGAGTAATCTGGAACATGGGCGTGTGAGTGTTAATTTGAAAGTTTTGTTAAGACTTTCACATTATTTCAGCTGTGGCGTTGATGCACTTTTAGGCTTAACTTTGAATACTGAGGTTAAACCTCAAGAGGTAGAAGACAAATATACCGCAGAAGAATTATTGGATATTCTGAAGAAAAAACAGGTTATTTAAAATCTAGATTGAAGTGAAGCTTTTAAGATGCAACTCAGATGCTTTGTATATTGGCTTCCACTGATTGGAAAAGTGAGTTTTGCTTTACATTTTTCAAATAACTCCTAAAGAACAAAAAAGCGCACTAAAAGTGCGCTTTTTTGTTCTTTATTTTTAATACTAATTGCATACTGTATACACAAATGCGGGTGAAATAAGAAGAATACTTGTATACAATTGCCTAAATGCTTGAAAAAAGTTCCGATTGTGTTACAATAGAAAACGTTGTTGGATATTGTTAGTTAATATTTTCGTGGAATACCAACGAAATAAAATTAATTTATTTGAGGGGTTGAGCTAGGATAATGATGGATATTTTAAACACTATCAATAGTTTTGTGTGGGGACCGCCGTTAATGGTTTTGCTTATTGGCACAGGTATTTTACTGACTGTAAGATTAGGTTTATTACAGGTCATAAAGCTGCCAACCGCATTGAAATTGATTTTTACTGCAAGAAATACAGGCAACGGCGATATCAATAGCTTTAAAGCCTTGTGTACGGCGTTGGCAGCTACTGTTGGTACAGGTAATATCGTAGGTGTTGCTACAGCGATCAAGGCAGGTGGTCCCGGAGCGTTGTTCTGGATGTGGATGGCGGCTTTTTTCGGTATGGCAACTAAATATGCCGAAGGTGTTTTAGCAGTGAAATACAGAACGGTTGATGCCAACGGCAATATTTCCGGCGGACCGATGCATTATATTGAACAGGGACTTGGCAAAAATATAAACCTCTGGCAGTTATGTTTTCGGTATTCGGGGTGATGGTTGCCTGTTTAGGCAGCGGTACTTTTACACAGGTCAATGCTATCGTTGAGATCACTAATCTTTCCATAGGGATCCCGGTCATGTATACGGCAGCTATTCTGACTGTTTTGGTGGCAATCGTAACTATCGGCGGCTTGAAATCTATCGCGATGGTAGCAGGAAAAATAGTGCCATTTATGGCTTTAGTTTATATGCTTACTACAGCGGCAGTACTGATCGTATTTGCAGATCAGGTACCTGCAGCATTTGCTCTTATCATTGAAAGTGCTTTTAATCCTACGGCGGCAGCTGGTGGATTTTTGGGTGCTACTGTTATGCTGGCGATGCGCAGTGGTATTGCGCGCGGTATTTTTTCTAACGAAGCCGGTTTAGGCAGTGCTCCGATCGTGGCAGCGGCGGCGAAAACAAAATGGCCTGCTGAGCAGGGGCTGGTATCAATGACGGGAACTTTTATCGATACGATCATTATTTGCACAATGACAGGTTTGGTTCTGGTGGTTTCCGGAGTTTGGACAGGCGATTTGAATGGTGCGGCTATGACTCAATCTGCTTTTGCAATGGCTTTCCCTGCAATGGCAAAATATTTATTGATGATAGGTTTAGTGTTATTTGCTTTTACTACTATTTTGGGTTGGAATTATTACGGTGAACGCTGCATTGAATACCTTTTTGGCACGAAAAGTATCATGCCTTATCGTTTAGTCTTCATTGGTCTCGTGGCGTCCGGTGCTTTTTTAAAGCTGGAAACGATTTGGGTTTTGGCTGATATCGTTAACGGTTTAATGGCGATTCCGAATCTGATTGCTTTGCTGGGATTGAGTGGAGTAGTTGTGGCAGAAACAAAAGCTTATTTCACATATTGGGAAAAAGTGCGTTCCCGGAAAAAAAGAATTGATATTATTGGTGAACCTGAATATAGTGAATAAAAAATATCCCGCAGCTTAAGCTGTGGGATATTTTTTGACTTCTGGCAGAAGTCATTTTTTTGTGGTAATATGAAAGCAGAGAAAGACAAGGTAAAGGAGCTGGAGATATGGAAAAGGCAGAGGTAATTAAAGCGTTTCATTTGATGTGGGATAATTATCCGGAGTCGGCAATGCTTATTGATAAAAAGCGTAATATTATTGCTGCCAATAAAGTCGCACCCAGTACAGGACGCATAGAGGGCAACAAGTGTGCTTTAGTTGAGCCGTTAGAACAGCACAAGGGCTGCAGGGCAGAAGAAGCGTGGAAGAACGGTGAAGCCAGTTATCGTAAAAAAGTCGGTAAATTAGGTGACGTAGTTTCTTTTTGGATCCCTGTCGATGGTTATCCTGATTATTTGGTGCATTTTTCTGTCGGTTCGATTCAAAAATATGAATATAACGTTTGAAAATAAACCCTGCTGTAATTTGCAGCAGGGTTTTATATGACCAGAATAAACGAAGTATTATATTTCGTTCTTTATGATTTATGCAAAATAAAAAAGACGCAGAACAAGTCTGCGTCTGTCTTTTCCATTGGTACGCCCGAGTGGAATCGAACCACCGCACACGGCTCCGGAGGCCGATGCTCTATCCACTGAGCTACGGGCGCATAGTGTTTGGTGCACAATGCACCATAGCGAATTATAGCATAACGGCAAGCTTCTTGCAAGTTTTATACTGGGTTGATGAAATAAAAAATATAATAAAGAAGCAGGAAGTGCAGTAAAATAAATATTAAATTTTTTCTAAGGGATTTACTTAGTTCTGCGTTTTATATATAATCAAATCATTAGATAATATTGGCGGAGGAAAGCTTTATGAGCTACTGCAGATTGTTATTGACGCCGCGAATGACGTTATTGATTGTTATCGGTTCTTTGATTTATTCTGTAGGTTTGAATCAGTTTATAGTGCCTGTTGGTCTGTATAATGGGGGATTTTTAGGTATTGCCCAGCTCATACGACATTTCATGGAAAGCTGGTTCGGTATCAGTTTTGGCAATACCAATATCGCTGGTATTTTATATTTTATTTTGAATATACCGTTGCTGGCGGTTTCCGTGAAACGTTTTGGGAAGGAATTTCTTGCTAAAACCATTTACTGTGTTTGCTGGTACAGCTTGTTTTTGACTGTAGTTCCGATTGCAGATCATTTACTGGTCGACGAACATTTGACGGCCTGTGTAGCAGGCGGTGTGATCTGCGGTATTGGTGCCGGGATGACTTTACTTTCTGGTGGCAGCGGCGGCGGTGAAGAAATTTTTGGACTTTTACTGATGCAGAAGCATTCAAATTTGAGTGTCGGTAAGGTTTCAGCGATACTGAATATTTTTATTTTTGGGACATGTGCGGTAATTTTCAGTATTTCCCAGGCAATTTATTCAGTTTTGTTTACGGGTATCGTTTATTATGTGCTGGATAAGGTACATTTCCAGAATATAATGCTGACGATGCTGATCATTACGAAAAAGCAAGGATTGGAAAAGATAATCTTCGAAAAAGTCAATCGTGGCGTTACAAAATGGAATGCTTATGGTGCATATAGAAATGAAGAAAGAGAAATTCTGATGACCGTAGTTTCCAAAAGTGAATTTCTGCAGCTGCGGCGTCTGCTTTTGGCTGCCGATCCTGAAGTTTTTATAATTATAGAAGAAAATGTTTTTGTTGTTGGTAATTTTCAAAAGCGTGTCAATCAATAAAAAAGCTCCTGCAAAGCAGGAGCTTTTTCTTTTACTATATTATTTGGGGACGATATCACCAACACCATTTAAAATATAACGGGGACGATAAGCAAAAACCTGCATATTTTCAAGATCAGTAACACCTGAAAGTACCAGAACCGTAGTCAGGCCGCTTTCCATTCCTGCAACTATATCTGTGTCCATACGATCGCCTATCATGGCAGCTTCGTCTGAATGGACGCCAAGCATTCTCAGACCGGTACGCATCATCAGAGGATTGGGCTTGCCTACAAAGTACGCCTGTTTTCCTGTAGCAAGTTCGATAGGAGCAACCAAAGCACGGCAGGCGGGAATGATACCGGTCTCAGTGGGACCCGTCAGATCAGAGTTTGTAGCTACTAAACGTGCACCTTTTTGTAGGAGGCTTACAGCTTTTAAAATCATATCATAATTATAAGCGCGGGTTTCGCCGACAACTACGTAGTCAGGATTAGTATCGTTCATCGTGATACCGGCATCATAAAGAGCATTGACAAGTCCTGGTGCGCCAATAACATAAACACTGCATTTTGGAGACTGGCTTGCCAGAAATTTAGCAGTAGCCAAAGCGCTGGTATAAAAATGGCTTTCATCAACGTCAAGTCCCATTCGCGCTAATTTTTGCTGCAATTCTTTGGGAGAACGCTCACTGGAGTTCGTCAGGAATAGGAATTCTTTTTCTTCTTTATAAAGCCAGTCGACAAATTCTTTTACTCCGGGCAGTAAACGGTTCCCGTGATAGATGACGCCGTCCATATCGCAAATAAAGCCCTTTTTAGCATAAAGTTCCTGTAAAGTATCTATGATGTTCACTTCCTTAATAATGAAAAATTTAATCTTATATTATAATTATCGACTATTAAAGCAATAATTTCAATGTTTTCAGCTGATGAAATTCGTGTTTCAAAGTAAAATTTATGAAAATTTTTCATTAAAGAGATATTTTGTTATAATATTAAGCAAATATAAGACGTAAGTGAGGAGAAGATTATGCGTATCGCTGTGATAGATGGAATGGGCGGCGGACTTGCCGCACAGGTCGTAAGCCAACTGACCGGCAAGCTGCCGGAACAGGTTGAGCTTATCGGGTTGGGAACTAATGCTTTGGCAACGGCAGCAATGCTCAAAGCAGGAGTCAGACGCGGAGCCACAGGAGAAAATGCGATCTGTATTTCAGCGGCTGCAGCAGATTTGATCGTCGGCCCTATCGGCATCATCATACCCAATGCTATGATGGGTGAGATCACTCCACGTATTGCGGAAGCAGTCGGCAGCGCTGCTGCTAAAAAAGTTCTTTTGCCCGTGAGCCAAAATCATTTTGAAATAGTTGGCGTGGAGCCTAAGTCACTGGCTTCGTTAGTGAAAGAGGCTGTAAGCAGAATTTTGACTTTGGTTGAAGCCTGATGGTAAAAAGTGGTATAATATAAATTAGTTTTATTTGAAGAAAGTAAGTAAAGGAGAAAGCCGAAATGATTGCTATCCGTGACCGGGTGCGTTTTGTAGAAACAGATATGATGGGCGTGGTGCATCATGCCAATTATCTGCGCTGGTTTGAAATGGGTCGTGTGGCTTATCTGCGTGCCGCAGGTGTTGAATTACTGGATTTAATGGCACACGGTGTTATTTTTCCGATTACAGAAGTGCATGTGAAATATAAAAATTCCTGTACTTTTGATGATGAGTTTGAAGTACAGACGATAATGACTGAATTCAGCCGGGCTAAAATGGATTTTGCTTACAAGGTGATACGGCTTGCTGATGGCGTGGTGCTGGTTGAAGGCAGGACCCGTAATTTATTTACCAACCAACAGGGAAAGATTATTCGTTTAGATGCCTGTTATTTTGATAAAATCAATGCGCTGTTTCAGCAGGAAACAGCCAAGGAGTGAGAAGATGGAAACAAAATTTGAAATCGTGCCGGTTCCGACACGTATCCTGACCCATCACGACGATATCGTAGAAGCCATTGTTGAATATGGCGGAGATAAGATAGGACCTGATGATGTAGTTTGTGTTGCTGAAAGCGTTGTGGCTATTACACAGGGCGGGGCCAAACGCAGTGAGGATTTTAATCCAGGTTTACTGGCAAAGGTTTTGTGCCGTCTATTTCCGTCCAAGGGCAGTATCTCTGGCTGGCATAGTATGCAGGCTCTGATCGATGCTGAAGGCGGAATGAGGGTTTTGATTGCTGTTATCTGTGGCTTTGCGGCAAAATGCGTGGGTGTTTCCGGTGTATTTTATCGTATGGCAGGAGAACAGGCACGTTTGATCGATGACGTTACGGGTACGATGCCTCCATATGACAAGCATATTGTTTACGGACCGCATAACCCCAGTAAAGTAGCCGAGGAAATTACCAGCGGCACAGGTGCTTTTGGAGCGGCAGTAGCGGATGTTAACGATTTGAAGCGTTCCTGTGTTCTGGGGGTTTCCAAGGGTGTTAATGCTGATGAAGTGGCACAGATTTTGATTGATAATCCTTTTGGTAATGGCAGTCAGAAAACACCGGTCGTTGTTATAAAAAACTATCGCAGGGCACGCTAAGGAGGCTAAAAAATGCTTTTCATTTTAAAAGTTATTGCAGCACTGATTTTATTGGCAGTTGTTGTAATCGGAATATATATCTTGCTTCAGGGCAAGGAAGAAATGTTTTTTGAAGTTACTCAGCGTACTAAAGCCAGACTGATTAAACGCAGCGAAAATAAGCTGGAGTTTGAAGTTGAGCTGCCGATGCATAACGATGGCAAAGAAGAAGGCATTATCTTGGATGCATTTATCCGTGTGTATCTGCCGCAGGAACAATATGCTGATGCCCAGCTGCGCGGACGAGTCAATTTAAAAGAAGCGCCGCGTGAAGATGACTATTTCGAAGCAATGCTGCTTGGACCTGGTGTAAAGAAGACGATGGTTGTAAAATTTGAGCTGGTGCCGGAACATGGCGTTACTTTGAAGCAGGCTGTCGAAGGCATGCCGGATGTGGACATTGCGCTGTTTCTGGATTGCCGTGGACGAACTGCGCTCTATACTGTCAAAAAAATTATTACTTTGCATAAAGATGAGCTGCAGGCTTTGCTGGCATAATATAAAAATTCAATTAAAACCGCCGGAAGGCGGTTTTTCTTTTTGGAATAATTTTTCTTTTTGGCAGGTTTTTTCAGTATGGATATGGAATTATAAAATGTTAATGAATGTACGGAAAAGCGGGGTGAGGATATGCTACTGGGAATTGACGTCGGCGGGACATTTACAGATGCCGTGCTGATAGGGAGAGGTACAATAATAGCGCAGGCTAAACGCAGAACAACACATGAAGCAGTATTGCAAGGTATTTTAGAAGCTCTGGATGAGGTTTTGCAGGAGCAGGAAGTTTATAATATTGAACGGGTAGTGATTTCCAGCACAATCGTAACTAACGCTTTAACAGAAGGCCGAACTGATCCGGTATTTTTGGCTGTGATGACAGGACCGGGAATGAATGTTAGTAAGAGCTTTCCTGTAGAGCCTTATTATGTGAGCGGCTATGTCGATCATCGCGGTAAAATAACAGCTCGTATTGACTGGCAGAAGCATCAGGGCTTACTGTCTAAGGCAAAAAACAAAATAGCGGCTGTGTCCGGAAAATTTTCGGTACGTAATCCTGAAAATGAATATGCACTTGCAGGGGAACTGAAAGATTGCGGTTATGAGAAAATTTTTCTCGGTTCGGAGTTATCAGGCGAATTGAATTTTGTGCGGCGTACTAATTCTGCTTATTTTGCAGCTGCTGTTTATAAAACCTTTAAAATTTTTGCCGTCAGGTACAAGACAGCCTGAAGGAACGCAATATTACTGCACCGGTACATGTGTTAAAGGCTGACGGGGGAACTTTGCCGTTAGATATAGCGCTGAAACAGCCTGTGGAAACTATTTTTACAGGACCGGCAGCCAGCGTTTTGGGTATAGAGGCCCTGGGCGCACCGCAGGTGAAAAGTATTTCGCTGGATGTAGGTGGGACGACTACTGATATTGCTTTTTGGGAAAATGGACTGCCTTTGCTAGCCGGACATGGAGCTAAAGTTGCCGGCTATCCGACAGCTGTACGTTCGTTCCATATGCGAAGCGTTGGCATTGGCGGTGATAGCCGTATCCGTCGGACAGAAACCGGTTTTGAGGTTGGCCCTGAACGTATTGGTCCGGCGATGGCAGTGGGAGGCTGTGAACCGACTTTGTCAGATGCTTTGATAGTAGCTGGGCGCGTTGGTTTTGGTGATAAGGCGGCGGCTCATAAGGGGATGCAGCAGCTGTGCCTGATGGGTGAGACAGCAGCTGAGGTTGCCATGCAGGTTGTCGAAGCGGCAGTGTCTGTTATTGAAGCTACGATTAATGAAATGCTGCATGAATGGAGTATTCAGCCTGTTTACACTGTCAACGATGTTATTAAAGGGACTGAATTTGAGCCGGAGCTGCTTGTAGGAGTCGGCGGTGGCGCAGCAGGTTTGATTATGGCTTTGGGAGAACGGATGGGACTGCCTGTGGAAATACCGGCTGGCGCAACTGTTGCTAATGCAGTCGGAGCGGCACTGGCCCGGCCGACTTTAGCTGCCAGTCTGCGGGCCGATACTACGGAAGGATATTATCTGATCCCGGAGAGCGGACAGCGTGAACGGCTGCCCAGTGGCTTCAGTATGAAAATGGCGGAAGAACTTTTGGCAGCATGGCTGCATGAGCAGGCTAAAGCCTGGCAGCTGCCGGGGCAGGAAGCTGAAGTGATCAGTAAAGAGTTTTTCAGAACTATCCATGGCTATTACGACAGTGGTGAAATTATTTCACTGAGGATGCAGTTGAAGCCTGGTATCCTGCAAACTGTCATTGGCAGGGAGGTGGCATTTTGAAATCGAAGCTTGGCTTGATATTTTTTCCGGCTTTTGACTGGATGATATCGCCTACACACCCGGAGCGGCAGGAGCGTTTGTTATATACGCGTGATCAACTGCTGGAAGAGGGGCTTTTTGATTTGCCGCAGATCAGAGAATACCGCCCCCGTTTGGCAGAAATCAATGATTTGCAGCGTGCACATATCGGCGTGCCGTCCATTGCACGTCTTATCACACCGGCGCACCTTACTTCTGCAGGCGGTTGTTTAGCCGCAGCTGATGCAGTAATGTCAGGTGAAGTAAAGCGGGCTTTTGCTTTAGTCAGGCCGCCTGGGCATCATGCAATGCGTGTAGTTCACGGAATCCGCGGTTTTTGCACTGTTAATATCGAAGCGGTGATGGTGGAGTATCTGCGCAGTGTTTATGGAATCAAAAAAATCGCTGTTGTCGATACTGACGTACATCATGGCGATGGTTCGCAGGATATTTTTTATCATGATCCTGATACTTTATATATTTCTTTTCATCAGGACGGCAGGACCTTGTATCCCGGTACGGGTTTTCCTGATGAAGCAGGCAGTCCGGCAGCCTGGGGTACAAATATCAACCTGCCGCTGCTGCCGGGAACAGGTGATGAGGGACTGCACAGATTATATGATGGTCTGATCCAGCATATTCTTGATGATTTTGAGCCGGAGCTGATCATTAATTCAGCAGGTCAGGATAATCATTTCAGTGATCCTCTGGCTTCAATGGCTGTAACAGCGCAGGGATATGCCAAATTAGCCGATAAATTGCAGGCTGATATTGCAGTGCTGGAGGGCGGCTATTCTGTAGAGGCTGCGCTGCCCTATGTTAATATAGGTATCATTTTGGCAATGGCGGATATGGACTACAGCAAAGTGGTAGAGCCTGACCAAAGCGATTTGCGGCAGCAGGATGAGCGCTGTAATAAACGTGTCGATCAGCTGATTGCTGAAACAGGTGAATTGTGGCGCAGTCGGTTTAGCACTAGAAAAGAGCTGCTGGCAAAATGCGGTAATAGCTGGAGCAGGAAGAAAAGCATTTATTATGATGAAGAAGGGATCAGAGAAGAACAGATCGAGACCGCTCATTATTGCAGGCAATGCAGCGGTTATCTTACGATCAGGACTGCGGCTGCAGGAACACGCTTCGGAGATCAGAGCGCGTTTATCGTTTTGTTGAAACGCGATACCTGCAGTGAATGCCGGCAAACTGCTTATGACGAAGCACAGCTGGAAAAACGTAATGGCAAATGGCAGTATGTTTTAGTGCAGCACATAGCTGATGGTGAAATAGAAAGTTTGTAATTAAAATAGGCTGATGCCTTCAAAGATTAGGAAACGGAGTAAAGAAAACTAATGAAAGAAATTGTTATTGCAACACGTAATCTCGGGAAACTTGAAGAATTTAAAGTATTGATGAAAGATTTGGAGGTGGAATTACGTTCATTGGAAGAATGGCCGAATGTGCCTGAACCAGAAGAAACAGGGAAAACTTTTATGGCCAATGCCCGACTGAAGGCTGTTTATTATGCTAAAGAAACAGGGCTGCCATGTATCGCCGATGATTCAGGATTAGAAGTACTGGCACTGGAGGGGGCTCCAGGCGTGCGCAGTGCGCGTTATGCCGGCGAGGAAGCTACGGACGAAGAAAACAACAAACTGCTGCTGCAGACGATGAAATTTCAGGTAAAACGTACTTGCCGTTTCCGTTGTGCATTAGCCGTGGCAGCTCCTAACGGAAAAATTTTATTGGAAAGCGACGGCATTTGTGACGGTATGCTGCTGCATGAGCCGTTAGGGACAGAGGGATTTGGTTATGATCCTCTGTTTTGGTCAACAGAACTGCATAAGGGTATGGGCGAGGCTACGATGCAGGAGAAAAATAAAATCAGCCATCGCGGCAAAGCTATTAAAAAACTTGTTGCGAATTGGGGGAAAATGAAGTGAAAATCGGTATTACCGGCGATACTCACGGCAGCAAACAAGCCATCAGGCAGGTTCTGCATGCTGTGCCGCCTGTTGAATATTGGTTTCATACCGGAGATTACAGTCAGGATGGACGTTTTTTAGTTGCCGAAACCAAGCTGCCGTTACTGGCAGTATGCGGCAATACAGATCCCGGCGAAGGGAAAGCAAATGTAGACGAATTTATTACGTTGGCGGGGCAGCGTATCTGGCTGACGCATGGACATCGTTATCTGCATGGGTATCAGGTATCCGAACTGGCCTGGTGGGCACGTAAGCTGGAAGCTGATATTGTGGTTTTCGGACATACACACGTACCTTTGGTAAAATGGTTCGGTGATGTACTGCTTGTTAATCCCGGCAGCCCTGTTTTACCGCGCAGCGAAATGGGAGCTACGTTTGCTGTATTAACTGTTAAAGAAGGAGAACGCCCGGAAGCTGAGCTTTACAAATTATAGTGCCGTCGTGTCAGGTAAGCTTTTAATTTGTAAAAAAACTTAAAATTCTGACGCTTGCTACTTGAAAAAGCAGTATAATTCATTTACAATATTTAGTATATACTAAATTGAAATTACGGGGGTAATAATGTATGACATTACGTGACGATGCTTTGAAACTCCACTTAGAAAACCATGGCAAGCTTGCTGTTGTGAGCAAGGTTCCCATTAAAACCCGCGAAGATTTGGCCTTGGCATACACCCCTGGTGTTGCTGAACCATGTAAAGAAATCAAAGAAAATAAAGACTTGTCCTTTGAATATACCTGCCGCGGCAACATGGTCGCTATAGTCAGCGACGGTACCCGTGTACTCGGGCTGGGAGATATCGGACCGGAAGCAGCAATGCCGGTAATGGAAGGCAAGGCAGCACTATTTAAAACCTTTGGCGATGTAGATGCTGTACCTATCTGTATCGATACTAAAGATCCTGCTAAAATTATTGAAACTGTACGTTTCCTGCAGCCCAGCTTTGCCGGTATCAATTTGGAAGATATTTCCTCTCCTAAATGCTATGATATCGAATGCGAATTGAAGAAAATCTGCGATATCCCTGTTTTCCATGACGATCAGCACGGTACTGCAATTGCCTGTCTGGCAGCAGTTATCGGTGCTTTGCGCTTCGTGAAAAAAGATATGAAAACGGCTAAATTTGTTGTTAACGGCTGCGGCGCAGCAGGCTCTGCTATCGGCCGTCTGCTTATCAGCATGGGTGCTGAAAATGTAACCATGGTTGATCGTTTCGGCGCTTTGTATGAAGGCATTGACGCTAATCTTGACCGCATCCAGTCTTATCTAGCGACAGTCACTAATAAAGAACATAAAAAAGGCACTTTGGCGGATATAGCCAAAGGCGCTGACGTTTTGGTCGGTGTTTCCGCTCCTAACGTCTTTACGAAAGAAATCATCGCCAGCATGGCAGATAAAGCTATAGTTTTTGCACTTGCCAATCCGGTTCCGGAAACTTCTTATGCTGACGCTATCGAAGCTGGTGCTGCTGTTGCAGGTACCGGCCGCAGTGACAGTCCGAATCAGGTTAACAACGTCACTGTATTCCCGGGTGTGTTCCGCGGCGCTATTGATGTACGCGCTAAAGCAATCACTGAAGAAATGAAAGTAGCTGCTGTTTATGCAATTTCCGAACTGATCGACGAGAAAGACCTGCGTGCCGATTATGTTGTTCCGGATGCATTTGATCCGCGTGTTGCGCCGGCAGTTGCGGCCGCAGTGGCCCGTGTTGCTATGGAAACAGGCATTGCCCGCATTAAAGTCGATCCAGAAGAAGTGCGTGCCAACACTATGAAACGTGTCGGCAGATAAGGAGGCTATCATGCGCGAGATAAAAGTTCAGGAGATAACTGCTGCTGTCAGTAAGCTTTGTAAAGATTCCTGCTATTACCTGCCGGAAGAGCTGCTGGAAAAATTAAAAGCATCTATCGCCACCGAAGAATCTCCTTTGGGGCAGGAAATATTGACGACTATCGTTGAGAATGCCGAACTGGCAAAAGCCAAAGACGTGCCGATTTGTCAGGATACCGGTTTGACAGTTGTCTTTATGGAAATCGGACAGGAAGTACATTTTGTAGGCGGAGATCTTTACGAGGCGGTCAACGCCGGTATCGCCGATGGTTATGTTGGCGGTTATCTGCGTAAATCTTCTGTTGATGATCCTTTATTTGTACGTAAAAATACCGGTGATAATACGCCGGCGATCATTCATACAACGATAGTGCCCGGTGAACAGGTCAAAATAACCGTATCGCCTAAAGGCTGCGGCAGTGAAAACATGGGCGCACTAAAAATGCTTAAACCGGCTGACGGCGTTGAAGGCGTTATCAAATTCGTTGTCGACACCGTGCGCAGTGCCGGCCCTAATCCCTGTCCGCCTGTTACCGTAGGTGTCGGTATTGGCGGTAATATGGAAAAAGCTGCACTTTTGGCAAAGTATTCTCTTACTCGTAAGGTAGGGGAGCACAATCCTAATCCTCAGTATGCAGAACTTGAAAAAGAACTGCTGAAACGTGTCAATATGACTGGCGTAGGTCCTTCCGGACTAGGAGGCAGCACTACTGCCGTAGCTGTTAATATTGAATATGCACCGACCCATATCGGCGGTCTGCCGATTGCCGTTAATCTGAACTGCCATGCTGCACGCCGTGCAGAAATGGTATTGTAAGGAGGGGCCTGAGATGAGTGAAGCGATTATCAAATATATCAATGCGCCGTTAAGCGAAGCTACGATCAAAGACCTGCACGCAGGTGATGTAGTACGTATCAGCGGTTACATCTATACTGCCCGTGATGCGGCACATAAGCGTATGACAGAAGCACTGGCCAAGGGAGAGCAATTGCCCTTCGATGTAAGGGATCAGGTGATTTATTACGTAGGTCCAAGCCCTACTAAACCTGGTGAAGTAGTTGGCAGTGCCGGACCGACGACCAGTGGGCGTATGGACAAATATACCCCGACGATGATCGAACAGGGGATGCGTGGGATGATCGGTAAAGGACTGCGGTCGCAGGAAGTTATTGATGCCTGCGTGGAGCATGGCGCTGTTTATTTTGCTGCTATTGGCGGAGCGGCAGCAGTTATTGCAAAATCTATCAAAGGCGAAGAAATGATTGCCTATGAAGATTTAGGGCCTGAAGCTATTCGCCGTTATGAAGTTAAAGATTTTCCTGCTATCGTCTGTATCGACAGCGAAGGCAACGATTTTTATAAAGTTGGCATTGCCAAATACAGTAAAGAGTAACAAATTTAACAAATCTTTAAGGGACTGCAGAAGCAGTTCCTTATTTTTTGCAAAAGTCTTGACAAGCTTATTTAGTTGAGCTATCATAATGCCAATCGAATAACACACTCTTATCGAGAGCGGTGGAGGGACAGGCCCTGTGAAACCCGGCAACCAAGCCTAGCTATGGTGCTAAATCCTGCAAGAACATTCTTGATAGATGAGAGGAAAGCAGAAGCAAGCGCTCTTTCCTCGGAAAGAGCTTTTTTGTTAGTCCGACCGAGCTAAGATAGGTACTGTGTTAAATTCATTTTAAAGGAGAGATTGTTTATGAAAAAGTTATTTCTGGCTTTGCTGGCAGTGTTCAGCATTGCATTAGTCGTTGCCGGCTGTGGCGGCGACAGCAAACCAGCCGCTAACAGCGGCGATAAAAAGGTGGTGCTGAAAGTAGGCGCAACGCCTGTACCGCATGCCGAAATTTTGAATCTGATCAAACCGCAGCTGGCTAAAGAAGGTGTTGATCTGCAGATCATTGAATTCAGCGATTATGTTAAACCAAATTTGTCTTTGGCTGATAAAGAATTAGACGCCAACTTCTTCCAGCACACTCCATATCTCGAGAAATTTGCTTCCGAAAGGAATCTGCCTCTGGTTGCTTATACCAAGGTACATATCGAACCAATGGGGGTTTATTCAAAAAAATTAAAAGACTTAAATAATGTTCCAAGCGGAGCTAAAGTTGCAATCCCGAATGATCCTACTAACGGCGGCCGTGCTCTGGCATTGCTGCAAAGCGCCAAGCTGCTCAAGCTGCGTGACGGTGTAGGTATTTCCGGTACGCCTGGCGATATTGTTGATAATCCTAAAAATCTGCAGATCGTGGAAATAGAAGCAGCTTTGCTGCCGCGTTCCATGGATTATGTTGATCTGTCTGTTATCAATTCCAATTTTGCTATGGAAGCACAACTGAATCCAGTCAAAGATTCTCTCTTTACTGAACCGAAGGATTCGCCGTATGCCAATATCTTAGCAATACGTAAAGGCGACGATAAGCGTCCGGAACTGCAAAAACTGGACAAAGCTCTGACCAGCCCGGAAGTAAAAAAATTCATTGAAGAAAAGTATAAAGGCGCGGTTGTACCCGCATTTTAATGAAAGTTTTGTTTGATTTAAGCAGATAATGATTGTAAGATAGAAGATAAAAATATTCCCCTCTCAGCGGAAGTTGAGAGGGGTTATTTTTTTGCCTGGCTCTATGGGAATAGAGTCAGGCTTTTTGTTGTTGTAGATCAGGTGCTGGCAAGTGAGATTGTAAATATTGCCGCACAGGTACGATGAAAATATAAGTAAGAGCAAAAATGAGACTGAAATATAAAATAAAACGTGCTTATGTCTTGCGGGGGGGTACAAGCGTGGTACAATAATTATGAATTATAGGTGAAATATTTTAGCATAAACAAAAAATACAAAAGTATTGATTATAGGTGAATTCTAGTGGGATATAATTCTTTGCTGCGCAAGATAATTTTGATCATAGGTGACATAATTTGTTTGTATCTGGCTACCAGCATCGCTATGGCGCTGGAGCTGGGGAATAAACAAACGGATAAGATAGCTTTCCATCTGGAATTTTTACCGATCCTGGTCATCATGATGTTCTTTATGTTCAACGTCTATGGCTTGTTCAGTCTGATCCGCAAAAAGCTGGTAGATATTTTTCTTAATCTATTGGTAGCGGTGACCAATATTTACATCATAGCGATGGCCATGACCTTCTTTTTTCGTCAGTTTGATTATTCACGTGTTGTGCTTGTTTATTCAGCGGTATTTTCGTTTGTGCTGATGGCAATCTGGCAATATATCTGTCACCAGTGGGAATGGAAGTATTTTCCCAAACAGACGGCTGTATTATTTGCAGCTGGTGAAGAAGCAGCACGCATCCATAATAAATTGTTGAAAACTTATGGAATGGAGCAGTCATTGCAGTCTGTTTGTGACAGCTGTCAACAGACCAACTGGAAGCAGCTTATCGACGCTAACTACTATGTTTTTATTGGCGCGGAGCTGCCAATCGCGGACAAAGAAAAAATACTGCGTTATGCACGCAGCACGAAGAAACAAATATTTTTTGTACCGACATTGTATGAACTGGCATGCAAGAATACAGGCTTTTTATTGGTTGATGACATACCGATGCAGCGTGTAACACGTATGTTGCTGACAGCAGAACAGAGAGTACTGAAACGGATTTTAGATATTGCCGTAGCGGTAACTGCTTTGATTATACTATCGCCAGTCATGCTGATAACAGCAGTTATGATAAAACTGGACAGTAAAGGACCGGTGCTTTATTCACAGGAGCGCGTGGGGCTATACGGCAAGACATTTTTTGTACATAAATTCCGCAGCATGAAGCAGGATGCGGAAGCCAAATGTGGGCCGGTGCTGGCAGCGGAAGGGGACCCCAGGATCACAAAATTCGGCAGATTTATGAGGGCTACCAGACTTGATGAGCTGCCGCAGCTGTTCAATGTGCTGAAAGGCGAAATGAGCATCGTCGGCCCCAGGCCGGAACGACCATTCTTCGTTAAGCAGTTTATTGCCCAAAAACCTGAATATGACTATCGCCACAACGTAAAACCAGGCATCACGGGCCTGGCACAGATAGCAGGTAAATACAACACTAGTGCCTATGACAAGCTGATCTATGATCTGCTGTATATACAGGACGTCAGCGTCAAAACAGACCTGATGATCATGCTGCAGACATTCAAAGTTCTGCTGACAAAAAGCAGTACCGAAGGAGTTAAGGGAAAATGATTGATGATTTAGTTTCCATAATAATGCCTGCCTATAACGCAGAAAAATATATAGAAGAAGCTATCCAAAGCGTATTAAAGCAGACATACACAAATTGGGAACTGATTATTGTTAATGATTGTTCAACCGATAAGACAGAACAGATCATAAAAAAGTATCAAGAACAGGATCAGCGTATTAGACTTTGTTCTTTAACTAAAAATCAAGGTGTTGCCAATGCAAGGAATACAGCAATAAAAAATGCAGTAGGTAGGTATTTAGCTTTTTTAGATAGTGATGATATATGGTTACAGGAAAAATTAGAAAAACAAATAAATTTTATGAAAAAGAATGGTTATAGTTTTACGTATCATTCATATAGAATATTTATAGTTTCAGATAATTCGTTGGGAAAGATTATCAACGTACCTATACAAGTGAATTATGAAAAATTATTACAAGGAAATAGTACTGGAAGCTGCTTAAGCACCTGTATAGATAGAAATGTAGTTGAAGAAATTTATATGCCTAATGATAAACATGAAGATTTTATTTGTTGGTTAAATGTTTTAAAAAAATATGGCATTGTCGGTTATGGTATAAGTGAATGTTTGGCATATTACAGAGTTGGTAAAAAATCGGTAAGTAGCAATAAGTTTAAAAGTGCGTATTGGACATGGAATGTCTATAGAACATCGCAAAGATTATCTATTGTACAATCTATTTATTACATGTTTTTTTACATTAAAAGTGGACTTAAGAAATGGAGTTAAAGAAAGCCATGCGTTCAGTAGAAATTTTATTAAGCTGTATGAACGAGGAAGATTATTCAATAATTTTAGGATCGAATATTAAAACGAATACAGTAATCATAAATCAATGCAGTGAAAATTCTATGAATCAAATCAATATCAACAATAATAAATATGTAAAATGGATAAATAGTACAGAGCGAGGATTGTCTAAAAGCAGAAATATGGCAATTCATAATTCTTGTGCGGACATATGTTTAATCGCAGATAATGATGAAAAATTTGATGATGATTGTGAACATAAGATATTAAAAGCATATGAGGATTTACCAGATGCAGATATTATTATTTTTGATTTACATAATAAACCTACAAAATTAAAGCCTAAAATTTATCTACCAAAAAGGTTGGAAATGCTGAGGGTATGTTCTTGGCAAATAACCTTTAAAAGGGCATCAATAATTGATAATAAACTTATATTCGATGTAAAACTTGGCGCAGGTACAGGAAATGGAGCTGGAGAAGAAAATAAATTTTTACTGGATTGTTATGATAAAGGTTTAAAAATATACCATGTGCCCGAAAAGATTGCAGTAATGACAGAAAATGAATCAACTTGGTTTTCTGGTTATAATGAGGATTTCTTTTATAAAAAAGGTATGACTATAAGATATATTTTAGGATTTTGGATAAGTTGTGTATATGGTGTTTATTATTTGATTTTTAAATATAAACTATACAAAAATCAAATAGTATTCAATAAGGCTTTTAAGTTTTTATTTTACGGAATTTTTAAAAATCAGTTGAAATATTAATTGTTGAAAAAAACTATAGGGGTGTGAATGAAGGGTGTTCAATACTAAGATAAAAAATATATTAAAATTTTTATCGTTTCCTTATTTTCTTCTGAAAGATAAGGTACTGAAATTTTTATATCCGATTGAAATATATAATACAGAAGATACGTTAAAAATTTTATTGAATGAAGAAAAATCTATTAGTAGATTTGGTGATTGTGAATTTGATTTATTGAAAACTGGTAAATTTAAGTTCCAATTTCAAAAAAGAGAAAAAGTTCTCATTGAAAAGTTGAATTTTATTTTAAGTAGAAAAGTTAATAATTCTAAACACATGGTAGCAATACCGTATGCTTTATGTGATATTGATGAATTTACTAATGATTCAAAAAAATTTTGGACTATATATTCTGCTAGAAATTATATGAAAATATTTTGTAGGTTAAATAAAGATTATAAATACTATGATTCACAGATATCTAGAATTTATATAAATCGTAAAGATAAAAGTAAAACAGAATATTACTTTAAGTTATGGAAAAGCATATGGAAAGATAAGGATATTCTTATTGTTGAAGGACAGTATTCGCGTTTTGGAACTGATAATGATTTATTTAATAATGTTAATAGTATAAAAAGAATTTTGTGTCCTAATGAGAATGCGTTTTCGTATTTTGATGAAATAAAAAATGCAGTTATAAAATATTGGGATAATCAATTAGTATTATTGGTTTTAGGACCTACAGCAACTGTATTAGCGTATGAATTGTCTTTAGAGGGGATTAGAGCAATTGATATAGGTAATCTTGATATGGAATATGAATGGTATAAAATAAATGCAAAAAAAAAAGTGAATATAAGATATAAACTAACTGTTGAAACTAATACTATAAATATTGTGGAAAATTTTTCTGATGAAATTTATCTAAAACAGATAATTTTACATATAGGTTGCTAATTAAAGTATAGAGATGGAGTAGCATTTTCTGATGAGCTATTCAAGAACTGAATACGCTAAATTTAATATTTTATATGGCTATTTGCGTAAAATAATATTGATATTTTTAGAGTTTTTTTGTCGAGTAGTATTCATAACTACATTGGGTGAAGATTTACTCGGTGTTAATAGTGTTTTTATAAATATTATACAAATATTGTCATTGACAGAATTAGGTATGACAAATGTCGTATTATATAGTTTTTATAAACCATTGGCAGCAAATGATAAAGATAAATTAAGATCTTTGATAAAATTTTATAAGAAAGTATACCAAAAGATAGCGCTGGCAGTATTTTTTATAGGAATTTCCATTTGCCCTTTTCTTGAAAAAATCATCAATACAAAAGTTGAAGTAAATAGCTTATATGTTATTTTTTTCTTGTTTTTATCTAATACAATATTTTCTTATTTTTTTATTTATAAGAATGCTATTTTACGAGCTGATCAAAAAGGCTATATAGTTAACAAGATTGAGATACCGCTCAGCGTAGTGAAATTCATTGTGCAAGTTATAGTTTTAAAAATTTTTTCAAGTTTTATAATATATTTATTAATAGAAAACATGGTAACATTTATTACGAATTATAGTATTTCTAAAAGAGTTGATAAAGAATATTCTTTTCTAGACGAGCAGGCAACAGAGTTAGTTGCTGACGATAAGAAGGAAATAACTGATACTATTAAGTCAAGTTTTATTTACAAAACTGCAAGCGTTATGCTTAACAGTACAGATAATATAATAATATCTATGCTAATTGGAACAAATGTTGTTGGTTATTTCGCAAATTATAAAACAATTTATGCTGGCATTGGTTCGCTTTATACGGTTTTTTTTATGAGTTTGACAGCAGGAATTGGAAATTTAATTGAAACTGCATCAGAGGAGCATAGATTGAAGATTTTTAATATTCTTTTATTAATTAGTTCGTGGTTAGGAATTGTTTTTTCAAGCTGTTTTTTTTCTTTGGCTAAAGAATTTGTTATTTTGTGGATAGGCTCAGGATATGTGTTAAATAATTCAGTAACACTTTGTATTGCTATAACAATATTTTTAAGTTGCGCACTACATCCTATATTTATATATAGAGAAGCAATGGGTCTTTATAAGAAAGTGCAATATATGATGCTTATTGCTGCCATTGTAAATATTATTTTATCGATAATATTGGGCCATTATTTGGGTTTATTTGGAATTTTATTTGGAACAATACTCTCAATGATGACTACATATATTTGGTATGAGCCAGTAGTGCTTTATGATACTTGTTTTGGAGTAACAGTACGTGAATATTTTTTTAAGAGAATAAAAGATCTTGCAATATATATAATTGTTTTAGTGTCAATATTTATGTTTGGAAATCATATTAGTGGTGAAACTTGGCTCTATTGGATACTAAAATCCCTAATACTTTTTATTCTTTCTAATGCTTTTTGCTACATTATATATAAAAACACAGAAGAGTTTACAGTAATTAGCAAGAAAATAGAAGAATATGTAATTAAAAATAGGTGATATGTATGAAAAATATTATATTCGTTACTATTGATGCGTTTTGCAAAAAAAATCTTGATTTAAAAGTGGGAAACAAGATGGTTACACCATTTCTAAATGATTTAAAAAATAAGTCGATTTATTTCAATCAAATGTACTCGCAGGCACCATATACAGAAGCTTCAATGGTCAATATACTTGGAGGAGAGAAAACTTTAGATAGTGGTGGATATTTATTTGGCAATGGAAATGTAGGAAATACCTTGTTTTCACATTATAAGAAAGCAGGTTTTAAAACATTGTCTACATATTCACCGTATGTCTATTCTAAAGCTTATATAAGAGAGGTAGATGAATTTTATTATTCTCGACTGTATAGTGTTCAAGCGTTATTTGATTATAGATTTTATTGGTATAGAGATAAGATTAAAGATAAAAATAAATTGGACAGAGATGAATATGATGTATGTAAAATACTTTTAGAAGAAGCATTTGAAACGTGGATGTTGCAGTGTAGGAAGTTACTACAAAAGGATAAGGAGACGAAGCTAATAATTGATAATGTTGAGGCATTTGAAAATATAAAGTATGTTTATGAATGCTTGAATAAAGAAAAAGAAGAATATGTTAAGAATGAGAACGGTTATATTGATAGTGTATTAAAAAAATGGAAGAAACATAATCTCTGGCAATTAGATGTTTTATATAATAAGAGAAAAAAGTTACCATTACTTGATTGGTTAAAAGAAGAATATCAAGAGAAATTAACAGTGTGTCAAAAAAGGTATTATAAAGTTATAAAACGTCAAAGTATAGATTGGAAATATATTATAAAGAAAGCTTTTAATACTGGCATTGTTGATTGTATAAAGCTTGTAAGACGTTACTATATGTATGTATCTAATAATTATTTAGGTTCATATTTCGACCAGTTAGACGAAAATTCTAAAATAGAAGTAAGTATGGATAAGATGTTTAAAGAATTTTCAAAAGAAATAATTGACAATGATAAAATGGAGAAAAGTTGTTTTTCGTATATTCATGTTCAAGATTTTCATCTACCATCAGTATTTCATAGTGTAGATAGCACTGATGTTGATAGTTTAAAAGAAGAGTTTGAAGTTGTTTTTGAGCTACTTGATGGCGAAAAAATGGATATTCAGGGAAATATTATTGCTGCATTAAGTGCAAGATATTGTGATTTTAAACTACAGAAGTTTTTTGAAGAACTAAAGCAAGAGCTAAAAAATGATTTTATTTTTGTAGTTACCGCTGATCATGGATATCCATGTTATGAAATGCCTCCTAGAGAAAAAATATATAATCAGACTTATACTGAAGCTTTTCACATACCGATGATTATTTATAATAGTGAGAATGAAAGAGAAGAAAGAATTAATAAAATAACAACCAATATAGATGGTATTAATAAACTGAAATTTATGACCAATGTAGTTGAAAGATATCCAAAGTATAAAAAAGATTATGTATTAATTGAGTATGCTGGTCCAGGGTGTCCTACTATTAATGAAAAAAAGATTTGGTATACAATTATAGATAAAACGTATCGTATAAGTGCTCAATGTATGTTGAATAAAAAATTTGAATACAATGATATAGTTGCTATCTATAATTTGGAAGAAGATCCCGAAGAGAAATATAACTTAGTAAAAAAAATTAGCAAAATTCAGGAAATAAAAAAATATCATTCAATATTTGCGTCTAGGCACAAATATTTGGCAAAGTATAGTGAAAACTTTTATAAGAAAATGATTCATGGATTAAAGGAATAACAGGATGATAAAAAATATATTTGCATTGCTTAAACAAACTGGTTTTATTATAAAAGAATATTTTAAAAATTATTACAGTCTTTTAAAGAATGATAATAGAGTAATTTTATTAGGTGTACCTACTCATGGAAATATGGGAGATCAAGCTATCGTTCTCGCTGAGCAATATATATTATCATCGTTATGCCCAAACAAAAGAGTTATAAAAATAACATATGATGTTTTAAAAATTGTTGAAAAATTATCTTTGCCAAGTATTCCTGTAAAAGATACTGATCAACTTTTTTTTCATGGTGGTGGAAATTTAGGAACACTTTATCCAAATGAAGAAAAATTAAGAAGAATATTGATTGAAAGATATTCAAAAAATAATATAGTTATTATGCCAATAAGCATATTTTTTCATGAAAATGGTAATGGTAAGAAAGAATTAAATAACAGCATCAATATTTATCGTAAGAATAATAAAATTAAGATTATAACGAGAGATGAAACTAGCTATTATTTTGCAAAACAGAACTTTAAAAATAAAGTTCTGTTGCTACCTGATGCAGTGGTTGCTTTAGAAGATGTTTTGGTAAATGACATACATAGAGAAGGAATAACACTTTTATTCCGAAATGATATAGAAAAAATAATAGATGATAAAAGCATAGATATTATTAGGGAAAGAATATTAGAGAAAAATATTCCACTTATCGTCACAGATACAATTGAAGCGAAAAGAGTTTATAGTGATGCCAAAAGAGAAAAAGAGGTTTTAGAAAAAATTAATTTGATAAATAAGTCAAAGTTAGTTATTACAGATAGATTTCATGGGATGGTTTTTGCAGTAATAACACATACGCCTGTAATAGCATTTAAGTCCTATGATTCCAAAATTTCTTCTGGGGTAAAATGGTTTGAAAACTTAGGAAATGTACATTTAGTAGAAAGTGAAGATATTGAGTCAGTATTTAAGCTGATTGATATATATATAGATCATTATCTTCCTAAAAAGGAGAATAATAATACAAAAGAAATTTTAATGTCAAACATAAAGCGATTGATAGAAGAAAAAGAGGATATTTTATGAAAAAAGTAATAACATATGGGACATATGATTTATTTCATAAGGGGCACTATAATCTATTGAAGCATGCTAAGGAACTTGGTGATTATTTGATTGTAGCTGTTACTTCTGATGTCTTTGATAAAGCCAGGGGAAAATTAAATGTAAAAGATTCACTAGTACAACGGATCAAAAATGTTGAAAATACAGGTTTAGCTGATGAAATAATAGTAGAAGAATATTTTGGACAAAAAATAGATGATATAAAAAAATATAACATAGATATTTTTACAGTAGGATCAGATTGGATAGGTTATTTTGATTATTTAAATGAATACTGTCAGGTTATTTATTTAGATAGGACAAAAGGTATATCCAGCACTGACTTAAGAAATAGAAAGTCTATTAATTTAGGTATAATTGGTGCTTATGATATTGTACATAGATTTAAAAATGAAATGAAATTTGTTGGAGGCGTCAATTTAATAGGGATTTACGATGAAGATTATACTAAGTCTGAAAGAATGGCATTAAAAGAAAATATTATATTATATAAAGATATAAAAAGATTATATTCCGAAGTGGATGCAGTATATATTTGTGTTCCGCCAAAAGAACATTATAAATATATAAAGAATGCGTTGTTAAGTGATAAGCATGTTTTGTGTGAATTTCCATTTTGCTTAAATAAAATAGAGGGGAAAGAGTTATTTAAAATTGCAGAGGAACGGAATTTAATTTTAATGGAAGCGTTGAAAACAGCGTATTGTCCTGCTTTTTGTAAAATTGTTCCAATTGTTAAAAGTGGATTAATAGGTAGTATTTTGTCTGTAGATGCATGCTTTACTCAAATCCATGGCAATAAAATTAACCATCAAATAGAATTAGCTTCAGGTGGTAGTGTTAATGCGTTAGCTTCATACCCATTATTAGCAATATTTAAAATATTAGGGACTGATTTTATAGATGTAAATTTTATTTCTAAATTTAATGCAGATAGAATTGATATATTTACAAAATTCAATGTTTTATTCAAGCATTCGATTGGGACAGGAACAGTTGCAATTGATGCGAAAAATGAAGGTGATTTAACTGTTGTTGGAACTAAAGGGTATCTATATGTTCCAGCACCCTGGTGGAAAACTGATTATTTTGAGGTTAGATTTGAAGATATAAATAAAAATAATAAATATTTTTATAAATTTGATGGAGATGGGCTAAGATATGAAATAAATAATTTTTTAGAATGTATTAATAACAAAGTTAGTTCAATTTATTGGAATAAGAAAGAGATTTTGTCGGTTGTTTCAGTTATTGATAAATTTAGAAATAATAAGAATATTTTTGAAATATAGGTGATGAAATGAAATTATTTACTGTAGGACCAACTGAAATGTATGATGAAATAAAATTTGTAGGAGGTAAGCAGGTTCCTTATTTTAGGACAAAAGAATTTTCAGATGTAATGTTAAGTATAGATTGTTTGCTAAAAAAATATTTACATACATCAAGAGAGTCAAAAATAATTTATTTAACTGCATCTGGTACAGGAGCAATGGAAGCTACTGTAATGAATTGCTTGAGTAATAAAGACAAAATATTGATCATAAATGGTGGGACTTTTGGTGAGCGATTTAAAAAAATTTGTGATTTATATTCCCTGAATAGTACTGAAATTAGGTTAGGAACAAATGAAGCGTTAACTGAAACACACTTAGCTAGATATGATAACTGTGGATTTTCAGTTTTATTAGTTAATTTGCATGAAACTTCTACGGGTCAATTATATGATATAAAAATGATTTCTAAATTTTGTAAAAAAAATAATATGTATCTTATTGTTGATGCAATTAGTACGTTTTTATGCGATGAGTACCATATGGATGAAAATGATATTGATGTTACTATAATAAGTTCACAAAAGGGATTATGTGTTGCACCCGGAATGTCTATGGTAGCAATTAATTCAAGAATACTAAAAGAACGAGTAATGAATAATAATGTAAAGTCTGTATATTTTGATTTTAATAACTATATTAGTAATATAGAACGTGGACAAACACCTTTTACACCAGCTGTAGGTATATGTATGCAGATTTATCAAGCGCTTAAGATGATAGATAAATTAGGGCTAGAAATATATTTGGAAAAAATAGAGAAAAAAGCAATAGATTTCAGAGCTCGTATTGGTAAATTGCCTTTAACTATACCGAAATATCCACTATCTAATGCGATAACACCAATTATTTTTAAAAAGCCAATAGCGATAGATATATTTAAAAGTCTCAAAAACGAATATGATATGATTGTTAATCCAACTGGTGGCGTTAATGAAGATTATATTTTACGTATTGCGCATATTGGAAGTAATGATTTTGAAGATCAGAAAAAGCTTGTAGAGTGTATATGTAAAATATTAGTTAGATATGAGTAATACTAGAAACTTATTTTCTTAATTTTATCTATAAAGGAAGAAATTACGATGTATATCAAACGCCATTTGGAGACGACAATTGAAAAACTGAGCGGTTGTTGTAAGGTACTTCTGGTTACTGGGCCGCGTCAGGTAGGAAAGACGACTTTGCTGCGCAGGCTGGCAGAAGGCAACAGGACTTATGTGACGATGGACGATATCAACGTGCGCAGCTTGGCAATGACGGAACCGGGGCTGTTTCTGCAGCGGTATAAACCGCCGCTCTTGATCGATGAGATCCAGATGGCTCCGAAGCTGCTGCCGTATATTAAAATGTACGTAGACGAGCATGGCAATAACGGTGACTTTTGGCTGACAGGGTCGCATGCTTTTGATTTGATGGAAAACGTCACAGAAAGCCTGGCAGGCAGGATCGCTATCGTTCATCTGCTAGGGTTCAGTCATGCCGAAGTAGCCGGTCTTGGTGCGGGAGCTTTTGTGCCTGAAGAAAAATTTTTACTGCAGCGGGCGCAGGAAGCTGAGATACTGCCGATGCGTGATTTGTTTGGGCAGATTTGGCGCGGCAGTATGCCGGCGCTGAACAATGCCTCAGAGCAGGACTGGAACAACTATTACTCTTCCTATGTGCAGACCTTTCTGCAGCGTGACGTCAGGGCGCTGACCCAGGTCAATGATGAACTGCAATTTTACCGGTTTTTATGTGCGGCAGCCAGCTATACCGGCAGTATGATCAACTATGCGGCGCTGGCCAAGGAAGCGGAGATCACTGCGCCAACGGCAAAGCAGTGGCTGAAGGTACTGGCAGCGGCGGGGCTGGTGTATTTACTGGAGCCGTTCATGCATCCGAATTTAAAATATGGTGTGAAAGCGCCGAAGGTATATTTTACCGATACCGGCCTGGCTGCTTATCTGCTGCGCTGGAGTAATGCCGAGATCTTGGAAGCAGGGGCAATGTCGTCGAGCTTTTTGGAAACTTGGGCGGTAATGGAGATCTACAAGAGCTTCAGTAATTGCGGACAGATACCGCCACTTGGTTATTACCGTGACTTTAACAGCCGGGAGGTAGAGCTTGTGCTGAATGTTGATGGCAGCATACATCCTTTGGCGATCCGCAAAAGCTCAAGCCCTGTGAAAGAAACAAAGAAATTTGATATCCTGCGGCCGGTGACAGAAGGAGAACGGGCCTTGAAATTAGGTGCAGGCGGCGTGATCTGTTTTGCCAATGATCTGCTGCCGATAGATGCCAGAAACTGGTATATACCGGCCGGGCTGTTGTAAAATTATCAATAAGTATTTTAAGGAATAACCTTTGCTGATTTTGAATGTGAGATTCAAGGCAGTAAGGGTTATTTTATATTTAGCTGAAAGTAAACGGTTTTATTGCCGGGGAAATAAATATGTTTGAAGTTAAGACGAACTGCCTTTTGTCTTTGCCTTAGGTGTAGTATAATGAAAACATCTTTTAAAGAAAATGAGGCAGAAAATGCATTATAATGAAATAAAACAGGGTTACTTTATTGCACGACCCAATCGTTTTATTGCTCATATCGAGCTGGACGGGCAGGTAGAGGTTTGCCACGTGAAGAATACAGGGCGCTGTCGTGAGCTTCTGACGCCGAGAGCAGTGGTTTATGTGGAGTGCCATCATGACCCCAGGCGTAAGACAAAATATTCGTTGATTGCTGTCAGAAAGGGCAGCTTACTGATCAATATGGATTCGCAGGCGCCGAATAAGGTGGTGGGCGAATGGCTGGCGACAGGCGAACTGCTGCCGGGGCTTACACTGTTGAAGCCTGAATGCAGGTATGGTGCTTCGCGTTTTGATTTTTATGCAGAAACGCAGCAGCAGCGGATGTTTATTGAGGTGAAAGGCGTGACTTTGGAGGAAAATGGCGTGGCAATGTTTCCTGACGCACCGACAGAGCGCGGCGTCAAGCATTTAGACGAGCTGACGCAGGCGGTGCGGGATGGTTATGCCGCCGCGGTGATTTTTGTGATCCAAATGCGCGGTGTGACCAGTTTTACACCAAATCGCCGCACACATGCGGCTTTTGCCGAAGCGTTGCAGCGGGCACAGCAGGCTGGTGTACAAGTGCTGGCTTATGATTGTGACGTAACGCCGGACAGCCTCAGTTTAGGTAAGCAGATTTCCTGCTGCCTTTAAATTTGGAGATATGCTATAATAAAAAATCTTAGTGCTGCGCCTGCTTCAAGAGCCGGAGGCAGCAGAGGGGCAGTACAGCTGAAAAAGAACGGAGCAGATTATGAGAGCTTATACGAAATTTTACATTACGCCGAAGGGCGAAAGAGCGGCCCGCAGCGGTCATCCCTGGGTCTATGCTGAGGAAATAACCAATATCGAGGGAGAGTACCAAAACGGTGATCTGGTTGACGTGGTCACCGGCAAAGGCAAATATTTAGGGACAGGTTTTGTCAATGACCATTCTAAAATCAGAGTGCGCTTGATTTCGACCAATACTAATGATAAATTTGATGCTGATTTCTGGGAACGGCGGTTGCGTTATGCGATCGATTATCGTCGTACTGTAATGCCAGGGGCTGATTTTAAATGCTGCCGCCTGATTTTTGGTGAGGCCGATCATTTTCCCGGGTTGACAGTAGACCGGTTCAATGACATTCTGGTCGCACAGACTTTATCACTGGGCATAGAAGTGCGGAAAGAGTTGATTTTTAACCTGTTGTACAAGATTTTACGTGAGCAGGGTGAGGAAATCAGAGGTTTATATGAACGCAACGATGTCAAGATCCGCCTGCTGGAAGGTATGGAGGAAAATAAGGGCTGGTTTGTGCTTACAGAGGCAGCAGAACCGGGTGAGCCACTGACGGCGATCGTTGAAAACGGGATTAAGTATAATGTAGATGTGGAGAACGGTCAGAAAACAGGCTTCTTTTTAGATCAGAAGTATAACCGTCAGGCGATTGCTAAAATCGCCCGGGGCAAGCACGTGCTGGACTGCTTTACGCATACCGGAGCTTTTGCTCTTAATGCTGCGGCAGGCGGAGCCGCTGCTGTAACTGCAGTAGATATTTCGGCTGAGGCTGTGCAGATGACGGACGCTAATGCTGTTAAAAATGGCTTGGGTGAGGTTGTACAGGGCTTAAAGGCCAATGTTTTTGATTTGCTTTCCGAGTTGGTAAACAGTAAGTCCAGAGAATATGATTTTATTATTCTTGATCCGCCGGCATTTACAAAATCAGGCAGTACGGTAAAAAATGCCATTCGCGGTTATAAAGAGATCAATTTAAAGGCTATGAAGCTGCTGCCGCGCGGCGGTTATTTGGCTACCTGTTCCTGTTCGCATTTTATGAAGGAGGAGCTGTTTGTGCAGATGCTGCATGATGCGGCTGCAGACGCCAACGTACAGCTGCGGCAGATCGAGGCGCGCCAGCAGTCGCCTGACCATCCTATTTTATGGAGTGTCCCGGAAACGTATTATTTGAAATTTTATATTTTCCAGGTAGTTTAAGTTGTGATTTGGGGGTAAAAGAATGCAGCTGCAGCAGTTATTGGAAGCTATGATCGCTTATATGGAAGGCGATGCCCGGCGGATCCAGCACTTTATTAAGGTACATGCCCTGGCGCAGTTGATCGGACGGCAGGAGCAGCTGGACGCAAGGACACAGTTTATTTTAGAAGCTGCAGCGCTGACTCACGATATCGGTATCAAAAATGGCGAGGCGAAGTTCGGCGTCGGTAAGTGCAGCGGTAAAACGCAGGAGTTGGAGGGACCGCCGGCAGCGTCAGAACTGCTGGCAAACTTGGGGTTTGCTCCTGACGTCTGCGAGCGGGTATGCTATTTGATTGGGCATCATCATACTTATACCAATATCGATGGTATGGATTATCAGATTTTAGTGGAAGCTGATTTTTTGGTGAATTTTTATGAAGATGGCATGAGTAAGGAGGCTATCCAGACTGCCTGCGGGCGAATTTTTAAAACGGCGTCTGGTATCAGGCTGTGCCGCCAGATGTTTGGAATTTGAATGATGTATAAAAAGCACTTGCCGTAATGAAGCAGGCAAGTGCTTTTTCTGTTATAAATAATCGTGGGAGCCTGCGCCTGCAGGAGCCGAAAATGGAACAGACCCTTATGGCAGCGGCTTATGCAGACTGACCGTAAGGGTCTGTTCACTATGTTAAGGAGAGGGGAACGCTTATTTAACTGCCGTCAGATATTTGTCAATGGCGGCTGCGGCTCCGCGTCCCTCGGCAATGGCCCAGACTACCAGGCTTTGGCCGCGGCGGGCGTCGCCAGCCGCAAAAATACCGGGGATCGAGGTCATATAATCATTATCATTGGCCGCAATAGTATTGGCCTCTGATCTGGCAAATTTAAATTCGTCAAATAACTGTGTTTCAGTGCCTATAAAACCCATTGCCAGAAGCACCAGCTGAGCTGAAACTATTTGTTCTGTTCCGGCGATCTCGACAGGAATTAAACGCCCGGCTTCCTTCTGCCAGTCGATCTGGCAGAGCCGCAGCTTATCGACTTTCCCATTTTTGCCGATAAATTCCTTGCTCATGATACAGTAGTCTCGCGGGTCCTGGTGGTACAGCTCGAAGGCTTCTTCCTGTCCGTAATCAGTTTTGAAAACACGGGGCATTTCCGGCCAGGGGTTATCTGCAGTACGGGAATGGGGCAGGCAGGGCATGATCTCGATCTGTTTTACGCTTCTGCAGCCCTGACGAATGGCTGTCGCTACACAGTCGGTGCCGGTATCGCCGCCGCCGATGACGATAACATCTTTCCCCTTGGCGGAAACAGCTTTTTTATCCTGCAGGCTGCTGTCTAAAAAGCTTTTAGTGACGCTGTGCAGATAATCCTTGGCAAAGTGGATGCCCTGCAGCTCGCGGCCGGGGATGGTCAGATCACGCGGTACGGTACTGCCGGTACAAAGGGCGATCGCATCGAACTGTTTCAGCAGTGTTTCCGAAGAAATTTTGTGGCCGATCTCACTGTTCAGTTCAAAGGTGACCCCGGCCTCTTCCAGAAGCTTGATGCGTCGTTCTACCAGATGCTTGTCCAGCTTCATATTGGGTATACCATACATCAAAAGCCCCCCGGCGCGGTCGGCACGTTCATAGACGGTGACGCTGTGGCCTGCCTTGTTAAGCTGGTCAGCACAGGCCAGGCCGGCCGGGCCGCTGCCGATAACGGCAACTTTTTGGCCGCTGCGGTGAGTCGGTTTGTTGGGTTTGACATAGCCTTCTGCAAATGCTGTTTCAATGATATATTGTTCAAGATTGCGGATACTGACTGCACTGCCTGCCAGGCTGGCACTGCAGGCTCCTTCACAGGGAGCCGGACAGACGTGCGAGGTGAATTCCGGGAAATTATTAGTTTTATTCAGGCGCGCATAGGCGAAATGATCCAGCCCCTGATAAACAAAGTCGTTAAATTCCGGCATCAGATTATGCAGCGGACAGCCTGATAAGGCTTTGCCCAGCATTACGCCGCTGTGGCAGAAGGGAATACCGCAGTCCATGCAGCGCGCAGCCTGTTTTTGCAGTTCTTCTTTGTGAGGTAGACTGCTGGTTTTGATTTCTTCCCAGTCTTTGATGCGCTCCTGAGGCGGGCGCAGCGCAAGTTCCTGCCGTTTGTAATCCATAAATCCGGTCGGTTTACCCATTATGCCTGCACCTCCTCAAATACTTTGATCGTCGCTTCCTGCTCGCTCATACCGCTTTGCAGGTATTGGGCGACTTTTTCGGTAACGCGCTTATAATCTTTGGGAATGACCTTGACAAATTTTTTGACGTAACTGTCCCAGTCTGCCAGAATCCGGCGGGCAATACTGCTACCGGTATATTCTGCGTGTTTTAGGATCATTTTCTGCAGCTGCATGGTATCATTGATTTCCTTCAACTGTTCCAGCAGTACGATTTCTTTGTTACAGTAGCCCGAAAAGGTACCGTCTTCATCTAAAACATAGGCAATACCGCCGCTCATGCCGGCAGCAAAGTTCCGTCCGGTCTTACCCAGAATAACGACGGTGCCGCCGGTCATATATTCGCAGCCGTGGTCGCCGACACCTTCGATAACGGCATTGACGCCGCTGTTGCGAATGCAGAAACGTTCACCGGCAATACCGGAAATATAGGCTTCACCGCTGGTGGCGCCGTAGAAGGCAACGTTGCCGATAATGATGTTTTCGTGAGGATTGAAAGGCGCTTCTGCAAAGGGATGGATGATGATTTTACCGCCGGAAAGACCCTTGCCGACGTGGTCGTTGGCATCGCCTTCGAGACGCAGGGTGATACCGGGCGGTAAAAAGGCTCCAAAGCTTTGTCCGGCCGAGCCTTTGAAGTGCAGTCTGATCGTATCTTCCGGCAGGCCTTCCAAACCGTAAAGGCGAGTGATTTCACTGCCGAGGATGGTACCGACGACACGGTCGGTATTTTTGATAGGCAGCGTGATATCGACCTGTTTTTTGCCGGCGACAGCGGTTTTGCAGATTGCCAGCAGCTCGCGGCAGTCCAGCGATTTTTCCAGCTGGTGGTTTTGTTCGGTGGTGCAGACCTGGCTGGTGCCCGGTTCTACCTCCGGTTTATAAAGCAGCGGCGCTAAGTTAAGATTTTTATTTTTCCAGTTACGCTCCGGTTTAGCCAGCAGTACTTCCGTACGTCCCACCATTTCGTCGATACTGCGGAAGCCCAGTTCGGCCATATATTCGCGAACCTCCTGGGCAATGAAGTGCATAAAGTTGACGACATACTCCGGTTTGCCCTTAAAGTTACGGCGCAGCTTCGGGTCCTGGGTAGCGACGCCCATAGGACAGGTATTCAGATTGCAGACGCGCATCATAACGCAGCCCAAAGCGATCAGCGGCGCAGTGGCAAAGCCGAACTCTTCGGCACCCAGCAAGGCGGCGATGATCACGTCGCGTCCGGTCATCAGCTTACCGTCGGTTTCCAGAGTCACACGGTTGCGCAGGTTGTTGAGCAGCAGCGTCTGATGGGTCTCCATCAGTCCCAGCTCCCAGGGCAGTCCGGCGTGGTTGATACTGGTGCGGGGCGAAGCACCTGTACCGCCGTCGTAGCCGGAGATCAGCACTACATCGGCACAGGCTTTAACGACGCCTGCGGCAATGGTGCCGACGCCAACCTCAGAAACCAGCTTGACGCTGATTTTGGCACGTGGGTTGGCGTTTTTCAAATCGTGTATCAGTTCGGCTAAATCTTCGATCGAATAAATATCGTGATGGGGCGGCGGTGAGATAAGGCCGATACCGGCAGTAGTCCCGCGGCATTCGGCGATCCAGGGATAGACTTTACCTCCGGGCAGCTGACCGCCTTCACCTGGTTTGGCACCCTGGGCGATCTTGATCTGGATCTCATCCGCGTTGACCAGATAATTGCTGGTAACGCCAAAGCGGCCTGAGGCCACCTGTTTGATAGAACTGCGCTTACTGTCGCCGTCAGGCTGGGGACGGAAGCGGGAAGGATGTTCGCCGCCCTCGCCCGTATTGGACTTACCGCCGATACGGTTCATTGCGATCGCCAGACATTCGTGCGCTTCCTGGCTGAGCGAGCCGTAGCTCATTGCGCCGGTTTTAAAACGTTTACAGATGCTGTCTACAGATTCTACCTGTTCGATAGGTATCGGCAGCCGCTGCGGAGTGAAGGTCAGCATACTGCGCAGGTTCTGATTGGCAAAAGCACTGCTGTTCAGTTCGCTGGAAAAGCGTTTGAACATAGTGTAATCGTTTTCGCGGCAGGCCTGCTGCAATGCAAAAACAGTCTGCGGATTGAACATATGCCGTTCGCCGCCGCTGCGCCATTGGTAAACACTGCCGGATTCATAGCTGCACAGATCAGACGCATCAGCTTTGAAGGCCGGCAGGTGACGCAGCTCTACTTCTTTGGCGATCTCGTCCAGGCCGATCCCTTCCAGTCGGGAAGGTGTGCCGGTGAAATATTTTTCGATCACACAGCTGCTGATGCCGATAGCTTCAAAAATCTGGGCGCCACGATAAGACTGCACTGTAGAAATACCCATTTTGGAAAGGATCTTGGCGATACCGTGGGTGCAGGCGTCGATATAATTTGCGGTGGCCTGCTCTACTGTAACGCCGGTGATCATACCGTTAGAGCACATTTCTTCGATCGTTTCAAACGCCAGGTAGGGATTGATGCCGCTGACGCCATAGCCAAGCAGCAGTGCAAAATGATTCACTTCGCGCGGTTCGGCCGATTCGATAATAATAGAAGCTTTGAGCCGGCTGCCGCTTTTGATCAGATGATGATGCAGGCAGGCGCCGGCCAAAAGGGCAGGAATAGCCGCCATTTCTTCGTTCATTTCACGGTCAGATAAAATCAGAATACATTTATCCTGTGCGATCATAGCGTCAGCCTGTGCACACAGACTGTCAAGTGCGTGTTTGAGCCCTGTGCCGCCGGCGGCTACCGGGTAAAGCATCGGCAGTGTCGCCGCCTGGAATTTAGGCTGCTGGATATTTTTGAGCTTGGCTAGCTCGATATTGCTTAAAACAGGTGATTCGGCTGAAATCTGCCGGCAGCTGTCAGGCTGCGGGTCGATCAGGTTTTTCTCCGGGCCGATGCCGCTGGTCGTATCAGTAAACACTTCCTCGCGAATAGCGTCGATAGGAGGATTGGTGACCTGGGCGAAAAGCTGCTTGAAATAGTTGTATAAAAGCTGCGGTTCTTCGGATAAAACGGCCAGTGGAGCGTCGTTTCCCATCGCTCCCAGCGGATCTATTCCTTTAGTAGCCATTGGTTTCAGAAACTTGGTCAGGTCTTCCAGCGTATAGCCAAAAGCCAGTTGCCGTCGCAGCAGGGTTTTGGGATCGGGCTTCGGCAGCTCGGTAGTGAGCTTGATCGCATTCAATTTAATAAGGTTTTCGTCCAGCCATTTGCGATAGGGCTGTTCGGTAGCTATTTTATGTTTGATCTCGTCGTTGCCGATGATGCGGCCTGCTACAGTATCGATGACCAGCATCCTGCCCGGCCGCAGACGGTCTTTTTTGACAATGGTCGCCGGATCCAGATCGACGACGCCGACCTCGGAGGCCAGAACGATCGTATCATCCTGAGTAATGTAATAGCGGGAAGGCCGCAGGCCGTTGCGGTCCAGAGCGGCGCAGATAGTGCGTCCGTCGGTAAAGGCCATGGCGGCAGGTCCGTCCCAGGCTTCGATCAGAGAATTATGGTATTCAAAAAAAGCTTTCAGATCCGGATCGATATGGGGATTTTTGCCCCACGGTTCGGGAATCATCATCATTACAGCATGCGGCAGGCTGCGTCCCGACATGACAAGAAATTCCAGACAGTTATCGAACATTCCCGAATCAGAGCCGGTTTCGTCGATGATAGGCATGATATCTTTGATCTTGCTGCCCCAGAGGCTGTTGCCGCACATCGTTTGGCGGGCGCGCATCCAGTTGATGTTGCCGCGCAGGGTATTGATCTCGCCGTTATGCATCAGATAACGGTAAGGATGGGCGCGTTCCCAGCTGGGAAAGGTGTTGGTGCTGAAACGGGAATGGACTAAAGCCATTGCTGTTTCCATAGAACTGTCCTGCAGGTCAGAATAAAAAGAACCCAGCTGCTCCGTAGTCAGCATCCCTTTATAAACGATAGTCCGTGAAGACAGGCTGGCGATATAAAAATACCTGCCGCCGCGCAGCCTGCCATAGCGAATATGATTTTCGGCCTGACGGCGGATGCTGTACAGCTGCCGTTCAAAGGCATTGTCGTCGATGCTCAGCCGATCGATGACCTGCGGGCTGGCCTTGATAAAGACCTGCGCCATGAACGGCTGGCTCTGGCGTGATTTTTCACCCAGTACCTCCGGGTTGACCGGTACGTTACGCCAGCCTAAAAGCTCCTGTCCGTTTGCAGTAACAAGCTTTTCAAAATGACGCTGGGTGTTTTCTCTCTCTACAGCGTCAGGCGGCAGGAACATAAAGCCAACGGCATAATGGCCGGGCTGCGGCAGTTCGATATCGAGCTTGGCACATTCTTTGACCAGAAAGGTGTGCGGCAGCTGAAGAAGGATACCCGCGCCGTCGCCGGAATTCATATCGGCGCCTTGTCCGCCGCGGTGGTCCATATTGCGCAGCACCACTAAAGCCTGCCGCAGGATCTTATTGGATTTACGGCCTTTGATGTTGGCGACGACACCCAGACCGCAGGCGTCGTGCTCGAACCAGGGATCATAAAGCCCCTGCTTGGGCGGTAATGAAGTATACATGTGATTTTCCCCTCTCAAAGCAAATTATATCTATATACAAAACTGCAAGTTTAATTATAAAATACGCAAAAAAGAAATGCAAATTGTATACATTATATTTTAAAGTCTTTGACAAGCGGAATAAAATACTGTAAAAATTAAACAAAAACAGCTTGCAGCAAGTCAGCAACTGTAAAAGACAGAATATTGAAATGTTTGTGAAAAATCAGTAAGAGCGGCTTTTGCACTATACAAAGTTTATTTAATAGTGTAATATTAAATACTGTAAGGCAATGAATATTGCAGATAGGGGAGATGAAGATGAGTAAGGCCGCAAAATTTGATGAATTTTTAAGTTCCAATAATATCAACTGTTTTTCAAAGGAAGAAATCGATAACGAAATGCACAGCATCGTTTATCGTGCCCATATGGAAGTCAGCAGTCAGAATCTGCCGACGATGATCGTGCTGGACGACAGCATCTATACGATGATCCAGGTGCGCGTTGCCGCTGGCGTTGTCAATGCCGGCAACCGCGAAGGCGTTTTGATGCATATCAACGAGCTTAATAAAAAATACAAGGTTTTTAAATACTATGAAGGCGACAACGGGGATATCTGCCTTGACAGCTGCATCACTACGACTGACGAAGGCTTTGAAGCGCCTGTTATCCACACAGTGATCGATGTTATTTTAAAACATCTGGTAGAAGAATACCCTGTCCTGATGCGTAAAGTCTGGGGCAATTAATTTATAATCATAAATAGCAATGAAGCTGTGAGGCCTTGGGTCCCGCAGCTTTTTTGTAAGGAGGAGCAAACACAGTGAACAAGTTCGGCTTGACTACTGAAGAAGCGAGCAAAGCATTATCCGAGCAGGGCAATAATGCCCTGACTCAGCTCCCGCGCGAAACCTTTTGGGATAAGCTGTGGGAGAATTTTAAAGACCCTATCATCCGGATCCTGATCCTGGCGCTGTTGGTCAACGTAGTTTTTGTTTATATGGGGCACGGCGACTGGATCGAAACGATGGGTATTTTTCTGGCCATCATTCTGGCGACTTTTGTTTCTACTTATTCTGAGTACAGCAATGAAAACGCTTTCCAGAAACTGCAGGAAGAAGCCAGCCGTATCCGCTGCAAGGTTTGGCGTGACGGCGAGCCGGTTGAGCTGCATATCGATGATATTGTCGTCGGTGATGCGGTAATTCTGGAGGCCGGCGATAAAGTTCCGGTCGATGGTATCTTACTGGACGGCGATGTGAAGCTTGACCAGGCGGCCCTGAACGGCGAAAGCAAGGAAGCCCATAAGCTGATCGCTCCGCCCGATTTTACCTGGGGCGATGGTACTATCGATTTTCTGGACGAGCATAAGCTGTTCCGCGGCAGCGTCGTTGTCGAGGGGCAGGGCATCATGCAGGCCGTTAAGATCGGCGACAGCTCTATCTACGGTCAGCTGACCCAGGAGCTGAAGGATGATGAACGTGACAGCCCGCTGAAATTAAAACTTAAGGGACTGGCGCATCATATCAGCCAGTTTGGTTATGCCGGCGGTGTGCTGATCGCTTTGGCAGTCATGCTGCATAAAGCCTATCTGTACGGCGATTTCGGCGCTTATTTTGCTAATACGCCGCTTTTGCTGTCTGATCTGGTGCAGGCTGTTATTCTGGGTATCATCATTATCGTTATGGCGGTGCCGGAAGGGCTGCCGCTGATGATCGCGATCGTTTCGTCGCTGAATATGAAAAAAATGCTGCGCGATAACGTACTTGTGCGGAAGCTGGTCGGTATCGAAACTGCGGGCAGTCTGAACCTGCTTTTACCGATAAGACAGGCACGATCACAAAGGGCAAGCTGGAAGTCGTACGGTTCATTACCGGCGACCGTCAGGAATACCCTGCGTTTGACGTACTGCCTGCAAAGCTGAAGGCCTTTACTTACCAAAACGTTGTGCTCAATACCTCGGCAGCCGTTTCTGACGGCGCTATGGTCGGCGGCAATATGACTGAGCGGGCGCTCAGCAACTATGTAGGCAGCTACCGTATGGAAGAAATGCTGCACCGTGATAAATTTATTCCTTTCAACAGCGCCAATAAATATTCTTGGGCGGCAGTCAGCGGTAACGGCGAGCGTTACTGCCTGGCTAAAGGCGCTCCGGAAAAGCTGATTTTGCAAACCAGCCACTACTGGGATGCGGAAGGCAACCGCCAGCCGCTGACCGAAGAAATGAAAAAAACACTGGATGACAGAATGCTGGAACTGGCAGCAGATGCGATCAGGATGCTGGCACTCTGCACCTATGAAAGCGATATCGAAGGCGATGAGCTGCCGGCAGACGGACTGACGCTGGTAGGTATTCTGGGTATTCGCGATGAAGTCCGTCCAGAAGCGATCGAAGCGATTGCTGAAGTTCAGGATGCAGGCGTACAGATCGTTATGATCACCGGTGACCGCCGCGAAACCGCGGTAGCGATCGCTAAAGATGCAGGCCTGCTGCAGCGTCCGAACGAGTTGGTCTGGACCTCGGCCGAGCTTGCGGAAATGAGCGACGAACAGGTGAAACTGGAGCTGCATAAGCTGCGCGTAGTAGCCCGCGCCCTGCCAATGGATAAATCACGGCTGGTGCGCCTGGCACAGGAGATGAACCTGGTAGTAGGTATGACAGGTGACGGCGTCAACGACTCGCCCGCACTCAAAAAAGCCGATGTAGGCTTTGCGATGGGCAGCGGTACCGAAGTTGCCAAAGAAGCCGGTGACATCGTAATTCTTGACGATAATTTCCTCAGTATCAAACAGGCGATTTTATACGGACGTACGATTTATAATTCTATCTGTAAATTCATCGTCTTCCAGCTGACGATCAACTTCTCAGCCGTAGCGATAAACTTCATAGCACCGTTTATCGGCATCGATAAACCGCTCACCATTACGCAGATCCTCTGGATCAACCTGGTCATGGATACTCTGGCGGCACTGGCCTTCGGCGGTGAGCCAGCGCTGGAAAAATACCTGCGTGAAAAGCCAAAAGACCGCAGCGCACCGATAGTCAGCAAAAATGCTGTCTACCATCACTATGGGCGGCGTGTATATGACCTTTATCGCGATCCTCTTTATAAGAGCAGCTATGTCGATCATCTGTTCCGCAATGCGCCCGACCATATCTACACATATACGGGCTTCTTCTGCACATATATCTTTATGGCGGTAGCCAACGGTTTTAACGTGCGTGTTTCCGGTCTTAACCTGCTGGAGCATATCGACAAGAACAAAGGCTTCCTGAATGTAATGGCGCTGATCGTGGCGATCCAGGTGCTGCTGACCTATGTCGGCGGCCGCATCCTGCGTACGACACCGCTGAACCTTCACGAATGGAGCGTAGTTGTTTTGTTCGGTCTGTCGATCATCGTTGTTGACCTGCTGCGCAAAAGCGTTTGCCAAATGCTGGAGAAAAAATAAAAGCCAACCCCTAAACAGAGATTATAAAAAATAGGAGTGATGACTGTATGGATCCTCTCGGGTCTATCAAAGAAGTATTTATTGTTATTGTTTTGATTTTAATGAACGGCCTGCTGGCCATGCTGGAAATGGCGCTGGTCTCGGCGCGTAAAAGCCGGCTGGAGCAGCTGGCTGATGAGGGAAGCAGCAAAGCTGCGTATATTTTAAAGCTTGCTCAGGAACCGACTGAGTTTTTATCAACGGTGCAGATCGGTATCACACTGGTCGGCATCGGCACCGGCGTATACAGCGGCGCCATGCTGGCAGCGCCTTTGGAAGGACTGCTGCGTGAGATCAGCGTACTGCGTCCTTATGCCGGCGTAGTGTCGTATACCTTCGTCGTGGCGCTGGTGACCTATCTCAGTTTGATCTTAGGCGAGCTGATACCAAAAAAAATGGCGCTCAACAACCCGGAAAAGGTTGCCATGAGCTTTGCCGGTTTTATCAAGGTCATTATTACCGCGTTTAAACCGCTGACTGTCTTTTTAAGCGTTTCGACTAGGTTTTACTGAAGGCGCTGGGGCTTAAGCCCAGTGACGAACCTCCGGTCACGGAAGAAGAAGTGCGCGTACTGCTGGAGCAGGGCCGGCTGCATGGAGTATTTAACGTCGGCGAGCAGAAAATGATCGAAAACGTTTTTGAACTGGATGACCTGCGCGTAAGCGAGATCATGACGCCGCGGACCAAGATCACCTGGCTTGACGTCAACGATCCGCTTTATAAGCACTTGGAGGTCATTGCGGAAAAACAGTATTCCTGCTATGTTGTGGCCGAAGAAGATTTGGAACACGTCCTGGGAGTTGTCTATACGAAACGGTTTTTAGCCGATGTCCTGGGCGCTACCGGCGCTTCGATGCGCAGCTCGGTGCAGCAGCCGCTGTATGTGCCTGAAGGTATGTATACCCAAAAGCTGCTGGATATGTTCAAGGACACGCGGATCAAGGTGGCGCTGGTCATGGACGAATTCGGCGGGCTGGCAGGTATGGTGACCCTGCGTGATATTATTGAGCATCTGGTCGGCGATCTGCCTTCCTATGATGAAGAATTCAAACAGGAGATCGTCGAACGTGAAGACGGCAGCTGGCTGGTAGACGGCTTACTGCCGATCAGCGAATTTAAAGACTTCCTTGATCTGGATGAGCTGCCGCTGGAAGAAAAAACGGGTTTCAATACTGTGGCCGGTTTCGTCGTTACCAATATCGGGCATATCCCGACTGCCGGCAACTACTTCCTGTGGAATGGCTACCGCTTCGAGGTCGTCGATATGGACGGCACCCGCATCGACAAAATACTGGTCGAAAAACTGCCGGAAGCGGAAGCTGCAGAGACAGATGCAAAGGACCAATAAACAGAATAATAAAGCCCCGGCCGCTGGCCGGGGCTTTAATTTTATACAGACGCTGTTTTTAAAATTTAAGGGATGCGGCACGGTCTAAAAAGCCGCGCAGAATATCGCAGGAAGCTGCAAACTTGGCTTGTTCTTCGTCAGTGAGTTCGACTTCTAAAATTTCTTCCAAACCGTTTTTGCCGATAACGCAGGGGACGCCTGCAGCCACATCGTGCTGACCATATTCGCCGCGCAGCAGGGTCGAGCAGGGCCAGACAAGCTTCTGATCGTGGAAGATCGCGCTGATAAGCATTTTGGCCACATTGGCGATACCAAATTCGGTGCAGCCTTTGCCGTCGATTTCAATATCACCGGCTTTTTTGACCTGCGTTTGCAGATCTTCCAGGCTGATTTCTGCCAAAACCGGACGTTCCCGGCGCAGCTGCAGAAAGGGCTTGCCGCCGATAAAAATGCGTGACCAGACGATAAAGCTGGAATTACCATGCTCACCCATACAGAAGCCGTGAATAGAACGGCGGCTGTAGCCGGTGGCCTTGCTGAGTACCCGGAGCAGGCGATAGGTTTCCAGGCTGGTGCCTGTACAGAAGCAGCGGGAAGGCTGCCAGTCCATCTGCCGGCGGATGTATTCGCAGATGATGTCCGCAGGATTGGAAATACTGATCATGATACCGCGAAAATCGATCTGTTTTAAATGTGAAACAACTTCGTTGGCCATTTTGATCGAATCGTCGAACATATCCAGCCGGGTCTCACCGGGTCGACGGCTGCGGCCAAAGGCCGTGACCATGATATCGGCATCGTGCAGCTCTTCATAGGAGCCGGCGCGGATACTGACATCTTTGCCGCACAGCGAGCCGCTGACACAGTCATCCAGATCCAGCGCCTGACCGATAGCTTTTTCTTTCAGGATATCTATCAGGACGATATCGTCGGCTTCACCGGATTGGATCAGTGCCAGTGCGACATGTGAACCAACGTGGCCAGCACCGACGATAACAACTTTACGGGTCTTGAACATAAATATTCCTCCTCTGCGATAAATGATTACTTATAGTATAACACTTTTTAGAAACATTGTTGAAATGAAGAAATTTACTGATTTTAGGAATCAGTTATTATTGGGCAGCAATCACAAAAAAGAACGGCAGCTATTGCTGCCGTTCTTTGATCATTATTTAAGCTGTTTACGTTATTGGATCACGCCGCCGGAAACAGTACCGATGATTTCTATATCCTTCATCGTAGCCTTATTGGCTTCGGTAACTTCTTCGGCCAGGACGGTGAAGTCTGCCCATTTGCCGGTCTCGATCGAACCGAGCCTGTCTTCCAGATGCAGCAGCCAGGCGGCATTTAAGGTGATGCAGCGCATTGCTTCATCGGCGGTCAGGCACTGGTCTTCACCATAAACTTTACCGCTGATGCCGGATTTGCGGTTGCAGGCGCACCAGGCGGAAAAGAGCGGATTGACCTCTGTGATCGGGTCGTCGGAATGCACGCCGAAGCGGACGCCGTGGTTGACAGCGCTGCGCATCGGCTCCATGCGTTTGACCTCGTAAGGCCCTACGGTGTATTCAGCATGGACGTCGCCCCAGTAATACAGATGGTTGGCGAAGAAATTAGCGCCGATATTCAGTTCATGCAGGCGTGCCAGCTGGTTTTCAGTTGCCAACTGCACATGCTCCACAGTATGGCGGTAGATGCTGGTTGGGTTTTCTTCCCGCAGGCGTTTTACTACGCGCAGTACCTGCTCGGTAGCGCCGTTGCCGTTAGTATGGATAGAGACCGAGTAGCCGTGTTCCTCACATTCCTTCAGGATATCGAACATGGTATCGTCGTCGTAGATCAGCTTGCCGTTTCTGGCGCCGCTGTAATATTCCTTATTCAGTAAATTGGCAGTATAGCCCTGGATCGAACCGTCAGCCAGAATCTTGGCGTGGTTAAAAATGAAACGGTCATTTTCGATCTGCTGACGCAGCTGCTGCAGGCCATTCCAGCCGCCGAAGACACCATCCATATTTTTACTGTAGAAAGGTTCCACAACAAAACGTACAGGCAGCTGTTCTTTTTTCAGAGCGTTAGTATAACCGTCAATAGCCTTCGGGGTCAGGATAAAGCCGAAAGCCTTATCAGCGATCGTGGTGCAGCCGTTGTGTTTGGCCAGCTTGGCGATATAACGGGTCGCTTTTTCGGCGGTTTCCGCAGCGTCGCCGCTGATCCGCATACCGCCTGCCTTTAAAACATAGGACATAAATTCGGGTTCGGCAACGTTGCCGTTGCAGCTGCCGTCCGGATAACGGCCGATATTGTCGTCGTGGACAGCATCGATGCCGGACAGCTCGATCGCACGGGTATTGACGGTCATCAAATGGCCGGAAGCATGGTTCAGGCAGATGGGTACAGTGCTGGAAACCTGGTCGAGCCATTTGCTGTTGATGTTTTCCAGCTTGGCGTCGCCCAAGATCAGCGGATCGATACCATAAGTACTGAGCCAGTTCTGATCGTTATATTTACCGGGGTTCTTTTCTATTACCTCACGCAGCTTGGCAATGATCTCGTCCGGCGTTTTGCAGCCTCTGGAAATCTCGCCGTCAGCAGTATGCCGGTCAAAGTAGCCGATATAAACATAATTCATATTATACAGGCCGCTTTGCTGAGCGTGCATATGGGCTTCGATAAAACCGGGATAAATAACATTGTTGATAAACGTATCATTGATCTGATAAGAAGCAGCATGCGCTTTAAAATAAGCCTCCATATCGATAAAATCACCGACTGCGATAATAGTGCCGCCGGCAACGGCAACACATTCTGCCCACGGCATCTGCGGGTTCATGGTCACTACCTTCTGCGCGCGGTAGATAGTAACCTGAGCGTTCTGAAAGACTACCGGATCGGAAATCACCTGAAAATTTGCGGACATATACATAAGATCACCTCATTATAAATTTACTGATTAACAGTTAAAATCATTTAGTTATTTTTTCATTGGGCAGCGGTCCGGTGCTGAGCCAGAACAGAGCGCAAATGAAGCCCAGGACATACAGGCCCAGCTGAGTGGAATTTTGGCGGGTGCTGCGGTTGATAGCGGTCAAGACAGCGGCGTCATCGGCATTTGCCGCTTTATCCGCAATATATTTTGCGAAAGCAGCGTCCGGCATAAAGCCGATGGAAGCCTGCTCGCTGATAACGGTTTTGGAAGTAATGCTCAGATCGGCGCTGCTCAAAGCGGCGTCCTTAAAAGTACCGGTGATGGAAAACAGCATGACTACGCCCAGAATAGCGACGCCGATCGCCTGACCGACATTGCGGGTCGCGGTCTGGATACCGCTGGACTGCTGAGCGTCGCGGGCATTAACTGCCCCTGCGATGATATTGGAAGACTGTGAAGCAACAAAGCCCTGCCCGGCGCCGAAGAAGAACAGGCCCACATACATCAGCCAGTTAACTCCGTAAGGATTTAAGGACAACGCCATCGGGATCGTCGAAAGGGCAACCATAGCGATACCCGTGCGGCAGATCTTTTTCGGCGAAGCATCGGGACTGAACTTGGGGATACCCATAGAGAACACGATCATCGGGATCGCCATAGCGCTCATGGCTATACCAGTCATAATGGCGCTGAAACCGGCGACCAGCTGCAGATAAGTGATGACCAGGAAGAACGACCCGCCGAAGCAGAGGAACAGCATCGCTGTAAGATACAGTCCACTGCGTACCTGCGGCGTCGTTAAGAAGGAGGAAGGAATAAGACAGGAACCATAGGTTTTTTCAACATTACGTTCGATACGGACCAGGAGCACCAGAGTGATAAGCCCCAGCAGCGCGATAAACAAAGCCGGTGACATACCGAACAAAACTAAGGGACTGCCGCCGATAACAGGCGGCGCGATCGGATCGATCAGGCCCCAGACTGGGATCTTGCTGATACCGATGATCAGTAAAAACAGGCCGGCAACGGCAACGACCGTACCTTTCAGGTCAAAACGCACTTTTTGTTCGGGCAGCGGTACATCGCCCACCAGCAGCGAACCAACAAAAACGATAGTAAAATAAACGGCCATGCAGCTAAAGGCTATGCGCCAGTCAAAAGTATCGATCAAAAAACCGGCGGCGATAGGGCCGAGGCAGGAAGCGATACCTGTAGCAGCGCCGATAGCTCCGAAAGCGAAAGCGCGGTCATTGCCCTGATACAAACCGGGGATCAGCCCGAGTACAGAAGGGATAAGGAAACTGGCGCCGATACCGACCAGCAGACGGCCGCCCCAGGTGAACATAAAAATGTTGCCGGAGAAAGCTACGACAAGTTCGCCGACGGCGCACATCGCAGCGCCGATGCGGAAAGTTTTTTTCCAGCCGACGATCAGGCCGACCATACCGCCGACGATCATCAGGCAGCCGGCGCACAAAGAATAAATAATGTTGGCCAGCTGGATGTCTGACATTGTCGCATTAAGACTGGCCAGCAGGGAAGCTGTAGCCACGGTAAGCACCGAATTATCGCCGGAAGTGCCGATCTGGGCCATGACCAGAGGAAAGAGACCGAGAAACTTGTATTTACTGAGAGCAGAGTTAGTAGACATAATGACCTCCCCAAAACTTTAGAATTTAAATATCTTGCAAGATTTCTTCTTGTCTTTATTGTAAAACCTGGGGTAGAATAAGTATAATACTAGTTATTGTATGTACTCATAAGCTATTTGTTATGAAAGGTGACGGTCATGGATCTATTACAGCTCAAGTATTTTAAAGTAGTCGCCGAACAGGAACACATCACCAAATCAGCCAAGCTGCTGATGGTATCACAGCCCTACCTGAGCGCTATCGTTGCCCGGCTGGAAGAAGAAATGGGCGGGCAGCTTTTTGACCGCGACGGACGTAACGTAGTGCTGAACGAATACGGCAAGATCCTGCTGCACCATGCCAACGAAGCCCTGCAGCATCTGGAGGACGCCAAAAAGGAAATCGCCGACATGCGCTCGCGCGATACTAAATACATTCGTCTTGGCAGCAGCAGTACCATGCTTTCCAAACGCTGGCTGGTGGATTTTCTTAAAGAACATGACGATATCAGGCTGGCGCATCTGCTGGCAGCGCATAACGAGATCATGGACGGACTTCTGAGCGGCCGCTTTGACTTTGGGCTGACAACGGGCAGGCTCGATCATCCTAAAATCATTTCAGTGCCGCTGTGGAAAGACCGTTATACACTGCTGGTCGGAGTCAGGCACCCTATGGCTCGCCGCCGGAAGATCTATCTGCAGGATATCCAAAACGAAAAGATCTGCGCCCTGCCGGAGGATCAAAGCAAGCTGCGGATCGTTGACGAGCTGTGTAAAAAAGCCGGCTTCGAGCCGGACTTTGTCCTGGAAGGCAATGTTGAGCTGCTGAGTGACTATATGCGCGAAGGGCTGGGCGTTTCTTTCGGACTGGCGAGCGTCAGAGATGCTTACCGCGATATCCGTTCCATACCGCTGGCTGACGAGATCGGTGAAGCCAGTATTTACCTGTCGTGGTGCGGTGAGCGTTATCTCACCAATTCCATGCTGACGCTGCAAAGCTATCTGCGGGACGTAGGCAAACAGATAGAAGCTGAAAGGTAACTGCTGCATAGTATAAAAAAATAACGTATAAATAAAAAGACTGAGCTTAGGCTCAGTCTTTTTATTTATATTGCCAGACAAGGCAGGAACTGCGCAGACGCCGACAGTTTTAAAGCCGCTGGCGTAATGCGCCGGGCAAGACTCGCAGACATTTTACACAAACAAACAGTGAGTGTCTTGCGGGGGGGTACAAACGTGCTATAATGATTACGATTATTACTATAACAAATGTTTTTGATATAAAACAAAAAAGTGATGCTTTAGTTTCGATATTTTAAACTAAAATACTAATGTTTTTGAGGGCTGAGGTGAAGTATGTACGATGAAAGCTGCCTGCCGCGTATCGGCAGTAATATCCGCCTGCTGCGCGGTGCCTGTCAGTTCAACCAGCAGCAGTTTGCCGAACGTATCGGCATCAGTCAGACCCATCTGAGCAATATCGAGCATAACAATGTGCAGGTCAGCTTAAAGCTGCTGGTACGCAGCGCCAATGTTTTGGACTGCACGCTGGAAACACTGCTGGACAGAAAAGCGGCGGCCGAGTGGGCACAGGCACATGATGCCGAGGCTGACGAACAGGCGGCGGGTGCAGAAAGTGAGCGGGTTACTGAAATTGCCGCCGCAGAAACTGACGAACAGGAGCAGTATTCGCTGGAAGAAGTGCGCCTGCTGCTGAAGCTGCTGCAGCTGAGTAAGGGCCGCTGAAGGCATTTTTACAGTTTGGATAAAAACTCTCAATACCAGCTCCGCAGTAATAACTGCGAGGATATAAACAAGTTTTTCAAAGGGGGCGTCGCAAGAGAACAAAAAGCAGCAAAGACCGAAAAAGACTGAACTGGTAAAGAAAGGAGGAGCAAAGTGGCAGAACAAATACACATCGGCTTTGGGATCGATAAGAACTTCGGCAGATTTGCCGGGATAACGATCACCTCGCTGGTACATAACAATATCAGTCACGATTTGGTTGTACATATCGTCTATGACGAATTACTGCCGGAGGATAGGGAGCGGCTGCTAAAGACGGAACAGTTATACCGTAACCTGACACTGCACTTTTATCAGATCACCAGTACCGAGGGGATGACCTTTGTCGTACCGCCGGGGCATATCACCCAGGCCATGTATTACCGCTATCTGTTTGCCCAGATGCTGCCAAAATCAGTTAAGCGGCTTATCTATCTGGATGCCGATATCATCTGCAAGGGCGACATCCTGCCGTTGTGGCAGACCAATCTGCAGGGCAAGGTGCTGGGCGCTGTGCGTGATTATGGCGAAGACCGCAGCTGCGGGCGTATCGGTCTGAAAAACGGCCGTTATTTCAATTCCGGCGTCCTTTTAATGGATTTGGTAAAGTGGCGGCACCAAAAGCTGACCCAAAAGCTGTTCCGATGGCTGGAACAGGTTGGCGATACAAAAATACTGTGGGGCGACCAGGACGCCCTCAACGGGGTTATCGACGGCGGGTTTACGGAGCTGCCGAATATCTATAACGGCATCGTTATCAATAACACGGCGCTGAACGAGGCTCTTGATTTAGTGCTGGTGCATTATATCGACTATGTCAAGCCCTGGCATATTTATTATATGGACAGCAATGCGAAAACGCTGTACTGGGAGTACGTGAAAAAATCGCTGTGGAACGACTTGAAACCGCAGGACGGCACGACGGTGCAGACAGCGCTCATGACGGCGCGGCTGCTGCACAAGCAGGGCAAGTATGCCCAGTCGGCGTCGTATTACGAAGCCATTGTCAAATATTTTTTAAAAGACAAATATCAATAAAAAAACAGCGTTGGGAAGGAAGTATGCAAATGTCTCGTAAAGCAGGTTTAGCCAAGAAAATAGCCCATACCCTGATGGCGATGTCGATCGTCTATTCCAGCGGCATCAATATCGTAGTCAACGAGGTATACGCTGCCGAAAAAAACGAAAATATTACCGGCAGCAGTACCTTTACTGAAACTGGAGTCAGCGGCAATAATTATAATGACAGCGGAGGTATTACTGATGGCGAAGCTGCTAGTATGACAGGCAAGATCACAGCGAGTGATGTTTCCGGCGGTACTATCAGTATTACGGCGAGCGGCGGTAACGGTGGTAATGATGACGGCGATCTTTACGGATCACCGACAGTGGTGCAGGGGGCTGCAGGCGGCGCTGCGATCGCTAAAATAACGGTAGATGAAGGCCTGAATAGCGTAACAGCAGGCAATATATCGGTAACGGCGGACGGCGGAAAGAACGGCACCGCCTACCAGGGAATGTCCGGTGTTGCCGGTGCGGCAGCGGCCTACGGGCTTCAGATAAAACATGATCTGACGATTACGGCGGCTGATATCACTGTAAATGCCGGTGCAAGCTACAGATTTCAGGGTGCCGGCAGTAGGGTAGATATCAATGCTGCTAAACATAGCGGCGCTACGGCAGTAGGGCTGCAGGCTGACGGCGGTACAGTCAATTTTACAGGGACTAAGATCACTGTAAATGCAAAGAGTGAGAAAGACTATTCTACTATTGATAAAATAGCTGTGGGAAAAGATAAGCTTGCTGAAGGCGGTGATGCTGAAGCCTATGGCATCAGGGTCACCGGCGGCGATGTAACTGTCAAGCTGACAGATAAGATCAGCTTCCAGAGAGTTTTTGGATCAAGTGGTATTGGGCTGAATTATAGTGCTAGTACGAGTTGCGACGGCAGTAATGGCGGCAACGCTGTTGCTTATGGCGTCGAAGTCAATGGCGGTGCCGCCCATTTAGACTTGCAGAACATCGAGATCAAGTCATTTGACGGCGGCAATATCTCTAATTATACCAGCGGCGGTGCCGGAGGTTCTGGTACTGCGAATGCTGCCGGCGGTAAGGGCGGCAGCACTGTTATGGCCGCTGTCCATGTAGTTGGTGGCAAAGTGGACGGCAAGATAGGCAGCATAGTATTAAATGTTGCAAATAGCAAAGCTCGAGGCGGTGCCCTGAGCGGGAGCAATATTCAAAATAGTATGAAGGGACGTGGCGGCGACGGCGGCGATGTTTACGCAGCCGGGTTCAGCGGCGACGGCGGTGAGACTGATCTGACAGTAGATTCGATGGATATCAAAGCTGGAGTTAATGCTATTACTGGTGCCTTTAGTGCTGCTGGAGGCGGTGGCTTAGGCAGCTTAAATATAACTGATGCGAACGCAATTAAAGCTACAGGACAAGTGCAGGCTGCTGCTGGCAAGGGCAGCTCAATGCTGGCCGTGGGCGTAGATAACCGGGGCGGCAACAGCAAGGTCAAGGTCACAGGCGGCATCAAGGTCGAGACAAGTGCGGGTCAAGGCGGCAATGCGTTTTATTTGGGTGGTACACCAGCATGGATGACAGATGAGCTGGGCGCGATCTTAGCGGCAGAAACTGCAGGCGGCGACGGCGGCACAGCGATTTCCGCAGGCTTGCGTAATACGAGCGGCAGCCTGACGGCAGAGGTAGTAGGCGATCTGGAAATAAAGGCTATCGGCGGCGCTGGTGGCTCGGGCATGAGTACTTACAGCGCTGTAAACGGTGCCGGTGCTGCTGGCGGTGCTGCGGCCGCTTATGGCATCAATGTTTTAGATGGTCAGGCAGTTCTGACGGTGGCTGACATTACGGTAGAGGCCACAGGCGGTACCAGCACTTATACGATAGATGCTAATGTCGGGGCTTTAGTAAATCATAGTGGCGCAGGAGTAAAAGGTGGCAGAGGCGGTAATGGCGGTATCGGTAACGCCTATGGCGTCAGTAACAGTGGCGGCAGTCTTGAAGCGAAAGCAGCCAAAATCACAGCGAAAGCTACCGGTGGGCAAGGTAATGTTGGCAGCGGTGTAGCAAAACAAACGAGCGCAGTAGCTGCAGGTATTGGCGGTGATGGTGGTGACGGAGGCAATGCTTATGCCTATGGCGTTTTTGGCACCGGCAGCAGTAGCCGTACGGTGATCGCCGTTGATGAGATCAGTGCCAGTGCGACAGCAGGTGCCGGTGGCGCCGGTGCAGCTGCAAATATAGATCCCAGTGGTAGTAATATGGATGGCGTAGCTACAGCAGGCAGTGATGGCGCCAAAGGCGAGGAAGCTAAAGCCTATGGCGTGTATGCAGCCAGCGGAGCTGTGATCGACCTAAGCGCTAAAACAGGCAGCTCGATCAAAATCAATGCTAAAGCTGCTGATGGCAGTGTTAGCAACGAAACCTATGCAGTTTACGCTGATAAAGGTACAGTTCTGTTTGGAAGTGATGCCGAGCTGAACTGGGATGGCAGCGTGGGGACTAATAATGCTCTTGTTACCGGTCTGAACAATGCCACGCTGGGCTTCAGCGGTATCAGTGCCGACAGGAATGTTACAGGCGGCACCCTGCTGCTGACAGGCAGCAATGCTTTCCGTTTCACGACCGACCTGGCAAATAACAAAGCCGACAGTATGACCTTTGAAACGATAGAGAATAACAGCTCTAAACAATATATCCAGATCGGTTATGAAGAAGCCTTTAAGGATGCTTTAAGCGAAGCTGATATCGTTACCATTAAAGGCAGTGCTACTGTTTTGACGATCAATGACCTGAATGGACAGAATCTGAAGAACTTTACCGGTCAGGCCAGCTCACTGGACAGTCCGCTGGACCGCTTCAGAGTAACGCCTACCGTGGAGATTGCAAATAATGAGGTCAAGATTACAGAAATAGCATTGGCGAAAGAAGACACTCCCTCCGAAACGGGCATGGTGGCCAGCGACGCTCAGATGGCGCTGGCCAGTATGTGGCGTATCGAAGGCAACAACGTTATGAAACGCATGGGCGAGCTGCGCAGCGATAAAGAAGCGACTAAGGGCGGCGTCTGGGCCCGTTATTACCGGGGTGAATTGAGCGCCGACAGCGCTTATGACCGCAGTTTCAGCCAGGACTATACGGCCTTTCAGGGCGGTATCGACAAGGTACAGGACTACAAAGGCGGCAAGCTCTATACAGGTATCGCCGTCAACCGCATCGACAGCAACGCCGGCTATACGGCAGGCAGCGGCGACCTGAGCAGTACAGGTATAGGCATATATGCAAGCTGGCTGGGCAGCAAGGGGCATTATCTGGATGTTATTGCCCGCGGCAGCAAGCTGACTAATGACTTTAAACTGGTCGATTCAAGTAATAATACCGCCAAAGCCGATTACGATACATGGGCTTACGGCATCAGTACCGAATACGGCTACAGACAAAACCTGAAAGCAGGCTGGTTCGTAGAACCGCAGGCCGAATTGAGCCTGGGCCATATCGGCAGCGTTGATTACACCATCAGTAACGAAGTCAGTGTCAAACAGGACAGCGTCAACAGCGCTGTAGTGCGCCTGGGCTTCTTGGGCGGTAAAGAGTTTACCATCGGCGGGCGCACAAGCAATGCCTATCTCAAAGCATCGGCATTACATGACTTCGGCGGCAACGGCGGTGCGACCGGCTACTACGGCAATGGCAGCCGGGCCTTGCAGACAGGCGACCTGACGGGCACCTGGTACGAGATCGGGCTGGGAGCTAACCTGGGCATTGCCAAAAACAGCAATTTGTATTTTGACGCCTTAAAAACCTTTGGCGGCGATCTGCGTACCGACTGGCAGTTCAACGCCGGGTTGAGATTCACGTTCTAAGTGAGGGTTTGAGGCACTGCTAAGTGGCAGTAATAAGTTCAGTAAAGTAAAATCAGCGATATGAAGTAAGTTTCATATCGCTGATTTAGTTTGTTATTTGGTATTATGCTGAAGGTGAAATTTTACTTACAGCGATTGCTGATACAGGCAGATTTATTTTAGCGTTGTGGAAAACTCATTGGCCATATAAATATAAATTTAACGATACGTACGTTTGGGCAGGGCAATGAAGCAATTATATTGTATTATAAAAAGTTAATATTCTACTTGTTTGTCTGCTGTTGATGTGCTATATTTATAACAAAAATAATTGTAATAATTTAATAAAATTGTAAAGGATTGGAAAATATGAATTTTATAAAAAGATATGGCATGGTATCCGGGGTGATAGCCATTTGTTTTTGTGTAGTGGTATATGTTGTTTTTACTACACATTCTATTTTTACAATCAGCAGACAAATCAATTATGTAGCAGAACATCCGTATAAAGCCATGTCGGAAATAAATAAAATCCGTGCCAGGGTTTTGGAAATGAATACATACCTACCGATTTTCATTAGTGAAAATGAAAATAATCTTGATGGTATCAGAAGTGTCCTGAGAACCAGTTGCCAAGAAAATGAAAAATCACTGAAAATATTAGATGAAATATATTTAGGCAATAAGGAAGATCTGTCAGAATTGAACGGTGCCTTAGACGAACTGAAAAAGGCGCTTATACAAAGTGTGGAAAATTCTGAAAATAGTAATATGGACAGACAGGCAGTCCAAAAGTACTTTGATAAAGAAATAGAGCCGATAAGGGTAAAAACGGATATTGCCTTCAAAAGGTCATTGATTCGGCAGACAGACGTGTGCTGATCATACAGGAAAGCACGGACGAAAAAGCTGAAGCCGCCATTTTTTATGCTGTTGTGATAGGTCTGTTGATGATCGTGATTGTTATTTATGCTTATAAATTACGTAATGAGTATCTTATTAATGACGAGCTTAAACGACAGCAGAAGATTTTACAGGATGCTCTGCTGGTAGCGCAGAAGGCGAATGACGCCAAACGTGATTTTCTGTCGCGGATGTCGCATGAGATCAGAACGCCGATGAATGCAATTATTGGAATGTCGGCGGTTGCCTTTAATTATTTGGATGATAAAAAGCGTACTGCTGATTGTCTGAGTAAGATAACTTTTTCGTCGAAACATTTATTGATGCTGCTCAACGATGTTTTAGATATGTCAAAAATCGAAAATGGAAAGTTGAATATTCGCCAAGAACTGTTTGATTTAAAAAATCTGGTTACTTCTTTAGCTGATATCAATTATGGACTTGCTACAGCCAAAGGTTTGGCCTTTGAAATTGTTATTTCAGGATTTAAAGATGAGCTGTTGCTCGGAGATTCGATGCGTGTCAACCAAATCCTGCTCAATTTATTGTCCAATGCAATTAAATTTACGCCTAAAGGCGGCAGTGTCAGGCTGGAAATCAGAATGCTGCGTTCAGCAAGTGACAAGATATGGCTGAGGTTTATCGTGAAAGACAGCGGCATCGGGATGAAAAAGGAGTTTTTGGAACATTTATACGAACCGTTTGAGCAGGCGGATAATGGAATTGCCAGAAAATATGGCGGTACTGGCTTGGGGATGGCGATAACCAAAAACCTTGTTGCGATCATGGATGGAACTATTGAGGTTGAAAGTCAGGAAGGTGCAGGAACTACGTTTATGGTAGACCTGCCTTTTGGAGTAAGTAAAGTTGATAAAAAAACTGCGGCTGAGATGGAGGAGATGCGGGTACTGGTTGTCGATGACGATAACGATACCTGTGAACATGCAACAGTATTGCTGAAAGGCATGGGAGTCAATGTTGACTGGGCTCTGAATGGTTTTGAGGCTATTGAAAAGGTAAGAAGCGCCTGTGAAGATGACGGGCGTTGCTATGATGTTTGTTTCATTGACTGGTGTATGCCGGAACTGGATGGAATAGAAACGGCCCGTAGGATGCGGCGCTATGTCGGTCCTGATGTTTTGATCATTATTATCAGTGCTTATGACTGGTCTGGTATCGAAGAACAGGCAAAGGCAGCAGGTGTTAATGCTTTTATAGCTAAACCGTTTTTTGCTTCAAATTTATACAATACGTTGTTAACTGTTTCGCGGAAGCCGGAGCTGGGATTTTCTGCAGTAGGTAATAAGGAAACGTATGATTTTGGCGGCAAAAAGGTATTGCTGGTGGAAGATAATGAGTTAAATATGGAGATTGCTTCAGAGCTGTTGAAGTTTGTGAATTTACAAGTTTAACATGCTGAGAATGGTAAAGTTGCGGTAGATATTTTTAGAAACTCGAAAGAAAAGGAATATGCCTTGATTTTCATGGATATTCAAATGCCGCTGATGAATGGCTATGACGCTGCCAGGTGCATAAGGTCGTCAGAGCATCCTGCTGCCGGGACGATACCGATCATTGCCATGACAGCCAATGCTTTCAATGATGATGTTCAGGCTGCGTTTGATGCCGGGATGAATGGACATCTGGCAAAACCCATAGATGTGGAGGTTTTGTATAAAACAATAGCAAGGTATATTTGAGGGATTAATGATAAGCAAATGCCCGCCATGAATGTTGTTTCAGGGCGGATATTGAGTATGTTTGTTATTTTCTGCTTATGATGCAGGCCAAAAGGCGTAACCAGTGCAGGAGCTTTGTGTATTTGCTATTGATGTCATACCTCGTTTCTCTGTTTGTTTTACAGTTCTCTGTGTTTACTGATGATGGCCCGGCTCAGTTCGTTCAGGCAGCTAGTCAGCACGCCTGCTTTGGTGATCTTGGCTGCTGCTGCCTGTGCTTCGGCTAAGATAACGTCTTCACGCGGGCAGCGAGTGCAGCGCAATCCAAATCTTAACAGCGCTGAAAGTTCTTTGCTGACTTTCTTTCAAGAAAGTCTAAAGCGATTTTTGGCGAACATTGCAAGAAAGTCTAAAAAAGATAAAAAAGCTAAAGAAAAATAAAAAAGATTGAAGAAAACATTAAAAGAAAACATCGTGTTCTTTAAAAAGCAGCCCTTTTAAACAAGGGGCTGCTTTTTGCATACCACAGGGCCTTTCCCCTGATGACCTGCCCGCCGGGTTTCATAGCCTCGTCGCCGGGTGAATAGCGCAGATACCATAAGTCCCAGCGGGTTTCGGCATCGCCACTGTACGGTCCGTCAGCAGCGGTGCTGATGATATTTGCATAATAGAGATGCTCCTTTTAGATTTGATTGGCAAGGGGGTAAAACCCTCACGCTATATATAGGGCAGCGAGAGGGATAAAAGTTTACATCGGTTTGAAATTTTTTTTTGCAAGGTGGTTTTTAACAGCAGCTCATAACATTTTAGTGATATTTGTGAACAATATGTGAAATTGCATTTTGGCATGTAAACTTTTCCGGTGTTCGCTGCCCTATATATAGTGACAGTATTCAGTACTGAATTTGTTAGCAGAGTTTTTAAGACTTATAGGGTTTTACTGCTTATGACTTTGACCTTGAATCTAACAAAGAAATACTTACAGCAAAGTAAAGCAATACTTATTTAGTAAGTACTGAATACTGCCATAAATACTTGCACGACGAGCGGCAAAACATGCAGAGAAGTCCGTTTCAGGCCAGCTGGTGGATCATGAAGCTAATAAAAAACGTCTGCAGAATCTTATAAAAATATTGTCTAGAAGAATATAAAATAAAAATATGGCAGATTAATGTTGTATTTGATGATATAAATTCGTTTGTGGGCAAAAGAAGTTGTTGCAAAAACTAATTGTTTGTAGTATTATTTTATAAAATAGAATAATATATAATAATCAAATCAGAAAAAATAAGTAAAACAAAAGTAGTTGGTCCGGTAGTTGAAACGATTATATGGGTAAGAGTGGTGTAGAGGGTAAAATGAAAAAACAGCGTTATGATCTAAATGATTTAGGTAGTAATGTGAAGATGATGCGGAAGGCAAGAAAAATTTCGCAGGTGAAATTATCGGAAGCCCTGCAGATGTCGCAGCCGCATCTAAGTAATCTGGAGTGCGGCAGGACGTTGATCAGTCTGGAGATACTTGTCAAACTGGCTGACGTGTTTGATTGTTCGGTAGAAGATATTCTATTGTGCAGTCAGGAAAAAGTTAAAGCAGTAAATTAAAAGGGTCAGAACAAAATAAAAGCAACAGCTTAAACAGCTGTTGCTTTTTTATATGTGTATTCATTGTTTTTACAGCATCTGCCCAAAGGTATAAAGCAGTTTGAGGGCGTAAACAAAAATAACGGCGCCGCAGATGCGGTTGATCCATTGCATATGGCTGGGGCGCAGATTTTGGCAGCAGGTTTTGAAGATGCCTGTAAGCCCGAAGAACCACAGGCAGGAGGCTGCTGCTACGCCGCTGATAAAGAGTGAGGCAGTATCGGCAGGCAGTGATGAGCGAAAGGCGCCCAGCATCAGCGTACCGTCGATAACGGCCTGCGGGTTGAACCAGGTAACGGTAAAGGCCAGCGTGGCCGTTTGCCACAGCGTCGGCTGGCTGTAAGCAGAGGTGTCTGTCTGCACCTGCGCATGCAGCAGCTGCCAGGCCAGATAGATCAAGATCAGTCCGCCGCCGCCGAGCAGTGCTTTTTGCAGTAGCAGACTGTGTTCGATCACAAGGCCGATGCCCCAAAAGCAGGCCAGCGCCAAGCTGATGTCAAAGAAGGCGACGATGCCTGCAGTGACGAGGGCAATGCCTAAAGGCGCGGTGAGCGCCGTATTGATGACAAAAAGATTTTGGGCGCCGATGGGGGCAAGATAGGCCAGCCCCATGGTAAGACCCTGTAAAAAAATTTCCAAAGCAGATTCCTCTCGATACTGAAGGCTGTGCCGATTGATCAGAGTACGGCCTGCAGCAGTGCAAAGACGGCGGCGCCGCTGACTATCGCCAGCCCCAGTGATTTTGTTTTATAGACCAGCGGGAAGATGATGACGGTCGACCACAGGTACAGGTTGTTCAGTCCCAGATCCAGGCTGCCTGCGGGCAGAAAGACGTCGGGCAGGACCAGCGCGCCGAAAATAGCTGTCGGCACATAGGTGAGCCAGGTTTTGAACCAGCGTGGTACAGGTTTGCCGGCCAGCAGCAAAAAAGGGATGATACGGGAAATATAGGTGACGCCCATCATAATGAAAATGGCGCCCCAAACGTATTCAGCGGACATTATCAGTACCTCCCGCATGGCGTTCGGTGATATAGCAGGCGGCGCCGGAGGCGGCCAGAGTTGCCAGCACGATATGCAGCTTATAGGGAACGATCTGCGAAAGCAGGATCGCCAGAAGCCCTGATACCAGCCCGGTGATGATCATTTTCCGGTCGGTGAGATAGTTGACCCAGATGCCGAGGAACATGGCGATCAGCAGATAGGAGACCAGCTCGGTAGGCGGGTTGAGATAAGCGGCGGCATAGCAGCCGAGGGCATTGCTGAGCGACCAGACGGCGCAGGAGGTGACGTTGAGCCCCAGGGCTTCTTCGCACGTCCAGCGGGGATCTGTTTCCGTTTCAAAGGCGTTCAGGTTGACGGCAAAGGTCTCGTCGGTGATGCCGTGGGCATAGCCGATAAGAAAGTTTTTGCTGCGGCCGTTAAAAAAATTCATCAGCGTGGAGCTGAATAAAAGATGACGCAGGTTGACGATAAAAATAGTGAGTCCGATAGAAACGAGGGCCGCACCCTGGGCCATCATGGCGATGCCGATGAACTGACCGGAGCCGGCGAAAACGAGCACGCTCATCCCTAAGGCTTCAAGCGGTGTGAGACCTGCCTGCTGTGCCAGAATACCGCAGGCGATGCCAAGGGCCAGATAGCCGATGGCGATGGGAATAAGCTTTTGCAGGACACGTCGGTTGACTGTTATAGATGACACGGATGGACACTCCCCTTATTTAAAACGACTTCCTCTATTATAACTTATTTTGGATGGATAAGAAACCGGGAAAAGTGTTATATTTATTACGCCGCAGGAAAATATTTTTTACAGCGCTGGTGTTTGCTGCGGCGACGCTTGCGTTTTAGCAGAGAACTGAGTAAAATAATATAGATAAGGACTAATTTGATTTTAGCATGTGTTTGTATATACATACGACGCTGGAGGAGGTTTTTTAGATGACACAGATCAGACCGTTCTGCGGGCTGCGTCCGGTGCCGGAATATGCGGCAGAGATCGCTGCTTTGCCTTATGACGTGATGGATACCGAAGAGGCGCGGCAGATACTTAATAAGAACCCGCTGAGCTTTTTGCGGGTGACAAAATCGGAAGCGACGATGTCGGATTGTATCGATCCGCACAGCCAGGCAGTTTATAAGATGGCGAAAACAAATCTCGACAGGTATTTGTCCGACGGGCAGATGAAAAAAGATACGACGCCCTGCTACTATATTTACCGTCAGCAGATGGGGCAGCATATCCAGATCGGCCTTGTGGCCGCTGCTTCGGTGGAGGAATACCGCGAGAACATTATCAAGAAGCACGAGCTGACCAGGCATGATAAAGAGCAGGACCGGGTCAATCATATTCTGGCGACAGAAGCACAGACCGGCGCTGTTTTTTTAACTTATAAGGGCAAGCCCGAGATCAATACTTATGTTTTGAGCCTGATGGGAGCCAAAAAGCCGGTATATGATTTTACGTCGGAGGACGGCGTGCAGCACACACTGTATGTGGTGGAGAACCTGATGGAGATCGCCGAGCTGACCCGTCTGTTTGAGGACGTGCCTGTAATGTATATTGCCGACGGCCATCACCGCAGTGCTGCGGCTATGCGTGTGGCTGACGAGCTTGGCAAAACGCCGAGGCATGGTTCTAACGAAGAATATAACACTTTTTTAGCAGTCATTTTTCCCGATAATATGATGCAGATCATGGATTATAACCGTTTGGTCAAAGACCTGAACGGTTTGTCTATGGAAGAATTTTTAAGCAGAGTCGGAGAAAAGTTTGAAATCAGCGAGCTGGAAAACGGCCCGAAGCCGGAAGCGCGGCATCAGTTCAGTATGTATCTGACCGGAAAATGGCGTCGCCTGACTGCGAAGGAAGGTACCTTTGCCGCGGATGATGTGATCGGGTCGCTGGACGTTTCGATCTTGCAGGATAATCTGCTGGCGCCGATCCTGGGCATCAAAGACCCGCGTACGGATGAGCGCATCAATTTTATGGGCGGTATCCGCGGGTTGGATGCTTTGGCGGCTAAAGTAGACGCAGGGGCCTACAGTGTGGCTTTTGCCATGTATCCGACGTCGATGGAGGAGCTGATCAAGGTAGCTGATGCCGGTAAGATTATGCCGCCGAAATCGACCTGGTTTGAACCTAAGCTGCGCGATGCGATGGTCGTGCATTTGATCGGAGAAGATGAATAATGAAACGTATCTATAATTTTAATGCCGGTCCGGCCATGCTGCCGCTGGAAGTGCTGCAGGAGGTACAGTCCGAGCTGCTGGATCTGCAGGGCAGCGGTATGTCGATTTTGGAAATGAGCCACCGCGCGCCGATTTATGAAAAAATCAATGCTGAGGCGGAAGCCGACATCAAGGAGCTTTTGGGTCTGGGCGACGATTATTGCGTGCTCTTTATGGGAGGCGGCGCCAGCCTGCAGTTTTCGATGGTGCCGATGAATTTTTGGGGCTGGACAAACGGCGGCTTATGCCGTGACCAGTAATTTTCGGATAAAGCTGTAAAAGAGGCGGAAAAGGTAGGCAATGTCGTTATCCCTTTCAGCAGTAAGGCTGAAAAGTATGACCGGGTGCCGCAGCCGGGCGAGATCAGGCTGCCGGAAAACTGCGCTTATCTGCATATCACGGCTAATAATACGATCGAAGGCACAGAATACAGCGTTTATCCTGAAACCGGTGCTGTACCGCTGATCGCGGATATGTCTTCGGATATTTTGAGTAAACCGATTCCAGCGGAGAAGTTTTCGCTGATTTATGCCGGGGTACAGAAAAATATCGGGCCTGCCGGCGCGGTAGCAGTCATTGCCCGTAAAAAATTTATTGAGGGGCGTTCTAAAGCTCTGCACAGTATGCTGAATTACGAAACTCATCTTGATAACGGTTCGCTGTATAATACGCCGCCGGCTTTTGCGGTCTATATCGTCGGCAAGGTTGCCAAGTGGCTGAAGGCGCAGGGCGGACTGGTGATGATGGAGCAGCGCAATGCGGCTAAGGCCAAGATAGTTTATGATGTGATCGATATGTATCCTGATTTTTTCCGCAGCTTTGCCAAAACTGACAGCCGTTCGCTGATGAACGTGACTTTTGGACTGCCGACCGAAGCGCTGGAGAAGCGTTTTGCGGACGAGGCTGAGGAGCTGGGGATGGGTGGACTGAAGGGACACCGCAGTGTTGGCGGACTGCGGGCCTCGATTTACAATGCGATGCCGCTGGCAGGCTGCGAGAAGCTGGCTGAATTTATGGAAGCTTTTTATAAAATACATAAATAATATTGACCGGGAAATAGCTGACGCTGCTTGCGCAAAAACAGGCAGCGTCGCTTTTTACCTGAACTGGTTTGAGGGAGGGGCAGCAAATGCAATATGATTTACTGATCAAAAACGGGTATGTGGTCGATTATGCGTCGGCACGGGAAGGATATTTTGATGTCGCTGTGCAGAACGGCATGATTGCGGCGGTGGAAAGCAGTATCGGCGGCAGCGCCGTGCGGGAGCTGGATGCGTCCGGCAAGCTGGTACTGCCGGGCTTGGTCGATTCGCATGTGCATGCTTCGGCCTGGCTGGGAGGCAGCTACGCCCACACGATGCTGGTCAAGGCTGGTGTGACCAGTGCTTTGGATATGTCGGGGCCGGGGACCAGTGTACTGGAGCTGGCGCGTGAATATGGGACCGGTCTCAATCTGGCTACGATCGAATATGTGCGGCCGGGACATACGGTCAGCAGTGACGATCCTTCGTCAGCAGAGCTGCAGCAGCTGATAACGAAAGTGCAGAGGCAGGGGTCGTTAGGCATCAAGCTGCTGGGCGGGCATTATCCGCTGACGGTGGCAGCAACGGCCAGAGCGATCAGGGCTGCGGCAGAGCTGGGAGCTTATACGGCTTTTCACGCCGGGACAGCCGCTCATGGTTCCAATATCGAAGGCATGCTGGAGGCGGTGGAGCTGGCCGACGGCAACCCTCTGCATTTAGCGCATATCAATGCTTACTGCCGTGGTACGGTACTGCCGGAGGCGGAAGAAACGGAGCTGGCCCTTAAAGCTTTGGCGGCCAATCCTAATATTTCCTGCGAGTCTTATTTATCACCGCTCAACGGTACAAGCGCTGAAATCATTGACGGTCTGCCGGGCAGTATGGTTACCCGCCGCTGCCTGAAAACCGGCGGCTTTACGGAGGATGAGGCGGGCATGGAGGCGGCGCTTTGTCTGGCTGGGCACAGGTCAATTATCCGCAGGGACAGGAAATGACTTTGCTGACAGGTGAGGCGGCCAGGGATTATTGGCGCGGGCAGCAAACGCTGGTTTCCGTCAGTTTTGCGGTCAATCCTGTTGGGCCGCGGGTGCGGCTGGCAACGGCGAAAAAGGCTGACGGCAGTTTTGCTGTAGACGCTGTCAGTACTGACGGCGGCGGTATTCCACGCAATGTACTGCTGCCTGCTGGTCTGGCTTTGGTCGATCTGGGCGGGCTGTCGCTGCAGGAGCTGGTGGCGAAGATCAGCTATCAGCCGGCGCGGCTGCTTGGTCTTGCAAATAAGGGCAGCCTGACAGCAGGGCGGGATGCCGATATTACGATCGTCGACAGGCTGCAGCGCAGCGCGTTTGCCACGATCATCGGCGGGCAGGTCTGTTATATGGACGGTAAGGTTTTAGGGCGCGGCAGCAGGATCATTACTACTGCCGCAGGGGCGGACTATGTACGCAGCCAGGGGCTGGAGCCGCTGGTCGTTGACCTGGCTGACAGCAGTTTGCTGCAGAAGGCGCAAAAAAGATGACAATAAAAATAAACCACCTGATCGCTCTTGCAGTCAGGTGGTTTATTTATTAGACTGGGGTTACTTTGTATGGCCGCCATAAATTATACAGGGGCAGCAGATAAAGATAAAAGGCAAACAGGATCGAAGCGTTGCCGGCGCCTACGGTGGCGAGCGGTACAGCGCAGGCGATCGACCAGGGGATGAGCGCCGCTACTACGATAGTGCTGTTTTCCAGGTCCAGGGCCAGCTGCTGCATATTGTCAGCGCTGTCCTTGTGCAGCTGATAGGTGAGGATGCTGCTGAGGGTCTGGTTGCAGGTTGCCATACTTGTGATGGTGGCTGTCAGCAAAATGCTGCCGTACGGCGTTATTTTTTCTCCAAGCTGTGCAAGGCGGGCCTGCGTAGTATTCAAAAAGCCTGTTGCTTCAAAAATCCCGGCGTAAGCGGAGGAAAGGATAATGATTACGCTGACGGTGAACATGGAAATGATACCGCCGCCGCTGAGGATCTGGGCCAGCTGCTGATCAGCAGGGTAAAAGCCGTAGAACATGATCGAGCCCAGTTGGGCGGGAGTGATATCCTGCAGGAAAAGGCAGAGCAGACTGCCGGTAATGATGCTGGCTGCCATCGTCAGCCTGACCTTGACCTTGCACAATGAAAGAATGATGATCAGCAGAGCTGGAATAGTGGTAGTCCAGTGCAGATCGAAGTTTTGCGGAAAGAGTGCGTACAGGTCGGCTGTGCTGGTGTTGCCGGTACCGGAAAATCCCAGCAGGGCGTAAAGCAGGCAGGTGACTGAAAAAGGCAGCAGCGCTGATTTGAACATATTTTTGATATTACAGTAAATATCAGTCTGCGTCAGTTCGCTGATCAGAAGGGCGCTGGTCGACATCGGTGAACAGCGGTCGCCGAAATAGATGCCTGATAAGATAGCGCCGCCAGTAAAGGTGGGATCGATACCATTGGCTTTGGCGATAGACATACAGATGATGCCGATCGTGGCCGCAGTACCGAAAGAGGTTCCTGTTAAAAGTGAAATGAAACAGCAGAGCAGAAAAACTATCAAAATGAATACCGATGGTATGAGCAGGCCCGACATATGGTAAATAATGAACGGTATCGTGCCGCAGGCCCGCCAGACGGCGGTGATCATACCGATAAGGATAAAGATGAAGAGGATATTTTTGATCGTGCGTATTCCTCGTCCGGACATTGTCAGTACCTGTACCGTCGTATGTCCCTGCCGGAGGGCGTAACCGAAAAACATCAGATAGCCGAAAAGCAGGGCCCAGAGAATGGAGTAGCCTGCCAGAATGCAGCTGAGCAGTATAAAGGAAAAGATCACGATGATAATAGCTTCCATAAAATTTCTCCTGCGGCAGAACGCCGTAATTTTTTAGAGGTCAGTCAGTAATAATACTATTATCATACTGCTTGCTGCGCTGCTTGTCTAATAATAAATAAGGCGCCGGGCAAATGCCCGGCGCCTTATTTATTATTATTATATTTCTTCCAGAATCTGACCGTCGGTGCTGATGGTGACGACCTGCCAGGGGATGATTTTACCGCTTTGCTGCAGCGCTGTTCTGACTGCTTGTTCCATACCGCCGCAGCAGGGTACTTCCATGCGGACGACGGTAACGCTTTTGATATCGTTTGCAAGCAGGATCTCAGTCAGCTTGCGGCTGTAATCTTCGTTGTCCAGCTTGGGACAGCCGATAAGCGTGATATGGTTTTTTATGAATTTACGGTGGAAATCGCCGTAGGCAAAGGCGGTACAGTCGGCGGCAACCAGCAGCCTGCTGTTTTGCAGGTAGGGTGTGTGCGGGTTGACCAGCTTGATCTGGACAGGCCATTGCTGCAGCTCGCTGTTTTGGGGCTTGGCTGTCTGCTGCGCTGGTGCAGGTTCCTGCTGATGCAGTAAACGGGCCTGTGTGCTGGGGCAGCCGCAGGGAAGTTCAGCTTCCTGGCTGGCTTTATTGGCCAAAACGGCAGCTTCGTCATAGGCTGCGGCTTCACGTACTTCAAAGGTTATGGCATTGGTAGGGCAAACGGGCAGGCAGTCGCCCAGGCCGTCGCAGTAATCGTCTCGCAGCAGGGCTGCCTTGCCGTCCACCATGCCTATGGCCTGTTCGTGGCAGGCCTGGGCGCAGAGACCGCAGCCGTTACATTTTTCCTGATCTATAGTGATTATTTTGCGTAACATGATGAACCTCCTGTTGTCTTTCTGTTTTTATTATAGTACGATAGTAGGAAGAAAGCTGTTGTTTTTACAACGGAGGTAAAGAAGAATGGATAAATATTTGCAGATCATAGCGTCGGCATCTTTGTTCCGCGGTATTGCGAAAACAGAGATCGCGGCAGTGCTGCAGAATCTGGATGCGCAGCTGAGGGTCTATCCTCGGAACAGCTTTATCTGGCAGCTGGGCGAGCAGGTAACGACAGCTGGTTTTGTCGTTGCCGGCAGCGTGCATATCCTGCGCGAGGATTACTGGGGGCGACAGAATATTCTGGCGCAGCTGGGCTGCGGGCATCTGTTCGGCGAGGTCTATGCCTGTCTGCGGCAGGTGCCGCTGACGGTGAGTGTGGCCGCGCCTAATGGAGCTACGGTGATCTTTCTGGACATTAAACGTCTGCTGGCGGGTTCGGCTCGCAGCGAAGCTGAAAACAGGCTGCTGCATAATCTGCTCCTGCTGATGGCGGAGCGCAATCTGTTTCTGACTCAGAAAATGGAATATCTGACGAAGCGGACGACGCGGGAAAAGCTGCTGGCGTACCTTTCAGAACAGGCGCGCCTGCAGCAGAGCAATAAGCTGACGATACCCTTTAACAGGCAGCAGCTGGCCGATTTTCTGGCGGTAGACCGCAGCGCGATGTCAGGTGAGCTCAGTAAGATGCAGGCGGACGGACTGATCAGGTATAAAAAGAATAATTTTGAGCTTTTACAAAAATAAAACCAGCCGCTTGAAGCGGCTGGTTTTGCTTATACTGTTATTACATATAAAGGAATTGCAGACAGGTGGCAAATAAAGCTGCCGTTAAAACCTTGATGACTGCGCCGATAATGGCTGCCGTCATGGCCTCGCGTTCGGTAAGGTCGGTACAGCCGCTCCAGATAGCGGGAATCTGCCCGAAGATGACCTGCAGCGGGAAGCCGGAGGAAGCCAGGATATACGAGCCGACGACCAGCGGCGGGGCGATTGTGGCGGCAATTTCCTTCAGCTGGGCCATTGCCAGCGACCCGCCGACTAAAATAGAAACGGAACCGGTTTCGGCATGGATGTTGAAGGCATTGAGCATGGTATTGATACCGGCCTGAATGCCGGTCCACAGACCGAAATGGTCTAAAGCGCCGATTGCCGCAAAAACTACGGCGCAGGAGGGAATGATGAGCAAAAACAACAGCTCGGCGCCTTCCTTGGCCGCATTGAAGATGGTCGGCAGAAAACCGGTTTCAGGTGTGAAGCGGGGCAAGTCTTCAAGCGAGACAGCTTTGGTGTCGCGCCAGATAGTGAGACGCAGAAGCAGCGGCGTCAAAAGCACCGGCAGGAACACCGCCAGAAAAACGACGACCCAGACGGAAACCTTGGCGGCGTTCAAAGCGATCAAGCCGAAAACGAAGATCGCAAAGGAGGACTGCGACTGCATCATGGTAGCGATAGCGATTTTCTGCTCGTCTTTGGTGGCTTTGGATTTTTGAGGATCGGGCCGCCAATACGGCCGGCAGCGTTGATATCGCCGAGGATATTATATACGGACGGTACGGCTACAGCGGCGTTGACACCGATGACCTTCATCAGGGGCACGAAAATACGCATCAGGGCGTCGGTAAAGCCAAGGCGTTCCAGCAGGCGCCCCATGGTAACGCTGATGATGATCGTGATACCGATGGAACCTGTGATATAGACCTTGATGATAATAGGGGCGGCATGGTTGAACATATTGTTGAACAGGTTCCCGATACCGCCGGGGTTAACTACCAGCATCAAAAAGGAAAAGGCGACTAAAAACAGGCCTACGTATTCGATCAGTTCGATCTTTCTTTTCCACCATTCATCATAAACCCCTCCGTTATTCTGTTTTTGGCTTAGGCAGATAATTGCGCGCCATGGTTTCGCCGTAGTTTTCGATGTGGGTGCAGCCGCAGTGGTCCAGCGGCAGGCTTACCATACGTTCGCGGAAGATGTGGATATCCAGCTCTGGGATCTGCAGACGCAGGGCCCAGGCCAGAATTCCGTTTTCTAAGATCTCCAGCGCGTGAGAGTTGCCTGCGATCAGGTTCAGGCCCAGTTCTTCGGCTTTTTTGACCAGCGGGTCGCCGGGCAGCGGTCTGCTGATCGTGCAGACTACGGTGTTGGCTTCGGGGTATTCGGCGTAGGCTTTTCCAGGTCCTCGGCCGAGAAACCGGTATGCGGGAAAACAGTGATGGTTTTGCCCAGCTTGTTGTCGGGGCTGCCGACAAAGATTTGGGCGCGGGCTGCGATCGAGGTTTCGTGGATCTCGGTACAGCCGCGGATCTGACGTTCAGAGGTGAGCACGCGTGATTCGATATCAGTGCCCATGATCGTGTCGATACGGTTGAGCAGGTCGCCCAGTGTTTCTACTTCCGGCAGGGCGTTGCCATACCAGACGATCTTACCGGGTACACCGCCAAAGCGGATGTTGACGTGTTTGGCGCAGCTGCCGTGGATCCAGGCGATACCGGGATGCAGGCCGTGAAAGGCTTCGTGCAGCTCAAAAACAGCCAGATGATACAGATTAAAGTAATCTCTGGCGGTAACGCCGCCGGTATTGGAGCCTTCCGCGATTGGGTGATGGGCGATAAGGCAGTCGATGCCTGTTGCGCCAGCCAGTTCAATGGCGCTTTCAGTCAGGGTCATCATAACCGCTACTTTTTTGACGGGCATATCTGGATCGCCCCAGACGAGACCGGGCAGTTCGGTCACAGCTTTGCCGGGGATACCGGAGGTCTTGGTAACTACGAAGGGGTTAGCGCCGCCGTAACCGAAGGAGTCGGTGATGACGCGGCCGCCGGTAATAACGTCGAGGGCTTTGAGGATATCGCGTACAGTTGCCATCAGATTATCACATCTTTCTTATAAGTTTGAGAAAATATTGGTGCAGCCTGCCGCTTCGACACGGGCCTTGATAGCGTCATCGTCGGTGCTGTAAAGATTTTTGGCCTGCATCCGTTCAAAATAAACTGAGCCGGAGAAGGTGTATTTTTTATTGCGTGTCTCGGCGTCCAGCATTTGCTTGACAACGTAGCCGATAAATTCGCCGATAGCTGTGGTTTCAGGCAGGATGACTGGCGCCAGACCGTTGGCGGCTCTGGCGGCGTTATGCCCGGCCAGCGAGCCGCTGACGATAGCTTCCGTATGGCCTACCATTGCTCCGGCACGTTCGCCGCCGCAGAAAAGGTTGGTTTTGCCGTCAGCCTTTAAGGAAGCATCGACATGGGCGAAATTAAAGTAACGCATAGAGTTGCCTTTGCCGCCGGACAGTGGGTCTTCGAAGCGGGCCCGTTCAAAGCCGGGGATCATACGCAGCTCTTCCAGCGGATAATAAGGCGTCATCAGCTTGGCTGAGCCGGTGTCCAGCAGAACGATGTTGTCGGCATAAGCGTCGAGCGCATACTGCTGGCAGGCTTTCATAGCCAGCTTTTCTTTATGCTTTTTGATTGCTTCGGGAATCGGGACGACGCAGCAGCCTGTCTTTTCCAGCTCGGTAACGATCTCAGGGGCCAGTGATTCTTTGAACAGCTTACAGGAGCCGCTCATGGCGCCGAGCCCTGTAGGTTTTTCTGCTGTCCATTCTTCCACGCCGGACTGGGTGGTGACGCTGACGCGGGGGCCGAAGCTGTGGCAGCGCAGGATACACATGGCGCAGCCGTTGCCGTGTTTATTGCAGTTGAGCGGCATAGCCGAAGAACCGCTGACATCTACGAAAGCGTCGGCAGTAAGGCGCAGGCCGCTTTTGGTAATAACGGCGGTGATCGTGTCGCCTTCGTATTCCGTTTTAACGGCCGGATCAGCCATCAGCAGCTTGATGCCGCGGCTCAGGAGCAGTTTTTTGACCGCGGGCTCGATTTTATAGATATTGTAAAGAGTAGCGTGTTTATGACCGGGAAAATCCATGTTTTTGTGAGTTGCAACGGCTTCCATAACTGTAAACAGGTCGCCTGCACCCATGGCGATACATTCTTCGGCGGCAGTATAGCGGCCGTTGTTGCGGAAAATCCCGCCGACCAGCCCTGTGCCTAAAAGCATATCGGTACGCTCGAGCAGAGTTACGTCGGCACCGGCTTTTTCAGCAGTAAGAGCTGCGGCACAGCCGGCCCAGCCTCCGCCGATAACGACGATTTTTTTCTTGGTCATCCTGATTCCTCCAAACGGGGTAGATTTTTATTTAATTATACCCCTTTAGTATAACAAATTAATAATTAAAGAGTAAAGCACATAAAGTATTTATACATATAAAAAATTGCAGGCTGTACTGGCGCGGCCGGTTGTGGTAAAATAAACGAATAAAAACAGTTCTTGCTGGTGGAGGGATCAAGGTGACCAAGTATAAGAAAAATGGTAAAAAACTGGGTGTGCTGGGAGGAATGGGGCCTGCGGCGGCGGCAGAGTTCCTGCGGCAGCTGGCGGCAAAGTGTCCGGCGGCAACAGATCAGGAGCACCCTGTGGTATATATGATCGGGGATTGTGAGATACCTGACCGCAGCACAGCGATCTTCGGCAAAGGCGAAAGTCCGGCGCCGGTTCTGGAAGCGCGGCTGCGCCAGCTGTGCGATATGGGGGCAGAGGTACTGGCGGTGCCCTGCAATACGGCCCATTATTTTATTGATGATTTTAAAGCTGCTCTGCCGCAGCCGTTAGTGCATATCATTGAAGAAACTGTCCTGGCGGCCCAGCGGCTCAATCCTGAAGGCGCCTGGATGCTGTCGACGCATGGTACGCGCGCCAGCGGTCTGTATCAGAAATATGCCGATAAACACGGTTATACCTTATATCTGCCCAATGAGGAGCAGGCTGAAAAAGCGCAGCAGGCTATCTTTTATGTCAAAGCCGGCGAGCTTGACCGGGCAGGCGCTGTGACTAAAGCTCTCGTAGAAGAACTGTGGCGCGAGCGTGACCTTCCGGTGATGACGGCCTGTACCGAGCTGCCGTTAGGATACGCGGCTTCCGGCCTGCCGCTGGACAGAGAGGTTTCCAGTATCGGGGCTCTGGTCGATGCCTGCATCAGGATGCTGTATGATGAAGTAAAATAAGCATAAAGAAAAGGACTATCTCGATGAGATAGTCCTTTATTTTTGTTTTACCAGCGCCTGCTGGAACCGCCGCCGCCGCCGGAGCCTCCTCCGAAACCGCCGCCACCGCCTCCGCGTCCGCCGCCGCGCAAAAGTGCGAGCAGGATGAACTGAGTGATGATGCCGCCGAAGAACATATGGTCAACGATGACGAGTACGATCAGGCCGACTGCGATCAGTGCCTTCATCCAGCCAGGCATCGGTGTATCGCCTGTGCCCTGCTGGGCGCCGCCGTTATAACGCACGCCTTCCAGCTTGACATCATAACTTTTGGCTACGGTAGTTGCGACAGTCAGATAGCCCTGCACAATGCCTTTTTCGTACTGGCCCTGTTTAAAGTAGGGCAGCATCTGCTGGTCCTGGATCCGTCCCGTCAGGCCGTCGGGCAGAACGCCTTCCAAACCGTAACCGACTTCGATCCGCGATTGTCTGTCATCGACAGCTACTAAGATCAGCGCGCCGTTATTCTTTTCTTTATTACCAAGTCCCCATTGCCGCAGCAGTGTCAGTCCATATTCGTCAATGGGCTGGCCGTCAAGTGTTTTTACCGTAACTACGGCGACCTGTGCGGTGGTTTTATTATCCAGATCCTGTCCGATGGCATTAAGGGCCTGACGGGTCTGCGGTGATAAAACACCGGCATAGTCCTGCACGTAGATGCCGGAGGACACGCTTGGCTTAGGTGGTACCTGGATCGCCGCTTCTGCCCCGACGGCAAAGACCGCCTGGATCAGAAGCATCAAAAGGACGAGCCAACGTTTCATAATCAGTGAGCTCCGTTATCGGTTAAAATTGTACTTGCGGAACAGTTTTTGCGCTTTCGTCTGCTTTAAAGTAATCACGGGCGTCAAAACCGAACATACCGGCATAAAGAACAGTCGGGAAGGATTTGATCTTGGCGTTGAAGCCCTGAACTGCGCCGTTGTAATCCATACGGGCTACGGCAATGCGGTTTTCCGTACCGGCCAGCTCGTCCTGCAGCTGCAGGAAGTTGGTGTTGGCTTTCAGGTCAGGATAGTTTTCTGCGATCATCAGCAGGCGGGAAAGAGCGCTGCTCAATTCGCCGTTGGCCTGGCTGGTTTCGGCAACTGTCTTGGCGCCGCCTAATTTAGCGCGGGCATCGGATACAGCTTTAAAACGTCGCTTTCGTGGGCAGCGTAGCCTTTAACGGTATTGACCAGATTGGGGATCAGGTCGTTACGGCGCTGGAGCTGGTTTTCGACCTGCGACCATTTGCCGTTGACGTTTTCATTCATGGAAACAAGGCTGTTGTAGCCGCTCATAATAATGCCGGCGAAAATAACAACGACGGCGATAATAATCATTAAAGTTTTGTTCATTTTTTATTCTACCTCCAAAGATTTTTTTACTTAATGCTTATCTCCCATTGTAACTAAAGCAGGGGCTGCTGTCAAATGGAGCAGTGCCTGAAAATGTAAAATATCTGTGTTATTATGTATTTATTTTATAATATTGCTGTGGGCTTAATTAAAGCAGAGCGTTTGCCAGCAGATTCCTTGTGGTATAATGTTGTTAGCAGATTATAAAGAAGGCGGTGTCGACGTGGGTGCACTTGACGGTATCAGGATTCTGGATTTGTCGCGGCTTTTACCGGGACCGTATTGCAGTATGCTTTTGGCGGACTTCGGAGCGGAAGTAATAAAAATCGAAGAGCCGGGGCGCGGTGATTATTCGCGCAGCTTCCCGCCATTTCAAAACGGGTTCGGGTACTGGCATTTGCAGCTGAACCGCAATAAAAAAAGCGTTGTGCTGGATTTAAAAAGCGACGCCGGCAGAGCGGCCTTTTTAAAATTGGCGCAGACGGCGGACGTAGTCTTGGAAAGCTATCGACCCGGTGTTTTAAAGCGTTTAGGTATTGATTATGAGACCGTGAGCAGGCTGAATCCGAAAATAGTTTATTGCGCGATCACAGGCTATGGCAAGCGGGGACCATTGGTCGACCAGGCTGACCACGATATCGGCTATGTGAGCCTGGCGGGCATCACGTCGATGAGCGGCGAACCAGGAGGCAGGCCGGCGATACCTGGTATTCTGATGGCGGATATGAATGCGGCGCTGATGGCGGGCATGAGTATCCTGATGGCTGTGCGCCATGCTGAGCAGACCGGGATCGGACAGGAAATAGACATCTCGCTGTATAATACGGCGCTGACCCTGATGCCGGGCGCTGCCAGTTTATATTTCGGCAGCGGTTTCGTTGCCGAACGTGGCAATAACTGGCTGACCGGTGCATATGCCAACTATAATATTTACGAAACGCGGGACGGCCGTTATGTTTCGGTAGGGTGCCTGGAGAAAAAATTCTGGAGCAACCTTTGCCTGGCCTTAGACCGCGCCGACCTTATCGATGCTCTGGACGATGAATCGCAGCATGAGCGCGTTAAGGACGAGCTGACCGAGATTTTCAGGACTAAAACCATGCAGGAGTGGACGGCTTGTTTGGAGGGGAAGGACACCTGCGTAACGCCGGTACTGAATTTTGACGAAGCGTTGGCTGCGGAGCAGACCCGTGCGAATGCAATGGTGCTGACGGTCGAAGACGAAGAGATCGGTACTTATAAGCAGCTGGGCTTTGCCATGAAAATGTCGGCAACGCCGGGAACGCTGCAGAAACGTGCTCCCAAGCTGGGTGAGGATACGGAAGCAGTTCTGCGCGGCTGCGGTTTGAGCGAGGCTGAGCTGGACCTGCTGACAAAAGAATAAAGGCAGAAAAAGGACCCGCATCAGAAAGGTGCGGGTACTTTTGGGATGGCTCAGCGAACTTGGTATTTAAGTTCTTTTCCATCAGAGCGCCGTTTTCAGGGTTGAATTTCATTTCGCCGCGTAATTCGGGGGTATAGAATTTCAACTCATATTCATAAAGGCCGTCGTCGCTGTCAAGTTTTACTTTAGTGAAGGTTGCGTTGGGGAATTCTTTGCGAACGAGGTCCTGGACATCAGCGGCAGATAGTACGACTCTGGGGCTGCCGAGAACTGTTTGGGCATCCATTTTGAATTCTTTTACAGCGCCGCCGTTTTTGAGCACTTCAACTTCATATTCGGTGTTGGTAGCGTTGTCGTAGAATTTTACTTCGTAATAAGCTGCGTATTTGTGGCTTTCGTCTTTGGTTACCAGATGAGTGCTGCCGGCAGGTACCCATTGTGCAGCGATGCTGCGTGCCTGATCGGCGTTGATGAACTCAGCGGCAAAAGCGGTTGCTGTGATTGCTAATGTACAGATTGCGGCGGCGATGATCGCCAGGATTTTTCTAGTCATGTTTTTTACCTCCTTGCGCCGTTTTCTTTATTCGGCGTTTTCTTTGTCTTTATTATAACGCGGAAAGATTAAAAGAAGATTAAAAGAAAATTTAATAAAAATTTATTTTAAAAACTTATTCGTTAATTTGCTTTTTTATTGTAAAATTCTAGTAGAAGGCTTATTGAAAAATAGGAAAGACAAGGTCTTTTTATGAAAGAAAATAAAAACTGGAAAAAACAGATCGCCTTATTCCTGATCAGCCAGAATCTGTCGATGTTCGGTTCGTCAGTAGTGGGCTTTTCGATCGTCTGGTATATTACCGTAACGACTGAGTCCGGATTCTGGATAACGCTGTCGACGTTGGCAACGCTGATTCCTCAGGTGCTGGTTTCATTGTGGGCGGGAGTATTTGCGGACAGATATAATAAAAAAACGATCATCATGCTGGCGGACGGTTTTACTGCTTTGGCGACACTTCTGGCTTTTGTGGCTTTTCATTATGGTTTTGCAAATTTAAGCTTTTTGATCTTTATCGCCTGTCTGCGTTCTGTCGGCGGCGGGTTTCAGGCTCCGGCAGTCAACGCGCTCTATCCGGAGATTGTGCCACGGGAGCATCTGCTCCGGATCAACGGTATCAACCAGATGGCGAATAATGTGCTGCTGTTGCTTTCTCCGGCAGCCGGCGGCGCTATTTTTGGTATGTTTGGGATGCAGTGGACTTTTTTAGTAGATCTGCTGACGGCAGTTATTGCCATTGCCATCATGTTCAGGCTGAAAATAGTAACAAGAGCAGCGGACAGATCTGATAGTTCGGTACTGAAGGAACTGAGGGAAGGTGTACGTTACACCTGGTCACAGCCGCTGTTAAGAGTAATGCTGGTCTGCTATGCGGTAACTTTTGTTCTGATCACTCCGGCGGCGTTTTTGTCACCGCTGATGGTAGTAAGGAGCTTCGGCAGTGAAGTTTGGAAACTGACGGCCAATGAAATGCTGTGGTCGCTGGGCGCTCTTTTGGGCGGCGCGTTTGTCGCCTGGAAAGGCGAGTTCAAAAACAAGATTACGATGATAGCGGTCTCGTTGGCAGTGTTTGGCTGCACCTTTGCGCTGATGGGACTGTCGCGGGTCTTTTGGGTGTATCTGATCTTTGATTGCATCTGCGGGATGTTTGTACCGGTACTGATAGCGTCTGAGACAGTTTTGATCCAGACTAATACGGAAAAGGGTTATATGGGGCGTGTTTTTGCATTGCTGCAGTTTGTTTCGCAGGGGATGATGCCGATTGCTATTCTTGGCTTCGGACCGCTGAGTGATCTTGTCAGGATAGAGTCGATCATGATCGGCTGCGGCCTGCTGCTGATATGTTGGAGCCTGTATTTTAAAAGGCGGCTGGCCGGGCGCTGTGCAGTATTTGACTGTTGGCAGGGAAACAGCCTTAGGCTTGTGCTATAATAAAAATAATTGAGGAGGTTGCGGCTATGAGACTTTTATTTGTGGAAGATGAGCCTGACCTGCGTGAGGTGCTGAAAAAGCAGCTGCAGGGAAGCGGTTATAGCGTCGATGCCTGCGGCGATGGTCTGGAAGCTCTTGATTATTTACAGCTTACAGCCTATGATGCCGTCATTTTAGATATTATGCTGCCCGGAGTCGATGGGTTGTCGGTACTGAAAAAAATGCGTAATGCCGGCGATAAAACTCCGGTGCTGCTGCTGACGGCGCGGGGCAGTGTTGAAGACCGCGTCGCCGGTCTTGATCTGGGGGCTGATGATTATTTAGTCAAACCATTTGCTTTTGACGAGTTGGTGGCGCGTTTACGGGTGCTGCTGCGCCGCAGCAATGGACAGGTGTCGAACGTGCTGCAGTGCGGTGGTCTGGAAATGGATCTGAACAGCCGCCGCGTCAGCAGAGACGGGCGCGAATTGCAGCTTTCCGCTAAAGAATTTGCTGTTCTGGAGTATTTACTGCGCAATCAGGGCGTAGTCTTAGCACGCGAAACAATCGAAAACCATGTTTGGAACTATGATTTTGAGGGCGGTTCCAATGTAGTCGACGTATATATCCGCTATCTGCGGAAAAAAGTAGATGACGGGTTTGAGAAAAAACTTATCCAGACAGTGCGCGGCGCCGGCTATGTGCTGAAGGAGACTTTATGAAAAAGCTGTCTGTTAAAATGAAAATAACCTTGTGGTATACAGGGTTGATCGTGATAATTTTGAGTGCTATTTTTACGGCTGTTTTGCTGGCAACAGACAAGGTGTTGCTGTTGGGTGTACAGAACAAGCTGGAAGAAGAGGTCTATGATTTTGCCGAAGAACTGAAGGTCGAAAGCAATGGCCGTCTGCGTCTGGAGAAACTGGATTTTTTAAAGGACGGGGTCAGGCTTGCTGTATATCACGAGAATGGTCAGATGATCACGGGCCTTGTGGCCAGCGGTCTGCCGGAAACACCCTTTGCAGACGAGCTGCTGCAGAAGGCCGGAAGTGACCAGCAAAACTGGTTTGTATATGACTTTTATTTTAAACCGCGTCATGCTGATAATTTTTACTGGGTACGTGGAACGGTACCGCTCAGTTCTGCATATGCGGAACGGGATAAGATTTTGCGGCAGTGCGCATTGTTTTTTCCGCTGCTGGTCCTACTGGCTGCCTTGGGCGGCTACTGGATCACTAAAAAGGCTTTTCGTCCGGTAACACGGATCACGGAAGCAGCCGCGCAGATCAGCAGCGGCAGTGATCTGTCCAAAAGGATCGAACTGGAAGGCGCTGATGATGAGATCGATACGCTGGCGAAAACCTTTGACGGGATGTTTGCCAGACTTGAGGATGCTTTTGAAGCCGAGCGACAGTTTACCGACGATGCTTCCCACGAATTGCGAACACCGACCTCGGTGATCATCGCGCAGGCTGAATGTGGTTTACAGTCGCCTGATCTGGAAAGCAAGCAGCAGGCACTGCAGGGAGTGCTGCAGCAGGCCGGGAAAATGTCGAAGCTGGTCAATCAGCTGTTGCAGCTGTCTCGGGCGGACAGGCATAAAGAAAGCCTGCATTTGGAAGAATTTGATTTAAGCGAACTGACCGAGATGGTGGCAGAGGAAGCCCAGGGGCTGGCAGAATCCAAAGCGGTCACGCTGACGGCAGAGATCGAACCGGGAATCTTAGTTAAAGCTGATCAGACTCTGATGATGCGTATCTGGCTTAACCTGCTGACTAATGCGGTCAAGTATGGCAGGCAGCAGGGGCAGATCTGGCTTACTTTAAAGAGTGACGGTAAAAATGCGGTCGGTACTGTTCGCGATGATGGCATTGGGATCAGCGCAGCCGAGCTGCCAAAAATCTGGAAACGTTTTTACAGAGTCAATACCGCCCGCAGCAGTGGTGACGACAGCGGTACCGGTTTAGGGCTGGCGATGGTGAAATGGATGGTCGAAAGTCATGGAGGAACAGTAAGCGCTGTCAGTACCTTAGGGGCAGGCAGTACTTTCAGCTTTACGATCCCGCTGCGGCCTTCGTAAAATAAATAGGCAAACAAAAAAGCTCACTTCGCAAGAAGTGAGCTTTAATTTCTGGTGGCCCCGGCAGGATTCGAACCTGCGACCTTTTGATTCGTAGTCAAACGCTCTATCCAACTGAGCTACGGAGTCATTGAGATTGCCTAAATCTTTAGGCAACGATGATATTATATCTGATTGCAGTGCTGTTGTCAACAACTTTTGTTAAATTTACTGACACCATTTTTGCAGGATGCTATGAAACTGCTCTAAATCGATCGGTTTACTGAGATGTTCATTCATTCCTGCCTGCAAGGTGGCGGCAATATCTTCAGGAAAAGCGTTGGCCGTCATCGCGACGATAGGCACAGTTTGGGCATCTTTAACAGGCAGGGCGCGGATCGCTTTAGCCGCTTCCAGGCCATTCATAACGGGCATTTGGATATCCATCAATATCAGGGCATAGGTCCCGGGAGGTGCGGCTTTAAATTTATCCAGCCCTTCCAGACCGTTTTTGGCGGTGGTGATATTCAGTCCGGCATATTTTAATAGTTCTACAGCTATTTCCAGATTAAGTTCATTGTCTTCAACAAGGAGGACTTGTTTGCCACGGCAGCTTATTTCCTGCAGACTGTCGATGCCGGCGGCAGGCGCTGAAGCCTTGCTGCTGCGTATTTGCTGGTGCGGGCGCAGGTAAACCGTAGCCTTAAAGGCCGAGCCTTTGCCTAAGGTGCTTTGGACATCGATTGTGCCGTTCATCATACGGGCGATGTTGAGGGCGATGGTCATTCCCAGCCCTGTACCTTCTATTTCGCTGGTTCGCGAATCGGACGCACGGGCGAATGGTTCAAAAATTTTGGCGGCGAATTCAGAGTCCATACCGATGCCGTTATCTGTAATAATAAATTCGTAGCCAATAGTATCGTGGAGCCGGGAGTGTGTTTCGCGTACCTCTAAAGAAATACTGCCATATGGAGGCGTATATTTGATGGCATTGGCTAAGATATTGAGCAGCAGCTGTTTCAAGCGCAGCTTATCGCCCAGAACATTATCGCGCAGTTCCGGTGCCTTAGTCAGAGTGAAATGATGTTTTTTAACTAAAAGCTGCGGATTGATCAAATCAAGCAATTCCTGCAGCATTGCACTGATAGAAAAATCTTCCTCCAGAAGATTGAGCTTGCCGCTTTCGATTTTAACCATATCAAGCACTTCGTTGATCAGGTTCAAAAGATGATTGCTGGCAGTAGTTATTTTGGCAAGACAATCCTGGATACGGTCTTTGTCGTCCAGATATTTACCGGCAATGGCAGTCATCCCCATAATGGCGTTCATCGGGGTACGGATATCATGGCTCATACGCGAAAGAAATTCATTTTTAGCCATATTGGCAGCTTTAGCGGCGTCAAAGGCCTCCTGCAAAGCCTGCTGTTCCCGCAGTTCCTTCAATTTATCCTCGTGGATATCGCGCAGGGTAAGAATGATCTGATGATAACCGTCACTTTGAGCCAGCAAGGTCGAATTAAAGGCGGTCCAGCGATATTCGGAACCAAAAAGGCGGCTGCGGCATTCCAGGGCAAAATCGATATGACGGTCCTTTTTTTGCCTGCGCAGACCGGACAGAGAGAAATGTTCTAGAATCTTGGCGCTGTCATCAGGATGAAAATGGCTGCGCACCAGCGGTTCGATATCATACAGGCCGTTGGTACTGTAGCTTGTAAAAACAGCGCACTCTGTTTCCGGCAGGCGCAGAGGGATACCGGAACCGTCTTCAAGATTAACAAGATATATGAAATAGTAATTAGAGTTGATGCTTGAAAGCAGGTCATAATACTGCTGTTTGGTGCGGCGTTCGTGATTCAGCTCGCTTTGGCGGGCTTCTTCATCTTTTGTTATATCCAGATAAATACTGTTGATGATCGTATTGCCCTCAGGAGTTTTTGTTTTACGGCCGCTGTCCATGACCCATTTCAGGCTGCCGTCTTTACAGGGCACGCGGTATTTTGTCGAGTAAGTAGGATTTCCGTCCTTAAAACATTCGTTGCAGTCAGCCAAAGCCCTGGGCAGATCCGGCGGATAGACCATTCCCATAGCGTTGTTGCCGGTAAATTTTTTGAATTCTTCCATAGTATAACCAAACATACCAGGCAGCTCTTCGCTGATATAGGCATAAGAATAGGTATCGTCGTCATTGCTGGATTTGACGCCGCCGTTGACAGAATGCAGTACGACTTCCATTTGCTGCTGCTTTTGCTGCAGTTGTTCTTTGGCTTTGTTAAGCTCTGCTTCCATATATTTATAAGTCTGCGAGCCTACCTGAAAAGGAAAGTTTTCTGTACCCTGCAATTCCTGATAGGGATGGGAAAGATTGATGTAGACATAGCTGAAATCACTGCCCAGATCGCGTATGACGATCGTTGCCCGCTGATGTGTCTGAACGAGCAACTGCTGATCCTCGTCGGAGGTAAGATAATGACGCCCTTGGGCAAGATAGAGGCCTTGTGCCAGCGGGAGGATAGTCCATTCTTCATTCAATAATTCACAGGCGGGAATCTGCCCTTCCAGTGAAAGAATAAAATCTTTGGCTGCCTGTGGTGTATCATAATAATTGTGCTCAGCGGCACCGATACCGATTAGCTGCGGGTCGAGATGAGCGAGGATAAAGGGAATGTCCTGCTGACAAAGCAGCTTAAAGATATATTGGTGTGCAAAATTTTTTATTGCTGTAAGTTTTTCCTGAGGTATATTCAACATAATGCCCTCCGCTTATTTACGGTCCAGTCTTTAGGATAAAATAGATATTTAATTTTATTATAGCATTATTTTCAAGCTTTAATATTAAAAATATTAAAGAAAAGCAAAAATGGGAGCGGGAAAGTTGCTGGTATCGGACAGGCATGTCGGTGCCCGCGGGCAATAAAAAAACGCATTCCGGAAAGGAATGCGTCAATGGCAATGGTGGCCCCGGCAGGATTCGAACCTGCGACCTTTTGATTCGTAGTCAAACGCTCTATCCAACTGAGCTACGGAGTCATTGAAGCTGCTTGGATTACTAAGCAACGATATTATTATATATGATTCTGGAAAAATGTCAACTGCTTTTTTAAATATTGTCAGAGGCGTTTATCAGGGGCGCAGGCCTTTAAAAGCAACGCGCAGCCTTTTTTGCAGACTGCTTTCTGAGGAAACGTCAATAAGTTTTAGTTTATCCATCAGCGGTTCGTTTTTATGCTGCTGTAAGATATTATTTTTGATAATTATCGGCTGGATCAGTATACTCTGCAAAGTCGTGTAGATTTCATAACTGTTCATATCGCTGCAGATATCGCCTTCACGCTGGGCCTGTTCGATAAGTGTGCGGACGAAGATAAAATGCTGGACGCGGTAGTTTGTGAAATAGGAGGCAGCTTTGCTGTGATATAAGGCTTCAGTCAGAAAGTTTGCCGTATTGAAGTTTTCGATAAAATATTTTGTCATACGGTAGAAGATCTGCTGCAGCTGGATAGCGGCTTTGGCATCCTTTTCAGGATAATCCTGCAATTTGGAAAGATAATCTTCGTAAATTTTTTGAAAAAGGACTTTCATATATTCTTCTTTAAAACCAAAGTAGTAAACAAACATACCCTGGTTAACGTTTGCTAAAGTACAAATAGCGCGTACAGTCGGGTCGTAATTACCCTGAGCAATTAATTCTATGCCCGCCTTAATTAAGGCCTGATCTGTGTTGCGTGATTTCCTGCCGATGATAATCATCTCCCTTAGGTTCTAATATTCACAAATAAATTGTTAAAATTAATAATTATAATCAAAGACACAGTAAAACAAACACAATTAATTATATCACTGTATAAATTATTGTGCAAGGATTCTTTTATATGAAAAAGCAATAGGTGTTGCCTATAAAAACAAATGTGCATATTATATTCCTGCACAGCAGTTTTGTGTGAAATTGTGTAAGTTCTGCTTGACTTTAATGTAAACTTTGCGTACAATAAAGTTACTCTTTGGCCGTCCACAATAGCGGGCGTTTTTTATTGCCAAAAAATCGGGAGGGGTATTTTTATGTCAGTTTCTTTAGCGATACTGATACTTTACATCATAGCATTGTTCGGTATCAGTTGGTTTGCTAAAAAGCGCAGCGAAGGCAATGCGGAAAATTATGCGCTGGCAGGCCGCAGATTATCGGCGCCGCTTATCGCGGTCACGATCATCGGTCTGGCTGTTGGCGGGGCTTCGACGATCGGTGTTTCAGAGCATGCTTTCAGGGTCGGTTTATCTGCCGGCTGGTATACTATTGCCTGGGCAATAGGCGCTATCGTGATGGGTATTTTTATGGCGAAGAAATACCGCGAGCAAAACATCACTACTATTTCTGAACTTATCGAACGACATCATGGCACGAATGCCGTTATTTTGGGCGTGTTCTGCCAAATCGTTATCCAATTGGTAATTATTTCACTGCAATATATCGCCGGCGGCAGTATCCTGCATGCTATCATGCCAGAGGTTTTGATTTTAAAACAGGTATGCTGGTCAGCGCGATTACTTTTATCAGTATCACCTTTATCGGCGGTATGTGGTCGGCTTCATTGACAAATGTTCTAAACATTATTTTGATTTATTTTGGGATCGTGGTAGCTACCTTTATCCAGCTGGATAAGGTTGGCGGCATTGATACTCTGGCCAAGACACTGCCCGCTAACGTCCCTTGGTTCAGCTTTACCGAAGGGGTTGGGCTGAAAACGATTGCCAGCTGGGTAATTACTTTGGTTACAGTGAATTTGTCGCTGCAGAGTATTCTGCAGATTTCACTGGGTGCTAAAGATGCCGCTACTGCAAGAAAAGGCTTTGTCTGGGGCGGTATTATCATGCTTCCGGTAGGCGTTTTGGCGGCACTGCTGGGTATTTGTGCCAAATCCATGTATCCTGACGCTCAGGCAGCTTTGGCTTTGCCGCAGGTCATTGTCGGGCTGCAGCCTGTACTGGCGGGCGTTACTCTGGCTGCTTTGTGGGCGGCCGATGTTTCAACTGCCTGTAACCTGCTGCTTTCAGCGGGTACTCTGTTTTCCAACGATATTTATAAACGTTTTATCAACCCTAAATGTTCAGATGCCAAGCAGCTGACGATGATGCGTCTGTGCATTGTGATCTCCGGCGTACTGACGCTGGGTATGGCGATGGGTGTTTCCAGCATTTTGGGAACGATCATGATTGGTCTCAGCCTGACGGCTGCTTTCAGTGTTATTGTTATTGTGGCGTTGTTTTTCCCGCAGTACAGCTGTAAGGCTGCCGGTTTCTGGACACTGCTGGTCGGTTTTATCATGCTGGTATTGTGGCAGTTTGTACCGGCAGTACGTATTTTCCCGAATGTTATTTATATGGAATGGTTTGCCTGCATTTTGACTTACGCCGTTGTAGCTGTGCTGCAGCCGGGTAAAAAGCTTGCGGCAGATACAGCCGAATAATTTTTTAAAAAAGGACGCTGCGGCGTCCTTTTTTTTTTGCAGGATTTATCGCAAATTCAGCTAATTTTAATATGGGTATGGTATAAGTTGCCAGAGAGGTGAACGCAATGAAAATACTGTTAGCTGAAGATGATAAAAATCTGGGACGACTACTGCAGAATCTGCTGAAAAAGGAAAATATCAAAACTGACTGGGTGGAAGACGGCGAGGCTGCTTATGAGCAGTGTTATCGTGACGGCTATGATGTTTTGATTTTGGATTGGATGATGCCGAAGCTTGATGGCATAGCTTTGTGTAAACGTCTGCGTGCAGAAGAATACCAGGGCAAAATTTTGCTGCTGACAGCTCGTGACAGTGTGGAAGATAAGGTGGCCGGCCTTAACGAAGGCGCCGATGATTATTTGGTCAAGCCGTTTGAAATGGCCGAGCTGTTGGCCAGGCTGCATGCCTTGGTGCGCCGTCAGGGCAGCTACAAGCAGGAGGATTATGTCTGTAAAGGTGTTACCTTAGCCGTTAAAGACTATACTGTAGGCTATAAAAACAAGAAGATACAGCTGCGCCCACGTGAGTTTAAGCTGATGGAACTGTTATTGATCAATGCAGGGCAGATTTTGCCGAGGGAGCTGCTTTTGGAACGTGTATGGGGTATAGACGGCGATGTTACCGAAAATAATCTGGATGTGCATATCCGTTCGCTGCGATTGAAATTGGCGTCTATCGGAGCAGAAAGCCTGATCAAGACTGTTCGTGGTGTCGGTTATATGTTAGAGGTAGAGGATGTTTGATAAATTACGTTTAAAGCTCACCATTATTTATACAGGTATTTTTTCCCTGCTAGTAGTAATGATCGTTACAGGCTGCATTATTCTGTTGGGTCATTCTGTGCTGACGCATGAAAAGCAGGAGATGCGCGAACTGATCATCCATGAAGGTGAGGAGTTTGTAGCAAGCGGTGAATTGCCGGTGTCCAAGCACTCTATTGAAGTCGGCAGGGAATTGGCTTATATGCTGCAGCCGGGTTCGGATGTGCTGCTGCACGATCAGGTCAGCGGCAGTCCCGTTGGTCAACAATTACTGGCACTGCGCAGTGAGTGGCCGCAGCATGACAGAAAAGTAAAATGGGTAACTTTGCGCGATGCAAATGACCGGCTGTGGATCTACCTTATTGGGAGGGATCAGATACTGGACGGAAATGCCAGTGTTGCAACTTTATATATGTTTAAGGATTTGAGCGACTATTATTATGAAGAAAAGGGCGAGATCCTCTGGCTTGTTCTGATGAGCCTGTTTTTTATCTGCTGCGGAGCCGGCGTCGGTTATTACCTGGCAGGGCGTAGTATTAAGCCGATCAGGGAAATGTTTAAACGTCAGCGTGAATTTGTTGCCGATGCTTCACATGAACTGCGGACTCCGCTTACAGTAATGGGGATAGCCGCAGAGGGTATGGAAGGGGATACGGACAGTAATTTTAGTGAATTTACTGTCGATACTCTGAAAACAATGCGCATAGAAATAAAACGGATGAATAATCTGGTTGCAGCGTTGCTGTCACTGGCCCGCAATGACGCTGGCGCCGGTGATCTTAAACTGGAGCAGGTCAATTTTAACGTGCTGTTTGAGCAGACACTTGGTACTTTAAGTATGCTGGCAGAACAGAAGGGCTTAAAGCTGGAGCAGCGGCTGGCACAGGAACGTTTGATTATTTGGGGCGACCGGATGCGTTTGGAACAGCTGCTGACGATTTTAGTTGATAATGCTATCAAGTATTCGGCTAGAGGGACGGTCACAGTCAGTGCACTGCGGCAAAACCGCCAGCTTGTTATCAAGGTCGAGGATGAAGGCATTGGCATTGATACCCAAGATATCGAGCGGATTTTTGAAAGATTTTACCGGGTCGATAAAGCAAGGACGCGTGCTGAAGGCGGTTTTGGCTTAGGATTGCCGATTGCCAAGCTGATCGTTGAGCAGCATCATGGGACGATTGAAGTTGAGAGAAAAAAATGGCGGCAGCAGCTTTATTGTCAAGCTGCCATTAACGGTACAATATTAAAAATAACAACTCCTTGTTTCAGGTTATTTTCAGCCGCATTTTTTATGATAAGGCTGAAATAAAGGCAAGGAGTTGTTTTTTATGAGCAGGAAAAGTTGGACTGTTTTTTGGCTGGCTGCATTATTGCTATTATTTGTGTTTAACGGATCTTTACTGATCACAGACTCGGTAGAGTCAAATTACGCGCTGACCGCTAAGGAGATGGTGGTATCGGGAGACTGGCTGTCGCCGCAGATTTACGGACAATATTGGTTTGATAAACCGGTGTTTTTTTACTGGCTGACGGCATTGGGGTTCAAAATATTCGGCTTTACCGAATTCGCTGCCCGTTTCTTTCCGTCCTGTTTTGGTTTGGCAGGTCTGGGGCTGCTTATCTGGGGCGCAAAAATTTTTGATGATAAAACTGCTTTTTACAGTGGTTTAGTGCTTTTAACATCAGTTGAATTTTTCCTGATCAGCAAATCAGTCATCACTGATGCGATCTTATTTTTCTTTTTCAGCGCGGTCTTGCTTTTCTTTTATTTGGGCTACAGTACGCCGCAGAAAAAGTATTATTACGTGATGTATGCCGGCGCCGCTTTGGCAACGCTGACCAAAGGGCCAATCGGTTTTTTGCTGCCGGGGCTTATCATATTTCTGTTTCTGGCTGTTACTAAAAGCTGGCAGGAATTGAAACAAATGAAGCTCTGCAGCGGTACTTTGCTGTTTCTGATCATAGGGCTGCCTTGGTATCTGGCCATGATCAGTTTACATGGCGATGCTTTTACAAAAACTTTTTTGGGAACGCATAACTTGCTGCGGGCTACTGTTTCCGAACACCCCCGTGACAATGTCATTTATTATTATACTCTTGTAAATATTCTGGCTTTATTTCCCTGGAGCGGGTTTCTGCCGCAGTGTCTGTGGCAGAAATTCAGAAAACAGGGAAGCTGGCAGCGGCCTGATGATTTAACTGTGTTTCTGTTGTTCTGGGCGGCTATAGTGTTTGTTTTTTTTCAGAATATGGCTACAAAGTATATCACTTATACATACCCGCTTTTGTTTCCGGCAGCGTTACTGTTAGGCCGTTACTTGGCGGTCAAAGGTTCCAGAGTGTTCAGCCGCGGCTATTTGCTGTTCCACGGATTATTTTACGCTGTTTTAGCCGGAGCAGTTTATTGGTGTCGTTTTAAGGGCATAGCTCCGGTACAGGATGAATTTTTAGTGTTGCTGACAGCACTGGCAGGCCTTGGGCTGGTGTATGCTGTTAAAAGCTGTAATAAAAAATATCTGACGGCAGCTGTTGCCGCAATGGCTCTGTTTTTCAATCTGGCGCTGATTCCCACGGTGGCAGTGCCGTTGAGCGGCCTGCGTTCAGGCAAGCAGCTGGCACTGCAGCTGCAGAACAAGTATCCTGAGAAGGCTGAAATCGGATTGTATGGCGAATATCCGACATCAGCGGTATTTTATTCCGGGAAGAAACTGGTAAAATTATTGCCGCAGGACGAGATCGAAGGCTTCAAACCTAAAGCCTTCAGCTGGAGCAGTAAAAACGTTATGCCCTATGCCGAGCTGAAAAGCTATGCAGGGGTAAAAGATAACGTGGTCGTTGTGCAGAGAAAAGCCTTACAGGGCTTTATGGACAATGCCGATACCTATTTGCTGCTGGCCGGAGAAAATAAAGGCTGGTATATTGTGCAGGGATAGAATATTTTGTACTCTGGCTGAGGCCAGAGTATTTTTTTGTAAAAAAATTACCGCTACGGCAGGGAAAAGAGTTTTTGTGGCTAATATAGTATTTAGTGGAATTATAAGCATTTCCGAAAAGAAGGTGCGGATTATGTCAAAAAAAGCAAATCAAAAAGCAAAGCTGCTGTATCTGCAGCAGATTCTGCTTGAAGAAACTGACGAAAAGCATGTACTTACAGTACAGCAGCTGATCGAAAGATTGGCAGAGCTGGAAATACCTGCCGAACGGAAAAGCTTGTATGACGATATCGCTACACTGCAGGCTTTTGGCTTGGATGTTATTGCTACACGCAGCAGAGCCAATATTTATAGAATTGGCAGCAGGCTTTTTACGCTGTCTGAGCTGCAGCTGCTGGCAGAAGCAGTGGTTAAATCTTCTGCTATTACCCAAAATAAGGCCCAGAAGCTGGTAGACAAGCTGGCTCGGTTAGCCAGCAGGTATCAGGCCGAAACATTGAGAGAAAACTTGAAAGCACAGAAATATGATGATGCTGAGTTGTTATGTCCCGTTGAATTACGCTGCAGTAACGAAATAGTGCCGGTCGTGCTGGAATATCTGGCTGACAGTAAAGTGAAAAAAAGTAAGGAAGAAACAAGTGTCATCGAAGGTACTGCCGTTGTTGACCAGGCTTTTTACGGCTGGATGTTCGGCTTTGGAAATAAAGTTAAAGTGACGGAGCCTGCAAATGTCAAAAAAGATTTTGTCAAATATTGTAAAAAAGTTCTGAATCAATACAAATAATCTAGGAGTGTATTATGCAAGCAATAAAATTCCCTGTTCCCAATAGAAGTGAATATATCCCTTCCCCCTATGAACCGGATGCTGACGGTGTGCTTGATATCGGCTATTACAAAGGCTCTATCATTGGCGGCAGGCCCTACGTCCTGGAATGCTGGCAGATGGACGAGCTGGTAGTAGCGACAGTCTTTTTTTCAGACGAGGGGCTGGATGCCTATAGTCGTGAGGATTTGGTTCTGCTTTTGGAATTGGAAGATATCATTAAATTTATCGGCGGGAAGCGGTTGTTTCAGTGTACGCATACTGAGGATGATGCTGGAATGCCTATGTGGGCTGTTAACATTACTCTGCAGAATGCCAAGGGTAAATATGCAGAGGTTCTGTGTCCTTTACGCAGATATAGATAAATCAGTATCAGGGGAGGTATGAAAATGGTGAATTGCAACGAAGCCAACTGTACCTGTAAAATGGTGAACTGTGTGCGTCATGGCAAGTGCTGCGAGTGTATCAATCATCATCGTGAAAAAGGATCTTTGGTAGCCTGTATGAAAGCCGTTGCTGAAGCCGTAAAAAAATAAAGTCGTGCTGTACGGCACGACTTTATTTTCAGTGTCCTGCGGACAAAGAGAAAACCGTTCGCTGGGGATGGTAGCGAACGGTTTCTCCATAGGAAAGCTGTTTATGATGAATTTGATGGGAAGGGTGTAGCAAGTTCATCACTTGCTATGCTTTAAGTATACAACAGACATTTGACAGAAAAAGGGCAAACATTTGAACAGTTTGTGAAATGTAAAATGACCGGAGGAAGCGGCAAATGAATGATTTTGTAGCAAGTTTTTAAGTTTCAGGAGCGTAAAACCACTTGGCAGCGTGAGACAATCGGAGGAATTACGTCCTTTGTGACGATGGCGTATATCATTTTCGTCAATCCGCAGATCATGGCTGCTGCCGGTATGGATAAAGGTACGGTAATGCTGGCCACCTGCCTGGCTGCGGCTGCAGGTACACTGCTGATGGCCTTATACGCCAATGCTCCTTTTGGGTTGGCTCCGGGAATGGGGATCAATGCCTTCTTTGCCTATACTTTATGCGGGGCCATGGGTTATACCTGGGAGCAGGGCCTGGGAGCGGTACTGCTGTCAGGCATTATTTTTGTTGTGGTTTCTGTTACCGGACTGCGCAGCAGGATCATTTCGGAAATACCGATGCATTTGAAAAAAGCGATCGGCATCGGTATAGGGATGTTCATTTTGTACATCGGTTTAAAAAATGCGTCCTTGCTTAGCTTTTCAGCCAATCCGGGAAGTTTTATCCCGTTGGGTGACAGCATGAAACTGGACAGCAGTATCATTCCTGCGCTGACTTTTGCCAATGATTCAGCGAAGCTGGCATTGGTAGGGATTTTTCTGAATATCGGTTTTTTACTGCGCGGGACAAGAGGCGGGATGCTGCTCAGTATTATTATTACTTCGATGTTGGGTTGTTATCTGCAGTTTTTCAGCGGCTGGCAGTTGGGGCTGCATCTGCCAGGTTCGATGCCTATTGGTGATTTGAGTGAAACTTTTGGCAAGTGCCTGAGCGGTTTTGTGCAGCTGTTTGATATTTCTAAGGGACTCGGAGTTATGATTTTTTCATTGTTTTCAGTGATGATCACAATGACGATCGCCGATATGTTTGACACGATCGGTACTGTGCTGGCGACTGCTTCAAGGGCTAATCTTGTTGATGAGGATGGCAATATCATCAATGGCGAACGGATTTTATTGGCAGATGCGACTGCTACCGTGATGGGAGCCTTTTTTGGAACATCGACGGTAACGACTTATGTCGAGTCTAGCACAGGTGTGGCGGCAGGCGCCAGGACAGGCTTTGCTTCTGTTGTAACGGCATTATTATTTCTGCTGAGCGTATCTCTGGCGCCGCTGCTGGGTATGGTGCCTGCTGCGGCTACTGCTCCGGTGCTGATCATGGTCGGTATTATGATGGCATCGGATATTGGCGATATTGACTGGCGGAATCTGGAAGTTGCCGTGCCTGCGTATTTTACAATGATGATTATGTGTTTCGGTTATAATATCGCCGATGGTATTGCGATCGGTTTTATTATGTTCAGCTTTGTTAAATTGGCAGTAGGCAAATGGTCAGAGGTTTCCTGGTTGGTGCGTGGTTTGAGCGCGATGTTCCTGCTGCGTTTTGTTTTTATGTTATTCTATTAAACAAAAGAGGCCGGCATATAGCCGGCCTCTTTTAATATGTGCATTTTTTTTTTACTGCGTTTTTTATTAGTTATCTGCGGTACAGCTTCAGTGTGTTTTTCACGCCAGCCAAAATAGAGGAAGAAGCCTAAAGCGATAAGGAAAAAACAAAGGCTGGTAGCCTGAGCTGATTTTAAACCAAATAAGAAGGGCTCGACATAATCGCCGCGCAGCATTTCCAGACCAAAGCGTACAGCTGAATACAGCATTACATACAGACACATGGCCTGCCCTTTAGCGTGATCAGTAGTGCGGAATAAAAGCAGGAGCGCGAAGATAACGATATCCAGCTGTCCTTCCCAAACCTCGGCTGGCCATAAAGGAACGGCGCCATAGGTTTTAAAAGCCAGCGTACCTTCCGGATATAAAAGACCAAAATTACCGCCTGTAGGCGTTCCGAAAGCATCGCCGTTCAGCAGATTGGCCATACGGCCGATTGCCTGACCGATCAAAATTGCGGGACAGACGATATCGGCTAAAGCGAGCCAGTCGATCTGATGCCGTTTACAGTACCAGATGCCTGCCAGAACGCCGGCGATGACGCCGCCCTGTATTGCCATGCCGCCTTGCCAGACAAAAGGTATCTCCAGCAGATGATGCTGGTAATAATCCCAGTCGAAAAAGAATACATCCCAGAGGCGTCCGCCGATCAAACCGGCAAAGCCGCCGTAAATACCAATGTCCAGGATATGCTGCTGCCAGCGGCCATCCTGTTTGGCCAGAAAGTAAGCAACACCAGTTGCTAAAAAAATGCTCATACAGAGAACTAAACCGTACATACGGATGGGAAAATCGCCGATGTGAAATAAATACTGATGCATAGAACCTCCACGTGCCTGCCGGTAAATTTATAGTTTGAGTTGCCGGATAGTGCTGCCCAAATGTTTGAATAAGATTATTCTAACACAGTAAGCCTGAAAATTCTATCTTGCGCAGGAAGTGTGATGATTTAATTCCTACAATTAGAGTATGGTTTTTGCTGGCATTGTATGTTATAATAAATCAGTAAAAATTTCGGAAAGAGGGATACAATTATGCTGAAAATAGAAAATCTGTCTGTTGCCGTACAAGGCAGACAGATTCTTCACGATATTAACCTGCACATTAAACCGGGTGAGGTCCATGTTTTATTCGGGCCTAACGGTACCGGTAAATCTACTTTGATCGGGACGATCATGGGCTTTGAACGTTATGAGGTATTAAGCGGTAAAATCTATTTTAAAGGTCATGATATTACCGAAGCTCCTTGTTATGAGCGGGCCCGTTTAGGTGTAGGCGTAATGATCCAGCGTCCGCCGACGATCCGCGGCTTGTCGCTGCGCCATATGATTGAGATCTGTGGAGCTACGCCTCAGGAAACGGAGCAAATGGCAAGATGGATGGGTTTGGCTGATTTTCTCGACCGCAGTGTCAATGAAGGTTTCAGCGGTGGTGAACTGAAACGTTCGGAGCTTCTGCAGCTGATGGCGCAAAAACCTGATCTGCTGCTTTTAGATGAACCTGAATCAGGTGTCGACGTGGAAAATATCGCACTTGTAGGACGGGCTGCCAACTACATTCTGCATAACGAGCCCTGTGGCGGCACCGGCTGTGATAAACCCTGCTGTGCCCATAATCTTGACTGTGACACTTATAATCCGCTCAGCAGTCAGCGCAGCGGTCTGATTATTACTCATGTCGGGCATATTTTGAAGTATGTGCCGGCTTCGCATGCTCATATTTTGTATCAGGGCACTTTAAGCTGTACCAGCGGCGATCCTTTGGATGTATTGAGCTGTATCAGCAAGACCGGTTATGAGAAATGTGTGAATGGCGGCTGCAGGAGGGGAATGAAATGAGTGAACAGGTAAATCTGCAGGAAGCGCTGGTTAAAAAAGCTGCTTTTGGCAATGATATCGATTTGGAAAAATTTGATGATAATAACGAACAGCATGTGCAAAGTACCGCCGAGCTTTCAGCAGCAGGGAAAGAACGGCTGGAGCATGTTGGTATCGATCTGGAGCGGGAGAATCGCAGCGCCAGCTTTATTCAGGTCGACAATGCGCCAATTGAGGCCGAAGTAAAGCCGCAGCTGCCGCTGGAATTGATGAATACCGGCGCCGCCGCTAAAAAATATCCTGAACTTGTCAAAAAATACTGGTGGAATGCCGTGAAGGCAGATACTGATAAATATACTGCTAAAACTGCATTGGAGCAGGAACAGGGATATTTTATCAGAGTCAAAGCCGGGCAGAAGATAGAAGCTCCGCTGCAGGCCTGCGTTTTTATCGGTCACGAGGAGCAGCTGCAGCGTGTTCATAACATTGTTATTGTAGAAGAAGGCGCTGAGCTTAATATCATCTCTGGCTGTGCCAGTGATCCCGGTGTTGAAAAAGGCGTGCATATCGGTATCAGTGAATTTTATGTTGAAAAAAATGCTAAGCTGACCTTTACCATGATCCACAGCTGGGGCGAAAACATTGCTGTGCGGCCTCGCAGCGTAACGATCATCGAAGAAGGCGGTCAGTTTATTTCTAATTATGTCTGCATGGAAAAGTAAAAGAT